>Ga0209979_1000001_pt1 | contig 2069247 bp, 2040 predicted proteins | sample AnhtaG_FD_183114 | JGI IMG/M metagenome (GOLD analysis project Ga0209979, IMG submission 183114) | Deep subsurface microbial communities from Anholt, Denmark to uncover new lineages of life (NeLLi) - Anholt_01485 metaG (SPAdes) (version 2) | ecosystem: Environmental > Aquatic > Marine >... | reverse complement strand
CACCTTTTTTAAGCCATGAAGATTTTTTGGGTTTCGACTCTTTGCGGAAATATTCTCTGGGTTTATCGTCTTTTTTCTTTGTTGTTTTATTACACCAAGGGCAGTCCCTCGGCAGTTCCGCGCCCAAGTCCCATTGCCACTGGGTGAGGCTGACGTTCCGCCTACAGGTCGGGCATTGTTTAATCGCCAGCTTCTATTATCTCCTTTAGGTTTTGAATTATGAGCCTAGCTAAGCTAGCTCGTTAAACCTATTAGGCTATTAGGTATTTAATTAATCGCGCGAATGGGCATAGCAACACCTCTCTCTTTCCGCAATCACTTGAGCTTGGAAGTTTCGTATAATATGATTTTTTATTTTTATGAAATAGCCCACTTTGGCACTTTAGGAGACACTACAAGAAACGTTATGAGCGCATTAGTCTTATTCGATTATGAGGAGTAACTTTTTGTTTATTTTTTTTTTACCCATCATAGTATTAATCTTAGTTCATTATGAGGGGTAAGTTTTCTTCTATTTTTTACCCATCACTCTATTCTCTCTTCTCTCTGTATCCATCCTTCCTTATTCTATCCCATTCCTACCGCAGATGGAGGGTAAAAAATAGTTAACCTTTTCCCGTCGTTCATTAACCGTCTCCTGTCGTTTCCCCGTCGTTGGTCGTTTATCCCCCGTCCCCATTGGTTATCCGTTTAACCCGTCGTCCGTCGTCGTCGTGGTGGTCGTCCGTAGGTTGTTGTTGTTGTTGGGTTCGAATCCCACCCCACACACACAGGGGCACGTGTGTGAGAGAAAAAGGTTAAAATTCAATCCATAAACTATCGATGTTTGGCAATCGGTGATTGTGGAACTTGCTTCTCTTGTGGGATTATTTGGTGGATTGATTCTTATCTATTGTTTTGACGAGTATCTTCATTCTTGATCGGTTTGGACAACTTGGACATTTTAAGTACTTCCAACCGCCCTCACTGTCTATGCCATGGGGGCTAAAGAAATCGGTTAGCATAGATATTTCGAATTCGTGACCACATCTTGGGCAATGGTACGCAGTAGCTTTGGCGTGCCAAGAGACGAGGATTATCAAACCACCTATTGCCAACGCCACCCAGACATACCAATATGAGAGAAGCAAGTAGAAACTTGACAATCCGAGAACCGTCAAATATGTTGAAATGTAAATGAGTGTTTTCAACCAGTCTTTTTTTATCGGTTTATGATAACTGGACAGTACACATATCCCCGCAATTAAGTAAGGAAGAACATGGTGGATTTATTCTTTATTTCTTTGTCTTCACGGGGTTTGGGTGTGGGTTGTTGGGTTCGAATCCTACCCAACCAACCCAACGTGTCAGCTTTGCAGGATTCAGATGCGCCACAAGTTATTTGGAACAGCCGCGCGCGCAACAGGTATCCTAACCAATCGGTTGCTTGCGTATGTGGTTCTGACAATAACAGAACCTGTAACCCATTTTTTCTGATAAAGAATATTTACTACGTGAACGATAGATAGAACCTTCTTCCGTCAGGCTTTTTATGTTCAAAAGACCGTAGTGATTAGTGAGTGTTGACGGGGAGGTGAGAATATAGTATGAAAATAGTAACTGTTTTGTTTCTTAGTGTGTTTGCAGTTTCTTTCTTGTTTGTGGGATTAACCTCCAGTAGCCCGTATGATCCTTGGTATGATTTTAACAGCAATGGGGAGATTGATATCTTTGATATTGTGGATATTGCTGGAAGGTATGGCACCACTGGCACACCTGTTAACACTACTGATTTGTTATTGGAGCTTCAAGCTAGAATGGAGACATTGAATGCAACAGTGGTTGCTCTCGAACAACGAATATCTTCCCTCGAAGTAGAAACCGAAAAGCATGCACGCATTTTCGCAGGACATGTGGACGGGACGCCATTTGAGGTAAACTTCCCCGCGGAGTGGGCTAGTTTCCTAAACGTAGAAGTCACCGCGACTGGATACAAATACAACACCATGAACGACTCAAAGCAAGGACCACTTACCATTACCTCTACAGTGGACACAGGCAACGATAAGATAACATTCGAGGTTTGGGATGTGAACGGAAGCCCATACGGTGGATCTGGTTGGGCTGGAAACGAGGCACACATTGATTTCGTTTCCCTTGCAACAGAGTAAGTGCGTGCTCTGGGTTGGGTTGGGTTGGGTTCGAATCCTACCCCCCCCTCCTCCTAAAAAAACGGGTTAAGGCACGACTGCGTTGCAATGCTTTTGACCTGAGTGTTGGGCTTTGCTACGTGACAACGCAGAAGTGTTGTGCGCGCATATACAATCAAATACTTCGCAGCTGTTTGGAATGAGAGTTTAGTTTGGTGTTTTTTCGTGTATAGCTGTAGGAGCGCATAGGAAGAAAAATCAGTGTGATTTGCCAAAATAGTTTGGGGAGAGGATAGCAATCAACAGGTTGAGGTTGGCTTTTCTCAAGTTTCTCAATCTGCATCAATGGGAAGAAAAGGAGAGAAAAACAGTTGAAAGAATGAGCGGCATAAGCAAGGCTCATGACAATGTGGATAAGCTTTACCCTTATGTTGTTCGGAAAGTGTATGGTTCGAGGGTCGACAGTGCTCTATACGAGCTGGTATGCTTGCAGTGCAATGTATGCGGTGAGACCAAGACTCTCCGCATCCCAATGGGGAGGCCCAGAAAGCATGGTCTGGAAAAGTTGTTTCCCTTGTTGAGCACTCTTTTTGGTGCATTTTCCCTCTTCGTCCTAGGACTTCCCTTAGGCGCTGCAGCTATAATCTTTGGTAGTGCATCGCTGGAGAGAGAAGGATGGAATCTTCTGGGCGTAGCTGGAGTTCTTCTGGGGCTGGTTGGGCTACTGTTGGCAGTATTAACTATGCCTGCGCGCGCATAACTTTCCGAAACCTACTAGCGTTGCTGGACCTATTCCTAATAGGGTTGGAGACGAAAACTCACTAATTGCTTAGAAACTTCCAAACCCTAAAATTCTTTGCTAGGACGACGCATATTTTTGCAAGTAGACTATACTTGTGCATGATGAAATAATGGATAGTTGCAAAAAATTGAAATGCATGCATGCAACTGCGGAGAATCTATGAATGGCTCAGAAACATCGATCGAATAACTCATTCCATTTTCTTCTCTACAAGTGAACTTGTTCTGTTCAATAAAGACAAAATAGCAGGGCTGAAGAATTCAAGCTAGAGTCTTTTCGCCTATCAACCCCTCTTCTTTCTACACGTATGCATCTTCAAAGGAAATCCCATATCCACTTACCTTCAAAAGGCACATCTACTATCCATCAAATATGAAAACTGAGACACAAAAAGTGCGCGCCGAAAAAGAGAAATAGTACAAAGTAGAGTATACTTTGGGAAAGAGATGCGAAGGGCAACTTCAATTCTGATGATTCTGCTATTGTGCACTTTGTACTTTTCGTTCAGGACTGAACCCGCCCAAGCCTTAGACATCATTTACATCAGGGCAGATGGCAGCATCGACCCTGACAATGCACCTATAGTAACAGTTGACAATGTAACCTACACGTTAACTGGTAACATAATCAACCAAACCATTGTTGTGGAAAGAAATGATACTGTAATAGATGGAGATGGTTACACTCTTCAAGGTTCTGGAATAGGCGCTGGGCTTAATCTACTCAATGTAAGGAATGTGACAATCAAAAACACCAACATCAAAAATTTTCAATATGGAATATATGGAGTCCTCTCTTATGGAATAGGTAATAACCGCCACACAATCCTCAATAACACGTTATCTGATAACGGATATGGCATTTGGTTACAGTATTCCTCTTTTTCAACAATAGTTGGCAACACAATGACTGGAAATGAAAAAGCTATTAGGATCAGTGACTCATTTTATGTCAGCTTCTATGCTAACAACATTTCAGGCAATGACTTAGCTGTTGAAATGAGATGGGCCGACTTTGCCCATTTTGAAGGCAATCTCATAGCACACAACACTGTAGCAATGTTTATGTGGCGCTGTAGTGACATGGGTAGTCCTACGATATACCACAACAACTTCATCAACAACTCGTATCACATTGACCCAGAAGTTACAGCTTGCATCTTAGATGATGGTTATCCTTCTGGAGGAAACTATTGGAGTGACTATAACGGGACTGACTTGTTCAGCGGTGTCTTCCAGAATGAGACTGGAAGTGACGGGATAGGAGATACTCCATACGTTATTGATGATTATAACTCGGATAATTATCCACTTATGAATCCTTACTGGAACCCAGCGGACATTAACCATGACTTGAAAATAGACATCTTTGATGTAGTGTTATGTGCCAATGCCTATGGAAGCACTCCTTCTGATCCCCACTGGAACTCCCTCTGTGATTTAACTGAACCGTATGGAATAGTGAACATCTTCGACGTAGTAGCCGTGTGCGGAAGCTACGGAGAAGTGTGGGATTAAACCTAAAAGCAGAAGATTCAGAGTATCTCGAGTTTTTTCCACTCCTACTCTGAAAAAGAGGGGAGGTGTTTGGGTGCCCATAGTCTGTCTTTGTAGGGGTGGCTTATTCGCTGTTAAAGGTCATGTTTTCTATGCGGCTGTTCTTGCTTGATGAACCCCAGTAGAACCTTATCGTAGACCTGACTCCTCCAGGACCTAAAGGTTCCCATTGATAGAAATAGCCATAGAAGTATATTGCCCATGTTGTGGCGTTCAGGACTGTGCTTTGAGTACGTTCATGTGCGAATGTTTCAGTTTTGAAGGTGACACCCATGCTGGTCCAGCTGTAACCATAGAATTTGTACCAGATCTCTATCTTTATGTAGGTGTCAGTTACGTTGTGTTCGCTGCAGTTCCACGTCGTGCTTTGAACTTCACCGGAATATTCATTCCAGTATCCGACCTGAATCACAGAACCCCCTGAAATACATGTGGTTGCATTATAGACTTTGATGCCCAAATACGCACGCGATATTTCGCCAAACATCGTCTTAGATTTGCTAGTATATGTCGTTGCGTTGTACAATAGCATCTTCCAGTACGTGGAATCCCACTTCGCATTCTGCAAGTATCGAGTCCCAGTTTCTTGAGCCGATGACACACAGAGCGTGGGATCACCCAAAATAGTCCACTTCTTGCTTTCAACTAAGTCAAGATCTCCGTTTGCGTCAACTGTGCGATTCCAAAACGTATTGAAGGCTTCTCCGATACAACTACCTTGATTCAGTTTGTCAAAGAATTCAAAGAAGTCCGACTCGCGTTCCACAGGCCGGGTGCCTCCGATTGACACCAAACCCCAGCCATTTCCGAAAATTGCGGAATTCGCCAGACAATTTTGCAACTCAAATTGAGCGGCGTGGCATACGAGCCATATGTAGAAGAATACTTTTGGAGCATGATTGAGGTAAAAGTCTGCATATGTATTACCTTCCCCAAAACTGTCCCACATGTATGGGGGAGGTGGGTTATCATCTTTCCAGTAATAGCGGTTAAATGAATGAGAGCATTGCTCAGTGCCGTGGGAGCCTAGCCACGCCCATTCATATCCCGGAGTTGAGTTGAGACGGGATTCCCAGTCCTGTGCTGAAGTGTACGTGTCATCAGGATAAGTGCCATTTATTGTTTCTACTTCAGCATAGACTCTCTCTAGACAAGCACTCATATCTGCTGCCACTTCAAAGTGTCTCTCCTTAAGCTTGGAGTACTGGTCCGAAAGGTTCGCTACCCCACATACTCCTGTATCTAGATATGCCAGAGCGCGTCTGGGCCAAGTTGGAGAACTTGCGTTGGTTCTGTAGTTGTGGTTCTTCTGAAAATAGTCATTGATGAGTTCTGCTTCGTCTCCATCAACGTTTGATGATTGAATTCTACCTACCCAGATCTCTGGTGCAAGATCACCAGTTTCATTGGTGTGCATCTCGAAATGCTTATCCTCGTCAGTGTTAGTCCAGTTACCATCCAAGTCTCTGTAGTAATAGTCAGTAGAAAACCAAGGGTCAAGAGGGTTTTCGCGGCCCCAAGTGGCGTTAGGGAAGTCTCCTATGAATACTGCTCCTTTGATGCTGTAGTCTTGATAGTAGTTCTGTAGAATTTCTCTGAAATAAGTCTCGTTCTTGCTCATTTCGCTAGCAGTTGCATTACGTTGGATACAGCTCCATCCCTCATTGTTGAGGTCAGTCATGTATTGGTTGAGTTTTGCTTGTATGTTATCTTTGATATCATAGTCTACAAGTATCAGAACGTCGTATTGGTCGACTGCGTACGTTCTGTCGATGCACACTAAAGACAAACATATTGCTATGATGCAAAGTGAAGCCATGATTTTTCTCATCGATTTCTCACCTCCTTTCCTTCTCTTTTATACTGCTGCGCCTCTGGGGCGCATGCGGAGTTATTGGCCTTCATGTCTTTTAGAGAAGACGAAGTGTTTCCGATATAGAGAGATGAGTGAAAGTGAATAGCACGAGTCGCTCATAGTATTCGTTCAAAGAAACTAATGACTAACAAGCGAGAAATGTGGAGGATGACTTCTTCGGTGGATTGAGCCATTATACGTGTATGTTCACTCTACTCTCCTCTTCGCAGTTGTACTTTGCATCGCTTCACTTTTGAGGAAAAGTCGATAATCTTTTGTCGGGGTCTTCGTTGCGTCTGGAAAAGATACTTGCATCCACTTGCAGACAAAAGATCCTTAAGGTTTTGGTGAAGGTCGGGCAGACTCACGTGATGGATCTTGTCCGCAGAGTGAATAGTACACATAGTGAAGTTAGCCGCAACCTCGAAATCTTGGACGAGGAAGGGATAGTAATAATTAGGAAGTATGGTAGAATGAAGATCATTTGCTTGAACAGAGAAAATATGAGTACGCAAGCTCTTCTGAAAGCTCTGAGGATTTTGGAAGAGAAAAGTCTACATGGAACTTCACCCGAACCCTGAAACGACACAATACTACCGATTAATGGTTTGACATCATCCTTTCTCCATATATGAAAAAATGGTTTTACCATAACGTTTTAAGCATTATCGCGTAGAACTTTATGCGCTAGCAAGAAATCTGTTTGAGAGCGTCTTCAACCTCATTTAAACGTGCATCCACGTGCTTGTTTGTTTATTCACTGATGTCTCGCCACACCTACCCACAGAGAAATCAGTTAGAAACTAATAGAAACCAAACAAGATTAACAGTTAGTCTTGCGAATTCGTTAGATTAGTATTTCTTAGATCATGAGATTCCAATCTTGCCCATGATCTGCTTGTAGAGTTTCAGGGCGTTCTTCTTCTTTTGGGCTCCCTCAATTATCATGACGCCAGTTGTGAGAATGCTTGCCAAGATCTCTTCCCTAGCAAAGGTTAAGCCGAACTTAGCTTCGACCTTCAGGTTTGCCTCCGCTTTCAAGGTGCTGGCCAGTTCTTCCAGATCCAAGGCTATAGTTTCTCTTGGGATTATGATGAAGACTCTCTTGTTGTTTCTTCCGCAGCTCTCTTCAACCAAGACGCCTTTACTCGGTTTAGCGGGAGTTTCTGGTTGATGCCCACAGACTGGACAGTTTTCTAGGCGTGCAATCTCAATCTCCTCAAATTGCATGCTGCTTATGTCGCAGTAGAGTAGTTTATTCTTGAGACTCGGTTTCTTTCCCAAGACTATTTTGATGGTTTCAGCAACCTCAATGCTTGAGATAATTCCTAAGACTGATGGGTGGACGCCTACTGTTGCGCATGAAGGCAAGTCTCTGTCCTTGAGTTTTCCATAAAAACATGCTAGGCAAGCAGTTTCCTGTGGGATTATTGTTGAGGTGTTTCCGAATGTTGATATGGCAGCTCCAAACACGTAGGGGACGCTCAGTTTGACGCAAGCTCTGTTTACGATGTACCGGGCTTTCATGTTGTCTAAACCATCGACGACCACATCAACATCGCGGAGAATTTCGGTAGCGTTAAGTTCATTGATTGAGAGAGGTGTCGGTTCAAGTTTGATGTAAGGGTTTAACCTCTCCAACCTCTTCGTAGCAGCTTCAACTTTGGGGAATCCGATAACGTCGAAGTCGTAGAGGTGTTGCCTTTGAAGGTTGGATTCTTCAACGATATCTCTGTCCACAAGTCTCAAATGTCCTATTCCCATGGCAGCCAGCTGAACAGCAATTGTGGAGCCTAAACCCCCAAGGCCAACAATACAAACTCTTGCGTCCTTCAGTTTCAGCTGTCCGTCAAAGCCTACTTCATCCAGCATTATTTGTCTCGAATAGAACTGCAACTCCTCATCTGAAAGTTTCACGCTTCCAAATTGAAGCATCCGCTTGAGACGTTTCTCCATCTTCAACTCCTCCACGTGCTCTCTTGGAGGGGCAGGTATTTGTCTCAGATAATCCTCCAAATCCTCCGCTTTCCTTCTACCCCGTGTTTCTTTGCTAGCCACGTTTGTTTCTCTCGTTTCGAGTTGATGATCCTTCAAATCTTTAGCTTATAGAGAAATGAATAAGCCTTTCCCCATAATACATGACACACTGAACTGAAAGACTAGAACTTATGGAGGGAGGGACCTAGTTCATTGGCGCTTTTTGGGGTGGAAGACAAGTTCAGGAGCAAATATGCCGCTGAAGAGTTGAAGTAGGGTGAGCCTTTTCTTGAGAACAAGGTTAAGATTTTTCCTCCGTGGCTGGTGCTGTAACCGTTTTGAGCTGGCTCATGTCCCCGAATAAGGAACCTGACATTGAGAGCTTTAAGGAATTGCTTTGTAATGTCCTCTCCGAAGAGTCTGCCAGCACCTCTTGGAGATGCAGTCGTTCCCTTCTTAGAGTCCATTGGATCGCTCCAGAGCATCTCTTCCAGATGGCTTTCTTTTGGATGTTTCAAGTGGGCAAACTTCAAATCTTCTATTGATGTGGTGTGGCTTGGCACTCCTCCATGAACCATCACACACAATCCTCTCACGATGATCACATTGTGCAGATAAGGGAAGAGTTTACGAACATCTCTGTAGATGGATGCACCTTCACTGGCAAACCTCGAGTTGAGTTCTTGAGGCAGATCGTGAGGATAAGGCATTAAGTCGTCAGGGCCTTCGTGGTTTCCCCGTAACAGCACTGTGTTAGTTGGGAAGAGTTGCTTCAGTTTCAAAACTAGGTAAAGAACTTCTGGGGAGTTGGAGCCTCGATCCACATAATCACCTAAGAAAATCAGAAAAACCCCAGCGTTCGTTGATGCCTTTTCTAAGAAGTTGGAGCTCTTCAGGATATGCGTTAAGCTTTGAAGGTCGCCATGCAAGTCGCCTACAACGATTGCTTCCCCTGAAGGTTCCATCTTGACAAGCCGCCCTTCCACGGTTAAACTACCGACTCGACCCTTCTCTGAAGCTAGGAGCCTTGTAGATTCCTCAACTAAGCGTTTGTATTCATTTCTGTCTGCATTGAGGGCTTGGCTTATCAGTTCTGCAGTATTCATCTTGTTCGACTTGCATGTGCATCTACTCATATAAAAAATCCAACACTACTTAACCACCGAAAAAAAAAGAGGTGACATGAAAGGGCAAGTCTAGCAGTTGCCCACACGATGCATGCGCATAGAAGCTAACATATAGTCTATTTCTAATTTACTTCCAAAAATATTTTTTACAAACTCAGTTAAATTCATTTTTTTGCGGAGTTTTTAACGAAACGTATTCTGCGCTCTTTTGTTTCGTCAAAAGCAATTAACGAAGGCCTTATGGCGGAGATTTGAACCTAAAATACTTGGAAACATCTCCTTCATGCTCCCCTTACTTTTAGTGGCCAATAATCACTATTTAAATATAACATCTGCAAATCGGGAAGATAGATGATGTGAGAAAAATGTCCTATTGTCGACAATGTGGAGCTGTCCTTCCTGAAGACGCGATTTTTTGTCCTACTTGTGGAAGTCGAGTACTTTCAGAGACTGCGCCTATAGAAAGACATCATGTTCTCAAGATAACTGGAAAGCCTAAGGTGGTCGTGGCAAATATTGCACCCGGATCAGTTAAAGTAAAATCAGGTTCTGAGGGTGAAGTAACTATTGACTTAGACCTTAAAGTACCCAAGGACTTAGACTGTAACATCTCACAAGATGGCAACGTAATAACAGTCACTTGTCGTGCCAAAGTCGGTTTCTGGGGTTGGCCCTCGTATGTCTTCAGCACTGGTCCGAGAGCCAATATCCTTGTTTCAGTGCCTGCAGAAGCTGATCTTGATCTTGAGACAAGAGCGGGTCGCGTTGCAGTTGCTGGTGTGAAGGGCATTATTGTGGCCGAATCTTCAGCTGGCACGGTGAACATCCAAGACTGTGAAGGAACAGTTAAAGCAAGAACCCGAGCTGGATCCGTTAAATTAGAGAATGTAGATGGAACGATTTCTGCTCGTAGCTCTGCAGGTTTCATAAAATTCTCTGGTGTTTTGTCAGAGGGCGAAAGTTGGTTCAGGACAAGTGTTGGCAGCATTGATATCTCATTAAGAGGTCAACCTAATCTAACAGTAGAAGCATCAACAAGCTTGGGGAACATTAGATGTATTCCGGAATTAACTGATACTCGATATATGCGAAATCGGCACACAGGTCGTATTGGTGCTGGAACAGGAAGACTCATTGCAGAAACCAAGACTGGAAGCATAACAATCCATCAATAAATTGCATTCATGTAGTGTGAATGGTACAATGCGAAAAAGAACGATAGAGTTATACGTTGGGGCATTTTTCTTTGCGCTTTCGTTTTTTGGTTGCGCAGTTTTGCCCTAGCACATCTAGTAGATTACTGTGTCGGGCATAGGCTTGGTTTGTATGCGCGCTGTGTCAACTGTGGAAAAGTCTGATTCTAAGGATTTTACTTTGTTCCATAGCTGCTTGCCATCATAACTACGTCAAATATGTTTATGATTCCATGAGGCTTTGCGATGTCACAGAAGGGATCCCAATGAGGATCTGAGGGAGTACTTTCATAAGCGCTAACACAAAGGACAACATCATCCATATCCACTTTCAGATCTTGATTAACATCAGCAGGATTCCACCAGGAATACGACCCTAATTCCCAGAACTGAACATAGAAGCAGTAGCCACCCCAAAAATCATAGTCAACTAATCCATGAACGATAATAATGCTGCCACTCAATGGTGCTGAAAAAGGGCTAATGTACATAGTTAATATGGTTTGAGAAGACGGATCCTCCAAAACAGCGTTCGCTGATGTCTCAGGAATAAAGAAGAAATCAGACCTATAGATACCAGAAGTTATGATCTCCTTTCCAAGAAAATTCGCTTCATACGTTGCTAAAATCGAAAGGTCGACATATCTGTATTCTGCTAAGATCAAAGGTGTGTTAAATCCCAATGTACCTATGGCAACAACGAGCAAAGTCAAAATCAACTTGGAGTTAAATCTTCTCACTTTTTCTCCCATACACAATATATCTTTAGTACTATTATTCCTTGGGGGTGCCTATAATCCAACTGTAACTTCTCTTAATAACCCATTCTTAATAACCCATTACACTTATGCAAGAAATCGTGTAAGCCCTGTAAGCTGTTGTAATTAGCTTTCTTCCCTGCAATTCGTTAAAGACTTGCGTGTATGCGTAACTCTTTTTCAAGTAGCTACTCTTAAATAGCTAGAGTGAAAATCGTTAGCTCCTTAGAAGTGGGTTACTAATGTTGGATTCTAAAGGAATTGCTGCAATAGTCGTCTTTGCGGCGCTAACAGTCTCTCTCAACTTGTCACCTGTTAAAATCCCCGCACCGTATGCGCCCTTTCTTATTTATCAGATTTGGGAGATACCGATAGTGGTTGCCTTTTTGCTTTTTGGCAAAAAAGTAGGCGTAGGTATAGCTATGATTAACACAGCTGTTCTTCTTGCCCTATTCCCTGGAGAACTGCCTACAGGGCCTTTCTACAATCTGGCTGCAGTTCTGAGTATGCTGTTTGGAATCTACCTAGGGCAAGTGTTTCTGGCTCGGCATCTTGGGAAGAGGCGAGAAGTAGCTCTGCCGATCGTTTTCACAACTCTAGGAACCTTGTTCAGAGTAGCGTTCATGACCGTAGTGAATTGGGTGTGCCTTCCTTATCCTCCCCCCGTGGGGTTTGGTTTGCCTGTAGACGTAATCGTAGCGATGCTCCCTCTAGTGGGGATCTTTAACACCACTCTTGCATTATATACAATTCCTGTTGGATACTTCTCGGCAAAGGTCGTAGGTTCCAGTCTAAAGACTGTTGCATTAGATTAAGAGGCACAAGGGGAATCCGAGGAAGCGTGCAAGAGGATCAATCTAATTCGTTTTGGGGTTCTATCGACTCGATCTTCTCATAGATTTCCTTTGATCTCTCTTGAATCATCTTGAATAGCTCTCTGAATTCCTTGTCGTTAGGGCTCCTCTTATATGCACCATAGATACAGAAGCCTAAGCCTTCAAGCATGTCTCCCACAATTAATCCGAAAAGAAAGTCCCTTTGTGAATTGACAAGACTGAAAAATTCTCTACCCATTAGATGGCAATAACGCTTTCTGAGAGTTACTTGAAGCAGTCGATCGAGGGCCTCATTCAATGTCTCTCGTAGTTTCTTTTCCATCAAATCATCGCGCTTTCAGTCAAATTTCTCTTTTACGATCATCTTGCGGAATCTTTTAAGGTGGTCGCAATCTGATTTCATACGTTTAAGTTCTTTAGTCTCTATCTGCAGTTTAGCAACTTTTAAGCGGATTTCTTCAAGTTTGCCCATATCAACTCGGAATTGCGATATGTTTTTGGCTTAAAATCTATTATGAAAGGAGAATCAGTATTCAAAATCAGCATTTTATGGCAAGGTTACAACGTTGAAAGATTCAAAGCTTTTTTGAGAATTTTGATGTTCAACTTTCCAACTTCAAAGACGTGGCCTGTCGTAAGATTGTTTACGATGAACATTGCTGGGGCAAAGAGGTTTGGGTCTATCTTATAGAAGTCGTAGTTGGCTTCTTTGAAGATCTCGCTGAATGGTCTGCCATAGTGCTTGGAAGCTGAGGAAGGAGCTTTCTCAAGAACCGCGCTCAATTCGTCGTCGTCTTCGTGTTCCAGAGCATAGTATGCCACTCCGCCGTAGAGAATTACGTCGTTGGTTTTTCCCATGGCTTGTATGAATTTTGGGTGAACTGGTGCGATGGGAGCGTATCCCCATGAATGTTGAATAGATAAAGGGTTAATTCCCAGCTTGGACAGTTTGTGGAGACCCGTTTCCACGATTCTTCCTGAGACTTGGATTGATCCCGCTACGCTTGTTGTTGGAACGAGAATGACATAGAGCTGGCTTGGAGAGACTGCACATTCACGGGCAAGGCCAATTATGAGGTTTTCAGATGGCTCTTTTAAAGTTTCAAGGACGACTACTCCTGAATCGAATTCATCCTTGTATTCTATCTCGTCGTAGATGTTGCGGGGCTTTAAGGCTAAGGCTCTGGCTGGGCCTGAACCTATCGCGAAGAAGTCGCCTTCTTTAATTTGCCACCCTGCAAACTGGGAACCCAATGTGGCAATAGCTGGATGATCGGTTTGGACAAAGATAGAGATTACCTCAGTGTCACCATATAGTTTTGGGAATATTCGCGCTTTGCCCAGTCCTCCCATGCATATCTCTGTGACGATTCTCCCGGCTTCAAAACCTCCTTTCGCGTGGATTCCTGCGTCGACTATTGTCGTTCCCTTGCTGTTTTTCTTTATTTCTACCTGGTAGTCTTCAGCGTTCTTGCACAGTTTCTCCGTCAATACTACTGCCTTTTGGTTTACACTCAACATCTTGAATATCTCACCTTGTAATAGACGCGAATTAGATAAGTGGTTTATTGTAGTAGTTTTTCGTGGGCTTCTAGGTGTTTGTTCTTGTTCTTTGCCAGATAGAGTTTTCCGCTTCCATGTTCTGCTAGGTCGCCAATGAATAGGTAGAAGGGCTCTTTGATTATTTCTTCCTCCACCTTTGCTTTACTCTTCATGCTGTCAATGGTGAAAGTGGGTAAAAGGGATTTGAGGTGACCGCATATGATTATTTTTCCGCCTGTCATGAATGCTCCTGCTCTATCGTCTGCGTTTCCTCTAACCAGTATTGCTCCTTTTTTTAGGTGGATGCCAACGAATTGGTCGACGTCACCATCGATTCTAATGAGGCCTTTTTTCATATATCTTCCTGCCTCTGTTCCAGCGTTTCCATGGATAGTTATGGTTCCTCCTCGCATGCCTTTGGTGCTACCTCTGTAGGGTGCACCTATGTAGTCGCCAGAGTCCTTATTCACTTCGATAGTTCCCCCCTTCATAGAAGAGCCGAGCCAAGAACCCGCATTCCCTTCTACAGTGATCTTTCCCCCCTTCATTTCTACGCCGAGATGCATGCCAACGTCTCCTGTGATTCTAATTTCTCCGTCTGTCATTCCTGAACCTATTCTTTGAACTTTAGATAGGTTTCCATCGATGTGGATGACTAACTCATTCGTCACTTTTCCGGAAGGTCCTTCTATTCCAAAAACGTCTTTCAATGGGATTTTTCGGTTGCCTTTCCAGAGAGGAAGCTCAGCGATCTCTTCTACAAGCTTTCCAGCAAAGAAATCTGGACTAATGGATTCTGCATCGACGGGAACTTTAAGCTCCTTCTTAAGGTGTAATTTTACAATCATCTTCTTACACCTCTATGATTTGATTCTTGCCTTTGCTGTTACTGGTGTTTGATGGGCACTGAAGTTCTGAGGGACTAGGTAGTTTTCGTACTTGACCGTGTAATATTTCTCGAAGACTCTCTTAAGTTCAGGTTCTATCTCTAAGAGGTTTGGCTGCGTTTCCACCTTGACCCAGTACGTTCTTCCATTAACGGAATTGACAACTTCGCCGTCTCTAACCACGATTTCCCCGTCTTTGATAGTGTAAGCTGCTTTCTTGAAGGCCTTAGTGATAGCTTCAGGTTTGTCAGCTAGGTTCGTCAGATTCGGGTCTAAGTTGTATACAGATATGTCAGCATCTGCTCCAACTCCTAGATGACCTTTACTCTCCAAGCCCAAGGCTTTAGCTTGGCCTGCTCTCGTTGCAATCGCTATCTCGTAGAGGGCGTATTCTCTATCAATTGTGGAGAGGGGGGCTTTGCGCCTAGTCTTTTTATTCACCTTCTTCATCACATAGTCCCTAGCTTTGCGGCTCATGAGCCACGTGATGATTTTGGGGTAAGCTGTGAAGGGTCCAGCGTTGGGGTGGTCGGTGGTCAGTAAGATCTTCCAAGGGTCTTTGATTTGCAGTGCGAGTTCGAGACCAATCGTCCATTGAGTCGCGTGCACGTAGTTCTTGCGTTTATATTGGAATGGCACTATTCCTGAGCCAGTTTCAGTTTCCACATCGTTATTTACCCATTTATTTCCAGTGATTTGATGAAGAGTAAATTGGAATGGACCGTCTGCTGTCATTGTAGTTGTGTTGGTGAAGATGATTTGACCCATATCTAATGTGACGTGGCTGTGGGAATTGACGTATTCAGCTATTTCTTCGGAGGCGGATTTGAAGGTGCGCCAATCTTCACCTGCGAAGGCACTGAATTGACAGTGAGTTAGATGCATGATTGGTTTGTTGTCTGTTGCCAGGTTCTCGACGCATCTCATAGTTTCTAGTGTTGTAACATAGTTGCCTGGTTTGCCAAGGTTGTTTATGTGTACATGTATCGTGTGGGGCAAGTTGAGAATCTGATTCACCTTGCATAAGCCCTGGATGATCTCTCTAGGTGTAATGTCGAAGTTAGGTACCGGATCGTCGATGTCACGTACGTTTCGTCCGAAGCCCCAAGCTTCTAACCCTCCTGGGTTTACGAGTTTGATAGCATAGCCTTTGGTTGCGTTCATCATCCAAGCAACGAACGCAGCACATTCCTCATACATCTTTGCTCTGAGGTATTCCAGCACGAACCAGTTGCTTCCAAGGAGAGGGTATGCACCTTTATCAACCATGGGTGTGTCATTCAATTCTTCATGAGTGTGCTTAGCCTTCAAGGGAGGCATCGCTGGTTCCATAACTGTCGTCCAGCCCATCCTAGAATAGCGATAGCCAGTTGTGAAGGTTGACGGTATAGAATAACCTACTCCTGAACGCGTCAACACTGTCTTAAGCTCAACATCCTTATAGTGATCTTCTGGACGCAGCATTCGACCTGAATTAACTTTGGCTCCTGCAATATGAGAATGAATATCAACACCACCAGGCATCACAACCATTCCAGAGGCGTCAATCGTCTTCCCGTTCTTTACTTCCTTGACGATCTTGCCATCTCGAACTGCTATGTCCATCGTCTCTCCATCTATTTTGTTTAGAGGATCATAGACGAAGCCGTTCTTAATCAGAAGCTCTTTCACAGCTATGCCTTCCCCCCAGTTTGCCTTATTTGTCTCACCTGCAATAGGATTCTTCGAAGAATCTCTTCGTCAGGTAGACAGATCTTTGGCGGCTCAACAATCTTTTTCATTGGCAGGGGAACGCAGTCCATGCGATAGGCTGTCCCTTCAACTTCGATCCCAACGAAGGCGGACGGTATTACTACGTCAGCCATCATAGTTGTTGGGGAAACTACGGGGTCAATCGTTATCATAGGATTCTTGACAAGGTTTTGAGCTGCATTTCTTGGAAAGTTGGAAACAGGGTCTGACGCAATGATGAGACTTGCGTCACTTTCGTCACGTTGAAGTATGTCCACTACAGACGTTTCTCCAGGGTTGTATCGGGGGTAGCCATGGGAAAAGTCTACAGCAAAGGGGTAGCCTGTCTGCCAAGTGGAAACGATGTTAGCGCCTGCGACGTTGAAGTGGCCTCTCATAGGCATAATAGCGAATTTCGTGCGATAGTTCAAGTCTTTAGTTAGTGCAATTGCAGCGTCTATGTTTTGATGTTTGCCTGAGCTCATAGTCAATCCGACTCCGAAGAAGAAGATTCCGAAGTTGCAGCTGATTAGAATGTCAGCAACCTCCTCTAGGAGGTCAACTGGTACCCCTGCAACTTTATCCACCTCAAGCTCCTCATCCTTTACTAGGAGACGGAGGGCTTGAAGTAGTTCAAAATCCCTGTTCGGTTCAACCTGAATGAAGAAGTCAGCAATCTCTGCTGATCGGGTCTTGCGAACGTCTACAACAATTAGTTTTCTCTTCTCGGTTTCAAACTCTGGAGGTAGTTTCGGATCTGCGATGGGGGGGATCGAAACTTCACGCATCGAAATCCGTGCAGAAGCTCTACTTAGCCTCTTCTTGCCAAGCACGCCTCGTAAGCGCGTAACATAATGTTTCCACTCGCTTTCTTGGAAGCGACCATCAGAGAATGAGGTGTAACGTTCTATGTGACGTGGATGAGCACTATAGGGATCGCTTGCCCAGTACACAACTAAATCTGCTCGGTGACGTACTTGACCGAGGGTGCAGGTTGGTATACCGACGCTCTGGATGCTCAATATTGATGGTCCGTGGCACACTGTTGAAGTGTTGTCGATTACTCCGCCAACTTCTTCAGCTAACTCAATTCCTACACGGATAGCCTGACAGCTTGTGCAACTCCACCCGTAAAGAATGGGATATTGGGCGTGAGCGAGGATTTGGGCGCTTCTCTCAACCGCTTCGTCCAATGAAACCTCAGTCAGTTCTCCTCCTTTCCTCACGAGAGGTTTCAAGTTTCGATGTTTGGAATCTGTGAAGTTCAAGAACTTTGCTTCGCCAATTGCACACGCATTCTTCACGTCAATTATGGAGTTCTCTTCTACTTCTACTTCAAGATCGTCGCAGAGAGTTCCACAGATGGGACAAGTCACATTCTTCACAAGAGTCATTGAGGTTTCTTCCTGAAAGTTTCTTCCAGAAGTACTGAAATAGGCATTACATTCTCTGATGGGGCGGCTTCAAGTTCCGCAGGTATCCCTTTGAAAGACGGCATGCCAATTCCATGGGTATGAGGATCAACTACTATGTTTGCCCAAAGCCCATAAGGCATATATGCTATTCCGGGGTGAGGGCCTCTCGCAGATTCAATAGCTTTTACTATTACTGAACCATAATTAGTCGACACTCTAATGTTCGAGCTATCCTTTATAGATAATTTCTTCAAGTCACTTAGATCCACTTCGCAGATTGCCACTTTCTCTTGATACTCCTTTGAGAGCTTACCCTGTTCCTTAGTGACTCCCTGATCAATGGTTCTACCCGTGAGAAGCGTAACTTCAATTTTTAACATAATGAACATGCTTCTTCGAATGTTTTTCATCTAGCTTTGATGTTGTCTTTCTTAAGGAGTTTTCCATTATTAGTTTACAACTTAGCTTTACAAATTGTAATGCGAACTCTATGGTGCATGATGCTTCTTAATTTGAAGTTTACAAAAGACTTTATAATTTCAACTGTTACTTTATTACTCTTTCGTTTAAACGAGGCAAAGAAATTGAAAAAAGTCGGTATCGTCGCTGGTAGTATTTCAAGGTTCGATAACCCACGGTACACATTGCAGGAAGAGATGGTTGCAGAATCAGTTAAATCAATCCTCAATGACGTTCCAAACCTCAATCTTGGATCTTTCATAAAGAATGATGGTGCAGCGTGCTATTCATATTTCAGTGATATCTTGGAACAACAACAATGTATGCATTGGATAATACATGACTATCTAGGATTGTCAGGTGTACCTGCCTTCAGAGTTGAATCAGGAGGTGCAACTCCAATCGACGCTATCATAAATGCAGCATTGTGGATACGATCAGGTAAATTTAAGATGGTTCTCGTTTCTGGATGGGAAAAGATGAATGAACTTCATATCCAGAAGATAAATGAAGCCATTGCGATAGCAGGTGATACTGATTGGGACTTTGTATCAGGTTTTACTTACAATGCATTTTACGCTACATTGGAATCTCGTCGAATGCATGTCTTTGGGGACACTGAAGAGGATTTAGCTGAAGTAGCGGTTCTAAACCATAATAATGCGTTAGACAATCCTTATTCACAGTGGTTAGCTCGTCATGGTCCTGGCAAAATCACTGTCGAAGACGTCTATAAATCAAGACTAATTTCTTACCCCTATAGACTTCTGGAATGCGCTATGACAAGTGAAGGAGCTTCATCGCTTCTTCTAGCAGACGAGGAAACAGCTAAAAAATTAACTGACACACCAATATGGATAACTGGCGTAGGTCTTGGAACCGATACTATGAGACCTGGAGATCGCCCAGACAACCCTGCGTGGAAAGGTCTTTTCCCAGAGGAAGAAAATAGATGGCCAAACAACATATCCCGTCCTATGTCACCTTACCCTGACTTGGTCAACTTCGGTTCGTTCAAAGTGGCTGCAAGAATGGCATACAAAGATGCTGCAATTAAAGATCCCAGACGTGAAATAGATTTTGTCGAAATCTTCGATCCATATGCAGGCGTTGTGATAGCAGGGCTTGAAGATATGGATTTTTGCAAGAGAGGTGAAGGAAAAAACATGGTTAGAGAGGGTATAATTCAACCAGATGGAGAGCTTCCATGTCAACTAAGTGGAGCTCTAACAGCACAGGGACACGCGGTCGGAGCTACATCAATCGCTCAAGTAGTAGATGTTTATTGGCAGCTAAGTCAACAGATTGGTAAGAAGTGGGGTGCACCAGGGAGACAGCTAAATGATGCACAAAGAGGATTAATACAAGGTCACGGTGGTACTGGATGTCAAGCTGGAGTTGTAGTCTTGGAGGTGTAATGAGGTGGCAAGACAACCAGAACCAGAAAAAACCATAAATGAACTCAAATACGATAAAAAATGGTGGGATGAATGGGTACGTAAAGGAGGTTGGAGACCAGAAGGATACAAGATAGTTGAAGTGGAGGATGGTCCTAGTCTCAATGAACTTACTTCTCAAAGGTTCATGATTGTTTGTAGACCCCATGCTAACATGTTTAATCATAGCTATGGCAAAGTTTCCAAGTTCTTTGAAGGACTTTTAGAAGGAAAACTGTATGGAACTAAATGCCCTAAATGTGGTCTTGCTTACTGTCCACCCCGAGCACATTGCTTCAATCCTGAATGCAAACTGCAAGAAACAGAATGGGTTGAGCTCCCCAAAAAAGGTATAATTCATTCATATACTGTAATGGCAATTGCGTGGCCTGCACTTGCACATATGCAACCTCTTGTTGGGGCAATGGTGAGAATCGAGGGAGCCAACACGTGCCTGCCTATGCTGGTGAAAAATATAGAACCTGAGAAGGTTAACATTGATCTCAAAGTCGATATTCACATATCTGAAAACCCAAAAGGAGATCTTCTAGATGTCTATGGTACACCCGCTGAGGAACCTATAGCTCCTAAGAGGACTGAAGAGGAACTCAAACGCTTCAGAGCAGACATGGAACTAACAAAAGAATGGGTTAAAAGAAAATTTGGGAAATAGCATAAAAACATCTTAATAAACAATAATACTCTTTTTTTTATTCTTATACATAGATTAAAGAATAAGTAATTTTCATAAAATTATTTAGTTTCTGCATGCATAAATCTTTTGCAGAGCTTAACAAGTATGTCTCTTCTGAAAGGTTTTCCCTTACGCTACGGTTCTAAGCTTATGTCACATGTTGCCACGAAGTTTCAAATTTGTAGTTGCCTTTAAGCCTTTGAGTGCTTAATGGTCACTGTTCCTATTTCCGAAATCTCCTCTAGCTCAATTGATCGCTCCAACTATATACATAGCCGTGTATGCATGGTACTACGCTAACCTCTATCCCCATTCCAAGATTTTGGTAGAAGAAGTATGTATCTTAGAACAGCCCCTTGACAAGTCAGCATAAATATTCATTTTATATGATGATGTTGGCGTTGAGGGTAGGATTCGAACTCCTCACACAACGTGGAGATATCTCCCGCATATCCCCATTTTTCCGTTTTAGTGACTGAACCCCTGCCTTTGAGGTGTGAGCTTTCTGCGACATTTCTTGCAAAAGACCCTGGTTAACTCGTTCCTTGTTCCACAATGCTGACAATACAACACCTCTTCTACTTTCAGCCGAACCCGATAGACTAACGCTTGCATCAGCTCATTACGCCAATGAGGAAAAATCTCTTCAACCCCACGTAAATAGTACTCGCACAGTCCGATAAACTTTTCTAAATAGCCATGTGTTCCTAGAACACTTAGGTGAGGGAAGGGGTTGCGCGAGCGCATCAGTATGTTTTTGTTGTGTGTGTGGGATTCGAACCCCCCCACACAAACTACGCATATTGATGCATTATGGATCATTCGCTTGTATTTTCGTGCTTATAATTTGGCAGATTTTCTCAGGATTATTTGAAGAGAAAACGAATGTTCTACCTTTCTTTGGAACAATCTCTACTGCATTGCCAAATGATGTTGTATAGGCCCAGGAACCATCAAGACCATAGCGGACACCCATACCCCCAAATCTTCTAAAAGATGCTTTTACCAGATTACAAGAAACAATGTCATCCATCCTAATAGACTTGTGATTAAACAAACCATAATCAACCATAAGCTCTTCAGAACTAAGTTGAATTTTGATACCCCTGAAATTCAGAAGCAGAATTAGAATGAACAGCAAAGCCAGTGTTGAAACTCCAAATCCAATAAGACCTTCAGTGTTTAATGGATGAAGAAAGGCAGGTAGTATCAATAGCAAAAAGACAATTGATGATGCCACCGCCCATATGGTAGCTTTCACAAATGCCCCAGTAGGGACCCATTCGTGATAAACTGTCTGTTCCATATCAGAAATGTTTGACAAGCAACAAATTAGCTTTTTGGAACTCAACAAAACCGCGCCCAATGGTTGGTTGGGTTGGGTTTGGGGGGTGGGATTTGAACCCTCAACCAACACAAACAGGTATGGATGCATGCTCGTACATGCACATTTAAATAAAATGCATGTTTTTTTGTGAACGATGAGCCAATTGAAAACTAAGTTCCATTAGATTATTCAGTCATGGTCTTTCTGACCTGAAGATAAAGATAGATGTCCTCGAACAGTGCTTCGTACTTCTTGATCATCTGAAGAACTTCTAACATTGCGGGGTCCTTGTTGTTGCCAGCGTTAGTAAGGAAGTTCTTCAATAACTGTCGTTCACGTTCTGAAAAAATATGCTTTCTCATAAAATCAAGGGTTAATTGTAGATCTATTAAGGATTGTGCGAGATTCTGAGAAGGTCCAATGTCCAGTTTAAGCTGTATGATCGAGGGAAGCGAAACTGGTGAGATGTACCCTTATTGTCAGAAGGTCTTAGGAAAGAACGCTGCTGGATTATTTGTCAAGGAGTCTTTCCCACTCCTCGCGGAATTGACTCTTCATCTTCATTTTCATCTCATCAGGCATGAAGGATGCTTCAACGCCATTGATGGTAAGCTGTTTGATGTCCTGTCGGGAAAAGTCCAGTTTCTCCGCTAGTTGGAGGTATTCCTGCGTTAGAGAGGTGTTAAACATTGTTGGGTCGTCAGAGTTCACTGTGACCATTAATCCCTTGTCATAGAATTGTTTTATTGGGTGAGCTTCTATGGAGTCAAATACCTTGGTTTTCACGTTACTTGTTACACATACTTCAAGGGGAATCTGGCTTTTCTTCAGGAACGATACAAGTTGAGGGTCTTCTTTTGCTCTCACTCCATGGCCGATCCGTTCGCATCGCAGCTTTTTAATCACAGTCCAAATTGATTCTGGTCCTGCTGCTTCGCCTGCGTGAGCTGTGAGCCTGAAGCCTCGCCTTTTAGCTTCTCCATATACATCTTCGTAGGGATCAGCAGGGAAAATCTGTTCGCTTCCGCCAATGCCGATGCCTATCACCCCTTTATGGAGGTAGGGTGTCACTTCGTCTAAGCGTTGCATGCCCACCTCAGGTCCGTGGTCTCTTATCAGGTCGATGATTAGCTCTGTTCGGATGCCAAAATCAGAGTAGGCCTTTTTCTTGCCCCGAATCACATACTCTGTAATCTTTGGTACCGATAATCCTTGCCTCCAATAATCTCCAGGGGAGTAAAACGCCTCTACATATTTGACGTTCTGCTCATTCAATGAGCGTAACACTTGGTAAGTGATCTCTTCAAAGTCTCTCTCCTCTTTAATGAAAGAGCTCTTCCAAATCCACAACTCAATAAAGTGAGGAAAATCTCGATAAGTCAGCTTAATCCTCAAATCCTCAACAGAACCTATCGAAGGATCTCCTCCTCGTTTACGAACAAGATCGTATAATGTGCCTAGTGGAATAGCTCCTTCGAGATGAAGGTGAAGTTCAGCTTTAGGCATCTCTGCTATTAACTTGATTCTATTATCCGCTTGGAACAAGGCAGATTTGTATCTCCTCATGTTGGATAGACTGTTTTCATGTTTCTTCTACAAGGATATTGTGCCTTACTATACTTCCTGTACTTCTAAGATCTCTAAGCTTTCCTTGTTAATCCACACTATGATGAAAGGATTGAAGCTTTTTCGATAGTTAGTGTACGATTCTGTCCCAGAACAATACTTACCCGTATTTGCATATTGCGGGCATACATAAACATGTCCGATATGTACTTGTCAGCCTCTCTTCTCCTGAAAGTCATCTGCCAAATATTTTAGGTCGAGAGGCTTCATCTTAAATCCAGACCCGAGGCTTATCAGGAAAGAGCCTAGGTCTGAAATTATATCTCCCCAATTCAAGGCATAGGTGCGCATGAAGTCACTGTACAACGAGTAGTTCTTATGGAAAGAAACCATAATCAAATCTTTTCCCAATCCTTCACCGTCCGCTGCGAAGATGATGTTTGGGTGTTTGTCTGCCCACTCCTTCGCACGTTGCACTATTGCCTCAGCGTGCTTAGCTGACGGATATGACTTTAACTTGACGAATGTGAAGGCCAGAATCTGGTAGCCAAGCTTCAGGAAGTCTGGAACGAGCGTGTAGGTCTTGATCAATTCAGTCTCCAATCTTGCCCTTCTACGTGTCACGGTGGGCTGAGAAACCCCGATTTTCCTGGCTATTTGTCGGTCACTCATTTTGGAGTTTTTCATCAACAAAGCGAGTATCTTACAGTCCAAAGGTTTGAGATTCTTGGCCAAGGATGCGTATCTCCTTAAAGCCGTAAACTAGAGTTCTCCGGATTAAAAATCTTCTGAAATCTTCACACTCGCTCACTGAATAAGCATGTCCTTTGCTCATATTCTTGTATCAAACGAAAAACCTTTTCGTTATTAAAAAGGATAATTTTTTGGTCAATTACAGATGTAATGCAGATGTCGGAGAAGAACCCGTCTGATCAGGCAACATACATGCATACAACCATTGAAGACGCTCAGGTGATCCGCAAACGCAAGTGAGAGCATACACAAAACTCGGAAAAATACGGTTATATAGACGTTTAAAGATACTATCGGCTCTCACAGAAACATGTCTTATCAATTGGAGGTTAACGATTGACTGGGAAACCCTTAGTTTCAATAGTGTCCGCTGGATTGTCAAAATTCGGAAAGAGAGAAGGACTTTACGGCAGAGAACTCTTTGTGGAGGCAGTGATGGAAGCCTTCGAGAGATGTCCAAATCTTGATCCTCGAAAAGACATTAAAGCCGCCTTTATTGGTATGATGGGCGAGTCTTTTGAACATCAAGGCCACACTGGCCCAACAGCCTTAGACTGGGCTGGATTGCTACCAATCCAAGCCTTTAGGACTGAGGGTGCTTGTGCCTCATCAGCCACAGCGATTCGCTGTGGAATATTCGCAGTACTCTCAGGTCTAGCTGACGTTGTCTTGGTGGGTGGTGTAGAGAAGATGACCCACAGAGCAACATCTGATGTGACTGAGTACCTTGCCATGGCCTGCGACTTCCCATTTGAACAATGGAACGGCTTAACTTTCCCTGGGCTCTTCGCCATGGTAGCCACCGCTCATATGCACAAATATGGAACCACAGAAGAGCAATTAGCCATGGTGGCTGTGAAAAACCATCATCATGGAGCTATGAATCCTAAAGCTCACATGCAGAAAGAGATCACATTGGAGAAAGCAATGGGATCTCGGGTTATTGCGTGGCCCCTCAAACTCTTCGATTGCTCCCTAATAACAGATGGTGCTGGCTGCCTGATCCTCACTAAGCCAGAGCTCGCCAGAAGCTTCACCGATACACCAATTCACATAGTTGGCTCTGGCCAGGCAAGTGATACGATCGGACTGTACGAGAGACCGGATTTCACAACCCTCAACGCGGGGAAGCTAGCAGCGGAAGAAGCTTACAAGATGGCGGGTCTTAAACCTTCTCAAATTGATGTTGCCGAGGTTCATGACTGCTTCACGATAGCAGAGATCGTCGCCTACGAAGACCTCGGTTTCTGCAAGCCGGGAGAAGGAGGACGATTCGTTGAGGAAGGACAGAGTCAGATAGGTGGAGAAGTAGCAGTCTGCACAAGCGGCGGACTAAAAGCCAAAGGACACCCAGTTGGCGCAACTGGCACCGCCCAAGCCTACGAAATCTACCTGCAACTAACTGGTCAAGCTGAGAAACGACAGGTGAAAGGAGCTGAAATCGGCCTAACCCACAACATAGGAGGACTCGGAGCCACAGGCGTAGTAAATATTTACAGGAGGGACTAGATGATGGCAGAAGCACAAACCCCGTTCACTATCGAAAACTTCTACAAATACGTCAGAGACAGGAAGCTAATGGCAGCCCAATGCAGCAAATGCGGCAAGGTGATCTTACCCCCAAAACCCATGTGCCCCCAATGCTTCTCCAAGAACCTAAAGTGGAGAGAACTTCCTAAACAAGGAAAACTACTCACCTACACCGTAATACACATCGCTCCCAAAGAACTAGCACATTTGACACCTTACCCCGTAGGCCTAGTGAAACTGGAAGAAGGAGCACAACTACCAGGGATAATAAGGAATCTTCACCAAAGCGAAATCAAAATAGGCATGAGACTAGCCGTCGATTTTGATACAGAAGAGATATCAAAAGAGTGGCCCCAGTGGCCAAGATACTACTTCAAACCTACGCAACCACAGTAATACTTTGATCTTTCTCTACTTCCATTTACATGCATCCTAATTGTTAGCCAACAGTAGATTCACCTTACTCTACACCTTACCCCTTAACTCGACTTGTGGCAACGCGCGCAAGAAAGTTCTAGTACTCTAACACTCATAAGGGGACCAAAGTTTACAGATCGTGTGTGCGCGAACAATAAAACTCCATGGAGTATTCAAGAATTGCTAAAAACTATGGATTTAAAAGATGCGATTTCAAAAGTTAGGGAGTTAGCAAAGGCTAAATTAGCAGAGAGGGAGAATGCCGATGAATTTGTAGAGATCGGAGAAGCTGACGGATTCAAGATCTATATAGCAGCGGGAAAAACCATCAAAGAACCGCCTCAGAAATCCTTCCATGAAAATCCACGTGACGTTTTTATGCTCGTGCTTGAAGGAGAAATAGAATTTACATTCGAGAAAGGGGAAAAAGCAAAAGTGAAAGCTGGGAAATGCTTTGTTCTCCCAAAACACTTAAAACACTATTGCATTTTCAAGAAAATGACAATCCTCGTTGAGGGAGTTTTCGAGAAAGGACTTTAAAACTCCTGGACTATTAATCCGCGCGCAACGCGAATCTGCAAAGTTGATTTTCGAATTCGCAGTTCTTAGTTGAGGGCGAAATCTTAGAGTTTCTAGCTTCTTGTCTGGCTTAGAAAAAGAATCATACTTGCTTTTTTCAGTACTCTGACACACTTTATCAGATCCAATGCTTGGCAAACGGATTTAAACCGTGATTTGTTCCTTTAATTATGCTATGCACAAGGGTGTCTACTACAAAGAGAAACTTTCAGCCAATAAGCTCCTTAGATGTTATGAGATAGCTCCTCAAAGAATCAAACAATATCTTAACGCAGAGATCCAATTCGTCATCTCTAACATCAATGGTTCAGGTTTGGTTCTTGAACTTGGGTGTGGCTATGGTAGAGTCATGAACGAAGTATCACCTTTTGTCTCCTGGATTATTGGAAACGACATTTCAAAGGAAAGCCTAGAGCTTGCGAGGTCATACATGCAAGGTTGTCAAAACTACGCTGTATTTCTGACGGATACATCTCAGTTGTCATTTCGTTCACGTATTTTTGACTCTGTGTTTTGCATTCAAAACGGTATATCCGCTTTTCGGGTTGACAAAAAACGGCTGGTCGCTGAATCCATAAGAGTGACAAAAGACAACGGGATAATTCTCTTTTCCAGCTATTCTCCTAAGATATGGGAAGCTCGTCTCGAATGGTTTAGAAAGCAATCACAGTTAGGCCTTATAGGAGAGATAGATGAGGAGAACACCCGTGATGGAACAATTTTATGCAAGGACGGTTTTACAGCCACTACTATCAGCAGCGACCAATTCGCTGAATTGTTTGACTAATTCGGATTGGATGGGTCTATCGTCGAAGTAGACGAATCCAGCACATTCTGTAAAGTCATCAAAAAGTAGTTCATTGCCAATTTTGCTGCACTTCTTTTTAGAGTGCATGGATCCTAATTCGTAGGAACGTAGCAGTCTATTATGCGTGTTATGTGAGTACGGACCGCACGCGGAGAGTAAGCAACTCAAAAAGGAAAAACCAGTCAATCCGACTGAGAGCAAGGAGATGGTTGATGTTGTTTGTTCATCATTGTCTGTCTTAGTTCCCTTTGTGGGGTGCGTACAGGGGCTCTACAGTATGAGTTATCTGGAATCTCCAAATAAGTCGTGCCACTCGTCTTGTTTAGTAAGGCTCCCGAGGGCTTCAGCGTATATCTTTACTTTTAGGGTCTCAGCGTTCTCTACCGGTCCCTTTTCCGAGTGTTTTCGGCCGGTATTCTCAAGTTGCTCCAGCATCGCTAAAGCTAATTTTTCGAGAGTCGTCGGTGAGATGCCAAAGAAACGGTGTTGCAGCTGAAAAGCAATAAAGATACCTCTTAGACTCACAATTTGCATCTGTATAAAGAACCTCCTAACATCCTTTGGTATACGATCGCAGTCTACTATGAAGAAAGCTGCCACAGGGCAGTAAAATTTCTGTAGAATGCCATGCTCTTCAGGCTCAACCTTTTGCAGGTAGATAAGTTCATCCTTCTTCAACAGGTTGAGGTGGTAGCCGACTGCAGCCCTTGTGAGACCGAGTTCCCGTGACAGTTGAGCTTCCGTCATGGGCTGCTCACCTAGCAACTGCAGAATCTCCGCTCGCGTGAAGTCGGCGAGTAGCCGGATCTTGTCAGGGTTCTCTACTATACAAACTGCCATCTTGAAGCGTTTAGGCGTACTCTTTTTCCTCCGTTATCTTGTTTCACGGATTTGAGAGTTATATAATGTTTGTTTGTCCTTCACACCTCAAACTTGGCTTTTGGCGCTGTACATCTAGGTCAATGTCATTTGCTTCAGCTACCCAATCTCTTCGCAAGAAGAGCCTTGAAATTCAACTTCTTCGTCATTTGTCACCCATCTCGTGCAAATCAACAGTAACACAAATAGTACAGTAGAGAAAATTGAGCCTTCAATCTTTCCTTCTAAAGCCATAATAATGGCGACCCCATAAGCACCACAAGCAAGCACCCAGAGATGCATAATTGTGAGCCTCATCTGCTAACCCTCGTCTAATACCTGTGCTTCCTCTGATCCTTTAACAGCCTTTCCAAGTTTGAACAGCCTTGAGACCCCCATTCTTAATTGTCTTGTCGTACTCGACTTTAACTAAAAGACTCAGAAGTAGCAGATACCTGATGTTCCTTTTCCTGTCGTAGTTGGTTGTTGTGTTACCCTGCAAAATTTCATTCGATACATCAGTTCAAAACAGGTTAGTTCTCCGTGTTGTTCCAGCACTCTCAGTATCGTGTTCGTCAATAGTTGTTTCGTTGTCCCACTATTTATCAAGACGCTCCCCATCCCCTCTCTTCTAGCCTCCCATGAAGAACGTCAGTTTCAACAACACATATGACACGTAGACGAGTATGAGCACTAACGCCTCCTTCCTTTCAAGCCTCATATTCCTCAAAAACAAACCTATCACAAGAAAAGCTACTAAGAACATGAAGGGTGTGTCGAAAAACAACAGCACCGGCTCAACCGTGAACCCAGAGATCATTGCACCAGCGCCCAAGGAGAGAAGAATGTCGCAGATGTTGCTCCCTATCATGTCCCCCACCGCTATACCTGTTGCACCTCTCCGCAGGGCCGTTATGTCAAGGGTCAGTTCAGGTAAGCTTGTGCCAAAGCCAACTATCAGCAGCCCTGCAACTGATGTGGGGACGCTCCATAGTTCAGCCAGTTGAACACTGCCTTCAACAACGAATTCCGCGGCTAAAAGGAGAGCACCCATCCCAATGAGGATCATCAAGAGATCTTTGATGAGATGCATTTTTGGCTTTTCTTCTTCTACTTTAGGGGTTGATTTGAAGCGTACTTCCTGTCTAACGAGGTAAATTAAGTATAGCAGATAAGTGAGTGTGACAGCGACTCCTTCTAGCGGGGTTATTTTTAGGTCCCAGGCTACTAGGGAAAAGAGAATTATGGACAGAATTAGCATAGTTCCCTCCCGCTTCAGCTCCCGTTTCGTTATGGACATTAAACCAACGAGACCCACAATGCCCATGATTATGGTTAGTTGATTGAGGAATGATCCAATTTTGTTACCGACTACGATTCCTGAAACGGCGGACATATCTAGTCCTGCGAGTATGTCTATGGCTCCCATTACACTGACTCCTATTTCTGGCAGAGATGTGCCTATGGCTACTACCGTCAACCCTATGAATAGGTGAGAGAGTCCGAAATGGCGTGCTATGTTCTCAAAACCGTTTATGGCTAGTTGCGAGCCTAAGAAAAGCCCTGCTAAACCGATCATCAGAAGGATGAATGGTAGTATCATCTATCTCAAACCATCTTATCAAGAGTTTGAATGTACATCTCAAAACTTTAATTTAAATATTTATATCAATTTAAAAAATTAAACAGTATACGCACCTAAATAAAAAGGAACGGACACAACAAGCAGATCTAAACTTCCTTTGTTTTCAGCTCTTTGACTGTAAAGAGTATAATCAGACTTACCACAGAGCCTAAAATCATAGCCAAAATAAACGGGTAGACTGGGGCAACTCCATAAAGAAATCCCCCTAGAGCTGCATGCATGCTCTCATGAATGAGAATTCAGCCCTTATCCTTTCCAGAAGGTTTCTCAACAGTATCAACCTCGGGCTCTTCGCGAGTCCCGAGAATATAAAAGAATGAAATAAATGGGCTTCTCTGTCGCTAGCCAATCACTCCCTATGTTACGCGCGGAAAATTCTGTGTACACGTAATTGTAGTTCTTATCTTCCTGCTGTTTCAATAATTGAACTTATAACCTCAGGATAGCCTACAGCCATTAGATGGATACCTTTGCAAGCTGGTTTTTTCTTTACTTGTTTGATGAAGTCACTGAAGTATTCGATGTTATAGTCATCGATCTTCTTTCTTCGCTCCTTCTTATTAGTAGTTTTCTTGAATTCTTTGAATCGCCCTAAGAATTCGTCGGGAACCTTAACTCCTGGAACATATTCACTAAAGTATGCTGCCTGACCGTATGACCTTGGGGGAAAAATCCCTATCAGGAACGGAACATCGATGTGTTTGACTGCTTCAAGATATTCCAGCGCAACTTCAACGTTGAAAACCACTTGTGTTTGGATGAAGTCTACTCCAACTTCAGCTTTTCGCTCAAGTTTCAAAACTTCTATCTCCAATGGTTCAAAATTTGGATTACCCGCTGCCCCAATGTTGAATTGGGGTCGAGGTCCATGAATCTCATTGCCGGAAATGTCCTTTCCTTCATAAATCATTCTACGAATTAAATCGATCAGTTGGGTTCCGTCTAGATCAAAAACGGGTTTGGCTTCCACCATATCACCCTTTTTTGGGTGATCACCTGTTAGAGCTAAAACGTTTTTCAGGCCTAGTGCAGCCGCACCGAGCAGATCAGAAGTAAGTGCTAAACGACTTCTATCGCTAGCTCTCAACTGATACACTGTTTCTAAACCAGTTTTCCTTTGAACAATGTAGCTTGCGACGAGACTGCTCATAGTGCCAACGCTTTGCGGATTATCTGTAACGTTTGCTGCAACGATTTTTCCCGTTTCCTTCAAAGTTCTTGCCCATTCAATGATCTCGGAAAGATCACTGGATTTATGAGGCTCTAACTCCCCTGTGTATACAAATTTTCCAGCCTTTATGCTTTTCATCAGATTGGAAAAAGCTTCCCCCACTTTAGACACCTCTCATAACATCCTTGGTGAACTTGAAACAGCTCTATTTCTTGGCGACCTATATTTCCTGAATAAATCCAATCTGCCTTCCTTCTTTAATCTTTCATAGATTAAGTACCAAACGCAATCTTTTTCTATGGTTTCAGTTACGATCCCCTTCACATCTCTTATTTCAAAAGGAACTTCACACTTTCCATTAACACATCCACCGCATGGACCGTTCATAATTCCCTTAGGGCATCGGGTTATTGGGCATATCCCACCGGTTTCACCAAGAAGACAATCTCCACAAGCTTTGCACTTTTCATAGAAGGTACCCCCCTCTCTCTCTTGTGAACCGACAAAAATTGTGTTTTGACCAGGGTATACAGGTATGTCGGGAAAGACTTCCACTAACGTTTGCACGCCAACCCCGCATCCAAGAGATAAAATGGCATCTGCGCTTTCGATTTGCGACGTTAGTGTTGATGCGCAAATATAATTATCGCATTGCTTGGCAACAGTCGTCGATTTGCATCGAAACCTTCTATTTTTGAGCTTACCCCCCATCTCAATGAGCATTGCATAAGTTTTCGCTTCTCTTATCCCCCTTGGAGGTTGGGTGCACCCATCACAGCCCACAATTAAGATATCCTTGTGAGACTGCAATAGGTTTAATATTTCTTCTAATGGCTTTTCCTTTGTCACTATCATTTCTCAAACTCTCCATCATTTGATTTATGTACAGAACGTATTTTTTCTATAAACGTCTTGACATGTTTATCAAATTCCCCCAAATATTTAGGAGACACGAAGCATATTTCAAGCCTGTTTCTAAGGTTGACTTGGGTAAGCAATCTCTTAATGGCGGATATATGCAATTTGGCTTCCTCGTTTCCCTTCTCGAATTTACACTCGTTCTCTTTACAAGCCACTACAAGAACACCATCAAAGCCCGAACGGAATGCTTGGAGTATGTGTAGTGGATCCACTGCGCCTGCGCAAGGAATCTCTAAGAGCACGACGTTTTCTTCAATGGATCTCTGTTTCTCATTTAATGCGGAAAATTCAGACCATTGACAACAGAAAACCAAAATCACAGGTTTCTTACTCTTTGACTTCATTTCACAAGTTAATGAGCCATAACTAGCAATCAATTGAGCTGTGGATTCGTGCTCAAACCCTTCTAGCTTAATAGCCAATGTGGGACAAACGGCTGTACATACGCCGCAGCCTGAGCAAACATCTGGATTTAACTGTGCTACGCCCGGGGTGACAATTTTTATCGCGTCATAGGGACATATGTACGCACAGTTTCCGCAGCCAATGCACCGGTATTTGTCAATGTATACTTTGATTAGACTTCTAATCACAGTTAACGTGTCTGCCACGAAACCCAATTGGTTCAATAAAGCCTGCGTCAATAGAAATCGACGTATACCAATCTCGCTTCCTTCCTTGAATCGACAATAACCCTCCTCACATTGTATGACTACAATTCTCTTTATGCCCAGTGCCAGTACTCTTAACAACAGTTCTGGTGATACTCGTCCGACGCATGATAGACGCACAGAGATGAACTCACTTACCCCCCGTTTCCTCAGCTCATCCTTTGTTTCGCTTTGCAGCCGACTAGCACCTTGACACACTAGCACCAACTTGTCTAGCCCAGTCTCCAGCATTGACTTCTCGACATAGTTAACCAGCAAACCAACGTCGTAATGTATAGCGTCAATGGCAGAAGCCGGACATGCACTAGAACAAATCCCGCAAACCTGACATTTCTCTATATCTAGCTTGATTTCACCAGTTTTTTCATCAAGTGATATAGCCTCGAGTGGACAGATAGAAGAACACACCATACACTTACTACAGTAATCATCGCATAATTTTACGCTGACTTCAAGCAACTTCTGCATCTTCAAATGTCCCACAACCTCAATGTACTAAGCGACTAAGTTACAGGCTCAAATCTAAACTACTTGTATGCAGTGAAGATGCTTTGCGGAAGGTCTATTTGAAGGTTCTGCCAACTTCTCTGTTCTAAGCTTGTCGGATGTGGAAGAGTTGACACTAGCCGAGTTTAAATACGAACCTAGTAAAGTCAAAAAAGGCTACAACAATAGAACATTGTACATCAACCTCACAACCATGAAAGTTGAGAGCAAGCCAGTCTCTCAGAAGATGAAAGAAATCTTCGTAGGAGGACGAGGCTTCAACCTGTGGCTTCTCTGGAATGCCTTACCCAAAGACAGAGTAACAAAATGGAACGACCCTGAAAACGAAATCTGCATAGCGTGCGGCCCCCTAGGAGGCACACCAGTCTATCCCGGCAGCGGAAAAAGCATAGCAGTCTCAATATCTCCCTTAACAGACTCAGTTATCGACTCGAACGCCGGCGGCTACTTCGGTCCCTACCTGAAATTCGCAGGATGGGACGCACTTGAAGTCCAAGGCAAAGCTCAATCTGAAGTAATAATCTTCATTGATGGTGATGAATGCAGAGTCCAAATTGAAGACGCCTCACATCTGCCGTCTGAGACAGATTTTATCGTAGAAGCCCTTGCCAACAAGTATGCCTTCGAGGAACCCCGAAGCATCTCCGTTGTCTCTTCAGGTCCAGGAGCTGAACACACATACTTTGGCTGCCTAAACTTCTCATGGTACGACGTAGGAAGGAAGATGCATAGATTCAAGCAGGCTGGAAGAGGAGGCGTAGGCACAGTCCTGCGAGATAAAAGAATAAAGGCAATCGTCGTCAAGTATTCAGGCAAAATATCCGTTGAATCCAACAATCCAGCCTTTCCTGAACTCGTTAAACATATAGGGATAGCCTACAACAAAGAAATCAGAACTCTCGACCCCAAGCAGAATGAGATGGCAACCATCGGAACAACCCACCTCGTGACAATAATGAACGAGTTCGACCTCTTGCCCATACACAACTTCAGATTTGGCTCTCATCCTGACGCGGAAAAACTAGGCAGCGAAATCTACAGAAAGAAATTCGAAAGAGGCTTCGATGGCTGTTGGAGCGGCTGTTCAATGGCATGTTCACACGGGGTAAAGGGCTACAAACTCGAAACTGGACCCTACAAGGGACAAAGAGTCTTCGTGAACGGCCCCGAATATGAGACGATCGCCGGACTAGGCAGTAACTGCGGCATCTTCAACGCAGATCACATCATCGAGATGAACTACTACTGCGACCTATACGGACTAGACACAATCTCAGTAGGCACAGCTACTGCATTCGCAATGGAATGCTACGAGATGGGGATTCTAGATAAGGAAGCAACTGGAGGTCTAGATCTAAAATTTGGCAATAGGGAAGCAGCTCAAGAACTACTTCATCAAATGGCGACAGGTAGAGGTTTCGGAGTTGTAGTCGGACGAGGTATACGAAAGATGAAGGAAATCTTCGCTGAGAAGCATAATGCTGACGCAAAGCTGCTACAAGATATTGGAATGGAAGCAAAAGGCTTAGAGTTCTCTGAGTATGTAACGAAGGAATCCCTCGCGCAACAGGGAGGATACGGACTCGCACTAAAGGGACCTCAACACGATGAAGCCTGGCTCATATTCTTGGACATGGTTCACAACCTCATGCCAACCTTTGAACAGAAAGCTGAGAACCTACATTGGTTCCCAATGTTCCGAACATGGTTTGGCCTCAACGGTCTGTGCAAGCTCCCTTGGAACGATGTAGTACCAGAAGACAACAAATTAGCCAGCGAACCAGCAAAAATACCAGCCCACGTTGAAAACTACGTTCGATTCTTCTATGCAGTCACCGGGAAAGAAGTAACCACTGACGATATAATAGTAGCCAGTGAAAGGGTCTACAACTTTCAACGTCTCTTCAACTTACGAATGGGCTTTGGAAGACGAGAACAAGACGCAATACCCTATCGAGCAGTTGGACCAGTGACAAAAGAAGAGTATGAAAGCCGTAGTGACAGATATGACAAACAACTTAGAGAGAAAGTAGGCTTTAATCCCACAGGCAAATCAACAGAAGATAAGCTGGATGCCCTACGAAAATATCGGGAGGCAGAATACGAAAAATTAAAGGACGCTGTCTATGAAAGACGCGGCTGGGACAAAAACGGCGTGCCAACACCAGAAAAGGTGAAGCGTTTGGGAATAGATTTCCCAAACATTTTAGATCTAATCAGGCGATAACAAACAGGTAGGCAGCACCAGATTCCAGGTTTAGAGCGTGATGGTCAACAGGTCCGCCTCTGACGACAAGAACATTTTCTTCTCCTCTTCTGAATCTCTCATATTTCTCCCCCAACTTCTCAAGTTCATCTCTCATAAGCAATCAAGAAGAATCAAGTTCAACAAGGCAAATAGACCAATTTCAACTCTATCCATGGACGCAGGAGGGAAAAGAAGACTAGAATGGACAAGTAGGGCGAAGCCTACTGTATCAAATACACCCTGCATAGCTGTGACCCTCATTGAATCAGGCTAAAAGAGTTCTCATCTGATAACAATAAATATAAGCACACTGCGCCAAAATCCAACTAGCGAGTGTGAGGAATCTTTATCGTTTTAGATAAACGATTTGGAAAGACTCTTCACCTTTCCTTTCTCCCCCCTCCACTCGCTACCTTTCTCACACGTAATAAAGGCATTAGATGCAGAAAGGAATTACCCACCCCGCCAAATCAAGGTTAAATATTCCAGTTAAGGCGATTTTGAGGAGTATTCATCAACACTTCATATTATCCTATTCGATGTATCTCTTGGTTCAATGATTTTCCTCGCTGTGAACAAAGATGTGAAGCTCAGCGGGAGGACTATTTAAAGAAAATACGAACCACAGACATTCCGCTGAATATATGTTTGCGTACAGCCTTGCCAGAGGAGGCTCAACTCGACAGCCCACGAACGAGAGGCATTAAATCTGCTATTGATTTGATTACGTAAGCAGCTCCTGCAGATGTAAGCTTCCCAGCGGCTTCGTCATCTGAAGCTAGGCCAACTGCTTTCACATTTAATGCTTTAGCGCTTACGATGTCTGCAACGCTATCTCCAACCACCACCGTCTCCTCTGCAGCGACACCTAAAGCCTTCAAGGTGGCGTCGAGATGGGCAGGATCTGGCTTCACTCTTGACACATCTTCCCTTGATACTATTGCGTCAAAAAATCGCTTTAGACCGAGATTGCTAAGGATATGCTCTGCGGAATCCCTGCAGTTAATCGTGAAGACACCCAGCTTCAAGTTTCTCTTCTTTAAAGCTCTCACAGTTTCAAGAACGCCTGGAAGAAGTGAAGTTTCGCGAGCTGCCTTAAGTTCATGTTTCCGAGCTATGGAGAGAGCACTCTTATGAACTGAGTCAAACTCAGCATCACTTTTCCCAGAATTCTTCATGTAAATCTTGGCTTTCTTAAGCATCTCAAAGATGCTTTCTCTTATGGATAAGACTGAGGGTGGTAGACCTTGCTTTATGAGGAATTGCATCACCTCTGCCCTGACGGCTTTGACATCAAGATTAAACTCTGCAAGGGTTCCGTCAAGGTCAAAGACAACAGCGCTAATCATCAACGAAGCTCCCTGAGTATTTCCAGATTTCGGGGCATAATGTCACTGTTTGATTGATATAAGTTTCGGTGAATGACTAATCATTGGCACGTGCGAATCGTTGTGCTATTCTGGCACTACATATCTATAGGCAACGTATTTTCCTGCTGTTGGGCTATCTCTGAGAACCTTGACAATGTCCCCTACCTTTGCTCCAATTGCTACGATGGCGGGGTCAGACTTGTTAATCTTTGGTAGCTGATATGGTTTTACACGATACTTCGCAAGAAGCTCCTCTCTTTCTTCAATTTCCAAAATCTCATGTTTGGGCACAAGTTCATGTTCAAAGAGATTGAAGGTAGGAAAAATCTGTGGGATCAGTTCTATCCCGTTTTTGGCAGCCTTCTTTCTGGCCGCTTGAGTATATCGACCATTCGTCACGACTATTCCGTTCTCCAACTCTTTCTCTTGCATTAGCTTCACCAACTGATTGACATATTGGACCCCAACGGTGCCTTGAGATGGAATGCAATAAATTACAGCCTTACCCTCTGGCGTCTTTACGAATATGCCCTTGGCATTCTTGAAGTCTTCTTTTTTTGTTACCTTGTACTGCCTCAACTTTATGAGGATTTCAGCTCTTCTCTCTTCCAATGGAGTTGTTTTGCTTCTCAATAGAAATCCCCTAGCAATATTGAATACTGGAGAGAAATTGCTTAAACACCCTTAAACTTTGTGCCTAGAGTAGCCTACAGTATCTTTGAACAAGTATAGATACACCATGCCTGAGTGGATATATCTCCTGCAAGCTCCCTTTTTCCTGCTGAGTATCCTAGGGGTGAGATGTGTAGTTTCTTGAGTGTGTTTCTTAGAAGGGCTTTTGCTGCGTTATCCTATATCTATAATTACTATATACGCCGATTTAGATGGTAGATTAGGCTTCTTTTCGCTTCGTTGTATGGGTTGCAATAAAACTGTACTTTTTTTGTTCTAGGTTAGCTTTTGCCGAAAGAAACCCCTTCCATCCATATTTTTTTACATTTATACTCTACTTAATCAATATAATTGAAAATCGCAACCATTTTGAAGGTCATTATTCAAGAAGTGATACTGCTCGACTTTGTGCGTGAATAAGCTTATGTACATACTTAACCCATATTTTAATAGGGAAGTTTGTGCGTGCGAAGATTAAGTTCATTCTTTGGTTTGCCATTCCGATATTAGTTTACACCATATGCTTTATAGCAATCATGGTACCTTTCTTGGCTTACAATGCGCAGATACGAGGGCAATCCACATCCATAGCAGAAATTATCAACTGGTATTTCATCTGCATGCATGCAGTTTACATGGGATCTTTGGGATACTGGTTCTTTCTCGTGATGAGGTAGCTTACTAAGGCTTGAAGGAAAGGCTTCAAACTTTCTTATAGTTAACTCTGAGAATGCATGCATGAAGCGTGCGGATTGGTGGAAGCAGGTTTCGAGTATGTGACTGGTAACTATGATGATGGCGGTAAGATCTTCAGGAAGAGGAAGTAGCAGATTTATTATAGTTCAGTAAGAAGTCCGTGAAGATTAAACATGTATAGATAAACAATACGAAATTCTTATTTTCGAGACACTTTTTCATTCACCATGAAAGGTTCATACAGATGGAGACTGCCGAAGCATTCGCTCCCGCTCACATTACTGGGTTCTTTCAAATATGTAACCATACGGCAGATCTCCTCTACAAAGGTTCTAAAGGAGCGGGAGTCTCGATAGAATGCGGAGTAAGGACAAAAGTCTCTATCAAGAAGGAATCAGAGGAATCCCTAGAAATCCGGATCAACGGGCGCAAGACTTCTCATGCGCAGGTTTCGGAGATCCTCGCCAAAGATCTTCTCTCAAGATATACCGCGCCAGTAGCGGTGAGAATCAACCACACATCAAGTGTGCCAATAGGCGCGGGATTCGGCTCAAGTGGAGCTGGGGCTCTAAGTCTTACGCTTGCACTCAACAAAGCCCTAAACTTGAATCTAGGCAGGATAGAAGCAGCTCAAGCAGCACACAAGGCAGAGATCTACTGCAACACAGGACTAGGAACAGTTATCGCTGAGACCTTTGGTGGGCTAGAACTACGTGTAAAACCCGGAGCACCAGGAATTGGGAAGATTCAGCAAATTCCTGTAACAGAAGATTATGTCGTTGCATGTTTCAGTTTTGGCAGGCTGTCAACAAAAAAAGCTCTAGCCAATAGTACTCTTCGCAGACGCATCAACAACTCAACTCAGAAGCTAGTCGATGGTCTTGCTGAAGAGCCGACCTTGCACAATTTTCTCACCTTTTCCAGGGAGTTCGCCGAGCAGACAGGGCTCATCACTGGAAGACTCAGAAAACTCCTACGTGAAACTGACAAAGAAGGCTTCGTCTGCAGCATACCCATCTTTGGTGACGGAGTTTTTTCTATAGTCAAGCCGGAAAGCCTCCCAACACTTATCAAAACATTCCAGGAGTACGGTCCTGCAGCTCAAATATTCGTAAGCAAGATAGACTTCAAAGGAGCAAGACTATTGTGAATATCGAAATCCCAAAAGATCATCCACGTGCTAAATCCTTGCGGACTCGTGAGAAACTCATACAAGGGCTTGAAAGCCGAGTTGTGGCTCAAGCTGGGCTGATAGCCCATGGCAGAGGAGAAGCCTTTGACTATCTCCTAGGTGAAAGAACAGTTCCGGCAGCTCTCAACGCAATAAAAGCAGCATCCGCCCTCCTGTTGTCGGCAGAAAATCCTGTGATCTCTGTGAACGGAAACGCAGCCATGCTAACCCCAGAAGCAATTGTTGAACTTGCCGAAACGGTCAATGCGAAAGTAGAAGTGAACCTCTTCTACAGGGATGCCAAAAGAGAAGAAGCAATCAAGAATATCCTGAAAAGGGCTGGAGCCAAGTCAGTCTATGGAATTGACAGTGAACACTTGGCAAGCCTTTCCGAACTAGGTAGTGAAAGACGAAAAGTTGACACCGGAGGCATACTAATTGCAGACGTCGTTCTTGTTCCACTCGAAGATGGAGATCGAACTGAAGCATTGGTCAAAATGGGAAAGAAAGTCATAGCCATCGACTTGAACCCGCTCTCCAGAACATCACAAAAAGCCTCTATCACAATCGTAGACAATATTGAAAGAGCAATGCCACTGCTTGTCAAGAAGGTCAACGCCTTCAGAAATATGAAGAGACAAGAACTCGAAGAGTTCCAACAAGACTTCAGCAACGCTGAAAACCTCAAAAGATGCTTAAAGATGATATTGGAAAGGCTAACGAAACTCGCAATCCAAGGAGAATGCCTTGGCTTCGGGAAAACTGAAGACAATGAAAACTAAGAAGATCATAATTCTGGGCGCTGGTGCAGTAGGAAGTGTCTACGGAGCTCTCCTCTCAAGAGAGAACGAAGTTACTTTGATCGGAAATAAAGCTCACGTAAGGACAATACAAACCAAAGGCTTGGATCTCATTGGCGAGAAAAACCAAAACTTTCGATTGAAGGCAGAGTTGAAAATAGACGAAATTGCATCCAACACTCTAGTTTTACTAACCACAAAAGCTGAGGATTCAATCCACGCCATAGAACAGATGAAACCAATCTTGAGAAACGGCACAGTCATAATTGTCCTGCAAAACGGGCTGGGCAACGAAAAAGCTGTCAAAAAAACAGTTGGCGAAGTGGAAGTCTTACGGGGAGTAACGGAGATAGCTGCGGAGTTCTTGGCTCCTGGAAGAGTTCACTTCTGGAAAGGGAAGACAACCATAGCTCAAAGTAAATCAGCCAAAGAGATTGCTGAAACTTTTGCCACCTCCGGCTTAGAGACCTGCATCTCAGAGAACATCACCAACGACGTTTGGAACAAACTTATCCTAAACTGCATCCTGAATCCATTAACCGCTCTCTTCCGAATCAGAAACAACGAAGTCGCATCTGAATCACTCAAGTGGATCAGACATGAGATTATCAGAGAATGCCTAACTATAGGAAAGGCAGAAGGGATAGACTTAAAGCTAGATCCAGCAACGATTGACAACAAAATTTCAAGCTATCGCAATCTTTCATCAATGTGCCAAGATATAATCAAGGGAAAGAAGACAGAAATCGAGTTTCTGAATGGTAAACTCGTAGAACTAGGACAGAAACATGGGATCTCAACCCCAGTCAACCAAACATTAACCAGCCTGATGAAATTCTTGGAGGAACAAATTATTGAAGTTTGAAGACGACATCAGGCAAAAGAAAGGAAAAGAAAAGATCGTGGTGCTGACAGCATATGACTATCAAATCGCCAAGATTCTTGACGACGGACCAATAGACTTGATCCTTGTTGGAGACAGTTTGGGAATGGTTTTTCAAGGTCAGAATAACACAAAACAGGTCACAATGAGGGATATGATCTATCATACAACAGCTGTGGCTCGGGGAGCCCATCGCATTCCAATAATTGCCGATATGCCTGTGGGCAGTTATCACACGCCAGAAAGCGCGGAAGAAAATGCGAGATTGTTCCTTGAAGCAGGAGCCCACGGAATCAAGGTGGAAGGCAACAAACCTGAAACGATAAAGGGATTAGCAGATTCTGGAATCCCCGTGATGGGACATGTAGGGCTTCTTCCTCAAACAGCGGAAGTCTACAAGGTTCAAGGAAAAGATCCCAAGGAGGCAGAAAGACTACTACAAGACGCTCTGGAGATCGACAGGAGTGGTGTCTTCACCATGGTCTTAGAATGTATACCTGAGAAACTGGCCAAGCGAATTACAGAGAACGTTAATGTACCCACCATAGGTATAGGAGCTGGGAAATTCTGCGACGGACAAGTCCTAGTTATAAATGATATGTTAGGACTTGGCGATGGTTTCACACCGAAATTTCTAAAAAAATATGCAAATCTTAACAAGACTATAAAAGAGGCTTTGGAAGAGTTTTCGCATGAAGTGCGGATTGGTGCATACCCAGATAATGAACACACATATCATTAGCAGAAGCATTCCATAGAATGGATAACTGGGAGGACAACTGTTGAAGCGACATCCGTCTAAGGATATAGTTGGTACAAAATCTGAAAGCCTGAAAGGAAAACATGTAGTCTTATGCATTACCGGTAGCGTCGCCGCTGTTCGAAGCGCGGACATTGCAAGGGAGCTGATGCGAGAAGCCGCTGAAGTATATGTCGTGATGTCAGAGTACGCACAAAAGATCATCCACCCTAACCTAATGGAATGGGCAACTGGAAACCCTGTTGTCACAGAGTTAACAGGAAAAATTGAGCATGTAGCTCTCGTTGGCGAACATGCTGACAAGGCAGACCTCGTACTTATTGCACCTGCTACAGCTAACACCATAAGTAAAATTGCAGCTGGAATAGATGACACACCAGTTACATCAGTTGCTTCCACCGCTCTCGGATCCATGACACCTCTTTTGATAGTTCCCGCCATGCATAAGTCTATGTACAAAAACCCCTTCGTGAGAGAGAGTATTCAAAAGCTGAAAGCCAACAACATAGCCTTTGTCGGACCGATAGTTGAAGACGGAAAAGCAAAGATTGCAAGCGTAATGGAGATCGTAGAAGCAGTGATACGAAGAATTTCAGAAGCGAACGACTTCCAAGGAAAACACTTCTTGATCACAGCTGGACCGACAATTGAGTATATAGATGAAGTACGCATAATCACAAACAAGAGTTCAGGCAAGATGGGTCTGGCCATCGCTGAAGAAGCCCAGATGAGGAATGCAAAAGTCACACTGGTCTATGGTTTGGGAAGCGAGGATCCTCCATCAGACCTCAAAGTCTTACATGTTGAAACAACGGAGGAGATGGAGCAAGCTGTTCTCAGGGAACTAGAAGAAACTGAGTACGATGTCGTAGTTGCCGCCGCCGCAGTTTCAGATTGGACCTTAAAAAAGCGATACAAGGGAAAAGTGCCAACAGAAGAAATCTCTACCCTCAAGCTAGAGCTCAAGCCCACGCCCAAAATCGTAGACGAAATAAAGGATGCAAGCCAAAAAAGTCTTCTCGTAATCTTCAAAGCAGAATATGACGTTTCTAAAAGTAAACTCGTGAAAAACGCCCACAAGCGTCTTAGGAAAGCCAAGGCAGACTTAGTCGTAGCCAATGATGTTTCCAAGAGAGGAATTGGCTTTAGAACCAAGACAAATGAAGTCTACATAATAGACAAAGAAAAGAAAATAGTCCATGTTCCACTAAGCTCTAAACGTTCAGTCGCAAGGAAGATTCTTGATATCGTCAAATTGAAACTTAAATAAAATATGCGGGAATCGGGTTGACAAGCGGATGAATCAGCCTTTGAGCAAACTCCCAATCAGACTTCAACGCAAGAGTAACTCCGCTACGATTATTATCGATTATTGAGTTGCTAGTGTTGAATGCTGTCTTTAGCATTGTAGCGGTTGGGGGAACATTCGATGAGTTTCATAAAGGCCATCGAGCCTTACTTGAGAAAGCATTTGAAGTTGGGGAGAATGTTATGATAGGGCTCTGCACCGACGACTTTGTGGAGAAGATGGAAAAACCCCATGTAATTGCGCCTTTTGCCGTGAGGCTAGAGGAACTCAAGGGATTCCTTAGGAAAAACAGATGGCTTAAACGAGCCGAGATTGTGCCACTCCACGACCCCTATGGACCAGCTTTGACTAACAAAACAATAAAGGCACTTGTAGTAAGCAAGGAGACTGAACCTATAGCTTGTGAAATAAACGAAAGGCGAAAGGCAGATAACCTCCCCCCGCTGGAGATCATTATAATAGAGATGATAATGGCGGAGAAGCCAGGTCCAATTTCTACCACTCGAATACGCTGTTTAGAGATCGATCATGAAGGAAGATTGTTGAGACACTAAAGCTCCATATGTAATATCAGTATTACAATTGTATTACAGTGATTGTGTTGAGGAAGACTGGCATTGCAAACCTTCCCCTTCATTATGGACGAGCTCCCCACTGGCTCCTTTCACGAATGATCAAATTAGCAGACGCAATTGTAACAATAATAATTGATGAATATGGTCAAGACGAGTTCCTGCAACGCATTTCAGATACGTTCTGGTTTCAAGCATTAGGCTGTGTTCTTGGCTTCGATTGGCACTCGTCAGGGGTAACCACAGTACTAACATATGTGCTGAAAAAAGCTGCCAGATCAGACATGCACGGAATTGCAGTTTGCGGAGGGAAAGGAAAAGCTTCGCTTAGGACACCAAGCGAAATCCGTCTAGTCGCTGAGAAATTTGGTTTCTCGAACTCAGACATTGACCAACTAGAATATTCCAGCAAGATGAGCGCAAAAGTAGACAACACAACGATACAAGCTGGGTACCCTCTTTACCATCATGCATTCTTTCTCTCAGAGGAAGGAAAATGGGCTGTTGTCCAGCAAGGAATGAGCATAGAAGATAGAACAGCCAGAAGGTACCACTGGATCTCAGATTCTGTAAACCAAAATTTCGTCGACGAGCCACACGAAGCCATCGTTGGGGACACCAAAAGAGGCGTAGTGTTAGACATGACTGCGAAAGAAAGTGTAGAGTGTAAAAGAAATCACTTGACATCTGCAAAGAGAACCCACTGAAAGTCAGCAGTCTGTTTGAATCAATAAGGTCAGCAAGGCAGAGCACTTTGCAGCATTGGATTCAACAAGGTGAGTCAAAGGGTCTCCACGACATTAGGGTTCTCTCAATGCATAGAAGAGTTAACCGGAACGCATTACGTGAAGTCTACGAGTTTTAGCCAAGTAGCTACGAGGAGCTTCTTGACGTCAGAGGGGGGGGGTCCAGCCACGGTTCGGGACTTGCTTTCGTATCAGAGATCATCTATGGTAAACCCCCAAGCGGGAGGGATTCTGTTAAATTTTCTTTTGCGTATGGTGGAAAAGACGGAGTGCCAAGACCTGTCGATAGAGTAGCAATGGATCAGTCTATTGAGTTACTGAGAGAGTCGATTCAAAAAGCAAGAGTAGATGAGAAGACCAAATCAAGGTCCTTGAAGAAGTTGACCAGATACATCACAAACGATAATCTCAACAATCATTGACATCTCAACCTGTCAGACAGATGAGACGTACAAATAGTGAGAGCGAGACTTCAGATATGGCTTCAATAGTGGAGAGTTGGTCTCACCGAGCTTTCCAAGATGGTATCTACTTCCTTTATGTACTTCTCCTGTTCATATTTCCAGTTTCCTTTATCAAATAGTTTGTAAGGAATGGTCTGCCTTGAGATGAATCGTTTATCTTGGATTATATACCAATAATCTGCCAAAGAGCCTTTTTTAGATAGGATGGAGAGACCATCGATCATTCTCCTGAACTCTTTTCTAGGGAGATCGAATTGAATCATAAGACCGTGTTGACCATGGATTTTGCCGATGGTTCTTGTGAAGGGTTTGTTGAGAAGAGAGGATGCAAACTTGGCCATATCCTCTTGACTCGGAAATTTAAATACGAAGAAAAAGAGGTCTGAACCCATTTTACTGAAAGGGAATGAGATCACTTGATAGCTTTCTAAGAGTTGGCGTTTAATAATGTGATTGTCAAAGTGATACTTGACTGTCTGCAAAGACACCCCTAGTTTTGAAGCGATAGATCGAAGGCTTCTAGTTGCATCTATCTCCAACTCTTTCAGCGTGAAGATGTCAATATAATCCGCCTTTTGCGGAAAAGCCACAGGATCTATTAAGGAGTATGGAAGCTCAGATGGAGGCTCCATCTTTTCCATCTCTTCAATCCATTCGTTCCAGGGAAAAACCCATTCAGCAGATTGCTCATCAAACCAGTTGGTTGTGGGGTTAACGGTGTGGAAGCATGTTGACCAGAAAAATTCAAGCTCTTTTTTCAATACTTTGCCCTTTAGATACTCTAAGAAAGACAGAAACTTGCTCTCATGTTTTGGTGGTATTGCATAGAGGGCGAAGCAGCCTTCAAACGCACCGTAACATCTTGATACATAAAGCCAAAAATCATGAGCCTTCAAGCTATCGAAGAGAAGATGTTCCCTTCCTAAGATCGCCTTTGCGAAAACACACACCTTCCTCAAGCCGATGAAGGTATGATATACATTTATGTTCAAAAAAATTAGGGGCTTTAGGCGTTTAAGTCTAGCTCGCAAGGTCGGATCTTTGATTCCCAGCTTTGCTGCCACAACGTTCAGATTCCTCGGGCTCTCGACACCTAGCGCTTCCAATATTTTAAGGTCAAGCAGATCCAAATGTTTTTTCATGCAATCACCAGGATGCCATGTCTATTTTTGTATCGTGACTGAAAGGTTTTTCTATTTTGGAACGCCTGGTCCAGGAACAGGGTCGCCTCCGCCTCCATCCGTAGTTGTACCGTTGCCACCGAGGATTTCCCAGCTGATGACCTTCGCGAACTGTGTTGGCTCTATGGTAGATTGGAGAGAAATTGCTGATTGCATTCCGAAGGAAAGAAGAATGGCAAGGAGGGCAAACGCTACTGCGAGATTCTTTATCTGCAAAACATCACCTCCATTTTTATTTTTCATAACAGAATACTTATTTCTATAAGAAAAATCAAATATACCTTCCGTGCACACCGCGAGCAGCATCAAGCTTAAAAAGCCATTTACAGACAACAAATGCTTAGAACAGAAGGAGAAATCTATATGGCAATCAACTTAGATGCTCTCGCCATACAAGTAATAGTAAGCACAATTATAGTAGCCCCTTTCCTATGGCTGTCAGGAAGAGCGTTAGTTGGCGAGGAAAAAGCAAAGTTCACGGACGCCATCTGGATAGTAATCCTCGGAACAGTTTTAGGAACTCTCTTCGCAGCAATCTTCGAAAAAGGAATTATTGCTCTAATCATTCAAATGATACTCTGGCTTGCGGTAGTGAAGCACTTCTTCGACTGCGGATGGATCAAAGCATTTGTAGTCACAATATTGGCAGTGATAATCTTTGCAATCGTAGGAGCAATCCTGGCATTTGTCGGACTGGTCGTCTGGACACTCGTATAGCGCTAATACTCTACACTAGGCCTTGAACAACCTATGTTGGATTTGCGATGAAAATTTAAATCCCAAAACATATTCTAAAGATTCAACACGGAAGAACTACATTGGAAAGCACAACTCTGGAATCCAGAAATCCCAACTCACTGAATGGTGAACTCAGAATTTTTGTCTGCCTCAAGCAAGCACTAGATGTTAGTCAACTCAAAGCAGAGCCCTCAACTCGCCTAGTCACAGCCGGCGTCTCAAGGAAGATTAGTGATTTCGACAAAAACGCATTGGAGGGGGCTGGCCATCTGAAGGAGAAGCTGGGAGAAGAAGCTGCAATAGTCACTGCAAGTGTTGAGGATGCCAAAACGTCGATTCGTGAAGCGTTAGCGATGTGATAACAGAATGTCCGAGATGATGCAGGATACTGGGCTCCTAGCGATTATGGTCGTTGGAGCCATGATAATACTTATCCTTTGGCAATCCGGCTTGCTAGATCTCCTATTGATCTGGCTGCTAATCTTCGTAGGGATTCTCTTTGCATACAGAGCTCTAAAAATAATTGAGCCAAATGAGATGGGATAATGCTGGGGCACATGAACAAATCCACGTGGCAAAGTTTTAAGAAAGAGGAATATTAAATGAAAGTGAGCGTCTTCACTCAGACATGATTTTTCTATCTATATTCTGGTTCAGGTGGAGGCCGAGTTTTTCATGTTCAATTCCGAGAGCGATGCCTAGCAGTTGTGTATAGTACAGCACTGAAATCGGAGATTTCCCGCCTACCATGGCTAACGCCTCATTCTGTTTTACATCATACATGATGTGGCAGTAGGGACAAGTGTCGACTAATCCGTCAACCCCTTGTGATTGAATGGCTTTCAATTTAGCGCCAGCTAGACTCAAGGCTGTGTCTACGTGTGAGTAGAGTAAAGCTGCACCGCAACAGTCCAACTTCTCTGAATATTCTATAGTTGCTGCACCGAGAGCTTTAATCAAGTTCTCCAACTTACTCGGTCTTTCAGAGTCATCTACACGTCCTATTTCGCTGGGTCTTATAATTTGGCAGCCCGGATGCGCAGCAAACTTCGAATTCTTCAACACCTTCTTCACTTTGGACTTTATTGCGTCTACGCCAATCTTATCGTGTAGCAGATCGATGACATGCCAGATTTTGACGTCATCTGAGTACTCCAGATTCTCTTCTGAGAGCAGAGCCTGCATCTTCCTTTGCATCTCTTCGTCGTTGTCAATTCGGTATTTTGCTTCGCTGATCATAAAATGGCATTTGCTGCAAGGAACCAAGAGTCCTTCAAAGTTATATTTATGCGCAAGAGCTAAGTTCCTAAGGCCTAGGTACAAGGCAGCGGTGGAGTTGATGTTTCGCACAGGCCCTCCGCAACAGGACGCGCCACTGAGATCAAAGAGTTCAACATCGAAATAAGGAAACACCTGCCTAACTGACATCTCGTAGGCGTACTGGCTTGTTGGGATTTTGCATCCCCAATACACTGCTATCTTCACTCACTCATCCTCCAAGAATTTTCATGAAGACTGCTTTAAAACGGTCATCTGGGTACTGTATACTCGGCAGCCTAAGTTTCTCTCTGTCGAAAGGTTCCATCTTCCTTGAAGCAACGGTCTGTACCTTCTCCGTCAAGCCGTTGTCGAGGATTTGAGCGACCGCTTTCATGTAGTTCTCAGGAATCTTTGCTTCCCTTTCAACGGCGAGATTACGCAATGCTATGATTACATCGTAGGGGGACGCCTTTTGGGGGCATCTTTCTCTACATTTCAAACAGGAAGCGCATGCCCATATGATGTCTGACGAAGCTAGTTCGTCAATGAAACCTGAACTTGCCAGAAGAGTGATCTCATGAGGCTTCAATTCGAGCAGTTTGAGGGATGTACATCCGCTTGTGCAACGCATGCACTGAAAACACTCATCCAGATGGACACGCCATAAGCGCGAATACAATTTCTCTCGGAGTTCTCGGTTGGGCTTCGCCATGGTCATTAAATCTGTTAAACTCAACGCTTACCCCCTCCTTGAACGAGAGCAGTTATTTGAGCCATAATCTGCCCCCTCCTATAGTGCTGCATGTCTATAGCAGCCGTTGGACAAGCAACGGAGCATGCACCACAACCTTGACAAACAGCTGCCAGTACCGATGCAACTTCCTTTTCTTCACCGTCTGCAATTTGCATCTTCATCTCAATGGCTTGATAGGGGCAGACTGATTCACATATTCGGCAGCCACAGCAGAGGTTCTCTTCAACGACAGCAATGAAGGGTTCAATCTCAACCTCGCCTGTTGTCAAGAGTTCTGCGGCTTTCATCGCTGCCCCACTTGCTTGGGCAACTGTGTCCGGAATGTCCTTTGGACTGTGACATGTACCTGCAAGGAATATCCCTCTAGTGGGTGTTTCGAGGGGTTGTAATTTAGGGTGAGCCTCTAGGAAGAACCCATCTGGGCTTCTTTGAATTCGTAATACCTCCTGCAACTTTGAGAAGTCGGGTCCAGGGGTGAGACCTGAGGCTAATACTATCAGATCTGCGTGGATTTCAAGGAGTTTCTGTGTGTTTGACTCGTAAACGTCGAAGGATAAGGAGCCATTTGGTGTCCGTTTGACTTCGGAGGGCAGGCCTTTTATGAATCTGATGCCCATCTGCCGAGCTCGTTCATAGAATTCTTCATAGGCCTTACCAACGGATCTCATGTCATTGTGACAGATGTAAACATCAGTGCTTTGACCTAGTTTCTCCTTGATAAGAATCGCTTGTTTCAGAGTCACCATACAGCCAACCCGACAGCAATGCGTATAGAACCTTTTGTCTCTACTTCCTACACATTGGATGAAGGCTACGCTCTTAGGTGGCTCTTCAGTTTCCAAGTTCAGAATCTTACCGCCAGTTGGTCCTGCAGCATTAGACAATCTCTCAAACTCGATATTGCTGATGACATTTGGATAGATTCCGTAGCCCAATGCAGGCACTAGAGATGCATCGAAGACTTCACATCCAACCGTAACGATTACGCTTCCAACTGTAATTTTTCTATGTTCTTCTTTCTGCTTGTGATCTATCACATCTGGCAGTTCGCAGGCTTTCTCGCATTTCAAACATTCTACGCATGCATTCATGTCGATTGTGAAAACGTTGGGTATAGCTTGTGGGAAAGGCCTGTAGACAGCCTTTCTATTCTTCAGGCCGAGGTCGAATTCGCTGGGGATTGAGATTGGGCATACTTTTTCGCATTCACCACAACCTGTGCATTGAGTTGAGTCTATGTATCTTGGCTTTGTCAGAATTGTGGCTTCGAAGTTGCCGACGAACCCTGTTAGGCTTTCAACTTCAGAGTAGGTTAAAAGTTCGATACTTGGGTGTCTACCTACCTCAGCCATCCTGGGTGTTAAGATGCAAGCGCTGCAGTCCAAGGTAGGAAATGTCTTGTCCAGCTGGGCCATTCTACCGCCTATGCTTGGAGACTTCTCCACAAGAAACACTTTGAATCCTGCCTTAGCAAGATCGAGAGAAGCTTGAATGCCGGCAATCCCTCCACCTACCACCAGCACACTTCTGCTAGCCTTTATCTTTCCTCTTTCTAGGGGTTCCAGTCTAGCAGCGCGATTGACGGCCATCTCAATCAGCGCTCTGGCTTTTTGAGTGGCTTCTTCTGGTTTTTCACTGTGGCACCAAGAATCTTGCTCTCTGATGTTAGTCATTTCCAGCAGATACGGGTTCAGTCCAGCCTTCTCTACTGCTTCTCGAAAAGTAGCCTCATGCATTCTGGGAGAACATGATGCAACTACTACACGTTCAAGCTTAAACTTCTCAATGTCTTCCTTGATCAGCTTCTGTCCAGCGTCTGAACAGAGGTACTTGTTGTCTCTAACAATCTCTACGCCTGGAAGCTTCCCTGCAAACTCAGCAACTCCTTTAACATCTATTACCCCTGCAATATTCAGTCCACAATGACAGACATAGACGCCAATTCGAGCCAAAGGTTCACCAGCCTTTGCAGGCTAGAGTAATCTAGAAAAGATACAGAACCTATTATCTATTACTAATCAAAGACGGACTTAACAGTCAGTTTTTGGTTGCGCTGACCCTGATGAAAGCTTAAGTAGCACAATTTTCGTAACACAAGACATTCATGGACCTAAGGGGGACACCTGTGATTGATTCCTATTAACAAACCTCTCCTTGGCGAAGAAGAGATCAACGCAGTTGTTAGCGTTATGCGAAGCGGCATGCTCACAAGTCGCACGGAAAGCGGCTCTATGGTTGGTAAGTTCCAAGACGCCTTCCAAAGATTCGTGCAAGCTAAGTATGCCTTCGCTGTGAACAGTGGCACAGCTGCTCTCTATTTATCCCTCCTAGCGACAGGAGTCGGTCAAGGAGATGAAGTTATAGTTCCAAGCTTCACATTCGTGGCAACGGCTGAAACAGTGTTGTTAGCAGGTGGGAAACCGGTCTTCGTGGACATAAAGCCAGATACATACAACATTGACCCTGAAGCAGTTGAAAAAGCTATAACAGGGAAGACAAAGGCTGTTATGCCAGTGGATCTTTTTGGACTACCAGCTGACATCAAACCCATAAAGCAGACAGCCAAAGAATACAATCTGACAATTATTGAAGATGCTGCTCAAGCTCATGGAGCTGAACATGACGGAAAGCCCTGTGGGAGTCTTGCGGACTTAGCTTGTTGGAGCTTCTACGCCAGCAAGAACATTACTACTGGTGAAGGGGGAATGATAACCACAAACAGTGACGAGTATGCTGAGAATCTACCTTACATGAGGTCGCATGGAGAGAAGGAGGAGTACGTGTCAAGCATCATTGGTGGCAATTTCCGTATGCCTGAGATTGAAGCTGCAATCGGCAATGAGCAACTTTCGAAATTACCCGGTTTCCTGAAACTTAGGTGCAATAATGCTAAAAGACTTACCGAGTTGCTTGAAGACGTTGAACAACTGCAATTGCCTACGGAACCAAGAGGAGGAAAACATAGCTGGTATCTTTATACAGTTAGGCTGAAGGGCAGCAACAAGGGTAGCCGGAACAAGGTTGTTGAGGAACTTAGAAAGCTTGGCATTGGAGCAACTGTGTATTACCAAGTGCCAATACATTTAATGCCCCTTTACCATAAATTCGGCCCATGTAACCTTCCAATCACTGAAAGGGCAGCAGATCAGGTATTCTCTCTTCCAGTCCATCCAGCTGTGACTTCTGAGCAGATAAGCTACATAGCAACTTCAACCCGAAAACTCCTCGAGTAGCACTTCACCTCAATACACTTCTGTAACAACGGAAAATCAAATAGATGCTTGCCCGTTCTATGTGAGATGTCCAAACAGTTTATCACTTAGATTCTGCTATTTCTCTTGGGGTATGATGACGCCGTCCCAGACTGACTTTTTGGATGAGGACCTCATGACGGGCAGACCCCAAGCAGATTCTCTATCACGCGTGAGAAAGGGATCTGTACGGTCATGCATGCATGCATTTATGTTGAAGTACTACTCTTGGTAATAGAGGATTTGCTGAAAGGTTCAATCAATCCATTGAAGCACCATTAAAAAGCTTTCTAAATGCATCATATTGGTTTCCAAACTATCCTTACGAATTTGACCCCATAATATCTGCAGAGGTGCTAGATGCTTCTGGCTTTCGGCAAGGCATAACTTCGAATCCTTATTATGACCATTTGTTTGCGGGTCGGCTGAGTATATTCGAGTCTATCCACTGGACCATGAGAGCCAATCCCTATTATTGGATGGATACTTCAATCCTGTGTGATATAGACTTCATCACAAAACCTAATGGACCATTAAAATAGACATCCATAATATGGTGACTTCAGCGTCAACTTATAGCAGCAGTGGAACCAGCATTCCAGACGCAAAATTGCTTCCCGAAGCAGACCTTACTTCTACAGGTGACAAAGAAGACATATACGATATCGTCACAATCACAAGTATAGGATCGTCCACCTTAGACCTACAAATGATGCTTGTAATAAGGGGCTGCAAAAAACATATACCTTCTAAAGGAAGATTGTAGCCGCGAGGAAAGTTTATGGTTTCGCTAAGAAGTCTTGCTCCTTCTCTCATCAGAATCACAACAGCAGCCGCTGTGGGAGCTGCTCTTCACATAGGGCAGGGAAATCCTGAAATTGTCGACCAACGAGCCGTTGACTTTTCAAGAGCAGTGCTAGCGCAGATGGATATAGATGGCGAAGTCGTCTCTTGCGAAGGCCCCAAAGACCATGCTCCTGCCTTCAACATTAGAGAAAAAGTCGGCACTGGACAAGGGCCGCGAGTGGAGTTCGTGATTGATCCTGTCGATGGAACGACGGCTACTTCAAAGGGTAGGAAAGACGCCATTTCAGCTCTGGCGTGTGCTCCACAAGGATGCTTACAGGTTCTTCCTGATGACGGATACTACTTTAAAATAGCTACGGATTACCGATCAAAAGACAAAATATCCCTTGACATGTCCATCGAAGAGATTGTGCAAACAGTTGCTGATCAAAAGGGGATGCAACTCGAAAATTTCACAGTTATTATGCTTGAACGGGATAGACATAAAGAAATCTTGCAGAGGTTAAGAAAGTTAGGGGTCAGAATAATCCTGATTCGTGATGGAGATATAGCCGCCTCTGTTGTTACGTGCATCCCCAACTCAGGCGTTGACCTACTGATTGGAGCTGGAGCCGGTCCCGAAGCCACCATTGGAGCAACTGCAGTAAAAAGTCTCGGGGGAACAATGCTGGTGAACGTTTGGAAAGACAAGAAAGATGATCCTGAACGGCTGGAAAGACTGAAAGCTGAAGGAGTTGATGTGGACAAGACTTATTGTGAGAAGGAGCTTGCTAAGGGCAATCAACTTGTGTTTGCGGCCTCTGGGGTCACAAAAGGGGAACTCCTAAACGGAGTACGTTTCACCTCAACTGGGGCTATAGTGAGTTCACTTTGTGTGAGACTGCCAAGCGGAACCTTCGAAAAATCTGAGACCACGCTTAGATTTGAAAAGCATCCCGTCTATGAATCACTAACGTGACTCCCTGATTTGATACAATTTCATGACCTTAAGGACAAAATCCAACACATGTCTTGCAAAAGGTTTGGTGGGGCTGCCCGGATTTGAACCGGGGTCCCTAGCGCCCGAGGCTAAGAGCCTAGACCAAACTAGCCGACAGCCCCATTTTCGGTTCCGAAACCTCCTCACGGAGAACCTTCGGTTAATCCTAAAAACTTTAGCTACTCTGAAGCATTTAAGCACGCCGACGTAGAAAGCAGTAGTTCAACGGTTGAAGCGGCTGGCGAAAGAGACTGATTTAACCAGTCCTAACGTGGTTGAACTGTGTATTTCTGGGTTAGCTGTTTCTAACACCTCTAAGAACAAGCTCTTCACCGCTTATGCTGATGCATACATGCACCTTCTAGGGAACTAAGCTCTCCTCATCCCTTACATGTCACAAAGATGTTAGCGAAGACTCAGTCCTTAAAACACCTTTGAAGGCAATGATTCCACTCGCGTTACGGTGAGTTGTAATGAAAAGGATAATATTGCTACAGATGAAAATACTCTAATAGAGTGGGAAGATTGAAGAAGGCCAAAAAGAAAACTCCAAGTGCTTACAGTACTCTTCCATATTACTATCCAACAGAACAGGTAGACATTGTAGAAAAAATGAAATGGAAAAAGCGAAGAAGAAAGTAGCTTAGCCCAGCAAGATAAGCTTCCACACTATTGTCTTCTTGATTAACAGAAGGAAAGTTGGTGCTCATATAGTTGCTTCGGCATTTTCATCTAAGCGGTTTCTTCAGGCGGTAAGACCTCAACTTGTTTGCGCTACCCAGTGCCAAGTCCTTGCTGCTCAGCGAACCTAGTGACTAAATATAACTTCTCCATTGATCTCCATCAATCCTTAGAAATACATGCATCACCCGTCGTCTCTCTAATGCTGCACTATTTATGCTCCCTCGGAAGAAATATACAGTCATTCAAAGACAATGCTACAATAAGTATCGTTTCTTAAGTTCCTGTATCTGTGTCTTCAGTCTGTTTACATTATCCAAGAACCAACGTTCTAGAGATATGAAAATGAGAAGAATGAAGGTGATCGAGACACAAAGCGCGATGATGAACCAAAAGGTTTCTGCCATAGAGATTCCTAGTACGAATAGAAAAGCATCAACAACAATCATTATTGAAAGTAAAGAACATACGTAGGTCTGATACTGGGTCTTCAGCTTCTGCATTTCAAGTTGGAGTTCAGCGATTTCCAGATTCAGTCGGTCTCTTCCCAGCGAATTCATAACATACTCATTAGATAAATGGAGATTCAAGCTTTTTAGACATATAGACCTTAAGTATAGAACAAACTACACATGGTAAACAAATACATTCCAATGATATTCGCTCTTTAGAGCCTAAGAGGTAGTTGTCGCTTCTTCGAGTATATTATTTTACAGGTAGAGCATAGAAGTTCATTGTCTGTGAACTGGGTTTCCGGAAGGAGCTTTTGGCATTTCTTACATTGCTTCAATGTTACCTTCTTCCCTAAAAGCATCTATTTCCTTCAAGCTATTATCCAAGTTTTCGAATATCACATTATATCCAATGTTGATTGTACATTCGACGTGTGCTCAAGAAGAGGTACAAGGTTATTGAGGGTACAGGAAGCGTGTTATCGTCCAACTTTTGTATCTAATTTTGATTAGTCGACACCACTCTTTTATTTTTGGTAATATTTTGGAGAAATAGTTGCTTTTTATAAGGAAGCGAAGTCCAAAACGTTTTAATAATATACATAATATATTGAAGGTCGAGAGTGGCTGATTTGAAGGAAGCAACGATCAACATCTCTCTAGTCAGAGAATGTGTCAATGTTGACAATTGTGACATCGAGAAAGAGATTAAAAAAGAGCTCTCACAGCAGCTATCCATTATTCCTTGGGCGCAAGAGGTCAAAAGCGTAACAGTCAATTAGAGCATACACAACAGATCAAGCTCACTTGCATGACGATACCTATATTTCTTCTTTAAAGATTTCTAGGACATCTTCAAAATTTACAGAGCCCTTTCGCAAGATCTGAGGTCTCTCACCTGTCACATCAATTACGGTAGAAGAAATCCCTATGTTGGTTTTTCCTCCATCAAGGACAGTATCTACCTCATCCTTCAGTTGTATGTAGGCATCTAAGGCTGTAGTTGGAGGTTGCTCACCGGTCTTGTTAGCACTTGTGCCAACAAGCAACCCTCCGGATAACTCAATGAGCTTGAGAGCCACATCGCTGTTAGGTATCCTTATCCCTATAGATCCTAATCCAAAAGCTGTAGATTCGAGTACATCCTTTCTTGGCAGCACTAATGTCAATGGTCCAGGCCAAAAGGTTTCAACGATTCTCCTAGCAGTTGGAGAGAGCGCTACAACTCTTTCGACGTCTTCTAAGCTACAGGAGAGAATAGGAAGAGGTTTCTTTCTTGAACCCTTAACAGAAAAAACTCTCCTAACAGCATTAATGTTGAAAGGGTCACATCCCAAACCATAGACTGTATCAGTAGGGTAAACTGCCAGCCCACCCTTCTTGAGAATCTCTGCCACATGTTCAATATTTATAGTCGTCGCCTTCAAGATCGCCAATTCGAGCAACTCTCACTCTGGGTCCATTGGCATCCATTGTTCCTGCAACTATCTGTTAAATAAATATTCGTAAGGGTCAGCAAGTATGGCGCGTCACGGCAAAAGCTCCACGCCGTCGCCTTACATCATCCCACAAGAATCAATAGTATCTAAACTATTAGGTGTTTCCATTTGCATATACTTTAAATTCCAATGGGTTATTGTTGCTATTCTCCAAGTATAAGGTGTTTAAGAATGGGGATTCAGAGACCTGTAATTCTTGTGCATGGTGGTGCGGGTGAATGGCGCCCAGAAAGACGAGCGTTAGGTGTTAAAGGAGTCGCGATGGCCACAGAGCGGGGATTTGATGTTCTAAATCAGGGAGAAAGCGCCATAGACGCAGTGGAGACTGCAGTAATTTCGATGGAAGATGACGAGGTCTTCAATGCGGGACTCGGTTCCTCTTTAGCTTTTGACAGAAGTGTCGAGATGGAGGCTTCTATTATGGATGGCAAGACTCTATCAGCTGGAGCAACAGGATTACTAGAAGATATTAGAAATCCTATCCACCTAGCCCGAACAATTATGGAAAAAACTGACCACATTTTCTTGGTTGGGAAAGGCGCTGACTCACTGGCTGAAATCTTTAACCTTCAACATAGAAATCCCATTACGAAACTGAGAGAGAAATATTGGGAAGAACTGAAAAAGAAGGCAGAGGAGAGCAAATTAGATCACTTATCAAAACTCTCGGAGTTAATGAAACTAAATCCAAGATTCAGCTTCGGCACTGTAGGCGCAGTTGCAGTGGACAAAGAAGGCAACGTAGCAGCGGGAACGTCTACAGGTGGAATCTCCCTAAAAATCCCCGGACGCATAGGAGACTCTCCCTTAATAGGATCCGGAAACTACGCAGACAACGAAGCTGGAGCGTGCTCAGCTACTGGAATAGGAGAAGTAGCCATACGATTAGTCATCGCAAAAACGACCTGCGAGATTATGAGACACAAAAGAACACCGCAAATGGCTGCGGAAGCAGCAATAAAAGAGGTAAACCGTCGAATCAGAACCAAAGCCAACCACATGGGCTTGATAGCAATTGATACTCAAGGAAGAATCGGAGCAGCCCACAATACACGACACATGTGCTGGGCCTATATGACTCCTCAAATGACTAAACCAAAAGCCTTCTTAAAAGCCAAAATCGTACAGGTTGCATGTGAGACGGAACCTCAATAGATCACTTCCTAAAAAGTTTGATACCTTACATGGTATCCATATGTAAACCATGACCATGCAGGTTGGATTGTAGATACCAATAACTTTTATTAAATTCTCGCTTTTCCTTATGGGTTCAGTTCAGCGATGGGAAGATTATGGTTAGAATCGCAGTACTTGACTCAGATAGATGCAAACCAAAACGTTGCGATAGGGTATGCTATAAATTCTGCCCAAAGGTTAGAAGCAAGATAGAGGCGATTTTTTTTGAAGAAGGTAGACCACGAGTTGTTGAGGCCTTATGTGTAGGGTGCGGCATCTGCGTTAAGAAGTGTCCTTTCGGAGCCTTAAGTATAGTAAATCTCCCAGACGAACTCGAAAGCAAGGGTAGCCATCGGTTCGGACCTAACATGTTCAAACTGTTCCATCTTCCAGTTCCATCGAAGGGAACAGTTCTAGGCCTTTTGGGTCAGAATGGTGTTGGAAAGAGTACTGCTATAAAAATCCTATCTGGAGAGATAAAACCAAATCTCGGGGACTTTGATAGCCCACCTGGATGGCCTGAAATTATCAGGCACTTCAGGGGCTCAACTCTTCAAGACTATTTCCTAAGATTAAGTCAATCCAATCTGAAAGTAGTCTATAAGCCTCAATACGTAGACAAGATTCCTCAAATTATCTCTGGCAGAGTATATGAAGTCTTAGAGAAGCTTGATGAGGCTAATCGATTAGAGAGGTATGTGATGCCGCTTCAGCTGGATCCGGTCTGGAAGCGACCTTTGGAAGCTCTGAGTGGTGGCGAACTTCAGCGCGTTGCTGTGGCTGCTACTCTCTGCAAGGATGCTGATGTATTTCTTTTCGATGAGCCTTCAAGCTACTTGGATGTGAGACAGCGATTGGAAGTTGCACGAGCTATACGTAGCCTTACCGAAGAGAACAAGACAGTAATCGTTGCTGAGCATGACCTCGCAATAATCGACTACTTGTCGGATCAGATCTGTATTCTGTATGGGGAACCTGGTGTTTATGGCATCATCTCAAATGTGCATGGAGTTCGAGCAGGTATAAACATATACTTAGAAGGCTTCATTCAAGATGAAAATATTAGATTTCGAAAAGAACCTATCATCTTTCATGTGAAGCCTCCAAAACAGAGTTGGGACAGGGGCGAAACAGTCTTAAGCTGGGAAAGGCTGCGGAAATCTTATGAAGGCTTCACCTTGGAAGCAGAGGCCGGCGAGGTGAAGAAAGGCGAAGTAATCGGAATTCTAGGACCTAATGGAATCGGAAAGACCACTTTTGTTAAACTTTTAGCTAGAATCGAGAAAGCTGATAATGAAACAGAAATCTCTCCCTATGAGTTGAGAGTAAGCTACAAACCTCAATACCTCTCCAGAGAATACAACGGAATTGTTGAACAGCTGTTAAGAAACGTAAGCGGAGACGAGATTGAGACAAGCCTATTCCACAGCGAAATTCTAACCCCTCTCCACATTGAAAAACTCCTAGATCGAGATGTAAGTAAGCTGAGTGGTGGCGAACTCCAACGAGTTGCAATTGCAATATGTCTTTCCCGTAAGGCAGAGCTATACTTGCTTGACGAACCAAGCGCCTACTTGGACGTCGAAGAACGATTCAGCATGACAAAAACAATTCGAAGAATGATTGAGAATAAGAATGCTACCGCCTTTGTTGTAGAGCATGATGTGGTTGCTCAAGACTTCGTTGCTGATCGCCTTATGGTCTTCAACGGGAAGCCAAGTGTAAGAGGCTTCGCCAACCCTCCTACATCCCTTAGGGTAGGTATGAACGTCTTTCTCAAAAAAATGAAAGTAACCTTCAGGCGGGATCCCACAACAAAGAGACCACGGGTGAATAAGGAAGGCTCAAAAACTGATAGGTATCAACGGGAACAGGGTGAATATTACTATGCAGCAGAGAAGCAAGATTAGTACACGCAACTGTTTTTAGCAAATTGTCATATCCTAATACTGGTGAGTGACAATTGGAGAAACTCTGGACTCCACTGATTCTCGTCAACCTAAAAACGTACAAAGAAGGCACTGGAAAGAGAGCCTTAGATCTAGCTAAAAAAGCTGAGAAAGCCCGCGACAAGACAGACATATGTATAGGGATTGTTCCCCAATACACAGATCTCGCCACCATCGCAAAATCTGTTTCCATACCGGTCTTCGCCCAACATATTGACCCCATAAGACCAGGAAGCAGCACTGGTCACGTCTTAGCAGAAGCAGTGAAAGAAGCTGGCGCAATTGGCTCGATCATTAACCATTCAGAGATGCGCCTAAAACTAGCGGACATTGATGCAGCTATAACTAGGTTGAAAGAACTTGACTTAATTCCCGTAGCTTGCACCAACAACCCAAAAGTAAGTGTCTCAATTGCAGCATTGGAACCCGATTATATAGCCATCGAACCCCCTGAACTTATAGGTACTGGAATACCAGTTTCGAAAGCTAAGCCCGAAGTAATAACCGAAACTGTGAAGCTTGTTAGGCAAGTGAACCCGAAAACAACAATTCTCTGTGGGGCTGGAATAACCAAGGGAGATGATGTGTCCGCAGCCATAAGACTCGGCGCAAAAGGGGTTCTAGTTGCAAGCGGCGTCGTAAAAGCAAAAGATCCCTACCAAGTACTTTTAAATTTCGCCCAAGCAGCAAGTAGACTCTGAGGAGGACAATATTTGAAGGTGGAAATCGAATGTTTATCATGTATAATTCACCGAGGTTACTTAGAGATCGCAGAAGCCACGAAAAACCAGAAGCTCCAGTTCAAGGCAGCATCGATACTTCTAGACTACTTAGCAAAGGAGTTCTCACCAAACGCAGTTGCAGCGATCCTAGGAACAACACGTGACCGTATAATCAAACGAATCTCAGGAAACCCTGACGTCTATAGAGAGAAAAAACATGTTAGCAATCAAATAGCTATGTCCCTGCTCCCTCAACTGAAGAAGATGATAGAGACTGAGACTACTCCGGAGAAGCGATTCAGAAAAGCCACATTGGCAGCGATCGTTGGAAATATTATCGAATTCGACATTCCAAAACATGAAGTCAACTTTGACCAATTGAGACAACTAGTAGTTGATGCGGAGTTGGATTTGGCAGTAGATGAAATTTCTGGAATTTATCAAAAGGTCAGGAAAGCCAATACAATCCTCTACCTGACCGACAATGCTGGAGAAATCGCTTTAGACAAACTCTTGATTGACGAACTGAAGCAACTAGGCCTAAATGTTACTGTGGCAGTGAAGAGTGGCCCTATCTTGAACGATGCTACATTAGAGGACGCTAAAGCCGTTAACATACTCGATTTAGCAGACAGAGTAATAACCACTGGGGCTGACGCTGTTGGGTTGCCAATACCAGAAGAACGCTCAAAAGAATTTACAGAAGCCTATGATCATACAGACTTCGTAATCGCTAAGGGCATGGGATACGCTGAAACGCTGACTGAGACGGTACTGAAACAGCCCCATGCATTACTGCTAAGAACAAAATGCAACCCTGTTGCAAAGCATTTCGGTGTCGCCAGAGGCAAGAACGTCGCGAAATTGATGATACACTAGGGTACAATCATGGCAGACAGAAGCTCCAGTCAACTCAGCATTGGCCCTGACATCTTAAATGATTTAGCGAAAGCATTGAACCTTGAATGGGTCATAACGAATGGCTTAGGTGGATATGCTTCTTCCAGCGTTTTAGGAACTAACACTCGTAAATATCACGGAGTCCTAGTTGCATCTTTTAATCCTCCAGTTGATCGAAGAGTTGTTCTCTCGAAACTTGATGAAAGACTCTTTGCTGACGGGGAGATATATTGCTTTGGAGTTAACGAATTTAATAAGGGCATGATGCCTGAAAGCCCTAAGTATCTTGAGAGCTTCTCTCGATTTCCATTCCCCACATACACCTATAGCACAAGTAAGGCTAAAATAGAGAAAACAATTGTAATGCCTTATCAGAAGAACGCAATAGTAATCTCCTATAGGGTAAAACCCTCATTCAAGGAAAAGGCGACTCTGCGAATAACCCCTCTTGTCAACTCCAGGCACTTCCACTCAGTAACTAGACGCGCCGAAGGATTGAAATTTGTCTGCGAAGCGTCTCCACAAAGAGTGACGATAGAAACTGGCGAACCTAAATCCATACTAATTATATCATCAAATTCAGGGCGGTTCATTCTTGAGGAGAAATGGGTCAACGATTTTTTCTTCCGAGTCGATAGTAGCCTTGGAACTAGCAACCTTGATGACTGCTATTCACCGGGAGAATTTAAGATCGATCTCGATCCGGGTCGAGAAACGAGATATCAGATTGTTGTGGCTGTAGGAGAAGAGATTGATTCCACTCTAACAGTTCATTCAATAATGCAAAGTGCTTGTGCAGACTTTAGCTCCTACTTTGAGAAAGAAATAGGAAGGCTGAGAAATCTTCAAACGAAATTTGCTGAAATCTATCCTAGCATAGCTCTTGAAGACTGGCTGAGGTGGCTGATAGTTGCTGCGGACTCGTTTATAGTGACACGCGACTCTACAAAAACAAAGACGGTGATTGCTGGTTACCACTGGTTCGAGGATTGGGGACGGGATTCATTGATTTCTCTACCCGGTTTAACCCTTGTTACTGGACGATTTGATGCTGCAAAAGAAATCTTGCAAACTTTCAACCAATACTGTCTCCATGGTATTATTCCAAATAGGTTTCCAGACCAAGATGGGAGTAAACCAGTCTACAATACTGTTGATGCCACACTCTGGTTCTTCAACGCTACTCTCCAATATTTAAAATATACAGGCGACTTTGACTTCGTGAAGGAAAAGCTGTGGACAACGATGCAGTCTGTAATTGAACACCACATACAAGGAACAATAAACGATATACAACTTGATAATGACGGTTTGATTATGCATGGTCCACAGCTAACATGGATGGACGCTACAATAGATGGAAACCCGGTCACTTCGCGGGAAGGCAAAGCAGTTGAAATACAGACCTTGTGGTTTAACGCTCTTAAGATTATGGAGCTACTTGCAGCGCGTTTCGGATCTAACCATGTGGCGAGGGAATATCATAGTAGAGCTGATGTGGCTAGGAAGGCTTTTGTGGAGAAATTCTGGAATTCAGAGAAGAACTGCCTTTTTGACGTTATCAATGGTGAAGAAAAAGATGCTTCAATAAGACCAAATCAAATATTATCTGTTGCTCTCGACTTTTCAATGCTTGATCCAGAGAAGCAGTCATCAGTAGTTGCAGTTGTCCATGAACAACTTTGGGCTGTCTACGGGTTGAGAACCTTATCAACAGATGATCCAAATTACCAAGGAATTTATACTGGGGGTTGGAATGCCCGAAACTATGCTTACCATAATGGTACTGCGTGGTCTTGGCTCATTGGACCATTCGTCACATCATTTCTGAAAATTCGGAATTTCAACTTTAATGCGAGAAAATTTGCCTTTAAGAGTTTTCTTGAGCCTCTTTTCAGTGAACAGATGCTTCAAGCAGGACTTGGAACAGTGAGTGAAATCTTCGACGGAGATCCGCCTCACTTGCCTAGGGGGTGCATTAGTCAAGCGTGGAGTGTGGCAGAACCGTTGAGAGCTTACGTTGAAGACATCTCGCTTTGCAGGCCCCATTACGAGAGGTCTATTATGGGAGAGTTTTGTGAGAGAGAGGATAAAGATGGAAAGAGTGATATTACTAGAGGGAACAACTAACATTTAGAGCCGAGGTGAAGCTTTGACTGATATCTGTCTATTGTTTGAAGTTCATCAGCCACTACGGTTAAATCGCAATTTCCACTTCGACTTGTTGACTTCCCGTCCTTCAATCTCTAAAAGTGATCTCTTTGAACTCTATTTCGATAACACTCTCAACAGACAAATCTTCGATCGCGTTGCTAGGAAATGCTATTTTCCAGCCAATGCCATAATACTGGAGGAAATTAAGAGATTCAAGGGAGAAGAGAAACAGTTCAAGGTAGCCTATGGGATATCCGGAGTTTTCATTGAGCAATGTATTCGTTGGAATCCTAGTCTCTTAGAGTCATTCAAGCAGTTAGGGCAGACGGGTTGTGTGGAATTCCTTGGAGAAACGTACTATCATTCTCTCGCAAGTTTGTATGACATCAACCGTGTAGAATTTGTTGAACAGGTAAAAATGCACAGAGATTTGATTAGGAGTGTGTTCGATTACAAGCCAATGGTCTTTGAGAACACTGAATGTTTGTTTAACAATGCAATAGCGAAGACGATTGCGAATATGGGATACAAAGCAATAATCACTGAAGGCGTAGACCGAATTCTCAGATGGCGAAGTCCTGACTACGTGTATAAGGCTAAAGGCTCGTCATTACCTGTTTTGCTCCGGAACTACGGACTTTCTGATGATATTGGTTTCCGATTCACCGCAAGAGATTGGAATGGATGGCCCTTAACAGCCTCTAAATATGCAAGCTGGCTAGCAGGAACGCAGGGGCATTCAATTTTGCTGTTTATTGATTATGAGACTTTAGGAGAGCATCATTGGCCTGAAAGTGGGATCCACGATTTTTTAAGATGGTTGCCTGGGGAGGTACTCAAATGGAACCATCTATATTGGCGTACTCCCTCTGAAGTCGTAAACCTGCATCTCCCAGTTGGGGAGATTGATGTCAACGAGTATGCTACCATCTCATGGGCCGATCTTGAACGGGACGCAAGCGCTTGGATAAGCAACCCGATGCAGAGGGTCTCCTATGAATTACTGAAAGGTTTAGAACCTCTTGTCAAAGGTTTGGGAGATGAAAATTGGCTGAGACTATGGAGATATTTTCAAATGAGTGATCATCTATACTACATGAGTGTGAAAGGAGGGGGATCTGGGGATGTGCATTCTTACTTCAACCCCTCTGGGAACCCGATCGATGCGTTCGTTTCATTCTCAAACATAATCTCTGATTTCGAGGCACGAATTCTTCAGGAGCTTCAAAAGCCCCATCTAGCCGCTAAATGGATACTTCGGCGATTACCTACAGGGCAAGGCTTCACATTCTTTCAAGACTTTGCACAACCAACCTGCTTCAAAGCTAATGACATGTTCCAATTTGTAGTTGCCATTAAGAAGGCACCAATTCAATCTATCGACTACCATATGGAAAGGGGAGATTTTGAAAGGTGGCTTAGTCAAGTATTGGGTGATGATGAGCTGGCGAAAGCTGTTGCAGTCCTTTATAGGCAGCGACTAGCAGGCGAAACGTTACGTGAGAACCTTATCAATGTTGTCGATGCAAGATTGAGCAAGCTTGAGGTCATTGCTGGCAAGGAGAAAGTGTAATTTGTGAAAATCTGTCTTCTGTCGTGGGAATTTCCACCTCGAATCGTTGGAGGAATCGCTCGTCACGTTTTTGGTTTGGCAAAGGCACTTGCCCGCAATGGAGACGAAGTTGGAGTCGTCACGTTGGATTTTCCAGGAGCGCCCGATTATGAAGATATCGAGGGCTTCAAGATTTATCGTTCGAAGACAGAGATTGGACATCCGAATTTCTTGACATGGGCCTTCCTCTTTAATCATTTCTTAGAGAAAACTCTTGGTGCTGCTAACAGAGAGTTCAACTACGACATCATTCACATTCATGATTGGCTTGTGGCACCTGCAGGCATCGGCTTCAAGCACTTACTCAGTAAGCCAATGATTTGCACTATGCATAGCACTGAACATGGACGATCCAGTTTACACAGCCCTGATACTTACATGATTGACGGAATGGAGTGGTGGGCGTGTTACGAGGCGAACAGAGTAATCGTTACAAGCAACTCAATGAAGGGAGAGATATGTGGTCACTTTCATGTCCCCGATGGTAAAGTAGACGTCATCCCAAATGGAATCTGCCCAGAAAAATATGAAGTTAAAGATGACCCTTGGGATACTCGAAGACGATTCGGAGTTGGGGATCATGAGAAGATGGTGCTCTTTGTTGGACGTCTAGTTCCTCAAAAGGGAGTTGAGTATCTTATTAGAGCTGTACCACGGATTAGTGGTCGATTCCCTCAAGCGAAGTTTGTTATAGTTGGTGAAGGCTGGATGCGGAGCCATCTAGAGTGGCTAGCTGATAAGTCAGGTCAACGCTGGCGGATCAACTTTACAGGGTTCATTTCTGACCAAGATTTGGCTGCTCTAATGAAGAGTGCTGATGTATTGGTTGTACCTTCAGTCTATGAGCCTTTTGGAATAGTTGCCTTGGAAGGTATGGCTGCAGGAGTACCTGTGGTGGCAAGCCGGGTAGGAGGTTTGGCGGAGATTCTCGAGCATGATAAAACGGGAGTGTTTGTGTATTCGCGCAATCCTTATTCGATTGCATGGGGTATTGAGCGTGTTCTCTCTGATCCGGGGTACAAAGATTGGCTTGTCAAGAACGCTCACGAAACTGTGAGGAAAAGGTTTAGTTGGGAAGCCATTGCTCGACAAACAGTTGATGTTTATAAGAAAGTCTTGGGAGATGATTAAGCTATGAATGGGTACCCTTCAGTTTCGTCAAGTGCAAAGATGCCTGAAGAATTCCGATTTCTATGTATGTTGCATAATGTGGGTGCTACAGATTCGGAAAGATCTCTTTCGGTGCAGGAGATCGCTAGATGGACAGACAATGAGGTTCCAATGATTAGAGACTATCTCCAAAAACTTCAAGAACTTGGCTATGTCCAACTAATCATAAGCAATGAAACTGAGAAGTACCATGTCTCTATCATGGGCATACGAAAAGTGTTGACACTATATAGTTAGAATAGAGAAAAAACCATTTTGTGTTAGGTGACTGTTAAGGATCGAGAGAACCGCTACATAGAGTTCGAGCTTCTGTTGACAAGTCGGTGTCTTTCGCCATATTGATAAGATCTACTCTTGTTCTTCTTCAGTTTCTTGAGGAACATCTCATCCATGTTTACGTTCGGGCAGGTCAATCGGCTGGCGTCTAGAATATAGAAGATCACGTCAATTAACTCTTCGGCGATTACATCCTCATTTTTCCCTTTTTTCCAAGCATCACTGGCTTCTCCTAGTTCTATAAATGCAAACAACAATTTCTTTGGAATATCTTCCTTCCTGTTGTAGAATCCTTTATCCAAAACGAGATTCTTGATTTCTCTTTTCATCTCTTCAAGATGCATATGCATATTCCTTCCATAATCGTGTATTCTTCACTTGCCAAGCACATAAATAAATCAAGCGCGCAAGTCTTGCGTACTCTTTGAGGGCTTTTTTGATGAGAAAGATTAAGTCTGTTAAAGATGATCCAACCTAACCCTCACGTCCCTGTCTAAGTCGATAATTGCACAATGTCCCTGTTTTGCAGGTCCGGGATTGACTATAATGCTTTTGTTTATCTTGTCAACCCCGATAGCTTCATGGATGTGACCGCATAAAACTAGCATAGGTTTAGTTTTCTGGATGAACTCCCTAACGCTGGAGCTTCCTACATGATCTCCTCTGAATGTAACATCCACAATTGTGTTCTTAGGAGGAGAATGCGAAACCAGAACAACTCCTTCACCTCCTACGCATGTTTCAAGACCTTGATGAAGTAGAATGGCGATCTCTGCTTCAGTTATTTCAAATGGAGTGTCAAAAGGACTTGGTGACGAACCGCCAACTCCCAAGAAATTTGTGTTATTCATTTGTTTGCATCTCCCATGGATACACGTGAGAGTACCCACTTTTTCCTCTGTCAGGGTTGAAGGATCACAGTTTCCAGGCACGAAAAGAACTGGGGGTTCTATCTCATTCAAACACGAGAGTAGCTCTTTGGCTTGTTCTACAGACCCAAAATGAGTTATGTCACCACAAAGAAGAACTAGATCGACGTAGCTTTCAGTTGCCTTAAGAGCTGTTCTTTGAAAAGCCTCTGCGTCACCGTGGAAATCAGTGGTTGCCAATATCTTCAAGTTATCAAACCTTCTGGTATCTTGTACTCAGGTTTGAGCTTAAGACTTGAGGAAGCTTCTTCAAAAGCTTTTATTTTGATCCTCAAATCTATCCATGTACGATTGACAAAATCTTGTAGGTGAGATAGATGTCGAAGAAAATAAGCTATGCTGGTGTCGGTGTTGACAGAGAACTGAGAGCCAAAACAAAGAAGAGTCTGAAAAGACTTAAGCGGACCTACGAATTCAGCGCATACGGAAAAGTTCTACAACTTCCTTATGGGAACATCTTTCCATTAGGCGACAGATATTTGGATCTCGCCATTGAAGGCGTCGGAACGAAGGTTCTATTGGCTCAGCTAGCGGAAAAACATGATACTATAGGCATCGATGGAGTAGCGATGGTCGTGAATGATGTGATCAGATCAGGAGCACAACCATTAGCCCTTGCTGATAATATTCATGCGCAAGTATCTGATCCTGCGCTTGTGAAGGAATGGTTGAAGGGAATGGTGAAGGGTGCAGGAGAATCTGAATGCTTGGTGGCGGGTGGTGAGATTGGTGATGTCTTTGATGTGATAAAGGGGGTCAAAGAAGGTAAAGGGTTTGACCTTGTTGTTGCCTGCATTGGTGAGGTAAAAAAGGGACATGTAATAACTGGAGATAAGATTCTATCAGGAGATGTTGTGATTGGTATTCGAAGTTCAGGTATTCACAGTAATGGCATAACCCTTGCTAGGAAAATCTTGTTCAAAGAGTGGGGTGGAAAGTTTGACCCCTATGACATTCCAAATGGCTTTAACCGGGGTCTCATTTTTGAAGTACTGGAGCCTACTCGAATATATGTAAAGCCTCTTAAAACAGTCAAAGAACAATATCAGATTAAGGGAGCTGTCCACATTACGGGGGATGCTTACTTGAAGTTCCGAAGATTAACAGAATTTTCTAAAGGAATAGGGTTTGAATTTACGAATTTTAAACCTCATCCAATTTTTCAGTTGATTCAAAAGATTGCTACAACGTCTGGAGGCATTTCTGATGAAGAGATGTTTAAGACATTTAACATGGGTTGGGGGTTCGCTGTGGTTGTTAGTGAATGTGACGAAGATGATGTTTTAGGTGTTTTTGATAAGGTTGGCTTTGAAGCAGAAGTTATTGGGAATGTCACGGACACTGGGAGAATCGTGGCTTTTCATGAGGACAAGAAGCTGATGCTAAACTAGGGTTATACATCTTTATTTAAATTAGATTAACACAACGTTTAAATTTTGACTTGTTCAACTATAATCCATGTTGTACGAAGCCCGAGTTGAAGTAGGTCTCAAACCAGGCCACTCAGACCCTGAAGGAGAAACAACTGCTCACTCCTTAAAAGAACTAACTTATCCAATCAAAGAAGTAAAGGTCAGCAAAACCTACACCATAACCCTTGAGGCAAATTCACATAACGCTGCAACCATAATAATAGAAGAAATATGCAAAAGAATGCTGGCAAACCCCACAAAAGACTCCTTTAATTTTAAGGTCGCAGAGGTCAAATGACCCTTTATATTCAACGTGATGCTTCATTCCGGATCTGCGAAATAAAGATCATTGAAGCAAATAACAAACAACTACTAAGAATAAGTCAAGAACTCGGAATCGGCTTAAGTCTGGAAGAGATGAAGACAGTAAGAAGATACTTCACGAAGAAAGATAGAAACCCAACAGACGTAGAGCTTCAAACCATTGGACAAACGTGGTCAGAGCACTGCTTCCACAAAACATTCAAAGGAACAATTCTCACCTCTAAGGGCGAAATCAAAAACCTATTAAGAACTTTCATAACCAAGGCAACTAGCGAACTAAACCCGTCATGGTGTATCTCAGTTTTTGAGGACAATGCAGGTATAGTAGACTTCAACAATAAATACGCCATTGCTGCAAAAGTGGAAACTCACAACCACCCATCTGCCATAGAACCATTCGGAGGAGCAGCAACAGGTGTCGGTGGAGTTATTCGGGACATTTTAGGCGTTTGGGCTGACCCAATCGCTTGCACAGACGTTTTAGGGTTTGGCCCATTAGATTATGATCATAACAAGCTTCCACTCGGCACAAAGCATCCGAGATACCTATTCAGAGGAATCATAGCTGGTATTGGATGCTACGGCAATAACATGGGGATACCAACCGTAAATGGAGCAGTCTTCTTTGACGAGAGTTACGTAGGAAACGTCGTGGTGTACTGTGGCTGCCTCGGATTACTTCCGAAGAACAAATACGCAAAGAATGCGAAGGCTGGTGATGTCATTCTTATGGTCGGAGGCAAGACTGGTCGAGATGGAATCCACGGCGTCACTTTCGCCTCCACAGGACTCACATACAAGTCTGAGGAACTCTCCCGTTCTGCAGTTCAAATTGCGAATCCAATAGAAGAGGAGAAGCTGAAACGGACAATCATCAAGGTTCGTGACCACAACTTAGGCTCAGCCATAACTGATCTCGGAGGAGGCGGGCTTTCAAGCGCGTTGGGGGAAATGGCTCATAGGTTCAACTGCGGGGCTACAATCGAACTCAATCAAGTTCCTTTGAAACATGAAGGCTTATCTCCGTGGGAGATATATATCTCTGAATCTCAAGAGAGAATGTTGCTTTTCATCCCTAAAGAGAACTTGGAAAAGGTCTTGGAGATTTTCCACCATGAAGATGTCGAAGCAACACCTATCGGTGAACTCACCGATGACAAGGTTGTAAAAATTCATTACAGCAATGTTGAAGTTGCAGCCTTAGATACAGACTTCCTATTCGCTCCACCAACAGTAAAACGATATGCCAAATGGAACGACGAATTAGCCTTTAAAGAGCCAATCCTGGATGAACCTGACAAATTAGAGTCTTATCTTCTCAGCTTGCTTTCGTCAAAAAATATTGCGAGCAGAGAAAGCATAGTGAGAACCTATGATTATGAAGTAAAAGGCAACACAGTCATCAAGCCCTTGCACGGAGAGTTCGGAGGGCCAAATGACGCGGCTCTACTCAAGCCTTTAACGAATAGCTGGAAAGGTATTGTCGTCTCCTCTGGGATGAACCCTCGATATGGCAAGATTGACCCCTATTGGATGGCTGCTTCAGCTATCGATGAAGCTATTAGAAACAACACCGCAGTGGGCGGTCGAAGAATTGCCTTACTGGACAATTTTGTGTGGGGAAGCCCTGAGAAGCCAAGTGTGTTAGGTAGTCTCCTTAGGGCGTGTGAAGCTTGTTACGAGTATGCAAAGGGATTTAAGACGCCTTTCATCTCTGGAAAGGACAGTCTCTACAATGAATCGTCTATGGGCAGTGTTACACCTACGCTTCTGATAACGGCAGTAGGTATTATGCCTGATGTGAGGAAAGCGGTCTCTCTTGATTTGAAATCTCCAGGAGATCATCTCTTTATTATAGGTCAAACTTTTCCAGAGTTAGGTGGATCTGAATACTATAGATTAAGAGGCGACTTGGGCAGATCAGTTCCGAAGGTTCAGGTAATTCAAGCTCGAACTACAATGGAGGTAATAACTAGGGCAATCGATAGCGGCTTAGTTAGGGCGTGCCATGACATTTCAGATGGGGGTCTTGCAGTTGCAGTCAGTGAGATGGCTTTAAGTAGTGATTATGGTTTAGACTTAAGGCTTAGGAATATTCCACGAGCTGACTCTATTGATCGAGATGATTTTGTGCTTTTTTCAGAGTCAAACAGCAGATTTTTGGTTGAGGTTCCGAAGGCTAAAGCAAAGGATTTTGAATCAACTGCAGGGTCCGTACCTCACGCAGCTATTGGCGAAGTAATAGAAAGCCCTCGTCTTCGCATCTATGGGTTGGAGAATAAGAAAGAGGTTGACGTTAGCACGGTAGAACTTTTAACTGCATGGAAGCGCGGGTTGGAGGATGCCTTATGAGAAGAGAAGAGATCAACGTTGCTGTGATTCGGGTCGGTGGAACTAATTGTGATCTAGAGACTAAACGGGCTTTCGAGGACTCGAATATGAAGGCTGAAATTGTCCACTTTAACCAACTTTGTAGAGAAAAGGACTTACTTGACTACGACATCCTTGTTATCCCTGGTGGCTTCTCTCACGGTGATTATGTTCGAGCTGGAGCAATATGGGCGAAGAGACTGATGGCGAGACTTGGGAAGAAAATAAGGCAATTCGTAGATGAAGATCGCCCGATTCTAGGCATATGCAACGGCTTTCAAGTTCTAGTCGAAGCTGGTCTTCTTCCGCAATTCGGAGAAATCAGCTCGTTCCCTGAAGCAGCACTTGGAACAAACATCCCCCCAGGGTATAACTGCAGGTGGATATATCTCAAGCTTGAAGATCAGAGTCATTGTGTCTTCACCAGAAAAACAGCCTCAAAGCGTGTTTTAAAAATCCCTGTTGCCCATGCAGAGGGAAGGCTTATACTTGCAAGAGAGAAAAAGCGAAAGCAGCTTGAGAAACTGATTGAAAACCATCAAATTGTCTTCAGATATTGTCACAGCAATGGAGGAACTGCTAATGGCGAATACCCATCGAACCCTAACGGATCACTCTATGATATCGCAGGGATTTCAAATCCAGCTGGCACAACCTTCGGTCTAATGCCCCACCCAGAGCGCGCATATTTTGGCTGGCAGCTGCCAGACTGGACGAAAAATGATGTTCCCCCAACTTTTGGAGATGGAAGATTCATCTTTGAATCTGTTGCTGAATATTTGACAAAGAAATTCTGAATCCAGCAAGCGGCGTCTAGCTGATCGCTTAATGCAGAACTAGGTAGATCAATGATAATTCGTAAATTCGCGAGTTTCTAAGTGGGGAGGGATCCTTTAATTTCTATACGCCGTCGCTTCAATTCTTCCATTATGTGGTTGAAGATTTCCTCTTTATCTCCCAACTTCTCTAAGGGAACCACTCCTTTCTCTTCTATCATGTTGTGGGCTATCATCTGAGCTACGATTGAAGTTGGATATCCTGTAGTTCTCGCCATCGCTGTTACCCCTTGCTTCTCGTCATAGCGATCCAGAAGGCTGTAAACGAATCGTATTCTATTATCTTGCTTTATCCCGCCAACTTCTACTTTCATTACCAGAAGATCGGGAATCTCAGGCCTCGTAAGCCGGTCCTCGAAGAGTTTTACAGTTAGCTTTCGAGGTGACAGCTGAACCTTCCCCAAATCAATAGGGGTTTCATCCAGAAAGCCTAGTGCCTTTAGGAACCTAATCTTTGAGACGTGACCGCCATATCGAAGTGTCTTCTCCCACATTGACTGAACTCCTTCAAGGGTGTAAAGCAACGTCCTTAGACCATCAGTGTAGAACGCTTCAAGCATACCTACGCCGGGAAACTCGATCTTCTCCAAACCCGTCAATGCTTCTCTTTCAATAAGTTTCCCATCTTCAATCATTTTGGCTCTCCTAACGTATTCGTCGATAAGACCTTCTGCTGACCATGTGATTGTGTAGCCAAAAGGAGGAATCGGTTTTTCAGGAAGGCCACCAACCATTATCTGAACATCCTCGACCTTTTCGAGTTTGCCAGCGGCAAAGCCAACAAGGAGGTTGCTCACTCCAGGAGCTACACCACAGTCAGGCACAACGGTAATATCAGCATTTACCGCTTCTTCGTGTAGAGTGAGAGGATTCTCAGGCATGTACGAAACATCAACAAAATCCACCTGCGCTTCGATAGCAGCCTTAATTGACCGAAAGCCAAGCTCCCCAGGCAAAGCTCCTGCTGCAACGTCGAACCCTTTTAGTGTTTTGACTAAATTGTCGTGTTTTCGAGCGTCCACTTGAATTCCAGAAACGTTTTCCCTCTTAATGTCTTTGACTACTTCTTCAATCTTGCTCAGTCGTCTACCTCCTATAACTATGTGCGCTGAGGGCATACTAGAGGCCAGATCGGAGGCGATGATAGAGCCTATGTTACCATAACCTAAAACCAACAGTTTCATATCAGACACAACTAACGCTGAGAAGCCAGCTTTTACATATTTTAATCTTTTCAAAATCTGCTTTAGATGCACTCAAGAAGTTCACCTTGTTGCTGGAGGTCGCTGATTTGAGGTAACCCGGTTCTAGCTCCTCTCTTAGAGATGCATCTTGACGCGATAAGGTTACCGAGCCTTCCACAATTAATTGAAGTTCTATTGGTGAGCAAACCGTATATGAAACCAGCGTTCCAAGCATCACCCGCTCCGGTAGTATCGATGACCTTGACCTTGAAAGGGACCACCTTATGTTTGATTTTGCCATTTGTTACGTAACATCCTCTTTTGCCCATCTTGACTCCGACAATTTTCACTCCTTCAGATATCAGTTTGTCAGCACCTATTTCATATTCTTCGCCTGTGAGTAGCTTCAACTCTGCCTCATTTGGAAGCATTGCAAAGGATCGCCTTATGAAGGGTCTAAGAGCTGACAACCCTCTCCTAGCATATAACATTCCGGGGTCAAAACTCACCTTAATGTGTTTTGGGATTTTTTTAATCAACTTCTTTTGACTTTCGAAGGATTGATCGCCTACAAAAGAGGATAGATGAAGAAGCCTAGTGTTCTTGCAGTATTCCACAGTAGTCCTTTGAAGGGCTATTGAATCATTGACTCCTGGGTCTACATAGAGCGCTCTTCTCCCTTGATCATCTACGAAACCTATTACGCTGCCGCTTCGCCCGTCTTTTGCTATGGCAACTTCTTTTGTGTCAACTTTTTCTCTCTTGAAGTCATTCAGCAAGAGTTTTCCTTCCCCGTCAGAGCCGACCTTGCCAATGAATCCTGTCTGTAGTCGTAGACGGGCTAGACCTATGATGGTGTTGGCGGCGGAGCCACCGCAATATGTTTTGAGATTGTGGATGTGACTTTCTTCGTCTTCTTTGGCGATCTCGTTTACGGTGAAGAGTCTGTCTATGTTCAGAGCTCCGAAGCCGATAGCGTCGAATTCAGTCATGGGAACAACTCTCTTAAGGAGATCTTGTATTTGCCTAGTTTACCCCCGTAATTTCCAGCTGAGATTATTTTTACTCCATCTATGCATCCTGCTGCTTCAATCCCAACTCTCATCGCTGTCTTAGCAGCATTAAGTGTGATTCCATTAATGACGATTTCAGGAATGTAATGGATTCCTTCAGGAACTTTTGAAGCTTCTTGAAGCTTTTTCTTCAAGGAGGGGCAATATGGATGATTGGTTGTGGGGCCTATCTTGGGAAACCTCGTCTCAGGCTTTGAACCTGCAGAACAGATACCGAAAGGTGTCACAACTCCTTCAACGTTTTGGATTTCTTTAAGAGCCGCTTTTCCGGCAACTATCACGGCTTTCTTGGTCTCACACATGTACCAGAAATTGGCCCCCATAACCCCTCGTGCGTAACCTATGTGCCTTTCAATAAGGAAGTCTGGAGCCATTATGGGAACGACGATGATGTTGCGTCCGTACAATTCAGTTTCCCATTCAAATCCATCTCCACAATGACCCACTGTTTCCATGAAGTCAAGCTTCCCAAGAGAGTTAGGCAAATCATCAAAAAGTGCTGTGAAAGGTTTGACTAATATATCCTGCCTAATCCTGTTTGACATCTCTTTCTTCAGTGTCTGCAATGAAATCTGCAAAGGCTTCTTGCCATCTAGACCACCCCAAAACTGTAGAACTGCCCCATTTCGTCCATCTGGAGTTTCCTTCGAGCTTAGCCACCTTTCTATTCCTCCTTCTACTCTTCCCAGAACAATAGAGGGAGTTGCAGTTGCGTCATAAGCAGCACTTCTTAAGACTTGCTCGTCATCGGCTGTCACAATTATTCTACTGAAAAGTCCCTCAAAAGCCTCAGCGTATGTTTCCTCAACTTCAGCCTTCATAAAGAACACATCTCGATGAAGCATGTAGATAAACTATGCTTCTCATCCAAGTCTTCCCACCTCTTCTCCTCTCACGCGTTTTCTAAATGAACTACTCTCTTTGGCGAGCCTTTCTACATTACTCTTCGTAACCCGGCTGACTTCTGGCAAAACATGTGGAAACGTTTGCTCGACCGCTTTCAGCAATGCAGGAACGACTTTGAATCTGGACAACTTCTCCCTCTTCCAGTTATTAACCAAATCGTAGACTGAGTCAGAACCATATTTTCCATAGGCTTGGGCAATTACTGCTATTGGTAGTGCGTTGTTAGAAAGAATAGCGATATCAGCTTCGATGACTGCATATTCGTTGCCATTGAAAGAGATTGTGACTCCCCCATTTTTTCTGATCAATCGGAAGCACTCAACATCTGTTATGCTGTCGCCAACATAGATGACATCGCACAGACTTGTTCTAGAGCGATACACAATATCTTCAGCGGCTTTGGCTTTTTCAACCCCCCCAATTGGTTTGATCTCTTTGAGAAAAACGTTGGATTCCATATTCGTTATCTTTTCCCAAAAGATGTCGTTCAACTGTTCTATGGTGCGTTGATCTGTTTCTGAAAGGTCTTGAAGTGATGTGCTATTTTTAGAAAATCCGATCAGAGGTAGCCTGTGGATTTGCCGCCTGAACTCCTTCAATCTTTCCAGTTCTGCACTACTCACGCTGTGAGAGTCAATGTCCAAACAGGTGCAGTACACATTACTATAAGGAAAATCGAGTACGTTACACAGAGTCCTAATGTAATGTTCGTAGCTGGTGCTAACGATGAAGCTGGGCATCTCTTGAACAAACTGCAGAGTTTCCTTGATGCCTGGCATCAAAACGATGTTTTGGGCTGAAAGCTTTGCTATCTTCGCGTTAGTTGCCCCATAAGCTTTGAGAAAAGGCACAATCAGTTTCAGAGTGTCCCCGGCATTGTATCCTTCTCTCTTGACAAGAGAGGCTAGGACGTCGTCGTATCTACTTATTTGCGTGTAGAAGCGTTTGCCTTCAGGAATGAAGTGACTTGCCAATTCGAAGGCGTTATCATTTTTCGAAATCGGTCCTTCACAGTCAGTTATGAAGACTCTCTTTCCCTCTTTCACCGATTATCGAGCCTCAATTCTTGCATATGATTTATGCTTCTCTTGATGTGCTCGCTTGAAGCTATGTCGGTTCTGTGCCAGAGGGATCCTCCTTCAATAGCGTTTATTCCTTTTAGAGAAAGTTCGCGAGCTTCTTGGATAGTTTCTCCAACTCCTACAACAGCAATGGCTCGTGAGGCGAGTGCATAAACTTTTCTTCCTCTGAGTTCCATAGAAGCTGGATAAACACGGATGTTGCCACTTGTTTCTTGGGCAAGCTTATAGGCGTTTTCTAGTTTTGTAGGTTTGCCGATTTGTTCCTGATCAACATCTTCTGGGAAAGTTTTGGAATAGCCTGCATATGTAGGAGGTGCTTGGTAGGTGACGACAGATGCTTTTCTGTCAAATCGGACTCTTGTGAGGTTGCCTTCTATCATTTTGAAGCAAATATCGATGAAGTCATCTTTTATAAGTGGGAGGATATTTATTATTTCAGGATCCCCCGGTCTGCTGTTATTCTCTAGTATCTTGGGGCCTTTGGCGGTGTGGATGAAGGCAACGTAGAAGGGGACGCCTCTCAGTTGATCTCCACTGTTCTGGCTTCGCAGCGAGTTAAAGATTCGGTGCACGATCTCAATTTCTTTGTCTCGGTCTTCTGCTAGCATGAAGGGTAGGAGAGTATCCGTGTCTTTGTATGATCCCATCCCTCCTGTGTTAGGTCCTTGATCTCCATCAAATGCTCTCTTATAATCGTGAGTTTCTGGCAGAGGTGTTAAGTTCTTTCCATCACAGAAAGCTTGAAAGCTAGATTCTTCTCCTTCAATTTTTTCTTCTATTATCACCTTTCCATGAATGTAGTTACTTAGAAAGTGGTTGAATAACTGTCTTCGTGTATTGAAGTGGTCTCCCCAAACGCCTACTCCCTTTCCGGCGGTTGGAACGTCGGGTTTCACAACAGCTTGGTTGGAGAGCTCATCTAGCCATAAGTATACTGCTTTCTTAACCTTAATTGTTGTTTTGTAGTTTGCAGGATCGAAGACCTTGAATCGAGGATTGGCGTTTGGCACAGTCTTCTCGAAGAGTTCTCTTTGTGCAACTTTGCTAGCTTCAAGAGCATACTTTTTCGTCGGGCAAATGATTGGTATCTCAGTCTCTCTCTCGATGGAATCTCTCAATCCATTAATTATGGGTTTCTCAGGTCCGACTATTCCGAAGTCTATCTTACCTTTTCGTCTGATGACAAACTTTAAAATCTTGTTAACGTTGAGGTCTGGAATGACAACGTGTTCTTTTGCCTTCCTTACATTGAAAGGATTCTTCTGTTTGTCTACAACGTATATTTCTGGTCTATATTCTAGGCTTTGCTGGATTGTGTCGATTATGGCGGCTTCTCGAGCTCCATAGGATACGACTAGGATCCCTGTTTTTTCCATAGACTCAACCTTTACGTTAAATACGTTTCTTATGTTTCTGAGATATTTTCAACGTCAATTTCGTAGAGTCTTCCTGTCTCCTTGTGTCCACTTTCGAATTTTTTATGCATCCAGTTTGCTAGTCTTTGAGCAAGAGGTGTTGGATATTTGCCAGTTACGCAGCCAAGGCATAATTCTTCCTTCTTTAATCCTGTGGCTTTAATGAATCCTTCCAGCGATTGGAAGTTCACTGAATCTGCTCCTATTGTCTGTGCAATTTCTTGAGGTGTCTTGGTGGATCCTATTAGTTCTCCATAAGTTGCCATATCGATGCCGTAGAAGCATGGTCCTATGATGCGGGGAAAGGTGATGAACAGGTGCACTTCTTTCGCACCCAGTTTGCGCATTTTTTTGACGACTACTCTTGTTGTATCTCCTCTGACGATACTATCATCGACGATTATGAGGTTTCTGCCTGAGATTCTGTGATCCACGATGTTTATTTTCCGATTTATTGTTGAGTGGCGTTCATGTGAAAGTAAGATGAAGGCTCGATCAGTGACATATCGGTGTCTTCTTGTACCTCTCTCCCATCGTAATCCTGTCTCTTCGTGGAGTCCATAAGCTGCATCATCGCTTGTTTCCGGTAGTGAAAAAATTACGTCTGCATTCTTCACAATATCTGCGTATTCCCTTCCAAGATTTTTGCCAAATTCCTCTCTAACTTCATAGACATAGCTACCATTCAGCTTTGAGTCTGGACGAGCGAAATATGCGAATTCAAAGGCGCAGAGGGCCTTCCTTTTTGTAGCTACAATCTGCTTTCGTTCCAGGTCTCCGTCAGCAGCCTTCACAAACTCTCCGGGTTCAATTTCGAATCCATGATTGAAGCTGTTGATGTCCAGACCTACAGTTTCAGAAGAGAAGGCGCAGATGTTTCCTTCTGCATTGCAGCCGGTGCATAGGGGTCGCAGACCATAGGGATCTTTGAAGGCAAAAAGCTCACCTTCTTGAGTAATCCCGCTTACAGAGAAGGCGCCCTCAACTTCCTTAATGCATGTCCTAACTGCTGATTGCAAGTCTTGGCTCTGCATCAACTCAACTGCAAGCTTTCTACAGATTAGTTCAGCATCGCAGTCATAAGAGAAGTCTGAAAAAGTCTTGCAGATTTCCTTCCTTAACCCTACGGTATTGACAATGTTTCCATTGAAGGATATAGCTAGTTTAACCTTTTTTGTTTCTATAGTGACAGGTTGGATGCCTTTTATAAGCGCTTCCTCATTCAGCCTCCCTGATGTTGTATATCTAACGTTTCCGATGCCTACGTGGCCTGGCAAGCGTGATAACCAGTTTGGGATGTCCTTTGTCTTTATTTTTGGAATAAGATCCAAACCTCGATGGACATTGAACTTCCCATCATATGTTAAGAAGCCATGTGATTGGTGACCCCTGTGGTTCTGGGCACGCATACCCCAATAAACATAGGGGAATATGGAATTCTTTCTGAAATCGACAGCGGCGAATACTCCGCACTCCGTTCCAACAGTGTCATCCATAGTTCCTCAATTGCAAATACAATTATTTATCAATTTTGCACATCTTTGAAGATAAGAATTTACAGTAAATTGTAGATAGACTAACTCTGTTCCTATGGAAATTGGGAGAGAATCTTGAGTATATCTGAGCGCGTTATGATCCCGACGACGTTACCTCTACGCACAATTAGAACTCCCAAATGATCCTCTAGCAAAGGTCGAATCGTATTCACTTCTACATCTTCCGAAACTATCGGCAATGGAGGATCCATTATTGCCTCTACTGTCTCTTCAGCTATCTTTATGTGGAGATTCTTGATGACACTCTCTTCCATCACTGTTCCAACGATTTTGCCTTGCTTTTGCACAGGCAACTGAGAAATCGCTTTCTCAATCATCTTCTCGCTGATCATCAGGACTTTGTCGCTAGGTTTTGCGAATATTACATTGCGTGTCATGATCTCCCTGCATTTCTTCCCTTTCCCCTCGGTTAAAACTTGTAGGATTTTGTTGATGGTTGAGAGCCTAGGGTCTACCTTCTGGTTTTCTATGCATGCATTCTGATCTGCTTCAAAATCAAACTGCTCCTTTGTTAAGGATAGAACTTCTGAGATTCTCCCAGCAGTAAGAAAGAGCAGAGCCATTAAGGCCTTGTCTCGTTTTAGATAAAGCCAGAGCTTAGTCTTGTAAGGCCACGATTTAGAATTAATCAGAGTGTAGATTAGTTCTAAACTAAGCCTTCTCTTTATATCCTCATTGGTTCTGCGACTGACACCGACAAGCCAAGGCAAGGTCTAGGCAAATTTATCAATAGTTATTATGGGTTTTGTCTATTTAAAAGAATGATTATCCCATGTATTCCATAAAAACAGTGGTTTTCCGAGAAAATGTATTATAGAGTAAGAATATTGGCTAATAGGTTTGAAAGTTGAAACAAAAGAGTCTTCATCAACGTGTTGTGAATGAGATCCTCCCAAAGTTCTCTGAGCGCCTTTTACAAGAAGGAATAATTTCGAGTTATGATAGAAGAACTTTCAAAATCAAATTAAAGTATCATGAAGACTTCCCATCTTTTGTAATTAAACCTGATTTATTCCTAACTCTGCCAGACGAAAAGAGATTTTTGATTGAAGTAGTTAATCCAAGAGACCCTAAGCGACTGATGGGCGAACTTGCTTGTATTCAGTTTCTGGGATATCATAATTTGATAGATGCGGGTTGGGTCTTTCTTTTACCACGTGGTCCAGAGAGTGTAAAAGCACCCGCCAAAGGCCTGAGGCTCTGGCAAAGTGGCCAATTTTTAAAGGAAGTCCTTGGATCAAAAGTGCCTTCAGCAATAGTCTCTTGGTCAACGAAGGAAGACAACAATTACAGTAATCTCAAGAATTGGATACTGGGCCGCAGACCTTCTTGGTGGCTTAAGTAATAGAATCAGAAAAAAAGGGGTTGTGCGGGAGATATATCAGCTGCCTATGGAAAAACTTCAATCTACTGACAATCTGAACAATTCTACGCAGTCCTTTCATCTGCCATAAAATTTTCCAAGATAACGCAAACATTGATAGCTACCCTTATGCTCGATCAGTCTGCCGCGTCAGTCTCCATCCTGAAGACCAAAGTGAAGTAAAGAGAGAACCATCCTATGCATGTATGCAGCGTGGCTCTCAGAGTGTTCATGGATTCGTGTGTGTACAACGCTTCATGTCGTCGACCATGTAGTGAAATCTGGGTCAACTATAACCATTGCAGAGTGCTAGCGAGCTCTATTCGGGAATAGAAGATGAGTGGAATCTCACTGATCCTATGTTATGTTAAATCTCCTAATAGGAGTTCTTCTTATCACAGTTTTGATTTCGCCACGTATTTGTAGATAAGGATGCTTCCTAAACTCACATTTAGGTATACAGCGAAATTTGGAATGGGAGCATTGAAAAATATTGCAGGACCCCACCCAGGAATCCATGTCCACCAGCCGAGATAAAAAGCTAAAAATTCAAAAGGTAAATCGATGATTATACCTGTCAAAAGTCCAGCGATCCAACCAAACCTCTTATAGACAACCCATGATGTGTGACCTATTACTATCCAAAAAGCAATGATAGCTATAGGCACATTAAAGATACTATGGAAGCTGTCAGCGTATACATACATATTCAGAGAGATCCCCGTCCATTCTAACATGAATGCAGTAAAGGCAAAGATGCCATTCACCGCCAGAAACCGTCTTTTCTGAAGTTTAGACAAAGACATCAGCTGTAATCACTATCTCCAACTTTTCATATCCAACGTAAGGATAGATTCTCTAAGAATAATGCACTTATAATTGTTGCCGCAATTTCACTGCTCTTGCTGAACGATTCTCCAGAAAATTGTGGTTCGGATCCTCCCGATATTTACAACATGCTCTATAATTCTCTGCACAGTCTTGTAGCTAAAAGATTGGTAAAACTTCAAAGGTTCCGTGCACCCCTAATGTAACATGAAAGGGTGCTATGTTCTCAGTTTTCGAGAATTCAAAGTTTAAAGAATACCCTTCGACTGAACGATAAATTAATGCAACTTCCCCATAACAAAGCTCTCTCATGACGGATGCAACCTACATCGTAAAATTATCGAAGCCAAGAATTTCCAGACGGAAATCTTATATCTTTATAACATTATGTTGGCGGATAGACAAAGACTTTACACAAGCAATGCAAAAAAGAAGATGTTGATTTGATTGAAGACTTAACAGCCTTTTACTCAAAGGCTGCTCTCAACATGAAGCGTTCTGAAATCAGGGAACTCCTTAAAGTAACACGGCAACCGAACATCATCTCTTTTGCTGGCGGACTTCCAGATCCTCAGACTTTCCCTCTCAAAGATCTAGAAGATGTTTCGTGCCAGCTTCTACGAGAAAAAGGAGCTATCGCCTTACAATACGGGCCTACAGAAGGAGAAGCCCTATTGCGTGAAGAGATCGCTAAGTGGATATTCCATGAAAAAGCCTCAATCAAACCCGAGAATATCTTAATCACTGCCGGATCACAACAAGGCCTAGACATTGTCTCTAAAATATTCCTAGACCCTAACGACATCGTAGTAATGGAGCTGCCAACTTACATTGGAGGCTTACAGGCTTTCAACGCCTACAGAGCCAAGATGATAGGTATAGCACAGGACGACGAGGGAATGAGGATTGATCTATTGGAGAAAGCGCTGGCTAGACTGGCGAAAAGAAACAAGAAACCAAAATTCATCTACGTGATCCCTGATTTCCAGAACCCATCCGGCATCACTATGTCCTTGGAAAGACGCAAGAGCCTTCTTCGAATAGCATACAAATACAAAGTTCCGATTCTAGAAGACAGTCCCTATCGAGACCTACGCTTCACAGGGAAAAATGTTCCCGCTATCTATAGCTTAGACACTCAAAATCACGTTATAGTATTAGGCACCTTTTCCAAATTGTTGTGCCCCGGTCTAAGGATGGCTTGGATAATGGCTCCAGCAGAATTGATGGACTGGATGGTGGTAGCCAAGCAAGGCATGGATCTATGCTCCCCCACATATACACAACTTCTAGTCGCGGAATATCTAAGGCGCGGATTGCTACCGAGGCAAATCGCGAAGATTCGCAGGTTGTACAGCAAGAAGCTGGAGGCTATGCTAAAGGCGTTAGAACAACACATGCCTGAAGGTGTAAAATGGTCTAAGCCAGAAGGAGGACTTTTCCTGTGGATCGAACTGCCAGAGAAGATGAGTGCAAACGATCTATTTCCCAAAGCTATTGAAAGCAAAGTTGCTTACGTTGTGGGCTCAGCCTTTCACTGCAACGGCAAAGGACAGAACACTATGAGGCTTAACTTCTCGTATCCAACAGGACAACAAATAGCTGAAGGAATATATCGACTAGCCCAGATGTTGAAAGAAAACTTGTAATAATTAGCACGCATGCTCAAAAGTTGTAGACCAGTAATGTGTATACGAGAAGCCTACATAGAATTAATAACGTAATGTTTCATGCTACGAATTCAGAGAAAATCGCCCTAATTCTACAAAAAATCTGGGATCTGAAATATGTTGGTCTGATCCCGATTTAATATATTCCTAGAAAGTAACACGGAAGCAGTGATCCACAGCGACCGAAGATTTCCGAATCTCTCCTCTAGCTTCTTAGTGTGAGATCTGGAGAAATTCTGCGTGGAAATTGTGAGGTTCTTAGGAGAGTTTTTGATAGCTCCAAGAAAAAATTGTGTTCCTTCTCAGTCGCACTCGATGATGCTGAAACTGTAGTCGATTTTCTAAAATTTTTGTTTCAATTGTTTGAATCGGATTCAGGGTATGCTGGACATGAACTTGCCTCTGTCCATCATTTTGCTCTTCAAGTGTCTTGATTCCAGACTCATAATGATGAAGATTATCTTGCTTCATCCTGATTTTTCTATTTAGCTCGCGATTTCGAAGTTTTCCTATGAGAATCTTAACTGATTCTTCTAGATTTTCCTCTTTCCCCTCCATTGATTTCAACAGATTCTCCAGCTCAAATTTTCTCTTAGTCAACTTCTCTATCTCAAGAGCCATCGTCCTCTCCGTCTAGACGTGATGGCTCTTAGTAATTAAGAGTGTTATGAAACGAGAATAAGAATTCCAACTCATTCTTAATTTTCCAGCTTGAAACTGTAACATATAGGTTGTTGAGTTTCAGTCTTTCAACAAGGATTTTAATGTATTGCGCGTGTTCTTAGAGGAAAGATTAAAACTAGTTGATTTGACTCTATTCAAGGACTAGGTGAGAACTTGAATGAAGGTGCCCCGCATTCAAATAATCCTTTTACTGCTTGAAACGGCGGATGTAGGAAGCGGACTCTTGTGGTTGGATCCAACTTGACAACGGTTGGAAGTGGTCTTGGCGAGAATTCTACATAAGAATAGAAATATCTTTTCTGGAGATAGGATAGGAAACTGATCATGCTTCGAGATTTCAATCTTCTCATCACAACTACTCGTGGTAACGAAGCTGACGTCTGCTACGAAATATGGTACCTCCTTGGAGAAATCGGAGACAATTCAATAAACGTTGATAAAACAGGGATCTCTGGTTTAATTACGGCAAAAACAGCTTTTCAACCTATTGAGGCGATTAAAAAACTTCGTAAACTCCTCGAAGAACGTCCCTATGAGTTTCGTTACAGCCTCAGAATAATTCCTATCCAAAAAGTTGTCCAAACAGACTTGGACGAAATCGGGGAGAAAGCCGCACAACTTGCAGTTGGGATAAGAGAGAACGATTCGTTCAGGATCACCATCGAGAAGCGCCATTCTGATATTTCCCGCAGAGATTTAATTGAGGCTGTTGCAAAAGACATACATCGCAAGGTTAATTTGAAGAACCCACAGAAAATCGTTCTAATTGAGGTTGTAGGCGGGCTCACAGGGATTTCAGTCATTAACCCGAAAAGCATAATGTCTACAACAAAAGAGAGCTTCCAGACAATTGACTAGATTACTCCCAAGTTCGACCTAATTTGACCCTCTCCACCTGCAGCTTTGCATGCATGCACTGATGTATCCTTGGACACGATCTGGGAACTGGGATTTCGAGTGGCGAGGTTGGAGTGTCGACGTTTGCTTGGACTGGAATGTGAGCAGTGGGTGGCGTGACAGGAGAGGTGATGTGGACTGGGATGGTGATGTTGACATCTTCGATGTCACGAAAGTGAATTCGAAATACGGAAAGGATGTAGGCGATTCCGGATGGGATCTTGTATGCGACCTGAATGGAGATGGCACGTACATCAAAGTAGAACTCTGGTGCAAGATTCAGGCTGACCCTGAAGGTTGGCAATATATGGGTGTCACTTTCAAAACTGAAACCATCACTGAGAATACGATCTTGAACGCTGCCAGATGGAACATCTACCTCTGGGGCTCTTACTACGTAGAAGGATCAGGCCTCTAAGCATATTGGCACCACCGGTAGGGACCAAGTCCGGGATTTTATTCAGTTAGGGATACCCTCATTTAGAGAAAGCCGTATCAAAGACATAATTCTATTCAGCTTCCCATAACGTGAATATCCCTCTTTTTTCAGCAATGAGCCGCCCTTTAACTCTTCTAAAATTGTGAATGTGAAGATGAATGGGATGCAAGAATACTTAAATGCCAAAAAACTATAGATTTAAAGGGGAAAACAATGAGAAGTGTAATTCCCGTTATAATTTTGTCTATTTTGTTGTTTTCATGCATGCATGCCACAGTATCTGCACCTTCACCTTTGGCGTCGACTGTAGTTAGATTTGATCCTGCAATTGTTGACTTGGGACTGGGTTACTCTGTTGGTGAAGTATTCACGCTTGCAGCTAAGATTGATGATGTGGAAGAATTGTGTGGTTTTGGTTTGTTTATAAAATGGAATACAACTTACCTTGAGTACGTGAGCCATACGTTGATGATGCCTGTTGAAGACCATCCTAATGGTATCCTGCATAGACCTGTAGTTATACAGGTGGATAAGGTCAATGAGGTGCAAGGAACTTATGATTGCGCTGCCTTTACTTTAGGTGGAGGGCCTTTCACAGGTAGTGGTACAGCTTTTGAAATCACGTTAAGAGTGAAATATCAACCTATAGCACCTGAACCAGATGCTATATTCTTAGTGGAGTTCACTATGATTGACATGTCAGACCCAGTTGGTGGTTTAATACCTCATTCCACACAGAACTGCAACGTGACAATTCGTGCTGGCTCAACTGTGGCTAGATTTAACCCCTCAACAGTTGAGTTAGGGCCCGCCTATTGTAGATGTGATACGTTTACTCTTACTGCAAGGGTTGACTATGTTGAGGACTTAGCTGGATTTGGTTTGTTTATAAAATGGAATACAACTTACCTTGAGTATGTGGAGCATGTGGTCAAGGTGCCTGTGGAAGTTTATCCCGATGGGCTTCTCCATGAGCCTGTCTTGTTGGTTCAGAATGATGTGAATGCTTCAGAAGGCTCGTATTGGTTAGCTGTAGCGAGTATAGGGGGGCCATCATTTACTGGTAATGGCATAGCTTTTGAGATCACTTATAGAGTTAAGCGTCAACCAATGGAGCCTGCACCAGATGTAAACTTCTTAGTAAAATTTACCGTGCACGACCTTGCGAACCCTTACCCACACGACGGTATACCCCATTCCATAGAGCACTGCAACGTAACAATTTATGCATGTATTTATCCCTGGTGGGGCATTGCTGACATTAACGGTGACTTGGAAGTTGACATTTTTGATCTTCTGCTTGCGGTTAATGCTTATGATTCTACACTTGGAGAGTCTAACTGGAATCCACTTGTTGATGTCGCCCCACCTTGGGACAGAGTAGACATCCTAGACATGGTCACAATAGCAAGCCACTACGGAGAAAAATATTCCTAGATCACACCAGATGAATGCACGCATGCCGCGATTTGGCTCTCCGTAAAAAAGGACCCACCACAGATTCATAGCGAGTCCCTTAATACTGCACCCACTCACGATTTCTATGGGCTTCAAGATGAACAAAAAGGCGAGATTGCTAAAGGATCCTGACGTTGGGCGATGGTACACAAATGTTTCGTGGGGCAGCCTCGTTACTGCCGATGTATCTGTCTGGAGGTTAGGCCTCATGTATGCATGTGATTCCATCTCAGGCACTTGGGATAACTGGACCATAAACAGTTCTCACAATCTAACGGAGTACTACTACAGGAAAAACAACTACATAGCAAACAACAGCAACACAAACGCGATTGGGGGGACACTGGCACGTAGACGCCAGATTCTCCTCAGACAACCTAACCAGTGATCCAAAGGGCTTATTCAAACTCATGGCTTGAATAAAAGACACTAACTTGAGTGAGACCGAAGGATATGGCGTCGGAATCCTAACAACCCCAGACAACGACACAATCTCGGCCTATTTGATAGATGAAGAAGGCGAACGACAAGAATCCACAAACTACATAGTTGGCCTATCAGACTATGACATACGACTAAGGTTAAAGACAAAAGCTAACCACATAAATGATGGTTCCCACTACATAGCTATTGCCTACAAATTTGACAAAATCGACAAAGAAAATGGCGCTGTCACCAATCTTCGCGGGCACACCAGCTCTTTCTGGGCTAGTTCCAGCGATTGGTTTGGCAAGGATTCTGAAATACTGGTTGGGCGCAGACACTGACTTGGAAATCAAAGTTCCTCCAACATGTTTTCTATGACATCAGAGATGGATGTTGAACATTCAGCCGACATGATACATTTATAAGAAACTTTCGATCTGAAGAGGTATTCAACAGAGTATCAAAGGGGAGAATATAATGAACCGACTTATTTTAAGGTCCAAAGCTCTGATTATGATGACGATAATAATGTCTGTGATGTTGAATCTGATTTCCATAGGTTCTGTTATGGCTCAAAATCCGGTGAGTTATCATGCCCTTCTCGTATGTGGATCCGTTGGATCCAGTTTTGAGAAGGACTCATCCTATATGTATCATGTTCTAGAGTACCATTACAATTTCGACAACATTTACTATTTAGGTCTCCCGTACCAAATTAATGAGGGATGGGAGGGAGTTAATGACACATCGACGAAAGAGCATGTCAGGTGGGCTGTGGGTACATGGCTCAACCAGACATCAGATGATAATGATATAATCTTCATCTTTATGTCACTTCATGGCGGTGGGTATAATACGGTTAACAACGAAAACGATGGTGGAAGGATCGACGGGAGTGCAAATGATACTTTGGACGAAGGTGATGAAATCTGGAATGGCACAAGCTATGTTGGGTATGATGAATACCTTTACCTGTCACCTGTAGTCAGTGAATATTATTGGGATGACGAGTTCGCCGCGGACCTTCAAAACGTTACATATGGAAAACTGGCTATTGCTATATATTCATGCTATGGTGGAGGTTTCATCGACGATCTAAGTGGCAGCAATCGGGTGATAATGACTACAGCCAACGAGACATATACAGGAAGCAATACAGAAGGTACTTACACGGAACCAGGGGGATGGCCTAATGAGGCGGGAACATGGGATGGATTCAGTGAATGGTCTGAAGTTTTCATTGATGCCCTGCATGGAGAAGATGCATATTGGAACAACACAGATCATAGTGTACATCATAAGGGTGTAGCTGTTGATGCTGATTTCGATGGTGATGGTCATGTTTCGCTTAATGAAACATGGTTTTATGCGTGGGAGTATGATGATTCGCGTATCGATGGAAAAAACACTCCTTGGCTTGATGATAACGGAAATGGTCTACCAAACTATTGGAATGGAACTGACAATTGGACTGGGTACCCATCATCGATTCCCTGTGATAATGGTACTCTTGCAGATTCTATATGGTTCCCAAGGAAATACTGCAATTTGACGGTGGAAACACGCTTAAGTTCAGGTCAAGAAGTGAGCAATGTGAATGTATGGGTTGATGGCGATTTGGCTGGCAGCTCTTCTATTACCATCAATGTGACTGTGGGTTATCACGAGATTGAAGTTGAATCTTTGATATCCTACCAGGGATGTAATTATAGTTTTGCTTATTGGACCACGCGTGCACCTTACCAGAACCCTACAAATATACACATCCATGAGAATACAACAGTAACAGCGTACTATACTGCGACATGGTATATGCAGAATGATAAGTGGGATAGCACCTACTGGAAGTTGGACTGGAACAACACGTTAATGTACGAGATTTACAGTACGACCAAGTCTGGATATAGTCTATCTGGGTATCTTGGAGTTCGAATCTACAATGGGTCCATACATGGATGCGACGAGCTTACTAATAGTTCTAAAGATCCTGTCAAGGTGGGTCGTTGGTTCAACTTAGAGTCTGGAGAAAAGAGTACTACGTGGGAGCTAGAAGATGACGTGAATGTCACAGACGGCTACATCAAAGTTGAAGTCTACTACAAGTTCCAGGGCGACAGTTGGACTCCTATGGATGTCATCTTCAAAACTGAAATCTTCGGTCAGAATGCAATCTTGAAGGCCACGGATTGGACAATCTATCTCTGGGGCTCCTACTATGTAGAAGGAACGGGGCCTCTGGGTATATTGGCACCACCTGGAGGGTGGACCAGGTCCGCGATTTCATTCAGTTGGGGATGCTCAGCCAGAGAGAGCCGCATCGAAGACATGATCCTATTCAGCCCACCATAACACAAATCTTCCTTCCTTTTTTTCACGCGCGGGTATTCAAACGCGATGAGCCTAGGTGGATATTGGACGGGACGAAAAACTTTTTATACTTATAAGTATCGTTATATCAGGCGAAGCAAATGAGGGGTATTTCAATTGCTATAGGTTTTACTGTTGCTTTATTATCTTTATGTATATATCCTACAGTCTCTACTTCTTTACCTTTAACATCACATGTAGTTAGATTCGACCCTGCTACTGTTGAGTTGGGTCCAGATTATTCTGTTAACGAAACTTTCACTTTAAAAGCTAAGATTGATAATTTTGAGGATCTAGCGGCATTTGCTTTAGCGATAAATTGGAATACAACTTACCTTGATTATGTGGACCATGTAGCCAAAATACCTGTAGAAGTTTATTCAGATGGTATTCTCCATGATCCTATCTTGATTGTTCAGAATGATGTAAATGTTTCAGAGGGCTGGTATGGGCTAGCCATAGCAGGTAATGGAGGCCCATCATTTTATGGTAGTGGTATAGCATTTGAGATTACTTTCAGAGTAAAGTATCAACCTCAAGAACCAGAATCAGATGTGAACTTCATAGTTAAATTTATCGAGCACGAATTCATTCCCCCATCAGGTCCTCCAATACCCCACTCCATCGAACACTGCAACATAACAATTTGTCCCTATTGGAATCCAGCTGATGTCAATGATGATTTGAAGGTGGACATTTTTGATGTCTTGTTATGTGTTAATGCTTATCAGGCTACTCCTTCAGATCCACACTGGAATCACCGCTGCGACCTCGCAAACCCCTACGACATAATAGACATCTTCGACATCGTGACGATAGTTGGAAGTTACGGAGAAGAATACCTTTCCTAATATCCGAAACACTGCGTATGCTCTTGTATCTGACATATATTAGCCAGTTACGGGCCTTGTTGATTTGCCGTAGATTGGGCAGTGATGGCGTCAGAAGAATGAGTGATTACGTCGCCTCTTGTGGCTTCCCTTTGGTGAGGATTGGAGAGATTCCGATTCCAAGACTCGTCTTGGGTCATCTTCCGTTCCTCGGCGAATCATATCAAGGTGATGAGAAGAACAAGGAATTCACAACCAGGTTTTCAAATATCAAGAACACTCAGAGGATTCTAGAGATTGCTGTCGAAAAATTCGGAGTAACTGTCACAGCCACTGGAACTATTAACGATAGCGAAAAACTAGTGAGCATTCACTTTGAGGCCATACGGGAAACTGAAAGGAATACTGGAATAGAATTCGCTATAATACCATGTGTCCAGATACCAATAACAGTTGCACGTCGACCTATCGATGTCTATCGAAGGTGGCTAACATATTATGAAGCTGAAAGGAAACAGGTTCACAATGGTCTGCTCCAAAGATATCTGGAAGATCCAGTGCTTCAAAGCAGGAGCAATTGGAAGAAAAAATTCGCCGAGGCACTGAAAGAATCAAAGCCCTATGAAGCGCCAGAACTTCAAAACCTACACATTGACTATAGAAAATTGGATAAGATGCTGACTTTCCTCAAAGATTTTAAAGTGCTGCTTGTAGAAGTTGGTTCTGAGACCGACTTCTTGGCTATGACAGGCAGAGTTGACCTCTTGTCGGATTTAATCTATCACATACGGGAGAAATATGGCAAAGGGGTTCTCGGAGGCATACATCACGCGGGGTCAACGATTCCAATCCTAGAACAGTCCAAGTTGGAATTCGATGGTTATATAACGCCAATTAACAAGTTGGGAGTTATGATGTTTCCTGACAAAGACTCAGCTTTAAAGTCGATAAGAAAATGTGGAAAACCTGTAATAGCAATTAAACCTTTAGCTGGTGGTAGGATTCCACCTAAAGAGGCGTTTCATTACATCTACAAAGAGTTAGAAGTAGCCTCTTGCATGGTCGGTGTCGGTTCGAAGAGTGAAGCTGAAGTGGATTTTTCAACTGCCTCAGAAACTCTCCGTTCCCTACAACGTGCGTAATCCAACATTGGATTTTTCAGCGCTGAGTCACCAAGATAGCCATGTGCTCAATGACTAGATCAGATATAGCTCTCTTTTCATCATCGTTCTTATCTCTTGACCCCAACTCCACATCAGAGATTCCGAAGAGCTTCCTGACCGCAGATGTTTTCTCATCAGAGAAGTCAAGTACTCTATCATCTCTAATCCCCTCAACCAAATTTGTGACTTCAATCGAAGAATCCTTCGCGGAACTCTCGCTGTCAGCCAAAATCAAAACGGCGATCTGTGAAAGACCCTGTTTTATGCCGAGGAGTTCAAAGGCAATTCTGATCTGCCTTTGGGCTGAAGCGTAAAGAAGGCATTCAATGGCAAGATTCTTTGAGATGTTAGTTCCGTTTTTGAATGCTTTCAAGGCATTAAGGGTAGCAAAGTAAAGATGGTTCCGTCCAGCAACCAAAGAAGCGTTGAAGAATTGAGTAACCACTTTGTCTTGCTTTTTTCGAATCAACTTGAGAAAGTGATCAACGTCACGTAGTCGAACATTCCTGAATCCAATAAAAGCAACATACTTGTTGAAACCTTCAACTTGCTTTATCATCAAAGTGCCCCAGAGATTTCCTTGGAAAAACGCTCGACCAAGGCTGGATCAAACCCATATTTTATTAGAGTAAGCTTCGCCTCTTCAATTGATTTACCATTTTCTTGGAATTTCTCAACTACTTTCCTAAAAGCTTCTTTCCTTTCCCATGGAAAAATTATCCAATTACGAGTCGTTTTTTCGTAGAAATCCGGTAAGGTAACACTCCAAGGCTTATGATATAAAGTAGCTGTTTTAAGGTTCTTCACACCTTTCTTAAGAAGATAATCCTTGACTAATCGAAGGCTTCTACCCGTGTCCGAGACATCGTCAACAACAAGCACTCTCTTAAATTTAACTTCCACTGACACAGATTGAGTTATGATAGGCTCCTTCCTTCTCTCGTCTACTCCTAGATAGAACTCCACCTTTACATTAGCAATCTCCGGATTCTCTAATAGATCTGACAATACTCGAGCAGGAGCCCAACCTCCTCGAGAAACACCAATAATGACGTCAGAACTGAAGCTATCCCTTTCTATCTTTGAAGACAAGCTCAAAAGCATCTTATAGATCTGCTCCCAAGTAGGGATTTCAAACCTTGTCTTCAGCATACTTCTCTCCCAGACTAGCAAATAAGAGAATCCTCATCTAAATTTAAAGTTTGCATTCCAGTGCAACCCAGCTAAAATGCAGTGCAGCTGAAGGATTAATATACCGATTGCAGAAAGGAGTTACCACAAACGTATAATCTCCAATTGGAAGGATAATATTGAAACAGATCGTTGAGTGTGTACCAAACTTCAGTACTTCTGATCCAAAAGTCGTCGAATCCATAGTAGGGGAAATAGAATCGATTGACAATACTCACATCTTAGATTACACATATGATGACTATTACAATCGGCTTGTTATCTCATTTGTCGGAGACAAAGATTCCGTCTTAGAAGCTATGTTGAAGTCTGCTGCGAAGGCGATTGAACTCATAGATATGAACAAACACAAGGGTCAACATCCGCGCCTTGGAGCTGTTGACGTAGTACCCTTTATTCCACTGAGGGACTCGACAATAGAGGACTGCGTGAAGATAGCTAAAGAATTCGGTGGTCAACTCGCTAAAAAACATAAAGTTCCCGTATATCTTTATGGTCTTGCAGCCAAACCGGGAAGAAATGACTTAGATTGGATACGAAAAGGCGAATATGAAGCTCTTTCTGAGATGATTAAAAAGCCTGGACGCCAACCTGATTTTGGCCCGCGAGAAGTTCATCCTATGGCTGGCGCAACAATCACAGGTGCCAGGAAAATAATGGCTGGATTCAATGTCAACCTGGGAACTTCTGACTTGAAAATCGCAAAGAAGATTGCTAGAGCTCTACATGCAAAGAAAGGAGGATTTTCAACCGTCAAAGCTATGGCCGCAGCCATACCAGAAAAAGGCATCACACAGATAGGAATGAGTATAACAGACTTTGAAAAGACGCCTATATATAGAGTGTTTGAGCTATTAAAAGTCGAAGCTGACAGGTATAACGTGCCGATTGTAAACTCTGAGTTTTGCGGAATGGCCCCATTAAAATCCATTTTGGAAACCGCTGCTTACTACCTGAAGATTGACAATCTCAACGAAGACAGAGTCCTAGAAGTCTCAGTCGCAAAAGCGATGGAAAAAGGCGGAAGAAGTGGCTAAAGAGAAAGTTGATCTGCTAATCAAGAACGCACATGAGCTCGCGACACCGAGTAGCGTAGGCGATCGGTATGGCTCAAAAGGTCTAGTAATAATAAGCGATGGCGCAATCTCAGTTGATGAAGGTAGAATTGTAGCAGTTGGCAAGACCTCTGCGATCGAGCAGCATTTCAAGTCTGAGACGGTTATCGATGCTTCAGGAAGACTTGTGACTCCAGGGTTTGTTGACGCTCACACCCACGTAATCTTCGCTGGAACTAGAGAAGAAGAGTTTGAGTCTCGCTTGCAGGGCTTAAGTTACATGGAGATCTTGGCAAAAGGTGGAGGGATACTTAAAACTGTCAGAGAAACAAGGAAAGCCTCAAAGAGGCAGTTAATCGAAACTGCACGGAAAACCCTAGACATCATGCTAAAGTATGGTACAACGACTGTTGAGGTCAAAAGTGGCTATGGACTTACAACAGAGGATGAAGTAAAATGCCTTGAAGCTGCACAGGAATTGGATAGAGAGCATCCGATTGATATTGTTACAACTTTCCTTGGAGCTCACGCTGTTCCACCAGAGTACGAAGGTGAAACGGATGGATATGTGTCACTAATCACTGAAGAAATGATACCTAAGATCGCAAAGGGGAGACTTGCTGAGTTCTGTGATGTCTTCTGCGAAAATGGCGTGTTCAACATCGAACAATCAAGGAGAATCCTGAAAACGGGCAAAGAATTTGGCTTAAGACCTAAGATTCACGCAGACGAGCTCTCAAGTCTCGGTGGGGCTGAATTGGCAGCATCCGTTAGAGCTACTTCAGCAGATCATTTACTCTTTGCAAGCAATAGAGGGCTAAAAGCAATGATTGAAGAGAACGTTGTCCCCGTTTTACTTCCCTTGGCGTCTTTTTCGCTGATGACAGGTAAATACGCGGATGCGAGGGGAATAATTAGGATGGGAGGGAGAACTGCCTTGGGCACCGATTTCAATCCAAGTTGTTGGTCGGAGAGTATGCAGATGGCTATCGCTTTTGCTTGTCGCAAGTTACGCCTCACCCAAACCGAGGCAATTGTAGCTGCAACGATTGGAGCAGCATGCGCCGTTGGCAGATCCAGAGATGTTGGAAGCCTGGAGAAAGGCAAAAGAGCAGATATAGTTATCTTTAATATTCCAAACCATATGTTTCTAGGCTACAAGTTCGGAGTCAACCTTGTCTATAAGGTTCTGAAGAATGGGGATGTCGTAGTTGACGATTAGGAGGAATAAGAGTGACAAGAAAAGTAATTGAGTGTGTAACTGGGAGAGAGCTTCACTGCAAGAATTGGCAGATTGAAGGCATCTACCGTATGCTCCATCACGTTCTAAGTCCAGAGGTGGCAAAGAATCCTGAAAACTTTATTGTCTACGGGGGCACTGGCAAAGCGGTACGGAATCAAGAATGTTTCAACAAGATAGTTGAGACTTTGGAACATCTTGAACCAGATGAAACCCTGCTAGTTCAGAGTGGTAAACCAGTAGCAGTCTTCAAAACCCACAGATGGGCCCCAAGGGCTTTGATCGTGAACTCTATGCTGGTACCAAAATGGGCCACTTGGGACCATTTCTATGAACTGGAGCAGAAAGGCCTAATCATGTTCGGTCAAATGACCGCAGGCTCTTGGGCATACATTGGAACCCAAGGAATCTTACAGGGAACCTATGAAACCTTAGCTGCGATTGCAAAAGAACACTTCGATGGAAGTCTACGGGGAAAACTTGTCTTAACCGCAGGTTTAGGAGAGATGGGTGGTGCACAACCCCTTGCTGTAACCATGAATGACGGAGTTGCCTTAGTTGTGGAGTTAGATAAGAGAGCAATTGAACGGCGTCTTAGACATAAATACCTTGAAACCTGGACAGAAAACATAGATGACGCTATTGAGATGGCAGATGAAGCTAGGCAGGAAAAGACTCCTAAGAGCATTGGGCTCCTGGGTAACGCCGCAGAGGTATATCCTGAACTCCTTAGAAGAGAAATAATCCCCGATGTCTTAACTGATCAAACATCTGCTCATGATCCACTCAACGGATATTACCCGGTCGACCTCTCAAAAGAGGAGGCTGATGAGCTGAGGACAGAGAATCCAACAGAGTACATTGAGAGAGCCAAATCCAGTATGGCAACTCAAGTGAAGGCTATGGTTGAGATGATGCGAAAAGGTGCAGTAACATTCGAATACGGCAACAACCTGCGGCAACAGGCTTATGACACAGGGTTCAAAGATGCCTTTTCTTATCCAGGCTTCGTGCAGCGTTATATCAGACCTATGTTCTTCGAAGGAAAAGGACCGTTCCGTTGGGCTTCATTAGTTGGCTCGCCAGAGGACATCTACAAGCTAGACGACGTCCTCTTGGAGGAGTTTGCCTACAACAAGGAGTTGTGTCGGTGGATCATAAAGGCGAAGGAGCAAGTGGAATTTCAAGGTCTACCAGCCCGTGTCTGTTGGCTAGGTTTTGGTGAGAGAGCGAGATTTGGCAAGATAATCAATAAGATGATCCGTGAAGGAGAGCTTTCAGGTCCCATATGGATAGGGCGAGATCACTTAGACTGCGGAAGCGTAGCTTCGCCGAACCGTGAAACTGAAGGTATGATAGATGGTAGTGATGCCATCGCAGATTGGCCGATTCTCAACGCTCTCCTTAACGCCGTTGGTGGTGCAACTTGGATATCAGTTCACCACGGAGGTGGTGTTGGGATAGGATATAGCATTCATGCTGGCATGTGTCTAGTATTGGACGGTTCTGAAGAGATGGAGAACCGCCTTCAGACAGTTCTGACGACAGACCCGGGAATAGGAATCGTGAGACATGCAGATGCAGGATATCAAAGAGCAAAAGATGTGGCAAAGCAAAATGGAATTCAGATGCCTATGCTGAATCTACGTGGACGAGGAAGAGAGATTACATGAACAAGAGTTCTGCAAAGCTCGTTGGATACTGTGGTCTGAGCTGTGGCTTGTGGACCAATGGCATCCAGAACCCGCTATGGAGCAAGTAGACTAATCAGATTTACATCTTAACACAAGAGGGAAGAAACGTATGAGAAAAGTGGTGATTGATGGGGAAACACTGACTATTGAAGATGTCATTGCCGTTGCCCGTCGAAACGCAATCGTGACGATACCTCGAGAGACTGAGAAAAAAGTCAAAAAATCCCGAGAAATCTTAGAACGTCTCAAAGAGAGAAAAGCCATTTATGGCGTAAATACTGGTTTCGGAGCCTTCGGGAACATCGCCATTGCAGCAGAGGACATTAAGGAGCTTCAAGTCAACTTGATTCGAAGCCATTCCTCGGGGGTCGGAAATCCTCTGAAGAAAGATGTGACACGCGCGTTGATGCTCCTGAGAGCCAATACACTTGCAAAAGGATATTCCGGGGTGCGCTTGAAGATCGTGCAGACACTGATTCAAATGCTTAACAAGGGTGTACACCCGATTATTCCTGAAAAAGGCTCTGTGGGTGCCAGTGGCGACCTAGCCCCTCTCTCTCACATGGTGTTGGTAATGATTGGCGAAGGCAAAGCCGAGTACGATAGACAAGTTCTAGGCGGAAAAGATGCGATGAGCAAAGCTAACATTGCGACTGTAAGCCTTGATGCAAAAGAAGGAGTTGCTTTAAACAACGGTACTCAGATGATGACAGCCATTGCTGCTTTGACCATTTACGATGCTCGAACCCTTATGAAAACAGCTGAAGTTGCAGCCGCACTAAGCCTCGAGGCTTTATGTGGGATAGTGGATGCCTTTGACGATAAAATTCATAGAGTCAGACCACACGAAGGCCAGAAGAAAACTGCTGCGAACATTCGGAAACTTGTAGCAGGAAGCAAATTGGTGAAATCCAGTGAAGAAGCAATCAAAGAGAATGGTTACCCCCAAGACCCATATTCTCTAAGATGCATCCCCCAAATCTTCGGTTCAGTACGTGATACAATAGGCTACGTCAAGAAAATAGTGGAAGTTGAGATTAACTCCGCAACGGACAACCCGCTAATCTTTCCAAAGACAGAAGCGTGTCTTTCAGGAGGGAACTTCCATGGGCAGCCAATCTCAGCTGCTATGGACTTCCTAGCGATAGCTTTGACCACCTTGGGCAACTACTCTGAGCGGAGAACCGCGAGACTAGTCGACGCCAACCTGAGCAGGGGGCTTCCTCCATTCTTGATTCCAGAAGTAGATAAGAAGGGCCTTCAAAGCGGCTTTATGACCTTGCAATACACGGCTGCTGCATTAGCTTCAGAAAACAAATCTTTGGCTCATCCCGCAAGTGTTGATTCAATTCCCACATCTGCTAACTATGAGGATTTCGTAAGCATGGGTCCAATAGCAGCGAGAAAGACAGCTGACATTCTATATAACACCAAATATATAATTGCGATTGAGCTTCTTTCCGCGGCTCAAGGGCTCGAATTCAGAGAAATAGATAAACTAGGAAAGCTTACGCGCAAGGCTTACGATATAGTCAGAGGAAAGGTGCCCCGCCTCACCAAGGACAGGGCAATGGATGCAGACATACAGATAGTACGAAATCTAATTCACAGTGAGACGTTTTCGAACCTAGTCCAGTGACTGACTCGTGTTATCTATCAAAGTCTTTGGAGAGCTCTTAAGCGCTTCACGATGTTTGGGTGAGTGGAGAACAGTTCAAGGAATTTATCTAGCTCAGTCACTTTCCTGTCAAGCACTTTGTCAACTAACGCTTGGTCACCAACACCTATCTGAGCCATTGCCTTAGCGTCAGAAGCCGCCCTGTCAGGATCTGAAATGAAAAGCGCCTTAAAAGAGTTCAACTGGCCGGATTTTGGAGCTCTTCCTTTGACACGTCTACTCTCATGAACGATCTTCGCTAGGCCTTCAGAAAGTTTTCTCGAGCCATCTTTCACAACTGATGCGCTGTGACGATCAGCATAATACTCGCGGAGCCTGCTCAGGTATAGAGTGAACAGTGTGAGGATCCAATATAGGAAGATGCTTACTATTCCTATTACTACTGCTGCAGAACCGCTATTACCTTTTTTTCCCCCTCCGAACATCGAGGAGAAAATCATCGAGTAGCCTATGAAATAGAATATTGCGGGTAAGATACTTACGAACATCATAACTTGGACGTCTCGATGCTTCAGGTGGCCCAATTCGTGGCCGATGATTGCCTCTACTTCTTCCATCTCTAAGGTCTTCATCAACCCTTCTGTGACAGCGACCCTACTGCCCGCGATGGGGGAGCCATAGGCGAATGCATTCGGTATTGGGATACGCGCTAGCATCAAGCGGGGCATTTTGATGCCACTTTTTCGACTTAGCTCCTTCACCGTGTTGTAGAGTCTTGGGTTTTCGCTTTGTAAGATTGGACGTACGCGGTAGATAGCGTCAACTAGGTAGGGTGAAATTAGCCATTGAAGAATGTTGAAGCCCACTACGAAGAGTATAAGCCAGGTCAGGTTGAATGTACCTGTAAGGGTTAGGATGATTGTGAAGAATAGAGTAGAAAGGCTGATTATGATCGCTACGGTGCCTATGATGGTTGCTCGAAGTTTTAGGAGAGAACTCATGTCTACCGAGAATCTCACCTCTTAAACTCTCTTATATCTTTTGCTCCATCCAAGCCAACCTGCTCGAATTCGCTTGTGCAGACTTTCTGTCTCTTCCACGCATCAGTGTGTACGTGTTGACATCTTGCAGTTTGTCGCTAAGACGAGGCGCCTCGTTTCAAGGAGTAGAGCTTTTGCTTCCTTCTGTCATTATTCGTTCTTCTCGATTCTATATAGTCTGCCAGCCCTGTCAATATGAAACTTCACTTCGAGAATCTCTTGGGCAAGCAGGATGTTGGTTTCAAGATGATCTGTCATTGAACGAGTTAGGAAAACTGATTCGCCCCTAGCCAAGGCCATGTAAGGAATGAGCATATCTGCGAGATGTGCATCTACTGTAGCTCTTGCCTCGATCTCTCGAACCAAGTCTTCAGCGGCGTTTCTGCCTATCGTCTCACTCGGCTTCCTTAGCTCACCAATTGCATCGCTGCCTATGAGCACATTTGAGTCAGTTTGTGCGAACAAGGTGATAGAGCTGCCTTTCTGTTTGGGATTCGAGTAGTCATTAACGATATTAATGTCACATTCGTAACCACGCGATCTTAGGAAGTTGGATGCAGCCTTTGCCTGACGCTCAGCCACATGCCGATCAGCTAGAAAAGTGCAAACCGAAACACCACCTAATAGTTTTAACACCCCAAATTTTTCAAGGCATAAAGGCGAGAGCTTTGGGTTTGGTTGAATCCTGATTGAGATACTCCCCAAACCCTTCGGGTAATAACCATATTTGTGAACTGTCAAATTTGTCTTTAAGCCCATAGTTCCGAGAATTGGGAGAAAAACGTATCTCAAATAGTTAATTGTAGGAGAATAGGAGACATCTGTACCTCCCCTTGAAACGTCAATACTCACTGGATCTCGCGCAAAAGCACAAATCGGTAGAACCGTCATCAGAACCATCGGGATGCTTCCAGCTGTACCAATTTCCACATGGTATCTTCCACCAGAAATTTTAGTGGGGAAAAACCATAGTTCCTCAGAGCCAATCTTTACTCCCTTTGTGTTGGCGTTGCAGATTTCAGCTGCCACATGGACTGCCTTCAAATGTTGAGGCTTTAAACCAGGTTTTGGACGTTTGCGCCGTATGTTATATATGTGGAGAGGTTTGAGCGAAATCGCTGACATAGCAACAGACAAACGCAGAATCGTACCGCTACCACTTTTTTGGCTGCCGTCAATCTCCAGCAATCTTTTCTCACAATCTCTTCATATTGGAAGAGGTGGCTCTTTTCAGTTTTGATCCCGCCCACAAGGACAAAATAAATCAGTTACAAAGACTAGTAGGTGATAAGGTGGGTAGGATAAGATGAGTGATCAGAAGCCAAGTACTGAAGAAGTGCTAAGACGATTAAGTGAAGTACTTGACGTTCTAAGCAAAATTTCTGAGGATTTGGAAGATATTGCAAGATCCTTAAAGACCGTTCGCCCTGCTGTTGTTCCCCCGACACCAACACTTCCAGTTCTAAAGGTTTCTGGCGAGACAGCACCTCGGTCTGCAGGAAGGGGAATTGAAGATGTTCGAATGATGTTTACAAAAGAGCTAGAAGAACTATTAGACTTTGAAGAAAAGGAAGACTACATTAGAGTAAAACCTCGGAAATACCTCGGATCCGACAACTTCGCGAAGATCGCCTCAACCATCAGAGGAGCAGGTGGAGAATATATAAGCGCAGGAAGAGAGTCACACTTCCGAATCCCAAAACAGAGCTAAAAGCTACCAGAGTATACGAAAGTCTTTGAACTCGCCACTAAAAGATTCCATTTGAACTTCTGTCGAAGTTACACTTGCGCTTCGAGGACCCTCATGGGCGAACTCGACGAGTCTCTTAACATTCGCTTCTTCTCCCTCAAAAAGTGCCTCAACTCTCCCATCAGAAAGATTTCGGATCCAACCGACCACACTGTATACGCGCGCCAACCGTCTTATCTCTGAGCGAAAGAAGACGCCTTGAACTCTCCCGCTCACAAATACATGAGCTCGAACCTTCAAACAAACACCGTTGCTTCATAAGCAGGAGGAATAGTAGAATCTTTCTGCTAACCCATAACTTCTCTGTAGCAGAAGTGGATCTGAATAAGAAACTATAGCACTTTCCAATAGTTTCACTCACCTCTCTCCCCTCTAAAAGTTTACGGTGAATCTTACTTATTTAAAAGCGATTATTGACCATTCCACATTTTGGTGAACAATGAACTACAATAACGGGAAATTCATGGTTTACACCTCCGATGCGCCAACTACGAATCGATTAAGAGTTATCAGGGCGGCAGTTTCGCAGGTGGCCAATTCACTGAAGCTTGAGACTGAATTCTCTCCTAGGAGAAAACTTCTCTCCATCTATGTCTATTATAGAAGTGAAGCGGGAGACGAGATTCCAATCTATTGTGATTGGGGTAAAAGCTGGAGTGAAAAGGATGTTTCTCGGGCTATCAGAAGTATGATGTTTGTTCTATCTTTCCATCCTAATCATTCAAGTCTACGTTCTATAAGAGAGGAAATGTGCATCTCAGCCTAAGATTCTTTGGTGAACTTAATGTGATGATTCACTAGTTCCATTCTGTAAACCTGGTTCACGTCGAATTTCATCCCTAACAGGTCATACTCTTCCTCAGTGAGAAACAGAATCATCTTTGGCAAATTAAATCCTGAACGCATTGTCTGTACGGGAAGTTGCTGCTGTAAGGCTTGCACAACGCTTTGCACCATTCTCGCTTCTTCTGTAGACGGTTTAATCGCGAAGCGAGGTATATTGCGTTCCTCAACTAGTTCTATACGCTTTCCTAACAATCCTTCTGGATCCCGAATTGATTCTATTCTTTGGACTCTAACGAGAACCATGGTGAAGCAATCCTCATTACTACCTTGCGATTTTGCCCTTTATGCGTTTCTATCTAGTTGCATGATGTCAATTCCAGAGTGTGGTTTCTCGCTAGTGTATGAAGCTATTTTAGTGAAGGTTTGGTGCTGATGCGGACTTCGGAAATCACGGTTCTTCAAGTATTTTCTGTGACAGTTGAGATGAATGTTGGGCATGCATGCATGCATGCATGCACACTGCCCAAGAAAACTGGTCCTGCAACATATTCGATGTAATAGTTGTGACAGCTGGGTATGCCAAAGCTCAACAGGAGAAGGGTTGGGTAAATGGTGGTGGAACAGTACGTACTGGATTGGAGACTGCAACGTTGACCAGAAAATCGACATCTTCGACTCCACTTGGATTACAGGTCAATATGGTAAGTGGTAGTAAAAAGAATAGATAATAATACATTCACTCACCCCCATTTTTCTCCAGATGATGAATCTCAGGAAATGTGAAAATTGATTCACAAGTGCTTATGACCAGTTTTCTCTATAGTTTTGAACTGCTATAACTATGTCGAAAATATCAACTTTTCCATCATAGTCAATATCATAGTTCAGAATATATAGCTGGTCACCTTCTTGGGTGCTGTAAGATCCTACAATTGCAACAATATCAAAGATGTCCACATCACGGTCACCATCAACATCCCCAGGAATACTTACAAACATCCAACCTTCAACCAACATATTATCCGCTAAATCCACCTCACCTAGAACAGGACTAACATACCCTGCCATCAAATAACCACCCTTAGCCAACCCAGTAGTATTCCATACAATAGTGACAGAAGCCACATCTTCTCTAGCCAAGACGAGGGTTACATTCCCTGTCAGAGTACCATTGACAAATACCGTGACATTCAGAGTTTCCAAGAAATCACCTTGATTTTCAACAGTCACATTAACAGACGCCAAGTACCCCTCTCCAACAACACTTTTCAACACTTCTACCTCAAAAACAGCAACATCATGAACAGGCAACCTCACAGTAACCACACCATCAACACAAATATTATCACTCGGATCTGCTTCCTCAGCTACTTGGTCCGCATGGGCGCTAATCGTGTAGTTTCCAAGAGAAAATCCAGTCGTGTTCCACACAAAGACTAGGACTGCAAATTCCTCCAAGTCAAGGAGAACTTCCTGGATTCCTATAGCTGTTGAGTTGGCGCAAGCTGTGACATTGAAGGTTTCAGGGAAGTCGCCTTGGTTCTCTACAGTCACATTGATGCTAAGGTTGAATCCCTGCGAAACAACGTCTGAAGTTGGCTGGACAGCCACCGCTGCCACGTCATGAAGGGGAGATCTCACTGTGATCACTCCGTCTATGTAGGTGTTGTCGGCTGTGTCGGTTTCGTTGAGAACAGGCAAAGCATAAGCGCTTAAGGTGTAGTTTCCCAAGGCATAACCTGTTGTGTTCCAAGTGAAAGTTAGAATCCCTGAAGCTTCCGGACTCAAGTTATACACAGTGCCGCTGCCAACAGCTGAACCATTGACGTAGAGTGTAGCATTAACGTCTTCAGCGAAGAACCCTGGATTCTCTACAGTTACATTGATTTGTAACGATGAGCCTTGGGCCACATTATTCTTAGCAGGATCGATTCCACTAATGGCGACGTCATGAACTGGGAAGAACTTGACTAACCAACCATCTGGATAACCGTTCTGACCCAACCCAAAAGACTCCGTATCCCCAGCCACAATATACCCACCATCACTAGTCTGCTGAACGGAAAAAGCAGTCTCTCTACGATGTCCCCCAAATGTTCTGTTCCACTCCACTATTCCATACGCATCTGTTTTAACCAGCCAAAAGTCATATGAGCCACCGCCACCAGCCACAATATATCCACCGTCTATCGTTTGTCTCACGCACTCTGCAACATCTTCCTCAGCCCCTAGACTGGCATACACTCCGTCCCACATATAGGTTCCATTGGAGTCAAGTTTAATGAGCCAAAAATCATACCTCGTATCATAAGAGGAGAATCTTGTTCCCGCTATGATGTATCCTCCGTCGCTGGTTTGTTGAACGGAATGGGCGAAGTCCCAGTCAGACCAACCTGAAATCCGACTCCACTCCACCTCACCATACTCATCAGTTTTGATTACCCAAATTTCACCAAAAAATATTCCAGTTCTATAGGAATCTGCACTCCCGACAACTATGTACCCACCATCACTAGTCTGCTGAACAGAATAGGCCTGATCATCATCTGCTCCTCCATATGTTTTGTTCCACTCCATGTTTCCAAGAGCATCTGTTTTAATCAGCCAATAGTCACGGCTTCCTGCGCCAAAAGACCGAGTAGACCCAGCTAATATGTATCCTCCATCACTAACCTGCTGAACAGACCAAGCACGCTCCAAACTGGATCCACCAAATGATTTATACCACTCCATTTCTCCATAAGCATCCGTCTTGATCAGCGGAATATCGGTGTCGAGCAAGCCAACCTCATGTTCTCCCGTAAGTATGTATCCTCCGTCGCTAGTCTGCTGAACAGAAAATACACCCTCCATTCTGGGTCCCCCATACGTTTTGTTCCATTCCACATCGCCATACGCATCGGTTTTGACGAGCCAGTAATCTTCCCTTCCTGCACTAGAGGACTCAGTATATCCTGCTGCTATGTATCCTCCGTCGCTAGTCTGCTGAACAGAATAGAACACGTCCGAGTCAGCTCCCCCATATGTTCTATTCAACTCTGCAATAGTCTCAGAGTGCTCATTAGAGCTAGGTGTTTGGAATTGTTGTCTAACACCATATGACAGGAGGGTAGCTAATACTCTAGGTGTTTTTGCATTGACCAGTGTGATAGTTAGTGGAAAATGGAATGCAATTGCAAGAAAAAAGAACCAAAGCCATTTCCAGATCAGCTTTTTCTTCAACTAATCTCCCTAAATAGAATTACCAATCCAAACTAAAATGTATTGCTGCGCGGATAATTCTAAGCATGCATCTAAAAAATGCTTATATACAACATCTAACAAATATTGACAGAATTAGCTATATGGAGAAGATAAAATGGAAAGAAAGCCAATTAGTATAATGTTTACTGTATCGATTCTAGTGAATATGTTAGCTGTATGTTTCAGCGCTGCACTCATGACTGCACCCAGCGCAATGGCGTTGAGCATGTATGAAAATGAGGGGTCAGACGGATTTACTTATAATAGTGGCAACCTAACAAGGATGATTATTGGCGTCAACAGAACAAAGTCTAATAGCTATGAAACTTTGAAAGAACTGACAACTGCTTTTGGAGGAAGAATTGTCGACAAAGTTTCAATCAAAAATAGAATTATTGCTTTAGTTATAGAGATACCATCGTATTATGTCAATTCCATCAGCGATGTAATGAAAGCTGAAGGATTGGCTAGATATGTAGAACTCAGTAGACCTCTGCTGATATGTGAGGTTCCCAATGACCCAGATTATACTACACAATGGGGTCCCCAAAAAATCAAGGCTGACTGGGCATGGAACTATACCAAGGGCAGTTCCAACATAACCGTAGCCATTGTTGATACTGGTATAGACTATAATCACACAGATTTAGATGCAAATTATATCTCTCTAGGTTATGATTGGCTTAATAACGACACAGACCCTATGGATGATCAAGGACATGGAACTGCTTGCGCGGGTGTTATTGCTGCTGAGATAAACAACAATATTGGTATTGCGGGACTTGCACAAATTAAGATAATTGCTGAAAAAGGCATTGACTACCATGGATGGCCAATGGAATCTGCACTCGCAAACGGAATAATAAACGCAACTGACGCAGGAGCTAACATCATCAGTATGAGCTGGGGGGGTTACTATGATCTTGAAGTTATCCACGAGGCAATACAGTACGCATACAACAATAGTGTGCTGTTGATTGCAGCTGCTGGAAATGAAGGATTTAACCGTAAATTTTATCCTGCTGCTTATGATGAAGTCATCGCGGTTTCAGCAACTGATATTAATGACGCTCTGGCAACTGGTTGGACTAGTCCTTTGCATAGTATGAAGGCTGGATCCAATCATGGGAATTGGATTGAGTTGGCGGCGCCAGGAAAGGAAATCTATTCAACATACTTAAACGATACGTATACGACAAAAAGTGGGACTTCATTGGCCGCTCCACACGTTTCAGGAGTGGCTGCCCTGATATGGAGCAAATATTCCTATTTCGAAAGGGATTCTGTGAGGTATTGGCTAAGGTCTACTGCAGATGATCTTGGTCTGAATAGTTTCGATTCATACTTTGGCAATGGAAGAATAAATGCAAGATCTGCAGTAGAAAAGACTTCTCCAACTAATGATCTCATTGCGTTGAGTTTAAACGCTCCACCAGTTGTAAAGGCAAATGCCTCGAGGGAGCTGGAAGCTATCGTGTTGAACTTTGGGACATACACCAACCACACAGATGTAGAAGTCCAGCTTCTCGAGAATGGAACCTTATGTGCGAATACAACAATAAGCTCTCTCCCAGTTGGCCATTCTTCAGTTGTCGATTTTTTATGGACACCATCTACCGGATCATACAATCTTTCTTTAAATGTCGTACCGCAACTTGGTGAAGTTAATTCCACCAATAACTTGTTCAGCAAGAATGTTATCGCAAGGTTCCCATCGGTGTTGAATGTTCCTTCACAATATGCAAATATTACTTCGGCGCTACATGAAACTATTCCAAAGGACACAATCAATGTTTCAACTGGATTATACAATGAAAGCATCCTTATAGAAACTGTCAACCTCAAACTTGCAGGCCAAGGCAGTGACCTAACAACAATCCAAGGTTCATTGGAATTGTCCTACGTGATAAACATAGGAGCAGATAACGTCACAGTGACAGGTTTTAACATAATAGAGAATCCTTCCCGCAACAAGACAAGGACTGTGGAAGCGTATGAGTTCAATGGAATCAATATTAGTTTCAACAACGTCAAAGCTCATGGCAACAAAACGTCGTGGACAGCTGTTCGTCTCAAGAAATGTTCCAATTGTATTATTGCTGGCAACAATATAACAGCAACAAGCATACGCCCAGCCTTGGAGCTTAACTACTCAAACAAAACTGAAGTTTTTCATAATACTTTGAATCAATCAAAAGTTGGCTTGGTCATTGCTTGGGCATCTAACAACACGGTTTCACATAACAACTTCGTCAACAATTCTATACAACAAGGTTGGGTTGTTGATGCAGATCAGAATACGTGGGATGCTGGTTATCCCTTGGGTGGTAACTACTGGAGTGACTATAATGGAAGTGATTCCTATAGTGGGCCTTACCAAAATGAGACTGGAAGTGATGGGATAGGTGACACCCCATATACTATTCACGAAAGCGAGAATATCACAGACCCATATCCACTCATGAATCAATTAAGCAGTGATTCAAAACATAATATCGTGATTTTGAGTCTCACATCTAACGAAACTCATGTGACTCCTGGAGAAATAGTGAAGATAACAGTTAAGGTTCAGAATCAGGGCAATTTCACTGAGAGCTTCACCGTTTCTGCAAACGCGTATAACACAACAGAAGAAATCAACTATAGCGTCGGAACCCAGAACGTTACATCTCTCGCTCCCTCGTCAAACGAAACCTTGACATTCAATTGGAATACGACAGATGTGGTTCAGAATGTGACTTTTACTATCAAAGCTGAAGCTGAGGTAGTTCTGCATGAAGGAGACATAGCTGATAATACATATGTAGATGGCACAGTCTTTATAAGATCTTATAACAATCCCCCTCAGACTCCGTTGACGCCTGAAGGTCCAACTCCTATATATACTGGTCAAAGTTGGAACTACAATTCAACGACTTCAGATCCTGATAGCGATCAAGTATGGTACGAGTTTGATTGGGATGATGACACAACCACGGAAATAGGCCCATATGGCTCAAATGTTACAGGGTATTATGCAGCTCACACGTGGGTTCATTCGGGGATTTATAATGTCACAGTAAGGGCGCGTGATAAATTCCATGATTATAGTAACTGGTCTGATTCACATGCAGTCACTGTTAATCATGCTGGTGGTTGTCCCTTTGTCTATGTTTGGAACGGAACAGAATTTGTGATCGATAATAACCTTGTCACAGGATCTGCAAAGAGTAACGGAACAGAAGTTGAGGACTACTATAGGCTAGAACAGGATCTCGTTCCCTTATTTGAGGGCTACTTTAACTCCTATTACTCGCTGAAGATAAGCGAGTTTCAGCAGGAGCATTCCTACTTCGACCAGGTTCAACTATTCGCTGTGGATCATCAGGCAAATGTCAGCGTGGCAGCGAGCTCCACAGGAGAAATTCTAACCTATCAAGATCCTTATCCTCCAATCACCGCAGTTGACGAAGCTAATGTCTCTTGGCTGGCTGAACTCAGCGAAATTGACGGCGAATACTACGAAGGTTATGACGGTAGCTTTCTCGTCCTGAACTTCGGCGAAGTGACTGGACAAACTGCTAAACTCGTTTTCCAGACTGATCCACCGCCACCGGGTGACACGAAAACCTCAATTTACATTCAAGTTCTAAATTCGTCAGAGAGCTGGGTCGACGTTGTCTCGATTATTCCAAGGACCTATTGGGCGACTGACATCATAGACTTGTCGGATTATCTGCTTTCTGACGGGGAGCTTGTTGTGCGCTTTTACTTTACTTTCAATCACCGAGTCGGCTTTGTAGGCTTAGATACAACACCTCAAGCAGAAATTGACGTTGAAGACGCCAATCTACTGTTAGCATACCATTCTGAAGAAGGATTCGTTACAGCAGCATTGCGCAGTGATGATGATGTCTACGCTGAGCTCGTGCCCGACCAACAGATAACACTATTGTTCAGTGCACCTAAACCAGATGCAGAAGCAAGAACCTTCATATTCTACGTGAAAGGATACTACACGATAACTGGTTAAAAACCACTTGCTACTTTTTGGTTTTTATATATACCACACCCGAAACTCCAATTATGCACATCATACAGGTAATGCAAAAAAGAGGAGCTTGTGGGAGATATCTCCAGATTTTATCCATTAGAGGAATTGCATTAAGTATTTGACAATTAGATGAAGTCTGTTACTTGTGTTTTCTAAAGAGCTTGTGTCCTTCAAAGCTGGTAACATATTTGCATGCATTCAGCGAAAAGTACTCTGGAACTGCTTAAGCCAATCCTCTTTTTTTGGGATGCTAGACTTCATGCGCGTGCGGATTAAAATTATATTAATTGTGAGTTAAGGTATGACATGGAGGGATATGATATGGTTGAAGTGCTAGTTTTTAAATTATTCCAGGACTGGCAGAACTGAAGCTTTAGTAGCCACTGTCGCTGAGGGCGTTGAAAGTGTTGAGGGTGCTTCAGCTAGGGTAAAGCATGTTGACTATGCAACTGTTGACGACTTCATCTCTTGTGATGTTGTGACCTTTGGGTCTCCAAACTACTTCAGTTATATGGCTGGACTCATGAAGGATTTTTTTGACAAAGCGTTGAGTATAAGAGAAAGAGTTGCTGGCAGGCCAACTGTGGCATTTACTTCAGGCGGAGGTCCAAGCAACACGGCTCTATTGAGTTTGGAAAGGATGATCTCTTCCTTCAGACTGGAGAAGGTGACTGATGGTATAATCTTTCAGGGAGAGATCAGCGAAGAGAATCTGAAGACCTGTAAAAGACTTGGGGAAGCTTTAGCAAAGAGAGCCCTTGAAAGAGCTGAAGTGCCAAAAGATTAGACCTAAAAAGCAGTCGATAGTTATGTATTTAGTTCTATTCCATCTCAACGGTTGCAGGGGGCTTCGGGGTCACATCATAGTAAATTGCTGAAACTTTGGGGCACGCTCTCAGGATTTCTTCTGCAGTTTCATCCATAGTGTTCCATGGGATATCTGCAACTTCTGCCGTAAGGAAGTCGTGAGTTGTTATAGCTCTCAAGATAATGGCGTAAGGTAGTGGTGGGGAAGGCTCCCTGATAGCGTACACTATTCGCGCTAGAGATGAATCTGCTGTAAGGATTCTCTCTTGGAGGTTAACTAGTCTTGGCATAGAGGGGTAAAAAGGGCTACCATCCCTAGTTTGGGCTTTCAAAGCTGCAATCTGCCCATATCTTCTCTTTCCCCCTTTCACACCTGTGGCTTTTGCCCTAAAAATCTTGACTGAGATATGTCTTGAAGGGATGTTAAGCAATCTGGCCATGCTTTCTTGAATATGTGTATCTATAGAATAGGCGATGGTTTCATTGTTGAGGATGGCGGCGAAACACTGGCTGGGTTTATGTTTTTCGAAATTTTTTTCAAGGATTGTTGTAGCTCGCTTCACAAAGTCCAGCTTGTCTCTGTTTACTTTGCCTATAACGCGAAGAGATAGCCCTGGGCCAGGAAAAGGTTGCCTTTCCGAGATCTCCTCTGGAATTCCGAGCTTGCGAGCCACCATTCGTACTTGTTCTTTGAAAAGTGATGCTAGGGGTTCCACAACCTTGAATCCATAATGTTCAATTGGATTGATTCCCATCTGCTCAAGGATATTATGTTGCGTCTTTATCCCTCCAGTCGTTTCAATAACATCAGCTTTGATGGTCCCTTGAACAAGAACTTTGCATCCCTCCTTCTCAGCTGTCTCCCCTAGAACTCTGTAGAAAATTTCACGAAAGGCTTTTCGCTTTTCTTCAGCATCGTCCAACCCTTCAAGGGCGGAAATGAACCGTTCCTGAACATCCAAAACGTGCATAGGGAGTTGTATCGGAGGTTGAGAAACAAGCTGAGCGATACGTTGGGGCTCACCTTCCCGCATGAAAGCGTCATCAAGCATTACGCAAAGGAGGTTTTTTCCAACAGCCTTGTAAGTAAGAACGGCACTTGTTGTGCTATCAACTCCTCCTGAAATGGCGACTAGAGCACGTTCGTCTCGGATTTCCTTCTTCAACTCTTTTACTTGATTTAGGATAAAGGCCTCTGGATCAAAATGCTGCAATCAATACTGCCCTCCCATAAGGTTTCTTACTACCTCACCGCTTAAATATTTACCACAAATTCTAGATTTACGCTGGCTTTGACCAGTGAATTTTCCGTGAAATCTCCTTTTAGGAATAGCATGTATGCATTTTTGTCTAAACGCTAAGTGAATTAACGCCTTTTACCCCTCATGAAGAAGTATGTTTTATAGTGCCTAAATCCAACTTTTTCATATACTCTGATTGCTGATGGGTTGTCACTTAACACATAGATAATCGCGATTGACACATTCTCGAAGATCAACTTAATTAAGTAGGCTACAATGGATGTAGCATAGCCTTTGTTTCTGTGGATCTCTTTTGTAGCTGCTGTGACTATATGACCTATTTCCTCTGTTAGGCGTGTTCTGCCGATGGAAACAAGTTCTCCGTTAACCTTTATTCCAACCCATTTCTCATTGCTCATCGCTTCAACAATTTGGTCAACCGTAACTTCCCCCCAAGATTCAGGGTTAGCTTTCTTCATAATATCTGCTATTCGCTCGGCATCAGAAACCTCCAATTTAACTATTGGATGCAAAATCTGAAGCCTCTCTTCATCTTTATGAAGCACCATAAGCACCAATTCGTGACTCCACATCGATTCATACTTCTCTAGAATGCGTTGTTTATGCTCCTTTGAGGTTTGCAGTTCAACTGTTTTTAAATCCAAATGCTCTAACAGAGCTTTTATTGCGTCACGACTTCCTCTCAACTGAGCCATTTTTTGTCTGTAAACTAGCATCATCCCATCAATTTGCTTTCCCTTAAGAGCCAGAAGAATTTTCGTTTCGTCTCTATTATATTTCCAGTCAAGAGCGAAGAAAAAGTAATGGAGAATGTCTTGGTTTACATGTTCCCAGAAAATGGGCTCAAATACTACGCTAAGAGACACTATCTCCATCGAAAGTTTCCCCGTACTAAATGCTAAACTGTTCCTAAAGAGTGCTTATTCCAAATTAAAACATAGTGACATAGGCAGTGAAGGATTCGTATGCATGTAATTGAGTGATTGCGCGTGCATAGTATTAGACCTCTAAATGTGAGAAAATTCAACCTTGTATCTTTGGATGTAAGATATGTTTTTCTAGATGTTTCCATCAAAAATTAAGTGACTAGGAAGGTATTTTTGCATGCACTACATATAATGTAGTGCAGAAAGGTGAGAGGAAAATATGTATCTGCCATAGTTTCTTTATGCTAAAGCTTTTTTGACCAAACACCTTATTGTATGCAAGTTCTGCAGAGATGAGTTTTGATGGATATAGAGAAGATGAGAAAGGACGTTACAAACTTACGGGAATTTTGTGAAGACTGGAAGAAGAACAATGCAATATTGGGTGAGACAAATAGTGGAAACGTAACTGTGGCGGACTCAATTGAACATCTTTGCAGAAAGAGCAATCAAGGTCATCTAGCAAAGATTGGACTAGCACTGATTGCATTTCCTTTTCCAATAATTATAGATGATTTATTGGGCTGGCCTTTGCTAGCAGCAGGGTTAGTTCAAAGAAAAATAAAGAACTCCGCAGCATATCTTGACGATGCTGGCAAAGCTCTTCCCAGAGTCCTAAAGGAACTACGGGAAATCCAGCAAAAAATTGTGTAGAAATAGCCTTCAAGCAAGATGGCGTAGTAAACACTATTTATAGCTGCTGTAAGTCGACGCGCGCAAGGAGAGTAATCTCTTTTAGATCCACATCTGTAGTCAGTAACACAACTTTATGCAAAGCATCAATAAACTAAAGCTATCGTGTTTGCGGGAACGGAGATACAGGTACACATTGATAGACTGCACGTCATGCTTGGAGGACCATAGCATTGTACATAGATAACCATATTTCGGTGTGGACAGATAAAATGACAACTTTAAGAGTTCAATGCACAATTAGCTCTTTAAGGCACGTTGCACTCTGGAAAAGACTTAATGGGAGTTCACTCAACTTAACGCGTTCGAGTTTAGACGAAACGGATCATAGTTTATTTGTGTAACAATTATGGCTACGCCCTTTTGCACGAACCATAGAAGCCGCATGAGATTATCATTCCATTTTTCTCACTATTTCAAGGAAATCGCTTAGGATTCTGTAGGTTAATCCCCAGATGCATGCATCATCTACAAGAAATGCGTGAACCTTCTTATGTCCAACCATGACCGTTTTCCTATTTCTGATGAGCTCATTTATGGAAATCCAAAAAGATAAGACCAACTCATCATTCAGTCGAATTGACGGATTATGCTCTATTAAAATGTGTAAGTTGTCAGTTTTCACGGTAATTTTAAGGGTTATAGAAAAAGAGCGAGGTTATAGCCGTCGATCTGAGAGTTTTTTGGTTGTGTATCCAGCTTTGTATAGTTTCCAAGCACAGTATCCAGCATCAATGCAGAATGGTGAAATAATCGATGAAACCACTGTAATGCCGAGGCTTGTTAAGTTGACAGATATGGCTCCTCCGAGAATGCCTAAGAATCCGAAGAATCCAATGACACCACAAAAGAGACCTGCCACTATATAGGATATAGCCCTCATTAGGAATGGATTTGGTTCTATGTCTAATTCTTTTTCTTTCCTCTTTTTGAATGCTATTTTTTATCATTCCGATTTTAATTCTTGCCATTAGACGTTGGGCAGTTGGTCGCTAAAGAAACTTATGAACCATGAATCTGTACTTTGAATGCATGCATGCTTACTCATTCTTCGTTCTCCTAGAAAGTCTAGACCGACCATAGGAACATTCACGGCATTGAAAGGTGTTTTTCCAAGAATAGCAGACATCGCCATCTCTTGAAACTTGCACCCATTTTTCGTATGATTGACAAAAAAGGTTTTTTTTGGGAGTTTTCCTCATGCTGAGAACTTACCCTTTACCATACATGCATGTATCTGACGTTAAGAAGTGACCAATGCAGTCGTTTTTGGATGTGCATACGCTACATTTCTCTGGGTGTTCTCTGATTCCTTTGTTATAGTAACCGTAGCATGCGGGCAACTTTTCAATATAGTCAATGATGAATCTTTGTGAGGAATCGAGGGTTTTAGACATTTTTGCTAGTTCCGCATGCATGCCTAACGATTTCCTATTGGGAGCCTCTGTTCTTCGCTATTTTTCTAGCTCTCTCTGTGAACATTCTTTTGATTGGTTCCATTATGATTTTCGGAATCGTCGATTTGGGTCCCCTGTCTAGCTCTTCGCTTATTTTCCTGTGTGTTTCTTTGAGGCTGTCAAAGGCTGCATAGACCTTTCTAAATTCAGTGTTGATGAAGTCATTGAGCCTTTTGATTTCTAGGTCTTTTTGCTGCAGTTGTTCTTTTGCTTGTTCTAGCTGTTTTTGAGCTTCTTTTAAATCAATCACTTTCTTTCTTCCTCTGAAGCTTTCTGGAAAAGATTTTTCATATAGGCTAGGTGAAGTTTCAAGAATTGATTGGTTATTTTTAAGTAAGTTGAGTATGTTGGTAAAATTAGGTCTTTGCTACTTGGTTCTTTCTGTAGAAAAGCTCTAGTCTCGTCTTTAACTGTTTCAGCCATATGAAAATGAAATGTCTCCATTTTATCTGAAAGGTCTTTTGAAACCATTAAGAGAAACTTTTCTAGGGCTTCTTGGGTGTTCATGTTGATTTTTCCTCATTTAGTTGGGTTTGTTTGAAGTTACCATTAAGCTCCTTTTGCCTTTCTTCCTCAGCGATCTTGCTTTCAACCTTCTTAATGAAAGAATAGAGCTGTTGAGAATCCTCTTCTTCAAGCCTCAGATTTGCGATTTGGCGGTAGGCTTCTTCGAATGAAATGTTTTTTGATCTTAAATTGGATTCCCAGATATCTAAGACAAATTGAGAAAGGCTCATGGTTTGGCAATCGCCTCCAATTCTGCTTCTGACATTGACATACAAGAATGATAGCGCAGAGAGTCGGTTTGTTTGCACGTTTCGCACACCAGGGCAACCCTAACAAGGGATCCCTTTCGGTGCGGGCAACGCCTAAGCTCGCGAGGGTCCTTATGGGTTGTAATACTTTCGTTTGAGAAAGAAGTAGCAAGATTCTCTTTTGGTTTTTCCTCTTTTTCGGGGGTGGGGGGTGGGGTATTTGTGTTAGTTTTGAAGATTTCTGCTTGTAGTCCTTTCTCGGGTTCTAGGGTTTTGGGAGCTGCTTTCTCTAGTGGTGTTAGTTGTGGTTGTGGCATCTCTTTGAATTTTTCGACATCAATAAAGGGGGAGCCTTTGGCTTCAACTGTTTTGACTTCCCCCTTAACTGTGGTGATTTTCAGTTCTAAGCTTCTAATCAACTGCCTCAAGGCTTCTGTTCTGCTAGAAAGGTCATAGGCTTGTTGATAGGCATCTAAAACGTAGATCAGTTTTTCTGACAGGTAGAAAGTAACCCTTTTTTGCACCAATTTGTTTTTTCACTCCTTAACATAAGCAATTTTACTTATGTTATTGCTAATATAAGTAGTTTTCCTGTTTTTTTGTTTTCCTCATGCATAAGGTATTTCGACATAAGCAAAAAACCACCTAAAAAACACCCGATACGTTCAGAATAGGCTTCTTTTCGCAAAAGGGGCATAAGTTGTTCATGGATGCGGATTACTGCTGTAATGCGACGCTTCAAGCTTGTTTTTGGAGCATTTTACAGTTTTTAGTGTATACACCATGCAATCTGCAAAGGGTTTCTAGGTCTCTGCTCAGACAACCACAAAAGCAAATTTCTGAGGATGGATTCGCGTCGTTGTTCGTCGCATGCATGTGGCAAAATTGCTTTAAACGTGTCAAAAGTAGGTCCGAAGGTTGCGCTTTACTAAGGAAACAGTTAAGAGAGGTTTGTAGTGACAAGTAATACAGAGCAGATAACGATGAAAGAGCAGAAACCAAAGACCATATCTATTCGGATTAGTCCAAAAATGAAAGCTAGGATCGAGGAGGAAGCAGTGAAAAACGACGTTTCTAACTCGCATGTTGTAAGGCACTGCGTCAAAGAAACTCTAAATTTCAGCATGGGAGAACGGATTATTGATTTCAAGGAATTAAAGAAGGATGGTGAACGCGATCTCTAACATAGAAAGGGAAGAAGAAGCTCCTGAGAACGTCACGATACAACAACAAGAACCTTCAAATGTTCCTCCAGAAGAGGCATATAGACAAGGAGAAACGGTTGTTCAACAAGAAAATGCAGAGAGTGTTCAAACATTCAACCAACTTTACCCTAAACTTGAGCTGCTAGGAATTACATCACCTGAGCAGCTTAGAAATTGGGTTTTGGATCGACGGATCAAAGATAACGATTCATGGAGAAAACTTGGTGAAGTGACAGGAATCCCGCATACAACTCTGTTTTCTAATTTTAGTTCCATTGAAAAAATGGTCAAGGAGCAGATCGCACGCACACCCGAAAGGGTTGCGGAGGGAGCCCAAGCGCACTTGGTTGCAGAGCCGAGTGCGGTTTCAACTCTGCAAGGGCTCCCTTCACGTTTAAACCCTTCAGATATCGGTTATGGAACCGTTCCACTGTCGCCAGGCGCAATAGCTAATATAAGAGCTGGAATGACTCCGGCGCAGCAAAGGATTTTTGATTATCAATTGCGAGTTTCAAGCCATGAAGCTAATTTGAACAGAGGACAATCTACGCAAGGGGGTTTTAATGGTGAAAGACCGTTAAGCCAAAGAGAGCTTTTGCTTGCAGCTCAGTTTCAACAACTTATGGCAACTATGAATAATCAGAACCAAAACAGAAATGATGGCAACCCTAACGTATTGAAGATGGTTATGGATTCTCAAAGCAAATTGAACGAATTTCTATTAAAAATGGTTACTACAGGAAAACAAGAGCCCGATAGGCTTTTAGATTTCAGACAGGGCATGCATGAGGCAAGGGAGAACATCAAAACAGGTTCGAGTAATGCCTTCGATCTTGAGATCAATAAGGCGAATTTAGCTCACAATGCAGCCCTAGCAAGCGAGCAAACCTCACAAGTATGGGCTAAAACTATACAGCAGACAGCAGGGCCAATAGTTGAAAGATTTGTCGGCGGCGCGGTTGCAGAAGGCGGGAAGGCAATCATTAATCAGATGAAAAATGCTCCAACGAACATAGCTAAATTTACATGCCCTAAATGTGCCTCTGAATTATCGGTTCCTATACCTCCAGGCGCACCCTCAGAAATTCCAGTTAAATGTCCGAAATGTCACACGATTACAGATGCAAAGCTGGGAACACCACAACAGGATAAGCCTCAAGGTCAACCTCAATCCCCGCCAAAGGAAGAGGAATCTAAGCCAAAGGAAGAACCGTACAAATCGAAGCAAATTAGACCTACATATACCTAGAGGGGTTTGTTTGTGTGGAAATTAGCGAAAAGCAGAAACAAGCTGCTCTCGAAGGCGTACAAATCATTAAGGAAGGCGGGTTCGTGTTGATGAAAGACCCACAGGATCCCCAGACGTTTTACATCCAGTTACAAGCGAGACCCGGGAAAGAAGAGGATTTGGAGAAAGTTTTGCTGTGGTTAGGGTCTTTTATTAGCGATCCGTATGAGCAATTGAAAAAAACATTTTGGGATGGTAAGCAAGAATGACGAATGAAATGGATTTGAAGCTTGAAAATATGAAGCAGTTACATGAAGTTGATAAATGGAAATGGGAACACGAATTTGAAAAGTATAAGCAAAAAGGGGAGAAATCTAAGGATGAAATCAAGCCAGGTGATATTGCTTTAGGTCTAGGGATTTTGTTTGCTGGAGGAATCGCTGTTACTGCTATTGACAAGTTCAATGTTCTAAACAACAACCCCGAGCAACAGTGGTTCTGGGAAAGACTAAGCAAGCCTAAGCCTCCAATGGTTCTTGAAGCTGTACATGTGGAACGTCAAGATGGTGAAGAAGAGCAGGTGCCGCCTCAAAACCTGAATCCGCATTTTTCTAGAGAACTGAGGCCTAAATATCTGTTTTCCGGAACTACAGGAGATCCCGCTTCCAAATTTGCTGAAGCCCAAAGGCAAGCAATCAAAGAAAAATACAAGCCACTGCCTCCTAAGCCTTCCAAACATGTTTCTCGGAAAACCCCGGCTGGAGGTTTGCGCTATGGTTCTGGGGGAGGTCAAGGTTACTCTTCGGAAGAATTGGCTGCAATGGATCGAAGAGCCAAAGAAAACATGTACGTGAGAGGCGCATAGATTGACCTATACAAGAACAAAGTGTGAAAAGTTTTTTGCGGAACATAGTCAATCATTAAAAGACGATTTGGGTCGTCTACAGTCAAAAATAAATGTGTTTGAGGCAAGGCTCGATAAGGACCAGGTCAAGCTTGAAACAGCTCTTAGAAAGCTAGGCAGCGAAGTTTCTAGATTTCAGTCTCAGCAAGAGGATTTCATTAAGCAGTTCACGCAAACAAGAGAGAAGCTGAAAACCGTCAAGGGTTCTAAGAAGCTGATTCTAGGAGAATTTCTTGAATATTATGTCAATTTGCCCGTCGTTTTAGATTGCCGATTTAAAAAGCTTGAAGATATGTGCAATGCATGTATGAAACGAGTCAAGAAACTTGAAAAGGCGAAACGTACAGCTTAAAAGCTAATCCACGTCATACTTTCTAGTGATTAGAAAATGTCATGGCATAAATTCGAAAGAATAGTTCAGAAACCAATCATGTCGCGCCCCATACAAAGAGGGATGCGTCAAGAAAGACGTGGCATGCCCGATTTCAGCATCGTACGCGCTGGAAAAGAGGAATCTTACGCACAAGCCTTAGTGCGTCTGCAAAAACATTATGAACCTCCAAAGCTACGAAATGGCTCTGTGCCTCATGGCCTTAGACCTGAAATCTTAGTCATTGAAAAAACTGCATACGGTAGCGCAGAGAATATCCGTAGCTCATTTCCTTCAAGGCGTAACGGTCTAACTTGGAAGTCGAATCTAGAGTAAGTCTAGCATGCATGCATATAAAGACAGATCGAAGAATGTTCTAGTCAGCCAATATATGGGTCTAACAACATTAGAAACAAACCAAATATTACGAATAGAAACCAGATAGGTCCTTTAAATTTCCCAACATCTATTTCCATCTCTCCTCTTGACCTACTCTTGAGAAAGAAAAGAAATAATCCTAACATTATTGAAAGTATTCCGGTAGTATAGGCAACTCCCATGGTTCTGATTTAAGACTTCTGAAGTTATAAAAGTTACGCCTAATACTTGCATGCATGCTACGCTTTAAGCTCGAGTATTGCTTCAATCAAGTTTTTTTTCTGATAACTGTTAAGATGCACGTTATTCCCTATCTTCTCGATTGCCTCTGCTTTCGACAGTATCCCTTTTTCGATTGAAGTGATCCAAAGGGCCTTAGTTATAGCTGTGACTGGTTCCAATGCTCTATTAGACATGATTCTCACAAATAATGAGAAAAAAGAAAACATTAATCCTTTCGGTGTATGGTGAATTTCTGTAATAATGTTAGGAAGAGGATTGTTCTTTCAGTTTTTCAGTTACTTTGCGCGCTTCTTTTCTTACTTCTTCTCGAAGTGCTTTTGGATCGGGAATTGAGGATGTGGGCTCCTTGTCAAGCTCTTCCATAGTCTTGCGGTGTTCCTCTTTAAGACGGTCAAAAGCAGCATAGACCTTCTTAAATTCGGTTGTGACAAGAGTATTTAATGCAGAGATTTCTAGCTCTTTATGTTTTCCGTCAGCTCTCAGAGATTCAAGTTCTTCTAACTTTTTATTTGCCAGGGTCAGCTCTTTTTGAAGTGTTCGCACATCTTTTTTTGAAATAACTCGCGGATCTTCTGATAGAGGAGCTAGAATGTTCAAGTAAGGTTCTGCTATGGAGTATTGCTCTTCTGCAAAATCGGGCATGTCAAAGACTTTGTTATATTCGTTTTTGTCTACACTGTGACCCAAGAAAAATTCACTCATAAACTGTTTTGCGTCGGTCAAGTTCCATTCTTTTCGGAAGGTGTCTCTCATTTCGTGCGCGTGAGCCCTGTATCTGATGATCTTTTTTCCGTAAACTTTCTTGATGATCCCTAACTTGATAGCGTGACGTTTGAAATAGGTAGATATAGATTCCTCTGTTAATGGTTCCCATCTTTCAGTGACAAAAATGCACTCTTCAAGCGTTGGCAACGGTCTTTCTATGGTTCTTCCGTTTCTAGTGTTTTTGCCTCTCACTTCAAGATATTGTTTGAGTTTGGCTATTCCGTCTTTTCCAAAGAAGGTAAAGTATCTTCCCCGAGGCTTCATATTGCGATGCTTTCTTCCAGGAAGGTCTACGCGGATAAGCGTTTTTCCTTCATCTAGTTGCTCCTTGACTTGTGGCCATGAATGAGTGTTGAAATAGAGAAATTCGTTTTCTCCCATGCCGCTTTGAAACATGATGGTGAAAACTGCTTGATAGAGCTTGTTTGAACTGAGGATTATGCTTTTCAGCTCTTCAATTGTTAGGTCACCATTAACGCCTTCCCGAGTCGGTTTTACCTTAAAGTTCTTGTCACGTGGCAACGGAACACGATTAGAAGCATAGAAGCTGTAGATTGCGGATTTAATGAGGCTCTTAGTGTTGAATGTTCCATCTTTCTGATTTAGGTATTTTCTAAGGAGATCAACCTGTTTGAACTGCTCTCTCTGTCTCACACAAGTGTCTTGAAGGTTTATGAGTTCGCATGGAGATTTGTTCTTGAAAGGTTCTGAGGCTTCTTCTTTAATCCACGTGAAGTATTTGAGGGCAAAACCGCCATAGAGAACTTGCGTTTTAGGTTGCAGATTTTCAAGCCATGACTTTATGGAGGGGTTTTCGTTGATCCATTTCTCTCTTTTTTCTTGCATTAACATTTCTGTTTCAACTCTGCTACTCCTTACTAGGGCATTAAAATATTTAAACTTACCGACAACTTTCACGTTATTGGCTCTAAAAGTATGACTAAAGGAAGGATTTTCATATCTGGCTCATGCTCAGATCTGATAATTCTGAGGGATCCAAGAAAGCGGCAGCGATGGGTAAGGTCTATGCTTGTTTCTTCCAAAGTTTCCCGAATAGCTGTCTGTTTTAGACAATGATCTTTCGGATCGCGCTTTCCTCCTGGCAATGCCATCTGCCCTGACCATAGATCGTTGGGGTTTTCAGCTCTTCTTACAAGAAGGGCTTCAAAATCTTGTTCTTGAAGCCTCAGTAATAGGGAAACCGCTGCATCTGCCTTGTCTATTGCCGTTATTGGTCTTAGGTTGTTGGAGAGTTTCGTGATGCTACTATTGTAGTCCATACTGTTCTCTTAGTTTAGACGGACGGTTATGGTAAATGTTTGCTTCTTAAATATTGGAAATTTTTGTTGAGTTAAAAAAAATCTGGCGGGTCCACCTTTGTTTTGATACTACTCCAAAGGATAGAGCTAGAGTTTTAGAGACCCGCAATTAATTGTTCTATGAATTGAAGAAAAGGTTTTCTTTTCATTCGGAATCGGATTGGAGTTGCTTCAATATGACTTTTCATGCGAAGTTGGCTTAGGAGTGTTAATTACAACTAAATGTTTTATGGTTAGCCATCGAGAGGAAATTGAAGTTAGTTCTATAGTCTTGTTACTGCCCAGTTGATATTACTGAGATTGGTATTTTCTATTGGTGTTAACGCGCAATTGAGTTTAAATAGAGATAGAAAGCTTGAGATAATAAGGCTTCTTGATGATGACAACATGGAGATGGCGGTTGAGAAGCTTGCATCGCTTTCTGAGAGCCAAATAGGAGAGTTGATTCTTGAGGCGATAATGTTGGAACACATTGTAAAAGGGAAGATTGAACTACTGAAGAAAGATCTATTATTTAGCGATTACATGCCTAATAGTCATAGTACTTGTGATAAAGACTCTGCTGAACCGTGACCTTTGGATTTTGGAATTCTAGGTTAGCTCTGCTGGTTAACCATCTTCAAGCACCTAGTTAATCCTCTTATTGCAAACTGCTAAAGAAGCAATCTCAAGGGTTACAATCTGAGGTTTCAGCAACTAAGTCCTTAGGAGTTCCATCTCGTGGAGGAACGATACAGGCTCCCAAACGAAAACGTTTGACGTTAAGGGCAATAAGTACTCCATTGTAACTTAAAACATGCGCTATCAAACAGCAAACAGACCTAACAGTCTTCTACCAAAGCGTACGACATAGCAGTATGAAAGGAATGGCTGGCCATTCCCATACACATCCATTGCCATATGGCAAGCATAACTTACACTTGGAAAGACAATGAATGGAAACTGGAATACAAAAGAAAGAAACGCGAGGATCGCGACGCTCTCTATCCCGTGAAACAAAATAATCATATTTTCACCTTCAACTGTGTACCGTCTGTAAACATGATAGTCAATCAAGTGATCGACATCAATAGTAACTCCAACTACAAAACAGAGAACAAAGACACTAATCTCTCGATCAAAGAGTTGAATACTAAGGAATGGAGTATTCTGTTCAAAAAGAAGAGAAATCATCGCAATAATCATACTGGAGGCGATGTGCCACTTGGGGTGCATTTAAGCCCTCACCATATGTACCCTTTGCTGATTAAAGCGTGCTGTAAATGTTAAGTTTTCCTTTCTATGCGTTGAGAATAAACGGGCAATCATTTATACATAATTTATCATGACCTTGCACAACTTGTTCTAGTATTTGCTACCCTCCCAACAATCAATCCAACTTTTCTATTAATGATACTCAAAGATACTCTATGCGTGGCATGAGAATAGCCCTTCCTTGTAGGATGCGCGTGAGATATAATAGAGCCTTGGATACCCTGAGACGTCTTGAAAGGAGCAAAAGAATATATGATTAGTCCAAAAACTCGACATATCTTGTCTCTGATTATCCTCGGAGCCTTAACAGCAGCATTTTGCATTAGAGTAAATATCACCCAAGCCAAACCCGTCGTCGTAGACACAACCTTTGAAATCTATCCATTAACTTTGAACCTTCTAAGTCAAGGTGAGAAAGTCAATTGCCTCATCGAGCTTCCAGGAGGATATGAAGTAAACGACATTAAGACTTCAACTATCAAACTCAACGAGTCGGTGTGTGCAGACTCGGCTAGCCCCGCAATTGTCGGCGACCATAATAACAACAACGTATCTGACTTAACAGTAACGTTTGCCAGAGCACAGATTGTGGATTTTCTACTTTCAGAAAACGTCACTTATGGTAACGTGACATTGACTCTATCTGGCGTGGTTTCCAAAGTTACTTTCGCTGGACACGACTCGATAATGATATCGAGTCTGATCGGCGACATGAACTGTGACGGCGTAGTTAGCATCAGCGATATCATCGAAGCTATAGCAAGCTTCGGTACTGAAGAAGGAGAAAATGGCTGGAATTCAAACGCAAACTTTGCACCCCTCTGGAACAGACTGGACCTGCACGACATTGTCACTATAGCATACCACTACGGCGAAACTCAACCATAACGATAGAGCGATACCATTTCTACACCTTTAAAGATTGCAGAAACTTAAAGATGACCCAGCCGCTCTAGATTCCAACTTTTTTTGCAAAGCAAAATTGTGGATTCTTAAAGGCATCGCGCTAAATTCCATCCGTGTTATACAGTGAGACACCTCTCTTCAACAGTCCTTGAAGAACTCCACTTCTAATTGAAAATAGTGCATGCATGCACCGTAAATCCTTTATTCCGCCCGAAGTGGAGATATCACCTGAAAATATCCCGCACATCCCCCTTTTTCAGGTTAGATGCATTAAAAGTGGGATTTTTGATACTTGGGATTTTATGATGAAGAAAAACCATTGGTTGTTTGGAAATTTATCGCATTCATAGAACAGAGTCACTGAAACCATAAATAACGCCTTGACGCATACTATTGTGTTGTTAAGGGAGCCATCAGGGGAAAGGAGGATCAACGATCATCTAACTATTCTTCTTAAAGCCTTGACAGAAGTCAAGGAAGCGGGAACCTGCTTAGCTCAAGATGAAGAGCTGAAAATGACCATAGAAGGAGAACAGGAAAATTGAAACTTAAAATTCCAACTGCTATACTATTTGCCTCAATACTGATAATGATGATGGTCGCTATTCCCGTAAAGGCTGAAAATGGAGCTAGAACGGATGATCTAATCATCAAATTCTACAGTGACGTGCAAGCTGCCTACGCAGCTTTGAAGGCCGGAGATGTCGATATGGTCGGGTACGAACTCCAATCACTCTTGTACGCTGACGCGATTCTTGACCCAAACATTATACTGGGCGCTGTAGGTGACCGAGGAAAGTACGAGTTCGACATTAACAACAACTACACATGTTCCCCACTGTTTCCAGGCCTAAGGAGCCCAACAAGCTACCTCGAATTCAGAAGAGGTCTAGCATTCCTAGTTAACAAACAGCAAGTCGTAAACGTTTTCTGCGGCGGCTTTGCAAACAGGATCGATCAGCCCATTGCCTATCAGCATAAAGGCTGGCGAAACCAATCCTACTGGTACGAAGACGGAACCTATCCATACGAATTCAACGCTATGCAAGCTGCAATTGCGTTTGATGCTGCAGGATTCGTTCAAGGCACTGACCCTAATCCGGACCCAAATACAGGCGCCCCAGGTTACGCTGAGTATCTCAGAATTCACCCAGACACACCAGGAGTCACGATGGATCCGATTACGGTCTATTCTAGAACAGATGACCTTCGAAGACTTGCGGCTGGCCAAGCACTCTGTGATCAACTCAGAATACTAGGTATCTCAGTCAATCAAATTGATGGTCCCTCTTCTGTATGTTATCCCCCAGTCATGGACAACTTCGCATACCACGTTTATACAGGCGGGTGGAGCCTAGGAAGATTTCCCCCTTTGTACGTCTATGCCCTATACCACAGTAGCCAATACAGGCTGGGCGGATCCAACTACATCAGTGGAAATGATTCACTCGGAAATCCAATGTACCCAGTGTTGGACACTTACCTATACGCGGCGCGATTCGCAACTGACTATCCAGAAGCTCAGACTGCTCTTCGAAATGCCCTTGGCGAAATCGTAGACAAATGTATCACAATTGAGTTGTTCAGCGCTGCCAGCTATTGGTCTTGGAGTTCAAACCTGAAAGGTGTTGTCAATGCTGACGGTACAGGACCTGAAAACGGCTACACCTTCGTGAACGCCTACAAAGTAGACGGTACACCAATAATATACGGAGAAGTGAATGCACCGTTGTCCATGAACATCATCTACGATGACAACCTGAACCTCCGCTTAATGAACCTCTATAGCGGCATAGATGTACCTCCATACGACCAATCAGTCGATCAACCAGGCTACATCAAAAACTGGATTGTAGACACATGGACTGACCCAGACGATGCAATTGTCAAATCAAACATCAAGCAAACCTATAGAAGCGACGCTTGGTTCGTTGAGCCAGTAACGGGCAACCAACTAGAACACGTCAACATGACCCACCACTACGCCAGCATATGGTATTATTATCAGCTGCCCGACTCATGGTGCAACGGTGGCGTTATAGACATTAAGACCGTCCGTATCCTCGACCCACACACAATCCAGATCCTATGGAACCTCCCAGGCTACTGGAACACGTACTATGAAACGCCCATCCTCTCTTTCAACTGGTTCAGCCAAGGTACTCTCAGCCAAACAGTCACTGATAACAACCTTATTCCCGACGGTGCCGGATACATCAGCTGCACCGAGCCAGTCTTCTATGTGCTTAGCATAACAGGAGATGGCATACCACTAGTCCTCGGCACAGACTACGACATTTACATGGATCCAGATGGACCACACAACGCAGACGTGCGAATAATCAACCCTGCATACTTAGGTGCCAGCATAGACCTAATATACTTAGCCACTGATGATGCTCGCGGCTTTACTCCTGGAAACCTGCCTTGGCAGACCAGTTTTGAAGGTGCAGGCATGTTCTATGCCACCGACTTCACACCGCAGACAGGAGGGTTCATCACGTTGAAGCGCAGTGCATTCTACCCGATGGAGCGTCCACCACTTGGTGAGATAGATTTCCTCAAGAAAGGGACTGGCTGCTACAAGATCGACATCTACGACGTGGTCATCGCTGCTTCAGCCTACGGTAGCCAAGCTGAATATATTCCAGACGGTCACTGGTTCGCGGGAGCAGACCTAGCTCCTACAGGCGGCAAAATTGACATATTCGACATCGTCACCATCACAGGCAAATACGGCACAGAATGGGATTGCGACCCGTGAAATTGTGTCCAGATAGCATCAGCAGAACTAAAAAATCTCCCATACAACCCCCTTTTTTTTCTATGTTTCCCATTTCAACAAGGAATCTTCTTCTATCAGCACTTTTACCGATTCTCAGAATTGCTATAGTATGATTAAAAGGTAATGATCCTCAACTGTGATATGTTAATGATCCGACATAAGAAGCTCTCTTTCCCTAAGCTTCACAGGAGAAATCTGCCGAGATACCGAAATTAGCCTTACTATTCTATGAGTTTGAAGTAAAACCAAGGCGAGTGGAGATATCACCCGAATTTATTCCCGCACATCTGCATGCATGCATTGCGTGGCTACGGGATCCTCTCAACAGAAGAGGCTCCAGACAATTTCAAGCCAGTTGAATGTGCTTACTGTCACGAAACTAATCCTAGTGACTCTAAGTATTGCCATTATTGCGGAGTACCTCTTGGAGAGGAAGGCGCCAAGTTTCTGGAAGAACGTGAGAAGAAAACAAGTGAACTGGAAGAATTGCTGAAGCGAATAGTGGCTGTTGAAGAGAAACTAGGTGGGGAAGGGTAGGGTGACGCCATCGGTTACGATGAAGAGTTTGTTATGCCTATGGGCGCCCATGCATGCATACATAAGCCACCGTAAACCGAGTGAAAACGGTGAAAAAATAATGAAGATAGCAGTTTTCACCTGAAATGGATATATCTCCCGCATTTCCCCATTTTTTTCTTGAATGAGAATAGAAGTTTCTTTCACAAACATTATTTGCTCACTGGACTATTCATTATGGGAGACAGAGAATGTCTGAGAGAATAAGGCACGCTACAATTCTAATCCTTCTACTTTTGAGCACTTTTTCATTAACTCTGAGTATCCGATCAGTTAAATCAAGTCCTACAACCTGAACTGTGGATGATGATGGACCAGCGGACTTTCCCACAATACAAGATGCTATAGAAGCAGCTGGTTCAGGAGACACAATAATGGTTATGGAGGGTGTGTATGCTGAAGGTCAGATTGACATCGGGAAATCGTTAACTCTCTCTGCAAATGGAACAGTAGTTGTGGATGGTCTCAGAGATTTTAGCGTCTTCCATGTTAAGGCGGCTTCGGTAACGATCTCTGGTTTTCATGTCACAAATGGGTCCCATTCAGGAATACGTTTAACCGAGAGCTACGGTTTGATTCTCAAAAATAACAGAGTTGAGAACTGTCAGGGCGGTATTGTCATTTTCGGCTCTTTTTCAAATGTAATCGAGAATAACACTCTTTACGGTAACCACCAAGGTATTGAGTTAAGCCATTCAACCTACAACACGGTGAGAAAAAACAAATTAACTGGGCATTCCTTAGCTATTTTGGTTGCACGCGCGCATTACAACTTAATAGAAGCCAATATTATTGCTGAGAATGGTAAGGGATTTTGGCTGCAATATTCAAACGACAATTCTATTGCTGAAAATGAAGTTTCAGATAATGGTTACGGTATATGGCTATTTCCAGACTCCGATAGAAATAGCATTTTTCACAACAACTTCTTGGAAAATAACAAAAATGTATCAGTGTCCTTAGACTCGATAAATATCTGGGATGACGGGTATCCTTCTGGAGGTAACTACTGGAGCGACTACAACGGCACAGACTCATACACTGGACAACATCAGAATGCAACTGGAAGCGATGGATTAGGAGACACTCCCTTTGTTATTGATGAAAACAATCAGGATAATTATCCGCTCATGAAACCTTGGGGCTTAGTTTCTGGAACCGTTAACATTGATCCAAATACACTCAACTTGAAGAGCAGGGGCAAATGGATTACAGCATACATCGAACTTCCTGAAGACTACGGTGATGAGAGCATCAATTTCTCGACGATTTTGCTGAACAATGTCCTTCCAGCTGTACGTGTGAAGGCATCAATGGTCAAGTTTGATCGAGCTGATGTGATCAAATACATCATTGACTCTGTTGACATGACTGGAAGATTCATGACTATCACATTGACTGTTACAGGAGAGCTCAATGACGGAACTCTGTTTGAAGGACATGATGAGATCCGAATAATCACTCAGATGTTCAATAAACTGAGCAGTAAACAGTTGTTCCCAAGATAACCTCTCTTGCTTGCTGACAACCTTGAAATACGTCCAATCCGAACATAAAATCATGAACCAACAGGTCTTGACCAAAGAATGGAATGAAAGGACACCAAGAAACAACAGTAAGCCTAAATCTCAGCAAAAAACCAATAAAACTCAAAAATCTAATCAAAAATCAAAACATCTACAGGACAGCGGGTGGCGCGGGGTGCGGGATTCGAACACGTTGAAAAATAGCGGGTTATTATAAGTGCATGCATTTTAATCTGATTGTTGTTTATTAATCAGGTGAACTAATTCGTGGATTTCACTGATCCTGAAATCGGGTTTAACCTGAGATTGATCTTGGTAGCTTCTCCAAGGTTTACTTTCTCGAAGCGGGCGAAGAATTAGAGCAGTTTTCAATCCAACTCTCGATGCTGGGTAGATGTCCCTAAAGAGGTCATCACCCACATAAAGGGTGTCACGGGGTTTCAGATTATACTGCGTCAAAGGGATTTCAAAGAATCGAACATCAGGTTTTTCGTAACCTATTTCCTCTGAGCTTAGGACAAAACCAAATAGGGAAAGGAGTCCAGCAAACTGTAGGCCTTTTTTCAGATACTCCTTTCTCTCATTACTTAGGACGCTGAGTATTAGCCCTTTTGAGTCGATTTCCCGCAATGTTTGATTCACTCTTTTGAGACGTTCTCTTGTCTGCAGTACTAATTTAAATCCCTGTCTATATGTTCTTAGCAGTTCATCTAAAAGCTTCTCATTCAAGTTGACACTGAAGCTTTGAAGGGCGTTTCTTAGAATCTACCTTTCTTGGTAAAAGTGGGAGATAAAAGAGTAGTTCGTATTCCTGTCTGCCTCTGTCCAAGTCCTAATGAGTTCTAACTTCCCAATTCTAATCTCATGTCTTTTCAAAATCGAAACGAAACTTTCTGATTTAAGTTTCAGGATGGTGTCAAAAGGGTCCAACACCAATGTATTGCCATAATCAAACAGTATGTTACTGAATTTAGATATGTTTGTCAATAGACACAATTCCTTCGCTTTTCACACTTGAGATGAGCTTACTGTGTGGGTTTGCGATGCCAGTCTCCCTCAAAGGTCATCTTTTGCTTCGTGTCAGGTCCACAAAGCTTGAAAGTAAGAGTGACAGCATGCTGGCTATTTGGATTCTTAACGGTATGAAATGCTTTTGGACCTCTATCGAAAACTACAAAATCCCCCGAATCAACAGGATAACTTTCCACACATTTCGTCATTGGAAGGCGACAATGGAATACCATAAAACCAAAGATATACTCTATGTGAAGCAGCTGCTAGGACATAAACGGATTGAAGCAACCATGATTTATACGCAACTCATAAACTTTGAAACTGATGATTACCACGTTAAAGTTGCCACATCATTAAAGGAAGCATGCGGTCTCGTAGAAGCTGGATTCGAATACGTTACAGACATGGATCAGCATAAAATCTTTCGTAAACGCAAGTAGCTTGAATATGTCTCAAAACGGAAATATAGCAGAATAACGGAAAACTATACCGTAAATCCTTTATTCTCACATATTATGTACTTAACCTATCTTGGTGTTATGTATGAAACTTGTTACTGTTTTGTTACCAGAAGCATATTTGGAAGGGTTAGATGAGTTGGTGAGGGCTAATATGTATCCTAGCAGAAGTTCTGCGATTCGCTCAGCAGTCAGGGATTTATTGAAGAAGGAGCTTTGGCCGCGAGAAGAGAGACCCTAGTGAATCTTTGATCATTGTTGTTTCTCAGCGTACATTTTTCTTATAGTACGCATATTGCTTTCTGAGCGGTAACCTTCAGGTTTTTTGCAGCCTGCAGTGGATCTTCAGTCATTGTTATCGCTCTACCTACAATTAAATATCTTGCTCCTCCTCTGACAGCATCTTCAATCTTTCCTCCTTGAACTCCCACCCCAGGCGAATATATTGGTACACTTTTCCCGAGAATAGAATACACTCTTCTTATTCTCTCTGGATAGGTAGCACCGACCACAACACCATCCGCACCCCATTCTAACGCCTTTTGAGCGAAGATCTCATACTGAGAAGTTGGTAACTGCGTCTTCTCAACGAATACTCCTTGTCCATAACCTTCCGATGATCCCTCATGACTCATGAAGACGAGCAAAATAACACCTCGGTCATATTGCTTCGCAATCTCGAAAACTGGTTGCATTCCTTCTTTCCATCCCACAAAAGGATTTGCAGTTAATGCATCAAAACCTGCATCATAGTAGTGTTCAGCAATTATCTTGTTTGTGCTCCCGACATCGTTAATCTTACAGTCCATAATTGTAGGCAAGTCATATTCCTTAGCTCGTTTGAGCAGTTTCTGCACTCCAGCAAACAAGCCTAAAGGTAAGATAAGATGTCTGTTGAACTTCACAGCACAAATCTGACCTTCAACAGCGTCCAGAGTCATCAGAGCTTTATGAAGTAGAACACCTAATTCAGTAGGAGGTAAGTCAAGAGCAAGTATAATGTTGGACTCTTTTTTTTGAGACGATTCTTCTATTATTTGCTTAAAGGACAAACTTTTAACCTCATCTATCTTCATGGTTTCTGGGGAAATGCCTTTCGGTTAATTTCAAGGAATTTTTGGCCAAACTGATCCATAGAAGAATCTTCCTATAGAGCTTTTTAACTAGATCTGAGAAAGATATTCATGGGTGTGAGTTCAAGGATTCTGCTTATTCTTTCTCCCTTCTCTTCGGCAGAACCCAGCAATTCGAAGGAACTTACACACCCAACCTCATTAGAAAGAAGCAGACTCAGACATATTTGATGATAAACTCATTCAGTTTGGGGATTTAGCTCGATAGAGCTTCCTTATCGTAGGCTTACGATCCCTGTATCTCTGCCAAGATATGACTAACAATGCAATCTGCAATATTCACTTTGACTACTGACTGCAACCCACGCCATCCGGGCTGGCTATTTAACTCTAAAATCACGGGTCCATTACTACCTTCCAGAATGTCCACGCCAGAGATTTCACACCCGAGACATTTTGCAGCGTCTATTGCTAAATTCTCGAGCTCATTGGAGAGTTCCACTGAAGCAGGCTTAGCTCCTTGGCTTATATTAGTCTTCCATGAGTCTCCAAATCTTCTCATTGCAGCAACAACATTACTGCCAACTACAAAGGCACGTATGTCCATATTATCGTGGGAAATGAATTCCTGCAGGTAAAGAACATTATGTTGGAACCGTAGAGATCTGAAGATTCGAGCTGCGATCTCTGGATCAGAAATTCTCGTTGAACCTACTCCACGCGATCCAAAAAGTGGTTTTACTATAACGTCACCCCCTAATTCGTAGAAACCTTCAATAGCTTCTTTGATGCTCTCTGTAACGATTGTACGTGGCACTGTGAAGCCGTTTTTCTCTAGGATAAACAGAGCACGATATTTGTCTACACATTTCTCAATAGCCTCTGGGGAGTTCACAACTAGAATTCCTTGTCTTTTGGCGTGATGTAGTAAGTCCATTCGGAATATGATTTCTTCGAGTGAACCTCTTCCGATGGGACGGATGATTAAGGCAGAGAACTGTGTGGTAAGGTCTAGATTGTGTGTACTTAGAGAGCGTTGGCAGCTGATGGATGCTGCAAGCTGGGAAAAACTGAGGAATGATGGTGAGGCATTATGCTTGCTTAGTGATGCTCTCAGTTGTGAGGTTCCCCAACTGTCGATGTCTCTCCCGAGAATGCCAACTTTCATTGATGCTGGCCTCCTTATGGAAAATGGCGATTTGGAAGATAAAGGCTGTGTAAATTTTTTGAAGGGGTAATGGAAGGAATGTTTATATTGTGTGTTTTGATAGTAATACTTGTAATATGTCTGAAATCTGACATATTGTAGTGTTGGAGAACGCAAAAACTGTTCAACACAAATGCAGGTTGACCGAATGAAATGTCCCTATCTCTCAATCTCACCCAAGAAACGCTGCACCAACATGACAGAGGAAAAGATGGACGAAGAACTAACCGATTTCGACCTAAAACATTTCTGCGAAGGCAAACCAATATATTGCTACTACTTCAGGAAACCTACGATTAAACCAAGACGAGAACCTCCAAAACAACTCAGTCCATCAGAGGAAAAACTTCAGCTATCCACAATAAATAGATACTAAAGACACTATCACAAATCAACATAACGCTTATAATTTACTGATGTATTAACTCAGTTTTTACGTATAATAGGTGTGAATCTTCCTTACGTGAGAAAAATGAGAAAAGGGGGAAATGTCTACTATGGCCAACTTTGCATGTAATGGTTACATGCGATTACGATGTCGAATATGTTGACAATCCCCGAACCGTCGATGTCATTGTTTGGGGTGTATCCCGGTTCTCCTTCCACCTTCATATATGATCCTGCAATCCCGACAATGTCGAAGATGTCTACTTTGAAGCTAGCGTCTACATCACCCGGTATGGTAACACAAACTTCCTTGGTTGCCGTAGAGTTGTTATCTGTCATATCGGTCTCGCCTTCAACTGGATCAACTTGGACGCTTATTGTATAGTTGCCTTTGCCAATGCCCGTTGTATCCCAGTGTATGGTTAGAGTTGTTTGGCTTAGGGCTGGAAGAGATGCTTGGGTTATGTTTACCGCTGTAGTATTTGCGTAGATTGTGAAGTTGAAGGTTTCCGTGAATGTGCCTTCGTTTTCTAAAGTCACGTAGATTTTGGCTCCATAACCCTCGCCAACTACGGTTTTGTCAGTCGTAATGCTCAAGACTGCAATATCATGAATGCCTGATTCTATTGACACAATGCCATCAGCCGTTTTGTGAGTTAACATTTGATCATCACGGTTTGTAAGATTGTGGGCAGAGATCTCCAAGCTGAAAGTTCCATTTTTCTTCGCATTGAAAGTCATATTAAATACTGTTCCATCTTTTTCGAAGGGTGTCCAAGATGTGGATTTTGCTGCTATTTGGTATGTTCCAGCGGTATCGTTTACTGTATTTGCAGTGATCTGTACTGGGCTGTAAAGTACTCCCCACCAAAAGTTGTCATTTGGAATGTACACTTCATGGCTTACATAATCTGCAAACGTAGTATTCCAGTTTAGTTGGAAATCTAGTCCGTAGAGATCTTCTGGATCAGTTACTCTAACGCTAACAGTGAAGTTTAAACCCTCGTATGTTTCAGTTAGTTGTGGCTCTACGCGAATGGCAGGTAACTCTTCTATCACAACAATCCATTTATCTTCTCCTATTGTGCCATTGGCATCCTTTACTGTAAGCCTAAGTATCTTTTTTCCAGTAGTTATGATGTTTGTGTCCCAAGTCGCTAGAAGACCATTCGTGACTTCGTTTTGACCATTGTTCACTAAGGTAATACCCGTTGAAACCCAGCCAGCGTGATAGTATTCGATAGTGTAGTTGCCGAATGTTGTGGAAGGAGCTGTTCCCCTTCTTGCGATGCCAGTGAGGTTCACTAAGCCCTTAAGGACAGCTGGACTTAGACGGTCAGAATCTGGATTTGTTTCGAGATGGGCTGTTGGAGCTGCTATCTCAGTGACGATCTTTATCTCTGGATCTCCTAAGAGGTTGAGTTGGAAGTAGGTCCATCGCAAACTGTTTGAAGTGGCCCCTGCAAAGTTCTCTTTTGAAAGCTGCAAGGCCTTGCCAAGAATTGGTGTAGTCCCGTTTAGTTCGATGAAGAACTGTCTGTCAAATTGATCTCCCGAACCATGCATCGTGCCTGGCATATACCAGCCATATCTTGAGTTGCCTATGAAGGCAAAGGCTCCATGTTCATTGGCAATGAAATGCTCTATCACTGAATCGCTCTCGAAGGCTGCAGCATAGCAGCCAACGCTATATCCTAAGAAGTATTCAGTGTTAGTTATCAATGTGTCCACCTCAGCCCTATTTAATTCCATCATTGATTGCGTATTGGTGTGCCCGTCATGATTTAGAATGTGAGTACCGCTGTTTATCGCGTTTACGACGGAGCTCTTGCTGTAGGTGCCATCTCTTTCATACAATCTTGTTGTCGTGTATTGTGGTATGAGGTTTGAGGCTAGATCCTTAGCGTTTGCGGCTTCAGTTTCTTCATCTAAGGTTTCGCCGAGCATCACAGCTTTTCTGAAATAGCTATCGTCTGTGGCTTGTTCATACCATAGTGTTTTGTTAACAAAATATTGTGCGTGCGCAACTCCAGAAACAGGAGCTCTTCCAACGTACACTTCAGCATACCAATCAGCCTCATCGCCAGCTGTTCCGTTTTGCAGTGAGCCCGATTCTGATGTGTAAACGCCTTCACCAAATATTGTGTCATTGTCATTGTCCCAACTACCATCGAGAGCTCCAAAGTATAGATCACAGGGCATGTTTTGATCTTGAGTAATTGGATCTGTGGCAACAAAACCGTAGACACCTCTATACCCAGTAACGCCTACGTCTCCTCCTAAGAGGATATATTCTGTTCCCCAGTTCAAGTAAGCATCCTTGATGAAATTCCTTACCCTAGCCGCTGTATCATTAAATTTAGATCCGCAACCATCACCGAAAGCCCCATTACAGAAGTAGTCTGGGTCACCCAGAATGTCTTCGACTAGAACGATTGTTGCATTGAGTCCCTTTTGAATCTTCCAATCGATCAGTGTTTGGAATGAAGAGTTCAAAGCAGCATTCGTTATTATCACATAATTGTAAGATTCTGAAGAGTTCACAATTGATGTTCGTTGTGGCGCTGGCAGACTCGAAGCATATGTTTCAATGGCTTCTGGATTGTCGACAATATGTTGCACAGCAACTCTGTCTTCTGGGAAATTTCGCAATAGAGGATGTTGGGTGCTGCTGCTGTCGCATAGTTCAATGATAATTGACATAGTCTCAAAGTAGGATAGACCATCAGTCTTCGGAAAATATTGAACTGGATTCACTGTGATGTGCAGAATCTCGAATCCTCTGAAGTAATGGTGGGAAACCTCTGAGAACAAAGTCTCCGGAAACGTTTTTGCAGAATTGTAGATCTCCTGATTAGGCTGATCTATGAATGTTGGCTTCGAAGAAATCCGCACCGGAGTTTTTCCATACTCGACTTTGAAATCGCCTTCCAGTAGTCTTCTAATGCCAGGAACTACATCCAGATTGCTTACCTCCTTGCCTAGAGGAATCACAGCTTTGATAGTGACAAAGGGCAGGACAGGTTCACCTGGAGCTCCACGTTTAAGCAAGCCCTGCATCGATACGGAATGATAGCTTGCAACTTTCTCGAATATAGGCTCTGGAAAAGCTACACTAAATTGTATGATGTCATCAAAGGTGTTTGAAGTTATAGTTAATGTTTGAATCGAGTCATTGAGGGTGTTTCCCAAGTCTAGTTGGTGTGTTAATTTTGAAGCAGTTACAGAGATGAATGGTGTTATTACAAGACAGCAAATTGAAATGATTAACACTAATCTAATATGCTTGTCCATTTGACATCAAGATGAATATTGCTTCTTTCCATTTATCCTTTATGGAAAAGACTTCTATTTTGGTTATACTTTATCCTTGTAAAACAACGTACAGTATAACATTTGCACCGATAAGTTACAATTGGTTCTATTGTTGCGAGCATGAATTAGGGAAAGAACCTTCTTCTATCACACTTTTGCATGCATGCATATCCATAAACCAAATTGGATAAAACTATTAGACTACGTGGGTTAAGCAGTATTGAAGGTGTAGCTTAGGATGGTTGTCCGGATAATTCCTCTACTTGGAATGCCTGTAATAAAGAAAGATGATAAAATTGCAGAGTTAATCTCTATGACTGCGAAAAATCAAGGAACACAAATTCAAAATGGCGACATCATCATAATCACCCACGTAGTAGTCTCCAGAGTTGAAGGAGCCACTGTTGATCTCGACTCAGTTGAGCCATCCGAATTTGCGAGAAACTTTGCAAGTGATTTCAGCAAGGATCCAGCCCTCGTTGAAGTCGTCTTAAGAGAAGCCAAGAGTATTATCCGTATGCGGGAAGGCAGTTTAATAACATTAACAAAGCACGGATTTATATGTGCAAATTCTGGAGTTGACAAAAGTAATGTCCCCGGTGATAGAAACGTTGCTCTGCTCCCTAAGGATGCAGATGAATCAGCTAGGCGAATTAGGAAGGAAATCAGGAAGATCACTGGAAAAGATGTAGCTGTTATCGTCTCCGATACCCATGGAAGACCCTTACGGGATGGTGAGATTAATATTGCGATAGGTATCGCTGGTCTAGCTCCTATACTTGACCGGAGAAACGAACAAGATCTCTTCGGCTATGTATTGCGAACGAAGCGAACAGCAATCGCAGATGAACTTACGTCTGCGGCAGAACTGGTAATTGGGCAAGCAAACGAGGCAATTCCCGTCGCTATTATTAGAGGATACCCATTCGAGAAATCCGAGGAAGCTTCAGTAAAGGATTTACTGCGACCATTGGAAAAAGAATTCTTTCTCTAGCGAGCGCCCAGCTGCTTAACATACTCCTCAGTTCTCGCTAGAAGCTTCGAGAGATCTTCCTCTGAGTGAGCATCACTTATAGCTCCATTCCTACCTGGTAAGAAGAAGACTCCACCGCTAATCAATGACATGTGGTATTCTACAAGTCTATTATGGTCAGCTCTGATTGCGGCATGCATATCCATAACTTTCTCCTTCGTAAAATGAACTTTGAAGAGAGAACCTGCACGATTAATTGTAGCCTCAACATTTCCTCGCGCAAAGATGTCCTCAAGGTTATCTTGAATATTCTTCCCTTTTTCATTGAGACGATTGATTACCGAGCCATCCTCCAAGGTTTTGAGCATCGTTAATCCTGCGCACAAAGTTATTGGGTTTGCTGTGAATGTTCCGCCCTGAAAGCAATAATTTGGTCTTTCAAAAAGAAGTGGATTCATCTTCTCCATAACCTCCTTTTTACCACAAATAGCACCTATTGGAAAGCCACCACCGAGAATCTTCCCTAATATTGCCAAGTCCGGCACAACACCGTAGTATTGCGAACCGCCACCAGGAGATAGTCTAAAACCTGTGATAATCTCATCAAAGATCAACATTATATCTTTCTCTGTGCAAATAGCTCTCAAGCCTTTTAGGAACTCCTTTTCAGCTGGGATACAGCCACCGGCTCCTAATACAGGCTCTACGATTATGGCAGCAACATCCTGTTTCTTCATTGCTTGCTCAGTTTTGTCCAGGTCGTTGAAAGGGGCTACTATTGTGTCTTTCAGGGAGCCTTCTGTGATTCCAGCGGATTCAGACATCTCAAAAGGGGTTGAAACTGCCGAATGCAATGCATCATATCCGCCATGCCACCCACCCTCAAACTTCACGATCTTATCTCTTCGTGTATGAGATCGTGCAAGTCTGATTGCATACATTGCAGCTTCAGTGCCTGAATTGCAGAAGCGAACCATCTGGGCACACGGCACCATTTTGACCACTTGCTCTGCCATAGTCACCTCAAGCTCATGACATACACCATAGTTAGTACCATGATCAATCTGCTCTTTCACCGCAAGGACAATGTTTGGGGGGCTATGACCTAAGATGTGCGTGTAATGACCAATCCAGAAATCGATATAGACATTACCGTCTATATCCTGAATCCTACTGCCCTTCGCCCAATTAACATAGAAAGGATAGGGCTCAAAGAAGCGAAGGAAGTAAGAGACTCCAGCAGGCAAGACTTGCTTTGCCTTGTCATAAAGTTTCTTTGAATTAACGGTCATTTCTCCATATTTGTCTTCCAGCATTCACTCCTCCTGACAAGAAATCTTGGAACTACCGACTTAAATCCTTACATTATTGTGCCTATATACTTCTATCGCTTGTGAATTTACAGGTAACACCAACGAGAAGAATCGAAGTTTATAAACACAGTTGCAGACATTAAACAAACACAGTTAACAAAAGTAAAATCCACATACACTTGTCCAAATAGAGGAAAAAAAGGAAAGCACTCTCACGCAGACATAGTGGAAATCCAGATTTTTCAGTATATTCATATAGCGAAGCTCTATCGAATTCTGAAAATACCTAAAATATCTGTAAATTAAATTGTCAAGACCTTTGCTTTTTGTATTATACTAGTTAAACTCGCATCTTGTGAAACTTGAACTCAATCGTCAAGCAAGTGTTGCTGAAGATCTTTTATACTTTAAAATATAGAAATACACTCGCTACAGCCTATCAACTACAGCTATTAGCAAGTGACCAAGTAGGTTGCTGATGCAACGTTCATGAGAAGAGATGCAGCAGATGAGTAGTGTAAATAGAGAGGTTCTAAAAGCTGTGTTGAAACTAACCAAAAACGGCCCCATCGATTACACTTTGGTTGGCAAGAGCGCAAGAATTCCTGCACAAGTAGCAGACTGCTCATTAAGAAAGCTTGAAAGAAGTAAGCTTATCAACTTGAGAAAAAAGGTACTAGAGATTTCATCGAAACAGCGGATTGAAGTCGCTATTCTAGCCCTGAAGTCAGGCTCTGATTTCGAAAGTGTCTGTAGGCAGCTCAAATGGAAAGAATTTGAAGAGGTATCAATGAGAGCTTTTGAAGCGCACAATTACATCGTTAAGAAAAACTTCAGGTTTAGTCACAGGGAAAAACGCTGGGAAATTGACCTTGTTGCCTGCAAGAAACCTATGATCGTCTCAGCCGACTGTAAACACTGGAAGCGCAATTGGTCAAGAGCAGCAATAGTCAACCTAGTTAAGGTTCAAACTGAAAGGACGAAATCCTTTGCAGATGCTCTTCCCAAAGTTTGGACCAAACTTGAATTGGGATATTGGCAATATGCGAAAGTCATTCCGATAATTCTGTCCTTACAATCTAGTCCCTTCAGATTCCATCATGACACTCCCATAGTATCCATATTGCAGCTGCAGAGCTTTTTAACTAACATGCACGCAGAGATAGATTGCTTGACACATTTCTACAAAACATTAGAGCCACCTAGGAAGCAATTAACAGAATATTAGCAAAACTGCCTTTGAAGTGCGCGAGAAAACCTTGATATAGACGTCGACCTGTAAAAACAAGCAACAACAGTTGCAATCATCAGCATCATTATTGACTTATCCAATGCAAACACTAGTCTTGTCTTATATATCATATCTTTTCAGCTAACACGATCATACGTGAGGAATTCTGCTTATATGGTTGCCCTTCATAACCACCATAAACACCCAAAACGCTCATGCCAGCTTTACATAGCATTGCTTTCAGCTCCGAAAGCGAGTATAGCCGCAAGTAATGGTCAAACACCCCGATTTCACTCCCCTTTTTATCCAGTAAAATCCATCGAGACCGAAGCAGTTGAGCATTATCGTTGAGATTGCGCTCCTCTAACAAGTAGAAACTGCGAAATTCACCCCAATCGCTTTTCCTAAAGGTATGCACGAGATGATTTTTGTTGACGACGTCCAAAAGAAGTAGTCCATTTTGTCTGAGTGCTCTAGTGATTTCCTTTAAGCATTTCATGTCTTCTTCCTCTGAAGACAAGTATCCAAAACTAGTAAACATGTTGACAACAGCGGAGAAAACCTTTGATTTGAAGGGCAGCTGACGCATATCTCCCTTTACCAATGGGAACCCAATATTGTTCTCATCCATACTATGCCTGGCCTTTTCCAGAAGGTTAGTTGACACGTCAAGACCTACCATGTCCCACCCTTGACCGCTGAGAAGAATGGAGTGTCGCCCTGTACCGCAGCAGAGATCCAATACTAGATCCTGTTCTCCCATTGTTCTAATGAGATCGATCTCTCTCTCAGTGATTCGGGTGTCTACGATCTCCACCCAATAGTCGTTCAATTGGTCAAAAAGCTCCCATGCCCGCTCCTTCAGAACCAAAGGATCACCTCTACTTCCCTATCTCATACTTGAACTTAACAATAATTGAACAAAGCCAATAGTCGCTCCCCCATCTCCTCACAGCTTTCACCTCTTCAGACCCCTAGATAGAACGACTGCATTCTTATGCCCATAATCTAATGTCAATCGCTCATAGATTTGATTAAAGGATAATGCTTACTAAAGCAAGTAGAGGCTACAAAATACAGCTCACTGTAGATGTGTTTGAGCTAGGCAACATCAGACAGGAGGTTCAATTCGAAGCCCAAATTTCTCTGAAATTCACTTTTTAGCTAGGTTAGGGTAGGGTATTTTGTTAAAAAGTTGATGTTTTTACATGGTACTGTGGAAATGCATCATAGTTTCGTTCTGTCGATTCATAAATCAGCTTCTAATCCGCTAGATCCTTAACGTAGATTTACTTAGAGTCTGTAGTCGATCTTGGTCATTTATTTATGCTAGTCAGGTTATGCTTTTGTATCCATCCAATGCAAATGGATATAGAATCCTTGCAACTAACAAGGCTCTTCGACAGTGTGCGGTTTCGTATCCTTCGCTGGAGCAACTCGACAAAGGGTATGTTGCTGGGCTTCTTCTCATATGTTTCGATGGAAAATTGTATTCGTATAATGAGTCCATAGACGAAAACGAGAAGTACTAACGCTAAAATACAGCCAAAAAAAACCTTAACATAGCCTTCTTTTTAAAAATAACGCCCGAAAAGGTTAAATAACAAAACTATTACTTTTGTTATATAACCATTAAAAATGTAATTCCGTTGTGAAAATTATGCCCATAGTAAAGGCCAGGTGGAAGGACGAGGAGCATATCATTAGGGACTCTGACATGGATACGATGTTGAATATCTTAGACGCTGTCAAAAAACAAGATTCTACGTTGGTCTATAAAGGGAAGAACTTGGAGGAAAGACTCATTGTGGATCATAATATGATCAAATGTATGCTCTGCCTCCTCTACGTATTCGGCCGGCGACTTAGTGGAATACTCCAACTCAAGAAGGGAGACTTTTGGACAAAGAAAGGATATCTGTATGTTAGATTCAAGGTGCTCAAGAAGGCTCGTCGCCGAGACAATTTGAAACCAAAAACCAGAGTAAAGAGAGTTAACATGAAAGGTCAGTGGAAATACGTGCGCTTTATAGTAAATTACGTTTTGAAACTTAAAAGCCCTGATACCACTTTGTTTCCAGGACGCAGCCGACCTCATACCCAGATTGTTAAACGAAAGGATGAAACTGGAAAGGTGATTAAAACCTATGAATATAAGATTAAGGAAACAGGGATGATGAGCAGACAACGAGCGTATAAGATTGTAAAAGCTTTAAACCCAGATATCTACCCTCATTGGTTTAGGCACAGTTTGGCAACTCAACTAGCTGAAGAGGGTATTGATCCTTGGCAGCTCATGAGTTGGTTTGACTGGGATAGATTCGCTACTGCAAAACGCTATGTTTCAGGAACTGGTGCGATGACAAGAGATATCTCTAACCGCGAAGTTGGCTGATAGAACTGTGTAGGTCCGCGAGATTTAAGAAACAGCAATTTAAGTGATACGCAAATGCGCTGAAAATACCGATACAACCATAATCACCAATTATTCTACAAGCTATTTCAGAAATCTAAGAAATGGGATATTTTTATCTACCCTTTCTCACCAAAAAAGCGGTCAGTCCATAAATTTACAGTCCGCCCTAGCTGTCCGCTCACTAGCTAACTGTGAAAGCCACTTAAATCACCACCAGAAAACATCCAAAAACAGAGCAAAGTCACTTCCTTAGAACTGAGTTTCAATGTTGTCACATTATGTATACAAATGCATAACCCGTGTCAGCACATATATGTTAGATCAATGCAAGTCTCGCCACTACATACTGGTGAGAATTGACCAATGTCGCTAGCCTTCGTTTCCGGTACTAGGATTAAACTGACCTCTCTTTCATATAACCGTTCAGCGAAAAAGCTGAAAGGTAGCGATGGCGTCAGCATCGAGCATAGCTTTTCCTTTGGTTAGTAAAAGATGAATTACTTGGTTAATTAATTGCAGATTGAGATTTATAAAGTGCTTATTTGGCGAAGCTGTGCTGCTGTCCAAATGCTGACAGGTGTAGTAGATGATTCTCATTACTTCGATTGGAAGCATTTCCTCGACAATGCTGTATAGTCGTGTGCGCCGAGAGCCGTCTGGCAATTGGTCAGCCGAGTTGTAGCCAGTTCGCTTGATGTTCGTTTGGCATTAGTGATTTAGGGAGTAAGATCGCCAAGATCGTAATCAAGAATATCCACATTAAATAGGGTCGCATGTTTCCTTTTTAACACTTTAGATGTAACTTGTTCCAAGTCGAATTCAATTCGAGATTTCGGGGAAGGACGAGAGTTTTGTGTGAATGTTAATCAACAGAAAATGAATGAATGTTTATGATTCATATCTGTAATAAGTGAGTTCATTATTCAATTAACTAATGGTGAACTCTCAGAGAAAAGCTGATTAAAAGTTGATTTATAAAGTTCGCGGATTCGTCGACCGTTGTCAGACTATCAATTGTTCGAGATTTGCCAGATAATCTTTACATAGTCCTCAATGAGCCGTTGTTTTCGCTGTTTATTCTTTGAACTGTCAATGCGTAACCGCAAATGAAATGCGCGGCGTTTCAATTTTTCAACATTCAAAAACATCAACCTCTTTGCAACGAGCTTCGTGTAAAATTCATTGGCAGCTAATAAAGCTTGTGCCCCATGGTTCTGTCAAGTCTTCGTCGGATTAGTTTCCATGTAAAAAGTCGTCGGATGGCGTGTTAGCTATTAAAAATCGGTTGATGTATACATTAAGAAAATTTGTTAAGAAGGGTGAAAGCAGCGATTTCAATTGGCTTCTTGAATGAAGATCGATGAAGCGGGAGAGAGTTTCGCGTATCTCTCGATGGGGCTTTGTAAGAATCGCGTTCAGTTTCTAAGCGCGCGCCTTCAGATATTTATACTTTGAACAGTAAAAGAACGTTGGTGCTTTGCAAATGGTTGTTGTATCAAAGAGTATTGTGATCCAGACAAAGGGAGAGGGTGACATTTTGGACCTTACCAGAACAGTTGCCAGCATCCTAACTGAAACAAAGCTTAGTAGCGGAATTGTGACTGTCTTTGTGCCAGGGGCAACAGGAGCTTTGACAACGATTGAATATGAGCCAGGCTTGCTGAAGGATTTTCCCGATATGCTCGAACGTATAGCGCCTAGAGGGCTATCTTATGAGCATGAAAGAAGATGGCATGATGGAAATGGGCACTCCCACGTGAGAGCATCTCTAATAGGCCCAAGTATCACTATTCCTTTTGTAGATGGCAAATTGAGCCTTGGAACTTGGCAACAGATTGTCTTCCTAGAACTTGATGTACGTAGCCGAAGTAGAAATTTAATGCTGCAAATCATAGGTGAATAGCTTGAAAATAGGAATGCTATACATGCATGCATTTGGCGTATAACAGAGTTCAAGAAATTAAAAAATAGGCGCCTGAGAGTTTAGCGGACTAGTCGTTTGTATATAAAAAGGGAAAGTTTTTGGGTATTCTGCTATTGGTGTGAAAAGTTATGGCTTCTTAGCTCTCGTCGTGTAGACTACTGCAATCGTAACAACAATTAAGATCATGGTAGCTATTCCCGCAGCTAATAGCTCTACGGTCATCAGGTCGAGTTTTGAATGCAGATTATCGATTGTGCTGTTTAGTTCCAACATTTGAGCATTCATATCGTCGATCGTGTCTGTTAGAGCATTCAAGGTTTGGTTTAGCTGGGTGACTTGTATGTAAACGGGATCTACAGTGTAATCAACGTCTACAGCAATTGTGGCTTCTTCGTTGGCATCAATGTACCCACCATTGGCTCCACCGATAGTGTAGATTCTTCCGTTACTACCTAGGGCTGCGCCAAGCTCTTTCCTTTCAGTGGGCATTATCGACTCTGACCAGCTGGGTATAGTCCATGTGTCAGTATTTGGATCGTAGATTTCTACAGTGTTGAAAAAGGGCGGATCATTGTTGCCGGTTTCGGTTCCTCCACCAATCACATATATCTTCTTGTCTGGACCTGCAACTAGGCCAAACTGGACTTTAGGCGATGGCATAGGTGTTCTTTGGATCCAAGTGTCCGCTGAGGGATCATAAGCTTCCACAATTGAGAGAGCAGATCCGTTGGATCCACCGAAGACGTAGATTAGACCATTATCAGCCTTGACTGCTCCACAACCCTTTCTCGAAGTTGGCATGTCTGCCCCTGCAGTCCAATTGTTTGTTGAAGGGTTGTAGATTTGCGTCTTATTGCTGAAGAAAAGTCCAGATGATTCTCCGCCGAAGACGTATATCCTGCCATCGTCGCCAGTGGCTGCACTCGCGATCCATGTTGCATTTGGAATTGGAGCTTTTTCGATCCAAGCGTCTGAAGTTGTGTTGTAGGCAAGTAATACGTTTGTGTAGCTGACATTCCACCCGCTTATCATATATATTGTCCCATCCAACCCTTTGGTTGCAGCCGCCCCTCGTATGGCCATGGGCATTGCACTCTTTGTGGTCCATTTATCAGTTAGTGAATTATAGGCTTCAACTGTGGAGTATGAAACGCCTCCGCTAAATCCACCTATAACATAGATCAGTCCGTCATTCCCTGCAACTACTGCCGCTTGGCCTCGTGGAGTTGGCACGGGAGTTTTAACTCTCCACGAAGGAGAAGGCATGTTCGTCGCGTGCGCTGTCCCGATTTGAGCTAGGCATGGTGCTAGAAATGTCCCCACCAGAAGCATAAAAGCAATTGTAACTTTTAGTTTCATTTTTTCTAATCTCCTATCTCGAAGGATTAACTGCATATCTTCTTTTTTTGGTTATAAGACTTTGCTGCATCCACTTATTCTTCTACATCTAATACCCAAGTACATGGCGCGACTGGTAAATTATGGAAAACTGCTAAGAAACTTGAAATGATTGAGGTAAGTTGACCGAGAGTTTGAAGCTTTCACCGTTTAAGTGCTTTCACAATATGCAACTTTGGACGAATGTGATTTCGTCAACGTAGTTGAAGCACAGGGCAATAAAGCAGTCGACAGACTCATTATAGAACTTGGCTTCTGAAGGACTACGCTAATAAGAGCCATGCCATTTGTTTCAATAGATGAATTCATTGCATCTCTAGAGAAGACTTTGGCAAAAAAACGCCTCTTTATCTTTCCAAAAAGCTAATCCACAGCCAAGAACATACCTTGTCAATTACTCTCGCAAAGAGGTGTGTACAATCTGAGTCTCCAAATCCTAGATAAAATTTTCAACCCTGATAGCATAGCTGTCATCGGCGCTAGTGACGAAGAAGGCTCAGTCGGCTACAGACTTCTGCGCAACCTCATCGGTGTCGGTTATCGCGGAGTTGTCTACCCTGTAAACCCTAAAAAACCAAGTGTACAAGGTATACAGACTTACGCAAACGTAGAACAACTCCCCAGACAAGTGGACTTGGCAATAATCGCGACTCCAGCCAGAATCGTTCCAGATATAGTAGAACAATGTGGTAAAGCAGGGATACAAGGAATCATAATTATCTCCGCTGGGTTCAAAGAGACTGGTTCTGAAGGAAAGACCTTGGAAGACAAAATTCTAGAGATTAAGAAAAAATATAGCATGAGAATTATAGGACCTAACTGCCTAGGCACGATATGCCCCCACAATAAACTAAACGCCAGCTTTGCAGCTAAAATGGCACTGCCTGGAAACATAGCCTTCATCTCCCAAAGTGGTGCCCTGTGCACTGCAATCCTGGACTGGGCAAACAGCGAAAACATAGGGTTCAGTAACTTTGTCTCTATAGGTTCCATGATAGATGTAGACTATGGCGACCTCATCGACTATTTCGGCACAGATCCACGAACGAAAAGCATAATCATGTACATCGAAGGCCTAACCAACGCTAGAAAATTCATGAGCGCGACCCGTCACTTCGCTAGAACCAAAATTATAATCGTCGTAAAAGCTGGAAGATTCGGCGAAAGCGCAAAAGCAGCAGCAAGCCACACTGGAGCTTTGACAGGGGAAGACGAAGTCTACGACGCTGCATTCCGAAGAGCTGGCATGATCCGAGTAGAAGAAATCGAAGACCTCTTCAACTGCTCTGAAGTTCTTGGAATGCAACCTAATCCAAAGGGACCTAATCTTGCTATCATCACTAATGCTGGTGGTCCAGGTGTCATGGCAACTGATGCTATAATTGATCGAGGTGGAAGACTGGCGTCGCTTAGCCCTGACACAATACAAGCGTTGAATCAGTTTCTTCCTAACTACTGGAGCAGGGCAAACCCCATTGACCTTTTGGGAGATGCCACACCTGAAAGATACGTTGAAGTAATCAAGATATGCCGCCAAGACGATAACATTGATGGCCTTCTAATAATATTCACTCCTCAAGGCATCACAAATCCAGCAGAAGCAGCTATGGCAGTGGCGGAAGCCTGCAAAGGCGCTACTAAAACCATTTTAACATCTTGGATGGGCCGGGAAGATGTGGAAGAAGCCAACGAAATTCTCAACCGCAACAAGCTTCCAACATATTCAACGCCTGAACGAGCTGTTAAAACCTACATGTATATGTATCAGTATACGCGCAATTTAGCGGATCTCTATGAGACCCCTGAGGAGCTGCCAATTGAGCTTCTCTCACATAAACAGCCTTTAGTGGATATAATGCGGAAAGTGGCGAGAGAAGACCGTGAGATTCTCACTGAAATAGAGGCTAAAACGTTTCTAGAAACCTATGGCATTCCCACCGTGAAGACTCAACTGGCAAAAACAGAAGATGAAGCTGCTTCAACAGCCATACAGATAGGCTATCCAGTTGTCTTGAAGGTTTATTCGCCGCAGATCACGCATAAAACGGATATCGGCGGTGTAATGCTAAATTTGAAGGACGAGGCAGAGCTGAGAGAAGCCTACCAGAAAATCTTTGAAAACGTGAAGAAATTTACCCCTTCAACACAAATCCAAGGCGTGACAGTTCAGCCGATGATAACAAAGGAAGGCTACGAGGTCATCATCGGCTCAAAGAAGGATCCTCTTTTTGGGCCTGTTATTCTTTTTGGAATGGGTGGGATATTTGTCGAATTGTTTCAAGACAGGGCCATAGGCTTTCCGCCGCTTAATCAGACTCTGGCTCGAAGGATAATGGAGCGCACTAAAGTGTATCAGCTTCTGAAAGGCTTCAGAGGCAAGTCGCCTGCGAACATCAAACGTCTAGAAGAAATTATGGTCAAGTTTTCTGAGATGCTCGTCGATTTTCCACAGATAAAGGAAGTGGACATTAACCCACTGCTGGTTGACAGCTTGGATGCTATAGCCCTTGACGCTCGCGTGATCATAGACAGCGATCTCGTTTTCAAGGAACTTCCACTTCACGACCACTTGATCATAAGTCCCTACCCAAAAAAGTATGAGTGGCAGTGGAAACTCAAGGATGGCAGATCTGTACTGCTTCGTCCGATAAGGCCGGAAGATGAACCGTCAGAGAATGAGTTGTGGAAAACGTTTTCAGAGGAGACTCAGCGTTTTCGCTTCTTCATCTCGATGAGGACGTGGTCGCACGCGACTCTGGTGAGGTACACAAATATTGACTACGACCGGGAAATCGCTGTGATCGCTGAGTTGACTGAGAACGAGGAAAGGAAGATGATAGGTGTAGTGCGCATGATAATGGAGCCTCCAGACTTTAAGACTGCTGAGGTTGCCATCGTTGTGGGTGATCCTTGGCAGGGACTCGGCTTAGGTTCAAAGATGATGGACTGCATTATCGAGATTGCCAGAGATAAGAATCTTGTAAGAGTCTATGGACTTATTTTGCGAGACAACAATCGCTCTATAGAGCTGTTCCGCAAGAAAGGCTTTGCGATTGATGTATCCTCCATAAAGAAGGTCGTTAAGGCAACGTTTGAGCCATAAGAATGTGTCATGGCCGTTGCCTGTTGAGGATTTGGAGGAGGTCGCCAAATCTTTCGTTGTTACAGTCTGATAGCCGCGTCGCTTTTTGCTCGTAGATTAAATTATTGGGTGCGTATACTAGATAGTTTGATTGATATACTTTGGGAAACGTAAGTAAGACATTCATAGCATTACGGAAAAACTATGGGTATCTAGCTTTTTTCTCAAATTGTTCTTCGTAGATCTTCCTGATCTTTTGTATGGAGTCGACAGCTTCAAGGTTCTTGTCATTGCGGATTCTCGAGATTCTTGCGAATCTCAGAGCAATCCCACATTTGTATATTGAGCTTTTTTGAATCTCATTGTAGGTAATTTCAACTATTATTTTTGGTGAAACGATTACTCTGTGTCCTTCCTTGTCAATTGCTGATTTTTCCAGTGCTTCTGTCATCTTGATGATCTCAGCATCTGTCAAGCCTTTGAAAGTCTTCCCGACTTGGAGTAGATTACCGGATTCAGTGTCTCGAGCAGCAAGGCAGTAGTCTGAGAGCCATCCGTGTCGCCTTCCGTAGCCATATTCGGCAGCCACTATAACCAAGTCAAGAGGTTCTAGAGTTTCCTTAATTTTAAGCCATGCCTTGCCGCGAATGCCAGATGTGTAGGGACTATCAGGTTTTTTTGCCATTAGACCTTCATGTCCAGCTTTAATCGCTTCTTTCATGAAATGTTCAGCAGTCTCTGCGTCTGAGGTTACAATCTGTTTAGTGAGAGGAATATTTCCAGCAACAGTGGCTAGTCTTTGCCTTCGCAGATTATAGGGTTCATTTATGAGGCTTCCTCCATCGATATACAATGCGTCGAAGAGGTGGAGTTGGATTGGTATTTCTTTCAAGGCGTGTTGGATCTCGCGGATTCGTGTGAACCGTCGCATGAGATGCTGGAAAGGCATAGGATTGCCATCTTTGCCAACAGCGATAACTTCTCCTTCCAGTATGGCTTTCTCTGCCTTGACTGAGCTTCTCACCTGTTGAACAATCTCTGGGAGACTTCTTGTCACTTCCGTTAATCGCCTACTGAAAATTTTAACTGTGTCTCTCGATTTGTGGATTTGAACACGGGCACCATCAAGTTTGTATTCTAGTGCTGTCTGTCCTCCGTGCTCCGTTAAAACTTCGGCAACTGCTGTGGTCATCTGTGCTAACATCGGTTTTATTGGCCTGAAGATCTTGAATTTCACTCTCAGTAGTCCTGTTTTTCCTTCGAGTTTCGCTAGCGTTGCAACCCTACCTATATCTCCTGTAAGCATGCTTGCGGTTTGAACTGCTTCGAGGGGGATGTTGAAGGCTTTAGCTACTGCCTGTTCCATCAAGCCTTCGTGGAAACCTGTTCGCATCTCTTTCAGAAGAATTCGTGTCAGGTATTTTGCTTCAAGTGGGGTTGCAGAGCCCAATAGGGTTCCAAGCAGTCTTTCTTTCTTCTCTCGAGATCTTGCCCCTATAGTTTCAGCTATTTTTTCAAATGTGCGTCTGACTTCTAGTATGGTTAGTTGACTTTGGAAAAGCATCGCCTGCCTTCGTGTCTTGCCCCTCTCGAAGATGATTTTTATTGCGTCGCCTACGTCACCTGTCTTGGCAAAAGCGCTTGAAAGTACGTGATTGCCAGCATTTGTCACTTCTCTTATCGTCTTGTTGAGAGTTGCCCAGCTGACTTCTAGAACTCGTTGATCCCATCGTGGAAGGGCTCTGCTGACTAGCATTAACGTTGCGGGCTCAACCTCTTCATCATCCAACTCTAAAAGGAAGAAGGCAACCGCGCCTACCATGTCCTTTCGCTTTGTTGTGGATTCAAGTCTTTCGCAGAGTTTTGCCAGTGTGGTGAATGAGGTTGGCATATTAACCGCTTTCAGAAGAGGAAGATAACATGATGGAACATAAGCATTAGGTTTGGCAGGTTGCCTCAGAACATTTGGGATGCAAGCTTATCTTTAACTTCTTTAATCTTCTTCTGCACTTCAACAGCTTCTTTGCTGTCATCCTTTCCCAGTGCCTTGTAGGAGTCGAATATGTATTCTAGTGCGCTGACACCGAATCGGTCAAATCCTTTGCCGAAAGAGATCTCAGCAGATTTTTTGAATCTCTCAAGTGCTGTTTCATACTCTTTAAGCATGAAACTGCATTCGCCCGCTTTGAACATCATGTTCGAAGCGTCGAAGAAGTTGCTTTTCTTTTCGTAGAGTTCCGAAGATTGCAAGAACTTGTCAGCGGCATCTTCGTATTTTTCGATGTCGTATAGGGTCGTGGCTTCTTTGTGAAGTTTGATAGGGTCTTGTTTTTCAATACTCAACAGTTCTTCACCTGCAACTTCATATTCAATTGCCCCCGAATTGCTTTTAATGTTTTTCTACATCTCATATGCACGTCGCAATTCAAAAATGGTGTCCACTACTCACTCGGCAAACCCTTCCTTTTTCAGCTTCCAAGAAACAAATGCGACATACGCAAAGTCCGATAGTCGGTTTGTTTCCCCCTTTCGGGCTTATTGCTAAGTGGATGAAAGGCACAAGGCTCGGATTGAACCTTTTAATCGTGCCCGCTACATCTTCCCAAAATATCATCCATCATATGCATGCATGCATACTCTAGCACTTTCAAATCTGCTTTATCGTAAATTGCCTTCAACATCTTGATTCCACACGGAGTAAGGAGGAGTATTTGCTCACTTTGGCAGATGGCTAACTCTTTCAGAATTGCTCATAGCAGAAGCTATTATGAGAACTACAGCTAAGAATAAGAATACAATAAAATATTCCCCAAAACTGAATTTATAGGCTGCAGACGTCCAAGCCAATATCATAAAGAGAAAGCCAACCAACCCTATGATTTTCTCTACGAGCCGCCAAGATGAAGGGGTAGAATGAACTTCCGATTTGTATACAAGAAGCAGTGATACTCCAAGAAGAATCAAACCTACAATTCCACTGATGCCTAATGGTAAGCCTATATGTATTCTATAACTATGCAGATAATAAGGAAATATCCAAAGAAGCAAGATTGCTAGAAAACTCAACAAGAATCCTAAAATCTCCAGTGACAGAGCAATTCTCCGAGAAACTATGTCAATTATCCCCTTATGACAAGGTATGCGCTCTGTTTTTTATGAGTTGTGTTGGTTTTTAAGTTTTAGCTCTCTCTCAGCTCTAGCTACTCTAATGCATGCATGCTTAACATCAGAGGGTTATAAAGGATTTTTGGCTTTCCCAAGTTATCTTAAGGAAGAAATATACCTGTCACAGTATAGATATTTCGGAGATAGACAATGATCAGTCAGGATCTCAAGAGTACTATTCTGGAATTTCAGAGGAAAGAAATTACAGAACATGAAGCCTATCGAATGCATGCATGCTCGTGGAATTAAGGTCTTAGAAATGAGCGAAGCTGAATTAAGGGCGATTCGTCGCAGGAAAATCAAAGAACTCCAGAGGAACTTCGCAAACAAGCAGACTGAAGAACAAACAGATAAAGTTAATGATGACGAAGTCCTAAATCAGATTTTTTGTGGGAGAGCTTGGGAAGTATTCAATACAGGCAGCTATCAGTACCCGCGAATTATGTTGAAGGTTAAGCAAACCTTGGTGCAATTAGCTCTGTCTGGCAAACTGAAAGAGGTAACTGGAGAGCAGCTATACCGTTTTCTCCGAAACCTTGGATTACGTGTAAGAATGAAAACATCAATTAGCTTTGCCAAACATGGCAAACTCAAGTCTCTAAGTGAGAAAATCAAAGATGATCTAAAACTCTAATGCGCGCACGCATGTAAACTGTCATACATTGTATGTTTTTTGTACTTTTAAACAGACACTATAAACCGTAATGTGAGAAAATACTTTCCATCACCTATCAATGTTGGAGGCCTTGGTGTGAGGACATTTCCTAAGGGATATTTTTCCTATACAGGTTCTGCGCTTGGTAAGGGTTCCACAAGTCTATCGAACAGAATCTCAAGACACTCGAGAGATGAAAAGGCGAATCGATGGCATATCGATTTTTTATTGGGCGCGAAAAGCAGTCAAGTAGAAGCTGTGTTTATAATAGCAAGTGAGAAAAGACTGGAGTGCGAACTAAACCAACTTTTGAGAAACCGATTGAAGGCGAAGGTTGTTGTACCGAGCTTCGGTGCATCAGATTGCCATAAAAGGTGCGGGAGTCATCTACTTTTCTTCCCCAAAACTATGAGGAAAGCTTCTCTGATTGGAGATATCGCTAAGGCTCTATCCTTGGCAGATAACTGCTTCTCTATTTATTTGATGAGCGCTCACAGCTAAGTTCTATAAAGGATCTTATTTCTAGGAAGAGAAATTATTCGTTCAGAGACCAAAGATAAAGATTCCTTTGAGTGTCGAGTTCTCTCCTAAGAATCCCACCTTCCACCTCGACCAGTACTAGTTCAGCAGTCGCATCAACGATACATTTGTCTAGCAAGTGCCCTCCAAAGGCATTGCCTTTGCAGTCGCTGACCACTATATGTCCATGGACAACAATTTCAGAGTGCCTCTTTGTAGAGATGTTACCTGTGCAAGAAACTATCTCAAGTGGACCACTCTTCTCAATTGGCAGATATTTCCCTTCCTTGTAGAAGCCAAGAACGGCTTTCTTCAACGTTCCTATAAGAAAGAAGAAGCCAGACGTAATGTTATGCTCTCTAGCAGTTAAGGCAACCATCTGAAGAAGATCGTCCTTCTCTGAAAATCGAGCAAAAATAACCCTCTTTGCTTTCGACTCTATACTTCTCATTGAAATATCATCGTGATTCCTCAGCGGTCAGCGCTAAAAACCTTTTGGGGGGAACCTTGCTGAAGCTTTCTTGCCAGGATTCAGACCAGAAAGTCAAACTGAGTTTTAGATTCTCAAAGTCTAAAAGGTGGTGATAAGATAAATGATAATTGACCAAAGCAATCAAGAAATGAAAAGAGGTGTTTACTTTAATTCCGCTAGCACTATACAAAGAGAGGAGTTTCAAACTATGAAACTTAGAGCGAAGATAATTGATTTGAAAGTTGGCAAACGAATGGTTCTATTGCACGAAAAAGATGCTCTGGAAATCGGTGTTCTAGCTCATGATTGGGTAAAAATATCATCTACAAAGTATAAGACAGCAGCTTTCGTGGACACCACACAATCTTATTTGGAGCAAGGCGAAATCGGGATTTTTAAAGATCTCCATGACCAACTGAAAGCAAAAGATGGCGGGACGGTTTCTGTATCTCCAGCACAGCCACCTGAATCAATAAAGTTCATTCACAAACAGATTAAAGGTGAACCTCTGACTAAGGACGAATACTCCAGCATCATAAGAGATGTTGTTGACCACAAGTTGAGCGAGATCCAAATTGCTGCATTTCTTTTAGCAGGAGAATTTCATGGCTCGACCATTGACGAGATTGAGTATTTGACGCGTGCTATGATCGAAGCAGGGAAAGTTATCGACTTTGATAGATCTTGCTATGATAAACATAGTATAGGAGGAGTGCCAGGCAACAAAGTTTCTTTATTGATAGTTCCGATAGTGGCCGCTGCTGGATTACTGATTCCGAAGACTAGCAGCAGAGCTATAACTAGTTCTTCAGGAACTGCAGACACGATGGAAGTTCTTGCAGATGTTGAGTTTGACATTGATGAACTTAAGAGTATCGCGTTAAAGGCTTCAGGAGCGATAGTTTGGGGTGGAAAGCTGGGAATATCGCCAGCAGATGATTTGTTGATTCGTGTTGAACATCCCTTAAATATTGATCCTGTCGGGCAGATGCTTGCAAGTATTCTTTCCAAGAAACTGTCTGTCGGGGCAGACCATGTTGTTATTGACATCCCAGTTGGAGCTGGAGCCAAAGTCTCAACTATGGAAGAAGCACGAAAACTTGCTGAGAGTTTTGTAGAGCTAAGCGAACGTTTCAAGATGCACCTTCAATGCGGCATCACTTATGGAGGGCAACCTGTCGGTCACACTGTAGGTCCTGCCTTGGAAGCAAGAGAGGCATTATTGGCACTACAAGGAAAAGGGCCTGCAAGTCTCGTGGAAAAGGCTACTGCCCTTGCAGGTATACTTCTAGAGATGGGATTCAAGGCCCACCCTGATGAAGGAAAGGCCCTTGCCAAGGACATCCTTGCGTCTGGAAAGGCTTTAGAGAAGATGCGAGAGATCATCGAAATCCAAGGTGGTAACCCAAAGGTTCAACCTCAAGACATCAGTATCGGACACGAAACCATTGCGCTTAAAGCACCGTGTGATGGATTCGTGACAGATGTCGACAATGCTGCAATAACAGCTATAGCTAGGGCAGCAGGGGCTCCTCGAGAGAAGGGAGCGGGAATCGAACTACTCTGGAAGAGAGGCTGCAAAATAAAGAAGAACGATGTTTTACTACAAATACATGCTGAACGAAACTCAAAGCTCAACGAAGCCTACACCCTAGCTCTGAAAATGAATCCAATCACGATAGAAGGAATGCTTCTACGAAAGATTCCCCAGTTCACTTGACGAAGAGTAGCATGCTAGAGAGAGAATACGTTTTTGCGATACTGTAATATGAGTGCATTAACCATATGAAGGTCCGTGGATAGGATGAGTATCTTAATAAAGTGGCTGTCCCACTCGGGTTTTCAGATTTCTATCAATGAAACAATAGTCTACGTGGACCTCGAAGAGAACTCTCCAGTCACAAAGAAAGCGGACGTCATTTTGATAACGCATTCCCATTTCGATCATTGTCACCCAGCTAAAGTCAATGAAGCATCCAAAGAGAGTACAGTGATAATCGCTCCTGAAGACTGTTCTTCAAAACTGAACAGAAACGTTAGAACACTCAAGCCCGGAGAAGAGGAAACTTACGGAAAGATAAAGGTTAGAGCAGTTGAGGCTTACAATCACAAACGGTTTAGATCTCCTGGCAATCCTTATCATCCTAAAGGATTCGGCGTTGGTTACTTGATTGAAGTTGATGGCAAGATAATATATCATGCAGGAGACACAGATTTCATACCTGAGATGAATGAACTGGGAAGTATTGACGTTGCTCTACTCCCAAGTGGAGATACATATACAATGGACAATTCTGACGCCGCCGAGGCTGCGTTGGCGATTAACCCCAAAGTTGCAGTGCCAATGCATAGATGGGACATGGATCCTCAAGAATTCAAACAGAAAGTGGAAGCCAATTCGAATATTACTGTTCTAGTTCTGCGGGAAGGCGAAGAATATCAGGTGGGATAGAAAGCTTTCTAACTTTTAAGAATCAATGCATTTCGATTAAACCTAATAAGTCGAATAGTTGAGTCTATTGTTATCAAGACTGTCGTAATTAGTATTAATTGACGAAGCCTACTGAAAGTGTCGAAAAAGGAGTGGATGGTTATTTTCCAACCACTTTTCGCTTTGCTATTTCTATGTCTTCAGACTTTACGGTTTTACGTCCTGCATGCATAGCGTACTCTATTGCTTCTTTTGCGATTTTTATACCGATATCTTCGAGGGCGATTGCCAAAGCTTTCGCTGCGTCCTCACTGACTCTGTCTGCTTTGGCTTTTTTGATTATTCTATGCATTGGCGCAATGGACAACTCTAAATTAGCCATTTAACCATCTCCGTGGCTTCTTTTCTTATTTAAGCCAGTACTTAAGGTTTTCTTCTTAAGTCCAAGTCTAGGCTAGACCCTTCCGAGTTGTGACGTGCTTCAGAAATGTCCTGAGCCTTCATCCGTGGCAGGTTGGCAAGGATAATTATCATGATTGATACCTAATGAAGGAATTAGCGCATTCTGAAGAGTTCATTTGTGTTTGCCACAGTTGCGCTGGTCAACCCGTCTATAGAAATCTTCTTGAGCTCTGCAATCTTTCTAGCCGTAAAGACTAGAAATGCGGGTTCATTCCGTTTTCCTCTAACATCTTGAGGAGCCAGCCACGGACAATCTGTCTCTAACAGAATCCTATTCAAATCTATCCATTGGACAACTTCACGCAGTCCTCTAGAATTTGGATAAGTGACAGATCCAGCGAAGGATATGTAAAAGCCCATCTTAATGCATTGTCTAGCCATGTCTTTGCTTCCAGAGAAACAGTGCATTACGCCTCTAATCTTTCCTTTGAACTTTGACAATGCTTTCACAACATCTGCGTGTGCTTCTCGGTTGTGGACTATCACAGGTAAGTCCAACTTCTCAGCTAATGATAACTGAGTAATGAAGGTTCTCCATTGGACTTCAATTGGAGATAATTTCCTATAATAGTCTAATCCGATCTCTCCGATAGCTACAACTTTTCGGTTTTCAGAGAGTTTTTCCAGCTCATCAAGTATATTATCATCTAATTGGTTTGCCACATGAGGATGAAAGCCGACAGCTGCGTACAGCTCATTGTATTTATCAGCAAGCTCGATGCCTTTTCTGCTGCCATCAAAATCAAATCCAACATTCACAACGTTTTCCACACCTTCTCTCGCAGCTCTGTCAAGAACATCTTCCAGATCTTTGTTAAAACTCGCCCATTGAAGATGAGCGTGACTATCCACCAGCAACTCACAAATCTCCTTGCACCTTATTACTTCCAATCTAACGTGAGATTGTTTAAGCATTATGTAGAAAACTGCATGCATCTTCCGGTACATCGCCTCGTTCAACCTGAACTCATCGAAGACATTATGTACCGTACCTGTATGCATGATAGTTTTTTACAATTACATGGAATCCTAACATTGCCTTTCTTTCTACGCTTGTAAAAATTTTCGCCGTCGTCGCCAAAAAAAAGGGTTAGAAAAATTCTAAATCGTCTTCTCTAGAATCGTCACGACTGCAGGAAGACACATAAGAATCAGCTTGAGAAATCTCTAGCCACCTGACCCAACAAAAGCAGTTAATCATGTCATAATGAGTGCAGTCCGAACAGGTCATGCATGCATATGAACTTCCGGAAAAGACACGACTTTGTTTAAGAACAATAGAAACCGCTTTGGAGTTTGAAGAATCAAGATTAACATATACCAAGGATCTTATTCACTTCCCCCATCTCTGATTTTGGATTGATTTACAAATGTGTGCGCGCAACACTTTCAGTTAACTCTCCCTTCTCTGGATGTATGATCTGTCATAATCGTTAAATAGTGACTTCTAACAGTGCTTCAGTGCTTGCGTTTCATCGCTCTATCTTGGTGAATGTGATAATGAACCCCATTTCTTGGCCTTTCCCTTCACGAAATGCACGCCGTGAACTGCAAGCTTGCCCGTCACCAGCCATTTATGCAGCGCGAATTTTCGGTTGAATAAGTCGAAAAAGGCATAGAATATGAGAATGAAGTGAGAGAATATGTTTCCGATTTACTGGAAGAACTTTTCTTGGAATTTCCTAAACTTCGCCAGTCCTTCATTATAGAGTTCTATGAGCGCGCTTTTTTCGCAATCTGATATGCGTCTCTTCTCTTGCTTTTTTTGAGAAAATACCACGCCAGCCATGTGATGATGAAGGTTGGTAAAATGTCTGCACCTGGAACTAGCTCAAAAAAAGTTATAGCTCCAATCCACCGGAACATCAAAAGGCAAGCGACAATCCCAGCAATATCGAGCATATCGCCGATAACAGGCATAAGCAAAACTGCAGCCATATACTCGCTGATGTCCAGCACTATACAGAGTATGAGCGAAAATAATTCAACTTCGCTGAGGACAAAGTATCCGCGAAAAGGCGTGAACTCTCTATTCAATTCTCCCGTTCTCCTTTTTCCTAACAATATAAGAAGAATTCTCTGAAGAGAAATATAAAATGCATGCATGCGTTAAGGCGTTTGCTCTTAAGGCAAGGATCCACTATACCAAATCGCTTTTATGGAAGCTTCAATACTTAGAGCCAATAAGAGTAAGGCTAGAGATCTGAAAAAGAGAGGATGAATGAAAAATTGGGTAAGGTTCGCCCGGAAAATGTGAAGAAGGTCGCTCGTGAACTGATAAGGCTTAATCCTGAAAAATTCAACAATGACTTCCAGAACAATAAGGAGATGGTGAACGCGCTAACGCACACTTCTTCTGTGAAGCTTAGGAACAGAATTGCCGGTTACATCACATCGTTGCTTTCAACCTCTTCCTTAGAAGAAGAGGAGGAAGAATCTGAAGAGGGAGAGGTAAAGGAGCAGAGTTGAGAATACGATGACAACGATTGGCAATTACAGAAAAGGATGGGCACTTCGCTACCTTAGAGAAGCGAAAGCAGAACTCTTAGCCGCTAGGAAGACACCATCAATTGCACACAGTCTGGTACTTGAAGCTATGAGAAAGGCTCAAGCAGCGATCTACTATAGTCTTGGAGACCCAGCGTTCATAGAATCTATTGTCTATCAATCGCTCTTAACTCAACCACAACTGGCAAATGAACCGACATTGAAATGCTTGATTGAAATTGAGAAGACCATACAGAAACTCTCTCAAACACTAGACTTACAACTTCCTAAAACTATAGATCAAGCGAACAATGTAATGGAAATCGCATCTGATATTGTGGAACTCTTTGTAGGCGAGAAATTATAGGGTCTTTCAGGCGTTTCCAGGCTGGGGTTTACATAGTCTGATGTAATGAAGATGATGGCTAAAATAAGAATAGAATTCTTGGGAGTCTTGGCTGGACTTGCCAAGAGAAGTACTGTTTCTCTTGAACTTCAAAGCCCAATAATTGTCGGAGATGTAATCTCAGAACTGGTCAACCGGTTCTCACAAGAGTTTAAACAGGCTTTGATTGACCCCGAACTAAATGACCCACGACCAAATGTTCTCATTATGCTGAATAAGAAGGAAATAAGTGCCCTAAATGGACTTGAAACCGGAGTTAAAGATGGTGACAAGCTAGTTTTACTGCCAGTCTCCCATGGAGGCTAGCCTTATCTTTAACAGATGATGTCATTCAATATCGGATTCCCACAAGACCTCCTTCATTTTGACTAGGTCATCAAAATCAATAATGTCACCGTCTACTATCTTCAGCTTCTCTTCGATTCTGCCTTTTTCTATCGTGATGAGGTTATAGGAGTTGAAAAAGAACCCTCGGAGCTTTTCACAAGAGACACTTCCAGCATGGATCACTTTCATATCTTCTATCTGCCATCTCCAAGGTCTATGCCTGTGACCACATAGGACGAGATTTACCTCTGATCTGATTAGAGTTCTCAAGATGTCTCCTGCGTCGACTATGGTAATTGGATCCGCTCCCGTATCTGGAACTGGAACGACGTGATGGTGGATTGTGACGATTTTTGTTTTACCTGAGTGTTTCGCCAAGACATTTTCCAGCCAGAGGTTCTGCCTATGACCAACTTCTCCATCATCTCTATCAGGTCTTGCAGAACTAACGACGAAGATAACAACGTTTCCGATCTCTGTTACTCGTGAAAATGGGAACAGCTCTCGGAAGATAAGATAGCCAGTTGAGCGATAGTCGTGATTTCCACTTACAAATATGATTCTTTCAGCCTTCAACTTTTTCAGTTCCTTCGCCACCTTCTGAAATTCAACCATTAGTCCTTCCTCGGTCAGATCTCCAGTGACTATAATGGCATCTGGAGTCATGGAGTTAATTTCATTGATAGCGGTATGGAACATTTTCGGTCGAAACATTGAACCATAATGGATATCAGAGATTTGAACAAGCAACATATCCTCATTTCCTTCTCTGGCTATTCCACGATAACTTCTATAGAGATATACGTATTTAACTGTAGAATTTCTAGGGGAAGTAGATGTTTGACAGTTTAATTGCATGTCCATGTCTACCATTCTTCGTCAGGTTCTCCTAACAGACCTAAGTCTTCTTCCATTTCTTCGTCTAAGTCGTCCTCAAGCTCTAGCCTAGAGGAACCGCTTACAGTACCGACTATCTTTTGCCATAGGGTTTTCTTAGGTTTCTCTTCTGGTTCTCTGTAAGGCATTGACAATCTGCTAGTTCTGAATAATGGAATACCACGAATCTTCAGCTTCTCTTTGAGGTAATAGATTAAATAACCTACGTCTAAGGCTAGAGCTACACGACACCAATCCGAACCGTAGTAAGCTCTGAATCTACGCTTTGCGTTGGGTTCGTTGCCAAGTCTAAAGTGATAGCGTTGCTGAGTCAGTCGAATGAAAGCACAATCAATTAGGCTTAGGTCTGGAGTTATGCCTAAGCATCTAATCTTGTGGTTTGCTCCTACTGACATTATTCTGAGAATGTTCTGAGAAACGTTGCCTCTGACATTCTTAGCGTACAACTGGAATTCTTCAAACACCACTAGCAACCATTGACTAGGGTTTCTGTTGACCCTAGACCTCCAGACATCGTTCAACACGTTTTCAACGAATTCCTTCTGGTAACTTGGAAGTAGTAAGCTTATGTCATAAATTATGCTACGTCTAGGCAATACGTAACTCATCGTAGTCTCTGAGACTTGAAAGTACGTTCTGACTGAGCTTTGAGATTTCCAATGACCAACGTTATCGAAGACAATTACTTGCCATCCTTGACGCATGAGAACATCACTCAATGCCATGACTAATCTAGACTTGCCTTGTTGGTTTGTTCCAGTAACGAGAATGTTTGATTTCCTTGCTTCTTCGACATCTATCGGGTATAACATGTTTTACAACTTGCTCCTCAGCGTTTTTTCCAAGTAGAATAAGGGTTTTCCTAGCTTATAAACGTTATTCATGCTTTAGGACGGCTTATTTCGACTAATAGAACCCTAAGAATCGGTATTTTGCACATAAGCCGCAAATTTACCAAGATTTACCAATGATTCTTACTCTGGAACTTTCATTGCTAATGCGATAGCGGTAATAATTCCCAGAAAAATCATTGGGAATAAATAAACTATAAATAGATTTAATGAGAGTGCACCTCGACTCATTTCGGTAATAAGCCAGCCCATGATGGGTCCACATATGAAAACTGCAATAATACATATAACTTTCAAAACTCTGACGTAAGATTTTAGGTTAGAAGGCAAAAAGTCTTCTTCAGAAATCTTAATTATTCTTCTTGCGAGACTTACCTTCATCTTTTCTATCGCACGTGTTTTCGCCCTCTCTAGTTCTTCATCAGCAGACATTATCTAAAACCTTCTATCTGCTTCCTTTTTCAATTCTTTGATTTGTTGTTCGAGTCTTGTCCGTTCTTTCTGCATTTCCATTATCTTCGTGTTCATCTCTGAGATTTTATCTTCCGTTTCTGAAAGCGTCTCTATGTATTGGCGTTCAAACTTATCTTGCATTCTCATTACAATTTCTTCATATTCAGAAGACTTCACCAAGGTGGACTGTGATGCCGCTTCCAGATACCCCTTAAATCGTTTTTTCATCTTCTTTCGGTAAAGGTAGGCGGCAAAAGATACAACCATTCCACCATAAGTAATTCCAACTAATATACCAAGACTTGGTATTTCCTCAATGAAAGCTATATTCGCAAGCCCAAATACTATCATAAGACCCATGAGCGTGACAGTGTTCAAGAAAGCATTTCTATCCAAGTAGTCTACAAACAGAGATATTAAACGCAGCAATTCAACTGCCGCTCTTTTTTCATTCTTGTGAGCTTCTGGCATTTTTTTCACAGTTCTAATTAGTTCTTTTGGTTGCGCTTTAAATTTTCCGCTTTTCTCACTTCTAATCTACGAAAGATTTAAGTTGTCTCGCTAACATCTTTGGATAGGAGAAAACCTATGCCTATAAAGGTTGAAGATGCAAGAAAATACAAAGGATATGAAGAAACCGAATTGAAAATCGTCAAGTTTCTTGAGAAGGATAAGGGAAATGCATTTACCTCAAAGGAGATTAGGGAAGGAATCGGACGAAAGGATATTGGATATTCTCCTAATGAAAAAGATTCTTATTGGACATGGCAGAATGTTGGGTTGTTTGCACTTAATGTTACAAACGATGTGCTGTTTGACATGAAACTAGACCGAATGGTTCAAGAAAGGAAAATAAGTGTTAGTGAAGTTACTGGGAAGGAATATTACTTTTTAGAGTAAGAAGTTTACCTTAACAAGCTCAGAAAAAAGGGAAAATGAGAGAGCTAGGCATCATAACCGAATTTTTCTTTAAACTCTTTCTCTGGTAGTGAACCATGTTCAAATTTGGCTTTTTCTAATAGTTTCTCGTAACATTCATTACAAAATGTTTTTGCGATATTGTCAAGACGAACTTCAGCATTGATTGTGATTCTTGAATGGTATTCTGTGAAGTGGTCTTCGCTTTTATCTTCGTTGCATATTTCACACTTCATGCTTGTTCACCTTCCTTTTGGTTTTTAGGCATACGAACCCAAATGTTTTCGCTCTTGTCTATTACTATGTCTTGCTCTGCTCGTTTTGGATTTAAACGAAAAGTTTGCATTCTCTCTGAAATCCCTTCGATAAAAACCTCTCGATTCACTAGATTATTAAATACTCTCTTTGTTGGTTCTGGTGTAGCATCGTTGTTATAGGTCTGGTTGTACTCAATGAAAGAATCTTTCTCTATCTCCATGTCATAAGGAGACTTTCTATTTTCCATGGCTTCTCTTATGGCTTGGTCTCTAGCTCTAATCAACATCTTTCTTATTTTCCTCTCGAACTCTACGGTTCTAGGATTCGTCATTCCACACACACTCACACAAAACGGATATCTTACTACTTAATAAACCTTTAATGGAAAAAACTCCATGCTAGACTTATGTTTCACACACACGCACACACTACACACACACGAAACGTTTTTCTCTAGTTTGTAAAAAATCGGGTATCCTCTCTATCTTCAATGTTATTTAGTGTGTGTGTATGTGTGTGTGAGTGAGAGTATATGTGTATATGTATATAGATAGTAGTTGACTGGTTGACCCCTTTGAAGTTTAATTGATTTCTTGCCTCTTCAATTCGTGTGTGTGTCTAGTGTGTATGTGTGTGTGGCACTCACATAAGCGGTCTCATTTCATCAGTTGATTAAAAAGAGAGGAAGAATTCGCCTATGTTCTACAAGAGCCATCTTTTTCCTTTGCCAGACACTCATTATCAAGTTCGCCATAGCTGGGTCTTTCTTTGCCGCTCATCGTAACCTCATCATAATCTGATGTCGGATAGTTAGAGCAGTTCTTGCACCAATGCCATGTATCTTTCCCTTTTCTTTTACGGTAAGTTGGCATAAATTCTCACCCCCTCCAACCTTACTTATAGTTAACCTATACCTTAACGTAGTATATAAAACTTTAAACAGCTAAATTTGTTTCAATTGGGGCTTGATTAAGCTTTTTTTCCATTAAACAACTTTTGTTAAGCATGGGAGATAAGCTTAAATACAAAATATATGTTTCGTATATCGCAAGACTTAAGTAGGCGAACTAAATGAAACAACAACCAATCAAGTATACACAGCTAAATGTTAGAGAAGATACTTTCTCGATTATTAAGTGGCTGGCGGAACATCAACAAAAGCCGAAATCGTTATTCGTGAAGGAAATTTTTGAGGCTCTTTTTGACGTGGCAAGCCAGTTTCAGGGACCTACAATTATGCTCGTAGACTGTCACGGTAGGCAAGCAACATTCACGTTTTCGGGTCGGTCTGTTCTTCACAGTGGTAGTTTTCCAACAGAAACTATGCTTCCAGATGAAGAAGCCGACAAGATGGTAGCGGAAAAGGTTGATAAACAGTTTGAAGAGGAGAAGAAACATGTCTGAAGATGGAAATGCTGGAGAAGGTAGAGCAACAATCAAGAAGAAAATAATGTTGTCACCAACAAAAGAACTGGAAGTTGAGGTTGAAATTGACCCCGAATTATTGAAGTCCAAGAAAATCGTTGATGCACGAGCCAGTGAAATAGCGTTGGAATTGACATCGTTAGGATTGCCGACTGACTCCAGCGAAATTTCAACAGATAACATCAAAGAGAAATTTGATGAACTTAAAGCGTTAAGGGAAAAACATGAAGAAGACGAATTAAAAGTTTTAGGCGATGCTGACCCAACTAGGAAACTTAGTTCTGGTTCATTAACTCTTGCGGGACAAAATGCTGGCGAAGAACCTTCGTTTGATAGCCATGAAGAATTAATTGAATTTCTCCAAGAAAAAGCGAATAGCACGGACCAGAATGAAGAAGCTAGAGTACATAGGATTCGAGCGAAAAAAATCATTGAGCAATTGTATCGCAAGTCGTTCAATGCTAAGAGAACTAATCCCGCTCCATTTCAAGGAACAGAATTTAAGGGGGAAATTGACCCTGAAACTGGAAAAGAAGAAGGCGTAGTCAAAACGATGAACCGAATGTGGAGAAAGAGAAACCGAGAATTGATTAAGAAAAAATCTGGCGGTCAAGAGGTTGAAGAGTGATGGTAGCGAAGATTAAAACTACTGCATGGGAAACCTTAGTAAAAGATGGCGAAACCGATGAATGGCAATTCAAGCGTGAAGAACAAATACTCGAATGGGATTATGACCAGAGAAAGTACGTGAAAAAGGGTAAACCAACCACTACGTTTCTACCGCTTGAAGAGAGAGGACTAAGCCGATCATCGAAGATGACATGCTTGATAAAAAGGAGTGCAATTTCTACGTACGACCTTCGACCACTGTCAGCTACTTTTGTACAAGACTTTGTGATTAAAGTTCCAAAAATTGCGGAATTTAAAGATGTGTACGTTAAGAAGACCGACCCAATCTATGAGCGAAATCAAACAGGACGGAAAATTTTTCGATTTCCAGCTTTCTTTATGATTTGCATTCTGGGTGCTGATAGCCAAACCGTTAGTTTCGGTCATAAGTGGGTAAAGCGAGTTGGCAAAGAGAAGAAAGTCTCACTAAAAGAAGGCGCAAGAATGATTCGAGCTAAAGAAATCGGAGCGATATTAATAGAAGACCCGAATTTGCCAGATGGACATGAGCACAGATACCAAATACAGTTGGCATGGTAGATGAACTACAACGAAGCATCAGTAAAATTTCATCGTTTGCCCCAAAGCGATAAGATGTTGTACATTACATTATTTAAAAAAGGCTTGACAGATTTAGTCACGTTTATGACGGAGTACGAAAAGAAACAGGAAACCATACGTCAAGCAATCAGAGATAGGAAAACAGCGATTGTAAAGAAAGAAATCGAAGAAACCGCTTCGCAACACGCTAAAACTAAAAATGAATTGCTGGACGTAATCAATGAGCAATTGATTAACATAGGTCTTAATGAGGCATGGTGGCTGAGACTACGTGGATTTTTTGAAACTGCATGTGGGTCTAAAACCACAGAATTGGTTGTAGTGTGTTTGAAAAGAATTGATGCATACAACTGGCAAGTAACAACGTTAGATTCTCCAAGCAAAAAAAAGAGAGTTGTAATTGATGTCGGAGCTTGGGAAGAATAGCGGAAACTCAGGATTTGACGTTCTAGGACCAGATTTCAGTCTGAAAGTAGGCAACGAAAGCGACGATGATTGTCAAACTCTAGTTCTCGGAACCTATCCAGCTATTATCGAAATCGGAATCACCCACGAAGGCGTTAGGGATGTTCGAATTAGGTATCAGAAACTAAAAGAGCAAATTCTTGAAATCGAAATGCCGTTGGGGATTCCAGTCGAAGATACTTTTGAGATTTTGTGGAGTCTAGGTGTTAAGGTTAAATGTGACAATCTTTTAACCGTCGAAGTCCCATTGGCAATTACACGTGCAATTCTAGATATACTGACTGTTCAAGCTCCATTGCTTGCGAAATGGAAAATTTTCATTCAAGTGGACCGACATAACGAGTCCGTCATTAAACTTCACACAACCAATAAAGTCGGAGAGAAACGAGTCCAAGTAATTGAAACATTGAACGAACTTAGAAAAAAACTCCGAGAAGAGGATTAAAGAATCGAATCAGAGGAAGAGAAGAAAATTGATAACCGAAATTAATAGGAAATGGCTTTCAGCCTTCAAGCAACGAATGGCTAAAGGAAAAAAGAAGAGGGTACAAGATTGCGTTTATCTAGATAGAATTCAGAAGAGAATTGACCGAGAACTTGGAATGGCATTGAAACTTGCTAAGGAATACCCAGAAATTTTTGTAGGAAAATCAGAAGAAATTCGAGAATCAAATCGTTTGAGAACACTTCTGTTAATAATCAAATTTATGAACCCGAAAATAGACGTTCAGATGGTGCTGAAGAATTTAGACCTTCCAGAAGGTAAGCAAGATGGTTCTGAGTAAAGAAAAACGAAAGAAATTGGCTGATGAATTATTCAACGAAGATGCGTTGACACCGAAGGAACAGAAGGCTCACCATAAAGAAGCCGATAGACTGGAAGCATTTTTAGCGAGTCCGCCTAACCCAGACCGACCGACCGAGAGGACGAATTACAGAGAGGAAATGAAACGGCAAGAGGAAGCCTATAACGGTCAACCAGAACCGAAACAAATTATTTCACAAGAGGAAATTCAAAGCATGGTAGATGTCATAATGCAGAGACACAAGCGTATAAGCCAAGCGGAAAATGAAACCCATCTTCTTGGTGCGTCAGAAGAACAAGAGAATCCCGACTTAGACGAAGACAGAGCAAATCAAGAAGCGGAAAACAAGAACGAAGAAGAGGTGGTTGAACAAGATGGTTAAGAAAACATTGTCGCCAGCATGGGATGAGGAACTTCGCATTCTAAGAGAATGGCAAAAGAAAGAGGAGAAAAAGAACCGTGTATGACATTTACGAAGGTTGCGGGATAATCTTTCAGATAGAAAAGTACCTAGCGAAAGAATTACATATGATGTTCAGCTGGAGCATGAAGAACAGACTTGCAGAGGCGAAGTATTTCGAGAAGCTTGAGCATGAGAAGCTAGAGGCATTTATTCGTACCGACTGGCAAGCCTTCTTTGAGAAGAATGAACCAGTTGAACTGACGGAAAAGGTCAAGGCAAGTATTACACGCATTTTCAACAGTTTGCTGGAACCCATAGATTCACAACTGGACTCTAGAGGCTACATTGACGGTGTAAACGAATACGTTAGTTATCTGATTTACACGGACGTTATTCTTTCGTGGTTTCTCTACAAAGTCGAAGAATCAATGAAAAGCGAAGTTTTTCAGACCGTTTTAAACTATTATCGGTTTCTGAGAAGTGAGGTTGAAAGACGAAACTTCCTAGTAAGCGAACCTTGGAACATTCAACCGTTAACTAGGTACAATAATAGTCGAGAAACAGAGAAGGCTAGAGTCAGAGAATTGGAACAACAGAAGCGAGAATTAACGTCTAGAGGTCCGTGTCCAGAATGCGGAAGTAGAGGCAACAACATAATGAGCTACGGTTTACAGTGGCACTGTAAGAAGTGCGGAAGGCGATGGCTCAAGAACCCTAGAGGGAAGCACTAAGTCATAGTGATTGGAAGGAGCGTCTAAGAACGGTAAGAAAGTAAACCCGTCACCGCACTCCCCCTAAATTTGTGCGGTCGAGATTCGTTCCTTCCTTCACATCATCTCAGTGACGGAAAAGGAAGTTGAGAGCGGTAAGACCGTTTCGTAAGAGCGGTCGAGGGTCCACGCCCCCACTTAATCCGCCGCTATGCTTCGCAAGAAGTCATGGTGAACCGCTTCCTTCCTTCACATCTAGTATTTAAAAGAATCTTTAACAGTAAATGTTTAAACAGCCTATTTTTTCATCATTTCCGACCGACCGCAAAAAATGGTGGTGGTAAATCCAGTTGTATAATTAAGCAATATTTTCAGCGTTCAAGTGCCACCACCAATTTTAGCGTTTACGATACGTTGAGGGGGTCTTAGCACATATCTAGGTTGTCAATCTGGTATGTGTGGGGGAGTTGTTTTTGGGCTTCTTTTCGGATATTAGACAGTTTAAGTGTCACCCTTCTATACAAGGTTGACAGTTACACCATAAAAGTGGTGGTGGTGCAACAATAACATGAAAGACGCATAGACCCCATGCTGTAGGTGTTATTAGACCTATTGTCCTACCTTTATTGTTAGTTGATTGCGTGTTAATTGAGTATAGGGTCTGGTCTAGGTGTCTGATTGAACGGTTCTGAAAAGTAGAATTAAAAAAAGAAAGAGAGAGATTTATTTGGGTTCTTCTTCAAACTCTTCTGTGAAGGTTATGCCTTTTGATTGCAGAACTTTCTTTATGGCTTCGATTGTCTTGAAGTATTGATTGTTCAAGGTGTCCTCTAGGTGTTCGATTTGGGTTTGCTGTTTCGCTATTAACTTCGCAAGTTCGCTGTAGTTCTCTTTGAATTCCTTCTCTAAGAGGTCTATCTTGTGGCTAGGTGTACCGAAACCGTTTATCGCAAGGTATTTGAAAGCTGATTTGTAAGCTTCTCTGATAGGAACCTCTAAGGCTTCTGGACTACCATAATGTTTCCTTGCTCCTTGGCGTTGATGTCCTACCATGATGTCTTTGAGTTCTTGAACGACTTGCCCCGCAAGCAAGCCTATCATGTACGAGTCACGTAGGTTCTTAGTCTTCCAGTCTTTCGTCTTGTCTGGGAAGGCTCTTTCAACGATTGATTTCAAGGCTAAGTTAATTTCCCTTGCATCTAGTGGCTTGTCTCTGAAGCTGACGAATAAAGCTCCTTCTTTTGGATTACCTCTTTCTTTAAGCATCATTCTAAGGTCTGCTAGGGCTTCGTAGCTCAAACAAGTGCATTGGTAGATGTTTGTCTTCTCCCTCATCTGGAAGTGATAGTAATGTTCCTCTTCTGGAATTTGCCAGTTGCCTTCGTTGTCGTAGAAATTAAAGTTCTCGATTCGCATGTTAGTCACATCGCTATGCAAGAAACCAGATTGATACATCACCAACATTAAAGTACGGTCTCTAGGTGTCTTAGCATGTCGGTAAAGCTTTCTGATTCCCTCATTCTTCAAGACCCACTTGCGACTAGTTTTCTCTTCCTCTGTAGGCTCTGGCTTCAACTGACCTCTAGCGAACTGGAGCTTGACACCGTTTCTAGAGAAGAAGCTTTGAGTCGAAACAAGGTAGCTATGAATTGTGGTTGATTTGAGACCTTCTTCCTCCAGTGAGTGCATGTACTTGATGACTTCTTGCTCCCAATATTGACGCTTGCCTATGTTCGTGCTAATCAAGTGTTCAAGTCTGCTCTGAATTATTTCGGTGGGTGTCTTATTAGTGAATTCTAGGAATTTAGGAAAGGTTCTAAGGTAATTGCGTTGTGTCCTCTCGTTGCCTATTTGGTCGAACCAGTTCTTTGCGTACTTATCTTCTAACCATGACATTTTCTTATTCAATATTATCACCACCTTCTAATTTTTTAGATTTGCTACAGTTAAATTGCATAAAATCCAAGTAGGAGTCTGACAGTCTTAGTGTAGACTCTCTATAGATGCTTTTCGTACATGAGTAAGTCAGACGCTGTAGCGCTGAGTGCTTATTTCTGCGGAAAATGTACAGGCAAAAGAGTTTTATTCATCGCTAATTTCCATAGTTTGAGGGTTAGATTGTTGCCCGCATTATTGTGTAGACTTGGATTCCACAAGTGGAAAAACTATGGAGAACGGGTCATGGTTGTTTGGAGAGAGCCGGGATTTCTACCAGGAACTAAAGTCAACAAGAAAAAACATGTCTTCTCCAAAAGGAGTTGTTTGCGATGTGGAGTTACGGAGGAGAAACAGTTCTCTGAGACGATCGACGGACAATTAGAGATAACTGGCTGCGTAATAATAGAAGCAGATGATAAGTAAATAGGTCACCTTTATCGTAGGTAGCTTATCCAAGCGTCAGGATTCTGGTACTTCACTTTGAGGTGATTTTTCCAGAAGGCTCTTGCTAAAATAATAAAGTCTTTGGATTTCAACCTATTGCTACTCATATCTTGACACTGAATAAACGATATACGTCTCAATTTTTAAACAGATTTCCCTCTCACAACATATTACAGAAGCTGAAATATGGCAGAGATAAGACATACCCAGCGAGATAGCAGAATTATCTTCTGGAAAAATATTTCAGAAAGCCTTTATCCGTTGATTGACAATCTTCGTTTTCACCACCCTCCCCAAAAGATATCAGAGACGCAAGCCAATGAAGATCAACTTTTGAATACAACTATCATAGTATCTACAATGCTGTTATTTGCAGGGTTCAGAAGATATTGAGAGAGGCATCTACTATGAGTCAACTGGGTGAAATATTGTACCTTTCCTGCTCTGATGTGGAGAAACTAGGCATTCCCATGAACGAGATTATTAGCATTGTGGAGAAAGCTTTTCTCGAAAAGGCCCTCGGCAGAACAGAAGCACCTCCAAAACCAGGCATTCATCCACAGAAAGACGCATTCATCCATGCTATGCCCGCCTACATACCGAAGATGCATTCTGCTGGTGTGAAGTGGGTGTCAGGTTTTCCAGAGAATGCACGACGAAAATTGCCATATATAACAGGTGTACTAGTTCTGAATAATTTAGAAACTGGCTTGCCGATCTGCATTATGGATTGTTCGTGGGTAACTGCAAAGAGAACTGGTGCCGCAACTGCAGTTGCCGCTAAGCATTTGGCTAAGGAAGATTCAAAGGTTGTAGGCATATTAGGGTGCGGTGTTCAAGGAAGGAGCAATCTCGAAGCCCTGACGGTTGTCTGCAATAGTCTTGAAAGGGTGCAAGCTTATGATATTAACGAGAGAAACCTATGTGCGTATGTTAAAGATATGACTGTCAAACACGGATTGGAAGTCTTAGCTGTTAGTTCGCCTAGAAAAGCTGTTGAGGAATGCGACGTGGTTGTTACTGCGGGGCCAATCTTGAAGGATCCGAAGCCAATCATCGAAGATTCATGGTTTCCGGATGGTGGTTTTGCGTGTCCCTTGGATTTTGACTCTTACTGGAAGCCTGAAGCTATGCGTTCCATGGATAAGTTTTACACTGATGATAAGACCCAACTGAGGTACTATAAAGAGCAGGGTTACTTTTTGGACATCCCTGAGGTATATGCAGATCTAGGCGAGGTTGTAGGGGGACAAAAGCTTGGTCGAGAAGATTGCGATGAACGAATAATGTCGATGAACTTAGGATTGGCTATTGAGGACATGGCTACTGCAACATATGTCTATGGAAAAGCTAAGGAGAAAGGAGTTGGCAGGTGGCTCCCGCTTTAATAACTGTGAAGCTACAACATCTACGCTATTGAAATCTTCTTCACGAATTCCTTAGCCAATTGTATTGTGTTTCTCAAATCATCCACATGGGCAATGGATGCAGGGCCATGAATATATCTGCAGGGTACTGCCACTGTCCCGCTTGGAACACCAGCTTTTGTAAGATGGATTGCTCCCGCGTCAGTTCCACCTGTTGGAACTCTTTTAAATTGGAATGGTATCGATTTCTCCCTCCCAAGAGAAACCAAGGTTTGTAAGACCTTTGGATGGGTGATTGTGGCTCTATCAACTATTGTCACTACTGGGCCACTCTTCAGCTTCGAAGATACTCGATCTGGTCTTGAGCCTGGAACGTCTGCTGCAAAGGTTCCTTCAAGAGCGAGACCGTAGTCAGGGTTTATCTGCCAAGCAGCTGTACGGGCTCCCCTTAGCCCAACTTCTTCTTGAACTGTTCCCACAGCAACAAAGTTGCAGGACGATTCCTTTAATGCTTTAAAAACTTCTACCAAGACTGTGCATCCCGCTCTGTCGTCAAAGGCTTTACCGCATATGTAGCCATCTCCAAGCTCTTCGAATCTAACATTGAAGACCCCTGTGGTTCCAATCTCTAAACCCTTTTCTTCTGCTTGTTTGAGGGTTTCAGCCCCTACGTCAATAAAGAGATCTTCCTGAGGAATCGCCTGTTTTTTCTCCTCTTCTCTCATGAGGTGAGGTGGTTTAGTTCCGATGATTCCTTTGATGTCACCTTTGTTACCTCTGAGAAGTATCCTCTGCCCAGGAAGGGTTGTACTGGGTATTCCACCTAGAATATGAAAGCGAAGAAAACCGTCGTCCTCTATGTGAGTAACCATAAACGCTACTTCATCCATATGCGCCGATATCATCACTTTTGGAAGACCTTCCTTCCCATGATGATAGAAGAGAACATTTCCGAGCCTATCGATCTTTATATCGTCCGCGTACTCTTCCAGTTCTTGCTTCAGAATGTTACCCACTTCCTTTTCGTTTCCAGGTGGCCCAAAGGCATTGGAAAGGGCGGCAAGAAGATGAATTTCACTAGACAAATATTTCACGACTGTTCATTCGTAAAATTAATAGTTAAGTCTTCTCTTTGCTAAGTCTCTGATCGTGTTGAGCCAGTTTGCGCATGAATAGAAGACTCCGACAAGTAGGTTTATTTAAAGTTGACTAAAAAACTAATATGGTGCCTACTCTAAAAACGGTATTATGGCTTTTTCCATCAGACGGACCAATGGAATCGAAGTTTTGTTTAAGGACACCCAGGTTGTTCTGGATGCAGTAAGAAGATCAGATAATCCCATTTTCATATCTCACGCCCACGGTGATCACTGCGGCAGGTTGAAGTTGGTCGACGAAGCGTATTCCACACAAGCCACCTTCGCTTTAGCCCAGGTTTCCTGTGGAAAAGCTAAGAATCATCACTTCGTTGAATACGGCGAGAAAATTAAGTTCGGTGATGTTGAGATTGAAGCCCACAATGCTGGGCACATTTTAGGCTCAACCCAATATGAGATAATTTCTCCTTTGGGAAATGTTGTCTATACTGGTGACATCAACTTCAGGGATACATTGTTGATAAAGAGAGCAGAAGTTGTTCCATGTGACATCCTGATCATCGAATCAACTTATGGAACTCCCTGCTATTTTCCTTCTAAAGAGTATATGTATGAAAGAATCGCAAAATGGACAAACTACACGATTAAGACTGGTAAGATACCGGCTTTTCAAACTGATGCCTTAGGGAACGCTCAAGAACTCATCGCACTACTAAACAGACTAACTAATATTCCTGTAATAACTCATCCTAAAGTTTCTAACTACAACAACATCTATGGAGAATTTGGGCATAAGCTAGACTACTTGGACCAAAACTGCAAAGAAGGAAAAGAGGTTCTTGATGGAAAAGAATGCACGTTTATACTGCCAAAGAATGTTGACTTACGGGGTAGACCCGAGTTCAAAGCAGCGTTCGTGTCAGGTTGGGGCTCTAGATTTTCAGGAAGGAGAAAAGCCTTCAGTTTAAGCGACCACTCAGACTTCTACCGTTTAATCGAATATGTGGAAGAGGTAGAACCAAAAGTCGTCTTTACTTGCCATGGCAACCGCAAATCAAAGATGGCTCTCGCCAAGAAAATTCAAAGAACCCTGCACATCCCAGCTTCACCGCTGACGAAAGAAATGAAGATAGTCACAGGAGAATCGAAGGTTTTCGCGCCAGAGAGACTGGGTGAATGTGTAAAAGAGCTTATAACAAACGTAAAACCGGGATTCACATATCCTCGAAACTGGCTGATTTCTGCAACATGCAGTAGCTTGAGAAGATTCAGCAAAGACGAGGTTGAAATTAGTTTGTCAGAATCAGTGAAAACTGGAAAGCTGCATTACATTCATGAAACCGACAGCTATGAATTGCGACGATCATGACGACCTTTAACCCGTTCTAGCCTAAGCTTTATGGCGCAAAGGCTTAGATCGCACGCTTTCGATTTATTCGAAAAAGCTGGTAAGACCCACTTGCCTCTTGCTAATTCTTCTCTTGGCTTCCTTTTGTTTGGGCGTTAGTGGCATTATCTTCTCGATCAGAGATAGACAATTTTCGGGAGCGTAGCCATGGAAATGATTGTTGAAGTATCCATATACTCTGCGAACTTGTTTGGATGCTTCTTGAATCTTCGGGATCCACGGTTCAAGTTCTTCCTTCTTGTATAGATAGTTGAACCAAGGCTTTCGTCCTCTTCCATGCCAACGGAAATAGGTGAAGTCGGTTGTGATGTGAATTTCGGGTGGCAGAAGTGGTTCGTCCACATTGGTATACGCAACATTGTACTTCTTCAGCAATGCCCAAGTTTCGTCTCGCATCCATGAAAGATTTCGGAATTCAATGGCGAATCTAAACGGAGGAGAGAGAGACTCGAAGAATTCTTCCAAGTTTTCAGGATTGTACTCAAGCTAGGGGGGAGTTGGATCAGAAGACATCCTAGGTTCCCATTTAATTGCAGAGGCTGCATGATCTCCAGAAATGCCTCCAAATCCTTTTTGACATCGCCTTTGAGGCCAAGCTTCTTTTCATGAGTTATAACCTTAGGCATTTTGGCTGTAAACACGAAATCTGAGGGAGAATAACGTAGCCATCCCATCATCATTCCCTTTGAAGGATACCTATACCAAGTTGAATCAATTTCGACAGTTGAGAAGATTCGCGAGTAGGCCCGAAGCTTGGATTTTTCTCCCTTTCTATAGAATGATTGCTCCCATTCTTTGTAGCTCCACCCAGAAGTTCCTAGCGAAATATTGCTTTCATTCAAGAGTAGAAACCTCTAATTCTTTGATGACCTCTTGGATGTTATCATATGTTTTTTCATGGAGCTTTGAGAGCATCTTTGAAAGATGAACTCGCTTATCAATTGTCGAATCAACTACTTTCCAGCCTTGATGCTTGATCAACTCTGTCTTTGTGCATGGAAACTTAGCATCCTCTTCAAGTACAGATCTGATCGAATCTATACCAGTGAAGGCAGTTACAGGTAGAAATCGTCCGGTTTCCTTATAGTGTTTGAATCTTGAGGCATCACTATTCATCCTTACCCCATGATAGGTTATGAAAGCGGTTTTTGCTTCCGCCTCCAGTATTCTTTAATCTATCTCCATTAGCTCTTCGTCGATGAACTGGTAGATGTTGTGTCTTCCTTTGCCGAAAAGTCTGGTGTAGATGGTATCAGTTTTCTGAGGGAACTTCTCTCTTGAGAGGTCAACTGAGTTAACTATCTCCATGTCCCGCATCAGATCACGAAGCTTAGGGGTTATTGTGCTTCTCACTTCCCAAGCTAGTTGAACTCCTTTCCAGTTTGCTGTTGAGAATAAATCTCTAGCTTGCCTTATCTTTCTGTTGTCTAGAGAGCAGTTTGCAGGTGTTAGCAGATGCAGAAAGGGAGCGTCAAGAATCTTGCAGATCCACATCATTCGGCTGAAGACTTCAATGGCTTCGTCTGTTGGTTGCAACCCTATATTGTGAGTTAGGTCTTGGTGGCATCTAACTGTAAACGTGAAATCGTCGGGCACGGTTTGACGCCATCTCTCAACAGTTCTTGAGTCTGGATATTTATAGAAGGTGTAGTTGACTTCTACAAAGTTGAAGTGTTCAGAATAGACCCTTAATGAGGGTTTGCTTGGAACTTTGAAGTAGCCCCAGCCACCAGTTCCAATAAGGTACTCAGTCAACTTTCACCCTCTTATTAACATTGGCAACGTCGCATGCATGCATTCCGACCAAAGCTGCTATTCCTATAGCCACAACCAGCCAGAACCACCATTGAATCCAGAAAGGGGTAGAGTGCCTCGTGGGAGTCCAAGGATTCATGAGTGGAAAATCGTCCTGATTATAATCGTCAATCACACATGGTGTGTCACCTATGCCATCACCATTTCCGTCGGTTCCACTGTAATCGCTCCAGTAATTGCCTTTATGCCCATTATGCCAAGTGTTGAATAAAAATGATTGAAAGACTTGAATTGCATAAGTATTGTTGATAAAATTATTGTGATAGAATGTGTTGTCACCCGAACCTGTTTGAAGATACATACCAAAATAGTTGAACTGTAAATAGTTTTCAATGATTACGTTATTCTCAGAGCTTCTAACCAGATCAACACCAGCTCCTCGATTGTTTGAAACGTTATTATCAAAAAGGGTGTTACCATCAGCCATGTCGAGAATAATCCTGTTGTTATTGTTTAGTATTTGGTTGGATGGAATTTTGTTGTCAAACCCAAATAGGTCAATACCATGATTAGCGTTGTCAGATATCAGATTGTCAGCCACAAGATTGTTGTTTGACCCTTTTGGACCACCTAATCCGATTCCCATTGAGTTGCCTGAAATTACGTTGTCGATAATCACATTGTCGTTGGAGTTTACAAGAAGTAACCCCCATGTATTGTGGAAGGACTTAGATCTTGAAATTTCGTTACAAGAGGAACTAATCAAGGCTATACCGCTTGGATCACCATTCGTCGTCTCTATGTTTTTTATCACACAGTTAGTTGTCTCATTTAGTAGGATGGCTCCTGAAACGGGAGCCTGAAATCCAGCGTTCATGACTGTGAAGTTGCTTAGAAAAACGTTTTGAATGGTTAAAATGATAACTGCTCCAGTTCCGTTACCATTGATAATTGTTGTATCCCTATCTTCTCCAATCAATAACAGAGACTTATTTACAACAACATTTTCGTAATATGTTCCCTGCTCAACAAAGATTGTGTGCCCATCCAGAGTCGCTAGATCATTTATTCCAGCCTGAATGGTTGTGTAATTAGCGTTAGTGTCCAAGTTGTGAACGTTATTAAGTTGAACGAAAGAAGACAATGAATAGTTTGTTGATTGAGTAGTTCTAGACACCAAAAAGGCGTCAGCTGACCAACAAAACAGTAAGATAAGCAGCACCAGTTCTCCATGTGTATAGAACATAACTTGTCATATATGCCGGCTTAGTTATATGAGCGCGCGCAACGCAAGTAGCAAAGTTGATGTAATAGCGGAAAACTTGATGTAATTCCTTTGATAGATAAAGCCTTGGAGATGGCTCCCGCATCTCCCTCTTTTTCCTCTTTTTAATGCTGGATGCATACAACATAATAGAATGGAGAAGTAAAATGTTCTTTTCTTCATCAAACTAGTTTCGAAAAACCCTGTTCGTGAGCAACTTCTTGGATACTAGGAAGGGTATTCTTCTCCGTAGCTTCCAACTATCGTCATAATATCGAAGATATTTATCAAGTCATAAGGGGTTGCAATGTCACAACGTGGATTCCAATGGGGGTCTGATGGAGTAGCTTGATAGGCATTAACACCTAACATGACATCAAAAATGTCCACCTTCAAGTCATCATTGACATCAGCTGGATTCCACAAAGCATTGATTGTCACATTACAGTTTTGTACGGAGTGAGGTATACTGGAAAATGCACTCGACAAAGCATGCAGAGTAAACTCTATTTGGAATGTGATATCAGGTTCAGATACATTAGGCTGGGCTTTCACTCTTAATGTGATTTCAAAAGCCGTACCATTACCTGTGAATGGACCTCCACCTAAGGTGAAAGCAGCGCAATCATAGGTTCCCTGCGCCTCATTGAGCATGTCCGCTGTTATAAGAATTGGTTTGTGAAGAAGCCCTCCTGAGTAATCCTCAACCGGCATTGTAATAGTATGGCGCACATATTCCAAGTAACTTGTGTTCCAAGTTATCTGTAGGCCAAAACCTGCAAGATCTTCAACATTATCAATCTTGGCTGCAAGAGTAAAAGTCTCATTAATATAACCCAATACAACATTTGCAGGATCAAGCCTAACAACAGTTGACGATGAAGTTGATGGTGCAGATACTGTATGAAGTATAAGAGAGAAAAAAAGACCCAACATTAATACTGCTGTGATGATTTTACGCTGCATCTTCCCCTGCTCACAACTTCGGTTTTTCCATTTATAATTAAGGAATTAATATATATATATCTTTTCATTCTATCCATCCCAGATTAGTTTTTGATAAGTCTGTGTTACATGTCTTTGAGGAGAATTTATGCTATGGTGATGTGAATAGGATCATGTCTTCGATGCGACTCTTTCTAGCTGAGCATCCCCAACTGAATGAAATCGCGGCATGCTCATGCATGCATGCTAATCGTGCTTCTCTCTTACCCTGTAAGCCGAATGCAAGTATCCGTAGCTAAGTTCTTGGCAAACCTACTCACAACACTGCTCTTGTTTGGCTCTGCACTTCTAGTTAAGGGAGCTTACTTTTCATGTTCACTCCAGGAGCAGCCACCGATGTTGTGTTCTCAACGGATACCCTTGCGCCAACAATGTGGGCTCTAATGTTTCTCAGCCTCTTTCTTGTGGTCTTCTTCACAAGTTCCTTAATGACCTTCTTAGCTCTAGCAGTGAAGCGCATACATGCATGCAGAGACATAAGATAATATGATCGCTCGTGTAAGAGTCAGAGTAGTAGCTGGGCTCACGACTGACGATGCATCCATTTTGGTCTCTGTGAGACATAACGGAAGTTCGAATCGCACATATTATGAATAACAATCGAAAAATCTCTAAAGATTTTAGATAGAGTTGTTGTGGAGATTGAAATGAGAGAAAATCTGTTGTCTATTACGATTGCTTTGATGATGAGTGTTGTGTTGTTCGCTTGTTTCATGAATCCGATCTTCGCGTCCGAAGTAGACGAAGATGGCGGGTGGAGTGAGGATGAGACCACATATGCCTATGTACTTGGAAAATACTCCCAGATAGACATACATGCAAATTGGGGGTTACAATCATTCGTTAAACTCTTTTCAACAACATTCTTTATCCAGCAGTTAACCTAACATAACTTTCACTTTCACTTAGCAGTCTCCCCTTCTCCAAAATATCATTCCACCAAATCTTTAAGAAGAGTACAAGTCCTAAGCTTCTAATTCGCGATAGGAGAAAGCAGGTTAAGTTGTCGCTGAGAACGTTAGTGAAGACTACTTTATCCTCTCAATTCCAATTATCTTTCAACATCAAAAATGTTGATCATGTTTTCCCAGGATTCGTCGCAGGCGACTTCGCCGTCTTTCACGGCGCATCCGCAATTTTACCCTTATCCATGCTCCTCTGCGTTAGAGCCCAGCTCCCATATCAACTTGGAGGATTAAAAACAAATGTGATATTCGTTGATGGAGGAAACACCTTCAGGCTATACGATGTTTCTTACCTCGCTCAGCTTCACAAGCTTTATCCAAGGGATGTTTTAAATCGGATTTTCATCTCTAGAGCGTTCACAGCTTATCAGATGACATCTTTGATATTTGAGTGGTTACAGAGAACTGTTGAGAAGTATCGCTCGAAACTTGTGATAATATCAGACATTGCCCGGTTATACCTTGACAAGGATGTCCCGAAGAGAGAGTCAGTAGATGTCTTCAACCAGTTAACCAGTTACCTCGCAAAATTTGCTGAGAGAAATCAAATGGTTGTGGTCACCACTCTCCTCCCAAATCGGGCTTCAAGACAAGGTATGTTTTTGAAGGCAATAATTTGTGGTCGTGCCAATGTCGTTGTGTTCGTTGAACTTTCAAAGTATGGCCGGCAATTCACTCTGGAGAAGCATCCACTTCTAAACTCTGGAAGCGCTTACTTTCATTCAGAGAATTTAGCAGAGTTCCTTGAGGCGTGAATATGGGAAAAACCGTGGAGTCCTATCGAATAGCATTAGATAGAGAATTACTGAAGTGGAGTGGATTTGCAAGAGCCTTACGCAGAGAAGACAGAAAGGCTTTTGATCATCTAATGGATGCATGTAGAAGCTACGCGTCTGCAGGAAGTAACGCCACGCGCCCTATTATCTTCGAGCCCATGATCCTCTCAATCCTCTTACATCAACAGAAGATGCTGAATAGAATAGAGAAAGAGTTAGATGCAGTTAGAAAGCAACACAGCCAACCCTAAACGTGTAGAAGGCTGGATATTTGATATTTACCCTTCAGCTTTTGGGCAGATGAGCGTTTGGGTTATCACTAAGAATGGGGAGAGAATACGATTTGTAGATAAGTTCAAGCCTAAAATCTACATTTCTGGCAACGTAGTGGATTTGGAGAGACTCTCAACCCGTTTCTTCTTAGATAAGTCCATAGCTTCATTTGAGTTCGTCTACAGATATGCTAGTCCAACCGACATTGAAAAGTCGAAAGTGTTGGAGGTTGAATTAAAAGATTGCAGGAGAGTTCCGTTCTTTGTACATGAAATCTTAGAGATTGGCAGATACTTACGATTTCAAGTGTATAACTGCGATTTGCAAAGCACCCAATCTTATTTTTATAACAAGGATGTTTTTCCTCTCGCTTTTGCCGAAATTGAAGTTGAAAAGCAAGAGCTAAGATATCGTCTCTTAGACAGTGTGGAAAGCGTTGACTATTCGATTCCACCTTTACGAATTATGAAGATTAACGTAGATGTCGTTAAGAAGAAAAAGATAGCGAGCTTCCACGATCCTGTAAAGGAGGTGGCAGTTTCTCAAGATGCTGAAGCCATTATCATAGCTTCTGGCGATGAGAAAGAGAAACTGTTACGACTCATAGAGGTTGTTAGAGAACTTGATCCAGACATCTTACTCACCAGAGGTGGAGATTCGCATGTCTTTCCTTACCTTGCAAGAAGGGCTACGATTAACGGAGTTTTAGACAGGTTTGTTCTTAGCAGAGAGAATGTGCCCCTTGTTGCTAGGCACAGAAAAGGAACAACCTACTTCTCTTATGGCAGAACCTACTTTAGGGCCCCAACGAGAAGACTCTATGGTAGAATTCACATCGACGTGAATAACACTTCCATTCCCGTTAAATGTGGTATAGAAGGGCTCATCGAGATTGCTAGAACCTGCAGAGTACCCTTGCATAGGGCTTCTCGCTCTTCAATAGGCTCAAGCATGACTTCCCTCCAGCTTTACCAAGCCATAAAAGACGACATCTTAATTCCCAGAAACAAACGGGTTCCAGAGGCCTTTAAATCAGCTTATGAACTGCTAGTTGGAGATCGAGGCGGCTTCGTTTACGAACCCAGAATGGGCATCCATGATCAAGTTGGAGAAGTAGATTTTTCATCAATGTACCCTTTTTTGATGGCGAAAAACAACATCTCAGCCGAGACTGTTCTCTGCAAGTGTTGCCCAACCTCAACTTTACGTGTACCAGAACTCAACCATAATATCTGCGAGAAACGAGAGGGAATTATACCGAAGACCCTGAAGTTTGTAATTGCGAAGAGACTGCGTTACAGAGAGTTGATGCGACAAGCTAAGGATGTGAAGTTAAGAAAAGTTTTCGAGAGGCGCCAAGGCGCGCTTAAGTGGGTTCTAGTAACATGTTTTGGCTATCTCGGATATAGAAACGCTAAATTTGGCACGGTTGACGGACATATCAGTGTCTGCGCCTTTGGCAGGCATGTTTTTTTAGAGGCTGCTCACATGGCGGAAGAGAGAGGATTCAGCGTCATCCACGGTATCGTCGATTCGTTGTGGCTAAAGAAGAAGGATGCAACAGTTCAGGAATACGTCAGCTTGTGTAAGGAGATAAGTGAGGTAACTGGGGTGCCTTTAAATTTTGAAGGAAGATACAGATGGATAGTTTTCCTCCCTTCTAAACAGCACCCTAATGTTCCTGTGTTAAATCGTTACTACGGTGTAAAAGAAGATGGCAGAATTAAGGTCAGGGGCCTAGAGGTTAGGAGGAGGGATACTCCGAAGTTTGTGTATAACGCTCAGATGGCGATGATCAAGGCGTTAGCTACAGCTGAAGACTCTAAAGGGGTCATTGCGAAGATACCTGACGCTTTGAACGTGGTCAAGGAATACAGAAGCAGACTGCTAAGTGGAAAAGTTTCAATTCGGGATTTAGTCGTCACTAAACGACTCTCTAAAAATTTGGAAAACTACAAACAGAGAGTTAGTCAAGTAATCGCTGCCGAGCAACTCTTGAAGGAAGGAGTTGAGGTATCCGCTGGAAAGAATGTTAGATTCGTCTTTACAAGTGCGGAAAATAAGAGATATAACCGAAGGGTGAGAGCGGAAGAATTGATTGAAGAAGGAACAAACTCTGATGTTAGAAAATACCTCCTACTCCTCTATTCAGCTGCCTCAAACATTTTGAGCTCCTTTAGCTATTCAACTAAAGACGTTTACGACGCAATCAGGGGCTATCAACCCACAAAACTCACCCATTTCCTCCCAAACATTTAGGTATGATGTGAAGAGTTATAAATTGTCAACTCGGAAGGCTCTAATATGAATGATTTACTGGCTTACCTGATAACACTCGTCTCAGTCATTATGGCTCTTGTAGTCGTTTGGTTCTACGCAAAAGATACGTTCCAGCTAGTGGCCATAGTGCTCATCATCTACCTGGCATGGAAAACAATACAGTGGATCCGACAGCGAAGAAGCTAAGAATGTTACATCTTGGCGAAATCTGGGATCCTCTTCTGCATCCACCCTTCCTTAAGTGCAAGCACATAAGAGATCACATCTGATGGCTTCTTGAAGCTCAATCCTTCTATAGCTCTGAATCCCCATTGAGAGCACTTTATGCTTGAGATTATTGAAGCCACAGTGACAGATTTTAGCAGGTCATTAGTCATATGGTAAGATGCTAAAAAGGCCCCTTGCCACGTATCTCCTGCTCCAGTTGTATCCATTACCTTGCCAGTGGGGATGCTTAGAGCAGGAACCATTTGAGGTTCAATGTCAGGGCCACTCATTATGGCGCCCAGTTTCCCCATCGTCACTATCAGTCTTCGAGTTCTTATTCGTTCTAGTGCGAAGGGAAGAGTATCTGTCTGAGAAAGGGCTTTAGCTTCAAACTCGTTAAGTATAAAAAAGTCGACTTGTGAAGCAAGCTTGGCAAGCAATCTTCTTTGTCTCGCCACCTTCATATATCCAATCCAAGTGCTCATCGATATCTTGACTTTGGAGGCTCTTCTTCTGATGTTCTCCACGATTCTCGCGACTTTCGTGGGCTTCATCGGTGACAGGTGTACCAAGTTTTGAGGCTTTAGAAGCCTTGACGGTATCATTGAGGAGCTAATCTTGCTTCCAGCTCCAATGTTGACTTGGAGGTAATTGGCTTCCCACCTTCGGTTGTAGCGGATGTGGAACCTTGCAGTTGGCATGTTCAGTGTCTTGACGCTTGCGGAATCGAGTCCTAAGAAGGAATCTTTGAAGGGGAAATCTTTGCCTATAGCTGAAACTATCGCGGGTCTAGCGTTGAGTGCCTTTGCAGCGATGGCTGCGTATAGAGCGGCTCCTCCAGGTTGTGTTCTTGTTCCGTTGATGTTCTCAACTTTGTCTGTTGAGACGTGTCCTATGAACAAGATGCAGCTCTGCGGTAGAGTTGGATTGGGCATTTTTTGACACTGCAGCTGTCTGCTTGGAGTTACAATTGATGGTTGTTGGCTGAGAGGAAATCGTTGATTTCGTTTTGGGCGTTGTCTGCTTGGATGAATATGGGAACGTTCTCTATTCCAGTTGCCGTGAAGCTTGACAACAGCCATTCGCCAGGTGCGAATTCAAGAGTTTTTTCCAGTATGCCTTGATCTATCATGAATGTGTTGCTCACGAGGGCTCGATCGTATGGTCTAGGTAATGTGCCTACAAAATATGTGTGGAGTTGCTGGAGGGCATTGGTGTTGAGGTAGGCTATTCTTTGGGTGGCAATGCATGCTCCCAGCCCATATTTACGTCCTTGCCTGAGCAACGTTTCAACTTGTTTGCTGCATTTTTTGTCTATGCCTGTGGAGCCTCCTAGATCTGGAATGAATTCTTGGGCTTCATCGAACACGAAGAGGATGTAGGGTTTGATTTGGAATCTTCGCTTTCGCCGAGCTATCAAATTTCCCGTAAGGGTTATTGCAAGCTCTTTTATCGTGAAGGGATCTGCGATAGAAACACAGACGAGTTTTGTCGCCCCTTCAAGGAAGTCACGTATTTTGTCTACTGTCAGTCCGCCAACCTCTTTCTGCTCTTCTGCTTGAGCTTTCTTTATCAGGTCGAGTAGAGCATTTCTTGTTGTAGCCCAGGCGTATAGCCCGCTTTTTTCGTGGACTTTGAACGTTTGAACGGTCTCTGCAGCTGTAGAGTCTATGTAGCGAATGAATTCCTCATCAACTTCTTGGTTTTCGCTGAGGGCGTGTTGATCCACATATTCGAGGACGGCGTCGCTGATCTGGTCGATCGCATTTATGTAGTGGGGTTTGCTGAAATTTTCTCTTCTTTGGTTTTCCAAGTCTTTGATAAACCCAGTGTAGGTGGGAACCTTCTGTTTCGGTTTTGTGTAGTATGAAAGTTTACCTTGATCCATGATTTTTTGCAGCCCTATGTTTATTCTCTTGTCGGTTTCGTATTCTCTGGGCTTCACTATGGAATTGAAGAATTGCTCCATAGAGTCGATTCTGCGTTCAAGAATTACTTTTGAAGGGATCGAGGGATCTGAGAGAATGTCAAGGAGCAGGAAGACGTATTCGCAACTTATGTCAAAGATGATGATCTTTGTATCTTTGGTGTGGAGGAGGATGCGTCTGAGGATGTTTGACATGAGATTGCTCTTGCCGCCTCCGGTGAAAGCGAAGACGCCGAAATGGTGACGTGAAAGGTTTTCGAAATCTATGTAGATTGGAATTGCCTTCTCGCTGGTTTGGAACATTCTCACTGTGCCTAATCGAGGATCTTGTTTTGCATTCTGTGTTGTTTCAATAGGGACTGTGGCGATTTTTTCGGTTATCCTCTGATTATACATGTGATTTATCAGGCTGCTGTTGAGGATGTAGGCCGGGCTGGCTATTATTGGATAGCTAAAGCCTTTGGTGAATTTGCAGTTGCCATTCGAGTGGATCATGAGGTCGTAGTTTATTGGGATGGCACTTATCTGTATGACCATTGTGGTCTTGTCGTTGGTTTGCCAATCTGCTTCTGACTGTTCTATAATTTCGAATAACATTGGGTAGTAGCTGTGATCTGAGAGTCCCTTTAAGCCGAAATGTTCAGGCCAGACCCTGCTGATCTCTACTAGAGTGAACCTTTCAAAGTCAGGTTCAGTTTTTTTGAAGTTGGGAATGGCTAGAAGCATCCCTTCTTCTAGTAGCCCCATGAGGTCTTTTTGGTATTCCACCTTGACCCGGGCTTCGTACCTTGAACTTATACCTGAGAATCTGGAGTCTTTTGAACTGCCGAGTTGGCGGGGGAAGACGTTGGTCAACCGGGCGTGAAACTTCCCGTTGAAGTCTGTGAAGCAAGCTTCCTTATACTGCTCTTCTTCTTGTTGCTTCAATTGTGGCTCTCCTTTCTCTGAATGTGCTCATATAAAATACGAACTTTCTTAATTTATGATTGTTGAGGATCCATGTTGCTGTTGTGTCGGCGATCCGTCTGAATTGGCCATAATGCCACTTGGCAATCTTGTCGGCGATGAAGAGAGGTTTGTTATGGCCGAAGGCTTCGGGTATGCTTGATGGTGTCATAGCGTGAAGAATTGTCATTGTTAAGTTCTGGATCTGATTAGGTGTTGTCTTGTTCTTGTAGATTATCACTTCAAGGGGCTCGCGTGCACTATCGAATTTGTTCCAGAACTGAAAGGTTACCTCTGATTCATCGTCATAGTGTGAGTATGCAAGCCGGTCGATGAGAAGAACGTTGCTACGTAGTAGAGGGTCCTTCTTCGCTTGTGCCAGTTGTATGTAAGTCTTCAGAAAGGTCCTCTCAAGGCTTATCCGATTCTTGATTGCCCCTAGTACATAGTCTCCACAATTCTGATTGTCAGGAACCATAGTACGAAAGGCTGAGTCATACTCAGCCAGCGCCCACGGGGTTTTGACTTTCTCAGGGTTGAAAAGGCTGATGGACTGGAGTATCATTCTGTCAGTATTAGGAAGATCCCTATACAACTCCGTAGGTAGGGCCAGATTCAGCATGTCTTTCCTGTGGAGAATGGGGATGAGTTGACGTTTCATATCCCTGGCCGCAGTGTCCTTCGTTATGCCCACGAGTAGAATTTTTCTTCTCCAACACTCTTCGATTAGCATCTGGAAAGTGAAGAGAGTAAGGAAGGCAATGTCCAAGGTTGTGAGCCAATAGTCTTTGCCTTCTTTCTTAATCTTTAGAAGGTTGCTCGAAGAAGTGGATTCAGTTCCTTTGCCATAGAAGAGATGGTTGCCTATTATGTCAACTAGTTTCTTGAGTCTTGACCATGTTGTCGCGTATTTCTCCGAGATAATGTATGTGTGGTCTCTTTCCAAAATGATCTTTTCACTCATTAACCTTGTGAGGTATCTTCCTACCCTTCTCGCTCTTTCATTATCTGTTATTTTCAGATTCTGCAGGATCTGACTCTTTTGAATGGGCCCTTTCTCTTGAATTAGGTCAAATATCGCAGAGTTGAGGTAGACACCTCTTGGAGGAGGGATATTCAATTTATAGTTTTGAAGACGGTGCCGTCCGAGAGAGAGATCGTTGCGGTCTATGGTCGTGTTGTTGATTCTGTAGCCGATTAGGGTGCATCTGGATTCCCACAAGCTCTTTGAAGTGTCATAGAGAAGGCTAGCAAGCTCGTTGGAGAGGCTTCTGTCTAAGAGTATAACATGTATGTTTTGGCTTTGATCGGTGGCGAGTCTGTAGGCTAGATAGTATTCGGCGAAGGACATTATCCAATTGGCAATTGTAGTGTTGCTTATTATGGCGCTATCTTGTAACGGTTTGTTGGTTGCGATTTCGCCAGGCTGTTCTTCGCTAAAGAACGTCTGGTCGATGTCTGGAACTTCACTGATGTAGACGGGGACGACACTGGAGATTCCTGCGCCTTTATCGATTGTTTTTGCGTCGTATTGGATGGTTGGTAAGGAAGTTGGGGTTAATGTGATTGATCCTGTGGATGCGTAAGCTCCACCAAAGAATATTATCAGGTCGTAGAGGGGGCGAACGTACATTGTGCCATCGATGGCAGCGAAGCTGATGGAGGAGGAGCCGAAGAAGTTTTGAGCAGTTTCGTACGCTCTTTGATTGCTGAAGTTGGACACGATATGTTCGGATATGAAACATTCATAGAGAGCCTGCAGAGGTTTTTTGCGTCTCTCATATTCCAAGATCTGTTCAGCCGCGCCTTTTCTGAGCAGTTCACTTGTTCTCCTCACTGTGTTACCGAGCGAAGTTGAGGACATATCGTCACTAGTTTCTTTAAGAGAGATTGATTTGCCTTAAAACAGTTAGAATCAGCTTTCTGTTTATAATATACTCGTTAAGAGTCTCGGTAATCGTTAAGTAGTGATGTTTAGTTCCAAGGAGATTCGTTGTGGATCAATCGTGTCTTCTACGTTGGGCATTAGCTTGCAATCGCGATTTTTGCTTGTAATCATATAGTAGCAAATGAGAAGGAGACTGTCGGGTTACAGGTTTATGATTGTCTCCCTAATTGATATTTCAAGAGCTTTTGCTATTGTCTCTAGATCCATGCTAGGTATCTTGCCTTTCTTTGATTTCTGAAGCTGTGCTGCTTGGCTGGGTAGGCTAGGAACATGTATGAACCCTGCTTTAGTGGATAGTTTTTCTTGGTGTATTCTGTGCATCGTGTGGTAGAAGATCTGGTTACAGCCGAAGGTTCCGGCTGTATAGGATATCTCTGATGGGATGTGACTTTGTCGTTGAGCGTTGAGTATCTCTCTGATCGGTAGGGTTGTGAAGTACGATGTTGATCCCTCTGGTTCGAGTATTTCATCCTTCGGTCGGGTTCCGCAATTATATAGGACGTTTGATTCGGTCAAATCAGCAAGATTCAAAGCGACTTTTTCTAGTGAGATGAGGTTGCGATAGGACTGCCCTAAGCTGATGACAATTTTTGGTTTTAGATTGTCTATTAGCTGAGTAATTGCATGTTTGATTTCCCTATAAGCCAGTGGTATTTGGAACGATTTGACTCTGTACCCTGTTATTTCTTTATCGTTAAGTAGCTTTGCGGTTTCCCATGAAGGATTAACTTTGAATTCGCCAAACGGTTCAAAGCCGGTTAAAACAACTATTCTGTTGAGATTCATTATCTATCAAACTCATATCTTAACTGACGAACTTTTTCTGTTTTGGTTGCTAACCTTTGCTGTACTTGCCAGTGTGCGTATATAAGAGCAATCCGTTGACATATGTTTGGTGAGATTGTAATCTTCAGATTATGTGTACGAGTTCATCAGGTGGCAAAGACGCCGAAGAGAGGAAAGAAAGAAGAGGAGACGAAAATTCGAGAGACATGTAAAGAGAATGATGAAGCATAGACATTATCGAAGTAACATTTTGAGGAAAGCTAGAAAACATAGAAAGAGACAATAGCCGCCCGTCTTTGGTCATGCTCTTCGCAGGTGGTTGTTGAGTTGTGATCTAGGGTTATTCTATAAATATCAGTAGGTCTTTTAGGATATAGTCGATGAAGTCGTCTGTGCTGCTTTTGCTGAAAAGGGTTACAACGCAATTTCTTGTGATTCCGACGACGATTCCACGTTTGTGGACTCCGAAGACGACGTACCATATCTTTCCGTGTTTGAGATAGTCTTGATAGAGCTCCGAGTCGGCGAGGTCTGACCCGGCTAAACAAAGCTTCTCTACGCCAGGTAGGTCAACTTGGTCAAACCAGATTAGCTTTGTTGCTTGTGGGTTTGACTCGTGAAGTTCTTTGAGGGTTTCATGTGAGATTTTCACTTCTATGATCGCGCCTTTTAGGATGAAAAGAACTTTGCTAAGTTTGTTGGCTACATAGTTTGTGAGGAGTTTCTTTACTCCCCTTGCTACGGATGGTGCGGATACGATGATGAAGACTTTGTTCTTGAAGGTTTTTATCCAGAAGTTGGATTCCTCTGTGATGGGAGTCTCGATTAGTTCGCGTTTGTAGTAGCGTCTCTGTATGAAATCTTTGCTGAAGACTCCTGATACTGAGCCCTCTTCCTGTTTGAGGTCAAGGATCTCTGACAGAAGATTTATGGTCTCTCCATTCTCAGTCCTGTAAGATTCTTCTTCTCTGAAATCTTTCAATTTGGAGATGATTAAGCCAAGATCGGCTTCTTCTTTTATCTCGAAGACCTTTGCGGGTAGAACCAAGTTTCTCACCACTGAACAATTCTTAGAACTGCCCTTTAAAAAGTTCCACTGTCCTTTTTAGAACTCTCGGCACCCTGCATGAAGTTCATACGCCCTCGCTTCGTGCATCTCCTGATTGCAGAATGGCTCAGATTATTTTCTTGCTTTTACTAGAAGGGTCGGCGGTGACATCTCACCCCACGTGTGGATCATGCTAATTGCTTGGCCATAGGCTGCCCTAGCCTTGTGCATGCGCATGCATGCAAAACGGCTTTCCAGGATTTTTGGTGAGATGTGGAGCTGCGGTGCAAGTCGAGGATAGCCGTTTTTCCTAAAATTTGAAGATTGACCCCCAACTTGGTCACACTCGAGGATTTTGTCTGGTTTTGGTCATTTTTCCAAGATTGCTGCATCCGCGAAGAGGTCTTGTGGCACAGTTTCTAGTGTAATCATCCAAACTAATCTCCATCCACTGTCTATCTGCCTTTCTAGGCACACAAGGCAAGAGTTTCTAAAAACAATCACGTCTTTCTCCTCGTTTTCGACGAGCAGAAGATTGGCAAGCTTGCTTAAGTGAGGAAGATGCCCAACCACCAAAATGTCCTTCTGGGTCTCAGCGAGGTAATCTCTCATAACGTGTGGATTAGCCCTTGGTTCCAACCCTTCGACACTATTGACTGGTTTTGCTGGCTCAAGTTGTCTAGCCAGAGTTTCAGCTGTCTGTTTGGCTCTAAGCTTTCCGCTGTGAAGGATTTGGTCTACTTTAATGTGAAGGTATCGCCTTGCATATTCTGCAATTCTCTTGATTTCTTCCCATCCTTCGTTGGAGAGGGGTCTCAGGGGATCTTCTTCCTTGCTCTTGGCGTTAGCATGCTGGACTAGGTAGAGCTTCATTGATTACACCCAGCGGGATCTTCTATCATATTCCTCTTACATTATTGTTTTGTGTTACCTCTGTTAACAGTGTTACATTTCTCCTTGTGAAGAAGACCAGCTTAAAATATGCCTTATAACGCGACGCGTGCACACAGCGATATGAGATAGTTAGCATGAATTGAAACTAAAATTTATGAGCAGAATAACCATACAAGTCTATCGGTGTGTTCCTGTGCCAAAATGCCCGAAATGTGGAAAAGAAGCTGGCAGTTTCTATTATTGCGTTGATTGCGGAACCCTCGTCAGAGAACCGTGCCCAAGTTGTGGGAAATGGTTGGATGCAAGCATGGAAGCTTGTCCTAAGTGTGGAAAGCCTAACAGGCTTCACTTGTCTCAGAGCACGTAGGTAGGTATGCAAGCGCGCACGGTGCAATAGGTTAATATACTACCGTTTGTTGTTATGCGTAAGTAAAACGCACTGATTTCACACAATTTTGGTGTGACAGTCTTCTAGTCGGAATGCAAGTACTTTGATCCGATTTTTAAGAAGTTGTTGTTTTATGAGAACAAGGAGGTATACATATGAAAATTCATTTCCTCGGAGGAGTCCGAGAAGTAGGCGGCTCCTGCATCGCCGTCGAAACTAACTGCGGGAAAGTGGCCCTCGATTATGGAACTAAGATTGGCGAGAAATTTACTAATCAGTTCCCAAGGGATTTCGACGCGGTGATCATCAGCCACGCCCATTTAGATCATTCAGGCAGTCTCTTAGATTTATCCCGCAAAAACTCTGTGATAGTTGGATCAAGGATGACTCGTGATGTTACTACTGAACTTCTACGTGATATGATAAAGATTCAACGCATGAATGGAAATTACTTCCCATATAATTATCATGACGCAGACAATGTCAAGAAATCGTGGTGGATTCGGGATTCTATCGCATTGCCTGGAATGCTAATTCGATTATACCCAGCAGGACACGTTGCTGGAGCAAAAATGATCAGCATACGCACTGAGGGTAAAGAGATACTGTACACAGGGGACTTCTGTCTTCACGATACTGAAATTCTGGAAGGAAGCAAACTAGAGAACGTGCCAAAAGAACCTGAAGCATTAATAGTCGAGTCAACTTACGGGGGAACAATTAGGCTGCGAAGAAGCGAACTTGTCGATCAGCTTCTGAAGCGAATTCTCTACACCATTGAGAGAAAGGGAAATGTTTTGATCCCTTCATTCGCCTTCCACAGAAGTCAGGAGATGGCAAAAAGAATTGACCAAGCCATGGAAAATGGCATCCTGCCAAAATATAACGTTTATACAATATCGAAGCTGGCTCACAAAATTACAGGGTTCTTCAACAGCCACAAGCAATTCTTCACTGAAAGCATCCAGAAGGAAAACGAACCATTCAACTATCGACATGTAAGGCAACTTCATCGAACCAAGCAGATTAAAGAACCTGCAATAGTCATATGCACTTCAGGTTTTGGCCACGCGGGCGCAAGCCTTCACTTGCTAAACGAGTGGGCATCAAACGAGAACAACTCTGTAATTATAAATTCAGGTTACCTTCCTCCGGAAAGCCCGTTGAAAGTTGCCTTGGAAAAAAGGGAATTCATCGAGAATGGAACCAAAGTTCCTGTGCGAGCAGAAGTTGAACAAATAGAGCTCTCTGGACACGCTGACCAAGTTGAACTGGTTCAACTAGTGGAAACGTTAAGGCCAAAGAGCACATTCCTAATCCACGGAGAACTAGAGCAAGCGCAAGCTCTTTCAAAAAAGATTTCTGGAATAACCGAAGTGCACATACCAGAGCCAAGAGAGACAATCTCCATGTAACGGACTCTCTTGATGAGGAGCCTGCTTGATTTTCCACACCCCGCATGCATGCATCGGAATCATGTTTCATTCTGCCTTAACAGCAGTGGTCTACACTTACAGAGCAGCAACCCACTTACACACAGATGACAAACTTAACATGCAGATGCAGCAAACATCTTGACTATCCTTAAGGGTGGAGCAACGCGCCCATTTCTGAGTAATCTTACTCACCTCCGTACATAACTCCACGATTTCTGCGGCTACTTCAAGGATTTGGGCAACAAACGGGGGTAGATTCTTGGAATTAAGAAGGATGTTATAACTAGCTCTGTTATCAGAACAATAGCCATGCATTTGCGCATTAGGCTGAAATCCTTCGAACATTTTAACTTGATGTGCGCCCTGTTCATACGATGACGTTTCCTGTTGGGGCGCGCGCGGGGTCATCTACGATGCAAACAGTCATTCTAGGGGGTTAGACGTACACTTTTTTCATCCGTTATTTTTGGTGAACTTGTAATATTTATTGACTCCAAATAAATTTATCCATTTAGCGTATTATACGTTATTTCAATGCGCTCTGTGAGGATTGTCTAGTGCTTCCTTATGCACCATGGCTTTGCTGGCTCATTCCAATAATTGGGTCTATGCTTACGCCACTCTTTGCCTTAGTTCATCGTAAGCTGAGAGATTACGCGCCGGTGGCATTTGTTGGGGCTAGCGTCGTTTTTTCGCTCTCCATGATACCCGACGTTTTCACAAGAAATGCGGTCGACTGGGTCAGCGGGGAAGTGTTGGGCAACATTCCTCTTGATTGGCAGATTCCGTGGGTTGATTCTCTCGGCGTGAATCTAGGGGTTTTGGTCGATCCCTTAAACGTACTTATGGCCATTGTAGTCAGTAGTATAGGCCTCTTGGTCACTCTCTTCTCCATAGGGTACATGCGTGGAGAGCGAAGCCTAACCAGGTTCTGGTTTCTCATACAGCTTTTCATCGCCGGATACGTCATGTTGGTGATGTCAGATAACCTCCTCCTGATGTTCATCGGCTGGGAGATCGTTGGGCTATGTTGTACTTTCCTTGCTGCCTTTTGGCACAAGGATCCCCACAAAGCTCACGCTGGCTTAAAGACAAACATGACTCTCCATGTTGGAGACATCTGCCTTCTAACGTCGATTGTGGTTATATACGCCTACTCTGGCACCCTCAACCTTTTGGATCTACAAAAGAGCGCTGACTGGATGCTGCAGTTGTCCAGATCCGGATTGTTGCTAATTACCACACTTCTGTTCTTCGGGGGAGCGGTAGGGAAGTCAGCCCAATTTCCGTTGCAGGAATGGTTACCGGATATGTTGGCAGCTTCACCCTCATCGTTCAACGCTCTCACAGAGTGTTTAGCGGGGATCTTTCTTATTGCCAGGGTTCTTCCCATCTTTCACCAAGCGTCGTGTGGCGAAATGGTCATCTTCTTCTCGATCGTGGCATGGATCGGCGCATTCAGTGCCGTCCTAGGAGCGCTGATAGCCATGGCTCAAAGGAATATCCATAAGGTCTTGGCTTATTCCATTTTGAGCGTAATCGGCTATATGTTGGCGGCTCTGGGTTTGGGAGGGTTAATGAGCGACTTAAGTTTAGGATACTTAGCTGGTACATTTCTCTTAACTGTAGACGCTTTCATTTCAGGGCTACTTTTCCTTACTGCAGCATTTATTTCATATGCGGCTGGCTCAGATGACCTGTACCATATGGGTGGAATTGAAAGTAGGATTGCGCATAGAGGTATGGAAATAGGAGTTCTTGCTCTCATAGGTCTACCGCCACTAAGTGGGTTCTGGTGTATGAATTGGATTCAAACAGTAGCCTTGGATCTTGCAGGTGAAGCCAGCAGAAATGGGCAACACATGTTGATGATCTCTGGCTTTGGGCTATTCACCGTTTTGATAATCGCTGGGGGAATCACCGCCTTTTATGGCCTTAGGATTTTTGGGCTTGTGTTCGGAAAAGGGAGGCACAAATCTAAGAGAGGAAAGGTCAAAAAAGTCCCGGCTTCAATGCGTATCTCCCTTGCTGCTATGATCGTAGTAACAGCGATCATAGATTTCTCAGTACCTTTCCTTATCCCAGGCTTCAGTGGATTCTTGTTATCGCCTTCACAGCAACCGTTCTTTAGGAACATCTTCGACGTTTTGAAATATATCGTTCCATCACTAAGCACGCTCTTATCCACTGTGGCGTTAGCAATCGGAGGTTATTGCGCATACCAGTTATACATCGTACGCCGAGTTGATCCAGCCAAATTGATTGAGGAACACCGATTCTTGAGGAAAGCCCATGATTTTCTGTGGAACAGATGCTACATCGACGCGTTTTTCTACAAGATTGTAGACGAAACAAAAGCACTTTCCAAGGTCGTATATGAACATTTGGAGCTTCGCATAGACGCGTTAAACTATGCTGTTGCAAAGTTCTTTAGGCGATTATCGGGGGCTATGTATAAGTATCCGGAACTCAGGGGCATAGACGCGTTAAACTATTTTATAGGCAACCTTGTTAGATCATTTTCTCGATATTTCAGAAGGATCCATACAGGAGTATTGCCCTACAATATGCTAATGGCTTTTATCGGAGCCGCGTTACTAATAGTTCTACTGTTCCTATTTGGAGCATATATCCCATAGGAGAAGTTGACTTGATTCCTCATGCCCCTCTGATCGCAACTCTTTTGCCCGCGATAGTTGGCGTCGCTCTTTATGTTTTTAGGAACCGTGTTGAGAAGTATGCCGGATGGTTAGCGACAATTGCGGCATCGCTATCCGTTTTGGCGATTCTTTCCATGGCGACGGATCTCATTGAACAAGGTCCTATACACCTTGCATACGCCTGGGTCCGTACACAATCAATACATCTTACATTGGGTTTTCTGGTCGACATGGTAAGCTTTCCTATCGCGTTAATCGTCGCAGCTATCGGTGCTCTTTCATGTTTCTATTCAATTAAGTATATGAAGGGTAAGCTTGGGCAAGCAGGCTATTACGCAAATCTACTGCTTTTCATGACGGGCATGATTGGGGTGATACTTTCCGCAAACCTTTTGCAATTCTACTTCTTCTGGGAGTTAATGCTAGTTCCATCTTATTTTTTGATAACTTTTTGGGGAAGGTCAAAAAGGAGGTTAGCCATCGGGTTCAAATACTTCATTTTTACACATGTCGGGGCGCTTTTGATGCTTCTTGGGATACTGTCAATTTACGTGTTTACTGGTACTTTTGACCTTCCCTTACCGCAAGCAGAGGCGGCTATCCCTCAAAGCAGCATACTTCAAGTGTTTGTTCTGTTGTTGATTGGGTTTGGCGTGAAGATGGCGATTTTTCCAGTTCACACGTGGTTACCTGATGCACACTCTGAGGCTCCAACGCCGATAAGTGCGATGCTGTCTGGCGTCATGATCAAGTGTGGTGTCTACGGTGTTGTAAGGGTTCTTCTTTCCGCATTTGGCCAAACCATAATGCAAACATCAGATGCTTTGGCGATTCTTGGGGTAATCACCATAATTTACGGTGGGCTAATGGCTCTTGCGCAAACTGACATCAAACGCTTACTGGCTTATTCCAGTATCAGTCAGATGGGCTACATTTTCTTCGGGCTTGGAGTTGGCTCAGCGCTAGGAGTCACAGGCGCGCTATTTCACGTAATTAATCACGCTATTGGTAAAGCTCTTCTCTTCATGTGCGCTGGCGCGATCATACACCAAACAGGAATACGTAACATCACAAAGATGGGAGGCTTAGCTGAGAAGATGCCAATAACTTGTATCGCAGCTTTCATAGGCGCCTTATCTCTATCCGGAACCCCTCCTCTAAGCGGTTTTTGGAGTGAATGGATGATTTTCTCAGGGGGACTCGCCTCTGGAAAGTTTCTCATCACCTTCATCGCCATTATTAGCACCGGAATCACCGCTGGATATTACCTTTGGTTCCTCTGGCGAGTGTTCTTTGGAGCTACTCCTAGAAAATTAGAGAACACAAAGGAAGCATCTTGGATGTTGCGTATTCCAATAATTGTGTTGGCGGCGACAGCTTTAGTGTTAGGGATTTGGCCGAATCTCATATTAGGGTTTATAGCATAGAGCCGATGTAGGCTTGTACGTTTAACATCGCCTCGGCAGCTTGTGAAGCCATAGTAATAAATGGTCCTGGATAGAGTCCGATTATGATGCAAAGAGCTGCGAGGATGAGAGTGGGAATGAGCATAGACGCTGGAACCTCTGTTGCTTTTTGGGACACCGCTGTAGGCTTGTCTAACAAGACGACGCGAATAACGCGGATGTAGTAGACGACGGACAGGATCACGTTGATGAGCATTAATGCTGAGAATAGAATCATTTCAGCCCGTATGCCTGCCGCCATGATCATCCATTCACTCCAGAAACCGTTCAACGGTGGAATAGCTGCGATCGCAAGAGCACCGATAGCAAAAGACATGCTGGTTATGGGCATTGTATTCCTTATTCCTCTGAGCTTTCTGAGATCTCGCGTTTTCGCTTGATGAAGGAAGGACCCGGCGCAAAAAAAGAGGAGTCCCTTCATGATTGCGTGATTTAGGATGTGGAACAAGCTTGCGGTCAGCCCATATTGGGAGGCTGTGGCCAACCCAAAAATAATGTAGCCCATTTGGGCGATAGTGCTATAAGCGAGCAAACGTTTGAGGTCATTTTGCAGCAACGCCATCATATTGCCACCAAACATCGTGAAAACCGCGAAAACGGCAAGGGTCATTTGCCACACCGACTGCATAGAACCAAAAACGAGAATGAGGATACGGATGAGCGCATAAGCACCTGTCTGTACCATAACACCAGAAAGCACCGCGCTTATCGGGCTCGGTGCAGCTGAGTGGGCGTCAGGGAGCCACGTATGGAACGGAACGATGGCCGCTTTGATTCCGAAGCCGACGATGATCAACGTCAACGTTACGTAAAGCCAACCATCAGGTGTAGCATTGTTAAGGCTGGTTGCAAGACCCGCGAAGTTCACTGTCCCAGTCATGCCGTAGAGAAACGACATGGCTAGGAGGATAGTTGCACTTCCAGCGGCACTCATGATGAGGTATTTGAACCCGGCTTCTATCGGCTCCCATCTTTGCTTTCGAAAGGCGACTAATGCATAGGATGTCAAGCACATAAGCTCCCAGAAGACAAACAGCGTAAAGAAGTCGCCTGAGAAGACGACACCCGTCATGCCAGCGATCATACCTAAGAGAAGCGTATAATACTCTGTTAACCCAGTGTCGTGTTCCATGTACTTAATTGAATAGACAGCGGCGAATAACCCAGTCATCGTAAAAAGGAACGCCATGAAAACGCTGAGCATATCTATTTTGAGGCAGGCTTCCAGAGAGGGATTGAAAGGCAGTTGACCAACGATCAAGACTACGCCTTTATCAGCCACCGTCTTGTACAATTCATAGAGAAAGTATGCTGTGACTGAGAGTCCCAAGGTAGCATAGATACCTTGAATTTTTCGATAGGCCTTTTTGTATGCCACCCATCCAATCACTGGCGTTGTAACCATGAATATGAGGAGGACATCCAAAGGTTCTGTAAACATGCTTAGATTCTCACCCCTTTAACCGCCTCAGTTTTCGAATATCTAATATGCCATAATGTCTGTAGGCGTAGGTGACGATTGTCAAGGCCACGGCAGTGATGCAACCAGCGAACACTATTGACATGATTACAATGGCATGACCGAGCGGGTCTATGTAACCCACGGTTCTGTACGCTGAAAACGCAATGAAGGTTAAGTGGGCGGCGTTCATTAGGATCTCAACTCCGATGACAAGTCTTATCATGTTCCGCTTTGCGGCTAGACAGTACATGCCAATGACATAGAGGGCGATAGCACCTGCGAGGTAGTAGACAAGCGGAATCATTTTTTCTTCTCCTCAGCCCTTAACAACGCTACACAGCAAGCGGCCGCCGCAAACAAAACAAATGCTTGTGCAATTAGGTCGATCAACCGATAAGTCCACAGGAATCGGCTGACCTCTGGTCCTATTGCAGTTGTTTCAATTTTAACGAGTTCTGCGGATGGACTTGCATATTCGAAGGCTGGAAATCCGTACCTCACGATCAGCATGGAAACAACTAGTACAACCAAGACAACGGTTGTTAAACTAGCTACTCTAACCCAGTTTATTTTCATTTTACGGCTTCTCCTCTCTCGCGGTTAACATAATGGTTGCTATGAAGAGAACGATCACAGCCCCTGCGTAAACCAGTAGCTGAAAGACAGAGACATAGGGTGCATTGAGCAGCCAAAATAGCGCTCCTATGCTGATACACATCCCACAAAGGCAGATAATAGCGTGAAGCATATCTTTTAGTTCAACAGTCAACAATGCCAGCAAAACCGTTGAAACTATCAAAGCAATCTGCAGTAGATCATTAAGCGTTAAAGCCCTCTCCTATCATCTTTATATCAGAAGACTTTGAAGTCCCCCCTTTTAAAAGAGTTTTCAACGGAGATATTGGAGTTTTAACGTAAACCTAAAAACGTTAAATAGAGTGCCTCTTATGAGGTAAGTCGAAAGGTCAATGAACAGATGTACACCAACGTATTGATTTCCTTGCCCTTCATCTTCTGCCTATCCATAATTGTTGGACTAATCCTTTACTTGGTAGGGTGGATAATTGGAGCAAAGGGTGAGAAGACCGAGGGTAAGGTTGCTACTTATGCCTGCGGTGAAGACCTCCCTGCACATAAACTTCAGGTAGACGTTGAAAGATTCCTGATTTATGCCGTCTACTTCCTCGTCTTCGATGTCCTCGCATTCATTCTTGCCACATCGCTAAACACGCCTGGTTACTTTCCAGCTATTTACGCACTTATCGTATTGATGGCCGTTGTCATTTTGCTCCCATTATTACGGAGAGGGTGATATGGGATTATTAAAGTGGGCCAGAACTAAATCACCTTGGATCATCCACTTTAATGCAGGAGGCTGCAATGCATGCGACATCGAAGTTGTAGCTACCTTAACGCCAAGATATGACATTGAACGTTTTGGAATAATCATCAAGGGCAGTCCAAGACATGCGGATGTGCTGATTGCTACGGGACCAGTAACTAGACAGGTGAAGGATAGACTGGTTAGGATATATGAACAGATGCCTGAGCCCAAATCTGTCATCGCTGTCGGATCTTGCGCGATTAGCGGCGCCCCTTTCGCGGATTGCTACAACGTTTACGGAGGAATAGACACCGTGATTCCCGTCGATGTCTACGTGATTGGATGCCCTCCGAAACCCGAGGCCATAATCAACGGAATTGTAAAACTCATCGAAAAACTGAAGGATGATCAAAAGTGACGGAAGAAACAACGGAAGAAAACGAAATCGTTAGAAAAATAAAACATCTTATTGGAAAGAATGGTTTAGAATGCGAAGTTTCTCGTCTTCGCAGAATTTTCATTCTTATTAACAAGAAAGTGTTTATGAAGACAATTCGTTATTTGACAAAAAAGATGGGGTTCTCCCATCTTTCGACAATAACAGGCGCCGATGTTGGAAAGGAAATTGAGGTTATTTATCATCTAAACCGTGGCGGAAAGATCGAGCTTTCGTTGAAAATTCGAGTGGTGAAGGATAAACCTGTCTTGCCAACTATTACCAACATTATACCTGGCGCTACACTTTATGAACGAGAAGTCCACGACCTCCTAGGAGTTATTTTTGAGGGGCATCCAGACTTGTCTCCCATAGTCTTACCTGAAGGGTGGCCGTCAAATGTTTACCCGTTGAGGAATGAATGGACTATCAAAAAAATCCAGAAGGAAGGAAAGCGGTAATGTCTTATCCCACTATCCGTATCCCGTTTGGCCCTCAACACCCTGCTCTTAAGGAACCTGAGTATTTCATGCTTGAAGTCGATGGTGAATGCGTCGTGGATGTTAAGCCACGCCTCGGCTACGTTCATCGAGGAATCGAAAAAGCATTAGAAGACCGGACATTCATTCAAAACCTCTACCTAATTGAGAGAATCTGTGGAATATGCTCGCACGCCCATACAACTTGTTACACTCAAGCTATCGAAGAAATTTTGGGCGCCGAAATACCTTCTAGAGCTAAGTTCATTAGAACTATAATCGCGGAACTTGAAAGAATTCACAACCACTATCTCTGGTTAGGACTTGCCGCACATGAGATTGGTTTTGATACGCTTTTTATGTATTCGTGGCGAGACCGGGAGATAGTTATGGACTTGCTGGAGCTGGTTTCCGGAAACAGGGTACACTATGCCATGAACACGATTGGAGGAGTACGAAGAGACATAATACCTGAAATTGTGGAAAAAATCAGAAAAGGACTCGATGCTCTTGAAGAGAGAATGCGGTATTACAAGAAAATCGCGATGACTGAGCCAACAATCTCCAAAAGGACAGCTGGAATTGGAATCCTAAAGCCAAAAGACGCTATAGCACTCTGCGCCGTTGGACCAACCTTACGTGCCAGTGGAATCAAACGCGACGTTAGAGCGGACGATCCCTACATTGCCTACGATGAAATCCCCATTAATGTTGTAACCTATGATGGATGCGATGTTTTAAGCCGACTGTTTGTCCGATGTGATGAAACCCTTGAAAGCGTAAACATAATCCGCTATGCCTTGGATCATCTTCCAAGTGGGATTATCAGAGTCAAAGTTCCAAGAAGGGTCCCCGAAAGTGAGGCTGTGTCTAGAGTTGAGGCCCCACGAGGAGAACTCATCCACTATGCAAAAGCAAATGGGACCACAAAGCCAGAGCGATATAAAGTCAGAAGCCCAACCTTAGGAAATATTCCGTCTCTCTGTAAAATGCTTGTTGGAGGATATATCGCTGATGTACCAATCGTCATAGCCGGAATAGACCCATGCTTCAGCTGCACCGACCGAATGACATTTGTTAATGTAGGCGGTGGCAAGCAATGGACTTGGAGTGGCGAAGAACTGAGGAGGTATGCAATTAAATGGTACCGGAAGAAATAGTGGCACTCCTAGAAATTCTTCTATTCCCAGGTTTCCTCTTTTTCATAGCTTTAGCCTTCTTCTATGAGTGGATAGACAGAAAGTTCTTAGCCAAAGTTCAAAACAGGTATGGGCCGCTTTACACAGGCCCTTCGGGTCTACTTCAGCCCTTCGCGGATTTCATCAAGTTGCTCTCTAAAGAAGATATTACACCAGAAGCAGCAGACAAGTTCATGTTTAGTTGTGCACCGCTTTTTCTGCTGTCTTTTCCCCTCCTAGCATTGTTCCTCATTCCCGTCACTGGTTTAACAGCCCTCATCAGCTTTGAGGGCGACGTGATTTTTCTGATGTTTCTGTTCACTTTGATAGCCGTCACGGTTTTCATCGCTGGCTGGAGTTCAGTAAACAGGTTTGGCACGGTCGGAGGGGTAAGAGCGGCGTTCCAGATGCTTGGATACGAGATTCCCATGACTCTTGCAATGGTTGGCCCAGCAATTACAGCTAGAACCTTGTCCATCAGTCAGATTGTGGGTTGGCAGACCCACAACGCGGCTTGGTTCATTTGGCTTCAACCCTTAGGATTTGCTATATTTGTGGTTTGCCTGCTTGCCGAAATAGAATTTATCCCGTTCGACATCCCAGAGGCAGAAACAGAGATTGTAGCTGGGTGGTTCACTGAATTTAGCGGTCGTAAGCTAGCGTTAATTCGACTTGGAAAGGATGTAGAACTCGTGCTCGCCGCGTCTCTAATCACTTCACTTTTCTTGGGCGGTCCAAACAGTTCATTGCCAATTATGGCTATTGGGTTTTTCCTCCTCAAGACAACACTTGCCGTTGTGCTTCTGACGACCTTGCGTGCACTGTTCGCCAGATTTCGTTTTGACCAGATGATTGGTGGAGCGTGGAAGTACCTGCTGCCCATAGCCATTCTTCAAGTGATACTGGTTCAGCTTGGTTTGGGAAGGTGACAAGGAACTTGGCGATGGTGAAAGAACTGCTCAAGCATTTGCTCAGGAGATCTGCCACCTTACAGTATCCATTTGAAAAAAGGGCTCCTTTTAAGGGCTTCAGAGGAAGACCTATCTGGGACATGAAGCGATGTATTGGATGCAAACGTTGCTGTAGAGACTGCCCTTCTGAGGCTATTGAGATGATCGGTAAGGGATCAGAAGCGGAGTTAGAGCATCATCTTGATCGATGCTTATTCTGTGGGCAATGCGAGGAGGTATGTCCTGTAAACGCAATCACGTTGACTGAAGAGTATGAATTAGCCAGTTACAATCGAGCCGGAATGATCATAGAGTTCAAGAGGGAAGAAAAGGTGAAACCAGTGGAAGAGTCTGAGCGAGCGCAAATCTAAGCTGAAGCTCTTGCCAACCTCACGAAGCAAAAGGAAATAGCGTAGTCTCTTCGCACGCGCATTCTATGGAAAATCCATCGTTACTGCAAAGGTTGAATAGCGTACATCTTCCGCATAAAAGCCTTTATGAACATACAACTATTTTCACCATCTCTTTTGGATGCCTTAGCATTCTTAGAGGGCTCTGAAAAGCCCCTGCCAGACACCCGCAATTGGAGCAATCTGCATTGTTTCCAAAACACCTTCTTCTGTTCCACGAAACATCAAAATGTAATACCTCATCACCCCAGTAGCATGGACCCTTATGGTCTGGGTACTCATACCATTTTATCATCGCTTTGCTTAAAAGAAAAACTTTTGGGTATAATGACTTCACGCGTTTCAGTTCTTTCACTATAGTTTTTCTCTCTTTTCTTCTTACTACCATGGGAAGACTAACATCGGTTCCACCTGCGCATATATTACACACAACACCCTTGAATCCTCATTCTTTGGCGATTTTTATAACATCCTCAAGCTCTTTATAATTATCTCTCGTTATTGTCATATTGATAACAACACGTTTGTCCCCTGAATAGTTTTGCATGACTCTTGAAAAGACACCATTTCCTCTGAGTAGATCGTTTGTTTTTCGAGGCCCATCTATTGAAACATATAATCTATGATTAAACTCTTCTGGTATCTTTATTGTTCCGTTTGTAATAACGAAAACAAAAGGAAATATCCTGTCAGCGAGCATAAGAACATCAATCCTAAGCGCAGGCTCACCACCAACCAAAAGAATGTTCCTGATTCCTGACTTGAAGAGTTCATTGAACCTTTTTTCCCAAACTTGCTTGGATAGCTCGTGTGTTTCAAAATCGTCTTTACCGTGGAAATGATAGCAATGTTTGCATCTAAGATTACAGTTGTCGGTCACATCAACTTCTGCGAAATACTTTACACCAAATATGATTCTCTTTAGTTCAAGCCAAAAAAGATACAACAATACATGTGCATACTTTTTCATGATGGAATTATTACGAGGAAGACATTAATTAAATGCTTATAGACTCTCGCGCGCTGCTCAAATTTCACTTCTCAGATTTCAATTCAACACTCGCCATGATAAGCGCATTCAGATCGGGAGAGAAGTAGGTGATAATAGCTAAGTTTGAATAATTGCAATGCATACGCATTTAGGTTTGGCAGAATATGACCTTTCAACAATGATTCCTTTATGCTGCCAAAATAAGAAGTGTGTGAAGCTATCCGCGCGCATCGCGATACATGTCCCAGCGTACTTCGGAGCAATATATCCAGCACTACGAATTGCTTTTATATTCTCATGCTTATATACAGGCATTCAGATTTAGTGTTAACGAAGTGTTAAAATGAGCATAAAGAAAGATGAACCTAAGAGAGAAGAACATGGCTTAGAAGAGAGAAAGATACAAGCTTACGGCTCGAAAATGTATCAGGAATCTGCCAAGGCTGTCAGAGAAGTTGGTACTCGTGTAGCTCTCTCCCTCGGCGCGGCAATCCTTATCTGGCTGTTTGGAACACTTGTCTTCATACCTATCGCAGACGGAATGCAACAGATATTCTTCGGATACCCCGTGAACGCAATCATCAGCACCATTATTGTTGCGGCAATGGCAATAATAGTATTCACAGTATTTGTTGACGTTCGCAGACTAACCGGCGGACTATCAGGAATACTGGCTTACCAATTCGGGAAAATAAGCGGAGACGTGGACGTTGAATCATTCAAGCACTATCAAACAGCCTTGGATGGTGTATTATATGTCGTTATAGTGGTTCTTAGCTATCTGCTGTTTGCCAACTATCTTGCTCAAATCCACGCTGCAATACCTGCAATATTACTCATCCTAATTGTGGTATGGTCAATCTTCGCACTTTGGAGAAGTGCAAGGGCAATCGCTGCAGAAATCGGAAAATACACTAAAAAAGTCGCAAACGAAATAGAGAAGCTAAGCGAAGCATAGCATACAACTGACTCAAAACCGCGCGCGAGTCATGCCCCCTTTTTAGGTGTCAGTATGATACTTGGGAACCGATGGGTTCAACATGATGGTTTCGAATAAGGAAGAGATCAAAAGAGCAATTGAGTACGTAAGATTGAATGGACAAAAGACGCTGACTAGTATGCTTGCCGCCCTCTTAGTGTGGCTTTTCGGCATTCTAGTGTTTATTCCGTTAGCTGATTCGTTGAACTGGCAGACTAGAGTTTTGGTTTCTGTGTTGTTCTTTTTTGCTTTTAGTGTTTTGATTGTCAAGACGCTACCAGGTTTGAAGGGGTTGATTGACGTGTCTGCTTACGTTTTGGCAAGAAGATACGGTGTGGCAAAAGGACTTGGTCGCGAGAATGCGTTAGCGGTATTCAAACACTTGCTCTGCATCGTCTGCTCCTTGGTTTTCTACGGGCTTTATTTTCCATTCCTGACCAGTTTTCACCCAGCGGTTAACGGTATTGCCCTGATAGCTGTGCTAGTTTTGACGTTTTTCCTGCTTCTTAGAATTTTCTCTATTTTGTCCCCTAAGTTCCTTGAGTGGCTTGCGAAATCGTAGAATCCGTGCGAAAGTTTAAGCGCACTCAAGAAACGTTTCCAGCTGTTCAAAATAAAATCTTGAACTTGATTTCTGTTTTCTTGAACTTTCAGAAGTGTATTGTTATCAATTGCCTTTTTGCTGTTTCTTCAAATGTGTGAATTGGCAGCGTTTTGGCAGCATTTACCATGCTTTAATAGTTCATGTCGCAAAGCGCGCGTCAATATGGTTCCGATCCTCGGAATCTTGAAAGTATACATGTGCCTTCTTCTGTAACGTATGGATCTAACTTTTCATTTCGTGCGCAAACGTTTTATGGATGATGACTTATGGGATTTGAGGATGCAGGATGCGCGTAAAAGCTGTGCTCTTTGATCTTGGGGGAACCCTCATAAAGACTGCAGAGGCCCCTGAAATCTACAGGAGAATTCTCAAACGTTTTGGAGTGAATGTTACATCTGACGAAATTCTCAAAGCCCATCGAGCCAACGAAAAAGAATTTGACATTGCCAAAGGTCAACTTGAATTCGGACAAGATTTCTGGATTAAATGGAATCTCAGAATTTTGGAGAGAATAGGCATAACAGAAAACATAGAGTACCTGGCTCAGAAAGTCGACGAGTTATGGTGGGATCATGTAGATCTGGAGGTCTATTCTGACGTATTCCCGATGTTAGCCCAGTTGAGAACTAATGGTGTGAAGCTTGGGCTAGTAACTAACGGGCTTAAGAGAGATTTTTGAGTATTTATTGAAAAGAATGGAATTAGCCGATCGCTTTGATGTCGTTGTGGGTATGGATACCTGCGACAAAGCGAAGCAGGATAAGGAGATCTTCCTATTTGCCCTCAATAAGCTTGGCATCCATCCCGAGCAAGCTCTGTTTGTTGGCGACTCGGTGAAAAACGATTATAAAGGGGCTGAAGGGGCTGGAATGAAACCTTTAATCATTGATCGAGAGGGGAAAGCCCCATCAAACGTTGACAAGATTGAAAGTCTAACTGCATTGTTGTCTCTTCTCGACGAAACCTAGCTTTACTGTGTGATGCGCGGAACCCTGAACATGTCAAATCTCTGATGACCCCTTCACACGTCAATTATGTCGATGTTGAGGCGTCTTCCTGCGAAGTCGGGCAGGCTTCTCCGCTTCAACTTTTTAACAAAGATGTGAAGCTTCACCTTGGCGTGTTTAAACTTGGATACAACTGTTGCAATTGGGCTTTGCGGGTCAATTGGCATGTTTAGAAATCTAATTCCTTCTTTTAGAGCAATGTTGTCTACGTGCTCTATGAGTCTCGCAATGCTTTCAATGTCCTCGTAAGCTGATGTAGTTAAACTATAGCTCTTGAGCGTCTCACCAGGCTTAGGAATGCCCGGCATCTCTGTGAACAAAACCAATATTTTCGTCGTAAGGGAGAGCATCTTCATCCTCCAATTGAATTTCTCCACGGTAAATCTCACTATTTTGTTGTAGTCCCAATATCCTAGACAAGCCTTAACGTCTCCGTTTTCCTCGAGAACTTGAATGTTCTGTAGGTTGAAGAATGGCATTCTCTCAACGTATTCCACGAAATCTTCGATTTCGAAGGGTGCAAAGAAATCATAATCATGAAATGTATTGTTGATTAGATCTACTACCTTCGGAACGTCGTCCTCAACCATACTCCTTACAACACCATCTCCTGTGTCCAGATGTTTCTTGTACACCATCAAAGAAAATACTGCGCAATCTTTCACCCGTCTAAATCCCATGTTTGCGACTAGGTTCATTGAAGGAATATTCTCTTCAGTAACGATGAGGTATATTAGATCAACATCTCTCTTGAGTGCGAACTGTTCTAGGTTTGTGTGGAGTTTTTTTGCAATGCCTTTTCGTCTATGTTGTGGGTCAACCATTAAACCATACAGAAATGCAGTTTTTAGCGGTCTACCTCCAACAAACGTATCCCTCACAGCACAGCCAGCAGAGCCAATAATCTTATCATTCTCCACAGCCACGAAAACGCGCCAGTCTTCATAGGGTTTGGATCGCGCAAAGTAGTCAGGTGAGCTATCGAGGCCAAGGATCAGATTGGCGCCTTGGGGACATTTTCTCTGAAGTAGAATCAGAGAATCGTTGTCTTCTTTGGTCGCCTCTCTAATGCCTATCATAGGTAACTCCCATGCTGCAAACCCTCAGCGCTTCCATAGTAGAGACAAACAGTCACACATCATATCTCAGATATGGCTTTATTCACCAATTCCATAGGAAGTAGCTCAAGACCCTAGCTCAAAACTTGAATCTTAATTGCACACGTGTCTAGAAGAATGTTACCTTCTTTCAAATGCCTTGCTTAGCACCCAGATCCCTGTTAATATGACTATGATGGAAATCCAAGGTACATCGATGCTTAAACCGCCAACTTCGTTTGCGATTCCAACCAAGCCAAAAATCAGTATGAGTCCGCCTATGAGCAAAGGCCAAAAGTGTATTCTCACCTTAATCCACCTGCATGCATGCATGCAATTGGTCTACATATTAACCATAAATAACTTTCTGCGCACATTTCAGTCTGATAGGATTCCATGAATTCAATAATGGTGTCTTATCCATCTGGAAAGCGTGTTTATGAGTATTATCCCTACCGTAAAAAGGCAATATAAGGATGAAATAAAAAGGGGAAGCGTGGTGTCGCGGGCCTCAGCGCCTCCTTTTGGAGAGCCACAGCAGGATGAGCGCCCTCGTGACTACGGCTATGAACGCCGCCGCCAACTTCAGCGCACTATGAAGTCCGTCTTGCACTTGAGCTCCCTCACCTCGATTTCTATCGCGCCCGGGGCGAAGTCCCCGTTCGCCCGCGGACGTACTTTGCGAGAACGGCATGTATGCATACGCTACATGCTGCTATTGGCTCACCCACCGGAGGATCACCACCAAATATCTGGTTGGAATCAGTTCGCTTCAACACCTTGATCTGCCAACGACTCGTAGAAGAAGTCCCATGAAAACATGAAGTTTTTAAGTTTCTACTTTATAACCAAATTAAAATCCTATAAACTTCTGAACTCCTTTCTTGTTAGAAATTATAAATTAGAAAGTCGGTTGTAGATGTGTTAAAATAATAGTTGATAAGGCGTATCTTTCCTTTCTAATGCTCTGGCAAGTTCTTCTTTCTTCTCTCTAAAGAATTTGTCAGCTATCGCATATTCTAATCCATACTTCTTGTAGACCCAATCAGCATAATGATAATTCATTCTATCGATCAGCACATAATCAACTTTATCACTTAGAAGTGCCGCTAATTCTTCAGCTCCCGGGAGTAACGGTGCTATCATCGCGTAAGTTTTAAGACCTGAAGAGTGTAGTTTCTCTAAAGTATCAATCCTTTCTCTAATCGTAGGTAAGTTTGGTTCGAAAATCTTTATGATATTCTCGTCAGCTGTAGCTATTGAAAACCCTGCCTCAAGGTCACTGAATTTCATCAGCAAATCTAAGTCACGCAACACAAGAGGAGATTTAGTTTGGATCGTAACTGACCAATCCTGCTTCGACAAGACTTCAAGACACATTCTGGTTAGTCGATATTTCTTCTCGGCGGGTTGATATGGATCGCATACTCCACTCACCCAAACTCTACCAGGCTGTTTCCTTCTTATTTCACGATTCAGCAGAGTTGCGGCATTGATTTTCACATCAACGAATGTGCTCCATGGTTCTCTATGACCAGTGAATCTTTTCATAAAGCGGGCATAACAATAGGTGCATCCATGTTCACAACCGATGTATGGATTTATCGTATAGTCTGAAACTTTAGATTTTGACAAAATTGTTTTTGCGTAGACTTCTTTGATGATCATAGAACCACATGCACATAAGTTGATCATGAAATTTTTCTATTGTTTCTCCTCATATTCGTGGACAATCTCTCCAAAAGCACTGCAAAAGTATCTGCACGCTTTTTCCATTTCTTCTCTGCCATTTTCCGTCAATGAGTAGTTAGTTGCTCTGCCCTTTCTTTCCATTTCTATCAACCCTTTTTTTCGAAGCTCTTTTAATGCAGGATATAGTGTTCCTGCTGTTGGTTTCGTACCTCTTCTTTTCCCAAGCTCTTCAGCAATCTCTTGCCCATTCATAGATTTTTTTGATAGAACCCAGAGTATGTAGAAGGACAGCATGCCACGCATATCACAATATTCTGGAGGCTCTGGGCAGCATTTCTCGTTCATAGTTTAATATTGGGCGTCCTATACATTTATATATTTCCTTAACACAATATAGGACATCCAATAAATTAGAGGTGATTGAGATGGAAGAAAAGAAACAAGTCAAAGAAAAGGAAAAGAAATCAGAAACTGAAGCAACTTGCTGTTCGTGTTGTAGTTGAGGAACCAGATGCGCGCGCAGCATTGGCGTTTGTTTGCGATAGTCCTTCATAGACTCATTGATTATGCTTTGGAGACTCAAATGCTCGACACCGCATATCTATCTCGTTAGTAACCTTGGCGCACAGTGGAACTCACTGTTAGGTAAGTGCGTCTTTTAGCTTCTCAGGGTTTTTCAGGAACTCTTCGAGATAATTCTGCATCTTCTTGAAGGGCACTCGGATGTACTCTGTGAAGAGCGGTGTTGGTTGGAGATAGCCCTCTTTTGTAAGGAAGAAGAGTGGACCAACAGAATCGCGAATCACTGTGCATTTGATATTCTTGACGCCCGTTTCCTTCTGAGCCCAACACCTATGATGACCATCTAACACTGCATATAAACTCTTTTTAGGATGCTTAACTACAAGTAATGATCGGATTTCTTTTCCAGCCTTTATCGCTTGTATATAATGTTCTACTCCCTTTCCATAGACTTTCCTGTCCGCTACGATCTCTTCTATGTCGATCCATTCTTCATGCATACACTGCACCAGATTAACAACTCGAGTCTGCTTTATTACTTTGGAAACCTGTTTCAAATGAATATCGATTGAGACTTATTTTAGACGTATTGATGACGTCTAGAAGCTGTATGCAAGGTGTATACCTTATTTGTTGGAGTGTATCCTTTTCAACTTTCAGACGCTTTGCAGATGCTCTATAGGTACGTAATCCTCAAGGACTTCTGACCTCTGCAAGACATCCTTCCACAATTCCAACCCTTTACTGGTTCTCCATTTCTGTGGTGCTGGCAATCCTAGAACCACCAACTTGTCGCCCTTCTTGATCTGCTCTGCAGTTATACACATACAGGTTTCCACATCTACCAGAGTAATTATGTCTGGGGCAATTGCAGCCAACCTTCCGTTTCTATAGGCTACAAGCACCTCGTTCTTAGCTTTAAACTCAAACGTGCTCTCTGCAAATTCGCGGTTTCCATGAAACCTTGCCTCGACAAATGTGAAACCAGCCTTTGTCTCCTGCCCAGCGCAGTCTACAAAACCTTCAAAGAGTTTGAAGCCTTCTGTTTCCTTCATAACCGCGTCTATAGGATCAGCAGCTAGCCTAAGTATTCTTCCAATTCGCATGGATCTCGACAAGCTGAGTTGAATTGGAGAACTCTTCGCTTGGACACCTGTTAAAATCCTTCTAGCAGTATAGGCGCTATGATTCCATTCAGCGGCGAGGTTACGGGCGATCCTTTCTCCAGCTTTGGAGTCTATTATTTCCTTAACAATGATAATGTTCTTTGCGTGAAGGTCTGCAACTACCATTGGAGTTAATGATATGTCGTCGATTGTGTAGACTTTTAGATGAACTTCTGGAACAGACCTTCCAGCACCGTCTCCATCCACAATCGGAATATGACACCTTGCAGCGACGTCAACTGCCGCTAAAGTGTTGAAGCCTCCTAGCTCTACGGGAATTATGGCATGGCTGGAGAAGTTTTCGTATTCTTCCAGAGTCCTTAGGGTTCTTACTGCCGCGTCAGAATCATAGTCTATGGATGTTGTAGCGCCAACACAGGCAAAATTCACTACTTTTGCGCTGTTAGGTATCTCAGAGGGAGCCACAATTTCAACGTCGTAACCTTCAGAAGCCAGTTTGTCCACGATTTTGCGACCGGCAGCAGGGTCTCCTCCTCCCCCAGCAGAGAATATCGAAGAACCGTTCGCCAAATCTAATAGGTCTTGATGGTTCAGAGTTTTCAAACGTGAAATCACTAAGCTTGTTAATCCAGTTTGGACTATTTAGCACTATATATCAACGTACACGCTAAAATGGAACCTTGTAAAGGTCGGTATGAATCTTTGAAGCAAGATTGGTAACCACGCAAATCCCTGAACCAAAGCGAGTGCTCAGCCTTTGGCGCACGTATCGAAATCGTCGGGTCTATCTATTCCTCATATATAAGCAGCAGATTCTCATGCTTGCTGAGATAATCTTGTCCTTGCATTGTTGTGAGCAACGAAAGACCCCTGTCAGTGATCGTGTAAACCACAACCTTTCCATCTAGGGGAAGTTTTTCAACAAGGTTATGCGAAATCAGAAAATCTAGGTAGTTCTTCAGGACGCTACTTCTTTCGTCGACCTGATATAGAATGTTCTCGAATTCCAGAGGCCAAGAGACAAGAACTTCAAGAATGTTGAGGTACTTTTCAAGCTTTGAGAGAGTCATTCCGTCATCTCAATTCAAGTGTGTTGTTGGAGATAAATCTCTTAGGAATCATGAGTAGGGATTTTAAATATGCACCACCGATGAGTAAAAGGCTGCGCGCACACAGAAAACTTTTCGTGGTTGGAAACAAACTTAGGTTGGTCACTTCACCAAATGCCATGAAAGAGAAACTTGATTGTGTCAAAGAGGTTGTAGACCGGACTAATCTTGGTGTCGAAGAATTCAATAGAGAGGCAGAAGCCCGTTCCGTGGAAATCGCTCGATTGGAAGAACGACTCACCCAGCAAATATTAGAAGAAGAGCAAGTAGTTGTCGAAATGATTCGGGATATACTGAGAAAAAGATTTAGAGCTTTGTAAGAACGTGCGCATCGAACATTCATGCATGTAGGGTTCTAGTTCTAAACCAATTGATGAGCTGGAGCACGTGAAAGTTAAATAACAACAACCATACAATCCAGCGCAATCAAGGCAGCGATCGCTCATGTTTCAATTTGGCAACGTATTGTTCAGACCGATGGAAAAGCAGGATTTGGAGTTATTGCATATGTGGGAAAACGATGCAGAATTGATGATGTACTCCAGAAGCAGACCATTAAACTTTCTGAGCATGGTTCAACTGGAAAAACGGTTCGAAGAGAGGCTCAAGGAAGAGAAACATCTACGTTTTATTATTGAACTTGTTGACACTAGGAAGCCTATAGGGATTGCCCGTCTAGAGCAGAGAGACTGGGGCAATGTTAAGACTGGGCACATTGGAACATACATTGGCAAGAAAGAGCTTTGGGGGAGGGGCATAGGACGGCAAATCACAGTTGCTCTATTGGAAATGGCCTTCACGCAGTTGAATATGGAACGTTGCGATGCAGGTAGTGTCGAGTATAATAGTCGTGCCTACAAGACCTTGATAGCGTGCGGGTTTAAGAAGTCGGGAACCTACAGAAAAATCCACTATGTAAATGGACGTAAATGGGACCATTTTTACTTCGACTTACTTCGAGAGGAATATCTGAGTGTGCGAATGGAATTATTGAGGCTAACATTGAGAGATAAGTTGGAGCAATATCTCGAGACGATACGAATTTCAGAGGAATAGACAGAGATAAATCAAAAACATGCAAACTAGCGTAAGCGAAGTCGTGAATCTCGATTACGCGCGCATTCACTGGTAAACTTTCTATTGAAGTGTCGGTGATTAATCTAACACATAGAACCAAATTATGGCAGGGGGGTTCTTGGAATTATTAGACTCGGGCTTAAAGGAATCAAGAGATAAATTGAAAAGCTATTAATGACTTAAAGAGGCCGCTTGATTAGAACTCATGGTTGTCAGAAATGAACCTTCCCCCATCAACCATTATACACTGACCATTGACATAGGAGGAATCATCGCTAGCCAAAAAAAGAGCAACGTTAGCGATCTCGTCAACTGTGCAAACTCTTTCTAGCGGATATCCCTTTGCTATTCTGCCAATCCACTGTTCAACTTCTTCTGAAGTACGGTCACCTACTGAATTAGCTATTCTCACAAATCCAGGGCAGATAGCATTACAACGGATCTTGGGAGCAAAGTCAATAGCTATTGTTCTTGTTAAGGCATTAATTGCAGCCTTGGTTACTGGATAGACACTCAAGTTTTTTAGGGCTTTGAAAGCTGCCCCTGACGAAATGTTCACAACTGTTCCGCCCCCACTCTTCAGTATTAGGGGAATTCCGTACTTTGCGAATCTGAAGTATCCATTCAAGTTCACATTAATGATATGGCTCCAGTCTTCTTCTGAGATTTCCACTACATTCCTGAAGATTTCACCTTCGTAAGAAGCAGCACAGTTAATTAAACAGTGCAGTTTGCCAAACCTCTGCCTTGTTAACTTTATAGCCCTCTTGACTTCATCAGTTTTTGAAACATCTGTTCTTACGAACAGTCCTTCACCTCCACTTTCTTCAATCTTGTCAACTGTTCATTGTCCCATTTCCCCTAGAATGTCAACAACTACAACTTTTGCCTCTTCAGAAGCAAACTTGAATGCAATAGCACTTCCTATCGAGGGCCCACCACTCTTGTAACCCAAAGCCCCTCCTGTAACTAAGGCTACTTTGTTTTTGAGTTTCATGATCTCTGCCTCTAGAAGGCACTTTCACGAATAAAAAGTATCTAGGAAACAGATCTAGTGCATATAAGAAAAAACGTAAAGTCCACAAGAGTAAGGATCTAAACCCTCACTGAAGGACAGCTTCTCATCCTACTTCTTGAGTGGAAGTTTTGCTTGTTTGTCTAGCCAGTTTGGATGAACACCAACTGATTTTTTCAATGTAGGACGGGGAAAGTCGTCACATTCAGAGCAGAAACATAGCTTCTTCTCTGTTCTACAGCAATCAAGTATCTTGCAACCTTGTCTGTCTTCACTATCACAGCCTCTACAGTTTCCAGTCAGAAAGTAACGACAAGAACCACAGTAGAGCAGACAAGGAGTTGCCAAAGGGTCAACACTCATAACTGAACACTTCACCTGCAGGGCTAGAGAAAGATCTGAGTTTAAACTTTTTTCCAAGAGTATAATGCTTATTCAACACTCCTAACAGTCTTGATGTGTAGAGGAAAAAGGTAAAATCCTAAAGTTTGTTACATGACATAATGCTTGGACTATCAGTTACGGCTTTCTTACTTTGTGTGAAGGTACCCATCCACTTTGTCCCTTCTGATTCATGCACCATATCCAACCGCTTTCTTCTTTGATGAATGTTAGCATTTCCCCAACTTCCACAGTTAGTTCAGACGAGCTGTAGTCTGATAGCATAGTGCCAGTTTGGTTTTCTTGTTGGATATATTTCTCTGGAATCCAAGCACCTATCCCTTCTTTGTTTGTGCACCATACCCAACCGTTCTCTCTCTTGTCACTGACTGTAACTTTCTCTTCAGCCCTTAAGAAAATTGAATAAGGATACGATTCCTTGTGTTCTATGATTACATAGTAATCTTCTTCATCTGTCATTGTGTCATCTCAATATCTATCTCATGCTACAAAATTAATAGCATCTTCCACAAGCCATAAGAATTCATACAGAGAAAATGATGAGCAGATTAGAAGCCATTCATTCAGGAAGAACGAAGAATATGAAAGCTAAGAGATTGGCTTGTGGTTTGTGGATTATCCCCATTTCTCGTATGCAAGCATAAATGTACAAACAGCAGTTTCACTCATATCTGAGAGCATCTACTGGTTTGCGTCTAGAAGCTCGCCAAGCTGGATATATTGTATTTCTAGAAAGCAGCAAGCCAGTGTTCGTTAATTATCAGAGCGGCGGATTCTCCTCTCAGCTCAGCGATATGATTCTCAATAGCGGTCATGATTTGTGTTCTTAGATCAGCACTTTGTGAAGGGGATATTCTTCCTATCCTTCTAGCAAGTTTGGGGTCACCAAGGATTTTCTTAATCCAGTTCTGAAAGTCATTCCTTTGAAGATGGAATAGCAGACTCTCCTGCTTGACAGATCCTATTCTTTCAAGAAATTCAGAAAGACTCTTAGCACTTTCTCCAATCGGCTTTCCAAAGCCCTCAAAGAAATAGAAAGCCTCTTCACCCTTTACGGTCCTTAGAATCCTCACTGCATCTCTCTCCACTTCCAGATCCACTCGCTTATTCTTCACAGCTCTGCTCTTTTTCTTAGTTTTCCGAGGCAATTTAATCACGGATATGATCTCTGAAGAATAAGATAGTCTTTATGAATCTGAAATCCACGTCCATGACTAACTTGCGCGTACGACGAAGCTAAGAGGCAGGCTTCGAGTTTGTAACTAGCTTTGAAGATGTTAAAATCTTCCGCAAACGTAAGTAATCCATTTGTCCTAATTGCGAAATTCTTGAGGTAATTCCTTTAATAGGAGAAGTTTTGTTATCGAAAGTTTTAAATAAAGAGAACACATATTTACAGTTATGCAAACCTATGAAAGATACATAGAAGCACACGCTGAGATCAAAGAGTGGCTGCATAACAGGCCAGAAGGAACACAGAAGAAGTTTGCACTGTCCATAATGCGTTTCTCAGAACAGATGAAAGTTGAACCTGAAGAGTGGCGCAACCTGGACAAGTTTGAAGCTAGAGACTTAGCGTGGAAGTTTCTAAAGCCAAAGATTAAGGATCATTCAAGTGTTGCTCGGGCAGAGCTGGCAGCGCTAAAAAGTTTCTACCGGAACAAGCGCGAGGAACAATTACCCTTCGACAGCGGCAGAGGCGGTAAACACTATTTCCATGTTGTGAGAAAGAAAGCTGCAATTGAGCATATACCAAACAAGAAGGAGATGTACGCATTAATTGATATGGCTTCAAGCCTTCGAGACAAAGCTCTCCTGTTATTCCTCTTTCAATCCGGCGTAAGGGTGAATGTTCTGGAACACTTAACCTTCGGTGATGTGCAAGACCAACTGGATAAAGATACTATAACGTTGAAGATAACCGGTGACTTGGACCATAAGTTGAGAGGCAGAGACATTCCTTTCTACTACACTTTCTTGAATGGTGAAGGCGCATTGACTTTGAAAAGGTTCTGCGAGGTCACACATAGGGGAAGTAAGGCGGATACGCCGCTTTTCATTACTAAGAGAAGGAGTTCTATTAGCCAACATTGGGTTTGGGCGATCGTTAAGAACTGTGTGAGAAAAGCTGGGTTTAACCCTAAAACAATCACTACGCACACCATAAGGAAGGCTTTCCGCAAGATTGTCCGTCAAACCAACATCGATGACGACGACAAAGAGCAATTGATGGGCCATGTGATCTCAGGTAGCAGAGCAGCATACTTTGATAAGAAAGACGTAGACTTGTTACTGAAAGCGTATCAACACTGCAACTTTCAACGGGAGATCCCGCAGTCGGAAACTCAGAAACTCAGAAAACAGCTTGAAAGCGAACGTGTAGAAAGAACAAACTTGGAAACACTTGTCACAGCTATGAGGCGTGAAATAGAAGAGCTGAAACAGGGCTTGAAGGAGATCAAGGCTTCTTCTTAACAGCGTCTTCCAACATTTTAAGAATTGCCAAAACCCGGTCACACTTAGTTATAGCTTCATCTACCAAGCTCTCTTTGTTTTCGTTCATTGCTTACCGTTGACACCTCGAAGCCCGCTCCCGGGCTGTTGAACACCACTCTCGTAAATCGCAATCCATACTCGGGTCACAGGGTCAAAAATGAGGCTTTGAACACATGGGTTCCTGTCGGCGTGCTCGCGCTTGCGGGCTTCAACCCTTGCTATCTGAAGAATAGCCCCCATCTCTCCTGTTCTAGAATTTGGAACTATGACTAGGGCTCTCAGCAATTTCCCGTCACCTTACCCACCGATACTTAGTTGTGTTCCTCTCATCAAACCACATGATAAACCCCTCATCAACGAGTTTCTGAAACCGTTTTTCAGCCTCTTCAGGACCACAGCTCTTAAGGTCCATGATGGAGGTGACGAAAGCTGATCGTTCTGTTGGATTTTGAACTCTGCCGTGTAGTTGTGTCATAAAAAGCTCGAAAGGTGGCACGATAGCGTTTTTCGTGTCTTCTTCTATGTTGTTATGCTCTTTTAAGCTTGGTTTATGCTCCGTTTCGGCTTTTGTCATAACACGACTAGGGGGTATAGAGGCAGGTTCACCGGTGATAGGGTTAACATATTCTGTAGACCATACTCTATATCGTGTTATGAGGTTTTTGCTATTCAGCCACTTTTCAAACTCCTTCTCGTCAAAGGACAGTGAAGATGACACGAAATTCCCTATCGTGCCATCTACGTCAACATTTTCCTTTAAGGAGAACGAATGCTCCTTACTGCTCACGTCCTTCAATAGGAAACCGAAATTAACCAGGCTGTTAAGAATTTCACGAGCCCGCGTCTGGCTTAACCTAGTCATGTCTGCTACCTGGCGGCTAGTCAAACTTGCAACGTTGGGATCTTTGAATATATCTAAAACCTCTAGGCTCCGCTTCTGCACGTTCATTAGAGTTTCGCGTAGGCCCTGCTCGCATATTTCCCATGCGATGTAAAAGTCAACTGGGAGAGCAACAACATATTGCTTGATTTTCGTTTTGTAGACTATAGGCCTCTGCATCTGGTGTAGAAAGCTTACTGCACTAATGATGTAGAGTAGTTTCTTGAAGTCTCGGCGTGCTTTTACGCTGCGACTTGGAAACTTTGCTGCAAGCTGGTCTGCGAATGGAATCAACGTTTGGCTGAAAGGTGTTGAACCCAAAAATTCTAAAGCGTCTTTAAGAGGTTGAGGTGGCTCATTCAATTCCTCACAGTCAGGGTCCATAAACTCTTGTGCTTCATATGCTAAAACCTTCTTGGTCTGCGGTTCCGTCTCGTCGATGCTGACAAGGAAAAGCCTGTTCAACAACTCTTCATCCGGTCTTAAATTCGTGGAAGTTGTGAATAACGCTGGCACTCCTTGAGTTTCTATGATCTCATCGGTTATCTGGCCTTCTTCGTTTCGAGTTGTGGTCCAGAGGCGCAGCTTACCCTCAGAGATTAGAACTCTCAAGTTTGCTTGAGCTGCGTCAGCTCCGCGCATCTCTCCGATTTTAAGGATTCTTCCGGCAAAGTCTTGGGCTGCACGATCCGGGGCAGCTTGAGTTATTCTCGTGTACTCCTCCACATTCGAAAAGAACTTTAGGACACTGTTCATCAGGTGTGATTTGCCGGCGCTGCTTTCCCCTAAGATTATGGCGCCTAATACTTTGTCCATGTAGCTTGTGAGGGCGATTAGCAATAGTAGAAGCTTGTTTTTGTCTTCGCCGATTATCAGCTTGTCTAAGGCCTGTTTATAATGGTGGAGAATAGCGGGGTCTTGCAGTATATCTTTGATTTCCGGCTTTGCGTTTGATAAAATGGTTTCTGGGAAGTTTTCAGGTAGTCCAGGGGGGACGTCGCTTGTAGGAAAGTTTTTTATTGTTTCATCGTAAGTCATTGTCGGGTCAGCCGTGTTTTTTGTGAGAGTGGGCTCGGGTGCGCTCACGTGATCATATGGCTTGAAAGCGCCGATCACCGTCTTATCCAAGGTCAAGCCCATTCTTTTCCCAACCAACTTATTTCTTCGGTTTTCTACCGATTGTTGCTAAATCGTCGAAAAGCCATATGAAAAAGTCGTTACGAGTTAGTTTGTTGCCGTGCGCCTTCAAATCTGAAAGAAGAGCGAGGTAGTCAGGGAGTGTCTCCGCTTTTTCATCTTTTGCAGGGTATCGTTCATACGATCCACGACTGCCCTCGGCTTTCCGCCACGGAATCTTTGAGGGATCCCGTTTTGAGGGCTCTGGAAGCTTGGCTTCTTTAATTCGTTGTTTAGCGGCTGCGATCCCCGCCTCGCACGCATTGAGAAATTCGAGTAGTGCTTTGGTAGCCAAGTCTTCACTCATCTTTGTGAGTCGCCTTATGCTCAAGTTCAAGAGCATGAACCAAGTCTGCTTTGATTATATCTAGGCTTCTGAGAACATCCTTGATTTGGAGATCTGCGGGAAACATAAGGACTGCTGCTCGATTTGGAGCCACCTTGACATCTGGGCCGAGAATATTATAGATGGCTTTTGGTATGTACGCAAGGCGTTGTTTGCGGTTTATCTTCAATTTGAGTCCCATTATTGGTTTTTCCTATCCAGAGTCGATTCTGGGGTTCTCGCTTTCAACTGGATTAGAGTCCGTTGTCTTCATGAGTCTATCAATGATTCCTTTGACTTGTCTTCAATTGGTGTTCAAGCTCATCCATCCTTTGGAGGTGTCTTATGGTGGCTTCGCTTTTGATGGCTGCATGAATATTCTCTGCTGTGATTTCAGATTGACTCTGTTCCTCTGCGAGATATCCAGCTGTTAGAAGTATGGAGAAGCCCAATCGAATATCTTCAGCTTCAGAGGCAACCTTTGCCACTTCCTCTAATAGCCTATCTTTGATGGTGTGAGGGTGGAAGGCTCTTTTTATCCGATCTTTGAGGATGTGCTTTGATTCTTCAGGCGTGTATGGTTCGAGGATCATGAGTTTGGGTTGGAGGGTGCTGAGGGCTCGATTTGGCAATTTTGCTGCGTCTCTAAGTCTATTGCTTATTAGGATGAGGGTAGTTTTTGGTTGACGGTTCAGGTAGTAGATTAGGGGTTCTCTTTGTTTAAGGAGAAGGTTGTCAACTTCATCTAAGCAGATGACTAAAGCTGATTTTTCAAGAGCCCTCTCGAAGGTGTGTTTTAACCGGAATACCTGATAGCCACAATCAGGCACATCAATACCTAACGATCTGACAATATCTACCAAGGTGTAGTAGGGCGTCCGCGTCTTCCCTGCATTCACATAAACCGTTTTCAGCTGGATTTGAGCATCATCCGCACGTCTACGAATTCCATTTAGAACGTGTTTAGCACATATGGTCTTGCCTGACCCAGGCTTTCCAGCTATGAAAAGGTTCCGTCCGCGCCCATATTCAAAGACGCCTGAAAGCGAATCGCTCATCAATTTCAGGTAATACTCACGACAGAGTACGCGTCCACCTGGAGGATCTGCTAAAGGCTGAAGCCACGTAGCGTCCTTTATTACGCAATGGTGATGATGGGTGGCAGTCATCGATCATTAACTCCTAGAGGCACAGACACACACCCCCCTAGAGGATCCCTATCCCCTATGATGCATGGATGCATGCATGCATCCAAAAGTTATTTTTCAGAGTGGCAGTAATGTTATGTAGGGGTCAAGATGGAAATAAGGAACATTATACCGCGACCTTATGAAGAATCAATTTCACCCGCTATAATTTTTGAGGTCGATATAGTATACACAAAGCTTCGAGAGGCAATAATTAACGTTGAAGGTTGGTTAGAGAGTGACGATGGAAAAATACTTGCAAAAATTGAAGGCATACTAGAAAAAGTAAAGATCAGTGAGTTGGGCGCGAGTAACTCTATCCGTGACTCGCTCATCAAAGAGACTGTTTATAAAACAGAGCTGATCGCCCTATTAGATGCGAAAGCACTCAACCATATAGAAACTAGAAGGATGGCAAACGAAAAGCGCGAGGTGAACCTAGCTCTGAATTTGAATGTCAGAAGTCTCCTTAGTAATGCATTAATCTCACATTTCCATGAAATTGACAGTAAGAGTATAGGTTTACCAACTCATGTCAAGATTTTTCCAGATTCAGGAAAGAGAGCAACAGGACAAATCTTAGCTTATGGTAGCGACTCTCAATTCTCAACTAACTTCAGAAACCGCTGGATCATATCAGGTGATAGCGGTCCAATCTTCTTGTTCGTAAATAGCCAAAACGTTAGGAAAGATTGTAGCATAAACTTGATTGACTGGACTCAAGAATACTTGCCGAAATTAGGGCTCGGTGAATACTTCATTATTGAGCTACCTAAGGGAAAAAAGGTGTTTCGAGAGGCTTGGAAGTACATAGAAAAAGCTGAGGAATGTGGTAGACAAATGAATACCAAAGGAGCATATGCAAATTGCCGAGAGGTTGGGAATCTTCTCCAAAAAAGCATAAAGAGTAAGTTTCTCAAAAACCCAATAATCAAGAAATGGAAGCGTGCTATTCAAAAGTTCGAGTATCTAACCTCTTTGGATCTGCACGAAGTAGACATAGAAGCAGAAGAGCCAAAAGGCAAAATATCAATTGGGAGACCCGAAGTTGAGCATATTCTTATTGTAACAAAAGCTTTAGTCAAATATGCGGAAGAATTGCAATAAGGCAAGAGCTAAAAATTATCCCCCATTCTTGGTGGAGACTTTCACTTATTGTTTATGAACTTTGTAAAACCTTGGTTCAGCCTATCATGCATGCATGCATGCAACCGGCTCAACATACACAGCTACTGAATAATTTCCTAGGGGAAGCCCTACGTCAGCAAAATTAATCATCATTATCGTGGAGGTTCCATTTAGTAGATTATTGAATAGCCTGGTTTCGACAATGGTTGAGTTGAGATATAAGGTTACATTTACATCTTCAGTATAATAGCCTTGGTTTTCCAAGGTGGCGTTTACTTGGAAGCAATAGCCCTGACCAACAACTGTTCTGGACGATACAACATCAACTACTGCTATATCATGAGGTGGGGGAAACTGATAATGAGCAAGGTCATCGCCACCACCTTCCCATGTACTAGGGGCTCCTTGCCAAGCATATATTCGTCCATCTGCAAAACCAAGTCTCTGCCCCACGTAGTATCCTACTCCGAACGGGAGATCTGCCAGTTGTTCCCACGTATTAGTTGATATTGAGTATCTGTAGGTGCGATTGTCAGGAATAGATTCTGGATAGGCTTGGTTTCCACTCAAGGCATATATGCAATCTGTCTGGTTCTGTAGCCAAGAGCCAACATATAGTAGGGAGCCTCCATCACCTACGCCGCCTACACCTCCACTGTGAGCTACTGCTGGGATGTCAGCCATAGGGTGCCATGAGTTGCTGGAAAGGTTGAAGCTCCAGAAATCGTAGAGTGCTGCGGTCTCTTCGAACTCGCCACGCAGAGCATAAAGCATTTCTTCACCTGTCCAAACTAGAGATGCTCCATCACCATTCCTCCAGGCGGATCAGGCGGAGCATCACTCCAACTGTTGGTTGTAGGGTTGTATTGCATGAAATATGTGGGGCGTTGCTCTCCTCCTATTGAAGCATATAACCGACCTTCCGTTTCGACCCAAGCGAGTGAGTTACCCTCCCCTTGCTCCATAGGCGTATTAGCTAGTGTTTCCCAAGTGTTGCTTGAGATACTGTACCTGTAGAACCAACTTCTAGTGTCGATTGTGGCTGCACCGAATAACGCATAAATGTAATCATCAAAGTCCCATGTTAACGATGTACCCGTTTTGAATGCTGATCCGTCAGGTTTAGGCGGGTCGTTCAACTCAAAGAAACTAGTACTACTGGGTTGATATCCGTAGAACTTCGTTCCTCTTGCAAGGTAAAGTGCTGTTCCAGTTCCTACTATGGATTCACCATGAGAACCTGTAACGGTATCTCTAACCCAAAGCCAAAGTCCATTCGGTCCAACTCCAAATAAGAAGGGTATTGATAACAAAAAGATGAGTAAAAAAATGATGCTGCTTCCAATGGGCTTGATGAAAATCCTCATCCCAATTCTCCACTAAAGTAGTGTCAGATGTAGGTTATATTAAAACCAGTATGGAAGAAACTTCCACTGAATTAAGCGAAAATGCATGCATCATACTCTTTTTCTTCTACACACTAGGGCTCTAGTTACTGGCAAAATGAACAGTGTAAGAGGTATACCACAGGAGGTTATTTCTTTCCCCCAGTATGTCTCTTAGGAAGCCCACTATTCTTTTTCTGTTTACTCTTCATCTTCTTAACCCTTTGCAATTGTCTATGTTGCTCCCTACCTACAGCTTTCTCCTTCTTACTTCTCTTAGCCATATTCTGACCTCCACTTTTTCAACATACCCTTGGATTCTCATTAAAAAACATTACCGAAAAATTCCAACCTACGTCTTCTGCTTCAGTTTTTATGACTTGTGGAAGAAACTCCAGCTATGGAAAAATGACCATGTAATTTCTTTGTGCTTAGTCAGACTTTGCTGTTTTTCTTCTTCTGCTGCAGAAACAACTTCTGTTTAGACTTTTTGAGCTGTAATCTTGACAATTTTAGAATACATACCATATCCGAAAGTTTCAATGCTCTTACCATATTTCTCCCATACTTGCTTGAAACCAAGCACTCTCTTGCCATATATATGTCTGGCAATTTGGATTCCCTCTTTAATCTCGACTTCTGCTTGGTTTGCAGTAAGCTTCTTACCAGTTAAGAATGCCTTTTCTTCGACCAATGTTACATTGTTTTCTCGAAGAATATCAAGATAGAACTTCTTTGGCATTGACTTGGCTCCAAAGATTTCTCCTTCAAACTCCACTGCAAGCCTCTGATCTTCAGTTTCCATGTCCTCAGGTGGGGTAATGCAAAGAACAACTTTCCCTCTTGGCTTAATAACCCTAACCATTTCCTCAACAGCTTTCTTGACACCCTCTTCTCCCCTAGTCATATGGATATCTCTCATACCAAGAAAACTACTGGCAAGGTCGAAATGATTGTCTGGAAACAACAATTCAGTAGCATCCATTTTCCGAAATGAGATAATGTTCTCAAGTTCAGCCTTATTGGCAAGCTTTCTTGCCTCCCTTATGTCTTCATAAATTATGTCTATCCCAATGATTTCACCATAGTTGAGTTGTCTTGCCATTTCCAGAGCAAACAAACCCCATCCAGTTCCCACATCAATAATCTTCATTCCATTCCGTAACCTTAGATCCTCAGCAATTTTGCCCCTCGCTCCACCAAGCCTGAACCAGTAGGTTCTATATTCTTCATCAGTGAGATAGTTTGAACTCAAAGACACCTTGGCTCTCCCTTGTCATAACCATTCTACTCTAGAGAGTGAGTTTTATGACTTGTGGAAGAAATGGTAGAATAGACCAGCTATTGTGAATATGCATGCATTGGAGTTTCTGTGTTTTCAACAAGAAAAGAATGGGGGGATGCTTATTTTTTGGCTAAGCCTAAAGCTCCGCCTATTATCCCTAGGATTAGTCCTATGAGGAAGCCGCCACCTATGATGATGCTAAGGATTGAAAAGATAATCACTAGAATGCCACCGATGGTTTCCTTTCTTGGCATGTAGATTAGAAATGCACCCATAATGACCAGAAGGGCGAAAATTAACCCTACAACCGCCAAGCCTGTGAAAATGTCCGCGACAAAACCCGGAATGATACCTCCCACTAACTCGATGAAATCTGCCAAGGAAACGAACATAACAGCATTTATCAGTATGATAATGCCCGCGATGAGCGATATGGCAGATCCTACTGTCGCTCTTCTTACTGCTTCTTCAGGTGCCATGATTTTTCCCTCACATTTACATGCATCCATCTTATTTGATTTTAAGTCCTCCTAAGCCTTTAAATATACTTCAAGAAGCGTGCGTATACCACAAAAGATAGAAAAACGAGTTAGGAAATATTGAAAGAGAACAGTATGGTTGGGGGGGGGCTATAGATTCGAATAGTTAGAAGATTAATTTCAAAGTACAGAAGAGCCCTACTAATTATCCTGGCATTTTATGTCCTATTGCTCGGTTTAGTTGTTTATTTTACTTCGAGCGAGACTTACAGCGAAAGGGGTCCATATTTTACTCCGCTTATCCCAAGCAATGATCAATATGTCGAAGTGACGCTAATTCTCTTGGTGTTTGCCCCGATTTCGGCTTTGATTGGAGGATTAGTTGGCGGATACTTTCTGGCGCCAGTGTTTCTGTTCGTCCACAAAAATCTCCTTGGATCAAAGTTGCTTTACGGGATTCAAGACCGACCTCAACCCCAAGTATGCATGCATGCATCGTAGAAAAGGTTTGCGGGCAGTTCTTGAAATCAGTTTTCCTTTAATATGTACTCGTCGTATTCTCGTTCAAGCTTATTCTTGTGGCTTAGTTCTTCCTGTGCCAGCTTGCTGAATAAGGTGCCGACTTCTGTTCCCTCAAGCCCTAGTGCCAGTGATTTATAGTAGTCATATGTGCTCTTCTCTCGTTTCGCAGCATAGATCAATATTCTTTTATAATCAGCGTCATCGGATATGGTGGTTTCTCTCATGACATCAACTATCTTCAAGTCCTGAGTCTTGCTCGCTTGGAGGCCTAATTCTGAAATCTTCTTCTCATTATCCATTATGGATATGAGCTTCTCCTTGTGCATCACTTCTTCTTGCGCCAACTCCTCAAGGAACTTTTTCGACGACTGATACTTCACTTTTCCTTTAGCCATCTTGTACAACGCGTATGATTGTTCTTCAATCTTGATCGCCCATTCAAGAATCGTTCTCAAGTCGTCCTTAACCATCTCAGGCTCTTCCAGAGGTTTTAATTTGCGCTTTCTTGAAACATAAATCTTTTTCTAAAGGATTTTTGGCAATTGATTTATTAATTCGCCTTATGTAGTAGGCTATTCTTACATGCATGAAAGACTCCTTGGATGTGTCGGTATGTACAGAATTGTCGCCATGCAAACATTGGCTCCTCAGACAAAGTTGATTGAAATCTACGCCCCCGAGATTGCTGCAAAAGCTCATGCGGGGCAGTTCGTTATACTAAGAGTAGACGAAGAAGGCGAGAGAATCCCATTGACATTGGCTGACTGGAAACCCAAAGCCAACACGATCACTCTGATTTTCCAAGAAGTCGGTGTCTCAACCATAAAACTAGGCTCCCTCAATGTAAATGAAGAACTATGTGATGTAGTCGGTCCTTTGGGAAATCCAACTGACATCAGAAACTATGGAACAGTAGTCATTGTCGGCGGTGGCGTTGGCATAGCACCTTGTCTACCCATAGCTAAAGCGTTCAAGAAGGCAGGAAGCAGAGTAATCTCAATAATTGGCGCACGAAACGAGAAGCTGCTTATATTGGAAAGGGAAATGAGATGTATTTGCGACGAAGTTCACATTTCAACAGATGATGGTTCTAAAGGACACAAAGGGTTCGTCAGCGACGTACTCAACATTCTGATCAAGAAAGGGTATTCTATAGACATCGTATATGCTATAGGTCCCTCTGTGATGATGAGGGCAATCGCTGAGACCACACGTCCGCACAAAATAAAGACAGTCGTTAGCTTGAATCCAATAATGGTAGATGGAATGGGAATGTGCGGTGTCTGTCGAGTTTCAGTTGGTGGCAAAGTCAAGTTCGCATGTGTTGACGGTCCCGAGTTTGACGCCCACCAAGTAGATTTCGACCAGTTGATAAAGCGCCAACGAGCCTTTCTCGCTGAAGAGAGAACTGCCCTAGAACACTGGGAAAAATGCAGAGGCAACTAAGATGGAAAAGAAGCCCAAGTCGAAGATCTGCAAAGAAAGCATTCCAATGCCTAAGCAGAAACTTGAAGAAAGGATACACAATTTCAACGAAGTGGCGCTTGGCTACACCGAAGAACAAGCGGTTGCCGAAGCAAAAAGGTGTCTACAATGCCCCCAACCAAAATGCATAGAGGGATGCCCAGTGGATATAGACATTCAGGCCTTCATTAAATTGATCGCAGAACGCAAATTTGACGAAGCCATAGCGAAAGTTAAGGAAAAAAACAGTCTCCCGGCCATTTGCGGACGAGTCTGCCCTCAAGAAGAACAATGCCAAAACGCTTGCGTGATGGGCAAGGTTGGTGATCCAGTCAACATAGGAAGACTGGAAAGATTCGTGGCGGACTATGAGATGAAAAAAGGCGCAGAAACTCCGAGAAAGCAGGCACCCACTGGGAAAAGAGTAGCAGTAATCGGCTCTGGACCTGCAGGGCTTATTACCGCAGCAGACCTCGCTAAACTCGGGCACGAAGTTGTAGTTTTTGAGGCCCTTCACAAACTAGGTGGCGTGCTCACGTATGGAATACCCGAGTTTAGGCTGCCCAAAGAAATTGTGCAAGCCGAAGCAGACTATGTTAGAAAGCTTGGCGTAGAAATCAAACCAAATGCTCTGATTGGTCGACTACACACGATCCCTGAGCTTCTGAAGAAAGGATTTAACGCAGTTTTCATCGGAACAGGCGCAGGGCTTCCCACGTTCCTGGGACTTCCCAACGAAAACTTGGGAGGGATATACTCGGCAAACGAGTTCTTGATTCGTGTGAATTTGATGAAATCGTATGCTTTTCCAGACTATGATACACCTATCAGAGTTGGCGAGAAAGTGGCTGTGATCGGAGCTGGCAACGTGGCTATGGACTCCGCTCGTTGTGCTTTGAGGCTAGGAGCCAAAGAGGTTTGCATTGTGTATCGAAGGTCGAGGAATGAGATGCCTGCTAGAGCAGAGGAGATAGAGAACGCCGAAGAAGAAGGCATAATTTTGAAACTTCTCACAAATCCCACGAAGTTCTTCGGTGATGAACAAGGTTGGGTGAAGCAAATGGAGTGCATCAAGATGAGGCTTGGTGAACCCGATCAGTCTGGACGTAGACGCCCGATTCCAATCGAAAGCTCAGAATTCATCATGAATGTAGACACTGTAGTCATCGCAATCGGGAGAACTCCAAACCCTATCATTCAACGTACAACTGAAGGATTGCAGACAACAAAGTGGGGCACAATAATTGTTGGTGAAGAGACTGGGCAGACTAGTTTTGAAGGCGTGTATGCTGGAGGAGATATTGTAACTGGGGAAGCCACGGTGATAAGCGCCATGGGAGCGGGGAAGAAGGCTGCAAGAAGCATACACGATTATATCATGAATAAGTAGTGGATTTTTCCTGCGGCAAGAACAATGATGATCAAACTCGTAATCTTCGATGCCGACAAGACTTTATGGTCACACCCTAATATCTCAGCTCTTACTTTTCCCTTCAAGCTTCTGGATAGGAATACCATATCAGACGCAAGGAAACAAACATGTCACCTCTTTGAAGGCATCAGGGAGCTGCTGAGCGAATTGCAGCAGAAGGGCATCCTGATTGCGTTAGCCTCGTGGAACAAACCAGAACCTGTCAAGAATGCTTTGCAGCTATTTGCCATTGCCAAGTTCTTTTCGATCATAAAAGCGGAATCTCATCCCAATAAACACCTGCTAATCAAGGATATGCTCTCTGATCTATCGAGAAAAGGAGTAGAGCTGAGAACTGAAGAGATCCTGTACGTCGATGATCGAAAACTACATCTGACTAAAACGTTGAGCGAGGTTGGTCAACTCCATTTCCTTCAGATGTGGGTTGACACCAAAAACCCCAATGACGTTCTCAAATACATTAATGGCGTGCAGTAAGTCGGCGAAAGTAGAAAAAAAGAAAAATCCACCCAACTCCTTAAACTTTGGATTACAACAAAGGCTACTACTACCAGCTCTGCCCATAGTGTCCTGCAGCTCTAACAATATCAAAGATGTTCACTTTTCCATCGTCGTCTATATCGCTATTCGGTTCATACGTAGAGTCTCCTATAGATGTGCCATAAGCAGCCGCCATACGGACAATATCGAAGATGTCTACATCCCTATCTCCATCTACGTCTCCTGGAACAGTCACGAGAACATCGCCAGCAGCATATTTCATGTTGTCTGACGTGTTGTATTCATCGAGGACAAGTGAAGCAACTCCACTTATCTTGTAGTTCCCTTTCGCAAATCCTGTAGTGTTCCACACAAAAGTTATGATCTCACTCTGACCTGAAACTAATGTGACCCCCACTTGTCCTAGTTGTGAGGATTCTGAATAGGCTGTGACATTGAAAGTTTCAGTATAGCTGCCTGTGTTTTTGATACTCACAAAGACAGCTATGTTATACCCTTGACCCACAGTTTCCAAGGGTAGGCAGCCACTCTTTGAAGTTGAAACGTCTAAGACAGTTACATCATGCATCAACATGAACGAGAAATAGACTGCACTTGAGGCTCCAGTGTTGCCTGCAATATCCCTTGCGTAGATCACCACGTTGTGGGATCCTTCGCCTAGTCCCGGCAAGGTTGTGTTGCCACTAATCGTTGCATTAGATTGCCCATCTAAGCTGTAAGCCATCCATGAAACTGATTCATCAACTGTGAAAATTAACGGGATAATGGTGACTCCGTAGGTTTTGTTCATTGGCGACAGAACTGAAATCGTTGGGGAGGTGACATCTTGGACAGTGAAGTTAACCGTGTTTGATCTTCCCATGTTGCCGGACGTGTCGTTTGCATATACCACTATTGAATGCGCACCGTCTGCGATGTAGCTGATGGTTGTATTGCCTGTGATTGTTGCGTTTGTTTGGTAGTCTAGGCTGTAGCCAATCCAATCTGTCGCTTCATTCAATGTAAAGCTTAAGGCAACTCTGCTGTTTGTGTAGGTAGTGTTCTCAGGGCTGAGAATGGATATTACGGGGGGCGGGTCTGTCACGCTGACAGATTTGTACCCCGTCTTCTCTACATAATCTCCAGTGTCCATCCTATAGCCGTAAGCTTTTACGCTTAGATAGAAAGATCCTTCAGCTGTGAAGACAATTGTCCAATTCAGTGTTCTCATTTCGCCGATATTCATGTCTCCAAGGTATACTGGATTGCTTCCGGAGATTAGATTTGCCTGAGGAGGAAGGGATAACGACGCCTGCGTCTCGCTGACGCCGTATGCACCTCAGCAAAGCTCAATCTGTATTATTGCTTCTACAGTAGCTTGCTGGCCAACTTGAGGTTCGGAAGGGATCACACTTACTTCTGGTTCCTGCAATTCGCCATAAACGCTTCTTGTGAAGGATCCTGCAAAAGAGAATAGAGTCATAAGCGCCAACAATGATATCGCAAACTCGTGAGCTTTTTTCATCTTTGTTCATCAATTATAATATAGCGCGAATCGTTTAAGGATGGCGTTATCTAGGTTTTTGAGATATAACATTGGATATAAGCAGGTTTCAGCTTGGCACTTCTAAGACTTCTGAATCTTCATCTAAGAACGCTTTACGTTGCCCTTTTTGTACATCACCTATCACGTATCCTATGACGCCTCTCTCCTTAAGGGCTCCTAGCAGTTGGTCAACCCGTTCCTTTGGCAATGAAATCAATAGGCCTCCAGCTGTCTCAGACGCCTTTCCCTGAAGCAGGGGATAACCGAGGGCATTAGCAACTTGTGGTGCTCCTCTGATCACCGGTAAAGTGTTGATGCGAATCGAGACACTGCTCTGTTCAGCCATATTTGAAGCGTGTCCCAATAGTCCAAAGCCAGTGATATCTGTTGCAGCATTCACTCCGGTTTCCAGCATTGCAAAAGCTGCATCTCGGTTTGAAGTAGTCATAACACGAATCGCCAAATCGATTGCATTTGATAACTCATCTTCGGACACAATACTGGCAATCTCCTTCTGCTGGCTGTCTGAGAGCCTCAGCAATCTCATTACTGGCTGAATCCCTAAGGGCTTGGTGAGTATTACTTTGTCTCCCAGCTGGGCTTTTGAGATTAAGACTATTTCATCTATTTCTGCTATCGCTGTTACAGCCCCTCCCATAATAGGCCATGGGCAGATTATGGTATGTCCACCCAAGACTGGCGCATTCAAAGATCTGCAGAAATCGCAAAACCCCTTTAAAATCTCCTTCTGAACTTCTAAAGGTAGGCTTTCAGGCATGCCCATCAAGGCGAGTACTGAGAGGATAGTGAGTCCACCCTTTGCATATATATCATTCGTAGCGTTACAGGCTGCAATTTGACCTTGAACGTAGGGATCGTCTATAATTGGTGTGAAGAAGTCAGTTGTTGTTATAATTACTTGGGTGTCTGAGATGCGAGTTATCGCAGAGTCCTCACCGATGGAGGCGACTACTCTATCGTCCCTAATGTGTCCGGCGTTGGAATCTAGAAGAAGCTTCCTGAGCTCTCGCTGAGGAAGCTTGCAGCTTCATCCAAACAGTTGGGACATCGTCGTAAGGCGATAAGGAAGGTCCTTGTATCTTCTCAGGATTCCACATCTCCCGCTGGAATGAACAAAAAGAGATAATTCGTTCTTCCCTAATAAAACTGTGCAGGCGGATCTTGATGCAGAAGCCCTTTCTATTGATTCTCTGCGGTATCCCGTCGTCAGGCAAATCAACCTTGGCAAGAGGAGTCGCCAATAGGTTAGAGAAGGAATATGGTTACTTCACAGTTGCTGTGACTTCAGATGCTTTCAGACACATGGTGCCTACGTACAGTCGCATATTCGAGCCAGAGTTGGAACACTTTGTCAGAGAAGCCACTTATCGCACTATAGAGGAAGCACTGAGACGAAGGCTTCTCGTAATCAGCGATGACGTGAACTATTACAGGTCGATTAGAAGACAACTTAAGAGAATTGCTGAGCGGGCTGGAGCCAACTTCGCAATAGTTTACGTTGACACGCCTTTGGAAGTCGCACTAAGATGGAATGGAGAGAGAGGAGAACCAGTTCCCAACACTGTGATAGAGGAAATGCATCATAAACTAGACAGACCTGGCGAGAAGTATAGGTGGGACACACCACTCCTCACAGTAGACCCAAGTAGAAGCAAACTTGAGGAACTTACTCAGCTTGTAGCTTCGAAGGTTGCCCAAAAAATACGGGAAGAAAGAGATGCGCCAGCTGAGAAGAGGCTTACGAAACTTCAATCCATCAGAATGGATCTAGATAGGGAAACTCGCCGGGCCATGGGGGAGGTTATGAGAAGATATGGAAATCTCGACTTGGCTAGAGAAATCTCAGATTTGAGGAAGAAGACAATAGATGAAGCTGTGGAGAGGGGGCTCTCTGTTGTTGAAACAACTGGTCTGTTCTACGAACGTGCTGAGTTGATTTTGAAAGGTAGCAAACGTAAGTTTGAAGGAGAAACCATGCTGCATGTCGGTCTCTTTGGTCATGTAGACCACGGCAAAACTCAACTTGCTCGTTGCTTAACTGATATACCTTCAACTGCAGGTCTTGATAAACATCGCCAAGCTCAGGAGCGGGGTATGAGTATCGATATGGGTTTTTCAGCCTTCAACCTCGGCAAACATGTTGTTACCCTCGTTGATCTTCCGGGGCATCACTCCCTGATTAGGCATGTTGTGGCCGGCGCAAATATAATTGATCAGGGCATACTTGTAGTCGCCGCCAATGAAGGCCCCCAGGTTCAGACCCTTGAACACCTTCAAATTCTCGCGTCTTTAGGTATAGAGAGACTGATCGTGGCAATCAACAAAATTGATCTCGTCGGGGATAAAGAACTAGGTCAAATAAGAGGGAAAGTTGAGAATCTTCTTGAGAAAACACCCTTCGAGAACTCTCCGATAGTGCTCATCTCAGCCCTGAAATGTGAAGGCATCCAAGAGTTAAAGGAGACCTTGGTTGAAAGCTTGAGCTTGCCAGTCAGGCACTGGTCCGGCAGTCTGAAGATACCCATTAGCCACGCATTTCATATCTCAGGAATAGGCACCGTTGTTACAGGAACAATCTTGCGAGGTAAAGTGAGGGTTGGAGACAGAGTCGAGATTCTGCCCAACAGGAAGAAATGCAGAGTAAGAAGCATACAGATCTTCGGCAAAGACGTGAAGGAAGCATCTGCTGGTGACCGGGTAGGCATGGCTCTCCTTAAGGTCCGATCAAAAGATCTCTCAAGAGGAGACATAGTGGTAACCCCTGGTGCAATGGGTGTAAGAGACTTGCTGGATGTGGAAGTGGAGGTGATGCCCCAGTATGGGGGCAGTCTCCGCCAAAGAGATACTGTCCATATTAACATCGGCTTAAAGACGGTTCCAGGGCAGATCTATCCTTACACAACCCATCAATCCATGAAGATCTTGAGGAAAAACGTTTCTCCTGGAAGCAGATGCATGACCCTTATCAATATGCAACAAGCTTTACCTGTGGAGGTTGGAGACAAAGTATTACTTGTGAAGCTCGATCTACCTCATGAACGTTCCAGAATAGTAGGTGTCGCCAAGATTGCAGCTTTGCCTGGGCAGCCTGAGATCTACGCTGCCAAAATCAAGAAGGGAATCGTTCAGAAGAAGACTCATGACGGTCTCTATGTAGTTTCTGGGTTATTCAAAACAAAGGAAGCTGCTCAACACGTTGCTGAAAAACGCAGGAAGCTCTTCGCAGCAGAATCAAAAGCCAAGGCAACTGTCGTGAGGAACCATGGTGACGAAGGTGACGTAATTGCGAGTTTCGAAACCTCACCTATCTTGTCAGAAGATGTATACTATTACCGACTGAGGAGGGTGAAAATTGATTGATATAGAGGAACTGTTGAAAAATGAGATTCCCAAGCACATGTTGAAACGTGCATCAGTCACTCTGCGTGCAAAGCTGAAGCCAATCCGCCTTTTAATCGAGCATAGAAGAGTTCCGGAAGAAGGGTGGGATGACGACGTCATCGAATTCTTCCTAACACTCCTGTCCTGGATGGACACCGACAAAGATCCCGAAGGCGCACAAATTGGTGAACGAGAAGCCAGAGTAGCCTCACAACTCGTCTACAATCTTGCCCACGGTTTTTGCCACGGAGTTGGCAGATCTGGAAACCTTACGGCTCCTCAACCAAAAGCAGTCGGCTCATCATTAGCCTACTTGTTAACGAACAGACTTGCCTTGGACATGCTTCAAAGATGTGGAGCCCCAAATTTGAATTCTACATGTGTGCTCCCTTTAGCTACGGGCATGGCAATTGGGCTTTCCGTAAGCGTTGCTAGGAGCGAATCGAAGAAACATGTAGTGATCTATCCTCGTGTGGATCACAAGTCTCCATTAAAAGGAATGCAACTTGCAGGTATGAACGTTAAGACGGTTGAGCCAGAGGTAGATGGTGACGCTGTACGGACCTCAATGAAGAAGGTGCGAAAGGCAATCGACGCAAAGACAGCTGCAATAGTCTCCACAACCACATTTTTCCCTCCGCGAGAGCCAGATGATGTCAAAGCCATAGCAAAATTAGCAGCAGAAGAAGGGATCTTTCACATTATTAACAATGCTTATGGAGTGCAAAGCAGACAAATAATGAAACTTATTCAAGGAGCTATTGACGCAGGAAGAGTTGACTTAATCATTCAGAGCACAGACAAGAACTTCCTCACACCAGTCGGAGGCACCATTCTTGCATCGCCAAACCCAAGGCTAATCGAGAAGGTTTCGCAGGCGTACGCGGGCAGAGGATCAGCTGCCCCGATTATTCAATTCCTAGCGGCGCTCTTATCACTAGGTCTGGATGGGTATGAACGGTTGAGGAATGAACAAGAAAGCAATCGTCAAATGTTGGAGGAGCATGTAAAGAGGGTTGCTGATAAGCATGGCGAACGTTTACTCGACGTTTTCAATCCAATAGCTGTTGCCATGACTCTGAATCATCATGAGGCTAAGAAGGTAGGTCATTACATGTACACTCTGAGAGTTACAGGCCCCCGAGTCCTGGAAGAGACAGATTTCGGTATCTGCTGCAGAAGATACCATTCTCCATACATAACAGTAAATGCAGCAATAGGCTCCACAAAAGAAGACATTCAATCCGCAGCCAGCGCTCTCGAGAAAGCCCTCAGACACACAAGGAAGTGAGCATGAGCAAACCCTTATGAAACTTCAAGACTACTCCAATAAGCGCACATAGCGAGGATGGTCTAGAAGAGAGATGGATAATGAGACAAAGAGCATTGTCATTTCCCGAATTGATGTCGCAGCTTCACGGGTAGAAGAGAAAAAAGATCTTGTGGCAAGGGAAACTCCCGTGCACCTGTTTCTAGGTTCAATTCATTTGGTTTCCATCCTCTCCTCACCTGCTAAACTGAAAGAATTAGTTGTGGGACACTTACTTGGGGAAGGGCTGGTCAATTCAGTAGATGACATCGCCAAAATCGCCTTTGAAGAGAATCGATGCTACGTAACATTGCGCAAGACTGACACTGCAGAACACACGATAGTATCCCGATCTTTCTCAAGATTGATAGTCTCATCATGCGGTACCGTTGGGTACAGATCGCTTTCCGAATTGCTCGATCAGATCGAGTTGAAATCTCTGGCTCGTTGGCAGATGAAAGCAGACACAATCTTACATTGCATAAAGAAACTAAACTCGCTGGGTGAAATTTTCAAACAGACAGGAGGCGTCCATGTTGCAGCATTGTTCCACCGTGATGGAGAACTAGTTATATTGGCTGAAGACGTTGGTCGCCACAACGCTGTTGATAAGGTCATTGGCGAGGCGGCATTAAGAAGTGAGGATATGAATGTTTGCTTCTTGGCTTTGAGTGGACGGATGACAGGGGATATTGTATTGAAAGCAGCTCGCGTGGGAATACCAATTGTTGCATCTCCTGCGGCAGCTGTGGATTCAGGACTGGAAGTAGCTAGGAAGACTGGTGTAACCTTGATTGGATTTGCACGTGGAAACAGAATGAATGTTTACACATTCCCAAGGAGAATCAAGCTCTAGGATCTAAACACATTGAGTTAGCCATTGTTGAGGTTGACCCAAATCTCACTAAGAACATCAGTAGTAATACTCGCCGGAGGATTCTCTAAACGCTTTGGAGAGGACAAGGCTCTCCTAAAACTTGCAAGGAAACCCCTCATTCTACATATTCTAGATCGAATAATCACAATAACAGACGAAGCATTAGTTGTAGTTAGCTCAAAGAATCAAGTAGAACACTACTCTAGGATTCTTCCCGCAACCGTGGAAATCGTGGTGGACGAATATAAAATCCGAACTCCCCTCGTGGGAGCCATGACAGGGTTTAAACGCGCAAAAGGAAAATATACGTTGTTGCTTCCCTGCGACACACCATTTGTTTCAAGAAGTGTCGCAGTACTACTACTTCAACTCTGCATTGATAGAGATGCAGCCATTCCAAGGTGGCCAAACAGCTATCTAGAACCCCTCCATGCTGCCTACAGCACGAAGTCAGCCCTCACTGCGGCGAGAATGGCGCTAGAGAAAGAGCAATTGAATATGCGATCAATGATCAAAACCTTGGATAACGTACGTTACGTAAATGTAGACACTATTAAGAAGATAGACCCCGATCTGATGACATTCTTCAACATCAATGTACAAGACGACCTGAGGAGAGCTGAGAAACTCTTGCAAAACTTGAGAGCAAGCAGCTACTCCGGCCTTTAAGCTGTTTCGTCTATGTATTTATTTGAATGATTAAATTTAAATTAGTCATGCAACAGTTCTTATGCTCTCAAACTTAGGTCAGTTGATTCGGTGAGAGCATGGAAAAAGAGAAACTGAAGATAGCATTCTACTGGGCGGCTAGTTGCGGTGGCTGCGAGATTGTCGTGCTAGACATTAACGAGAAGATCCTAGACGTTGTAGCAGCGGCGGATATTGTGTTCTGGCCCGTAGCCCTGGACTTCAAATACAAAGACGTTGAAGCTATGCCGGACAAGAGTATAGACGCTTGCTTCTTCAATGGCGCAATAAGAACCGAGGAAAATGAACACATAGCAAAACTTCTAAGGAGAAAATCGAAGATCCTTATAGCTTTTGGATCCTGCGCTTGTGACGGTTGCGTAGTAGGACTCGCTAATCTCTGGGACAGAGAAACAGTCTTTGAGAGAGCCTACTCTGAAACCCCGTCAACCAACAACCCGGAAGGAACAACACCTAAGACCCTGCTAGAAGTCAAAGAGGGAAAATTGAAACTGCCAGAATTCTACGACACCGTCAAGACCTTAAGCCAAACCGTTGATGTTGACTATTTCATCTCAGGCTGTCCCCCACCAATACCCTGCATAATCCAAACTTTCCAATCAATACTTACCAACAATCTTCCTCCCAAAGGATCAAGCTTTCTGCCAAACAAATCTATCTGCGACGAATGCTCCAGAGAGAAGAAAGATAAACAGCTTTCACAGATCAAAAGGATCTACGAAATCGACGACGACTTCAAAACGTGCTTCTTGGATCAAGGGGTCATCTGCATGGGCCCTGCTACAAGAGCCGGTTGCGGAGCCCAATGCCCCAACGTAAATATGCCCTGCACCGGCTGCAACGGTCCAGGACCACGAGTGACAGATCAAGGCGCAGCAGCATTAAGCGCCATCGCTTCCATAGCAACAAACCCAGAAGTCATAAACCAAGTGGTAGACCCCATAGGAACCTTCTACAAATATTCGTTAGCTAACTCAATCCTGCGCAGGAAGGTGATGAAGAAATGAGAGAGATAGTAATAGACCCAATTACCCGTCTAGAAGGCCACGGTAAGATCACAATCTTCCTAAACGATGAGGGAAACGTTGAAAACGCATACTTCCAAGTTCCAGAACTCAGAGGGTTTGAGCGTTTCTGCGAAGGCAGAAAGGCTGAAGACTTACCCATTATAACTACAAGGATATGCGGAGTCTGCCCCGTTGCCCACCACATGGCGGGCGCAAAAGCCTGTGATGCGGCCTTCAATGTGGAACCACCAGAGACTGCAAAAAAACTGAGAGAACTTGAGTACGCCGGCTACATTATCTATGATCATATACTGCACTTCTACTTTTTGGGAGGCCCAGATTTCGTAGTAGGTCCAGATGCTCCTCCAGAAAAGAGAAACATTCTCGGAGTAATAGAGAAGGTTGGCTTGGACATAGCTAAAGAAGTGATTAAACATCGAGCCTATGGACAGAAGATAACTGGCATCTTAGGGGGAAGACCTACTCACCCCGTGACCGCTTTGCCTGGAGGTATATCCAAGGCATTGTCTGAAGAGGAACGGCAGGAGATTGAAAAGATGGTGAGGAGCTGTGTTGAGTTCGCAAAGTTTTCACTAAAGCTCTTTGAAGATGTCGTCCTCAAAAACGTTGACTATGTGAATCTTATCAAGAGCGATCCATATCAACTTAAAACCTACTACATGGGAACAGTGGATAAGAACAACAAAGTGAACTTCTATGATGGTGATGTCCGAGTTGTTGATCCTGAAGGAAAAGAATTCGTCAAATTCACCCCTCCAGAATACTTGGACATCATTGAAGAACATGTTGAACCTTGGACTTACGTTAAACTGCCCTACTTGAAGAAGATTGGTTGGAAGGGTTTAGTACATGGATCAGACAGCGGTATCTACCGAGTTGGGCCTCTTGGAAGACTGAACGTAGCAGAGGGCATGGCAACTCCCATAGCACAGGAAGAGTACGAGAAGATGTACAGCACCCTCGGTGGTAAGCCCGTTCACGCCACGTTGGCTTTCCACTGGGCTCGACTCATCGAACTAATGTACGCCACTGAACGAGCTTTAGAACTAGTTTTAGACAAAGACATTACACGCAAAGACATACGAAATAAGCCAGGTAAGCCTGGTGAAGGAGTTGGAATAGTTGAGGCCGCCAGAGGTACGCTGATCCACCATTACACATTAGATGAGAAAGCCTTGGCTAAGAAGGTCAACTTGATAGTAGCTACGACCCACAACGCGCCAGGAATCTGCATGTCCATAAAGAATGCTGCGAAAAGCCTCATTCACGACGGCAAGGTCACTGATGGATTGTTGAACATGGTAGAGATGGCTTTCCGAGCCTATGATCCATGCTTAGCATGTGCCACCCACTTCGCAGTCGGTCAGATGCCCTTAGAAGTCAAGATCTACGACGACCAAAAACGACTCGTGAAAACGCTGAGAAGAAGAGAGGGTTTTTGAATGGATCAGGTAAAGGTTGGAGTATTTCTCTCTGACGGCGGAAACCAACTAGCCAAAATCTTAGATTATAACGCGATAACTGAATTCGTCAAGAAAGTAGCAGGTGTAGTCTTTGTTGCTAGAGGCAGCGAATTTTGGCGCGGTCAAGGCTTACAGACTATGGTGGACGCCATAAAAGAAGGAAAGGTAAACCGAGTTGTGGTGGCTGAAACTCTACCTAAACTGAGCGAAGTGAAGATCGCCAATGCGATAGAAGATGCTGGACTTAATCCTTACCTAATGGAGTTCATAGACCTTAAGGATCACTGTGCTTGGCCTCATCGGAAAACTCCATCTGAAGCCACTGAGAAAGCAAAAGCCATGCTTCTCGGTGCCATTGAGCGAGCCAAACTTCTTGAACCTCTAGAGAAGCTTGAGTTCCCAGCCCTCAAATCATCACTGGTTGTAGGCGGAGGTATTGCCGGTATGCAGACAGCAGTAGACCTAGCAGATTTCGGATTCGAAGTAAGCTTGATTGAGAAAGAACCTTTTCTCGGAGGGTTAGCAGCTCAAGCAGGACGTTTCTTCCCAACAGACGATTGCGCTATCTGCATACAGTCACCTTCCTCCGACATTAAAACAATCACTCACACGTCACGAAAATGTGTCTACCGCTCAGGATTCACCGAGATCCCAAACTTGAACATACTGACAAACTCACGAGTTGTAGCTGTTGAGGGTGTTCCTGGAAACTACAAGGTTACAGTTGAGAAGACACCTCGATACGTAGACGAGGATAAATGCGTGCAATGTGATCTCTGCACCGCTGTCTGCCCTGTAGAAGTCCCAGATGAGCACAATGCGAGACTGAGAACTCGTAAAGCAATCTACATAAACGTCCCTCATGTTCATCCACCCGCCTACGTCATCGACGGTAGCGTCTGCAAATTCCACGACTGTGCAAAATGCGTTGACATTTGCCCAACGAAAGCTGTAGACCTAGATCAAAGAAGCGAAAAGGTGACTATGAACGTGGGCAGCATCATAGTCGCTACAGGCTTCAAAGAGTTCAACTCAAGCGCCATAAAGGAGTACCACTATGGTGAATACCCCGATGTTGTAACCAATCTTGAACTAGCAAGAATGATCGACGGGTTCGGGCCGACCGGAGGCGTAGTCGTCAGGCCCTCAAATATGAAACCCGCCAAGAAGATCGCCATGATACAATGCGTGGGTTCACGAGATCAACGTTACAAACCCTACTGCTCCAGCATTTGCTGCATGATCTCCATAAAACACGCTACATTGATCAAATCTGCCTATCCTAATTCAGATATCACAATATGTTACATAGACATAAGAACTACAGGGAGAGAACATGAACACTACTATGAGAAAGCTAGGGAGATGGGAATTAAATTCGTCAAGGGCAGACCAACCGAGATCCTGAGAGACCCGGAGAAGGACAAGCTAATCGTCGATGTTGAAGATGGACTTCTAAATCGTTTCTTGGAACTGGAAGCTGACTTGGTAGTGTTAGCCCCTGCAATGATACCCGCTGACGGCGCTAAGAAACTTGCTGAGATTATCGGCATCGAAACTGAAAAAGACGGCTTCTTCAAGGAATACAACGCCAAACTCAGGCCCACAGAGACCAAGTTGAAGGGAGTATACATCGCTGGAGGAGCGACATTCCCTAAGGACGCACCTACAACGTCTCTGCACGCCCACTCAGCTGCCATGAAAGCCGTAAAGTTTCTACACACTGGCAAGATAGTTAAAGATCAGAGAACCGCTGTAATCAACGAGGACTATTGTGGTGACTGTGAATTCTGCCCGGTCACTTGTCCTTATGGCGCCATAACCTTGGAACAGAAGGATGGGGAGCATTTCGTCGCCAAAGTATCTGATCTCCTCTGTGAAGGATGCGGAATCTGTGTAGGTACCTGTCCCCAAAACGCCATCGAGCTCAGACACTGTCGACCCGACCAGATGCAGGCTCAGATGAAAGCATTAATGTCCATAAACGGGACATCAAAACCCCTAGTTCTGGCAATCTGCTGCTCTGAATGCGGTCACGCAGCTGTCGACTCTTCAGGAATGGCCAAGATGGAATATCCAGCAAACGTGAGAGTGATGAAAGTTCCATGCGTAGGCATCTTGCAGGTACACCAGTTCCTAGATGCTTTCAAAGCAGGCGCTCAAGGTGTGATTGTTGTGGGATGCAAGATCGACGGTTGCCACTATGAAGTTGGCAGTCAAAAGACTGAGAATAAAGTGGAACTCGCCAAAATTTTACTGAAGGAATACGGGGTAGAACCAGAGAGGCTAGAAATGCTCAACATGGTGTTCATCGAAGGAGACAAATTCGCTGAAGCTGCTCAGATGATGACTGAGAGACTAGAGAAGTTAGGATCACTCCAAACATTTGGAGGTTCCTAAAAAAGGAAGAGTGAAAAAATGAATACGCAATTCTCAGATGAGATTACGGGTCGTCCCGGAGGCGAAACAATAACTCGATGCTACCAATGTGGAACCTGTGCCAGTAGCTGCCCCGTGGCAAAACTGGATAGTCGCTTCAACCCTAGGGAAATTATCAAACTCTCCCTTCTTGGAGAGAAAGAAGAAATATTATCTGGCGATCCTATCTGGCTGTGTTGCTCATGCTACAACTGCCAGGAAAGATGCCCACAAAAAGTAGAGATAGCCGATATAATCTATGCCATAAGAAATATCGCCTTCAAGAAAGGGTATATCCCGAAAATATATTCAGAGTTCGCTTCAGCCCTCACAAACGAAGGTCGAATAGGCAAAGTATCCAAGTTTGTTGAGAACAAACGAGCGAGAGTTGGTCTACCCCCCCTCCAACCAACAGGCATAGAGGCACTGGAAAAAATTTTTGCAGCCACAGGCTTCAGTAAGATATCACAGAAGAAGGAGGAAACGCAATGACAAGCTATGCTATATTCCTAGGTTGCACAATACCAGCCCGACAACCAAACTACGAACTCTCAGCGAGAAAGAGCCTAGCCAAGCTTGGAATAGAACTTGTAGATCTGCCAAACATGACATGCTGTGCTCCACCACCAATACAATCGATAGATCTAAGAACAAGCCAAGCTATAGCCGCATATAATATCTGCTTAGCTGAAGAAGTAGACCTCAACATAGTTACGTTGTGTAGCGGATGCTTCGAATCTCTCGCAATGACAAACACGATGCTGAAGAACAACGAAGAATTGAAGAATGAGATAAATGAAATCCTGGCTAAAGCAGGAAAGGAGTTCCAAGGCAGCGTAGAAGTGAAACACTTTCTCCAAGTGCTAACTGAAGACGTGGGAGTAAACCGCCTCAAAGAAAATGTCTCTAAACCACTAAACAATCTCAAGGTCGCAGCCTTCTATGGATGCCACGCGCTCAGACCAAGCGAGTTATTGAAACTCGACGATCCAGAACAGCCCCGCATCCTTGAAAACTTAATTGAAATATTAGGTGCACAGAGCTTGGAATACAGGAACAAACTGAAATGCTGCGGCGGCCTCCTGAGAGGGTTCTCAGATGATCTGGCTTTAGAACTGGCTCGAGAGAAGATAGTAAACACATCTAAAGTTGGCGCAGATTGCATCGCAACTCTCTGCCCCTTCTGCTTTGTAGCATTAGATATAGGACAGATTCAGATAAGAGGGAAGTTCCACGAAACATACGATATGCCAGTGCTCCACTACTCAGAGTTGCTGGCTTTGTCGTTGGGAGTTCCATCAGAAGAACTAGCCTTCGAAACCCACAAAATAAAAGCTGACAAGATCATTAGCAAAATCGCCTAGCAGTATAACACGTGCGCACAAACCTAATGGCTTCAACTGCTACCTCAAATCTAGCTGAAAATGAAACATAAAAACCATCTCTGCATCTCATGCATGTATGTTACTTACTTATGGCGTGGATAGAGGCAATTATTCAGGTGATGTCGATATGCGATATGGATTGTAGATTGGCTGGGGCATCACTTGGGGGTTCAAGGCTGGTTCGGATGTTGGCGGCGTCTAGGGAGATTCTCGGCTAACTAAAGGCTATCGAACTCCCAGTCCTTTTCGGGCTGCATCGGATTTGAAGTCCGAGGTGCGGACCACCAACACTGCTAGACGCCAAAAAGGGTTTTGCTTTCTGAAGTATAATTACCTTTTGTCGAATCCTAGTGTTGCGGGCATGTTTCTGGGTCAATTGCCACCATGCATTGATTCTGCGTTAGTGATTCTAAACATTGTTCGGCTGTTCCCAAGAAAAGTTGAAAAGCAAAGAGAAAAGTGTGGAAAGAGGGCAAGTGAAGCAAGATCTCATAAACAAGTTGAAGAGGATACTAAGATATGTGCGAGTCAAAGAAACTTAAGGTTTATCTAGACGTATAAAGATTTATAAAACTCCGCCAAAGTCCAAAATTGAAAAACTAACTCGACGAGGTAAGAAAAAGTGGCAGATTTCGAGCCCCTAATAATCGGTTTCTTATGTAATTGGTGTGCCTATGCAGGGGCAGACTTGGCAGGAACGAGTAGGATTCAATACCCCCCAAACATACGTATCATTCGAGTTATGTGCAGTGGCAGAGTAGACCCAACGTTCATCCTTGAAGCCTTCAAAAACGGGGCAGACGGAGTCCTCGTAGCAGGCTGCCACCTACCATCCGACTGCCACTATCTCACAGGCAACTTCCAAGCCGAAAAAAGAATGCTCCTCCTGAAAAAAGTACTCTCTGAGCTTGGCTTAGAACCTGAAAGGCTGAGATTGGAATGGATTTCAGCCTCAGAAGGGGAAAAGTTCGCTGCAGTTGTACGAAATATGGTTTCGACATTAAAGAAACTTGGTCCTAGCCCCCTCAAGAACGGAATAGTTAGAACTGGGTAAGCTGCATGCATCATGGGAGCAGTTAGTTTTTCGTTCTCCATTTTCATCCGCATAGAGATGAACTAAAGTTTGGATGGGTAAGGCAAACTGATGGCTCACGTTAACGCTTCTGGGAAAACTTTAGAAGCATGCACGTATGCATGCATTTTAACCAAAGTTGCGGAGGATGCCTTGTTTGCGTTTGCATTTGAGAACACTCTTCAAGAAAGCTGAAGAAACATTCAAATCCTGTCTTCAACGAAATAAGATAATAATTAAGGCAACAACTCTAGCTTTCTTAGCAATTCTATTGTTCTCAATATCTTTGACAGCTCTCGTCTTTTCTATGGCTCCGGGTTTCTCAGATTGGTTCAGGTCTTTGGCGCAGTCTGAAAGAAGTTACATTGTTATTCCACCACCATTCACTGAAGACCTGTTTTTTTACATTTTTCTAAACAACATAGGGCATTTCTGGAACCCGCTTAAGATGCTTGTCTGGATACCTCTGCTAGGCACGTTCCTTCTGGGCTCAGAACTCTTACTTAACGGAGGGATCATAGGAGTAGTTTCCGTGATAGCGGGAATAACCCACGGTATATTTTACCCGCTTGTAGGTCTGACGCCTCACGGTATATTCGAGATACCAGCATTTATTCTCCAATTTGCATCTATAATACGCTGGCAAGTAACAACGATTAACGCAGTGATGGCGAAGATAATAGGTGAAAAAGTGGACGGTGTTAATTTTAAGCGAGGCATAAAAGACACGTTTATTCTGGCGATAGCATCTGTGATACTTTTTATGATTGCTGCCTTTATAGAGACATACATTACCCCATACCTACTCGGAATGTAGAAAACATGTAAGCTCGCAAAGCTTGTGGAGTGTGCACAATCAGAAAGTTGTCACAGAATAGCAAAAAAAGGGAGGCTTTAGACTGTAGCAGATTCAAGAGTGCTTAATAGTTGGTCTTCAAACTTCATGTGGTATTTGAAGTGTTCGTTTGGGTCTTTTAGCAGGACATAAATCCAATAGATTCCAAACAAGCCCAGAGTTATTATTGTTAGGATTAGATAGAGTACGAAGCTTCGATCAGGCGTGGTCTCAACTCTTCTTAGCGGGGAAAATGTGATGCCCAACTTGTCCAAAGTTCTAGTGAGATCTTCCCAGAAGCCGTCTTCTCGTCTCTCATGTTTGTATAAGTCTTTCATCAGGAAATAGTTGACATACCACTGTGCAATGAATATGATTGCAGACAAGATAGCCCAAAGCACGGCACCTTTTTCGGTTTCCTCAGCTTTTGCTTCTCTCACAGTTCTCTCACAAGACGACAGACTAGTTTCTACGTCAACGCCTTTTTTTGCCGCTATGACCTTGACGATAGCTGCAATGTCTTCAAAGAGAAACGTCTGTCTCCTAAAGTGCGTGTTTCGTCTCTTGACGAGCTTGTATGTGAGTATTATGTTTACTATGAACCCAATTATGGTTAGCAACCCTGACATAGCGATTATTGTCGCCAGTAAAATAGGGGTGGTGTACGGCTCTTCAGGCATAATCCAAGTCGTCGTGAACACTGTATAAACCATCGCGATTGACATTGCAATTCCAGCAAAAAATGGTATCAAATAGACGAGGATCCACGCATTCGACATCATTTTATCTGCTTCGTCACGCATCCGAATGTCTTTCCTCAAATTCTCAACTGTAGCGCCCAATTCTTGGTCTCCTGGTTATTCTATTAAACGTGATTGTGTTTTCATAAGGTTATTATTAATATTTGCTATTGGATGGCATACATGCGTATCCTGTCCCGAAGTGTCTCCCTTGCCGCGTAGAAGACTCGTCGATTTGAGTGATACTAGGAACTGCCCTAAAATTTTCAGAATGGTGAGATGGGTTGCGGAGGTTTTGACTCGAAGATTTTCTCTTTTCTTAGGGTAGTCTCCAGAATAACTCTTTAAATTGCTTGACAACGCCTTTGCTCATCATATGCCAGAAGAGTGTCCTCTTCAATTTATTATTCGAGAACATTCCTCCGAGTCTCCTTTTCCAGGAGCCATAGAAGCTTCTGTAGCAGTTGTAGAGCTCTTCTTGCACCTCTTTTCTTGACAGGGTTTCTGTTGGCATTATCGCGTGAGCCATATCATAGTTGGACAAGTTGAAATCTTCGATCCAACCATTCTTCTTAGCTTCGTCATACGCTGGGAGTCCCGGGAACGGGGTATAGACGGTGAATATGGCGAAGTCTGGATCCAACTCGTTTGCGAATTCTCGCAAATTCCGGATTGATTCCGTTGTATCCTTTCGATCACCTGTGATGAACATGGCGTGAGCGAAGATGTCGTTCTTCCGCAGGAGCTTGATGGCTCTTGATGCGTGATCTGGTGTAATACCTTTGTTGAAGCTTTCAAGGGTTGAATCTGTAGGGCTTTCCACACCTACCATCACCCAGTGGAGACCAGCTTTCCGCATCTTAGGTAGAGCCTTCTCGTTCTTGACGACGTCATCACATCTCCATTGCAAGAACAGCATCAGATCGTCGCCAATCTTGCGGCTTAGAAGTTCGTCAGCAAGTTTACTCGCTCGATTACCTGATCCAAAATCGTCATCGGTTAGCCATATAAATCTGCTTCCATAGTTTTGATAACAGAACTCTATCTCGTCAGCGATGCGGCTGGGAGTCTTCAGTCTCCATGTTCCTTCCCAATGTCTCCATTGAGTGCAGAATGTGCAGCGATGGGAACAACCTCTAGAGCCTTCAACCAGAGCGTAAGGAGCCTTTCGTCCAGCCATCGCTGCAAAATGGTACTTGTGAACGAAATCTTTCACGAAATGGTATCCAGGATAAGGTAGATCATTTAGGTCTTTAATTAGGGGTCTAGGCGGGTTGTGAACTATCTTCTTCTTTTGCCTGAAGGAGACACCCATTATGTTTTGAAAGGCTGGTTTCTTTGTTGATGCGTATTTTACGAGTTCAGTGAGGGTCTGCTCGCCTTCACCTCGCGCAATAACGTCTATTTCAGGGTATTTCTCCAGACTTTCCTGAGCTGTTGCTGTGAAATGCTGACCTCCTGTAATTGTGAGGATTTCCGGGTTCACTTTCTTGGCTGTTTCCAGGGTTCTGACAACGGAGTAAGTGTTGGATGTCGCGAAGCCGCTTGAAGCCACAATGTCAGGGTTGAAAGATGCAATATGCTTTTTGATTCCGTCCCAGTCCAGTCCTTGGACTGTGCAATCTAACACCTGAATTTCAGCATCTTTAATCTCCCTTTCCAAATAGGCTGCAAGTTGTATGATGCCATATGGAGGGGGCAGATAGTCTCCCATGACAAACCAAAAGTTTCTGGGAGGCTCAATAAACAGTACCTTCATTCAGAAGTCTCTCAACAGTCAATATTCTATTTATCTTTTAAGGGTGATGATGCATGCATAGGTTCCATTTACGCCCTTTACTTTCTCAGCAATAAGCTTAACAGGTATTGTCTTTCAGAGAAGGCATGCAATTTTCCTCGCACAATTTCAAGGTGTCATTAATCATGAGTTAGAGGTACTTGCGAATATTCCTTCTAAAGCTATTATCGCACTTATGGCAAAGCATGCGTACAGAGCTATGCCGCCTAGTTTTAGGAGCCTTACTATTACTATGGGTTGAGTTCCATATCCTCCTATTAGCGAATTGAGCATCTGAACCGTTGCTGAAAAGGCTAAGAACGTAAAGGATAAAGTTACGTAAAGCAAGTGCTTTTCTCTTCGCTTGAAAAAGGACCTTGCACTATAAACTGCCAGAAGAAAACTGAAAACCACATAATTCAACTCAATTAGCATTTAGATCCCCTTGAAGACGAACTTTAGATTTATGTTCACAATTATATTAATTTTTTATCTAAACTTGAATGCAAACACCGCAGGAATAGTGATAATGATGTTTATGTCTTAACTCCTATACGAGTATAATTCCTTTCGTCTCATGGATCATTATACCTGTTTCAGCGTCCACGATGACGATGACGGTGTAACCTGAAGAACCTCCGATCCAATAACTAAACCACCATACCACATTCCATACGCTGTGCCCCACTGGAACTCTTTCATATAATTCCCAATTATGTCCTGCCCTCAATTGTTCTACCATAGAAGAATTGTAATGAGTTGGATCAATCGCAGCCCTTTGCGTTGTTGCCAAGCCTTCTTTCACGAGCCCCGAGTTTTCGGTTATCTCTATTGCCTCTTCCCTTGTTATCGGGTTGCCAAGCGCATTCAACGAATTTATAGAAGTCATAATGAAAACGGCTACGACAAGCAAGATCATCGCTTTTTCAAGATTTATGTTCATCGTCTATCAACTACTCAAATAACTTTTCAGTTTAGAAGCTACTTAAAGCTACTGATTAGTACGGCATGCATGCAAATAGAACGAAGACAGACTTTGGAGGCTCATCGTTGTTCGTGGGTTAATGTTTATGGCGCGCGCAGGTTTTCCATAACTTCTGGCGCATGCATGAGTTGACTCATATCCTATAGCACTTTTCCATTGAATCTAATATGAAAGCAATAGCACCTCTCATAGAAACGTGGAATCACCGGTGGAAACATAGAGAAGAACCATTAAAAGTAAGCCTTTTACCCCTAGGGCTAACCACAAAAATGTACGCATGTGGACTTTGCCATCTGACTTTCTTCCTGCACGCATGATAAGGATTCCCTCTTAGCATGGTTCGTCAAAGGAAAACCGTGAAATTAATCCGACTGATTAATTCACCCCCTCCCCTTGCATGACATGTAATCTTACATTGCCTTTCCTTCAAGGAAACATTCATCGTAAGAAATTAAATGTAGGTTTAATCTCAAACAGTGTATGCATGACTTTATGTGTAATAGTTAAATCAATAGGGAAGTGTGGCGTATCTGCATCGTATGAGTAAAACTTAAATATTCAGATTGTGTATTTTAATATGCGATTCAATATTTGGGGATATTTTTTGAAGAGGGGATTATGGGGAGGAATTGTGGTCTTAGCCACTATCTTTTTGTTGATATTCACATTATCACGGAACTCGTACTCGATTGAGCTTACTGATGATGGAATAAACGTGGATGTCTATATTATTGCTTTGGAGGATGTTGGGGCAAGTGCGGTAGATAATGTTTCGAGAGTTGTTGAAGGAGTGCAACGAGCTATTGCTGATCTGGAGCGTGAAGGCTACAAGTATTGGTGGCAGGAACAAGAGCATTTGGGAACGGTTAATGCCGGAGGAAACTACACCTACTGGATGGGGGAAGAAGGAAGAATCGGGCGAAACTACGCTGAGCTTCTGTTTCCAGTCAATGTTTCGTTACACATAGTCTCTGATTGGAATAGTTACAGAACACTAATTGAAATGGCCCAGGAAAGCATCGTTGTAAATGTTCATGGGGAAATCCTGCCCATACCCGCGGGTTACAGTGAGGAGGTTTGGATTGACACGATCGCACAAGCCATGCTGCACCGAAACTTAACCTGGGTGCATGTAGGAGGATATCCCTTCTACTATTACTGGTATGAGAACACTGGTTTCATAGAGGTAGGAGAACAGGGCTTTCAAGAACTTATGGGACATATTGGCAGAGACAATGTAACATGTGATTCACCTTCGCAATACGAAAGAGACGGAATATCGTTTCGTGCTAGTATTCATCTTTTCAGGGGAGCATGGAATGACTGGAACTACTTCGAGGTTACAAGAGACTTTCCACTAAAAGAAGCCGATTTTGAGGGTCTTCTTGCGATGAATATTTGGGGTGCTTATACCTATTTTCCTGGTGCTGTGATTGCTTTCAAAGAAATTGAGAATCAGTCGAGTTTTGGGTTTTATGTTCACATTGGAACTCTTCAAGTTATTGATGGTGGAGGTGAGCTCTCAGACGGAGATTTTTGGAGGGCATATGCTGGGGGTGCTTGTGGCCTGTGGGCTAACATTGGCAGAACGGTGGCTGAATACAAACTCGCTGAGGCTAAGGTTGTGATTGCGAAAGCTGAGAGCGAAGGAAGAACTAAGGGGCTTGAGGAGGCTTACAGTTTGCTATATGAAGCCCGTGTATTCTACGATAACTATTTGTATACCCAGGGAACAATAGAGAAAACCTACAATGCAATAGTGAAGGCGGAAAAAGCTCAAATACCATCTCCACAGCAATTAGCACCCCTCTTGCTTGTAATGCCCATAGCTTTTGGCACAGTGTTGGGCCTATTGCTTCAATACAGAAGAAAGAAAGGAAAGACTAATGGTTTGGGGAAGGTTTGAGTTTGAAGTTAGTTTCAGCGTTACTGATAGTAATCCTTGTCTCCTCGATAATGTTTATCCAAGTACCGCCTGTAAGCGCCAGCGTTACACAAGACATGGTGTATATCATTAACCTGTCTGGAGTAGGCAGTTGGTGGGTCGACAACCCTTCAGATGCTGTTGAAGGAGCTATAAAGGCTTTAAATGTCACGGGAGTGAACTATGAGAGCCAAAACGTTCCGTTGGTGCACCCTAAGAAGGGAAAGGAACCTCCATTTGTTGATATGGACTACGAGGTTGTAACGAGTTGGAACACCTATAAAACTGTGATCGAGTCTGCGGAAAACGTTATTGTCGTTAATACTCACGGTGAAATACTCCCAGTTCCTTCGGGCTATTCTAAGGAAAGCTGGGCAGACGAGGTTGCGGAGGCTATGTTGGAAAGACAGATGATCTGGGTGCACATTGCAGGTTACCCCTTTTATAATGTTTGGTTTCAAGGGCAATCTGTCATGGAGACTTGGGGTGAAGGTGGACTGCAAGAAGTCATGGCTCATATCGGTAAGTCAGATGTAACCATCCCTATCCTTTCAGGATCAGACCCAGACGATCTCACATTAGAGGCTGCTGATAACCTCAAACCACTTATTGGTGGTTGGCAGGGCGTCTACAATGCAATGGTGGTCCATCGGGACAGACCATTATTAGAATCCGACTTTAGTGGTTATGAGGTCTTGAGATTATGGGGATCATCGACTTATTACACTGGAGTGGTTGTGGGCTTCGTTAAACCAGGTGAAAGGTTTGATCCAGAGCTTAGAAGTGGCTTTGGTGCTTTTGTGCACATTGGAACCAAATATACAATGGACGGCAACGGCGAGGAAACAAACGCAGATATTTGGAGAGCTTATGTAGGTACTGCAGCAGCCCTTTGGACTCGCATGACAGGGTTTGAAGGCACAGGAGAAGATACTCACACACCAAACGGTGTCAATCTCATGACCCACGTAACGCCCGTTATTATAGATTATGATTGGCTAGATCTGCCTGGGAGTGATGATGATCAATGGCAGGTGTTGTTAGGTTTCTTTGTCATGGGCGCCATGAGTTGTCCAATTGGTTACGATATTGGAATTGAAACAGTTGTTGTTCATATTGATGCAAGTCCTATTAATGGGGGTGCTCAACTGTCTCTGGAGACCCCCTTGTCAAAACAAGGAACGGGAGTGGAAGAGGAATTGAACGCTCAAGCAATGGTGGTAGTGAAATCAGCTCTCTTTGGGCTCTCCATTATTGACCCTACACATATAACTACGGTGATAAGTGGCGCAATGTTATTCTCTGACTGGCTAACAGCTTTCGCCACCACGTATAACGAAACCTCTCCTCAGACGATATATGCGAGGTATGAGCCAGTAATCCAGACCACAACAATCGGTAGTTACGAAATTTTAGAGTATCAAACCTTGATCATAACAAGGCTACTGCTGGACAAGAATGACGAGAATGGTCAGCCAAGGGAAGGGTGGAGAATAATGCCAATAAACTATCACTTCGAATTAAGGCCCCAATTCCCCATAACCAGTGAATATGCTCCCAAAGCCTCTGGATCTATATCCCTAGCTACCTATTTTGAGCACGGTGATTCCTACAATGCAACAATCTTTCATGAAGACTTCGAAGATGGAATGGAGGAGTGGGATCCATTGGATGGAGATCCGGATTCGGGAAGGGATTATTGGGGAATTCTTCCCTCCAACAGATCATATTATCCTCACCAAGCTTGGTGTGCAGGATCAAACTGGAGGGAAAACTTGGGATATTATGATAATGACATGAATGCACAAATGGAACTGAATGTTGATTTGCGACCTTATCAAGAGGTATGGCTCTACTATAGATTTTCCGCCTTTATTAAGGCGAATGATTACTTCCGGGTGATCTGCTATGGTGGACCGTACGTAGGGCAACGGATCTACACAGATTGTCCAAGTGGCTCGGGAAGAGCGATCATTAATGAACTGCATGTGATTAGTGTGCCAGAGGGGACAACAACAATACTGATCAAGTTTGAAAGCGACAGCGCTGATGTTGACTGGGGAGTCTTCCTAAAACATATTGAACTTAGAGCACTGATTCCAAATGATGCTGACTCCTTAAGTGATGCCGGTGGGGGGTTTGAAAGTGCACTTGGGATATCGGTGGGAGCCAGTGCGAAAAACTATGCAGCCTATCTGGAACGTGAGGATTGGTTTAAATTTTACGTCTTCTCGGGTTACACTATCATCGCCTCTCTGGAGAGTAAACCCTCTAGCGCAAGATTTTTCATCGAACTCAGGGATGCTACGAGCAAATTAGAAGGCCCCGGCTCTAGCATTAACTATCAGGTGACAAGTAGTGGATACTATGCTATTCGAGTTTTCAGTGAAATTGGGTTTGGCCAATATGATTTTGACATCCACTTGCATTTTCCTATGGGTTGTCCATTTGTATACGTATGGAATGGAAGTGACTTTGTCCTCGACAACAACCTCCTACCCGGATCCGCTACAAGCAATGGGGCTGAGGTTGAAGATTACTACAGACTGGAACAGGATCTTGTCCCCTTCTATGAGGGCTACTTCAACTCTTACTACTCACTCCGAATAGGCGAGTTCCAGCAAGAACACTCTTACTTGGACGAGGTTGACCTCTTCGCTGTAGATCATGCGACAGATGTTAGCGTGGCTGTGAGCCCTACTGGAGAAATTCTGACGTATCAAAGTCCATATGTCCCCATCTCCGCGGTTGACGAGAATAACGCTTCTTGGCTTGATGAACTCAGCAGCATCGATGGCAGCTACTACGAGAGCTATAACGGAAGCTTTCTAGTTCTGAATTTCGGGGAGGTTAATTCCTCAAACGCAAAAATCATCATACGGGCTGATCCGCCACCCGATGGTCCTCCCACAAAAACGTCGATTCACGTCCAAGTCTTAAATTCGTCCGAGAGCTGGGTAGATGTTGTTTCGATTATTCCACGAGCCTATTGGGCGACTGATATCATAGACTTGTCGGATTATCTGCTTTCAGATGGAGAATTTATAGTTCGTCTCTATTTCACTGATAATCATAGAGTCGACTTCGTAGGATTAGACACGACACCCCAGGCAGAGATTGATGTTGAAGACGCCAATCTGCTGTGGGCCTACCACTCTAGCGAAGGAGCTGTTACAGCAGAATTGCACAGTGATGATGATGTCTACGCTGAACTCGTACCCGACCAACAGATTACACTATTGTTTAGTGCAGCCAAACCTGATGCAGAGGCGAGAACTTTCATATTCTACGTGAAAGGATGCTCCTATACGATAACTGATTAGAAACTCCACATGCTCTTTTTTCTGTTTCTCTTTATATATACCCCACCCGATACTCTAATTATGTACGTAGAACGGGCAACGTAAAAAAGGAGGCGTTTACGGGAGATATCCTCAGATTCCTCGTGTGCGTGCATTCTGAGTCAATTTTTCTAGGAGTATTTAGCAAAAACTGTATGGCGCGCGCAGATTTTCCGTTAACTTCTGGCGCATTTTTTCAGTTGTTGTTTCATGAAGGCGTATACTACGTGGGGTGAGGAGAATTAGGCTATGTTTAAGGAATATGCGAAAATAACTCTCCATTCTCTTTAAAAAAATGTTTGCGTACTATATTCAAAAACCGAAAAAGCTAGAATTAGTCAACACTTGTGCGCGAACTGCATATTTGTAAAGCACGCAGGATCAAGAGTGTAAAGGCTACATACAGTCCGAAACGTATGTAACTATATACGACAAGTATCCCGTTTAGCCCAGGAAAAACTGCTAACACCCATACGAAATCTGAAATTATAAGGCAGGTAAAGCCTAAGCCAAACAATTGAAACGGCTTCTTCCCTGATGATAAATATTCTTTGAAGCAGTAGAATATTACGACAATTTTTAAAGTGGCATAAGCGATGTCAAACCAACTGAACAAAATGGTTCTCTCCTCCTGTTCTAAAGAATGGATTTAAATAAAAGATTTTCTAAATATGTATACGCATGCATATACAGGGGAAATATGAATGATGAGCGCAATTTTAAAGAATGTTTATTCTCGGGCAGTCATAATGACTGCACTAATTTTCGTTGCTCTCAACGCCTTCTTACCACTCAATTTTTCGCTTCAAGCCGAAGCAACTAAGTATCCCTTCAAGCTGATGATAACTCTGGAAAAAACCGTTTTCAAGCTCGGGGAACCAGTTTATGTAACATGCATCTTGATCAATCTCAGTGAAGAAAACGTTACCTTATACCAAACCGCTGATAGAATGTTTGATTTCTTAATTCGAGACAAAAACTTCAATCACGTTTATAGATACGCGTTCGACTATGGTTGGATAGGTCTTTACCTTCCGTTTCCGCCAATCGAGCCTGGTGGTAACTGGACAGAGACACGCAGCTGGGACCAAACCTATGTACCGCTTGGTACTTATTATGTGTCTGGAATTTTCTACAGTCCTACCTATGGGCTAACAATTGAGACATCTGCTATAAGAATAACGATTCTCGGAGGATGAAGGTTTGAAGTGTATAAAGAGCGCATGCATGCTCTTGGGCAAGTTGAATTAGGGGGCTGGCTAATCAACCAGCAGATCTATGAACCTGAAATCTCGTGTGTCCACCAGTCCTTTATCTGTGATCCTGAGTTCAGGCAAAACAGGCAGAGCCAGAAATGACAGAGTCATGAAGGGAGACTCGATATGGCAGCCGAGCTTCCTCCACGCTTCCTTCAACCCCTCAAACTTTTTGACAATATTCTCTATAGGCTCTTCTGACATTAACCCTGCTACAGGAAGCTCCACTAAACCATCAATCTTCTCTTCATTAGAAGTGACTATTCCCCCGCCAATCTCAGCAAGTTTGTTAATTGCTCTCGCTATCTCCGAGTCATCTACACCTACCGCAACGATATTGTGGCTATCATGTGCAATGCTTGAAGCCACTGCACCCTGTTTCAAGCCGAAACCCTTCACAAAGCCTAAACCCACGTTTCCAGTTCGACTGTGACGTTCAACAACCACAACTTTAGCAATGTCTTCTTCGATGGAGCATAGAACCTTCCCGCGTTCTACAGGCAGCCTCTGATACAGATGCTTCGTAGCAGATCTCCCTTCAACAACTCCTATCACATGAGCCTCTACAGTCTTCACTTCTTCTGATGCTTTAATAGCTAAGCTTTCCGGCTCTATTGGCTTCTTTAAGCGCACAGTATTTCTCACTCTCTCCGGATATCTGGAAGAAACAATCTCCACAGTCAGTTTTCCTTGCCGTGCAACAACTACACCATCCGCAACAACGATGTCCACGTCTACTTTTTCCAGTTCATCTAGGATAATGATGTCAGCACATTTGCTTGGGGCAATGCTGCCTAATTCTCTATTCAAGCCAAAATGCTCCGCAGTATTAATCGTCGCCATCTGAAAAGCCGTAAGTGGATCAACACCTTCGTTAATCGCCACACGCACCACATCATCCATGTGCCCCTTCTTCCACAGAGTTTCAGAGTGTCTATCATCAGTAACCAAGCATGCATGCCTCGAATCGAGGCCATTCTCAGTGATGCATCGAACAACCTCCGCTACATCCTGCCAGGCCGTTCCCTCTCGAATCATAGCATACATTCCAAGCCGTATCCGTTGAACACCATCAATTACACGTGTTGCCTCATGGCATGAAGAGATGCCAGCAGCAGCATAGGCAGCTAACTCTCTGCCTAAGAGGCTGTTCGCGTGGCCCTCCACTACCAACCCTCGATCCAACGTTGCTTGAATCTTCCTGTGAATACTATCCTCCCCCCTCAATACACTTGGATAATCCATAACCTCGCCCAATCCCACTACACCATCCCAATCTAAGGCTTCTTCAACATCAGCCGCCGTGATCTCCGCGCCTGAAGTTTCAAAAGCTGGTGCTGCTGGCACACAGGATGGGACACACACAAATGTTTTCAGAGGTAAGTTCTTCGCTTCTTCAACCATGAGCTTAACACCATCCAATCCAAGCACATTCGCGATCTCATGTGGGTCAATGAACACACCAGTAGTTCCATGATGCAGTACGGCTCTGGCAAATTGTGTCAGCGTCAACATGCTACTTTCAATGTGGACATGCCCGTCCAAGAACCCTGGTGATACATACTTTCCTCTTGCATCAATAACAACAGTCTCTGAACCTATAGTGTGACCCGCCTCTCCAACAAATGCGATTCGACCCTTCTTTATGGCAACATCAACGTCTTCAAGGAGTTCTCTAGAATCCACATTGACAAGAGTGCCTCCGCGAATCACCAAGTCAGCATCATGTTTGCCCATTGCTGTCTCGACCAGAAGCTTCGTGGTTCCTGCTAATCTCTCTAGAATTGTCATAGCTTTCCCATATTTCCACAACAGATTAATAGCTTTTGAAAGCCGCCAAAATAGGCATATGAAGACATGATAAGGAAGAACGCTCACCAGCGTAGAGACAGGGTGAAAGCTGCCTCAATATTTGAGGGAATTGAGAGTTCAATATGCATGCATGTTTCCATGTTCTAAAATCAAGAACGTTGCAGACCCCGACACGATGGATAGATATGAGAGATTTTAGGAAATTGGATTCGAGGAATGGGTTGAGGAACAAAGGCAGAAAGCTAAGGAAGGTTATGAAATACATTTGCAGAAGGTTGCAGCTCTAAAAGTGTGAATGACTGCCTGAATAGATAGCAGACACCTTTGCCTCCTTGTCACTGTTGCGTTCTTGGTGTCAATGTGCCTTATCCCTCACGTTGACAACCCCGCGATTTTTACATCAGCAGCGAAAATAATTCTATAAGCGTCCATACCATATGTTATAGGTGTGAACTTCAATCTAAGTTCATGGTTGGGATTGTCTCTCAGAGAGAGACAAAGGGAGAAAGGAGAAAGTTAACAAAAACTTTCTTCCCAACCAATCATCTAGAACTAGACTCTAGAACATAGTTCTATTTATCCTTTGTTAAAACCGTTTAAGAGAGAAATCTCACATGCAACGCCAAACTTACACCTGAAAAGTCTCTATGTAGGTCAAATGCATGCATTCAAATAATGGGCTGTAGTCCCTTGTGGAAGAGAATAAGATGATACACGAGCTCAAAAAGAGGGACTACGAGAAGGTTCGGCCACTATTCGAGGAATTGGAGTGGAACCTGATCACAAGTGCTGTCATAGAGGGAACCAGCCCTGGAAGAGTCTACGCAGACCGTGCCGAGAATCCGAGAACAGCATTCATGTGCACCGTTGAAGGATACTACCTGGCAGGATATGACAACAACGATGAGTTCAACACCTCTCTAAACAAACTCATATTTGAGAGGATTTTTACCGGAGACACTGTCAGGAAGGATGAAACCGACGTTTCAATAGGCTTCCATCCAGATTCATGGAAGGAAAAGATACCCATCATATTCCAAGGGAGGATCCCGCTGACAACGGCGCGCAGGCACTATGTTTGCACTGAGTTGAAAGTAGACCACTGGAGAGGTCATGTTCCAGAAGGATTTCAGGTCCAATGTATAGATGAGAAACTCCTGCGAACGCCCCAGTTGGAGATTCCAGAACACGTAACGGGTTGGATGAAGACAAATTGGGGTTCCACCTCAGACTTCGTTGAGAAAGGTTTCGGCTTCTGCACGTTACATGACAAGCGGATTGTAAGTTGGAGTCTGGCTGACTGCGTAAGCGGCAACGCCTGCGAAATCGGCATACACACGCGTGAAGACTATAGAAGACAGGGATTGGCCACTCTCACAGCTGCGGCAACCGTCGACCACTCTCTGTCAAGCGGTTTCAAATACGTTGGTTGGCACTGTGACGAATACAACCTGGGCTCGATCGGAGTTGCTGAAAAAGTAGGGTTCAAACTGGAGAGAAAGTACATCCAATATTACGCGTGCTCTAACGCGGCCCATCATCTTGAGGAGACAGCTCAAGCCCACATCAGGGCAAAGCGATACAAAGAAGCCATCGAATGCTACGAGAAATTCTTTGTGACACCACCAGAAGAACTGCCTAGATGGCTCCGTGAGATATTGCCTCAGGAGTTGGGCACACACTACTTCCGCGTAGCTTATGCTAAAGCCGCTATTGGAGAAGACGATGGTGCCCTCAAATATCTTGAGGAAGCAGTAGACAACGGATGGCTCTACATTGACTTTTTGATGAGCTGTAAAGAATTCGAGAGCATGCATGGGACATCTGCTTGAAATAGCATTCTGAACAGAATCCGGAAAAAACTGAATAACCGTTGAGACGCAAGTCTCTAATCTAAAAGAAAACTGTAGCCCATCGAAATGGAAAAATGATGCATGCATGAAGTGTGTGCGCATGCAGCATTGGAAAGGAACAATGGAATATCATAAGGCCAAAGACATTTTTTATGTCAAAGAGGGGTTTGGACATCGACATATCAGTTCAACTCTGATTTACACATATTTAGTCAACTTTGAAAGCGATGAATACCATACCGCAACGTCTAAAAGCTTAGAAAGAGATGAAGAATTGCTCACAGCCGGGTTTGAGTATGTCACAGACAGAGAAGGCGTCAAAATCTACCGCAAACGAAAGTAGCCTTGAAATCCTAGACTATAACAAGACAGAGAAACTGTTCACAGTGAGAGACTCAGAGACTAATAACATTTGCCAGATAGTAGACACATTTGCTGAAATGTTTGGTAGAGTGGATATATCTCCCGCACAATCCCATTTTTCTGAATTTTGCGCAATTCTAGAGCCTTATCGGCATGCATGATGTCGGTTTTGCCAATTTTCTTGAACGCAGGGGATGGAAGTTTCTTCTATACAAATTTTTATACATCCACCCGGAATATTGAATTGGCAAGTAACTTTGAGGGAAATGGATTGGAGAGAAAACTTGTTTTAATCTCAGTTATTGTGATTCTCTTTGCGAGTTTGTTTGGTGTAGCGTTTAGGGTTGAGAGGGTGCAAGCAAGCGGAACCATCTATATCCGAGCTGATGGAAGTATTGATCCGTCATCAGCCAACATCATGAGTGTCGATAATGTTACTTACATCTTCACTGGTAACAATTATGATGAGATTGTTGTGGAGAGGGATAATATTGTGGTTGATGGGGCAGGCTACACCCTTCAAGGAACGGGAAGCGGATATGGAATAACTCTTTCCGGAAGAAGCAACGTCACGCTCAGAAACATACAAATCAATGCGTTCGATATCGGCGTCTATATCTATTCTTCCTTCAGTAACACTGTTTCAGGAAACAACATAACAAACAATCGGGCTGGCATTTTTCTGGTCTGGTCATCAAACAGCAACATTGTTTCTGCGAACATGTTTGTTGATGACGGTTTGGCTGTTTCGGAATCTTATAGTAATGTGGTTGTGGATAATTTTGTGAATGGTAAGCCTCTCGTTTATCTTGAGGGCGTTTCAAATGTTGTGGTTGAAGATGCTGGACAGGTGATACTCGTTAACTGCAACCGCATACGAGTGGAAAACCTCAACTTATCCAACACAACCATGGGCGTGCAGCTGTTGGGAACGAACAACACCACCATAGCCGGAAACAACATAACAAACAACTGCTACGGCATCACGCTCAGCCGTTCTTCAAACAACAGCATCGTTGGAAACGACATAAGAAACAACAGCTGGGCTGGCATCGGGCTCTCTTATGGGTCTTCAGACAACAGATTTTACCACAACAACTTCATAAACAATACACGGCAAGTTGATATGGTGACTGCTGAATATGCGGATCTTTGGGATGATGGTTATCCTTCTGGCGGTAACTACTGGAGCGACTATAATGGAACTGATGTCTTCAATGGAGAACAACAGAACGAAACAGGCAGTGATGGAATAGGTGACACTGCTTACGTCATAGATGTGAATAACATTGACAGCTACCCGTTGATGGGGCCAATTAGCTTCTTCAATGTTGGGACTTGGGGGAACATAACCTACCATATTCATGTTGTCAGCAATTCCACATTCTCAGACTTCTATTTCAGCCCTGATGAAGGACCATTTGCTCAATTCTGGGTTGCGGGTCAAAACGAAACTAGGGCATCTGGTTTTTGCAGAGTGACAATTCCTAAAGATGTTCTGTGGGTTGAAGATGGATGGACCGTGTATTATGGAAGTGTTAACCTAAGTTATACTGTAATCTCAGATGAAGAATGCACGTATCTACACTTTGTTTATCAGAATCCTTACATCGGTGTTAAAACAGCTGTTAACATCTATGGAACCCACGTAATTCCAGAGTTCCCATCTCTCATCATTCTGCCACTCTTCATTTTTGCTTCTCTCATGGTAGTCCTGCTATACAAGAGAAAAAGAGTCAAGGTTTTACAGAATCTGTTAAGGTTTTGAAGTAATACCAATGTTAATGGAGGTTTCTTCTATACAGATTTTTATACAACCTCATAGACTATCGATTTAGTTTGAGACTTTGAGGGAATTAGATTGGGGAGAAAACTTTTCTTAATGACAAGCATGATTTTTTTTCTTCTTTCTGCTATGTTATGTGTAGCGTATAGCTCGAAACCAATTGAGCCAAAAGCTGTAGTGATTACAGTTCCAGACGATTACCTGACAATACAAGAGGCCATAAATGCAGCCAGTAATGGTGATTCTATCTTTGTTAGAGACAGCACGTACTATGAGAAAATAAACGTAAACAAGAGCGTCTCTCTTATTGGAGAAAACAGAGAAACTACCATTATCGATGGAAGAAGCGCAGCTGGAGACATAGCAATCAACGTATCTGCTTACAACATTGTAATAAAAAATTTCACAATATATGTAAACGGTTGGATTTTGGGAGTTTCCAGAAACATAATCCTGAACGGAACCGTTAACACCGTAATTGCTGATAACAATATAATAAACAACGAGTTCGCGCCAGATCCCAGCATAATAGTCGTTTCATCAACAAACATCACCTTAACTGGAAATAACATAACATGTGACGGTGCTGGAATGTACCTCTCTAATTCAAGTCAGGTACTTATTGCCCAAAATAACATTACGAATGGCACTAGCACGAACAGTGGAATTTATCTATACAAGTCATTTAACAACACAATAGTTGATAACCGGTTAACTGTATTCGCTGGCGAAGGCATAGCCTTGGACGAATCATGCAACAACACGGTCACTGGCAACACCATAACTGGCTATCCTGACCCTCACTTCGGAGGATACGCTGGTTTTGGAATCACATTGGGGCGTGCTTATCCAGGGGATAATGATTCTTCTTACAACACCTTTTCTGAAAACTATATAGAAAATATGGGGTGGGTTCTCAAAAGTTTTGGTTATTACAATTCTCATCACAATAACGTCTTTTCGGGTAACATCATGGCAAATAACACATATGGCGTTGTTTTGGAGAATTCGTTCAACTTTACATTCAAAGATAATTCATTAACAGGGAATACATATAACATGAGAGTGTATGGAGACGACTTGCCACACTTTTATCACGATATAGATACTTCAAACACAGTGAACGGAAAACCTATCTACTACCTAATGAACCAGCAGAACCTTACAATAAACAAATCCACTTATCCCAACATCGGATACCTTGCACTCGTTAACTCAACAAACATACTAGTTGAAAACCTAGAATTGAAAGAGAACGGTGAAGGCTTGTTGATGGCTTACACAAGAAACTCTAGAATAACCAACAACACTTTTACAAAGAACTCAGATGGCATCTTTTCATGGTTTTCCTTCAACAACAATTTAACTCATAACATCGTGTCAAATAATAAAATAGCTGTTAGACTGCGAGCTTCTTTTAACAACATAGTAGCCTATAATTCTGTTACAAACAACTCCCGAAATGGAATCTTGTTAGATTACTCCTTTAACAGTACCCTGCACTCTAACAATATAGCGAACAACTCAGTTGAATCTCCTTGGGATGCCAGTATCTATCTGTATCAATCGTATACCAACACGATTTTTCACAACAACTTCATCAACAACCAAAGACAGGTATACAATTCTAACTCATGGAGTATCTGGGATGACGGTTGCGAAGGCAACTACTGGAGTAACTATAATGGTAGTGATTTAGATAGCGATGGAATAGGAGATGCACCCTACGTAATAGATGGTGGCAATCATGATAACCATCCTTTGATGGGCATGTTTTCCAGTTTCAACACTTCTTTAGGGGAACACGTGAATGTAGTTTCAAATTCCACCATCGCGCAATTTAGATACTTTGAAGAAAACAAGACAATCACCATATATGCCTCTAACATGACGGTGAATCAGACACATGGTTTCTGCAGAGTCTGCATTCCACACAGCTTAATCAACGCAACTGAAGGCTCAATTGAAGTCATTATTAATGATGGATTAACAACCGTTCTAAACCTAAACAACACCCTAGACGATAATGGAACTCACAGATGGATATACTTCGCCTATGAACATTCCACACACAAAATAGACATAATTCCAGAACTTTCATCGCTCATCATGCTATCATTATTAATGGTAGCCGCTCTCCCAGTAGCTATTGTGTATAGAAGAAAACGTATCAAGTAGACACACTCGATAATCCCATTTTTCTCTGCAGTTTTCGTTCACAACTGTAGAAGTTTCTTCTATACGAATTTTTATAGGTCAGCCGAGAATAATATGTCTAATTGGAGATGTCGGGAGCGGAGTGTTGGAGTGAACAAAATGGTTTTGTATGCTTGGTCTAAGACCATAATTCCCTCATGATATATGGACTAAATAGTGTGTGACTATGATGAGAAAGACTGCAATTGCCCCGATTACTATAATGATAGTGCTGAGTGTATTCTCATGTTTCTATAGCATTTCACTAGTTCGTGGTCAACATATAGAGATGTCTGGAGTTTTCAGATATGACTTAGACGGAAAATGGAGGTGCGGATTAAATGTAACCATCGTAAATGATTACGGTGAGCCGGTACTTCTACATTGGATCTCTCTGGAAGTCGCAGGGATATTCTATTTAGATGGCACCTACGAATTGCTAGATTACTTACTCAACGATACATCAATAAACATAGTAATTCTCAATGAATCTAATGCAACATTTTCCTATAATCTAACAGAAGCTGGATTTGATAAAGAACCTAAAAGCATGACAGTTTGGTGCATTGTTTCAACTGACAGGTACTCATTAGTAGATGCCCAGAATATAGTATCCGAGAATAATTATCCAGTTCATAATTTTAACACATCCTTAAATTACCAATCGATTCAAGAGGCAATCGACGCAAATGAAACTTTGAATGGGCACATGATCGGTGTTGAAGCAGGAACATACTATGAACATGTAATGGTAAATAAACCCTTAACTTTCATAGGAGAAGAAAGAGAGACAACAATCATTGATGGTAACTCTACTGGAAATGTCATTGAGATAACTGCTAACTCTGTTAATGTCAGAGGTTTCACCATACAAAAAAGTGGTACATCCCACCAAAGCTGTGGTTTCTACATCAGCGAGTTGAGTACTGGCAACACCATTAGTTGCAATCTAATAACAAACAATTTCCATGGCATCCTGCCAAATGGGTCTTCTAATAATATCATATCTGGAAACAAAATAACAAACAACGATCAGGGCATCTATCTCAGCGAGTCCTCAAACAACAATATAACCAGTAACCACATAACAAACAATGTTGAGGGTGTCTATCTCGTTAATTCCTCCAGTAACACTGTTTCAGGAAACAACATAACAAACAACGGTGATGGCGTCTATCTCTACTCTTCCTCCAACAACACGGTTTCAAGAAACGACATAACAAATAACGATGATGGTGTTATTCTCGACAATTCTTTAAACAATAACATATCTTCTAACAGAGTGACCAACAACACATTTGGCATCGGGCTATCTTGGGGTTCAAACTACAACATCATCTCTGATAATAACATAACCAAAGAAACGCTCCCCAAAGCGTACGGCATCTTGGTTTTTCAATCATCTTATAATAACATTTTAGGAAACAAATTAGCAAACAATATGGACGGCATCAGAATTTATTACACAAAAAACAACAGCATTTCAGGGAACACCATAGTAAACAACGATTACGGTATCAGACTTCGATATGAGACTTCAAACAACACCATTTACTATAATAACTTTGTAAATAATACCCAGCAGGTGATTGATGAGACATCATGGGAATATTCTAACATTTGGGATGACAATTGTGGAGGAAACTACTGGAGCAACTATGCAGGTGTGGATTCTGATGGTGATGGCATTGGTGATGCCCCACATTCGATAGATGGAAGCAACACAGACGACTTTCCTTTGATGAACCCATATTGGAACCCAGCGGACATCAACCACGATTTGAAAGTGGACATCTTTGATGTTGTGTCAGCCTGCGTAGCTTACTCTTCAACGCCATCAGACATCAACTGGAACTGCCACTGCGATGTAGCTGAACCCAACGGTGTCATAGACATTTTTGATATAGTGATGATTTGCTCAAGTTACGGAGAAGAATACTAATTATCCCTGGCATGCATTTTTTCTTAGGATTTTCGCTTCTATCCATGGAAGTTTCTTCTATACGGATTTTTATACTCCAAAGAATATTAGATTAGCAGGAGATTTGGAGGGAATTAGCTTGGAGAGAAAACTTGTTCTAACCTCAATCATAGTGATTCTTCTCACGAGTTTGTTAGGTGTAACTTCTAGAATTGAGAAAGTGCAGGCAAGCGGAACCATCTACATCAGAGCTGATGGAAGCATAGACCCACCAACAGCAAACATTACAAGTGCTGACAACGTCACCTATACTTTCATTGGCAACATTAATGAGTCCATTGTTGTAGAGAGGAATAACATTGTGGTTGATGGGGCAGGCTACACTGTTCAAGGGACGTTGATCGGAAATGGAATAGACTTATCCTATAGAAGCAATTTGACAGTCAAAAACACGACCATCAGAAACTCTTGGTTCGGCATATGCCTCAACTACACGAGCAAAGTCACTCTTATTGGTAACAACATAGCGAACAACCAGTTTGGCATCGGGCTTGACTATTCCTCAAACAACAGTATTGGCGGAAACAACGTGACAGCAAACGGCTGGGATGGCATCAGGCTCTATTCTTCCTCAAACAACAACAGCATTAATGGAAACAGCATAACAGCGAACAACGGCAATGGTATCGTGCTCTATTATTCCTCAAACAACAACACCATTAGCGGAAACAGCATAACAAGGAACTTCTCTGGCCTCTTACTCGGCTATTCCTCAAACAACAGCATTTGCGGAAACAACGTAACGAACAACGAGTCTAGCATAGACCTCAGCTTTTCCTCAAACAACAGTATTGGCGGAAACAACGTGACAGCAAACGGCTGGGATGGCATCAGGCTCTATTCTTCCTCAAACAACAACAGCATTAATGGAAACAACATAACAGAAAACAACGGGGCTGGCATCTATCTCTACAGTTCTTCTAACACGGTCTCTGGAAACAACATAACAGAAAACAACGACTATGGCATCTATCTCTCAGGTTCTTCTGGCAACAGTATTAGCGGCAACAACATAACGAACAACTATGGGGGGATCCACCTCGGTTGGGCCTCAAACAACAACAGCATTAATGGAAACAGCATAACAGCGAACAACGGCGATGGCATCAAATTCTATATTTCATCAAACAATAGTGTTAGCGGAAACAGCATATCGAACAACGTGGATGGCATCGTACTCCATTATTCCCAAAACAACAGTATTTACCATAACAATTTCATAGATAACGCTCTGCAGCAGGTCTATATTGCAACGCCCTGGAACCCCAACTACTGGGACAACGACTATCCTTCTGGCGGAAACTACTGGAGCAATTACACGGGCGTAGATGCTGATGCTGACGGCATAGGCGACACGCCATACACTATTATTGATGTGAACAATATTGACAAGTATCCACTTATTGCTCCGATCACTGTTTTTGATGCTGGAGCTTGGAACGGAGTAGCCTGCAGCGTTGATATAATCGGCAATTCTACTCTTTCGGGTTTTAAGCTTGATGTAGCTCAGAAAACGGTAAGTTTTAATGTGACTGGCGTGGAGGGTATGACCGGCTTTTGTAGAATAACTATCCCCAACATTATAGTTCAAGACTTGTGGCAGGGCAACTATTCAGCGTTAATCAATGGGCAACCAACAGATTTTAGAAACTGGACAGACAACATAAACACATACATATACTTCACCTACAACCATTCAACACAAGAAGTGGTCATAATCCCAGAGTTTCCATCTCTCATAATGTTCCCATTCTTCATGGCCTTAACTCTCTTAGTAGCATTTATCCATAGAAGAAGAAGGAAAACTGGCAAAACCCACAAGACTAGTTATAACTGGTATACTTTCGTTAAGTCTACAAGCTGATAACTGGACAACTAAGGAGTGTATTCATCTCCACAAGTCATAAAAGATATAGTATAATAATTTAGGTGTGATCGAAGATGAAGAGGAAAGGAGTCATAGTTTTCGCCATTCTTATTCTATCGTTCTCAGTTTTATTGAATACACGATTGAATCAAGTCAAAATGAAAGTAGAAGCCTCTAATGGCTATCCAGTTCACAACCTTGACACTGGCTTGAACTACACAACCATACAAGAAGCAATACATGCTGCTGAAACTTTAGGGGGACACACAATATTTGTTGAAGAGGGAATCTACTACGAGCATTTACTCATTAACAAATCCATATCCTTGATTGGAGAAAACAAGAACAACACAACCCTCGATGGAGAAGGTGTCGAAACAATAATTAAAATTGAAGCAGACAACGTCACCATAAACAATTTTTCAATAAACAATGGATACACAGGCCTATCAGCATATTCAGTCTCAAATACAACTATCCAAGACAACAGCATCAATAACAACACCTATGGTATCAGTCTCTCACTCGCCATAAATAGCTCATCATCTCGAAATTCAATATCCCATAATGAGCAGGGAATATACATCTACGGAGGAGAAAGCCACACAATAGTTAACAATACAATATCCCACAATGAGGAGGGAACCCATATCATTGGAGGGAGTAATAGCTACTTCGCAAACAATACTGTTAAAAACAACTTTCTAGGTCTCGTTGTTTACACATATGGTAACTGCACAATCAGAGGAAACCTATTCAACGACAATCAGCATACCATTGTATCCTCACATTATCTTTCATTAATAATTGGTGTAGCTAAACAAGACATCGACACATCAAACAAAGTTAACGGGAAAAGCATTATCTACCTCGTAAATCAAACAGACTTTATAATAGATAGCTCGACATACCCCGATGTCGGTTACTTAGCATTATTAGATTGCTCAAATGTTACCATAGGAAACTTAACTCTCACCAATAATGGAGAAGGCATGCTCCTTCAGCACTGTAGTTATGTTACAATCAAAAACTGCACTCTCCGAAACAACTTACAGGGTATTCTGTCACTAGCTTCCCACAACATCACCATAGTAGGTTGTAACATATCAGAGAACTGCTATGGGATTACATTAATAGGTGACTTCAATACGATTGCAAACAACACAATCACAAATAACACTCTTCGACATTTACCTTACAGATGGCCAGACGGATGGTTGGAGGATACAGCCTACATCGTTCAATGGCTAAATAATGCGCCCGCGAATTGGTATTCAGGTGGAATTTCGCTCATCTTCACAAGCAATAACACGATCAGCAACAACAACGTAACTTCAAATGATAATGGGATCATGCAGAGCATGTCCAAATATAATGCCTTCAGTAATAACAGAATGGCAGGCAATGTTCATAACTTCGGAATTGACCCTCAAAATCTCATCCCTAGGGAATGGATTTTTTCATATCCAGATTCTCCTGAAATAGGCTATAATCTTCAACATAGCATAGACGAATCAAACACGGTTGATGGCAAACCAATTTACTACTGGATAAGCAAGCACAACCAAAAAATCCCATCAGACGCTGGTTATGTAGCATTAATAAACTGCACAGACATCATTCTGGAAGACCTAGTTTTAACAGACAACATTCAAGGAGCGTTTTTAATATGGGTTAACAACACTATTGTAACCAATTGCACAATATCACGGAACACCTTCGGAATAGACCTGAGAGGACACTGGGGACCATCATTCAACGTTACAATAGATGAGAACTTTTTAAGCAACAATGGGTTTGGCATATACTGCACATACAACTCAATCGACTGCATCTTCGAGAACAATATTCTAACCTCCAACCTTCTCGGAGTTTCTGTAGAAGCAAGAGATCACAACACTATCAGCGGTAACTTAATTATAAATCACACATTGCCTCCAACCAGCGAGTGGTTGTTAGGAAAATATCCTCCCCACGAAAGTATTTGGTGGGAAAAATCATGGGTTTCTGATTTTCCACTTTCATACAGCACTATGGGCATATACCTAGATGGCGAAAACACAACCATAGTGGACAACGACTTAGTGAATAACAACATCGGACTCAAAATTGGGACGTCCTATTATGGACAAAGGAGTGAGCATTTGAGCATTGTACATGGAAACAATTTTACTGAAAATTTCTATGGAATAATTACCATTTCTTTGAACAACACTATATCCGAGAATAGGTTAACGAACAACACTGAAGGTATGCTACTTTCACAGTCTTCAAATAATACTATCTCTGGAAATATCTTGGAAAACAATTTTGAGGCCATCGGGCTTCTTGAATCCTCGACGAATCTCTTCTTTGGAAACACATTGGTAAAGAATTATTTTGGCTTCAGTGCTTCTCTATCATCAGGCAACAATATTTTCAATAACAACTTCGTCAAAAATACGTATCAATACGTATCTGATTTGACGAATGTTTTAGATAATGGCTATCCACTTGGAGGAAACTACTGGAGTAACTACTCTGGCATTGACTTAGACTATGATGGAATAGGAGATTCTCCCTTCAACCTCAACATAAACAACATAGATGATTTTCCTTTGATGGGTATGTTTTCTAGCTTTGACTCTTCTGGCGGAGAGTACGTGAACGTTGTCTCTAACTCCACCATTGAGGATTTTACCCATTTCGAATCCAATAGCACAATCAAGATGCATGTCTCCAATATGACTGGAAACCAAACACATGGCTTTGTACGAATCACTATTCCCCATACGCTCATGACAGAACCATACAATATCACTGTAAATGGTGTTAATCCAACCTATTGGAATTATACGCTTCATGATAATGGTACTCACAGGTGGATCTACTTTGCCTATGAACATTCAACGCTTGAAATAGTAATTGTTCCGGAACTTTCATCACTCATAATTCTATCATTATTAATGGTAGCCGCTCTCCCAGTAGCTATTGTGTATAGAAGAAAACGTATCAAGTAGACACACTCGATAATCCCATTTTTCTCTGCAGTTTTCGTTCACAACTGTAGAAGTTTCTTCTATACGGATTTTTATACTCCAAAGAATATTAGATTAGCAGGAGATTTGGAGGAAATGGTTTGGAGAGAAAACTCGTTCTAACCTCAATCATAGTGATTCTTCTCACGAGTTTGTTAGGCGTAGCTTTTAGAGTTGAGAAGGTGCAAGCAAGCGGAACCATTTACATAAGGGCTGACGGAAGCATCGACCCTCTTACTACATTCATAGTAACAGCTGATAACACCACATACACTTTCGCAGGTAATATTTACGATTCGATTGTGGTTGAGAGAGATAACATTGTGGTTGATGGGGCAGGTTACAGTGTTCACGGTTCAGGGATAGGCATAGACTTAGGCGGAAGAAGGAATGTGACAATCCAATACACAAACATCGATGGACTCTACGGAGGTTATGGAGGTATACGTCTCTATAAATCTTCTAATAACAAGATTATAGGAAATAACATAACTGGAAACAGCTGGTATGGTATATTCATCTACGAATCCTCATACAATACACTAAGGAACAATGGCATTACTAATAATGCAGCCAACTTTGGAATCTTTGGGAGTACATTCTCTCATTTCATTAATAATGTCGATACTTCGAATGTGGTTAATGGTAAACCGATCTATTACTGGATCAGCAAACATGACACAGTAATCCCACCTGATGCCGGATATGTAGCCCTTATAAACTGTACAGGCATAACAGTTCAAAATCTGAACCTTACAAAAAACTTGCAAGGTGTACTACTGGCGAACACTACAAACTCAACTATGACTCAAAACAACATAGCAAGGAGTCCAGAGGGCACTGAAGGAATCCTGCTTTGGAACTCTCCCAGCAACACCATTTCTGAAAACAACATTACAGCGTTTGGACGAGATGGTGTGAAATTACACCAGTCTTCCAACAACGGAATCGCCAGGAATAATATAACATGTAATGATTATCATGGACTCTACCTATACGAGTCATCTAACAACACTATTTCTGGAAATTACATAACAGACACCTACGGATTTTCGGATAGTAAAGGCGTTATTCTAATAAAGTCTTCCAACAACACTATTGACGGGAACTTCGTCATAAATAATGATGACGGCGGTATTCAACTGGTGGGCTCCAGTAATAACACAATAAATTCAAACGAAGTTAAGGATAACGGTTATTGGAGTGATGACTACGGAATAGAGCTGACTAGTTACTCTGATTATAATGTGATCATAGGTAACAATATCACAAGAAACACAAGTGGAATAGGTCTAAGCTATGCTTACTACAATACTTTGATCAACAATAACATTACAAACAACATGGCCAGAGGAGTGCAATTTGAAACCGCAAGCTATAACACCTTAAGAAATAACACCATTTCAGGAAACAAACGACATAATTTTGGGATTTTTACGCGCTACAAGGAAGTGCGCCTTTCAACATACATACAAAATATTGATACTTCTAACACCGTGAATGGAAAGCCCATATACTATTTGGTTGATCAGGAAGGGTTAACCATTGATTCTTCCGACATAGGTTATCTTGGGCTTGTAAACTGCACGAACATCCGCATAAAAAACGTAGCCTTAAGTGATAACGGTCAAGGTTTGTTACTGGCTTTCACGAGTAACTCAACAATAGAAAATGCAACTATCGTCGATAACGGAATTGGCATTCATGTCATGGGTTCTGATGCAAATACCATAACTTCCAGTAATATAACTGATAACAATTCAGGCGTCAACATATATCTTTCTTCATTAAACAACATCACCAAAAACACTATAACTAACAATGGCATTTCAATGGGTGTCCTGATTATGGGTTGGGGTACTCTTTGGCAAAGTAAGAGTATTCCGTGCGAAGACAACAGCATCAACAGTAACATAATGTTAAACGGGGGCATCTTCCTTAGCAATAAAGGAGTAACACGCACTTCTGTCACTAACAATTTTATAATGAAAGGAAGTATAGGCATTAGCTTGGATTGGGGCGCTTCCAACAACACAATTTATCACAACAATTTCATAGACAATGTAAAACAAGTGACCGTGAATAATGACCGCGGCAATTGTACTAACATTTGGGATGATGGTTACCCTTCTGGCGGTAATTACTGGAGTGACTATAATGGAACCGATGTCTTTAGCGGTGTATACCAAAACGAGATAGGAAGTGACGGTATCGGAGACGTACCCTACATCATAGATAAAATCAATGATGACAATTTCCCATTAGTAAGGCCTATTGTGTTGCTCCCAGGTGACGTGAATCTTGATGGAATTGTAGACATTTTCGACTTGATATTGGGAGTAGCTGCTTACCAATCCACACCTGGAGAACCTAATTGGAATCCATTCGCGGATCTAGCCCCCAAGTATGAACAGATTGATTTGTTTGATTTAGTCACTATCGCTTACCACTACGGGGAAAGCTGGTAGCTTCGTTCAGAAACCATAGAAAAAGCGAACAAAATTCCACACCCTTGTTCGACCCCTCCCCCCTGCATACTATGTATCCCCTGAAGAAGCCCAATCCGAGCAGGAAACATTCAAGCGAACAAAACAGTAGTTTTGTTTTTAACCGTCATGCATGCATGCAAAATACTCTTGGCGTGAAAAAGCCTTCTATGTTCCAAAAGCATCGGAGTTAGATGTGCTCATAGCGGGATCTGGATGGAAAACAGGGGCTTTTCTGCAGTTGCTGAAAGAAGTTGGAGCAAGAACCATCGAAGCAGCTCGTCTCAAATGGCAGGATGTTGACGCTGAGAAAAAACTGGTCACAATATCTTCGCCGGCAAAACACGGAAAACCTCGAACACTGAGGATTAGCGAGAAATGTAGAGATATGCTAATGCGACAGCCGAAAAATAGTGACTATGTGTTTGGAGAAAATGCAACTAAACGTATGAGACAAAATTTTAACTGGGCGCGAAGGCACATTGCACACAAGACAGCAAACAAAAACCTATTCAGAATACATCTTCACAGCTTCCGCCATTTCTTTGCTACAAAACTCTACTTGCAAACAAACGACATTCGTTATGTTCAGAAGAAACTTGGGCATCGCTCAATCTTAAGCACAACAATCTACGAAAACAGCGATGCAAACGACGAGGTGGAACAATATACTATTAAAGTGGTTTCAACAAAAGAAGAAGCTCTGAAACTCGGTGAGCTTGGTTATGAACCGTTTGATGAGGTTGACGGAGTGAAACTATACCGCAAAAGACTGTTGAATGGGTGAAAAATGATGACACAAAAATCCGAACCTGACTTCTTCTATATGCAGAAGGAGACTGGAGAAATCTCCTGGGACAAGCCTAAGGGTGAGTTTCAGAACACATTCGTAGAGATTCAGAACACATTTGCTGAAATGTTTAGCATGTGGGTAGCGCGACCTCTGATTACTGCGGAAACTGAGAGATGGGCAGAAATTGCCGCAAGGACCGCTACTGGTTTTGCGTCTTCAATTATTATGTCCCCTGCTGAGGCTGGAATTGAAAGAACTGTAGATCCAAGAGACACTCCTGATGGACGACCGGGGGTGCTAATCCAAATTTTTCATAGAGCACGATTGGATTTGAAAAATCAGTTGGTCCTTAGGATTGGACAATGTGTGATGACTTGTCCTACTACAGCTGCCTTTGATGGCTTTTCGGAGGCTAAGAGAAGGATTAAGGTGGGGCGGAGCCTCAGGCTTTTTGGCGATGGGTTCCAGAAAAAAGGTATGATTGGCAAAAGGAAGGTTTGGCGAATTCCGGTGATGGAGGGTGAATTCGCTGTAGAAGACAGGTTCGGAGTTGCAAAGGCAGTTGCAGGGGGTAACTTAATCATCATGGCTCAAGATGGCGTGGCAGGTTTGAGGGCAGCAGAGGTTGCTGTAGAAGCCATCACCAGCAAAGCTCACGATGTCACGATGACCTTTCCTGGAGGGATATGTCGATCGGGATCTAAAGCTGGTTCCATGAAGTATAAGCTTAAAGCTTCCACTAATCATCCGTTCTGCCCGAAGCTGCGAGACTTGATATCAGATTCAGCGGTTCCCGAAACTGCTGGTTGTGTCTATGAAATAGTCATAAACGGTTTGAATTTGGACGCTGTGAAAGAAGCAATGGCCATAGGCATCAAGACCGCAGTTAAGAAACCTGGCATCGTTAGAATCTCTGCTGGCAACTATGGCGGCAAGCTTGGTCCTTACCATGCTTATCTCAAAGATGTTCTCGAGCTAAGCTAAACTAACATCCGCCACGCACACAAATATTACGTCAGAGGTGGAACCTGTATCACATTCAGTGGAAGTGGAGACATGTCACGTACGTTCCTTCTTTTTGCATATGGACTCATGCATGCAACTGCAGAGCTTTAACTCACCGGTTTAATGTATTCTCCCCCTTTCCCTTCGGGTGATCCTACAAGGACTCGATCATAGTTCTCACCTGTCCTCTTGTCATAAACATGTTCAAGCTTCCCCTTCACAGCAATCATTTCTCCCTCATCTGCAAGACTATCATAGAGGCCTTCATAGGAAACAACCTCTCTTACGTTGGCTTCAGGAACACCCTCAACTTCTACGCTCCCGACCCTGTAGACGCTCGGAAGAAAAATGGAATCTTCGCAGTCTTCAACTATAGCTGTCAAGGAAACTATTCGGTCAGGCTCGTATATCCTGTCGCCATACATCTCCGTCAACTCCCCTCCCAGTTTCACAGGATGCAGCGAGAAAAACGTGCCATCAAATGTGCCTATATTCCATTTCCGCCCATAAATCCGTTCAGCATCATCTACACTTATAGGGTGATTCCTCACCTTCTGTAGACACCACTGTCTCAATCCATCCCCGCTAAAGGGTCTCATTCGAAGAGCTCCAACCGTAGAATCCGCCAAGACATTCTTCAGAGCATAGCTGCGCTCCATTCCGTAGACCACTATGTCCATGTCTGAGAAACTAGGGTCGTGAATACCCAAGAGTATTGAGCCAGTAACACCAAAGCAACCAATGGGGATGTCTGCTAATTCGGATAACAAAGATACGAGACGCACCGCTTTCTCCTGCAAAGAATCAAGGCGCGGAGCTTCAAGCAACTCTGTTAGCTTCTCTTCAGGCTTGAAATGGGTGACCAAATATCTTAGCGGGACAGCGCTCATCGTTATGCTGTAGACTGATGAGTAGAACAAGTATTGGGGGTGGGTGCTCTTCAAGAGGTTTAAAGTTTCCAGAAGGTTTGGAACTGTATAGGCGCGCATTACACGCTTGAACCGATCATTCCCTTTTCTCCAACCACCACTCTGATCTGGTAAATATTTTAGATAACTGATCACCCGATCAGATGGGTGATACGGGCCAACAACACAGAAGAAAAAGCCTTCTATTGTACTCAGGAAGTCGCGATCTCGAAATCCACGCTCTTCGGAGTGACTCAATCCGCAAGCACCATAAAATCTGATCGTTTGCCTCCCAGAAGCAGCCTAAAGAATGTGTCGCCGGTCTTCGTCTCCACTCTTTCCACTTTTCCTTGAGCAACTACCACCTCCCCTATCTTTGCTTGTTCGCAGAATCTTCCTCGAAAAGAAGCGATCTCTGTCACGTTTCCACAGTTTTTTCCTTCGAGCAACTGAACTTTCTCCAATGAATAACGGCAAGGAGTGAAAATCGCTTCAGAGTTATCTGAGATCGTTGCCTTCAACCTAGCATAGCCTACGCTCTTGTATCTCACGTCGCCATAATTCTCGTCAACTTCAGTCCAATCTTTAACACATCGTATGTAGAACTCTCGACCCAAGAACTTACCCTGCAGAATCTTTCTACATTCCGTCGCCATAAACTGATCAAAGGACATTCTCGTATCCTTAACACGAAAGCCATAAAGAATCTTAAGCCCCTCAATTGTATACGCCTTGATGGGTCTGCAATTGCTCCTTACTAAAGACTCTAGTGCCTCGAAAACCTTGCGACAACTTCTCTGACCATAGACTATTGGATCAATATCAGACAGAGAGGTATGGAGCTTAACAAGAAGTGAACCTGAAATACCCAACTTATTCCAAGGAACGTTCGCATAGTCATGGAGCAACTCAGTAAGTCGCAGAGCATCAGTCTCTAGCGCGTCCAACTTACAGTCATTTTTGAGCTCCCTCAAATGGTCAACTGGAATGTGATGATGCAATATGTCTATCTTGGGGACTTCACTCAGACATTCACCGAATACGGGATCATCCACCAAATAGTGTGGGTATTGTCTCTTGAGGATTCTGTACCGTCTTTCAATGTTGTAGACTTTTTTATAGACAATTCCTTCTCTCTCACGATTTCCACAAGGATCAGGGATGAAACGGGGAAAAGCGATTACCCTCTTTACCGGATGGACCAAACCCTTTACGTCAAAGATCAAGCCTTCCCTCGTTTGAATTAGGTCGCCTTCTCTAGCCTTGGCAGTCAAGGGTTTCCCAGAGAACAGTTAGATGAAGTCGTCTATTTCTAAGTTTCCTGGTTTCGTCCGAGGAAATCGATAGCCAGTACTCTAGTGCCTCTTCTCTTAAGAGCTAACAAGACTGCGGTGCCTATGATGGCGCCTGCAGCACAGTTTAGAAAGTCAGCTATGGCATAGTAGGCGGTTAGGGGGGCCCAAAACGGATACATTTCAGGTGTTCCCCAACCTAATACCCAAACCGCTATGTTATTTCCTGTAGCCACGTCTCCTCCAATACGTGCTACCCAAGCCAAGCACCACAAGGCTATTGGCAAGCTCTTCTCGTCTCTTGTAGCGATTGTTTTGATTAGCCAATTTCTTATGGGAGGAGTGATTATCAGAATTAGGACAAGCCAGTATTGCCATGTAATAATCAGCATACTTTCATACCAAGCGAAGGGATGTGAAAACCAGACAATCATCTGAACCAAGAGGATGAATGCGGCCTCTTTCCATCGGTTGAATAGAAGAAGCCCACTCATCAAAGCTGCCAAAGTAGGAGTTAGAAATGTGAACAAACCAATTGACGTTGAAGGATTAACGAATGGAACTAACCAGCCGAATACAAAGCCAGCAACCATACCCCACAAAGGGCCTAGAATCGGCGCTGTGAGGCCAGAGAAGAGGATGTTTGACATTGTAATCTGTGCTGGAGTTCCAAAGATTGGATACACCGGTATAAGAGCGCTGCCTAACATCAGTGCGACCCAGACTGAGACTAGGGCGATGAAAATAGTGTTTGTTTCATATTTCTTACTCATAAGACATCCCTGTGTACTTTAGTAAATTGCTGTGTAATTTTCTACACAATGCTAATAAAACTTATGCTCCTACTCTTTGAACGGATTCTCCTTGCGCCTAAACGAGTCAGAAATCCCAAAGTACATCTCCAGCAGCCTGCAACTAGGAATCCTCCTTGAAGTAAGTGCACCTAAACCTGGAAACGTCAATAAAAATTCTAGTTTTGAAACCACGAAGTTCGAGCACTTCTTAGCCTCTGCAGTAGCAGTGGCGCCTAGTTTTAAACGTGCAGCTGAGCAAGGAATCAAAGTGTCCAAGAGAGCGATACAGCCAGAGCAGATAGGAATCGGCGGAATCATGAAGGAAGCAGTGATGAACATTAATGCTTGGCAGAGTGGAGGTAACACTTTGCTGGGGACAGTCCTCCTACTTTCTCCAATCGCTGCAGCAGCAGGGATTTCGTTGGCAAGAGATTCAGGACTATCTTCTTCCGGTCTCAGAGAAGACATTGGACTTGTAGTCGAGTCAACCACCCCTTCAGATGCAGTGGCAGTTTATGAAGCGATAAACATGGCGGGTCCAAACGGTCTAGTTGGCAAGGCGCCTAGTCTTGATGTCAACGATCCAAACTCGAAGATCAAGCTGATGGAGGAGCGGATAACTCTTTATGAAGTTTTCAAGATCTCAGCTCCCTACGATTCGATCTCAAAAGAATGGGTGGAGAACTACCCAGTAACTTTCGATATGGGGTTGCCCTATTTCACTCAGCAACTCAAAGAAACAGGCAACCTTAACACTGCTATAGTGCACACGTTTCTGAGGGTTCTCTCGAAGGTTTCAGACACTCTCATAATAAGAAAGGCAGGTCCAAGGAAGGCAGAAGCTGTATCCTCCAAAGCTAGAGAGGTTATGAAACTAGGAGGCCTGATGACTTCTCTTGGAAGAGAAAAGCTTTCCCGACTGGATAAAGAGTTGAGGGGACCAATGAACAAGCTCAATCCAGGTACAACCGCAGACATAATGGCAGCTGTCTTATCAGTAGCATTGCTGAAGGGCTACCGGCCTTAAAGACCATTGCAGACAGCTCGTAGCTCTTAAAGGGTGAGCAAGAGTCCTTAGAAAAACCCTCCATTCGACTTGCAGAAAAGTTGCAGAGGCGCAATCCTAAAGACCGCTTTTATGTGAGAGATCTCACTTATGATACGATCAATGCGGATGCTGCTACAATATGCTTGTCATTGCGGTAGTAGGGAGCAAAAAGTCAGGGAAAACAACGACGATAGAAGCCTTAGTCAAGGGCCTGACAGAACGCGGACGTCATGTAGCCACTGTTAAGCACATCTCAGAGCCTGACTTCACGTTGGACACCCAAGGAAAAGACACTTGGAGACACATGCAAGCAGGGGCTCAAACAGTACTTACTGTTGCGAACCATGAAATAGGAATAATAAAAAAGATTGACACTGTAAAACTGAGTCTGAAGAAGATTGTTGAGAACTGTGGAAGTGACGTGGACATCGCCATCTTGGAAGGATTCAGAAAACGAGTCTCTCACGAATTAGCAGTGCCTAAAGTAGTCGCTGTTAAAAGCGTCGAAGAAGCGCTGAAGGCATCTCGAAACTTTCAGCCAATAATAGCGTTTGCAGGTTGTGCTTCACAAGCTGCTGAAGGACTCCAAATTCCTGTTGTGGACGTTCTTAGAAATCCTGAACAGCTAGTTGAAATTATTCTTTCTCTTTGGGAACCCGCTTAACATAGTCTTTTTGTTTTATGTTAGACGATGAGCGCCCAGTCTCTTGCAATAGAAAGTTAAATTAGAAATCCTTCTTGATATCAACGGCAATCTGAATACGCATGCATGCGTTTTCTCAAACTAGATTTCGAATCCCTTTACAAAAAAGCTTGGATTTCATTCAGATGCCAATTTCGCACAGGCTGGTCGTGATCGGTTAAATCTCTTGTTGGGCTTTTTGGTACAGTTTAGTTGGTACCCTTCGATTCCACTCTCATGAGATCTGGGTATAGTTATTGTGAATTGGGCTCCTTTGCCCTGTTTTCCAGTTTCTCGAATGCTCCACCCATAAACTTCGCATATTTTCTTGATCAGGTGGAGCCCGTAACCCGTACTTCTTCGAGGGTCTGCTTCGAAGATCTGCAACTTATCCGAGGAAGGTATGCCTATACCATCATCCTGGTAAACTAGCTTAAGCTCATGCTTGTCCTCTTCATACCAAATTCTTATTTGCCGAACTTTTTCTCCGTGTTCGACTGTGTTGTGGATTAGATTGTAGAAGAGTTGTTGAAGCAGCGAATCCGCAAGCACTTCAAGTCCCTGACACTCGACCAGTATCCTATATTTGTGTAAGTCAGGAAATAGGGAAAGGGCTCTCTTAATCGCTGTATCCACATTGATGTAAACGAGTTCTTCAAGTCCTAGTTTTTCGTAGGTTTCTGCAAAGTCAAAGAGAGCCTTGGCTTCTTGGCAGCTGGACTCGATTTCCTTCAGGAAAATCAGGGATTCATGACCTTCAGCTAGCCTTTTCTTAGCCAAGTAGACGTTGCCCAAGATTCCGGAGAACTTGTTCAGCACATCATGCCGCGTAAATCCTCCGACAACACGGAGTTTCTCATTCATAATCTCAAGCTTTTCCAAAGTGTTCTTCAAAGCTCTTTCAGTTTTCTTCAATTGCGAAATGTCTTTATACAAACCAACAGTTCCAATCAGTTTACCATTTACCACGATGGGTGCAGCAGATATAGAGACAGGAATTAGGGTGCCATCCTTTCTCCGCCTCACACTCTCGTAGTAGACGTATCCCTTTTCAGCGTTCTTGTCCAACATCTCAGCTTCCTCCCATTTATCCTCCGGAACAAGCAAGTCATTGATTCCTTTACTCAAGACCTCCTCTCGAGAGTAACCGAAGAGCTCTTCAAAACGGGAATTGACATCCAAGACCTGAAAGTTGGGATCCAAGTAGTCAGCTGCTTCAGGATTACTCATGAAGAATCGTTTGAATTTCTCTTGGCTTTCACGAAGGGCTTTTTCTGCTTTCTTACGTTCTGTGATGTCTCTTGAGATCGCTTGGATTCCAGTAATCTTACCCCCTTCTTTCAGCAAGCCTAAACGGACTTCGCATAGGAGGGATGTACCATCTTTGCGGTAAAACGTAAGCTCCAGAGGCTTAACCAAGTTCCCTTTCAACACACGACGAAATAGTGAAAGGAATTTCGGGAGTTGACGCATTTTAAGCACCCCCGTTTTAACAAAATGCTTGTCAATGAGTTCACTCTTAGAGAATCCAAGCATCTTCGTTGAGGCAGTGTTACATGATGTAATCACTCCTTTAGTGTCAACTGTGACAATTCCATCCGGAGCACGCTCGATCATGCTTCTGCGCATTTGTTCAGTCTTTTTGCGTTCCGTGATGTCCCTGAAACTCCCCATAATATAGACATCACTCCCGATCTTTAGGGTGACACCTCCCCCCTCAACACTCACAACCTTACCACTTTTGTCCACGAACGCAGTGGGGCCCATGTAATCAACACCCTTCTCCATGACCCTCTCAACTGCCGCCTGTATTTTCTCCATTTCCTCCTTGGGATGCAGATTCTCAATACGGAGCTTCAGTAATTCACTTTTTGTATAGTTGAGCAATTTGCAGGCAGCTTCGTTAACATCCACGACTTCACCTTCTGCATTTATTACAACGAGAGCATCAAAGACGCGATTGAACAGAAGCCTAAACCTGCGTTCCGACTCCTTGAGTCCTTCCTCGATTTCTCTCCGTTGTGTGATGTCTCGAACTATACCCAGGGTTCCAACAGTCTTACCACCAATTACTAGAGGCGTAGAAGTGAGCTCAACCGGGACATTATAGTCAGAAGCTGTTTTGATCTCAAGCTCTAATCTAGCAAGCTTTCCACTTATTACCTGATTAGATCTCTCAACTGCTTTAGGTGATCCGCCGTCTGGAAGGATCATCCTGAAGGGGTGTCCGATAAAATCTGCTCGATTGAATCCCGTTAGCTCCTCAGCTTTGTGATTGAGATCCAGAAAGTTACCTTGTTTGTCAAGAACGTATATGGCGTCGCCAGCGTTCTCTACGATAGACCGGAACCGTTCTTCACTCGCCTTTAGCCTCTGCTCAGCGAATCTGGAGGTTACAGATTTTTTTATGGCATGAGCGAGTTCGCCATAAACCGTTTTGGGATTGCCAGTCTTGTCTATGTAGCGATCCGCCCCCAAGTTAAGGGCTTGGATGGCGACCGCTTCCCGACCTTTCCCAGTAAACACGATAAAGGGTATGTTGTTATTACTCTCCCTCAGCTCTTTCAGAAATTCGAGACCATCTTTCTCGGGCATCTGATAATCGGAAACAACTGCATTGAACTCTTCCATCTTCAATTTCATCCAAGCCTCCTCAGCAGAAGTCACCGATTCCACCTGAAAATTGTCATCGATTTCCAAACATGCCTTAGCTACCTTTAGTATGGAAGGATCATCATCCACATGCAATACCTTGATGGGTTCACTCTCAACTATTGCACTTACAATACCAGTTGAATACTCCATAGTAAGGTCCGCTATTCTCAATTAACTTCCCCTCCAGAAGAGGCTATGAAGATTTCCGTAACAGGTTCTTCTGCGGTAGATTAAGTATTATGAATACACGATTAATATTCGAAAAACACGAACCCTAGACTGTTTTTATACATATAGAATGTGCGCTAGGGACCCTCCCGCGCGCGCATAAGATAGCGATAAGATTTCCAATTTTTGAAGTCCAACCTAATAATAAAAACGAAATTTAGAATTTAGCATGTATGCATGCAATCGTGCGGCCGAAAAGCATATTGAAGACTGTGACTATTAGACTGGTCGATTGGACGAAACCGACATGAACAGAAGGTTCCTTTCTGTCCTCCTTGTAATGACCCTTGTATTCATAGTGACCTCAAGTTATGAAATACTCTCTTTGCTAAGACCCATTAGGAAGGCATCCGCTGTCGAATCTTTCTACGTAGGAGTATATTGGGATTCTGACTGCGCGAATGAGGTATCATCAATCGATTGGGACGAGTTAACACCAGGTTCTACAAAAGAAGTGGTCGTCTTCGTACGGAATGAAGAGGCAGATGTTCCATGTTTTTTGTATTTGTGGACTAAGGACTGGCTGCCAGTTGAAGCATCTAGTTACATCTTCCTTTCGTGGGATCCTGCTTCTAGAAGGATTGATGTTGGTGAGATAATTTCAGTGACTTTGACCTTGAGGGTGGCGAGAAATATACGTGGGATAAACGATTTCACCTTTAACATTGTTATTTTTGGTTCTGAACATTTGCTCGGCGATCTAAATCAGGACGGGACTGTGAATATCCTTGATGTTGTACAGTTTACTTATGCTTATAATTCAACGCCTGCTGATCCCAACTGGAACTCTCAAGCAGACCTTAACAGTGACAGTGCCGTAAACATCTTCGACTTCACTATACTCTGCCAGAGTTACATGGCTTCGCATTAGTACACGAGTGAGGACTGGTTCCTAACATGCACGCATGGCTAGTTATTTCAAGGATTCAAGCTTTTTCTCAAGCTGCATGAAATTCTCTTTAAGAGTTTTGATGCTTTCGCCGTCTTGACAAACCCAAAAAGCAATTAAAGCACCAGTTAAAGAAAGAATCAAATTGCCAAAAACCATAGGAGCCAAATCAGCCAATGCCGCGGAAGGAAGAACCATCACATTAAACATTGAAACAATGAACAGGACAATATACAAAGCCGCTACAATATCTCTAGCATTCACCTCAACATCACCTCTCATAATGTCTCTACTAGGATTTGTCACTTAGCTGTTACGCAAGACCGTTCCATTTTTCCCGAAATGAAGAATGCATGCATGCTCGGACATAGAGATCTAGATAGTACCCTGATCTACACGCAGTTTGTTGCCTTCCCTGAAGATGACGAATGGCACGTAGCCCACGCAACCACGCTGGAGGAAGAGGATCACCTAGTTAAGAATGGCTATGACTTTGTGAGATTCAGCAAAGAACACAAAGTAGCTATTTGCCGAAAGCGAAAATGAATCATAAACTCCTGAAAAGAAACAAAAATTGGGCTTTAAGAGGTTTTTTCGGGATGTGAAGACATTTGCGGAAGGGAGAAAGGAGGTTTCCGCTTATTGTTAAACAATTAAGCTGCAAATACTTCATATCTCTCCGAGTCCTCAGTAAAGCCATTTTTTCAAGTTAGAGGGCTTTGAATGTGTCAAACCATTTTGCGTAGGATGCAACCATGTCTAGTGAGACGCTTGGTTTCCTGTTTTCAAGTATCTGGTGGAAATCTTTCATGTTGACTGCTCTGGGTTTGGCGTCGCAGTCTTCTGCTCGTCCTGATTCGAAGAATTCTCCGATTACTCTTAGGTACGATGATTGGCAGGAGTCTTTTATGTCACTACCCGAGAATCCTTCTGAGAGTCTGGCGAGTTCATGAAGGCTCAGGTTTGCGTCTAGGTTTAGGCTGTTGGTGTAGAGCTTAAACATCTGTAAGCGTGAGTGATGATCCGGTAGAGGCACAATTATTCTCTTCTGAAATCTCCTGATGAATGGCCAATCTAAATCCCAAGGTCTGTTAGTGGCTCCTATAACGTGTGCGTGAAGTTTCTTACCCTTGTCTATTATGCCATCCATCTCTTTCAGGAATTGGTTTCTCACTCGGACTTCGCCGCCCACTTCATTTGAATGTCTCCCCATTAGAGAGTCTAGTTCGTCAATGAATACGATGGCAGGTTTTCCGTTGTTAGCTGATTTCCTCGCGGATTCAAAAAGTCTTGCGACATTCTTCTCACCTTCGCCAAGCCACTTGGACATTATCGAGGCTGCGTCTACTGATATGAAATTGGCATCGATCTCTGTTGCCACTGCGGCGGCGAGTAAGGTCTTTCCGCATCCTGGAGGACCAAACAATAGTATGCCTCTAGGCCATCCAAGGGGGAACAAGTCTGGTCTCTGGACGGGATAGACGATTGCTTCCTTGATAGCTTTCTTTCCAGCTTCTAAGCCGATGACTTCCGACCATCTCACGCTTGGTTTCTCTTTCATTATAAGTTCGTCGTAGCTTGCTTTCTCATCTTTCTGAGGTGAGGGGGGCTCTGCATCAGGCTGGTAGACTTCAGGTCTTAGAGGAATTCCACCTTGGAGAACCTTTACTCTTTCTTGATAAGCCATCGCCCGTTGAATGTAGACTTTGTTCAAGCTGTAATCGGGGTATAGGTGTGCTATTCGCAGCAGAGTCTCTATGGCTCTCTGATACATCGTAATCGCCATTCCATTTGAGCCTTGCTTGTCGAGTCTAACTGCTTCTATTGCATACTTTGTGGCCGCTTGTTCAAGTTCTTGAGAAGCACTCATTTAGATCACGTTCCAGGGACTATTCTGCCCTTTGCGTAGAGTTCTTCCAATATCTTTTCCACTTGCTTTGGAGGAATCTTTAGTTTCAAGGCGCAGTCGGTTACGTGAATTAGACCTTTGCGTTCTTTGATGTATTCAAACACCTTGTCTTCGAAATGTTTTGAGTCTGTCTCTTCAAAAGGGACACTCTGGACTTCGAAGTCTTTGGCGGCGCGTATGGATTCAGAAATTTCATCGGGGGTACTCTCCTGAGATTCAGGACCTCCAACTAGTAACGCAACCATCTCTCTGAGTTTCTCTTCAGGTTGCGCTGTCTGTTGCGGGGTTTCTGGTATTGGTGGTTCTGGGAGTTGCTCATTTACCTTCTGCTCTAAGTATGTGTTGACTTCTTGGAGGATTTCCTGACCTTCTGGAGTTTTCGGGTTTGTCAGTATTGTTGGTGGTTCAGAGGAGAGTTTCGTCATGTTGAGAGTTTCTTGTATGCTATTATTCACGTTGTCTAGTTCCGAGGCGACGTCTGGCATTATATTGACGATGTTGGTTGTGATGTTTTTCAGGATGCTTAAAGCTGGTTTGAGGTCGATCATTATAGTGCTGAGTTCTTTGACAGTTTCTAGTCTGAGGATTATTCGTTCGATGGCGATCTGGATTTGAGACAGGGTTTTTACTAGTTTTCTTACTTCTGCTAGTTCGTTGGCGCACATTGTAGCGCGTGCTTTGTTTTTCTTCTGTAGGGCGAAGGTGCATGCTCCGAAAAGCGTTCTGTCTCTCTCTTGAAGTCTGAGTCGTGCTTGTTCCAGTTTTGAATGTTGGATTTTGAGTCTTCGTGTAGATTTCAATATGACTCTATCGAGGGGAGGAGGTTCTGAACTGAAGAAATTTCGAATGGTTTTCTCCCTCCGCCCACAGTTTCAGCCTTTAAGGGTTTGGGTTATCTACGTTTTTCACGTAAACTACAACGGGGGATTCCCCCGAAGACTCGGGGGGTTCTGGAAGCGAAGTGCTCAAAGGCTCAGGGGTTGGAGTGGAATCCGTTTCATTCTCAATCTGTTGTTCTTCTTCTGGGACTTTAGCTTCTCCCAGAAGAATGTTGTCCAGTCTACTTTTTAGCGTGTCGAGGTCGTTCTTTTCTGCGTTGACTCGCTTTAGTCCTTCTCTAATCAACTCGATAGCGGTTAGGTAAGATTCTTCGTCGATTTGTCCAATCTCTTTCTCAAGCTCTAGGTTAATCAAGGCTGAGTTTAGTTCTTTGACTCGTTGAGTGCATTTTTGGAGTTCACTGTCAATGTCTCCTATGGCGTCTTCTGCCTCTGTCTTTAGCTGGTTAAGGGCACCTTCGAAGCTAGCATATAGATCGTCGTACATGTTTTCTGGGATTTTCCTCTTCTCGTTCAAGTCTTTTAGCGCTTGGGTTTTTCGCCATAAGAGAGGTATTTGATTGCAGAAGTTGTTAGCTTTCATTTTGAGGGTTGAGTATAGTACGATTTCGTTGTTCTCTGTCTTTATTTGATCACTTGAATATCTTTTGATGCTGCCATCACCGTGTTCTATGAATACTCCATCGATTCTTCCTCCAGGAGTGGCGAGAAATGACGCCATAGTGCCAATGACATGTCCGTGGTCATCTTTGACTGGTTTCCCGAGATATGTGACGATATTAGACGTCGATTCAGACATAGTAGGTCACCGTGTTCACCTTGAAGTCTAGGTGGTTGTGCTGGAAGTTGATTCTTGTCCAATATCCGGAATGCCTGCTGGTAGCTCGGGGAATTTATCTTTGATTTTAGTCTCTGCTACTGAAGATGCTTCAGCAAGAATGTTTTGGGCGTCTTCATTTGCTGTGTCGAAGTTTATTGTCAAGCCTGAGCTTTGACCTGCGTCGATTATTATCCCGTTCAGCAGATTTCCTATTTGTCCAAGTTCTCTCTCTGCTTCTGGGAAAATTGCTGACATGCCATGCTTCACTGTGCGTAGTACGCCGACTGCTGGAGCTAGAGTTGTTACGATGTCGCCAAGTTCGGAGACAGTTCTCAGCCTAAGCACGATCTGCTCGAGAGCGAGTCTCCCGTGCATTATCATCTTTTCCATCTTTCTTATTTCAGCAAGCTCATTTGCAAAGACGTTTGCGCGTGCCATATCATGTTTTGTGTAGGCATCTACGATTCTGGCGAAGATTTTCTTGTCGCGGTCCGAGAATCGATCAGTTGCTTGGTCAAGTCTTTGAACTTGCAGTTCAATTCGTTTTATTGCAATGTCCAATCGGGGTCTTAAAGGGCCTGGCGGTTTCAAGGATTCCTTAATTTTGGTTGAAAATGGTTGCTTGCTTTGACCTTCTTCCCATCGCTTAGCAAATCTCTCTGACATAATTTAGTTTACCTCCTAGAAACGGAGGAGGTTAAAAATCTATTATTACGTTGTTATTATGCGCTAAACACTTACGTATATATGTGGCAGTATTGAGGAGTTCAGAAGCGTTTTAGCCTTTAAACCCTGCATTAAAAGAGAACTGGAGCTTGTTTGCCATTATAGACAGTTTCGTGTCAGTCAGCCTAAAAAGGGGCTGCCTAGTAGTATGTTAAGTCAAAGTGATTATCATGAATGATAGAGTTCGAATATCCCTCATATTCGGGTTACTTGGCTTCGTCGCAGGGATAATCGCCAACTTCACAGCGAAATATATCATTCCATGGCTTTCGTTAGTGGTCTTTCCACAGATGGCCCTCGAATGGTTCCTATCCGGCTTCGCTGGGGCTTTCCTGACAGTTCTAATGGTGACAGTTTGGGCCTATGTTTCAGGGTCCTCAGAGTCTTAAGTCAACTCAACCCGTCTCCTCAATTTCCTGCTTCTCTAATGGACACTATGAAGAATAGCCATAGTAAAATTAGATTCTCAAAAAGGCTATGAACAAGTATGTTTACACTTTGCATGCATGCGTTTAGGGTCTTAATGTTTCGTCTCTCGTTTGAAGGTTTCTGGTTCTCCGCTCAAGAAAGCCTGTAACGTTAATGCGTGAAGTATACTCGCATCTCTTTGTAGTTGCTGGTGAGTATTAATAATACCAAATGAAATTCTGCACTGTAGGCTTTCAACGTGCAGTCTTATTAGATGATACGAAACTTTATTACGCACAACACAAACGCTATTATTCTGGGAGTCACCGTAAGGAGGATCTCTTTATCGTCGAATATCTCCAGAGCAAAGGTGGAAGGCTGAATTCTGAGGTTTTTGGAGAGGAAAATATTACAGCACCTTTGCAGAGGAGAGATCGTCACGATATAGTTGCGGAGATTCTGAAGACTGCAAGGGATGGTCAGAAGAAGACATGCATAATGTATAAGGCTAGACTAAGCCATTCCCAACTCAAATACTACCTTAGCCTTCTGAATCGAAGTGGCTTAATCATGAACGACGACGGAGTCTACAAAACCACTCCAAAGGGATTAGTATTCATCAGAGAGTTCGAAACGGTCAACTTCCTCTTTCGACAGTAGATCTCTGGAAAGACAAGCGTCCTCAAGCTATTCTTTTGCCATAAGTGCGTCCACTAGAGCTTTCTCGTCTACTTCTGCTCTGGTTCGCCAGTCGATGTAAAGCTGTCCATGTTCGTCTTGATCTAGATATCCTGCCCTAATGTACCTGTCTAAGTTAATGTCGACTCTCCAGCCAGGCAGCTTGTTCTTGAGGAGTTGCTCCACTTCTTTTCTCGGCGCCTTCCCTCTCTTTGTCATTATCATAGAGATCGTTATGGCTAGTCCTGCAATGTCGTCAATGCGCCATCCCATCATCTTAGTTTCTGTGGGTGTTAGGTCTCCGCGGAGAGTTACGTAGAAGCGTGCTCTGTCCAGTTGAGCCAAAGTTGGCTTTTCCGGGGGAGATCCTTCTTCAAAGACAGTTTTCACTTGCAAATCCAGCTCCTTTAAGTAGTTGTTCAGCATTGCCAGGATCCTTGGATAGTTTGCACCTAGCCGTTTCTTCAGCTCCCATCCTTTTACTCCAGGCTTCCTGTGGCGCTTGAAGAAGAGTAGATGGGTAGCTTGCTTGAGTTTAGTGGCGAAGTAGCTTTTTCTCTTCATTCTCTTTCACCTCTCCGCCAGCTTTCCCATTCTTCGAAGCCCACCAGGATTGGCAAGGAATACGCTTGATTACCTTGAGCTGCGGAATTGGGAGCTTCCTTCGGTTTGATGAAAATTATCTCTTCCAGTCGGTCGATCTCCAAGGTCGCATATCCATACGTGACTAGAAAGCTAGTGATATAGGCGCGTCTCACAGTCTCCTCGTATGTTTCTGCGCCTATGAAATCCCAGTAATCAACCTTCTCACTGTCCTCAGTCTTCAGCTTAAGTTCTTGCCACAATGTTTCAAGTTCCGTTGAGAACTTCTTATCCGAGATGATCTGTTGTTGCAGTAGTTCCTCGTATGTGGTCGTTCCAGTCTCTGTCTGTACTCCTGTCCCTTTCCCCCATCTTTCGTTCAGCGGGAGGAGATCACGCCAGTATTCGGCTGCTTCATGGAGGCTTCTTGGGGAAATCTGTTCAAATTCTACAATTGGGTGCCATGATTTGAGAAAGAGGGTGCAAACTTCTTCCTTCGGAAGCCTTCGCAGTTTGTCTTCGATGATGAAGGGATCTGTGTAAAGAGAGGTTGATCTCTGCTTAACCCACATGCTTTGCAGTTCAATTGCAGAAGCGACTTGATGAAGGGCTTCTGCGTCCAAGCAGAGTTCATCTACATCGTGCCATTCAGGAAAGTATTCACGAATTATTGAAATGATGGAATCTACTTCAACCAGGAACGGGTCTACTCCCCTCTGTTCAATTGATTGGCACATATCGATGATACGTTGCAGATGTCCTTTACCCAATCTCCTCTTCTGACTTCCCGAGGACAACTAAACAGCCTCTTGAACTTTTGATGAACCCTCCACATTCTGCACAGTGATTATGGTAACGGGTTTGTCCGCGAAGGTTATCTGGCTTGGAGTTATTATCAAGTATTGAGAGTTTAGTCCCTCAATTGATTCGATGAGAAGGTTGGTTATCGTTTCACGGTTTCTAGGGTCCATGTGGACATCATACTCGTCAACTGCTCTGAACGGTGATTGCACATGTTGTTGTAGGGCTAGGAGAAAGCTCATCGTGGCCATGCTCCTCTCTCCGCCGCTTTGAGTGTACGCGTCTAGAGGAACTGGCTTGGCGCCTTTGAATCCTACAAGTACTTCTAAGCCCGCTGCCTCTATGTCATGTTTATTAACTAGGCCGACCTTGCCTACACCGTGCGCTTGGGAAAGAATCCTCTGGTATTGAAGACTGACGTCATCGAGGAGTTCCTGCATAATTTTTTGCCATGCTTCCGTTCGTATACTCACCTCCTCCAGAGCCTTTTCCCGGTTTTCAGCGACGCTTCGCGCCTTCTCCTTAAGTTCAAGGTAGAGTTTTGAGTAAGATTCATACATACGCTCAATGTCTTCTGAGACGTCTCCGAGGGAAGCAAGGTAACCGTCAGTCATCCGGATTTCATCTAGAATCTGGGTGGGGATTCGGGTCGATGCGATTCGAGAGCCGATCTGTTCAGCTTTCTTAGCGAATTGATTGAATTCCGCAGTTTTCCCTCTCAACTCTCTCTGGAGCTTCTGAATATGCTTCTCAACGTTTTGTTTCCTGTAGGCAAGTAGGGCGGACTTTATCTTCGAGTCTATGACCCGGTCAGTGAGAGCGTCGATCTCTCCTGTGATTCGTTCTGTGTTCAGCTGGGTTTCTAGAAGGTACTTACCTGTCTTCTCAGCTTCTTCGTAATGGGTTTGGGTGAGCTCTTTTAAACTCTCACCCTTCTGTTTAAGTTGCTTCACCCACATGCTTTCTAGGCTCTTGTACGCCTTCTTTATCTCCATGACCCTCTCTGCGTAGATGGAACCGTTTTCTGGAAGAAAGGAAGCTTCCAGTTGCTCCACCATTATAACACATTCGCTTACTTTTTCTCCGTAGTCATTGAAGACTTGGTGCATCTCTTCAATGGCTTGGCTTCTCAATGAGAGGGTAGTCTCATTCTTCACTGTCTCTCTCTCCAGCAACAAGCGCTCTTGAAAGAGTTTTTGCCAGCTCGATTTTGACTGTTCAAGCTTCAATTGGAACTCGCCAAGTTCAGCTGTCACAGTTTCTGAGTCGCTTTGTATCTGTTGAAGTTCCCTCTCTTCATCTCTCAGCTGAGTTTCAACATTTTTCATCAGGGCTTCCTTCTTCGCTGCTTCCGCCCAAACGAATTCTCTTTCAAGAAAGCGCCTTTTGATCTCCAGCTGCTTCTTCTGTTGGTATCGATCATACTGTTCTCGCCAGTAGTTCAGAGTTTGCTCTGCAGATTCAAGCAGTTTACCCACTGATTCATCCTGGCTTAAGATACGGCTCAGCTTCTTCTTTGCCCTCAAGACGTTTCTCCGGTAGGATTCCAGTCCAACCGCAGCTTCAACTGTTCTCAGTTTCTCTTCAGCTGAAATCACAGTGAATTGTTCGGTCATGTTTTGGTGCATGATGATGAGCAGGTTTTCAGGGTCAACGTTGAATTTCGCAAGTAACCTTCTAACTTCGCTTTTCGTGGCAGCTCGGTTATCAAGCTCAAACCAGTACTTTCCATCCTTCCTCAAGACGCGAGTCAGGAAAACCTGATCCCTGTTGAATCTCTTCACTGGACGCTTGCCTTTTCGAGAGGAGTTATCCAACACAATTGTGACCCTAGCTTGATCTTTTCCCCATCTGATCAGATTGCTTAGTTTTCTCGATCTCTCAGTGTAAGATTGTCCTAGGGCAACTGACATTCCTAGAAGTATGGATGACTTGCCTGCTCCGTTAGGACCACAAACCACATTCACGCCTGATCTAAAGGGTATCCTAGCGTATTCGTAAGACATGAAGTTCTCAAGGATGATCTCGGAAATCAGCATGGTGCTTATGGTCCTTGGGTAGTACTAGATAGAACAAAACTTACCGTTAGCTTTTACTAAAGATAACGATTAGCTTCGTTCCATCCTTCTTACCAATGTTTCTGCACTCTCTCTTATATCTTTATCAAATACTTTCTGTTTATAGAAACTGCAATTCTCCGCCAGGTTGACCAAGGGTTTTACGTTGTTCTTAGACAATAAGTGGAAGTCTTCCCTAACATGGATATATCTCTCGAATAACCCCATTTTTTCAATGCGTACGCTTATTTACTGGGCTGCTTCGACGTTAGTCTCTTTGTAGTATTGGGCGTTTGAAGTGAAGACGGTGAAACCAACCGTGACACCTATGTCATTCACTGAGACGCTGTCCGGGTTAGTTATGTATACGATCATGCTCCAACCGGACTTCAAGATTAAATCGTCACTAGCTTGGATAAAGGAGTATGTTGTCGAACCCAATGTGATGCTTTTCCCCAGTAATGTACCATTGCTGTTAGGGTCAATGTAGGTGAGATCAAGGGAGATGGCGTCGCTGGTTTTGTTGTAGTAAACATTGGTCCATGTGCTTTCCTGGCCTCGAACGGAGATTTTGTCTACTACTACGTCTCGACCTCCAGTGTTTATTATTAGAAAAGCCGCTTCTGCAAACGTTGAGCCATTATGCCAAATGTGCTGTTTGCAAATTTGTAGGCTTTCTTCTGGAACTATTGTGGTTGTTGTTTGTCGATATGCATTCACGGTTAAAGTAGTGCTTATTGCAGGAGCGGCGCCTGAAACCACTAACCCCGCAGGTAGGTTGTTTATACCACTTTGCACAGTGTAGGTTGTATTGCTGAAAGTAACGTAGCTAGACTCGTATGTGGTGTTAACTAGAGAAAAGGTCAAGAATACGGTGTAATTCTGCGAAGCATGATTTGTTATTGTAACGTTAAAGTAGAAAGTGTCTCCCGGGTAGAGACTCACTTGTGAAGGGTAATCTAAGATCTCAAGAGGTTCTTTAACTTCAAAAGGAATAGTGAATGTCAAAGCCGCGTATAGAGCAAATGTACTAATGCAAATGCTGGCCAAGGCAACTCCCAATACCCAGGACGGAATCGCATACTTCCCAATAACAACTTGTTTCATTTTTATGTTCTACCGATTTTTTCATTTACAAAGTTTAATCTATATTAAATTTATTAATACGGAAAATGGATTTCAAATCTGTATTTCCACTTAGGGTGGATATATCTCCCGCAAGCCCTCATTTTTTCGGAATTAGTCCTTTGATGGACAAAACTGAGTCAAATATCCTTGCGAGTCAACTGCACGTATACCGAAGTCCGTTCTCAATACAGCATCTAGATTATATATATGATCATCATTTGACACAACGATGACGCTATTTTGCCCTCTATTCATCGCGGCCACTGCTATCCTAACCAAGAAAACATCAGCTCGATGGCCAGGTCGATGTCTTGCGTTCAAATGTATCCTTCGCGAGCTGAATTCTCTCTCAGGCATATCCTCAGTTCTCACCACTTCTACAACGGAGTCTACATATCTGATCGCTGATTCACCCAACCGTTTGTAAATGGCACCTGAATAATGATTCAACAGTGCTTTCGCACATATGAGAGTATGCTGACCTATTAGTTTATCCAGAACTGGATTCCTTTGCCCTTCAACCTCGCCCTGAGCGACATTAATAAAAACATTAGCGTCAAGCAGAACAAGAGTTCTCCTTTGGGTCCTTCGGGGCAAGTTAGACCCTCTACATATTAATGATCTTCTTCTCTGCCTCTTTGATGCTTGGGATGAAGCCTTCAATTACTCCTTGCTCATTTACCTTCAGGGATCTAGATTTTGTTCCATCTTCCCCTTTATCAAGATGGTATATTCTAACATCTTGGTGGGAGAGAAATTTTGGAACACATCTCTTTAGAACTGCAGGAAGAGTGGAACTGTGTGTTGTTAATACTATCTGCTTATTCATCTTTATCGCTTCAGAGAAAAGTTTGAGAAGCTCTGGGAGAAGAGCCGTGTGCAAACTCATCTCGGGTTCCTCAATGCAAATAGTGCTGCCTTCCGGACTGAAAAAGACCTGTGTGATAACCGTCAAGATCTGCTTTGATCCATGACCCGCAACTGAAAGATTTGATGAGGTTCCAACTTGTGGATCTCTGAAGGATGCTTCAAGCTGATTCCCACCACCCCATCCAGCGTAGAGATCTGGCATGCCGAACTTCTCAGCCCACTCAATTATTTTTTTCCTTACATTTGCGTATTCTGGTCGCCCAAAAACGAGTGCTAAAAGAGAAACTAGGGTCTCTCCGTGAATTCCCACATCCCTTGGAGTGCCCCCTGTTGGAGCAGACCAAGGAACATTTCCTCTCTGGACTGTAAGCAGAAAAGTTCTTGCGAGAGTTTCTCTCAATTCTTCAACAGCAAATCTGATAATTGCAACTACTCGATTGAAGTCACTCATGGATTGGCGATACTCTTCATCATTAGTTCCTTCAGTTCGATAAACTGCTGTAAATGCATTGAGATTTAGAATAGATTCAGGGGTTCTAGGTGTCAAATTTACAAAGTGTGGCCATATTAACTCATTTCCTTTCTCAGATACTTGGACCTCAGCTAAAGGTTTTTTTCCTAGAAGTATCGCTTGGGAGATTTTATTTGGATTGAATTTTATTTCATAGCCAAGGCTTCTTTCTCTAAGCATTCGTTCCCTTGTACTATGTGAAAATTCATTTTGAATGAATATTTCTCCAAGTCTATTAGCCATTTCAAGGTTCATAGGCGCATAAAATTTGATTTTTATTTGGAGTTTTTCGCTATGCACACGAATGACATCCTCAAAATTTCTGAATTGCACTTGACCATTGTATCCAATAGACCCCCCAAAGCTCTGTTTCAAGAGTTGAAGGCTCTGAAGTATGCTAGATTTGCCCGAACCATTCTGACCATATATGATCGTTATGGGGGCAAGCTTCATTTCCACATGTTTCAAGCATTTGAAATTATCTACTGTTAGTTGAGAAATCAAGATTATCACTAAGCGTTGATAAATAGTGCTATATTACTTTTCTTGAGATCTGTTTTGAATCCGATTTCTTTTTCACACGTTTTGATAAGATTTTCTATATCAAAACCGCAGTTTTCACCTGAAGTGGAGACATCACCCGCACACTCCCATTTTTCAGGTTAGATGCATTAAAAGTGGGATTTTAATACCTGGAATTTTATGATGAAGAAAAACCATTGGTTGTTTGGAAATTTATTGCATTCATAGAACAGAGTTACCGAAATCATAAATAACGCCTTGACGCATACTATTGTGTTGTTAAGGGAATTTCTAGGGGAAGGGAGGATCGACGATCATTTACACTATTCTTTTTGAAGCCTTGACAGAGGTCGAGGAAGCGGGAGACTGCTTAGCTCAAGATGAAGAGCAGAAAGTGACCGAGAAAGAAGAAGGAAAAAAAATTGGAACAGATTGAAAAGATTAGTACTTTTACGCTAACGCTGCTTCTAACGTTCTCGATGCTAGCAAATGTTCCTATGGCTTCAGCAACGCAAGGACCCCGAACCGAAGGCCTCATCATCAGATTCTACGGTGACGGTAACGTTGCATATGCAGCCTTATTGGCTGGCGACATCGATATGCTAGCTTATACAGGATGGTCCGCTGGGCTGCCACTGCATGATGGTAAACAATTCACTGCAGAAATGTACGCTCATGCAATCACAGATCCTAACATCGTTCTTGCCCCGTTAGCAGGAAATGACATTGCCGGGTTTGACTTCAATAATAACTGGACGATACCAACTTATCCTGGCATCCGGTCCCCAATGAGCTATCTGTCGTTTAGACGAGCGCTAGCATTTCTGGTTAACAAAACCACCATAAAAAATGTATTCAAAGGAGGATTTGCGGATAGGATAGATGTACCTATTCCATACTCGCAGTCAGGCTGGTGGAATCCAATGGTTACAGGGATGGGATACCCCTATCCGTATGCCCCCATAATAGCAGAAGCAAGTCTTGATGCAGACGGATTCATTCAAGGCTCCACCCCGAACCCATACTACGATCCTTCATTTCCAGGTTCAGCCCCGAATATGAGGATATACCCTGATAATTGGTGGATGGACCTCGATCCAATAATTTTCTGCATTAGAACTGACGATCAAGCAATGCTACAAGCTGGTCGACTACTAGCAGACAACATGAGAAAGCATGGCATACCAGTCGATCAGATAGAAGCCTCCAAGGATGTGCTTAATCATTTTGTCATGGGTATGCGAGACTACCACATCTATACTGGTGGGTGGACAGTGAAAAAGTGGCCAATCTACCTTTACAAGCTTTACCACAGCGATTTCTGGGGTCAAAACGGTGGGAACCACGTAACAGGCTTTAACAGCACAGGCGGAAGCAACTACCCGGGACTAGACAATGGACTGAGATCGCTCTGGCTTAGTCCAATGATCGCTGCAGCCATAGCTCCATGCAACAATGCTCAGCAAATTATGATAGACGAATGTCTCTCAGTGTGGCTATACAGTAGTCAAAGCTATGTCGCTTATCAAAAGTATGGCAATCTTTTGGGCATAGTAAACATGGATGGTTATGGCTCAGTTAACCCGTACACATTCTTGAATGCTTACAAACAAGACGGATCACCCATCAGAGTTGGACTGGTAAATTCGCCAAACTCATTCAACGTCCTATACTCTAGTTGGATTTGCGATTGGTTAGGCTTGGATAGAATCTACTCTCATCTGATGAATGAGGCTCCATACGACTTGTCAGTAGATCAACCGTGGGTGGCCCAAGACTGGTACGTTGACACTTGGCTTGACCCGCAAGACGGAAAAAACAAGACCAGAGTCACTTATTGGCTCAGGGATAATGTGTATTGGGTTGAGCCTGTGACAGGTAATATGCTCAGTCAGCTTACTGCTCATGATGTTGAGTTTTCAATCTGGTATAACTACGCCTATAATGACAGTTGGCACTGGAATGATGTGATGGACGTTCACCACACGAGGATTATTAACAACTCGTGCATTGAAGTATACTTTGACGTCCTCAGCTATTGGGCAGTCTACTGGATAGGTGAGCAACTGCCTCTCATACCAAAACATCTATGGCTTGAAAACTTCTGTGAAGAAAGAGATGCAACAGTAATTCTCGACAAGGACTACACGCCCTGTGAAAAGCTGATGTTTACTGAAGATGCTGTAGTTCAAACAGTCAATGTCTGGCTAGATGGTGCACTACTAACGGAGGGTGTAGACTACGACATAGTGGCTAAGAACAGCAGTCACAACTGGATTCACTGGCTAACCCCTGCCTATACCGGTCAAAACCTAACCGTCAGTTACTGGACACTATATATCGACCCACACGGATACACGCCAGGAAGCCTGCCTTGGCAAACAATTCTTGTAGGCTCCGGCATGTATTACATGATAGATTTCAGCCCCGGGGTCGGGGGCTACCTAGCATTAAGGCGCAACCCCCACTACTGGCTAGAAACCCCAGTACTCGGGGACATTGATTTCCTCTGGTTCTGGTATGGGTATGACGAGTCACGAAGAATAGATGTTGATCGTGCACCGCGCCATGGATGTTATGAAGTTAACATAGTGGACTTTACGCTCGTAGGTCAAGCTTTTGGCAGCCAAGGTACGGCAGTCCCAGACTCGAACTGGTTCCCGGGAGCAGATGTTGCGTTGTCCTGTGGAGTGATCGATAATTTTGATGTTGCCACAGTTGTCGGTAGTATCGGGCAGAGATGGGGATGTACAGATCCAAATATGATCAGTGATGTGGCTGTTATCAACGTTACGACATCCAAAACTGGTTGTCTTCCAATGGAGACAGTCGGACAGGGAACCAATATGAGTATTTACGCAACGGTTGAAAATCAAGGCTCTGCATCCGAAACCTTCGATGTGACCGCATACCATAACTCTACACTAATAGGAATACAGCAGGTGACATTGAACCCTGATGAAAACGTTACTTTGACCTTCTTATGGAATACAATGGGCGTTCCCTATGGCAACTACACTATCAGCGCCACAGCTGACACAGTGTCAGGTGAGACGGATACAGCTGATAACACGATGATTGACGGAACAGTCTTAGTCACCATCACAGGCGACGTGGACGGAGACTGGGATGTAGACATCTTCGATATTGTTCGAATATGCAATGCATACCAAATGACCTATCCTGATCCAAGCTGGGATCCCAACGCTGACATAATCGAAAATGGAAAGATAGACATCTTCGACGTGGTTGCAGCAGCAGGAAACTACAAAGAGAGCTGGTAGCTCTTCAACCCCCATTTTTCTAGCTGGAGTTTCTTCCACAAGCCATAAAACTGAAGCAGAAGACGTAGGTTGGAATTTTTCGGTAATGCTTTTTAATGAGAACCCAAGGGTATGCTGAAAAAGTGGAGGTCAGAATATGGCTAAGAGAAGTAAGAAGGAGAAAGCTGCAGGCAGGGAGCAACATAGACAATTGCAAAGGGTTAAGAAGATGAAGAGTAAACAGAAAAAGAATAGTGGGCTTCCTAAGAGACATACTGGGGGAAAGAAATGACCTCCTGTGGTATACCTCTTACACTGTTCATTTTGCCAGTAACTAGAGCCCTAGTGTGTAGAAGAAAAAGAGTATGATGCATGCATGCAATCGAAAACCGGAATATATCACTTTGTGAAGGACGACATTAATAGAAAAAGCATCATTTTCTTCTAGTGAGCGAGAAAGAGACTTGAAAGACCTCGAGGTAATCATAGCAAAATACTATTTTCCTAACGAGTTGTTTGTTGGTCAAGTTGAAGAGATTATTAACCTACTGATTGAAAGGTTGGCTGAGCGTTTCCCACATGACCAAGCAGTGAACAAAGCAAACCAAATTTTGTCAAAATACTTTCTGAACATCGCAGAAGCTTAAAGCACACGCCAATCAACTCATGCATGCATGCAGGTGCGCAATGCAAGAGAAGAGTTCTTGCAACTCAAGCATAAATACTTGAGTCTGTTCTAGTTTTACATGCATACGCACGCACAAATTTGAGGATTAGGAACCATATGGTGGATTCTGTCGCTTTAGTGAAGTATGAGGGCGATCTTGGGAAGGCTCTTGAAGAGGGTATTGAGCTGTTAGGTGGTTTCGGGGTCTTAAAATCACCCTTCATTTTAAAGCCCAACATCTGTACAGGTGTGGATAAGACTGGTTTTGCCATTACCGACGTAAAGATAGTTGAAGCCCTGATAAATTTGGTTCTCGAAGAGGATAGGAACCTATCGGTTAAGATAGTGGAGTCTGACAGCATGTCAAAATTCGCTGATGAAGCCTTCGAAAAGTTCGGTTACAAAAGTCTTGAAGAGAAGATGAGGAATTCAGGATTCGATGTGTCTCTAGTCAACCTCAGTCGTTCACCCACTGTTCAGGTCAAACTGGACGGGCTCTACTTCAAGAACCCTGAGCTCCCCAATGTGATTGCTGGACCCAAATACTTCGTCTCCATGGCTGTGGCAAAAACCCACTATTTGACCTTTATAACTGGAACCATCAAGAACCTCTTCGGTCTCCTCCCAAGAAAAGACCAATCATTCTATCATGCCAACATCAACGAGGTTATCGTTGACTTGAACAGGCTTGTAAGACCAGATCTCTGCATTGTCGATGCAAGAGTGGGTCTAGAAGGCTGGGAAGGACCGAAAACCCGACGTCTTGATACGTTCATCTTGGGAAGGAAACCTGTGTCCGTGGATGCTACCATGGCTAGAGTCATGGGGTTCCAGCCAGAGAGGATCCGTCATCTTGTGGAGGCAGAGAGATACGGTCTCGGCATCCTAGACCCAAAAGTCTTGGGAGAGAGCGTGCAGTCTACAGCTGTAGAGTTCAAGCCACCATCCAACTTGAAATCGACCGCCATGCATGCATATAGTGTAGAAACTACTGTCTTGTTTCCTGCTTGAGTTAATTTTGAAGCTTTCAATTTATTTTTTAGTTGCGAGCGACAGCAAGCCATAAGGACGCTGACGTCACTTTCTACTTTTTTCTTCAGGCGCCAGCTATCCATTGTGTGTGTGGGGTTCGAATGCATGCATGGCCACAAATGATGTAAAACGCTGGTCTTTTGTAAAAAAAGTTGTAAAAAAACTGTAAAATTCCCAATTCGCATGATTTGACCTAAAAGATGCATGCATATCAACGATTTTTCTTTCTAACAACTTATAATACTTATGCGCAAGCAGTGTGTGTTCAAAAGATGTTAAAGGCGTTGTTACAATTGCCACCAGTCAAATTCAGATTCATTATATGCGATGGCGTCGTGGATGTCTTCAAACAATTGATCATATTCCCAATAATTATCAAAATTAGGATCATCCCATAGTACAACGCTAATTGATGTAGCTTCAACAGGCATATACTTCCCCTCACTTGTTTCAACCAATAACCATGCATGTCTACCAGAACCAAAGGGACTGACACCAATAACTATGTCTACGTTCCAACCTTCATTCTCTAAATACCATTCTAAATACGCACTCATTTCGCTACAATCAAAAACACCTTCTTGATATGATCGTAACCACTTTCTACCCTGAATTTCGTCCTCTAAATCTGAGACTCCAAATTCCTGTTCACTTGATGCTATATAGTAGAAGTGGAACTTAGCTTGTTCATATTGCTGATTAGAATATTCGTGACTGGCGACATAAGATTCATATGCATCATCGAGCCAACGAGCTTCAAACTCTAAACCTTCTATCTCTGCTTGCGAGCGCGCAATTTCTGCTTGAAGATTTCGATTGTCCATAAACAGTGTTATGGAAGCAATCGCTAAAACAACAATTAAGCCGACACATGGAAATAGAAAATCTTTCGATTTGTTACCTGCTTGATTAGGAACCTCAATCTCCATCATTACATCTCCAACCACTACATAACCAAACATTGACATTAAAATCGCATGCACGCGGTCGATAAGGTCATGCAGATTATGCATGTATACGCGCATAAGTAGGGAGATTTTTATAGAAAAACCCGGCTTTGATATCAAGGTAACCAGATATGCTAACTAGTGAAGTTAGAATATTCCTGCAAAAGTCACGAATAGCACGGCTAGCCACGATTGGAGTGGATGGCTACCCACATATCGTTCCAATCTACTTCATGCTTGATGGCGATGACCTCATCTTTGGAAGCGACCGAAACAACCGTAAGGTCAAGAATGTGCTTTCAAACCCAAAGGGGGCAGTCGTTATTGGCGGTGAGCGAATAGCAGATGAAGCCGGATACATGATTCAAGGTGATTTGAGTATCGAAGACGATATGGATCACGCTGTGACTCGTCGAATGCTTTATCGCTACGAAACGAAAGAGGAGGCAGAAAGAAACCTTGCCGAATGGAAAAACAGTGACATCGTTTTAATCCGTCTAAAATCAAAAACTGTCATAAGAGTTTGGTAAGACGAATACGTAGGCGCGTTAACTATGCGTGCCTTCGATGGGAAGAATGGAAAGCAGAGAGATAGGTGAACTAGAATGGAACTTGCATGCATGCTTTGGTGCAGCATCCAAACCGTATATTTTGAGAGCTCTATACAGAAGCGCTCATCGTTTTATAGGGCGGATAGTCCACATTGAAAGGAGGATACTCGTTTTGGCCAGTGTATGCATGCGTATGCCCTCAAGTGACGGGTGAAAGAGTAGGTGACAAGGGCGAAGAGGAAACGAGGTTACAGACGAGGGTATTCAGTGGCACTACTTGTGGGTTTTGAGGAGCACCGTGCGGTTCTGTGGCGGGTATTCAGCAATGTATTAAAAAAACACCTCACATTGGAGATTGGCGGAAGGAGGACAGACAAGAAGGCCCTGTATAATTTTCACGAATCTATGATCGACGCGTTGAGGCCGGTGCTTGAGGAAGGAGTAAGAAGCGTCATAGTCACAGCTCCAATGAAAACGACTTACGCCGCAGACTTCATGGACCATGTGCAAAGACACCACGCGTATCTACTTCGATCTAAGCGGCAGAATAGGGCAGCTTTCGCCGAGCTAGTCGGCTCCGCTGACCAGTCTCACAACGTGGCGGAGCTAGCGAAAACCAAGGAATTTCGCAGATTAATCGCAGAGACGACCTCGGGAGAAGCTGATCATATCGTCGATGCATTGGATGAGCGTCTTTTCGGAATCAACAGTAACTCGGTAGTCCTATACACCCTAAGAGAAATCGAGGACATGATATATGACCCAAAAGGACAGAACAACCTGAGAATGAGCCATCTGCTGCTCACAGACAAGTACCTCGCCTCCAGCAAGGAGAAGGACAGGGTTCATAGGCTTTTGCAGATCTCGAAGAACAGAAAAGTGAAGACAAGAGTAGTCAACGCTGAAACCTCAGCAGGCAAGCGGATCAGCCAATTCGGAGGCATAGTTTTTTTCACCATGAGCGCATCTCAGCAATGATTGTTAATGCGCTGCGCTCGCGCGCGTATTGTACACACTTCTAGTTTTTTCCAGCCACGTACGCGTAATCTAACCAATCATGCACACACTATACACATGCAATGCATGCATTTGACTCGGCTGAGAAAACAACTCTCTCCTACAAAATATTGATCGCAAACCTTAGCCCTTGTAGAAGTAAGGACGTTTTGCATAGCCAAAAGCTTCAGTTGCAGCAATTATAGCCTCGCCTACAGCAGTTCCAATCTGTTTAACTGACCTATTAGTTACATCCCCCGCAGCGAATACTCCTGGGATGTTGGTTCTCTGGCGGACATCGACAATGACATACTCCTTCTCATCAAGTTCTACACCTGCATCCTTGGCAAGCTGGGTGTTTGGCACTTCGCCTATTTGAACGAAGACACCATCAACACTAACTTCCCGAACTTCATTAGTCTTATTATTCCTTAGAGTTACGCCCTGCACTACCCCATTTCCTTTAATCTTGGATACCTCTGAATCCCAGAGAAACTCAACTTTCAAGCGCTTCAAAGCCTCCATAGAAGCCTTCTCAGCTCTCAATTGGTTCCTGCGATGAACCAACTTGACATTTGCTGCTATGTTAGCTAGGTAACGCGCAGATGCCGCGGCTGAGTTCCCCCCTCCAACAACAATCACCTTCTTGCCTTTGAAGAAGGCTCCATCACACAAGGCACAGAAGCTGACCCCTCTTCCTTGATACTTGCTTTCTCCTGGCACGTTGAGGAGTCTGTGATGAGTTCCCGTGGCTACTATTAGCGTCTTTGAGGTGTAAGTGGTCTTATCAGTTTTGACAAGTATCTCTTGATGATTGAAAGTGATAGAGTAGGCCTTCTCCACCTCATTTATATGTGCCCCAAACTTTCTGCAATGTTCAGCCATCTTCTCAACTAATTCAACGCCGGTGATACTTTCGAAGCCAGGGTAGTTCTCAATCCGAGGAGAAACAGCCACTTGACCTCCCACAGTCTTCTCTTCTACAATGAGAGTTTTTAGTCCGCTTCTTCCAGCATATATCCCAGCAGCTAATCCGGCTGGTCCGCCGCCAACGATGACTAGATCCCAGTCTTCCATCTTCTCTCGTTTCAAGCTACTAGAACCTCAGCAAATAAACCCATCGCCGTACACGGTCTTGTGACGGAAAAACTTTATTAGGATTCTCTAGATGTTACGTAAGAAACTGTTGGCGGAGTCAAACTCCGCTGGAATGTAACCCGTAAGGGTTGAACCGAAAACTGGAGAAAGCAAAAAATGGCATACAAGTATATTTCAAAAGCTTGGCGAAGGCCAGAAGCTTCATTTGTGAAAGAGTTGATGTGGCAGCGGCTGATCGACTGGCGGAAGCATCCAACTATTGTAAGAGTTGAAAAACCAACAAGGCTTGATAGAGCACGCAAGTTAGGGTATAAGGCGAAGCAGGGTTTTGTAATTACAAGAGTGAGAATTAGACGGGGAGGATTGCATAGGCCCAGACCTAAGTCAGGTCGAAAACCGAAACGTATGGGGTCAGCAAAGTATAAACTTGGAAAGAATTTGAAGTTGATAGCTGAAGGACGCGCTGCAAGCAGGTTCCCAAACTTGGAGGTTCTCAATTCCTACTGGGTTGGAGAAGACGGACGCTTCAAATGGTTCGAGATCATAATGGTTGACCCAGCACACCCATCCATAAAAGCAGATAAAGACATCAATTGGATCTGCAACAAAGTGCACAAAGGAAGAGTCTTCCGCGGGCTGACGAGTTCAGGGAAGAAGTCAAGAGGGCTCCGACATAAAGGAAGAGGAGCAGAAAAAGTCAGGTAATCAAGGCTTGCCTTAGGATCAATCATGGAGCCAACCATACATCATACATGTCCTCAAGGCACTTCTTCTGCTTTTAATGGCTCAAGATGTTAAGCAACCTCAAAATATAGTTTTAGCTGGCTCAAACATAAAAGACCATGTGGACCTTGATTTGAGAACGAAAGTGAGCAGATACATCAGCTATCTTCTCAGACACAATCCCGAAGATCTGAAGATAAATAAGCAGGGTCCTGTGGGATATTGAAAGGAGAGCCTCAAACCTATGAGAAGGACTTGGGCGCATCTTTCGCCAACAATGGATGTCGCGAGAAAGATTGGTCTACGTAGAACTCGAAATCCAATAATACTGAGAATAGATGCTGAAACAGCAAGAAAAGATGGCGTGACTTTCTATAAAGCAACCGACAAAATCTATCTAACTGGATCTTTGTTACCCAAATACATTCGAAACGGTAGAACATTGCAGACCCATTGAACATTTCTTGTAAATGCAATGCATACATGCAATAAGGAAAAAAACACCATTACGGAAAGTCACCCTAAAAATTAATAGCCTCTTAATATATTCTCTTTCTTGGGATAATAAATGAGAAAAAAGACTTCGATTCTACTGATGATGCTTCTAGCTGGACTCATGATATCAATGTTAAGCGGGGTCTTAACCGAGGTACAAGCTGCTACGGAATTTGCTACCGACATGCCAGTTCTATTCATAGATCCACTGGATCCTTTTGTAGCTCCTGGCGATAATCTAACTGTAAGTGTAAAGATTTTCAATCTCACAGATAGCGACCTAGTTGGCTTGGACATTACACTAAGTTGGGATCCGACAATCCTAAACTACACAAGCCACACAAAGACCATACCATCTAACACTACCCCAAGCGGGATCCTTTACGCTCCAACATTACCTTTAGTAAATGAAGTGGATGAGGGTAATGGGACATACCAGATTGCTGAAGCTACGTTGGGAGGTCCTCCATTCAATCGTCCAGATGACAACTCAACGGTCTTCAACATAACATTCAACGCAATAGCACTTGGAATATGTAATTTGACCATAACCGCTTCAGATCTTGCATGCTTTGGCGCTCCAGGATGCGCAATCCAACATCAGGTTATCGACTCCGACGTAACTGTGATTCCTGAATTTCCGTCAGTTGTCATTCTGCCCCTGCTAATATCTGCTACACTATTAGTTGCTTTAATTCGGCGAAAAAAGCGCCTTGTCAAGACTATATAGTCTGAAAGTGACTTAAAGTCATCATAACATCCCAATTTTTTTTGTATACATCGCACACGCAAAGCTATGCAGGATGTAGTAATGAAAATATGGCTCTGATGATTCTCTAACTTAGGACTCGTCGATTCATCTTCACCTATCTCCCTGCTACTCAAGCATACGTTTGCTCACAATCGTTAAAGGGGAAAACTCATTTAACGTACTGTACTGGCGGTTCAATTGTATCTTGGCGAATGAAAAAGCCGATTATAGAGCGCCTTTCCCAAGAACACACTGAAAACTGCAAGTCAATCCCATAGAAGCAGGAAAGTCATATATGAACCTTAGAAGCAAAACTGTTTTCAAAGAATGTTCTCACTGCAAAAAGCAAGTTGCGATAAGCTATGAATGCCAAAAATGCAGATTAAGAATCTGTATAATTTGCGCCATAGAATATAAATGGAAATGCCCTGAATGCGATTCAGAATTACTGTAGGGTTCAGCTGGCGTTCTCATGGAGTATCGGCTTAGACCATTTGAACACAGTAGCTTGAAGGGTCTCATTGGCGAAAGGTTAGCTAGAGGATTCATTCGAGACAGGTTAGCTCCAAAGCTCATAAGCGAAGAGAAGTGGGATCATGTGTTGCTCAGCAACAACGATTACAAACGGCACACTTGGACATGGACCACCAAGTTGTTTAGCTTCGACAATTTCAGGGATGATTTCATTATTCACGGTTTCTACGCAAACACAAAACTGCTTTCGAAGTACGCTGACGTAATAGGAACTCTCATTCAGAACCATTGTACACCGGATGGTTTGTTGTTCAAGCTCCGAGAAACTGGAAGAACGAATAAGCTGAAAGAGAAAGAACGCTCTTCGATTGCGAGACTGCATGTCACCCTTTCCAACACTTATAATGGCACCTTTGTGTTTCCAGTGGTTGAAGGGGATTTGGAAGTTGTGGAGATTAAATGTGGGCGTAACGCCAAGCTTATGGGTAAACAGAAAGAAACCTACAATGACCTAATAGCGAAAGACATTCCATTAAGGATGATAAAGGTTCGAATAGTTTCCTTTGATCTCAATAGATTTCTAATTGAGGAATATAGATTCGATAGGTTCTTGTAAGCCTTTCAGATTGTGCATCTAGCATGCATGCATATACCCTGTTGATGCGTTACCTTAATATAACAGAAGACTCTTGAAGACCTTGAAGAGGGAAACTAAGGTAAGAAGAACTTAGAAGGTTGCATTGGCTTCTTAATTTTCTATCTTAACACTCCAACTTCTACACTAGAAATGAGGTGAAAACACTGAAAGGCAAAGTGAAGAAATGGCTTGACGATAGAGGATATGGTTTCATATCTAGTGAAGAACATAGTAGCGAGATTTTTGTACACTCATCAAACATTGAAGGCAAGAGCGCCCTCAACGAAGGGGAAGAAGTGGAGTTTGAAATAGAAAACTCAGACAAAGGTCCAAGAGCTATTAAAGTCAAATCAGTCTCCAAATAGAGGATTCCGGAAGCTCATCGAGTGTGTTACACAAACTTGTTTCTTACATGTATATCTACCAGCATCGATAAGGTAATTAAACCAACAAAGTAGATGCTTTTTCCTTCAACTTCATTTCGTAAATGCTAATAAAACTTGAAATTAATTTTCCAATACAAACCAATACTTCGCGCGCGGAATAGATTAACCTCTATTGCAGAATTGATAAAACATTTGGAAGCAAAACAAATGCATGCAAAAGCAATGTTTAAGTGTCACCACCTCAAATCGTGGTCGCGCGCCGGGCATTTGTCTAACAGTACGGATGTAATAAAGATGTGTATGAATTATACATAGATGCTTAGGTCTAAGGCGTAAACTCGCGCGTATGGGCAAACGGTTTCATGAAGTGAATAAACTGATGCAAACTACTCTACGGACAAACGATAGAAAAAAAGGGGTTTTCATACCAAATGGAGCAAAAATTGGCGCGCGTGAACCTCTAGAAGTACATACGCGTAAAGGTGACACAACAAAGTGATCCAGAAGCTCTCTCCCTTTCGTGTCAGTGAAAGAAGAATCGCTTATGTAAGCACCTATCCTCCACGAGAGTGCGGAATAGCAAACTTCACAAAAGACCTGGTCGATTCAATAGATCAGCTTCACAAGTTTAAGCCGTCAATGGTCATCGCAATAAATGAGGAAAGAGCAATCTACGACTACGATAAACGAGTTAGATTTCAGATTGAAAGAGATTCTCTTGATGATTATGTCCAAGCTGCCAACTACGTTAACCTATCCAAAGTTAACCTCTTAAATCTCCAACATGAATTCGGTCTTTTTGGAGGAGAATGGGGTAAGTACGTTAACTCTTTCTTAGAGGAGCTTAAGAAGCCGGTAGTAACTACACTTCACACTATCGTGCCAAACTTTGGATCAACAGCTCAAACATCATTAAAAAGCACTGTATGTCATAGCACAACAATCGTCGTTATGACGAGAACAGCTATGCAACTATTGAAAGACTATGGTGTTCAAGATGAAAAGATCACAGTTATCCCACATGGTTGCCCCGATGTTCCATTTGTTGTCAGCGAAGGACCTAAAACTTCTCTCGGTTTGAAAGGCAGGATAGTTTTATCTACTTTTGGACTGATAAACCGCGGGAAAGGTATTGAATACGCGATTCGAGCCTTGCCATCCCTTATTGAAAAGGAACCGAGAATTCTCTATCTCATAATCGGCGAGACTCATCCAGAAGTAAGGAAGATTGAAGGTGAACGTTATCGAAGGAGATTGATGAGGCTAGTTGAGGAACTCAAGTTAGGAAAACATGTGAGGTTCCACAATCGCTTTCTCTCCAAACGGCAACTAACCAAATACCTACAGGCAACCGACATTTACATCACATCATACATCGATCGGAATCAGATAAGCAGCGGGACACTCGCATATGCTCAGGGAACAGGAAAAGCCATTATATCAACCCCATACCTTCACGCCAAAGAGGCTCTAGCAGACGGGCGAGGATTACTATGCAAGTTTAGAAAACCTGCTTCAATCGCTGAATGCGTTAGCAGACTCCTGGAAGATCCAGAACTGAAACGTCATCTAGAGAAGAAAGCTCATGCTTACAGTAGAAACTTTACATGGATGAAGGTGGCAGAAAGATATGCCACGTTATTCACTCATCTCCTTAAAGATTAAGGGGTAATAGCTATTAAGCCACCGATCAAACTAGATTTTTTGAAAAGCCTGACAGATGATACGGGTGTCCTGCAGCATACTAAATATTCGATTCCAGACAGAAAGGAAGGCTACACTACTGATGATAACGCTCGGGCATTAATTGCATGCATAAAATTCCTTCAGCTCCACCATAATGATTCTGATGTAAGTAAGCTAGTTAATACATATCTAAGTTTCTTATTTCAAATGCAAAAGCCAGACGGGAAATTCCACAATCTATTAAGTTATAGTCGTGTTTTCCTTGATGATGTAGGGTCAGAAGAGTGCATGGCACAATCTCTCTGGGCTTGCGGATACGCCATTTCAACGAGCAGCTTAAAAGGCGTTAAACATATAGCGAAAGAGATTTTTGACAAAGGCTTGCAGCATGCATCCAGCCTTAAGAGTCCAAGGGCTAAGGCCTTCACAATTCTTGGCCTCTGTTTTTATCATGAGGCCTTCCCCGATGACCGGAATCCCTTGAAAAATATTGTGCCATTAACTGACCAATTGCTGCACAACTATCAGCAGGCTTCTTCTCCTGATTGGCCTTGGTTTGAACCTTATCTTACCTATGCAAATGCGCGTTTATCTCAAGCTCTCTTCAGAGCCTACGACGTTATTGGAGATGAAAGATACCTTCAGACTGCAAGGGAAGCTTTTGATTTTCTCGTTAGAGTTCAAGTAATTGATAATAACTTTGTCCCAATCGGCAACAAAGGATGGTACAAGAAGGGTGGTAAGAGAGCCCTATATGACCAACAACCAATCGAAGCATCATGCATGGTAGAAGCAGCACTAGCCGCCTTTCGCGTGACTGGCGACGAGAAATATCAAAGAATAGCCCATATCGCTTTCAGTTGGTTTTTAGGGAAGAACTCTCAGGACGTGATGGTTTACAATCCGAAAACAGGTAGTTGTTATGACGGGATAACACCTAAAGGAGTGAATCTAAACCAAGGTGCTGAAGCTACGGTATCTTATCTTCTAGCTCGCTTGGAACTTAATGCATCGAAATAATCATCGTGCATAAGAATAATGATATGTCATTAAACGTTCTATAGCTAAAATTCTATAGGGTTTTGGTCTAACAAAACGTCCATTCAAGAAAATACAGATTTTCCATTCATAAAGTAAAAGAAATATATCAAAAGCATATTATGGTTTGAGGGATGTGGACAGGATGTTGAAGGTTCGAGACATGATGGTCAAAAATGTGGTAACGGCAAAAGAAAAGATCACTGTAGAAATGGCCATTGAGATGCTCTATAAAAAACATGTAGGATCAATAGTGGTAACTGATGACGAAGGAAAGTGTACAGGGATATTTACTGAGCGGGATGCTATTAGAATTACAGCCCAAAAAACCCCTCTAAACACGCCTCTAAAGAAAGTCATGACGAGAAATATCATAACTATTTGGGAAGGTGCTACGTTCGAAGAGGCAAGGAGACGTATAACCACATATGGAATAAGACACCTACCAGTAATAGATCAGAAAGAAAAATTAGTGGGAATACTGGCAATTAGAAGTTTCTTAGACGAACTTTTTGGAATATCGACTCTAAAATCAAGTTAGGAAACAAAAAGTCATGAAGCGTTTTCAAGGCAACCCGATTCTCGAACCAGTGGCGACGCATGCTTGGGAATCTCATAGAGTATTCAACGCTGCATCTTTTTATATAGATAAACAAGTTCACATTCTATATCGTGCCATGGGCAATGACGGTGTTTCTCGTATTGGCCATGCCATTTCAACAGATGGTTATCACTTCGGCGAACGTTCACCATCTCCTGTTTTTGAACCAATAAAAGATACAGAAAAAGATGGCTGTGAGGATCCTCGCATAACCCTTCTCGGTGAAAGATACGTTATGACCTACACAGCACTACATAAACATAATCAGCAATGCGTGTATCAGGTCTCCGTAACTTCAATCAACATTGAGGATTTTCTCAATAAGAGATGGAAATGGGGGGATAGGTTGTTACCTTTTCCAGGCATTCTCAATAAAGATGCCGTGATTTTTCCCAAGAGAATTAATGGGCAATACGTACTGTTTCATCGCATCGAACCGAATATTTGTGCAGCCTATTCCGTTGATCTCCATCGGTGGTGTGATATAAAAGCTGTAATCAAGCCTAGGCCCAAAACTTGGGATTGTTGTAAAGTTGGCGCAGCTGGCCCACCAATCGAGCTTAACGAAGGTTGGCTCTTGATTTATCACGGAGTGAATTTTAACAAGGTGTATTCTCTTGGCGCTACACTGCTTGACAAGGACAACCCGGAAATAGTTCTTCACCGTTCCGAAAAGACAATATTGACTCCTGTCGAAGACTATGAACGTTTTGGTAAAGTGCCCAACGTTGTCTTTAGCTGTGGAAATGTTATGATAGACAATCAATTTCTCATATACTATGGGGGTGCCGACGATGTCCTGTGCGTTGCCACTTATGACCTTAGTGAGCTACTGCCCAAAAAATGATGGGTTTGAGCGCACCTAAGACTTAGGCTATCTGCACTAACTCTCAGATACAGACATGAGGAACTTCTTTATGACAGTCACTTGTATGATTAGGAAATGATGAAATCCTGTCAAACGACAATGCGTGCAACTTTAGAAGTACATGCATGCATTCCTGTATGGCTCAACCATATTGCATGCGTCCTAAGCCAAATCCACACTTTCTACGTCTTCCACAACCTCTATCAAGGCGCGCGAATATTACTGGATCTGCTGATAAGAATGTTCTTCACTAAAATCATTTTTTTGCAGGGCTGTCAATTAGTGGAAGCATTATGGGAAGCCATTAATTAAGCGTGCACATAAGGTACATTTAAAGAAAGACTGACTGGCTTGTTAATACATATTAGTGGGAGAACGAAATGATAGCTACCAATGGAACTTTTGACAATCTTAGCAATGCTCCTAAAGAGTTAGATGTTATAAAAATAGTGAAAGAGGATGTCCTAAGAATATTATGCGAAAGAAGCAAGAAGACTTTGTTAGAAGTTATAAAAGATGAAATCAAAGTCGCTCATCTCATTATATCTAAAGCTATTGAAGAACTTGAAAGTGATGATTTAGTCGTAATTCAAGAAGATTTTATTTCATTAACTGAAGTGGGACAAGAAAACGCGAAAAAAATTTTGAGGAAACATTTTGTTCTTAAGAACTATTTCGGAAACAGAAAAGAATCGCATGTTGCAGCTAACATCCTTGAACATTACGTTTCTGGAGAAGTCATTAATAACATTAAGAAGTTGTTAACTCTGAAAAGCGAAGGTGTTCCTCTAACAAAATTCGAACGTAACATAGAAGGCGTGATCACTGATGTTGCGTTTTCCGATTATGGTCTATTTGAAAGAATAGTCAGCATGGGAATATTTCTAGGGGAAAAAGTAATAGTAACAAATCAAATTCTTAATGGCATCGTTGTAAAAATAAAAAACAAAAAATTTGCCCTAGACAAAAATATAGCAAAAGAAATCAAAGCGGTGGAATATGAAAAACCTTAAAATACTTTTGATTGGCCAGCCAAATGTAGGAAAGTCTTCGTTACTTAATGCACTGGTTGGTCCAAGAGTCACAGTATCCAACTATCCTGGAACTACTGTTGAGATAACTAAAGCCAAAAAAAGTTTCAACAAAACAAGAATAGAGTTTGTAGATACTCCTGGAATATACTCTATTTCCGACAGAAGTGAAGAAGAAAAAGTGACTGAAAGGGCCTTGTTTGAAGAAGAAGCTGATGGGGTAATAGTAATTGCTGATGCGATCTCTCTTGAAAGAAGCCTTTACATGGCGTTGCAAATACTGGAAGCCAAAATTCCCACCGTTCTAGCTTTGAATTTTGTAGAAGATGCTGAAAAGAAAGGAATAAGAATTAACTATGAAAAAATGAAAAAGATTCTTCATATTCCAGTTGTTCCTATAAACCCTTTAACAAAAAAAGGAATAGGTAAACTTGTGGATTCAGTTGCAAAGATTAAAAAAATATCGAAGAGGGCTTTCACTCTTGGATATGATGATCATATAGAAAATGCCATAGACAAAATATCCTCACAAATGAAAGAAACCTCCATGCCTAGCAGGTTTATAGCAATAAGAATTTTAGAAGGAGACGAAGATTTTTTTAAGTTATTGAAGGACGAAAGAATAGTTGCAGAAGCTAGAGAAAGTTTGGAAGGGCATCCAAAAGTTGCAGAAGATATAGCGATAACCAGATATGGTACCGCCTCATTTATTGCAGCAAAAGCTACCCGAATAATTCTTTTAGAAAAAGAGAAACAATTGCAAGAGGAGATTGATCGAGTTCTCCTGCATAAAATCTGGGGTCCACTAACTACAGGTTTATTCCTTCTTGCTATTTTTGGAATACTATTATATCTCGGCAATTTGACACAAGGCGTTCTCATGAGCCTGACTGAAAGCCTTTTATCTTCCCTTGCCACAGCGGAACATTCTATTCTTACCATGGTATTAGTTAATGGTTTAACCGGAATTGCAATGGGGGTTTCCATTGCTTTGCCTTATGTTTTCCTATTTTACCTGCTCTTGGGTCTATTAGAAGACATAGGTCTTCTTTCCAGATTTACTGTTAATGCGGAATGGTTTTTGAAGAAAATGGGTCTTCCCGGGAAATCATTTATTCCTTTAGCACTAGGCTTGGGTTGCACTGCACCAGCAACTAGGGCAACCAGAGTTTTGTCATCTAAAAAAGAATAATTTCATACCGCCTCATTATTTGCTTTCGTACCTTGCTCCAGCAGGATCGCTATAATAATGGGGATAGTCGGATTTTATGGAAGTATAAACTTGGCTCTCTCTGTTTTCACTACTTCGTTTGTTGCTGGTTTAATCTGGGCTCTTGGGATAAAAAAAGTTATTCAGATAAAGAGTGAACCCTTGCTCTTAGAACTACCACCTTATCGGAAGCCCCTAATTACAAATGTTTTTGCTAAAAGCTGGATTAGGATGAAGGGTTTTGTGTATATAGTCATACCATTGTTGGCACTTGGGGGGATAGCTTATGGGTTTTTGAAAATGTCAGGTCTTACCCGTTTTGTGGTAGGACCTCTTTCGCTAATCACTATATGGTTAGGACTACCTACTGAAACTATTATTCCTATAGTATTTGGGTTTTTACAAAAAGACTTGACTGGAGCAATGCTTTTGTCGGTTTTGGGTAGCGAAATACCTTTAGTTTTGACCTCTCTCCAGATCTATACTTTTGGCGTAGCAACCACACTTGGGATCCCATGTATGATTGCTTTAGGAATGCTTATCAAAGAATTCGGATTCAAAAAAGCGGTAGTTTTGACAACAACATCAATAGTTTATAGCTTTTTATTTGCTGGTTTAGCTTGGAGAATAATTTCAACGTTCCAATAACGTTTAGCAGCTTTTGCTTCTCATCTTTGCTTCTTCTCCACCTATGATAAACTCTGATTTGATTCAAGGGCAGAATTGAAGAACCAAGATCATGCATGCTGCAAAACGATTTTAACTAAATACGTCCATTTTTAATGTATGAAGCATATCCTAATAAAAGTCTTTGACCTCCCCAGCACCTGGTATCAGGCAGTAAATCTAATCTATCGAGAAGGAGACATGTTTAGGGTTGAAAAAGGTTCCGAGACAACCCTAACAAAGAAACTATCAGTTACTCTTGAAATAGCTCACCCGGAGCATCGACCCTTGATCGATGAGAGGGCACCCTGCGACATAAAGTACGTTGAACAGGTATACTTATCTTACCTCTTCCTCCCAGAGAAAAGCCCAGAGGAAAGCTACACATACGGAGAAAGACTGAGAAAACCCGTTGATCAAATAGATGGAGTGATAAAGAAATACAAAAAAATCAAAGGTGACAGACAAAACACCATGTTGCTGAGGCTACCTCAGGACCTAAAACTGGAGGATCCGCCCTGTCTAACCATAATTGACACAGAAGTATCCGATGACAAATTACATTTCTTCCCCTACTTCCGATCGTGGGACTGCTATGCAGGGTTACCAGCAAATCTGGCTGGGCTGCAGATCCTAAAGGAACATATGGCCAAGGAAATAGGCGTAAACCCAGGTAAGACAATTGCCTACTCAAAAAATCTTCACCTGTACGAGAGACAATTTAAGTTTGCTAAAGATCTGTTAATTAGAAAAATGGAATCGAAAAAGTGGTGGGTAAAAGCGGAGTCAAAATCGAGCACAAGATAGGTGTGATGAGCAGCATCGTAGAAGATATGCGTACGCGCGCTGAAAGATGAATGATAATATATTGCATTTAAAGCATGTATTCATGCAAACCTTGGAAGAAGAAGTTGAAGGGCTAAAAAGGGAAATCTCGTGAATAATGGCGATTGTCACATAACTGAAAACGTTTATTAAAACTTTAGTAGTGTATGTTGAATCGATACAAGCAATCTGAGAAGCACATGTGACTGGCTTGGACAACAGTGTAATTATGGAGTTTTAAGGAATGGGTAGCCTCGCAAGAGTAGTATTTAATCCAATGGATAAGGTGATTGAGGTAGAGCGAGGGACGATACTGCTCGATGCAATCAGAGAGGCGGGTATAAATATCAGAAGCATATGCGGCGGAGAAGGCGAATGTGGAACATGTAAGGTAATTCTTGACAAAGGCGGAGTCTCTGATGTATCAACTAAATATACAAAATGGCTCTCTTCTCAGGAAATCTCTGAAGGCTACCATCTTGCTTGTCAAACGCGCGTCCTAAGCGATTGCGAGTTTACAATCCCCGTTGAAAGTCGAATAGCCAGCCCTAAAATACTTCTCAATACGAAAATGACTATTGACAAATTGGATCCCGCGTCGAGAAAATATCTGGTATCCTTACTACCTACCCGAAATGATGAACATCGCCCAATTAAACTTCGTGGCTACTCAGGTTCAAGCCCAAAAGTAAACAGTGAAATCTATAACAAACTTCTTTCAATAAGCGAACCAACAACCGCTACCTTAAGTATAATAAAGACCCCCCCTGAGATTATCAACGTCGAATCAGGTGACAAAACCAGTTCAAATTATGGTCTTGCCATTGATATTGGAACCACAACAATTGTCACGCTCCTCGTTGACTTGATAAACGGAAAGATTTTAGGCAAAGCCGCGGGGCTAAACAAGCAGATTACATACGGTGAAACACTCATCACTAGAATTGCTTTTTCACGTAAAACCAAAGGTGGACTGCAAAAACTCCAGCAGGCGGTAGTCAAAACTATAAATGATCTTGTGGACAAGCTTACATCAGACGCTGGAATCAAGAAAGAAGAAATCACAAGCATTTCTGCAGGTGGGAACACTGTTATGAATCATCTCTTAGCAGGAGTGGACGTAGACTACCTTTGGTATGTGGATGCAAACGATAAGGTTCCCAGGAAACCGGTCATCAAAAAAGCGAAGGCATTGGGACTCAACGCAAATCCGGAGGCTTATGTTTACTGCCTTCCCAACGTGAGTCGATTCTTGGGAGGAGACGTTATTGGTGATATAGTAGCTTCTGGCATGTATGATTCCGACGAAACATCACTTTTAGTTGACATGGGAACAAATGGAGAAATCGTTTTTGGGAACAGGGATTGGTTCGTGTCATGCTCCGTCGCATCTGGTCCCGCCTTCGAAGGAGCAGGTATCAGATTTGGGATGCGGGCAATGCAGGGCGCAATAGAACATGTTAAAATCGACCATGAATCCCATGAAGCAGAATACACGGTTATCGGGAACAAGCGTCCAAGAGGAATCTGCGGATCAGGCATAATTGACGCTGCAGCGGAGATGTTTTGCGTCGGCATCCTTGATTTCAGGGGAAAGATCGTTGAGGATAGAACACCTCTCGTTAGAAAGGGGAGAGACGATTTGGAGTATATCATAGCCCCTGCAGAGAAGACGGCGACTGGCCGAGACATAGTAATAACGCAAAGTGACATGGATTATCTTATGGACTCAAAAGCCGCTTCTTGCGGAGGAATAATGGTTTTGATGAGAAAAATCAGCCTCTCCATCTACGATATTAAGAACTTTTATCTTGCAGGAGCCTTCGGAGCATACACTAACTTAGAGAACGCTACAAAGCTGGGGATTTTCCCTGAGTTCCCAAATGCAAAGATACATCCAATTGGAAATGGTTCACTTTCAGGCGCATACGCTACACTCTTATCGATGAAGAAGCAGGACGATGTGAATACCATAGCGCAGAATACGCTATACATCGATCTTCTCGCTGATGTTATGTTTGCAGAAACATACTCCGAGTCGATTTACATCCCGGGTCCTAAGGAACTTTTCCCAAGCTACAACGCCTAACTTGTTCAGCGCTTATTCACAGGATAATCTTTGATAAAATGTTCAGGAAAGGTATTACTAAGCCGAGTGTAGCTACAGGATTTTATGGAAAAAACGACAGATTAGTTTTAAATATCTTTTGTCTCTACTCCTCTTCCTCTTTCGGAGGCCACTTCTCATCCAGCAGTTTCGCTATTCCAGAAGAATCCCTTGGACCTACCATAACACGCCAACCAGACAAACCAACGTTCTTCAATTCGTCCTCTGTCTCTCCGCTTAGCCTAGCAGCCATACCGGGCAAAATCAGGCACCTATGTTTAACCTTCTCTGCTACGTCTGACTTCTTAACCGCCTCTGCGATCGATTCCGCTGTGAGGTACCTCCCGGCTACGGCGCTTTCAACGCTGATTCCTTCGGTATCAGCTACGATTAAATAGCAGTCTATCCCGAATTTCTTAATGTCAGACTCGACGGTGAAGTATGTTAGGGCATAATTGGTGGTCAGCATCACCGGCGACATTTCATCAGGATTCCCAAAAGTATACAATTGAGGGTCAACCGAAACAGGCTTCCTGGGGTCTGTATAAATGTTGAACCTCCATATGGTAGTTGGTAATTGGACCCATCCATCGAGACTATGCATTATTAGTATGTCGGCGTATCTGGAAATTAGAATAGAGGCAGTGTATGCTTCCTCCCACGCCAGCATCTCCTTTGAATCTTTCTTGCCAGACCAAACTGTGATGGGTGTCCCAATAAGCGGGAAGCCAAAGGGATCATCCCCGCCTTTACACGCATTTCTTCTCACCATCGTGAAGTTATTAACGGTGTCCGATAGACCCTCACCCGGAAATGTTCCTGGGTCAAGCACTAACTCCTCAACTTCATACTCAATCATAGTCTTTGATAGAGACCTGAGAAGGTGGAGATTGTTCGGGGCAAAGATGGTTAAAGGACAGCTGTACATCAACGCTAGATCGGCCATTTCGCGCCAATTGTCCTTGGTCGCCGCGTAGATTAGCGGCTTTCTGCCTGAAGCCACAGCTAATCCAGCCTCCATAACATTAGGGTCGAATGCACACAAAATCAGCGGCAGATCCGTGACATTGGTAACGTTCTCCACGGCTGACTTGAAAGTCGCCGCGTCATTTGATGTTGACCTAATGGCTACCATATCGAGATTAAGATCTCTTCCTATGTAATTATACAAGAAATTCTCAACCCTCTTCACCCTGTCTACGAGCGCCTCCTCTTTGGAAAATCTAGACTGCACCGACATCTCATCGGTTACATCAAAGGCTAACGCTACCGGGTTGTGGTAGGCGAACTCGTGGCGATACAAAACGAGTTTGCCACCTATTTTAACCGCACGCTCTCCGGTGCCAATAGTGATCTCCTTGATCACCGGCGCCAGTATCTCTTGAAGTTTCTTGTACAACTTTTCGTGCTCCTTTTTCAGGATCGGAGGGCACTTTTCCAAGGAAACTTCTCTATTAACCAGCTTGGCCGCGAAGGCTATACAATTTGGTTCTCCACATTCCTCACAGTTTGTCCTAGGAAGCAGCATATACACGTCGATCGGGCTGAGTTTCGTTGCAGCCTTCTTAATTTCCCTCTCGCTCAAGTTCATCTCATCCTATATTCTTGCATTAACCCAGTTAGCTATCCTCTCAGGTTTAGCCTTACCCCTGCTCATCAACTGCTGTACGACCTTCCTCATGGTCTTGATGGCATCCGGGTGCATCATCATAAACACGTCAACTCCGGCTAAGAGTAGAGTCAGCGCTGTTATAGTCTCCCATATAGGCCCCCTCAGACTTCTAGGCTCCCATTCGGGACCCAACTTCAGCCAAGCCTCTCTTGCAGCCCAAGCGTTCGTTGTCCCAGCTAGGACTGGGTGCTGAAGTTCTGTGTCTCCCATTAACGCTGCCATCCTAGCGCGCTCATGGATGGTAAATGAGTACTCAAGTCCGTAGCCTAGGGCTGCCGTCGTCAAGTCCATTATTATTCTCTCTTCGGGCAGGTACTCGTAGAGTTTCCTGTTTAGCTCTTTAGCCCGGTTCAAGTCTAAGGCGGTGAATCCCAAAACTAAATGCCCAAATTTTCCAGCTGCTTTCGCCACGCCTTCAAGGACGCCGGCTTCGTCCATGTCCAGAGTAAGGGAGCTGAGCAAAACTCTCTCGCCCTCAGTTACCTCGGCAACCCTCGTGAAAACCTCGGCATCCTTCTTTGGGTCGCCGCAACCTCCAATGATTAGTGGGACATCTACTGCTTGCAGCACCTCCTCTACAGTTTTCACAGCCTCCGCTGGTGGTGTATCCTTAATAAGTGGGTCAGTACTCAGCAGATGCACCGTTACCAAGTCTACACCCCACTTGTCAACTGCCATCTTGGCCCACGCAGCCGTGTCCTCCCAAACCTCCTCGACATGCACCCTTATCGCCTTTGGAAGCGTCACCTTCATGTCGAATGTGTCTACGGCAATCACGGGCAGGTGTGGAGGAGTCTTCTCGAATAGGTAGAATGCTGGAGTGGTTGCGCCTCCGATCACCATGGTTTTACCGCGGCTACCTCCCTCACTCTTAGTGCCCCCAAGCGTTACCTCCCTAATCTGTCCAGGATATTCTTGGACAAAAGGGGTGAAGGGGGCTTCCAAGATCTTTGTAGGCTTTACTTTTGGAGGTGCAAGTGCGGATGGTACGACAGCTTTCAATGCAGCGGAGGCTAAAGCCGATGGTTGCAGGATAAGTTCTCCTATAGTTAGCTCTACGTCTTCTAGTTCGATTTCCCTTGTGCCTCCTAAATCCAGAAGCTCCAGTAGCTCAGCGAGTTCGGTGGCAACCTCTTTCTCCTTCTTTTCTTCTTCTCCCAAAGTTTTCACTTCTCCACTCTTCGAATGATAACTTTCTTAGCATAGATCTTTGCGTCTTTGAGAATTATCTGGAACCCTCCGGCAGTGGGTACTCCGGGAAGAGGGATCTCGGGTACTGCAACTTCCACTTCCTCCGCTTCAGGTGCCGCCTTAACTGGTAAAGTCTTCCATCGTTCGACAACAGGGTGCCCCATCTTCTCAAGAAACGCCTTCAATTCATCAGTTGATCTTACCTCGTTTTCTGTAGCTACTTTATCGACTACATCCTTTGATATGAAATCTTTGATGCGCTCCTTGACGCTGGCCGGCATCCAAACTATGCGGTTCCAACCTCCGTCGACCTGAAGAAACTTCGGGGACCTCATATATTCGATGGATAAACCGTGGAAGCCGTCTACTTGCCTCCCTCCAGCTGTTGAGTCCGCCATTGTTGAGAAGGGTAATCCATTCACTGTTCTTTCGCCAAAACCTCTGTGAACAATTCCCATGCCATCCACTTCAGGGATGTAGAAAGCTATGCCTTCAAAGCATCCACAAGATGTGTGAGGAAAATCAAAGGCAGTGTAAAGCCAAACTTGTGTAATTTCTCCCATTGTTTTTTCTTTTACAACTTGATTAGCCCCTGACCATTCACCCTTGAAAGCATCTAGGCACTCGCCTCTTTCGATCTTGAAGATCGGCCCCTTCGGGTCCACTCGTGCCGCGGCTCTGCCGTCGAACCAGCTGATGGCCCCGCAGTTAGCGTATCTTTGGGGTGTAATCACGCAACAGTGGGTTGGAGCAAATGACTGGCATAAAGTGCATCCGTAAAATTCCTCGACATCCTCATCCTTTAAACCTCTAGCTTTAGCATCTCTAGCATCATAGATCTTAGTCACCTGCTCCATCATTTCCTTCACTTTTTCGGGATTAGTAATGAAGGTTGTCTGTATCTTCTCGATGAATGATAGATCACTTTTAAACAGCCTATGCAAGACTTTTCCTATCAACTTAAAGCTATTCAATCCTTTTTCGAAGGATTTTTTGCTTAGTCTCAGCCATATATCGTATCTCTGATTCAAGTGCATGAAGCCTTCAATGTAGTTGCAGAATTCGTGGACTCTTCTTTCTATAACGCCTTCAAGTTCTTCTTCAACTTCCTTTCCCGCGACATCGATCCAGATTCCATAGGGGTAGCTGCCTCCAGATTCCAAGTCCTTAAGGTCTGGCCCAATCACTGTTATTTTTTCATCTTCGATTTCATTCAATGGCCTGTGTTTTATGATTTCAAACTTCGATTCTACTTTTGGACCTCCCAGTTCAATGTGCATCTTGTTTCTTCGAATCCTTTCTCCTTCGTAGATCACTCCAACGTCCACTGGGATGTCTTCAAACATAGACATTTTTTCACTCTCCTCCTAACTTGCTTAATACTGTTTCAAAACTTTCATTCCAATCCTTGACCGAAAGATTCGGGAATGACCATGTTGCGTGTGGGTTATAGAACCTGTCTAGGCTTATGGTTTTTAGGTTTGTGGAGAAGTGTTTTAGCCCAGCTAATATTACGAATTCCATATAGTATGGCAGTCCCATGAACATAGCGAGGTCGTACGATCCGTTTCCGTTTAATCCTTCCCATTCTGAATCCTTAAGCCTATTGCCGATGTCCATTGCAGGCATCCATGCATCGGGCTGGAAGCCTCTCTTCATAAATTCATTTGTTACGTGAGCCGTAGCTACCACAGGGATTTTCGCAGTTTTGCTCATGCGAATTGCATAATCAATCATTTTGACATCGTCAGAATAATCCTCAGCCGCTAGGTGTCCAACGACGAGGATGGGACGTTTCGCCTTTTTCACCATTGCTACCACTACCTCTGGTTTCAAGATGAGAAGCGCCTTCTTGGGACCTGCGATCTCAGCTTTTTGCCAAGGTTCTGCTTTCACACTCATGTCATTCACCTTTCCTCTTTCTGATAAGTCGGGGTAGAAGCGTTGGGTCAGGGATTCTCGTCTCCTTCCATTTCTTATTCTCCAGAATCTTAAGGATTTCATCTTTCATGGTAATCGGTATGTCTGCTTTGTTTCGGACGAAGAGGTGTATGTCTTCAGGCATGACGCTGTAGAGGCGTTTGTGTAGGTCGATGTAGTGGGTCAACTTTATGGCCCGACCCTTAGTCGTGTCGTTAGGCCTCATACAGAGTTTCGCTATCAACACAATAGCTTCCTCTTTGGTTTCAGCCGTCGTAAAGAGATGCTCAGGAGCTGGACCTGCGTAAACTCTGTCGCCTGTTCTAGCGTCGTATACATACCAATCCTCCTTCTTGTCTTTTCTTCCGAGGAGCATGCGCCGGTACTTCGATCCATGGGGACCAACAATCACTGGTACTCCAAGCCTCCAGAATCCGGAAGCTATTGAGGCAGCCTTCTGCGACATAGCGCCCCAAGCAACTCCCACTGCTCCTACTCGGTTGAGTACATAATCAGCAATCTCTTCATAGTTGGCTCGCAGTTTTCGTTTCGCGAAAATACTCGCAATCTTGATGGCTACTCCAGCTATGTGTGGATTTGAGACGCATGAACCCACGTTTAAAATGCCGCCGGCTTCAAAGGCGCCTGAATATTTCTCGTAAAGCGTCTTTCCCTCTTCGTCCTTTACCATTGCTACTGACATAGCTGCACAACCCGAGGTGATAACGATAAACCTACGTTTCGCAAACTCTTCTGCGATCTCAGCAAGTTCCTTTCCACCATGAGGATAGTTGGCGCATCCTACTAGGGCTACTACTCCAGGAATTTCGCCGAGGACTATAGGTCCGCCAACCTCTCTTATTTCCACATCTTGAATTGCGCCCCGTCCGACTCGCATCTTGAATTTTTCTTCCAACAATTCTCCCCCTCCCGCCTTAATCATGAAGCTGTGCAAGGGAAAGTCTTTGGGACAAGCACTGTCACAACGGGCGCAACCTACGCAACTCTCAAGTATTTCAGCTAGTGGGTTAAGATCTCCCTTCGCTGCTGCTTTCATGGCTTCAGGGATAGGTTGATTATTTGGACAGGCTCGCATGCACTCATTACATCCAGTGCATTCTCTAGCAGCTGAGATGATTTCTTCATTCTCCGGGATGACATTAAACTTCTTCCTTTTTGGAGCAACAGCCATAACAGTCTCGACAGCAACTTCTCCAACCTTGTCAGGATCTAAAATGAGTACCCCTGGAACCACCCCTTCCACAAGATCGGATATTGTCTCTTTAGAGGGACTGTTGGTTCTGTTTTCAAGTCCAAGACAGTTTTTCTCACTTGCAGCGATCACTGGGGCCTTAATTTTCTGAGCTTCAACCAGAGCGTCCGCCCGGATACATTGTTCGTCTACCACTATCAGATCTGCTAGTCCACTTCTAATGTACCGCAATTGCCAAGATATTGGGCCAACTATTTTGGCCATGGAACTATACCTCGTGAGGTCAAGGGCAGTGCAGCAAATACCTACAACTTCGACCTTACCCAGCAGTCCTTTGTCAGTTAAGTAGTCGATTATGCCTACCGATGATGGCACATTGTGCCCAATTACTAGAATCGTGGGTTTGGAAACGTCTGCAATGGCAAAGCCCAAATCGGTCAGGGGGGCTTCGGGGTCAGCCTTTGGAAAACCAAGAACTGAAATCTGCGCTAGGTCCGCGATTTCCATGCCAACCTGATCTACCATTCCAGCATGAAGAACCTTCGACTCGAAATCGAGGTTACTTCCCTCCTGTCCAGTGTGAGTGGCAGAAAGAAGATGTGTTACTTGTTCTTCACAATAATCAATGACAACCTCCACATCTTTAAGCTTCTTAGGCCTGATGCCTGTAACTAAGCGAGTCACTGGAGCTTCTACATCTATGTTTAGTCCGCCTACGTCAATTGGGCTATTTCGACCATACTTCTCAATTAGGTGTTCTACAAGATGTCTGGCGTGGGCGACGTGAGTAGCTGCTCCGATGCAACAGGCAAGAAGTACTATGCGGGACTGCTGAGCTGCCATGTTCAGTCCACAAGCCCCTCTCTTGTCTTCCGACAAGTCACATTTACCAAAGGTGCAGAGACAGCAAACGTCGCAGAAGGGCAAGTAAAAGGGTTTGTATCGGCTGAGAAGCTTAAAGTCCCATTCTCGCAAAGTGCTAATTGATGGGAAGGGCGTTGGGCCCATTGGTTCGTCCCAAGTTTCTTTAGGAACTCTATCAAAGGAAAGCTCCAGACCCTTTACAATTCCAAAGCTAGTCTTTAACTCTTCAACTTTCAGATTCAGGCCTTTCTTGACCAATTAAAATCACAACCTTGAGGTCATGAAGCTTTTAAGTTTCCTCCATATTATTTTAAGGTTTCTCAGTCAACTTTTCACAGCTTAGGCTACCTAATTTGATCAAATTCTATATTTTGGCTTGGCTGATTCTGATGGATAACCTTTAAGGTTGAATCCGGTTTCTGCTCTCACACTGAGAAGGGTTTAGTAGCCTGCCATCGTAAGAATTTCTTTCACTGATAAGTATGATGGAGATGAAGAAGGAAGATCCAATAGTGATCTTCCATCGAGCATGAATTTCTCAACTTCTTTGTCGAATGAGATTTTCCCCAGATACGGCAGTTCTATCCTTTTCTCAACCTCAGCCTCTAATTCCTCAGGTACCCTGTAGCCTGAGATGACATAGAAATTCTCGAAGCTAATGCCTACTTCTTTAGCCACTCGGTAAGCCCTCTTGACGTGATTAAAGGACTTCTTTGAGGGATCAATAATGTCAAATATGTCGTCTATTTGAGATGCTATCCTTCTGTTGAGGTGCTCTAGCCCGGCTGGCGAGTCTATGAGAACATATTTGTATGTCTTCGTCAAACCCTCAAGAGCCTTCTTCAGGGCTGCATCAGGCAGACAATAGCATCCCTCAATGAATTTTGTCCCAACAGCGACTAGATCGAAGAACTCTCCCTCAAAAAGGCCCTTCTCCCAGATCTTACTCTCTATTCGTTCAGAAGGAGGCACCCCAACCGTGGTTCCCCCTCCTTTCAAGAAGGTCTCCATCAGCAGTTCTGAGATGGTATTCTTTCCCTCTCGTTTCAAGTCAACCCCAACTGCTTCTCCTAGATTCTGATCAGGATCCACATCCACGAGTAATAATGGAGTGACACCCTTATCGAGGAAGAACTTCGTCATTAGAGCGACAAAACTTGTTTTCCCACTACCTCCACGACCCATACACACAATCTTTTCCATCGTCCTCACCTATCGTTGATTCTCTTCTGCTAAACTCTTATACTTTGCGTGTGGATCCAGAAGGATGTACCTTACTCAACTGAATGAGGACATTGCTTGAGTTGAATTAGTCTCTCTCCCAAATCCCTAATCGTCTGAATAGCCGGAGACTCTTCACACTGGAGGGGAGTATCTCCACGTGTCTCCGCATCTATGACTTGTTGATCGAAGGGCACAAACTGCAATACTTCCAAACAGTTGTCTTCAGCAAATCCCTGAACAGCTTCCTTCTGGAGTTCACCCGCAACTTTGTTTCCAACCAAAAAGACGCGCTCGATACCTGCATCCTTCGCCAGTTGATATATGTGCTTGGCTGTTTCCAACGATTTTATACCGGAATCCGCCACAATCAGCATAACATCGACATTCCTAGCAGTTCCCCTACCTAGATGCTCAACTCCAGCCTCCATATCAACTATTACAACTTCATCCCGTTCCACAACCAAGTGTCTGAGCAAAGCTCGAACAACAGCATTAGCAGCACACGTGCATCCAGCCCCCATCGATCGCACTGTTCCCATCACTATTAAGCTGACATTACAAGGAGTCTGAACAGCAAAGTCACGAACAATATCATCAACAGTAAACGAAAGACGGTAAACCCCTGAAAAATTTGTGCTAGTCTTTGACTCAACAAGCGCTTTATTCTCCGATATCGGTACGATCTCTCTTGTCTTCTCTAGACCCAATCCGAGAGTTAATGCAAGATTAGGAGAAGGATCTGCATCTATAGCAATCGTCTTTAGACCTTTGCCAGCGAAAAAGCACGCTAGAACTCCACTAACCAGAGTCTTGCCGACTCCACCTTTTCCGGAAACTGCTATTTTCACTCGGTTTTCACCGTTTTGGTAAAGTCTCAACAGCCTTATTTACGCTTTCTGAAATACAGCAGTTCATCTTTTGCACAGACAAACTCGAAGCCAATCTCAAGAAAACCTTTGATTTCTTCCGGCTCTTTAGCGACTCTAACATGAAACTCATCTTTTGTGTTTTTGAATATGGCATTAGCAAGCTGAATATAAAGCAGTGTAGTTTCAACTTTCCTGTGTCCAAGAAATTCTTTTACGTATAGAATGTCCTTTGTTTGGTGATAGAGCATTGTAGCTTTCCAGTGTCGTAACGTGTGAAAGCTGATTCGTTGAAGTCTAGGGTTCTGCAGTTTTCTAGCCAAAGTCTTTCTAGTCTGGTAGAAAGCTGACGCCTTGAAGCATGTCGGGCTTCTATTTGATATTCCTTTTTAGTTTAGGGTTGTAGAGAAAAGACTCAGTTGCATGTGCGCGCATCTTATGAATTAGCGAAATCAGTCTATCCAAACCAGGCAACAAAACACTATTTTTTTTCTCCGCAAGATGGACAAGTCAAAGACTTACCTTTTGGGAGTGGTTTTCCGCATTTCTTACATGAGTTTAATGAAGCCTTAGTTTCTAACTGTTTCATCAATTTATTCTTCTGGGGAGTTCCATAGAATACACTTACAATGACACCTATACATACTATTAAAACTCCAATAATTTCCAATGTGCGCGCGTTACTGAGAAAAGGCTCAAACACATAACTAAAGATTACAAGTCCAGCGCCTAAAAGCGAAAACAGCCAAGCATATTTCATACGTCTTTTTACCTTATCAAGTCTCTCTTGAACATAAACAAGTTTAGCTTCTTCTGACAAATCAACTCTCCAACATCTTAAAAGAATTTATGTTTATTTAATGTTAACTGCCCACGCAATATCCAAAAAACGCAAGCGCGCGCATGCTTTAATGCATGCATGCTGAGGGCTATCTATGGGAAAGCAAGTTTGAAGGTGTTAAGGTAGGCCACACCTCTTCTTCCACAAATCATAAAAATTACGTTGATGATACAATCTGTTTAGGGAATTAGATGATAAAAATGAAACCTATTGACTACACTATTCTTTCTGAGTTGATGAAAAACTCGAAAATAAGTGACAGACAGCTTGCCAGGCAAATAGGAGTTTCTCAACCCACCGTCACCCGGAGAAGGGCACGACTGGAAAAGGAGAGACTACTTAACTACACGGCAATTCCAGACTTTACCAAACTCGGCTTCGAGATTATGGCGTTCACTTTTGCCATGTCCAAGCAGAAAGGAATCCCTAAAGAACATGTGTCCAAAGCCAAGGCCTTCTTTGCCAAGCGTCCAGACGTGATTTTTATATCTACTGGTAGTGGCATGGAACGGAACAGAATGAACATTTCACTCCACAAATCCTACTCCGACTATGTAGAGTTCATGAGGGCACTCGAAATCGAATGGGAAGATAGTATGGAAAACCGCACTTCTTTCATAATCAGCCTAAAAAGCGACACAATAGTCAGACAACTCACCTTCAAACACCTCGCTGACTGTCTCAAGCTCGCGTAAATAAAGTAGAAGCGTAGGCTTCAACCAACCTAACTCTCTTTTTTCCTCTTCTTTTCTCGGTGTCCCTGAAACCCTTTTACAAGCATGCACGTATGTTTTGTCTAAACACTACACGCCTCATGCATGCATGCTGTATCTAAGGATTCAATTATTGATTTATTAGATGCTCTCAAACAATTAGGTGTTATCGGATACACAGAAAAAACAAGGGCATTCTTACCTTGAGAGTAACTACCATGGCTTATAGTGCGTTATATCAAAATTTATATCTAAACGATTGTTGAATTAAGTTTCTGGAGGAAAGCAATTGTCATTTGTGCCCGCTTTTGAGTTAGGTTTATGGAATGCTTGGATTCTTGTCATTTCTATGCTAATCATCTTCTTCTTTGATGTGAGAGCAACAGCTGCTAGAGAATCAGGGAAATCAGGAGATTTTCAGCTAACTAGAAAGGAGAAAATAATAATGAACGCTGTTTTCTTACCTATGATAGTTTCTTTCGTTTATGCCGTTTTTTTTGCCTCTACAACTTGGTACAGCATGGCTGTACAGTGGGCTACTAACCTTTCTGTTTGGAATAGTCTTCACAATCGTTGCACTTCTGAATTTCGCTGCTAGTCCAAAGGACAAGGTCATCACTAAAGGTCTTTATCGTTTTTCAAGAAACCCCATGTACATCGGTATGCTTCTAATGCAAATTGGTGTGGGAATAGCTTGCTCTTCTTGGCCATATTTTCTCTTGACAGTAGTGCTGGCGATTATGCTCAACGCTGTTTCGCCATCTGAAGAACGCTATTGCTTTTACAGGTACGGGGATGACTATCGAGAATACCTAAACAAAACGCCCAGATGGATAGGGATACCTAAATCAGGAAATCTTGATTCCAAGCACGATTAGATATGGAGTGATTACTTGCCCATTGATTCGGATTTTCAAAAGAAACGCAAGAAAATAGGAAAAGAAAAAGGCGTAGCAGTCTGGGGACCCCTAGATCCACCAGAGAAATTAGGGATCCGGGGAAGTAATGTCGCGGTGGACTGGGACCTCTGCACAGGATGCGGCGTTTGTCTTGAGATTTGTCCAGCACAAGTCTATGAGTGGAGAGAAACTGCAGAGCATCCCACCTCCGATAAGAAACCGTTTCCAGCTAAGGCTACCAAATGTATGTGTTGTTACCAATGTGAAAAACAGTGTCCAGTCCAAGCGATACGAGTGATTTTTGGGGGACCACAATCTCCTTTAGATGTGTTGGCAAGTTACTTAGTGATGGTGCAGCTTATTGGAGGTCCTCTGCATGGGTTTGTATTTGGACCGTATTTAAGTCTCCCAATTCTCTTTTACATTGGATGGATAATCTTAGCCGCTAGCTTACCATTCTTCTTTTCTCCAGTTCTATACTTCAAAAGGAGGGGCAGATCAGCAGAGGGAAAGGGAATTATGGATACCACGGTTGTTGTAGAGAGTGGAATATATGGGATTGTGCGCCATCCACAATATCTTGGTGCAATACTAACAATATGCGCCTCTATTTTAATCTCTCAACATTGGTTCTTTGCATTAATAGGTATTTTCATCGTGTGGATCACTCCTAAATGGATTCGTGAAGCAGAAGCAAATCTCATCGTAAAGTTTGGAGATAACTACAAACGTTATATGGAAAAGGTGCCAAGAATGAATTTTATGTTAGGCATAATTCGACTACTGCGGCGTAAAAAAGAACTAAAAACTGATAAATAGAAAGTTCATACGCGCACAGTCAGAAAAAACGGGAGTGTGCGGGAAAAAATTCGAGTACGCATACGCAAACCCAAACTTTTAAGATTCATAATCAAAATGAACCCCACCTATAGAAGTGAGAGTAAGGTTTTTGGGTTGAGTTTAAGCATTTGTTAATAGAATTTACATTGAATCAGGATTCCCAGAATATGAAGATCAGACTCCGTGAAGTCACTCAGGGCACGGTGAGAGTCATATGCGACTTAAAAGTGTCGAAGGAGCAAGAGCAGTTCGTTGCGCCTAATTCAATATCTATAGCTGAAGCCCACTTTTCTAAAGGAGCTTGGTTTCGAGCGGTGTACGCAGGTGAAACTCCAGTTGGATTTGTCTTGTTAGCAAGAGTTCCAAAAGAAGAGAGAAAGCTCCTTGGCACACATTTTCTTTGGAGGTTCATGATTGACGAGAGATTTCAAAGCAGAGGTTATGGTAGAAAAGCATTAGAATCTGTCATTCAACATTTTAAAGAGAAGGCAAACACACTCCACACAAGTTGTCATGAAGGGAAGGGATCCCCAAAAGGTTTTTACAGAAAAATGGGATTCAAAGAGACTGGGAAGAAACTTGACAATGGAGAGCAAATCTTGAAATTAAAAATCCCTAGATAGGAGATACAAGTTTCACACGATGGTCAATACTACAATAGTTAAGAAAATGGGGTTGTGCGGGATATGTCTCCACTTCAGGTGAAAACAACTATCTTCACTATTTTTTCACCGTTTTCACTACTTCTCATGGTGGTTTATTTTCGTTTCCGAAAGTAAAGCAGACTGTCCTTCTCGCATACGTATTCGAAGCCTACTATACTTAAGTTGTAAGCAAACCTTTAAGTATCAATTCCTGCTTTAGTTATTTACCATAAGGAAGCTTGGAAAATGGTAAAGGACGAATCAGTTAGTAAGGTTTCCGATGTTAACTGGGATGACCCGGCTCTACAGCGCTGGCTAGACACGATAGCCAGGAAAAGCACAAAGCACAACTACCGTTCGTCTTATAGAGCCTATGCTGCTTTCACCAAGATGACAGGCTCTGCCTTAGTTGACGAGGCTATTGAAGATGCCAAGAAAGATCCACGTGAAAGGAGAGATGTCGTTTTGAAGAGACTTATAGAGTTTTATCGTTGGCTCAAAACTGATTATCCACGTAAAAGCGGGGGCCGAGGAGTTCACATCATAGGCAAAGGCGTGAGTGACAAGAGAGCCAATTCAATGGTCAATGCTGTCCGCAGCTTCTACGCTACCTTCGGAGTCACAGTGCGAATGAAAGGAAGGCATGCACTACCAAAGCCAAGAGTGCAGAACAAACGAATGAGAGTAGCCGCAGAACAGGTCAAAATCCTGGTTGATCATGCACGCACCCCACGGGACAGAGCAATAATATTAACACTGTTTCAAAGCGGCATGGACGTCTCAACACTCTGCAGCCTACAATACAGAGATGCAGCTGAAGGCTTGAAGAAAGAGGAGCATCCTTTGAAGCTCGAGTTATACCGGAAGAAGAGTGGAACTGAATACTACACTTTCTTGGGCAAGGACGCTGTGGAAGCGATTAGGGCGTATTTGGCTGATGTGAGAGCTCGAGGCAGAAAGTTTCAGCATGACACACCTTTGTTTTTGAAAGAACGAGGAAGTAAAGGGTTAACCACCAATTTGGTCCAGAACATGATGAGGAATGTAGCCCTCAAATCTGGGCTTGTTGATAAAGAGAACAATGGCAAGGCTTTCAACCCACTTGGGCCTCATGCGTTGAGAGAAAGTTTCGGAAGCATCATGATTAACAGCGGTGTTCCGGACACAATCGTTGACTTCTGGCTTGGCCACAGTATCGGTGAGATGGCTCAAGCCTACAAAGGAGTTCAATATGAAAGCCTAAAGCAAATCTACTTGGAACGAGAAAAGCTCCTCAGCATTTCAACTGTGGAAGTGGATGTTGAAGAGATAAAAACCAAACTCAGGGTAGAAGTTGAACAGAGCAAGAAGGAGCTTCAGGTCTTGGTGAATGGTTTAGCGACGAAGTCTTTGCGACTGGAGGAGGAGAACAAGGACCTAAAAAAGCGAATTCAGCTCACAGAGAATAAACTATCTGAACTAGAAAAATTGATTCGAGAAGTCATCGAAACTTCAAAATAACGGTCTCATCCAAATTCATCCATTCATGTTTATCATTACATGCCAATGTGGGCTTTTCGTTTGCCTTAAACGAGACGGGTAGTCGGGGGGTGGGATTCGAACTTAAAATTTAACCCAAAAACCCAACAACTATCTCTTTAACTCCTACTCTCTCCTACTCTTCTACTAACTCTTTCTAGAAAGCAATAATAAAAAACACCTGTGCATGTACGCTAATTTGAATCATTCTAAAGCCAGAGAGATTGTAATTGTTATAATAAAAATTATTAGGCCAAAGATAAGTAGAAGACCACCCCTTCTATTTTTTCTTTTTCCAAACGAATAGCCGCCGAATAGGGATAGCACTCCAAAGAGTAGGCTGCCAGAGCCAAGGAGCAGGGTAATTCCGATTCTGGCAAGGATTACAGAGCTTGCAAGAGTCATTATCCCTACAAACGTAAACATAATACCGATTAAGAAGCTCATTATTTTCAGAAAGATATTTGCGCCAGAAGGACCCATCGATTCGGGAAAAGGTGAGTCAACCGATGTTACGCAAGTTCCTCCGTTTGTGTTATTAAACATTTGACCGTATTTCTGGTTTTCAAAAATAAACTTAATTAATGGAGGATTCGTCTTGACCATCCTCATCTTGACAGGACGAGGGTTTCTTAAACGGTAGATTGTTGTGCAGATTAATATGGCCACCCCGATTCCAGAGTAAACATACATAATAAAAAGGGACCGATCAAGTCCCGATAACGGCAGAGGAATTACTGTATGTACGGCAAGACCGATTAGGAACCCGAAGAACGTCACAAACCATCCGAGGATTCTGAATACCGATGATAAGGTCCAGTGTTTCCGTTTGTAACAGGAATTGCAGATTGGTACGTTGTCATATGACCAGGTAGTTATTCTTTTTCCTCTACTGGTACTTCCTTCAATCTTGAAGTTACGTTCTGGATTAGGCGCTAAGCATTTGGAACAGATTGGTGGAAAAAATGCTCGTTTCCCCGGTAATGTCACTTCCATTTTTTCACTTCCCCCTAATAGATTAATTGAAACGAAGTTTCCACTAAAATTGAGTGTTAACTTCCCCATACACGTTTCAATCATTATTTGTTTTAGAATTAAAGATTTGTGGATAATTTCTCAAGATTCTTAGCTGAAGCTAATCAGCTTCAAAAAATGATGACTCGGTGAGTTTTCGTCTATTGATTCTCTGCGCTCTTCTAAGCCAAAGTTGTGACCACAAAGCGCGCGCATCTTTACACTATGGTACGGTCTTGAATCGTTGCCATATTTGCGCCCTTCCTAACAGCTTCTATTCCATTCTTGCAAGCTACTTTCGTTACGTAGCCCTCACTTACCGCTATTATCTCGCCATTTGGTGCTCTTAACTTAAATCTGTATTCGCCGGCAGCATCTTGAAATATCTCAAATTGAAACCCGTCTGCATGCACTAAACCTGTCTCACGTGCGTGCCGCGTTTGAAGGCGATTTAGATCCAAGGCATAAGACAAAGCACTATCAAAAAGAGATTCGTGGGTGATTGAATCGGATTCAAAGAGTTTCTCCAGAAATAGACTTTTTACAGTCTTCAAGTATTTTTCAACATGCTCGACTTTCATCTTCGAGCTAAATCTATGAAGAGAAATCAATACTTTGTAATCAATAAAACATAATTTGACTTTTTTCGTCGCTATTCTTTCTGTGAGTTCTTGTATTCTTTCCTTGTCTTGTTTTGAGAAGCTACGAGCGATAATCAGGAAATAAGTTTTTCTCGGAAAATAGGCAGTTCTAACTAGATATGAAAAACGCTCATACCTAAATCTAGAAAGATTGCCTACGAAAATGTCATACAGAATGAGTTTTCGCTTACCAATTATAACTTCTCCATCAAATTCATTTTTTCCAATTCTTACGTTTAATTTATGCTTGAGGGGACTTACGATATCATTCATAAGCAATTTCACCAATTTCTCGATTTCATAACCCCTACTAACGCTATCATACCTACCGTCTTTTCCAGAGTAGAGATTTTCCAAATTTTTGTATAATTCTTCTCGGTTTTCCATTTCTTAATTTCCTCCTTTAGATGCTGTTTCAAGAAACCAATCGGTTAATACTAAAATGCCAACCTTCCTGGACAAGCAACTCAAATCATTCACATTACAATCCCCATTAAGAAAATCTTGGAGATATTCAACGCTTTCCAGATCTGATTGATCGACGCCAAACGTTTTGTTACAAATAAACATGAAACAAAAATTATCCGAATACCGTTTTTGGAGTTCTGGTGCTGTCTTTAGAGCTTTCTTAAGGAAATCCTTGAGTTTCGTCTTCAAATCTACTGGATTTCCACGCCACTTGCACTCACAAAAGAAATGTATCCTATACTCGTTTGTTTGTTGATTCCGTAAAGTTTCTCTCCTTGTTTGTTTCATTATCAAATCGAATCTAATTCTTTCTCCGCCTACAACTATGCTTGCTGCATCTGGTCCTTCATAAGCGGTCAGATAAACAGAAAAACCGAATTTACCATCCAAGAAAAGACTTACTTTGTTTACAAAATTCCTTCCCAGTTCACCAGCGAATTCAGCCGGCAATTTGAATCTCTCCTTATGATTGGTTAGTATTTTGAGCATATATTACAGTGCCAATAACTTCAATTTGGGAAAGGTCTCTTTGTTTCTGGTATTAATATTTTGCGCGCGCAAGACAACTTAGGCCCAGATCAATCTTATACTGAATTCAACACACAAATACTGCTCCAATTCTGAAAGAGTGACTTTCTCTTTTCCAGAATTAAACCCTTCTTTCTTCAGTTGCGAATTTGAAGTGTAGAAATCTTCTATGGCTGTTTGCCTATCACCAGTCTCATTGATCTTCACATTACCACCAATAGATCCAAATCAAAGAACATTTGTAAAATGTGTATTAGTCATACTTCTTTCTTACTGCATAACAAAAATATCGATCAATAATTCGATTACTGATTGCATGTACACATGCAAGGATAATGATGTTTTCTTTTATTTACTTACGACTTTCCCTCCCACTCCTCTAAGGAAAAGTGAAAAAGCGTAACCGTTTCATGTTTTATTCAAACTAAATCTAACATTGAAGAGTAACTTGCAGGTTAAGGATAGCCTACTTCAAGCAACTGCTGAATTTTGAAAGCAAATCCAAGTCTCTTAGCATTAATGGCATGCATGCAATTTGTAGAGATCAACATCTTATTGCTAGAAGTGACAGATACTCAAAATTTCTCGGCTACAGCGATTATTCAGCCTGCAAATACACCAAGCAACTTTAGTGGCTTTAACGAGACAGCTCCATACAAGCAAGAGAAAAGTGGACGTTAGACCTCTTCTCGCTTGCGCTCAGGAAGTTGGCTGTATTCCCCTTCGGGCGATCTATAAACTGCTATCCTACCGACGCTCTCCCAATTGTCTTCTTGTCTACGTCTGATTTCAGCAACAACAACCTCGGCTGCTGGGTCGTTCTTAGTTGCCCAGAAGGTAAGTGATAGATTGTCCTTTTCATTGAGACGTATCCTAAAATTCGCTTTTGGTTTACTCAACTCTTTCGCACACACTCATTTAGGTTCGGGAAGTTGTTTGTATGTTCCATCGGGTTGTCTAATTAATTTTATCATTCCAATGCATGTATTTTTGAACTGGATTTTTGAGAGAACTTGCCTATCTATCCGTTAATTTTTCATTGCTTTGCATGCATACAATGTTTCAATCTTTTTAAGGACTCAAGCTTCTTCTCAAGCACACACATGCATTCGTACTTTAGCATTTTTAACAGGGAAAATCCTGCTCTCGAGGGAACAGGGGGCAATTGAGGAAGCTAAACGAACTGACCGCTTCTATGCTGAAAACATGATAAGGGAGGAAAGCTTACTCCTTATCAAAAGAGATGTTCTGGAAAAGTACACGATTCAGAGATTATGCACGAAGCGCTTAGTAACAAATCCTCTGAATTTGGCGAAATAATCATTAATCTTCTGGCATTCTTGGATAGAGGCTTTACTGGAAGGAGCTATCCCAAAAATCAACGCGGAAGACTTTGACTTGTCAGGAAAGTGAAGACTTAATAGCAACTTGGAATGGCAAACCTTAATGGAAACATATAGAACTTCTCGCTTGATGTGGTAGAGATTTGACTAAGAGGATTATAGAAGAACTGAAAGACGCAGTCGTCGTTGGAAACGTGAAGAAGGCGAAGAGAATCGCTGAACAGATCGTTAAATTAGATATACCAGTGAATGCAGGAGTGAATATGCTAATGAAAGCTATGAAAATCGTTGACCAGAGATATGAGAGAAAGGAATACTTCGTCGTCGACGTTGCCTCCTCTGCCTCAGCGATGAAGGAAGCTTTCAAGGTTCTCGAACCCTACATAGAGGTAGAACCAACTTTGGTCAAAGGAAAGATAATCATAGGTTCTTTAAAAGGTAATATTCAAGGCTTAGGAAAAGATATCGTAGCTGCTACCCTTCAATCTGCAGGATTTCGAGTCATCAATCTGGGTGTTGATATCTCTCCAGAAGAATTCGTGAAGGCGGCTATTCGAGAAGAGGCTCAGATCATAGCAATCTCCATCGCCATGGAGGAAACTATACCATACTTAAAAGATGTAAAGACCATCTTAAAACAGGAGAAACTGGAGAATAAAATAATGGTCGTGATAGGTGGAAACGCTGTCTCTAACGATGTAAGCGAGGAATATGAACTTGACGCGTATGCTGTTGACGCGCAAGAATGCGTGAAGAAAGTTAAAGCCTTGCTTAGCCAAAAATCTTGAAGATAGGATGACTCTTCCCCATAGGCTTGATACAAAAGCGCTTCATCGCAAAGTAAGCCATTATCGCATCATTGATTGCACAAGCTGTAATGATGTTTTGAGCTTGCTTTATCGGTCCATAAATAAGAAAATCCGCTCCGAAACATTGGGTAATTGCGTGGGCTGACGCATTTGCTGCGGCAAACCCCTTCTTTAGAGGTGAATCCCCTAATGCTTGCTTCCACGAGTAAGTTGCGTTTGCAGGTGAACATCCAGCAGGATATCCAAGCTTTTGTTTCACCAATCGTGTGGCTTCCGCAGCCAACGCGATGCTTGGCACGTCGAAAACCACAGTATCAACTAATGTCTTCTTTATTCCTGCTTCGTCAGCAGTCTTAAGCAAACCAACTTTCTCTGTTGAGCCTTCCAATACGCTTATCCTACCTTCAGGAGAGTAGTCTAACTCATTGTAAGCCATCAAAACAGCCGCATCAATACCAGAGTCTCCAAGAGCCATCAACTCTTCCTGCGAAGTTCTAGGTGAAATGCCATTGAAAATTACGAGCTTCCCGAGACCAAGCTCTTCGACTACTTCCAAAGCTGCTACACACGTTTCTCTGTTTGCTCCATCAATGAAAAAAGGAGTTGTAACATTCTCTGAAACGAACGCTATATACTCCTTTATTGCTCTTGGGTACATGGCCATAATATCCAGAAGGTGGGGAACCCCGCTCCTCTCTGATAAATCCTCGGCCTTTCTGATCCAACCTAAGATTTTCTTCCTCTCAAATGTTCCTTCTTGATGGTTCAAAACCTCTGGCATACCCTTGTAGAACAAATTACCGATAAGTACCGTTGGTAGTTCTCCAGGCTTTCCCCCAATCTTTATGTTGCCAAGCTGGTAGATCTTCTGCTTAGCTTCTAGGCAGAACATCATTGCACCTTCATATGCGCGGACAAGGAGGATAGTGGGGCTATAAGTCTTTTCTTTCCCACCCTCATTAAAAATTTTTGCTCTCAGATGTAGTTAGCAGAGAATTCAGCATTACTGAGCGGTTTTTTGAGAAGAGTATAATTCTTGCGTAAAATACCTTTAAATTCACTAGAAATACCTGGGTATTATGGAAGATTCTGGGGGTATATGAAAGATTTTATATAGAAGTTAATTATAGAACTTACCTCTACGTTAGGGGGTTGTGGTAAGGGTAATATTCTCCTTTCTCCTTTCGTGACGAATTTTGGAAGAATAGCCCACCACAGCCACCACTTACTTCTATGTTATGGAATTATCTCACACCCACTATATTTAAGATAGCTAAAATCAGATAGCTTAATGTTCCCTTGAGAAATCAACCGACGGACTCTAGGAACCTCCTGCTTAAGGTAAGCTATTAAATTCTTGACAGTCCTACACACTAAGGAGTAAGCTTCAGCGCTCCAACGCTTTGTAATATTTGCATACAAGCAACGTCCCCTGCATACATCGTAGACTTCACACCGTGTACATGGCTCTTTAATGAAGACTTTCTGCAGCTTAATCGGGTTTGCTTTGGATATATGCCTCAATGAGTAGTCTTTCATCCCACTCATGATCGGGCAAGGAATGATCGTACCGTCTGTTAAGATACTGTAGTTTATCCATTCTGAACCGCACCTTAAAAAGCTCCTTTCATCCTTCAGCAGCGATTGCATTATCCCTATAAAAAGATATAACTTGAGCACTTCTCTCTTCTTGTCTATTCTATCTACCCAGAATTTAACGAGACGTCTAATCCCAGGATTGTAGCTATCGCTAACCCATCTTTCAAATGGTCTCTTATCGAAATCGTTCTTCCAAAATCCAGCATTCAATTGCCAATGAATTGAGGAGAAACTGAAATCTTCGTTGCATGCATGCATCCGAGTTGGAGAGGATAGTGCCTAAGCGAACTCTTAAAAGTCGGAGAAAAGGGGGAAGCTAAATTCCCTTCTGTTGTCTGAATTACTTTGAATATCCTACTTTTCGCTTCAAGTCTTCAACTGTCTCGGGGTTCATCAGGGTCATTACGTCTCCGACTGTTTCGCCTTTAACGAGGGCTTTTAGAATTCTTCGCATTATCTTTCCGCTCCGAGTCTTTGGTAACGCGTCTGTTAGGATGATCTTTGCAGGTTTTGCTGTAGGCCCTATGGTCTTCACTACTTGCTGCACCAGACTGTTTTCAAGCTCTGGAGATGAAGTGAATCCTTGTTTGAGGACGACAAATGCCACAGGAACTTCACCCTTCACATCATGGGGTGCTGCTACTACCGCACATTCTGCGACTGAGGTATGTTGGGTTAATGCATTCTCAACTTCTGCTGTTGATAGTCGATGACCAGCAACCTTCATCACGTCATCGACTCTGCCGGTTAGGCGTATGTTACCCATTTCGTCCCATTTTATTGCTCCATCACTAGTGTAGTAGATTTTTTCCCCGTAGGTGCTCCAGTATTGAGTTTTGTATCTTTCTGGGTCCTTATAGACTCCTCTGAGCATACCTGGTGCGAAGGGGCTTTTTTGAACGAGATATCCTCCCTCACCTATTCCTAAGGGTTTTCCAGTCTCGTCTAGAATGTCGTGGGTTGCACCTGGGAAGCTCCTTCCAGCGACTGTTGGTATGAAGGGGCCGATGCCTGGCAGAGAGTTTATGAGAGTTGCTCCAGTTTCAGTCTGCCACCAAGTATCAATAACAGGGCATCTTCCTCCACCTATGTGATTGAAATACCACATCCACGCGTCTTGATTAATGGGTTCACCAACCGTTCCCAAGAGTCGAATGCTGCTCAGATCATGTTTCTTCGGCCATTCCTCTCCCCATCTCAGTATCATTCGTATAGCTGTTGGTGCAGTATAGAAGATTGTGACCCCATATTTCTCGACGATCTCCCACCATCTGTCAACTTCAGGGAAATTCAATGCGCCCTCATAAACCAAGATTGTTGCTCCATTAAGTAGAGGCCCGTAGCACGCGTAAGTGTGTCCAGTAATCCATCCTATATCAGCTGTGCACCAAAATATGTCGTCGTCGTGGAGATCAAAGTCCCACTTCGATGTCCAGAGTGCTACGGTTAAATATCCACCTACGTTGTGGACTATGCCTTTTGGCTTTCCAGTAGTACCACTTGTGTAGAGGGTGAAAAGCATCTCTTCGCTGTCCATAGGTTCTGGTTTGCAGTAGAGAGGGGCTTTTGTCATCAGTTCGTGCCACCACAAGTCTCTACCTGCTGCCATATCGACCGTGTTCCCTGCACGCTTGACGATGATGACTTTTTCGATCTTGGTATTTTCCACTCCAACATCCGCATTGGCTTTGAGGTTAACGACCTTGCCTCTGCGATAGTAACCATCTGCTGTAACTAGAACTTTCGCTTCAGCGTCTTCCATTCGGCCTCTCAAGGACTCACCGCTGAAGGCTGAGAAAACAACACTGTGAATCGCTCCTATGCGTGCACAGGCAAGCATGGCAATTTGCACCTCAGGGATCATAGGCAAATAAATGCCAACTCGATCACCTTTCTTTACACCGAGGCTTTTCAGGACGTTGGCGAATTTGTTGACTTCACGGTAAAGGTCGTTGTATGTGAGTACTCTACTTGGTTCGTCGACTGATTCCGGCTGCCAAATAATCGCCGCCTTGTTTTTTCGCCATGATTTGACGTGACGATCCAAAGCGTTGTAGGAAGCGTTAATCTTGCCATTGACGAACCATTTGAAGTAAGGTGGATTCCACTGATACGTTTCAGTCCATTCTTGGAACCATTCTAGACCCTCTTTCGCTCTTGCTGCCCAGAAAGCAACTGGATCCTTTGCTGCTTCTGTATAGATTGACTCGTCGCTTACCCAAGCTCTCTTTTTCATCTCTTCTGTTGGCCAAAAAACAAATCGGTTGTTGGGATCTTCCTTAACCCATTTAACTTGCTTTGACATAGGCTTTCACTTTTTCCTAGAGCTATATGAGACGAAAAGGTCCGGAATAAAATCTTTTCCTTTTCAGGATTTACGGACTGCCAAAAAAGGGAATACAGAGAGCTTTCGTTTTCTATGAGCTTACCTTGCCTATTGGAAGAATTGTTCTTCCAAGAGCCTCGTTTAACACTTCTGCTAAGGCCAGGTATACTGCGCTCAATCCGCAGACTAATCCTTCATATCCAGCTATGGTTCCGATTAGCCCGCTACCTGTCAAATCTCGGGCTGTAAGCAAGAAGAACAATACAGCTAGGCTTAGGAACACAAACTGTAGAGCGCGATTTGCTTTTAGTGTACCCACGAACATCACAGCTGTGAAGAGTCCCCACATGAAGAAGTAGGCAGCCATAGATGCCTTTGAGAAAAGTTCGATGCCTATGAATGAGTCGCTCAACACCTTCGCATGTAAGGCCACTAGGGACAACCAGAATAATCCAAAGGAGCAGAATGCTGTGGTGCCAAACGTGTTCCCTTTGCGGAATTCCATGACTCCAGCAATTATTTGGGCTATGCCACCATAAGTAAGTCCCATTGCAAGGATCATGGTGTCCAAAGGATAGAAGCCTGCATTGTGAAGATTCAGGAGTACTGTTGTCATTCCAAAGCCCATCAATCCAAGAGGTGCTGGGTTGGCGAGTTTTTCATTCAATTTGATCTCCTCATATTGTTGCGAAGGTGATAGGTGAATACATTGGACAATATAAGATTTTTCGAAACTGTTAAAAGTACATTCATATTTAGTCTTGAAGCTGTCATTGTTGTAGGTGGAAATTAAAGATGAATTGGGTTCTGCTCGCACCAGTAGCAGCATTCGCTGCCATTTTAGTTTCAATATACCTGTACTTCTACGTAAACAGTAAGAGTGCAGGAACGCCTAAGATGCAGGAGATCTCAGGAGCAATTAGAGATGGGGCAAGAACCTTCCTGAAGAGAGAATACTCCACTCTAGCAGTGTTCGTTATTATCATGACCTTGATCTTAACCGTTGCTTTAGGAGTTTATGCTGACATGGGGTGGGAGATTGGACCTGCCTATATCTTCGGGTCAGTCTGCTCAGCCATTGCAGGTTTTCTAGGAATGGAAGTCGCTTTAAAAGCTAATGCAAGAACTGCAAATGCTGCTCGAGAAGGCTTGAACAAAGCTTTCCCAATAGCTTTCAGAGGAGGCGCCGTAATGGGGTTCTCAGTCGTAGGCCTAGCCCTATTAGGAGTATCTATAATCTACTTTCTTACAGGTCGACCAGAACTTGTGCTAGGTTTCAGCTTCGGAGCCAGTGCTCTAGCCTTGTTCGCTAAAGCCGGAGGAGGTATCTACACAAAGACAGCTGACATAGGCGCTGATTTGGTCGGCAAGATCGAGATGAATCTTCCAGAAGATGATCCTCGAAACCCTGCTGTGATTGCAGACAACGTAGGCGATAATGTGGGGGATGTCGCAGGGATGGGAGCCGATCTGTTTGACTCCTACGTTGCAAGCATCGTAGCTGTAATGATCTTAGGCGCAAGCACAACTCTCCAAGGAGCTGCTAGTTCTTCCCTTGGAAACTCGAGTGCTTACATGGATCTCCCACTCATCTTTGCGGGGTTAGGAATAATAGCTTCAATTGTGGGCGTGTTCCTGGTGAGAGTGGGCAAAGATGGAAACCCTGGCAAAGCCCTCAACTGGGGAACGTACTCAACCTGCGCAATCTTAATCGCTCTCACCTTTCTAATAACATACTACTTGGATTATCCCTTGGGAATTTGGGGCGCCCTCGCAGTCGGGTTAATCGCTGGAGTTCTCATCGGCATCACAACTGACTACTATACGTCGATCGATAGAACGCCGGCGAAGAAAACCGCTGAGGCCTCTCAAACTGGCGCCGCTATCAACATAATCACTGGGTTCTCCTACGGTTTGATGAGTATGTTTCCACCTCTTCTCGGAATTGCCATCGCCTCTGCAACGGCCTACTTCATCTGCGAGTTGACGGTAGCCCCCGGTTTTGGAGTGTACGGCGTTGGAATGAGCGCCGTTGGAATGCTGTCAATAGTAGGCATGATTGTAGCCGGAGACGCATACGGACCTATAGTTGACAACTCAAAGGGTATCGCGGAACAGGCAGGGATGGAAGAAGAGGTCATCGAAATCGCAGACCGCCTCGACGCCGCAGGCAACACTGCAAAGGCTATAACTAAAGGGTTCGCAATAGGCGCGGCAGGACTTACAGTCCTAGCACTCCTAGCTGTCTTTCAAGAGATCGTTCAGACACGCACAGGTGAACCCATCAGTTTCGACCTTATGAACCCATTTGTGTTGACGGGAGCGCTAATCGGCATCGCTATGCCAGCTTTGTTTTCCGCCATGGTAATGCTTGGTGTTGGGAAGAACGCCTTTCGAATGATTGAGGAGATCCGGCGACAGTTTAGAGAGATTCCTGGACTGAAAGAAGGAAAAGAAGGAGTCAAACCAGACTATGCCAAATGTGTAGACATCGCCGCCAAGGGCGCCCTCAAGGAATTATTACCTCCAAGCATATTAACAATCGGTGCCACGCTGATTGTAGGGTTCGTTGGTCAACTGGTTGCTAGTCAGATTGGGTCTTCCTACAAGTTTGGAGGCATTCAAGCCCTTGGAGGATACCTGGGGGGGAGCATCTTCTCTGGCTTAATCTTCGCTTTGCTTATGGCAAACTCAGGAGGTTTATGGGATAATGCTAAAAAGTATATTGAAGCAGGACAACTTGGAGGAAAGGGTTCTGACGCTCACAAAGCAGCAGTAATAGGGGATACTGTGGGTGATCCTTTCAAAGACACAGCCGGTCCATCCTTAAACACTATGATAACTGTCATGTCACTGGTTGCCTCAATCTTCGCTCCACTCATAGTTGTCTTTGCGTTGTTGCTGATTTGACAATGCGATGAGGGGAAGATCTTTTCATTCTGTTAGGCTATATGATTCTAGACCTGACAAGGCTTAACTTTAGAAGGCAAGATTCGTAAGCTTCCCTGCGGATGTTGCTCTGACGCGGTGACATCTCCGTCTTAATTCTGCTTTCAGTGTTTCTTTCTTCTCGAACTCTTTGTATGAGCATGCTGCGGATTTCTTTGCAGAGACTTATTCTGTCTTTCCGTGAGAGATCTAATAGGTCAATGGGTGGCTTTTCTTTTACATCTCTCATATTCCACTCTGTATCGCAAATCGTAATAAAGAGCTTATTTCGAAAATCGACATGTTACAGCAAAGGAACGATATATCCAGAATCTCTTCAGCTTTCAAAGCCTGCTAGAAGCTGTCTATCTTTAAGGCAATGTCATTAACATGTTTTGTGAAGGCGTGTTCGGGTTCATCCCTTACGAATATTTTCGACCCTCCTGCCCGCAGTACATCACAATAACAAGGTATCACCTTCAAGACCGGTAATGTGTGAGTACTCTCGAAACGTTTGATTACGCTATCCCTTTCCAACTGTGTTGACAGAAACTCGATAGGAACCTTATTCATCAAAATGGCAGTCTTCTTCTCAAAGAGATCGTACAACTCGTGCACCATCCTCTTCGTTCCTTCAACATCAGACCTGTCTATCGTGCTAACTACAATTGCAACGTCGGCGCTCACGATGGCGTTTATTGAAGAGTATTGTAGCCCTGGACTTGTATCATAAATGAGATAGTCTAATTCCATGTCGTTGAGAACAGTGTTCTTGAGTGATAATAGTCTTCCAAGAGCCCGCATCTCCCATTTGCGGTCTTTAGCCGACATATCACGCAAAGCTTCTGTTGCAGGATTCGCCAATCCTACATACATGTTTCCGTTGCATTCACATTCAGGAGTGTAGTCAACTAAGACCTTACCGATCTCACAAGAGCCATTCAGGTAGTCATTCAGCCAATATTTTGAACCATCAAGCCTGAATATTGATTGTAAACTTGGAGCGCGAAAGTCCAAATCGAGTAAGCAGACTCTTTTACCTTTCTTGGCGTATGCAGCGGCCAAGTTTACAGACAGAAGGGTTTTCCCCGTTCCACCCTTGTAACTGTGGATAACTATAATCCTGCCCATTTTTATATCCTCATTTCTCAACATAGAAGTAAGCTTTGCGTCCCTTTCTTTCCTTCTTTAGGTATGACATCAGAACAAGTTGATTCAAGTATCCGCTTTCTACAGCCCGCGCTCGTTTGGTTTGTTCTGCTACTTCTTCCGCTGTTGCGTGACCCAATTTACAGATGCTTACAGCAGTTTTTCTCAGATGATCCGGTAGGGAAAGAAGTGTCATTACATCTAATGCTTCCGGCAAGTCTTGTACAATGAAATCCTGCTTTCTCTCGTGCTTTTGTAGTTCAATGAAAATCTCCATTTTTTCATTAAGCCGGTCTAAGCTCTCTCTGATTTTTTCTAGTATTACTGCAGAATTTTTGCCGAAGGACTTGCTCATCTTGATCATTCCCTTCCAAAGCGTGCGTTGTACGTGTCTACAGGTATGAGTTGCACGGAATCTATTAAGTCTTACGACATAATGTTACAGATTCCAATCCCTTACCTAAAGAAAAGACTCTGCGTATCAACGACAAAAGAAATATTGGGAGGTTTAAAGAAGCTATCTTAAAGAGTAACTGGCAAGCGGCGTGCCTCTTCCACCAAAGGAAGAACCGTCTTGAGCTCTCGGAAATACTTCAACACTGTGATGCCACGTTCAGTTATAGCGTAGACGACACGTTTCTTACCAACAGTACGTTCTTCAACGAGATTCTGCTGAATCAGAAACTCCAAGTACTGCTTTAGGACGCTACAGTTGACATTAGCCTTGTACATAATATGAGTAAGCTTGAGAGGCCCACGCTGAGATAGAACTTTCAGAATATCAATGTACATTTCAAGTTTAGAGCGTCTCATGTTTAAACCTAGCGTCCCTTTCGCACTTCTAGATATAAATGATTTATGTATTCGGAATCAGTGTTTCTCTCCATTAACTAGCGAGGCTTCGCTTCGACTCCAACTAACACAATTAACCGGTTCTCTAAAGCTGTAACCAGATCGTCGCAGAGAATTTGCCGCATTTCTGTAGAAAGTGTTCGCAGTTCGGGCTCTATTACATCCTGGAATACGTCTTGCAGTTGCTTGCGCCTCTGGAGAGATAATCCCACTTCAGATTTCATCTTTGCCTTCTACTCCCTATTGATTAATAACTGACTAATGAGTTCAGAATTAAGTGTCTTATGAAAGCCAACGAAAGATTTGGGTTAACTATTCACAATCCCTATTCCAAGTCAACTACATAGGCAGCATATCATAGGTGTTAATTGACCATCTTTATGGCTTTCCATAACTTGTCCCCAACATAATGAATATTCTTTAATATTTTCCCACGTTCCAGAGTTTCTGCTGTTTTCATATCATAGAGTGCCACAACTATAGCTATAGGCTTCCTGTGATTCTCATCAATTACCACAACCATGTTCCCTTTGCTGAATACTCCTTCAAACTGAACGATACCAGGTGCCATAACATCTGCTCCATTGCAAATGTGTGGTACTGCCCCAGAATTAACAATAGCTTTTGGCATTTGTGACAGGACAGTTTGAGATTTAAGTGTGGGAAAAATATTTACGCCCGATCTAACAAGAACTGGGTTATTGTCAACGAAGAATATTTCTCCTTCTTTCGTATCAGCAAGCTCCAAGGGTGGTTTCAAGGCTGGCAATTGAGAAACGGTCAGATTTATAATTTTGCGAAATTCAGAAAGCAGTTTTCTGGCCTCCTTCTCTCTTATGAAACGTCGATTAACTCTTGTGGTCATCTTCATCTCTCATCTAAACAGGTTGTCTAACCCGTAATTAAGCGGTCTTAATAATCCTCCCTTTGCCAACTTAGAGGTTTGGGCATTCACTAGTGTTACATGCAATGAGCCCTCTAGCGCAGAGGGCCTGTAATAGAAAACAGTTCCAGAAACTTTAAATGGTTATCAACGCAAAGATTAAGTTGCCGAGGGAAAGGGAGAAATATTGAGATTCCGTTCAACTAAGGCCCCTATCTTAGTTGCTATTGTAGCTTTTGGGCTGCTCTTGCCCCTTTCTGTCTCTATAACCTCTGCGACGGAACCTTCGCTGGAAGACATTTTGAATAACCTAGGTTTCACTAATATCGCGGAATTAACTGTGGATATTTTTCCAGCAGGTCGTTATGAAGTGATATTGTACGCAGAGTTTGCTGGTTATCACGAAACCAATGAACTTAGTTTCTATCCAGTAAACACGAGTAGCTTTTCTATTCTTTTCTCTGGCCCTGAGGGCAATTCTGGATACATCACGCCTCCAATCAACAAAATCTTTTCATCTAGTGGCGTTTTCGGCATTTCCATGTATGTTAATGCAGAAGACCACAGATATTACACAGAGACTTGGAGGAACCCTGATTGCCAAAACCATTCAAAAACGTACGTGAATCTAGACGATCCAAATATGTACATTATTGGCTTTGAGAATCTCTATGGCCTAGGAGACCGAGACTACAACGACATGGTTTTCTCACTTCGTCAGTTTACGTCAACACTAAACATTACCGTAACCTCCGGGGGCACCACAAACCCTACTCTGGGAGCCTACGTACACCCAACGCTGGCAAACGTAACAGTAACAGCAATACCTAACACCCACTACACCTTTGATCACTGGGAATTTGATGGTGTCTTAGCTGGGTCAGGAAACCCATACACTGCATTCTTAACAAACCCATACCACGAGTTGCTTGCAGTCTTTGAACTTCGAAACTACACATTAACAATTGTTGCATCCTCTGGTGGCACTACAAACCCCACAGCAGGAATCTACACCCATGCAGCTGGAACCAACGTATCAGTTTCAGCGTCCACAGATACCAATTATTTCTTTGACCATTGGATTCTCGATTGGTTAGATGCCGGCTCTGCTAACCCTATTTATGTATTGATGTATGACGACCACGTTTTGGAACCAGTGTTCATTTACGTTCCGCCAACTTACTATCTAACGGTGGAAACTGATCCTGAAGGTGTCGCGACTATTCCTGGTGAAGGATGGTATAACGAAAGTGAAAATGTGCACCTGACAGCTCCAGAGCTCGTAAATGGTACGTCTGGCATCCGTTATCTCTTCGTTCGCTGGTTCATCGATGGAAACCCACAGGTTCTCGGCGCCAACCCAATAACAGTCTCCATGGATGTTAACCACACTACAACAGCCCATTATCTCACACAATGCTATCTAACTGTCACTTCTCCCTACGGCTCACCCACTCCGCAGAGTGGGTGGTTTGACAGTGGAATAGTCATCACCTCTTCAGTTGCTTCACCTGCATCAGGTCCAATGGACATACGTCATATCTGCACAGGATGGACAGGAACAGGAAGCGTACCTGCTTCTGGATCGACAGCTGAAGTAATCTTCACGATAAACGAGCCTTCAAGCGTCACATGGAGCTGGAAAACTCAATACTACTTAAGAGTGGAAACTGATCCTCCAGGATTAATTGCGATTTCTGGTTCAGGTTGGCATAACGAAGACGCTAATGTTTTCCTATCAGCACCTCCTGCTGAAGGGTACGTATTCCTCAATTGGACGATTGATGGCATTTCACAAGGATCTGGTGTCACTTCGATCTCCGTAAACATGAATGAACCACATAAAGCTGTAGCTCACTATAGACTCAAGATTGTCGTGGGAGGTATAACAGTACTCATCAAGTCACCTCTGCTAAATGCGTGGATAGGCTTCAATAGCCTGCTCATAGCTATCACTATAGTAACGGCATCGTGGGTTAAGAGAAGACGAAGTAAAAATAGGTAGTTAGTTTCAGACCTCGCGATGATTGCGAGCGCCAAGACCATTTTAGGAGAAGAAGGCATTTTCTTGTTTGTACTTTTTAGATATGACTGATGTTCGAATCCTCAGCACTCCCTTTAATGGAGCGACGTTGCGCGCAATGAAAGAGTGGAGCATTTCTTGGTCTTCAGCAGTTATTCTGGCAATTATCGCTAACTCCTCGGATAGAGATGTGAGAACTTCCGATACTTGTCTGTGCTTGGCGATCTGTTCTGCAACCTTCTCGCTTTCCTTAGGATCAGTGAATATTGTTACGATGGCAACGAGGAGTTTCATTCCAGCTCTTTTATAGTCGATTTCTACTGTGTACTTCTTGATGATTCTATGCTTCTCCATCTTCTTTACACGATCATAAACCGTAGAGTGTGCTAAATTTAGTTTCTTTCCGATTTCAATGTATTTCGCCTTAGCGTTCTTTTGCAGTATCGTGAGTATTGCCCAATCTGTATCATCAAGAAGGACTTGTCGATTCCTCGTCTTCATAAAGTGAGCCTTCTGAGAAGAATGAGTTTTGTGCCGTTATAACGATTTATTCTTTTCTGTCTGCAAAATGTGAAAACTGCATGGATGGACTTGGATCGCTGGAAAATAGAGATGCGATTGCTACCTAAAACTGCCGTAAAAACGTCGGAAAAAGGTTATATTTCTCCACAACTCTGCAATGCAGCACTGATGAAACTGAGATTTTGCGGAGTTCTTGTCGGATAGGCTTAAATCTGACGGTTACTAATAGAAACTAGTTCTATAGAACTGTTCTAGTGGTGGTTTGAATGGCTGATCAGTCTAAGGTGCCCAAAGTCTGGGATTTACTGAGTCAATTCAAAGAAGTTTGCCGCGGGAAAGGCTGGAAGACTTCAGCTTATGAGGATGTCGTGAGAGTTGGCGACGAGTACCACAGCTTTATAGGGACTAAGACAGCTCATCCTTCAACATTTCGGAGGATTACTTCAAACAAGAAACTCGCTATTCCCGAGGGAAAATCCTATCACATAATAGATGTCTCCTACATCGCTTGGGTTTTTCAACAGCAACCTTCCCAACAACTTATTGAAACACTGGCGATGAGCTCCGACCTCTACAAGAAAACAGCTCTCTATGATCTAAGCAGCATGTATGAAGGCAAACCCCTTTGTTTGAGACTAAACGAAACGGGAAGCTTGGCATTCGAAGAGTTTGAAAAATTCCTAAAGGAAACCTACGGAGTAGAAACTAAGCCATTATACAAACCAAAAATAAGTGAGCCCAAAACCTTTAAATCAAAACTTCTAAAAGCTTCAACAGGCTGAACCTTTCAGTCTGACGACCCAACAGAAGTAGCACACTAAACGTTCTTCCCGAGGGGTCACTATGACTAATAAGGAAAGAAATGTAGAAGCAGAAAAAGTAAAGAAGCTTGCCGAGTTTAAGAAACGACTTGAGGACAAAATCAAAGACGCTGAAAATGACCTAGACAACTTGAAAACCCTACTTGAATTTGTTGACAAAGCCATACTGGAAAGCGGATTTAGGAGAGCAAAGCTGCCAAAACTTACACCTGAAGCATCTCAGGCAGCAGCCGCCACAACCAGTGAAAAATACTCTGTTGCCTTGAAAGCAGCCTCAGGAGAACCACTAGCAAATCTTCATGTGAACCAGGACTCAATGCAAGTGACAATCCCGGAAACTAGGACATTCAACAAGAACACTCCTCCATTCCAGCAGTTTCTGATAGAGCGTGTCCTAGAAAAGATGCGTGAGAAAGATGTAGAAGCTTCAGACAGAGGTAAACTTCCACACAATAACATCTTCTCTTACAAATTAGTCTTAAACGGCGACATAATCCGAGAGATAACAATTAAACACGTAACTCCTGACAGAGTACGTGAACTACAATCAAGCATTCGTTGGACACTGGAAAAAATGCATGAAAAAACGAAAGGAGTTTAACCTCGCACAAGAGCCCTCACTAGATCTATCTTTCTTCCTATGTCTACAACTGTAAACTTTCATCTATGTAGATAAAGAAGCTTTTTCCACAACTAATAAAACTGAGAAACTAGCATGATACACTGTCGAGAAGGGAGAACATGGAGAATGCAGAGAAAGTTCTATCTTGTAATCACTGTCCCGTTTCTTGCTCTTGTATTGCTGTCAGTCTTGAGTGTTCATACCCATGAAGCATCCATAAGCAGATATGATAGTGTTGACTGTAGTTTTGATGCGCGATCAATATCCACATTCTTCAAAACCTGCACCGATATCTACAGTAATGACTGTATGGAAACGGGATATGTCTCTAGAAGAGATTGGTCAAGCCGATCTAATGGAATTGGAGGGATCTGCTGGGTCGACTCTTACGATAGCTCTGAAAACGCGAGCTGGACGTTTACTGGTAACAGCCCGTATTTGAACAACAATACAGCCAGTCATGTCGTGTCAGTCACAGTTGGGAACTGCTCATGGTTTCACTTCCAAGACACAAATCTAATACAATCCCAAACTGTCTATTTGATGATTGAGTGGAAAACACGTTCCATTAAATCTGGTGAGGAAGCCAAGGTCTTCCTAGACAATGGGATGAATGAAGAGGATTTAGGTTCTTACAATTTGACGTTAGAGTTTAGGTGGACTAGAATTAACGTGACCCACACCTTAGAGGCTATATCGAAGATTGACGCTGCAAAGCTGAAGATCTCATCACTTCATACCGGCATCTACCTTGTGTCTGTACGTCGTGCATATTTGAAGATCTATAATGGACCAATTCCCCTACAAGCGAACACGGTGGCTTCTGGCAGACCTTGCTCTCAAGTGCCTTTGGAAATTCAATGGACCGATCCGGATGGGCTGAGCAGTTATGCTTTGAACCACAATGCTAGTGGAGTTTGGCTCGTCTCCAACTTGACCGCTCCTTTGGATGGGAAAATTGGCTGGAGTAATCATACTTTGACTCTCCCGAACGACACAGCCTCAGTTTTAGCTTACAGGTTTTGGGCAAACGACACGTATGATTTTTGGGAGGGAACAGAGGTTCTTCATGTTTGTGTTTTGAAGAATTTCAGTCCTGAGCTACTTCAGATTGTAGACAACACTACGGGTTCACCTATAGCACATAGTTATGGGAGAAAGGATTTCTACGACAATGTTACTGGAAGATTTTGGAAATTCTATAGTGATGGCGCGTATATGAGATATACTTCCTCAACTGATGGACAAGATTGGATCCTTCCTGATGCTATAAGGAGTGCGGAGTTTGGCTTCCAGTTTTATTTTCACTGTTTCAACCAAACGGTCTACTACGTGTACAACTCGGAGGCAGCTGGTGCTGATCTGTATTATCGAAAAGGAACCCTGGACGTTGATGGAACGATTAGTTGGTACTCACCTGAGCAAGTTGTCGTTTCTGCGGGCACCTCCCAGAGGTTCTATGCTTGCTCAGTAATAGCAGACAAAGATGGATATCCTTACATTGTGTTTGGCAATCGAACAGATCATAATCTGAAAACTTTAAACTTAGTTAAAAGTGACTACAACAATGGAACCTGGAAGACGACAAGTGGATTCCCAATGATGATTAATGAGAATCCCGACTCCGACTTGGTTTCAGGTGTAGCTTTGACTCTGCCAAATAATGAAATCTACGTGGTCTATTGCAGTGCTGGAAACGAGGAGCCGCCACGAGGAAGATTGTGGAACACTTCAGTACTAGGACCCATAGAAGACGCCTCAGCGCTCACAATGTCGAGCAACTATCCGTTTTGCGCCGTCTCAGATATGTATGGACACATCCATCTCGTGTATCGAAGAACAACCGACAGAGTAGATTACAGTTTCCGTAATTATACTACGAGAAGTTGGGAGATCAAGGATGAGTTTGTGACTTCACATTTGACACATGAAACCCTGGACGTTACGACCTATTCATGGCCCGTGATTGGTTGGAATATTGACTCTGAAAAAGTCTATGTGCACTGGTGGACCCTTGAAGATAAGTGTGGATGGCTAAAGCTTAGAAACTCCACAGGTTGGGAGACAAGGCATAGAATCTTGAAATTAGACTATGATTATACGATAATTGACGGAGATACTGTGGCTCCTCTATCTCATCAAAACAGAGTCTTGATAAATTTTGTAGTGCAAAATGTGGAGGACGGCCAAGAAGAAGTTCGCAGCTACCTCTACTTGAACAGGAAACCTCAACCGGATTTCAGCGTTTCCAAAGAAATCGTCTACACTGGACTGTCTATTGTCTTCAATGCTTCTGAAAGTTATGATCCAGACGGCTTGATAGTTGAATATTTCTGGGATTTCGCAGACGAAATCAACGCCTCTGGGTTGGTCGTATACCATTCATATGCTGACAATGGGAACTACACTGTAACTCTTACTGTTATGGACGATTCCGGCGCCATAAACTATACTTCAACCATCATAACAGTTCTTAATAGACCTCCCGTTGCTTCCTTCACCGAATCTACGGAAACGGCCTTTACCGGGGAGACCATCATCTTAAATGCTTCTCACAGCTTTGACCTTGACGGAACAGTGGTTGGTTATTTCTGGGATTTCGGGGATGGGACTAATGCCACGGGTGTCCTTGTTGAGCATTCGTACTTGGACAATGACTATTACAATGTTTCCTTGACTGTGACAGATGACGACGACGCGAAAGGCAATATAACGTCAACTAAGACTATCTTGAATAGAGCTCCAATAGCCCTGTTCACAGAATCTGCTGAAGTTGTCTCAATTGATGAGATAATTTACTTCAATGCTTCAGAAAGCTACGACCTCGACGGGTATGTTGTCGATTACTTTTGGGATTTTGGTGATGGCGTGAATTCTACAGGAATCACTGTTGGGCATTCATATGCGGGAAATGGAACCTACACAGTTACTCTCTTTGTAACAGATGACGACGACGCGAAAGGCAATGTAACTGCAGCAAAAACTATCTTACACCATGATGTGGCCGTCACAGCCCTCTCACCCTCCAAAACAGTGGTTGGAGAAGGGTTTAGCCTGAATGTAAATGTCACGATCGTGAACCAAGGGGACTTCTCTGAATCCTTCAATGTAACAATCTACGCTAACACAACTTCCATAGCAACACAAAATGTAACACTGACCGCTGGAAACTCTACCAACCTCATCTTTATGTGGAATACCTCAAGCTCAGTTAAGGGTAATTATACTCTGACAGCTTATGTGACTCCAGTTTCAGAGGAGAAAGAGGTAGATAATAACTTGCTTGAAGATGGATGGATATTTTTGACAATTCCCGGCGATGTAGATGCTGACCGTGACGTAGACATTTTTGATATCGTTGTGATTGTTACAGCTTATGGATCAGCTGAAGGAGATCCTGAATATGTTCCAAATTATGACATAAATGACGACGGTAAGGTTGACATCTTCGACATTATCATCGCCATTGGGAACTATAAGAAAACTTGGTAAAGTTTGCTTCGTGGTAGAAAGAGAGACTGCACTAGGTTGCTTTTATTTTCTAGGTCGATCGTAGTAGATGCTCTTACCTGTGGCTGATAGCGGTATTCCCATGATTATGTTTGCTTCAGGCAGCAGCCGGAGCCTTCTTGCTGCAGTTCCAACTCGGTACATTATTCTACTGTCTACATTTAGGAGGCTCGCTGTTTTCACGGCAGAACCTAAGGCTATTCCCATATCTAGGGCTTTGAATATACAGGTTGGCCCTGTGAAGTCTTGTCCTTCGATATTCCCAGCTTTCTTGAAGATATCACAGTTTGGATAGCCGCAAGCTCCGCAATTAATACCTAAAGGCTTGGATCCCTTTACCCCAATCAGCAGAACTGCTTCAGAATCTCGGGCGTTCTTGCTGTCTCTTTGGAACCCTTCAATGTTCCTTTCAGTGGCAATCTTCATCATTTCAGCAGCAATCCTCTCCTTCTCTTTACCAAAGACTACTGCCACAACTATGTCGTCGATTCCAGCTGATTTCGGGGCGGTTCTTGCAGATAGAAGCATCAGCTTTGCAGCTTCAAGAATTCCATCTCTTTCTCCATCTTCGCTGATGATGGGCATCTCTCTCACAAGCTTAAGGCAAACCTGCGATTGAAGGTTCAAAGATGCTTCTGATCAATTCTGCGATTGTAGCGAGTTGCCCAGTATATAGCGCTATGGAGAGGAAGGTGACTCCTGTGAGCAGTATGAGGGAACCAATTATTCTTTTCTCTGAGAGGTCCATTCTTGTTTCACCTAGATGTGCTTTTTAAGTCTGCTCTCAATCATCATTTTTGGTGCTACGCCGACCAGCCGATCTACTTCCACCCCGTCTTTCATGACTAGCAACGTGGGGATGCCCATTACGTTGAATCGTGTGGCAGTTTCAGGGTTCTCGTCTACGTTCAGTTTGCCAAAGACGATCTTTTCTGCGTATTCCCTAGCTAGCTCATTGATGATGGGGGAGATCATACGGCAGGGTCCGCACCATGCTGCCCAGCAGTCTATGGCGATGAGAGAGTGTTTCTTGATTGTTTCGTCGAAGTTGGCGTCTGTGACTTTGATTGGTGTGGAGGTTTTTCCAGCAGCGTCCATCTTCTCTGCTAGTTCTTGTATCTTCTCGGCTCGAATCTTTTCCAATTCACGATTTTCTCCAAACAATCGACCATGCTCCATCATTCTGTATTTGTTCATTACTACTATAAGTCCTGCCTTTTTTGCCTTTTCTGCTGCTTCTTCATTTATTATTCCTAGTTGCATCCAAACTACGTAGAGCTTCCCGTATTTCTCTTTCATCTTGACGGTTGGGTCGACTATTGAGAGTGCTTTTACTGAGGGCCTGAAGATATCGATGATTTCAAGAGATTTTTGAGTCTCATGGGTATATCTAGAAGGCTCTTGTATGTCTTTTTGCCTAGAATTTGATCTGCAGTGGGGTTTATGACTATGATCATGTAGCCTTGATCTTGTAGATATTCTGCGACTTGATGGCTGGTCTTGTTTGGGCTTCGTGATAGGCCAATCACAGCCACAGTCTTACAGGTTCTTAAGATCTCTTCTATGTTTGTTGGAGTCAATCCAGTCTTGTCTTAGTCTCACTTTGGAAGTATTGCTCTAGTACAACCTTTTTGGGAAGGATTTCTGCGCTATATGTGTAATGATACGGGTGCTTCGGAGAGAGTTAGGGACCATTCTTTGATTCTTCCCTCTTCATGATCTGTCGAGCCGCGATTACACCAGAGACAGATGCTTGGACAAGTCCCCGTGTTAGTCCTGCACCGTCGCCAATTGTGAACAAGTTGCTTATGGGTGTTTCTAAGTATTCGTTCAGTGTTAGCTTTGAAGAGTAGAATTTGACCTCTACTCCGTAAAGTAGAGTATCTTTTGAAGCAAGACCAGGCGCGATCTTGTCTAGCGCTGTCAGCATCTCTCGTATGTCAGAAAGACATCTGTAGGGTATAACAAAGCTGAGGTCTCCTGGTATGGCGCTTTTTAGTGTGGGCGTAACTGTACTTCGATTTATCCTCTCTTCAGTTGATCTTCGCCCTGCCTCCAAGTCGCCAAGCCGTTGCACAATGATTCCGCCGCTTAACAAGTTGGTCAGCCGTGCGATGTATTTGCCGTAGGCAATTGGTTCTCTGAAGGGTTCAGTAAAGGATGTGCTGACTAGAAGGGCGAAGTTTGTGTTGTCAGTTTTTCGTTCCGCATAGCTCTGACCATTCACAGTAAGAACTCCGTCATAGGACTCCGTTATGACTTCCCCGTATGGAGCTACACAGAAAGTTCGGACGCAGTCATCAAAGAATTTCGAGTAATAGATTAGCTTAGGTTCGTATAAAGCGCTGGTAAGTTCTTCAAGGACAGGCGCTTGAACTTCTACTCGGACTCCTATGTCTACAGGGTTGTTCAGAGTTTTCAGACCAAGTGCTTGAGCTTCGCATTTTAGCCATTCAGCCCCGCTACGTCCTGGGGCGACGATGACGTATTTTGCGAATAATTTGTTTCCATCAGAGGTTTCGACACCTTCAATGTATCCGTCTTTGACTATGAGTCCTCTTACTTCAGAGTTTGTTCTTACGTCTACTCTCTTGTCTAGGAAATCCCGCATCTTCCGCAGTGTTTCTGCACATCTCTCGGTTCCCATGTGGCGGACTTTCTGCCGGATCAGCTTCAGTCCAGCGAGGGCTGCTTTGCGTTCGATCTCTTCAAAGCGGCTTTCATCAGTCCCGTAAAGGTTGTTTGGTGCCCCGAACTTTGTGTAGATCCCGTCGACATATTTTATCAATTTCTGAAGTTCTTCTTCATTTACGTACTTGGTTAACCAGCCTCCAACTTCAGTTGAGAGTGTCAGCTTTCCGTCGCTGAAAGCTCCAGCACCTCCCCAACCATGTAAGACATTGCATGGATCACAGTTTAAGCATCCATACCCTCTGCTGGCGGGGCACTTGCGCTTGTCGATGTTGGCTCCTTTTTCGAGAATTAAAACTTTAAGGGATGCCCTTTTCACTATTTCTAAGGCGGAGAAGATACCCGCTGGCCCTGCGCCCACGATTATCACGTCATAATTCAAGAGGCATCCTCCAGAGACCTTACACACAATTGCCTATCTGTAATATATCTTTAGCGTCTCTCTGTATTTGCAGATTATTTGCTGTTTCCACTGATAAAACGTTGCAGATACTGTGTTTAGGCGTCGGCTAGCATAATTTTCGCTTTCCGCTAGTCCTTGATGGCTTCTAGTAGACTCATCACGTTCCAGAGTTTCACTCGCGTGTAAGGTGGCATGTTTGGATCTTGAAGGATTTCGTCAAGAACAGAGATGGCGTTTGAAGCTCTCACTGCAGGAGTCAATTCTCCTGTTTGAAGGGCATTTATCGATTCTTTAGCTGCACGCCTTATGTTACGTGGTGTGGTTGTGTCCTCGGAGACTTGGCCTAACACAGTATTAGCTTGTCCTATTCGTTCTTCGTACTCTTTTGCTTTTTTCTTGCTCACCATAGTTGGTGCCCCCATACTTGAAATTGAGAGCAAGCCTCAAATTAGTATTCAATTATATAGTCTTTGAGGTTTTAAACTTGTCTAAAGAAATCAAGGACATTCAACACATGGTTGACTTGCTGAAGCAAGGGGCAACTCTTACTGAGCTTGCATGCCCCGTCTGTGCCTCCCCATTGTTTAGGGTACAAAGCGGAGAATTATGGTGTGGCAAGTGTGAAAAGCGAGTTATTGTTGTAAAGGAAGGGGAGACTGCGGAGAAGGCGACAAGCCAAGCGCAGATGCTATCTCTGGAGAGGACTTTGCTGATGAAGATACAGACAGTTGAGAATAGAATCAGAAATGAAGAGAATGTTGATGAGCTTCAGAAGCTCAATACAGTTTTAGCTTCTCTGTTGGAGAATCTTGAAAGATTGAAGAAGATGAAAGAGAGATAAACCCAACATGTACTCGACGCTGCAACAGCTTTCTCCCAATGAATCAGAGAATGGCTAGTTTGATCTACATAAATTTTAGAAGGAGATTCGCCGCGCATTCATCCTAATGTAGAAACACATTCTCTTGCACCCAGCGATAGTGTAATTTGAGTTCAGCATCGGAGAAGAAGACACTTTCAGGCATAGGCGCATATTGACCAAGTGTATTGAATTAAGAGTTTGAAAAGATATTATATGTCTCTTGCTAAAGCATGTTTAAGAGAGTCTGCTGATATGTACTTCGTTGGTCTTACAACTGAAGGCGCGAGAATTCTAATCACTGCTTAGGAAGTTGAACACGACCTTCTGAATTCTTTCAGCAACTTCTTTCTTTGACAATGCACCGTCGATTACTAGTAGGTCCTCTTCTTCTACCAGCTTCAGATAGGCTTCTCTAACCCTTTTTTGAGTTTGCAGAGTTTCCATCACCGACCTTTGTCTGTTGATACGTCCAATCACTATTTCAGGTGGAACGTCGATGAAAATTGACAGATCTGGTTTGATAGCTCGCTTGTTGATCTCTTTTAACCATTTTTGGGAGAGACTTGAAGCTCCTTGATAAGCGATTGAAGAGTAGACGTAGCGGTCAGATACTACGATTTTTCCTCGTTTAAGGAGAGGTTTAACTTCGGATTCAATGTGATCAAAACGGTCTACTGAAAACAACACGGCTTCAACAACCACTGGGACTCGTCGAGTTCCCTCAAGTATGTGCTTCCTCAGCATCTTACCGAAAACACCATTGCTTGGTTCAGTTGTGTAGACAGCCTCAAAGCCTTCCTTCTTCAAAGCTTCAACAAGAATGTGCGCTTGAGTCGTCTTTCCGCTTCCATCAATCCCCTCAACACAGATAAATACCCCCTTCCGCTTCGTCCTCAACTCTTGCACCAGCGTAGCTTATCATGCCTTGACATATTAAACTGATTACGCACGTACCACGTGCGCTGCCTTCGAGGCATTTGAATGACTGCCTTAGCGCGCGCATACATGCTTATATAACGCGTGTGTGGTGAGATACGGAAAACTTCAACTGGGACAACTGTCAATAACTCAGCCTGAGTTTGGAGTAGAGATGGTAATGGGTCAACGGTGGGGTGAAATAAAAGATCCTGTCCACGGTTATATCTATGTAGCGCAGATAGAGAAAGACATCATTGATTCCTTTCCCATGCAACGCCTTCATAGGCTGCGTCAACTCGCTGGTGCTGAATATGTTTATCCTGGGGCTAACCATACACGCTTTGAGCATTCCCTTGGAACTATGTACTTGGCTCAACGGTTAACAATGAACTCTAACCTCTCTCAGCATATGACTGAGGAGGAGATTCAACTAGTCCGACTCGCTGCGTTACTTCACGATGTAGGGCATGGCCCGTTCTCCCACGTCTTTGAGCATCTACTTGAGAAGTTTCTTGATAAAACTCATGAAGAGATTACGGGTTGGATCATTCGAAAGTCAGAACTCCATGACATATTGGAGAACTCAGGATATGACGCTGACACTGTTGCGAAGCTTGCCACGGGCTCACTGCACCGTAAAGGAAAAGCCTTTCTTGATCAAGTTGTTCAAAGCGCCATTGACGTAGACAAGCTCGACTTCATAGTAAGAGATACGTTTCACACAGGGGCTGAATATGGCAACATTGACATCTTCCGTCTAATTCACATGATAGATGTTCTAGACGAGAATCTAGCAGTGAATTCGGGCGCCCTTTCCGCTCTAGAATCCTTCATGCTTGCACGCATAGAATCTTTCAAGAGCATCTACTTTCACAGAGTCAGCAGGGCTGCTCAAATAATGCTTGCCATGGCTATGGAAAAAGCAAAAGACGAGTTAGGATTAGTCAGTTTTAAATCTTCTGAAGAATATCTTTCTTTAAATGATTACACTGTTTGGACGATGCTAAAACTCTGCGAGAAATCTCGAAAAATAATGGAAAATCTGGAAAGGCGCAAGCTGTTGAAGTGTGCCTACGATCAGACCTTCTACGTGAAAGATAAGACTGTTGCGAAGCTCTTCAGTACTGAGGAGATCCGCAATGAGATGCGGGACAAAATCGCAGAGATAGCAAGGGTGGAGCCGCGGTTTGTGGTTATTGACGTTCCAACACTACCATCTGTGCCCTATCATCACTCAGCGATCATGGAGCCTATGGAGATCCCGATGTTTTATAAGGGAAGAGATGGAAGGAAGGTTCCTCAACGTCTCAGCGAGATCTCAAGGATCTTTGAAGCGTTGAGAGGATTCATAAACGTCGTTAGAGTCTACACGGAAGAGAAGTATCGCGAGAAAGTAGGTGAGGGGGCAACGAAGATGCTTGGTGAACTCCCCTACTCTGCAAGAATCTCATATTGAAGAAAGGGTAGATATCGAGTCTATACGTGAGCAGTGACGTTTCAGTTAGATTCATTAAAAAGCCTGCAAAGGAAGCCTACAATACCTTTAACAATTAATGATGTGAAACATTATTTGCCTAGACATTGTTCCTACTTTGTCTTTGGGGTGTATTCTTTCAGTCTTGTTCTTGCTTTTTTGACGTATTCAGGGTTGATATCGAGGCAGACAAAATGTCTCCTTGTTTTTAAGGCTGCAATTGCTGTTGTTCCCACGCCACAGAACGGGTCTAGCACGGTTTCACCTTCAAATGTGTAGAGTTGAATACATCGATAAGGTAGTTCAATGGAGAAAGGTGCTGGATGTCCAACTCTCTTCGCGGATTCGGGAGGAAAATTCCAGACGCTTTTCGTATATTCAAGGAATTCGTCTTTGGTGATGGTGCCTCTTCTGCCTTTGTTCTCTCTCTTAAATTTTCCTTTTGAGAATATCAAGATGTATTCGTGTGTATCCCTCAATGTTGGATTTGACGGTGAACACCAACTTCCCCAAGCAGTTGATGAACCTGCGCCAGCACCTTTATCCCAGATTACCTCTCCTCTCATTAGGAACCCAAGATGAGTCATAATATCTATGACGAATTTGTGATATGGAATGTAGGGTTTCCTTCCAACATTAGCTATATTTATGCATGCTCTTCCCCCGTTCACTAAGACCCTGAACCCTTCAGAAAAAACCGTTGCTAACATTTCTAAGTGCTCCTCCAACCTGAGATCTGAGTCATATTCTTTTCCAACATTGTATGGAGGAGATGTTACCATAAGATGAACACTTGAATCGGGGATTTCGCGCATTCTTCTGCTGTCCTGACAGAGTATTCTGTCAAGAGTCTTTTGTGGAATGGGATGCTCGAATTCATCAAGCGTTTCATCTATCTTGAACCCTTGGTATAGTCTACTGTTGTAAAAGGATCTGGAATTATGAGACTCTCTTTTTGAAACTCCAAAACTGCTTGTTTTTGTACGTTTCTCTCGTTTCACTTTTCGCAGCCCAGCAAAGCACTTTGGAGTCTTCACTTAAAAGATGTCACTTAAGTTTATATCGCGGTTTCAGTATGCAAACTTCTTCTTGCTGAATAGAGTTGAAACATTGACATATCATCTCTGCGCTTTAATCTTCGCGCGTTATATGCTCAAAATCCGCGCATAACATTCCATAGTACGTTGGTGCTTGATAGGATACGAACCTTCTCTTCATCCGAACCCTTTCCAAAATGCCTATGAGGATCGCTATCTGCCATAGGCTGTCAGGTTTTGAATCTTCTATGAAGCTTCTATCAAGTTTCAGAAGCTGCTTCAGAGTGCCTTCCTTTATGGCATTTATTACTTGTTTATCGTATTTTTCGGAAGCAGGATGAAAGCCGTAAGGTCCTTTTCTGTCGTGGGCATGTCCTTGGTCTGCGCTAGCTATGAAGGCTACTTTCTTCCCAGAAGCTTCCGAGGCTTCTGCGATGATCTTCCCGAAGCCAACTAACTGTGTCAGGGGGATTTCTCTCGAAGGCGTTACAATGACAATTTCCTTTTTCTTCTTTCCTCTCTCAGATCTTCCTAGAAACCATAATGGTATAATTGTTCCCCAGTCCATTAGTATACAAGAACTTGACCCCTCGCTAGTTCCGTAGTTCGCCCCTATGACTGGTAGCTTTGCCTTCTTTGCTCTTCGGAGGATTTCTTGTGCAAGTTGGCGGTCGCATTGGAAACGCAGTTTCACTGATTTCCTATTGGCTCTTAGGCTTCCCTCAGAAAACTCTGCGGTGACTATGCCTATGGTGTGGTTCAATCTCAGGCCATGAGGTGTTGCGAGAACCAATGTAGATGGACTATGTTTTTTCATCTGCTGCGCCAAGCTCTCCATACCCCTCCTTGTTTCATTGAATGCCTCCAACTTATCTCCCGCAAGTTTGGGAATAATTTCAGTTCCATGCGGAGCTATGCACGCGTAGACTATGCCCATGAACTAGCATCATCAACTACTACCGATTTAAGCATAAGGGTTCCTCAACAGGTAGTTTTAGGGTGTTGACTTTCAGCTGCTTTTAAATCCTTCCTAGCTCGATCTGTCACGATTCTCTTTTAGATTTTCTTGGGATCCTATTCTTTTCTTTCATCTTCAGCCTTCTTTATCTATATGCTGGCGTGCAGGTTCTACGTTCTTTTTTCACCCTTCTTTCACCTTGTCTTTCCTTAAACTTGTGATTATGTGCTCGTTGAATCTTGGCTCCAGCCCAACTTGTTTTGTGCGGAAACGTATCCTCACGAAGATTACGGAGCACTGTGGGTTTCTGCATATGTACTCTGCTTTCTTCCGGTGTTTCTTCATCGGTTTTCCACAGTGAGGGCAGTTAATGCTCCTTTTTTTCCTATCTCGCGCCATCAGCTGTCACCTTAGAATCAGAGCTTTCTGTAGAGTCCCTCGTGGTAGTAACCCGGACTGCTGCTCTGCTTTCGGGCGATGTAGTGCCAGATCTTTTCCCCGATCTCTAACTTCTGCCTATGGTTCTCACAACGTAGATACCCTAACTTCGTGACCAGCGTCTTCGTCACCGTGAACAGCTGCCAAGCTATCGACGTTACCCTCCTAACGCAACTCGTATTCGAATGGGTAACGCGCACGTTTCTTTCCATCTTTCTTAAGCCTCTTCCACAATCGTTCTATTTTCATATTCAGGGCATTTCTTCATAGAAAACCTCCATCTTCTCCAGTCTTCGCCGAAGATTCTCCACAGCCTCGTAGATCTCCTTCTCCTTCTTCGCGCCTACGCAGACAATCTTGCCAGTGGAGAATATCAGAAAAACTACCTTAGGGTGGTCCATTCGATACATTGCACCTGGAAACTGCTCCGGCTCGTACATGAGGTTTCCGCCCGCGTGAGCTCGTTGGCACATGCCTTCAAGATCGACTGGGCGACCAAGGTTTCCAGAGGCAACAATGTTTTGGATCTTTATCTCGGGCTTTCCGAGGAGGATTATGCCAACTTTTTTTAGCGTTCTGGCGACTTTTATGATTGCCCTTCTAGCATCTTTCTCTGATTTAGCGCCAGTGCACACCATCTTTCCTGTTCTGAAGATGAGGGTGCACGTTTTTGGCTTTTTCAATCTAAAGGGGAGTCCAGGGAAAACTTCTGGTCGATATTCGATGTGTGGGAAAGCCTTGATTATGACGTCTAGATCTACAGGTTGATTAAAGACAGCTGAAGCAACGACGTTTTGAACACGAAATTCGGTCTTCCCACCCTCCAAGAGGCTTCCATCCACACGTCCTAGACACGTCCACACATAGAAAACGCATGTAACCATAACTGTTTCGGTTCATATTAAGAAGTTCTTCATTGTAATGTTTGGCTAGTAACGTAGGTAAAGAACCAGCACTTCTCTTGTACGAACGTACAGCCTACGTAAACTTGGAGGAAGCCTTGTTTAGAATTAAGAACGACGAATTTCAGATGAAAGTTCCCAAGAATATAGATGAATTCCGCGGGTTAATTTAAACAGGTTTCGAGTATAAACACGTAATTATAGCGACGGAAGCAAAATAATCCGTAAAAGCAAGTAGGCAAAGAAGTAGATAGCTTTATTCGAAAGATCAGTTAATTTGGTTAGTGCTCCGAGAATGGGCTCCGGTAGAAGCGTTGTTGTCTGCCGAATATAGCCCGGCTAAGTATTCCGGCCTTTCGAGCCGGAGACCCGGGTTCGAATCCCGGCCGGAGCACCAAAATTCTATCTCAAAACTCTGTCTTCTTCCTTCATCCTTTCTGCAGCTCTCTTCTGGGCCTGCTCTTCCACATACTCCATCAGTTCTTCCAAGCTCTTAAGCTCCTTCGGTCTCATAACGCACCTTTTTTCTGAGTCAATATCTCGTTGACCCGCTTTTCTATTATGGCATCACTATGTGCGCCTGCCTGAGGTTATACTTTAATCCCCCTCTTTCTCAAATTCTCCATCACAAAAGGATACTTTTCCAGACACTCGAATTCAATTCCTTCTATTCCAGTACCCCTCAGTTTTTCCCTTAATTTCGCCACTCCCTCCTCCCCGAAAACATCATGCATTACAGCGGGCCACGTAACAATTTTCCTTTCTATTAACCCTTCAAGTGCCGCAATCTGATATCTGAAGTATTTACCCTCCACTCCTGTAATATTTTCAAAACTTCGTTCATCATATCCCTTTATCGTTACCCTGACGGCAACATCAAGACCCTTCAGCAGATCCGCAAGTCCGGGCATATAGCCGAGCATCACCCCGTTTGTTTCAATGATGAATTCCGAATCAAGCGATTCTATAACCCCGACCAGATGCTCCATCGATTTTCTGCCGAGAACGGGTTCCGCACCGCTTATTCTGAAAAGACTGATATTCTTCTTTCTGGAAATTCCAGCGAGATTTCCAGTCGCCTCTTCGGGAAGATAGAACTTCCCGTGTTTTTCGGGGTGCAAGTTCCGAAAATGGTTCCAGCAGTATGCGCAAAACAGATTGCAGCCGACGGTATCAGCAGTCACAATCCCGCCATAATAGCGGGAATACCTGAACCTGTAGTACTTTCTGCTTTCTCTCTGCATTACAACTTTTTCCATTTCTTCCGCCCTTTCAACTGGATTGAATGGTTTCATGGCTATCAAAATCATGTTGTTTTCTGTTTTATTAATTTCGCGCGTGCTTCTCTCACATGACTATGCCCGTATATCTATCCTTCTGGCAGAATGAACCTTGTGTACCAATGGTGAGAAATTGTAGCCGTTTCTTACTGCAGTCGTTAGAATTGGCTCTTTTTTTATCACTGACGGCATGCATGCTTGTGCGCATTTCAATGAAGAGCACCTAGAAGTATTCTAGCCAAGCATTACGCAGGAAAAGGAAAGGGTTACAGAGACTCAAGCAGATTCATGATGAGGCAGATTTGAAGGGGCTGCAATAGTCTTTCAAGTCTTCTATATCCCATACGAGAACTCGCAGTTCTGCGGAAAACACTTTGCCAGAAAACCGTAGTCTCAACTCATCGACGACTTTCTTGTTAATATCTTCCGAAATTTCCCATTGGCCTGAATACGCCCTCTGGCTTAAATGCTCAATAAGTTCATCAACACTGTTATCAAAAGCAGTTGCGAATACAGACTTTGATGGTTTGACAAGTTCTTTTAGTTCCCACTCCCCTTTTCCAAGTCTCCGCTTTTCATATCCATAGCCTTTAAGAATGCGGTTATAGGCTTGTCGTACAGGATTTTTGCTCGCGTAGGTTATTGAAAGCATGGTTTCTCTCGTTACTCTGCAAATCTCCTGTAACACCATTTCCCACCCGCTCACCAGATGAAGAAGATGAATGCAAACTGCAGCATCAAAAATGTTATCTTTAAATGGGAGAAAACAAGCGTCACCATGAAGCAAAATCCCTACACCTTTTTCTTTTGCCTTGTTCAGCATCTTGCCTGCAATGTCTATGCCAACAACTTTGAATCCATTGTCTTGCAAGGGCTTGGCAAATCTTCCCGTTCCAACACCTGCATCCAAGATGATTCTATACCCTTTCAGTTCGTTAGCTATTGTCTTGATTAGTTGTTTCATTGCATGATTAGGTGGACCTCTTGTTTTGTCATAGATTTCAGCCACAGAGTCAAATGATACTTGAATTTTGAACATCTCCAACAGGAATACTGTGATAGTCTACAAAAGGAGTTTTATTTCTACTCTTCAGCGCAACAATGGGTAAAGGAAAAATCAATTCACTATGATTTCCAGAAGCAAATGTGCGCACAGGCGATAGCACCGTGTGGATTGAACTGCATAAGCAGGTCAATATGTAAATCGGTCGCCCTCGGTTGAAACACCTCTATACAAAGAGATCAGGGGAACAAAGAGGTAGAAGAAAGACAACACCATCGTGATCCACAAAGCCATTGCTTCAGTCACGATTTGTAACTACAATTTGAGTTTGCTTCAAGTGTTTTCAACATGTGCGTCGCTATTTAAAGTAACTTCATCCTAACGACTTATTCGAGGTGAAAAACCGTGCAAAGTGAATACGAAGCAAAAAAGGCTGGAGCTCTAGTCCACTTCGAGCGTTCTCAGCATCTCAGGGCAATGTAAGAGCTCATCTCTCTATTTTTTTGGGACAGCTCGCACAATTCTAGCGCTCGCACACAATTTGTCCCATGTTATCTAGTGGCTGGAGAGTTTGGAAAATATGGTACTCTAGACTATTATGGAAAAGGGGGATTGCGGGAGAAGCCACGAATAGGATTCGGAATATCTAATCTGGCTTCATAAAGCTGAACTTCTAGAAGACCAAACAAGTGAACATGACCAAAATAGAAGACTGGCTTGAAACCGTCCCAAGTCAAGCCACAAAAAAGAGCTACATTAATGGGATTAAAACCTTTGAAAAATACTATCAGAAGGGAATAGAAAGCCTAATCGGAGAACCTAAAGAAGCCTCAAAGACCGTTAACAAATTCTACGCATGGCTCAAACAAGAAGGCTACGCTCAGAACTCAGCTAGAGTCAAAGTTAACTCTATCGTTCAATTTCTACGATACTTTGACACTCCAACAAAAATCAGAAAGGATATTTGGAGAACTGAAATAGCTATAGATCACATTTTACAGATTGATGAAGTCCGTAAGATGTATGAAGTAGCTGATTTAAGGGAGAAGATTCTTTTGGAAGCTTTCATACTGGGTTTGAGAGCTAGAGATGCGTCTCGATTAGAGTGGGAGCTATTTGATGTTGAACAAGAACCACCGATACCGGTGACTATCAGAACTAAGAAAGAAGGGATTAACTGTTATACTTTCATAAGTGAAGAATTCAAAGAATTATTGGGGATATATCTCTCAAACATTGACAGAGCTAACAAGTATCTTCTTCAGACAGCAAGGAAGGGTCACATGGATGAGGACGCATTAAACTGGACGTTGAAGAATCTGGCTGATAGAGCCGGCTTGAAGACCGGTTCTAAGATTCATTGGCATTTGGGTAGAAAACTGGTTATGCGAAGTTGTGCTCAACTGGGAATTAATGTTTGGAGTTGTAAATTGCTTGTTGGTAAAAGCGTTAGTCGTGACATAGAGACTTATATCAACGGCATCGAGTTAAAAGAAGACTTTAAGAAACTTCATAATGTGCTTCGCCTTAAGAAATCTGGTGAATCTAGAGAAAGCAAAGAGAGCTTTAGTTATCTGGAAAAAAGAGTTAAAGACCTTGAATGGATAACTAAGAGACAACAAGAAGTCATAGCTGAGTTCCAATTAAAACTGGATGCTATTATCAAGAAGAATAATGAGGAGACGTTGAAAGCTCAGTGAGCCACGGATTTTATGAAGAGGATTGAAACTCCCTCAGTTATTGGTTATTTACTGAGAAATCGTTGTTTATCTCCTCATGTCTCAGCCATTTCTAGCTTTGACTTGTCTTCCTTTCACGGTAAATTGTAAATCGTTAGGAGTTATTTCTCTACCTGTTACTGAAAATCCAAAATCAAATTCTTTGAGTATTCTCTTACCCCTTATGGAAAAGGTTGATTGCTCATTTCCTATACTTCTACCCTTCACAGTATGTCTCAAATCTATTGGTTTTCCCCTTATACCTCTCCGAAGTTGACCTTCACTGTCATAATATACATTTTTAGGGTCTTCAACCTTTCTTGCTTGTCCGGAAACTGAGAAACCATATTCTACTCCTTGTGGAAGCTTATTCTTTGGGGTAACGGAGAATTTCACTAAAATCATGCCTTCCGGCTCAATCTGATTTTCGCCCCATTCGATCTTTAAATCCGAATGGTCCGGAGTAAATTCAATCTTTTCAAGGAAGTCTCCGGTGATATTCTTAGCATAAACGTAGACGTATGATTTCTGACCGATTATTATTTTCCCAAAGTTTATGTTGTGTAATGGTTTTTTGTCGTCTCTTTCTTCAAAGTATTGAAAGAACTGCCCTTTTCGTAACAGGTCTTCCCGAATTATTTTTTTAATATCTGGTCTTTCACTCATAGTTTATTCTCTCCTTGTAAGTTTGTAAGGTGTTGGAGATGTCAAGACCCAAATTCAGGAATTCCAACACCTTGTTTCTGTTTTTTTATAAGTGTTACTCCGGCTTAGATTTTTCTTCTTTTGTTGGAGTGAGAATGAACTTTACCTGTATCACGCCGTTTGGGTCACAAGTTGTGCTTGACGGTTCTATCCTCAAGTCGGGGTTATGAGATTCAAATACAATATCGGCTAATTTTTTTGGGGAAACATTTTTGGCAAACACGTTTAGAACGGTTTGGTCTCCTATTTCTATTGGTCCGGCAAACTCTATATTATCCAGTGGTACGGTACATTCTGCATCTTTGAAGTATCTGAATTTCTCTGTTTTCTCTGACAAACTATTCATCTCCTTTTAATTCTTCATCAATTTCGATTTCGATTTCGTCTGCTCCTTCAAATAGCGATTCATCAATCTCGATAATTTCTTCGGTATTTATGATGCTATAAGGAGTTGTTTCTTCAATATTCTGTGGTTTTTCTCCTGTTTCCTCTGATTTACAGTAACACAATCCACCTTCGCAAATCATCACGGTTTCGTTGATTTCGATTAGCTTTTCTATCTTGGCATCTGGGAATCCTACCGGTGTGCCTAAGTCTAATATTTGAAGATGGTTAACCATTGCCCCATGTAGAATATGAATTGTTTTACCAGCAATTTTCTTTATGGTTTCTTGAATTGCATTTCCACCAACGCTAAACAAGAACTTGATTCCTTTCTTGAGTTTGTCTATCAAGTTTGAAGCAGTAATTCGTATTTTAGCTTTAATTTTGTTTCCTTCTACAAAACCAGATTCTACATAGCCTACTGGTTCGCCTTTCGTATGTCTACCCATCCAATTACTTCCATAGAAAACCGGTACATCGTCCAGCGTCATCGCAATTTTCTGAGCTTCTTCAATTCTGTAGACTCGTCCATTACCGGAGATTTTATCGAGTTCCATTACGGTTGCTAGTACAAGTGCTCCTCTAACTGAGGATTCCTGAAATTCTATTTCTTTCGTGAAGAACGTGAAGCCATTTTCCATAAAGATTGAATCCATTTTCATTCACCACCTATAACTCTTCTCTTTCGGCTTCGAGCCTAGCAAGTTCCAAGCCACGAATGATATATTTGACTCGTTTTGTGAGAATTCTCCAATCGCTACCGAGTTTCTTCAAAAGTGCTTGGTAGGGTTTCCAATTGAGCTTTGGGCGAATTGGCGTGACTATTATTTTATCCGTGCCGTCAATGTAAGGCTGTGGCATCCCATATACCCTGTGTTGCTCAAAGAAAAACAAAGAATTAACTGTTAGTCTCCCTTCACCATCAATAAAGTTTTTCGTCTGGTCAGAAACGTCTTGACCTATAATACCAGTGAGAGTTTGTCCGTCTTCGTCTTCTATCGTGAACTTTGTTGCATCGGCATTTCCGCATACACCACCGCCCAGCCAGTATTTAATGCGTGGATTCAAAATTTTAGCCGGTTTATCCCTTGTTGTTATGTCGTATCCACCGTATTGATTTGGTTCTTTTATAACCGTTGGAATACTAGCATTAACATATTTCTTAAACACTGGTTTTCCAGACGCATCAAATCCATGAGCCAAACATTCGCCTTCAAGTCCTTCAAGCGTTTCCAAATTGACGACAGTTTGGGCTTCTCGTTCTCTGAAAGCAAGTTTAACTATGTTAGCCATTAATCCCACGACCTGAAAGTATTCTTTCCAGCACGTATCTTTGCCTTCGGCGTTCTAAAATTATATCCGCACTTCGGGCAAATCGAGCCATGCTTAGCTGTATTGTAATCGTAACCGCAACTGGTACATCGAAACATTGTATCTGAAGCTGTGGCTAGTTTTCCTTCCTTATGAGCTCTTCGCATTTTCTCGTTGCTACCAAAAGTCTTCCACAACTCGTTTCTGTTTCTCATGGCTTCTTTGAATTCAGGGCTGTCCCTTGGGGCTTTCTCTAAAACCGAATAAATGGCATTTACTACATCTGCTTCACTTTCATAACCTTCTTCTCCACCACCGCCTTCCGGTAGAAAAATAGATTTTCCTTGTACTACTGGTTTCTTTTTCGCTGGGGGGTTAGATTTGCTTATTCGTTCCCCAAGAACACCTTCCAAAACGTTTTTTACGTCTTTGAAGTTTGATGGCTTTATATCTTTCAGTTTGTCTTCTAGACCTTCATACTCATATGTGGACATTCTATCTTTGGCAAGTTCAAGCAAAGCCTCTTTTTCATTCTGAAACGTTTCTAAAGCTTGTTTCTCTAGAATTGCTGTTTTTTCGTCTAACTGGGTTTGTAGGTCTTCAGTGTCTTTGCCTTTCTTGAGGACGTAACGTACTACTTTCTTCGGCTCTTCGCTCATTCTTCATCCTCTCCCTTGAATAAATCTCCGGTAATTTTGTCAGTTTGTTTGAAAGGTTCAGATTCAACTTCTCTAAGTATGCCTTCTCTAACAAGCATTTCTTCTTCGCTTGAAGCGGTTTTAACCAAGACTGGTTCAGCCAAACTCAAAATGTGACTACGCCTATATTGCTCACAAACTTTAACGCAAGAGATAATCAGCTCCTCAATTGAGTGGAAACCCTTGTCTTCCTTGATTTGCTTTAGAAATTCTAGTGAATTGAGTGTGACATTTATACTCTTTCTACTACTCAATCTTAACACCTTTTATATATAAAAAATATATCGAGTCTTATAAGTTCGTGTAATACAATTTCTTGAAAAAAAATAATGAGTTAGTCTTCTTTGCCCTTCACATATCGTTTTCGGAACCAGTCTTTGTTACCGAGCAAAGTATTCATCAACATATGGTCTCCATCGCATAACCTCAGTAATTTCTCAAATAGTTCAAAGGATTTATCCTCTGCTTCCAGTCTTTGTTCTTTCGTAAAATCCCAATGGTCATTTTTGATTGCGTTGAGCCTATGTATCCCCTCAATCAATTCCATCTCAGAAAGTGACTTTTTCTCTTTTAATTCTTTAAGCCCCTTAACGAACTGTTGTTTCTCGCATTTTTCGCAAAGGTTGCTATCTCTACTGGTTATGAATGGATTGTTACATTTTTTACAAGTTTGCATTGACATTTAATCACCCATAGAAATAACACTTTTTACGTTTCATTTTTCTTTTTTTCCAGATACCTTCTACGAGAAGCTTTTATTATTTTCTCCCTGTGTTTCAGATAGTATTCCTTGTGATATTTTCGCACGGTTTCCTTGTGTTCCTCTCGATATTTGCGTCCGTATTCCTTAACTTTTTCCGGATTAGCTTTTGACCATTTACGAATGGATTGCATACATCTCTCCTTGTTTTCTTGATAATATTTGCTTTTCTCTTCCAGTCTTCTCAATCGTTCTTGCTCGTTCATTACTTCTTTTTCCTTTTTTAGTCGTTTGATTTTTTCGATTTTCCTTCTCTTTTTCTCTTCTGCTATCCCTTCTGGAGTCATAGTCCGCTTCCACTTTTCGATGAATTCTTTGTCGAAAATTTTCTCTTCATGAGTTTCTTCACTAGGCACTTTTTAACCCAAGGGTTTGCCTCACTGGGCTCCCCTCACGTCCTTACTCAGTCAACCAGTTCAATTTCGGGTTTATAGTAAACATCGAATGGAGTCCATAACATCTTAGTGTAGATTGCTTGGAGACGGTTAGCTTCTTTCAGATTTCCCTCTGATTTATTTTCTTCAATTAACTGAAAAAGTGTATTGAAGATGACTCTTCTATCTTCCATAGAGTATTTTTTGGCTATATCGAAATTTGACATTCTCTCAAGGTCTGTAATACTTACTTTCAAAACCATTTCTATTCACCGTCCTCTGAATCTAATTTGAATGGTGAATCTGGGTTTAGCCGGCGATATTCTTCTACAGGGTCTTTAGTGATTTCGTCTGTTGTGATGGGGACCGGTTTAATTTCCGGTTCTGGTTCTGGTTTCTGCTCTAAATATTCTCGTGTATATTGCTCTCTGGTTTCCCAAGGAAGTTTTTCTAATTGAATTATATAGATTCGATAAGCTTTAGCCAGCCACTTCGCATAATCGGCTTCGTCTTCAACCATTTTTATTTTTTCTATCCTTTGCTGTTCTACCAGTTTCTTCTGGTCTTCCAAAAATTTGCGGTCTTCCTCTTGGATTTTACTGTAACTCCAACGCTTCTCCAGTTGAATAAACCTTGAGTCAGTCATACAGTCTAGAGCGTGAAATCCCTTAGCCAGTGCCAGTAACATAGCACGTTTCTCATCTATCTCCAATTTAGCACATAACTTGTGTAGGCTGTCAGCCAGCACATTCGTCATGAATAAACGTTTGACATTGGGACGTGCTTTCTGTGGGTCATTATTATTTTCACTCATTAAAATCACTTACTTTGCTCTAGTTCTAGATTCTGCAATAAGCTTGCCAACCGGCGTGTATTTTGCTACCCAAGTCCTACAGCAAGAATTACACCGATACCTTCTAACTTTTCCGCTTCTGTTACGTGTGAAACCATTCAGAACGATTTCAGTACATCCACATTCGGGACATTTAATATCTATCATTTTTATACCACTGATAAATAGATTGAATAAGGGACATATAAAAGCTACCTTTTTTGAATCGTTAATACTCCCCATGATAGGATATATAAGAGCATGACGTATGTCATATGAAAAGTGCGTATTTTCTATCTTTCTCCCCTTCCCCCGAAGGGGGGGGTAGACTCCCCTTAAACAAAGCAAATATTCAATTCAAATGACCAGTCTGAAGACAATCATTCTAAGTAAGCAAACAAACAATCAATTAAACAGTTTAATTAATTGTCATCATGAGTAGTTTACCCAAGGGCGATAAGAGCTCTCAACTACTATCATTAACAAGTGTCATCCATAGATGTAAACGACCATATGGACGTAACAACCATGGGACATTTTAATCCAAGAACATTAATCCAAGAATAAATATTCTAAGAACGATTTGTTCCAAGAATAAATTATCCAAGAACATAACTACTACCATCCACATATGTCATCCATAGAACTACTATGGACCACAATTGTCACTATGAGTAATAATAATGCCTTTAACATTGTTTCTCCATATACTACCGGTATTGGCTAGGCTATGAAGAGATGAAGGGGAGCGTAGCTGTTCCTACTGGAATCCGTCTCCTAATCTGAGCCATAATCATTCTACTCAATACCAGTAACACCTTTTGAATAACCTCAAAATACCCCTCTTTTCAACAACCATTCAATAACTAGGTTCCCCTACCTAACCCACTATCACGCTATACCCATCGCCTGAGTCTATGCGTATGCTATTCTTATGAATGGTAGGGGGGTTAGAGAGTACCATCAACATAAGAGGCAAACACACAGGATATAGTATACATTCAATCATATTGAAAGGGGGATATCCATCGAACATCCGAATAAGAATGGGGTTATCCGGTTATTTATAAGAACCGGTAACAGAGCATCAGTAACCATCCGTAGACGCAGACTAATCTACTAAAATAATAAACATTACCTACATAACACTTCTATAACTTAACGATGGCATAGTGTAAGTATGATTAGATACTGGTTACTGATAGACTAAGGTATAGTGTAGTTGCTTACTGGTGTGATGTTGAATAGAGAAAATAGGGAAAGGGGAAGGCTATATCAGTTGGCAGACGGCTAAGTATAATATGAGGGGAAATAGGGTTATTGAAAGCATTAGGGCTTTAGCTCTACTGTTACCTTTAGGCTGTGGTGTAACTAGTATTGGCTGTGCGTCTTTATGTATCTCAGTATAGGTTCTATCCTTTGTTTTTGATATGGTCTTTTTTGTAATAGTTCTCAAGTTTAACGGATAGATGTTTGTAACTGTGTCTTTATGCTCAATTTTGGGTTTAGGCTTAAGGCTTATTTCGGTCATGCAATTTCACCTTTAACGCTTTCGGGTGGTGTCTCAAAACTGTGGCTTTGTGGCTCTGGTAATTCCAAAACAAAATATTCACCGTCTATTTTACATAGAAATTCACGTTTCTTAAGCGAATTGAATAGTTGCCTATGCTGTTTGTCTATCATGTGAAAGATTTTCCGTCTATCGTTATCTCCTTGACTCATGCCAAAACAGAAATTGCTAAGTCTTTCAATGATCTTGGTGCTGGAATCTGAGAGCCTTTGCATAGTGTAGACTCCAACCATAGAGTAGTTTCTTGCTGTTGCCACAAAGTCGAGAAAGAAGCCTTTGTTTACTTCTTTCGTGTTGAATATACAGTTGGCTTCTTCTATGAAATAAACATAGGTCTTTTCGTTGGTGTTTGAAAAGAGAAATTCTTCTTTTTGTTCCGTGTATTCATATCCTATTACAGATTTAATTACGTTGGCTCTATCCTCAAAATTATTAAAGCTGAGAGTTAGCACTAGAGGATTTATACAATTATTCACTGTTTCAGTTTTTGAATCAATAATGTCTCTGTTTTCTTGAGCATGAGAGTAGATTCTCCATTTCCCGATTATGTCAAAAACTCTCAGCTTTAAGGTTTGATTATAGAAAGGCGTACAGGTCTTGAATTTTTCAAAAAGGTATTGAGCCACGTATGTTTTTCCGCAACCGATTGAGCCAGAGATAATTAAGCCGGTGTTAGCGATTGACTCTAAATTGTCTGGAGTGAATTCTGTTTGGAGCATTTTAGCCTTTTTCTGTTCTATCTTTTTAAGCTTTATTTTTGGCAATTAATTCACCTTTTGGTTTTGATTAATTCAACGTAGGCTTTAGCTTCTTCAAAAGTGAGTTGTTTCGACTTAGGCTTTTTCTCAAATCTGAGATGTCTCAAGATTTCATAGAAGGAAATAAAGATCAGGATATAGAAAAGAGCCATACATGCTAGAGCTAGCGTTTCCATGTTTACCATTTCCATGTTTTTAATTCACCTTTTGGTTTTTTCCGCAAGAACTTTCTTCCCTTGAACCTTTGGCTTTGAGGTGTCTTGCGTTCTAGTGTTTTAGTCACAAGAATCTATGTCAAAACTGACTAATAAAGGTTACATGGAAAAAGAAACCAATAAAAAAAGATTAAAAAAATAAAAAATAAATAAAAAAATATTTTTTTTCGCAAAGCCACATAGGGCTACATAGACGACTTTTTTGTTTACCCTATCTTTTATATCCCACTGGAAGATTATTATTATATGCCGTGGAGTCAAGTTACATCTTACTTTTAGAAAAAGTCTGGTGTTTTAGTCAGCTTGATTCCACGGTATTCAATTAACAAATAGTTTTCCGGTTTTCAACCTTTTATATAGCACTACATAGGGACCCTTAAAAAACGAAAGTCACTTCCAAAAATAAAAATTGTCTAGACCGGTGGGGGAGTCTCTGGGGAGTTTAATCAACTGATTAAACTTTTAGAACTGTTTTCTATATTTTGTAGCAAACTTTATTTAAACACTTCAAGTATATTCTTGTTAGGGGATAGTTATGAATGAGGTGGAGAAAAGAAGCTATAAAAATCTAATCATAGGAATCATTGTTATAGTTGTAATACTAGCTATTTTGTTTATTCCGATGATACCAATTGAAGAAGCTTATAGCGTGACCGAGCCTTATGAAAGAAAATGCACTTATGTAGTGGATGATTGGAATCTTGTAGAAAAACTGGGATTCTTTGATGTCTATGTTCAGTCAGATGTTTTCATAAGAAACACAGACGCATACGACGGAACATTTCAAGTAGTTCATAAACTCTACGATATTGATGGATTATTTGGAACTGAAACTGATTCATTCTATCTTGGTGCTGGTGCAAGCCATACTTCTACTGCTACATTTGACGCGAGATGGGGACAAGACACAAGAGGGACATATTCTGTAACTGCACCTACAATTACAGATGAACATTTGGTAACGAAATACAGAACTGTCTACAAGTCGATAATTCAACTTCTTATTTATCATTAAGAGTTTAGTCTTCTAGATTATTATTCCACTGGTGTTTAATAGCTGGATAACCTTATTCTTATTCGGAAGTTCGGGAGATATCTCCATTTAAGCGAGGTTCAAATTTCTCTCTACACACTGCGCGCATTTCGCATTTTCTTTTGGGTTTTTCTAAATTCTTAAGGATATAAAAGCTGACATAGTGACAGAGCATATACTCAGGCTGGAGATTTCCACTAACTATGAATACTACACGTACCCTGTCCCCAACTTTGACCCGACGCCTAGCTATCATGCGTCAACGCTTAGCTGGTCCACGACCACCAGCTGATTCTAATGGCATTATGGATGTTATGCACGATCTAGGTTATGTACAGATAGATCCAGTGAGAGTGGTGGAGCGTAGCCATCTTTTGGTGTTATGGAGTCGGCTTGGACCGTTTGACTTAGCACACATCGACAAATTGTTATGGAAAGAGAGGAAGCTTTTCGAGGACTGGACCCAAGCCACCTCGATAGTACTTACAGAAGATTATCCGATTTTCAAAGCGTTGAAGCGTACTTTCGCAACTGGTGATCAACCGTGGGCTCAGCGGGTTCGTAATTGGATGGATAAAAACAAAAAGTTTAGTCAGTATATTCTCGCCCAACTTCGTAAGAAAGGACCTATGCTTTCAGAAGACTTTGGAGACAAGTCTGTTGAAGATTGGCGTTCCACTGGGTGGACCGCAGGTCGAAATGTTGACATGATGCTTCTCTTTCTTTGGGCTCAAGGTAAGATTATGGTCGTTAGACGTGTAAAAGGTCGGAAGTTGTGGAACTTGACCGAACAGTACTTGCCGGATTGGACACCCCAAGAACAGCTATCCGACAGTGAGGTCTTTTTACGTGTGGCACAAAAGTCGCTGTGGTCCCTCGGTGTTGCGCGTACGACGCACATCAAACAGCATTACATTCGTCGCTGTTGTAGGGATATTGATGATGTCCTGTCTGAACTTGAAGCAGAAGGAAGTGTATCTCGCGTGGAGATCCGGGAAGGTAAACGAGTCTGGAGGGGATCATGGTTCGTTCGTGCTGATGACCTGCCATTACTTGACAGACTGGTTGCAGGCGAGTGGGAACCGCGCACAACTCTACTCTCGCCTTTTGATAACTTGATCGTTGATCGCAAAAGAACGGAACAGCTTTTCAACTTCAAGTTTAGATTTGAACTCTACGTGCCGAAGGCGAAAAGGCAGTATGGATGTTATGTGATGCCGATTCTCCATGGAGACCGTTTGATTGGTCGAATTGACCCTGAGATGGATCGAAGGAAGGAAGTGTTGAAGGTTAATGCTGTCTACGCGGAGTCTGATGCGCCTGTAACAGAGAAAACGGGAAAGACGGTAGCTGATGCAATCAATGAACTAGGTTCTTTTCTCGGAGCCAAAGAAATCGTTTATGGCAAGAAGATCCCGACACGATGGAAGAGCCAACTCAGCTAAAGCTCCCGCGTCAAGCCCCAATAATCTTCACATCTTCTACAAGGATTGACGGCACAATGGCATGTGGGAAACGTTTGCTGTCATTGCCAATCTGGGAGATCTTTTTGAACCAGTCAAAGGCTACACCAAAAACCATTCCGCCCCTCACAGGGTTTAGTATTTCACCGTTTTGTATGAAGAAAGCTTGAGAGAGCTGAGCGCTGATTACTCCGGAACCTGCTTGAGGGAACCCTGCCATCGACTCGACGAGAACACCTTCTTCGACCTCAGAAACTAGCTCATCTCTTGTCTTGTCTCCTGGTTGAATCATCAAGTTTGAAGCGTATATTTCGGGTCGGGTTCTATAGCCCTGACCAACTATTGAGCGAACCATATCAAACCCGCCTGGAAAACGAGAAGCATTCCCGCTGTTTCTCATTTTCAAAGCGTTCGCTGAGGTAGCGTCGTGAAGGAAACCCACAAGTTTCCCTTTGGGGATCAAAGCGGTTTTATGGGAAGGACAGCCTTCTCCGTCAAAGCTCCTAGAAGCGAAACCTCCTTCAAGCAGGGCATCGTCAATCACTGTCAGATTCTCAGAGGCTACAGCTTGGCCGAGCTTGTTAGCCCAAACAGAACTTCCAGCGAACACTGCGTCTCCTTTTAAGGCGTCAGTCAACACGTCAAAGAGTTGGTAGGAGACTGCTTCGGGTCCGAAGATTACTGATCCTTGAAAGCTCTTCAAAGGTTTGGGGTTAAGCAGGTCAACAATCTTCTTCCCAACGTTCTCCCCTAGCTTTTCAGGTTCCAGATCAGCTGATCTCTTCAACATGAGATCATAGCAGCTGCTAGTTACTTCACCATTTTGCTTTCCACTGCCTCCAAGATAAGCTAAAGCCCTTGTCCCACGTTCCTCAAAATCAACTCCTGAAGTATTCATGATTCCTCGCCACTCGGATTCGTAGAGAAAACGTCCATCCTTCGCGATAACTCGCTTGCAGAAACCTTCAGCAGCAGTAATAGCTCTATTCGCTCTGTCTACGGCTTCTTCAACCTCAATGGCGGCAACTGCTGGATCAAAGAGTCCCTTCACCTTCGGTGGACTGCTGCCTTGAGGAAGCATGAAATGAGGAACCTCAGAGCTGACTTTGGCAATGGAGAATGCTTTCTCGCCCGCTTCTAGAATAGCCTCTTGGCTCATAACGTTGGTGCAGGCGAATCCCACCTTGTTCCCAGCGACTGCGACTCTGAATCCTACGCCTGAGTCGTCTACTCTGTTCTGCGTTAAGACTTGGGAGTTCCTGATTGTCACCTCAGTTGTTTTAGCATAAGTGAAGAAGGCTTCTGCATGAGTCAAATCCTTCTCCTCAAGTCTTCTGATCACCTTGCGCACAGCATCTCTCAGAAAGCTCCAATCAGTCATCAGTTTCATCTCCCTCCTGCTCCTCCAACCATCATCTCACATCGAATTGCAGGAACAATCCGTCCTTGCAGAGCAAATTGATATTTGCCACAGGCACCTGGACGCAGAATCGCCTCCTTGCCCACTGCATCAATAGTTTTGAAGACTTCAATAGCGTTTCCCGCTACGTTTGCGCCCCGGAATTCTTCAGCCAGCTTTCCCTTCTGTATCCGCTTCGCATTCTGGAAGCCAAAGGTGAAATCTGCGTTGACATCTGCTTGACCACCAAACGTGCCCTCAAGGAGAAGTCCTTCTTCAACACCTTCGATCATCTCCTCTAATGAATAGTCACCTGCTTCGATGCCGATGTTGGTTTGCCTAATCAGAGGCTCGACGCTGTAGTCCCAAGCGTGGGCGTTGCCTGTTGGGGAAACGTTGGCGAGTGCAGCGCTTGTTCTATCATGCATAAATGAGGTTAGCACCCCCTTCTCGATTAGGTTGGTTCGCTTGCATTCAACTCCTTCATCGTCGAAGAGGAAGAAGCCTAACCCATTTGACGTATGACCAGAATCGTATATTGTGATGAGTTCAGAAGAGACTGGTTGATCCATCTGATTCCCGAAGCCTCCTCCTGACATAGCTAAGTCAGCCTCTAACGGGTGCCCAATGGCTTCGTGAAGCATGGTTGCGCAAAGAGTAGGATCTACAACAACGTGGAACTTTCCAGCGGGAGGAGCTTTAGCGTCTAGGAGTCGAACTGCCTTCTCTGCAGCAGTCTTCCCCAATGAATGAGGTGAAGTTTTGTCGAAGAGTTCCATTCCACCCGTGTGTCCAAGGTTTTCTGAAGCCGGACAGAACCGAGCATTCCGTTTTGCGAGCACATCAACAAAAAGCAGCACTCTGGTACTGCTCTGATGAATGCGCGATCCTTCTGAACCCAAGAAGAACTTATCATCCTCAATTGTCATAAATGTCGCCTTAACATCAGCAACGTTCGCTCCTACCTCTTTAGCTCCTCTGTACGCTTCTCGAGGAATCTCCACAATCTCTTCCATAGGGACATCCCGTAAGGGTTTTCGAGTTGGCGTCGTCTCATCCCGCTTCACAACCGGAACGGGCTCAAGGGCAATCTCTTCATGCTTCAGTTTCAAAGAGGCCTTAGCGAGTTTTATGGCGTGTCTCAACATTTGTTCAATGTTTCTTGCGGCAACTAAGTTTGTGGAGCTGAACCCCCAAGATCTTCCGGCAACTAATGCTCTTACACTCCCGCCGCTCAGGCTGATGCTGGAGAAGTCATTGACAACACCGTTCTTGATGGTGCAGGCAACTAACCTTCTCCTCTGACCACGTAGCTGAACTAAATCTGCTTGATTCACCATCTCACTCTGCAGGCAATCTTCTAAGATCTTCAAATGGAAAGTCAACTCGCAGATATATTTGTCAAAGCCACGTTAAATGCGTTAACAAGTTAACGGTCTAGTTTCAGCTAGATTCCAACCTGCATGCCTGCATCATGGCATTCACTTTTGCCTCTGGAAATCATCATGAGAAGGTAGATGAGCTTATTTCAAAGAGTCCAAACTTGATTTTTGCCTCTTCTGGGCAAGGCTTAGGAATGGATAAGACGTTTATCTCACTCCATAAAGACTATTCAGACTATGCGAAGTTCGTAAAAGAACTTGAAAGCAAATGGAGAAAGCATCTAACCAAACTTGACAACTTCATCATAAGCCTCAAAAGCGACAACATCCATAGACAAATCACCTTCAAATACTTAGCAGATTACCTAAAGAAGAATGGAAAATAAATCACGCTCCTGAACAAACAGCTTTTTATTTATAGTTGTCTGACCTGAAAAACGGTTAGAAAGCGAGAAAGCCAATAGATAAAAATTGAAATACAATAGTAGACTTTATATTCTGTTGCAAACAATAGACATTCATGGCAGAAGTATTCATTAAGGTGTTGGCAAGCACACCAGTGGGGAGGAAAGAATGGTTTTTTCAGAAGAAGTTGTAGAGCAAGCATGGCAAAGATCAGGGGGCTACTGTGAGTGTCGTAGAAGAACTCATGGTCATCATTACGTTAGACGCATGCATGCAATGAAATGTTAAAGTTTGAACCTGAGTTAAATACTCTGGAGGCGCATCACCGCCTAGCCCCAAGTGAAGGGCAGAAAGAGAATCAGAACAGAAAGGGAGGCGATAGAGTGAACAAAGAGCAAGAGGTATGGTTTCTTGATGACTATTTCGGATGGTTAGAACGGTTACTGTTGAAGGCGTGGCGATATCTAAAAGGATGGAAAGCTATGTCGATCATCACCGCAACTGCCTTATCAGTCACCATCTGGGCTCTGTTCATTCTGTGGATCGTCGCAGCTTCCGGGCAGTGATGGTTATGATGGTTGTACTGCTGTCTCTCGTCTGTTCAACCACATGGGAAAGCGTCAAAGCTTATCGTAAATGGATGAAGATGACGAATATGGAAACTTTGCTGAGTTGGATAAGTGCTAAGGGTCTTGCATGGTTTCAATTATTGGCTGTAGTGAGTGCAATTGTCTTATTTATCTCTCTTATTTATCCTATTCAATGTATTGAAAACAAATATGTAGCTGTGATTTCAAGTGGTTTTTTTCTCTTTGGAATAGTCGAATGGAGCCAATGGAAAGGATATTCTGAATGGAAGCAACATAAGTTCGAACTAATCCATGAACCGTATTGGGAAAAGGAAACAAAGTATTATCATGTAATTCTCAAAATCACAGCATTGTTCCTAATTATACTCCCATTGTTAAAACTGATTTTCGAAATCGAGATAATTCCATTTCCTAAATAGAGCAAACTTCTATGTAGATATTAAGCGTCTAGATGTGACAAATGCAGAAAAGTTATAGCAGAACCAAGAGAGTTTATTAGGGTAACGAAAGGCAACATTTGATTCTGATTTTTATTACTTCCTATGCATTTGCGAAAATGCTAAATAGGCTAAAGCCAAAGTAGATAAGCACCTTCTTTAATTCAAAAAACTTTGAGAAGGTTTCCTAAATGGAGAAAACCTTGAAGAAAATGGAAAGACGAATATTAAAAGATTTTCTGGACATTGCAATACTCTCAATCTTAAAGGAAAATGAGGACTTAAACGGTTATCAAATTTTGAAGAACATACACGACAAAGTTGGAATTCTCGTAGGCTCTGGAACTATTTATTCAACGCTTTACGCTTTAGAACGTGAACAATTTGTTAGGGGACTGGCACACTCTAAGTCTCGAACTTATAAGCTGACTTCAAAAGGTCACAATAAACTTAGAGAAATAGATAAGATAATAGAGGCTTTCAACCTATTCGTGACTCGATTTTGCAGTGCTAAAGTAAAACCTATTCAACAGTGACGCTTTGAACCTCTTTAGCCCAAGGAATTACCGATAGACGTTCAGAAAGCTCCTTCTTTATTTCCTCTTCTATGCTGTCATTAGCAATATCGCTACATTCCTTAACCAAAGAAACAATAACAGTCGCTTTTTTCAAGACTATCCCCCATATATACCGTAGTAAAACTAAGATTTATTACTTATGTAAAATCTTCTATATAAATGGGGAAAACTTAGCAGAATTTCATAAATTTTATACAGTATCTCCTTTTATGATGCATTGGTTGAGATGGATAATAAGGTTATCATGGGCGGAGTACTTTTCGTCTCCACTATTCTAGTGATGTATCCCATGATTACAAATTATTTGGATTTAGAGGAGTCTATCAGTGAAAATCGCTATTTTGACGCAATAACTCTGCGAGCACGAGATATTTTAAGAAGTCAGCTAATAGGGTTCTCTCTGCTATTTGCGACTCTGTTTCTAATGCTATATTATGTGAAGTTAGAAGACGGCACTTCATCTACATCTACAGTAGAACAAACCACGCTTCCAAGCACACCTTCTCTGAGTAAACCTCTAAGTAAAAAAGCCAGAGACGGCATCTTTGTTCTCAGTGTTTTTGTCTTCATAGTAGCTTACGTGTGGCAAATGCTAGATATAATAAACTCTCAAACAATGACTTCTCCTATTGACTTTACGATGTTTCTAATGCCTATGTTATATTCTCTCGCAGTCTCTGCCGTTGTAGGCGTCATAGGTTACTTGATAGCTAAAATCTCTAATTCCTCTATCTCTCTCGTAAATGATGAAAGCTATGAACGTAGAACATTCATGAAACCAAAATCTCCTAATGAACCAGAAGAGCAAGATTGGTATAAACAAGCATTGAAACAACACCAAATTGATGTTACCGAAGACACATCAAAACAAACAGAGGATTTGGAAAACTTAGAACCCGAAAATAGCTAAAATTGAAGCTAAAACTCCTCAATTAAATAAAGTAGAAGTTAGTCCATCATCATTTATTAAGCTCTTATGCGAAACAGCTTTCTTATACGACACCTTACGATATATAAAGCTAAGGATTTCGAAATAGAAACTTTCGCTTTCTTCGGATTTCCAAAAGACCGCTGTGCTACAATAATGCTCGCTACCACAATAGACTACTTAGAAGGATCCACAAGTCTGGAAAGAGTATTCTACTGCCTCTATGACAGAAAAACTCTTAAAATCTTTGGACAAACACTGGAACTTCTAATCTCAAAACATTGATGGATGAAACGGGGATACCTCGTTAATCTGTTGGGCAACCCCGTTTTTTCTGATGCTTTCTCGTCTTGAGTAGATACTTTGAACCCCATTCTAGGGATAACAGTCCCATTCTCGACCGTAATTGCTTACGATAGTGACTATGTCGAATATGTCGATTCGACCTCCAGGATAGGCTAAGTCTGCTCCGGGGAACCAGTTTGAATCTGGTACACTGATTCCTTGGCTAGCGTACGCGCTAACTGACCGCACAACATCGAAGATGTCGATCTTGCAGCAACCATCAGCCTTCTTGGTGAAGTCTACCTCGCCAAGTGGTGGAGTATCCATCGGGTAGAACGGATTGCGCCTCAACGTGAGGTAACCACCCGCTCCAGGCACAAAGTCGACTGCGTAGTACATGCCTGCACCTTCAAAAGCGTCTTGCCAAGATAAGCATCCCGGGTAGTAGCCATGAGCATCGTCAGTTGCCAGGTATGTTATGTTTATGCTGGCGCCTAAGTATGAGTGGTTGATGATTCGCACATCCGCGTTATGTGGTCCATCTTGATCCTTGTAAATGTCGTAGTCTGTGCCGAGGACTAGTGGTGTACCTTCTGACTCAGCGCTGAGCACATAGAAGACTGGCTCAGTGCAACTAACATATCCTGTGGATGCATCAACGGTAAGGGTCTCAGTGACTGTTTTGCTAAGATTACCCTTATTGTACCAGTTGAAGGATTTTATGCTCGTTCCACCCAAGTAGGTATTCCAGTAACCTGGTAGGTTCCATAGGATCTGGATGGTGTACGGGTCGAGGATGCGGCAGGTCTTAATGTCTATGACGCCATCGTTGTACCATGCATCCCCCAGCTGGTATTCGTACCAGATTGAGGCGTAGTGGTGGGTCATATTGGCATGTTCTAGTTGGTTGCCCGTTACAGGCTCAACGAACCAAGCATCATCTCGGTAGGTTTGAGTGACGTTTGATTTGATTGTTGCATCGTCTGGGTCAGTCCATGTATCAACTGTCCAGTTAAGGACGTAACCGGGCTGATCAATTGATTGGTCGTATGGATGTACGTCCATACCGCTGTATAGATCCATTCTAGATAAGCATTGGTGGTCATATTGCCCGCTTGAATAGATCTTGTTCATAGCATCTGGTGCATGGGCAAGTCCGCATCTAATTGGGTCACCTAGCACCTTATAGGCGTTCATTAACATGTAACGATTTATAGGTCCAATTTCCTCAGCGTTAACTACACCCAGCAAATCGCTGCTCCAAGCACAGAAGCCTTTAGGACTAAACAAGGGAATTGTAATATACATCTCACACCAACCGTATCCCAACAATTTCTTAGTGTTCTCCCCTAACTCATCGTAACTGGCAGGATAGCGCGCTTTGAATAAAAGCTGATCTAATATGGGGTAGTTTGGCCCACCATCACACCGAAATCCAGTAACGTAATTTGACGACCAGGGTTCATATGGGGTTCTGTATAGACCATATAATGTTAATGAAGGGAATCTTCCAAGGCTCCATCCACTTGTATATAAGTGGTAATCCAAGTTATCCATAACTCTAGGGTAAAGCACTGCTGAGGAAGCTTCAAACTGGTTCACTGGTATACCCTGTTTCCTGAGGTTGTCACAATGGTGTCTTCCTGCGCAGATGCGTCTAAGGTCATCTGTTCGGATACAATAGATTAGTGGATCTAGGTCTTGTCCTGGTTTCTGCGGGTGATCTGGAGGATAAGTTCGAAGAAACTCTGCTGAGCCTGGGCATGACGGGTCATAATGTGGGTTGGGGGTTATCCCCTGAGTCCACCCGTCAGAGTCCAAGATGGAGGCTGCTTGTGCAGGATCGAATTCCAGTCCTGTGCCATCTTCATACCAGCACGAAGTGTTTCTCCAGCCCCTCTGCACATACGCGATCGGCTGGTCAATCCTGTCAGCAATGCCACCGCAACAGTGTGAAACGACGTAGGTTTTGTTTATCAGTAGTGTGAGTGCTTTTCTGAATTGGGCGCCTTGGATGCCATATGTAGGTGATTGTGTACCTCGATAGCTTGGAATCGTGCAATTGTTATTTATGTCAATCTGATACATACCTCGATCACCTACGCCGCCGAGAACAATGTTTGAGTCAGCAATCGCATCAGCATACAAATCTGTTGTGATCCTATCACCAACTATGTCAACCTCACCAGCCTTCAACGCTGCGTATGCCGCCTCCAAATCTTCGTAGAATTTGATGATGAGATCTTCTGTTCTCGATCCTTTGTCCGACATCACTTCCATAGTGCTAGAAGCGTTTACAAAGATTGCAGTCAGCAAAATGAAGGTTAATGCTGGGAAGACTATTCTACAGCTTATGTTCAAATGATCTCTCTCCCGGGATAATCCGCGCTCCCTAAACTAGGGCGAGACACAATGGTATTTAAGAATTAGGGAACATTCTTCTATGAAACAGCGCGCATGTAGACTCTTACATGTACAGCCTATAAGAAATATACCTGCATAGATATAATGAACCTATCTGGTTGCGCGCATATTAGTGACTCAGCAAAAGCCGCCTTGAAGGACTCTGCAGCCTCAGAGCCTAGAGAAGTCTTGCTCTTGATGGGCGAGTAGTGTTTGGCGCTGTCTTTCTAAGAGGTAGTTCACTATCTAGATATTTCTGACCGTACATCTTTCTGATTTTCAGGTATTTCACCGAGTCTCTTTCGAATATGCTGATTTCCCCTTCAAATAGGTCAGGAATTGCTTGAACTTCCTGTGGAAGGTGCATGTAAGGGTTCATCACTGCGAGAGTAGTGAAGCCCTTTGACTTCAAATCTGGGATAAGACTGGTCAGCCATCTTCTTGTGTGGACAGCACCATGTTGCAGAAGAACATCGGATACTATTTCTATGCAAGCTCTTCCTTGACCATCTTGCGAAGTCGGCAATGTGCGGAGTATTGATATTAAAGCAATGTTTATCTCAGTTAAATTTTCTACACCTTTCAACTTGAATACGTTTGGAAGAGCCTCAATGATTGTGTCTGCTCGAGGGTTGCACAGGAAAAGATAGAAGTTTGACTGAAACTTCTCTGCAAGTCTCTTCACTCCTCTCGCTTCAATAGTTATATAAAGGGTAAGTTGACCACTTCTTGCTCCTCCTTCCAGAAATCTCCGGATCAACATGTCTCTCTCATCGCAGGAAATCGAGGTCAATATGACAGCGTAGTTATGAGGAATTCCACCGAGTAGCAAGCTGTCGAGTTTGCCATATCCTGTGTTGATGCGACCAGGAAGAATATTTTCTGAAACTTCAATCGTCTCTGGTCCGAGTTCAAAGAACGTCTCATGTCCCATACCATTCAAATAGCCAATCCGTGGCTTCAACGCAAACACCCCTCGGTCTAGAACTCTTAAACTTAGCCTAATCTCTTCTTTCTTGTCGGGATCAAGTCTTTTCCTATTCATATTCAATCGGTTATTATCAAGGTGACAGTAATCTGGCTTGGCAACAAGCTCGAAGTTTACTGGAAGCATTTCCTCAATTACTGTTAGGAAGATAGGTGTTCTTCCTTCATTGACCACGTCGATTCGAAGGTTTATAGTTTCACCAACTCTTCCTGTTCTTGATTCAAGAATCAGCTTCGCCCGCAGACCATCGCCAGACTTTGCTTCTAGAAGCTGTTCTACTACCGGTAAAGGCACTCTCATGTAAACCTTATTTCCCACTAAAACCACATCTTCTAGGGCGTTCAGCCTCTTCATGACAAAGTTGAGTCTCTCACTCGACTCTTCTACTGATGATACATTCTCTTCCTTATTCAACAACGACGCTTCCTCTGGTGGCTTTACATTAGTGGCTAGTTCTCACTATTTTGGGAAATCAACCTTTTAAGCCTTGAACTTCGTCAACACCACACATATACCTTGAGGTAGTAATTAATCACCAAGTTTGGTGACAATGAAAGCTTGCAGGGTGGAGGGACTCGGCAGCATTTTTCATTCAATAATCTGCCCTGCAAGAAGCTAGTTTGACGTTATTGCAAAGCTTAAATAAGAATCTCCAAGAAGGTAAATAGGAGACAACAACGTCTATGTCTACTCCCACTTTTGTGAAGAGCGTTGTCAAGACTTGTCTTCGAATTGGTAAAGGCGACAGGGTTATTCTATTCACTTGGCGTCACACACTGGATTTAGCAGAAGCTTTCGCGATAGAATGTAGAAGAGCCGGAGCACAGGTCCTTACTGAATTCGACACTGATGAGGCCTTTTACGATAGAGTCCTCAGCCTACCCTTGGAAGACCTCAAATCCCCTAATCCATTTGGCTTAGCCTTAATGAACATAGCTACGGCTGAAATAATAATCTCAGGACCCGAGAATCCTGAAAGATTGAAGCAAATCCCAGCTGAGAAATGGAGTGCCCTGGCTGAAGCTGACAAACCTTTCCTAGACAAGTTTTTACAAAGAAGGATTCGTGGGGCACACATATCCCTGGGATATGTAACGCCTCAAAGGGCAAAAACTTACGGCTTCAAATACAGCACATGGAAAGAGAGCGTAAACGCCGCTTTAGATGTCAAGTACAAAGGTATGCAGAAATTAGGAAAGAAGATTGCAGGTGCCCTGGAAAAAGCACATGAAGTCCACATTTCAACTGCTAGAGGAACCAACTTGACGTTGACATTGGAAGACAGACAGATCCACATCCATGATGGTGTAGTCGACGAAGAAGACCTTAAGAGAGGAGCAACCTTTGTGGAGCTTCCAGGTGGAACTGTTCAATTTGCCCCCTCAGAAACGGGCGCAAATGGAGAATTCGTGTCAGACATTCCACAACCACAATGGGGCTCGCTAATTCATGACATCAAAATGATCTTTAAGGATGGTAGATTGTTATCTCTGGAAGGAACGAAGAATATTGGAATTCTTAAAGAAAACTGGGAAAAAGCGACAGGAGACAAGGACAGAATAGGAAGGCTTACGTTTGGAATAAATCCGAAGGCTAAGATCGGCTTCGTAAATAGCCCAATCGTCTTGGGAACAGCAACTCTAGGCATAGGTGAAAACAGGGCATTAGGAGGCAGAAACGAGAGTGAATGGAGTTTCGACATCACAACTACAGAACCAACTGTCAAGTTAGACGGAAAGGTAATCATGAAACACGGTAAGTTTTTGATATAGACTTTTGACTCTTTGGAAGCCTCGTCTTCAGTTGTACGCGCGTATTTAAGACTTCATCTCTACTGTCAAATAGACAGCTAAAAACACATAAGTTATCAAAGGGTGTCAAGAACCAAGTTGCCCAAAAAAAGATACTTATTAAGCGACAACTCTACGCTACACACCAAAAGAAAGTATGGGTTTGAGTCGCTTTCTTGATCTCCCAAGCGACTCCTATTGCTTTATGGCATCTACAAGCTTTTGACTGCTTTCTTCATGTGGCTTATTGCTTTTTCTTCTAGAGGTTTGACTTCTCTGAGGATTCTTGCGCCTTCAACTCGGTCGTCCAGTTTCATTTCACCATGAAACTTGAACGGAAAGATCTTTGTGAACCGTTCCATCAGCTGTGCCCCTTCCTCATAGATCTTGGCCGCTTTCTCCAGATCTTTCATTTGTTCTCCTGCAAATTTCTTTGCCATTCGTTTCAGAAATTCAGAAGCTATCCATCGACCTTCTGCGACGCAAGCTCCTACGTAGCTGTTGCCCATGTAGTTCTGCTCTTTTTCCGGAAGGTTCACCTGAACGTTTGCCCATTCGTCTAGCGCCGGTGGACCCGCTGCGTAGTTCTTGAGAATTGGCATATTGGCTGTGGCGAAGTTAAGGGCTCTTTCAAGGGCTGCTTGGTTTATTGACGGAGGGTCAAGCTTGACTCGGTCTCGGAAGAAGAAGGCATCGATGCAGCCAGGAGCCTTTAGGTCGTGAAAGGGAATGGGATCTTCATCTTTGTCAGGATTTGATAATCTCCTAAATGTGCTTGTTAGGTATGAGTTGTCTTCGTATCCGTTGACTATTCCGTATTCGGGTACTACTAGTCCCCAGAGTACGACTGGTCTGTCTCTCTTATCTATTTCCCGTTTGATTTTCTCGAACAGCTTCCTCACTATCTCGATCTCTTCAGGAGTAGGTTCGCCTTCCTTAGCCGGATAGGACATCGGGTATTCATAGTGCTCTATGGACCATCCTAGGCTTTCGGTTCCTTTGATTATCTGTTTCCAGGTTTCGGGTGGTAGGGCTGTTGGTCCAGAAGGGCAAGTTTGACCTTTTGAAACGTTTATGATGAATGCGTAGCCTGAGTAGCCTCCTATGTCAACGAGGTCGCAGTCTACTCCTAGTGCTTTGAGAGATCCAGCCATGGCGCCTGTGTAGGATAGCCAACAGTGTTGGTACTCAGCTTTTTTTGTAATTATTTTTTTGTTCAATGGTTTTCCCTCGATTAATCGTTTGGTGTAGCGTCTGCTTAGTTGCTCTTGTCTTTTCTCCTCTCTGTGGGATGATTCTTTGTAGACTGTTGCAGCTGCATTTAGTAGTTCTTTGCCGTCATCTGTTAGGCGGTATTCTCCTCTGGCTGCTTTTGAGAGGAGTCCTTTCTTCATTAGGAGTTTCAGGTGGTTGGCTAGGGCAGTCTTTGAGAGTTTTGTGTGTTGCATCAGCTTCGCGAATTCGTGCTCTCCTTGGAGTAGAAGGGTTAAGATTTGTATCCTTGCAGGGTGGGCGGCGGATTTTAATAGTTCAGCTATTCCACTGGGAGATTCGAGGAGGATCTTCTGAAGTGCGTTGTCATCTTGCTTGGTCATTGAAGCTACACCTTGCGTGGCTAAGGTGTTCTGTTGCTTTCCTATAAAAGTTGCGGTATTGGTGAACGTAGGTACTAAGTTTCGTGAACATAAAAAGGAGGGACAAACGCATGCCTACGGCGGCAAGCGTGCCAGCGATTTGGGCATCAGACCTACGTGAAACTCGCGTCAGGCTCGTCTTAGGAGGTTGTTGAATTCGTCGGTATCAACACGGGAATTCCATCTGCGCCAATTATCAGTATATCAATGTCAGGGGCAATCCTCTGCAATGCTTCTACCCACAAGTAGAGCTCTGCAATTCTCGTCTCGTTTCCACTCTGACCAACGGACTCAAGAATCATCTCTATAGCTTCCCTAGTTGCGTTTGCTTCAATAACCTTTGCTTCAGCCTCTCCCGCAGCTTCGATTATGACTCCTTGAGCTGTCGCATTCGCCATTATCAGTATCCGCTCTCTCTCAAAATCTGCCTGAATCTTCTGTTGCTGTGCTACAAGTTTGTCTTCTATAGACGAAGTGTATTTGATCGGATAGCCAATGTTTTTGAGGTCAAACTCAAAGCGTATCAGTGCGCCTGCCAATGATGGTTCTTTCTCCACCCCCTCTATCATAGCGGCTTCAATCTGGTTCTGCACAACGTCTCTAAATTCTATTGTTTCAAGCGCGGTGAAGTTCTTCGTAACAAGTCTAATGGTCTCTTCCACAATGGATTGAATAGCCGTTTCTTTGTAGTTTAGTCTTGGATAGTTGTTGTAAAGGTCTCTGAGTTTGTCAGGATTGAGGGACCATCTGATTAGGATAGTAATCTGCATCTCAAGCTGATCCGAAGAGAAGCATGGAACAGTAGCCTCAAAGGACTCTGTAGCGTAGTAGATGTCAATCGCAGACACCCAAGGTGCTTTGATAACGTATGTGGGACCCATCATGGGTTCACTCGTTGATTGTGTGAGGGGATCCACAAGTATCAGCGCATGTCCCACGTCGACTGACTTAACCATGACTAACCCAAAAATTACTGCAAATATGAGGATAAGCCCCAATATGGTAGTTAGTATTATTTTGCGAGAATCGCCGAATTTAACTCCTTTCCAGTTATTTTCCTCTGTCAAAAGTTCACCTCCTACATCATCCTAAACCGATGTTTCGAAAGAGTCTAATTTTGAATGTCTAGTTATCGTCAACGGGTTATTAACATTGCGTATCCACTTGAGATTTTGGTTTAGGTTCCTTTAGGCTACTCGGGCTTCTTAAGGTTAAGAAATCACAACTATGTGAGATCTGGGTTTCTTCAGGTTCACAATGGACTCTTCGGGTCTGCCTTGCCTTCCCGTGTGTTAGGGGCTCTTGGAGAGATTCATCTTGTCTTCTATAGCTTCTTTGAAGTGAGAGGGATTACTCGGCGTTATCAGATAGTTTCCGTGAATCGCCTTTATTAGAAGCCCATCGCTGAAATTTGTAATGCACAAAAATGCTCTTCCTAGACCAGGAATGTGATAGGTTCCTCCGTGAAAGCTGGCGCCGAAAAGCCTGATCCCAAAAGGCATCATCGTCGTCTCAACAGAGGTGATGGTTTTCAGGGGGATAGTCTTCCCTCCTCCTATGAGTCTAGTCGTCTTTATGATGAGTTCTTCGTCTGTTAGGATATATCTGGTCCGGAGAAGAGACAGCAGTATCAGTAGTATGATAAGTCCTACGAAGGCGGAAGTTGCTGAGGCCGCAATTCCAACTATTCCCATAGGCGTGAAAAAAGCAGCGTAGAGAAAGATTCCCGCTAGGGCTACTATGAAAATAACTAGGATTTCATATACTAAGGCTATTACCCTTGAAACCTTAGGCTTGTTGATTACGTTCATTCAAAGAACCCTTCACTATATTTCTAGAGCTTTCCCTATTCTTCTAAGTTTTGCATATGCGCACATTTACAATCATCTGGGCACGAACAGGACGCATATGATTTGCAGTCGTAATGCTTTAAGCATTAACTCAGAAGACACATGGCAGAAATTTTGCAGTCATCGAAAACTTCTGAATTCAGGTTGCAGCAGGTGAAGGTGCATCCTGAGGGCGTTGAGTCCATAGTCGTGCAAGGTTTTCACGAATCCGCTCAAGATGAATCTCCGGATGGAGAAATAGGCTTTCACTCTGTAGTCATTCATGACGTTTCCAACTTTTCTCAATCTGTAAGAGAGCTCGATGTCTTCACAGCATGCCAGCCTTCTATCAAACCCGCCGACCTTCCTGAAGGTGGAAGCATCAACCGGCATCAACATGCCTCCGCAGAATCCGTCGACGTATTTTCTCCAGAAGTTCTCAAAGCCTATGAGGAAACGAGCTACATCCTCTTGTGTTCGAGATATCGCGCTGGCTCTTTCTTTTCGGGATCCATATTTGGGTAGTAGAAGAACTATGTTGTACAGGTTAAAGTCTTCTGCAGTGATTTCGAGAGCGTATTTGTCTAGAGTTGTATCAGCGTCGAGGAAGACGAGTATATCACCCTTTGCGTGCTCCACACCTTGGTTTCTCGCGTCTCCAATCGAAATATCCTTTCCAGAAATAACCAAATCAGCATATTCTCTAGCTATCGCGACAGTATTGTCTGTGCTGAGACCGTCTTTCACTATCAACTCGAAATCTTGATGAGTTTGGCTTGACAGACTTTCAAGAGTGGATTTCAGGTATTTCCCTTCGTTGAGGGTTGGGACTATCACGGATAGACGGGTCATTCAATAGAAAGCGACTCACATACACATTTAAGGTTGCTTCACGGGTCATGCTTGTTTTGTCTCTCGTTGGGCTGAGCTGTGCGATGATGGGAATTCGAATGTACTAAAACATAGTATTAAGAGTAGCTACGTGGTTATTGATTTGGAGTTTAGAGAAGGCTTAAGGTGAATTCTTTGCATAGTTCCTCGAAAAAACTGCTGGCAATTCTATGTATCATAGCAGCTTCTTCAGCATCTATTGTGCTTGGCGCCGTAACTTTGACGAATCGAGCGCCCATCATCTCAACAGTGTTCAAAACCGGTGAAAACGCAGCGGACAAGGTTACGATATACGGGAATGGTTTCACTTTCGTCAGCTATGAGGAATCCGTCGAGCTTACGAACGATACCCACATGGTTCAGTTCTATCTACCGTCAGGTGCTTTGACTGACACACTCATCGTGTCCGGGGTCAATGTTGCCAAGATCACTACAAGCGAAGAGCACCACCCGATAATCGAGAGAGGTGACATCATAACAGTCTTCACTGAAGACGCTGTCTACACGGGGATATTTCTCGGATGGGACAACATGCTGCTTCTAGAGGCAAACAACGGTACGATTATGATCCCGGGGTCTCGGATCACAAGGATTATTCTCTCAGAAGTTGTTGAAACTCAGGGTCCGAAGATTCTTGTGGAAGTCACAACGGAGTCTCCCCCGGGAGAGTATCAACTGAAGATCTCTTATCTGATGCGAGGTCCAAAATGGAAGCCCGCCTACTTCGTCGACTTACAGACATCACTTCTTGAGTGCTGGGCTACGATAGAAAACGTACAAGACTGGAGCGACTTCACACTTGCACTCGCAAGCGGAGGACCCCATGTCGTCTACGGAGGCCCAATTCTCCAACCCTATTTCGATTCCTATGAGATTCGCATGCTTAGCGCTCAAGTAGTCGATTTCTCATCAACTACTGAAGATGAATACCACATGTATACCTATGGTGCGAAGTTAACCTTCAGAGAAGGTGAAACAGTTAGGCTGCCATTGTTCAATGGCACTGTAGATCTCCGCCAAGAGTACTTCTGGAGCAACGATCAAGTGCAGAATCGATATCACATAAATAATACACTGGACGAACCCCTCGCAGCAGGCGTCATCGAATTCTATCAAAACGAAACGTGGGTAGGCGAAGACAGCATCCCTTACACACCCGTCAAAGGAGAAGCTGTCGCAATTGTCAACTACGCGTACGATATCAAAGTATCAAGGCAAGTTGTCAAGTACATTGATGAATATCGTCATACGGTTCAGGGAATAGAGATCACTATTAGGAACCACAAAACCACTAGCATCCAAATTCTAATCCAACAGAACATCCAAAGCTATACACTGGTCACATCCAACCCCCCAGCTGACAGGGTCGGATCAATCCTGTCATGGGTCATAGATGTGGACGCAGATGGTCCATCGACGATCGTCTATGAATGGGAGCACTACTGGTAACATAAACACCCCACTTTTTTCTATCATTCACAATCAGGGGATAATCCGTCTAATGAATGAGGTTGCCACCCGCAGAGATTTAGACAAACGTTTCCTTTTCTAGATATTCTCTGATTAGCCCAGCAAAAAAATAGGGGGGGGGATCCCCCCTCCCTGCATACGTCGCACGTATAGAAAATAGTATCAGAAATTTTATCAGCACGTAGGTAGTGATTGTTGTTGATGGAGGAAATAGAGTGCGGAAGATTCTATTTTCGAGCCTTCTACTGGTCTTAATGGTTGCCAGTCTATTCGCATTTGTGCAAACTGAAGCTAAAACTCAACAGAGAGACACCTCATTCACAGGGTCGTACATGGCATTTCGGGGAAAACCATCGAAACCTGGGAAAAACAAGGGCATCGCTACTGGAGTCGTTTCAGAACCACCTCCAGCAAGTGACAGGTGGGCTGTAATCATAGGAATTTCAGATTATGACGGTGATGCTTACGATCTTGACTACTGTGATGATGACGCTCAAGATTTCTACAACGCGTTAGTCAACGAGTATGACTGGAGCGCCAGCCACATCATGATGTTGCTTGATGATCAAGCCACGAAGGCAGGCATCTTAGCTGCAATCGATTGGATGAGAACTAATGAAGGATCAGGCGACGAAGTAGTCTTCTTCTATAGCGGACATGGTTCAGTGAGCACGCGCAATGCTGATAATGATCCTGAACGAAAAGACGAATGCATCATACCTTGGGAGATTGACTGGGACTACTTCCTTTGGGACGGAGATCTTCAAACAGAATTCGCAGACTTCGATTCAACACGCATCTTCTTCTACTTTGACAGCTGCTACTCAGGGGGCATGACCGACCTCGCAGCCAGTGGAAGACTGATCTGCATGGCGTGCAAGGAGACTCAATCCTCGTGGGAGATGAGCACGTATGAAAATGGACAGTTCACCTACTACTTTGTTGATCAAGGCATGTTAACCGGTGCTGCAGACGCAAACAATGACGGAATTGTCACTTGCGAAGAAGCCTTCGACTACGCAGCAGCAAACTGTAAAAGCCAAGCACCCACAGCCAGCGACAAATTCGACGACGACATGTTACCGTAAGACCAACAAGCACATTCCCCTTTTTTTGTGATCCCAGAAGAGACTGCCCAAAATACGCGTACAACGCGCCTTTGATGCTTATGTAGGGAGATTAACTCTTGAAAGCATTCACGTCAGTTTTTGCTAATCTAGATTTGAGGGCCGGGGCCGGGATTTGAACCCGGGCGCTAGGCTCCACAGGCCTATAGGCTACCAGACTACCTCACCCCGGCCACTTTTCTATGGACTCTTTCCAAGCCCCGACTACTTTAATGTTCACATAATTATTTTCGTTTTCGGAAGATCTTGCCGCCATCACAGTATTCGCCCGTGACGTATGCATGCATACGTGACTTCGGGAGATATCTCCATCAGTCTTGGGTTTGAATCCCACTCCCGGCGCCAAGGGTTGTTGTGACAATTAAGGGCAAAGCTAGTGCGCGAAAAAAAAGTAACTTAACACAAATTCATAATTAATTCGTGTTATTTTCCAATCTTTTTTTCATGTTTCTTCTTTTTTTGCTTGTTCTTTTTTGCTAACGAAGGCATACATATGTCACCCGCTAGACAATGCTTTCAATCAATGACAATACAGCAGATGCCTATATAACTTGACAAGCGAAAAGATAAAGGTTAGGAAAAAGATGGCTTAAGATATCAAGAGAAAAAATGGGGAGTTGCGGGAGATGTATCCACTGAAGTCCAAGTCTAAACTGGACAGATTGTTAGGGTGCTCTTTTAATTAGACTCTGATCCATAATTCTTCAGAAGAAGGTAGACGTTTTGGTTGGTTGTGAAAGTAATGGATTCGCCAGAATCGGGAACTATCTATCACTTATAAGCGGATTGATTTGCGCCCTCTTGGGGATGCTTCTGCTCAGATGGGTTGCTTCATTATTCTATTTAGGATTACTCATCGTACTTGCTTCCCTTCTACAACGAATGACATACAAAACTTTTGGCTTCTTCTATATGGAAAATGTTCCGAGGGAGTTGGCTTGGTCATTTGACTTTAGATTAGCCTTTAACAAGAGTATCATGGAAGGATGGGTGAAATCTCCACCTTGAAGGGGAATATCTTTTATTATTGCATGCATGTGTTATTGGTATTATTTCACAAGTGTATGCAAAATCTTTTTTGGGAAGAGAGTTAATTTTATCATGTGCAGAAGGTTATTGCAATGGAAAAGGACAGTGTAGAGTTTAAAATGTTGGATGCTAAATTAGTAGGAAATGACACTGTAGTCTTCAAACTTGAGGATGGGGCTACGGTAAAAGTTAAAGTAGGCATGGGTCGAGCGGGTGTAGCTACTACCTTCAAGAATCCTGATGGAACACCACACTACAACATACATCCGTCAATACAGATCATCATTACTCCTAGTTCCAAGAAATACTATATACCGAAATCAAAAATCAAAACTCCTACTCCCCCTAAAGAGTCAACATTCAAACCAGTCTAGCATGCATGAAGGAACGCCTTTGTTGTTTTGTGTTTTGACAGCTGAAAGTTTTTGACCTTTTTTGATGGTCTTTGATGGTTTCTTAGACAGCTGGTTTTTTTTTAGCATACATGAACTAATATTCTTCTCCGTAACTTGAGCAGATCATCACTATATCGAAAATATCTATGACTCCATAGGGTTCTGCGATGTCACTGTGGCAGTTCCAATTGATGTCTGATGGTGTTGAAGAGTAAGCTGCACAAGCTGCTACAACATCGAAGATATTAATTTCTAAATCATGGTTAATATCCGCTGGGCTCCAATATTGTTAGAGGAAGACACGAGAAGGACGCCATAATAGCTGTTTGAGGTTATGTTGTTTCCTGAAACAGTGTTGTCTGAGGAAGAATTGAGCCAGACGCCATGCCAGTACGCATTGATTTCTATGTTTCTGAGCGTGACGTTGCTTCTTCCAGAAAGAGTTATCCCTGTTCCGCTTCCACCACTTCCTTGAAGGGTGTAACCTTGCCCATCGAGGAGGATGTTGTCTCTCTCCACCACAATCGAGTCATAAATGTTATCAGTGAACGTGTACGTGATATTGTTCATGGTAAAAATCTTGTCTGTCCCCTCAACAGAGCCATCAGCCCGAATGTAGACAGTTCCACTGGCTTTCACCTTCTCAACTTCAATTGCCATACCCAACAAATTCGTGAGAAGAATCGCCAGAAACGTGATAAAGAGAAGTTTTCTCTCCAATCTAATTCCCTCCAAATCTCCTGCTAATTTAATATTTTCGGGAGTATAAAAACCCGTATGGAAGAAAATTACATGCACATATAATTTGACAAGCGAAAAGATAAAGGTTAGGAAAAAGATGGTCTAAGATATCAAGAGAAAAAATGGGGAGTTGCGGGAGATGTATCCACTGAAGTCCAAGTCTAAACTGGACAGATTGTTAGGGTGCTCTTTTAATTAGACTCTGATCCATAATTCTCCTGAAGAAGGTAGACGTTTTGGCTGGTTGTGAAAGTAATGGATTCGCCAGAATCGGGAACTATCTATCACTTATAAGCGGATTAATTTGCGCCCTCTTGGGGATGCTTCTGCTCAGATGGGTTGCTTCATTATTCTATTTAGGATTACTCATCGTACTTGCTTCCCTTCTACAACGAATGACGTACAAAACTTTTGCAAGCATCCTAACAGTGCTGTTTTCCATTTCCTACTTGATCCTTTGGTGGTTAATGACCTCTGGTTTGTCAATGATATTCAACCTTCAATACGCGGGGCTTATTGGGTCCTTATTTGGGATAATAGGCGGAACAATGAGCGCATTTGCAGCCCGCACGCTCCAGAAAAATGGGAAGGTTGCGGGATAATTCGGGAGACATCTCCACTCTGAGATGGTTAGGGATAACAGTCCCATTCAGTTCCATAGTTGATAGTTACCGTTACGATGTCGAAGATTTCAATCTGTCCTCCAGGATAAGCCAAGTCTGCTCCAGCAAACCAATGGGCATCAGGCTTCCCGACCCCTTGACTTCCATAGGCGGTCGCTGCCATGACCACATCGAAAATATCCACTTTATAGCAACCATTAGCTTTCTTGATGAAGTCTACTTCCCCTATTGGGGGCGTTTCTGTTGGATAGAATGGGTTGCGTTTCAACGTGATGTAGCCTCCGGCTCCAGATACGAAGTCCGTAGCATAGTACATTCCTGCCCCTTCAAAAATCGTCTGCCAAGGCAGTTCCCCTGGCGTATACCCCTGAGGATCATCGACACCCCAATAACGTATTGAAACCATGGAGTCATTTGATAGGTCGGTAAAAATCTCCAACTGACCTGATTCGCAAGACCCTTGTCCTATGATGTTGTAGTCATTGAACATGTGTAGGGGTTCATCATTAACAGTTACGTCAGCTATCCACATCGGGTTATCATTCAACTCGACGATGCCTGGCGTCGTGAGGTTCGCTCCTTCTATGAAGATTTCTGTGTGCTGAGTGGAAAGCTCGGTTTGTTGTAACCATAAATCTATTGGTAGAATTGGTCCTGTTGTTTCATATAGATTCCAGTAGCTCAACGAGTCAAAGTACACGTCAACTTGATATTCGTTGACGATGTCGATGTGATGGAGTGGATTTTGGAGAGAACACCACCATGATGATGGAGCTTGATAGGTATACCACACACTGAAGAAATAGTGGCTGGTGTTGAAATTCGCTTTCTGGTTTCCTGTCACAGGTTCAACAAAGTAGGAATCATTTCTCAACCATTTCCTAACCATTGTCTTATCAACACCATCATCATTCCACGTGCTGATCTCCCAACTTCTGAGATAACTGACTTGACCCACCGATTGATCATATGGAGGTGATTCAATATTTTCATAAAGCTCCATTCGGTCTAAGCATTGATAGTCATAATACCATTGGGAATAAATTTTGTTCATCTGGTTCGGAGGCATCTTCAACCCAACTCTGATCGGTGACCCATCCACCTTGTACGCGTTTAAGAATGTGTAGTCGTTCACTGGACCAATCCCGTCGCTGTTGACAACACCCAACAGACTCGTGCTCCAAGCCCAGTAACTTCGAGCACTGAAGAGCGGTATGGTTATGCATTCTTCTGTGAAGTAGCCCAGAGCATTCTTGATGGCTGACACCGCTTCAGTGTGGTTGTCTGGGTAGCGTGCAGCCTCCAGAAGCTCGTTGAGCTTAGGGTAGTTCGGGTCGCCGTTTTGGTCAACACCGGTAACATAGTTGGATCCGTCCACAAAGTAATTATTATGGTGGAATAATCCATAAGCAGTTATGCCAGGGAATCTTCCCACACTCCAGCCGCCAGTATATATGTGGTATCTCCCTTCATCAAATGGTGAAGGCCACCACCACGAATAATCAACGAAATTGGCTGGGATGCCAAGCTTCCTTAGGTTTTCGTCGAGCAATCGACCTGCTTGCAGTCTTCTACTGTCATCGCTTCTCGCCAAAAATTCCAGTGGATCTAAGTCCTGTCCTGGCTTCTGTGGATGGTCAGGTGGGTAGGTTCGGATGTACTCAGATGAACCTGGATAAGAAGGATCGTAATCAGGATTAGGCGTAGTGCCCTGCAGAAAGCCACCGGAGTCCAGTACAGCTGCTGCAGCTAAAGGATCATACTCATACGGATATGATCCATCTTCGTACCAGTAACTCTGGTTTCTCCATCCCCGCAGCACATACGCGAGGGGCTGGTCAATTCGGTTAGCGAATCCTCCACAAAATTCCGAGACTATCCTGTCTTTAGGAGTCAGGTAGGCAATGGCTTGTCTCATCTCCAAACGATGGGTCGGTGACTCAATATCTGGGTAATCAGCGCAGGTGTAGTTGTTGTTGATGTCAAACTCGTACATCCCTCTGTCACCGACTGGGGCGAGAACAATGTTTGAATCATCAATAGCGTCTTGGTAGAGATCTGACGTGAGTTCATAGGCACAGATGTCGATGCTACCATTCTTCAACGCTGCATAAGCTTGTTCAATGTTCGGGTAGAATTTTATGATGAGATCTTCTGTTCGAGGACCTTGTGTCTGAGCGAAAATTGAATCATGAGAGAAATTCGTTGAAAAGATCAAAATGGCAGTTAAATATACGATAATAAGCTTCTCAACTTTGCCCAACGATACTCCCCTTCTTAGAATACACAAATCTGTTATTCGGAGAGCCCTTATTATAATTTCAGGAAGAATCATCTATGAATAACTGCAAAAAATGGGAGAGATTGGAGTTGACACGGTTATTGTGACAGGGTTTTGTGCAGAGTATTGTGTTTTATCTACACACAGAGGTGCCCAAGACTTGGACTTGGCAGCGATCATGTTGAAAGGGGCTTTAGCCTCGGACAACGCAGAGCGCATTAGATTTGTCGAAGAAATTACAGAGATAATATCCTATGGAGCACTAAAGACACTACTATAAATCGGGATCTCAGGAGAAAGCGCGCGCATTTGACTGGCTGGTAGACTTAAGAGTGTTTCAACAGTTGAGTTCTTTGTCGCAGTGATAGCACTTTTTCCGGAACGAGCTGGTTGGTAGCGGTTTGCCACAATGCGAACAGCGGAATTTCTTTTCCGACTCTTGAAGCCATGCGTCGGTCTCACCTGCTTTAATTCGGGATAAGTTCTCTCTGAGGTTGACCCCGTCATCTTCTAGGTAATCCTTGAAGAATTTTTCAAAGTATTTGCAGGTGTGGCTTTCGTAATCAGAGCATTCATAGCAGAATTGGAGTCCTTTGGTGTTCAAGCATTTGACCATGTGGCAGTCGTTTCCCCAACAGTCAGGTGTCAAAGCGTGGCAGCCTTCACACCGAACCTTTTCTGGATCGCATTTGAAAAACTTAGCGAGTCGTTGGCGATACTCACCTCCATCCTTGTGAGCGCGATAAATTCCGCAGGCGCCACAGTAGAGGCCACATCGACCAACAAGATTTCGGTTAACCAATTTATAATCACCAAACACTAGGAAAGGAGCTTTGGCGTTATTTTTGCTTTTTGTTTCATTGCACTTTGCATGCGCGCATGACTTCGCATGTCTAGAGCTTGCAGGGTTTGGCGATAATCTCCTTGATCACCATGTCAAAGAGTCTATGTGAATTCGCAGATTTGATGACAACAGCAGTATCTGCACCCCTTCCTGAACCAGCAATCGCTATCACGTCTTCATCTGCAGGAATTACTCCGGCATCCGTGGCCATCGCAACAATTTCAACTGCTACTTTCGTTCCCTGACCAAACATCCTCAATGTCTGCGCTATAATGCCCACAGGAAACATCGTGTCAAACTTGGCCTGTATAGCCCTATTTACCCCTGAGAAAGCATGCGCAGCTATCACTATTTTGCCTCCACCCGCTCCAATCTTCTCTTGGATTTCGTTGCTAAGCTCTTGTACGCCGGGTTCCCTGAGACCCGTAACATGGGGTACTACTACTACGTTGTTACCCTTGAAAACCTCGAGTGCTTTTACCGCTGTATTGCCTCTTGTGCTGGCCACCACTATATGCTTAATGCCGAGCTCTTCAGCACGAATCTTCGCTTCTTTAAGCGTTTCATCTGTATTAACCTCTCCTGGACCCTGGAAGTATAGAACGGACTTTTTCAAATAAAACACCAACACATAGGGTGTGATAGTTACTTATATCGATTCACCGTATGCGTGCATCCATAACAAAATACCGGTTATTCTGTTTCAGTCTATGAACTTTGCACTTTTTCCGCACGCTTACTAGTTATTTCTTCTGCATTCAGCATCCTTTGTGAAAAGCGATGAATGTTCTCAAGGTATATTGAAGTTGGGAGAAGATTATGGGAAAGGCAGATTCGCGCGCAACGACACAAATTTTTACAAGTGTAGAAATAAGGCAATGTTAAGACTCTATGTAATTGCCAAAAACTAAAATGCGCGCAAAAATATTCATAGAAAGATGGGAAATGCGCGGGAGATATATCCACCTTCGCCAGGACTACCTCACCCCGGCCACTTTTTGATACTGGCTACTTCTCTACACAGGTTCATGTTTATTTGCGTTTTCTCAAAAGCAGCAAAGATGGATTTTCTCAGATACTTTCAAAGCGTTCGTATACAATCTCAAAACCTAGGAAAGGATGCACATGTATCCAATGGGGGTAAGTGAATTTGCTTCAGTCGTGGGTTCTGCAGTTTCTATGCCGAATCAGGTTGTTTCTATTCTTCTTTTAGCCTTACTATGTCAGCCAGTTGCGCAGTTGATACTTCGAAGAGAACAGAGTCGGTCTTTCCTATGATTCTGTGGACGGTTCGCGGGGGAAGTGTTATGTTTTCGCCTTCTTTTAAGGTGACGACTTTGTTGCTTAGGGCTATGTCTACTTGGCCCTTAAAGCAGTAGATTGTTTCTTTCTTGTCTTTGTGATAATGTTGTGATGTGTGGTTGTTTTCTCTCATGAAAAGGATTTTTCCACCATATTCCTTTTCTTGCGCTATCCAGAGTTCTTTTCCCCATGGCTTTCTCACTTCTTTCAAGGATTAACCTCCATTATTACCATTTAGATTAGATTTTCCTGTACTATAAAAGGAGGAGGGTGAGTGTTGCTAACGCGTACACTGTTAGACAGCCATGAATTATGGTAAATTCTGCCAAAAGATGCGAATTTCGCAATTTTTTGTTAAGGTGCGCGCGCAAACATTACTTAGTGGTCTATTCTTTTAATTGTACTCTTGATGATTGAAACAGAGTCCTCGAATTGTTTGCGTGTTTCAGGTGTTAACTTCAGCTCCAATATTTTTTCAACTCCATTTCTTCCGAGGACTACTGGAACTCCAACGGAGACATCTGATTGCCCGTATTCACCGTTTAGATAGGTGGAGACACCCATGACTCTGTTTCGTCCTCTTAGAACAGCGTCAACCATTGTTGCCAATACCACCCCTGGAGCGTGAAGGGTTGCCCCCTTCAGTTTTATGACGTCGGCACCTGAGGTCCTCGTTAAATGCACTATTCTCTCAATCTGCTCCGGCTTAAGCAGATCTCTTATTGGAATTCCAGAAACAGAAGCGTGGTTCACGAGGGGAACCATGGAGTCTCCATGCTCTCCAATCACAAGAGCGCGAACATCTTCTCTGGAAACATTTAGTTCCATCGCAATATATGATCTGAAGCGCATAGTATCGAGAATGTTTCCCATCCCAAAAACTCGATTTCTGTCAAACCCTGATTCCTTGTAAGCAATGTATGTCATGATGTCAACAGGGTTAGTCACAACCATTAGCTTACATTTAGGGGCATACCTAACTACCTCTTTGACCACGGATTTGACTGATCTTGCGTTTTCATTTACAAGATTAATTCGAGTCATCCCTGGTTTTCGACCTGAACCTGCAACTATGACTACGACTTCCGAGCCTTGTATCTTGCTGAAATCGTCGGTTCCCACGACTTTGCCATCAAATTCTATTGCTGGTGCAGCTTGCATCATATCGCGAGCTTCGCCCTGAGCAAGGTTTTCAACAACATCTACTAGAACAACATCGCTAATTCTAAATCTTAACACATTGAATGCGGCAGCACTTCCCACCTTGCCTGCACCTATTATTGAAATCATCTTCCAACACCATGTTTCAGTAGGAAGACGACCGCATAAAAATGCTGCGTGCACGCAATAGCCAGTTAGATAGTCAGAAAACTCAAATAGGGTGTAGACCAGTATGGAACCATGATGAGTAGGAGGTGACCATGTGACCATTGTGAAAATCATAGAACTTGTTGGATATTCTACAAGTGGATGGCAAGATGCTGCAGAGAATGCTTTGAAGGAAGCTGCGAAAACGATTAGAAACATCGTGGGAATGGATATTGTCGGTTGGACCGCTAAGGTTGAACACAATGAAATTGCTTCGTACAAAACCAACGTCAAGATCGCATTTATAGCTGAAAGACCTTGAATCGTCGTCTATTAAATCAAATACAATGAAATATTATCCATGAGACCTGAGGAGAGAATATGCATGCATTACGACTTAAACCATAACCAATATGCGTGAGCAAACCCAGAAAAATGGGGGTTTCCTGGATATATCTCCGCTTCTTACTGGTGACCATTCGCTCTGTTTGATTCTTATGCTAATCTTTGCTTTCTGGAGGTGGCAGTGGCTTTTTTACGCCAATCTTCATTAAATAAAAGCCTATTACCACGAAAACAGCAGAGCCAAAGGCAAAAGGCGTTAAGTATTTCCACGCATAACCATAGTCAAACATAAATGTGAACCAGAGAGTAGCGAACAGCCCAAAGAGAGCGCCCCCAAAGATGAATATTCCAGTGTAGAATATGGCAGTTTTCTCCCCTTCAAACATCACTCATCAAATAGATAATGTCTCGTATGAGCGGAAAAAGATTTTGCTGCATAGCTACGAAAAACATGAAAAAACGGGTTGATGTGGGAGATAACCTGACAAATTGTCAAAGTTTGATATGTCTTCTAGACTGTCACAAAAAGGGAGATACCCTGAAGAAAACTCGGAAACATACATCGCTTCTTAATTCTAGGCTATGGGCAGTCCCATTCAGTTCCGTATTTGCTTGCTATGGTGACAATGTCGAAGATGTCAATCTGACCCCCAGGATATGCTAAGTCTACTCCTGCGAACCACTTTGAATCAGGTTCACCGATTCCTTGGGACCCATAAGCTGAAGCAGCGAGGACTATGTCGAAGATGTCGATCTTGCAGCAACCATCAGCCTTCTTGGTGAAGTCTACCTCGCCAAGTGGTGGAGTATCCATCGGGTAGAACGGGTTGCGCTTCAACGTGAGGTAACCACCTATTCCAGGCACAAAGTCGACTGCGTAGTACATGCCTGCACCTTCAAAAGCGTCCTGCCAAGGCAAGCCACCAGGGTAATAACCAGTAGCATCACCAGCTGCCAGGTATGTTATGTTAACGCTAGCGCCTAAGTATGCACCATTGATGATTCGAACGTCCGCATTGTGCGGTCCATCTGGATCCATGTAAATATCATAATCTGTGCCAAGTACGAGCGGTATCCCTTCTGACGATGCACTAAGGACCATGAAAACTGGCTCGGTGCAACTGACATATCCAGTAATGGCGTCCGCAGAAAGAGTCTCGGTGATTGTTTGGCTGAGCGATCCCTTACTCCACCAGTTGAACGACTTTATACTCGTACTGCCCATATACACGTTCCAATACCCTGAGTTGTTCCAGTAGATCTCAATGATGTGGGAACTGGCGATGCGAGTGGTCTTTATGCCCCTAACAAGATCATTGTTCCATGCGTCAGTCAGCTGGTATTCATACCAGATTGAAGCATAGAGATGAGTGATGTTAACTTGTTCTAGTTGGTTACCCGTTACAGGTTCGACAAACCAGGCGTCATCTCTGTATGTTTGAGTAACCACTGTCTTGTTCACCATACCGTCTGGGTCAGTCCACGTGCCCACAGTCCAGTCAAGGATATAACCGGGTTGATCGATTGATCGGTCATACGGAGGCGTTGCTATGCCGCTATATAGATCCATCCTGTCTAAGCATTGGTAGTCATAGTACCATTGTGAATAGATTTTGTTCATAGCGTTTGGGGGAGTCTTAAGTCCGTATCTGATGGGTGACCCATCTATCTTGTAGGCGTTCATAAAAGTGTAAGGATTTTCTAGACCAACCCAATCTCCATTGACGACGCCCAATAAATTCGTACTCCAACCTCCAGAAAAATACCGGTTACTGAAAAGTGGAATGGTTATGCATTGTTCGGTGAAGTAGCCCAAAGCTTTCTTTGTGGCAGATAAGGCTTCTGCATGGTCGGCTGGGAATCGTCCAGTGTATAGGTAGCTGTCTAATACTGGGTACATTGGATTGCCTAGTGAGTCGTTTCCAGTTACATAGTTGGCTCCACCTGGCATGTATTGGCTGCTGTGGTATAGACCATAAATAGTCAAAGCAGGGAACCTTCCTCCACTCCATCCTCCTGTGTAAACGTGGTATTCGAAGTTGTCCATGACTTTTGGATAGAGTACAGCAGAATCAGCTTCAATTTGGTTGACGGGAACGCCTACTAATCTGAGTTGATCACAGAGTCCTCGGCCAGCCTCAAGTCTTCGTGGATCATCTGATCTTACACAGACTTCCAACGGATTCATGGTGACTCCTGTGTCAGGATGAATTCTGAGCTTCGGAACTGAACCCAAGAAGCCTGCATCATAGTACGGATTATCCTCAGTTCCTTGAACGAATCCCGCACCATCAAAGGCAGCAGCAGCTAGCGCAGTATTATATTCGTATGGGTAAGTTCCGTCTTCGTACCAGTAAGATTGGTTCCTCCAGCCTCTGTTACCATATCCAAGAGGTTGATCAATTCTGTAAGCAAATCCTTCACAACAATTCTCTACAATATAGTCCTTATCTGTGAGGAATGCGAGGGCTTGTCTGAAGCCTTGATAGTTAGTGGGTGATCGTGTACTAGGATAGAGCGGCATTGTGTAGTTGTTGCTGATGTCAAACTCATACATGCCCGTGGAGCCTACTGTATCGAGAATTATGTTTGGGTCTGCTTTTGCGTCCTGTAACAGATCTGATCCGATTTCATAGCCAAGCATGTCGATGTCGCCATTTTTCAAGGCTTGATAAGCCTCATCAATGTTTGGGTAGAATTTGATGATGAGATCTTCAGTTCTCGATCCTTTAGTCTGAGCAAAAACTGAATCATGCGAGAAACTTGTGGAAAAGACCAAAACGAGCGCTAAACATGCAATTATAAGCTTCTCAACTCTACCCAACTACACTCCCCTTCTCGGAACGCACAAATGTATTACTGGTGGAGCTCTTATTATAATTTCAGGAACAATCTTCTATGAATTCACCTTGCCTTGTTATGGGAATTTTGAAGCAATCGAAGTTTCTTCCACAAGCCATAAAAACTTGAAGACATTGTTTGTAATTTAGTATGGCAAAACTGAAGGGTATTGACTATAAGATTCTTTTTGCGTTGATAAAAAACTGCAAAATAAGTGATAGGCAGCTTGCTAAGGAGATTGGTGTATCTCAACCCACTATCACAAGAAGGAGAGCAAGGCTTGAGGAGGATGTGATTGATGGTTATACTGCTATTCCAAAGTGGGAAAAGCTGGGGTATGAGATATTTGCCGTCACATTGGTGAAAGCTAAGGAAGTTCTCGGGTTGAAAGATAAGACTAAGATTGCTCATGATAGGGGGAGAAAATGGTTGATGAAACAGCCCAATGTTCTCATTGGTGGGGGATGTCGAGGAATGGGTGCGAATAGCTTTATGATTTCGGTTCACAAGAGTTACTCAGACTTTGAGAGTTTCATGGTTCGATATCATCGAGAGCTTGGAGACATGTTTAGTGATTCCCAAACAGCTATTGTGAATCTTGGTGGAAGCCAGATTCTAAAGCCATTCCATCTTAAATATTTAGCAGAAACAAAATAATCTGCCATTCACGATAGCAACACTACTAGCAGCCTTAGGTACAGAAGAAAAAAGCGAATGTAGCCACCTACAAATCACATCTAGAAGTCTCTTCCATAGAATCTTATATGCTGCGAAGTACATCTATAGAGTGGAAGTCACACCATAGATAGAGCTACTTCTGGAGATACCCCGGAAAAATTCGGAAACAGATATCACTTTTCCAATCCTTTCTTAAGCACCGAATTGTTACTCCTTAGAACAAGCGGATAGAGTGAGATTCTTTTTTCTCGAAAAACGCATGTATGTCTTGTGAGGTTACCATCCAAGGATGAAGAAATTATGGAAATATGTTAGAATCATGATTATGCCTGCAAATATGCAGATCAAGCCAGCATATGGTAATCCTTTGGGCTGCCATCTATCGACACGGAGAATCTCGGAAGGACGCACATGTTCTTTGTTAGATTCTTTACCATAAATCCAGTCAGCAACAGAAGAGTTCAGTATTGCCGATATAGTCCACAAGTTTATTCCACCAGAGCCCAGCAACAAGAGAAAGCCGAGTAGAAGAAACATTATCCCCTCAGCGAAAAACATATGATGCATGGGCAGACCCAAATCCCCACCCCCCCACACTTCCTTCCAGCGGAAGCCAAACCAGAAATTAAAGAGGTCGAGACCTCTTACAATAAGAACGGAAATAATCAACATCACTGCTAGGTTAAAAACCACATTTTTCTTCTTCATTTTCCCCATAAACAAAACCAATGGAACCTAGCTATAAAGATTCGCTAGAACTAAACCAGATGAAGAATAGTAATGTGAAAACCCACGTAATCTCCTCCGTGTTCCTGTTCTCGTGACGCACAACCACAGCAGGATCCTTATACTTGAAGCTGTAGTTCCAGCTGCAACGCCAAACATCACCCAGCTTCTTCCGATAAAAAAGCCTACTTCAACCAGCCTTTCAGAGGTCTGCTTGAAACACACCGTAGAAGAGCACGGAGAAGCCCCTGGAAAAACTGGTGTTTCCCACTTCTACATTTATCAAGCATGAATGAAACGCATAAAGATCGCAAAAAAGAAATGCCAGCACGCAGATTAGAAGAAGAGGATGAACCTCTAGAGGAAAAGGATAATGAAAATCCTTAGATCCCTTTTAAAATACTATCCTGTAACTTGCTTATTTGCAGTTTCTCTGATAGCATCAACTGTTTGCAGCCTATTGCTTATTTCATCTGGTTTGAGTAGCATGTTCACGGATATCTGCATAGTTTGGGCATGGTTCTTTTTTATAGGAACTCTCATCGCATTTGCTGGAGAATCGGGAAAGAAGATTTATGGAAAAAAGGCTGGATGAGAGATTCTTAATTTAGTGGTGTCGCATGCATGCATGCATAAACCAAAGTGTACAGCTCTGTAGTCAGTGAAATGCCTCTGCATGTCAGTGCTGATACTGATAAGTCAGTAAGCAGATGCAACCCAGCCGTTGAAGTGTGGGGGGTTAAAATTTAACCCAACACACACACCTTATGGTATTATACCTCATTTAGCTAGCACGCTGAGTTTTTAGGGTTTTTTGTAAGCTTCTTACTAGCCACAATTTTATTGGACTTTTTTGGTCAAGCGCTTTTAATACTTCTTCATTTATGTCCTCTGGTTCATGTGTTTCATCCCAATATGCTTTCAGCGTTTTTTCAATTTTTAAGAAGTCTTCATAACAAGGATGCAAATCAGAGTCTTGGTTACAGACAATTAATGGTTTTTCAGGATGAGTGTTTCCATTTATTACTTTTAATAGCTGAATTAGATTTTGGGTATGATTCCAATTGCATGGATTGAAATAATCAATGGCAAGGGTTAATGACCACTCTCTAGGTTTTCCATTCAAGGTATCATGTATGATAGTGTTTTTTGTTTCGTTATAAAACTCGGGATCGTCCTGATAGTATTGCGGTTCTTTTTCAAGTTCATGACATTCAAATTCGTCGTCAAGTAAATTATCATAGGTGAGAAAACAGTGGATTCTATCTGCCAGTCGTTGTACCTGCCATTCTTTTAAGGGAGTGCGTGCTCCGATTTCTTCTACAAGTTCATGTGCTGTAATTCCATTGCAACTCAAATCTTTGACGTTATTATCAGAATCTTTTGCCCATGCTTCCAGAATCTTCCAAGCATTTTTCCATTGCTGAACAGCTTGATTCTGCTGTCGTTCCTTCTTGGATTTCTCATAATCTTCCAGTTTTCCTCGCCCAATAGCTTGAATGAGTTTGCATAATCTTTGAAGTGCCTTATGATGGCATCTTTCAAAACGTGTGATATACCTGCGTATAAGATAGGCATTTACTTTTTCTTTTGGGTTCCTAAATTCAAGATCGTCTTCCACTCTATCAATTTCAAGTATTTCTTCATCTGGGATACTTGAAACATTTACCCAGTGACGTCGTAATGAAATGTGTTTCTTGCCATAACCAGGAACTGCATAATACTCTTTATCATCTTCGCTAGTCAATTTAACCATCCCTAACTTATAGACGCGCGCGCATCTTTTCATAGAACCTACGCTGAAGTTCCTTTACCTTATCCGCTAATCCATTATCCACGAGTCCCGACTTGAGATACCTCGCAAATTCATCCTTCGACAACTCTCCTTTGAGAAACTCCTCAAATTCACCATGTAATTTGCGTTCATCATCCTCTTGTCTATTCTCTTCTAAAATTATCCATTCTTCTCTAGACAACTCCCGCACGGGGTGACGCGCGCGCGCAATCGTATATTCCTTTACAGAAGTAATCATCACTTTTCTTTTGTTAAGTGTTTTTGTCCCTCTTATTGAAGTTTCGCAATCATGACTTAGACACGCGCATTGTTGATTATTCTTAGTTTACCCTAGAAAAAAAGGGGTCGTGCGGGAATAAGTTCTTTGGAATCTCTGGTCGGGTGATATCTCCACTTGGTGGGGGGATTCGAACCCCACACACACAAAACTAAGGAGAACAAAAGAATTTTGCATCAAGGGTAACAAGCAATGACTATAGAACTAATTCTTCTTTCCCATCATTGGGGGTTTGAATTGTCTTTGTCTTAACAAGCACCTGCATTTTTGACCTGTTAGAGCAAAAGGGGCATTTCAAGTACAACCAACCGCCATTCTTGGTTACTCCATGAGGGCTTAAGAAATCAGTTAATACAGAAATTTCAAATTCGGAGCCACATATTGGACAATGGTAAGCAGTAGATTTAGTGTGCCACAAAATAAGGATTATCAACCCACCTGCTACTAACGCTATCCAGAGATACCAATAAATGAATAGCAGATAAAAAGCCGTAATGGAAATAACTGCAACATAAACGCCTATGAAAATTAGTGATTTTGACCAGTCACTTCTTTTAGGCTTACGATAGGTGGGCAATCTGCTTCAAAACTAAATTGGGCTAACAATATTTAACTACAATGCACTTTAAGGCAAATAGTTACTTTTAGCGCGTGCAATCAAAAATGATGACAAGCAAGATTATGAAGAGCTTTAGTGGGCATCTATTTTGATGTTCTTAGTTTTTTTGGTTAAATTTTAACCCCACACACACGTAGCACGTGTAGCGTATATATCTCACAACACACGCTTTTCATGCCTTATCGTGCGCGCGCGTAGCTTTCTAACTCTAGATTTTTTTGCGACGACAACGCAAATAATTATCAAGTGTAGACTTTTATGCAATGAATAGACTCCATGTAATTGATAATTATAGAGATGCTCGCGCTCTATTTCTTTGTTCAAAAATCTTTTTAATACCACCTTGATCTCTGGTGTAAATACTTAACCAATCCTTGTGTGCGCGCGTATTTACTAAATATAGATACCTTCTTTGAGAGTATGTTCTAATATTGTCCAATAATATGGCAATAAATGCTTTAGTTTCTTCGTTATTCTCATCAACCATCTTTAATGATCCCTCAGCTTTCATCACATTTAACCATGAGAACTTATTAACAAGACAAACTCCAAACATTGGCTTGGCGTTATTCATCATCCACTCAAGAATTTCGAGTCGATTTTCATTCTTGAAAATTCCTTTATCGTAAAATCCCAAAAGGCTACACAAAGGTTGAAATTGTTGTAAATCTTTGTAGAGACTTGAATCGGGGTTATATGTTTCGCTAAATAATTTCGCTGTAGCATCAGAATATTCTTGTATGATCTCTTTGTCGATCCAACTCCTAACTTCTATAGTAGCGAGAACAGACTCGGCTGGATAAACTCCTATCTTCTGTTCCTCAATAAAAGGAGGTAATATTCTATTATCATAGATAATTATGTCAATTTCCTTACTCTGTTTTCCTTCTTGGTTAATTATTACTCCTGTCCCTATTCCAAATTGGCGCGTTAAGAATTTTGAAAGTACTCGTAATGTAAAAAGTTCCCTTAGTCTACCTTTTAATGAGCGTTGGTCAAGATTCTTTAATGCGTATGCTTCTCCTATTAGACCCTTAATGATTGCACTTGTATGTTGTTGGATTGGGCTTCGGTCCACTTTTAATGTTCCCCTAATAGAAATTGTACGTGTTAAAATTATTTATGCCTTTTAGGGCACTTGAAGAGAAGTATGCGCGCGCTATCGTAGGTTTTTCTTTGTTATGAGGGGTAAGTTTTCTTCGATTTCTTACCCCTCGTACTATTCTCTCTATTCCATCCTTCCTTATTCCTATTTCATTAGGAACCTATCCAAATCAGGGGTATACAGGTATAGGACCGTCCGTTAACCGTATCCCGTCGTTTCCCCCCGTCCGTCGTCGTTGGCCCGTCGTCCGTCGTCGTCCGTCGTTGGTTGGTTGGTTGGTTGGTTGGTTGGTTGGTTGGTTGGTTGGTTGGTTGGTTGGTTGGTTGGTTGGTTGGTTGGTTGGTTGGTTGGTTGGTTGGTTGGTTGGTTGGTTGGGTTAAAATTTAACCTCAAGATTTACACAAAAAAAAAGGGGATTTTAGACTTGACCGGGTTCTTCTAGCCATGCCTGTGCCCATTGCATTAGAGTGTTGGCATATTCGGTGTCGATCTGATTTCCGCTGAGTATGGTGACTTGCTTGATGAACTCAGTAAGGATCCTCTCAAAAAGCTTCATATTGCCTCTATTTAGAGTAGTCTAACTGCAAGGAATGCAAAGGCGTCATCGAGATGGAGATCGAAACCTAAAAAGAACTTCAATCAAAGAACGAACTTCTTCCATTGTTTCAACATGGCTTTTGGTGGCCAGTTCAAACCCAACAGAGTTCGACAATGTAGACATGTCGAGATGTCTCGAAACGCGCGCATTAAACGGTATTCACTCTCGCTTCATTGCTTCTCTTCTAAGCTCAGGAGATAGCTTTTCAATAGCATATCTGAGTGCCGTTCGGGGCATCTCTTTCTTATTTTTCATAACATAGATGAAAAACTCTTTTGGGTAATTGTTGCTCGCTTCTTTCAACATCCATCCATAGCCTTTCTGAACCATCACATCTTGATCAGTTAATAGGGCATCAGCAGTCTCAAGAACTGCTTTAAGGTGTTTCTTTCTTCTTGCCGAGTAGATCAGACTAACTGCACTTGCTCTCCTTACCCAGCGGTTTTTGGATCTTGTCCATTCTCTTGTCTTCTGAATGAACTCAGGGAATTGGTAAATGAAAGCTCCAAGGGCATGTGTGCAGAGATCATCACAGGCTCCCCACCCGTGCACATATTTCATTAACCATGTTTCGAGAAGCCAGAAATCAGATTCCTCATACGTTTTTCTAAGCCGAAAAGCCCAGTCAAATGCTATAGTTCTCTCCTCTGAACAATCAGATTCCAACAGATCATCACATAATTGAAGGATTTCTTGCTTTGACTGCTTCTTTACCTTCTGAAAGAATTCTGATGATAGCTTTCTAACAATTGGGGAAGGAACTCCATGAAGATTTGGCATTTCTTGACACTGCGTCTCCCAATGAATCCTCGTCCTCCGTTCTTCTGGATTAGAGTGTTTCTCCAGCCTATCCCTAATTTCTTGAACAATCACGCCTTGCACCTCTGGTCACTTTTGTTTTAACAGGACTGGATTTTATGACTTGTGGAACAAACTAGAGATCAACTGTGAGAGATTTGAACCTCACCCATAGTGGAGATGTCACCCGAAAATATCCCGCAAACTTCCCATTTTTCCGTTTTAGTGACTGAACCCCTGCCTTTGGGGTGTGAGCTTTCTGCGACATTTCTTGCAAAAGACCCTGGTTAGCTCGTTCCTTGTTCCACAATGCTGACAATACAACGCCTCCTCTGCTTTCAGCCGAATACGGTAGATTAACGCTTGCATCAACTCATTACGCCAATGCGGAAAAATCTTTTCAACCCCACGTAAATAGTACTCGCACAGTCCGATAAACTTTTCTAAATAGCCATGTGTTCCTAGAACACTTAGGTGAGGGAAGGGGTTGCGCGAGCGCATCAGTATGTTTTTGCTGTGTGTGTTTGGGTTGGGTTGGGTTGGGTTGGGGGTGGGATACGAACCCTGGTGTGACGTGCCCAACAAATGAGTGGGAGTCAAAACTTTAATTGATATAAAGGAGCGCATCCGCCCACTCACGGAGCACAACCCCACGGGCCCGCCATCTCCAGCGAGCGGATACTTTATTTGTGCATCCGCGCGCTTACTCTTGACTCCTTGTTGAACCTTGAAGTCTTTTCAACGCCTCTTTTGCACTTTCAGAAACTTCTGGAAAATTTGCTTTTGCGAAAGGACGGATAACACCGAATGGACCTCGAAACTCAATGTCCCAAGGTCTAAGCCTTAACAAACCAACATGAAGGGTCTCACGTAAGATACCTCTCAAATTGTCGCCCAACGTCTCTAACTCCTCTATCAACGGATCCTCAACCCAGATTGCCAACTTGGTTCCTCTTTTTCCTTCGTAGCCTAGTTTTACGAACGATCTCTCGATTCCCAACGGACCAACTATTTTGACCCCACCACTCAGTTGAATATCGACACCAACTATTATCAAGTCTCTGGCGACTTCGCTCAAAGTCCTTCCAGTGGCTTTTGCCAACTCTGACAGAGACGATTTGAGAAAACGTTGCATGCATGAGAACCATTGCGGAGAAAAAAGCATAACCTAAGAGAGTACACAACAAAGTTTATTACTTCTGTAACACCACTGAATAGTTGAAGGAGGAAGATGATACGGGGAATCGAAGTTTTGGGAAAGACTCAAACAAGAAGAACACTAAAGTGCCACAATTTGCAAAGATACTTATCATCTTTAGTGCTCTTTTTATAATTGTAGGTGGTTCTGCTCATTGGTTATATTTGATAATTTTTTTGGTAAAAGCGTTGGTTTCAGCTTTGAGTAGCTTCATAGGTGTTTTGGCTTGAAAGGACGGCTAGAAGGACAAACCATCAATCAACACAATAAATCAGAGAGAATAAGATGGGTCAGCATTGAAGTGGGGCTATTTCTTTTGTCACTAATTTTTTTGTGGGCACTATATATTCCAGAAATTATAGATCAGCCTTGGCGACTAATCATTATGCTTGAAGCTAGTCCAACAGCTTATATAACTTACGTAAACCGTATTCTCATTCACTCAATCTTGCCAGTAGCTATAGGATTGTCTTGCAGTGTCATCGGCTACATCAGAGAGATACGATCTCCAACAGGAGTTCTCGGATGGGCACTTCCTCTAACAATCTTCGGATTAATTTTTCTTATTTGGGGAGCATATGGACTATATTTCTACCATAACTCTTATCCAAGGGCTCTGGCTGAAGCTGAACGGTACTATTTTGAAGGGTCATGGGTTAAGAGTTCAGTTACAGCTATCTACTCAACAGTATATGTTGCTCGAATAATCTGGCTATTTACAGGAGTTCTCTTCACGCTATCCCCTGTATTCAAGATGATCATAGGGAGGAGACAAACATGAATACAACCTTAGGTCTGAGTTTGGTCGAAAAAGGAAAAATGATTTCAGTATACTACATGAGTTTAACTTTCATATTACTTCTATCACCTTTGCTACTAACCATACCAGTGAAAGCTGAAAATAGTCCAATTTTCAGTGAAGGAGCTCCTTGCACATTCCCCCCGCATCCATCTCCTGTAAATGGATCAGAAACACCACTCGGTGGTGAACAACCATATGTTGCAGGTTACATGACCACTGATTCTCTTTCGGGCAACCCTGTGGAAAAAAGGGCAGAAGCAGTGAGAGTAACAGTTTCCTTTGCAGGAACAGATCAATCAATAATACAGAGCGACAACGCCTTGGCAAGTGGAATTGCCACTCAAGGTCCTGATTCAAGGGATGAGGGCCCAATGAGAGTTGATTGGGGGTACACTATTCTGCTTGTAGTGAACGGTATTGAAGATGACCCCTTCATTATGGGGGAGATTTATGAATGCTTCGAATGGGGAAGAAATGGTCTGTATCCTTTCGAACCTGCTGAGGTTGACCTAAACTTCTCTTGGTCATGGAAATATTCTGGCGTCTTGACAATCGATTCTTCGGTGACGCTGAAAATGGAGTGGAGTGAAACACATCTAAACTTCTATGCCACTATAGGGGGCTATGAGTATAGCCTTACCTGTTATGATAGAGGAGAAACCCAGGGTAACTATTTCATGGTAGGTACAGTCGAGCAAGATCCTCGCGCGCTCATTATCGGTTCGGATGGAATTGTAAAGTTTTTTCAGTTTCCGGGTGCTTGGAGCTACTATAACATTGGGACTACAGGTTGGATTTCACATCTAAAATATCCATCCTACCGATTGAGGGGCGAGTCTCTATGGAGTTATGTTGATTTCGCATATTCGGTGCATAGTCCATTTGCCTACCTAGATCACACAATTAGGTGGGGAAAGGGATTTGAATACTATGGTGTTAATGCTCACTACGTTTATGAACCTTGGGGTTTGCCACCCAGAGAGGTGATTTTCTATCCTACATCTGATGGAACCACGATCCCCACCAATACCTTGCTTTGGGATCCGTTCACAGGTGGGGGAGGATGTCCATTTGTGTATGTTTGGAATGGAACAAAAATTGTGATTGATAATAATCTGTTGTCTAATTCTTCTGCGAATAATGGAACTGAGGTTGAGGACTACTACCGACTAGAGCAGGACCTCGTTCCTCTCTATGAGGGCTACTTTAACTCCTATTACTCGTTGCAGATAAGCGAGTTTCAACAAGAACATTCCTACCTAGACGAGGTTGACCTCTTTGCAGTTGATCATGCAACAGATGTTAGCGTGGCTGTGAGTCCTACTGGAGATATTCTGACATATCAAAGTCCATATGCTCCCAGCTCCGCGGTTGACGAGAATGACACTTCTTGGCTTGCTGAACTCAGCAGCTTCGATGGCAACTACTACGAGAGCTATAACGGAAGCTTTCTCGTCTTAAACTTTGGAGAGGTTAATTCCTCCGACGCAAAAATCATCATACGGGCTGATCCACCGCCCGATTATCCTCCAACGAAACTATCGATTCACATACAAGTCCTGAATTCGTCTGAGAGTTGGGTAGAAATTGTCTCGATTATCCCACGAACGTATTGGTCAACTGACATCATAGATCTGTCAGATAATCTGCCTACAGATGGAGAATTTATAGTTCGTCTCTATTTCACTGACAATCACAGAGTTGACTTTGTGGGGTTAGATACGACACCTCAGGTGGAGATCGATGTTGAAAATGCTAATCTACTGGTTGCGTATCATTCGGATGAAGGATTCGTCACAGAAAAATTGCGAAGTGATGATGATGTCTACAGTGAGCTCATACCCGATCAACAGATTATACTACTATTTTCTGCAGCCAAACCTGATGCAGAGGCAAGAACCTTCATATTCTACGTGAAAGGATACTACTACACAATCACTGGCTAAAAACCACTTCCTCTTTTTAGACTTTTATACACATAGTATGCATGCATACAGGTTTTTACTGCCTTTGACCTATTTCCTTAGAACTCTGACCCTGCGTAGTTTTCCAGCTGCTTCCATGTTTCAGGGTCAAAGCTGATTCCTGACTTGTGAACCTTGTTTTGACTCTGAGGTTTCTTATTCTGATTTCCTTCAGGAGTCTTTATCTTTTTTTCCATCGAATCACTCCTCCATTCTGACTTAAGTACACCGAAGAATCACATAAATCTATGGGAAAATCAAAGTTGTGACAACCGTTAAACAACCGTTGTACAACCTTCTAATTCATAGAGTCAGACCCAAGTCAGAAAAGAAGCTCAAATAGAGGGAATCAGCGTCAGAATTTAAAACGTAAAAAAGTCAAAGTTGTCACAACTTTTTGACCATTGTTGTTGACAGGGTTTTACATCAAATCATAGAAAAGGGGGATTTTACATTTATTTTACACTTTTATTTTACATATTACCATGCTTTTCCATCATTCTAATACTTGCATGCATGCACGGTGAACTTCCTATTGATTGTGGAAAAGAGCAAGAAAGACTAAAAGCTGACTCATAACTTCTCCCGAATTTTTCATTACTGTGCGCGCTGAGTGAGTGTACGAGAGTGAGTGTATGAGTGAGTAGGTGAGAGCGTATACGGTGCATGCAAGCCATGCGTACGCATTAATCGAATTGTTCTAGGTTGGATAAACCCCAATCCTTCCATCTTCCTTCTATAAATTGGGTGCGCATGCATGTATTGCGAGGGGTAAATCTAGGGGTCTATTTTGCCCCTCGTAGTTTAACCCTATTTGAACTGTCCTTTCTTTGTTGAAAAACACTGCAAAAGGTAACTGCTTTGATTCCTGCTTCTTGAGTCTTTCAACTTTCATTCCAGTCGTCAGTTGCGAGCGCCAGCGAGCAGTCATACGCTGACGCCACTTTCCACTTTTTCTTCAGGCGTCAGCTATCAGCAGTTGGTGGTGGTGGTGGTTGGGTTCGAATCCCACCCCTGTCCTCAAAGCATCATTTTGAAAAGCCCGCACGCACTAACTCTGAGGTTGGTATCCGCTCGCCACACCGAGTGCATCCCCACGGACCCGCCACTAGATTGTTCGAGTCTAAATAGAAGCTGTCAACTTTTATTATACGCGTGCAAGAAGAACTAACGCGTAAATACAGCCTTTTCCAGGAGCTTCTCCAATTCATCCGTTAAAAAATTCATACAAGGCGTTCCTCATAACAGCATTAAGCAAACTTGACTCACTTTTAGTATGCATGCAAGGGGAGTTCAAGAGATCAGAAGCAACTTAGGTATCTCTTCACATTACGCATACTTCATGAAGAGCGACACTACGTTTCCGGTGACGACTCCCATGAGAGAGAAGATTGTGCCAATTGGAATCATGAAACCGATGACCTTCACGATCGCTGAGAAGAGAGCGGTTTCCCAACCAAAAGGAATGTCTTGGAAGACTAGTCCTAACTGAAAGATGTACCAGATGTATACGAAGACAGAGATCACTCCGATGATGAAAGCGAATGTCATAGATGTGAAATAGCCACATACCAGCTTCTTAATGTCTGGAAGGAGAAAACCTATACCGAAGCCCATAATCAAAAGGATGAGTCTATCAAAGTCTGTAAAGGCAGGCGATCCATAAGCTCCCATCGTGAAAGGATTATACTGATGAAAAGAATGGAAGTTGTAGAGGAGAATAGTTGCCACAAGGGCTGACCATCCGAAGATCACTCCTAATTCTTTCTTTCCTACAGATCTTTTGATGTTGTCAAGTAACGCAATCTTTGGTTTAACGCTAATATGTGTCAACTCCACTATAGCATCTAATTTTGTGGGCAACTCGAGTGTAGACCTCCGTCGGAATCCTCAAGCTCCCCATGCATTTGAGACGTTCTATTACAGCGTCGAAGAGTTCTGGGTCGACATCTTCTTTGACTGTTAGGTTGGTGTAGCTTTTTACACGCACTTTTTTCCCTTGACTGTACCACGAATCAAGAAGTTGTTTGTTTATCAGAGTCACACCGCTTTCAACGATCACTTCTTGCTTGTCCATGCCTTTGATCGGTCCTGCACGGTAGTAATCTGTGTTGGAGGCTCCTCTCGCAATTGTTCGTAATGTGTCTGTGATTCGGGGAATGAGCATAAGTTCGATTGCTCGTGACAACGATTCATACGTGAGCGTGTATTCTCTTCCAACGTAGTCAACAAGACCCACTGTGTGTAATTCATCGAGGTATTTACGCGCTGTATTAGGTGAGATGTCGAACTTACTTGCGATATCGGTTGTCGTAGATCTATAGTTCTCTTCTAGGCATAGGAAGATATCTTGGTGAAGTTTGTCTAAACCTAGCGCAAATAGAACCCATCGTTTCGCATTCTCAGCATAGTCCTCTTCTGAAACGTCTTGTAATGGTCTTAACCTGCGAATGGTCCACTCCGCGAGTACTTCGAAATCCCCTAGTCTCTCTTCTCTTTCTTCTTCCTGTTTCCCTTTCTTTGCTTCACTCATTTTTGTCACCTTTAACGATTATTGAATGAGCTTGCACGTCCGCACCCTTACTGTTCTTGTTTCCTACGACTACTTTCTCTCCGCTCTCTGAGATGATTACAAGATGTTGAGGACTGTGACCATAATTTGACACCGGTCCTTCCACCTCAATCGTTTCACCATTGAAGCTATGCACTCCAATCGTTCGTGCTATTGGCGCTCTCCCTAATCGAGTAATTTCTTTGCATGCTGCGATGGCACTCCCGACATCGCTAAATGCTCTCCCCCTCATCTTCTGGTAGTACCCGGAGTCTGAGCGGGATCTTGATTCCACTTTGGCTATGCTTCGTAGATTTTCTGTGATTCTTGGAATCAACCGCTTCACGATTGATGTTGACACCGATTCTCGAACGAAGTAGGCTTTGCCAATATGGTCGATGAGTCCTAAGGAGTAGAGTTGATCGACATGTTCCAGCGTTTCGTCAGGAGTTTTCTTGATAAGCTCTGTTAGATCGTCTATGGTTGCTGCATCCGAATCTGCAATGTACTTGAATACATCTCTTGTTGTTCCTTCGACACCGATAGAGGAAAGGGCCCATTCTTTTGTGCGCTGGTTGTAGGTTGCTTTTGGTTCTTTGGAGGGTTCTGGAATACGTCTTACTTTCCATTCAACGAAGAACTCGTATTGTGTTTCAGGTTCTTTCAATGATTTCAACTCAATTTTTTTTGAGTTTAAATAACTAAATAATGATTTTAAGTATTTAAACGTTGCGCGCAATGTACCGAATGTGGAAAGCGTCTAATTAGAAAAAGCACGAAGTGCAGATATCACCGCGATGCATGCAAAACACACAAGTTATTCTCGCACACGCTTTGCATACATGCATGCAAAATACGGGACTTCGGGAGAAGACCTGTATAAAGCACGGCTTATCGAAATGTTGATATACTAAGAACGTTAGAAGGAGTGGTGTGCCGTGCAATTGAGCGTAAGAGAATTTCTAGACTCAATAAGCAACAAACACACTCGCAAAGAATATCGATATGGAACCAAGAAGTTCTGCGAGTGGTTTGACAAGCCCTCTGAAGAAATTCTGAAGATGCGAAAAAACGATTTAACCCCAAAACCAGATGAGAACATCATAGAAAGCAAGCACAGAGCAAAACAATTTGAAAGGATAATCGAGCAGTTCCACGCCCATCTGATAGAACAAGGATACGCAATCAACACCGCAAGAACTACAACACTTGGCATCCGACAACTCTTCAGATACTATGAAATGCCCGTTCAAATGCGAAGCGGAAGCAAAATAACCAAAACCGTGAAGACAAACAAATCCTTCCCCCTACGAATAGAACATGTCCGCTCCATGTTCAAAGTAGCAGATCTAAAGGAGCGCGTCTTGCTAACATTAGCCACAGACCTTGCATTGCGAATTTCAGATTTTCGCAACATCAAAAAAACTGACCTACCCGACCTAAGTCAGGAACCCCCATTACCTTTCGATGTGATGACCAGTAAGGAAAATGTTGTAGCCCACGGTTTTCTCAGTGCTGAAACTGTCGAGTTGCTCAAAATTTATCTTAAATCGATAAGGGATGTGGACACCCCATATTTATTCCCGAGCAATGGCAAAAAAGCTAAGAGTGAAGATAGAATTAATAGCTGGTTAAGAAAACTGGCGGAAAAAGCAAAGATACCTACTCGTAGAAAGCGGTTGTCATTTCATTGTTTTCGGAAGATGTTTTTAAGCGCGTGCATTGATTCAGGCATCGGTTTGACTGCTGGAAAAAAGATGTGTGGAAAAGCCATACCCCTAAGCGATGACACCTATCTGACAACAGTTCAACTGCGGAAGAAGTTCATCCAACTGAAAGAAATGTTAACAATACAGCGTACACTGAAACCAGAAAATAAAGAACGATTAGAAAAACTCGAAACCGTAATCACACAGATACAGAAGGAGAATGTTTCCAGCAAAACAATAGCAGAAGTAATGACAAAGAGAGTAACCGAATTGGAGAAGAAACTAAAGGAGCAGCTGCTTGAAGCCCAAGAACGCAGTAAACAGTTAGATCAGTTTGAACCCCTGCAACGCGAACTTGCAGGCTTGAAAAAGAAATATGCACATTTGGAATCTGTTTATGAAGTTATGGCACAATTGTACAAACAGCTTGACCGCGAAGAACTTGAGAAAACGATTCGTGGGATAATGGAAGAACTGAGACAAGAAGGAAGTTAATGTACACGTAGTATGTGATCAAAACTTGACAATCTTTCCTTTTTCTCTCCTTTTTTCATTAACTATTTCATATAACACCTAGTCATATATGGAAATGTTAACCGTTAACTTTTGAAAACACATTGGAAACACACCTAGTTGCGTCTTCACCAAATTTACTAAATAGTAATAGTGAATGTACATTTTCAGATTCAGCTATGGTTATTGTTAATGGTTACTAGGTGTCGCACGGGCATGGTGCATTGTCAACTAAAGAAGCTCTTGTGTGGCTAATGAAATCAGGGATAATTGACATTATTGCTGAAGGGTTTGATATCTCCAAGAAAAGGGCGAGAGAATATCTTGAACTCCTAAAGGTTGTTCATGCGCGCGCATGTGGGGTGGGATTCGAACCCAACCAACCAACCAACTGATTCATTGCGCCTGCGCCTGAAAAAGAAGATGGAGATGTCGCCCGAGGTTTTTCTCGCACAATCCCTTTTTTTGTGAGTGCGCGTATAGCTCCAGGTTTTCAAGGAACTTTAGTTGAATCCATCTAACATGTGCACCGCACGCGCGAGCGTAATGGTAGGTTGAGAGCAGACTCGTCGAAATCATCAGTTGGTATTTCAGATTCCAAAATGTGTAATCTTCTGATTGCTGAATCTCGTATACTTTCTTGAAGAACTTCGTGTTTGTTCAGGAGAGCTAGCAGAAAGATGAGCAAAGAGCGACGATCTTTAATACTGCTCCACACTGCAGTTTGTATTATCTCAACCCAAGCCTTAACCAAGTTCTCTGATGTTAAGTTCCGAATCGCCTCCTGAAATTTGTCTGTCCTTTTCGACCAAATTAGTTTACAAGAAGCCATACCTCTAAGGTAATAGGGTCGCCAGAGGTCTTTCGTATCTGTAGACAGTCTCCATAGCTTCTCTCCAATCCACGTGGCCAAAGGTGTGAGTGTTGGGTCTGAGTAGTGATATTTTCTACGTTCAGCTAGAGTCACAGCAGCCAGACGTGTTACTCTCACATCGTCAGATTTGAGCATCTTAGTTAGAATTGATGTTTTCGATTTAATGGTTTCGAAAATCCTCCACGAAATTGGTTTATCATCATGTTTCAGAGCCTCATATATCTCCACCATTAACTTTTCATCTTCAACATCTGCACTTAATAGAGCTAGATAAATGTCTTTTACCGGACTCAGATCTTTACCTGTCTCAGCTGAATAATCAGTTAGCAACCTTCTTGAAACCTTAATGAGTCTATCTATTAGATCCTTATCACGAGTGCGTCGCCAAGAGTATCTGATCAAACAAGGATTGACAAATAGTTCTTCCCTTTTAATGATCTGTGTTTCAATTAATTGCAAGGCAAGTTCGCAGGTTTTTGGATTGGATCTAAATGGTTGTATATACGAAGGCAAAAAAAGTCGATGACATTTGGGCAGATTATGTCTTGAAAACCAGGCTTCAACACTATTTAAGATAGATGAATCCATGGATTCCTTGAGTGCTGAGTCAAAATCAGATCTTACCCATAACATAAGATCCTCATGATTCTGAACCTTGCCTGCTTTATTTAAAAGACTATTTAGTTCTTCTTTATCTTTCAGGAGATTATTTTCATTCTGCCAGTGATTTGCAGCATTAAATAGATCTTTATGATAGCTTTTTACATGTTCAGCATCCTTTGGGAGATCTCCTAGAATCTGGTTAATAATTCTCTTCAAGATTATTTGACTAATCATGCTCGAATTTTCTGTCATTTGTCTACCAATTTCAACTAGCGTGTCAGTTTTAGAAGGATCCAAGAGGAATTCGAAAAGGCTAACAACACAGCGACTCACCAAATCAGTCTCCTTGGAAAATACTCTGCAGCACTTCTTGATTAAATCAGAATTTTGATTTACCCATTTTTTGAACCTTGGTACGCATAGTAAGACAAAGTCGAGTTCTACCTTAAACGTTCTAAGGCTACGGGAAAAAAGTCTATCAAAAATTAACTTCTCAAGTTCAGTAACTGCCCAAAAGAGGAGACGAGTCTTCTTCTCTTTCCCACAAGGATCAACATGTAGTAACCTCAACCTATTTTTCATTTGTCTGAGTGGAGAATGCTCCCTTAAGAGAGACCTTTCGAAACCACGCAAATAGGATACGAGTAAGATGTTTCTCATTTCTGATGTTAGATCGACATCGATATAATATTTGCAGTTTTTCCAGTGAGGGCTCAAAGTATCTATTAGCCTCTTCCTTGGTAGGACTTTGGCCAAAGCTTCAAAGGTTCGCATGACCCAAGGTTCTGTAAGTCGGTTTTCTATCGCATGCGATAATCCTGTTAGTTTCACACGATTAATAGCACTCTTTGTCTCTTTTTTAATGGCACCAACCAGAGTTGCATTTGACTTGAACAAACCTTGGAAAGTTTCGATGAATATTTTAAGGCTTTCAGGGACTTTCTCTCTTAGCCGATTTTCAAGCCAAGGGCGCACAATTCGCTCTTTATACTCCTCACGTAAGTTCCTCAGATATGACATCATGCCATCAAAATCTCTAACATATCGATTATCAAGCATTTCCAAAGCATATTGAATTGCTGCTAACTCGTTGTGTGGTTCTCGGAGAACACGATCATCCACCATTTCTAGAACAAGCTCCGAGCCTCTTCTAAGAAATTTGTCAAGAGACCCAGTATCAATATCACGGCACACATCAATCAAACTTGGAGCTTCACCTGGAAGCCTTCTACCAATTCTCCCAGCAAAAAACAGGGCAACATTTCTCCAATAAGGCGATGTTGCTATAGCCCTAAACCTTGCATCTCTCTCCTTGGAATTTATCGCTGTATCAACGAGATGAGCCGCAGTAAAGAACTCCCTAGTTGTCGGTAAGCTAAATCCTATTTTTCCTTCGTATGGACTTTCAATAAGTACTAACCGCTGACTTGCTTCTTGTATTATTTGGCCTGTTTTGCTTTCCAGTTCCGATTTAGTGAGCAAAGGGTTTGTGTGAGCCAGATAAACCTGTACGTGCTTTCTGAAAAGTTCGATGTCCATTAAAGCTGCTGTTCTGTCTCTTTGTGCTCTCCTATGAAGAAGGTAGGCAAGATATTTGTGTAAGCCGTTGATTATATCCTGCTCAGTTCTTAACAATTCTGGGCGTTTCTTCTGTTCACGATGGTAGATTATATCCACATATCTCTCAAATAGCTCTTCTCTCTGACTAGGGGGTGTACCTCTTGCTCTGATAATCACTAAGAGTATTGTGACTTGCAGAGGTGTTTGAGTTAAAACACAGACAATATTGTCTTCCAAACATGTTTTGAAAGTGTTTCTTATCCTCTCTTCTTCATCAGGAATTGGTTCGCGAATACTAATCCAACGATGAGCATAGGTAGTTGCTTGAGAACTTTCCAGTTTTTGTATAGTGACATTAAGATAATGAGTTGGGTTGAATTCTTCTGAATAGCCATGTGGTCTGGTGGTTGCAGCGACTTTCATATCACTCTTAAGAACGAACCTTGCTTGGTTAACAAATGACATTATATTATCAATTACTCTCTTTCGGAGATTTTTCTCAGGAACCTCATCCAGACCATCCAAAATCAAGAAGACTGAAGTTGACTTGAGAATACTCTTGATGTCATTAGGAGTTGCTTTAATTGTTTCTTGTGAAACCTTTTCCGCTAAGAAGTGGAATAGACTATCATGATCTTTATTGGCGGATATCCACTGGGCATACTCTCTAAGAAGAATCCTGAATGGGATTCTTGGAACACAGTCCTCATATTCTTTAGTTTCTTCTGAGTGGTCTATCTCTTTTATTCTTCCTATTAGACGTGCACGATAGATTTGTGCCACATGTTGGCAAATCGTAGATTTTCCTGATCCTGGGCCACCAATCAACATTAGACTAAGAATTGAGTCATCAAGCAAGTAGGACATAGCTGATGTTCTTTGTTCATCTTCTAATGCTTGTTTCATCCATGGTTTCAATCTTGCTTGGGTGATTTCTTTTGGTATGGCTTGGGACTTGACCTTTAAGTCCACAAAAACCTTTTGGAGTTCAACTCTTTTCTCTTCTATGTCTCCAGCATCGTCCAAGGCTGCATATTGCTCATGTGCATGACAGCCTTCGCAATATAATCTCACGAGTTCATCCAAATCGGTTTGGTCTCTTTCTATGAGATTGAGAAGGTAGGCAATTATATCTCCGGACACAAGGAAGTGCGAGTATGTTTGACGGATTTTTGGATTTGCATCTAGGAATCGGCAGATTTCCTCTCCTCCAAGTACTTGTATATGTTTTATCTTCGACACGTATCTTGGAATAACTACTTCATCGATTGAATCTTTGAGCCCTTTTTGAGCTACGGGTGTAAGCGATACATTTGTCATAAGGATATAGTTGTTACAATTGTATTCGTGTTTTTCAACAACCTTTGAAAGCTCATTTTTTAAATCTGAGAGAAGTTGTCTTCTTGCTTCTCTGGGACCTATTTTCAGCTCATCATGAAATTTCGCTTGAAAAATCCAATTGCCATCCCACTGTTCTGTTTGTGAAGGGAATGGAGCTTTTCCTTGAAAGGTTGCTTCTCTAGCACCATCAGCCCCCATACCATAGATCTTAGCTCCAGAGCCTATGATTTCTTGAATAAGCGCTTGGCACAGATGCTCGAATTCTTGTTCTCCAAGAGCATTAAGATTATATTTTGGAATGACTATCCCCCAAATACTTATAGAGAATCCCAAGCTCATTTTAGAGTTTCGATACTTCAATCTTAGCAGAAAGATTCTTGTAAATCTCTTCCATGCGCGCGCCATCAGGATTTTGCAGAAATAAAAGTGTCAACTTTTTTAACGAAAAATGCGGTAATACCCTCTATCCCCCGTTGTTGACAGTTGACAAGTTAATTTTCTGACTAGCTACCCACTTATCAAGTAGCTTCCTCACTTCGCATGCATGCTAAATAGAAGCTGTTAACTTTTCCTATACGCGTACAAGAAGAACTAACCCTTAAATACACCGTTTTCAATACTAAATGGTATATCAATCACGAAATGCCGTGCTTAACACGTGACTTCGGGAGAAGTCTCCGCTTCTTTCTAAAGTTACAGCTAACTAGTATTCTTCTCCGTAGCTTGTGCAGATCAGTACTATGTCAAAGATGTTTATGGTTCCATATGGGTCAGCTACATCGCAGTGGCAGTTCCAATGAGGGTCTGATGGAGTGGCTAGGTAAGCTTGACACGCTGATACAACGTCAAAGATGTTAACTATCAAGTCGTGGTTGAGGTCTGCTGGGTTCCAGTAGGGATTCATCAAAGGATGGTTATCCTGATTGCTACCATCAATTTAGGGTGTATCTCCTATTCCGTCTGAGTCTGTGCCATTGTAGTCACTCCAGAAGTTACCTTCACAGCCATTATCCCATGTATTATTAATGGAATTTGAAAGCATAATCAGAAGATTATTGGCAACAAAGTCATTATGCATGCATTAATTGGAATTAGGAATCTATTATCTGTTTCGAGAGAGAAAGTGCTATGGGCAGTCCCATTCAGTACCGTATTTGGTTGCTATGGTGACGATGTCGAAGATGTCGATCTGCCCACCAGGATAAGCCAAATCAGCTCCGGGGAACCAGTGTGCGTCTGGGATACTAATTCCCTGGCTACCATAAGCGTTGACTCCTCGTACAATGTCAAATATGTCAATTTTGTAGCAGCCATTACCCTTCTTGATAAAGTCCACTTCGCCAATCGGTGGAGTTTCCATCGGATAGAACGGGTTGCGCTTCAACGTGAGGTAACCACCCGCTCCAGGCACAAAGTCGACTGCGTAGTACATACCTGCACCTTCAAAAGCGTCTTGCCAAGGCAAGCCTCCAGGATAATAACCATTAGCATCACCAGCTGCCAGGTATGTTATGTTAACGCTGGCGCCTAAGTATGAGTGGTTGATTATTCGCACATCTGCGTTATGTGGACCATCTGGATCCATGTAAATATCATAGTCGGTTCCGAGAACCAGCGGTGTTCCTTCCGACTCTGCGTTGAGAACATAGAAGACTGGTTCAGCGCAGCTGACATATCCGGAGATAGCGTCAGCTGTGAGAGATTCAGTGACAGTTTGGCTGAGATTCCCCTTACTGTACCAGTTAAAGGATTTGATGCTCGTTGCGCCCTTGTACGTATTCCAGTAACTTGGCAAGTTCCAGTAGATTTCGATAGTGTCAGTATCGATTATGCGGAGGGACTTAATGTCCTCAACACTACGATGGTTCCACGCGTCACTCAGCTGATATTCATACCAAATTGAGGCATAGTGATGAGTATTGTTTATGTGTTCCAGTTGGTTCCCCGTCACGGGTTCAACGAACCAAGCGTCATCCCTGTAGGTTTGGACATTTTTTGTCTTGTTCGTTGCATCGTCTGGATCAGCCCACGTGCCCACAGTCCAGTCAAGGATATAACCGGGCTGATCGATTGATCGGTCATACGGAGGCGTTTCCATACCGCTATATAGATCCATCCTATCTAAGCATTGATAGTCATAGAACCATTGTGAATAAATTTTATTCATAGCGATAGGAGGAATCTTAATCCCGTATCTGATGGGCGACCCATCTATCTTGTAGGCGTTCAAAAAGGAGTAACCATTTTCAAATCCAATTAAATCATTGTTAACAACGCCCAGAATGTCTGTACTGTAAGCCCAATAACTTTTTGAGCTGAAGAGCGGGATTGCTATACATTCTTCTGTGAAGTAACCTAGTGCTTGATTGGTGTATTTGACTTCGTCTTCGTGGGTTAGAGGGTGCGAAGCATTGTATAGGAGTTGGTCAAGCTTTGGATAGTTTGGAAAACCGTTACAGTCAAAGCCAGTATAAATGTTAGGTCCATTGATATACCAACCGTCAGTATGATAGAGATAATACAGAGTCCTTGCCGGAAACCGGCCTATGCTCCATCCACCTGTGTAGATATGGTAGTCCGGTTCTGCCAACCAAGGAGGCCACCAGAATCCATACCAAGATAGAACTTTTACTGGTATGCCATGTTTCCTCAGATTGCTGATAAGCAGGTTGCCAGCATTCCACCTACGTAAGTCATCCGCCCTCGGGTATACCCTTAAATCGTCCAGGTCGTCTCCTGCTTTAGAGTGACCCGTGGGGTATACTCTGATTTTTTGAGCTGATCCCGGAAATGTAGAGTCGTAGTAGGTGTTATTAGTTGTGCCTTGCAGGAATCCTTCTGAATCCAAGGTGTCTGATGCTGCTTGAGGGTCGTACTCGTAGGGGTAGTTGGGGTACCACATCGATTTGTTACACCACCCTTTTTGGCCAGCTGATATGGGTTGATCAATTCTCTCTGCGAATCCTCCACAAAAATCATCCACAATGTAGTCCTTGTCAACGAGGTATGCGATAGCCTGCCTGAAACCTTTGTAATTAGTGGGTGAACGTACTCCTGGGTATGTGGGGATTGTGCAGTTATTGTTGATGTCAAACCCATACATACCTCGGTCAACTACAGGAGCCAACACAATGTTAGTATCGTTGACAGCGTTGTTGTAGATGCTTGATGTGATTTCATAGCCAAGCATGTCGATGTCGCCATTTTTCAAGGCTTGATAGGCCTCATCAATGTTTGGGTAGAATTTGATGATGAGATCTTCAGTTCTCGATCCTCTTTCCAATGTCGTTTCCAGAGGAATGGAGGGGGTTCCTAAAGCTGCAGTCAGCAAAATAATAGCTAACGCGGGGAAGACAATGCTGCAACTTCCTTTCAAACATTCTCTCTCCCTGAAAAATGGCTCCCTAAACTAGTGCTAAATACGGTGGTATTTAAAAATTGAGGAACTTTGTTCTATGAACTACATGCGCGGGCAACTGTTATATGGCGTCATCGATTAACTCGAATGGTTAGGATATGTCTAGCAGCCTTCAACAGTTCGGTTCAGTCACCGTAAGTAGAGCTCATACTTCTACTGACTTAAGGCGACTTCTCAAAGATCCATGGCTGAAGACAGATTCCTTTATCGTTAAGCCAAACTGGTTTAGTCCGCATCCTGCCAACTTTACGGATGTCGAGAGCTTGCGAGTACTGTTAGAAGCACTGGATGGTCGAATTATAGTCACCGAGGCCTACTCGATGGAACGGCAAGATGGTAATATGAAGTTCACTGTGGATGGTGAGGAAGTTGACTGGATCTGGATCATGAAGCATCCAAACTGGGATTGGATCAGAAAGGAAGGCCGATGGGATAAGATCAAAAAGCAGGACAAGTGGTTCCTTGACGAGTTTGGTTTCACTGATCTATTCAACGAACTTGGAGTCGACTACGTTAATGTCACCGAAGAGGTGTGGCAAGGGCGGACAGCAGATGTTGGAAAGATTAAGAAGGTTGCAGAGACTCGTTTCGGTCCAGTTCTTAGGGAGGAGTTGTACGGGTTCATCCCTCAGCAGTTGTACGATCTTCGAGGTGCTCTTCTCATTAGCTTCGGCAAGGTGAAGGGAATTCGGGGAACGTTTCCGAGTCTGACGATGAAGAACCTCTTTGGTTTAATTCCTGCTCCGCTTAGATCATGGTGGCATGGTCGCAACGACGAATGGATTGGCAGGAGCATCGTTGACATCAATAAGGTCTACGCAGCCCTTTTCAAAGTCTATGGCATCTGCGAGGCGCTTCGGTATGCGACAGTTAGTGATCCTGAAGGCGAGGTAAAGTTACCTTGGGGAAGTTATAGTATTGCTAAGGACCTTGGTGTCTTAGCCTTTGGTAGAGACCTTGTCTCTCTTGATGCCGTTCTCTGTGGGCTCATAGGTGTCAATCCAGAGAGAATTTCGTACTTAAAGCTCGGCGAAGAGGTTTTCAGCATTTATAATAGGCGACATGTGGAGAAGGCGAAAGCGGCGACAGATTGGTTTCCAGTTTGACATTAACACAAAAGAGGGAATTTGCGGGAGATGTCTCCACCGTCTAACGTTTAAGAATTTATATGTATAACCTAACGCTATATATCAGGTCGGTTTGCTAAATTCATTCCTTCTCTACCTCGAAGAACTGATGAAAAGGCGTTCCGCCACGCTTTCCCCATGCTTTCCTCTATCGTATCGAGCAATTTAGGTAGCTTTTCAACGTGAAACGTCCACGTCGCATAGAAATAACCTGCATCCAAAATCGAAGGTCGTTGCTTTCTTAGAGGAAGAGGTTCTCTAACTGTGCATTCATTAAAAAGAGCATTAAAAAACTTCCAGACATCCTTAGCCTTGCCGAGGTCTTCCAATTCTATACTAAGAGATTCTCTGAACCCTTCAAAACAAAACCACACAGTCTTTTCGTCGGGTGCAAATACCGCAAAACTCTCGATACGATAACCTCCACCTCGTCGAACCTTTTTGAGTGTAGGCTCATCAAATTTCATGATGTTTACCTTGATTCCTTTTGTTCTCTTTCTGCCCTTCACTCGGGGCTGGGAAATCTTTTCTTTCCTATGATAACAGCAAATGTTGCGAAAACTATAGTTAGCAATAATATCACAGTTGATGGAAACTCTGGAATGACTGGAATTTGGAACTGGATTGTGGGAGACCCTGAAACCTTTTTTAACGGAGAGTTTAAAGACTCTGCATTGGGAGCGATTGAATATTTTGTTGAACTATTTGGAAGAACTGTACCATCCGAACATGTGAATTTCACGTAACCGACTGCTGTGACAGAAACGTCAATATCGGTCATTGCTGGAAATATATCTCCAGTTATAACGGTATATAATACAGTAGTTTCTTCAGGAGATGCGAATCCCATTTCAATACTTATACTTGTACAAATGACGAGAAGAAGAGCAAGTGTTAATGTTTTTCCTCTCATTTCCCAACACCAAATTCTAGTTCTCTATGCTATAAATGTTTTAGCATTAGTGCATAATCAAAAGGTTTGTGGGGCTTTTGCTGGTGCCACTAGAAGTCGTTGCAAATCAGAAAGCCTCTCTCGTATCTTGTCCTCTAATTCGGTGATGTCCGCAGAGATTTCCTTTGAGACGTTCTGAACCCGCGAAACCTTTGTTTTTATGCCTTGTCCGTCCAATTAGACGCAGGTCGCGCTTGGAATATTGCAATTTTTGTCAAGAGTCTTGTCTTGAAGGTGAATTTGGAACTAGTCCACGTTGGATAGCTAAATACAAGAAGAAAGCTAACCCTGCTGATATCAAAGCTGCACCGATTCCTTGGGCTGGGTCTTGTAGTAACCCAACTACGCCTAAGCTTGCAAGAATAGTGAAGAAGTTTAATCCAGCCATGATTGCTGAGTCAAATATTATTTCTCTGGTTTTTCTTTTTATTCTCCTTTTTTCGTCGTGTCCTTTGGCACTAATAAATAGAAGAGGACGAGAAACGCTTTTAGCGGTTCCTCTCGTTCGCTTCCTTACGGAGAAACCCTTAATTTCCATTTTTTCCATATTTGGTATTACTTCCTCTCCTGCAAGAAGGAAATCTATCCCCTGCAACGAGACTGTTACTCTTGCGGGATTTGTGGGGTTTTTTGACCCAAATTTTATGGTGTGTTTGAATGAAATAAGGTATTCTTAGGCGTAAAGCAGACCAAAATCAAGTCATTAATCTAAAGGGCAACAAAATCAACTAGTTGACAAAAAACATATAAATGCAACTAACTCATACCTAATGGGCGTTAAGGTTGTTAAGAGCGGACTGGAAACAGAAAGTATTGAGCATTATCCCACCACGCTTAGTGCTCGGGGCTTATAGGAACATTCTAGGGCATATCCACCTCTCAATACCTGTCAGATTCAAGCGTGAAGAGTTTACTTGTCAAGAATTGGAAGATGCAATAACAAGTTTAGCTAGAACGCTCAAACAGGGTCACGTTGTCATAGCGGAAAGTGAAAGGTGCTTGAAAATTTTGCCTCAAGTCGTACAGAAACTTGTAGATGCTGGGCTTTTGGTATACAGGAATGGTAGGTACAGGAAAAGCAGGGACTTCAGTGGCTTTTGGTATATTACGCGACAGGCTCATCGTAGCGTAGAGAAGATGACACGTTGGGGCGTATACTATTTATTAGCAAACGGGAAACGTTCATTTTCTACAGATGAGTTGCTTCATATTCTCGTCTATTCTGAGGTTGAGGTGGAAGATGCACTTGCAAAACTGACCGTTCGTACAGAAAGGGGCTGGGAGCGTGTAGTCGAGGAACATGATGGAAAATGGGTGGTAAAACTGGTTCTAGCTTCATTATCAAAGCCCTCGGCAATCAGCGATATTTGCGACAAGCTCCTATTTGCAATTCAGACTTTTTCAGAATCTGACAAAACGGAGTTCGCAACCTCTGAGATATTTGAGACTATCCGTTCTTTGGAGAGAGAAGGCGCTAGAAGGGTTCTCAGAAAACTCCGCTTCAAAGAACATAATCGCCTCTGGGAGGCACCAGTGGATATACAGAAGCAACCTGAGCTGCTGATTGAAAAAATTGAACTCCCGCTGAGGCTGCCCAGAGGGCAAGCGGAGTACCTTTGCTTATCGCCCTTGGACAGAAATTCACTCTCATTGACAGAGCTTGCCGAAATCACAAGAGTGGATAAGTCCACGATTTCTAGAGCCTTGAAAAGATTGATGGAAGATGAGCGGATCATCCTAACAGGTAAGGGTCCATTTGGCGAGGTCTATCTGATAACCAATTGCAATAACTGTCCGTTCGGAACAGACAAGCGAGAGTGTCAGGATGATGTGATCGAGACCATCAAGAAAACTATGAAAAAGCTGGGCTTAACAATTCCTCAAGTAGATTGGCAACAATTCTCAAACCACGTTTTAATGAAACTTGCAACTGAGCTTATTCAAGCTAAGATGGAGAAAATAGCCAAGTCGGATATCAGAGAATACAGGGAACTATGTAGCCAAGTATTTAAGCCTCTGCTCTCTCCCATGCTCGAAACGTTTGAGAAGAGGGCGCTGCCAATGACCGATGAGCATGGCTGGATAGATGAAGTGAAAATATACAGTTCCTTAGACGAAAAAGGCAAAGGTCTTCCCTTCCTGTACTTTCTCGGAGTGAAACAAGCTCTCGAATCTGATCTCGTATCCACCGCGTTAGAACTGTTAACTAAAGAAAGAAGCAAAATGCAGGCTCCTTCCAGAAGTTAACTGTCGGTCGATACTAGCTTTTTAACCACTTTGTCGCTTATTCTCGCGCCTTTGGTGGTTGGCTAACGTTTAATCAGTACGCACTAGGATAGAAAAAAGGGGATTCGCGGGAGATATCTTCAAGTGTCCGGGTTCAAATCCCCGCGACTCCACCAGTGACGTGCAACTATGCCCTTTGAATACGTGCATAGAACTGAAAGCCGCAGATTGGAACGGGAAGAAGAAGCCGATAAAATCTGGGCTTGTTTGCTCACACCAACACTGCCGCTTATATTGAGCATGACTTGCATGTATGACAGAAATATTATTAGACAAAAAGAGAAGAATGTTTTGAGGCATGTACGGAATATGAATGATCTTAGGAAAAGCCGAGTTTTTGGCATAGAGAGTCGTAATTGGCATCTGAACGCGCTAGTTGGGAGTTATTTCAGTTTAGACATGAGATTATATGCTGAAGGTTACTATCTTGGAGCGAATCTCCTAGTAGGCGAAATCAATAAGGGTGGACCATCAAACGTACTTGTATATCCAATCTGCTTCTTATATCGTCATTTCATCGAGATTGCCCTTAAGGGGATCATTGAAGGGTTCAGTGGATTAGGATATAGTGTTGAACTTGACCGAATAAGAAGAACACATGATCTTGCAACTCTACTTGATGTCACGGGTAACATGGTAAGAAAACACTTTGAAACGTCCTTATCGGAAGATACCAAAAAGACAATCCTAGAAATCAACGGTATTGACCCTAAATCCCAAGTATTTCGCTACTCCGTGTCCAAGAGAGGAGACCAGTTCTTTCCTAATCACGATGTAATCGGTTTGGGTACCCTTAAGAATAAGATGACCAGAGTATATGATGAATTACTGGGCACTCTAATTGGCATAGATGAAGAGCTGAACAAGAAGCCGAAATCAAGCGGGAATGTGCCGAATATTGATGAAGCGCGTGATTAGTGAGTTATAAGGCATTGACAGGAACTAGTAGATATGCATGCCGACTCAGAAGCTGGAAAACTACAATGATGCCATAAATTCCCTTGAAGAAGCTGTTAAACTTGAACCAGTTCATGCCGATGCGTGGACAAACTTAGGAAATGCTTATTTTGCTTCCGAAAATTATGAGAAGGCAATCTCTTGTTACAAAAAAAGTCTACAAATAGATTCGGATAACGAGCTTGCTTTGGGAAATACATTAAGAGTATTAATTCATTTAATATCCATCAAAAAAGTGGAAGAAGCCCTTGAGAGACTTGGTGAAACTCTTGCAGAATTGCCAATTGCCTTTCGTTTGTGGAATGACGTAGGAGTTGCTATAGCCAAGTCCAAAGAGTATGAGAAAGCTATTAGATGCTTTGAAGAAGCAGTCAAACTGAAACCTGATTTTATCAAGGCTTGGTTCAATAAGGGTCTCATCTACGCCGAATTGAACGATAACAAAAACGTCATTGAATCCTACGAGAAAGTCTTGGATATAAACAGTAGCGACATAGATGCTTGGAACAATATGGGTAATGCCTATTATAAGCTTGGAAAAATAGAGAAGTCTATTGAATGTTATGATCAAGCATTAAAAATCAATAACAGATTTGCGGATACTATGGCAAATAAAGCTCATAGCTTGAGTGATCTAGGCAAGTTCGAGAGTGCTATCAAGCTTTGCAATGAAGCTCTTGAAATTGATCCTTCAAATAAAACATCGTGGTTAGTTCTCGGTGAGATTTATTTTTCGCTAGAGAACTATGAAAGGGCCCTTGAAAATCTACAAAAAGCAAGAGAATTAGATCCAAAAAACATCGCCGTTAATTCTTTTATGGGATTAGCATATTTTCACTTAGATGATTTTCAAAGAACCATCAAATTTTTCGAAGAAATAAAAGAAATAGAAGCACGTCCTCATATCTTGAAATTTCTTGGTTCAGCTTACTTGAAGACAGGGCAATATGAGAAAGCTATATCAAATCTTGAAATGGCTAAACAACTAGAGCCATCTGTTGATATTCAAACGATCTTGGGAAATGCTTATTTAACCATGGGAGCTCAACAAATCGAGAATCGTAACTATAAGAAGGCTATTGAATATTTTGAGAAAGCAACAACAAATATTCCAAAAGATCTAAAGGCATTGAGTCTCGATGCAATGAATCTCGAGGCTATAGCGTTTTTAAACCTTAAGAGTTATGAGAGGGCAGTTGAACTGCTAGAAACCGTAGTAGATCTAGAACCAGAAAACAAAAGTGCGTGGCATAATCTTGCTGTATCAAATTACAAACTTATGAGATATGAAAAGGCTATTGATTGCTTTAGACGAGAGTTAGAATTGGACCCTAGAAATTTCGATTCATGGCTATCTCTGGGAATGATCTATCTCAACGGGCTCTTGGAATTCGAAAATGCAATGGCAACCTTCTCTAAAGCTTTAGCAATAAAACCTTATGATCCAACTGCTAGTCTAAAACTTGCTGAATCCTACATTTGTATGGGCGAATCCCAGCAGGCACATGAATTAGCTTTAGAAGTTTCAAAAAGTTCAGATGATGCAGAAAACAAAAGCTTTGCTCTTTTCTTCGTGATGTGCTCACTAATATTTATGGGTAAGAGAAGCGAAACAAGAAGATGTTTGAACGAGTTTATCATGACCTATCAAGAATATCCAAAGAAAATTAGAATCGAGAAAATCGAACTAAATGGAATCTCGAAAGTAATATCTGATGCTGAAATAGCAACATTTGAAAAGGATTTTCTGCGGTCAATAATAAACCTTCTCAGAAACAGATTGAACAGAGAAACCTTCATAAACGTGATGAGTTTCTTGTAAACAGAACTATCCCTAGAAATTTTGTTCATGATATAGAAAGACTAGAGCGAAACGCCAAAAAACTCATGCATGCAGTTGGAGAAGGAAGGGAAGCATGTAGATGTTCAGATTTGAACACATTGCAAAAGCCCAAGAGTTTGCAGAGTTCGCTCAATGAGTGGAGACATGTCGGGTCACATTGGTGTGCTACCTGTTAAGTTTGAGTGCCGTGATTATGGTTGGCGAGAACGCTTACATGCATGCATGCGCGCACTTCATTAATTGTCAGAGTCTTAGAAATGGCATTTATATGAGATATTGAAAGAATAATGCTTTGAAATGTATCCAAGAGCAATGATTTTTCTTGCCATAGTCGGTGTTTCTTTATCATTAGTGTTAGGCTCATTTTCGATTATTACATGGGAACTTGTTACCATCCTAATTGCAGTCTTCATTGGAATTCCCACCCTAATCACCCAAGTAAAAGTCAAACCAAAAAAGGAAGAGATAGAACATGAAAAAGAGGTTGAAGAAGAAAAAGAAATTCTCCGTGAAGAAACAATTCGTATAAGTCCTCATGATTCTTATTACTACGAGTTTGAACTAAAGAGAGGTGAAAACCTGAGAGGAGAAATATCCTCGGATAGTGCAATAGATATTTACTTCGTGGACGAGACCAATTTCAAGAAATGGGATAAAGATAGAACCTTCTCTTATGAAGCGTGTAATGAATCTGTTTTAGAAACCAAGATAGATTATGAGGTCCCCAAAAAGGGAACATGGTATGTGTTAATAGAGAATAACGGAAGAAGGTCAGCAATAGTGAAAGTATGCTTGTATTAACATAACGACTACCCTATCCTTTTTCGCATTTCTCACATTCAGAGGCTCGGCGTTTACCTAACCTGTAATTGAGTCATGTTAGCGTAGAAATATAAAAATTGTGCAATCTGTTGAGGGGGCATATCAACGTCTTCTTTGTGAATGCTTAACATCTCTAGGAGCCACTTAGATTGTTCTCCGATAATTCTCCACGCTTCTTCAATCTCTTCGTTTTTTATTAGAGATTTATTGATGCCCGCAATTGATTCAAGTCGACGTTCAATGTGGCGTGTCATAACGCAATAATTTGGAAGCGAACCAAGAAATTCATTAGGGTCAACATCGTTTGCATGCATGCAGAAAATCTGTCCAAGACACGTTTGGAGGAATCTCACCCATACAACAGTAGGTTACTTCTAAATCGTCGAGGGTTACTCTTTTAACCTTCATACAATCTACCTCTGCTTCATTTCTCATGATGACTACTCTTATCTAGCTTGCTGCTATCAATAGTAATGGTTTTTCGGAGAATCCGCAACTTTACTACAGCGATGAGCGCACTGACAATACTCTTGTCGGATCTAACGCTCATCTGAAAGGTTTTGTCCATATTCTTTGAGCTAGGATAGAATTCAACTGGGTGGTCTTTGCTTCACTGATTTCTCATCGTCTTCTGCTTCCACAAATACGTCCACATGAGCTAAAAACAGAAAGACTCGTCTAATCCACTTCTTCACAGCAGAGCCAAACTCGCCAAAATCGACTGCAACTCACCTAATACAGTTTATTGTGCATGCATGCACATAGATTTTCCTTTTTCTTCAGTATGACGAAGCTGCCAAATGCGTTCTGTTTTTGTGGTGCACCTGTTCTATTCTCGTATTTGGTGTCTTATTCCTTTGAGTGTCTTTTCTGCTTCTGGCAGTTGATCAAGCAATCCTTTGAGTGTTTCACATTTGTAGTCGTCACAATGAGCACAGTTCTGAACAGATTTTTCTGTTCCACACTTTCTTATCTCACAGACATCCCAGTGATTGATATGTCTTCCATCCTTAATCACGCAGCCATCACAGTTTATATCTTCGGGCTTTATTTCTCCCCCATACTCTTTAGACCAACCCTCTGCCACGTCCTTCCTCTTAGCATCATCATCTTCCTTCGTAGCAATGAAAGCTCTGCAGCTCGTGCAAGTTATTCCGCAAAAACCTATCATCTTCTCCACGTAATCACCTTCAATGCAAAGAGTATTTGCCGAGTCGAATATAAGAACTAGCTCTTTGCCACTTGTTACCCGTACACTTTCTGATCGAACACATATGAACTTAAAGCCTTAATTTTGAACAGCACTTACTTATTGATTGCTGATATAGATGGAATCGATTCAGACCTTAAGAATCACAACTCTCGCGGAGAACTTAGTTCAGACGCGGTGTCTTGGCCAGTGGGGCCTCTCCTTCCTCCTTGAGATCTTAGACGCAAGAGGCGACGAGAACAAAGTCATCTTCGATACAGGAATTCACAAAAAATCGTTATTGTATAACATAAAGAAACTGAACATAAACTTAAGCGACGTATCCTGTGTCGTGCTAAGCCACGGCCATCTGGATCATACAGCAGCCACAGTTGAGGTGGTTAAAGCTGCAGGAGGAGTAAAAGTCTATGCCCACCCTCACACCTTCCACCAACGGTTCCACGAGGACAAAACAGGAAGACAACGACAGATAGGGGTTCCCAAGGGAGAAGGATTGAACGAGATTGAGAAGGCGGGAGGAGAAGTCTTACTCACTACAGAGCCCACAGAAGTGATGCCGGGTGTCTGGACCACTGGTCAGATTAGGAGAAAAACCTCATTTGAACTTCCAATACCGCTTTCTGAAGGAGAAAAGTTAGTCATCGTCATCGATGGAGAGGAAACAGACGATCAGATACTGGATGACCAAGCGCTATGGATGGATGGGTTGTGCCCACGCTGGGCCTGTGAACACCCTTCTACAGGTCCAGAGGATTGACCACTTCAAACAGATATATGGATTAGTTGGCGGCACTCACCTTGTTGGACGTTCAGAAGAATACTTTCAGCAAACAGTTGAAGAACTGAAACAGTTCGGGTTAAGCCTGATATCTCCTTGTCACTGTACGGGGTTCAAAGCAACAGCAAAGATGTGGCAGGCCTTCCCAGACGCGTTCATCTTAAACTTCTCCGGTAGAGTCATTGAAGCTGGAAAAGAGCCGGAAAGGCGGGTAATCTAGCTATAGACGCATCGTCTTAATGCATGCAGCGTCATAAGTTGATGGCATCATCCTAGTCTTCTATAAGTGGCTGCGAAGATGAAGAATCCAACTGCGGTAAACACAATTACGCCGCTGGTTGCGACATCACACAATGCGGAGATGAATATCCCGGCTAAGACACTAGCCACGCCAAATGCTATGGAAGCAAAGGTGGTTCCTTTGAAAGAAAGATTCAGCTGCAAGGCAGTGAGCCCTGGAAGCACTAAGAGAGCCACTACAAGTATCATGCCGACCACTTTTATAGAGAGAACTATTGTCACAGCTACCAACACGTTGAAACTTATCGAAAGAGCGTTAATTGGGATGCCCATAAGCCTTGAAGACTCCTCATCAAAGGTCATAGACAACAGTTCTTTGTAGAAGACACCTATGAAAAGGAGAGCGGATACTCCTAGGATAGAGATTAACAATAGATCTAGCTGGTCAATGGTGAGTATGGAACCAAAAAGGTAGCTGAAAAGTTCAACGTTGAATCCTCCGGCTAAACTGATGATTATTAAACCTGAGGAGAAACCTATCGCAAGCATAACCGCTATTGCAGAGTCAGACTGAGCCAACCCTTTTTTTCTCATGTAAGAGATGGCTAACACTGAGAATATCGAAAAAGCTAGAGCTGTTAGGAGCGGCTGTACTCCTAAGTAAAGACCTAAGGCTATGCCACCGAAGGACATGTGGGCGATACCATCTCCAATCATTGATTCTTTCCTAAGTATAATGAACAGCCCAACAAGTGCACATGCCAGTGCTGCAATAGTGCCGCCCAAAAGAGCAAATTGAAAGAACCGGTAGTCAAATAGCCTGAATATGAACAGTCCTAGATGCCACAGTTCATTCATCGTTGAACATCCTCTGGCATGTATGCTTATGGAACACGAAGTGGAAATGCTCTCCATATGCCCATCGTAGAGCCTTATTCGGGTCAAGATCCTTAGTTATATCGGAGACATTCACTGCTCGGTTTACACACATCACTTTAGACATGCGGCAGAACACAGCCGTTAGATCATGAGATACTATGAGTATTGTGATGCCTTTGCTTGTGTTGAGGTTGCTTAGTCTCTTGTAGAATCTCTCTTGAGTACTAGCGTCAACTCCAGTTACAGGCTCGTCCATGATGAGCATCTTAGGGTTTCTAACAAGGGCTTTTGCTACGAAGACTCTCTGCTTCTGCCCTCCCGACAATTGCCCTATCCTTCTGCCTGCAATATTTGATATACCCATAAACTCTATCGCCTTGTCCACTGCGTTCCAGTCGTCTTGGTTGAACCTTCTTCCGAGATTGGTTGAGCTAATTCGACCTAAGGCTACCAGTTCCCTTACAGTCAGAGGAAAATGGGTGTCGAAGTTAACGGCATCTTGCGACACATAAGCCACTCTCTCCCAGTGGGAGAAAGACGCTACATCTTCACCAAAGAAACGGACAGATCCCTTCTCCTTAGGCAGGAGTTTCAAGAGGGCGAGGAGGAGAGTCGTTTTCCCTCCACCGTTGGGGCCTACTATGCCAACGTAGTCTCCACGATGGATCGCAAAACTGGCGTCTTCGATCACCAAGTCGTTAGACCTGGTCACGTAGAGGTTTCTAACTTCAAGCACTGGAAAAGTGTCTTCTTCCATCTGATTCTCTCGCCTATGCTTAGGAACTGCTCACATTTCAGTTTTGCTCAGCTCAGCCATTACTAGGCTTCAAGGCCGAACTTCAAGTTATTCAAGTTCGACTCCTGCTGTTCAAAGTAGTCCATGTCTTCAACGGGACCAAGCATGAAATAGAGATTGAGAATCTGGACAGACTGACCAGTTTTACTATCCAACGTATCTTTGAGTGCTTGAGCGTATTCATCCGAGTACACCGGATCCACATACACCACATAAGTTTCCTGATTTAGCATCATATCCGCAAGATCAGCGATCACAGAAGCGCCGGGTTGCTCATCAGCAGATAAACCAATTACTCCACGCTGTTCAAAGCCGTATCTCGCAGCAAGATAACCAAAGGCAGAATGAGTGACAAAGATTACATCTTTTTGCACATTGGAAAGCCCAGTCACATAGTCGTTATCCAGCTTCTCGAACTTTGCCTTGAGGTCTTGCCAACGATGATCATAATACTGTTTATGCTCGGGGTCTTTCTGGATCAGCGCTAAATGTATCTTCTGAGCTTGCTGCTTTGCCATGTAGGGGCTTATCCATGTGTGGGGGTCGAGAAGTCCATCAGCCTCCAGAAGCTCTACACCTTCAGTTGAGTCCACAATTATCTTGTTACCTTGGTTTATTGAAGGCAATATATCCGTTTCGAACCAATTATCGAGGTCTGCACCATTGTAGATCACTATGTCGGCTTCATCTACAGCTACAATGCCTGAGACAGAAGGCTGCCAAGAATGGACTTCTGTGTTATGCGGTATGAGCTGCAGAACAGACACATATTCTCCTCCAATTTCCTCAGCGAAATAAGCCAATGGATAGAATGTAGCCACGACGTTTAGTTTGCCAACCTCACCTGGGTTAGTTGAATGCCAGAAGGAAACTGCCACTATAACAATAATAACTACAGATGCAGTTGTCACCAACATCTTTTGATTTCTGTTCGTATCTATCCCTCAACTCCTAATTCTATGCGAAGTCGTCGAAGATTTATCTATTAAGTCCTCGTCAGAGACTTCATCAGCAGTGAAGTAAAGTATGATTCTCCTCTTCTTAATAACTCCAAAAAACTCCAGCACAATCCCCTCCATTCAAATCCACCTAGTGTCACGTCAGTTACTAATATGACAACTTGTTTGTAAGACTAACTACGAATCCTGTTTGGTTTTCATGCGCGCTGCTTAAGATGTTCCTGCAAGTATTCTCTCGTAAGGGTCGTCAGCACTCCTTGGGAACGGCGTTTCTTTTCCACGCTTTAGGAGTATTCGATGCTTATCTTGCGTGAATGTTCCCAAGAATCTCACCTCAATATTATTTTGACTCATAACATCTGCAACTCTGTCTTTAACCTTGGAGTCCACCGCTGCAATGATTGTGCCAGTGGAGGACATTGATAGAACCTGTTCATCCGACAACTGAAAGAATTCTTTCAGCTTCTCCACTTCTTCTGGAATATGAATCCTTTCCATCTCTACAACAAAACCCACGCGAGAAGCCTCTGCAATCTCGTTCAGCGCTGCTGTTAGACCTCCTTCAGTGGCGTCGTGCATAGCATGCACACCGGGGACCTCAGCCAGCAACGATGCACTTCTCACACAAGTCTGCACATTGACGAGTTTTCTAAGCTCTCGGGTCTTCTGAGCTCCGAAGAGTCCCTCTGCGAGAGTCTTATGCGACAACGCATAATTGATGGCCACCTCCAGACCGATGGGTTTAACACATACCACCGAGTCACCAAGTTTGGCACCGCCAGGCGTTATGAGTTTGTTTTTGTCAACAAAGCCGTATGCCGTGCAGACTCCGAGTAGTGTGGATACACCTTCATAAGTTCCTGTGTGTCCTGTAACGATTGTCATTCCTAGATCGTCCGCCGCAGTGCAAGCTTGCCTCATGATCTTGTGGAAGACTGCTGGTTTTGTCGACGGTGGGCCTAAGAGGTTGATTGTACAGAACTCAGCCTTTGCTCCGAAGAGTGCTATGTCCGAAGCTACGTAGTGGATTAGAAGCCACCCGAACCATGCTTCTGGAACCCCAATGCATGGGTCAGTTGACACTACGAGATACCTGTCGCCGTCTATTAGATGGACGCCTGAATCGAATCCTGGCGTGGGGGGAACAATGACTCTTGGGTCTTTCTTGATACAGCTGAGCAAGATTTTCAGTTTTTCAGGGGGGAGTTTGCCCATCTCTTGATAACCTTGCTATCGCCTTAGTAGCTGGAGTCCTTCGCTGTTTATTCTGAAGGGTAACCACTCCAGGGGATGCTTGGCTCCCTCCATCTTCACTATTCGGAGTTCTCTTTGACACGTCTCTTTGTTTAATCGGAAGAGGAAGATGTTGTGGGCCTTGTTTAGGTCAAGATCTGTGGCTTGTTGGGTTGAGATATCCTTCTGTGTTGCTGCTGTCATAATGTCAATGTTAACTATGTTGTCAAAATGACACCAGTTTATTGTCCAATCTTCCACAGGTTCCATGTATTTTAGATCATACAAGGAGAAGAGTTGTTCGCTGAAGTCTCCAGCCGCGAATCGTGTGATTTTCTTTTCGGATAACAGTTGGTCGATGCGTTTCATCTCGTCAAAGCTGTCAAGGCTGAAATATGTGACTCTCGGGTCTTTTGGATAAGGTTCGAAATGGGGAAAAGCCTGTATAGAGATGAACTTGCCTTTGGCTTCATATGGCTCTATGTTCCATCCGAAGGAGTTGAAGTATGATCTTAATCGTGGAAAGGGTTTATCCATCACATCAAAGGCCACAGTTTCCTGTTCCAGCAATCCTTGCCAGAGAAATTGCATTGCAAAGACGGTTTTTCCAGTGCCTAGAGGTCCGTAGAGAATGTTCCGTGAGCCGGATTCTATTCCGCCACCTATCAGTTCATCAAGTCTTTTGATTCCAGTCTTGAGCTTCATTGTTCTTCTCACTTGTATATTCCTATCATGCCGCTTTTGGCGAGCAAGTATACGAAATAAGCACTAACGAGAAGCTCTGGAACTAGGTAGGCACCGTTATAGAAAGCAGAGTAAACAATAGGGCTCATTCCCTCAGGAGCATAAACCCCAAAAAAGACCACTCCAGAAACGAGATGTGCCAAGAACCTACCGAAGATGCCTACAGTTGCTCCGATAAGAGCTGGAGTAATATTTCTTTGCTGTTTTTCTATTCGTTTGGTTCGTATTCTGTCTTCCAGCCACAGTAGAAAGATGAAGCTAAATGCGAAAATCCAAGAAAAGAATATGGTCTCACTTAGCCTAAATTGTACTAACGCATAGCTGAAAAGGAAGAAAGAAATAGCGCAAAGTAAAACTGTGACTAGACGGTCCACAGTGGCAGTTGTTCTTCTGCTTAAGGATGGACGGTTATGAAAGAAGCCAGCAAGTCCGAGCGCTCCGAAGGCTATTGGATAATCAAGTAGCACTTGCGCGGGATGATAGATAAAAGGTTCAACCATTAGCTGAACGAGCCCATAGAGCATGCAGGCAAACAGACCCGTTTTTGGACCTCTTCTTAATGAAAGCCATATGACAGGCACCATCGACCCAGCTGTAACTGAGCCTCCTTGCGGTAGACTGAACACTTTTACATAACTTAGTCCAGTTGAAAGAGCGACAAAAGCAACAATTTCCGCGATTACCTTTGTTTGAAATACCGTCTTACTTTCACTCAACCTTTTCCCTCCGCCAGTATTACCTGGATCAGGTTCGATGGGTCAACGGTGACACAACCGTCCTCTCAGCCAGGTTAGCCCAGCTCCCCAAAACCTTTCCGAATAAGGGTATGACCTCCTACTATTAAAATATGACTGGGGTATCCAAGATCCGAGTATCCACAGGTTCATTTACGTTTCATAGGCAACTTTAATACAGCTCATTCTCACTAAACGAAGAAAAAAGGGAAGATAAAAGTAAAATGCCAACTTGGATTTGTACAGAGTGCAAAACTGAATATACTGGCAGATGCCGACAAGCAACATGTTCAAAATGCGGGGCACCAAAGGAAAAACACACAAAGAGAACATAAACTCGATGTGAATATACTAACAGGAAGAAGTGAGAAACATGTCTCATCCTATTATCCATTTGGAGATCCCAACAACTGACACAAAGAAGTCTGGAGAATTCTACGAGAAACTGTTCGGCTGGAAGATGGACTATGACTGGGGACCTGATTACGCACTGTTCAGTTATGAAGTCGGGAAAAATGGTGGACTTTGCGGAGGAGGACTAGACAGGAAAGATGATATCAAACCAGGCAACTTGATCATATACGTACACGCTGACAACATCGAAGCAATGCTTGAAAGAGCGGAGAAGCTCGGCGGCAAACGAGTTCAAGAGAAGACAGAAATTCCAAATGTAGGCTGGTTCGGCCTCTTCAAGGACTTGGACGGCAACACTATAGGCTTATTCACACCAAAAGAGTAAGCCAACCCCCTTTTGTTCTCTCTACAGAGGGCAATGCATGCCTGCAAATTAATTAGATTAGAAATCACGTTTGCTTCAATCTGTTTTTTTACCGTAAACAAGATGCTTTTATGCGAGACCAGCTGTTCCCATAGAACGCGCACTCATAGATATCCATACTAATGGCAAAACGCCCCTTTCCAATAGTAATCAACTATATGCGCTACGAGTTTAGAGGAAAATCAGGGATCAGGTAAGCATAGTTAAGCAGTTAACTTGACTCGCTCTTTCATCTCTTCTATTTTACCGGCATCTTTCAAAGTCTTCACAATGTCTGCATCGCTTGCTCCCCGGTCAATGTTAATCACAGCTTCTGTAACCTCAATATGATTCACATTTGATCTTCTACGCTTGATTCCAGATACTTCCTTTGGACCTGTCACGAGAACAAAATTCTTGTCAATCAAATCAACGATGACACATTTTTGTCCTGACTCTCTGCCAGTTACTTTTATGCAAATTCTGCCAATTTCTATTGCGGGCATTGAACGTTACTCCAGCTCTGAAAAGGATTGCCCCACTGATATTTATAGGTAATGGGCGGTTGCACGCATAACTTGATTTATGGTTTGATACATACTATAAGTTCGTCAGTCCTTGTTGGTGATTCTTGTGATTCTATAGGGCGAATATTGTACATATATCGATTTTTGATATATATCGTTGGTTGACTGAACTGATATATTAAGTCACACGATAAGATATGTATGTGTGTATATCATGAAAACAGTACAACAGAAATACACCAAAAGAAAACTAGCAAAACATGAACACACAGCCAACACCAGTGACCAACTATCCGAACTTCTGCATGAATTCGAAACCACCGAAAATATACCTGCCAAAAAGAGAGAGGCACAGTATAGTGAAGGATTCGAAAGACTTCTAATAGACTCAATCGATGAAAGCCTGTCCTCACTTGGACAATCGGCAAAACAAGCAATCTATTATCACCTAGATAAATCCTTTAAAATCAAGAAGGCGGAGATTCCCCTCAAGATCGAGGAATTCACCATCGCCCTTGAAAAAATCTTTGGAGACGGAGCTAAACTCCTTGAGATTCAAATGATGAAGTACCTTCACGAAAAGGGTGGAAGCATGTTCAGATATTTCCCGATGAAAGATGAACTAATATTTGCCGATTACATGCGTGCCTACGAAACTACCTAGCGTGTGCACGCCAACTCCAATCACAAGTGCGCTAAGATAGAGGGGAGGGGAATCGTGCACCTCAAAGCAGGTATCCGCAGGGTGACGCCAACTTTTTCCATAGATCCGTTCTCTTGTCTACTTCTAGATATTGCATGCATGCATTAGTCAACCTAAGACTTTACAGAACCTACATACAGGTTCTGGTAACTTGTCGTGGGATAGGGTAAGGCGTTAACTGTCGTGGGATAAACTTCATTAGTTACTTAACACCTCTAAGGGATTCAATCTTTAGGTACTACATACGTCCCATATCTCTTCTGCTCGTGTGGAACATGTACTTTGAAATCTCTATCCTTGAAGGGATGAATCTCATAGGTTTTGGGGTCTATTCGTTTTATGAATGTTTTGAAATCAAACGTTTCTCCATAGGAGACCACGAAATTAACTTTTTTTGACAATGCAAGTTCTATAATGGTATTGCATAAATCTGGCTGAACCGAAGAACCGAATATAATATCGTTTTTTCTGCAAGAATCCATCAAAAATCTATTAGCATCGGCAAGGACAAACTTCACTTCTCCAATGATTTTTCTATTTGCCATTTCTTGTAGTTTTGTCGCTTCTTTAAAAAATTCTTCATTAATCTCAATAGCTTGTAGTTTGTAGATAGATTTAGATGGAGAGATGTTTTTTTCCTTCATAAGACGTGAATAGTAAAGCGAACTAAAACCAAAGCAGGGACCAACTTCAAAGACGGTACTACTTTGGTTCGTCATAGCTATTGTTACAGCTAGAGATGTCACTTTCAGTTCATGACACAGACTATAGGCGACATATTCTTGAGTTTCTGTATCCAGATTTGAAAACTCTTCAACTAGCTCTTCTGTAGTAGCTTTTCTTGAGAGACCAAACCTTGCGATTCTACTAATAGCCAAAACGAATTTTGAATCATCCTCTCCATAATAAGGGATAACAATGTTTTCTCCTTTACGATGTGGACTTAGTTTAGAGAAACAGTGAGGAAATGGAGAGAAGGTTTTTAGCATCCTCTTTAGGGTTTGAAGGTCATGTTTAGGTATCTTGACGACCTCAGTTAGTTTTCATGAAACCCATTTTTGCATACATACGTCTACTGTTTCATCTGTGATTATGTGGTATCTAGTTTCATCAAGTGTTTTGGCTAGTTCTTTCTCGAAGGCATCCTTGAACTCGTACATAATCTGAGGACCATCTAGAGAAAGCACTTTTATTATACCGATGACTTCTAATTCCTTGTATAGCTTCTTCATGCATTTGTAATGTGCTTGAGGATGCATGATGTCATCAGGAGATACTCCTTTTCCACATAGTCCACGTTTAATTTTTTCAACCATAGGTGGTCATCCAACTTCAAAAAATATCACTGGAATTTCTCCAAACTTTCAGAACCTTTTCTTAAAGCTGTTCTTATTACCCACTGCATGATCTTTTTTCCTGTTTTGTTCCGTGTTGTATATATTAAATAGTAAACAGGGCGTTTTGAGCCAAGAGGGATGCCAACATATTCAGCATGGGGGAAATAGCTACGTAGCCCAGCAACGTAGTATTCTAAGGCTTTTTTCTCTCTTTCACCCTCCCTCCATCTTAACCAGCTACTGCAAAACTCATCAATCTTATCTTCGCCAACAACTAAACTTAGAGTATTACAGTAACTTTGAGCTTTTCGTCTCAATTTAGCATCTTGACTTTCTAAATACTTTAACCAGCCAGCCACTCTTATTAAACCATCAACTCCAAGTTGAATGAATAATTCAGTGTAATTTCGTTCAAGAACTTGCCTAAGAGTCTTCATCATTATAGGGGGGTCTCCCAATCCAAAAGGGTCAATATAGATAAAACTGAAAGGTTTCCAATGTCGGTCACCAAGACTGTCTAAGATTTTGGGTAACACTTCATTACAATCACCAAGAACTCTATCACAATTTGGAAACTCATCTGTCCATTCTGTTAGAAGGTTGTATGTTTTGGGATTTATTTCTATGAATATACATTTAGCATGCTTTGGTTTGCTCTTGTCTTTTATCTTTTCTTGTACACAATTTTCTGTCTTTGCCATAATTAGTGGAGAACCATCAATATACTCATCTGAATTGTAGGCTTGTACTTTTCCACTTCCAGCGCATGCATCGATAAGATAGTGTTCAATATTCTGATTCCTCATTATAAGACTCAATTGTGGGCAGTAACTTTCCAAAACTTGATATTTCTCGTGAGTTCCTATGCCTGCTTGAACCAAACCACATTTATTACAGAAAACTGGTCTGTTTGGGGATGTTGAACCACAATTGATGCATTTCCACATTTCATTCTACCAAATACAGTTACATTTACAGGAATCAGGAGTCATCCCTAATTCTTTCCACATAGATCGTGTCTCCTTACACATTGCGATTCTTGATTTATCAAACCCAAGATTGCTGAGTTGGTCATAAAAGAAAAGGTAAATCTCCTTTCGGATAGATTTAGGTGCTTTTTTGCCCCATCCAGTACGTTCTGGGTTATCTGTGAAAGCTATCTTTACCCAAGATTTGTCTGCTGCAAATCTTAGGGTTTTTGCTAATCCTCTAGGTGTTCCTAAGGTAAACCTATCTGGTTCTTGAGGCATCTCAGAAAATATTGTATAGATCAAATCCTGATAGTGCAGTTTCCAACCTTCAATAGGAAATATTGGATCAATTCTCACTCTAACTTCATAGCCCATTTCCGCAGCTTTCTTTGCGATCTCAATTCTCCTTTCTGGTGAAGGAGTTCTATGCTCCCATAAATTCCAAATTATATGAGCATTTATACTTAGACTAAGTATAGTCTGTTTTCTTGGTTTCTTTAACAAAAAATCGATTTTGGATAAATCATGAACACCTTTCGTTAGTAGAAGCAGTTTGTGTTTGTCCTGCTCTTCAAATTTGTCAGATATTCTCTCCATAATCCTTGGGTTCATCAGAGAGTCAGATAGTTCTCCACTGTTGAATATCGAAGCCTCCAATGTCTTGTCTTTGAAAGCATAGTCTAACGTAAACAAAATCTCATCTAAGTTCTTGACTTTAGGTTCTTTTCTTCCTCTGAAAGTTCCTTGCAGATAACAATAAGCACAATTAAATGGACACCCATAAGCCCATCTTAACTCCCAAAAGTGAGGGCATACTATTGATTGAGGGGTTTTCCTAAAGTAGTATAAGAGATGGGGACGTTCCTTTGTGCCATAGGCTCTATCGAGTTTAGGTTGAGGTTTAATAGATAGTTGTGATTGAATGAATGGCATCACTCAACTACCTCTTCGAATCTATGTGTTCTGCTAGGTTCTACGTGAAGTAGGTGAAACTTCTTTTTGCAGGATGGACACATCCAAATGTCACCTGTATCTATCTCTTTCACTAGCTCTATTTCCTTTCTCATTGCATCCATTTCCCTCACAATTCTTACTAATGATACGATTCTATCTGGTCTTCTTTCCCTTTCAATCATTCGTATAGCTTCAATTTTGTTTTCATCTGATGATAATTCGGTTTCAACTATCTTTGCTTCTTCTGGTCTGATTCTCAGTTCCATCATAGCATTTCTGACAGGTGCAGAGACTTCACCTACAACTTTCGAAAACTCTCGTAACTCATCTCTGGATAATTTTTCTTTTTCTCTTAGCCTTAGAACTTGTTTTCTTAACTTTGGTTGAGTCCTAAGTACTCTAGTCGCCATGAAGTCATTGTAGGTCAAGTTAGTATCGATACTAATATCGAGTTCATCTCGTTCCTTGTGAGCAGTGATAATCTCTTTCAGCGTACCTTGAGGTATACCTATCTTTTTTGCCATATCATTTATGGACTTATACCATCCTGAATTAATTCCCTCTATGTATAAATTATATAGGAACTTCTCTGCTTCTCCAGTCTGCAGAGGCAATCTATGCCAATTTTCAATAAGGCTCAGTTCTCTGGCTTCTATATCTCTAGCGTCTTTTACTAAGACTGCTATCTCCTTTAACCCTGCAAATTGTGCGGCTCTCCAACGCCTTTCCCCTGCTATGATTTCATATGTTTCTCCATTCTTTCTGACTAAGATTGGTTGTACTAAACCGCTTCCTTTAATCGACTCACCAAGCTCTTCAATTTCTTCTTTTGGAAAACTTTCTCTTGGTTGAAATGGACTAGGTCTTATTCTGTCTAGAGATATTATCTCAAACTTCATTTCAGATCTCTTCTCGAATTAACTCTATGGCTATCTTAGACCAAGACATCTGCTTTATCTGCCACTTTTCCTCCTTCGTATCTACTTCTAGAATATTTACATTGTCTTGGTTCAAATCTTTGTTCTTGGAAAGCTTCTCTTTGAGAGAGTTTATTGCTTCCTTTTCTGAACTGTAAATCCACTTGTCATTTCCAGCTTCGAAAATGTAGAACTTGTTCTTTTCTATCTTGATGTTCATAGATCTACCTCTCTTTTCTTCTCTTTAGCTTTTCTTGTTTTCCATGCTTTTTTGGCAGCTTCCTTCCTTTTTTGAACTTTCTGTGCATCTTCTCTTCGGATGATCAGCTCTTGATTGTTAACCTCCCCCTCTAAGAATTCACCTTCATCCCAACTTAATTCCTTGACTTGTTTTGGGGGGATCGTTATCACCCATTTTGCATATTCCTTATCTCCCACTTTTCTCGAAAGCTGCTTTTGGAGTTTCATGTTAGGCACCTAAGATAGTTGACGTTTCTGCTATTTAAAGTTTAGGTACCGAAAGGCTTATATGAGTTAGGTACCTAATATGCTTGTAGGTACCTAAAATGAAGGGACTCGTTGAAAACCCAAGAAGACTACGAGGCTTAGAGATTGCCAATAGGAGTACTCAAATCAAGACTGTTGGCAATTCTGGTTATGAGGTTCTCTCTCAGAGTGGCAATGGTACTTATCTTGTTTCTCAAATCGAAGGCGAGTGGATTTGCGATTGTCCAGACCGTAGATTTAGAAAGGTTAAGTGTAAGCATATTTTTGCGGTAGAGTTTTCAATTGCTTTAAGGAAAACAGTAGAAAAAACTATGATAGAGCCAATTGTTGACTTTCAAAGTTGTCAGGTTTGTGGCTCTGAAAAATTGGTTAAGGATGGAGTTAGACGCAACAAATATGGTAACATTCAGGTTTATTACTGCAAGAATTGTGAAAGGCATTTCACAATCAATCTTGGTTTTGAGAGGATGAAAAGCACTCCGCAGATTATTACGAGTGCGTTACAGCTTTACTTTAGTGGAGCTTCCTTACGGAATACAGCGAAGTTTTTGAAACTTCAAGGCGTGAAAGTCAGTCATGTTGCAGTCTACAAGTGGATTCGGAAATACATAGCATTGATGGAGAAATACATTGAGAAGTTGGAGCCTCAAGTTTCTGACGTTTGGAGAGCAGATGAGTTATGGGTTAAAATTAAGGGAGATATGAAGTATCTTTTTGCGATTATGGATGATGAGACACGCTATTGGATAGCTCAAGAGGTTGCAGGTTCAAAATACGAGCACGACGCAAGAAAGCTCTTTCAACTAGCCAAGAAGGTTACAGGCAAAAAGCCTGAAGTGTTGATAACTGATGGTTTGAAATCATATCATCAAGCGTTCAAGCGAGAGTTTTGGACACTCCGTAATCCAAGAACCAAACACATACGGCACATCAAAATCAAAGGAGACAAGAACAACAATAAAATGGAAAGACTGAATGGAGAAATTAGAGATAGAGAGAAAGTCATGAGAGGCTTAAAGAAAAAGGACACACCAATACTCAAAGGATACCAGATTTTCCACAACTACATTAGACCACATGAGGGGTTGAAGGGCAAGACACCAGCCGAAGCCTGCGGAATCGAGGTAAAAGGAAAAAACAAGTGGATAACTCTAATCCAGAATGCATGTTCTCACTGAAGCCTTTGGCAATGGCTCAAAGGATTGCCTCACTTCCATTGAGACATATTTTCACCGCTACTTATTGGTAGGTGCAAGTACATCTCAATATAAACTGAGATTGTGGGCATCTGCATACTCGTCATAAACACTGAGCAGCCTTCCGAACAAACTTCTTGATTCTTTCTCTGTTTTTGTGATTTTCTCGTCGAAGAGTGTTAATATTAAGTCTTTCAATTTGGCGTAGCCATGCATAGAATAGTGTGGATGAACCAGTTTCAGGTTTCTGCTTGACTGTTTCCTTGCTTCTGACTGCTTCAGAACTTTCGCAAGCCATGATTCTACAGCATAAGTCCATGTCACAGAGGTCGCACTCAGAAACTTCTTAATGTCAGGAAGCGCATTCCATCTATTCATTGATACAGGAGGTGGAGCATTCTCAAAGTACATAGCCGTTCTGTTGATCTCGTCAACTATCAAGGACCACACATTATCTTCAACTGCAATTTTTTCTAACTGAATATCTTCGGCCAATCGAGCGGCGGACCCCTCCATAAACGCAAAAGGCCCTTTGAGTTTGTCACTGATTCCCAGTTTCAATCTGTGTGTGATATATGCATGAAAAGCTTCATGATTTATCACATTCTCAAAGATCTTCTTCTCCATTTCGCGAATTTGTCGAGTTCTGGCAAATATGAAGATCAGTGCTCCTTTTGGGTCATATGAATGATCAAATGCGTCAAAACCTTGAGAGAACGTGATCAGTATTGTACTAATGCCCAATTCTGAGAGTTTTTGAGCTCCCAATTGAGGGAGCAGAGCCTCCAGTTTCCTGCGAAATATATCCTCGTATTCGATACCCATGTGATTAATCAGTGGAGAACCGAAAACCATTGTAGACTCGAAAAACTCGACAGCACAGGTAGGGCAAACTAAAAGATTGTCGTAAGGTAGGAGTATACGAGATGAGGTTGGGTACACCGAGCAAATTTGTCCACCACCTTCAATCTGGTCACATTTCTTCATGTGTTCTCGAGCTTCTTGTCTCGTTTCGGACCGCAAACCACAATGACAGACATAACAAGGCAGGAAGGCCTTATGTCTTTCAGTCGCGTGCGCGATTCGCACATGTCGGGGTTGTCTTCCTTTGTGTTGGCGCATATGTTCAGCCAATTCTCCTCGAGGGATGGTTCTGTGACACCGAGGACAGATTACCTTTCGTTCCTTTTTCGGCATGATCACAACAACTCAAAACATTCTGGGTAGAATCTATAAAAAAACTTGTCCTCTGTAAACAAAAAATGTTAAAGATTGAAATCGCTACGTGCCTTCTTCTGGTTCTCCAATGACCTTGTATTCTTTATATCTAAAAGTCTTCGGTAGCTTCTCGCCTTCGATATTTACGTCCCATCCAGAAATGGAGTTATCGACTACGACATCATACTCTGCGCCACATTCACACAGTACATTGGATGTATCGCCCCATCTTCTTGAGTCTTCTGTAGTGTCCCCACCGTAAAATGGACTTGGGATGTCCAAACCTTCTGCATCTAATGTCCGACCACACTTGCCACACTCAAACTGTACATCAATAACAGCTCCATCGGGGTATGACGGAACATATATGTAGTCTAATTCCAAGGGTATACCTTTTGACCAAGACAACTCTCAATTCCCCAATTCTGATAGAACCTTTCTGCACAAAAGATTTTCGCTAATTGTCATCCCACGATAGTTAACACTATTCTCCATCCCATGAGAAGCTAACAGAACCTACATACATAAAACATATTAATCCACTCTGTGCAATCTTATATCGCAATAAACCATATTGTCCTTGGAGAGTATAACATGAAAACAAAATACAATCTCCTAATTGCATCTATTCTAACCTTAATCATACTGACAACAACCCTTGCCATACCAATTCTGGCACAGGAAAAGCATGAAGAACAACCTCCCGAAGAAGGCGATACGCCATGGTGGAAGGAAGAAAGATTCAACGGAACCTTCATCCACTGGGATAAGCAAACCGAAGAATTTGACGAATCATGGAGTTGGCTCAGCCAAACTTGGGAGTTTGGGCCATACCCAACATACAAGATATTCCTTCAGAACGGAACAGAAGTCATCGACACGAACTGCATACCTCTAGGGGAGAACTTCAACGTTATAATCAACATCAAAAAGACAGTATTCACTGGGAATGTGACCTTCGGTCGAGCTGGCTTAGATTGGCACGCTGAACTCCGATCACAAAACGGAACACACACAGGTGAAGCTCACTGCAGAATGTTCTACGTCAACGAAATGGAAACTCACTATTGGAACGAAAGCGACACTTGGCACACAGAAAGCTTTGTCTTCAACCAAAGCAATATACTGGCTCCACCGGAGGAGGCTCCCTTTCCTAAGGAAGAAGGGGAACACACCGGTTTCTATCTCTTTGATGAAGAACAAAGCACAGTCACTGAAACAGGTGACATGTGGATAATTGAGATAGTAGGCAGCTTCAACCCCGACACAGCACCCATCGGACCCTTCTGGGTAAACTTGGAAGTCACAGATTCCAGAGATAACTGGATCGACTTCGGATACGCGGCTTGGGAGGGAAAGATTTCTCCCCACCGCATGGTCGCAGTAGGAAAGCCTGGATTGATGGCTGGAGGGTTCAGTGACACTTGGACCTTCGAGAAACTCGACATGGAGAACAAACAAATCTACTCTGTTTCCCGAGGTGCACCTTGGAAGATGAGGATAAACGTCACCTCTGCCGAACTACATAATGTAACCATCGGTTTTGAACTAGACTGGAATGTGAAAACCTTCGTGAACATCACCGGCTGGTATCAGACCACAGTGACTGAGTATGGAGGATGGGTACACAACGAAACATCAGGCACTTACTACTGGAACGACACCGTACCAGTATCTAAAGTCAAAGATGTGTATGGTCCTCATCTCGAGGAACGGTGGATTAACGTGGATCATGGACGCCGAGTAAATGTAACCCGGCGATATTGGGATCCTGAAACCGAAGAGGAACTCCTTGAAACTGTTGAGGAATACGTTCAAGAGAAGATGTACATAATCTATGACCATCAAACACACAACTTCAGTATAAAACAAGGATATTCCTATTGGTCCTACGACCCTACAACCCGCATGGACCGTGAGCACCTTATCCAGTATCCCATAAACATTTCAGATCCCACTGCCCACTTCTACTATCTTTTAATAGAGGATTGCAGTTGGACTCAAACAGCTGTTGATCAATATGCAATCGAATTTGTGGGCTCTTTCTCAAATACTACCTATTCAGACAGAAACGACTACTGGGTCAACGAGCCTATTGTATACAATAAATATGAACGCATCTGGCCAGATTGGGAGACGATCTCTCCAAGCGACTTCCAAATAGCAGTTGACACCTTAGTAGCTATCACCACTATCATCGACGGCAATGGTCAGGAGGTTAGAGGATGGATGTTCCAGACTGACCCTGGAGACTCCTTCACCATCCAGAGCAAGTTGCAAGGAGCCGGCGTCAAATACAAGGATATTGATGGTGTAGGAGTAGTTTTCCGCACCAGCAGTGGGAATTGGGTGTCAGAAGAGGAGAACTATTGGTCAGACGTGGAGATCCAACTGGCGAAAGACTTCACAACAGACCAGCTCATTTCAACAACATATAACCGCACAGGAAAGAACGTGTACGTTTATGGTCCTTACATAGGCCGGGAATTTGTTAACGTGACGGACTGGCATCAAGAATACAACGTTACAACAAGCGGATGGGAATGGGTGGAAAGTCCCAGACTTATGTGGAACGAAACCACGCTGACAGACTGGCATTGGGAATACCTCAGCCTGAACCAAACTGAATACGCTCTAAACCCCTACAGTTCAAAGGCGTGGATCAACAGGGATGAACATTGGATTCCTGATGATGACCCAGCATTCAAGATGCCAGAAAGCTACGCCATCTTGAATTCAGCCAGTATATCCTTGATACAAGGAGTGGTTACTGTAAACCTGAGCGTTTCATTTCTCCAGAACGCTCCCCACACAAACTACTGGTGGGAGATGTGCTTCAAGAATATGACTTTTGGCAGAGATTGGAGCCAAGGCTGGGGTGAACACACAGTCCTTGACTGGACAACTGAACAAGTATACTATGTCAATAGCTCGATTACAGGACATGAACCTTGGTACGCATCCGAGCCAACGACTCCCCTTTACACACTCTACAATGGGGAGAGATACAGGCTGGAAGAAGTCCCCTACATCATCCTAAGCAGTGAGAACCTCCTAATCAACCCGAAGATCCACTATGACTGGGGAAGACAAGAAGATGTGCGAGAGTACTTATTCTGGGATCAGTACGACCCCGAATTGGGAACAGAACCCAGATATTATGAGCTATTCAACAAAACAGAGATCTGCGTAACTGAAGCCTACCAAGCAGTTATCCGAACACTCAGACTAACCACACCTGACGCTTACACACTAACCGACACAGGACAAGCATCTCTAGATAATGGTTCAACCTTCAACACGTTCATGGATCAAGCAATGGAAGACTGGTCCAAAGAGTATTGGGATGAAGAACTTCACCAACAGGTAATACCTTACTACTATGAGTTGCTAAATGGCACCAGAATCTACATGGATCATGGATTTGAGACACAGATATACAACTTCACAACTAATCGATGGGATCTCTTCAACAAGACATACGATGAGAGTCAGACTGCCTTACTGGTTGATCGACTCGGACAGGGAGTGACTCTAAACCAAACATTAGTACTCCTCAGGGAGTACGGTTCTTGGTGGCAGATGCTTCCTGATGGCACCGGATACTATTTGGTGATGCATAATGGAACTATCATCACTCACGCTGACCCGTGGTCGGTTCCGGATGAGGAACGAATTGTAAACGTAAATGGACTAAACTATGTAGTTAGTTGGCCTGACGAATACTATAAAGGGACATACCAAGATCAGGTAATCACCATAAATAGAAACTATGTACATAATTACTATTACACAAATCTTGGCATCGAAGGAGACAAATTGGAACTTCCTTATCCTGGCGCTCTGGCGATGTCATGGTGGGACTTGGAGAATATAGAGTCAAGAGGCGGCAGGCTGCGAACATTTAAATCAATAACAATCAATGGCACCGCCTATACTCTGCAGCTCACTGAAGACGGACAAGACTACTATATACTTGTCCAAGGGGAGCCCATGTCAATCACTAGGCCAATACAGGATATCGGATACTTCTACGCAGAAATCAATGGAGAAGAATACTGGAACATCGAGCAAGGCGGCTGGATTCTCCGTCTCGGCACATTCTCAGAGAGATCAGGTCAATTCATCCCCGCAGGTTCACCATTACTGACCACAACTGGATATGATCCGCAATCCCAAATGTGGAACGAGAATAATCGATGGGGCTACGACCGAGAAAACTCAACTCTCTACATAGTCGCGCCTAATGGCACTCGATACGATGTCCACTCCAGAATTTACGTTGCAGTTTTTGGGGTCGCCATCGGAAACGAGACATACTACACAATGAATGATCACGAAGATTGGGAAATGGTTGAGATTCCAGAAACAGGGGAAGTGATATACCAAGCGTATATCACCACGTTGGAAGGCACAAAGATCCATTTTGATTGGGATAAAAACCCAGTGAGCTGGACTGAGGAATTTCACATTCCCATTCCTGGGGCTAACTATTCAAGATTGATCCCCTTCAACTCCGAGCCACAGGACGTCTTCGACACGATCTACATACACAACATAACCATTCCAGCACTGCCGTTGGATCCGTTGCACACCGACGTCTTCGACGAAGGCGGTGTTGAAGTCCCAGTCAACGCTACCTTCAAAGTTTTCGGAACTCGTTGGGGTCCAGGCACACGCCACCATTATAGCTGGAATGACGGAAGATGGTTCCCAGAAGGAGTTTTCATTCCAGGGACACAGGCTCCATGGAACGAAACTATGTACGTGCAATACTTCACCACTCTAAATGGATCCCGCATCTACAGCGAATATGATTTCGGTTGGATAGGAGACCATTGGGGAGACCCAGCAATAGGCGAACTTAGACAGTGGAATTACAACACAGACTTGACAAGCGGGAACAGAACGGCAAACGTTGTCGAAGGCGGGTACTGCATCTTCTTGAATGACACCATAAAGGTTGATGTCACAACTGAGTGGCCACAGGGAGGATGGCCCGACGAGTATCTAATGATGAAGAATGGTACAGTCATATCAGTGCACTGGCTCAGTGATTCCTACATCACTGAATTATCCAACAAGACCTACTTCTTCAGACAAGTGCTAACGTACTACAACGTTACTGATTCGGGTATCATCTGCAACGTCGTCGATCCTTTCAACAGCGACTTTTATCAGATTCTAACCCCGTCTGTCCAGATTGTACCCACTATAGATCTTAGCCGCACGACTTGGATCCTGCTTAACACCACTTCTGATTCTCTGCTCCAAGACTTGCTTGGGTACTACTTGGTGAACGCCACAGACTTCACCCGTGTTGATGTGGGATTAGTTAGTGATTGGTGGAGCCTTTCAGAGAGTCTCCGAAAGAACGTTTTCAGAAACGAATGGGAACTGGAAGATGCTTACCCGAGATATAATATTACTTTGGACGGGCAACAATACTTCCTGCTTGACCCTAGCCCCGTAGTTGGACGATGGGATGGAGAATTGTGCATAGAAGGAAACACCTATCGTTATCCAGCGTTCATCATCGTAAACCTAAATGGACAAAACTACACGATTAACTTGCTTGAAAGTTCCAATTGGATTCCGGAACTCCGTTGGAGACGTATCGAAACCATCACGTTAAGCGGAGACTTAAATCTCGAAGTTGAGGAACAACACTGGTGGAAACCCTACTATCGAGTCACAATCGATGGGCAACCCTCTGAGATCACACTGGACGAGATGAACATCTACAAGAAGCATGTTATGTGGGGCGAGGTCTATCGTTGGATGCTTGTTGACATGCAGGTTCACAGCATAAGATCAATATGGGATATTATTGTGGGTGAACCTGAACAGGGAATGTGGGGAATTCGCGCCTTCTCAGTTGTTCCTGAAACTGGTGCTGTCGACTTAGATGGGGACTTAACCACCGTTGACGACCAATATTTCGTGAGACGACTTCACAGAGGATCCGATGTGTGGAACCGAACAGAAGACAGAATGTTTGTGGAAATTCTCTGGGATCCAAACGCCTCAATGATGGACGACGAGATTCACACAGGAGCTTGGATGGGCAAAGTTCACACTGAATGGAACTTCATGTGGAATGAGACTTACATCTGGTATCATGCTGACAGCATGAGCCTTGTGAGCCACGCAACAATGCAGCAGATCAACGCGACACTGATAGATAACGATACTGGAACGCCTAACCCGGGATACTGGGACATAGCTCACATGGCTAAGAACCAAACTTGGGCTGATCTTCTCGCTCGTGCAAAGAAAGAAGGATGGGACTGGATCGACGATAATAGCCACGAATGGGACTGGCTATGGTTTGGCACTCAACAAGACTACGCTACTGCCTGGTCGGATGGCAACAGCACAAGGACAGCAGGGATAGGGTTACGTTACGAGTTCGCTGGACTCGCTCTCTATAATGAGAGTGAGCAAACACACTTCTTTGTACCGGAAGACGTAGTTTCCATCGGTTTCGTTACTCCAGGCGAAGCATTCGGAAACACAAACGCTACTGGAGAGATTATTGTTCCCTTGGATTCAACTATATCCTTTGGAGTTTCCTACGAAAACGTCACAGGAACTCTTTTCCCCTTCAAAGAAGATCGATCCATGTGGGGATGGTGGGATGCCATAGTCCACGGCGCAGACTTCGATGAACCCAACTTCTTGAATAAGCCCACACGAACAATGATTGACGAGATGGCTTTTGCCATCCACTTCGAAGCCACCACTAATGCTGACTCAGAGATGAATAACAACGCCTCAATGAAAATCGACCAGCACATAGGAGACTGGGATGTAGACCCCTACGTAATAGATGGTAGAAAACAGAGCCTAAACAACGTTAGCACCTTCTACATGGGCAACGATGTATTCCTCAACAGAAGCTTAGCCATAAACTACTATGTCACAGCCTTCACCGACATGTCCTGGGATCTTAGAGACGAGAGGGGAGAGCAGCTTACCAATAACAATGTCACAGAATCCTCAAGATTTGACATAGCAGCCAAACTAGCAGACGCCAATTTCGCTAGCGTGAAGCTGGGAAGCACTTATGACTGGCACAAACCGGTGTCCATGAATGACACTATACGCACCTTGAATGTAACTAGCAAGACAACGCCTATAGGGTCCTTTGAGGCAAGCTTCAACTCTGAATCTGGAAAATCTTCAACAGGCTTCGAGATATCAGCTATGATGTACTTCCTTACAGTTGGGTTCGAGAAGTGGGATGGCTACGCAGTCTACAACGATCCTGAACTGGTCTTCTATGCGTTCAAAGGTTTAGTGATTCCACCTAGTGAGTTTGGATTGGGCTCCATACCTCAATTGTTGTTCCTGATCCTCACAAGTGGTACAGTGTCAGTGGTGATAGTTCTTGTAGTGTTCCGCAAGAAGATTAGAAAGCTGATTTCTCGAACCAAATCAGTCAAACAATCTAGGCCAACTGAGAGTGCTCCAACAGTGAATAGTTGAGATGCACACTCAGCTCCTATACTGGCAACTCTCTCATCTTTCGTGCTTCTTCGTGTTTGGAATCCAAGGTTGCACTTTTGATATTTAGCTAGTGAACATCGTACAGGAAACGTTCTACAACTAAGCTCAGAGTATGAAAAACTTCTTCTTCAGAGAGCATAGTTACATCTAGAATTACGTCGAAAGGAGAAAAATCCTCTCCAAGACTAAACCCGTAGAGTTCCTTGTAGATTATCTTGGTCAGCCTGTCTTTCTCCTTTGAAGCTTTAAATGCCTCGTCGAAGGTTGTTCCGTCTCTCTCCGCGATTCGTTTAGCTCTCTCTTCTGTTGAAGCCTCTAACCAAATTTTGAAGCCTTCCTTGAGGAGCCAAGCTTGTGACCAGCTATCGAGAACCACGTTTCCCTGCGTTGCCAATTCCAGGAGCTTCTCATCAACTTTCTTATCAAATGAGAAGTCGTCCCTTCTTCTTTCAATGAACCTCAACCCTTCCGCACTCTCCCACCACCCTCTGCCTGCAGGTTTGAAACCTACTTCGCCCGCTAGGGCTTTCAATGCCGCACCTCCTGAAAAGTAACGCAGACCATATTTTCGAGCGAGTCTCTTTGCAACTGTGCTTTTCCCGGATCCAGCCATTCCTGATATGCACAATATGATCTTCTTCTGATGTTGGCTGCGAGCCATTACTGAAGATCCCACTCTTTCCGTCGCAGAATCTTGGATTTAGCTTTGCGGGGTCTCAGTTGAGGGAAAATGATGCATGCATGCTCGCGCGTGCATTGCATTCTATTCCATTCCCGCTATTCCCACACCCAAGGCTCGTGAGAACAGAGTACTGAAGAACAGTGAACACAGCATGTACCAATAAATAATAGAGAGGGCCCCAAAGCCTGGCAGAAACGCCACCGGTTCTCCGTATATACCCCATAACACTTGCCACATGATTATGAAAGGAACGAAGAAGAGCAATGAAATTTTCATTGACTGCCATGACATCTTCTGCTGCAACTTCATTATCCCAGCCTTTTGCTTTTCCACCTTTGCTAGGAGCTTTTTGTCCTTAGATTTTTGAGCTGCTTTAAACTCATCCGTCCATTTCTTAATCTCCTTCCTCCAAGTTTTCAGCTGTTCTGGATTAGAAAAGAAGCGATTAGCCAAAGACGTGAGTGAGGTCAAGAGGACACATAGAAGGAGTATAAAGATTGTTGCCATAGGAGCATAGGGCTCCAAGAGCCATTCTATAAATAGCACCATACCAATTTCTCCATTCAACATCTCTACTTACTTCAACTTGTTTGCTGTCTAGGTTTTTAACTGTTTTCTCTTCCTAGCGTCCAAATATGTGGCGCAATGCTGGATACATCTCTGCAACGCGTTCTTGCATCAGCTGCTGATAATATTGATAGATTATACCAACGGACAGCAGTACACCCATGCCTGTTCCGAAGACTCCAAAGAAGTCTGCGAGAGCAGCGATTAAGCCGACGGTTACTCCTCCAAGGACCGTGACTGCTGGGATGTAACGTTTTAACACCATCTCAATAGACCGCGTTGATCGTCTATAGCCTGGAATGTGCATCCCCGAGTCCACTAACTGTTTCGCCACTGTTGCTGGACCGAGACCGCCTACTTCGAGCCAAGTTAGTGAGAATACTACACAGAACGCTATCATGATAAGAGCAAATATCACTGCTCTGACAGGGTTCACGGCTACATCTAGGATGCTTCGGGGTGATAAGACGTAGAAGACTAATCCTCCTGTAGGTTGGGGTTGATCTCCAGCCCAGATGTAAGTGCCAAGGAGATTTAAGAAGACATTTGTGTTGTGTTGGTTGAAGTTGCTCCAAATGATCTGCGAGAAGAAATATACGTTGGCGAATAGTGCGGAGGCGAAGATTACTGGTAGATTTGAAACATAGAGGAGTTTTATTGGATATCTGCCGCGGTATCCTCTGTAGCTAGCGTGGGATACAGGCAACTCAACTCTCACACCTTCCACGTAGATGACGACTAGAAACACTACAATTGTTGTGAAGAATCCGAGGAGAGAAGGCAGGCCTTGAGGTCTTATGAATGCGTTGTCTATTGCTGGGAGGAAGTGAGCTGCAATGCCTGACGTTGCGTTGAAGGGCACATACTCTAGGGCTGTAGAGAAGATTTGTTGCCCAAACCCGATTGTCTGGAATAATGCGGGAAAAGCCCCATAGCTCTTCATATCAACCAGCCCAGGTGTTAAGGCGAAGCTGTCCCACATTATCTTCTGGGCCACACCTGCCATAATGAAGAGGCTGATTCCGCTTCCGATTCCCCACCCTTTCTGAATCATCTCATCTAGCAATATGATTAGTATTCCGGCAAATAGGAGTTGGATGAAGATTACGATGCTTACTGAGACTGGTAATGCTCCGTAGACGCCGCCGATTATGTAGGCGAACGCTTGGACTCCTGTCAGGAGTATGGAGAAGAATTTGGTTGCTGTTGTGAAGAGACCTCTGTCTTCGGGATTCGACATATCGATACCTATCATCCCTGATCCTGCTAGAAGCTGGAGAATTAGACCAGCGGTTACTATCGGTCCAATTCCGAGTTCAAGCAAGGTTCCCCTGCTTGAGGCGAAGATCACCCGCAGATAACTCATCTCAAAGCCGCCCTCTCCCACCAAGCCGTACAGCGGAATTTCCGCCATGACCAAGTAGATGACCAAGGCGAGGGCTGTCCACAGCAACTTTTCGTTGAACCCGACTTTTCTTCCTGGAGGTTTCGCTTCAGGTAAGAATCTTGCCACCGGTTTGAATAATCCTAGGAACCTACCAGCCATGTGACTCCTTCCAATTAGCCTTCATTATTTGAAAATTCTCATAGGGCTAGCTAGTTTCTTTTGGAGATATTTTGCCCCCTGCTTCTTCGATCTTCCTGCCAGCTGACTCTGAATAGGAAGCAACTTTTACTGAAAAAGGTTTGGCAATGTTGCCCAAGCCGAGAAGTTTGTCATAACCTAGAAAACCCAAGTCAAGTACTGAGAGGCCGTCTTCCTTTTCTTGTTGTTCTTCAGAAGAGAGCTTCCTCGCTAAGTCCTCCAATTCCCCAACATTCACCATTCTGACCTCCCTGTGTTGTGGGGAATAGAAGCCTTTCTTCTTAAAGTAGTCAGGCTCATATCTTTGAACCCAAGACGCCAGATGTTTGCGACGACCTGCCTTCCCATGACCACCCCTTTGACCTACGGCTCTATGCTGACCTACTCTTCCATAACCAACAGTTCTTGTACCTCGACTTTTTCGACTTTTTCTCAGTTTATGAGGCATTCTTTATCACACTTCAGTGGTAATTAGTCGCTTCCTTCATGTTTGTTATGCCATCTTCTCTATGAGCTTGTTTATTGCTTCACCACGGTATCCTGTTACTCCCCCGACTGTATAGCTTCTCTTCAATTTTCCTTTGTATCCCTTCTTTGGAGGGTGAGCGCGGAATACAGGTTTCATGTCTGGTAAGCCACTGAATTCAACCTCTAGTTGGTGAGCTGCTTCAGCGAGTTCTTTAAGATTCTTGAACCCGATTCTCTGGGCGTATTCGTCGTCGACTTTCTTATTGCCCATAAGCTTTCCCCGCTTGTTAAACAAGAGATAGACGTGGTCCTTGGTGATTTCACCCCATGTGACGAAGTGCCTAATCTTCTTCAGCATTCCAATGAAGCTGGGGCGATCATCTATGAGTGTAATGTGGCAGTTTCTTGTAAGGTGGAGGAGTTCTAGGGTCTTCTCCACTTGAGGATGCGCATCACCCACTCCTCGTACGCGTACTACTGCTAAACATTTTCGGTCAGTCATGTTATCTCACCCAGTCCTCTGGGGTGACGAGGCTGCATGTTTTTTTGAGGGCGTCGAAGACAGCGTAGGCAAAGGAGGGTATTGTCCTTGTTGAGCCGAAGCTTCGAGTCCAACAATCTTTTACTCCTGCGAGTCCTAGGATCACTTTTGCTGCTTCGCTGGCCACTATCCCGAGGCCTCTGGGGCCTGGAATCAGAACTATTTCCACGCCTCCGCTTCTACCAGCTGTTTTAAACAGTATTGAATGGTTTTTGCCACAGCCACATTCCCAGCTTCCACAGCCTCTACGTACAAAGTTCAGATTTATCCGAGCGTTTACAGCTGCTTTCTCGATTGCTGTGCGTACTTGTTTTGCCTTTCCATTGCCAAGTCCTATGTAGCCATCACAGTTGCCAACTGCCACTACAGCTTTGAATCTTGATTTTTCACCTGCGTCAGTCTGTTTCTGCACCAGATTGATGGTGATCACTTCCTCCCGTATGTCTGGAAGTAATAGATTTACTATCTCAGGTTCACGAATCTTTAATCCCTCCATGAAAATCTCTTCCATCGAAGAGATGCGACCTTCCCGGATCATCTTTCCCAGAGTGGTCTTCGGGATCCAATCTTCGCTGACTACCTGTTTTGCCATTCTTCGGCGTGGACGTCTACGCCGCCTTCTCACTTCTTATCAACCTTCCTTCTGCTTTTCCTCTTTTTCTTTATTCCTCTTTTGACCTTTCTAACTTTCCCTTTCTTTTCGGTCTTTTTCTGTCTTTTAGGAGAAGATAAGATTTTCTCCTTTGAGGCTTCAAACTGTTTGGGGATTTTCTCAGGGGGAACTTTAGCTTTCAAGTAGCGAGAGAATACCCTCTCATACAATTCCGCATCTGAGGATAGGGCTTCAGCGTAGTTGGCGATGTGTTGCCCTTTCAATCTTTCCTCGCTGGGAAGTTTCTCTGTGCTGTGTGGCACCTTAACGCCAGCGTCTACGACCCCCTTCACAGACGCAAAAATACGAGCTCCTTTTGTAGGTTGGGTGAGACCTATATCTGGAACTGCTTCTTTTACTTTCTTTCCTGATGCTCTTACACCGCACAAAAGGCCGGTTAGGTATGCTGACGGCAGGTTTCCACAAGGGGTCTTCCAGTCATAGTTTCTGAGTTCTTGTGATTTCGCTGAAGCTATGACTCTATCTCCCGTCGGGGTTGCTTCGATTATTTGAACGTTCATGTGTCTTAGTGAGACTCTTGTTACTACGCGTGGAAGTTTTGAGATTATGAGTGCCTTCCTTGCTTTGTAGTCAGTTTTTCCTTCTCGGCGTCGCCTGAAGGGAAGTCTGTAGGAGGGCCCTTTTGCCATCAGTGAGTCCTCCAGAAGCCTTTTGCTTTAATTCGGCGTTCGAGTTCTGCGTTTGATTCAAAGACTCCACTTCCAGCCATCCTGTAGAATTGACGGTAGGTGCTTTCTGTGATGATCCGGTTTTGTTTTAGTTCTCTTAGTCTCCTTCGCAGGGCTCGAATCTTCTTCATCCAAGTTTCTTTCCGGGATATTCTCGATTTGCTTCTTTTTCCAGGGCCTTTTCTTAGTCCCTTCTTTCGCTTTATGTGAAAGACGCGAGCGCGAGATCGACTTATTCCTTTCATAGGCTTTCGTCTTATGGATTTTTCGTGTATGAGCTTCTTTATTTCTTCTCTCGTTATCGCTATTTCGATTTCATCTATCTTTTCAGGATCTATCCAGACTCTATTTTCTCCTACTTTAAGAATCTCTGCTGCAAGGTAGCGCTGACTCTTAAGATCCAACTAGCTTTCACTTCCTCTAGATTTCTTCTGACGTCTGGACTTCTTCCGTGTCTTCTTCTTCTCTGTTCCTATCTCTTCAGCGTCTGGAACTAGTTCTTCAGGTATTTCTTCTTCGATTTTCTCCTCTTCAAACTCTCTCACAAGCGGGTTCAAAACGTGGATTTTCTTTTCTCTCGCCATTGAAGTTATCATAATCCGCTTTCTTATTCCTATGGTGTGAGCAATTCGTATCGCTTGAGTCTCTGGATTCACACTTGCTGCTTCGTCCGGATTATGAACTAAAACTTCTTTATATCCCGACGGGTGGAGATTTCTAGCTATTCGAGGTCCGCCATAACCGATCTTAACTGATTTGGGCCAGCCCTTTCTTTCTTGCTTCATTTTATTGTCTAACCCACGAGGTTTTCTCCAACTATCCTTTAAGCGTTTGTAGCGCCAACTTTCATGACGTCTAAAGCTGGGTTTCTTCTTTTTCACGTTCTTCCGCAAGTCTATGGCCTTATGGCTTCGTGATGTACTTGCAGTCATTTTTCCATCCCCTCAAGACGTTCATACACGTATAAACCGTCGAGAAACACTCTGGGATCCTTAAACTTCACCTTAGTTGCCTGCTCGATATTTGCGGCCGTTTGACTTACATCTTCCAAGCTTATTCCTTGGATTATCACATCGTCAGATTGAACGGAAATCTTTGCATCCCCCCTTATCTTCGCTGAGCGTTGGCTGCGTTCTCCCGTGAAGTTTGCTATTTCCACATTCTGACCTTCAACTTTAACAGATATTGGGAAGTGGGAGAAGACGATCTTCAGTTTGTACGTGAACCCTTTTGTTACTCCGATAATCATATTCCGAATGTGGGACCCTACAGTTCCCACAGTCGCTGCTTCTTTTTTGCGAGGCCAGTTTGACTGAATTCTCACCAGTCTATTTTCTTTGCAGATAAGAAGGGACGCGTGAGAGAAATCTCTAGTTAATGTCCCCTTCTCTCCAGATACTGTGACTACTCTTCCATTTATGCTGACATCTACACCTTCAGGGATTTCAATGGTTTTCTCAGCTTTTAGAAGGCGCATCATAGTTTCCCCTAATATGCGAAGGCTAGTAGACGCCCTCCTATTCTTTCTTCTTTTGCCGCTTTGTGAGAAGTCACTCCCTTAGAGGTTGAAACAACCAAGATTCCTATATCTCGTGAAGGAAGGAAGTCTCTTTCCCACGTCTCAAACTCGTCTGCTCGCACTGGAAAGCGGGGTCTGATGGCCCCACACTTATTTATTCGACCAAGAAGTTGAATTTTGAACTTCCCCGTTCTGCCATCGTCGATAAATTCGAACTCGCCAATGTAACCGTTGAGTTGCATTACTCTAAAGACCCTGCCGAGAAGCTTAGAGGCAGGCTTAATTATACATTCTCGCTTCAGTCTCATCTCGTTATTCATCAACGTGGTCATACCATTGGCGATTGTATCAGTCACCGCGTTTCCACATCCTATTCATATTTCTTGAATCCAATATCTTTAGCTATCTCCCTAAAACAATGTCGACAGATATATAAACCGTAGCGACGAATCACTGATCCATAAGAGCCACATCGCCGGCAAGGTCTGCTTCCTTTGCCGAACTTTCGCTCCTTCTTAGGTCTCTGTTTTCCCATTCAATCACACCTTACACAACTTCGACTCCTACAGTATCTTTGACGAACACAATCGCCTCTTCAGGAGTCATCATATGATGTTTGCTAATTCTCGATTTAGCCCATCTTCGTTTTTTAACTCTATAGCCTGCACGATCTATGGCGACAGAAACATCCATTCCGAAGATTCCAATTTCTGGTCTGTATTTTGTGTCAGGAATCTCGATGTGTTCTTTAATTCCAAAGGAGAAGTTTCCATTCTTATCAAAGCAGCTGCTCGATATCTTGTTATCGACAGCTTGAAGGGTTCTCTTCAAGAACTCAACAGCCTTCTCTCTTCGAAGGGTTACGACACACGCTATTGGTTCACCCTGCCTAATCCCAAAATCTCTAATTGTCTGCTTCGCCTTTCTCTTCACAGGTTTCTGACCTGTGAGTTTTTCAAGAACTTTTGCTGCTCGCTCGAGGATTTCTCCAGATTGCCCAACTGAAATGTTGATTGTTACTTTTTGTATTCTTGGTTTGGACATCGGAATTTTCTGCCATTTCTTGCGAATTTCTTCTTCTGACACCTATTTCACCTCTGGTAAAGAAATCGCTTCTTCACCTTCGCCTATTGGAAAGACGAAGTTGAGAATCGTTTGGAAACGTTTTCCAGCGTTGTCTTCTATCGTCACCAATCGTAAACGATGCTTCTTCCCTGCAGCTTCTTCGATGTCTACGATTTTCCCGTGGATTCCTCTGTTTTTTCCTCCTGTGATTAATGCAATCGTGTCTTTCGCCAGTTTTATTTGACCTAGTACTTCGCGGTCGTGGATGCTGATTTTTATGGCGTTGAGAGTTGCGTATTCATCCTCTGTGGGATTCTTAGGATCTGTAATTTGGATTAGCCTATTCGTTCCATCGTGAAGATTAAGCTGGACACCCCCTTTGGCGACTACAGTCTTGTTTTCTATCCTGCAAAGTTTGAAGTTGGCTTCGTCCTCTTTTATAGGGTGTAAGATTAGCCCTTTTCTGTCTACTAAGACACGATATGTTACCTTCGCTTCGGGGATCGTGACGATGTCCATCAAACCTGTGGGGTATGCTTCTTTTCGGGGTTTTCCATCGACTAGAACTTTCCCTTGGGAGATGATGATTTTGGCTTCACTGCGGGTCTTCGCGAAGCCCAGCATCTCCTTTACGATGAGCGTCAAGGGAAGGCTGTGGTGTAGAGCGTGAGGACCTGGTTTCGGTCTTACAGTCCAAACGAATTCTTTGCGGTGGATGGTCCAGAATTTCGGGGCTGGGTTTCGTTTAAGATGTTTGCTCTGGCCTGTTTTTCCCATGTTATTCAACTCCACCTGCCTTCTTCTTAGATCTCTTCCGCTTTTGCTTCCCAGTTTTTCGAGATGTCTTTGCTTTGCTGAGGGGTGGTTTTGTAGTATTTTTCGCTACTTTTCCCCTTGCTTTCTTCACTTTCTCTGCTTTCTTCTTGGGATCAATCTCTTCCTCAGTTATGGGAGGGGGAGGTTGCATAGTTTCTGGCGGAGCTTTCCGCTTAAGCGATTCTCGACGCCATTTGTCATTTAGATCTAGAGTCACAATCATTACTTTCGATGGGTGAATGGGAATCGGAACCGATGTTCCGTCAACTTTCGCCCGTGTAACACCTTCAACGTATATTCTGTTTTTCTTCCGGCTGGCTCTTATTATTTTACCCTCAAAACCCTTACGATCGCCTCTCATAACGCGAACCGTATCTCCTGTCTTGACGGGAATAGCGTTAGCATAATGTTTCTTCTTCAAATCAGGAGAAAGTGGCGCTGAAAAGAATCTATGGCGAATGTGTGCAGGAGCTTGGTACATTCTCCTGCGTTGAGTTCTTGGTTTTGTAATTCTCATAGTGTTCACCTAAACGATTATGCTAGCAGCACTTGCGATTCGGGGCCACCGTTCTGCTGCTTCCTTTGCCACTGGTCCCTTAATCTCTGAGCCCTTCATCTCTCCCTCAGTAGTAATGATCACTGCTGCGTTATCTTCAAACTGCACCCATATGCCTTCAGCGCGACGGAAGGGCATCCGCTGTCGCACAACAACAGCTCTGAAAAGTTTTTTGCGCATATCTGGCGTTCCCTTTCGAACTGAAGTCATAATTAGATCCCCTACACCCGCTGAAGGAACTCTTCTTAGCCGCCCTTTGTATCCTATGACTTGAATGAGCCTCAAGTTTCGAGCTCCAGTGTTGTCGGCACATCTTAACACAGTGCCACACTGAACACCTCTTGAAACCTTTGGTCGTTGGCCTCCCACTGCTCTAGCAAATAATGCTCCAGGCCTCACCTTAGAAGACAACTATTTCTCCTCCAGCTTCTCGACTATAACGAAAGAGACAGTTTTACTTATTGGACGGCACTCTGCAATACTGACACGATCACCTTCTTTTGCGTTTATGCATGGAGGGTTATGAGCAGGAATATGATTATGCCTTCTTTCGTAGCGTTTGAATTTAGGCATGTACTGAAGATGATCCCGTCGGATTATCGCTGTTTTATCCATCTTTGCGCTTACAACTTGCCCAATTAAGACACGTCCTCTTACGGACAGGCTTCCGTGATAAGGACACTCAGGGTCTGTGCAGGTTCCCTTTGGCTTTCTTGAAGAGAGAGCACCCATCTTTACCAGAGTCTCCTAATCCGCTTTTTTATACGTTCTTCTGGTCTTCCAAAGAGGACACGCCCATCGACTTCTACGATTGTGGCATCAGCTAGTGTAAAATGAAAGGTTGCTTGATTCTTTGCTACAGTCTTCTTCTTGTTTCCATTCAACACAATAAAGGTGTTTCGAGTCTCTTTGATTACTGTTCCAGAGATCCCTATTAGATCTCTGTTTGGAGAATCTGCAACCATTACTTTGAGGTTTATGAACTCGTCTTGAACTATTGAAGGAGTGACTCTCAACGCTCTTTCGCCTCTTTTATTTCTAGGAGTTGCACTTCACGTTCTACCGTAAGAATTCGGCTGATAGCTTTACGTAGCTCTCGTATGCGCCCAGTATTTTCGATGCTGCCACCTGCCTTCGTCATCGTCCTAAGTCTCATAAGTTCAGTCTGCAATTCTATCACTCTCTTCCGACGTTCGTCTGAGGACATATCTCTGATGTCTTTAAGTCTTACAATCGGCATTTACTCAAGTTGCCTCCTTACTTTCATCTTCTTCTGGCGGTTCATCTGCTTCTGCAACCACCTCTTCCTCCTTAGCCTGCACCACCTCTTCCTCCTTAGCCTGCACCACCTCTTCCTCCTTAGCCTGCACCACCTCTTCCTCCTTAGCCTGCACCACCTCTTCCTCCTTAGCCTGCACCACCTCTTCCTCCTTAGGTTCGGCTGCGACAAGGGTTATTCTATCTGGAAACACCGCATCGGGAGGCATGATTTGTATTCTCACTCCCAAGATGCCGGACTTCAACTGCACATGGACTTCAGCTTTCCTCACGTATCGCAAGGGTGGCTCTCCGCTCTTGGGAAGGTATCCTGCGCAGAACTTCTCATATTTCGCTCTTCGTCCTCGCAGTTTTCCGCTGATAACTATCTCGACTCCCAGTGCCCCAGCGTCTCTAGAATTATTGAGTGCCCAATATCCTGCTCTCCGGTAGTGGATTCCTCTTCTAAGAGCTGAGGCAACCCGGGAAGCGACAACATATGCGTTAAGTTCAGGGATTTCGATCTCAGCTACTGAGATTTGAGGGTTAGGAAGCTCAAATTGCTCCTCTAAGGTCTTCGCGAGATCCCTTATGTTTTCTCCCCCTCGACCGATGACGACACCTGGGCGCATTGCGTGGACTGCTATGTGGGTTCCTAGGGGAGTTTTTGTGATGTCAACACCACCGTAGCCTGCTCTTTCAAGTTCTTTCCGTAAGAATTCGTTTATTTGCGTCTTCTTTATTGCCTCATCAATGAAATGTTTAACTACAGACATTATGCGTGCTCCTCAGTTTTCTCCTCCATCTCCTCCAATGCGATTTCCACGTGTGTAAGGCTCGTGTTCTTAGGAGATGACCGCCCAAAAGCCCTTGGTATACCCCGCTTAACTTTCATTCCAGGATAAGCTGATGCGTGAATAATGCGGAGGCGTTCAATATCTAAACCTTTGAACTCAGCGTTACCCTCCGCGCTTTGAACAACTTTTAAAATTCCTTTTGCTGCCTTAACTGGATACTTTCCAACCATCGCCTGTTGCATCCCGTGCCTGTGACCAAGCTTCTTGATAAATCTGCGGAAGGGAACAGGCTGTTTTTTTACGATGACCTGTGATAAGAACCGTTTCGCTTTGTCCAGTCGCATACCCTTGATTGTCTTGCACACCTCTCTTGCGTGTTTAGAGGATATCCTAATCTCCCGACTGCTAGCTTTCACAGTTCTTTCACTATCAAGTCCTGTAACGGAGTACCCGAATTTTGGCATATTACCTTCCAACTGCGCAATTCAACAGCATCAACGTAGTTTATATTTCTTTTCTTGACAAAAATCGGATAGGATTCTCTTTGCCCATTCCAGCCGATTTGGACGCTTCTTTCGAAGAAGTAACATATTCCTTAAAAGTTTCAAGAGATATTAGGACCTATCATGCCTCGTAGAAAGATTATAAGGGATGGGAAAAACGTTCTTCTCTATCTCAATAGAAAGCGTTCCTACTTAGTTAGAGTTGAAAAGGGGAAGAGCTTTCACACTCATAAAGGCTTCATAGAGTTTGATTCTTTGATTGGTAAGGAGTACGGAACATCATTGTTTAGCAGTCTAGGTGTAGAATTTGTGGCCTTAGAACCGATTCTTCGAGACTTCGTTTTCAAGGCTCAACGGAGGACTCAGATATTGTATCCTAAGGACATAGCCTTGATAGTGATGTTTGGGGGAATAGGATCGGGTTGCCGAGTCGTCGAGGCAGGCACGGGAGCTGGTGCTTTGACTGCAGCGTTAGCTTTCTATGTAAGACCGCGGGGACGCGTCTATAGCTATGAGGTACGACCTGAGTTTCAAGAAATTGCTCATAAGAATCTAGAGAAAGCAAAGCTTGAGAAATATGTTCAATTGAAGAATCAAGACGTCACGTTGGGAATCGACGAGGTGGATGTGGATACAGTTGTCTTGGACTTGCCGACTCCTTGGCTAGTGGTACCCCATGCCTACGCAGCTCTGAAGGGTAGCGGAGGCTTAGTGTCTTTTAGCCCAACCATTGACCAAATTGTGAAGACGGTGGAGGCTTTGGAGGATAACGGGTTCGTTGATGTTGGTACTTTTGAATGTCTCATGCGAGGAATGCAGGTGATACGAGGTAGAACCAGGCCTCAGACCCTCATGACCGGACACACCGGCTATTTGACATATGCCCGCAAGGCTTTGCGATGATAAGCTAAGAATTGAAGAGTCATAAAGAGTAAAAGCTACAGCTTTAAATGCTTCCGCTACCCGGTTTCATGATCATAAGCATTGCTTTTGTCTTTTCTTCTTAATGTAAAAACCGAGTCCTAGGAGCATAATGCCGGTAGATCCAGCAGTTCCTGCTAATTGTATTTCTGGAACTACGTTGAGAAGGTTTATTCGAACAGCTATTTTGTGGTTCTGAGTTTGAAGTGTTACTGCACCATCGTCTTGAAAGATTGCGACGACCCTTAGGTAGCCTGGAAAGTCCGTTTTGAATTTATCCTCTGCAAAGTACACGGTGTAGTTTCCCGTTTTATTCGTGTATTGAGACTCCCTTTCCTTCACAGGAATTTTTGGAGTTATTCGAGTTAAGCTGCCATCGGGAGCAAACCAAGCAAACTTTATCACTTCAACTCTCTTGTCCGTTGTTCCTGCAGTTACAATAAAAACTTCAGATGCTTCTTCACCAGTTTTGCTGGAAGTAATGAAGTAGCCTTCGTCTGGATTGACGTGATCTAGCCAATCTGCTCTGGCATTTGAGACTAACAGAAGTGTAGATAACAATGCTAGGACTATTGTAATCCTTGCTTTCATATGCTTCACAAATAATCTTCTCTCATCTCTTACTATTATATATAGAAGTTGAATTCGTCTAGAGGAATCTGTATAGAAAGCCTTGTCTAGAAGAACTTTTCTAGAACGATTTGCATGCATGCATCCACTGGCTTGAGAGGGTGATCAGCCCGGAAGATGTTGGATGGTTAAAAGGGTGATTATGGGACAGTGGAATTCTTGCTGGAGCTTTTATCCTATGGTTGTGGGATGAAATTTAGTATTGTCGAATAGGAGGCAGCATACGACTTTGCCTTGGCCTTCTTCTTTTGGACAATATGTAGATCACTGAGGCCACAGCGAAGCTAATGCCAAGAACGTTCACTTCTTCAGATGAGACAGGTTCTACGCGGCTTTGGTCTGAATAGTCTAAGAATTGTTGTGACAGACCTTCAGCTCTTGTGATCTGCTGTAGAGTTTCTACAAGATTGCCATGCTCACTCACTCTAACAAAGAGCAATGTTGGGATAAGTACCATGGCTAAGCCTAAGATTATTGCGAAAGCTGTGTAGACAAGAGCTTTGTTCAGAGTTTCTTCCTCCAAAGAGTAACTAGGTTGATGTTGCTTTTAGTTCTACACTTTAGAACAGGTTGATGAGGATCTAGAATGGTTTTTCCCTCCACAATTTGATCGTTTCAATCCAGAGAATTGATGAACCTAAGATGCCGAAGACTAATGCAAAGAAGTTGTGCACGCCTCCTGTCACTCCATATAGAATCAAATATGTGGCAACCATCATGGATAGCCAGACTGAATAGAACAAGTATCGGGGTACCATGAAGCGTCCGACGTTCATGAAAAGCCGGAGTATACCAACTTTCACTTTTTCCATCAGAACATATTCCCCTGTTCCTTTCTTCTCAACAAGCCCCAAGTTTTGCAGCTTTCCAAGATGGTGAACTGCAATGCTGGGACTTGAAAAATGTAAAGATCGTTGTATTTTTCTCACTCCTGAACTGTGATTGGGTGACCTAAGCAAATACCAATAGACTTGTAGAGTTTTGCCTTTCAGGTGTGACTCGATAATTGCTAATTCGGACATGTTATGTTTGGGCATGGAAGGTTCCCACAAGCACTATCCACTTTGGCAATTATTTAAGAATGTGTGTGCTACATTCTTCAGATTGAAGGATGAAAATTATGGATAGGATCAATGTTCCATGGGAAATGGAGAGGGAATTGCTTATAAAAGCTGAAGAGGAGACGGATGCTCGATTCGGATGCAAACCTGAAGAGAGACCTCTAAAGGATTATGTCCGGTTTGGAATAGTTAACTTGGACAAGATCTCAGGTCCGTCTAGTCATGAAGTTACAGCTTGGTTGAAACGCATTCTGGATATTAGTCATGCCGGTCACGGTGGGACCCTAGAGACTTCCTTTTTGGGAAGCGGGGAAATCCCAGAGTGACAGGTGTTCTACCCGTAGCTTTGGAAGACGCGACTAAGGTTGTGCAAGCGCTTCTCTTAAGCGGCAAAGAATATGTCTGTGTGATGCGACTCCACAAGAAAACAGAGGAAGAAGAAGTTAAGACTGTCTTGAGCGAGTTTCAAGGAAGACTCCTTCAAAGACCACCGATACGGTCATCGGTTAAACGGAGGCTGCGAATAAGAACTGTTTACTATATGGACTTCTTGGAGATGCAAGAGAGAAATGTACTTCTCAAAATAGGATGTGAGAGCGGCACCTATATTCGGAAGATCTGCTTCGATGTTGGAGAAGTATTAGGGTGCGGGGCTCATATGCACGAACTTAGAAGAACTCGTGCAGGGCCATTTACAGAAGACGAGAATCACGTGACTTTCTATGATGTATTATATTGTGTTAGTAAATGGCGAGAGAGTGAGGATGAAGAGAGTCTTCGGAAGATCATTCTACCGATGGAGAAAGCGTTAGAGCTCCTTCCAAAGGTTCACATACGTGACTCCGCTGTTGCAGCTGTCTGCCACGGTGCTCACCTCGCTGCTCCAGGTGTTCTGTCGTTGGAGACGGGAATAGAGAAGGACGATGAAATCGCCTTGTTTACACAGAAAGGTGAGGTGGCTGCTTTCGCGCGCGCCTTAGCTTCATCGGAGAAGATCCTAACAATGGATCATGGATTTGTAGCTGAAACCATTAGAGTGTTGATGGAGCGGGATGCTTATCCGAAAATGTGGGGAAAGAGCGGTAATACTTAGCCTCAATCAGTATATGGCTTTCAAACAATTTATTAGCATTGTCGAAACTACAAAACACTTTAGGGCGGTTAGCTCTTTGGAAGAGCGGAAGTACCACAGGAAAAGTGCATTCATTAATGGTGTTGCCGTAGGATTTGGCGTTGGCTGCTTCGCCACATTTGCGGCTTTGCTGATAACTGCGTTCTACTACTCGCAAGTTGCAGATCAAACTTTGGAAGGAGCTTTAGCTAGTTTCTCGCTTCCTATAATCTACTTCTTCATCTTAGGTATACTCTTTCTAATTGTCGGTTTTGTATGGGAACGCTTTGAAAAGCATCCTAAATTATAAGCTGTAATTGTCTCTTAGATCTCTGCAAGGTTGAACGAGGCAACAATAGGTGAAAAGTAGATCCAATAGTGGTGAGCATTACTATTCTAAACAACCGAAGTCCAAACCCCGGATTGGATTAATACGTACTCATCTTCGAGGTCGTCTCTTTGAGTTCTTGACCACATCAGGCGTCTTTTCCTATAGGCGAGTTGACTTGGGAACAAGGTTGCTGATTGAGTCGATGATCCTGCCTAAAGAAGGTTATATTTTGGATTTGGGATGTGGGTATGGTGCTGTTGGTATAGCAGCAGCAGTTTTCGATCCAGATCTGCACATTGTCATGGTGGATGTGAATGAACGGGCAGTTCGGACAGCCAAGGAAAACGCTAGACGCTACCGAGTTGCCAACGTTGATATCCGTCAGGGTTTTCTCTATGAGCCAGTGGAAGACATGAGATTCGATGCTATCTTGTCTAATCCACCATTGAGCGCTGGCCTGCGAATTGTGAAGCATATTGTTTTGGGAGCTGGTAAATTGCTTAATGAAGACGGGTTATTCCAGCTGGTTGTAAGGTCTAAGATTGGGGGAAGACAGTTTGCAAAAGAGCTGGAAGCCGCATATGGAAATGTGGAAGTCATAGCTAGAAAGAGTGGCTATAGAGTCCTTCTTTCGAAAAAGCCTTAAACATCAAGCTTGATTATCTCAGGAATCAAGAGTGCCGGGGTCTCCTAGAGCATACCCGAGAATTGGATATGCAGGCAATCTGGTATGGAGCAGATCTGCAGATTTCAGAGCTTAAGCCTGGAAACATTGGCTTGAAAGCCTGTGGTCCTTTGGGCCACGTGGGTTCAAATCCCATCCCCGGCGCCAACACCATTGCTGAGGATACATCCGAAGAAGGCTCACTCGTGTCACTTTCCTTTCTTGAAAAGCTTCACGCCTTCTATATCAATCACGCAGCCAAATCCAGTTTCAACAATTCCTTGGTTTATACCAGTGTTTTTACAGATGTACTAACCTTCCCGGATTGAGCTTTCATCTTTAAGTTTGATTCCTTTACTTAACAGCCAATCAGGAATAATGATAGCTCTAACAAGTTCCTGGACTGAAATCCCTCTCTCATTTGAGAGTTGTCTAAGCTTTTCGTAAACTTCACGTCTCATACTCATCAAGAACCTTGGCATAAAAAACACACGCATCATCTTTATGCTTATCTAAATATATGATTAACGATGTCATGTGGTATAAATTTATCGCATTGTGATACCAAAGATATAAATAGATATCATTCGTAAATATTGATACGCACATACGAAAAAAGGTGTAGCTGAGCTTTGATTGATTCTCAGAAAACGAAGTTATCAGATGGTCGAACTTTGGGCTACGCTGAATATGGTCCTCTGATAGGTGTGCCCGTTTTTTATTTCCATGGTTTTCCCGGCAGTAGATTGGAGGCTACAATTGTTGAAGACAAATTAGAAGGCCTAAACGTACATCTTGTAGCAATCGACCGCCCGGGTATGGGCATATCTAGCCATCAAAAAAACCGCACAATTTTAGATTTCCCTGAAGATGTACAAGAATTGGCGGAATACTTAGGACTTGACAATTATGGTGTACTCGGTGTAAGTGGTGGTGGTCCATACTCTCTTGCCTGTGCATATAGAATCCCCTCTGAAACTCTAGTAGGTTGCGCAGTTGTATCAGGTTCAGGACCCTATCACTTGACCAAGGATGGATTGGGTAAAGGGGAGAAAACCGCTCTCTTTATGGCGAAAAACTTTCCATGGTTATTCAGATTCATACTCTGGCTGCAACTTGGACGTAACGTCACCAACATGGTGTGGTGGAAGAAAAATTACTCAAAACTTGGAACGGGACTACCTGAAACAGATGAAAGAATATTCAATGACCAACGTGTGAAGGAGAGTATAATTGTGAAATCTATTGAAGCGTTCCGCCAAGGTAGTAAAGGTCTGGTAACTGATTTCAGATTGTACTCTGAGGATTGGGGGTTCAAATTTAGCGAAATTCCGTATGAAACAAAGGTTTCGCTATTTCATGGCGAGATGGATAAGAATGTGCCTATCTCTATAGCCGAATCTCTGAGTGAACAAATCCCAAACTGCAAAACTCAGTTCTACTCCGATGAAGGACACCTATCAGTGTTGGTAAACAAGGTTGAGGAGATTATGCAAACCTTTACTGATGCGTGAATTATGTACACTTGAATAAGACGCATACAGAAAAATAGGGGATTGCGGGAGATATCTCTACAGTGGGTGGGGCGCGAATCCCAACCAACCAATGCAGCAACCAAAGATGTAGCTAAGACAGCAGAATGCACGCGTCTTTATGGCTGTGACGCAATATTAGCCCCAACTAAAGAAAGTTGTTTCCCATGTGAATTGTGCTTGTTTATAGGTTTCTGTATTAGGTTTGAACTTATCAAGCATGCATTGTGTTGATTACCAAGATGTATTTCCTTAGTAAGCACGCGCGAAAATGTAAATATAAAAGAAAAAGGAAAAGTTATGAAAACGGATAGATTTTAGCTTGCGAGCTTAAAATCTTCGTCTTTGTGGTCTTTTACTGCGATAACATTCTTGGCAATAAACGGGTCTACTTGAATCAGGCTTGAAGGGAACCTCACATTCTTTTCCACATTCAGCGCAGACTGCTTTATGCATTTCCCGCTTTTCTCCATACGACAATCAAACTACACCTCCATGCAATAATCAACGAAAAACTAGCATTCATTTGGAATTCTATTTCTCGCGAATTTGACAGGTGTACGCTGCATTATTTAAACTTATGTATTCGCAATCCATGTGCGCGCGACAGAATATGGGTTTCCAATTCTGAATACATTTCGTGTACTCGCCTGTTTTTATGCCTGAATCTATTCAGAAAGCTCATTTCATACCGACCTTTTAACAAATTACGTGTCAGATTTAGTTTAAATGCATGCATGAGCCTTTGGTGCGCGCTGATTTTGTTCCTACCTTTTGTCTAGCCAATATTTGCATGCATGCAAAAGAAGGTGCTAACCATGCAGGGTCAACAACGGGGTAGAAAGCAAAGGCTAGAAAGGAGAGGATATATGTAATTCGGCAAATCCATCTTCTATTCTTGTAAAGCATGCCAGCGAAGAAGACCACAGCAACGTGAGGAAGAAAACTGATGGGTCCGAAGGGTCCGACTTGCCATAGGAAGGCTCCCATGGCTCCACCCACTGTTGCGGCAAAGACACCAAGCCATGGTCTAAGTATAATACAGATTATGGGAGCAATTATGTTCCCTGCTTTAATAAATTGTCCAGGACTTCCAACCAAGGGAAAAAGGGGTCAAGAGTGGAAAAGCAGATAGAGCGATGTAAAAAACACAGTCAAAGCCATGTTTCTAGTTGTTATTGCTAATAGTCTCGCTTTCATTTTGGTTTTCCGCTTAACCAATTAAGCTAATTTACAAGTAAAATCCACGCATTTAGCTTGGGCTGTATTGTTGACAAAGTTGCGACATGGCACCTCTGTCAGTTTTAGTAGATAATCTTGCTACTAATTTTCACTTTGCCCTTTTCGACAGGAACCCCTTCTTTAATCACCATGTTTCGTCTCCATTCTGCCCCTTTTTCGGGTCCACCGAAGGATCCATCGGAATTGACGACTCGGTGACATGGAACTACTGGTGATAGGGGATTCTTATGGAGGGCGTTAGCTACAGCACGGTAAGATTTTGGTTTATTGATTTTTTCTGCTATTCTTTTGTATGTGCTTACTTTTCCTTTGGGGATTTTGAAAGTGGCAACCAATACATCTTTTTCAAACTGTGTTTTGTTTTTTAAGGCTTTGATAACGTCCTTTTCTGTTTTGATCGAGTCTATGTCCATGAATAAATTTCCCCGCACACGACGATATAATACATTGAAACTTAAGTTTTTTTATGCATGCATGCTCAGATGCGCGCGCTGAAAAGAATCTCTAATGATAATAAACTTCCATTTATTCCATTAGTCATTATTACAGCTCCCTGTCCAGTTTCTGCACATCCTATCATGTTACACGTCGCTCCAGGCATATTTGTTCCGGGATGGGTAAAGAATACATCCTTTTCTTTTTGGATAATGAAAATTCCCAGTCCTTGTCCTGTAAAACCCATGAATTCCTTTGGGTTCAAGTTAACTTCAGGAGTAAACATTTTTTTCACCATTAAAGATGATAAAATTCTGCTAGATTTACCATTATAGGCATTCATTAATTCCACAACATATTTACCTAAGTCCAAAGGGGTTGTTAAAAGCCCTCCTTGAGCAAAAGCTGTTGGGTGCAGACAAGGTTCCTTTGCTTCTCCATTCTTATCATGAGGAACGGTCGCTTTTTTCTTTAATTCATCTGATGGATAATCAAACGTGCTATTATTCATCACTAGAGGTTTAAAAACTATTTTCTTCATTATATCTGGAAAAGATGTACCAGAAACATCTTCTAATAATTTTAGCATGATTATATAACCAAAATTCGAATAATCATATTTTCTTCCAGGAAAAGTGAGAACTTTCACAGGATCATTAACTGCAGGAGGTTCTCCATTAAGTACTTGATTAAGAGTAGGTATCTTTTCTTTTTCTATTTCAAAACCGCCATCAGGACGATTGATTCCCGAAGTATGCGTCAGAAGATGTTTGAGGTTAATACTTACTTCTTTAGTATATTTATTATCTGGAATTTTCCAAGTCACCAGTTTATCATTCACGCTCTCATCTAAATCGAGCAATTTCCTTTCCACGAGATGTAAAACTGCCGCTGCAGTAAGAGCTTTTGAAGTTGATCCTGCTTCAAAGAGTGTATCTGTTGTTACAATATTTTCAGTCCTAGCATCTTTTACTCCGTAACTTTTTGCCCATTCTACTTCATAATTGTTGATTACTGAAATGCTTACTCCAGGCACTTTATAAGATCGCATCCTTTTGGGAATGCTGGTCTTTTCTCCCGAGAAAGTTACATTCAGTCCATCTTTATACTTAACTTCCATCAGACGATTTTCTACTCTTTCAATACGTTCTTTGATTTCATTGATTGGTTTTCCCATAATTTTGATAGTACTGCTTCCCATATTCTCCATTTAGAAAAAATAGGAATATAACTATTCATGTGCGCTTGAAAAAATGGGGGTTTGCGGGAGATATCTCCATCGGTTTTAAAGTTGTCTATTCATAAATCGTTTTGAGCAACTATACAACTATTTTCGCTTCCCTCAGACTTGGGGTGGTCATGCACATCATGCACTTGAAGGATTGATTCGTGAGGGATTTTTCAAGCATCCCAATGAAAGAACGATAGAAGATGTGGTCAAAGCCTTAGAGGCTCAAGGGCTCTCGACTAAAGGCAAGGAGGGCAAAATCGCTAGTTCTCTCGCTCGGAGAGTGAAAAAAAGGAGTCCTGAAAAAATCCAAGGTATCAAACGAATAGGTTTACTGGACAGAATAGCGCGCGCTACTTTCTTTTGCACCTCCGCGCTCGCTCTTAAATATGTTGCAGTGGTATTTTAACTAGCATTAACGCGCGCATTTCAATTTGGCAGGATACCATCATTCTTTATACTTACTGAAATTACGTAAAATGCTGTTAGAAAAAGAAGTGTCTCTCTTGCGTAGTAGCCGAAGTCTGCTGAACCTTCCAGCGCATGAGTTTAGCGCATATAGAAGCATTTGTAGCTTCAACGTTTCTCTTTGCGCTTTTTCTTTTTCTCTCTTCTTTCCTTCTTAGTCATTGGTTTTTTCTTAGCACCTTTGCCCATACCCAATTAATTCACACCATATTGAAGTTGTGGAAGAACATCATTAAACTTGCGGTCAACACACCTATGTTTCTCCGTAGAAAAAGAGAGATTGTGCGGGAAATATCTCCACCATAAGGAGAAGATGCAAGCATATTACATACATGTTTTTAGAAAGCTGTGAAGCTATCAACCTTCTTTTTGCTGAGAAGTTTCACAAGCTCTAGTACCAGTTCTATTGTGTCTTCCACATCTTTGAAGCTTAAGATTCCAACGTGAGAGTGGATGTGGCGAGTTGGTATGCTTATTACGATGCTCGGGCAACCAGCTCGGTTCATATGAATTCTACTGGCGTCGGTTCCACCGGCTGCAACCATTGACAACTGTAATGGAATCTTCATCTTCTTTGCCGTATTGATCACGAATTGCTTAAGAGGCTGATTGGGAATCATGGAGCTGTCATATGTTATTAATGATGGGCCTTTCCCGATCTTTGTGGGTGCCTCGCTGGGTTTTACTCCGGGAATGTCCCCTGCGATATCGACTTCCAGAACTATGGCCACATCGGGATCAACGAGATGTGCAACTGTTGCCGCGCCTCTTGCGCCAACTTCCTCCTGAACCGTCGCTGCACCGTAGAAAGTGTTTGGATGCTTGATCTTCTTTTCAACGATTTCGCGCAGGACTTCCATGATGACGAAGGCTCCTATTCTGTCATCGAAGGCCTTTCCCATACCAAGCTTGCCGTTCTTGATGGTTGAGAAGGGAGACCAAGGCACTGCAGGATCACCTATTCTAACTCCCATCTTCTCTGCTTCTTTCTTGCTTGTAGCTCCGATGTCTATGTGCATAAATTTTTTCTCAACAACCTTCTTCCTCTCTTCTGCGGATAGGAGATGCGGGGGTTTTGCCGCTATGATACCTTGAATATCTCCTTTCTCAGTTCTTATTACGACTCGCTGTGAAAGAAGCACTTGATCCCACCATCCGCCTAGGGGGTTAAACGTTAGGAAGCCTGTCTTGTCGTCTATTCCAGAATTTACGAACCCGACTTCGTCAATGTGTCCTGTAAGCAGGACTCTAGGCAGTTTGTCTGTGCCTTCATGACTGAAAATCACAGAACCTAACTTGTCCGTAGTCACTTCATCAGCGTATTCTTTGACAATTTTCTTTATAATTGTGGCTGTTTCTCGTTCAAAACCAGCTGGGCCAAAGGATTCGAGGATTTCCCCAAGAAGATTTCGGGCTTTTTTGTCGATCATGATCTTATCCACCTAAGAGGTGAATTAAATGATTAAGGCATTCCTCATTTATGTTCTTTGTGTCAATCAACGGAGTGTAGACGCTTGGCAAGCTTGAATGTCATGCTGAGGTAACACGACGCGTTGAGAAGACCAGTTCTTACTCTTTTTTAGATCTCGATTAGCGCTTAGGAATTGGTGGGCCGGCCCGGATTTGAACCGGGGACCTTCTGCGTGTCAGGCAGATGTCCTAACCAAGCTAGACGACCGGCCCTTGGAAGTGTTTTGCTAATGTGGTTGCAAAGGTCAAATTAAGGTTGAATGCCCTTACAAGGCATTTTAGAGATAACATTTTTCTGTCTTCTGACCTTAATTCCGCCACTTCTGAAAAAGTAGAATACTGTCAAGGGATTTAAATGTACTTCGCATTAGCTGAAAATCTAGCTTGCAATGCGAATAGATTGGAGTCATCGTCTAGATTGTATTAAGACGCCACTGGAAATATCTCCCGCAAACCCCGATTTTTTTGGGGTATCTAACATCTCCATCATTAAGAATGCCTAAGATGAAGACAATATTTGAAGAGATATAGAAGAGTTTTCTGGTCTCCCCCCGCATTTAGTGGAGACCTTATCTTCATTTTCTGCTTATATGGCAAATAAGAAGCTCATTCTAAGGTCATCCCCAAAGAAAAAGCATTTTTTTGCGTTTCTTTTCGAAATGAAATGCATAAATACTCATCCCTTGCCTTAAAGGAGTTTTGGAGGTTTAAATATGCTCTTCGAGGAAGAAGAGGAATGGGTAGTAGAAGAGGAAGAAGAAGAGGAAGAATAAAAGAAAGAGGATAGGTAAAACAATGCCAAAAAAGAAAGAAAAGAAAAAAGGAAAGAAAGGAAAGGGCAAAGAGTAGCAGCAAACTAGAGCTTTCATTAACCCCCTTTTTCTCTTTTCCTTTTTGACACAAATTCAGGGGTGAGGTAGTAATGGGAGTGAAGATAACAATAATACAAGAAAAAGAAGTAAAACGAATGAGTTAGCTAAGAGCATCTGGAACAAGGAGAGCGTGTAAAATGGACTTTTGCCCTAGTTGCGGAAAGAAATTGATTCCGCTAAAGAAAACGGAAGGAAAAAAAGTTGTTCTTCTGCTTTCATGCCCAAAGTGTGGCTACGAAAAACAGGCAACACGTCCCATGACGACTGTTCCCAAGATTCTAGAGCACTCTCCTCAAGAATGCATCGCAGTATTAGGGAAGAGGGAACAAAAGCTACGCACCTTTCCAACGATTAGGATAGAGTGTCCTAGGTGTGGAAATAATCTTGCCTACGCATGGATGGTCCAAGTCAGAAAGCTGGATGAATCTTCAACACAGTTTTTCAGATGCACCAGATGCAACTACACATTCCGAGAGAAAAGCTAACCGTGGATGGTAAGCGGGCAAGATGAAGCTGACCAATATCCGGCAATACTTCAGCAAAGAGAACAGGAAAAGAAGGTTTAGGAGCCCAGGAGTATTCGTCATGGGTCTACTTGACTGGTTAAGAAGAAAAAGAGGAAGTCGAGGGAGGAGCTTGGTAAAGAAAAGAGTGGTGAGTGACCCTCGCATAAAACTCCATGGGGAGATGATGAGGATGGGTGGAAAGTCAAAGAAGAAGCGAGTTAGGAAGAAGAAAGAAGAGCAGCAACCTCGGAGTGGAGCAATTCCCTATTGACGAAAGAACTGTTGACCCGTATTTTTAACCTTTAAAGAACACGATTGTTGAAAGGTGAAGGAGAGATGTCGGAGAAAGAAGAAGTCGTGAACGCTGGATGGGTTTCCCTAAGTAGGTCGGGTAAAAGCTTGAAAATAATGGTTATGAATCAGATGCTCTTTCTGTCCCTCCGTGACTTGCGCAAAGTCTTGAATGAAGAGAGAGAACGGGTGATGTCAAACAGCGGATAAAGAGAAGCGCTGAGGAGAGTTAGACAAAATTGTCGATGGAACCAGCTCCTAAGAAAGAAAGAGGTTTGGAAAAGCTTAGTAAATCAGAGTTAATTGAGCGAGCTAAACGACACATTTTCTCGTTAGGTCTTAATGATGTAGCCTCCTATCTATGTAGACTGAATATGAAGTTTGGACTCGCAAAGATACACTACACTCAGAACCAACTTGGGATGGAGCCAAACGCGACTTTTATATCAGCACCAGACGAAACCGTGACAAGAAACAAGGTTAGGTGGAAAAGCGGGATAGGCTACGGCGGAAAGGTCTCTTGGGGCAGCGGGGAAGACAAGGTCATTATTTTAGACGTGATGCCGAACGCATGTGGCATGCTTGTAGGGGGCATAAAAAACCTGCCAGAGCCCCGTGAAGTTATGAACAATATCTATGAGCTAAAACGAAATGAAGTGTTCGTAAATGACATAAAAGTGTCGTGGGACTTCCATGTAGGAAACCACTTTATAGATATGTTTAGGGTTGTAAAAGTCACCGAAATAGATCTACCTGACTACATTTTTATCATACATAGCGCGGCTCCCGAGTTGCTAGGAGATAATCAGAAGGGGCCAGGCTTATACTATTATAAAAGTAGGGTTCTTAAGGAAGTGATGAAGGAGGTAGAAACACCCTTCGGTCCATGCAGGGTAGTTTTGGATGGAGATGCGAAGGAATACTATGGGTTTTTTAGGCACGTGGAAGAATTCGCGAAGAAGAGGAGGAGATTAGCTGCTACGGAGATTTTTGGAGATTTCACAGAAATAATAAACGAAACACACCAAGGCTTACTAAACTATAATGAAATAGCGCTCGGGTGTCATTACATAAATCAACAAGGTCAAATGTTTTCAATAGCCATGAGAGCAGATTTGCCCGCCTATATAGTTCGGGGAAACCTAAACCTCTCCGAAGAAACTATAGAGGCGCTCGGATTCTACAAAAGAGCAGAAAAACTCGATGTCATGGATAGATTGAAAAATTTGAATATACTACCCCACGGCGGGGGCTACACATTCCCAGACATGTTAGAAGTGTCCGGAGAGGTTGAAATGAATAATGAAAGATACTTCATAATCGAGATGAAGAGCGGAATAGGGCAAAAAATAATCTCTAGCACGGAGGGCATACCCTTCATGTACCGTGGTAGGGAAGTGATTGTGAGAACCATAGAGTTAAGGATGTGTGATATAGTAGCCCGACTCATGCCCATCTATGTCCTAAAGATATGAGAGGAAAAGGTGGCTTTAAATGGGTGGAGGAAAGAAGAGGCGCGAGAAAGCTGAGAGGACGAAGAGACGCATAGAGCACTTGAGAGGGAAGAAGCAGGCAAAATAGGAGAGGAAGCTTAGGCTTCAAGCACCCAAAAAGAGAAAGAAGATGCATGTATAATAGATAGAATCAAAATTCCAATGTGCCAAGACATTGATTGGATTCTTGGAGAGTTAATCTGTGGGTTAACTTTAAAATCTTGAACGTTAACTAATAGATACCAAGAACTTTGGAGAAAACAGTATTGAACGAACCCAAAATTAGCACAACCTTGAGGGACCTCTTACGAGAGAAAGCCTTCTATTTCTTCACATCTATCGGAAACTACACAGGACACCGATCCGCCTCATTGGAAGAATTTGTCAAGGAAATACTTGAAGTGAACGTGAAATCGTTGGAGTTTCATCTTTACCGTGGCGATTTCGAAAAGTGGATAGCGCAAACACTTGAAGACAGTGTACTAGCAAGGAAAATCAGGGAACTTAGAGATGCTAAATTGATAGGGATGGATCTTAGAGACCGGCTATACCTAATCGTTTCAAAGCACTTTGAAAATCTCAGGAGACCCCAACCTGCTTTGGCTCCGACTGGATTTTCGAAGCAGAAAGCCACCTCCGTGACTTTTAGGAGAACACTGCCCAAAGAAAATGTGAAAACTCGAACTCAAGAGTAACGTGCAGCCAAGTCTAAGCAAATCGCAAGTCTTTCGCTGTGTTTCCAACAAGCTAAGTCAGCCAGTAGTAGAATCGGAGTTGACTTGGAAGATAACATTAAAGACAGGTTCCTTCCTTTTGGAACCTTATAGACTTCTGTTTCATGATCCTTAGGGTAGAAATCCAGTGTTGAATTGTAAGAATGAACGCTGTTATTTACCTCTTCAACTGCACCGCGAACTGTGTAGGGGTTCTCAGCGAGAAGATACTTGAGCAGTTTAAGGGTGGAAGCATCTGTATCACTCAAATCGACATTTTTAGTCCATCCGATTACAACCCTAGCACCTTTGTTGACCAAGGCCTCTGCCATAGTCGTTTGATTTAGGCTAACGCACCCCATTAGAATGATTAAACTATCGTCGAATTCGCCTTGCATGACATTGGTCACAAAGGAAGGACCAATAGCGAAATAAGTGTTATTGGGGGGTGGGCGCACATCAAAGACAGCTTTGCTGATGTGATCATTGATAACATATTCAAAGTAAGCATCTTCCGCGCGTGTTTGTGAAAACGGTTCCGACGTGAATAGATCAACGGATGCAGTATCTCCTCGCAGCGAGGAATGAGCTCTTAAAACCAGTATCTTACTGCTCTTTGAAGGCAGGTTTCTATAGAAATCTATGGTTACAGTCTCGCCTTCGTAATATTTTGCGTCAAATCCATGCGCGTTGATCAGTGAAGTGCACTCCTCTACGAAAGCATTGTTGACAAGGTTCGACTCAATACTGAGTTGATCAACTATTGCAGCCTCTAAATTTCCTCCAGATCGGGGAACCAAGAAGTAGTAGCTGAGCAGAAATGCAAGGCAAAGAAGAGTGGATAGAAGAATTGTATAGAGAAGTTTCTTGTTTAAGTTGTCTTTCGGTTTCTTAGGTTTCTTCTTTGTTGTTGTCCATTTTGGCGGCAAAGATGGTCATCCATCTACAGATACATATCTGGAAAGATACTCTTTAACTTCTCGCTGCCCAAGCTATCTGCTCCCGCTGAATCTCTTGAGCTGCTTCCTATACATCTCCAGTATCTCATGTCTCGTAGTTGCATCTTCAGCCGATTTGTCCAATCTATAATTCCCAGTAAATCGGGGAAACCTGATGGCTAGCCCACTTCTTTTTCGAATCGAATTCATGGCACAAGTGTGAACAGGGCTCAGAGTGATTTCCGCACCTAGAACTTCAATAACGATGCTAGGCTCAAACCAGACGTCAGTCTCTAATGTAGATTTGACTCTTGCATGTCTGTGAGTAATTTTGTGTCTGTTCAACATTTCAGGCAACTTCGCCAGATCTTCATCAGTGAAGCCGGTTCCACACTTCGTTACTGTCTCGAAGGCATCGTCATCAGGGTCGTAGGTTGCGAGAAGTAACGCCCCGTAAGTTCCCGCGCGTTTTCCTCGACCAAAAAAAGCCCCCACAACTACAAGATCAATCGTGTCAGTCATCTCACTTTTGTAATCTCTCTTGTACTTTATCCACATCCATCCTCTGGCTCCTGCCTGGTAAACGGAGTCCTCCGCTATCGACTTGCACATCAACCCCTCACAGCCACTCTCAATAGATTTCTCGAAAAACAGCTCTAAGTCTCTGACGTTATCCGTAATTAAGGACTCTACGATCTTGACACGAGCATCTTCTACCACGATTTCCCGAAGTTTCTCACGTCTAGCTGGATATGACTTCAAGGTGTAATCTTTTCCATCAGCATATAGTACATCAAATACGTATAGTGAGACAGGATATTCTTCCATCGCCTCTCTGATGCCATATTTTCTGCGCCGATGCATCAATTCTTGGAAGGGCTTAAACTCTCCTGTGTCTACGTCGATAGCTACGCATTCCGCCTCTAGAATCGCGTCCTTTGCTTTTATACCCTTCTTGAAGAGCTCAACGGCATCTGGATATTGATCCGTGATGTTCTCTAACCGACGTGAAAAGAGAGTGATCAGGGTGTCTTCTTTGTGTGCTTGAATCCTTTCTCCGTCATACTTAAACTCAGCGATGCATCTGTTACCCAGCTTCTCAAGAATCTCTTCAGGAGAACCCAATCGTTCAGCCAGCATTGGACGGATAGGATTCCCAACAGTCACCTTAAATTCTTTCATTGCTTCCAATCCTTTTTCAGCAACGGTTTTGGCGACTATACCAAGGTCTGAAGAGATGTTGTAGGCTCTCTCCAATATCCCTCTAGCTTCTTTACCTCCTCCGTAGGCAATCGCCAACGCATCTAGAACGGTCATGTCAGCGATTCCCAGTCTCAGATTTCCTGTTGCGATTCTTACGATGTACTTCGCCTCTTTTGGCGCTGCCCTTGTTAACAGTCCCGCTAGCAAGTTCAGCTTCTTGTCCATAGAACCTACGCCAGAAGCTCGTGCGATTCTGTCGAGATAGTCGTAGACCATCGCCACTGTCAATGGAACTGATTTGAACAATGTTGCTTGTGTCCTCTTTTCGAGGAATATCCGCGCGGTTTCCCCTATATCCCCTGTTCTAGCCAAATCTTCCCTGATTTCTTTCTCAGCCTTGCCAGTTGCCCGCGCAACTGCTTGGATAGCCAGCTTCTCAGCGATGCCAATCTCAATGTTGACGAAGTTGGGGTATAATCGTCCTTGGGTCAAATAGACAATCTTGTCCACGATCTTTTCGGGGGTTAGCTTGAGAAGATCGACGAGAAGGTCGGTCATCTCAAGCCTCTTTGTCGTGGCTTCAACTTTCTCGTAACATTTCGTTGTTAGAGAGAAATCCAATGAAGCTTCCCTCTGTTACTTTAGCAGATATGCTATTAAATCAAACTACTCCATCTTGTGCGCAAGCTGAGTTCGTCGTCGAGTATTGTGGAGCATCTTATGCTGCGTAAAAATTTGGTGCTGAGGTAGGTTGGAGGGATTGTGGCACAAGGTTTTAAGGAGCCGAATGTAAATGAGTAGGTGGCTTAGACAAGAATGGTCTTTGTCTTTGATGAGCTTTGAGATAATGGTTAGGAGTGAAGGAAAATGGTGAAGATTCCCGTTGTAATTTCGGATCTACGTAAGAAAGTTGATGGAGACACGGTGAAGGAATTAGCGGATTATCTGGAAGAGAAACTTGGAGTTGATTTTGATTTGACGGGCTCAGAGATTGTCTTAAGCTATGAGGAAGAGAATCCGGTTTCAAGATCCCATCTTCGTGTTCTTCTACGCAAATTTCTTCACCGAGAGGAACTGAAGGATTTCCGTGTGATTGCAGGAAAGGAAGATGCTTTCATCATTAAAGAGAAGAAGGTTACTGTTAGAGAATAGTTTTCTAACACATACGCTACTTACCTGCAGCAACTGAGAAAATCCCGGCAAGCAACGCTGCTGCTCCCAACGCGAAAATCAATGTAGGAACTTCTGCGAAGAACATTATTCCTAGTAGGGTTGCACCTATTGGCTCAACAAGAGCTAATGTGGCAGTTTCAAAAGACTTCAGGTTGGAGAGTGAAGAGAAATATAACGTGTGAGCCGCTGCTGTAGGTAATATGCCTAGTCCTATCAGAGGCAGTAGTATCGTCGGATCGATTGAAATCTCAAAGGTGGCTCCAGTTAGAATTATGGTCACGCCTACAGTGATAGTTGCAGCTAAATATAGGAAGAGCATTGTGGGAAAGAGAGGTATTTGGCTTCGTCTCCTTCGTCCATAATTGAGATAGAAACCTTCAGCGAGGGCTGCAATGGTTGCTTCCAAGTCGCCTATCAAGTTCCCAGCCGCTCCTGCTCCAAAGTCGCCGTAGACAACAATACAAGCCCCGATGAAGGACAACACTATTCCTGAAAGGGCTAGTCTTGACGGTTTGATCTTATAGAGGAATGTAGATATCGCAAGAGAGAAGATGGGCGTCGTGTTCACTAGCACTGTTGCATTTAATATGCTTGTGTTTTTGACTGCGGAAACGAAGAAGATGAAATGTGCACCAAGAAGCATCCCCAGCACTAAGAAATGTTTAGCGTTGCCACGAATTAGATCAAGGCTCAATTGCGCGCGCGCTCTCCTGAAAACTAGAATGACCAGGACAAGTATGCCGGATGCGATTATCAACCGCCAGATCGATATGGAGAATGGGTTCATGTCGGTCAGACGAATTAGAATGGCTGCTGAACCAAATAGCAACCCTGCTGTAAGTCCCTCAAGTAGGGAAAACTTTCTGGTCTTCTCAGTCATGGAACGACGCTCAACTAATTTCAGCCGCAACAGCGCTTATGTTGACTTCTTTTATCAGCCTAATTACATGTTCAGCTTTCTCGGCAAAGGCTTCATTGTGAGTAACCGCTATTATTTGTTCGATCGCTTTCATACGAGCGATTGCTTCTGCAAGACGCTCTACTGAGCGATCTTCTCTGCCAAGGCTTTCAGTAGGCTCATCCAACAGGAGCATTTGAAGCCCATGACCTCTTCGAGCTTGCATGATGAGCTGCCCTAAGGCGAATCTGTAGGCAAAAGCCAGAAGCGTACGTTCTCCTCCAGAAAGACATTGGACTTCTCTTTCATAGCCTCCTTGACTTCTGATGCAGGGTGTATAGGTTTCATCAATGTGCACGTTTAGCCCATAATCTTCCTCGCCAATCAAGTTGTCTATTGTCTGCTGGACTATTCTTTCGAGGATTTTGACAAATTCAGTGCGCAGTTTAGGTTGGATACCTCTGTAGGCGTTTCGAATACTATCGATGATCTCAAGGAGCTTCCCGATTCTATCTACTCTAGTTGCTTTCTGTTGAATGCGTTCAAGGCGTTCCTTGAGGTCTTCAATCTTCTGGGTCACATCTTTCTTGTGGCTTTCGCTGAGTCTGAGTTCTGTTTTGACTGTGAAGACGTGGTTGGTGGCTGCATCGTGATTTTTCCGTGCTGCCTCCAGTTCTGACAAATCGAACTTTGAGATCTCCATACTGATCGTGCTAAAATCGTCTTGAAAGGTTTTTTTTCGCAGTTGCTGCTCTTCAAATTCTTTTTCGAGCTTTTCTTTGTATTCCTTCTCTTCGTTGAGTCGTGTCTTTGTGTCCGTAATCCTCGGGAGGTATGCCTTGGAATCTAAGACTGTCTTGTTAACAATACTTCTTAGTTTTTCCAGCTCTTGGATGCTTCGATTGAGCTCAAGAAGTCGTTCTTCTCTCTCTGCGTTCTCGTATTCGATATGTTTCAGCATGTGGGTTTTGTAGTCCTCGGGAAGAGGTTGTAGGCACAGTGGACATTTGTTTTCCTTCTGTAGTTTGGAAGCTCTCTGTTTGGAGGTTTTGGTTTCTTTCCTTGCAGTTTCTTGTTCGGCTTTTATGCTTGTTATCTGTTCATCAAAAGAGGAGAGTTGAATGTTAAGCTCTTCAATGGATGCGTTTGGAGACAGATTAATCATCTCCAGCTGCTTTCTTTGCGATTCTAGTTGAGTCTCGAAACTTTTAATTCGTTGATCCAACTCGTTGAGAGTTGAGGATTTTCTGCGGATTTCGTTCACCAGTCGGGTGCATCTGTCCTCTGAGTTTGCGATGTTGGTCTTGAGTTCAGCTTCTTTCTGGAGCAATTTCTCGGTTTCCTTTCTCAGCTGCTCCAAACTTTGCAGTTGTGTGGCAGCATTCTGTAACGTGTCTTCTTCTTCTTGCAGTCTATCGGTCAGCTTCAAAATTTCGTCTTCAAGAACTGAGAATTCTTTAACGGCTTGGTGGTAGTCAGCTTCAAGTTTGTCGAGCCCCAAGATGTCAGGATCCTTTTCAAGGGTTTTCCTTTCCACTTCATACTCTCGCTGAATACCACGCATATTGTTCCATGCGACCTCGTAGTCGCTCAAACGAAACAGTTGATCTAGCCTCTTCTGTCGCTCTCTGGGAGTCAAATTGAGCAGTTCCTTCAGGTGTTCTTGCCTAATCCATACGACTTCTCTGAAAATCTCTTTGTCTAATCCCGTTATGGACTGTAACTGTTCGGCGACGGCTTCATTTCTCATACTGGCGATTAGCTTGCCTTCTCGGTAGAGATTCAAGTGTTCAGCGTCTTGGCTGATTCCCTTACTAGTCCTCTTCAACCCTCGTTCGATTCGGTATGTACTCCCATTCACCACAAATTCGACGACGACCCTGCTTGAATCCTCTCCTTCACGCAACAGATAATGGTAGCTTCTTGTCAGAGGATCCCCGATGAATGCAAAGTCGATGGCATAGAGGATGCTGGATTTGCCAGTTCCTAAACCGCCAACAAGGCAGTTGAATCCTTTCTCAAAGTTTATTCTCGATTTTCGATGGGAGCGGATGTTCTCCAGAATTACTGCTTTAATCCGCATTCAAGTATTCCTCCAACACCGCTCTTACCTTGTCTTCGTCTTTCCTCGTCAATGGATCTATAATCTCGACTGAAAGGCGTGCGATTTGTTCAGCTTCATCTGGGGAATAGCGTTCGGAGAATATGCGAAGGAAATACTCGAAAGCTTTAGTTTTCAAGTCTTTAAGTTCACCTTCGAATATTGACTGGATAACTTCTTCCGGCATCTCTGTCTCTTTTAGGCGAATAATCAGGTGAACTAAGAGTGCTCTGGTAGCAGCATTTCGGATTCTAGCTACGTCTAAGTCACCTCGACTGGCTTGAGTGGGTAAGACACCTTTCAGAACTGGAACAATTATGACTCCTTCTTCGTCAATCTCCTCAACTCGACGAACCACAGTCTCAGTAATCTTGGTCGGGGTCAACCCACTGTAGTCATCTTCGAGAATTAGAAAGCGACGCAGACTCTCCAGCTTTATATTCTTGGATTTTACCTCTCCCTTCTCGTTCACTTGCACATAGCAGAAGCCTTTATCGAGTTTAGCATCATCATAATATACCGATTCTACAGAACCACTATAGACAAGAACACCACTCTTAAAACGAAGCTTTGTGGGTTTATGGATATGTCCACCAGCGTAGTAGTTGAAGCCATCTGGAATTAGCTCTGGAGGGGCTTCAGCTTCCATTTGAGGGGGCTTCAAGTTGGGCAAATCTAAGGCCATATGGAAGACGAATATGTTGAACAGGGTTGGATCAGGTGATAGTTTGTTTTTTTCGTAGAATAGAGGCAGTTGCTCTTCTGTCTTTCGTCTTGATCTAAAGTTCGGCACTCCATAGACGTAGCATCTTTCGTTTCGCCAACATGCTCCTTTATGATATGGAAGGTAATGCAATAAACCTGCAGCATCTAATGGGATAAGAATTGTGCCGGTTATCAAATTTGGCGCAGAGTCATGAGAACCGTCAACAGCAAGAACAGGTATACCTGACTCTTGAAGGCGACGAAAACCCTTAATCGCGACTTCCAACGTAGCGTTGCTTGACCTCGCGTGGTGAAAGATGTCACCTGCAATAATCATGAAATCTGGCTTCAACTCAATCGTCTTATCAACAACCTCTAAAAAAGCTCTGTTGAAGTCCTCACGACGAGCTTCCAAACCATATTGAGTATAGCCCAGATGAACATCAGCTGCATGAACAAAGCTTAAAGGCTTCAACTCTAAGTCTCCTTCTTCCTCTAGTTTCTAGATATGTCGTTTCTTTTAAGTATAAGCAGGTAGTTTTCCAGTGTAAGAGGGAGGTTTCCACGTTTATTTTCGCTTGCGATAGATAGCTTCTTGATGCGCGCTGTCGTATCTAACATGTTCAAAGCCTGCTTCGATAAGTGTGTCTTCTCCTTCTCTCGTCCTTGCTCTTTTAGCTCTCCACTCGTCTGATTTGAAGTTTATGAGTTGAGTGTAAATCAACGTGTTATCTATGCATCTGTGTCCAAGCCTTTCTTTAACGTGGAGAATGTCCTTTGTTCTCGCGTATTCCATAGTTGCGTAGAAATGTCGGAACGTGTGGAAAGTTATGCGGTTGAGTCTAGGGTTTTGTAGTTTGGCAGCAGCTTTCTTTCTTGTGTATGTAAGGCTTTTTCGGACGCTGTCTACGTGACCAAACAACCTATCTTTTGCTTTCGGCAGGTTGTTCAGCATTGCCAGCAGCTTGTTATGCATGCATTACTGCGATGTATGTAAAAGGATGGAAAAAGCTACCAAAAAGGCTATAATTCCCCAAAATCGATTGGAGTGAGAGAATTTCAATCGAAACATTGGAGAAAAGGTTTCGAAACTTTTCACTTTGAGAGTGAATGCAAAAACCCTGAATTGAGCTTCTTTTAGAGAATGATGTTCTCTCAAGATTGAAAATCGCTGAATGACAGGTTTTCCAACATTTCAAAACTTTTGAATAATGTTTCGAAACATTGGACTATTTCTTGCAACCAAAGAATTCATTGACTTTCAGAGAGTATGCATGCACACACAACTTGAGTTTCTTCCACAAGTCATAAAACGAACATGAAGCTTATCGAGAACCTAGGATAGCAAATGAGAAAGGTGATTTGGGCAACTCCTCTTTATAAGTTCCTAAGATACTGTAACGCTAGCCCACTTGATAAGACGGTTCTGGACTGCGGCGCTGGCGGTGATGATCCTCCTCTTCAACTTTTCTATAAATACGGATACAAAACGTTTGGAGTAGAAGTTGCAGAAAACCCATTTAAACAATCAAAGAGATTCTGCAGAGAACATAACATGAAACTAAACATAATGAAAGGGGACATGCGCAATCTCTCATTCAAAAGCGCATCCTTCAGCTTTGCCTATTCCTTCAATGCAATCTTCTTTATGACAAAGAAGGATATTGCGATTTCAATAAAAGAGATTGAAAGAGTACTGAAGCCAAGTGGGCTGTGCTTCGTGAATTTCGTATCCCTCGATGAACCTGACAAGGGACCCTTTTGCAAACCTTTCCTAGGGAACCAAAGGTTTTCCCAACATAAAGATGACGAAGCTGACAGAAACTTCAGCAATTTCGAGATAATCCACAAAGAGAAGAGAATCATAGATAAGAAAACAGATGGCAAACGGTCAGTTCAAGCATGCATTGACTATATTGCTGAGAAGAAATGAGATTAATGCGCGCGCATATGCATGCATGCGACAAAATTCTTTTGCGACGACATGACCATTTTTGGTAGCCTTGTTGGATGAATAGAGAATGATGATAAGCTACCAAATTGGAATGCATGCATGCAACTTAATTAACGCTTTCTTTGTAATAATTCTATCATGAAAAAACATGCGCACGCATTGTTTTATCTTGTTTGGCTTGAACTAAAGAGAGACATATTTAGAGTAAAATATGTTGCAGAAGTTGATGTAACGGATAACTGTAATCTAAGATGCAAGCATTGCTATCATTTTCACGGCAAAGACGATTTTAAAACACAGGAACTTTCCATACATGTTTGGGAAAAAAGGTTCAATGAACTCTACAAGTCAGGGGTACGGAACATTCTTTTGGTTGGTGGCGAGCCTGCGCTCAGAAATGATGTTCTCATGCTTGCTGACAGGGTATTTCCTTTTGTTTACGTTATTACAAACGGAACAATAAAGATACCAGAAGAATTCAATCATCGATTATATGTTTCAATAGATGGATCTCGAAAAACAAACGATTCAATCAGAGGAAATGGTGTTTTCTCAAGAGTAATGAAAAACTATTCAGGGGACAAACGTGTTGTTATCAATATGACAATCACGAGAGATAATTACAAAGAGCTTGAGGATGTTATAAAAATTGCAAAAGAAAATGGTTTCAAAGGTGTTGTGTGTAACATATGCGCATCTGGAACCGATATTAGTGTTCCCATGGTTGTAAGAAGAAAAGAGAGAAAAACCATAATAAAAGAACTGAAACGAGTGAAGACATTATACCCAAAAGATTTTCTTTTGAGCAAAGCAATGATAAAATGGTATGAATACCCAGACCACAGAGAGTCATGCCACTGGGGCGATGAAGTATTACATTTTGATGTTTCATGGAACAGAAGAAGGTGTTTTGGAAACAATGCGGACTGTTCCAATTGCGGGTGTCTGGCAGGGTCCCTTCAAAGTCCTCTAAGAATGCTAAGGCATCCAAAAGAGATGGTGAAAATAGTTGTATGTTCATAAGTGGAACTTAGTGAAGCATATTCTAAGCGTGTTTGTGTAGTTTTCAGGAACTGTTTTGCGAAGCACATTCAAGCATGCATGCATTCACTAAAGGAGCTTATGACGAAGTTGCGAGAGTTAGTCTATTGGATGAATTAAATAAACTGGAGATTAAATTAAAAACGGTTGAGGAGATTCTAAAAGAAAGCTAGCTCATCACATCAGACTTAACAGTATCGTCTAAGGCAAAAAGATTTAGCTGTGTGCAATGTGGCATTCCATTTGAAGTTTATCCCCCAGATGATGACCACCCACATGCATCTTTAGAGAAACCTAAGGAAGCTAGTGGAACAGTCATTGAGATGACTTATGATTGTGAAAATCCAGATTGTAGGCATCCGACCAAACTTTATTGGTATAGACTAAAAATGCATGTCTCAGTCCTATAGAAAAATAGGGTTGTGCGGGTGATATCTCCATTTGCACCTGATTTTAAGTATAAGAGGAAGGTGAAAGTGTTCCTTCACTATTCCCTCTCATCTTGTGTGGAGTACTCCCAAATCCTTAAATCGCTTCCATACGACTATGAGTTGTCCAGCTGAAGATGAAAAGGAGAAGTCACCAAGTGGGACCTTTATTCAAGAAAGAAAAAAAAGATTTGCTCCGAGCAAAACAACCCGAAAAAGGGAAGATCACAGATTTAGAGGTCACGTGCGGATCGGATAAAGACACATGCAAGGCTCTATGGCACACGATGTTTCTTGACCCCCGCAAAATCGGAACGACAATTGGAGATGCAGCAAGAAAGGCAGCGAAATACGAGAAAAGTAAAGACAAGAAACTGGCGATGATGTGGTATCATGTTGCCGGAGGCCTTGCCCTTTGGAAAGGCGACACAGCAAAGGTGAAACAATACTTTGACAAATGTGCAAAGCTGGCTCCAGAGATGGAGTACAAGCGGATAGTAGAAACCGCTGACAAAGCAGTAGAAAAGGCTCAAGAATACTACAAAAAGTACTTGAAATAGATCATATGCTTACGCAGACAAACCGCCAAGCAACCGCAGAGATATCCAGCTCGAGAGGTGCCGGGGTGGCCGAACGGTTCAGGCGGCAGCCTGCAGAGCTGCTCTATATGGGTTCAATTCCCATCCCCGGCTTCTAGGTATACATCCACCTACATTTTTCCACAGGATGAACCTGCATAGTACTACACCGTGGATGGCATCCTACTTGTGCTTCCTGAACAGCTTGTAGTCGTCCATATCGGTTACGTATTCGATCCACACTCAAGCAAAGTCTTCGCATCTTCAAGCGTCCTGGCAACTTTAACAACGGATTCGTCGTCCTTTTTAGGAAGTAGTGCATGTGTGTATTGAGTTTACCTACAGAATTTTATATAAAGACTCTAAAAATTTAAATACAATCGCCTATTACTGTAACAGACTCACGTGAAGAATACTTATGAGGCTTCTTAAAATTGCTTGTATGTTCGCTTCATGTTAAAGAATGGATGCACATAGGGGTTTAGAATGGTAAAGTTTGTTAGAAAAAGAGGTGGAAGGTTAGCGGAATTCGACCAAAACAGAGTAGCGAACGCTATAGAAAAGGCATTTCAAGCAGTAGATAGAGAGAATGCAAGCAAATCTGAAGGATTAAGCAGTCAAGTTGTTGCCACCTTAGAAAAGAGATTCGGTGAAGACGGGGTTCCAACAGTAGAAGAGATTCAAGACATTGTGGAAGAATGGCTGATTAAGAGCAAATTCGTGGAGGTTTCCAAGGCTTATATTCTCTACAGGCGGCAGCACGCGGATATGAGAAAGTTAGCGTTTCTCCTAAGCTCTGATGATATAGTGGACAATTACCTGGATGGTACAGACTGGCGCATCCGCGAAAACGCCAACATGAGCTTTTCTCTCCAAGGACTAAATAATCATCTCTCTTCTCGACTTGTATCGCATTATTGGCTGACAAGAATGTACTCCCCCACCATCAGGGAAAAACATGTATCTGGAGCATTCCACATACACGATCTTGCCGTCTTGGGGCCATACTGCGTTGGTTGGGATTTAAGAGATCTTCTACTGTCTGGATTCGGTGGAGTTTCTCAGAAGATTGAGAGCAAACCTGCCAAGCATTTTAGGACCATGCTGGGCCAAGTTGTCAATTTCTTCTTTTCCTTGCAGGGTGAAGCTGCAGGTGCTCAAGCTTTCAGTAATTTTGACACCTATCTAGCTCCTTTCATCTATTATGACAACTTGGACTACAAGCAAGTAGTGCAAGCGATGGAAGAATTCTTGTTTAACATGAATGTACCTACTAGGGTAGGTTTTCAGACCCCCTTCACAAACATTACCTTGGATGCTTCAGTGCCCAAGTTCATGAAAGAGGAAGGTGTAATCGTTGGAGGACGTATGCTAGATAAAACCTATGGCGACTTCATGAAAGAAATGGACATGTTAAATAGAGCTTACATCGAGGTGATGTCTCACGGTGATAAGAAAGGTAGAGTATTCACCTTCCCCATAGTTACTTATAACGTAACTGAAGACTTCAACTGGGAACTTGAAGGACTATTTGAATTAGTGGCAAGATATGGTACACCATACTTCTCCAACTTCATAGGCAGCGAAATGAATCCTGAAGATGTGAGGAGTATGTGTTGTCGACTAAGAATAGACAATAGAGAACTGCGGAGGAGAGGTGGAGGCTTCTTCGGCTCCAACCCGCTAACAGGGTCTCTCGGGGTGGTCACCATAAACCTGCCTAGAATAGGATATGTCAAAAACGATGAAGATGAATTCTTAGAACACCTAGCTGATTTGATGGATATCGCTAAGGATAGTTTAGAGATTAAGAGGAAATTTGTTGAGGGCTTTACAGAACAGGGATTGTATCCATATTCCAAGTTTTACTTGCGGGGGATAAAGGAAAGGTTTGGCAATTACTGGCAGAATCACTTCTCCACAATCGGACTAATCGGAATGAACGAAGCCCTTTTGAACCTTTTAGGCTGTAACATTGTTTCCGAAGAGGGATTGAAATTTGCAGTCAAAGTTTTGCAGTTCATGCGAAAAAGACTTTCAGAATATCAACATGAAACTGGAAATATCTACAATCTTGAAGCAACCCCAGCAGAGGGAACATCTTATAGACTGGCGAGAATCGATAAGAGGGAGTATTCCGACATAATCGTTGCCAACGAGAAGTATGTTGACAACAATGGAACTGAACCATTCTATACAAACTCATCGCAATTGCCAGTAGATACTGAACTCAACCTCTTTGAAGCCTTAACCCACCAAAATAAACTTCAGACTCTTTATACCGGTGGAACGGTTTTTCATATTTTCCTTGGAGAGTCAAATCCGTCGTGGAAGAGTATTTCCACTTTGATAAGAAGGGTCGCTGAAAGAACTGAATTACCCTATTACACAATCACTCCCACATTCAGCATTTGTCCTGTTCACGGATATCTCTGTGGTGAGCATTTCCTTTGTCCCCATTGCAATGAAAGATGTGAAGTGTATTCAAGGGTTGTTGGATATTTAAGACCCGTTAGTCAATGGAATGATGGAAAACAGAGCGAGTATAAGATTAGAAAAACATTTGATAGCAGTCTATCTGCATATACGCTACCCGAACAACATAATATACCTACAATCACAGCTAAACCAAGTACCGGTGCTTAGAAATCTGTCAGAGAAACCCTGAGTAAAATCGAGAAATAGGGGATTCCGTCAAAAGGTGATTCAAAATGAACCAATTAAAAGAACATGATTTTGCTCAAACTACGCTTAGGCAACGTAGCACAGGATGGCTCTATACGTCGAGAAACCGCAGTGGTGGCGACAGAGGCGGGGACATGGTGGAGGTAAGGGTAGGGGGAGGATGGGTGGATTCGCGGCATAATGCATACATGGAAAGTTTTACGTATGTCCACGCTGCGGGCACACCACATCTCACGTGACACGTAATCCTTGTAACCAGAAAGTCTGCCCCAACTGCGTGCAATAGGATGACAAGAGGAAGCTAGTCCATTCCACGCGATATTTTTCTTTTTTCATGAGATGGTATCGTGAAGAGAGAAGAAATTATCCGTAAACAAGATATACTATCGCTGATCCTTTATTTGCAGAAAATGTCAAACTATTGTGAGATGTCCAGATGGAGAACAAGGAGAACGATGAATTAGAGAGGATTAAACGGGCAAAATTGCAGGAAATGAAGAGGATCACAGCTGAAAATAAACAGAAGCTGACTTTGAGTAAGCCAGTTGAGGTCACCGACGCAACATTCAAACAAACAATTCAGAATCATGCCCTAGTCGTGGTTGACTGCTGGGCGCCATGGTGTGGTCCCTGTCAAATGGTTGCTCCTGTCATAGAGGCAATGGCACAAGACTACGCTGGAAGAATCTTATTTGGAAAACTGAGCGTGGATGAGAACAGGGAAATCGCCACGCAGTACCAGGTTATGAGCATCCCCACACTGCTAGTGTTCAAAAATGCGAAACTCGTGGACAGGATCGTCGGTGCGATGCCTAGACAAATGCTAGAACCAAAGATAACCCGCTATCTTTAGTAGGCTTTAAGGAAATGAGAGTCAAAAAATGAATGAAGAATTAATCAAGGAATTTTTGAGTAAGACAAACATATTTGCTGTCGCGGGAGCCAGTAGAGATCCTAAGAAATACGGTCATCAAGTCTATAAAAACTTGAAAGAAGCAGGATACGAGGTGTATCCAGTGAATCCAAACACCAATAAAATCTTAGGAAGTAAATGTTATCCTGATCTCGGAGATCTGCCAGCCAAACCAGATGTTGTCGATATTGTGGTTCCACCAAGAGTCACGGAAGAAATTGTAAAGATCTGCAAGAGACTTGGAGTCACAAAAGTGTGGATGCAACCTGGCTCAGAATCTGAAACAGCCATTGAATTTTGTGACAAGAATTATATTGATGTGGTTTATGGCGTTTGCGTAATGATTGAACGTGGAAAGGAACACGCAAGCAGTTGAGAATCAACTATATGCATAGAGCTTTAATTCATAAGTGAAAAAGAACTGCCAGTAAGATAACTGCTCTTAAGCAAGAATCAGTGTAGTAATCGTAGAAAAAAATCTTTGGATTTTGTAAGACTCCTATTTGTAGACCTTATGCATGCAGACGAAGTGACAAATCTTATACATACATGGACAATAGAATCATGAATGAAAGAGGCGAATTTGCTTTGGACATTTCTGAGTGGAAAACCCGTCTGGAAAGGGAACGTGAGGAGAAAAACAGGTTCTTTGGATTAGATTCTCAATCACCGATACCTCCTGAAGAACGTAGCAGTCTTGTTGGTAAGGGCCTCAGTTATTTTCCTCCAGATCCAGATTTGCGTTTTGAGTTAGCACTTGACGAATATGACGAGAAGAAGAGGATAATAGTAGCAGCTTCAAAAGGTGGAGAACGAGAATTTATTCGTTGGGGAGAGTTCAGGTTTGAAGTTAACGGGAATCAATGTGTACTTCAAGCCTACAAGAGCGACCGTGAAGAGGAGAGACTTTGGGTTCCTTTCAGAGATAAAACCTCAGGTAAGGAAACGTATGGTGCGGGTCGGTATCTTGATTTAGAGCCGGAGAGACACCGCACCGCTGAAGGAAAATGGATTCTCGATCTCAACAGAGGATATAATCCATGGTGTGCTTATAGTGAAGCATACACCTGTCCTTTCATTCCTCCAGAAAACTGGCTGGAAGTACCTATTAGAGCTGGCGAGAAAAGTTATCCTTTCAAAGGGAAAATGTGAAGTTGGATGGCAAAGGACATGGTTTTAATTGGAACTTTATATATGAACGATTCTTATTGCTTCCGCTTCGCATTCTTGTAAGCAGTCTTTGCATCCTTTACAGTTTTCAAGTTTGACCGGATAGGCCATATTATCTATGATTTCCAAAACACCATAGACACAAGATTTTACACAATCACCGCATCCAACGCACTTGTCAGAGTCAATACTCACTCTAAACCTCATCGTCAAATCTTGTTCAATCCTTTAGCGATGGTGATGTCTGCAACTGTAAGCTCAAGAGAAAGATTAAAAACTATGTTTTCTCCTCTTTTGGTCGGAGTGGAAGTAAGATGACGAAGTGTGATATCTGCGGTAAGAATGGCAAGAATTTATCCTTGTTGGGCGCTAACCACAAAAAGTTGGGGCACATCGAGGTGTGCTCAGAGTGTTGGGAGAAACTCTACGGTGAAAACGAATTTGTGGGCGGCAGCACAGGCTCAAGCAGCTCTTGCCCCACATGCGGATAGCGTGCGCATATGACCTGAATGACTACATTGACAATTTCAGGATGGCTGCCTCATATCGGAATATCTCGCCACGAATTCATATGGTTCTATTCCCAATCGGATTTTACGCATTCAAGTGAGTGCTGTGTGCACATCATGTTTCTTCAATAAGGTGTCTTTAGTAGTAAGTAATTTTTGAGGATAATCCAGAGAATAGTGGATTCCTCGACTTTCTTTACGCAAAATGGCAGAGTCGATGATAAGTTCTGCAACTGACGCCATGTTACGTAGCTCGATGAGGTCTGCTGTGATGATAAAATCCCAATAGTATTGATTGATCTCTTCCTGCAGCAGGGCTATTCGCTTCTTAGCGCGAGTCAATCGTTTGTTAGAACGCACGATTCCTACATAGCTCCACATCAGACGACGAATCTCGTCCCGATTTTGGGTGATCACCACAGCCTCGTCAGTGTTTACAGCGCCCCCTGATTCCCATGGTGCAAAGGAGTGTAAAATGGGTCCTTTCTTAAGTAGTCCTTTGCACCTCTTGGCGGCATAGTGAGAACAAACTAGGGCCTCCAGCAAGGAATTGCTGGCTAAGCGATTGGCTCCGTGAAGACCTGTGCAAGCGGTTTCACCGATTGCGAGCAGGTTCTTTATGTCGGTTTCGCCAGCAATAGTGGTTCTTACACCTCCACAACAATAATGAGCTGCAGGGACCACTGGAATAGGGTTTTTGGTTATATCGATTCCAAATGATAAGCATTTTTCATATATCCCTGGAAACCGAGATTGAATAAATTTGGAGTCTTTAAGTGAGATATCCAGAAATACATAATCATCTCCGCTTCTCTTTAACTCTTGATCAATGGCTCTCGCAACTATGTCTCGAGGGGCTAATTCTTTCATAGGATGATAGTCTGCCATGAACTGCCTTCCACGCTTGTCTCGAAGAACCGCTCCCTCGCCTCTGAGGGCTTCGGAGATTAGAAAGGATGCTTCCTTGGGTTGGTATAGGTATGTGGGGTGAAATTGGGTGAACTCCATGTTCATGATGGAGGCACCTGCTCGATATGCCATGGCGATACCGTCTCCAGTGGCGATCTCTGGGTTTGTCGTATGAAGGAAAATCCTTCCGATTCCACCAGTTGCAAGAACCGTTATCTTCGCCACAAAGTTCTGGACTGCAGAGCTTTCAGTATCTAGGGCGTAACAGCCGATACAACGATTATGCTTCATAACTAAATTGATTGCGATTTGATTCTCAAAGAGCTTGATGGATGGAGTCTTGGCGACTGCATTCAGAAGGGTAGCTTCAATTTCTTTGCCTGTAAGGTCTTTTGCGTGAGCGACTCGTCGCTTTGAATGACCTCCCTCTATTCCTAAATCGAGTTTGCCTGTTGCAGTTCGAGAGAATTTTACTCCAAGCTCTGTGAGTTCTTGGATACGTGCTGGGGCTTCTCTTACAACCTTATCAACTACTGCCTTTTTACTCAAACCATCGCCACAGTTTAGAGTATCTTTGACGTGTGTCTCAAAGGAGTCAGATGGAGACAAAACTGCAGCAATTCCACTTTGTGCATAATTTGTGTTTGATTCCGCTTTTTCCTTCTTAGTGATTAGCACTACATTTGCGAAATCAGCTATCTTCATTGCAAAGGACAAACCTGCGATTCCGCTTCCAATCACAAGAACATCTGAAACAACATCTAAAGTGCTCAAGGTTTTCATGAATAGTGAAGGTCTTTGATTTATTTAATTGTTAGATATTGTATGCATATGCTTCTGAATCTGTAACATCAAAATGCAAAGTGGACTGTGAGAGATAATGTTATCCTTGATATTATGATATAGAATAGGGGGTTTACGGGAGTAAACTCGCAAGTTTTCGACCTAAGATAATGCGCGATATACCATCACCTGAAGGTTTAACTGCGTCAAAACCGCATAAAGAGGTGATTGAGTAGATGACGACAGAACTGAAGGCTGAAGATTTTCTAGAATACATCAAGCAAAGCCGTAGCAAGGGAACCTACAAAGAATACAAGGCTGGAATCAAGAAGTTCAGCGAATACTACGGAAAGACGCCTGACGAGATTCTGAAGGAGAGAAGCGAAGACTGGACAAGTAGCGACTTACACCAAAAACGGCACTTCACACGGGAACTAGAAAAATTTCATAAGTGGCTAATTGAGCAAGGTTACGCAATAAACTCAGCGCGAACTTTCTGCCTTGGACTTCGCCAACTCTTCCGCTTCTATGAAATGCCTTTAACATATCTCAGTCGCGAAGTTTCCAAGACCGTTCCAACAACCAAAGATTTCGTTCCAACAATCGCGCAGATTAAGAAAATGTTCAAGGTTGCTGATAATCTCAGAGACAAGCTCATTATCTCAATGGGAAAAGACCTTGGTTGGAGAATAGGAGATTTCGCAAAGATCAAACGTGAAGATTTGCCCGATCTAGACCAAGAGCCACCAATTCTGTTTGAGCGGATTACGGAAAAGGAGAAGATCATCGCAAAGAGCTTTCTAAGTGATGAGACCGTTGAACTACTTAGGGACTACTTGCCAACCATTGAACATCGAGAGAACCCTTTCTTATTCCCATCAAATGGAAAAGGGCACTATGACGAGGAAAGCATCAACCGCAATCTTCGAACACTAGCAGAAAAAGCTAAGGTTCGAATTCCACAACATAAAAGATTGAGATTCCACGCTTTCAGAAAGCGTTTCTTGAGTGAATGCGCAAATCTGCACATCGACATTAACACAGCTAAAGTCTTGGTTGGAAAATCTGTCTCTGAGAGCATGCTGACATACCTGAGTGATGTTGACCATAGACAAGCATTTAGTAGATTGCATAGTCGTATGCGATTGACTGAGAAGCCAATGACACATAAAGTGGAATCAGACGATGACTTGAGAAAGCGTGTTGATAGACTTGAGAGAATGATAAACATGATAGCTGCGATAAACCCTGACGCTGTGAGAAAAGCTGATGAATTGTTAGAAAGTTTAAACGTGGGAACTTTCAAGGCAGACGTGAAGCTGGAGGATTTGACTTTAAGCGAAAAGATGGCGTTAATCGACGATATCAAAGCAGAGAGCCAAAACGAAGAGTACAAGAAACTTATCGAGAGTAACAACAATAACCGTAGGAACAAATAGAGTGTATACATACCAGTTTCTTGGATGTTACGGAGTGTATTCTTCTCCGTAACTTCCAATAATCGTCACAATGTCGAAAATATCTATGATGCCATAAGGTTCAGCTATATCGCAGTGGCAGTTCCAGTTCAGGTCTGATGGAGTTGAGGAGTACGCTACACAGGCTAGCATAACATCAAAAATGTCCACTGTCAAATCGTGGTTGATGTCCGTTGGATTCCAGTAGGGATTCATCAAAGGATAGCTATCCTGATTGCTACCATCAATTATATAGGGTGTATCTCCTATCCCATCCCCATTTGAATCAGATCCAGTGAAGTCGCTCCAGAAGTTGCCTTCACAGCCATTATCCCATGTATTATTAATGGAATCTATAAGCAATATCCGAAGATTATTGGCAACAAAGTTATTATGGTAGATAATGTTAAACGAAGAGGAACCGAGCCAGAAAGCATACAAATTGTTGTCTGTTATGTTGTTACCTGAAACAGTGTTGCTTGAAGAGAAATCGAGCCCGACGCCAGCGTAGTTGTTTGCTATGTTATTTTCAGAAACAATGTTAGACGTAGAGTGCATACTGAGACAGACGCCATACTGGTCGCTGTTTGTTATGTTGTTTCCTGAAACAGTGTTGTTGGAGGAAGAGTCGAGAAAGACGCCATACCCGTTGTTTGTTATGTAGTTTCCTGAAACAGTGTTGTAGTTGGAGGAAGAGTAGAGCCAGACGCCATCACTGTTGTTTGTTATGTTGTTTCCTGAAACAGTGTTGTTGGAGGAAGAGTCGAGCTCGACGCCCTCATAGTTGTTTGTTATATTGTTTCCTGAAACAGTGTTGTTAGAGGAATAGGAGAGAATGACGCCACCAAAGCCATTTGAGGTTATGTGGTTTCCTGAAACAGTATTGTTGTAGGAGGAAGAGGAGATAACAACACCATAAAAGATGTTTGAGGCTATGTTGTTTCCTGAAACAGTGTTGTAGTTGGAGGAAGAGGAGAGCCTGACGCCATAATGGAACGCAATGATTACTATGTTTCTGAGCGTGACGTTACTTCTTCCAGAAAGAGTTATCCCTGTTCCGTCTCCTGATCCTTGAAGGATGTAACCTTGCCCATCGAGGAGGATGTTGTCTCTCTCCACCACAATCTCGTCATATATGTTATCAGTGAAAATGTAGGTGACGTTGTCAGCACTCGTAATGCTTGCTGTTAATGGGTCTATGGAACCATCAGCCCGAATGTAGATAGTTCCACTGGCTTTCACCTTCTCAACTTCAATTGCCATACCCAACAAATTCGTGAGAAGAATCGCCAGAAACGTGAGAAGGACAAGTTTTCTCCCCAATCTAATTCCCTCCAAATCTCCTGCTAATTTAATATTCTTTGGAGTATAAAAACCTGTATGGAAAAAAATTACATGCACATATAATTTGCTTATATGCACGAAAACGTCATGGATTGTAGCTGTATGAGACACTAAACGTGGATGTATTTTACTTCTGGAAACCGAATTTTCGGGGTTTACTGGGGATATGTCGCAAAAATGCGTGATATCTCCTAGAGAAGTCCATCGAAAAAGATGTTATTTCCCAAGCATTATGCTGTTATAGTATTACATAGTCACTTCACGGGATATGCATGCATGCATGACGGGCGAAACGGTTATCGTCCGAATGGGGTGGACCATGGACGGTTTATGGGCTGTATACACGGTTTAGGTACTATCCCTTTCCTGTACCATTATCCATGTACCAGAAAGGAAAGAGGAAGGTACCATACTGTAAACAACAAGATAGTATGTATGTGCTAAATCGTGTATACACTACAACGAACGTTAGTATTGAATATCAATTAATCCACAAAGATTTGCGATATATGCTCCTGATCTAGTTATTTCATATTCGTTTTCTCTGCCAATTTTGTTTTTAAGGACGTATCCTGAGGTCTCAAGTTTATCCATTATTTTTCTGTTTAGTTTCATTAGTAATGCTGTTTTTTCGGATCTTTTTCTGACTCCAAAATAATTTTCAAATCCTTCAACTTTTGATTCGGACAAGAATTTTATTATGTTTATTGATTTCATTTTTCGAATTTTGTATGAAATAAAACCATCAGCGCTCTGTTAGGTTTTGTAGTTATATTCCACAGCTATGACTACTTTTCCTCGATCATATCTGTTTTTTCAGAGGGGGAAGCGATTGCAGATGAATTGAATCCTTTAACTATAAGCCATACTGCTAGAACCATTTCATTCACGAGTATTGGAAGAGCCCCATAGATCAAGGAAGGGTCGAACATACGAATCAAGCCTGTTGCTAACATCAATATGGCTCCAATAAGACCCCAGACTGATAACCATCGAGGAATGAGTTTTGTTTTATACAATAAATAATTCAATATCAGAGCACCTAGGCCATATGGAAAGTTTTCCGGAACACTGCTCCATTCATATAATGCTAGTAATAAAGCGCCTGAAGTTTGAAAATAGGAAGTAACCGGAGCTACTGCGTTTACAAATTCCCGACTTAATGTCACTAGTAATAGCAGGCTGATTGCTATAACAGCATCGAAAAAGCCCTCAAAAATCCTGACACCAACGTACCCAAGAGCCAAACTTTCATCATGCTTTTTTAAGATTGGAAACATCATAATTGGAATGGCAACAACTGAAGCGGTTAAAGTTAACTGAAAGAGGACTCCTATCAACACTTGGTTTTCATTTGCAGAAACAGCAGTAAGATAATCTGGACTAGTTATAGAAGTTGAAAAAACACCACTTAGCAAAGACGAAACCGTCGCAGTTATAAATAATACTCCAACAATTATTGCGGTCTTTCTGTTTGAATCCATTTTTTTACTCCCTTTTTTCATTCTCTTTTTTAACACTTAACAGTTGTTACTTAGTTTTCACTCCTTAAAATTAACAACACCTGATACGGGAGAATACGTCCTTTTCTTTTTATTGGAATATTGGAGTCAGTAGAATGTAATTCTACCTCTCTTATTTCTCTGGAAAGAGTTTCTTTCCTTTTTCTGTGTATTCGACAATACCTAGTTTTTTGAGGTAATCCAAATTATTATTGACGTCCCGATACTCTACAAGTTTGCCATTAACGATTCTAAAGATGTCAACCATCTCAGTTGTTATCTTCTTACCAGTAGGAGCTATTCCCATAAATTCACCTGTATGGGTCCCCGTAAAAGTAATACGAGCCCATACCTTGTCCCCTTCAGCAATGATATCTTCAATAGTCTCATGAAAATCGGGGAAGGCTTTGAAAGCCATGTTCATTAATTGTTTTAGACCTTCTACGCCGACTTTACTGGTGTGGTCAAAATAATCTGGTGCCAGTAAATCGTCAAATAAATCCAAGTTTCGCTTATTATAGGCTTCAATAAACCTGCGAACAATCGCCTTATTCTCTTCCAATAACATGAAACATCACTTATCCCCCAATTCTCTTTTTTTACATTTAACAGTTATTATCTAAGTGCGAATAATTGACCATAAAGAACTCATGTGGTCAAGTTACACTTCTTTTTAAGGCTCTGAGCAAACTCTTCCGCATGTTTGAGGTCTTTAGCATTAGGTCTACCCTTATTTGTTCCCCCCCATAGTTTATTGATACTATTAGTGTTAAGTCCTGCACAACTAAATTCGTCAACAATCAAGTAACCTTTAGATTGCAGTTTTTCCCTAAGCGATGAATGACTTTTGGCAACATATTCTGAAAAATAAGTTTTGTCCAGCTCCATGAACTTCGTAGGAGCTCCACAGGTTGAGAAAATGAAAGCTTTCTTATCGGTAACTTGGGGTAGTTTATCGACAAGGTTAAGCAAAGATTTATGGTGTTTATCACTATATATCCCTGAGCCAAAGCCTATTAGACTATACTCTTGAAGCTCTTCAGGGATTATTTGCTCTGGTGTTTTTATCGGGGCATCAAGAACTTTTGCTAAGACCTTGGCAATTTTCTCCGTATTATTATGATGATAAGAAAACAAAACCAATAAAGATTTTATTGAATGCACTAATCTTTCCCTCTGAGGACTAACATATTATTTCAACAAAATAAGAAATTTGGGTTTGGGGGATAAAATTTTTTCCTAAGATTGATCGGTTAAAAATTCTTTTTCAACGATTAACTGCCTAGAAAAATAGAATACCAACAAAAACGCAATTTGAAGCTAAAGACAAATTTTTACGGTGGTTAGTTTTCCAAAACAGCCTTTTCTGCGATTAACTTCATAGAAAAATTTAAGCCTTGTTTAAACGCAATTTGATGCCAAAGATCATTTTATACGGTAGTTAAACCTTCTAAAACTGTTTTATCCCATGCGATATTCTGCACAGCATGCGCGTGATAGGAAAAAACTTATATTTTCGGATTAGGGTTAAACTCATATGGTATATCAAGTATAAAAAAATCTAACTAAAAATTTGGATTACGGGAGATGTCTCCACTGTTCGTTTGTCTAAACTCCACCCAACCAACCAACAATTTTGCGACGTTGCGAAAAAGATATAGCTGAACCAAAATCAGTTGGTATAATCGTGGTTGCCAATGGATGCAGCGCTGTTAGACGATCTTGTTGTTTTCTTTGCACTAGTGTTCTATGCTTTCTTGTTTGTTGTATATCTTCTGCGTGCTCGTGAACTCTCCAAGTTTGAGTTCAAGTTGAGAATTGCATTTAGTGTCCAACTGGCACCTTTTGCTTCGCTTTGGATATTGAACCTTCTCATCGGCAACGACTCTGGACGCCTACTGGCTGGATCACCCATAGTCATCTACTTGGTCTACGACCTTTGGTACAGGTTACTCACTAGAAAGAAACCTTATCATCACCCTAAACGCTGGCCACTAGGCCTTGTAATCTACTTGCTGCTTCTCTTCATGGGTAGCATAGGCTTGAACTGGTACGGCTACTTAGTATCGAGATTCTATGGACCAATGCTTGTAACTGCCTTCTTCATAATGATGAGTTCCTACGGCTACTATCAGTACACGTACAACAAGAAGAAAGCCGAAGAGAGCCAGAAGCAGTAGACGACTGGTGCGTGCATTAGCTTCAACAGCAATTCTTGACTTGTTTCTTGAGAGCGGGCCCATTTTGCGGAGAAGTTATAGTCGAACCGCATCTTACTGCATATGAATAGTCTGGAGATGACTGTGCCTTGATTAGAGAGGCTAGAATTGAAGATGCGTTCACAATTGTCGGTATGATAAAAACGGGTTCTGATGAGGGCGTATTTCACCTACGCTGTGATTCGCTGGAAGAGCAAGTAGAAGGATTCAGAAGGTATGCTTTTGAGAGCAGACCTAAGGGCTATAATATCCTAGTTCATCAAATAGAGAACAGAATTGAAGGTTACCTCGACTACCGAGTGAACAGAGGTGTAGGGCATATTTTGGGGCTTTATGTGAAACCAAACTATCGAAGAAAAGGTGTTGGAAAAAGCCTTATGAAGAAAGCATTTGAAGATTTCAAAAGAATTGGATGTCACAAAGCAAGACTGGAAGTCTTCGCTCACAATCTTGGAGCAATCAACTTCCACGAGCACATTGGTTTCAAACAAGAAGGTTTTCTCCATAAAGACGAAGGTAAAAAAGACATAATCATAATGGGCAGATTTATTCCATAAATGCTTCCAAGCCAGTTTTTGGGTTTTGCGGAAAAGTTATAGCCGAAACCTAGATAGACCATACTTCGGTGAGAAGAGAAGTTGAGATTCGGTGATGTAGCAACTGCCGTAGCATCATTGTTTTTGGTGACTGTTTTGATTTCCTATCCTTTGGAAATAGTGTTGATTTCAACTCTGGGCTTACACTCTGGACCAGCAATCGGTGCATCAATCTCAGTCTTGCTGGGTGCTCTGATAATTGGCTACGTTTTTTCTGGGAGAATAGAGAATGGCAGAAAGGAGTCAATCGCCAAAATCGCAGTATTTTTCACAGTATTGATGATTTTTTCAATTGTCCTTAACAATGCAGTTCTTGGAGAGGATTTTACTAACTGGGTCCATGAGAGCTACCAAGAATTTAATCCAACAGCTTCTTTAACGACGTTTGAATGGTTTTTGGTTGGAGGACTATTCATCGGTTCCCAGATGTTTATGAACGCAATCGTATTGTTTTCGCTCAGTCTAATTGGGCTGTATGCTGGTTCGATGCTTAGAAAGCCAAAACATGGTCAGAAATAGAAGATTCTTCTATCAGTCCTTTTAAGCATGTGATTAACTTATCCTCTATTGGGGAAAGCGAGAAATCCAGACTAAGAGTGGACTTTTCGGGAGATATCTCCACTTGTTCCGGGGTTCAAATCTCTCCGACCCACTTTGCGCGCACATAAAATCTTGGTTCCAGAGGACAGCAAGTTTCCAAACTTTTTTAAAGAAATGGAGACTAACAAATGAACATGAGTAAATTAATGGACATCATCTTCATTTGTTCCTCTATTATTTTCAATATTTCGGTGAGTGTTCTCTACATTGCAACCAAACTTGGTAACATGGTACTCATGCAGGTGTGTGGTGCTATTGTCCTTTCTCTGATAATTCCTTTCACTATCACATTGTTAGGATATATGAAGGAGAAGGCGGAAAAAAGGACGATAATATCTCATGTATTTATTCTCTTCTATCTCTTTCTGGAATTATTATTAGATTACATCCTTAAAATTCCATTCAGAGAAATACTGGCAATTCATGTCCCCTACATTATAGTCTTCTATGCTGCTATGTTCAGCATGATGGGTGTTTCCTTCGACAAAAACAGGAAAATGGGATTTGTGGTGACAATAACATTCTTGACATTGATAGGATGTCTAATTTACTATCTATTACCTTTCTAAAATTGCGCGCGTGGAAACAATATTGTTACCTTTATTTCTTCCACATGCCATGCATGCATCTAAATTAGATGCTTTTCAATTATGTTTCTGCCTCGGCTAGGAAGCCTTCAGCGTTTTTAACGGCGATCTTATAGAAGGCGTAGGTTACGATCGCCGCTATCGCCCCACTTATCGTCAATGCAATGTAAAGGTAGAACTGCGGTAGAGGGTTAAGGAGGCCTATAATTGTACCCGCGTAAGGAATAAGGGGGGCAAGGATTACACAGGCCAAGACTGTGCATATGATGAAGTTTATGATGCTGTCCACTGGCTTAATCATTCTCGGTCTAGGTATTTCAACAAAGCTTGCGCCTTTGATTCCAGCGCGGAGCGAAACCATGCTGAGGGAAACAATTAGGAAGATCGATTCGATTAGTGCGGCAAAGATGATTCTCAGTGATGGACGAATAATCAGAATGCCCACCGTGCTGCACGCCAACGTTACCGCACTCGATAAGATGACAACAAAAGCGTACTTGCACTTAACTAAAGCTTCCGCGGTGACGGGCGACGAGAAAAGGTGCCACACAGGTGTTCCTTCCTGCCCAATTATCATGGAGCCTAAGAGAGTGACCATTATGGCTCCAGGTGTTAGAAGAGACAAAGCAGACGAGAATAAGCTGATAGATGAAGTTTGAAAATTGGGTGCTTGCGTTAAAGGCATGATGTACGCAATTGTGATTACTATGGGCAGCACGAAGAGGTACATCAGCTCCCGACGCCTAGTGAAGGCTTTAAAGTCCTTCGTCATGATAGCTGCCTCTGACAAGGAAAAACCGAGTCTACGCCATATGCTGATCCTTGGCGCATAGACGCCGATTGAGATTCTTATGGCAGGTGACTCGTAAAGCCCAAACCTACTGTTCAGCTTGACTGCTACTGCGAAAAGAGCTGATAGAAAAGCCACGGATCCTAAGGAAAAGATAGCCATCTCTACTATTTGACCGTTTGTAAAGGAAAATAGGGCCATCCCCCACCAGAAATAAGGGAAGAACCAAACAGTCTTCTGTCCGCTGGCTAATGCCTCTAGAATTGCAGGGAAGTTTACTCCAGATGTAAAGGCGAAATAAACTATGTAGAAGCCGATGAAGAGGAGAATTGAGCCGAAAAACCTCACCCAAATTGCTGCCTTCCCCGAGGTCTTGTAGATGGCTCCTGTAAGTTTCACCTGAAGGACCCTGAAGATTTCCGTGGTGGCGCTGCCTAAGAATGCAATCGCCAGCAGAGCAAAAATCGTGAGGAGAGCGAGGACAGTCTCTCCCAAGAAGATTGAAACCACGGACACCGCTGAGATAATGGAAATTAATACGGCAAGCTGGATGCCGATAAGGTTCGCCAAGATAGCTGCAAGTGTATGTTCTCCCCAGGTGATGGGCAGCCAATAAGGCGGTTGGATCGATGCTTTTATTCCTGCGCGTTGGATTTGGCGCATCATGGTGAAGATCAGGCTGTATGTGAGGATTAATGTCGGAGCGGATGTGAAGAAGCTTTTGGCGCTCAGAAGAAGAGCGGCCTTCATTTCAAGGTCTGTAATTCCGATGTAAAGTGTCCCGATGAGCAGTCCTATGGATACGCCAATGAGGCAACTGCCCCCATACAGTACGTACTGGAGAACTCTGCTCTCACGATATCTTCGAAGCCTTTGTCCCCGAATAAGCCTGCCTGATTTGACGTCGACGCTTATGAGTCTAAGGACGTTTTTCCAATTCATCTCATTAAGGCCTCGACCACATCCCTGATGTCACTCGTTCCTGTAAGCGAAAGGAAAACCTCTTCTAAGTTTGATCCCGGCAACCTAGCCTTCTCCCTCAGCTCCTCCATATTACCTATGGCAAGCATCCTCCCCTCATACATAATGGCGATGCGGTCGCACATGGCCTGGGCGATCTCCAGAATATGGGTTGACATGATCGTGGTCACGCCCTTTGACCCCAGTTCACGGAGGAGATCCTTAATAATTCTGGCCGAACGAGGATCAAGACCGCTTAAAGGTTCGTCTAGTAGCAGTAGTTTTGGCTTGTGAACAAAGGCGGATATGAGCGCGATCTTCTGTTTCATGCCCAGAGAATAAGCACTTATCATATCTCCCTCCCTGCCTTCCAACTCAAGGGCTTCCAGGTACTCGTTAATCCGCTCCGTTTTCTCTGCAGGGCTAACACCGTAAAGATCCGCTGTGAAGTCGAGGTACTCGATGCCTGTTAGGAATTCGTATAGACGCGGAACCTCAGGTACGTATCCAGTTTGCGCCTTTATCGCAACAGGATCTATGTCAGCTTGTATGCCTAATACGTTTATAGATCCTGCGTCAGGTTTAACCAACCCTAGGATCATCTTCATCAAGGTGGATTTGCCCGAGCCGTTTGGACCTAAAAGACCGAAGATTTCACCCTTCTTCACGTCCAAATCAACGTAGTCCACAGCCACCACGTCAGCATATCGCTTGGCAACGCCCGTCAAATTCACGGCTGATTCGGAACCCGTTTTCATAACAATACCCGTCCGTTTAAACAGAGCCACGACCACTTTTTAACTCTACTCTTTAAAACGCCGAGCCCAGATTTAAGACCGCGTTCCTTCCTAGTATTCGCAAACTATTTTTCTACACGACCCGGGTAACTATCAATTGTCAACATGGAATATGTATGCGCGTACGTTTGGCAGGGTCGCGCGTCGCTTTCATGATTTCTGTTTGGGTTCATGTTTCATTATGGAAACTCTGAAAGAAAGGTGTAACTCTTATAGGGTTCGTCAAGGAAGTATCCGATATGACTCCTAGAACCATAGGGTTCTTCGACGTATTTCTGATGTTAGTCTTGATTGTTTTTTGGGGGAGTTCCTTTGTAGTCGTGAAATTGGCGCTTCGTGAGGGGCTAACCCCTGTGGCGTTGGCTACTTTTCGTTTCCTTGTTGCCGGTGGGCTATTCCTTGTCATTCTCTTGTTTCATAAGAGCAGGAACAGTAACTCTGCACTGGCGCAGTCGATGGAGAAGAAAGACTTTCCTCTGTTTCTGCTTCTGGCCCTTTCAGGAGTTACATTCTTTTTCACTGTCCAATATACGGGCATTAAGATGGCTGGAGCGGCAATTGCCGCGATATTTGTCTGCCTTCTGGCGCCTATTCTAATCACGATCCTTTCTGCAGTATTTTTCAAGGAACCTCTAGGAAAGAGACGTACTGTGGGGATTGGGACCGCTGCAGTAGGAACTTTCGTTGTCGTTGCTGGAGGTGCCTTTAGCTTTGGTGGAGATTCTGAATTCCTTATTGGTAGTCTACTTCTGCTTTCTACGCCTTTCTTGTGGACTTGCTATACTCTCTTGGGAAAGAAGATAGTTCGTAAGTACAAGCCTTTTCTCGCCGTAACCTATGTGACTATTTTGGGAGGGTTATTTCTGGTTCCGATGTCTATAGCTGAGAATTCTTTTTGGCAGATATTGTCTCTCAGCATCAATGGTTGGTTTGCGGTTCTTTTCTTGGCTGTCACATGCTCGATGCTTGGATATTACATTTGGTTCTATGTGCTGGAGCGGGTTGGAGCCGCGATAACCAGTTCTTTCCTCTTTGCAGAACCTTTAGTCACAGCGTTGTTTGCAGTTGTGCTAGTTGGGGAAGTGATCACCCTTCTGACAGTTGCAGGCGGTTTTCTCATCTTCCTGGGAGTCTCTCTGGCTGTCAAGAACAAGTAGCACCAGCACGTTTGGTGAAGTTTGATGAGTGAAGTACTAATCGGATTCGCACGATTCACATATCTCTGAAAGCATCCTTAATGCAAAGTATAGATGGAAAAGAAAGAAGGGGAGTTTAGTAAGCTATAGTCTGTTATGAGATCTCTTTTGACATCTTCTTCGCCATGTTGTACATCACAGGTATCAGCATGATAGCTAGGGCGATGGCGAAGGCCCACGAGATGTTGGCTACGACATTTGTTACGCCTGGGAAAGTTGCAAAGATCGCTCCAGCGCCTATGATGAGGAAGATGCTGTACAGAACGAATTTGGCATATCCAGCGACTGCTACGAATTCTTTGTGATCGTCGGTGATGGATTTGATGAGACCGTCAGTTAACGCTATTCCCGCGCCTATTATGACGAAGCCCATGATTAGGGGGTAGATTAGGTCGCCGGCCAGCAGCATAAGATCCAATGCCACTAGGAGTACGACGGCTACTAGGCCGATGTGTAGCAGATTCTGGAGCATGTCTACTATCTCTCTTTTTGTTTCTGGGAAGGTTATGCCTAACGTTCTTCCGATCAGAGATGATAGGAAGTCAACGAGGATTGTGCCGATGACTATTATTACGATTCCGCCGAGAAGTCTTGGTAAGTAGGATACCACTTGAATCAGATACTCACCCAGAGTACCTCCGATGTTCAGCATCTGTATGGCATGCATGCATAGCGACCGAAGTTTCAATCCTTGTTTTAATGGATCTCATTCTTGAACCCCTTTCTCACTTTCTGCCTGCTTCATCGCGGTATAGTTTCAATCCTTGTTTTAATGGATCTCATTCTTGAACACGGTAGATCTGCTGCAGACGATCGAGGGCACCCATGTTTCAATCCTTGTTTTAATGGATCTCATTCTTGAACCTGTAGATGATGAACGATGCCCTTGTGACCACGATGTGTTTCAATCCTTGTTTTAATGGATCTCATTCTTGAACTTTTCGCCTCAAAACACACATGACGCAAGTAGTATTGTTTCAATCCTTGTTTTAATGGATCTCATTCTTGAACCAGAGTCTCCGTGAGTGTTCGCCGGCGCACACCAATGTTTCAATCCTTGTTTTAATGGATCTCATTCTTGAACCGTCAAAAGCCGTCTGGCCGGAGATGTCGGTTAAGGTTTCAATCCTTGTTTTAATGGATCTCATTCTTGAACCAAATAGATCGGTTCGCCACTCAAATCAATTCACCAGGTTTCAATCCTTGTTTTAATGGATCTCATTCTTGAACACTCAGAAGGCTCAGGAACAATGGGCTGCAACCATGTTTCAATCCTTGTTTTAATGGATCTCATTCTTGAACCTAGTACATATCCCGCGTTTGACATATCACTTTATCGTTTCAATCCTTGTTTTAATGGATCTCATTCTTGAACCGTTAATCGAGTTCTGGAGCTTTATGATTCAATTTGGTTTCAATCCTTGTTTTAATGGATCTCATTCTTGAACTGCTGGATCCTCCGACACCACCCTTCATTTTGTATTGTTTCAATCCTTGTTTTAATGGATCTCATTCTTGAACCCTCGCAGTGGTGCGGATACAACTTGAAGACTATCGGTTTGTTCGGATGCTGTTTCAATCCTTGTTTTAATGGATCTCATTCTTGAACTTCATCATGGCAAATTGCATCGTTATCCACCCATTTAGTTTCAATCCTTGTTTTAATGGATCTCATTCTTGAACAAAACAGTTTGTAGGTCTTAGACGAGAGGAAGGATGGTTTCAATCCTTGTTTTAATGGATCTCATTCTTGAACTCAAGGTGGGTGAGTCCAATTCCATCACCGGCTCTATGTTTCAATCCTTGTTTTAATGGATCTCATTCTTGAACTGTGCCATGTGTGGCTTCTCGCAATGCTCCCAGAGAGTTTCAATCCTTGTTTTAATGGATCTCATTCTTGAACTATCATTCTACATGATTGTAAGAATGATGTTTTATAGTTTCAATCCTTGTTTTAATGGATCTCATTCTTGAACTTCTCAGTGAGAGGCATTGTCAGGTTGGCGTCCCAGAAGTTTCAATCCTTGTTTTAATGGATCTCATTCTTGAACGGTAGGGTCTTTTGCCTTTTTTAGGCATTTTAAGTCTTTTTGAGGGCTGTTTCAGAGCCATGTTTTTCACTATCCCTTTTTATTGAACGCCTTATAAATACATGCCAAGTTTATATAATAAATGTATTTGAAGCTCCTTCGACTTGCAGGAACCCCAATTGTTTGTCGTATACTCTGGTTTGTTCAATCATCATCTTTGAGATATAACCCATTTCGAGGGAATCCGTGTAACATGCATTTTCTTTAAATTTCTCTGGAACGGAGATCATATAGTCCCTTAACTGTTTCTTAATTCCAATGAATTCACGTCGTTTCTCAGAAGGATCTGTAATATCCTGTATTCTCTGGAACTCTTTCCATATCTTAACAGCTTGATCGTCGAACTCGATGAAAACATCGATCTTGGGGTAGTTTTCAGCTATGAGTTTAAAGTTACGTTGGATTTCTTCATATTCGAGTCGGGCAATGTTTTCAAGTAATTTATTCGCAGCATCATTGCTCATGGAGTGTTTTACTAACCTGTAATAGTTCTCAACCAGTTCATTATACCTATGTTCAGGTATTATTGTTTTATCCTCAAGAACCTGCATTGTTTTATCAATAAGCGTTGAACTACCGCCATAAATGTAGCTGTAATAGAAGCGTCGGTCATCCCGTATCATGAAAAGCTTGACTAAGCCGCGATTTTCGTTAAAGTTTCGGTTACATCTACCGGAAGCCTGCACAACTGAGTCTAACGTGCCAAAATCGCGGTACACAATATCTACATCAAGGTCCACACCAGCTTCAACGAGCTGTGTGCTGACAATAATCTTTCTTCCTTTTCCTTTACGTATCTGGGCTATACGGTCAAGCCTTTCCTTAGGATAAACCATAGTCGATAAATAGACGAGTTCTTCCCCACACATAATTTCCTGAAGGTACTGATACAGTTGCTGGGAGCTACGTATTGTATTCATGATTATCAGAAAACTTTTTTCAGGGTTACCTCGGATATCCGCAGATACTTGTTCCATAAAATCATTTAGGTGTACTGGTTCAAGGCATGGAACAAGATCCAATCGATCAAACTGAAGGAAGTATTGGCTATTTTTTATACATACTTCCACGATTTCATTTCCAGGTTGGAAGATGAGTGGCTGGGTGGCTGTCATGAAGAGGAAGTATGTATTAAATAACTTCGAGAACGTTTTAAGGTACTTCCGGAATAATAGCCAATATTTATGGGGGAGTGACTGAACCTCATCAAGTATTACTATGGAGTTGGCTAATCGATGATATTTCCGTAGGGCCCGATTCCTGTTTGTGAAGAAAGTATGGAAGAGTTGAACAAATGTTGTAACTATGACCTCTGAGTTCCATCCTTCAACGAGGAAAAGACCTTTCTCAGGGTCGAACTCGTTTTCCCTTATAGAATAGAAAGTATCTGCTAGGTGATGATGTTTCAGAAGAAGGTCATTGGTCGGTTTTTTTCCTTCGACTGTTTCAAATACTTTCTCAAAGACTTGATAGTTTTGATCAATAATGCTGATGAAGGAGATACAGTAGAAGATTCGGGGGTTAAGTCCCTGTTCGCGTCTGAGTCTATCACCAAGTTTTACTGCAAACGCTAGTCCCGTTAGGGTTTTACCTGTTCCAGTGGGTGCGTTAAGGGAGTAGATTCTCTGTGTAAGATCGATTTTTTCCACCTGTTTCGTTGTTTCCTCGTATATCCTGTTTCTTATTTCGTTAATCTTCGTGGTGGGGTTGTTGAATCCTTCTAGATGTCGGTATGTGTCGACGATGTTCGCGGGGATGGGTTCATGTCTTTTTACAGTGATCCCTGATGCATTCTCTTTGTCTGCCTGAAGTAGGATTGAGTAACAGAAACTGGTTATGATTGCTGGAAACAGGTTGCCCTCTCTCAAGAATTTCCTTAAGATTCTGTTACTTCGTTTTATCTTGGCAAATGTTTCATAGAGTTCTTTTTTGAATGTGGTGAGAGTTTCCTCAGAGAACACATTTTCGTAAAGTTTAGTTAGGGCTTTAATTGGTATGCTGTCGAGTTGCTTTTTCATGGTTTCTTTTTTTTCAGGGCTATAGAGGAGGTCTCTGATTTCTTTTAATATATTTTGTAGGTTTCCGTGATGTCTTTTCACGGTCAGGTATCCTATGAGGGGAATGATTTCGCCAATAGGGGAATTAGGCTTATAGTTCTGGGCTTTTAAAACATAATATGTAAACACTGCGGAGATGAGTGCATGATGTGTTTCTTTCCTGTTTTTTAACTTGTATTTTTTTCGTTCATCTGTTTCACGGATATATTCTTGAAAAAATATGGTTGCTTTTCCAAAGTCATGGCACCACCCTAATGTTTCAAGTGTTTCTGCAAGTTTATTTTGTGTAAGATTGATCGCTTCAAGGTTAAGTTTGGATTCCATGCATAGCTTATTGCATAGTTCCGAGACTCTTCGAAGATGGTCTCGAAGTAGTTTATCTGGATGAGACAGTAGGTTAAAGGAACGTGATGGCTTCATCGTTTTCAAGTCGTATGAATTGGTTGACCCTTGCTTTTAATGACCTAGTTTTTCTTTCAAAAATCACAGATGCGTATTCAGTAACCGTTCTATCTGGGAGCATGTTCCGAGGCATAGTCTCTGATAAATATTCATAGTCATCTTGGAAACTTAGCTTTATTAGGTTCTTTTTAGGTAGGGCTGTTAGGATCTCCGTTGCCGACTCGACTTTAACTGTCTCTCCACTGTACTCATCTACGTACTTGAAGTTGGCTAGTAGTTCACTTAGCCCAAGGCATGGAGTGTAAACTGTTTGATGGTTCTTCAGCATTTCCTTGAGTTTCAGGTAAATGGATGCATCTTGATGATGGAAGAAAACCCTATATTTTGGGTTTTTGAGCATCTCGAATCGGATCTGGGTTCTCTGTTTTATCTTGTTCATCATTTTTCCTGCCTTTTTTGTATCGATTAGATTCTCAGCTAATGTGATCTTTTTCACCTCTTTTAGCAGTTGCACTGCTATTGAAGCGTCTTTATCAGAGAAATGATGAAGATACTCCGTTTTATCTAGACCGATGATTGCTGCTATGAGTCCGCATAGAGTTGTTCTTGGAGGTATAGAAAATGTGAGGGGGCTTGTTGTGGTATAGTGCTTCCTAAAGTGGGCGTAGTCCCCCCAGAGGTCAAAGGCAAGGACTCTTTCCATTGGGTATCACAGCTAGAAATTAAGCTGGTTTACTGTTAGTCCTTGTTTGTCAAGCTCTCTTGCTAGACCGATTTTTTCGCTTTTATGCGTGAAGGTTATCCGTTTATCCAGTATCAAATCTATATCTTTTATCTTGTCGTTATTAACATGTAGGACATTAAGTAATTCGGTTACATCGAGAACGTAATCTTTGATATCTCTAATCGCCTCGTCTCTAATATCTGACCTGAGTTTCACTAAAACGTTAAGGTCACCTATGTGATAGTTTTTCTCTTTGTAGTTTATTTTCAGTAGAAGTCTAGGCATCTGTCCAACTTTGGAACGGCTGATTAGGTTTTTGGTTCCGTTCCAAAGGGCGTTCATAAGAAGGTCGATGTCACTATTTGTAAGCTTAGTATGATTGGCAGCGTTCTCGTTAACTACTCCGTAGAATCCTATGAGACTATAAGGGAGAACGTACATCTCTGTGAAAGTGCCTTGATCCTTACCTTTGCCTGAGGGATAAACCGTGGTACCCTTGATGAATTCAAGTTGCACTTTATGGAGTGATCTGCCTATCTTGAACTGGACTGGCCCTGTGAAAGTAATAGTGTTCTTCTTAACTGCAGCTGTCGCTCCAAATAACCTGATGTCTATGCATTTATTGATCATATCTTCCGCTGAGTTGATCTCAAGATCATTCATCCGTTCTTCTTTGGTCTTAAGTGTACCGTCATCTTTTTTCACGCCTAATATGAATATTTCTTCCTTAAGGAAGTCATGTAGATAGTCACGAATAGTTCTTTTTAGTCGAACATCAGTAACGAGGTTCAACATTGTCTCTTCGTCTATACGGGGTTTGTTTTCGTCTAGAGGATCCCCATTAGGGTTACTGTCTTTGATGTCGTATAGGAACACTATCTCGGATCGGTTAGATACGATTTCACTCATCATCTTTCACCTCTTTTGTTTCTAAATAACTCGCCAGGTTCATTCCTAACACGAAATAGAAACTGATCTCATCTTTGGAGAGCCCCCAGTCATCACTAGCTTGAATTAGGTACTCACTTGCGTGTTTCTCCAAGTCTCTATAATAGTTTTGTTGATATTCCTCAAGCTTATTCTGTATATCGGGGAGAAGCTTTGAGACTTTTCTTTGATCCAGTCGAAGTCCTTGGAGCTTTGACCTGAACGGTGTGGCGCGTCTTTGTCTATACTGGATATCTAGTAGGAGCTGTGAAAGAGCACCTACGTTAAATACTGCCCGCTTAGAGTCCCTGTTGAAGAATCCAGGGAAACTATTGAAGATGGCTTCAATTTTTTGAACTCTATCTGTGAGTTCGGGGTTATTTATTATGTCACAGATTTTTTTCACATTCATTTTATCACCATGACCATAATTACCTAGAACACCTAACCGGTGTAGATATAGTAAAGAACAGAGACCTCTCATTCCAGCTTCCTTTGTACTGTACCCCTGTGCGAACTGTTTCCGCATACAGTTAACTATTCCATTGAGGAAGAAATGATAATTAACTTTTTCGTTTCGGAAAACTTTAGTTACGATATTAAGGAAGTATGAACGTTTGTCTTCATTCTTTCGTTTTCCAAAGAAATACCAGAATGAACCGAAGTTAAACTCCAGAGGTTTTTTACCTGTTGTTTTTCCTTTCTTATACACCGGAACATTATATGACTTAAAGTACGGGTTGCGATCAACATTTTCTTTGGTTTCGAAGAGTTTTCGTAGTCTACTAGGGAATACACCTTCAATGTATCGTAAAATCTTGAACTCGTTGTTTAAGGCAGCGTAGATCATAATATTACACTGGAACGTGTTGGGTTCATCTGAGAGTTCGTAGAGAATATCGTCCTTTGTTTCATCCAGTAGGCGTTTATATTCTTTGGTTAACCGAATTTGCGCACCTTCCCGGTGATAGTCTTGCAGTCTGTCGTAGACCTTATTATCAACATTAGGATTAAGAGGTTTCGGGATCAATAGATAGTCGAAGTCATAGAATCTGAACCTGGCATTTTCCTCCAAGAATCTTTTTCCTTCCTCAAGAGTTAAAGCACAGTTCCTGCAGACCGGATAATTTCGCCAAGCCTTACTCTGATCGAATCCTCCAGAGACCATACCTGGCTTATCAACCGTGTAGAAGGCGTAGGTCGAGACAAAACCGTAGACCTCAGACCTTTTTTTTCGACAAATAGCACAGGTCTGGTTTTTTGCTTTCGAGGTCTTATTATATTTTTGAAAATAACTCGATAGGGCTTTCACCTGGAATATTTTCCTAAACGCGGAAATGTCTCCAAGATATTTTTTTTCACCATTGTCATGAAGGATTATTGAGAGTATCCCACTCTCTTTCACTATTTTAAGAGAGTTATAATGGGCGGTAATGGCTTCAAGTAACTTGTCGCTGTTTGATTGAATACACATTTTAATGTTGGTGAGGAGGATCTGTTCCTCTCCAGTGAGTCTGAATGAAGGATCAGAAAAGTCTGTCTTGAACCATTTGAGAAATTTTCCGTTAAATGTTTTCTTAGGCACAGTCAATCTACATGTGGGTGAGAGGTCTGCCCCACTTGAACCACCACGCCTGTAAAGATAACGAGATATCTTCTCTTTGGTATATTCATCCTTTCTGACTTGATCGAAAGTTATATCCTCATTATTTTTTTTAAGGTCTATGGTTATTATGGTCTTATAAAGATCTGAGCTTTTTGGATCCTCACATAATATATTAGTTACTTGTTCAGTATCACTTAGACTAACGTGATTATTACTGAGAGCATAAGCACCAACGTTATAGATGGCTTCAATCACAATATCTTTAAAAGATCCATGTGACTTAAATTTTTTGTCACTGTGGACAGATGCGTTTGTAGCAACAGTCGATGCATCTTTTCTTTGTTCCTGTTGCCTCGGGGAACTCTTCCCTTTGAATAATGTGAAAGATATTCCTTATTATGTCCTCTGCTTGCTGAAACAGTTTCTCGTTGAAAGGTATCTCTACGATCTTGTTTCTACTACGAGTGTAACACAGATAGCCTCGGTATACTGGACAGTCGAAGTGTTCAGCCATCAGCAGTCCATACAACGCAGATTGATATCTATGAGTCTTAAACACGCCTTTACTGTATTTAGCGAATTTATAGTCCAACGGAGCAGCTGAACCATCCTCAACGAAAAGCACTTCGTCCAAGATACCTCTAATCCGGTGTTTCTTTGAACAGAGGTAAACCCCTGTGATTTTATCCGTTACCCCGTATCGTTTCCTTAAATATCCAAGGTTTGCTTTCTCTTTACGTTTATGAAGTGATCTGCCCTTCTGCACCTTGATTAATCGTTCCTCACCTTGAGGTATTCCCAAACAGTGCATAAAATAGGTGAAGCGGGGGCAGAAAAGATGCTCAATGACATCGCTGATTGTGATTGACTCTTCAGAGAAACATGACGCCAAGCTTATCCCTCACAAGGTCAAGGTCAATGCCTTTTCCCAGTAGCTGTATACGGTTCAAGCAGCTATTACACATGGGAAACAGATACACTGAATCTTCTTCCTCGATAAGATCGCGACATGCGATAGCAAGGGAATCCTGCTGGTTAGAATTCAATGTGCCTAGGAAAGCGCTTTTCTGGACCCTGTAGAGCCCATAACTTTTACATAGATTCGCTACAACACTTCGGACTCTATCATCGCTGATATCATATATCACCCAAACAAGCAGAGAGTTCACTTTCCAGTTAGTTTATGGGCTATGCTATGGCAGTTAGACTGAATAATATTTCGTACCTTAGTTCTCTTTCTTTGATACATAAGTCGTGTGTCGAAGTGATCATTTAAAGCTGACATTAAAATCTTTTTACCGTTATCATTTAGCACGTATCCTCCTTCGATCTGGTCAAAACAGTTGTCTTTCATCATTTTACGTGTGAAAAGAAAAAGTACTGTCTCGTCAACATGACCCCTATACTGCTCTATGAGATCAAAAACAAATGATTTTTTATTATAATCATCAGTATGAAGAAAACCAACATAAGGGTCAAGCCCTGCCAAAATACAGGCTCTTTCAACGATACTGTAAAGGACACCGTAGCCATAATTCAATGTGCAGTTAAAAGGATCCTTTGATGGTCTCCTGCTTCTTCCGTTGAATCTCCATTTCTTGGATAGAATTTTTGAAAGAGTCTCGAAGTATATGCGTGATGAGATACCCTCAAGACCAAGAATTTTTTGCCTATTTTCCTCAATGTTACCTTCAAGTTCACTGACCTTCTGATAACAGGTTTGAAGTTGTTCAATAACGGATACTATTTGCTTTTGTTTCGTAGGTCTAGTTTTTTTCAGTTTCTTCAGTAGGTTAATTTGATTCTTCAGTTTTTTTTGGGTCCATTCTTTAACTAGTTCAATTCCTTTATTGTTTGTACTTGCTTCTAGTTGTCTTCGCCTGATCAATGGTGTGCTTCCTAACTTTGGGTGCCATATCCTAGCGTAGGGATCTCCGTATTTGTCGAGGAATACTATGTCAATGTTGTTTTTCATCGCACAGTGGATAGCGTCAGTGGATACGAGAGCTGAGGTGGATATCCAAATGCTGTCCACTTTAATTACAGGCACCTCAACGTTTTTTTCATCGAGCATAATCAAGAACATATCATTGCGTTTCCTGAGATATGCACCAAAAGTGTTTATAACAAGCTGCATCTTCATCCCTCCGAAATAACCCCAAATCCTCTGGACACTGATTTGCCTATACTAAATAATGGAGGTATATCAAAATTTATTTTAAATTGACCATAAAAACCTATTAGGGAACTCCCCTTTAAAGTGCAAGTAACTGGTTTAAGGTATTGTATTTCAGCAAAAATTCTTTTATGTATTTTGATATCAAGTCCTTTTGCTGCAGATAGAATGTTTCCTATAAGTATTCGCGATAGTAATTGTTTTCGTGCTGTCCAATTCATATATTTGTATTTCATGTAATTCGTATTGTTTAAGGCTAGCCAGGGCGTACTGAAATGATACTGTTTCTGCGAGTCTGTAACCGTAAATAGATGCGTCTTTACATTCAATCGCTTATCGAAGATAGGATATTTTTCAGTGCCAATGCATAGGCTGTTTAATTCATTAAATAACTTTGACACTTCATCTGCGCCGGTCTGTACACCGAAAATTATTGCTTTTCCTTGCAGAATTAGGTAATGTATTAGAGGGTATGTATATTCTAATTTGTTTTTTTGTAGGTGTTGATGAAATATTGGGTTGTTTAGGTATTTAGAAGCGATGTTTCCTCTGAGTTTTTCTGGTTTATTAGGAATTGTCTTGGTTGAGGTTAGCATGAGTGTTGCAGTCTTAATAGACAATTTGTGTGGTATCACATATGTTTTACATACAAGTCTTTGTTTTTTATATTGCGGTGCATATATGCCTAATCAGCCACAGGAGCTTCATTTTTACCCAAATTATGCTTCATCATTAATTTCAACAATCTTGGGAGAACCTTAGTCTCTGCTCCATCTAGCATGCGTGCACGCTTGCGCCCATTCTTGCTCATCTCATCTTTGAGGATTTAAATTAATTCCTCGACCATTTCTTTAAGCTCCATCACCTTCACATTATGTTTGCTAAAGTATTCTCCAATATGTTCCGTAATGTATTCAGCTACTTATCTTTTCGATGGAGTAACTTTTCAGAGCACTCTTCCGCATGTATGCACCATGCAAGAGTCATTACTCACACATGATATTAGACAAACCAGGATCTGTGATATGTTGTTTTTAGATGGCTCCTAAGATTAGGACTATGATGACTATGAGCATTCCAGCTGCAACAGTCTGGATTCCGTACATTAGGGCTTTCTCTTTCGCTATTCTTCCGAGGTAGAGTCCCAGCAGGAATAGGGTAGATAAAGTGAGAATGATAGAGATGATGTAAGCGTCCCAGATGACGAGCATCCCTGTTAAGGCTAGTATGAAAGGAATGAGAGCGATTACTGCTGTCAACATTGGTGATGCGCCGTCGATTAGGGCAGCGTATACTGACACGAAGTCTGCCGCGTCGTTGTGTATGGAGTTTTTGAGGTTGGTGAGCATGGCTGATTCAAGAATTTTGAGGTTTCTTTTCCTCTCCGCTTTTTCAGTCATGTAAGCACCAAATAATCCTGATATTCCCATCGCTAAGCACGCTCCTAATCCCGCGGTGACGATTATCAGGGGCTCTGCAACCTTCACAACCCATGAACCCACAACGATTCCAAGGGTTGTCATTGATCCGTCAAACCCGTTCTTGACAAAGTACCGTCTTGCGATGGGGGCCATCTGGGTAATCTGTATGTATGATCGCATTCTTCTGATAAGGGTTCTAACGCCTTCCATCATGCGTTAACCACGCGAAGAAAACAGTCTCGTTCATCCTCGTTGCTCACGTATACTATAGCACACCTCACAGAGAATATAAACCTTCACATATGTCTAAAAAAGCCATATTCTTCTCGATTTTTAAACACACGTAAGTATAGACTACCATCATCATAACTTGCATTCGTCTCCATACTCCATCACATGAATATTCTTGCATGCCTTTCTGAATAGGTGTGGGTTTTCTGTGTGGATAGGGAAGACTCGTCTCGGTCTTACGTGCTTTATTAGATCTGTTATTTGCTGTCTATTCATGTGTCCTGACGCGTGGAGTTGGTGGAATCGAATTTGAAAGTGATCCAGCCAATTGTGCATGATTTCGTCTTCGATATCTTCTTCACTGTAAGGTTCACTCATGCTATGTATGAAGTGGCTGCCTGGACTGGGCTTGATGTCGATTAATTCTGTGAATTGGGGAAAATCCAGGTCCATAAGCAGGTCTCTCTGGTTTTCATGTATGAACTCGTGGTTCACCATCTTCTCCATGAAGAGGCGCTCCCAAACGTAGTAGTCTTTCTCTTTGAATTCTCCGGATTTCTTCCGTCGGTAATAGACTAGAATGATTTCGTCCTTTAATGGGTTAGGAAGATCTAGGCTTTTATCGTCTAGGAACCTGTTTAATAAGTACGCTGTTTTCGGAGATATAACGATCTTTCTATTGTTCTTCTTTGCCACGTTGTAAAAGCTTCTAAACCGATCCATATCTCTACTGTACCGTGTGACAAACACGACTTTGTCCGTTGAGGAAACAACTTTGTCGCTTAAGTCTTTAACTTGCTCTTCGGAGTAGTTCCTTCTATGCTCAGCCTCGGCCGCAACCATTCTGGTGCCTTCACATATCATGGCGATGGGCTTACATTCACGGGCTTTTTCAGCGAATTCCTTGGTCATGTCCATTCTGGGGCCGTGAGCTCTGAGATCGCCAGTGTACACAATTGAGCCTTCGGATGTGTGGATTAGGAAGCCGTAGGCGGCGGGAATGGAATGATCCACATGAATAGGCTCCACCACTAAATCATCAACTTTGATTTTGTCTCCAGTTCTGAACGTCTGAAATCTGTGCTCTCCGTAGTTGGCAAAGCTGCTGGTTTTTTCCATTGCGTCCATAAACAGTTTAGTGCCAACGCCGAGATGTACTGGGATTTCGGGATCTATGAATTCGATGTGGTTAGTGTGGTCGAAGTGAGCGTGAGAGAGAAATACAGCGTTGAACTTTGGCTTAACGTAGGGAAGCTCTGTAGATTCTAGTGGCTCCTTCGCGTACAAACCTTCAAGCTTGGGCAGTAATCCAAACTCAAAATAGTCCCCTAAACCATTTATCCTCCTAAGATTCAGCCAACCTCCAAAATAGTCACATCCCATCGTGAAAGATTGTCCGAAATCAAAGAATACACGAATGTCACCGTCTTCTAACAGAATTTTATTGCCGCCAATCTCCTTCACCCCGCCATAGAAGGTTAAACTTACCATTTCACAATCCTCCATCAAAGAATAGCCACTATCTTATAAGTGCAGACAATTCATAGCATGCCTAACATTTTTGGATAGTGCGTTAACCAAATTTCGCAATATTTGGATAGTGCACTATCTAAACATGGTAAGAATCAGCGAGATCGTCAGTCAAAATCCTTGGTGGAAACACGGAAAAGAGTTCACTCATTTTGACACAAAACTTGCTGAAGCAAAAAGACAGCATGCATGCATACCTATGATGAAGGAGCCAAAGACGTTCATGTGGTTCTACTACAACACGCAAGGTAAAGAAGTTGACAACATCTTAAGAATTGATGAATCCTATCACGCAATCGAAGTCAAATACCAAGGGAAAGTCACGACAAGTGACATATGGAAGATTCCACAATGCAAGGAACACATGATACTCACTAAGGAAGATCTGAAGACAGATGGAAAAGTGATACTGGCGCCAGTAGACATGTTCTTAGCTCTCCTCAAAAAATCAAATAGAACACTCTGATCAACAATATTCAAATTATTTCCCTCCAATTGCCTTTTTTCTTCTCGATTTCACTGATCGGGTATAAGTTTCTAGAGCTTCTAGTGAAACGTGCCAATCTTTCCCTATCTTTACTGCCGCTATTTTACCTCGGCGAGCTAAAAGACTCAGATATTCTTGAGTATATGGAACATCTTGTGCTGCTTTCGCCAATTTTAGAAGATGACCCCTTTTACTATCAGGTTTAATTGATACTAGGTAAAGATCCAATGATTCTTCTGCGCATCGTGCAATAAAATTTACAAGCGGCTTCAGGTTACCCTTATCTGCCTTTTTCAATGTATCATAATATCTGCGACGATTATAGGTTTTTATGATTGTGAGGGGATAGCCATATTTCATTAAAAGCGAATTCATCAACATTCTTGCAATGCGTCCATTTCCATCGTCAAAAGGATGGATAAAAACGAACTTGTAATGGAAGGCTCCTGCAATTTCAATTGGTCTTAATTCTTGTGGATTTGAATTTAACCATTTGATAAGCTCTTTCATCAGAACAGGAACCTCAAAGGCAGGACTTGGAACGAAATCAGCACCTTCTACGAATACCTGGGATTTTCTATAATTTCCTGCATTCTCAAGTATTCCCGAGAAAATTATTTCATGCACTCTTAAGATATCTTCTTCAGAGAGAGGATGATCAATTAGAGTCTCTACATATTCTATCGCTTTTGGATGGTTCTTGGCTTCGAGGTGATCACGTAAACTTTTTCCGCCAATTGTGATCCCTTCTCTAATTACGAGTTGTGTTTCACGATGCGTTAATGTATTGCCTTCAAGTGCGTTTGAATGATAAGTATATTCAATCTCCATCTTGCGATGTAATTTCTTCACTATTTTTTCGGATAATGGTCTATATTTGTCTAATTCAATTTTTTTAGCAATAATTCGTTCATGCAGCTTTTCCTCAATGAGATTCATGGATATATGTGTCCATAAACCGATATAAAAATATATCGTTTCTCTAGAATTAAACTAATTACGATAAGCTATTTGCTCGTTTAATCGAATCATTTTAAAATACGATATGTAACCTTCGAAGCTCTTTCCATGCATGTAAGAGCTGGCACTTAGAGAAGGCTTAGAGTCCGCAGAGTCTATGGCGTTCGAAGCGAGAATCTTTGCACTAGTAGCAATAATAATCGCAATAGTCGCATCAGTGTTATCAGCAGTAATCCTGCTTAAGCGAAGTTAGCATACGCGCGAGATCTCGGAGATTCCACCTTTTTCTTCGCGCGCGCAGTGAGGTAACCTCTCAGTGTTCCCTCCACACGCGCGCATAATGTACTAGTTGAAGGCGGGTACATATGTTTCAGCCTCTCCACGTAGGTGCGCCAAGTTTTTATCGTGACTGACTCATTATGTCGCTGATGCTAAGCCGAGATTTCTTTCTAGATCGATATGAAAAGCTTGGATGGAGGTTCCGGAAACCGGAGGTAAAGCAAGCGATCAGAGTAAACACTACAAATGCAGAGAGAGAAGAAGTCATCGCCAGATTGGAAACCCAAGGAGTGAGGCTCAACAAAATTTCGTTTCTTGAAGATGGTTACTGGGTTGCTAAGTCAAGATTCTCCCTAGGAGCAACACCCGAATATCTTCTCGGCTTATACTCTATTCAAGAAGCTGCAGCTCAAATCCCCGTTACACTATTCAGCAAGATTGAAAGCAGCCGTGTTCTCGACGCCTGTGCAGCTCCCGGCGGTAAAACTGTTCAGTTAGCCAACTTGATGAAGAACACAGGGGTAATCGTTGCTTTGGACGTGAAACCAAGAAGGTTGGTTGCGCTGTCAAATCATCTGGAACGATGCCACGTGAAGAATACTGTCGTCTACCAGCTGGATGCGAGGAAGTCGTCAAGGCTGAATATGAAGTTTGACCGAATTCTCTTAGACGTTCCCTGCTCAGGAAACTTCGCCACCGACCCATGCTGGTTCAATAGGAGAACCATCAAGGATGTGGAGAGACACGTGAGGCTTCAGAGGAAAATAATCGCAGAGGCACTTCAAACCTTAAGTGATGACGGTGAAATAGTCTACTCAACCTGCTCCCTAGAGCCGGAAGAAAACGAGTTCAACATTGATTGGGCAGTGAAAGACTTAGACGCTGAAGTCGTTCCCGTCGAATGCTTCGGTGAGAAGGCGTCAACGAATATTTTCGGGGTTGAGCTTGACGATTCAATAGCAGATTGTAGGCGAATCTGGCCGGGGAATACTCAAGGCTTCTTCGTCTGCAAACTTAGAAAGAGGAGTTGAGGACGATGAAGGAAATACTCGACTTCACAGCGCAATTCAAGGCAACCATCAACCTGAATGAGAAATTCGTCGTGAAGAGGAGGAAGAGATGCTTCCTTCTAAACGAGAACCTGAAATCTCACCTGCATGAGGATTACTACTACATCGGCATCTACCTTGGAAAGGTCAAAGGAGGCAGATTCTTTCCCAGCTTCAACCTGTTGGCGATGATGGCAAGAGGAAGAGCACGTAAGATAGTGGTTGACAGGAAGACGGAGTGGCTCTTCATCTGCGGCAGAGACATATTCAAACGAGGGATATTAAGGACGATAGGCTCGATGAGAAAAGGAAACTACACGTTGGTTGAGAATCAACATGGAGAATGTTTAGGTTTCGGCAGATTACTCTGCAATGTAGATGAAGAGGTGGACAGACAAAAGGTCATAGTGAGAAACATCTCTGATGTGGGAGATTTTCTGAGAAGAGAAAGATAGCAGACTCAAAAGCCACCAAGATTAAAAGAAGGTCTCTAAATAAAGTGGGAGATGGGGGTTGAAGAGAGCTATTTCAGGGGTTTCCGGCGTATCACTTCCAGTTCTTTGGCGCGTGTCACAATGAACTCTGCGACTTTCTCTTCACTGTATTTCCTAGCCGCTCGCTGTTTCTTCAGCTCTTCTTTGATAGTCTTAAGGACAGCTTCAACCTTGAAGGGTTTCAAGATGTAAGCGTTCGCACCCTTGTTTACAGCTTCGACAGCGTTCTGCAGGGAGGGGTAGCCGGTCATTATTATTTTAACCATCTCTGGCGTGGTCTCTCTTATTGCAGAGAGGAGTTCAGTTCCTTCCATATCTGGCAGCCGGATATCTATCAGTGCTAGGTTGTAGAATTCAGTTTCAGACTTCGCTATTGCTTCCTTTCCGTTCTTAGCAGTCTCGGCGACGTATCCTTCTTCTTCTAATATGGTTGCTAACACTTTTCTTATGCTTTCTTCATCATCAACGATGAGGATTCTGGCAGGGTCACCCATACTTTCTCACCTCCTTCTATCTTTGGTTTGATGGCAGTTTTTACTGTGAAAGTTGTTCCTTTACCAACCTTGCTTCTAACAGAGATTGTGCCTCCCTGGGCTTCAATTATGCGTTTGCAGACGGACAAGCCTAGGCCCATCCCCTTCGCTTTTGTTGTGAAGAGAGGAGCCCAAACTTTCTTCAAGACATCTTCCGGTATGCCACTTCCAGTATCAGTGAAGGAGATTTCAACGTAGCCCTCTGACTCCTTGCTCTTCATCGTGAGTCTCCCTCCCGAAGGCATGGCATCTACCGCATTCTTGATGATGTTGACGAATACTCTCTTCATCTTCTCCATGTCAGCTTTCATCATTGGACATCGCTTAGTTGAGCATGTGACTTTGATCTTCTTCGGAACTTTAGCTAGCGACAAAGCTTCCCTTAAGACCGGTTCCAAAGCGAATCTGCTGAGTTCTAACGGCATCTCCCCCGAGTATTCTAAAAGGTCGTTTATGATCTTGTTTGAATATTCTACATCCTGCTCGATGAGCCTCAGCATCTCCTTGATCTTCCCATTCTTCGTGGAGCCCAGCTTTGACCTCAAATAGTATGTGGCTCCCGCGATGCCTGTAAGTGGATTTCGAAGATCATGACCCACCATCCTAGCTAGCTCACCCATCGCCGCTAACCTCTGAGCCTTAAGCAGTTGCTTCTGGGATTCCCGTAACTCCTTCGTCCTCTCTTCCACCTTCAACTCTAAGAGTTCCGCCTCAACCTTCAACTGCTCTCTAGCTTCGTTCAAGTCTCTGATAAGCAACGCATTCTCGATGGCTACAGCAGCTTGATGAATGAACAGTTCAAGAGGCGCCATCGACTCGCTTGTAGGTCGTCTTCCATCCAGAGGGTCATCTATGCTCACTACCCCCACGACGCGTCCATCAGCGAGTCCTAGAGGAGCATAGAGAAGATCCTGCGGATCCCAATCAACCATCTCTTCCGCTTCGAGTTTGCTTGGAACCGTGGTATCAGAGAATCTCTTTCTAACCCAAGGATCACTCCAGGGAAGATGATAAAAACCATCTATCTTGAAGCGTTCATATTCAAGCCCAAAACGTTCCCGCCACACCTGACCAGGAGGCTTCTTGCTCCACAGAAACTCCTTCTCTTCCTCAGTTAATCCCGCAGTAAAGATATCCTCTGGACGTGCAATCTCCATATCTTCATCCCTCACAGAGATAACGACCCTCCGCCACCCAAGAGCGCTAATCGCCTCAGCAATTGTCTGAAGCCGTTGACGAATATCAGTGGAACTTATCATTCTGGTTGAGCTCTTCATCAGCAGAGATAAATGATTGGAGCGCATCTCAAGCTCCCTCCTCGTTTCCAAGTTGCGGATTGCAGTCGCAGCGTGAGAAGCCAAAATCTGAAGCAGAGTCGTATCCCTCTCGTCAAAAGCTTCCGGTTTCTTGCTCTCCACGTTCAGAACCCCAACCGTTTTATCCTTCGTCATAACTGGAACGGCAAGCTCTGATCTAATGCCGGGAATACCCTCTACATAGTCCTCATCCTTTCTTGTGTCATGAACAAGGATCGGCTTGTGAGCATTCGCCACCTTTACAGTTATCCCTCTCTTTGAACCATCCAGAGGTAGAAGAACACCCAGACTTGTTGGGTATCCCCGATAGCCAACAATTCGAAACTTGTTTCCTTCAATCACCAAGAAAGAGGCCTGCTCAAAACCTAACGTCTCTTCCATAGCGTCAAGTGTTAGCTCATAAACCTCTTGAAGGTTGTCAGCGGAGTTAAGCTTCCGACCATACAGATTCAGGGCGGATAGTCTCTTCTCCATAATCCTGCTTTCCTTGGCATCCCTAGCTACACCCAAAGCTTCCAAGTAACCATCAAAATGTCTGCCATCTTTCATCGTCGACAATATCAGATCTAACTTATTGATGGATTCGCTTAAGGCTCTCTCATTCTCCCACACCTCTCTCCCTTCAGCGACTCCCTTCCGCCTCATTGAGCTGCCTCCACAACCCATTCGGAGTTACCCTTATCCAGAAGATGCCGCTTAACAGCGTTCACATACTCACTGAAAGCAAAATCAGAAGCTTCTTCCAGCTCGAAGACGCCACCGATCTTCTCATAGAGCCGTTTCATAATCAAGACTTCCAAGAAGTCTGCTCCAAACCCGAAAATCTTCTCAATGGCATCCTCGAAAACCTCGATCTTCTTAGGGATATCTTCCTTCCTTATGTCAAAGCTTTTCTCAAGATGGAAGTAGATCGCTCGCCTCGGAGATTCACCAACCGAGAACAAACCTTCATCAATAGCTTCCATCAACAGCTTCTCAAATTTACGCTTCTGCAACATAGATTCCCCAAGATTCACAAGATACATGTCACGAAACTAAGAATCCATTCGCATGAATCATATAAATCGGTTATGAACAGCCAATTTAGATTCTGAGTGACTACTCACTCACGCAACTCTTAAACCTCTCCAACACCAAAGTTGCTTCTGTCGTGCCTCCTTGATCCCAATCCGAGACGAAAACCGTTCAGACACTACTCCTCACATTACACGAATCCTGATAATAATCAACGTGATAGCATTCATCCCAATCTTCTATGTCACCTTCCTCCCACAAAACCAGACAATGCTCCTCTTCGCCCAATCCTCTTCAAAGACTTCACAATGGTTCCCGCAGACATACTTCAAGGAAGAAATCTCCACACCCTACTAACTTCAATGTTCCTCCACGTCGACATCTTCCACATCGGCGGAAACATGCTCTTCCTCTACATCTTTGGAGACAACGTTGAAGACGCATTTGGGCATGTTCGCTATCTTCTATTTTACCTAGGATGTGGCTTAGCAGCTGACCTAGCGCACATTCTCAGCCTAGCGTCACCCTCCGAACTTGCGATCCCAACTTTGGGAGCTTCCGGAGCGATCTCAGGTGTTCTCGGAGCATACATCGTGATGTACCCGAAAGCGAAAATACTGACCCTTGTACCCATAAGATTCATCTGGATCATCCCAATTCCAGCAGCGATCTTCCTAGGCTCCTGGTTCTTACTACAACTTCTCTACACATCCCTCAACATAGCTGGAGGAGTAGCGTATTGGGCGCACATCGGCGGCTTCATCGTAGGCGTAATAATTGTACTGGTATCCAAGAGGGCACGCTTAAAAGTAAAACAGAGAAGACTCTACACCCAAGATTGGTAAACCCATCGCTCACGGAGATCATAGACAAGTGCAGGCACCTTCCAGTTTATATTCACGCCTCTTCACAACTGTGCAGAGGTAAACGCATATGATTGCCCGTCTGGACCACATCGGCATAGCCGTCCACTCAATAGAAGATACTCTGCCAATCTACACGCAACTCTTAGGACTAAAACTGGAAAAGTTAGAAGATGCCAAACAACACGGGATTAAGGCAGCACTACTAGCCGTTGGAGAAACAAACATCGAATTAATTGAGCCCTTAGACAAGGAAAGCCCCATATCAAAATTCTTGGAAAAACGAGGCCAAGGAATACACCACATAGCATTCAAAGTAGACAACATAGAGAAATCACTCGACGAGTTGAAAGCGAAAGGCGTCGCCTTGATCGATAGGAAACCTAGAATCGGATTTGAAGGCGGAAAGATCGCATTCCTACATCCAAAAAGCACAGGAAACGTCCTCATAGAATTATGCCAAAAATGAACAAACTCTCTAAACCAAACAGCCCAACACATACGTGAGCCGTTGCTCGCGTTACAACCTTCCAGGTCAGTTCAAGTTATGGATTCCGTGAGTGAGCCTCTCGAAACCTATCTCACAACCTTCGGCTATCAAATCTACCAATACGGCAGTGTCTCTTCCACCAACAATTTAGCAAAGGAGATCGCGCGGAAAAGCATTAAAGACCATGTTGTAGTTATTGCTGAAACTCAAACTCATGGGAGAGGGAGACTGGAGAGAAAGTGGATTTCACCCCACGGAGGCTTATGGTTTTCAATAATACTGAGACCCAAAATCAGTCTCAAAGAAGCGTTGAGGCTTACTTTCATCATGTCGTCGACTGTTGCAGAAGCTATTAAGACAACGTTTGGTTTGGAGACTAAGGTAATGTGGCCCAACGACATTCTCGTTGAAGGCCGAAAAATTTGTGGAATATTGACTGAAGCCATCACCAGCAAAGACTCTGTAGAATTCGTGGTGATAGGAGTTGGATTGAACGCTAATGTTGATCTCGATTCTTTTCCTGAGAATCTGCGAGAAACAGTGACGACTCTGAAGCACGAGCTTGGCTACGAAGTAGATCTGAAGGCCTTAGTGTTAAGTCTCCTGCAAACCTTCGAGGAGAAATATAAGCAGCTACTGCAGGGACGTTGGACGTCTCTGTTGAAAGAGTGGAAAAACTTCGCTTCTTTTCTTGGAGGACGAGTGGCTGTCACAAGTTTCGATGAAGTTTTCAGGGGTGAAGCGTTAGATGTGGGTCAAGATGGCGCTCTTCTAATAAAGCTTGATGGAGGAGGCGTCAAGCGGGTCATAGTAGGGGACGTAACAGTAGAGGTTCAGTCGTGACTTCGCCGTCTCTTCCATTTTACTCCTTCAGGAGTATCTACCAAGAGTATACCCCTTTCCAGCAACTTCTCTCTGATTGAGTCAGCAGTCTTCCAATCTTTCCTCGCGCGTGCTTCCTCTCTTTGCCTGATCAACTCTTTGATCCCCTTTGACAATTCAACATCTTCTCGTTTCCAAAAGTCACCCAAAACACCTAAGATCTTGTCAAAGTCCAACATCAAACCTTTCACTCTCTCAGCCCCGCCTCTACTTAGTCCGCCCTGATCAATCAACGTGTTCACTTCCTTGACAAGGTTGAAGACTGTAGCGAGGGCTCTGTTTATGTCCAAGTCGTCATCCATCGCATTCCCAAAATATTTCCTCGCCTCATCAACCATTCGCTGAACCTCAGCTCCACCAGTTGCTTTGACCTCTTCAAGTCTTTCCATAAAATCGTAAAGCCGCTGCAACGTGTTACCGGCTGCCTTTAAGCCTTCAAAGGTGAAGCTCATCTGCTTCCTATAATGAGTTGACAGAAGCAAGTATCTAACTGCAATCGGGTCGTATCCCATGTTGACTAGCTCCGGTAAAGTGTAGAAGTTTTTAAGGGATTTCCCCATCCTCTCACCTTTGATGAGCAGGTGCTCGTTGTGCAGCCAATAGTTGACGAATTTCTTCCCTGTTACTGCTTCACTCTGAGCGATCTCGTTTTCGTGGTGGGGAAAAATGTTATCCACTCCGCCTGTGTGAATGTCTAAAGTTTCACCCAGGTATTTCATCGACATGGCGGAGCATTCAATGTGCCAGCCAGGTCTACCCTTCCCCAGTCTCGTCTCCCAGAAGACATCGCCATCCTCAGAATCCCATGCTCTCCAAAGAGCGAAGTCGCTTGCTTGATCCTTCTCGTACTCGTCCACCTTCACTCTCGCTCCAGCCTTGAGCTTCTCAATCTTCATCTTTGACAATTTACCGTAGCCTTTGAACTTTGATATGTCATAGTAGACGGATCCGTCCTCGCTCTTGTAGCCATATCCCTTCTCCATCAATATCTCGATCAGCCTAACCATATCCTCGATGTGTTCCGTTGCCTTAGGGTTGATCTGGGCTTTCCCAATATTCAGTATCTGAAGATCTTCAAAGAACGCTTCAACATATTTCTCGGTATACTCCTTCAGAGAAACTCCTTCCTCCCTCATCCCCCGAATAGTCTTGTCATCTACGTCTGTCAGGTTCATAACATGAGCAACGTTGAAACCTCGATACTCTAACCAACGCCGCAGAAGATCCACAAAGATGTAAGCCCTCAAATTGCCTACGTGGGCATAATCATATACAGTAAGCCCGCAAGAATACAGCCGAACCTTACCCTTCTCAATCGGCTCGAAAACCCCCTTCTTCCTAGTCATAGTGTTGTAGAACTTCACCATCAATCACCGCTCCATCTCTCAAACAGGTTCCACAGGCAGGACATTATTATATTTGAAGTAGTGAACTAAATATATGCATGCAAGAGTAAGAGTCTATATTACTCGCTTTCAAGTGTCAATATCTTAAATTAGTTCTTCTTCTCTTCCTGTAACGTATCTAAGAGATGCTCAGCTAGAGTTGAGTATGTGTGAGACCGATACTGTCGTTTATCCAATAGGTTTACGACGAAACTGTCGACTTTCGAGAAGTCTAGAAAGTCCAGCTCCTTTAGTTCATCAAGGAACGCTGAAAATGACGCATAATCTTTGTGATATGACATGATAACTCCATCGTAGCCCATCCCAGTTCCTTTTTCTAGCATCACAATGTTCAGATTTTTTTTCATAAAATCTCTCCCGTTTTCTCTTACTTTCTTGAGGTCCGCTGTTTTAAGGGTATTATCAATTTTGACGAAAGTCAGAGCCAAGATCTGATATCCAATTTTAGGGAAATCGGGCAGTATGGTATACCCTTTGATATACCCCTCATTCTCCAGTTTCTTTCTTGTTCTGCTGATGGTAGGCTGAGAAACCTTTAACTCTTTAGCTAATTGTCTATCGCTTTTACGACCACTTTTTAGAAGCTCCGCAATAAGTCTCCACACAAGATTCTTCAAGTATCTTACCTCACATCATATGTGACAATGCAACAATGCCTTGTCTAAATATAAAATAGCTTTGCACAAAATAGTTATGAAACAATCGTCAATTTTGCAGACACTGCAAGGCTGCGCGCGCGAAGAAAAGACGAAAATCGCTTTAGCTTGCAAGGATAGTACAAAGAAACCTTATGAAGGGAAGATACGTTATAATTAGGATTAGTAGAAAATTATTGGAGGTGAAGCAATGGGAGAAGATCTGATTTTAGCGACAATGCCTATGATTCCGAAATATGAAGTTGATGAGGTTCTTGGGGTCATATATGGTTCCAGCACGAGGACAAGAGGAGTGGGAGGTAGAATAATTTCAGGTTTTCAAGCGCTTACAGGAGGAAAAGGCACGGCTTACGCAGAGGAAGTTGAAAAAGCACGAAAAGAGGCTCTAGAAAATTTGAAAAATGAAGCTAAAAAGCTGGGAGCTAACGGAGTGCTCTCCATTGACTTTGAAACCACAGAGATCCTAGAAGGATTTATTCTCATAACTGCTTATGGAACTGCTGTCAAACTGAAAAAATAAGAGCAAAAGACTTCTATGATCCACTTTGCAAGGCTGTCCGCCTTGCGTCCGCCCACCCAACCCTCCAGCTTTGCTGGCAATTCACCCATTCTCCACAGCATGCATGCACGTAAATACGCAAATATATATTTGAAGGAGATAGTGTAGCAGTTCCAAGGTGGACTCGTTTGACGACGCGTGAACCTACAATTAGGGAGAAGATTAGCAAGCTAAATAAACTTCGAGAGAAGGCTAAGCTGGGAGGAGGAAAGGAACGAATCGAAAAACAGCATAATCAGGGTAAACTGACTGCAAGAGAAAGACTTGACTTGCTCCTAGACCCTGACAGCTTCGTGGAACTCGACCCCTTTATCGTCCATAGATGTTTAGACTTTAAGATGGAGAAGAGAAGAATCCACGGAGATGGGGTAGTAACTGGCTATGGAACCATAAATGGTCGCCTAGTCTACGTTTTCTCTCAAGACTTCACAGTATTCGGAGGCTCCCTAGGCGAGATGTTCGCCAAAAAAATGTGCAAACTAATGGATCTAGCTATGAAAACAGGTGCTCCAGTAATAGGTCTAAATGATAGTGGAGGCGCAAGAATCCAAGAGGGAGTTGCCAGCCTAGGAGGCTACGGTGACATCTTCTTTAAAAATGTTAACGCCTCTGGCGTCATACCTCAAATCTCAGCTATAATGGGTCCATGTGCTGGAGGAGCAGTTTACTCACCAGCCATGACCGACTTCATCATCATGGTTAACAAAACAAGCCGCATGTTCATCACAGGACCTGAAGTAATCAAAACCGTTCTGGGACAAGAAGTCGACTTCGAAGAGCTTGGTGGAGCTCTAGTCCACATGCAGACTAGTGGAGTCTGCCACTTCATGGCCGAAAACGAGGAAGAATGCATAGAATTGATCAAGAAGCTCCTCAGTTACCTCCCATCCAACAACATGGAAGACCCGCCCATCGAAGAAACAGGTGACGACCCAAACCGCACCGACGACGGTTTGAACGAAATCCTGCCAGACGACCCAGACAAACCCTACGACATCAAAGACGTAATTGCTTCAGTTGTAGATAACAGTGACTTCCTCGAGGTCCAACCCCTCTGGGCTCCCAACATAGTAATAGGCTTCGCCCGGCTCAATGGACGATCAATCGGCATCATAGCGAACCAACCTAAATATTACGCTGGCACCTTAGACGTGAACTCTTCAACTAAAGCAGCACGTTTCATCAGATTCTGTGATGCCTTCAACATTCCAATAATCACTTTCGAAGACGTCCCAGGCTTCCTGCCTGGAATAGACCAAGAACATGGCGGAATCATACGGCACGGCTCAAAACTCCTCTTCGCCTACTGCGAAGCCACAGTTCCGAAAATAACCCTAATAGTTCGAAAAGCATACGGTGGCGCCTACGACGTAATGGGCAGTAAACATTCCGGTGCAGACATAAACTACGCTTGGCCTTCCGCCGAAATAGCTGTTATGGGCCCAGCTGGAGCAATCAACATAATCTTCCGGAAAGAGATCGCTCAAGCAGAAGACCCAGAGAAGAAGAAGAGGGAACTAACAGGGGAATACCGAGAGAAATTCGCAACCCCCTACATAGCCGCAGAATTAGGCTACATCGATGACGTAATCGAACCCTCCCAGACTAGACCTAAGCTAATCAGCGCCTTAGAGATGTTGGTAACCAAACGTGAGTCAAGACCCCCAAGAAAACATTCAAACATACCATTGTAGCACTTCATCTACTAGCCGCGCGCGTTTTTCAACATAAATTTCTCAGATTACGTTAAAAACGGCAAGCAGTGGAGATATCTCCCGCACAACCCCCTTTTTTTTATGCTAATGCGTGTGCTTGTATTCTAGTGAAGCTCCTAGGAGGAGGATATATGATAAGAGGGTTAACCATAACCCGACTTCCATTGACAGTATGTCTGCAAAAGCCAAGACAAATAGATGATAAACGATAAACATGAGTGAGAGAGTTAGAAGGCATAGCGCGTTCAATGGAAGCAAGAAAATGGCTTTTTTCGTAAGGATAGCATATATGCCAATACAGACTACAAGAATTTGCGTAAATAAAATGAGGACTAAGCCAAGCGCAATCCATGCGAATGCGCTGGAGATCGTTCTATAATGGAAAATGCGATCCCAATACTCAACAAAGTAGAGCTCTCTTTCTCTCAAAACTTGCAAACCATTCTCTGGCGATATGAAATGTTTTTCACCAGCTGTTTTAAAGGACCAGTAAGTTTTTACACCACCAAAATAGTCCGAACCCCATATCCTTTTGATGAACGGCTGGAATATCGCTATAGTAAAAAGGCAAATAGCAACTATAGTGAATATCTTCCAAACTGCAATCTTCCTCTTAAACATCACTGTCCCCTCTTCACTAATCTCACAAATCAGATTTAATTTAATGCTTTAGGACAGATGCACACCCTTGGATACTAGGAAGAATATTCTTCTCCATAATAGCTTGCAATTGTGACTAAGTCAAAAATATCAATTCTATTCCAGAGTGGAGCCACATCAACTAGGGGATCCCAGTTTGATTCTTCTGGTGTAGAACCGTAAGCTTCAGATGCAAGTAAAATATCAAAAATGTCCACTTTCAAGTCACCATTTACATCAGCAATACTCCAGTTGGGATACGCATGGATCATCACATTGCAGTGCTCCACAGAATGAGGTATCCCTGCATACTCATCAACTAAGTTATGGAGAATGAAAATAATTGCAAAGCTCTCATCTGGTTCAGGATCTATAAGCTGATGTTTTACTTTGAATGTAATTTCAAAAGCAACACCACTTCCTGCAAATAATGCTCCTCCAAGTGTATATATAGAACATCCATAAAACCCTGAAGTTGAATTTACCGAATCTACAATTATGTATATTGGCTCATGTAAGACACCATCTGCGTATACCTCTACAGGAGCCTTTAGCACATGGTTGACATAATCAAAATAAGTTGTATTCCAGACAATTTCAAAACAAAATTGAGCCAGATTGATCACATCATCAATCCGAGCTTCCAAAGTAAAGGTTTCATCAACGCAATAGTTTGGACCTAACTCAACTATGGCAGGATCAAATCTAATAACAGTAGATGAACAAGCATGAATTGTAACATTGCAGTTCTCTGTATAATGAGGTATTCCGCCACAAGCAGAGGGTGCAAGGTCTTCTAAGGTAAACTTCACCATGAAATTAACATCAGGTTCGTGATACGCTGGTTGATACTTGACACTAAAGGTGATCTCAAATGCTATACCACTGCCATAAAATGTAGGTCCACCCAGAGTGCTGATAGCAACGTCATAAGTTCCTTTCGAAGCATTCGCTTTATCTACAATCACTAGAATGGGCTCATGAAGAAGACCATCTGGATAAGTCTCCACAGGAACTTTGACAATGTGATCCACATAATCAAGGTAAGTTGTGTTCCATTTAATTTGTAAACCAAATCCTGCAAGGTCTATAATGTTATCAACTCTCGCCTTTAGAGTGAATGTGTCATCAATACAATAGTGTGGACCTAATTCTACAGTAGCAGGATCAAATCTAAGAACAGGTGATGTTGAAGGTGAAGGTGGGGATATTATAGAGTGCGTGGATAAAGAAAAAACGACAACAAAAACTAAAACTATTGCTCTACTCCTCATTATCTTCCCCACCTACATTAGTACCGTCAACCATATAAAACGTGTGACGCGGGCGAAGACCTAGCTTACTCCCACAAAAGAATGAAAAAGTGATATTTGTTTCCGAATTCTTTTCGGGCATGCATGCAGAAGTATCCTTCATAGACAAGCATTGGCAAGGTTAAAATAATGATTCATGGTATCCGAATTAAGATGGTGGAAGCTGGAAATGGGCAAAGTTCCTGAATTCATAGATCTGAGGAGTGATACTGTCACTCTGCCCACAGATGAGATGCTTGAAGCCATCAAACACGCTGAACTTGGCGACGACGTTTTCAGAGAAGATCCAACTGTTAACACTCTTGAAGAGATGGCAGCTAAAACACTTGGAAAAGACGCAGCGCTACTAGTAACAAGTGGAACTCAAGCCAACCTTGTCTCTTTGATGAGTAACACCAAGCGAGGAGACATGGTATTGCTGGAAGCAGAATCCCACATTTACTGGTATGAAGTCGGTGCCGTTTCCGCCGTGGCAGGATTACTGCCATGGCCAATAAAAAGCACTCTGGGAGCACTGGATCCAGAACGTATCCAGGCAGCCATAAGGCCCAAGGACATACATTTCCCCGACACGACATTGATCTGCATTGAGAACACACACAACAGACACGGGGGAACCGTGATCACCCCTCGCCAGATAGAAGCGATAAGTGAGATAGCGAAGACAAACGACTTGAAACTCTACATGGATGGCGCGAGAATCTTCAATGCAGCAGTAGCGTTGAAGACGGATGTCAAGAGACTCAGCAAACACGTCGACAATTTGATGTTCTGCCTATCCAAAGGATTGAGTTGTCCTGTTGGATCAATCGTCGTTGGAGAAGCCGAGTTTATAAAGAAAGCTAGAAAGACGCGAAAAATCCTCGGAGGAGGAATGCGTCAAGCCGGTATAATAGCAGCACCAGGGATAATTGCCCTTGAGAAAATGATCAGCAGACTGGAAGAAGATCACAAAAACGCGAGGGTACTCGCAGAAGGATTGGCCGAGACCACAGGCGTTGAAGTTGAGTTAGAAAATGTGCAAACAAACATAGTGTACTTCGGCGTCCACAACCTAGGCATCACATCCGAGGAATTCGTTTCAAAACTAAAGAAAAATGGAGTGCTCGCGCTGACTCATGACAAAAACGAAGTTAGAATGGTCACGCATCTAGGAATCGAAAAAGTTCACATAGATAGAACATTGAACGCAGTTGAAGATATCGCAAGGAAACTCTAGAACAAGACATCGTTTTGAGAAGACAAGGAACAGTCAATAATCTTGGAAATGTGGAGACTTCATTCTAATGCCTATTTGCGCGCAAATCCAGACTCTAGATCTAAGATTTTAGCAATTCGTGAGTAAGTTTGTTATTTGTTCCTCTAAAAGAGAATATGGGCACAATCGGAGACGGGGGTATACCCGATATAATTCTGTAGCGGGTCCCTCTGTTGCATGCATGCAAAGATTGCTTTTTATTTCAGGTCTGCCTTTTGATTGACATCATCAGAACAGGGATCCACGTGAGAACACAACCTATCGAGTCGTTGATGAATAGAATAATGAGCCAATATAATAAGCATCCAGAAGGATGGAAAGTCCTCTCAGATCAAAAAGGGAACGTTTTGATTTTTGGCCCAAGAAATGCGTATAGACTTAAGTTGATTCCCCTTAGCCCTGAGGCGTACACAGGTGTTGGGGCGAAGCTAAACAATGTGAAAGAGATGCAAAAACTCACAAAAGGAGGACCACAATTTGGACTTCGACCACTATCTCATGCAGAAACTAAGGAACTGCTCACAAGCAGTCAACAAGGACAAGCCGAAGCAATCTCCAAGCTTCTAGAAGCTAAACCACTTCCTGTTGGAAACATTTACAGAAAGAAGCCAACTGCAATCTTGAGTGGCCCAATTATAAGCCACCCAAACCTCAGTGCAATATCAAAAAGCCAAAAAGAATTAGAATCTAAACTAGCCATAGATGCAAATCGTCTTTTCAGGAAAAGGCACCCCGGAAGAGCTGCAATCTACCGCTAAAGAACTATGTACATGTCTTGCAGGGTTTTTCTCACGCACTCATTTTAACTTGATAGGATGCATGCTTCTTCATCGGAAAATTCTTCAGCACAATCGTAGGATTTGTGAAAGCTCGACATCAAATCATAAGTGAAGGCGTCGAGTCAGTCGTTCATTATGCTTCGGAGAAGGATAAGTCTTCCAAACAAAAATAATCCCCCTCTTTCTATAACACTCATACGAAAAAGCTCATTCTAAAGCTCTTTCTTCATGACCAAGGCGTCTTCAGTTAGATAATATTGGTTTTTCCGTCCGGTCTCTTTAAACCCCATCTTGAGATAGAATCGCTTCGCTATCGAATTGGACGCACGAACCTCCAGCCAGATTTCTTGTACGCTTTCCTTCCGCAGACATCTGATACTGGCGTCCACCAACGTCTTACCCACACTATAACGTCTATACTTTGGATCTACCGCTATATTCAGCAGGTGTCCACGTTTTATTAACCGTAACTTTAGAAGATCCAAAGTCTTCACCACTTCTACTATAACATAACCTGCGACTTTCGCATTCCTGACCGCCACAAGAAATCTACTGCCATCTCGTTGATGGGAGAACTCAAATTCACTTCTCGACCAAGGGTCGTTAAACGATCTTCGCTCAATATTTTCGATACTATCCAGATCAGACATTTCAAAGGGTCTAATTGTAGTTTCCATAGATGAGGGAGATGTTTGATTTTTCTCCATACCCTCTTACGTAAGCGTGGGTTTCGATTAATCTTTGCGTGTTTGCATGCATGCCTCAACCCTTACTCTCTTTATCTCTTCTCCGGTTCCTACACATCTGATCAAGTAACCTTAAATAAAAAGAATCGATATTCAGAGTCATTCCGTCTGCTCTGCTTCGCCTTCAAATATTGCCTCCATTTTCAGCAACCTCTCGACATATTCACATCTAATCAGTTCTCTCGGTTCAGCGCACATTTAATCAAGAGATCGCAAAGGCACAGGTTAAATAGCAGCTCAATGTTGTTAACTATCCTTCACAATCATCAAATTGGGGTTTCTCTTGACAAATACTGTCAGAATCACCGACACAACCTTCAGAGACGCCCATCAGTCTCTAATGGCCACCCGCATGAGAACTGAATCTATGATTCCCATCGCTGAGAAGGTAGATGAGGTCGGATTTTTCTCTCTTGAAGTGTGGGGAGGTGCCACCTTCGATGTCAGCATACGCTACTTAAACGAAGACCCTTGGAAACGCCTCCGCTTGTTGAAAAAGTACGTTAGGAATACTCCTCTTCAGATGCTTCTGAGAGGCCAAAACATCGTTGGATATAGAAACTACCCCGACGACGTACTAGTTAAGTTTGTGGAAAAAGCTGCAGTAAATGGCATAGATGTGTTCCGCATCTTCGATGCGCTAAACGACACCCGTAACCTTGAAGCCGCTATACAAGCTGTGAAAAAAGTTGGCGCCCACGCTCAAGGTTCCCTTTGTTACACCATAAGTCCTGTGCATACAACAGAGTACTATTTGAAAGTGGCTCAGCGCTTAGCTGAATTAGATTGTGATTCAATATGCATCAAGGATATGGCAGGCATGCTAATGCCCCAACAAGCCTTTGAACTAGTTTCAGCTCTGAAAAGAGACCTATGTTTGCCAGTTCACATGCATTGCCACAGCACCAGCGGCACCGTTATGATGACCTATCTAAGGGCTTGTCAAGCAGGAGCTGACATACTTGACACTGCCTTCTCACCATTCGCTTCAGGCACTTCCCAACCTCCTGTTGAAAGCGTAGTAGCTGGACTAAAAGGTACAGAGTACGACACGAAATTAGATATGGAGTTACTGGTTGAGATCGCAAAGTATTTCCGCGGGTTAAGAGAGAAATATTATGACCCCCTTCATTTAATCAATCCTCTAGCTGAGAGAGTAGACCCATCAATATTGACCCATCAAATCCCAGGGGGAATGTTCTCCAACCTAATCTCACAGTTGAAGGAACAGAACGCCCTTGACAGGCTAGAAGCAGTGCTGAAAGAAGTACCAAAGGTGAGAAGAGAGCTGGGATACCCACCTCTAGTCACTCCCACCAGCCAACTTGTTGGAACCCAAGCTGTCTTCAACGTCCTCTCAGGAGAACGCTACAAAATCGTTCCCAAAGAAGTAAGGGCTTACGTAAAAGGATTTTATGGAAAACCCCCAGCCCAAATCAACGAAGAAATTAGGAAGATGATAGTCGGTGACGAAAAATCTATTCAATGCCGCCCCGCAGATCTTATTGAACCGGAACTGAACAACATACCTGAAGAAATGCAGCATTACATCGGAAGCGACGAAGACACGTTAACTTATGCCCTATTCCCCCAAGTCGCTGCAGAGTTCTTCAAGAAGAGAGAAGCGAGAAGAAAAGAGAAGGCTGCAGCTCTAACCCCGGAGGAACAGGAACTTGAAGAAGTAGCAGCATTATCCGCAGCTGTCGCAGCCTTTCTCAAGAGTACCCGAGAAGTCAAAGCAGTCATCCCCACAAGAAAGCCTGGAGCAACAAAAATTACACCTTGGGTACTGGCAGCTAGGCAAGAACTCGCAAGATGAGGTAGCTGAAGCCTTGCCTGAATACAACGTGCTAATTGGGAAACGAACTTACAAAGTGGAACTTGCCAAGAAAGATGAGAGACTATTTGAAGCAAAGATAAATGAGAAACCTGTCGAGCTGGAACTTGAACAGAAAGAGCCTGGAACATCCTCACCCTTCGCAATAAGAGTTGCAGGGCAAGAATACCAAGTCAAAGTGGGAAAAATCAAGAGACACACACCTTTTAATCTGGAAGTTAACAACGTTACCTTCAACGTGAAACTCGGAGAACCCGCAAGAAAGGCGGCTGCAACCATACCAACAGTGCAGATCCCTATCAGAAAGCGAGAAGGCGCAATTAAAGAGGGAGCAATCGTAGCCCCCATGGCTGGAAAGATCATCACAATCAAAGTGAAAGAAGGCGACCCTGTTAAAGCCGGAGACGTAATCTGCACCCTTGAAGCAATGAAGATGGAAAACGAGATCACAGCCACAAAAACAGGGAAAATCAAAGAGATCCACGTCACAGAAGGAAGCCCAGTAAACGAACGAGATATCATAGCGATAATAAAATAGATTCGACCTAAAGCGAATTATTCCTATTGAACGTCCACCTTTTCAACTCTGAAGCAACTACATCACCAGATTATCTATGAATCATTAAGGTTGACGCGAACCCATCATTATGAAGATCGAAACTGACCCGAATGTATGCATGCAAAATGGAAAAGAATATTACAAAATGCACTGTTGTTAACTTCCATAAACAATAGTATACAAAAGTAAACTCAACCTATAAATATTACTTGAAACAATTTCCATCAAGCCGGTTAATACACTGGTACAAAACATAAAGAGAAAGGATGAAAAATGAAGAAAAAAACAATTATGGCATTAATGACGCTGTTTCTAATGGTTACATCAGCTTACGCAACAATAGCAATCCAAACAGTAGACAACGGACCTATAGCCCAACTCTATGTTAACCCCGACTATATTCAGAGGTCAGTAGGAGAAACCTTCACAATCACTGTCGAAGTTACCGATGTCATCCAGCTTTACGGTTTCGGCATGGGGTTCAGCTGGGATCCAGCAATCCTCGGCTACGTAGACCACACTGCCACTGTTCCTGTGGAAACCTACCCTGGAGGAGTCCTCCACGCACCAACCATCATCATCGTAAACACAGTTGACGATGTGGCAGGGACATACGAACTAGCCGCATCATCCATGCACCCTGCGCCTTCATTTAATGGGAGTGGGGTCATCTTTGAGATGACCTTCGAAGTCTTAAGCGAAGGCTCCTCAGCCCTTGAAATCTTCGAATCAGACCTAGCAGACAGTAATGCGAAACCCATCGAACACGAAATAACAAATGGTCTCTTCGAAACCCCAGGCGCTCCACCTGAGGTGCATGACATAGCAGTAATCAGCTGCACACCATCACCCACAACCGTTGAAGCCGGAGACCCAGTCTCCATCAGCGTAACCATCGAAAACCAAGGAGACTTCCACGAAAACTTCGCGGTCGAAGTCTTCTACGACTCAACTTCCATCGGCACCAGAACAGAGTCTCTAACCTCTGGAGATAGCGACGTATACACATTCACATGGGACACTACAGGAGTAGCACCTGGCACATACGTGATCTCTGCGGAAGCAACAATCATTGAAGGAACAGATGACGACCCAGAAGACAACCTCTGCGTAGATGGTGAAGTGACGATCACTCTGCCACCTGAGGTGCATGACATAGCAGTAATCAGCTGCACACCATCACCCACAACCGTTGAAGCCGGAGACCCAGTCTCCATCAGCGTAACCATCGAAAACCAAGGAGACTTCCACGAAAACTTCGCGGTCGAAGTCTTCTACGACTCAACTTCCATCGGCACCAGAACAGAGTCTCTAACCTCTGGAGATAGCGACGTATACACATTCACATGGGACACTACAGGAGTAGCACCTGGCACATACGTGATCTCTGCGGAAGCAACAATCATTGAAGGAACAGATGACGACCCAGAAGACAACCTCTACACAGACGGTGTAGTGACAATCAGGGGAATCCAACCGCCACCAGTTGACACAGTCTCAGTTACAGTCTGCCCAGAGTTCAGCAGTGGAGAGTATCCAGAATGGAAACACTTCACTATAACCAACTTGGGTATGGAAGGCATAGTAAAGATAGAAGTAGTGCTTCCTGAGACTGAGCCAATGCTTGAACCCGAAGCGATGGAGTTAGAATTTATCCCCGACAATATCTGCCCTGACGATTCCTGCGGATGGACAATAAACTTCCACGAGAACGACAGAGAGATCATCGCCCACTCAAATGACCCAGACCATTACTACCTTCCACGAACTTGCAGCGCTATACTAAAAATAAAGTTCGCCAACGGCCCAAGCAACTGCCTAGAACCCATCAAATTCAACGTCTACATATCGGACAACTGCGGCGCCTTTGAGAGGCGCGTTGTCTACGAATACATCGACAAAGTAGACCCCATCATAGAGATTACCTTCCCCGGACCTGAAAGCCTAACGATTGATCCAGACAACGACTATGTCTTCGTAAAGAAGCCAGATGGCACAATATGGGTACAGAAGCCAGATGGCACACAAACAAAGACCAACTGGGTGCTAATCGAAGGCACCGTCCAAGACGCAGGCACAACAAGCTGTCCATACGCTTCAGGAATTGACCGCGTCGAAATATGGATGCTATTCGGAACTTCGACGTACGACAACCCCTCAAACGCCATATCCTATCCAAACGGTGTATGGGTCTACATGGGAGACGCAACGTTAGATGTACCCTACATACATGAGCCATGCTCAGAACCAATCGACGAACTAGGTCTTGCAGACAACAAGAAGCAGAGAGAATGGACTTGGAAGATAGACCCCACAAAAGAATGCCACTACAAAGCCAATGGAACCAACGTTTGGGTCCACTGGATCAACGAAGAATGGTATGCAGTAAAAGCCATCGCATTCGACAACGCAGTCAACGACATTGAATACTGGGAAATCCACCAAGAATACACCTGCGAACCATCCTTCAATAGGAAGGAATTGATCACAAACCACGCTGAGACTGCTCCGCACTGGTTCTTCTGGATGGATGGTCCAGAGTTCACGGTACCAACATGGGTGCCTGGTAATGGCGTGGTCTGCATGTGGGGCGACACCGGTTTCAACCCAGGCAGCACCGTAACCATCAGCCTATGGGACAAATTTTATGGATACAACTTTGACCCATGGACAACAGTGAAGGCAGATGAGCATGGAAGGTTCTACCTAGAGCGCAGACTACCAGAACTCCCAAGACATCCACACAACAACGAAAATGACCAAATGTTCTATTACATAACTGCTACAGACGAATATGGAAACTCAGAAACTGATCGATTCAACTTGATTCCATGGATAACTTATGAGGATACATTCCCGGAGAGCAATCTTGACTGGTGGGATACGACAGAAACAGGAAATGTGTATGACACAATGACTGTGTATGGCCATGGATTCTTACCATCCAGAAAGGGTGGATATGATCCATACAGTACAGTTTCAGTTCACGTCATCTACACTGATGTTGCACCACTTGAATCATGGGACTATCGAACAGTGTGGACTGGATCTGGTGACTGGGACTGTCGAGGAATGGATGAATGGTCATGGTATCCAAGACTCAGCGAAGTTGTACTGATGAATGTTCAAACAGATGAACATGGATACTGGACTGCTGAAATCCAGATTCCGCAAAGCTACGGTGGCTTCCACGCAATATACGCGGACGAGTATAAGGTTGTTACAGATCCTTACATGGCTGGACCCGGGGTACCTCAAGGCGACACCAAATACGATCTAGTGAAGAGTGGCTGGCCTGAAATAACAGATCTCTGGGAAGAGCAGGCAGTACTCTTCGACGTTTGGCCAACCATCGAGATATCTCCATCCGAAGCACTAACTGATCAATACGTGACAATTACTGGTGAAGGCCTTCCACTGCCAAAATACTATGAGCTCTGGAAGAATGACTCTCCCATAATCTCAAGCAGAGACTGGTGCCTAGTACTTGACTTTGGACCATACGAGCAATGGGTCTTCGAAAACAAGCGGATACGAAACAACGAGTTCGATCAGTCGTGGGCAATGGAAATGTGGTATCCATTCTCATTCTACTCGCCGGATCCCGCATGGTTCGTTGAAGATCCTGAAAGCCTCGTCTGGCACGGCAAGCTATGCTCAATACTGTGTGATTGGGGTTATGAGGCTGATCCTCAAATCCACTTCGGCTCCAAATTCTTGAAGACGCCAATAATGCAACCAGGCGACTACAAAGTCACATTGTACTACTACGACAAAAGCACAAAAGACTTCACCTTCGACTACTCTGCGTCAACAACTGTAAGCGTGTCCTTGGACTCGTTGCACACAAGCTTAGTCAGCTTGGAGGAGAACGTTGCAACAGTAATGACTAAAATCGGAGAGATCCAAGTACACATCTCTGACTTAAACGCCAAAGTTGTGACCATTGAAGGCACAATCGCTACAATCTCAACAGACATCGGCAACATCAAAACTGACATCACAAACATAGACGCAAAAGTAGTGGAAATCAAAGGCACAGTCGTCACCATCGAAACAAGTATCGGCGTAGTCAAAGAGAGCGCTGACAACCTCAACGCTGCAATAATCAGCCTGCAAGAAGACGTTATAACAATCCACACAGACGTAGGTAATCTTCAAGTGAAACTGAGCGAAATAAACGGAATCGTGGAGATTGAAGACAACATTGCCACAATTACGACGGACATTGGCATAGTAAAGGGACAAGTTGCATCCTTAGACGGAAAAATGGCTGTCATCGAAACAGACATCGGCACAATCAGAGCAGAAACAGACCTCATAAAAGGCAGCGTAGCACTCCAACCAGCATCAATCACCCTATCCCTCATCGCAGCCCTAGCAGCCGTCGCAGCAGCAGCATTAATACTGAGAAAAGTCTACCTCAAATAATCAACCCCCTCTCTTTTTTTTCTTTCTTCAAGAAAACCAAATAGAAGATACTTCTGTATACCCGTATCATAGTACCTTTTAAGCCATCATAACAGAGTTATGAACGGAAGAAAGAAAGTAACTGTCAACAACCACAAAGGGCTATGAATGAAGAAAAGCAGGAAACTCATCCTCGCGCGAAACGATCTAGTCGAAGAAGCAGCGAAGATCATCGCAAAAGAAGGCAGAACCCTATTCTCATTCACAAACGAAGTTTTCGAACGGGCCATTGAAGCCTACAACATGGAAGTCACCCCAGCAGAAGCCCTTGAATTCTACAAAATGATGAAAATAGGAAAGAACCTCGGATACGTCATAGTACCATCAGAAGTTCTCTACAAAATGACAAAAGAACTCTATGAAGTACAACACGAAAAACTCTTAGAGAAATGGTACGAATCCGGGGTGTGGAATGGACACTACCTCACAATCAAATTCCATGAGCAAAACCCAATCAAGATCTTAGAGAAGTTCATGAAAGCAAGCCTGTGGAACGTTGACGAATTCTCGTTAGACATCTACGAAAGCAAAGTTAAAGTAAGGTGCTTCTCGCCGAAGCTATCCCAAGAAGTAACTGAGATGCTGGCGAAGTTTCTTGAAGGAACCCTGTTCTCAATGGGATACGCTATCAAGAGCAGTAAGCTCCTCAGAGGCCTGATTATGCTGGAACTAGAGAAGAGAGATGGCAAGGACGCGAAATCGGAGATACTGCTGGAAGCTAAAAGCTAATTCCCCCTCTTTATCCGCACTACAAAACATTTTTCCCCAAGACGCTCTATAAAGAGATGAAGGGAAAACGATGAAGCCTGAAAACATTAAATTCACACTCTTCTCTTTTGGAATGGGCGGAGCAATTGCATCCTCACTCACATCAATCTACATTCTAACAGTCAGCGTTATGGGTGGAAAAAGCATCGTCCACGAGAACAACCCTGTTCTAGCCGTTGTTGAAATTCTTCTTTTGGCATTCGCAATTGCCACATGCATAGTGGCAACAGAAATCTACGTGAAATTCCAAAGAGCCAGCAACAATTCGGAAAACCACAAAGAACCCAATTCAACAGAACATGCACATGCTGAATAATCAGTACCTTTGCATCTAGCAGACAACAGCACAGAACTTCTCAGTTGAGAATCACTTTGTCATTATGATCATAGAGATATCATTAACATTTGTTCCTGTAGGACCTGTGAAAATTAGGTCGTTGAGCTCCGAAAAGAAACGGTAAGAGTCGTTCTCTGCAAGAAACGTCCTCGCATCAAGCTTGCACTCTTCAGAACGAACAATAGTCTTCCCATCCACCAAAGCACCAGCAGCGTCAGTTGGCCCATCGATCCCATCAGTGCTAAAGGAAGCAACCGCCACACCATCCATCCTGGAAATCCCCAGAGCAGAACTCAACGCAATCTCCTGATTCCGACCACCCTTCCCAAACCCCACAACCGTGACTGTGGCTTCTCCACCAGCCACAATCCCACAAGATCTACACAGAGGATTCCCGGAAAGGTCAACCTCCTTAGCTACAGAAGCCAACACCGTACCAACATGTCTCGCTTCTCCCTCAAGAGAAGACGTAAGAAGAAGCGGTGCCACCCCAACTCCACGGAGTTGACTGCAAACAGCCAGAGTTGCCGACCGATTATTCCCCACCACACAGTTATGAACCCTCTTGAAAACCCTATCTCCAACTTTCGGAGTTTCTTCAACCAACCCCTTCTGCCCCTCAACAAGCAGAGTCTTAACAGTTTGCGGCATCTCATCCCAAAGACCATGCCTTCTCAAAATCTCCACAGCGTCATCAAATGTCGTTGAGTCAGGAACTGTGGGACCTGAAGCAATAAACTCCAACGGATCCCCCACCACATCAGACAATACTAGGTTCACAATAGTAGCGGGATAAGCCTTCTTCGCCAACCAGCCCCCCTTGAAATTTGAAATGTGCTTACGCACAGCATTAATCTCGTTAATCGTGGCGCCCGACTTCAACAAAACATCAGTCACAGCACACTTCTCAGCAAGAGTGATTTCACCCCGAGGCAACGGCATCAAACTTGACCCTCCACCGGAAATTAGACAGATAATCAAGTCGTCCTTCTCAACGTGGCTAACCAACTCTAACATCATTTTTGCTCCTTCCATCCCAGAATCGTCAGGAATGGGGTGACTAGCCTCGTGAAGCTTGATGAGACTAGTCTCTAAAGAACCCGTTTCATAGGGGACGTTAACGATTCCGTCAGAGATGCGACTTCCAAGAATAGATTCAAGAACTTCAGCCATTCCTCCACCTGCCTTCCCACCTCCAACAATAATGATCCGTTGAAACTTCCTGAGATCAAACTCATAATGCCCAACTGTCAAGAAATCACCTTTCACTCCCACCTTTGACCGAACGATCTCTTTAGGATCAGCCGCCTTCAACGCAGCTTCAAGAGCATCCAACGCTAACATTCGAGCCTTCCTGTCAAGCCTCGACCTACCATTTTCTATAAGGATCCTTCTATTCTTGATTCCTAACATGATTTCGCCAGCGCAATATCCTTCACAATCAGTAATAAGACTATAGATTAAGACACGACTTCCATTTCCATGTTTAAGCTGTCGAGAAAAGACTAAATAGACGCGAGGATAGGCGCGTCAGCTTCATAGAAGGCCGATGCATGCATGCTGTGGAAAACGTAATAAATCTGACGGCAGTATTCGGTAGACATTGAGGCATCAGTGATGCATAGAAGAATATTCGTTACACGAGAACTGCCAAAGCGAGGGCTAGACATCATCAAAGAACGGTTTAACGCAGAAGTTTGGAGTGATTATGCTCCTCCCCCAAAGAAACTCGTAATTGAAAAAGTAGCCAAAGTTGACGCATTAGCCACACTTTTATCCGACAAGATTGACGCAGAAGTCTTCGACGCTGCACCAAACTTGAAGATTGTATCCCAGTTCGCAGTAGGATTCGACAACATCGATGTGAAAGAAGCGACGAAAAGGGGAATCTACGTAACCAACACTCCGGGAATACTAACTGACACAACAGCAGATTACGCTTGGGCACTCTTAATGGCTGCCGCAAGAAGAGTTGCAGAAGCAGACAAGTATGTCCGCGACAAAAAATGGAAGGTAGGATGGCACCCAGCCATGCTTCAAGGCAGAGACATCTTCGGCGCCACGCTAGGAATTATAGGATTAGGAAGAATAGGAGTCGCAATTGCCAAAAGAGCGAAGGGCTTCAACATGAAAATTCTATACTACGACGTAGTACGCAGACCTGAAGTTGAAGAGGAACTAGGCATAATGTTCCGAGAGTTGATGGCTATCCTGAAAGAGTCAGACTTCATCACCATAAACGTTCCCCTCCTCAAAAGCACACACCACCTAATCAACGAAGAGAAACTCAAACAGATGAAGAAGACCGCTATCCTAATCAACAACGCTAGAGGCCCAGTCATAGACGAAAAAGCCCTGTACAAAGCCTTAAAAGAAGGCTGGATCGCAGGAGCAGGACTAGACGTCTTTGAACAAGAACCCACACCAGCAAACAATCCACTATTAACTCTTGACAACATAGTCGTCGCCCCTCACATCTCCAGCTCCAGCTTCGAAACCCGATCAAAGATGGCTGAGATGGTTGCTGAAAACTTGGTGTCATTCCTAGAAGGCAAAACGCCACCAAATCTAGTAAACAAAGACGTAGTGAACGTTAGAAAGCCAGGCTTCGAATAAGACTGTGAACGCCCACAAGTGCTAGAAAAAAAGGCGAGATAATCACTGGAGAATCTGGTAGACAGAATCTCCTTCTCTCACTCGATCCTCCACTTTCAAGCCAACACTTTTTCCAGCTTCAGCACTCTCAATATCCACACGATCTATCTGCATCGAATCAACGGTCTGCTCAATATTTGTGGTCATACCTCTGATAAGAATGCGATCTCCCACAGAAAGCTTGTCGCTCAGCTCAAGAACAGCAACACCTATTTTGGAGAAATAATGAGTTACCCTTCCGACTTCCTTAAGTTGACTCTCACCCAAATCTACCACCTCAAACACATAATTACTGATGAATCACATCTAAATATAACTTGCCAATTCTCCCTATGAAAACGAATAAGCGAGAAGGTCAACTTGGACTTTAACTTCAATGAAGAACAAGAAATTCTAAGAAGAATCGTACACGACTTCATAGAGAGGGAAATTGAAGGGAAAGCTTTCGACCTCGACGACAGAGGTGAATTCCCCCGAGACATAGTCAAGAAGATTGCCGGTTTAGGCATCTTGGGAACTGTTTTTCCTGAAAAATATGGCGGTTCCGGAATAGGACACCTCGCAAGAATATTAACCATAGAAGAGATATCGCGAGCTTACCCCTCTATGGGCTTGTTCCTTCAAGCTACACCTATAGGCCTCTGGGCAATCTTCCACTTCGGAAACGAGAGGCAGAAGCAAAGGTACATTCTACCTGTGCTCGAAGGTCGAGAAATAATGTGCATGGCAGTTACTGAACCTACAGGCGGTTCTGACCCAACATCAATCAACACAAAAGCCATACGCAGAGGAGACGAATACATTGTCAATGGGAGCAAATGTTTCATCACAAACGGTGACGTAGCCGACACGTGCGTTTTCGTGGCTAAGACGGGAGGCGACTCAAGAGGGTTAAGCGTCTTCGTAGTCGAGAAAGGCACTCCAGGATTCACTGTTGGAGTAAGAGAGAAGCATGCAGGGTTTCGAAGCATAGGCATAACCGAACTGTTCTTTGAGGACTGCTGCATACCAGCTGAGAACCTTATTGGGGAGGAGGGAGAAGGCCTGAAAGCTGTTTTGAAAGCGATATCGGAAATTGGCAGAATGGGAAACGCAGGCGTGGCCTTAGGGATCGCAGAAGCCGCATATGAGACAGCCCTCGAATTCACGTTGGAAAGGCAACTGTACCGAAAGCCGTTGTTCGAAATTCAACCAATCAGGTTCATGTTAGCCGATATGAATGTTGAAATCGAGGCGGCAAAGTGGTTGACATATTACGCTGCGTGGCTCCTAGATGAGAGGAAGCATAGTAGGGAGATTTCGAAAGAGATCGCGAGGGCCAAACTCTACACGGCTGAAGTTGCCAGAAGAACCGCGTTGAAAGCAGTTCAAATCCAAGGAGCAAGTGGAACCCTGCCTGAGTTCAAAGCCATACGATATCTCCTTGACTCCCTAGAAACAATCGCCGCTGGAGGAACGAATGAGATAATGCGAGTCATCATAGGACGCAACCTAAAATAAGTCCCAGCCATCTTTGTTTAACATCTTAAGATGAGGTTGAATCCTTACATCTTGAGAAAAGCTTTTATTCTCTCGGTGACTACGGTCAAATCTCCATACTCACAGGTGGAATAATAATGAAGTCCATTTTTGCGAATAGAATGCGGGGACTAGGCACCGAAACTGCCTTTGAAGTATTAGCTAAAGCTAAAGCCTTAGAGAAGCAAGGCCACGAAATAATTCACCTCGAAATAGGTGAGCCAGACTTTGACACCCCCCAGAACATCAGAGACGCAGCAACACAAGCCATAAACTCAGGATACACCCATTACGTTCCAGCCGCAGGGATCCCCGAGCTGAGAGAAACAATTGCCCAACACATCTCAGAAACTAGAAACATCGATGTAACTCCCGAAGAGGTAGTTGTAACACCAGGCGCTAAACCCATAATCTTCTTCAGTATGCTAGCTTGCGTCGAAGTTGGCGATGAAGTGATGTACCCAAATCCAGGGTTCCCAATATACGAGTCAATGGTAAACTTCATCGGTGCAGAACCAGTCCCAATGCAGTTGAAGGAAGAGAACGATTTCGCCCTAGACAGCGAAGACATCGTTGGAAAGATCTCCGACAAGACCAAGATGATCATTCTCAACTTCCCAGAAAATCCCACAGGCGGAGTATTGACGAAGGAGAACCTAGCAGCAATCGCTGACAGAGTCAAAGACAGATCCGATCTAATCATAATCTCAGATGAAGTTTACAGCCGGATGATCTACGAAGGAGAACACAGAAGCATCTCTTCACTGCCAGAAATGAAGGAGAAAACTGTGATAATCGACGGATTCTCAAAAACGTACGCCATGACAGGATGGAGGCTAGGCTACGGCGTCATGCGAAAAGACTTGACAGAGAAGATCACTAAACTCATGATAAACTCCAACTCGTGCACATGCGCATTTTCTCAAATGGCAGCCATCGAAGCCCTGCGCGGACCCCAAGATGAACCAAAAAGAATGGTGGAAGAATTTAGAAAGAGACGGGAAGTCATAGTCACAGGCCTAAACAAGATTGAAGGAATCACCTGCAAGAAACCAAAAGCCACTTTCTACGTCTTTCCAAACGTGAAAGACCTGAAGATAAGCAGCGAAGAACTCCCAGACTTCCTACTAAACAACGCAGGAGTAGCCGCATTAGCAGGCACAGCCTTCGGCGAATATGGTAAGGGCTACCTAAGATTCTCATTCGCCAACTCAATATCCAACATAGAAAAAGCCTTAACCAGAACGGAAGAGGCTCTCCAAACCCTCTAAATTTCTCTCAAATCCCTTTTTTTCACTCTGCATCTGCAGGCTTAATGGTAAGAGAGAACCCTTTTAAGAACACTATATTCTAACAATGAGCAAGCTTGGCTAATGCAGGCTCTGGAGAATGGTAAATGTTCGACAAAATTCTCATCGCCAACCGGGGGGAAATCGCCTTGCGGATACTGAGAGCATGCAGAGAATTAGGAATCAAGACTGTTGCCATCTTCTCCGAAGCAGACAAGGAAGCACTCCACACTCGATATGCTGACGAAGCCCACCTTATCGGATCTGCTGAACCAAGCCAAAGTTATCTAAATATCCAAAGAATAATCGAGATCGCAAAAGATTCTGGAAGCGAAGCGATACATCCCGGCTATGGCTTCCTCGCGCAGATTCCAAGTTTCGTTCAGCAATGTGAACTCTACAACATCTCCTTTATCGGACCATCAAGTCAGGCATTGGAACTGATGAGCAACAAAATAACCGCGAGGTTAACCATGAAAAAGGCGGGAATCTCTATTGTACCGGGTAGCACCTTAGCCTCTGCCGACGAAGACGAAGTAAGACAAGTAGCAGAGGAGATTGGATATCCAATTCTCATAAAAGCAGTCTTCGGTGGAGGCGGAAAAGGACTGAGGGTCGTCAAGGACTCTGATGAAGTTGACCAGGGAATGGAGCTTGCCAGACTAGAGGCTGAGGCTTCTTTCGGGAAAAAACAGCTCTACGTAGAGAAACTCCTAGAAAGACCACGTCACATCGAATTCCAAATATTAGCTGACGAAGAGGGAAATGTAATCCACCTTGGCGAACGAGAATGCTCAATACAACGGAAACATCAGAAAATCATCGAAGAAACTCCTTCTCCCCTGATGACTAGAGATAAGAGAGAAGAGATTGGCGAAAGAGCCATCAGAGTCGCCAGAGCCGCGAATTACATAAACGCAGGCACAGTAGAATTCCTAGTTGACAAAGATGGCAACTTCCACTTCTTGGAGATGAATACGCGGTTACAGGTGGAACACTTAGTCACTGAGATGGTTACAGGTGTCGACATTGTAAAAGAACAGATTCGGATTGCAGCTGGAGAAAAACTGAAGTACGAGCAGAGCGACGTCACAATTAACGGGCACGCTCTCAATTGCAGAATAAATGCTGAGGATCCTGCCAAGAATTTTGCTCCATCTCCAGGAACAATAGCAGATCTCCATCTGCCCGGGGGTCCAGGCGTCAGAGTTGACACAGGACTATATGTTGGCTGCAAAATACCCCTCGTCTACGATTCCTTGATAGCAAAGATCGCCACTTGGGGTCACGACCGCCACGAAGCCATTCAGCGAATGAGAAACGCCCTAAGAGAACTCTTTATAGAAGGCGTACAAACCACAACTTCATTCTTGAGAGAGATCTTAATGGATGAGACATATCAACAAGGTAACATCCACACCAGATTCGTAGAAGAATGGATGGCAAAACAAGCACTACAAAGTAAGAACTCAGCAGAGGACATAGCTGTTCTATCAGCCGTTCTAGCCAGATACCTCCTCAGTAGAAAGGAAGGTAGGGCAACAATTCCTTCGCGAAGCAGAGCCCACATCTCCCTATGGAAGATCTCTGAGCGAAGAGAACATCTTTCTAAAGGTGGATTGAGATGGATTCACTAGCAGAGTATACTATTACCGTTTCCGGGAAGAAACGTGACGCCAAACTTCTCAAAGTGACTGGTGAACGAAATGCGTTGATTGAACTAGACGGCGAAGCCATCGAAGTGGTAACACGGATTCCTCTAGCGCCTAGCAAACGCACCTCAATAAGAGTCAATGGCAGGACTTACGAGGTAGAAGTAAACGAAAACAATAGGCCACGAGTCTTCAATATAGAGGTTGATGGAAAACATTTCGTCCAGGAGCTCCACGTCAAGCCGAGAAGATCGTCTGATAGCATCAACAAGGCTTTGGTTTATCCACCATATGTGCCTAAAGGCGAGAATCTCATAGCCAAGAAAAGAGGGTGGGTGACTTCTTCCATGCCCGGGAAGATTGTGTTGCTGAAAGTGAAGAGCGGGGACAGAGTAGAAGTTGGCGATCCACTGTGCATTTTGGAGGCAATGAAGATGGAGAATGAGGTGATTGCACCGGTTGGAGGTGTAGTGGTGGAGGTTAAGGTTGATCAGGGCTCCTCTGTCGGCAAAGGCGACGTTCTAGTCATTATCGCCGAGTCATAGCTAAAACTCGTGAACTGAAGCTAGAAACCCCTTCGTGATTATGTACACATGCATGCAGAGGGTTTCGTTGAAAAGCAGATAGCTTTATTTGAACACGACCGCCTTGTTGATAAAGGATACGTATTTTCAGTTCACAATTCTTATCTGATTCTGAACAGTAGGACATGAGTGACTATGTGATTCAGATGGTCGACTTCGATAACGCTCAATACATAGCTGTCAATTTTGTGAAAGAGAAGAAGAACGTGACGAATGTAAACGTAGTCATAACAGAAAACAAAGATGGAGACTGGGTAGTCAAAGGAACATGCCCTATAGATCTCGACGGTCATCCATGGAGAGAAAGCTTCGAAGTAGTGATAGATCAGAAGGGTAAAATAAAGGCCTCAGATTTCAGCCTCATGTAACCTCTTACAAGCTTTCAGCCTCTCAGACAATACACACAACGAGGAACGCTCCCAACAGTCCCAGTAGTACTGAAAAAGGCAAACCTGGAAACATCCCTTTCTTTTCAACCATCTTGAAGGATAGGAAAGATCCAAGCAGCACACCAAAAGTCGCGGCAACAAGAGCTAACCAACCATAGCTCAAGAATATTCGACTTACAAGCATGGAATAAAAAGTCAAATCGCCAAGTCCTACATAAACACCCCTAAAAGAGAAACTGATACCCGGCAATTTATCCAAACTCTTTAATGCAATCTTTCCAACAGGACCACGAAACACCGCAAAAACATCATAGACTGCCAACAACAGCAGAATCGTGACACCACTGAGAAGGGGAATTGAAGCACCCAGCAACACTCCAGTAGCTCCCCCAAAAGCGAGGACGACAATCTCATAGAGTCGACCCTTCCTGAGAATAACCTCTAGAATCACGTATATAGTGGCTGAAGAAGCCAAGAATAGGATCATAAAAGGGAATTCTACGCCTAAAACCTCAAGCAACAGTTCAGAATAGAGAACCACAAGAGAGAAAGTGAGAACAGAAAAGGATACACCTATCAATAAGCGGACGAGAAACTGCAAACTGTATTTCATGAGAAGGTATATCAGAGTAGCACTGACCCCAGCGATGAACACAAAAACAGTTCCGATAAACAGGAAGCCAATTCCAGCCTCAGGAAGATCTAATACAGCTTCCAGCTCCACGCTGGACTCCTGCACCAAAACTGCACAGAGAACGCCAAACAAAAGACTCACAAGTATGGGAAAAACGTGAATGGAACTAGCTTGAAACGAATCCTTATCGACCAACTTCATCTCACCTACTCCTCACAAATCTGGAGATAAATGGATAACTTTTTCTGCAAAAAAGAGGAGATGAAAGATGAAGCGGTTGAATTGTGCTCTTCTATCTGTGTATGTGCAAACTGTGATTTCGGATAACGACCGACTTTCCATTGTTTGAAGCGATTACACCTTGAGGACCCTTTAACACAACTTTGCCATCATTTGACACAAAGGCAGTGTCTAAAGTTTTATAGATGAGTTTTGTGCCTTTAGCGATTAGTATGTCAAGACTATCTTCATCATTGGGAAAGGCAAAGATGAATCCAAGCCCTTTGCTGAAGGTTTCCTTACAATGGAATTGCTTTTTCTCCGCGTGCTCAGAAAACTGAGCCAGCAAGTCTTCTGCGTCAGCTTTGAATTTCTGTTGATCACTAAATCCATATTTTGCAAAGTCCTCCTTTTTAGCGGGATTCAGGTTTTCCTGGAGAGCCTTTTGTGTTCCTAGCATCAGGAAGGACTTGTTGAGCTCTCTGTCGACTGATTCCCCTATAGCACCTTCCTCTGTTTCCACTATTGCGTCAAGCAGCAGTCTTCCTTCTCCACAAAGTACGTATCCCGCGAGTTGATCCTTAACATTTATTGGCAGAGCCAATGTATTTTCGAGAATTTCAAGTATGCCCTTGTCAGTTTTCCATAAGGCTATTTTCTTAGTTACTTTAGAAACAGTAGTGCCCAGTTGAAATTCTTGCCAAGTCATTCTTGGTTCCTTCTCTCAAGGAATTGTGTAACGCGTTTTGCCATTTTGTACGCATATCTTCCTGGTATAGTGATGAGATATCGCCCTCTTACCTTCTCTTGGACTACTAGTCCTGCTTCTTCAAGGACATTAAGGTGACTTGAGAGAGTGCTCGATGTGATCTCTGTGAGTTTTTCTTGCAGCTCATTCATGTATCTTCCTCTTCTCATGAGCTCGTGTAGGATTTTCAGTCGGTGTTCGTGGCCGAGCGCGCTCATGACTTTGGATACTTTGGCGAAGTTGATCTCCTTTTCAACTTCTTTCGAGGAAGGTTCTTTATGGGTGAATACGCGCATCTTTGCTCCGTGTGGTCCGATGAATATGGATTTTTCAAGTTCGCCGTGGATGCCTTCTGCCACTCCTTCCATGACATCTGTGACATAGTCGTTTATTCGGTCGCCGACGTCGATATATATGCCGCGTTCTCTTCTTCGCTTTCTTTCGGTTGTATCTTCTATTTGGTCTCTTAGATTTGCGATTTCCTCTTTGAGCCTTTTCATCTCTTCTTTAAGTTCGTCTGACAATTCGATTATCACCTTATTGGGTTTCACGTTTGCCTTATTTAATTCGATTATTATCTAATACAAATCGAGAAATATAAATATTACCATAGTCAATACGTCCTGCCAACGATCAACTCTCACCCTCGACTCCTCACAACCCAAAAGGAATCTTGCCCGAATATCGCACACACTATATTGTAAACCTGTCTCCAGCCTTCGGAGACACTGCTTTCAAACCAACTTCCCTCTTCGCCCATCTAGCAAACCGTTCACAATTACCTTCAGCCCCATGAACAGAAAACACCGTCGGATCACCCTCCAAATTCTTCACAACCTCCCGAAGTTGACGGACCCCACAGTGGGAAGAGAAGTCAAAATGCTCTACCCTCGCTTTAACCTTTCGTGACTTCCCATCAATCACACATGTACCCTTCTCCAAAAGCTCATGACCAGGCGTGCCTGGAATCTGATAACTCACAAGAAGAACAGCATTCTTTGGTTTCGTCCCCAACTTTGAAATATAAAAGGCGGCTGGTCCACCCATCAACATTCCAGCTGGAGAGATAATTGCACTTGGCTTCCTGTCTGCTGTCTGACGATCTTTCCATCCATCAATCCAACGAGCCCCGTGCACAGCATCCAAGAAGAGTCTCGGATCTTGCATAAACTCTGTGTTATCCATCATTATTCGATTAGCCGCCCGAGCCATACCATCTATGATTATTGGATATTCAAAGTGATAGGCTGCAAGGATGCAAGCAATCTCTTGCGATCTACCGATGCTGAAAGCGGGAATGAGAACTGACCCCCCGTTCTCAACAACTTCAGTGATCAAAGCAACGAACTTCTTCTCCAATTCCATACGATCTGTATGATCGTCATTTGCATATGTTGTTTCAATTATTATGGCGTCTAATTCTCCGTACTTGTTGTCTGCGGATGATAGAAGACGAGTTTTTGAAGTGTTGAAATCGCCTGTGAAAAGTATTCTCTTGCCTTCAGCCTCTAGAAGAATTTGACAACTTCCGGGGATATGTCCGGCGTCTAGAAACTGGAAGGTTATATCTCCAACGGTTTTCTTCTCATGATAGCCTGTGGGAAGGGAGTTTTGCATCATGGATCTCAATTCAGGATATTCAAAAGGAAGGTAATAGCCTGAAAGGTGAATGAAGTCTTTGATCAGTATTTGAGTCAGCTCAAGTGTTAGACGGGTTGCGTAGAGAGGTTTCTCATCTTGTATGTAGAATATAGGTAGGGCTCCTGAATGGTCAAGATGACAATGGGTCAGTATCAGGCCGTTCACATCGTTAGGAGCAATATGCAGGGGGAACCTAGGCGGTTTGCCCATCATCACTCCATAGTCCAACAGAAGCTGAGTTTTTTCAGTCTTCACTACTATTCCCATTCTGCCAACTTCGCGTGTGCCGCCGAGAAACCTGATTTCAAGTGGCAATTTTATCATCCTCCTCTCATTTCTGCCAGCGTTGCTCTCTTGGTGGCAACTGGCTTCACAAATCCTTTTCGAATGGCTTTCAAGATATCCTCAATAGATGGTTGAGCCTTTATCTCGGTGTATACAGTCCACATCTCCGTGGGGTTATGTGCATCTGTTCCAGCTACGCCTGGCAGATTCCTAATTCTTGCGAGGTCATAAGCCATTGCGTTCTCTCTCTTTGTAGCCGTAGGATTTAAAACTTCAACTGCGTCAGCCTCAAGCTTCATCGCCAAATTCCCAATACCCATAGAGCGATATGGATGAGGTATTATAATAACCGCTCCACAAGCCTTTGCAAAATCAACAGCGGAGCTGGAGGTTGTAGGGATCTTTGGTGTTTCCTCAACCCCCAGAATAATTAAGTCTCCCTCCTCAGCACTTACTTCGACACCAGGTAAGATTGTCAAATCTTCATATATGCTTGCTAGCTTTTGGACACGAAAATAGCCTTTAAGTGTATTGTGATCTGTAATGGCAACTGCTTTAATTGATGGATGAGAGTGCAATTGATTCACGAGGAGCCTTGGGCTGATTGAAGAGTCTCCTGAAAATGCTGTGTGCAAATGAAGATCTACTCGGAGCATGTTTCTTTTTCAAGCCACCAGCTTCGAAGAGTCTCCACAATGATATCGAAAGACGCCTCGTTCAGCAACTTCCTTACACCCAGAAGTGTGATTGACAAAAATTTTATCTTGACATGTCGGCAAGCTGCTGAGACTTCGTCTTTCCAGACTTCCTTATCCTCAATGAGAACAACTTCTTTGTATGACGATCTAGAGATGTATTCTTCCACCTCTTGGGCAACATAAGTAATAGTTTCATGGTCTAATGGAAATGTGATCTCATATTGAGATAGAGGATAGACTTCGGCAAGTTCTAGGGGAATTACACCGAAAGGCGCCGCGTAAACGCAAATGTGTATCAGGTTTTGGGTCTTCGGGAACTCTCGTTGTATCCTCCTATGCAAATCTTGCACTATCTTTGCCTTATGAAAAGGTCGTTTTTCAGGGTGAGGTACCAGTATAAGTGTTCTTGCTTCCTGAGGCGGCGAATATCTCTTTTTAAGGGATTTTCTGTAGCGTACAATCTCCGGGCGCATCAACCCTATGCTGCTAAAAAAGAACAGCCCGCTTCGCTTTGTCACTGGACTATACCGCTCTAAGAAAGCTTCATGTTTCTTAAGTCGTTTTAATGCTTGAAGTAACGCTGGGTGTGCATGGGCTCTTGCCTCTAGGTGTTCCCAGAGTCGACCTTCAATTATACTCTGCTTTATACGCCTAATCTCTGCAAAGCTTGCGTAGAGATTATGTTTTGCCAATGTTGTCTGTCTCTCTTCTTTAGGCATTTCCCTAATTTCTTGGGGAGTAGTTCTTCTGCAGATTGGACAGGAGCAGGGCATATACTCTAGTTTGTCGAGTCTCCTTGTGCCATACTCAGTCATATAGCGGTCTTGCCTTGCGTAGATTGAGTAGGCTGCTGAGTCGAACATATCACATCCTAAGGCTATGATTAGGGCAAACATAAAGGGGTGTCCTGCACCGAAAAGATGCAGCGGTCTCTGAATGGGCAGATTCATCTTTGTGGTTAAAATCATGTCTACTAACGTGTCGAAGAGATATTGTTCCATGATAGTTGTAGGGCTTCCTAAAGCGTGAATTTGGAAAGGTAGTTCTCCAACTTTTCTCGCTGAATGCGCGACCAATTCAAGGTGCCGTCCGCCCTGCACTGGCGCCACCCACAACATATCATCCCGGGTTTTAATTTCTTCTAGTTGGCTTGCGCGTCTTATCGTTTCTTCAACTGTCTGTCGTGCATATTCCTCTGTTACGTTCCAGCTTGTCGGTATGTCCAATATGGTAGCTATGTCTGAGGAGATGGCTTCTTGAAACTTAACGATCTTTTCCGGGCTGACATCAACTTTCCCATAAACAAGAATCTGATAAGCTCCAGAATCAGTCATAACAACACCGTCAAAATCGAGTAGTCTGTGTATTCCCTTCTCCTCAACTTCTTTGGCGTACCGCTTTGATAGTATATACGCATTTGTTATCAGAGCTTTGCAGCCAAATTCTTGACTTAAGCTTCTCGGAGAGATTGATTGAATCGCTGGATTAACCACAGGGAGTAGAATGGGTGTCTCAATCTTTCCACTCTTAGTCTCTAATCTCCCTAATCTCGCAAGCAAATCTCTGTTACGTATTTCAAAGCTCATCAAGTATCTTCCAAGTATGCTTTAATATTGCAATAGTATCTCATTAATTAAGCTCACACAGGAGAAGGAACTGAAGCATGGTTTGCGTCGTTTCAATGCAAGACAAACCGAAACTGAAAGACCCTATCTTAATAGAAGGGCTACCGGGAATAGGCTTCGTTGCTAACGTTGCCACTTTGCACATTATCCGCGAATTGAAAGCTATCCAATTCGCTGAGATCAACTGCTCTTCCTTTCAAGACTTCGCCATCAGCGCAGAAAATGGCGAGATCCGCTACCCTACTAACCAACTTTACTATTACAAAGGCACCGGAGAAGAAAGAGATCTGATAATCTTGCACGGTAACACTCAAGCGTTGACAACCACGGGACAGTATGAACTCTGCGGGTGCATCTTAGACGTCGCAGAAGAACTCAGCTGCCGCTTCATAGTAACTCTTGGAGGACTAAAAAGAGAAAAGAAGGTTGACGATCCAAAACTGTACTTTGCAGCTACGGACAAGGAAACATCAGACCAAATGTTCAGTGTAGGTGCTGAAGTTATTAATGGCCAAATCTTCGGTGTTGCAGGTCTTCTCATAGGGATCGGAGGACTGCGAGGTTTTCGAGGGTTCTGCCTATTGGCTGAAACATTAGGTCTCTATCCAGACAAAATTGCAGCTCAGAAAGCATTGAACGTTGTCAGTCATATGTTTAATCTGAAAATCAGCTTTCAGAACCTGGACGAGACAGTTGAAGCCACTCAGAACTCACTTGAAAACTTTGGATTGCTGGAGCATAGAACGCAGGTACAAAGAAAAAATCAGCCTAAATCCAGAATGGTTGTGTGACACGAGAAATAAGTCGTATTGATATCCTGATCAACACCAATTCGCCACTACTTAGAAGCAGATGTTTTCAGCTAGTGGGAACGGGAAATGCATGCATGCCCAAGCTGGTTGTCCTTGGGTAGTTAACTAGTATTCTTCTCCGTAACTTGAGCAGATCATTACTATGTCGAAGATGTTTATGATTCCATATGGGTCAGCTACATCGCAGTGGCAGTTCCAATGAGGATCCGAAGGAGTGGATAAGTAAGCTTGACACGCTGATACAATGTCAAAGATATCCACTTTCAAATCGTGGTTGACGTCTGCAGGGTTCCACCATAAGTAGGGTGTCATTAAGGGGTAGTTATCTGCAGACTCATAGCCAACGTATGGTGTATCTCCTATTCCATCGCTACCCGTCTCATTCTGGTAGGGTCCGCCGTACAAGTCTACTCCGTTGTAGTCACTCCAATAGTTGCCACCCGAAGGATAACCATCATCAAAAACACTCCCCATCATCTCAGCTTGATATGTGTTATTGACGAAATTGTTATGATAAAACGTGCTATCTGACATCAGAACCCTTTCACTATAGCCTGCGATATTGTTTACTATGTGGTTGCCAATTACAAGGCAGTCCCAGAGACTATACGCCATTATGCCAAGGTTGTTGTATGCTATGGTATTATTGGCTATTGTAACATCCCCGCAACTTAACACTAAGCCATAGTCATTTCTTGTTATTGTGTTGCCGACTATTTCTCCGAGATAAAAAAATCGAATGTGAACCCCTATCTCACAGTCTGTTATGGTGTTGTTGAGTATCTTGTTGAATTCGGAGTGTCCACCTCCAAGCCATCGCTCTATGCCGTGTTCAAATCCTTTGATATGAGTGTTTTTTAATGTCACGTTGAAATTGTTGAATAAGCGGAATCCATATCCAGTCCCATTACCTTCCAGTGTATATCCATCGCCATCGATTACAGTATAGTTCCTCTCCACCACAATCTCGTCATATATGTTATCAGTGAAGATGTAGGTGACATTGTCTACACTAGAAATTGGTGCTGTCTTAGGGTCTATGCTGCCGTCAGCCCTAATGTAGATAGTTCCACTGGCATTGACTATTTGAATGTTAGTTGAGATGGAAAGCACGCTAACCAAAAGCAAACTTACCATTAGTATAGAATTAGCTAGTTTCATTTTCTCCAAACAATTATTAAGTCGAAGACCTTATGAAGGTTTCTGCACGTTATATGAGATATGAGAATAAAGAGGTTTTGAAATGTATGAAAGAAGGAGCTTTATGCGAATAGTTGCATCAGCCATACTTATGGCAACGATGCATGCATGGAACATTCACTTCTACTCTGCTGCTTACCTTAATCCTAATTAGGCGGAATGTGAATTAAGCGCCAAAAAGGAAGGATTATGATGGTCTTCTAGACCTTCCGGTTCAGGAGTATAATCTATGTCAATCTAGGCATTTCTATTCTTTTACGTCTTCATCTCACGCGTGAACAGATGGAAAACCTTCTGCACCCTCTCGGCTGCAGGACCTGTTCCTTCAACAACACCCTTCTCTGTAACCTTAACCTTTTCCATCACCCAAATGAAACCTTGACCTTCGTAAAGCTTAACCATTGTTGGAAACACCTTCTCTAAACGTTCAGAAAGAGCCTTCAAATCAAAAGGTTTCTCGACTGCGAAAACGTACGCGACGACGTTGCCACTCAAAACAACTTTGTGTAATTTCCGACCTCCTTCACCTTTCGCTTCTGATAAACAGAGGCTCATGGTTTCAGGGTTTATCCCAACAAGAGTTCCAGTATATGATTTTCCGTCTGTGGTCGCAGCTGTCACCCTCTTGTCGAGTAAGGCGGCGACTTCGTTGAAAAATTTCCTCTGTGCAACTGACAATTCTATTCAACCTTCTCAGTTCAGTGCTGATATAACAGGGCATTGCCTTTTTAGGATTTCTGATATTCTGATGTTCTCTCAGAATTCTTGCGAACCTCGTGTTCTTGTCTTAACAGGACCGTTGTGTTTGGAGGGATGTCTCGGGATATTAGGACATTGGGTCCTATCCAACAATTGTTGCCAACTTTCACGCCAGGCATAAACGATGCGTTTATTCCAGTTTTTACGTCATCACCAAGTACTACGCCAAGTTTTTTTCTGCCACTACACAGTATCCTGTCCTTGATCTTCATCTTGATTGGCTTGCCATCGAAACGATAGTTGGCTATTATGGTTCCTGCACCGAAGTTGCAGTTCTCGCCAATGACGCTGTCGCCTAAGTAGGACAAGTGACCAATATGCGTCTTATCCATAATGATGCTGTTCTTTATTTCGCAAGCGTTCCCGATTCTAACTCTCTGACCAATGCTGGTGTAGGGTCGAATATAGCAATTGGGACCTATATCACTGTCTCTACCGATGAAAGTGGGGCCTTCAACGTAGGTGCCAGAGCGAATTCTTGCCCCGTCTTCAACGACCACCGCACCTATCAGGTGGGTTCCATCTTCGATCTGTCCCTCTCTTTGGGGTTTTATCTTCTCAAGGATCCAGCGGTTGGCTTCAAATAAGTCCCATAGTAGTCCCACATCAAATATCTCGTTGCTTGGAAGCTTAGCGGCAGTGATCTCGTGACCTTCTTCGAGAAGGAGGGAGAGGGAATCTGTTATCTCTAGTTCGCCCCTTGGCGATTGTTTTGTCCGCTTTATTGCCTCGAAGATCTCGTTTGAGAGCACGTAGATGCCTGCATTCGCCAGGTTTGTTGGTGCTTCTTCTCGGTTAGGTTTCTCAATAATACCCTTCACGCGTGAGTCTTCAAGTTCCACTATGCCGTAGTGTTCAGGGTTTTTGACTGGAACTACAGCCATCGTGATTAAGGGTTTTTCCTCTTTGTGTGTTTGAAGTATTCTTTTCACTGCTTTCGTGGTTGTTAGCCAGTCACCGTAGCTTAAGAAAAAGCTCTTCTCCACGTATGGTTCCGCGTATCTTGTTGCGTCCGCAGTTCCTTTGAGTTGCTCTTGGATTACATATGTAAACTTCATTTGGTATTTGGAGCCATCTCCGAGGTATTGTTGAAGTTGTTCTGACATGTAGTTGACAACAAAGACTGCTTCGTTTAGTCCGGCTTGTTTGATTGAGGTTAGCACATGGTCGATGATGGGCTTTCCGCCTACGGGGACTAAGTGTTTTGGACGTGTGAGTGTGATGGGGTGGAGTCTTGTTCCTTTTCCTGCGGCTAGAATGACTGCTTTCATTATTTTGACTCCTTGATGAGTTTCTTAATGTGTTTTGCAGCTTTTCCGATAATGTCTTCTACGTCTTTTTGGGTTTCTGCCTCTGCTGTGATTCGCATGAGCGGTTCAGTTCCGGAGGGTCGCAAGAGGAGCCACCCTTGCTTCATAGCTAACCGTAAACCATCTACCCTCGATTGCTCCTCTACGTTATAGAAGATTTCTGGAAGGGATTTGCAGGCTTCTTCAAGTATCTTAGGTTTGAGGGGGTTCGGGCAGAATATATTTTGCCTCATCAAGGGGTATTTTGGCGCTTCAGAAACGAATTGGGAAAGCTTTTGGTCAGTTTCTTCTAGAGCTTCTAGAAGTAGAATCGATGAGAGAATACCGTCTGGGCAGTAGTGGAAATCAGGATGTATCCAAGCGCCGCACGGTTCTCCTCCAAAAGAAGCGTTATGTTCTCTCATAGCTTCTGCGATACTTACGTCGCCCACTTTGGTTCTAATTACTCTTCCTCCCTCAGCTTCGATCATTTTCTCAATGCACATTGATGCTTCTACATGTGTGACCATGATTTGGAAGTCCTGTTTCTTCATGGCATAGGCAGCGTAGGAAGCGAAGGTTTGATCTGGGAGAGTTATGCGTCCTTTCTCGTCTACAACGATCATTCTGTCTCCGTCTCCATCATAGGCTATTCCTAAGTCAGCTTTCATCTCCTTAACAATGCTGCAGAGAGGTTTAAGGGATTCTTTGTTAGGTTCAGCCCCTCTCCCAGGAAAGTAGCCATCTGGCTGAGCATTTAGCACTAAGGTGTTGCAATTTAGTTGCTGAAATATCCGAGGCGCCAGTTGGCAAGTGGATCCATTCCCAAGGTCTAAGATTATTTTCCACGTTTTTCCAAACGTGATCTTCCTTGTTATCATTTCGACATATTGATCTGTTTTGTCAATTGACAGAGTTCTTCCCATATTCTGCCAGGTTGAACGCTGGAATTCTCTTTTGTCGATTAGTAGTTCTATTTGAGCTTGTTGAGTCTGATTGTACGCTGTTGTGTCTGGATTGTAGAGCTTTAGACCGTTATATTCTGGTGGATTGTGGCTTGCTGTTATCATCACACCGGCAGCTGCCTCTGTTTGTTTTGTGAGATAAGCTAGAACTGGTGTTGGGATCACCCCTTGTTGAAGGGCTGTTGCTCCACAGCTTGTTATACCCGCTGTCAAAGCGTGCTCCAGCATGGGGGAAGTGGTGCGAGTGTCTCTCGCAACTAGAATCTTCTTCGCTTTTGTGAAGGATGCTAGGGCTTGTCCAACCATTAAGATCAGCTGTGGTGTGACAGTGGTGTCGACTCTACCCCTTATACCGCTAGTTCCGAAGAGTTTAGTCAAGCATTTCACTGGCTTTTGATGTTTGCTGTTGAGGTTTATAGTGTTTTTGTGTACTCTTGTGAATTCAGAGAACACGTTGTTACTAATGTTTTGAACCGTTAACTTATATTTTATAGGTTATTAGGATATGCATGCAAGTTATCGCTAAAATAGACATTGACACTTAGCTACGAAGAGGTTATTTTATCTTCACTTTTTCCATTAATAAGTTTAGGTGTTTAAAAGCAGTATCATCAACACCTTTTTTTGTTTCAAGGTATTTTTGCATTTTTTCAATACCTATTAAATCTCTAACAACATCAGTTTCTTTGATTTGTTCCCTTTGGTTATAGCTGGTGAAATTTTGGTATGAATCAGATAGTAATTTGTAATTAAGTTCTTTTCTTAAAAACTGCTTTGCCTTGGGTGGTTTAGGTTTAGTACTCCTTGAATCGGAACTACCGCCTCGGCTTTTGAAGGTGTTCCCAAACGCATCAATGTAAGCAAATAGACTTAAGAAGTCATCAGCTCTTGCTCTGTCTACATTAAATCGTGGGATGCCCAAGTTACAAGCATAAATGAACGCTTCATTCAATGGAACCTTTGGGTTAATTTCCATCAGAATTGCACGAAGATCAGCAACATGGTTGATTAAATCCCTGGTGCCAACATCAATCGCAAAAGCGTTAAATTCTTTATCAAGATAGAACTTAACGAAAGGTTTTGAGAATTTTGGAGGCAAAAGCGGGATAGTGCCTATATACGGTTTAAAATTTTTCATTTCAGCAAGGTCGATTAAACTCTCGAAAAAAGCAACACATTTTGATATTCTTTTGAGAGACCACTTTTTGTTTTCCTTTAACATAGCTGATTTTACCGTGGGGAGAATCAGCGTGTTTTCACTACAGACATACCAATAGTTTGAAAGCGCTTTTGTTACTTCATAAGATGGCACTGAATCAAACATTAGATCAAAGATTGTTAAATTGAGTTTGTTATCCATGAATCGTATTTTTAGGTCTTTAGGTAATACTTGACCTTCCTGAAATGATTCAATTGTTCGCAGATTTATTTTTTTGGTAATCTCATTTATATGTGCGCTAGGTGGTATCGGAGTTTCCAATTTTTTGATACATTTAGTTGGTGTTTCAATAGAAGGAACGTTGATTACATTGATTTTTTTTCTAAGCGTGCCATACTCGTCATCTCTGTCCTCTTCGTGGACTTTGATTTTAGTTGGCATAATTCATATTAACAACAAAAAAGCTTAAATAAGTTAAGGTGTATGGCGGGAAAACTCATGTCACAAATTCTTGATTATGGTCTTGATTCGCCAACAAGAGCATTTCTAGTGTTGGTTTTACACATGGAAGACCGAACAAAACAAAAGGCGATGAATAAACTTCATTTTCAAAAAGCCTTGTACTATTTTGAGAATCTTAAACAGGACAAAGAAATATCATTTTCGAACTTCAAATATGGCGGCGTTTCATTTGAACTTCAGGAGAATATGGAAACCTTAGTAGAATCGGGTCTTGTCACCAAAGTCGGAACCAAATATATGTTGACGCAAGAAGGAGAAGATTTAGCTAAAAAACTTCTTTCGGAATATGATGCTGAAACCCTGCGGAAGCTCAAATACTCAAAGGATTTATTGAATGACTTAAGTGACAAAGAGCTATTGTTTTTCATGTATATGACTTTCAAAGAAACTCAGGAAAACTCTATAGAGTTCAAAAATCTACTGAAAAATAAAGAAAGATGGGTTAAGAATTTGATCCAGAAAGGGCGCATAAATTCTGCAACTGCTGCTCAGTGGCTCGGAATGAGTCAAAGAGACTTTCTTGATTCTTTATCGATTTGATAGTAGATGAAATATATTTTTGATACTTCTGTAGTAATCGTTTTGTTAGAAATCTGCGGTTTAGAAAGCCCGCTTCGAGCATTTTCCGCAAAAAATTCGTTGTATATGCCAAAAAGAGTTAAAGAGGAGTTTTTGGACGGTTGTAAAGTAGATAAAGAAGTAATCAATATTTTTTCTGTTTGTAATCCTGCAATAGATGAAAGTTTGTTAACGTATTTTAATCAAGATTCTAGTTCTGGAGAGTTTTGGACGATTTCTTACTGTTGCAAGAATGATTGTTGTGTTTGTGTGATTGACGAAGGTTTTGGGCGAAACCTCTGCAAATTTCTAGGAATGAAACTTACTGGCTCAGTTGGTATCATAGGGGAGATGAAAAAACAGGGATTCTTATCAAGAGAAAATCTTCTTGAAATTCACAACAAAATTAAAAAAAGTCATTTTTATCTGTCAAAAGAGTTATTAGAAAAACTCGATTCTATTTGCCAATCATCACATCAGACTTAACAGTATCGGTTATTAGACATCATCGTCCAAACTATAGAAAAACCGGTGATAGCTATGCTGAAGATTCGAACGTATCAACCCACAGACAGAAAGCAATGCCGAGATCTGTGGAAAGAACTCACAGTTTGGCATCGCAAGATCTATCAAGATCCAACTATAGGAGGAGAAAACCCTGAACATTACTGCGATGAGCATTTAGCGAAAGTGGGTTCTGAGCGACTCTGGGTTGCAGCCTACGATTCCCAAATAGTTGGCCTCGTCGGATTAGTCGTTGAAGAGAAGGAAGCTGAGATTGAGCCCCTTATAGTCAGCGAGAACTATCGCTGCAAAGGGATAGGTAAGCAACTGCTGAGGATCGCCATCTCAGAAGCCCGCAAGCGCGGAGTGAAGTTCCTAAAGGTGAAGCCAGTCGCGCGTAACGTTCAAGCTATCAAATTCTTCTACAATCAAGGCTTCAAGAACTTGGGTCACATCGATATGTTCCTAGACTTCTGCGACCACAGTTGGAAGCAGGGTCCAAAACTGTTTGAGTGTGAATTTAACTTTTGACGCCTGCGAAGCCCCGACTCTCTGAAGCAAGATATAGATTGAAAGGCTCGTCAGGAACCTGGAAGCTTTACATGATGCGATGTTGTTGTTGTGTTGGAGAGGGGTAAACGTTAAATTGGAAAGCGACTTTGTCATCTGGGACTGAGTCTGTTGTTTCTTTGATTAATGATTGTATGTTCTCTGTTATTGCACTTTTCAGTCGGGTTAGAATCTGCGGCTTTCTCTTTGGTTCGCAGACGTGGGGTTCAGCTTCAATGGTTGAGATTAATCCTTTGGCTAGTCTTATCAACGCCTTTGTTTGGCTTTCTGTCAAATCTTCATCTCTATTCTCCTCAAGTTCATCTATGTACTCCTGAAGAGCCGCAACGGCATCTTCTCCTCGCAAGACTGAAAGTTCGGGCATCTCAAAATACTGCATCCCAACACCAACACGGAATAGATGAAAATTCTATAAATATCGTCCTCTGAATGGCTGAATATTCCCTCTCTCGATATATATGCGCAGAATTGAGCTTCTTGTTGATTCTTAACTATGAAGTAAGGCCAGCACACATATAGCCTTGAAGCTGTCTTCAGCAAGTTCGCGCTTACATCTGTCTTGCTATCGATTTCCTTCAAATGAAACCAAGCAGATCAGGAGAAACTCCTCTAGACTCAAACCTATCTCTCTGCATTTGAGGATGTTCCTCTTGTGCCAAGGTTGTTCCAGAGCTACAACTTCTATTTGCGCCTTGATCGCTTCAAGATCTAACTCCATCAATTGCGTTCGCACACGCTCCAGCAGAACCGCCACTGAATCTACTGCTATCAGCGCTTTGTCAAGTTTACTTTCAGGTTTGAACCCTGTTCTATGATCATGAGCTTTGATTGCGTAAAGACAATGTTCAGGAAGCTTGCCCTTTAACGCTTCAGAAGCAATGATACCATGTTTGTTCATGTTATTTCTGGTTTCATCGATGTCCAAATCATGCAACAAACCGACAAGTTCCCATTCCAGACTGCTCTCGCCTAGTCTTTCAGCAATCTTCTTCATCATAGCCGAGGCAATCAACGCATGAGAAAACTTGGCTGTATTCTTGACGAGTTTAATAGCCTCGTTTTTCGAAATCACAGGGTTCAACCTTGTAGGAGTTTGCACTTAGACGTGTGTGAGTGCAGCCATTTCATCACTAACGTGGGTAGCATATTTCCAGGAATTACTCTTACATGGTTGGGTTTTAGTGCTAGGCATCTTGTTGAGAAGAGAGAGGTCACGCCAAGTCATTCATAATTGTTGCCATGAACTTAGTTCCTTTTATGAAGCCGTCTATAGTGAGGTTCTCATTTGGAGCATGCACCTTTGCATCAGCATGGCTGCAGCCTGCTGACACGACAGGACAACCTAGCAGATTTCGGAATAGATGCATAGGTCCTGAAGCTGCACTTGTGGGATACACGACAGCTCTCTTCTCGTATACTTTTTCTGCAGCTTTTGCCACTATCCCCACAAATGGATCGGTAACAGGGGTTTTTGTTGGTTCAGTAGAGCCATATTGTACCGTTTCAATGTCGCCGAATCCCCTTCTTTTCAGGTGGTTTACCAATTTTTGGAAGATCCCGTCAGGTTTTTGATTTGGCACTAATCTAAAGTCCAACTTTACCATAGCTTCCTTGGGTAACACTGTCTTGGAACGGGGCCCAGTGTAGCCGGTGAGGAATCCGTTGATTGTGCACGTTGGACTGAAAAGCAGTTCTTTCTTAGCTTCATATCCTGTTTTCCCATGGAGGAACTCTTTTAACCCATAGGTCTTCTTGAGTTTTTTTTCCTCAAGCGGCATCTCTTTCAGCAGCTGAAGTTCTTCTTTTGAAGGCTGCTGAACATTATCGTAGAAACCTTCAACCAGTATTTGATCTTCATCATTCTTCATAGTGTTCAGAGCCCAGATAAGACGCCAAGCTGGATTTGGGATTAATGGTGCATTTGCGGAATGAGCATCTCGAATTGCACCTTTAGCTCTCAACTCTACTGACAGAACACCTTTGAGCCCGAGATATATCTCAGGTCGTCCTTCATAGTTCGTTCCACCGAATTCCCAAATGGTCGCATCGTTGGAGAATAGTTCATTGTATTGTTTCATAACAGGCTTGAGATGGGGGCTACCGATTTCTTCTTCACCTTCAACAACGAATTTAACATTCACGGGAATGTCGCCAATTGTCTTTAAGAAGGCTTCTGCAGCTTTTATTCGTGAAACAATGTTCCCTTTGTTGTCAGAGGTTCCTCTACCGTAGATCCTTCCTTCGTGCACCTTGCCGCTGAAAGCGTCAAATTTCCATTCTTCAAGGGGTTCAGGGGGTTGGACATCGTAGTGGTCGTAGAATAGCAATGTCTTCTTTGAATGTTTACTCTTGAGCTCTCCATAAACGACGGGATTCCCATCTTCTTCTGGGAGAAGTCTTGTGGAGAACCCGGTTTCTTGAAGCATACTCTCCACTTTCTCAGCGCATTCCTGCATGCCCTCTCGTTTCGCAGACACGCTGGGCTGTTTCACTAGCTCTGCCAAATCTCGAATGAGGTCCTGCGCGTGTTGATCAATATATCTGTAAACAGCTTTCATGTCCACAGGAATCACTTCCAAAGTAGAGGATTGTTATATTCTTCTTCAAAGAAGATTTCGGGAATCTCTTTTCTTGATCTGGGTTCAGGGGTTTCGTCGGGTATTCCTATAGGCAACATTGTGATGACGTTCATTTCCTGTGGGATCTTGAGCAGTTGTTTCACCTCATCTTCGTTGAAGGCACCGATCCAACATGTACCATAGCCAAGGGCTGTGGCCGCTAGAACCATATGTTCGGTTGCGATCATTGGATCTTTGTCAAACCATCTCTTTGAAATCTCAGGGATACCTACCGCAACTATGATCGCTCCAGCGTCAACTATGAAGATTTGATTGTTTGCTGCCTTTGCTAATGCGCTCTTTCTTTCCCAGTCAGTTACGACTATGAAGCGCCATGGTTGACGGTTGCCCGCAGAGGGTGCTTGCCGAGCTGCGTCAAGTATCATTTTTAGTTTCTCTTTAGGAATGGTTCCAGGCTTGTATTTTCTGATACTTCTTCGGACTTTGATAGCTTCAAAAACGTTCAAATCTCTACCTCCGTTTCAATACATCTGTCTTCTATCTCTACTTTCCTTATTACGTTTTTGAGTGAGAAGTTTTTAGTAAGAGAGTCGTAATAGAGTCCGTGGAAGATGTGAATGGTTGACCAGAAGGACGTAATGGCTTTTCTAAAAGAGAATGATGGTCAAGCATCCCTCGACGAAATCTCTGAAGGGCTAAGGATAGCGAAATACGGACCTGAATCCGCATACGCCATGATGCAATCCTTAAAATCTAGCGGTGTTGTGGAGAGGAAGGGAGAGATGTGGGTTCTCACAACAGAAGCTGAAACACTTGCAGCTGAAGATGCAATAGAAGAGCAGATGGTTACTGCCGTCAAAGGAGAAGGAGACCCCACTTCCGACGTAGACAAGATTGTTCAGGCAATGGCTAGAACCTTAGCTACTGCCATGAAAGAAGCACAAGAACCTGCAGATGAGTGGGAACTAGCCACAAAACCGATGACCACAGAGATTGAACGCAAAGAGAAGACATTGAGTTCCTTTATCTTACGACCAAGCTCTGCGAAAGAAGCAAAAAAAACCCTTATTGCCCTCTCAACGGGAACCTTCATCGACCACATATTTTTTACTCCTGAAGGAAAAACTTTAGGCGGTCTACCTATTGGGGGTCAGTTCGCTCTTACCGGTCTGCCTGGTGCAGGAAAGTCCATCCTCGCAGAGGAAATCGCAGTAAGCGTCTCTTCTGCGGGAAAGAAAGTTCTTTACACAACAGCTGAAGACACTTGGCAGAGTTCTACACCCCGCTTTGACCTCCAATCACGCATGAAACAGAAAGCCGATTACCTCAAAAAGGACTGGAGCAAGATCCAAGAAAACCTCTTCGTATTAGACACAGTTATGCATCCAGAACTGCGCAACTGGAATACTTTCGCTGAAACTTACAGGTATGTCATTGAAAAGGAAAACATCGACCTAGCCATCATCGATTCTGTAACCGTTCTCGAATCATATCGAGGTGCGCTGAAATATCGAGTCATGGAGCTTGCTAGACACAACCAGATGAGGGGAGTAACTTGTATCTACGTAAACCAACGGAGCAGAGAGGCCTGGGACACCTATGAGATGGCTGGAGGCATCGGACTCGCCCACAACCTTGACGGCACAATAATCATCGATTATGGACGTGTCTACTGGCAAGATCAACAGACAGACTTAGAAGTCAAAAGAGGCGAATTCGTCAGGATCGCACGCGTCCTCGACTGCCGAATGTGCGATTTTAAACGAGACAGAATCGCCATCGAGATAACAAAGGAAGGCCTTGTAAGACCCGTAAAACGCTCCCAAAAAACTACAAAATAAAACGATGGACTATAAGTGATTCTGGAGTAATAAAAACGATCACACACGACACTAGTGCATCTTCATAATGCATGTGTACCGCTTAACTAACCCTAAAGGAAATAGCATGCATGCTTCAAATGAAGACATATGACGCTCCGAATGTCACTGCCGGATGGACCGATGTACCATTCTACCTTAAAAGCAATTGGAAGATCAGTCGTCGATACATTGTGCTTCAGAAATCCCTAGCATAGAGAAAGAAGGCTCTAGAAGAAATTCAATCCTTCCAGGAAGGAATATTTTCACAACTTCATGTAGGCATTGGTAAGTGTCAGTAATATGCCTCCACAGTGATTCCCCAAAATGTTTCGAAAGAAAGAACGGTTATGTTGAACGTGCCTGACCCAGTGATATATTCAGTTCCTCTAACAAAGTCAAAAATTGCATCATCGAAATCGGAGGCTGTTGGAGCACCGAACTCAAGGATGTCTTGAGAAGAATCATCACTACGTACATAAAAATAGCATATAGTATGTTCAGAAAGAGTGTCAGGGGAAGCTATCCAGTGTATCTTCCAACGGTCACTTGTGATATGAAAGGAGCTTAGTAATTCATGCCCTGATCCTGAAAATTCCGCTACTTCATGCCAAGTTGGTTTTATAAAGACTGGAAGCAAGATTACGCCTAATACAAGTATGACCGCTATGATTGAGAACGTTAACGTAATTTTCGTGATTCGCTCAGATTGATTCTCACCCATATTACATCATTCTAATTTCCGTCTTCTGACAATAAACCTCTTAGTGCGAAAGTATCCTTTACAGACAAAGTCTAGTTTTTCCATAATTAAGGAGACATGTCAATTTGATAGGATATGGACATTACTACAAGGAGCAACTATCCTGTCAAAAGAAGCGGTTGCGTCGTCGTAATTTTTTTGGCTTCGGAAGCTATTTGAAATTAGGTTCTCCCAATTCTCCTTTCAACGATCCAGGTTACGCACCCTAGCTACGGTAGTATAGTCCGGTTAGAACAGTGGCAAGTGGAGACATCTCAACTTGGGGAGGATTCAAATCTCTCTGAGCTAATAGCCACCCATCAGTTCAAAGGATCTTATCTTAATATCATCTCTTCCTAACTCGTTACATAGAAACTTCTTGACATCTTCCTCCTCAAGATTTGGATTCCCATATTTATCTGTCTTGACCGGAATCCCTGTACGCCTAAGGATGCCCACCTTAGCGGTGTCAACGAATATGTATTGCACCCTTTCAGCAGCAAAAGTGAGCCTTAGCTCAACTGGGGGTCTTGCGAGTGGTGCCAAACCTTGCGCATAGAATATTTCTTGTGGGTGCAACCTAGTCAGCAATTCTTTGAACCTCTCCCATGTAAGGACGCGCTCAACTTTGTTGTTCAACTAATGCCACCTTAAGTTTTCACACTCGCCATTCTTCTGTTTCTTGGAAACAGATGGCGCGTTCGTAGACCAAACCATACAACGGACAGCATCAATGGAACTTCCATTAGGGGGCCTATCACTGTTGCCAGGGCAGCACCCGAATTGAGACCGTAAAGAGTGGTTGCGACTGCGATAGCGACTTCAAAGTGACTGCTTGAACCAATAAGTGTCGTATCTATTGATGTTGCATAGTCCCAATTCGACAACCACGAAACTGAGTATGTTATTGCAATCATTGTAACGTAATGGAGCAGGTTTGGCGCAGCAAGGTAGGCCACCAGAAGCGGATCATTAAGGATTACCTTTCCCTGAAATGAAAACATGACGATCAGAGTAAGACACAAGGCGATGATGGATATCTTACGCACAACTTCAAGATAAGTGGAGTCGAACCACTTCTTCCCTTTTCTTGTAATTAGCAGCTTTCTGGAAACTGCTCCTAAAGATACTGGGAGAGCAATGAAAACGACAACGCTTAAGGCAATCAAATCCCATGGCACCGCTATGCCACTGACACCAAGATAGAAGGCGGATAGAGGAGCATAAAGAGCCACCATCAGCAGAGCATTGATAGACGTGTTTATCAGCCCCTGAGCTAGGTCTCCTTTAGCCAGCAACATCCACCACATAACCATAGCGGTACAGGGAGACATGCCAAGAAGTATGATGCCTGCTCTTTGAATAGGATCTGCAACAAGCATGTTTGCATAGAGCGTCATTATAAGTGGAGCAATTACCCAATTCGCAATTATCGTGAGAAGCATAGGTTTCGGTTTCTTTACAGCCTTCTTAACATCGCCAAAGGCTATGCCCACCACAGTAGGGTACATCATGAAAAATAAGCAGATGCCGATTGGAATGGATAATTGAGCGAATTTCAAAGAATCCAAAAATTCGCCAAAAGCTGGGAGAAACCTTCCTGATAACAGTCCTATGATTATACATGAGGCGATCCAAAGCGTTAGATATTTCTCGAAAATCCCAAGGCTTGCGTCTTTTTTCTCAGTCAATGCCCTGTTTTCTCCGAATAGATATATATTCAAACATTTAAATCTATCAATTTAAATCTTTCTTTTTGGAGTTGTCTTCACAATATGTCTACGGTTTTAGTAGGGAATCCAAGGAAAGCGAAAAGATTTCGGGTTAGTTCTGGTTCTGCGAGACTGTAGAAGACCCATTTCCCCTCTTTTCTATCTTTCACAAATTCAACGTTTTGCAGGATATTTAGGTGGTGAGACGCTGTCGGCTGAGTCAAATCGAGGGCGACTGTAAGCTCGCAGACACACATCTCTCTAACAGAGAGAAGCTTTAGCATTTTCAGCCTCGTCTCATTGGCAAGAGCCTTCAGTAAACGGCTTTTTCTACGAAGAAAATCTGGGGCTGTCAACTGATTAGCAAGCTTTCTTAGTCTCTTCGCGTAGTCTTCTAGGTCTTCCGATGGACGAAGGCCTGAGCAGAGCAATCTTTCAAGCCTTTTGTTGGACTTCTTGACTCGCTTCATCATTCATGCCACATTTGGACACACAATGGAAGGTGTGTCAACGAATAACTTTTGAAAACAGATTTAAATATTTTTATCTACAATGGATACTTCAATTCAATATTTTTAAATATGTCGATTTACAAAGCATCATAGATAAGCCATATCAGACTAAGAGGTCGAAGTAAATGATCAGGGAAGACACGACGAAAAAATCATGCATGTGTACTCAGCGGGACAGGGACACACTACATGCTGCCCAGCCAATCAACGAATCATCTTTGAAAAAGGCAACCTGTGAATGTTGTGGAAATGTGTTCTGGCCGAATTCCGAAAGAGAATACTGCTTCGACTGTAAGGCGAAAGGAAGGAAATAGAGATGGAGGAGCATAGAATAGGTTTTATCTTCTGCGTTTGCACAGGGAAATGTGCTGGCTTCGCTCAGCTGGACATCTGGGACTTCATCAACATCATCCGAACAGAATATCCTGTAGAGTACGGTTTCATCCACCCTATGCTGTGTGATGAAGATGGCGAACGATTCTTGGAAGAATTCCTCAGGCAAGGAAGCAAGTACATCGTGGCTGGTTGCGCCCCAGTAATGCAGAAGAAACTTTTTAGAGATGCTTTCAAGAAGGCAGGACTAGACACCAACAAAGACCTAATTCCTCTAGATGTGAGGAATATGAAACTAAAAGAAGCATTGAACGTCGTAAAAACCGCCTTGAGAGAGGCTGGCAGAGATGTCTAAGGAAACCTACATGGGTGTACTGCGCAAAAAAATACCTTGGATCCCAATAATTGATTATGAAAAATGTGATCTCTGCGACAGTGACCCACAATGCCTAAAATTCTGTCCACACCAAGTATATGCAGTAACTGGGCAGCCGAAGAAATTAGAAATTGAAAACCCGAATAACTGTGTGGTCTTTTGCCGTTCCTGCAGAAAGGTATGCGCTCCCAACGCCTTAAGTTTCCCAGAAAAGAAGGAAGTTCTAGCCTTAATAAAAAAACTCAGAGGTTATTAAATGAATGACTCTATGTCCAAAGACGGGAAAATATTCGTAATTCCGTGTAGCGGAATTGGAAAGGCTCTGGGAACAGTAGGTCGCACAGCCATGTACGAAGTCGTAGAAAAACTGCGACCGAATGAGGCTACCACTGTCTGCCTTCCGTTACTAACAATTGGCGACGAAACAGTCTTAAAACTTGTAAGAAACAACTCTTGCATATCAATTGACGGATGCCCCTTTCAATGTGCTAACAAAAACATAGAGGCGTCCAAGGGCAGGTTAGCAGCCAGCTTCATGGTGACCGATATTTTAAGAGAAAACAGAGATCTGAAACCTGAAGGTGTTGCAGAGCTGGGTCTAAAAGGGCTGAAACTTTCCAAGATATTAGCTCAGAAAATTGCCGAAAAAGTCGATGAAATAAACAGTAGGTGAGTTGAATGGCCATTGTAAAAGATAAAGTCGGGATAGTATCGTGCAGTGGTGAAGACTTTCCTGAGGGAACAATTTCCCGCATCGCTACTCGTATTGTATTAGAAAAGCTGAGACCAAATGATACAGTAACAATTTGTCTTCCTCTGTTTTTGGCAGGAAGTGAAGATGAAAGAGCATTCGCAAGAGTGTTTCCAACCATCGCTGTCGATGGGTGCGATAAAAGATGTGCAGAGGTTGGAACCAAGAAGTACAGCGGCAAACCAGTTGCATCAATTGTCGTTTCAGAAATTATGCAGAAATACCCTCATCTAAAAGCAAGGTCGAGAGACAAACTCGACACCGAAGAAAGGAAACTCGCTCTTAAAGTAGCAGATGAGATAGCAGCTAAAGTAGACGAAATCTTGGGCAGGAAAAAGTTAGGAGGCGCCACTGATTGAGTGAAGAAAGGAAAGTGGTAATTGTCGCTTGCGCAGGAATGGACAAACCACTGGGCTCAATTGGTCGTGCTTCCGTTTTCAAAGTTGTGGAAAATCTGAAACCGGAAGACTCGGTCCTAGTTTGCATTCCGCCCCTTGTTGCTGGTGTCAAGACTCATTCTGAGCTGATTAAGAAATATCCAGTTATTACAGTTGATGGATGCTCTGAACGTTGTGCTACCAAGATCGTTGTAAAGAATGGAGGAAAAATAAGAGGCAGGGTGTTCATTCCCCAAAGTGTTCAAAAGTATAGGTTGAAACCAAAGGCTTCTTCAGATATTGGTCTTGAAGGAGAAAAGCTGGCAGAAAAAATTGCTGATGAAATAGCTTTTTTGGTCAGCAAAATTTTGAGGAAGTGAACGCTTGGAAAAGGAAGACTCTTATCAGCTTAAGGTTCTTAAATGGACTTTCCAAGTGCCAAAAGATCTGCTTTACAACGAAAATGATTGTTGGGCGAAAATAGAGGGAGAAAAAGCAAGAGTCGGAATTACAGATTTCCTCCAAAGCATGGCCACCGACATTATTTTTGTTGAATTCAAGAATGTCGGCACAGAGATTGAACAACTGGACGAAGTAGCCTCGTTTGAGTCAACGAAAACTGTACTTGACTTGATATCGCCTGTGAGTGGCGTTGTAGTTGAGGTTAACGAGAAATTATCAGAGAAACCTGAGCTTGTAAATCAGGATCCATATGGAGAAGGATGGTTCGCTGTTCTGGAAGTCAAAGACTTTGAAAGCGACCGAGAAAATCTTCTAGATGCTCAAAAATACTTTGAAGTATTGAAAAGAAAAGTCGAAGCGGAGAAGGAGAAGCTTGGCAAACGGAAGTGATTTAACTGAACATGTCAGAAGCTGCTAAAGAGATAAAGTCGATCCTTCGACTGGAAGACCCACCCATAGGAGTCAGGCTCTTCAAGCCATCTGAAAACATTCCCTCCAACATTGAATTAGTTGACAAAAAGTCCAGGTATTGCCAGGTCTTAATGCTTACGCGACATGGCGAAACGATTCTCTTGACACCAGAAAAACTGGGTTGTCCTGCAGCTTACATGCATACATGCATTGAAGAAAGCCATTGTCAACCATTCAGACCCAAGAAATTTTATCGGTAACATTGCGAGGGCAAACAATTGCCAAAGAAGGAAAAGAAGAAAAAAAGCTGGAAGGAAAGACAACAGGAGAGACAGACAAGACAGCAACGGGATCAAAAGGCTCATCAAATTCAGAGAGAGGCTAAAAGAAAGTCGAGACAATGGCCTAAAGGCAAAATAATCTTCGGAGTCTGCCTAGTTGCCTTGTTATGTGTAGCTTATGGATCATGGCAATACAACGTTCAACTACCTCCGGCAATTGGTGGCGAAACAAACAGTAACCCTCCACCAACAGGATCAGCCCCGATTTTCTCTCTTAAGGATATAAATGGAACTCAATTCTCTCTAGATCAACTTAGTGGAAAGGTGATTGCCATTCATTTTATGGCTGTAGGCTGCGGTGGACAAATATATCCCATAAATGACCACCAACTCAAACAACTAAAAAATTTATGCAACGACTATTGCGGCAACAAACCTGTCACCGCAGTCACGGTTGTTGTAGCAACATGCCAGACCAGTGACCTTGCACGGATCCGGTCAACCTATGGCATCACTTGGGTATTGGGAAACGACTACGCTGATGGAAAGATGGATATAGTTGACGCCTACGCCTCATATTCAATCATGGATGGAACAATTGTTCTTATAGACAAAACATTCAACGTAGACAAAGTATACACTGAGGCAACAACTACTGAAACTCTGTCTTCAAGAATAAATCAACTTCTAGAGGCTTAATGAAAAATGTTTGAAGAACTCTTAGGATTATTCTTCTTGGGAATTGTAACTTTCCTTTCACCATGTTCAATTGCATTAATATCGGTGTACCTGACGTACGCGGTAGGCATCAGCAAAAGCATACGAAAGGGCTTCATAATTGGTTGCAGTTTCACTATTGCCATGTGTCTAGTTTTCTTTTTTCTCGGCTACGCCATATCCTCTCTTGTTCCCGTAGACCCTGCAAGCTACCGATTTTTCTTCGGTATTTCGGGCGTTCTCCTTCTTCTATTTGGGGTCAATAACCTAGGCCTGTTCAAAAAGGTCAACCTCTCCGCTAATGCTAGCAGTTCTTTTACTGAACAGATTAACGCTCTGAAGCTAAATGCTTTGACTCGATTATCGAAATACAACTATGTAACAGGTTCATTTCTATTCGGAGTCGTCATCTCCCTTGCTTTAGGTCCATGCTCCTTATCATTGGTTCTGCCAGCAATAATTCTAACAATATTCAGTGCGCCAACACCTTATCATGGCGGCCTTCTACTCTTCGCCTTTGGTCTTGGTCATGCTTTACCAGTCATTTTCCTAAGCGTACTGTTAACGACTGCACGCAAGGCAGTAACTGAAAAAACTGCTCTGGCAGGCGAATGGCTAACAAAGATTTTCGGAGCAGCCTTCGTTGTAATTGGTATAGTCATGATTTGCTATGTGGTAGGAGGTTGGTAAAAAATGAAGAGGGAAAAAGTGAAGGTTGAAGTCTTTGTGCCCTTAGGCTCTTGTGTCTGCAATTTCGCGCCACTTATAGAAAAAGTTGGACATGTAACATCGAAGTTCAAAGATTTGGTGGAAGTTCAAACGAAGTCAATGAAGTCACCAGAAGCCTCCAAATATGGGGTCCAAGACATGTGCGTTGTAGTAAACGGAGAAACCAAACTTCATTCAGACTTTGACGAGAAAGAACTTGAAGATGCCATTTTATGCGCGCCCGATCACAAATGAAGCGATAAGAGGTCTCAAATCCAGTGACACACAGGATACGATTTGATCCTATTAAGGTTGCAGACCAATGGCGCACTGTGGAGAAAAAAGGGAGTTTGCGGGAGAAAATCGGGATATATCACCCAGGTGGAGGAGGTAAAAATCTCAGCGACTCCACTACAACAAACCTAGGATGGGTTATACGCAGGCACTTTCGTTTTGCATACGCGTTCGTATTTTCTATCTGAATTCATCAAGCACAATGCTTTTACTGCATATGAGACCGAATTAACTGTAAATGACCCAGTTAGACTCAAAGAATAGTTTTCACCACGTACCTAACCTTGATCCCAATCAAAGGAGAATTTAAAAGTTGAAAAGGATATTAGCTTTGACAGGTTTTTTCGTTGCAGTAGTTTTCTTGACAATTTCTGTGTCTTTGAATTTTCTCTCAATTAACTTAGAGTCTATGCTGGCGTTTTTCAATCAACTAGGCTACATAGTAACCTATATTTCCCTCTTGATCTGCCTCTTCACTGTAATTGCTACTTTCCTATGGTACCCTCGTGTCAGGAAAAAATTTTCTTCGCCAATTAGACATTCTGGATTATCAGTAGTAAAATTAATTTTGGGAACTACAATTCTCATTGTAGTAGTTCAAATCTGTGCAGTGTTTCTATACGCAGATTTCCTGTACCAAATGTCCTTTTACTTGTTTTTTGTCTCTTTAGTAATGTTTGCAATTCGGAACTTGGCGACATTTGGAGGCGCGTATCTTCACAAAAGACGTGAACAGCACGATTTAAGCTCCGATCTCACGAACGGAACACCATTAGTAACCGTGATCATTCCTGCTTATAATGAAGAAAAAGCTATTGGCAAAACTGTTGATTCTCTTCTTAAACTCTCTTACGTCAATAAGGAGATAATTATTGTAGATGATGGGTCCACAGATGGAACCTTTGAAGTCGCAAAAAAGTATGCAAAAAATGACTTCGCCAGAGTAGTTACAAAGCCAAACAATGGAAAGTGGGATGCTCTTAATACAGGAATTAAAGTCGCCAATGGAGAATTCATCGTCTGCATCGATGCTGATACGCTTCTTGACCCAAACGCCATCCAACACCTAATTAAGCATTTTAGTGATCCCAACATTGCCGCAGTAGCAGGAAATGTAAAAGTCGGGAATCGACATGGCCTGTTAACAAAACTTCAAGCACTTGAATATGTTGTTGGAATCAATCTTCACCGAAGAAGCGAAGCGAGTTTACAGAATGTCACAGTTGTGCCCGGACCAATTGGAGCATTTCGAGCATCCGTACTCAAAGAGATTGGCTTGTTTGAAGGGGACACCTTCGCTGAAGACGCGGATATTACGTTCAGGATTTTAAGAGCTGGATACAAAACGGTATTTGAAGCGCGAGCCTTTGGATACACGGAAGCCCCAACATCAATGACCAGCCTTGCGAAACAACGATATAGGTGGTATAGAGGCAGTCTCCAAGTGCTTTCTAAACATAAAGACATGGCCTTCAACACGAAATATGGACGTACTGGCACCTTTGTAATGCCGTGGAGGATTTTCAATGGAATTATCTACCCTTGGTTCATGTTCTTCACCATGATGTGGCTGCTAGTTTTCTGCTTCAATCCGATATCACCCTATACAGTCTATCAGCCGAGAATAGGAGGCGGTCCTCCAGAATGGACACCAGGGCAGTCATCATCGGACAGAGGATCTGGCCCTCCAAACGGCACTACCCAGGTCGGGATAGCAATTGATTTCTTCCAAACAATCCCATACATCTACGTCTTTTGGTTCTTGGCCTTCATTATATTAGAAGTTGCTGTCGCTGCTTATGCGTTATCTCTGGATATCAAAGAAAAGAAGTCCCTACTATTATATGCTGTACTCCACAGACTTTCCTTCCTCTATATACTGGATATTATAAGAATGCTAAGCCAGCTCGAAGAGGCATTTCACTATCCAATGAAATGGGAAAAAATGGAACACCACGGAACAGCAACTATCTAGAAAACAGTGTAACTGCATAGTGGTACCCACATTCAATCATGAGTGCACAGCTGGCTGCACATTCAGTTGTAGGTACAACTACATGCATACATCGACACTCGGAAGAAAAAGTAAAGCCTACAAGAATTCCATTATGAACGTTAGATTCTTTGGATGTTGCAGTAGTACAATAAGTCTGCCTAGCCGAGGCAGTTCAAAGTTCAAGGCTTAAAAAAGGGCTTACTGGTCTCAGGAAGCTGGTACTCTTAAACTGTCTCTGACGCTTTCCATACACCATTTCTATGAATTCAGGGATTACGTAACGAGTAAATTCCTTGGTTGGAGTGCCAAATGTGAGGCCATTACATGCTGAGTCAGCATAGACGAAGAGCTTTTGATTACCATAATAGTACGCAGCTTGATTGGGGAAACCATATTTAGGTTTGTATAGGATCTTGAACGGCCAGAGTTTGCAAGCTAAAGGTTTTGTCTGCTGTAGACCACATAAGGACATGTTGGATGTCCCTCGCAGGAAAATACAAGATCCATCTGCTTTTTTGCCTAGAAAGAACCGGTTAAGGCTAGATGAAGTGTACTCGACTCCGAACTTTTTTACGATGTATAACCATTCAGAGAAATTGAGAACTACACTGTAACCCTTACAGCAGACGCCGCAGGTATTGCATCGCCAATATGAGATCCGTCGCCATGGGACAACCCGCAAAGGTATCTGACAACCTTTCAAACTGAACAGATTGTTTCTGCCCGAAGCTTCTTGAGGTGCTCAACGATCTTCGAGATTTTTCAGTTTCTTGAGGATTTCTTCCACTGCAACTTCAGGCGGGGTGTTAATGTCTTCACATTTGAACTCTACGAAGAGAACTCTGTCTGTGTAATAGGCTAGGAGTGGCTGAGTCTGTTTTTCATACACCCTTAATCTCTCTTCAATCACTTCGACGGTATCGTCAACTCGTTGGTGAAGTTCGCCACCACACTTATCGCAGACTCCCTCCATCCTTGGCTTAAGGAACCTAACATTGTACACTTCTCCACAGTTCTTGCATATTCTTCTGCTAGAGAGACGTTCGATGATAATCCATTTCGGTACAACCAAATTGATTATCACATCAATCTTAACGAAGTCAGTTAAGGCCTTTGCCTGCTCCAGTGTACGGGGATACCCATCCAATATGAAACCCCTTTTAGTATCATCTTCAGATAACCTTTCTCTAAGCACAATTTGCGTTGTTTTGTCCGGAACTAATTCTCCAGCGTTCATGTAACGCTTTATCTCTCTAGCTAGCTCACTATCTATTTCCGTTATCTCTCGGAAAATGTCACCTATTGATATTGCAGGTATACTAAGTTTGGACTGTAATCTTGAGGCGTACGTTCCTTTTCCGGAACCAGGTGGACCGAAGATTATGAGATTCGTTCTCTGTTTCTCTCCTTTTCTGGGTTGCATTTCAAAGAAGATTTAGGGCTTAATAATTAAGCATTACTAATACATCTGCTGTGGCAGACAACACCTTTCTCTGACGGCTTCCCACAATGCAAATATCAAGAGCGATGGAGTCAAAAGGGTTCTATCGTTCATATACATAAACAGTGTGTGACGGGTAGCCGAGCCTTGGGTTTTCGCAGAAGTTATCGGCTTTGACGGGTTTCCACCTTAGTATTTCGTAGTCGTGAGAGACCACTCGGGCGCCGGATTTAAGTTCTTTTTCGAGTTTGGGTCTGATCTTGTCATTTGCACTGGTTGTTAGGTACAGGAAGACTACATCTGCGTGTGTGATGTTAACTTTGAAGAGGTCGCTTTGGACGATTGTTACTCTGTCTTGGATGCCGAGCTCTTGGATGGTAGCTAAGGCTTTCTTAGCTAGATCTTCTCTCATCTCAACGCCTACCGCTCTCGCTCCGAACTCTTGTACTGCCATTATGACGGTACGACCATCTCCTGAGCCTAGATCATAAAAAGCTTCACCTGGTCTGAGGTCAACTGCCTTCAACATGTGTCTAACAACTTGAAGTGGCGACGCAACGAATGGAGCAATGAACAAGGCAGATGTGCTCTCCTTTGGGCTCAGTTATTTCACTCGCCTGTTTTAAGGTTTATTGAAATTTACTATGCTACATACGAAGTGTTCTTTTTAGGTCTGGGTCGCTTTGATTCACCACATTTAAGGCAACTCTGCTGGCAAAGCTCAAGGTATTCTCCTTCGTCTTTGCCAACTATCTCAGAGGCGCGGTGGCAGAGCTCACTCTGTTCGATACAACCTGCTTCTTTGCATAGTTGCGATATAAGATCGCAGCATCTTTGTGTGTCTTCGCGTGTGAAGGCTCCTCGATTCGTTCTTACGATCAAGCATAATTCCCTCGCTAAGACACAGGTTCGCACGTGTTTGAATCTGCTAAGAGCTTTTTTCCTTAGTTGTTTTCTGCTTAGCTCCAATTGGTTTTTCTCCACGTCTAGAGTGTGGTTTCCGAATTTGGCCATTTATGTTTTTAGAAGTCTCAATAACTATGTTTAATCTGGCTTTTGCAATTGACCTGATTTCTTCTTTTTTGTGGCATCATATATGGAAACTTATGTTCTCTCAGTCGGACCAGAACTTTCTTCTCAGCGCGTTTCGCTCAGCTTCAATGACCGACTCAAAAAGTGCGTCGGTGAGCCCTTGATTTCTCAGCAGGACTCCTCTTGCTGCTTTCAACTTCATTCTCCTAGCGGAAAAAACTATGGCAGCTGCCTTTCCCCACTTGGATATGAATTGTGCTGTTTCTTTAGCTTGTTTCTGCATTTTCCGCTCTTCCTTCGTGAGTTTTTCACCTTTTTTCTCTATCAGAGACCTTGCGTGATCTTCATCTGTCCTGAGGAGCCCCAAGGAGCTGGAACCACACGCGGGGCAGATTGGTTTGTCAGGCAGGTCTTTGATTCGTATCATTTCAAGGTAGTCCCAGCATTTAGTGCAGATGAAGGTTCGAACTTCATTCAGTAGCCGTGCTTTTGCTGATTCTAAGAGAATATGTTGCATTCTCTCTGGCGGAATAATGTCTGTTTTCATACTGACGCGTTCGACGCCAACCTTTGCTATAGGAGTTAGATCTCCTTTTGTCTCGACGTTAACGATTGCTATCTCGTCCTTTCGCAGTCTGTCTATTACCTGAAGGAGGTTTTCTAAATCAAGGTCTTTGGTGAACACTTCTTTAAGGGCTTCATCGTAGATGGCGGTGCCTTCAAAACTCTTTAGGAGTTGGGCTAAGCTGATACTGCTGAAGTCTGCCCATTTCTTCAGAGCTCCGAACCTTCTTGCTACATGGATCATCCGACGTTTAAAGAGTCCAGTTTTCACGGTGGTCTTTGTTAAAGCTTCGCGTATTTTTGTGTCAGAGGTCTGTCTCAGTTCGGCTAACAGAGTCATTACCTTCTCCGCCCTTATTGTCCCCATCGTTCGGACAAAAATCCTATAGGGGTCATGTTGAACAGCAACTGCGTGACCGATTTGCTCTGACAAGAGATGTCCAATTAATTGGGCTAATGCACGATTGGTTAGAGAACCAAAATTTGCGTGTATTATCACGAATTCTTCCCAATCTTCAATAGTTACCCGCTTGTCTGTTGGAACGGGATATCCCATTCTCACTTGTTCAAATGTTTCTTGTAGTGCTCGTGATATCGTGTCCTTGTCTGCAGGATATTCTTCAGCTAATATTGCGGTAACTTGTTCAGTAGTCTTTCCATTTGCCATCTCAGACTCAACAAGGTTTCTAATCACACCTACTTCTTGAGACACCGCGAAAGGCACTGGAATCTCTTCTCCAACCCAGCTGGGAATGGCGCCTGTAGGATCGTCAACAGATTTCACATATATATTGTCTCCATATACATGGAGAATCTTCCATGGACTCCCTCGTATAATGAATTTCACACCTGGCTTTCCGTATTCGGCTGTGAATGCTTCATCTAGAACTCCTATTGCAGTGTCTGACGTGTCATCTATGACTATGTGTTGTTTCTCTACAGGTATCATTGAAAGGTTGTCAAAGTAGTACTCGTAAAGTGGCTTGTTTCTTCTTGGCTTGAGAACGGTGAGGTCTTCAAAGGAAACCCAGGCGAGTCGGGGAAACCGTGTGTGCATATAGGATAAAATTTTCTTCACATCTTCCATCGTTAGGTCTTTATAGGGATAGGCTTTGTTGAAGAGTTCCGTGATGTCTCCGAAGAAGAGCCTCCTCCTTTTCATCAGGAGACCCGCAATCTGGTGGGCGAGAACGTCGTAAGGCTTCTCAGGTATGGCAACGGGTTCGAGGGTTTCATGGAATGCCATTCTACCAATCGCGAGAGCCTCTAATGTGTCGTCCGAGTCCATAGTGATTATTATTCCTCTAGCCATCCGTCCAACTCTGTGCCCGCTTCTGCCTACGCGCTGGATCAACCGAGTCACCTGTCTGGGACTCATGTATTGAATAACCATGTCTATTCTGCCAATGTCTATCCCTAGCTCCAGGGAGCTTGTACAGATTAGACCTTTTAGATCTCCATTCTTCAATCCCCTCTCTGCCGCCAACCTTGAAGGCTTAGCGAGGGAGCCATGATGAATAGAGATAGGGAAGTCTATATCCCATATTTTGAAGCGACTCGTCAGCACCTCTGAGATCGAACGAGTATTAGTAAACAATAAGACTGATCTGTATTTCTCAATATATTCCCGTATGAGGCGAATTCTAGCTGCGACTTCTGGATGCGTGTAAAGAGTGGAGGCAAGCTCGGAATCTTGGAAACTTGGCTTTGGGAAGATAATCTTCAGTTCCATCTCCCGTGCAACTGGCACCCTCACTACCTCAACGGGTCTCCCAGAGCCCACCAAGAATTGGGCTACCTTCTCAGGGCTGCCTATGGTAGCTGAGAGCCCTATCATCTGAAAGTCGTGGTTAGTGATAGTCCGCAGTCTTTCGAGAGCAAGAGATAATTGGCTTCCTCGTTTGCTGTCTGCTATCTCATGGACTTCATCGATGACCACCCATTCCACATGTCTTAGATGCTGTCGCAATATCCACCCGGTCAATATGGCCTGCAATGTCTCAGGAGTGGTTATCAAAACGTCGGGGGGACTGCGCCTTTGTCTAGTTCTCTCCTTGGTGTCGGTATCACCATGCCGAACTGCCAACTTTATGTCAAGATTGTTGCACCACCATTGTAGACGTTCAAGCAAGTCACGGTTCAAAGCTCTCAATGGTGTGATGTACAGCACTCTTATTCCAGGACGGCGATCGGATCTTTGAATGAGTATGTTTAGAAGGGGAAGCATCGCTGACTCTGTCTTGCCCGTTGCAGTGGGCGAGATGAGCAATACGTTCTTTCCTTCAAGTATCTTGGGTATTGTCTTCTTTTGAGGCTCTGTTGGCGCATGGAATCCTCTCTCCTCAAGAAGCCTTCGAACTGGCTTCACAAATATGTTGAAAACATTTTCAGGATCAGCTTTCAAGAAGGCCCGGAGTCTCCAAGCGTTGAGAATAGTGAAATCAACGGCTCTAAAAATCTTTCGAGTCTGAATTGCTGCTTTAGTTTAGGGCAGAGCCATCTTTGCAGGTGATCTGTTTAGATGTAGAATGTAGTCGCCAGGTTTCCATCTATCTCCATTTGAGTATTTTTCTATTGTAGAAAACCTCCGGCAGTATTAGGAGGCCAGACATGGCAGCGACTACCACTAGAAGCCACTCTAATGGGTCATCTAGAGGCACGGTTCCGAAGAGCCCAAAGAAGGGCACGATGACTGTTAGGATTGCCGATCCTATGACAGCGATCAGCAAGAACTTGTTAGATCCGAATCCTACTCTGAAAGCGTTGCGCTTCTCAGATCTGCAATTCCACACAACAAACAATTCTTGCAGTGTGGCTCTTGTGAAAGCCATTGTTCTGGCTTGTGCCAACTTTAGAGACGTTAGTTCTCCGGGGAGCATGTAAAATTGCCAGTAGAAGAGTCCTCCGGTAAGGAGGAATTGTGCTGTGAACGTGGCAACGATTGAAGCCAGCCGACCGTACAGCACGCCTTCCTTTGGGTTTCGCGGAGATCGCAGCATAACATCTTTCTCGGGGGGATCCATCGTCAACGCTATTGCTGGTCCGCCATCAGTTACGAGGTTAAGCCACAGGATCATACCTGCAGTTAAGGGAAGTTCCAAACCTAGTATCGCGAAGGTGCCGATGAGAGCTAACTCATCAAAGTTGGATCTCATCAGAAAGAAGGAGAATTTCCTGATGTTGTCGTATATGGTGCGGCCTCCTTCTACTGCGCTAACAATCGTTGCGAAGTTGTCGTCTGCAAGCACCATGTCTGACGCTTCTTTTGTCACGTCTGTCCCGGTTATTCCCATGGCGACGCCGATATCAGCCTGCTTCAGTGCGGGAGCATCGTTGACGCCATCGCCGGTCATGGCGACGATTTCGCCTTTCTTCTTCAATGCTTTGACGATTCGCAGTTTATGTTCAGGCGCGACTCTTGCGTAGACTCTTACTCTGCCAACGATTTTTTCGAATTCCTCATCAGTCATTGAGTCCAGTTCAGTGCCTTCCAGAACAATGTCGTTGGCTTCTCTTTCAATCATTCCTATCTCTTTCGCCACTGCCACTGCAGTAAGCTTATGATCCCCTGTGATCATAACGGTCTTTATTCCTGCTTGTTGGCATATTCTAATCCCCTCCTTTGCCTCTTCTCTTGGCGGATCGATCATTCCCACTAATCCGATGAAAACCAAATCACTTTCTATTTGCTTGTTAATTTCCTCTGTCTTACTGAGTTCACGGAAGTCTTCTGGCTCTATGCTGGATAGTTCCTTGTAGGCTATTCCAAGCACTCTCAGGGCGTCACTGGCCATCTGCTCATTTAACTTCAGAATCTTCTCTTTCTCTTTTTTGGCAAGCTTGTTTGCTTCTCCGTCCTTCAATATATGCGTGCAGCGATTTAGAATGACTTCAGGTGCGCCTTTCATAAAGGCCATCAGCTTCTCTTCAGATATTCTATGGACTGTTGTCATTCGCTTTCTTTCAGAGGTGAAAGGTATCTCATGCACTCGAGGATACTTCTTCTCTAACTCTTTCTTTGTCATCTCTGCCTTTGCAGCTGCTACTATCAGCGCGCCTTCTGTTGTATCACCGAGTATTTTTTCCCCGTCGTATGAAGCATTTGTGCAAACTGCTCCTGCGCCTAAGAGCATGTTCAAGTTCGGGTTTTCTTTTGGATCTACTGGTTTTTTCTTCTTTAGAAACTCTCCTTCTGCTTTGTAGCCGACCCCCGTAACCTCGATTGTGTTGTTGTTGGTGATAATTCTGCGGACAGTCATCTCTCCTTTGGTTAATGTACCAGTTTTGTCGGAGCAGATTACTGTCGTGGCTCCTAAGGTTTCTGCAGAAGCGAGCTTTCTGATTATTGCGTTCCTTCCTGCTAGCTCCCGTGCTCCTAGAGCAAGTGAGATTGTAACTACTGCTGGAAGCCCTTCGGGAACCGCTGAGACTGCCAAGGCGATTGCTGTTAGGAAGCTATCGACTAATTGTCCCGGTCTTGCTGGGTCTAATAGTTCCAGAAGGAAAATTACCACACAGACGACGACGATGATTCCGGCTAGCTTCTTCGCAAAGCTTTGAAGCTTAAGTTTGAGCGGAGTGTCCTCCGTCTCTACGGCTTGAACCATCTCAGCGATTTTGCCGAACTCAGTTTCCATACCTGTAGATGTGACTACTGCTTTTCCTCTGCCGTAAGTTACAAAGGTAGCTGTGAAGAGCATGTTTTTTCTGTCTGCTACAGGCGTATTCTCTTCTACCTTTCCGGTTCTTTTCTCGACTTGTGTAGATTCGCCTGTGAGAATAGCTTCATCGGTTCTTAAGTCTACAACTTCGATGAGTCTGCTGTCTGCTGGAACGCGGTCTCCTGACTCCAGAAGGAGGATGTCTCCCGGTACAACCTCCTTTGCTGGAACCATAACCTCTTTTCCGTTTCTCATCAGTCTGGCTCTTGGGGCGGTGAGTTTTCTCATGGCTTCCATTGCCTTTTCGGATCGATATTCTTGAACGAAACCAACTACGGAGTTGAGAACGACGATGGCTGCAATAGTCATGGCGTCAACGGCTTCTCCGACTAGGAAAGAGATTGCCGTAGCGACTAGGAGCATAATTACAAAGATGTCTTTGAATTGATTTAGCAGGATTGAGAGGGCTGAGGCTCGCTTTCTCTCTTTCAGTTCGTTGAGTCCATACTTCTCAAGTCGCCTTTTAATCTCCTCATCCTTCAAGCCCAATGGGTCTGTTTGCAGCTTCTCGAGAACGTTCTCAACTCTCTCGGAGTACCACATCACACTCATCGTAACACGCCTTGTAACAGCTTTAGCTTTAACGCACATTCTCCTTAAAGTGTTTTCCCGCTCTTAGGTTAGCTATATGCGGCACATTAAATCAGGCTGTGCATATCGCATCAACATTTTTTTGTCCGTTAATTAGCGAATTAGTTGATGCTGTGAAGGATCACTCTCACAAGCTTCTCCAGCGTGAACTACATATCTTCATGCGTAGCTGGTCAGAAGCATTGTGCAGTGACAAATGGATAGAAGCTGATGTGAGAGCGGCGTATCGGATGTGACTACCCCAATCTTATGGTCGGAAACGATGGAAAATCTTTTATGCTCCATGGTAACAAACCATAATCATTGTTACGGAGGAAAACTACGTGTCAAAATGTCCGAAATGTGGCGCTGAAGGCAAGATGAGAAAGACTTGGAAGATGGCTGGACGACCTGACAAACAGGGTAAGAGACTGGAACTTGAGATCGGTCTATATGACTGCCCCAAATGCAGTAAGGCTTTTCGTGTTGTCCTTAACAAGAAAAAGATCTAAGGCGGTAAAACCCTCAAAGCCCCCTGTTCATAAACCAGTCCTGTCTCCCCTTTTTTCTGAACAATTAAAGTCTTTGTAAGGCATTGAGAATTGACAGCTAAGTTTTAAATATGGGACAGTGAACAAACCAACGAAAACGTCGCCGATTCGAAGTTGATGCATTGTCAAGACTCAGAGATCTGCTAGCCAATGAATATGTACGATCCGTCATCTTATTAGTGATAATCATAGTCAGCATTGCTGCCTTCTGGTTTGGGTTGAAAGCTTATCTGATGACTGATTATCCGTTACTTGCTGTGGCTTCTGGAAGCATGGTTCCAACACTGAATGAAGGCGATTTGATCATCGTCCAAGGAATGTTAGACGCAGGCACAATCGTTGCTGAGACGGGTACTGGAGACATTATTGTCTTCTATAAACCAGGAGATCCTGATCAACTTATAGTTCATAGAGCAGTGAAAAAATGGCTAGATGGAGATGTTTGGAAATTTAACACTGAAGGTGACCATAATCCCGGTCCTGACAGTTGGATTGTAGAAGAAACCGATATTGTTGGTAAGGTCGTGTGGACTATTCCGTACCTTGGCCATATTCCATTATTCGTTCACACGAGAAATGGCATGATAATTATAGTGATTTTGATTGTAATCCTAGTTCTCCTCGAATTCGTGATTCCTTCCATAAAGAAAGTGATGGAATCTGAACAGCCCAAAGAGGAATCTGACCTTCTAAGTGTCGAATCCTTATGAGACCAATTTGGACTTGCTATTATCGGTGAGGCGTCCATACCGAGACGCTGGTAATGCGTGAATCAACGTACTATCGACGGAACAAAGTCTACAACGCGTTTAATGCATGCATGCAGAAATGTCGTCTGTTGATACTTGATGGTTATCTTACCGTGGATGATACTCAGAACAACGGGGGTTATACGGAGGATTCCGCAATTGCCGCCTTTATAACCCTTTATATATTAACCTTCTTAATGTATACAGTTTAGGTGCCGAGGATGCCGAAGCTCAAGGCTACCATTAAGATTGAGAATGTGGTTGCTTCAGCAACTCTGAATCAACGTATTGACTTGAATGCTGTTGTAAAGGGATATCCGGGTGTGGAATATCGACCAGAGCAATTCCCCGGTTTAGTTTTTCGGCTTAAGCGACCTAAAACTGCGACCTTGATCTTTAATTCTGGGAAAATGGTTTGCACGGGCGCTAAATCTGCGAAAGAATCCCGAAGAGCCGTTATGAAAGTGGTCAAAGAACTGAAGACAAGCGGCATTATCATCATCAGCAAGCCCGAGTTAAAAATCCAAAACATAGTAGCTTCAGCAAACCTCGGAGGGATGATCGACCTCGAGAAGTCAGCTTATGATCTAAATAAAACCATGTATGAGCCAGAGCAATTCCCTGGGTTGATCTACCGCATGAAGGAACCCAAAGTGGTCATACTTCTCTTCGCAAGCGGAAAACTCGTGTGTACTGGAGCGAAGAAAGAGGAAGACGTCTATGAAGCTGTCGGCAAACTGCACGTAGAACTCGAAGAGAAAGAACTGATATTTTATGAGTAATTAAGATTTTTTGAATAATTTATTCCAAAAGCAATCAAGCCATACATTTGAATTGTTTCCATCCTTATTCGACTGGATAATGCCAAGGGAAAATAACGTATCAAATTAAACATATATAGTGCGATATCACACGTTTGGCTTAAAAATAGAAAGTCTTTTAAGGATTTTGGAACACATATATCGAATGTGTTAATAATGCCCGAAGCACAATTTGAAATATTCCGAGATACTTCTGGCGAATACAGATTTAGGTTAAGAGCACCAAATGGCGAAATAATAACCCATAGTGAAAGCTATAAATCAAAAGATGGCTGCAAGAACGGGATAGCATCAGTCAAAGAGAACGCTCCAAAAGCAATAATTCAAGACCTTACGAAATAGTCTGCGCGCACGCATGCATGCAGAAAAAGATGCGTTCATTTGACTAATACTGATGAGATATTGAAAGCGATTCAAATAGGGGCCATCGTTTCGTAAAGGTTGAATGAGTTGTGGCAATTGAAGAAACTCTGAAAAGAATCGAAAAGAAACTGAAGAAGATAGAAACTGAGCTAAGGGAAATTAGATACCAGATAGCTTCACCAGATAAGGTAGAATTAAAATCACCTATTTCGTTACCAGATCATCTTCGTAAGACTGTGTTAGGACTGATGACAATTGAACACGGAACAGCTAGCGATGTTAGTAAATATACTGGGCGTGCACGAGCAGTAGAAAGTAGCTACCTTAATCAGTTGGAACGTCAGGGCTATTTAACAAGCTTCCGAAAAAGTAAACAGAAAATTTTCTCGATTGAAAACGAGTTGAGAGGCAAGCTGAAAACTTATGATGCACAGTAAGACCTAGATCATAGTCTACTTTTCTCGTTTATCCCCCTTATTGAATGCATGCATACATGCAACTCGGAACTTGAAAACTATATCCATGTAGTCATACATGCAACTCGGAACTTGAAAACTATATCCATGTAGTTGGTGAGATAATTGGTGAAAAGGAGCGAAAGATAGTGAGGAAGTTCGAATTTTGATGCTCACCACGTTTTTATCATGACCAAATGTGTGTGCGCGTGCATGCATGAAAAACTCCTACTTCTTTATAAGAGCGATAAGTTAAAATAGTTTAGAAAAGAAACTTTGTGAGGTGAAATTAGATGTCAAGCTGCGGTTGTGGACCTAAGAAGAGCAAACCTGCACCCGAAGATCCATGTAATTGTGGAAGCGAGAAGAAATACAAAGACTGCTGTGGCAAGTAGCCACACGATGACGCAGGATTTTCCCACAATTTCAACATTTTTTTCTTTCAGTAACACCAAAACAGAGTTTGTTTGATCGTAGCATCGAAAACTGAATTCTACCCTGTCTTCTAAATTATTCTTCAGTCCTCTGTCTCAGGATTTTTTTCAGCTCTTCATCATCTATGACTCCAACCTCATGCAGCATGTTAGCGATCTCGCAAGCTTTCAACAGATAATGGAGCGTTAGGTTTTCCTTCGCTATCTTCTCCTCGCCCCCTTCCTCTCTAACAATAAGAACAACTGCATCGTTCACTATTCCACCTTCCGTCCTTATGGCAGAAGCTGCTTGAATAAGGGATTTCCCTGAAGTAACCAAATCATCTAATAAGAGAACTTTATCCCCTGGAGTCAGCACGCCTTCAACTCTACGTTTTCTTCCATGGTTGCTCTGAGTTGACCGTATATAAATGAAGGGTCGATGGAGATTATAGGCGATGACAGCACCAAAGGGAATTCCTGCCGTGGGAACTCCTGCAACGAGTCTAAAATTTTCAGCTCCAACATTGTCTTCTATCAATTTAACGTAAATATCACATATTCTATGGAAGGCGTCAGGAAAGCTGGGCACCATTCGCAGGTCAATATAGTAGGGGCTGGCTTTTCCACTTGTAAGTCTGAAAGTACCAAACTTCAGCGCGCCAATCTCGAATAATATCTGGCAAAGCTGCTTCTTTGCCGATTCCGAGTCCATGTTATTTCCTCAGTTCTTTTCCAACTATGTATGCATTGCCCCGTTCTGGAATCAAGCTTTTGGTTTTGAGTTTTTCCTTTTTCACGATCCTGCAGAATTCAATCATATCTGTCTTGGATGCCGAGTGGTATGGAACTGCCACTTTAGGGTGGACCAATTTCACAATCTCCACTCCTGCTTCAGGGGATGCACCTGGCGCTATACCTACGGCACAGAAGACAAGATCTGGCTTGTGCTTTTCACAAACATCTTTCATCTCAGCGAAAGGCAAACTGTCTGCAGTGTGGAAAACCGTAACATTCTCTTCACTAGTAATGAGGAATGTGACAGGTGTTTTTGCGAGTTGATGATTGCATATCTCAGCCCTAACCGTTACATCACCAATTTTAGTTTCAGTTCCCGGCTGCATTTCTCGGAGTTTCTCTGGAGGTATTGAGTGTTCAAGTTTCCGTGTGGATGTTGGATCAGCCAACACCTGACAGTCGGTAAGTTCCTGAATCCTTCTCACTAGGAGACCATCCAAGTGGTCGTAATGTTCATGTGTGATAAGGATGGCGTCTAAGGTTGAGAAAGCTTTGGCGCTTACGTCCACAGGATCGATTACTAGATTCCTTGTTGGCGTTCTCAGGCTGACTCCCGCGTAATCGTTAAACCATTTAAAGGCAATTTCGTTCTCTTTGAGAACTACATTCTCTATGGACATAACTGCACTCTACCTTGTACTCGCTGAAAGGAGGTTAAACATGTCTCTAACTAAAAGGATTAGTTGAGGAAAAGTGTGGTGCAACATGCGCCGCGACCATCTTAAATGTTTCCTGAAGGCTGCTTCCTCGTTTGGGAAAAATCGTCTTTTCTTTAATCTCGATCTTTTCTTGGAGGCATTGACCCTCAACCCAATGCTTACAATCTCTCCGTTCGATAATCACCTTGGTCATTGACTCACCTGCGCTCTAATATTCTACGCCAGTGAGATAATAACTCTACCCCCACCAATCAGAATTGAATGTAGAAGCATTCGATTCAGACTTGACCTTCGATACGCTTAAAAGGATTAGTCTTAACTTTCTCCAATCTGGAGTACCAGATCGATGGTTGATGTTTGGCTTCCATATAATAAAACTGAAGTTTGCGCACGAATCCCAACTCGAAGTCTACTCGGCTTAATTGAACCTAAGGAAAAATCAGGAGTTCCCGATGTCAAAAAGGAAATCCTACGGGCGTTGAGAGAGCCTATCGGCGGCAAACCCTTGAGTGACATAGTAAATCCAGGGAACACAATCGCAGTTGTTGTAGATGATTTCACTCGTCCAGCCCCAACTCACCTGATGATAACAGGACTCCTCGAAGAACTCAACAAGCTGGGTGCCAAAGACGAGGACATCACGATAATATTCGGGTGCGGCACTCACAGAGAAGTGAAAGCTAATGAAGCAAAAACACTCTTAGGAGAGGAGATAGTCAGTCGCATCAGAACCATAAGCCACAATTGCCACACCAAAGACCAAGTATACATTGGAACAACAAAAAAATACAGAACAAAGGTCACAATCAACAAAGCCTTCACCGAAGCAGACATACACATCCTCACAGGTGACATTGAAATGCATTACTTCGCCGGATTTGGAGGAGGTAGAAAAAGCGTTCTACCCGCCATCTCCAGCGCCGAAACGATAAGACACAATCACAGAATGATACTGCACCCAAAAGCTCGAACCAGCATCCTAGAAGAAAATCCCATCCACGAAGATATGGTTGAAGCGGCAAAATTAGCAAAGGTTGACTTCATCTTAAACGTCGTGACGAACAGCAAGGGCGAGATTGTAAAAGCTTTCGCGGGAGATCTAGAAGAAGCCTTCTATGAAGGAGTGAAACTCGTAGAAGAGATGTGTAAAGTCTCAATTGATCGTCGCGCAGATATTGCCATAATCAGCCCTGGAGGACACCCAGCAGACATCGACCTCTATCAAGCATACAAAGCGATTGATAACAACTTGAACAGTGTCAAACGTGGTGGCGTTATCATACTAGTAGCAGAATGCGCCGAAGGCTACGGAAACGAAGTCTTCTATGAATGGATGATCAAGTTCAAAGATGTGAAATCAATTGAGAAAGAGATTAAGAGACGCTTTGTCATAGGCGGACATAAAGCATACTATCTATTGAAAGCGCTCCAAAAAAACCGCATATTTCTTGTTTCAACGATGCCTGACTACTACGCAACAAACGTCTTCAAGCTTCGAACTGCAAGAGCACTAAACGATGCCCTGCAGGAAGCCTTCAAAATTGTAGGTAAGAACGCTAAGATCTGGGTAGTCCCCCACGGTCATATAACTCTCACAGAATTTAAGACCTAACTGAACACTACGCGCCACCCATGAAAGTAGAAGCTGAAAGATAAGCGTGAATTTATGCATCAAAATCTCTGGCTCCTATTCTTGGGCTACTATTTGGATATGCGCGGGTGCGGAACGTGTATCTAACATAGAACGAGGCTACTTTACGCGCAGCTTCTCAATCTCGAGAGCGTTTGAAGGTAGAACAAGTATTGATTCAGTTAGTTCCTCTCTGCCAAATCTAACCAATGCTTCTCCTTTCTTATCGGAGTAACGTAGGGTCAAAGCTGCCGCTAATCTTATGGTTATATCAGTTTTCGGGCCTTGGAGCAACGTAATAGGGCTACCGCAATCAGGTACCTCGAAGAGATAATCATCTTTTCCTCTCATTCTCTCAAGCTGCTTGTTTTCCGCTTCATTCCTACCGACGACTATCTTGTTCTTATTGAATCGAAGATGTCTCCCCACCCTGAGTAGATTGATATCTCCAGTTCTAATTCTCTTTTTGTGCTGCAGCAAATCTCTGACTTTAGCCGCGAATTCCTTATAGGTTAAGAGACAGCCACCGGAAGGCGTTGGATATTCCTCAATGCCTAATTGTTCAGCTAATTGCATCTGCCGCTTCCTCGATCGTCCTTTGATATCCAACAGTCTTTCTCTATCAATCCAACCTTGCTTCTCCGCTTCAGTTTCAGGCAGCAACTTGGCTGACAGTGGCCTTAAGATCCTCCCTTCCAGACCTGCCTCCTCTTCAGTGATCCTTAAGGCCTTTATGTTTTGGGACATTGGTCTTTCGTTGAGGACCTCTCCAGTGATTATGAAATCGGCTTGGATCTTCTCTGCGAAGATCTTAGCTTTCTTGAACATGAAGATTCTGCAGTCGATGCAAGGGTTCATGTTCTTTCCATACCCATATTTGGGGTTTCGAAGAATCTTGAAATATTGATTGCCTACATTAATTGTTTTTAGGGGAATGTCTAATTGTTTCACTGCAGCGTATATGTTGCCCTCTTCGCAGAGAGAGAATGGACTTGTGAAGTTAACACCTACAATGTTTACTCCTTGACTCTGAACTAGTTTGACTGCTAATGTACTGTCCAGCCCACCTGAAAGTAACCCAAGAGCTTTCATGTTCAACCTTCTACTCTTGAAATCAAAGCGCGAACTGATAAATCTATAGCGTACAGAAAGCGTCATACATGAGTCTTTAGACTCTGCAGAGCCTTCTCCAGCAGACACGCCAAAAAACTTAACTTCCATATGTTGCGCCTAGCTACTATCAAGGTAGCAACACATGCAGACTGCTTTAACCTTACGACCATTCAGAACGGACGACCTTGAAGAAGTTATGAGCATAAATCGTGCTTGCCTACCTGAAAACTACTCTCCGTATTTTTTCATACATCTTTTTGAACGTTATCCTTTTACCTTTATTGTAGCTGAGCAAGAAAAAAGCCTCACAGGCTACATAATGTGCAGAATTGAAACAGGCTTCTCAAGTTTCAGCCTGCTTGGCCTCTCCAAGAAAGGACACGTTGTTTCCATTGCAGTATTACCAAAGTTTCAACACAAGGGCATTGGAAGCGCCCTGATGAAGGAAACAATGAAAAATATGCGGCTATACAAAGCGAAAGAATGCTACTTGGAAGTGAGAACCAGCAACCTTTCAGCAGTAGGCATGTACAAGAAGTTGGGATTTGACATAGTTCGGACAATACGCAGGTACTATGCTGACGGGGAAAGCGCCTATGTCATGGCTAAGAAGCTAAGTGTGCGCTCACCTTAAGTGTTGACACAACCCAGAAATAGCTGAGTCACAGGAAATGTCGGATGGAAATGTGAAAGCTCAACATATGATGGTTGAGTTAAAAGCCAGAGTAAACGAATTAACTTCTGCTCGAAGCAGACTAAATCAGCTTAAAGCTGAAGCCATAGGTGTCTTACACCAGATAGATACATATTACATTGTTCCTAAAGGTCGGTTGAAACTTCGGGAGATAGTTGGGGAAACTGATGCCGAACTAATCTATTATGAGAGAGAAGATATCCCGGTTCCAAAGAGGAGCTCAGTCTTCATATTGAGGATCCCACAACCTCACGCCTTTAAAAGGATTATCACCAAGATATTGAAGATTAAAGTGATAGTAGACAAGGTTAGAGAAATCTTTCGTTTTGAGGGCGTTCAAATTCATCTAGACAAAGTCAAGAGCTTAGGATACTTCATTGAGTTTGAACGCATAACTTCGGCGAATTCAGAGCAACAGAAAGACGACATATCAAAGATCGAAAGACTTATTAGCGAACTGAACATTGCTCCTGGAGACTTAGTAGAACTCTCCTACAGTGACTTAGTGTAATTCTTAAGCAAATACTCTTCTCGTTCGTTCATCCAATTCAGGAGTTGTAGCATGCTCCTAGCGAATCCCAGAAAACCTCCAATTGCAAAAATTGAGAGAAAGAAACGTAAGTCAATCATCAGACTAAACTCATCAAGAGAAGCATTGATCACTCCCATGTCTAAAACTTGAATGATGTAAGCGACGATCAACAGAGAATTAACTATGTTGAAGATATGTTGGAAGATTGAGCCTTGTGTCAACTCAATGGCAAAGATGAAAAAGATGTATATGGCTAAGAATGCGATTGAGAGGGGTTGAACGTCGGCAAATCCTTCAAAGGGAGCTACGATCATCGAGAAGATTGAGAAGAGTATGTAGACGACAGCCGATTTAAATGTAGCTTTGCCCAACCGGAGGAATATCTTCTTTTTGTTGAATCTGTTTACTTTTTCATTTACTGGCTTATTCATAATCTATCACGATAGGACCATAATTGAACATTGAGGTTTCAATGTAGAAGTGGACTTGTTCAATGTCATCAATCAAGGTTGCGTTGACTACTGTTTCTAGTTGCCCGTTATAGTTAGTTCCAGGGGGTACGTCCATCGAAACGGATCCTTCCCCTATTACCTGATGTGAATTGTCTATGATCTCAACACGAATTACTCCTGTTACGCTGATGTAGGGTGAGTGGTTTTCAAAGCTGATTGGTATAATTACTCCGAAGTGAGTAAGGTTATACATGTTGGCAGTCGGATCACCTGTTGTGAAGTTGAATAAGGGTGCGCCCCAAGGTATGGTTGTGTTTGTTTCGAGTGAAAATGGAACAAGATTAGCGTAGCTCAGTTGGGCTGAACCAAGCAGGGTGAAGTTTGAGTCGTTGAAGAGGTAGTCCATATTTGCCATGATTTCGTCCAGCGGTAAGCTAATGTTATGGAGAATTGTTGTGTTATTCTGAGGAGGAATCTGTGACACGTAGGTAGTTGCTTTTGAAATTTGGCTGTTCTCATTATCTAATAATTGTGTTGTTATGTTTAGATCAGCTATGTTGTAGTAACCTTCATTTCCAAGTATTATGGGTAGCATTATGTTTAGATCTTCTTCTGTCATGTAGGTTGTTGGCTCTTCAAAGCTTATTCGGATTAGGGTGACTGAGTAGACGCAGGTTATTGTGATGGCGAGGGCTATTATCCAAAAAAATCGTGTGACCCAACTCATAGCCCGCAGTGATATTTTCATCTATATTTACTCTTCCCCTTGGTTTTGGGGTGGAATTAGAATTGCTTGGGGTTCACCTAGTTTGGGTTCGGGAGTAAGTTGGGTCTTGGGTTCCGATGGGACCTGTTTACGTGCGCGTTTCGCTTGTGGTCTTGGCTGTGCTGTATTCACTGTCTTGGCAATGGAAATGTATCTGTGGGTCACCAGTGGTATTCCTCTTACTGTGAGTAGGGATCCTATCCATCCCATTATACCTAGGTACATTAGATGTATGCTCGCTTGGATGAGAGGTGCTAGAGCTTGCCCAAAGACTCTTGCCAAGTCACTGGATGCAATTATGCTGAGAGGGTTTTGAAGAAAGAGATAGGCGTTTATGAAGGTGAAGACTAAGAGAGCTACGCCTACGAACAGTATAATGATGCCTGTTAGTTGAGGTTTATTCTTAATATTTAGTTGCATATGTGTGCATTCTCCTCTATTTTTATGTGGGTATGATTGTCGTGCTGTATTAAATCTTCTGTATTAATAAACAGTATTTCTTTACATATTTCAAACTGAAGATTCGAACTAAACCACGCCTTGACACGTACGCGTCCACAGTTTGAAATCCTAATACAAGGCCATAATCTTTAGTTTTAAAGATGCATCGTAGGTCTTCTCTTTTGATAAAATCCAGGAACATCTGCTGCATCAGCTATTTACACCCTACCTTCAACTGTGAGAAGAAAGTCTATAAGGCTCCACTCCGTCATTTATAACGGGGTTTGGGCAGAAAGGATACAATGTAGTTCATGGTTGGAGGATGGGACATAGCCCAAGGGAGAAAGGAGATCGCCTGAAAAGATTTTCCTCCAACCAATCATCTAGAGCAGAGTTCTAGAACTAAGTTCTATTTATCATTTGAGTAGAACCAAGTTCAAATCGCTCCAAGATAGAATTGAAATAGCTAAGAGAAAATTTACGCTAAGAAGGCATATCCCTAACTTTGGTTTCCACCTATGCTCACGCCTTTTCAAAGTTCACATAAAGATGTCTAGGTTGCGAAGCTGATCGTGCTGAAAGTTAAATCATTGAGTTGACAGGGAAGTAGAAAGAGTGCTAAAAATTTTTGTTGAGACACCATTCTCGTATCCTCTACGATTGACTCGTAGAATCTTCCTGTGATTTAATTGCTAAAACATGAATTTTCGGTACGCAAGTATTATAAAATCAGAGCATAAAAATAGGTTATACATCAAAAAAAACAACTCAAATAAAGAGATATTGACAGCCTGAGAGTTCACATAAGAATAGGAAGTATCCCTTTGTCAAGCTCTGGAGGAATCTTTGAGAAAACTGTTCGTGGTCACGTTAAAGAATCTAAGGTCTCAAATGTTAGCAAAGGCGCTGAGACTCTACATTCAAAGATCTTTTTAAAGGCCATGCCCCTTCGAAAACTCTCAGATTTAGATAAGATCAAGCGTGAAGTAAAGTCAGGTAACATTCTCATCATAAAGGTAAGTCCCCTCGCAAGCAAGAGTGTTGAAGACATCAAGACAGCAGTTAACGAGTTGTGTAGCTTCGCAGAATCCGTGGAGGGTGATATTGCCAGGTTGGGAGAGGAAAGGATAGTGGTCACTCCTTCTGGAGTGCATATATGGCGAGAAAAGGCGGCTTCACAACAAGAAGAGGTTACTACCGCAGCCTAACCGTCTCTAAGATTTCAGGGGCTACAGCGTCAATTTTGAATCTACTTCTCAAGAAATGGGTTACGCTTAGACATTTCGATCTTTCACCGTGACAGACTACAACTTTTTCAGGCCGTGGAGTAACGCGGCGGATGTAGTTGATTATCTGCCTCCTGTCTGAATGTCCGGAAAAGCCTTCGATTGATTCGACCTGAAGTTTAACCTTTATTACTTCCATCTTACCTTCGTTGTTGAAGAGAGATGCCTCGCCTAATCCTTTCTGCACGCGACTACCTAATGTGCCTTCGATTTGGTAGCTGACGAATATAATTGTGTTCAGTTCATCGTGAGCTAGTCGCTTGAAATAATCTATGATTGGCCCTCCTTCAAGCATACCGGCTGTTGCCATGATAATACTTGGTTCGCCTTCAACAATCTCATCTCTTGCGCTTGGGTGCTCAACTATTGTGAAGTAGTCGGATTGAAACGGGTTTATTCCTTCATGCAGGATGCTGTTTCGAACATTCCTCGCCAGATACTCAGGGTACGCTGTGTGAATTGCTGTGGCTTCTGAGATCATTCCCTCGATGAAAACTGGAGCTTCTCTCATCAGCCCCCTTTTCATGTATCCGTCAATTATCAACATTATTTCTTGAGCACGACCTACAGCTGGCACTGGAATCATAACCTTTCCACCGCGGTCTAAAGTCTCGTTAATTACTGTGGAGAGTTTCTCTTCAGCGACTACTCTTGAGGGCATCACATCGTAGGGTGCGCCATATGTGCTCTCTGTAATGATTGTTTCTACTCGCGGGAAATCTGTGCTGGCTGCTTCGAGAAGTGTTGTTTTTCCATACTTGTAGTCGCCTGTGAACACTAGATTGTGCAAACCTTCTCCAATGTGTAAGTGGACGACTGACGATCCTAGGATGTGGCCAGCGTTGCGGAGGGTTAGACGTATGTCTGGGGAGATATCTGTAACTGCTCCGTAGCGGAGGGGGAGGGTGTGGAGGACGCAGGAACGGACGTCTTTTTGGTCATAAGGGGCGATGAAGCCTTGCTTGTCTGCAACATCAAGATAATCGAGTTGCAGTAGAGTCATCAAGTTTGAAGTTGGATCTGAACAGTAGACTGGACCGTCATAGCCATATTTGAATAGGAAGGGAAGGAAACCACAATGGTCGAGGTGTGCATGGGTTATTACTACAGCATCAAGGGTGTCGATGTCGAATTGGGGGACATCTAAACGAGGAAAGGCGTCAAGGGGATTTACTGAGCCCGGGTTTATTCCACAGTCTAGAAGCACCTGACTTTCTCTTGTTTGCAGCAGAATTGCTGAGCGCCCAACTTGGCGGAATCCTCCCAAGGCTGAGATTCTCACGTCGCCTGCTTCATGGATTGTTGGACGGAAGATTCTCTCTCCTATGTTTCGCAGCACTCTTCCCCGTTCTTTGCTCTCTGAGTGAAGATAATAGCGCATGTGACTGATTATCTTTGATGGAATTGCGGAACTTCTCAAAATCCGGGGACGCCATTTGGTTTCTCTCACGATTTCTTGAAGTACAGCCCCATTCTTCCCTATCACCAAACCTGGTTTCTTGGCGTCTATTATGACTTCACCTAAGCTTGGATCGAAGCTTATGCTCGTGATCTCAGCCTCTTTGGGCACGGTTTCTTTTACAAACTTCTTTGTCTCTTCCTCTGACACTCTCACGGAAGGATCTGATCTTATAACAATTCTCTTGCGGATTAAGCTGACTATATCTGCGATAATGGAGCTCTGATCGATGAGGACTTCTGGTCGTTTTGTGTAAACTGCTAAGGCTGGACCTTCAAACTCTATTCGAGTAATTTCTGCGCTTGCAGGGATCTTTTGTAGAACAATTTGGCTTACTTCTCGTTTGCTCTTATCGACTGCGGTCACTCTTTTCTCCTCAACTCAGATGTCGTCTCCGCTATGCTTGCTTTTTCGTCGTCAGCTAATTCACGGTATCCATTCTTGTCTATAATCGCTATATCGAAACTGTCACCACTTGCGGTGTTTCTCTTCATAGCTGCTTTTAGGGCGTGAACTACGACTGGCAGCATCTCAGCTGTTGGCATTCCTTCTTGATATTTATCTTCGAGTACCCCATACGCAACTGGAGACCCTGAACCGGTAGCGACACATTTCTCTTCCACTAGACTACCGAGGGGGTCTAGCGAGAATACGTGAGAGCCTGAATTATCGATCCCGCCAACGACTATTTGAGCGATTAAGGGGTAGTAGCGTGAGGAGAAGAGAAGATTTGAGAGTAGCCTAGAGGCAGATTTTATTGGAATTGGTCTTCTGAAGTCTATCTTGTAAAGTCGAGCATTCACGATAATTATGTCAACAAGTCTTTGCGCGTCTGCGACACTTCCAGATATGGTCATAGCAACATGATCGTCTATTTTGTAGATCTTCTTCCCTTTCTTGTGGGCAATGAACGTGCCCATTGTTACCCTGGTGTCAGATGAGAGAATTATTCCGTCGTTGCAGACTACACCTATAGTGGTAGTTCCTTTATAGACTAGTGGATTTGATGTTTCACGCATTTCCATGTCTCCTGGAAAACTTAAAACTCTGTTTGCGATTGTCCTTCAAAAGAAGGCAGTCGAACTATACTTGACCGACTAGTTTAAAAAGATTTCGTGACCATTACTATCGGTTGGAGACTCCTTGCAACTCAGTCGAAACGTGATTGCTTTGACTTCGCATGTTCATCGGATGCAGCTTCCTCGGGAAGTCATCGTGGGAAAGGGAACTTTAAGTCAAGTAGTTCCGGTCTGTAAAAAGTTAGGGTTCTCGAAATCTGCCTTTGTAGTCACAGGAGTTAACACCTACAGAATTGTAGGTCACAAGATCATTGACCTACTGGAAGATTCTGGAATAAGTGCTAATCATTTGATTGTTTCATCTTCCAAAATGGCGGAAGTGAACTCCGTCAGAGAGAGAATTGTAGAATTGAATCCTCAAGTTGTTTTAGGTGTAGGAGGAGGCACAAAGATTGATGTTGCCAAGCTCAGTGCTGCTCATCAGTATCTCCCTTTCATCAGTGTGCCTACAACTGCGTCCCACGATGGGATCGCAAGCCCTTTGGCGTCGATAAAGGGTTCTGAGAAACCCTACTCTATTATGGCTCAAGCACCTATGGCAATAATTGCGGACACAAGTATCATTGTCAAAGCGTCTCATCGCTATTCAGCAAGCGGATGTGGTGACATCCTTGCCAAGTTCACCGCAGTCCAAGATTGGCTTCTTGCTCACAAGGCAAAGAATGAATATTATGGTGAATATGCAGCGAGCTTGGCTCTTATGAGTGCTAAGCTTGTCTCAAGAAACGCGGACTTGATCAAACCAGAGAATGAAGAAGGTTTGAGAGTTCTAATGGAAGCCCTAATAAGCTGTGGTGTTGCAATGAGCATAGCAGGCAGTAGTAGACCCAGTAGCGGCTCAGAACACCTATTCAATCATGCACTGCATTCAATAGCTTCCGGTCATGCGCTGCATGGAGAAGTAGTAGGCGTAGGTACCATAATGATGGCGTACCTCCACAACATGAATTGGGAGCGCATCAAGTCCAAACTGGAAAAGGTTGGTGCCCCAACAACAGCTGAAGAATTGGAAGTAGGATCTCAAGATATCGTCGACGCATTATTGATGGCTAGAACCATTCGGTCAGAGCGATACACGATCTTGGATGAGAAGAAATTAACGCACAGATCAGCTAAGACCCTCGCAAAGAAGACTGGAGTGATATAGAGGGATCTACTTCGGATTTTGAGCCTTTCTTAGTGGTTTCTTCTTGGCAACTGGTTTCTTCTTCGTCGGGGTTTTCTTTGTTGAGGTTCTCTTCGCCTTGGTCTTTTTTGTTGATGTTTTCTTCGGTGCCTCTTCCTTCTTGGGGGCTAAGTATGTTTCAACGAATTCGATCTTCTTGATTGCAGGGAAGAAACGTTGTATGTCCGTGGTTATCCCCCTCTTCGCTATTTGAAGCCCCTCTATGTAGAACGCTTCTTCTGGAACGCGCAGAACCACATTATCCTTTTCGAGATCTAGCTTGAATTTGCCGATTTCTAATAGGGGTATTCTTCGGTGGATTAGGGCGTGAATTTTGTCTTCCCGTGTTCGAAGTTTTTTCTTAGCTGTCACTTCGTATACTAGGGTCTTGCCTGCTAGTGGTGGGTTGAAGTCTAGCTGTACTCTGCCGGCTCCCATCGTTCTTATTATAGCTAGCTTCTTGTCGTATTCGATCTGCATTCCTAGTTTTGGTGTTATTCCTTTGTCTCTGAGCCGACGTAGCGATACCATTCTAAGTTTCTCTGGGTCCCTTGGACCAAAAGCCTTGTCAGGAGGGACCTCAATTGTCTTAGGCTTGTTCAATAACAGAGATGGTAAGTTGTCATCTAGAACCTTGAGTACCCAACCTTCACCGATAACTACTAGCTTTGGCTCGTAGATCTCTCCTTCTTTATGGAAGCCTTCGCTTCTTGCCACGTCTTCTTGAGTTGTGTCAAAGATCTTGCCTGTCTCTTTCACTTTGGCTGTGTGTTCTATGAGTAGGAAATTTCCTTCTTTAAAGGGCAACTAGTTCACCTTTCACTTGGCAGTACATGCTTATTGTGAGTGTACTATTGCAGTGAGGACTGCTTTTAAGCATTGCTTGATGTTTCTTGTCTGTCTTTAGTGTACTCCTTTTGTTAGTTATTATGCGGGAGGGGTGTGAAGAATATTAAGTAGTTGATAAGATTCTTGTTCATGCTTGCTAGTTTGGGAATAGCTGTTTTTCTAACTGTTTGTTTAGCTTTCTTTTGGGATGTGAACCTGTACAATCTGCGAAGGCATTCAACTGAGAGAAGGGGTGAGGAGTACAGGGCTGAAGTGGACAGACCTGGAGGAGTTGCAGTCATGTTGGCGGCCTTTGGGACTGGTGTCTTCTTTTTAGAGTCAGGGCTTTACATTGTCTTAGCCTTCATGGATCACTTCTGGATTCTTGGAAACTCAGTTTTTCAGCTTCGATTCTCCTTTGATTCTCAAGTTCAGCTTTCAGGTATTGTAGTCACAGGTTTTGGCTATGCCTTGTTTATTTGGAGTGTTCTAGCACGCGGTAAGTTTGCTACTTCTTGGGAGATGCCTCAGAATCAAGAGCTTGTGACTTGGGGTCCTTACAGGTACGTACGTCACCCTTCGTATCTAGCTTATTTCATCTTGTTCACAGGTTTTTTTCTAATAGTCCTCAACTTGTTGGCGGCGATACCGCTTGTGGCGATTCCAGGCTACGTGGGGCTTGTGAATAGGGAGGAGGAACTGTTGACCAGAAGGTTTGGGGTAGAGTATTTGAAATACCGACGCAAGACTGGAAGACTTCTCCCGAGAAGAAAAACCTAGACATTTCAGTTCAGCCTCACCTTCATGTGAGATTGACTAGCGTGTCCACGACAAATACTTATTTTACTCTGTGAGATTGACATGTAAGAATGCATACGTAAGACTTGATGTTGTTTGGGTTCCCATAACGCATACGCTTCTTTCAAGCATATTTGTTCTAGAAGATGAAGTTGAACAGTTGATGTTTCCCGCTTGTGAAATAAAGCAAGTTGTTTGACGATTGTATTGCTTGCCAAGTGAAGTCATACTTATGTCCATGTCTTCCTCCAAGCTGACTATTTCAACTTGAACCGTTGCTATGAGGGTGATTATTGCTGTGTTGAGGATGGCGAATACTCCGACTGCCGAGATTGTGTTTCCTCTGAGTGGTGACATGTAGATAGAAATGCCTAGGACTATCATAATGATGACGCTTAGCACCACACGCTTGTTGGTTGATAATAGTCGTTTTGCCAAGGAGACTTCGAACCTGTCTTTCCAGCTTGTCATGGTTTCCGTTTGAGTTTCTTAGGCACATTCAAAACTTTAACGATGTTTTGTGAAGTAATGCCGTATAATGGGTTGCCTAGAGAATCAAAATTGTCGCGACTCCTGACAACGTTGATGAGGACGAGCTTAACCTTCAATGTTGAACCATCTGCCAGTTTGTAACTGTTCCACTCTTCCTTTTCGTTTTCAAAGTCTACTTCTTCTCCTTCTGGCAAGTCAATTTTAGATTGCATACTTTGCTTCTCCATGTTATGGAAATTTTCAACATAGAACTAATATTACTATTATGTCACATTCAGAATTGGAATTACGCTATTAGATGGTTCCTGAAAGATTTTCAGGAGCGTAAGCGAAGATTCCGTTCGTAGGTGGCGCGTCAAGAGAAGCCACCAATCTACTCGCTTTCTTTCAGCCATTCCGGAATTATTACCGCACGAACCAGCTCTTGAACGCCAATTCCCCTCTTTTCAGCGTCTCTCTTCAGTTTTTGATAAATGTTTTTGTTCAAAGTCTGTCTTTGCGGCGGATTTCTGCGGGAAAGTATCAAGTAAGATGCGGAGAGGAGATTTATGACTACAACGCAGCCAAGCAGACCTAAGATTAGCCATTCGATAGTCCAATACGGTGCAGCCCATTGATAACTGAACTGCAAACCGTAGTCGTACAGTTGACCGTGAATCATCTCGTCTATTTGGAACAACAGCACGATTGTCGCTACCAAGAAAGTGGTTGCGATGGCGTGGGTCAAGAGTAGAATCTTCAGACTCAGCTTTAACTTCAAGTAGACCACTGGCATCCTCAGACGCGCAAACAGAGGTGTGGCAGTTTACTAGAAAAGATTTGTTTGATATTCGGAATCTGAATGAGCCGCTTCTAATCTTGTGGAAGATTTGCGATCGTCTGTCTCATGTTCTGCGCTGAATCTTCAGGGGGTACAACGTTGATGTATATCCCAGTGGATTTCTCAAATCCAGCCCAAATTGTGAGTTTCGGATAGACTTCTAGGTGCCAATGGTAGAGTTTTTTTGTTTCTTTGTTGGGTGCCATGTGAAATCCGAAGTTATAGGGAGGATCGTTCAGAAGGGAGTTTAGTCCACCTAAACAGGTTTTCAAGGCGTTGGCTAGATCTTCTACTGTTTTGTGTTGTAGTTCGAGAAGTGTTCCTTGGTGCTCTTTTGGGATTATCCAAAATTCGAAGGGGTGAACTGCAGCCCAAGGGGCAAAGGCTATGAAGCTTTCGTTTTCCCATATGAATCTTGGACTATTCTTTTCTTTCTGGATTACTTCACAGAGAATGCAGTTTCCGCTCTCTTTATGGAACTTTTTACATGCTTCCAACTCATTGTGTGGAGTTGGAGGTATGGTCGGGGTGGCGATTATTTGGCTGTGGGTGTGGGATAGTGAAGCTCCTGCGTCTAAACCATGGTTTCGAAAGATAGAAACGTATTTGACATATGGTTTTTTGAGGAGTATCCTCAACCGGTCGGAGTATCCATTGATTACGTGAATTAGCTGGGAAATTCTTGCGACTCCAGGGTGTTCATTGTGGATTGGAGATTCAACTAGAACTTCGTGGTGTCCAACTGCCTTTCCTGTTTTGAAACTTTCACCTCTCTCTGGAGGGGAGAAGGCGGAATACAAGTTGGGTACGCAGCGGATCAACCAGCCTTGATGGCGTGTACCATTTGTGTCCGCCTTTTTTATGATACCTCCATCGCCTTTCAAGTAGACGAGGACGGCTGGCGGTGTCTTTCGCTCATTCCCAGGACAGAAGGGGCAGGAGATGTCTCTATTTGAGGTCGATTTTTTTTTTTGGGTGAAATCCGTTGGTCTGCGTCCTCTGTGGGTTGCTATGACAACCCACCTGTCAAGAAGGTAGTCTTTACGGATATCGTTGAGCAAAATGCTACATCCTATCGTCTACTCAGCTCTTTACTATAGAAGCAGGTTAGTTGGTTTCTTCTTTGACCACTTCGGAGTAAGTTTCAAGGGTCTTCTTGGCGATTGCGTCCCAAGTGAACTCGGAGAGGACGCGTTTCCTACCATTTTTGCCAAGCTCATATTTTCTGTCAGGGTTTTGCAGGCTGCTTACAATCCCCCAAGCGATGTCTACTGGGTCACTAGGATTGACGTGGAAGCCGCATTGTTCTGTGCCACTGGAGATCACGATTTCTCTCATGCCACTGATTCCACTAGCTCCTACAACAACAGGTTTCTCCATGCTCATGGCTTCTAGGGCAACGATTCCGAAGGGTTCGTAGAGGCTTGGGAATACAGCAAGGTCGCAAGCGGCGTAATGGGCGATTCGTTCCTCTTCAGGAATGAATTCGAAGCGGAATTTTACTGTGTCTTCGAGGTTGAGTCCTCTAACCATGTTTCTCAGGTGTTCCTCCATGTCTCCAAGGCCGACTATGACTAGTTTGACCTTAGGGATCTTTGCCAGGACGTGGGGCAAGGCCATGATTAGTTTGTCAACTCCTTTTACCAAGACGAGTCTTCCTATGAATAGTATCATTTTGTCTTCGTCTTTGACTCCGTAGCTTTCTCGTATCTCCTTTCGCTTCGCTTCGCTCACTTGGTCTGGGGAGTACTTTTCCGGGTCAACTCCGTTGTAGCAGACGCGGATCTTCTCTTTTGGAAATCCTAGCTCTATCAGTTCGTCTTTCATGGCATTTGAGACGGTTATTACGAGGTCAGCCATCTGTCCGCCACGATGTTCGATGCTTGTTACGACTTCTGAGCCGTTGCCTAAGGTTCTGCCCTTCTCTGTTGAGTGTACATGGAAAACCAGGGGGAGTCCCAGTTCTCTCTTGGCAGTGACGCCTGCGATTACAGAAAGCCAGTCATGGGCTACTAAGACGTCATATTTGAAACCTTCCTTCTTGACTAGGTCATTCACTATCTTTGCAGCACTTAGATAGTTGTAGACGAGAACTTTTGAGAAGAATTGGATGCCTCTTCCCCACTTTCTCACGTCCTCTGCGATCACGTCTGGGAGGGAATCTGATACGTCTATGTGGAGAGGGCGGTGGATCTCAATTCCCCGCCATAGCTCTCTGGTGGGTAGTTCCCCTTTATCGTCATTCATAGTGAATATTGACACGTCATTCTCTAGGAGAACAAACTTCCTCGTTATCTCAGCGGCGTATGTGCCTAAACCACCCACTATTTTAGGTGGATATTCATAGACTGATATTGCCAACCTCATTATTCTTCACAGGCTTCATTTGAATAGATGAACTGTTTCTATGGCTAAGGTCCTTATTACTTATTTACATTTTCTCATTCTTTCTTTACTGACGCGTACTCGGCATGCATTTTCTATCGACGGTAATGGAAAAGCAGGTGTAAAGTTTTAAGGATGATGAGACTTATAGGCTGGACAAAAGCATCTGCAGAGTTTAAAAAAGCGTAAGAGCCTACGGTCGGATTTTGTAGGCTTCTCTAATGACGGTTTGGAGTATCTCATGGTGCTTCTTTTCGTCGCTGGCGATGTGTTCTAGCAGTAGTTTTATGCCTCCATCTTTGGTTTCTCTTATCTCTCTCTGTATGTGTTCAAGCATCGCTTCTTCAGTCTTGATGTGGTTCTCAAGATTCTTCTTGACAACCAATTTGTCGACGTAGCTTTCAATTAATGTGTCCCAGAGGGGTTTGGCGTCTTTATGATCTATGACGTCTAATATGCCTTCTAAGATCATTGCATGCTTCTCAGAGTCCATCTGGACTTCCAAGAGCAGGAGCTTAGCAGCCACGTTATGTGTACCTTCCACCTCTTTCTTAATGGTGGTAACAAGTCCTTTCTCAATCTTGATCTGTTTCTTAATCAAATCTGTGAGTATTTCTTCTGGCATTTGCTTTAATTCCTTTATCTTTGTTTACTTGAACTGCTACTGCACACTATTAAAGCTTTGATATTTCCTTTCTAAAGGCGTCAGCACTCAAGTAACTATCAAAAATTTGAAAAGGTGAAATACGCATATAGATAAGTATGGGGTGGAGTGTAGAAAACTTATGCGTTTGAGCCCTGTTAAGAGAAAGATCTTAGAGGAGATGGTACTACATACCCAACCGAGGAGACCTAAGGAGATAGCTGAGAAGGTCGGGGTCAACTTTTCTTCGTGTATGATGCATATTCTTGGTCTCAAAAAGGCAGGGTATGTCTCTTCGCCAGTGAAGGGATACTATAAGATAACGGATCTTGGCAGTGACATTGTAAACATCCAAATTAGTGAGGAAGAAGTCGCTTCGATCTTAGCTTCTTTTGGTCCCGATAGAACATTCTACTTTTACACTGGAGTTGATCAGTATTCTGGTGTGCGTGCAGATAGCTTATTTGACTTCTCTGAGAAGATTAAAGACATTAGCATAACGTCCCTCGAGTTTCATCTCGTCAGAGAAGATTTCGAAAGATGGCTCAAGAGTATCGGAGATGCCAAGTTGGCGAAGAAGTTGGCAGCTATTCGCGAGAAGGGAGTGTCTGGAGAAGAACTTAGGAGCTTGATCTATAAGGCTGTCAAGACCCGCTACGACATCCTTCAGGAAAGTTTGGTTCGAAAATAACATATGCTTCAAGATGGTTTGAAACGGTCTTTCAGCTTTTCCAGTATTTGAGGCAGGGTCGTGTACTCCATTGCTTCTTGGCTTAATCGGGCAGGCTGAAATTCGCCCATCCGACGAATCATGGCTGCAGTCTCTGTGGCTTCTCGCCGAGCCAGCTCGAAAGCTGGGTCGTCAAACAAATCTGCAACCATCGGGTTTCCATTTTTCAAGTCGGCAATGTGCCCATCGCACACTTGGAATCCTAATGCAACCATTCTAGGAGGCCCATCAAAAACCGTGCATTTGCTGTCTTTCAAGGCTACAGGCATGAGAGGCCCCCAATGACTTCCCCGCATCCATCCTTCAACAAAGTAGGTGTGGAGGAAGGGTACAAGGATCTCACCAACAGCAGGTAGCCCATGTTGGGCTCTTACGATGGCTACAGGATCATCCTTGCCGACGTATTTGCCTGCAATTAGGGAGAGTTTTGTTGTGCTTGTGACTGCGCATAGGAGATGGTTTTTGGCTTGCCAGACGCGGGAAACGGTGTAGCGTGTGCTCGATCCTAATAGGCCGACGAGTTCGTGTAGTTCTTCGGGGGATTTCAGGATAACTCTCTGATTCTTCTTTGAATCTAGCACTTCAAACTTGAAGCCGTGAAACATTGATGTGTCGATGACAAGTCCAGCTGAGTTCATAGGGTCAGCAAATATGCGATAGAGAGGGTAGTTGAAGGAACCTGCTGAAGCCTTGTCAGCTGCAAACACGATTATTGGATCAGATCTTCTCTCATCTATCTCCATCTCAGCTACGCCTGGACCCATACCGCGGATGTTGCCGCTGAACGCGTTCTTTAGCAGATCTTGTCCGGCGCCATACAACTTCAGAGCTTTTGCCTTCTCTGCGGCTTCTTGAAAAGTGTTCCAAGCTAAGGTGTGAATTTCGCTGTTTCCTTCACCTTTCTCGTGGGTCATGAGAAGTTCAAGGTCGTCTCCGGCGTTGAATACGTAGAAACTGTTGATCAGCTTTGCCTCTTTTGCCTTCGCCAGTTGGTTTTGGGCTATTTCAAGTAACGGCTCAGGAACGATGTGGTGCCCTACGAGGGAACCAACGTCACACTTTATAACTGAGATAGTTGTCTTCATATGTCTCCCTTCATATTGGGGTTGAATTACTCTCACTTTTTGCTCTTAAAGGCTTTTAGGTCTCGGTCTAAACCACGAATAAAACAAGGAACTTGGTGTTTTGTGGCAGTCTTGCAGTGCAAAATGTGGTGTTTCTGGCTCTGGGAGATCAACCAGGGATATAAGCTCCTCTAAGCTCTAGAGAGTGAATGTCTTTTAGAAAGGGGTGAGCGATACTAATTTTTGCTTGAAACCTTAATAGATGATGAGGGTAGCCTGTGAGGAAGATTATGGTAGTTTCTGCGAAGATTCCTAAGGAGATTTTCGAGGAGTTTGCTTTGCGGGTGGAGAAGGGTGAGAGAAGCAATTTCATACGTGACGCAATAGTTGAGAAGCTGGAGAAGACCCCGAGACCTGATAAGCTCTTCGAGTTGGAGAAGCGGATGGATAAGGTTGATGCTGAGCTCTCTGAAATCAAGACTCTCCTTGCGAAGCTGGAGGTTCTTACATATGAACAGGGGAAGATTAACCCGCATGCTTTTGGTATTGACGAAACTGATCATAAGATTATCAGTTACCTCTTGCATTATAGAGGTGCTACTACGCCTGAATTGGCAGAGAACTTGGGGACTAATAGGTGGCTTGTCCTTAATAGGCTGCGAAGGATTCAGAAGCTTTCTAGGAAACAGCTTGGGAAATCAATAGTTCAATATTACTCCGGAAGTAAGATGGGGAAGAAGAAGGCGTGGTGGCTGAACGAAGACTTAGTTGGTGAATAACGTAACAGCTTTATTCTCTTAGGCGCGATTCTCGTATTCAGAGGGCCCGTAGCCCAGTCTGGATTAAGGCACCGAACCACTCTGCATCAGCATTGCGGTGTGCAAGCCTCCGGTCTAAAGACGAAGGGTGAAAGCCGGAGATCTGGGGTTCAAATCCCCACGGGCCCGCCAACCACACTGAGCGGATTCCAATGCTCTAAACCCTGGGCATAGTTATTCTTCAAAAATTATCTTGATTATCCGCGCAAACCGGTATTTCTTTGTTCGCCCTTTCTCATCCTCAACTATATGTCTTTGGAGTCTAGGTTTTAAGGTTGGGGGGAGATCAAAGATTCTAGATAGGGCGCTCTTTACCGTGCTCTCAGACAAACCGGTTTGTCTCGCTATTTCTTCCGAGGTGAACCAATTTCCATGATTAAATCTTAGAAATGCATGCATGCTTATCGATTGTGCGCGCAATCTTGGCAATGCTTGAAGAAGAAGACAACAAGTTCGAAGTTAAATTAGAAACTAGAGAGTTCGAATACTGGGTTAAGAAATTCGTGGAAGAGTTCACGTAAATACTAGCAACATCAACAGTTTAAGCAATTGCTTCTTACCAATCCTACTATCATAAGTATGCAATGGCTATGGTTATCCGCGCCCTGCGATGCGCAGGTGAAGGCGCTTTAGTGGTTAATGTGCATTCCCAGAAGAGCTAATGAAAATAATACTAGGTCAGAACTCACCTGCTATCCTGTAGGCGTACGCTGCGAGGATCTTATTTTCCGGGCCTCTTGGGACGTTCTGGGAAAGGACGCCTTGGGAAGGGCCTTTCTGGGAAGGGACGATCTGGACAGAGAGGGCAAGCATGTTCAAGAATTTTGTATGGGTCAGGATGATCCACTACCTCTTTCAGGGAATCGAAAACAGCACATTCCATCTTCGGATTGAACAAGCATTTCATTTCTAACACTGATAGCCGCTATTCACGAAATTCAATTAATATACTTTCGGTCAGTGCACGCAAGGAAAATTGGAAATTTAAATTTTAGAGACGACCCTCAGCGTCTATCTGTATTGCTCTGGACTATTTTAGGGATAACTAGTGAAACGACTGCAAATATCAAGCAGAACTTGTTACAGGTTTCAGCATGTGTGCAACTTTTTAGCAACTGCCGTTAGATATTTCCCTAAATCCTTTGCCATTTTTAGCTCATTTGCTGATGGCATTCGCTCACCCATTGGGCCAGCGATAGTTGAAGCTCCATATGGTGAGCCTCCGCTTATTTCTTCAAGAGTCATCTGCTCCTTGAAAGAGTAGGGCAAACCCACCAAGATGCAACCTTGGTGCAAAAGCGTTAACATTGTCGAGATGATGGTGGTCTCCTGTCCGCCATGCTGAGTTGCAGTGCTTGTAAATACTGCTGCCGGTTTGCCAATGAGAGAACCTTTCATCCAATCATCTGAGGTTTGGTCCCAAAAATTTCTCATCTGAGCGCACATATTGCCGAAACGTGTTGGCGTGCCAACAACAACTCCGTTGATTCCTTTGAGGTCCTGGAGAGGGTTGGCAACTGGAATGTCCTTCATCATTCCTTTTGCCCTTTTTATGTTCTCATTCCAGCGATCTTCTGGAATGAGTTCGGCAACTTGTTTAAGAATCGGTTCACCGCCTGCTTCGCGAACACCTTCAGCAACCGCGCTAGCCATCCTAAAGACATGTCCATACATTGAATAGAAGAGTATGAGAATTCTTGGTTTGGACTGACTCATGCTCTAACCCTCTTTCTGCTGACCATTTGCATATTTAGTGCATTGTAAAGCTTTTAGTTTTTCTATCTGAGACGACGGCTCGCGTAATGCATGCATCATATTTATCTAACTGTTTCAGAACTTCAGTTTGAAAACCAGTTCCTCTCTTCTGAAAAATGCTAGAATTCTAATGGTCTTTTTCCATGTGTTCAATAATCTGTTCTGAATAAATTCACCATAACTCGAAAGAAACTATGGAAAATTCAATGGGCTCAACGGTTGATAACCAGTTATTCAACCTTCTATCTCGATAATTCAACATGATCTCAGAAAAGAAGCTTAAAATGAGGAGTTCAAGTTCAATTTCAAGAAGCTCTCAAAACACAAGGTTGGTTCGACCTTTTTTCTCAGACACTGCCTTTGGTGCTGCCTGGACTGGTGATTTTGCCGTCCTCCATAATGATTTGCCTTTCCGCATAGTCGGCGATATCTTGCTCATGTGTGATAACAACGACTGTGGTTTTTGTTTCTTCATGGAATTTTCTGAGTAGATTCATGACTTGTTTCCCCGTTGCTGAGTCCAAGTCACCGGTTGGTTCGTCTGCGAATATCACTGCAGGACGATTGGTCAGTGCGCGAGCGACAGCCACGCGTTGCATCTGTCCACCACTTAACTGGGCGGGGTACTGCTTGGCTTGTTTGCTTATTCCAACGCCTTCGAGAAGTTCTTCAATTCTGTTTTTCAAGTCTTTGCTTAACCCTGCGAGATCGGCAGGTAAAGCTACGTTCTCACGAGTGTTGAAGTGGGGCAGTAACGCATAACTTTGGAAGATGAAGCCCATATCTAACAGCCTGGCCTTCGATTTTTCTGAATCGTCTGATTGATGGAGATCTTTTCCTTTGAAGAAAACAACCCCATAATCGGGTTCATCTAGTCCAGCCATGCAATTTAGGAGAGTGGTTTTTCCAGCTCCGGAATTGCCAACTATTGCCACAAATTCGCCCTCTTTGACATCAAGGTCAACTCCTCTGAGGGCATAAACTGTGGTTTGTCCTAGGCTGTAGTTCTTAACTAGGCCCCGGACTGAGATGATGTGTTCAGCGGAAGCTTCAAAGGCCTGTGGAGTTTGGGGGCTGAAAAGGCTGGATTGGAATGTGAAGAATGGAAGGTCTGAGCCAAAAAAGTCCAGCCATAACTTCGAAAGTTCTGCTTCAACAAACAAGTCAGAACTCAGTTCAGCCATAGTTAAGAGAGCAAGTTTGAATTCATCCATGGATTTGGTGGTTTTCATCTCATTCGTTGTTTCATCCAGGTAATCCTTCAGTTTATTCTGGCACCCTTCCAGTTTGTCTTGAACCTCAGTCAAGAGACTTTTGCCCTGGTTTATTTTCCAAGACATTTGCCTAACTGCTGTCCTAAGGTCTCCAGAGAGCTTTATGAGATCATGTTTCTTGAAGAAGGTTGTGGGTTCATTGAATAATTTGAATATGCTGAAGATGGTTTTATCCATGTTTTGGAGTGAACTAAGTTTAGCTGAAAGGATCCGCAAGAACATTTCAAGCTTAGCTTGCACATTGGAGTTGCTGCTTTTGTAGTGCGTTCCATGAAGACCTAGCTTCAGTCTTTCCAACACTTTATTCATTTCTCGCAGACGAAGTAATGTAGGTTCTAGAAATATGCAGAAGAAGTTGAGAAATGCTAGCTTGTCAACCATCGCTTCCAGGTCAATATCTGGCTTAACTCCAGATGCTTTAAAAACTGGGGATGTCCATCCTGAAAGATAGAACTGGACTTTCTGCTCTTCGTTTAAGTTCCAAATGGTCGTCATGCTGTTTGTCTGAAGTTCACAGAACATGGTTGGCAACTCTGAAATTAGTTTTTTCAGTCGAAGATCGAACACTTTTTCAAGCTTGGAGTCGATCTCCTTCAAGAAGCTTTTAACGATCTGTGATGTTTCCTTCAGTTCCCTTTTGCCTTTTAGGTGTTTTTGGAGTTTGGATTTGTTTTTAGTGTAGTACTCTTGGAGGCGAAGATGGATTCTGCTCTGGATTTCCTTTAGGGTCTTGGGGGAAAGTGGTTCTTCCAGGGGTTTGTCTGCAGCTAAAAAGATGAAGGCGTTGTGTTCTTTGAAGTTTATACTTGATTCAGGTGTCTTCAGGGTTTTCTTTAGGTATTTGATTAGATTTTTAGCCAACTTGGAGTTTTCTGAAGGGACGGATTTGTTTATTAGAGCAGAAAAATAGGCTTTCATCGTTTCTTCTCCTCCTTGACTATAGGATTATCTTCTAACCTTGAGATCTTGCCGTCAGTCATATGGACTATATAATCACATTTTTCTGCAATCCACCAGTTGTGGGTTACAAGAACTAGAGTTTGTTGATTGGTCTTGTTTATGCGACGAAATAGGTCCATGATGTCAAAGCTTGTTGTAGAGTCTAAGTCGCCAGTGGGTTCATCTCCTAGGATGATTGCGGGTTGGTTGATTAGAGCTCGAGCTACGGCGACTCTTTGTTGTTGACCTCCAGAGAGTTCTGTGGGCAGATGATAAAGTCGGTCTCCCAGTCCTAAATCGCGTAGCATCATCTTGGCTTGTTCTCTAGCTAGACCGGAGTTGATTCCCCTTAGTAATAGCGGAGTTTCTACGTCTTCTACAGCGGTCAAGAAAGGAAAAAGATTGAATAGCTGGAATATGAAGCCAATGTTGTCTCTGCGAAAGGCTGTCATCTGTCCGTCAGATAGGGTTGAGGTGTCTACTCCATCGATTATTATTTCTCCGGACGAGCGGCGATCTAAGTGACCTATCATATTCAGTAGGGTAGTTTTTCCACATCCAGAAGACCCCATGATCGCCATCATGTCTCCCTTTCTAACTGTTAATTCTACGCCTTGGAGAGCATGAACCTCGTTTGATTTGCCCTCGTTGTAGCGTTTATGCAGTTTGGAGATTGTGAGGATTGGCTTTTTTGGGGCTTGATCGTTCATGTTCTTTGTTTTTTTCATCCCACATACCTCAGTGCTTCTGCGGGAGGAATTCTTGAAGCCGCAAGCGCGGGGATTGAACCTGACCCTAATGCAATAAGCACAATAAAGGAAAGATACAGTCCAAGTTCTTCCCAAGGAATCACTAGGGCCGTGTTTTGCATATTGGCAAAGCCCATGCTTATAAGCAACCCGTTAATAACTCCAATGAGTAATCCGATTATTCCAAGGACCACTAGTTCAAGGAGAACTGATAGAATTACTTGACTTCTGGGAAATCCTATGGCTCTCATCATCCCGATCTCCCGTTTTCTTTCGGAAACATTTCGAACTGAGATGACTCCCATTCCTACTGCACCTATTGCTAGGCCGAAGGTAACGTAGATTTGCAGGAAAGATGTTATTCGATCCATCATTACTAGGGTTGACTCGATTCTGGAATAGGTTAGAACAGAACTTGCGACAAAGTTGTCAGTTGCCAGAAGGCGGTATCCCTCGTCGTTTGTATTTGTGAATTCTTCAATTGCTTGAGCTATGTCTTCAAGTTGAGGATCATCAATTGAGAGGTTGGTTTTAATAAGGAAAGAATCGTACTGGTCCTTTCCTCGGGATATTAAGGTTTGACCGTTAGCTTCACCGAGAAAGTTTGTTTTGACTGCCCAATGTTCCGGTAAATATAGAGCCCCTAGAATTGCGCTGAAGTCGGATTCTCCTCCCCCAAGGCCCAATCCTGCCCCCAGAGGGAAACCTCCGGCACGTTGGCTGTCAAGACTCCCTCCGATTGTAAAAGCCTGGTAAATGGGAAATCCCAAGGATGAAGTATTCATTGGTATCCAAATTTGCAGCCCCACAGGCAAGAGAAAAGAGTCTGTGAAGACTATTGGGTTTTCGACTAGGTTTCCACTAACATCCCTTAATGGTTCAACTCCTTCAAGAGGATCTACGGCTAAAGGTCCCCTGGCTCCTACAGATCCTAGATCCAAGTCAGAAAGTTCAGTCTCTCCAGTGAAGACAGCTAGTAGAGCAAATGAAACATTGTAGGCAGCCATCTTGTATTTGGGGTCAAAGAATTGGTTCCACGCTTTCTTAGAAGATTTTTGCAAATCGTCATCAGATGGGTCTGAAACAAGAGTTTCGCGAATTCCATCAGGAAAGCCACCCAGATAAAAGGCGTAACGCCAGTTGGGATCTGAATAATCTGAAGCATTACCCCGGATCTGCTCTGGCTTAAACTCTCCCGTTCCGATGGGAAGCAAATCCGTTCTAGGGTCAAAATCAGAAGAAAGAGGGTCTTCGAAAGCTATGAACTTTGCAAAGTCAAGATTAGGTTGAAAAGATTTGAAACCAATTACATCTGTTATGCGATCATCAATCTTGTAAAGTTCGTCGGAGAAGGACGTGCCGGGGATGATTGCTTCAGGCTTACTTAAGAAGACTGCAAAGTCTACTCCTTTAGAGTCTTCTTCAATCTGAGTTGCGGTTCCCAAGTTTGTGGGAATTAACGTAGCCACAAGAACGTTAAGAGTTAGTATGATTGCAAAAATGGCAAAGGTTAGAGTGGAACGAGTGATGTGTGACGATATTAAAGCTGGTGATATTTGGCCAACACCCTTTACACCCCGAATTTTAATCAGGACATTCCTTAGGCCACGCATTATGATGGGTAGGTTGAGGGCAACGAACATTATAGAACCAATCAATATTTCAATAATCCCCAGAATCAAGATTTCAATTGAGAATCCAGTAATGTCTGTTACCCAATTACCCATAGCTACAACAAACAGGATTGAGGGAAAGGCCCAGAGTGTGATGGCTGTTATGTTGAATGCTTTAACCCTGTCCATGAACCTGGAGAGGACAAGACCCAGGCCTCCAGTAAAAAAGCCGAATCCCATCATAAGCATTCTCCACTCTTCTAGGCTGTCCCATCCTTCACTGCTCCAAAAGACTTGATGTGTCTTCTCGAATACTCCATTGTACAGGAGAAGAATGATTCCAGCTATGATTATTAGAACACCAAAGGCTGCTAGGTTGCGACTAGATTTTTCTCTAAATTTCACTTTTATTCCACGAAGAGCTTCTACAACATTTACTCGGGAAGCCCTTAGAGCTGGAAGAATCCCAGTCACTATGCTTAATACTACGCCTATTACGACTGAAAGGATGACCGCCTCTTGAGAAACAACTGGTTGAACACTGAGTTCACCAGTTCCAAATAATCCTACAAGATAAAGGGCCACAGCTTGGCCAAAGGCCAATCCTCCGAAAAGCCCCAGAACTCCTCCGATGATTCCTTGGAACAAGTTTTCAACAATCATAGACTGGAAAATTCCCCTGCGATTAGAACCTACTGCGCGTAGGACCCCTGTTTGAAATTCCCGGTCTTCCACACTCATGAGCTGAACATTAGTGATCAGTAGAACACCAGTTAACATGATAAGAAAACCCAATGAGGTCAAGATTGTGCCCATTATTGTGATGGCGAATGCTATAAAACCAAAAAAGTCTAGCCGAGCCGAAGTGACCTGATAGATTTTTTGTGTCTGACCTGTTTGAGGATCTACTTCTTCGGGAATTGTTTCTTCAAGCAACTCTACTTTAGTTCTCAAATAATCTTCGTCTATTTCTAGGGCAAAATGGTCCGTTTTGTAGACCACTAGGAAAGCGCTGACTATATCTGTTTCCCGCCCGGGATCCTGTAGACTAATCCATTCTTGCAGATGCTCTAACCTGAATATGGCTCCGGAATATTGAGAGCCGATTCCCGGACGTTTAGAATCGAAGAACCCAACAATCTGCAGCTCCACCCTCAAGAGCTCCTGTACAGGTGTGATGATTGGTAGACCAGAAGTAGCGTTGATAGTGACAGCAATTGTGAGGTTAGTGAATTCTGTATCTAATGAAACAGGCAACGTCGTTCCTTGGTTTAGGCCTAGTTTTTCAGCTTGCGTGCTAGATAGCAGGATGCTTTTGCTGTCCTCTAGGAGGATTTTTATGTCCATCTGTTCTCCGGTTTTCCAATTGTAGAACTTGCCAAATGCGTTTGGATAATCTACGGGTACTCCAGCAGCTTCCATTTTGGGGTCAAACTGGCTGGACACCATTGCTGGGATCTGTGTGGAAAGCTCTGGCATTACTCCTACAGCGTCGGGAACCAGCTCTTCTATCGATTCTTGGTCCGCTGCTCCAAGGTAACCACCTCTAGTGCTATTCAAGATTCTAAGGTCCACTTCTCCTTCGCTTTGAAGAAGACTGGTTAGAAAAGCATTCCCAAGCGTATCCGTTGTTATTTGAATGCCTACTAGTAATGTGACTCCTAATGTTACTGCTAGGACTGCACTAAGGTTCTTTGTTTTCCTTCTGGATAACGATCGCCAGGCGATCATGAAACTAGATTTCAAACCCATGGAAACACCAAGCTAACTTGTTTCTTAACGTGTATAGCAATAGGACTTACGTCGAACGTATCCACTGGTCGGAGTTTTGGATCTCGCTGGGCTGGACAGATTTGTAGGCGGATCCGTGTGAGTTTGGCAAATTATTTTTTCTCCTTGGTTTTTTGGATTATTTTCTCAAGTTTCTCAGAGTCATCTCTTAAGATCTTGGCTATTTCCGTTACATTCTGTTGTGTTAATCTGTCTCTTGCGACTGTTCTTAGGTCTAGAAGTGCCATGATAAATCTTTTGGCAGGTTCGCTGATTTGGCGGATTTTTTCATGGTTTGGGCAAAATTGTGCCTCTCCGATGAGCATTGGTGCCAGATACTCTAGTTTATTTAAGAATGTTTGTCCAAACTTTACTTGTTCTTTGAAGAAATCTTTGCCTTTCTCTGTGAGCATGTAATTTTTTACTCCAGCTTCTTCTCTGGGTAATTCTTTGGTGTAGCCCTTTTTTCGTAGCCAAGCAAGAAGTGGATAAATTGATCCTGGACCTGGCTTCCATCTTCCCCTTGTTTCCTTTTCGATGTGCTCGACAATCTTCGCCCCTGACATAGGCTTCTCCGTCAGCATTCTTAGAATCAAGAATCTGAGAAGACCTCTTGGAGCGCCTGCAGCTCGCTTCATCATGTGTTCATCCATGCTATCACCAGCGATGTCAGTGGAAATATCACATGCGACATTTAAGCTTTTGGGGTTTAGCATGGCTTAGCTATTCGAGTTATACGCGCGCGCACGCGCAAAATCTTCAAAAAGCCGAAGTGACAGTGCAGACAGGGGGTTCATCCATTTGGGTGGTGGCGCCGGGGGTGGGATTCGAACCCGCGGTGTGACGGGGCCGCCAAATGAGTTAGAATCAAAACTTTCTCCCATTGAAAAATGATAGTGTCCGCTCCCTATAGTGGGCACATGCATGCAATTCCAAAAGTTCCATTGTTTTATCTGTGACAGCCTTGTCTGTATTGCTTTTGTCCCCGTCAAACCATATGTATGTAGGAATCTTAAAGCCATTAAATACTCGCAGCAGACGATCCATTTGCCCCTTGCCGTCTGAGTTGACAACAGAGATGTTATTTCGATTCAGATTGTATCTAAGAGCATCTGCATAAATGGGTAGTGCATACTGCTCTGAGGGCCCTTCGACTATTACTACCTTATCTGCGAAGAAACCCTCATTAATCATTGGATTGAAGGCATGAGAATATTGTTCTCTTATTCCTTCTTCGGTAGCATCAACTCCTTTTCTTTCCTCAAGATCTTCAATCATCGTGCATGCATGCATCAAGTATGCTATCAGCAAGCTTGATGTGAAACCAGAAGAAGCAATATTCGTGGGAGATAATGTAGAGGCTGACTATAAGGGAGCTGAAAATGCAGGGATACATGCATTGTTAATTGATAGAACAGAAGAGCATCAGAGTGATTTAAGGACAATTAAAAACTTGAGAGATGTTCTCCCTCTAATTGGTGATAATATCCTAGAAGGGTGAGTGAAGATGTCAGCTAAGAAGGGTTGGAATATCATTTCCAAGGACTATCAGGCATCTGTTAGGATTTCCCTTGATGATGTGCATTATGGTCCAATGGCTCCTGGTGAAAAAAACTGGGATTGCTTGGTGAAGTGGAAGGAAGAGACATTCTAGAGATTGGTTGTGGAGGAGGACAAAATGCAATAGCATTAGCCAAGTGGGGTGCTAAAGCAGTTGGTTTGGACATTTCTGAGGAACAGATCAAGTATGCTACAAGACTAGCTAGAAAACAGAAAGTGCCAGTCCAATTTCATGTGGGAAACATGCAGGACATGAACATGCTTAATGAAGAGAGCTTTGACATCGTCCTCTCCTCTTGTGCAATAGGATATTCAGAGAACCCAGGGCAAGTGTTCCATGAAGCTTTTAGGATTCTACGAAGAGATGGATTGTTTGTTTTCTGTGTTATGCATCCAATAGCCATTAGGGGAAGGCTTGTCCGTTATGGAGGAAGAAAATATTGGGGATTAGGTAATTATTTCTATAGAGGAAGACGACTCTAGAAATGGAAATTCAAAGAGAAGGTTGCTGAGTTTTATGGGTATGGTCGAACCTTTGGAGACTACTTCAATCCTTTGGTCACCTCTGGATTTGTTGTTGAGAAGATTCTAGAACCCAAGCCGTATCCTCTGCATAAAATGACAGGAGCTGAAATGAGGAAGATTCCATATTTTGATGAAGGAGATTTGAAAGACTACGAGATATGGAGAAGAATACCTTTCACCTTACTCTTCAAAGCCAGAAAGCCGGTGAAGTAGAGACAGTCTAATCCTGAAATATCACACATTTTCTATTTGTCGTCTCCCAGATTGGAGCTTCTTCCACAAGTCATAAAAATTGAGGCTAATGCATGTATAGGTATTCGCAGCGTTATTCTGATTGGGGAGTGGTGAGTACTCTTCTTTAGATACTCTCATAAAGGAAAATCATCTTTCCTTTCCCTTTCTCCCCTCCACCCGCCTCCCAATCACATACGTGCATATAGAAACTTCCAGACTACTACACGTGTGTGGGTCCACACCTTTGAGTTCTCTTCATTGTTGTTTGTATGAATTGTTCCTCTAAATCGCGAAATTTCATAGAAGATTAGGATATAGAAATCATAGGCTACATTTTGAGTTGAGCTTCTTAAAGTCTATAACGGTAGTTCAATATATGAAAAAGTGATTTTTATGCGAAGGTCAAAGCTGGAAACAAATGTTGACATCCTGAAAGCTCTGGCTCGTCATGGACCATTGAAGCTCACTCATATCATGTACAAGGCTAACGTAAATTGCAGTATTCTGAAACAGCAATTGAACTCTCTAATTGAGCAAGACCTTGTTGAAACAACAATGCTGAGAAGGAAGACGGTTACTTATGCCATTAGGGACAAAGGTCGAAGAGTGCTCAAGGCCTTCTGGGAGTTAAACAAAGCTCTCCAACTAACTGAAGAAAAAACCCTGCCATTGCTATATTAGATATTATCGCAAACCTTCTGAGTGAATGTCTGAACATGCAAGCATGTCAATTTTTTACAACTATCCATTCTTTCATCATGCACAAGTGTTAGCTACTTGTAAAAATTTTCGTCGTTGTAAAAAAAATAGGGTTCGGAAATTACTTCCGCTTTTTCCTTTTCTTCCTGTCTCTTTTGAGCGCGCGCATGTGCTGGGTTGCGCGCGTGCGAGGTGTATTCTCTTTTGTCACTCATAATGGAATTTGTTCATCAGGGCTAGTCTGTGCATTGTAGATCTCTAAGAAGTGCTTCGGTCCTTTAATGACAGATTCTATTAACATGTTCTGACCAGCTTTATCATTAATCATCCTTGCCATATGAGCTCCAGTTACATAGAACGCTCTCTCTGAAATACCGACTTTAATAACATCTTCCTTTACATCTGTGGGGAGTTTGGTGCTGACATCACGAATTAGTTTCTTAACGTTTCCAAGAAGACGTGACACTTCGCTAGGATTTTCTAGCATAGCATAATCCTTATCATTATCCTTTGGGAAAATATGCGGAGCCTTGTAGGCTACGTAGGTTGCCATCCCCTCATTGTGAAGCTGCCAGGAAATGTGAGCAAGTAATTGTTGAGTCGACATCTCATCCTTGAGAGGACATTGTAGTTGATGTGTTTCATATCCATTATGATAGAGTTCGTGAATTATTTCATTGAGAGCGCTGTTTTCGTCAGATCCCCATTGATTAGAGGTCACATTTAAGCAGGAACTCCCTCCATAAATGAAAGCACTTGGGACGAACTGGGCTTGTCTTTTCCTAGGAAAATGAAACATGCCAAATAGATTGTAGAAACCAATTTGGACTCTCTAGGAAGATATGAACAGATATGTGGAAGACCATCCGAACGTATCCGAGTGATAGAATCAACGAGAGTCTTTGCAAATCGAAAGTAAGGGTTCTGTTCACGTTCTTCCAGAGGTTGTTTCGCCAGTTCCTCCACTTTTTCACGAAATCCACCAATATGTATCGGATAACCCGGAGGAGACCACCCCACAGCCATTTGGTATGCCGTCTCTTTCTTCCAGAATGCATCAACGTCTTGAAGAACTTCCTCCGGGGTCCTAAACACTTTCTCAACTGATGAAACATCGAATTCTATTCGTGCATCAGCAACGCAATTCATAATCGTGTTCCTTCATTGTTGCTAGTTTAAACTGATTTGTCATCTCAACTTCCCCACTGGAGCTATGTAGACTGTAAATTCGTTTTCACCATCTACATCAATCAATGCATCAATCTGTTCTTGGTGATAAGCACCTACTGCACAGGTACCCGCTCCTATTGCTCCAACAGCTAAATAGAGATTCTGGCACATGTGACCGGAATCCTGCGCGATGATCTTGTGGGAGACTTTACTATAGCTCCACTCAGTTCTGTATGGAATAGTTGTCCAGATGAAGGTGACAGCTCCCATTCCAACAAAACTCTGTTTCATGCAGGCTTTTCCAAGTTTGGTGGCTAAATCATCCTCTTGTCTAATCAGGTACAGCTTGTGCTCCAGTGCAAGATATCTGTAAATACCTGGTTCTAATCCCTCAATAGCGAAGACTGCAAGGTATGTTTCGAATGAATGGCGTGAACCTCCTGAGGGCACAGTTCGTTGAGTAGCAGTACCATTTCTAACGATTTTTGTTACCCCTTGAGTTGCCCAAAGTAAAAAAGAAAGCTCCTCAAGTGACAAAGACTTATCAGAGAATTTCCTATGGCTCCTTCGATTTCGAATTAACTGGATCAAAGGTGCATTGCCTAAAGTAAAATTAATTGGATCTATTAGGTCAATAAGGGCTGCCGATTCCGGGTACTCCTTTTGCAGTGGTGGATTTTGAACTTTCATTCTTTGATCAGTTTTGTATTCAGAGAAAAAGACATCTTTCCACCAGTAGGTCTTTAGAAATTCTCGATACTTCTTCATTAATTCACCACTTCTTCCAAATCCATTCATTGTTTATAACTCAATCGCGATAGCGAAAATAGGTTCATCAAAATGATCAGGAGAGATTTGGTCCCCACACACCTTGGAGATATCACACCAAATCCCTTTTTTCTGAGCACTTAAAACATTTAAGACCTGATGCATGCATGCGCAAACCTTAGAAAACATGAACAGTTCATATGATTAAGGACCCGCTACAATTTTGTAGCGAGTACCCACGGGCCCGTTTGGTTTTTATTACGCGCACATAAGCTAGTGAAAGTAAGTGATTAGAGGATCCAGTACAATTTGGTAGCGAGTACCCGCGTCCCTGATTTCTATGTTATCCTTTTGTATCTCTTGTTTAATTCTTTGTTCGCGCGCGAGTAGAATTAGAAAGCTTCGAAGTTAAGTCTCCTGAGTTGTTGTTCTAAGGTATGCCTTTATTCCATCGACCACATACCTGGCGTCGTTGATGATTCCTCTGGCTTTCTCTTGAGTATAATATTCCATGGGAGTCACCCACTTACCAGCTATCTTAAGAGGATAACGAGTGTATACAACTTCTCTCTGTATCCCTCTTCCCCTCTCAATCAACTGCACATACCTTTCTTCCCTCAGCAATTTAGGCTTCACTCGCCTGAGAACCGCAGCCAAACCACTGACTGCTCTGTGATTTTTAGCTTCATCGCCTCCAAGCTCTAGAATCATGGCGTTCGCAGCACTTTCCACAGCCATTGAAGCATGAAAAACTGCGGAATCAAACTCTCCAACGTCGAAACGCTTCTCTGCTCTGGCAAGATTAACCTCGGAAACCTTCAACAACACTTCTACCTTGCTTTCAACCATATCCTTACTTCCTTCAAGTAATCATGGCTACGCTTAATTTCCTCAATTCTACTATGCAAAACTCTACTATATTCGCCTGTTTTATCAACCAAAACGTCACAGCCTTCAGCAACACCATAAATGATGCCGCCTTCATGCGAGTAAACATTATCAAGAAAATCTTCCTTCCCCAATATTAACGGCTCAATTGTAATATGATACTTCGATTCCAGCTTCGAAATTTCGAAGAATACATCCTCTTTCACCTCATCCGCCGTCTCGCTCACAACAATTATCATGTCTAAATCGCTGTACACGTGAGCGTTATTTTGAGCCACGCCACCGTAAAGAATAACAGCCCTAACAACACGCAATTTTGCAAGCTCAACCGCCATCCGTCTGGCTTGGGAACGCATATACAAACTCAACTCGTAGACAGAAACCTTCGGTTCCCCACTTAAACCGTACCACCTGCCACTCTTCTCAACAACACCTCCACCTTCTAGCTCTTCAAGTTTTATTGTCAGCCACCTATCGCTCAACCCGGTTTCTAACCTCAACTCGCTATAAGTGTGCTTTCCATGCTTCAAGGTTAACACAATCCTACCCTCAGGAGTCAAAGAAACCAGCTCCAATTTTTACCCTCCTATGAATAGTGGTGGCGACGCAAATAAAAGCTTTACTAAGTAAAGCGAAGTTCGGATTACGCAGAGAACCCAATCCACACCTGCTCCCCACAAGCGCAGTCCCACTCTTTATCACTAGAGGAATTCTTCTTAACCAGCTAAAAATGCATGCAAGTTAGCCCGCGCAGACATGGAAAAAAGGTAAAAGACCCAATACAAATCTGTAACGAGTACTCACGGACCCGCCATACATGCAATCTTAAAAATCGAAGAACCCCCACAAAAAAAAGTAGTCAACAATGCGCGCGTATTATTCACTGCAATTGGAGCAAATAGGATGGAACTGAAAATCCTATACGACAACGAAGCTATGGGAGGTTTTAGAAGAGGGTTTGGGTTTTCATGTCTAGTTGAAAAGAAGAAGATACTTTTTGACACTGGCGGTGACTTGGGCACCCTACTGTTTAACATACGAAAGTCTATGATAAATCCTAGAAACATTGATAAAATTGTCTTGTCTCACGAGCATGGAGATCACACTGGCGGAATTCAGATTGTGAAATATTGCGGAGATGTAGAGTTATTTGTTCCAAGGTCCTTTTCAAGCCGATTCAAGAGCAGATTCGCTTCACATCCGAATGTAAAACTCACTGAGGTTGGTGAAGCCGAGGAGATTTGTAAGGGGGTCTTCACCACCGGCCAGCTTGGCCGCTTCATCAAAGAGCAGTCCTTGATCGTTAAGACGGGTAATGGTTTGACGGTTGTGACAGGTTGTTCACACCCAAGTTTAGCGAATGTATTAAAAGTGGCTTCCAGATTTGGTGATGTCAAGGGGGTTGTGGGCGGCTTCCACGGATTTAAAGAACTAGAAGCCTTAAGAGGAATGGACTTGATTGTTCCCTGTCATTGCACGGTGAAAAAAAGAGAAATATTAAGTCTTTACCCAGAATCGACCATGAAATGCTTCACTGGTTGCAGAATTGAGATTTAGTAGAAAAATTAAAGGAAAACTATATGCATGCTTTATGAGTTGGATCCGAAAAAGAGAGGGGCTGAGATGCATACAGTATAATTAGGCTATTGAAAATGGAAAGATGCGGGAGATATCTCCAAGGTTTGTCTTTTAAAGACATATCGCATGTATGCATTTCCGTGATGGGGAGGCGAGTGGAGGGGAGAAAAGGAAAGATTCGTCTTCCTTTGGAGAGTATCTAAAGAGTAGTACTCACCACTCGCCAATCGAAATAATGGAGCGACCTGCCTATAACTTTTTGCTATCCAAAAATATGCGCGCGTTGATGATGCGAGCAGGACGCACATAGGCATTCACACTGAACTAAGGGTAAGGACCCAAGGATCCGCCACAATATTGATACTTTGTCCTATGTGCGCGCAAGCTCAATATCATTGATGTCAAAGATTAAATTCCAAGTAAGACAGATGCGGACGTGTTGTTCATGTTGAAATTTCTTTGCATACTCTTAAGTATATCCGTGCCCAAGAATCTGCGTGTATCTATGACCTTCCAACAGAGGTTGTTCCATGAGTCGCAAATCGCCAAAGCATAAATCCCACAAGCTGAAACCATACAGATACAAACCCTCCAAACGAAAAGGCAAAAGCAAAAAGCCGATAATTCTAATGTTAGCCCTATGCCTAGTTGTAATAGTGGTGGTTGCATACAGTATGACCAATCAGAGTGCGCCCAGCCCAAATAAAGTTCTACTTAAAACAAGCATGGGAGACATAACAATTCAATTGTATGATGACATGCCGACCACAACAGAGAATTTCAAGAAACTTGTCCAACAAGGAATCTATGACGGAACTATCTTTCATCGAGTAATCGATGGATTTATGATCCAAGGAGGAGACCCAACTGAAATCGGTAACCCACCAACACCAACGATAGAAGATGAATTCACAGATCACAACAGAAATGATAGAGGCACAATTGCCATGGCCAACGCAGGCCCCAACACGGGAAGCAGCCAATTCTTCATAAATCTCGTAGACAACAACCTCTTAGATTCTGAACATCCAGTTTTTGGCAAAGTGATTGAAGGAATGCAAGTAGTTGACGAAATCGGAAAAGTAGTGACAGGTCTTCAACCAGAGACGGATGAAATGTCTCGTCCCTTGGAAGATATCAGGATAGTAAAAGCTGAACTCATCAGCTAACCTTATTGCTATCGCTCTTTTGCGAGTTCGATTTTCATCTAGTCTTTATTCTCTTCCTTTTTTTCCCATGCCCGTTATCCGAGAAGATTGCATCAGTTGTCCTAATGTTTTTTAAAACAGCTCATTTCTTTTTGAAGAAAAGCCAGTTCTTCCTTCCTTTGAATCTGATGAGATAATATACTCCTTTTAGTCTCCGTCCGCTGATCTCAATCATGAGCTTGTTTTCCTTTCGCTCTAGGAGTGTGTAGGTTCCTTTGTCCCAGATCTCCACAGTGCCTGCTCCGTATTCACCCTCTGGTATGGCTCCTTCAAAATCAGCATATTCAATCGGATGATCTTCTACTTCAACTGCCAATCGCCTAATGCTTGGCTCAGTTGGCGGCGTTTTTGGCACAGCCCAACTTTTCAGAACTCCGTCGATCTCCAGTCTCAAATCATAATGGAGATGGGAAGCATCGTGTTTCTGAATCACGTATGTGTTGCCTTCACCGACGCTCTCGCCTTTAGGCTCTCTCGTCCTGTTGAAATCTCTCTTCTCCCGATATTTCTTAAGAGGTATATCCACACAATCCATTAGGCTCCAACTTGTTCAGCAGCATCATTCAAGTCGAGGGAGACAAGTTTAGCTTTCGTGGGAATGCCATTCTCTGACCATCCGCGAACCTGATAATAGTCATCAAGCATCCTCTCGAACTCAATTCTCTTAATAAGACTGCCTTTTGACTCTCCTTTAGGAATAGGATCTTCGAAAATTCTAGAGGGTAAAGTATCTGCTTTCCTATCGAGTCCTTCTCGAGCGTTGAAGGCTCTTTGCAGATTATAGACTCTTTCACCTATAGTCAGAAGATCAGCTACGCTCAAGTCCATTCCAGTAACTGCCTTCACCATCTCGGGGAATGCTTCAGCGAAGAAGGAATGCCTAGTGAATTTGCAGACTCCTATAATGTCATATAGGGTCATGAGGTCTTCGTGTACTTTGACTTCGTACCCTTTATTTTCCGCTGAGAATCGATCTATACCAGAGAACTTCCACCATTTTCCAACGAGCTCTGTTCCGTAAACCACGGCAGTTAGATGGTCGCCACCCCTCACAGCAACTGCCACTGCTAAACCCATACCTTTGATTCCTCTAACGTCATAAGCCGGTAACTCGAGCCCCTTTGAGTGGATGGCGAAGTGTGCTGAACCCCTGCCAAGTTTCTCACTGGCGACCTTAACACCGTCTGATAGGAGCCATCCAACTTTTCCCTCCTTATAAGCCATCCTACGTAGAGCTTCTAAAGTTCCCTCTACATCTCCAAACTTCAGTTCCAAACCATCCAAGTCTTCCCTCGTTAACAATCCTCTTTCAAAGGCTTCCATAGCCCAAGAGATGGTGACCCCAGCAGATAATGCATCTAACCCATAGAGGTCACACATCATCTGAACGTGACACATTGCTTCAAAATCGTCTATCTCAAGATTAGCCCCCAGAGAGTACATAGTCTCATACTCAGGTCCATCAAGCTCGGTACCCGCGTATTTACCAGCATCTATTCTCACGATTCTACCACATGGCTTGGTGCAGTTGGGACACGGTTTATTCCTCACTGTATATTTTGGAGCCCAATAGTAGGGATCAAGTTGCGTCAACTCTCCTTCTTCCACGTTATCGAAGGCTTTGTGGAAGTATCCTTGTTGCCAGTTCCTGCTTGGAAGGACTCCTTTTCTCTGATTCATCCAAGCGTAAAATTCTCCCGTCCCATATTTCATAGCTAGCTTTGAGTCAGGGTTCTCCCTTATGGTCTTCGCCCATTTGATCACAAGGTCATGTAGAGCTTGAGTGTTAGCATACTCAACCTTTCCAGTACCTTTCACAGCTATTGCTTTCAGCTTCTTGGAACCCATGACAGCGCCCACACCCGTTCTGGCGGCCTGTCGTTCGTTAGAGTCGATTCCAGCTATTCTGGAAAGGTTTTCTCCAGCTGGTCCAATAACTGCCGTTGAGAAACCTTCATGTTGCTCCTTTAATGTGGCCTCGGTTTCTCGCACATTCCTGCCCCACAGATCTTCAGCATCTTCAACTTTGACGGCCTGATCTGAAATAACTATAAGGGCAGGATTGGAGCTTTGACCTTCTACCACCAGAAAGTCGAAGCCCGCCTTCTTCAGTGCAGGTCCGATGGTTGCGCCTGCAGAAGCTTTTCCATATCCTCCAGTCAGAGGAGATTTCGCTATAAAGATGGTCTTAGAAGCCGTTGGAATACCTGTTCCTATGAGGAGCCCAGGAGCAATAATCAATTTGTTATCTGCGCCAAGAGGGTCTAGGTCTCTCTTAATCTCCGAAAAGAGTAGTTTGCTCGCAAAGCCCATTCCACCCAAGAACTTCCTAGGCCATTCAGGATGAAGCGCTTCAATCTTGGACTTCTTCTCTGTAAGATTTACTCTCGCTATCTTGCCTGTATACCCTTTCATTGCAATCAAGTGGAAGTTATATCCTTAATTCCTTAAACCATTTTTCCATTAGAGCCTTAGGGTCTCCAATAAATAGTAGATTTATATTAACTCTGCAACAGTAGATAAAAACCCAGTAGGAATTGTGAGAGAAATGCCAATCGACCCAGATTTTATGAAGAAGCCCAAAGCAGGCGCTCATAACGGTCATGACGTAAGAGGGGAAGTAGACCCCCCAGAAAAACTGGGAATTCATGGGACCCAAGTAGCTGTAGATCAAGACATATGCAACGGAGACGAAATCTGTGTCTCAGTCTGTCCTGTATCCGTCTTCGAAATGGTAGATACACCGGGACATCCTGTTTCAGGACAGAAGTCAGATCCGATAAACGAATCAGAATGCATCTTCTGTAGGGCTTGCGAAGTCAACTGCCCCACCGAAGCAATTAAGATAACGGAACCATAGTCTCTCATCTGGTCTATCAGCTCTGCACACGTGTAACAGTACACAGGGTAGCTTCTCAAATGGAAACCAAAGTAAGAGCTCGAAAAATCATAGAGATGCTAGCTAAAGAATATCCAAGAGCTTCGACAGCACTCCACTTCAAGAACCCCTTAGAGATGCTTGTTGCCACGGTACTCTCAGCACAATCAACTGACAAGATCATCAACCAAGTCACAGAAAATCTCTTCAGAAAGTACCGAAAACCCGAAGATTACGCCAATGCAGATCTACACAAACTAGAAGGAGAAATTAAATCCGCAGGCTTCTATAGAAACAAAGCCAAATATTTGAAAGGAATTGGCGAGAAACTAATTGAGGAATTCGGGTCAGAAGTACCGAAGACAATGGATGAACTAGTTCAATTACCTGGAGTCGCAAGAAAGACCGCGAACGTTGTGTTGTGGAACGCCTTCAGAGTCGTTGAAGGAATCGCTATTGACACTCACGTTCGAAGGCTTTCCCAAAGATTAGGATTAAGCGAAAACAAGGATCCCAACAAAATAGAGAAAGACTTGATGGGAATTATTCCAAAGGACAAATGGCCGCACATCACAAACCTACTCATATCCCATGGAAGGAGAATGTGCACCGCCAGGAAACCCAGATGCCAAGAATGCATCCTCTACAAGCTATGCCCTTCAGCAGCTACCTTCTAGAAGAAACCAGAGAAGACAGACTCTTCGTTGATTGCATGCATGCATTTTGCTGAAAAAGAGGGGATTGTACGTGAGATGTCTCCACGGAGTTCTCAATCCAGACTACTTGGAGTATGCTTCGCCAACAACCCACCTTTTTGGAGTCTGAGCACGAAACAGCGAAATACTTATCCTGACTTCAGAAGATATTAAAGCTGTCTGAATTAGACTTAAAATCGACATGGAACATGAGCATCAATGACGAAACTTAAGGTCATTGACTACAAAATACTTTTTGAGTTGACTAAGAACTCCAAAATAAGTGATAGAAAGTTAGCTAAGAAAGTCGGGGTTTCCCAGCCAACAATCACCAGGAGAAGGGCAAAGCTGGAAAGCTAAGGCTTGCTTAATTACACCGCAATTCCAAATTTTGGAAAACTGGGTATAGAGATCCTTGCTTTCACTTTCGTTTCGTGGAAACCTGAAACACGTAAGCCTTTGAGAGAGATGCGCTCTAAGGGAAACGAGTTCCATTTGCTCCATGAAAAAGCATTTTCAAAGCACCCGAACCTAGTTTTTTCAGCTGCAGGCCGTGGCGGAGACACGAATGGCGGTATCTTTGTTTCACTTCATAAAGACTACACGTGCTACATGAACTTCATAAAAGAACTTGAAGTAGACTGGGGACAGTACACGCAAAAGTCGCATTCTTTCCTTGTGAGCGTGAAAGGCGGAGAAATCCGCAGAAATTTCACGTTCAAGAACCTCATAGATTACATTAAGGAAACAGAGTAAACCCTACGACCCCCTCTCTTTTTTCTTTATCCATATTACCCGCTGTTTTCATGCTTTTTCTAAATATTGCTTCAAATAAGACGCCATATATCGAAAGAACAATAGCTGCGACAAGAAGGCCGGAGGCAACTATCAAAACGGTAATTTTAGTCTGACCATCAGGCAGATATGTTGAAATGAGAGCTAAGTAAAGAGCTGCTCCTGCAGCCATCACAGCGGTGATTATTAGAACAGAATCCGCTCTCAAGTGCATAGAATTGAATGGTTCTAATGAACCTTTATCTATTGTGAATTTTGGAACCCTATCTTTGATATTGCGTGTTCTAATCTCGCTTCCGAAGCAGACATAACTCATAACTGCATGCATGCTTTGAGCATTGACCAATGAGCGCAACCTATCCTCTACAAAATCACTGTACACCCTAGACCCTTGTTAGACAGTATGCACCAGATGAAAGAGTTATGAGGTGGAATGATACTATGCAACTACGAGGGGCCTCCTTGAACCATCTTTCTCAGAAGACAGAGAAACTGTTGAACCATCTTAGAAACCTGAGCCCCAGATAACCAGAATTGCACACACAGTGGAAGAAACTGTAAGGAGTATCCTGAAAAACGCGTCAGTTTCCGTTGAGATATATCTTAACGTTGCGGATCGCTACATTGTGAATTCCAATGGCATTGACGGTGGATACTCAAACACTATGGTTAGGGCTGATGTACTTGTATTTTCTAATGGGACAAACTCGTCATATGGTTTTGAATCTCAGTCAGCGACATTTTTTCAGGATATCGACCCAGAACATATCGGACGTGAAAGCGCAAATTATGCGAAACTGTCTCGGAAACACAAAAAGAACGTCGAAAATGGAGAAAGAACGATTATATTTGATCCACATGCTGTCGCTCAGCTGATTTATTTCACCGTTGTCAGTAGCGCATGCGCGGACACAGTTCAACGAGGCGAATCACCATTTAAAGGATTGCTTGGAGAGCAAATAGGGGCAAATTCGTTGACTGTTCTCGATGATCCCACCATTATTGGAGGAACCGGTTCCAGACCCTTCGATGCTGAAGGAGTTCCCTCGCACAAGATTCACATCATAGCGAATGGCAGACTCAAGAACTATCTACATAATAGTCATACTGCATGCAGATTTAACACAACTTCAAATGGACATGCAGAAAGAGACTTTCGGTCAGCCCCTTACGTAAATCCAACAAACATTTTGGTCGAATCTGGCTCTGTTGACTCAAATGAGATGATGAATTCTACAGAAAAAGGTTTATTTGTAAAGGAAATGCTCACAAATCGTCCATCCATAAAAGGGGATTTTCTTTCGGTGGTAACGTCAGGATTTAACGTAGAAGGAGGCCAGATTACGACTCCCGTTAGGCAGTGCATGATTTTTGGCAATGTCAAGGAGGTCTTTAAGGGAATTGACACAATAGGGAGAACCCTGAAAAAAGAAGACGATGCTTATCTTCCTCCAATAAAGTTCTCATTGATCAAGGTTGTTGGAAACTAGATATGTAGATAACAGACACTGTCTTCTTATTGATTATCGCTAGTGGACTCTTTGGCAGCTAGGTATTTAGACAGAAAAGCTCCATCTCTGATACCACGTGCATTTTCCTGCTCCAATATCGATTTAGGTAGTACTTAGAAGGGATATCCGACTAAGTTTCATTGTACTGACTGTTTTCTACTTCTCTTTCAGGAATATGCTTGCTATTAGAAGGTCTTCGTATTTATCATCAAGTTTCAGATGCTTTTTAAGCCTGCCTTCTATTATGAATCCAGTTTTTTCCAATATTTTCCGTACTGCAGCATTCGAAACTGCCGGTGTTCCCACAAATTTCTCAATTCCTTCTTCCCTCAGAATATCAAGGGCAACCTGCATAAGTTTCGTAGCGATGCCTCTGCCTCGGTATTTCGGGTGGACGCCAAGACCTTGGGCAAAAGCAACGTGTCTGTTATATTTGGAGCCGACCAAGACGAAGCGGTAGCCTACAATTCTTTTGTCAACTTCTGCCAGCAACACTTTGCCCCCTTTCCTGAAGAGCTGTACTAAATCCTTGACGTATTCTTCTGTACACTCTTCAGGCTTCATCGATGATGCTAGCTCTTCTGAAAGAATGCCCTGTAAAATAAGCGTCAGATCTTTAAGATCCGTGTCCTCAAATTGGCGAATCACTAAGTTTCCTTCTTCTAGGAAAACGTGTCTAGACGTTTTGGCCACTTGCTTTGTCATATCTGTCACGCAAGGCTTGATTCAGAGTCGATGACTGATTTACTGGCTATTTGTTTATAAATATTTCATTCGGACCAAAGATGTGTATGAGTCTTTAGGACCAGGCCAAGAAACGTGTTATTAACCCGGCTTTGACTAAGGGATTGGTGTTTAATCATTAGAGTGCAATTGATTCAAAGTTTCTCGCCGCTTTTTCTCGCTTGTATGATATAGTGAGCCGAGAGAGGTTTAAGAAGGGACAAACGTGTAAGATAAGAGTCAATTGGTTGGAAGATCCTAAGAATTTTGGTCGTCACATTGTTCTTTTCCGGATTGAACAATAGGTCAGTCAAAACCTGCCCCAAAAAAATGTCTCCAAGGAACTTTTCTATGATGAAACCACTAGTCCGCATGCAGTCCATAAGGCGTTTATAGTGTAAAAACGAAGTGTTGTCGTTGCCTTTTCTTCGTTGAAATAATTTCCGAGCTCTTGTGCAAAATGTAGAGGGACTCCAAATCGAGTCGATACAAACCACAAATGTTCCATTTTTCTTTAGGACGCGATAGGCTTCACCTAGAAGCTCGTTATATTCAGGCACGCAATCAAGCACTGCTATACAGGTAAGAATGTCAAATGTGTCAGTCTCAAATGGAAGCTTCGAGCATTCAGAATTAACAAATTTAGGCTGGTTTGAATTTTGTCGACCTCTCATTTTCGAATGACACATGGAAAGCATGGCTTTAGAAAAATCAACCCCGACCACTTCGTATCCCATTCTTTCCAATAGCATGGTGTACTCACCAGTTCCGCAACCCATATCCAGAGCGGTAATGCCTTGCGTAGATATCCTTGAAAGGAGATTTGCTATTATTGTGTACCTTATTCTGTATCCTACAGCGACTCTTTCAGTATCAAACCGAGTGGCCTCTCCATCAAAAAGCCTCAAGCTTCGCTTCATCTGCGAATACTTATTGCGATCATGATTCATCTGTGGCTTTCATTCCTCTCTTGGAAAAGGAGACACTGGACAATAATATGGATGGATAAATCTACAAATAAGGTTTTTGCCATTAAGCCAATTTTTCACGACTTGATAGTTCTTCCAGAAGGTTGCTCTTCTTTAATGAAATAGTTGAGGGAAATAGCAAACATTACCATTGCTTATAGTATCATAGATGATCCAATTCTTTCAACGCCGGGATCAGCAATCCAAATATCGCTATTACAATAACTGCAACTCCAAGAAAGAACACCAGTTGCTGAGGTGGAAACAGAGTAAACCCTACAACCCCCTCTCTTTTCTTTGTCCTAGTTACCCGCTGTTTCCATGCACTTTGTCCTCGTGATCAACGACTTTCTCTGGATCCATGTCTTTGAAGCCGTAGTTCTAGCTGTAGGTCCATAGACAATCTAACTCCTTTCTATACATAGTTTAACGCTTCACTAATTCAGCTTTTAGAGTCTTGCTTGAAACGTACAATGGAAGAGCACAGAGAGAGTATAGTGAAACTGATGCTTTGTCTAGAAGAAAGTTTCTATTGTGGCTGTCCTGCTGTTTTCATGCTTTTTCTAAATATTGCTTCAAATAAGATACTATATATCGAAAGAATAATAGCTGCGATAAGAAGGCCTGAGGCAACTATCAAAACGGTAATTTTAGTCTGACCATCAGGCAGATATGTTGAAATGAGAGCTAAGTAAAGAGATGCTCCTGCAGCCATCACAGCGGTGATTATTAGAACAGAATCCGCTCTCAAGTGCATAGAAATGAATGGTTCTAATGAACCTTTATCTATTGTGAATTTCGGAACCCTATCTTTAATATTGCATGTTCTAACCTCGCTTCCGAAGCAGACATAACTCATAACTGCATGCATGCTTTGAGCATTGACCAATGAGCGCAGCCTATCCTCTACAAAATCACTGTACACCCTAGACACCCTTGTTAGACAGTATGTGCCACATGAAAGAGTTATGAGGTGAAATGATATTATGCAGCTACGAGGAGCCTCCTTGAACCATCTTTCTCAGAAGACAGAAAAACTGTTGAACCATCTTAGAAACCTGAGCCCCAGATCTTTCACCGTAGCTGTAATGCCTGACTTCTTCCTAGACCGCCTCGTTTCATGGAATAGCACCCTCAAAGAGTTCTCAACGCTCATCAGCAAAGTTGCCAGTCAAAAAGGTGGAAGCATAGACAATGTGACGCAAATGGACCTTATAGGCGGGAACGCCATCAATACAGCGTCAGCCTTAGCTGCTTTGGATGCAGAAGTTTCTCCCATAGTCTGTACGAACAAGCTCGGACTGAAACTGCTTGAGCTACATCTTCAACGATTAGGAATCGATCTTTCACACGTCAAGATTAATGACCAAGCTTCCATTACCACAGCTTTGGAATTCACACAAAACGGGGAGAACAGGAATGTAATGCTGCGGGATCTTGGCTCCTTGGCGAAGTTACACCCGAGAGATCTGTCAGAGAAAGATTTCACACTCCTAAAAGAAGTTGACTACGTATGCGTTTTCAACTGGGCAGGCACTCAAGCCCACGGCACAGAGATCGCAAAGCGAGTCTTCAGCTTCGTGAAAGCAGAAGGCGCAGGCAAAACATACTATGACACCGCTGATCCCCTCCCAAAAAAACAGAAAATCCCAGAACTAATAGAAGAGATCCTTCGTAGTCAGAACCTTATAGACATATTAAGTCTGAACGAAAACGAAGCTATGACTTATGCCAAATATTTGGCACCCGAGCAATTCAAGGAACTTAGAAAATCCCATGAACCCACGCCCATTTTTGCGAAAAAATGTGCGGAAATTCTATCACATCAACTTCCAAGCCGCATAGATTTGCACACGACAAGCTTCTCAGCCACCTTCAAAAAAGATGAAAGCACGGCAGCTCCCACCTTCGAAACGAAGACATTACGTGCAACAGGTGCAGGAGACGCCTGGAATGCAGGCAACATCTACGCGGATGCAAACCATTTCCCAGACGATTTAAGGCTCATCTTCTCTAATGCAGTCGCAGCTTATTATCTCAGTAGCCCCCTTGGCAAACATCCCACACTCGAACAACTCCAGAAATTCCTTCAGGCAATTATCCGCGAAAGCTGAAGTTGAACTTTCGTCTCTGTTGGAGCGAATCATGAAACGTTACAAATTCCTGACATTGACCGCAAAATATTGGAAGCCTGGTGATGACTACTTTGCTGAGATCTTGGCAGCGCTAAAAGGCAAAATAGAAACTGATGACATAGTTGTCTTCTCCGAGAAAGCAATCTCAACAGCAACGGGCAACATCATAGATGAAAACCGTGTTAAGCCAAGTCTAATGGCGCGTATTCTTGCCAGATTCTGGATGAGATATATATGGGCTTACATACTTGGTCCCCTGTGCCACCTACATAAGAGAACAATTTGCCATATCAAGCAATATCCTAGAGAAGAAGGATCAGCTCATAAGGAAGTTGCGCTCCAACATGGAAGCTTCCTACAGTCACTACAACATGGCTCTGAGGGAGGAATTGACGCAAGTAATCTGCCATATTCCTATGTTAGCCTACCACTAGTCAATGCTACATTCATCGCAAGAAAGATCCGGAAAAAGTTGAGAGAAGAATTAGCTAAGGAGATCACTGTCATCATCGCCGACACTGACAAAACCTATTCATGGCGAAACTTCCACTTCTCTCCAAGATCCAAGCCGATGAAAGGGATACATTCAATGGGAGGTGTGGCTGCATATATAGCAGGGCGGGTTTTCAAGTTAAAAAGAAGAGCCACCCCATTGGCGGTTGCTGGTGCAAAAATGAATATAGAAGAAGCCTTAACCATCTCGGAATATGCAAACCGTGCAAGAGGGTTTGGATCGGGAAGAACTGTTTGGGATATGGCCAAGAATTTTCGCGTATCTCTAACCAGTGTCTCTTGGGCGATGCTTGCAGAAGTGGAGCATAGACCCATCGTCATCGTCAGACGATTTCATCAATCTAAAAAATGATCCCAGCTGGACTCCTTCACTCTCACCGTCAATTCCTAGACAGAGCTGCCCCCAACGAAGACCAAATATGGACACAACAAGCCTCAATCTAGCGCAAAGTCCATATAAAGAGAAAAAGCAGTTCAGTAATACTGATGCTTAGACAGGAGTAGTCAAGATGAGCATAATAGTTAAGCAGATGCAAGGTTTTTTCAGTCCAAACTCAGTCGCTGTTGTTGGAGCTTCTAAGAAGATCAACAAAGCTGGGCATGTGATCTTCAAAAACTTCGCTGATAATAGACGAAGAGGCGTCTTCAAAGGAGAATTATACCCAGTCAATTTGCACGAAGACTATATTCTTGGTTTCAAATGTTATCCATCACTCTCCAAAATTCCAGGCAGAGTCGAACTCGCTGTGGTCGTGATCCCAGCTGCCACCGTTCCCAAAGTCATGGAAGAAGCCGCAGCCAAAGGCGTAAGATCCGTAGTGATAATCTCAGCAGGGTTCAGTGAGATCGGGAAACCTGAAATTGAAAACGCAGTAGTTTCAATCGCAAAGAAGGCAGATATTAGGGTATTAGGGCCTAACTGCCTCGGGGTATACGACATAAGCACCGGAGTTGATATGCTGTTCCTCCCTGAAACTAAAGTACTCACAACGGGGGATGTGTTCATTGCGACTCCACGACCTATGGCAGGACACATCGCTATGATTACTCAGAGTGGCGCCTTTGGAGTCGCTGCACTAGATTATCTAACTGGAAGACAAATGGGGATAAGCAGGTTCGTGTCTTTTGGCAACAAATGTGATGTAGACGAATCTGAAATGCTTGAATACTTCCTTCATGATCAAGAAACGTGGATAATACTTCTCTACGCTGAAGCCATAGAAGCCGGCAGGAAATTCATGAGAGTCGCTGAGAGAGTTACGGAGAAAAAACCCATCGTTGCCTTCAAGACAGGAAGAACCAAAGCAGGCGCAAGAGCCGCAGCCTCTCACACAGGAGCAATTGCGGGCTCAGACAAAATCTATGACGCAGCCTTCGCTCAAGTAGGAGTATTCCGCGTACAAGACATGGAAGAATTCTTTGACGTTGGAAAGGCCTTTGCATTCCAACCCCCAGCAGCAGGAGACAACATAGGTATACTAACAGATGCTGGAGGACCGAGCGTGATGGCTGTAGACGAATGTGAATCTAAAGGGTTAACCGTAAAGGAGTTCTCTGAAGAGACGCTAAGAGAGTTTGAAAACCTGAGATTAAAGGGGTTTTTCCCAAAGTTCGCGACTAGCCGAAACCCGGTTGACATCACAGGCTCTGCAACTTCAGAAATGTTTGAGCTTTCAGCAAAGATTATGTTAGATGCCCCCGAGATCAACGCCCTGATCGTGTTAGGATTGCATCACACTCCTGCCCTTCAAGAAGACTTTGTCGACCGAATCGCAAGTTTAGCAAAACATTACACAAAGCCGATCGTAGCCTGCGACATCGGGGAGACTGAGATGGCGCTATTCATCCGTTCAAGGTTTGAAAAACTTGGGATCCCAGCCTACTCCTCCCCAGAAGATGCCTCCCGAGCCATAGCTGCGCTGGTCTATTATGGGGAATACTTGGAGAAGAAAGGTTGCTTTGATGACTACGTAGAAAGATGGGTTAGAAGGCGGGACATCAAACTCTAGGTTCCGAGAACAGTGTCACTTCAACCTGGTCACCGTCATTGAGAGATAACTCTCTACGTAAACAGGTCGAAGCAACAATCTCCAGAACATCTAATGGATAGTTCGGCTTCTCAGGGATTACAACACACCCATCGATCTTATCTGAAATCAACATTTGGAAACAGAGTGCTCGGTAGAACCCCTCTTCAGGAACAATTTCTACACCTTTTGCACTTCTTAATTTCTCTCTCAGAGACTCCGCCTCTTCATCTGCGAGACGAAGATTCAATGTACCGAGATAAGGGTCAAAATGAAGTTTCTTCCTAATTTGGTCTCTAACCCAAGGAATCCCTATGAATCTAGCTCCAGCGCCTTCTCCACCAAAAACCGTTCCCTTCACCGCAAGTGAATTCAAACGGAAACCTTCAATGCTGAGCAAGTGGAATGTGTTCTCACTAATGCTCAAGTCATGCAAGCGGTCAAGTGAGTTATTGTGCCTTCAGCCATTCAGCTGCTTTCTGAAACAAAGGATTGGATGACATGTTAAGGACAGGAACAATTATTTTCTCTTTTGTTTCGATTAGCATCTTGTAGGTAGGCATCAACGTGTAGCTCAAGAAAGCCCAATATACTCTTCTGTTCTCTATAAGTTCCTTCGCAGCAGTCTCAGTGTTTATCGACAAGGGAAAGTATATGAATGCAACACCTTCAGCCCAGTATATACCAGCAGTTTTTCCTCCCGCTATAATGCTTGCGAACCGGGCAAGATCATCTGGAGTGGGAAACTTAGTTCGGTCCATAACAATAATTTCTTTGAAAGGTTCATACTTTATGTTGAATTCACTCATCATAACACATTCTCCGTGTTCTCTTAATAGCCGGCTTTTCACTTTTATTCTCTTCGTATCATCCAGCTAACAGAACTGTTTCAGCCACCTATTTCTTCAGTTCACCACCTTTTTCAAGGAACTCTTCGACCAGAGTATAAGCTAGCATTGGGAATTCTCTCTTGATGAAGGGTTCCCTAAGAGATTTCTTTTTGTTCATCTCTCAGCGGACACATAGAATAGTCATCAGTCATCGCCTTTGCTCGGTCTTCTGTCTCATCTTCAATGCTTCTTCTGTATAGATCTTGAGTTGACGCTTCTCAATCTTCCTCTGTGGTAGTGTTTCTCGTGCGTAGAGTAGTGGTATCACAGCTATGAAGAGGAAGAATGCAGCCAGTGAAAAGACACTGGTTAGTTCTCCGATTAATGTAACATAAGGAGCGAAGAGGAGGGAAACGATATGAGCCATGAAGAGAGGTGTCTCGCCGATGGCATAGTATTTTTCAGCATCGAATTCTGATATGTCACCCCATAGAACAATCGTGAATAGCATCCATAACAGTCCTATTGCCATACCATCTACGATGAAGAAAAATATCCATGAAGCAGAAAATTCAGAGAAAATCCCCAAAACTGCATAAGCGACTCCAAGGGAAACAAAGCCGAAAATCATCACTCGCTTACGTCCGACCCAATCTGAAAGCACACCCGCAACCAAAGCTGAAAATCCAGCAACAATTGGCTCAATGATGATCATGATGAATTGGAATTCTTTGACATATAGTCCTAAGACCTCAGATTCGAAACTATCAACTAGAGAGAACATCAACCATGCAGCAAAATACAAGAGAAATGTCTTGTTTCGAATGACTGAATGAAACGAAGTCTTCCGCCTATTGGAGATTTGAGGGGGGCTCTCTTTTGAGAAAAGGAGAAGGAAAACCAAGCTCCAACACCTCCACATAGCTAAAATAACAGCACTCGACGCTAAGCTCAATGTTAGACATGTAAATGCTATAAGAGGAACGCATGCGGATGTAACCAAAAAGGTAATTCCTCCTACTTTTCCCCTCTTGTCTATAGGTATTGAATTCACGAAAAAGCCAAAACACGCAGGCATTCCTAGCCCCAATGATGAACCTATAAATGTAATGATGATTAATGCCCCTGGCAGATTGGTTCCGACTGGAATCCCTGCAAGTAGTGATGCAAGGACACCGGAAATCAGCCAAATGCAGAAAAACCGGATTTTTCGAACTTTGGTCGTGAATCCAACTCCAATTATCCCAGATGCTATTATTGAAATAGGATAAACCAGCCTCAGAATAAGATATTCGATACTTGTATCATTGTAAGGATTGGCGATTTTATCAACCATTATTTGACCAAGAAAATACCAAGAAAGACTGTTAAATAGCAAAACGAATGCCAATGCCCACTCTATTTGAAAGCTGAGTTTATTGCGAAACTCAACAAGCCTCATTGAATATTACACACAAAACATTATTACCCATAGTGGGAAAATTAAACTTAGGAATCAAAAATAAGTATTCACAATCCGATTCTTGGTCTATTTATGTGTAGAACAAAACGCTTAAATAAACTGTTCTACACAAATACAGTTCGGGTGCTATTAATGGCGAATAAAAAGAAAGCTCCAAGAATTCCTGCAAGACCTTTTGGACTTTGGCCTAGTTAGTATTCTTTAGGATAGGTTTCCATTCCTCAGGTTCAACCGGAAGGGTTGCCAGTAGGAGTTCAAGTGCTGTTGGCTCTTTATGTTTGAACATAGTGATGTAGGAGTGTGCCTTCTGAGTAGTCTTTGCGATAAGATTTGCTACATAGTTCATTCCCCCAACTTTGTCAGAAGCTCTTAAAATTTCTCGCAGAACTGTTGTTGTCAATCTTTTTCTGCCAATAAGAGAAACAAGCTCACTCTTGGCGCATGAAAACTGCATTGCATACACTACAGGTAATGGCAAAGATTCCCTTTTTATTCTATGGCGTAATTCTTTAAGATCCAGAACGTCTATCAGTTCATTTCGCAATATTGACGCCAAGCCTAATAATCGACCATATCTACCTAGTGCATCAACTGCTTCTTTTGTGCCTCCTCCCAAGAGACCACCTATTCGCGTTATTACCTCAGTTTCAGAAGCTATCATCTTGATCTTGGTCAGACATACTGATGGACTTATACATGTCTTCCCACGCGCTTGAATTTCCAGTATACCACCTTCGCTTTGCGCGAACCAAATTCTCTCAATCACATCGAGAATCGATACAATCCTTTGTGTTGGAACTCCTAATTCAATGGTTTTCCTCAGTAACGTGAAGCCTTTGAACAATAGAATATCGGCTAAAATAATCGCCACATCCCTATCAAACTTTCCAAAGATTGTCACATAGTTGTTTTTCGTTTTTGACTGATCTATTATGTCATCATGTATTCCAATAGCGCGCGCAAACAATACCATGGACGCACCGGTGGGAATAGTCACTTCTGATAGACCACCGACAGCTTTGCTACATAAGGAAAGAATTGCCGGTCTGAAGTAGTCTGGTGGTGATTTGAGCATAATGTGTTGCATAGCCTCATTAAGTTCAGTATTGGTAGTTTCCTCTTTCAAGATGACCTCTTGCGCCAGTTTCCACCCTGCTGCCCCTTCTTCTTCTAGCAATCTCTCAGTTTTGCTAAAGAGTTGCTCTTTGGTTCCCAAAACATTCTTGTCTGTCAATTTGGTTGCCCCAGCAATTAATAACTTACCTATTTTAATGTCATACGCAATTATCTCGCTTTGAGATCGAAATGCATGTATGCTCCACGGACTTGATATTTCCTCGTCGTCTCAGATTTGTTCTCTTAGGAATTCATTGTATGCATCTACGAGTTGTATGCCTTTGGAGGTTATTTCGTAGATCTTTCTGACTCGCCCTTTCTTTGTTTCCTTCTTACTTCGGAGGAAACCTTTCCTTTCCAGGTTGTTGAGTAAGGGGTATAGAGCGCCATGGCGTAGCTTTATTCCGTATTTTTCTTCAACGATTTTTATCATCTTGTATCCCCACATAGGATCCGCTCGAACTAGCTTCAATACCATTATGTCTAAGAGATTTCTGAATATGTGTCGAACAATTTCTTTTTTGAACCCTTGGGTCATATATGTCACGTTTCGGACATTTTACGTTTCAGCTTATTTTATGGTCTTTGCTTATAGATGTTGTTTAAAATTTGGAGTAAGTATTGTGGATTAGTATGCTCTTTTATGCTTTGGAGTCACATCAACCCTTATATGAGGGTTTAGGATATAATAAGTCGTAAGATATGTCTGAAAGAAGACATGTCGTATACGCGGTGAACACACAAACTGTTCAACGCGTCTACAAGAGGTAAACAAAATGGGACAGAAAAACAGAGAAGTACAAAACAAACTCATGAAGGGACTCCTAGATCTCGTGATACTCCAATTCCTAAACGCCCAACCAATACATGGATATCAAATAATCTCCAGTATACGAAAGAACTTCGGCGTCTACTTCGGCCCCAGCACAATATACCCACTCCTTAACAGTCTCGAGAAAAAGGGCTACATAAAAAGCCAATGGGACCTCAGCAATGAAAGACCAAGAAAAGTATACAAACTCACTAATGAAGGACACAACCTGCTCAACTTCACTGAGAACTCACTAAACCATATATGCCGTAAAATAAGTAACATTGGAATCCACGAAAACATAGTAAACGGTGTCAGCAGCATCCTCAACAGACCTATCGGCTCAACAATGAAAACCGAAGCCAGTGAATAACCCATCATTTCTTAGCTCCCTCCACCATAAATCGAGTTCCTCCAACTAGAAGACAAACTTGATACTCTGCAGAAAAACCTCTCAGTCTGCCGATAACATAATCTTCTAGGGCATACTATTTTTGTGTCGAGGGAGCAGATGATCTTCGAAGAAGCTGACTTAGTCATAAAAGACTGCAAGATCTTGCCAATGAACAATGCAGGGATCATACCTAAAGGAGTGATCGCAGTAAAGGGAGGTAAGATATCTTATGTGGGAGACTCTGGAAACGCTCAATGTATAAGAGCAGAAAAAGTGCTCGAAGGACATGGAAAAGTTGCTATGCCAGGCCTAGTGAATTGTCACACACACTTAGCCATGACTCTTTTCAGAGGATTAGCTGAAGATATGACAATGGATCAATGGCTGGAGGAAACGATCTGGCCACTGGAAGCAAAGCTCCGTCCTGAAGACGTTTACATCGGCGCACTTCTCGGCTGCCTCGAAATGATAAAAAACGGGGTAACTTGCTTTGCCGACATGTACTTCTTTGAATCCAAAGTGGCTGAAGCAGTAAAAAAGGCTGGAATAAGAGCTTCTCTAGCCTCAGGAATCATCGAGACAGTTGACTGGCAGACTGGAGATAAAAGTTTTGACGATGCGGTGTATTTCGCCCAAAAATATGAAGGATGGGCTGAAGGAAGAATTACAACTCGACTGGGACCCCATACTGCATACACATGTACAGAGGAGACCTTAGGGAAAATCAGGGAGAAAGCTTCTCAAGCAGGCATCGGAATTCACATTCACCTAAGCGAATTAGGAACCACGCCACCATATATTGCGAGAAAATCTAACCGCTCAGAGGTTGAATTCCTTGAGAACCAAGGCTTCCTCGACGATGACGTGCTTGCTGCGCATTGCATCCATTTAACAACCAAAGACATCACGATTCTAGCAAAGAGAGGAGTAAAGGTGGCTTACAACCCTGTTTCAAACATGAAATTGGCCCAAGGAATCTCCAGAGTTAAAGAGCTTATAGATGCTGATATAACCGTTGGCCTAGGCACAGATGGAGCTGCAAGTAACAACAGTCTAGACATGTTTGAAACTATGAAAATCGCCGCATTACTCCAAAAACTACACTACAGAGATCCCACAATCTTAAAAGCTAGAGAAGTTCTACGAGCAGCAACCATCAAAGGAGCAGAAGCATTAGGACTGCACAACAAGATTGGCACGTTGGAAGTTGGGAAGAGAGCGGATATTATATTGGTTGATTTGAACAGGCCAAACTTGGTGCCTTTGCATGATATTTATGCGAATCTCGTCTACTCTGCTCGGGGATGCGATGTCGACTCTGTAATCGTGGATGGTAAGATATTGATGGAGAACCGCGAAGTCAAAACGCTTAACGAAGAAGAAGTCATCAAGAAGGCTGAGAGCCAAGCTTTAGGTCTTGCAGGATCTTAGCGCGTGCAGTTAGTCTTACGTAATAGAATGATGAAATATGCTACTCACCAGAGAAATGGTTGAAGGAAGGCCCTTTGTGAAGCTCATTAGGGAAGGAGTCAAAGTTCCCTTCTAGAAGTTTTGGTGCGCAATAGCGATTTAGAATCTAAAGGAGAAATTATTAGGTTCCATTTTATGTCTCGTTTCGTAAACCTTAAGATAGACGGTTTGTTATTCTATTCCGATAGCCTTGCACATCGGGGTTGACCGTCGACTGCGACAATTCTTACATTGTCTAGGTTTCAGCTGTATTGGAGGAGCTATATTCCTTCAGCTGCTGGTTTTCACAGACATCGTGACCCAAGGCTACTTCTTCGCTGTGGAACAGAATCAGCTGATTTTAACTTTAGAAGTAGCGTTGACTTTTTTCGCTCTTATTTACTTCCTCTATGTGTACCAACACTTCATTCGTTCTCTGAAGTAGAGGATTTCCAGCAACAAAAAGTGAAATTAGGTTCGTTAAGGTTCTGATTCAGAATAATGTTAGAAATCGTTAAATACGATCTGATGGAACGCAATTAACGCATTAGCAGGTGAAAAAATGAAAAACAAAAAGATATCAGCCTTAATGCTGACTCTCTTATTTCTCGCAGTCATCAGTTTAGCTAAACCTTCAAGAACAGACACTGTGGAAACTCAGACATGTTACACATTAGATTACGGATGCCTCCTTGTAGAGGTAGAGGCACCAGCAACAGTTTGGCCAGGTGACACGATAAATGTCACTGTGCGTGCAAAGGCGTCAGCAAAGATTCATGTTGACTTCATTAATGTGAACTTCTCGTGTTTAAGGGGAAATCTGGAAAAGGTTCCTTTGCTGAGCACAACGACTACTCTAGAAAGTGTTGATCTCGACTGGGGATCATTAAATGAATCGTACTACAGGTTGGAGATTCCAGATGATGCATTGCCAGGTTTGATATACGGTATGGTGTGGTATGACTGGTACATCGAAGGCACGCATCGTGCACACATGCAGATTTTCCCTAAGGCTTTTCCTGCGACATTCATTGAAAACGAAGCATACGTAGAGCTTAAAGTGGACTATGAGATTCTGGAAAGCTCATATGCAACACTTGAATCCAATTATTCAGATTTGCAGGGAGAATATAATGAGCTGGAAAGTAAGATTGGTGGGGGGAGTAACGCGACAAACTTGATGTACCTCTTTCTCGTAACAACTGGCATCTTTGTTGTAACAACGATTCTATTGATGATTAGACGACCTAAATCGACATCTTGGTAGCTTACTGCCTAGTTACGTCATCTTGTGCAGATGCTGAGCTGGAATAACTGTTAAGCCTCGTTCAGTTAGTGCTTTGGCAGTCCTATTCATAGAGTCATGCTTGTCGAGATAGTTAGTTGTGAGCTTTTGCATCAGATTCTGTGCAAGAATGTCCTTCTTTGGAAGGAAGTACTCCAATATATCCGATGGATGCTCCCGAGTTTTCTCTATTTCAGGCAATCCTCCCTCATGCTTGGCGCTTATGTTTTTTACGTGATCAGCGATTTCGAGAAGTTCATCTAATCTATCGTAGGGCTGTCTGACGATGCTCTTGTAAGTTTCCACAATGTGATGTTCCAACCGTACGATGTCTTCAAAGCCGAAGGCCTTTCGAATGTACGCTGATAATTCCATAGTCTCGTTGTTAATTGAATTTGAGAGGTTGAAACCTATAAGGGGGGTTGTGCCATCGTCGCGGCTGAAGAGTTTAGCGGTCATCAACGTCCAGAAGCATGCGTAAGGATTATCATTCCCTAAAAACACTGAGATCTTGAACTCAATGTCGATCCCGAGCTTGTGAAGCCAATATGCTAGCAATACGCTTCCTATGTTAATGTTCAACACTTGCTGAACGCCATATTCAGTATAATAATGCAGGAATTCATCAATCCATTTCAAGGCGTATTCATTCGGCATCCCTACACCTCCAAAGTATCCGGTGATGGTTTCAGGACCGCCCAGATGAACATTGACAGGTAAGCCATCAGCCCCTGGCAAAGTTCCTTTGGTGTCCAATGTCTCCACGTAAGAAGCGCCAACGATCTGTGCCGCTGCTGCAAAGGCGAGGATTTCACCGTCTTCAAGTTGCTCTTTCATAGAACGTACCCGAATGAAACGCCCAGGCATGAGATCCTGCTGTGCAATGGCCTTCTTCGCTTCTTCATTTATCCATGGGAAGAAGTTGCATGCGCTAATCTCAAGGGTAACTGCAAATGATTCGTCGAACTCTGTAACGTCAGCCTTGCTCCCCAGGATCTTTCGTCGGTATGCTGGGATACTGATGAAGGCTTCTTTATCTCTTTGTTTGATCAGCCATTCGAGATCTTCCACGTAGGGTGAGTTTCTCGTTTTGAGACGGGTCATTAGGTTTTCAAGCTTGCAGGCTTCTTTCGCTTTCTTATTGATTTCATCTACGGAGCCATATTTTTCGACAATTTCAAGTAAACCGTTTACAAGGGGGTTATCTTCATTTAAGATGAATTCGTTGATTTTTCTCAGGTTTTCTTCCCTGATTTCTAATCTTTTTCTTAATTTGTTCAATATTTTTCCTCCAGGTTCTCTTAGGCTAACCTGACCGAATTGTTAACAATGTTAAGTTTATAAAAATAGCTGTAAGTTCAAGCAATGTCGGTTGCTTCTATTGTGTGACGACAACTTGTGTGTGATCTATGTGCAGAGATTTGCAGTTTTGTTGAGTGGTTGTTTTGAGGCTCTTCTTGAGCCTTTGGGTGAAGTACTTAAACGTGTAGATAGTACGATATGTTGAGGAGTAAACGTTGATGTTTAAGCCAGAGGGAATAATGCCTGCTTTGGTGACGCCTTTCACCAAAGGTAGAGAAGTAGATGAGATTTTGATGCGGGCTTTGGTTAACAGTTGCCTCGAAGGAGGAGTCCACGGGGTTGTGCCGTGTGGGACTACGGGTGAATTCGTTAACATGACCGTTGATGAGAGGAAACAGGTTCTTAACATTGTTATTGATGAGGTTAATGGTAGAGTTCCTGTTATTGCTGGTACAGGAGCGAGTGGTACTTGGCAGGCGTTAGAGATGACGAAGTACGCGAAGGATGCTGGCGCTAATGCTGCCTTGATTGTGACGCCTTTCTATGCGAAGCCGGCTTTCAGGGGAATCTACGAGCATTTCTTCACCATTGCGTCTAAAGTGGATTTTCCCATAATCCTTTATAACATACCTCAGTGCACTGGTTTGCCTTTGCCTTGGCAGATTGTTGAGGATTTGGCTCAAATACCAAATGTTGTCGGCGTCAAGGACAGCAGTGGGCAACTCAGCTTCATATTGACAGTTTTGGAGAAAGTGGGGGACAAGATCAACGTGATGTGTGGTCATGATGAGGTAGTTATGGCTGCTTTAGCAGCTGGAGCTAGCGGTGCAATTTTGGCGAGCGCGAATTTCATTCCGGATGTTTGGATTGAAGTGTTCAACAGTGTGAAAGAGGGGGACCTGCAAAGGGCTCGTGAACTGCAACGTAAGATCCAAAAGATTGCTCGGATCACGGTTCAGAGTGGTGCTGTGGGAGCGAAGGAAGCTTTGAATATGATCGGGGTGGAAGTTGGATCCGTCAGACAGCCCCTTAGCGTTGGAGGAGAACTCACTTATGAAGCGAGGGAAGAGTTGCGCTTGGATTTGGAGAAGATTGGCAAGATAAAGGTGAAGCCGGTGAAGTTTGAAGTTGGAGAGAAAGTTTTGGAGGAGAGGTTTTCAGCTGTTCATATAACACCGGAGATCATCAGGGATTTTAAGTTGAGAATAGGTGAGGCTCTGGCAGGGAAAGACTCTGAAGTAGCGCACATTGATTTGATGATTGGTAAGAAGGATGGCCCGGTAGGCGAAGCTTACGCAAAGGCAAAGGCAAATCCAACTCCGGGACATGAACCCTTGGTGGCTATTCTAGAGCCCAACGTAGTTGTTAAACCCGTCACGTTGATGGTTCCCACGGTCACCATAAAGAGTATGCGACAGGCAAGTATGGTTTATGGCCCAGCCCAAGCGGCTATAGCTAAGGCAGTTGCAGACAGCTTGGGAGAAAGCATTATCCCCAAAGAAGCTGCAGAGGATATCATAATCATAGTGAATGTGTTTGTTCATCCTTCTGCAGTTGATCGGCATAGGGTGTATATTAACAACTACAAGGCTATGCGACATGCTGTAAGAAGGGCAATTGAAGGCAGGCCTTCCGTAAGCGAAGTGTTGGAGAATAAGGATAGATCAAGACATCCATTCAAATATACGCCTTAGCCCTCTAAACGAGGAGGCAGCTGAAGGAAGAGATGAGGCCTACAATACTTTTTTAGTTAGACGTATATCTTTCTCTTTTGATCCGGATGTTTAACAGAGTAGTAGAGGCTTATGAGCGAATAAGAAAGGTTGTTAATCGAACCCCCGTAATGACCTCTTCAACACTGGATATGATGACTGGTGCCATGTGCTTCTTCAAGTGTGAGAGTTTTCAGAAGGCTGGAGCTTTCAAGTTTCGAGGAGCCTACAACGCGTTGTCTCAATTGTCGCCAAGGCAGAAGGAGAAAGGAGTGATTACTCACTCTTCTGGGAACCATGCACAGGCTCTTGCTCTCGCGGCTAAGCTCATGAATATTAAAGCGGTGATTGTTATGCCTGAGAATGCTCCAAAAGTGAAGGTTGCTGCTACAAAGGGTTACGGGGCTGAAGTTGTTTTTTGCAGTTCTAGTCCGAGGGATAGGGAGGGTGTTGCTCAGGCTCTTGTGGAAAGATTCGGTTATACTCTTATACACCCGTCTAATGACCTTGAAATTATTGCCGGGGCAGGAACGGTTGCGTTTGAATTCCTCAAGGAGGTGGGAGAGCTGGATGTTGTTTTCTGCCCAGTTGGTGGTGGAGGGTTGTTGAGTGGGACGGCGGTTGCAGCGAAGGGTTTGCTTCCTGCGGTGAAGGTGATTGGTGTTGAGCCGCAGAATGCAGATGATGCTTATAGGTCGTTGAAGGTTGGCAGGATATTGCCGATGGAAGATCCTGACACGATAGCTGATGGGTTGAGGTCTTCTTTGGGTAGTAATACTTTTAGGATTATAAGAGAGAATGTGGATGAGATAGTGACTGTCTCAGAGGTGGAGATTGTGGATGCGATGCAGTTTCTTTGGGAGAGGATGAAGTTGGTGGTTGAACCTTCTGGAGCGGTTTCTCTTGCTGGTGTTCTGTGTGGGCGGGTTGATTTGGGCTCTGAAAGGGTGGGGATTATTATTAGTGGGGGAAATGTTGATGTTACTGATTTCTTTGTTAGGCTTCGTCGGCGGATAGTTGCGTGAGTTGTCTTTGTTCTTGGGGGGTGAGTTGGCGGAGGTTGGTTGATTCTGATGTTTGTGTGGGGTGATGTGGTGGTGGGTGTTTGTTTTTTGTTTGTTGTTGTGTATGTCGTAAAGCTTTTATAGTTGTATCGTATAGTAAGTCTTACGACGGTGGAGGTTGAAGGAAAAGGGGCGCATATATGGTAGAAGAAAAAATTTCTTCTCAAAGCCTTCTCCTTTCTCCCTAAAAAAGTGTTTTGTACATATATGCCCCCCTCCAACAAACGATGAAGCCGTAACAGACCTAGAACACACACCTCCCTAACGCCCCTAAAACAGAAAGCTCGTAGAGAACTTAAGTGAACCTTTCAGCAATCCCATTCTTGCCAGAGCGCCATTTCCCTCTAGAACCCAGAGCATACCCTAACACGCTGAATAGCCTCGCTCCAAGATTAACAAGCCAGAGAATAGAATAGAAAGGCGTGTAACCCAACAGCCACTTATGGTTCCACTGACCATACGCAAAACGCAACGCAACGGCTTGAAAAACTATCCCTACAGACAACGCGTAGGAGCCAAACCAAAACAGGTTAAGCAGAAACATGATTCTATCCGGAGCGAACCAAAAAAGAAAAGGAAAACCCAAGATAGCGGAGAACTCCACAAAGGCTCCAAAATACTCTGCGACTAGACAATACCATAAGAGTAGACTCAGCCAACTTTTCTTAGAGAGAATGTCACGGTGGATTGAGAGCGTGTTATGCAACCAACCAACGAACCATCTGATTCGTTGATGCCAAAGATCAGTGAGATTTGAAGGTGCTAAGGTTCCGCTCCTTGCACTGCTTAAATACCCTACGCCGTGCCCTCTCTTCTGCAATTCCAATGTGATCTCTGAGTCTTCAGCAACAGATTTCAAACTTCCATTGTTCAATATATCCCGAAGCACATTAGCGTTGAAGATTCCTATGGCTCCAGGAACTACGAAGACAGCGTTTCCCAGGGTTTGGGCACATCTGAAGACTCCTAAGCCCTGACTGTATTCCAGCACCTGTAAGACCACGAACGGGTTGTTATCTTCTGTTTCGCCATTGCAGGGATGGACGTAGCCGGTGGCTGCTGCTTTCCCATTCGCATGCATGTACTCTACTAAACCTTTTAGTACATGGGGTTGCCACCAAGAGTCAGCATCTACGATGGCGACAAGTTGTCCAAGAGCCCGGTTTACGCCTGTCTTTAGGGCTTCGATTTTGCCCAGGTTCGCCATGTGCCGTGTTACTTTCCCTCGAATGGGTGCATATTTTTTATTGTTCAATTGGGTGCTTGCATTGGCGATCTCGTAGCTGTTGTCGAGGCTTCCGTCGTCGATGACTATGATTTCGGTGGGGCCTGGGTAGTTTGCTCCGCATTTGAATAGGCTTTCGATGCATCTGGGCAGTTGCTTCTCTTCGTTGAAGGCGGGTACAATGAAGGATACCATTGGATAGAAGTCTGCTTTGCGTCCTTTGGTTCTGCGTCGAGCTAGCCAAGCGCTAACCGCGAGTAGGCCGCCTACGCCGACTGCTAGGAATGTGAACCATGTGTAGTAGAAGGTGATGATAGTGATCCATAGCCAGTTTGCAGGTTGGTTTGTGGGTTCGTATTGGAAGATGTTTGTTGACAGTGTTTGGGCTGTTGGGGGGAAGAGCCACCATAGGAATGCGGTTAAGATGAGGGGGAGGGCTAATAGTGTGTAGGTTAGCCTGCTAGTTTTAGGATTGGCCTTGGGTTTTGATTGGGCCACCTTTCTCCCTTCTATGTTAAGGCAGGGTGATGGTGAGAATAAAGTGCTATTCCTTGGGGAAGAATATTTCAGGAGGAGGAACATTCATGTTAAGTCATAAATAAACTGGGTGTAGAGTTTAGGTTGGCTTTGGTGATTTGCTGATGGATGAGGAATCTCGTTATCACACTTTGCTTAGAGATCCTGCTCGTCGGAAGATTATTGAGGTTCTGGATGGTCAGGAGAAGATTGGTTTTAGAGAGTTGAAGGGATTGTTGGGGTTGGGGGTGGGTACTGTCTACTATCATTTGGATATGCTCTCTGACTTTTTGGAGCAGGATAAGCAACGGAAGTACAGGTTGAATGATCGGGGGCGGCTTCTTTTTAGATCTATGAGGGATGGGGGGGTTCCATTGTCTCTTGAGGTGAGTGAGACTTTTAGACATAGTTTGGCGAAGTGGCTTTTTTTGTCTCCTGTTTTTGCGAAGACGACTAAGCCTTTGAGGCTTCTGCCTCTTTCCCTTCTTATTCTCGGGGTGGGTGCTTTTGGTTCAGCGTTGGCTTCGTCTCTTTCACAGTTGTTTTTCTACTCTTCTTTTACAGCTTACAGGTTTGAGGTGACTGCTGCGTTGTATTTGTTTAATTGGATTGGCCTTTTCATCTTCTCTGATTTGGTTATTACCCTAGTCTTTAAACGAGTTGGTGGGGACTTGCAGCTGTTTGTGTGCCTTGGAATCGCCTCTTTTCCTGTGGCCTTGTTTCCTTACATCTACGTCTTCTTGTCCTACGAGATTGCCCGCATTTTCCTATTAATCCTGATAGTTTGGGGGGTGATGCTTCTTTCATCAGCGTATTCCTTCAGTAAAGGGCTCCGCTTGGACAAGTCCATCGTGATGAGCTTGCTTATTCTCTACGTTAACATAGCTGTCTTGTTGGTTACGGGACAGTTCTCGTAGGTTCTAGGTTTCTAGAACTTCGCTAAGGCGATATTCGAGGTTTCTAGAAACGATTTCCTTAAAAGAGCCCGTATCTAAGGTTATTTTGGTGAAAAAAGCTTGAAAAACAGGAAAAGCCTGTTTGCGACAGCAACTCTTACGATCTTGACTATGACCCTTGTGTTTCCTTTGATTGCTCAGCCAGCGTCAGCAGAGTCCGTTAAGAAGCTAGGAGTCTTACCTTACGGACCTAATGAAAGCAGCAATTGGCAGTGGATTAAAACTGACAAGATAAACATAATCTTTCCAGCAGGTGGAAAGAAGCCGATGTTTCTGTGGTGGCACCCAGATGATACGAGCAACATCTATGTGATAAAGTTCAAAGGCTTGATTGAGTTTCTGACCTTTGATGATGCCTTTTACAGACGCCTATACGAAGCATCTGAGGAGAGGATGCGGACAATGTTGAACGAGAGGTATTTCGGCCCTAAGCAGCATATGCTTCAAGCAGACGTTCAGAATAGCATACAAGAGCAGTTAGAGAATCTTGCGTCCTATTACGAGTTGCACAGACCATTTCTGCCTTTCGACGCGGGAACGTGGAATTTGACAGGCCCAACAGAGGTAACACGTGGCAGTGTGCAGTATTTGTCTTTCAACTTCACTCTGGTCAGTGTGCCGTTTCCGAATCTTGACTTTGCAGAGAATAATGTCATCATAAGGTGCCGGTTCTATTATACTCCTGCAGAGGAAGATGTTAACGGCTTGTACACGTACAGTGTGGATGCCGGAGTGTTGAAGTGGGATCTCATCGTGAGGAATTGGACGTGGAATGTTGATCGTTTGGAACTTTTGTTGGAGGAGCTTGCGGGTTATGGGATTAATGTCCCTGTTCAGGCGGCGGGGTTGGCTTTGTGGATGAACTTTGCGTCGATACCGATGGAAGAGATTGATCTTGCTGAGGCAGATCTGGAGACGGGAGATGGCAGGGTTGAGGCTTCTTCAACGGTGTCAAATATGTATGTTGAGGGTGCACAGGTCGGTGTGGCTGAGAATAAGACGTTGACAGGTTTGGAGCAGCCGTTGACTGCGCTGGCGAGGCTTAGAGAGCGCTTTAAGGTTCGGTTTGGTTGGGGTGACTCGTCTGTTGCGGGATTCTTCAAGTATGTTCCTAAGGCTGTGATTCGCGATGGAGAGGAGGTTACTGCGGTTGATGTGAGGGCTTCTTACATCTCTGCGGGGCATCATATGAGATTGTATCTCTGCTATCCCTACTTTGGAAATGGAACTTTAGAACATGATCCGTCTTTGGGGCTTGAGATGGTGCCGACGTTGGTTACTCCTGGACTGCTTCTGGTGCTTGTCGGTGCTGCGTCGACGATCACGATCGTGGTTTTGGCTGTTCGCTGGAAGAAGAAAACTATCAACATCGTTGGAGTCTAGTAGACTCTTTCTTTCTCTCTTTTTTCAGGTTAATTCTTAGAATTAGGGGTTTCGCGAACGCTGCGCGGGTGTGTGGGGGGTGGAAGGTAAGTCTCAGTATTTAGTTCTGCTTCACAAATTCTTAATCTGTCGATATCTCTCTCTTCTGGTTAGGTGAAGTTTGGTGGATTTTGACGCGATGTTTGAGTCGTTTGTTAGTTCTGTGAATTCTATTGTTAAGTATGATATTTTGGGTGTATCTGTCTTCTTTTGGCTAGTTATGTTTGTGGTGTTGTTTCTAGTTTTTAACGTGTTGGAGAAGAAGACGGATTAGCTTGTTTTAGGGTTTTTTTACCCAATAGATGGTGGGGCCGCCCTTTATTTTTGGGCAGTCGTCGTTGTTGGGGTTGCCGCTGAGGGTTTCGATTACTTCTTTGTAGCTGTACATGTATTCGACGCCTTTTCTTGTTGTTTTGTAGATGTTTCTTCGGCCTTCTTTGTTGATTTCGAGGAGTTGTGTGTTTAGGAGTAGGTCTAGGTATGTGTTTAGTTGGGCGAAGCTTAGGTTGGCTTTGTACATTATTCGGGTTTTTAGTGCTCCGTCTTTGGCGATGTCGAGGATTTCCGCGATTATGAATAGGCGATCTCGCCTTTTGCGAGGATTATCCCAGTTTATCAATCTATACACCTTGTCTAGAAGCTTTGTCTATAGCGTTGATGAGGTGGGCGTGTTAAAAGGAGTGTTTCGTATGGTTCTATATTCTGTTGTGTGACATATTTTTGCCCCGCAATTCTGGTTCGGGGTGTGTGTTTGCTGTGTGTTTGTGTTCTTTTTTAGTTCTACAGTTGGGTTGTTTTTTGGGTGTGTGGTTGTTTTTTCGTTGGGGTTGGATGGTGTTTTGGGTGTATTTGTGTGCGACGTTCGTACAATAATGTTTATTAAGACTCACTAAACAAGGTTTCGTGGTTGACAAACAGATGTTCAACGAAAAATTCTCCATCATAATCCTCCTCACAATCATGAGTATGGCGGTGGCATCAGTAGTCTTAACGTCGGGAATCCTCTTTGGAAGCAGAACCATTAACAATGCTGGAAACGTCAACTCTGTAGGAGTAGGCGTCTACTGGGAACAAGAATGCACCACCGAAGTGGTAACAGTTAACTGGGGCTACATAGAGCCAGGCTCAACCCAGAACGTTACAATCTACATCCGGAATGAAGGAAACACCCCTATGACTTTGAACCTGACAACTGATAGTTGGAGTCCGGTTACAGCACCAACATATATAACGCTAGTTTGGAATCGGGAAGGAGCTCAAGTGAACGGGTATTCAACTCTCGAAACGATCCTAACGCTCACGGTCTCCTCAAATATAACGGAGATCTCAACCTTCAACTTTAACATGACGATTACGGGAACAGAATAAAACCCGACCACCCATCTTTCTCTCTCCTGCTTTTGTCTTACCTTGCGGTTGGAGTCCTTTCCAGGGTTCTGCGTATCTTATCTCTCGAGCAGTCGAGATTTTGCTTCTGCGTGACACACCCCGCATGCATGCGATCACGTTTTATTGGTTTTATCAAAGCTTTCTGAGTAGTCTTCTGGAGAAACCGTCAGAACAGCCTTTCTTCTAGCCTAGTCTCTGAGATTGGAGAGTTTTGGCGTGGAATTTGCGAATAAAACATATTAGGCAGGTATGTATTGCTTGTTGTAAAGGAGAAAGGTGTTGCGCGAATATTCAGCGCGTTACTTGAAAGAAGTGTTCTCAGCGCTGCCTCCATTAGCTAAGCTGCTGCTGATCTTTATAGTTGTAAATGCGCTTCTGATTGTGGGCATCGCCAGCATAAGAACGGTAAGTTTTAACAATATAGCCACTATTAAAGCCATAAATGTGGGGGTTTATTGGGATGCAAACTGCACATTGCCTGTGAACGAGACACCAACACCAAGTTTTGATGGGGAAACTCCCTTGCCTATCAGTGAGCCTTCGGGGATTGATTGGGGGTCGATTGAGCCTGGGGAGAGGAAGTCTGTAGATGTTTATGTGAGGAATGACGGAAATTCAGAATGTGTCTTGGAGATAACGGCTGTTGATTGGACTCCTGAGAACGCTGTGGATTATATTGGGTTAACGAGTGACTATCAAGATCAGCCTTTAGGAGTTACTTCGGAGGACTCGGCTTTGAAGGTTTCTCTGATCTTAGTTGTTTCGCCATACATCCAGGATGTGACTGTTTTTAGTTTTCAGATTGTCATCGAAGCGGTAGGATAAGAGTTCTGGCGTTTGCAGGCAGGTTGGAGCGTGTGTTGGTGCGGGGTTTTCTTGCTTTTGGGTGGTGAAAGCTTTCGCTGGGGAGTCGATCGAAGCTTGTTGGTTGCTGAATTCGATCGAATCCTGGATCTTTTAGGACGAGGATTGTTAGAAGAAGTAGAGTGTTCGTGTTTGTTATGGGGATTGGATGACGCGTAGTGCGACGGTGATCATGAAGGCTAGGCCTGTTCCTATGGCGATGAGTCTTAGTCGGGTTCTTTCGATGGCTATGTCGCTGAGGATTTCTGTGCTGGAGGAGAGGAATTCTGAGGTTATGAGGAGGATTATGGCTGTTACTGCCAGCCAGAGGCCGATGTCTGAGGTGGTGAGGGGGAAGTTCATTGTTGATCTCCGTGGATTTGTAGCCAGATTTGGATTGTTTCTGCGTCTGGGGTTGTTTGGGTTTTTTGGATTGTTACCATTTTTCCGGTGTTTTGGGCTATTGCGCAGGTGATGGCGCTTATGGTTGGGCAGCCGAGGGTGTGGATGCTTTTGAGGTTTTGTTGTTTTGTGTAGAGATCTTTGTAGGTTGAGTTTGTGATGGTGATGTGGATTGTGTTGTTTTTGGGTGTGATTGTGATTTCTTTGGCTAGTTGGAAGTTTTCGAGGATTGTTTTTTGGAGGCTGTCGCAGAGTTCGTTGAGGTCGAGGGTGTTTAGGTCGGTTTTTAGTTCTTCTTTGAAGATGGCTAGGAGGCCGAGGCCTGGGGGTGCGACGCCTAGTCCTTTGGGGTTTTCGAGGAGGAATCTTTCTTGGGCCATCTCTTCTATGGAGGGGATGGTGTTGCCTTTGTTGGCGGAGATGAAGACGATCATCTCTTTGAGGCCTTTGAGGTATTCTGGGAGGTAGACTTCTTTTGGGTATGGGGGTATGTAGTAGCTTTTGCCTGCGTATTTGAGGTCTTTGAGTATGCGGTCGATTGTTGCGTAGGTGGAGTGGGCTGTGGAGTCGAGGAGGCTGCTTCTCACGTATTTTACGGGTCGGGCGAAGAAGAAGAGGGCGCCCCAGAAGATTAAGCCTAGTCCGATGAAGGCTAGTACTGGTGAGTCTGTGATGATGGAGGAGGTGAGGGATAGGATGCCGGGGATGATGAGGGCAACTCCGATTTTGCCGGAGGGGATTCGGCGGGCTTTGAAGAGGGCGAGCTTCAATTCTTCTTTTTCTGTTTGAAGCTGCTTTATTGCTTCGACGAGGTACTGGGTGTTGGAGAATTCCCCTGCCCGATCGTCTGCTGGTTGTGTTTTGGGTTCTTCAGAGTTGCTTTTAGCCATATCTCTCACGTTGAATTATGACCGAGTCATCACTTAAGCTTATTATCCTTATTAAGCGCTGTTTATTGCTTGCACGTGGGCTCTAGAAAGGGGAGGCGTGTTAGGGTTTCCAGACGAGGGTGGGGATTCCTTGGATGTTAACAAGATCTCTTTTGATAAGTCCGTACTCTTTCAGTCGGCTTAGACTGTCTGCTAATTTGTGTTTGGAGGGTGGTTTTCCTCTTTTTGCTAGGGTTGTGGCGATTGTTTTGGTGGTTGCGGGTTTTCTTTCTTCGTCGAGTCTTTGGATGGTTTGTAGGAGGCGTCTTTCTGTTGGGGTGGCATAACGGTTGAAGAGTTTTAGGTTGCTGGTTTTCTTTCGCCATTCATTTGTGACTTCTGCAGTTTTTGTGATGGCTATGAAGGCTATTGCTAGGGCTAGGAGGGTTTGCTGCATGGGGATGCCTAGGGAGATTAAGGATTGATCTTTTAGGGGTTCCCAGTGGGCTGCGACGGTTTCTCCGAATGTTAGGAGGGTTTCTTCGTAGGCGGGGTAGTTGGTTGAGTTGGAGGTTAGGATTATGAGGCTTATGCGGACGTATCGTTGCTCGACGGTTAGGCCCATGTGGAATGCGGCTTTTTCGTACCAGTATAGGGTGACTTGTGTGTGGTTGGAGGGGCTCGGGCTTTCGAAGACTAGGTATCTTGCTATGATTGGGGTGTCGGGTAGGAGTTGGGTGTCTCTTTGGTCTAGTACTGTGACGAGTGGGTAGTTGCCCTGTGCGGTTTGCCAGGTTATTAGGCAGACTTCCCAGTTGTGGAGGTTTGAGATTGTGGTTGCGATGTTTACATCTACGTAGACTGTCGGTTGGGTGATGTTGTTGGGGAAGTAGGCGTAGAGGAGGGAGGCATCTTGATTGGCTATTTTCTCGTAGCTTGTGTCGCGGTAGAGGAATTTGAGTTGGTGATCTGGGATTTGGGGGAAGATGTTTGTTGCGATATCCCAGCCTGTCTCCATGATGAGTTCTGAGGGTCCTTGGGCGATGGCGAAGGTGGGTGCTTGGATGGTTAGGGTGACGATGTAGGAGCTGAGTAGGAGGAGGAGTAGTTTGGCCCAGAATTTCTGTGAGGGTTTCTTGAAGTAGCCCAGGTGTCTCTCGCAGGTTGGGCAGAAGGCTGTGGTGGTTGGAGGGGTTGGGGTGCAGGTGGTGCAGGTGGGTGTTGGTTGTGGGGGTGGGGAGATTTGGATTTTTAGGAGTTTTTCGGATAGGAGGAGGGTTAGCAGCATTCCGGCGAGGATGAGGAGCCATCCTGCGAAGTTGTGGAAGATGAGCATGGCGACTTCTTCGCCGAAGAAGTAGCCTATGGAGATGATGGTGGTTACGCGGAGGATGTTCATCGCGGTGAAGACGATGAAGCCTAGTGCGAATAGGCCTGCTTTTTTGTGGTAGGGTGCTGTGGCGATGTAGGCTAGGAAGGTGGCGAACATGATGAAGGCTATGAGGGAGTAGATGCCTGAGCAGGGGAGATCTATGGCGAAGATCATTGGCTGGTTGGGGGTGGTTATTGTGATGGTGGGGGGTCCATAGAAGGTTTCGAGGGTGACTGGTAAGCCTAGGGTTTTGAGGATGGTGTAGGAGGCTTGAGTGCTAAAGTTGGCTAATGCGCCGCCGATTGTGTAGATTATTTCTGCTGGTGGGGGGATTAGGAAGAGGAGGAAGAGGATGGGGAAGAGGAGGACGCGTAGGATTTTGAAGTTGAAGAGGATTGCTGTTGTGCCTGCTATGAATATGGGGAGGGAGAGCAGGTGGTATTCCAGGGGGTAGAAGGTGTAGGATCCATACCAGTAGAGAAGAAAGGCGATGAGGCATAGGGCTACGCCGACGGCTTCGTCGAGGTATTTGGGTTTCTTGCGGGGTTTTTCTAGGGATTGTGTTGCTGAGACTAGGTCTTTTCGTTTGATTAGGAGGTAGGCTGTGAAGAAGGGGATTAGGATGATGTGGGTTGAGGATTCGGTTTGTAGTGCTTCGTTGGCTAGGATTTCGAAGTCACGCCGGTAGATGATGGTGATCGTCAGTAATAGGAGGAGAATTGAGAGAATTAGGGTGAGGTGAGATCTTGTGAATCGTTTTGTGTTGGTGAATGTCTGCTTTAGCCGTTTCATGGTTGTTCGCTCTGCAGGTCTTAAACTGGTAAGAATGTGGTTTCTCGCGTACGTTGGTTTTGGAGTGTTGGGTTTGATTTTCGCGAATTGGTTACTTTTTGTTATTTTTTGTGCCTTTTTGTACTTGCACTCTAGCGCGCTGCGTGTTGATTTCTAGTTTCTGAGATAAATAGAAATAGTGATGGGAAAGTTTCTGGAAGGAATGAGTCTATTCTTGGGTTAGATGTGTTTCTTTCTGGTAACGAAGAATTTGAAGCCTAAGAGCATTGCGATTATTGATCCTGCGGTGCCTATTATTGGTATTTCGGGGATTGTGTTGAAAGATGTTGCTCTGATCTTCACTACATTGTCGAATCCTGCTTTTTCCCTTCCTGTTGAGTCTTGGAAGAAGGCTTGGACTCCCCAGTCGCCGATTACGTCAGGTACTTGGGTGTCCTGCGCGTATAGTATGGGGGCTGTGGTGCCGTTGTTCCATTGTCCAGTTGTGCCATTGGGTGAAACTGGGACTGTTACTTCCCATCGAGCAGTGTCGTTGGGCATGTGCCATCTGAACGTAACTTGAGTCACGCTTGGGTCAAGGGTTCCAGCTGTTACTGTTATGGGTGTGCCTGGAAATACGTCGATTCCGTGATAGTTTGAGGTTATTGCGTAGCCTGTTCCCAGAGTTGACCAAGGAGCATAGACAAGGTTGATGAAGATTAGGAAACTTGAAAGAAACATTAAAGCCAATATGATCTTGTGTTTCATCTCTACTCTACCTTTTCAATAATCTAGTTTTTGTGGCGTCCCTAATAAACCGTAGCGGAAAATTGTTCTGGAACATCCAAGCAGATGTTCTATAAGAAGTTAACATTCTGGAGAGGGTCGATGGTTAGAGTGATAGAGCTTCAGATAAGGCTTGCTTTGAAAATTGTTTTAAGAATCGAAAACCCATCTGAGAAGGTGTTCACCTTTGACCTGCCATTCCTTCTTTTGCTGCAGGATATGGGTTCTTCTTGGATTTTGAATCCGTTCTGAAGTGTTTTGATGGTGAGTTCAGTTTCTATCTCGAAGCCTTCAGAGAACAACTTGAGTTTCTCAAGCACTTTCCTCTTGAAAGCTCTGAAACCGGTCTGGCTATCCGTTATCCTCTTTTGGGTTAGAACCATAATCAGAGTATTGAAGAGTAAATTGCCGAAGATGTGAAGTTTAGATGTTACGTCTCCATTGTTGGAGAGAAATCTTGAACCGATGACAACGTCGATACCGTTAAACAAGGGCTTGATCATTCGGGGGATTTCGCTAGGTTTGAAAGAGCCGTCTGCGTCGATTGTAACTAGGAGTTGTCCCTTTGCTTTTGCAAGGCCTACTCTCATTGCGTAGCCTTTCCCACGGTTAACGGTGTAGCTTATCAGTTTGGCTCCGTTGTTTGAGGCGTAACGTTTAGTGTTGTCACAGGAGCCATCGTCAACAACGATTACCTCGTACGGAAGACCTAGAGAGTCCAGGGCAGCTTCTGTCTGCGCGAGGACCTGCACTATGTTTGCCTGCTCATTAAACGCAGGAATTACTACTGAGATCAGTGGATTAGATGACTGCATTTGAGTCTTCTCTTCTCCCAATTGTTGATTTCAAGAGTAGAATCGGGCACTTGCTCTTAAGCTATCTGGAATTATGTACTAGAACAATAGTTCAAATGTTTTATGTGTGCGCGCGCATTGGTGATGTAAACTATTGACCCGAATCTAGCTAGAAAGATAAATTAGAGCCTTCGCTTGCATGCATGCGATAAAAGACATAGTTATGCTGATATTTCAAAGGCTGAGAAAAGGCTATGTTATAAGCTTACGGTGACTTTGAGAGAAGGGTTAAGAGAGTTAGTTGAGAGTAAAAGAATATTATCGTAGATGTTTCATGTGCTACCACGAACTCCCATAATGAATGGATGCTTCTACACATCGAAAATGTTGATTTTATTATCATTGTCGCAATCGAGGTTCGTGTCATATGTTGGATCACCTTCGTTGGAGCTAAAACTGCGCGCGCAATTTATCAGTAGTTGATTTTAGTTAGTTGGAATTTTCTCCTATACATACCTACAATCTTTAACATATCATGACCCGTGTAATACAGAAGACGAAGTTTTCTTTTTCAATATCTTATTAATTTTGACAACAAAAAGTGATGATAAAATCAGTAATAAAGTGATCATTGGTGATAGTGACTCTGGAATTACTTGATATTGGCATTCATATTCCAGGCTTTCACTACTAATAACATTCCCCACATAATCTTCGACTGTGATTGTATATGTTACATTGGTACCAGATGGGAGAGCAGGAATTGTTGCATTCCAGATGTTTTCTTCGAGGTTTGTCATATTAATAATCTGGATCCATATTCCTCCGCCTTCATCGTAGGTGTAGTTTAGTGTCACTTGTTTTACTCCACTCACATTGTCTGTGACTGTAGCATTAACTTTGACTTCATCTTGGTACAGAACATTATCTGGCACCGGGATTTGAGTTATGCTTGAAATATTTGGCGGAGTAGTGTCAACTGTGAAGGAAATCTGATTCGATTCCCCAATATTACCTACTGCGTCCCTTCCGTAGACAACCACATAGTGATATCCATCAAGCATCGCAGGCAATGTTGTGTTTCCAGTAATCGTAGTATTTGCTTGCCCATCAAGACTGTAACCAATCCATGAGACGACCTCATTAACAGTGAAGTTCAATGGAATTCCACTGGAAAACGCGTATGTTCCATTTTCAGGATGCAGAATAGTAATGATTGGCGGAGTAGTGTCAACTGTGAAGGAAATCTGATTCGATTCCCCAATATTACCTACTGCGTCCCTTCCGTAGACAACCACATAGTGATATCCATCAAGCATCGCAGGCAATGTTGTGTTTCCAGTAATCGTAGTATTTGCTTGCCCATCAAGACTGTAACCAATCCATGAGACGACCTCATTAACAGTGAAGTTCAATGGAATTCCACTGGAAAACGCGTATGTTCCATTTTCAGGATGCAGAATAGTAATGATTGGGGGTTCGGTTTCGTATGGAATCATCAGTGGGTAGCGGTCAGAGTTGCTTGAGTTGATTATGTATGGCGTGTCGCCAATAAAGTCGCTTCCTGATATGTTCTGACCTGATCCGATGTATTGATCTGTTCCGTTGTAGTCGCTCCAGTAGTTTCCTCCAGAAGGATAACCATTATCCCAGATGTTTATGAAATCTGATGTGGCGTAGGCTAGGATCGTGTTATTGATTAGATTGTTGTGGTGTACAAGGTTATTTGAAGAGTTTCCAAGATAAATACCTACATTGTTGTGTGCAAATAAGTTGTTTTCACTCACGTTGTTTTGGGTTATGGTATTGTGGTCTGAAGACTCAATGAGAACGATACCATCAACGTTGCCAGTAACGTTATTTCTAGTAATTATGTTATCAGATGACGAAGTAAGGCGAATGCCATTCCAGCTGTTTGCCTCCACGTTGTTATCCGAAATAGTGTTGCTTGAGGAAAAATTGAGGTTGAGCCCTCTTCTTTTATTCTCTCTAATGTTGTTTCGGATTATATTGTTGTTTGAGGATAAATCGATGTTTATTGCGTGCTGGGAATTTGCTTTTAGTTCGTTTCCAGATACATTGTTGTGGTGTGAGAAGTTTCCAAGATAGACTCCATACCAGTTGTTTTCGGATATGGAGTTTTCAGAAATAGTGTTGTTCACGGACGAATCGAGCCAAATTCCATTATAGTTGTTTGTAATGTTGTTTCCATAGATAAGGTTAGTTGAAGACTGAAAAAGGAAAATACCAGCAGTGGTGAAACTGTCAATGTTGATGTTTCTGATTGTAACATTGTTTACACTTGTTAGATTGAAACCCAACGTAACATTAAGACTAGAGCCATTGAGTGTGTATCCATTTCCGTCAATTATTATGTTGCTTCTTTCCACCACGATGGAACAATTAATATTGTCTATTAGCGTGTAGGTTGTGTTGTCTGCACTTGTAATCTTGTCTGTGCCTTCAACCAAACCGTTGATTCTGATATGAATTGTACTACTAGCATCAACCTTATGAACATCAATCGTTAAATACAATACGCCCATGAGAGTTGTGAGCAAAAATATTGAGCAAAATTTCTTATTCAGCATTACCTATCAACTTTTAAGTAATTTTCAGGATATGCATGCATTCTCCCTTATAATAATATCGCCAATAGCAAGAGTGATATTTTGGGTAACAACTCCCAAGAAAAGATTGAACGATGCATGCATTGCATGTTCTGAGACACCCGAGAAAAGTGGGCGATTTTATTGACGAACTAAAGAGATAGATTTTTCGGATCCTAATGTTTGGTTACACTTTTGAGAATTTCCAACTCCTTCTCTGCAACAGCGTCCCATGAGAACTGTTTAACAAGTTTTTGACCTTTGTAAGTGAGCTTTTTACGTTTCTCAGGGTCGGATAATAGAGTTAGTATGGCTTGGGCTAGTTGATTGGGGTTCTGAGGTTCTACAAAGACTGCTGCTGAGTGAAAATTCTCTCTCAGAGCAGGTATATCCGATAGTATGCAGGGTAGACCTACTGCCATAGCTTCCACAATGGCTAGCCCAAAGCCTTCCGCTTTTGATGGCAACACGAAGATTTGGGAGGAATTAAGGAGGCGTATGGCTTCTTCGTCAGGCACAAAATCTGACAAAACTACATTACGACTCAATCCAACTCTGTTGATGGTTTCTATATAGGTCTCTTTTGCCTGAGGTGTTGACCCACCTAACAAGAGAAGTTTAGCATTGGGCAATTGGGTGGTCACAATCTTCCATGCCTTCAGAAGATTTGGTATGCCCTTTTCTTCCATCACTCGTCCAAAGAAAACAGCGTCATAGAGCTTTAATGTAGATGGAAGTTTTCTGAAGCTCTTCAGATCGACTCCGTTAGGTGACACTATGAGACGTTTTACCCTAAATGTTTCTATAACATCATTTGCTGTGGCTCTACTTACGGCTATACAGACTTGTGCATGCCTTTGAGGCTGACCTTTGACAATTTCATTGAAATAGCTGCAGCTGTAGTCCGATTGCGTAAGATGGTGAAACACGACAATTAGTGGCTTCCGGAAAAGAAGGCTAACAACATAGGCTGAGACAAGGTTAGTTGTGTCATTGTATCTAAAGATGCCTCGACTAGGCACATAGATTATGTCGAATTTGTCTTTTACACATTCAATGATGCCATGCAGAGTCACTCTAATTGCCTCTAGTATCGAGTGATTTATGAATCTTCGATCGATTTCAATAGAGCTATAACTCAGATAACCCCATTCTCGTGCAAGTGCAGGTTTGTACTCAAGTGCGACCATCTCTACCCCTAGTTTTTTTAGCCGAGTAGTTATCTCTAGAAATCTACGTTCTGCGCCACCTACGTATTCTCCGTATTTGCATGAATGAAGAAAAAAGGCGAGTATTCTCAAGTTTTCGTTCATGCTTCTCATACTCCTAATTGCTCACCGAAGAAATGAGCACGCAGTTCAATGGAGTTTGTTGTTAAGCTAAAGGTAGCTATGATTATATCTAGCTATTCCGGAGGTTTGATCAGGGATAAACTTGGTCTTGTACTACTCAATTGCAACGTGCATCAGTAGGTATCTTTAGATTGAAAGGCGTTCGCGCAAAGAATCATTTAAAAAGCGTAATAATTAAAGATACATGTCCGCGACAAGAAGTTTAGGTTCCATTAGATGGGTGAACTGAACAAGTTCATAGATAGTCTTTGCCACCTTTTAATTAGGGCTGATGAAGGTTTCATATTTGCATATGCTTTCTTTATACTCGCCATATTATACAAAATTTTCGGCGTACGTCGTTGTGTTTAGCAGGCAAAAATGTGTCAACAGGTGGATGCGCTTTTGGCACTGAATAGTATTGTGTTATCTGCACAGTTTGGACATAAACTCTAGAGGTATGTGGAGTATTGCAGATGCTGACCCCGTTTCGCTAAAGATTGTTTGAAGGTTTTGAATATCATCAGAGTTGACGATTCCGAATAGGGGAGCTAAAACTAAAGAGATAGCGGAAAGAACTGTGATTCCTACCAAGAGTTGCATCCAATTTGGCAGGCTGAAGATGTATACAGAACTGAAAGTTACCAAGCCGGCAATTAAGGAGAGAAGAAAGATCTTAGCTGTTACACTCCAGTCGATCGAGATGTTGTAAAGCTTTTTAACCCAAAAAGAGCCCAAGGCAACTTGGGGAAAACCAGAGATAATTCTGGCTATGATGAGGCCTATAATCTGAAAACGAGGTACTAATACGATTGCCAGAGGCAAGCCAACAGCTGCGTTTGCTAGACCTAGAATCATGTTTTTTCTCGTCTCGCCTTGCCCATTCAAAATACCACTGATGCTGAACTGCCCCAAACCTGCATACAAGAAAATTAAGACAGACAAAGATAAAAAAACAATTCTTCCGCTCTGCCAAAATGCTCAGTCATAGAGAAGGATTATAATTGTATGGAATTTTTGTATGCTGAGGCTATTACCTTAAGATCGTTTAATGCATCATTCCCTGAAGGAGATGGGGGTAGATCGTGTCTTATGCAATTGATGAACGTTTTAAGTTCAGCAATGTAGGGGTGCCAGAATTTTGAGGATTTGGTAGTCAGTAGCTGTATGACGCCGACTATAGGATTTAACGGTTCGTTCTGGGCAATAGCGTGTTTGACGGTTCCAAGCAATTCGACTTTTAGTTGGTATTCTTGAGAAAACCAGCCGACATTGATTATGGCTATTGGTCCCGATTCAAATCTAAGTAGGCATGTTGCATGGTCTTCGATGTCCAAGTTGAATCTGTGACCTAAGTAACTTTTTGCGTCAATGACTTCGCCGAAATACCATCGAAGAAGATTTATCATGTGACTTCCCAAGTCGATTAGGGCGCCTCCTCCGGCTAATTCTTTTTTGAACCACCATGTTGGAACTGGGCGGGGTATGTAACCTTCTGCTCTGTGTAAAAATGGTCCAGATCCTATGTTGGTAGCATATGCGATCTGCACGTCGCCGAGAACACCGCTTTGGATTTTTTTCTTAAGATTGTACATTGATGAAGTAAATCTCAGTGGATATCCGACCATCAACTTTACTCCGTTTTTTCGGACTGCTGAAATGATTTCTTTTCCTTCCGCAACATTCCTTGACAGAGGCTTCTCCAAAAATACGTCCTTTTTCGCTTCAGCAGCTCTCTGAGCACAGGCTAGATGTAGATGAGTAGGCAACGCAATTATAACAGCATCAATGTCAGGTTCTTTTAACAACTTTTCATAGTCGGTGAAGGTTTTTTTAACGCCCGTTTTTCTAGCGTCTCTCAAAGCCTTTCTTGATAAATCACAGACGGCTACAAGTTTTGCATTTGGAAGCTTTGAGCAGTTTCGAAGATGGATTTTTCCGATATATCCGAGACCGATGAGTCCGAGTCCAACTTTCCGCGTTTTAGATCCTCTCCAACAGGTTGTTGTTAATTCAATCTAAGCCAAGCCGCTTGTCAAGCCCTAAGGTACGTGCCATGTTATACGCTTTGCTTAGCAGTTTTGACTTCACGCCTTTTCTAGGAAATCTTTCTTTGAAGTAGCGCCAAGGTACTCCCTTTGCAGTGAAAGAAGTATTCCCCAAACCTTCTTTACCGGCTAATTCAATGTACTTTATTGTTTTTGGGTTTACTCCTGCGATCTTTGCTGCTGCCACATCAAGAGCGACTGGATCTTTGCTTGCCATCACAAGTCCCAACCTACGTGGGTGAACCCCAGAAACGATGTTTCCATCTACGAGACACAAATCAAACGCCATAAGCTTGTTAAGCGCAACAATTGTTTCGTCAAGCATGGAATGATACTTGAATTTCTTAGGGTATGGGTTACAACCGAAAATATTTTTGAGAGCACATGTAATCTTAATGTTTTCAAGAGAATATTTAATCTGGCTCACATTAATCCTTAAATCGGCGTCTTTGATCGTTTTCGGTATTCCAAAAGTGAAGACATGATCTTCAACCTTTACCTTAGTTTCCTCGGTTTCATCATTTGAAAGATTCATCAAACATATGTCGTACTGCTGGGCCAACTTTTCGTAGCCCAACATTTTGAAAGCGTATTTGCATTTCATAGCTGACGCATCAGACTCTACGATCGTGATCTTTACGTCTGTTGCGATATTGTTGCGAATGACATCAACTAAAGCTGCTATGAACTTTGGATCTGTTGTTGCGCCAGTTGAATAATCCAAATAATAACACAAATTAGGCTTTATGACAACGTTTCGAGTTGTTCTAGGGAATTTGTAGTCAATTAGGATCAAAGAATCTTGTATGGCTTCTTTGATGTTGGATTCGCTCAGATTGACAAAACTTACCAAGCTCATTCGTTTATTCCTCGCGAAACAAATGACGAAATTCCACCAAAAAAATCATAAAAATCGTTGAAGCAACTATGTTCAGTTAGGTATAGTTTGTGGCTTGCAGGTTTTAGAGGTTCCGCAATATCCAATCTTGATGTATGGTATCTCTTCGGATCCAAGAAATAAATATCTAGTGTTTTTGTGATGGGTTCTTTGCGGCATTTTGGTTTCCTCGGATTTTGCACGTTTTTTGTTAATTCTCCTCCATTATTGTTTGTGGCTTCAGTTCAAGTTAGATGGATCATTGGGTACATCTGGACATATTACAACTGTTCAAGTTTACATTCTGCTGATAGAAGAATAAAGCATTTTAATAAATTTCTTTGAGAAGTTCTCTTCATCATAAGCCCTCGCTTTGTGTGACATTTTTTCTGCGTACTCTACAGACCATGTTGACATCGCCGTTTCTATTTTCACTTTAGCTTCTTCAACATTTTTATATCTGAGGTTTTTTGGAACAAACTCTCTTGGGCCTCCTCCATCATGAACGATGGGTATACATCCGGCAGACATACCTTCAATAATTGAGATGCCAAAATGCTCTTTCTTCATCGTATGCAGATATACCTTTGATGTTAATAGAATATTCTTTAATTCATTCCTAGTCAGATCTGTCAATATATTTACTCTATTAGACACACCAAGATTTTTCGCCAATCTCAGGATTGAACGCAACGTTTCTCGTGATTTGCACCCACCAATAATGACAAAACAGATATTCTTTTCGGTAAGTTTCGCTATCTTTGGAATGATCTCAAGATTTTTTTCCGCAGAAATGCGAGATATTGTTACAACAGTGTTCGTTCTGTGACTGCACATCATGGATTCTAGCGAATTTGGAATAGTAGGGACTGGAGGGAATAAGACATGTGCCTTTATGCCCAGTCTATTCATCAGAACCTTCGCTATGTATTTACTATTGACGAAGACAAGCTTTTGGTTTGATTGTGTTTTTTTGTTTGCCTTTCTTACGAGGGAATAATATGGGAGGTATAGATTGTCACGCATGGACAGGATGGGTGGTGAGCATGGAAAATGGATATAGGCTACGTCAACCCAAGGGAACAAGGAATTTGAGCATGTATCTATAAGTGTGTCACATTCAAATCTCAAAAAAAGAGATCTTAAGACATTGTTGTAGATGGCGCCAAGATCCCATGAATAGGGAGAGAAAAAATTTGGAAGGATAATTTGTCTATCTACTGATACCTTTCTTCCAAATAAACTCATAACTTTTGACTGATCTATTTTCTCATCAGTTAAAACAACCACAGTGTGGCCTTCTTTCTTAAGAGCATTTATCATAGTTAATGTAACAAATTCTGCCCCTCCAGGGCTATTTAGCGTTGAATGGTATATACCAAATATCAAGAATTACTCATCGACCTATGAATGGTGTTATCCGTAATGCATGCATGCCTTTCTTAAATTTAGATTCTTAATTTGCACAAAACTTACGAGGTTCACGTTGATCCCTTTACCTTTTATGCACTTTCGCGTTTCTTACGCTCTCTGAAAAACACGAAAGTTATGACTATTGCAAACTGTGCAATCGCAATTAGAATCAAAGCATTAGAGACTACCCATTCTATAAATAGCTGTGCTAACGGTTTAGGTGCCCATGTGACAGTTGGCGAGTTTGCACTGAACACAGTTAAACCATAAGCGTCCTCTTCAATGCTTTCTACTGCATATTGATGTGTGCATGGAGTAGTGCACATGTCGGTAAAATTGTTTGTTGCGAAGTAAGCTCCATTCCTTAAGATGTTTGCACTGAATTTTGAAACAAGCTCATTATCGTATGCATAAATGGCTCTTACTTCAAAATGAACTTGCGTATTCACAGGTACAGTTGTCGAGTCGGGGACTATTGTAACTATTAATTTATCCCATGTAATCCTCTGTTCTCCGGTAACATCATTTATTGTTGTTATATGATATTCTGTGTCAGTTACGCTTGAAATCCTATAATCACATTCTCCAACAGAGTTTTGTATTATGCTTATTTTCCAGAATTTACTTGTTTCATCCCAAGTTGCAGTTGAACCATTAATATAAACAGCTCCTTTTGTATCATCAAATATTGCATTATCAAATTCTCTGACCACCCTAAAGTAAACCGTTGTTGAAACTGCAATGTCTGTTCTATCGTTTGTTGCACCTTTCAAGGAAATCACAAGTCTATCAACAATTACGGATTGTGGAGTACTCCACTCGCCTTTGGAATTTCTGCCATCCCATGTCTTTACCCGCCAGTAGTAAAGAGCTACATCACTCGGCAGATTCTGCGTAGTTTGCATAGAAGATGATTGGACTTTTCCTGTGTCGATTATGACTGAGGTAAAATCGTAGTCTTGAGCAAGTTGTAACCTGTAAGCTGATTGAGAATCTCCAATATCGGAATCATTAAACTCCCATGTGAATGTTAAAAGTCTGTCTGGATCAAAACAGCTAGTAGGGTCTGGCGAAACTAGTTTTGGTAAATCTGGCGGTGAATACTCCCAAGTTATGTCTACTGTTCTCAAACCATTAAATGTTATACTGAACAAGCATATTCCTGTATTAGAATCATAATGAAAATCTATCAGGGTTTCGTCAATCTCAACTAAACTAGGTTGTCCGAGTCTTGTACAGTTTATTTCAACAGCAATGGTGCCAGAATGGTTCCAAAATTGAAGCCTCAGGTTTTTTGCAGTGTAAGTTTGGGTTATATTTTCAACATATTCTGAGATTTGGTGAATGTGCGGATTAGACCTATAAATTGCATCTATTTTTTCGTTTCCACCCTCGCTGAACTCTGTATAAACATATTTTCCGTCAATATGCTTTATTTTTCCAATCGTTCTGTTATCTGAGAAACCATTAAAATACATGTCGTTAAATTCAACGGGAAATTTCCAAACGTAATCCCTCAACGTGCTGTTGGCTTTATATTCAAGGACAATTTTATTGTTTTTATAATAGGCGTTAACAGTGTTTATCAGCATATATCGTGCATTAAACCAGAACTCAAAAGATTCGTCAAGATGGGCAAAGCAAAACATATCCGTATAGGCAGTTCTTGCGGGAGAAACGTTGAAAGTCAAGTTGTAAGTGCCCCAATTGTGGCTATAAATGCCAAATGTCGGGAACAGGGTCCTAACGGCGTCTTTTAAGGCCTCAAATCTCCACGGAATTTCCGGGTTTTCCCCGCCTCCGCCGCATGTCATTGCAGGTTTTCTATCAGCGTATAAGAACCATCCAGGCTCATTTTTACGATTATCTCCATAAGTAAGGTACACCCAATCCAAGTTATATAACACATAATCAACTTCGGGAAGGTAAGTATTTCCTGGATGCGAAACAAGGACCTTGTTGGCGTCGAATCCATAACCGCTACCTCCGAGACAGTAAGCTAATTCATTTTTTGCGTCAGTAAACTTTTGTTCTATCCATGTTTGATTATTAACGAATTCCAAACCGTTCCAGTATGTGTAAACTGAGCCTATTGTTACGTTTCCCGCATCTTTATGTTGCCAACCATGAAAACCGTAGCGAATATATCCCTTCTCTCCTAAAAATTTAAAGTCAGTAAAATCGGATATTCTTTCCGTAAGGGGACACCACCAACCAAGCCCAATGACTGTAGGATCCGTCCAATTATCAATGTAACACCAGTAGTATGTTCCCGTCAAACCAGTAATGTTTGATGTCATATTTTCCCAAATCTCAAAGACCGGATCATCCGAAAAGTCATAGTTCATATTCCAGTCAACTTTCACTCTAGTATACTTCCCATCAAATGAGTTGCCATAAACTATGCAGGTACGGGAAGTTTGTCGGAATGGTTCTGTCGATACTACAAGGTAACTCCAGATCCCATATTTTACTTTGGTAGTGTCTGGGGCACCCTTATAGCCTTCAGGCGTGCCGTTAGTGAGCTGCCCACCCGTCGTCAAGTAGCCCAGTGGACATATTACTACGTCTACATACCACCCTGCCTTGGGGGCTTCCTCGGGCGGTTTTGCTATGCCTAAAGCATAGTCTTGGTCGAGCCTATAGGTTATTGCACCTTTCCATCTTTTATATCCTTGAAGGCTAATATCGATTTTTTTAACTTGCTTGAACATGAAGTTTATGGCGTGGGCAACGAATTTTAAATTCCTTGTTTCCCAGTAGGTAGAAAGTGTGCTATACCAGAAGAACTTGTCATGGCAAGGAATAACTGTACTCCAGAAAACTTTTCCAGAACCATAAGTTGTGTTCATCATCCCAATCCAATTCTTGCCAGTGTTGCTATGCATTGTGTACCAGACAGTTTTTCCTTCAATATCAGAAACATTTCCATGCAAGAAATAGGGATTGTCTATTGTCTGATTGGTTCCTTGCTGATATTCTATGATTCCATCGCTGAATGTCTTATTGATGGTGCAGTTGATTCCATTTATGTTGTAATCTTCAAGGTATGAAACATCATCAGGGAAGATGTCCAGAAGTGCTGGAACATATTCAGCTGCCGTTCCGAAAATAATAGCGTTTGTTCCGTTACCAACAGCCCAGTAAATATAGTTAATGTTAACAGCAGAAGTGTCCAGATAATGATTTATTATTACAAAAACTCCATATCTTATTGTTCCGTTGGTATACTGCAAAGGATATTTGCTAGATGCAGGAGTGTCGATTGGAGCTTCAATATTATTGTCTTCAATAATATCGTAAGGAACACCTTCAGATTGTATCCAATGTTCCACTTTCTGAATTGCGTTAAATCCTGGAGGATGCTTATAGTAGTCAAATTCTCCTAACACTATTAAAGCCCACTTAATTGGAATGTAGTCTGGAACTGCCTCTGCTACCTCCATTACCTCTGCTCCAAAATTTAAGAACCATATGTTTCCCGCTAAACTCAAAAATAGTATGGTCAACAGACTAGCGACTAATATTTTCCTGAATTTCATTTTTTCTTTCGCTTCCATTAGAACGTGTGCTTTCTCTAAGTTAAGCCTAACATAGACGGTTTTTGTATTGCTGTTCGCAGTATTGTAAGAATAATTTCATGAAATTTGCGGAGAAGTTGGATTTGGAAAATTGTTTGACAATTTCAACCATAGCTTTGGCTTTTTCCAGTGTCCATTCAGATATTGCAGTTTCTATTTTCTTTGCAGCATACTGTAGATTTTCGTATCTGTATTGCGCAGGTACGAATTCTTTAACTCCTCCAGAGTTGTGGACGATCGGTATGCAACCCATTGCCATGACCTCAACTATCGATATTCCGAAGTGTTCTCCCACTGTTGTGGGCAAATAAATTTTTGTGCTGTTTAGAATCGTTTTCATGTCATATTTCGAAATGTTTTGGAACGCTCTTACTCTATTGGCAAGACATAATTTCTTGATGCTTTTAAGCACTGTTCAAGCACGTTTTTGTCTTGTACTAGCCCTATTAAGGCGAAGCTTACATTATTGTCCGTGAGTTTGGCGATGTAGGGAATTTTTTCCAGACCTTTGCCAACTCCAAAACGTGACACTGTTACTACTGAATTTCTGCGGGGATGCTTGTCACGGTCTTCATAATCCCTAGAGAAAAAAGGGGATGGTACGGGCGGATATAGCACTTCTGCCTCTACTCCGGAGAACTCTTTTATGGCTTCAGCTGTGTAACAGCTGTTGGCAAGCAGTAGTTTTCCGTTGTAATTCTCAAAGTTTTTTTCAAAAAATACATAGGGGCTACCTATCACTTGTGCAAGGTGTGGACTTTTTAGATATGGGAATTGTGGTCTGAAGTAATAATGGTTTAAGTAAGGAAAGTGGACATAGCATATGTCGGTCCATGGAAAGATGCAGTTTGAGTATGTGTCTATTAGTATGTCGCATTTTGACTTGAACGCTAATGTTTTAAACATGTTTTGATAGAGGTCTAGTATCCTCTGGGCTGAAGAAACGTGGGTTTAACGATGATTTTCACGGATGAAGAAACTCTTTCTCCCAAGATTTCCTCAGTTTTCCTCTGATCAACTTCTTTATTAACAAACAACTCGACTTCGTAACCGCTTTTGGCTAGAGTGTTAACTATGACAACGGCTACAAATTCTGCGCCGCCATAATAATCTAGGGCTGGATGAAAAACTCCAACTTTCACGTTTGAAACCGCTTATGTGTTTTTCGTTGCGTTAACGAAGTTTTTCAAATCTATTAATGGACAGTACAAATGCGCGTGCTACTGGCGCGGTGAGCATGTCAGAAGATAAGAATGATATGACCCAATCCGCTCGAGTGCATAGGTTAGGCTTCCTAGGAGTCGAGCTTTCTTCCTGACAAGAAGACTTTGCCAATAGCTTCCTCGTCTCTCCAACTTTTTGACTTGTAAAAATTTAGATACATATTCCGGTGTTATAATCCATTTGTGATAGACGATGTATGATTTGTTTCTTATTTTATTCAAACCTTTCATTATCTCTAAAATGACAAATGGAAGTGAGGGCATAAACAAGTTGAGTAGAAGTATCCGGAGATAGCACCTTGTGTTGGAAGCATTCTTCTCTAAAGGAAAACCGACCATGATTTTTGCTCCCTTCTTTGAAACCCGATTGATTTCCATAAGGCAAAGGCGTGGTTTGTCTAGATGTTCCAATAAATGCGAACAATTGATGAGATCGAAGACCTTGGGCTTGAAAGGCATATGGTGGGCATCACATACAATGGTAGGTTTGAAATTTCGATTCAAATCAATGTTCACGTCTAACTCATTTTTAAATCCACAACCTATGTCGAGGCTCATCAAGATTATGCATGCACCTTCTCTAGGCGTATTTTTGCGCGCACACACACAAACGATAGTAGAGAAAACCTTGTTGCATTCAAATATACTGGAAAACGGTAAATTCGGCTTTTCAACTGTCCTGCATGGTTTGCATGTTTCTATAAATTTCACTACCGCCATTTGAGTATACTTTGTTCAGATTATTTAGGAAAAATGAAAGTTCACTGGAATTCCATAAACGGCCTCCAGACGCTATCACTCCGTCAACAACATTCAATGTACTCAAGTAAATAGTGCCGTTATCTGCCACTATCGTGGTGTTAGATAACTCATTTATGTAACCTCTGTAGGTCATGCCATAAATGGTTAAAACGTTGTTTCGAGATATGCCATCCGAATATATTTTCGGATTTTCAACATCAATGCTTTTTAATAACCATTGCGCTCCAAACACGCTGTACGCATCAATGTACCCAAAGTGACCATGTAATTGCAAAGCATCCATCCTCTGTTTGCTAAGCGGCAACGACCAACTCTCATTTTGAGTAACCTCATACACAAAACCTGTTTGAAAAAGAAAATAGGGCACCAACACAATCAGCAACAACATAGAACCACGAAGTTCGTCTTTTCGCTTAGACACCAGCTTAACAAGAAACTCAGCGCCTATCACGCATAAAGGAGCCAAGAAAAACAGCAATATGTGGTAGAACCTCGTCATATTCATTGTATTAGCTAATCCGGGCACCAGTATGAGTGCAGCTAAAAACGCCATGGCCACTATGCTAATTGTGAAGTATTCTTTATCAAAACGGAATCTTGTGCGTTTTGCGACCAAACTAACGAAGCCAACAACAATAAGGACCTGTGTGAGATACGCGAATGATCTGCTAATCGTATTCCAAATAGATGGTGATTCGATCAGCCCCAAACCCGTCAATACAGTTTGTCCTCGTGATTCTAGATTGAAAAAGTCGCCTAATTGACGATAGATATTATCGCCAAATGACAAGAAACTATCGAAAACAGCTGACCCTGAGGTGTAAATATACCATGTAAACATTACTACAAAGAAGAAAATAACCATACTTACAGTTATATTTCTACTTTGACGTTTTAAGACAACTAAGGAGATTAAAGTAAAAGAAATAAAGAACAGGAAAATTTCTGCGAGCCCATAATGTGACGTTACCAAAGCAAAGCTGAAAATTATGAAACATATCATCTTGTTAGCGGGTTTCATTTTCTTGTTCAAGATGACAAATAGCAACAAAACAAAAAACAATTCCGCAACTATCTGCCTGTTTAGCCCTAACATTTCAGTATAGAATGTCGACTGTGCCATAAACAGAAAAGTCGAAATGAAAGCGTATTTTTTACCTATATACGCTCGCCAGATTTGGTACAAAACTAAGGGGACGAAAGAAAAAATTAGAGGAAATAGTATCTTGAACATCCACGTGGGATTTATATTTAGCAAAGTTGAGTAAATTGTAGGAAGAATGGTAATACTCAACATTGCATTGACTCTGCCAAACCCAAAATCTCCAGAGTATGGATTCGTTGAACTCCAACGCGCACTGTTTTCTGTGGTTTTAAAGACAAAGTATTCAACAGGGACATCAGAGCCGAAAGAAACTATGTAGTTGGATATGAGCGAAGAGTGAAAAAGAAGAGAGACGGCGATCACAGCCACGGCTAATGGATAAAGCTCGGAAGGCAACAATTTCTTATAGATAACTCCTACAGCAAACAACAACGAGATCATAAATATCATAAAGAGCAGAATCAAGTTGTTTCCAGAAGCGTTTACGTATATTGCTCCTGCAACACTAAGAACAAGGAGACCTACAAAAAGTAGCACTGATGGATGTAGCTTAAGACTTTTAGTCTCCAAAAGTTTGGTGCCGTCGCTTCTTAGGTAAGTTAGAATTCCACCTATGAGTATTAAACTGTTTAAAGTTATCATTAAAAGTGTTGGCGAAAGTGGTTTCAAGATACCGAGAAGGAAGCCAAATTCGTTTATTATAAGTCCAGTGACCATTAGGAATGCTATGCTAAGCCCTGCTGAGAAAAGAACGATTCCCCATCTATCAAGGCTATCCAATTTAAGCAGTTTAACAATAATAATTCCTGGAATGAAAGTGAAGTAGAGAAATCCAATAATTTGTCTAGCGATTGTAATGTTGAAGAGTATTGTGATGTAGAGTGTGGATTGTAGAAATAGTATAGTTGCTAGGAGTTTTATTGAGTTCCACTTTGCTATTGATATAGAATTCATATACTTTGCCATCCATCTGTGCAGGTAATACGTATCGTAATACAGAAGACTTAATATATTCGTTTACCGTTTATTGTATCTGCGAAGAGCGTGTGAACATCACTAGAACATTTGTTCAGAAACTTTAACTGATAGAGAAGTTAAGTGTATAGAGGTAAAAGGGATGCGCCTCAGAATTAATGGGCGAGAAAGAGTTTTCGGTTTAGAAATGACGTTAATTCCATTGATGTTAATACTATTATTACTCCTTCCAACCATTCACGGTGTTCTGATTTCAAATCTTTCGATTAATTCTTCAGGACAAGTTCAATATATCTCTCCACTCCATACCGAAGGAAGATACATAAAAGACAGATTCAATAGAACAGTTACTCTTAGAGGTGTTAATCAAGCAGGCTTTCTCGATGACTCTAATGGTTGGTGGAATCCGGAAGGAGGCACAATCTACTCGGGGGTCGGTGTTTGGAATCCTGATGCCGTGGAGTACAACTTAGATGGCATGAAGACTTGGGGATGCAATGTTTTACGCCTTCTCATAACCGTTCAATGGTGGATACAAAATACCGATAACTACAGACAACATATAAAAGACACTGTCACATGGGCTGGAGAACGAGGGATATATGTACTTCTCGTACCATGGAATGTTATCGGTAAAGGAGCGCAAACTGCTATACCGTTTCCACCGTATCTAACGGCTGAGGAACAAGCCATAATTCCAAATGAACAAGCTTTCGCAGATTTTTGGGCAAACGTAGCCACAGAGTTAAGTAGCTTCCCAAATGTCATGTTCGAGTTATTCAACGAGCCTCATGGTAACAATGCTGCTAGAGACGATTGGTTTAGAGTTACCCAGTTGTGTATAGATGCCATTCGAGCAACAGGTACAGACCAAATCATAATCGTTCAGTGGGGCTACGGAATATGGGTCAACCTCTCTTTCCCAACTGACGGTGCAAAAATGGATTGGGTTGAACAATATCCGTTAAGCGACCCTTCGGGAAATATTGTCTACAGCTTCCACAATTATCGAGGCGACTTTCATAGAACTATTCCAACAAGAGTAAACACGTGGGAATACGACGATATCAAATTGGCACTTCAGACCTGCTTGGTGGACTATGTTCTTAATACGTTGAACAAGCCAGTTCTATGTGGCGAAATCGGAGCAAATATGTGGCACACGGGAGAAGGTCTTACTCAAGAGCTAGCATATTTCAACAATAGCCTAACTATCTATAATGAATGGGAAATGTCCTCAATAGTGTGGGTTTGGACAGTTTCAGCTCACATGCAACACGGTTTGCTTCAAAACGCCTTATGGCTTCCGCCACCCAATGCGGCAGGTGAAGTCCTAATTGCATCAACGGCACCATAACATTCAAGCATTTGTTGCCCACACATTGCGTGTATTCGAACTTTTAACATAAACTTTTGAAAAACAAGTACAACGATGCTTTTTGAACTCACATAGTAGTGATAAAAAAAAACGTAGAAGCAAAAAAAACTATATTCTTGCCAGAAAGTTGAAACAAGCGACTTTCGTGACATGCACACGCGACGTAAGTAATCAACTACTCAACTTTTATCGTGCTCATCTAAACTTGCTACTGAAGTGGGTTCCCAACTGTTATAGATCCTGCTTAGTCGCCTCGCAATATTCCTCCAGTCGTAATTGTCAATAACGAACTTCCTCGCTGCTTTCCCAAGTCTCATGGCCAATGCCTTGTCCTTCAACAATCTGGTAACTTTGATGGCAAATTCTTCAATATCATCTTCGATCAAGACATGAACCTCATTCTTGGCAGCTAAGCCTTCCACCCCAACAGTCGTGGATACTGTAGGAAGACTGCACGAAAAATATTCAAGAATCTTTAACCTTGTACCTGAACCACGAAATAAGGGAGCAATAGCGACCTCCGAAGAAGCAAGAAGTTCAGAAACATTTTCGACAACCCCCGTAAACGTCAAATTAGGTAATTTCGTCCCTTTTGGGTTTCTGCCTACGATAAGAAACTTTGCATTGTTGATTTCATTCAGAACTTCTGGAGCAATTTCTGAAGCTATTGCATGAACAGCTTCTTGGTTAGGCAAATACTCCATATTACCAACAAAAACTACTGTGCGAGATTTTTTTAATTCATATCGATCCTGAACCTGTGCTATATCTAACAGATTGTTAAATGCTTCAGTATCCACACCATTAGGTATTACTTGAATATTTTGATGCCTTATTCCATAAGATGTCAAAATTTTCCTTTCTTTTTCAGAGACAGTTAGTACTATATCCGCATACTTGTAGGCCATCTTTTCTAGAAAAGTTTCTAGAATTTTTCGTAACCCACTTGTATGCTCTATTCTCAACGCTTGAAAAACATCGTGGCAGTCGACGACAAGGGGCTTCTTTATTATTTTCTTTATCAAGGGGATTAACAACCCTCCTGCTGACTGCTGCTCTATTTGAGTCACATCAGATTCACGAATTATTCGACTAGCTCTTATAATAAACAACAAATCGTAGAAAAGTATAGATGTAGGTCTCGAGATGCCTAAAATTTTGCTACAAATATTAAGAACAGCCTTTGAGTAAAAGCCTCTTATGCAATGTATTTTGATTCCATCAACATACTGATCCGTAATTGTATCGTCGTTTGGAATTATTATGTGAACCTCATGACCTATTGACGCAAGACTTTTTGCCAATTGATAGATGCGTACGGACGCCCCTGTGTCTTTTAGTAACAGATCTGCGAAGCAGCTCAGAATACAGATCTTCATTAAACTCACTCAAAGTTGGATTTCAAAACATTATCTCTTAAAATTGAGAAAGCGAAAAATCTCTAGGAAAAATCAGACTTACCTTTAGCAAATCCTAAACACCAAGCTGTCATTTTGAAAGCAAAATGTAAAGGTAACAGAAAAGTTAACTTACGTCGTGTCAGTCGATAGGCGTCAGGGATATACAAAGCTCCTGCCACGAAGCTTGCCATTGGAACCATCTTATACGGGGAAAAAATGTTCTTGTTCTTGCGATAAAGATCATAAAGGCCATAGCCATGTGAGAAATATTGTTTCCACAATTCTCTCCAAGTTTGTCTGCCTCGTTCATAGAATACAGCTTTTGTATAGCGAAGCAACCAGCCTGCAGCTTTTACTCTGTATGCCGCATCTGAATCTTCTCCAACACTTCTAATATGATTATCAAAACCACCTACTTGCCTAATAGTTTCAACTCGATAAATCGATCCCCCTGTTCCCGGTAGGTTCGAATCTAAGGACCCATCTTTTGAATCGTATACTGAAAAAGGAATATTTTCCAAAGCTGCAACTATTTTTTCTCTGAGTATTATTCCACGTCTTGCTTTGGCGATTCCCACTTGCGAATTATGCTCCATAAACTCCACTTGCTTCCGTACGTGATCCCTAGGCAAAACCATATCTCCATCAACCCAAACAATAAAATCCCCACCTGCATTTTCAACCACCACATTCCTGGAAGCCCCCAACCCCTTCCACTCATGATGAAATACTTTCACCCGCATATCCATCTTTGAAGCATAACCCTCTATTACCGAAAGCGTTCCATCGTCACTGCCATCATCCACAAAAATCACTTCCATCAACTCGTGAGGGAAATCTTGATGAATAATGCTTTCAATAGCTTCACGAATAGTGGAAGCGTTGTTTTTTACGCAAACTCCTGTGGTAACCTTAGGTTTCACTGCAAATCCCCCACTAAAAGGCATGAGCAAAATGTGTTCAGTTATTCCTCGAATATTGGAGGGATAATATCGCCAACTACCTTCTTATACACCTTGAGTAGCCAAAACTGAATACTCCATAAAGAACTTGTAGAGACGAGTCCTTCTTTCGGAAAAAGCTTTGCATATTCTGCAACATCTTCACCTCGAGTAACAATGCCATTAGGATCTCCAATCTTCTCCTTAATGGAGATCTTTAAAAACTTCACACTTGAAGGTTTATAGCCCATTATTCGCGATGCAATCCAGTCAATAGAAAACGGATCAACACTTGCCATGACGAGATTTAACTTCACCGGAAAACGACCAGCCGCTACTAAACCATCGACAATCGTAAGATGTGGACCCAATATTTTGTTTATACCGACTATTGCCTCATTCAAAATCGGGTGGTAAACAACTTTTCTAGGTGCACCAATGCAGCCAAATACGTTTTTCATAGCACAAGTAATCTTGACAATCCGCATAAGCTTCAATTTAGGCACATTAATGAATAAGTCAGTATTCAATAACACCTCAGGAACCTTAAATGTTATATCACGATTATTCACCTTGATAGTCTTCTCATCCAAAACATCCTTTGAGAGATTAAAAAGCTCCACCTTCTTTTCCTCGGCTAGCTTTTCATAACCCAAAACCTTAAAGGCATATTTCGTTCGCATTGCCGACGCATCGGCCTCAGCAACTTTAATGTCAACATCGTCGCTACATCTTTCGCGAACAATATCAATGATCGCGGCAACAACCTGTGGATCAGTAGTATACCCAGTGGCTGCATCCCAGTAATAAGCCAGATTTGGCTTAATAACCACCGACTTCACTCCACTAGGAAACCTAAAATCCACAAGATCCAACGCCTCTGAAACAGAACAAGTTATATCTTCTTCTGAACTCTTTGCACGGACAAGACTAACAATATTTCCCATTCACTTGCTCCGCTCCAACAAAATACACCAAATCTCAGACACGCTTTTACATTCAGAAATGATTACGCGTAATCAGTATCAGCTAACGTATAAAACCACTTTTCAAAACGTGGAACTATCCCTTCGTTTCCGAAAGAGTAGAAAGTTACATGCGGTTGAGATAACCTCAACAACCCAAGCAGGCTATTCACGGAAACAAATCCCCTTTTAGATAAGAGTTTAGCATACCTATGCCACATCGGAACACGACAATGAACCAAATCAAGCCTCTCATTTCTAGCAAACGTTATGGCCAAATCAATCAAATTCAGCGCACACTCGTCTGCGCTGTGCAAAGTCTGCAAATCCACAATATCAAGAACATTCTGAATACTCAAAATCATAGTTCTCTTAAGCACCATGTAACCTACTATGTTCTTGTTTCTAACAGATCGTGCTAAGAATAAGTGATAATCTCCGAAATGTCGCGAAAATCGCCAATTCAAAAAAGCAGTTGTTCTCTCAATGCACATTCCGTATTGTGATCTTACGTTTTCCCAGAAATCGTCAATTTCGTCGGGGAATTCATCTATCTTCTTGATTTCAACATCGCTCATCGTGCTCCTTCTAGCAAAAGTACCCGAAAGAAATTTCTTTCCACTTTGGTAGGTTCTCAAAGCTATCTTTCCAGACCAAACAAGAAAACTGTTTTTAAAAAGACTCTTTAGAGGGCGATCACAATTAAGGAAATTCAAAAATTCTGGAAGCGGCAAACATTTCCAACCATGCTTTGAACGATACTTGTACAGAATATCTCTTGGAAAACCAAAAAAGAGACTGTAACGACTTTGAACATCTGAAAATACTTTTCCTGTCAAAGTTCTATTTATCCCAAGCCTTCTATAGCTAGGATGGGTTGCTGCATCAACCCCTTGAGCTACAGTTATAGTTTTGGAGCTAAATTTTATTTTTTCAGGCATTACGGCCCAATGGCCTATTATCTCTCCATTTGCACTCTCAGCAACCCATATATCTCCCTTATCACCCCAGAAACCAGCCGGATTCAATCTATATTTCCAATTCCACCACTCAGTTGAAAAAGGACGTTCAAAAACAAGTTTGAGAAGTTTAACTACATCACCTACGTCTGACGTTTCGAATCTTCTTACACTAAAATTTCTTTCGCTCATGCCAGATACGCTCGATTTGCATTCTTTCCAAATCAGTTTAAATTCAAAAACATCTTAACATCGTAGAGTCTCAGAGACATCGTAGAGCCTAGAGAACTCTGTATGCTTAGAAAGCTTCTTCACAAGGGTTCTTAGAAAGAGGTAGCCGGACTCCCCTAGACGTTGTGGATGATTGTTCAATACAAAAACGCCTTCACGCGATCTAATCCAACTAAAGTCTCTCACTGCTCTTCTCAAACAAGAAGAAAAATCATCATTTCCTAAGTTATAGGTATAATCACCACTTACCGGAATTTCTAAAACACCATCAATCACAAAAGGTTTAAACCTATGTAACCATCTGAGTCTAAAACGTGATCCATGAACAGGCTTAAAAATAGTCGCACTGGAATCATAGAAGAATCCTAAACTTGATAAAGCCCTAAGAGTAGCACGATTGTGTAGGTAAAAAGGTGCCCTAAACCCTAATGGATTTACCCCTATCAACAGTTGCATTTTCCTTGCACCTTTTTCCAAAAGCTTTTTCTGTTTTTCAAAAGGTGGAAATGAAAAAGGCAATGGAATCGGATATAAACCTCCGAATTCGTTTTTAATATGCTCATATCCATGTAAAGCCAACTCGTGTCCGCAGGCCAAAGCCATTTTCAAGGACGAAATAAATTCTTTTCCAAGTATACTTGGCACAACAAATAATGTGCACCGTACGTCCAATTCATTAAGGAATTCAATAAGTTTTTCCAGTTTTGACGAGGTTATGTAAGACGGTGATATGTCATCGAATGTAATACAGGTGAACAAATTGCTACTTCTCATTACGATTTTTGTATACTTTCTCTATAAGCTCAATGGTTTTTAATCCATCAATAGCCGAAACTGCTGGGCTTAAGTTATATTTTATACAGTCAAAAAAATGGCTTAACTCCATATAGAAGGATTCATAATAATAAGTGTAAGATAACGGCTTAATCTTCTTACCAACTAGCCTTCGAAGTAAATTCTTTGTCCCTTCCTTAACAGCGTGCCAGTACATGTTTTTAGGCACGTAATCATCAATCGACAGGTACCCAGCGTTACCGTGAAGCACTAGATTGAAATCAAATTGAGGATATATCGTCTTTTGGTACCAACCAACATTGATTATCCCTCTCGTAGACGATTTGAAAGAACGCAACACTACAATGGCACTATCTTCAACAGGAAGGTTGAATTTGTGCTCTAAGCGAGAGAAAACAACCTCACAGTCATCTTCAACAAAAAAACGGAATAAATCAATCAAGTGATAACCAAGATCAAGAAGAGCTCCGCCTCCAGACTTCTTTGGATCAAACCACCAATCCGCTATAGGAGCAGGAACCCTTGGATGGGCGAAAGGGCCATTTATAATCTCTTCAATAGTGACAACCTCCAGACTTCCAATAATACCCCTGTCAACTTTTTCTTTCATTTTTTTAACTGCACTCTTAAATCGCATAACATGCCCAGTCATAAACTTCCCATCACTCTTCTCCGCCAACCTCACGATTTCACGACATTCTTCTACGGTATTTGCCATAGGCTTTTCCACAAAAACGTTCAATCCAGCCTCCAACGCCAACTTAATGCTCTCAAAGTGCAGAAAATTAGGCAAAGATATCACAACTGCGTCAATCTCAGAAGAATGGTTTAGCAAATCATGATAATCCGCATAAATCCCATTAACACCAAGGGATTTCGCCTTTCTCAGCGCCTTCTTTGACGAATCAGCCGCAGCCACTACCTCTACGCCATCGATTTTAATGCAATTCATCAAATGAAGCTTGCCCATTCTTCCAAGACCCACAATTCCAACCTTTATCATCTCAACATCCTCTCCGATTCAAGGCAACCTAGCTTAAACACTACTCATGAGTTCAAATAATAGCCAATACTTCTAACTGAAGATGAATCATGCTTCTATCACAATGCATGCATTTCTAACGCTGACTGGGCACTATCAAAATGCAAGAAATTAGGTAGGGATATTATAACGGTGTCAATTTGTGGGTCTTGCAGCAGATCATGATAATCGGTGTAAAGATTCTTGACTCCAACAGACATAGCCTTTTTTAAGGCTTTTCTCGAAGGGTCCGCGGCAGCGACAACATTAACGTCGTCAATGTGCAGACAATTCATCATATGCAATCGTCCCATGTGTCCAAGTCCAATTACTCCCACATTTACCACATTGTCATCCTCCTTATGCCAACATTTACATTATGTGAAATCACAAACGTGACCTGTCCCAAGCAATAATTCTCTTCCTTCTCAAGTTCAGAATAAGTGCATGGAAAAGGATGAGATGACTTAACACTATTTCAACCAGATAACTTCTGGTTTTCGGTATGACAACCATGAAGAATAACAATGAGACTAGAAAAACTAGAAGTGGTGGATAAATGATAACTGTTACAACTGTTATCACTACCAAAGCTACAAAAAGCACAGGGTTAAAAATGGATATAAATATTTCAGGTATAGCAATTTTCTTTGGAAGAACCAAACCCCCAGTTAGGAGAAGTTTCAAACATCTGATCCATAATGTAGCTAATTGGTGGGCGCGGCGTGTCTTTATCCTAATTTTATCCCGTAGCTTGCTGGGGAAATCTGTCATAAAAGTCGCTTCAGGTACAAGAATCGTTCTAAACCCATTCTGAACAATTTGTAGAGCAGTACCTGAGTCATCTGCACCTGATTCGCAATCGAATCTTTCAAACGCGTTTTTCTTGTAGGCACAAAAGCCTCCTTCAAACCTGATGGTTGAATGTATCTTTGACTCGCCTAATCTGAGCGTAAACATGAAATTCAAATAGTTGCTCTCAGCCCGGGTTACCCAAGACTGGTTTGCATTCCTATTTATTCCCCATCCTGTTATTCCTCCGACTATAGGCGCTGATAGATATGGTAGTGCTTTACGGAGGATGTCTGGATGCCAAAAGGTATCGGCGTCCGATACAATAACTATGTTATTTGTGGAAACTGCTAAAGACTTGTTTAAAGCCTCTGCTTTTCCGCCTCTCTGATTTTGTTTTACGATCTTTATATTTAGTTCTGGATGCTTTTTAATGAAGCTCCTGACTTCTATTAACGTTGCATCCGTAGAAGCGTCGTCAGTCACAATGACTTCAATCTTTTCTTTAGGGTATGAAACATCCTTTAAATTCCGGAGCTTTGATTCCACAATTTTCTCTTCATTATGCACTGGAACCAGAATCGTAACATTTGGCTGAAAATCTCTGTCAATATCAAATTGCCACGGTTTATTTGCATTCTTTCTAATGTAGGCGAAGTAAACTCCATAACTTGCACAGAATATAGAAAATAGCATAAACAACGCTAATAATAGTTGGATCAACGCCTTTGAGCCTCAATCAAATCAGAAGCTACTCAACACGAAACCTGCGTCTTACAAAGACGCGCTTGGTACAATGCTATTGATTTTATCAGAATTGAAGAAATACATAAAATGCGAAAGAACATATTTTGGATTATGGCTGAATAATTGTACAGGTGTTTGTATACTTCTCTGATAGATTTGCCTAACATTTAGATCTCTAGCATCAAGAGTCTCAAAATCTCCTCCTAAAGACGCAGTTACTTTAACAAGATTGTGCCTCTGCAAAAAGTGGATTCTCCTAAACAACAGCTTCAACATACATACCGTAAATTTAATCATAGTTTTGCCTCTGGGACTACGCCGTGTATTATCAAAACAGTGCTTGACGAGCAAAGCAGAAGGATGGAGTGATAAGATGGTGAGCCTTCTATGTAGCATTATTGATGTCAAAGTTTTAAAGGAGACACTATTGCCAATTCTTTGAACCAAAGTGAATTCGACTGTATCAATCGGCACTGGAATCGGGTAAAATACGATTTCTTTGAAAAGAACTGGATGGTTAGAAATGTGGGTTGAGAAGTCATATTTTATTCCAAGCTCCCTAAGCGCCTCCAAATGTGGAGGTGACCACCCAAAGAAAGGCGCTCTGAAACATTCTATGTTATTGGATGGAAATGTTTCTTTAAGGGCTAATAATCCTCCTTTGCCTTCGATTTTGCCATTTACAAGGTTTATGTGAGAGGTTTCTCTTTCCAAAGACAGAGCAACAGCTTTTTCGTAACTAGGCACATCAGTAATCGCTATTATTCCTGGTTGCGCATTGTGAGCGGAAGAATGATAACCTATTTTGTGGTCGCTAAGTTTGTCTAATATGTCTGGATATTGATGAAGTTGTTCAGCAATGGAACCTGTGACAAAAAATATTCCCTGGAAATCTTCTCGTTCTAGAAGATTCAATATCGTGCATAAGCATATTGCAGAAGCGTCATCAAAGTTGTCCTCTACAGGAGGCCAACCTTCTATGTCGAAGGTTAGCAGGATTTTTTTCGGTCTATGTTGCAACTTCTATTCTTCCAATGAAACGGTTCTTAGCTAGTTTTTCATTAGCGATTCTATGATTCAACATGCGGTTAGTGGATAAGTGTGTTCAAGAATCTAGCAGCTTGTAGTGCATGATAGGTTAAGATAGTATTTGCTCCAGCTCTTTTAATCGAATAAAGCATCTCCAACAGAAGAGCATTTTCGTTTAGGCTGAAGTTCTGGCTTAACGATTTTATCATGGCGTATTCGCCACTCACCTGAAACGCCGCAATCGGGATTTCAGGAAAGATCTCCGCTGTAAGGCTGATTATGTCCAAGTTTGTGATTGCTGGCTTGATAATCACGATATCAGCACCTTCTTCAATATCTAGAGATATCTTCCGCAAGAACATTCCTTTGTTTATTGGATCTGTTCTAAATTTGCTCGAATCGATTCCTGCTCTGGGTTTCTTTGATGAGCTTATTGCTTTGAAGAAAGGTTTGAACAGCAAACTGTCAGATTTTATGTACGACATTATCGGAACATCGTCAAGCCCACTTCTGTCCAAAGCGTCTCGGATATGTCGTACTTGACCATCAATCATTGCTGATGGCGCCACAATATCTGCGCCTGCCTCTGCATGTGCGACGGAAATCTTTCCCAGCATTTCAGCAGTCTCTTCATTGAGGACCTTACCCTTCTCACTATACACACAACTTTCACTTGAAGTGTAAGTGCATAGACATACGTTTGAGATTAAGACAAGCTCATCTCCAAACGTTTTTTTCAGTTTCTTGAAGACCTTTATGTCGAAGTTGTCCTTTTTAAGAGCCACTGAACCGTCAATGTTTCGCTTCTTCAGTATCGAGAACACCATTATAGCTGGAATTCCAAGCTTGAGGGCTTCACTACCTGCTTCGGTACAGTTTTTTAGGGAAAAATATCTTTCCCCTTCTATTGATGGTATTGCAGTAGTCTTTCCGTCTTCTCGAACAAATATTGGGTATATCAAGTCGCTTGTGGTCAATTCTAGAGGTCTGACTAATCGGATCATTTGTTTTGATTTCTTGTTTCTAGTTGTCAGCCGCATCTTCGAAATCTCCATTCTCAAATTATTCCGTTTTACCTATTAGCTTTATGAAGTCTACTTCACTTCAACAACTCTATGCATATTCAAAGACTCCTCAATACATTCGAGAAGCTTGATTGCTTTCTTACCGTCTTCTGGTTGCACCGGTGGAGGCGAGTCATTCACTAAGCTTTCAATGTAACTGCTAATCAGATAGAAGTGCCCAATATAGTAGCCTAGCGGTGTTTTTCTTCGGATGAGATATCTAAGAGTTTTCTTAAGCTGAGAAGTAAGACTGCTCTCAGCAACGCCGGACTTTTCCGATAGGAGTTCGTAGCCATCAGCCGCGTATGGTGGAGGTGCAATCATAAACGCACGTTTTCCATCAGAACTGTCGATTTCGTATATTTTTTCGGTTTCTTTAGCCAACCAAGATACTTCTATGATTCCATAAGCTCGATCCGACGCTTTTAAGAGAACTGAAAACTCGTCGTAGACTGGGTATCGCACTTTGTTACCGATTGCATAAACGTCTGTGATGTCTCCCAGTAAGTGCAAGTGAAGGTAAGCGGTATGACATCCCACTTCCCAAACAATTCCTTTTTCTTCCTCACTAGTGTTCCAAGCAGGAACAGAATATAAAAGAGGGTTTTCCTTAACAGAAGTTCTGAAGGACACCAAGTCATAATACCCGGAATCAATGAGTTTCTTGGCTTGTTGGATAGCTGGAAAGAAAATCTGGTTATGACATATACAAAGACTAACCCCATGTTTTTTCACATCATGTATCATTTGGTCACATTCATCGGTGCTGAGAGCCATCGGTTTCTCCAAAAGAATGTTATGTCCAGATTTAGCTACGTCACTTACTAAGCTAGCATGTGTAGACGTCGGAGTACATACATCTATAAAATCCAGATCTTTTACATCAAGAAAGTCTAAATGGCTCGAGTAAACTTTGTCAACTCCAAATCGAGTGGCAAAGAGTTTTGCTTTTTCAATCGCGATGTCAGAAACAGCCACTACATTTACGTTTTTAACATGCCGATAAACCATCATATGGGCGCTGGCGATGCGTCCGCAGCCTATTAACCCTATTTTCATCGTAATTTCACCTATTATGCGAAAACTGTTTCTAGTTTCTGAGCCTTTCCGCTTTTAGCAGAGAGATATGATTTTTCGAAAACTTCAATTACATGCCTTGCCCGTTCTCCAGAAGCAACGGTTGGCTTTTTGTCTTCTTTAATACAATCTATGAATTCCAGAATGTCTGCAATTATATGTGCACCCCAAGGAGCAGATAGAGGGTATGGAGTTGGAAACAGCGGAGGTGTCCAATCCACCCAACCTTTCATTCTCTGTTTCAAGGGATTAATATTATTTTTTATTTTCCCAAGTATGTTGTACCAAAGAACCTGCATTGAACCCTGTTGAGTTGAGCGATACACCGCAAGAGGAAGTCGAATGACGCCATTAGCCCCATAAATAGCACCGCCACCCACAACACCTTTTCCAAGGAAGTTGGAAATCGCACTCACATAAATTGAATCCCCAAAGTCTAAGAGAATCATTGTAGAATCGTCCATCTCACTGTCTATACGCTTCTGCTTCCACCAACGAGTAGGAATAGTAATTCCAGACAATGCTGTAACCTTTTGGATTGATCCTAACATCCAACAAAAAGTCGTAATATAATACACCAAAAAAGAATACAAGGGTCCCCCTCCTGGTTTATAATACCAAGAAGGATCTGTTCGTTCATGTATATGCCCGTCACTACTTGCCAAGATATGCCCCCACAAAGGCTTTCCTATCAAACCATCACTAAGCATAGCTCGTGCCATTCTAAAACTTGGATTATGCATCTGCCCAGGCGATGTAACCAACTTGACATTCTGCTTCTCCACTGTAGAAAGCAAGCTGTTGGCTTCTTTAAGGGTCGTTGTCATTGTTTTCTGCACGTACACGTGTTTACCCTCTTGCGCTGAAGCCAAAGCAATAGGATAATGCAGGTTTATTGGCGTGAAGATAGCTACGGCATCAATATCTGATTCTGCCAGCATCTCTGTGTAATCTACATACATTTCTCTGGCTCCGAAGGCTTTCATAGTTGCTTTAACGCGACTTTCAACAGCGTCACAAACTGCAACGAGTTCAACTCCCCGTCTAGCCATTTCGGGTTGGACTAGATTAGGTAGAACATCTCGAGTAGCTGCAACACCGCACCCTATTACACCAATCCGAACCTTTTTCACCAATCCAATGCCAGCTCCCCAAATTCCACGCGCGTTATTCCTTGACTACTCACATGCACATGCATACATAACCATCTTCGACCAGAAATGCTTCAAAAATTAAGCTCAGTAGATCGCCAATATTTCTCCAAAGTATAAACTTCGATAATTATCACGAACATAGAGGACTCCTTTGATCTTCGCAATAATCACTCGAATAAAAAATTTTACCGGAGCGAGTCTTGGAATAATGTCGATTTTATGAACAACGCGGCACTCGTAATGCAATTTACATTGTCCTATTATAGGCGGTCTTACAACTCTCGATTTGAGCATGTTCAGTTTGCATTCCGAAATTTTGTTATGTTCTCTTCCAGAGACCTCACCACAATATTGGACAACATCCTTCATACCTTCCTCTGGTACATTTACGGTAAATTCACCACTATCTTCAATGAATTCGTGCGTATAACATGAAGGCCTCACAGATATCATAAAAACAGGTTTTCCCCAAAACACGCCAATAAGTCCCCACCCTATAGTCATCACGTTGCTCTTCCCCTGCTCGTTTGTGCTAACCAGCAACAAACCAGGGTCTTCCAGTTTCCTTATCGTTTCACCAGACCATTCTTCGAAATTTGTATTCAAAGTTTGAACTCAACATATACGTCTTAAACCGCTTTCGATAGGCTATAACGCACGGATGTTCATGTCAGTTTCTTTTTAAAAGGTAATCGCTATTTTTGTCTCTTTACAGGTTTTCTGAGTTGTTTACAGGTTTCCTCAGATCCTAACCTGTTTTGCTGTCGCAATGTCTCCTTGGCGCTGTCCGCGATCCGACGAACATCCTCTGGAGAGAACTCTGGAGTCTTAAGATAGCAATTGCTTTCACGTGCCAACGATTTTGCAGGATCAAAATCTTTGGTGAGCCAACCATTTTTCTTGGCATCTTCATATAATCTTGAGCCACGATAAGGCTGACACGTGTACAAACGCACCTCATCTAACTCGCTTTCCAATGCAAACTTGACTGTGTCTGCCATTGTCTCTTTTGTTTCTCCTGGTATGCCTACTATGAAGAAGCCACCGGATTTGATGTCAAGGGCTTTGCATATTTTTGTAAACTTTTTAACACGACTTAATTCTATCGCTTTTCCGATTATATTTTTGGCAATTGCTTCATTTCCACTTTCAATCGCAAAAAACACACTGTTGAACCCTGCTTTTTTCATCCACTTTAAAACTTCTTCATCTACCGATGGAAAGTATAACCCGCTGTCAGCGCTGACAGTAACATCCAACCCGCGTTTAACAATTCCCCTGCAAATATCTATAGTTCTTTTCTTTGAAACACTGAAATTCTCATCCACAATTCCGAAGTGCCTTACCTTATGTTCATCATGAAGCACAGTCATCTCTGCCAGCACATTTTCAGCTGAGCGCATTCTATACGTATGTGCTCCCCAAAGATTTTTGACTGCACAGAAATAACAGTTAAGTGGGCACCCGCGACTAGTTAGTATTCTTGCTGCTATGCCATACGTGCTTTTTATTTTCTCATATGATCTTCCTCGCCCCAAAGCTCTGCTGATTGCACGACCAAGCACATACTTAAGTCCCATGGTTTTCAGGGCGAACATTGCCTGACTGCTTGTTTTCCACTGTCTACTATAGTTCTCAAAAGGCACAAGGTCTCTTCTAGGAAATTGAAGACTGTCTAGGTTCTTAATCAAACCTCGTGGCTTATTTTGAGTAACCTTCCCACCTTCTCTATAAGCAATACCATCTATACTCTCAAGACTGGTGCATTCTTTTTCAAGCAACTCTTGAAACGTGCGCTCTCCCTCGCCAAATACCGCAATGTCCACATTTTTATTTTTGTTCAAAGTTTCAACAGGATAACAACTTGGTGTACATCCTCCAATGACCGTGATAATATTCTTGTCGACATTCTTCACAAGATCAAATATGGAGTAAACCGAATTAATCTGCGTGTCAAAAAGAGATGATACTCCGACTAAATCTGGTTTAAATTGCTTAATTCTGCTCCCTATTTGTCTTGATGAAGCTCCTATGTGAACCATATTGTTAGGCAATATCTTAAAGCTACCAGGAAAATTACCTTTGCAATCAAGAATTTGTACTTCGTGGTTACCTGCTACAGAAGCAAGATATTCTAAACCGAGCGGCTCCCTTGGGGCTAAATCCGTATACTCATTTAGGGGCATAACTGAAAAAGGACTGATAAGCATTGCTTTCATATTTTCACCTTCTTCTCGACAAACTTGTAAGAGTGGTCTGTCACGCAAGTAAGTTCTTTCGATAGAAATTATTCAGGGGTTCTAAAAGCCTATTATGACACTTAATAAATGAGTAAGTCTTTTCTGTTTTGCATCCGCGCCTTAATTTCACTTTGTCCTCATTTATACTATAATGAATTTTTTTTATTCCTTCTTCAATAGCAATTCGGATTGGCATATAGTAACCTAAATTAAAATACGCAAAGTCTGTACTAGTCTGAGCTGCGTAGTCAAAACCACACATGTGAACATCAAGGATATCATTATGCTGCAGAGAAAGGGAAAACCCCACTACTTCACTACCTCGTTTAGCAATAAGAACTCTAGTTTTGTCTTTTGCATATTCACTTAACTTCCTAAAAAAAGAAATGTTTCGCGCACTTTCCACAGTCTTTTCGTGCTTCTTCTTCAGATTTGAATGCAAACACGAAAGTGTCGCCGAGAGATCTCCGAATTCCTTTTCTTCAACAATAGTTATACCGTTTTCTTTGCATTTTCTAATCTCTCTTCTAACACTCCTTCGGATAACCGTGGATTCCAAGCTTTTCACGTAATCATCAAAACTTGACCATTTAATATCAAGGTTAAAAATATTCGCAGAAGGAGATTTATTGTAACCAAAATATTCAAGATTCTCAATTAATGTTCTCTCAGACTCTGGAACATAAGGAAAAGAGCTAAATGGAATTTGTCCCCTCTCACAAATTTCATCTATCTTCTTTGATAATAGGTTTAGAATAATTTTTGCATCGTGATTCTCTCGGATTAGAAGCTTACTATGATAAGATTCTGGCGAATAACTTGCTACAAGATGATTTTGATAGAAACCTAGGAAGTCAACTGCACGTGCTATTCGTTGCATAAAAGAAGACTTTTTTTTAAAAGCACGAAACCAGCTATTTGATTCGACATAACACGGTGCTATGGCAACTGTCTTATCTTCATCGTTGATAGATAGGTAGAAGGGTTCAATATTGAAAGCTTTTGATGTTTCAACAGTCTTGAAATATCCATAAGTAAAAAAACCATCATTTGAAAGTGAATCTATTGATTCTTTGCCTATCTCATCGATGGCTTTGAAAACTTTGACTTCTCTTCCTATAACCACTGCAATTCACCCTCCTGTTCGGGCAGCATATAGCCTCGCACATCATTTCAGACCAAAGCACACGAAATCTCGTGTTCTTATACAATTCACCGCTTATTGCAGAGGTCAAAAAAAGGATGATGTTAGTTGATGAGGTAGAATGAAACTTGCGTCGGCTTGTCCCGATAGATAACGGAGGATCCTTTCCAGTAGCTGGATTCTATTGGCTGTTCCGATTACATGTTCGTGAAAGTTCAGGTTGAAATGCGCCTTAGATGATTCATAATGCTTTACCAGAATCCTGTATGCTTCTTCTAAAGAACTCTGCGGAGAAATTTCTTGAGCCTTTGGAAATGGATATATACAGAATATGTCCATTGGTGAAAGCAGCGGTATCTCTACTAACGAGTCTTCTCGGAAAGGTTTTTTTCTTTGAAAAAAGCGCTTGAACCCGTAAACAGCTCTTCCCAACATCCATTTCGCGTATGATGCACCTCCGAAATTTAAGCGGGATCTAGTCGTCCAGAAGGGCACATATAAATTACTTGCCCAGCTATAGCCCCTGCTTCTCAATACACCGTAGACCTCTTCGTTTGTCAAAAGCCAAGGAGCTCTTATTCCTATTGGCTTTTCTCCAATGATACCCTGCAAAACCCGTTCTGTCCTTGCCAGCAGATCATCTAGTTCCGTCACTGAAACTTTCAAGAAATTCTCATGCGCATACCCATGAGATGCTATTTCATGCCCCTCGTCATGCAACATTGCGATTAACTTTGGAAAGTTATCTGCCACTATACCGCATGTGTTAAAGACAGCCTTTACTCCGAATTGATTCAGAATTCCACTAATGTTCCGCACCGCTCCTTCCAAATCGAACTTGCCTTCGGCCTTCCAAAGAAAAGGAGCCTCCAAATCAAAAAAAACTGTGATGAGTTTCATCGATATCTCCCAGAATGCGAATACACGCAACTTCCTTCTTCAGTTTTTCCCGCTCATTCAAAGGTGGCTCTAACCTTATTTTTCACATCTAGATTTTCTTAGTTCTCCTTTTTTCGCAACGAAATTGATGCGATAGCAAATGCTTCATAGCTATGTTGAATTCGTACCTGTTGGTGCACCCAGGACAATCCATCATGTACATTCGTTCTGCAAGCTCCCTATGTTTCTTTGACCCCACAATTTCCCGCAGCTTATTCTTGCGAATATTGCCTAACGGATCCATTGCGTAACAGCCAAGGTACACTTCGCCATGAGAACCTAAATATACCATTTTATATCCGTGCACGCAATGAAAATCGTACCGGTTTTCCCCTTTCAAATAATTCCTTGCAAACTCTAACATATGGTCGCAGGTGGAGATGAGCTGAGGATATTTCTTGCGAGTTTCTATCAAGTAATCTATGGTCTCATCGATTTCTCTCTTACTTTTAACCAAGAGCTTGGAGAAAGGTATTCCTTTGAATATGTCAAGATTAGGATCTAAGAGATTGAAAAGCCAATAGGCGCCTAAACTTCTGGCAAGCTCAACCAGTTTAGGGATTTCTTCAACGTTTTGGTTCAACAATAGGGTAGTTATTATGGTGACTGGAACGTTGAGACCCATGGTTTTTTTCAGCTTCTGGGCAGTCTCAATACCTTCGATGGATCTGATGTAGCTGTTAGGCACACCTCGAATCCTGTCATTAACGCTACCAATGCCATCGATTGAAACAGTGATGTGCGTGATTCCATTTCTTAACAACTCCTCTGCTTTATCTTTCAGAAGAAGACCATTAGTCACAATAATTATGTTTTCGAATTCAAGCAGACTCGCTTCTTTCACTAAAACACCGATATCACTTCTAAGTAGTGGTTCTCCACCGATAAATACTACATTCTTGACTCCAATATCTCTCAGTTGATGTAGTGCGTCCTTTATCTCCTCAGTGGTTAGTTCACCCTCCGGCTTATTTTTCCAAGCGTGGCATGTTACACACCTGCTATTGCAACTCTCAGTAACTCTGATGTCCGCCCAGTCAGGATGTAAAGAGGCGAATCTTAGAAGTCTCTGACTGCCCAAATAGAACAGGATCACGTTTAACCTCTCCCTCAACCTAAGATTCAATTTAGCATCACCTGTCTTTTTCTATACAGCTCAAAGTGTCTCCGCCATCTCTGGTCAAATTTAAAACTGTGTCTCGTATCAGCGCACGTTCAGTTTTTGAGTACAAACGCCATCTTATTGACCGTATCCACAGATCCGACCAAGGCCGTAACTTGCCAGCTGAATAAAATGCAACACCCTCTTTTCCAAGTTATTTAGCGAGATTAAAGATAGTAAGCGTCTAGCAAGAAAATAAGAAATTAGAGCGATGCCCTTTATGTTCTCTTCATCTAAATTGTTGACTCGCTTCATATGTGTTAACTGGGATCCCCATCTGAATTGTTGTTTTAGGATACCCTTAAGGCTGTAAGGGAAAATGTGACAGGCCCTAATAGAAGGGTTGAAAAACAGATTTCGTCCCATCCGAGCAAGTCTCCAGCTAAGTTCCAAATTCGATCCACCAGGCTCAGAAAAGAATCCAGCATGAACAAGAGCTTTTTTCTTGTAAGCGCAGTTTGAACCGAAAATCATCCCGTTTAAAGAGCCAAATTCTACTTTCTTGATTTCCTTAGGATAACCTTGATCTTCTGCAAAAAGCTCACCTGTTAGTCTCTGAATTTTGTTTTGAGAACGAAAATACGGAAAGACTGGCCCCCCTACTCCGTCTGCTTTAGGATTCTGCTCAAAAAAACCAGTGATCTTTTCCAACCAATCTTTTTCAACGATGCAGTCCGAGTCTGTAAAACAAACAATGTCTCCTTTAGCCATTCTTATGCCAAAGTTCCTTGGGGGACCTATCCCCTTCTTAGGGCAATGATGCACCTTCACGGGATATCTTTTTGCTATTTGCACTGTGTCGTCAGAACTACCATTGTCAATCACTAAGACTTCATATAAACTCCTGGGAAATTCATTCGAAAAAATAGACGAAAGCGTGTGTGAAATGGTTGATGCACTATTTAAAGCGGGAATCACTACAGAAATCAAATCCCAGTAGACCCCCAAAATCTCACTAAAGAGGCTCAAGAGTTTAAACAAAGCATGCTTTGGGTCATAAACAAAAACCCGCGATGCACTAGGATCGATGAGCCATCTGTCGATAGTATTCTATATAATCTTTAAGACCAACTTCAAGAGAAACTTCAGGTTTAAATCCTAAAATTCTTTTTGCTCTACTAATGTCACTGCAGCTTCTACGTATGTCATGAGGTCTCTGTGCATCGCGTTTTGGTTCGACCCACTGTTTGCCAAAAACACTTTCCACAGTTTCTAGAAGACTATTGATTGTCACAGAAGAACCTGTTCCGATGTTAAAGACTTCTCCGGCACAGTTCTTTTCCATGACCAGCATGTTAGCCTGAACAACATCTTTCACATTTATGAAATCTCTCGTTTGATTACCATCCCCACAAATTGTAGGCCGCCTATCCTCAATCAAGCTATTTACAAAGGCAGTTATGACTCCCCCATATGACCCAAATACTTGCCTAGGACCATAAACATTGAAATAGCGTAAGCAAATTGCTTCCAAACCATAAATCTGACAATAGACTTTTGCATAAAGCTCTGTCGCTAATTTAGAGATGGCATATGGCGAGTTTGGATATACAACCGAATCCTCTCTAATTGGCACAGTTTTTGGCTCCCCATAAATCGCAGCTGAAGAAGCAAGAATGAAACGTTTTACGTCAGCCCGCAATGAAGCCCCTAGAAGATTCAACGTCCCATTCACATTAATATCATTCGCAAGCAAGGGTTTATCGATCGACTCCACAGTACCTACAAAAGCAGCCTCATGAAACACAACGTCAACATCTTTAACTGCTGTTTTCACAGTTTCCGGATCTCGAATATCCCCTTTGATAAAAAGGAAGTTGCTTCTCCCGACATGAGCATTCAAGTTCTCTAAATGCCCACTGCTGAGATCATCAAGGACTTTGACTTCGAAATCCTCTTCCAATAATCTATCCGTTAAATGACTGCCTATAAAGCCGGAACCTCCAGTCACAAGAGCACGTGAGTATTTATGTGTCAATGATTCTGGCTCCTTCACGCATTCATGCTGCGTTGACTACGGGAATAACAACAGAGAGTAACTTGCATGCATGCCACGCAAAATTAGAACCTTACTCTTCAAAATCAACCATCTCATTCTCCTCTAACTAAGAGGAGGGGATTAATTGTAGACCTCTGAGACTATCCGCCTAATTTTACCTGAATTATCTCTAGGAATTTCATCGACGATATTTGTCCTGACATCAACATCTCGCCCAAAGACCTTTCGCAACGCTGATATGCACCTAGTAACTGAAACTTCTTTGTATCCTTCGTCCATCTTCAACCAAACTTCGATCAGATTTCTTCTTCTTTGAACCAGCTTAAATCTGGAGACTTCAAAGAAGTTCTCTGAGTTCAAGATGCACAAGGGAGACAATCTCCGTCCATCTGGCAAAACAATGAAATCATCCGAGCGTCCGCTTAGCAAGTTCATCAGGGGCAGCGTTCTTCCGCAAGAACATTGCTCATCGCTTGGAACCCCCACGTCACCCACATTGTATCGAATGAATGGCATAGAATAGTTGAAGAGGTTTGTGAGAACGATCTCTCCTTCTTCCCCAGCCTCAACTGTCTCACCATCTTTGACAAACTCAATCACGACAGAATCAATATTCAGGTGGTAACCCGAATGTTCTTGGGGACATTCCCAAGAGATATTTCCTCCCTCCGTACATCCATAGCAGTCAATGATTTCCGCTCCAAACGAAGATTCCATCAAACTTCGACAATGACTGCTAAGAACTTCACCTGTACAGAAAATCACTCTCGGATTTATCCCTCCATCAGTTTTCCCGGAGAGAAGCTCAAAGAGACTCGGATAACCAACCATAACTTGGGGATTATATGCTTTCAGAAAGCTGACAAGGTCATCGGGAATATCGGTCAACGTAAACCACTCCGTCCTCAACAAGCCCATATACTCATAAAAGGGCTTACTGTTCGATTTAGGTGCAAATGAAGATCCAGTCCCACGAAGTTGAACTTGTTTATCTCGAAATCTCCCACCGCACTCCAAAAATTGACGAAGAGAAACCACTGAGTGGAAATTCCGAGCGTTATTATCCAAGAACACGGGGATAGGAATGCCAGTGGAACCTGACGTTTTATGTTTTGAACATTTATCTCTATTAGTATCCTTAGAGAGCATCCGTGCAAAATTCCGTTGCACATCTTCCCTTGTCACTATAGGTATCTTCTGTAGATCCTGAATGGTTTTAATATCAGATGGTCGAATACTATTTGTCTCAAGCAATCTATGATAAAAGGGAACCTTCTCGTAAGCATACTTCACAATTGCTCTCAGCTTCTTCTCCTGCAACTCAACCAGTTTATGTAACTTTAGCCGTGCATTTCTTCTGAGTCTAAACAAATCGAGGAGAAATCTAGGCGCAACGTAATATCTTCGCATCTCTACAAACCATCCTAGAATCTCACAAAATGATTTTAGCAGAGGACAAGACAGATCTTTCAGGTTACCAAAGCTCTTCTCACTGCGTCAGCAGTCTTTCCTATGTCTTCGTCTGTGTGCGCTCTGGAGATAAAGCACGTTTCAAATTGTGAGGGGGGAATGAAAATTCCTCTTTCCATGAGTTCTTTATGATATATCATAAATCTCTTGGTGTCTGAGGCTTTTGCAGTTTTGTAATCATAGACTTTAGCTGAGTTGAAGAAGACTTGAAACATAGAAGCCACTCCGTTGAAGGATACTTCAACGCCTTGCTCTTCTGCCACTTCTTCCAAAGTATCCGTTATTTTCAAGCGTTTCTTTTCCAGCTTCTCATAGAACCCTGCTCCTCCACCCTTAATCGTCTTCAACGTTGCCAAAGAAGCAGTAACACTGATAGGGTTGCCACTATACGTCCCCGCTTGGTAGACCTTGCCAGCTGGAGCTATGTTCTCCATAATCTCTCGTTGCCCAGCAAAGGCAGCCAATGGGAACCCCCCTCCCAAAATTTTACCCATAGTAGTCATGTCAGGCGTCACACCAAAGTATTCTTGTGCTCCGCCAAAAGCTAATCTAAACCCTGTTATCATCTCATCAAAGATCAACACAACCCCATAATCTTCAGTTAGCTCCCTCACCCTCTGCAAATAACCCTCTTTAGGAGGAACTACTCCAATGTTCCCAATAACAGGCTCAATAATCACACCGGCTAAGCTTCCCCTTTCTCTCTTGAAGATCGCCTCCAAGCTTTCCAAATCGTTGAAGGGACAAATCAAAGTGTTGCTAGTAGTCTCCTCTGGCACTCCCAGCGAGTCGGGCATCCCGAAGGTTGTAGCACCAGACCCAGCCTTAACCAACATACTATCATAGGCTCCATGATAGCACCCTTCAAACTTTACAACTTTCTTCTTACCCGTGTAAGCCCTAGCCGCCCTTATGGCGCTCATCGTAGCCTCCGCACCGGTGGTCACAAGTCTAACCATCTCTGCAGAAGGAACACTTTCGCAGATGATCTCGGCCAGCTCAACCTCCTTCTCTGTGGGAACACCGTACATAGTTCCCAGGCTCAGCTGCTCCTTAACTGCAGCTAGAACTTCCGGACAAGCATGACCGAGAATCAACGGTCCATAAGCCAAACAGTAATCAACGTATTCATTCCCATCAACATCCTTAATGATAGAGCCCTTTCCGGAAACAGCGAAGAACGGGTAAGGAGCAAAAGCTCTAACAGGGCTATTCACCCCTCCGGGCACCAACTTCTTAGCCTTCTCAAACAACCTCAAAGATTTCGACAATTACAACCCTCACTCCTTTCCAGTCGCGGAATCAAATAACTTCTCTGCCGCAGACAAGATTGATCCATCATGATCTAAAGCCGCCTCTCGTAAGCGTTCTGTTGGAGCCTGCAACATCTTCTCCATAAGTTTCTTCGTAAGATCTTCAACCACCACTCGTTGACTTTCATCGATCCCTTTCAGCATTTGAAGAGCCTTCTCAAGTTCCCTCTGTCTGATGTACTCAACTTTCTTAAAAATCCTAGACACCAAAGGTTCCGCCAGCAGCATACCTATTTGCGTATCCAGCCTCCCAAGCTCTTCCAAAATAATCTGCTTAGCTCTTTCAGCCTCACTCCATCTCTTCTGAAGATTCTCCTCTATCGTCCCCTTTAAATCGTCAATATTTCTCAAACCCACATTCGAAAGGGATCCTGCTTCTTCCTCCACAGCCCGCGGCTGAGAAATATCAACAACAAGCAACCGCTGCTTCCCCTCACGGTTCGCCAAAGCCTCTTCCAAAGCCTCTGCCACTATAACAGGCTTTTTTGAGCTCACCGCGACAAAAACCAAATCCACAGATGAAAGAACACCGTATAATTCCTCAAACCTCACAGCCTCTCCTTTAACCAATGCCGCAAGCTGGCATCCTCTCCTATAAGTCCTATTCGTAACTATAAGCTTCCCAACACCTCTCCTATCTAACTCCTCCGCCACAATTGTCCCTGCTTCTCCCGCACCCACCACAAAAGCTGTGACAGATCCTAACCCTCCAAAATTTTTCTCCGCCAAATCCACAGCCACAGAACTTATAGAAACCGAACCACGGTTAATGCCGGTCTCAGTACGCACTCTCCTCCCGACATTAATGGCTTTCATGAACACTTTCTCAAGAAGCAGACCCGTAGATCCAGCCTTCTTCGATTCCACAAACGCTTTCCTCATCTGCCCCAGAATCTGATCTTCGCCCACAACCATGGATTCAAGGCCTGAAGCTAAACGCAGCAGGTGAACCAACGCTTCCCTTCCACGATGGGTCTCTGTCACCTGCCTGAGAATATCCCGGCTTACTCCTACCTGTCTGCTCCACTCTCCCACCAACGATTTTATCTCATCGTCTGGTTTTCTCAGCACAGAGTAGATTTCAACTCGGTTACACGTTTGAAGAAGAACACATTCCTTAACAGACTCAAGAGAAAAGAACCTTCTGAGAGCTTCAACCTCATCTTTAAACATTAAAGACTCAAGCATAGGCACAGACGCTCTCTTGTGCGTCGCACCAACGCAAACTATCAACAGCTATAACCTCCTACACAACATTCCATAACAAAGCAAATCTAGAACTATGTAATAACGACCGTTTTCTCCAATTTCTCCTCAAAAGCCCCAAGGGGCACCAAGACCACCTCATCCACAGTGATCCCTATTCTGTTCTTCACCTCAAGGCGAATCTTAGTCACAAGAAAATCCCTTGTCGCCCTCGGCAACTCTTCCACCATCTCCGCCTTCAAAGTCACATTCTGCCTGGGCGTCCTCTTATCAAGAACAACCTGATTCTTCCCAGTCAACTCCTGGAACTCCCCCAGTATAAACTCAAACCTGCTTGGAAACACCGGTGTTCCACGAATCTTCGTCATATAATCAACCCGGTCAATGTCAACCCCGACCTTCGGGTGCGACATCCCACATTCGCACTCTTCAAAGCCGGCCAGGCTCGTAACATCATTAGAGCGATACCGGATAAGCGGGAAGGCTTCTCTCTGCAAAGTAGTCACAACCAATTCCCCTCTCTCTCCATCCCCAACAACTTCAAGAGTTTCAGGATCAACCGCTTCCACCAGATGGTAGTCAGCCCAAACGTGATGTGAATCCCGATCCTTACAGCAATGAACCGAATACCCCGGAAACTCAGTAGCCCCATAATCACTTGCTACAACTTCATACCCGAACTCTTTCTTCAACAATTCAATCTGAGGCTTCGTAGGTTTCTCAGCAACACAGATGCCCACCCTGAGAGACGAAGAACATAAATCCTCTCCAAACTGCCTGGCAACCTCAGCGATCCTGAAATGAAAATTAGTCACCCCGTAAAGAACCGTAGTGCCAAACTGTTTGATAATTCGAATCTGCCTCTCAGTATTACCTGATCCCACCGGAATTATGCAGGCACCTATCTTTTCCGCTCCGGAATGCATTGACCAAGCACCCTGCCACAACCCATAAGAAGCCGCAACCTGAACAACATCTCCACTTGTCACGCTGTGAAACGTTAACTTCCTCGCCGTAGCCTCCGCGACGATCTCCAAATCCTTCCTGCTATGGAAAACCGTCAACGGCTTACCCGTAGTGCCAGTAGTCATCCGAAGGGCCGCCAACTCAGACGGAGAAACCGCGAGAATAGCCTTAGAGTTTTCCTCCAACTCCCTTCTAGTTGTAAACGGAACCCTAGCCAAGTCTTGCACGCTTTTAATCTGTGAAGGATCCACCTTCGCCTCTTTGAACTTATTCCTGTAAAACCTACTCTCTCTGGTGACCCGCTTCAACTGCCAGCTCAGAAGCTTCAACTGCAACTTCTTAAGCTCTTCTCCAGAAGCAGATTGAATCTTCTTGTTCCAATACTTCCCTTCCAAAAAAAACCCTCAAACAAACTCTCTTTCTAACCCGTTAACCAAAGATCTCATGAAATATCCAAAAGTTCCGTCCCAACCTGACCAGATCGGATAGGCTTCCTTTGATTCTGAGCTTCCCCCTCAACCAAGCCCCAATCAACCTGAAAGTCTTATTCTTCGCCCATCCTAAAGATTCCAACGTGCCAAGATCAACCCGGAAGACAACATCCGGATTCCCCACCACCGCTTCCTCAATCACTAAACCATCTTCTCCTATCCGCAAAGGAAGCGGAGGCGACCCTCCTATATGAAACAGCAAATGCAAATCAAGCCTCGACAGCTTAGCCTGCAACTCCTGGTTCGATCTTAATCGCCTGTTAACCTTCTCCAACCGCTTCTTCAGCTTATTCCAATTCAGAATCTTCGTGTAGCGAGTAGTCAAGTTTGGCGCTGCAACGTAGAAAGCCGCCGGTCGATACAGAGGGTTAATCATCGCCGAGTTAGGATACGTGTAGCTAATAACCGCCTTCTTCTCCTTGAAGGCTTTGGAGGATCGAAGAAGCAGCAGCAAAGACTTTCCTATTCCCCGTCTTCTATGCTTCGGACTCACAGCGATATCCGCACCCAAAGCAGCCTTAACCACAAGATCACCTGAGAGTTTAAAATTCCTGACAAGCCAGTGGTTACACCCAACAACTTCTCCATCCTTCTCCGCAACGACAACCAACGAAGGATCAAAGTCAGGGTTACGCCTGTATTTCCACTCCCAATAATCTCCACCGAGAAACCCGCCAAAGACACTTTTAATCAACGCCTTAACGCCATCTTCATCACCGTCACTAAGCACACGGTACAAATAGCCAGAATCTTCCCTCATGCAATTCCCCTGCGCATCATCCATAATCACTAAGGGGAGTAAACCACCCTTCAACATTAAAGACCGAAAATAGCTTAAGAAAACTCCAGAACCGCCAGAAAGGCCTCACCCTAACTTTCCCACGGATCAACACTGAGAGAAGGCTCTTCTTCTGCAGCAACATCTCCGCCAACGTGACAGTATCAGTCTCAACAGAGATCGTTGGCTTCTGAACTTCTTCAACGATCTCAACGTGCCCACCATCAACCCTCAGTCCAAATCTACTGCTCATCCACGTCGGAGCATCCTTCAAACAAAACTCAACAATCCCGTCCATAGATTTCAACGCGTCTTTCTGACGCATCGCCATCTCCCGAATCAATCTTGGAAAATCAAGCACACTCACGAAGACACCTGGCGCTCTACACTCGCCAAACCCCAGCTTTCTACACGCCGCTCTAATGCCCTCATCATGAATCGGGACATGGAGATTGATCTCACTCGCCTCCATATGCACCAGCCAATCTGAAGCTTCATTCAGAAGCAATTCAGCAATCTCTTCCGAGTCGCCTTGTTGATTGACGCTCAATTCCCAGATATTCCCCGACTTTCCCACCGCTGAATACCCTACAATTCTTTCATTCGAGCGGTTAACAGCAAGAAACACGCTTCTGGCATCAACATCCGGACGTTCCAAACAGCACCAACGCCAATATTCGGGCGTTCTTAAAACATATCCAACATACTTGCCGTAACATTTCTCGAAAAGCCGAAGAATCTCTTCTTCGTCTCCATCCCTATATGTTCTAACATAATATTCAGCTGCCTTCAACCCCAATTGCCTCGCCTTCTCACTGCACAGCATGTATGCTTAGTCGCCATAATTGATTATTTTTCAAAGTCTTTGAACGTTAAGACTTCAACCGCTACCTTTGCCTTCTCAGCCATCTCGCCATCAAAAGTTGCCAAAGCAGCCTTCTTCTCCTTTGCCACCTGAACCACTATTGCATCCATCCCCTTCAACTTATATTTTACAGCAAGCTCCGTTGCCTCTCGTCTCCTTCTCCCACTAAGCTCACTGTAAGCAGTGAAGTTCATCTCTTCCCATTTGTCGAGCTGACGTTTAACCGAGATTGCCTGATCCACACCTGCACGCCTAGAAACTGCCCCGCAAACCTCCACCGGCACTATGGCACTCGTAGCAACATGATATTCTCCACGAAACACCTTCTCCATCACACGCAACGCCGCAGATCTAAACCTATCCCCTTTCACAAATGCTGAAACAAGAACTGAAGAATCCACTGTTACTTCTTTCGCCATTGCTTTTCCCTATCTTCCCTAACCGCTTCAACTGCTGAAACACCCTTTGGCCATGCTTTCCCCACTTCCTCAGCCACCGCATTAAGTTCTTCCAGCAAACCATTAACAGAAACGGGAACTAACAAAACCCCTTTATCGGTTGAAATTTGTTCAACTATGCCACCTTCTTTTATTCCATGCTTTTCTCTAAGCTCCTTCACCACAACAACCTGCCCTTTCGACCCAACTTTACTACGATGCCTCCAAGTCACACACAACACCAAGTATAACGGCGATTAACGTATAAATAAAGCTTACGTTATACCAATGCAAGAGTAAGAACAACTCTAAGAACCAGTCATATTCAACCACAAACAAGCATACATGATATCAATCGGGGTCACAGCGGAAATCTTAGCTTGGGATTCAACTACTTCGCACTCATGTGAGCGCCGGACTTGTCATGTTAAACTTTAGATCAACGAAACGTTCATGATATTGAAAGGAATTAGATGAAGCATTATATATCCAAAGCTCAAAGAACAAATTGCCAAAAAAAACACTCCGTGCGCTATCCCAAGATATTATATAATCAAGGTTTTCTAATTCAATCGCGTTCAATGTTAAACTAATCACATCAACCTGTAACAGACTCTCATTATACAAATGATTAAAGGAAAAAGCGAGTGGAATCTCCCAAATTTCTTCATCTGCAACAAACGTTCGAATCTCATACAAAGCAGGCAAACTACTGGGAGTCCTGTTGAAACTATCAGCAGCTGACTGGTTTTGACTACGAAACTTCACCAACACCTTATAATAAGCGGCATATCCCAAGCGATTCCCTATCCCCAAAAACACGCTGTACTCGTTACCGCTTGTGATGTTGGAGGGGTAGTCTTCAGCCATGTGATTAGGTCCGAGAAGCCAGAGTTCTGAGAAGAACTCAGTACGAGGGAGAACTAGGATTCTGCTCAGAAAGGGAGACGCAACCAGCAAAATTAAGACACCACCCACAATTAGAAACAAGATTTTATGTTCATCCAAGATCACTTGCTAACCCTCCCCAAGGTCCTCTTTTTAAGAAGAAGCCAAACAATGATACTTCCAACGACAATAACAGAAGTACCAGCTACAAAGATTAACACATCAGTCGTGAAACTCATATAATGCTCGTTGAAAGCCAGCTCCGCCAAATCTTCTGCCTCATCCGCGAAGCCTGAGAGCATCTCTTGGCTCTGACCAGCATAAGCAAAAGCAGAATCATAATCCCCCGAATTAAAGGCCAGCTCACCCGAGGATAGAAGCTCACCAGCCTCACCCAGCCTCGTCAACAGTGCAGTAACATTAGCCCCGGCTTCATCAGCTTCAGCAACCGCGGAATAACAAACAACGACATTCGACTCGGCAGCGGCCAAGACAGTAGAAGCTTCCTCCTCACTAACTCCCAGAACAACATCCACACTACCTCCAACAACCACAGACACTAAAACCGCAAAGAAGAATACGCGATTAAGTTGCCTTCTCATCTTGTCCCGCCTCTACCGTCTCCTCGTGAGACCCTTACTGTTGGTGTGGCCTGCCTTAGCACGGGCATTCATATACTTATGTTCAAGCAGAGCTTTCTCTTCATCCACCGCCTTCAGCTCTTCATGCACCCGTTCCCGCCTCTTCAAATACGAATAGAACTTCTGGAGAAATTTTTCTCCCTTCGGAGCCACCACGTAACGCTCATCCCTATCCACACGCACCAATCCACACGCTAGAACTTCATTAAGATATTTGCACAATAACTTGTAACTCAAGTTAGCCTTATACATAATATGGGTTTTTAGAGCACCATCCCTAACAATCTCTAGAATCTCTGCAATAATTTGAAGGCGACTCCTATACCTCGCCACAGCTAACCCTCTAAAACTCTAACCAGAAAAAACCACGCGTGAATTACACAGACGCTGAAACTGTTTCTTTCACTTTGTTTTGAGGTGCAGCCAGCCCCTCCCGCCTTTCTTCAGCTGCAAATTCTTGTTCCTTCCTTTCTTCGAGTTATCTTCCAACCACAACATTCTTCGACTTCTAGCCCGCGAGGCCATCTGTCTCCCGAACTTCCCCCACCCGCCAACGTGGGGAAGAGGCCTCTCCTCTTTAACTTTGACTTCGTATGGAGCCTCATACTCCTCAAGGATCTCCTTGAACTCCAAAGGCTTGAAGCGTCTAGTCGCCACTATCACGGTGCCCTTATCCAAAAACAGTAGTTCAAAGTCTTTATCTGCGATTCCTTCTGCTCGGACTTTGTCGTCTATCCGCTCCCTCCATAATGTTGTCCACTGCTGCCTCAGGTCTTCCACGAAACCTTTCCAATCCGGCGCATTCCCTATACAATCCCTCCCTGACGGGGGCGGACAAGAATCTTCCATTACTCCTCAATCCCCAGGTAATTATATCTTCTCCTGAGATTCCTCCATCTTTCATTAAAGATTTAACAATAGAACAATGTTCACTAATTTATAAAAGTACTAGTGCGATTGTTCTGGATCATTAGTCTAGAACATGTCTTCTATAATTACTTAAAAGAACACTCTCCATAAAACACTAGACCAAAAATTCTCAAACCCCAAAAAACTCGACACGCGAAGCAACAGGAAACTCAGAGAAACAACCATCAGAGAAAAACGTGCTAGACAGCCATAAACCCTTGAGCCTTACGCAACGTCTCCAACAAAGCCTTCCCCCTCTCCGTAACCCTATAAACAACCCGCCCACCACCACCATCCTCCACAACCAACAACCCATTCTCAACCAGCTCAGAGAGATAACAATTAAACCGCACAAAATTCAAATTAGCCCTATACATAATCCTCGTCTTATTAGCCCCCTCCAACGCCTCCGTAAGAATATCCACAATAACCTCCACCCTACTCCTCCGAACCATCGACACCAACCCCTAACCTAAAACATAGAACACAACAAACCTATAACAACAACCCAAAACAATAAAAACGTAACTCCCCCTCCACAACAACCTAGCATAAACTTCTAGAAGACTCTTCTGAAAGAAAACCCTCAGAAATTATTTAAGCCCACAAAGCTGAAAGACTATGACGGTGCCACCCCCTTGCACAAACATATCGACAACGCACTTGAAATGCTCAAAGACGGAAAGTGGCACTCCATAAAAGAGATCAGCCAAAAATCTAAACTCCACGAGTGCAAAATAGAACTCCTCACCAACTTCCTCTCAGCCTTCTCCTTCCTCGAACTCAACCGACAACAGAAGAAAGCGAAACTCTCAAAAGCCTTCACTGAATTCTTAAAAAAATCTAGCACAGACACACTGAAACTATTTAGACATTAACTCTTCCAAGTTGCGGTAAGCCCGCAAGTAATCCAATCCCGTCTCCGTAGTCTCAAAAAACCTGCTATTATTCCCTCCAGACTTAGTGGACACCTTCACATGGCCCTTCCTCAAGAGAAAGCCCAAATAAACCTCCAACTGCCTAAAACTCAGATTACACCTGTACATAATGGAAGTCTTTCTCACACCAACCATAGTTGAACGCAGAATAGTCGCGATAATATCCAGCCGTCCCCTATGAGATGACTTCAACCCACTCAACACTTGAACCAAAACCCTTCTCACCAAACCCCTTTCTCGCTTCCCAGTATATATTAACTAGAGATATACGAGAATATTTAAACCTTCTTTAAACCGTTCCCCAACAAGAAAACAGACGCTTCCGAACCCTCCTCAGACAATCTCACCCTTAAGATAAGATTGAAAAGCATCAACAACCTCCACCGAAACAAACCTCCCCAACAACCCCCTCGCACCCGCAACCACAACAGGCTTATATGCAAAATTCCGTCCCACCACACAATCACCCTTACCAACCTCGTCAACCAAGATCCCCCCTCTCCAACCCACCCACCGCCTATTACATTCCAAAGCAACCCTCCGCACCAGATCTGACAAGACACGACTCCTCCCCTTCACAACCACCCCGTCAACCTGTAACTCCATATCCAAAGCCGCGGTTCCAGGCCTCCCAAAAAACTTGGAAACATTCACAACATCCGGCTTAACCTCCTCAACCAACCTGCAACTACGCTTAAACGCCTCCTCACATTCCCCTGGAAACCCAACAATCACATCAGTCATCACAGTAGACCAAGGAAAAACCCTCCTAAACCCCTCAACTACCCCAACAAAATCATCTCTCGAATAAAACCGGTTCATCCCCTTCAAAACCTGATCATCACCACTCTGAACCGGCAGATGCAGAAACTTGAACACCTTCCCATCACGAAACACCTCCAACAACTCATCCGAGAAACCCAACAAGTTGTTCACAGTCATCATACCAACACGAACAAAGAACTCCCCCTCAACACCACAAACAGCCTCCAGCAACTCAGGCAGACAGGTGCCGAGATCCATCCCATAAGCTGCAGTATCCTGAGACGTCAACCAGATCTCCCGCACCCCCTCAGCAACATCCCTCTCAACCCTCCCCACAACATCCCGGATCCCGTAACTCCTCAACTTCCCACGAGCAAACCGCACACAACAATAACTGCAAGAACCCAAACAGCCATAACCAATCGGAACAATACCGATCCTAGAATTAACACGCTTGCGAGGCAGATCCACAGGAGGCACCCTAACCAGATCCCCACCCAACCGTACAACCCGTCCCCCCGAAGCAACAATCTCCACAACCTCCACAATACCCTCCCCAAAAGCCGGGCCCACAACCCCGTTAAAAGAAACCTCTCTCCTCAACCTCTCAAAGTTAATGAGAGGCAAACACCCCGCCACAACAAGCTTCTGCCCCTCCGACACCTTCTTCAAAAGACTAATCATACGATTCTCAGTAGGACCCTTAACCGCACAAGTATTAATCACCAACACCTCAGCCTCCTCAGAACCCCCAACCAAAGTATGCCCAGCCCTCCCAAGACACCCAGCGAGGACCTCCGCGTCTGCGATGCTGCTTGAACAACCGAAGCCTTTGACGTACACTCGCACAGAAGCCACATCATCAAAATTTACATCTTTAAGTCACAAACAAAAACATAAACATTCTTCACTCCAGAGCCTTTAACACGAACAGAGATAGGAAGCAGGGGAAAGTTTTAAAAGCGGAAACACAAACATGTTTGAAGCATATTTGCAGTATGTTATATAGAGATATAACTGCAAAACACCCTTCAACAACACCACCACCCACAGAAAGGAAAGGAGGCAAAAAACAATAAAACTCATCACCCTATATCTCCCCGAACCATACCTACGAGCACTCGACCGACTCGTAAACGAGCAATTCTACCCAAACAGGGCAGAAGCAATACGCATCGCCATAAGAGACATGCTAACCACAGAGGTTTGGGAGAGGAATAAAAATGGCTGGCAAAAAACAAACTAACAAAGCCCTACAACCAAGATGGCAAGGCACCCTCATACAAGCCGACACCACCCAACAACCAACCCATCCCAAAACCCTCATCATCGGCATCAGCGAACACGGCAACCAAACAATCACACAACTAACAAAAACAAAACCCACAACAACCCCCACAGCAATCATCACCACAAACCCCAAACTAATAAACAACTCACAAGCAAACCACAAAATACTAATCAACATCAAACCAGCCAACCAGACCACAACACCCCCCAAACTAGAAACCATACTCGACAAAACAGACATCATATTCCTCACCACCAACCTAGAAAACAACACAGAATGCGAAATCGCAACAATCATCACACAAGCCGCGCAAAGAAAAGACACAACAATAGTAGGCGTAATAACAACACCCCCACAAAACGCAGAAAGCAAATCTAAACTTGCTAAATTCAGACAACAATGGGACACGACAATACTAATCGATGACAAAACACTAAAACAGCAGCTACCTCAAATCCCAATAGAAGAAACTAAGCCAATCAGCCAACAAGTCTCAGCTACAATAATAAAGAGCATGATCGAAGTCCTCTCAAACCCAAACCAAAACAACCCCGTCACCATCAGAACCCTCTTTGAGAAAGGCGGAGCCGCACTAGTAGGAATTGGAGAGTCAACCACCCTAAACAACGCGGAAGAAGCAGCCTGCAACACCCTACACAACTCACTGCTCAACACCAACCCTGCAGAACCCCTCCACACAATAGTGCACGTCACAGGCAACAGATCCATAACAATCGATGAAGTCGATCACCTGCAGAGCTTCATAACTGAAAGCACGAGAAGCAACTCCCTAATCTGGGGCGCCAAAGTAGATCCTGAACTCAACGGCAGATTCAGAGTCACCATAATCATAACCGGAATCAACCCACCAAACCCCACCACAAACCTAAGCACCATAACACCACAACTCTTCAACCTAGAACCCTACTCAACACAAGAGAAAAAACTGCCAATAGATCTAGATCTACACCAACTGGAAAACTTCTAAAGCTTCCCCACTAACCTCTTAAAATTGTATAACCCTCTTCTCACCCTCGTACTCCAAGGAATACCCCTACCAAAGGGCTTCACTGCCCCCTTCCTAATCGCCCCGATAACCTCATCAACTTCTCCATCTGCATCCACCAAAGAATATCCCATCCCCACCTCCGGTCCATAATGAGCATCACTCCCTCCAGTCTGAGGAAGACCAAGCTTAACCGCCAGCATCCTGTTCTTCCGCACCGAATAATGGAAGGGTACAGCAGAAGCGTTAACTACTTCCACCCCGTCAAACCCTTCATTCAATCTTTCCTCCGGGATTCCCTTGAAGAACGCAGTGGGATGAGCAACTATCGCTAAGCCATCAGCATCATGAATGAGATCAATCGTCTCTGCAAAAGACAGCCCTGCCTCAACCATTCTCTCCACGCCAATACCTAAAACGTGTCCCTGATCTGATGAAACCTCAACTCCCGGAATAAGAAGCATGTCAAGCTTCTTCCTAAACTCCCTAAAACCACTAACCGTGTCATGATCAGTTATGGCGACTCCGTCTAACCCTCGTCTCTTCATGAAGAAAGCTAACTCCTTCGCTGTAATGAAAGAATCAACGGAGTGCACAGTGTGCACGTGCAAGTCGATTCGCAGAGGCACAGTATGTTCACTTTATTTTACTACCCGATTTAACCGGCTTGTCAGGCATCAAAATGGAAATGTTCCCACCGTCTTCTGCTGCCAAGATCATCACCTCAGAGTCCAAACCGAAGACCCGCTTCGGCTCCAAATTAGCCAAAACCGCCACCTTCAAGCCTAAAAGCTGCTTAAGCTCATACTGCCCTGCAATCCCTGCCACAGCCTGCTTCACAACGCCACCGCCAACATCGATCCCAAGCCTCACAAGACTCTTAGACTTCGGAACCATCTCAGCCTTAACAATCTCCCCCACCCGCAAATCAAGCTTTAGGAACTCCTCAAAAGTTATCGTTGACGACTTCGATTTCTCCAACCTATACTGCAACTCCTCTCCATCAACCATTATCTTCTCAAACAAGGGCTCAGCCTTACCTATCTCATGATTGGACGGTAAAAGCTTTACCGCTTCCTCCCAGCCTCTCCGTTGATCCTCTACCAAGTTGAGAAGCGCGGAGATCTTCTCAGCCGTGAAGGGCATAAATGGACTTAAAATAATCGCCAGGGTCTTGACAAGTTGAACCGCTACATAAAGAACCTTCGCGACCTCATCCCGGTCAGTCTTGATGAGCTTCCACGGCTCCCTCTCATGAAAATACTTGTTTCCCAACCGGCTGACATCAACAACTGTCCTCAAGGCCTCCTGAAGCTTACAATCCTCCAACGCCTTCGCCACTCTCTCAACCAACTCGCCCACAGATTGCAAGACCTCTCTATCCCTATCGCCAAGATCAGCCCCGTCAGGCACCCTCCCATCGAAATACCTGCCGATGAATGTGAGAGTTCTATGAACAAAGTTCCCCAAAGTATCATTGAGATCAGAGTTCACCCTCTCAATAAAGACCCCCCAAGAAAAATCAGTATCCTTCGACTCCGGCCTCGTTGAAACAAGAAAGTACCTCCAATAATCCGCCGGGAACAACTCCAAAGCCTCATCAATCCAAACGCCAACCCTACGACTCTTAGAGAAACTCTCACCCTTAAACTGCAAAAACTCCGTTGAAGAAACACTCCACGGCAAGTTGAAGCCTTCTCCACTCGCAAGGAGGAGAGCAGGAAGAATAATTGTGTGAAAGGGAATGTTATCCTTCCCAATGAAGTAAAGAGTCTTCGCATCCCCATCGAACCAAAACTCCTTCCACCTCTCCTCCTCTCCACGACCCCTAAAATACTCAATAGTCGCCGAAACATACCCCAAGACGGCTTCAACCCACACATAAATAGTCTTATCCTCCGCACCCGGGAAAGGCGCTGGAATCCCCCACTTATTATCCCTAGTCAAAGCTCTAGACTTAAGACCCCCCCCTATAAAGTTCAAACTAAACTTCCTAGCGTTCTGAGACAACCTCTCATTCTCCTCCAAAAACTTGCAAAGACCCCCAGAGAACTTCGCCAGGTCAAAATACCAATGCTTCACCTTCCTCATAACAGGAGAAGACCCACACACAGCGCAGACAGGATCAACAAGTCTTGCCGGCTCCAAAAGATATCCACATTTTTCACACTGATCTCCACGGGCTCCCTCAGCTCCACATTTAGGGCAGACACCTTGCACAAACCGATCTGGCAAGAACCGATCACACTTGCGACAGAAGGGAAGCTCAACATCCTGAGCAAAGACATAGCCCCGCCTATAGATCCGCGTAAAGAAACTCTTCACGAACTCCTTATGGATCGGGCTTTCCGTCCGTGTGTAGTTGTCGAAGCTAATACCCCATCTCTTCCACAACTCCACAATTTTTGTGTGGTTCTCATCTGTAAGTTTTTTCGGTGAAATCCCTAATCGGACAGCTTCCACCTCAATAGGAGTCCCATGCTCATCTGAGCCACTTACAAAAACCACGTGATCGCCCTTCAAGCGGTAATAGCGAGCAACAACATCCGCTGAGAGAACCGACCCTATCATAGTTCCCAGATGGGGAGTATAGTTGATATAAGGCCACGCACATGTGACCAGAACTTTTTCGAGCGTATTACACCTCCAAACCTATGATGCTCTAACAACTATTAAGAGAATACTTAAACTGAACGGAAAAAAGAAGAGATTTTGAAGGGGGGCTACATCTGTTTCTGCTAGGTGATTGTTGTTGGTCTGCGACCTGTAAGGAAGACCGCAGCAGCGATAATTAGGGCAGCAATTATCGCGACAACGATCTGAACTGTGATTAAAGTGATCAAGTTATCCATGTCTTCCAAGTTATAGCTCATTGGTGGATTAGCGATACTTATAGGAATGCTTGCCACATCAGTGTCTTTGTCAGTCACAACCTGCACCGTAATGCTCCCATAGACGAGAGCTCTTCCGTCATTTGGTACAGTAAAGTCAAATTCATAGGTTGTGTTACCTTCAATTAAAATCACTGCGCCAATCTTCTTTTGACTATCATTCCCTTCCCAAGGCAAATACGAATTCCAAGGATAGGTAACTGTGATGTTCTGAAGTATCAGATCTTCGTCTCCTTCGTTCACGATCCAAATTTTCAACTTGCCCTCTTCGCCACTCAAATACTGAGTCTTGTCAACGTAACCGTATATCTCAGCTTGGGGGGCTGCCTGTCCTAGCACACACAAGCTAGCCATCAACGTCGAAGCCAATAGCAGGAATAAAGCAACTTTTTCCTTCAATCTAATCAACCTTCCAAGGGAGTTAGCGTTATCTCTATTTAAAACTTTTTAAACCTTAACATATCTGACACATCATCAACACAGGTTTTTTGTCCTTACATGACCTTCCAGCCACAGAACTTCACTCTCACACACTCTGACTGTCTGCATGCAAGCAGCGAATTTAATCCCCAGAAAGAAAAGTAACATTATCCTTCCCCTTGAATCGTTGTACCCGCCGACCCCGCCAAAGCTTCCACAGTTTTCTCCAGCGACGCTATTATAGCCCGTTCTCCCCCCGTTTCAACAAATCTAATAGCTGCTTCAACTTTAGGTCCCATACTTCCCGGAGCGAAATAACCCTTCTGAAGATACAGCCTCGCCTCAGCAACACTCATCCTATCGATGGCAACCTGACTTGGCTTTCCATAATTGAGAAACACGTTCTCAACATCCGTCAACATGAGAAGGAAGTCCGCCTGCACATAATTGGCAAGCATCTGCGCTACCAGATCCTTATCAATAACTGCTTCCACCCCTCGCAGAGAACCGTCTTCTCCCATGACTGTTGGAACTCCACCACCCCCAGCCGCAATAACTACAACACCGCTCTCAAACAACCTCTTAATCGCCTCCCACTCCACAATCTCCTTAGGCTCTGGCGAAGATACTACCCGTCTGTAACCTCTCCCACTATCCTCAACCATTTGCCACTCCTTCTCTCTCCTAAGCACTTCAGCCTCTGAACCACTATAGAAAGGACCAATTGGCTTCCTAGGGTTCTCGAAAGCCTCGTCCCATTCATCCACAACAGTCTGCGTCACAAGAGAGACAACAGGCACCTCAATCGCAGCCTTCTTCATCTCATTCCTCATCGACTGCTGCAACATGTAGCCAATCATACCTTGACTCTGAGCCCCGCAAACATCCAAAGGCATAGGAGTCAAAACACTCTTGGACAACTCATTCTTAAGAAGAATCTCCCCAACTTGGGGACCATTACCGTGAGTAATAATAAGCCCATAACCATCCACGACCAACTTCACAAGATGCCTACAAGTCACACGTATATTCTCAAGCTGCTTCTCAGCCGTACCCTTCTCCCCTCGCCTCAAGATAGCGTTTCCACCTAAAGCCACCAACACCTTCCGACTCACACAAACACCAACCATGAAAACAGATGGTAGACAGAATACAGAGAAAACATAATTTAAAGACTTTTCCAAACGGGAACCCCATCAAAACCTCAAGTACCCTCAGAGCAACTCAATAGTTAAAAGATTGCAATAGCCTGTAAGAGGGGGGCACACAAGTTGGCCAAGATTAAGAAGATAAGGAAGAGAGATGGAAGAAACGTCGACTTCAACCCCGACAAAATCACAGAAGCCATCTGGAAAGCTACGAAAGCTGCTGGAATAACAGATCAATCCCTCGCCCTGAAACTCACCCAACAGATCGTAAGACAGCTGGAGCAGCAACTCGCCACCAACCAAACACCAACCGTGGAACAGGTTCAAGACTGCGTCGAAAAAACTCTCATCAAAAATGACCAAGCACGCATCGCCAAATCATACATCTTATACAGGCAGAAGCGAGCAAAAATAAGAAAGACAAAAGCCCTCCTAGGTGTAAAAGACGAACTCAAACTACCATTAAACACCATCCTAGTCTTGGAACGCCGCTACCTCAAAAAAGACGAGAATGGCCAAGCGATAGAATCCACAAGCCAAATGTTCAGACGAATTGCGAAAAGTCTAGCTGAAGTTGAAAGACAATACGGCAAAACTGACGCCCAAATAGCCAACTACGAAAACGAGTTCTACCAGCTAATGACCAAACTCGAATTCATTCCCAACTCTCCCACCCTCATGAACGCTGGCACAATGTTCAAGCAACTCAGCGCCTGCTTCGTCCTCCCCATCGAAGACTCCATAGAAAGCATATTCGACACCTTGAAGGCAGCAGCAATAATCCACAAAACAGGAGGAGGAACAGGATTCTCCTTCTCACACCTTCGACCAAAACGAGACGTCGTTAGAACAACTGGAGGCGTAGCCTCAGGAGCCATATCCTTCGCCAGAATATACGACACGGCAACCGAAGTGATGAAACAAGGCGGACGCCGCAGAGGAGCCAACATGGGCGTACTACAGGTCGACCACCCCGAAATTATGGACTTCATCGTGACAAAAGAGAGAGAAGGAGTCCTCAGAAACTTCAACCTATCCGTCGCTGCCACAGACAAATTCATGAAAGCAGTTGAAGAAGACAGCGACTTCGCCCTAATCAACCCTCGAAACCTCCAAACAGTCGAGACGTTGAAGGCAAGAGCAATCTGGAATCTTCTAATAATGATGGCTTGGAAAAACGGGGAACCCGGCATAATCTTCCTAGACACAATAAACCGACACAATCCGACTCCGAAGCTAGGACGAATGGAAACCACAAACCCTTGCGGCGAACAACCACTCCTACCCTACGAAAGCTGCAACCTAGGCAGCATCGACGTAAGCAAATTTGCAGCAGAAGATGGCAAGATAGACTGGGAGAGACTTCGAAAAGCAGTGAGATTAGCAGTAAGATTCTTAGACAACGTCATCGACGCCAACGTATACACCTTACCTGAAATAGAGAAAACAACTAAAGGCAACAGAAAAATTGGCTTGGGAGTAATGGGCTTTTCTGACATGCTCATTAAAATGGGCATACAATACAACACCGAGGAAGGCCTCCAAACAGGAGAAACACTCATGAAATTCATAAACACGGAAGCTAGAAAGACCAGCGTTGAACTTGGCAAAGAAAAAGGAAACTTCCCAAACTTCTCTGAAAGCACATGGGCGAAGCAGTTCAAAACTATGAGAAACGCCACAGTAACAACAATTGCTCCCACTGGCACAATCAGCATAATAGCCAACTGCTCACAAGGGATTGAACCCCTCTTCGCCATCATCTACATTCGTGAAGTCGCAGAAAGCCTTGGAAGAAGCCTTGTCGAAGTAAACCCCCTATTTGAGAGCATAGCACTAAGAGAAGGATTCTACAGTGAAGAATTAATGAAGAAGATAGCGAAGAAGACGTCGATACAAGATGTGGAGGAGATCCCGGAAAGAGTGAGGCATCTCTTCGTCGTAGCCCACAACATGCAAGCAGAGTGGCACATACGCATGCAGGCAGCCTTCCAAAAGCACACAGACAACGCTGTCTCAAAAACCATAAACTTCCCCAACAGCGCCACACCAGATGACATTGACAAAACCTACTGGCTCGCCTACACGTTAGGATGCAAAGGAGTAACCGTCTACCGTCACGGGAGCAGAGAGAAGCAAGTACTCCGACCCATCGATAGCGAAGGAACTCTCGCAAACCTAAACCTAGAATGCTCATACTGCACCTAAAAGAAGCCCTCTCACACAACCTAAGCCTGCAGAGAAACATACAGTTCCAACAACTAACCAAAAACATCATTACAAGCGCATACTAATCCTACTAATTCACCAATCATATTTCAAAGCCACAACACTTAATCATTCTCACGCAGCCTCTCCTATCAAGGTCTCATAATGGATACCAAGATTAACCCATCATCGACAGGAGCAGTCTTAGTCACAATAGCTGCAGCCTCTCTTTTCATCATGCTCAGCTTAAACCAAATAAACAACATAGTCCACGGTGAACTCTACAACTACGGCTTAGAATTCACCTACAGATGGGCAATGCCCTACTGGGTGCTTTCCGGAGTCATCTTCGGACTGTGCTGGGTGAACATCTCAATCGCCATAGTAGCTACCTTATACACCTTCAAGAAAAGCCGAACACAGACAGAGGCACACCGATACGAAAACATACAAGAACCAACAAGATGTGAAGAGGAAGAAGAACAACGAAGACTCGCTGAATACATCCAACCCCAAATATACGAGCAAGAACCGGCAACACAGGAAGGAACTTCAAGAACACGAGAAACAGAGTTGGCAGAGAAGGACCCGCAACAAACCCAAGCAACAAAAAACCCGCAAGAATCACATAATAGTCCGACTTGTCAACGAGAAACTGAACAAGAGGAAGAACCCGCAACCGAGAACGGAGAAGTTGCCATTCTCGATAAAGAAAACGAAGAAAAACAAGGAATCGTCTAGGGTAGAAACCCGAATCTAACATAACCTCCTTTTCAAACCACAGACAGAACTCACATAGCAGTGATCAGTATTGCGGCTTCATAATGCTAAATTATCAAATCCACAAGTTTCTGTAAAGGAGCAGCATTGACCTTCAAGAAAAGCTTCACAGTCTGGATAATTCTTACACTAGTTTTCCTAAGTGGATTAGGCACCATACATGCATGGATCTCCTTCCTAGCCGGAGGACCAGGCTCCTCAATCACTGTACCCCCCTTCCTAAGCAACGGACTCCAGATAGAGGTAACCACATACCTTATCACAACATTAGTAACGATTTCCATCTTTTTAGGAGTTGCAGGCCACATCATCCTAAGCAGCGAATCCTTAGACTTACCGTTATATCAACTAGGCAAAGACTTTGAGGTGAAACTAGATGAAAAAAGCCAAGAGATCAAAAACTCAACGAATGAAACCTTGACAAAACTAGGTTTGGGAGAGTTCCAACTTAGAGAGGGAATGAAATCCCTACAAAAAAACACAGGAGAACTAAGTAAAGAACTGACAAAAGAACTGGAGAGCCACAAGAAAATTCTTAAGGCGACCCATAAGAAACTTGTTGAGATTGGACAAAAAACCCTAACTGCCCAAAAGGACATACCGAAACTGAATAAGAAACTGAACGTCCTAGAGACAGTTGAAAAGGATCTGAAAATCATTCAAGAAGTAATTGAGAAAGCTAACTCTGTTCCAGAACCACATCTCTCAAGCACCGAAAAGATCGAGATCCTCGAAGGAGCGATATTGAAGAAAGGCACAGTCCGACGCTTAAGAAAAAGCGGGTTCAAAAAAGTCGAAGATCTGCTCCTAGCCAGCCCTCTAGAAATATCTCACACAAAAGCAGTCTCTGAAAGCGAAGCAAAGGGCTTGCAGAGCATACTACAACTGCTGATGATTCCCGGAGTCCAACATGAGGATGCAGTGCTTCTTTTGGAGAGCGGAGTGAACTCGAAGGAAGAGCTAGCCCTACAGAACCCTTTCAGCCTCGGTGCTAGAATGGTGAAAACCACTGAGCTATACACAAAAGAAGGAAAAATAAAGGAAGAGGACAAACCTAGCTTAGAAGAGATCGCTTCCTGGGTCAAATGGGCAAGAGCTCGATAGGTCACAAACTAACGTGGGGATTGTCTAAATACACCAAAAACCCTTTCATACGCATATCTAACTGCTTGGGACCTTCTTCTCACCGATCCAATATGAAATAGTCTTGCCGTCCTTCCTGCTCACATATTCTTTCTTAAAGACTGGAACTTCCTTCTTGAATCGTTTCACAGCCTTCTGCAGAACAGGAAACACATCGTTTCTATGTTCACCAGCCACAAGAACATAAACCAATTCTTCACCGGATTCAAACTCACCCAGCAAATGATGGATTTGCACATCGATTATCCCCTTCTCCTGACTCAAGCTAGAACAAATGCCCTCTAAAACAGCGTCTGCATCTTCCTCATGGGCTTCTAACTCAAGCTTCTCCACAATCCCTTCTCCAATCTCCCCTCTTACCACACCAATGAAGATGCCAATTGCCCCAGCCTTATGAAAGTCAAGGTTCTCCCTAGTGCTTCTGATTATATCCGCAAGCTCCAAAGATCCCTTCTTATGAACTCCTCCCCTAATCACACTATTCACCACACATTGCCTTAGTACCCATGTCTCCTGTAAACCTTTGCATAAGACAAGTATGCCTCTACCTCTCAGCATCAAAAAGCAAATCAGAAACCCCATAAAATTTAATCGGTAATCACACTCGTTGGAACACAGAAACCATAAAATACACGTTTACATATGTCAAATATTCACGGCAAAAATACATTAATTAACAGAATATAGTAGTCCAAATTTGGGGTATCCCCTATGCCCATGAAAACACAAAAGATCACAACCGATAATCAACTCATTATAGAAAGAAAACATCACGCAAAAACCTACAAGCTAACCATCGACCAAGCATCCTGCGTAGGTTGTGAACTTTGCAGTCTAATATGCCCAAAAGAAGCCATCAAAGTAACCAAGAAACCTAAAATAGAAGGAGAGAAAACTGAACACCCTACAATCGATGTAGACGAAGCCAAATGCCATTACTGTGGCATGTGCGTTGCCATCTGCCCTTACGGTGCAGTCCATGTTGCCGTTGACGGAGAGAACATCTCGTCAGTAGTTGAGAAAGAGAGCTTTCCCAAACTCATCCGCGAAATATCTGTTGACACCACGAAATGCCCAACAGATTGCAAAGAATGCGAGGAAGCCTGCCCCTTAAACCTCATTAAGATAGAGTCAAACTCCATAAAAGCCCAAGTAACTGTAGAAATACTTAAAGAAAGATGCCCCTGTTGCGGCCTTTGTGACGCAAAATGCCCAGAAGGAGCAATTCAAGTTCGACGAATATTCACAGGAAAACTTGGAATAGACCAAAAAAAATGTCCCTCAGAATGCAGGGATTGTCTCGACGTCTGCCCAATAACAGGCGCCCTCTTCCTCGACGAAAAGGATAAGATAAGAGTCAATGAACTCTTCTGCACTTATTGTGGTGTATGCAAGATTGTCTGCCCGGAAGAAGGAGCCCTTGAGCTTTCACGCTCAACAATACGCCACACCCCCATTCGTTCAGGAGCATGGAATAAAGCTCTTGAAAAATTAGCGTCCACCCTTGAAGTAACAAAAGAACTGCGAGGAAAGGGAAAGAAGAGGGCTATGGAAGCCGTTAAGAAACGCCTTGAAACAAGGAGAAAGCAAATTGGCTGATGTTCGCTTCTGTCACATGATATTTGACACAAGTCAACCTCGCATAGAGAGATTGTTCAACAAATCATTCAAGAGACCAATGTTTGACTATCCCCCCCTACTAGGATTAGCAAGGGGATTCTCACCTAACGAATTAACTCTTAGAGAATTCCGAGCAGACTCAACACAGATTGTTTCCCACATCTCTAGGAGAATGGAGGATGGATGATAATGGATAAGGAGAGCCCGCGAATCGGAGTCTTTGTTTGCCATTGCGGCCTCAACATAGCAGGAGTTGTGAACGTGAAGGAACTCGTAGAGTTCGCAAAGACACTGCCTGACGTAGTCTACGTAAAAACCAACCGGTACACGTGTGCTGATCCGGGACAAGAAGAGATTAGGAAGGGAATAAAAGAACACAACCTCAACCGCGTAGTGGTAGCCGCTTGTTCTCCACGGATGCATGAACCTACGTTTCGCCGAACCGTTTCAGAAGCTGGCTTAAACCCGTTTCTCTTTGAAATGGCAAACATCCGTGAATTCTCTTCGTGGTGCCATCAAAGCACGCCAAAAGAAGCAACCGAAAAAGCAAAAGATATCGTGAGAATGGCCGTTGCAAAGGCAAAGTTGCTTCAGCCCTTGAAAGAAATCGAAGTACCAGTTACAAATAAAGCTCTCGTGATTGGAGGTGGAATAGCAGGGATAAACTCTGCCTTAGATCTGGCAGAGATGGGTTTCAAGGTGTACTTGTTAGAAAAAAATGAAAGCATTGGCGGTCACATGGCGCAACTTGATAAGACTTTTCCAACACTTGACTGCAGCATATGCATCGAGGGGCCAAAGATGGTTGATGTTGGTCGCCACCCAAACATTGAGATAATATCTTTCGCTGATTTAGTCAGCGTCTCAGGTTATGTAGGCAACTTCAAAGTCAAAATTAAGAAAAAACCGCGATATGTCATTCACGAAAATTGCACTGGCTGCGGCGAATGTAAAGAAATTTGCCCTATTGAATATCCTAACGAGTGGGACATCAACATGGGTGTAAGAAAAGCAATATCAATCCCTTTTGAACAAGCCGTCCCACTGGTATACACTATCAACATGGACTACTGTATCGAATGCTACAAATGTGTAGACGCTTGTGGCGGAAGACAAGCCATAAACTTTGGCCAAAAACCAGAAGAAATAGAAATAGATGTAGGCGCGATAATTGTTGCAATAGGTTTTGAAGAGTATTTGCCATATACCGATCCGCTATATGGTTACGGAAAATATGATAATGTTATTACCGCACTGGAATTTGAGAGGTTAATTCTGGCGGCAGGTCCGACTGGAGGAAAGGTTATTCGGGCTTCAGATGGCGAGAAACCTCATTCCGTAGTTTTCATTCAATGTGTTGGTTCACGAGACGTTAACAAGTATGAGTATTGCTCAGGCTTCTGCTGTATGTACACATTGAAGCACTCAGTTATGCTAAAGGAGAAGTATAAGGACAACATCCAAGTTTACGTTATCTACACTGACCTGCGTAGCGATTTCAAAGGATATGAAGAATTCTATAACAGAGCTAAAAAAGGCGGGGCTCATTTCGTAAGAACGAAATTGGAAAACAGATCGATAGTTGAAGATGCAAAAACTAAAAATCTTATCGTGCACGCTGAAACGATGGGGGGCAAACCAGTAGAAATGGAAGCTGAAATGGTGGTTCTGGCGAACGCGGCTGTTGCAGTCCAGAACGCGACAGAACTAGCAGAAATTCTAAACATCTCAATCGACGCAAACGGTTTTTTCGTAGAATGCCAACCGAAAATTAGACCCACTGAGACGGATACACCGGGAATTTTTTTGGCAGGGGCCTGTCAAGGGCTGAAAGATATTCCATACAGCGTCTCGCAAGGAAGCGGAGCTGCAGCACTAGCAGCAACAGTTCTTAGCAAGCCTACGTGGATTATTGCTCCTTTAGTTGCAAAGGTGAACGAAGACATCTGTAGCGGATGCGGTGTCTGTGAGTCTGTTTGTGGTTATGATGCTGTGAAAATCGAGAAAATCAACGAAAAAGAGTTGGCAAAAGTCACAGAAGGTTTGTGTAGGGGATGTGGAATCTGCAGCGCAGCATGCCCTGCAGGAGCTATAACTATGCCTCTTTATACGAAAGAACAAGTCATCGCGCAGCTTAGAGCGGTTTTGGAAAAGGTGAAGTGACATGGCACAAGGGGCTCCTCGAACAACAGAAGAACTGCGAATTGGTGTGTTCATCTGTTATTGTGGACTCAACATTGGTGCAGTGGTAGATGTAGAAGATGTTGCAGGTTACGCCCGTTCACTGCCTGACGTAGTCTACGTAAAAACCAACCGGTACACGTGTGCTGATCCGGGACAAGAAGAGATTAGGAAGGGAATAAAAGAACACAACCTCAACCGCGTAGTGGTAGCCGCTTGTTCTCCACGGATGCATGAACCTACGTTTCGCCGAACCGTTTCAGAAGCTGGCTTAAACCCGTTTCTCTTTGAAATGGCAAACATCCGTGAATTCTCTTCGTGGTGCCATCAAAGCACGCCAAAAGAAGCAACCGAAAAAGCAAAAGATATCGTGAGAATGGCCGTTGCAAAGGTCAGACTGCTACAACCACTTGACGTCATTGAGGTACCAGTCATTAATAAGGCATTAGTGGTAGGAGGCGGAGTCGCTGGCTCAAGCGCAGCGATGTCACTAGCAAACATGGGATACATAGTATACTTAGTTGACAGGGCTGAAAGCATTGGCGGTCACATGGCGCAGTTAGGCAGAACGTTTCCCATGTTCGAGTGTTCAAACTGTCCACAACAGAATCGCTGTCCAAGATTCTCTTGTGTTGCCACGAGAATAGGAGACGTTGCTACCCATCCAAACATCCAGCTGATTTCTTATGCTGAAGTGAAAGAGGTTGAAGGCGTTATCGGAAGCTACACAGTTAAGGTCGTTAAGAAACCCAGATTTGTTGATGAGTCAAAGTGTGTGGGATACTGTAACATATGTGTGGAAAAGTGTCCTGTTGAGGTGCCAAATAATTTCGATGCAGGTGTACGCATGCGAAAGGCGATTTACATGCCATTCGATCAAGCTGTGCCTCTGGTTCACACGATTGATAAAGAAAATTGTCTCTACTTCAAAGATGGTAGTTGCACTGAATGCAAAGACGCATGTGAAGCAGGTGCGGTAGATTTTGAGCAGAAGCCCGAGGAGATCACATTCAAAGTAGGTTCTATCATAATTGCGACAGGATTCGATATTTACGAGCCCTATGACCTGAAAGAGTATGGATATGGACAATGTAGAAATGTGGTAACTGGGCTTCAGCTTGAACGAATATTGGATACGGGCACTCAAGTCACCGGAGACCTTGTAAGACCTTCAGACTGTAAGACCCCCAGCAATATAACTTTCATTCAATGCGTTGGCTCGCGAGACGTTAACAAGTATGAGTATTGCTCAGGTTTTTGTTGCATGTTAACATTAAAAAGTGCGGTTTTACTGAAAGAGAAGTACGGTAACGCCCTTGAGATTAATGTGCTATACACAGATATGCGTACTAACAAGAAAGGCTATGAAGAACTCTTCAGAAGAGCCCAGAATATGGGAATCAATTTTATCCGAGCAAAACTTACTAACAGAAAGGTCGTTGAAAATCCGGAAACAGAAAGTTTGACCGTGTATGCAGAAACAGAAGATGATTGTCCAGTAGAGATAAAGACTGACATGGTGGTGCTGGCAACAGCGGCGATTCCGAGTAAAGGTTCAGAAGACATAGCAAGAATCTTCAACATCTCTCGAGGATCCAATGGCTTCTTCATGGAAAGTCACCCAAAACTGAAGCCATTAGACACGCCTGTAGATGGAACTTTCCTAGCAGGTGCTTGTCAAGGTCCTAAAGACGTCCCCTACAGTGTTTCCCAAGGAAGCGGAGCTGCAGCTCGAGCCGCAACCGTACTTTCGAAGGATAGATGGAAGATTGAACCCATCGTTGCAGTGGTAAATCCTGAAAAATGTAGAAATACAAGGGTGAAATGCGGTATTTGTGCTGACCGATGTCCCTATGGAGCTATTGAAGCCCCCGAAAAACAACCCGCAAAAGTATTAACAGCCATGTGCCACGGCTGCGGCACTTGCGTGGCTGAATGCCCTGCAGATGCCATTACACAGAAACACTTCACAGACGATCAGATTTTTGCTCAAATAAGCTCAGCGTTGGAGCAAGAACCTGAAAGTAAGATTCTGGGCTTTCTATGCAACTGGTGCAGCTATGCTGGCGCAGATCTAGCGGGTACAAGTCGCTTCGAGTATCCTCCCTTGCTCAGGCCAATCCGGGTTATGTGTTCAGGTAGAGTTGATCGGGACTTCGTATTGGATGCTTTCAGAAAGGGGGCGGGTATGGTGTTAATTGGTGCATGCCACATGCCTTATGACTGCCATTATATTAGTGGAAACTGGAAGATGAAAGCAAGAATGGATGCTTTGTCTCCTATGTTGCAGAAGCTGGGACTGAGCCCTCAGCGGTTCCGAGTGGAATATGTCTCAGCCGCGGAAGGACTAAAGTTTGCTGAGCTAATGAAGGAAATGTCTATGCAGCTAGGAGACTTGGGCAATGAAAGAATCAAGGCAGAAAACGCGAAGCTGAAACAAGTCTTGGATAGAATGCTGGCTAGGAAGCAGAAATAACATCAATAGATTTCCCTTTCTACTTGGCTACTCGGTTGAGAAGCTTCTTCAATGGAAAAAGTAGTTACGGATAAAGATAAGGTAATTACAGAGACATTCAATACCTAAGTTATCGAGACATTTTGGATTTGGAAGTAGCGTTTTGCGAGAAAACGTATTCTCTCAGCGTTCCTACCGTTTTTTCCTATAGCCACGCCTTTATCTCTTGGGTTGACACGTACAACCGCAGAGGATTTTCCGTCAGGTTTTTCTGTTATTCTAATTTCTAAAACTTGAGCTGGTTTGAGCGCGTTTCTAATGAATTGGTCGGGTGAATCAGAGTGTTCGATAATCTCATGTCTCTTGCTGGTCATTCGTTCCAAGAGATGGATGTTCTTCCCTCCTTTGCCTATTGCCATGCCTACGTCTCCTTCTTTCACGATGAAAATCGCCCGCTTTAATTCTTCATCTAGAACGCAATCTTTCACGGATGCACCTGTGATGCTCTCAAAAAGAGCGATGTAACGCATTTCTTTGCTTGTCAGTTTAATTCCACTAGCCACTTATTGGACCTCCCCCGTCTGATTTTGAGAGTGTTTGCTCTTTTTCGATCTCTTCAATCAGTTTCAAGATAGCAGAGTCGCCAGGCTCTTTCACTGTTAAAGTCCCAACAGGAAATCGCTTCCCGCAGATCCTGCCAAGGTCGAAATTGTTTCCTTTATACGTGACAATTGGTATTCCAGATAGCCTACCATTGTGTCCCAAGTTTTCTTTTGTGGAGAAAAGAGTGTTCGAGGCTATCACAATCATGCGAGCCTTACCGCTCTTCACACTTCTCACAGCTTCTTTCGCTCCAAAAACAACTTTACCTGTCTTGACTGCAGTTGCGATCGCTTTGTCTATGTCAATCATTTGGTCTTCTCCTTATGTGTTAGAGTTGACATATATAGGTTGACGAGACCAGTGCCAATCGGTATTGACTGACCTACTATAACGTTTTCGGTCACCCCTTGAAGTGGATCAGCTTCACCATGGATGGCAGCGTCAACAATGTTTGGGACAGTTATTTCGAAAGCTGCTCTAGCAAGAACACTAGCTTTTGCACCACTTATTCCATGTCGACCGATCTGCCTCACTTCACCTGTCGTAGTCATAATGTCTGCGACGAGCATTATGTGACGAATATCAACATCTAAACCCTGCTCCTCCAATACACCAAGTGCTTCCCGAATTAAGGAGCTGCGGGCTGCTTCTATACCTAAGGTCTTCGCAATTTCGTGAACATGGTTTGTAATTGTTCGGGCTGGGTTGATTCCAATAGTTTCAAGAATTTTTGCCAGATTTGATCCATCAGTCCTAATCACCCATTCTCCTCTTTCTTCAACAACCAAGACACGTTTGACACCTGGAGCCCCCTTTACATTCTGAGAGATGATTTTTGCAATCAGTTTCTTGCAGTCTTCTGGTTTCTTTGGTTTCACATAGACCTTTCTCCCACGCGCATCTACCAGACATCCTGTGAACTGAAGCTTCTCTTTTATTTCTTCTAGGAGAATTCCTCTATTTGCCATCAGAGCGCTGTCCAAGTCGACAACAACTCGGTCATGTTTGGGATCTTCGTAGACGGTTTTTACGATGTCCTCCACCTTGGTGCAAATAATGTTGCGTGCGACTTCAGTGGCTTTGCCCTTACTTTTTTGATTATTCTTGTTAAGAAAAATTGACATTATGGGAGTTGATGGAACTCGTCTTGCATCTACAATTTCAATTAGACGTGGTAATCCCAAGGTGACGTTTTGCTCTCTGACACCAGCATAGTGGAATGTTCTCAGAGTCATTTGTGTGCCTGGCTCCCCTATTGATTGCGCCGCTACGATGCCAACTGCCTCCCCTGGCTCAACAAAGGCTTGTTTATAGTTTTTCAATGTCAACTCAATTGTTTGGTCAACGCCTTTATTGCTTAGTTTAGCTTTATTCAACTCTTCTTTCAGTTCATCAAATAGTATCGCTGTAAGCTGATTTTTCACACTACTCAGTTTCCCTTCGATGTATTTCTGTGAAGCCTGTTTGCCTTTTCCCATCATAATTGTGATTTGATCAACAAGTCTGCTTACGTTTACAGCTTTTCCATGGTCGCTTTTTGCAGGGTCAACACCATCTTCACCATATCGGAACTGTACAATGTCGCCAACTGAGTTACGGACTGTTCCATCATATTCAATGCGAAGATGCTCTAGAGCATTGATTAGTCTCCTTTGCATGTAGCCACTTTGCTGTGTTCGAACAGCAGTATCCACTAATCCTTCTCGACCACCCATAGCATGGAAGAAGAACTCAACGGGATCCAAACCTGATTGGTATGATGCGTAGATGAAACCCCGTGCTTTAGGAGATGGATTGCCTGGTTCAAAGTGAGGTAAGGATCTTTCCACATAACCTCTCATTATCCTTTTACCTCTCACAGATTGTTGACCAACACAAGCTGTCATTTGACCTATATTCAAGTTTGAGCCCCGAGCTCCGGTGCGGGTCATGATTATCCCCGCATTCTCCAGTGTGAAATTCTCATCAGCTATTCTCCCGGCTTCATCTCTTGACATGGCAAGTTCATTCATAACATATATTTCAAAGGAATCTTGTAGTGACTGCCCAGGGAGTCTTTGAAGTGTTCCCTTTGTGTAGGCTGTGATTAGCTTTTGGACGTTCTTCTCATGTTTTTCCAGAATTCGGGAAATTCCTTTCTGGGCTCTTGGAGAAAGTTCCAACTCATCAAAAGAGTAGGTGAACCCTCGAAGAGACATGAAAAGTTTGAGGAATTGACAGAGTTTATTTAGAAACATCCGCCCTTGTTGTGTACCGTAGTCTTTTATTATTCGATGTAATATGCTTTCAGATTGCTCAGCGCCAATTGAACGTCGATCGATGACTCCTGAGAGAAGAACACCATTCTTAATGACTACGAAGGCGTCATGAGGGCATTTTTCTTTTAGGCATTGAGGGCAGCTCTGACATATTGTAGCTTTTAGCGAGTAGCTGAAGTCTTTAGGCAGAAATAGACTAAATATCTGCTTTCCTGACCACTTTGTAGTAGGTTTCTTCCTTTCAGGTTCTGGAATAGGCCCTTCATATCCAGCCCCTGTTAGTAATCTGCAGACTTCTTCTTTAGTTAGATATGTGGATTTTTTGGTGAGGAGATAGGCTGAAGTTATGAAATCTCTAATTGCACCTATGATAGGCCCACCGAACCGTGGAGACAGCATTTGATCTTGAACCTGCATTAGTAATATGGCTTCTGTGCGTGCTTCTTCACTTTGGGGCACATGGAGATTCATTTCATCTCCGTCGAAATCAGCGTTGTATGGAGGACAGACACATAGATGTAAGCGGAAGGTTTTAAAGGGCAAGACCTTGACGTAGTGTGCCATAATTGACATGCGGTGTAGGGATGGCTGTCTGTTGAAGACTACGATGTCACCATTTCTGAGATGTCTTTCTACGATGAATTGAGGCGCAATAGCCTCGGCGATTTTCTCCCGATCTACAACGAACTCTAGTCGGATTCGCTTTCCATCTGGTCTAAGAACATACAGAGCACCGGGGTAGTTTTCCGGACCATTCTTGACTAGTTTCTGCATCTCTTCAAGGTTCCACTCAGTAACTTTCTCGGGAATGGAAAGTTTCGTTGCTATTTGGAGGGGAACTCCTACTTCGCTGATGTCAAGGTTGGGATCTGGAGAGATAACTGTTCTTGCAGAGAAGTCAACGCGTTTTCCTGATAGGTTGCTTCTGAAACGTCCTTCTTTTCCTTTAAGGCGTTGAGAGAGAGTTTTGAGGGCTCTGCCGGAACGATGCCTGGCTGGTGGAATCCCTGATGCTTCGTTGTTGAAATAGGTCGTTACGTGATATTGAAGCAGTTCCGACAGGTCCTGTATGATTAGGGTGGGTGCGCCGGCGTCCATATTTTCCTTCAAACGTTGATTGATTCGGATAATATCTACAAGTTTGTGGGTTAGATCGTCTTCTGAGCGGATTCCGGATTCCAAGGTGATTGAAGGTCTCACGTAGACTGGGGGAACGGGGAGAACTTGGAGAACCATCCATTCTGGTCTAGCAGTGTTAGGGTTGAAATCGAAGAGCTCGGTGTCTTCATCAGGTATCCGTTCCAGCCTTTCGCGGATCATGCTTGGAGTTAACTGGTGAGAACCTTCTTCAGGGGCTTCTTCTCGGAATCTTGTTGGTTTCTCAAAGACTATCTTATGTTGAGGTGTACCGCAATATGGGCATGGTTTCTGTTTGGCATCTTTCAGCACCTTCTTATAGATCCTCTCGGGTACTCCGCCGAGAAGGGATTTCGAACGTTCGATTTGCTCTCTGATTTTTGCGATTTGCTCTTCTGGAAGAGTCACACGCCCACAATTTCTGCATATGGCACTTAGAAGTTTGTGGATTATTTTTGAGAATATTATGTGAATAGCAGGAACTGCTAATTCGATATGACCAAAATGGCCAGGACAACGGATTGCGGTGTTTCCGCAAGTCTTGCATCTCTGTCGTGGTTCTAGAGTGCCTAGTCTACCATCCATCAAACCGGAAGTAATGGGGGCTCCATCTTCATCATAGGTGTCAGCAGTTTGGATTTCAGCGACTGAGAACCTCCTCAACTCTTGAGGTGAAAACATCCCAAACTGAAGCTCATCTATTATTTTATGCGCCCTTTCTTCAAATGCCATTCTAAGCACGCTCCTTAAGCTTTAAGCGGGGTGCAATAGTGAGGCTCATCAACTCCTGCAACAGAAGCTTAAAGGCATAAGAAATGACGACTGGGGAAATCTGCGAGTCTTTTTCGCAGATGCGACAAACATATGTACGTTGCTTCATGTCATAATATGCTATATAACCGCAATTTTCGCAAACGTAAAGGAAGTACTTGTCTGATTCCTCTAGAAGACGGTCTGTCAGCAGCATCGCAGCCCCGTGACCTATCAAACAGTCCCGTTCCATCTCGCCAAATCTTAATCCTCCGCCTCTAGCTCTGCCTTCAGTTGGCTGTCGTGTCAACATCTGAACTTGCCCACGTGCTCTAGCGTGGATCTTATCAGAGATCATATGGTGCAGTTTCTGGTAGTACACTGCTCCTACAAATATATCTGCTGTAAACTTGTCACCAGTCATGCCGTTATAAAAGACGTCTTTCCCTGTATGGCTAAAGCCGCAGTTGATCAATGTCTGCTTTATCTCACTAGACGTTTCACCGACGAAAGGTGTTCCATCAGCAGTTCTACCTCGAGCTGCAGCCATCTTGCCCGCCATAGATTCTAGGAATTGACCTATAGTCATTCGTGAAGGAATGGCATGGGGGTTGATCACTACATCTGGAACGATACCAGTTTCCGTGAAAGGTAAGTCCTCTTGAGGTATAATCATTCCGATGACGCCCTTTTGACCATGGCGCGAAGCAAATTTGTCTCCCAGCTCAGGAATTCGCTGATCCCGCATTTTGACTTTTACTAATTTACTGCCTTCCTTAGATTCAGTGATAAAAATGGAATCAACCGTACCAGCTTCTGATTGTCTCATGTCCACAGAAGTGTCACGCATTGAGGGTCCTTTGACATCGAATTCTTTATATTCCTCAAGGAATCTTGGAGGACTTGTCCTGCCAATAAGTACGTCTCCACCAACTGTGCTGGCCTCCAAACCTATAATGCCGTCCGGTTCAAGTAAGCGTGAATGCTGTTCACCTCTGAAACCTCTGATACCAGACTCAGGAATTGTGAATTTGTCCTTCAGCCCTCCTAAGTATTGACGGCATTCAGCTTCATAAATCCGATAGAATGTAGAACGACCTAAACCGCGTTCTATAGAGGCTTTGTTGAAAACCAGAGCATCTTCCATATTATATCCCTCAAAGGATATCACAGCAACTATATAGTTTTGTCCTGAAGGCCTTTGGTTATACCCCAAAATCTCCATGGATTTTGTTTTGACAAGGGGTATTTGAGGATAATGTAGAATATGGGAGCGAGAGTCCACACGATAAACGTAGTTGGTTGCGTAAATGCCTAAAGCCTGCTTCGCCATCGCTGCTTCGTACGAGTTTCGGGGAGATTGATTGTGTTCCGGATAGGAAATTAAGGAGGCACAGATGCCTAGCATAGTGTAGAGTGAAAGCTCTATGTGTGTATGATTTGGTTTCACTCCATCTAGAGTCAAGGCCACATAGACGTTCTCTTCTTCTTCTGCGTCAATATATTCAATAATCGCGTTCTTTATAAGATCCTCCCAAGACCATTCACCAGAACGAATCATTTCTATATGTCTTGCTTGAAGCTTAGAGACACCGTCTTTCGCGATTATTAGTGGTCGTCGTACTCTTCCTACGTCGCAGTTGACGTAAACCTCCTCTCTTCCGCCTATTGTCTTGAAGTGTGCAATATTTAATTCAGAAGGAATCTCGCCTCTTCTGCGTCTCGTTCGCAACGCAGAAACTAGCTCACCTGGATACGGATGGTAACCAATTATCGAACCATTTATGAAGACCTTCGTTCCTGAAAGCCGAAGTTCTTGATTAGCCTCTTGCGCTGGAATGACTCCCAATTCGTAGACTGCGTGTCTTGCCGTCTCAACATTTACAGCGACAGATATGCAAGCGGAAAGAGCGAGATTTTTCACTAAGCCACAGTTCGAACCTTCTGGAGTCTCATTGGGACAGAGACGACCCCAATGTGTTGGATGTAAGTCACGAGCCTCAAAGTTTGGTTGGCTGCGGCTGAGAGGGGATTGAAGCCTACGAAGATGACTCAGAGTTGAAATGAGATTTGTCCTGTCAAGAAGTTGTGTTATTCCTACTTTGCCTCGGCCCCAATTGCCAGTTGCTAAAGCATGCCGAAGACGATCAGATATTATGCCAGAACGTACCGCGGCTGATATTGTGATCATCTGTCGTTTGAATCCCATCCTCTCTAGTTGATATTTTATGTCTCTGCAAAGATTCCGGAAGGCTATACGGAAGAGATCTGCAAGCAGAGGCCCTGCTAGTTTTAGCCTTTTGTTTTTAAAGTGATCTTTGTCATCGGTTGAGCGCCTTCCTAGTTTCAAATCTAGAACTCGACATGTCATTTCCCCCAGGAATGTTGACTTCTCCTCACGGCTTTCAGGAGTGCGGCCCAGATGGGGCAGGAAGTTTCTGTCCAATATGTTCCGAGCCCTTTGTATGCGGTACTCCAACACTTGACCGTGGGCGACCCTGTTACCTATGTACTCAAGAGCCTCTCGGTTGGTTTCCACTCCTGCTGATTTTTCAAATGATAGTTCAAGCAGGTTTTGCGCTAACTGGTCGGATGAGACTGTTTCAGCGATCACCTTATCAGATTCTATTCCAAGGGCCCTCATCACAATTATGAATGGAACCTCGGATGGAACACCTGGTATGGTGACATAGATCACCCCGTCGGATTTGAGACGGAGTTCAATTCTAGCTCGGAAGCCTACAGTTGTAGAGAAGATTTTTGCCTGACAAACAGGATGCGCCCCTCTCGTGTCAATGTCTATTAAGATTCTGTTTGGAGCCAAATCTTCGAGGGCAACGATTACACGTTCTGAACCATTTATGAGGAAGTATCCTCCTGGATCGCTTGGGTCTTCACCGTTTAGAATTAACTCGTCTTTCTGCAATTGTGAAAGGATGCATAATTTTGACTTCAGCATGACTGGAATGTCACCGATTAGAACAAGCTCTGTGTCCATCTCTCTTCCGTCAATTATCGGTGTCATTTCAACTGCTATAGGAGCGACATATGAGAGATTCCGAAACCTTGCTTCCATAGGGAATATCTCATGTTTTGTCCCATCTACTTCTGTTACGTATGGGCCACTTATTCGAGTCTGGGGATCAATTATCCAAGCTTGACCGAGCTTTATTTTGTAAGGATTTTCCGGGAGTTCTATGGCAATTTCCTGGGATTCATTTATCATCTCTTGCAATCCATGATCGATGAATTCGTTATAGGAGTCTAAATGTTGCCTGACTAGTCCTTTCTCCTTGAAAAAGGATTTTTGCAGGAGGAGAATCTCATCTTGAGTGATCTCTGACATATCCAACTTTGTCTCCAAGGGTCTGTTGACTGAATTAGATTGATATGGGGGTTTTATAGGAACGCTCTCTTCCAAACTGGGAGTTTCCTCCAACTAGGGGTGGGAATGGTCAGACTCAAAAAGCAATTCCGATATATTATCCTTACGGTGCTTTTTGGAGCCAACGCCATAGAGGCAAGATTGGCTCTAATAAACTTTATCTACAGAGGATGCTGCTAATCTTGCCCCATGGAAACATTTCGAAAGAGCCCTAGTTTTAAATTTATTAGGAAATTTGAGAGGAACCGTAACAGTAAAATAAGAACGCTATTTTCACTATTCAAAAACGAATGGAATCTAACATGACTTTAGATACGATTCTAGTCTTAGATTTTGGGGGTCAATACACTCACCTAATTGCAAAAAGAGTGAGAGAGCACAACGTCTTCTCCGATATAGTCTCCCACGACATCTCACCAGATGACATCCAAAATTTGCGAAAGGAGTTCAATGTTAAAGGACTTATTCTGTCAGGTGGACCTCAAAGTGTCTTTGATCTTAATTCTCCGAAAATCGATTCGAAGATCTTAGAGCTAGATCTACCTGTTTTAGGATTGTGCTATGGTCATCAGCTTATTGCCCTTCTCACTGGAGGGTCAGTCAAGCCAGCACGCAAGAGAGAATTCGGAATAACCTACGCTTCAATTAGTAAACCTGTAGGCGTATTGAAGGGGCTGGAGAAGAAGGAGAAAGTTTGGATGAGCCACAGCGACATTGTAGGTAAACTCAGAGATAATTTCGAAGTTTTAGCTCATACTAATAACTGCCCAGTTGCTGCCTTTCGCCACAAGGAATGCCCGATATACGGATTGCAATGGCACCCTGAAGTTATTCACACCGAAAGAGGATACAAAATGCTTAGGAACTTCTTATTTGAAGTTTGTCGTTGCAGGGCAAACTGGACAATGGAGGATTTCATCGAAAAAGCTGTAGATGAGACAAGACGGATCATAGGTAATGGAAAGGCAATAATGGCTTTCAGGGGAGGTATAGATTCTAGTACTGCAGTTGCCTTAGCGACTAAGGCTATAGACAGAAACCTTACAGCTGTGTTTGTAAATCATGGGTTCATGAGGGAAGGTGAACCTGAATCGGTTAAGCATGCCTTTGCGAAGTTTGACTTCCGCCTAGTAACTGTCGATGCAAGAGATAGATTCTTGAAGAGAGTACAAGGTATATCTAATCCTGAGCAAAAGAGGAAGATCATCGGAGAGGAATTTGTTCGTGTTTTTGAGGAGGAAGCACGAAAGGCAGACGCGGAATACCTTATACAAGGAACTATCTATCCTGACAGGATTGAATCCGGATTCCGGAAGCTCTCAGACAAGATAAAGACGCATCATAATGTCGCTGGACTGCCAACAAGGATGGAGTTTGTAGCAGTTGTGGAACCGCTAAGAGACCTTTACAAAGATGAGGTTCGGAAAGTTGCCAAAAAACTAGAGCTACCAGATAGAACTGTCAAAAGGCAACCATTTCCTGGGCCAGGATTAGCTGTGCGTGTGTTAGGAGCAGTGACTCAGAATAAGTTGAAAATTGCTAGAAAGGCGGACGCGATAGTCACCGAGGAGGTTGAGAGGGCAGGACTTGGAGACGACCTGTGGCAGTATTTCGCTGTGTTAACTGACACGAAAAGCACGGGAGTTAAAGGAGATTCCAGAGCTTATGGTTATGTAGTAGCTGTACGGATTGTTGAAAGCAGAGAGGCTATGACAGCCAGTTTCGCAAAGATTCCGTATAAGATTTTGGAGAAAATCTCTTCGCGAATAACAAATGAGATACCTGAAGTGACTAGAGTCACATATGATCTCACCAACAAGCCACCCGCAACGATTGAATGGGAATAGAATTCTCTTATCCACACATTTGAGAAGATTACATGTTCAGATGGTTGAACAAGCTTTTTTAGTCAAGTTGAGTCAACCAATAGTTTACTAGAAGGGTAGAAATGGAATTGAAAGCTCTGATTCTAGCTGGAGGGGTTGGTACAAGGCTACGTCCTTTGAGTTGTACGAGACCAAAACTTCTTTTTCCTATAGCCAACAGGCCACTTCTCGATTTGACAATTGAAAGACTTGCGAAAAACGGTGTTGAAGAAGTCATCCTCGCAGTCAACTTCATGGCAGAACGTCTCGAAGCGGTCTTTGGAAAGACAAGATATGGAGTAACGCTGCACTATTCCAGAGACAAACCTCCAAAGAGGAAAACCCCAGATTCTCAGAAGTCCTTAGGCACAGGGGGACCAATAAGGCAAGCTGAGAAGCTTCTTGGAAAGGAAGAGCCTTTCTTCGTGTTAAACGGTGACATCTTAGCTGATGTAGATTACTCGGAGATCTTAGACGCACATCAAAGCTATGATGCTACTGCAACTTTGGCGCTCCACAGAGTTGAAGACCCAAGCCGCTTCGGAGTGGCCAAGCTAACGAAGGAGAATCGTATTGAGGCATTCGTCGAAAAACCTAAGAAGAACACTCCAAGCAATCTGGCAAATGCAGGTATCTATGTTCTTGAACCAGATATTTTCCAATACATTCAAGCTGGGAAAAGATGCTCCATAGAACGGGAAGTATTTCCGAAGTTGGCTGAAGAAAGAAAGCTTTTTGGTCACGAAATCAAAGGGCTATGGGTAGACGTCGGCAAACCAGCCGACTACATAAAAGCTAATACGCTATGGCTCGCAGCGAAGTCAAAGGACGGACGCTCAACGAAGATTAGTGCTTTGAAGGGAACAAGAATCAAAGAAAACGTGGCAATTGGATCAGGCGTACAGTTTGGAGAGATATCGATAATAGGGCCAAATGTGTCAGTTGGGAAAGAAGTTCGCGTTGGAAATCGAGTCCACATTGAGAACTCAGTAATCTTTCCTCATACTACAATCTCAGATTATTCAACTATCAAGGGTGCTGTGGTAGGAGAACATGTTACACTTGGAAGGAATGTGAGGATTGAGGAAGGATGTTTAGTGGGTGATTACGTTACTATTCAAGATAACACTACCCTAAGTCAGAATGTCAAAGTATGCCCTTCAAAGAAGGTCGACGAGAGAACAACTACATCACAATGTATAGTATGAAGGAGATGCAAGGAGTGGAGAAGCCTAGACGTCTATTTGGGACGAACGGAATCAGGAAAATTGTCAACAGAGAACTAACACCAGAATTTGCAGCAAGGATCGGTGAGGCAATAGGTTCTTTCTTCAGACAAGGCAATATTCTCATAGGATATGACGGTAGAAAGAGCAATATAATGCTAGTAAATGCTGTTACAAGTGGGCTTCTTTCAACAGGCTGCAAGGTTTATGATGGTGGAATGGCACCTACACCGTGCATTCAATATGCGGTGGGAAACCACAAAATGGATGGTGGGGTAATGGTTACTGCCTCCCACAATCCGCCAGAATACAATGGAATAAAGGTTATGTGGAAAGACGGGGTGGAAATAACAAGCCAACAAGAAAGAGAGATTGAAGATCTATTCTTCAAAGAGAGAATTAGACTCGTTAGCTGGGAGTGTATTAAACAAGGATTTTCTCTGCCTGGGTTACTGGAAGAATACAGAGAATCAATAAAACGACACATAAATGTGGCTGAGATCAAAAAGCGGCATTATCATATCGTTGTAGATGCAGGCAATGGGGTAGCTTCTCTAGTTATTCCGTATTTGGCGAGAGATTTAGGCTGCAAGGTAACGACGATTAATGGCGACATTGACGGAACCTTCCCCGGAAGAATGCCGGAACCTAGACCTGAAAACTTAGGTAGCTTAGCCGCGACTATCACAGCGATTGGAGCAGATATTGGCGTCGCTTTTGATGGTGATGCTGACCGTTCTATCTTTGTGGACGACGAAGGTAAGGTTCAATGGGGGGATAGATCTTTTGCTCTGATTGAAGAAGATTTTCTAATGAGGAATCAGGGGGAAACAATTGTTACACCGGTCAGCTCTTCACAGGTAGTTAAAGACATCGCTGAAAAATATAAGGGAAAACTTGTTTGGACAAAAGTGGGAAGCACCATAGTCTCTCATACAATGAAGAGATTGAAGGCAAAACTCGGAGGCGAAGAAAACGGTGGTGTATTCTATGGTCCCCATCAACCTGTGAGAGATGGGGCAATGTCAACCGCGCTGATTCTTAGTATAATGGCTAAGGCTGATGAGACCCTCTCTGAGCTCTTTGAAGCCTTACCGAGATACTATCTTGTCAAAGACAAGGTGGTGTGTCCAACTGAACAGAAAATCAATGTCTTTAAGACTTTGAACGAGGAAGTTAACCACCTAAACCCTGAGAGAATTGACGGAGTGAAACTATGGTTCCCAGATAATAGTTCAATCTTGATTAGACCAAGCGGAACCGAGCCCATTTACCGCTTCTATGCTGAGGCAAAGACAAAAGAGAAAGCAGTAAAATTAGTAAAAGAATATAAGAAGAAACTTCAACACTTCATAAGCCCCCATGAAAAATAGTAGGGAGTCTTAAATTTACCAACCTTCTCTTGTCAAATCCTATTGGGGCTGCAAAGATGCTTAACATAATGGAAGTCAGCGAAGAAGACGTTGAGAGTTACGAAGGGCGGGGACGCTACAGTGTAACTATAGTAGAGTGTGGCGGACTAGGCATCTCACATGCATATCTATTTGGCAACGCCGGATTCAAGGTTATATGTGCAAACTCGAATCCGCACATGCTTAAACAGCTGACCAAAATCAGAAGAAGATACCTCGAAGATGAATGTTCGGAAGATGTGAAGAGAGAGAAATCTTTCGCAGTGACTTCAAGTATCAGAAAAGCCGTGTCGACAAGTGAGATTATAATTATTTCCACAGAGACAGTAATCGACAAGAAAGGGAGGCCAAATTATTCATCACTTGAGAAGACATGTAAGGAAGTTGGCATGGGGCTGAACAGAGGATCCTTAGTGATTTTCGTCACTCAGACTGGACCGGGGATTATTGAAGACATAATGCGCAGTATTCTGGAGAATACCTCAGGTCTTGAAGCAAGCAAAGATTTCGGTCTGGCATCTAGCCCGGCGAAAGTCAGGTCGGGAAAGAACTTCGAAGTCTCTGATACTGTAAGAGTTGTGGGGGCGATTGACAGCACAAGCCTCAAAATAGCTAGACTGATCCTGAGCAAAATCCAATCAGAGATTGTTGAGGTAAGCAATATTAGAACTGTCGAAGCCTTAGGGCTTTTCAGAGAAGCGAAAAATGAAGCCAATCTAGCGATAGCAAATGAATTTGCTATGATGTGTGAGAAAATCAAGGTAGACTTTCTTGAAATCTTAAAGGCTGCCGAGCGAAGTCGGATATTTTCCTTACCTTCACCAGGTCTTGTTGCTGACTCAATACGAAGTAACTATTATCTTCTTCTAGAGGAATCTGAAAATGCAAACTTGAGTCCACGGTTGATGCTTGTTGCGAGAAAGATCAACGATGAAATTGTAGAACAAATTTTTCGATTGACTAAGGACGCTCTAAAAGTTTGCGGGAAAACTGTTAGAAGAGCAAAGGTTTCTGTAATTGGCATTTCTCAGGAAGCAAACTGCAAAGTAGCCCCAGGAGCTCACAGAAGGAAACTTGTTAATTTTCTCAGAAAAAAAGTGAGGACAGTTCAAGTCTATGATCCTTACTTTTCAAGAAAGGAGTTGGTTGAGCTCGGTTTTGAAGCAGATGACTTGTCTAGGGTGGTGGAAGGGACAGATTGCTTGATTATTCTGGTTGGACATTCTAGGTTCGAGCGACTTAGCCTGAAACGAGTGAAACTCTTGGCCAAGAAGTCACCTGCGCTTGTTGATGTTACTCACATCATAGATCCAATTAAAGCGAGGAAGTATGGATTTGTATATCGCGGTTTGGGAAGAGGATAAACAACATGAGCAAACTTGGCGTGGCAGTTATCGGAGTAGGTTTCTGGGGCAAAAACCACGTGAGGGTTTTCAGCGAGCTAGCAGAAACTGAACTCTTGGCGGTCTGCGATGCAAATGAAGAAAGAGCGAAAAGCATTGGCGAAAAATACGGCGTTGAAGCCTACAGCGACAGCAAAGAATTGCTGAAGCGGAAAGATATTGAAGCAGTCAGCATCTGCACATGGACTACAACTCACGCTGTTGAAGCTATGCGAGCGCTTAAAGCCGGAAAGTATACTTTTGTTGAGAAACCACTGGCTAGTACGATTAAAGAAGCAAGGCGAATAGTGGATTTCGCAAGGCAAAGAAGGAAGCCTTTGGCAGTGGGCTTTATTGAGAGGTTCAATCCAAGCGTTCAACGAGCCAAGAAATTATTAGCTAAAGGGGAGATCGGTGAACTTGTCTCAGCTACTGCAAAGCGAGTTTCACAATGGCCAGAAAGAATTGGTGACGTAGGAGTAGTCAAGGATTATGCAATCCATGAAATCGACATTATGCGGAAGATCTTTGAAGATGATCCTATTGCGGTCTACGCGAAGGTTGGTAGTCTGAAACACGTGAAGTATGAAGATTACGCACAAATAATGCTTACATTCCGACATGGAAAGACTGCATTCATAGAAGCAAACTGGCTCACACCATATAAGATCAGAAAGCTGTCACTCACCGGCAGTGACGCCGTAATGGAACTTGACTATCTGACACAAGAGATCATCGTAGAAACGTCAAAAAGAACCACAAAACCAAGATACGAGTGGAGAGAACCATTAAAATTGGAGCTGCAGCATTTTGCGCGGAAGATGCTTAAGAACGAGGAACCTGAGGTTACAGGTGTTGACGGCCTTAAGGCGCTCATAATCGCTGAAGCTGCCATAGAATCCTCTAAGTCTGATCATTCCATTAGGTTGAACTTCGACAAATTGAGCTAATCCGTCTTATCCAGTTCTGCTTTAAGGTTGAACGGTTTCCCTTCGACAAGAACTCTCTTAGGAATCTCGCTCCTCCATTTTCTTAAGAAAGGCATCTCATCCTTTCTCTCACGAAGTTCATCAGGCAGCATCTCAGGGATCTCATCTCGAATTGGATACCAACGTAGACATTTCGGACAAATAATCACCCCTTCCACAATCTCATCCTTCTCCTCAAAAACGTGAAGTTCCAAAGGATAGTGTTTATCAATAGGACAAGCTAAGATATCCATCAGCTTTTTCTTCATCCGGAACTGTCTCCTTCACCACAAGCAACTTTGCATTTGGTTCACTTAAAAGACTTACGTAGCAGGTTGCGCTGGCAACTGCGTCTTCTGCTTGCTCTAGTTTACTGCAAGCGTACAGGGCAGCAAAACAAGTTCATAATATTCATATGGGACTATTTTGCATGCATGCATACGGCACTGAATACGACTGTCCATAAAATAGTGTCCAAGTATCTACTAAAGACGAAAATATGTCAGAAAAAACGGGGTTACACACCGCGCGTCAAGGAGTTTTGTAGATTTTGTCTTTTTCTCTGTAAACTAGGATAGCAAAGAGTTGAGCGATCCAAGACTAATGAACCCTTTGCCTTTCGCTATTGTGGGTGGATTTGTTTGGATATGTCATGGCGGGACTCATCCTTGGACTAATGACGCACATGAATCTTAATCCATAAAACCTGTGAACCGGAATTCCTAGAGATCTTGGATTTCATTAAGAATGCTAGTTTCCGAGGAATGGAGCTAGTCAAGAATTCCAATTTTTCATAAGGGTTTTATTAAATTCCTTACACATCTAAATGGGACGATATGCTATTCCTGTGGAACGTTGATACTTCTAATAAAAGCCGTGAGATAACTCTTCAGTTCTATGACTCATCCAATAGTGAAATCCAAGAATTCAGCGGCAAGGAGTATTGGCCCTACTTTTTGTCCACTTACCCACTCTCGAAAGAAGAAATGGCAGCAGTATCGAGGGTTCAATGCAATGTAGAACCGGTTAGAAAACAGAACTTGTTCACAGGCGAACTGCAGAAAATGGCGAAGATCAAAGTGTGGACGCCGTCATTCCTAAGAAGATTAGCTAAACACTTTCAAGATATGTGGGAAAGCGAAATCGATTATGGACAAGGATACGTATACGACAATAGTCTGGTTTTCGGTGCTCCATACACCCTTCGAAACGGTAACTTTGCTCTACTAAAAGATGTTGGGAGAGATTTAGAACAGAAATTCCACGTAACCTTTGAGCGAGAGAGAGAAAACGCTCCAGCCAAATATGCGCAGATTAGAAGATGGTTTGATCTTTGCCATCTGCCTGTACCAGACGTTGATTTAGATTTGCTTGGGATCAAGGAGAAAGGTGAAGACGTTACTGAAAAAATCTATCTAACCTTCCTGCTCTCCAGATTAGCGAACATACCTATTCCTGAAGCATGCAAGAGCAGAAAAGTCAGCAACTGGATAAAATCGATGATCTACACCTATCTACGGAGGAACAACATTCTCATACCAACTTCCCGAGAACTTAGAAAAGGCCTCGATACTCATCGCGTTCCTGGAGCCCTCACTCTTGAACCAGAAGAGGGAGTCTATTTCAACACAATTGTCTGTGACTTCGAGAGTTTATATCCAAGCTGCATAGATAGCTTCAATCTCTCCTACGAAACAATCGACTGCACCCACAAAGAGTGCGAGTCCAACAAGATCCCTGAGGTCGGCCATCACGTTTGCACTAAACATAGAGGATTTTACTCTCTCTTGATAGGTGCATTAAAGGATTTGAGGATTCGATGGTTCAAACCCTTAGCCAATAACACCTCTATTCCAGAAGAAAGGAGACGACTTGCCAAGGCGGCATCTAAGATTCTCAAGCTGATAAGTGTCTCCAGCTATGGGGTGACCGTCCGAATTCACGGCGTTGCATGTCCACCTCTCGCTGAATCCATAACCGGCTACGGCCGTTGGGCTCTACAAACTACATGGAAGATGGCCAAGGAGGAAGGTATGAAGCCGATCTATGGGGATACTGACTCTATCTTCCTAGATAATCCTAAAGAACTGCAAGTACAATCTCTCATTAAGACTGTGAGAGAACGACTGAACCTCGACTTAGCAATAGATAAAAACTACACAATTTGCGTGTTGCCCAAGGCTAAAAAGGCGTATTTTGGCATATCGAAGGATGGAACTGCGGATCTAAAAGGTTTAACAGCGATAAAATCCAATGCGCCAAAATTCATTCAGAGAGTATTTCGCGACTGTGTTAACGCGCTCAGCAACGTCAGAGATGTGAAGCAGTACAACTTAACGAAGAATGAGATCGCCATTATTGTCCAAACAGCAATAGATGAATTGCGGGAACGCAGAGTAGTTCTTGAAGAACTTACATACTCTGTACAGTTGTACTATGACCCTCATGAAAGAGCCGCCATGACAACTTCAATGCCTCAACCCTACCAATGTGCAATGCAGCTTATCGATCAAGGAAAGAAGTTACGTCGACGAGACATCGTCCATTTTGTAAAAGTAAAGCCGTTCAACTACAAAGGCAAGACCTTCACTGTGAAACCAGTAGATCACATCAGGAACTTGGCTGAGATCAACGTGGAGGATTACATTCGCAACCTAACAACTGCTCTTGAACAGATCTTCGAACCTATGGAAATAACACTTTGGGAAGGGAGAGAGATGAAACTCACTGAGTGGTTCAAATGAACGCTAAGTTTTTCCTTCAAGATTCCACTTCTGGGTGGCAAACTTCTCCTTCTCCAACCTCTTGGCAACATTCAATTCATGATTCGTTAGGCTGCCTTCCACTACGTCCACATCCAGAGCTTTCTCAAATCCTCTAACGAGAATTTCGCAGACGCTCTTCTTTGACACTTCATCACCCAGCTCCTCTACGATGGAGGTGAGTCTCCTTCTGGCAATTGCCACTACCTTCGCTCTGCCTTTCTCCGAAGGAGTTCCGAGAAAAGAAAACATCTTGTCAACATCAATCCTTAGCAAAAAAGTGCCATGCTGAAGAATTACGCCTTTCCTATTAGCTTGAGCGCTCCCTGAAATCTTCCTCCCTCCAACAGTTATGTTTGGACATTGTCTTAAGCCTCCTTTATAGTACTCAGCGTTGACGCCAAGTTTACGTGAGGCCTCAATTAGCCCGTAGCAGATGTGATTGTAGGCTTTGACAACGTCAGCTGCTTCGTTGTTCTCTCTTCTCATCACGACACTATATGTGATCTCATCTTCTGTATCATGGTATACGGCACCGCCACCGGATATTCGTCTCACGACGTCAACACCGTAGGCTTTGCAGTTTTCCAAGTTTACTTCTTTGTAGATGTTTTGGAAACGTCCAATGGACACAGCTGAAGGGTGCCAACCATAAAACCGTAGAGTATTTGGGGCTTTTCCTTCGATTCTCGCCATCAATATTGCTTCGTCAATCGCCATGTTTGCATAAGCGGAGTGCATCTCTGGTTTCAGCAAACGCCAATAAGCCATTCTTAATCAGTTTGTGAGTGTTTCACGGAGAATATAAATGTGGATGAGAACATCTTTATTCACTGATTCTGCATGACCACAGAGGTTGTATTGCGTCAGAGCATGTTGATCTCGATCTTGGAGAGCGCGAGAGACGCACTTCCTAGAGAGATAATTCTACTGTTGCGAGGTAAGCGCAGGAAAGACAGGATTGAGATAACTGACTTAATCATTCCGCCGTTAGCTACTAGAGGCATGGGATTTTCAAGCTTTCCACTCCATATGCTCCCAATGGATTTCTCTCTCATCGGCAGCGTCCACTCACACCCTTCAGGAGTCTTGAAGCCTTCCACTGTGGATTTGAACCATTCGTTCGGAAGGGTGATTATGATAGTTGGATATCCCTTTTCGGGAGTTGAAAGCGTTGCCGTATTCAACCATTCAGGTGAGAAACTCTCTCTTCTGATAAGAGACGATCGATCAGAGAAAACTGATCCTTCAAGCGACTGTTAAGGTAGGCTTTAGCAGGGATCAATTTTGGGTTTCCCTTTTTCGCAAATTGCGATATGAAATCGGGACTTGTCGCCAGGTTCAATCAGCGAAATGTGAAATTTTGCTCTAATGAATAGAGTTGAGAAGGCTTCTTTGGTGAAGTGGCTTGTTAACCCTGTCGCGACCAACTTAGCGTTGGGTTTCATAACACGCTTCGCTTCTTGAAGAATTCTGTTCCGATTTGGCATGTTCTGTAGAAGTGTTATGGCGAATACTTGGTCGAAGCTGCTGCTGAGCAGGGGAGTATGATCCGCATCCGCTAAGATGAGGTGAACGTTTTCCAAGTGTTTTCTTGCATGTTCTGCTTTCTCTAACATTTCTTTGGACGAGTCTACACCCACTATGAGATGTGAAGAATTCTGCAGATGGGGGAAGAGTAGCCCAGTTCCACATCCGATATCCAATATAGAACATTTTCTTCTAAGTTCTAGATTCTCAAGGACAGCTTCGATCTTCTCTTCTTGCTCTACAGAATAGCGGGATTCATAGATGCGAGCAGTGAGATTATAACGGCGCATATTTCGACGCTTCAGTTCCCATTCCGTCATAAGTTGTCAGAAGTTTTATGTTCAATTAACTAACTTAAGACTTGTCAACGATCAAAATGTCCAGACAAAAACAGTTTAAAATCCTCCAGAATCCGAATGTCGACAAAGAAGTTGCCAAGTTAGTGAAGAACGCACTCGCTCAACGGTGTGTAGTACTCTTGATTGGCAACTGCTGGGTCAATTACAGAGGTAGAGCTAGCAGCTCATTGGAGTCGGGAGAACGTATTGTGATAATAAAGGAGGATGGTTCTGTGCTAATTCACCGACCAATAGGCTATGAAGCTGTGAACTGGCAACCTCCAGGATGCATCTTTCAAACTCACATTAAAGACAATATTTTACAGATCAGGGCGATACGTCGCAAACCTGCAGAGTTTATCCACATACATTTCGATAGCATCTACTTGCTTTCAATAATGAAACTTGAAGACAAAGGTGAGTTCTCGCTTCACGCGACCGAGAGAGATATGCAGAAGGCGATTCTTCTTAAACCCTCAATCATAGAGTCAGGTTTCAAACCGACAAGTTACGAGAAAAAGGTTGAGCCAGGATTTGTTGACATCTACGGTGTAGATAAGGATGGAAAACTTGTAGTAGTAGAGATTAAGCGAAAGACCGCTGGACGCAACGCAGTACTACAATTATCAAGATATGTAAAAGCTGTACAGAAAACGGCAGACCGTGAAGTCAGGGGTATTATTGTAGCTCCAAGCATGGCAAAGGGAATCCAGAAGCTGATAGTAACACTGGGGCTTGACTTTAAACCTCTAGATCCCCGGAGATGTGCAGCAATTCTCCAAAGAACTCAAACCCGTAAGCTCTCCGAATTCTTCAAGCCCATTGAGTAGTGCAAAAATCTTATAGCTGAATTAGACCGATTTTCCATCGGGATAGAAGTGAGGTTCTTCATAACTGAAAACGAACACAAGAAACGAATTGAGCACCTCAAGAGAAAATTGGAAAAAAGGAATCTTGACGCGCTCTATGTCACAAGTGGCGTCAACATCTTCTACATAACAGGGTACTCCTACATCGCAACTGAACGTCCTGCAGCGCTTGTTATTCCTTTGAATGGTGAAATCACTTTTATGGGACCACTCCTTGAAGCCGATCATATTCCGCTAAAAACACGCTTAATTAAGGACATTAAAACCTATCTTGACTATCCAGGAAAGAAGCATCCCATAGAACATTTCGCTGAATTCTTAAGAAGTATGGGCTTGGCGAAGAAGAATATAGGCATCGATAATATGGCTGGCGCAGCAGCGATTTGGGGATATGATGGCCCTCCAATTACCAAGAAGTTGGCAAGCGCTAGATTTGTTCATGTCAAAGACTTTGTCTACAACATGCGTCTAATAAAGAGCAAAGAGGAGGTCGAGCTAATGCGAGAGAGTGCTAAATGGGTAAATCTGGCGCACTCACTCTTGCAAGAGTATACTGCAGCAGATTTGTGGGATTTTGATATTGCCATGGCTGCAAGCCACGAAGCGTCGATAATCATGAAAAGAGCACTCGGACCAGAATACGAGCCACAACGATGGGGGCGCTCTCCTGCAATGGCAGGTTTCCGAGGTCAAGTTGGGAAGATGTCAGCGATCCCACATTCGATAGCCACAAAGCGTCCTATAATGAAAGGGGATATACTAATAACTGGGGCAGGGGCAGATGTTGGTGGTTACAGCTGCGAGCTTGAACGCACCATGATTTTAGGCGAACCTACCTTGAAGCAACGAAGGCTATTCGGAATTATGATGAAAGCGCAAGAAGCAGCTTTCAACGCTTTGAAGCCAGGTGTAAGATGTAACAGCGTGGATAGAGCTGTATGGAAGATTATCAAGAAAGCTGGATTGACAGGATCAGTACGACACCATACTGGTCATGGTTTAGGGCTAGAGGCACATGAACCCCCATGGCTAGACATAGGAAACAACGATCTCTTGAAACCGGGCATGATTGTTAGTTGTGAACCAGGGATCTACGAACCAGGCTTCGGCGGGTTTAGGCATTCTGATACAGTGCTGATTACTGATGATGAAGCAGAGGTATTAACGTACTACCCGAGAGATTTGGAATCTTTAACGATTCCAGCTTGACATCGAGCTTCTGAATCTTGGACAAATTGGAGAGGAAAATTTTGAAGAGGCAGAAAAGGAGAGAGACAAAACACAGGATTTGGGAGACAAAACGTCTCAGGAGATTATCGCTCTACGGTTTAGTTTTAGGTGTATCTCTCATTTTCTTGGGTATACTGACGCTGTTGCCACTGTTGCTCATTATAGGGTACACATGTTTCGTATTATGCACTGGCATATTTTCATTCTTTACAGTCTTAAACTGGTTGTCTGTGAAGTCCTTAGAGAGGGAGCATAAAGTGGAAACAAAGCGAAAAACGTCGTATCGTTCATGTCCTAGATGTGGAGCAAAGATGAAGAAAGATATCGATTACTGTAGAAAATGCGGAAAAAAAATGCTAACTAAAGAGTGATATGGCAACTCTTCAGCCAAGCGCACTCAAACAGTTGATCAATGAAATACCTCCATTGAATCCAAAAGGGGAAACTATTGCTCCTATGAAAATCTGCACGTACATGTGCACGTGAATGATACAACCAGTGCAGACATCATTAGACACTGATAATCGCGAATAAAGCTTTAAATCCTCTCACGACTCCCTCATAATTCGGGTGATTCTTTGGTCTACTGCTCGAAATGTGGTGAGGAACTGCCTGAAAATGCGTACTTCTGCCATATGTGTGGCTTGAGAACAAAGAAAGGCGTGGAAGCAGGTATTTCTACCGTAACAGAGGATTTAAAGGATGCATTCTACAGGACGGGAGAAGAAATCGAGAAGGCATTTTCAATAGCTGGAAGAGAGATTGAAAGAGCCTTCAGAACCGCTCGAGAGAAGATTAAAGAGACAACCGGTAGAGAGCCAGTGTCATGTCCTTCCTGCCAAGAGAAGAATCCTGTCAATGCTCGATTCTGCCGCAAATGTGGAAAGAAGCTGAAGTAGGGCTTGAGAGCGTTAAGTGTATTGAGATAGCTTCTTCTGGGTTCTAGCATAAGATATTAGTCTACTCTTGTTTATCCACTGTTGCAATGGAATGCGGAATTCGATTGAGATCTTCTGCAATGCTTGATCAAGAGTTTCAAGTCTTATTGGCGGGTTTCGCATAGCGTTTCGCACATTCTCTCTTACTTGCCATACTCCAACAGGCATAACATAGCCGGGCCTCGCTTCACGCAGCACTACTACGGATGCCTGACGCCGCTCCTTAGTTAAGAGCTCACAGACAGCTAGCCGTGCTGCGTAGTAACAGCCGCCGATTTCTGCATAACTGGAACGTCCACTGTACCCTTCCCAATCTCCAAACATCACAACCCTCCTGCCTCCGGGATTCCAGACAGTTCCTGGATACCAAGCCTCAATAGCCTCATAGCTCCAAGCATCCGGCATCATTAGGACTTCAAACTGATTTTCTAGGTAGGAGGATTCATAGAGTCGATATTCGTTGATCAGTGGAAACTCTTTCACTCTCTCTATCAAATCCTTAGAGATCATGCTGTCTACTGCTGTGATGCTCCAACGAGTAGGTACCAATCTTCTCTGCGGCTTAACGCCAAAGGCGCCAACGCTGAAGGCCCTCTGAATCTTTGTCACCATCACACCCCTGTTGTAAACCTCCAACACTGCAGACTTAGCTTTTAAATCTGTATCATAGTATACTTTTTCAAGCTGGTGATCCCAACGTGCTGAACTCATCTTCAGATCTCTGATGGGCGCAGATGGCCCGAATGGCTGAACATTATCATTAAGGACAATAGAACCACGAGGATGCTTCTTCAAAGACAACTCTACATCTGTCGCTCTTGAAGCCAACGCCAACTCACGGGTAACATCCAGTATTTTCCCGGCTTCTTCAAATCGCCGCACGTGAACCCGGTGTTTACCTCGAACAAGCATAGAACGGAACCTAACTATCTCATCTATAGTCTTCCCAAACCATAGCTCCGGCAAATCATAGGAGCTTGTATCCTCATGAATTGGGGGCACCATAGGACCTGCATAAACATAAGGGTATCCAACACGACCCACAAACACACTTGGTGGAGAAGCTCCAAAGATGTTCAGAGTTTTAATCAGCGGAACAGACCGCACAAAAGAGTTGACGCGAAGCATAACAGGACATCGAGTCTTCCCGCATAACATTCGTGAACCTTTGCAGACAACACATAGACCGCTTTGAGGCTGCCTCGCTGTCCATATATCTCTGTTATCATTGAGCTCATTGACAAGACTAGAGTCTCCGAGAAGATCTAGTATCCACAAATTATCGCTTCGTGGAGCCCGTCTTTTGGGCTTGCCGAATCGGTATTTCACAACGGACACTCAATCTAAAGTGGAAGAGAGATGCTTAAAAAGAAAGTCGAAACCAAAATGCTAAGACCAATTACGAAAGATTAAGGAAAGAACCGCCTAGTAGTTCTAGGAAACGGAATAGCATCTATTATGTTATCTAAATTAAGCATCCACATGATCAGTCTTTCTACGCCAAGTCCAAAACCAACGTGGGGCACAGTTCCATATCTCCGCAAGTCTATGTACCAATTATAGTCATCGACTTGCAAGCCTGACTCTTGTATCCTCTTGATCAACTTGTCCTTGTCGTCTTCTCTAGCGCCACCAGTTGTCAACTCGCCGACTTTCGGAACCAACATGTCAACTGACATGGCGATTTCAGGTCGGTCCTTATAGGTCTTGCAGTAGAATGCTTTAATCTCTCTCGGATAATCAAAGACGAAGAATGGTCCTTTGAATTCTTCAGCTAACACCTTCTCTTCATCATAACCCATATCTTCTCCCCATTTGATGTCGAACTCTCTCTTTTGCAGTCTCTCAATTGCTTCTCTGTAGGTTATCCGTGGAAAAGGTTTCTGAACTTCCAGCAGCCTCCCAGTGTTGACACCCAACTCCTCAAGCTCTTGACTACATTGGTTAACTATCGTCTGACAAACATAGCTTACGAGATCCTCCTCAACGCTCATGACGTCGTCCATATCCGCAAAAGCCCACTCGGGTTCCACATGCCAATATTCGCAGAGATGACGAATTGTTCGGCTCTTCTCCGCTCTAAAAGATGGGGCACATGTGTAGACCTTCTCCAAGGAGTAGATGAGAACTTCAGAATATAATTGAGCGCTCTGAGTCATAAACAGATCATTGTTGAAATATTTTGTGCTGAACAAAGTGGAACCGCCTTCACATGCGCTAGTGATGAACATCGGAGGTGAAATCTCAATGAAACCGTTTTTCCTAAAAAAACAATGGATCTGTCCTAAGACTTCACTTCTTATTCTCATTATTAGATTCATCTTTCTGCTCCTCAACCACAAATGTCTCACATTTCGGAGAAACTCTGGACTCTGATCTTTCGTGATTGGGAAAGTTTCAGCTAGGCCGATGATGGACAATTTTTGGGTTGGGATTTCGTATCCACCTGGAGCACGTTCATCCTTCCTTACGACACCATCGAGAGTAACGGAAGATTCAATCGTTATCTTCTGTGCTTCTTTCCAAGCTGGAGTTCCTTCCTTTACGATGGACTGAATTGTTCCAGTGGCATCTCTCACCAAGAGGAAAATCGTCTTCTTGCTTTCTCTCTTCCTAAAAATCCATCCTCGCACACTAATTTGCTTGCCTTCGCATTTACCCGCTAAGATTTTTTGGATCGGCACAAAGGACATAGCTATCGCCTTTCTAATTTGACAATCTAACATAAGAACTTACATTAAACCGTTAAGGCTTGACCTTGGTTAGTCCCAGGTAAGTGATGGCCAACATATGCAAGGAAAGTTGAATTGGCCTAATCCTGCCTACTCACTTTTTAACCCTTACAAAACAAAAAATCATGAAGCTTGAGAGTTGGAACATAGCCTAGTACTGAAGTTGTTTTGACCTTCTTCAGCCAAGAGCTCCAACGACGAACGCCAACAATCCGGTGAAGAACCACAACAAGTTTCGGTTCTTTGTCGTCCGAGCGTTTTCCTTAGAAGGATTTAGAACAAGTAGTAAAGACGCTACAATCATCCCAACATCCGTAAGGACAACAAAGGGAATATACCAAAAGGAGACAATGTTTAGAAGTAGTGGTATTGGTGTTAATAGCACGGCGGAAAGATAGAAGAATGCGGCAACGATTGACGCCTTCTTCTCTCCAAATGAGACTGCTACAGTTCTAATATCGTTACACTTGTCTCCTTGTACATCCACGATTCCTTTTGTGATTTCTCGTCCTGTATTTGAGAGGAAAACGATTGCGACAAATATTGCCGTTGTCGATAGAAGGCCAGCTTCAACCACGAAGGCTCCATAAATGAATGGAATAGAAATACAGGTACTAACCATGAGGTTTCCGAGTAGACCTTTCTCTTTCCCCTTTGTTACATACAAAATTGTGATCATCCAAGAAATGATTGCCAATGTCAGACATTGCCAATTTGGCACTCTTCCTGTTAGCACAGCTGCCGACAAGCCTATGACTGTTAAGACTGATGCAAATACGAGGGCTTCAGTAGGGTTGATTGTTCCTTCCGGGATTGGTCGCATTGGTTCGTTTATAGCATCGATTTCTCTGTCGTAATAGTCATTAATGACCATGGCAGCGCCACACAAGAGAAAACTTGTTGAGAAACCGAGGAGAAGTCTTGTTGGGTAAATTGGCACGTTTTCTCCTCCTGCTAAGGCTACTCCCACGACAACCGCGAACCCCATCAACAAACAGTTGATGGGTCGAATCAACTTGGTGAAACCCATTACTTTCTTCAACTGTACCAGTCTCCAGTTTCCGAGGAACTGTATGGGTACTTGAGTATGCAGACTGCTTTTTGCACCCTTTCATGCCACAACCATTCCAATCCCTTTTCAATAATGACTTCACCTGCCCTGCTCTCTCTATTCCTTAGAGAGACAGCAGGTTCCCACCTTCTCAAGACGCCAACCTCTCCCTTGAGCCTCACTCCTAGAACGCCAATGACCTTTTTGCTCCGTCCTGTTACAGCTTTGAGAAAAATGCTTCCGGACTGGCCAAATTCTCTTTGAAGCTCGTCCATTATTTTATCAGGGTTATAATCAAAAAGCCTAGGCTCGTTAAACCAGTGCAGATGTCTCATGCCTTCTATCCATGCCCTTATGTAGACTTCCTTGGACTTTGCTTTTTCTATTATCATCGTTTTAATACAACCCTGCGTTCTGCGCCGTATTGTGGAGATTTCACTTAAGCCTAGATTCGTATTCTCATCCCGTCATGAGAGAATTCCAAGTTGTATTCTTTTTCCAATTGTCTGTAGTCATCATAGGTTCTACCCCATTCTTCTTCTATGTGGGTTACTAACGTCTTTTTTACGTTTAGTCTCCGACCAAGCTCTTGGATTTCCTCCAATGAAAACAATTCCTTTCTAAGCTCGTTGTCTGGAGGGATGACTATTCCTTCCTTTAGCGGACCCTCTGGGTGGAAAGAGCCAATTATCAATAGGTCTATATTTACCAGCTTCGGGTTTTCAGGGAAAGGTTTCACATCACAGGGAGCGTAAGCAACTCTCTTGTCATCTTCTTGGATGAGGAATACTGTAGAGAAGTTGTAGGTGGTTTGGACTTCGAAAGGCGTTATTGTGAAGTTTCTGATTTTGAAATGTTTGCCGTCTTTCAGTTCTATTGTTTCGATCAAATCCAACTTTTTATAATAGTCTAAGAACGCTCCACCTTTATACCCCATGGATTCCAGGTCTTCCATGACTTTGCCTATGGCACATACTTTAACTCTGTTTCTCGGCTTTTTTCCTCCCACGAACATGTCGAGCCAAAATTTGTACATTCTCTCCACTATTCTCATGCCAAATGTATGGTCTGGATGCCAATGCGTGTAGAAGATGAAGTCGACTTGGTTGATTTGTTCTCTGTTCAGTTGAGAAGCAATCTCCTCGGGTGTGTCAAAAAGCAGGTTTATGTCTGTAATGAACATGGAAGACCCGGAACGGGTGTACGGGATTCCTTTAACTCTACCTTCTATGCAGACTTTACACTGGCATCCAGGTCTAGGAATCGTTGTCGATCCCCCGGAACCCAAAATGATTAAGTCCATATTCCCACCGTTCCTTATCGCATATTCTCAGGTGTTGTTAGCTTAAACGCAGGCATAAACAAGCGCGCGAGCGTAGGTTCACTCCTGAAACGCCGATATGGTGGCGGATGCTACTTTCTAGATGGCCTATCTATTCTACATGAACTCTATAGAGATCTACATCTTCTCCCATTGCCCTAGTCAGCTCCAAAAATTCCCTCGCTGAACGCTTTACATCTTTGGATTGAGTCACATATCGTCCAACTATCAGAATGTCAGCCCCTTTCGCTAGGGCTTCTTTTGCAGTATCAGGTCTTATGCCACCGGCAACGGCAACTAGAAACTTATGACCTGCGAAAGCTTGCTTTAGCTCTTGTATATGTTCTAAACCGTGAACTCTTCCAGTCTCTGCGTCGATGCCACGATGTAGGATTATTACGGCGGGTAACTCCTTCAATGTTCGGAGCTTTTTGACGGGGTCGTCGACATTCATCATATCAACTATAGCATAAATGCCCAGTTTTTTTGCTTCATAGATGAAGTGATTCAAGGTTTCCTTTGCTGCCACCCCAGCAGCCACCACTGCATCAGCAGTTTCTTCAAAAGCCAGATCTACTTCTACCTTTCCGACATCCAAAGTCTTCAAATCTGCGACGATGAATACATCTCTTGCAACAGCTCTCAGATCCCTTATGACTCTCACGCCATATTTTTTTAGAAGAGGAGTACCCACTTCCAATATTATCCTGTCGCTCTCAGGCAATTCCTGTATTATTCTCTTAATTCTTTCGAGGCGTGGTATGTCTAATGCGATTTGCAGATAAGGTGGGCGCCATAGACGAGGTACTTTGAATCCCATTATAGGATGACTGGCTCTGTCTTTGTCGTACATAATTTTGTCAAGCGATGGATATCTAGTCAACGCTCTCTTCAGAGCCAACTTTGTGGCGCCATAGTTGTAGTGATATATTTTACGGTAGTCCTTCGCATTAGGATGGACGAATACGCTACACACAATAACCCAGTCTTCAACCTTGTCTTTAGGGATGACACCCTCTTCTACGGAGTCAGCAACAGCTTTAGCTACTGCTGCTTGAGCGGGTCCGAAGATTTTCCCAACCTCATCGAGATTTTTGACAGTCACCTTTGGAATTATGAGAGTGTGAGGTTTTGGGGGAAGGTTTGGTCGAATCACGGCAAGAAGAGGAGTATGCCCTGCTGATAGATGTGACATGCCAGAAGCAAAAGCTTCTCCGACAGGACCTTCCTTATCTCCAATCAGCAAATCGATGTGAGCAACTTCATCTCCCTTCCCGACCAAGGCTTCGCTAATAAGATATGTAGGTTTCTCAATAGCGACTTTAGTTTTCATATCTATAACCATCTCTTTCTTAACTTCACTAAATTTTACACCAAACTCTTTCATCCACTCATACAGTGTGTCCCTGTGAATGGCTAGGAGTTTTGCGGTTCCAGCTACTGTCGGTTTTCCTCTTGCCTTTCCGTCGAGTTGCCTGGTAACAGCCGTCTTCATATGTCGGATTAGCTCTTCCTTATTTGCTGGCTTTTTGACAGAGGAAACCTCCGACACTATTCCACACTCGAGGAGTAACTAAGAGCAAACTAGTATTTAATATTGTCGGATCAACGCTCGCACTAGAAAAGAATCCGACAATGTATGTGGAATATGAACAATACTGTGAATTATCCTCCGACATTTCTTACTAAAAAGTTCGGGAGCAAACGCGAAATCGATTACGCCCTACAATTCAAGTAGTTGGTGACGTGAATCCGTAGTTGACACTTATGCTGCCCAGAAAGGGGTTGTTCTCTTCCTCATCAATTCCACGTATTCTTCTAGCGTTTCGACTTCCTCAGTAGTCAGTTTGTGTTTTAGCCTTGTCAGTAAGGCTCTTGCGTGTGCTTCGGGAACTCGTACATAAAGGGTGTCTTTTTCGTTGATGTGACGACCTATAACCGGCTTGTCTAGAGAAATAGCGACTTCCATCTCAGCCTTGGCTTCTGAAACGGCTTTACCTCGATCTTGGATCTGCTTTATCTCACCAACATCCGTTCCGTCAACTTTGATGAGGACAAGCCTGGGCTTTATTTGGCCTGCCAAGACTTTTACTCCTACGATTGCAGGTTTCGCCTTTCTGAAGATATACCCTTGCATTATCTGAATTTTTCCTGGTCGGATCATGTATTCTAACTCATGCTGAATAACTTTCTCCCTCTCACTTCTCATCCACGCGATAAAATTATCTATTAGGTGAAAAATTATGCCGTGTTGAAAGATCTTCACTCTGTGGTCTTTGGCTTCTATTTCTGCATCAGGCAGTACCTTGATATTGAATGCTAGAACCACGCCATACAGTGGCTCGTGTGCCTTTACAACTTCGGCCTCAACGATATCGCGTTTTGATACGTCGCCGACATCGGCTAGTCGTATTGGGACATCTAATCGTTTCAGATTTTCAGCTATTGCTTCCAAGCTGCCTAACGCATCAGTTTTCAAGATTACACCATCTATGTCTGTGGTGATCTTCACCTTTTCGACTTCTTCTGATACCCGATCTATGTAGCTTTCAGTTTCTTCCTCTGAAGGAACAACGTACAAGGGTGCTCCAGCTAACGCCATATCTAGATTTGGAGCAGCTATCTTGATTCCTGAAGCAGCTGTAATCATATTTATTGATGAGAACTTGTCGCGGGGATCCCTTATTTCATCTAAGGGCTTAGGTAAAAGAGCAGCTCGAACTTTCGTTACGATGGGCTTTTCTTTCCCGCCAACAACTATTGTGTCTCCTCTCCGAAGAACGCCGTCATAGATAATTGCATTGATGGTGATTCCTAACCCTGGTTCTTCCTTAACTTCTAAAATAGTTCCTTTTCCTGGACCTTTCGTTACTAACAGCTGTTTCTTTAGGTATTGTTGGGTTAAACCTACAAGAACTGATAATAGTTCGGGTATTCCTTCTCCAGTCTTCGCGCTTACTGGTACAAGGGCAATTGACTTTGTGAAGTTTTTTACTCTGTCAAAGCGTTCTGATTGAAGGTTATGATTTGAGAATACTCCCATAATTGTATAGAGTCTATTGTCTAGCTCTTCCTGCACAGATCCGTCTTGGGATTGATACGATTCCAGAAATAGTCTCCCAGATTTGAATTTCCATCCAGTGATTCGGTCGATCTTGTTCACTCCAACTAGGAAAGGAGTCTTTCTGGCTTTTAGAATCTCTAAAGATTCGTAGGTTTGGGCTTCAAAACCCTTCAATACATCAATTATTAGTATGGCGATGTCTGCTGCGCCTCCGCCTCGTTTTCTGAGATTAGCGAAAGCCTCATGTCCAGGTGTATCAATTATCAAGAGACCAGGAATCTTGATTTTTCCTTTTAGCTGACTTAACAAGGGACCGCAGATTTCTACCAGTGTATCTATAGGAAAGAAACTTGCGCCGATGTGTTGGGTGATTCCACCTACTTCACGTGCTTGTACGCTGCTTTTTCTGATGTTATCTAATAGAAGAGTCTTTCCAGTGTCAACATGTCCAAGCACGCAGACGATAGGTTGTCTGATTGACATAGCAACTCCTGCCTTTCTGGTTTTAGGATCGAGTGTGAGAGCCTCATTAAATGCCTGATCCTTGATATAAACTGTTTTCCTTGCAAAAACGCTGGGACTAAATCAGTGGTTTCTATATCAAAGACAACTTCTGTCGTAAATACGACAAAAGCTAACATCTAGGAACAGTTTTTGAAGACAATTCTCTAAGGAAAAAATTGGAACTTTGCGGTTTTTTGGGTGAGGAGGAGGTTGGCTCAGTGAGAATCTTTTGTTCTCAAGCGCAGTGAGCACTCGCTGATAAAGTGTATAAAAAAAGGTGTAAGTCTACGCTTTGCCTTTTTCTTCTTTCCCGAAGTATTTTGTCCATCTGAGTTTCCGAGAGTCTCGACCGAGTTTTAGGCTATTTTTCCGACATTTGCCTGAGCAAAACCATAGAATAGCGCCGTCATTTCTGACGTACATTTGACCAGTGCCTTGCTGGAACTCATGCCCGCAGAATGAACATAACCGTGATCTTGGCATCTACCACTCTTCCTGTTTCGCCTCTTCTTTGTCACCGCATCTTTCTTGCTTCTCGTTCAGTTTCCCTCAACATCAGTACATCTTCGACCCTGACTGGGCCTTTCACGTTTCGAGTTATTATACGTCCCTTATCTTTGCCCTCAAGTATCCGCACTCGAACCTGACTGATTTCACCTGTGGCGCTTGTACGTCCTATCACCTGAATTACTTCAGCGGGATAATGTTCCATCCTATCTGGTTCTCTTTCGCCTCTCGTTTCCTTTTTGCTCATCTTCTTACTTGCCTCGTCGAATTGCATCGATCCGTTTGCTTATCTCCTTAATGAGATTTGCAGCGTCGCCTTCTTCAACTATGGATACTGCAGCAGCCGGGACATCTATGCCAACAGCTGAGCCGATCTTCTTTTTCGTTGAAACGAAGACGTAGGGCACTTTTCTTTCGTCACATAAGATGGGGAGATGAGCAACAACTTCTGGTGGCTCTACATCCTCCGCGATGATGACTAACTTTGCTATGCCCCGTTCTATTGCTTTTGTTGTCTCATTAGTTCCTTTTCTAACTCGGCCAGTTTGAGATGCGATTTGCAGGGCTTCACAGGCTGCATCTGCGACTTCTGTTGGAGTTTCGAATTTTATATAGAATGGTTTGGACATTAGCCTTCACCCTTTTAATGTAGCAGTGTTTATTCAAACACTCCTATTTATAAGGTTTAATGATTTGGCGTGTATATAATATTGGTTAAGATTTTTGGCATTCCTACTTTCTCTGGAGGTCTAATTGTTTTGGGGAAACTTTTCTACTTCTTAAATGGGGTGTTCAAAACGTTACTTACCTTCCTGCTAATTATTGGTCCGAGTCCATGCACTTCTTTTGCCCAGCTATCAACGTTAATTAACGCTTTGATTGGTGTTTGATATGATTCGAGAATAGCTATAGCTTTTTCACGTCCGATCCTAGGGAGACTTGCTACAAAGTAGATTTGGGCGTCTGTCAATGTCTCCGTCTTTTTAACGGCATGTACAACTGGAAGCCGTTTCTCTACTATTTGTGCTTGTCGGGCAGAGGTGTAGAGGAAATCAACTGTTTCTTTTTGATTTGTAGTGTGAATCAGCGCTATTCCCTGTCTTGCCAAGGCGAAAAGGGCGCCCCAGATGGCTGATGGATTAATATTGCTAAACTTGTAGATTATCGGTAGGTAACCTTCGAGTAAGACTATAGGTGTCTGGTAGAGCTCTTTCAAACCGAAAACTTGATCAAAAAGGTAGCGGCGTGTGAGTGTGTAGGCAAAGTCCTGAACTGTCTTTCGTTCAATAGCGCAGAAGTCTGAAATGACGTAATCGCCTTTTGACAAGGGTTGAGTTCTAACATTTACCCCCCGTTCTATCAATCCCTTAACGATTTTCTTTGCGCTACTAGCTTCGTGACTATCTATAATTATTGTCGGTTGTAAGCCTTTTTCCGGCTCCCTGATGTAGGGGATTAGCGATTCTGCTCCGCACATACTCTCAACTCACCATTCAAGAACCAAGTACGTTCCCTTGTATAAAACCTTGAAAGTTCATGAAGGGTTTTAACAAAAAAGGTGGGGAAAAATAGAGAAACTATAGATTTGGACTTTCATGGGCCTTTCTTTGTAATCTCTTTTATTATGCCCGCAGCCACTGTAGTGCCCATATCTCTCACTGCGAATCGTCCTAGTTCAGGGAATTCCGTGTAGATTTCTACTGAGATTGGACTCAGGGGTTCCATTCGAACAGAGGCCCCGTCCCCAGTTTTCAAGAACGCTGGTTTTTCCTCGACTGTTTGGCCGGTTCTAGGATCAATCTTCTTGATAAGTTCAGTAAATCGACATGCCACTTGTCCAGTGTGGAAGTGGAGAACTGGCGTATATCCTGCTGCGACAGCTGTTGGATGGTAGATCACAATTATCTGTCCGATAAATTCTTTGGCAACTGTTGGTGGGTTGTCTGGATGTCCACACACATCTCCTCGGTGCACGTCTCCTTTTGATATACCTCTTACGCTGAAGCCTATGTTGTCTCCTGGTTCAGCCTTGGGAACTCTTGTGTGGTGTGTTTCGAGGGATTTGACTTCACCTTTAGCGCCTGATGGCATAAAGATAATGGAGTCTCCCTCCTTTAAGACGCCTGTTTCAACGCGACCTACAGGTACTGTACCGATCCCTGTGATCGTGTAAATGTCTTGCACGGGTAGGCGTAGGGGCTTGGTAAGAGGTTTTGGTGGAACTTCAAAGTCGTCAAGAGCTTTGAACAGTGTTGGCCCCTTATACCAAGGCATATTGTCACCTTTCTCTACCAAGTTATCTCCTGTCCAACCTGAAGTTGGCACGAAAGGCACTTTCTCCACTTTGAAGCCAACTATCTTAAGCATACGGCCAATTTCTGCCTTTAGCTCCTCATATCGTTCTTGGCTCCATTTAACAGTGGGGTCGTCCATTTTGTTGACAGCTACTATTAGCTGATGACAACCCAGTGTGAATGCTAGGAAGCCATGTTCTCGTGTCTGTCCACCGGGACCAATGCCTGCTTCGAATTCGCCTCTCTTGGCGGAAACGAATAGGATTGCAGCGTCTGCTTGGCTTACTCCTGTAATCATGTTCTTAACGAAGTCTCTGTGTCCTGGGGCATCGATAACGGTGAAAAAGTATTTTGACGTTTCAAATTTGAGGAATCGGAGGTCGATGGTTAAGCCTCGTTCACGCTCCTCTTTAAGGTTGTCGAGGACCCAAGCGTACTTGAAGGTTTCTTTGCCTAACTGTTTCGCCTCTTCCTCGTAAGACTTAATTACTCGATCGTCGATGGCTCCGGCTTTATAGAGCAGATGTCCAGTTGTTGTGGATTTTCCGTGATCCACGTGACCGATGATTATTAAGTTCAAGTGTGGTTTCTTTTCTTTGCTCACTTTTCTTCCTCCATTTTTCTGTTTCTTCTTCCAGGTTATTAGTGAAATTCGGTTTACACCACTGTTCTTCCAACAATATTAAGCTTACTCAGCAATTGACGTAATAACTTGTTGTCTCGATCAGATTTGTGTTAGGGTAAGGTTCTCAGAGCGTTATATGTTTTGGTGGTTTGGGTTTCTTGTTGAACAAGAAAAAGATTTTACAAGACTAGTTCGTCTTCTTATTGTGTAGAGTAGAGATATGAGTGCAGCTGAGAGGTGTCTGTGATATGCCTACTAATTTGACTGGGGAGGCTAGGAAGAAGTGGAGCGAAGCCACGAGGGCTCGAAATCCGAAGGAAAAACTGGAACTCCTGCAGGAGTTTCACAGCTTGATCCCTAAACATAAAGGTACGGAAAAACTTCGGGCACAGATCAAAACTAAGATGGCTTCGTTGCGAAGAGAATTGGAGGAGGAGAAACGTAGAAAGCCGGGTGTTCGTGCTTCAAAATTTTTTGTTGAGAAGGAGGGGGCTGCACAGATTGTAATATTAGGTCAGACGAAGGTTGGTCGAAGTAGTCTCTTAGCTGCTATCACAAACGCAAAGATCGAAACCTCGAACTATCCTTTTGCCACACGTGAACCTGTCCCAGGCATGTTTCAGTTTCAAGACCTTCAATTCCAAATCGTTGAAGCCCCAGCCTTAGTGAGAGGAACTGCAGAAGGTAAAGGAGGGGGGCAACAAATCTTGGCTTTAGCTCGAAACGCTGATAGTTTAGTCTTAATGGTTGACTTATCAAAAGATCCGAACAAGCAACTTTCTCTTATATTGAAAGAACTTGAGATTGCTCGTGTTCTTATCAAGAAGCCCAAAGCCAAGGTGGAGATAGAAAGGAAACACATGGGGGTTGGCTTGAGGATTTTCATAATAGGAAGACTCGTCAAGGATACCCTTAAGGATGTTGAAGCTTTGTTGAAAAGCTACGGAATATCCAACGCCATCGTAAAGATATATGGTAACGCCACTCTTGATGATGTTGAGGATTCGGTTTTTGAGAGTGTCGTGTATCGTCCGGCAATTATAGTGGCAAATAAATCTGATTTCGAAGAGGCTCAGGAAAACTTGAGAAAACTCAAAGAGTTTATTGGGAAACGTCTCACAGTGGTTCCAGTGTCATGTAAGACTGGCTTTGGAATTGAAGAATTGGGTCCGCAACTTTTCAGATGTCTTGAGATAGTCAGAGTTTACACCAAGGAGCCAAACAGCAAGGAACCCTCAGCAGCGCCATTTGTTTTAAAGAGGGGTTCGACGATTGCAGATTTGGCTAAGAATATTCACAGCGACTTCTACGAACGTTTCTCTTTCGCACGAGTATGGGCTGAGCGGCTTCCATATTCTCCAAGAAAGGCAGGGCTTTCCTTTGTGCTGGAAGACAAAGATGTTGTGGAGATGCGTGTGCGCTAAATGCTTATCTTGAAGCCCTGGCGATTCGTTCCGTTTCGTTGCGCTTGGAAACTGCGTGGCTTTTTATGTCTTTCTTTGCGGCTAGAATGAGCTCTTCCGCTACGCATTCTTCCATGGTACAAGGCGTGCCAAAAGTTGTTTTGCGGATTCCTTCTGAAAGAAGGCGGAGTGCAAGATCTACTCTTCTCTGAGGGGAGATGTCGACAGCCATGCGATAGACTGCCCCACCATAACTTAATCTTGTTGTGTCTTCGCAAGGAGCTGAGTTTTCTATGGCCTTTACGAGGACTTCAATGGGGTTTCTTCCAGTTTTAAGGTGGATGATCTCGAAAGCATTCTCTACAACGTTTACTACGCGAGCTTTTCTACCCGCGCTCTTTCCAGGTCTCATCAAGTTGTTGGTGAACCTCTCGACGATGTTCACGTCTGCTTTATGGAACCTGTGATGTTCATGTCTACCCATGCTGTGAGGGACATAAACTGGTGAGAGAGAGATGTACTCCTTCAATCCTAGATCTACTATCTGGACACCTTGAAAGCTCCATTTCCCGAAAAGTCGTATTTCCTGTGTTTGTTTGGCCATTTTCAAGTTCCTCTTCAACGCATCGGTTTCTCTTTTCTGCCGTAGACGAGTTCTTTCAATGATACGCCGTTAACTGTAATAACTTGCCACCTGACTCCAGGGATGTCTCCCATGGCGCCTCCTCTTGAGCCACCGATGCCGCCAACTAACACTTCATCGTGTTCATCAACCAAGTTTAGGGCTCCATCACCAGGTAGAAATGCTGTGATCAATCTTCCGTTTTTAATGAGCTGGGTTCTCACACATTTTCTGATAGCGCTGTTGGGCTGTTTGCTTTCGATACCTACTTTTTCTAGAACAATGCCTCTCGCTAAAGGTGCACCTCGGAGGGGATCGGATTTTACGTCAAGTCTCAGTGTCCGTCTTTTATAGTACCGATCGCTCCATCTGAATTTTTTTCTTTTTTTAATTAGTTGTCTTGCAGCGAATTCGCCTGTTGGGGACTTTGAGCCCATATTTTGAGTCCTCTCGCTACGATAAACCATTTCTAATATTTAAGTGTCATATCTCCGCTAAGACTTGGTGTCTAGGTGGTTTTGAATTGTCTCTGATGCGTCTGAGGGTAAAACTGTGACGCATGAATACTCTTGAAATGGGAATCCAATGTTGTGACATTTTACAGGTGGGGTAGTTATTTTTTATATGAAAGGGAGCCAGAGCTGGTCAAAAATTTTTCAAATGATGCATAGTTATGGAGCTCGATATTCATAATACGGATAGTTGGGCATTCATATGGATATTGTTTTCCAATGCACTAGGTTTATGTACAATGCAAACCTTTAGTAATTCTCGAAGACTTTCGCGGAGAAAACTGAGCCCTATGGTAAGAAATCCGCCCTCGAAAGACGAAGCGTTAGAAGCGTTGGATTTCATCATTAATGTCCTTAAGGAACATGAGAAGGACCTTGACCGTCTAGTAGGCGAGTTAGGCAGCATAACTTCGTCTGTGGGTGAAACTGGAGAAATAGCGGAAAAAATTGACAGAGTTGAAGAGCGACTCTCCACTCTGCAAACAGAACTTACAAGCCTTGTGGACAATCTTTCCTCTCCACGCAAACCTCCAACTACACCGGCGACTTCAAGGGGTCCATCAGTGATAGTTCGATGTAAACAGTGGGATGACTTTAAGACACTAGCTAGAGGCTCAGATACTGTCTCCTTTCTATTCAAGGAGACGGAGAAGAGTTTCCAAGCAGATGCCCTAAAAAATGGTAGAGTACTAACGTACAGCGGTAATCTGCCTAAGGATTTGAAACTGCTCAAAGTTTGGCTTGCTAGCGAATTAGAAGTAGATGAACAACAGATCTTTGAAGGAATCCTCACTATAGGATAAAGTAGCTAGCGCTACTGCTGGAAATGAGGCGCTATGCTTTTTGACTGCGTAAGATTCGCGTGAGAACTACTTTTTGTTGATGCGATGTTGTAGGGACAGACCTTTATGCATGTTGAACAGTCTACGCTATTCCCACACCAGAAAAGATAGCATTTGTCAACGTCAACATACCACTTCAATGCACCTGGATTGTTAGATCTGCTTACCGTCTTGAAACTTGGTTCGTCATCAGAGGAGATTGCTTCAGCCTTACAGTGCTTACTACACATCTTGCACGTTCTACAGAATTCCTTCACGCCAAACTCAACGGGTTTATCTGGTTCTATTGGGAGGTCTGTGATGACCTTGCAGATTCTAACTCTTGGACCATATTGTGGAGTTATCAATAGGCCGTTTCGACCTAGCTCCCCTAGTCCTGCGTCAATTGCGAGAGGAATACTTAGAGCCGTGTCATTCCCACATTGGATTGCTTGGTAGCCGAGATTCCGAATGAACTCGCCTGTACAAGCTGCTGTAAAGGCCATTTTTGAATATCCTACACCAGTCGCAGTTGCCGCGAGAACCGCAGGAGAAGCCGCGATTCCGTTTGCATCCATCTCAATCGCTATAACGATGACGTTTTCAAGAGTCTCCGGAATCTCAATGCCCGCGTATACCCAATCTCTATTCAGTTTGCAGATTCCAACAAGTGAAGCCCCGAAAAGCCTTGCTGCATGCTTGACTTGGGTACTCATCCCATAAGGATTCTGAACATGATACTTTGTCGCTTTCCAATCGATTCCCGCCGTATCTACTTGAGTTCTATAAGATTCGATCCTAGTCCAAGAGAATCCTCCTTTGAAAGCATCATGCACTATCCAAGACGCGTAAGCCATGGCGAAGTCCACTCTTGAATACCCAGGAGTTTCCTTTGCGGCCAAATCTTGTGCTTTCTCGTCGTACTTTCTTTGATAGCCTTCCCACGAAGAGTCCCACATTACTCTTTGGAAGATATTGTTTCTCGGGTTGAAGCGTCGGAGTTTAGAGGGGTCAATAACGTAAGTGGGGTCTTCGACTCTAGTTAGAGTCGTCTGAGGGATTCCACTCTTTTGTTGCGCGGTTTCTTTGTTGCGTAAACCCATGAATTGATCTCCTTTGGATGAATTCGGCTGATTTGAATAAAGGAGTTTCACAATATGCAATCATTAATCTTATATATGCAGTCACGCGCGCAATCTTGTCGGAGATACTTGTCATGGATGTTAATGTTGCCATAGCAGGAGTTGGAAATTGTGCCTCAGCTCTCGTTCAAGGTGTTGAATACTATAAAGATGCTGAGGAAGATAGCAAGGTTCCTGGCTTAATGCACGTCAACTTTGGAGGCTATCACATTCGAGACATAAAATTCGTTGCTGCATTTGAAGTAAACCAAAACAAAATAGGAAAGGACTTAGCTGACGCTATATGGATAGAGCCGAATATTTGCGCGAAATTCGCTGATGTTCTGAAGTTAGGGGTGGAAGTAATGAAAGGCCCTACCCTTGATGGTGTTGCTCCCCACATGAAGGAAGCTTTTAACTATAGGGACTCTGAGGGAGTCAATGTCTCTGAAGTTGCCAGAGTTCTTGATGAAGCGAACGCTAATATGTTAATCAACTTTCTACCCGTAGGAAGTCACGACGCCACCTTGGCTTATGCTCAAGCCTGCCTCGACGCTAGATGTGCTTTAGTCAATTGTATTCCCGAGTTTATCGCCTCTGACGAAAGATGGGGAAGCAAGTTCAAGGAAAAGGGCTTGCCTGTCGCAGGTGATGATATTAAGAGCCAGCTTGGCGCCACCATTATTCACCGTAACTTGGCGAGGCTATGTGTCGATAGAGGAATCCAGATCGAAGAAACTTACCAACTGAATCTTGGAGGCAACACCGATTTCTTGAACATGACAGTTGAAGATAGGTTGAAGACAAAACGGATCAGCAAAACAGAGGCGGTTACGAGTCTTGTGCCATATGACGTCCCAACACGCATCGGTCCATCTGATTACATACCATTCCTCAAAGACAAGAAGATATGCTATCTGTTTATCAAAGGGAGGAAATTCGGGAACCAGCCAGTTACTGTGAGGGTGAAGTTGGAAGTTGAAGATTCACCTAACAGTGCCGGAGTAGTTATAGATGTTATTAGAGCTGTAAAGCTAGCTAGAGACAGGAACATTGCAGGACCCCTAGTGAGCATCTCTTCATATGCTTTCAAGCACCCACCCAAGCAGGTTCCTGATGACATGGCTCGGAGATGGGTTGAGGATTTCATCGCTGGAAGACGAGATAGGTAGCTACTTTGGAGTTCTTTTCTGCAAATTGCTGGCTACACAAAGTTGTTAGCTTCTTTGTTGTATGAAATCTTCAAACAATCGCTCAGCTTCAGCATAGGGCAAAATTTCAGGTGGTTTCTTAAAGGCATAAGCGCAGATATCTTGTATCGCTCCTGCCTTACCCATACCGAGGGCGACCTTCACTCCTCGTATTACATCTAGCAGGACAGAACCAGCATTTGGTCCGTCAACTGTGCTCAGTCGCATGTCGATCTGCATGGGTGCTCTTCCAAAGTAATATCCTTCTATCCATAAGTAGCTGTCTCGTCTGTTTTGCAGGAAATCTACGTAATCTGTTGTGCCAGCTACCACAGAAGCTTTGTAAGGTAAGGTTGACTCCACTGTCTTTGTTTTTATGATGCGTTTGGTTTCACGGGTTCTCTCAAGAGTGTCTAGAGACTCTGTTCCACCTCCGACGTCAAGTTGGTACGTCTTCGATATGAGAACACCTTGTTCGCAGAGCAGCTTTATCAAGGCTTTGTGGAGAAAGGTGGCGCCAACTTGATCGATTAAATCATCACCCACCAAAGGCAGTCCAGCGTCCCTGAAACGTTTGTTCCACATTAAGTCGCTAGCGATGCTTACTGGTGCTACGTTTATGAAGGCGCAGCCAGCTTTGAGGGCTTGTTCAGCATACCATTCTGAGGCTTTCTCTGCACCGCTTGGTAAGAGATTTAGCAGTATTTCTGAGCTGGTTTGCTTCAAGGTTTTGACTATGTCTGCTTCAGAGGAAGAATCAATTTTCACGATCTCTCGAAGATAACTTCCTACACCGTCCAAGAGTCGACCTCTTTGCACTGTTACTCCTAGTTCTGGAACCTTAGAAAATCTCAACGTATTGTTGGGCTCAGCGAAGATGGCGCCTGAAAGATCTTTACCCACTTTTCTTGCATCTATGTCGAAGGCGGCTGTGATCTCAACATCTTGGACATGATAACCTGCTAACTCTAGACGCCGTAACCCAACAGCTTCTTCACTGCTAAGACTGTTGTAGTAATGTAGACCTTGAATAAGGCCTGAAGCACAATTTCCTATGCCAACGAGAGCGATCTTGATCTTTGCCATCTTAAATCCTCAGTCTTGCATATGAGATACCGTGACCACTTCAAAACTCTTTCGAATCAGCTGCATCTCCAAAATAGCTGAGCTGTACTTTTGCTTGTGATGAAGAATGAAAGTTGAAAGGTGATTGACCCCAAACCTGTAAAGAACGTAACATCGGGAGCCCATCTGTTAGAGAAGTTCAGCAGGGTTGCCATGAAGTTACTTAAGTTTGCTGAGTTTCTTCTTCACGATCTCGCTTAAGCGCTTTGCTTCGACTCTTCCTCGTAGCTGTTTCATCAATATGCCCATGAGAATCCCAAAGGCTTTATCTCCTCTCGCTGCTAGAAGGCGGTGATTCTCTCTTATGGTATTGTTAATGATCACTTGAAGCTCAGTTGAAGAGAGCATTCCTAGTCCAAGAGCATCGATTGATTCGGTTACATTGGCTTCTTTGTGCTTTGACAGCCAAACAATTATGTCTGATGTTGCCTCTTTCGCGATTCTTCCAGCACCAACTTGGCGGAGGAGTTCAGAGAGCTGTTGGTTGGACACCTTCTCGACTTCTACACCATCACGCTTCAAAGCTTTCAGTGTCTCAGTTAGGAATACTACAGCAAATGTTGGTGAAACTTGGTTTTGATTGACGATTTCTTCAAAGAGCTTAATGAACTCGGAATCCAGGATCTCCCTTGCTAATTTTGTGTTTAGTTTGTAATCTCGTGTTAGGCGCTGCATCTTCTTTTCAGGGAGTTCTGGAAGGTTTTTGCGCAAGTTTCTGAGATATTCTGCTGAGATCGGGATTGGAGGTATGTCTGTTTCAGGATACATACGTGCAGCACCGGGTCTAGGTCTCATATAGCGAGTTGTCCCGTCTGGTTTTGCAGTGCGGGTTTCTTCTGGCACCTTTGCCAGAGCTTCCCTTGCTCTCAAAGTAACTGCTTTTAACGCGTCATATGCGTTTTCTGTCTCTTCTGCAACAAAGACTACGGCGTCGTCTTCCTTTGCGTCCATGATGAGTCTGAGAGATTCAACCTCTTCTTTGGTGATGCTATAAGCAGGCAGTTCATCCGTGTGAAAGATGCCGCCGCAATGTCCCCAGAAGCGGGCTCTATCAGCCATCTCTGTGCCTAGCCTTAGGCCAGGAGTTAATTCCTCCTTCAGGAAACCGCTGAATTTGGGTAATCGGACAGCGTAGACTTTTTTGCCGTCTTTTATTGTAGCTTTGACAACTTTGCACTTCGTATTAGCGAAGATTGAGGTTACATCAACGAAGTCGTCTCTGATTTCGTTCTCTTTGACATTGCGCTGTCTCAACTCGTTTCGTATTCTGAGGAGACTAAGTTGTCGTTGAGCCTCATTCTCGATTACAAGCGAGACTAATTCAAGTTCTTGCACGCCTTTGATTTCTACGAGGGCGCCGTCTCGAATTGATATGTTGAGGTCTTGACGTATTGTACCCAAGCCTCTCTTCACCATGTTTGTTGCTCTCAAGGTTCGACCGATAGCAAAGGCTACCTCTTGGGCTTGTTGAGGTGTCTTGATAACTGGTGAGGTTGCGATTTCAATTAGGGGTATGCACAGTCGGTCAATGCGATATTTGAGAACTCGAGAATCTTTTCCCATCTTTCGAGCTGCGTCCTCTTCGAGGCCTACATGTTGGATTGAAACGCTCTTTCCAAGGATTTCAGCTACGCCACCGAGGGCTATTATAGATGTGCGTTGAAATCCAGTGGTGTTTGAACCGTCTATAACTATCTTTCTCATGATGTGTATCTCGTCGACAGGTTCTGCGTTTAACATGAGGGAGATCGTTAGGGCTGCTTTCAAAGCTTCTGGGTTTAGATTGTGAGGGGGTTCTTCATCCATCTCTACAAGGCAGGATGTTTCTCTTTCTCTTTCGTATAGAACTTGTGTGCCTTTCTGGAATTCGAAGAATGCAGCTGGGTCGATCTGTCCAAGCTCGCTCTGTGTCGGTCGGAGTCTGCGCAGGAATGTTGTTTCTGGTTCTCCTTTGAAGAGTTCCGTTTTGCAGTTGCAGAAGAGTTTCTTCTCGGAGTTTAGCTGTTGATGTATTTCTAAGCCCACTTTTAAGCCGATCTTGTCGTAGTTGATTACAACCACTTGCACATCATCTCTCACAGTCTTGATACACTGTTCGATCCGAAACTTCGTGAGTGACGTTCTTGGCTAGGAGTTTCTTTGCCTCGTCAACGCTTTTTGTCTGGGCTAATACCCACATAATTTTTACGAGAGCTGTCTCGGAAAGCATGTCTCCAAGTGGGATCACGCCGATCTTGATAAGATCCCTACCGGTGTCGTATACGTTCATGTTTACTCGTCCCCATATACATTGAGAAGTCATGGCAACTAGACAATTCTCTGTAATTGCTCTTTTCAGCGGTGCAAACCATTGGTTACTCACATGTCCTAGACCTGTTCCTTCGAGGACTATGCCTTCGTAGCCTTGGTCAATATACCAATCGATAACTCCCCTGTTGAGACCGGGATGGAATTTCACGAGGGCGACTTTTTCGTTGAAGGACGGTTTTGCGATTATCTCTCTTGTCGGGTTCCGACTTTGATAGTCTTGTGTCAGCATCCTGAGTTCTCCGTCTTCAAGAATTGCTAGTGGCAGAGTGTTTATGGATTTGAATGCGTCTCGGCGGCTTGTGTGGCATTTTCGCACTTTTGTTCCTCTGTGGAGAGTAATTGCCGTGTCAGAGGTGGTTCTATGCATCGCAACGACGACTTCAGCGAATGGCGCCTTTGCGGCGACTGTTACGGCTCCGATGAGGTTCGTTGCGGCGTCTGAGCTTGGCCTATCGGCTGAACGTTGAGATCCTACTAGGACTATTGGTACAGGTATATTTTGCAGCGCGAAGCTCAGAGCAGCTGCCGTATAACCGATGGTGTCTGTTCCGTGGGCAACTACAACACCAGCGACGCCTTCCTTAATGTTTTTGGCGACTTCTTTCGCGAGTTTAATCCAGTGTTTGGGCGCGATGTTTTCGCTGAATACCGTGTAGAGAATTTCGGCTTTGATGGTTGCGATTTCAGAGAGCTCTGGAACGATACTGTAAAGGTCCTTGGCGTTGAGAGCAGGCCTTACACCGCCGGTTCTGTAGTCAACTCTGCTTGCGATTGTACCTCCTGTGCTCAAGATAGTGACTTCAGGGAGTTCTTCTTGTTGTTTGGGAAGAGGTGACGTTGAGAATGTGGGTTTTTGCCCAGCTCCAACTCGCTCAATCTTCGTCTCTTGAGTCACTAATATTCCAATGTTGTAGCCGTTCTTCAGCTTTATCACTACGTGGTTGCCATCGCTGAATTCGGATCGTGGAATTAGCACCCCTTCATATGTGCCTTTTCCCTTCGATACTCGGATTGTGTCTCCAACTTCTGCTTCTACCTCTTTCAAGAAGCGCAGAGCTTTTCCTTTGTAGCCAAGGAGTTTATCCGTCAATTCTCACTTCTCCAACATCTTTGACATGTAAGATCCCTCATACATGTAACCAAAGCGCATATAGTATCTTTTTGTCCCCAATGCGCTTATAACTACAACCTTCCGTCTGTCGTATTCTCTCTTTGATATCCGCTCAGCTTCCGAAAGCAAGAGATTTCCATAGCCCTTGTGCTGCCACGCTTCTGATGAGTGCTCCCCAACTGGAACAAGAAACCCGCAAACATGGAGTTCACGAACGATCGAGGAGGGAATTGCAGCAATTTCTGGTCGGTGGGCGCTTTCAGAGGGAATTCGCAATCGGAGATACCCGACTAAAACGTCGTTGTCAGGATCTTCTGCGGATATGAAGATGTCGGTTCCTCCTGAAGCTTCTTCTTTCACAGAGAGAATTCGTATTTTTTCGCTGTTGGGCTCAACTTTATCGTTCAGCCACCTGTACCCGACCTCGCGGCATCTTATGCACTTACATCGTGTTCCTTCTCGCTTCAGCTTTCTCAAGATAAGCTGTCTCAGGTTGCTCTTCTTGACTCCTGCTTGAACTAGGTTGGCAGGTATGTCTCGTTGAACACGCATTATGCGAATCCATGGGGGTATAAACTTCTTCATTTCAGCGATGAGTTTTACTGCCTCTTGTGTGGAGTAAGGGGTGTATTTCCCGCTTTTCCACCATTTATACACTTTTGTGCCTTTAAGCACGAGGCAGGGATAGATTTTAATCATATCAGGCTTGAAACTTGGGTCAGAGAACACTCTTTTAAAGCCTTCAATGTCCCTTTCGAAGTTGGATCCTGGCAACCCGGGCATAAGATGATAGACTATCTTTAATCCGGAGTCCTTCAAGATGCGGGTGGCTTCGACCACATCCTTGACTGTGTGGTCTCTTTCAACAAGTTCATAAATGTCATCGTAGACGTTTTGCACTCCAAGTTCTACTCGAGTTATTCCTAGTGACAGCATCTGATCTGTCTGCGTTACTTTTGCCCAGTCTGGTCTGGTCTCGGCTGTGATGCCTACGTTGTGGATCTTGCTTGTTTCTGCCAGCTTGTGGGCTTCTTTGAGATCTCGCGTGTTAGTCCCGATTAGGGCATCTAGACAGCCTTTCACAAAGTTCTCCTGGTATTCTACGGGTGTGCTTGGGAAGGTTCCTCCCATAATTATGAGTTCTACTTTGTCAACCGTGTGGCCAATTGCTCTCAGTTGTGCAATGCGGTTTCTCACCTGTCTGTTTGGATCGTATTGGTTCTGCATCCCTCTCATTGCTGCCGGTTCGTGGCCCGTGTAGCTTTGGGGAACGCCTTTGGAAGGGCCTCCTGGACAGTAAGCGCACGGAGTGCTGTGGGGACAAGGATGAGGTTTTGTCATCACAGCGATTATAGTTACGCCGGAGATGGCTCGGGTGGCCTTTCTTCGGAGCAATGGCAAGAGTCTTCTTCTTTCAGAGGGATGAAGGTGCGCTATTAGCTTGGAGTTGGAGATGACATATCCAAGGATTTGCCGGCGTGCAACTTCTATCTTAATCTTGTTGAGGTTTTCCCTTGTGGGTTTGGGTATTTGCATCAGAATTTTGATGATCTCTCGACAGGCTTGTTCACTCAAGGTGTAGTCTTCACTCTGGTTTTCTTTCGTAGACGATTTTGCCAGCCACAATCGTCATCACTACTTTTATCTGTTTAAGTTGTTCATGTGGGGTTTGAAGGGGATTCTCGGAAAGCACTACTAAATCTGCAAGTTTTCCCTTCTCTATGGATCCTTTGGTGTCTTCTTCGAAGGAAGCGTATGCAGCGTTAATCGTGTACAAGCGTAAAGCTTCAGTGATTGTTAACCGTTCTTGCGGAAAAGTTTTCCTTGCTGTTGCGGCGTACATGCCTAGTATTGGACTGACGGGTTCTACGGGGACATCTGAGCCTCCGATCATAACAATACCCTCTTTGGACATGCTTTTTAAGGCGTATGTCCACCTTGCTCTACTTTCTCCTAAGCGGTCTGTAACCCAGAAGTCAGAAATTATGAAGTGGGGTTGAACAGATGCTATCATATTGATCTCTTTCATTTCTTGGATAAGGTTCGGGTTGAGAACTGATGCATGCTCCAGTCGATGGCGGTGATTGAGGTTCGGGCTTTTTTGCAGTATCTTCTTCAAGGTGTGGAGGATGATCTCAATGGTTTTATCTCCTATCGCGTGGATGGCTAGCTGTAGATTTGCGTTGTGAGCTTTCTCGATAAATTTCTTGAGTTGTCTTTCTGAATACAATAGCATCCCCTTGGTTTTTGGAGAGTCGGTGTAAGGGTCTTTTAGGGCAGCTGTTCTTGCGCCAAGGGATCCGTCAGCTAGGATTTTAACGCTACCTACTCGGATTCTGTCATCGCCAAATCCTGTTGTTATACCCAACTCGACTAGATTATCGAGATATTCAACGGGTATCATCGCGTAGATACGTATTGGTAATTTGTTGTGGTCGATGAGTCTCTGAAGAGTTCGCAACTCCTTTCCTGAGCTGATAATCCAATGAACGGTGGTTATGCCCTCCTCTATCATCTTTTGACTGGCTTGCAGGATTGTTTCCGTGAGATTTTCTCTTGAGCGTTCAGGCAAGACTTTGAAGACGAGATCTAAAGCGTTCTCTCGAAGAATGCCGTTTGGCATCTTCGTCCCATGATCTATGTCAATCCTGCCACCCTCAGGGGGTTGTGTCGCCTTTGTTATGCCAGCTTGTCTCATGGCTTCAGAATTGATCACACCGAGATGCCCACATACACGTATCAAAAGAACGGGATGATTGGGAGATACTTCATCTAGATCTTTCCAGGTGGGATACCGATGCTCCGATAGTTTGTCTTGATCCCATCCTCGTCCAACTATCCACCCTCCAGAGGAGGTTTTCTTGGTCCATTCCTTAATCTTATCTTGAATCTCTCTGATCGATTTCACTCGTCGTAGATTTGTCTCGGAGAAGCTCTGCCCCAACCCTACGCCATGTGCATGGCAGTCAATAAACCCAGGAAGAATTGTTCTTCCGTCAATGTCAATCTTCTTAGTGCTCTGTCTTACAAGAGATAGAATCTGTTTGCTTGTGCCAACCGCCATGATCTTCCCGTGTTTTATCGCTATCGCTTGAGCTGGTGACTGTTCGGAGCCAGGATTGATAACGGTGGCGTTTATTAGAACTATGTCAGCGTAGGACATAAACGGAAAAATACTAGATTGTGTAGTTAAAATGTTTGGTTTAAGTAGCGTCTAGCGTCGTCTACCCCAATTTTGACCGACGTCTCGCTGTAAGATTACTCGTTTTTCATAGTTTCTTCTCGACCGTCTTCTTGGAGTCGGGTTTTTTCTCGGTGTACCTTCTATTTTTGGGGTTTGGCTTCGCACTTTACCCGCTTTTGAGAGTGATCCGTGGGTTGGCATTCCTTTGACCTCTTTTTTACCTTCAAGAGAAAACAACCGTCGGGGTCTTTTAAGCCTTTCCTAGCTTCTTTTGAATTATCTCTTGACCTCGCTTAGTTCCGAGCCGACTATTTTTATCTTGTCTTCGTCCATTTCGCCCAAGCCTTTTTTATAGGCTTGTATGATGGGGTATATCTCAGCCGGGTTGATTTCCATGACTCGGCACGCAGTTGCATCTGTTGCGACGACGTCCTTCCCAGAAACCAACAAGTTCATCTTGACTGGTGTTCTGGAGGTAAGTTCCCACCCTTCTAGGGTGTAGAAGGCATCGATAATCATGAATTGGGGCTTCAGTGCTGAGTTATTGTCTACAACCACTTTGCTGATGTTCTTGGAGTGGATTTTGAATTTCATCTTTGTCAAAAGGAGACAGAACAGGTTTTCATTCCTAGAGATACACTTGTAACATTATGGGTTTTCAGCTTTGCAGCATTGATTATAATTGAATTCACAACTATCTTAGGCACTTTGATGTTTTTGAGTACGTCACAATTTGGAATTTTCAGTTTTACCTTGTCCTTTCTTCTCTGATTAAGGAATTCTACTTCGTTTCTGTCATATACTTCTTTCACACCAGTTGATTTGCAGGCTTTGTCTGCATTTGTCATGCTTGCATTAGATTCAACTACGAATTATTTGGTGAATAGACCTATGGCTTTGTGGGTTACCGCATCCACGATTATAGGATCCGTTGTGACTCTGGTTTCGTGGGTTTTGGTTGAGACAAAGTTCACCTTTTTTAGCGCTTTGTCATAGCTCTTAGCTGCTTCCTCAAAACCATCCGCAAATTTGATAGCTTCATAAATTGTTTCCAGTTTCCTAGATCCTATGACGAGTGCTACACTAATCATATTAGTTTCTCAGAACTCAGCATTCTCGGGTAACTGAGAGCTGACCCAACTTGAATTTTAAGCCTTAAACCACTTGAATATCAAGTATTGCATTCCCTTTGCTCCAGCTTTAGGTAAGGCAATGATGAATCGTTTCCTAACTGTTGTGGCGAGTCTTCCAGCCTTTACTATCTCTGTTGCTGTAAGATCTTCTTCGCTTTTTCTGACTGATACCATGTATGGTGCGTGTTCAATTCCGGGTCCGTGTTTGTATACTGCGAAGTCACAGCCGTATTTGATGCCTGGTGTGATTATGAATCCTTCATCTCTCAAATCCAGATACACAGCGTATTTTAGATCAAACTCATCGTAGAGCTTGCGAGCTCTTTGCTTAAGCTTGGCGCGACTCACCTTTCTCCTCTTGGCGCCCTCTTTTACCTCTATAATCCCATTCTCGGCAAGGTAGAGGCCTTCCATGAGGTCTAAAATCAGTGGAACTTTGAACTCGGGGATCTTTGGCTTAGGTATTCCCAAGGGCTTCCCGTAATATCCCATTCTGTAGAGCTTTGAACCATCCTTTGGATCCCAAACAACGAGGAAGTTCTCAATGAACTCAACCATGATAGGATTGCCCATTGCTACCTCACCCCTGCTGTTCCGTAAAGGTAGGGACGTTATCTATATAAGCAAGTTGGATCGTCAGAAGCTGCTGTCCTCCATTGATGCTCTTTAGCCTTTCACATTGCAAAGGACAGTATGCGTGCCGCGTCTGATGCGTCTTCTGCTTTGTCAGCTGCGTTTTCAAGAAGTTGGGTTATGTCTCGTAGAAGTAACATTGCTGGCATCTTCAAATCGCTATTTATTATTTTCACTTCTAGATCTCTATAGAGTTCGTCAACCATACGCTCAGCTGTTTCTACTTCTTTAGCCTTCTCTAGAGTCTTGGATGGAGCATATGAGAGGGTTATCGCTGTTTCCCTGAGTCTTATCACTGTGTCGAGAACCGCAGCTGCCAGCTTTGAGAGGTCTTCCTTGATGTCTGTTGGTGTTTTCCATCCACGTTCCATTATTGATATGGTCCAAAAAGCTATGCCTTCACAGAAATCAGCGATCTCGCTGGCTAGGTTGGTGAATCGTAGAAAATCCTCTCTGTTTATTAGTATGGCGCCTATTTGGGCGAGTTCTTGAGAGACTTGTCGTCTTGCCCTGTCAACCTCGTCTTCAGCTGTCTCTATTTCTATGAATACTTGTCGGGCGGCTTCTTTGTCACCTATAGAGAAACAGTCGATCATTTGAGGAATCTTCCGTGTAATCTCCAGCACCTTCCTTAAGTGATCTTGGCAGACGCTGAGTGCTCTTCTTTTTACACGCTCTTCTGTCTCGACTGGAAATACCAAGTTTTCGCCCCGAGAAATTGCTCTCTGGCAACAACATAGATTAGCTGAATACACTAAAAAACCTAACTAAGGCTTGCCATTGGGCTGAACGATTTTTCCCATTTCTTTGAACTCTTTATCATAGAGGAAGTATTCCTGCAGGTACAAAATAAGGTTGTCTTTCTCTGTGCGAACTTGGCTCCATGAGTCGCGGTCTCGAAGGGTTACTGTGTGGTTCTTTAGGGTTTGATAGTCGATAGTTATGCAGATGGGGGTGCCAGCTTCGTCAGCTCTAGCGTAGCGTCTTCCGATTGAGCCTGCTTCGTCGTACTCTCCTCTAAAGCCTTTTTTAACTAGCGTCTCATGTAAGGATCTCGCTTCTTCTGCCAAGCCATCTTTGGTGACTAATGGAAACACTCCGATCTGTGTTGGTGCCAGTTCTCTTGGTATCTTTAGAACTGTCCTGCCTTCTCGTTTACTATAGGCATACTCAAGAACTGTATATACCAGTCTGTCTATTCCAAAACTTGGCTCGACAACATGGGGTGTGAATCGTCTTCCTGTCTCTTCGGTTCTTTTCTTGACAAATCTAACATGTTCAGGTAGGACGGTGAAAGATCCTGCCTTGTAAACGCCTTTTGTTTTGAGGGAGGTTTCAACTTCCTGAACGTCAGATTGGCGGAGTAGATCGACTAGTTTTGAAGCATCTTCCTTGAATGCAGGTCCGATCTTGGCTAAGATCGGTTCAAGTATTGTTTCTTCTTTCAACACGGGTGCGTCGTATCCTTTGAAGACTTGCATGTCCACACCACTGTGTTCCTTGTGGTGTTCGAGGTCATAGTCTGTGCGATAGTTATGTCCTGAAACTTCTGTCCATCCCCAACGATCTAGGTAGATTTCTTGGTCGTAGCCTTGGGATGAATAGTGGGCTCTTTCCCATTCCAGTTTCTCGATAAATCGTTGTCGATCTTCTGGGATTCCCAGTTCTTTCAGGAAATCTCTGGCCAAGACCATGAAGTAGGCTTGCCATTCTGTCTTGATATACTTTTTCAGGGCTTCTCTGACTGTAACTTCTACGGGTTCTTTCTTGTCGCTTTGTTTTTGGGCTGCGGGTATGAGATGCAGGGTTTCATCTTCGATGCTTCTCAGTTGTGGGCAGTGGGGTTCTTTTGGGTCGAAGAAGAATTCTATATCGGCGATCGTGAATTCTCTGAGTCTTATGGGTCCTTGTCTGGGTGAGATTTCGTTTCTTAGAGCGTGACCGATTTGAGCTGCTCCAAATGGCAGCTTTTCTCTGGCGATCGCGTATAGGCGTTTGAACTCGACAAATATGCCTTGTGCTGCTTCGGGTCTACCGTACCCTATTGCGTCTGAGTATGGACCTATCGTGGTTGTAAACATGGTCATGAAGTATTTGGGTTGGCTAAGATTGCCTTCGCATTCCGGGCATTTAATTTTGTGTTCTTTCATCTGTGTGTGTATTTCATTTAGATTGAGCTTCTCAGTTTGTGTATCTGTCATCTTGGCTTGTTCTTGAAGCAGGTGATCAATGCGAAACTTCTTTTTGCATTTCAGACAAGCTACCATGGGTTCTTGAAAGGCTTTAACGTGGCCTGATGCTTCAAACACTTTGGCTGGCGTGATTATGGAGGATTCCACCTCGATGATGTTTAGGGGTTTGATGAAGAACTCTCTGAACTTCTCTTCAATCCTTCGCTTGAGCATTGAACCTAATGATCCGTAGACGAGGAAGCCGCTGGCGCCACCGTAGATTTCGTAGGAAGGCCAAAAGAATCCTCGGCGTCTGGCTAGTTCGCTTATGATTTCGTATTTGTCAGTTCCGCGAATTGAATTTCCTCTCCACAGTCCATTGTCATACAGCGTTTAGTGTGTTTCCTTATAATAAAGCAAGCGTATGTCGTTTCTTAGCGTTTGAGTGGAGAGAGTTCATGTGAGCTTCTTAATTTCCTCCTCGAACTTCATTGTCATATCAAATCTCTTCTTCATCTCCTCTTTTAGGTGAGAGATGGTTTTCGTTGGAGTTGGGTCAACACCTCTTAGCAGTGCTAAGTATATGCTTGTGAAATCGCCCACTAGCAAAGTTGAGAATATTTTTGCCAAGGGTTTTTTGCCTTTTGCTTTGATTTCCATGACCTTGTGGGCTTTCGCAGCCACGATCTGCTTCGTGATCTCAATTCTTCGGTTGAGTTCGCTTGGTTCTTCTGGGTCTCGTATTAGAATCACTGAGAGGTTTTTCGTTAGATTTTTGGGAGCTTCCCATCCCACAATTTCATTGTGGTTAAGTTCTGAGAATACGTCGAATTTGCTGGGCACTTTGCTGTTTTCGTTGAACTGGCATTTTAGTCGTCGAGCCACTGCCTTGTACTGTCTGAAGCCGTATACAATGGGAGTTGTATCGCCGATTTCAAATGCTGTTGTTTTAGCTTTATTGTCTTCTAGGGGTGTTTGAAGTGAGTTTTCTTCGCTTATCTGCCGCAGGATTCGCAGCGTCTCCACGAATTCTTCCTCGGTGTTCTTAATAATTTGAAATTTCTCCATCAATGCAACGAGTGGGAAGAAAGTATATGCAATAGCTGCACGCGGAGCTGGTAAATTTCCGGGGATAGGAATGTAAGGAAGTTTTAGTTTCTGCGAAAATGAGCGGAGGTGTCCTCCAGACGAAACTGCGACGATCATACATCTCCGCTTCAACGCGTCTATGAAGGTGCTTAAGGTTTCTTCAGTTTCACCAGAGTAGCTCACAGCGATGACGAGGCTGTCTTCATTTGCATACGCAGGCAAGAGATAGTCTTGGGAAACGTTGATGGGAATTGAAACTCTGCTGGTCAACCAGTCTCGGAGGATTTCTCCGCCTATGGCAGAGCCGCCCATACCTACGATAATGACGTTTCTCGGTGTCTTGTAGTTAATTGTTAATCTGTTGGAGATTTGCACTTTCTCGGGAATCTCTATTTTGCGAGCTTGTGTGAATGCGTCGTTGCAGAAGTATGGGGTTCTTTCGCATGTTTCAAGCATGTGGCTTGAGTCGATTTCTTTTATTTTTGAAGGGTGATCTAGAATTGTAGGGTTTAGCATCTTTTGGTCATCAACTCTCATTTTCTTGTGTCTAAGCTTTTAAAAGAAGGGGTAGTTAAGTTAGTGAAATGTACATCGGCGTTCTTGTTTGATTGGGAGGTTTGCATCAGTGGTTTGGGGTCAAGAAGTTTCAATTGCTGTTCCTGCATCTTTGGTTTCAGATGTTCCTCATCTTAGAGAGAAGACTGTGAAGATTGGGATTGTTGGGAGGGCTGCTGGGATTTTTGGGGTTGAAGAGATTATCGTGTATCCGGACTGTCATCTCAAACGTCAGAGGCGAGAGATCGACCTCATAACAACAATTCTCTCTTACTTGGAGACCCCGCAATATCTTCGGAAGCGCCTGTTTAAGATAAGACCTGAGTTGAGATATGTTGGTGTTCTGCCTCCTCTCAGGTCACGACATCACCCGTTGGCTAATCGCACAAAAGATTTGGTTGATGGTGAGGTTCGTGAAGGTGTCGTGGTGTCTACAGAGAGAGATGGTGTCTCTGTTGATGTGGGTGTTGAACGAAGTGCCTTCATACGCGATGCGGATCTTCCGATTGGGTTACGAGTCACAGTGGCGTTGAAGAAGAGTAAGGACGGCCTTAAGGCGAGAACTCTGAAGAGAAGAGAGATTGACGGATACTGGGGGTATCAGGTGAAGCTTTCGAAGCTAACGTTAGGGACACTTTTGAAGGATCATGATTTCGATTTGGTCATAGGGACCTCGAAATATGGGAACCCATTCAGGGAAATTCGTGAGAAGTTGGGGGATCGTTGGAGGGCTTCTCGGAGAATACTTGTGGCTTTTGGAGCACCTTCCCAAGGGCTGCATCAGATCGTTAAGAGGGAGAAGATCGATCTGGATTCAGTTGTTGACTTCGTCGTGAACATGTTTCCACGCCAAGAGGTTGAGACAGTGCGAACTGAGGAAGCCGTTCTGGTTACTTTAGGGATCCTAAGCCTGTTTGCAAAAAGTTGAAATCCAAGTCGTTTCATATAGTGACGTATGTCGTTTGACATCGCGCTTCCAGCAGTCGTCAGTCTAATCACTATAGCAATTGTTTTGTTGTACCCGAAGTTTAGAACTAAGATTGAGTCCCTCTTTGAAGATAAGAAATTTAGTGTTCTCGACGCTGTTTTTCTCGTGATCGCCATGGGTGTTATGGTCACAGTGATTGTCTTAATTCCTAAACAGGCAATACAGATTCTATTTCTGGGAGCCTACTCTTTTGTCCTATTTCTCTTCACGTATATCGCAGTTGAGAGGATGCATTTCGCTGTGTTGCCCCCTATCACCTTCTTGGCTCTCTATTTCTCCAATTTTTGGGGATCCCTCTCATCTACGTTATTTGCTGTGATTTTTGTCATCTCAATCTCAGTTTACGTCGGAAGCCTATTTTCATGGACTACCGTCCTTGTGTTTGCCGCATTAATCACCGTCATGGATACCATTCAGGTGATTGGAACAAAGTTCATGGGGGAAGCAGCAGACAAAGTTATGGGGCTCCAATTACCTGTTGCCATTCAAGTTCCTATGTTCCCGATTACAGGTGAAGCCATCCTAGGTTTGGGAGATCTCTTCTTGGCTGGTCTACTTTCAATTCAGATAAGTAGGAAGTATAATGTATGGGCGGGGATCATGTCCGCCATATCAATTGGCATCGCATTCTTCATCTTTGAGATCTTAGCCATCTACTTCAGACTTCATACCTACTTCCCAGCAACGATTGTTGTAGTTTGCGGGTGGCTCTTAGGTTTTGGTCTTTTTCATTTGATTAGGCGAAAAGGTTCTTCGTAACGTTTATAACTTGATGCTTGCATTGAAAAAGAGTCGAGTGGGAATTCATGGGGCATAGACATAAAAGCGCTCCAAAGCGCGGTTCTTTAGCGTATCTGCCTAGAGGGCGTGCTGCCAGAGAAACTGGGAGGATAAGTTATTGGCCCCGTGTAACCGGAGGAACAAGATTACTTGGGTTCATGGGCTACAAGGCGGGAATGACCCATATATTCTATGTGGATGATCGCCAGCGCTCTCCCAATTTTGGAAAGGAGATCAATCAATCTGTTACGGTGATTGAGACTCCACCGATTATTATTTGTGCAATTCGCGCTTATACGAGAACAGATTATGGTCTGAAGACCTTTGGGGAAGTATGGATGGACAATCCTCCGAAGGACTTGGATCGAGTTCTAACGTTGCCAGAGAGCTTCAACTCTGAGGCTGGCTTGAAAGAGATCGAAGAGAAACTGGACGAGATTACTGAGTTCCGCCTTTTGACTATTGCTCAGCCTAAATATGCAAGCATTGCTAAGAAGAAACCGGAACTCATGGAAATAAAAGTTGATGGAGGAACCGTGCAGGAACTCTTCGAGTTCGCGAAGGGGTTACTGGGTAAGACTGTTTCAGCTGGTGAAGTTTTTAAGGAGGGACAATTCGTTGACGCGATTGCGGTTTCGAAGGGAAAAGGGTTCCAAGGACCTGTGAAACGTTGGGGTGTTAGGCTTTTGGCTAGGAAGGCGAGGAAGACCAAGAGGGGAGTGGCATGTATTGGACCTTGGAAGCCGTCTAGAGTCTTGTATACTGTTCCGAGAGCAGGACAGATGGGTTATCACAAAAGAACAGAATATAATAAGCGCATCATGAAGATTGGAGCCGATGGCAGGGAGGTTACGCCCAAAGGAGGTTTCATAAGGTATGGCGTTGTTAAGGGACCGTTTCTTTTGCTACACGGAAGTGTACCTGGCCCCAAGAAACGGTTAATCCGTCTTCGCGTTCCAGCACGACCACCAAGCAATGTGCCTGCTGAACCAACAAACATAGTCAGCATCTCGTTAAAGTCGCAGCAGGGCGCCTAAAAGGGGTTGAATGTAGATGGGTAAATTGACATCAAAGGTTTTTGATCTGCAAGGAAAACAGGTTGACAAGGTGAAACTTCCCAGCGTCTTCAAAACTGCATTGCGTCCAGACGTTATTAGACGAGCTGTTACAGCAATTCAATCTCACCGTTTCCAACCGCAGGGAAGAGATCCCATGGCGGGAAAGAGAACATCTGCTGAGTCTAAAGGAACTGGTCTTGGAATCGCAAGGGTGCCCCGTTTAAAGATTGGTATGCGAGCAGCTTTCGGGGTTGGGATCGTTGGAGGTCATCGCGCTCATCCTCCCCGCTCTGAAAAGAAGATTAAAAAGAAGATTCCTCGGAAGGAGATGAATCTGGCCTTACGTTCTGCCATTGCAGCAACAGGTGTGAAAGAGACTGTTGCTAAACGGGGGCATCTAGTTGACGATGTGCCAGATTTCCCTTTGGTCGTCGTGGATGATGTGGGGAGCTTACAGAAGACGAAAGATGTTGAAGGATTTCTTCTCTCATTAGGTGCTTGGGCAGACGTCTTCAGGGCAAAGGAGAGCCGACATGTGAGAGCTGGAAAAGGAAAAGGTCGTGGGCGAAGATATAAACAAGCTGTCGGCCCATTAATCATTGTTTCTAAAGATGGCTCAATAGTTAGGGCTGCGCGGAATCTGCCTGGAGTTGACATTGCTTTGGTAGACAACCTAAACGTTGAATTATTAGCGCCAGGAACGCATCCAGGTCGACTCACCATCTGGTCTAACTCAGCTTTAGAGAGATTATCCGAGAAGTTCAGTGAGGCTGCATAATCATGGATCCTTACGATGTGATCTCATATCCGCTGATGACTGAAGTTGCCAGCCGCTTACTTGAAACAGAGAACAAGCTGGTTTTCATAGTCAATTTGAAAGCAGGCAAAGCGGACATTAGACGAGCGGTTGAGGAACTATACGAAGTATCCGTAGAGAAAGTTAACGTTCTCATTACATCCAAGGGCCGGAAGAAAGCATTTGTGAAGCTGCATCCTGACTTCAAAGCGGTTGACATCGCTATTAAGCTGGGAATACTCTAACTTGAATTCGCAGCCAGAGTATTCCAACGGACAAGTGTGTGAAAAGCTTGGAGCTAATAGCGTTAGCTAACTGGTGTCGATAGGGTTTAAACCCTCTATCGTTCTCACGTGAAAAGGTAAGCACTTAAAGCCAAGATCCTGAGAATTAATCAATATAGACCTTCGGAGACGTGCAGCAGTATAAGCGAGCATCAGAGTGTAAAGTGCCAAAATTGTCGGGAAGGTGAAGCGGGGTATGACGGTCTTTGTGACGCATGTAGATGTGACAAGCTTTCAGCTGCAATTGACACTAAGGAATTACCTTTGCCTTATAGGTTAATCTTAAAGATTCCCAAGACCAATCTTGTTGAAAGTGCTTCCGGAGCGTTTTGGGCAATTATCGTTCCACTCTTCATATTTGTTGATTCTCTAATGAACCTCTATTTGTTCATGTGGCTGCCTTTTCCTGTCAACGTGACTTTGGTAGGAATCGTTCCAGCATTGGTTCTTCTAGTTTTCTTAAGGATTGGTCTTGGACGGTTCATCAATTTTTGGAACTTGAACTTTGTGAGATCTCGTTTAGAGTGGAACGTTAAGGAGAAGACTAAGGAATACATTAATCTGTTGAATAAACAGAGAAAACGTAGCAGTTGAAGCCTTTCAATTTCGCGTTTGAGATTTTGTCTAAAGGGGTAAGGTGTGTGCATGCGTTAAGGTATGATTGGGTAAGAGTTGAGCAAGCTACAGGGATCAGAAGCTTCCTTTTTTTCTTCATGATGTAAGTGCATATTTCTTGTGGAGCGTTAAATTTTATGAGCGTTACTTTCAAGGCGGGTTTCAGATGAACTGGTGGAGCTTTCTTGTCAGTTAAATGGTTGAGGAAAGTTCCTCTGTCTGTTTCTATCCAATTGGTTTCAGCGATGCTTTTTCACTCTACGAGGAACTCTGATGCAACCAAGTCTGCCTTCATCTTGAGGCCTAATAGATAGGATTACCAGTTAGATACGTGGGTTGTGGCATGTTTCCTTCTCTGCCTAAGAAGGGTTTTTGAATCTAAAAAAGCGTATGTAGATAAAAATAGGAAAAGGGGGATGACTTATATCTCCTTAATCAGGAAATTTCAAAAGTCTTGATTTATGGGACTTCTTGACTAATATCTACCTCTTCTTGGCGGTCTTCTCTTCTGCCAACAATCTCGGCAGTAAACCGGTCTGCTTGTGTCTGGCTTGAATGGAACTTCACATTCCTGACCACAATCAGCGCAGGTAGCTTTGTGCATTTCCCGGTCTTCTCTATAGGACAATTGCGTTGCACCTCCATATTTGGTGTACGAAGAACTAGCACTTTCTTTGGAACTCTAATTCTTGCGTGGTAAAGCGGTAAGAGATTACTGTATTTAAACTTATGGATGGTGTGTATGTTCTGTTTCTTGGCTGCTAGGTATTGCAGAAAAGGCAGGGGTATGAAAGGTCGAAGGTTGACTGTTGTCAAATCCATATGCCCTACACTCATTGAGTGGGTAATCAAAGAAGACTAGCGGAAAAAGAGAAGAAAGTTTTCAATCTAGTATCCGTAAAGCTTTATATTGTATGATTTCGGGATACTATTTTACTTCCTGTTAAGAGTAATGTTCAAGCGTTGAGGTTCTTTGATGAAGAAAGTTAAGGTCATTATTATGGGGGCAGCAGGTAGGGACTTTCACAACTTTAATGTGTATTTCAGAGATAACGATTCTTATGAAGTTGTAGCTTTTACCGCTACTCAAATACCGGGAATTGAAACGCGGAGTTATCCGCCAGAGCTCGCTGGAAAAAAGTATCCTCAAGGGATTCCCATATATCCTGAAGAAAAACTATCGGAGCTCATAGAAAAGTTTGGTGTGGACGATGTTGTCTTCGCGTACAGCGACGTTTCTCATGAGTATGTTATGCATCAGGCTTCACTTGTGAATTCTTGTGGAGCTGATTTTAGGTTGATGGGTCCTTCATCAACTATGGTGAAGGCTGAGGTTCCTGTGGTCTCTGTTTGCGCTGTCAGGACTGGTTCAGGCAAGAGTCAAACGTCTAGGAAGGTAGCTGTACTTTTGAAGGAGATGGGCTTCAGGGTTGCAGTGATTAGGCATCCTATGCCTTATGGAGATTTGGCGAAGCAGGTTTGGCAGAGGTTTGCATCTTATGAGGACATGGTGAAGAATGAGTGCACTATTGAAGAGCGAGAGGAGTATGAGCCTCATATTGCTCAGGGGATCCTTGTTTTTGCTGGTGTTGACTATGAGAGGATTTTGAGGGAGGCGGAGAAGGAAGCAGACGTTGTTGTTTGGGATGGAGGAAACAACGATATCCCCTTCTATCAATCTGATTTGCAGATAGTTGTTGCGGATCCTCATAGGCCAGGTCACGAACTTGCCTATTATCCGGGGGAGACAAATCTGAGGATGGCGGATGTTGTGGTGATCAACAAGGTTGACACGGCTACTCGTGAGGGAGTGGAGACTGTGCGCAGGAGTATTGAGGCTGTTAATCCCGACGCGTTGGTTATTGAAGCAGCTTCTCCAGTTACAGTAGACAACCCTGAAATGATTAAGGGAAAGAAGGTTTTGGTTGTGGAGGATGGGCCTACGTTGACTCATGGGAATATGGCATATGGTGCGGGTGTCATCATCGCGAAGAAACTGGGGGCTGCTGAGATTGTTGATCCAAGACCTTACGCGGTAGGATCGATAGCGGAAACCTTCAAGAAGTATTCGCATCTTGGAGCCTTGCTTCCAGCTGTAGGCTACGGGAGAGAGCAGATAAAGGAGCTTGAGGAGACGATAGATGCCACACCTTGCGATGTCATTGTCATAGGTACTCCTATAGATTTGAGACGTGTCCTAACCATCAGCAAGCCTGCTGTAAGAGCTGAGTATAACCTCGAAGAGTTAGGCACTCCAAACTTGGAAGATGTGTTGAAAAGGCATTTTCAAAGGTGAAAGTGATGACTGAGGAGAGCATAACTCGCATATCAATCAGGTTCACTATTGAGACTGTTGGCGTGGCAGAGGGCGAGCTGGTTCGCCATCTGGCTCCAAGAACTGTTGACGCCCTAACTAAGAAGCTGCCATTTGAAGGGAGAATTGCCCTGTGGAAGGAAGAGGTCTACTTTGAGATCCCTGTTAAGATGGGTGATGAGAAAGCTAAGCCTGAGGTTGAGAAAGGCACGATCGCGTATTGGCCTCTGGGGAAAGCGCTCTGTGTCTTCTATGGCGAATCTCAACCCTACAGCCCCGTTAACATAGTCGGGGAAGTTACTGAGAACTTGCAGGTTTTCGCTGAGGCGAAGAGGGGAACTATAGTCAAGGTTGAGAAAGTTTAGGGTCCTACGCTAGACGCGCTCTCAGCCCACATCTCTAAAAGCTCTCCACTTTTGTCTTTCACTTTTGGATTCTTTGACCACTTTCTTAGTGCGTTTAGAAATTCAATTCGCTTGTCTACGTTTCTTGCTTCGGCTGCTCCTCCATAATACATTTTTCCCTCTAAGAACTCTCTCATTTGGAACGCTTTCTGAACGAAGAATCCTGCAGCTTCAATTGAGTTTCTCAATAGATGACTGTTAACCCAGATTGCTACTTCGGTTTCGCGCAGCTGGCTGAAGCCGCCAATTTCAACAATTTCTCTGATGTAAGTTCTGAAAAAATCGTAGAATCGTGCTGCTTTAACGTGTTTCAACGCTTCTTTTGCTTCTCTTTTGAAGTCAGGGTTCCCCTTTATAGTTACTCTGTGTTTGTAGCCGGATTCTACAAGTTTCCTAGCTTTCCCAACTTCGTTAACAGTATACACCCGTTTAGGAAAAGTTGAACTCGCAGGCATTTCTAGGTCTTCTTGCTGCCTTGTGCATTGGCTTAGTCTATAGGTGTATAGATTCTCAGGTTTCGGCTTCTGGAGACAAACCGTATAAGACCATTGTGTTCAAGCTCTCTCAAGAATTCTCGGGCTATACTCAGCCGTAGTTCATAACGGGACGCAACTGAGAAAGGCGTTATAACTTTCATCTTCTTCAGTTCGTTGACAAAATTCTCGTTTTTCATGTTTGGCGGAGTGATTCCAGGGACCGCAGTTTTCTCTCTCAAAGCTCCAGACGTTTTCTTCTCCTTTTTGCTTGGCTTCTTCTTCTGGGCTCTTTCCGTTTTCTTCAGAGGCTGCTTCTTCTTTCCGCCCACTTCAGTTCCCTTCAACTTCTCAAAGAAGGAAGATTCTGCTCCTTATAGCCTTTTGCACGCGTCAACTAGAGGATTACGCGACTGCCGCGATTTTTCGTTTGTGTTCCTTCTGCCATTGGGATATCGGAATGCCTAGTTGCTTCTCGATTATTGGCCTATGGATACTGTTCATCGTACAGAAGGGGATTATGCGTCCGTCGGGGACTGCGTAGTGGATGCAGCAGCTCTGCACTCGGTCTAGGTCAAAGTTGTATGGGTCCATGAAATGCATTGAGGACAGAAGTATGCTTTCTCTCTGCAGTTCACCTAAGGCTTCATAGCTTCCAGTCTTCAGCACGGGCATAATATACTTTCTCAGCAACCCAAAATTAACGTGTCGCAGAGCACCAAATAGACGCATCTTTGCCCTCGTGTCGTGGCCTTTCTGTTTCTCCTCGTAGACTTTCTCCATTGTTTTAACGAAGTTGTCAACGTTTCCATAGTGTGTGATAGGGGTGATTTCACCGTCTTCAACGAAGAGGTAGGTTGCCATTCCACAGTGGGGATGTGCAGTGAACTCCACGTACCGTTTGTTTTTGAGGGCGCCGATGGCTTGGGCGATTGGAACTACTGTGGGAACTGGGTAGAAGTCGTCGACCTTTACCTTCCCATTTGTCTGTTCTTCGCAGAGGCGCATGAAGTCGGGTATTGTTATGCGCATCTTCTCCCTCTTTTCTTCTGGTAAACGTCCACACAGGCTTACTGGTTGAACGTTTATGCAGCGTACAATGTCAAAGTTTTTGACTGCGAAGCGTATTACGTCGCCTAGTTGATGGTCATTCACACTCTTCACCAGGGTCATCACTAGGACTATACTATCTAATCCTGCTTCTCTGCAATTTTCAATAGCTTTCATCTTCTTGTCTAGGATGTCAACGCCTCTGGTGAATTCGTAGACTTCTTTTGTTAAACCGTCGAATTGAAGGTAAACGGTGCTTACACCTGCTTCGTCAAGGGTTCTGCAGTAGTCTACGTTTTGGGCTAGGCGGATGCCGTTAGTGTTGACTTCTACGTGGCGGAATCCTAAATCTTTGGCCATCCTAATGAGTTCTGGAAGGTCTTCTCGTATTGTTGGTTCGCCGCCGCTGAATTGGAGGGCTGTAGCTGGAACTGGACTGATCTGCCGTAGGTTTTGGAGCATCTCGTAGATCTGCTGTTTTGTGGGTTCGTAGACGTATCCTGCTGCTGCCGCGTTGGCGAAGCAGACGGGACATTTGAGGTTGCATCGGTTGGTAACGTCTATTATGGCTAGTCCTGTGTGGCTTCGGTGGTTCGGGCAGATTCCACAGTCTTGGGGACAGCCTTTGACAGTTTTAGTGTGGGGGTTGTCTAGACCTTCTCCTTCTTTCCTGTATTTTTCAGCCCGTTGGTATTGGTCGTAGTCGCTCCAGTAGAGCTCGTTGTACTTGCCATGTTCTGGGCAGGTTTTTTCCATGTAGACTTTGTTCTCTTTTTCATATATTGTAGCTTCTAAGACTTTGAGGCATTCGGGACAGATGCTTTTAGTTTGCTTAATTGTCTGCGTCTTGTTTCACCACTGGAAGTAGTAAAATGTTTTAAGGGGGATTCGTATTTGAAGGTTTCCCAAAGTTTCAGAAGGTGAAAGATGGGTTGAGTCGAGTTGTTGAGGAAGAAACTTGGAAGGTCTTGAGGGAGTTAGGGTTGACTGCTTACGAGTCAGCCGCGTATCTGAGCCTTGTTAAAGGCGGAGTATTAACAGCTAGTGAGGTGAGCGAGAGCGCTGACGTGCCCTTCTCGAAGGTCTACGAAGTACTGAATAATTTGGAGCATAAGGGTTGGATGAACATTGAAAGGGGGAGACCCGCCCGATACTTCGCTAAGCCCCCTGTGGAGGCGTTTGAGGCAACCAAGCGGAGACTTGAAGAGAAGATGCGAATATGGGAACAAGCTATGTCTGGAGAGCTACAGCCCTTGTATGAGAAGCGGGAGTTCCGAGAGAAACCAGACATTTGGATCCTGCGAGGCAAAGCCAGCATCCTAACGAAGTTGCAGGAGATGTTAAGCAAAACGGGAAGCCAAGTGATGATTGCTATACCATCTTTTGCACGAGAACTCACTGAGGAAGCGATGCCCCTTCTGGCAGGATTAAGATGGAGTAGTGTGAAAGTTCAAGTCATGATTACAAGTAAGCCGAGTAGAAAGTTGCACGGCTTGGTGAGTGATATAGAAGTTCGAGAGCGGGATGACATGTTTGGCGGAGGAGTGATCGTGGATGGGAAGGAAGCACTCCTTTTCTTGGGAGAGGAAGATAAACCCAGTTTAGTGATTTGGAGCAACCATATAGGTCTAGTCAAGTTCGCAAAAGACTATTTCCAGTATTTGTGGAATTCAAGCAAAGGACTTTAGGTGAACACATTTCCAAGAGGGCAAAACAAGAGCTTGAAGCATCAGGAAATCTTTAAATAAGATTAATTTATCCCCAGCAATATTAATACTCTCACCACGTGAGCGGGGGTTGCCAAGCATGGCCAAAGGCGTAGCCCTGAGGCGGCTATCCCGCAGGGGTTCGTGGGTTCAAATCCCACCTCCCGCACCACGGACGAACCCACCGCACAACGAGTTTTCGAAGTTTTATGGCAGATGAAAAAAGACGGGTACTCAGAAAATACCGTAAAACCGATGGGAAGAAGATTAAGAAACTTAGGAAAACACGCTGATTTACACAGACCTAGTAGATTTTGACAACGAAGAAGAATTCATCAGCAAAGTAGCTCAGACACCAGAAGAAATTCAGCAACTCATCGAAGCGGGATTTGAATACGTGTGCCAACAAGATGGGTTAACCTTCTTCAGAAAGAGGAAGTGATCTATTGGCTTCTCCTTCTAAACTTGTTAAACGTTTAACACTTCCAGAGGTAGAAGAAGCAGTAGTCTATAATCCTCGCTGGTCTTACTCGATTCTTCTGAGTTCAAAGATTACCGGTCTCAGTCCATCAGTGCAGCAGGATACTGAGGTTCCTTTCTCTTTCATCCAGGGAAAGTTGCCGCCATACATCAATGTGATAACTTTTTTGTATATGTCGTTCCAAGCCCAGTGGCAGAATCCTTCTGGCATTTCACCGTTTTCGCCTACGATGAATTCTTGACCTTCCTTAAACACGCTGCAAGCCTCTATTGCCTGTCCCATCGGAGGATTATCACCGAAAATCTGCTTTGGGTCTATCCTTTTTAAGACCGTTATCTTCAATTTACTATTTTCAACCATAGCATCACCGCTGTTACATCTCTTAGCAAATTTATTAATCTTGACCTTGGCCTATTTCTCTTCACCAGGTCTTGTATTACGTATTACACCTTCAGAGGTAGAGGAAGGAGCTGCCTAGCATGCCTAGGTCTTGGCTTGTCGGTGTCAGTCGGAGGACTAATGCATGCATCCGTGTTAGCGGTATGCGTTTCAGATCTTGAATATTCAAAATGAAATGTCGTGGTGGAGTGATACCAGTTTGGGAACGAATGCTCTTAGATCTCTAGTTTGAACCTGTGTGTCCGTCCTTGAAAAGCTACTGTACGGGTGTCACATGTCGCGAAGCGTTTTATCTCATGCATACATATGTGGTAGTGGTTCAGGTGCATGGAATGGCTCGAATTAGGAAAGGGGCGGTACAAATACGGTTTGAGATTCTGGAATATCTCTGCATGCATGCATATGCCACTCCACCACATTGACATCGTAGACGAGTACCAAGTTGACATATACTTTGACACTTTGGACTATTTGAATCTCTATGAATCTTCAGGACCCATACTACCAATGGATGTATGGTTGCAGCAACCCGAGCTTGCTATTCAGTGGACAGAAACATTCATAGAAGGAACCAACCTCACAACACCGGGCCCGGTTGAGATAGGGGACAAACCGTTTTGGATTGAGTCTGTGACCGTGGAGGGCGCACCGTTGACTATGTTTAGCGATTATAACATAGTTGGGCAGGGCAGCTGTGAATCAGGTAGGCTGGAGATCTTCGCGGATTTGCCAAGTGGCGCCGTGGTTGTTATAGATTATTGGAGTGTTAACGACCCTCGGGGGTATACGCCTGGAGAGTTGCCGTGGCAGACGATCTTTGAAGGGGCTGGTATGTATTATGCAACTGAGTTCACTTCCGACTTTCTGACTTTGAAGCGTAACCCTCACTATTGGATGGAGACACCTCTCTTAGGGGAGGTTGATTTCGTGAGAAAACCCAGCGGCACCTACAAGATCGATATCTTCGACATTGTTGGGGCTGTCTCTGCATATGGCAGCGACGGAACTGGCGTCCCGAGCTCAGACTGGTTCCCAGGAGCAGATCTTGCACCTCCAGCGGGTACAGTTGACGTCTTCGACATCGTCACGATCATCGCCAAGTATGGCAGAGAATTCGACAAGCCGCCGTAGAAGATGCATGCGAAGAAAGCGGGTAGCCATAGTCTCGCAAAATCATGGTTTCGGATTTCGATGCATGTATACGATACTGTGTCGACTGTACGCGCATCGATGAAGGTTGGGAAAGGGGGAAGATTAAAATTAGAAACCCTTTTTCGAGGGAGAAAGGAGAGGTTCTAACATTCCCAACCAAATAATATCTAGAAATAGGAGATACTTAAGCTCTGGTTTTTCTATTAGAGTCAAAATGCGTGCAGGGAATAAGGATTTTGACATCATCAAATACTCATGCCAGTGAAGGCAATCGAGCTGTTCTAGTCTGACCACACTGGTGTATCGTGAGGAAGCACTGGTGCAACTGGTGAATTACGCCAAATGTTAAATAACACAAGAAAATCTTAGATAAGTTGAAGCATTACCATAGTGATTTTAATGATGGAAAAACTGAAAGATCTCACAATGACTATTTGCAGAAGGAGAAGGGATGTAGGACTGGTCGTTGCATGGTCTATTCTAATAAGTGCAATTATCTTATACAACTTCAACGCATATCACGTGGAACATCCCTTCACAATGGGAGCTTTCGGATCCCCAACTTTCACTAATCTAGAGCGGCTAGTTGTATTGGTCACGGGTTTTGTGGTTGGTTTCATGTTTTCTGACGTTAAACGGTTAGTGTATAGCTATTTTACATCTATGGCTATGGCTTACTTCATCGGAGTCATCTCTGTGTTCCTGTACATGTGGTTTGCACTTAACCTTGGACCAGTATTCCAAGACATTCCTTTTGGTTGGGAGACAGTTCTCTTCACAGCGATCATTAAGGTCTTCGGGTTCATGATCCCTCTAGGACTCATCTTCTCCCTCATGGGGGTAGTTACCGGGAATTTGCTGTCGATCTTCTCCAAGTACGCGTAGAAGCTTAGTATGAATGCAAGTAAAGACATATATCTCAGGAGTTTGAAATACATCGCAATATGAGGATGGAGTAATTGATGACTAAGGTTAGAACTGGGAAACTCTTAATCACTATATTGATTCTCACGAGCATGCTTTTAATAGGAATACCGTTGTTACCCAAACCCGTCCAAGCGGAGACGACATTGCCCAGTAACATGCCTGTTATCTTCGTAGACCCGCAAAACAAAACTGCGACTCTAGGCGACAATATCACCATAAGTGTTAAGATCTTCAACTTAACAAACACCGTGTATCTTGGTGACATATCCCTTCCAATCCCAGACACATGGGCGTGGGGAGAACCGCTCCCCCCTGATGGAGGTGGTCGCTATAACTATTCTCTCGGCAACCTTTTCGCATTCGAAATTCAATTTAGCTGGAACCCGCTTATTTTGGACTATGTAAATCACACCGTAAAAGTCCCTGTAGACACTTACCCCGATGGAGTCCTGTGGGATCCTGTTTTCTTGGTCAACGAAACAATTGATAACGACATTGGAGCTTCCACGATAGCGTATTCCCATATAAGCCCTGTTAATCCCGCTTTTAACTGTCCAGATGACAACGCAACAGTCTTCGAAATGACATTCAACGTGGTAAAAATTGGAAAATCCCATCTTAACATAACGTGGTCGGATCTTGCTGTGCCATCGGTGTCAGGATACATGGACTTCTTCTATGCAATTCCCCATGCGGTAGTGAATGGGCAGTTTCAAACAGACATCTTAGCAACAAGCATTTCTGCTCTAGAAATAAGACCCTTCGATAATGGACTAACCTTTGAGCCTCCAATCATCTCTGGCGAAAATGCTCAAATCTCAACTACACTATCTAATTATGGTTCCATAACAGATACTTGCAGCTTCAACCTCTCCAAGGGAACGACTCTCCTTAGGACATGGGAGAATGAAACTCTCGAAGCAGGTGAACAGATAACCTACAACTACACTATTGACGAATCAGAACTGCCAATAGGTAATCATACGATTAAAGCAAGCATTTTTGTGCAACATGGAGGGTTCAATTTTACTGATGAGACTCTTAAACAGTTTAAGGTCATTGGACCACCTCAACTTAACATAATTGGACCTGACTCTGCAACCGCAGGAGACAGTATCGAATACACAACTACCGCCAATCATACTGATCCCAACGGTGAAATTCTAGTCTACAAATGGGAGCTGTGGGCACCAGGCGAAACGCAACTTAGGGAGTCAATAATAAGTGAGATCGGTAGTTTCGACTTAGACCCCAGATATATCGGTGGTAATTGGACTGCTAAACTAGTTGTGCTAGATAACTACGGGTTGGAGTACAACGAAGACCGCCCTAAGACAGCAGTGTACCTGGCAACAAAAACCCTTGCTCTACAAGCACTAGGTGTTCCAGGCCTATTCACCCTCGAGAACATCATACTCATGGTAATGCTTATCATAGTAATAGCAGGGGCTGTAGTCTATCTCCGTCGCCGTTCACGCTGAGAACGAACAGTGGCTTTACTCCTTCTACCCTATTTTTATTGAACTTGCATGCATGCAAACTTTTAGGATTGTGACTTTCTCAGGAGCTATGTATGAACTTAATCTAAGATTAGCTTTGGGCTTATGGAGAAAACGCGCGTTAGATGAGCCTGATTTACTCTCTGACTCTTCTCAGTCCCAATATTGCTAGTACAGCTGCAATTAAGGCGATGGCTGAAACTACTGATGAAGCCATTAGCCCTAGGGTGACAGTTGTCTGAATCCAGCTAATTGTGTTTTCCCATCCATCTATGGATTCAGTAATTGAGCCCACATCTGATTCGATTTGAACTAAGATCTCACCTTTGCTGTCAACGATCAAGCTTGCAAGGGTGACATTAATCATATTAAGCTTCGTCTCAAGAATTCCAAAAGTAGAGTTAAGGATAGCTGTCGATCCCTGTATATCGATTAATGTAGCGTTGATGCTGGATAGGTTTAACTTGATCTCTGTCATGCCAGGTACTAGAATCGTTGCTATGTTATTGCTAATTGAAGTTAACATGGCATCCCAACCGTTCAGGGTTGAACTGATCATGAAACTTTTCAGTGCAGTTCCCCGTAGAACTGTCCCCCCATCGTGAACTGAGTAGCTTGCTTCTACGAGTAGAGTATACGTTCCGTCTGGTGCTGTCAATGGAATCTTGTAACTCATATTAAATAACCCTGTGTCTAGTTGCACTATACTCGCCGCTGGATCCACTTGCAGAGCGATTATTTCATCTCCGAAGTAGAGGAAAATCTGCAAACTATTTTTTGATATGGGAATACGAACTCCTGATCTCGAGACTAGAATAGAGAAGGAAGCAGTTTCTCCCGCGAAGTGTATTGTGCCAACATCTACTTCGATGTCTAAGGGGTAATATGGGGTAATTTCTATGTATTTTGTCACTGAATTGGTGAGGTTCTCTTTACTCTCTGTAACAGTTAAAGTAGCATTGTATATTCTAGGGGCATCATATGTCTTGGTTGTGAGAGGGGTTGTGGTGTTTTTTTGGGTTCCATCGCCGAAGTCCCAGTTGTAGCTACTGATAGATCCACCTCCTGGAATGATGCTTCCGGAAGCGTCGAATGTAACGCTTTCACCCACAATAGGCATATTTGGGGAGAAGCTGAAGAAGGCAACTGGGGAGAAGGAAACTTGTATGGATACCGAGACTATGCTCACTAATATGTTATTGGTCAGGTTAGCATCGAAGGAAATGCTTGTGTTTGCCATTAAAAAGTAGTCGCCCAGTACTCCTGTAGTGTTCCAAGCGAATGAACATGTTGTCGGTGGGCTACCAACTAGGATTGTTTTGTTACATTGATTGAGCAGTATCCATTGAGTAGCCGAGATATTTCCCCAATCTATTACTGTTTCGTTTCGATAGACTGATATTACGAAGCTCTCTTGTTTTTCGCCAAGATTGCTGACTGCCACCTTGACTGTAGAGTTAGATCCGACGAGCAGCATCAAGGGGGGCACTATCTCAACTTCTTCAATTGCCACGTCACGATAGGGAACCCAAATCTCTCTTGTTTTGTTATCGACATTTCCTTCGTTATCAGTTACTGTTAACAATGACTTGTAGGTACCTGATTCTGTGTATGTGTGAGTAATTTCAGATGTGGATGTTGAAGTTGTATTGCCATCGTCGAAGTTCCAAGTGTAGGTAGTTATCCAGCGGGTTGGGGCGTCTGGATGGTAACTTTTGGAGGCGTTAAATAGAACTGATGTATTTACGTTAGTTTCTTGTGGGGAAGTAAAGTGAGCTACTGGTGAATTGGGTGTGCGGATGAGTCCATTTTGGATTATGTGAGAGATGGGCTGCCCAACGTTGTCAGCGAGGTCTACAGTAGTCAAGTTGAAGTAGCAAGCGCCTTGTTTGAGGACACTGAATGTTAGAATAAAAGCTGTTCCGCTACCATTGAATGAAGCGGCGGGAGCCAAACTTGCATACGCAATTTCGTAGGTTCCAAGTGTCTCGTCCAAGTTGTCGGAGATAGCAATGGTTGGCAGGTGAAGAATGCCGGGATAGGGGCTTGGTGCAATTGGGTTCGGGTAGCTCTCCACAGGAATAGTAACAATATGGTTGATATGTTTTAGAAGGGCAGGATCCCAGTCTAGGTGAATGGCAAAGCCATAGAGTTGTGTCACATTCTTAACTATCAAAGCTAGGGTGATGTTGTCACCAATGTCTGCTGTGATATTTTCGGGAAAAACGGATACAGTTGTGTGAGCCTGTAAAGGAATGATATGCTCAACTGATTCTGCTGATGGCATATTTGAACTCATTATGGCTATCAAGTTGAATAGGATTAACGCGATCTTTAGTAGCATCATATGCGCCCTCCACCTCACTTCAATCACTTCCCTTCACTAAATTTGCCTTGTCTATTTTTAAACATTGTTACCTGCGTCTCTGTTCTGGCAACGGGAAAAATCGTCTCTTGCGAGAGTGTTGATATGATATACATGTATGTGGAAGATTGTTTTTATAGGGGTTGAAGGAAGGTTCTACAGGGAATTTCAAGGAGCAAAGGACTCTTGCAGAGGAAAATAGCTTCGACTTTCTTAGCCCTATCGATTATCTTTGGCTTGATTTTGTTTGCTTTCTTACCCAGTCGAGTGGCAAGTCAGCCTGTAATAGTTTATGTGGATGATGACAATGTGATGGGACCGTGGGATGGCTCTTTTGCTCATCCGTACCAGAACATAACGAGTGGGCTTGAATATGCTGGTTCAGGTGACACATTATACGTCTTCAACGGGGTATATGTTGAAAACGTTTTTGTTAACCAGTCTGTGTCCATTGTTGGAGAAGACCCAGTCAACACAATAGTTGATGGGAATGGAACCGAATTTCTTTCGGTAATACACATCGATGCCATCGACAACATTGTAGTCAGGAACTTGACAGTTCGGAATACGGCTTCAGGATTCGGGATTGGAGGAGCCGGGATATTCTCTTGGCAGAGCAACAATGTAACTGTTGCAGATTGTACAGTAACAAGGTGTTATTATGGTTTAATATTAAGCAGTTCTAATAGTTGCAGAGTTTCTGAGAACATGTTTGTGGACAACTATGCTTACGGAATAGATCTTCGAACGGGATGTTGCAATAATAGTATAATCAGCAATCTTGTGGCAGATAATCCTACAGGGATTTATATTGAGGAAGCTTCGTCTCAGCATAATCTTTTCTATCGTAACAACGTTGTGAACAATACTAATCAGGTTACTCTCTTCGGTGGTTTGAACTTCTGGGATAACGGTGCTGAAGGAAATTATTGGGACGACTACTCTGGAAGCGACTTGGATGGCGACGGTGTAGGAGACAGTCCCTATTTAGGGGTTGACTGGTTTCCCTTGATGGAACCTTGGAGTCAAACGAGAATCTATACGGTGGATTCCAAAGTTGTCTCGGTAACGTGCAATTACACTGTAGCTTCATTTGAGTTCAATGGATCACGAAGGGAAATCAGCTTTCATATAACTGGGCCGTCAAACTGGGAGGGATTCTGCAATGTTACTATTCCAACCGAAGTCCTAAAGCTGGAAAACGCTTCAGAGAAATGGCTGGTAATGTTAGGTTCAAATCCGATGATTTATCATAATACCAGTGAGGGCAACTCTACTATCATCTCCTTTGAGTATACCCTTGGCGTCTCCATGTTAGACAACAGAGTTCGCATCACGGTAGGAGTGGGTTATCCCCCCACAGCAGACTTCAACTTAGTTCCCGACAAGCCAATCGCCACGGAGTCTACCATTTTCAACGACATATCTATCCCAGGCAACGGGGCAATCATTTGGCGTTACTGGGATTTTGGGGATGGAACGTTTGAAAACACCGCGGAGCTAACAACAACCCATAGTTACACCAGCTCAGGCAACTGCACTGTAACATTAACTGTCTTGGACACCCTAGGTCTAACTGACAGCGTCTCTAAAACCGTGATGGTTATCCAACATCCCACTGCTGACTTCACATATTCTCCATTGCTTCCGTTGGTTGATGAAGAGGTGAGTTTCGACGCTACTAACTCTGCCTCTAATGGGGGCATCATCCTTTCGTATTATTGGATGTTTGGAGACGGCGCAAACGCTACAGAGGTTACTGCCCAAATTAGTCACATTTACAGGGAGGGAGGAACATATGAAGTATCCTTAACTGTTTTAGACAGCGAAGGATTAAGCGAGACTGCGATTCGTCTTGTGGAGGTCTTGATACCTCCCAATGTGGGATTCTCCTTTTCACCTACAGACCCAGTGATAGACGAGACTGTGACTTTTAATGCGTCTTCTTCATTCGATCCCGACGGGACAATAACTACATACATTTGGATCTTTGGTGATGGCTCACCAATTGAGGAAGGACAAGTTGTCACTCACTCCTTCAGTAATGAAGGAAGTTATGAGGTGACTTTAACTGTCTACGACGAACATGGAGTGGAAAATGCCACGGCTAGAACAGTTACTATAAGCATTGGGGAAACCACGGGTACAGGGGATTATGTAGTCTTTGCTGTTTTTGCAGTTGTTGTTATCGCTATCTTTTGTGTTGGCTTTTTCATTTGGAGGAGAAGAAGCTCCGAAGCATGAGTTTCAGTCGCACGTGTAACTGTGATGGTCTGCAGTTCTTCTTTGGAGTATTTAAAAAAAAATAAAAAGGGAAAGAAAGATGGTTTAGGACTTTTTGAATAGGACATATAGTACGAGGCAGAGTGCAGCGATTGCTAGGATTAGTGAAGCCCAGAGTAGTTCTTGGGGTCCTGCTGTTCCTGGTTCGCCTGGTTCACCTGATTCTCCTTGAGGTCCAGTCGTTCCTGGTTCGCCTGGTTCACCTGATTCTCCTTGAGGTCCAGTCGTTCCTGGTTCGCCTGGTTCACCTGATTCTCCTTGAGGTCCAGTCATGTCTACCACTGTAAATGTCGTTGTAATTGTGGTTCCGCCTTCGTCTGTCGCTGTTACATTGTATATACCAGGTGTGTTCTGGGTTGGCACGCTAATTATGGCTGAGAAGTTTCCAGTTGCGTCTGTTGTCAGTGGGTATGGAACTGTTGTTATTTGTGTTCCATTCCAAGTAATTGTTATCTCTGAGTTATGGTGGAATCCAGAGCCAGTGATGGTTGTTGCGGCAAACCCTGAGTCGGGAGTTAATGTTAGTACAAGCGGTGGGGCAAATGCTGTGTATGTCGCGTTTTCAACTTTGTGGGGTATTGAGACAGACCAGATTTTGTTGTTCCACGGGCTTAATGATCGTTCAGGATGAGGGAACCCTGCGAGGCTAATTATTGGTTTTGTGCCAAAGTACATGTTTGATGCGTTGTAATTGTCTATCCATGGTTTTCTCCTGGTAATGAGGTCGGTGGCAACGCCGTCTACACGGTATATTACGTTGCCTGGCGCTATTAGTAAGTCTCCTGCTGTGATGTCGCCACTGGTGTCACTATCAGTGAAGTTTTCCCAAGTGTATGATTGCCAAGAATTGGGATATCTTTCGAGCCATGTAGTGTTCACTGGGTCGGTCACAGCTAGGAAGTCAGCGTAGTTTCCATCGAATTCCACGTAGGCGGATGTTGGGTCAGTGTTGTAGTCGATGTCCATGTATGATGCAGCTGTGTAGTTTATCCACCACGTAGAACCAGCAGGCCAGTTGAATGAGCCTGCATAGTAGCCGAGTGCCCACCAGCCTTCAAGTTCCCAAGGCCAATCGGGCTCGTACCACCATTCACCGAATGTGTAGTCGTTTTCAAATCCTGCGTTTGGACTTGGTCGAGCTGTGCCGTTGTGCATGTCTACGGAGACGTTTTGGATGCTAGTAGCCACGTAGTTGATGAAGGGCCATCCGTTCAATGTGTTATTAACGCCGTCAGTCCACGTTTCATTGGTTATCTGCACGTCAAGTGGAGTTAGTAGTTCAATCAGGTCGTCGTCAGCGTGGACTATGAAGTCTACACCCGCAACAAGTGTGTAGGTGTACTCGTCTCCTGTGAAGGGCAAAGCATGGACAGTGATGGTGTTCACAGAATCCACTGGGTATAGCGTAGTGAAGTTGCCAGTCCAGTTGGGGACACCGAAACCATTGTAGGCTGCTCCTGGGGCAGATGTTAGTCTGCCTGGCAATCCGCTGTTAGCAAGTCCGTCCTCAGTGATTGAGTTGGTCGCCCACACATAGGAATCGGTTGTGCGAGCTAGGGTTAAGTTCAAAGTGCCAGTTATGTGGTCTAGGTGGTAGTCAAAGTATTCACCGGTTGTGATGTCATTTAGTATGAACTGGTCGCTTGGGCTGAGGACACCGTCGCCGTTGTCTTCCCAGCTAATCAGTTCAAACGATCCATCAAGGAAGTGTTTGGTTATCTGGTTGTATGTTGAGCCAACAGGGCTAGCTATGTCTATCAGTCCGCCGATGGAGTCGAATACATATTGGCCTGTGTAAGCTATTGGATTTTTGAGGTAGATGAAATCGGAGGGCGCGGGAGCAGTTTCTGCTTCGAAGATTGAGTGGAAGCTGATGTTGAATAGCCTTCCTTGTCCAGAGGGAGCCGTGTGGGGCTCGCCGTAGCCGGCGAAGGAAACTTCAACTGTTCCAGCTGTGTTGTTGATTTGTGTCGCAGTTGTGATTATGTTTGGCCAGAAGGATGCAAACCAACCATCAGGATCTATTGAAATGGTTAGTGCTTCTAGCAGAGTGGTGTTGAAATTCACGATGACACTCACTCCAGCTATGTCCCAAAAATCAGAGAGGTTGGTTCCTCCATCGCCCATCAGGTATACGTCTACTGTGAAATTGGTGCACTCTCGAATTCCGGTGATTTCTTCGTTGCCTTCATACATTACTTTGAGTAATGGGAGATCTGGATATTGGAAAGCAGGAGAGGGAATAGTGATTGTGGCATTTACGGCCTCGTGAGCTATTGGAGCTGCAACAGAGTCTGCAAGGTCTTGAAGTAGTAGTTGTATGGTTGTGTTCACGTCTTCTTCCCATAGGTCTGGTTCACCTGTCACTCTGAAGGCCATGTTGAAGAAAGTGCCATTACCAGCGAAAGACTCGCCTGGAGCCATCGTTGAATATGCAGCGTCGTATGTTCCGGCAGCTTCGTTCACTGTGTTAGCTACAAGCATACCTGGCAGGTATAATATGCCAGCGTACGGGCTTGGGTCAATAGGGGTTTGGCTGGTATTCCAAGGCATAGTTACTGTATGGTTGATGTAATCCAAGTAGGTTGTGTCCCAACCGATTTTGAGGCCAACACCATACAAGTCTGCGACATCCTCGATGACGACGGCAATCTTGAATTCTTCTCCTAAAGCACTTCCGGATCCAAACTCTGTGGTTGCAGGAATAATCCTGACTATAGTGCCTTGAGCTCTTGTCGGCGTTATTCGCATTGATATACTGAATACGGCTATTAGAAGTATTAAGCCAATTAATAGTGTAGAAGAAAGTCCTTTACTATCTATTCGCCACTTTTCTTTTCTCAATATTGTCACCTTAGCGTCGACTTGATATAAGTCGTTCACTACTTTAGTCGTACGATTTATAAATAATTACTGGAAATATAGATTAGTGATTCACAAAAAAGTTCTTTCCAAGCGAGTAAAACAGTTAAGACTTGAACTAACTCAAAAGGCAAAGCTGGAAAATGAACACTTAAGGAACAAAGGAAACTGTATTCTCTTGTCAAAAGTTAAATATCGGAGGAAAAGCTATTATTATATTGAGGGAGAGCCTTGGGCAAATTCAGAGACTTCACGGATTCCTGCAATGAAGTATTATGGATAGCAAAGAATACTGTCAACACGTTCTGGTTTTGGGTCCCGATAATATACATGGGATATGTCTTTCTCCAATTGTGGATGATGGTTTTTATTTCACCGTTGACATTGGCTATTGTACCTATAATCTTAATTGTCTATGAAGTTAGGCTGGAGAATCGACGCACAAGGCTGAGGTATAGTCTGGATAAGACAAAACGTCTTTCCGCAACCAAAGTATTAGGAGCAAATCCTGAGCCAATAGGGGAATTTGAGTGGAAAGTTGAGAAGGCTGTAGAACAGTATGAGCGTCTTTTGAAAGGCGAAGATGACGAGAGCGACTAGAATAGGTCTGAAACGCCACTCATCACAATATAGCCTCTGATTATTCGGTGCTAGTTGATTTCAGCATGCATGCAGAAAAAGGGGGTATGGGAGCTTATTGCTTGTGCAGTTTGTTAGCAACTTTGCCCGTATTTTGAACCAACTGTTACAATGTCAAAGATGTCGATCTTTCCGTATATAGGAGCAACGTCTGCATCAGGGTTCCAGAGGGGATCCCCTGGGACAGTGCCGTAAGCATCAGCCGCTAGGACTATGTCAAATATGTCGACTTGTCCATCGCCGTTTATGTCACCTAGGATTTTGATTTTTACAAGTCCATCTACGAGGATGTTGTTTGTGAGGTTTAGCTCGTAGGGTACTGGGCTGGCTTCAGCACTTATCGTGAAGCTGCTACATGGTTCTAATCCTGTTGTATTCCACGCAAAGACTAAGGTTGTGTTCACTCCGGGGTATAGATCCAAGATTGGCTGTATCCCGATGGTTATGTTGTCGTAGTAAGCAGTTACATTGAATGTTGCAGGTAGATCCCCTATGTTGGCTGCGACTACTGTGACATTCACTATTCTTCCAGAATAGGTCATGTTTGGGGATGGTTTGACATACACTATTGCCACGTCTGCGATGAGAGTGCAGAAGAGGCCGTCATCAACGTCGTGTGGCATAAGCGACCCATACTGGTCAATCAGTTGAGTGTTGTTGAGGTCTAATTCAGTGCATCCGAAGTTTTGGACTTGATAGTAGATAGTCACGATTGTTGTGGGGGGAAGGATCGTGATCGGTTCTGCGGGAGAGTAGTATGTGACGTTGATGGTTATGTACCAGGAGCTATCTTCGATGTCGATCTCAGTGGTGAAATGGGTGTCGTTCGTTGGAGGGAATATTAGAGCACCAAGACATGTAAGTATTGATGTGTCGTATGAAAGCGTGAATGCGTATCCATAGAGGTCGATGGCGCTTTCAAGTTTTATGTCGATGCTGAATTGCGATCCTGGAATCAATGTTGGGTCGATCAGTTCGTCAGGATCAACGAATAGTCTTGCCTTCAGCATATTGCTGAAGTATCCGTCTGTGGGTTCTCCGATTGGAATTGGGTCTCCCCAACTGTCTACAAGGGTGATGTTGTACAAGTCGAGGATGCTTTCACCCGTGTCTGTAACGTGGAAGGCTAAGGTGGCTAAGGTAAGGTCTCCTGTTATTGGCGGTGAGGCTATGGCGTTTAGTTTCATGCGACCTTCTGGTTCGTTAATTTCGATTATGACTGATGGTTGGAGAGCTGGATTTGCGGTCACGTTTACTAAATCTAATACTGTTGTGTTGTATGTAAGCCAGAACTCTAAGTTTTCGAGGTCGACGACGCCTTCAAGATTTATGTCAACGGTGAAGTTGCTGCAGGGGACTAAGTCAGCGTTGATGATTTTGTCAGGGCTTACGGAGATGCTTGCTGGTGTTGGAATATAGTTGCTGAAGAATCCATGTTCCACGTTGTGAGGGATCGCTGATGCGTCTCTTCGAGCTAGTTCATGGGAGTAGATTTCGAGGAGACATTGGCCTGTTGTCTTGACATGGAAGGTTATCTCAACGAATGTGCCGCTACCGTTGAAGGAGGGAGCTGGAAACATTGAGCTAGCGCTTAGCCAATATGTTCCAGCTGTGGCGTTGGCTTCGTTCTTGATTGTCAGTATTGTTTGGTGGAGAACTCCGCCCGGGAAAGTTTCCACGGGAATTTTGGCGGTGTGGCTTACATAGTCCAGGATTGCCGGGTTCCATCGTAGTTGTACATCGAAACCATAGAAGTCTGTTACGTTAGCTATTTTAACTGCGATGGTGAACTCGCTTGATGGGGGTAATCCAGTTACTGTCGGAGGGTCAACGTAGACTAGTGGTGTTTCCTGCGAGAAGACGATGTTGGAGTTGACAGCTAGCGCAAATACTAACATGATTAGGAACATTGTGGATGTGATTTTGCTTTTCAATTTCTTCTCCCTTCTCATATGGTAAACATTTCTTGGCGATTTAAGCGTTCTGGAATAATCTTCTCTTTTCTGATGAATGGTGAAACGGTTCAGTAGGTTGTTCCATATATGGATGTGACTATTACGACGTCGAAGATGTTAATTTCACCGTCGGGATCCACGTCGGATTCAGGATCCCATGACGGTTCTCCACCTTGGGAGCCATAGGCAATCGAAACCCTTACTACGTCAAAGATGTCTATCTTCCGGTTATACACGATGTCCCCGAGCAATTCGTATTGACGGTAGAAGACTCCAATGTTGAGAGCGTCTTTGTTGCCTCTGTAGTAGGCGCTTACTCTGACTGTATATGTTCCCAGCGGCGCCTGTGGAGGTAGTCTGAGTGATGCTTGATATGAAGCAGAGCCTATTACGGGTGGCTGAGAAGGTGAACTCTGGGTGGTTACAATGCTAAAAGTCACGTTTTTCTCAGGTGCATAGGGATATCCACCGTTTTTTGGCCAATCTGTACACACACTGGCGTAGGCCGTTGCATTCCCGAAGGAAACCCAATCGTCAATTCGGAGACCGACAAGTTCTTCATGTGTTGCTTCAGGGTTGAGCGTCGTAATCAACCAGTGAAGCTGGAAAGGTGTAGAGTCACTATCACAGAGGGTAATCGTATATAGAACTGTCTTATCTGAGAATAGGTGGTTGTTTCGTAATGTCGCCTTAAAATAAGCCCATGCATTTCGATTGAAGATTGTCTTTGGGTTTCCTCCCGCATCTACTGCTGCAAGAGAAATGATCTCAATAGTCCAGCTTTCAGATGGAGTGGTGTCAGCAGGTACAGTTCTTAAAGCTAGGGTTGTGTTTGAGGGATTTAATACTTGGATCGCTACGAGACCGTCTTCAACTAAGTCTCCATCGTATGTTACGTTCCCGTAAATGGTGACCATTTGTCTGTAGTGATATGTTGACTTGTCAGTTCTCACATTAACAACTAACTGAGGGATACCTGACACTGCTGAAGGCTTGAGGCTTGCTGCCAGGAGAAGAATTGTTGACAGCAACAAGAAGTATAGACGTAAATGTTTTGATGGCAATCTCTCTCTTCCCTAATAACTTCCAATTGAATGAACTAATAAACGTTCTGGAATAAACATCTACTAGATTCTCCGCTGCATGTTTTGACAAAAAAATAGGGGGAATGGAGTTTTGTTAGTCTGTTGTCTTACGCCCAGGCAGCTTCTATCGAGAAGATGATCTCGAAGACTGGAGTTTCCGCTGAACCGCCTTCTGCTGGCAAGCCATTGAGACCGACTACGTATATCGTTCCTATCGGAGGACGAGCAAACTTCGCCACATGGACGGAGAGCTCAACTGTTCCGTTCTTGTAAGAGCAGTATTCAGCTCCTCCAATGGTGATTGTTACATAGGCGTATCCGAAGGGCACACCTGAGGCATCTACTGCAGTAATAGCGAAAGTTATGCTGTAATCCATCATTGCATAGCTACCGTAGGTTATTGTAACATTGATGTCTTCACAGTGCTTGTATGAGGGTTTGTCTACTGTTGCGTCCCAGATGTTTACTTTGTAGTCGTACTTGAAGGTCAAAGTGTCATTCACTATAGTGCATGAAACGTCGACTGTAGCGATGATAGTCCATTCTCCGATGTAGTCTTCTGGATTGTCACATGGCCAGGGTAGTCGTATAAACACGCAGGTCACGCCCACGTCGTTGGTTCTGTTGACAAAGATACCCCAAGTATCACCGTTGGGATCTATGATTTCGAAGGCAACGTCTTTGTTCTGCTCTGGCCATTGAGCATAGGTTACGTTTGCGCAAACTATGATGGCTTTCTGGGGCCAGAACATGTCGCTTGGGTTGTTTAAGCCTTGGCCGCCGTATGGATCTGGGTATTGCGTGTAGATGTCAATGAAGCCTCCTGAAGGTTTGAAGCATTCTTCGTAAATGGCGTTTTCAACTGCATGTGGTAGTTGCACTGACCAACCGTGCGTTAGCCATGGGCTGCGGGTGCGTTCTGGATGAGGATAGGTTGCAATGCTAACGATGGGTGCTACTCCCCAGAATGGCAGAAGTACATCTTCTTCTTGTATCCATGGTTTCCTGCTTGTAATGAGGTCGGTGGCAACGCCGTCTACACGGTATATTATGTTGCCTGGAGCTTCTAAGAAGTCTCCTGGTGTGATGTCGCTGCTTACGTCGCTGTCAGTAAAGTCTACCCAAGTGTATGAATTCCAAGAATAAGGATATCTTTCGAGCCATATAGTGCCTATTGGGTCTGTTAGGGCTATGAAGTCAGCGTAGTTTCCATCGAATTCCACATAGGCGGATGTTGGGTCAGTGTTGTAGTCGATGTCCATGTATGAGCATGATGTGTAGTTTATCCACCATTCCGAACCTGCAGGCCAGTTGGATGGGTCAGCATAGTAGCCGAGTGCCCACCAGCCTTCAAGTTCCCAAGGCCAATCAGGATCATACCACCAGTCGCCTGGTGGAGGAGTCGCGTATCCAGCATTCGGACTGACCACTCGGCCAAATCCATCGTGCTTATCCACATGAACGCTTTGTATGCTGTTGGCAACGTAGTTGATGTAGGGCCATCCGTTTAGTGTGTTGTCAACGCCGTCAGTGAAGTGTTCGTTGACTATTGGTACATCTATTGGTATGAGCAATTCGATCAGGTCGTCGTCAGCGTGGACTATGTAGTCTACACCTTCAACGAGTGTGTAGTTGTACTCGTCTCCTGTGAAGGGCAAAGCGTGGACAGTGATTGTGTTCACAGATTCAACTGGGTATAGCGTAGTGAAGTTGCCAGTCCAGTTGGGGACACCGAAGCCGTTGTAGGCGGCTCCTACACAGCCAGCAGTTAATCTGCCTGGTAATCCGTTGTTGGCAAGTCCAGCTTCAGGGATTGAATTTGTCGCCCACACAGTGAAATCGGTTGTGCGAGCTAGGGTTAAGTTCAAAGTGCCAGTTATGTGGTCTAGGTGGTAGTCAAAGTATTCACCGGTGGTTGTGTCATTTAGTATGAACTGGTCGCTTGGGCTGAGGACACCGTCTCCGTTGTCTTCCCAGCTAATCAGTTCAAACGATCCATCAAGGAAGTGTTTGGTTATCTGGTTGTATGTTGAGCCAACAGGGCTAGCTATGTCTATCAGTCCGCCGATGGAGTCGAATACATATTGGCCTGTGTAGGTCTGTGGGTTTTCAAGTGTTACTGGTGAGGTGTCTGGTGGGTAGGTGTCTGTTTCACTTAGTGACATAAAGGTGACTTCGAACATTCTGCCATGTCCGTATGCTGGTGTGTGGTTTCCGTAACCGATGAAGGCTACGTGAACTGTGCCTGCCAAGTTGTCAATGTCATCGGCGACTGTAATGATTCCTCCTCCGTACCAGAAAGCTTCGAACCAACCATCGGGATCTATTGAAACCGATACGGCTTCGATCATAGTTGGGTCGAAGTTCATGTAGACATCTATACCAGCTACGTCCCAGAAGGGATCCAATTCTACAATTGCACCGCTTGTCATGTTTTTACCCTTTAGCCATACGTCAGCTGTGACAGTTTCATTTACTCCATTGCATTCAATAAGGTCAGGTAATACCTGAAGCAGAGGCCATGGAGGATACTCGAATTCTTTTGTGTACAGCCTTACATTCCCATCTTCAACAGTATGTGGAATGTTTGCAGCAGCCGAGTCAGCCAAGTCGTCTAATGTGAACGCTACAGGGAGGTCGATGTAGTCGACGAAGCCAACATCTTCCTTGAAGGGTATCAATTTGACTGCGAGGGTTATCCAGAAGGCAGTTCCACTACCGTCGAAGGGAGCCCCTCCTAAGGTGGAGGCTGCAGCGTCATAGGTTCCTGCACCTGCATTAACTGTGTCGGCAACTATGAGTTCTGGTTCGTTGATAAGTCCGCCGTAGGGGCTTGGTGGAATAGGTCCGGGGTAATCTTGAACTGGTATTGTCAATTCGTGATTTACATAGTCGAGGTATGTAGTGTCCCATTGAATCTGGAAGCCGATACCAGCAAGATCTAGTACGTCTTCAACGACGGCTGCGAAGGTGATCTCTTGACCAACAAAGGTTGCGTCTGCAGAGGCTGGGATTAATTTGACAATTGTTGTTTGAGCGTGAACGGGCAATGCAACGAAAGCGAAGCTTGCGAGAAGCATTATGGTAATCGCTAGACTAGTCACTTTTTCCATTCGCATGTTCATTTCATTTTTCTCCTTTCTCTTCAGCAATTATTACACTGCCATTTCTATAATTAAAGGTTTCTGGAAGATTTCTCTATTCCCATAAGTGTCTATTTAATAGACATCTAACGATTATTGTCTAGTTTCTGACCTGTTCGAGTTTCTCTTTTCTCGTAATATTGTTGAGTAACTTGAAGTTCGGAAAGGACAGCCAATATGGTGAGGTTAAGAGAAAGAGGGGAACGGAAGATGGTTCTTATGCGCACAATCGGGCGACACATCGTTTTCTGGCTTAGCTCAAATGGGGGTGGGGAAAGTTATCAGTTTAGAAGGGGCGAATTGTATCATTTGGGTTAGAAACACTTAATATTGGAAGTTTGTTGGATACATACGGTGGAAGGTTAGCTTTATGCGAAGGACTCTTCTGGGCTTTGGTATAATCATTCTATTTGCAGGATTAATTATTTTCTCGATATCTAATCGGTTCACTGAAACTTATGAGAGTGTGAGTGTTGAAGAATCAGATGTTGAAGACCTACCTTATGGAGAATGGAAGACTTCAGCGCACTTCGAAAAGGGAGAAACGATATACTTGGCGTTTTCAGGACCGGACTTAGCAATGGTTCCCAATGGGGATCAGATCAGTGGCACAGTTATGATCAACATCACTGATCCAGAAGGGGAAGACACAACGTTCAGAGTTGATTTTAAGGGATCTGAACCCCCAGAAATCAACATCACCCTCATTTCAGAGGCTGAAGGCTTGGAAGTAGATGATTCACCTTTTGGGGATTTCAACGATTCTCCTGTAGGTTTTGGTGGAGTGACTTCATATGAAGGAGACTACTCCGGATGCATCTATGTCTTCGGGCCAGGAATTGCAGGATTTTACTATCCTCCTAATGCTACTCTGCCATACATGATGTTTTGGAAACTTGTCCCAATAAGAACCTATCCCAACAGTCCATTGCTTCCAGTTGGCGGAATATTTATTGTTGCCGGGCTACTGCTATCTGTTTGGGCGGTTAGAAGTTCTCAACAACCCCGGAGGGGCAAGCGCAAATAGACTCTGCTGATCTTCTACGCGCATAAGAGCGTGGAAAAAAGGAGTCTGCTATTTCTTTTTGTTATAGAGATGGCAGGCTACAAGATGATGATTGCCTATATCGACTAATTCGGGCTCTTTGGTGCGGCAGATGTCTCCTATGTATGATGGGCATCTAGTGTGGAATCGGCAGCCTGAAGGCGGGTTGACGGGGCTTGGAATCTCACCTTTGATGACTGATTCAACACGTTTAGCTGTTGGATCAGGGATTGGCACTGCTTCAATTAGGGCTTTGGTGTAGGGATGCAATGACTCGAAGATTATTTTTTCGGTGTCTCCCATCTCCATGATTTTGCCCAAGTACATTATAGCTAAGCGATCGCACATGTGACGTGACAATGCTAAGTCGTGGGTTATGTAGAGAAATGATGCTTTGTATTTTTCTACAAGTGCGATCATGAGACGTAGGATTTCAGCTCTGATGGAGACATCCAGCATTGAGACAGGTTCGTCAGCAACTATGAATTCCGGGCTGACTACGAAAGCTCGGGCTACAGCAACTCTTTGTCTTTGGCCTCCGCTTAGTTCATGAGGAAATCTCAAAATGAATTCGCGTGGGGGAGTTAGCTCAACATCTTCTAGTATTTGGGCGACTCTTCTTTGGACTTCTTCAGAAGTGACAGATTTTTCCAGAAGCCTTATTGGTTCAGCAACTATATCGCCCACGGACATTCTAGGATTCAATGATTCGTATGGATCCTGAAAGACAATCTGCATGTTTCGTCGAAGTTCCTTCATCTTGCTCTCTTCAATAGATGTGATGTCTTCTCCATGGAAGGAAATTTTCCCCCCCGTCGGTTCAATTAGTCTAAGGAGAAGCCTTCCAGTAGTGGTTTTTCCGCTGCCACTTTCTCCAGCTAGACCAAAAATTTCGCCCTTTCTTATCTCGAAGGAGACACCATCTACGGCTCGCACAAAAAGTTGTTCTTTCGAAAAGAAAGTTCTGAAGAATCCCAAGTTTATCGGAAACCATTTCTTTAATTTTTCAGCTTTTATTACTAGATCAGCCAAATGCAGTTCCTCCACTTTCTATCCTTTAACGAGATGGCAAGCCACAAGTTGATTCTTTGAAGCTTCGATCAATTGGGGTGTTTCCTTCTTACATATATCCATAGCGTATTTACATCTTGGGTGGAATCTGCATCCCTGTGGTGGATTTAGAAGGTCTGGTGGAAACCCTGGTATTGAAATCATCTCTTGTTTCTCAGCTATAATGCTTGGAAAGGATTCAATCAAATCTTGGGTGTAAGGATGTAATGGTTTCTTGAAAATTTTTATTATGTCACCAGATTCCACCAAGTAGCCCGCGTACATTATAGAGATCTTCTGACACACTTCTGCAATCATTGAAAGGTCATGGGTGATCATAATTACTGATAGATTCAACCTATCCTTTAGCTCTTTCAAAAGTCTAAGAACTTGCGCTTGCACAATAACGTCTAATGCTGTTCCAGGTTCATCAGCTAAAACTACTTGAGGATTGCAGGCTAGGGACATAGCGATCAACGCCCGTTGCTTCATTCCACCACTGAATTCGTGAGGGTAATTGTCAGCTCTCGAAGGCTCTATCCCCACCATTTCAAGAAGCTTTGCTGTTCTCTCTTTGGCTTCTCTTCTAGTCACTTCGTGTTCATGTAACTGTATGGCTTCAACGATTTGATCCCCCACCTTGTACAGAGGGTTCATAGCATTCATTGCTCCCTGAAAAATCATCGACAGACGCTTCCACCTAATCTCTTTTCGCATCTCACTCTCACTTAAACTCACGATATCAGTGTCTCCAAGGAGGATCTTTCCACCAACAATTCTTCCGTTTGTTGGCAAGATTCTAAGTAGAGAGAGGGCGACTGTAGTTTTTCCGCATCCTGATTCCCCTGCTAGTCCCATCGCTTCACCAGGTTCCAATTTAAAACTGACGCCTTCAGCAGCCCTCACAGGACCCCTATCAGTCGCATAATATGTTGTTAGATTCTCAACATCAAGCACCGGCATATTGCTTCCCTTAACCTTTCTTCTTATATTATTGAATTCAAGTTCAGGATTATTAGAAGAGTCCATTCGTTATATAAGTTTTAAGACAGCGCCCAAATAATGATTGGAACGTCGATTCTCATAACGCTTAAAGGTCAGTAATGGTTCTAGATAAGACGTTGCTTGTGAGGAACCTTCGTGGATAGTCATTATGTTGACAAAGAGATTGATCTCTCACTCTTGAGTGAATGGGTTGAGAATTTCTTTGCAAAGAAAGGCTTCAGAACAAGGAGGGAGGTGGCTGCAAAGGAATATAGAATAGTTTCGAAGCCAACACATGTCCATGAGATAATTGGAGTGACCACTGTTTTGATTTCGGGTGATCCAAAGGACTTCACGATAAAGTTTTTCTCAGGATCTAGATCAGATGCTTATGTGAAGTTTGGTCGTCTCACATCTTTGGTTGGAGGAGGCCTGCTATTTTTGCGGGGGTTAAGATCTCAAGAGAACGAAGAAAAGCTTGAGAGAAGCTTCTGGATTTATATTGAGGGAATGATGAATTCCTTTCTGAAAGGCAGCTATAAAAATCGAGTAAGATTTGTAAAATAGTAGTGGCTCGCGCGGACCTGTTCATCGATATTTGATCTGTGTGTTAGCGTCTTTTGCGCAGCTTCGGGTTTAGAATTTCATCGAGGGCAAATCCCATCAGTATGAAAGACATAGCCATCAATGCTATTGCTACTCCAGGTGGTATCACCCAGAACCAGTATTCGCCAATTCCTTTGACGATGGCAGTTTGGGTTTGGCTAAAGTCGTAGAGCATCACACCCCAAGAAGGTATATTGATGTCTCCTAGTCCTAGCCACGCTAATGATGCTTCTGCGATTATAGCGCCTGGAACAGATGTTGCCAAGGAGATGTAGACTAGTGTGAATACGTTGGGGAGAATATGTCGGAATATTATGTAACCTGCACCTCCACCAGATGCTTTCGCACTTTCTATGAATGGTCTCTCTCGCAGACTAAGCACCATAGATCTTACGGTTCTTGAGAAACCCATCCATCCCATAAATATCAATACTCCAATTATGTTCCAGATCGATCGGCCTAACACCATAACTAAGACAATCAATAAGGGTAGGCCGGGTAGCACTAGGAGAAAATCTGCAAATCGCATCAGTCCTTCATCAACCAAGCCACGTAAGTATCCTGCAAGGAGACCTACAAAGAGTCCAATCAATACAGAGAAGATTGCTGTTAGAAGCCCGATCATGAAGGAGATTCTTGTTCCATATATGAGCATCGTGAAGAGATCTCTAGGTGACCCCTTTGGAATAGATGAAGTGCCAAGCAACCCAAATGCTCTACCATACTGTATTATCTGTAAATTGTCGATATACAACGTGTAGTCTGCGCTTTCACTTTTATCGGCTAATTCAAAAATGAATTCGACTGTATAGTTTCCAGCTTTGGTGAATATGGTTTTGGCCAAATCGCCCGTTTCAGCTGTTGTCCCGGCAGTGCTATACCAGACTGCACCTACGTACATTTGGGAGAATCGGGTTTTATCTACGTGAATTGTGTCAGGTTCATTTCCTCTGCGATATCTAATGGTTAAGTTGACTGGAAAGGTCGCCTTTATATGGGTTCTGTTCTCAAAATGGAGTGAACGATGCCACCAGATAGACACTGGTGCACCTTGGTATGGATATTCAAATTCCAGTTGCAGTGTTACCGTGATTTTCTTTTCTTCAGGTGGAGCTTCACCTATTTCTCGTACATAGTTTATTGCTACGCATCCATCGTTATCGTGTTCACCACCTGTTGAGATTTGCTGCACTACAATATTAGCCTGAGGAGTTGCCTGCCAGTTGAATTGAGCATCAAAAATACCATCTGAATTGAATTCAGAATCTTCGATTATTAGCATATTTTCTGATAGGTCATTCATGCCCAACAGAGTTTTGTACCATATGGGATAACACAATTTCTCTGCAAGTTTCGGTTTTTGTGAGTAGTGTCCTTCCATTTTAGGTGCTAAAGGATCTAAAGGAGATAATAATGGGGCAAAGATTGCGACAAAAGCAAAGAAAGCGATTATTCCAATTCCCAGCAATCCTCGTTTGCTGCGTCGATATTGTCTCCAGAACCCTTTGAATCTCGTAATCATAAATGAGAATTCTTCTTTCCTAGACGCCATTTCCAGTTTCACCCGTATTTAATGCGTGGATCTACAACACCATATAGCAAATCTGCTACAAAGTTCGCTACAATAACCAGTAATGCTATTACGTAGAAGAACGCTTGCAGTACAGGAACGTCACTTGTTTCAATTGCTTTCCAAACAAGTAGGCCCATACCTCCATACGAGTAGACAGTTTCAGTTATTATCGCTCCGGATATTAAGAACCCAAATGTTAATGCCGCACTCGTGATGAGAGGTAGAGAAGCGTTTTTCAACACATGCTTGAAGAGAACTGTTCTTTCAGGCAGTCCTTTTGCTCTAGCCGTAGTTACATAGTCTTCGGTTATCGTTTCCAGGACTGTGGCTCTCGTTAGAAGTATCCAGCCGCCGAATAAGAAGATAAAGAGCGTTACTGCGGGTAGAGTGGCCATATAGAGCCTACCTGCAAAATCGGAGAGAATACCTGTGGGGCGGTTGATAGTCCAACTAATGGGTACAACCCCTCCGACTTCAAACCAACCGAGATGGACGGCGAAGAATGAGAGCATGATCCAGCCAATCCAAAAAACAGGGACAGAATAGGTTGCCAGAGATGTTGTGACTAGAAACGTATCCAGACTTCCACCTCTTTTGTAAGCAGCAATCACTCCGAATAGAATGCCGACAATCATCGCAGCGATTTCAGCCAAGCCCATAAGAAATAGAGTGTTAGGTAACGACCTCATTATGTCAAGTTTAACGTAATTCATCGTTTCATAGCTGAATCCGAAATCCCAAGTCAGCATGTTCCTAATGTATAGGATATACCTTTCATGCAGCGGCTTGTCAAAACCAAACAGCGCCTTCAGCTCGTCCAGCCGTTGTTGAGTCATACTGCCTCCTGATGCAATATTTTTGACTATGTACTTGTTCAAAGTAACTGCTGGCATCATATTGAACAATATGAAATTTACACTGGCCACAAGGAAAATCAGCAAAATCATGTAGACTATTCTTTTCGCTATGTATGATTGCAAACCCACGAATAGTCACCAGTAAAGTAAAACATGAATTTTCTATTTAAGCTTTGGTTACATGAATGTTAAGTCTTTGCAGGATAGAATTCAAATGTCAGATGACGCCACGATGACTTCAGAAATAGCTTGAGACAAAAAAAAAGGGGAGAGACTATTTGAAGTTTGCCCTTTTATGGACAGTCGAATTGTGTGCCGTATTTGCCTGTGATGGTGACGATGTCGAAGATGTCAATTTTGCCGCCGCCAGGAGCTAGATCTGCTCCCGCGAACCAGTGAGCGTCTGGAACGTATCGACCTTGGCTACCATAGGCTGAAGCAGCGATGACTACGTCGAAGATGTCGATCTTGTAGCAGCCATTTCCTTTCTTGATGAAGTCGATTTCACCAAGTGGTGGACGCTCCATCGGGTAGAAAGCACTGCGCTTCAACGTGAGGAATCCTCCAGTTAGGGGTATGTAGTCGAGGGCATAGAACATGCCTGCACCTTCAAAACTGGTCTGCCAAGGTAAGTTTCCAGGAGTGTCACCTACAGCATCATCAGTGGCCATGTATACTAGGTCTATGCTTGCGCCTAAGTATGCAGGGTTGATTATTCGCACGTCAGCGTTGTGTGGTCCATCTGGATCCCTGTAAATGTCGTAGTCTGTGCCGAGGGTTAGTGGTGTGCCTACTGATTCTGCACTGAGGACGTAGAATACTGGCTCTGTGCAACTTACGTATCCTGTGATAGCATCAGCTGTGAGGGTCTCGGTGATTGTTTGGCTGAGAGTACCCAGACTCCACCAGCTGAAGGACTTTATGCTCGTAGCACCCAGGTACGTGTTCCAGTAACCTGGAACGTTCCATAGGATCTGGATTGTGCGTGTGTCGAGGATACGGACGGTCTTAATGTCTATGACGCCATCGTTGTTCCATGCGTTGGGCAGCTGGTATTCATACCAAATTGAGGCGTAGTGGTGGGTCATGTTGACGTTTTCTAGTTGGTTGCCTGTTACAGGCTCAACGAACCAAGCGTCGTCCCTGTAGGTTTGTGTGATGTTTGTTTTGACCTGATCCTCTGGTAAAGTCTCGTCTAGGTCAGTCCATGTATCAACTGACCAGTTAAGGATGTAACCGTTCTGGTCGACTGATTGGTCGTATGGAGCTACATCTATACCAGCGTATAGATCCATCCTGTCTAAGCATTGGTAGTCGTAGAACCATTGTGAATAGAGTTTGTTCATTTCGTTTGGAGCAGTTTTGAGTCCGTATACTATTGGTGTATCGTCTACTTTGTAGGCGTTCACGAAGGTGTAGCCGTTTTCAGGTCCTGTACCGTCAGCATTGACAACACCTAGCAAGTCTGAACTCCAAGGCCAAAAGCTGGCGGCGCTGAACAACTCAATTGTGATACATTGGTCCACGATTTCGCCAAAGGCCTTTCGAGAGGCAGTCTGAGCTTCTGAGTAGTTAGCTGGGAATCGTGCAGTGTATAGGTAGTCGTCCAACACTGGATACATTGGAGTGTTATCTGAAGCATTTCCACTTATGTAGTTAGATCCACCTAGTATGTATTGGCTACTGTGGTATAGACCATGGGCGGTCAAAGCTGGAAATCTTCCTAAGCTCCATCCGCCTGTATAGACGTGATAGTCGAAGTTGTCCATGACTTTTGGATAGAGTACAGCAGAAGAGGCGTCAATTTGGTTGACTGGAATGCCTACTAATCTGAGTTGATCACAGAGTGCACGGCCGGCTTCAAGTCTTCGCGCGTCGTCTGACCTAGAACAGACGTCCAACGGGTTCATTGTTGTTCCCTTTTCCGGGTGAATTCTAAGGAACGCAGCGGAACCTGGAGAGCCTGCATCGTAGTCGGGATTCGGATCTGTACCTTGAATGAATCCTGCAGTATCAAATGCAGCCGCAGCTAATACAGGGTTGAATTCGTAGGGGTAAGTTCCGTCCTCGTACCAGTAGGATTGGTTTCGCCAACCTCTATGCTGATAGGATATGGGCTGGTCAATCCTGTCTGCAAAGCCTCCACAGAAAGTGGATACGACTTGTGCTTTGTCAACTAGGAACGCAAGACCTCTTCTGAAGTTGAGGTAGTTTGTGGGATTCCTTCGACCATCATTCAAATCCGTGGCTGTATAGTTGTTGTTGATGTCGAATTCGTACTTTCCTCGGTCACCTACAGAGCCTAGTACAATGTTTGGATCTAAAACCGCGTCAGCATATAGATCTGATGTGATTTCATATCCGACTGCGTCGATGTCGCCGGCTTTCAAAGCTGCGTAAGCGGCTTCTACGTTGCCGTAGAATCGGATGATTAGATTTTCAGTTCTAGCGCCTACATCGGCCTTTACGGGAATAGCAACCATCATCACTAGCATTACTGTGGCAAATAGTATAGCAGCTGGAATCTTAATTTTCAATTTTCCTGTTCTCCTTTCTTTTTTCAGCAATATGCAAATAAGGACATTCTCAATAAAAAGGTTTCTGGAACATTCCTCTATGAAGAACCTTAACTAAAACCAGATTTCCCCCATCGTCAGCACCATAATTTGACGCTTGCTTAACCCTCAAAAGGCTTTCAATCGCCTTAAGAAGGATGTGAGCACCCCCTCCGCGTCAAATAAGCAAACCTTTTTACTAACTTTATTATCATATTGTCTCTCAAATTTAGAACTGGAGAAAACACTTTGTTAGCATACACAGGACGAATATTGCACATTAATCTTTCCACTGGCAAAGTTGAAACAGAACCCTTGAAGGAAGAATGGGCTAAGGAGTATGTTGGAGGCATAGGGCTTGGCATCCGCCTTCTCATGAAATATTCCAAGCCTGACACAGACCCCTTCAGCCCGGACAACCCACTTATCTTTGTAACTGGCCCTCTCACAGGCACTATGGGCCCCACCGCTGGCAACGGCTACGCAGTCGTCTCAAAGTCTCCTTCAACTGGTGGAGTAGCAGAATCTAAAGCTCATGGCTTCTTCGGTCCAGAGCTGAAGAGAGCTGGCTACGACGCAGTCATCTTCACAGGCAAATCTGAAAAACTTGTCTACGCGTGGATCGACGACGACTCAGTACACCTACTGGACGCCCAGCGGTTGCAGGGAAAATCACCTTACGAGACAGATGAAGCCATAAGAGAGGAGTTGGGCGACCACTACATCCGCGTATCAGCCATCGGTGAAGCAGGAGAGAAACTTGTACGATTTGCAGCAATCATAAACGACGAGTTCAGAGCAATAGGAAGAACAGGAATGGGCGCTGTAATGGGCTCCAAAAACCTGAAAGCGGTCGCTGTCCGAGGAACCAAAGACGTGAACGTAGCAGACCTGGAAGGTTTCAAAGAATTCATAAAGATGATACATGAACGCATGAAAGGCCCTGCCACAAGAAAATATCGAACGTTGGGAACCCCGGAAAACGTCCTCGTCCTAAACGCCTTAGCCGCCTTACCAACTCGCAACTTCACCCAAGCCACATTCGAGGGAGCAGAAAAAGTAAGCGGTGAATACCTCAACGAACGTTACGTCAAAAAAATCATCGGATGCGCAACCTGCGCAATGCGATGCGATCACATTGCTGTTGTTCCTGAAGGCCCGTACAAAGGATCAATGTCAAGAATGGAATTTGAATGCTTGTGGGCGCTAGGGCCAAACTGTGGCGTTGATCGCCTTGACGCTATAATTGAAGCTATGCGACTCTGCAACTACTATGGTATAGATGGCATCTCTGCTGGTGTAACAGTAGGCTTCGGTATGGACCTCTATAAGAACGGCATTCTCAGCAAAGAGAACACGGGGGAGATGGATCTCAACTTCGGAAATCATGAAGCGTTGATAGAGACGATCAAGAAGATTGGAACCAGAGATGGTTGGCTCGGCGACATCTTAGCAGAGGGAACCAAGAGGGCAGCGGAGAAGATCGGTAAAGGAGCCGAAAAATACGCTAATCACATCAAAGGATTAGAGTTGCCAGGCTACGACATCAGAGGATTAAAAACCGCAGCCCTAGGATTCGCGGTATCCTTCCGAGGAGCCTGCCACCTCCGATCAGGCGCATACTCACCCGACGTTAAAGGAAAAGTAAACCGCTTCATCATAGAGAAGGGCCGGGGAAAGATAATAATGGAGAACGAGGATCAGTACAACGTAATAGACTCATTAATACTCTGCAAGTTCTCAAGAGGAACATACTACGACGGCCTCGACGACATGGCAAACTACTACACCCTCGCCACAGGCATAAAAGTAACCGCAGAAGATCTCAGAAAAGCAGGAGAAAGAATAAACAATCTAGCAAGGCTCTTCAACATTCGAGAAGGCGTTGGCACAAGAGAATTCGACACCCTACCCCCCAAAATCATGACAGTACCCATACCTGACGAAGGACCTGCAAAAGGAGCTGTAGTCAACAAAGAAGAGTTCGAACTTGGACTTGACGATTATTATGCAGTACGAGGATGGACAAGAAACGGCATACCAACAGTTGAGAAACTCAACGAATTAGATCTAGGGGAGTTTGCTGAGATAACGAAGAAGAAGAAAGGAGAGAAATAGCTTGGCAAAGCTTCATGACAGGAAATTTGTCTCAGCAGACCCGGAAAAATGCGTCGGTTGCTGTATCTGCGAATACGCGTGCTCAATGGTTAAGGAGAAGACTTTCAACCCGACAAAGTCTAGGATACGAGTCATACGAATCGGCCCCCTCATCAACTTAGCTGTGGCATGCAGACTCTGCGAAGACCCCCCCTGCGTCGCAGCTTGCCCAAGAGACGCTTTAGCTCAAGAAGAAGAATCCGGGATAATTATGGTTGATGAAGATAAATGCAACGGATGCGGATGGTGCATCGAAGCCTGTGACTATGGCGCAATCATGCTGCATCCAGAAACAAAAGTAGTCTATGTCTGCGACACCTGCAAAGAACTAGGCAAACCCCAATGCGTGGAATGGTGTCCTGAAGAAGCCCTAGATTTTGTAACAGCAGATGTCCTCGCTCAAAAGTCAAGGCGAACTGCAGTAAAGAAACTTTTCCAAACAAGCGTAGAAAAAGCAGCCGAATAAACTGTCAACAAACTAGCAGGGAGAAACTTTCGCGATGACAACAGAGAAAGCTAAAGGCACGAAAAGATTTCTCTCAGTGGACCCGGAAAAATGTGTAGGATGCAGCATCTGCGAGTTCGCATGCTCTTGGGAAAAAGAGCAGGTACTGAACCCCCTTAAATCCCGCATACGCATAATTCGAGGTCCCCCATTCATCCAACTGGCAACAACATGTAGACAATGCGAAGACACACCCTGCATAAAAGCATGCCCAAAAGACGCATTGCACCAATCTGAAGAGACGGGAGCTATACTAGTGGAAGACGAAAAATGTGATGGATGCAAATGGTGCCTTGAAGCCTGTCAGTACGGAGCCATAAGATACGACGTAGAAGCAGATACTGTGGTCATATGCGATCTGTGCGATGGAAACCCGAAATGTAAGGAAATGTGCCCTGAAGAAGCAATCGATTTCGTCTCGGAGGAAACTGACATAGCGAAGGCGTGGGTTGCTGCTTCTAGAAAATGGATTGACGCATCAGAGAAGCTCATCAGAATGGCAAAAGGAAAAGAAGAAACTGACTTAATGGCAGACAGCAAGGAAATCATGGAACACATCGATGAGAAACTCAGAGAGCTCTTCGAGAAGAGAAAGTAACCTCCAAACCCCCCTAATATTCAACTCCTGTTTCACTCGGTCATCTGTAAGTTTTCAATCCTTGAGATTCCAACGATTCCCTTATTGCAGATCTCTTAAGCACCTTCAGCAGCCCGTAGCCAATGACTCCAGTTGCTTCAGACTACTCACTATGATGAAAGTGTCAAGCAATCATCAAGCTCAAGACATACTTTGTCAACATTTCTTGAGTGCACAAAACAAGACAACGAAACGGGAAATGCTTTGTTAAATTGTCTAAATTCTACAATGAAGGTGTTAAGGGTGTCGCTATCTAATGTCCCAGTTTGTCTACGGTTACCTTTTGTCATTAGTTTGGTGGGCGCGCCCATATTTCTCCATACGTTACTCTATATATTCAGTAGGGTCGATTACTTCTGCTTCTTCAAATGCTTTTTTCCGATTAATGCAGGATTCGCATTTTCCACAATGTTTTGATCCCCCAAGATAACACGACCAAGTTAAGTGAAATGGAACACCAAGTTTTGATCCCAGTTTGATCAGTGCAGATTTCGTAATATTACTAAAGGGTGCTTTGATTGTCATTTCTTTATTTGTTCCGAGTCTTGCAGTTCTTTCAAAAGACTCGTAGAAAGCAGTTCTACAGTCGGGATAGAAGGGGTTGTCAGAGCTTTGGGCACCAATAAAGATTTTTTTCGCATCGATCGACGAAGCATATGCCACGGCAATTGAAAGAAAAATTGCGTTCCTGAATGGAACTATGATTGGTTGGCTAAAACTCTGTGTCATTTCAATGTTTTCGTCGCAGAGTGAGGTCACTCCAATGAATATTTCTTTCAAAGAAGAGATGTCAATTATTCTCAATCGTATCTCAAGTTCCTGTGCAATCAATCTAGCATATCTAATTTCCTTTTCCGCAATCTGACCATAGTTGAAACTCAGACCATACACATCATATCCTTGGTTTTTCGCCCAAAAAGCCACAGTTGCAGAATCAGGACCTCCACTAAGGACAACTACGCATCTATCTGCTTTCTTCATCACCTCTGCCACCATTCTATCCTAGTTTCAATGGTTTTAAATAGAATAGACCCCATGAAGCACACCATTTGCTCGCTTATGAATAGATACGGAAGAGTTGCGATTATGGGGAGGTTAAACAACTGTAAAAACATCCAAGCAACACTAAGGGATATTACACTTGCCACAACTGCACCGCACACGAAATAGTTACTGTTGAATTTTCTTGCCAGAACATATCCCAATGTTCCAGCAGCAAAGCTCATGATTGGCATGAACAATAACTCGTATACGCCGACAAATGGACTAAAGAGATTACCGATGACCACTCCAATGGCGTACCCGATAGCTAAGAACCAGTTTTTTGCAATGCCTGGTCTGAGGACTCCAGCAATTCTGAATTGTAGTTCATAGAAGGATAATGGCGCAAAAATATAGACTAATGCGGCGTAGAGTGCTGCAAAGACAACCACCAATGATAGATCTCTGGTTTCTATTCTCAACTTCTCACCTCCACTATTCCGGGGTTTCTAAGGCGGAACGGATGGGAGGTACCCACTCACCCGCCACTGGATCTAATCCGCAAATTCCAATTATAAAGGTAACCCTCAGCAACAGTAGCTATTCTATCTTCCTTACAAGTCTGCTAGTCTTGAAAGAAGTTGGCTTCAAGGCAACTCTCACTATCCGCCAACCTACCTCTGGATCGATCTCTTCACTGCACACAAAGATGTCCAAAGCTGCATACTTATACTCTGGCCACGTATGAATTGACATGTGGGTTTCCGCTAGGATCAGGATAACTGTTGAACCTGTTGGGGAGAATTTGTGGCAAATAGTCTTTACCACAGTGCTTCCCATCTTTTGAGCAGCCTCTTCTAACACTGCAACTAAGAATTCAGCGTCGTCGAGATTACTTTTGCACCCGTATAGATCTACAAGAAGCTCGTGTATACGCTTCAACCTCTTCACCTAATGTTGACTCTTTTTCTCATGGTGGAATGCTTTCTCCGGAATCCAGCGTCCTCAAAGAACAGGATCGCGCCATAATTAGTTTCTGAGACTATTAGATCTACCCTGTCGATTCCCAAGTTTAGAAAATACTCCTCTGCAGCTTCTATAAGCCTCCTTCCCAGTCCTTGATGGCGATACTGAGGTTTCACGATGATGCTCTTGATATATCCGAACCGTTCGTTTGTGCTTCTATCTCTCTCAGTTCTCAGCCAGAGCCAACCTACAACTTCATCGTTAAGAACCGCCACCTTTAAGCTGTCAGGTGCTTTCATCACAGTTCTTTCCAGTTTCTGCTTATGATAGTCTTCGCTCAGAATTGGCGCTTCCGGAAAGGATTTGACTGCGATTTCCATCTCAAACTCTAGTATTGAAGCATAATCATCTTTCTTGAACCCACGCAGTCTCAATCTTTGAGGTGATCTATCTTTTAATTTCCTTTTTTTAAGCAGCTTGAATCCTCTCTTCTTGCTGCATTTGGGACAGCCTATTCTCTTCAATTCCTCAACTGTTCTAATCTTCTCTGCTGATCCTACTTTGATCTGTCGACCACAAGAGCATCTGTAGATTCGCCTAGTCTCATTGATCTCTCCAGTGTAGAGTTTGTCGACGAAGCTTCCTGTGATTAGGGGTCTCACCTCATCTGTAGTTTCAAGTTGCATAATAGAAGTTGTGTTGGCAAACATTTCTGCCCCTTCGTAATCATTGAACCTTGGAATATGTTCAACGATATAAAGTCCCATCTTGATCAGAGTCTTCTGAACCTTCAACATCTCCTTCGGAGACTGATGAGCATAAGCCAAATAGACGCTTGCCCCCTTTCGTCTTCGAAGAGCATTCAGGCCCCTTGAGACAAACAAGGCTAAACCAGGCAAGGTATACGGTGGATCTGTAAAGACCACATCAAATCTACTCACGAGATGTTTTGGAAGCATCTCTTTCAGATCATGCTCAACACAGTCAATGCCTAAGCAGTCTTGTTTTGAGATTTCATCAATAGTTCGTGTAAGTCTCGGGTCAATGTCAACAACAGTTATTTCTTTAGCAACTTTCAGCAATCCAACCGCAATAGACGTGAAATCATCATCACCTAAGAAGATAATTCTTCTCCCCTCAACGCTTCCCCTGTCAAGCATGAAGAGGGCTCTTAGAAGAGCCGTCTCAGCTGTTCCATGTGTCTGATCTAGCCAAGTCATGGCTCTGGGTCGCTTATCCATATATTCTCTCAGTTTTTCCAACATAGGCTTGAAGAGATCTTTGATTCCAACACCCTTACCTTCACATGCTGGGCACGTTTGCCTTTGCGTATACGCTAACCCTAACTGCTCCTTGACGAAAGCCTCTCCCTTCTCTGTAAGCACTGCTCCACCTTTTCTAGCCAGCATTCCTTCTTTTTCCAGCTCTCGTCTAACTGCAGCTGTCACTGGGATGGGTAGTTTCGTTAGGTAGGCAAGTTCCTTTGTGCCTATTTTTCGACTACGGTAAACTTCTTGAAATATTCTCCTTACGCCTTCTCTTCCTTCTTTGAGTTTAGCCCTCTCAGAAACACTCTCCAAGAAGCTGGTTGGGGTAATTTTTTTTTCTGGACGCATGATATTTATCTCGTTCTTAACTTGAAGCTTGTTCAGCAATGGAGTTGAGGAGGGGTATTTAGTCTTTATGTGTGGCGTGTTCGAGTACGGAGTGGCTTTGGTATGTTCCCAATGTGTATCTGTGTTGCACGTCTGTACAGTAATGTTTATTAAGAGTTAAGATTCAATGTATTGACAGAGGATTCAGGCTGATCACCATGAAGCACGAACTAGTCTGCCCCTACCCGAAGTGTGCCCAAACATTCCAACAAGCCGTCATGGTTACTGACAACTCCAAGCTTCCCCGAGAGACCTATTATGCTTGCCCCCACTGCATGCTGAAAGTGGAGTTGCTGCTGCACAATGACGGAGCAGGCAAACTAGGACATGTAAGCATCAACCGTGTTGAAGATGAAACCTTACTATCAGAACTGGAAATCGGGCACAGAAGCAGCGGATTTGGCGAAGCAGTGTCAAATCCCCACGCTACTAGACCCACCAAAGGCTGCAAACACTTTCTAGGCTACCTATGGACCAATCGCGACTGCTCTGATCTCCCAGACGAGTGTGCAATTTGTCCAAATATTGTACAGTGTTACTCCCACAGGTAACAACGCTACAATCAGCCATTACTATCAAGCAAGTGCCTACAGAGCCTCATATTCCAAGTCTTCCTAAAGCTTTCCACAAACCTCAACTGAAGTTCGTTAATCTGTTAACTCTTCCTTGTGAGCGGCAACAGCCATGAATCCTGCTTAGAGTCTGAGCTTAACCTCTCGTTCCTCTCTCCTAGGCTCGTGCACGTAGAATATTGTAAGAATTATGGATGGGATGATTATGAGAGCTGAGATGAGAAACGGAGATTGGGGTGACACATTATCATACAACAATCCACCGATCGCCATTAACATGTAAGTGAAACAACAGCGTAGAATATGTACGAGAGAGAACTCCAAACGTAAGTGTCGAAACCAACCGTCTTCTCCCATATTTATCTGCTAAATATCCCCCCGGGGGAATTGAACCAAAGCTAAACACACTATTGAGACTAACATTATTAATCCAAGAACTGTGGATCTCCCACCTAGCTGCACCACATAGTCTGAATAGTATATACAGGGTAGTTCCCCAGCGAAGTCCATCAGAATCCAACTGATAATGAGTATGAGATAGCTTCCTTTGAAAAAGGAGAATTGTTCTCGCAGTTTTTCGATTGCTTTCATTAGAGTGCTTCCAGAAATTGCATCTCACGTATGCTGTCTTCGGGAACTTAAATATGCGGAGTTGAAATATTGGGAAATGTATGTCGATTGTTGAATCTTTAATTCTTGGCGTAATCCAAGGGCTAACGGAGTGGTTTCCAGTGTCCAGTTCAGGACATCTTACCATTGCCAAGGAATTCGCCGGGTGGAATCCTCCAGTGTTCTTCTTCGTTCTTCTTCATCTAGCCACTCTCACTGTTCTCATAGTTTTCTTCAGGAAAGTCATCGCTGAGGTTTTGAAAGCCTTGGCGAGGGGGGATTTCAACTCTGAAGAGGGGAAGCTCGGAATCCTTATTGTAACAGGCAGCATACCTACTGCAATTATTGGCTATACTTTTCGAGACATTTTGAAATCCTTCTTCAGTAATCTTCTAGTTGTGGGGTTTGCTCTATTAGCAACTGGATTTCTACTCTACATATCAAGAACCAGAGGAGACAATAGACCGATAGGCTACCTCGACGCCTTGCTTATGGGGCTAGCACAGGCACTTGCGATAGTGCCAGGCATATCTAGAAGCGGAGCCACGATCTCCATTGGATTTCTACGCAAGATTGATAAGAAAAAAGTCTTCGAGTTCTCGTTTTTGCTGTCTATCCCAGCTATCTTAGGAGCTACAATAGTGGAATCGGCTGATTTACCATTACTCATTACGGATGGAGGAGACATCCTTGCACTAGTTGTAGGCGTTGCTGCTTCAATCATAGTGGGCTACGTGTCACTCAAGACTCTGCGAAGAGTAGTCATGGAAGAGAAGTTTCATTGGTTTGCACCCTACTGTTGGATCGCAGGCATCTTAATCATCTTCTCCCAGATACATTAAGACTGCTTAGTAGCAGCTATACCCACGCAAAAATTGAATACTAGAAAGTGAACTTGAAATGTCAAAGGATGAAATGGCGGAATTCTTCAAGAACTAAAAGAAACTTGAACATTATATCGTTGAGTAGATAACAGACAGCTTGAAAACCGTGAGAAACTCTGTTGTGAAGCAGATTCTGCACGCCATATCTTTTGACTCGAAGAAACATGCTGGAATCTACGAAGCTACAATGTCCATCCCAACTATCACTCCCGCACTGATAGATGAAAAATCAGCTACTCAAAAAAATATCGACCTTATCATCAAGAAGGAGACTAGCACAGAAGCGGAATGTGAGAGATACTCTGGAAAAACATTCCATTTTACAGTACTCCAAGAGGATGAAGCCGAAGAACTAAACATGCATGGTGTGTGTTCTCTAATGCTAATTTTCAGACAGTTTAAGTCAGCCATTTTGGCTTTCCCCTGATGTAGTCAGTCAAAAACCTTGCGAAGTCTGGATTTCGTAGATAATCTGAAAGAACTTCTTCATCGACCAGAATCTTCAAGTCGTTTGCTATGGCATGGGAAATGTGCTCTGCCATCCCAACCTTTCTTCCACCATCCTTCAAGCTCATCTCTAGCAACTTCTCTGCAGCGGTGTACTCTCTCGTCGTAGATACAACCCATCGTCCATGTTCAATTCTGGGTCCTGACAGTGTGCGTGCTGACCCTGCGTGTTTCTTAAGGAAGATCCTGCAGTCTTCTTTTTTGTTTAAGGGTGGACCAAGATGTTTCTTCAAGTTAGGCAGGTCTCTACGCTCCAACTCTATGAGGAAGAAGTTTAGACTTCTCTTATCACTCCATACAGCATCGCGAACAATGTTGAATCCGTGATGACTGACAAGTTTTTGAAGTGATTTTTGGGATTTGTATAGTTGTCCCCAAAGAATGTCGGGAACAGCGTCAACCCTTCCAAATTTGACGAAGATGAAATTTGTGCCCCGTTTCCGTAATGACTCCACCAGCTCACGTGAGGTGAGAGGTTTTGTTTTAGGAGGAAAGAAGAACTTCTTGCTTGGTGCCTCCAAGAACGTCCTTGAGGCTGCTATAAACACGCTTAACGGGTCTTGCCTCACAGCTGACGCTGCATTCCTTTCTTTGTCAACTGGATCGACTATGACTAAAGGCTCTACAAAGCCAAGCTTCAACGAAGCCTCTTCTTCATAGTAACCTTCAAGATCTATGAACTGCTTAGAATTCCAGTTGCTGGCGGCTTCCAGGACTTTTCTGAAGGAGCTGTAATAGAGTATGAGAAGTTCGCAGATGTACCCGCTAAAACCTCCCACTTTTATCTCTGCGCCATAAGTATCAATTCCGCGCATAAATCGCTTGAGTAAGCGCACCTCATTTTTAACTTTTGGATCAAGATGTCGTTTTATGTAAGAAGTATGTAGCGGGGTTCTGTCTACAGATGAGATTGCTTCCTCTGCCCTTTCGATTTTGAAACATGGGACAAAATCGATTTTGTACCCCTCGACCTCCGCTTCGATATAAGGATGCTCCGCATACGCTTCTACCCACTTTTCCCTTGTTAAGGCTTTGATAACATCGAGAACTTTGGTAAAAATTTCTTTCGTGTAGGTCTTTGGAAGCAATATAAATATGTCCACATCTTTTTCTTTAGCAAGCCACGTATCCTTGGCTACTGACCCCTGAACCTGAGCATCTGCTTCTATACCGAAGCGCTGCATCTCCTCGTTCAGTTTTTTCGTCAAGTTTTCGGAGAACTGGAGAACTACCTCTTTCTTTTTTTCACTAGGTGTTACCTTTTTAAGAACCCTTTCGCATATCCCTTTTATGATTCTCTCCTTATTTCTCGCCCTCATTTGTTCGTCTTTCCTATGTTTTACTTTCTATTAGTTGTAGATGTGCCCTAAGTGACTTCACACATTCTTCTTTCGAGTTAAATGAGCATCTCGCATGCATGGTTCCCTCCGTCCATCCAAGCTTTTCCCTCAACTCCTTTGAGATAACTATGCGCCTCGCCTTAGCGACCATGCATGCATTCTCTCAAGCTTTGAAGTCATAGGGAACGCCTGCCATTCTGTTATCGTCGAACTTCCTTCAAAGTCGAGTATATTGGTCCTTTCGGTGTCAGAACGCTCTTTTTCAACTTTAGACAGTCCGCTTTAATAACTCCGAATTCGAAGTCAGCTACTTTCTGCAGGCAACGTGTCAATTCTTCTCTGTTGCGGCTTGTCCTTACTCTGGCAATCGTGATATGAGGGGAGAACCTCCTTGGACTCTTCTCAAATCCCAAACTGGAAAGGTTAAGCTCCAACTGGTCAAAGATTTCTCCAAGCTCCTTACTTCCTTCTGGGATGCCAACCCAGATAATACGAGGACGTTTCACCTGGGGAAAGGCTCCTACCCGTCTAATCTCCACGTTAAAGGAGGAAAAGACTAACGACTCCATCTGACTGTGAATCTTCTCCACCATAGGAGGAAATATGTCGCCCAAAAAACGCATCGTGATGTGAATGTTCTGAGGCTTAACTGGTTTCAGATCAGCGCCAGTTGACACGAGCTTCTCTTGAACTGATGCAAACCGGTTCAGGATCTCTTCGTCGTCGATTTCGAAGGCGATGAAGCTGCGAATTGGTCCTGCCATTCCAAGTCCTTCCTCCATAGTTTCAGCGTACAGCATTTATAAGAACTTTCAATCTAAGTGATGCTTATGAGTCTATGAGGTGCATGGCTATAACCAAGATCGTCATCGGGGTTGCAGGGATGTCTGGGGCTGGAAAAGGGACAGTAGTTGAAATTGCTGAGGAGATGCATTATGGCGTCGTTATTATGGGTGACATAGTGAGAGAGGAAACCAAACTTCGAGGCTTAGAGCTTTCACCGAAGAATGTTGGAAGAGTCATGGTAGAACTACGCCGAGAAGGCGGACCCGCAATAGTAGCGAAGCGGTGCATCCCCAAGGTACAAGGAACTCGAAGAGACGTTGTAGTTATTGATGGCATCCGGAGCCTATTCGAAGTAGACGAGCTGAAGAATCATTTTCCCCTATTCAAACTTCTCGCAATCCACTCATCACCAGAAACACGATTCAAGAGACTCTTCAAGCGGATGAGAAGTGATGATCCCTCCACCTGGGAGATATTCTCGGAACGAGATCAACGAGAACTCCGAGTTGGACTCGGCAACGTAATAGCCAGCGCAGATTATATGATAGTCAACGAAGAGAGGAAGAAAAACCTTGAAAGCAAGGTTAGAAGATTCCTGAAGAATGTGACGAAACATGGAAGAAGTCGAGATTCAAGTTGAAGTTAATCCTACTGAGGACATAAATAAAGTTAGACAAGCCGTAGAAAACATCTTTAGCGATCTAAGTTTTAAAGAGAAGCAGCAGCATACATGCAACCTCCTAATAGCACACGGTGAAGGATCCGCAACCCTAGCAAAGTTCTCTCACCTTCTACAAAGAGAACGGATCCGAAACGCCGCAAGAGCAGTACTACGCCAAGGTTTGAGAGGAAATGTCATAACCTTCTTCCTTAACAAACAAGTAGCATACGCAGGGCACATCTCGTTCTGTGAGCCAATTGCAGAGAGCTCTCTTGGGCCCATAAAAGTCCGAATCAAAAGTGGAGATCCAAGGAAACTGATCGAATGGCTTGCACCAAAAACTATGTAGGTTGAAAAGATGGCAGAAGCAAACCCCTATTAACTCTTCCACTATCCTCTTCCAAACAAGTGATGCGAAAATGAAGATCATCGTCTTAGGTGGCGGAGGAGCTATGGGAATGGTGACTGTTCGAGACTTAGCTGAGAGCTCCATAGTCTCTGAAGTCGTAATTGGCGAAGCCAATCTAGAACTGGCGGAGAAGGTTGCTGAATGGACCCACAGCAAGAAAGTGACTACACGAAAGGTGGATATTACCAACCCCAGAAGCGTGGCAGAAGCAATCTCTAATGTTGACGCCATCGCAAACGCGGCACCCTTTCACCTGAACCTGCATGTGACAAAAGCTGCGATAAAAGCTGGAATACCCCAAACGGATCTAGGTGGAGTCTACCACATGACCTTAGAGCAGCTCAAGCTGGATCGAGAAGCACATCAAGCTGGAACCACAATCGTTTTAGGTTCGGGTCTAGCGCCAGGCGTTGCAGATGTCTTAGCTAAGTATGGAGCAGAAAAACTAGAACGAGTAGATGAGGTTCACATACGATATGGTGAGGTTAACTTTGAACCTGTCAAATACAAGTGGTCTTTTCGAACAGTGCTTGCAGAATATACTCAAGGACCAATCATCTACATGAAAGGAAAACTCAAACAGTTACAACCGTTCTCTGGAAAGCACACCTTCGTTTTTCCTCCACCTATTGGTAGACGCTCATGTTGCTATGCGCTGTACTCAGGCCTTGCCACTCTGCCAAAAACCATCGGCAAAGGCGTTGAAACCATGGATTGCGCCATGTCTTACTCCGAAGAGGATGAACGACGAATCAATGTTTTAGATGAATTAGGCTTGACCCATAGAAAGTCGATCAGACTCGGGAATGTAGAGATCTCTCCAAGAGAATTTCTGTTAAGATGTGTACCTCCTCCAGACATAAATGTGAAGGACGCTGCTGGAGTCACTGTTGAAGTAGTTGGAGAAGAAGGTGGCTCCAAGAAGAAGTATAGTTACAGTCTTGTCTACGAATATCATGAGAAGTACTGTGTAAGTGCGCTGGCCTATCTAACAGGAATGCCTATGTCCATAGTAGCACAGATGCTAGGGAAAGGAGACATCGTTGAAGATGGGGTTTTACCCCCTGAACTAGGTATTAAACCAAAGCCTTTCTTTGATGAGCTAACCAAGAGAGGAGTGAGAATCATCGAGACTATTGAGTCAACTTCCACCTTGGCACAAAGGAGCTAAGCAGGTGGCTAAGATAGATATTGGCTTATCAATGCTTCACTGTCTGGGTGAACCATTCAGCAATCTCTGTGAAAGACTCCGAATCGCACCAGTGAACTATATAGAGCTTGTAGACGACGGTTGGCACACACTCGACCAAGCAAAAGTGAAAACTCTAGGTGAGATCGCTGAAAGCTACAGTTTAGTCTACACGTTGCATTCACCTTTTGCAGATATCAACATTGCAGCTCCGGCTGAAGATATGCGGAACTTCGTTCTAAAGCGTCTGGGCAGATCGATGGATTTTGCACGTGAACTTGAATGCCGCATAGTAGTCTTTCATCCGGGTTTTCGAACAGGAATAAGCAGTTTCTACCCTGAGATGGATTGGAAGAACAACATCGCATCTGTGAGAAAACTGCTTGAGCTTGCGAGAAAGTGTGAAGTAAACATTGCGATAGAAAATTGTCCTGAATCATTTGGTTTTCTTCTGAAGGATGCGAAACAGTTCTCTCGTTTTTTCAACGAGCTAGAAGAAGAGATCGGCTTAGTTCTCGACGTTGGCCACTCTAACATAAATGGTCAAACACGTGAGTTCATAGAAACTTTTGGTGATAGGATCGTTCACATCCACGCTCACGACAATGATAGGAAACACGATTTGCATTTAGGAGTTGGCTTTGGAACTGTGGATTGGAAGCAATTTGCGGAAGACATTAAGGGCACCCTTTTCAGTGGACTTGTAATTGTAGAATCCATCGATCACCTAGAAGAGAGCATAGTAACATTGAGGAAACTGCTTATTTAATCACGTCGTCGACTCTAGATAAGTCGATTCTCATAAAATCTTCAGCCACGATGACTTCTGGGAATGTTTCCTTCGCTTGCTCTAGGAGCAACACAGGTTCTTTGTAGCGTGCGCTGATGTGCGTTAAAACCAGCCGCTTCGCCTTAGCTCTCAAAGCAGTCTTCACCGCGGTTGAAGGCGTGGAATGCCCATCTTTCTCAGCTCTTTCTCTAAGAGAGTCATCAAATGTGCAGTCGTGGATTAACAAATCTGTATATTTTGCCAGCTTAATGATGGAGTTGGAATATCTGCTGTCTCCAGTATAGACAACACTTCTTCCCTTTCTTGGCGATCCAACCACTTCTTCAGGGTTGACTACTCTTCCGTCTTTCAGTTTCACAGCGACGCCACGTTGAAGTTGCCCCCACAAGGCTCCTTCTGGGATGCCGAGTTCTCCAGCTTTCTGAGGGTGGAATTTGCCTGGACGAGGTTTCTCCACGAAACTGTAAGCGAAGGCGGGGATTGAATGCTTCGCCCAAGCAGAATGTATCTGATATTCTTTCTCTTCGCAGACAAGTCCTTCATCTTCAACTTCAACTAGTTCCAATGGAAACGTAAGAGAGAAATATACTGTCTGCTTAATGGCGTCAACGAATTCTTTCAAACCTGAAGGTCCGTAAACTTCCAGTTTCTTTGTGCGACCAAGCAACGACATTGTTTGGATTAAACCGGGTAATCCAAGCACGTGATCACCATGCATATGAGTTACGAGCACCTTCATCTTCTTGTTGAAGCCTAGATGTGCCCTCACCATTTGACGTTGAACACCCTCGCCACAATCAAACAGAATCAATTCACCCTTTCTCCGAATCGCTACAGCAGGTAAGGATCGGGCTATAGTTGGTATGCTTCCCGCTGTTCCCAAGAAGATTACTTGCATACTCATCTACTTCTCCAACACGGTGATTTCACGAGTGAGACTCCTGTGCACGTGGACAAAGTGGGATTGTACATGTTTAAACCCTAACCCCTTCCCTATCTGACTGATGTTGATTGATTTTGGGGAAGCTATGCATATCCGCGATCCCTTGCTCAGTATTCCGGCTGAAATTGCCAAAAAATCCTGAACTATCTCCTTAGTTGTACGTCCCATCGTCGACGCAGAACGCCCATATGGAGGATCCGTAACTATACAATCAATTCTGGTTAAGGGCAAATGATTTGCATCTGCGACCGCTAAGCCTTCACAGTTGATGTTGAAGAACCTTAGATTTTTAGAGCTTCCACGAACCATCTTTCTCTTTGCATCTAAGCCTACCACGCGACAACCTAGCAAACCGGCTTCAATTAGGAAGCTTCCAGTGCCACAGAACGGGTCTAGGATTAGGTTGCCCTTCTTTGGTCTGGCTAGATTGACCATACATCTAGCTAGTTTAGCAGCCATTGATGAAGGGTGGAAGAAAGGACGTTTGCGCGGTCGCCGACACATGAAGGGTGTTGGGGATATCTCTGCAAGCTTCAACCCAAAAACGAAGGCTGTACCAGTTATCGCTCCGAAGAAGGTTTTTTGAGGGTGCTCAAGGTTGACTTTCACTCCGTCAACTTTGTCCAAGATTAGCTCGCCAAGTTTCCTTTCTAGATCCATGCTGCCCAACTCTCTTACAGCCTCCCCAACCCTGCGAATACGCACTACAAAACTTTCACCAGGGCATATCACCTCATTGAAAGAAACATACTGCATCGCTCTAACTATCTCTGCGAAGTTTGCTTGGCAGACAAACAGTTCTCGACAGCAGACCCTGGTTAACGCAACCCTTTCTTTAACGACTCCAACGGCTTCAACAGTAGTGTTGAGCCTAAGTACCTGCGGTAGCACCTGTGTCTCCTCGTAGAAGAGGTTCTCACTCTCCAAAGCGGCTTTTAGCTCAGCAAAACCTAGAGTTTCATGCTCTCCAGATAAGAGGAAGAAGAGTTTAGGCACTAAGGATTAGGCTCCTTGAGTAAGGGCCTCTGCAATAAGGGATGCTACAGAAACGACGCTGACCTGACTCGGTACGCTGTCAGTCCCTACGACCTCATCAGCTCCACTCTCGATTATCTTCTTCTTTGCGTTGGCCATTAGGAGAGGGTGAACACATGCAACGTACACTTTCAATGCCCCTTGCTTCTTTGCATAAGCAACTGCTTTTGTCATGGTCCCGCCACTGCTTATAATATCGTCAAAGAAGATAACGACCTTCCCTCTGACCTCAAGAGGCTTCTCCACTATCGTGACCTCTCCAGTATAACGGTTTCTCCGCGTTGAGACGTAGTCGTATCCTCCTAGAAGTATCTTAGCTGCCTCTTCTGCAGTGCCCGCACCTTTCTTGCCCATTGACAGTGAGACTGCATTTGCAAAGCCTAGATCCTTGAAGTATCTCGCTAGTAAAGGAATTGCTGAAAGATCCTTCACTGGAACGTTGAAGGTGCTCAAGGTCGAAGGGTTGTGGGCGTCTAATGTAACTATTTGTGTAACTCCGCATGTTTTGAGTAGTTCGACGATTGTCTTGGCGCTGAAGGCCTCACCCTTAAGAAACACTTTGTCTTGACGGCTGTACCCGAAGTAGGGAACCACAGCAGTGATTCTCTGGGCTCCCTGATCTCTTGCTGCCGATGTGATTAAAAACAGCTGCATCATTCTTTCGTCTTGAGGAGGACTCGTTGTTTGAACTACTACAACGTCTTCGTCTTTCACGTCTCCCTCAATTCGTATGTAGCTTTCACCATCAGGAAATCTCTTGAAGAACACTGGAATAAGCCTAGTTCTTAACTCGACAGCCAGACGATTTGCCAGTTCTTGGCTTGAAGGGCCGGGAAGAATAATCATGTCTTTTTCTTGTACTCCTCAAGTATCTCTCTAGCTCTGTCCACGCGAATTCTGTGATCTTTAATCATCTCCTCGCTTACAGCGTCGATGAGCTCATCAGTAGCCCCAGCTGCTATCGCCACATTTCTTGCATGTAACCTCATGTGACCCCTTTGGATGCCTTCATGCGCTAAAGCTCTGAGAGCTGCAAGATTTTGAGCTAAGCCCACTGCAGTCATAACCTCTCCAAGTTCATTAGCAGATTTGACACCGAGAATCTTGAGAACTATCTTGGCAATAGGATGCGTCTGCACCGCTCCACCAATCGTTCCAACAGCCATTGGCATCTCAAGTGATCCCGCCAAGTCTCCATCTCCGTTTTTCTCCCAATGGGACAAGGCTGTATATCGCCCTGTGCGAGCTGCATAAGCGTGGGCCCCCGCTTCTATGGCGCGGTGATCGTTGCATGTTGCCAAAACAACTGCGATCACACCGTTAAGTATGCCTTTGTTATGAGTTGCTGCTCGATACGGGTCTGCAGCTGCAAAATGGTACGCTTGAACTATGCCATCGACAATTTCCTCTCCTCCCACAGATTCTTTAGGAATTGTCACATGGACTCTCGCCAGCCGTCGTGTAGCTAAATTACTAACGATCCGTAAATAGACGCGCCCTCCAGTTATGCGTTCGACAATAGGAGCTACAGCTTCCGCCATAGTGTTTACTGCGTTGGCGCCCATAGCGTCTCTACAGTCAACATGGAGTTCGATAATAAGCATAGACCCTGTTGGAGTGTCTATGACTTTTACGTTGAGATCTTTGGCTCCGCCACCTACTGAAACCAGAACGGGATCTTGTTCATTGGCTTTCTTTAAGATATCTTCTTTGTTGGAGTAAATAGCCATTCGAGCGCGGTAGGGATCCTTCACGCCCACTGTTTGGATCTGCCCGATCATTATTGGCATTGTAGTACTAGTGTGAAAACCGCCGCCATCACGCACCATCTTTGCGGCATAGCTTGCTGCCGCCACAACCGAAGGCTCTTCTATGGCCATAGGTATGAGGTAATCACGTCTGTTGATGAGGAAGTTAACCGCCACTCCCAGTGGTACGGGAAAAACTCCAACAACATTTTCAATCATACGATCAGCAATGTCGATAGGTAGAGCGCTGGATTTTTTGAGTGTGCTCTCTTCTTCGTCCGTTAAATTCGCGAACTGACGAACAATCTGAAGCCGCTCTTCTACTGAAAGTTTGTAGAAACCTGTAAACGCTGAAGTCCTACGCATTATTGGAACTACCTAAACTACCTAACAACTATGTGTAAATAAGAGTTTAACTCCAGCGCACGTAAATTAAGGGAAGAACTCGTAGATAGAATCATTCATTTACATTCGCAATACTTAAGTGACCTCACAGCTGGGTTTAATCATCATCAATCAGATTCGCTGCCACATCATTGGTCCAAACTATTTAAGGAAAACCTAATTTAAAACGGTTATTGAACCATTCTACAATCACCCCCGAAAATGAGACGCCCCAATTTTTGCAGGACTTAACACTCAAGCTTACAAAGAATAACCTCGGTGCAGGGTAAAGCATTTAAACTGCCCTTCTCCTTCATATAAGATGCGGTTTGAACCATGGGCAAGCGAATTCTAGTGCAAAGGCGCGGTCGTGGAGGACCCACTTACCGAGCTTCCACCCACAAACGCATAGCCCCAGTAAAGTATCCTACAATAGGAAAGGATGCTCCCAGCGTCATTGAAGGTGAGATTGAAAAGCTTGTTCACGAACCCGGTAGAGGCGCCCCTCTTGCCAGAATAAAACTTGAGACAGATCAAAACTACTACTTCATCGTCCCAGAAGGAATCCACAAAGGACAGAAAATCCAAATTGGAAGCCAAGCATCTATAGATGTTGGCAATGTCCTGCCTTTAGGCAACATACCAGAAGGAGCTATGATCTGCGGAATCGAGCTTTCACCTGGCGACGGAGGGAAGATCGCACGGTCTTCTGGAGCCTATGCAACGGTCGTCGCTCACACTCCCCAAGGAACCATGATTGAGTTTCCCTCTGGAAAAACCAAATATGTAAATCGTCTTTGTCGGGCTACCATAGGAATTGTGTCCGGGGCTGGACGTCTTGAAAAGCCATTTCTAAAAGCGGGTAAGAAGTACCATAAGAAGAAGGCGGAAGGCCATAAATATCCTCGGTCACGGGGTCGCGCCATGGTTGCAGCCTCTCATCCTTATGGAAGCAGCGGGAAAGGCGGCCGCAAAGTAACTACAGTCGCACGCGGTGCACCTCCAGGCCAGAAAGTAGGCTTGATTGCAGCTAGAAGTACAGGAAAGAAACGAAGGAAAAGGTAGCGCTCTGTAAAAAGGTTAATAAACCATTCTATCAGGATTTAGTTGGGCGTAGATAGAAATGCCGAAAGAGTTTACATATCGCGGATACACTTTTGAACAGCTTCAAAGCTTGTCCATGGACGAGTTTATACCTCTGCTGCCATCTCGCCACCGTAGAAGTCTACAGCGTGGGCTAAAAAGGAACCAGAGAATCCTACTGGAAAAAGTGAGAGCTGCAAAGGCTGCATTAGATAAAGGACAAAGCGTGATAATAAAGTCTCACGCGAGAGACATGATTATTCTTCCTGAGATGGCAGGGGTAACTATCCTTCTTCATAATGGAAAAGAATTCGCGCCCGTTGAGATTAAACCGCAGATGATTGGACATTATCTTGGAGAATACGCTATAACCAACAGGCCTGTGAAGCATGGTCAACCGGGCATCGGAGCTTCAAGGTCATCAATGTATGTACCTTTAAAATAGAATCATCACTTCATTTAAGCTCTGTATGCTGGTTCAGCCCTCTTCTTCCCAAGGTTATTCAAAGGTACTTTGGGAAGTGGAACTGGCGGAGGTATATTTAAAGTTCTAGAGATGAGAACTGACTCCAAGAACACAACATTTGAAATCGTCTGTACAATTACCAGTGATGGAACTTTCTTCTCTCGATAGGAAGTAAGTATTTCTTTAAGTTCTCCTTCCCCCGCTGTCACGTGAGCCTTGCCTTTGACACTGATTTGTGCCACTGACGGATTATAACTTATTGTGAAAACGAAAGGAACTTCCAGTAAGTCATCTTTCGACTTATCTATACCTATAAGATTTAGATTTGTAGAGATCTTAACTGGAGGTAGAGGACGCGTTATATCCAAGAAACGTTCAGCTGAGATATTGTTTATAAAAACGTTGACTCGAATCTTCTTCTTTAAGTGAGCCAAATTTTTGGACCCCTCAGCTACTGGTCTTGCTTGTATCGTGTGAAGCCGCAATGGCCACATGTATAACGGTTACCATGATCAGCCATGAAGTATCCTGGACCACACCGCTCACAAAAGGGTCTTTGACGTATCACGGTCTCATTGTCGATCTTGTAGTAGCTGAACATACCCTTCTCTTGTTTGGTTCTTTTTTCAGGTTTTCCACTCTTCTCTTCGGGCTCTTCCACACCTTCCTCAACCTTCGCATCTTGAGTCTCTGACTCTTCTACTTCTTCTGGCATCTATTATTCCTCCCCTTCACCCTTCCCCTCGGGCACTTCTTCTTTCTCAGCCTCTACCTCAACCGTTTCCTCTTTCACTGGCTCCTCTTTCACTGGCTCCTCTTTCACTGGCTCCTCTTTCACTGGCTCTGCAGGCGGAGAGTTACGCGTAATTATGTGTTCTCGTTCAACAAGTTTTGCTTGCTCAGCTGATTCGTAGACGTTAGCTTCACCCCGAGCTATTGTTGTGCCCGTTTTTGTCTCAACTTTTTCTACAAACACCAAGTCCGGTTTCGCCTTAAGCACATCTGCAAGTTTCTCTTTCAACTCCAGACGTGAGGAGGTTTGCCCTTCCTCTGAGTGATTAAGTTCAAAATCTATTTCTTTCCTCTTCAGCAAGGGATTAGATTTTTCGGATATAATTTTAATCTTCAATTCTATTCCTCCTCTGTTCATGAGGATTATGGCACAGAAAGAGAAGTTTCTGTCCTTATAAAGTTTCATCCAGATGAGGGGGGTTCCTCAGCGTCATATTCTGGGAAGCTATGAGACGTTTTTCATTGCGTTGACTATCTCTCGGACTTTTCGCTTCATCGTTTCGGTCACTTCTATAACTACCACGCCTTCATGAGGTTGTCCATAGAGCACCAGCGATCTGTCTGGTGCACCAATAATTGCTGGCAGCGCCAACAAATCCTCCTCTCCATCTACTACGATCTTTGTTCTTCGAGAGCTTTTTGTTGCCTCCATTATGACCTTCCAAGCTTGATCTGTGATGGTTCCAGGAGGATTCTTTATTGTTAGTATCTGATCAGCTGTTGCGGATATTGGTGAGATTGACTTTCTCATTATTTTGTTGTCAACAATCAGAATATCTGGCTGGAGAGAGTTGCAAGCTAAATCTTGGGAGATTTTGTCTCCTACAGTCACTATTTTTGGAGGCTTTTCTTTAGCTACAAGGGTTCTTATCTGTTCTACTATATCTTGTGTGGTTCCTCGGAGGACAATTCCAAGAGGTTTCTTTAGTTTTTTTCGAAGTTGGGGTGTGAGGTATCGAATTTGGATCACCTATTAGATTCTACGAATCTTGCAAAAGATCTATCATAGGTTCGTTCTACTTCTGGCTGAAATAGACATCCAGGTAATTCATTCCTCTCTCTGTGGAAGCGGATGCATTCACAACACTTGCCTTTTTTATCGCATGATGGGTAAGTGCAACCACATTCCTTCAGATTTCTCTCTAAATTAGGGCAACTCTCTTCCTTGCTCAAGTAGAATCCTCTTACTCCTTTGTAGGAACGGTTTAGCTCGGTAGTTTTTTATCGTACGCGCAGTGCGTATCGACCTTTCTCATTGATGTTCATTGCTTTCGCTATCTCTGACTCTTCAGGATCAAGGATCGCTACAAGACCGCTGAAGTCATCGCTTAAAGATGCGGTTTTGCATCTTGGGCATATAGTGCCTGTGGTGATCGCGTGGCATTCTCTGCAGGCTTTTTCAGTCATCGGGGGGTTTCTCCTGTTTTCTACTTTTCTGTATCGCCTTTTCTTGTTCTGCTTCTTTTTCTATTTTTTTCATTTCTTCTTTCAGCCATTCAAGTTTACCGAGGAAAGGTTGTCTAGCGGTCATCCCGATTTTCCCAGATCTTCCACCACTTGCCAGTGAGACTGCTGTTATGCGAGCTCTGACTCGGTCTCCTGCTGAGAGTCTTCTTCTTGTTTCCTTGCCCATAAGTACGCCTTGCTTCTCATCGTAGGAGATGAAATCGTTCATCAGTTGGGATACGTGCAGTAGGGCATCGATCGGGCCTACTCTTATGAAAGCGCCGAAGTCTGCGGTCTCAACAACCTCGCCTTCAATGATTTCCTGGATTTTTGGATAGTAAGTTAAGATGGAAAAGGTTACTTTGTGATAGGTGGCGCCGTCACCTGGGATGATCTTTCCTGTTGAGTTGACTTTTATGTCAGTAACAGCCACCACATATCCAAGTTCATCATCAACCATTCCTTCGTATTTCATCTTTAGCTGTTCGTGGCCTGCTTGTGTGATTGGGTCACCGAACTTGTGGGGAGGTATTCGAATCGTATCTTCAATAACCAAAAGTTTGAACATTCTGTTGTTTCCTTTGCTTTGAATAGGCTTGTGTCTTACATAAGACATCCTGTGGATTTTAAAAAGCTTTTGAAACGCTCTAGGATTCTAGCCGATAAGGACTCTATCGTTCATGCCTGGGTTCGCTACTAGAGTTTCAACAGCAGCTTGGCATCAAGTTATAGTGTAAATCCCAACAAGTTGTTCTATCGAGTAGACAAGTTACGTGTGAGCTACACTAGATGTTTCCTTCTACGATCAGATGTGATTCCTGCCGTAAATAGATAACTGGCACATTCTCTTTTCTGAGTCTTCTCCTTAGAATTCTGTCATTAGTTGCGACACACCATTTCTTTTTCGAGGCTACTCTGAAAATCAGATCGTCATATGATTCTTTAGGGTCTTTTGCCACACCCATCCTTCGACATCTCATCGCGAGTTTCAAGGCGAATGTTGCTTGTTTTTGCAGCTTCTGCGATTTGCTCTTTGAGATCAACTGCAATTCTGTGATGGTTGGGGACAGCAGTATTGGTTCAAAATTTCGGTTCAGAGTCCTTCCAAGCTCCTCAAAGATATCTATAGCAAACTGGGACGGAATGAAAAAGAAGTTCGAGTCCAATATCACCTTTAACGGTTTCTTACTGGACAAGACTTCACCATTCTCGTTGCAGATTTGAAGTAGGCTTGAACCTTCTCTTACTCTTCTTATTACTTTACTATGCCATACCCTATAAGTCGCCATCTTCCAGAAATTTTTCTACTCAAAGCGGCTCTCATCCCTTTTTCCACACATACTGGCCGATTGAGTTTTATGGTTACTTCATCTTTCTTTGTAGAGATAACAGACCCTGCAGTTATTGTTGTCCCCACATCTAGGAGAAGGTTTTCATTAGGGTGAATACGATCTATCGCAACCAGTTCTTTGGTTCCAAGGGCGCGCTCGAAGAAGTGGGTTTCTACTTGGAGTTCTGAAACTGTTGGAGGAAGTTTACCAGGGTGACCGACCAGATTACCTGTTAAACTATCTGCCCTTGTTAGGGATGGATCAAGCATTGTTCCTACCCCAACTAGCCCTCCGCAGTGTACTTCATCAAAATCCCTTCCGCCAGCTCTGAGACCGACAATCTCGGTAAACAAAGGTTCATACTTTCTTTGACCTTGCTTCTCCACTCGTATACCTGGCCGAATCTCTACTTCATCACCCAGTTTGAATTTCCCTTGGATAATGCTACCTCCCATGACACCACCCGACAAGTCTTTGATGGTAGTTCCAGGCTTATTGATATCGAAGGAACGAACCACGTACATTAAAGGTGGTTTTGTCTTGTCCCGAGCAGGAGTAGGCATATATTCTTCCATTGATTGGATGAGAGCGTCAATGTTAGCTGAGTGCTGAGCTGAGATGGGGATTATTGGAGCGTTCTCTGCAATTGTATCTTTGACGAATTCAGTGATCTCATGGTAACTCTCAAAAATCCGTTTCTCGTCAACGATATCAATCTTGTTTTGAACAATAACTATTTTGTCTACACCAACTACTTCTATCGCTGCGAGGTGCTCTCGAGTTTGAGGCTGCGGACAATGTTCGTCTGCAGCTATGACGAGAATGGCGCCATCCATAACTGCAGCGCCCGAAAGCATTATTGCCATGAGAGCTTCGTGTCCAGGGGCGTCTACAAAACTCACTAATCGTTGGAGTTCACAATCGTTGCCACATGCTGGACACTTAGGTTCCGTCGAATAGCATTCTGGCGCATCACATTTTGAACACTTATAGATCGGTGCGTCTGCATATCCAAGTTTGATTGTAATACCTCGCCTTAACTCTTCACTGTGTTTAGCGGCCCAAACTCCAGACAAAGCTTGTACAAGTGTGGTTTTTCCATGGTCAACATGCCCAATTGTGCCTATGTTGACTTCAGGTTGAATAGGCAGAGTTGGATTTTCCTTAGGCATCTTTATTCTTATCCGTAATTATGGTGTAGGAATAGGGCTCTCTGCTAAAAAGGCTTCTGCGCTGAAAGTTATAGGATGTTGCCTTTCTAGGCTCAGGTTGAGCTTATTAGGTTGGTTGTTTGGGGCTTTCTGCCTTGTCGACGTTGGATTCTTCCTTCTTTTTCTCAGATTCTGCGGCTTCTTTAGGTTCTTCAGCTGTTTCCTCGCTCTTCTTCTTTTTTTGTCCTTTATCCTGCTTTGGCTTCTTTTGCTTCTTGGGTTTCTCAACTATTTTCATGTTGATTTGAACTATTTCTTCAGTGATGACATTACCACGGAGGGTTTTCCTTTTGCGTTCGCCTTTTTCAGTTGAATGGAAGCCAACTCCGCTGGTAAGTATTACTCGTTTTTTCACTCCGCCATGAATATCTGGTCGCATTGGAAACCCGTCTTTGTCTGAGCCGCCTGTGATTCTGATTTTGTGTCCTCCAAATCCAACAGCAGTTCCGTCAATTATTTCCCCAAGTCTTCTTCCTACAAGAGGCACGGCTTTTGAACCTTCAATCTCAACCATCTGTGATTTTCCCGTTTCTGGGTCTGAAAGAACTATTTTGAACTTGGCCATATAGAAGCTCCATAAAGTTTTGAATATGCATTGTACACGGTGTTCTTAAAGCTTCCTTTCAACAAGCGATAGATTCATCGGAATTCGAAGCGCATCATTAATTTCTTGAACCTCTTTTGAGAATTTAAAATGGCGCCAGGTTAGTGTCTGAGCTCTGGGTCTTACATGCTCAGTAAAGTTAATAGGAGACAGACTTTACAACCATGTAAGTTCATGACACATAGGAAAGCATAGACATGCCAAAATTCAAACAAACAGTGGAAATACTCAAACTCATGGGCAAAAAAGAGAACATTCGAGACATCGGAATAATCGCTCACATTGACCACGGCAAGACCACCATGACAGATAGCCTTCTCACTGAAGCAGGTCTTCTCAGCCCCACACTCGCAGGTGAAGCGCGGGCTCTAGACTATTTAGAAGAGGAGCAGAAAAGAGGAATCACCATAAAGACAGCGAACATCAGCCTTCTTCACGAAGAGAAAGGAACGCCATACCTTATCAACCTCATAGACACACCTGGACATGTAGATTTCACAGGGAAAGTAACACGGGCTCTTAGAGCGATCGACGGCGTAGTGGTTGTAGTTGATGCTGTCGAAGAAGTCATGGTTCAGACAGAGACTGTTACTCGTCAAGCTCTCAACGAACGCGCGAAACCCGTCTTGTTCATAAACAAAGTGGATCGTCTTATTAAGGAACTGAGACTAGGCCCACAAGAGATCCAGGAGAAGCTGGCTCGCATAATACGAGATTTCAACAACCTAATCGCGCTGTATGGTGAACAGGATCAGAAAAAAAGATGGATGGTGGAGGCTGGAAACGGCACTGTCGCCTTCGGATCAGCTCTGCATCGTTGGGGATTCACGGTTGACATTGCCAAGGAGAAGGATGTAAGATTCAACGAAATAATTGAGGCTTACAAGAATGAAAAAGTGGAAGAGTTAGCGGAAAGGCTGCCTCTCCACAAGGCTATTCTAACGATGGTTGTTAATCATCTGCCAAATCCGATTGATGCACAGAAATATAGAATTCCAAAGGTTTGGAAAGGCGATTTAGATTCTGAGATTGGAAAAGCCATGCTTAGTGCTGATTCAAATGGTCCAACAGTTCTCTGTATAACGTTGGCGCAAGTGGATCCTCATGCTGGACTTGTGGCCACAGGACGTCTCTTCTCTGGAGCTGTAAAGGCGGGAGAGCAAGTATACCTTGTGGGAGCCAAACGAAACTATCGTGTTCAACAAGTTTCGATGTATATGGGAGCCTTCAGAGAGGTTGTAGACCAGATAGACGCTGGGAACATAGCCGCGCTCCTAGGTCTTGACCTAGCGAGAGCTGGCGAAACCCTTGTGAGTGTCGACTATAAAGATGTGATGGTGCCCTTTGAACGCATAAAATATGTTTCTGAACCCGTAATTACAATCGCCATCGAACCAAAGCATCCCAGAGATCTACCACGTTTAATTGATGTAATGGGTCGCCTAGCCATTGAGGATCCTAACCTTGTTACAAGTATCAACAAAGAAACCGGCGAATACTTGTTGAGCGGTATGGGTGAACTGCATCTCGAAATCGCAGTAAAATTCCTCAAAGAGTATGCAGGCGGAGGGCTTGAGATAATCACCTCAAAGCCACTTGTGGTTTACCGAGAGTCAACTATGTCGCAGGGCGTAGTAGCTATGGCTAAAAGCCCCAACAAACACAGCAAATTCTGGCTACAAGTGGAACCTCTTGAAGGGAACATCATTCAGATGATTGAGAAAGGTGACTTGGCAGAGGAAATGGGAAGAAAGAAAATGGGAACGGTATTGAAGGAAGCTGGATGGCCAACAAAGCAAGCTAGGAACATTTGGTCCCTAGAAGAACATAGAAACATCTTGGTTGATATGACGAAGGGAGTGCAATATCTCCGTGAAGTCCGAGATATGGTGATGGCTGGTTTCAGATGGGCATGCGAAAGTGGGCCTCTCTGTGAAGAGCCTATGCGTGGACTAAAGGTCACTCTCACAGATGCCTCCTTACACGAGGATCCTGTACACAGAGGACCAGCGCAGATAATGCCAGCCACACGACGAGGAATTCTAGGGTCCTTCTTGTCCTCGAAACCCATTATTCTGGAACCTGTCTATAAGATCGGTGTTTCAGTTTCAACTCAGTGGGTGGGGGAAGTCTCCGGTTTAATAACCCGAAAGAGGGGCAGAGTCATATCTTCGGAACAGAAGGGTCCTTTGACAGTAGTTACAGGCTACATCCCAGTAGCTGAAACCTTTGGATTATCAGCGGATATGAGGTCGGCAACTTCAGGACATGCGTTCTGGCAGACAGCCTTTGACCACTGGGAAAAAGCACCCGAAGGCGTCGCTGCAGAGATAATCACAGCTACAAGAGAAAGAAGAGGCTTATCACCTGACATACCAGGCGCCAGCAGATTCATCGACACAGCGTAAAGGAATCATTAAACAACGCTCTTCTATTCCTCATTCTATAGGGATAAAAAAAATTCTAAAGAATACGTGATACCCTGAGAAAGGGTATGCGTGATTCCCAATTTTTGGGGATGCACACCTTTCGCGCTCTGCGCTTATTCCTACATCTTAGACTGAAACAATATTAGATTTATGAAGTTAGAATCTACATTCAGACTAAGTTGAGCGTATTAATTCTTAAGTAGGAGGGGGATCATTTTCGCTTAACGGATGGTTGTGGCTTGAGTTATGCCGTAGAAGCAGATGAACTTGGAAAAGTTTTTGGCAGCATCCGAGCCTTAGATGGTTTAAGCTTCAAGATCCGACCTGGCGAAATTTTTGGAATTATTGGTCCAAACGGAGCGGGAAAGACTACAGCCCTCAGAATAATAGCGACATTGATCTTGCCAGCTTCAGGATCTGCCATCGTTTTCGGTCACTCTGTGATTACAGAGGCATCAACGGTTCGCAGACTGATAACTTATCTTCCAGAGGAAGCTGGAGCCTACAAGAATCTTTCAGGAATTGAATATCTCAGATTCATGGGAAAATTCAGCGCAGAAGACAGAGAAATCCTTGAAGAGATCATTGAAGACGCAGGAGAGATCTCTGGCTTAGGCAAGCGCTTGCATGACAAGGTGAAAACTTATAGTAAAGGTATGAAGCGAAGACTCCTTGTAGCCAGAGCCCTCATGACAAAGCCAAAGCTGGCAATTTTGGATGAGCCAACTAGTGGCCTAGATGTTCTGCATTCTGTTCATGTAAGGGATATTATCAAAGATTACGTGAAGAAACAGGGGGTCACGGTTTTGCTTTCCAGCCATAACATGTTGGAGGTAGAATATCTCTGCGGAAGAGTGGCACTGATCAACAAAGGGAAGATGGTGGCTGAAGGCGCCCCAGAAGATCTAAAACTGAGATTCAAGGCTGAGAATCTGGAGGAAGCCTTCTCAAAGGTGGTAGGTCTTGCTTAAGGATCTAAGGAACATTGTGCTTAAAGAACTGAAAGAGCTGCTGCGAGATCCGAAGATTCTAATCGGGATGATTCTTGTTCCCTTAGTCATGTTTCCAGTCATCGGACTTGTTGTTAGAGGATCAATGGAATCAACTCAGCAACGCCTTCAAAGCTTGGAAGTAGGTCTTCTCAACCTCGACAGAGAAGTTTTCGCTGAGAATTTGACTGATTTCCTAAGCGGCTACATTGTTGTGAATATCATTAATGCTTCGAGTGTGGAAGAAGCCGTTGAGATTATGCAAGCGGAAACAAATGCAACGGATCTTGTAGTGATCCCTTCAGGATTCTCGGAAAATGTTTCAACAACGGAAAAAATAGCTCTAATCGAAGTGTACACCACCTTCTCAGGCACTGGAGGATTCGCTGAGGCGGCTAGCTCATCTGTCGTCGTTCAGTATTTGGAAGGCTTCAAAAGGGAGCTGGCGCCTGATCCTTTTTTTACGGTTCCCAAGTCGATTATCAAGGGGAAGCCTGCTGATGTTGCTCCTAGTTTGTTATTCAGCATAATGTACTCTCAAGTCTTTGCTCTGCCAGTGACAATTAGTGTCTTGCTCATTTTTTCGATGCAGATTGCAGCAACCTCTGTTGCCTCAGAGAAGGAAGAGAAGACTCTGGAGACTCTGCTGAGTTTGCCAATAAGCCGGTTTACTATTCTATCCGGAAAACTCATTGGATCAATAATAGTAGCTGCTGCAGGAGCGATTGCCATTATTGTTGGGTTCAACTATTACATGGGTTCTTTCATGTTAATGGGTGACGTTGCAGGCGCTGTGGATCTCGCGGCTGTGGGCCTCGCTCCTACTCCTTTGGGATATGCTATCCTAGGCGCATCAGTCTTTATGGCTCTGCTGTCGGCTCTGGCGTTGGCAATAATCATTTCAGCCTTTGCGGATGATGTTAGAGGAGCCCAGTCGATGGTAGGTTACCTCTACACGGTGATAATGCTTCCAATGCTTGTCATCATGTTCGCTGACTTCAATTCTCTACCGTTAGCAGCCAGAATAGTGTTGCTGGCTATTCCATATACTCATCCAATGTTGGCAGCTCAAGCAAGTCTCACAGGAGACTACGTTATGGCAATTCTTGGCGTGGGCTATCTCGTCCTCTTCACGATAGCTTTGCTTTACGTTGCTGCAAAACTGTTCTCTACAGAGAAGATCCTAACGGTCAAGTTGAAGTTAAGAGGTCTAAGACTTAGAAGGAAAGCCAAGTCTTCACGCGAGGTTTAAGAAGGACTCCCTCTCAATTCTTCTTTTGGGTTGGTGAGCTGGCGGACAGCTCCGAGCTCTTAAAGCTTGAGGAAACTCCGCCCACCACGCAGAATTGCAGCATCCGAAAGGGTGCAAGGCGAGAGCTTTGGCAACAGAACAGAAACGAAACGTCCATCCAAGCAGTTGACGATGATACATGCTAAGTTGTTGAAGGATGCTGGATGTGAAACGGTGAAACGGCTGTCCTGCAAGGTGTAAGGGCAAATAGGCGCCCATGAAGAACTGCAAGAGGCGCGGGTAGCCCGAATAGCTGAATGCTGTCTATGAACAAAAGGCGGGTTACGACCAGCGCACCGCCCATACAGACCCGTAACCCGACCACAAACGACAAAATATTCCAAGTCTTATGGGAACTGAAGAAAAGAGGCAACAGCCCACACACCATAAGAAACGTATCCAAACTCCTAACACTCTTAGACAAGCATACAGACCTAGACAAGCCCGAAACCGTGAGAGGATACCTAGCACAGCTAGACAGACGAAACGGATACAAGAAAAACCTAGCATTCGCCTATAACACTTATTGCCACCAACACGAGCTAACATGGAACAAGCCCAAATATTACCAAAACGCCAAATTGCCAAAAATACCACAAGAAAACAAAATAGACATGATAAGAGCCAACGCATCGGAAAAACTTGCACTAGCAATAAGCATAAGCAAAGAAACAGGCTTACGACCAGTCGAAGCCATGAGGCTCAGACTAAGAGATATAGACATAGAAAACAGAACAATCTACCCGCAGACAGCCAAACACGGAAGCGCAAGAATCTTAAAAATATCAAGCGAAACAACAGCCCTTCTAAAACAATATCTAGGAAAACGCTGCATAGCTCTAAACGACAACATATTTGGAACGTGGACAAGCGAAGCCTACGGAAAATATTTCAGACACTACCGCAACAAAACAGCGAAGAAACTTAACGACCAAACGCTCAAAACAATACGATTATACGACTTAAGACACTTCTTCGCAACCAAACTATACCACCAAACAAAAGACATACTATACGTTAAACAACAACTAGGACACCGCAAACTAGAAACCACATTAGTCTACACACAACTAATAAACTTCCACGACGATGAATATACAAGCGCAGTAGCCAATACAGTAGAAAAGGCAGCCAAACTAATAGAAAGTGGATTCGAATACGTCACCGAAATGAACGAATTAAAACTATTCCGAAAACGCAAATAAATATCTCCCCTCTTTTTCTGTATCAGTCAATCGTTCAAACTCAGGCTCATGTCGCTACGCTCCATTCGCCTTAAAAACACAGAACAAGAACAACAGAACAACCTACACTAAATGAAATACTTCACGATGCAAAACATGCACCTTACGAAATTCTGGATAAATCAAAACAGCTTCAATCAAATAATAATCACCAACCCAATGAAAACGAAAACCAATACAACCGCCAACTAAAACAGTAAAATCACCTATACAATGAGGACACAACATCAAATCACACTTACAGGGGAAATACTCAAGAACGAAAAGTTTACGGTTATTAGTTTTGTCCCTGCTGAAGCTGTTCGCCTAAAGGAAAATGTGTGGTTCAAAAAATTGGATTCTGAATGCACTAAACGAGTGGATGATTATCTCGGGAATCTTAGGAGTTTCTAATGATCCGCATGAGGAGGTGATAATCATAAATATGTGAATGATAACTAGAATCGGGGATTCTTATGAGCTTGAAGAAGAAAATCGATGGGTCAGAAGCTACAAGTCGTGTGCAACGCTATTTTAGCGATCAGTATGGTTCGGCTGGAGTGGTGCTTTTTGAAGTGGAAAGGGCGTATTTTGATAAAGAAAACGATAAATGGGTCGTGAAATGCAGTTTCTATAGGACAATGCTTTCGCCAATGAAATCTATGTACACCATAGAAGTCTATTCTGATGGTACGTTAGGCAATATCGTGAAAGAAGAGAAAACAGCTCACGAAAGCGAAGACTTATGAGCTCACACTATGGGAACAGGATTGTAGTTGACACTGGACCGTTACTAGTTCATGCTGCTGGAGTTTTTGACAAAGGTAGGACATCAAAGCCTCACCTTAAAAAAGCTACCTCAAATCTGAGAATAACTGAGGATGATGCCGAGCACTTTAGTGAGGTTCTAGACCGTGTTTTCTCTTCTGCGAGAGAAATCATCATTACTCCATACGTTCTTGCGGAGCTTTGTAACCTTGCCAGTCACCGTCTTAAACTGAAAAATGAACGATTGGAGGAGTTTATCAGCTCATACAAAGAGTTTCTACTGAAACTGAGAGAGTGCAACGTTGCGAAAAAGGATATAATAGACTTCAAAGATAGCTGGAAGTTCTGTTTCACAGATGCCTCGCTCGCGCTGATTTCAAGAAGAAAAGGAATGACATTAATCACAACAGATTTCATCTTGGCTAATTGGTGCAAAAAGCACAACATCGATGCTAGAGACGCTTACAATGACATTTACTTGTCCGCACCAAGACCTTAAAATATGCATGCAGCAGATATATCAATAAGGGAAAAGCCCTGCGCATGCATGCATGCATGCATCGCTACCGCAGATAGATACTAAAGTCATATAAACTCTGACTCAGTAATACTAGATCGATGCGTTATGAGTGAATCTGAAATAAAAAGCGATATTGAAGAAGTTAGAGGGAGTACCAGCTACTCAAGTTGGACTATTGGAATAACAGATGACCCAGACCGTCGCAAAGGAGAACATGGTAATCCGAAAGATTGGCATGAATGGAAAGCTCATTCGGAACAAATCGCAAGAAACGTTGAAGCACATTTCCAAGGGAAAGGTATGAAAGGCGAGCGCGGTGGTGGTGACCACCCTAACTGGGTTTACATTTTCCAAAAAAACCCATAATCCTATTTTTAATCACATCAGACTTAACAGTATCCCTTAACAAAAAATGTTAATAGACGTTCCTTCAAAAAACGCAACTCTAACTCTGTCCTCTTGAAAAGACGAAAAAACACAATCTTGGGTCAGATCAGTCGGTCGCAAAATGACATCGTCAACGCAAAACGACATACGCAAAACGACAACACCATGCGGTATAGATTTTGAACAGTTAAGCCACGCCTTATTGAGCCTTCAGGCAACAAACAGGCTGTCTTCCCTCTGTCCTTAGAGGACTTCAAAATCCCGCATATAACAAGGTGTGAGCCCCCTCCTTGGAGAGTAGAGCTTCTTATACAGTTCTGGACTTCATTACCGAATGAAGTTATCCCAGAACAGAAGCTCTCTAGACGTATGGGCAGACGACGACAACGACGAAAACAAACGCAAAAGGGGTTCAAAGGTAGACCAAAACGATAAACGATAAACGACGCTAAAGAAACGCTCAAATAAATAAAACAATTCCTTTCTTCAACCCCGAAGAAAGATAAATACCAATACGCACTACGCACGATAAATAGTTCGACAAAAAAAGTCAACACCAAAGAAGAACCCGCAATACAAACAGGAGAACCTTAGAACAACTACAAACACAAACAAACAAATTACATAGCTTCAAGAATCAACCAACCATCTTTAAATTCCCAACGCTTCTTATCAAAACCAGACAATTTAACCAATTTCTGCAAAGGAACAGACTCAATACGAGAGCCTTGCTTACGACTACGGACAAACAACCGAATTTTAGACATACCATCACCACAGGGTATAAGGATAAAATGAACATATAAATAACACGGTGCTATTATAATATCAGAGGAAAATTAAAATGAAAAAAACAACAGATCAACAACACACAACACAGGGTATAACAAAGAAACATACCATCAACAAGCACAAAACAGAAACAACACAACAACAACATACAAGAATTACTAAACCCAAGAGGCGGGTTACGACCAGCACACCAACCTTCGGAGAGGTGTAACATTAAAATAATCAATGCATGCATGCAGCTAGCGAGGGCGGGAGAAAAGCAGGCGCGTCTTTGTTTTCCTTGGTCGCCCCCAATTCTTCAGAGTAGTAACTTTGATTTCCTCTGCCAATAATCACCCTCCTATTATCACGTGGTGAAGGAAGGTTCGATTCTTCACCTTAGACTATTTAAGTTTAGTGAACACAATAGATAATTTGAAAGCTTATTTGGTGATTTGGGCATGGGGAAAAAGAAGCCTTCACGTGTAAAAAGAAGGATGTTAAAGAGACAGAGAGAACCGCCTGTCTATAGTTCTGAAAGACTTCGTCATGCATATGAACAGAAAACCAGGTGGGTAAGCAAGGCTCAAAAAAGAAAAGAGGGATAACCACACAATGGATTCCTTAAAACCCTTCACGCTGATGGGGATATTCTTGATTATTCCGCGCGCGTGCCACCAATATAAAAGATGCGCGCGCGCATTGTAAGAGGGGATTTGCTTTTGCGTGGTATGTCGGTTTGCTTGAAGTGTATAAGGGATAAAATCGAATACGCCCACACATTTGAGAGTACGGATGTTTACCTTCCTTGTTTAAAGTATAGAGAAGAGTTGACAAATGCCACGAGCACTAAGAACATGCGAGAGCTTTTGTGCCAAGTGGGACCATATCAATGGTGTCCAAGATTCTGCAACATGTCGGATAGACGACTAGAATTTAGAGTTTCAATAGAACTGCCAGTAATCATCAAAAGAATCAAAACTAATTGGTTTGCAGAAAAAGTTTAGTAAAATACACCTCACAAACCAAGCTGGCGCAAGCCAAAACTAAAAACACTTCTATTTTTTTGTAAAATACATCACACACACTCGCATGCGCGCGCAAAAGGTTTTAACTCTGTTGAGTGAAAAAGAATGCCCATGAGGGCTATAGACGCAAAGATTCTCGAAGAACTAGAGATGCTTTACGGGGACAAAGACTGTTTTCATCCGCTTCACAATTGGTTCGGAACCGCAGAAGCATACTGGACCAACTTGGAACGTCTCTTCATGGTTGCCGATTATGCAAAGAAACACAATCCCACCGTAGCTGGGAAGATAGCTGCGTATAGTAAACAAATTGTTGAGTTGTTTCACCAAACTAAGGAGTATGCTAGCGAGTGGGATTCCAAGCGCAAAGAAAAACACAGAAGCTCGCGGGAAACTGAGGATTTTACTGAGGCTACGGATGAAAGGCTGGATACACTAAATAGATGGACAGTTTCCCAAGAAAAACTGCGACATGTAGCCTTGGGACTGGTGGGCCTTCTGTACTCGGTTGCCTCCGAATAGTAATGCCCTTAGTTTCAAAAGCGCGTCATTCCTTAGCAATAATTTGCGCGCGCGCGAAAGTGACGTTTGACCGTGCGCGCAAAAGAAGAAAAGATAAAAAGAAAAAGGATTGTGAACGAAGAATAAGAAGTCAGCTTGTGAGTTTAATATCTACTTCTTCGGGGGGGGCTTCTCTTTGCATAGCATTCTCGGCAGTATACGGGTCTGCTTCCGTCAGGTTTGAAAGGAACTTCACATTCTTGTTTACATTCCGCGCAAACTGCCTTATGCATTTCTCTTGGTTCTCTACTTCCATACGACATCTAGACTACACCTCCAACATGCTGAAAGAACTAGTTTCGTCAGAACACTAATTCTGGAATACTTACCTTAGAGTTGCTTATAAACTGCGCGCGCCTTGATACTGCACTTTCATTCGAGCAAGTCAGCCCTCAGTTCGCAAAATGTGGGTGTGTGGGGTTAAAGTTTAAATAGCTGCAAACCAGCAAAACACCCACTGTGAGGTTATTTTTTGACGAATGCATGCATGCATTTCTGGCGTTCATTACATGTTTTTCTATCTCTTTCTCTTTATTGTGATGGTGGGGGAAATCTTTCCATTTATCCGGTGCGATAATTCCCTCTCTCAGGCTGGCAGCTTCAGGGTTAGACTTGGAGATTTCTAGCTTGTATAAAACTTCATTGGCTATGCGGATGTGAGTTCGCCAGAGCATATTGGATTTTTGATATGGGGTTCCAATTTAAAAAACACTATGGGTGAGGGTGGTTATCTCAGTGGATGCTCTTCCTTACTAATAATATCCGCTGCATAACGTCTTAGATAATTGAAGCCTGTGCGGTAGTCCTCTAAGTCTAGTCTTCTCATGGCTTTGAAAGCTCCAATTATGTTGGAATCTTCCTTTATTACGGCTGAGCCTACGGTTTCTGAATAAATGCATGCATGCGCTAGTGCGCGCACAGATTTTTTAAACTTAGATTAATGATAAACCTACTGAAGAACTATGAGCACTGAAAGTTACCGGTTCAAAGTAGGGACTTTTGAATGCATGGCGGTTAGCGACGGCACCCACACATACGCACCCCCCACATTCCCACCCCCGGCTACCTTTCTCTTCGCAAATGCACCAAAAGAACGCCTTGAGCAAACGCTTCGCGAACACAACCTCCAACCTGAACAATGGGTAGAGTGGATAAGTCCGTACATCTGTCTGGTGGTCAACACGGGTAAGCATCAGGTACTGGTGGACACGGGTGCGGGTGGTCTTGGCCCAAACACAGGAAAACTTCTCCAGAACCTACAGGCTGGGGGGATTGCCCCGGGGGACATTGACATGGTCATCCTCACCCACGGCCATCCAGACCATATAGGTGGGAACGTCGTTAGCGAGGGTAAGCCAGCCTTCCCAAACGCCCGCTTCGTCATATGGAAAGAAGAATGGGATTTCTGGATCTCTGACTTGGCGGAACTGAAGGTTGAGGAACACCTCAAAGAACTCCTCCTCACGACCGCACGCAAGAACCTCCCGCCGATCCAAGGCCAGCTCGACCTTGTTGACCATGAAACGGAGATCGTGCCAGGCATTCGGGTCGTCGCGGCGCCCGGCCATACCCCCGGCCACATGGCGGTTGTCATTGCCTCGGATGGCGAGCAACTGCTGTACATCTCCGATGCGGTGCTCCATCCCATCCATGTGGAGCAGCCGGAATGGTATGCAGCCGTCGACTTTGCTCCCCGGCAAGTCACGATCACCAGGCGTCGGCTTCTCAACAGAGCCGCGGCTGAGAAAGCCTTAGTGCTTGCCTTTCACTTCCCCTTCCCAGGTCTGGGCCATGTCATCCAGAAGGGAGAGCAATGGAAGTGGCAGCCAATTTAACGCATGCATGCATTGACTTTGATGAGACCCTTAGTTCAACGCTTGCGTTCGGAATTCAATATTTAAGCTTACCACTTTCTCCATCAAGCGAATAACGAGATTCGATTTAGAATTTTGACAACGCCAGACATGGTTGAAAAGATACAAGGGTTGATTAATAATCTTCAGATAAATCAGCGCGCATATTTACACTTCACTTATAATCATTCAACAGAAGGGAATTCTAGTTCCAGAGTTTTCATCATTAATCATTCCACCACTATTCATGCCAGCATCACTCCTAGTCCTATCGTATAGAAGATGTATGCTTGTGCACGCAGCATTGTTCTAGGGATTGCAGTCCCATTCTGTGCCATATTTGCTTGTTACAGTTACAACATCGAAGATGTCTATCCTTCCACCCGGAGACGTCAAATCTGCTCCCGCAAACCAATCATCATCAGGTACGCTAATCCCCTGAGTACTATAAGCTTCAGCAACACGCACCACATCAAAAATATCGATCTTATGACACCCACCAGGCTTCCTGTGAAAGTCAACCTCGCCAAGGAGTGGCGTCTCCATCCAATAGTAAGGATTACGCCTCAGAACTATGAAGCCCCATCCCATAGAATCTACTGCATAGTACATTCCAGCTCCTTCAAAACTTATCTCCCAAGGCAAGTTACCAGGAGTGTAGCCTCGAGGATCTTCAGGATGCCAGTAAGTCACATTCAAAGTAGTGCCTGGTGGGAGATCCGTGAAGATTTCAAGCTTGCCCAAAACGATGTTGTAGTCAACGAACATAGCTAAAGCTGTACCATTTGCTGTGACAGATTCAAACCACACTGGCGCCTCAGTCAGGTTGACGTAGCTAGGCGTTGTGACGTTAACGCCTTCAACGAAAACCTCGCTCGTCTGGTTGGTGAGTTTCGGCTGCTGCAACCACGTATCCATGGGCAGTATTGGACCAGCAGCCCCATAGATATCCCAAAAACCGCTTGTGTTGAAGTAGATGTCAACCTTGTGTGAACCAACAACGTCGATGTGATGCAAGTCTTGATACGTGTCACTCCACGTGCTGCCACTGACTTGGTACATGTACCAGGCGCTGAAGAAGAAGTGGTTAGCGTTAGCATTTGCCTTTTTACTGCCAGTCACCAGCTCTGCGAAGTAGCTGTCATTTCTGAACGTCCTAGAAGTCAACGTTTTCAAAGCCCCATCATCTTCCCAAGAGTCAACAGTCCACGTTTTAACGAAGTCGGGTTGATCGGCTGAAAGATCATAAGGAGGCACATTTAATCCGGAGTAGAGGTTCATTCTGTTCAAGACTTGATAATCATAAAACCATTGTGAGTACACAATGTTCAACTCGTTGGGCCCAGTTTTAAGGGCGTATCGCAGTGGCTCTCCATTTTCTTTATAGGCGTTCATGAACATATAGTCATTTTCTAGCCCATCACCTATCTGGTTGACCACGCCTAAAACAGTGGTTCTGTAGGCCCAGTAGTTGAATGAACTCCACAGGGGTATTGTGATGCATTGTTCGGTGAAGTAGCCTAGGGCTTTCTTTGTGGCGGATACAGCCTCGGTGTGGTTATCTGGGTAGCGTGCATTCTCTAAAAGTTCGTTGAGCTCGGGGTAGTTGGGGTCGCCATTTTGGTCAACGCCAGTAACATAGTTGGCTCCGCCAAGATAGTAATTATCATGGTGGTATAACCTGAAAACAGATAATGCAGGGAACCTTCCAGTACTACATCCACCTGTATAGACGTGATAGTCGAAGTTGTCCATGACTTTTGGATAGTGTACAGCAGCGGAGCCTTCAATTTGGTTGACTGGAATACCTGCTAATCTGAGTTGATCACAGAATGCACGGCCGGCTTCAAGTCTTCGCGCGTCGTCTGTCCTAACACAGACTTCCAATAGACCCATAGTGGTTGCTGCGTCTGGGTGAATTCTGAGATACTCAGCGGAACCTAGCGAGCCTGCATCGTAGTCCGGATTCGCAGTTGTACCTTGAACGAATCCTGCAGCGTCAAATGCAGCCCCAGCTAATACAGGGTTAAATTCGTATGGGTAAGTTCCGTCTTCGTACCAGTAGGACTGGTTTCTCCAGTTTCTATGCAGATAGGCGATGGGCTGGTCGATTCTGTAGGCGAACCCTTCACAACATGTTTCTATGAAATAGGTTTTGGGGGTTAGGAGTGCTATGGCTTGTCGGAAGCTTTGATAGCTTGTGGGAGACCTTGTGTCAGGGTATGCTGGCATGGTCCAGTTGTTGTTGATGTCTAGCTGGTACATGCCTTGACCTGAGACAGGTGTCAAGATGATGTTTGGATCCTCTACTGCGTCTGCATACAAATCTGGTGTGATCTCATAGCCCACGATATCAGTGTCGCCGGCTTTCAACGCTGCGTATGCGGCTTCTACGTTTCCGTAGAATCGGATGATGAGATCTTCTGTTCTCGGTCCTTTATCTAATATCGCTTCCGCAGCATTAGAGATGTTTCCAAAGGCTGCAATAAGCAAAATGATCGTTAAACTGGGGAAAACTATGCTACAGCTCATCTTCAAACGTTCTCTCTCCCTGAATAATTTGCTCTCCCTAAACTAGGGAGATACATAATTGTATTTAAGAATTAAGGAAGAATCTTCTATGAACGCGCTATGAACAGCTTTTAGTAGGGCTTTCCGTGAGAAACATCAGTCCGTTGCATGCATGCACTGCGGAGGAAGGGTATGTAGCAATTGTGGATATATGGCTATCAAAACGAATAGATGTCCAGCTTGCGGAAAGCCTAATCCTAGATAATCAAAGTAATATCAAAAGAGAAAACTTACACGCCCAAATCATGTATGAACAGGAATGATGACATCGCGAACAACGCAAACATAGATTCATAACTATTAGTTGCCCTTGAATTTGCCAACAAGTCTCTTTCCTGTTGAGATTGGAATTCTTTTCCACATGCTTTTTACAAAATCTCTGTAATTTTTCTTCCCTTGGATAACCTCTGCAAAATCTTGACATAATTTTTCGTCTGACAAGAAAAACCCAAGAACCATATCGGGATGATAATGTACTTTTGCAGCAAACGAATGGGCAAGTTTCAGATCTGGAATCAACATCCTTTTGCAGAGTTTATCATAGATAGTTGATGCACTATTCGGTCTTCCTTGTTCTAATGCTTTCTTTATCGAGAGTGCGGCTATTCTACCGCTGGCAATAGCATAGTAGATTCCTTCACCGAATAGTGGGTCAACGAAACCTGCAGCATCTCCAACGAGAAGTGTTCTACCTATAGAGATTCTTCTGTTGATTCCCCCAATTGGCACTAGATGAAATTTAGGATTAGCTATCTTAAGTGTACGTATTTTCCTAACTTTCCGAATGAAATTGGGAATTAGATTGTCAGAGGAGCGTAGTTCCTTCAAAAGTATCCCCGCACCTACACAGAGGGATTTACCCTTTGGAAAAATCCAACCATACCCACTCAATGCAATACCAAAATAAAACTCTAAAGAATCATATATTATTCCTTCTAGAGCTTTATTCTCGATTTTTGACTCCCCCACAGAAGCTAAGCCAACCTCATTAGAATTCCATTTTTCCCTTAGATTCACTTGTCTTGCGATAATACTATTGACTCCATCAGCTGCCACTAAAACCTCTCCGATTGCCTCAAGTCCCTTCCTACATCGAATATGCACTCCAGAAGGAGAGACAAGCACTCTTTCCACTTTATTCTCTTCTCCGAATATGGCCCCCTCTGAAATAGCCTTTTGATTTAGCAATAAGTCAAAATCAGATCGAAAAACTCCAATAGCTAAAGGTGAATTAGACTTGAGAGTAAAAAATTCACCATGCGGTCTGTATATTCTTGCCTTATAGTAGACTTGCTTTACGATCTCATCAACTTTGAAATTTAAGTGGTTCAGCGCTCTTGACGAAACCATTCCCCCACATGGTTTATCGCGGGGAAATCTGTTTTCGTCAACTATAAATGTTGAAAAACCATTTTTGGCGCACCAATAAGCTGCTGTAGCACCTGATGGGCCGGATCCTACAACTATTACATCATATTTTCTCATTTGTGATCCCTTTCCATTAATGATCTACCAGAGTAGCAAGTAATATTGCAAAGCAAGAATAACTATCGGCAGCAAAATAGACCCTATCAATTCTGTGAATACCAGTAAATTGAAGGGCCATACCTTCATTTTAGAAGCTAATCCGTAAGTTGAGCTCAGTTCTAACAATCTTTCCCCTTTGTGCATGCATGCATTAGACGTTGAAGCTTTGCCAATAAGGATGTAGGTTTTCCTTTACTCTTTTAATTATTCCTTCGACTTCTTCCAACATTTGGTTCTTTCGAGTCTTCAAAGGAAGTGGCTCTTCTATCTTAACTTCAACATCTGCCAGACCTGAAATCAACGCGGTCCAGGCTCTTGATAGAACTTCTGGCTTATAACCTGAACATATCAGATCAACTTCTTTCCCATCACAGATCTCAGCGATCTCCCTTACACTCGCGCCTACGTACTTGAACCCTTCAAGCGTCAACTCTAACTGTGTTATTTCGTCGCTAGGATGAGGATCAGACCCTCCATTCCTTATAATGATTTGAGGATTGAATTCTTGAGCTAGGGGAAAAACAATTTCGTCGAACACAAGCCTGTAAGCATCATCACCAGTGAACGCCGGTAAAGGCACGTTCACAGTGAAACCTTTACCGTCACCTTCTCCGATGTCATCTTCATAACCTGTTCCAGGGTAGATGAATTTCTGGTGTAGATCTATGAAAAGCACTTTGGGATCGGAGTAGAAGGCTTCGCAAGTTCCGTTTCCTGCATGAGCGTCTGTGTCCAATATTAGTATTCTTCTTAGACCGTGCCTTTCGATTAGATGTCTTGCAGCGATTACAACGTCGTTATATACGCAGAATCCTTCTCCATACCTTGGTTTAGCATGGTGTAGACCACCACCTAAGGATATGGCTTTTTCGTATCGTCCTTCCTGAACAAGATCACAGGCTAGCATAGAATTTTTAGCTACCACTCTTGCTGCATGTTCGATGCCAAGTGGAAGATTTCTTGTTCTGGGGTTCACATTGTCTCCGCTCATGAACCGCCACATATCCGGAATTGGTGTGCCAATTGATGCTTTCTGCATTGCTTGAATGTACTCTTTCTCATGTGCAAGAGATAGATCTGCGTCGCTCGCAGGTTCATCATTCATTACGACTTCGAACTCTCCGCTCTTTTTCAGGGTTTCTTTGAAGTAAGTCATGAATCGCTCATATCTGTCTCCTCTGAAGGGGTGCCCTGGTCCGAAATCATAATTTCTCAATTCATCGCTGTACAGAATTCCGATCATCCAACTTCACTCCATGATTCCAAAACTGTAGTGATAGTCAACTGCAGCGCTATTTATGCCATATGACTTCCAGCGATCCTAATCTTCTTTCAGGATTATTCCACCTTGACACTTAGATCACTGACACATTCAAGAAGCGAACGTTGAGAGATGTGCTGTTGCGCTCGCTGAACCTTCCAGCCCCACTCTATCTTCCATCTCTGCATAAGAAGCTCAGTTTATGAGTTGGAATCCATTCTTATTGATGCATGAACGTCAACATTGAGGTCGCACGCATCCTCTATGAGATTGGGGAGCTCTACGCCATCAAAGGAGAGAGTTTTCGAAGCCGAGCCTACGTAGTAGCAGCTCAACGTATTGAGTCGCTCACTGACGACATCAGAAGCGTTTACGAACAGGGAAAACTTCGGGAAATTCCAAGTGTAGGAAAAAACATAGCTTTTGTAATTGAGGAATACCTCGAAACAGGAGGTCGCAGCCATCTTGAGAAGCTGCGTGATTCTCTCCCTTCAGGCGCTCGGGAGCTGATGGCTTTAGAGGGCATAGGACCTAGAACAATCATGAAACTATTCCATGAACTTAACGTGGCTTCGATTAATCAGCTTGAGAAGGCTGCGCGTTCCGGTGAAATCCGGAAACTGAAAGGGTTTGGACCTAAATCGGAGAAGAATGTTCTTCAAGCTATTGAAGAGCATAGAGGTTTCCAGAAGCGGTTTCTCCTCGGACAGATTCTCCCAGTAGTGAGGGAGATTGAAGAGTATATGAGTAGTTGCAGGGCAGTCTTGCAAGTTGACTTTGCAGGATCAGCTCGTAGGATGAAGGAGACAGTTGGCGACCTAGACATTTTGGTTGCTTCAGAGAGAGAAGGGGAGGCAGTGGAGCACTTCGTTTCTATGCCAAGAGTAACCCGAGTGATATCGAAAGGTAGCACTCGAAGTACGATTATAATAGGCTCAAATCTCCAGATTGATCTTAGAGCCGTTCCTCCTAAAAGCTATGGTTCCGCACTCCAGTACTTCACAGGATCAAAAGAGCATAATATCAAACTGAGGACGTTGGCTGTGAAGCTTGGCTATAAACTTAATGAGTACGGCCTTTTCAGGCGAAAGGATAACAAAAAGATAGCCGGGGAAACCGAGGAATCGGTATATCAAACGTTAGGCCTTGAATATGTTGAGCCTGAACTTAGGGAAGATCGAGGAGAGATAGAAGCCGCCATAGAAGGGTCACTGCCAGATCTTGTCGAATACAATAATGTTAGAGGCGATTTGCATGTCCACTCAAGTTGGAGTGATGGGAACGCTGAGCTTGAGGAGATCGCTGAAAGAGCTCAGCAGCTTGGACTTGAGTACGTAGCGATCTGTGATCACTCAAAAAGCCTTGGGATTGCTAGGGGCCTCGATGAAAACCGCTTGAAGGACCAGATGAGGGAGATTGAGAGATTGAATAAGAACTTTGAAGGATTCAAGCTTCTGAAGGGAATTGAAGTCGACATAATGGCAGATGGATGTCTTGACCTCAAAAATAGTGTTTTGAAGGACTTGGATTTTGTCGTCGCAAGCATTCATTCAGGATTCAAGAGCGGAGCGGAGAAGTTGACGGAACGCATGATATCAGCTATTCACAACGAGTATGTCTCGACGATAGGTCACCCTACGGGCAGGCTCATCCAAAGAAGGCACCCTTATCCTCTTGACTTGAAGAAAGTGTTGAGCGTTGCTGCGGATCAACGAGTCATGATGGAGATAAACGCCTTTCCCAACCGCCTCGACCTCAACGACGTCAACAGTGAAGCCGCAATGGAACAAGGCATTTCCATGTCTATTGGCACCGATGCTCACACTCTTGGCCAATTGAAATATCTTCCCTTAGGAGTTTCAGTTGCACGTCGCGGTTGGCTACAACCCAAGAACGTAGCCAACACATTACACGTCAAGGAACTACTCATAAAAATCAGCAGGTGATACGGGTTCTATCTACATATCCTGCGTAAGCTTTCAATATGCTCATGCATGCACATGCGCGCGCATAGCCGTTTAGTAGTTTATAACAGTAATTGAAGACGCGCGCTAAGGAAGTTATCTTTCTACTATATCATAATTCTTTTCGCAACTGCTAAGCTAAGCTTACGGTGATTTGTCTCACCTTAACCTATAGGTGGAATGCGAGCGCAAAAGGGCGTGAACAGTGATAATTAAAGGAGAATTGTACACGCGTACATAAGGTATAATAACCAAGAATTTTCTGAAACAGAAGGTGAATTTCAATGGAAAGCAAGAACTTGATAATTACTTTCGTCTGGATTTTTGTGCTAATTATTTCTATTTCGCTATTCTGGGTTGGAGAATCCTATGTTGCCGGAATTGGGGGACCCTTTGTTGCTTCAGTTTTACTCTTCATCGTGGCTCTAGTGTTTAGCGCTGTCATGATCCAATCGAAGAAATAACTAAATCAGTCCTTTCCTTTTTTTCCAGTCCGAATAATGCTGCTAATAACCCCATTGGACGAAACTGTGGGGAAATAGTCTTGTTTTCCACTAAACTGGAGATCTCCAGAATTTTCCCGTATAACCCTTTTTTCAGGAGTTATATCGGTAAATTAGTTTGATTAGTTCCTCGGGGAGCAAAGAATTTATCAAAGATTCGGCAAGAGGAGAGATATATGCTTGATGAAAAATATCGCACGGTTTTATTAGGTCTAGCTTTTCTAACTCTCTTATTGTTCTCCTACATCGCAAATACTACCTTTCTCAATTCATTGAGTGTCTTATTTCAGAATCAACCTTTGGTTTTTATAATGATTTTCATGAATAACATAATCGTAGTCTCCCTCATCTTATTGGGCATGAGGTTTTATGTTGATTTGGTAGTTTTGGGTTTCTTCAAAAGAGAGAAACATGCTGATGTTATACTTGAACATCCTCGAATCTTTGCCATTGTCTTCGCTTTCATTGTTCTCTTCTTAAGTATTCTAAGGGGCGCCAATCTTTTTTTGGGAAGAATCATTGTCGAAGCCCTTCCAACAATTTTCCTCGTAAGTACACCAATCGGGATAATCGAGGGGTATGGTGTATATTTAACAATAAAAAAGACTCTAAGCCGAACCATAACTACAAGAAATTTAGTCTACATCTACGGAATATTCCTCATTGCAGCCCTGATAGAGATTGGTTTCATAAACATATTAGCGTAAAAGCCCCAACTTTATGCGCGCATCTTGGGTTTGTTAGTCTGACAATTGTAGAAGTATAATAATAATAAAAAAAAAGGAGGGTTAAAGGAATCTGAATATACGTGATTACTCTTCCTTTTTCTCTTCTTCTTTCTTCTTTCCTTCACAACAACATTTCTTTTCTTCAGACAAAGAACTTCACCAAGTTTCTCTTGTGAAAAACAACGCTATGATGTGAAACATCATATTTAAACCTAAGCGCGCGCAGAAACAAACCGAGTGCCTGCATGTAAATTGTAAATTCTTTAAATGCGCGCGCAGCGCAAGGGTTAAGACAGAGCCCTCAACTATTCGAACTTCTTCACTTTAACATTGGTTGGCAACAAAATGTATGTATGGTGAACGGTTTGCGGAGAAAAATGCTCAAGCTTTAGGACTTTTGCTCGAATACCCATGCCGCTCCACTTAGAATCTTTCTTATGGGTAGTTGCTGGGGGCAGAGTTCTTCACATTTCCCGCATTTAGCGCATCTCTTCGCTTGGCTCTCTGGAGTGATGCACTTCCAGTATTCTTTCTTGACGTGATTGTCCCTCTCCTTAGCGAAGTACTCGTTATATAGTGCTAATATTTGAGGGATGTCTACTCCTTCTGGGCAGGGCATGCAGTATCCGCAGTTTGTCATCCGACGAAACCTACCTCTCTATACTTCCGCTGGATTTTGCTGATGAGCTCGAGATCTCTCTTGTCGAGAGTTCCAGGTTCTGAGCGGCTGGCACTCTGCACGTTCTCTATTACTTGATCCATGGTGCTCATGCCGCTGAGGGCGACGGAAACCTCTGGATGGTTCCACACCCATTGGAGAGCCCACTCAGCAGGGGTTCTATCGTTTCCTTCTTCTCTCCAGATCTTCTGAATCCCATCGGGTGGGTTGATGGCGAGTCGCCCACCTGCGATTGGCTCCATCACCACCACTGCTAATCCTTTCGATGCCGCGTACTTCAATCCTTTAGTACCAGCTTGGTACTCGGTGTCCATGTAGTTGTATTGGATCTGGCATAATGTCCATTCGTAGCTGTCCACGATCTCTTTGAAAGTTGAATATTCATCGTGAAAGCTGAATCCAAGATGTCGGATTTTCCCCTCAGCAATCTGCCTATTGCCCCATTCTAAGACTTGTAGCTTCTTCAGCTGATGCCACCGCTTCTTTTCGAGACCATGAAGAAGGTAGAAGTCAACGTAGTCCAACTTGAGCTTGTGAAGTTGTTCATCCAGAAACTTGCTCATGTGTTTCTGGGATTTGATGAGCCAAGTCGGCATCTTAGTAGCCACTTTGACTTTCTCTCTATAACCTTCCTGCAAAACCTTTCCCAACAGAATCTCACTGTTACCTTGATGGTAGGGATAGGCTGTATCCACATAGTTGACGCCATGATCTATAGCGTATCTAATCATCTTGATTGCTACAGGTTCATTAATCCTCGCAACGTCTCCTTCAAAAGTAGGCAACCTCATGACTCCAAATCCCAAGGCCGAGACTGCCCAATTCAGCTTTCCGAAGCGTCTGTACTTCATAGAAACTCACAAGCTAGGCTGATGGAGTTCAGGTACTAAATCTCCTCTAGCTTTCACGATTCAACGCCCTAAATATGTTGCGTGTTGGCAACAGGCCCTCGTTAATCTAGAAGTCCACAAACCCTTTCTGTGTCTCAACTACATCGCGGCTGTTGCTGGCTTGCCCGTAGGCTTCTAACGGTTTCTCATTGAGACTTAGAAATGTGGATCCCCAACTGAAGACTGAAAGCAGTTTAGCTGCCTCTTCTGTATAGCCTGCTATGTGAAGCGCGGCTGATAGAGCTTCGACAGTGCTCAGCTTAGTTGGTGTCCCATAGTTTACTGGGTTTGCTGCAATCAAGTAGGGAAGACAGCGTGATGGTCCTCTAGGCCTGAACAGCTTAAGTTCATCAGGATGATTCCAGCTTAAGTCCAAGGCCACAAGACCGCGCCTTTCAATTCTCTCTCGATCCGCAGGGGAAAAAGCCCTCTCTGAGAAGGGATTAAGAACAACTGCGCCCCTAGGCAACTCCCGTGTATTGTAAACAATCCACACTAGATGGTGACGTTTGAGCTTCAGAGCTGAGCATTTTCGCGGGTCACATTGCTTAGAATGATAAACAACAATATTGAGGCCCTTACGAGCCACCTTTCCGCACCTTCAAATGGGACATCGGATCATCCATTACCTTTGGGATCCAATCAAGCAAGTCAGTGGCCAACATGTGATATCCTTTCTCGCTTTTAACGAAGTCACCCGCAGCACCATTTATGAAGGCAGCTGCAGTCGCCGCTTTGAAGGGGTCTGCGTGTTGGGCCATGAAAGCACCTACAACGCCAGACAGTATGTCTCCTGTGCCACCTACTGTCATGCCGGGATTGCCTGAGAAGTTCAGCTTGACCTGTCTCCCATCGGAAATTACGTCGGTTCTTCCTTTCAAAAGTACGGTTGTGCCGAGTTTTGCAGCAGTTTTCTTCACCTTCTTCACGGATTCTTCTGCGTTGTGATGTAACTCCTTCCCTGTCAAGATGTAGTACTCTCCCATGTGAGGAGTAAGGACTGAAGGGACTCGCAACGGTCGCTTGAACTCCGCGAAGGCTTTTAGTCCATCGGCGTCTAACACAATTGGAGTTCCTAACTCTTCTGCAGCAATCACAACATCATTGATTGCCTCTTTCGTTTCACTGTGGAGACCGAGGCCTGGGCCTATGACGACAGCGGTCACCTTCTTCAAAATCCCTTTAACTTTGGAGACATTACCTGAATTTAAATGGGAACCAAGGAGTTTGATTGTTATAAGATTTGGATTCATAGAAGAGATACCGTACGCAGTCTTCTCGGGAGCTGCAACGTATACTATGTCAACGCCTACACGCAGAGCTGCTAGCGCCACTAAAGCAGGGGCACCAGAAAATGTTTTGCTACCACCTACAACTAACAGCCGCCCGAAATCACCTTTATGAGATTCAACAGGCCGACTCTTAACTACTGCAGCAACGTCTCCCGGTCCAGCGAATTTTTCAAGAACCTCTGGGAGACCAATATCTTTCACGATCAGCTCGCCAACGTATTCCTTTGCTTTGAGTAACCCAGGCTTGGCCTTATGGAATGTTATTGTCAGATCAGCGTTGACAACGTCACTGAACACTGTTCCCGAATCTGCATCTAACCCTGTTGGAGCATCTACAGATAGGCGCCAAGCCTGTATCCGATTCATCGCCTTAATTAATTCCAAGATAGGCTGTCTTGGAGCATCCTTCAACCCAATACCCAGTAAAGCATCTACTACAACTTCTGCTTTGAAATCTGGAACGTGGGATGAGTCGATTACTTGGAAAAAATCAAATGAGTCCCGTAGATGTTCTAAGACGATCCAATTCTTTAGCGCGGCTTCATGCTTAATGGCAGCAGACCTACCAGCTATGACAACTTTAACAGGATATCCTAGAGAGATTAAATGTCGAGTTGCCACAAAACCGTCGCCTCCGTTTCCTCCCAATCCGCAGAAGATTGCAATTCGGGTCTTCTTGCTTTGAAACCGAGCGTCGATCTCATGGGCGACAACGCGACCAGCGTTCTCCATGAGCTGGAGCTTTGATATGCCAAAATACTCTGCGTTTGTCTCAAGAATACGCATTTCTTGACTTGTCATTATGTTGGTACCCAAAGCGTCCATAGGATCCACAGTGACTACTATGCAGGAAACCGCTTTTAAATGGGTGAATCCCGGGCAGAAGAAAGAACAAGAACTTGCCTAGCCTCTCTATTCATACGGATTATGCTGACCAAAGACTAACTCTCTCCCATATGCTGTTCATACTCCACTTCTCACTCGGGCGATCTATTCTTCAACTTCTTCGTTGTAAACAATCTCTTCCTCTGTCAAAACGTCTTCCTCAACGAGAAGAACCTCTTCTTCCGAATCGGGGTCTCCTTCTTCGACGACAACCTCGTCGAGGACTGTGGTCTCTGATTTCTCAGCTTCTGTTTTGCCGCTCCTTCTTGAGTGGATGTCGAGATAGAGCATAAAAATATAGGGAACAGACAGATAGACTCCGGCCAGAATAGGGTTTTGAAATAGTGGGGAGAGAGCTTCTACCTGGATAACAGGACTGTTTCCCATCATGAACATCAGTATATCTTCAACAGACGTCGCTACTAATGTCAAGGTCAAACATAGGAAGAATTGTAGGAGGATGCTTCGGCTTTTCCCGAGGATAATTGAAGGTATTACTGACGATAGCACGAAGATCCATGCAAAGGCGTGGATGAAAACGATTGTATCAATGCGGGGAATCAATAATTGATTAGCTGAAACCCAGAAACTGTCTAAGAAAATTACTACTGAGTAGACCGCAGTTTGAGTGAATAATTGATAACTGACGATTAAGCTCCACGCAACTGATATGTACAAAGGGGCGGTTATCGCTATTTTTCCCAAGTAAATATCCTCCTGACGGGGATATTGCGTTGTACTGAGGAAACAAAACTATTATGAAGCGTGAATCAAGAGTTGAAATCGACACTGAACGCAGAAATATATGCATGCATGTGAATGAGCGATGGTGCATAGAAATTCAGGAATCTGTGGTGGACCGGGCGGGATTTGAACCCGCGGCTTCCGCCTTGCGAAGGCGGCGATCATACCAGACTGATCTACCGGCCCGACAACCTTTCTGAAAAGAACGTCGATTAAGAAGATATTTAGAGCTTTTGCTTTGATTTTGCCCCTCTAAATAGTCTAAAATGCTTGAAAGCGCCTGTTCTGTGATTCTTGAAAGGTTTAAACGGTGATTTCTGGCTTTTTCAACCAATTTCTTGGATAGGTAGAGACTTACAGTGGTTTTAGTTGCCGTTTTGCTATGGTTTTTTCCACGTGGAACCTTCTTGTTTTTCCATGTGGAATTGTGTCTGGAATCAATCATGGCTTTTCTTCTCCTTTCTTAATTTCTTTTCAGCTTGTCTAACAAATTCTTCCAATTCTTCGATATAGTGTTTACACAGAAGAAATACATCTGGATTTTCATTAAACCAATTTGGAAGCCTAAAGAAGTACACTGCAGTGCTATGCAGTTTTTTTGGAATCTTCAAGGTTTTCTTAACCGATGAATAAAATGGTATTTTTATTTTAATACTGCCATTTGGGGTGTATTCTACATCTGCTTTGGCTATGTCAAACCCTCCTTTACCCGTAGAAAGTGCCAAAGTTTCTGGCATGTGCTCCTTTGAGGATATGTTTCGTATCTCAACGAAGAGTTTCATGATTTTGTCTTCACTCCATTTCTCAACCTTATCATTATACCACTCCATCATTCTTTTGTCATCTTTGAACTCCTTAGAAAAACCCATGTAATGCTTCTTGCTGCGCTAAGAAAGGCATCAAGAAAGTAGAGAAAATTCGTTATTGAGTTTTTATCCTTTTGATTTTGGAGAGAATGCTCCATCCGATTCAAAAAGAATCTGGCCTCCTCAAGTTTGAATCTGGGTTCGAAACCATGCCCATAATTGTAAATTGTTGTTCCTTCTTTTCCACCAGTATTGTTTGTCTCAGTCAAAATCTACCACCTAAATTAGCCCACTCTTCCTTTTTTCTGTTCTTCCACAGCTTTTTTATTGGGTGTCGGGCAAGAAGATAAACGTGCTGAGCTATTCAGGAATATATATAGTCTCTATGTTAAACGTAGCAAAGTTGTTCATGGAAATGAAGTTGTTGACTTGGGTTATACAGAAATCCATAATCTGCAAGAAAACGGGGGAGAAGCCATTAAGCGATTAGTCTATATCGACAAGGAAAAGAAGGAATTTCTAGAGTTGCTGGATCAGTCGGTATATGATGAAAAAAAACGAGAAGAGCTGAATCAAATGGTAAATGTAGCAATTAAAAAGTGGTAGATTTCATAAAAGATTATTTTGGTTTTCTGAACAGCAACTTGGTTTATGTGATTTTTTTTAGAAAAGTTAAGTAGTCACATCCAATTCTAAAGATAAATCTGGAAAATTAAGTTGTGAATCCAATGAGCGACAGAGAACTAGAAGCTATAAAGCAAAGAAAACTTCAAGAATTGCAGAAAAGGATGACTCTTGGAGAACAGAAAAAAGAGCAGGTTGACGGGCATAAGATTCTGAACAAGATTTTCAAAGGAAGAGCTTGGGAAGTTTTCAACGCTGCGCGGGCACAATTTCCAGGTGCAATGGCTAAGATAGAACATTTGCTTGTGAGCCTCACATTGGAAGGAAAAATCACTGAGATGAAAGGCGAACAGCTGTATGCGCTTTTGAGGGAAATTGGTTTGCCCGTCAGATTGAATACTACGATCAAATTTTCTAGCCATGGAAAAACAAAATTGCTTTCGGAGAAATTCAAGGAATCAGCCAAATAGCACTTTCCTAGTTTTGTTATGGTGAGGTTTATGTCGTTAATTGATGTTATTCTCAATCGTAGAAGCATTAGGCGTTTCAAATTTGCCTCATCACAGATTTCCCTCAGCAGTCTAATTCCATGTGGTGTGTAGTGTTTAGCGAGAACGTTTCTAGGGGCTCTTCCCTACTCACAAACATTTTTAAGAGTTGTTCTTGGAAATATAAAGAAGAGTTTAGGAAGAATGTGAGTTTTTATGTCTCTCCTTGATTTGATTCTCAGCCGAAGGAGCATTAGACGCTATGAAAACAAAGATATATCTGAAGAGGTTTTGCAGCAAATTCTTGAGGCTGGCAGACAGGCTCCTTCAGCTGCTAATAGACAGCCTTTTCGTTTCGTCATTGTGAAGGATCATGATATACTAAAGAACTTGTGCGATAATTTGATTAACCGTTTTGTCAAATATGCTCCCGTCGCTATTGTTGGGTGTGCAGACATAAAATCGCTTTTGACTGGAAAATGGGCCGTTGTTGACACTACAATTGCAATGCAGAACATGGTTATTGCCGCGTGGACTTTAGGGATCGGTTCATGTTGGATAGGAGCTTGCAACGAAGAAAAAGTCAAGGAATTGCTAAAAATCCCTGATAAATGGAAATTTGTTGCGCTGGTAACTCTTGGCTATCCTGCTGAACAGCCCAAACCAAGAAAGAAGAAATCATTTGAGAAAATGTTCAGCTTCAATAGTTTCTGATTTCCTATATTGCATGCATGCATGCCACTTTCAAAACAAAGAAAGGGTGTTGGAACCAAAACGAGATGGATTTACCAGTTGAGAACTAGGAAATTTGTCTGGGACGATATAGTCACCGAATGGGTGGAGAACGAGAAAATTACGTGGGAGGCAACTTCTGCCTGGGAAATGATAGATTCCTTTATTCTAAGTTCAATTGGCGACAAGGAAACACTCCTTACTTACGTAATGGATTACAATTTACCCTACGGGTTCTTGGGAAAAATATACGACAAATTTTCTATAAGAAAGTCGATGGAGACGTATCTTGAGGAAACTCTGAAGCGAATGAAAAGAACCGTGGAAAGACTTCCTTAGTCAACGCCATTTTTTGCCTTTGCGCTTTTCGAAATAGGTTTTCAAAGGTTTCCAATAGTAGTCCATCCACCCTTGCTTCAACTCTTCCTCCTGTTCAGTTGGAATATCGGAGTGAACCATTGTTAACTCTGTCTTCCCGTCAATCTCCTTGAAGGTAAATTCCAGCCTTGACGGCGGATAGCCCTCTGGCCATTCCGTCGTAACCCACTCTTGCACAATGCGCTTTCCTTTTTCAAACTCAAGGTTTTTACCTGAGATGTATCCGTCCCATGCGGTAAATTTTGCGCCAACTCTAGCTTTGCCAGTGGCTTTGCTCCCTGTAAACTCAGATTGTTTCTTTGAATCCAGAAGAGCATCGTAAACCTCCTTAGGAAGAGCAGGAAGTACTATTTTTTGCTCTATTGTGGTTGTCTTCAACTTTATGAAGTTCTCCCAGATAATTGTTCCACTAAGCTAAAGTCTCAGTCTCTATGCTCGTGAGATTCCTCTTCAGATTCTTCTTCTTTTTCTTCTTCATTCATGGCGATTTCTTCTCCTGCCGCGCTTGCTTTGTCTGCAGCTTCACCTGGTGGGGGAAAAGCATCATCCAACCATAGTTCAAACTGTTTCTTGATTTCGGAATTGGAAAAGGCCCACGTGCACAATTCACCGATGACACTATTCAAATCAGCTTGGTGATCATCGGCTAAACGTTTAAGAAACTGTTCCCACTTTGCAGGAAGAGATACTATATACTTAGCCATCTCGTATTTCCCGCCACTTTTTATCTTTTGAGATATATTTAAGTTTTGAACATAATAGTGCGTTGCTTATTTTAGTACTCTCAAGTTTGCTTTGTCGTAGATTTCTCTTAGCAATCTTATCCCTTGTGGCGTATAGTGCTTAGCCAGAATGTTTCTGGGTGCTCTGCCCTGGAACCCATCGACAAATCAATCCTTTCACAAATAATCTCGCCTAAATCATTTAATTCTAAGAAAATACAATGCGAGGACAGAGAACAACGTAAAGAAAAGTCCAGAGGAAACGAACAAGGGCAAATATCCCACAGATTGAGCAATAAATCCAGCATACAATACGGAGCCAAATTCTGCAAATCTTAAAGGAATAATCAGCAATCCTATGTCAACAGACACACTCGGCTTATTCTTTGTGGCCTTGGCAATAATTGACTCAAAAAAACCCCATGCAAGCCCCTCGGCCACAGCTAGAACCAAGAACGGCGCAAGAAAGTAATAATTGGAGGATGCCAGCAAAAAAGTTGCGAACAAGGCAATAGAAATCTGCAAGATGACACGTTTAGCCCCAAGTGAAAACCTCAAAGTGCCAAAAATAACAATTGAGGCTATAACATTATACAGCATATACGCTATCCCTATCGTAGTGTAATCATAACCAATCTGTTGAACCATAAAAACAGGAAGAAGCAAACTCAATAGTGGAAAAAAGGCCAAACTGAAAAACACCAATATTATTGAGCCGAACCAAAACATTTTTCCTTTTTTTCTTGGATTAATAATTTCTCCAAATCGGGGACGATTTGGCCTTAAATTCTGTTTCGGAGCTTTCCAAAGCAATGCAGCCGGAAACGCAATAAAACCAGCTGCCACAATTAAAATGCTAAGGGTGAAAGAGAAGCCAAAATAAGCAATTCCAAATCCTGCTACGGCGCTGCCCACTGCAGTTGAAAGCAATAAGACAGCAATATTTCTAGTAGCTTCCTTTTCCTCTCGTTTAGGGGACAATTAAAAAATAGCCGTCCGACTAACTGCCCAATAAGAAGATTCTTTCAATGCTTCGAAAAACTTTCCTAAAAGAAACATTGGAATAGAGCTAGCAATGAAGTATACAAAAGTTGACAATATACTCCAGGGCCAGTTTAATAGAATATAGAATCGATTCCATCCACTTGAATCAGCAATCACAGCCATCAAAAGACGAACAACCAAGAAAACTATAGGCAAAACGGATATTACCACACCGATCTCTACCAAATCGACGTTTCTATCCAATAACAATAACGGAATCGCAAGCCTAAGTCCTCCCGATATGAAGAAATTTAGAAATGTTATTACTAATATTCTCTTCATGGGTAATTCAGCCGGTAGAGGAGACACTAAGCTAAAACTGTCAAATTAGCCTTTTCATAAATCTTCCGTGCCAACTTTATTCCCTGAGGCATTTAGTATTTTTCACTAATTCATGTATGCCCTTGAAAGTTCGTTCCTTCAAGTCACCGATTAACGCAGGATTGAAATAGTTTCGCATAAAAACGCTCGCACTAACTCGGCCTTGCAAAAAGTCTATTTCAGCAGGGTTAAGCCATCGCGTCATAAAAGTTGCAAAACATTCCCGCACATCACCAAACCTTGATTTCAGCTTTGCTCTCCTAATGCGATTTTAATCTGAGCAGTTGTGAACTTCTCGCTTTCGCTTATCCGCTCAATCAGGCTTCCGGGCAAAAAACTTATCAAGGCTTTCTTAGTTCTGCAAATAAAAAACCGCTTAAAGTGGTAATGCTCCAAAACTTCTTTCGCAGAGTCGTAGTAGTTGCTTAATTTTCCCTCTTTGGCTAAATCAATAATGAGATTGTAGCTGTTGACGGCTTCAACAAACCGTAAACCTGAAACAGTAATGAAAGTCATGAAATCCTTTAGTTTTGGAAGTTTAGCGTTAACCTCGTTAATCCACTCTGAAACTTCTCCATACTCACCGACTTTGCTCATTCTTGCGATTATTAAATCCTCAGGGTTGGAAGTTCTCCACTTCAAACCGTATGCCTTCATTAATTCTTTAAAGACTTCGTAGACGCCGAGAAATTTGGCTAACGCGCTGAGGCCTTCTAAAACATGATGCCGTTTGCATTCTGAGAAGCCGTTAAGTTCTGAGAAATCACGTTTAAGCAAACAATGGCTGTACTTCTGCGCATAACGCAGCCTGTCTTTCACTACTTTCTTAGAACACTTTTTAAAAAGAAATTCCTCAAAATCTTCCCAATTCAAGCTTTTTTCAGAAAAAGAAATCTCCGGCGATGCGTTGCGAAGGCGGCGATCATACCAGACTGATCTACCGGCCCGACAACCTTTTCGTTAAAGAAGACTGCAGCTTTAAGATTTTGGTCAATAATAGTAGATCGATCACATTTGTCAGTACAACGTGCGCGTGTATAACTTTGTAATTGTATATTCACAAGCATTCCATGGTGTACATAGAAGAAGTTCGGAGGACGATGACAAGTATGAGATAGGGCTTTCTTTCAAAACCGATAAATGTTTCCAAGACGCGTGTATTTTTGGAGAGGTGGTGAGAAGAGTGCCATCAGAGATTGTCATATCTTTGCTCCTCATAGGATTATTACTAGCTTCATTATCCACAAGTGCTGTCAATACAAAACCAACCCAAAGCGCAGAGGTAATCAACAAAGTCCTAGCTAGTGAACTACTAGATTGGACTCACTACCATAATTACACCGAAATCGTTGAAACTTTGTTATATCTAAACTCTACTTATCCCAGCCTAGTAGAAGTTTTCTCTATCGGTAAGAGCTGGCAAGGTCGTGACATCTACTGCTTGCGACTTACAAATGGAAATCTTGCAGATCCTAAGCCTAAGACATTGTTTGTAGGCTATCATCACGCTCGTGAACAAATTAGCGCTGAATTACCATTGTATTTTGTTGTTTATGCTGCAGAAAACTATGGTGCAAACGCATCCGTAACTCGGATGCTAGATCTGAGCGAGATCTATGTTGTTGTAGCATTGAATGTTGATGGCTTTGATGTTGTTGATGATAACGAGTGGCAAAGGAAGAACATACACTCATTTGACGAGGATAGCGATGGTTTGTTCGACGAGGATCCTCCGGATGATGAAGATGGAGACGGTTTTATTGAAGACCTAGTACAATGGAACGGCACTGATTGGGAATTCATCCGATGGGAAGGCGCAGATGATGACAACGATGGCCTATTTAACGAAGACTGGGTCGGAGGAGTTGATTTAAATCGAAATTATGGTTATCAATGGAACGCAACGTGCCAAAGCGGTAGTCTTGATCCACAAGCCGAAGATTATCGAGGACAAGCACCGTTTTCAGAGTCAGAAACACAAGCAATAAGAAATTTAGCTTTGCAGCACCAATTCGAATACGCTATAAGCTTCCATTCTGGCGCTGAATACATCGTGTACCCATGGGGATACACAGTGACTCCCCCGCTTGACGTTGACACATATATTGAAATTGCAGATGAGCTATCGCAGCTAACAGGATGTCAGTATGAACAATCAGGAGCATGGTTCACCACCTCCGGGAGTTGGGACGATTGGATGTACGGCAACAGAAGCACATTTGCTTTCACCTGTGAAATCTATACGAATAGCAGCGCATGGCAGTACGAACCTGACATTACCACAGATTTTTCATGGGAAAAAGGGGTTTCCCAACTCTTCAATCCTGATCCGAACAAAATGGAAAATACGCTTCGAAGATGGATGCCCGTCTTCTTCTATATTTCCAATCGAGCTGTTGGACGCGCACCCACAACATTTCCAGAGGTGGACTGGTGGATTTGGGTTGTTATCATCCTTATAGTTGCAGGTGCCATAACAACAACGATCACGATATTACGCAAGAGAAATACCAAGATTATGACACCTCCTCGCCAGTCACAATCAGCCTCCACTCATAACCCCAAAATCAAATCTTAGCCCCAATTTAGTTCTACATTTTAGAGCAGCTGAACAAACATCAAATCCTACTAGTCAGACTCAAGGCTTGCGGACTTTGCTTTTGCATGCATTTATGAGCTTAGAAACTTGGAAAAAAGTAGGGACAAGGTTTGCAAACATAGTTTACTCTACATCAATTTCTGCTGGATGGCTTGTTCTTTTTGTTTCTTACTTAGTGGCTTTCGTGTATATGACTCGAAATCTTCGATACTAATGTATTTCTCCCTTTTGTACTCTCGATACAGATTTCTTAACATCTTATACGTTATCACCTTCCAGTTCATATCTTTCATCATTGATTGCATCGCAGGTTCCAGAAATCTTCGATGAACCAAATCCTCTCTTTCTTCTGGGATTACCATAATCCTTAGCGTTTTGGTTGACTTGATGTTAGATCCTCTTACAACAGCATCCACTATTGAGGTTGAATGCTCAACTTCAAACTCTGCTACGATGTTCTCTCCATCATGCCAAATGACATCGATACTCCTGATACGTTTCAATTGATTTCCTGTGACATGTTTCATTTCCAGAGGAGAGAGAGAAAATATAGTACATAGCCTTTTTTGCTCAAAGAATTTACCATACTCATCCTTTGCTATATCAATCTGATAACCAGTTTTCATTCCAAGGCTAGCAAGATAGAAGATCATTTCTTCATGTTGTTGTTCTATCTCTTCAACAAAGGGTTTGATCTCCCATTCTCCACTTTTTGTGGGAACTGCGTTCTCTTTCAAAATGTCCATTATGGTATGTTGCTCAGGAGTTAATGCATTCTGAAATCGAGTGTAGACCTCAGTAAGGACTTCTGTAAAAGATACCTTTCTTTCTTTTCTTAGTAAGTTCACAATAGCTTCATTAACTCGCTTGTTTAGCGGAATGTCTAATCGATGTTCACTTGGGTCGGTAAACCACCATCCTTTGCCCAAAAGAGTTTTCTGACCTCTTTTTCCAACTTCCATCTTCACCAATTCAAAGATTTTTCCAACATACTTATTGAGAATTTTCTTAACACTCTCTGGTTGGAAATCCATTACCAAGCCATATTTTCTCAATTCTTTATAGAGTAGTGGGTCAATAGAGTTTTGAATGAATGTATAACGAGTAGGTTCACCTCGCTCAGCAATTATCCGCTTTGCTACATTGACAATGAGAATTTCGACCCTTTTCTGGTCAACAGTTCCATACTCCTTCTTTCTTTTCATTTTGGGTTTCCTAAATCTAAAGAAGTAATCCCCTTCAAGTGAACCATATGGCTGAAGTAGGCTTTTTGCGGAGGGACGTGGAGGGGGCTGGTATATAATCTTTTCAAAGTCAAAACCAGCCATAACTACAGACCTGAAAAGAATGTTACGATATTTCAACTTGGGATTATGAAAGGTAATGGTGCAATATCCTTCGGGCTTCAAAACATCAAAAACCTTCCTAAAAGCTACATAAAGCATGTTCTCATACTCTTTTTCTGTCTTCTTTTGTCTCAGGTTTTCAACAATCTCTCCTCTTGCAATTTCATCAAAGTTGTCCATTAACCCTAACCAGCAACCCCACATGAATAGAAGCTCCGCATACTGAATGGAGTGTCCATAGGGCGGATCTGTTATTACGTAATCAATTGTGTTTTCACCCAGTTCTTCTAACGCATCAATTGCTGATTGCGCTAAAAGAAAATGTTGTTTAGTTGCTTTTTGTAGTTGCTCGTAAGTTTTCGCTTCTTTTAGATTCTCAAAGTGTTCAGGCAAATCCTCTTTTGCACTGATTAGGCTTTGCCTTTCTTTAACGGCTCTCACAAACAAATCCCAAACATTTGATTCCATGTTATTTGGGCAATACCAATAACTTTGTTGAACCCATGCTGAACTAAAAGGACGGCTTGGTCTTACTGGTGTCATTCTTGAAGCCAAATGGGTCATTGAGGAAAATGCAAAAAGAAATGCTTCTCTCAGGTCAGCGTCTTCAATATTTTTGATTCTATCAAACAACTTAGCCAAAGCAATGAGGTTTCTCTTTGTAAAAATATCATCAACTGATTCAAACCTTTCTTTCTTCAAAAATGGAGAACCATCTTTATAATAGAGACGGTTGGTTGGGTACCAATATTTGCAAGGACCCTTCTTGTTGAAGAACTCTGCTAATTCTCCCAGTTCAATCTGTCCATATAGTTCGATGTCTTTCTTATTTACTGGGTTTATTAACTTGCCATGATGAGGGCACTCATAGCGAACATCAACAAGTTTTCCTTTGTCCCAAGTAAAACAAATAGCGGGTAAGGTATTCTTTTTACATTTTCTACATGATGTAATGTACAATCCATTTATGTGATCTTTAATGTCTTTTTCTATTTTCTTGAACTCTTTTCTGATTTTCTTTGGGTTGACATACCTTATCGTATTTCGAGTAATGAAAATTGCAACAGGGTTTATATCAATTCCAATTGCTTTTCTACCCAATCTTAGGGCTTCTGCAACCATTACTCCACTACCGCAGAAGGGATCGAGAACGATATCACCTTCATCTGAATAAGCCTCAATGTATTCCCGAATAACGTCTTCTTGCTTGCGAGCAAAGAATTTATGCATGACATACATAGGTGTATGTCCACTTGTGGGTAATGCTCTATCAATGTGCTTAACTTTCACCATAGGATCGATCCCAAATAAGTCTAATATTGAGTGTAGGGATTTATCTACTTCGTCTTTGGAATCGTATGGCTAAGTTTACCATTATGAAAGTATTCCATGAATGACTTTTCACATTTTGGACATTGATACATCTTCACGTGATAGTATCTGTTGTGGTAGTCCCATTCTTTAGTATGTTGAGCAATGTGAGTTCTGCACCTTGGGCAATTCCCCATCTAATATTCCACCATTATAGGGTATTACGATTTTGTATTCATATGCTTTTTCCACGACCAAGAAAACTCTACCATAGGAAAACAGTTAGACAGTGGAATTACCTACCAGTAGAAAAGATTTTCCTAGAGCAACCTTCTCCAGAACCAAAGTTCAAGTTCTTATTCCTATGTATTAACCAATGCATGCATCCGGTCACTACGCGCGCAGTAGTCAAAGGCATAAAAATGAACCATTGGAAGTTACTAAATGGAAGACAGGTGGATGGCGCCCAAGTCTAGTAATCATGTCTTCTTGTGCGAGCAAAGCTTCTTGATTAAAAAGTGTGAATCATGCATGCTGTTGTGCATGAATTGCGGAGAGCTAGTGTTGCTTTTTGGAAGTTAGCCTATTCTGCTATGCCATCTTTCTCGTTGTATTGGTCTCCGCCAAGCAATGTTTCTCTTTGCATTCAGCTTGTTTCCACCAGTTGGTTTCTTAGTGTGAGACCTATTTTGAAGGCTCGAAGGTTTGCTTCTGCAGTCTCCAGTCTGACGGAGGCTACAATTGCCTTTTCCATCGCTTCTTCACTTACAATACTCGTGATCTCTGTCAAGGCACCTAGCATGATGACGTTGGCAAACATCTTGGACTTCAACGAGCTTTCAGCAACCTCAGTGACTGGCAGAGAATACATCTTAGCTCTCATTCTGGGGGGCTTCACCAAATCCTTGTCGATTAAGACTACCCCATCTTCTTTCATTTCTTCAATGTTCACATCAAGGGCATCTTGACTCATTGCCACAAGAACATCGCACTTTCTGATCAAGGGAAACCCTATTCTCTTATCTGCAATTATCACCTCACTCTTTGCTGCACTTCCCCTCGCTTCAGCGCCATAGCTCTGTGTTTGCACAACCTTCTTCCCGTCATAGACCGCTGCTCGACCAAGGATCCGACCCGCTAACACTACTCCCTGTCCTCCTAACCCGCAAATTCGCACTTCAATTTTCGTCATTGCTTCTTCGCCTTCCTCAATACCGTCTGGATCCTCTCTGAAAGCGTTGGAAGAATTCTTGAGGCGAACTCGCCCACAACTATCTTCTCCTCCAGTTCCCTCTCACTCAGTTCTTCTGCCTCATCAATGGTGATACTCTGCTCTTTCAACCATGACAACATCTCTCCAGCGTTTTTGAAGCCTGCGCGTCGACCGTAGGCAGTTGGACACTGACTTACAACCTCGACAAATCCGAAACCTTTAGTGACCAAAGCCTTCTTAATCGATTCTCTCAGTTGAACCAAGTGGGCTGTGGTCCACCGGGCTGCATAACTTGCTCCAGCAGTTGCCACTAGTCTCGCAGAGTCAAGGGAACCTTCGAAGCCCCCGTAAGGAGTTGTAGTGGTCTTGACGTTCATGGGAGTTGTTGCCGCCACTTGACCTCCGGTCATGCCATAGATCATGTTGTTGACCATAATGACTGTGATGTCCAAGTTTCTTCGAGCTGCGTGGATTAAATGGCTTAACCCAATCCCCACCAGATCTCCGTCTCCACCAAAGACGACCACTTTCAAGTCAGGACGTACAAGCTTAACACCGGTTGCTACAGGTATGCTTCTACCGTGGGTTGTGTGTATGGAATCTGCCTTAAAGTGGGGGGAAGGGATCCAAGAGGCGCATCCGATACCACTGCAGAAGACAAATCCCTGAAAGTCTTTGTGACCAAGCTCTTGAACAGCCTTCAGGAAAACTGTAGCCACTGTTGTTCCGCCGCATCCTGCACAGAAAGGGAAGCGTATATCTCTAAGATAACTTGAGAGAGAAGCCTTGCTCAACGTTCTCCCACACTCCCTTCGATTACAGAGAAAAGCTCCTCTGGCGTCACCATCTCTCCACCCCCAATCTTGTTAACAGGCGTGACTCTTGCAGCACCCTTAACTACCCTCTGCACCTCAAAGAAAACTTGTTGCAGGTTCATCTCAAGCACAATAATGTTTTCGGCTTTCTGCGCCATCTCTTCCACAGCCTTCTCAGGAAATGGCCAAATCGTCTTTAAACGAATAAACCCAACTTTTATTCCCCTATCCTGCGCCATCTCAATAGCCTCATAGACTGCCCGAGAAGCACAACCGTACGAAACCACGCCAACCTCACAGTTGTCCACATTGACAGCTTCGAAGTCAGCTAACAACTTGACGTTACTCCTGATCTTCTCGACAAGTCGAGTCACAAGAACACGATGAATCTTCGGATCTGCCGTGAAACGGACACCAGATTCGTCATGGGTTGAACCAGTAACTGCCACATTGAACCCTTCGCCCACCGAAGGCATTGGAGCCACACCATCTCCACCGAAGAACGCTTTATCGGTAGACTTCGGCTTCTTTCTATTGATAATCGCTATCTCCTCCAGAGGAGGCACAACAATCTGCTCACTCATATGAGCAATTATCTCGTCAGCCAACAAGATGATGGGAGTACGATATTCCTCAGCCAGATTAAAGGCCCTCACTGTCAGGTCAAACATCTCCTGAACTGAGTTTGGCGATAACACTATTGAAGCATAGTCTCCATGGGTGCCCCAGCGGGCTTGCATTACGTCACCCTGCCCACATTTTGTAGCCTGCCCAGTACTAGGCCCAGCTCTCTGAATGTCAGCTATGACGCAGGGCGTCTCAGTCATGAACGCATATCCAATATTCTCTTGCATGAGGCTGAAACCTGGACCTGAAGTTGCGGTCATAGCCTTTGCCCCAGCCCAACTTGCCCCAATCACAGAAGCTAGGGAGGCAATTTCATCTTCCATTTGAATCATTATCCCTCCTGCTTGAGGAAGACGCTTCGCCAAGTGTTCAGATATCTCGCTAGCTGGCGTAATTGGATAAGCAGCGAAAAACCGGCATCCAGCAACGATTGCGGCTTCAGCTAAAGCTTCATTCCCCCGCATGAAGTGGCTACCAGAAGTTAGATGATTAACCATAAACACGCATCCCTACATAGTTTTGTCTGTATCCATCCCTTGTCTTAAGGTTTATCTAAATGCCTCTTGAGCAACGTCTGAGGGGAATCTAAGAAAAATTGAACAGAGAAAAAGAACTGGAGGGATTGATACTCCCGATCTTGTCAAATCACGGGATTATTATTCTCTTCTCTTCTTGATGTAAAGTACTACTATCCCAGCGATCCCAATCCCAGCTCCAGCGATATAGAGGTATAATGAGTATTGTTTCAGGAAAGAGGGGGGATCAACCGTGAAGCGGACATAGGAAGATGAACTTTCGTAGATCCAGTCATTTCCTGGAAAGATTACTTGAACACTCCAAGTTCCCAGTGTTTCAAGCCTGAAGCTAGCAGTGAATGTTCCATTAGTTGATGTTGTGACCGTTTGCTGAAATGTTCCATTGGGGGAGACGTATACCAGTGTTATGGCTAAGTTTTGGGCGGCTGGTGTTATGAAGCCCGTTAGTGTTAGGTTTTCTTCGATGGCAACTGTATCTGCCTCAAGAGTTATGTTTAGTTGAGATTCGAATTTTACTGAGTAGCTTCCGTTGTATGTAAGAATGTTTTCGAGAATATCCACTGCTTGAACCTTGTACTCCACAGTTGTGCCGGCTTGTTGACCAGGCACAATCGCAATGGCTGTTCGGTTGTCTACTATCTGCATGGTTAAGGATGTGGTGTCTTGCCAATGGTTGATGGAGTAGAAGAGTGTTGAATCCTCTAAATCTGTGAGTGGGGAAACGAAGGATAGGGTTGTTTCGTTGTCGGGAATTACTCTAAGAGGAGGAGACAGGGATTCGATGAAAGCTTTTCCGAATTCCGTCTTCACAAGGAACCTTATCACCTCGTTGCCTTCCTCGCCCAAGAAGACGAGGTGGTAGAGATTGTTGCCTTCAAACGGCGACGAATAGTTGATTAGCATATCCTGTCCGTAAAACTCACAGCTGGCACTTGCCACTCCGCTGAATCCTTTGCTTTCAAGATTGTATCCTCCAAAGCCTTGTTGATCAAGCTCTCCAAAAAGCCCTAGCTCCCAAGCCAATGGTATATCTTTCAGTTGACCTCCCACTCCAAGCTCGGGGTTAGCCATCAAATAGAGTCGAACCTCATACATGTCTAGACCTTCAGGAACTCTAATGCGAACCTCAAAACGAGAACTGTTAGTCGCAAACTCGAAGGCCCAACTAGTGTTTTCTACGTGCATGTAGTTCTGCTTTCCCTGAATGTAGACTTCATTCCATAAGTTGCACTCTACGTTCTCAATGACCATGAAGGTGCCTGCTTTGGCAACCTGGCTCTCCCGGGGATCATTGCTGATGATGAATGTGTAGTTTCCTGTCTGCTTTGGTGTGAAGAAGGGCTCGTTGAGACTTGTCACCGTAATTCCTAGGTGTTCCTGCAACTGGGCAGATTGTGTATGGTATCCCTCTAATGTGCCTAGCGGATTAAAGACGTAGATGTCATAGTCGGTTTTGTCATCAGAAGTCTTCTCAACCCAATCTCCGTAGAAGTAAATATGATACCTTTTACCTTGAGTTAGGTGGCAGAGAATTGTGTAGTTGGAACCAACTGGGATCTGGGACTCACTGATCTGTACGGGAAACATAGGCTTGCTGACGTAGGTCCAGTTACCGTATGGAGGAGTGTTTACAAAGATCTTGGCGCTTTGAACTGTGAAATTTTTCTGTTGACTTGAGGTTTCATAGATGATGTTATTTCCGTCAAACCACGCTTGAACCATCCAACGCCCAATTTTTTCTGTGGCAAATTCAACTCTCCAGCTTCCGTTGACATCTGTGTGTGCGACTGCTTTAGAGGTTGCATTCAGGGTGGCGAAGAGTACACGTACAGTGAGGTTTTCCACAGGGGGGCTTAAGTATCCATCAACCGATACAGGTTCGCTTATGAAGGCATTCTCTTTATCTAACGTGAAGCCTAATGAAGCCTCATATTTTACCGTGTAATTCCCGTCGAAAAATATGTAGCTGTCAAGCATATTCAAAGCTTCAACCCTGTATTGGACAAGCGACCCCGCTTCCTGGCTTGGAACTACGGCAGAAGATGTCCAGTTCTCGTTCACAGTCATCTCTATCTCAGATACGTTTTCCCAGTCGTCTACAGAGTAGTATAGCTTGGCTTCCTTCAGTTCGGAGTCAGATGAAAAAACCAGTCTAGTGGAGTTTCCTGGGTAAACTCGATCAAAAGGATCAACCAATGTTAGTACACCCTCTTCGAATCTTGTCTTTACTGCGAACTTGACCAATCCACCACCATTTTCACCTATCAAAACAAGATGGTAAAGACGTTTGCCAGAGGTAGGTGATGTATAGTTGAGGAGCATATCTTGTCCGTAATACTCGCAGCTGGCATAAGCTATGCCTCTGAACTCTTTGCTTTCCAGATTAAAACCACCGTAGTCTTGAGGATCTCTCTCTCCATAAAGCCCCGGCTCCCACGCTAAAGGAAACTCGTTAAGTAGCTCCCCCATTCCAGCTTCTGGGTTGGCCATCAGATAAAGACGAGCCTCATACATATCTAGACTCTCAGGCACCATTATGGAAACTTCGATTCGCTCACTGTCAGTAGCGAATTCAAAAGCCCAACTGGTGTTGAAAGTAGGCACATCATTCTCTTTACCTTGAATGAAGATGTCATGCCACCTATTACACATTGCATCCTCAATGATCATGAATGTTGCAGGTTTGGCTGCTTTGCTTTCTCTCGGATCATTTCTAATGACAAAGCTGTAGTTTCCTGAATTCGTCGGAACGAAGTGGGGTTCGTCTACATTTGTGCCCAAATGCTCAGGCAACCCAACTGCCTCTGTATGGTAAGTTTCGAGTTCACCACTTGGATTATAGACGAAGACGTCATAGTCGGTGTCAGGGGTAGAACCGTAGTCTACCCACTCTCCATAGCAATAGACGTGATATGTATGGTTGGCTTTTAAGGGACAGAGAACTGTCCAATTAGAGCCCAATGGGATTTGGGAATCATTGAAGTATATGGGGAACATCGGCTTCTCCACAAAAGTCCAGTTGCCATAAGGTGGAGTGTTAATGAAGTGGTGAACGTACCTCAGGTATTCCGGAAAGCTTTCAGCCTTTCCCGAGAAAGGTGAAGACCAACTCAAAGCAAACATCAACAAGATAATGGCTACCATAGTGGAGAACAATCTAGAAGAGCCAACTAGTCTCATCTTGCACAGCCCCCTCGAAGAATCACTCTCTTCAGAGGATAATTGTTATGAATTCCAAATACAGATTCCAACACTGAACTCGAATCTGAATATAGCCAAAACTGAGCAATATCTCGAATCTCACCAAAAAAGAAAAGAGGGAATGAGAACGACCTTGGCTTCATGCAATGTCTTAGTCTTCGATGTTGAACGGTAAGACTGCGAAGGCATGTGTATCTGTTGCATTAGTTATTTCGTATCCAAATAATAAGTAGGCACCATAATTTTCTTCAGCAACTAACGGAGTCTTGAGGGCTTTAACCGTCACGTTTTCACCTTGGACAAGGAAACCGTTGTCGAAAAGATCCTGTGCTCTAACAATTTCCATTCCCACGGACCAGACAGGAGGTAGCAACATTCTGACTTGCCCATCTCCGACGTCTAAGATCAACATATGTCTTGTCAAACCAACAACCGTTCCATCAACGGTTACTGGCTCCGAGTTTTTAATGATCCAATACCAGTGTTTTCTATGATGGAACTCATTGCGCCAATAACATCTTTGTCTAATCCAAGGATGCTCTGACGCGACATTTAGGATCTTGCACTCTTCAGGGGAAATGTCTGCTTGAGTTGCCATAATCGTTGGAACATAGAAAATTAAACCTACAGCTATAGCTACCAGTGTTCCTGCAATCGCAATTTGTTTCTTCGATTTCATCTGCATTCACCTCCTTACATTTTTCACCATTTTCAAGTTTGTTTTCAAAAAATAACTTCTAAAAACTCACTATTAAGCGAAACGGTTACAAAAAACCCGAATTATTGAAAAACAAGGTTCTATAAACCTCGAACAACAATCCAAAATAGTTCTGGAAACCTAGAACCTTAAACCCCAGACCACAAGAGAGAGATCTTTACTCAATCAAACCTGCAGACGTAACATGGAAAGATATTTACCCTCTTAGGGCAGCTAGGTAAATGAAGGTGAAAACATGGAAAAAGACATTACAGATTACGCGCTGGACTATGCCCGAAGGAAGCACATCCGATATGCAGAAGTAAGAGCACACCGAACAAAAAATGAACAGTTAGTAATCAAGAACGGAGTTTTGGATGCCTTCATTTCAACCATTGACAGCGGTTTCTGTGTTAGGATACTCGCCGAAGGAGGCTTAGGCTTTGCGTCAACCAACAAGTGGACAAAAGATGAAGCAAAAACAGTAGTGGACACAGCTTACAAGTTTGCCACTATGGCAAAACGTAAAGACAAGATTACTTTTGCAGAAGAAAAAGGTGTTGAAGCGAAATGGAGTGTTCCACAGAAAAAAAAGATTGAAGATATATCTCCAGAACAGAAAATTGAGGAGCTGATGGAAGTTGACAAACGCTTATCATCCCAAGACGGATTGAACATTCCGGGAAGGATAATAGCTTGCTCGATGACACTCACAGAGAAATATTTCGCCAACTCCGAAAGTTCAATAATCTCATCTTTTGTACCCAAAATAGGACCCTTCGCTTTCATAACAGTAGTTGAAAATGGCAAGCCCGAACAAGCCTACAAACAGTTTGGGCGAAGCGGAGGATGGGAAGCCTTCGACGAGTGGAAAATGGCTGAATCCCTACTTCATGATGCAAGGGTTCTCCAGAAACTGATCAAGGAAGGAAAAAACGTCAAACCCGAAAAGATGGATTTGGTATGCGGACCTGAAGTCACAGGAATTGCCGCCCATGAATCCTGTGGACACCCAACGGAAGCAGATCGAATATTGGGGCGTGAGATGAGCCAAGCAGGACGCTCTTTCATATACCAAGGAGGATCTTACTGGTTAGGAACAACAATAGGCAGTAACCTAGTTACAATAGTTGATGATCCTACTGTGGAAAACAGCTACGGCTACTATAAGTACGATGACGAAGGTATCAAAGCAAGACCACGATACTTGTATAAGAACGGTGCGATAAACGAGTTCCTCCACAACAGAGAGACTGCAGCGAAGCTAGGCACAAGAAGCAACGGATCCTCAAGAGCAAACAGCTACTCAAGAGAAGCCATCGTTAGAATGGCCAATACATTCCTACTGCCAGGCGATTGGACCCAAGAAGAGATCATCGAAGATGTGAAATATGGAATCTACATGCGATCCTTCACTGAATGGAACATTGATGATGTACGTTTCAATCAACGTTATGTGGGAAGAGAAGCATATCTAATTAAAGATGGGGAGTTAAAACACCCGATAGCTAGACCGGTAATTGAGACGACTACACAGACTTGGTGGAGTGCTGTTGACGCGATCTCGAAAGAGATTGATTATGATGCTGCAACCTGCGGCAAAGGTGACCCAATGCAAGGAGCACCTGTATACACTGGCGGTCCAACTATACGTCTAAAGGAGGTGTATGTGAGATGAGCGAAGTATTGACAAAGACACAGGAGATAGTCAAGGAAGGGATGGCCTTAGGGGCAGATGAAGTTCTGGCTAAAACAACTTTTGGCAGGTATAGACAAACAAGATTCAGCAACAACCAAATCGACATAACAGTAGCGTGGAACGACTATGTAACAGATGTCACCCTCGCGTGGAAGAAGCGTTTAGTTTCAACACAAGTCAGGGATTTCCAAAACACAAGCAGCATCGTAAAGCGTCTTTTCGAACTGGCTAAGGTGTCAAAGGAGAATCCTACATATGGTGGCATCGCAAAAGGCACTTTTGAATATTCAAAGCCTACCGCAGATGAATCGCTGAGAGGGCTGGAAACCCCTTCTGAGTATGTCCTTGAAGCCATAGAAGCTGCGAAGAAAGAGGCAGGTGAAGAAGTCAACGCCGGTGGAACTCTCTTCACGAAATATGAAGATGTCTACCTTGTTTCTTCGCAAGGACCTATTGGACAAGACGAGAGGTCAGCGATTGAACTCTCAATCAGAGCATTCTCTCGGATTAACGCCTCCGGTCATGGAGTGGAGTGCTGTTCTTCATTAAAGGACTTCAAACCTGCCAGGGCTGGAGAGAAAGCAGGTAGAATCGCGAAGTTGGCTAGAAATGCAAAGCAGGGAGAAGAAGGAAAGTATGACATCATCTTCGATCCACTCTTCTTCGGTTCAATGCTGGCAACTTGGGGCTCTATGGCCTCCGCATTCAGCGTCATGATTAAGCTATCAGTTTTCGTAGACAAACTCGGCAAGAAAGTCGCATCCGACATTGTCACACTCAGAGACAATCCAGCGAGATACTGCGTGAGCAACCACGTATTCGATGACGAAGGATTTCCCACACAAGAGAACATTTTCATCGACCGTGGAATCCTCAAAACATACTTGCATAACACATCCACAGCTAAGATCTTCAAGACTCAAACAACTGGCAACGCTGGACTAGTACAACCCGCAGCATGGAACATCGAAATGGACCCAGGAGATCTAAGCAAAGACGAACTTTTCAAAGAAGTAAAACGTGGCCTATACCTCACAAACACCTGGTACACAAGATTCCAAAACTATGCCACAGGAGACTTCTCCACAATTCCAAGGGACGGTATCTTTCTAATAGAGGATGGTGAGATTAAGCAATCATTGAAAGATCTGCGACTAAGCGATAACGTACTCAGACTCCTCAACCAAATCAAAGGCATCTCCAAAGAGAGGCAACATGTTCACTGGTGGCTTGAAGCTGATCCTCCATCTCTATCACCATATGTCCTAGCAGAAGACATACAGATGACAAGGCCAAAGTAGCTTGTTCCTCCTCCCGCAAATCCTCACAAGCAGAACATGTCAAAACCTATCTGAGGAGTTATCTTGAGACTAGAATTGGGCAGAATGGTAAAGGAAGAACTCTCTGGCGAAGTTGCTAAATCCTTTGTAGCTGAAATCACCCGATTCCACAGAGTCCAAGCCTCAACCATGTTTCATGAAGCAGCAAACTACGTAAAAGCAACATTACACAACATCGGACTTAAAGATGCGAGAATTGAACAGTTCACTTCAGATGGAGAGACAAAGTATTGGACATGGACCACCCCCATTGGCTGGGAAGTGAAACACGCAGAACTGAACCTAATTAAACCAAAAGAGAAACTCATCGTCCGATACAAAGACACACCAACGAGCCTCCACACCCACAGCAAAGGCACACCAGTCGAAGGCGTGACAGCAGAACTGATAGATGTAGGAGAAGGCACTAAGCCAAAACACTACGAAGGAAAAAACGTTAATGGAAAACTCGTCCTGGCATCAGGACGAGCGAAACGAGTTCACGAAGAAGCAGTCTACAAACACGGAGCCATCGGCGTAATCACGGATACGCTGACACATGAGATCGAAGACATTCGGGAAAGTCTAGACATACCTGACGCTCATGCCTACCAGTCAATCTGGCCAACAAAAGAAGAAATGGACAAGGTAAGTTTCGGTTTCTCCTTAAGCAAACGTCAAGGAAGTCACTTGAGGGCAATGCTTAGAGAAGGAGAACGGGTCATCCTAAACGCCAAAGTCGACGCAAGATTATTTCCAAGCAAACTAGATATCGTAACAGCAACAATCAAAGGCAACTTAAAACCTGATGAGGAAATTTTTCTAATCGCCCACCTATGTCATCCAAGACCGAGCGCGAACGACAACGCTTCAGGCAGTGGCTTACTCATAGAGATCGCGCGCACAATAAAAACCTTGATAGATTCTGGCAAAATTAAACAACCAGCAAGAACCATACGGTTCCTATGGGTGCCCGAAACCTTTGGTACAATCGCCTACCTATACCATCATAAAGACAAAGTGTCAAAGCTAATCGCAGGAATCAACCTTGACATGGTAGGACAAAACCAAGAAATCTGCAAATCAACCCTTAACCTAGACAAAACACCTGACTCCAATCCGTCATTTCTAAACGACTACATCTTCAACCTCCTAGAACATTCAGTAGGAGAATTCAACCACAAGACAGCCTTCGGTCCAGGATCCACCTTCAGATACACCATCACCCCTTTCAGCGGAGGAAGCGACCACGTAGAATTCAACGACAGCACGTTCAATGTCCCGTGTGTTATGCTACTTCAATGGCCAGACCTCTACTATCACTCCAGCATGGACTCAATTGACAAGGTCAGCGAGGATAGTTTGAAACGTGTAGGCTGGATAGCTACAGTTGCAGTCTTAACTCTTGCCAATGCCACAAGCGAAGATGCAATCATCATGGCGAACTTGACAAGAATCGGAGGCCTAACGAGGATCCAAGAAGCAGTAAAGAAAGCAATCGCAGACCTACACAAAACAATCAATGGAGCCCCGGAAGAGTTGGCGAAGAAACTATCAGAAATCGCCTTCAACCTAAAAAACAAAATTGAGCACATCATGTGGCGGGAAAAGCAGGCAATCAAATCAGTGAAAAGAATAGGAAGTACTGTTGAACTCAACATCATCACACAATACACCAAAGATATAGAACAAAAGTGTCAGCTTGAATTAAAACGGTTCAACGAAATTCTAACCTACACGGCAAAAACAGCTGGTATAACATTCCCAAGCCAACCACAGGAACAGGAGATAGTGAAGCAAGCGAGAAAGCATGTGCCCAGTCGATTGTTCAAGGGCCCTCTTAGCACCGACGCTTTAAAGAAGGCTATAGGAGAGGAACAATTTGAATGGCTTGAGGAGACCTCAAAGAAAGATAAAGAGTTCAGAAAGAAAACGTACGAGATTATCAACTTCATGAATGGAAAACGCTCAATATACGATATCGCGAAGGCGGTGTCAGCAGAGTACAGCGAAACAAATCTAGACTATGTGATGAAATTCATTCAGCTCCTTGAAAAAGCAAACTTCATCTCTATCCAGAGGTCAAACTAAAAAGATTGGCTATTTATATCTAGCTCTACGTCGTTGCCGCTTTTTCTTCTCTCGTCTCTTCCTTTTCTTTTTCCATTTAGCTCGCATCTATGCAGCCTCTATTCAACAGCGAGTGTCACATGGCAATCATTGAGCATGCCTAAGCAGTCAAATGATCCATTTGTTGACAGCCCAATACTTACCCAGTTGTTAAAAACCTTATGGTTAAGGCTCTACTTCCTAAGGTGAACTCACTGGAGCATTAAAGCCCTAAGAGATTCGAGATTGTGGGTACAGAGACGTAGATTCTTACAAAGATCCCAACAATTAGGACAGCAATCGAAACTAACACCAACAGATAGTCGTTTCGCTTCATCTTCAGTATGTATAAGTTGGTTCGCTTCTCAATTGCGCCCCAAGCTCTTGCCTCCATAGCTTCTGCAAGTTCTAGACTTCTTCTAATGGCGCTGATGATTAGGGGAATGAGAATTGGAATATAATTCCTTATTCTTCTTAAGAAGTTCCCCTTCTCAAGTTCTAATCCTCTAGCCTTCTGAGCATCCATGATTGTCTGAGCTTCTTCAGCTAAGACTGGTACAAACCGCACCGCAGTCGTGAAAGCGAAACAGAATTCGTAGGGGATATGACTCTTCTCAAGAGCCAGACCCAGATGGTCGGGAGAAGTAGTCAGAAAGAAAATTGAGAATGACTCAATAAGTGCTATGAAGCGTAGAGTCATTGCAGAAGCGTATTCGACGTCACTCGCCGTTAACGTATAGCCAGCGTATATGAATCGGAAGAGAATATTCGTTCCGAAAATGATCGAAGCTAAGAACGCGGCTCCTCTAAGTGAACGAATCCATTCCTTTTGAACCCGTGCTAAAATCACGAAAGGGATTTGAAACAGGAACAGAACAAGTAATGGAAGCAACTCGAAAAAAATTATTGCAACCACAAAGATGGAACAAACATAGAAAAACTTGATCCGTGGATCTAACATGTGGATAGGTGAAAAAACTCTTCTAAATTTTAGACCATCGAAGACGCTCATTTTCCACCCAGCCGCTTCAAGAGAAGGTCCTTTGCCTCGTAGAGATCAATCACATCAAGGGGAAATTCGAGGTCCTTTATTCCCATGAAAATCTCGGTTACTTGAGGTGGCACAACTGACGCTTGAGTCAGGAGTTCAACATCTGTTAGCACATTTTTTCCAATACCGTCAGCTACAATTCTTCCTCCAGACATGAGTATGACTCGTGGGTTGCATTCTGACACAAACTCTACATCGTGGGTGACAACTACGACTGTCTTCCCTTGTGTATTAAGTTGGATTATGAATTGCCGAAGTTTTTCTTTTTGACTATGATCTTGACCTATGGTGGGTTCATCCATGACTACAACTTGGGGGTCCCAAGCTAATACTGAAGCCAAAGCAACACGCTTTCTTTCTCCTCCACTCAACATGAAAGGAGACGCCTTCCGGTATTCCATTAGTCCCAGCAGGTTCAAGGCCCAAGTGACCCGCCTCTTAAGAGGAGCTTCCTTGAAGCCGAAGTTTTTGAGAGCAAATGCGATCTCATCCTCAACTGTCTCGCAGAAAAGCTGGTTATCTGGGTTTTGAAAGATGAACCCTACCTTTCGGGCAAGTTTGGCAACACTTACACTTTCAGTGTTCACGCCATCAACTAGGACTGTTCCTTTCGACGGCTTCAAGAGACCGTTGAAATGTTTTATAAGAGTCGTTTTTCCCGCTCCGTTCTGGCCCATTATAGCTACGAACTCTCCTTTTCTGATCTCCAAGGAAATGTTTCGTAGTGCTTCAACCCCATTGGGATAGGTGAACCAGAGATCCTTGATTTCGATCATGCCTTTAGAGCTCCTCGCACTAGCTCTCCCATTTCTTCCGCCATAATGGGCACCTTCTTTGAGTGAAGTGCCTTCTGTTCTTCCAGAAGCTGGTAGAGTCGTGTAGCCTTCGGAATTCCGACACCGAGCATACGAGTCTTTTCCGAGTTCAAAACTTCTCTTGGTTCACCATCTAAGATGACTTTCCCAGCATCCATTACAACTACATGATTCGCATATCTTGCAACTAAATCTAGCCGGTGCTCGATCAAGATGACTGTTACATCCAAAGATTCGTTTAACTCGCTAATCACTCCGAAGATCTTCTTAGCACCTACTGGGTCAAGAAAGGAAGTTGGTTCATCCAACACTAAAATTTCGGGATTCATGGCCATTATGCTTGCTATGGCCACTCGCTGTTGTTGCCCTCCAGAGAGTTCATGTGGTGCCCGTTCCGCCAAGTCCATAATTCCAGCAGTTTCCATGGCCCAATTCACTCGTTCCCTCATCTCCTTCCTTGGAATGCCAAGGTTCTCCAAACCAAATGCTACGTCCTTCTCCACAGAAAGTGCAAAGAGTTGATTCTCCGGATTCTGGAACACTAACCCAACACACATTGCAAGTTCATGGATTGGATGATCCACAACATTAAGACCATTCACAACGATCTTGCCCTTCAGTTCTCCCTGATAGAAATGAGGAATCAAACCATTTAGGCACCGACACAAACTGGTTTTTCCACATCCGCTCGGACCTGTAAGGATGACAAACTCACCCTTTTGAATCTCAAACGAGACATCATCAAGGGCTGGTTTTTCAGCATTAGGATATGTATACGTTAAGTCTTTAGCTTCGACAATTACCAACCTATGTCGCTCACCTTACAGCAAGGTTCTCCCATTTAAGAGTAGCTACTTAATATTTCGTAACGCAAAAGACAATATTTTGGCTCTGACACTCCTCCTGACATGCACGCGCTTTGCATATATGCGACGATTTGTATATGTTGCTAGTTCAACAGAAATGCTGGAGCACATACTCAGCTCATTCGTTAACGTTCTTAGTACATATCTGATTCAGAATTCGAATCCGTTTAGATTTATTATTCATATTTTCGTTTCAAACTATTTAAATATGATTACCAAATATCTTGCTACACAAGACAATAATTCATTGAGTTGAGAAATAATGAAAAAACAAACTCCATTAACCTTAGGGCTATTATTATTAATCTTCTTTTCAACCTGCATAATTATTCCTTCTTCAGCTCAAGAAGAGCCACCAGAGGATCCACCCCAGGACCCTCCTTTCGTTGAAGGATTCAATGGAACCTTAGTGCGCTGGGATCAACAGCAGGAAGTATTTGAGGACTCTTGGAGTTGGCTGAGTCAATCTTGGGAATTTGGACCCTACCCAACTTTTGCAATGTTCCTCCAAAACAGTACAGAAGTTGTTGACACCAATTTTATTCCATTGGGTGAACTCTTCAAAGTTGTAATCAATGTTAAGAAAACCATATTCACAGAGAACACTACTCTTGGACGAGCAGGAGTCCACTGGAACACACAACTACGTTCCGAAAACGGTACTGAAATCGGAATGGCAAACTGCAGAATGGTCTACACGAACGAAATCTCCACTCCCTACTGGAACGAGTCCGACACATGGCATATTGAAAGCTTCGTTTTCAACCAAAGCAACGTCATGGCGCCTCCGGAGGAACCACCACCGCCACCTCAAGAAGACTTAAACTTTTATAATTTCAGCCAAGAGTTAAGCAACATCAACGAGACCGCAAACGCTTGGACTATTGAAATAGTAGGCAGCTTCGACAATGAAACTTCACCTGTGGGACCCTTCTGGGTTAACCTCGAAATCACCGATTCAAAGGACACGTGGATAGACTTCGGATATGCAGCATGGGAAGGTCGAGCCTCCCCCAATCGCATGGTCGCCGTAGGCAAACCAGGTTTGATTTCAGGAGGCTTCCGGGACAACTGGACCTTCGAAAAAATCGACTTAGAAAATAATTCAATTTACTCCGTATCAAGAGGAACTCCATGGAAGATGAGATTAAACGTAACCTCCTCAAGTCTCAAAAATGCCACAATAGGATTCGAGCTTCCATGGGAAGTCAAAACCTTCGTGAATGTAACAGGATGGTATGATGTAACCGTTATCGAAAATGGCGGATGGATATTCAACGAGACTTCAGGCACCTACATTTGGAACTCCACATTCCCCGTGACCCGTATAAAACAGGTATATGGACCCCACTTTGAAGAGCGCTGGACACACTTTGACCACGGTCACGAAATCAACGTAACTAGACAGTTCTGGGATCCAGAAACACAAGAGGAACGATTAGAAAACTTCACTGAATGGGTTCAAGATAAAATGTTTCTAATCTACGATCAATCCAGCCACAACTTCAGCGTTAAACAAGGATATTCCTACTGGTCTTATGACCCTGCCCTCCAACGAGACCGCGACTACACGGCGTTCTACCCACTAAATACTTCCGATCCAACAACCCAATTCTACAATCTTTCAATAAACGATTGCTCCTGGAGCCAACTAGCTCCAGACCAATATACAGTTGAATTTGTGGGATCCTTCTCAAATACTACTTATTCGGGAAGAAACGAATTTTGGATTCACGAACCCATGGTCTACAATGCATATGATCGCATATGGCCTGATTGGGAATCCATAAATCCAAGTAATTTCCAGATAGGAATCGACACTTTAGTAGCAATTACGACAATAATTGACAAAAATGGTCGCGAAATAAAAGATTGGATGTTCCAGACAGACTCAGACGATTCCTTCATAATCCAAAGCAAACTCCAAGGCGGAGGAGTATCCTACAACGATATCGATGGCATCGGCGTAGTCTTCCGCACAGGCTGGGGAAACTGGGTTTCCGAAAATGAAAGCTATTGGTCAGATGTAGAAATTAGACTCGTGAACGACTTCTCCGATGGACAACTGCGATCCACTACTTACAATCGCACATGCAAGAATATCTACGTCATTGAACCCCACAGAGGATGGGAACTCGTAAACATAACTGACTGGTACCAAGAACTCAACGCCACCACCGGAACCTGGGAGTGGGTGGAAGGCACCCGTCTCATGTGGAATGAAACAATAGTAACTGACTGGCACTGGGAATACTTGAGCCTAAATCAAACAGAATACGAAATGAATAGTTCATCCCCAAACGCGTGGATAAACCGCGACGAATTATGGATCCCTGATGACGATCCTGCATTCTTGATGAATCAAAGTTATGCAACCCTCAACTCCGCAACAATATCACTAGATGACGGAGTCGTAACCACACGATTAAACATCACTTTCACTGAAGACGCGCCCAACATAAACTATTGGTGGGACATGTGCTTCATGAACTTCACATACAGCAGAGATTGGAGCCAAGGATGGGGTGAACACACTGTTCTTGAGTGGACATCAGATTCCATCTACTACATAAAGGGCACAACTACCGGAGGCAACCCCTGGTATGTGAATGAGCCAACAACACCCTTATACATAATGTACAATGGAACCAAATACACCCTCGAGGAAACACCTTACATAACTATAGGAGAAGAAGAACTACTCCTAAAGGCTCGAACTCACTTTGACCACGGAAGAGGAGAAGACACCACCGAATACCTGTTCTGGGGACAATACGATCCAATCCTTGGAACAGAACCGAAATTCTATGAATTACTGAATGGAACTGAGATAATTGTCGACGAAGCATACCGAGCAATCATCAGAAAAATTAAACTAAACACAACCCAAGTCTACAGAATCACCGATACAGGAAAAATCCCAATACCCAACGGAACAGAATTTAACACTTTCATGGATCACGCAGAGGAAGACTGGACAAAAGAATACTGGAACGAAACCCTACAACAGTACATAGTGCCCTTCTGCTATGAGCTACTCAACGGCACTCGCATATACACAGACACAGGCTTCGAAACGCAAATTTACAACTGGACAACCGATCATTGGGAACTCTCAGACTCACTATATACCGAGAACCAAACAACAATCATAGTAAACCAGCTAGGTCAAGGGGTAACACTGAACAAAACAACCCTAATACTGCTAGCTGACTATAGCTCTTGGTGGCAACCCATTCTTGGTGGCGAAGGCTTCTTCCTCATAACTCGAAATGGAACTATAATCACCCATCAGGATCCATGGTCTGTACCCGATGAACAAAGATTCGTCACCTTTAATGGAAAGAACTACACAGTAAACTGGCCAGACGAATACTTCCAAGGAACCTACCTTAATCAAAGTCTCACAATCAAAAGAAATTACGTACACAACTACTACTACACAAATCTTGGAATATCAGGTGGAACCAAACACGAATTACCCTATCCAAGCGCCTTGGCAATATCTTGGTGGGATCTTGAACGCATAGAATCCCATGGTGGAAGACTAAGCACCCTCAAGTCGGTGAAAATCAACGGAACCAAATACTCTCTTTATACAAGTGAAGATGGAAAAAACTACGTCCTAATCAACGGAAATTACACCGAAGTTACGCCACCAATGAGAGATATCGGCTACTTATATTCAGAAATCAATGGAGATGAATACTGGAACATACAGCAAGGAGGGTGGATTCTACGAATAGGAGCCTTTTCCGAAAGATCAGGTCAATTCACACCCACTGGTCCCCAATTGACTACAGTAACAGGATATGAACCTCAAGCACGCAGATGGAGTGAAAATAACCGTTGGGGATACGACTGGGAAAACGCCACATTATACATCACTGCACCCAATGGAACAAGGAATGACATTCACTCTGAGATGTACATCACAGTTTGGGAGGTTGAAATTGACTCCGTAATATATTATACAATGGAGCCGTGGGAACGCTGGGAAGATGTATTCATCCCGGAAACTGGAGAATTCGTCCAACAATCCTTTATCACAACTCTAAATGGTACAAAAATCTACTTCACTTGGGACACCAATCCACCTAGCTGGATGGATGAGCTCCACATTCAAATTCCTGGAACTAATTACACCAATATAGTGCCTTATAATTGGGCAATGGAAAAATTGTTTGACACCATTTACATATTCAACATAACTATCCCTGGCATGCAGCCAAATTTCACCCACACCGAGGTCTACTACGAAGATGGCTCTGAAGTCCCAGTGAATTCCACTTTCAAAGTGTTTGGTACCCACTGGGGTCCTGGAACACGTCACAACTACATGTGGAACATGGATCAATGGTCCTCTAACGGAGCTTTCATACCTGGAATAGAAGCGCCTTGGAACCAATCATTGCAGGTACAGTATTTCACAGCTTTGAATGGAACAAGAATCTACAGTGAACAGAACTTCGGCTGGATGGGAGATCATTGGGGAGATCCAGAACTGGGGCAAGTAAGGCAATGGGATTATAATACCGACGTTACGAGTGGAAACAAAACTGTAAATGTGGTTGAAGGCGGATATAGCATCTATCTCAATGACACAATCAGAATTGAAGTAACCAGTGAATCACCTCAGGGTGGATTCCCTGACCAATATTTGATAATGGAGAACGGAACATATTTAACCGTACATTGGTTTGACAACCTCTACGTCACACATTTGAATAATAAAACATACTACTTCAGACAAGTAGTCACCTATTATAACCTAACAGACTCAGGCACCGTCTATAGCATAGCTGATCCAATGCAAAACGATCCCTATTCAATCTTGACACCCACAGACTACCTAGCGCCAATAGTTGATCCGAACCAGATGAATTGGGTGCTCATGAATGCCACCACTGACATGGTTCTTCAAGACGTCCAAGGGCATTACTTGGTTAATGCTTCAGACGGGAAGCGTCTGAACCTGACTCTTGTGAATAGTTGGTGGACTTTACCAGAAAACATTAGGAAATCAACATTCAGAAACGTTTGGGAACTCGAAGATGCTTACCCAAGATACAACGTCACAATAGGTGGACAAGAATACTTTGTACTCGACCCTAGCCCGGTACTGGGAAGATGGGATGGAGAACATTGTATTGAATGGAACACGCAAAGGTATCCAAAGTCATTTACTGTAGATCTGAATGGAGAAAACTACACCATTATCCTATTTGATGGGGCCTTCTGGAACCCGGAACTTCGTGTTAAACGCATTGAAACTATCACGTTAAACGGTACAGCTCACGAAGTAGAAGATCAGTTCAGTTGGAAACCCTACTACACTGTAACAATCAGTAATCAATCCAATGAGATTAAGCTAGAACAGATGAACATCTACAAGAAACACACTCTGTGGGGCGAAGTCTATCATTGGATGCTTACAAACCTTGAAGTAACAAGTCTACGCTCAACCATGGACATCATTGTAGGAGCTCCGGAACATGGGATGTGGGGTATGCGAGCATTCTCAATAGTTCCGGAAACTGGCGCGGTAGATCTTGATGGAGACCCAGAGACAGGAGATGATCAATACTTTGTCCGGCGGGTTCACACTGGATCAGACACATGGAATAGAACTGAAGACAGAATGTTTGTGGAATCAGTTTGGGATCCAAATGCTTCACTGATGGGTGACGAAATCCACGTTGGGGCTTGGATGGGCAAGGTTCACACCGAATGGTCATTCACGTGGAATGAAACATACGCATGGTACTACGCATCTAACATGAGCGCTGTAAGCACTGGAACCATGCAACATATCAACGCAACCCTCATAGATAGTGAATCCGGGATGCCCAACCCAGGATACTGGGACATCGCCCACATGGCCAAGAACCAAACTTGGGCCGACTTGCTAAATCAAGCACAGAAAGAAGGCTGGGACTGGGTGCAAGATAACAAACATGAGTGGGACTGGCTATGGTTTGGCACTGAACAGAATTATATGACTGCATGGACCGACGAAAATGGCACAAAAACAGCAGGAATAGGACTCCAATACGAATTCGCAGGACTCCGCTTGTACAATGGCTCTGAACAAACCCATTTCTTCATGCCAGAAAACGTAAGCAGTATCAGCTTTGTGTCACCAGGTGAAAGCTTCGGGAACATGAATGCCACAGGGGAGCTAATTGCGCCCCTAAATGAAACCATCACCTTCGGAGTCTCCTTTGAAAACATCGAAGGAACCCTATTTCCCTTCCAAGATGATCGTTCCATGTGGGGATGGTGGGATGGTATGGTGCATGGTGCAGACTTTGATCAGCCTAATTTCATGAACAAACCCACAAAAACTGTCATGGACGAGTTAGCGTTCACCATTCACTTCAGCTCCAATACAACCGAAAGCGTTGAAACCAACACTGCTTCCATGAAAGTTGACCAGTACATTGGAAACTGGGACATAGAGCCCTTCGTAATCGATGGGCGCAAACAAACAGTGAATAACGTAAGCACCTACTTAACAGGTAACGAGGTATTCCTCGACCGAAGCTTAGCTATTGACTACTATGTCACAGCTTTCACCGACTTAGCGTGGAACGTAATGGATGAAAGAGGCGAAACACTGGAAAATGATAATGTCACCGAGTCCTCAACATTTGATGTTGCGTCCGCTTTAGCAAACGCAAGTTTCGCTAGCGTCAGATTGGGAAGCACCTATGATTGGTACAAACCCATCTCTGCAAACGACACAATCAGAACCTTCAATGTATCAAGTAGAACCACGCCCATAGGATCCTTCGAAGCTAGCTTCGAATCAGACGCAGGAAAATCATCAGCAGGCTTCGACATCTCAGCAATGATGTACTTCTTGACAGTTGAATTCGAGAAATGGGACGGATATGAAGTTTACAACGACCCTGAACTCGTATTCTACGCCTATGCTGGCGAACCAGCAGCAAGTGACACCACACCTCCAGAAATCGAAGAACCCATAAGGGAACCCAGTGGAGACGTTTTGTCGGGCCAACCAGTGAAGATTTCAGCGAACATCACCGATGATGACAGCGGAGTGAAGAATGCAACCTTATCCTATAACATTAACGACGTATCCTGGACAAATGCAACAATGATCTACAACTCCACAACCGGACTTTACGAAGCCACAATTCCGGGGCAACCAGCAGGAACCTCAGTAAAATACATGATAATAGCCTATGACAACGCTGGAAACTCCGCAGCACGTGACAATGCAGGAGACTACTACATCTACGGTATCATTCCAGAGTTCCCGTTTCACCCGATGTTACTTCTGTTCGCCGCTCTCACTCTGCTCGTGGCAATTTCAAAGCTGACAACAACTAAGCGAGATGGCAAGACCCCTATTTCTTCCCAGCCGGAATCCGGCATAACAGTTTAAAGTATAGATTTTGTGAAGCCCTCTACCTAACTGGTCTAGACCATTCGCCTACACACATACTTCACGCCATGGGACTACTCAGATTATGTGAGACCATGAGAAAATTTGAAGAAGGGGAGATACTTGGCTAGGTCTGACATGTTCATAGTCACCTTGAAAAGCTACTAAGATCCATGCATGCAACGTTGAAGCATATTGTGGAACATATGAAACTCTAGGCGCTCCCAAGCTTCTTTTTCAGCAGCCTGATGCAGTGCTTCAAGCATTCTTCTTGGTCTCCGACACCATTGACTCCAGCAGACATTGCATGCCCACCACCCATACCTTGAAGATATTCCCCCAAAGGCTTTGCCAGATCTCGTCCAAGATGGACTTTTGTCGCCTGATGAAATTTGTGAGACGCGCGCATACTGATTTTGAGCTTATCGTCTCTCTGCCCAGCCACAATTGCCACATGGGCGCCCAAGGAAACTAACGCCCTTGCAGCAGAAGCTTGATATGCGCCAACATATGAAAGTGCCACAATCCATTTCCCAACTTTAAGAAGCTTGATTCTCCTTGAAGCCTTCAAGCGTGCCATGCGTTCAGATTCCTCCATTGGCATTGAGAGCAGGGAAAGCGTTTCCTGGGCTTTTACACCTGAATCTATAAGATCAGCGACAATCTTGAGAGTTGTTGAGTTTGCTAAGATGAAGTGGCGTGTATCAAATGCTATGCCTAAAAACAGCAATTTGGCCTCAGCCTCAGTGATTCGAACATTCATATCCATGAAGAAGCGGTAGACAATTTCACAAGTGGAAGAGGCGTTCTCGTCAGCAACAGTCAAGGTTGCCAACTGTTCAGTTTCAGGATGGCTGGCATGATGGTCCACTACCACTATTGGGGAGTTGGCAGCCTCAACCCTTTCAGCCCAATCCCCTAGCTGCTGGATTGTGTTGGTGTCCAGCAATATGATAGTGTCGGCTTCTTCAATTAGCGGATTTTGTGTTAGACTCTTTGAAAAAGCGGTCAGCACACGTCTGGAAAGTCTGCTGGGTCCTTCTGCAGCTGCGGTTTCAATTCTTAATCGAGGACGAATACGTTGCAATAGACTTGAAAGGGCAAGAGCCGCCCCTATTGCATCTGGATCCGCATTGTGATGGCATAACAGAATTACAAACCTGGCGTTCATGCGATCTAGAAGAGCTGTTAGATCCTGGATCGACAACATAGTCCACTCAAGTGTCGTTCCAACATTTCGAACGTTTGCACTGTAGCTTTATCAGTAAGTCCTTTTGTAATGCAAATTCTCAGCAAAGGATAAAGCATTTGGTCATCTGCAAGCTCAGGCAAGCGAACATTTTTCAATAGCTACACCTGAACGCTAGAGGTTAGTTGCAGTGGCGCCGGATGATCCAGGGCTTAAATCTCTTCTCAGCTTCGCTTGTAGTTGGTTAAGCTGTGTTCGCAGCCTCTCTTCCTGTTTACTAAGCACCTGCACGCGTGTGTCCAAGAGCTCCTTTCGTTCTCTCAGGTCTGCTTCAACTTTGTCCTTCTTCGACTTCACAAGGAGTGAACCGATGGATTTGTAGATGACGGCTTCTTCAGTGAGTGTGTCCAACTCTTTCAAGGCTTGTTCAGTTTCGCTGGTTTCGAGTTCCACTTGCTGCTTCTGCGTCAAAACTGTTTGAAGACTACGTTGAAGCTGCTGCAGTCTAAGAAGCCGTTCTTGAACTTGAGGTGGAAGATCTGACACTTCACTCATTCTTTTTCCTCAGAACACCAACCAAGGGTCTTCTGCAGCAATATTGACTCGTGTTAATTAAGTGTTTTTGCCCTTGTTTTTCTCAAGTCGTTCAGTGGTCTTGTATGTGTCAACGATGAGGGCAACCCATCTGAGATATGAGTTTAACGTCGCTCGAAAAGCCGCTAGATCCTTTGCTTCAACTTCTATTACTAGCCTCTTCCCAAAACCTTCGATAAGAACTTTGGATCTGGATGTCACTGGTTTTCGTGTCTCTGGAAGCAGAGCATTCAGTAGAATCTTTACCATTCTCTTTGACGGTAGTTCAATGGAAACCCGGGAATTCCTTTTCATTCTCTAGAACTCCCTACTTGACGAACCATGCATTCGGAGCAATATGGAATATCAACTAGAAAACTGACCATATTGGTTTCATGCTCGTTTCTTAGCGCTAACGATATTGATGACATCTCTGTCCTTCAATCTGTAATCTTCTCCAACTCTCGTTTTTGCTCGAGCTTCTATGGCATAAATAAAGCTATCACCGAGTTCTGTATGTATAAGATATGCAAGTTGGCGAGCTGTCGTTCCGTAGGGAACAATATATACGTCTGGTAGCACTTCCCCTTTATGGTTAGAAAGTTTCTCTATGTCCTCAACGGGATAGACCACTATACAATTTAGAAGCTTAAAATAAGCCGCGTTTATAGCTTCTTGGATCCCTGTTGCTCCAAAAGGAGCTAGGACTCTCTCCTTTATTGTTTGGAGAGCCCTTAGCTGCGTCTCTGTTAATACCTTAGATTGCAGTATGTTAAAGTTGCAGTCACCGGGGGTATAATCTATCCAGTTCCTTTCTGCTGCTCTGCGCATGGCAAGTTCAGCTTCCGCACTACATGGTATAACAGTATGATCTTGTTGTCTCAGTCTCTCCAAATTAAGTGTGGCGGTGGGCAGATCGATCTTATTCGCTGCGATGAGCATAGGTTTTGCGACTCTTCGCAAGGCATTTGCAAACTTTACGATGTCTCCCTCACTCCACAAACTAGGTTTCTCAGAATTCAGCTTAGTCTTCTTGATTGCTTCAAATATGTGCTCTCGTTTGATGGAGAGACCGGTTAATTTGTCTTCGAGTTGATTAACCAACTTCCCTGTGCCCCCCGATTCAATGGTTCTCGCCATTCTAGCCCAATCGCGCTTCAAAATCCTAGCAATCCACATTGCGATTTCAACCTCAAGGAATCGTGTATCTTCTAACGGGTCATGGGTTCCAGGTTTACACTGTCGACCCTCAATATCTGTGGCTCCTGCAGCATCTACGATGTGAATAAGAGCGTCAGCCCTTCGAATCTCGTCTAAGAATTGATTCCCTAAACCTCGACCCTGCCAAGCTCCTGGTACTAATCCAGCGCAATCAATCAACTCAACAGGAATCAAACGGGTTCCGTTCTTGCATAATGAATTGACAGGATTGTCCAGCACATTGAATTCTGTATGTACACAAGGAGTGCGAACATAACCTACTCCACGATTTGGCCTGATTGTCGTGAATGGATAATTCGCGATCTCTGCTGGTGCCAATGTGGCCGCAGAGAAGAACGTGGATTTTCCTACATTAGGTTTGCCTACAATCCCTATTGCATATGGATGTTGTTTCTTGGTTGACATTTTTAATGACTCTATAGGTATTTTCTGTTGGCATCAAATAAAGGCTTAATCAGAGCCTATCGGAATATAATATATCGCTATCGAACTATCTCAGAGAAGGATGCTGCTTTTAAGGTGAGCAAAACTTAATTGTCACCTTCTTCTGTGAGTTAATTGCTTGAACTGGATTTCTGTAGCACATTTAAGCAACAAGATTTATTAAATCGTAATACTCGCTTCTATTGTTGCGGAGGAACAGGTCAAATTGCTTCCACAATTAAAAATTTGCGGACACAACGAGGAATATGAAAACATCGTCAGCGAAGCTATAGATAAAACCCTCAACCAGGTTCTTGGTTCTGCTGCAGCCAATGCCATCTACTTCTATTTAGAGAAAGATCACGCAATAAAGAAGAACGAGATTCCAGAGAAGCTTGAGTCCTTCTGCGAAGCAATCCAAGAATACCTCAGTACTGGAGCAGCGATGGTAGAGAAACAAATATTAAGAAACTTCTACTCAAATTTAGAGTTAGATGAAGAAAATAGCTCTACAAGTTCGCTGATCAGCTCAAAACACTAACACTATAATAGATCCAAACGGATAGCGACTCCTCAATAAACCTAAGATATTTATTAGAAAACTACCCCCAATAACTTAGTGCGGTATTGATGTCGCAAGAGATACCATCAACAGACCAATGGCAAAGACCTTATTCAAAAAAACCCAATGGCCTAGAAGTCCGGACTAGCCAATCTAAGTCGTTTAGAATAAACAAGAAAAACTCTCTGAAAAGCACCTACTTTGCAGAAACCAGCAGAGGCTCATTACTTCCGAATAAATCCCGCGAAATATGCATTTGCTTCATTTAAGGACGTCTGAGATTAGTCTTGAAGTTCACTCATAATATGACTGCCACGCTGTACATAGCTCTCTCTCTTTTAGGACTTTTCCTGATCATTGCACTAGTGGAATCTTCTCATTCAACGACAGCAAATCTCTCCTGGCGGAAACCTGTCATAGGCACTTTATTCAGCATAGTGTGTATTACAGGAATCTTAGCCGGTGTATTCCCTTCAAAATGTTCAAGCACGATTCATTTTGGGAGGATTCAGTCAACAACTCGGGGGGCAGAAAACGAAACAGTATTTTCTGGGCATCACCCACGCTGTGGACAATTCAAGGCTCACATATTCCAAGTTGGTGACAAAGTTTTTTGCGCTGGATGTACAGGGTTGATTATTGGAGCTGTTCTCTCCCTCTTTGGAGTTGTAATGTACTTCATGAACCAATGTACTTTGTTGGATGGTCCTCTTGTATTTTGGGTTGGTGTCATAGGAGTCTGCTGTGGATTACTTCAATATCACTTCTTCAATTGGGGAAGTTATTTTGTTCATCTTATTGTAAACGTGCTTTTCGTTTTTGGTTCTTTCTTGCTTCTCATAAGCGTTGATGCAATCACAAAGAGTTGGATCATCGATGTATACTTGATTGTCCTAAGCGTTTTCTGGGTGTTCACCAGAATCTCGCTCTCTCAGATGGATCACAAAAGGATCTGTAGTGCATGCCCCATGGAAAAGTGTAAATTCTCCAAAGAAAAGGATGAAGAACTTTATTCTCGACGCATCCCGTAGAGAGCCCCAGCTATGATAAGTACTCCGAGAATGACTATCATCAAAGGCCATAAGACGTCCAAAACTTGTAGTCCGGAGAGTATAGCAAATCCTATGATAACGATTATGAGCCCGAAGATTATCCCCGCTATTGCTCCTCCGTATGGAAGCCCAAAACATTCATCTTCCGAATGGCGTCCTTCACTAGATCTAAAGCATCCGCCTTGTGAGCGGTATCTTTTTAGGGTAACTTCTCGAAGGGATACTTTACAGTTCGAACAGACATCAGCATCATCCTCATTCTTGGTTCCGCACTTTGTGCAGTAAACCAACTTCATTCTCTCCGACAAAATACTGCTTTCTGTCGTTTTTGTTCTTAAGTCTTTTGGACTGCATATGTCGATGGCGTAGTCTGATTACGCAATAAACTTTTGATTGGCAGCCTCAAAGTTCTTCACAATCTCCATTACTCGTTTTGGCCCTTTCAAGTTATCTAATGGAAGCCCATGAAGTAAAGATCAAGGACCTAACTTCGCAAGTCGTGTCGCAGCATGATCTTGACATAAACAATTTTTCGTTACCTTATACACCAGGGATCGCACTTCTGACTCTTGTATGTGTCCTAAGGCGTGTAAGTACTCATGAAGTAGCAATGTATAGATCAAAACGTTCAACGATTTTTGAGATTTTGTAATAGCCGCTACTACCTGGGTAAGCGCGCGGTTCAAGACGATGTCGTTTGTTCCCAAGGGATGGTAAGCTCCGAGTCTGAGAGGTAAATCGTCAAGGAAGAGCATCATACCTTGCCGATGCTGCTTCAGGACAGCTCTTACGTTATCCTTCACTATTTCCCAGACTTCACTATATCCTTGAGCGTCACTCAATATCTTCTTGTTTTGTTCAATAATATCCATGATTCTCAGCATCGATTTCAAGGAAGAATTGTAGCTTTTCTTGATCTATTGCAAGTTGATTATCTTTCTTTAAGGTTTTGGTGAAAGAATCGCGAAGACAGCGACAGCAACAAGTGCTAAACCCACTACGACAAAGAGAAGAACATATTCTTGGGGAAACCCTAAGATATAATGCTGCACATCGTAGTTGAGAGTCACTTGTTTGGCCTCCTCTGAGAATAGGTTTTCAAACTGCAACGTGTAGACCCCTGATTCTAGAACTGCAAATTGAAAACTCCTTGAGCCCACGTTCTTGTAGCTCAGAATAGGATTTTGATTAGCATCAAGAATGGAGAAATTTATGATACTATCATGGCCCACTACTACAACTCTACCTGAGACTCGGTCTCCTTCATCTAAATCCAAATGCCTTGGTACACTATCCCCAGCTTCGACTATGAAGTTCCCTGAATATGCTTGAGCAGGGCTTGTTAGCAAGCAGTAGAGTATCGAGAGAGCAATGAAAACTCTAATGAAATACTTCATGATAAGCTCCCACTTCTTTGGTAAGTGTCATGGAAGAAAAATTTTACTTTCTTGAAATCAAGATTTTAATTACACTTATCACTGAGACATAACAGGTTATCCAAAGCATGTCATGCGCAAATCCCTGATTACATCCCTAGAAGATTCCATCAATCTCCGTTGGAGTGCACAGCGTCACATTCCTGATTCAACAACAAGCTAGGCTCACTCTTCTACTTTAATAAGTGAGAACCTGTACTTTATTGAGTAAGGCCGCTTAAGTTGAGGACGCCCCAAGCAAGTACGAAGTTGTGGAGACATCAATATTTATTGTTCAGGCTTGCTGCGATGGGAGCCTATCATAGAACCATCAAAGTTTCAACCAAATATTTGGCAGAAAGGATAGGAAGTTCTCAGCAAACAGCTTCCCGCCATTTGATTGAATTGGACCAATTGAACTGGATCAAACGGTTAACTACAAACGAAGGTTGCTTAATCGCACTTACAGACATCGGAAAGGCGCAGTTGAAAAATCTATATTCAAAACTTAAGATCGTCGTTGAAGCTGCACATCCTCTTTCAGTGACCCTTGAAGGCATAGTGTTTAGTGGTTTAGGTGAAGGCGCATACTATGTTAGACAAGATGGATACCGAAAACAATTCATCGAAAAACTCGGATTCGATCCCTATCCGGGCACCCTGAATATTAAACTTACAACAGATTACGATATCGCAGTTAGCAAGGAGCTGGAAAACTACCCAGCCATAGAAATCGAAGAATTCAAGGATGAATCAAGGACTTTCGGTCATGTCAGATGTTACCCAGCACTTATAAACAACAAAGCTAGAGGCGCATTAATCGCCGCCTTCCGAACACATTATGATTCTTCAGTATTAGAGATTATCTCCCCTAATTTCCTACGCAGCCAACTCAAGATTAAAGATGGACAAAAAGTAAGGCTTGAAATTTTCACCATGCCATGAATCGACCTTCCAAGTGAGCAAGGCATTCAGGATTTCCGCTTATACAGTTCAACAATTTTCTTCTTGATCTCACTGCTACTGTTGAGTTCATCTTCGCCAAACTGTCCGATTCCCACAATCTTCATTTTTAATTTTCGCTCTGAGACAACTTTTCTCACGATTTCTTTGATACCCTTCTGATCATGTCCCAGAGCAATCACATCCGGGTTTATTCTCTCGATCACTTTATAGATGTCAAATTCTTCGTATCCTAGAACTGCTTCATCTACTACTTCCAAAGCTTCCACTAATGCTCGTCTTTGGTTCTCCGACATCACTGGCCTCTCACCTTTCCTGTTTTCAACTGTTCTGTCTCTGGCAACAACAACGACGAGTTGCGCGTTTTCTCCACCAGCCCTTTTCGCTTCTTCCAAGAATTTAACATGTCCTAGGTGAAGTAAGTCAAAAACGCCTGCAGCTATAACTATAGGGCGCCTCTTCATTCTTTCTTTGTGATCCACTGGAACTTCACCATCTTTAACAATCTTAATGCGTCAAGCAAACCTTCGCAGTAGGCTATCGAGACAAGGGCTGTCTCAAATCTTTTTTGGTCACAATAATACAACGTGTCCTCAAAATACCTCTTTGCATGATCTAAGATTTTCCCAGCCCCTATAGCAACACCATCCTCTGCCTGCTGTATTTGCTCGAAAGTATATTCCACACTACCGACATATCTCGCAACAAGATCTTCAATTGTCACTTAACCCACCCCCCAATAATATCAGGTGCATGCGCTAGCGTGACTAGTGCTTCTGCTTCCACAAAATGAAGCTTTCCTGGAAAGATTAGTATGTGCGGTGACCCTCCAAACTGGAACTCTAGAACCTCGTTGAACAAACCAGCTTTCACAGTGGGATTTTTTGAGCCGGCTCTTGCTATGCCTACGACCAACGTTTTGTCAGTAATCACTGATTCATGTTTAGCATCCTCAATCGAAAGCAGCATTTGAAGCGCCTCTTGCACGTGCATATACTGGTCTTCTTCTACTTTGAGATCCAAGAAACAGAGAGTGTGGAGCCCAGCTCTCATATTCATTTTTATAACGTTGTAGGGTGTTTCTGAAATAGGGCAATTTCCGTTGAATGGTACCGTCACACTTCTTCCAAACTTATAGTTCTGCAGACCTGATAATGCAATTGCTGCAGATGTTATTGACGCCCCGTGGATTACACGTGTTCTTATACCATTTCGCTCCGCTCTTATCCTCAAATCCACGTGTGTAGTGGCTATCATAGGATCTCCTGGCACTAGAAACACGGTCTTACCTTTCTTTGCTTCAGTAAGAATTCGCTCTCCATCTTGCTCCTCTAAGCTTTGCCTTGTTAGAAGAACGATTTTGTTTTTGATTAGGAGTTCCAAGTTTTTAATTCTTAACCCAATCATTAGACTTGTATACAACTCTGCGAAAACTGAATCTGCGCTTCTCGCCTCTTCTAGACCTCGTAGAGAGATATCATTCTCGTCAAACAAACCTAAACCGATAAAAACGAGTTCGCCCACTCAGATTACCACGTGTCTACGTAATTCAGCGAAAAATATTAGGTTACCTATACTTAAAAGAGACGTTAAGGATTAAGTTGTTGGGCCCGTAGCTCAGCAAGGCAGAGCAGCGGACTCTTAATCCGTAGGTCGCGGGTTCAATTCCCGTCGGGCCCGCCACATCCTTCAGCTATAGTCTCCAACTCGTAAACAGATATAGCTGCATCGTTCCTTCCGAAGATTCTATTTTCTGGCCTTGATCTCCTTCTTTAGCTTTTCCATTTCCTGTCTAAGATTCAAGACTTCGAAGAATAAGTACAAAGATCCGTGCTTCACAAATTGCTCTACTTTCTCAGTTGTTGGTTTCTCTCCTATTTTGTCTCCTACTGTCTTCACAACTTCCTTAACAAAGATTTCTTTTTGGTTCATCGCAAATCCAAAGATAGAGAAAGGGTGATTTGTGATAAAAGTTATGAATTTGCAAACAGGATTCTACGTAAACTGTCGAGTAGCAACATATAGTCTGTAGTTCACTCAGAGATTCATTGACAACAAAGATACTGCATTAGATTCAACCTCTGTCGAGCCTAACAAGATTATAGTATTTGGGTCATTCACTACTATCAACAATGAGTTCTATGAGAATCTTCCGTGAACTCTTCAGCTCCTTCAACATTCGCTCTGAGAAATCACTCGCGGTTTTATCCGCTTTTATTCCAAGTGTTCTCCTACAGACAAAGTTGCTTTTTCGTATTACTAGATCTGTTGGATGACTGAGAGTAATGTTTGGGCTACCCCATGCTTGAATCACTTCTTCTTCGTTGTCAACTCGGAATATTACGGTTAATTTCGCCCTTGCATTCCGCAAAGCCCTTTTGAACGTTTCATTCAAGCTTGGGCCGCTCTTGTCCGCCGCTACAGCAACTATGCAGTCACCTCTCTCAGTCAAACGGGGCTCCTTTGTCATTTCAAAGGTCTTCCTATTTGTGGCAAGTATGTTTCTGTGACCGTGCGCGGTCACCTCTTCAATCACCCTCAATGCTTCTCCCTCTCAGACACAGACGAACCACCCAACATTATGATAATTTCATTCAAGCACGTCTATTGAATCAACTTTGCCATCGCCAACCAAGTCAAATCCTTGTATAACCGTGGCGAAATTATCTTCGCCTTGATAGTTTTTCAGAAGCTTCTTCCAATATTTGACGAACGCTAAAACGCACGCCTTTGTCCCTACAGCTTTGTTTCCAGCGAAAACGATGGTTCTTTTCTCCTTATCCCACGGATTCACTATCTTCGCTACTAGACCCATCGTATCAGCAGTGTAGATGTTTCCAGTTTTTTCAGATACCAAACCACCGAAGATGAAACCGTGTTCTGAAGGTGTCATGTTGAAATGAATTGGTAAGTATTTGTTGATCTCTTGTGTAAGCAGGTTTGTCCCTGGACCGCCTACCAATATCAGATTATTCTTCTCTTCTTTCTCAGCTTTCATATCTACATCAAGTTTTATGATGAAGTCATCCGGAAGCTTTGAGTACTGCCCTAGATAAAATGTTAGATAAGCTGCGTAATGACCATCACGAGCACTTGTTTTGAATGGTCCATGAGGATCTGGGCTTCCCACTACTATCGTGCCTTCGAATGCATCATCGTCGAGAATCGGGTGTAGAAATTGCATGACTCTCTTTGATGTTAAGGTCGAAGGAACACGGCTTCGCCTTCCTCCGAATGGTAACTCAACTCCAAAAGCTGGAAAACTTGCTCTGTAAAACTTTGCTATCGCCCCTTTTCTTTCTTCTTCTTTAACTTTTGTTATTGCTTTTGCTCGCACGAGTTTCCTTATGTGATAATAGACTTTTTGCTCATGTATACCAAGCCTTCTAGCGATCTCCATGGGATACATTGCTTTCTCGCTGAGCATGTGGAGAATTTCCCAAGATAGCTTATTGAGGATCAACTTCAGCTTTCGGGGATCATTGTAGATGCAAATTTCTTTTCCTTCTTGCTGTTCCTTGGAAAATAACAGTTTTTGCTTCATGAGGACTCATGGGAGCATAAGCTACTCCCCTTTATAAAAATTTTTTTAGTAGTCCATGCATAACACGGCTTGACAAGGATCACAGAGGGTAATGGTAGGCTTATAGGTCAAAATTCGCTATTAAATTCCTTTTAAACCTAAAAGCTACTTCCTAAAAATGCTTAAAAATAGCGGTTCCTAGATTAGCTATTGAATCTCGTAGTCAACAAATTGTAATGGAATTAACGTAAATGTGCGGAATATTCGGTTGTATTCTGAAAGATGGTCAAGCAGCACCCATAATTCACGCAGCGTTGAAAAGGCTTGAATATCGAGGCTATGATTCCGTGGGTGAGGCCACATTAGACGAGGGGAAACTATACGTGAAAAAAGACGCTGGAAAGATCGATGAAGTCCATATGCGCCGTAATCTTGATGATTTACCAGGACACATAGGCATTGGACACACTAGATGGGCTACACATGGGGCGCCTTTTCAAGTCAATGCCCATCCTCACTTTGACTGTTCAGATCCGCCTAAGATTGCTGTCGTTCACAATGGCATTATCGAAAACTTCGCGGAACTCAGAAGGGAGTTGGAAGATGCAGGACACGTCTTTAGGTCAAAGACAGATACAGAAGTAATACCTCATTTAATCGAGGAGTATCTGAACAGTAAACAGTTCGCGACTAAAGTCAATGTTGATTCAGAATTTATCAATGCTACTATCGCTGCTATTGGGCGTCTCCAAGGTTCTTATGCTCTTGCAGTAGTCTCAACGTCGGATCCTGACATGATACTATGCGCGCGAAATGAAAGCCCTCTTGTTTTAGGTATCGCTGACAATGCTTGGTACTTTGCGTCTGATATTCCAGCATTTCTGCCTTTAACAAATAAGATTATCTTTGTGGAAAACGGAGAACTGGTAGTTCTAAGAGAGGATTTGCTTGAAATTAGAAAGGTAGCTGATGGGAGTCTGGTAAGTCGCGAGACGAAGCTCGTCGATTGGCCCCCTGAGATGGTGGAGAAACAAGGTTATCCTCACTTCATGTTGAAGGAAATCCATGAACAACCACATTGCTTGCGGAACACTTTACGGCTACAAGACAAATATCTGGAACTCCTTCCCACCTTTCTGGATAGAGCTCGAGAAGTCATTATGGTAGCTTGCGGAACTTCCTATCATGCTTGCCTTGCAGCGTCATACATGTTCTCGAAACTGTCTTTCTTAGCCACCTACCCAGTAATAGCCTCCGAATTCGCCGAGCAACATGGCAAATCAGTCAGCATTGACAGTACAATCCTTGCTGTTAGTCAATCAGGAGAGACTGCGGACACGTTGGCTGCAGTTGAAACTGCTCGGCAGCGAGCTGCCACAATTCTAGGGTTGACCAATGTTGTAGGTTCCACTTTAACTCGCATATCTAGAGTTTACATTGGGCAACAATCAGGTCCAGAAATCGGTGTTGCAGCTACTAAGACATTCACTTCCCAACTCTCTGTTCTCTCACAATTGGCAATACGGTTAGCGAAGAAACGAGGTAAGGTCTCGCAAGAAGAGATAGACCTCCTAGAAGAGAAGATCGAGAAAATCCCAGATATTGTCGAACAAATAGTAGAGACCCAAGAGGAAAAAATCAGGACGTTAGCCAGAAAGTACAAAGGAAAGCAGTGTTTCTTCTTCTTGGGCAGGGGAATTAGTTATGCAACTGCGTTAGAAGGTCGTCTGAAGCTTATGGAAATCGCTTATGTTCCTTCCATTGCTTTCCCGGCAGGTGAAAGCAAACATGGACCTATCAGCCTCATAACTCAAGGATTCCCAGTGATTTTTGTGTGTCCTCCAGATGAAACTAGAAGGACTGTTATTGGGAATATCATGGAGATGAAGGCTCGCGGAGCTTCTATTATCGCAATTTGCGAGAAAGGCGATGAGGACATAATAAAGTTGGTTGATGATTACGTGGAGATTAAGGAAGGGATTCCAGGGGTTCTTTCACCGATACCTTATGTAGTGCCTCTCCAACTCTTCGCATACTACATGGCCATTGAAAGAGGTTGCGATCCTGATATGCCTAGGAACCTAGCGAAGTCAGTGACAGTGAAATAGTGCACTGTCGTTAAGTCGCAAATTCTTAAGGAACCTCGTCAGTATTCTAGGATGGAAGGTGACAGAGATTAGAGAAGGCGCGGATGGTTGGGATCAACTAGTTGAAAATCTCGTCAATGGAGGAGTTCTCCGTTCCCCAAGAGTCATCCGAGCAATGAAACAAGCTCCTCGTTACTGCTTTTTGCCAGAACGATCAATTGAGTATGCCTCCATGGATACACCGCTCCCGATTGGCAGGGGACAGACGGTTAGTGCCCCTCACATGGTAGCGATTATGAATGAAGCATTGGAGTTGAGAGTAGGTCATCGCGTTTTAGAGGTAGGAGCTGGCTGCGGTTGGCACGCAGCGACCATCGCGAGAGTTGTGGCTCCAGAAGAAACTCCTAGAACAGAACGAGGGCATGTCTTCACTGTTGAGATCGTTCCTGAATTGGCAAAGATGGCCAGGGAGAATATACTACGTCTCGGTTTTGGGGATAGAGTGACAGTGATCCATGGAGATGGATCTTTGGGTCTTCCTGACAGTAGCCCTTATGACCGCATTTTGGTTACAGCAGCTGCCCCAGAAGTCCCCCCTCCACTAATTAAGCAGCTTAAATCGGGAGGGATTCTGATTATTCCTGTTGGGGGAGTGCACCTATTTCAGTCTTTGACTCGTCTTCGCAAAGAATCTAATGGTTCAACAATCGAGGAAAAACTAGGCGGGGTAGCTTTTGTTCCGCTGGTTGGAAGCTTCGGACATAGAATCTGAACCTTCTACTAAAAGAAAGTATCGAGAGTAGTTCTAGTCTTTTCCTCTCTCATTCCCCGTCTCATCCTTTCTAAGGCTTTTATAACTCTATTTTCTGAAAAGTCGCGCTCTCTACACAAAAAATCAACGACCCCTTCTATATCGGGTTCCTGCCATTCCAAAACATAATTATCGCTTACATTCGGGTTTAGAAACAAATCTCGTATCTGCTGTAGATCGACTGGGAAAGAATTTTCTCCTAAAAAGCCTTCTGCAATCTCATCAATGGTACCATATTCTTTGATGAGCCTGAGAGCTGTTTTGGGACCTATACCTTTTGCACCCTCAGGGTTGTAGTCTGTTCCAATAAGTATCCCTACATCCACCAGTTGCTCATAGGAAATGCCAAGCGCTCTTAAAATTGTGTCAAGTTTAACGACTTCAGGAACAACTTCTACATACACTGGTTTTCTAGGGAGTTTGCGTCTCCCACTTATGGTGACATTCCGAATAAGAGTTGGCGCACCAAAGAGTATGGAGTCATAGTCTTGACTCGCGCAGAAATCCGTGTCTCCCCTTTCTGTCATGTAAGCAGCTTGTGCTTCTCCTTCTCCAAGGGCTTGAACCCATGGAATCCCCATAAGTGTCAATAGTCTCTTGCAGTCTTGCAACATGTAATTCTTGAGTTGAGATGTAGCTTGGGCATACGTGCGGGCTTCCTCTGTTTTGCCTTCTGCTATGGCTTTTTCATACTTGACGACAGCGTCTTGCTTCGTCTTCATTCGTCTTTTAATCTCGATTTCCTTTAAGGCTGGTGGAGCGCCATCAAATACGTAGGATACTCTGATGCCCATTTCAACAAGGTTCGAGGTTCGATACAAGACACCACTAAGGTGACTTGTGACTCGACCTTCACGATCCTTCAATGGAGTACCATTAGGTTGACGAATAATTGCCAGAAACTGGTAGAGAGCGTTATATGCATCGACTGCTATTGATTTTCCAGCAAGATCTTGGAGGTTAACTTGGATTTTCGGCACTAAATCCTTGAAGTTAACTCCCAAGACTGCCCACCAGCTATATGAACGTCGTAGAAGCAAAATAAACGTTACCTTACTCTTAGTTGCGCATGAAGAACCCGTCACGTCGGGTTAAATCGGAGATACGATAACATACGAAAAGGTTTTTAGTCAAGCCCACTGTTTCTTGTCAAACATATGAGCAGTGTTTGCATGAGGTGAAAATACATTTGTCAATATTTGCAGCTCCAGGAGCTTACGATCGAGCTATAACCGTGTTCTCTCCAGATGGCCGCCTGTTTCAAGTAGAATATGCTCTCGAAACAGTAAATCGAGGGGCAACAATAGTCGGAGTAGTCTGCCCTGAAGGTGTAGTTCTGGGGGCAGAGGAGAAGATCGAATCGAAATTACAAGACTCAAACTTTACATGGAAGATATTCGCAGTAGACACTCACATTGGTGCGGCAGTCGTAGGTTTAGGTTCTGACGCACGTATTCTAATTGACCAAGCAAGAGTATACTGCCAAAGCAACAGACTCATGTATGATGAACCCATAGACATCGAAGCAATCTCCAAGCGAATAGGCGATATCAAGCAACTCTACACGCAACATGCCGGTGTACGACCTTTCGGGGTTTCGGTTATATTTGGCGGTGTGGACAAAACAGGTAATCGGCTATTTTCCACAGATCCAAGCGGAACATACAGAGCATATAAAGCAATCGCCGTAGGCGTAGGAAGAGAGACAGTAGAGAGCATACTGAAGACTGAGTACCGCGAAGACCTGAGCCTACAGGAGGCCGTGAAGCTCGCCATCAAGAGCCTCAAGAAGACTCTTGAAGCTCGAGAAGAACAGCTGCGAGTCAAAATTAGCACTGTACCTTCATCTACAAAAACTTATCATATATTACCAAACGAAGAAGTAGAGAAGCACCTCAAGACCATAGAACAAGAGTGACCACCAAAAATGAGCGATCGATACACTGTTGCGCGTATAACCCGTAATAGTGAACACTTTGAAATTCTTGTAAAACCAGAACCTGCCTTGAGCTATACCATGGGGAAGGAAACGCTGATCTCCGAAATCTTAGTAACCGATATAATATTTACAGACGCAAACAGAGGAACAAAAGCTGGAGAAGATAAACTCAAAGCTGCCTTTGAAACAACAGACACCAGAAAGATCGCGGAAATTATACTGAAACGAGGAACATTGCAATTGACAACGGATCAAAGGCGACAGTTGACCGCTGAGAAGAGGAAACAGATCATAACTTTCATAGCCCGGCAAGCCGTTGATCCAAAGACGAACCTGCCACATCCACCCATCCGTATTGAGCAAGCGATGGGAGAAATCAGGTATTCCATAGACCCCTTCAAAGAAACTGAAGAGCAGGCAAAGGATATTATCAAACTCTTGCGTCCCGCTCTTCCCCTCAAGGTGGAACAAATCCAAGTGGAAGTGCGAATACCTCCACAGTATGCAGCGAGAACTTATGGAACTGTGAAAAATTATGGAACAATCAAAAGGGAAGAATGGCATGCAGATGGCTCATGGTTCTCCGTAGTCGAGATGGCAGCAGGCTTATATGGACCTTTCTTGGATAAGCTCGGAGAACTGACAAAAGGAAATGCAGAAGCAAAGAAAAAGTTGTAAAGAAATCAAAACATAAAATTTGGTGATTCGGAAAATGCCAACGTTCTTTGAAAGAAAACAAATTGTGACTCCTGGTGACCTGGTTGCCGAAGGAAACTATATTGCTGGGGAAAATACGTTCAAAACAAACGGAAAACTGTACTCGACCCACATCGGACTAGTTGAATACGAAGAGCGCAAAGTAAGTGTCGTAGCTTTGAAAGGGTTCTACGTTCCAAGAGTTGGAGACACCATCATCGGGAAAGTAACAGACATAACCATGGGAGGATGGATAATAGATATCAAAGCGCCATATGCAGCACTCCTCCGCGCGTCAGATGTCGTTGAACGATCTTACAGACCGCAGAAAGACGAACTATCATCAATCTTTGACATAGGAGACCTAGTTATATCTAAAATTGTGTCCTATGATAGAACCCGTGACCCACTTCTCTCAATACGAGAGCCAGGACTTGGAAAGATAACTAGTGGCCAAATCATCGAGATTACTCCAACGAAAATCCCTCGAATCATAGGCAGAAAGGGCTCGATGATATCTATGATAAAACGTGAAACTGGATGTCATATTCTTCTGGGTCAGAATGGATTAGTACTCATCAGCGGAAAAAACCCAAAAGACAACAGGTTAGCAATCATAGCTATCCGCAAGATAGAGAAGGAGTCACACACAAGCGGCTTAACAGACCGAGTGACAGAAATGTTGAAGAAAGAGAAGGAAAGTGAGATTAAGAATGACTAAATCAGATGAAAAGTTAATTGACAAAAATGGTCTTAGAATAGATGGAAGAAAACCAGACGAGTTAAGATCCATAAAAATTAAAGTAGGCGTCCTTAGCAATGCAGATGGTTCAGCCTATATAGAACAAGGGAAAAACAAGATATTAGCAGCCATTTATGGACCGCGTGAAACACATCCTAAACATCTTGCGTTACCTGATCGGTCTCGGCTAAAATGTAGATACCACATGGCGCCTTTCTCGGTTGATGAAAGAAAGTCGCCTGCTCCCTCTAGGAGGGAAATAGAGATCTCAAAAGTAATACGACATGCCCTAGAACCATCTATCTTTCTGGAGTACTACCCAAGAACGTCAATCGACCTTTACATAGAGGTACTCCAAGCTCATGGTGGCACGAGATGCGCAAGCATAACTGTTGCTTCATTGGCTCTCGCAGACGGAGGAATCCCAATGAGAGACCTAACTGTAGCTTGCGCCGCCGGAAAAGTGGATGACCACATTGTGCTTGACCTAGCTGACAATGAAGACAAAAAAGGCCAAGCAGACGTACCTCTCGCTATCATGCCGAATCTCAACGCCATAACGCTCCTCCAAATGGATGGCCAATTGACGATCTCAGAATTTGAAGAAACTGTCGAATTTGCCCTCAAAGGCTGCAAACAGCTCTACGAGAAGCAAAGAGAAGCTTTAAAGGCAAAATACGTGACCGTGGAGGGAGAGGAAGAGTAGTGCCAATGGTTACCCGGATGAAGCAGGAACAGATAGCTCAACTAATTAACGACGGGAAAAGATTGGATGGAAGAGAACTTGACAAGCATCGTGAGATCAAACTAGAAATAGGCGTCATCGAAAAAGCTGAAGGATCAGCACGCGTCTTTTTAGGTGACACTGAAGTCTTGGTTGGGGTAAAAGTTGGAATTGGTAAACCTTTTACCGATACTCCTAGCGAAGGAGTTCTAATAGTGAATGTTGAACTTGTTCCTCTGGCATCTCCAATGTTTGAACCAGGTCCACCAAATGAAGACGCCATCGAAATTGCTAGAGTCACAGATAGAGGCATTCGAGAAGCAAAGACTATAGATCTTGAGAAGTTATGCCTTCAGCCAGGAAAGACCGTTCTTGTAGTTTTCATCGATGTGTATGTACTCAACCATAATGGCAACTTGATAGATGCCTCTGCTATTGCAGCTTTAGCAGCCCTTCTAAACACCAAAACGTCGAAGTACGAAATCGAAGAAGGAGAAGTTAAGGTGAAACCCGGTTACAACCAATTGCCAATTCGAAACCATCCAATAGCAGTAACATTCGCAAAAATAAATGATAAACTCATTGTCGATCCCTCGCTTGAGGAAGAAGAAGTCATGGATGCTAGATTGACAATTACGATTGAAAAAGAAGGAAAAATTTGTGCAATCCAGAAAGGAGGCACAGGCCAATTCACGAAAGAACAGATTATGGAAGCAGTAAAGACAGCTGAAGCAAAAAGCTCTGAGATACGCAAGATGGTTGTGAAAGACTAATGGGAAGAACTAAGAAAATCGGACTAGCCGGGGGCTTAAAGGCACGATATGGATCAACTGTTAGAAAAAGATTTGTAGCAGTCACAACAGAATCTAGAAGAAGGCACAGATGCCCCCAATGTAACCGGCTCAGTATTAAACGCCAAAGCGTTGGAATCTGGAGCTGCAAGAAATGTGACTTCACCTTCACTGGTGGAGCTTACAGTCCTTCAACCAAACTCGGGGTCACAGCAAAGCGAGCCGCAAAAAGATTGTCTGAAGAATAATTTAGGGCACATACAGAAAGGATGAGCAATGATCGTTGCTCATTTGGTTCTTTTCTTCCTCTTAAGCAGTTCCACACGTCGTTTACCCCTCGCCAGAGCAGAAACATTAATTACGCCCTCTATTTCCAGACGCATTAGTTCTTTGTTTAAAACATTAAACCCTAGATCACCGTGGATTTCTTTAGCCATATTATACAACTCAGTGTCAGTGGTAGCTCCTTTGCGCTGCAATAATTCCACGACAACAGTTCGTAGAGGATAAGGCTTCCAAGTTTTACTGGTCATGTCAGCGCCCCTTTATGCTACGGGCGTGGTAGGTTTTTTTAACTGTCTTATAGCTTTGATAAACCCTTTGTACCATGTTTCCATATCAGGCGAGATTGTTGGACCGATCATATTCGTTGCTTCTTTAAAGTCCACGAAGGATACAATCTTGGAAGCTATGCTTTTTCTAAGCGCGTTCAAAGCAGCCTCACGGCATAGTGCTTGAATGTCAGCGCCGCTGTAACCTTTTGTCATCTTTGTAAGGACTTCCAAATTAACATCGGTCTCAAGGGGCATATCTTTTGTGTAGAGTTTAAAGATTTCAAGCCTGGCTTTTTCGTCAGGTTCAGGCACATAAATTAACCTGTCGAAACGTCCAGGTCGCAGTACAGCTGGATCAATAATGTCAGGTCTGTTTGTAGCCGCAATGACAACTACATCTTCCAAAGTCAATATCCCGTCCAACTCTGTTAGCAACTGACTGATTACACGCTCAGTTACACCACTATCCCCAAATCCCATTCCCCTCCTACGCACAAGAGCATCAAACTCGTCGAAGAAAACCACAGAGGGAGAGGCCATTCTCGCCTTCCGGAACACTTCTCTTATTGCTTTCTCTGATTCTCCAACCCACTTGCTGAAAACCTCAGGTCCCTTTATAGTGATAAAGTTCGCTTCACTTTCCGTGGCCACCGCTCTAGCCAACAATGTTTTCCCGCATCCAGGTGGACCATACAACAAGATTCCCTTAGGGGGCTTTATACCCAGCCGACTGAAAACCTCAGGGTTCTTCAAGGGCCATTCAACAGCTTCAATTAACTCCTGTTTAACCCCTTCCAATCCGCCTATTTCATCCCACTCAACAGATGGAGTTTCTATGTAAACTTCGCGCATTGCGGTAGGTGTAACCTCCTTGTAGCCATTAAGGAAGTCTTCCATGCGCACATCCATCTTCTCTAAAACTGCTGGAGGGATGTTTTCCTCTTCCAAATTAATCTCTGGTAAGTATCGTCTCAACGACTTCATCGCCGTTTCTCTGGCTAGAGCTGCAAGATCAGCACCAGTGTAACCATGAGTTATAGCCGTTAATTTCTTTAGATCAACATCTTCTGCCAGAGGCATACCACGAGTGTGAATTTGCAGGATTTCGTACCTTGCTTGCTTGTCGGGAACACCTATCTCGATCTCTCTGTCAAAACGTCCCGGTCTTCTAATTGCAGGATCAAGGGCTCCAGGGCGGTTTGTCGCCCCTATGACAATTACATTTCCTCTACCACTCAAGCCATCCATTAAGGCCAGGAGCTGGGCTACAACCCGTCTTTCCACTTCGCCAGTAACTTCTTCCCTTTTCGGAGCAATCGCGTCCAACTCGTCGATGAATATGATACTTGGAGAGTTTTGCTGTGCTTGCTGGAAGATTTCTCGCAATCTCGCTTCTGACTCACCATAAAACTTGCTCATTATTTCTGGACCATTGATTGAGAAGAAATTCGCTTCAGATTCATTGGCAACTGCTCTTGCAAGCAACGTCTTCCCACAACCTGGTGGGCCATGAAGAAAAACACCTTTGGGTGGCTCAATCCCTAGACGTTGGAAGATTTCCGGATGTCTGAGGGGAAGCTCCACCATCTCTCTCACTCTTTGGATCTCCTCATGAAGACCACCTATGTCTTCGTAAGTGGTACGTGGAAGACCTTTCACTTCAGGAGCAGGTTCGTTGAGGATCTGAAATTGTGTATCTTTGGTGATGCGAACAATTCCGTGGGGGCGACTCTTTGTGACGCTAAAAGGTATAGCATGACCAAGCATCATGACTAGCGTTGTGTCCCCCTCAACAAAGGTCCGCTCCACCAACCGATTCTTCACAAAATTCGTGAAGTCCTCATCTACATTTAGATGCATATCAACAGGCGCCAAGACAACGTTTGTAGCGTTTTTCACAGTAGCAGATTTAACTACTATATACTCATTTATGGCAACGCTTGCATTTTTACGAGTGAACCCATCTATACGTATTATGCTCTGGTTTTGGTCTTCACTATACGCTGGCCATGCAATGGCACTCGTTGCCCGTTTACCAGTGATCTCTATAACATCACCGGCGCTTATGCCAAGTTTTTGCATCGCATTCTGATCCAACCGTGCTATACCTCGCCCTACATCCCTTTGTTTTGCATCACCAACACGAAGCTGAATTTCACTCACCTTTAATCCGTCCATTTTAGAATGGCTAACGTTGCATGCAGTCGAATGGAGATGAGTGGCTTATAAATCTTACAAACTGATAGTACTATCGGGTTCTCCTAACCATTAATGTTTGGATCCTACTAACTTCGGGGATATTCTCAATATTCTGCTCTACACCATCTAAGATACCTGTTTCGTCTTCTGGAATTTGAATATGGGCGATGAGCACATTTAAGCCAAAGGCGATGGGTTCAGTCTGAAAGTTTGCGTATATCTTAGCCTTTGACGGAAGGACTTCCTCAACTTGTTTTTGAAGCTCGTCAAAGTTCACTTCTATGCCTATCGGAAAGATCTTCAGGCTCACTATAACGTTCGCCATTCTTCAAGGCCCCATGAACCCGCATTTTGGGCATCTGTATTGACGACCAAATTGGCGGCATTTTTGACATCTCCAGATGGTTATCTCACCACAACTAGGGCAATTAAATTTTGTAGCTTCTGTACCTTGAGGTATTGGTCTATTGCAGCTTGAACAGATTGGTGTGTGTATCATGGTTACAGAGTTAGTTGTTTTCATTTGACCTTTTTCCGTTCCTAACGCCAAGCTGTATATTGAAAGGTTGCTTATATTTGCTCTGTTAGACCTTGTTAGACCTTGTTGTTGGCTCTTCGCAATACTGTAATTGAGTACTCATTGTGTCCAGTTGACAACACTGGTGTCAAGAAGAATGCTCAAAGAAGGCATATCCAATAACGCAACACTACCAGCGTCCTAAAACTGACTTCAGAATTTTACGAGGAGAGAAACACACTAGGGTTGAGTAACGTAGGCGTCTTCCGAGCAGGCGAATTAGACCTGCAGCATCAGTTCCTAGTTTGCAGACAAGCAACTGTTCCAACATGCCTAATGAGGAAACTGCAGCTACATCACTCACAAATCTTGCTTTTCTTATTGCTTCAACAACTTCTTCATACATACTTCCTAGAACAATTAAACGATCAAGGCGGGAATCAATCCAATGGTGGTACAGTTTCATTTGCTCCTGTGTCAACTCTGCCTCAAACTCTGTGGCTTTAGCTGTGACTACTCGGATTTCTAGAGGGATACCATCAACCAGTCCGTACAACTTCATTATCTCATCTAAATCACACTCTTTGCCATCGACTAGTTGGCGTTGAAGGCGATTTATGGGGACACTTGCGTAAATAGGGTTTGGCGAGAAAACTCCTATATCAACAATCAACTTACCATTTCTCGAAAAGACTATTCTCCCCCTCCAAACAGAAAAACGTGTGACATAGTTAGCGGAGACAGGGGCCAGTCCTATCTCTCTTGCTAGAAGATTTATTGCGGCCTTTTCGTCTTCACCAATGACTTTGACTTTGACCCATCCATTTGTCACGTTGTGGCAATCGGAAAACCTAACTCTAAGTCCTCCACACATTCTCCCCAAAGCTTCTCTAAACCCTTCTAATGAATTTCGGGAAACTTTCTGGAGTACTACAACCTCACTCAAAAAAGGAACACCCTTCTACTCCAAGTAAGAATGGAACTCTTCATGCCACCTCATCAGACGTTCGATGGAAGCAGCTGGAATGTGACTGTCCCGAAGTAAGCGCTCGATTGTTACCCTAATTGGTATAGTCGTTGAACCTACAACCATTTTATCTGCGTAGGCGACCAAGCGTTCTTCAATGGAGATGGGAATGTAGCTCTTCTTCGGAAATCCCAGCCGCTCAGCCTCTTCCTTCGAAATCCCACCACCAATGTGCCTTTCAATTATTGATAATACATGGAGAGGAAGGCCATTGTCCTTAGCGATTCTGGCGCCCACGATGGCGTGATCAACATCATGGGTTCTTGCGCGTCCAATATCATGCAAAAGTGCTCCAATCCGCACAAGATTGACATCGACTTCTAACCCCTTTCTTCTACAACCTTCAGCTATCTTTACTCCAAGGTGCGTAACAGTTTTGCAATGCTCAATCACACTCTTTGAACAGCCAACATCTTTTAGGAGCCTCAGTGCTGTCTCTTCAGACGGCAGTGATCTACTCACTCAACTCCTTCCTTAGCTGATCAACCTTACGAGAAAGGGCTTCTACCACTTTGCCATTTTCAAAATGCATCATAGGCTTGTTGCACATTGGACACCTAAAGAGTAGCTCCACCGCTTCCTCAAAGGGAACCCGTCGACACCCAAGAGTACCACAGTGGTAGAAGTCATGGTTTTTCTCATACCGAAGTCGTGTGTCCAATTTCTCTAAAACATGCTTTTTTTGATTGAGAATGTGTCCTTCAAGTTGATCCGGCTGAAGTTTCCAATGAAATATGAACCAGCCTGTATTTTGATCTCTGGATCTCCTTAAAGAGACGAGCGAATGATCATAAAATTTATAGAGAATCTTACGAACTGAATTCAACCTAATTCCAGTTTTGGACGCAATCTGATCATCTGTGGTCTCATCAGCATCTTTAAGTGTGTAGATTATCTCGATTGCTTCCTCTTTTCCCAATGTTCCAGCCACCTTGACCAAGGTGTCAGCGTCAATGAAAGTCAACGCAGAGAACCTCTATCAACAATATATATACTTCTCATGTGAAACATAAATCCCTTTATGGAGTCTAAATTTAACTTTTAAACTTTGCCTATGATAGCAATCTCTTTCCACGTTTTTGCGGAACAATTCGCATTTTAGCATTTTCAAACCTCTTCACGAGTTCCATGCCGCAGAAAAAACGATCAAGGAATACAGCAAGACTTGAACACTCGGAATGAGGTTGATTTCCTATAGCCACATTGAAATCTGAGACTTTACTAGAGAAGAATTCACTTGGAACTTTCTGACTACCCACAATAACCATCACATCTTTGCCTGTTGCACGGATTCGTTGAAGGACTGTGCTTGTTTGCACATTCTCGCCGTAGGCAGTCAGATGTACAACAATACCATTCTTAGTCCTCCAGGTTCCTACGGCGGTTTTCCACGGAATACCCATTTGGAAGAAGAAGGAACCACCCCAATTGGAAACAACTTCCGCCATCGTTTTCTTGATCTGTCTATCTTCGACATCTGCGAGGATCATCCCAGACGCATTGAAGGCTCTAGCTGTGAGGGCAACATGGGTTGTTAATCTCTCATCTCGGAGTCTATGACCCCATCTTAGCACTACTATTTTTGGCAACCTTTGTCCCACCTATGTCGAGGTGACAGGTTCAGTTAAGACACCACCATAGTTTTCTACACGACCAAGAATTGTGCCTATAAAATCAGAAACAGCTTCAAAAGTCAGCTTGACTCGATCTTCTTCATATTTCACTTTCTTCACGTGGGCATGGCTGAAGATCCATGAAACGAAGGAGAGAGTTTCGTCGTTAATCGGAAGAGTGATCGTTGCCTGGATTTGGCTCTTAAGAAGTTTTGAGAGTTGCTGTTTCAGAGTATCAATGTTAATGTTTTCAAGAGCTGAAATCGAAACAACGTCAGAGGCGATACTTCTCATGGCTTCCATTCTTTGTCGAACTTCCAGTTCCGAGAGCAAATCGATCTTGTTAAGCGCAATTACTAGAGGTATTTCGTAGGCTCCTATCTTTTCGATTGTATCAAGGCAGACTGATAATTTCTTTTCAATGGTTTGAAGTGACTCACTTGCATCTACTATGAGGAGAATTAAATCGGCGAAAGTTGTTTCCTCAAGCGTTGAGCGGAAAGCATCTACTAGGTCTACAGAAAGCCTTTCAATGAATCCGACAGTATCTGTTAGAAGAACTCGCTTTCCAGATAACTCAATAAGCCGCGTCGTTGTAGACAATGTTGTAAACAGTCCTTCGCCAGTTGGGACTGCCGCTTCGACAAGAAGATTGAAGAGCGTACTTTTTCCAGCATATGTATATCCCGCCAACGCAATGGATAAAAACCCGAGTTCTTTTCTTCGCTTTCTATGTAGACTTCTCGTCTTCTTGATCTTCTTCAGCTTCTCTCTGATGGAGTTGATCTGTCTCCTCACTACCTCGTAGTAGATGTCTACTTCATACGTACCTAACCCCATGAAGCCTGGTTGCTCTCCCAGCCTTTCAAGGCGAACTTTATCCTTAGCATACGTTAATTCATAGCGGAGCCTAGCGAGTTTTATTTGAAGTTTAGCTTCAGTTGTTGATGCTCTGTGAGCAAAGACCTCAAGTATCAACTGAAACCTATCTATTGCCTCTACGCCAGTTTTTTTGGCGATATTATAAGCTTGAACGGATTTGAGTTTGTTGTCAAAGATCAGCTTTTTCACTTTGTGCTCTTTCACCAATTCCACGATTTCTTCAAGCTTGTCGCTCCCCACTGAAAATTGTGAATCTAACTTCCGCGATTGCTTCACTGCTGCGACTATGGTGTAACCAGCTGCATCAGCCAGACTTTCAAACTCTTTAAGATTCCTAAATTCCTTTCTTGGATGCTGAATAATTATTGCGTTTGTAATTCTCTTTCCTCCGATTATCGTTCCTTATTTTTAACTAGGTCACCGAGGGTGACAGCTTTTGATTGAGAAGGGGCCAATAGGTTCTTAGGTACATTGTCTTTAGAAATGGGGACAAGTAGCTTGATCTTCAGTGCATATTCGAGCTTCTTGGCAAGTTTGTGGTTGGGAGCCATCTTGTGACCTTCTAGTTTTTTGAGTTGTGATACTTTTTCGTTTATTTTTCTTCCCAAGTCTTCATGGCTCAGTCCTCTCGATTCTCTCGCTTGACGTATGCGGGTGCCGAAATCCTTAATTAATTCCAAGGCGGGTTCCAAAGGAGACTGGCGTTTCGTTGCAGTCTTAGGTTTATTTCTCAAAGACTTCTTTGGCTTAGAACTTAATCTGAAACGTTCATTGGTTTTTATTTCCCAGCTCATAGAGCCGAGCAGGGCACAGTCGTTACATACGACAAGTCGCGCCCCCTCGATTATTGCTTTGTAAGGCTTTCCCCTTATGTGTCGACCACAGACTTCGCATTGCAAGTGTGTGTCACCTAACCAAACTGTTTTACCATAGCTCCTATTCTTTATATTTATCGCGTAAGTTAATGGTGCCATAATGTTAATGAGTTTTTTGTGGAGAATCCGTTCGATTGCTGACTATCAGTTTGGTGAGGGAGCTGGAAAAACGCTTTTTCCTGACGGGGTACGTGTCTTCTACTCTCGCAGAACTGGAAGAATAAGACATGTTTTTTTCAAGCGTAGACTCATCGCTACCTTGCGTCCCACTGATGGTTTTTTCTCTTTGACAGTAGAAGGTGGAGGCCACCTCATGTTGGTCGAGCCTAATCGGCTGTGGGTGGAAGTACAAGATGACGTAACTGACTTCATTTCTATGGGAAGAACAGTTTTTGCCAAGCACGTTATCAGATGTGACGTGGAAATCAGACCTGGAGAAGAGGTTGCTGTAGTGAATAGTCAACGTAGGGTTGTAGCTGTTGGAAGGGCGATTCTATCTGGAGAGGAGATGTTGGTTTTCCAGCGTGGTGTTGCTGTTCGGATCAGGCGGGGCGTGGCAGAGAGCGGCAGTAAGAGTGAAAGTTAAGAAGGAGTAGCAAGAAAGATAGTAGCTGAAGGGAAGCAGATTTGCGCAAGGGAATGAGTCAACGAGAAACTAAGCGGCTCATGAAGCGTATGGGTATGAGTATGGATGTTATGTCTGATGTTGAGGAGGTTATCTTCAAGATGGGCTCGAAGGAAATGATTATTGAGGATCCAGAGGTGGCGATATTGAATCTTAAGGACCAGAAGGTGTTTCAGGTTACTGGAGGAAAGATTACTGAAAGAGCTTTGGTTAGTGAAGAGAAGATGGTGACAATTCCTGCAGAGGATGTAAGACTCGTAGCTGATCAGACTGGAAGAGGTGTCGAAGAGGCGAGGCGTGCATTGGAGGAAAGCGGGGGAGACTTGGCTAAAGCTATTCTTCTTCTTCAGGCAAAATAAATTAGAACTGGTTTAAAACGTCCTGTTTCTCCATTATGTAGTTGCAGTAGTGACAGCTTATTACCAAAGGTTCTCTGGATTTTACATAGAATTTTGATTGCACTGGTTCGTTGCTATTGGATATGCACGCTGGGTTGCCGCACTTCACTGTTCCGCGGATGATGTCCGGTAGTTTCACTCGTTTCTTGTCAGCAACTTGGTATCCGCGGATTATGTTTATTGAAGCGTGGGGGGCCAAGAGTGCTATTTTGTCGACCTCTTCTTGTTCCAACTCTCTTCCCTCAACCTTTACGATGTCTTTGGTACCTAGCCCTTTGCTGGGAACATGCAGGGCAATCAATACTATTCCATTCGTCCGCCCAGTTATACCTAAGATTTTAACAACGTCCAAGGCATGCCCGCCCGTAATATGGTCGATTACTGTTCCATCCTTGATCTTTGAGACAAGCAGAGTTCTAGTGGCCATTCAGTGATTCGCCTCTTAGACAATCTCGTCGAAAGAAGGCTATATGACTTTTCCTAGGTGTCACAGAACGAAAGCAAAGGAGTTATCTACTACAAATCCGTGTTTTGTCTTTGGTGTCCAAAAAATGGAATTCAAGGGACGAGACATCATCTCTTTGAGAGATTTTTCCCGCTCTGAGATAGATTATATTCTAGATACAGCTTCGCTCATGGAACCTGTTGCTCATTCCAGGTCGGATTTGCTGCGCAGCAAGATTCTGGCCACCTTGTTTTTTGAACCCAGTACTCGTACTCGTCTGAGCTTTGAGTCGGCTATGCACAGATTAGGGGGGTCAGCAATTGGCTTTGCCGGAGTTGAGATCTCCTCGGTGAAAAAAGGAGAGAATCTTGCAGACACTATGAGAGTTGTTGAGAATTACGCTGATGTCATTGTGGTTCGTCATCCCTTGGAAGGCGCAGCGCGACTGGCGGCAGAGTTCGCTTCCGTGCCAGTCATCAATGGGGGATCTGGAGCAGAGGAGCATCCGACTCAGGCCTTGTTGGACTTGTACACAATTATGAAGGAGAAAGGTAAAATCGATGGTTTGAATATCGCTTTAGTTGGCGACTTGCGTTATGGACGAACAGCTCATTCGTTAGCATACGCGTTGTCGCTGTACGATGTTAATCTGTTCTTTGTCTCTCCTGAAATGTTGCGCATGCGGAGGGAGGTTTCAGAAGCCATCAAAGAGAAGATTTGTGTTACTGAGAAGGATAGACTTGAGGATGTCATTGGAGACGTGGATGTGTTGTACATGACACGTATCCAGAAGGAGAGGTTTCCCGAGATAGCGGATTATGTTAAGGTTAAGGGCTCCTACAAAGTCGATTTGAAATTGTTAGAGAACGCAAGAGGAAACATGATTGTGCTGCATCCGTTACCGAGGGTCGAGGAGATCGCTCCTGAGGTGGATGACACGGTTCACGCAAAATATTTTCAGCAGGTATGGAATGGAATCGTTACCAGGATGGGGCTTCTAGCTTTGATATTGGGGAAGATAAAGTAGCCTGCGGTTTTCAAATGGATCGTGTCATCGCTACTTAGGAGAATACTTTCTATACTGCGTATCTATGTCTATCTTTGAATTCTTGTAACTTTCCAGCGTTCCATCCTCTTATCTGCTGATAGTATCCTGTGATCCTCGACCAGTACTCTAAGTCATTGCCCTCTGCTCCGCAACGATTGCACCGAGTCTGTAGATTGCCTTCTACACTATTACACTTTCTGCAAATAGTCATGTCTTTTGTCAAGGCGAAATAGGCTGCCAGCGACTGGGTTGCAATACGCTTGATCAATGCCCAAACAGCTTCCGCTGAGGGGTTGTTTTCACCGAGCCAGATATGCATTATAGCGCCTCCTTTTGTTAAGGGGTGGAAACTCGCCTCAACGTTAATTCGGTCTAGCAACGGAATTCCTGCAGATGGGCGTACGTGGGAGCTATTGGTGTAGTAGATGCCCCCATTACCGATGTCTCCTTGAACTATCGCCTTTTCTCCAAAGGCCCTTTGGTCTATGAGGGCTAATCTGTGGGCACAACTCTCTGCAGGCGTTTGAATGCATCCGAAGCGGTAGCCTGTTTTCTCTGCGTAAGCATTCACTCTATCAACCATGTGTCTAATGACTCGCAATCCAAAACTCCAGGTATTGGAGTCTTCATGCAACTCCTTACCCACGTGAGCCTTCAATAACTCATTCAAGCCTACAAATCCTATGTTCAAAACTTGTTTATCCAAGTTGAGATAGGGCTCGCCAAGGCAGTCCATGGCGCAGAATGGCAATGTGCCATTGTCCATCCTTTCTCTAATGACTTTTCGCTTGATCAGGAGAACTTCCTTAGCAAGATCCATTTTTTCGTCCAGTTTCTCAAAGAGCACTTTGTCATCTCCCTTCGCTTCATAGGCTAGCCTAGGTAAATTGATCGTTATCACTTGCGGACTTCCCATTCGCATTGCACCCTTGTGGAAGTCGTTTAGCTCATCGCTGTCAGGTGTGAAAATCAGCCTGCAACACTGACTGTTCACAATATCGGGCATGTAGTCGGGGCAGAGGTTGAGGAAGTAGGGAGTTCCAAATTTAGCTGCTAAAGCAGCCACTTTGAGGTATTCATCTTCGAACTTGTCTAAATATTCCCGTCGTAGTTTCACTTCACATTTAGGGAAGTTGAACATTTTCCCTAAGTAGTCTCCGGCTAAGTAAACGTCGAGTATGGCGTTGAAGAAGGCGTTAGCTTCTTCATAGTAGTCATGGTACGTCTCTGAGGTGGAGACTTTTCCTCCAGGGAGCACAACTGGGATGTCCCAGATGATCTTTGGCACAGCACATTCTAGTGCTATCGAGGAGAAAACGGTTTGATGCATGCATGACTTCATTTACGAAAACATGTAAATTTTGCAGTTCTTGCACGTTACTTTAATTTTTTAGAATAACTCATATAAAATCTTGTAGTTTCAATATCAAAAATTGACACACTGAATGTTTGGCAAAAAGTTGTATAAAGCATGACTGAACTGTGCGAAGCTAGCAGAATTCCACTGGAAAAATATTAATGGAGCTACAGTTGGGACACTTCAGATGGAGCCCTGAGAAGGTGTTCCCGCAATTGCGGCAACATATAGCAGAAGTATTGTATGCAAAAAAGCCGATATCACTTGCCACAAGTTGTCTTGTTTTGGCTGAAAGGGCTTCTGCAGAAGTTGGCTGGTCTGGTAATTGTATCAGTGTTAAGTGTCCACCAGAGGTTAGTTGATGTATTCGTTCCTCTAGCAAAAGTTGCTCCTTCTCACCTAATGAAACCCTATTTATGTCACTGTAATGCGGATGATCCTTGCTGCCATGAGTTCTAACCACACCCCAGCCGTACTTCTCCACATCAAGTTCTGCCAGCCTGTACGCCGCTGTCTTATTTGGAACAATAGCTGATGAAAGTCGGATTCGTGGTTTCTTTGATTGTTTTTTGACATAAGCATGGATGTGTTTCAAAATCTTTTCAGTGAGAACGAAAGCTTTTCCATAATCCTCCGGCACATGTCCTTGATCAACCATTAGTTCTTCAACAGCTTCGGGGAGGCCTATAGAAGCTATCGTTCGTGAGGCATTTTCTAGCCTAAAGTATTGATCATTGTTTGCCCTTTGGCTGAAGTACAACAGACGATTCTGTTCCATTCGCCTTTTGATTGCTTGGTATTTTATCTCCAGAGCTTGAGAAGCCATCTTTAGTTGATTGTCTAGAAGTTCAAGGAATTTGTCTTCATCTCCTTTTGACTCGAAAGAGAGTCTGGGCAGGTTGATAGTAACAACATCAAGATTCCCTGTTCGTTGAACATCTAATTCTTGATCTTGTAGCCAATCATCCTTCATTCTTAATCCTGAGGCTGTGTAGGTGGTGTTCTTTTGCTCTTCAGAGCATAGGTTCGCAAAATATATGAGGACGCTTCTTGAAGCGAGTTCGTGGGCTTTATAGAGTAGAGTCTCTACCTCATCAGTTCCAAGAGATTGTCGCCTAATCTTTGCCACTATCTTTGGATTTCTTAATGGATACGATTCGTTCTCTTCCCTCAACACTTCTAGCAGGAGGAGGGCTAGATGATTGGCTTCTTCAGCATATCCATCCTCCGTAGAAAGTTCGAGAGTTAGTGTCGTAGGTTCTTCTCGATTAGTTTGATTCAGGTTTCTGATAAAAAGCCGTAGAAGTTCTCTGATCCTATTAGGAGAGAGATCTTTTGTGAAGGGAGCAAGATATGTGTTGAAGTTCTCTAGGCTTTGATATCCTATGATATCGTTTGCCGCGTTTCGGATAGTATTGGTGGCGAGATTAAGGGCGGCTTCGAGTGTCTTTGGTTTGTGACTTCGCAGAAAGAAGGACAGATTGTGAATGATTTCGTTTGGCTTCAATATCCATGTGGCGAGGCTATTGAGGTGAAGACTACCTCCCAGATAGGCGTCCGATATTTCACGAGGCAGTATACTAAGAAGTGTGTATTCTTCCATAACAGCATCTCCAGCAGCTTTCTGGATTGCTCCAATATTCTGTCCTGAAGTTTCGATAAGGCGGGAGACTTCGTGAACAGGAAGGCCTAATCTTGTGAGGTCATGGCGATAGTCTTCATAATGCTTCTCCAGCAAAATCGTGTTGACGATTTCTCGGATGAGAGGGGCGGTTAGGTATTTGGTCTTAAACTGCTGTAAACGTTTCTCTGTTTCCCGAGCTATCATCTGAGCTAAGTCCGTAGGTACATTAGCTTCTATGACTAAGGACTGAGTGATCCTGTTTCGATCGAATTCCTCTATTGAAAAGCGGGAGGTGCGGACAAGCATCTTCCTGCGCTTATAGGTCTGATCTTCTATTTCATCAGTGAATTTAATTATGTATCGACCAAGATCTGTGAGACGGTATTTCCTATTTTCCACATCAGGTTCAATCAAATCAGCCTTCAAAAGAAATTTGAGATGGTATGCAAAGCGTCCAGCATCACGGACAGAGTCAAGCTTTAGAGAAATCATCAGCTCGGAGTAGGACAAGGAACCTTTCTCTTGGAGCAGGTTAAGGATTTGAATACGTATGGAGGCCGAGATAGCCTTTAACACTCGGATACCAGCTTTGTGGATACGTTGAATTCGCGGGCTAGGCATAGTGGAACACCTTTTGAGCGGCTATCTCTTTCGAGTCCTTTAGGTTTAAAGGTTAGGGAAGAATGATACTGACAATAGAACGGCAAGGACGATTCTGTTACCAGATTCCTGGCTTAGTTCACCATTTATAGTGAACTACCTCTGCTTTGCCTGAGCAGGACTGACAATGTTTAAATCACAATTGAAGTATTTTGAGCAAGTGAGCGGCGGTAGCCAAGCCAGGTCAAAAAATATATGGCTAAAGGCGAAGGACTCAAGATCCTTTCCCGTAGGGGTTCGCTGGTTCGAATCCGGCCCGCCGCATCATCTTTCTAGTTCTTCAAAGCCAATCCTGAGAAATCAGAAATGCAGTTGTTCCTCAAAGGATTCAAGAGTGTGTCATTAGCGTCTATGAGAATCGGTTCTAGAAGAAGACAGGTTAGAACTTTGCTGATTCTTCGAACTGACCCTTCTTAGTGAAAATTAGAAAATCAACACCATCACCGCTCATAGAATCTCGGCTAAAGGCTGATTTCATAGTGCGGACTACAACGTCTTTCACTTCTTGGAGGGTCATACCTTCCCTATAATTCTCCTCGAGAACTCCTATAGCTATCTCTGCGCCAGTTCCCACAGCAGCATAGTTATCAGGAATCACAGACCCCAAAATGTCTAGAACATACATCGATGGTCCTTCATCATCAACTCCTCCAATAATCGTCTGTGCAATCAATGGGAATAACCGTCTACCGAAGAGAAGATTAGACATAACTTTCGCAGCGGATCTTACAGATATTCTTCTGTTATTGTCCAGCTTGAACAGATTCGCATAAGCTTCCACCTCTCGTATTAAATTCTGCATATCGGAAACTAATCCAGCACACGCTGCTCCTATGTGATCTGTGATCTTGAAGATTTTTTTTCCAGCTTTGCTTGTAACAAAATATCCATATGTGACTCGTTTCTCAGAGGCGAGTATTACACCATCAGAATAAACTACACCGAGAGCTGTGGCTCCCGGCATTAAAAAGTATGGGTGTTGCTGATTGTGATCAATCAAGTCCGTCGACTCCAAAGTGGGAATTGACTATGCTAGCTCATCAATTTAAACTTAATTACGAAAAGGCGTATGAAACACCCATCGTTTTGACGCCGCTCTCCCCTAAAGTTGAAATGTAAAGAATTAATTCCCAACTTGTCGTTATAGGATGGGAGCGTGAAATGATAGAGCTTCATATTCAAGAGTTTGAAGAGTTTTGGTGTGGTGCCGCTCTCAGGAATGGCGAGATTTTCGCAACGACATTTGCCGTTGATAAAGGGCATGTGCATAAATCTTTGATTAAGGAGTTACCTCATCGTTCGGACTATCATATTATGCGAGAGGGAAACTCTCTCGGGGAGAGAATTTTGAATGCCGTAGGAGACATGCTTCAAGGAAAGGATGTTTCCTTCAGTTTTCAGTTCGATATGGCTCGTCTATCGGATTATTCCCAGAAAGTGTTGAAGTTGACCTCGCTTATCCCTACAGGCTATGTGGCGACTTATGGGGATTTGGCTAAGGTGGCAGGCGGAAGCCCCAGATCTGTAGGTCGAGTAATGGCGACTAATCCCTTTCCTCCTATAATTCCTTGCCATAGAGTTGTAGCTGCAGATATGACGCTTGGAGGCTATGGGGGTGGCTTGAAGATAAAATGGCGGATTTTGCAGAAGGAGAATCGTAACTATAAGAAAGTTTTCAAACTTAAAGCCAACGAAAAATCAATGAAACTATATCCAATCTGCTTACTTAGAGCTAAAGATAATAAGCTTGGATAAGTACAATCAATTGAAAGGTAGTTCTCCATGACTTTGCGAGGTCTTTATGTAGGGCGGTTTCAACCTTTCCACCTAGGTCATCTTCACGCCATAAAGCATATTCTGTCCAACGTTGACGAAGTGATAATAGTCATTGGCAGCGCTCAATGCAGCCATAGATTGGACAATCCTTTCACTGCTGGAGAACGAGTCACGATGATCTGCAAGGCATTAATAGAAGCTCAAATAACCCCTTCAAAGTATTTAATTATCCCAATTCGAGATTTACATGTTCATATGATGTGGGTAGCAGAAGTAAGAGGGTACACTCCAAGGTTTGAAATCGTCTATTCTAACGAGCCTCTAACCTACCGACTTTTCATGGAAGCCGGTTTCCCAGTTAAATCAATTCCCTTCAGCAAACGCCATCTTTACTTGGCAACTGAAGTAAGAGAAAGAATACTAAGAAACGAGAGTTGGACTGAACTCGTACCTAACAGTGTTGCTGATTACATTAGGGAGATTGATGGTGTTGGGAGGATGCGAGATTTGGTCAAAACTGACAAAGTTTAGCCGTGAGATTGTGATTGGATTCTAATTGGATCACCAACCTTCGCCTTGTAGAGTTTCTCGGCACTACCTTGGTTTACTGAGAACTCTAAGTAGCCATGGCTGCTAACTATGGGGAGAGGGGCGCCCACAGGAACTTCGCTATAAGCGGAGCTGAGCTTCAGGAGCTCGACTTCTCCTCTGATTGCAATCTTCAAGGACTCATCTTTACTTGCAGTAATCTTGTTTAGGAGCCTTTCTGAAATGTTCGTTATAATATTGCCAAAACTGTCAATGTACAGTATTTCTCCGAACATTGTACCCTTTTCAACGCGAGGTTTAGCGTAGGTCGGTACCACATAGTCCTTGATTTCATCCTCGAGATGAACCGCTTCAGATCCCCCCAGCTAAGCAGGCTGCAGCTTGTGCGAAGATGTCTCGCCCATGAAAGGTCTTGGCATGCATGCATCGCATTTGCCTTCTCAACTGTTCTGACTAGGACTTAAATACAAATTCGTTTTCCTCAATACAAAAGGTGGAATCTGCCTTGTCAGAATTTGAGAATTATCATGCGAGAAAGATTACTGAGGTCCGCATGGGCAGACTGGTCGGAGAAGTCATATGGGCGTTGGGTTCTTGCTTATCCTTTGCAGGACTGTTATTTAGGATTCTTTTTCTGATGATTTTAGGTTCCTCGATGCTTTTTGCAGGATTGTATCTATGTGTTCACTACGAACTTAGAAGAGTAGATTATGTCTCTATCCTGGAAAGGGTCTCGCACCAAAAAGGTTAGAGCTTTTGCTTTGGCTGAAGAGTTCTGTTTGGCAAGAATAATGAAGGCTAACGATATGTTTCCAGCACTGTTTTTTTTCTTCCATCTGGCATCATTGGTTGGCTAGCGTTGTTAGCTTTGATTGTGGCGGGGATAGTAATCATTACTGCAATTGTCAAAGTTGTTCTTGTAATTCTTCCTGCGGCAATCGTAGCCGGTGTTGTTTGGCTGATTAGCGTTGGTGACAAAAATTTAACGGGAATCGCTTTCGTGATCGTTGTCGTTCTCTCAATTCTGAAGCATTAACCCGCAAGCAAGAAGTATGAATGATCCCTTAAACTAGTGATCTACTCTTGGGTTACCGTCAAGATTTCTCTCACTTCTTTCTCCATGATATCTTTCACTAGTATGCGCTTTCTTTTTGATTGATACCCCGAAACAATTTCCACTTCTTTTCCGAAGATTTTTGAGAGTCTCCTTATCAACTCTCGATTGGCCTTTCCCTTTACTGGAGATTGTGTACAAAACACAATTAGGATATTATCGGCCTTGATCTTGAAGCTTTTGGACTGAGGCTTTACATGAACCTCCATTAGGATGCCGTCCTTAACTTTCAATATCTCCATCTTTTTCAACATTTCCTAACTGTCTCTGGAATAGTTACCGTTAGATTCATTCCTAGTCAAGCTGTGATATATTCTATTCGTACGTGGGGCTTTTAGGCAGAGATAGATAAACAGGCAGTTTGTTAGCCAAGATACGCACTTCTTCTTATTATTAGCCTTGGAGATTTTAAGGTTTGGAGAGGTGACATGCTTCATGGCAGCTACTCGAGAGCCGATTACAACATCAATGTCTCCAAGAAGACCAGTTGAACCTAAGCCTCTTAATGCCCAACAAGTTACTTCAATAGCATTGGCTTTCTTGAAGTCGCTTGGACATAGAAGAGGAATTAAGCCTAGACGCGTTTTTATGGAAAATCAACGGTACATTGTAGAAGCAGAAATCGGGAAAACTATGCTTGCCAAGGTTCAAGTAGATGCTATTACGAATGTGATAACGGAGTATGGTATAGAAAAACAGGCTGAGGAGGAGTCATCCAGCATTCTTCCTGTAGAGTTCAAGGGGATTGTCATTATGTTCGGAATATCGATAGCAGTCACTGTAATATTTGCGGTAGTTAATCTCCAAACGATTCTCAGCGGATTACTTTAGACTTTCTCTAATCTCCCGTCCATCATAACGTGCGAGCATAGTTCTCTAAGATATGGGTCTGCGGGAGTACCAAGCGGTCCATCCCGAGTAAAACTCTTTCTTGGCTTCCGCTCTCCTTTTTCGACGATAGTAAAGCCAAACAGCTACTAATATAATGATCAGGATTAGAAAGGGCAGGAGCCAGAGGAACCAAACTAAAGGAAGCCTAGCTCTCGCTAAAATGTCTACGGAACCATCAACGAACAAGTTATTCTCAAGATTCTCCTCACCAACAACCTCACCAGCATAAGCACTCAAAACGTAACTTCCTTCCTGCAAACCTTCCGTCTCCCAATGAAAAACCAGAGATTCTTGAGCGTTCGCCTCTAATTTAACAACTAAACCTCCAATAATAATAAAATCGTAGAACAGAGTCACCTCAAAGGACTCCTCATAATCACCCAAGTTCTTAACAACAACACAAACATCAACACTATCACCAACAATAATAGCAGTGCTTGAAGGCTCAACATCCAAAACCGCGATGTCATGAACCCGGCTTATAACTTCCACAGAACCATCAACGAACAAGTTATTCTCAAGATTCTCCTCACCAACAACCTCACCAGCATAAGCAAACAACGTGTAATTGCCTGGTGGGACATTCTGAGTGTTCCACTTGAACTCCAGTGTTCTATCTGCGTTCGGTTCAAGACCTTCGATGAAGGAGATGGCGATAGGACAAGGAATAGCGTGAGCATAGAAGAACAATGTGACATTGAAGGATTCCTCGAAGTACCCCAGGTTCTTGATGATAACAGAAACATTAACGTTCTCACCAGCGTAAACAGAAGCTGTGTGAGGCGTCACATCAATCACTGCGACATCATGCAAAATATCTGTGATCGTGAAGGAAGCTTGGGCTTCTGGACAGTAGGGAACTCCCCCGAGGTTTACTGGTGCTGTGTAAGCATCTGCATAGATGGTCGCGTCCCCCAAATGGGCACCATTAGGAATGTACAGAGGATAATATTGGTATACAAGAGTACCATTGGAGGATACAGCAAGATCGATCACTTCTACTGAGTCAAATAAGACATTCATTGAATCATAGAGGTTCACGGTCAGGGTTACAGTCTTGCTGTTCATCGCAATGGTTGCGAGGGTAATTTCAACGCCCAGATAACTGTTTTGGGGGAATCTTTCTTGATATTCATATCGTTCGTTCATAGTTCTTATCGATGTGATTTCTACGATCCACCCGACTTTGAAGGAGAGAGTATCGTGCACTATTTGATCAGCTACTCTGGCATTTCCGATGACCGTCCATTCTCCAAAAGTTGTTTCATTAGAGTGGGGCAACCTGAAACTAATCATGGCGATTCCGGTCGCATTTGTGACTGCTACTCTGGCAAATGTTATATTCTCAACAGAATTTCTCGGACCGATCACTTGGAATGCTACAAGAAGATCTTCCTCTGCCCAGCCACAATAAGTTCCAAAAGCGAAGATTCTTACTTCTTCATCAGGACTGAACGCATCGCTTGGCACATCTAGGCCTTCTCCGTTGTAAATCTCTTTTTGTGTGAAAAGGTCAATCCTCCCACCATCTTCAACGGAAAGTGAAGCTTCAGCAGTTGCCGATGCGAAACTTAGAAGAATCAGAACTACTACTGTTAGAGCCCTAGTGCGTCTATGCTTGGGAGTGGCCATTGTCCGCCATCAAACAAATAGTTGACCTAGAATTCTTTAACAGATATTTCGACGCGCAAATATTACTGGAGATGATTCGTTGCAAATAGAAGACTATATCGAATCTCCATATACCCTCATAGCGATTCTCCAGAAGCGCGGATTTCGAATGGAGATCGCGTGCGAGTTTTTGGGGGGCTTCAAAAATAATGGGGCATGCATGCATTGTGAATTGCAGATAAGGTGAAACAATAAGAAGTCGAGATCCAGCGTAGAGCATTTGCCTTAGGATAGACGATCATGGAAACATGATAAATAGATGGACGACTTGTGGAGTTTCATTAGTCCTCCCCAGCGTGCGCATTCCTACTGATATAGCAAAAATGGGGATCCAGCGGTTCGTGCTTTTAATGGACTGCATATTACTATTTATGCCCTTATCCTAAGCAATTCTTATCGTCAAATTTTTCAATGGGTAGGCATAATTATTATCTGACATGAAAGACGAATGTCGTCTTTGTAAAAGAGTCTTATCGATATATTTATTGAGGCGCTGCCATAGATGTGGTAAATTGTACTGTCGAAGTTGCATGACCACTAATCTATGGGATGAGCAAAGGGCGCTCGTATGTTTGAACTGCGCCCGAAGAATCGTCTCCCCACCCAAAATTTCATCAAAATACAGTTCCCTAAGAGAATACTTGTACCGTAGAGGAAGATATTCCAGTTTGGTCACACTGACATTCCTCAAGATTGAGGGCATCATCAATGGTGATCTGCCGTTTGGGGCTTTACGAAAGGAGGAGTGGTGGAGAAATAGCAGCAATACGTCCCAAGGTCATGCTTGGATGAGTGGTGGCTGGAAGGTTCAAAGTGTTAGCCTGAAAGATAGATTGGTTACTTTCAAGAAGATTGCTCAGGATCAACCAACCCTAATACTTAGGAGAAGACGCAGAAAGAAGTCAGAGAAGAAGACTTTCACGCCAGTTCCTGTGAAACCCAGAAGAGTACGAAAACCCTCTAAGACTAGAATCTCAAAGGTTCTAGCTAGGACTAGAAACATAGAACGACGAAGGATGTCATCAAGCCTCAAGATCAAGATGAAACCTAGGTCTGCCTACGAGAAGAGAATGTACAAGCCAGAAGCGAAACCATCACGCCAAGATTAAACTGTGGCCTCATCAACGAGGTTCAAGCGCTTACACAGTCCAAGAATAGTTTAATATACATGCAGAAAGAGAACTATATCGAGTCGTTCCAAAATGATAAGAAGGCTTGTTCTAGACGTTTTGAAACCACATGAACCCAGCGTAATTGAACTTTCTCTGGGGCTTAGCAGCTTGGAGGGCGTAGAAGGGGTAAACACAATAACCTATGAGATTGACCAGCAAGTAGAAAACGTTAAAGTGATTATTGCAGGAGAAAACATAGATTTCGAAACCATCAAGAAGAAACTAGAGGAGATGGGTGCCACGATTCACTCAGTTGATGAAGTGGCCGCAGGAAAAAGGATTGTTGAGGAAGTAAGAACACCTCAGGATAGATCAGCCCGAATGCAACGTTGAGGAAGAAGAGCATTACCTTGTAGAGTTCTTAAAAGACTGAGTAGTATGGTTAATGTTTCCCTAGAAATAGACCTCTATTTGAAGCCTATGGCATTAATGCATAGGTGCAACCCAACCTTAAACAGGGAGGAATGCAACCTGTGCCTACCTCTTCCTGGACCCTTTAGAGTAATCATATTCTAGAAAAACGCGCTAAGCAGAAAAGAACTGAATAGCACACCCATCACAAAAGCCCCAAAGCCCACTAAGATTGCTTTGCTCCAAGACATTTCAACCAGCTTTTTCAGGGAAACAGCACAAAGAATGGTGGCCCATCCATAATATAGCAGAGTAAGATATGAAATAGGGGCACCCCAGCTGGCTTGATAAATGTTCACATATTGTTGGAAAGTTATGTTAGCCGGAATATATAGGGGAGGGAGAAAGAAAGAAATCAAAGCGATAGCGCTCAAGTAGACAATTGAAGCTGAATATACATGTCCAATATAGTTGAACAGATCCTTAAATGAACCAGTCCATTTGGAGAAACTTCTCAGGATTAATAGAACTACTCCAGAAAGGATTAACCATTCTAATAAGAAGTTGATACTACTGCGAACAACCGACAGGAGCTGTAAATCAACACCGTATGAAGAGTACGATGATACGAACTTTCCAAAAAACAGACCATCAACCTTTACTGTGAAATTTCCCAAGCCTAACCATGTTAACTGAAGGCCTATTCCCGTTATATCAGTCCAGCTAGAGGTAACCTCAGTCTTGGTCCAGTTATCGTTAGCTAAATCCACTGTAATATTCACCCATGTACTTGCAACGGTTCCCATCAATGGTAAAATATCCAAATCAAACCCGTTGGTGTCGATGTTTCCAGAGAATAGCTGCAGCACCGCAGTCATCAATTCTCCTTCGTTGGCAATCTTAATCGCCAAAGACAAGCGACTATGCTCGCCTTCAGAGCAGTTTATGCTGCCGATCTCTGTCAGATACATCCATATCTGTGAGCTATTGAACGCGGAGATTGAAACGCTATAGTTCCCGGAAATGTAGTCGTTGTTATCAAATAGTATCTCATCTCCAGAACTCCATAAGAATGAATGAGAATTGTGAGGTTCTTCAGTCCATAGATCGTTCTCCGGTATTGTAGCCTCAAGGAAGAACTTTGAGGTGCTTGAATATTGAATGCTGACGAATAATGGTAATGTTATCAGCAGAATCAGTATGGGACCTTTAACACTTGGTTTCTCACCTATTTCCTCAAATGCCTTCATCGGAGAGTAGAGAACCTTAAATACTGACTTCACAAACTGCAGCGGCTCTTCTTGTTCAGTGTCTTTGCCCAAATGATCACCCTCATCAAAGGCTAAGATGACCGAATCCCACGTTTAAGTCTTCTATAAGTACTGTAGTCCACATAGTCAAGGAATTCACTTTCTGCCTGATAATTTATTGTGAAGCTCTGTCTAGGTCTTTTTTCCAATATTTGGCTTGTAGTAACAAAAGAATAGGCATCACTTCCTGCTCCAGATCCGTAGCTTGCTAACAAGATTCTTTCATCTGGTTTTGCTATGTCCAACACTGAGGCTAGACCGATAGGTGAACAACCTGAATAGGTATTCCCAAATCTCAAAACTTGCAGTCCTGGCTTGAACTGTTCCTCCTTGAAACCTAGGGCCTTCGCGACTCGGGTTGGGAATACAGCATTAGGTTGATGCGTCACAAAATAGTCCACATCTTGGGGCTCAAGTCTCAGCCGATCCATCAGTTTCTTGACTGCTTTTGAAACATGTTTGAAGTAGGCGGGTAAGCCTGTGAATCTGCCTCCATGGCTTGGGTATGGTTGGAGGTCTCGTCTCCAGAAGTCTGGTGTATCGGATGTGACTGAAATCCAACCTTCAAATCTGGCGATGACGTCGTACATTCCAAAGATGAAGGCACAGGCTCCATAGCCCACGAAGAAGTCCAGCTCACCTCCTGGCTCTCCTCGTGGAGCGGATTGTGAGTTGTCTGTTCCGATAACCAGGGTGTTTGACTCGGGTGAATCAGGATAATACACCAAGGAGGCCGCATCCTTAAACATGCTTGTAGCCGCTTTGCAGGCGAACTCTGTATCTATCGCGTCTACACATTGAACTCCTTCTCTTTGCTCTTCCTCACCAAGCTTCAACACCTGCGCCACTTTGGAAGCTATTGGTTTAACGGCGTAAGGGTTAGATTCTGAACCCACATACACTTTGCCGACAATCTTGTGGTCGACTCCAGAGTGAATCAACGCCATCTTTCCAGCTTCAACAGCAGCAGTCATAGCATCTTCGTCGAAGAAAGGTACAGAACGTTCGATAGCTCGTTCCTTGATTCTGAACTTGGATAAGTAGGCTCCATACCCTACTATTCCAGGTCTATCATACTTCTTGGAAGGCTTGACAATTTTGTAGTCTTGATAGGGGTAATATTCGTCAGAGAAGGAAAATGCTAAGGAGATAGTTGGCACTATCCCACTAGGTTCTTGCGCGTGCCTTCTCCTAAACCGAGGAACAATTCTCCTACCTTCCAGTTCCTCAAGATGAATTGCTTCATCTCCTATAATGCGGTCAGTCAGTCTGCCTGGAAAACGGACTTTACCATCGTGAAAGGCGACTATGCCATATACATAGGGCCCTAGTTTCTTGAACTTGTTAGTTGGCTCATCTACGAGGGTGCAGACTTCAAGAGTGCCTTCGTCATAGAAGAAGTCGATACTCTCCATCTTCCCAAAGCTTTCCCGTCCACAGGCTCCACAATAGTCTTTGATTGCAAAGTATTCCTTGCCACAAAAACTGCAGCGACTTCCTCGCAGCCTATCGCCTACGTAAGCCACTCGTCGCTCAATCGGTTCGCTACTCATATATCAGTTCCTCCCCAATATGTAGACGTATGCTTTGGTGCCAAATCCTTCTAGTTCGTGGACACAACCGTATCTCAGCTCACCGTCCGCCTTTACTTGTCTCTCTCCAGCCTCCTGTCGTAGTTGTTGGAAGACTTCAAAAATCTCCGCGCCTCCCGTGGCACCTAGAGGGTTACCGTCAGCTTTCAGTCCTCCATTCATGTTAACGAATACCTGTTGACCGCCTAATTCGTAGTATCCTTCAACGTTTTCACAGCTTGCATTAATATCCATCCAAGATTTGCCTTTTGCACAGAAGCCTAAATCCTCTAAGGATATTATGCCCATCACAGTCGATTGATCATAGAGCTCCAAAAGGGAGATGTCTTTTAACTGAACGTCCGTAGTCTTGAGAACGTCTCTCATCGTAAGCTGAGTAGCTGTGAAGCCTGTTAAATCCTTTCGGGAAGGAAAGGTAATATAGTCAGTGGCTGACGAATACCCAAAAATGTATACGGGTTTGTCAGTGTAAGACTCAGCTAACTCTGAGTTCGTCAATATCAAAGCAGAAGCACCGTCTGAAATTGGTGCAAAGTCAAAAATCCCTAAAGATCTCCTAGCAGAAGATCTAGCTTTCTTGACTGATTCAACCGTAATCTCCTTGTGATATTGAGCATACTTGTTTTTCAAGGCGTTATGATGATTCCTCACAGAAAACTCAGCTAACGCATTAGCTAGAGTTTCAAGTGACTGCCCTTCGATTCGATGTCGCTTGATATAGGCTCTCAGCATAAGTTCATGATTTGCTTCAGGCGTACAACCAGCATAGTAGCTCCAAGGATCTTCCAAGAGCATAAGATCATCCCTTATCTTGTCCCATCGATCAGTCATCTTCTCGAATCCCCCTACGAGAACGAGATCGTACTTCCCTGCCTGAACGGCGTTGCAGGCGTTTGAGAGAGCAGAGCTGAAGGAACGTGTGATCTCCATGGGAACATTTAGTTCCAGTAGTTCAGATAGAAAACCTTCTTCAAGTCCTATCTTGTTGGTTATGGGAAGGAAATAGTCAGAAAAGTGACATGCCCCCAGATCATTCCGCTCGATATTCACTGAGCCTAGGGCTCCGAGCCCAGCTTCTTCGACTAGGTTTTCGGGTTCTCGTTCATAGTGTTCACCAAACGAGGTTCTGCCTACACTCACTATAGCAGGGTATTTTGTCTTCATAATTACACCGACACTCTCTGCAGAGTTCTAACCACTAAAATGGTGGTCTTTCTTAAGTGTTTACTGTTATGGAAAAATATCTTTGAAGAGGGGTTAGGAATCTGCTAGAATGAGAAACGCCTGAGTTAACTCTCAAAGGAGATCCGCCTGCATCGAGAATAATCGTCTAATGTTCAGACTGTGAACATTTAATTCGCGGCTTTTGTTGTATCATCGACGAAGAGGTTCGCAATACTTGGTAAAATTCTCTTCGTCTTCATGGCTTTGGCATACGTTAAAATGTATAAATGCAGACTTGGTTGCAGTCTACTTGATTTTTTTCGTGGCTGCATTAATCGAGGTTGGTTTCATCCAACTGCTTCTATCGATCACAGCTTGAAGCCTTAAATGTAGCTGTGTAACTTCATAGATCGTCTAAGAAGGAAGTGGAGAGATAACGCGAATGCGTCTTTTTCACATTGCCTCTGACGATGAGATTAAGCAAGGTAGAACAACTGACATCTATTTCGTGCTCACTAAGCAGGTTCTAGAAGCCAAAGCCTTAGGGAAGACCAGAGTAATAGCAGAGGTGACTTCGGGAAGACTCCCTGAAGGTTGGCCTTGGGGATTCCTATGCGGCATTGAGGAGCTGGCCCAGCTATTTGAAGGAATTCCCATTGATGTCTATTCAATGCCTGAGGGCTCAGCGTTCCATCATGTTGATCATCAAGGCTTTCAGTTACCTGTTATGCGGATAGAGGGAGCATACGCAGAATTTTGTCTATACGAAACTCCTCTTCTAGGGTTAATTTGCCAAGCCTCTGGCATAGCCACCAGAGCAGCGAGAATTAGAAAAGTGGCTGGAAACAAGAAGCTGATCTCATTCGGTATCCGGCGGATGCACCCTTCTCTTTCACCCATGATAGATCGGGCAGCATTTATTGGAGGGTTCGATGCGGTAAGCAGTTTGACGGGGGCGAAAATAACGGAAACCAAACCTGCGGGAACTATGCCTCACGCCCTCATAATTGTCTTTGGTGACCAAGTTAATGCTTGGAAGGCCTTCGATGAAGTAATTGAAGGCGAGGTGCCTCGCGTTGCCCTAGTAGATACGTATTCGGATGAGAAGGTGGAAGCGATAATGGCAGCAAAGGCTCTAAGAAAGCTGCAAGCTGTGCGACTTGATACTCCATCCTCTCGCAAAGGGCATTTCGCAGACATTGTGCGAGAAGTACGGTGGGAGTTGAATGTTCGCGGATATGAACATGTTCAGATCTTCGTTTCCGGGGGTTTGAACGAGGAATCGGTCAAGCGACTTGACGAAGCTGGTGCAGACGCTTTTGGAGTAGGCACATACGTAAGCAACTCGCCTGCAGTAAATTTCGCTATGGATATAGTTGAGATCGATGGACGTCTGTGTGCAAAACGAGGGAAACTCAGCGGGAAAAAAGAGGTGTGGCGATGCGAAGAATGTCTTGTAGACTTAGTTCTACCCTATGATAAGTCACAACCTAAATGTCCCACGTGCCACGGGAAAACGCGACGTATGCTTGAACCGCTCGTCAAGAACGGAACGATTGTAGCGGAGCTTCTTAAACCGAGAGAGATTCGAGACTATGTGCTGAAACAGTTACAGAAGCTTGCTCTCAAGTCAACTAATTGAAGCGAAGCAGCAGTTTAACCCTTTAAACCTTATATCTGAGGGCAGATAAGCTGAATATCTAGCGGTGAAACGATTTGCCATACTGTTCTAAATGCGGATCAGAAATCACCGAAGGTATGCGATATTGCCCAAAGTGTGGAGCCTCAATTGGGGCTACAAGGATTTCTAGAGAGAGCTATGAGAAACAAGAGAAACAGGAGAAATACGAAAAGCACGAAAAGCATGAGAAGCAGGAGAAACATGAAAAGGGGGAGGGTAGCCGTTCTTGGGTATTGCTCGGAGGGTTTATCCTTATTGTCTTCGGCTTGGTTTCAATTGTGTCAACATACGTACATATTCCGTCATTGTTCAGCGGGGGAATCTTGTTGGTCCTCGTTGGCATAGTGATTATGGTCATAGCGGTTTACGGCGTAACAAGAGCGGCTGTGACAAATCCTAAACCTTAGAGGAACCATCCATAGAAGAGACGGTACAGTTTATGTTCTAGAAGGGTTAGAGCGGTTGCTCTTCCGAAGACACGGAAGTAGTTTTTTCCCATTGCCTCAATCATGTCACCTATGTCGTAGCGTGGAAATTGACAGGATGAGACGATTAGTCTGCCCCATTCTCCTCTTTCAAGCTCATAGAGCATGCGCGTACCTTTCTTGGTTTCAACTTCAAACAAGTAGTTGTCGTAGTTTGGACATATATATGGGAGATCATCCAGCTGCTGACCGAACACTCCTTCTGTAGCGGTGTACATTTCCACTATGGGAACCTGCCCATAATAGGATTGTAGTTTGCCTGAATACTTTGACTGGATCTTTCTTACGCTAGTGCAGAATAATGCTCTAAGTTGCCACAGATCTTTGGGTTTTTTTCGATGTTTTCTTGTCACATATCTGGCGAATGATAGGATAACTGGTGTTACGCCCATCGCTGCTGTAACGTTGTGATGCAGGGCCTTCTGATATACGAGTTCGAATCTCCTTTCCCAATCTGCCTTTGATATTCCTGAGCCTAGTTTGTCAATTTCTTCTTGTCTGGGAATTAGACTTACTTGATTGAACATGGGATTTAGTTTGGCGTAAGTACCTGAACTGTAACCGTAAGGCATCCTTTTCTCACCTGTTTTCACATCGGCTACGATTGAAGGGAAATTTAGGTTCAGTATTCTTCCGGCCAGAGCCTTGTTGTCCTTCGTTCTCAAGGCAAAATTGATCAGAGCCCTCGATCCACAGGAAAGAATTTGTTCAAGGTGAGTCTTGGTAGCAGGAAGTATCTTTGGAGCTCCAGTGGATCCTCTTGTCATGACCCAGCAGATTGGAGGCTCCGAAAGAAAGGTCTGATAATTTCCTTTCTTCGCTTCTTCAAGGTAGGGTTGCAGTCTGTTGTAGTTTAGCTTGGGGAAGTTTACTTGAAAGTCTTTCACATTTCTGACTTCGTTGATTCCATGACGCTTGCCATAATCAGTCTCTTTATAGTGTTCAAGCAGTGTCTGCAGAGTTCTCTCTTGAGCTTCTTTCGGATCTTTTAAAGCCTGATACCAGGGAGCAACTAAAGCTTGGAAACGACGGATATCTATTCCAGGGAACATCAGTGAGAGATAGCCTGTGCTTCCTCATAAAACTTGAGAAAGATTGTTGACAGCGAATAATGAGTAATACTGGTTAAGGAAAGGAGGGACTTTGATGCTGACACGATTTGCCACATTACTTGTGTTGGACGAGTCTCCTCATAACCGAACGCTTATTTACTCCCTTCGCAAATCTGATTAGACATCACATTCAAATGGGGAACGAAAATGCTCAGCCTGAAAAGAAGCACAAGAGGCATCTCAAAACTTGCTTTTCTGATCTTGCTCATAGTATCCGCAACAATTGGAGCGGTATTATCATACATGTGGACAGAGGCATATTACATAGAAGCAGGACACAAGGTGCCTGAAGGAGTTGTAACAGTCACTATCACAAATGTTACGTTCCCCATCCAAAACGCCACCTACTTTAATTTGACAGTTTTAACCCCGTCCTTTTCCCATGAGGATGCATACATCACCCGCATCGCCTTGGGTAAGAACGCTTCCACAAGTGGTTTTGAAACAATTCAGATTATCCCACCGGAATCTGTGGAGCCATCAACTCCTTATCCTCTTGCTAGAAGTGAGGAAGTGACTTTTAGGTGCAATCAGAATTGGGGAGCGTTAGCTGGCGAGAATATCTATGTAGCTGTGTTCCTGCAAGACGGATCAGGTTCAACATTTCCCTTCGAAACAGGAAAGGTAAGGTTGGAAGTTACTGAAGTGGATATTGATACTACAGTGACTATTGAACGGTTCAATCTAACCGTTAGAAACTCAGATGAGTCCATAATTCCATTGAACGTTACAGAAATAATGTTTGACTCTGCAACAATTCCATCCCACAACATAACAGCCTCCTCTGCGAATGCTACTTTTCCACTACAACTTCTTCCAGGTCAAGCTGAGACTTTGATCTGCAATTGGAACCTCTGGAAAAAAGCCGACCTCGGCTCACCCCACACGCTCACCGCAAAGACGGCACAAGGTTACTTAGCAGTCTACAGTACTGGAATAATACCGGCAGCCGCATCATTAAACATCACTGATGTAGTTTTCGCACTACCCCACACCAACTCTTTCAATATTACCGTGGCTAACCAACAATCATCACCCCACTTTGTGGACATCGACAGAATAACCATTAAGAACGGAACGCAGATCTACGAAAACATAACAATAGAAGATGTTTCCTGGAGGATTTCGCCCGGAAACAACCTCACATTCAGATGCCTGTGGAATTGGGAAGCCTTCAAAGAATGCAACGTGGAAGTAACAGTTCACACGGTTCAAGGCTTCTATGTGGAGAAGCAAGTCTACATCCAAGAAGCTTATGGATTGCCCGTGGCTTCCTTCGAGTATTCCCCCATACCAGCATATACAGGCAATGTAACTTTCAACGCAACCGAGAGCTATGACACATACGGGTCGATAATTAGCTACTTCTGGGATTTCGGGGATGGAACCAACGGAACAGATCAAGTCATAATCCACAATTATGAGGAGAACAATAATTACACAGTGTCCCTCACGGTAACCGATAATGATGGACTTACCGATATTGCACAAGTAAATGTGACAGTTCTAAACAGACACCCAATAGCGTCTTTTTCAGAGTCAACTGAAACTGCATATGTAGGGGTTTACATATCGTTTAACGCCTCTGAAAGCTACGACCCTGATGGGTCGATAGTTAACTACTTCTGGGACTTCAGCGACGGAACAAACGCTACAGGTATAGTCGTTGATCACGCCTTCTCCTCAAATGGCACCTTCATCGTCACCCTAACTGTAACTGATGATGATGGGGACACTGGAACTATCAACGCCACGAAAACCATCTTGAATCCTCCACCTTCTACGTTCCTCAAGACACTTAGAGAGATAGTCCCTTCATCGGAAGGCATGCTTCAGAGCATTGGGTACGCGCATTTCAATTTGATAGCTTATCATCATTGCTATGCGTGCGAATAGAGTTTTTTTCAAAACCTTTTTGATGGTTCAGAATTATTTACTTTTCCATTGTTTTCCCTATGATGTGGTGGTAGATGTTAAGAAATGAAATGAATGGTCTGTTCGTATCACACTTTCTCAAAAAGAGCATACAGAAATTGTTCTGTTACACTTTCCCTTTGGCTATTGCGCGCGCGCATAAACTTTCATATCTATCTACCTAGGATTCTTGCGGTTTTTCTGAGCGTCTAAGGTTTTTAATCTTATCAGAAGATATTCGTGGGCGATAGCTTCCTTGCGTCTGATTTTTGATTGTATTTTAGTACCCCACATTAAGATAAGAAGAATCAGAAAGCAAATAATTATTCCTATAAATTGTATTATCTCTTGAGAACCTACTTGACTGAGATTAATTTGATTTAGAATTGATGGAATTTCCAGAAAGGTTCCAGGGTTACAAAGCAGCACGAAGCCAAACGAGAACAAGATACCTAGGATAAAGGCATATAATGCAGCTAAATATGTGTGGTAATTTGCTATTGCAGATCTAATAAACTCTGCCAATCCTGGATTATCGAAGAAGAAAATGTCTTCAATATTTTCGACATATGGAAGATTATTCCCATTGTACTGATGAGTGTGTCTGAACGGTTTCCACAGGAGTATTCTTCGTCTGTCAAGGCTTTTGTATGGATCGAAAAGTAGATTAAATTCCTCATCGTTCAAAGTCAAAGTTGTCGATTTGGTTTTTCCATACTTAGGTAAAACATTTTCTAAATTAACTTTCCATTTATCAGTCCCTAACTTCTCCACTTCTACCAAGTTTCTAATGAATTCCAATGTGGGGTAATGCTCATATCTTCCTTTAAGCGTGAAAATGAATCTCTCAAACGTAAAAGCCAACCAACCAATTGGTTAAGCAAGAATTGCAGCAATTGTGATTACGGATTCGGATGGAAATCCACAAAGAACGATTGCGCTGAATACAACTGGCGAAAGGAAAGCTGTTCCAACTACAGCTTCCACTATGTCTGGCAACACAACACCAAAAATACCCACTGATAACTTAGTTTAAGTGTTTTATGCCAAAACTATGAGAAGCAAGAAGTGAACTACGTGTACGCTAGTCCTGTGTGTGCGCGCGCATGCTTGCCACACTCTGGACAAACCTTTTACGTTAACTCAATATGAGTTAAAAAGAAGGCTGTCTGTATGGAACCATTGGACTTTGTAAATCAGGTTTGTGATGCTTTAGCAAAGGCAGTGGAAAGTGCTTCAGTTGTCACTATGGAAGGCAAGGAAAGAGAATACAGACATTTATTGGTAAAATACCTATTTGAGAAAACCCTCAATTGGGAAGGATATTGTAAAGTTGGTGAAATATATGATGTATGGTGTATAGACGATGAGAGTTTTCCAGTTGTGCTAATTGAAACCAAGTGGGGTGTTGAATTAACACCTGAAATGAAAGAGAAACTTAGAAGACGTGTTGAAGAGCTAGGATCTGTACGATATGGCGTTCTCACTAATGAAAGAGAATTCATCATCTACTCATACAGTCAACACAAACTTCACGAACTGAGCAAAATCAGAATCTCAATGGCTATAGGTTATGTCAAGAAAGGCTGGGAGTTATCGAATAATGATAAAGACCGAATCTTAAAAATCCGTTTGCTGAAGAGAGAATTTATAGTCAAAGTTATAGATATTTCATATTTTACACGAACATACAAAGAAGTTCCTGTCTCCAAGAAGCATGGCATAAAGCTTCTGGCGTTAAATTTAGAGACCATTGTTGAAGATCTAACTAACGTGTTGGTGTCTTTTTTTGATTCTTACCTGAAACGTAAGGATCACTATAGTGGTGGATTTTTAGAGAAAACATTCGATAGTTGGCTAAGAATTTCCATGAAAGGTGAAGAATTCAAGAAGAGTGATGATAAGAAGAGAACAAAAGTAATTGAAGTGTTTTGCAGAGAGACAGCATATGTTCTTCTTGGAAGGATATTGTTCACACGTATGTGTGAAGATAAAGAAATGATGCGAAGTATGTTCTCAGGTGATGGGATTTCTGAATCTCTAGAGTATTATGGAAAAAGGAAAGTAAAAAATATCTATCTTCATCTTTTTAATGAATCTCGTGAGGAGATACGGAATTACTATAGACATCTTCATAGACTTGGCTTCTTTGATTGGTGGATAATAGAAGAACTTAGAAAGGGAACTCTTTCTAATGATTATCTAGAGAGCCAAGAAAATCTGGAAAGAGATTTGGATTTTAGCATCGGTAGGGCTCTAAAAAGATTAAACAGATTTGATTTCTCCAATGTTAATAGGGATATTCTTGGTGATGTTTACCAAGGGTATTTACCTCCAAATGAAAGAAAACAGCTTGGAGAATTCTACACTCCAAAAGAGGTTATCGACTTCATACTAGATTCGGTAGGTTTTACATCAAAACAAAACATCAGAGGAAAATTAGTTCTCGACCCATCCTGTGGAAGTGGCAGCTTTCTTGTAGAAGTCGCGCAAAGACTCATTGAGAGCTATAAAGGAGCTGGTCTAAACCCAAGCAATCCAGATGATGCACAACAAATAATCAATGGTTGTATAAACTCTATTTATGGATTGGATATCCACCCTTTTGCCTGCTTTATAGCAGAAATGAACTTATTGTTTCAACTTGTGGAATTATATGATGTGGTCAGACAAAAACATCAATCATACGAATTGCCAAGAATAAAAATATTCTCTACAGACTCCTTATTACCATCAGGCAGACCACTCAAGCTTATTGAGTTCTTCGAAAACTCTAGGCATGAAATGCTTATTGAGGAAACAAAAGGAGCTGACAGAATTAAAAATATGAAATTCAATTTTGTCATAGGCAATCCCCCATATGTTAGGAAGGAAAGGATACTACCATCATACAAAAATACACTCAAAGAGGTGTTTCCAGAGGTGTATCAAGGTGATGCTGATCTATATGTATACTTTCTCTCATCTGGTGTAGAATGGTTAGAAGAAAACGGAAAACTTGGATATATTGTCTCAAACAAGTTCATTAAAGCAAGATATGGAAGGAAAATAAGAGATTTCATTCCAAGATTCTGTATTCTAGAGAGTTTTGTGGATTTTGGAGATACTAGTGTTTTTAAGGAAGCAACAAACTATCCAGCAATTCTGGTCTTGACGAAGGAAAAAGATGACAAGAAGAGAAGTGAAGCAAGAGTTAAGGTTGTGGCTGTACACAGGGAAATGAGCAACCCTGTGGAGCTTGTTGACCATATCCAAACCAATATTTCAGAACAAGAATATTCAGATGATTATGTAGACATTTTTGATGCACCGCAAGTATCAGAAGATAAAGATTGGAACTTTGCTCCAAAGAGTGAGCTTCGACTTGTGAATAAAATAGACGAAGCTTCAAATGTGCGAAAATTGGTTGAGATTCTTGATGTCAAAGGTGGACTTGAAACAGGTAGAAACAAAGTCTATTGTTTCGAAAATAAAAGAGATGCTTTGCAGGAAAATCTGGAAGATTCTCTCTTGAAAGCCTCAGTTACTGGTGAGGATGTTAGGAAATGGGATGTTGACTATAAAGGAAGAATGGTTCTCTACGTTTCGAATATAAATCTGGAAGAATACCCAAGCACAAAAACGTATCTGGAAAAGCATAGGTCGATTTTAGATCCTCTTTCAGAAAAAGGTAGAAAAAGTGTGATGATGAGAAAGAAAAAATGGTATGAAATTAGAAAACCAGTAAGTTCAGAAATTCTTGAGTCAGATAAACTAATAACCCCAGATATTTCAACAAAGAATAACTTCGCTTATGATGATAAGAAATACTACTGTCGAGAAACATGCTTCATCCTTACACTTAATATAAAATTCCAAACTTCTTCTAAAAGAAAGAATAGGAAGCTTCTGAAGTATTTCTTAGGAGTATTGAACTCTAGCCTAATAGAGTTTTATTTCAAACATGTGAGCCCATTCATAAGTGGAGGGTACTATAGGTACAGGAAGCAGTACCTTGAGAAAATTCCCATTGTCGAAATGACAAATGAGAATGAAAATGCAACAAAGAAGATCTCTCAAACAGTAGACCGTATTGTTAACCTTAAAACAGAGAATTACTCTGTTAAACTCAAAATCAACGCCTTCCCAATCTCTTATGTAAAAGAAGAATGGGAATCTCAGAAACTCGTTGATCTGGCTGTGACTCACCTTTCCAGAAAATCTTACACATTCTCTAAGAAACACATGCGAACTGATTTCCTTAGGAACCTAGATGGAAAAGAAGTCTTCAGAATAACCTTGGCTACCAACGAATTCATTGATTTCTACACCGATGTCTTTGCTTCATATGTATTGGAACTATTGAAGATGAAGAAGACAGTAACAAGACGTGAACTCCTTGAATTGAAGCTTCCTCCACAGTCGCATTTGGGAAATCTAATGAGGGAATATTCAAGAGACACGCAACAAGTAATAAAAAACAATAAAGAAGTCACAAAATTCGAGAAGCAGATAGATGACTTAACCTACAATCTCTATGGCTTGAGCTACAAGGAAAGAGGAATAGTTGAAAAATATCTTGAGAAATTCTAAATCTTTCCATCTTCACTCAACCCTTTTTGACTGAAAGATTATAGATGATGTGTATGTGGAATCAAACTTAGTTTGCAAGGCTAAAAGTCATGGGAATCAACCATGAGAGCATTAGTCTCATAGTCTGGGAATCAATGGAAAACAAGGGAAAAAATCATAAGCTACGCGCGCGTATAAGATATGATTTGGAATCGAGTTTTGGACACTCCGCAACCCAAGAACACGGCACATTAGGCACATCGAAATCAAGGGCGATATAAACAACAATAAAATGGAGAGACTAAACGGAGAAATCAGAGACCGAGAAAAGACAATGAGAGGACTCAAAAGAAAAGACACACCAATTCTGAAAGGCTACCAAATTTTCCACAACTACATTCGAGAACATGGAGGATTAGAGGGTAAGACACCATCTGAAGCTTGTGGAATAACGGTTGAAGGAAAAAACAAGTGGCTAACACTAATTCAAAATGCAAGTGTTTCCAATTAGCTACAGAGTCAAAGTTCCCTTTGGAAATCTCTTTTCTGCAAAATATGTTCTTAGCTCATTTGTCAGACTTTCAGTGGTTTGGTTAAGTCTTTCAACCTGTGCATTTAGCACAAGTAATTGAGCTAAAATTTCCTTTAAGAGCTGTTTTCCAGATTTTTCTTTCAATGACATTTTACCAACCTAAATACAGTGGATAGTATCATGTAATTAACACTTCTTAAAAATCGCCTAGCAAATCATTATCAACCGATTTTTTCCACGGTAACCCATCAACCGACAACTACACAGAACCTGTCAACAGGTTCTGATTTGTTTTCGGGAGCCATGAGAGAGTGATTCATGAGGGAGCTGGAAAATGTTAAATTTGATTGGATGAATTTACATTTGATAAAAATGAAACTTTCTAAATTTCTCCCCTATATTATGAGTGCTGTTGTTCCATTCGTTCTATTCCTCATAAATAGCTTCTCCACATTCATAGTTTTTCCTTTTGATGTGATTCTATATCTCCAAACTTTTTTCGGAGTGATTGCCTTGGTAAATACTATTTGTTTACAGAAAGTTGAGACATCCTTCGGGCATTCCTTGAGGTTGTTCAAAGCTGTAGTTGACTCATGGAAGTCTATGCGAGAAAAAATTATAGAGCTTCCTAGAAAACAAGCAATTACTGCAAGGGATTTAGTTGATACTCTAGTTGTACCTGGGAAAGAAATGAATGGAATGTTAACTGATACTCTCTTTCAGGTGTTGGGCGGTTCTCCTCCGTCTCATGAGAGAATAAAAGAACTTCTAGAGAAAGCACGACAAGATAGAATAACCCAACCTGAGGCAGAAGAATTGAAAAAGCTGTTGGAGGAGGAGAAGGCAGAACGTGAGGCTGGTGGAGATATTATAGGAAGTATTCTCTTAGGACTTTTGATTATTTTTATTCTAGGTGTCATAGCTAGTTTATTTAATGGCGATGGGGAAGACTAGCCTTTTCTATGAGAGATTTCCATTTATTCTTCCCAAGTTGTAAGTCTATACTGGCTTCTTCTGCTGGTGTTTTGTCCTTCAATCCTTGATGTGGTCTAATCAGGTTGTAGTAATTTCGATAGCCTTCTATAATTGTGGATGCTTTCTCCTTTAGGTTGCGTGTGACCTTTTCTCTTTCTCTTATTGTTCCATTGAGCCTTTCTACGATGTTGTTATTTGCTTGATCTATGAATCTCGGTTTTCGGATGTGTTCCGTTCTGGGACCTTTAAGAGTGAAAAATTCTTTCTTGAATGCTTTTTGGTATGATCTGAGTCCATCGCTTACGACTACTTTTGGTTGTTTTCTGGCGATTTCTTTAGCCTTTCTGAATGGTTCTCTAGCGTCTGAAACCGCTCTTTCGGTTGAAATGTGACTAGCAAGCCAGAACCGCGTTTCTTTATCGAGAACAGACCATACCCAACGCCATTTTCCATGTTGCTTCATCTTAAGTTCGTCTACATGCCATACGTCGCCAATTTGAGGCTTTAGAGTCTCAGCGTATTTGTTGATTAAACACGTAAATCTTTGTATCCATCTATGAATAGTAGGTTGACTTACTTTTACTCCCATGAACTGTTCTAGAGTGTCTTTGATTTTCCGTTGACTTACACCCTTATAGAAAAGGTCTAAGGCTAATGCAATTGTTTTGCCGTCTGCTTTTAACCCTTTGAACGCTAGATCATCAACGAATCTTTTTCCACAAACTAGACACTCATATCTCTGCTTGTTTCCTGATTTGTTCTTTCTTACTCCACTTTTTTTAACCTTGAGATTACTACATTGAGGACACAAAATCCTTTCTTCTTGTTCTATTTCGGTTCTGATTAGTTTCCAGAGACGTGTAGCGTGAATATGCTTACAAATCAATCTACGCCAGTAAAAATCTGGGCATTCGCACTCCCATATTTCGCCAACATTAACGACTTGGTAAGCTTTGCCTTTTTCAGTTTAGGAAGGAACTAGATAAGTTGATTTGTCAAGTTGTTTTATCTCTATATTGTTGGAGATCATTTCAACACTCCTATTTTCTCGGCGGTGATTGAGGGTTTGAACGCTTAGCATTTATTACACCCAATACATTAAATGTATTATGTAGTATATAAATGTATCGAATACACCAAAAACATTAAATATGTTGAGTGTGTAAAACATAGTGGAGACATGGAATGCAAAAACGAAAGAACGTTAAAAAAAGAAATGTAGCCCTGAAAAGCGAAACTTACCAAAGGCTGGAAACATACAAGATAAAGCTCATGGGTGAAAAGGGAGATTCTAGATTGACCTTCGATGATGTTATAAATGACCTTCTCGACAAATAGGTAAACGAAAAGTCCTTAGGAAGGATGTGGGAATATGAGTGAACAGGCATTACTAAAGACTCCAATTGATTTGTTGATTTTTTCAGGTAAGAATCCCCGACATGAGTTCAGAGGTATAGATGAACTTGCTGAGAATATTAAGATTCACGGGGTTCTTCAACCCATTATAGTAAGACCTAAAGGCAGTAAGTTTGAGGTTGTGGTTGGAGAAAGAAGGGTTAGAGCATCTAGACAAGCGGGACTAAAGGAGATTCCTGCAATAATAAGACCATTAACTGACAACCAAACAGGCGAGCTTCGTCTAATAGAAAACGTTCATAGAGAAGACCTAACCAATGCAGAAAAGGGAGATGCAGTAATAGCTCTATGGGAAAACTACCCTGATTATTATCCGACTTTCAGATCAATTGCGGAAAGCCTCAATGTAAAATATGATACTCTACATATGTGGTTAAGGTATTCACGAAAAATATCTGATTCTGTTAGAGAGTTTGTGAGTTCCTCCAAACTCGGTGAAGACCATGCAAGGTTTCTATTGAAGTATGATAAATATATTCAAGATAAGTTAGCGAGAGTTCTCATCAAAAATAATCTGAACACAACCGAAGCAAGGCGTTTTCTCAGACTTTATGATGAAAATCCACAACATAAACTTAATGTTTTGGCTCAAGAAGCCAAAGGAATCGAAGTTGTTAGAGTTCCACTTGATGAATTGCCTAAGGAAGTTATGAAAGAGGTTAAACGTGTTGTAGAAGCAAAGCCTAAACCCAGACTCCAAACAGAAGAAATCAAAAGAAAGCGAGTAGACACGCTCAAGAGAACGCTTAGGAAAAGCCAGAAAAGGAAACAGCTAGAGAGAAGAACACTAGAACCACACTCATTATTTTCCTATATAGAAACAAACGACTTACCGAAGGGTTTGGAGGAATTGCCAAACTCTTCACCTGAACTTGAAATCTCTGAGATTCCAGAACATGTAGAACGTTTGACTGAGGAAGTCGCGAACCAAATTAGAGAAACGGTGAGTCAAGCACCAGACAAAGTCGAGAGAATATCCGAAATCGTTGGCGAAGAATTAAGGGGAATGCGTAAACGATTAGAGATATTTCCTGAGAAAAGCAGAAAGATAGAGCCGAAATTTGAGAAGTTTAGAACCTTAACTGACAGAGGTGTTATTCCTTACACGGTTTGGGATTTTCCGTATCGGGATGATTATGCGGGAGACAAAGATTTTCATGGTAACTGTTCTCCTCAAATAGTGGAACAGTGTGTCTGGCGATTAACTGAGGAAGGCGAGCTAGTGGTTGATCCGATGGCTGGTTCAGGTACAGTACTCGACGTTTGTAAGAGGTTCAGTAGAAAATGTATTGGTTATGATCTTAATCCACTAGAGAACAGACCAGACATCATCCGAAACGATAGTCGGAAAATTCCTTTAGAAGGCAATTCCGTTGATATGGTCTTTATTCATCCTCCATATTGGAATCTAACTTATTTCACCAAAGCAGAGGAGAATCTTCCAGATTTATCGAGAGCTAAAAATGCCGATGAGTTCATAGATATGCTTGAAAAAGTCTTCAAAGAATGTTATCGAATCCTCAAACCAGAGAAATTCATGTGCGTTTTATTAGGTGATGTGATAAGAGATGGAAAATTCGTTCCATTGTGTAGAAAAACTGCCAATATGTCTGAGGATATAGGCTTTGTGGATTATGGACATGCTGTTAAACTTGCTCATGGTGAAGTAAGTAGAAAGAAATCGGGAGTCATAGTAGCTGAACCTATTTACACGAACAATTTGAAGATTAGCCATGACCTTGTCATGTTCTTTAAGAAGGAGTGACAATCATGGAAATTGACCGCGACTACTGGAAGAATAAATATGCGACAGAGTGGAAGGCTGGCACCAGCAGAGTAAAACATGCGTTAAAGGTTCTTAGAAATAAATTCCCAAGCCTAACAATAGAAGCTACAGAATACGCTCTAAGCGAGAAATATATCCCCCCAGATAAAAGACACAAAAAACATGAACCCAACATCTTGGTAAAACACAAAAACAATATTATCGTTGACATTGAAGTAACTGGCTCCAATATAGAAATGGTACCACCAAACGAGATTTTCATACTAAGAGGTAAATACCAAACTGCCAATAAACGGAAGGCAAAAGAAGATATAGAAACATGGTTTTATACGGTATACCGAGATTCAGAATATGTTTTAGATTTAGACCTCATAGGAAAGTATAATGCGGACAAAGCTCAAGTGAAATATCTTAAAGGTCCCAACGTCCCAGAGTGGTATATCTGCATCCCATGTGCCGAAGCCTATCCCAAGGAAAAATTGTTTGACTGGATAGAAGAACAAAGTTCAGATTAGCAACCGAATTTAACAACCTTTATTTGAACAGAACCCGTAAATCAATAACTTTATCAACCGAAAAGTAACAGCCTCACAGAAAAGCTTAATCAACCGCAGAGGTAACAGAACCTGTCAACATAATACTTATAAGTATCTTATATCGATCAGTTTTCATATATCAAGGATTCACGAAATCCAACTAATAGTTTGGTCTTCGGGAGATATCTCCATGTGTGAATGTTCTAACTGGACTATACTGCCAGAGTACTGAACGTTACAGTTCCCTTTTTTGATAGGATTATAACGCCATTTTGGAATGATGATATCCTACCAAATTTAAATGCGCGCATCACTTTGATCAACTCTGGAAGCTAAGCGAAATTCTCTCCTTCATATTGTGACGTCAGCGAAGCGTTAATCTTTAACCTCACCTCTACTGATAGTTTCTGAACTCCAAGAGTGGGGTGGCATAGTATGGCTCAGTATGACGCTGTCATTGTAGGTGCAGGCATAGTTGGATTGGCAACAGCTTATCACATAAAGAGAGAAAGACCGAACGATCGAATCCTAATAGTTGACAAGATGAATGCAGCAGGCCAAGGAAACACTGCTAAGAGTGCGGCAATGTTTCGATGCTTCTTCTATTCCCCCACAAACCTTACTCTAGTTAACACAACTGTAGAATTCTTTAAACATGTTCAAAATCAGCCGGGTGCGGATCTCAAGTTAAAGTGGACTGGTTATCTATGGTTGTTTTCCAAGGAACGCTTCAAAGTCATCGAGCCTATCTTAAGATCGATGGGAGAGAGCGGACTTGAGTATGAGATATATGAAGCTGACAGGTTGGCTGATTGTCTCAGTATGAAGACAAAGGTCATGGAAAATGAAGAAGCGCAGATGATGGGGCTGACGGATGTGGAGAAGGGCGTATTTGTCCCTAAAGCAGGCGCCATCGACATAGATCTCCTAGTTCAATTCTACGAAGAAGAGATCAAGAAAATGGGAGGCGAAATACGGTATAACACTAAAGTCGACCGAATATTAGTAGAGCCAGAGGAGCCTTTGGGTATGCCGGGTGAACCCTTCTTCTGGCAAGATTCAAAAGCTACAGGGATCGAGACCAATCGCGGAACCTTCAAGGCTAAGAAGACTATTGTAGCGGCGGGCGTATGGTCAAATAGCCTTCTACGGGAAGTGGGAGTTTTTGCGCCAATGGAGCCGATTAAACGTCAACTCTTCTCCGTGAAAGCGTCTACACAATCCCTGAAGCAACTATTGAATGTCAAAGGATTCAGCGAAGAAAATTGTGTGCCTTTCACAATTTTGCCTGAGCCTTCAGTTTACTTAAAGCCCGCTTTGGAGGAAAACGCTTTCTGGCTAGCTTATGGAGATCATTTTCCAAGAGCCTTTAAGCTGGAAGACGACCCTCAACCCGAAGAGAACTACTATCGTTATGGCATCTACCAGGTAATCACCAAGTATTTTCCCCAATTTTCGGGAACACAACTTTATGGTTCCTGGGCAGGGCAGTACGCTCTTAACCCCCTCGATGGGCAACCAGTGATCTTCGAAGAGAACAACTTGTTAGTTGTTGGAAGCTGCAGCGGTAGTGGCAACATGAAATGCGATGCCATCGGCAGAATCGCAGCGGCTCTGTACCAAGATGAAGAGTACGCGATGCTCTACGGAAAGAAAGAATTCAAAGTAGATGATCTCAGCATGAAAAAACGCGACGTGAAACCTGAGAAGCTCATCATATAGGTGAAAAACTTGACTGCACAGTTCAAACCGACTAAGAGAGTAAGCAGCATTCAATATCCCATCAGAGACGTAATAGAGTTCGCTAAGAAACTCGAAAAAACGGGACGACAGGTAACTTATCTCAACATTGGAGACCCGGTAAAGTTTGATTTTGACACGCCAGAATTTGTCAAGACTGCTTTGTTTGATGCGGTAAGAGCGGGGGAGAACTGGTATGGCACATCAGAGGGAGACCCCGAATTAAGGAAAGCCATCTGCAAAAAGGAGAAGCAAGTCAACAACGTAGACGTATCGCCTGACGACGTCATTGTAACCACCGGAGTCTCAGAAGCCATATTCATGATCATGGCTGCATTACTCGAAGAAGACGATGAAATCCTAGTGCCCGGCCCAACCTATCCTCCCTACACGTCCTATGCCAACTTCTTCCAAGGAAAATCCATAGCCTACAGAACAATTGAAGAAGAAGGATGGAAACCAGACATTGAAGATCTTCGACGGAAAATATCCAGCAAAACAAAGGGCATTACGATAATAAACCCAAACAACCCATGCGGTGCCGTCTACGACAGAAAAACAGTAAGGGCAATCGTTGACTTGGCAGCTGAAAACAACCTAGCAATCCTCTCAGATGAGATCTACGATAGAATTGTATACGAAGAAGAATTTGTGAGCACGGCCCCAATCGCGAAGGACTACCCAGTGATTGGGCTGAACGGCTTCTCTAAGACTTACCTAGCTACAGGATGGCGACTAGGATATCTATATTTCTACGATCCTGAAGGGAGAATGGAGCAGCTGAAGGAGAGCGTGAAGAAGGAATCCCGAATCAGGCTATGCACGAATACCCCCATCCAACGAGCGGGAGTAGCGGCTTTGAATGGCCCCCAAGACCATATTAAGGCGATGGTTGAGAAACTTCGAAGAAGAAGAGACTACGCTTGGAAACGACTTAACGATATTGAAGGAATCACCTGTACAAAGCCACGTGGAGCCTTCTACGTCTTCCCGAAAGTGCACGAAATCGGACAACGTTGGAAGACTGATATGGATTTCGTTCTAGACGTGCTGGAAAAAACTGGTGTTCTATTTGTACATGGCTCTGGCTTTTGTGAAACCTATGGCACAGGCCATTTCAGAGGCGTATTTCTACCACAAATCGAAGTCCTAGAAGAAGCCTTCAACAGACTAGAGGAATTCATGAATAAGAAGTAGACTCGAATTGAATCGATGCGCGCACATTGTCTATCCACAATTTATGCTTGAACTTCCCCCAGATAATCTCATATAAGAGCACGCATGTCCGTTTCTTACAATTACATGGAGTCTTATCATTGCCTTCATTTCTGTGCTTGTAAAAATTATGCGTCGTCGTCGCAAAAATGCATGCCTCTAAGCGCCCAATGTTTTGGTAATCGTGTTAGTGCAAATTTCTTTAATTGTTGTATTTTGATTTTTTCGGTCATTGTTAATTTCGCTCTAATAGAAAATGTTTAATCGAGATTTTTGCAGAAGCTGAAGATTCACATAGCGTCACCTAACGAAAACAAACAGATGGAACATACACCGAATCGTTAGGAACGTCCACGCGTGGAAGTTCAGATGAGCGCTTCTAGATTCTAGCGACTTCTGTCCTAGCTATGCCCAGTTTCTCGGCTGCTGCCACGAATTTCTCCGTTGATTTTGGTCGGAAAACTATTTTATCAGAGTGCAGTCTTGTTGCCAGCGACGCGATCCAAATCCACTTTGGCAGGGGATCGAGAACATAGAGGACTACCTGGTCTTCTTTCTTGGGGCGCCTTGATGGTATCGTCCAGAAGCCGAGTAGTCGGCGCTTACGTTCCCGTGTAATGCTGTATCCAATGATCTGGTGTTTCTGGTAATGCTTGTGGAAGCTGAGGAATGGTGCCTCAAGGTAGAAGCAGTTGTCCGATAGGCCCATTTTGACGTAGGCAAGGGCGAAGGAGAAGAACACAGCTGCGACCGTCACTGCGAGAAGGGTCGCGTAGAGCCAGGGAAAGCTTGGAATGTACTGGGGGGCTTGAGAGATCACGGCGAGTATGGGGATCCAGGCGAGGAAGACCCATCTTTCACCGATGTTCTGTTCGAACTGGACGGCTCCGAGGGTTGAGGCTTGCCTTCTCTTGTAGACTGAGTACTGGAGGCTCATTGCACCGAGGAGGAGGGGTATTGCAGCGTACATGAGTGCTGGATGCGCGTGCAGTGGGGCTGTCGCGAACACTTCCCCGTAGACGAAGTAATTAGAGGGTTGCGAAACGTAGACTTGCCAAAACCCGCACTCTCCCACAGGATATTCGATGTCTAGGGTCTCGTTCTGCCATGACTCCAGTCTAGTTCCGTTCGGTGCGTCGATTTCGATAATCACTGGCTCTATTGATTTGGCGTGGATATGAATCGTGTTGGGCACGGTTACTATGGGAATTTCGCAGTGGTTAGGCGCCAGTCCCCCTACAACTCTGCCAGTTACCGATACTCCCGTGCCTCCACCTGCGTAGTAGACCGGTATACTCGGCGCGTACGCGATAAGCGCGATTCCGAACGTCAGAAGTGCTGCACCCAGAATCATGAAGCCAAGCCAACGCATTAGAATCGATTAACCAGGAGCGATTCTAATCTAAATAATCTTCGCTCCACGCTACAGCGCGCGCACTTGAAAAGCCAATATAAAATGATGGGAAATTGTAAACAAAAGTTGTAAACTAATTGTAAATTCCCAGATTCTCTTAATTTGATGTAAAAGACAATTAACAACATTGGAAAAAAGTTGGTGCAACCTTGCGATTTTTAACAGTTTAGAAATTGAACCTGAAACCCTCTATTTCGGCTTCTTTTCTGAATTAGGTCTGGTTCATTGAATTAGAAGGTTGAGCAACCGTTGAGAAACCGTTGATGAAACTTTGAGTTTACCATAGATTTGTATGGTTAGAAGGGGCACATAGTTCAGAATAGAGGAGTGACTCGATGAAGAAAAAAGATAAGACTTCTACAGGAAAGCAGAAAAAGTACACCCCAAATCAGAACAAGGTTCACAAGTCAGGAATCAACTTTGATGTTGAAACATTCAAGCAGCTAGAAATCTATGCGGCAGCAGAATTCAAAGGCAATAGGTCAGAGGTAGCAAAAAACTAGATAATTTATCTTGTCTTGAATCTCCTTTTAGACTGCATGCATGCATGCATGCATGCGATCATGCCTACAGCAATGTGCATCTTGCTTGAATTGTGAATCATATTATCTTTCCAGTTTGCAGGTAGCGTATTAGCCACAATACGAAAAATATGACTACAAGTGTTAGTACTACTCCTACCCTCCATTTTCTTTCCATGTGGACACATCCATTCAGGCTTCATTCTCTCTGCATTTTTATTTTATTCGTTATTCGACTCTGCTCAGTTTTTTTGTTCCGACGTAAAGAAGCACAGTACCCGCCACCGAAAAAATCGCTGTCTGCAATAGAAGATCACCCAACAGACCTGTGAACTGGTCTAAGTTTGGAAGTATCCTCTCAAAACTCAAACCAAGTTCAGAGAAGCCAATGTCAAGTCCTATCGTGGCAAAAACGGCTATCATGAGGTTTATTACGATGCCTACGTTGCGTTCTCTAGATCCTTCAGAGAAGACCGGTATCACGAGAGCCAGACCAAGAAGGAAAGCTACCAATGCCACGGTCCTTAACGATCCCCATATTATATTAATCAACAAGGAAGTCAACGTGATCTGAGGAACTAAGATCGTTGAGACAGCCACTACCACTGCCGCGATTGGAACCGCCACTATGCAACCTTGTAGCAACCTCGCCTTCACAAACCTTCCCTCGCCAGACGGGGATTTCCTGTATATAAAGAGGGATGCCTTCCCTCGACTCACTGTTCCAACCACAAACCCTGCCAGCATTGGAATCGCCAGCTCGCTCATACTGAGTAGTGGGCCTTCCGACCCCGAAGACGGGTCTGAGAAGAATATCATCAACATGGCTACTATGCCCACAGTATAGGCGATCCATGATAGATTTTCAAGCCTTCGACCGTAGTCCTTGAAGACAGATACCAGAAGAGTACCGAACGATCGCCCACCTCCAAGATATCTAACGGTTTTATAGAAGACACCATCCGGCTTAGCCCTAGAAGCTATGAATGTAGTAGGTTCAAGACTGTAGGCACGATTTGCCGCTTTCGCACCCAACCACAGCACCGCCACGAAGAAGACGAGAAGACCTCCGAACCGGGTCAGCGTCTCAAAGCCAACGGCACTTATGTCACCGGGATTAGATGCGAAGCTAACGAAGACTTCAGCTCCCCAAGAACTGGGCAACACGCCAAAGATGGCTCTAATCATCCCACTCGTCCCCGGATCGACAAGGGCTTCAACCAAGCCTCCACCCAATATTGCGTACATTACTGCGATCATAGGGAGAACGATGACGACTGCGAGGGCTCTTCCAATATCCTTTCCACGGGCGGTTTTTCCAAGTTTTGTTCTCAGAAGGGCAGCGATCACGATGCCGATCCAGTAGGCGGAAAGAAACGTTACAACGAAGATTATGATGATTATCGCTATCTGAACCATGTCCAAGCCCAGAGGTGTCAGAAGAGCTGTGAAAGAGCCGGTAATCACCGTGATGGCGATAGCGTAGAAAGGCATCATACCCAGAAACTCGCCCAGCAGAACATCGCTCGGTTTTATGGGGGCTGCAAGAAAGATCTCCAGTTGCCCAGTTTGCGCTTCCCTCAATGTTTCGCTGATTGGAAATACTACTAAGACGAAAAAGAACATGAACAGTATGATCTGTACCATGGGCACAGCAGCTTGGGTTATGATGAAAGCGAGGAAGTCGTCGATGAACGGACTAACGACTGCTGGAGCGATGAACCCCACATAAACCGCTAACAATCCTATTATCAGATAGAGAAAGTAGGGTCTTATCCTCCGTATACTGCTGGTGTGGAGACGATACTCATTCCTTGCAACCACAAGCCACTTACGAACCGGCACCCTTCTGCTCCCTCCACGCTAACAGCTCCTTCTCTTCCACGCCTCCGGTTATGGCGATGAACGCCTCTTCCAAGGTCTTCGTTTTTGTCTGAGCGATGATTTCATCCAATGTGCCTAATGCGATGAGCCTGCCTTGGTTGATGATGCCAATGCGGTCACACAACTCCTCAACAATCGGAAGAATGTGACTGCAAATGAAGATGGTTTTCCCTGCAGTGTCAGCCAATTTTTTTATCAGATCCTTTACCATGAGGGCAGCACGTGGATCCAGCATGGAGGTGGGCTCGTCAAAGAATAGAATGGGCGGGTCATGAATCAGAGCTGATGCGATCAAGATCTTCTGTTTCATACCTCGACTGTAGCCTTCAAGCAGATAGTCACGTCTCTCATGAAGGTCGAATAGCTTGAGTAAGTCATCTATCCTTTTAGCCAGAATATCATTGGGAACATCGTAAAGGGCCCCCATAAACTCTAGAAACTCATGGGCACTGAGTTTCTCGTACAAGCCAGGCGACTCAGCAAGCAAGCCGGTGACTCGTTTTACTTCGGTTTCCTTCTTGAGAATGTCATAGCCGTTCACAGTGGCTGTGCCGCTGGTCGGCTTTATTATGCAGTTTAACAAGCGAACGGTCGTGGTCTTACCAGCACCGTTTGGACCAAGCAGACCAAAGGTTTCTCCATCATAGACTTCGAGGTCGAGCTCATCCATGGCCTTAATCTCGCCACCCTTACCATAATACTTAGACAAATGATCTGTGCGGATCACAACCTTCATCATTAATTCCTCGTTACTGGCTTTCTAGATAATCTCATATTTATGCAATGGCTCTTATGACTTGTGGAAGAGACTCTAGCTCATGCATGCATGAGGAAATTGCATCCAACTCTACCAGTTCTCTTTGGAAGAGTGACAATAAGGACTGCGCCAAAGAACACTTGCATAGCATAAAATGAAATCAGAAAAACTGGAAAGAGTCGGGTAGAAATCCATTGGTTGCTTAGAGCAATTTGATAGGCAAGTTCAATCACAAATAGAAAGTAAGCAGCTGCAGCACCGTATCGAAAGGACCACCTTTCTTTCCTCGGTCTTTAGCTTGAAGCGTTATTATGAATTTGTCAAATAATTGTTGAAACTTCTTCCATAATTCGCTAACACATGCCATTTTTCATCACTCCTCTTTAACTTTACTTGGTTAGAGGAACCCGCACTAAAAAAGTGTCTAGCACAAGTCTTAGAGTAAGATTAGCAGAAGTGTAACTGTTAGGCCGCTGAGTAAACCGAGGGTGAAAGATAAGCGGAGTCTGCCCAAATTATCAGTTTTAAACTTAATTGGAGCTGTATACACGGAAGCTGTGAGGGAAAACGTTACTGTTACTCCCCATAATAGAGCCTTAAACAATGGTGGAATCACCAACTCGAAACGGTATAAAACCTTCTCAATTACCCATAAAGTAATGGGAGGAACTAGGAGATAGATATACGGGTGAATTTTGCTCGGAGCTTTACGAACTATTGGGGCTTCGATTTTATGGATTTGAATTGCATCAACGCATTCTCTCCAATTCAGCGGCATAATCCAACCACCATACATTCCTCCATACGCTAAAATTCTTCCACCCATCTTAAACTTGACTTCATCGAAACTCCAATAAGAAGTACCAAAAATTATTCTTTTAACAATGATTCCGTCGCCTATCACTTCAATTTTAGCAATGGATCCGAGCAGCAAAGGCACAGAAAAAACTCCGAACACAAACATGCCTACACTATGTTTAATGTAAATACTTATCAAGGCGAGAAAAGAGAAAAAGAAAAGGGGCGGGATTAGGATCAGGTAAACACCCCATGTTCCACATCGAATAGACCTTTCATTACTTTCTCCCAAGGTCTTCATCACCAGCAACATGCAATGGAGCAACCGATTCCATATACGAGTACACAAGCTAATAGTAGCCAGCAGGCAGGATTTCCGGGTGATAGGAAAGATGCATGCATGCTGATGAAACAATATCTCGTATGCGAAATATTGGCAACAAAACAATTATGGATAAAAATAGAACAACAAGAAACCTAGATTTTAGCATCTGGTTCTCACCCCTCTAAATTATGTTATACTTAGGTCAGAATAAAAGTCTTTCGCATCATGCAGCGAAATACACTCCCAGAGGTAACACAGTCACTTGATATGTCTTTAGATTTGCATGCATGTGTTACCGCAAATTTTCATTAAAAAGTTGATAATAATAGTTTTGTAAAATCCGTATAGCGCGCGAATATTTTAGTATGGACTAAAGACCATGGTTTTGATTAAGTTTCCTTTTCAAAACCTAAAAAAAGTACCCTTCATTCATTTCCGTATAACACTTTCCATAGATGAATGGTATTTTGAAATATTGAAACATATACCAAATAATGGATTAGAAAATGCCACTAACTTAGTAAGAGTAGAATGCTCAGTTCTTTAAGAAGTGTATTCTTCTCCGTAATGGCTTGCGCGCGCGTAATAAGCAAAGTGTGCAAGCAAAGCGAGAACAGGACCTCTCGTCCTATTGCTTCTGTATCTTTGGTTCCTTCCATTCTTCACTTAGGAGATCCATTAGAATGATGTCATGGTATTGCCCGTCAATGAAACATGCCTTTCTCTTTCTTCCTATCTCTTTGAACCCAACTTTCAAGTAGCAGTTCTGGGCTCGTTTGTTGAAGTCAAACACATCAAGTTCAGCTCTATTCATATTCAGGTCTCGAAAGGCAAAATGAAGTATCAAATCTAACGTTTCTACTCCATAACCTTTCCCCCAATATTCAGAATTATGTATACTGATTCCTACCTCAGCAGACCTGCTGGTCCAGTCAAAATCGAATAGACTTGTATCTCCTACGATTTTTTTATCAGCTATTACTTCAACTGCAAAATGGAAAGCCTTTCTCTCTTGCCGTAGTTTCCATGTTTCTCTAATCCACTCTTCTCCTTGATTTCGGGCTACTGGACCTCTATCCACATTTCCAAGAAGTCTCCTCAGCTCCATCCTATTCCAATCCTTCATGATCTCATCCAAGTCTGAAAGTTCATAACTTCGTAAACAGACTCTGTTTCCAACAATCAATCTGAACACTACTAACCTTGTTTCTAAATACAGTTTTATGGCTTGTGGGGAAACACCGATTCTAATCAAGCTTTGCGCGCGCGCAATGTAAAAGAGGTTTTGATAAAAACCGTATGCGCGCGCGTGTTGCTTCAGCGGATAAGTATACCTTCCTTCGGATCTCTTACAAGTCTGTGATATTCTTCTATCAGTTTCTGAGTGATTGCCCCAGGTTTCCCGTCTCCAATGGTTCGCTTGTTAATCTCTATGACTGGAACTATTTCAGCTGCAGTTCCAGTGAAGAATACCTTATCTGCAAGGATCAGAAGTCCCTATGTCTGCATGCATTCTGTTATAATGGCGTTCTGGAGTTGGCGAAGCTTGGGGATTAAACCCAAACGAGATCCTGACAAAGGAAGCCCTTTCATCTCCGCATAGAACATTAGTGGATTCGCGGGATAGCGAGATACAAGTCTTAAATCAAGCCTTAAAACGAGCCATAGTGAAGGAGCTGCAACAAACACAAACTGGTATATTCGAGTCAGGACAATAGTAGCCCTGAGACTATCGCCGTTTAAGCTTGTCAGCCTCGAACTCCTTTGAGAGTTCCTCGATCAGCTTTCTTTCCTTAGACGTCAGCCTCTCAGGAGTTCGCACGTTTACATGGACGAGTTCGTCTCCTCGACCATAGGTACTTTTTATCCCTTCTCCTCTTAGTCGGAGCATGGTGCCACTCTGTGTCCCAGGTGGCACCCGGACTATTCTTTTGCTAAATAGCGTCGGCACTTCTATCTCAGCACCTAAAGTAGCTTGGGCAAAATTAACATTAGCCTCATACACGAGGTCCAACCCTTTCCTATTTAGATGTGGGTGGGGTTTTATTCTTATCGTCACGTAGAAATCTCCTGGTGGGCCGTTATAAGGGCCATCTTCGCCTTGCCCTCGAAGGACTAGACGATCGCCATTGTCGATACCGGCCGGCACTTTAATCTTAAGCCGTGCCCTCCTTTCTTCGAGTCCATCGCCTCCACATGTCTTGCACTGCTTCTGAGCTACTTCTCCTCTACCATTGCAACGGTCACAGGAAACAATCACCTGCCCGAAACCCGAGTCAGCTTTGATTCTGTGCGCAATTCTTCCGGAGCCGTGACATTTTGGACAAGTCACTAAATGATTGCCAGGTTCAACGCCTAAACCACCGCATTTAGTGCACTTCTTCATTCTTGGTAAAGTGACTTCCAGCTTAGTTCCGAAAGCTGCCTGTTCCAACGTGATCTCCATTTGGGCATCTAAGTTGCGACCACGACGGATCTCACGTTGACCTTGCTTAAAGGTGAAACCGCCACCGAAGATTCGATTGAAGAGATCGTTAGCACTGAAGCCAAATTCTGAAAAGACGTCTTGGAAGTTCTTGCGGTTGTAGATGTCTTCTTGTTTGTATTGCTTCTTTATTCCTTCGAAGCCTGAGACATCGTACTGGCGCCTCTTTTCTGGGTCAGAGAGTACGGCGTAAGCTTCTGAGGCCTCCTTGAATTTCTCTTCAGCGTTAGGTATCTTGCTCCTATCTGGATGATATTTGAAAGCGAGCTTGCGGAATGCACGCTTAATTTCTTCTTGAGACGCATCCTGATTGATCCCTAATGCATCGTAATAATCCAGCCTGCTCGTCAAGTTAAGCGATCACCAGATAATGTGATAGTAGATGACAAATGAAATAGGCTATTTCTTCTACTCGTCCACGACCTTGTACTCTGCTTCAACAGTCTTCTTTCCCTGTTGTTCTTCTTTAGGTGGCGGAGTTTCCTGGCTCGCTTGTTGTTGAGCTCTTTGAGACGCAGCCTGCTGATAGACTGTTGCACCTGCCTCTTGAACTAGCCTTCTTAGCTCTTCGACCTTGGCACTTATTTCAGATAACCCTCCCGCTTTTAATGCGTCTTTCAATCCCTGAAGGGCTTCTTGAATCATCGTCTTCTGCTCGATAGGGAGTTTCTCGGAGATCTCGTTTAACGTCTTCTCAGTCGTGTAAATCAGGGAATCGGCGGTGTTTCGAATTTCAGCCTCCTTTTTAATGCGTTTATCTTGTTCAGCAAACTGCTCTGCCTCTTTTATCATTCGATTTTTCTCTGTTTGGCTGAGCTTGGTGGAAGCAGTAATTTTGATTCCCATCTGATTGCCAGTGCCTAAGTCTTTCGCAGAAACATTCAGAACGCCATCCGCGTTGATGTCGAATGTTACATCAATTTGTGGGATACCTCTAGGTGCTGGTGGAATGCCAGTAAGGTTGAATTGGCCTAAGCTGATATCGTCCTTGGCCATGCTACGTTCCCCTTGGAGTACATGTATGGTGACGGCTGTCTGTGAGTCAGCAGCTGTCGTAAAGTTTTGGCTCTGTTTAACAGGTATTGTTGTGTTCCGTTCGATAACCTTTGAGAAGACACCGCCTAGAGTTTCTACCCCAAGGGAAAGAGGAGTTACGTCGAGGAGCACTATATCTGAGATCTCCCCCGTGAGGACTGCTCCTTGAATGGCAGCGCCGATGGCCACGCATTCCATCGGGTCGATACCTCTCTCAGGCTTCTTACCGATTATATCCTCAATGAATTGCTGAACAAGTGGCATCTTTGTCTGTCCACCCATAAGGATTATCTTGTCGATTTGCACCTGGGTCAGCTTCGTTTCCGACAGGGTTTTAAGGATTGGCTCCCTGATCTTCTCCACTATAGGTCTGGTTAGTTGTTCAAGTTTCGCTCTTGTTAGAGTTATGTGGAGATTCTTCGGGCCTGTAGCATCTGAAGTAATATATGGGAGATCTATGTCGGTAGTTATCAGGTTTGATAGCTCTATTTTGGCTGTTTCAGCTGCATCCTTCAAGCGCGCCATAGCTTTCACATCTCCCCTGAGATCAATTCTTGTTTCGCGCTTGAACTCTGAAATAATATAATCTATAACAGCTTGGTCGAGATCCGCTCCACCTGTTTTTGTGTCTCCACTGGTGGCTAAAACTTCGAAGACACCTCCACCGAAGTCCATAATCGTGGTGTCGTTTGTGCCACCACCAAAACTGAAGACCATGATTTTCAGTTCTTGACCAGCTTTGTCCAATCCATAGGCTAGGGCTGCTGCTGTCGGCTCGTTCACAATTCTTGTTACTTTCAAGCCTGCAATCTCACCAGCGTCTATTGTTGCTTGACGCTGATTGTCGTTGAAATGCGCGGGAACCGTTATCACTGCCTTGGTGATCTTATCGCCAAGATAGGTTTCAGAATCGCGCAGAATCTTCTGTAGAATTAATGCCGAGATTTGTTGGGGTGTGTACTCTTTCCCGAAAACCTTGACTTTATATTCCGTACCCATTTTTCGCTTAATTTCGCGTATCGTCCCCTCCGGGTTGGTAATAGCTTGTCTTCTTGCAGGTTCACCAACAAGTAGCTGTCCGTCCCTAGTAAAAGCTACGACGGACGGAAACATCTTTCCCGCCACCGTTGCTCCCTCAGCGCTTGGAATTATGGTGGGTTTACCTCCGATAATCACGGCTGCGGCTGAATTTGTTGTTCCAAGGTCGATTCCTAATATCCTTTCAATTTTTCCACTACTCATTTTTCATTACCATTTTCAACTTTATCAAAGTCTGAAAGAGCATGCTACTTTCACCAAGCTGGGTCTGAACACTTTTCCGTTTAAGAGGTAACCTTTTTTGATCTCCTGTACAACCATGCCTTCAGGGTAGTCACATGTTTCAACTTCCTGTACGGCTTCGTGTATGTTTGGGTCGAAGGGTTTTCCGATAGCCTCTATGGGACTTAGCCCCTCACAACTGATCACTTTCCAAAGTTTTTTCCTTACCATCTCCATCCCTTCTAGGAGACTGGAATTCTTCGCTTTCTTCGCCTCGTCTAGCGCAAGGTCTACCTCCTCAGCGACGGTTAATATTTGAATGATTAGCTTCGCCTTTTCCCTAGTCACTCCTTCATCGACGCGCCTCTGTATATGTTTCTGAAGGTTTTCAAGATCAGCTCGGGCGTATTTGAGCTGGTTAAGATAGGTCTCCTCAAGTTTAGTCTTCTCCTTTAGCGAAACCTCGGGCTTTGCCACTTTTTTTTTACATTTCGCTTCTATTCCACCGTTGACTTCTTTGTTATCATGCTTGTGAGACATCTCGCCCTCTACAGACTCCTATTAAACTAAATTATAGACTCCGATAATTTATATTTTTAGTTTATCATTGTCTTACTCCTCATAATCTTGGAATTATTGAATATTCAAGCTTGCTGTATAGATCCTCCAATTCTCTGCATGCATGCTATGGTCTATTCTATACCTACTAATATTCTTCTGCCAACATTATGGTCACTATACCTCCATCGTTCTTAGCATAGATCTTCTTCTTCAGTCCGGCTATACTTGTTGCAGCGTTTTTCCTTCATCTTCCGTGTAGGGCTCTGTTGGCTCTGTCCTGAACACCATCATGTCAGTCGTAGGAGACAAGCCATTCAAGGTTTTGATCACTACATGTAGTAGCTGGTGTTTGTTCAGCTCTGAGAGCACTCCAGTTGTTACTATGATTCTATAGCCTGTTTTTACTAAGTTTCCAAAGTCTACATGTGTTCCGTCTTCAATAGCGTCTTCGAGTGTGTATCTGCTTATGACTTCTCCGAATGGACTCTCTGGCTTGTCTGGTTCTAGTCGCTCCGCTAAGACTTCTTTTTTCTTCATAAAATCACCTCCTTTAAGTTTTACCGTTCTGAGAAGAAGGAGAGGCTTCTAAGGTGCTGATGATCAGGACATTTCTATACTACCGAATACTAGAAATCTGGAGGGTTTTATGAGTAGATAGGGAGTTTTTTTCTAGAGCACTGCTACAGCCATCTCTTCTTTCTGAAATAAAGGATCATTAATACTCCAATACAAAGCATGATAAGTAAAACGATTGGATATCCCACAGACAGCTCAAGCTCTGGCATGAACCTGAAATTCATTCCATAAATGCCTGCTATAAAAGTCAACGGAATAAATATTGTAGCAATAATCGTGAGGACTTTCATGACTTCGTTCATTCTGTTACTGACACTCGAAAGGTAAATATCAAGCATCCCCGAGAGAACATCCCTAAATGTTTCGATCGAATCAATAACTTGAATAGTGTGATCATAAACATCTCTGAAATAAATGGCTGTAGACTTGTTGATTAACGATGATTCCCATCTTTCTAAACGATTGATCAACTCTCTCAAAGGCCACACTGACTTTCTCAAGAAGATCATCTCTCTCTTCAAGTGGTGAATAGCCTGTAGAGTTTCTGGTTTTGGATTGACTACTAGTTCCTCTTCAAAATCCTCAATTCTATCGCCAAGTTTCTCAAGAATCGTGAAGTAGTTGTCAACAATTGCATCCATCAAAGCATAAGCAAGATAGTCAGCTCCCATCTTTCTAATGCGACCTTTGTCAGCTCTAATACGCTCTCTAATTGAGTCAAAAACGTCTCCTTCGCTTTCCTGAAATGAAATGACGAAGTCTGAGCCAAGAATCATGCTAACCTGTTCTGCCTTCGTTTCCTTTTCACCTTCAGAGTAACGAAGCATTTTCAAAGTCACAAAGATGTAATCGACAAAATCCTCCATTTTTGGACGCTGCTCTGTATTCACAATATCCTCCAAAACAAGTGGGTGAATATTGAAGTGTTCACCGATTTTCTCTATAATTTCCAACTGGTGAACACCATCTATGTTAATCCAAGTCATGGTAGGTTTGTCTCTAAATGGAAAACATTCTTCAACGTTTTTGGCTTCTTTCTCTTCGAAATGGCGTTCATCGTAATCAATGAGCGTTATCCTTGCTTTTCCAACCTTCCTTTCCCCGACATGAACAAGAGTGCCTGGTGGAAGGCCAGCTTTTTTTCCTTTCTTCTTGATGGTTCGAGGCAAGATGATCCTACTCTTAAGCAGGCATGCATATCCATCCAATTAAATCCTCTAATAAGCTCATGTTATCCTCCTCATCTGATAGGTTTGCTGTTGTTGTTATAATCTTTCTGTACTCTTCTAGTCTGCCTTCGACTACCACTTGAAACTACTTTCTATAGCTCTGCATGCAAGCAGCATGAATTTGGTTTTCACACCCGCATAGAGAGCCCAGATGCTAATATAGCAGAGAAACCAATCCAGTTTCATGACTTGTAGTAGAAAAAAGGATAGAGAAGTTGCTTATTAAACCGGAACTAGCTGCCCTTGCATTCCGGGATTCCTTTGATTCCTTCTCTTGTTTTGCCTAGTGTTATTACATCTCCAAGCCCTTGGATTAGCTTGACTGGTAGACAGATTGTTATGTGACCAAGAACAGGTTTTTTTAATCCTAACTCATTTGTTGCATCTTTAGTTAAGTCCACGTATACATGGGTTATTTTCCATTGATCGTCCATTTCAGCTCCTGAAACCTTACCCACATTGAAGGCATCCGTAGTGATCACCTTTTTTCCATTAATTTCACTTACTTTAGCCATTCAATCACCATACAGAAGTAACATCTATCAGCAATAAAAGCTTAATCTCCTGACTGTAAAAGAAACTTCGATTGATTCGAGATGACCTATAATCTGTAAGATCTACTTACCTGCATTACTCGATCTCGTCCTCTTCATCCGATATCGCATCATACGCTTCTTCGTAGCGGTAGGCTCCGCACTCGTGGCATATCTCCTCCTCTGCGGGGTTCTCAGTGCCACAGATGCATGCTGATGAAACAATATCTCGTATGCGGAATATTGGTAACAAAACAATTATGGATAAAAATAGAACAGCAAGAAACCTAGATTTTAGCATCTGGTTCTCACCCCTCTAAATTATGTTATACTTAGGTCAGAATAAAAGTCTTTCTCATTATGCAGCGAAATACACTCCCAGAGGTAACACAGTCACTTTGATATGTTTTTAGATTTGCATGTATGTGTTACCGTAAATTTTCATTAAAAAGTTGATAATAATAGTTTTGTAAAATCCGTATAGCGCGCGCATGTTGCTTCAGCGGATCAGTATACCTTCCTTCGGATCTCTTACAAGTCTGTGATATTCTTCTATCAATTTTCGAGTGATAGGCCCAGGTTTCCCGTCTCCAATCGTTCGCTTGTTAATCTCTATGACTGGAACTATTTCAGCTGCAGTTCCAGTGAAGAACACTTCGTCTGCAAGGAAGAGATCCACTGGGGTAATCTCCTTCTTAATAACTGTGTACCTCAACTTCTGAGCGATCTTCACCACAGCGGCTCTTGTTATACCCCGCAGGGCACCTGTAGAAGTGGGTGGCGTCAAAATCGTTCCCTCAGAGACAATGAATATGTTTTCTGCGACCCCTTCGCAGACAAATCCTTCCTTGTTCAGGCAGATCGCTTCATCGACGTTTGCACTGTTTGCTTCGATCTTCGCAAGTATACTGTTCAGGTAGTTTAGCGATTTCACTTCGTGAGTTGTGGCATCTACTGGATCCCTCTTGACCCATGAGATTATTGCTGTTAGGCCCTTCTCCTTCGCGTTTCCCTCATGGAGTTTTATTCGATCGGCAATAATTATTATTGTTGGTTTGGAGCATTTTCGGGGATCAAGACCCAGATCTCCTGGGCCTCGAGAAACCACGAGCCGAATGTATGCGTCTTCCAGCAGTCTATTCTTCTTCAGTGTCTCAATAACAGCTTTGATCATCGCCTCCTTCGAGGTAGGGATCTTCAACATGATGGCGCGAGCGGACGCGTATAGTCTATCGATGTGCTCCTTTAGCTTGAAAACACTGCCATTGTAGGCTCTTATTCCTTCAAATACTCCGTCGCCGTATAGAAAGCCGTGATCGTAGACTGAGATTTTCGCTTCAGGTTTAGGATAAAACTTCCCGTCTATGTAGATGAGAAGATCTTTTATTTCCATAGTCAACTTCTCCTTTTCGGAGCCCTTTAAAGTATCCACAAATGCTTGATATATTTTATGATGCGCCGATTAACCGCAGAACTGGGGCCGTTGAGATAATCTTCTGGGCAGAGGCAGTTGTCTGAAGGGTTTGCCTTCTGTCTCCTTCAACACAATCTTCACGAGGGCGTCAAGTTTCATCTTTTTGATCTTTCCCGCGCGTCTATCTCGGATGGCGAGAATGTTGGATTCCATTTCCCTTTGGCCGATTACGATTATGTAGTTTACCCATTCTCTCTCTGCTTCTCGTATTTTCTTCTGCATTGTAAGGGGGCGATCGTCTAGATCTACTCGTATATGATTTCTGCTGATCTTCTCTGCGATTTTTCCAGCTTCTTCTGTGAATTTGTCGGAAATTGGCAGTATTCTGACTTGTGTAGGGGAAAGCCACAAAGGAAGAGTTGGGACTTTTCCACGTTTCTGTTCTCTATATGCTTTCTCTAGCATTGCGTAGATGCTCCTTTCAATCCCACCGCTTGGGGAGCAGTGTAGAATTAGGGGGTGCTTCTTCTCTCCTTTCTCGTCGGTGTATGTTATGTCGTATCTGGAGGCGTTTTCAACATCTAGTTGGTCCGTTGACAACGCTGACGCTTTATTTTGGTTATCTATGAAGTTGAACTCCCACTTTAGAATCCAATAGAGTACCTTTTCTTCAAGCATCTCAACCAAAGCAGGTTTTCCGAGAAGTTCCGCTAGCGAGGATATGAAATCCTTGTTCTTTTTGTAGAAATCTTTTGTGAACCTTACACCCAATTCATAGTCGTCTTTCTCAAGCCCGAAGTCTCCCATGATCTTTCTGCACAGTTTGAAGCGTAGAATGAATTCTTCCTTTGCTTGTTTTAGGTTGGAGCAGAGAGCATGGCAATCGGGCATTGTGAAGGCACGTTGCCGCCGCAGTCCAGCTATTTCGCCCCTTTTCTCGCGTCTGAAACTGTATCTAGTCAGTTCGTAGATTCTTAAGGGAAGTTGCCGATATGAGAATTGAGCGTCGTGGAGCATGAGGAATTGACCGAAGCAGGCAGCAAATCTTAGGAAAAGGTCTTTGTCGTCTGATTTTACAGTATATTGGCGTGCTGGAAACCGGTTAAGATATGAACTTAGAGTGGGGTGGTGGTAGTCGTACATTATTGGGGTTTCAACTTCCATAGCGCCGTATTCTGCCATTGTGTTTTCGACAATCTGCTCAATGAGAGATTTAACTAGTCGTCCCTTAGGGTACCATCTTAGGTTTCCAGGATCGCTACCTGGCTCATAATCGACTAATTCAAGTCTCTTCATTAGCTTTATGTGTGGTGGCTTCTCCGAACTCGCTCGCATCTTTAAGATTTCGTACTTGGCAAATTTCTCAAGATTCTCGTGCCCAGAGAAGTCGAATTCCTCGACGGGAATTAAAGCTCCATCGAGCTTCAAGACATACCATTCAGTTTTCATCTTTTCTTCGGCTTTCAGGGCTTCAGAAATTTTCTCTCCCACTTTTAGCTCTCCAGGCAGGATTACTCTTGATTGTTCTGCCAGAGGGTGACCTTTGATTGAAATGGTGAACTGTTTGTTCCATCCGAAAGGTGCACGATGTGCTTCTAGACCTTTCTCCCTTGCTCTCTTTTCAATTGCCTTGACAACTCTCAACGCCGCTGCAGGCTTGGCTAGATTATGGCTTAGGTGCGCATAGGGGTATATCAGAATCTTGTTGACTTTGAGTTTGTCTAGGGAATCTTGTATCTCATTGATTACTTGAGTCGCCATGTCCTCGTTGTCGCCTTCTTCTACTGCCATGAATAAGACGACGACTTCTTCTACCCTCCTTTGTTTCTTCTCTGTTTCTTCAGCTAACTCAATCTCTTTCTTCACCGGTGTATATTCGATGTAGTTGGAGTGTAATTGAAGTATCCGCAATCTTGGTCAACTGCTTAATTGTTTTGCCTAGAATTAGATTAGCCTTTCTAAAAATAATTGTGGAATAACCGTCTTTGCTTCTCACAAGAAAAGGGTAGTCTACCGTGAGTCTTTATATCTCCATTTCTCCAGAGTTCTATCCTTCTTTGTGGCTTTCTTGTATTCTCTGTAGTGTTCCCTGCAGAGATATGCTCTCCTTTCCGTGTCTATCTTCAACCCAGCTGCAGTAACCCTACCAGCTGTTATTGAACGAATTGCATCTTTCTTACATCCTGTGACACTGCATTTTATTCCTCTATCGATTTTTCCCAACAAGAAAACCCCAAACAGTTCTGTACTGAAATGGTTTAGACTCGTATATTTTACTTGTCCTTATGTCTATCTCACCTTTTTCACCAAGACGTTTAGCGCCAACATCTTCGATAGGTACTATGAAGCAGCCTATCCAACACTGCAACACCATGTCAACTTCTCCTGTGAGATGTTTACCATAAGAACTACGAGAGATTTGCTCCCAACACCTGCGGGGTCACGAACGTTCCCGGGTTGCACGTGCGAACGCCATAGTCTTCACCAATGATTAAACTTGCTTTCATTGTGAATAGTTGTAGTAATTGTTTATGTGCGCGAGGTTTGACTGGATCTGAGTGTTATGGTTCTTCAAGCATCAATATATAAGTCTCCTCTACAATTGACTACCGCTACTAGAGCGTGAAGCAAGTGCCGGTTAAACGAAAAAGTCGTGGAAGATCAAAGGGAAGCAAAGGAAAAGGTGCGTTGGTTCAATGCAGTAGCTGTGGTTCGATGGTTCCCCGCGACAAGGCTAAACGCGTTTCCAGAAGGGTATCAATGGTAGACTACGCACTGTCTAAGGAACTGCGCCAGAAAGGAACCTACATCGCTGCTCCTATAGAGACTAAATGGTACTGTGTCTCTTGTGCTGTTCACCGCGGAGTCGTCAAGGTAAGGTCACAAAAGGACCGAAAAGGAAAACGAAGAAGAGGATCCTAGCTTTACTTCTGTTTGAATGCGTGATAGACGTGAAGGGTGCGTTGGAGCACCGTAAAATTTGTCAACACTCCTAGAACAGCGATACTGATGTTAAGAGCTTCCAAATAGAAAAAGGCTGCAAACCCGGCAAAAGCCAAAATTATGATTCGTTCAGCGCGCTCTACCAGACCAACTGTTTCCATTTTGGTTCCCGCTGCCTCTGCCTTTGCACGAGTATAGCTCACAAGAAAAGAACCGACTAGGGCCACGGAGCCCAAAAAAACGTTGCAGAGACCAGCAGACATTATCGCCACCAAAACAAAAGCGTCAACATAGCGATCAAGCAAGGAATCTAAATAACCCCCAAAAGCTGTAGTCTCGCCATGCAGCCTTGCAACAACTCCATCCAAAGCATCAAAGAGACCTGATACTAGGTAGGAGATTGACGCAAAAATCAGAAATATAGGGGAATCCTGCGAACTCCAGTAAAAGTAGCCAGCGAGAAAACCGAAAAGAACCGCCACTGCGCTGACGTGATTAGGCTTTAAACCGATGCGGTGTAACAATTCAGCTTCCCTTACGAGAAGACATTGAACCTGCTCCTTGAAACGCGTCAGCATATTCTTTCTCGTGGAGTGTTACGCCTACCTTATTTAAGAATGGCCCCTCGACGATCGCGAGCCTGTTCTCTTTATCCTTCTCAAACGACAAAGACTGCAAAGCATGGTTTGATGCTTCTAAAGCGGAACAGTGCAACTGTAACTTTTATGAGGTAATTGAGAGTAAAGGGAGAGTGTGATGAGTTTGAGCAATATTGACATCGCTAAAGGAAAGATCGTGAGTTGGCTTCGCGAAGAAGGATTCCAGTTCAAAGAAGTTGATGATTCAAACGCATATTTCAATTTGATGACGATTGTAGGTGGAAAACCTTACCATATTTTCCAGAACAGGGTCAAGAAGGATAGTGTTACCGTGGTATCCAACCTAGAGTTTTCTCCCGAACAGATTAAACTCTTCTCCAAGATTGACCAGGCTGAGAAGCAGTCGTTCTTCTGCAATCTGCGAATAGCCTTGCTAGCCCGTCAGTCTTTGGGAGATTTTAAGATCAAGCCCAAACCTCCTGAACAGATAGAACAGATTTTCATATCCTCCAAGCCGATTTACTACGACGCACTGACAAAGAGCAACCTTATTTCAACACTTTACGACATTCACAAGAGTGCAATGATGGCTGTATGGCTTCTAGAAGAAGCTGCAGAAGCTCCCTCGGGAACTACAGGTTTGCAGTCCATGTACACATAAGGAGAGGCGAAGCGCCTTCAACTAATTCCATAAAACAGGAAACACCAAGTGCGATGAAGTGAACTTCAAGCCGCATCTTCTACACAACACACGAGTGTTCTGCAAGTTCGAATAGCAGAGGATTATATGAGTTAGATGGTTGATCTCGCATGCATGCATTTTGCGAAGTTCGATTTAGCCCTCCTTCTTGACCTCTGTTGGAGAGTAGGCGTCAACACTAATGATATCCGCGTTGCTGAAATCGTGGAATTCATCAGGGAGCTGCAGGGATCTTACGGGCTTTGGGAGTACATTCCGCATCCAGAAGCTTCTCGTTGGGTGACCTTCGATCTGTTGCGTTCACTTACACGTCTCGATTCCTCGAAGGATTGGATAAGCTTAGAGCCTCGGACACCCTTTTGGGCGTATCCAAAGAAGGAAAAGCGCTTCTGAGACGACTATTTTGGAAAGAAACTATAAAACTTGGCTTGTAACAGTAGACAATTGGGAAATTGCATGATTGAAGTTGGATCATTGAAGATTGGCGAAAAAACTGCGGTGAGTTTGAAAGTGGATTTGCCAGATTCTCCTCCTTTGGTGGCGATCATTGGAGAGAGAGGATTTGTAATGTGCGGATTCTTGAATATGGAAGCAGCTGAGAAGCTTGGCGTTAGGGCAGCTATGGTCAGTGGTGTAAGAACGATTGATGAAGTTTTAGATGCAGAGGTGAAAGCAGTTACATCCAAGGCTGAAAACGACGGGGTAAAGCCCGGATTGAAGGGACGTGAAGCCGTTAAATTATTGTTCTAGCTAATAAGCTACTGCTACTCGGACCAGAGTAGACGCTTTCTTGCTGCACACAACGCAATCACCTTCTACTTTTTCTTCCAAATCTAATGGAGTTCCCAGCAACTTGGCGTTCACATATTCCTCAAGCTTACGTCCACAGTCTGGGTTGCCACACCATGATAACTCTACGATGCCAGCTCTCTTCTTTAAAAGCTCATTCGCTTCGTTTAGAGTCTTCGCCCTATGTATTCGCTTGTTCATCCACCCCCAAGCCTTCTCCCGCAGTTCGATCTGCATTTGATTGATTATCTCTGGTAGTTGTTGAGGTAGACTAGTCATCTTGCATGTTTCTCTGCTGAAGGTGTCTCGACGGACTATTGTGACTTGCTCGTTTTGAATGTCCTTTGGGCCGATTTCAATTCTTATTGGCACTCCTCGGAGTTCCCAGTAGTAGAACTTGTTTCCCGGAGTCAGTTCTTCTCTGCGGTCAATTTCAACTCTGAACCCGAGGCTTCTTATCTTCTCCGCAGCATTCTCACAGGCTTCAGTAATTGATTGCTCGCTTTCTTTATGAGGTATGGGGACTATTATGATCTGGATTGGAGCTAGCTTGGGCACCAATACAACGCCATTGTCATCACCATGTGTGCCGATGAGTGCTCCGATGCCTCGTTCACTGATCCCGTAACAAGTTTGCCAGACGTACTCATGGTCGCCACCCACGGTTTCATATTGAATATCAAAGGCCTTTGAGAAGTTTTGGCCTAAATTATGCACAGTGCCTGATTGCAGTGTGCGTCCATCTGGCATAATCACGTCGAACGATATTGAGTAGAGGGAGCCTGGGAATTTGTCCCAGTCTGGACGCCGACTAATTACATATGGAACCCCGCATACATCGAAGAAGTCCTTGTATATTTGGGTAGCCTCTCTGATTTGAGCTTCTGCGTCTTCTAAGGTAGCGTGGCCTGTGTGGGCCTCTTTGAAAGTGGTGACTTCTCGAACGCGAATGATAGGTCTGGTTGTTTTTGTCTCGCAACGGAATACGCTGCCTATTTGATATAATTTGCTTGGCAAGTCGGCGTGGCTTCGTATCCAAAGATTGAGCATGGGATAGATTGCAGTTTCACTAGTGGGTCTTAAAGCGTATCTGATCTCTAGAGGTTTTAAGCCGCCATGGGTTATCCAGAACACTTCGTTTTCGAAATCTTTGATATGTGCAGCCTCTTTTCGGAGGTTGGTCTCGGTGACCATGATTGGAAATCTAACTTCCTCATGCCCTTTGGCGTCATGAAGATCTCTAAGCAGTTGGGTGACTAGCTTACGGATTTTGAATCCATAGGGGCGCCATACGCCACATCCCTTGATTGGATAACGATAATCCAATATCCCCGCGTCTATTAGGACGCTGCGAAACCACTCTCCGAAGTGATTGTCTCGCCTCTCACGTTTGACCTTCGACATCAAGCTTACCAGCTTTCAGAGATTATGCGAAATCCAAATAATAACCTTTCAACATCGGGAAACACCTCTTTTGAGAAGTCGAATCTTTTATAGGCCTCGGGGCTGTGCACTCAATGATTTTGGTGCGCGACTAGAACCAGATGCTCCTTAGATGTGAAGGAAATAGGCGAAGATGGGAGGATAGCCCAGAGAAGATAGAGATTGAGAAAGAGAGGGATTCGGGGGAGGAAAAGGAATTATCGACAAACGAGATAAGAAGTTGACAATGCGTCAGCTCGACAAGAATGGCAAACCTCACGGGAGCAGGATTGTTGGAGAAAGGGAGTTGGTGTCTCATGTGGAAGATGGATGGGAGATCATGAAAGAACTAAGAAATGGAAGATTCCAGATCAAGAAGTCGAACCACAATGTCTAATAGCACATGCAGAAACAAAGGAGGAGCTAAGATCTTCTAACTGGTTAGTGTGTAGTAGTATCCTTTCACGTAGAATATGAAAGTTCTCGCCTCTCCATCAGGCTTTGCTGCGCTGAACAATAATGTTATCTGTTGGTCGGGCACGAGCTCAGCGTAGACATCATCGTCATTGCGCAATTCTGCTGTAACGAATCCTTCTTCAGAATGGTATGCTAACAGTAGATTGGCGTCTTCAACGTCAATTTCTGCTTGAGGTGTTGTATCTAAGCCTACGAAGCCGACTCGGTGATTAAAGGTAAAGTAAAAGCGCACAACAAGCTCCCCGTCAGAAAGCAGATAATCCGACAAGTCTATGATGTCAGTCGCCCAATAGGTCCTTGGAATAATCGAGACAACGTCGACCCAGCTCTCTGACGAATTTAGAACTTGAATGTAAATTGAGGTTTTCGTGTCACCCGGTGGCGGTGGATCAGTCTGGAAAACGAGTTTAGCAGTTTGTCCAGTCACTTCGCCGAAGTTCAGGACGAGAAAGCTACCGTCATAACCTTCGTAGTATTCGCCGTCAATTTCGCTGAGTTCAGCCAGCCAAGAGACATTAGCTTCGTCAACTGCGGTGATTGGAGGATAAGGATCTTGATAGGTTAGAATTTCTCCTGTGGAGCTCGCTGCCACGCTGACATTTGCCTGATGATCCACAGCGAATAGTTGAACCTGGTCGAAGTAGGAATGCTCCTGCTGAAACTCGCTTATCTTCAGCGAGTAATAGGAGTTAAAGTAGCCCTCAAATAAGGGAACGAGATCCTGTTCTAGCCTATAGTAGTCCTCAACTTCTGTTCCGTTACTCTTTGCAGATCCTGTGACAAGGTTATTATCGATCACAAATTCTGTTCCGTTCCAAACATAGACAAAGGGACAACCACCAGCATGATTAACAGTGACTGCATGTGAATCAGACCAGTTACTATAATCATGGAAAATATCACGCGCCCTTACTTTAACATCATAAATCCCCGAAGAAACCCACGTATGAGCTGCATAATACCCTGTAACATTTGAGCCATATGGGCCTATTTCCGTGGTTGTGTCATCATCCCAATCAAACTCGTACCATACTTGATCGCTATCAGGATCAGAAGCCGTTGAATTATAGTTCTTACTTTGACCAGTATATATAGGAGTTGGACCATCAGGCGTCAACGGAGTCTGAGGGGGATTGTTATAAGATCTTATAAAGACTGTGCCATCTACATATGTATTATCGGTAGTATCAGTTTCGTATGGAACCACAGTGGCTTCAGCCTTTATCGTGTAGGTCACATTGGACGTTACACCTGTCGTATTCCAGTTGAATGTTAATGTATCATTTGACAGTGGGAGTAGGGTTGTGTTTAGGGTTCCTATGGTGTAGTTGAGCTCTTCGGTTGTGTTATAGGCATAAGTAGTTACATTAAGGACTTCGGTGAAATGGTGACCCTGATTTTTTCCCTCAACCGATATTGAGGTGCTTTTTCCCAGAGCAACAACGGTTGAATTCGCTGTAACATTCAAGATGGCAACATCACGCTGTATGTTGTTGCCCATAGCTGCTATTTTGGGATAGCTGTCATTATTATAATCATCAATAACGTAAGGAGTGTCACCTATTCCATCCCATCCGGATTCATTCTGGTATGGACCACTGTAATTATCGTCACCATCGTAGTCATCCCAGTAGTTACCACCCAGAGGATAGCCAAGATCCCAAACATTCACAGACCCTACAATGGATACACGCGGATAAACCCCAAGGTAAAAATCGATAGAGTTATGTGAAATCGTGTTGTTTGATGAATAGTAGAAGTATAGAGCTGACTCCGGCCCTGACATCCATGGATCCGATCGACTGATAGTGTTATGGAAGATTTCGTTGTAGGATGATCCAAATAGATGGATGCCAGTGTCGTTGTGATCGTATATGTTGTTTCCAGCGATGATATTGTGGGACGAGTTAATGAGAAAAATGCCATCATTATTGTATCTAATTTCATTGTCCAATATCTGTGAGTTTGTGGTATGAACAAGAATTATTCCTTCATGGTTCCTTTGTAATGTCAGGCCTTCAACGAGGATGTTGCTGCAATTCACAAGGGCCACGAATCCAACCCTCCAAGGAACCTCCTCGTCATGCTCATTAACCCAATAATAGATTGGTCTGTGATTAACACTGTTCGATATGTCTATATCATGAACATAGTGTTCAAGAATTTGGCCAGCGCTCGCTTGCCCGTTAACTTCGAAATTGACCGAGTTGTTACTCATCGAGTTGTCTCTAAGCGTGCTACTATTAGTAAGCATTAGAGAGATTCCGAATAGATGAAAAAGACCTTCCATATAGCGAATAGAGCTCTCTGGTTCCCAACCGTTGTCGTTGACGAAATTGCCATTGAGAGTGTCGTTGCATCCTTTGTAAAGGTAAATGCCGCCTAGCTGGTTGTTAGACACATTGTTGGTGCTGATTAAGTTGTTGGAGCCAGTTTGCAAATAAAGGCCATGCTGGTTCTTAACCAGGTCATTGTTAGTGACGTTATTCCTTGTGGAATTATGGAGATTCAAGCCAAATTTTAAATCGATAGTCGCGGGTAGTTGCACTTTGAGGTCCGTTATGGTATTGCCACTTATCACACTGTAGCTCAGATTTTCTCCAAATATTCCGTTCATTTCAAGGTTTGATAGGTAATTATCTTCTATTACAGCTTTATCGGAGTTTAGAATTTCGATGCCCTGAATGGCCTTCCCAAAGTTGTTCGAGCTTATGTTGACATTGCTGGTACCATCAGTGTATACGCCTGCAATGCTGCCAAATGGCATGGGGGGGTCAGGGGCGCGAGCCTTCCATGCAATGGTGCCATTTATGTTAAAACCTACCACTGTAACATTGTCTGCTTCCACATTTATCACCGGGCCAAGTCCTCGACCTTTGATAGTGGTTGATCCGTTTCCTTCACCTATGAGTTTAATATTGGCTTTGTCCATGACTATGACTTTGTTGTATGTTCCTGCTGAAACGTTTATTGTGTCTCCTGAAATTGCATCTCTCAAGGCTGCTCTGATGCTAGAAAAGCTTGAAGGAACATTCAACACAGTTGGAAACCTTGCAATAACGTTTTTGCTATACAAGTTGTTAGAAGAATTGACTTCACCAAGTTGAACTGCTACCTTTAGAGAAAGATTATAGGTCCCAGTTGACGGTGTCCATGAAAAATTAACAACTGATGAATGACCAACTGGAAGAGAGCCGATCGTGGCATTTTCGTACAAGGTTCCATTCTCGAGAAGCTGGACCTTTACATCTGTGTAATTTACATCTGTGCCGAAGTTGAACACTATGGCTTCTAACTCTGTTGAAGTATTTGCCTGCACTGAAGATGAAGCGTTTAAACTTAGAGCGACGAGATCACTTATTGGTTGGTCTATTTCTGTTGCGGATTTTGCGTTTATTCTCCCGTAACCATAGTCCATGTCAAAACCTGACAGACCAAGATCATCTGCAGTGTATCTCAGCCAATGTCTTACAGAACCCGAGGTTATATTGGGATATCGACTCATAATGAGGGCTGCCACACCAACAACGTGAGGAGTAGCCATAGAAGTGCCACTCATATTAGTATATGTATCATCCCACATTGTGGAATAAATCTCATCTCCAGGTGCAGCCAACTCGATCCAATTCCCAAGATTGGATCCTTGCTGATAGCTCCATTTCGCTGGATCATCATTTGAGTCTGTTGCAGCTATCGCAATGACTTCATCGTAAGCAGCTGGGTAAGCCCTAAAAGTCGAAGCTTTGTTACCTGCAGAAGCAATCAATAACACACTATGGTTGTAGGCATACTTGATTGCCACGTGAATAAGCTCGTTATAGTATTCTGAACTAAAACTCATGCTGATGATGTCAGCTCCACAGTCGGTCGCGTTTATGATTCCATTAGCAATCCAATAATCGTAACCCCAGCTATGATTATTTATAGACTTTTCAGCCATAACCCGCACTTGGGCTAATCCTGCAATACCTTCGCTATTGTTTGTCACCGCAGCGATAATGCCAGCGCAGTGTGTTCCGTGCCCTAAATCATCCATGGTATCTGTGTCATTATTAACCCAATCATACCCAGAAGAATCATAATTTGCAGCTATGTCAGGGTGATCCCAATCGATGCCACTGTCTATAACCGCTACAAGTACATCCTCGCTGCCAGTTGTGTAATTCCAAGCCCAGTCTGCCTTTATTTTCTCTGGTCCCCACTGAGTGGACCAATTAGCATCGTTTGGAATAAAAGACGCTTCAAACCTCTGGGGAGGTTTAATGTATGTGGCTAAACTTGTCGATTTCATCCTTGCTGTAATAGATGGTGAAGTTTTGACTGGTAATTCGACAACTAGGGCTATGACCTTGCCTTCAATAGAAACTTTGTCGATAATTTTGCCGCCGTCCATGATCGTCAAATCTCTTAGTGACCTATAGGCGTTTGGTATGATCTTGTTGACTCCTATGACAAACTTTGTTCTATTTACTTCTCCCTCTTCAGCAGGGTTTTGGTTTTCATCCGATATTATCACAGCAGAGTAGGATAGTGTAAACATGTTTGTCAAAATTATCGCAAGAGTAATTACACTGATAAGTTTCCTTCTCATCTTTAACTCTCCAAATTAACGTTTTCTAACTCAATGTTCAGTCAGCTTTTAAGGTTTACTCCTTTACGGAGCTACAGAGATTGTACAGGGTAAAAACTCTGGTGGTGTCCAAGCTTAGTTCTGTTGCGAGGTTAATATTTCGTTTCTGAATTGTTCAAGGGACTGTAGCAAGGTATTTTAAATTTGGTGTGGTATATCTTTTAGGGATTTGTTTGGAGAGAAAGCTGCTTCATCTACGGATTCTTGTAATATTTTTGGTAAGTGCTTTCTCTTCTTCGTTCATTCTTGCAGGCATTGGAGGCGATGGCGCTGAAAAGCCAAGTTGGAAGGAATATCATGATGCGCAACAGTTAGTTTCTCTCCATTCTTCTGCTTACTCGCTTAACCTGCCCGTTGAGTGGAATAGAACGTATGGCGGAGCTGACTCTGACGTATTTTTTTCTGTTCAGCAGACCAGCGACGGAGGATACATAGCAGGAGGATCCACAAGGTCGTTTGGGGCAGGAAGCTATGATTACTATCTTGTTAAGACCAATGCCTATGGTGATGTAGAATGGAATAAGACATTTGGAGGATCCGAACTAGATGACGTGATGTCTGTTCAGCAGACCAGCGACGGAGGATACATACTAACCGGAGAGCATGTAGTAGGTTTTTTCGACATGGATATTCCGCTAATCAAGATGGATACTAATGGTGAGGTGGAGTGGAATAGAACATATGGTGGATCAAGCTTTGAGCGAGCGTGGTCTGTTCAGCAGACTAGTGATGGAGGATACATCATAGCTGGATCCACTATTTCTTTTGGTGCTGGAAGCACCGACTATTGGCTGATTAAAACAGATGCGTTTGGAGAGATGGAGTGGAATAGAACATATGGCGGAGCGGATGCAGATGAGGCTTTTTCCGTTCAGCAAACCAGTGATGGAGGATACTTCATAGTTGGAGACGCAGATTCCTATAAGACTGGAATATTTGATGGTGAAATTTGGGTGATTAAGACTGATGAATATGGTGAGGTGGAGTGGAGTCGGATTTCTGGTTGGCCTGACTGGGATTTTGCTCATTCTGGTCAGCAGACTAGTGATGGAGGATACATCATAGCTGGAACGAGATTTTCCTCTTATCAGACTAGGTATGATTTTTGGCTCATTAAACTTGACTCTAACGGAACATTGATGTGGGATGAAGTGTATGCCAGACTGGGAGCTAATGAAGATGTTTCGGAGAGCGTGAAGCAGACGATGGATGGCGGATACATTGTCGCTGGGGGCTTGGGTGACTTTTGGCTGGTTAAAACTGACGAATATGGAGGAGTGGAGTGGAATAAAACATTTGGAGGGGACCATCGTGAAACTGCTTATTCTGTTCAACAAACTAGCGATGGTGGGTATATTGTGGCTGGGAAAACTGAGTCTTTTGGGCTGGGACAGAGTGGTTATCCAGATGGTTGGCTGGTAAAGTTTTTCCCAACTCATGATGTGGCTGCTTGTGGGGTTGAGCCTTCAAAGGCTGTAGTTGGGGAAAACTATTCTCTATCGGTTAATGTTACCGTGGGTAATCCAGGCTTTTTCACTGAAAGCTTCAACGTCACCGCCTACGTCAACACCACAGACATTGGAACACAAACAGTGCACAACCTAGGTCCGGAATCATCAGCAACATTGACTTTCATGCTGAACACAACTGGCTTTGCTCTCGGAAACTATACTTTAAGCGCTTACGCTTGGCCGGTTCTGAATGAAACGAAAACTTCAGACAACACCCTCGTCAGCGGGTGGATGTTCATAACTATTCCTGGAGATGTTGATGCTGACTGCGATGTTGATATTTTTGATATTGTCGTAATGGCTGGCGCTTATGGATCTGAAGAAGAGGATCCCGCCTACAACTCAATCTATGATATAGACGATGATGGAGATGTCGATATATTTGATTTAGTCATAGCTTGTCTAAACTACGGAGAAAAGTGGAATCCTTAGGCGCGTGTATGCTTCAGTTGGCAGATTTTAGTGGTCGCCAATTGTATGTATCATCTATGTGCCTTGTGTGAATCTATTGCCTTTGCTTTCCGATTATCTCGCTGACATACCTTGTCGATCTCCTGTGAATTACAGATGAAGTCTTTATGTTTGAGAAGGGTAAAAAACTGATAATCAGTGAATTATCCCAAGAATGAACCAGTTCTCCATCAAGACGGCATCAAGTGCTCTTGTGTTTTCATCATCTGGCATTTACATCACCATCCAATCGCACCTTTTGCGGATATTCAAACATGAAATGTGTACAGGAGCATACAAGACTCTTCGGAAGCGCCATGCATGGGCTCCCATAGGTGTTGACGATACAGTTTTAGTTGAGCATCGAGGTTTTCCAGAAGTTCTTGATTTTTTCTGTGCACTCTAAAGGGGTTTTGACAACTTCCATCTCTTTCTGGAAGTAGCTAGGGAGTTGCTGCTTGATTGGTTGACGGGCTACACGTTCATCCAATATCACTATACATCCTTTATCATTGGCTGACCGATGAACCCGCCCGCAGGCTTGAACTAGGCGAAGTACCGCTGGAACCTGGTAGGCGTAGGCTTCACCATTCCCTTGGAACTGACGATCATAGTAATCTATCAAGGCTCTCTGATACACGTTCCAAGTAGCATAGGGAAAGCCTACAACCACAACGCATGTTAAGAGATTGTCCGGGTAATCCATTCCTTCGCTGAACTTTGCGCCCATGACACCGAGTAACATGTTGTTAGTTGAACTCTTTAGCCCCTCTATCACCCGTTCCCTTCTGGTTTTGCGTCCTTCTATGATCAAGTCTCTTCTAGTTTTGATCAGAGGCAGAATTGTATGCATAAGCTCATAGCTTGTAAAGAATACGGCCATGTTCCCAAGGTTTGCTTCTGATATGGCTTCGATGTAGTTCTTCCACCTTTCAAGCATCTGTTCAGTTCTTCTCCGGTATCTTGATGATACATCCTTCGCTGCAATGATTAGTCGATTCTTAGTTGGAAAGGGAGAGTCAAACTCTTTAAGCTGAACACTGTTATGATCATATAACATTAGGTCTCTGTATACCTTCAACGGCGAGAATGAACCGCTCATTACAATGCTTCCTCGTGCTCTTCGTAAAACAGAATCCGTGATTTGCCTTCCATCCAAGCAATTGACCTCCAAAACTATCTTGTCCTGGTAGCTTTTTCTGAATAGATGAATGTATTTCGCTTCGGTGTTTTCGAAGAAGTTTTCCATGAATTCGCCTACTCTGAAGTTGTAACTTAGGAGTCTCTCATGACCTAGTTCCTGTCGCTTCTCTCTAACATATTCTCCATACTCTCGTAGAGTAGTCGCAGCTTCGAGACCAGGCACTCCACTGAGGTCGAGAAATAAGTCGCTAATTTTAGATGGGTTGAGTTGTTTGACCTCTTTGTTTCTCAGGGTTTGTTGGGCACGCTGAAAAATATCGTCGTTTATCAAGGTGAGATATTCTTGAATTAAGGATGAAGATTCGTGTCGGAATCTCTCTGCTTCGTTGAAAGCTCTTTCTACCGTAGTTCTCCCTAATCTGTCGGAGAGGAGTTCCCTCGAAAAGGCAGGCAGATTGTGTGCCTCATCAACAATTAGAAATACGTTGGTTAAGTCTGCCCCAAAACTCTTCAGTGTAGCTTCTCGGATTCGAGAATTGAATAGGTAGTGATAAGTTCCTAGGAAGATGCGAACGCGACCAAGAATTCTTCTTAGCACTTCATAGGCGCAGAAGCCCTTTTCAGACATCAACTTGACGGATTCGAGGGGAGAGAGGAATCTGTGAGCGCATTCCATAGCCAGTTCTTCAGCCTCCCTCTTTCTTCTGATCATGTGTGCGTAGAATTTGCATTGGGGTTTACGGGAGGACTCACTATTTTCTTTCAGTCTCTTGCATTCCTCAAAGAAGCCAAAGTAAGAAAGGTTTTCTCCAAGATGCAACGGGCACATGCTTTGCTTACTGAAGAAGGACACAGCCGTTAGGTTAGGTCCCAGAGCCTTCAGCTCTTTGAGAAAAATGCGTAGTTGACTTCTGGTTCTGAAGCTAATCAAGAGTTTGTTATCTTCAAGTTGTGGTAGAACAGCTAGCAATGAAGCCAGAGATTTTCCTACCCCACAGGGGGCACTTCCTAAAAACACCTGGTTTTCCTTGATGGCTTTAGTTGCTTCATTGGTGAATTCTCTCTGTCCTTCTCGTATTTCGTAGTTCTCTGGCAGCCAGCTTGAAGATTCACTTTGTCTTCTTCGTCTTATGACGTTTGGGGCTCTTCTAACGTGTTTGGGAAGCTTGCTCACTAGCATCAAGTATGTTTCGCAATCGCGGCAGAACCTACTCTCAGTGTATTCCTCTAGGGAATATGTCCTTCCGCATTTTCGGCAAGCAAAGATTCGAGGCAAGATGTTCACCCATTTTAACCTACGATTACAACTTATGCTTTGCCAACTGGGATAATTCAATCAGCAATAGCCTATCCTGCAACATGTAGACCGAGCGCGTGGAAAGAAGAGCTAGTGACCAACAAGTCGTATGGCTTAGCTTGACCATGAGAAACAGACACTAAGATTGCAGGTTCTGTCATAAATTGAACTGGTTAAAGTTTTTGACGTGATCTTTTAGTCCATTTCCCTTGCTAAATCTTTGAGGAGGTTCTTCTGCTTCTTTGTCAATTTCTTAGGAACAGATATGTTAACACGTATGAGTAGGTCGCCTTCACCATATCCTCTGAGACGTGGCATACCTTTACCTCTAAGTTTGATTATCTCCCCTGGTTGCGTTCCATGATCAATTTTAACGGTTGTGCTCCCGTTGAAAGTGGGCACGGTAACTTTTGTTCCTAGTGCTGCCTGAGGGAACCCGATTTCCAAGTTGTAGAGCAGGTTGTCACCGATTCTCTCAAAGTGCGGATGGGGTGCCACGTGAATGGTGATGTAGAGATCTCCATGGATGCCTCCTTCGAGGGGAGCTTCTCCTTCTCCTCTAAGTCTTAGTTGATATCTGTCTTCTATGCCTGGTGGCACTTTAACTGTGATTCCCCTCTCTCTCTTACCAACGCCTGTTCCTCTACAGACGTGACAAGGAGATTCTATGATTCTACCTTTGCCTTTGCATGCTGGGCACGAGACAACTTGTACAAACATTGAAAAACTGCTCCTACTTATGTTCTGAACCTTCCCGGCACCTTTGCATTTGGGACAGACTTTGATGGAAGTGTTCGGACGAGCACCAGTGCCATTGCAGATTCTGCATTTTTCAGTCCGTGCGATATTAATTCTTCTTTCTACTCCTTTCGCTGCCTCTTCCAGCGAGATCTTGAGACCATAAACTAAGTCCCGCCCTCTACTCACCGTCCTTCTAGAGCCACGCCTGCCAAAAAATGTGCTGAAAATGTCTCCGAAGCTGAAGCCAGAGTTGAAGCCTCGGAATATTGATTCAAAATCTGCCCCCCTAAATATATCCTCAGCTGTATATCGTTGGTCGAATCCTGCGTGTCCCAGTAGGTCGTATTGCCTTCGTTTCTCGTCGTCTGAGAGGACGGCGTAGGCTTCAGATATTTCCTTGAATTTTTCTTCAGCGTCAGGCGATTTGTTCCTATCGGGGTGATACTGCATGGCTAGCTTTCTGTAGGTGTTCTTAATTTCATCTTTAGACGTATTGTTGGATACCCCTAGAATCTCATAGTAGTCCCTTTTGCCAGCCATTTCCCTTACCGCGATTTTAGTGCTACAACTAGGTTAAATTGCGCTAATTTTCGTCAACCTTGTAGTCTTTGGAATCGACCACTTTCTTGTCATCTTCTTTGGCTGTCTCAGCGGTCTCAGTTTTTTGGGCTGCTTGTTGGGCTGCAGCTTGTTGATAAATTGCTGTTCCAACGTCCTGTAGCACGTTTGTGAGTTCTTCAGATTTCTTCTTTATAGCTTCCAGATCGCTTCCAGCCAATGTGTCTTTCAAATCAGTGATTGCTTTGTCTACTTTCTCTTTCTGTTCCTCAGTTAGTTTTTCAGCTAAATCTTTCTTTGTTTTCTCAGCGGTGTAAATTAGACTGTCAGCGTTGTTCCTCGCTTCAGCTTCCTCGCGTCTCTCTTTGTCTTGTTCCGCGAATTGCTCTGATTCTTTCACCATCCTCTCCTTCTCATCTTCAGATAGTTTTGTCGAGGCTGTGATCGTTATTTTTGTGTCCTTGCCTGTGCCTAAATCCTTCGCGGTTACGTTGAGTATCCCATCTGCATCAATGTCAAAAGTCACTTCTATCTGTGGTACGCCTCTTGGTGCAGGTGGTATGTCTACGAGGTTAAAGGTGCCAAGTGAGACGTTGTCGGAAGCCATCGCCCGTTCTCCTTGGAGAACGTTTATTGTAACTGCTGTTTGGAAATCTGCTGCTGTTGAGAATATTTGGCTTCTCTTCGTGGGGATTGTGGTGTTCCTCTCGATGATCTTCGTGGAGACTCGGCCCAGAGTTTCTATTCCTAGGGATAGTGGAGTGACGTCAAGTAGTAGTAGATCTTTCACTTCTCCTGTGAGTACTCCGCCTTGTATAGCGGCTCCTGTTGCGACGCATTCCATCGGGTCTACCCCTCTCTCTGGCGATTTTCCCATTATCTCTTCAACGAACTTCTGCACGAGGGGCATCCTAGTCATCCCGCCAATGAGGATTATTTTGTCCATGTTTTTGGGGGTCAGTTTTGCGTCTTCAAGGGCTTTTATGAGTGTTTTCTCTGTCTTTTGAACTATTGGCTTAGCCAGTCCTTCGAGTTTAGCCCGTGTTAATGTAAGGTGCAGATGTTTAGGACCAGAGGAATCAGAGCCTACGAATGGCAAGTCTATATCTGTAGTTAACAGTGTCGACAGTTCTATCTTTGCTTTCTCAGCGGCTTCCTTTAACCTCGTCATAGCAGCTTTGTCGTTGCTAAGGTCGATTTCTGTCTGTCTCTTGAACTCATCAATTATGTTGTCCATCACTGCTTTGTCAATGTCTGTCCCGCCCATCTGCGTGTCGCCGCTGGTTGAAAGCACTTGAAAGACTCCTTTGCCGAAGTCCATTATTGTAACGTCATGGGTGCCTCCCCCAAAGCTGAAAACTAATATTTTCATCTCCTTTTCGAGCTTGTCGATGCCATATGCAAGGCAAGCAGCAGTTGGCTCATTGATGATTCTTTGAACTCCGAAGCCTGCTATCTCAGCAGCATCTTTTGTTGCTTGACGTTGGTTGTCGTTGAAATGAGCAGGAACTGTTATTACTGCTTTGTTGATTCGTACACTGAGAAAGTTTTCAGCGTCTTTCTTTATTTTTTTGAGTATAAAAGCTGAGATTTGCTGGGGAGTGTACTCTTTTCCGGCAATCTTGACTTTGCTCTTTGTACCCATCTTTCTCTTGATCTCGAAGACTGTTCTTTCAGGATTAGCTGTCGCTTGTCTCTTTGCAGGTTCTCCCACCAATAGCTGCCCGCCTTTAGTGAAAGCAACAACGGAAGGAAACATCTTCCCTGCCATCGTGGGCCCTTCAGCGCTGGGAATTATTGTTGTCCGTCCTCCTTCGAAGATTGCGGCTGCGGAGTTTGTTGTGCCGAGATCGATTCCAATCACTTTTTCACTTGATGATTTATTACTCATTTGTGTTCATCTCTCGCTGTAACTGTGAAGGTTTTACGGAAACCTTGACGATGCTTGGCCTAATGACTTTTCCTTTCATAATATAACCCTTCCTGACTTCTTCAATTACTTTGCCTTCTTCAACATCTTTCTTCACTATCTTAGCTGTAGCCAAATGTTTTGAGGGGTCGAACGGTTCTCCTACGCATTCAATCGGAGAAACTTCTTCTTTCTCAAGCAACTTCCTCAGTTTTTTAAGGGTCATCTGAACACCTTGAACTATTCTCTCTGAGCAGTTGGAGGACCCACCGGACTCTACTGCCACATTGAGTTCATCAACAACCTCTAACAGGTCCACAATCAGCCTTTCGTTGCAACGCGCCTCTACTTCTTTCATCTGCTTTTCTAGTCTCTTCTTCAGGTTTTCGAAATCTGCTTGCATATACTTGAGTCGTGTAAGGTATTCTTGTGAACGCTTCTTCTCAAGGTTAAGGGTCTCTGTTAATGTCTTGAGCTGATCATCATCTTTCCTACGACTTTTTCCGTGTGGTTTAAGCCGCTTTTTATGCTGTTGACTCAATATTTTCGCCTTCCCATCATTATATGTCATGTGTGGTTATCCAGATAGTTTGTAACAAGGTTTTCTTCTAGCTTCTTAATAATCTTGAGTAGGGCATTCTCCGTTAGATTCAAGGTTTTCGAGATGTTCCCCATGTTTTCGCTGTGCTTGCCAAGTATAGAAGAAAATATATGTTCCATATCCAATACGCTATGCTCGTTGTTAATCATTCGTGGAGCTTGGTTTACTAGAGAGTGCCTGAGATATAGTAATACGGATCTTTGATTTTCCAGTTTTTCAAGTTGCCTGTCTATCGCAGTTAGTAGGGTAGTGAAGGTGTAGTTCATTTTGTTCCTCTTTTCGAGTGTCTTGTCGATACTCTCTGCCAAATCATGATGATCGGCTAAGTTTCGGTTTCTTTGTTCGGATGCGATGAAGGATAAGACGCGAGCGCTGAAAAGTTGGTGTGCGACATTCACGGTCACTGATATACTTTTTCTCAGGAGATACGTTCTCCTCCTAGGTCCCTTAGGGCTTTCTTCCATTGACGATGCAACTAGGCCGGCTTCTTCCATCGTACTTAGATGCTTTGCCACAAGCTGCTGACCAAGACCAAGTTCTTTCGCTAGCCGGAGAGGATAATTTGGTTCTTCACTGAGCCGTCTGATTATTCTCCTTCTTACAGGGTTCTCAAGGATTTCTAGAGCGGAGTCCAGCTCAGACTTTATTCTGCCATCCCACCTTGCGGGTTTTGTTATTGGAAGTGATAGGAGATTCATTCGCCAAAGTTGTGAACCTCAAGTATACTACTGCAAGTAGTATACCTCGAAGGTGTTGTCTATATAAACATATTGGGTAAGGAACGAGTAAGATCGGTAACGTAGCGTTATTAGCTCGAATGCTTGTATATTCACCTGTTTTGGGCGAGGGTAACGATTGTTTCCTTGACTACCTTAGCTGATGCGGCGGTTTTGATTCCGTGAGTTCCAAAGTGTGTCGGGCTTACCGGATATCCCGACTTCTTCAATTCTGCGATTACTTCCTTTGGGGGTGGCACGGGTAGACCAAATCGATCACAGATCCTATCTATGCCATAGTATGTTATGGCTGCACTTCCTTCTTCCTTTGCCAGCGACAAGAGTCTCCGAATTCGACGGTTTTGCCTGAGAGCTCTTGACCTGCATTCCCTCTCCATTGAAGTAACGAAGTCTATGTCAAGTATCCTTCCTATCCAAAGGGGTCCAGCTACACTCATTTTGCCGCCGCATTCAGGGCATGGCTTCTTGTGAGTCATGTAATTCGAGGCTTCTCTGTGAAAGCATGTGAAGCAGTGATGGATGTATCCTAGTTCTTTGAGGCTGGCATCTGCCTTCTTGGCACCATAATCAATCGAAGAATAAAGTCTCACGTAATGCTCTGAACTATGGCTGAAAAGCATTCTTGTCCCAAGGTCATATTTAGCTGCAGATCGAGTCAATGCGCCTGCTAAAAGACGGATAGCTAACTCGTGTGAATACTCGGTTCTTAACGGTTTTCCCCCGTATTTCCGTACACACGCTTTTGGATGTACGCCACATAAGGGAGCAAGATCAGTGGCAGTCAACGCTATCAACCCATTCCTACGTGTAGCTCTCAAGGCTGAATCTACGTAGGGCATCGGTGAACCGAAGGGGTCAATGTCAACGTAGTCAAATCGTTTTCGGGGAGCTCCAAAAACGCTCAACAGGATGTTAGCATCTTTGCTTTCTACGGACACATAGTTAGCTAATCGATTTCTCTCAACGTTGATCTTCGCCAACCGCATGGCATCCTCATTGATATCATTAATGACTACTTCTTTCACGTTGTTTACTTCTCTCGCGATTCTTATTCCCCGAATCCCGCAGCCGGCTAATGGTTCACATACTCTCAAGCCCCGTTTCACTAGCTTTTGGAAAGCCTGCAGGGACAAAACTGCTAGATCTCGATTAAACTCCATTACAGGATTGTAGAAGACGGGAGCTTTCGATGGAGCGTAGTCGGATGGTTTAGTGACGAAAGCCCTGAGTTTGGGAACAACTATCTCAGTGGACCCTTCAGTAATAATTTCCGTGGGAAATTCACACAATCCTTTCACTCAGACAAAGACACTTTTTAGTTACTCTTTAGCAATCAAATGTCGAATTTAAATACAAACACATTCCTGAAGACTGTTTCTGTGCATATACATTTTTGACATCAGACGTGATTATGTCATTGGGTAATGCTCGTAAGAAGAGGGCAACTCGTATGAAGCGGATATTCCTGATAACTGGTCCTCCAAGAGTTGGAAAAACTACAGTCCTAACTGAGGTTGCTGAAGGACTGAGAATTAAAGGTTTAAAGCTGGGGGGCATGATTAGCCGAGAGCTTCGCAAAGATGGAATTCGAGTTGGATTCGAAATCTGCGACTATATTTCCGGCAAGAGAGGTTGGCTGGCACATATTCGTCAACCTAAAGGACCCAGAATAGGCAAATATCGAGTAAACCTTGACAATCTAGACTCCATAGGCGTCAAGGCGATACACAACGCCTTAAGAGAAGCTGATGTTGTGTTGATCGATGAGATCGGACCCATGGAGTTGTACTCCAGAAGCTTCATAGAAGCTGTGGAAGAAACAGTCAACAGTGGAACTCTTGTGCTCGCAACGATCCACTATCGCACTCAACATCCATTGGTGAGAAGCGTCAAATCCCGAAAAGATGTAGAAGTCATAAATGTTACTGAAGAAAACAGAGGGAGACTACCACAGCAAATTGCAGGCAAGATTCTTAATATTAGTAGGCAGTAAGGAAAAAGGAAAGGGGGCTAGCATGCGGATCCTTGGAGTAGACGAAGCGGGTCGAGGTTGCGTCATGGGTCCATTGGTTGTCGCAGGTGTCTTGATCCATGAGAACCGCCAATCCAAGCTGATGAAACTTGGGGTGAAGGACAGCAAATTGTTGTCTCCTCTCCGACGCCAAGAGTTAGCTGAAGAAATCAGGCAAGTGGCAATTCGAACTCACCTAGTAAGACTATCTCCCGCTGAGATAGACAAGGCAGTTAGATGCACACAAAAACTTCGCAAACTCAACCGTTTAGAAGCAAGGGCGATGGCCAAGGTCGTTGAAGCACTACATCCTGACGTAGCAATCGTCGATGCGTCTGACGTTCTACCAGATCGATACAGGCAGCACATTATCGAGTGCCTTCCCTTCCCAGTGCAAGTTATTTCTGAGCACAAAGCAGACAAGAATTATCCAGTGGTTTCAGCTGCTTCGATAATCGCTAAAGTTGAACGTGACAGGATAGTTAAAGAGCTAAGAGCCAAATATGGGGATTTTGGAAGCGGTTACATGAGTGACGCTAAGACCGTCATCTTCTTGGAAACTCTCGCAAACAGTAACTCAGAGTACCCTGACTATGTGCGCAGCTCGTGGAAGCCCGCGCGGCTAGCCATGGCAAGGGCAACTTTGAAGCAGACTTTATTAAGTGATGCAGCTTCTAAAGTCTAGCCATCAAGTCTTCGCAACATTTGATCTTCTTGAAGTCCTTACGTTGGATTAAAGGAATACTATCCACGGAAATGTTGTCACTGTCTGTGAGGTATATTGGTTGCGCACCTGCAACTTTGCTTATGCTCACGATCTCTTCCGTCTTGATTGCGAAGTTATCCTCCTCTTCGTAGGCTATGGCACCAATGATGGTTACTCCATTCATTGGGCTTCTTGCGACGAAATCGAAGGGAGCTCTCCTCAGTTGGAAAACTGTGAAGTTGAATTGGCGTAGTCTTCTTATTATGAATCGGAGGAAGCGGCTTTCGCTGATTATACGTCTTGCAGTAGCAAGGAAACCTTCCGTCTTGGCAATAGGTTGAAACAGGTCGAGGGGTTCAACGACTGGAATTCCTAGTATGTTTGCGAGTTTGTAGGACGTTAAGACTGAGGCTTTTGCCATTCCTCGTTCATATCCGTAAAGGGTTCTCCGGGAAACTCCCAAGCTCTCTGCTACTTTGCCTATAGAAAGACCTTTCTCCAGCCTCTCCTTTCTTATTGCTTCTCCATCGAGTTTAACGTAGTATCCTCCAGGGCCAGCTTCGATCAACGGTCCAAATCCTTGAAAGAGTGCGTCTTCAAGAGTTCTTAAGGTGATTGCTCTTACTCCATATCGCATATACAGTGTGTCATCTTCAATAGGCTTGTTTCGGGTTTTCTCACAGATGAATAATGATGTTGCATGGAAGGCATCTGATAGGGTGGTGAGTCCATAGGCGTCTTTTTCGTAGATGTTCCCGATGTTTGGCTGTACCTTGGTAAATAGAATGCTGTCCTCTCTTCGTGCTACGAAGTCAAAACAGCTGGGTTTGGTGCAACATCTTCTCGAGAGGTGGAAACCTGCATCTTCGAAAAGGGATTCAACGTTGCCCAGAATTTCCGTTCTGTTCATCTCCTCCCCAGTGGATGTCAAAATATTATGTTAAGGTTGAATATAAACGTGTTTGTAAACCTAAACGTTAGAATAAGATACGGAATGAATTTAATGTTTAAATTTTTGATACAATCATAGCGTGTGCCTTTTCGTAGGGGTCAAGCACAACAATGTCCTTTATGATAAAACCGTGCTTCTTAAGTATATTTACTTCCTCTCTGTAAACTTCAGTTGGCTTCTTTGTGACGTCAATGCTTTGAGACTTCACGGAAAGCATAGTCCACCCATCTTCTTTTAGAAAGATGTTTGCGTTGTTCACCAATATTTTTGCTTGTTCAGGCTGAGCTATGTCACAGTATACGCTGTCTACCTTCTCTACAAAGGATAGATATTTTTCAGGCATTCGAGCGTCTTCAAATAGTGGCGTTATGTTTGACCTATAGGGGCACACATTGTTCACTAGTTCACGTATGCTTCTGGCAGAGAATTCCACACAATATACGTGTCCTTTGTTTCCTACTAAGTCTGATATATGGCTGGCTGTCGTTCCTGAAGCTGCCCCAAGGTATAAGATTTTGTGGTTTTTTCGTATAGGTACGGTGGTTAAGCCTTTAAGGATGGCTGCAGCAAGTTTGCTTCGGAAGGGATCCCAGAGTCGATATTCAACGCCTCTCCAAGAGATTAAACGTTCACCGTAAACGCGTCGTCCTGGGGAGAGATTCTGGGTTGCCAGCCGCTGTGAGCCATCTTCAAGGGTGATCCAGTAGATCCCAGAGAACGTTCCGTGTGATTCAACGTTTGAGGCCACGCTTCGTTCTCCTTATTCTACGTGTAGGTTGAGATCTTGCTTTTGCCTTCTTCGGCGGAGGTTTCGGATATTTCTCTTTGATCTCATCAACTCGTTTTTTCAAGTCTTCCTTCAACGAGTCACCAATGAACCTACCGCTGAAAGCGTCAACTCTAGCCGCGATAGCTAGTTTCCCTGCTAGGGCTCTTGATATTTTTCCTCTCTGCCACTTCTTAGAAGAGTGAATTAAGGTGTCTTGGAATATGACTCCGTGTTTTGGGGGGTTGGCTCCTGTCTTCAAGGCTCTAAAGAGAGCCTTCTCTGCACCCAAAACTTGGATTGTGCTTGATGGCATCTTGGCAAGGCGTTCCAACCCTCCAGCTAAAGCTATCAAACGAGCTGCTAGGAGGGATCCTACAAGAGCTTGGATGTTGCGTGCTACTTCTCCAACTGTGGAGTCTGCATAGGTTTGCAGAGTATGCCTTAGACTGTACATTTGCAAGATTTGCCTGCATAAAGTTTGAATCTGCTCCACATCGTTGCCCATGAGTTCAGCACCAAGGGATCTTTCAGCAGCTTCCACTAGTCTAACAGTCACTTTCTCTCGTAGCTCTACTTCCTCCAAGTTCTCGGTTGTGAAATTCCGCCTTTCGCCAAGATCCACAACTAGCTTGGCGTAAGTCTCATGTTTCTCAATTATGCGGTCGAGTTCAGGAAAGTGCAGGCCATACCATTCACGTACTCGACCCATGAATAGATTAATCGTCCTATCTAAGTCATCAATGCTCAGTATCGCTTGCGCTACCATCAAATCCCTCTTCTCTCCTGCCTTCTTCACTCTTAGACGAGTAAGCTCCAGAGAAACTTCACGGATCAACTCACGTATTAATTCCGGTCGTTGCACAAATCCGACTTCAACAGCAAATCGCTCAATATCCTTACGAAGACCCTCACCATAGGAAGATTGCTGGACTACCATCGTCTCAACTTTGAGTTCGCTTTCAACCATTCTGGCAATGGAAACATTCTCAAACACGAAGGCAGCATAATTTTTCCTCTTTAATCTTTTGACGAGCGAGATTAATTCAGGGATGACCTCTCCGGCCTCAACTGAGGCCAGCTTTTCAGCAATACTGCGGGGATCTTTCTCAAACAGTATTTTGTCAACTATTCGACCATCTTCCCCGAAACCTAAAATTCCCATTATCGACGTTATAACAGTAACTTTCATCTTTTCCTCCTCAAGGCTGCCTTTAATCCAGTATTCGTGCGCGCCTAACCTCAACCTCGTAGGTTGAGACTGATGATTTCATGCTGCTTAATGCTTATGCTACTCAAATAAACTGTTCGGATACAGTGTGCGCGGGCTATTGGTACGCTTTTCCATAGTTTCCTGAACGGTCACGACATCGAAAATTTCCACTTTTCCATTAAAGTTGCGCTACCTCATAAAGAGTTATTATAAAGGCATATGCAAATACCGCGGAAAACACGACTGCATATAAACTAGGAACAGTCAGGGAGTATATTGTCAATGCAAGCAGAATGATGGTCATAAAAAGACCGAAGAAAACTCTTATCTTGGAATCTACTCGGTCACCAGTTGGAGCAACTTCTTCCACCGTCATAGAACCACCCAACAATCATATGCAACGCGCCGCTCTTAATTCTTTTGCGCGACCATGGCTTTAACTGGAAAAAACGAGTTAAAATCCCATTCCCAGAACTACAAATTAAAAGAATTGTGGACAAAATAGAGGTTAGAAATTAGAAGCATCCATTAGTGAATTATTCTTGAGCATACCGCCAATTAGAAATGTCACTCTATGCCAAAACAAAACTTAGTTGGGTTATTGCCTATTCTGAATGTTGTCGTAAAACTCGATTTGCGAAACATCCTTTGCATATACATGCATGCAGACTAGAGAGGTTTAATCACTACATTCTGCTTTTGCTCTCGCAACTACGGATTCAATAAATGATGACTTGGATTCTGTATAGCCTTCACGATCTGAACAATGTTCTGCAGCTAATTTCTTCTTCAACTCGTAATACTCTTGAGCAACTTCTGGATGACTACGAAGATAGTCACGAAACAGCAAATGTCGCTTCCAGAAATCACTTGCCAGCTCCACCATATGCAAGTGATAATGTTGTTCCTTCGGTGGTTTACCTTTGTGGAAATAACGTCTTTCAGGCATTGACTCTTCATATTCTGGAACATACTCATAGCCAATGCTTTCCAGAGGTTCAATACACTTGTCAACATCACTGAGATGACTTACACCAACCATAATGTCGATAATTGGTTTTGCACTTAGATTGTGGACGGCAGTACTCCCTATGTGCTCAACTCTTACAAATATGTGTCCTACAACCTTGTGAATTTCGCGTTTCTCCTTTTTATACAAGGAAGACCAATGAGGGGTATGGTCCACAATTCGAACTGGTCTCTTCATTTCGCTAGAATCTGCATGCACAAAGGCGATAAAAGTTTATGCATGTATGCATGCAGTTATTTGATGTTGTAGTCATAGATATCCAACATATTTTCCATCTTTTCCGTCAGAAGAGAACTTCAATTGAACAAAACATATTCTCTTTAAAATTTTTCGAGCGCATGCGCGCATCTATAAGTAGCATAATAAGATGATAGATAGATGTAATTTACATGTCAAAGCGAAAGAAGAATATAAGTATAATTATCTGTGATCGTTACCATACTTGCGCTGGAGGCAAATGCTTAAGAGCATTGAAACGCAGAGAAGGAGCCTTCAATATATACAAAAGTCAGGAAGTAGAACTGGTAGGATACACCACTTGTGGAGGATGCCCTGGTGGAAACGTGGAGTACTGCATTGGAGAGATGAAGAAAAACGGTGTAGAAACCGTCCATTTTGCAACAGGTATGGTTGTTGGTTATCCTCCATGCCCACACATCGATCATTTCTATAATCTTATCAAGCAGAAATATAATATTGATGTGATTATCGGTACCCACCCAATTCCGCAAACCTATTACGTCACTCATCAAGCTCTCGGAACCTGGAACTCGCCTGAGTGGAAAGAAAAAATAAAACATGTTTTAACGGATGAGAAAACACGGCTAGAATACAACTAGGGGCATGCATGCATGACGGTGTTAATCATGACAGGTATCCTCTGATCAGCCCTTGGCCTAGTTATGATGTAGCCACGGTTAATGTTACGGCGTGGGATGTTGTGGGGCCTGGTCTCCTTTTGCCAATCAATGTAACTGTTAGTAATCAGGGGGATTTCGTTGAGGTTTTCAATGTTACAGTCTACGTTGATGAAGTTCTTGTTGGGGTGCAGACTGTGTCTTCAGCTAGAGCTGTAATGGTTTTGACGTTTTTTTGGAATATGTCAGAGGTGAGAGTAGGAACATATAGGATGGGCGCGGAGGTAAGCGTTGTTCATGGCGAAGTGGACTTGTTTGATAACTGCTTTGTTGGTGGTTTGATTGAGGTTATCCCTGATTTGGATGGTGATGGCAGGGTTGGTGTTCAAGATATCCTTCTGGCAGTTATGGTTTATGGGTGTAGTGAGGGAGATCATAATTGGAACCCTTATGCGGATATGGCACCACCTTATGGAAGGATAGATATTTTTGATCTAGTAACATGCGCCTACTACTATGGAAGAACATGGTAGATCAACAGGCACGCGCACAAAAGAACTACTGGTGAATTGCATATTTTGTTTTGAAGTTGGTTCTAATTGGGTCAATTAGGATGCTAACTTCTGAGATATATCCTAATATGTGAACAGGCTTTACTGAAACTGAGTGTTACGAATGAGTTATGATCCTGAAGTAGAAGTTGCTGGTTTAGAGTTGGCCAATCCGACGATGCTAGCAGCAGGGATCCTTGGGATGTCAGGTTTAACTTTGAAACGTGTGGTTGGCGCTGGAGCTGGAGCTGTGGTAACAAAATCTCTGGGACTTGAGCCTCGTATTGGTTACTCGAACCCCACTGTTGCACAAGTTGGTTGTGGCCTTGTCAACGCTATGGGTCTTCCTAATCCTGGAGTTGAGCATTTTGGCTGCGAATTGGAGGAAGCAGAGGGGATTGGGGTGCCGTTGATTGTGAGCATTTACGGTTTTTCACCTAGCGAATATGGAATTCTTGCAAAGAAGCTGTCAGAGATGGGGGCTGATGCATTTGAGCTCAATGTTTCCTGTCCTCACGCGGAGAAAACGGGAGCAGAAATTGGGCAAGATCCAAGGGTTGTTGCAGAGGTTGTTAGGCAGACTAAGGAGTCTGTAGAGAAGCCAGTTATCGTTAAATTGACGCCGAATGTCGCCAATATTGTAGAACTGGCTGAGGCTGCAGAGGATGCTGGAGCTGATGCTGTGACCGCGATAAACACTGTTAAGGCCATGATGATTGATGTTGAAACAGGAAAGCCAGTTCTTGGTAACAGGATAGGTGGACTATCTGGTCCCCCAATAAAATCGATAGGTGTAAGATGTGTTTTTGAAATCTTCGATGCTGTGAAGATTCCGATAATTGGTTGTGGGGGAATAGGGGGGTGGAGGGATGCTGTGGAATATGTCCAGGCTGGGGCGTCTGCCATTCAGATAGGAACAGCTGTTGCAGCCAGAGGATTGAATGTTTTTAGGGAAGTCGCTGAAGGAATTGAAGCTTTCCTATCCAAAAAAGGCTTTAGGAATGTGAAGGAGGCTGTTGGTGTTGCTCACCGAAAATAACTTGATGAGAGTCACAGAGATTAAAAGAGCTACAAGAAAAAGCCCCAGAGTAAAGGAGTTCTTCTTCCACGATGAACTATGCAGTAAAGGTAGACCAGGACAATTCGTTATGATCTGGCTTCCAAGTTTTGATGAAATACCCATGAGTCTTTCTTCAACTCACCCAAACGGCTTAGTCTCAGTAGCAGTGTCCAAGGTTGGTGAAGCTACGGAGCTTTTTCACAAGAAAAGAGAGGGAGACCTTGTTGGCGTTCGAGGCCCACTCGGCAACAGTTTCCAATTGGAAAGAGGTAATGTCCTCCTCATAGGAGGCGGAACGGGAACTGCTCCACTAGCTTTCCTAGCAGAAGAATTGGCAGGGTTAAAGACAAGGATCACATTTCTAATGGGGGCAAAGACGAAAGAGGAACTGCTATTCTTATCTAGAATTAAGCGTTTGAGCACAAATACAAAGTTCAGAGTATTTACTTCAACTGGAGATGGAAGCGCCGGGCATAAAGGGGTTGTAACAGAATTAGCTGAAGAGATCCTGGAAAAGGAAGAGTTTGACACGATCTATGCTTGTGGAAAAGAGTTGATGCTTCTCAAGATCTTCAGATTAGCCCAGAAACACAAAACTCCTTTGCAGGTGAGCTTGGAGAGATTTATGCGTTGCGCCATAGGCTTGTGTGGCAGCTGTGTGATTGGCAAGTATCGTGTATGTGTCGACGGGCCTGTGTTCACAGATAAACAACTCAAAGAAGTTGAGTCGGAGTTTGGACGATTCAGGAAAAGCTCGGATGGCTCAAAGGTTCCTTTGTTGAATCTTCGTTAAGAACTAAACTTTAATGGGAAATCCGCGACGATCCAGTATCAATATGGCCATTTGAAAAGCCAAGTAGAAGTAGACAGTATAACATTTGTACGTGGGTAAATTTGATTTCTCTGCAGGGATCCTTGCTCGTTTGGTTGCGGATGAATGTTCATTTCTGAAGTATTGGTTCAAAAGAGTTATATGCGGGAATAAGTCTTTTTGGGTTGGCGGGATGTGCAAATGAAAGGTGACCGTCAAATTCGAAGCTGATTCTAAACGATGGCTTACTTCAAACTATAACCCGCTTGAGCTTGAACAAAAAGTTCGTGTGTTCTGGGAAAAGAATCACATAGCTGAGAAGCTGGAAGAACTCCGGCTTGAGAGCAATAAAGGTTTCCTAGGTTATGTCGAAGGACCTCCAACATTAAACGGGTATCCTCACATAGGCCATGTCCGCGGCAGAATCATAAAGGATTTGCATTACCGATGGAAATCGATGCAAGGCTTCTACATTCCTTTCTGGACCGGCTGGGATTGCCAAGGGCTTCCTGTTGAACTTGAAGTTGAACGACAGTTAGGTGTGAAAAACAAGAGAGATCTTCTTGAACGGGTTGGAGAAGAGCAGTTCGTAGCTGAATGCAAGAAAGTCATCATGAAATATTACAGTGCATGGCACAGTGTTGACGTAAAGGTTGGAGTGTTCATTAACGATCGCAAGGCTTACTGGACTTACTTAGATGAGTACATAGAACGGGAGTGGAAGTACCTCAAACGTGCCTGGGAACAGGGACTATTAGGTGAGGGCTACTATGTTGTGGCGTACTGTCCCCACTGTCAGACTTCACTCAGCAACGCAGAGGTTGGCATGGGATACGAAGAAGTTGAAGACCCATCTCTCTACTTCAAATTCAAAGTCGCCAAATCAGAGAAGGAATACTTCCTCATATGGACCACAATGCCTTTCACACTTGTCACAGATCTGATGTTGGCAGTGCATCCAGATGCGGAATACGCCAAAGTCAATGTGGAAGACGAAACATGGATTTTAGTTAATCAACGCGTAGAACCAACAATGCAAGAGCTTGAGATCTCCAACTATAAAATCATAGAAACCATGAAAGGCAAACAGTTGGAAGGCTTGAAATATGAATACCCTTTCCTAGCTGGAATTCCAAAACAGCAGGAGCTTGACAAACACGCTTTGGTTCACACAGTCGTCTCCGAAGAATTCGTTGATGTCTCAACTGCGACGGGAGTTGTCCATCTCGCTCCTGGAAATGGCGAAGAGGACTTTGCTGTCGCACAGAAGCGGGGAGTCCCAATCTACGCTCCCTTCAACGATGAAGTCAACTTCAACGAAGACGCAGGTATATTTGCCGGTTTGTTTGCGAGAGACGCAGATGAAGTAGTCACTGAAGAATTACGGAAGAAGAATCTGCTGGTTTCAGTAAGGCAGATTCGACATGAATATCCAATCTGTTGGCGTTCTCATCACAAGCTCATATGGGTTGCGAGAAGAGAATACTACATTTGGACCAACAAGATCACCGACAGAATAGTTGAGGCTGCCGACAAAGTGAGGTACTTTTACGAACCTCCAAGGAACCGATTCTTGGCGTTTTTGCGTGAAGGAAAGCCATGGTGTTTCTCTCGAGAGAGAGTCTGGGGAACTCCTCTTCCCATCTGGAAATGCTCACAATGTGAACATAAAATCCTCATTTCAACCAAGGATGAACTACTAGAAAAAGATCAAGGAGATCCAAAAGACCATTTTGAGCTGCACAAACCGTGGATAGACCGAGTCCAGCTGAAATGTGAGAAGTGCGGCGGGGAGATGCTTCGAGAACCCTTTGTGCTGGATACTTGGCATAACAGCGGGGCTGCGCCATATGCAAGATTCTCTGATGGCGAGTTTGAGGACTTTGTGCCTGTTGACTTTCTCGTTGAAGCTATTGATCAGACACGTGGTTGGGCAAACACACTGTTACTTGAGCATGTTATACTCACTGGAAAGGCAGAGCCTCCGTACAAGGCATTTCTATTCTATGGTCATGTTCTGGACGAGAAGGGGCGAAAGATGAGTAAAAGCCTCGGCAATGTTATAGATGCTAACAAAGTCTTAGATGAGCACTCTGCTGACCTCTTCCGGTTCTATATGATGCGAAAGTGTTCACCGATTGATTCTATGGATTTTGATGCAAGAGAACTGAGTAAGCGACCCTATCAGGTTCTAAGCACCTTATATCATCTAAATCGATTCTTCATGCAAAACGCGGAATACGACAAATTCAACCCCTATGAGCATACGCTAACGTGGGCGAAATCAAGAAAGACGTTGACGCCGACAGATCGCTGGTTGCTCTCAAAGCTACAACATCTGATGAAGAAAGTTACTGAGATGTTGGAGGACTGCGAGTTCAACTTTGCACTCTCAGAGTTGGAGGAATTTATCGTAAACTCTCTAAGCCGCCAATACGTTCCTATGGTGAGACGTGAACTCTGGAGCGATGATGAGGGAACACGAAATCGCAGGCTTACCATATACGCCACTCTCTGGCAGACTCTAGAAACCGTGAATTTGCTTCTCAATCCAATTACCCCCTTCTTCTGCGAAGCAATGCATCAGGTGGTTCGCAGAAAATTAGATGGGACTCTGCAGGAATCGATAAACTTTGAGGAATGGCCTACACCCGACGAAGCACTTGCGGATCCACAGATAGAGAAAGACTTTGACATATTGCTCAAGTATGTTTCATTAACATATTCAGCTCGACAGAAAGCGGATCTTAAACGTCGATGGCCACTGGAGAAGGCAATCGTGGCTGGACCTGAAGAAGCACAAAGTGCTGTGAAAAAACTCGAAAATTTATTCGTTGAACTCGCCAATGTAAAAACTGTTGGATATGCTACCACATTGTCAGAGATAGACTCAGAAACTCAAAACAAAGGAAGCTTGGCTTCAGAAGATGACTTACACGTTCTGCTAGACACTAACCGAGACGAGCAGCTAATTGGGGAAGGACTGATGCGGGATCTCGCACGACGCGTCCAAGCATTACGGAAAGAGTTAGGCTTTGCCCCAACAGACATCCTTGGCACCGTATATCTTGCTCATCTGGCACCTAAGAGCACGAATCTGTTAAAGCCCCATTTGAAGACTATGACGGAGCTAGTTCGCACAAAAGAAATCTGCCTCGTAGGCACCTGCAATGAAATTGAAGCAACATGGCACGAGTTCAAGCTGGACAAGGAGAAAGTTAGCATAGCCATACTTTAAATTCTCTTGTTCAAGCAACATCTTGCAAAATCCGGTCACAACGTCGATTCAACAGTTTCTCAACAGCACGTCACCATTGAGTACGCTCATTTGACAGATCGGCTTAGCTGCTCTCGCGCAGGCAACGCGAAGTACTTCTTCTGTCAGTAGCATGAGGGCTTTTCTTTAGAAGATGAAAAGGCAGAGGATAAAAATCACCAACAGCAAGATTGCACCTAGCTTTCTCTTTATTGAAAGTTTAGAGACGTCATCTAAGGGTCCAGGGTGTTTGTACATTGAGAGGAAGAGGACAAAAGCCAGCATTATATATTGCTGTATGAATAGAAGCACCAGTATCGAAGCCATTGTGAAAACTGTTCGCATAAAATCATTGTTGAAAATGCTTCTGAGAGTGTGCCCTCCATCAAGCATCCCAGTTGGTAACAGATTAAGCAGAGTGACGAACATACCTATCCAACCCGCAAAAGCCACTGGATGCAGAAGAACATAGTAATAGTTCATCCCAGCAACTGGTTCAATCTTCACTAAGGCGTCCATAAGGATCACAAAGAGGGGAGATATCGGAAGCCCCCCGCCAGGTAAGGATTCCACTGTGGCTTTGATAGGGGACAAAGCGAGGCCGATGGCGGTAACAAAAATGGTCACTATAAAGCCAGCGATAGGCCCACTGGCTCCTATGTCAAACAGGGCATCCCGATTAGGAGCAGTCTCTTTCTGTACGATGACGGCACCAAAAGTTCCAATTCCAAACAGTACCCCAGGTATTGGTGGTAGTCCTGGAATGAAGTAAGGCATTGAAGCCTCCATCTTGTGGCTGTTTGCCGCCAGTTTGTGGGCCATTTCGTGGGTGCCCAGTATCCCTAGCAGCGCCAAAGTAAAAGCTGCCCCGCCTACCCAAGGGTTGAGACCGTAATAGACTAGATCTAGTGAAAGCACATATCCAGTGATGTATACAGTAGCAATTGTCGCCAGAAGAAGTATTAGGTTGATCATGGAGCGGCTTGGCTTTGTTTTTGGTTTAGGAGCGACCTTTAGCACATTCCTACCATCTTTCTCCCTCAGCATAGGAATGAAGCCATTTGATTTTAGCTTCCTAACTAATCTTACGAAAGCCTGCTTTGATTCCGGTTTCAGTCTCACGTAGAATGTTGAAACGCCATGCTCCACCAAATCCTCCTCTACATCGAACTCTTCAGCCACAAATGATTGAATCTTATCATGCTGTGAAATGAGTGTTGAATCGGGTTGAGAATCTGATGGACTAACAGGTTCGCTCATGTGTTTGACGACTCATTGCCGATTCGAAGTATTAGATTGTTTGCTGATTTAAGCATTGGTCTTCGCATATCCTCTAAAGAATGGGGAGACAGCTTTGCACGATTAGCAAACGGTATTTCACGGGCGTAATTAGTATCAGAGATGATAGGACTTAAAGGTGAGTTACAACAAGGTTTCGGGATGATTCACAGATGCAGATGCGAACTTTCATCGTAGGCTCAGTGCTTACGAATTGCTATGTGCTCTGGTGCGATAAGACCAGAGAAGCAATAGTGATTGATCCTGGATTCAACCGTCAGGACGAGGCTGAAAAGGTCTTGGATACCATAAGAGAGAATGCTCTGAGTGTGAAATTCATAGTTAACACTCATGGTCATCCAGATCATATATGTGGCAACGGAATCATCAAGAAAGCTATAGACGCGCCGATCCTGATACATGAGCTCGATGCAGAGATGCTTACTCAAGAAGGGAGAAGACATGGGATGATGTTTGGAATTCGCGTCGTGTCGCCTGTTGCTGACTCCTTTCTAAAAGATGGTGACGTCATTGAGTTCGGGAAGATTGCTTTACGAGTTCTGCATACTCCGGGGCACAGCCCAGGAAGTATCTCCCTTGTAGGTAAGAGACACGTCTTCACAGGTGACACGCTTTTTGCAGGTTCAATTGGTCGTGTAGACTTGTCAGGCGGATCCAGTCGAGACATCATGCAGTCTTTGAAAGAAAAATTGGCTGTCCTGCCAAACGACTTAATCGTCTGTCCTGGTCATGGACCGAAATCAACGATCGAGAAAGAGAAACGTTACAACCCTTTTCTTCAGAACTTTGATGCTTCCCTTCTTTGATGAATGCTTGTGAGATCTCTGCTTCCTTGATTGTATGGGTTGGTTCGCTGTGTCTCAATATTATGTCGTAATTAGTAAGACTTAAATTTCAATACTCAGTTATCATTCTTGTGAACCTAAAAAAAGGAGGGATAACAACAAAATGAAGAAACTCCTTAAGAGTAGAAAAGCACTAAGCCCCGTTGTCGCAGCAATCATACTAATCGCCGTAACAGTCGCAGTATCAATAGCAGTTGCCGCATGGATGGGAGCACTAACATTCACATTCATGCAAACAGAACAAGTCAGCATAACCGCCATGACATACAACGGAGATTCAAACAGCGCTAACAACTATATAGTGCTAGCTGTGAAAAACACTGGCTCAAGCAAACTCACACTGTCATCTGTAACACTAAACGGTGAAACACACCTCGCCGCCAACGTAACTTTCAGCCCAGCAACAAGCGGAGAATTACAGCCAGGTGAAGCGGGCACTGTTACACTCAGCAATGCAACGTGGGTATCAGGCAACACCTACAGAGTTATACTGCAATCCAGCACTGGCACCAACGTCGCCTCTTACGAGAAGAGAGCGTCTTAACCACACCCTTTGTTTGTTTGAGAAAGGGGGTAGGATAGAAACACCCCTCTTCTTCCACCATCTTTGGAGGTATAAACATGGTAGTAGAATTAAAAGAATACGATTCAGCCACAGAAATATCGAGAACAATAGATGAAGAGATAAGCAGAACAAAGAGTATGCTCGGAGAGTATCTACGACGCCTAGACGAAATACGCGCGCTAGCTGAACGATCAAAGAAAATACGAGACGTCGTCTTCAAACTAGCAGGCAAGAAAACAACCCAAGAAAACCTAGGCGAAATCTCAGTAGGAGGCCTAAACGTCGTCTTAGACGCCAACCCATTCCACGAACTAACAGCCATAGAAGAAGTTGTAAGAAGCCAACAAGACAGGCTATTGATTCTGCAAAAATCGAGAGAAGCATTGAAATGGGTTGACCAAATAGGCGACACAGACGGGCTACTGTACCTCGTTCTAGAAAAAGACGGAGTACCAGAGCGAATACTCTTCAAAGTCTCATAAGAATCCCAGAGGTAAAAAAAATTGAGCAAAGAGATCTACGGAATCGCACTAAGAAATGCTCTAACCGAAATCGGAAACGTCTGCCCCGACATCCAAGCTTCCTTCCTCTTCGACAAGGAAGCCAACGTTGTAGCAGGAGACGCTGAAACACCCGAGGAAACAATTGAAAAAGTAGTCAATTCTCTGGAAGGCATTCTGAACAAAGCAGACACAATCGGCGGTTTAAACTCCCTCATAATCGAGGGAAGCAGAGGCAACGTCCACCTATCTTCTGTCAACGATCTCTATCTAACATTAATCGCTTCAAAAACTGCCGACATGAAATACGTAGAAACTGTCGCTCGCGTATTAATACCCACAGTAATGAAACTTCTTGACAGCCTGGGTGCTACCCCCCTCAGGCAGTTACCTCCTTCCCACATTCTCTTAGAACCAGAGAAAGAACAGGAAGAAGCAGAAGACACAGAGAAACTTGAAGAAGACAACGAAATAACTGAAGTTGAAACTCTTCCAGATCTCGATCTGCCGAGTAACCAACTGATAGTTGAGAGTTTCGGCGGACTTTTAACTCGCAGCGACACCGTCCAGCTCAGCGAGGAAATCCTATCACAGTGGGAAGAATTCCTTGATGGAAAAAAGATCAGCCATGTTTTAGTTGAGGCCTTCAATGGACAATCTAGCGAATGGAAAGTCAAGGGTTTGGATGAATCAAAGCTCGGAAACAAAGCCATCATTCGAATCCCAATGAAGATATGCCAAAACTTGGACGTCAAGAAAGGCGAATTAGTGAGAGTAAAACCAGCAATTACTTGAAGGAGACGATTCTATGACTAAAAGACGCAAATCGAGCAGAACAGACTTGGAGGAAGATATCCCCGAAATAGCGGTTGACCTCTTAGAGGAACCTAAGGCAGAGAAAGAAAACTTGGAGGAAACAGAGAAAACCCCTAAGATTTACAAAGACCGTCAGAAAGAGAAAATTGGCACAGACGAAAGAATTAAACAAAAAGTCGAGAGCGTGAAATCAAAAGAAGGAGTAATAGGCTATATCCTTCGAAATTCAACTTCTGCAAGCATAGATCTGAAAGACCCCGCAAAGATCATTGACTATGCAGTGCTATCATCTTCTGCCTTTGAAGCAAGCGATGAACTCTCAGAAACCTTCAAGCTAGGCGAAGTGAAATACTCGCTAATTCAAGGCGACACCGTGAAACTCCTCTCTTTCATCAACGGGGAAAACAAAGTTAGTGTATTCATGGAGAACAACATAGACCACAAACGCATTTACAAGGATCTCTCGAGCTGAAAAAACCACATTATCTCTCCCTTTTTGGGTTCCTGGGGACAATGGGATTGGAACGGAAAAGGGATTCTTGGTTAATAGCCCCCTCCCCCTTTCTTCTGTTCCTTCTCATCCCTTAAAGGCTATTGACGAAAAACATGATTTGCGGTGTTATGAAGGTTTCCACTAAGGCTGCTGCTGCAATCAAAATCAACGTGACTAAGTAGTTTCTCTTCAAACTTCTACTCAAAATCTTGAATGAAAGCTTGAAAGCGTTAAATGATATTTGCAAGTCGGTCTGGGCTATAGCTATGAATCTGCCGGGTTTTGTTATGGCTCCAGCGTAGTCTCGGAGAGTTGGAGTTTCCACCGGCTTTGGCAGATTTCCGCTTCTTACTGCTTTGCGTATAGAAATTGTCCAATAGGCAATCGCGAAGAATTCAAGCCAACCATGAGGCAAAACAGCAGCTACCGCTGTCACCGCCGAGAAATTCAGAGACGCCACTATTAAGACACTCATGATAAACCACATTACTGCCACTCCAGCAGGTAGAACCCACACTTTATTGTGCAGGACCGGATAGGCCAATGCTACAGCCACAAGGAGATAACTCAGACTAAACATATTGTGCCCTGTAATAATTGCAAAGGTAATCGGATGCGAGAAACCTACAACACTAATCACAGGAGCATATAGTTGGAAGAGGCTGAATCGAAGAAAAGGGGCTACTATCTCCGTCAAATTCATTAAAGACCAACATAGCTTATCCGAGCATGGCGATTTAGCAGTTGTCCAATACCATATCGTAAGCATCGATACACCATTATAACTTGACTCACCAGTAACGCGCCCATCCTGCTCAAGAAAGCAACAGCCAGCTAAAATGAACACAAGCTTGGTGTTCACTATCAAGATAATATTATATTCAGGCACAAGACAGTATTTCCATTTAGCCGGGATGGCAGAGCGGATAATGCGCAGGCCTTGAAGCGAAAGAACAACGCTGAATCTGAAGAGCGTTTTTCTCTAGGATGTAGTTTCTGGCAAGTAAGCCTGTGGCCTTCACGGCCGCATGGGTTCGAATCCCATTCCCGGCGCCAAACAACGCAAACTAAATTTAAATCCTCGGTTGAGCGCACACATTGGATAAAGAAACACCGGGATCTATCCCATCAGGTGTTGTATTGAGCGATATTGTGTATTCTAGGCGGAACTTACTTTACAGTAGCGCCTACCATAACAAAATTGTTGCATGCATGCATCCTACTCTTTAGCTCAGCCTCACGCATCCCACGAAGCCTGCCGAGGTAGCTGAGGGTTTCATCAGGGGTGAGGTAAGGATAAAATTTGGGAGTCTCTACTATGGCGCCAACTTTCGAAAGCGCTAGCTCGCGCTCCTCAACGACATTTATGTCCTCGATGTAAGCTGCACCGAGGATGGGTGAAGGAGTCCGCATAAGACCTTGATGGTTGTGGTCTTGCCAGCGCCATTAGGACCAAGGAGCGCAACATCCTCGTTCTTTTTTTATCTTTAGCGAGAAATTCTCGAGTGCTAAGAAATCTCCGTAGTATCTGGTGAGGTTCTCAATAGCGATGGCTTCGCGCATGTTTGGTGATTACTCGAGGAGGATTTAAGATTATCGCGCGCGATCTCCGATTGAATTTTTGGGTTCATGTAAAAGCCGAGGATTTGAACTGAGGTTTAGATTCACTCCCAGGCGCTACAAACTGAAGAAAACCAAACAAAGTTGAGGTTAGAGATGGGGAGCATCCATCAGTGAATCATTCTTGAATATGTTTGCAGTAGGCTTAGGATGTCAATCTCCAGCAGTATCAATATCGCACTCACTATTAGAGCCATTTGAGTAAGGTAGATGATGCATGCGCCATATCATCAGCTTGAAAGCCTTTGATTTTATTTTTGTGTGTGGACTACAAAACTGTTGAAGCTCAGATGCTTAGGGAGGTTTTCCCTTAGATAAGACCCATGAGTATATGCTTAGAATTACGGGCTTCATGAGTATCGCGGTGGCAACAAGTGCTGAGTATAAAGCTAATGAAATCAGTCCAGAATTGAGCAAAACATATGTTACGATTAAGCTCGTGCTGAACCTTACGCTAAGGCCTAAACCTAGCAGTAAAGAGTATTTTGTCCCAAGCAGTTGGCGGAAAAGCAGATATGATGCTAAGAGTTTTGAACCCTTTGCGACAAACCAGATGAGTATAATTAAGAGTGGATAGATAATGATTGAGGTTATAGATACTTTCGCTCCTACGCTGAGGAAAAAAAGTGGCGAAAGAAAAATGTAGCCCAAGAAATTAACAGTTCTTTCGTCTGCACGCAGCCCTTCCTTAGGAAGCAAGGACCTTGCGACTATGCCGCCAAAAATCGCGCTAATTGCTGCTAGACTTTCGAAAATAAACCCGCCTAATGCAACGAAAGAGAAGAATACGAGCAAAATCATAAGAGGACGGAGAAATTCAAAATTCCGGCTATTTCTCAAAATACGCCTTATTCTTCCTCCAAGTTTCATTAAAATTAAGGTGAGTAGCATTATGCCAGCTAAATCCAACAGAACAGCCAGAGGATCTGGAAAACCGTGGATTTGAGATTTTGGCAGAAACGTGGGCAAAAAAGGTACCAGTACGAGGGCCAACATTTCTAGGATATCATCTAGGGTTCCTATGCCAAGCGTAAGTTGGCCAAAATTAGTCTTGATTATTCCGAATTTAGCTAGAATCGGGAGAAGAATTGCCTCTCCAACAGTTGCGAAGGAAAGAGCTGTAATGATGGCGATGAGCGGTGAGTTGCTTACATCTGTGGGAAAGACGAAATAGAGGAGGGAGCCTACTGTGCAAGCTTCAAAACCCACTATAAGAATAGACCCTTTGAAAATTTCTCTTTGAAATCTCTTCATTCTACCAATGTCCAAACTAAAACCTATTATGAAAAGAAGAAAGAGCATCCCCAAAGTAGCGAACAACTGAAAAGGCTCATTTTTAAGCGTTGATTCGAAAATGCCAAATGAAGAAAGAATCATACCGAAGAACAAAGCAGCAAACATCCAAGGCATCCTCAAATATTTCTCCAACAGAATGCCAAAACCTAGTGAAACAGCATAAGTTACGGCAATCAGAAGTATAGCATAGTCCATGACCATCAGCTCCCAGAAGCCACAGTATTTTTTGGATAGGGTTCAGCTACACACAATAGTTTTGCTTTCGTTCTATCGCCTTCTACTGGACTTTTCTCTAAAAGAAAGGAGTCACCTATATATTTTGCGCTGTTAGCTTCATAACCTGTTTCTTGCGGGCTGTTCCAGATTCATCTTGATAAAAGACTAATTATATCAATTTCTAAGAGGATTAGAAGGACACTCACAACCAAGGCAATTAAAGTAAGGTAGATGAGATTTCTTTCAACTCTGTGAATCAAACCTAGATCTTGCAGGCTGAGAATGCTCTCTAAAGCGTTGTTGTGAGAGTCAATTAGTGATAGTTCACGAGAAATGTTACTGACAGCATGATCTAGAGTCTCCCGGATCTCATCCGTCGTTTCGATCTCCAGTACCAGTCCTTCTCGTATGCTAAGCATTAATTCTCTCTGAGACCACAGAATTCTTTCAAGAGTTGAAGTCTCTCTCTTAAGTTGAAAAACCGAACGAATAATACTTCTATCAGCAGGGTTAGCCAAAGCTTTCTGCTCTAGCTTGTCAATACTCTCTCTTAACGCCATCACCACATCAAGGTTTGCATTGGTTATCTCATGAAACAACCTGCCTACGATAAACGGTAAACTGATATTCCCTCCAGAGACTCTCCCAATGCAATTTCTAAAAGTTTTCATCGCTCTCTTCACAAGCTGGGAGGAATCGCGGCCTCTTACAATTAGAAGCGTCTTCTCCTTCACAAAAAGGCAGATTAGATGCTTCTCCAACCTTTCTTCAAACACGACGTGGGGAATTGATAACAGGACATAGTCATCTACCCTTTCGGGTTGCCGGAATATCTTCTACACCTTGAAATCCTTCAGAATCTTGTCTTCCTTAACGAGCCCCGGCAAAGACCTCTAGCTCCTTCTTGTCTGGCTCCACAAAGTCCATCCAAACCAAATCAGCTTCTCTCCTCAGAGTTTCCACCTCTTCCAGTGAAGCAACGTCTCTAGCCAAGATTTCATTCACTCCAGTGACGGTGTACATCCATATCATTTGGTTTCGTTCTCCAAGGCACTCTCTACAAATCACAGACAGCATAATAAGTTACTTTCGTAGAGTTTAAAGCCAATTGCCAAATGAAGTATGAACCCAAGCAGGGGGTGCAGTTATGCAGCCTCGAATAAAGTGTTTGTTGAGTTGCACCTGATCTGCCGCGCACACTAAAACCTTCATAGCTGTTACGTAAACGATTAACTACGCTTTCCGAATTGGATGTGATCAAAATGCAGAAAAAAATTGTTGTCTCTTCCCGACTCGTAGCGTTGGTAGCGGTCTTTGCAGCCTTGAATGTGATCTCTGACTCATTTATGATTCTGCCTGAATATTCTTCTGGTGTATGGTCCAGCTGGAATTTTCTGCTTGAGCCAATCACTGGGATCGCGCTTGGGCCTCTGCTAGGATTTGCAGCAACCCTCACGGGGGTTATGGTGGGTCACTACATCCTCTTCATAGACATTTACGAATTTGTTTTTACAATAGGTGCGCCGATAGGAGCTATGGTTTCAGCATTGCTTTTCAGGGGGAGATGGAAACCTGTCTTAGCCTTCTATGTAGTATCTTTAGCGGCCTATTTCATGTCGCCAGTTGCGTGGCAGCTTCCTCTCTGGGGAATGTGGGACACTTATGTAGTTTTTTCGCTTCTGTTGATGTCGATTCTCCTTATTGAGAAAGGGTGGTGGAGATCGGAGCCTAAGAAGCTGCCGCTTGTTCTCGCTGTCGCCGCCCTTGTGGGTCTAGAAGCTGATGTATTGTTCCGAATCTTCATTCTTGTTCCAATGCAAGGATACAGCTTCTTTTATGGATGGGATGCTGGATTTTTGCAGTCAGTGTGGACCTTGGGAGCAGTCCTTACGCCTATAAAGGTGGCTCTCTCAACCGTCGCAACAGTGATAATTGGACAGCCATTACTCAGAGTGTTAAGGAAAGTCAGATTCCATAGCAATCATTGAAATGCTGGGCGTACGAGTCCATAGATTCGTCTAGCTAGTCTCATAGATTCTTCTATAGCAGATTCTCTTGTCCTTTCTGTAGTAACAACGGAACACAAGGGTTCCCCATCTTCCACAATGGCTCTTGGCAGAGGCACGTCTCTTACTCGATCGAAATCACTGAAGTCAGGAACCAATGAACGGTAACGAGCATATAGGAGCAGTCTAATGCAGACCTTCGACGACGACGCATTTTTCCATGAAGGAAGAAAACCGTTGATGCAAGCATCTAAATGTGCCTTCGCCAAATTTATTCCCAGAAACTTCTCAACGCACTCCAAAGTTCCTTGAAAGCGAGGGTTTACTTCGACTACATATGGAGAACCGTGTTCGGGAACAACTAGATCTATTCCGTTTGACCCTAACAGATTGAAATGCGTCGAAATTCTCTGAACTAGGTTGGCGCACTTCTTTGTGACTGCTTCATCAAATGCTGCGGGAACGATATTGCCACAATACCCAAAGGGTTCCTTCTGACCAACCTCCTGCATTCCTAGCAGCTGCTCATTCAACGTAAGGATAAGGGATGTCTTGCCTGTGGAAACAAAAGACACACTCATGTTCTTGCCTATAATGTATTCTTGAATTAGAATCCCGGGAGGAAAGGGGGCAATTTGTTGTAGAATTTCATCCAGTTGAGTCTTGTTTTCTGCTAGTCTAATTCCTGAGCCTCCAAGACTTCGAAGAGGCTTCACCAAAACCGGGTAGCCTATATCTTTGGCAGCCTGTTTCGCCTCTTCAGCAGTCTCCACCAATGTCGTATCCAGATGGTTTATCCCAAGTTTTCGAACTTGATTGAAGAACCCCACTTTACCACGTACACTTTCGATTGTCCTTGGATGGTTGCCAATTATTGGAGCCAACTGGTTAAGCTTTAAGAGAGTCTTTGGGGAGTCTTCTAAGCCTGAAGCCAGAAATATCCCGTCAATTCTATGCCTCGCGAGGATTTCTCTTGCCAGAACCAAGAATTTGTCTGGAGAGAAGTCCGTTTCAAGACGACCACAGGATTCTCCCGCTTTCTGCGTCACAATTGACAGAGTTGACTCGCAGGTTTTCCTGAGATCTTGATCCCCGAAGAAGTCGACAGCGAACACTTTGAACCCTGCCCTCCTTGCTGAATGAGCTAACGCAACCGAGTCCAAGCCTATGATTAAGATGTTCTTCAAGTCCACATCTTTCAGGTAACTAACCTCCACATTCTATGCAGTGCTCATCGAAACGAATCTCTCAACCAACCTTGCATCAAAGCTTAGCTCTAAATAGTTATGTAGTCGAGAGAAGAAATTAAACTCTTAAAGACTTTGGGAAGCTCTAGTCAAAATCTATCATCTGCCAAAATGAAGGAGTATTATTATGTGCCCTCCAAATTTGAAAGCTAATAAGGGAGAAGAGAAGCCAAGATTTTGGTTTCTTGAACATAGAGCAGATGCATACATTGCAGCTCAAGGTAGAACTCTGGAAGAAGCTTTTGAGAATGCAGCTCTTGCCACCTTTGAAGTGATGACGGAAACCGATAAGGTGAAACCAGAGTATGAAGAGTCAGTGGAAGTTGAGGGCTTCGACAAGAAAGCATTACTCTATAATTGGCTGGAGGCACTACTAGTAAAGTTCGAGCTGACGCAGAACCTATACAGAAAATTCAAGATACAAGACATTGAAAAGATCCCTTCTGGTTTACGGCTGAAGGCAACGATCTACGGAGAGAGATTCGACCCTAAGAAGCATCCGCAGAAAGTCGGGGTTAAAGCTGTAACTTATCACCAAATGATGATCGTACAGAAGCCTGACGAGGTTATAGTGAAATTCATCCTAGACATTTGAATGCATGCATGCACTGTTCACCTTAGATAGCTAATAGTCACGGGGCTTTCGCGAGGATCATAAAGATTCCTAGCAAAACTAGGGCTAATCCACTTACACTAAAGAATAGGGGAAAGACTAAATCAGGGCTTATTAACGTACTATAAATAATAATAGCTCCAATTAAGATTATCAATAGCGCAAAAAATTTTTCTACAATAACGAAGCCCGCTGATTCTCCTTCTATACCACTCATATCCTACACCTGAGCAACTAGAGGTCAGATAGGGTAAACCCAAGTTCTATTTTAACTTTCTTACATTCACCTACTTAGTTTCTTCGAGTTTGGCTGGTAAGTATTCGTCGACGATGTAGGTAAGACCGTAACGGCTGAAAGCTTCTTGCTCTGCCTTCTTTCGGATTTTCAAGAAAATCTTTATCTCCCGCTGCCATAATTCGTCTTTATACCGCGGATCTCGCTGCAGTTCATGCAGTCTCTTTATGTCAACCTCCGTCAAAGGAGCGCTTGGCAAATCATAGTCTACTATGTCAGTAGCCCAAACTCCGCTCCAAACAGCATCGGGCGTTGTGAGGTCTCTGAGGTGGGCGGCGTTGGCTGAACCAGATATTATGACCATGGCGATGTGCATACCCCACGGATCCGCGTCTGTGAAGATGTATACAGGTAACTCTAGTTCTTTATTGAGTCTGTGGATGAAGTGGCGAGTAGCTCGGGGAGCTTGTCCCGCGGTTAGAACGAGCAGGGCGTTGAACTTTCCATGTACGTTCTCCTCAACGAATCTTGTGAATAAGCCGCCTTTCTCGATTGCAAAGACTTTGTCTGCGCTTGTCTTCACGAACTCGCTGTAAGTCAATGCAGGGCCAATCATTAAACCGTCTGGGTGCGATGTGAGGTTCATCCGTTTCCCCTCGTATCCTGGAACGTTGTATTCTATTGTTAGATCGCCGAAGATAGCTGAACGTTCCTCTGGAAAGACGTTAAAGTCTTCTCTAGCAAGGCCGATGACCGTTTCCAAATCTGTGATCACGTTGTCAGATTCTGACTGGTCTTTGAAAGACATTTGATAGGCTTGGGCGGAGTAATACACGTCTCTGAGAGTTGAGGTCTTACGTTGAGTTGAGAGTTCATGAGCAAAGAAGGCAGTCCAAACAAGCTGTGATAAGGGACGGATGTGACGGATGTTTCTAGCACTTCGCTTGACGAATCGTTCTCCTAAAACATATTGGCGTAGATCTGGGTTGTAGCGTATGTTCTCAATTGAACGGCTAGGCATCTTTACCCATGGGAACTCGCCTTGTTCCATCTGGTCATAAAGCCTTTGCCCAAGTTTCTCCAAGTTGGCAACGGTTTCTTTCTTCTTCTTCACTGCTGAGGCGCTGTCATCCTGTTGTTTTTCATCCACTTGTATTCACACTCCTTAGCAGTTTCTCGATCTCAGGTTGTCTTTCTCTGCCTGCTAGCTCTGTGGAAAATTTGGCGATTTTGGGAAGGTACTTGGAGAAGACGCTTAAACGTCTTTTCTCTCTCTCAACGTGTTCACGTTTTGACAGAAAACGCTGAAGGCCTCTAGCTACCTCTCGCAGCCCGTTTTGGATCTCTCTCTTAATTTCTGGTCTGTCAGCGATGAATTCTTTGCCCACAGTCTTGTAGGGTATTTTGGTGCTGCAGGTATGGACTAGTACTGCTATTGGCATATTTGGAGACACTTTGTATCTTCTCCAGTTCATACTTTTGATTACCCGAAATGCAACATCACTAGCCTCATCATACAGAAGAGGAATGCGATTTGCAAAACGATAAAGAACAAAGTCGCCTCCCTTTGGGATTTCTCCTCCATAAGCAATTGCGGTCTCAACGATGAACGGGTGCCCCGCATATGTTGACGGTTTGCGCTGACAAACAATCGTAAGCTCCGGTTTTAACTCCTTCAGAATTCCAGCCGTTAACAGATCCTTTCCAAGAGGCGATAGACAGGCTGCGCTTGGCGGTCGGAACTCCTCGAAACGCTTCAGCATCTGCACGAATCTCACGATTTCTTGTGGATTAAGCTTCTTCGGGTTCCTCGTCTTTGGTATGCCGGAGAATTCGAGAAACTTTTCGGCGATTCTCTCGCTGACTCTGTGAAAGTGGGCAGACATGAAATCCATCATCTTTTGATGAGGCGTTACCCGCATGAGACGCTTCACTATTTCCACATCCACTCCATATGGATGGGGCAAAGTTTCTTTCGGAGATGGTGGCATCTTCTCAGTCACTCGAGTAAATTTGAATAGGCGTCCTTTTGGATCAATAAAGGTGATATTAGCGTAAGGATTCACCAATGCTGTTTGCTTCAGGTATTCAAGAATCTTAGGCATAGCACGAAAATAGTCGCCTTCGAGAGAAAACTCAACAATAGTCCCATGCCACTGTTCCTTGTTCAACAGGACTCTACGCTCAAGAATGATAGGTTTGTTCCTTTGGATGTCGATCATTACCCTGTAAATGTAGACTTTTGTTGAACCTGTACTAGAGACTATACGGGCTGCCTTGTGAGTTGTGATCTGCCCGTAGAGGACCGCCATTGTACCTCCAAGACCAAAAGTTCCTCTTGATTGCTTCAACTTGTATTTGGACCCAAACAAAACCTGGCCGAAGGCAGAGGGAATGTGACGTGATACAATTCCTGACCCGTTGTCTTCAACTCGCAACTTGTAGATTTCTGATTCCTGTTCATTTTCCTCGAAGGTTAGGCGAACGTAAATGTCTGGTGGGATGGCTGCGAGTTCGGCTGCGTCAAGAGAGTTTTCTACAAGCTCTCTTACAGACGCGAATACAGCTCGAGATGGATTAGTGAACCCGGCTATGTCTCGATTGCGATAGAAGAAGTCGGCAGGGCTGATCTCTTCGAATGTTTGGGTCACTATACCACCTTCTCCATTTTCTCCTATGGATGACCTATATGTGTAACATGTTAGAATTATGTCTTTTCACATCAAAAGGAACAACTTTTCAGTTGACAAGCTCAAGCTTTTTTGACGCGATCAGATAAAATCCCTTTATGGACCTCAGATTAAATGATTTGGAGTTGTGGATTCCGCGGACTATTCAAGTTGTTTCGTAGGGTTTCTTCCATAGCTCCATCTTATCCTTCTTCAACTCTCTCCTTTTCGCGTGTAAGAATCTATACACGGAAGTATGTAAACGACCGCGAATGAACATTTCGATGGCTTGCCTGGCGATTTCAGCTTCTTTTATGGTGCCGATGATGCTAATTGTATGGCCAAAGATTGATACTGAAGTGTCCGTTAGCTCCTCGATAAGCCTCCTCGTTCTTCCCTCTCTGCCAATTATTCTCCCACTCAAACGTTTGATATCAGAATCCGACTTTCCCACGTAGTCTCTGAGATCAACAATAAGGAGTAAACTATCCTCGTCGTGTAGGAGCCTGCTTGCTTTTTCCGGAGAGAACCCTCTCCCAATAGCTAGAACTACTTCCTTAGCTCTAAAAAGCGTTGACGGATCAGTTGTTTCAGGGTTAAGACTTATGTTGACACCACCACCATCGCTGTCAATGTCAAGTTTGACTCCGAGACTCTTTTCGATGAGTTTCTTTGTACCAGCGTTTGGACCAATAAGAACGCCAACGCGGTTCTTCGGGATCTTTACGAAGGTATTAGGTCTAGACATCTTCCACTACTTTCCTATATGCCTCATCAGTTGAAAGGACTTTAACTCCTTGTTTCTTGAAATATCTGTGGAGATTCTGCAGGTCTCGTTTTAGAAATGTGGTTGCCATCGGGTGGGAGAGCAACACGGCTTGGGCCATGTCAAAGATGACGGGTCTACCTCGCCACACCATAATGTTATATTCACTTATATCTCCATGAATCAACTTTGACTTTTGATAAAGCTTTCTAACATACGCTAGGAGCTCGTTGTAGATTCGTTCAGGGTTCTTAGGTGGCAACTCTTTCAGGTTCGGAGCAGGAATACCATTCTTCCCAATGAACTGCATGACTAGCACGTTTTTCTTGACTACGAATGGTTTAGGAACTTTAACTTTTGCCTTTAGAGCTAATTTTAAATTTTTGAATTCTTTTAATGCCCAAGCAAACACGATGGATCGGGTTTCACGTTTAATGTGGGTGAATCTCGGGTCGCCAAGAATGTAACGGAGTTTACCTTTTTTGAATTCAGATGCTACTGTTAAGTAGATTTTAATGGCTAACTCTTTTCCTTCGCGATCCGTTCCCCAGTAGATTCTCGCTTCTTTTCCAGCCTTAACTACACCATGGATTTCATCAATCACGCCTTTGTTTAAGAGTCCATAAATCGTCATAAGAGTTGACTTGTCAAATACTTCTTCCAAAACTTGGTAATCTTCACTTCTCTTTTTTTTCAGCAACTGCTCGGTTTCATACCGCTTCTCTTTCTGCTCAAGCCTTTTATCCACTCGTTCGCGATAAGCCACCAAGATTACCCTCGATTAAACGGTCAACAAACCTTTCTTGCGAAGAGCGTGCGCTTGAGCTCTAGTGTAACGCCAAAAGATGTCGCCCCTCTTATCGCGTTGGAAATCCCAAGGCGAAACTAGAACCACATCACCTTCCCTAATCCAAACTCGTCTTTTCATCTTCCCCCTTATACGACACAGGCGTTCATGTCCATCTTGGCATTTCACCATAATCCTGTCGTAGCCTAACATCTTCTGAGCTATACCTACTATGTCGCCTGGTGCAGGCAAAACTAGCTTTCTGAGTGTTTCTTCGCTCAGAATTTTCTTCTTTCCCAAGCAGCCACCTTCTCAGAAATAGATGGTGCCTTGATATTTATGTTTGTGCATATACATCAGTGAGTCCTCGTCAGTTTTCAAGCCGCAAGTTCAGAGTTTTTGCGATATGTCTATTTCAAGGTACAAAAACAGCCGCTGCAATCACAGTTGTCCACAAACCGTCTTTATCGCCTTTTGCAGATTTCGTGATATTAGTCGTTTTGATGATAAGCCCGCTCGTCTTGAATAGCTGTTTCCTCTCGTCCCAAGCCGTCTCAGGATCGAAGGGGATACCCATAGTCGTGGCAAGCATGGTTGCTGCCAAATCTTCAGCGTAGTCTCCTGCCACTTCATTTGTTTGTCCATTGGAGAAGTGTTCAGAGAGATACCCGTAGCTTTCTTTTTCAGAGGGGATGGCAACCCCTATTGACGCAGCAATCATCCGATGTGGTTCATTTGTAGAGTTCTTTGCCATTACAGCAAAGGTGATCTCCCCTGGCTTTATCATACTCAAGCCTTTCTCTCTTGAGATGAGTTTGCAGGATGGGGGGACAATGCTGGAAACATTCACTATGTTGCAGTGGTGGATTCCGGCGCTCCTTAGCGCTAACTCGAAGGAGGGCAGATACTCTTTGTGTCTGCCTTCTCCTTTCGTCAGGAAGAAATGCTCCGGAATCATTTATCCAGCCCAATCAAGAACAGGGTTATTAGTCTTTTGGTGGAGGAAGCTGGTCATGTTTGCTCGAAATCTTATCATCCAGTGTTTAGAGTCATAGTTCTTGATATGGTGTTACTTGCATCTTAGATTTGGGTGCGTGTTTGAGGACTTAAAACTTCACTATCTGAGCATGGGGAACGCCGTTAATCTTCAAGACAGCGTCCGGATGCACCAAGCCTTTCTCAACTGCCTCTTTCACGATTCTCTGCCCCACCATGTTTACAACAGTTGACTTCTCAATCAAATCCACAGCTTCTTGCACACTGACTAAGGAGCCTTTGTAAAATTCTTCACGAACTTGGAAGACAATGTTACCATGTTTCAAGGTTTTGCCTAGAATGTTCTCGTCGCAGATGGCTAAGAGAACGCGTTTGCTCTGTTTCCACAGCTTAATGTAAACATTCAAGGTTTTCGCTTCTGCGTACTAGATAAGTTTAACTGATGACTTAGCTCCACAAGCTTGGCATTTTAGGAAGGAGAAGCGTTTCTCTTTCACGATCTCCGTGTCTGGGCGATTGCAGACTGGGCAAATGACAAAGTTGTCAATGTAGTTTTTCAGCAGATGTTCAAAGGTGTCATTTGTGAATTTGCCTTGAAAAGTGACGCGGGTCTCTTCCAAGTTGCCTGCAGTTGCCATCTCATTTGTTAGGAACTTCATCAGGTGTTGAGGGTTGCGGTTCAACGCATTTGTAATTTCCTTGAAGTTAGGGATGATTGTGCGCGTGCGCCCTTGAATAAAAGAACGGACACGTGGGATTTCAAAACGTTCTCCTGTACTCTTCTCTTTTGGAAGTTTAGCTTGAGCCCTTTTCAATAACTCTTCGTAACTCTTCATTGTTTGTGCTCCAAGGTCAATTGTAAGAAGAAGAGAAGGGGGATTTAAAAACTTTGAGAAGCCATAGTGGAATACAGCATTTGTGCGATCTTCCTCATAAGTAGATTGAGGATTACCAATCAAGCCTGTGTGGGTTAGAGGTTCAGCTAAGATATTAGAGCCTTAAAAGACTTAAGGATGTGTTGCGAGAGAATTCTTAGTTCCCGCTGGTGTAGAACCTGGTTGAATCAAAATCGCATCCTTACATTCCGAATTCGGAGCCAAAAACTAAACAGTGTATGATGAAGGAATTGGGGATAGAATCCATCGATGAACTGTACTTGGATGTCCCTGAGCAGTTCAAGCTGAAGCGGAGGTTAGATTTGCCTAGCACAAAATCAGAAAGTGAAGTTAAACGCCACATAGAGTCCCTTCTAGCTAAGAATACTACCAGCCAAAGTATGCCCGTCTTCTTAGGAGCTGGATGCTGGCCCCACTACGTGCCTGCAGTTACTGGAAGCATAATCCAGCGAACTGAACTTCAAACGTCATATACACCTTATCAACCTGAAATATCTCAAGGAATGCTGCAATTGCTCTTCGAGTACCAAAGCCTCATCTGCGAACTGACAGGCATGGATGTAGCGAACAGTTCCTTATACGATTGGGCTTCAGCTTTGGGGGAAGCTGCGCGAATGGTCACCCGTCTAACTGGTCGCAAAGAGATTCTTGTCCCTCAAATTATCCATCCTGAACGCTATGCTACCTTAAGAACATATATTGAACCAGCAGGCATTCAAGCCGAGAAAATTGGCTATGAAGAGGATACAGGACTACTCAACCTCGAAACTTTGGAGAATAAGGTTTCTGAGAAGACTGCAGCTGTTTACATCGAAAACCCTTCTTACTTGGGTTTCATTGAGACTCAAGGGGAAGAAGTTGCGAAGATCGCCCACGATCATGGAGCCTTATTCATCGTCGGGGTTGACCCCATCTCACTTGGCGTTCTCAAACCACCGGGAGATTATGGTGCAGATATTGTGATTGGAGAAGGTCAACCGTTGGGAAATAACATGAACTTTGGGGGACCTTTGTTGGGAATCTTCGCTTGCAGTGGAGAGATGGGGATGATTAGGCAGCTTCCAGGACGGGTTGTCGGATTGACTTCCACTGAAGATGGAATGGACAGAGGGTTCTGTATGGCCCTTCAAACTCGCGAGCAACATATACGGAGGCACAAAGCTACCTCCAACATCTGTAGTAACGAATCTCTCTGTGCGGTTGCTTCCGCCGTTTACTTGGCGTTACTTGGACCAGTTGGCCTGAGAGATTTGGGAGAAACAATTTTGCTCAGATCTCATTACGCAATGAAGCGCTTGTCAGAGATTGAAGGCCTCAAAACACCGATCTTCCAATCCTCTCACTTCAAAGAGTTCACAGTGAACTTTGGCGAATTGGAAGTTCACGAAGTACACAATAGGCTGCTTGAACGTAATGTTCACGGCGGAAAGGATATCTCGCAAGAGTTCCCAGAGTTTGGAGAAACTGGGCTCTACTGCGTTACTGAGGTTCATTCCAAGAGAGATATAGATAGGTTAGTTGAAGCACTCGAAGAGGTTCTTAGAGAGAGGGGTAGCTGATGGCGGATCTCTTCAAGCAGGCGCGATGGAACGAACCAGTTATCTTTGAGTTAAGCCGTCAGGGTCGAAGGGGCTTCGTTGTACAAGAAGTTGAAGGAGCGGTCAAGGAGAGCGTAGGGGACGTGAAGACTCTGCTGCCAGAGAAGATGGTTCGCAGATCCCCCGCAGAATTGCCTGAGCTTTCCGAAGTTGAAGTTGTTCGACACTTCACAAGACTCTCTCAGATGAACTACTGCGTAGATCTGGGGCTTTATCCTCTGGGAAGTTGCACGATGAAATACAACCCGAAAATAAACGATCTATTAGCTCATCAACCTTCTCTGACCCAGCTTCATCCGTATCAAGACGAGAAGACAGTTCAAGGTATCCTTGAGATCCTTTACGTTCTCAGTAGGTGGCTAGCTGAGATTACAGGAACTTTCGAAGTTTCTCTTCAACCTGCCGCAGGAGCGCAAGGCGAATTCCTGGGCGCCCTGATTATGAGGGCTTTCCACAACCTTAATGGAACTCTTTCTGAGCGAACACAGCTCATAGTGCCAGATTCTGCACATGGGACTAACCCGGCAAGCGCTACGATGGCTGGCTTCGATGTTGTCATTGTGCCCTCAGACCAAAAGGGATGCCTAAACATTAACGCTTTAAGACACGCAGTTTCAGAGAAGACTGCGGGTCTCATGCTCACAAACCCGAACACACTTGGCATCTTCGAAGAGAACATCGAAGAGATCGCGGAGATAGTTCATGAGGCTGGGGGATTGCTCTACTATGATGGTGCAAACCTCAACGCTATTCTTGGCAAAGTCAGGCCGGGAGATATGGGCTTTGACATAGTCCACATCAACATCCACAAGACTTTCGGCACGCCTCACGGTGGAGGAGGACCAGGTGCAGGTCCTGTTGGCGTGAGCCAAGAGCTTGAGAGGTTCCTTCCCATTCCCAGAGTCGTCTTCGATGGCACAGATTACCATCTGGATTATGACAAACCTCACACAATCGGCAAAGTGAAGAGTTTCTATGGAAATATAGGGGTTCTCCTAAGAGCATATGCTTACATACTCAGTCTGGGGGCGGAAGGTTTGAGAACAGCAGCGGAGATCTCAGTGCTAAACGCCAACTACTTAGTTAAGAAGATCGCGGAGATAGGCGCTTATGACCTTCCATACGATACAAAGAGGGTTAGGAAACATGAATGCGTTTTTAGCGCAAAACGTCTTAGGCGAGAAACCGGTGTGACAGCATTGAATATTTCCAAGCGCCTACTAGACTACGGTGTTCACGCGCCTACCGCCTACTTCCCTTTGATTGTGGAAGAAGCTTTAATGATTGAACCAACTGAATCTTTCAAGAAGGAAGAACTTGATCGCTTTGTTGAAGCCATGCGAAGAGTCGCTGAAGAAGCAAAGGCAACCCCTGAAACGGTTCTGAAGGCCCCGAGAAATACGGCAGTGGCAAGGTTGGACGAAGTGAAGGCTTCTCATCCAAAAACCATGGTTTTGAGTTGGAAGATGCACCAGAAGAGGAAAGAAACTAGTTGCTAGGGTCTGCTTCCGCTATTAGACCGTTCTTTCCTCAAAGAGCAGACATAAGCCTCAATCGAGGAAGCTTTATCTTGGCTTGGACGCACGAATATACAACGTAGTGTTCAGTGTGAAAGTTACAATACGCTTGTTCACCACTCTACGCGAGCTGGCGGGAAAACGCAGAGAAACCTTGCAGTTTAATTCAGGAGACATCACTGTCAGGCATGTACTGGAGAAGCTTGCGCAGAAAAACGGAAGAGAATTTCAGGATTACTTGTTCAAAGAGAAGACGGTACGGGGTCACCTGCAGATTCTTCTCAATGGCAGGAGCGTGAGTTTGATGGAGCACTTAAAGACGTGTGTTAAGGATGGAGATGAAATAGCGATCATTCCACCCATAGGCGGCGGCTGACCTTCTAATTAAGAGATGCGCGAATTCCAATTTGGAGGGATTCTATCACTTCTTATATTTGCTGAAGTTCTGAAAAAACTGTCAAAGAAAAGAGTGTGTCTCTGTATATGCGATAACAAGTCTGCTGAAATTTAGCTAGTACAAGAACTTAGTGCCCACTCGACTGATCGAATGAGTCTATGGCAGGCGGGGTGGGATTTGAACCCCCACCACAGTGGAGACATCACCCGAAATATTTCCCGCATATTCCCCTTTTTGGCATTCGAAAGGCTTATATGTATCGATATCGATATCAGTATTAATATCGTATATGATATCAATGTTGATTGTATGGAGGTGAAAATTTGAACTGCCCAGACCCGCACCATGCACACCATTTTGGTCCTTGGATGAGACACATGGCTTCTGTTCCAAAAGGCTTCTTGAAATACACCGTCTTGAAACTGCTCGATAAAGAACCCCTGTCGGGATCGGAAATCATGAACAAGATTGAAAGCAAGACTGAAGGACACTGGAAACCAAGCCCTGGATCCATCTACCCTCTCTTAGCGTGGCTTCAGGATAAAGGCTACACCAACGAAGCCTCAGACCAAGAGCCTGGTATGAAACGTTATTCTTTAACTGATGAAGGAAGAACATTTCTCGAAGAGCATGTTAAGCGAAAGAAGGAGATTAGAGAGAGATTCAGCGCTTTCGGACCTCAGTTCCAATGCTCCCCATGGTTCAACTCCGTTCCTGAAGAAGCCAAGGAACTACTCAAAGCTGGCAAAAGTTTCCTAAAAGCTAACTGGAAACTTATGGATAATTTACGCGGTAAGTACTCAGAAGAAGTTGCCACACAAGCCAAAGAAATTTTGAAACAAGGCACCGAAAAACTAAATGAATTAACCAAAAAATTAGAAGAGGCTAATTAAACATATGCAAAGCTGATAGCAGAGATATCACCCGTTTATCCCGCAAAACTCCCCTTTTTTTTTATATCTCGCAATCTTATCTACGATTCATAAGTCTCTTATCTTTTCGCCGATCTTCATAGGGATACCTTGAAGAAGCCCCACAGAAGACATCCCGCGATATTACCAAATCTGAAGCAAATTCTGAATTTTTTTACTGTGGAGGCTATAATGACACATAAACAGAGTTTCTATTGTGTCCACCCTCAACAGTCTGTTTCTGAAGCTGAAGAAATTCTACGCAAGAACAAATTCAGCGGAGCACCCATAAAAGAAGAATGCATACACAGATATGTAACGTTGGAATCGTTGACAAAGAATCTGGGCTCTTATAAGAGGTGCGAACAAGTCGCAGAAGAAATTAGACCGGTAGAAAAGATTACAGAGCACACAACCATCGAAAAGCTGATTGAAATTCTAGCTCACAGGGATGATTCTACTCCCCTTTTTGTGACAAGCAGTAAGTCAGTCGTTGGGCTAGTGACAGCAGCAGATTTAGACAAGATCCCAGTCAAGGTTTACTTTTTCACCTTGATTTCTGCTTTGGAATCACTATTACTTGATATCATTGGAAAAGACTATCACAGATATAAATCGCTGCTAGACAATCCAAAAAAAGTCGAAGGTAGGGCTCGACGATGTGCAGGAGAGAAAGTAGGTCTAGAGGAATACAATTACCTTATGACACCTGAAATTCTCGAGATCGTTTCCAAGTCTGAAATCATAGAAAAGATGGAAATCACTGATGATAGTGAACTAAAGCTGCTAGAGTGGTTCAGGAACGATGTAGCTCATGGGAACTACATAATTGTCAAGGACTCTGATGTAAGAAAACTGAGGCAAATACAGAATCAAATCTCTAAATATATGCAAGCACTAGAACAAAGCGGAATTGAGACACTATCTTCGTTACCAATATTTGGTGAGATTAGGAATCTTTCCGCAACCATTTGAAGATGACGCATACACCTCTTTAGTATTTGCATGCATGCATGCAAGCTGCTATGCGCGCGCAAAAGCAAAAAGCGGGAACTAACACTATTCTCGCTGTTGCCATAGAAGTGATGTGGTTTAGCATGAACAGACAGAATAGTACACCTGAAGATAGAGTTCTGCTCAGAACAAACAAAGGGAACATCACGATCAAGTTGCATAGTGACATGCCGATTACAGCGGGAAACTTCAAGAAGCTGGTTCAGCAACACGTGTATGATGGAACTATCTTTCACAGGGTGATTGATGGCTTTATGATACAGGGAGGAGACCCCACTGGAACAGGGTATGGTGATCAATCGATACCTTGTATACCGGATGAATTCACGGATCACAACAGAAACGATAGAGGTACAATTTCAATGGCGAATGCAGGGCCAAACACGGGAAGCTGCCAATTCTTCATTAATCTCGTTGACAACAACCGCCTTGACGCTAAACATCCTGTCTTCGGTAAAGTCGTAGAAGAAATCGATGTTGTTGACAAAATAGGAAAGTTGGACACAGATAAGAACGATCGCCCAAGACAGGAAGTGAAAATAATTAAAGCAGAACTCAAACCGTAGCTCAAGAGGATGTACAGACGACTCGAGGAGCGCGCACATTTTTCTGGAGGATTGTCTGCATATGCATGCAATCCATTGTTTTATCTCTTCTCCTTCCTCTTGTAGAATTTGTACCAGTTAGTGAGAGCTATCCCCCTCACGCCCTTTCGGTATTCAGGATAGAAACTTGGGAATTCCTTGGACCTTATGGCTTCCTTCTCGCTTAACCCTTTTTGAACAAGTTCCTCCATGATAGAGGAGGTTGCTTCAAAGAATTTCACGTAGACTTCAACCTCTTCCTTGTCACAGATGGGACCGTGACCGGGAACTATCTTCTCGATATCCATGTCACGGAAGTGTATGAGGATATCTCGCCATGTCTCTGGGTTAAAGGTGCGATCACCCGCGTAGAAGAAGGTCTTGGCGAAAATGAGATCACCTGAGAATAGTGTCTTCTCCTCTTGGAAATACAAGTATGAAGAGTCTTTTGTGTGGCCACCAGCATGGTTTATTTCCACTGAAAGGTCTTCATCTTTCAGAATCATGGAACTTTCAAATGTATGTGTTGGTTGATATCCTGCAGTTTTTTTCAGTCCCTTGTATGGTTCACTGGCTATTATGTCAGTGTCTTTGAAAACAGGAATGCCCAAAGTATGATCAGCATGATAATGCGTTATGAACAGTTTTCGAATTGGAGACTTAATCTGGGTTTCCAATGAGGTTCTGAACGCTTGAGCTGTCTTTTTGGAAATCGTGGAATCAATGACGATTGTGAAGTTTTTCAGCTCAATTGCACCAATGTTGCCTTTTCCTTCGCCACCAGTATCAGCATAGACATGCTTGCCAATTTTTTCAGCTTTCACACAATGCCTCCATCCGCGCAGTAGGGGCTATTTCAGGTTTGAAAAGATTGCACTTGCACCTGTTGCTGCCAGCACTAGCAGCTCGAAGACTTTGTACGCGTCAACCATGTTTTCAGCTTTATATTCCACGCTTAGCCCATCAATCCTCTTAGCAATTGGAAGCAGTTCGGCTGCGTCTGCTTGGAGGATGGATTTGAATGTTATCCTTACATTGACTGGCTTCTCTGTTTTTAGAGGGGCTGTCCGATTTTGTTTGAAGTTGGTTACAGCTCTACTAGTGGATTTTCTTAATTCCTTTTCAAGTCTGGTAAGGCTGGGGCTTATTGCTGCAGCACTACTCACAGAGTGTTTGAGGGCTACTGTTTCAATCCAAGAGGCATGTTGTCTGACGTCATCTTCTAAGAGTTGAGCTTCACCAGCAACCAGAATGACAGGCACATTAAGGTCTCCTGCGACGTAAGCATTTAAAAGAAACTCGCTTACTTCAACGTCATTCACTTGGACCTTTTGGATGTTTCTACCACTGTAAGTATGCGCTAAAACAGATCTACGAGTCCCAGACTTTGCATGGTACCCAAGAAAACAAGCAACGTTGCACCCTTCTATCCCTGAAACCATACTCACAGGTCGAGGGTACCCTCTCACAATCTCTACGTACTCAGGCAAGTCATCAACCAGAAGGTTAACCATAGGTCCATGACTATCAGCGATAATAACTTCGTTAAAGCTGTTCTTTCTGAGTTCATCTGCTACAACAAGTGTGACTTTCGTAGCGATTTTTCTTGCTTCCTCATATAGAGATCCTTTGAGATTCAGATGCCCTGGAATGACAACAAAGGGCATTCCTTCCAAATCCACTGAAATGAACGCTTTCAAATGAGTCACTCACTACTGCAAGTTGGCAGATGAATTAAAAGATTACGACATGCACGAGCGGAATCATATTTTGCCGGAAATCGAACGATGAAGAACCATATTGACTTCCTCTACATCCGCGTCTTTAATCAAAATTCTCTTGTTCTTCGAACGGAACCCTGGCACATGCATGCATCGTGGTATGCGCGCGCAACCTGAATACTGCATTTCAGCCATATGCATTGAACGTTGGTGTGTGTGGGGTTAAAGTTTAATCCCCCCCTAAAATCAACGACTGCTCTTTGACCTGCATGTGGATGAGTATGAAATAACAGGGGGGCAGGTGGGTTCGTGTTATTGTTATCGTTATAATAGTATACGTATATATGTATAGTTTTCTTCAATGGGTGCATGCATGCATGCATGTGCTTATATAATAGAAGTATGCAAGACAAATTGTGGTTGAATATGAAGAAAAATGTTTTGCTGGCTTTTGTCTCATTCTTCCTAGTATCAGCAATGCTCATGATACAGTTAATAACACCTGTTGCAGCGTATCCAGCTGTCATAAAGGTACCAGATGATTACCCAACAATACAGGAAGCCATAAACGCTGCTAATCCTGGAGATACAATAATCGTTTCAAGTGGCTTGTATGCTGAAGGACAAATTAACGTGACTAAATCCTTAACCCTATTAGCAGATGGTGGTGTTCTTGTGGATGGACTTGGAAAAGGGCATGTTTTCTACGTGAATGAAACCGCTGTGACTATAGAAGGGTTCACGGTTAGAAACTCAAAGATAGGTTTTTACGCTGGGATCACACTTGAAAACGTGCAAAATTGCACGATTAGCAGAAACATCATAACAGACAATTGGGGCGGCGTATCGCTAAGCCTGTCTGACAACAACATTATTGTTGGCAACGAAATAGCGGACAATACTGTTTCTAGCATCTCTCTAAGTGAGTCCAGCAACAACAAACTTGTAAATAACACCTTAACGGGCGATGGTGTGAGTCTATATAAGTCCAGCAATAATACCATCAGTGGCAACACAGTGACAACTACTGCGTATGGCGTCTCTCTAACAGAGTCCAGTAACAACATGATAACAAACAATACTCTAAAGGATACTTTGTCGGGTGTGTCATTGAGTAGGTCCAACAAAAACACCATCAGTGGCAACACCATGAGAGGTTTTGGAGGGAGCATCGGTTTGGATGAATCTAGCAACAACACCATAACGGCGAATGACTCAGCTTCAGTTCATATGACAAAGAGCAGCAACAACAAGCTTAGAAACAATAACATGACCGACTTTGGAGTTACAGGCGAGGAGCTATCCCACTTCATCAATGACATAGATACTTCCAACACTGTAGATGGGAAGCCCGTATACTATTGGATAAACAAGAGCGATATGATGGTTCCAAGCGATGCAGGTTATGTGGTCATCGTCAACTCCACAAGTATCGTTGTGAAAAACTTAGACCTAACCGACAATTTTCAAGGAATTGTGTTAGCGTTTACCACCAACTCCAGTATAAAAAACAACGGTATCGGATGGAACCATTATGGCATCTGGCTATACGTATCTAACGATAATACTATTTATCATAATAACTTCATCAATAATCTTGAGCAAGTTTACAGTGTAGGCTCCACCAATATTTGGGATGATGGTTATCCTCTTGGTGGAAACTACTGGAGTGACTATGAAGCAGTTGATGAGTACAGTGGGCCCAGTCAAGATCAGCCGGGCAGCGATGGAATAGGAGATTATGAATACGTAATTGACTTGCCCACACACAATCAAGACGAGTTTCCGCTCATGGCTCCAATCAAATTGTTCGACGCTGGTGCTTGGAATGGAGTAGATTACTATGTTGATATAACTAGCAATTCTACAGTTTCAAACTTTCAGCTCAATGTAACCCTGAAAAAAATAAGTTTTAACATTACAGGAGAAACTGGCTTGGGATTCTCCAGAGTTACTATTCCAAATGTTATTGTTCAAGACTTGTGGGAAGGCAACTACACAGTCCTAGTGGACGGAGAAGCACCATTAGATATTAGGAACTGGACAGACACCGAAAACACATACATATACTTTACATATCAGCACTCAGAACACGAAGTAATAATAATTCCAGAGTTTCCCACATGGGCATCAATTTTAACTATACTCACTGTACTTACAGCCGCCATAACCATCTACAAAAGAAGACTACTCAAAACACCAATCCACTAAACAACTATCTTCTTTCTCTTTTGAACTTACGCACGGCTATTTAGTCACAGTCTTAAACCTTCCCCTCTTCAGAAGGGGTATAATTTTTTCTCGGTTTTACCCCTTTGAGTTCTTACTACTGATAGGGTAAAAAGTCCTGATTCCCACCTATTGAGTCATTCAACTTCAAGCATGCATGCACCTATAATAACCCGTTGTTTTTCCACTCATTAGAATCCCGCACCCCGCGCCACCCATTGTCCCGTGAAATCTCAGCGTTTTGCAAAGTGTTTCGAATAAGCTTGTGTTTTCAATATATTTTCCAAAATTAATAGTTAACATTTGGACATATGACTATGTGTTACATAAAATAGTTAAAGAAAAAAGTAAATAAAAAAGAAAGATTGTCAAGTTTTGATCACATGCTACGCGCACATCAGCTTTCTTCCTGTCTCAGTTCTTCCATTATCCCACGAATCGTTTTCTCAAGCTCTTCGCGGTCAAACTGCTTGTACAATTGTGCCATAACTTCATAACCGGATTCCAGACGTGTGTATTTCTTTTTCAAGCCTGCGAGTTCGCGTTGCAAGGGTTCAAACTGATCCAGCTGTCTACTGCGTTCTTGGGCTTCATGTAACTGCTCCTTGAGTTTCTTCTCCAATTCGGCTACTCTCTTTGTCATTACCTCGGCTATTGTTTTGTTAGAAACGTTTTCTTTTTGCATTTGTGTGATGACGGTTTCGAGTTTTTCGAATCGTTCTTTATTTTCCGGTTTCAGTGTACGCTGTATTGTTAACATTCCTTTCAATTGGATGAACTTCTTTCGTAATTGAACGGTTGTCAGATAGGTGTCATCGCTTAGGGGTATGGCTTTTCCACACATCTTTTTACCAGCAATCAAACCGATGCCTGAATCAATACACGCACTCAAAAACATCTTCCGAAAACAATGAAATGACAACCGCTTTCCACGAGTATCTATCTTTGCTTTTTCCGCAAGTTTTCTTAACCAACTATTAATTCTATCTTCACTCTTAGCTTTTTTACCATTACTCGGGAATAAATACGGGCTATCCACATCCCTTATCGATTTGAGATAAATTTTAAGCAATTCGACAGTTCCTGCACTGAAAAAACCATGAGCTACAACATTTTCCTTACCGGTCATTACATCGAAGGGTATAGGGGGTTCCTGACTTAGGTCTGGTAAGTCGGTTTTTTTGATGTTGCGAAAATCTGAAATTCGTAAGGCAAGGTCTGTGGCTAATGTGAGCAAGACGCGCTCCCTTAGATCTGCGACTTTAAACATGGAGCGGACATGTTCTATTCGTAGGGGGAAGGATTTGTTTGTCTTCACGGTTTGGCTTATTTTGCTTCCGCTTCGCATTTGAATGGGCATTTCGTAGTATCTGAAGAGTTGTCGGATGCCAAGTGTGGTGGTTCTTGCGGTGTTGATTGCGTATCCTTGCTCTATCAGATGGGCGTCGAACTGCTCGATTATCCTTTCAAATCGTTTTGCTCTGTGCTTGCTTTCAATGATGTTCTCTTCTGGTTTTGGGGTCAAATCGTTTTTTCGCATCTCCAGAATCTCTTCAGGAGACTTGTCAAACCACTCGCAGAACTTCTTAGTTCCATATCGATACTCTTTGCGAGTATGTTTGTTGCTTATCGAATCTAGAAACTCTCTTATACTCAACTGCACGGCACACCAATCCTTCTAACTTTCTTAGTATATCAACATTTCGATAAGCCGTGTTTTATACAGGTCTTCTCCCGCAAACCCTCTTTTTTTCATGCTTACATGCAAACAAAATTTTCCTATTTAGGGCAGGCTCAAGGTTAGGTGACGACTCCCATTCGATGGAGTTCTTCGTCTAGGCTGATTCTTGTCCGTTTGAGAGTTTGTCTTCTTTCTGTGTATTCGTCACCGTCTATTTTGCCGCTTCTGAAATTGGCATCAAGTTGTCTAAGCTGTTCATCGATGTCAACTATCCTTGCTCTAAGCTGGTCTACGTATGATGTTGCTTAGTTGTTGGTTCAAAGCAGCTTTGCCTGTTGCATCAGCACCAATGTTAATCCCTGTGAAGAATGTGGATGCCAGAATTACTCCTAGAAACAATGCAGCAAAGAGTCCCATTGAGCGAGTAACTCTTTTCAACGCATAAGAAAGCACGGACCAGCACCAGAATTAGATATTCGAGTGCGATTTCTTTTAAAGCTATACATTAAAATGGGTACTCGGAATTAAGGGCGATCACATATGTGGCATCCTCGCCTCACGCATGGTGGCTACTTCGATCTCTCCTAGACTTGTACGTTTCATATGGAGTAAGAAGTGTCGGTAACTTGTGAGAATTGATGGAAAAGGAATGTGAGGAGTTGAGGTTTAGCTGTCTGTTTTGCGCATGACATTTACGTGCATGATTGTTAGAATAACCGCGCAAACAGCTGCGATTAATGAGAGTATAGTAATGATGTATTGGGGGATGGTGAACGTGTCTTGAGGTCCTTGTACAATTCCAATGTTATCTTCGATCGTGTTCATTTCAGCTTTAATTGTGCCGATGTCGGTTTCTATTGTGGCTATGTTTCCGTCTATTGACGTTATTCTACCTTGAATTGTTGCCAGTGTTGTTTGGATCGTTGCTACGTCTCCGTTGATTGCTGTTATGTTGAGCCTTATGTTGACTGTTTCAGTTTGGATTGTGCCGAGTGTTGAATTTATTGTTGCCAAAGTTCCTTCGATGTTGATAAGCTCTGCTTGTATTGTGGTTAGGTTGCTCTTTATCGTTCCTAGGGTTGAGTTTATGATTGCCATGTCTTCTTGGATGTTGACAAGTTTAGCGTTGATGGTTGTCAGGTTACTCTTAATAATCCCCAGGTCCGGTATGATGATGGTTGATATCTCATTTTTTATGTCTAATAGTAGAGCGCCTTCGATTATTGTGAGAGAAGCTGAGGCTAGTTCATCGCCTATTACGAATTCAATAGAATCGGCTAATTGGTGGGCTTTGACAGCGTAGGCTCCAGGTTTCGCCACTGGAATTATGAAAGAATATTCGTAGGTTCCATATTCATCTGCGTACAGTACCTGACTACCTGTCATTAAATCTAGAAGATCGACGATTAATATGTCTTCAAAGTAGATCAGTATCGGTTCCAGCGGTGTGAAGCCTGATCCGGCAACGGAGATTCTTGATGGGCCTGAAGTCACGTTTGGTGTAACGGTTAGAATGGGAGAGGGGATCACGAAAGGAGCGGTAGCTGAGTTTCCAGTCTCATCTGTGGCGTTGATTATGTATATTCCTGCTGGAACGTCTGGTATGAAGAATGCGGCTTGCTGGGAGACCCACAGTCCGAAGGAGCCGTCTGACCAAGTTTCGACTCCACCATAGTTGTTTACGTTTATGGAATTAAACTCTATTGTTACGTTGACTGAGGGTGTAAATCCTGTACCTATGACCAATATGAAGGTGCTTACAGGACCACTTGTCTTTGGACTTAAGGTAATCTTTGGCATTACAGTAAACGATGCTGAAGCGCTGGCACTGCCATCGTCGACAATAACGATGTAGGTGCCATTGGGCATTAGGGGAACCCTGAATTCTGTTTCGAAGAAGCCGAAACCGTCAGGCAATGGTTGTGGGGATGGAGTGACATCACTCCCGTTGAAGGTGATGGTTATTGGGTTGAAGATTTGGAAGCCTTCACCTCTCACCGTGATTGAGTCTCCATATGACCCTTCTTCTGGAGTCAAGACTAGTTTGGGTTGGATAGTGAGTTTGGTTGAGCTTGTCTCTCCAGTGACAGCGTCAAGTGCCATCAGATCATAAGTGCCGCCGCGAAGAGAAGGCATAGTTAAGTTGATCTCGTACCGTCCGGCTCCATCTGCTTCAGTGGAAGCCATAAACATTGAATCACTAAGGTATACTCGGACTTCACCATGGGAAGCAGCGTCTTCCCCTGAGACTGTTAATTCGCTTCCAACGGGGGCGCTGTTTGGGGTCACCTCAATGGTGATTCCAGGCGCGGCAACTACGAGTCTGGACAGGGCTCCTGCCAGTATCAAACTTACTGTGAGCATAATGAAAATTCTAGTTTTTGAATATTGTTTTATCATTTTCTTTCCCGCACTTGATATGGAAACTTCATTGAGAATATAGAAAAGAGTTATGAATTCGGAATCCTGATTCAGGATAGACAACAAAGATCGGATGAGCTGGGCTGATGTATGATTAGGTTTGTTTCAATTCTTTTTGGCAGATAAACTCTGTTGAAGGATCTTCGCGGGTGAACCCTGACTCTGTAAGTGTCTTGGCGATTGTTGGCGTGTTACATGCAAAGGCGTAAATCTTCTTCATTCCTCGGATATGGGAATACGTTTTAAAAAACTTCGCCATATCCGTTATTGACTGGAAATCTCCGTCAATGTAACATGTTTGGTAGACCAGTTCTTCCCATGCGTCTTTTATTGCTTCGTCTATTAGGACGAGTCCGTCGATTACTTTGCCATTCTTGTGTACGATGGCTTTCTTGTTGACGATAAACCTTCTGAGATCATCATCGTCAAGCGATATCCACTCGAATATCATCGTATACAACCCTGCTGAAGCCTCGAATGTCTTGGAGTTACTGAGGAATCTCCACACATCTTCTAGATCGGTTATCTCGGCCCATTCAGAGTTTTCAGCTTTGTCAGTTTGAAGTTTTTCACATTCCATGATTAGGAAATCGGAAATTTTTGTGAAGTTGAGCGTCGTCAATACTTTTTGAGCTACTTGGTTGTCTGAGTCCGTTCCTAACCGGGCAATTTTGGCTCCGCTCTTCACTGCCCATTGCAGACAAGTGTTTGTCAACGCAGTAGCAATGCCTCTGCGTCTATATCGGGGATCTGTTCTAGCAGCCTGTAGCCAAGCTTCACCAGGTTTCCGTAAGCAGACTCGCATGACACCAACTGGTTTGTTGTTCAGAGTTGCAGTGAAGAGCTTTGCTTGTTTCTCAAGCAACCATTGATCCCATACTTTCGGGATATAGTCTCCCCAGTCAAAAGTGCGTTCACAGAACTTCAGGACAGACTCCTTATCGCTCTGCTGGGCCGGACGTAACGAGAGTTGAATCCCCATATTCTAAACACATCGGAAAAGAAGCTTGGGTCATATTTAAAACTGAACAGTCGAGGCTCTATTATTTCCGAAAGCTTAGCAAGACGACACACCCAGAGGTTTTTAGGGGGGGTCCCCCCCCCTATTTTTTTGAGTCTGCCCTCATTCCGCATGCATGTATGCATGTCATTAAAACAGAAATCGTAAAAGTCCACAAGCTTGTTGAATTAAATAACTAGAGAGTATATTCTTCTCCGTAATGCGATGCTACAGTAACTAAGTCAAATATGTCTATTCTATTCCAGAGTGGGGCTACATCAACTTGTGGGTTCCAGTTCGATTCTTGTGGTGTAGAGCCGTAAGCTTCACATGCAAATATAATGTCAGAAATATCCACTTTCAAGTCCCAATTGATGTCAGCAAAATTCCACCAGAAGATTGGTTTTATCAGAGGATAACGATCGTAGTTGGCTTCAGAAACTCTGTATGGGGTGTCACCTATTCCGTCAATTCCAGTTTCGTTTTGATAGACCCCACAAAATAGATCAGTGCCCATATAATAATACCAAAAGTTACCGCCAGATGGGTAGCCGTTATCCCATTGATTTTCTGAAGAATAACCGGACAGTTCCACGGAGAAGAGGCGCATGAAGGTGTTGTGGTAGATTCTGTTATTGGAGGAATCTGACAGTTCAAGACCATAAATATTGTGCATTAGTAGGTTATTTACTATGGTGTTATTGGAGGAGTAATGGATCCAGATTCCAGCCCGGTAGTTGTCAAACGCTGAATTACCGGATATTATTGAGTTGTGTGTATATGCGAGTAGGAGACCTTGTACGTTGCCTGTAAGTTTTAGGTCTTCAATTGTTATGTTTGTGCAGTTGATGAAGGCTAAGTATCCAATTTCAGGATGTGTTGCAGGATTTATAATCAGATTGGTCTGGTTTATGAAATAGTAGATGGGTTTTCCGTTGATTGTGTTCGATGTAGCTATTGTGTGTAAAAAGTCGTTGAGTGTGTCTCCTTCGATTCCAAAGTTATATTTGTTCTCGCTCATGCAGTTGCCTGAGAAAGTGTTGTTGTTTCCTTCATAGATGTAAAGGCCTGTTCCTTCATTTTGTGTGATGTTATTCTCTGAGACATAGTTGTTAGTGCAGTTCCCCAGCGCTAAAGCGATTTCTGTGTTGTTAGCTACAATATTAGCCAAGATGGTATTGTTATGTGAATTTGCCAAGAGGAGACCATAGTCATTGTTCGTAATGACATTTTCTTTAAACATGTTGTTGCGAGTGGAGTAAGTTGAGGGAATGCCACCAGCTGAGGGAATTAGGATACCAACCCAATTATTAGTGATTGTGTTTGCTGAGAAGACGCAGTTTGAGATTTCGTTAGGAGAGGAGATCAGCACACCGATATTGAGGTTCATTATCGTGGTGTTTGTGATCGTGACATTATCGCTGTGTATAGTGAATCCAACGCCAAATCTAAGATCTGTCGTGTATTTGCAACCTTGAAGTGTATGGCCATTTCCGTTAATAATTATGTTGCTTTTCTCAATTGAGATTGAGTTGTAGATTGGGTGTAGGATGTCACTTGTGAATGTATAAGTTATATTATCAGAGCTGATGAGAGGGGCATAGGGCGGATCTACGGAACCATCGGTGTTGATATGTATTTGCTGGCTCTCAACAACTTCGAAATAGGCCTCCTCTTGATAAGGTGCTGTCGCAGGCCTTTCTTCGTCATATTCCACTCCAAAGCTATCTCTAACTTCGAGGACAACCTTCCACTCTCCTCCTGACCAAGGGGGTTCCACAAAGAAAGTCACGTTCTCTCCGTCCTTCACTTCCCTCGGGACTGTTTCAGAGGATCGAAACAGACTCCACATGTAATTCCAGACTTCACCTTCAGGGTCGTTGTGGGAACTGCCACTTGCTGAAAAGGTTACATGTTCTCCCTGCCATGCAAAACTTGGACCACTTATCACAAGCGTTGGTGTGTCAATGACTCGAAATAACTGTGATAATTCGTCAGATAGTAACTCACCTCCATGCAGTATCGAAGCTTTGGCAGTTAGTGTGTGTAAACCCCTTTCCATGTCTAAGGCGGACAAACTCCAACTGAGAATTTCGTTTTCTTCCGGCAACAGACTTCTGTCAGCCCAAGCAGTTAGAGGCGTTCCATCAAGAAATAAGGTTAGATTGTATTGGTCTGTAAGTTCTCCTTCATTTGTCACTGTAACTTCTCTCTGTGTATCTTCACCTTGGATTATGGGATCGTTGAATGTTTCATTAACTATAGCGCCTGCTCTTAAGCTTTGAATCCGCGTAGTTAAGCCTTCTGTTCGAAACTCGCCGCTTCTAACCCAATGAGGAATCGGAGCTAAAGCGTCCTCGAACTTCTCAAAAGGTGTTGGAATGGCGAGTTCAACGGAGTCTAAACCTAAAGTGCAAGTACCCACCTTCTTCACGATGAAGGTCATTGCGAAAACCGAGGCATTTCTGCTTGGACAATTGAACGCTTCTACGGGGCCCATTGATGATACAACCAGTCGGTAGGTTCCAGCTTCTGCGTCAACATCATTCAGCAAGAAGAATATTGGTTCGTGAAGAGCACCGTCTGGGTGTTCCTCCACTGGAACATGGACGGTGTGGGTCACATACTCCAAGATACTTGGATCCCAACTGAATCCGATGTCGAAGCTGTAGAGGTTGCCGAGAGAATAATTGAAACGACCACCATGAGGAGACAAAGGCTCCCCAGGATACCACAAGTCATCTGCTAAATAGAAGTTATTAGTCAGATTGAAAAACTTCACATTTACCGTGAAGCTGTCGCCAGGGTTAGCAGTAATCTTCTCTGGATCCACATACACAAGTGGCATCTCTGCCTGCATTTCAGCCTCAATTAAACTCTTTTGCGGTGAGAATGTTGGATAGCTGATTAGAGTTGATAATAAGATTAATAGAAGGAGCCCTTTCATGTTTCCCCCTAAAGTAGAAAATAAGATCAACATCTAATATTGCTTTTGGTGTGCTTGTACATTACCTCTATAACTCACACTACTCTTTCTTTACGAATCTTGCTGGGAAATAAATTACTAAACTCTTTAATTATCATGGATCTCGGGGTTTCAATATCCCCAATAATGTTTATCTTATCAAAATCGATTTCGTCCAACCCTCGATTCTTAGCTTCTTGTAGTACAGGCATCTCTGTTGGATCAAAACCAATTAGATGGGCTCCAACTGCTTCAACTGCAAATGAGTCTCTACCTACCAAGAGCAGATTTGGAGACACGGTTATTTTTTTCTTCCTTCATCCTAAGAAAACACGAGCGCGCGCATCTCTATGAGATAAGGATTGATCAAAGTTATATCTCAGGAGATTTGCTGCGCACTCCTGAATTAAAAGAAGCGAAAAAACCATGAACAATGAGAAACTAACTCGAAAAGTCGATAGTAAGAAGAAGAAACTAAAAGGAAAGAATGAAGAGAAGCAATATCGTTTCTGCCAGAACTGTCGTTTCTATGACCACTCTACAGAACGAGAATTTCGTAGGAAAGTGGGACCGAAGAATGAGAAAGGTGAAAGAACGGAAATCGTTGAGATAAGAGCTGTGTGTCGGAATCCAAAGGCGAAATCGTTTGGACATTTAGTGATGTCAGAGAATAAGAATCGTCAATGTTCCGGATGGGAAAAAGTGAAACATATTGCAGAGGCGACCAAGCGTGTAAAAATCGCGTTTAAAGGGCGAAATTTTGATATGACAATGCCAGAAAAGTATTTTGGGATCCCTGAGAAACGGTTAGCACAATTAAGAAAAAGGCGCGTACAATAGAACACTAGAAGGTGTTACGCTATACTCAAGTATGCACACTAAACTATCAAGATCCAAGAAAAGCTTCAGATAGTCCGTCACTTTTTGGATTGCAGTAGGCGAAGGGAGCCAGAAGCGGGCAAACGTGTTCATTTTTTCCGTTTTGGCTCTGCAACGAAGGCAAGGAGTAGAAAGAGGGAGAATAGACCAATGATGCCGCTTATGATGAACGGGATTCCAGCGCCCCTTATGGCTAGATTACCGAGCCAGGGAATTTTCAGTGTTTCAAATCTGTAGATGTCATAGAGCCACGTGGACAAGATGGGTCCTATGATTGCGCCGAGGCTGAAGAAAGCTGCGAATCTCCCAAAGAGTTTCCCTCTAACCTTTTCAGGTATTAGATCTGCCCTCAAGGCTCGGGATGCAGGCATAGCTATGTTGTGTCCAAATGATCGGAAAATTGTTATCCCTGCGGCGGAGAAGAGAGTAGGAGCGAACGGGAAGGCGAGGGTGGCGATCCGTGATGGAAGGCTGCCCAGAGCGATTATGGGTTTTCTGCCAACTCGATCTGAGAGTTTGCCAGCGTAGAGATTGCAGGTTAAGCCAACGAAGCCGGAGATGGACAGGATGATGCCGATTTGAAGCGACGTTGCGTTGAAAACGTCACCGAAGTAGAGTACACTTACGGGGATTATGAACCCTACGGAGAATCCAAGTGCCAGTGAAGATATGTAGAGAATTTTCAGGGAGAAGGACACCTTCTTGTCGAGTTTGAAGCTTTCTTCCTCCTGTTTGACCGTCTGTCCTGTGGAGGCGTCTCCTCTAGTCTCTTTGACACCCCACCACACTAGGATGAAAGCTAAGAAGGCGAGGAGTGAGTCGACAAAGAAGGGAAGACGATAACTCCACTCAAGCCCGATTCCAATAACATCCTTACACAAGTATTGGACAGTTCCTCCAAAGACAGGGCCTAGGTTGAATCCAACCATGCTGAGAGTTAGGTAGAATCCGAGAGCCTCGCCTTTCCTGTCCTGTGGAACTTGATCCATTAGAGAAGCTTCAGCAGGCGCAGCCACAGCTGCAGTGGCTACACCATTCAACATCCTTATTATTAGAAGGGGAAACCAGCCCCATATGAGCCCAGTTAGAGTCCCCAAAACTACGTCGGCAAGTAAGCCTGCCATTATCAGTTTCTTCCTGCCAATCTTATCGGACAAACTCCCAAACTTCTGAGAGAGACCTGCGTTAGCTGCAGTGAAAGCCGCAGTGAAGAAGCCAATATAGACGATTGATGCGCCCAGAAGTTGAACGTAATGGGGAAAATAGGACATGGGCAAGGCGTAGGCTAAGTTCTCCACTAACGAAGCCAAGGAAAGGATTACCACACTCGACGTGTAGAGCTTTGAAGCCCGCACATTCTCCAACTCGAAGAAAGCTTAACGTAAACTCGTAGAGGATAGAAATATAGCTTCGCCTCGAACCCTTGAAAACAGAGATGAAGAGTTAGAAGCTCACCAGTTCAGAAGTAGCGCCTTACACATGCATTCGGGTTTGGGTTAGTTCCAATGGAAACACGCGGGTGCAGATATATACCTAGCTAACATCGCGTCGCCAACCCATTACAGGCCCACGCTCTAATCGTGCGCCAATTCATTACGAGGGGGCACATACCCCTATCTCATCTTCACAAGCTCATTTGGGCTGCACGGAGCACGCGCATCCCAGTTTGGCATGATTTACCATCGTTTTACGAAGTGTACTGCAACGTATGCATACATACGCGTGTGTTAACAGAAAGTTTTTGTTTCAGACCCAAGACATGCTTCCTAATCTTTAGACTAGGTCGATGCGTGTTGCCTTTACTTTCAGGAATAAGTCGGTATGTTAATCGTATAGGAATGCTTAGCTCCAACGCTAAACTTTATTTGATTGCAACGATTCTTCGAGGTTTCAGTTTTGGGATTTGGGGAGTCATATTCTACCTATACCTTAACTTAGATGAGATTGGTTTTCAACCGGACTTTATAGGCAACATGTTTACGGCTGGAGCTTTGGCTACTGGCTTAATGGCTATGCCAGCTGGCATATTTTATGAACGCATAGGTCCTAAAAGAGCATTACTTATCGGTTCAACGGCGAATTTCATCAGTCTTATACAGATTATCACTTTGGAATCAGCAATCCTCCTCTTCGCAAGCATCTCATCTTCGCTAATAAGTACATTGGGATGGGTGGCATCGTCACCATTTATGATGGAAAACAGTAGACAAGAAGAACGCACATATCTGTTTAGCTTGAACTGGAGTCTAATGATCATAATGAGTGTCGTAGGCAGTTTTGTTGGAGGTGTTCTACCAAATCTGTTCAACAGCTTCCTAATATTGCCTATCGGAGCAGAAGGATCCGCTGTTGGATATCGCCTATCATTGTTAACATCGATTGCGCTAGCCTTGGCGGCTGCAATCCCGATATTGATGATAAAAGAGAAAAGAAGACGGCAAAAACAAAACATAGTTGACCTACTGAGCCTTCGAAACATTCAAAGCCGCTGGACAATAATCAAATTTATGATACCCACAGCCCTAATAGGTTTTGGCGCAGGATTCATTGTACCCCTCTTCAACTTATTCTTCAAATTGAAGCTTTCTGCCACAATAGAGCAGATAGGGATAATATCAGCTTTAAGTAGTGTTACCCTAGCCATTGGCACCCTTGCTGCACCAATACTTTCAGGCAGATTAGGCAAGGTCAGAAGCATAGTATTATGTCAGTATCTCTCCACGCCGTTCATTATGCTCATAACTCTGTCACCTAACCTAGGGCTAGCCTCAACCGCTTACATAACCCGCACTGCTTTGATGAATATGGCTGGACCTATAAACTCAACTCTCCAAATGGAATCAGTCACAGAGGGTGAACGTGGGGCTACAAACGGTTTGATGGTTACAGCCGACAATATCCCACGCGCAATAACTGCTTCGATTTCCGGTAAGATGATGACTGGAAACGACTTCTACACACCCTTCCTATTCACTACAATGACTTATATCATGGCAAGTTCGCTTTACTTCATATTTTTCAGGAGAATTAAAGCTCAAACTAACACTCAGAAGCCCTCTGGGGCTGAGAGTTGAACAACATTTTAGAAGGATTTGCCATCATTTTTCAGTCTATCTATAAATGTGCACTCCTTTCACGCAGGATTTAAAGACCCAAATGCTTTTTTAGGAGACAATTTCAAACGTTTTGCAGGATTGATGGTTTTGAAAGACGTTCTCATTTCTGTGTTGGATAAGACCAAGCAGTTTGGAGTATCATATGCTGAAGTCAGAACTCAAAGGAACAGAAACACCCTCCTCTCCATAAGGGATGGACAGGTGGAGGCTGTCACCTTAGCGCATGAGGTGGGAGCAGGTATCCGTGTGCTTGCTAAAGGTGCGTGGGGCTTCTCTACAACAAATTCTCTGAAACGGGAAGACCTCATGGAATCGCTTAAGTCAGCTGCGAAGATGGCCGGGGTTGCAGGCGAAGGCGTCCGTGAGCCAGTTAAGTTGGCAGATGTAAACGTCGTCGAGGATAAGGTTCGAGTTCCTGTCAAGAAGGCTCCCCGAACTGTTGACGTGAAGGTTAAGATTGACAACGTTTTGAGGGTTAATAGTGAATGTTTCAACTTTGACAAGAGAATTAAGAGTGTAACGTTGAACTATGCAGATCTCACCACAGATCAAACCTTCGCCACTTCTGAAGGCACTTTCATTGAGCAAGAGAAGATGTTCGTTTGGAACTATTGCTGGGTAACCGGAAAAAGCAAGGGTGTCATGGCCAGTGCGAGAGATGAAATTGGAGCTTTTGGATATGAACTCTACGATGAACAGCCTCCAAGCAGAATCGCTCAGAGAGTATGTAAGAAGGTGATTCAACAGCTGGAAGCAGAGCTGCCGAAGAGTGGGGCTCACCCAGCTGTGATTGGAACAGACATCGTTGGCGTGTTAGCCCATGAAGCCCTCGGTCATATATGTGAAGCAGATCTAGCCCTCTCCGGAAGTGCTTTGATGGGGAAGATGGGAGAGAAGATTGGCAGTGATGAAGTCACCATCTATGACTCAGCCTTGTTGCGTGGAGGATTTGGCTCGATAAAATATGATGATGAGGGCGTGCCGGGTCAGAAGACTATGCTCGTTGAAGATGGCGTGCTTGCGGGGTATATGCATAACCGAGAGACGGCTGCGAAGATGAATGTGGCGTCGACTGGGAATGCTCGAGCGCAGGACTTCAGAGTTCCTCCTATTATAAGGATGAGGAACACATGCTTCGAGAAGGGTAGCTACAGCTTCGAGGAGTTGCTGGAGGACATCAAATCGGGGTATTACCTGGAGGACTTCAGAGGAGGCCAAGCCAACCTAGACGGAACCTTCACAGTTGGAGTTCAAAGCGCATTTGAGATAAGAAAGGGATCTCTCGGGAAAGCTATTAGAAATTTGGGAATATCAGGAAACACTTTGGAAACTCTTAAGCAAGTTGATGCTTGCGGGAGAGGCTTCGGATTGGAGATGGGGCGCTGTGGGAAGGGACAATTGATGTTTACATCCTCAGGAGGACCTCAAGTACGCGTCAAAACCATTCTAATTGGAGGGGCATAAGATGAATCATATTGAACTCTGCGGAAAGGCAGTGGAATCGGCACTGAAAGCCGGTGCAAGCGAAGCAGAAGCGTTCCTCATGAGCAAACGTTCAATCGGCGTGGAGATTGAAAGAGCAGAGATCAAGACAGCCGCTGACCTCAAAGACGCGGGGATTGCAGTGAGATCCGTGAAAGCAGGCAAGGTAGGCTTCGCATACACAAACAGTCTCACAGAAGAAGACGTAGCCAGAACTGCAGAAGAAGCCAGAAAAGCCTGTGAAGCAAGCCCGAGAGACAAGAACTGGAAGCAGCTTCCAGAGGCGAAGAGCTACCCAACCGTGAGAGACACCTATGACAGGCGAATCACCAGATTCACGTCAGCAGAAGCTGTTGCATTGTGCCAGAGGATGATGGTTGCTGCCGTCAAAGTCGATAAAAGAGTACTGCCAGCCTTCGGAGGAGTCGAAGTATTAACAGAAGAGACGGCCTGCGTCAACAGCCACGGCGTTGAAGTAGAAGACAAAGGAACTGCTTTGATCTGCATCCTCGGCACTATGGCAAGATCGGAAACACAGATCTCACCTTTGTGTGTGGAGTTTAAGGCATCCAGGTCTTTTGCGCCAGAACCAGATTGGATAGGCAACGAAGCGGGTAGACTGGCAATACAATCTATCAAGGTAGATAAGGCAGAAGCAGGCAGATTTCCAGTGTTGCTGGATCCTTTCGCCCTCGAATCATTAATCACTTACACACTGATCCCTGCAGTTGGAGGAGACAACGTATCTAGAGGAAACAGCATCCTGAAAGACAAAGTAGGAAAGAAGATTGCTGGTGAAAACGTGAGTATCTATGATGACGGAGTCCTACTTGGAGGACTGCAGTCTGGCAAAGCAGATATGGAAGGAGCCCCAAAACGTAGGACACCGATAATAGAGGATGGAGTCCTTGAGGGCTTCTTATATGATAATTACTGGGCGAAGATGGAAGGGAAGGAGAGTACTGGAAATGGGAGTAGAGGCGGCGGACGCCTCAGCCTTCCTCCATATGGAACCTTGCCTACGATAAAGCCATCAAACGTAATACTCAAGGCAGGCACTGCCTCAGAGGATGAGTTGATTAAAGAAGTGAAGAATGGATACTACGTTCGCAACATCCAAGGGGCTCATCAATCAAATCCTGAAACCGGGGAATTCTCCGTTGCGTTAGCACCAGCATGGCGAATACTACAGGGGGAAATCACTCACGCTGTAAAAGGGGTGATGATCGCTGGTAACATTTACGATATGATGGAAAAGATTGAACTTGTAGGAGAAAATGCGAGACAACTCAGCAATCTGATAGCACCTAAGATCGTTATAAGTGAACTCAATGTAGTTACAAAGTAGTAGCGTGTGGAATCACGTATTTCTTTTGTGCAATCATAAAGAAATCTTTACCTAGAGCGGGGTCGTCGGTTAGCTTGGACACAGACTGCAGTGGGGATGTCGCCCGTGCATCTCCCTGAAAACGAGCATTGGGCACTTTCCAGTCTAATAGGATTTTTAGCGCGTCTCTGGCTGCGCCATCGGTCGCAACAATCTTAATATTTTCCGCGTCAAATGTCACAAGCTCAACATTTCATATTTAGAAAAATATGATTGTTTGGTCAGATGATTATTCATGACTTAGGCAAAACAGGCTTGAAAGTCGGCGCATGCATGCAAGTTGGTTGGGGGGATTCGAACCCCACACACAAGGGAGATATCTCCCGAAGACCAAACTTTTAGTTGGATTTTTAGATTATGATATACGGAAGGTGATGAGTAGAAGATACTTATAAACATTTACGCGCGCGCATTAAGAAACGAAAGAGACACATGGATTCCTAAAATCTCTATCCCTGACTAATCCTTCTCTAGCGCACATTTATCCTGCAAGTTCTCTCATTATTTTCTCTCTGATTTCAGGAATTCTACGTATCAAGATTGTGTCCACGTCCTTCTTGTCTTCTACTTGTAGTGCTCCTCTTAAACCCGTAGACATCATTAACATAGAATAAATCTGTTGCTTCAGCACGCCTAGTGCATACCCGAAGACAACATCCTCAAACGATTTCAGAGGTATAACGTTTCGAGCGAATTCTACATCTGGCACCATGTTGTGTTTTAACACGTAATCTATCGATTTTTCGATAACTCCTCTCGTTTTCTCATCCATGCCTGACACCCTGCACTGTTCAATTATAAATTCCATCTAAAATGGTTTGTTGTTTGTGTGTGCGCGCGCTGAGTGAGTGTGTGAGTAAGAGAGTGAGTGTAATAGAGGAAGACTGAGAGAGAGCTTCTTCTATTCTCTTGTTCCGCTCTGCGCTAGGCACTCCCCTAATCTCAGCAATCATCATGAGTGCTTCCTTAGGTGTCAATGAAGGGTAAATTTCCGGAGTCTCAATTAGCGTACTGACAGACGCCAGAGCTTCTTTCTTGTGAGTGTGGACGTTTAAACCGTTTATCAAAGCCTCTCCAGAGGACGGCCTGCATGCATGCTCACCAAGTCGTCTAGTTTGATAATAGTATAAGATCGCAGAACATTTCTTGAAGAGTGCGTTGACTCGTTACGAGTTAAACCAGAATAGCCGAATACTGCTTCAAGTGGCTTACAGCCCCTAACGCATCTATCCGCAAAACCATGTGATTTGAATGGACAATTCACTACCCCTACTCCCCCGATTTCTATAACAAGAAAGTTGCTATTATCACTTGCGCGCGCACTTAGATGTCAAAGTTGACAATAGTGTCAGTTTATCATACCCGTTCTCTCTGATACGCACGCGCCATAAAAGTTATCTGTTAATTCAACTGTTGCACATCAGAGGAGAAGGAATGTTGAAGAGAATAGCTTTTGGAATAATGTTGACAACGCTTTTAGTGAGTACGTTAACGTTTGCATTTAGTTTCATCATCGTAGGAGCTGACGAATTCCAAAGGATGAAGCCTAACGGAGCAGTTGGTGTTTCCAAAGCGCAGACAGTTGATTGGCACCGCACAGACGAAGGAGTCTCTTCAGTTAACAGTTTAACTGATACCTGGCCCATGTTTCGGCACGATCCAAAACACACAGGCAGAAGCCCCTACTTTGCCGCTCCACAGGCTAGTTTGAAATGGACATACGCAACTGGCGACTCGATATATCAATCTTCACCTGCAATAGCTCCTGACGGGACAATTTACGTCGGTTCAAATGACCATAACATCTACGCTATTAATCCTGATGGCACGCTTAAGTGGAACTACACAACCGGAGACACTATTTATTCTTCTCCTGCTATTGGTTCAGATGGTACAATTTACATCGGGTCTATGTGGGCGGATCGCAAAGTTTATGCTATAAATCCTGATGGCACACTCAAGTGGAGTTACACTACCATTTCAGATGTTTCATCTTCGCCTGCAATAGATCCATCATCAGGTGTAATCTATGTGGCTGCATCTTATGATCCCAGCTGGAATGGTCGGATGTACGCTTTCTATCCTAACGGAACTTTGGTTGATGGATGGCCATATAATCCAAGTACAGGTTCGAGTTGGATAACAGCATCTGCAGCTATACGAGAAGATGGTGTAATCCTCTTCGGAGACTTCACTAATCCACGTGGCGTCTTTCGGGCAATTTCACCAGACGGTACTGTACTTTGGCAAAGAACTATTCCTTGCCCGTATGGAGAGATTGACATCTTTTCATCTGCTGCCATTGACTCAGATGGCATGATCTATTTTGGAGGGGGTCACAGAAACCGTCACCTCTGGGCTCTTTATTCAAACAGCACTATAGCATGGTCATATCTTACAGGTGATGAAGTAGAGAGCTCCCCTGCAATAGCTGAAGATGGAACGATATATGTAGGATCATACGATGATAAGCTCTATGCGATCAACAAAAACGGTGCTTTGAAGTGGGCCTACATAACAGGTGGGAACATACACTCTTCACCTGCAATCGGGGCAGATGGAACAATTTACGTCGGTTCAAATGACCATAACATCTACGCTATTAATCCTGATGGCACGCTTAAGTGGAACTACACAACAGGAGGCGCTGTTAATTCTTCTCCTGCTATTGGTTCAGATGGAACGGTATATGTGGGATCTTGTGATGGGAAACTTTACGCTTTTGAACGTATTTACAACGTTACAGTTCAGGCATATTGTTGTAGTGAAAGCACTCCTAAAAGTGTAAATATAACGATGGATGGGTCGCCAACAGGATATAACACTCCCCACACCTTCACGGGTTTAACTGGAACCCCCAACATCACAGTTCCAAGTGCAGACTTAGATAGCCACCCGTTCAACCAGTGGGGTAATGGCGAAACAGACACAACCATAACCATCACTTCAGACGGAACATACACTGCATATTATGGAATAGCTTACAGTCTAACTATCACAACAACCATAGGCGGAACAACAAACCCATCTCCAGGAACACAGATATACTGCACAGGAACCATGGTAAACGTCACAGCTATACCGGACTCTGGCTTTTACATAGACCATTGGGAACTTGACGGTTTCAACGTTGGCTCCCAAAACCCTATAATAGTAACTATGAACTCTGACCACACGTTACATGTAGTATTCAGATATAATGTCACTATAGAAGCATATTGCTTAACTGAAGGTGAGGACGTAAATGTATCCATCTATATGGACGGTTCGCCTACAAACCACACTACACTTCACACTTTTACAGGCCTAACCGGAACACACGTATTTGCGGTTCCAATTACAGACCTCCATGGTTGCCCATTCATACAATGGAGTACAGGCGAAACAGATCCAACAGTAATAGTCACCACGGGCGGAACATACACTGCCTACTATGAAACATTCGTACATGATGTTGCTGTTACAAACGTGACACTTTCAAAAACTGTTGTGGGACAAGGATACTGCGTGAATATCAGCGTTACTGTAGAGAATCCTGGCGACTTCCTCGAATGGTTCGGCATCGTTGTTCCATGCTTTGGAGGAGAAGTCATCCCTACACCTGAACAATGGGAAACCTTCTGGAGCATGGGAGATGTAGACAGAAATGGTTACATCAACGTAATAGATTCCAACATTATAGCCCTTAACGTGGGATGGGAAGGTCCTCCAGGCGAGAATCCGGCTGACATAAACAGCGACGGAATTGTAGATCTTTTCGACGCTTTGGAGTGTGCTTACAACACAGCACCCGAGCGTTCGGTTATCTGGACATACTTTGAACTGCCGCTACCTCCAAAAGGAACACAAAGAGGCACTAGATTACACCCTGACAACCAGATTACACTAACCTTCACTTGGAACACCACTGAGCAAGCGATGGGCAACTACTCCATAATAGCGTATGCAGAGCCAGTCACGGGGGAAACCTCCACGATTGATAACACATTCATAGTAGACTCGGAGCTATGCATAACTATTCAAGGAGACATTGACGCAGATCGAGATGTAGACATCTTCGACATCGTCAAGATGGCTGGAGCTTACGGTTCCAGTGAAGGCGAAGACAGCTTCGACCCAAACTGCGACTTAGACGGTGACGGAGACATAGACATATTTGACATCGTCATTGCCTGTGGTCACTACGGAGAAAGCTGGTAGTCTCTACAGGATTTGAACCATGCATGCATCGAAATCAGAGACGTGGGGATACACTCGGTGTGGCGAGCGGACACCAACCTCATAGTTAACGCGTGTGTGTGGGCTTTTCAAAATGATGCTTTGAGGACGGGGGTGGGATTCGGACACAATGCGAGCGCCAATGAAAATTTAATTTTATCCGAAAAAGGTTCGATGTAAAAACTTGAATCTTAAAGTAATTGAAACCTATCTTCGAAAACTCGCACAGAAGTCTACAAATCATTCGAATAGAATTCTTTAATCTCACTGATTCCACTCGTTCTTAACCCCTGCAAGAAGTACTCGACTAAGGTGTCTGAGTTGCCATCTTTTCTTGGACTTCCATGAAGAACAACTGTTTTCATGTGCGAACGCTCTTAAGATAATTATAGCAATTGATTTTTCCATTTGAGCTTTGCGCGCGCAACCCTCCTTTTGGAGTTGATTGTAAGGAGGGTGCAAAATATTGTCATTAGTCCAGGTTTTCCTTTCTCAGAAGCAGTTCCTTCTCTGAATATCTTTGATTGCGCATTTTCCTAATACGCAAGTACCTTTTTAAGCCATCCACAGAGTCTTTTTCCCAGAGGTTGATCTCTCCTTCAAAGAGATCTTGCACGGCTCGCACTTCCTGCCGTGAATGCATCTCTGGATCTATTACCGCAAGAGTTGTGAATGCTTTCGATTTCAATTCTGGGATAAGAGCGCTTAGCCATCTCCGGGCTTGAACTGCCTGATGCTGTAATAAGACGTCGGAAACCAACTCGAGACAAATCCGTCTTTGACGTTGAGGTAGTTTATCCAACCTCCGAAAGGCGGAGGTTAGAGCAATGTTGATGTGGGTTAGGTTTTCAACGCCAGCAAGCTTGAAAATACCAGGAAGGTTTTTTGCGACCATGTCTGCCTGTGGATTGCATACAAAGAGATAGAAGTTGGATGGATATTTCTCTGCGAAGATCTGCAGGCTCGTGACTTTTGCAGTAACAAAGAATACAGTTTGGTCTTCCTTGAGCCCTGAGTCAAGAAAATTTCTGACAAGCAAATCCCGCTCATCACATGGTGGAGATGTCAGCAAGACCGAGTAGTTCTGAGGCAACCCGCCGAGCAGTAAACCATCAAGATCGCTGTACCCTGTTTTTACACGGTTTGGAAGCCCTTCTGGAGTTGTAGGTTGAACGAACAATCTCTCGCGAATGTCTTTGTCTTTATCAAGAAGATCATACGTTGGAATACGCCCTTCCGTTCTCACCACAATGTCTTGCTCTATCAGTCTCTCCAGTCTGTTCCGAATTATTCGCCTGCTTGCTTTCCCCCTCATAGCAGCCGTCTGCCGCGTGATGGCGGAAACGTTTAGCGGTCCTTTCAAAGCTAAAGCTTGAATGATACACCGTGAGATCTCGTCTTGCGCGATTTCTCTCTGCCTTAGATGTTTCTCCGCGTTTTTCAAACGAGCAGCAATCTTCAATGGTTCTCCATACATTCCTATACCCAGTCTTGTCAGCTGCAATGTAGCTGCCAAACCTTGGTACTCCGGCTTCTGTAGAATTGACCTTTCTAGAAGATCCAATCTCTTGAGTACTTCATCAAGTTTCCCGCTAAGGTTTTCTATGCTTGAACCGGCGTCGTCCTCTCCACTCAAATCAATCGCTCCTTCGAACACTGCTCAGTTTTAAATAGCCGCAAAAGAGTTTAAATGTTGACCACAACAGACCACAGCACAGTGCGAACCAATAAGCACATACTTGAATATACCCACCTAACTGGTCACTTTTGCACAAAACATCTAAGAGGAGTGAACACACTTTATTCTGATGAGGTAGAAAAGCATGGTTGACAAAGAAGCAGAAGAAGTAAAAGAAATACTGTCTGCTGTATCCACTCAAGTTCCGACCCTTATAAAAAGCATCTTAGCCTCGGTCTTCTCTGAAGAAGCAGGAAGAAGCATGGGTAAAGCCGCAGGGGCCTACTATAAAGAACTAAAGGATAGCGGAATGCCCGAGCAGGTGGCAGTAAAAATGACGGAAGACTACATGCGAACTTTCACAAATTTAGGCGAAGTGCTGAAGAGTGTCGGCAAAAGCGGTGAGTGACAGACATAGGCGAAGAGATCTCAAGAGCTTCTGAGAAGAAGAGACGAGAAGACGAAACTTAGTAGCCAATGAGCTAGTGGAGTACGAGTTGAAAACCAACAACTCTCAAATCATTGTCACAATAGCTAGATCAGCCCCTAATCTAATACGCATGTTGCTCAGTCTTTCCAAGACATATCTCACATTAGGCTATCAAGTAAGAAAAGCAAGGAACGCATTTGAAAGTCAGCTTCTTCTGCAAGGTATGTCAAAGCATGACGCAGAGAGACTGAGTGCTTGCTACCAAGAGCTCAAAGAAAACATTCTCGCCGCACTGAAAAAAAGCCTGCATGTAGGATCCTAGCAGGAAAACTGTGAGCTAGCGCGCGCAAGGAGACATTGACGAATGATTCTCAGAAACCAATTTGGTCGCACTGGACATGCGAGTACTCGAATAATATTTGGCGCGTATGCCTTGAGCAAGGCAACACAAGCGGAGGCCGATCGCATACTTAATATGCTATTAGAGTGTGGCGTAAATCATATTGACACAGCGCCCATGTATGGAAATGCCGAGAGGTGTATCGGATCGTGGATGGAGCAGCATCGCGATGATTTCTTCCTCGCAACCAAGTCTCGCAAGCGTACATACAAAGGAGCTTGGGAAGATCTTCAGCGTTCCTTGACCCGATTGAGAGTTGACTATATAGACCTTTGGCAGTTGCATGGTTTGACCAACCCGGCAGGTTGGGGAAAAGTGATGGGGCCTGAGGGCGCCTTGGAGGCCTTTATTGAAGCGCGTGACAAAGGTTTGGTGCGGTTTCTGGGCGTAACAGGCCACGGTACCAAAGTGCCAGCCATGCACACACGCAGCTTGGAGCGTTTTGATTTCGATACAGTCTTATTGCCATACAACTATTTGCTGATGCAGAATCCCCGTTATGCAGCTGACTTCAACGAGTTAGTTGAGTTGTGCCGTAAGCGCAACGTTGCAGTACAAACCATGAAATCCATTGCTCGGTGGCCGTGTGGGGGCCGTTCCAAGACTTACAATACGTATTTCTATGAACCGTTAGAGACTCAAGATGCCATTGATAAATCGGTGCATTGGTCATTGGGTTTCCCGGACAGCTTTCTGATCACAGCGGGTGATATGCAGCTTCTGCCCAAGATGTTGGATGCTGCCAATCGTTTTGAGAAGCGACCATCTGATAATGAAATGAGCGCTATGGTTGATGAGTTTGATGTCCAGCAGATTTTCCCGCGCGCGGCACGGCGTAAGGGACCTCAAACCTGGGGCGGTCAGATGTATCAGGCGCTTGAAGGACTAATTCGTGATGGATTCTTCAAACATCCCAATAAGAGAACGCTAGAGCATGTGGTCAAAGCCTTAGAGTCTAAAGGTCTCTCGACTAAAGGCAAAGAGGACAACATTGCTAATGCTCTCGCTAGAAGAGTGAAAAAGAGAGTCTTGAAAAAATCCAATGTATCAAACGGATGGATTTACTGGACAGAATAGTTCAGTTGCAGAAAACAGAGGGATTTGCGGGCGATATCTCCACTGTGTGTGGGGTGGGATTCGAACTCCCCAAACCAAACCACACACACAAATCTAACTGACTCTACCAAATCCAATCAAACTAGCCAAACCAAACGCGTGCACTCAATGTGATGCATATAAATGCCTTTTGAATGCTTGCGCCAGACATTGAATTAATCCTATCAAAAAGCATGCATGCAACAATTTTCTTTAGTTGGGGCTAATATTGCGTCACAGCCATAAAGACGCGCGCACTTTGCTGTCTTAGCTACATCTTTGATTGCTGCATTGGTTGGTTGGGTTCGAATCCTCCCGCACACATTTTTTGACGGTTATATACCCGCGCGGAAGTCACGGTTTGATCTTGTAGGAATTACTTACTATTGTTTCAAGCAGGGTGTGATGTCTGTCTTCATCATCAGCAATGTGTTGAAGCAACAGTTTAATGCCTCCGTCATTTGTTTGTTTTATCTCTTCTTTCACTAGGTTCAGGGTGTCCTGTTCGATTTTAATATGTCTCTCTAGTTCCCTTTTGACCACTATCTTGTCGGCATATGAACTCATTTTGTAGTCCCACAAAGGCACATCAGAATCTGCAATCACGTCTAGTATTCCTTGCAAAATTGAGGCATGTTTTTTAGCGTCATGCTTCATCTCTGTCAGCAAGAGTCTAGCCGCTGCAGTATGGACCATTTCCAACTGTTTCTCAACACTTTTCCCAACGTGCTTCTCTATTTCTAATTGTCTCTTAATCAACTCAATCAGCTTATCTCTTGACTTCATTTCACATCACATTTCTATAGGCATGAATCTTTAGCTTAAACATATCCCGAAGAGTTAAGGGGATCTCAATGCGACGCTCATGGGATGAACCTTATCACGTAAATATTGAGACAGTAAATAGTCAATGCAGATTTATGGGAGAGCAATGTGTGGAATCCACGTTTTTCTTTCCTCTCTCAGGACCATTGCGAGCGACATACATGCCGAAAAGTTGAATTATGAGAACTACGGGTTTTTCTTTTATGGACTCAAGACTTTTGCTTGGCACTATCATCATTATTATTCTCTTCTTCTTTGGGATAGTGTTTGCGCTTGCTTCCGCATATGCGCCTATTAGGTTGGCAGTTGCGGCCATTTTGTTTATCACAGGTTTTGGAGTAATAGCCACTCTACACATCGTTACTAGGAAACCATCTGAGATAATCCAGAAAGTCGAGTTTTCGGGGGAGATGAAGGCTGTCCCGATCAAGTGTTCTAATTGTGGGGCTTCAATTCAGCCTGATAAGATAAAAATTTTGGAGGGCGTACCGTATGCGACTTGCCACTATTGCGGAAACACGGTTGAGGTGGTCGAGGAACCAAAATGGTAAGGCCACAACTTCTTATGCTTTGCATGTTAATTCTCGCTTTTTCAATCGGGATTATCACTGTGGAAGCTCAAAATCTCGTGTACCATCTGGAGCACGAATGGGTAAAAATCTGGATAAACCAGGATGGAACAGTGGACGTTCTCTATGACATCACAATCGTTTGTGATGAAGGAGTACTGCACTGGGTTGAAGTAGGTCAGCCCAATTATGACTTTACCATCGGCCAAGCCTATGATGAGAACAACAATGAATTAGACGCGGCGGATTCAAGTTATCAAGACGATTACAAAGTGCGGGTTGACGTGGAGGATCTTGATGCTGGGGAAAGCGTTCGATTTAATCTCACAACCAACGTGGGGCACATGATATGGAAGGACACGCAGAATCTTGGCAACGTGGGAATGCAATTTACACCGACATGGTTTCCTGTAGGGATAGATAATCTTCGCGTCCGAATTGTCACACCTCCTGGAGTCACGGAGAGCAACCTTAAGACATTGACAAGTGTGGAATGGGATAATGCTGATTATGAAGATGGTGACTTCGCCGTTTATTGGGAGAGACACAACCTAGCTCCAAGTCAGAAATATACTTTTGGAGTTTCATTTCCCGAGGAGTTCGTTCAACACTACGAGGTTCAGCCGGATTTCCTGCAAACATATGGTCCATGGATCGCTGTTCTGATAGTTTTATCCTTGGTAGTTGTGGTCGTGGCAATTGCCATTCGAAAGAAACCTTATCTTAAACCATTAATGAGTGTGGAAGCTCTTGGGATAAGACGCGGCCTCACAGCCGTAGAAGCCTCTTATCTCTTGGACTTAAAACCAAACCGGATAGTGACCGAGATTCTTTACAGCCTCTTAAAGAAGAGAGCCGTCTGGGTCACAGCCACTAAACCTTCAGTGACACTAAGGATTATGGAGCCATTCAAGAGCAAAAAACCCAAAGAACTAGACGGGACACCACTTCGATACTATGAAATTGATTTCTTAGAAGCGATAAAAAAAGACGGCATGCTAGATGAAGGAATGTTGGCTGAAACCATCTTATTCCTGCGTCGCTCTGTTGAAGAGAAACTTCGCGGCTATTGTAGACGCGACACCATCGACTACTACAGAAAGATCGTTGAAAAAGCTTGGAAACAAGTAGAGCAGGCGGGGACATCGGAGCTAGCATCCAAAGCTTATGATGAAGAACTCCTCTGGCTACTTCTCGACCCACAACACCGTGCAAGAACCGAAACAACTTTCAGGAACCAAGTCTTTGAACCAGCTCCGATCTGGTTCTGGTACTGGTACAGCTATCAACAGTATCATCCCCAACCTACATACAAACCTAACATAGACGCACCAGCCAAAGCAAAATCTCCACCCAAAATCCCAGGAGCAGACTTCGCCAACAACATCGCGACAGCAGTAGAAAACACGTCTAACAGCATTGTAGCAAATCTTGAAAAATTCTCAAATGCAATAATCCCAGCAACTCCACCTCCGCAGACTTCACATAAACCTGCACACCGCAGCTCAAGTTGCGTATGTGCCTGCGCAGCCTGTGCCTGCGCCTGTGCATGCGTCTCATGTGCTTGCGCCTGCGCCGGTGGCGGTGCTGGATAGGAGATCACAACGTTTGAGTTTCCTTCGAAAAGCCTTCAAACATTCTAAGATTCCTATAGGTCGTTACACGTACAGAGGAGTTGGAGACTTTGCCAAAATGGCCTTGCAACTTCGAGTGGAACCTAATGGTCAAGGACTATTAGTCATCAACGCCAACACCGTTCTGTATCTGAACGAAACAGCAACAGCTCACGCCTACTTTCTAATGCAAGGAATGTCACTAGGAGAAGCTGTTAAGAACATCAGGAAAATATATCGGGTAAAAGTGGAAACGGCCCGCGAAGAACATGAAAAACTTGTTTTTTCAATAAGCACCCTTGCGCAAACTGAAGAAGTTTGTCCGATTTCATATCTTAACGTAAAGCAGGTTGAACCATTCACGCAACCGCTGTCTGCCCCCCTAAGAATGGATTTGGCATTAACTTTTCAATGTCAAAACAACTGTATCCACTGTTATGCTGGAGGATCCCATAAAACTTCTGAACTCACCACCCAACAATGGAGAATGATCATCAAAAAGTTGGAGCAGATTGGAGTGTTCATTGCAACCTTCACGGGTGGAGAGCCAACTTTGCGAGAAGACCTGGCTGAACTGTTAAAACATGCCCAAGAGACAGGTATAGTGACGGGGCTCATCACGAATGGAAGAAGACTTCAGGACAAAAAATACGTTGAATCCTTGGAAAAGGCAGGGTTGGACTTCACTCAAATAACCCTAGAATCGCACAAGGCTACCATTCATGACAAAATTACTGGCGTGAAAGGAAGTTGGAAAGAGACCGTGGCTGGAATCAAAAACGCGGTGAACACACAAGTTTATGTTACAACAAACACTACGCTCAATAAATACAATGCAGCCAATTTCTTGGATACTATAGATTTCCTTAAGAAACTAGGTGTCGCAACTTTTGGCTGCAACAGCCTGATATACTCTGGAAAAGCCATCAAAGTAAGCGACGAATTCGCCTTGTCAACTGAAACGTTGAAAGAGCTTCTTCCCAAGATTAGAGAGAAGGCAGGTCATGTTGGATTGAAATTTCTGTGGTACACCCCGACTCAGTACTGTCGCCTCGATCCTGTCAAGCTAGGTTTAGGCGTGAAATCCTGCACTGCTGCATTAGTTAACATGTGTATTGCGCCACACGGCGAAGTTTACCCATGTCAAAGTTATTTTGAGAGTCTAGGCAACATTCTTAAAGATGACTGGAAGAAAATTTGGAAACACCCTCTCGCCTTGCAACTTAGAAGTAGAGCATATGCTGAACCAAAATGCAAAGACTGCCCACAGTTACACATTTGTGGAGGAGGGTGCCCCTTAGAACTCCAAAAAGACAAATACTTATGCGCCGAAGCCTAACAACATTCGTTCACAGACCCAGATTATACGTAAAACTTTGTCAATTGAAAAGACTTGTTTTTAGTGTCTTTTTCTCTACGAGGTGTCTCAACTAGTAGCTTGTAAGCTGAGCCTCTGCATGTGTAGTACACGACTTCTCCTCATTTCAACATCTACAAATTATCAATTCCCGAAAGTCAACAATCTTTTTCCTATGTTTTGGAGATTCTTCGTGTATTCCAGAAGTCTTGCCCGAGCTCTGCTTGGTGAAGTCTGCGAGAATTTGACTTCGTCGTTCGGTTTGACCTGCCCTAAAAGTGAGACGTCCGAGGTCGTGACGACACCTATTTTCGGGTAACCTCCTGTTGTTTGGGCATCCCGCATTATTATTATAGGTTTGCCACTTTCTGGCACTTGAATTGAACCTACGGGGATGGCATCTGAGATCATGACCAATGAATCTCTACGCTCAACCTCTGACCCATCAAGTCTGTAACCCATTCTATCAGACTCCACCGTCACCACGTAGTCGCTTGACAGAAAAGCTTCCCTTCCTTCATTAGTGAAGTATTCTGATTGAGGCCCAAATACAACTTCAACCTCCAACTTGTTATAGTAGAAGGGGACAAGTTCTTTTGGAAGCCGAAAACCCTTCTTCAGCCTCTCAGTTTCAAATCCTTCCACGATATCTTCTGCTCTTAATTTCCTTCCTCTGAAACCGCCGAGCCCACCTCGCACATGAGTAGACCTACTGTTCATCACCAAAGGCACATTGATCCCTCCCCTAACAGCCAAGTACGCTCTGCATCCACATCGTGGTTCTCCAAACGACAGCATGTCTCCCTTGTGAACTGCTAAGGTTTGCCAGCAAGCAACTTCTTTACCGTTCAGGGCGGGTGATAGGTTGGCTCCCGTAATTGCAGCCCAACTATCGCTTAGAAATTCAAGTTCTGGACCTAGCAGGGTTATTTCAAGACATGCATCATTAGATCTATTGCCTATCAAGTAGTTGGCTAGTGTGAAGGCGAAGCTGTCCATTGCCCCGGAAACTGGCACTCCATACCTTTGGAATCCATAACGCCCCAAATCTTGTACTGTAGTGAAGAGACCCGGCTTGTTCACCTTGAACAGTTTCATTTTCTCCCACCAACATAAGCCTCAAACTCCTCCTTGCCAATTGTTTTGAACTTCACTGTGTCGCCGGGATGAATCAGAGCTGGCGGATGTTCCTTGGGGTTGAAGAGTTTAAGAGGGGTTCTGCCAATTATCTGCCATCCTCCAGGAGCCTCACAAGGGTATATTCCAGTCTGTTTCTCTGCTATCCCAACAGAACCCGCGGGAACCCGCAACCGCGGCGTTTTCAGCCGCGGCGTAGTAATCTCGTCAGCCACAACTCCCAAGTAAGGAAACCCTGCTATAAACCCAATCATATAAACTGTGTACTCTCGACCGCTATGGAAACGAACAACTTCGTCCTCGCTGAGATTATGGCTTTCAGCCACATACTTGAGATCAGATCCATATTCTCCACCATAAATTGTTGGAACCTCAACAACCCGCCTATGGATGGAAACCTCAAACTCGTGAAGTCTAGCTTCGACATCTTTCAGTCTGAAAACGAGTTTCTCGTAGCTCGTTTTCAAGGGATTATAGTAGACAAGAAGCGAGCGGTAGGTAGGCACACATTCCAATACACCGCGGAGTTGAAGCTGAGCTAATGCACGATCTAGAGCGTGTACCTTTCGGTTGACATCTAGGCTGATCGAGTTTCCGAACTCAACTAATAAGGCCTTGTCGCCAACTGGTAGATACTTGGCAGCCTTGTACAAACTTAATTTCCCTACATGAGTCTGCTTATAGGTACAAGTTCAATTCTTGCGGAGGTTAATGCTTTCCTGAGAGATTTTGCCAGTTCTACAGCGTTCAACGTATCGCCATGAACACAGATAGTGTGTACCTCAGCAAACTCAACAGTTTTTCCGTCAACAGCCATAACCTTCCTCTTTTTCACCATCTTCACTGCTCTCTCAGCAACTAACTCTGAATCCTCAATCACCGAGCCCTGTAAACCTCTCGAAACTAGGGTTCCATCCGAATTGTAGGCTCGATCTGCAAAGACTTCATAAGCAACTCTTAAACCTGCCTTAACCGCCATTTTAGCCAAGCCAGAGTTTGCTGGTGCAAATAATATCAACTCAGGGTCTATAGCCTTCAGTGCTTCAATAACTGCTTCTGAATAATCCTCATTAGTAGCTACAGCATTATAGAGGGCGCCATGAGGCTTAACATGCTGCAACTTAACACCGGCAGCTTTCGTGAAGGCTTTGAGAGCGCCCACTTGATACACAACAATGTTCTTGACCTCTTCCTTCGACAGTTCCATCTCTCGCCTGCCAAATCCCATTAAATCCGGATAACCTGGATGAGCCCCTACCGCAACCCCATTCCGCCTCGCAAGCTCCACAGTCTCCGCCATAACATTCGGGTCGCCTCCATGAAATCCACAGGCAACATTAGCGGACGTTATGAAAGGCATGATTTCAGCGTCACACCCAACTTTGAAATGGCCATAGCTTTCTCCAAGATCGCAGTTAACGTCAATCCGCGCCTTCAAACCGTTAACCTCCTCTAGTGAATGAAGTTGAAGATGTTTCCTGTTGCTGCAGAGGGAACGGGTAAGTCCTTCATCGTGAAAAGGCCAGGTGGAGCATTGACGACTTTTGGAATCGAGTTCACAATCATGGCTACCGTGCTTATGTCCCCGTGAACGCAAGGCGAGATCTTCTGGTTTACGTTGGGAAGCCCCTTGATTAATACGGAGTCATACTCCTCCTCAGCCCCTATGTATGCTTGAAAATCGAGTACAATAACCTCTCGTCCATCTCGAATTCCTCTTGCTGTCTGCCTCAGACCAGCCGCATATCCCTCTCTAACTCGTATAGCTTCGCTTCTCACAGCTTTCTCAGCGAGCACAGGCTCCACGGAATCAACCTTGATCTCTTCCAGCTTCCATCCTAGAGCTGCTGCGATCATCGAGATAGATTGCTCCAAGCCTACATGCCCCGTTATGCGCCCCTCAGTAATGGCTCTGCGGAAATCCTCTACGCTCAAGCCTGCCCCGATCTTCTTCTGAAAAGGTACTCGTCTAGTCGCAGCATTCATCACTCTCACCGTCCTTATCGCGTCTACCTTCTGGCAGACAGATGTCAACGTGATCACCAAGGTGTCCATCAGAAATCCAGGGTTGATCCCTGTACCTAGAACGGTGGCTTTGTGTTTCTTAGCTAACGCGTCCAGTTCCTCCGCCAGCTTTGGCTCCGAGTAGTACGGGTAAGAAAGTTCTTCACAGGTTGAGACGACATTAGCTCCACACTTCACGATTCCCTCAAGTTGAGGAAATACATCCTTCAAATAGGAAGACGTGGCATGCACAACGACATTCGGCTTCGTCTCCGAAAGTACAGAGGCAGCATCCTTAGACACTAGAACCCCAACATCCCTTCCCAACTCTAAGACAACCCCTAAATCTCTGCCAACTTTATCCTCAGCCATATCGATGGCTCCAACAACCTCAACACCTTCCCTCTGCAAGAGAAACCTAGCAATCATACCCCCAACAGCTCCTACCCCGTACAAGACTGTCTTAATCTTCTCCAAACCCTTCAACCTTCAGCTTCTGTTCATATTCCTCAGGATATAGATGTTTCGCGAAGTGAAACCTAGCAGCAGAAAACGCAAAGAATCGATTCTTTGAAACCCTTTAAATATGCTGAACCGTAAATTATTGATAGAACTCTTGGAGAAAGGGACTAAATGAAAAGAAGGATAACAAGCGTATTCCTTCTGGCAGTAATCCTTACAAGTATGCTGAATCTTGCTCTTATTGTACAGCCATCTAAAGCGGAAACCGTCTCTAGCAGTGAAGCACTGCCAGATGAAGACACGGGTTTTGCTGACTATGAGTACAGCACGTTGGAAGGATCAACGGGCACGCAAGAGAAGCCTTCAGGCGTTCTCTCTGAGGTTTTCCAAGGAAGAGAAGATCGCTGGGACTTTCAAAATATTAGTGAGTGGAGCAGCTTCATCTATGCTGACGGTAATAGGACGAGGCTGATTATTGGAGTGAGAGCGAATGGCACCACTAACCTTTTTGAGTTAGAAGGAATTGTGGCCAAGCACAAAGCTGAAATCGTCAACACTGTTGCATTCGGAGGCGAGATTCGGGCATTAATTATCGAGCTCCTATGGGTGTCAGTCGGAGGTTTTGTGGAAGATGTACGTTGTGAAGGCTCGGCGGCGTACATTGAACCTGATGTCAAAGTGAAAGTTCAGTTTGTTCCAAATGATCTCTACTGGAACTTGCAGTGGGGTCCACAGGTAATAGAGGCAGATTGGGCATGGAACACAACTACGGGCAATCAAACAGTCCTTGTAGCAGTAGTAGACACCGGAATAGACTATACTCATTCCGATCTGTCAAACTATGTCTCACTTGGTTATGATTGGGTTAACAATGATACGGACCCGATGGATGATTATGGGCATGGAACCCACTGCGCTGGAATCATCGCTGCAACCCTCAATAACAGCGTTGGAGTTGCCGGACTTGCGCAGGTGCAGATCATGGCCGAGAAAGTCTTGGATAGTTGGGGTTATGGCTACTGGGATTGGATAGCGAACGGAATCATACATGCAGCTGACTCGGGAGCCGACGTCATCAGTATGAGTTTAGGCTCTTACTCTGACAGTGAACTAGTCCATGAAGCAGTCAGGTATGCCTACAACGCCGGAGTGTTGATTGTCGCTAGTGCAGGAAACGACAATGTAAACATAAACGCTTATCCTGCCACCTACGACGAAGTCATTGCTGTGGCTGCAACTAACGATGGTGATCATAAAGCTTCCTTCTCAAATTGGGGCGAATGGATTGAGCTGTCAGCCCCTGGCGTTCACATATACTCCACTGTTCCTTGGGGATATGAATACGCTAGCGGCACTTCTATGGCGTGTCCCCACATTGCCGGTTTGGCAGCTTTAATCCTCAGTCAATACCCAAACAAGACTAGAGATTGGCTAAGGATTTGGCTTCGATACACTTGTGACGATCTTGGCAGCGAGGGCTTCGATGTATACTTTGGGCACGGAAGAATAAATGCTCGCAACGCCGTTGAGCAACACCCGCCAGAACACGAACTGATAGCCTTCAGATGGGATACTCCACTCTACGTCAAGCCTGGAACTGTAGAAACCATAAATGCAACTATACTAAATTTCGGGCAAGCAGAGGAAACCAACGTTTCAGTGCATCTTCTTGTAAATGACACATTAGTGGACTCAGCAGCGATTGGATCTCTAGCTCCAAGAATCTCGACTGAAATAAGCTTAAACTGGAATGCAACAATTGAGGGCTTGTACAATGTTACACTCTTTGTTTCATCTGTTCCAAACGAAACAAACAAGGAAGATAACGTCCTCTTCAAGTTTCTCTTCGTTGGACTTCCCGTGAAAGCCTTAGTCTTGCACTCTGCAGGAAATATCATAGGAGACACGATTACCAATTGGCAAGTATTGAACAGTGAATGGCGCCGCTTCGGTAACAAAATGGTCTACATCGACTATACAACACTTAACAAGGAAGACATAACCTATGACGATATCATCGCCACTAACGCTGATGTGTTGATAATCTCGTGCGCCTTCGACCGATTCTCAGGGTGGGAATTCACAGACTCGGAAATCGAAGCCATAGAACGATATGTCCACGAAGGACATGGGCTGATAGCCACTGCGGGAACACTCTACTACCAAGTCCCTAACAACAACAAGTTGGCACCTTTCTTCGGCTTAGAAGAGAGTACAATGTGGGATGCAACGGGGACAGATCTTTTGCATCTGATGAACGCGTCCCACCCAGTGTTCACGGACGTTCCAGACCCCTTAGTATTCTCCTATTGCGGCACAGCGCTTCCTTGGGATGGCAGTTGGGATTCAAACGAGTTGACTGGCGGCGAATACCTTGCCTTTGGGCATTATCTGGAAAGCTCAATTGTCGAATACAGAGGCCTCATCTATATCTCACCATGGCTAGAAATCATCCCTGTCCACTATCACCATCACCTGCAGCTCTTATACAACGCGATAACTTGGTCTGAATATCAGAAACCCGAACATGAAATAGCAGTTTCCCTACAATGCCCACCCCGTCTAGAACCAGGAGAAAGCGTCACAGTGAACGCTTCAGTAATGAATCTGGGGTTGAACAATGAAACAGACATTGAGCTCTTTCTCTCAATTGATGGAGAAGAAAAAGCAAACATGACATCGCTGACTCTAGAAGTCGGTCAAACTGTAACTCTCATTTACTCTTGGACACCCCCAACGGGGAAATACAATATCACAGCGTATGCTACCCCAGTCCCCAGAGAGGAAGACGTCTACAATAACGTTAAGACGAAGATCTTGAGAGTCTCATATCCTGCAACAATAGGGTTCGTTGAAACCCATGACGAGAACCTTCACGGCGAAGACCTAAACATCTTCTACGAAAACTTAGGTCATAATGTCACAACTATAACCTCTCCCTTGACACCTCAACTACTCGAGGATTTTGACATCATCGTGGTGGGAGAAGACTGGAGTGACAACTCGTGGTCTCCAATGGAGATCGCCGCGGTTCACGATTTCATCAGCTCGGGAAAAGGTTTCATAGGCATTGGAGATGAACTATCCCACTCAGTTCAAGAAATACTCTCTAACTATGGCATAGCCTGTACTGACCAATGGGGCTATCCAGGCTCATCAAATAACCTTGACCATTCACACCCAATCATGGAAGGCGTAGACTCCATATATGCCTCCAATCCAGTAAACTGCCTAGAGGTAGATCCCCCAGGATACTGGCTTGCCTACGACTCTTACAACGAAAACATGTTGATTGCAGGCGCTGAAGTTGGAGGATACGTTCTTTGTCTATCAGATGATTTCGCTGCGACCATCCACTATGATGACAACGATGTGATGTTAACCAACATTATTGATTGGATGACAGTAAAATATGAGCATGACCTCGCAGTCTCTTGGAATGTCCCAGCTTGGGTAGATCTTAGTAGCTCAACCTTGTTGAACGTTTCAGTCTGGAATAATGGCCTAAACAATGAAACCAACGTAAACCTACACCTAATAATAAACAACACAATAATCCAAAACGAAACCATCAACCAACTAGCACCAGGCCAATCCCACACCATCAACTACACCTGGACACCAACAGAAACCGGAAAATACAACATAACAGCACACACCCCGCCAAAACCAGAAGAAGAGAAAGTAACGAATAATATCATAACCCGCACGGTCTATGTGTTCTTCTATCGAATGCTGGATCTTTCTCACGAATGGTTTGGCGGAGGTGCTCCAATGAATTGGCATGCTGACGATGGAAGCTGGTCATATTCATTGCCCTTCGACTTTCCATTTTACGGAAGAACTTTCAGAACTATCTATGTCTCAAGCAATGGTCTAATCACCTTCACAGGTTCGGACACCAGCTTCGTCAACGGCATATCGGAACTAACTGAAAGATTGGCAATCGCTTCAGCCTGGGATGATTGGGAAACATATACTCCAGAAGATGTCTACATCTGGTCTAACTCTACGAAAGTCGGCATCCGATGGTATGTTGCCGCCTTCCACAATCCAAACACAGTAGCCAACTTTGAAGCCATCCTAAGCTCCAACGGTATCATCCAACTCAACTACGGATACAACAACGGCCCGATCTCAGCAACTATAGGCATCTCGAACGGTGCTGGGCACATCATTGCAGAAGATGCGCAGAACCTTAACGCCATCAACAGCATAATCTTCACACCTTTCATGCCAGAACACAATCTAGTCGTAGAGCTGGAAGCGCCTTCATTCCTCGAGTTAGGGAACTCATCCACACTAACCGCCACAGTTCGAAACAATGGCCTAAACAACGAAACCAACGTAAACCTACACCTAATAATAAACAACACAATAATCCAAAACGAAACCATCAACCAACTAGCACCAGGCCAATCCCACACCATCAACTACACCTGGACACCAACAGAAACCGGAAAATACAACATAACAGCACACACCCCGCCAAAACCAGAAGAAGAAAGTGCAGCAGATAACGTTGCGAATATGCTTGTTAGAGTTGGGCACATAAAGGGATATATTCTCTTTGATCAGACTCACGGAACAGACACAATACTTGCATACAACAATTGGGTGGGCAACCTGACTGAGCGTTGGTATGTCATAGATCTTCACGTCACAGGTTTAATCACTCAGGAAGTATTGGAAGGCTATGATGTCTTTGTCATTCCTCAGGCGCACATCGCATATTCTTCAACGGAACTCTCTGTAATTCAGAATTTTGTGCTTGATGGCAGTGGGCTCTTAGTCATAGGTGACGACGCACCCAGCCTCTACACAGATCTCACAAGTTTCGCGTCCGTAACATGGGATTCAGGCGGCTGCGGTGGATTAACTACAGATATTACTTGCCATCAAGTGACTGAAGGAGTCAACACGGCATACTTTGGTTCACCAGCTCGCCTGCACACAGATCTGCCAGCATCAAATATTGTCAGAGACGATTGTGGACATTCAATGATTGCAGTCTCAGAGATTGGTTATGGAAAAGTTCTTGCAGTTGCTGACGAACACTCAATCAATGATGAATTCATCGACCACGGCGACAACCTCTTTCTAGCCTGCAAGGGAATAGATTGGCTTGCAGCACCGAGAGCTGAACATGAAATCATCACACAATTAGAGGCGCCAGAACTGATAATCCCTGGCAGCATAATCCAATTGAATACAAGCGTAGTAAATATTGGTTTAAGCAACGAAACAGCAGTAGAATTAATTCTTATTCTGGACGGCGAAACAAAGAACTTAACACTCATATCCCTATTGGTGTCGGATTCCTTCACTACGATTACTTACGTTTGGAGCCCAACCATTGAGGGAATGTACAACGTCACAGCCTACACGTTTCCAGTGCTAGGCGAAGAAAATGTTGAAAACAATCTGGTGACCAAGCTGGTGTGGGTAAGGATCCCTGAGATTCCTGGTCTCCCATCGGATAGACCAGCAGTCTACGTTAACCCGCAAGTGCTGGTTAAACCTTTGGGAGAAACTTTCACAATAAGTGTTGACATCTTTAACCTCACCGATGCAGTCATTCCAGATCCTGAAGATCCCCGACGCAACCTTACTCTCGGGAATCTCTACGGCTTCGACATACAGCTCACCTGGGATACAACAATCATTCAATACGTGGATCACGGAGTTACTATTCCAGTAGAAGAGCATCCTGATGGCATACTTCATGAACCAATCTTGGAAATCGTAAACGTCGTCAATGAAGCAGGTGGAATTCCAGGTGCTCATCCAGAAACTAGAGCCTTGTTTGTATACGCCTCGATGAGTCCTGCTTCCCCATTTAACGGGGATGGGACAGTCTTTCACATGACCTTCACGATCATAGGGGAAGGAACGTCAGAGCTTAGACTCGTCTCAACACAACTTGCAACCAGACACGGCAAAGCAATACTCCACACTAGTCTGGACGGACTAGTCATCGTTGGAATACCCCCTGAAAGTCGTGACGTTAGTATAGTGGGGATGACGCACTTTCCAGACTTCGTGTACTCTGGAAGAGTTGTAAATGTCACTGTTGTGACTGCAAATGATGGCAATGTGGTAGAAATTTTCAATGTAACGATCTACGCAAACACTACCAACATTGGAACCCAAACGGTTTCTAACCTTCCTCCAAGACATAATGTGACCCTGACTTTCACCTGGAACACCACAGACCTTGAACCATGCATCAACATCTCCCTCTCAGCTGAAGCTACTAGGGTTCCAGGCGAAATTGATGTTGTGAACAACTTGTTCATCGGAGGCGTTGTGAGAATCAAGCTGTGGGGGGACATAGACAACAATGATGTGGTGGATATTTACGACATCGTGATGGCGATAAACGCATATGGATCTTGTAGAGGTGATCCTGATTGGAATCCAGACGCAGACATCGCCCCTCGATATGGAATAGTTGACATCTTTGACTTGGTGACAATTGCATCAGTGTTTGGATCATGCGGATAACACTCTAAGCACGCTCTTATTCAGAGTATACCTTAGCATCACAAGAACCAGCTAGGCTTCTCAACACTTTGCATCCAGCTGCAAACGTTAAGTCTAACGTACACTATTTCACGTGTTCAACCTAGACGTGTATCAGACGTTTACGTTTGTAAAGTTTTATATCGGGGACATTGATTCTATTGCAGAATAGCGGTGGGGACAACCGTAAATGGCGAGCACTAACGAAGCATCATGCCAACCGAGATCGTTCATGCCACTATTAGTGGGGTGAAAACTGTTGGGAACTATCCTCATTCCAAAGGAAATCAGGGAAAAAGCAAAAAGCTGCTTCGAATGCGGCATCTGCACAGCTAGTTGCCCTATGATGGAGCTTCTGTCAACCCATTACAACCCTCGTAGCCTTCTACAGAAAACTCTCACAGAGCCAGAAAAGACGCTAGGAGATGACAGCCTCTGGCTTTGCGCTTGGTGCTACAAGTGTCACAAAAGATGCCCACAAGGACTCAAACCCCCAGAGATTTTTCAGATATTAAAAAGCGAAGCCGCAAAACGAGGATTATTGGATGGTTTTGAAAAGGCCATCTCAATAATGGAGAAAGACATCCCCCTTCCCATCGTCTGCTGGTATACGTGTTTTCACCCAGAACGGTCAGGAATTGATAATAAAACGTTAGTCGAAGCTCTACAGAAGCTAACAGCGGAGAGTATGAAAGTAAGGAAGAGAGAGATCCGCCATCAACAGAAGGTTGCAGTAATAGGTTCAGGGCCAGCAGGGCTGACAGCCGCCTGCGAATTGGCTGAAATGGGCTATCCAGTAACAGTCTTTGAGGCGCTCCCAGCCCCCGGAGGCATGTTAAGGAAGAGCATGCCAGGCTTCAGACTCCCCAAAGAAGCGCTGGAAAACGAAATAAAACGTTTAGAGCAGATGGGCATACAAATAGAAACCAACACGGCTATTGGGAAAGATGCTGGTTTCAATGAGCTATGGCAAGACGATTTCAAAGCAGTATTTGTGGCTGTTGGCGCCCACAAGAGTCGAAAATTAGAAATTGAAGGTGAAGAATTAGAAGGAGTCCTTGATGCTTTGAGCTTTCTTTGGAGTGTAAACATGGAGCAAAACGTTGACTTAGGAAAGAAAGTGGGGATAATTGGTGGAGGAAACGTGGCCGTAGACGCCTCCAGGACTGCGCTTCGCCACGGAGCAGACGAGGTTCTTATCCTCTACAGGCGATCGAGAGAAGAGATGCCGGCTAACCCATGGGAAGTCAAGGAGGCAGAAAAGGAAGGCGTAAAGATCGAATTATTAGTGGCTCCAAAGAAGCTCTTGGAGAAAGCCGGAAGAGTTGGAGGTTTAGAGTTAGTCAAGATGAAATTGGGAGAACAAGATGAAACGGGAAGAAGAACCCCAGTGCCCGTTGAGGACTCCGAATTCTCTCTTGAATTAGACACGGTAATAGTTGCCATAGGAGAAACTGCGGAAACCACGTTTCTACCGAAGGATGTAGAAGTTGACAAAGCGGGCAGGATCATTGTAAACCCCTTCACAATGGAAACCAGCTTGCCAGGCGTCTTCGCCGGCGGAGACACAGTCACAGGCCCTGCCACAATAATGGAAGCAATACTTGCAGGGAAGAAGGCAGCATATTCAATAAATAGATACTTGACCACCACCCGAAAGGGAGGAGCGAACCATGGCAACTGAAGAAGCTGAAGTAGAACTCCGAATAGGCGTCTACGTATGCCACTGCGGCTTAAACATCGCCGGAACAGTTAACTGCGAAGAAGTGGCAAAGTTTGCTTCAACCCTACCCAACGTAGTCGTTGCAGAAGACAATCGTTACACCTGCTCAGACCAAGGTCAAGAAACCATCAAAAAAGACATAAAAGAACACAACTTGAACCGCGTAGTTGTAGCTTCTTGCTCACCTCGCCTTCATGAACCAACCTTCAGGAAAACATGCGAAGAAGCTGGGCTCAACAAGTACCTTTTCGAGATGGCCAACATACGAGAGCACTGCAGCTGGGTGCACCTTCATGACAAGAAAGCTGCAACCGAAAAAGCGAAAGACCTGGTAAGAGCAGCAGTAGCGAAGGTCGCTCTCCTCGAACCCGCCATCGAATCCGAGGTGCCCATCACAAAGAGCGCCTTGATAGTAGGTGGCGGAGTAGCTGGAATTCAAGCAGCATTAGACTTAGCGGATACCGGCTACAAAGTTTACTTAGTAGAGAAGAAACCCAGCATAGGCGGAAGGATGGCGCAGATCGACAAGACCTTCCCCACAATGGACTGCTCAATCTGCATCCTTGCCCCAAAAATGTCCGATGTAGGCCATCACCCAAATATTGAACTACTGACCAACAGCGAAGTCCAAGAAGTTAAAGGATACATCGGTAACTTCAAAGCTAAAGTCTCGAAAAAGCCCAGATATGTAACAGATGAATGCAGCGCCTGCAATGATTGCTCAGAAGCTTGTCCCATTACTGCCCCCAACGAATTCGACGTTGGCCTGGCAACAAGACGAGCAATATACACTCCTTTCGCACAAGCAGTGCCGTCAACCTACATAATTGACCGTGACTTATGCCTTAACAAAGAAGGTGTTCTGGCGTGTGACAAATGCTTAAGAGCTTGTGAACGAGAAGCCATAGATTTTGATATGAAACCGGAAACCTCGGAGTTGGAAGTTGGCACAATAATCGTTGCCACAGGCGCTGACGTTTACGATCCATCATCTCTGTCAAATTATGGATACACCCGCTACCTAAACGTCATTACCTCCCTCGAGTTCGAAAGATTAATCAACGCAGGCGGTCCTTCAGGAGGAAACCTAATCCGCCCCAGCGATAAGAAGATACCAGAATCAGTCGCTTTCATACAATGTGTAGGCTCCCGCACAGACAAAGGAAACAAATACTGCAGCAACGTTTGCTGTATGAACACCATTAAAGACAGCCTTCTAATTAAAGAACACTGGCCAGACGTCAAAATTTACGTCTTTTACGTGGACATCAGAGCTTTTGGAAAAGGTTTTGAAGACTTGTACAAAAGAGCCAAAGGAGAAGGAGTAATCTTCATCCGAGGACTTCCAGCAGAAGTCGTTGAAGATAGAAAAACCCAAAATCTATGGATACTTGGAGAGAACACACTACAGAAAGAGCTTTACAGAGTCAACGCAGGCATGGTAGTTCTCTCCATCGGCATTGAACCCTGCCCAGACAGTGACGTGATCCAACGTCTCTTCACACTATCCAGAACTCCTGACGGGTTCTTCATGGAAGCCCACCCAAAACTGAGACCTGTAGACGCACCAACCGGAGGAATATTCCTCGCAGGATGCGCTGAATCTCCTAAAGACATCAAGGATAGTGTAACCCAAGCTAGCGCTGCCGCAGCGCGGGCTGGAATCCTTATGGCCCAAGGGAAGGTAACAGTTGAAGCAATAACACCTAGGCCAATTCTTGAAAACTGCAAATTCTGCGGATTATGCGCCCGCGTCTGCCCATACAATGCCATACTTGTAGACAAAGAGAGGGAACGAGTAGAAGTAATTGAAGCTGCCTGCACAGGATGTGGCACCTGTGGCGCAGAATGTTCTTTTGACGCTTTGCACATGCGTCACTTCACGAACGCCCAAATACTAGCCCAAATCGACGCCTTAACTGAAATAGAAGCAGATGAGAAGATCATAGCCTTCTGCTGCAACTGGTGTGCTTACGCTGGAGCAGACTTCGCTGGTGTGAGCAGAATGCAATACCCGCCAAATGTGCGCATAATCAGGACTATGTGCTCAGGAAGAGTCTCAACGAAGTTTGTGGAACATGCTTTCTCAAGAGGAGCTGGCGCGGTTCTAGTTGCCGGATGCCATCCGGGTGACTGCCACTACATAGACGCAAATGTTCAAACCCAAAAGAGAGTGGAAAAACTGTGGAAAAAGATGGAACGCCTTGGAATAGACAAAGAAAGGCTTCAACTTCTATGGGCTTCTGCAGCTGAAGGGGAGAAAGTTGCTTCTAAGGTACGTGAGATGAAGGCAAAGCTGGACAAGTTGACTCCTGAAGAGATAGAGAAAGCTAAGGGGGCTTTTGCAGGAAGCTAGAGGTGATATTGGTTTTGCCCAAAAAGCTTTGGAGAACCCCATTAGACACAGAAAAAATCAGTCTCCCTAAGGCAGAGATCACTATCCAACCAGATTTGTGTAAAGGTTGCGATTTCTGCATAGAATTCTGCCCTAGGAAAGTCTTAGAGAAATCTGATCAGCTCAACAAGAGAGGAATTTACCCGCCAAAGGTTGCAGATGAAAGCAAATGCACAATCTGCGGCTTCTGCGCAGCCATCTGTCCCGATTTTGCCATATCCATCACTGAGAAGAAATGCAAAGAGGGTTGTGAAGATGAAAAGTAGAGCCGTACTCACAGGAACCCACTTCTTAAGCGGAGACTTAGCCTGTGCAGAAGGAGCAATCGCAGCAGGATGCCGGTTTTTCGGCGGCTACCCAATAACTCCAGCCACTGAAATCGCAGAACGCATGTCTAGACGACTGGTTGAAGTTGGAGGAGTTTACATCCAGATGGAGGACGAAATCGGATCCTTAGCCGCTGTCATCGGAGCCTCTTACACTGGAAAAAAAGCCATGACAGCAACATCAGGTCCAGGATTCAGCCTGATGCAGGAGAACATCGGCCTTGCCGCGATGACAGAGGCACCTCTCGTAATCGTAAACATAATGCGAGGAGGCCCAAGCACAGGTCAGCCCACAATGCCAGGTCAACAAGACGTAATGCAGGCAAAGTGGGGTTCTCATGGAGATTACGAGATCATCGCCTTAGCTCCTTCATCTGTACAAGAGATGTTCGACTTAACCATAGACTGCTTTAACTTCGCAGAATCTTACCGCGTCCCCGTAATGCTCCTTGCGGATGAAATTATTGGTCACATGTCAGAACGAGTCAAAATTCCGTCTCCAGAGGAGATCACCATCATCGATCGCAAGAAACCTAAAGGACCTCCAAATGAGTACCAACCTTTCAAACCCGACGATGATTTAGTCCCACCCATGGCCTGCTTCGGCGAAGGATATCGCTTCCACGCAACCGGATTAACTCATGACGAAAAAGGCGCTCCCAAAACTGTAAGTGTCGAAGAGCAAACAAAACTTGTTATGAGATTATGTGATAAAATCCGCAAAAACACTCATAAGATCGTCAGAGTTCAAGAGGTAATGTTGGAGGACGCTGAAGTAGCCATCTTAGCTTACGGTATCACTTCTCGCGCAGCACTCAGTGCAGTGCGCAAAGCTAGGAAAGAAGGGATAAAAGCAGGATTACTAAGGTTGATTACGATTTGGCCCTTCCCAACAGAGCTAGTTGCCAAAATGGCAGACCATGTAACTGCAATAGTCGTCCCCGAGATGAACTACGGACAGATAGTTCGAGAAGTTGAAAGAGCAGCAAAAACAACTCCCGTCTCTCTCCTTTCAAAACTAGGTGAAGAGCCACATCGACCATCAGAGATTATAACAGCAATGAGGAAGGCTCTGCAATGAAACAAACGGAACGAATGACACAGCATCCTCTGACGAAATACCTTAGAAGTGAAAGAATGCCCCATATTTGGTGCGAAGGCTGCGGAAATGGCTTAATACTGAACAGCTTCCTCACAGCCCTAGACGAACTCAAGGTTGATCTGGACAAGATAGTCGTTGTCTCAGGAATTGGCTGCATCGGTCGGGCAGCAGGATACGTGAACGTTGATTCATTTCACACAACCCATGGCAGAGCCATCGCATTCGCCACTGGCGTGAAACTCGCCAACCCGGACCTCCAAGTCGTAGTCATCAGCGGAGACGGAGATCTCTTCGCCATTGGCGGAAACCATTTCATCCACGCAGCTCGAAGAAACCTAGACATCAAAGTCATCTGCGCCAACAACTTCAACTATGGAATGACTGGAGGCCAATACGGTCCCACTACACCCCTAGAAGCGTGGACTACCACAACCCCCTACGGAAACATTGAACACCCCTTCAATCTTGTTCACCTTGCAGCCGCTTCAGGCGCTGTCTATGTAGCAAGATGGACAGCTCTCCACGTGAGAAGACTAAAGGATTCCATAAAAAAATCGCTGCAAAAGGAAGGCTTCTCCTTCATCGAAGTCATCTCGCCCTGTCCAACAATCTTCGATCGCTACAACAAACGCGGAACCGCCGTCGACGTCATGAAATGGTTCAAACTAGTCTCAAACGTTAAACATGGACACGACCCTGCAAAGACAGAAATTACTAAGAACCAAATCATGGTAGGTGAGTTTGTCGACGTTGAGAGACCGAGTTACGGGAAACTGCTCCGAGATATGACTAAGAAAGTACAAGAAAAACTCAAGGAGAAGAAAGCGAAGTGAGAACCGAAGTAAGATTTGCAGGTTTCGGAGGACAAGGAATAATCCGGTCAGGTCTAATACTCTCTATGGCTGCGTGCATTTACAGTGACAAAAATGCTGTGCAGACACAGTCCTACGGACCTGAATCCAGAGGCGGTAGCTGTAAATCAGAGGTTGTCATAGCTGATGAAGAAATTGACTTTCCTAAAGTAGATGATCCGGATATAGTGATGGTAATGTCACAAGAAGCTTACCATAAGTATGGCGTCACAGCGAAGAAGGGCGGAGTAGTTCTTGTTGACCCAGATATGGTAACAGATAGGAATGATCCTTGCGAAGTAAAGATGTTTGACGTCCCTGCAACGAAGATCGCAAATGAAGTCGGCAAGACAATAGTGGCAAACGTAGTTATGCTTGGTGCTCTGACAGCCATCACTGGAATAGTGACGCCGGAAGCTATGAGGAAGGCTATCTTGCGAAATGTACCGAAGGGAACCGAAGAACTCAACATGACAGCCTTCGAGAAAGGCTACAATTATGGCACACAACTTGCAGGTCAAAGGAATGATTGAAACTTAGAACGTGAAGCTTACTTGTAGGTTAGGGGGATGAGAGTCTATTCAATCTAATCTTCTCCACGGTTTTTCTTACACCTTGCCATCCTTCGGCTTTCTTCGACTGCACTATTTCGAAGGCTTCCTTCGATCTCAATAAAGGCAACTCCTCCCCTGTTGCCCTTCTTGAAAGATACCTCGCAGCCTTCAACACCTCACCATTCAGTTGTGAGTCAGCATAATCTGCCAAGTGGCAAATTAACGCTTCCACAGTTCTCGGCCACATCGGCCCGGCTTGCCCTCCATGATGAGCACAAACTATGTGAATCAACTCCAGTGGAAAATCTCTTCGAATCAACTCGGTAGTAACCAAAGTTAAGTGATCCAGGCGCTCCGCAAGATTTGTGGTTGAATAGCTTTCCCCTTTAAATTCGTATGTTAGCGGCTTGAAGATGTCATGTAAAACAACGCCTGCCAATACCATGTCTCTATCAACACGACCACCGTAGATCTCCTCAGCCACGTCGCAGAGCGCCAGAGCAACCTTAGCAGTGGCAACAACATGTTCAACAAAACCTCCAGGGTAGCTGTGATGCCGCGTTAGGCTAGCAGGAGAATCCTCAAGGGATAGCCCGGAATATACTACTCCAGCAATCTCAATCTGAGGTTTACTAACTATTTCACTAACTTTTCTCCGCAGATCCTTGTCCCTTATCAACTTGATGATATTCTCTAGGTGCGGAATCTCTGTCATGGAAAATCACTCTTCGCAGTTTGAATCAGCGAGTTGTTCCTAGTTATACGCATGAAGTATAAAGTGTATTTGGTGAACTGTTGAAATGGGAAACTCAACATAGAATTCTCTCTTCCCCTACTTACGTAGGGTAGATCTCAAAATTCTTCTCTTTTCTTCCAATGCTTTAATGTGAGCCAAGCGGAGGGGTTCCGGGATTCTATAGCGTGATGTAAAATGCTTAACGATTTCTATAGCTCTTGAAAGCGAAGTCATGTGCCCGATGCTTAGATAGACAGGTTTTACACTTTTTCTTGTTGTGAGTTCTACTCCGATGACTTCTCCACTATCAACTATTGGAGCCCAGCCAGCTTCGTTGTGTCTACCAACCTTTCCAGTCAACGGGTTTTTCGCAACTCCAATTGTTGGTCTGCTAAGAACAACGCCTAAGTGGCTAGCTAGCCCGAATCTGTGGGGGTGCATTACCCCGTGTCCATCTACGAGAATCACATCTGGTTGCAGACGTAGTTTTTTGATGGCTGAGATAGTTGGGCGGATCTCTCTGAAAGCCAGCAATGTGGGAACATATGGAACCTCTGTTTCAGTACATGTTGTCTTTGATTCAACAATGGAAAGTGATTTATAATCCAAGACTACGGCAGCACTAATAGACAGCTTCGGGGTATATGCTACATCTACCCCGCTTACATAACGGATTCGCTTAGGAATTGTATCTCGCCTAATTACCCGTTTGGAGCTTGTTGCTTGGGCAAAATGGGCCTTCTTAACAGAAAAATTAGGAATACACTTTCTGCAAGTATTCGATGATTTCAATGTGTAGGGACCTTACTCTTTCTTCACCCGCAAAGCTCTCTCAAGTTTCTCTATTGAGCGCTCAAGCGAATCTCTGCGAATCTCAATCGCTACATCTCCCCGTGTAGCTTCTATGATTCGCCTTGCAATATCTAACTTCCTTCGCAATTCGGAAACCACGCGCATGGACTCATACATAAGGATAAGCTCATCATAAATCAACTCCATATTCTCAAGACTTCCCACAGCGATTTCAATGTCTCCTCTCCGAATAGAATCTAAGGCTCTACGTCTAAGCTCACCCACCACGTCTGCCAACCCTAGGAGATAGGAAACCGATGGAACATTGATCTGCTTGGGACCCAAGAAATCGCCGTCTTGTGTTAACTTGAGGAAGATTCGAGCTTCAACGTATTCTTGAAATGCGGAATGGACAATGCCTGAATAAACGAACTTCCCGTAAACTGCTGGGATCTTATTGAGTTTCTTGAGAAGTTTCTCCACCTCGTTCAGTTGGTTCCCAGCCTTCTTGAACTCTTCTTTGTGGACTAGAAAGATTGCTTGTTTTGAAATGCGTGTAGCTTTCCGCATTGCATCATAGAGCTCATCCTTGATTTCCTCGCTTTCTTTCAACTCGTCCTCGATTTTGCTTAGAATCTCTCTCAGCGACATTGTATGGACTCCAGACATCTTGAGTGATTCGTTAAGTTGTCTTAATAGAGTTTCTGATGTCTATCTGAGTTTGATGGGTTTCTCAAGTTTGCTCAGCAAAACTACGCGGCTCTCTTTCGACTCGTCGAGGATTTTGTAGCCAGTTTTTTCCGCCAAGGAAACTGCAAACTCTTTAATCTGTTTATGATGTGGCGTGTTCTCATACGTAAGTCTAAGCCGGGAGAATCCGACGTGCATGTATGCTTTTGGTTCTATATAGGTTGGCTGAGCCCTCTCTATAAGTCTGGCGTAGAGTTCAGGATGTTTAAGATTGAGGTGTCTGGTTAGAGTAATACGCATCACTGTGGGGCATTTAAAACTAGGCAGCAACGCAAGAGTTTCGTTTAACCTTTCCCAAGCATTGGAGATTTGAGGGCGGCAAACCTGGTTGAAGGTCCTCTTGTCCGGAGCGCAAGTTGAAACATACAGTTGAGAAGGCTCTTGTTCTAGAACTGACAGTACCTCAGGCTTTGTCCCGTTTGTAACGAGAAATGTCGTAAAAGACCTTCTATGGAAGGATTTAATGAGTTCTCCAAGTTGTGGGTAGAGGGTTGGCTCGCCTGTTAGGCTTATCGCGGCATGTTTTGGATGGTTCGCTTCCCAGTATTTTTCTCTGTTGACTTTAGGATTCGGTTTGTAGCCACTTAGAAGTCTCTTCTGCTCTTCCAGACAGCCTTCAACGATGTCTTCAGCATCATCACAGAAGGGTAAGGTAGTTTCATCCCACGTCAGATTTCCATCTCCACTTTGAACTCGCCAACAGAAAAGGCAACGCATAGTGCAACTGAAAGCTGTCGGAGTCATTTGAATACATTGATGGGTATTTATCCCATAGAACTTCTGTTTATAGCATGGACGATTATGGATTAGGGTGTTGTAGAGCCAACGACATCGTTTGACAGCTGAATGACGCCCTACCATGTGGTATTTTTGCCTTCTAAGAAGTCTTAGAAGTTCTTCTGGAAGCGAGGGTTCCAACCAATAATCCTCAATTTTAAGAGAATCAGGTTCAAGTCGCCCTAATAACTATGACGTTCCAAGACGTTTCTTAGCATGCATGCAACTCTTGAAACAGATGGAGAAGTCAGGGATGGTGAAACGCAAATTATTTGGAAGAGAGAAACTAGTCATTTTAATAGACCAAGAAACGGACAAGTTTCAGTAGACTAGGGGTGGCGCAGATCCTCGTGTAGATTTGCTGTATAGTGAACTCTTCGGTCTTGTAGGATTTTCAAGTTTGAAAGCAGTAGTTGACCTTTTGGAATTCTTCTGCCAAGTCTTCAACTTCCGCTCTTACTTTGCTAGATGCTTTCTCATCAATGATAACTTCTTTTATGAGTTGGGCGATTTTCTCCATCTCACCCTCTTTCATCCCCCTTCTTGTCACCTCACTTGTGCCAAGTCTAACTCCGCAATCGGCAATTATGTTAGATTTCTCCAGTTTTTCAGCCACTTCTCTTCCACGTTTGTATCCGCCAAAATTCATCAGAACCTGATGGGATTCAGTGTAGCCGAGACTTGAACCTACAACGGGAAAGCCATAGTCGTCCAGCGCCCTCCCTAAGGCTTGCGAGTTACGTATTATTTGTTCAGCATAGAGTCTTCCAAACTTCTCCATCTCTGCTAAGGCCAGAGTTAGGGCGGTTATTCGATTCCAATGTGCATTGTCCACAAAAACAGGGTATATCTTCTCTTTCAATACGGTCCCCACTTCTTCATCTGCAAGCATGATGCCTCCTTGAGGTCCGAAGAAAGTTTTGTGAGTTGAACCGAAAAGAATTGAGGAGCCTTCTTGAAGCGGACTTTGGAACCTCTCGCCCGCTATTAGACCCATAACATGAGACCCATCAAATCCGACGCATGCTCCAACCGCTCTCGCAGCTTCTGTCAACTCGCTGACTGGATGAGGAAAAAGAAAGAGGCTTGCACCAAAGACGATCACCTTAGGTTTCACTTTGACTATCGCTTCTTGCGCTTTGTTGACTTGGATGTTCATTCTGTCTTTGGAAAACGGAAAGGCTTCCACTTCCAAACCTAGGACACTTGGTAAGCCGCCGCGCCATATTCCTGGATACCCTCCATCGTCAGCAGAAACGCACATCAACACATCGCCTCGTTTCGCCATGTTGGCGAGAAAAATCAGGTCAGCAACGTGGCCTGAAAGAGGACGCAGATCAGCGGTTTCAGCTTTGAAAAGTTTCATCGCTATTTCTTCACCGAATCTTTCGATTTCATCGATTAGCCGTGTGCCCATGTAGAAGCGTCCAGGTGAAGTGTAGCGGTGGCCTATCCCAGAAGATAGTAAGGATCGCACCTGAGGACTCATTATGTTTTCAGAAGGAATTAGATTAATGCATTCCCTCTCCCGCCACTGCTCATGCTCCTCCACAAGACTCAAGATCTCGGTGATCATCGTGACTCACCCTGAAGATTCTTATTGAATCGGTTATTTACCAGTTTTGCATGTCGAATACGATTGCCTACATAGTATTAGGGGGCATTAGAAAATTCGCTCTCAGTGGGTAATAGATAAAAGTTTAAAGCATTCCATTAATAAGAAATGTCAAACCATTCAGTGACATTAAAATGTGAGGGAAAGACATGGCAGAAACAACACATAGAAAAGTCATCATCTTCTTATTTATCTTGATTTTATCAGTTTCTCATCTAGCATTCCTAACCTGGGAAGTTTCCGCTGAAGTCTCCATCAATGAAATGACTCCTACAGAAGGTCATGTGGGCACAGAGGTTAATGTGATCGGTCAAATTAACACAGTAAACGGATCCTACGAGATTCTGTTTGATGGAGAACTCGCGAAGCCCGGTACGGCAGATCACACAGCTGTCTCTGACACTTTCATTGTTCCAAACAGTACAGCTGGTCTGCACGAGATCCAATTGCGAGACGTTCTTAATGACACAGAGAGTGCGGTTTGGAACTTCACGGTTCAGACCCAGTACACTATCAAAGCTACTGTGATTCCCCCAGGACCAAACCAGCTGCAAGAGGGTTCAAATGTGACTATAGTGGCTATGATTACGGGGGAAGAAGCCAACAAGACGGATCACGCAAGGATTACATTGGAAGACCCAGCTAATGTAACATCCTCTTCAGAGGAGATTCTCATCCTGACAAGTTTGAAAGGTTACTGGACAACCAGCAAAAGCTATCCTTCCGATTTCAACGGCGGAAACCGCACAACCTTCTTTGTTGGGGATTATGAAATTGTTCTAGTCAAAGTTTCTAATGAAACACTCGCAACGGGAAACTTCACAATTGGCCTGACGGATGCTTCAGAGTATTATAGGTTCCAAACCGTGAAGATTAAAGCGTTGAACTTCACAGTGTCTGAAGCCTTTAGAATTCGAATAACTTACGAAGATGAAATAGTCTTCGAATCCCTACCGAATGTCTCAGGGATTGTCGAGGCTAATTGGACGATCACTGCAAACGCTAGCTTAGGATCGTATAAGGTTGAGGTTTCTTGGAAACCCTTTGAGAAGCCAGTGCTTGACGTTCAAAACTTCACCGTCGCCACGAAATCCTTCTCCTGCGAGGTTTGGGCATACAATTATGACAACGAGTTAGTCAGTGGCGTATCAGTTGAAGCTAGAAACCTCTCGAATTCAACAGTGGATACGGAAACTACGAGTGAAGGAGTTGCGTCTTTCTATCTGGAAGCGACTAATTACACTTTCGTTGCATTCTGGAATCTGTCTGCTCCCCAGAAAAAACAGGTCGGTGAAACGTCGGAAACCAGTCTAATTGGAAATCTCACTGGAGATTCGGCTGTTAATATTACTTGTTCTCTTGCCCACATCAGAGTCGCTGTCAAGGATGAAAGTGGCGCTCCGCTCCCATCAGTTGAGTTACAGACAAACTTCAGCTACACTTCAGAAATAGGTGGCTTAGACGTACCGATAAATGGATCTCTCACTTATGAAACTGATATAAACGGTACAACAGTATTTCAGAATGTCTTTGCAAACATCAACTACTCCATTGAGGCCCGACGCTACCAAAGCCTCTTCAACGTGACAATGGTAAACGTCACATCATCAGTTTGGCTCAATATAACCTGCCCAACATATAGGCTCCTCATGAACGTTTATGGCAGAGAGGGAGCAGACTCACCGCTACAGGACGCACAAGTGAAGGTTTACGAGTGGAGCATTGGAAAAAACGCTCCTGAAGATTCTTATGCAAAGTGGAATGCCACAGACCTCAATGGGAACGTTGAATTCGATTTGATCTTCGGAAAATATGGAGTCCTGATATACGTTAACGACGCTCTCCTAAACGAAACATGGGTTATCCTTGATGTTCCTCATACAGTTTTCAATGTTTCCTGCAGTCTATATCCCTTGACTCTCAACATTAGAGTAGTGGACTATTTTGGACAGTCAATACCAAATGCTAATGTAACTGTAGAAAGGGAAGGTGTACCACTATCATCTGCCACCACGGAAGGAGATGGTGTGGCTCAATTCCTTGACCTTGTTGGTGGAAACTACAAAGCCTTCGTGTCTATGGAGGGGAAACCTTACGAGATTGCAGCGTTCAGCCTCATTGAGCCTCGAACGGTTACACTGAAGATTGCTGAAGTAGTATCGTTAGGTGGTTTACTGACCCAGATGACTCATTTCATCATAATCGTCTTTGTGCTCATTCTAGCAGTAGCCTTCTCGCTTTCACTCGTGTATCGCAGACTTGAGACTCGTCAGGTGAATGAATAATTTATCGGAAAGGTTTATAATATTAGAACTCCTTAGGCATTTTTGTCAGAAGTAGAATAGTACAATATTTTGTGGAAAAACAACGCTGAGGTTGTGTTTCGTTGGGTGAAGTGAAATATTGTTCCCCAAGATGTGATCTCTTCAAGTGTGCAAAAGACTCAGCAAGTTATCGAAGCGAAGACGTGTGGTGCAGATGGACTGATGAAGTATGCAACGTCCAAAACTGCAACTATGCAACCTGCGTGAAGCGGCGCCTTCTGCGAGGCGGCATATGCGGAGAAACCGTCAAGCGAAAGACAGTTGAGAGACAAATAGATGAGATAGTTGAACCTCCTGTAAAACTTCGAGGAAAAGCACTGAGACGGGTGGGTGAAAAAGAGATCTTCTAATAAATGGTTCCAACCTTTACCATCAAGCCTTAAAGGGCTCAAAGATGTGTTTGGTGTTCCCTTGGTCAAGCGAGTAACATGCCTAGCTGGAGGAGTGGGAGCCGCAATGTTCCTTCAAGGTCTTATCAAGGTGATTCCTCAAGAGAAGATAACGGTTGTTGTCAACACGGGTGACGATATAAACCTCTACGGATTACATGTGTCCCCTGATCCAGACATTATAATGTATACGTTGACCGAGATCGTGGATGAAAAGAAAGGGTGGGGAATCCGAAATGACACCTTCCACGCTCTCGAGATGCTGAAGAAGCTGGGTTTGGAAACGTGGTTTAAGCTTGGGGATAAAGACTTTGCCACACATATTCATAGAACACATCTCTTGAAAGAGGGGTATCCTCTCCACAAGGTCACAGACATTATTTGCAGAGCTGCCGGTCTGAGAACGAAGATAATCCCTATGACTAACGACAAGGTCACTCCGAAAATTGGCACAGATGTTGGAGAGATGCACTTTGAAGAATACCTTGTGAAGAGAGGAGCAAGAGATAAGGTGTTGAATGTAACATTTGAAGGCGCGGAATCTGCAGACCCCGCTCCAGGCGTCACCGAATCCATACGAGAAGCTGATGGAGTAATCGTCTGCCCGAGTAATCCAATAGTAAGCATCGGACCAATCTTGGCGGTTAGCAAAATCCGAGAGGCTTTGAGGGAAACGAAGGCGAAGATCATCGCTATAAGCCCCATTGTGGGGGGCGCTACAATTAAGGGTCCAGCCGACAAGTTGATGAGGGGGCTTGGTCTCGAAGTCTCAGCCTACTCTGTTGCCTTTCTTTACCGAGATTTTCTTGATGTGTTCATCATGGATGATGTGGACAAGGATGATAAAGAGAGAGTTGAGAAACTCAACATTAAAGCGATTGTGACCAATACCATCATGCGTTCTCTTCAAGACAAAGTCCGGTTAGCCAGATTGGCCTTAAGCAGCATAGAGTGATGTCTACTACTTCGTTGAAACACGTTTCACGACTGGAGGTCTGATCTTCTTAAGAACACGATATCCACAGAATGTACATTTGATTCCTCCACCACGCAACTCCAACTCTTTCGTATGCACCTTTGCACAACACCTAACACACTCATAGATAAGCCCCACGCCAGATTCTTCAGACAAGAATAGTTCCACCTCTTAACGATGGGGTAACCAACGTGAAATTTAAATCTATTGCGTCCACGATTGAAAGGTTTATTGGAGAAGGATTGGCTACTACACCCACATGCGGGTAGACAGAGAAGGTGCATCCTTTGAAGGGAAATCTGAAGGCGCTATTAAAAGGGAAATTAGATTCCGAGGATATCGCCGCGATCTACAAATCATATGACGTGATTGGAGATATCGCTGTTGTGCGCATACCTGAACAGGCTCTGCACCATAGTGAAGCCATTGCTGAGGCTTTGATACTTCAGCATAAGCATGTCAGATCTGTTTGGCGGCAGTCAGGTCCTGTAACTGGCGATTTTAGGTTGCGCAACCTTGAGTTGATCGCGGGGGAAAGAGAAACGGAAACTGTTCACAGAGAGTATGGATGCTTATTTAAAGTCGACATTAGCAAGTGCTACTTTTCTCCGCGGCTAGCCTTCGAAAGGATGCGAATTGCCAGCTTGGTGGAAGAAGGAAACGTCGTTGTGAACATGTTTGCAGGTGTAGGCTGCTACTCGATAATAATTGCCAAACATTCAAAGGTTTCAAAGGTGTATTCAATTGATGTGAATCCTGTTGCGGTGGAATATATGCGGGAGAACATTTTGCTGAATAAGGTTGTGGATAAGGTTCTTCCAATTGAAGGTGACGCGAGATCGATTGTTGAGAGAGTTTTGAAGGGTAAGGCTGACAGGGTTCTTATGCCTCTTCCTGAGAGGGCGCATGAATTCCTTGGCTCTGCAGTTTCTGCGGTGAAATCTCCTGCAGGGTGGGTTCACTATTATGGCTTCGAACACGCAGGCGTGGGGGAAGATCCAATTGAGAAGGCGAGAGGAAAGGCTGCTTCTGTTCTCCAACGTCTAAATGTGGGGTTTGAAGCGTCTTTTGGACGGGTGGTCAGACAAACGGGGCCAAATTGGCATCAACTGGCTGTTGATATCTCCGTGAAAAAAAGAACCGGTTAGAATCGAGATGACGTAGACGCTCTAGGAATTGTGTAGACTATAGTCTTAATAGTCTATTTGAGCATAAAACTTGAATGTCTCGGCAGCAGGGATGGCTGGAGATTGACTAAGATCAGAAGAGAAGTTCGCGCTAGGTTTCCAAGGCTTACAATGAGCTTGGTAATGACTGTGATTTTTGGGGTGATAAGCCATGTTGTTTGGCAGACGCGCGAAATCACTCCCCTCAAAGACATAACTATTCCAGGCATTGAAGGAGGCCTTGTCACTCTCATTTGGATTGTAGCTCTGATCTTCACAGCGATTTTCCTGATCAGAGCCCTCTCTGACGCTTTAGTGCTAATAGATATTCTGACAGATATATTCATCAAACGTTTAGGTATTACCGAAGAAAAATCTCCGAAAAGGGCGGCTAGAGACTTGATCTACATAATTGTTGCCATCCTCATAGCGACCGCTCTCTCTCCTATTGCTGGAACAATAGAAGGAGACTTGGGTTCGTGGTTGACGACAGCGACTATTTACATCGCACTCGGAATCATCATAATATTGATTTACGACATAGGACGAATCTTCTATAGGATTATAGAGTCGAGAGCAGAATCCTTGGCTGATCGCCTCTCTAAGATAGCTGAACAAGAAGAAGACGGCTGAAGACTATGGAAATAGTAATTGTCTTAGTCTTCATTCTCATCTACTTCTTGACCGTTCTTCTCTCAGCAACTAAGTTCGTTCCCATGTCAATTGCAGCTTTGAGCGGAGCCTTGCTTATTGCATGGTTTGGGCTTCAATACGGCGTGTTTTCCTATGAAGAAGCAGCAGGGTTTATTGACATGAGGCTTCTAGGGTTGATCATTGGCACAATGATTGTTGTAGAAGTCGCTGAAAGAAGCGGGTTATTCCGCTTCGGCGCTCTCTACGCAGTTAAGCTTTCAAAAGGGAACCCTAGCTGGCTTTTTGTTTCAATATGCATAACCTCTGCAGCCGTTTCCATGTTTCTCAGCGACCCAACAGCGATGCTGCTGATGGCAGCAGCTACAGTGACAATAAGTAAGCTTCTCAATTACGACCCTATTCCCTATTTCCTTTCTGCAATAATAATGATAAACCTTGGAGGCACAAGCACCTTGATTGGTTCAGTGAGTAACATGATAATCGGGGTAGAAACAGGGTTTAGCTTCACAGCTTTCATCAATTATTTGATGATATGTGAGATTGCTCTCTGGATCATAACTATTTTCGCTCTCTACCTGCTCTTCAAGTCAAGGCTAGGAACTAAGAAGGAACTTCCAGAATACAGTCCTTGGGAGAGTGTGAAAGACAAGAAACTCTTCTTTAGATCCATCTTAACCCTTGTTTTGATGGTATTTCTCTTTTTTACCTTAGAGACTTTCGGTATTGGCCCTGAAGCTGTTGCATTGGGGTGCGGTATTCTGGCTTTGGTTTTAAGCAACTCTGATCCGGCGGATATATTCAAAGGACTTGACTGGGAGACCATATTCTTCATCGCTGGTTTCATGTTCATAGTGGGAGGGATAGAGAAGACAGAGTTTCTGAGCGAAGTATCAGCGCAGCTTTTCCAGCTAGTTGGAAGCAGCCCACTAACGGCAACCCTCACGACACTTTGGTTCGCTGGAATCGCAAGCGCCATCGTAAGCAACCTCGCTATTGCCTTAACATTCACTCCAGTAATAACGAATTTCTTCTCGTTAAACCCAAGTCTTCCAGAGCTTCGCCCACCAGTCACATCGGCACTCATCCTGGGAACAAACCTAGGAGGAGCGACAACTCCGCTAAGCGGATCCGTCTGCATAATGGCTGTGGGAGCTCTTAAACGCGAAGGGATTTCAATGAGTTTCAGCGAATTCACGAAAGTAGGAATCATAACGTCGCTACTTCAGCTAGGCTTCTCCAGCTTTTACTTAATTACAAGATTTGGATTGTGGGGATAGAAAATGGCTAAGGTTAAGAAGTGGATCGAGTCGCAGGCAAAGAAGCCAGAAGGCGAATATGATGAAGCGAAGCGAGAGTTTGAGATGGCGATGGGAAAACCGTTCATCCATATGAAAGTGGAAATCCCAGAAGGGTTCGAAGAGTACAGAGCTCAGTTCCTAAGTCTAGAGAACAACCAAGATTTCCTCAACGAAGTCAAAGATTTGATTAAAAAAAGACTAACTTACGAGAAGCACGGCATTAAACCTTAATGATGCCCATCCCACCAAACGTGTTCTTGGCTAACAACCTTAATCGTGTGAAGCAGAATTCCATAGACCCGTGGAGGTTCCTTACACATTTTCCAGTTCCCCGTCTATGTGCTTCACTGCGGCTACTTCTGTAACATTTCCGTCGGCTTGGTGTGCTTGATGCCACTCTGTCGAGTCCGACTTTGCCAACTATGCATGCATGTCGGGGTTTCTGAACTAACAGTTACAAGGCGGAGGATAAACCTAGAGAAGGAAGGGTTTCTTGAATATACGGCCATACCCAATTTTGGGAAGTTGGGCTTCGACATAATATCTTTCACTTTTGGCAAGGGGAATTCTAGAGCATGTAGAGATTTAATTATGTCTCAAAAGTTCAGGAAGGAGGGACGTGAATATCTTTCAGATTGGCCAAACATGATATTCGTCTCATCTGGACGTGGATTGGGAAAAGATTCGATTAATATTACGTTACATAGAAGCTACTCTGACTATGTCGACTACATGAAAAATCGTGAGCAGAAATGGGGAGAGTTTCTAGATATCATAGACAGTTTCGTCATCAGCCTCAGAAGCGACAACATACTTAGACCACTCACCTTAAAGTATCTCGGAGAGCATATCAAAAAGGATACGTAGATCAACTGTCACCTCTCAATCCAACTCCACTTCAACAACCCTAATATAGAGAAGAAAACGCGCTAACCTAGAACTAGGAAAGGGCTAAATCAATCTTCTCCAATCTGTTCAAAGCAGGATTTCAATGCACGCAGTTTAATTGGCAGCCCCAGACTAGAGTTTCTTCCACAAGCCATAAAACTGCAACACATTATTGCCTGTTCTAAAATTAGAACAAAATGTTCTAAAAAGTGGCATTAAATCATCGTTTATCGTTATATTCTATTGGTGGTTGGGAAAAGCATTAAAAATTTCCTCCTTTCTCCTTTCGATCTATCTTATTCCCTCCCAACCACAATCCCACTGAATTCATAAGAGAGAAAGCATACAGAAGAAAAACTGGCAAAGCCCACAAGTGAAGGTTTATAGCTGGCATGAGCCCTCGCTTTAGTGAGCATTGGAATGAATTGGGATAACCTTGTCGCCTAGAACAAAGTTGTTTATGTCTACGATATTGATCATGCTGGGTCTATTCCTAGTCTGGATGCTTCTGCCTTTTCAAGTCAATCTGGGCTACTACTTTCGTGCTCTAGGCTTGATAGCGGTAGTAGTGGCAATTACTCTGTGGTCTCTAGTGGCAAGAATCACAGAGGAATAAAACCAGGGGAGATCAAAAAGAAGAAAGGGAAAAATCCACAAGTTATAACTGGTATAATTTTTGCTAAGCCCACAAGCTGATTGAACCGATAATTGGTGGAATGGAAGTTTCTTCTATCAGCTTTTTTATATAACATACATGGGTTCACATCAAGATAACTGGAGGAGCAATAATTGGGTGACCCTGAAGAAGCTGAATTACTTAAAATAGCTAAACGACTTTCAGAGCAATTGAAGCAGGAAAAAGATTATAAACAGAAATTAGCGGTGCAACTAAAAAATCGTGGATACTCTGAACATGTGATAACAAACCTTTTCTCTTTCTACAAAGTGGAAATGGAAGAGTAATGAACAATTTCAAAGTCCACAAGACTTAGAGTTGTCCTGGACAAATAATTCGCTAAGCATGCATACATAGACTCGTGGTTTTTCCTTGAAAAGCGTTGTGTGTGGTGGGTGGGTTGGTTGTGGGTGGTTTTGCGCGAATCGGTAACTTTTTAGTACTTTTTGTTATTTATTGTGCTTTGAGTTGTGTTTGGTTATGGAGAAGTTTGTTTGTCGGATGCATGCATATATGGTTTTAGTCTTTTTTGCTGATGTGTAGCGCTCATAGGGTGAAGGTTGTTATTGGCTGTTTGATGGATACAGGATTTGGTTTAGTGTTTGAAGCTTGAATTTGGGGTTTGTTGTTTTGAGGAGTTCTTTGAATTCTCTGTTTTTCTTTAAGTTTTGGATGTCGTTGTCTTCTGTTATTAAAGCGTCGCATTGGTTTATGGCTGATGAGAGAACAAGGCAGTCTATGAAGTCGCTGAGTAATTTTCTGAGTTTGAAGGCTGTGTGGAGGATTGTGCTTTCATGTATTGGAATCGTTTTTATTGTCTCGTTGTAGAGGATGGCTCTTATGCCTCTGGTTACTCTTTCAGCGGAGAGTGATCCTGCGGCTACGTGTTTGGCGCCTTTGGCGGAGAGTTCGAAGATGCTTATGTTGCTCATTGAGATTTGGTGTCCTTTCTGTATCAGTTTGATGGGGGATTCGTTTGGATGGTTTTTGATGGAGATGCCTATTGCTGACAGAAGATATGTTGTGTCTAGCAGTAGTTTCAAGATTCGGCCTTCTGTGATAGTTCCTTTCTATGTTTACGGAATTCTTCAAGGGTTATTTCTACGGATGCGGGTTCTTTTAGTACTTCTTCGAGAGTTGGGACGGGTTCAACGACGAGTTTTCCTTGCTCGATTTTGTAGATGACTCTAACGTGGGCGTGGAGGCCTAGTTTGTCTCTGATTTTTTTAGGAGGGAATAACTCTCCCTTCGAACCCACTCGTCTTTTCAGCATTTTTCTGGTTCACCGAATATAATAACTATTTTTCGATTTGTTAAACGTTATGGTTCCCGTTCTTCAACTGGTAGATGTTTCTCCACAAGTTCCTTATAGAGCAGACTGAATTCTTTTAGTTCTTCTCTGATGTCTTTTAACACTTCAACACTCATGGTTGCGCCTCGTAATGTTTTTTTTGGGCCATATTTATTTTCGTTATGAATTTTCGGTCTTATTACTTCTTTCTGTAATTCACCAGCTCATCCAAATCCTCAACTAGTCACGTGTATGCCTAGGATTTCAAGTTGTTTTGGGTTTTCGCGGAGTCTTTTGGTGAAGCCGCGGATGACGTTGTTTGTTTCTTGGTTCGACTATTTTGGCTAGGCGGCAGATTATTGTGTTGAAGTTGTAGGTGTGTGTTAAACACCCAGTTGTGCAGGTTCTTGCCTCGTTACATTGGGTATGGAGTCGAAGTGTTTGTCGTAGGAGACCACGTTATGGATGTTTAGTTTTGTCATGATTTGATAGGCGAGTGCGTCATCATAATCCAACTTGACTTCTTCCATGCACTTGATTGCTTTCAAACGATCTGTTAAGGAAAGAAAGTAAATCCTTAATCCTTCAAAGCCGATTAAAGATGAGATAAATAGCCGTAAGTCTGCGGGAGATTTACCGTATTTCTCCATTATTATGATAATCGTATCCAAGTGGAAATCAGTAGTGGCCGCTTTGATTAGCCCTCTTTGGATTTTCCTCAAAAACAAGTCACATTGATCTGCTCGTTGCTGGTCCAGCTCGAGCTCTAGAAAGATGTTGGCGTCTAAGAAATACATGTGGGACCGCCTTTTTCTGCTCGAATCTCTCGAGCTTCATGTTCAAGTTCCACCCCGCTCTTTTTCACGTGTTTCAACAAGCCTCGCATAGTGCTCACAGGGTCTTCCGGAACCTTTACTTCCTTGAGTACGGATTCTTGCTCCAAGAGCCATCGGCGAATGGCATCTTCAAGAGCTGAACTTAAAGAGCCTTTTCGATAACCATAGGTTTCCATGGCGAGTTTGCGAAATCTTTTTTCTAATTCTTCTTCAATGTAAACTTTTAGTCCCATAGTCACAGTCCCAAAAGACCTATGGGACTTTAGGAATTTAAACCTTATGACCTAACAACCTATTTGTCCACATGAAACTTTTTTGCGTGCAGTCCTTTGTGGAGATTTGAACGGTTGAGAATAATGACTGCTCTTCAGCGTGCGCATGCATGCATCCATAGGAAGGGCGCTACTATTATTGTGCTTACGACGATGTTGATTAGGATGTTGACGGGCTCCGTTCTGTCTCAACCCTGCTATTTCATACTGCGGGATTGGTTTTTAAATCTAATACGCGCATGATTTCGCGTGTCTAGAGCTGGCAGGGTTTGGCGATAATCTCCTTGATCACCATGTCAAAGAGTCTATGTGAGTTCGCAGATTTGATGACAACAGCAGTATCTGCACCCCTTCCTGAACCAGCAATCGCTATCACGTCTTCATCTGCAGGAATTACTCCGGCATCCGTGGCCATCGCAACAATCTCAACTGCTACTTTCGTTCCCTGACCAAACATCCTCAATGTCTGCGCTATAATGCCTACAGGAAACATCGTGTCAAATTTGGCCTGTATAGCCCTATTTACCCCTGAGAAAGCATGCGCAGCTATCACTATTTTGCCTCCACTCGCTCTAATCTTCTCTTGGATTTCGTTGCTAAGTTCTTGTACGCCGGGTTCTCTGAGACCCGTAACATGGGGTACTACTACTACGTTGTTACCTTTGAAAACCTCGAGTGCTTTTACCGCTGTATTGCCTCTTGTGCTGGCCACCACTATATGCTTAATGCCGAGCTCTTCAGCGCGGATCTTCGCTTCTTTAAGCGTTTCATCTGTATTAACGTCTCCTGGACCCGGGAAGTATAGAACGGACTTTTTCAAATAAAACACCAACACATAGGGTGTGATAGTTACTTATATCAGTTCACCGTATGCATGTATCTATAACAGAATATCAGTTATCATGTTTCAGTCTATGGACTTTGCACTTTTTCCCGCACGCTGCATGCCTTGAAAAGCGTTGTGTGTGGATGGGTTGGTTGTGGGTGGTTTTGTGCGAATTGGTAACTTTTTAGTACTTTGTTATTTATTGTGCTTTGGGTTGTGTTTGGTTATGGAGAAGTTTGTTTGTCGGATCTTGAAGGGTGGGAAAGTTACTGTTCCTAAGCGTTTGAGGGAGTTGTTAGGTGCGGAGGAGGGGGATTATCTTCGTGTGGCAGTGACAGAAGTTATAAAGCGTGAGGGAGATCTGTGGATCCGTAGGAAGGTTAATGGTTGAGTGCCTTGAAACACGGGTTGTTCAGTAGAGGTTTTCTGTCGTGTGATCGTTGTGGGGATAATGGTTGCTGCGAGTCTTTTGAGCCTGGGGGCAGGTGTAGTTTGGAGAAGGAGGTGTACGAGTCTCTGGTTTCTGAGTTGGTTAACGAGTATTATTTGGATAAGGTGGCTGACATGATCTTGGTTAATAGGGCAGCGATGTACATGATTCGCCTCGCGAGGGGGGAGGCTTACGAGGCTCGTGTGGGGGTGTCAGAGAAGTCTATGGAATGGGGCAATTATATTGCGAGGTTGGATAATTCTCTTAGAGGTTTGATGCGGGATCTGGCTTTAACGAGGTCTAAACGGAAGGAGGGGGAGAAGGATTCGTTGTCTGTGGACATTGAAAGTCTGCTTAGGCAGGTGCAGTTGAAGGTTGGAAGTGATAGAGGGATAATGGGCAAAGTAAAGTCGCCTATGGGCTTGTTGGTTGCAGAGTGGAAGGCGGAACAGGTTGCTGATCGTCGCGGTAGGGGGAAGGGTGGTGGGGAAGAAACTCCCTAAGACAGCAGTGAAGCCTCTGCTGCAGCATTGCGTGGAGCTGAGTAAGGAGTCGGGGAAACCCGCCAAGCAGATCTTCAAGGAAATTTTGGAGTTGATGGAGAAACATAAAGACTACTTCTTCAATAAACGTTGGCCGGAAACAAGAAAGAATCAGCTGGAGCGTTGCGAAGAGAACAGCGCTTTCATTGAAGCAGGAAAAAACATGGAAGACAGGCTTGAACGTTTTACACTGTTCTGTTTTAAGAGGAACATAAGCATGGAAGGGTTCGACGTTGATCGTTTCAAAGGAGACTACGAGTCTTATGGAGGACGGGAATGCTATAGATGTTCAGTTCCGGAGGCTATGAAGCTGAGGAAAGACACTGAGCTTCTGAAAAGCCAATGGAAAGAGACGTGGGAGGATATGAAGCGGGAGAAACCTTCATGGCTTTCTATAAGGATGGCTGAAAATAACAAGAAACCAGAGGTGATTAGACAGCATAAGACGTATTTCGTCAAGCTCAGACTGTATGAAGATGAAGAAATTGGAGGTGCTAAAGGGAAGAGTTGCGATGTTAGGAACAAGTACAAGTGTCCTTATGGTGAACTCTCAGAGGACCTCATCGAATATGGTCACATTGTCGAGTTAATGATTAAAGCGATGGAGTGGTATGATGAAAATCAGAAGTCGGGTTTCCACGATGACTTCTTTTCTGGGGATGGAAAATTTGATTATGAGTCGATCAGCGTTGACCTGGCAAGCCTCCATGATGTCAGAGAAGCAGTTAGCGATAGAAGAATGTCGAAGCTAGTTAACAAATACATTGAATATATGAAAATGAGATATCCAGGGGATTACGCATAATAATTTTTAGAAAATCCTGTTCTCGAAGAACTCAGCAGTTGTATGCATTAGGTGCACCTAAAAGCATGCATGCGCTCGTGTGTTGGTGCGCTATGTAACCGCTTCCGTTTAATAAGTGTTAATCCGATGAATCCAAGTATGGCTACTGCCGCCGTTGCAGCAACTATTAGAATCCAGGGATATTGCTGTTGCCATGGTGTTATGGCTGTTAACGCTAGCTCTATAGTTACTACATGGTCGCTGTGGTTATAGGTGAAGTGTAAAAGCCATGAGTCATCTAGAGACTTAACTGTATAGGACATCGGGTTGCCATCAAGGTATACTTTTATGTCCGTAGCGTTTGCAACTAAATTTTTTGCAATAGCTACTTTTACGTATCCGCTTGTTCCTGAAGGTCCGCTAGCAGTGAAGCTTAACTCTCTACTTGTAGAATTAAAGGCTAGTGCTGATACGGTTGAGTTTGAAGTCACCGAGAAGACGTATTGATCCGCAACGGGGGTTATGGCTAGATCAATTGCCGCATTCGCTTCGGGATATACTTCATTACCAACCCAACTGGCGTTTATGGTATAATATCCAGTAGCTGATGGAATCCAGATTGCACCAAAGCTTCCATCAGATTCGGTGGTAACAGTTGTAATAAGATTCCAGGTAGATACTCCAGGAACGCGATAAGAAAGTATTACAGTAACTCCTGAAACATAGCCAGCTGGTTGGTTATTCAGCACGCCGCTTATATTGACTTGGAATCCAACGTATGTTGTTGAAGCGCTAGTATAGACGTCGACGCTTGAAGCTACTTCACAGTTAATTATCCAAATGCAATCATTAGAAATTGTGGCTGAAGGGTGCTTTACTGGAGTAACGTTGTAGTCTTGCCACATGATTTCGGTAATTGTATAGGTTCCATTTTGGGTTTGATGAATGAAGTTGGAGGTAACAGTTTTTAGTGTACCGTTGGGAAATTGAATGGTGAATTGGGATGGCATTATCGTCCACACTCCATTTGTGTCTTTCCACCCAAACCTAATCGAATAAACATTGGCTTCAACTGTTGGGTTGCCGTTTACCGCGTCAAATGTAGGATAAACTGATGGGATAATGTTGCTCGACTGCCACACAATTTTCTTCACTATGCATATTCCATTCTGAACTAAGAACGTGTATGGCGGACTAACAGTTAGCGTTGTGCCATTAGGAAACTCAATCTCAGCTTCATCAGGGACACACAAATAATCCTGTATATCGTCGAAATCGCCAATGTATACTTCATCACCCGATTCGTTCTCCACCCAGCCCGCGAGCGCATCCCATATTACTTCATGGGCGACGCCGTCTCCGTCAATATACATTACTGGTTCATGAATGTGCGCATTATCTACCCACGATATCGTGATTAGGTATACGCGGCATCTTATTGCCCATTGAGAGTTAGATGCAAGGAGTATCGTTGGATTCACTTGTGGAACAACGTGGGTGCCTCTCCACATAACAGCTACTAACTTCCATGTTCCAACTTGGGCTTGAGAGATGCTTCCGGTTAACTCGGACACCGTACCGTTTGGCGCTTCAACCAACCAATAGGACGGAAAAACTTCTATGGTTTCCTTATCATCTGTAAAGGCGAAGGATAGAGAAAATACCCTGCAATTGATGTTGGGAGACCATGACGTGTTGGGAGTCAACAATATGCTTGGCGTTACGTCTGGAACAACATCGGTTCCTTGCCACATTATGTTAGCTATTGAATAGTTTCCAGTTTGGGTCTGATTAAAGGTTACAGAAGAAGAAATTGTCTTTTCTGTTCCATTCGGAAACGTGATAACCAAAGAGGAGGGGTCTGTGTATAAGACGGAACTGGCATTGTCGTTGAAAGTTGGATCTATGGTTAGTGAGTGCACTTTACAGTTTACTGTCGGGTTTCCGTTTGTTGGGTCGAAGGATGTGTCTTCTGGAACTACTTCGGTTCCCAGCCATATTATCGAACTCCATTTTGCTGTGCCGTTTTGAATCAGATAACTTGCCCCAGAACGCAAGCTTTCGGAGATTGTTTCGTTCGGGAATATAAGTTCGAAAGTTGACGGGGGCGAGTAGAGAGTGTTTCCGTTGGAATCCTTAAATTGAGAGGTGGCGAATGCTGTGTGATAAACTCTTATGCTGTAGTAGTATGTCGTTGAAGAGGAGATTATTAGGGTTGGAGCTGTTTGTGGTCTAACATTTGAACCTTGCCAAGTTACAGCGGTAAGCGTTGTTGTTCCCGTTGGCATCCAAGAATATGGTGGTGAATTATACACGGAAGTCCCGTTCTGCATTAGGATGGTAAAGTTATCGAGCCTCGATAGAATGTAGGTTTCCGAATCGTCTTTGAACCCTATTGTTACCTTGAAATCGTGACGCCAAACTGCAGAGTCTATGATTGTGTTTGTTGTCAGGGATATGCTTGTTGAGTTTAGTGCCATGTATCGTTCGGTTTCAGAAACCGTTATCGGCGTGTCTGTTATGACTGTGCCGTATTGCACCTGTGTTAGGTTAATCCAGCCAAAAGACGGCGTTTTGGTAAGGGTTGTTCCGTTTGGGAAGGTCAGGGTTACATCGTGATCAAGAAGGTTATTGAAATGATCCACATTCTTAGTCTTTAGTGTGTAAACTCGGGTATTCACAGTTAGGTTACCGTTTGCAGGGTTAAAGCTTACATTTGATGGACACACTTCTGTGCCTTGCCAAGTGATACTGTTCCAGGTTATGGTTCCATTCTGGATGTGATAACTTGAGTTTGGGTTAAGGGGGACCGAGGTGGTGCTGTTTGGGAAAGCTAGTTTGAAGGATGAGGGAAGGGTGTAGAGATCGTTTCCATTATTGTCTTTAAAGGAGTTGCTGAAGGAGATTAGATAAACTCCACAATTGATAGTCCATGTTCCTCCGGGCGTAGGGGCATATGTTGGATCAGTAGATGGCTTAACATTGTTGCCTTGCCACCTGATTTGTTTGATAGTCCATGTTCCGTTGTCCAGCCACAGGTTTGAGTATGAGTTGAATGTGACGAGGCCGCCGTTTGGAGCCAAGGCTTGAACATGGGAAGGATCAGTGTATAGTGAAGAACTTTCATTGCTATCATTAAATATTAAAGAGGAATGGTGCTGGGTCTTGTAGTTGGCTGTACACGAAGTGTCAGTTACCAGCGTCAACTGAATCGGATTGGTCGTGTTGGTTCCCGTGGCGGTTCCTGTCCAAGCAGTGAACTTATAACGGGTGTTGTTACCGACGCTCCACACAAGGCTATCCTCAGCGCCAATATCAACTACCATGTTGGTATACATGGTTATGTTCAGAGGGTGGTCATCATCCGCCGTTCCAATAACGGTTTCATTAGAAAAGGACACAGTTATAGGGTTACTCGATGAAACACCACTGGTGTAAACCGTTAAGACTTGGTATCTTACAGGATAAGCGAACCAGCTTTCGTGTCCTTCGAGTTGATCATCGATACCGTCAGCCTGAGTATCGTATGCTGAAACTGCAATGATGTCTGAAGCTGACACGCCGGAGAGCGTGTAACTTCTAACATTGCCGACATCAACTACATTGGCAAAGGAATAGCCGGTTGGGGAGCCGTAATAGATATTATAACCTGCCAAGTCACTTTCTAAATTAGATGCCCACGCTAATTGTACATCACCATCCACGGCAGTTTTGTTAGCATTTATCGGTGGTGAGATTGGTGCATCAGTGTTGGGGGAAGTGATGTAGTTAGAATAATCTACGATACCATAGTTGATGTCATCATCGTGGTCGAAGATTGTAGTAGCAATCTCTTCCGCGTTTGCCGTAGCCCAGTAGTTATTGGTAGCTGTAATGTCAGTGGATGCTAGGTTTTCTACGTTATAAATAGCATTATCGAAAATATTGCTGTTTTGCATGGTGAATATGTTGGCGCCTGTCACCTTGACTCCTATCGAGTTGTGCACAATTGTCGAGTTAGTTATAGATACACTTCCTCCGATGTTGTACCCATAATAGCCAGTTATCGCGACAGCAACACCTTTACCGTTACCTACTACATGTGAATATTCAATGAGACCGTTACCAAAGATCAAACCATTTGAACCACTATAATTCACTGTACAATTCGAGACCTCAACAGTTGCTACAGGCAGGTTGACGGTAGTATTAATTAGCTTACTACTAGTGATCTCAAGTGGCCCCGTAACAGGACTACCTCCTCCTGTCTGGATAATGGAATCAAGTACAATTGATGACAGTATGTGAATGTTTGCGCCGCAACAACCGATCGAAAACTGACTATTAGTGACTGTGGAATTTTCTATTGTGATACCCAAATTATAGGAATCTGAATTAATATTGCAGTTGGATATTACAGCATCTTGAATGATAATTTCCTCGCTGCGCGGATAAGTTCCCCTGATAGTAGAAGAGGTAATTGTCGCATCAGTTAGTACAAGTCTTGCCCCTGTAGTATAACCATCTGTTATTACATCTGCTTCGTTAATTGTTACATGAGATACCGTCAGCGTTCCCTCGTTCTTACCACCTTGATTATGCTCCGTCTCTTCGCCTATCTGAATTGATCTCCAGGCATATTCCATTTTAATGTGACTCAACGTCGAACTATTTAGAACTGCACCTTTGAACATCAGTTGCCGGGCACCTGATGATGTACCAGCGCTCGCGCTTGTGAAAACAATATTGTCAGCTTCTGTTCCGTTGGCAATGATACTTCCTTGGATCAAAATCTCATAGGCACCGGTATATTGAATCTCTACACCAGGCTCAATTGTAAGCGTAACCCCGGACGGAATCTGAATATCCTCTGTCACGATGTATGGACTGTTCACTAAGACCCAAGTAGTATTCTCGTTTATTACGCCACTAACATAAGTTGGCTCTGCGCGAGCAGAATACATCAGCATAAATAAAAACAGAGAAACACAAGCTGTCAACACAGTTTTCTTTCGATACAATCTTGGATCACCTAAATTGCGCACATCGTTGATTTAAAAACACGTGATAAATAGACTTTATGAATCATAGTTTCTTATTATAACTCTCACAAGAAAGAATCTGATTCAGAATTAGAAGAGTCGATATGTGCGCATTTAAACCGGGGGATTCGGCTTTTCGATCACGAATCTTCCGTTTCCTAGTTCTCTAATGATCTCCCATCCATCTCCCACACAGGACACCAACTCCTTTTCACGAGTAATGTGGCTTGCATACATGCATGCATGTATTTTTATGCTTAAACTATTAATAGAAGCTAAGCGTAAAACGAGAAACGCGAAGGAATGCTAGAAAATGTTTAGAAAGAAAACTATGTTAACAGCACCTGTTTCTTTGTTTCTAATTGTACTAATGTTTTCTGCAATGACAGCTTCTGCTCAATACAGTGTGGGTGTCAAAGCTGGTGACTGGGCAGGATACGGTGATGTTTCTGTCGAGTTTGCGTCAAACATGCCTGAATATGAAGAACCACCTCTTCAGATGAACATGTCGTGGATGGATATGGAGATTCTGGATGTTCATAATGACAATGTCACGGTTCGATCAACCACGATCTACAAGAATGGAACGGAAGAGACAGACGTAATAATGGGAAATGTTACGTCGGGGGAAGGAAACCTTAGCGTCGGCATAATCCCTTCAAACCTCGGTGCGGGCGACGAAATTCCAGCAAATGAGACATGGTTCGGTGAGGAGCCGATGAAACTCACCATAAACGGCACTGTGACGCGAAGTTATGCGGGCGCGAATAGAGAAGTGAACTATGTGAATATCACCTCTCCCATAATATATGACAACGTTACGTACGGTTCTATGAACCTGAGTTTCTACTGGGACAAAAAGAGCGGAGTCATGTGCGAAGAGCGGATTTCATACGCGATGGCGTATATGGTTAACACGACGGAGTACTATATGAACATGTCAATGTTATGGAGAATGACGGCAACTAACATGTGGCCAGCCGTTTTCACAGTTCAGGATGGATATGCCTTCAAAGTCACCATGCTAAGCAACTCCACCATATCAAATTTTGATTTCGATGAGTCGGTGAAGCAGATCAGCTTCAACGTAACTGGACCCGCGGGCAAAGCGGGTTACTGCAATGTTACGATTCCTAAAGATCTTCTGCAAGGTGCCCCTTGGACCTTACTGCTTAACAGCACTGATTGGACGTCATCGTGCACTGTAACCGAAAATGCTACACACACTTTTGTCTATGTTCCTTACACTCACAGCACCAACACAATTCAGATAACAGGTACATGGGTCGTCCCTGAATTTCCATCAGCCATAATCCTACCACTACTCATGATTGTCTCGCTAATCGCACTAGTCTTCATCAGATACAGAAAGAAACAATAAACCCTTCCATTCCCCATTTTTTGTATTTCCATACATGATTCTGAATGACGGGACGACTCAAGTTATGCGCCGCGAGATTAGTAACATCTTTCTAAGCCTATTTTTTTTGCGACGACGACGCAAATATTTTACAAATGCAGACTAAGAAGCAATGTAATGACTCCATGTAATTGCAGAAAACTAAAATGCGTGCATGTTAGGAACCAGTCCTCACTCGTGTACTAATGCGAAGCCATGTAACTCTGGCAGAGTATAGTGAAGTCGAAGATGTTTACGATATTGTCGCTGTTAAGGTCTGCTTGAGAGTTCCAGTTGGGATCAGCAGGCGTTGAATTATAGGTATATGTAAACTGTACCACATCAAGGATATTCACATTCCCGTCCTGATTTAGATCGCCGAGCAAATGTTCAGAACCAAAAATAACAATGTTAAAGGTGAAATCGTTTATCCCACGTATGTTTCTCGCCGCCCTCAAGGTCAAAGTTACTGAAATTGTCTCATCAACATCAATTCTTCTGCGGATAGGATCCCACGAAAGGGAGATGTAACTGGATCCTGCAACGGGCAGCCAGTCTTTAGTCCACAAATACAAGAAGCATGGAACGTTTGCCTCTTCATTCCGTATGAAGACGACTACTTCTTTTGTAGAACCTGGTGTTAGCTCGCCCCAATCGATTGATGATACCTCATTCGCGCAGTCAGAATCCCGATATACTCCTACATAGAAAGATTCGACTGCGGATGCCTTCCTAATAGGACTCAAGAAAGAGAACAATTCGTAGCTTGAGATCATTATGGATCCGAGAACTATTGCAATGAGAAGAGAAAGGAATATTCTGTTCATGTACGGCTTCAACAAATCGACCAGTCTAACTGCCACAGCCTACAATATGCTTTTTAGTGTATATATGCGGAGTGCATGAATAGTTTCAGCTACAGTTTTCCATTTATCGAGAAACCTTGTACCTTTTAGGGTTGTGAAATACTTGGTTTGGCTATGGTGAATTTCCAGAAGCCCTAGGGAAAGAATGTTGTCAAGAATACTGTTGCATTGTTGCCACGACAAATTTATACTCTGCAGGAGCCTTGTTTTTGTTCTGGGTTTTCTGCACAAATCCAAGATTTCAGCAATTATTTCTATTCGGGTTCTCTTCAAGAACATCCCTCCGCGTTACTTCTTTGCAGTCCACGAGTGTTGCGATTAAATGTTTCCCGAAAATGTTCGGGTGTGTAGAGGGTCATTGTGATTACTTACTGCTGTTCCCATGCACTTTGTTCTCGTGCTCGATAACCTTCTTATGATCCTTGTGTTTGAACCCGCAGTTCCAGCTGCAGATCCATGGTCCATCTAGTTCTTTACGGTACATGAATTTACGCTGCGTCTCTCTCCCCATTTAGGTACTTGCCTAGAACACACGATTAGAGAGGAGAGACGTGGGTGAAATTGTGAGTCAGGTTGGTTTGGATCGCCACGTTTTCATGCATGCATTTATAGAATGCATGGGAAACTTTACATTTTACCATGAGAAAAACGTAAAATAAACGTAAGATTCCCAATTCTTATGGTTAGACGTAAAAGACCGTGGTCAACATTGGAGAAAAGGTTGGCGCGACAAAAAGCATGCATGCATTTAGATTTCAGGCTGACTTTATGGACTGGAAGGTTGTGTGGTATTTAAAGCTAATTTCATCATCTCTCTTGGATGTCTTAGCATTCTTAGAGGATTTTGCAAAGATCCTGCTAGACACCCACAATTGGAACAGTCCACATTATTTCCAAAACATCTTCTTCTGTTCCATGAAACATCAAAATGTAATACTTCATCCCCCCAGTGGCATGAATCCCTATGGTCAGGGTATTCGTACCATTTTATCATCGACTTGCTCAAAAGAAAATCTTTTGGATACAATGATTTTACCCGTTTCAGTTCGTCTATTATAGTCCCCCTCTCTTCTCTTCTTATAAACACGGGAACACTCATATCGGTTCCAGACGTGCATATGTTGCACACAACACCCGCGAAATCATTGTCTCTTGCAATTTTTATGACATCCTCAAGTTCTTTGTAGTTATCTTTCGTTATTGTCATATTGATAACAACACGTTTATCCCCTGAATAATTTTTCATTACTCTTGAAAAAACACATTTTCCTCTGATTGAATCATTTGTTTTTTGAGAACCATCTATTGAAACAAATAACCGGTGATTAAATTCTTCTGGTATCTTAATCGTTCCGTTCGTAATAACATAGACAAAAGGAAAAACCCGGTCAGCAAGCATGAGAACATCATTCCTGAGCGCAGGTTCACCACCAACCAAAAGAATATGCCTTATTCCTGACTTGTAGAGTTCATTAAACCTTTTTTCCAAAACAGGTATGGATAGTTCTGGTGTTCTAAAATCGTCTTTGCCGTGAAAATGATAGCAATGTTTGCATCTGAGATTGCAGTTATCCGTTACATCAACTTCTGCAAAATACTTCACTCCAAAAATAACTCTCTTGAGTTCAAGCCAAACAAGGTAAAGCAAGGCGTACACATATTTTTTCATGACATAGTTATCATGAAGAAAGCATTAATTAAGTGCTTCAAAGACTCGAGAATGATCATTAAATGCCATGCATACTAGTAACTTACCAACCCTTTTTTTTGCGATGACGACGCAAAATTTTTGCAAGTAGACTACACTTGCGCATGGTGAAAGAATGGATAATTGTAAAAAACGGACATGCATGCATGTACGTCGCAGAAAAAACTTCGGGCACCGGAGTGCTGCGGCGTACATCTGTACGTACATGAGGGATAAGATGATGTCTTAGTGTTGGGTTATCAGATTTGCTTCAGATGGTTTATTGTTTGCTTCCCAGTCCTATGGCTGCGAGTTTGATTTTGTCTGAGAATTCTTGTGGGTTGTATATTCTGCGTCCGTCGATTAGGATTGGTTGTCGCATGTTTTGAAAGTCTTCGGGTTTGAGGTTTCTGAATTCGTCCCATTCGGTTACAAGTATGGCGCAGTCTGCGTCTTTCAAACACTCTGTTGGTGAGGCGGCGTAGGTGATTTTGTTTCCGAGTATGGTTTTGGCGTTAGGTATGGCTGCCGGGTCGTATGCGGTGACTTTGGCTCCTTCGTTTATGAGTTGGCGGATGATTGGTATGGATTTGGCTTCTCGCATGTCGCTGGTGTCGGGTTTGAAGGATAGGCCGAGGATTGCTATTCGTTTGTTTTGTAGGTTGGTTAGGTGTTTTTTGGCGAGGGTTATTGCGTGTTTGGGTTGGTGGTGGTTTACTTCTTCGACTGCGTTGAGTAGGGGCGGGTCGTAGCCTTTGTTTTGGGAGTAGGCGATTAGGGCTTTGACGTCTTTTGGGAAGCAGCTTCCGCCGTATCCTAGGCCTGCGTTTAGGAAGTGGGGGTTGATTCTCTTGTCTAGGCCTATGGCTTTGGCTATGGCTGTTATGTCTGTGTTGGGGATTTTTTGGCAGAGGTTGGCTATGGTGTTTATGAAGCTGATTTTGGTTGCGAGGAAGGCGTTGTTGGCGTATTTGATGAGTTCTGCTGTGGATATTCCGGTTCTGATGATGGGTGGAGTGTTTGGTTGGTAAAAGTTTTTTGAGAGATCTTCTAGGATGGTGCCTGATTTTTTGTCGTATTCGCCTATGACTATGCGATCTGGGTTTAGGGTGTCGTGGATGGCGGCTCCTTGGCGTAGGAATTCGGGGCTCATGCATAGGCTGAAGCCGATGCCGCAGGGTTTGCCGCTTGTTTGTTCAAGGATGGGTTTGACAATGTTTTCTGTTGTGCCGGGGATGACGGTGCTCTTGACGACGATGAGGTGGTGGGATATTTTCTTTTTGATGGTTTCACCTATTTCGCGGGATGCTTCTTTGATGTATTGGAGGTTGATGCTTCCGTCGGGTTGGCTTGGGGTGCCGACTGCTAGGAATGTGATGTCGGTGTTTGTGATGGCGTCTCTGCGGTTTGTGACGCATCTCAGCGTATGGGCCTCTATGGCTTTTTCAAGTAGTTGTTTGAGGTTGGGTTCGTAGAAGGGCGGGATGCCGCGGTTGATCTTTTCTGCTTTTTTGTGGTTGTGGGTTGACGCGATTACTTGAATGCCTTTGCTTGCGAATCCCACTGCTGTGCATAGGCCTACGTAGCCGGTTCCGACGATTGATATTTTGGGGTTAAGCATTTCGTTTAACTCTCAACTGCGCTTCAGTTTCGACTCTAAGTTTGGCATTAACTATAAATTGTTTATGCGCTGAATGGAATAGCTGTTGAGGCGGGGTCTGTCGCTGCTGTTCTGGCGTCGAAAGTCAAGGAAACGGTTGCCCAGAGCAAGGCTGACGAGTTAAAATTGAAGGGTGCCTTAGCTGAGTTGAAAGGGTTCATCGCTTGTTTTTAGTGGATGTTGTAGGATATGGCTGTTGCGGCTATGAGTAGGTCGGCGTCTGGTATTAACGTGACTTCATTTCTGAGCTTTTGGTATAGGGTACAGTAGGTTTCGATAACTTTGTTGTTTATGGCTTGTGTGTTGAAGCTTTCTTCGAGTAGTTCTTTGGCTTTTGCGCAGTCGGTTGTGTGGAGGTGGGATTTTGTTTGGGTTCCGTCGCCTAGGATTTCCAGCTGGTTTAGGTTTTTGCGGAGTTTTTGAATGAAGCCGTGGACGACGCTGTGTGGGTTTCTTGTGTCCGTGGTGTTGGCGAGAGGGAGGATTACGGGTTTTTGTTGAGGTGCTGGCGTTGGCGGAGATGAGGGCTTCGCCTGCGAGTTTTGATGCGCCGTATAGTGGGGTGGTGTGAGAGGTGAGTGGTACTAGAAAGCAGAAACGTTGGTTTTTGAGTGTTGTTGTTTACTGATATACAGAATGGTGTTTTGGTTAGCACCATGCTTTCATTTTTGTGTGCTTTATATTGTGTTGAGTGAATAGTTTTTCTATTTCTTTCGAGTTTTTTTGGGGAATCATGATTACGCCTTTGCCGAGCTTTTTGGCTTTAAGTATTTGGAGTAGGCCGTTTTTTTCGCTTTTGTACACTTTTCCCTTTATTTTTCTAGTGATTTTGTAGCCTTTTAGGGCTCTTTGAAGCATTGTTTTTTTTATTTGTGGAACGTTGGCTACTGAGTAGGTGTAAATGACGTAGGGCTTTAGCTGCAGGTTTTCGGTGGTGAGGATTATGGGTTTTCCGTAGATTATTATACCTTCTCGGCTTACGTTATCTAGGAAGTCGGGGTCCAGAGCTTGTTGGAGGTTTGTTGCAACGATTTGAAGTTTTCTCTCTGTCTTTATTTCGCTGAGTATTCTGTGGGCAGCCTCTAGTTCGCCGCCTACTTCAGGATTGTGAGGTACATCGAAGATTAGCATGAGGTCTATATCGGATGTTTCTGTGAGTTCTCCTCTCGCGGCTGAGCCGTATAGGATGGCTGTTGCCAGCTTGGGTATTTTTGTTAGCTTTGGTATGATTTCTGAGATTAGGGGGAGTATGGATTCTGATATCGTTTGTCACACCTCTATGTGGTCTTTTATTTCAGCCAGCAGTCTCCTAGCTTGGGCAACTCTTTCGCCGTCAGTTTTTCTTCCGTAGAAGTCTCCGGTTCTTAGGCTGTCGAGGGTTTGAAACTTTGACATTATGTCTCTGTGTTCGTGTTTTTTGAGGTATAGGAAATCCTTGTTGTGTTTGTCCGAGTGTTCGCTATGTTTCATTTGGAGAAAGTAGGCGATGTAGTGGTGGGCGGCTCCGTATATGCCCTCTATGATCAACTCGGCGTCCTCTTCTGAATCTAGCTTCTCTGTGCTTTTTTCTTCACGCCTTGCCTTTAGCAGGTGTCCTTCAGCCTTCAATAAGCTTCCCTCAGAGTTACTAGTAAACAAAATGCTTTAATTTAAGTATTTCTGTTTACAAGTAATTTAAGCTAGTTTACCAGCATCTGTTAAGACTTCCTCATGAATGGGTTAAAAGAATTGTCAAAGTTAGATAGAGCCGTGCGCATTTGCAATGGTGGTGCTGACAAGGTAAAGTAGTTAATGATGCGTATTCTAGAAAGAATGGCAGTTACTAGGCATAGCTTCTCTCTTCTTCTGGTTTGGAAGGCACGCATGCGCCTCCTACCCCCCCCCCTTTTTTTTTGTTGTTGTATGCAGTCCTTGATGGAGATTTGAACGGTTGAGAATAATGATTGCTCTTCAGCATGTGCCTGAGTGGCTTTTTCGGGGTTGTGTGAGTTTTCGCGTGTCTGTTGTACGTGTAATAGCTGGATAACTTCTTCTCTCCAACGAGAGGCTGGTTTTGCTGAGGTTATTTGTGAAGGCTTCCTAGCCATATGGCTGCAAATTTGACTTTTTGGCTGAACTTTTTTTAGATCGTGTATTCTTCTTCCATCAATTAGTATATGTTTCTTCGTGGTTAAGTGTGCATTTCAGCGATTTGTTGTCTACAAGTTTTTTGAGGCTTTCTTGCAGTTCTGGTTCATGAAAAGGGGGAACGTCTTTGTTTATTGTCGCTGCTTTTTCATTGTTATGGGTTGATGTGATTACTTGATATCCTTTAATTGCGAATGTGACCGCTGTGGATAGGCCTACGTAGCCGGTTCCGACGATTGATATTTTGGGGTTAAGCATTCTATTTAACTCTCAACAATCTTTCAGTTTCGACTCTAAGTTTGGCATTAACTATAAATTGTTTATGCGCTGAATGGAATAGCATTTGAGGCTGGGTGAATGATTAGGAAAGTAGTTGTTCCAGCTGCGGGTTTGGGAACTCGTCTGTTTCCAGCCACTAAGGAGCAGCCTAAGGAGATGTTGCCTGTTTTCTGCAGGCTTGCGGATGGTGAGGTGGGGGTTAAGCCCCTTCTGCAGCTTGTGTTTGAGCAGCTTTATGAGGTTGGCCTTCGCGAGTTTTGCTTTGTTGTCGGCAGGGGGAAACGGAGTATAGAGGACCATTTTACTCCTGATCCTGACTGCGTATCGATGTTGAAGGGGCAGGGCAAGGTTAATCAAGCTTCTGATTTGACGGGTTTCTATGAGAAGTTGAAGACGTCAACTATTCTCTGGGTGAACCAGCCGGAGCCTAAAGGTTTTGGGGATGCTGTGCTGATGGCTCGTCCTTTTGTGCAGAACGAGGATTGCCTCGTCCACGCTGGAGACACTTACGTTTTGTGTGAAGATGCGGAGCACTTACGATTGTTGAAGATTGCTTATGGAAGGTTTGAAGCTGACGCAGCATTTGTGGTTCGGGAGACGTTGGACGCTAGGCAGTATGGTGTCATAGAAGGGGAAGAGGTTGAGGGAGGGGTTTACAAAGTGAGCGGGGCTGTTGAGAAGCCTGAGAAGCCGCCTACAAACTTAGCGATTACCGCGATCTACAGTTTTGATCCTGTGGTGTTTAAGGCGTTAGAGAGGACGGCTCCTGGAAAGAAGGGGGAGATACAACTTACTGACGCGATTCAGAAACTTGTAGATTGGGGATTAAATGTGTATGCGGTTAAGTTGAATCATGGTCATTCGTGGTTGGACATTGGCAGCCCCGAAACCTACTGGGATGCCCTATCATTGTCATACAATTTCGCGAGTGGCAAACCAGCTGTTGTTTCCGAGGTGTTACAGAGGGCATAAAGTGATCGACGACGTTATTCTCGAAGACGTTAAGAAAATTCGAACTAATTTGGAAGGCAACGCTTTCACCAATAAACGGTTGCTAATTACTGGGGGAGCGGGGTTCCTTGGCAGTTGGCTCTGCGACTGCCTAGTTGGGCTTGACACAGAGGTGTATTGCTTAGATAATTTCTCTACTGGAAAAGCTGGCAATGTGGAGCATCTGAAGGACCGTGACAACTTTAAGCTGATTGATGATGATGTCTGTGATTTTAAGAGTAATGTGAAATTCGATTTTATACTGCACTTGGCAAGTCACGCTTCTCCCATGGAATACCAGAAACACCCTGTTGAGACTCTTCGAGGTAATTCTCTTGGAAGCTTTAATATGCTTGAGCTGGCGAGGAGGTGTGATGCTACTCTGATGTTTACTTCTACGTCAGAAGTTTATGGAGATGCTGAGGTAATACCTACACCTGAAAATTATTGGGGAAACGTAAATCCAATAGGCCCCAGATCATGTTACGATGAAGGAAAGAGATTCGCTGAAGCCTTGCTTATGGCTTATCACAGAGAGTATGGATTGGATGTCAAGATCGCGAGGATCTTCAACACTTATGGGCCGCGAATAAGAGCTGATGGCTTATACGGTAGAGTCGTGTCTCGCTTTATCGTTCAAGCATTGTCTAATAAGCCGATAACTGTTTATGGCGATGGCAAACAGACAAGATCGTTTTGTTACGTAGTTGATACTGTTCTTGGTCTTTTGTTGCTTTCTGTAAATAGAAGAGCTAAAGGACAGGTTTTGAATATTGGAAATCCACAAGAAATAACGATTTTGGAGCTGGCGCAAAGGATTAAGAGATTAACAGATAGCGCGTCTCCAATAACATTTCATCCCTTGCCAGAAGATGATCCCGGAAGAAGGTGCCCAGATATAAGTAAAGCGGAGAGTCTTCTCGGATGGAAGGTGAAAATTAGTTTAGAGGAAGATCTTGTGAGAACTATTAGATGGTTTCAGAAAAGAATGCTCTGATTCAAGTTAAGAAGTAATGGTGCTAAGGATGTTTCTCTCTCAAGTTAATATTGTTTGGCTCTGCTCTAGGTGATATTATTTTTGAAGTTTGACTTCTCTTTTTCTTCTTAAGGTAGTGGTAGAGGGTTGTTATTTTGTTTTTGCTGATGTATAGTATGCATAGGGTTCGTGTTGTTTTTAATCATTCTTTCCTCTGTTTAGGGGTACAGTTTACGATATGAATATTAACTGTGGCTAGCGAGAAGGCTTGAGCGAAATTGCAAGTTTTCTACTCGTAAATGGTTTTCCTAAGACCTGCATCTAAGAAAACGACAAGTTGGGGTTTTTGATCAATTATGTATATAATTCTGTATTTGCCTACTCTCCACCGCCAGCGTCCTTCAAGTTCACCTCGCAATTTAACACCTAAAAAGGGTTTAGCGATTATCTCATCGATAGCCCTTAAAATTTTATCCCTTACATCCTCGGGAAGTTTCTTGAACTCTCTAAGAAAGTTCTTAGTTAAGGCAGCTTTATAAGCCAAAGCGGTCATTCACTCAGTAATTTCTTAATTTCACTGCTACTTTGTACGGTTATGTATTCTCCCTTTCTATATTCCTCTTCAGCCTTACATATTCTCTCCAAGCCTTTCTTGTCCATTAGCTCCTCAAGCGTTGCGAGAACCTCTTCAACTTTAGCTAGTCCCATATAGAGGTCTTTTAGCAATCCCTTAGGGATAGTGACAGATTCCGCCAAGCCATAGCACCGTAATACCTTTTCTCTAACCGATTAATTAACTTTTATAGTTTTATTGAGTTGTTAGATTTGCTTTTACTTGTTTATTCTTTTTCCTTTTTTAGGGTTGTTGTCCATAGTATGAACATTGCCATGACTATGGAGAGTGTGAGGATTGTCTCGTCCATGCTGGAGACACTTACGTTTTGTCTGAAGATGCTGAGCACTTACGGTTGCTGAAGATGGCTTATGATAGGTTTGAAGCTGACGCAGCGTTGTCGTCCGGGAGACGTTGGACGCCAGGCAGTATGGTGTGATTGAGGGGGAAGAGGTGGAGGGAGGGGTTTACAGGGTGAGTGGGGCTGTTGAGAAGCCTGAGAAGCCGCCTACAAACTTAGCGATTACCGCGATTTACAGTTTTGATCCTGTGGTGTTTAAGGCGTTAGAGAGGACGGCTCCGGGGAAGAAGGGGGAGATACAACTTACTGACGCGATTCAGAAAGATGCCCAGATGTCAGCAGGGCCGAGAGGGTACTGGGATGGATATCAAGAATTAATTTAGAACAAGGTCTTGCGAGAACTATTACTTGGTTTCAAAGAAACATAAAATGAGTTTAAACAATGACGGTGCATGCATTTTGGCTGAAACTGGATTTATCTCGCACTTGTCAAGATGAGCAGTTGGGAGGTGAAATGGCAGGTGTGTGTGCTAGTACACTAACCACGTCCTTGTTGAGCTGTGGTGATGCTAGGGTTAGAGCAATGATGGTTGCGGAATGTTTTATTTCTCCTTTGAAGAGTTTGGTGTAGACTTTGCTTTTTGGCATGGGACATATTTTTTGTTGTTCGGTTTTTTCTCTTTGTGTTTTTCCTGTCTTCAGGTTTTCCGCTAGGAATACGTAGGCTTTTTGTTTGCCTCTGGCAGACATGGGATAATACCATCCTAGGTTTCGAAGCCTGTTTGGTGTGTATCCTGTTTCTTCTCTTAGCTCTCTAAGGGCGGTTTTCTCTGGTTTTTCTCCTTGATTTATGAAGCCTGAAGGTAGTTCCAAGCTCCATTCGTTTACTGGATATCTATAATTGTAGATCATGACGATTTGGTCATGGAGAATGGGAACGATCGTTACAAAGTCCGGGAGGTCGATCCTTGTGTATTGTATGATTGTTCCGTCGGGAATCTTTACGTCATCCTCGTACACAGCAGTGTATTGTGATTGATATTTCAACTGTGAAGACAGCTGACGCCAACATGAACCCAAAACAATTCCCTCCCAATCTTGTAGACATCTATCTCTTTAAAAGACATTAATGCGCTTATGCGTGTATTTTTCTTCTGTGGGCTAGGCTGCTGTAATGTTGCTGTCATAAGTAGCTTCAAGGGCTCTTACGCTTCTTTTTTGAGATGTAAATGATGATTAGAACAATTATTGCTGCGATAGGTATACCATATATTACGGCCTTTCCGAGTAGGGTTTCAATGAATGGAGTGGAGATAGCACCCAAGCCAATAGTTACTCTATGTATACTGTGTAAGTAGGTGAAGTGAAGAAGCCACGAATCATCCAGTGAAGTGATTGTGTAGTTTAATTGGTCACTGTTGAGGTAGACCTTAACATTCGCTACATTCTCAATAAGGGTTTTTGCGAGGTATGCATTGACGTATCCAGTTGTGCCTGAAGAGCCGCTCACTGTGAAGCTTAACTCTCTACTTGTAGAATTGAAGGCTAACTCCGACACTGTTGAGTTGGATGTTACTGAGAATACGTTTTGTTCTTTGAATGGTGTCACTGTCAAGTTAACTGTGATAGTTGTTTCGGGGTAGGTGGAATTGCCAGACCATGTGGCTCTTACGCGGTATTTTCCTGTGGCGGATGGCATCCACACGACCGAGTATTCTCCGTCAGAAGCCGTATTGACGAGGCTTATGTCATCCCAAGAATCTCCGCCAGTGACACTGCAAGAGAGGAGTATAGGGGTTCCCGAGAGGCCTACTTCATTACAGGCTAAATTGCCGTTAATTGTAACTTGGAATCCGATATAGGATGTGGAACTGCTCAATGAAATAGTAAGGCTTGTGGGCAGTAGGCAGTTGATGCTGGGAGACCACAACTTGTCGGAAGTTAACAAAGTAGTAGGCGTAGTTTCTGGAACAACTTCTGTCCCCTTCCATATTATGCTTACTATCGAATAGTTTCCAGTCTGAGTTTGGTTATATGTGACAGGGGAAGAAACTGTTCTAATGGTGCCGTTTGGAAACTCGATGGACCACGATGAAGACTGAATTATAACTGTTCCAGTATTGTCGTAAAAGGCGGGATCGACGGTTAGGGAGTAGACTCCGCAGTGTATTGTCGGGTTACCATCTGTAGGATCAAAGCTTATGTTTGATGGGCATACCTCTGTGTCTTGCCAGATGATACTGCTCCAAGTTGTGGTTCCATTCTGGATGTAATAACTTGAGTTTGGGTTAAGGGGGGCTGAGGTAGTGCCATTTGGAAAAGTTAGTTTGAAGGATGAGGGAAGCGTGTAGAGATCGTTCCCATCACTGTCTTCAAAGGAGTTGCTGAAGGAGATTAGATACACTCTACAATTGATAGCCCATGTTCCACTTGGGGTAGGATTATATGTGAGATCGATGGATGGTTTCACGTTGTTATCTTGCCATAAGACCTGTTTAAGGGTCCATGTCCCATTGTCTAGCCACTGATCTGAATACGAAGTGAATGTTACAGGGTTACCGTTGGGATCCATTGCCTGTACTTGTGCTGGATCAGTATAAAGTGTGGTGTTCCCGCTATTGTCTTTGAACGCGAAATCGGTTAAATATTGGGTCTTCCCTAAAGCGTATCTTAGATCATATCCTCTAAAACCAGAGAGATACACATAGCTAATGTGGCGGTTGTTTTTTGAGTCCAAAGCAATAGAATTTCCATGGCCAACATTTCCTTCCCCATCAACAGTTTGGACATTCCATAACGTGTCATTGTAATATGCGTATCTAAGTGAGCGGTCACTATATTCCTCAGTTAAATTGCGATAGCTAATGTGAGGGTTGTCGTGAGAGTCCAAAGCAATAGAGTTATCATAAACATTATCTCTCTCGCTACCTGGAATTATCTGAAGATTCCATGATGCACCGTTGAAATAGGCATATTTGAGACCTCTGGTCGAATTGCGATAGCTTATGTGTAGATTATCTCGAGAGTCTATAGCGATGGAAACAAAGTAGCCAGCGTTTTCACCGTCAACGGTTTCAATAACCCAAGAGCTACCATCAAAATATGCGTGGGTTAGATTTTGGATCTGAGATGTTGGTCCCTTAGAGTAAGCGATGTGAGGCTCATCATAGGAATCTATAGCGATAGATTGAGACCAAGCACCCGACCCGTAGTTATCGATTGTTTGAATATGCCACGAAGAACCGTTATAATAAGCATATTTAAGGGTTTTACTTCGGCTTTCGAAATAGCAAATATGTGGTCTGTTGCTGGAATCCACACTTAGAGAAGGTCGATAGCAATCCCCTCCACCATCAACGAGGTAAATGACCCAAGATTCACCATTATAGTAGGCATATTTAAGAAAAATCTGTTCTGTATCGTTTTCAACGATATAGGCAATATGGGGGAAGTCGTTGGAGTCTAGATCGATAGAACAACCCACAATATAACCGACATCAGTTTCGACGGTCTCAAAGTTCCAAGAGGTACCATTGTAGCAGGCATGTCTAAGAACTTGTGAGGAAAAACCGTCAACAAAAATGCTTTTGTAGTAGACAACATGAGGGAAGTCATTAGAATCGAGAGCGATTGAAGTTGATGTATCAACACCCTCTCCATCAACGGTTTCGATAGTGAACCCCACCCTAATGTCATTTGGGTTTGAAGCTGGGGAGGCTAACGACCCTTCTATTATCTCAGCCTTTGTTGATGGTATAAAGTAGAATGAGAAGACACTACTTAATGAGAGAAGAATAAATAATGAGAGTACACTCTTCATCAATTACGTGTCAACCTTTGAGTTTTGGTGCTACAGTCAACTCTGCCATTAACAATACAAGTTCCCTAATAGTTTTAAACCATTATTTAGGCCCTCTGCTTCAGTTTATATGACTTATGGAAGAAACCGATTGAATTCTAAATAACCCAAAATATCCTTGAGATAATTTACACGAGGATCTTCGTTATGCGTTGCGTAACACCTCCAATTGCTACAGTGCGTTGAAGTCTCCCGAAAGTTGCTCTTCAGCAGATTTGTTGTCCGCCATTATTCATGGTACGAAACAAACGTCTTTGAATGGATTACCAACAAGCAGAACATTGAACTACGTGCGCTTCATATGAAGATCACTTACGAATGGAAATAGAAATACTGTTTCGGTGTCACAAGTACTCATCTACCAGATCGCTTAGCAATTTTACACAATACTGTGAGTTTTTAGAACTGCATCTTGAAGTATAACAGTCTACATGAACGCGCACATCTCTTCTTGGTTGCGTTTTGTCATGGCGTAGATAGATGTTGAAATTACTGCGCACGCGGCGTTGAGTTTGGTCAATCCAACTATTCTTCCTTTTTGAGGAGAATTATTGCGCGCCCGAATACAGATCTTGTTTTTCTCCCTATTCTGCTATTTATTCCGCTCGTATTTCTTCAATTGGTTTTGGCGGTGGAGTAGTTGCCATAGTCCAACCTATCCAAGCGCCAATACCTAGAATGGCGATGAAGGCGATGAGTACGGGGATGGCGACTAGCCAGAGTCGGATGGCTTCTAGGGCTGGCCAGAAGAGCGCAGTGGTGTAGGCGGTTGCTAGTGCTACGCAAACGACGCAGATGAGTGTGCCTAGGGCTTGATCCTTACTCACTATAGATTTCACCTCCAACTAGCTTTCTTGGTGGTGGCGTTTCTCTTGCTTTGACGGTTGAATCATTGCGTTTGCGCCGTTTTCGAAGCAAGGCGTGAGTATACCTTATGAGTTTTCTTTGTTTATAGAGCAACTAAGCTGCGAGATGCTTTTCCTTGAGTTCCTTTAGCGCTTTTTCGAAGAGGTCCGTGGCTGCCCATCCGTAGGTTTTAGCCCATTGTGCTAATTCGTTTAAGCCGTTTTGAAGGCTGATAGTTGGCTTAAAGTTTAGGAGTTTTTGGGCTTTGGTGATGTCGGCAACGCAGTGACGGATGTCACCTTTGCGGTATTCGTTGGATAAGTATGGTTTGAGGTTTGGTTTGTTGTATAGTTTTGTTAGGGTTTCAGCTAGGTTTTCTATTGTGATTGGTTTTCCTGTTCCGACGTTTATGGCTTTGTAGTTTGGGTTGTTGTGTTCGAGTGCGTTTAAGTTGGCTTTTGCTATGTCTTTTACGTGGATGAAGTCTCTGGTTTGTTTTCCGTCTTCGAAGATGTGGGGGGGTTTATTGTTGAGTATGCGGCTTGTGAAGATTGCTGCGCATCCCGTGTAGGGGTTTGATAGGGCTTGTCTTGAGCCGTAGATGTTGAAGTATCTGAGTGCAACGGTTGGGATACCATAGGTTTGTCCAATTAACAAGCACATTTCTTCTTGATGTCGTTTTGTCATGGCGTAGATAGATGTGGATAGCAATGGTTTTTCTTCGTCAGTTGGTAACGGAACTAAAGCTGAGTTGCATGTTGGACATTGGTGACTCCATTGTCGTTTTTTAAGTTGTTCCTCATCGCGTAACGTTGGATAGATGTTATCGGAACATTTTTCACAGCAGTATTTTCCTTCGCCATAGATCGACATGCTTGACGCTACTATAAGCTTCCTGATGTTATTTTCTTCGTTTATTAGAACGTCAAGGAGGTTAGCTGTTCCTCTTGTGTTGATGTCTACGTAGCGTTCAGGTTGATACATGGATTGGCCTACACCAACCATAGCCGCTAAGTGAATTACTGCATCAACTTCTCGTATAGCTTTCTTTAGTAGCCCTCGCTCTCGGATATCTCCATAAATGAAAGTTGATTTACTATTAACATAGTCTGGAAGTTTTCCAGTTTCTCCATGGACTTGGGATTCAAGGTTGTCGAGTATGGTTACATGATAGCCGTGTTCTATTAGAAGATCAGCAGTGTGAGATCCAACGAAACCTGCTCCACCAGTTACTAAGATTTTTTCTATACCTTTAGCTTTCATTCAGGTTTCACCTCTGTTGCATGTTTATACGAATAATTGCTTGTTTTCTTAACCTAGTTAACAAGTCTCTTTACTCTTTCTTTGGAGTTTACGCGCGCGGTATGTCACGGACTTGTATGCTTTTTCGTATTCTTTAATCAGCTTGTTCCAGTCGTATTTTTTAGCTCTTCTTGAGCCTCTTTCTATCAAATCTTTACGTAGCTTGTCGTCCTTGGCAACTAGTAATATTTTCTCTGCCAACAGTTTTGGGTTTCGTGGTGGTACTAGTATTCCAGCATCCCCTACAACTTCGGGTATAGCTGAGGCGGTTGTTGATATAACTGGTAATCCAGCACTCATGGCTTCCAAGAATACTATCCCAAAGCCTTCATACAAACTTGGAAGAGCAAATATATCGCATGCTTTAAAATAGCTTGGAGATATGGGCATCTCTCTTATGATTTTAACAGTGTTCAGAAGTTTCAGCATCTCTATTTGTTCTTGAAGTTTCCCTCTCTCGACTCCGTCACCAACCACTAAGAACTTGATTCTTGGATCCTTTTGGCGAACTATATCTGCAGCTGAAATTAAGGTTGGAATATCTTTTCTAGCGTCTAGTCTGCAAACGGTTAAAACTAGTTTTTCACCATTTTTTGCATGTTTTTCTCTAATCTCTGATGTGTTAGTATTGATCCATTTTTTGTTTACCCCAATTGGAATGAGTATTGGCTTGTATCCATAATTGGCAAAGCATTTATTCACAATGTCCTGCGATATTGCTATTTGCAAATTGGCAGGTTTAGCAGCTCTTGCCTCTAGGTCTGTGTATCCTTCGAAAATAAAGACGTATGGAACACCAAAGAGACTCCTAATGAACCTCATCAAAAATGCTTCCAAAGTGCAATGCACAGATACAACATCGAATTTTATGCCTTTTAGCCTCAAGATCAAGAGCTTCAGAAGTGATTGGATAGCGAATATTAATGCATAAAGTGGTAGCCTTTTGTCCATACGTATCGAGCGAACGAAGGGGGGCTCGCTTGGATTTCGTGCTACGTACCAAACTTTCACCTGTTTCTCGTACTTCTTTAGCATGTCTCCTTGCGTTGTGAGGATGTGCACTTCATGACACTTTTCAGCTAGTCTCCGTGCTAATTCTTTGAGATGTGTCTCAGTGCCGCCGATGTGGATCCCAACCCAACGGTTAAAAAACAGGATTCTGAAATTGTGTCGCCTCTAATACAACCCGTTTAACTGGATACTTTCCACATTTCAACTGTCCTTTCTAGACCTTCCTTTAGTGTAACTGTTGGCTTCCATCTTAGCGTAGTTTGTATTTTTGTACTGTCTAGGACGAAGTATCGAGGGTCCCAATGAGCTGGACGCTGCGGATATTCTGGAGGGTAACTTCCGTAAACAATATTTCCTTTAAACTCTACTATCTCTTTCACCATTTCAGCTAACTCTTTGTTTGTAACAGGGTTACCTGGTGAAACATTAAATACTTCACCTGCTGCCTTCTCTGACCCCATTGCTAGTCGATAGGCTTGAACGTGATCTGCGATGAACATATAGTCACGGATTGACTCTGGAGCACCTATGTAACAGATCTCATCTCTAAGCATGGAGTCGATTAAATACTCGACTAGGAAGCCCTTCTGTTTCCGGCCGTATGTGTTGTTGGGTCTGAGTATTGTTGCTCTTAAACCGTAGATTTTCATTGCCATTCTGATATATTGGTCGGCTGCTTCTTTGGTGACGGCGTAGGGAGAGGCAGGGTTTAGTGGAGCTGTCTCCTTAATTGGCTTCCGGTTTTCTTGCCATCCATAGACCTCAGCGGTCGAGGCATACAGTAATATTGCTTTGGGGGCTTTCTCTAAGATTGCGTGAACTATGTTGACAGTTCCCTCAAAGTTAGTTGAGGTATAGGGAAACGGATTTTCAAAGGAGAGACGAACAGGTGTTAAGGCTCCAAGGTGGAGAACAAATTGTGGCTGTGTGACTTTTACCACAGCATTTATTGAATGGTATGTGGTTAAATTCCCTCTGATTAAGCGTATCCTATCTAATACTGGCTTAAGCGGCTCCAAGCTCCTGCTTGAAGTGTGCCTGATCAGACCGTAGACGTTGTATCCCTCTTCGATAAGGTTGATTGCTAGGTTGGAGCCGATGAACCCTGTCACTCCGGTTATGAGGACATTCATATTCTTTTCGTCCATGCTCGTTCTCGTTCTGCCTCAGTTAAGTCTTTGCGTGTATTGACCGTTGTGAAGAATCCTTGGAACGGGTATATTTTTAATTTGCGCTCCTTCGCCAGCAGTGGAAAAATTGTCTCCTCGACCTGTCCTTTTTCAGGGAAATAACTCAGGATTTTCCTATTAAAGACATAGATTCCAGTGTTGCAAGATGCGTGTGGGCAAAGTGGTTTCTCCATAAATCCAGTGGCGTTTCCTCCTTCGTCAAATTGGACTTGGCCGTATGGACAGCGGGGATGAACCACGGCCATAGTAGCTATGGCATTGTGGTTTTGGTGGAATTTAGCTAGATCGCCTAAATTCAAGTTGGTGATCTGGTCTCCATTCATAGCGAAAAAAGCATCTGTGTGTACATATCTGCTGATGGCAAGGCGAAACCCTTCGCAAGTTCCCCCATCAATCGTGTGAACGTTATACGTTATATTAACACCAAAGTCCTCTCCGTTTCCAAAATGATCCATTATTTTATCCTTCAGGTATGCGACTCCTAGAACTATATGTTCAACCTCGTTATCCCGCAACCACTCAATAACCCACTCCAGTAATGGCTTTCCACAGACGGTGATCATTGCCTTTGGAATATCGTTTGTTAACGGTCTGAGACGGATTCCCGGTCCACCAGCTAAAACCACGGCGTTAGATATCTTCATGAGAGTTAGCTCCATATTAACGCTTGAAAAGCTTTCATATACAGCGCAGGTACTGTTCTCATTTTCTGAAGTTCAATCATACTTTTCATGGGCTTTTCACTTTCTTGATGATGGTGTGTTTATAACTGCTCGCTTCCCTCTCCTTTATTGCGATTAAATGTACATCTCCTCCTCTGGTTGGAAAAACTTTCGTGAAGAGTCGGAGCAGGAAGAATCTTCCTTTGTATTCCAACTCTCCCTTAAGGTGACTGATTCTAAAACCCTGTTGGGTTACGTACAACTTTAGTAGCTTGCAAGTCCAGTGACTCTTGTGAACGTTTTCTTTGTAATCCTGTAGACCAGTTAGCGGAGCATATAATAATGGAACATGCTTAAATTCAATTCCTCCTAGAAGCCATGCCTTTAAATAACCTAGAGCTTGAAAATTTGGGGTCAAGATTTCGATTTTTCCGTCAATCTTCAGAATACGATTGACTTCTCTAAGTAAATTTATTGCATCCTTATATCGCAAATGCTCGATCACATGACTTAGAAATGCATGGGTAAAGACTGCTCTATTAAAGGGGAGTTGTGCAACGTCGCAGATAACTTGTATTCCAGGCAAAGGGCGAACATCAATGTTAATATCGCCTTTAGGTTTTCCACCAGCTCCAATATCTAGCGTTAAATTGGTTCCTTGTTTAATAATCGCAGTCAAGACAACAACGCTCTCAGGTTCAGCGTTCCTCACAACTGGAAACTGATAAACTGTCTGATTTGTATTCTGCTAAGTGAATTCCGTCATCCAATGGGGAAGTAACGTAATTGAAATGTCGAAGTATTTCACATGCGCGAGTTAGATTTTCCGGTTTTATTGCTTCAAATATTATTTTTTGGGCGGTATTCTTCATTAATGTCTCCTTCATCCCTTGTAGCACATTTACTTCAGCTCCTTCAACGTCTATCTTTATTAATCCGATTTTGTTGATATTCAGTTCTTTTAGAATGTCATCGAGTCTCTTCGCTTTGACAACAACGTATCTTCCACTATTGGCCATTAATGAATGGTCTAAGGAACCTCCTCCAAAAACATGTTCATACAATCGCAACTCATCGCTCTTAGACCAGCCAGCGACATTTATCGCTGTTACATTGTTGCATTTATTGATCTTGATATTCTCTGTTAAAGCTGCAAATCTTGTGGGATGAGGCTCGAGAGAAATTACTTGTCCTTTATCCTCTAAAAGTTTGCTCATCATAACCGTATATAGCCCTATACTCGCGCCTATGTCTACAAACACGCCTTTCCTAAGACGTATCATTTCTTCTTTTACGGTTGGTTCGTATATCTGCTGGAATTGTAGTTCACTGCTTCCACCTGGACATTTGAAAATCCCATAATAATTCCTGCAATAAAAATTGTTTACAAGTCTGCTAGGCACAATGAGGCTTTTGCCATATTTGAGAATGTAGCTACGATTTAGCGGATGGCTTAAGTGAAGAATTCTGTTCAAGAAGATAAGCATTTTGTCTTCTAATCGATAGCCACAACTGACAGCCGAAAACGATCTTATGGCATTTAATACCCTAATAGCTCTCATCTGAACGTATGCTCCACTATCTTTATTCGTGTTCAACAGCTGTTTTCGCCTCTAAATATGGTCACATGTACTTTTTGCTCTCCTAAGCGCAGGAAAACAAGTCGTGCGTTCTCTCCCATTAATTTCATTGCATGTAATAAGATTCCCAGCCTTATGTACCATACTTTTTTCCTGAATATACGAAGGTAGGAGGCTCTCCTCATGAGTTTTCTCCGATGATTAGAATGCTTGGATTTTCAAAGAGAACTCTCACGTAGAACTGCATAAATATTACTAATTTACGAAGGGACACTGGTGTTCTCCCTATTACTTGAAAGTCTTTAGCTAGATATTCTGTAGAGGGTGGATACCCAAAATACCTTACTTTGAAGAAGCGTGAAAATAGTTCTCTCCAACCATGATAATGATAAGGTAAGTCGAATTTCCGAAGGCATTGCGCTTCAGTTTCAATGTCTTTAGGAATAGGAACATGATGCCCTTTGAAGGAAGATAACACTTTATGAAATATTACTTTAAAAGGGGAATCCCACTTAAATAAAGGAAAATATGCCTCACAAGGCTCTAGGAACCAGCATATGCCACCAGGTTTAAGAACCCTTTTCACTTCTGCAAGAAGGGCGCTAGGGTCACGTATATGATGAATGACATGCCGTCCTATTACTGAATCGAATGTGGAGTTGGCAAAGGGTAATTTGTTTAAATTTAGGTCTGAAACAACTCTAAAAATTCCCTTGTCAGATATATTCAAAATCTTTAATACAAGATCTCCCCCTGCCTTTATCAAGTGATAAGAGAAGTCGATGGATATAATCTCCCTCGGCCCAAACAATTTTTTGATCACGGCTGAGGGAAATAACATGCCAGATCCCAAATCAAGCATCAAAGAGTCTCTAATGGCATTTCTAACCGGCAGCATATCCTCACTAAGAAGTGGGATTTGTTCCGAGAGGTAACTAGTCATATATGGTTCGTCTAATTTGACGCGCTCATGCATCTCGAACTGTTCCAGATCTTTAACACGTGCGTAAAAAAGAGGAATCCCGTCGATTGAGTGAAAACTATGACCTCGTTTGCAAACTAGCAAAGCATTCACCTGATTTAATTTGCCGCCACATACAGGGCATGCAAGTACCTTTAGAAAATCAAAATTTCTGTGGGTCAGCATTGAATTCCTCACTCAGCGGCATAATTTTCTTCTTTGCAAAGAAGCGAGAGCACACGTTAGTGATGACATGGATGACTATATGGAAAAACAAAGTTTTATCTTTGCCTTTTGCCACGTGTTCACCTTTAGTGATCATTAGGCTAATTCTGTCCCAGAGAGATAAGTCTTCATTGTCGCTTGGAAATTTGTAAACGCCGCTTTAATAGCCGTTTTGGAAGGAGACCACACTTCCACAGAAAAATAACAATAATAATCAGGTCAAACCCAAAAATCAAGAAGATAAAGCCGACATTTGAGCTCCACATCGGACTAACAGCAGCCATATATAGCACTATAAAAACTGCAACCGAACCAATATCCAATTGCACTCCTTCCTTCACAGTAATGTTCAACGAGTTCTCCAACTTTAACTTATCAATATCCAAGGGGATCTTCATGGAAGTTTGTGAGGAATCTGGACGCGTCCATGTTGAATATTTGTTTGGAGGAAGAGTGTATGATCCGCTCTCTTCAAAATCCAATGATTCATCAAATATTTGTTGACCGTTCAGGGTTATCTTTACCTGTGAGGACTTGTCGGATCTCGAAAAGAACATAACTTGACTAAAGCTGACAGTTTGCGGCCCCGTCACGTCACTAGATGTTTGGAGCCAATCATAGGTGTCATCAATACCGACTATAATTCCCTTGACCGTTCTGTTGCTAGGCAACTTAAAAACCGTAGTCCGCCACTCTGAGCTATACCCGTTGTCACTGGACCTGCCTGAGCCAACCACGCATTGGTCAGCTAGTCCATCCGCATATTCCACGTCAACCCTCACGATTCTACTGGTGCTGTTCCAACGAACAGCAAAAAACTGATATTCATCCGTCGATAATGCTGGAACCGTCTTTCTCATAAGATAGTAGCTTCTACTCACCTCCAAATCGGAGGATATAGAATAGGTAAAACCGTCACTAACAGCCCCGCTCCCATTCAATCCATTCGCAGTATAGAGAGTCCATCCCTCCGTAAAGTTCTCATCACGCCAACCCACAGAATCCTCAGGGATCTCGGGTGCAGTTCTAGAAATTGGAACACCGCTGATAGCCAAGAAAGTTTCAGACGCTTGTCTCATCGGTTCACTCATAAACGGCAGTATATAGACAGTATAATTCCAAGTCACTGAAGAAGCACCATCATAATCCAAACCACCCAAAACCACACTCCCATTCCCCAATCTTGTGACCCCGGATGATGAGAAAATATCACCGTAAAAAGGAAAGTATGCATTGGTGTATACTCTTGATCCAATAGCATGAACAGCGTAGCTACTAGTCAGCAATAATAGGATTATCATATAGGCATATTCGCGGCGCCCGAAATTTATAGAAACTACTTTTCTCAATAATTTTCTAATCCCGAGACAATGAAGTGTTCGGCTAAACCAACTCTCTGAAGGGCAACCTTTGCCCGTATCGATGTCTACCAAAACATGTAGGCAGATCCAAGTGATCAAATAAACAAATACAAAGCTGGTTACAACTTTTAATTCCGTGTTCAACGTGACTTGGCGAGCGCTGGAGACGAGGCTGTACAAAATCCAGATACATGTTGACAAGAGGGAGAGTCTTTGAGTGGTTAAGAATATCGGATACCTTCTGTTTGAACCAAGCCATAAGCTTGCCAATACTAACATCTGAGTTGTCAGAAATAGAAGACCACCTAATTGAAGCCAAACGTTCAGGACAAAAATGCTCCCGATGCTCATCACGTGAATACATGCAATCAATTTTGAATACCATGTATGCAACAGAGTCGGAACGGTTGTTCTCAGAGACCTTCTTTGATGAATTATGCTTTGAAGCAATATCAAGATAATTACCGCTATTGCGAGTGAGAGGAAACTAGAGTAGTCACCTAGTATTCTATTAAATGCGATTGCAATAGGAGCCCCTTGCGCTAGAGATCTTGAATTGCTCTCAATCAATATCTCTAACGCACAGAATATTCCGAATAGCAGGAGAAATATCGAGTTCCAACCCGCGCCTTTTAGTAAATTTCCAAGATGTATGGAGAATCGAATTCTTATCAAACTCTCATGTCTCCTGTCGTTCGAAATTTCCGATTTTTGTGTAGACAATAATGATTATTACGACGAAAATGAGACTGTATACTACGCCCAGCGTAGACTGCAAAAACAGATTGCTTAACGAACGAGTTGCGCCAAGAGCGTTAACCATGTTAGGAAAACTGTCCGCCAAGAAAGAGAGGGAAGGACCGGCTCCAACGAAATAGTCTGTAACAATGTTGAGTATCCAAAGAAGATTGACGTAATAAGGGGATAAATCGTAAACAGTGTAGCATGCTAGGAAGAGAAAGGGGAGCACCCACACCAGAAAGTGAGGTTGCCCAATAGGATTGGCGAGTAACAGGATTGAGAAGACAAGTATCGTGTATCGATTGACGGATATAATTGTCTTGGAGGGACGTAGCAACTCGTGACCGATAAGAAAGAGGTAGAGGGGAACAAACAGAAAAAGAAAAACGTGCTGGTGCAACATAACATCCAGACTCGTCCAAAGACCAACAGTATCCAATATGCCAGTGAAACCGAAGAAGACATTTCGCAGATCAAAACTTGTGAGGGTACTCATGGTCGTTCCTGACAAAAGGCCTCCTCCGAACGGCCATTGTATATGCTTCAAGAATACGACAGGCGAAGATACATAGAGTGGAACGTAGACCGACAGGTAAACCACAAAGAAGGTGGAGGATGACAGAAGGAATACCTTTAGGAATTTTACTGCGGTGGAAAAGGATGGCTTTCTTCCTCTCCAGAGGTAGATTATGTAGAAAGGCACCAAGAGAATTGGAATGAATTTGATAGATGTAGCGAACGCTAGGTAAAACGCGCTACGGCGTATCTTTCCTTCAGATAGATGCAGAAAGGAAAGCAAAACGAATGTAATCATGAGGGAATCAATCGTGAATTTGGGAAAGCCATAGTAGAGCGTAACAGGATTAAGGAAGTATGCAGTGGCAACAACAAAACTTCTATTCTCGTTGTGAGTGATTGCCATGGAGATCCTATAGAGACAAATAAAAGCAACAACGTCTCCAACAATCATTGGAAGTCTGAAAAGAAAGTCTAAGAGAAATTGGTTATAGATACCTAGTGAATTGAACAGCAAGTATCCCGAATACGATGGCAAAAAGATGAAGTAAAATCCAGGCCCAAATAATGTGTTCCATACCATAGGGTTGAAACCGGCAATAAAAACAAAGTCCCCAGAAATCTGGAATTGAGCAAGGTCGCTGTGTGATGTGTATACCGCAAGTAGAACGCGGACTGCCACCCCAAGAAAGAGCACTACTTTGTCTCGTTCACGCAACGAAGGCAGTATCATATTGCGATCACTTTCGCTAATCACAATCCGTCGATTTTTGAATATGATCGAGTTTGTTGTCTTGTGAATTTATCCAAGTTCGAAGTCGTCTGAGCAGCCTCCAAGCGATGTATATCTCCAGTGTAAAGGCACACAAAATGACTAGAAAAGAGTAAGGAAGAGATTTCCAAGCTGGCGCACTGAGTTTGTTTAGGTTTGTGTTTAGGTGTATCTGTGGGAAATGAATTTTCCAATATACATTATTACCGACGGATATGTTTACTGTGTTAAGAGTGCTTAGCAGGTTGACGTCAAATGGAATTAAAAAGAACAGGTCGAGGGTATCTGGCAGCGTCCATGTTGAATATTTGTTTGGAGGAAGAGTGTATGATCCGCTCTCTTCAAAATCCAATGATTCATCAAATATTTGTTGACCGTTCAGGGTTATCTTTACCTGTGAGGACTTGTCGGATCTCGAAAAGAACATAACTTGACTAAAGCTGACAGTTTGCGGCCCCGTCACGTCACTAGATGTTTGGAGCCAATCATAGGTGTCATCAATACCGACTATAATTCCCTTGACCGTTCTGTTGCTAGGCAACTTAAAAACCGTAGTCCGCCACTCTGAGCTATACCCGTTGTCACTGGACCTGCCTGAGCCAACCACGCATTGGTCAGCTAGTCCATCCGCATATTCCACGTCAACCCTCACGATTCTACTGGTGCTGTTCCAACGAACAGCAAAAAACTGATATTCATCCGTCGATAATGCTGGAACCGTCTTTCTCATAAGATAGTAGCTTCTACTCACCTCCAAATCGGAGGATATAGAATAGGTAAAACCGTCACTAACAGCCCCGCTCCCATTCAATCCATTCGCAGTATAGAGAGTCCATCCCTCCGTAAAGTTCTCATCACGCCAACCCACAGAATCCTCAGGGATCTCGGGTGCAGTTCTAGAAATTGGAACACCGCTGATAGCCAAGAAAGTTTCAGACGCTTGTCTCATCGGTTCACTCATAAACGGCAGTATATAGACAGTATAATTCCAAGTCACTGAAGAAGCACCATCATAATCCAAACCACCCAAAACCACACTCCCATTCCCCAATAACTTCATTTCACCTATTGAAGAAACTGGATTTCCAGAGAATATAAATTGAGGACTCCATATGTTCTCATAGCCTCTGTAAGTTAATGCGAAGGCTAAATGTCCATAAACCACCAGTACTATGAGAAAACACGCAGCATAATCGCGACGTCTCAATCGAACTTTGTTCAGTTTCACGACTGCCTTGTTCAACAATTGTCTGAAGATACTAGGGTCGCTGGGTCTATGGTTCACTCCAACCAAGAATAACCACGAAAACAGGAAAAGAAGTGCTATGAAACCAACGATAACGTTCTTCGAAATCAATAGAACATACAACACGTAGATTACGGTAAACATGAGCGAAATGCCTTGGATGTCTAGTCCGAGGGCTATCCTTTTGTTCAACCGCCAGAAAGTTCCCAACAACACTAATTGAATAAACAATGGAGTAGGATCAGCAAATCCAAACAGTAATAGTAGTATTGAAATAGTGATCAAACTTCCCAAATACAAGACCCCTATCACCTTCATCCAAGAACTATCAAAAAGGGATGGATAATGGGAAAAGGCCCAATAATCTTTGCTGATCAGAAGAGCGAACAAGACACAAATTGCAAGCCCAAAGATGCCAACCCCTAACGTTAAACTTTGAATCCCAAATACCAATATTAAAATCTGCAAAACGCAGTAAGTCAGGAGCAAAGCAGTTAGGAATAGATCACGCTCAAAAGATTTTGAGGGCAATTGCTGTGTTTGACTAGGCACTATCTTCTTGGACGCAAACACGCATCGAACTATAATGATCACGCAGAGCAAACCCATAACCGCGCTTAGTACCAATTGTAATGATAAGCTGAAAAAAGGCCACGGAAAAATACGCCACCTCTTCCACAGGTCCATAACCGATGGAAAACTTTGGTCAAACCAATACAGAAATCCGCCGCTAATGATAGGATCTATGAGCATGTTTGCGATCCACAATGAGTGAAAGAGAAAACGAGATAGGTTTGAAAGAAGGAAGACTTCAATAATGAGAAATGGAAATATCCACATTAGAAATTGTGGTTGAGCTACTGGGTTTGAAAGTATAGCAATCATCAAAGTGACGATTACGCACTTGTTAACTGCTGCAGCCAAAGAAAGAAAAGAGCGATCCTTTTTGTTCCTGTACAAAATCAGAAAAGTGCAAATCAAATATAATGGAACGAATAAGGAGAGAAAGACTTGCTGACGGAGGATGTTTTCAATATGGGTCCAAAGTCCGAGTGAGGCTAAGTAACCAGTGAAATTGTGCTTGAATGTGGACGCATTTAGATAAAGCGCTGAACTTGCCACATGTCCGGTCCATACCCTTGAAATACTCCAGAACGCTTCAGGTGAAGATAAAAGCGTTCGAATGTATAATAATAGAAATGGCAAGAAGAGAACAATCGAGGAAGATGTGAACACAATAATAAAACGGATTGCGCTTTTTCCGCTACGCCACAAATACACCAAAAAAGCTGGAAGAACTAAGACAGGAATATATTTAAAAGAAACTGCTATGCTTAGAAGGATGGCGCTTGAACCAATTCTTTTTCTCAGCAAAAATAAAAATGCCAATAACAAAATAGCGACCATCAACGTGTCATATATGCCGGTAGTTCCCAGCCAAAGAACAAATGGGTTCAGAAAATATGCCGTTGCTGCAATTGCAGCCTTTTTCCTGTTAGAAGTCAATAATTTACCAATCTCGAAAAGACAGTAGAAAATTACGAGATCTGCGCCAATAATGGGAATTTTGAACAGGAAGTCGAGCAAGTATCCCGAATAAACCCCAAATTGATTGACGACCATGTATGGGACAAAAGTGGGCAGATAGAACATGTACAGACTTGAACCGAAACTCGTTATCCATGAAAAGGGATACATTCCCCAGACATAGACGAGACCAACTGTAGCTTGCATCTCGGAAATACCAGGGTGTCGTGTGAATGGTGCTGATAAGATGCGAATCAAAAGACCTATCAGCAAAACGACCATGATGAGTCGGGTAGTTGCCTTTTCTAACTCAGTGGTTGATTCAATGGTGCCGTTTGAGTTGAGAAATGAGAAACTACTCAGCTCCAGTCTAAATTGTCCATATGTTTAAGCACTTCAATAACAGTATATTGCGCGCGCGCATTCACGCATAAAGTTACTAATGTAATCTACCTCCACGATGCAACCGAACAGTTACAAAAAATCGTCATGAGTTCTCTCATTAATAATCAAAATCTTCGCCCATATTGCGAATTCCTTCTGTCACTTGTTTAGAATTAATCGAACGTGTCACTAATTTGAGCAACATGCGCCCCATTATTGTTCCTGAAAATACGCCAACGCCAATTCTCCATAAAGTATTGGACCTCGACACGAGATAGGCAACCTGACCCAGCCCCCAACCTAATTTGGACTGCAAAATCTTTTGCCGGGAGAGCAAAAAGCCCTTTCTGAGAACCATTCTTCTCTTCTCAGCGGGAAACTCTCTTGTTTCAAAAATCGGTTTATCCTCTCCGTAAGAAACCTCGTTCAAGTAGATTTCCGGGGAATAAAGAAAAGTCGCATTCTTTTCCACCCACTCAAACAGCTCGGTTCCTGGATATGGAACAAGGTTATAAAAGCAGACAGAGTCCGCAGGTAACATCTCAGCAAGTCTTATTGAATCCATAGCTTTCTCAAAGTTTTCACCGGGATGCCCTATAATGAAGTTCACAACGCACCTTATACCGACTGCTTTGCTCATTTCCACCGTCTTTTTAGCCTGTTCCAGCGTTATCCCTTTTTTTATCATCCTTAAAACTTCCTCGTTGCCAGTCTCGATGCCGTATTGCACTGAATCACAACCAGATGCCTTCATCTTTTGAAGCAATTCCATGTCAACTTTATCTACCCTTATTCCATTATAGAGTTTGTACGTGATTTTGAGGCCGTTCCTCACTATCAAATCGCAAATTCTCTTAGCCCTTTTCATATCAACAGGAAAGCAATCGTCGTTAATATCAAAGCTTCTCCAACCCATATTATACCAATATTTCATCTCATCTATCACATTTTCTGGACTTCTCGCCCTGAACAGATTACCCATTGAAAGCCTGACTGAGCAAAAGATGCATCTATACGGGCAGCCTCTCGACGTAATTATTGGCAAACGTTTTTCAACATAGCACATATACTTCTCCAGCTCAAATTCTTCATAGGCAGGAAATGGCAAGGAATCCAAGTCTCGTATAAATGGGCGATCCGCGTTTTCTACTACTTCATTCCCTCTTCTCCAAATTAGACCCTTAATTTTGCCGAAATCCTTAGTTCCTGTCTCAATAGCCTCACACAGCTTGAGTAACGTGTATTCACCCTCCCCCTTCACCGCAAAATCTGCCTTTGTCTCAGCCAGTACTTTGCTACGAAAAGCTGATACATGCGGGCCTCCAATAACGACGGTGTATTCACCATAAGATTTAGCCGCGTTAACTACTTCGTAAGCATTCTTAAACAAGTAACTATAGCTTGTTACGCCAATAACTTTGGGATTAAAATTGTCAAGAACCTCAAATAAATAATTAGAGTTGTGCCCTAACCTCATATCCACGACTTTAACCTCTATGTTGTGCCGCTTAAGCACCGCTACTAAATATGCTACCCCAGTATGGGGATAACCCGGATGAGACCACTCATGCGATTTGGGAATGATAAATAGTACTTTCATACCGTCTCTCTTATGAGATGTAATACCCATTCAAAGTAGCTCATTAAGCACGTTACCCATAATCACTCTCTGTTTTTCAATGTTAAATAGCCTCTCTGCACGATTCCTATTCACTTTTGCCAAGTACAGCCGACGGTCTTCATCTTTAACCAGTTTATGCAACGCCGTGTATAAAGCCTCTACAGATTTTTGCGGCACTATCCCGTTTTCACTCCCAACAATCTCGGGCACTACCCCACAATCTGTTGCCACAACAGGTAACCCTGAAGCCATAGCCTCTACTAAAGCAAAGCCGAATTGCTCCTCCCACACTCTCATACCCCATTTCCTTTTATCAAAACTTGGCAAGCAGAACAGGTCACACTCCCTATACATTCTTGGCATCTCATTGTGCTCTACATAGCCAAAAGCTCTAAGTGGATACTCCCGCATGAATGCCCGAATTAGAATCTCTTCCTCCCTGCCACGAGGCTTTGCGCATACCCATACTTCTACTTGAGGAACATCGGTATGTAGCCTTGAGAAAGTCTTTAGCAAAATCTCGAGTCCTTTTTCACCTGCAAAACCGCCCACGAAAAGTATGCGCATATTCTCATGGTTACGCTCCTTCTGCGGATAGAATCTTTGCATATTCACCCCTGGATAAATCACTTTAATTTTCTCCTCCGGCGCCCCTAATTGCCGCAGATATTCAGCTGACATGTTACTGTAAGCAAAGAAAACATCTGCCTGCTTCAACACTTTCTTAACATTTTGTGAGAACGGCGGAACCTTGTGTAATAGTAGCGATGGTATCGTCTCGAAGACGCTAACCACTAACCTCTTGTCCTTCTCTCTAGCAATTTCAGCGCATTGGCGGCTTATGAACGAGTAGAGTTCTATGCAGTTAATTACGTCAATGTCTTCCAAGCACTTGTCAAGATCTGCGAGCTTCACAAAGCTCACAGGACTATAAGGCTTGCGCACAGCGAATCCTGCGAGAAAATCAGGCAACAACTTCACTAATTCTGCATATGCGAATTCCACGCTTTCCATAATCCAAGGCTTTTCCACTGAAGATAGCACAAGCGTGGTTCCAAAGCAAGGACACTTCTTGAAAAGTACAACTTCCTGCCTCTTACGGCTACCCGGAGGCCCTATCACAACAGCCAGCTTAGGATTACCACGGGGCATAATTAATCCTCAATCAGTAGCGCTTGCATATCGCATATATCTCCATGTCAAAGTTGATTTTACCCACTTCAAACGGCAAGAAGAACCTTTCAACCAATCTTCTTAAACTCTTATAATCAAAGGAGTGTGCATGGGCTGCGGGGGAGCTATGCTTCGAGACAAATTTCTTGTAGTAAAAAGTCCAGAAGGGTCTTACCATTCGCCAAAACGTAGACCCGTCATCTGGAAGGAAGATTATGACTGTTCCATCCTTTCTTAGGATGCGCTTTATCTCAATCATCACTCTGTTTAGATTCTTCATATGTTCTATGACATGGGAGCAAACTACTGAGTCAACAGCTTCGCTTCTAATCGGGAGGCATCCTACATCAGCCACAATGTTTGGCCTAAATTCTCCATCGATGTCAAGTGAAATCTTTGCCTTGGGCTGTCTACCGGCTCCTAGATCTAAATCGGGCAACCCGCTGCCTAAGTGTCTCTTAATGATTCTCAATCTCTTCTTATGAAGGTATTCTTGTATCATTTCGCTCTTTCCAGAATCGCTGAGTAAGAATTAATTTCAGCATCTTCAAACCTACAACGAAACTCTTCTTTTTTGTAGCTGTGATCTTTGAGTGGCCCGTCCTGTTAAGATATCTTACGGGGATTTCCACAGTCCTCAGACCCGCCTTCAAGCTCCAGATGATCATTTCAGGAGAGAAGCACGAGCCTCCTTCTCTAAACTTGTCTATAACTTTCAAAAGGGCTTGGCGCTTGATCCCCCTAAAAGTGCAGCCAACGTCAGTGAGCCTACACTTTTTCCAAAATTGGATTTGAATGAGCTTAGCTAAGAATAAGTTGCCCCAATGCAAGAACGAATCCATTTTCGCTCCTTTTTCGACCAATTCAAGAGTAGTTCTCGTTCCAAGTACTAGGTCTATGTCCTCCTCCTCCAAATAGATGATGAGTTTCCAGATGTCCTTCGAGTTGAATGTACTGTCTGCCTCTGTTAGGATCACCATGTCACCTTCAGCCTCCTTTAATGCCCGGATGCATGCATTACCGTACCCCTGTTTGGTTTCCTTTGCTACCTTTGCTCCGCGTTGCACTGATACTTCGGGTGTCCTATCAGTTGAGTTGTTGTCTACAACTATAATTTCGTAGGATATTCCCCTAAGCTCTAATTCCCTTCGAAAACCTTCCACAACTGACCCAATGGCATGTTCTTCGTTATAAGCCGGCATGACGACGCTTACTTTAGGATATAATCCTTCGCGAGTAACCCTATCAGTCGCCACGTTTTTAACCTTCCAAATCGCTAACTTTGTAAACCCAACAGACCTCCATGTCTTTGATTCTAGCAATAAAGACAGGTGTGTAGTTGTTTCTAAGGGTAGAGATTATTTTATAGTTACCTAGATCAATGGCTGTAACGGCTGGATCGTAGATTGCCCATCGATAAATTACAATGTAGCTTACGTTTTCAACATTCAATTGCGCTATGTTGAGACCATCATGTTCCTTAGGATAATAGTAAGGAAGATAAAATCTGAGATCGCCTTTCCTCCATGCGTGCAAATGATCGTCAATCTGTACATCGAAACCGGCTTTAGTCCGCTCATAGAATAGAGACTCGTTTATAAGTGATCTCTTCAAATTCACCCTTGAAGAATGATAGAGGGACGTTGCTTTCGGTCCGTAAATCCATATCGTGCTATTTGGTGGCGCATGGTGATCGACATAGGCTATGGCTTTACTCATTCCTTCACCCCACCACCCAACGGGAAATTTCTTCTCCGCTTTTCTTCCAAAGAAATTGTAGTAGTCGATGTAATATGGATGTATATTAATGCACTTGAATGCGGTTAAGCCGATGAAAGCTACGCCTAAGACCAAGAATAACGGTTGGTAGCCAAAAGTCCACCCAGAGACGTTTACCACGATTAAGGAGAATCCTTGTAGGGCTAATCCTGCCAGGATTGAGAGTGGAGGCAGGACGAATGCTACCTCATACGCTCCTCCGCGCTTTGGAACGAATGGTATGCTCATTAAAGCTAAGGGCACTATAATCCATGATAGAATGAGAATAGTGTCGATTTGAGTAAATGCCATCACCACAGCTCCAAGAATTCCGGTGAAGTAGAGCAATGCAAGTGGTGTTGGTGTCGACGCCAGCAAATTAGTTACATAGAAGCCCCAACCTGCGTTTGGTCTTGAGGTCATTTTTGATGTGGCGCCTAGGTTTTCTCTAAATCGGTTTATTGGATTCCGCCACAGAGACGGACTCATCGCATAAAAAACTGCGACTCCAAGCAAGAGCCATAAGGGGAGGAACCAAAACTTTCCGACAACTGCACTCAACCCCCCCGCTAAATACGTCTTTGGCAACAAGAAGGCTAGCCACGGCAGTAAAACTAATGGGAGCCCAAATCCGGTCTCCTTACTTCCAAAAGCCAGCCCAAGGGAAATACCTGAAATCATAGCGAATCCTATGGATCCGTACTCCACGGCCCTCAAAAGGCTCCAAATTGTTAGAAGGTAGAAAAATGTGACACCGCTTTCAAGCATGGCTAACGAGGACCAAGCAATGAAGCTTGGAGCCAGAGCAAGAAGCAACGCGGCCACAATTCCAACCATTTCACTTTTGAATACATCGAGACATATGAGATAGGTGAATACGCATGAAAGGGAGCCCAATATTATCGATGGAAGCCGTATGATTAATAGCGTTCGGCGTCCGGTAAAAAGAGAAACTCCTTTTTCATATAATAGGTTAAAGTTGAGATTAAATCCTTGTTTTAGGATTGTTACTATGAAGACGTAAATGCTATAGGCCATTCCATAAAGGTACATGGCCACGGGGGAGTGGAATTCAAAGCTCCAAGCACTAAGAGAGAAATTGAATGTCACTATGTTTTTAATGGCTATCATGCCGCCTAAGGCATATAGGCCCTCATCCCATGTCATGTCAACCCTACGTGCTGCCAAAAACCTAGGTATGAAAGCCGTGAAGAAAATCAGCAAGATTGTTGGCATTTCCACTAAAATCCACTCTGGAATATCGTTTTTACGTAAGCGACGGTATACACTAGCAAAACCAAAAAACACGCTATCGGATGAAAAAACCATGCCAAATCAGGCTTTCTGCGATATCCAATAACGCTTTCCTGAACCAAAGGAATAATTGTTAATGTACTAAACAAAAACCACAACAAGTCTCTGCGACTCGGAGGCAACGATAATCTATATCTTCTAAATGTAAAAAAGTCCCGAACCCTGCGGTATGCTTTACGAATAAAATCAGTTATGCTGGCTGCATGAAGGTGAATAATTCCCACCTTGACTTTTGCGAATGTATCATAGCCACTCTGGACTAGATTATACACCACATCTACATCAAAATAGAATTTTTCATATGACATCTTTCTGAGGAGCATTTTCCGCCCAGCAAAACCATTGGCGCCAATTGAGGGAAGTCTGCGATTTTTAGGTAATCTTACTATTGAAAAATGATCTGTAACATTAACAATATTTAATGAAGCAAGATCTGTCCAGTTTAATCTGCTCCAAGACCAGTGGGCCCGAGTACCAGTATAAAAACCTACAGGGTCGTTGTCACCACACAACGCAGCATAACGATCGACTAATGGATCGTAATTTCTATACGTCCATTCAAAGGGCTCTGACCCCACTACCCTTTCATCATCAAGAGGTTGAACTATTCGTCTGAGCCAATCTTTGCACGGTAAACTGTTGTCGGAGTCAATAAAAACGACAATCTCATTTCGAGCGGCCTCTAAGCCAATAGCTTTGCCAGCTTCACCAGTCTTCAAAGAATTGCTTAAGATCTTATCAACATTGAAACTCTTAGCGACTTCCAGCGTTTCATCGTCAGACCCCCCATCCGCGATGATTATCTCAATTTTATCGATAGGATAGTCTTGGCCTCTTAAACTCCTTAGACATTGAGGTAGAACTTTCGCCGAATTATAAGTTGGAACAATGATGCTGATAGATGGTAATACTTTTCTAGACATTATATCCATCAGAAGGATGAGATATATTCATGCCAAGGTTCTTTGCATCGCATCTTTAGGGTCATTGACCATTTTGTTAATCACCTTGCCATATTGTTCGATCTGTGCCTTCAAAAATCCCAAGTCTCCTTTGAAGACTACTGCCTTTTTGGGGCACACAAAAAAACAGTAGAGACAAGAAATGCATCCTTTTTCAGCATTTCCTATGTCTTCCGGCAAGTTCAGTGCAATCGGGCAGTATTTCGAGCATATTCCACAATGATCACATTTCACAATATTACAGACAAGACTATGGATTTGGTCGTCTTTCATGATAAACACGTCTTGTCTGAGATTTGAGAAGTTCAAGATTTTTCCTGCTAATTTCGAGTTGAAAATCGAGTTGACCCCCTTTGCCAGTCTGAACTTGATGAAATGTTTCTGCCATCTTTGATTGTTGACAAATTTTACCAGTGTGCTCACATTTGGCCTTCTGAATCTCTCCACGTATTTTGATAGTTCCGGATTGCTCATATAACGCAAGTGTCTAGAGGTAACCAGTCCTTGTTCTTCTGCCACTCGTAGTGGATGAACTTCTCGAAAATCAAATCCAGCTATTCTAGCACACACGAGATCGATAAGAATTGGATCCACGCCTACAAAGATTAGGTCCATTTTTTTGGGGGTTCCTTTGCTTGGTCCCGGTCCCTCCATGGCTATGAGACTATCGACAACATGTAAGTCAGGTTTGATCTTTCGATTCAGGTGTAAGATGTTCCTATATAGATTGTAGTGTACTTTTTGCTTGTTTTCTAAGCCGACTAGGCACCCTATCAGATTTTTTAGGCATACGCTCATTGTGGTTTCGAAGTGGGTCTTTATCTTTGGTATGTTGATGAAAAAATCTGACTTTAGACATATCTCCGCGATATTTGCCTTGACTCCGTCCTCAAAATCGATTTCCAACGGTGTTTCATAGTTCAGATCGATAAATTCGATGTTGAATTTTTCCACAACTTTGTCGATTCTTAAACGCTTTGCGACGCTTATCTTATTTCGATAGAACCCGCTACTCGTGCCATCTCCCACAGCTATATTTTTATATCCTGATTTTTTCAGAAAATCAATTACTGCTACAAGGATCCTCAGGTCGGTTGTATTGCCAGTCAGCGCATTCATGTTGCTATTTAGATTTGGTTTCAGCAAGATCTTGGCGTTTCTTGACTTGGGTAAGAGGTGGGCATAATTTGCCAGAGTCTGAGAGATTTTTTTGCGGACTTCTTGAACACTATGGCATTCTAAGATGGCAACATTGTAGTCACGAATGCTTATTGACTCTGAGTGCATGTGCGCATGAATCTGTGTTTTCAGTTTAGTCAAGAGAGATATCTCTTCCGTCTGGTTATGGAATCTTATTTTTCAAAGTCTTTGACGTGCCCCAAAACCTTCGTTAACCCTTTTGCTGAGTATCTTAAATCTTTCAATGAGCGTATTCTCGTCAATTGTTTCAGTACGTATCTTGGAGACAGGAACACTTTGTAGATTCCATCGCAGATCTCCTTAATTTCTTCAGGGCTCATGTCGGGGGTTTTAAGGACTGGCCCTTTCATGTCAAACTTGTCGTAGTCTGTTGGATCTATTCCGAACCAATCGTTCTTCAAGGCTTCGCCATATAGCTTGGATCCAGGATAGGGCATAACGATTGTGGATTGCAGAGTAACTGCCCAGCCTTTAACCATGAGCTTTCTGGCAAGCTCCAGCGTGGCTAACGCGTCTTTCTTGGTTTCCCAAGGATAACCCACCATAATTGTAATGTGAGGTTCTAGACCCTCCTCACTAGCCATCTTACACTCTCGAACAATATCCTCAACAATAACACCCTTATTCAACCTGTTCAGCGTTTTCTGACTAGCGGATTCAAGTCCAAACAGGAGCATCCTGAATCCAGCCTTCCTTAGTAGCCTGTAGCTCTCTCTCCCCAGAGCTCCAAATCTCATATTGCAGCCAAAACGGATCTTCTCATTGTATCCGGATTTAACCATAAGTGTTGTGAATTCTTTAAGCCATTTTCCTATAGGAAAGGTTCCAGTGTCGTCGAAAACTTCCTTAACTCCATATTGCTCTATTAGAGTTCCGATTTCTTCAACCAGAAGCTGGGGTTTCCTCGTTCTATATGTTGGGTATAGCGTTGGCCATGAACAGAAGGTGCATCCGCCTTCTTTTCTCCACCAGCAATCACGACCAACCATTGTGTAGGTTCCAGGAGTTTGCTTGAAGTTCCCGTTTTTCTCGCTGTAGAGCCACCATTTAGTCAGTTCTCTATCGATGAATGGTAGAGAATCCAAGCTGTGGTTCAGCCTAAATGGTCCAGTATTCTTTATCTCTCCGTTATCTCTGTACCAAATCCCTGGTTCAAGTTTCTCCTTCTCTTCAAGGAATTTGATCAGATTCAAGAGTAGAAAGTCATAGTCTCCGCCTGTTAGTACGAAGTCTACTCTACTATTCTTCATCGTTTCATAGGGCAATGCTGTTACGTGATCGCCAACTAGTGCAACCTGTGTCTCTGGGATAGTTTCTTTGATATCCTCGATCATCCGCCAATGTTTTTTTACCACAGGAGTCTTGGTTTCAATCATCATAACATCTGGGTTGGTGCACCCTAAATCATTGAGCCATCTGGAATACGATTTCTCCTCTGAGATGGCATCATCCCAAAGAACGTCATAGCCCTCATTCAGCAGTAGTGTCGCGGCAAATGCTGGAACCATCGGGTATATGTATGTCGGCGCGCTGAAAACTTGATATTGACGGTTTTGGGAGATCAAAGGAGTTCCTTCGACCTGAGGGATTGGCGGGTAGGAGATACTGATTTTCATCTATCTAGTTCTCGCTTCATCAAGCCCACCAAGAAGGACACGCCATATACAACATGAGTAGTAACAATCCCCAGCCAAACCAGCAAGACTAGCCGAATATTTCTGACTCGCAATAACGCTGCTGCCAGACCCAGCGCAAGATACAAGGCCACAAATGACAATACAACAATACCATATAATGGGTTGAGCATTGAAATGAACACGCTAGCAAAAAGATACAGCACAAGCAGTGGTGGAAAGAGATATGTCATCTTGAAGGAGTTACCTTTGAACCTCTTCATAAAGAAGCCTCGATGTAATCCAAACCTTGACACTTGTTTTGAATGTTGAACAAAAAGAGGACGACGGTGATGGTATACAACAACGTCTGAAGCTTCAATCAGCCTTTTACCAAGTTTCTTTATTTCTTGACAAATTAGAGTGTCCTCACCGGGCCAGTACTTCTCGTTCCAACCACCAACCTCTTTCAGAACAAATTTCCTAGCTATAAAATTGCAGGAATGAATATCACAGGAGTCGAAAACTCTCTTGGTCTTGTATCTGCTCGATATGCCACCAACCATAAATGATGACAGAACATATCCGCTGGCTCTTCGCATGACATCGTCATCGTCTGGTGTTATCCCTGGACCTCCAACAGCAACCACTTGTGGGTCAGCCAAGTATTTCACAGCATTTCTCAACCAATCCCTACTTGGATAAGCATCAGAATCTATAAATGCACAAATTTCACCATTCGAGTTTGCCATCCCAATGTTTCTTTTCCGGCCAGGAGTCACTGGACCAGTGGTGATGATTCTTGTTTCTTCTACTTTTTCCTCAACATCGTCGGGAAGCAGAATCATTTCAAAGTTCCCATAACCTAATTGCCTGCAATGTCTAACGCATTCTCTTGCGTAATCATCTATCTCTCTGCACGGAATTATTACCGAAACCAGTGGACTCCCAGACATCTAAGCTGACAACGCAGATAAATCGGAAGCAATTACGTAATTCGAGTGGTCCGCGACACTACGTTTAGTCGACAATACAACCAAACATTCTCTTTTTACAAAGAGCCTGCTGATACCATCGGCTCACTCTCAGCCTGTAAGTTATTCCGAGCAAGTCCATGAACATTCTCCACACTTGTATGATGCCAAATGATGTTTTCATTTTGATGTTTACCGGCATCTCCGCAACTTTTAAGCCGTAGAGGGTTGACACAACCAACAACTCGACATCAAAGGCATATCGTTTAACAGCCATTCTTGGAATGATTGTTTCAAAGGCTTTTCTTTTAATGGCCTTAAGCCCTGTTTGGGTGTCACTTAGCTTGAGACCAGTCATTAATCTAACCAATAGATTGAATCCGTGGCCTAGAATCCTACGTATGAAAGGTATTTTCACGACCGACTCCGGATGCCACTTGGAAGCTATGACGATGTCTGCATGCTGCAAAGCCTTGACATAATACGAAACACATTTGAAATCTATCTCCAAGTCACTATCGACCAAAATAATAGCATCACCCAATGCATTCATAAATCCCTTTCTTAAGGCGTAGCCTTTTCCCACATTCTCGTCATAACCCACCACCCTTACATGCCCATTTTTACTGGCGTAGCTAGTTGCCCTCATCCTTGTGCCATCTACGCTACCGTCGTCTACCACAACAATCTCGTATTGTAGTCCCATCCCGCTGACAACACGATCCAGTTGACCCAGAGCACTCTCTATAGCACCTTCTTCGTTGTAAGCTGGTAAAATCAAAGACAGTTCGGGCTTGGTCAGCATTCCCTTTCAGGTGCCTCCCAACGACTCCTTACAAAAGATGCCGGCTGCAGAATAACTCCAAATGCGAGTAAACAGTAGGCGTATAATGCAACTTCATTCGCCAAAGCCGAATTCCCGACAACCAACAGCCCAGCAGCTGTTAGCAGAAGCACCTGAAAACCAGTGACAAAGGGCGCCCCATAATTTTCCCTAAAAAACCTCTTAACTTTTAGCAGAAGCCTACCCAGAGAAAACATAAACACATCTTTTAGTGCAACAAGTATCTGGTGATAAAAGACTTCTTTCGCATTCAGAGTCAGACATACAGTTACAGTTCATACTGAAAAACCGAAACATCGTTCTGACTGTAAATTGCACGAAAATCCTGCAAGTTCGAATCGCTGTACCATATCAGATAGACCCAGCGAAAACCATCGTCCAAAACCTTTTCTAAAGCCGCCCAAGGGGGAGAGGTAGCACTATATGTGACAACCTTAACGTCGCTATTTGCACGTCTCAAATAGATTAATGTCCACCCATAAAACCTCTCTTCAGCAAGGACCAACGAATTAGGCGCAGCGTTTTCGTCAAGCCATCCCAATACATCCTTGACATCATCAATTTGATTCCAAGGTATGGAAGACTGAACCAGATTGACGGCGACATAGCTGTTCGGCAGCAACCCAACATACGAAAAAGCACCAGTGGAGTAGCCCACTCCGATCGCCATAAAGATTAGAAGAATAGCAACTAACTTCCTGAATCCTCTCTTGTCAAAGAGGTGAAAACGCTCAAACCCTAGAACGGCATAAATGGTGAACGGGAAAACCAGCAACATCAACCATCTTTGATAACCAGGTATAGCAAACCAAGGAAACAGAGCAGCACTGAAAGATCCTAGAAGCAAGAAACCAGTGAGTGGATCAAGTAGCCTATCTCTTTTAAAACCCTTCAACACAAAAGGCAGGAGAGAAAGAAAGCAAATAGCAAAAATCGACAAGGCATCCTGAACCATCCACAGATAATTACCCAAAGTGAACTGCCCCTCAGAAACAACGCTCCACCAAAACTTAGTGGGGTAAACCATTGCCACAAACATTGTGAGAGCTGGAGCCAATGCAACAAATGACGCAAGCCTCTCTTTCCTTTCCAGAAATGCAAAGCCCAAGACAGGGACAAACAATATCAATGCGACGTACTCACGCGAAAGCATCGTCAAAACTGCCAAACCTGCCACGAGAGGCCACTTAAACCTATGACCCATTCTCAGCACGGTTAGCGCCGGGAAAACAAAGATCAGTCCCAAGATGGTTCTGAACCTGTCCCACGATATCCTTAAAGCAGCTACCTGAAACACCAACAATAAGGAAGACACGAACGCAATTTTCCATTCAAATCTGAGTCCACGCCTCAAAAACACAAAGAAGACAAGAGCTAAGCAGCCATAGAGAACTGCTCCTGCCACTTTCAATAACACAAAGGCATGAGCACCACTAACACTGGCGGCAAACCACATAAGCACGTAGAAAAGTGGATACAGATATGCCCGAAAAGTCTCAGCAAAAACGTCAAACACGCTCATTGCTGGAAATCTTGTCATTATAGGGGCATACCATGTGATTGTTTCGTAACCAACTGGATAGGGCGTTACCAGCATATCGGGTATCCCCCGAAGAACTAGAGCGGCTAAGAAGAGAAATAGATACGAAGCTCTGTCTAACCCCATAATTCTTGGCACATAACTTATAAAGCCTTTAGCTCTCCGCCAAATTGTCAAGACGAGCCCAAAACCTTCTCTGCAACTTTTGAAACATGCATGCACAAAAGGCATGTTCAAGGGTTGATGACCCGTAGGGTTTTCTTCGCGTCTTCAGTGACGTATCCCGATCTTGACGTTTTAGTCCATTTGCGGGGTCTTCTCAGGATCACTTGGGTAATTGCGTAGAGGGCGATGAAGCTTTGGAAGCCCCAATACCCGTAAATAAACGGTAGCCACAGCAGATTGCGCATCTTTAATGGTCTTGTGATACATGTCAGAGCTACCCCCGCACACGCTAAAATGACTATAATGCAAAAGGATGTTAACCTCATAATTATGGTAAACAAGTCCATTGGCAGAAGGAAAGACCAGAAGGCCATGAAGTAGCACACGATACATGCCACTATGATATAAGTCCCGAAGAGAGTCATCTCAGCGTCAAAACGCCTCCAACTCAACTTCTTCAGCAATGTGCCAAACTTGAACCCCAGCTCCACGTTACCTCTATACCACCTGGCCCGTTGATTCACCAAATCTCTAATCCCCCTAGGGCTCTCCTCCCAAGTCCGCACATCAGGAGCATATCGGATCTCATAGTCCTTCGCTGTAAGCCGCAGAGACAACTCTACATCCTCAGACAAACTCTCATCCTTCCAACCGCCCATCTCCTCCAATACGGAACGCCGAATAAACTGGCATGTGCCGGCCAAGCTCACAAATAATCCAAGTTGATCCTTCCCGCGAATATAGCCATCGTATTGGACGAATCCCTCATAGTAAAGAAACTTTGTCAGCATACTCTCATCAGCGTTTATTGAGCATATCCTTCCTTGAACAGCCGCCACTTTAGGATCTTCAAAAAACTCCACAGCGTTGAGTAAAGAGTCAGGTTCAGGAACGCTATCAGCATCAAAAGTAGCGACAACCTCACCATTAACGTGTTTAACGCCATAGTTGAGAGCTGAGGCTTTAGTGGTGGAATCTTGCTTTGCTAGAAGGCGCACTTGGGGATACTTTGCGCAGAAGCTCTTGCAGATCTCTTGAGTTCTATCCTCAGAGTCATCATCAACCACGATAACTTCCATCTTCTCTGACGGATAGCGGAGCTTCATCAAAGCCTCCAGCAACCTGCCCACCACCTTCTCCTCATTCTTCACAGGAACCACAATGGACACCTTCGGCAGCTTCCCAGCAGCATATGACTTCTTCTTTCTCTTCTTATCACCCTGCAGTAGGCTTCCAACGCCTGCCAAAATAATGGGAACGTTGTATAAGTTCCAGAAGTTGAAGACCAATAACAAGAAGACAAAGACTAACGCTATAGGATCCAATCTAGTCCCCTGCTAGCTTGAGTTGCATATACTCTGAAGAAGCCTTATACTTGAATTCACTTAAAAACCTGCGAGCTCTGATTGAACCACATCGACAATTCTCTGTCCAGCTCTGCCGTCCCCAAAGGGATTCTCCCAAGAAGCATCACTGTCAAGGATCAGCTTTGCCTTATCGACAATTTGATCAGGATCAGTACCTGCGAGAACATTTGCCCCTATCTCCACGGTCTCTGATCTTTCAGTATTATCTCTCAACGTCACGCAGGGAACACCCAGAATACAAGCTTCCTCCTGCACACCACCGGAATCAGTAAAGATAAGTTTAGCATCACTTTCTAACCTCAAAAAACCAAAATAGTCAGAAGGCTCAAGGAGCCGAACTCCATTCGTCTTGATCCCAAACGTTACAAGTTGCTTCCTAGCACGTGGATGCATAGGAAACAAGACCGGGACTCCAAACCCTTCTTGTGCATACTCCAAACCCTTCACAATATCTCGAAACGTTCTTTCATCATCAACATTCCCTTGACGATGAACAGTCGCCAAGAAATACTCTCCTTCTTCGACACCCAGACAATCACCACCACCCTTCTCCTTAGCCACCTCTAAGTTCTGGAAGACAACATCTACAATTGTGTTACCTGTAACAAAGATCTTACGCTCCGGAATTCCCTCCCCAACCAAAACCTTCCTCGCTTTCTCAGTGGGAGCAAACAGATAATCCGAACAATGATCTGCCACAATTCTATTAATCTCCTCAGGCATTCGCCTATCATAAGACCGCAGCCCCGCCTCCACATGGCCAACCTTCACGCCCAACTTTGCAGCCGTCAAGGCCCCGGCAAGAACCGTATTTGTGTCTCCTTCAACGAGGACAACATCAGGCATCTCCTTCTCCAAAACCTTCTCAATCCCCACCATCATCTTCCCAGTCTGCTCAGCTTCAGAGCCACCCCCAACACCCAAATTATACCTAGCTTCAGGCAATTCAAGTTGTCCAAAGAAAACCTGATCCATATTATACGAGTAATGCTGCCCAGTATGGAGAATGAAATAATCCAGACCTAAACGTTCGCATTCTCTTATGACCGGCGAGAACTTGATGATCTCGGGTCTTGTGCCGAGAATTAATGCCACTTTCATACCTAAATTCCTAAGTGCGAAATGTGGCTGGCGTGTTGATGTGGATCACCGCTAGATATTGGATGAATCCAACTTCGTTTTCCCAATTTCGTGCGGATCTGTTTCCCCACGTTTGGGCGGTTTGACTTATTTTCTGAGCAAGTGCTTGTCCTACTTCTCTCATCACACGTTTAACTCTGCTTTCCATTGCTGCCTCTAGCTTCTTTACAATTGAGCTTAGAACCTTCGTCAGAAGTGCGCTTTGAACCCTATCGACAACTTTTATTACGGAATTTACGAGCGCTCGCTCAAGATGATTCAACGTTTTATACCAAACTCGACGTCTAAATGCTTTTAGCCTCAACGTTGTCAGATCTAGTTTTCTAAAGGAGTAAAACTTCAACATTCTCTGCGTCACCTAGCTTTCACTACTCGGCATTCGATCAAGTCGCCTTTCTCTATGTTTAGTGCGTCCCTGACCTCTTTTGGGATCGTTACCCGTCCTTCAACTCGGACGTAAGCCGTGAACACTTTCCCCTTTTCAATCCCCAAATGTTTTCACCAAGACTGGCGACATTTTTCTACATTAAATGTAGATACTGCCGCCGATTTTCTACAATAAACGTAGCGCAGCAAATAAGGTTTATCTCTATAACCGAATACTAGAATATAATTCTAGAAAAAAACTCTAGAAAAGATGCGTGAGCCAAAATTGAACCTTATCATCAACAACCTCACCACGCCTCGCACCCACATCAAATCAGAGTCCAGCCTATATAGTTGAAATGCAAAAGGTTTGAACTGTGAACACCCAGAAACTAGCAAGGCTCCTTCCCTATCTGGCCGTTGACGCAGCAATAATCATCACAATCCTCCTCCTAGCACAAATAGATTGGATTGTAAACAACTCCCTCTACAACTACGGTCTCACATTCAGCGAGGGCTGGGCACGTTTCTACTGGACACTCCTAAGAATCATCCATGGAATGCTAAGTTTCGCATTTGCCGCGGTCACCATTCTAGGCGTCTTCTCCTACAAGAAAGCAAAGAAGGAACTCTCCAGAACAGTTTATGTCTGCAAATCATGTGGATCTGCTTTAACACGACTCACCGGCAACATCAGCGTCAAAGAAGATCTGCCAAACTTCCGAATAATGAAAGAGTGCCCCTCCTGCAGCAAAAAAATGGTGGAAGACTAGGCAGAGAATCGAACTAGCCCCCAACCAGTCAGCACTGACTGTCAACTACGTCTTTCGGACGCCTCACATCATACTTCTTAATCGCAACCCTCTGCAAATCCAAAGGAGACTCGCGAATTTGAGCCTCTATCAGTCCTTCAGTTTGCCCATCTAATTCACCAGAGGAAACCTCACTAAGCTGAGCTCCACTCACGTCTGAAGACTCAACAAATTCTCCTAAACCCCTCTGCTGATCATCCACCTCCACTTCTCCCATCTGCCCCAAAGGAACACTTTGTCTTCGCGCTTTCAAGAAGCAATTCACTAAACCGATTGACGCAATAATATTCAGCCACGAAAACCCGATTATGATACCTGAATAGATCCAGTAAGGCCAGACCCATCTATAGCTGAACTGCAGCCCGAACTGATACAAGACAACGTGAACAATCTGATCTATCTGATTCAGTAGAATAATAATTAGTAGAGAAGCAAAAGTCGTTATAATCATGGCTGAAACGAATGCTGAAGAGTGTATTCTCACCTTCATGAAACCACCATCACACTTTCAAAGCGCTGCCAAGGGGAATAAGAGTTGTGAGTTAGGAATCCTCTTTCAGAATTCTCTTTTCAAATCTTAATCTTCTATCCTTTAGAGTTCCCAGACACTGCGAGTACAGTATTACAGTAGGGGCAGACGTTTACCAGTCGAGGTTTGCCAGACTTAAAGTCAAACATGCAGAGGGGCTGAGTGAACACTTTCCCACACTTGTTGCACACCATGGGCAACGCTGCAATCTCGATGCCATCATCTGTAACTTCGGTTGGCTTAAACAGCCGGGCTTTCTTCTCCTCTCGGGGTTTCTCCTTCTCAACAACCCTCAGCTGCCCAGCAACCGAAGGTCTAGGCTGAACTGAAGACGGCTTCCGCTCCCTAGTTTTCTCCGCTAAAACAACATACGCCATCGAGAACGCGTTAACACCTGCAGTGGCTACGAGCAAAGCGAAGACTACTCTCTCATAAATCCAGTATGGAACCGCCCATTCAGGACTAAACCACAATCCAAAATTATACAAGGATCCGTGAACTACCAAACCTACCTGATAAAGGGACGCAAGGGCGCCAACGGCTAAGGCTATTCCAACAGCATTGATTAGTAGAAGAAGTTTAGGATTCAGCTGGAATCTCATACAGATCAACCACTACTTTGAAGGAGAAGGATTAAAAACGTTGTTAACCCGCAATCAAGCGCTAAAATCAGTAGCAAAGATACTTAGAACTGCACTCACACAAAGCTATTCAAGCCATATTGATAGTTGGAGTCTAGCCGAAGAAGACCTTAGCTATCTCGTAGAGATCCAGGTTAATTTTCTTCCGTTTTCCCACCACATCTTTCAAGGGCACCGAGACGATCTTGTTTCCTTGAAGCGCCACCATGAGGCCAAACTTAGCCTTGTTAACCAAGTCAATAGCTGCAACCCCGTATCTTGAAGCTAACACCCGGTCAAACGCTATGGGAGATCCGCCTCGTTGAAGGTGTCCCAGCACAACAACCCTCGTCTCAATATTCATCTTCTTCTCTATTTCCCGCCCCAGAAAGTAGCCTACCCCGCCCAATCTCACGTTCCCAAACTCGTCCGTGCCACTACTGTAAACAATCTCTTCTCCCCCCAGCGGCTTCGCTCCCTCCGCGGCAACCACCAAACTAAAGTTCCTACCCCGCTTCTGCCTCCGCCGAATATACTCACAGACCTCATCAACCTCGAAAGGCTTCTCAGGAACCAGAATCGCGTCCGCGCCACCGGCTAAACCTGCCTCCAGCGCAATCCACCCCGTATACCGCCCCATCACTTCAAGAATAATCACCCTGTGATGAGACTCTGCAGTCGTATGCAACCGGTCAAGAGCCTCACAAGCAATCGAAACCGCTGTCTGAAAACCAAAAGTATAGTCCGTGCAAGCCAAATCGTTATCTATAGTCTTCGGAACTCCCACACAGGGAAGCCCCAACTCATTCATCTTGTGAGCCACTCCCAACGTGTCGTCCCCTCCAATAACAACCACAGCCTCAATCCCCGTCTTCCGAGCATTCTCCAAGATACGCTCCGGATCCCCTTCATGCTTGAAGGGGTTCGTCCTTGAAGTCCCCAAAATAGAGCCTCCTCTGGGAAGCATCCCGGAAGTCTTCATCAAATCTAAAGGAACAAAGTCTCCATCAACCAACCCCCGCCAGCCATCCTTCACCCCCACAGTCTCATAACCATAATCCTGAATAGCCTTCCGGACCACCGCGCGAATAACCGCGTTAATACCGGGAGCATCCCCGCCCCCGCTCAAGATTGCAACTTTCAAACTCTACATGCCCCCGCTACGTTGCCTTTCCGGCGCTCCCGAACAACCGCATCTTACCCTTCACAACCATTTTCATCGCATCCTTCGCCGGGCCTACAATCTTCCTCGGATCATACTGAGACCGCGAAGTAGCCAACACTTCACGCACAGCACCTGTGAAAGCTAACCGCAGATCCGTGTCAATATTAATCTTCGAGACACCCAGCGAAGTAGCCCGTTTAATGTGCTCCTTCGGAATCCCCCTTGCCCCTGACAATTCAGCCCCGTACTTCGTAGCCTTCTCAACAATCCACTCTGGAACACTGGAAGCCCCATGCAACACCAGCAGAACATCTGTCTTCTCCCTAATGCTCCGCAACCGATCAAAATCTAACTTGGGCACACCTTTAAACTTGTAAGCCCCATGCGACGTACCAATCGCCACCGCTAGAGCGTCCACTCCAGTCCGCTCCACAAACTTCTTCGCAGCAACAGGATCTGTTAAGACAGCGTCCTTCTCCTCAACAGACGACTCTTCAACCCCGGCTAACCTGCCAAGCTCTGCCTCAACCGACGCCCCCGTCTCACGAGCCAACTCCACAACCCGACTGGTCATCTCAACGTTCTCTTCGAAGCTGAGGTGAGACGCGTCAATCATAACAGACGTAAAACCCGCATCCAAACACCGGATCACAACGTCCACGTCCTTCCCATGATCTAAATGAAGAGAAACCGGCTGCGAAACCTTACCAGCTGCAACCTTCACCATTGCGGCTAAATACTCTAACCCTGCATACTTAATCGCGCTAGGAGTCACAGAGACGATCGCTGGAGATCGTTCCTCAACCACCGCCTCAATCACAGCCAACAAAGTCTCCAAATGATTAATGTTGAAAGCGCCCACAGCGTAACCCTCAGCCGCAGCAGCAGACATAATCTCTCTGTTAGTAACCAACATTTCCTTCACGAAGAAGAGGTATCACACTACAACTATTAAAAAGAATACCAGGCTTTGCACGCGTGTGCCTGCCCATTCTAACCTTCAAGTCTCTCAAATATTTGTTTCCACGTCTCAATAATCTCTTGAGAGGCTAAGTTTTCCATACAGAACTGTACAACTGGCTCCTCTGAAACCAGAGCCTCCGTAACTATAGGGTTAAAAGAGATCTTCCCGACAACGTCGATCTTACGGTTTTTACAGAACCTTTCAATCTCCCTCGTATTCTCCTCATTAATATCATACTTGTTTATGCAGACGACGGGTACAATCTTGAAGTGGACGAGAAGCTGCAACGCTCTTTTCATGTCGTGGATTCCGGAAACCGTGGGTTCAGCTACAATAACTCCTAAGTCAACCCCGCCAACAGAGGCAATAGCAGGGCAACCTATGCCGGGAGGGCCATCCACCAAGATCAAATCGCAGTTCTCTCTCTCAGCAATCTTCCGGGCGTTCTGCTTCACCAAAGTAACCAACTTTCCAGAGTTTGACTCTCCTGGAAACAGCAACGCATGCGCCATCCAACCATACTCCGTCCTGCTTATGTAAGCCTCACCAGCCACACGCTTCTTTAGAGCGATCGCGTTCTCGGGACAAACGAGCACGCAAGTGCCGCAGCCTTCGCAGAGAATAGGAGCCACTGAGAACTCTGCTATGGCTTCGAATCTGCAGGCTTCCTGACACAAGCCACACTCAACACACTGTTCTCGGTTAATCTCTGCAAGTTGTGGGCCTTCAAACTCTTCAACCTCCAAAACTTCGGGGTGAAGCAGCATATGCAGATCAGGAGCGTCAACGTCACAGTCAGCTATCACCGGGTTCCCGGCCAACACCGCAAAGGAAGCCGTTAAACTCGTCTTCCCGGTTCCTCCCTTCCCGCTTAAAACCGCTATCTCCTTCAACCAGACGCCCTCCTCTCAACTGCAGAGAACAACTCTTGAAACTTCTCCCGCCACTCAGGCATCTCTAAAACAAAGGGAATCCCTGAAGAATACAACTCGGCAATTCTTCTGCTATAGGGAATCTCCAGCAGCAATGGAATCTTATTCTCCTTACAATACTCGTGGACCTTCCGATCTCCAATCCCAGCCTGATTCACCACAACCCCGAAGGGAATCTGCAACTTCTCTATGACCTCAACCGCTATCTTCAAGTCATAAAGCCCAAAAGGGGTAGGCTCAGTCACAAGAACACAGTAGTCACTGCCATAAACCGATTCCACCACCGGACACGCGGTGCCAGGAGGCGAATCAACAATCACGTTGCGGTCGTCGCGCATCTGCCGTTTCACTTCCCGTATTACGGGCACCGCCATGGGTTCGCCTACGCTCAACTCGCCAAAGACGAGTTCAACTCCGCCTGCAAATCCCTTCTTAACTCGGCCAATCTTCCGTTTCTTCTCACTGATCGCCTTCCTCGGGCAGACGATTGCGCAGCCCCCGCAGTTGTGGCATAACTCCGGGAAAACCATAATCTGCTTGTTGGCGACAAAGAGAGCGTTAAACGCGCAGAATTCTGCACACTTAGCACAGTAATCACACTTCTCCAAGTCCACGTTGGGAACTCGCACATAAACCGTAGAAGTCTTCTCTATCGTAGGTTGAAGCAGCAGATGATCATTAGGTTCCTCAACGTCACAGTCTAGAAGCTGAACGTTCTCCAGAGATAGAGCCATGTTCACGGCTACAGTGGTCTTTCCCGTTCCCCCTTTGCCGCTAGCTATTGAAAGAATCATCCGTCAGCCTTCCGCAAGACACGATAGTTTAAGGGTTTCGCGCTTCATGACAACCCTCTGTCAACTCTTCCAGCTCATTCTTCCTGTAAGCCTCAACCACCTTCTCCACTGTATCGGCATTCGCCCTCAACACAGGCACCTTGACACTCTGGTAGATACCTAGTCCTCTGAGACCCATCCCGTAGACAATAATAACGTTCGGCTTCAACTTTAGAACGAAATCAGCACGCCTTCCGCCACCACCAAAATGTTCATCTGAGTTAGGCACAGTCTCCTGACCTACAAGCTCACCATTCTCGTTTAACTCCACGATGCAGAAGTAAGGCGTCCTGCCAAAATGCTCTGACAAGCGAGACTTCAAACCGGAATCGTCAGCCACTGGAATTAATATCCGCACAGCCACTCACCCCCTTTCCTCACAATGACTACTCCACATGTACGCAGCTCTCCTAGTAAAGGCAACTGCAACTTCAACGCTGCCTTCCCTGGCCTTGACCCTGCCCTCCGCCCATTCCAAAATGGCCTCTGACGGTTGGTGCTCCAGTTTTTTTGAGTTCGCCTTTCTTATATTTTTCAACAGCTTCTCTGATTGCCCCAGAAACGCCTGTTATAACTTCTATTCCTGCAGCTGACAAGGTTCCATAAGCGTTAGGTCCCACATTTCCTGTTATCACCACTTTGGCTTCTTTCTTCGCTATCATCTGGGCTGCTTGAATTCCTGCGCCTCCCATTGCAGAGGAAGCTTCATTCGAGAACGCGTCGAATTCCAACGTCTCAGAATCCACAATCAGAAAGTACGCGCATCTGCCAAACCTTCTGTCCACTTGAGCCTCCAACGTGTTACCAGTAGCTGACACAGCTATCTTCATTTCTTCACCTCCTCCTCCTCCTTGACGTTAGCTGTAAGAGCCTTCTCCAACTTCGCCTTCTTCTCTAGAAACTCCTCCACCTTCCCAACGAACTTCATGAAAACTTTTGACGCTTGGGATTTGGGATGTTCAATTATGAAGGGTGATCCTTTATCGGAGTCCTTGCAGATATCTGGATCAATCGGAATCTTACCCAAGAAGGGAATCTTCAAATCCTCAGCAATCTTCTCTCCTCCTCCAGCCCTAAAGATGTCAACTTTCTCACCGCATTTCGGGCAGACAAACCCGCTCATATTCTCTATAATCCCGATTATGGGAACATTCATTCTCCTAGCGAAGGTTACAGCTTTCTTGACGACGATCTGGGAAACCTCGGATGGAATAGTCACTATCACCACACCATCCATATTCGGAAGCAGCTGCATAATGCTGAGGGGCTCATCACCTGTGCCGGGGGGGAGATCTATGAACAGGAAGTCGAGATCTCCCCAAGTAATGTCTGAGAGAAACTGTTGAATAGCCTTCATCTTGAGGGGTCCCCGCCAAATAACCGGTGTCTCATCGCTTGGAAGCAGAAAATCCATGGATACAACCCGGATCCCTAGGGGGCCAATTGCTGGTGAAATGCCGTGAGTGGCAGTCTGCAACTTCTGCCCCTTTATACCGAGGATTTTAGGTACACAAGGTCCTGTAATATCTGCGTCCAAGATACCCACACTGTTAACGTAGCCGTGCGTTGCGAAGGCCATCGCTAAATTCACTGTCACTGTGCTCTTTCCCACTCCGCCTTTGCCGCTGATCACAGCGATCTTGTGTTTGATCTTCGCCATCTTCGTCTCTAACTTTAATTTTTCATCGACGCGACGATCTGGGGTCTTCTGGGCGCTTTCAGTCTGTTTATCGGATTTGCTTTCTCCGCTGCTATTCTGAGTCATAACTAGTCACTTCTTCTGTTTCTTCATCCTTCCCAATGTTTCGACGTTGGGAGAAAATGTTTAATAGATAAAGATATTAATAGTTTTTGGTTTACTTTCTAAACCGCAGGTGCGTCAGCGTGGATCACATCGACCAAAAAATAATCGCGCAACTCCAATCTAACGGAAGAACCAGCTATAAACAACTGGCAAAGATCATAGGCTTCTCAAGCATGGGAGCGAAAAAGAGAGTTAAAAGACTCAAAGACAAAAACATCATCAAAATCTCAGCCCTAGTCAACGCCAAAGAACTAGATCTCCACGCCGCAATCGTCCTAATCGAAATAGAAAGCGCCGAAGCAATGCAGAAACTCGTAGATCGATTCAGAGAATGCCCCCGCGTAGTCCACATATTCACAGCCTTCGGCGGATACAACATCATCGCTCTCGTAGTCGCAGAAGACCAAGAAACTCTTGAAAGCATATCCTTAGAGAAATGCTCCCTAAGAAGCAGCGAAGGAATACGAAGATCCGAATTCTGCCCAATAGGAAACATCCACTACTCACCATTCCTCCAAATCAGAAAAAACCTCACCCACAGACAAAAAAAGATCCCGCCCTGCAAAGTCAACTGCCGCCCCTGCCATAGATACAAAGAAGAAAAATGCGTCGGATGCCCAGCAACAACCCTCTACAGAGGCAACCTCTAACCACCACACTAACATGCCAACTAGCCACAAAAAAGGAAGAACACGTTAAACCGTCCAGTAAGAAAAAACGCCTAAATCATCTCTGCAAAACTACGCCTTCACGTCTTCATCTATAATAAAGCGGTTACCTTTCTCATCCAAGCGCATTGGAATCCCCCTCAATAGCATACATGCAACATGTAATAAGTGAAAGGTTAAAGAAACATGATGGTAAAGAAAACGTAACAAATGAGAGGATGCTTGCTTGGATGGGCACTTTTACACGTATCTGCCGATATATCTCAAAGAATTGGCCACTTTTTCTAGTTAGTGTAATTTGCATATTTATTAGTGCAATTATAAGTGTACAGATTCCTCTTTTAACTAAAGCCGCCATCGACAACGTTATTACTCCTCTTGCTGAGAGCAGACTTGAAATTGAGTTAGGCAAAAGCACACTCCTCATTTTAGTGTTGGAAATCACAGGTTTCACAGTAGTAGTTGGCTTGTTTTCTTTCATTCAGCGGTATGCAAACACTTACTTCTCCCAGAAAGTAGTTTATGACATTAGAAACGATGTGTTTGTTTCTCTGCAAGATCAAAGTTTTGCGTTTTACGATAAGACTCACACAGGTCAGCTTTTGTCGAAAGTAACAACAGACATGGATAGAATACGTAGGTTTCTAGGTTTCCAACTAACCTTTCTTATAACGTCCATTATTCTTCTTGTTGTAACCTTGTATACAATGTTCTCCATCAACACCATGCTTACTCTCTCCCTCTTGCCGATAATGCCTTGTATATTTGCTACATTCTATTCATTTGGAAAAAAGATACGACCACTCTTTACTCAAATGCGTGAACAGTATGGCAGCTTAACATCTGTCTTACACGAAGCCATTACAGGAATCAGAGTTGTAAGGGCGTTTGCCCAAGAAGACTTCGAAAGAAAAAAGTTCACAATCAAAAATGACAAATACTTTCAAACATCATTAGCCTCAGCTAGAATCCGAGCATTATACATACCTCTCGTAGGTTTTCTCATAGGATTAGGCACAATCATAATCTTTTACCGTGGAGGATCCGAAGTAATTAATGGAACGTTAACTATTGGAGATTTAGTTGCGTTCAACGCGTACTTGGCGATGATGATTATGCCTATGCGCTTCTTTGGCATGTTCATATCCGGTTATCACCAAACAATGGCTGCTGGCCACAGAATCTTCGAAGTTATGGACACTGAGACAGAGATAAAGGAAAAGCCAGATTCACAGGCGCTACCCAAATTAAAGGGACACGTAAAATTTGAAAACGTCTCTTTCAGCTACGAAAAAGGCAGACCCACTTTAAAGAACATAACATTTGAAGCAAAGCTAAGAGAAACCGTAGCCCTTCTAGGAGCAACGGGTTCTGGAAAAAGCACCATTATCCGTCTCATCCCTCGTTTTTACGATGTATCCTCAGGAAAAATCACAATTGACGGCTACGATGTTAGAAACGTTAAGCTCAAGTCTCTTCGAGAACAAATAGGCATAGTTGCGCAAGAAACATTTCTCTTCTCCATGACGATTAAAGAGAACATAGCCTATGGTAACCCAGAAGCTGAAATGGACGAAGTAATTGCTGCAGCAAAGGCTGCGAAAGCGCACGAGTTCATTTCAGCCTTGCCCCGCGGCTATGACTCAAGAGTTGGAGAGAGAGGAGCAACCCTTTCAGGTGGTCAACGACAAAGAATAGCTATAGCAAGAGCTCTACTGATGAACCCAAGAATACTCATTCTAGACGATTCAACCTCAAGCGTTGATGTGGAAACTGAGTATGAAATTCAGCAAGCATTACACGCATTACTAAAGAACAGAACAGCCTTCGTGATCACTCAACGAGTTTCAACAATCAGAAACGCAGACAAAATTATTGTTCTTGAAAAAGGAGAGATTGTGGAAGAAGGCGTTCATGAAACTCTTATGGCGAAGAAAGGGGTCTATTGTCAGATTTATCAGACCTTGTATGAAATACAGAAACCAGTAGTGGAAACCACGTATGAACGCGCATCCTCGAAACAGGAGGAAGCTGAAAAATGACTGGATACCACGCGGGCCCCGGACCAGGGCATGGGCGTAGACTTGGCTTCTTAGACTACGAAGAAGAAAGGCATGAAAGAAAAATTTCAGATAGAGCGTTGATAGCGAGGCTGCTTAAGTACTTACTGAAGTATAAGCGGAGATTCATAATAACAGTAGTCGCCGTGATTGTTGTTTCTTTAACTGGGCTTTTACCTCCTTACCTCCTTAAAGTTGCCGTTGACAACTACATCGCAAACGGCGACTTCCTTGGACTAACATTCATATCTATGATCCTAGTCGGCGTTTATCTCACCAACTGGGTCTCAGATTATCAGCGGACATACCAGATGTTTTGGATGGGACAAAACATGGTTAACGAACTGAGAAATCAGTTGTTCTCGCATCTCCAAGAGCTTTCATTCAGCTTCTACGACCGATCTAAAGCGGGAGAAATCATCTCACGGGTTACTAATGACACAGACACTTTAAGTCAGATATTTGTCCAAGGAGTTGTTACCTTAATCAGCGACGTTATAACTCTCATAGGCATCATAGTGATTATGCTTTGGCTCAGCATACCATTGACCTTAGCCGCGTTTTCAGTTGTACCTCCCTTTACACTGCTGATATTTATCTTCCAATCTAGGCTTAGAAAAGCTTACAGAGCAACACGGAAGAAAATAGCAGCAGTCACAAGCAGACTGGAAGAAAGCATTTCAGGCATAAGAGAAATTCAGTCCTTCACAAGAGAACAAGACGTCATAAAAGATTTTAGGCAAGCAAATGTAGAAAACCTTCAAGCTAATGTTCAAGCGGGCAAACTTTTTGCCCTTCTGATGCCAGCCGTGCAGATAGTTGGAGCTGTTGGGATGTGTGCTGTCTTGTGGTTCAGTGGAATACTAACTATAAGCGGAGGAATAACACTGGGAATAATCATAGCCTTCCTACTTTACGTAAACAGATTTTTCCGACCATTAGTGGATTTGACAACGTTCTACAACACTCTTCAGTCAGCCATGTCTGCAGCCGAAAGAATATTTGTCACCCTTGGCACAGAGCCTGAAATCATAGACGATCCCGACGCAATTGAACTTATGCATACGAAAGGAGAAATCATATTTAACAACGTAACTTTCGGCTACGACCCAGCACACCCAGTACTAGAAGAAATAAACATCCACGTTGAACCCGGAAAAACATTAGCCATCGTAGGTCCAACAGGAGCGGGAAAGAGCACCATTGCGAAGCTTCTCAGCAGATTCTATGAACCTCAAAAAGGAAATATAACGATCGATGACCACGACATTCAAAAAGTAACCTTGAACTCTCTTCATAAACAAATCGGGATTGTTTTGCAGGAACCTTTCCTTTTTTCTGGAGCAATCATGGAAAACATAAAATATGGAAAACTTGACGCATCCGACGACGAGGTTAAACAGGTTGCGAAGATTGTTAGAATCCGCGAATTCATCAGTAGCCTTCCTCAAGGATACGAGACTGGTGTTGGTGAAAGAGGAGCAAGACTCTCTGTTGGACAAAGGCAACTGGTGTCTTTTGCAAGAGCCCTTCTAAGTAATCCTCCAATTCTAATTCTAGATGAAGCAACATCAAGTGTTGATCCTTACACCGAACTGAAAATAAAGAAGGCACTCGCGGTTCTCATGAAAAACAGAACATCACTCGTCATTGCCCACAGACTTTCCACAGTTAGGAACGCTGATAACATTGTAGTTGTTAACGAGGGAAGAATCATAGAGGAAGGGAACCATAGAGAACTTATGAAAGAGAAAGGAATGTATTATCACCTCTACAAGAAACAGTTCAAAGACACATAGCTGATGCACGCATGCTCAGTTAACCCTGATACCCTAAACCAGCATACGGCATTAAATTCTCAGTCTAATCTTCGAAAGTCGCCATTCAGAACATTTTTGAAAAATCATCGTAGACTTTCTTTCTGTGCCCAATGAACAATATGGCAACCTGATTTTTGTCTTTGTTAATTTCGTAAATGACGCGGTAATCACCCACTCTTAGACTCCAGAAATCAGAGTACCTCAAAGGCTTTCCGATTCTTTCCGAACGATCTCCTAGTTCCCCCAGTTTCTTTATTATCCTCGACCTTACCGGTTTTTCAATTTTCCGTAAGATCTTAGCGGCTTTCGCATGCAGAAGTACGGCAAAAGCCACTACAATTCCTCTAAAGGAATAAGCGCCTCAGGACTTTTCTTTGCTTCTTCGCTTCGTGACACGAGCATCTTGAAGAATTCACGCGTTTTTTCCCGTTCCTCATAGAAGCTTATCATAGTCTTTATGGCGTCGCTTCGGTTCTTGAACCGTCCCTCCGCTACCCATCTGTCTATTTCCTCAAGCGTTTTTTGAGATAACCTAAGCTGAACCTGAGTCAACAAATCACCGTAAACAATACTGTTTACAAAACACTTAAACCTTTCCCAACAGCAAACAGAGCGAACACAATCAACGCATGCATGCCATAGAAACTTGACTTTACTTGGATTAACTGGAAATTATTAGATTTGTGATAAATGTAACTATTCTGATATCAATATAATCGAACATGTAATTGCCATCAACTCCGTTCATGCTTTCAGAATTCAGGTTACTAAGAGGCAAAAGTGCGGGGGGTGGGATTTGAACCCACGAACGCCTACGCGACAAGGTCCTAAGCCTTGCTCCTTTGACCAGACTCGGAAACCCCCGCCCGTCATCGAACCAAAAGACCAAATCCGTATATAAGGGTAGCATCCGCCTTTCGAAATCCTTTAAAACTCCTTAAAAGGTAAATGTCTTAACGGTTCCACGCCTCGGTGGCCTAGCTCGGTAGGGCATCGCCTTGGTAAGGCGGCGGTCGCGGGATCAAATCCCGCCCGAGGCTCCAGTCCAACTCCGATTGGCAAAGATTTCGTCCTCAATGATGCTGGTTCGATTCATCTTTTCCCAAAGGAAAGCCCCCCCCTCTTACACGTTACAATTTTTGACCGTCTTATGATTGCTTTCAAAGCGTTTTCACAAACTTTTCTGTCACAGAAGTGAAGCAAAAAACCATGTGGACGCGGTGACTAGACAACCTTAAGTCCCTTCTGCTTTCGATATATGTCGGGATCGTAATCATCGCTAAATCTCTGTGAGTCAGAGTTTTAATTATGGGTTCGATTGATGTTCTGACGGTTAATGAAGAACCTGAGAGTCAAGTAGACCTTATCAGAGTTGTTGAAGAAGCGAAAAACTACTTCTCAACAGAAATATGGGACGACGTGCGATACATCGGAAAACTCAAGATGAACCACGATGTCACAATAACCACGGGCGAAGAACATAGAGGAGCCTTTCTAGTTGAGAAGATTACAAAGAGAATCAAAAGAATAAGAGACTGCGAATTGATGAACCTACTGTTGGGGATAACAACAGACCCTGTAATAGCCATGTACTACTACTTCGACGGGAATCTTTTCAGAAGATCTCTCTTTCTCGTTCATGATTACGTCTCTGAGAAGATTGGCGTAGTCTCACTCTTCCGAGTGAAAGAAGAATCAGCAAGTAAAGTTGTAGCTCACGGACTAGGACATAACAGAGGCTTAATCCACCATTACAAACCTATCGACCTCATGTACTCCAGACTATTGAATGCCCTGACGCTTCGAATTGAAGGCTTCTGCAAAGATTGTAAAAGCAAACTAGCGGAAACCCAAGCAGACACAAAGTAAATCAACAACAATAATGGAATTTGACCCACTTATCTGCCATGATTTAATGTGCAATCTCCCTACTTTTAGCCCTTACCTCAAGGAAAACCAGCGGCGGCAAAGCGAAGTTTTTCACTGCTTTAAGCAAAAAAACACACGTACACATCGGGAATTAGACAAATTTTTTGAAAGAATAAGCTCTATATATAACATTACAGCAACTTGTTGAGGGGTCTGCAATGAGCTTGGAGCTCGCGGTATACATAACAGTTTTAGCTGGAGCAGCAGCCATCACAGTCCTCGTCACACTCTATCTCACAAAATTCAGAAAGACGAGAGAGAAGGAAAGCGCACCATCTCTTCAAAATGCAGACCCCGTAGAGAGATGGCGCCAGAGAACGCAAAAAAGCGTCACCCCCGAAAGCGTAAAAGGCGCAGAGAACGAACTGCGAACCTTAGACCTAGAGAAAGAGATACTAAGCCACGCCATACGCCGCTTATACGAAGCCCGCGCTGAAGGAGAAATAACCGAAGAAGAAATGGAACGACTATCAGAGAGATACAAATCAAGAATGAGGAAAGTAAACGAAGCCATCTCAGAAGATCAGTCAATCGTAGCACTCCACGAACTAGAAGCGATGAAAGAAGATCTGACAAAACTCTTCGACGAAAAATTCGACGAAATAAGCGGCAAAATCGAAGAATTACGCTCCAAAGTTGGAATCGAGATGGAAGAAGCAATAATTCCCACACCCATAACGATGCCCCCACAGATGGAAGAAGCATTCCCAACAGACAGAGGAACCACACGAAAGACAAAAAAGAAAGCCCTTAGGAAACCTCAGAAATCCCGAAAGACAGCAGCTGAAGAAAGACTTGAAAAGATACGATCAGAGGTTGAGAAAGTCTTAAACCGCCTTGAACAGATGGAGGCCGAAGCTTAAAATTGAGTTGGCGAGAAGACGCCAAAAGAAAAGCAGCCACAAAAGCAGCCAGCCACATCAAAGACGGATTTACAGTAGGGCTAGGAAGCGGAACCACAGTTGCTTACGCCCTCCAAGAGATCGCGAAAAGAATAGCGGAAGAAGACATCCACATCCTAGGCGTCCCCACATCTCGCCAAACCTACTACTTGGCACTGAAACAGCACATCCCTCTAACCACATTAGACGAACATCCCCAACTCGACATAACAATAGATGGAGCAGACCAAGTTAGCAAGGATCTTAACATGATCAAAGGCATGGGGGGAGCCTTAACACGGGAAAAAATAGTGGCCTCAGCCTCAAAAAAAACCATAATAGCCATTGACGAAACCAAACTGGCTGAGAAGCTGGGAGCCAACCAGCCAGTCCCACTAGAAGTCGTGCCCTTTGCCCTACCCGTAGTCACGGGGAAACTCCAAAGTTTAGACTCTAAACCGGTGTTGCGAGAAGCTGAAAGAAAGCTTGGACCCGTCATCACAGACAACGGTAACTTCATCGTCGACGCTTACTTCGGCCCAATTGACAGCCCGAAAGACTTGAATCGAACCTTGAAATTGATTCCAGGAATCGTTGAAACTGGACTATTCATTGAGATAGCAAACATTGTCTACGTAGGCGGAAGAAACATTGTTCGAAAGCTTGAATCGCAACTAGTGAGCTGAACCTCCAAGTTCCCGAAGCAAGGATAACGCGACCTCCCTAGCTTTCTCCCCAGTCAACGGATTCTCAACGATCTCCTCAAGGTATCTCTTCCACGGAAGACCGAGAGCTCTTCTCCACACCTCAAACTTCTCAACCAAGTTTCCATAGGCTTTTCCATGAATTTCGCAGTATTGACCGTCTGCTTCGCCCTCACATATTTCGCATCTCAAGAGCCTGTCTCCTCTTCGTCTTCTTTGGGCAACTCGGATTAACACAGAACCGCCAAGATCGCCTTCCTTTCCTGACGAGGGTAACAGTAGGTGAACCGCAAGAAGTGCAACTCTTCCTGTTTGGCCTTATCAGACCTTGCTGAGGAAGGGGAAAAGAGGTCTTACAGAGACCTTTGAAGTAGCCAGTACACCCAACGAAGCGTTTACCCGTCTTGCGAGAGCGAAGGATCACAAGCTGGTTCTTACAGGTTGGGCAGACGCCTACAACTCGTTCCTCCAACATAACTTGTTGCACAGCCCTGTTCAGCGTCTTCCCCACAGTTACTTCGTGCCTTCTCAACTCCTCTAACGCTTGTTTCAGTTGGCTGATGGCTTCCTCCAAAACAATTTCTCTCTTCTCCTCCCCATCGCGGATCAGTTGCATCTTCTCTTCAAGGGCTTGTGTTAGTTTGACTGAAATAATCGGGGAAGTATGCTTCTTGAGTATCTCTGAGAGGCTTAACCCTAGAGCAGTTACTTTGATGTTCTTTGCTGTGATGTATCTCCTGTTGCTTAACGTTTGAATAATCTCACCCCTTGTAGCCTTCGTGCCAATGTTCTCCTCCTCCATTTTCTTCAGAAGGCTGCTGGAGTTGTAGCGAGGTGGTGGCGTGGTAAACTTGTCGTCGAAGGTTACCTTCTTTACGATGACCTCTTCGCCTTCTCGAACGCTTGGAAGCGGAACCTCATCGAAGCGAAGGTAGGGTTTGTAGAAGCGTATCCATCCTTCTTTAATGACTCTACCCCCGGTAAGAAAGAAGAGGTGGTCTCCTAAGCTAATCTTGATTTTCGTCCTCTCTCTTCGAGCGGGTTCAGCAAAGACTGCTAAGAAACGCCTAACAATTAAGTCGTGAAGCTTCTTCTCAGCACCTTTCAGTCTGCGTCTCGGTTTGTTGCCTGTTGGGTAGATTGCAGGATGCGCCGGATCCATCTTCTTGCCTTCCCAAGGCTTAAGCTTCTTATGTCTCAGCAGACTCAAACACAGCTTCTCGTATGCTAATTGCTCTGCCAAACTGCGAAGGATGGATCTGTAGTTTATTGAAGGTGGCAATTTCTGGCTGCCTGTTCTCGGATAGGAAATTAGTGCATCCAGGTAGAGACCCTCAGCGAGGCTGGTTGTTCGTTTTGGGCTGAACCCGAACAAACTATAGGTTTCCCTTTGCAGAGTGCCTAAATCGAAGGGAACTGGAGGATTCTGCTTGAAGACCCTTATTTCAACCTTTGAGATATCACCCTGCTTCCTTTGGCAGTCTTCAACGATCTGTGCTGCTTCTGCCCTGATCTTCACAGCACTCTTCTCGTATCTTGCTTCGTAAACTCTCCCCTCAATCCCAACTTCAGCTTTAACAGTCCAGTAGGGTGTTGGAACGAAACACGCTATGGCACCCTCCCTTTGAACCAAGAACTGCAAAGTGGGACCTTGCACTCTCCCAGTACTCAATGAGACATACCTGTCACACGCATGTTTCACTGCTCCAGTAAGTGCCCGAGACAAGTTTATGCCATAGAGCCAGTCAATCTCATGCCTAGTTCTTCCAGCCTCGATAAGGCCAAAATCAAGCGTAGGCAAGAGGTGCTCATAAGCCTCCTTCAAGTCGACTCCAGTCAAAGTGGAGAACTTCATTCTCTTCGCAACTTCAGCCTTCCCACACGCATACTTCAGAATGTTATAGCCAATTAGACTACCTTCCACATCAAAGTCACAAGCATCTATGAACATGTCTGCTTCAAGCGCAAGCTTGGAAATGGCCTCAATGTGTGCCTTCACTCTCCTAGCACCTCTCTCAGCAAGATGCCGAGGCGCCCACGTGAACTCAAAGACGGGATAACGAGATTTTCTGCCTCCTCGCTGAGTAACCGTGTAAAGATGACCAAGAGCAGAGACTACAACAATCTTACAACCGCGATCAGCCACAAAGTAGAAAACCCCACCCTCACTGCACCGTTCAGGCGCCTTCTTCACATCTAAAGCTTCAGCGATACGCTTGGCGGCAGATGGCTTCTCAGCCACAACCAAAACGTTACCCTTCACAGTTCCCCTCAAAGCCTCAACCCACCCGCCAACCTCGCTGGCACTAATCCCAAGCAGATGCGAGCGCGCATAATTATGAGAAGGTATAAATAGTTTGCTAAATCTTCTTGAAAGTTACTGAGTGGGTTAGAATCTATGCCTCAAAAGGTATCCTGTCAGGAATGTGGCTACATATTGTACGAAGGCCGAGAATTGAAACCCCCTGACGAGATCATACAGAAGCATGACGGAAAATGCCCCAAATGCGGAAAGAAACTGTCCACAGTCCCCCTAGACGTAGAAGTGAAGCCAGCAACATAAGAGACAGAACGTGAAGAGATATGAACAAGGAACAGAAGAAGACCCACCTATACAAATTTCACCAAGAAAAAGGAAAACTAACTTCCTTTGCAGATTTTGAGATGCCAATCTGGTATAAGGGGACAATACCTGAACATCTGGCAGTGAGAGACGGAGTCGGAATCTTCGACGTAACCCACATGGGAAGAGTAATTATCACTGGAAGCGACGGGGAAGCCTTCCTCAACTACGTTACAACAAACGATGTGTCTACTCTGCTTCCTCTGAGCGCCCACTACTCTGTCATGTGCAACAAAGAAGGCGGAATAAAAGACGACTTCGTCGTCTCCAGAATGGAAAGAGACAAGTTCTTCATGGTATATAACGCATCCAACCGAACCAAAAATCTCTCATGGCTAAGGGAACATGCTACCAAATTCAACGTGCAAATCGAAGACGTCTCAGAGAACGTAGCCATGTTTGCAGTTCAAGGCCCAAAAGCCCAAGAAACCCTTCAGAAAATAACCACAACAGACCTAAACGAAGTAGAACGATTCAAATGCACCTGGACAAAGCTAGCAGGCTTCAAAACATTCCTATCAAGAACAGGCTACACAGGAGAAGACGGATTCGAAGTATTCATCTGGGACACCCCTACTTCGAAGCCGGAAAAAGCAGTAGATGCTTGGAAGGCGATACTGGAAGCAGGAAAGAATTTTAGGATTGAACCCTGCGGCTTAGGTGCAAGGGACACTTTGAGGCTGGAAGCAGGGATGTGCCTCTACGGCAACGACATAAACGAGGAAACTACACCCCTAGAAGCGAGGATAAGCTTCGCTGTTAAACTCCAAAAGGAGAACTTCATAGGGAAAAGAGCGTTGCTCAAACAGAAAGATGAAGGAGTTAAGAGAAAGCGGGTTGGACTTAAAATGCTTGATCCAAGAATCCCACGTCAAAACTACGAAATCTACAAAGATGGAAACGAGACGGGAGTAGTAACAAGTGGAACCTTCTCTCCACTGTTAAAATATGGCATAGCTTTGGCCTACGTTCAAAGCATCCACGCAAAGCGGGGTGAGGAAGTTACTGTGAAAATTAGAAGCCGCGAAGCAAAAGCGCAGATTGTAAGGTTGCCCTTCTACGATACTAGTCTTTACGGTTATGCTAGGAAAAACGGGTATGGATGAGTTTGCAGACCGCAAGGGAAATAAAAGAGTTTCATCAACTTGTGTGAAAACAGGGAGACATCATATTGGACCCTAGAAGTTGGATAACAAAGGACAAATTAATTAATACTCTTCAGAATGTGTCGAAGCTGAGGATTACCGTCTCTCGTTCTACTCTCCTAACAATCTCAGCAGTAACCCTCATCTTCTTCATCGCCTTCTCGATAAGGCTTTTACCTACTCGTTGGGGACTTGAACTCTCAGAGTTCGACCCGTACTTCCAATTCCGCTTCACAGAACACATCGTAAACAACGGGTATTTTGAATGGACAAGTTGGTATGATACCCAACGTTGGTACCCAGTCGGATACAACGTTAACATAGGCCAAATAGCCTTTCCAGGACTCCCCCTCACTGCTGCAACCATTTTCAACATACTCTCTGCGTTAGGAGTTCCCATCTCTCTCTATCACTTCTGCGTAATATTCCCCGCCATCTTCGGAGCTTTAGCATGTCTGATGGCTTTCTTCTTCGGAAATGATATCGGTGGCAAGGCTGTGGGTCTACTTTCAGCCTTCTTTCTTGCGCTAAACGCTTCACACATAACAAGAACTTCAGCAGGATTCTTCGACGATGAAACCGTTGGAATCGGCGCCATTCTACTCTTTGCCTTCTTGTTTCTCAGAGCCTTAGATAACGAACGCCCACAGAAACACTCTATCATCTACGCCGTCACTGCTGGATTGGCTCTCGGGTACATCACTGCCTCATGGGGAGCAGCACTGTATCCAACCGCAGTGGCCACCCTATTCGTCTTTGCACTAGTCCTGCTTAAACGCTATTCACGTCGGCTGCTCATATCCTACAGCCTAACATTTGGCTTGGGCTTATTCATAGCTATCAACGTGCCAAAACTCGGCCTACAATACCTCACAACCCAAGCAATCTTGCCAGTCTTGGGAGTCTTTGGTTTACTGTGCCTCTGCGAGGTAGTAAAGGTCATTAACTCTAAAAGATGGAAGCTCATCTCTATAGTGGTCTTCTTTGGAGTGCTAATAGCTGGGCTGGTAGCCCTCTCCTATCTAGGATATATGGGCGCCATCGCAGGGAAGTTCATTCGAGTTGTAGATCCACTGCAGCGGGAGACATCCCAGATATACATATCAGTCCAAGAGCATAGAGTCACAGCGTGGGGTTCACTATATTACGACTATGGAGTGGGTGTTCTATTCTTCGGGTTGGGCTTATTCTTTGCCATAAGAGACCTCACAAACCGCAATCTTTTCACTATAATCTTTGGTCTGACAGCCTTGTATTTTGCTGCTTCTATGGTTAGGCTAACCATATTGCTGGCGCCTATCTTCGGGATTCTAATAGCCATCGGGATAGCTAACCTGCTGAGACCCTTCGTAACAATAATGAAACAAACTCGTAGGATAGCCGTGGGGAAGAAACGTGTCGCAAGACCTGTTGGAAAAGAGTTCAGCGCGACGGTTATAATCCTCATATTTATGCTTCTCACTTCAACCTATGCCTTCCCCCGAGCGAGAATGTATGATCATGCGGATATGCCGATGACCATCATAGCAGCAAGTATGCCTCTGAAAATGGACGTAGGTATATGGATTGACGCGTTTGAATGGATGAAAATTGCATTTCCAGAAGGAAACGCCATCATATGCAGCTGGTGGGACTATGGCTACTGGATAACCGTTCGAGGAAATCAAACATCCCTCGCGGATAACGCGACATTCAACACCACCCAAATCGCTCTCATAGGAAGGATTTTCATGTCCAACGAAACCCAAGCAATAAATATTCTCAAGGAACAATTTGATGGCCCTCGTGGACCGCCAACCCACATCTTAGCATTCTTCACATTCTACATTGACGGCGTGGATAGAGGTTATGGAGATGAGGGAAAATGGTATTGGATGGCTAGAATCGCGAGTTCAGACGAGAAGACTAATTCAACTTACGGAGAGTTCTTCAGTGAAGAAGGTAACGGAACAAACACTTTTGGAACTTCAGCTCAAACAGAGGAGACCAATGCACGCTCATACTTCAAATGGAACGAGGAAGGGAGACAGACAGTTCTATATAAGATGATGGCCGCTACTAAGGCTGATAGAGGAGCTTCCGGGCAATTCTGGCCTCAGGACCTTGAGGCTGGTGATGGCGAAGAACTCGTCTACTTCAAGAATCCTAAATTCTTCGCGGTCAATATAGGCCTCCACGCCGTAGTGGCTATGTTTGAGATTGACTATTCGCAACTTGGAGCTTAATGCAGTAGACGATAGAGGGGGAAGCTTTGTTTCCTAGAGCTGTGGATCAGCATAAACCAAACAAACCTTTAATCCCCAACGGGCTTGGTGTAATCTACGTTCTCGTCAGCACCGTCTACCTGTTCTTGCTTCACTATTATAATTATGCGGCAGCGCTGCCTTTAGCGGGTTGTATACTGTTTGGGGGATTCATGGGATTACTCGACGACTGGTTGGATCTTAGATGGCGCTATAAGGCTTTTCTACCATTATTCGCGTCATTACCTCTGGCGGTGCAGAGGGAAGCTTTGGGTCCAGAAGCTACAAAGATGGCGACGTACATCTTTGGCAGGATCGATTTTGGACCCCTCTTCTACATCATAGTAATACCGGTAATAGTGACTGTGACGACGAATGTGGTAAATCAGCTTGGAGGCATGAATGGTTTAGAAACGATCTGCCCCTCAATCGTCATGATAGGGTTGATGGCCACCTCTCCTCAGAAGAGCATACTGCTCATTCTACCACTTCTAGTTTATTTAATTCTCTCAGTCTTCAACTTCTCCGGCAAGATATTTGTTGGCAACACAGGTTCCTTTGCTGCGGGTCTAACTCTTGCTTCATACGCCATCATCGCCAATAATGAGCAAACGTTACTGATCTCCATCTCGCCTTTCATATTCAACTCGTCTCTGATTCTCTTGAACGTCTTTCTCTACGGAAGAACAGCTCGCCTTATTCTATCAGGACAAAGGTGGCGTGCTGACAGCAGACGCAGCCTGTTAACATTGATAGCAAATTACAAGCCTTTGACAGAGAGAGCACTTGTGGCAGTTGCATCTTTGCTCGTCGCACTCTCAACCCTCATAGCAGTCTTGGTGTGTTATGCATGGTAAAGAGGATTTTGGTTACAGGTGCAGGTGGGCCAGCCGGCGTAAACTTCATCAAGTCACTAAGAATTGCTCCAGAGAAGATGTTTGTCGTAGGTAGCGAAGCAAACAAATACTTCGCCAATCTTGCTCCCACAGACAGCGTTAACATAGTGCCAAAGGCAACTAGTTCCAGCTACATAGAAAAGATAAATGAGATCATTGAAGAAGAAGACGTAGAGTTTGTGCATCCTCAACCAGACATTGAAGTGGAGGTGATCTCTGAAAATAGAGAAAAATTGAATGCAAGCACCTTCTTACCATCAAAAGATGCAGTACGTATTTGCCAAGACAAGCTTAAATCCGCTGAGAGATGGAAAGAGAAAGGCATCCCAGTTGCGAAAACGATCGAGCTGGAGAATGAAGCAGACATCAAATATGCTTTTGAAGAACTCGGCAGACCCCTTTGGATAAGAGCTAGACGAGGCGCAGGAGGAGTTGGCAGCACCCCTGCAGAGAATTCAGAGACAGCAACTTCATGGATTAACTACTGGAAATCCAGAAATAAACAGTGGCGATTTATTGCCCAAGAGTTGTTGCAGGGAAGCAACGTTGGATTTCACAGCTTATGGAAAGAAGGAGAACTCGTCACGTCTATGGCTCGAGAACGGCTGCAATACATTTATCCTCACCTCGCGCCTTCCGGAATAACAGGAACACCATCCGTCCAAAGAACTATACACAACGAGAAAGTGAACGAAGTCGGGTTAGAAGCTGTGTTAGCGATTGACAAAAACTTCAGCGGAATCGCCTGCGTAGACTTGAAGGAAAACAAAGACGGAACTCCATGTGCAACAGAGATTAACGCTGGACGAATGTTCACCACCTCATTCTTCTTCTCCTATGCAAGTGACAAACTGCTCAGGAATTACCATTCGAACTTTCCATACCTCTACGTTAAACTTGCCTATAGAGAACAGATTCCAAATATTCCCAAATACAATGTTCTGCCGCAAGATGTCTACTGGATTAGACATATCGACGCTCCAGCAAGACTCGTGAGTGCAGGAAAGGTAGTTGGCGCGATGTACAAATGATTAAGGGCGTAATATTCGATCTGGAAGGAACATTAGTTAAACTCCCAATAGACTATGAAACGTTGTATGAAGATATTAGGAAAGAATTGGGAATTTCAAGAGTAAAACCGTTGACGAGAATTGTTGAGAGTTTGGAAGTAGAGTCAAAGGAGAAACTCTTTAAACTTTGGGAGGATGCGGAGATGAAAGCGCTCTCAAGTATGAGCGTTAACGAGGAAGGAATGGGGTTGTACCAACAGCATGCGGGCAAGCCTATCGCATTAGTCACAATGCAAGGTAGAGCTGTTGTTAAGGAAATTTTAGATCAGCTCTTCCTCAATTTCGCAATCGTGATTACGAGAGAAAATGATGTGGATCGAGAGAGACAGATCAAGATGGCAACAAAGGTGATAGGGTTGAAGCCTCAAGATGTCCTTTTCGTCGGAGACAGAGATAATGATGAAGCTGCTGCTACGCAAGTCGGTTGCAAGTTTGTAAGGGTGAGAACTTGAAAGTATGGTATGACGCCTGCACTGGGAAGCATGTAAGATACGGGGTCGCTGTGGCTCAACGCTTAAGAAGGTTGGGTCACGAAGTAACTCTGACAACGCGAAGGCATCCAGACACAATTGCACTACTTGAATTACTAGATGAGAAGTGTAAAATCGTAGGTGAATACGCCCCTAATTCGCAAAGCTCCAGGCTGAAAGAAGGGTTGAAGCGGCAACTTGCCTTTTGCGAAATGTTCGAGAGAGATCCTCCAGACTACGCCATCTCTCATGGATCTGTCGATCTTTGTCGAGTCGCATTCGGTCTTGGTATACCCATTATATCAACTGCTGATGCTCCACATGCAACGGCGGCGAATAAACTCGGGCTCCCCCTAGTTGATGTCTTAATTTCGTCCAAGGCGATTCCTCAACGGGTGTACAAAGCCTTTGGAGTCGCGAATATCATCCAGTTCGAAGGAGTAGACGAAGTGGCCTGGGTGAAGAACCGGAAACTTGAACCGGAAGAATGTGGAGAACCAGTAATTGTCGTTAGACAGATGGAAACAAAGGCGTCCTACGCAATCGGAGAACGAGACGCCACCGAGACGATAGCTCAGAAACTGGTCCATCTTGGGAAAGTGACTTTTCTACCAAGATATGATAGACGCGCTAGACCTAACCTGACTGTTCCTCCAAGTTTGGTTGATTCAGTAAATCTCTCAGCCACCGCAAGCATCGTGATAAGTGCCGGAGGAACACTCTCCAGAGAAGCCGCACTCCAAGGAACACCAAGCATAGTTATCCGCACCTTTGGCAAATCATATGTCAACGACTACCTCTCTGACATGGGATTTCCGTTGTTCACTGTTGAGCAAAGCGAAGTCCTAGGACTAGTAAAGAAGCATCTTGGTCAAAGAAGAGATGTGAAAGAGCTTCTTGAACGACTTGAAGATCCAGTGGACTATATAGAAGCCGCCATAAAGAGATGCGAATCCCCTTGAAGAACATGATTCAATAGTGTTTGCAGCCCACAAGAGCTAAATAACGAGACCACTTTCAAATTTTAGATATTAGATGTCGAGGCTGAAAAACACGAAAATCGAAAACGTCTTGGTTGTTGGGCTAGGAGAGATAGGTGCCCCACTCCTCGAACTCGTTGACGAAATCTACAATGCTCAAGGGCTAGACATCAAACCCAAGAAGATTCAAGGCACCATCGACCTGCTACACATCTGCTTCCCTTATAATGAAAACTTTGAGCAGGCAACTATTGACTATATTAGCGAATTCAACCCGAAGCTTACTATTATAGAAAGCACGGTTCTCCCCTTCACTACAGACAAAATCTACAAGAAAATGAGAAGCCCAATCTGTCACAGTCCCGTCCGAGGAAGAAAGGCAGACGGGTTTAGATGGGCATATCGCACATACACGAAGTTCATTGGGCCAGTGAAGCCGGAATTTGGAAAGACGGCTGAGGGGTATTATAGATCTTTGGGCTTCAAAACTTACATTTGCTTCTCCCCATTGGAAACGGAATTCATGAAAATTTTAAACACAACTTACTACGGGCTTATGATAACGTGGTTCCAGGAAATCCACCGAATCTGCAAAGAATTTAACATAAATGAGAAGGAGGTAACTGAGTTTTTTAGAACAAGCGAAAGAGATTCCAAAGGAAGACATCCGCGACCGGTATTCTTTCCAGGTGTCATAAAGGGGCATTGCGTAATCCCGAATGCTAAGCTGTTAGCTAAGTTGTATCCTTCTCCCTTTGTCAAGATTCTTCTGGAATCAAACGAAAAACGGAAAAAAGAAGCATAATCAGAAAGAGATGCATGCTAGGAGTGCTGAAAAATGACTAAGAGTTTAGATGTTGGTTGCGGAGCTAAACGCAGAGCGTCAGTAAGGTTAGATGTTTTAAGAACCAAAGAAACGAATATTTTAGGCTCCACTCATTGTTTGCCTTTTAGGGATGCATGTAAATGAGAATTTGCCCTAGTTGCGGAGCCGAAAATTATGATCATAGCGGCTGCTACTGGTTCTGTCACCAGCGATTAGAGGAGACTAAATGAAAACCTTAGACGTAATCCGCGATTATCTTCACGTCCTATTCTTAGCAGTGCTTTTCACAGTGTTATTTCTGTTGTTCGGCGATCCACAAGAGGAAGAAAATGATTGAAAAAGTAATAGTTATCAACGATTGCGCTTTTGTTATGGAACAGTTAATCCCGTTTCTCTCAAAAGACTTCGACATAGACTTTATCAAACGTAGTAGAGGAAAATGGTCTAAAACTTTCGGCATTTTATGGAAAATATACAAATCTAAAGAAGGAATGTTTCACGTAAACTATGGATTACAAGATGCTTTCTTAACAAGAAAGATAAAACACTTAGACATTTTACACCTTCACGGTTCCGATGTAAGATGGACTCTGCACTCTAAGAAATGGGGTTGGATTGTAAGACATAACATACAAAAAGCAAAAAAAGTATTATATTCCACTCCTGACTTGGAAACGTTATTAGACGATATACGGTCTGATGCAACATATTTACCTGTGCCAGTAGACACTGAGATATTTAGCTTAAAACAAAACTATTCAGAAAAACCGAAAGCAATAACTTTTGTCTTACCTTACGAGCAACTTCCAAAGGGTTTATGCGAGATCTTTATAAAAGTAGGAATACCACTAACGATTCTTCAACGCAACATTCCTTTTGGATTAATGCCGACACTTTTGCGTGAGTACGACATTTTTGTAGACAGGTTTACTATTCCTAGTTTCAGCAAGACTTGTCTTGAAGCAATGAGTTGTGGATTAGCAACTGTAGATTTTAGACACGAAGCAAACATAGAAACAATAGTCTCCACTCTAAATAGTTGTGTTTGTAGAAATGCCGGAAGGAAAAATCGCCAATATGTAATGGATAACCATCAAATTAAAGACGTAGCAGAACAGCTTAAAAGGATTTGGAAGTCTGTTATTGAAAGTTGACTTAGTTATGTGGGCTAAGAACGGTGCGAGAACTCTTCCGCAGGTTTTGAAGCGAATTAACGAGGTGATTCCAGGCGAAAATGTTGCCAACCGCATAGTTGTGGATGATGCAAGCAATGATAACACCGTGCAGATCGCAGAGGCTTATGGCTGGAAGGTCATAGCTAATGAGGGCAGCGGCATTAGTGACGGTGCAAACACAGCTTTAAAACACATTGAAACTGACTTTTTCGCAAGTTTTGAACAAGACGTTCTTTTAAGTTGGGCTTGGTGGAGCAGGATCCCCAGATTACTTAGGACTAAAAAAGTGGCTATGGCTTCTGGAGTAAGACTGCCAAGCGTTGCGTGTCTACAAGCTATAAACGAGTTTGCTATCGAAAGATGTGCGCGTAGCCCATCACCAGAGTATTTTCGGACGTTAGATAACACGATTTACAAGACTAAAACTATTCGCCATCTAGGTGGGTTTCCAAGCCTTAAAGGCAGCGTAGGAGTCGATTCAGCTTTGAGACAGCGCATCTATGAATGTGGCTTTGAGTGGAAAGTAGATTACACTGTGCGAAGCGTTCATTTAAAGTCGTTTCTAGACGAATTAAAGACTCAGTATTGGTATGGTAGCAATGCACGAGAAGTCGCTGCCATGTTGGGTAAGAAACGAGTTTTCTTGAAGTCGTTTGTTAAACTGTTGTTTTCTCCTATGCGCGGATTTGAAATAACCATTAAAAATGGGAGTGTGCAAGCAATGTTTATGTATCCAGCTTTGAGATTAGCCAATTTTATCGGGGTTTTTAATTGCCACTGCAAATCTTAGACGTTGGATGTGGAGACAGCCCCCAGGGAACGGTGAACTGCGATCTGAATGTGGGGCAAACTTTAGAAGGTGGCGACCAAAAACAAGGCATAACCATCAACCCCCAACAAATACCTAACTTTGTCAAGTGCAGTGGTTTACAGCTTCCCTTCAGAGAAGGAAGCTTCGAAGAAGTTGTTTGTTTCCACGTGATTGAGCATACGACCGCCCCAAGTAAGCTTTTGAAGGAGCTTGTAAGAGCAGCAAGACGCAGAGTAACAGTTATATGTCCTCACAGATTTAGCAAAGGAGCTAAAATGCTGTGTCACAGAAGCTTTCTAAGTAAAACGTGGTTCAGACAGACCTTAAAGAACTTCCACTGCGACATCACGGTCAACTATGAGACGTGGCCAGTTTTTTTCGTGGGATTTATGCGAATCAAAGAGATTGTTGTGGAGATCAGCCTTGACAAAAATACTATTCGTTAATGTAGTCGACGAGTTTAGAAAACGAAGGATTGAGAGAGAGGCCCCCAGTTTAGGCACTAGCTACTTAGCTAGTTACCTGCGAAAGTTTGGCGACTTCAACGACATAACAATCCTTAATGCTGGACAAAGCTTGAAAGCAAACTTCCTAAAAAACTTTGATGTTATAGGTATTTCAAGCGTTACCCAAAACTTTAATGTGGCAAAGCAAGTTGCGGCAGAGGCTAAGAAAGGTTCAGATCCCCTTGTGTTGGTTGGTGGCCATCACATCACAGCGTTACCTAATAATTTGACTGAGAATATGGACATTGCGGTTCTAGGCGAAGGAGAACAAACTACTTTAGAGCTTATGCAAACCCTTGAAAAAAACGGTTTAAACAAACTATTCGGGATCGCTGGAATCGCCTTCAGATCAGGAAACAATCTGGTAGTCACGGATAAGCGAGAATTAATTAAGCCACTAGATAAGATTCCTTTTCCAGCTAGAGACCTTTTACATTTGACCTCGCACTACGTTAATATGTTCACGAGCCGAGGCTGCCCTTACAAATGCGTGTTCTGTAGTTCCACGTCTTTCTGGAAGACTGTGCGATTCTTTTCCGCCGGTTACGTGGTTGATGAGATCTCCGAGATTTTGGCTAAGTATAAGCCTAAACGAATAAACTTCACTGATGATTTGTTCATCGCAGATAAGCCGAGACTACGAAAAATACGACATTTAATACACGCCGAGGGGATACACCGAGAAGTTGAGTTCCACTGCACAGCAAGGGCTAACCTCGTTAATCACGAAGTGGCTTCTCTGTTAAAGAGTATGAATGTGAGAAACGTAAGCATGGGCTTAGAGTCAGGCTCTAACCGGATCCTTCAAAGCTTGAAAGGCGATTCTGTCTCAGTGGAACAAAACGAGAAAGCTATAAACACACTGAAAAGACACGGTTTAAACGCGAGTGGAAGCTTCATAATTGGAAGCCCCACTGAAACCCGCGAAGAAATATCGCAGACGTACAAGTTTATCCAGAGAAGCCGTCTTGACGGTGGTGACACTTATGTTCTGCTGCCTTTTCCCGGCACTAAGGTTTGGGAGTATGGCGAACAGATAGGGCAACTTGGCGATTTTATGGATTGGAGTCGCTTTGAAATTTACTTTGAGGATAACTTGAACCGTGTGGTGTTGAGTGGTGTTTTGTCTCGTGATGAGTTGTTGGAGTTGCTGTTACGGTTTAAGAAGTTGTGGAGAAATAGGAGACGGGCGACTTTGGTTAAAGAAGCTGTTAAGCATCCAGCCAGAATTCTGCCTTTCGTTCATCGAATGTTGAGTAGCGCTCGGGGGAATAAACGATAGTCTACGATGCTCCTTGGAAAAACTCTCCATTTCGCGGAGAACCACATTTACAATATTGCACTTTCAGCGAGCTAAAGTTTCGAAATCCGAAACTTGCAGCTCTCATAGAAAAGTATGGAGAAGCATTCGACGATGATTGGTGGTACTACTTCAACAAGAAGATGACTCATGTTAAACGGTTGCCACTTTGGCAGACTACTAAGCGGATTGACTATGAGAAACCTCGTAAGCATGAGCCTAATCGTAAGCTTGCTGAGTTTCAGAAGGATACTGTTAACTTATTCATGATGGAAAATCATTAGAACATGGCAGATAGGTATCTGACTAAGCCATGTGTTTTGTGCGGTCATAAAATCACTGGCGCAAACTACCACTTTTCAAACTGCAACACTTGCCTCTGCTTCCTCTGCGGCGTCAACACCAACATTGGAACTGGGAAGGCTACATGTCCCGAATGTGGAAGCGAACTCTCATAAATTGTGTTTGAAGATTGCATGCATGCCGTCAAGTTCTGTGTATTTATGGTGCTGTAATAGGGCTATTTCCTAGATAATAGGCGGGGTATGTGTGAAAAAAGGGGGAACATGGGGATTATGGGGATAATCCTGTTGATATATGTAGATAGTCCCAGTGAGTTTCGCATGTTGTTGTGCGTTCCGAACCTGCATAGAGTCTTTGGGTTAAGTCATTTCTTAGCGTTGCTTTTGTGAAGGTAGCCAGGTACAAGTCATCTTTGTATACCTTGGTTTCTTGGACGTTTTCGTCAACTGTCACAGTCCAGAGATGCCAATCACTATCTGTTGAAACAGAAAATTCATCGATACCGGCAGAACTAGAGCCAACCTCAATTCTATCTGCAAAAATCCTGAACAAACGATGAGAGTGAGAAGTGTATAGTTGAATTTGAGCATAGCCGTCACCGAAAGAGTCAACTTTAAGCTTGGATTCTATTGTGAACTGGACTGGGAAGCCCATGTAGTGCACAGCAAAGCCACCAAAAGTGTGAAATTGCCCAGGTGGGGCTATCTCAGCTAATGTTGCACCAGAGTCTACTGCCCAGCTCTCAAGTGAGTCCCAATTCTCCTCAAATAAATCAGCCTCTGATGAAGGAGGAGTCGTTCCTGGTCGCATTCGCTTTACGCCTATCGTCAGTGCAGCATTTATTGGTGGGGAATCAGGTTCTACAAGTAGCCAAGCTGTGAGATTGTGTTCTCCAGGAGGAACCACGTATGAATCATCACTGAAGCTGATAAAACTGCTCTGATATGCTGTTTCATTTAGTTGGAAGTCAAACATCACTGTATAGTTCAAAGGTGCATGATTATACACTGAAATTGTGATGTTTTCTGTTTCTCCTGGGAAGAGATTCAGATTCAAGGGTGAATAATCAAGTATTTCAATCGGTTCTTCTACAGCAAAAGGGATAGTGACATTTGGCCAAAGATAGCTTGCCGTAACTCCGGCAACAATAGCAATCAGCAAGATAGCACTAATTAAAGCATACTGATTTTTTTTCAAAATCCTCATTCTCCATTATCCCATATTTAATTAGATTTGGGCTTATATATTATTTGTGTTAGAGTATTAACGGTTAGAGAGTGAGGAGGATGAATTATTAAATGCCCACACAACATTTAAAAGAACCAAAATCAGCTAGTCAAATTGAACTCAGAGATTGAAACGATGGATGATAATGGATTTCCTAAAAGGAGTACTTCTAAAGCTAAAAGGTTACAAGAATCCTAAAGCTTACTGGGATTTAAGATGGAAGTTGAAACTTAATGCAGAACGATGGACTCCAGAACTAATTAAAAAGGAATTTGATCTAATTAATGGATTGATGAAAAAATATAATTGCCAAAACATTTTGGATATTGGTTGTGGCGAAGCTAAACTCCGTGATTTACCGGGATATGTGGGTTTTGATTTCAGTGAGGTTTCCTTACAAAGAAGTGGACTACAGAATTACTTAGTCGGGAGTATTTCTAATAAAGATCTTGATGTAGCAGATAAGAGTTTTGACGCAATGATGACAAGATTTGTTTTACTACACATCCCTTTCAACCAGATTGAGATTGCAGTTAATAATATGTGCCGAATTGCGAAAAAACTCATAATGTTGCGAGAACCCGAAAGCGAAGTTCCTAAGCAAACAGCTCCTCATTGCTTTTCTCACAATCTTAAGGAATTATTCAAGAGATTTGATGGAAAAGTCGTTTTCTTGAATGAAGTATCTACATAACCTCGTGAATTATCACGTGGTTCCATAAGAAGATGGAGTTGGACGTCTGATAGTGATTAATATCCAGCATGAAGACTCGGTGCTTCTAAAGAGAGCATAATGTTAGCTTCGCTTGTTATGCATGCAGAAGAAGTCAGACGTAGAATACGCCGAGACCTGAAGCTAAGAATCCTTGAAGAAATATGAAAGTTGCTCCTCTCGCTACATGAGTTTGAGGACTTAACGCTTCACTCAACGGAAGTTCTCACACACCTTAGCAATAGAACATCTCATACAGATCTAAAATTCACGGCGGAAGACGAAAAATCGAAGCATCCTTTAGTCACAGATCACTGTTTTGCAGAGCTGAAGCATGTAGCACGAAGTTCCCTAAACAACTTATCAAACATTAGAGATACTAACTGATGTAAGTAATTTTACCTTCTTCGCTCTTACGCGTCTTCCTTGCATAAGTCTCTCTTCGCGTCTCTATCTGCCGCATCTTTTCCAAGATTTTGTCCGACTTTACGATGTCTTGATCTAAGCTATCGAGGCCCATATCAATTTTAAGCATTCTCTTGAGGACGAGGAGGAGGCTCTTAGCGGCTTTGGGATCCGGCAGATAGCCTCGAGTTTCTCCAAGAAGGCACACCGCGGGGATTTCTTTGAACCGCGCCATTCCCACCAGCAGACCCGCAGTTCCCACTATGGGGTTTCCAGGAGGGCTGAGAGAGGCTCCGGCATCAATGGCCTCGCCTAGGATTTTTGGGTCTGTAGCAGTAGCTATCACATGAGGCGTTTCCTCCGCTTCTTCGCGGTAGCCACCAAGAGTGATTATAGCTTCTATGTTGTGTTTCTTCGCAAAATCCAATATGGTCTCAGCAATTTCGTATTGCCCTTCGATAGTCTGAGCTTGGCTGTCACCAGTGAAGAGAATCAGATCGTTTCCCTCCGAGTTCTTCCAGTAGCGAAACTCACCGCGGAGAAGGCGAGTGTTACCCTTTTTGTTAACAACTACATAGTACGGGAAATGGGGGGAGTAGAGAAGGGCGAACTTTTTGGCTTTCAACTGTTTCGCCAAGTAGCGGGTTGCTATTCTACCAACCATTCCCAGACCGGGGAGGCCCTCTATTAAGATGGGTTTTTGGGCTTTGATTGATATTTTTTCAGTGATGGAGGTTTTCATGTTTTGACTCTGTCCTCCCTCATGGCGATACGGTGCATAGCGTATTTGTCATTTGGTGAGTATTTCGCTGGATGAGGAATGTGAACTCTGCCACCACAGTGTGGGCAAAGATCTGTTTTCAGCGTGTACTGCATACAGCTTTCGCATCTTCTGAGAAGCCAAACCATTACTTTTCCCTTTTGAAGCTTCCTACTCCACCACTTTTAGTTATGGTTTCTATCGCTGTCTCTACAGTTTTCTGGATAATGGCTTCAGCTTGCTTGTAATTTTCGGCTTCTACTTTCAGGCTGTATTTCGGGGCCGCGATGCTATAGATGCTGATTTTTACGCGGTCGGGGGTTTGGGTGTTTTGGGCTGCCTGCAGGGCCTTTCTGATGGCATCTACGCCATTAGGATCATTGCTGGTGAGTTGGAGAATCCCCTTTATCTCTACTATTGGTGGTCGGATCTTCTCTTGGGCTAGATTTGTAAGGGCTTGAGCAATATCGGAGGAGACGCCGGTCTTTGTCAGTGCCTCAGGGCCTATGCGGCTTGCTTCTTCGAGGGCAGTGTACACATCGCCGTAAGCTTCTTCGAGTGGAAGGGCAACTTCCTCCAAAAATTTTTCTTTTGGTTTGTGAAGTGCGTCGGCAACAATCCGAAGGAAAGTTTCTGCTTTTCGCTCATGTTTAAACGTGTATATTTTGTCTATCCGTTCCCTCTTGGTCACTCGTTTACGGGAAAGGTCGATGTGACCTTTCTCGGGGTTAACCCTAAGAGCTTTGAGCACAAGTTTCTGACCCTCACGAACATGGTTACGGATATTACGAACCCAGCTGGAGCTTATCTCGCTGCGGTGTAGAAGCCCTTCCTTATTCCCGTACTCCTCAAGAGTAACGTAGGCGCCATAGTCAGTGACTTTCTTCACCATCGCAAGAAGCAGCTCGCCTCTCTCCGGCCATTCAGACTTCCTTGCAATTGGCGTGACCGTGTCAGCCTCCTTACTCCATTATGGAGGTAACTTCGCCATCTACCTTGGCTTTCCCTCCCGTTGGAGTGGCCAGGGTAGTTTTGCAGATGTTGCACTTTACGACGTTCGTGGGATGACTGTAAATGAGTTGTTCGTTGCCACAGTCAGGGCAACGTACACGAAGGAAGTAGGATGTGGGTTTGGGGACAAGGCTCTCCCAGTCTGTGCTCATTCTTTAAGCCTGACCCCCAATAGTTAATTTTCTCAGACGTATCCCTTTTTTTTGAATGGTAAACCCGCAATTCTTACATTTTAGCTTGAGCGTCTGTTTCTTCGTGGTCTTGGCGAACTTCTTCTGAAGAGGCCATCCTTGCCCACCATAACCATGTTTCTCTCTCTTATGACGGCGAGCCCCTAAAGCCAAGGCACGTTGTTTTCCAGGCTTGGCAAGGCGTACAGAGTGCTCAGTATGAGCGTTACACTTAGGACAGTAAGTGTTAATCGTTTTGGGAACGTTCATGATATCTGCTCTCATACACACATGGCGTTTAGGTTAGACAGAAAACAATCATATAAACATTTAACGAGGCCACTCCTGACCTTTGATTTCCATCAGAAGCTCTAGCGGTCCAGAACAACCTTAAAAGCCGGAAGGAACACCAACATTTAACTATGAATTGGCTCGAGATCCTCACGGACGCAACTCAACGCATAAAGGCTGAAGTCACATCTCTCCTCAAGAATCCGATCGCCGAGAAAACCTATGGTATAGGAGCTGGCGGTGATCCCAAGAAACATATCGATCTCGAAGCTGAGAGAGTCTTGGTGGAAACATTAACGGATCACAACTTATCCTTCACGCTCATCAGTGAAGAAACGGGCATCAGAAGCTTTGGTTCAAATCCTACATATTATATTACAGCCGATCCAATAGATGGAACAACAAACACTCTGAGAGGATTGCCGTTCTCATGCACAAGCATCGCCATCAGCAAGACTCCACGATTAGACACCATTGAAGCAGCAGCCGTCGCTGACCTCTTCCATGACGCAACATACCTAGCTCAGAAAAATCAAGGAGCATACTGCAACGAACGAGAGATTATCCCTGCACTAACAGAAAGTTTAGATGAAGCAGTCATAGGCGTAGACTTCAACACATACAAGGTGGCTGAACTATCAGCCAAACTGAATAGCCTACTCACAGCGACTAAGCACCTTCGTCATCTAGGAGCCAACGCTTTGGAACTCTGCTACGTAGCCGACGGCACTACAGACGCCTTCATAGACCTCCGAGGCAAACTCCGCACGACAGACATTGCAGCGGCAGTTCTCATTATTCAAGAAGCAGGTGCTAAGATTACAACGCTCCAAAACACCACTCTGAAGAATCAGCTAGATCCAAAAGAAACAGTATCTTTCATCGCTACCGCAAACGCAACCCTTCACAAAACCCTCTTAGAAACCATTGAAAAGGCATAGTTAGACATGCTTACCCCCATAAAAAACTATCCCGCACTAATTCACAAACAGAAAAGACAAAAAACTCTCATCATCTCAGACCTACATCTCGGCTGGGAACTGAATCTCATCCAAAAAGGCATTCACATTCCATCACAAACACAAAAAATCCAAGACGAACTTCTTCAGTTAATTGACATAACAGAGCCAAACAAGCTCATAATCCTAGGAGATGTAAAGCACACCATAGCAAGGGCGGGGCTAGTTGAATGGCAAGACATACCAAAGTTTTTCAAAGCCATAAAAACCAAGGTTGACAAAATAGAGATCATCCGAGGAAACCACGACGGAAATCTGGAACCGTTATTGGAACCTACGATACAATTACACCCCTCATCAGGCATAGCATCAAACGCGGTAGGCCTCTTCCATGGCCACACATGGCCAGCTAAGCAACTTCTAGAATGCACGACGCTTGTAATGGGCCATGTTCACCCAACTATCTCTTTCAGAGATCGTATTGGATTTCGCATAACAAGCCCAGTTTGGGTCAAAGCCAAGTGTGACGCAAAGAAACTCGCAGATGACTTTCTAAGACGCAGACGCCCCAAATCAAACACCAAACAAACTTCAACACCAGAAAAGCGCCAAATTGCCAACCCCAAAGTCAAACAGTTTCTCATAATGCCTTGCTTCAACAACTTCCTCAGAGGACGCGCCATCAACAAAAAGCAGGCAGGAAAAAGCTACAGAGGTCCAATCCTTCGCTCACAATCCACAAAAATGGAAGCTGCAGAAATATATCTTCTCGATGGAACATTCCTAGGCTCAATAAAGCAGCTCAGGGGGATGGGTTGAACCCTCAGAAAAGCTTTTTATCTGTTATTCCTCAGTTTTCATGAGAGGTGAAATAAACACTTGTCCGGGGATGAGGATTTTGAGCGATGGTTTAGAAGAAGAATGCAAAACCCGTTCTCCAGAGGATGGTTTTTCCAAGATATAGATGACATGCTTCGCGAGATAGAGGAGATGATGCACCGAGAACTCGAAGAGTTCACTTCCCGCGTACCTAAAGATTACGTAAGGGAACGCGCGTTGCCAAATGGCAGCAAAACTCGCGAATGGGGGCCCTTCATATATGGTTACTCGATGATTATAGGCCCTGACGGAAAACCCGTCATCAGAGAGTTCGGAAATGTTCACTCCTCTCGTCGTGGTCCGCAAATAAAAGAAGAGCGAGAACCTCTCATCGACGTAATAAGCACAAATGGCGAAGTAAGAGTTGTCGCTGAATTGCCAGGAGTGGAGAAGAAGGACATCAAGCTCCATGTTCTAGACGACACAGTAACGATTTCCGTAGATACACCCAACCGCAAATACTACAAAGAAGCGAAGCTCAAAGAAGAAGTGGAGACAAAAAGCGTCAAAACATCCTACAAAAACGGAGTCCTAGAAGTAACGCTACAGAAGTCTGACAGACATAAACCAAAGGGAGAATCAATTGAAATATAGTGACACTACACATCATCACCACCCACAGGCAGACGCCCCAGATCCACCACATGGATTTCAACTTGCAGTGAACCTTTTTGTCAAAACCTTCGGAACTCAAAACACTTGACCAGATCTGCTGCAAAGTAGCAAAGACCAAAGAAATCGAAGAAGCTGACCAAAAAAGACTCTCCGACTCTTTCGGTCAGCGGTTCACAAAGGCTTGGAACGCAGTCAAAGAAAAACGTGTTAAAAAATACGTTTTTAAACCCAGCAACCGAGTCGTGTGGATAGTTGTTGGGAAAGAACGGGACTATCTTATAATGCCCGCCGCCGATTTCTGCACATGCGACGACTTCTATTTCCGAGTGATGGACAGACAAATACATCTGTGCTACCACCTAATCGCTCAAAAACTCTCAGAAGCATTCAAAACGTATGATTCGTATGAAGAAACAGATGAACTCCTCGAAGCTCTAATGAAAGAATGGAAAAAGGCGAGAGCTTAAATAAGCAAGATCATTTACTATGAAACGGTGAAACTACAGATTGGGAATAGACGATTTCTACTTTACACTAACCCAAATCTTGACTGTTTCAACATTCATCACCCTAATAATAATTTTCCTCCTAATGCTTCGCGGCAGGGAAGAGAAAACGTAGCCGAGGAGTACCTTTAATCAAATCAAATGCGCGCATCCAAAAAAAACTTTGGGATTCGAATCGACGCGCGCGAACCTCATTCCCTTCGCCAAACATTGTATGGGCATTCGTTCCAACAATATTTGCCCCCTTTGAAAACACAGCCTTTACATTCAGTTCCACTAAAAGTTTTAGACTTACTCACAAACTCCCCAAAGTCAGTATGTAGGAAGTCTAAATTTAAGATTTCGCTAGTTCACCTATAATCACTTAGGATTACATGGAACTGCCTAGCTTGCATATGCACGCTTGCATGGAAATACATGGAATCTATGCAGGCATAACTGACGTTGCACAGACACAAATTTACGACCTGATTTTTTTCGTAAATTTTGATAGGATAGTTGCACGTTTGATAGATGGTGAAAAGCCATCAAATGACAATGCGCGCTCTCTTGCCAAGAGAAATGGAGCCGAGTGAATCGTTATCAAAAGCAAGCCAAGAGAGACTGTCAACAAAGCATTGGATCAACCTCTGATGAAAACAGGGGTGAGCTACGTGGAAACCAATATACCGCAGCTTAAGCAACCCTTCGCGCGCGGTCAAGAAGACTGTAAAGAAACCGCAAGGCTATGGTTTATCATCAACTATCATCATCTTCTAGTCTGGAAGAAACTAGAAAAGGCGTATAGGAAACATATCTGGTAATCCAAATATATCGTGAGAGAGAATGAGCATAAAGAAGATAGTGCAGCGGATTCTGTCACATCGCAGAGGTTTGACTCACAAAGAAGTGGAAGCAGCGATAGAAGAAAAGAGAGTAGCAAGCGAAGGTTACTTGACCTATGAAGCAGCTGCTCGACTAATTGCTGCAGAACTCGGAGTGAAAATCGCCCACAAGAGGCCACATCCGCAAATATTAATCAAACACCTTATCTCTGGGCTCAACGATGTAACTGTTTCTGGTCGAGTGCTGTTGGTTAACAGAGCAAAAACGTTCTCACGACTTGATGGAAGCGGTGGTACGGTGGCTCAACTCCAAATTGCGGATCAAACCGCCCGCATAAGAGTCGTCGGATGGGATAACAAGGCAGAGCTTATCGAAAAGATTCACCCTAGGGAAATCGTTAGAATCAGACACGCCTATACCCGCCGGTCGAAGAATGGACAATTGGAAGTCCATATAGGAGAGAGAGGTAGCATCGAAATTCAACCTCCCGACCTCAACGAGAACGACTACCCACCAATTGAAAGCTTCCTCACCAAAATCAGCCACATAGACAAGAGAAACAGAAACATCAATGTAAAGGGAATTACCCGAAGAATAAATCAAATATCCATATTCCAAAGGAAAGATGGAACCCAAGGCAAAGTCATAAGAGCGATTCTTAAAGATGAAACGGCAGAGATTCCTGTAGTGTTCTGGAATAGAATTGCAGAAGAAGCCACTCGTATCAAAGAGGGAGACAAAGTCCTATTAATGAACACAAAGGCAAGAGAAAACCAACGAGAAAAACTGTTGGAATTACACTTGAACAACTCTAGCAACATCGAAATCATACCTAGAGACGAACATACTTTGAACATAAAAGATCTAAAAGAAGGAACGAGAATCTCTTCCATCGAAGGAATAGTCACTACAGAACCCCTGCTCAAAAGGGTAACAACTAGAAAGGGAGAAGAAGTATCTGTTGCATCTTTTGAACTAGAAGATGAAACCGGGAAGATCCGGGTTTCCGCTTGGAGAGAGCACGCAAAGAAAATCGAGAAGTTGACTGTTGGCACCAGGGTTAAGCTGAAGAACCTCTACGTCAAGAAAGAGTTCAAAGGACTACTTGAAATTTCAACATCCACTTCTACAGAGATAGAAACTAGAGAGCAGACATAGAAATACTTATTTCAACAAGAATCGCACATTATACCTCTCTCTTAAGGTTGATGAACCAATATGAAGATAAATCAAATCTGCCTTTCTGTCGATGATTTGCCCAAAAAATGGTACAATATCACCAGCGATTTACCAGAGCCATTACCTCCTCCAAAAGAGCCAGAAACTGGACCTTCACGCACCGAATTCCTAGGCAGGACCATGATACATGAATGCCTTGGCCTAGAGAGTTCAACTGACAGGTGGATCCCCATCCCTGAAGAAATCAGAGAACTTTACATCCAAGCCGGCAGACCTAGACCCCTCTACAGAGCCAGAAGACTCGAAAAGCAACTAGGATTGAAGAAAGTAAGACTATACTACAAACGCGAAGACCTATCGCCAACCGGATCCCACAAAGTAAACACTGCTCTGGCACAGGCATATTTCGCAGCAAAAGAAGGGAATACGACTCTCGCGACAGAAACTGGCGCCGGACAATGGGGAAGCGCCCTAGCCTACGCAGCAAGATTAATGGATCTGGAATGCATAATTTTCTGGGTTAGAAATGTATACGATTGGAAGACTGACCGCAGAACCTTTATGAAACTTCTTGACGCAACAGTACATGCCTCCCCAAGCAAAGAAACTAAAATCGGAAGAAAGATACTTGCTGAGAATCCGAACAATCCGGGATCACTTGGAATCGCGGTGTCCGAAGGATTAGAGTACGCAAGTCAACATGAAGGCGTCGTCTACTCATTAGGTTCAGTCCTCAACCACGTTCTTATTCATCAATCAATTATAGGGTTGGAAACCATTGAACAATTCAAGCTTGTAGACGATAACCCCGATTTAATCGTAGCCTGTCTAGGCGGAGGATCAAACTTCGGTGGAATAGCACTGCCCTTTGCAGGGGAAGTATTACAAGGCAAACGTGAATGTGAATTCTTGGCAGTGCAATCAGAAGCAGCGCCCAACCTTATAAAAGGAGAGTACAGATACGACTTTGGAGACGTAGCTGAACAGACACCTCTACTAAAGATGTATACACTGGGACACCGCACTGAATTGGAACCCATTAAAGCAGATGGATTAAGATATCATGCCGCAGCTCCATTCATAAGCGCACTACGCCACCATAACATGGTAAGAGCAGTTGCATATCCAACAGATGAGAGAGCCGTCTTTGAAGCGGCAAAGATGTTCTTCCAGACTGAAGGATGGCTTGCCGCTCCAGAATCTTCATACGCAGTGAAGGCTAGCATCGAAGAAGCTCGAAAGGCGGAGAGAGCAGGTGTAGAAAAAGTAATCTGCATGAACATTAGCGGGCACGGATTCTTAGACATAGAAGCCTACAGGGAAAAACTCGGAATCGAATAGCGCCTACATTCAAGGCATAAATCCTGCTCTACAACCATCCGGGAATCCAGTTGCTGCTAAAAGACGCGTTCATAAAAGTTTTAGCCTCTATTTGAGGCTAGTTTCTCCAAATCTTCCTCTCCTTCCGCATATCCTGATGCGATCAAAACATCATCTTCCACCATTACAGTGCTTGGTTTTGGTCGTATCCAAGCGTCTCCCCTTCTTATGGCAAGGATCCACAACCCAGTTTTTTCCTGTATCTGGGCTTTGCGGAGAGTCTCACCCACCAATGAAGAGCCCGGAGAAACTTGGACTCGCACAACGGTTTCTTCTGCTTCTTCGATAGCAAGTTTAAGGATCGGGTGGGGGTGCAATCCCCTTAAAACCACCTCTGATATTTCAGCTCCAGCATCGGCAATCTGCTCCGTTGCAACTCCAATCCTGATGAGCCCAAGAAAGTGTTTTGATTCTTCTGGTTTAAAACCGCTGGACAAAACGAGCAGCTCAAACTCTGTGTGAAGCTTATCCATGCGCTCTTCCAAAATCTGCACTTCCTCAGCCAAATGTTGGCTGTTCAGCAGCAGTGAAGAATAAGCCAGATCAATCATTATTTCAGAAATATTCTTTAACTCAGCGAGTCTGCTTGCCAAATTTTCGAATTGACTACTCTTCTTAGCCAACACATCACTCCCCCAGTTCCCCGATGATTCCTTGAGCAAGCCCTTTCAATTCATCAATCCCATGAGGTGCCCCGCGAGCAATCAGAATGTCCCCGTCTAGAAGTTTTTCTGACCCTTTTGGGTCGATTATCCACTCTCTATCTCGCTTGATCGCTATAACGTCCACGCCCATTTTTGCTGCCAGCTCCAGTTCATCAAGAGCTGCCCCCACCAAGATCGAATTGTGCTTGATTCCCACACGAATAAGATGTTCCTCCACTTTCTCAAAAGCTTGACGAACAATAGGATGAATACCTATATTTTGAAGCACTATAGTTGCTATATCCGCAGCAGCATCCGAAATCTTATCAGCAGCCGAGGCAAATGCGGAAACACCTACCAGACGCCTAGCGTCTTCAGCATCTCTCACAGCAATCATAACATTCATATCTAAAAGATATGCAAGCGTATCTACACGTTCTTCAAGCTCCAAAACCTCCTCTGCCAATTCTTTACTGTTAAAAAGCGCGGCAGAATAGGCTAGATCGATCATCAGCTCAGACAGATTCTTCATCTCAATCAATAAATCCCTGACAGAGATGGGTCTGTATTCTATCTTCTCTAGCTTCACCATATGCAGGGTATCACTCCGATGTTAGCGAAGAGCACCATAATAGTCTACGACCTGAAAACAGATAATTCTTGCTATACTCAGAATCCATAACCAACTAAATTCAACATAGCCAAAAGAGAGATCGTGGTCACAGCATCTGCCAACGAGCTTTCTATGGGAATAACAAAATTGTCTGGATCAAGACCTCGATGAAAGGTGAGTACGGCTACACCGAAGGCAACGCAGATTATGAACGAAGCAGCGCAGATGTTTGTAGCAAGAAGCAGAGCAATGAGTCTCACAGCAACGAAAACCCCTATGCCTTGCGTGAAAGACGCAAAAGCTGCGAGAATTGCATATATGACCACAGAAGCGATCCAAGCTCCTGCAACTTGATTTCTGTGATGTTTGAGGGAACTGAAGGATGAATCGATAGAACCGAGAGCTAGCTTCGTTGTCGCAGTTGATCCCACAATCGATCCAACGTCGCCCATTGTGTCGATAAGAGCGGGATAGATGACAAAGATCTCTGATCTATGACCTACACCAACTTTGGAAAGCGCGGATCCCGTGATGTTTACAATAAATGCTACGATGATCATTGTGTATGCAGATTCCTTCAAAGTCTTTACAAAGTCCCCATCCCTTCTCCGCTTGTAAAGAATTATTAAGGCAGCAGCCACAAAGCCAGGGCACACTACCAAGCCCGGAAGCAGACTTATTCCTCCCGGCGAAAAAAACATGCTTAGAACCAGAACGTAGCAGAGAGTAACCAAGATGTCAGCAATTGTGGACATAATCGGGTAGACTATTATGTCAGGATCCAGACCCTTCTTAAATGATGAGAAAGCAATGCCAACCGTTACAGGTGAAATTACAAGTATTGACAATCCCATAGTGGCTATGATTGTACAGAGAATGATCAATCCATCTGCAATGTTTATCCCCCAAAAAATGCCTCCAAAGAGCAACGTAACAAAGCCTAGTAAAAGGCTGCTTTCAAGGGTCAATACTGCTATAGACCCCCACAGTGAGAAGAGCCCCTTTGACTCTTCCCCAACCAATTTTGTTTCAATGGTGCCCAAATGTAAGCCAGTACTCAGACGAGCGGAGAAAAGCCCTCCGATGACTCCTCGCATGCTAAGGATCCCTGGATAAAGCGTAATTATCCAAGGTTCAAGAGAAAAAATGCCGAGAGAAGCCGCTATGATTAAACCTGCAAAGATTCCTGCAAGATTAAATGCAAGGGACAGCATTGATTGCTTCGTTGTTTTGGCGAGACTGAGCTGCTTAACACGGGAGGCATCCAATCTACGGTCACTCCAGCTTCCTCAGGATCTGAATCACTATTATTTTCGCCTTCCATGCTTATTTTCCTCCGATGCAGAGATGTGTCACGTTGCCAGTCACGCCGATCTTGCAATCTAGGCACTACTCTGTCTCCTTTGCTTCTAAAGGAAGTTGATGTTAAATGCTTTCCGAAAAGAATATTGAGAGAGGGTTGCTTGGTTACTTGGCTTTCTTAATCTCGTCCACGATGATGTCTAACCCTGCTTCTGCAAGTTCCCTCGTCAAGATGAGAGGTGGAGCAATACGTATTGTAGATTTGCCACAAGTTATCACAGCAACGCCACGTCTCCAGCTATTCATCATCACATCTGTAGCTTTCTCTACCGCGGGTTTCTTGCTCGTTTTGTCCTCCACTAATTCTATTCCGATCATCAACCCTTTCCCGCGTACATCCCCAACGATATCGCATTCTTCTTTGAGTTCTCTCAGTCGCTTCATGATGTAGGCTCCTTGCTTCGTGGCGTTCTCCAGCAATCTCTCATTCTTAATCACATCTATAACTCGTGACGCTGCAGCACAAGACACGGGGTTACCTCCAAAAGTGCTTGCGTGAGAGCCTCCTTCCCAATCCATAATGGAAGCTTTCGCGATCATTGCACCGAGGGGCATTCCCCCTGCAATGGACTTAGCGACGCATATTATATCGGGTTCGACGCCCCAATGCTGAATGGCAAACCACTTGCCCGTTCTTCCCATCCCCGCCTGCACTTCGTCGTCCATCATCAATATACCATACTTGTCTGCCAGCTTCTTCAACCTCTGGAAATACTCGGGAGGGGGAACAACATACCCACCTTCACCTTGGATTGGCTCGAAGACAAAAGCTGCAACCTCTTCAGGGGGAACATATTTCTGCAACAGATATTCATCGATGAAGTCGACACACCAATAATGACAGTCAGGGTAAGTAAGCTTGAAGGGACAACGGTAACAATATCCATAGGGCGCATGAACTATGCCTGGAACTAGAGGTGAGAAGTAGCGCCTCTGAACGGGCTTACTGGCCGTGAAAGACATCCCACCAAAGGTTCTACCGTGAAAGGCACTGATGAAAGCAATATACCGTGGCTTCCGAGTGTGCCAGCGAGCAAGTTTTGCCCCAGCTTCAACAGCTTCAGCACCGCTATTACCGAAGAAGACTTTCTTCTGCCAAGAACCGGGAGTGATCTCCACCAACTTCTCAGCCACGTCCACAACCTCACGGTATAGAAAGTCTGTAACCGAATAATGCAGAAAGCGCTCCAGCTGCTCCTTTATTCCCTTAATAACCTCTGGGTGGCTGTGCCCCACGTTAAGGCACACAAGACCTGAATTGAAGTCGATATACTCATTCCCGTCGACGTCACGAATTATGCATCCTTTCCCGCTCTCTATTGCCAGAGGATAAAACCTAACAAAGGACTGAGATATCACCCTCTCATCCCGCCCTGCAAGCTCTCTGGCTTTAGGTCCAGGTGGAGTCACAACAATCTTGGGATATTCTGACATTCATGTTCACCTATATTGAGAAACTATCAATAGTCAATAATGTTTTTATAGTAATCGGTAGCCCCTGCCACTACTCAACCATATTGATTCCTTAAATCTCACCATAAGCTTTCCAAGAAAAGCTCATCTGCTGTTGGGCAGAGAATGTCTAAGCACAGAAAAACAGAAGCGGCTAGACTACCACCTAGAAAAAGGTGTGGGTCAGGCCCTTTTTACCTCGTTCGGGAACCTGAAACTCGACCGTCGGAATGTTGGATTGAGGAGTTCTTCAGGTCTAGGGTCGAGTCATACTTATCTCAATAGTTGAGACGTTGCGCTTTGTTCCCTCTTCCCTTTCGAATTCTTCTGTGCCAATGGAGATTTTCTTCAGTTCCAAGTCTTTCACGAAGGCGCGTCGCAAAAGCTCCACGGTATCGACGGCCGTGCTGATTGCCCGTCCTCTAGCTTTGACGCAGATGTTCTTCTCACCTGAATTGAAGAAGGTGAGACAGGCAACTACATAGTTCATCACGGGTTTTCGGCCGATGAGGATGGCGTTTTCGCTCGCTTTTTTCACCTTACTAGGTTTCTTTTCAATGGTTGGTTTTCCAAGTTTCTCTTCTTCTGTCATGTTTTCTACCTCCTCAAGTTACTTGAGGACCATGAGGTTCATTGATACGTCAGTACCCAAGATATTGAATGGTGCTATAAAATGTTCGTTTGGGACTTCTTATAGTTTTCCTACGTCTCATTTCCAACAGACAAAAACGTTGGTTTCCTTCACAGGGCGCGTTTAGTGTTTGCTGTATGTGAATCCTCTCTCAAAAGCTTTGGTGTTTACTTGAAGGAATTGTGTTTTCTTCGCGAAAAACTCCTTTAGACCTTCAAGAAGGTTCTGCTTAGAAACGACGTTTAAACTTGATATGTAGGCTCCTAGCATAACCATGTTTGCTGCTCGTTTCTCGCCGACTTCTACCGCTATGTCGTTAGCGGGTATCGTTATGACTTCGATGTCACTTCTGGTTGGCTGGCGTGTTATCAGGGAGCTGTTGAGAAATAGTCTTCCTTGAGGTTGTAGTCTTGGCTCGAAGGCTTCCAGAGACGGGTTGTTCATGATTATCAATGCTTTTGGCGATGTGATGACTGGTGATCCGATTTCCTCGTCTGAGATAACGATTGTGCAGTTTGCTGTGCCTCCTCGCATCTCAGGTCCATAGGAGGGTATCCATGTAACGTGTTTTCCAGTTTTCATCGCACTGTAGGCCAAAAGTTTTCCGATGAACATCAGTCCTTGGCCGCCGAAGCCTGCCATTATAACGGTTTCATATAGAGGTTCTTTTGTTTCTACTTCCATTCTTCATCAACCTTCCTCTGGTGTCTTAAACTCGCCTAGCGGATAGTAAGGTTTCATCTTCTCTTCAACCCACTTCGTTGCTTCGATGGGGCTTAGATGCCAAGCCGTTGGGCATTGTGATAGAATCTCCACCATGGAGTATCCTAGCCCTCTGATCTGCGTTTCAAAAGCCTTCCTTATGGCTTTTTTTGCTTGAATAATACTTTTCGGGTTGTTCACACTTACTCTTGCAATGTACGCCGCACCGTCAAGGGTTGTGAGGAGTTCAGCCATCCTAATTGGATAGCCTGTCTGATCCGGATTTCTTCCCAATGGGGAAGTTGTGGTCTTCTGGCCTGCCAGAGTTGTAGGCGCCATCTGCCCCCCGGTCATTCCGTAGACAGCGTTGTTGATGAATATCGTTGTGATCTTCTCTCCTCGAGCAGCTACGTGTACCGCTTCAGCTGTTCCTATCGAAGCAAAGTCGCCGTCGCCTTGATAGCTGAAAACCACGAGTTTAGGATTTACCCTCTTACAACCTGTTGCCACAGCTGGAGCGCGACCATGTGCTGCTTCATACATATCGACGTCGAGATAATTGTAAAGAAGAACTGAACAGCCAACAGGTGCAATACCCACTGTCCTCTCCCTGATTCCTAACTCATCTATTGTCTCTGCAAGAAGACGAGCGACAATTCCATGACCACAGCCAGGGCAGTAATGTGTTGTCACTGGGCGAAGAGTTCTTGACCTTTCGAAGACTTTCTCTAATTCAATCTGCATTACTTAGCTTCCCCCCTTGCGAATTTCTCTACTTCTATAGCTATCTCATCATAGGTTGGAACCATTCCTCCAGTTCGTCCATAGAAGCGGATTTCAGCTTTGCCGCAGACCCCTAGTCTAACATCTTCAAGCATTTGCCCAAGGTTCATCTCAACTACTAAAACTTTACCAACTCGCTCAGTGATCTCTTCAAAGGTCTTATAAGGAAAGGGAAAGACGGTAATGGGTCTGACCAAACCTACTTTGACTCCCTTCTCGCGCAAAGCCTTAATCGCTGTCTTCGCAATCCTTGCAGCAATCCCAAAAGCAGCGATAACGATCTCTGCATCCTCCACTAAGTAAGTTTCAACCCGCACCTCACTCTTGATCATCTCGTGGATCTTCCTATTTATTTTCAGATTATGTTTCTCCAAGGCTTCAGGGTTGAGGTACAGGCTCTTGATTACGCGCGGAGGACGGTCCTTAGCACCAGTCAAGATCCATTCCTTTGCGGGAAGCTCCCCATGAGTTGTTGCCTTCTCAAACTTGACTGGTTCCATCATCTGACCCAAGTAGCCATCTCCTAAGACCATCACTGGATTTCGATATTTATCTGCAAGGTAGAAAGATTCCATTGTGAGCGAAACAGCTTCCTGCACGGTATGAGGCGCTAACACAAGCAAGTGGTAATCTCCGTGTCCCCCACCCTTGGTCGCTTGGAAGTAGTCAGATTGTGAAGGTTGTATGCCGCCCAATCCAGGTCCTCCTCGCATTATGTTCACTATTACACATGGAAGCTCAGCCCCGGCGAGATAGGAGATTCCCTCTTGCATAAGACTGATTCCAGGGCTAGAAGATGAAGTCATTACCCTTCCACCTGCACCTGCAGCTCCGAAGAGCATGTTAATCGCAGCCACCTCACTCTCTGCCTGAAGATATACTCCCCCAATCTCAGGAAGCCTTTTAGACATATATTCAGGAATTTCGCTCTGAGGAGTTATCGGATAACCAAAGAAGTGCCTGCAACCAGCTTGAATCGCTGCTTCAGCGATGGCTTCGTTACCTGTCATAAACCGTTTCTCCATCAACTCTTCCCTCCACCTTTCTTCTCTCGATAAACCTCTATGGCAACATCAGGGCATGTTATCGCACATAGAGTGCACCCTGTGCATTTCCCGTCAGGATCAACAAACTCAGCCAAGTAGTACCCTTTAGAGCTAATTCTCTTAGAGATGCAGATGAGATGAAGTGGGCAAGCATAAACACATAACTCGCATCCCTTGCAGGCGTTCTCGTCAATAACAATCTTACCCATTCTATCCCATCCTGTCTGCGGCATTGAATCGTGACCTTGAACATAGTGTCATATCCATGTCAGGCACCATTATTGAGAAGTAACAATAACCATCATCTAAGGAAAAGTGTTTCGCAAATCACCCTCTACGCCTCTCTACAAAGAATCTTCCTATTAGCCCCTCAACTGAAAGGGAGAAACGTGTATATTCAACGATTCAAATGTAGAACGAAAGATTTGAGGAACATCAAATGGCAAATTTACTGGAAGTCCGATGGCACGGTAGAGGTGGACAGGGCGCATGGACTGCAAGCGAACTCCTTGCAAAAGCAGCTATCCTTGAGGGAAAACATATTCAATCGTTTCCCGAGTTTGGTCCTGAACGTATGGGTGCACCTTTGGCTGCCTACACTCGAATCAGCAACGAACCAATCAGGCTTCACTGCTCTGTATACAACCCGAACGTAGTAGTAGTGCTTGACCCAACACTGCTGCGATCAGTGAATGTGACGACGGGTCTCGCTGAAGACGGAACAATTGTTGTCAACACTCAAGAAAGCCCCAAAACTCTTAAAGAAAGAATGAAAGTAGCTTCACAAAAGGTCTGGACAGTTCCAGCTACGGACATCGCCATCAAAATTCTGAACGCCCCAATCACAAACACTGCTGTCCTTGGCGCCGTAACTCGTGCCACATCACTGGTAAGCTTGGAGAGCATTGAAAAAGCCATCAGAGAACGCTTCCGAGAAGAACTCGCTGAAAAAAATATAGCTGTGATACGAGACGCGTACAAGGAGGCGAGAACGGAGTGAGCAGAGAACTCAAAGGATGGAAAGATATCCCAATCGCCGGAGTCTGCTGGAAACCAGCCACAGAATATCTCACTGGCGACTGGAAAACCTTCAAGCCAATACATGATCCTGAAAAGTGTACCAAATGTCTCCTCTGCTCCTTGATCTGCCCCGACTCAGCCATAAAATGGAATCAAGCAAATGAAGAGCTCATGTTCGACTACAATTTCTGCAAAGGTTGTGGCATATGCGCCAACGAGTGTCCAGCAGACGCTATAAAGATGGTGAGAGAAGGTGAAGGATAAGATGGCAATCACTCAACAGAAAACCCTTGCTATTAACGGTGATGAAGCAGTTGCCCTCGCCGTGAAACAATCAGATGTAGACGTAGTTGCAGCATACCCTATAACACCTCAAACAATCATAGTGGAGAGATTCAGCGAATATGTGGCAAATGGCGAAGTGGAAACCGAGTTCGTCTGCACTGAATCCGAACACAGCGCCCTAACGGCTTGCTTAGCCGCGTCTGCCACGGGAGCTCGAACCTTCACAGCGTCAGCATCAGCCGGCCTCGCGTTGATGCACGAAATCTTGTATGTCACATCGGGATGCAGAGCACCTGTAGTAATGGCTATTGTAAACCGAGCCTTATCCGCTCCTATAAACATACATTGTGACCACTCTGATAGCATGGTAGAGAGAGACAGCGGCTGGATACAGATTTACGCAGAGAACTCACAAGAAGTCTATGACTCGATAATACAATCTTTCAGAATAGCTGAACATTTGAAAGTGCTGCTCCCGGTCATGGTTTGCCTAGATGCATTCGTCCTCAGCCACACTTTAGAAAACGTCCAAGTCTTAGCTGATGAGACTGTTCAGAAATTCGTTGGCCTTAGAGATGTTCCTCAAGTAATGGGTCACGAAGGCAGAGAAGTACCCTTCAAACTCGACCCCAGCAACCCAATAACAATGGGACCCCTAGATCTTTATGACTACTACTTTGAACATAAAAGACAGCAAGAAGAAGCCATGAAAGTAACCCCACAGATTATCCAAGAAGTACATGAGGAGTTCTCCCAAATCAGTGGGCGCAAATACGGAAACGGTCTCATTGACGCTTACCATCTTGAAGACGCGGACATCGCAACAGTCTGCGTCGGCTCAACTGCTGGCACAACAAAGACTGTGGTAGATCGCCTTCGAAAAGAAGGGGTTAAAGCAGGCCTACTACGCCTCAGAACCTTCCGACCTCTTCCGTTAACGGACATCGTGAAGACGATGGAAAACGTGAAAGCGGTAGCAGTCATGGATAGAAGCAACAGCTTCGGGGGACATGGTGGACCACTATACCACGAAATCCGTCACTCCCTATATGACTCCCCCACACACCCACACATTGTGAATTATATCTATGGACTTGGAGGAAGAGATATGCCCCCAGCAATCATTCTGAACATCTACAAAGACCTACAAGAGATCCTTAAAACAAAAAGAGTGAAAAGAGATGTACAATTTGCAGGAGTGCGGTAACAGGAAGGGGACAAGATGACAACAACACCTTGGAAATTCACTGCAAAAGAGATTGTGGAGAAACCAGAACTCTTCACATCTGGACACCGAGCATGCGCTGGATGCGGTCCAGCTATTGCCCTACGACAGATAATGAAAGCAACAAGAGGACCTACAATAGTCACAAGTGCAACAGGATGTATGGAAGTCGTTTCAACAATCTACCCTTACACTGCATGGAAAGTCCCTTTTATCCACACAGCTTTCGAGAACGTTGCAGCCAACGCATCAGGTATCGAAGTAGCCTTGAAAGTTATGAAAAGAAAGGGAAGACTTGAACACGGAAATGTGGATGTCATCGCATTTGCTGGCGATGGCGGAACTTTCGACATTGGAATCCAAGCATTGTCTGGAGCTGCAGAGCGAGGTCACGATTTTCTATATGTACTCTATGATAACGAAGCCTATATGAATACAGGCATTCAACGAAGTGGAGGCACCCCCCACGGCGCATCAACCACTACATCCCCTGCGGGGAGAGTGATACCTGGCAAACCCCAATACAAGAAACCCATAGCTGATATCATGGTAGCCCACGATATCCCTTACGTTGCGACGGCTTCAATCTCCTCCTGGCGGGATCTACTAGTGAAAACTAGAAAGGGCTTGGAGATAGAAGGCCCTGCTTTCATGCATGTGTTTACACCTTGCCCAAGAGGATGGCGCTATGACGCAAGCAAAACAATAGAAATCGCTCGTTTAGGAGTAGAAACCTGCATCTTCCCACTGTGGGAAACGATAGATGGCGAATACAGCTTGTCTCCTCAAAGCAAAATTTTAGCTTTGAAGCCTGAACGCAAGAAGAAAGTCACAGAGTATCTGAAGATGCAACGACGTTTCAGACATCTATTTAAGCCAGAATTTAAATACGTGATTAATGAAATTCAGCAGATGGTTGATAAACGCTGGAACAGACTCCTGAAGAGATGCAACATGACGCAAGCAAGTCAAAGTTGAAGAAGAAATAAAGCGGCCATCAAGAGCAGTCCTACACTGGAAAATAATGGAACCGCCACAATCTTAGCTCTCCGCAGAGCCCTATCTGCGACAAGAGGCAGCTCCATTATCAGTTTCTCTCCGATAACTCGAACCTTGGGGATATCCCCAACTTGCCAAGAGGATACTACAGGTTCCAGATTCTCCAAAGCTTCTTTGACAACACATCTCACGTAGGCGATCAACTTCTCATGAGAGATCGCTTCGCCAATAGGATGATACCCACGGGCATTCATGACTATGGCGTTTACAACGTGAGTGTCGGTGGTGAGGACTTCACCTTCATCAACTCCTAGATCTTTGAGGGCTCCGAGAATCTTCTCCCGTAAACCTGAAACCAGATTGTTACCATCAATAGTAACGTAGACACAGATCTGTTGATTGACTCGAACTGCCAACGCGCAAATCCCTCCAGGCCCCATCCCATCTTTAAAGCTGAATTCGTCCGGAACAACTTTCGCCGCGCCAACCTCAAAGGGAGATAGTTCCAAATTAGAAGCTTCTCTCAGAGCTTCAAGAGCACCTTCTTTTAAGCACTCCAAAGCCGCCTCTACGTCAAACAGGCCATCGATGCTGTTATGAGCGTTGATAATAATTACATGAGCCAGCCCCAGTTTAGAAGCCTCTTCAAGAATAGCGTCGCCAACTTCCTCAGGAAAATCCTCAGTAGTTTCAGGTGCTAAAGTCAAGGTTAAAATTGCACAATCACCGAAGATTTGGCAACTTGAACTTACAACATCTTTCCCAGCTCTCACGAAAATAGATGCTTTTGATGAACCCGCAGAAAAATCATTCAACGCTAAAATGCTCCTCAACACTTTACGGTTTTGCTGTTGAGAAGAAAGATCAAATTCATGCCCATATAGACCATGAGGAGTAGAAACAATACAACCGTGCTTCTCCTCCAACGCCTTCTGAATCATAGAAGGAAGACGACTGCTACCAACGTTCCTAAAGGGCCCAGGATGAACCGATGAAACAACGATTAAGGATTTCAATCTGTTCTTTCTCGCGAAAGCAAGAATGCTAGAACTAATAGTCTTCTCACAACCGAAGCGCTCAAAAACCCTCTCAACAGGATCCACCAAATCTTCCATCCAATTCGCGAGGAAAGCCCTCGATATCGCAGTTGTAGGCGTATGCAAGCTTTCAGCCCCAACACTATCCACAGAACGAGTAAATGCAAAAGCTGCAAGAATCGATGTTGGAATAGAAAGAAAGAGATAAGCCAGCAGGGTTGGCCCAAGAGGATACGTAACAGAGTAAAGCACGTAAAACATAGGGATAAGACAGAGAACAGGCTGTATTAGAGATGCTAAGACTATAATTAACTGAGGCCTAAAAGAAGTAAAAGAAAACACAACCAATCTGAAAATACAAACAGCAGCGAAGCCGATTAAGAGTAGATCGAACCAGAAAGTCCAAGACCCAAAGAAAAGAGCCGAAAAGGAGCCGATTAAGAGAAAACACATCCACAACAAGACTGAAAACAACGAAAGACTCCCGCAACGTCTTACAGTAAAGATGGGATCATATCTCATCAAGACTTGTTTCACAAAGAGATCAGAGAATGTTGAGAAGAGAAAGAGAAGAAAGCCAAATTGCAGAGCCAGCACAACACCTGAAACTGAAAAGTCAGGCAAGACGACCACCAGAACACCACCCACAACACACACTACAAAGTTGAGCATCAGTATCTTCCCGTAAGATGGCATCGTGAATAGTAAAGAATATTGTTTAGCAGCTCTTTCAATAGAGTACTCTAAACTTTTAGCAGCAGCCAATCAACTAATGCTCCAATTACGACTCTCGGAAATAGCCGCTTCTCAAATATTAAAGTTAGCAAACATATGGGCATAGCTGAGCGTATAGCATCAAAGACTCGATGTAAAGCCCTCATTCAGAAGAACCTTTAAACGACACGCTAATGCACTCTTTTACTTTCCTAAGGACATCAAGTAAGGATAAAGTTTTATTTCCCCCCACAATTATAGAAAGATAGAGACTGTTTATGCCAGCCAATACCATTCTTCCACCTCCCTCAATCTTTCACATGCTGGAAAAGAATGTGGGAAAAACACTTCTAGTAACACTGAACCAGTCCTATGGCTTTGAAGGCACACTAGTAGCTCTAACGCATGATCCACCAGGGATATGGCTCTCAAACGCCGAAGCCGTAGTCTTCCGTTCTACTATTGCGAACCCCATACCCCAAATTACAGGGAGAGAGGATAGAAGCGAAATATTCATAAATCTAAACGCGGTTCAACGAATAGAAATTTTACATGAAGACCGCAAGTAGTAGGTTTCAGCTAAGTCCACCCAGATAATAGACCTGAGCCAGCAAACACATCACTATCAAAGCCACAGAAAGAATGGCAATAAGCTCTGGCCTAATCTGAATGCCCTTCGTCTCCTCCTCGAAGAACCTTAACAAACCAGCGCTTGCCGCGGGCATCGGCGTTCCACTTCCTCGCCTCTTCTTTCTGCTCATCTAAGCATCCCTTAGACTTGAATAATCATTGATTCTTAACTAATTAATGTTACGTGTTCAATTTCCAAACAGATCTAGCAACTCTTGAACCTACGCAGCCTGATAACTAACGCAAGCGTTCTCCACCAAGCTTTCAAAGCTTTTATGTGGTTGTAAATGTTCAATAGGCAGAGGGATCGTTGTGCCTGCTCGCGAATCATATAATCAAACACTTAATCTTCTTCAAGAGCATCATAGGTGGTTCCAGAAAAACATTCCACTGATCGCAAGCGAAAATGTGTCGAGCCCAGCTGTACGCGAAGCTCTGGCAAGTGATTTCGGTCACCGTTACGCTGAAGGCTGGCCAGGGGAACGAGTCTACGCAGGATGTACATACATTGACCAAGTTGAGCTCTTATGTATTGATCTGATGAAGAAACTATACAATGCAGAGTTCGTTGATGTACGTCCAATCTCAGGAGTAGTCGCGAACTTAGTGACCTACACAGCTTTCACCGAGCCAGGAGACATCATGATGGCTCTGTCAATTCCGTGTGGTGGTCACATCACAACCGGTAAGCGACGGTTGGGCGGTACAGCAGGCGCAGTAAGCGGATTGGATGTTCAATATTTAGCCTTAGACTACAAAGAACTAAACATTGACATCGATAAGACGAAGAGAAGAGTGCGAAAACTCGTAGATGCGGGAACCCCTCCTAAACTCGTGATGTTTGGTGCAAGCGTCTTCCCATTTCCCCACCCTGTTAAGGAGCTGGCTGAAACCTTTCACGACATAGGTGCCATAGTTGGCTATGACGCTGCTCATGTAGCAGGTTTAATTGCGGGAGGAATCTTTCAAGATCCTCTAAGAGAAGGCGCTGACTTCGTCAATTTGAGCACCCATAAAACCCTCTTCGGTCCTCAGCACGGCACAGTTCTATCGTGGAACAAATATGCGGACAGAATAAAGAGGGCAACGTTCCCAGGTATGGTTAGTAATCATCACCTACATGCTTTAGCTGGAGTTACAATCGCATGTACAGAGATGCTGGAGTTTGGAGGAGACTACACGCGGCAGGTGGTCAAGAATGCTAGGGCATTAGCCCAAGCTTTGCATGAAAGGGGATTTAAAGTGTTAGCTGAACACAAAGGCTTCACTGAGTCCCACGTAATCCTAATAGACGTGACTCAACAGGGAGATGGGGGAACTATAGAAGAAACGTTAGAGAGAGCTAACATCATCATAAACCGTAACCTATTGCCTTGGGACATTAAAGAAGGACGCCATTTCATGCATCCTGGAGGGATAAGACTGGGAACTTCCGAAGTAACTAGGATTGGCATGAAAGAATCGGAGATGATTGAGATTGCAGAGTTCATAAGCCGCGTAGTCGTCGACAAAGAAGGCGTGAGCAAAGTTAAGGAGGACATTACTGAATTCAGAAAAGACTTCCAAAGAGTCCACTATTGCTTCGAGGAAGCCGCAGAGGCATACAAATACATAAGAATGCGCTGAAGAGATTAGTAATCGCAGTTAGAAACAAAACTATGCACATGAGTATTAGGAAAGGCTCATTAGCGTCTGGATTCGCACTGAACGAATTTCAAGCTGTGAAAGGGTATTACGCGGGAGTGAATACATGACTTCGATTAGAGAATTCCAAAATCTGATGAATCGTCTGTACTTTATCCGAGATTCCAAAAGAGGTGCAAAGGCAACACATGAGTGGCTAAAAGAAGAAGTCAACGAACTATATGAAGCCATAGAAACCATCAACAGAGAAGGCATAGCGGAAGAGTTAGCTGATGTCCTTGCTTGGCTCGCTTCATTGGCAAATGTCTTGGAAGTTGATCTGGAGGAGGCTGCCCTGCGCAAATATGCTGGAGGCTGTCCGAAATGCGGTTCGTCTCCTTGCATATGTACCTCGGAAAGGAAGGGGTCTTAGAGTTTCAGACGTTGCTGCCCTGAACTTGTAGCCTTCCAATGGAAAGGTCTTCTATTTTTCCGTATAACTATTCCTTCCACCTCTAGAAGCCGGAGATGATATAGGACTACGTGATAGTTCAACTGTGATTCTTGGGCTGCGGTTTGAGCGTTACATCCGTCTCCTTCAAGAACCCTGAGAATTTTGCTGCGGGAAATCAGTCCTCGCGTGACGTTTCTCTTTCTGCTTAGATAGGCGTTCGGGTGAAATCCCAGCTTGGTCATGACAACCAATTAGACTCTCTGTTCCAAGCAGAAAAGGGTTTAGGCGAAATCCGCAATGCTCTTTTGCCGCGGCTTATTGCCTTCGAAGAGGATAATCACTTCTTCTTCCACCAAATCTAAACGTTGGAGGTAGTATCTCGGCAACTTATATCTCTCAACAAGATGTCGCGCAGCTACGAGATATTTCTCGATTCCACCTCTGTAGACAGTTAAAGATAGATGCCCTCCGCACCTCGGGCATCTTCCCTTCAGAGGTATACGTCGGAAACGTTTGTTGCATGTTTTGCAGCGAAAGCCTTGGGTTGTAAAGGCGCGGAGATTCCCGGAGATGTCTCTGAGAAAGTGCGTTGTTAGAACTTTCAGAGCCACTTTCTTGGCGTTGACTGCAGAAATCTTCTCTGCAAGCTCCATTTGGGCGTTGAGCTTATCTGTCATCTTTTTGAGCATCTTGTACATGCTTTGGCGATTTCCTAAGCTTATGTCGGAAACGGGGATTGTATAACCGAAACCCTCAAACTGTTCCTCCGTTCCCAGTTTGTGGGCGATCAAATCGATGAGTTCTGTGACTTTCCAGGGAGCAACTTTCGCCCATGTCTTCTCATAGAAGGCTACAGGATATTGACTAGCAACGTCGAATTCATGTGCTTGTCTCTGTACCTCCTTAGGATTGACTACAGGTATGATGAAGAGAGGCGCGTCCATTATGCCACCAATTTTGGAGGGAAGATAGCTTTTAGAGAAATTCAGTAAAGTGTCTAGAGCCAGCATCAAAGCGTCTTCATCCCCGTCGCAATCGCGTCGCTTTGCTGAATGCCAAATAGGATGAGCGTAGCAGACATCAAGGCGAGTGAAACCAATGATACGGCCTAAGATCCCTACTGAAGTGTGAGGGGCTAGACCGATAACAAGATGGCCAAGCAGATCCTCAATCTGGTTGATGTTGTAGTATCTGGGAAGTCCATAAACCTTCTTCAAAAGATGATCGATAAATCTAGCTACTCGAACAAAGTAGGCTGCGCACTCCCGGGGAATCACAATATCCTGAACTCTTAATTCACAAAGCTGTTCTTCGCTTGACAACAATTCGCCGTGACAGTCTACTGTGTAACCTAGGAGCTTAAGTTTACTTACCGAGATTCCGACTTCCAAAGGTTTGAAATGTGTGAGTGGAGCGTTTGTTGAATCGAAACGTATCGTTCCATCTTTATAGACAGATAGGTCTTCCTTAGCGCGAAGAATCCCCTTTTCAAGGATTTCAGCAACCTTATGTTTATTTGACAGTCCTTTTACTCCTTTCATGCTTTTTGGGTGGTTAACCTCTAATCGATGGCAGGCGTTATCAATTTCAGTTTTCAGATCGATCCTCTGTCGTTCAAAGCCACAGGTAGAGACCTGACATACTGGACATACATCCTCCTCAACATTCTTCCCGCATCGAGGGCAGATCTTCTCAAGAAAGGTATATGCAAGGCATGAAGAACATTTAATCTTGCGTGTTGGTTTCCCACAGTCAGGGCAACGCCGCTTCACTAAGTCAACGTCAACAGATCCCCTGTGAGCTGCTGCAATCAAATTGCGTTGCGATCCCCCAGCTAGACCTACTGGAAAGAGAATGTGGACACGGGGGTTCATCTCTCTTCTTCTTGCTTTCTCTGGTCTGCCCATTCGCGCGCCTATTGTTGTCGGTGCTTTGGCTCGAATTGTGATGCTAGAGAGATTGTTCACAGTTTCTAATGGGGAGAGTGTGGAGTCAACTTTAGCTTTCGAATTGAATCCTAGGCAGATTGTTAGAATGTGGGCTTCGTCACCCTCAACAATGATTCTACCTTTGAGAATTCTATGAGGAAGAAACAGTTTCTCCATTGCCTTTTTAACTATTGGATCAATTCTACCTGCTATCCTGATTATCTCTTCTCCTCCTCTTTGAGTTTCGCAGCTATCTAGCCACAGTCGTAGTTGCTTCAACTCTTCTGAAGTTATGTTGGACCACAAAAAACTGTGGCGGGGATGGAGAGGTACATCTAAGTTTCTAGCCATTGAAATTGTTTCGTTTGCATCCGGTTTGTGGTGAAGTGGGAATGAAAGTAATTCTTCTAGGCGTTGAGGTGAGATGCCTATGGCGATGGCGGCTTCTCCAGAGTTACCTTTAAATTTTTGGCCTATGGCTGCTTGTAAATCCTGACTCCACCATTCTTCACAATATCCTGAGGGAGGGAGTTTCTTGTTATTGTAGAGGAAGTCGCCGAAGCTGATCAGCAAATCACCCAGAGATAGGATTCTATGGATCTTGCCATCTACTCGGGGATAATTTTCCTTTGAGACTCGAGTTACTGAACCATCCTTGAGCAGCACTACTGGGGGCTCAATGGTATCTACGGGCATGACCACGCCACCTTTGCCTGGCAACTCTATACGGATTTGAGTGCCGCCAGCAAGAAACTTATTTAGAACCATCATAGTTAAGGGATGTACCCCAACAGCCGCAAGGCCGGTATTCCTCGCCCTACCATAACGAAGACGAAAACCGCCTGGATGCGAAGGAAAGGAGAAGACTGGACGACCAGCAATAATGTCTTCCATGAACCCGGAACTGCCATGTTTTTCTCCATCTATCCCTTCAACTTCCCCTACTAGTTTCAACCAATCCCAGCCTTCAATCCCCAGCTTTTTGACGATTGTAAGGACTTTCACTGCGCGTCCAACTATGCCATCATTCACCACACGTAATGCACCGCCACGAACGTTGTTAGTTTCTATTCGGGGTAGATTTCGATAGGATTGCACCTCGACTGGATCAGACCCCGTACCAGTGACTTCAATTGGCAGTGACGCTATGGCTGTTCGCAGTTGGGAATCCGCAATGTGATATTGAAAGCGACCAACATTTCGCTCGTAGAGTCTCATCTCTTCGACAAATCGGTTTATTTCCTCTTCGGTAGGTTTGTAGCGGTCCAGACCTAGAAGGCGACGTACAAAGTCTCCGATTATGAGCGTTAATGCTTGATCGGTTCCCCCAGCAGAACGGATAGGACCAGCATAATATATAGCTAGATACTTGGTTTTGTCAAGATTCTCCTTTATAGAAACTTTCGCCACTCCCTGAAGTGGAGCAGCAGTTATGCCTTCAGTGAGTATGGCAAGAGCGGTTCGAATAGCTTGCTCTGCCGCATTTTGGGTTTCTAAGTGGCCAAACTTGCCGTAGACAATTTCCTCGGCGATTTTAAACGCCAACTCCTCACGAGGAAGTTTTTCACTCAGGCTTCTTATGCTCACCGCAACCCCTGCAGGACCTACTAGACCCTCAACTAGTTCAGCAAGGTCTTTGCCAACTTCTGATTCCGGCTTCAGGGACGGATCTAATCCCTTCGCCCTTGCTTTTAGAGCAACCTCGTAAAGTCCTTCTAACGCTTCCTCTAAAGACTCGGTATAACGCCGGTATCCATCGCTCATCTTGGCGTTCAAAAGATTCGCCTATTAGATCTCATATGGGAACATATTTTGGGTTTTCTATAGTGAACTGTGTAAAAAGAGATTGGACAACAAGTTATGTTAGCGGTTTTGTCGATAATGTTTTATTGCGAGAGTTTTGGAGTCGTGCAATACGTTGGTTCTTGGTTGCGCCGCTCTGTCTAATGGCGTCCACAAGATTCACAAACTCACGTTCAGATCCAGCTTTCTCAATGATGTTTCCTGTGACTACTATGTCAGCGCCAGCTGCAACAACAGTTCTGGCCTGTTCACTATCTCGGATTCCTCCTCCAACAATCAAGATGATGTCTAGGGCGTCTCTTACAGCTCTAATCATCGCTGGCGGAACTGGTTGACTCGCTCCAGAGCCCGCTTCCAAGTAGACGAATCGCATTCCAAGATACTGAGCTGCCAGAGCATGAGTAATAGCCAGTTCAGGTTTTGTGTAGGGAATCGGAATAGCTCGTCCGACAATCCCTGCTGCGCCACCTTCTCCGACGATGATGTATCCAAGGGGGAGAGTTTCCAAATTATATTTTTTCACCAGAGGAGCCCCTAAAATTTGCGCTCCAACAAGGAAGTATGGATCAACTGAATTCAGGAGGGACATAAACCATATTGCGTCCGCATGTTGACTAATCCCAGTAACGTTGTTGGGGAACAAGATTATCGGTATCTGAACTTCATGTTTTATGGTCCTCACTACGTTATCAAGATGAAAGGTCGAGTTGGTAGTTGAACCACCTACCATAATAGCTGCTGTTTCAGATTCTGTTAACTCTCTTGCCAGACTTGAAGTAGAAGCAACTGAAACCTCTTCAGGGTCAATGAGGGTAAGGTGGATAGCCCCTTCGACTCGAATACGTTTCCGAAGGTATTTCTCGACAGAACCGATCATATGAAACCTTTCCTAGGTTTCTACTGGGGTTTTTCAGCCCTTTTTTGGCTGTAATATTTGTCTGTAAACTTGCAGTAGACATCAATGTCCTTGTAGGGTTGTTTAGTAGGAAATTCATCAGTCAAACCACAACCGCCACAATGCAACACCGCTCTATCTTCACCCTTCACAAGTTCAACTCTTATAGTCTCTTTCCCACAACGTGGGCAGAGAAAGACCTGGGGTAGGCGTTTCTTGAGGATACGAACAACCTTTCTCCGTCTTCTTCCCATGGCTGCGCCCCTGATCTTTTATCTTCTACACGATTAATCCCTTAAATACTTACCCAAGAAACGTTGCTTTCGTTCTCAAAGCTAAAAGCCTACGCCCTAACTTCCTTGTGTGATTCCCTCGGCATGACCAGGTCTGCAATATCTATGCTATGGCTGAAAATCCGATGCATCGAAGATACTGCAGCCAAGATCATGGGCACAAACTCTGCAGATCGTTTATTTAGCGATAGTTCAATTTCACGGAACATCTTTTCAATCTTTATTCTCTCGTCTCTGACTTCTTCTGCTAGGATAACGTTGTGCGTAAAGAATGCTTTAAGCGCGGTTTCTTGAGCCTCAAACACCCTTGAATGGAACATTTTGATAGAGCGAGCCATCATTCTGAAGGCGTCACTATCCCTCAAGGCTATGGCTTTGTGCGCAATCTCCACAGATCTATCTCCAATCGTTTCCACCAAGCTTCCGCATAGTCGGTAGTCAAGACAATCTATGGAATGGATTCCAAATTTTTCGCCGGCGCTTGGATTTTGTATCACAGCCCGTAATGTGCGGACTAGAAGAAAGTAGAACCTGTTAACTTCGACGTCTCGCGCTATCACATTTTGAGCTAGACTTGTATCCCCTTCCAAAAAGGCGGTCAGTCCGTCTCGATGCATACTAGCAGCAATGTTGTACTCTCGCTTCAAGATCTTCTCAGGTGAAGATGCTGTAGGTCCCAACAAACACTGCAAGACGATACGGGCGAAGTCTTCTTCAACAATTTCTAGACCGATGAGGCGGCTTGAGGTTTCTTTTATTAGTGCCCTTTCCTCAGATGAAATGTTGTTTCTGGCTTCAACTCGAATTTCATCGTATCCTAGCAAGTATTTCCCGACTATCTCCCTACCTAAGTAGGGAGTTGGTCTTATCACGGCGCTCAAAGGTTTATATTCCGCGTCATGCTGCGGATCGATAGACAAACATCCGTCGATAGATTCAGTAATTGCCAAAACGCTCCCTTTGTCTAGTCCGACGCGTCCCGCCCAATTTTTGGGCAATGTAACAAAGAAGGTGCCACTGTTTGTACGTTGGACTTTACGGAGATCCATAACATTACCTCTTGGCTTAATTAATAAGGTTTAGATAAGCTGGCAAATATAAACATAGACAATAAAGAATATATCTGCAAGCGAAATTGATACATGTATAGACATGCCGCTTATGGAAACAGTAATATTTTTGAAGCCTACCATCAAAAACTTCTCTGGCAGCATGGCAGAGGGTCACATCTCCTTAAAGCAAGTGTGAAATAGGCCAAGGGACAGGTATATGGTGGCTCCAAAGCAAATGGTCGAAAAGTCAAATAGCGAAAAGGTTCGGGAAGCCGTCTCCCTATTCCTTAGGGCAGGCTATCATCTTGACAGAGATGCTTTCAACTTTCTCTGCACATTATCAAGAACTAAGGATCCCACAGAGTTTTTAATGGTAGCATTGAGGAAATTAAAAAGTCACAGAGAAAACCCCCCCTTTATAGGTAAAGTAGCCCTTGAAGAAATTGCCAAAGAGGTTTTTCCCCAAGCCGAAGAAATCAGATCAACAGCGGAACCGCATATGCCTATGTCCTCTCTACATACGGGAAAGACCCAAAAGTTTCAATCTCACGTAAAAGATGTAGACGCAGATGTGAAGGTAATAGAAGACCCAACAGATCAAATCCGCTCAACCGGCTCAATCGAGGAGTACCGGGAATACTTCCGAGATAGATTCAAGAAGATTCAAAGGCTACTTCGACAACGAATGGATTCAAGAAATGCAACATCAATAAAGGATACTTTCCGAGCTCCACGGCGGTCAAGAATCAAATTCATATGCATGGTTACTGAGAGGCGCGAATCAACCCATGGCGTTTCACTGGCCACTGAGGACTTAGAAACTGGAACGACTGTCTTTATTCCTCGAAATGCCCCTCTGGAGCTCTTGGCGAAGACGAAAGCAGTATTACCCGATCAAGTTGTTTGCGTGAGCGCAATTAAAGGTAGAGGGAACCTGCTGATAGTTGAAGACATCCAATTCCCAGACATTCCACAACGTGAACCACGGAGAGCTAATGAAGCAGTAAGTGCAGCATTAATCTCAGATCTTCACGTTGGAAGTAGAGAGTTCATGAAAGAAGAGTTCAACCGCTTTCTACTTTGGCTTAATGGAAAATTCGGAGACAAGAAATTAAAAGAAGCCGCTAGCTTAGTTAAGTATGTCATTATCGCTGGTGACATCGTAGACGGTGTAGGAATCTATCCAAACCAAATCGATGACCTTACTATCCAAGATATTTCAAAACAATACAGGGCAACTTCAGAATTCATCGAACAGATTCCAGATTACATGGAACTCATCATCATCCCTGGAAATCATGATGCTTCAAGGAAGGCTTTACCACAACCTAGACTGCCAAAGGAATATGTGGAACTCCTATGTGAGTCAAGGAGTGCACTCTCACTTGGTAACCCAGCAACAATAAATATTCATGGAGTGGAACTGTTACTGTATCATGGTCGGAGCCTCGATGATGTCCTAGCTACAGCAGCAGATATGGACTTTCACTCCCCAGAAAGAGCGTTAAGACTGATGTTAAAATGTCGGCATCTTGCTCCTACCTATGGCCAAAGGACTCTGATCGCACCCTCAAATAGAGACTTCCTCGTTATAGACCGTGTTCCTGACATCTTTCACACTGGACATGTGCATGTAATGAAGTTTGGGACTTATAGAGGCACTATCATGATCAATTCAGGTGCCTGGCAGAAGCAGACTAATTTTCAGCGAAATTTAGGTCTCAAACCCACACCGGGAATCATACCAATCGTCAACCTCCAAACTCACGCGGTCTTGCCTATAGACTTCAACGCCTAATTCCCAATATGTTTGCCCTTCAGGCACGTTGGAGTAAAACTAGTTAACAACCCCAAATACTCGTCATTTGCGTATATCTTCCTGAAAGAAGTACGAGGTATGGCTAGGCTAATCTTCTTTGTGCGTCCGTATCGGCCTCTACTGACAACTCGTGCATTCAGTAGGCCCATTGCGTCAAGCTCATTTATGAGCCCACTAACTCTCCTCTGAGTTAAAGTTGACGTCCCAACTTCCTTACACAATTCGCCATAGACTTCATATATATCACCAGTGATCGCCGAGTGAATATCAGCCTTGCCGAGGAGGTACACGCTGAAAAGGACAAGTTTAGAGTGGGTTGTTAAATTTGTTAAAGCGTCAAAGACCCTATCGTGCTCAATTCGCCTAGCAGCCTCTCTTACGTGATCTTCTGTTATTGGGTTTTTATTATTTCTCTCCGCCACTTCACCAGCTACGCGTAACAGATCAAGAGCACGTCTTGCATCTCCATGTTCACCAGCAGCCAGAGCTGCACACAAGCCTATTGCACTATCTGACAGCATATTATCATAAAAGGCCAGCTTAGCCCGTTCCCGCAAAATGTCTCGAAGTTCAGAAGCATCATAAGGTCGGAAAACTATTTCTTCCTCACTCAAAGAACTTAAAACCCGAGGCTCCAGCAACTCCTTGAAATAAAGGTCATTTGAAATCCCTACAATAGAAACCTTACCCTTTGTAAGGGTCTCATTAATTCTTGTCAATTCATACAGAAGCCCGTCTCCTCTCGTCTTAACCAGTTCATCAATCTCGTCCAATATAGCAATGAATGAAACCTTCCGTACTTCCAAACCTTGCTTAAGTCTATCAAAAATCTCTCCAACTGCAAGACCAGTAAAGGGTACATGCACATTAACTGCCTCACACAAACTTGTAAGAACTCTATACTCCGTTCCAGCCAACCTACAGTTTACGTAGGCGGTCTTGACGGATGTGGCTGATTCTACAGCTTTCTGCTCCAGACGATACAACACATACTTCATCGCAGCTGTTTTTCCTGTTCCCGGTTTTCCGTAAATAAAAACATTTGAACAACGTGCCATCTTCAGAATTGGTGCAACAATCATCCCGAGGTACCTAATCTGGGTTTCACGGTGAGGCAATCTTTTTGGAATATAATCATGGCGGAGTACATCTCTATCTCTAAAGAGTTGAAAATTGTTCAAAAATCTCTCAAAGACATCATCAAGTATATCTATTTTAATCTTTTCCACAGTAGAACTGTCTCCCTTCAGTAAATGCACTTGTAGAACCCCACTTTCAACTGGAAAAAATAAGCTCTTTTGTATAAAAAAATAAAGACACACTATAGAACTTAAAAATTAATAACTATTTTTAGTAGCGTCTATCAGCGAGATGTGTTACATTTCGCCATTGAAAAAAGACAAAATGTTTCTCTTGCACACACCCCAGCATTTCCAGTAGAACTTAGGACTTTAAAAAATGATTATTAGTTTATATAAACATAAACATACCCTAATAGTTACTTCCACTTACTCCTTTTATAGTAATCTCTAAAAACATTTAGTGATAATAACTAATATTTTTGGAGAAAATAAAGTTATCATATAGAGTTTTAATTCTAATTCTAACTCAACTTTTCCAGTGGAAATAAAGGAGGGCGGATGTTGTATAGAATTTCACACTTGTGTGAAAATGTTATAGGCTTCAACCCAATACAAGACTCCTTCTCGGAGAATCTTCCCTTACCTGTTCATTCCTACCTATTTTACTGTGAAGAACACACCCCTTCATTTCCATTGGAGAAATAGGAACAGGAAAGAGTTTTTCTTTGTTAGAGTCAAGAATGAGTTGTGAATGCTGTTAAATCAAAATAGCAGTAAATCAAGCTGATATCATTATACGTCGCCATTCTTTCCCTCTCCGTTCTACTGAAGTGTTTCACAAAAGCTATAACTTGTGAAACCTATATTGCCAAGACCTCGCTTGGTGATGCGTACGATGCCCGTTAAAAAGATGAGAATTGAAATATTTGATGAGGAAGGAAACCGCTACACAATATCTTTCGAAGGAAAAGTAACCAAGCAAAAAGCATTACGTTTGTTAGACATTATGGAACTACTTGGCGGCGTACATGAAAACATGGAAGCCGAGCAGCAAATCTTCTCATCAAAATTTAGTAAGATCAAATTTGCTGTTGAGAAGAATTTTCCTTACAGTTGGTTTTCATCAAAAGAGCTTCTCCTAGTATATGAACAGGAATTTAACGAGCCTATATCACTAAGCACCGTTTCTACTTATCTAGCTCGTCTGACGGATCGAGGCTTTCTTATGAAGACAGGAGCAGTTCATGATAGAAAGTATAGAATGATCGCAGGATTAGCGCAAAAAGCGTTGAAAGACATCGGAGACAAATAGATAAATCTGTTACAAAGAGATTTAGGTCACGCAGTTTGCTTCTTGGAAATGTAGGGAGCGTATATGGGCGGAGATCTCAAAATAGATCTCATTGAAATGAAGAAGATATTAAGAAGTTACATTGAAAAGGGCTGCATAGTAGATTTCAATGAGCCTAAAGATGAACCTTCAACAGTCATTCGACTGGAGAAGTCGAAGATCTCAAGGTTAGTAGGAGTGAAATCCTGTACCTCACACTTCTTTGCCGTGGATTGTTCAACTCGGACACTAAAGAGGGCGAACAATTGGGGCATCTACCTCCTCAGAGTTACCTATGCTACAGTCAAGAATAGAACAGTCGATTGGGGCTTTGAAGAATCAATTAGAACTGTTAAAGGGGCATCATATGTACGTCGCAAAATTCTACAGGAGATGCGTCTTCAACTCGAGAGCCAAATGGCATTAAATATGCTTCACAAAGCAAACACTGATGACTACGTACTCCTAGATGGCGCAAGTTACTTCGGAGGTGAGAGAAGGTTTAACGTGATGCTCTACGATGAATGTGAGAAAAGGCGAATCAAATTGCTTGCTATAAGTAAGCAGTCTCCTACTCTACGTGATGACAAAGGGAGAGACTTTATTGCTAAAACCCATGCAATTGCACCTCAAGGTTGTTGGGTCTATTTTCCCGTCAAAAGATCGGATATTCATAACCATCTGTACGGCGACATATCTATCGTTAAGTTGTGTGAAGACAGTCCACGAGCATTTCGGTGTGATATAATGAGCTATCTATCACATGCACAATGTTGCGACGTACCTGCTCTACTCTCCCCCCTTCTGACAATTTCTGAGGATCCTAGATGTCTTGGCTACCCCGTAGTTCTTTGGTTGGCTCACGACTTTTCAGGAGTTTCCGCAGCCAAACTACTCCAATACCATGTTCAAGTCGAAGACACACTAAAGGATGCCGGACTCCTAGATGTACTCCGCCAAGAAGAATTATCTTGCAATTTCACAGATGAACTTCATGGGGCAAGATACGCCTTCAACATGGAGTGGATTGATCGTGTCTAAACACATTGGCTCAATAAGTGAAGTGAAGGGCGACAAAGTTTCTTTCTTTCTTAACAAGAAATCAGCTCTATCATTTGGGCAGATAATCCGGATCGACTCGGACATCAGCAGTTTTTATGCAAGGGTGGTGAATGCCCAAAGCAAGTCCACCTTGGATACAGGAGAGCAGCTCCGAGAGGCAGAAGGGAAAGAAAACTTTGGACCTTATTCCTACTACAAAAACATCGAAGCCATTCTCTTTCTTGAGAAAAGATCCAATAAGATTCGCTCCCCAACATTCAACCCTAATTATATGGACAGAGTCTACAGAATGAGTGTGGAAGACCTCAAAGTACTTAGACTAGCTGGAGAGCTACGAATGGGGAACCTCCGTTCTGGAGAGCATACACTTGGCGACGTAGGCATTAACATCGACGCTATGCCTCGAATGATGGGTATATTTGGGATGACTGGCTCTGGAAAGACAAACACCGAACTTATGATAAATGCACAGTTAATTGATCAAAGCCCCAGAGCCGCTGGACTAATTTTCGATTTCGCAGGACAACTGTTGACAGGAAAGGAAATAGGAGGTAAGGGTCTAAGAAACCATCCATTATTCTTTAGCAAAGTACGCTTCTACAACACAAAGGAGGAGAAGATGTGCATTGGCTTACAAACACTACTACCTTGGAAACTTCGCACCCTTTTTCCTGACATTGGGTATCCCCAATATCGACTTGCCAAAGAGTTGCACAGAAGACTTGGGAAAGGATGGATTGAGGAGGCGCGTGAGACATACATCGTTAAAGGTCATAAAGGAGTTGCTGACATTGCAGGATATAGCAATAAAGCAGTTATAGAGGCATTGATGAGCAAGCTGTTACACCTCAACCCAACCCTTTTTCCCCCCTCCAACTACAGCTTCGTCGAAGACGTTATCGTGAACATATCACAGGGGATAACATGTTTGGTAGACATCTCAGGGATTAGCTCCGAAGAGCAACGCAGAGTTGTTTGCTTGACAGCCACAGGGGTGGCGAATCATTACAAGAAAATGTGGGAGGTGAAATATGAGGACTGGAAGCAGTTGCCAACCCTCTTGATAACTCTCGAGGAAGCACATGAATTTCTTGACTTCAACAAACCGAGGACAATCTTCTCAAATATTGCACTAACATATCGAAAGTATCGTGTTGGATTGAACGCAGTCACACCTCGGCCATCACGCATTAATCCCGATGTTTTTGCAGAGCTTTGGACCAAAGTAATAATGAAGACTGAGTTGAAAGCTGACAGGGACTATCTCACGAAAAACACTCCATATCTCGAATACAGTGATACAGAAGTCAAAATGCTTGACATCGGTGAAGCATTATTAATATCAGAACCAAAAATCCGGTTTGCAGTACCAATAAAAGTGACCCATTACCCAAAGTATCTGGAGAGTAAAAGGAGGATCGATTATAACTTACCTGCTTCTAAGCCTCTTGATGAAATGGATGGAAATCTTAAACGAATCCTAGAAGCTGGAGAAAAGTTCTGAGGACCGCTAATTCTTCTGTTCTGGGCTCCTTAAGATATTATGCATCTCCTCTTTCAGACGATACTTGAAAGGAATCTTATCAGCACTCCGTTCCAAGTATCCTTCTGCATAGAGCTTCTTCATTAGACGCGCTGTATGCTCTCTGCTGAGATTTATTTGCGTCTTGATCTCAGGGGCTGTCTTCTCTCCCTCGGAAGCGAGGAGTTCTAGGACTGTGAGTTCGGTACTAGTCAGTGGAGCCAAGGCTTTCTCCCGCTTTATTGGAATCGCATATTCTGTTCTTTGGACTGACTCCTTTCTATGTACGCCTGCTTCTTCAATCTTTGCGCCCCTTGCTAGTATGCTGCCTTCTAAGGTTTTGAGCTCTTTCTCTAATGCTTCCACCTTTCCCAAAGTTCTATGCAAAACAGAAGAAACTTCTCTCTCTGCTAGTGTTTGGAGTTCTTCGCTATGAACTTGAAGCGCTTTAGAGATACATATTTCTCGATTAAAGAGATCAGTAACTTTATCGTCCGTCATTGCTAGCTTGGCATCCTGTCTTTGTAGCTGTTTACTGAAGCTTAGAACGATATCATCCAAAACTGTCTTTGCCTCTACATATTTCTGTTGAGCTTGAATCATACGTTTAGTGTAAAGAACAGTTAAGAAAAGCATGACTGCCAACGATCCGATGAAGACTGCTATTTCAATCATTGATCTTGCACCATGTGATTCCAACGTGATTAGCTGTGACTTACTAAATGCCACACATAATATCACAGTATAGGGAGAACAACTTAAGATTTATGGTTATTCATGGTCGGTGTGACGTCACAAATCACGTGATTTTTTTCGATCACCCAGTTACTGGATATACCTCACGTTTACCCTTCAAAAATTTAGGCTTGAAAAGGGGCCTCTTTCGAGATTTACGCCATTTTTTGGGCGGGATCATGTACGTCGCGCCATTTGTTACCTAAGATAATCCAAATCAGAATTCTGGGGTATGTGATGTGTGACATCACATCATCGATGAAGTCCATGGCTTCGAAAGTTTGATGAGTGTTGTTTCGAGTTCTAAACGTAATGTGTCTATGGTTAACAGTTGTTCCTTAGTTGTCTTTCCTTTGGTTATGAAATTAGTCAATGTTGTTGTATATGATTTGAGCTTGTTAGATGCTTCTAGGTATGGATAGAGATCAGTGTTTTCAAGGAGGCCAAAGTATCCTAAAAGAAGAACCGTGTATATGGACTGTATGGCGTTCTTTTTCGCCTGCCTTAATGTTCTGTTGAAGGAACCGCGGCTCACTGCTGCTTTCGTTCGCCTTAACTTGGCCTTTTCGTCGTATTTTACGTGTTTTGAGGCTATATTGTCGACTAAAGCGTCTATTAATAGTGTTTCCAGCTGTGTTTTTGTCAAATGACTGTTGTTCGCTAGTATTTTGGCAATTGGGTCTCCAAGGGAGCGTTTTAACCAATTTTGAACGTTTTTTTTAAGCGTCAGGTTGACATCCCGTCTTTCAGTGTTGGTGGATACACTTCTGTATACGAGCTAATTAAGTTTTTCAATTTAAAAAAAGTGGGGGTAAGGAACAAGTGAGGAACGAATCAATAGGAAAAAGGCAAACATTTTATGCTGAGGAAGTTAAAGAAACTCGGGGAAACTATTTGCAAATGCGTGGTAGAAGATCGAAAAGATTGGGGAATATAAAGGCTTCTGCAATTCGAAGGCTTTTCGGATTAGTCAAGCAAATCCCTGATGTTATTAGCCTTGGCATAGGCGAGCCAGATTTTACACCTCCACCAAACGTATTAGACGCTGTCAAGCGAGCGTTGGATGACGGAAAGACCCATTATGTTCCTTCGGATGGCATTTCGGAATTACGTGAGGCCTTAGCCAAAAAGTTTTCGCGTGATTACGGTCTTTTCTATAATCCAGAAGGTGAAATATTGGTTACTGTTGGGGCAACAGAAGCAGTCGCGCTTGCAATGCAGGCTCTTTTGAATCCTGGCGATGAAGTGTTGATTCCTAATCCTGGCTTTGTGTGTTATGAACCTGCTGTGCTAATTGCTGGGGGAACCCCCGTTTCGGTACCGATACTTGAAGGAAATGGTTTTAAGCCCGATATTGAAAACGTGACATCACTTATCACAAGTAAGTCACGTGTGATGATAATTAACTCACCAAACAATCCTACGGGGGCTATCTTTGGTTACAATGAGTTGGCTGAGTTGAGTAAGTTAGCAGTAGAGAACGATTTGATTGTCATTTCCGATGAAGTTTATGAGAGGATAATCTATGGTAATACGAAACATTATTGTCTTGCGACCTTTCCAGGCATGCGTGAGCGGACTATCGTTGTAAATTCCTTTTCGAAAACCTATGCAATGACCGGTTTCAGGGTTGGCTGTGCAGTTGGTCCTCGAGATCTGATTTCAGCAATGCTTCTTGTTCATCAATTCACAGTGGCTTGTGTTGACACCGTTGCTCAATATGCTGCCACAGCAGCTTTGGAGGGTCCACAGGACTCCGTGTCAACTATGGTTTCAATGTTTGACAAGCGGCGCCGGTTTATCTGTAAGCGTTTGGGTGAAATGGAACATGTTCGTTGTTTCCTTCCCGAAGGTGCGTTCTATGCTTTCCCAAATATCAAAGAGTTCGAGAAGACATCTGCTGAACTCTCAGAGTATCTTCTAAAAGAAGCTAGAGTAGTTGTAACCCCTGGTTCCGCGTTCGGCAAGTACGGTGAAGGTTACTTGAGGTTTTCGTATGCTACATCCTATGAAAAAATTGTCGAAGCATTAGATAGAATAGAAAGAACCATCAGGACGCTCAGGTCCACGAAGTCTTAGAAAGGAATCTTGCACGAGTAATACCGCTGGTTCTTCTTATATCACAGAGATCACATAGACGTGATATGCCTGTGATGTCTGTGATGTCACAAATGTTCTGAGAAATTCATCAGTGAGCGATACAATTCAGGCCTTAAATCTCGAAGTGTAGGAACAAACGCTTCTACGGGTTTCAAATCTTCATAGTCGAAATCTCCAAAGGAGAAGTCCTCCTCATCGTACTTTAATTCGGTGATTAGGTGCCCGTTGGGGCCTATTAGCCGGCTTCCACCCCAGAATTGCAGGCCATTTTCTATGCCAACAAGGTTTACGTAGGCTAGGTAGCATGTATTCTCTATTGCTCTGGCCATCGTGAGGGTTTCGAAGAAACTCTTTCTTACGGCTGGGGAGGCTGAGATGCAAATTATGAGTTTTGCACCTTGTAGACGCAGTGCCCGTGCTACCTCAGGAAAGAATATGTCATAGCATATCATCATGCCTATTGGGCCTATTCCTGTCTGAAAGATTGGTGTGTGATATCCGAGTCTAAAATATCTCTTCTCTTCAAATACGCTGTGGGTTGGCAGATGCATCTTTCTGTACTTCCCGACGTAGCCCTCTGGACCCACAAGTACAGCTGTGTTGTAGAGTATTGCATCTCCTTTTCCGCTTCTTTCCGGCATTCCAAAGACTATGTATAGACCATACTCTTTTGCGAACCCGTCCATCTTCTCTATAGATTTTCCAGGGATGTTTTCTGCTAACTCATAGGTCAAGTCCCTAGTGGTATATCCAGTCAAAGACATCTCAGGAAATATTATGATATCAGCGTCATGGCTTTGCGCCTTCTCTATGTATTTCTTCATTCTGCTAATGTTGTACTGCTTGTTTCCGATTTTGCATGGAAATTGTGCTAGGGCGACTCTAAACCCGCTCTTCATACGATCATTCCTCCAAGTCGTATTCTCGGCTGAGTCTGAAATCCGCGTTTATAGTTCTATATTGCAGCTTTATTGGCAATGGCATATTTCTTTTATGTTCTGTTTGGAGCCACTTTTTCTTGATGGCATAGACCGTCTTATGTGGTAGATCTAGTTGCTTCGCTATTGTAGCAGTGGTCATGAAGTGTTCCAGCCCGTAGAGTATTAGATCCAAGATTTCGTATCTGAGACCAATCTCCTGTTCGGCTGTTTGGTTAAGTAGAAGACCTGGCGTTGAAGACTTATCCACTATTATCGGTGGAATGCTGAGGTGTAGGGCTAACTTTCGCACTTGGGTCTTATACAGGTCCATAAGTGGAGCGATATCCATAGCACCATCTCCCCACTTGGTGAAGTAGCCTATCATCGCTTCGCTCTTATCGCTGCTACCTACTACGATTCTCTTTTGAAGGTTGGCGTAGTAGTAGAGAATGACCATCCGCGTTCTAGCTTTAAGATTTCCTCTACTTAGTGAGTTTCTTGGATCATAATCGGGAATTGTCCTGTATAATGTGTCTAGGACTCTAGTGAGATCTACGTCCTTCAGTTGGAGTCCCAGTTTCCCTGCGATAAGTTTTGCATGTTGGTGATCCATCTTGTTATATGTTTCCTCCTCTGGCATATACAGGGCGAGAACTTTTGTGCTTCCAACTGCCTTCACTGAAAGGGCTGCTCCGACTGCGCTGTCTACCCCTCCAGATAAGCCTAGTATCAAACCTTTTGCTTTAGCTTTTTTTATGTAATCCTGTATGAAATGTATAATTCTCTCTTCAATTGACTTTGGGTCAATTTGAAGCAAGTTCTCTTGTAATTTCATGTGTTTCTCCTCTCGTTAAACTGGTTGTCGGTTGCTTTTATCTTTAAGCTACGATAGTGCATTTGTAATGCTTCACTTGTCTGCATCAGCCATAGTGATATCGATAATCTCTTGCTGCTCAAAATGAAGGTATCTATGGGCAAAGGCTTTTAGATACGTGGAACTTTCTGAGTCTGTTGGTGCCGGGGTGGCAGAGCGGTAATGCGCCGGCCTCGAGATCCTCCTTTGGAATGGGCCAGCAAGCCGGTGGGCCTCGGCCCTCAGGGGTTCAAATCCTCTCCCCGGCGCCACCGTTCAACCCAGTGTGTCTTCTTGATCGTCCTTCCTAGATACTTGTAACACTTTTTGGAGGGGTTCTGCGGGAAAGTCCTTCCATGTCTTGGATGAACCGTTCTTACGCCTGTTTCGAGTGGGTGCTTCCATCTTTCTCCTCTGGCTCACTAGAACTAAAGCTTATGGAATAAGCCCAAATCAACGTGATTCTTAGCTGATCAAGGAACGCTTATAAGAATCGTGGAATTTAGCATGGTATGACAAATTTTGGGGGCACACAAATGCCGGATGAATATGAAGTCCACTCACCAAACCGTTCATTTGTAGCGGTGATAGTGGTTGCTGTCATAGTTGTAGCTGGGATCATTGGGAACATCTATACCTATGAAATGGTCTCAAGCAGCGTTAGGAAGGTAGAAAAGCGAGTTGAAACTCTCCATGTTCAGATTGAAGCCTTGACAGAAGCATTAGGAAGCTATAACCAAACAAGCGTAGGTAACGTGACACTTTCCGCACTCTATGAAGACATTAAGGACTCTGTTGTGTTGATTCACGGATATATGATTGAAACTACGCTAGTTGGCCAAGAAACTACTGAAGTATCAGGATCTGGCTTCGTCTACAACTTTTCAGGTTCTGGGATGATGGTTTGTACAAACTATCACGTGATTGAGGACGTGGATCCGCCAAGCTTGACTGTAACTTTTAGAGACGGAAACTCTTACCTTGCCACTAAACTAGGAGAAGATCCCTATGCAGACTTCGCGGTTCTTTCAGTGGATGCTCCTAAAGAAGAATTTAAATCCCTTCCTATCGTCAGTTCGTCGCTTCTCAAGGTGGGCGATTTGGTGATAGCAGTGGGGAACCCCTATGGTTTGACTGGCAGTATGACTACTGGTATTGTCAGTCAACTTGGGAGAAGTATCACTGAACCTATGACTGGTGGCTACGCTATAGCTGATGTCATACAGATAAGTACACCAATAAATCCAGGGAATTCGGGGGGCCCCTTACTCAATTCGAAGGGGCAGGTAGTTGGGATCACAACTGCCATTATTAACCAATCTCAAGGGATAGGCTTCGCTATACCCTCTGACACGATCCTCCGTGAGATTGCTTGGCTGGCTGATGGCATGGAATATGAACATTCCTGGATAGGAGTGAGGGGAATCGATATGACATATGAAATCGCCAAAACCATCGAAACCTCTACGACTTATGGGTGGCTAATTGTAAGTGTTATGAACAATAGTCCTGCCGCGAAGACCGATTTAAGGGGCGCGACTCGTGAAGTTGAAATCTACAGTCAGATAACGCCAGTAGGAGGAGATATAATACTCGCCATCAACAATACGAGAATGATGAAAGGAGACGACATCTCAAAGTATCTGGAGGAGAATACAAGACCAAACCAAACAATCAACATCACAGTTGAAAGGGATGGATCTGAAGTGTTGATTTCTCTGATTCTCGAGCCTCGACCACCACCCACCTAATGCAACAGCTTCTGGTTTAGGGGGGCGACGGTCTCAGAAATTTCGTGGCTTAGCTATGATTTCCCTGATCGCAGTGTTGAAGAGTTGGCTGGAATCCGCTGCTTTTATTAAAAACGCTGTGTCCGCACCTCTGTCTGAACCAGCGATCGCTACGACTTCTCTATCTACAGGTATGAGACCTGCATAAGCAGCCATTAAAGTAATCTCTACATAGACCTTTGTTCTTTCCCCAAAAAGTCTCAACGTGCGAGCAATGATTTCAAGAGATTCGATTGTGCCAAACTTTTTGCGAATCGCCCTTTTCTCCTCCGCTTATAGCCTGCGTGGCTGTTAGGATCTTGACACCTTGCGTTAAGATCTGCTGTCGGTTCTTTTCTTTCAATTCTTGAAAACCTGGTTTTGAGAAACCTGAATGATAGGTTACGATCACCAAGTTAAAGTCTTTGAACAATTTTGCAGCTTTTGCTCCAGTTTCTCCGGTTGTCGAAGCCACAACAACATCGACCACTTCATTCTTTTCAGCGTACTCCTTTGCAGTTCGTAGGACGTTGCTTGCATTCTGTTTGCAGGGGGATTTCGAGATAGATCACTGTTTTCTCTCTGAGACTCATGTTCAGCACAAGCAACGCAGTATTCTTGAACAGTATTTCCCTTTTTCGCTTCGAAATTTATCTGCGCATGTAGAGCCTTATACGGTCATCTTTTTGATGGGCTTTCTTCTCAGTTCGGTTTCGCAGATTCTGCAGAGCTTTGGTTCGTAATCCGCAGGATATTTGCGGTGGCATGCAGGACAGTAGAGCATCCATTTGAAGCGGTGACGTATGCCAAGGGTTGTTAGTGATGCGAATTTGATTCCCATGTGGTTTGCTACGTTTTGTATGGAATAGTCGTCGGTGACGATTTGGAGTCGCTGACCAAGGTCTTGTAGTTCTAGTGCCAATGCTAATACTTGTTTGTCTGCTTCTGAGAGGAATCTGAGATCTCCTGTTTTTTTTGATATTACTCTTATCCTTCTTATGACTTCTTTTATAGGCGCCTTGATTCTTAGTTTTCCATTTCCAACGGCTGCTTCAAACCGAATCCATGGTAAAGTGTTACGGATTAGTTCGTTCCTTACAGCTGGAACTGTATATTGCGTGTTCTGGATGGAGAGGGGTTCAAATCCAGCGATGAACGCGGATGTATCTAAGATAATAATCGCTTGTTTGTCTTCTTTTAGCAAAAACAGTCTCCCTTCGGATATAGCAATCGATTCTTAAGGCGTCTGTAGAATTCTCTCTCAAAGCGAATGAAAGAAGTGACGTTGGCTGACTTTCTAATGGTTACTCGGGGCTTTAGCTTTGCAACCGATCTCCTATGGTATCCATCTATTACAACTAAAATGTTCTGCGGTCTTTCTATCTCCACAGTTAACGTTGAGTCCTCAGAGAGTATTATGGGTGGAAACTGAGTTAAAGGACATACTGGTGTAATCACAAAGACTTTGCTTTCAGGATCTAGGACAGGACCTCCTGCTGCAATTGAGTATCCTGTTGACCCAGTTGGAGAAGCAATGAGGACAGCGTCTGCCCGGCAGCTTAGAATCCGCTTATCATCTTTCAACAAATTCGTGTATAATAGTTTCACTGGGGCATCTGCTGAGATGTAGACTTCGTTCAGGGCATCTGGCAGTTTTTCACCTTCGACAGAAGCTGACAGTTTCTTACAGAGTTCAAGGTCAAACTCTCCATTAAGGCTTTTATCTACTGCTGACATAGCATCTTCGGGCGGTACTTCTGCCAGAAAGCCTCGTTCACCCATATTAATCGCAAGTATAGGCGGCTCTGGCTTTGGGATTGATATGCATGTCCTTAGTATTGTTCCATCGCCGCCTATAGCGATGATGAAGTCTGGATTCCATTTCTCAAGTGGTAGAGCTTCTTCGGATCTATCCAATCGCTCTGCAACTTCAGGATCGACAAGAATACTCAGCCCCTTCTCCGACAGATGATGGATGAGCCTATCTGCTAGGATCAATGCTTCTTGCCTATCTGTTCGCGCCGTTAAACCAACACTTTTGAAGGTCATCATCATCCATTAAAACCACTCAAGCAACCTTAATCTATTTTGCTGTTTGCGTTCCGCGATTAGCAATGGACAAGAAAAAAGCACTATTAACACGCGCGCGCATGCATGTACAACCATATGTTTGAGATTGTGAGTACAACAACTAAAGCGAAGATTATTGTCAGAACTGCTTTTGATTTTCCAGTGCACCTTTTTTTCTTGAATTCCCAGACTGTAATGTCTTTCCTTAAAGGCCAATTCTCACTCATGTATCATCACAATTAGTTTCATCTAATCACTCTTATGACTTATGGATGTGCGTATGGCATCTTCTTCTTCTATCCTACTTTCCACAGATCTTTCAAGAATATATATACATGCTACTCCACATAATTATAACACCTGTATGACTGAAGCAGGAATAGAAGGAGTAATCATGACCTCGAGAACTTATGAGTGTAAGCGATGTGGTAAACAGTTTGAATGGACCGTGAGAGGTTGGGGTCTCTGTGGAAGTTGTGCAGCAGATTTCATGGATTGGCGATTTGAGAAGAAAGATGAACAGTTTAAAAAATTGTATGGTGACTCAGATTTAAGGCCAGGAGAGGAAATTAAACGGAAAGTGGAGATAAAAGACACCATTACAGTTGAACAATGGTTAAAGGGAGAAAAGAAAGAGTGAGGCTCGCTTTCAAAGTTAATTGAGCTACCCTAATGCATACATGCAACGTTAAGGTATTCGCCCAGAAGGCTTGCGATAATATCTAATATAGCAATGGCAGGGGTTCTTCTTCAGTTAGTTGGAGAGCTTTGTTTAACTCCCAGAAGGCCTTGAGCACTCTTCGACCTTTTTCCCTGATAGCATAAGCAACCGTCTTCCTTCTCAGCATTGTTGTTTCAACAAGATTTTGTTCAATTAGAGAGTTCAATTGTTGTTTCAGAATACTGCAATTTACGTTAGCCTTGTACATGATATGAGTGAGCTTCAGTGGTCCATGACGAGCCAGAGCTTTCAGGATGTCAACATTTGTTTCCAGCTTTGACCTTCGCATAATAACCGTTTACCCATATATTGACCTTACATTATAGACTTTAAGAAGCTCAATTCAAAATGTAGCCTATGATTTCTTTATCTTAATTTTCTATAAACTTTCACGATTTGGAGGTACAATCTATACGCGCGCTTCTTGACTACGACCAAATCTCTTTGCGCGCGCGTGAAAATCTGCACGACCATTTTAACGCTACATATGTTTTTTACATTTTACGTAATTCCTATTCGTTCTTTAGGTTCGTGTACTTGAAACAAGACTATGGGTAATGTTAGGATGCTTACTCCGAGGCTTACGATGAAAGGCAATTGAGGACTGAGGTTTCCATAAAGATAGCTTCCCAGTAGCATACATGAACCCATGACGATGTAGCCGATAAAATTGTTGAATCCCATTACTTTGCCTCTATTTGCCTGATGAACAAGATCAGTAGATAGTGCCATTGAGCTAGACATAATTAGCATACGACCAAATCCAAGCAGACACATCGAAACCATGACCATTATGAAGTTACCTATAGCGAAAATCACTGTAGATGCGCTGAGCACAGTCAAGCCAAGGATTAGTGGAATCTTCCTCCCGATTTTGTCAATCGTCTTGCCAATTGGAATAGAAGCGATAACCATTGTGAGCAAAAGTGGAATGAAAACGTACCACCACTGTTGCTCAGACAAACCGAGAACGTCCCTCGCGTAAAGCGCATTGATAACCATTGTAATCGCAAGGCTGGACATCACCAGAGTTCTCACAGCGAAAAGCCATAATACTGTTCGAGGCACAACCTTCCAAACCCTAAAGCTTTCTTTGAGAGCCTTTGGATATGAAGAGATGAAGTATCTGAAACGGAATGGTTCTGTATTCCTCATCGTTTGCTTCAATCTAAGCCTCAACACTGCTGCTGCAAAGAAAAATCCCGTCATAAGTAAGTAGATAAGCCTCATACCCGCAACCTTCCCAAAGTGGAAGAAAAGAAAAATCGCAATAATGGGACCTGGAGTGTTAAACGTTCCATGAATGAGTTGGATGATTGAAGAACCCATTCCCCTGCGTTCTGGCGGTAATGAATCTTGAACCATCGCAAACAATGCTGGTTGATAAATTAAACAAAGGCTACCCACTATTGATCCTAATAAGATAAAATGCCAAGTTGGAGCAAAAGCGAAAAACAGGTATGATCCGGCTATAGCAAAAGTCATGGTTGAAATAAGCCAACGTCTACCATATTTATCTGCAAGATAACCACCAGGAAACGCTACAATCGCCATAGCGAAGAAATTGGCGAAACCTATAATTCCCAGCGTAATCTCTGTTCCACCTAGTGCTTCTACATAATATTGAAAATTAGGTTGCGGCATTTCCATAGCGATGTCCATTATCATCCAACTCATGACGAGAATCCGATAATTACCTCTAATGAACGAGAACTCTCGCCATATGGTTTCCTTCAGCTCCGATAGATATTTCTTGACCCCTAGATCTTTACTTCGATTCCTTGGTGAAAGCCGCATTTTCAGTTTTCATCCTTCTTTCCATTTTTTCAAACTGCTTATGTGTAATGGATGCTAACCCCTTGGTCTCCAGCATGAGTCATGACTTACACACTTATGACTTCTTAACAATTTCCTTGATTGGTTTATCACGCACGCATATGTGCGATGTGCCATTTTTTCGAACAAATACTATTTTTGTACATGCATATTTCAGACAAGTTTGCTATCCAAGGTTTATATTCTCCAACTGAGGTTGATACCCAGTTTTGGTTCTTGAAAACATGCATTAAACTTCGGAAGTGTAGGCGAATTGCATTTAAGTCAGATATTTTAATATCTCTTTCTACGTCATATATGGAGAGGGCAAAGCTTTTTGACTGCGCACACATTTTGGGTAAACATTACATTACAATAATGTCTATTACAGGTGGCATAGGATGCTCTTGTCTTGGATGGAAAAAATGAGGAACATGCTAAGTGTGGAGAAAGATTACAGGTTTTATGACCCTCCCCTCATTATATGGTATGCACGCATCAGAGAGAGAATGGAAAATGAGTAGGAAAAATATTGGAATAAGAATTCAACCGATTTTCCAAAAAGACGGCGTACGAGTTAAGATGTTGAAGGTTTGGCTGTTTTGGGAGGATAAACCGTATCCCTTAAATTTTATCGGTATGGGTTGCGAGTCTATTGCGAGAAATCTTGACATTTCAGAGTTGCAAGCTATTAAATTGCTTATTTTGAAGTTAAAACCAGAGATAGTGAATATAGGAAACCCTTCGGTTCGAGATAAGGCAGAACTACGCCTTAGACACCTTGAAAAGAAGTTGATTTTGGCTAAAACCCGTGAGAGTTAGAGTAATGTGATTAACGACGGATATACGCGCGTATTGGTTATAGGTTCAGTAGTGTCTCTAATCCAAGTTAACATACTACCAACAGATCTTCATTTCTATCCTAAATGTTGAATTATTCTCTTTTGGCAATACACACATCCCATTGGTGGGCGGGTTCAAATCCCGCAGTCCCCACACACAATCGAATGGCGTACGTGTATATGAATTCACATATCAATGTGCTTAAATAAGGGGGTCAATGACTGATTTGACATACGAGAAATAGAATCCTGAATGTTGCTAGTTTTCGTTGACCATTGCATGGAGGTGTAAATCAATTGTCGTATAGAGAGAACAGAGAAATGCATAAGGCAGTATGCGCAGAGTGTGGTAAGGAATGTGAAGTTCCTTTCAAACCTGACGGAAGCAGACCCGTATATTGCCAAGAATGCTATCGCAACAAAAGACCACAAAGGCGAAGATATTAAGCTCACAAGCTAAAATCAATTCCACAATCTTCTTTTTTTCTTTTAACTGCATTTTCCTTAAGTTAGAATTTGCGCGCGTTAATACTACCTTAAACCCGAGCTAAATCTATTTATTTTGGTTGTTAAACATTGCTGTACTATAATGGAGTAAAGATAAATGAGCAAACCTGCTGATGTTGGGTTTCTACGCGTTGGCGGATATGTAATTATTGATAACATACCTTGCCGTGTTGTAAGTCTTACCAAGTCCAAACCTGGCAAACATGGCGCTGCCAAGGCGAGAGTTGTAGCCGTCAGCGTTTTTGAGGGCACGAAAAAAACCCTCGTCAAACCAGTGAACGCACAAATTGAGGTGCCAATAATCGAGAAAAAAACCGGTCAAATCCTAGCTTTGTTGCCAACAACCGTGCAGATAATGAATCTCGAAAATTATGAAGTTTTTGAAGCAACATATCCTGATGAAGAAGATCTGAAGGAGAAATTGTCGTCAGGTACTGAGGTCGAATACTGGCGCATCATGGGAAGAACCAAGATAATGCGCGTCAAAGGCTAGTCATACCTACAGCTCATTTAACTTCTTTTCAAAGATGATCTTTCTTGAAAGATATCGAACAGATGGTGCTTAGACGTGGAATCACCGTAGCCCAATTGATAGAAGAGATGGATTGCTGCGGGGTCTTGGGGGCTGGAAAGATAGGGCAAGCCGCGAAACTAGTAAGGGAGATGTTCACTGATCCCGATTACACGGTCTTCTTGACAGTTGCTGGCGCTCTTGTCCCAGGAGGACTCAGAGATATAATCGCCAGCTTAGTTAAGGACGCACATATCGATGTGATAGTAACTACGGGCGCTAACATGGTTCATGACGTTATTGAAGGTCTGGGGTACTCCCACAAGATTGGGACATTCAAAGCCAATGATGAAAAGCTAAGGAGTGAGTCTGTTGGCAGAATTGGAGATATCTACGTGGAACATAAGGCTTTCGAAGGTTTAGAGCGATGGCTACATCAACTTCTTGATCAGATCCCTGAAGAGAAACGAATGAGAATTTCCCCTTCAGAATTGCTTAGAGAAATCGGAAAACGCCTAGATGATGAGAACTCCATCTTGTCAGCGGCGGCAAGAAAAAATGTTCCCATAATCTGTCCTGGTCTTCCTGACTCAATAATAGGTTTTCAACTTTGGATATATGGGGAGTCCAACCGATTTTTCCTAGATCCTCTCGGGGACGTTTCCAAGCTAGTAGACAAGGTTTATGAGGCTAAGAAATCAGGAATCATAATCTTGGGGGGAGGTTGGCCAAAACATTTCGCTCTCTTCGCGAACACCTTTCGAGAAGGAGTAGATGCAGCAGTTCAGATCACTGTTGATAGACCAGAAGCAGGAGGATTGAGCGGAGCTTCATTGGAAGAGGCTGTGAGCTGGAGTAAAGTTAAGTCAGCAGACCAAACTGTTACAGTTATCTGCGACGCCACTATCGCATTTCCACTGATTGTTGCCGCTGCCTTGGAAGAAATCTAGCGTTATGATCCAGAGGATTCATATGTTTGTTGGAAGGTCATAAGAGATCCGAACTCTATTTAAATACTAGCCATTAGAGGGTAAAGTGAGAAGACCATGGTTTTAGACCGTCTCGGTTCATCTATCTCTGCTGCCCTAAAGAAGCTTTTTGGAGCCGCTGTTGTAGATGAGGCAGCTGTAAAAGAACTTGTTCGCGATATCCAGCGAGGGCTGCTTCAAGCAGACGTGAATGTTCAGTTGGTTCTGAATATATCGAGGCGCATTGAAGATAGGGCTTTAAAGGAAGAGTTACCGCCAGGCATCTCTCGAAAAGAACATGTAGTGAAAGTAGTCTATGAGGAGATAACTCGTTTTCTCGGAGAGAAACCAGTTCCATTTAAGATCGAGCCCGGCAAACGACGAGTCATCATGCTTGTCGGTATTCAAGGATCAGGAAAAACAACTACTGCCGCTAAACTTGCCAGATTCCTTCAGAAGCGAGGGCTGAAACCAGCTATAATCTGCGTAGACACGTTCAGACCTGGCGCCTTCGATCAATTGAAACAACTAGCGGATAGCATTAATATACCCGTATACGGAGACCCCGAATCTAAAAACCCGATAAAGATCGCTCAAAGGGGACTGGACAATTTCCAAAAGCGAGACGTTGTGTTGATTGACACATCAGGGCGTCACAAAGAGGAAAAAAACCTCATCGAGGAGATGAAACGGCTGGAACGGTCTATCAAACCTGACGAGGTCATGCTTGTAATTGATGGCACCATTGGGCAACAAGCCGCAACTCAAGCTAAGGCCTTTCATGATGTAACACCTATAGGTTCAATACTTGTGGCTAAACTGGATGGCTCAGCTAGGGGAGGCGGTGCATTATCCGCAGTTGCTGCCATAGGTTCCCCAATAAAATTCATCGGCATTGGAGAGAAGATCGGCGATATCGAAGCCTTTGTGCCTTCCCGTTTTGTTGGGCGTCTGCTAGGTATGGGAGACTTGGAAAGTCTCATCGAGAAAGTAAAAGAAGCTGAGATAAAAATCCCCGAAAAGAAAGCCAAAAGGATGTTGAGTGGCAAATTCACTCTTACAGACATGTATGAGCAATTCGAAGCCATGAAGAATATGGGGCCATTCAAGCGCCTCTTGAAGATGTTGCCTGGTATGTCCTACAATATTCCGGAAGAGATGATTGACATGGCCCAAGACCGTCTAGAGAGATGGCGAATCATCATTCAATCGATGACTCCAAAAGAGAGGGAAACCCCGAAGATTCTTTCTTCATCTCGAGTACGTCGCGTCGCAAGAGGATCTGGTACGTCTGAAAAAGAAGTCAAAGAACTCGTCCAGCAATATAATATGATGCGGAGAATGATGAAGCAGCTAAGACGAAAGAAGCTACCCTTCCTAACTGGAAAGAAGTTTTCTCAAGGCTTTCGGTAGGATTAGCTTTGGAAATTCTGACGACGGCTCTGCAAATGCTCAATAAGTACCCCCTTTGTGATCACTGCTTGGGCAGACAATTCGCTCTTCTTGGTCATAGTATGGAAAACAGAGATCGTGGTAGAACCATTAAGTTGCTGTTGACGCTAGAGGGGCATCTGCTTACATATAGTATCGACGAAGAAGGCTTTTCTTTGTTGAAAGCAGTTGCTGCTAATGGTTCATTTGAGAAGGCACGTGACGTTTTGAGACACTTTAACAAACGTACAAGGGTGAAAAGGAGATGTTTTCTTTGCGAAGGCGCCTTTGAAAGAATCCCTTCTACTGTTGTCAACGCTGTGAGGAAGATTGGCAGATACGAATTCATTACTCTTCTGGTTGGCGTAGAGCTTCCTTTGGAGGTGGCAGAACGAGAAGACGAGTTCAAAGCTCGATTTAATGTAACTCACGGTGAAAGTATGAAAAGCCAGTTCAGCCGCGATGTAGGGAAGCAGCTCTGTCAAGCAATCAAGAAGGAAGTTGACTACTCAAAGCCTGATGTAGTTGTCCTTGTGAACCCATTTGCAGATCAGGTTCGGCTTCAGATTAATCCCATCCATGTTGGGGGTAGGTACAAGAAGCTTATCAGAGGTATCCCGCAGTCAAAATGGAGGTGTAGGCGATGTGACGGAAAAGGATGTGAAGTCTGCAGTTGGACTGGCAAAACTTACCAAGACTCTGTTGAAGAATTAATTGGTTTGCCCTTACTGAAGATGGTTCAAGGTGAAGGAATGGCCTTTCATGGGGCTGGCAGAGAAGATGTTGATGCGCGCATGTTAGGCTCTGGGCGACCTTTCGTCTTAGAGATAAAACAGCCAAAGAAACGCTACATTGAACTGCGAGAACTCGAACAGATAATTAACAAGCAAGCTGATGGTAAGATAGAAGTGCTTGATCTCCACATTGCTAACAAAGAAGTCGTTAGACGCCTCAAGAGGGCAGAACTAACTGAAAAAACTTATAGGACGATCGTTGAGTTTGGACGCGACGTTTCTGACAAAGAACTAGGAAACATTGAAGAAATCCTATCTGAAGCGATAATTCGACAGCGAACACCTAGACGTGTCCTGCATCGGCGGTCTGATTTGACGCGGGAAAAGTACATATACAAGGCTAATACAAAGAGAATGTCACATAATCGTGTGGAAATGCAGATTCGTTGTCAAGGAGGTCTCTATATAAAGGAATTAATCACTGGAGATGATGGGCGCACCAATCCTAGCGTTGCAAGCATACTGGAGGTTAAAGCTACCCCTCTCCAGCTAGATGTACTGAAAGTAGGGGCGGCATAATGAAATCGCAGGGCTATCGACGCAAAACACGTTCGCTACTGCGGAGAAAAGTAAGGCAGAAGGGGAAGACTGGTCTGAGTAAGATACTGAGAGGATACGGGTCTGGGGATCGAGTTGTTATAAAGTTGAACCCAAGCATCCATAAGGGTATGCCTCACCGCCGCTTTCATGGCAGAGTTGGTATCGTGGAGAGCCGAAGAGGGCGAGCCTACGTAGTGAATGTCACCCAGGGAAAAGCACTTAAGGTGATAACAGTCCGACCAGAACACCTTGAACCATTCAAAATTTAGAAAAAGGAGGCTCCAAAACTGCCTAGGAAAGCATTAAAAGAAGAATTATTAACAGTTCCAGAAGTCAAGCGCATACTAGAAAAGATTGGCGAGGAGAATCTAGATCAATTCCAAAGACGCGCTTTAGACTATGCGGCTAAATTCGCCAAGGTAGAATATACATCTGCTAAGAAACTTGTGAAGGGTCTAGTAGAAAAGTTCAAGCTTGAGAAGGAGGAGGCAGTTCAGATAGTAAATTGCCTGCCTGAAAGCATTGAGGAGATTCGCGTCTTCTTGGCAGCCGGCAGAAAGATTGTAGAAACAAAGAAATTAGAAGAGATACTAACATTTCTAAATGAACACAGAAGAAAGGAATAATAATAATTCTAGCAAAGCATAGCATAATATTTTGGCTTGAAGGAGTAGAGAATAGGGTATGGAGAAAAGGTACGAGGAACGGGCTTATGTTCTGGATTTTCTTCCCTATGGACGAGGGCGCACAAGATCAGGCTACCGAACAGGCGCGCTTGTGCAAGTCATAGGGGAAGCTTTCTTCACTCTACTTGAAGCCATTGCTAAAGAAGGGTGCATCCTCAAACCTTGTGACAAGATCTTTGTTGGAAAAGACAAAAGAAAAGAAATTACCTATATAATCGGACGCGTAAGCTATGACGAGCTGACGGCGAATGCCAAGATGGAGTTGCCTGGGGTGATAGAAGAAATAATCTTGAGCAGAGAAGGACGGTTCGTTAACTTCTTCAACACAGCACACGCCTTAACCCCCCGCATGCACGCTATGGAGCTGATCCCAGGCATCGGCAAAAAATACATGTGGCAGATTATCAACGAGCGTGAACGAAGCCTCTTTACAGACTTCAAGAATTTGCAAGAACGCACCAACATACCCGATCCATCTAAATTGATTGCGAAGCGAATAGTTGAGGAATTGGCTGGAGAGAGTAAGTACCGCCTATTCACCAGAGCCCCCTAGTGGAACCTATGAACCTGCGACAACTAACTAGCCATCTAATTCGAGCTTATCAAATTTCTCCGAAGAAACGTTTGGGACAACATTTCATGGTGGACGAATACCTGCTGCAACTCCTCGTTTCACATGGAGATTTGAAACAAACTGATGTTGTTTTAGAGGTTGGAGCGGGCTTCGGCTTTCTCACTCGCAAGCTAGCTGAGAAGTCAGACCGGGTCTTAGCAGTCGAAGCAGACCCTAACCTCATCGGAGTTCTACGAAGGGAGCTTGCTGGACTTGACAATGTCCAGATAATAGTAGGAGACTTCCTCAAGGCTGCCATACCTCCGTTCAATAAGGTTGTCTGTAATCCCCCTTTCTCAATCTCCTCCCCCTTACTCTTTCGGATTCTAGAGCGCGCTTTTGACAGCGCCGTTATGACTTTCCAAAGAGAGTTCGCGCGACGTCTCAACGCACCTGTAGGCAGCAAGGATTATAGCCGATTAACGGTGTCCACGTTTTATCGTGCTCAAGTGGAATTGCTGGAGGCTGTTCCAAAAGAGGCTTTCTATCCTCCGCCAAACGTCGAAGCCTTCATAGTGAAGTTGACTCCGAGAAGACTGCGGCCCTTTGAAGTGAAGAGCGAGGAGATATTTGCAGAGGTTTTGAGAGTGTTATTTAGTCAGCGGAACAGAAAAGCGCGGAAAGCAGTCTTGCCATTACTTGAGAAGTTTAAACTGGAGAATACAGTAATCTTGAAGATTGGTCAGCTGCCTTTTCTGAACAAACGAGTCCGAGAGCTTACTCCTGCAGATTTTGGAGCTCTAGCAAATGAAATCTCAGCATAAGAGCGTCTTCTTTGGAGAACGCACCTTCATCATCTACGAGGAGGTGTACGAACCAGCTGAAGACACCTTTCTAATAGCAGAGAATCTCTCGGTGACTTGTGGTGAAAAAATCTTGGAAATGGGAACTGGTTGTGGGATTCTCGCTGTGATTGCAGCTGAAAAGGTCAGCAAAGTTGTTGCGGTGGATGTCAACCCACACGCGGTTAACTGCGCCAAGAAAAATGCTGACCTGAATGGCGTGAGCGCGAAAGTGGAAGTACGTCAAGGAAATCTCTTTAGCTCAGTCAGAGACACAGAGAGATTTGATCTGATTCTCTTTAACGCGCCCTACTTACCTGTGGAAAGGGATGAAGGGAGAAGTTGGATAGAGAGGGCTTGGTCTGGCGGAGAAACGGGAAGAATAGTCATCGATCAATTTATCAATGTGGCTCCGAGCTATCTGACCGAGAAAGGGCGTATCCTGTTAGTGCAATCAACCCTTTCAGATGTAGACAAGACCCTGGCAGAATTTTCTGGAAAAGGACTAGACGCGGAGATAATAGCCGAGAAAAAATCGTTGTTTGAAAGCATTATTTTGGTCGAAGCAGCTCTTCGGAAAACGAGAGAATGAAATCCGCTTGAATCCCTCACGCTAATCAACCAGCATAACCTGATACATTTGGAGGGGAGCACCCGACAGTAACGCTATTTATTGGGATGACTGGTACCTGTCTTTTGAGGCTTGAATTTCTCCGCGCATTTCTGGCAACAGAAGACGTATTCTTCGCCGTCGATGACACGTTTGTGGGCTGCAAATTGGCAAGTATCTCCTGATATTGAGGCGTTGCATTGGTTGCACCGTATGAATTTAACCATTTTGATGTTTCTCCTGTCTTTTCCGATAGTCTTTCACTGCTTCATGTAAGGCATCAGCAGCTAGATTTGAGCAATGCATCTTTATAGAGGGAAGACCACCTAGCTTATCCGCCACGTCATTTCTGGTAATCTTTAGAGCTTCGTCCAGACTCTTACCTTTAGCCAACTCGGTAATCATGCTACTGGTGGCGATGGCTGCTCCGCAACCAAAGGTTTTAAACTTTATGTCATTAATGTGGTTGTCCTTGACTTTGATGTATATTGCCATAACGTCACCGCAGACAGGATTTCCCACGGTGCCAACTCCATCCGCATCTGGGATTTCTCCTACGTTTCGAGGGTTTCTGAAGTGATCCATCACCTTTTCACTATACACTTTCCTTCACCTCTTTCGGTGTTAATGGTGACATAACGCGCAATCTTTTAACTATATCGGGCAGCAAATCCAGAACATAACCTACATCTTCTTCACTGTTTTGACTGCCAAGGGTGAACAACAATGAGCCATGTGCTTCTTCATGCTTTAAGCCGATGGCTCTCAACACATGAGAGGGCTCCAACGTTTTGGCAGTACATGCCGATCCTGAAGAAGCTGCTACGCCAGCAATGTCTAAGTTTAGAAGCATCGATTCTCCTTCGACAAAGCTGAATCGGACTGCAACGTTGTTGGGCAACCGTTTCGTAGGGTGGCCATTTAGAAAAGAGTAGGAAATGGTCTCCAATAACCCGTTGATGAACGTGTCTCGAAGTTTGGTTAATCTTAATCTTTCCTTTCTCATTCTTGCTTTTGCGATTACCGCTGCCCTTCCCATGCCCACAATACCTGGCAAGTTTTCTGAACCTGACCGAAATCCTCGCTCCTGCCCACCTCCAAAGATTAGGGGCTCCAAACGCGTTCCACTCTTTACGTAAAGAGCACCTGCTCCTTTCGGTCCATACATGTCGTTTGAAGATAAGGTCAATAAGTCGATGCCTTCTTTCACTACATCTATGGGAACTTGACCCGCAGCAGCTGTTGCGTCTACGTGCAAGCAAACACCCTTATCGTGCACAACTTCACTGATCTCCTTTACAGGTTCAATGGTTCCGATTTCTCCATTTGCATACATAACAGAGACGAGAATTGTATCATCAGCTAGTTCCTTCTGCAGCGCCTCAAGATCTACTAATCCGTAGTTGTCAACTGGCAAGAACGAAACTTTGTAACCTTGCTTTATTAAGTACTTGCAGACGTTCATCACTGACATGTGCTCGATGGTTGTGGTTATGATGTGTTTCCCACGGTCTCTGTTTCGGCTAGCTACTCCTCTGATCGCCCAATTGTTGCTTTCCGTGGCACAGGAAGTAAAGAAGATCTCTTCACCGTTTTTAGCACCAATTAGCTCAGACACTTTCTCCCGAGCATTCTGAAGCCCCCTTCTCACTTCTTGTGCAGAAGAATGTAGCGAAGAGGGGTTACTGTAAAAATGGTTGAAGTAAGGATTCATGGCTTCAAATACCTGAGGATCTACAGGCATGCCTGCGGTATGATCAAAGTAAACTTTCTTCATGCAGTCCCTCATCACCCTTTCTTGATTAAAAAGTAGATTTTATCATCCTCTTTCCGCTTCTCCAATATTTCATGGCCTAACCGCCTTGTTAAGCTTTCAATGTCCTTCTCTGCCGCTGGGTCATCCGCCCAAACTTCCAAGGTTTGACCGATTTCCAACTCATCCAATTCCATACGTGTCCTAAAGACAGGTTCGGGGCAGAAAAGCCCTATACAATCAAGAGTTCTCGATGCTTTTGTGGATTTAGTCAAAGGTTTCTCCCAAAAGACTTTCTGTGTGAAGGTTAGAAAAGGTTTGCTGTGATCGATCAAAAGGTTGCGCTCCAACTCTCAGTCGACGTAGAGATGTGGAATAGTGGCTCATCCTGCTTCTATCTTAGTGGCTACGCCTTGTTTCATTAAGACTTTAGCATTCTCAATCGGTAATGTCGCAACATCTTCAACTGAGAAGGGCCCGTAGACTTTCAAATCCTCGCCAACTATGGTTGGGACTTCTTTGAGGAACCTTAGTAACAACCTTTTGGATGGGGTGTTGTCATTATCAATCTTCGGCTTTTTACCCCGTAGAGCTCCTTTCAGAAATGATTGAAAACTCTCAACTGTCGCCTTCAGTTCACTCAAAGCTCTTTCTTCCTCAGGTGTTAGACGTTCCCCTTTAAAGGAATCTGTAGAGTTTGCTAATTCAACGATTTTTTCGAAGCGAAGTTTAGCTAATTCCTCCATCAGCCACTTGACCCTCGACAACTCTTGAGAAATCAACTTCGCCTTGGGCGAGTTTCGATCTAACATTCGTCCCTTCTGTCGAATCTCAACTACGTACCCAGTTAACTTGGCGTAGAAATCTTTCGGAAGTGTCTGCAATTCCACATTCTCCTTCTCTTTTAACCAAGAGTTATAGAGCGAATTGTACATTGTTATTCTCTCACTTGGGCCGCTCCTCTGCAGATGAGAAACAAAGCTGCTGCAGTGGGCAACTCTTGGCATTCTCTACTGAAGGGACCATAATATTTGTTTCCTATACGAAATCTTGGGGCTTCAACAATGGCAACATTTACCTCGCCTTCTCTAAAGACGATTGCTTCTTTCAAAGGATCAAATTTGCTCAGACTTCCAACCGGGGCTTCCACTTTTGCGAATCCAGTTTTGCCATGTAAACTTCCAGATAACCGAATTAACCGATGAATATCCGTCGTGACGACAGTATCAATTTTAGACGCCTTCTGCTCTACGACCCATCGGATTATCTTTAACCAGTTCTTGGATCCGACACCAGTCACATCTAACCAACCTCCCTTCTCAAGTTTTTCCCGAAGCATCTTCCTTCTCTCCATCAAGTTCTTGATAGAACGCTTGCTTAAACCCACAGTCGTAATCTCTTCAGACGAAGCCTCAAGAAACTCTAGGACTCCTCTGCCAACGCGTCCTTGCCAGCCCCCCCCATCTATCTTATCCCCAAAATCAATTCTACCCTTCTTCACCAAACCGTGCAATTCCGGTTCCAAACCTAACCCGATCACATAGTCCACAATCTCTTTTCGCGCCATAGAATCCAAGAGGCGGATGCTATCTGCTTCAACATGGATATGATAGCCACGATTTCCGCTAAAATACACCCGTAGTCCACTCTCTGGAAACCCAAAATCTCTCATCAACATGTCCAAAAGCTTGATTGTTTCTTTCTTAGCGGATTCTAAGCAACGATCACACATCCATTTTCTAGTGTCGAACTTTGACCGTTCGCAGATTGGGCATATCTCTGGAGAAGGTCCTTTGCCGCTGAATCCGCAGCCACTACATACCCAACTGTCATGAATCTTCCCACATGGAGTGGGGATATGATCTGCATCAATATCAAACACTAGATCCGCTCCAAGCCAACCCTTTTTGTCCATGTCGGCCTCAGGAGCTTCATAGTATGCAGATGAGTAGTATACGTCGGATGGCACTATGTTCACGATGTGAGTTTTGAGCGAGGCGGAGTTCTGGAAGCTCTTGTGACGTAGCATGGTTTTTCTGCCAGACAGGATAAATCCAAATTCTCTTTGTCGAATCAAAGAGGGAGATAAAGTGGTCTCAACACTGGTCTTGTAGTATTGATGAAAACTCTCTCTGATCAAACGGGCAGATGACGTTTGCATTTTCTTCTATTGTGGGCTAATGAAACTGTGAAATATAAGCACATTGATGGCGAAAGCATAGTCCTTCCACCGGTCTTGATTTGCATATAGGCTGCTTGCTCAAGTTTAGAAGTAACTCAAGGTAAACTCTTTTTCTTGACATGTTTTGGCAACTAATTTTAAGGGATAAATCCTCTTCAGCATCAACTTTGAACAGCACAATATTGGTGACCATTTTTCAGATGCGTGGCTGATGAACGTGTTGTCCAATTTGATGCCTGTTTCCCAAAGATTTATACGAGTTTTGAGGAGAGTAGTTAATCTAAACAAAATGCGTTGGAAAACAAAAGGTGGTGCGACGGTTGGAAATGCCTTCTAATACTTCAATTGTTGCAGATGAGGAAATGCAGCAAACACTTCCATCTGTTCTTTTCGTAAAAGTAAAGCAAATGCGAGGCGGTGTACAAAAGGCAGTCAAGGTAGCTATGCTGCCCATGTGGAAAGAACGTGTATTGAAGGGAAACAAAGTCTTCGTTAAAGTTAATCTTATTTCTTCAGAGTATGTCCCAGGGCAATGCACATCCCCAATGGTTTTGGATGAAGTTTTAAACGAGTTAACTGGACGTGGTTACGATGTAACTCTTGGCGATGCAGATCTCGCAGCGGCGCGGCAATGCAACAAGGCTGCTAACGTTTGGGGACATAAGAAACTCGCTAAGAAATATGGCGCGCGTTTTCAGAATCTTTCAGAGGATGAGTTGATTAAAGTTAGGTTGAATGGTAAAATTTTCAAGACACTGGATATTCCCAAATCTGTTCTTGAAGCAGATAGCATCGTCAACTTGCCAGTAATGAAAACCCATTGCCTCACTGGCTTAACTTGTTCTCTTAAACATTTTTGGGGCGTCGTTCCTAGAGTAAGGCATCAATATCATTTGGTTGTCAACGATGCAATTGCAGATATAACGAGTTTTTTGAAGCCTAAGATTGCGTATACCATAGTCGATGGCACCATAGCTATGGAAGGCAATGGACCTCGTACGGGGGTTTCAAAGGTATGCAATGTAATATTAGCTTCCACAGATCCTGTGGCGTTAGATGCTCTTGCTGCGGAGTATATGGGGATGTCGACTCCGAAGCATGTAAAGGCTGCTGCGGAACGAGGTGTAGGCGTGCTCAACTGCACTCTGCAAGGTGACAAATTTGAACCCAATCCGTTTATTTTACCAAACCCAGATAAACAACCGATTTTCAAATGGGAGATGGCGTTTCGTAAATCTTTCTTAAAGCCAATAATGTTCAATACATCTATGTTTGAAATATTCGCTTGGATTGCCACCAAGTATAACAGTTTTTGGTATTATAGACGAGAAGGAAGAGGATACGCGGAAAAAATTGCGGATACATGGTATGCCCAAGAATTAGTGCAATTTTTAAATATATAGAGGTCTCTTGATGAAAGCTGTTGTTCTGGGCGGTGGCTTATCTGGTCTAATGGCTGCCTCCGTACTCTCCAATAACGGCTTTGAAACAATTTTGCTGGAAAAGGATGAGATCCTTGGAGGTTTAGCATCAAGTTACCTAATTGATGGAAAATATATTCCCAAAACTTATCACCATGTTATGTATGGCGACAGCACAACTCTAAATACGATATATGATCTAGGTTTAGGAAGCAACCTGTATTGGAGAAAATTGAAGGTAGGTTTCTATTCGCAAGGCAAATCTTACGATTTTTCTTCTCCTTTGTCAATTCTGAAATTTAAGCCTTTGAGTCTGTGGGGCCGAATAAAATTCGGCTTGTTAGTCTTCAAAGCGCGACGAAAAATGAGTTGGCAGGAACTAGAAGGAGTGAGTGTTGAAGACTACTGCAAAGCCACCGCGGGCGAAGAAGCCTACAAGCTGATAAATTACATCGTTCAAGCAAAGTTTGCTGAGCCCTCAGATAATGTATCTGCTGCGTGGTTGATGAGCCGTTTTGGGCACGAATCAAAATCAGTGAGTGATCGATTCGGATATTTGAAAGGTGGTGTTGAGACAATTGTCGATGGACTTACAAAGCGTTGTACAAAAAAAGGTGGTGCTGTAAAAACTGGGGCTAAAGTCACTAGAATTATACTGAAGGCGGGAGAAGTGAACAAGGTAGAATATATGGAAAAAGGAAAGACTCAAGAAATTAGAACAGACACCGTTGTCAGCACGTTGCCTATGCCTGTGCTTTTAAAGGTTGTCGATGGTCTGCCGCAGGAGTACCGAAAATCGTTGGAAAATATCGAATACAAATCCTCACTTTGTGCGGCAATAGCTTTGTCTGAGAGAGTTAGTCCATTCTATTGGCTAAATATAATGGATTTAGACGAGTATCCTTTTGTAGGGATCTTCGAGCATGGACATTTGAACACAGAGTTGAAGTGTCCTAGTTTAATGTTTGTCGTGAAGTATCTGAATTCCACGGATGAATTCTGGCAAAAGTCTGACCGAAAAATAGTAGAGGAATACTTGTCGCATCTTAGCGACGTTTTTGACTGTGATGTAGGAGAAAAATTGCTGTGGTGGCGCCTTCACAGAGCAAAATACTCTACACCTCTATTTATCCCGGACTACGGCAAATACATGCCCGAAGCTAAATCTCCTGTGAAAGGATTATACATCGGCGGCATCTCTCGAACCTATCCTAGAGACCGTTATATGGGCACAGCTCTCCAAACAGGTTTGGAAGCAGCACAAATCGTTTTGCTGAACCATGAAATAACATGAGGGCTACAATGACTGCAAAAGCCAACAGAGAACTTGTTTTGAGCGAATTGGTTTCGGTAATAATGCCTACTTTTAACGGCGAAAAAACCGTACTTGACAGCATTGAATCTGTCTTAAATCAAACCTACAAGTCCATCGAACTGATTATCATAGATGATGCAAGCCGAGACAACACCTTTGAAAGCATAACTGAATACAAACGCAAGAATGGTATTGCTCGTTATAGAGCGATTAAACACGACATGAATATCGGACTTGCGGCAACACTAAACCATGGAATAAAAGAATGCCATGGAAAATATGTCATTATACTACATCAAGACTGCGTATTAGCTGATAGAAATTGGATAGTCAACGCGTTAGAATACTTTGCCAACAGTAATGTAGCCGTGGTGACAGGTTATTATGGGATCCCCCCTGAAAAACTGGGCTTTACTGCAAAAGCCTTTGGCATCTTTCGAAGACAGTATCATGCCGTAAGCTCAGTACAAGTTGATGAAGAGGTAACGTTTTCCGAAGGGAAATGTGATGTATACCGAAAAGATGTTTTAGAAAGTATTGGTGGGTTTCCGGAAAGATTCAGAATTGCAGGAGAAGACCTTGTCGTATCTTACAAAATACGTCAACAAGGATTCTTGATACTGAAGAGTTACAAGCTTCCTGTTGTGCAAAAATTTGGACCAGCCGCAGACAATTTGGCTAAGAACCTGCGGAAAGAATTTGTCTTTGGAAAAGCTATGGGCGGTGTTTTTCCAATGTTTAAAACGTTTTTATTTAGAAAAATGGGAGTTTCTAGGTATTCTAGAACTAGGTCTTTACAAAGGGCTACTCAACCCTTGTTTGTTTTAACGTTCACTCTTCTATTACTTCTATCAATGGTTTTTCTGAATATACTAATACTTTGGTTATCTGTTGTAGTGTTGGTCATTAGATACTTTTTTTATGTTGTCACCATTTGGAATGAGCTTCTTCTCATGGCTGATGTGTTTCATAAAAGTAGGAGTTTTGCTTTTCTGGAATCTTTGTTGGTAGCAGCTTTGGGGTTGATAGTGGATTTTGTTTACACTCTTGGTTTTTCATATGGCTTAGTTTTATATACGATCGGAGCGAAATTATGACAATCCCTGCACTCTCGCCTCAAATTAGAGTTATTTAAAACTGGAGCGCAATCAGTGATGCCATCTTACTTGCACTAGGAGCGAACATATGAAAAAGACACTTGGCTTTCTGCGGGATATACCGCCTAAGCACTATTTAATCATTATCGGACTTGCTTTGACATTAACGGCAATATCTGGGTTATCAATCTACAAAGCTCTAACAGGGTTTTCGATTACACCCACGATTTACGACGGTTTTCCAACGTACTCAGTCTCAATTATTGGAGAGGGAAACGTTTCGGTTAGCATGGAAAGTGTAGTCATCAACGATTGTTCTAATACACTTACACAAGTTTATGTATATTCTTCAACGAGTGATTTTGTCTGGAATTTTTCAGCACTAGCCACGGAAGGCGAAAACGAATCAACTCCGTTGATGTTCGCTATCAATTGGGGCAAAGAAGGTAATGAGAGCATCACAGTCTGGGCTAACACTTACTGGGGTTGGTATTACACACTAGTCACTAATTCTTCTACAACCAACATTCCATTAAATGCTAGACTTGCTTGGGGGTCAAAATACGACATATCCGTCAGTTGTATCCAACTGCCTGATTCCGTGTCAACTTCCATCAAATTATCCAATTCTACTTGGCAAAATAGTTTGACTGTGAATACAACTTCATCTTTAAAAACACCAAACAACCTTTTTTTCCTGAGTCTTCAGGCATGGGCAAGACGCAATGCACGTATGAAAGTGGAATATTTCCAAAGCCAATTCATCAGCTACAACACTGAACGGTACGTAGAGCAGTCAGGATTTGCTACATCAGCGTTGTATCTCTCGACATTTGTCTTCATCTTTCTTTCCATCATTACTTTTCGTAAGAGAAATCTCAAGATCTTCGATAATCTTTTGCAGTCTTTGCACAGAATAAATCCGCAAAAGAAATCGTCTAGCTTCACTGGTACTTTTCATGCCTTCTTATCCGGAAATAGACAGGTCGTTTTCTTAGTTTTGTTTTTTGGCGGACTGCGGCTTGTTATCGCAGCTTTTGTATATGGGCATGGTTTTGATTTGTATACCTTTAGAGTTTGGAGCTTAATCATTGGAGAGAGAGGGGTTGCTGCTGTTTTCCCATTGTCCGATGTGTTGCCGCCATACTGGGGGATCAGACCTACCTATCCCTACCCCCCCATTATTATGTATACCTTGGCAGCTCTTTCAAAAATATTGCCATTGGAATCAATGAGCAATTCACTCTTTTCCTTTTCTGTGAAGGCTCCACTAATCCTTGCCGATCTTTTAATAGGGTTGTTAACTTTTTTCATAGTAAGAAAGCTTGCAGGATATAAAATTGCTCTGTTTGCGTTTGCTCTGTCACTTGCAAACATATTGAATTCTGCTCTTTGGGGGCAATTTGATTCGTTTTTGGTGCTTTTCATGATAGTTGCGGTTTGGCTTATTGCTAGAGATCATATCGAGTTGGGTTGGGCTTTTGCAGCGTTAGCACTTGTAACCAAACAGACAGCTCTACTGTTTCTGCCAGCGTTAATTGTTCTAAGCCTGAAAAATCGACGATTTCGCTCCACGGTTTTTGGTATGATGACATTTTCATTGACTTTTCTTTTGGTCTGGTCTCCTCTTCTATTTAGTGGATATTCTCTGGATTACGCGTTTCAAAACTCTGGATTGGGACTGTTATTGCCTGGGGGAGCGCTGAGTCTCTCTCCAGAGATCCCAGGAACTTCAATCGACGCATTCAACATATGGCCTCTCATCACATGGGTGAAAGATGGTATTCCTCTGAAGCAAGGAATTGCACCTTCTCCAACGATTCCTAGCCTTGATGATACGTTGCCAAATCAAATGTTTGGAATGAGTTGCTATCAGTTTGGTCTCCTATTGTTCCTAGTTTTCTATGTTCCAATTCTGCTGATGATCTGGAAGGCCTCTGACAGTTCAGAGGTGATGATGAAATTCAGCCTCCTAATGTTGGCGTTTTTCATTCTTCCAACGAGAATTCATGAGCGCTATTTGATATTCTCCATTGCATTTTTACCTCTCGCTCTTGCAACATCGAGAGTTGTTTCGGTCTTTTATGCGGTGTTAGCTACCACTTTCTCTCTTAATCTCCTCTACGGCTTTTCAACCCATGTAAACCCCTTTGGCATTCCTAACCAACTAGATTTTATGCAAAGCATCTTTAGTGATGGCTTTATTCTACTAATAATAATCGTCAACGTTGCTGTTTTCCTGCTCTTCTTCTCATATTGCGTCAGACACGATTTGACTAAGAAAGCCAATGTGTTGAAAAGAAGGAATCAACATGGGGAGCGCTAGTGTCAGAAACATAACATTCGCTTTGGGGATTCTATCACTTGCGTTAGGTATGCTTGCAATAGTGATCAGCAAGGGCAACGTATTCTTTTTGGAAGCGTGTATACTGCTAGCTCTAGGCTTTGTTCTTCCATTTCTTTCCTTTATGGAAAATAGCAAGGATGGACAAGGCAAAGAAGTAACTATAAAGTTGCCAATCAAAACCTACTTGGTAATAGCCTTCCTGACTCAGATGTTTCTAGCACCATTCTTTTATGACACTTTTAATTTTCAGCATTGGCTATATGCTGCTGACTTGTTTGCACAAGGGATTAATCCATATCGGTTTTGTTATGAATCCGGCATTTTCGATATATTTCCATATCCCAGCATGTTTCTATACTTAATGTTGATTGGGCGCGAGGTCTTGCAGGCTTTTGGACAAAGATTGTTTCTGGTTTTTTTCAAGTCACTGTTGACAATATCCAACGTCTTAGCTGGATATTTCATTTACAAAATGATAGTCGCTCTTAAAGGCGATCTTAATCTAGCAAAGAAAGCGACTTGTCTTTTCATTTTTAATCCTCTGCTTGTCTTTGTAACTAGTGTTCAGGGAGAATTTGATCCTCTTGTTATCTTATTCACAGTGCTAGCCACCTATTTTTTTGTTGTGAAAAAAGAACGGGTACTAAGTGCCCTCTGCCTTGGTGTTGGATTCTCTCTGAAACTATACCCTCTGCTGCTTCTACCCTTCTTTCTGGTTTATGTTGAAAACCTAAAAAAGAGGGTAATGTTTACGTTACTTGTAGGTGTACCTATGCTCCTGGCTTCAATGCCTTTCTTGATACTTGACTGCCCAGCTTACATCAATGTGGCATTCAATACAGGTGGTGGACCTGGCCCTTTTTCGCCATGGCAAAGCATGCTAATCAAATTCCTCGCCATACCCCTTTTTAGATTATCTTTCACTCTATCACTATTTGGTGCCATACTTGTCACACTGTTGCTTCTACGTGACAGGAAATTAATTACAAACATATTTTTGTGTTTCGTCGGTATATACCTTGCACTTCCTTTTATCCATGAAAATCATACGGCATGGATCCTTCCTTTTGTTGCTTTGGGAACGAAGAAAGGTCGCTTAGTATATATGGCTAGTCTGTTTCCTTTTTTACATTTGCTCCTGTTTACTGGAGCTTTCGACATGGCTGGTCTACCCTATTGGTTATCTTCTTGGGTAGGTCCTGAAAAAACTACTCTGTATTCCATATACAAGGTCATTGGTGTGGAAGTTTCCTTAATCCTCCCAGCTCTTTTCGTTATCCCCTTTCTAGGAGTTTACACCTATATTTTGGCAAAGCGCATTTATGCTATGGCAAATATCGATGGAGTGTTCCTAAAATCTAGTAGATGACTTTTCAAGCTGCGCGCGTAAGTTGCGGGCGCATAGTCCCTTCAGGGTCACTGTATTGTCGTTCCTATCTTACTCTTGATGACATAGGAGAGAAATGCTTTGATTTCAGCCATCGTAAGCTTGGACTTCCCCTTCTTCCTATTTTCGAACACAATAGGGATTTCCTTAACTTTAAATCCTCGTGCCCATGCTTGCTTGACCGTTTCTATTTGTATCTCGTATGTTTGACTGTGAAGGTATTTAATGACGCTCTTTACATAGTTCTTTGAATAGCATCGAAATCCACTTGTGCAATCACGTATTCGCATTCCCACCATTGTGGATGCGCTAAAGTTAGCGACACGGCTAATAAGCCATCTCAACACATGCCATCCCGAAATCTTGCCCCCCTTGATGTATCTGCTTCCTATGACTAATGCATAACCTGTCTCTGTGGCTGCGAGCAGTTTTGGGATAGCTTGAGGATTATGGGAGTAGTCTGCATCCATTGTGATAATGTAATCTGGTGGCTTCTTTAGTGACAAGATGATTTTGAAAGCATCTGTAATAGCGGTTCCTAATCCAAGCTTTGCAGGTCTCTTGAAGAGTAGAATGCCATCATACTTCGTCTGCAGTTCTTCAACGATGGATGCTGTACCGTCATTGCTGGCATCATCAATCACAACAATGAGGGCATCCTGCATCATGCCTTTTATTTCTCTTATAAGACTCCTAATGTTTCCAGCTTCACAATAGGTGGGAAGAACAACGGCCACTGAAGCATCGTCCATAAAAGATCTGCCTATCGAAGACAAAGTGTATACGCTTCGCTCGTGATTGTAAGGACTGACGGCTAGCTGGCTCACTTCTTTCACCACTCCTTTATGAAGCACATCAAATTTTCAGAATGGGTAGTTTTGTTATGCTGGTTCGCTTATAATAGTTGCGCAGGCTCAATAAGGACAAAATCCAGCTTATTTCGCAATGATGTCTGTTTTCTCATGTATTTTCCTCTTGTAGTACCTTAGTGGGTGCTTCACCTTTCTGCACACTTCATCTGGATTGGTGCAAACCCCGTGAGTGCGGAGTGTGGCGCATGTTGGAGGAATATATTTTGTCCTAGATCCTCTTCGACCTGCAACGTGTTCAACCTGGTATCTGGTTAGGCGTTCGTTGAAGTCGGAGAGTGTCCGGAAGAGATCTATTACGTTTTCAGTTGTCATGCCGACATTGATAAGGAAAGTTGTCAGGGTGAATCGGCCTATATGGGAAAGATGGTGACCCGACGACATGGCGTTGTATATAGCCATTATGCAAGGAGGAAAAGCTTTCATGTCGACCGTTTCTGGATATTCCTCTAGTCTTATCGTTTCCTTTCGGGCTATGAACTCATTCTTCAGTTTCTCTGTGATTATTCTGATTTTTGGTGGGAGTGATTCAACCTTTGTGTTAAGTTTAGTCTCTATGTACTTTCGGATTTCCTCTTGTAGAAGACGACAAGCCTCATTTTTGGTTACGTAGACCTTCCCTTCTTTGACTTCTCTGTTTATGAGTTTCCATTTTGACTCCTGAAGAGTTGCAGTGTTTTGTAGGTAACTGACAAAGTGGATTGAGAATCTCTGGTAGGGCGTCTTCTCAAGGGGTGCTATTTCTATATCCCATTTGAAATGCTTTGCGATTTCAAGGGTTTTTTCAGTAGTTTCTCCTTTTAGGTGTGAGAAGGCTTTCTTGGCTTCATGGAGGGCGTATCTCTTCTTGAGATATTTGTCGTTAATGACTGCAACGACCATCGTTGCGACAGGGAATGACGGGATTTCAATGTTTGGAGGTGTAGGTCGACGGGGAGCTTCTGCAGGGTTGTCGAATGCTTCAACTATGCGTTGTTGAGCATGATTGAGAATATTCGGTAAAGCTTCCATATCTTCTACTGCTAAATCCAATTCTTTGATGTAGTCTGCTGCTTTGGGGAGAAAGGGATATTTAACTAAGTCATGTTTTGTGAACGGCATTGCATCTATTCTACTTCTATTCGAGGAGCTAAGTAGAAAGTGAGTCTTCCTTCTCTTGGCTGCTGAAAGTCAACTCGGATGGGCATATCATTAGCAAATTCTAAGGTGGCGATTTCGCTAGTGGCTGAAGCAGCTTTGATGATTTCGACAAGGTAACTAAGGCTGAAGGTTGCTTTGGATGGTTCTTGAGTCTGCAGATCTAGGAGGGCATCGCTTCCTTTTCTGAGTTCTATAGTTGCGCCCATAAGGTCTCCTGTAGCACTGAGGAGTAGTTTCTCAGCATCTGCTTCTATACGTACATGATCACTTACGAGTTGAGCATCTTCAATGGCTTGACGTAATCCGTCAGTCGTCGCCTTCGCTTGAACTTTGAATGTTACTTTCGGGGTTGGAACTTCTTCTTCTTGTGGTTCCAAGGTGGGCATGTTAAATGTGCGGGTGTATCTACCCGTAATTGTTATTTGGAGACGAGCAGTTTCTGGCTTCATTGATAGCTCTACGGATTCATCCTTACCTGTTCGTCGCAGAAATTTGAGGAGTTCGCTTATGTTAATGCACATCTTCTGAGGTTGATCGCATTGGTATTCGTCGAAGATCGTTTTTGGCCATTGGAAATCCACCATGGCTACGCGTGAAGGATCCATTGCGCGGAGTTGAATTCCTTCAGGGCTTAGATTAAAGGTTGCTTCGTCCACAAGAGTAGCTATTGCAGAGAACATGTCTCTCAGAAGTTTGACATCAGACATCTTAACCATAAACAACGTGGTTAGTCTCCTTTGGTGCATAGGTATGTGTAAGCCACGAAAATAAAAGGATGACGCTTCAAACTCTTAACTCCTCGAAATAGTTGCCTTGATGAGCGAAGGTATGCTGCTATTTCCACTCACACTGCACAGTGCTGACACATAAACAAATGTGCTCCCTTGAATTGATGAATTATAAGCGCGCCTTTCGCCTTTCAAGGAAAAACGTCGCGCGGGCTAGCTCAAGTGTATTCCCTGAATGTGAAATTGCATTTTGTACACCGGAAGAACTGCGTGGAGGATTCGTCGCTTCCTCGGGTCTGCACTTGCCAGACGAAGGCTAGGTTGTTTCCACACTTCGGGCACTCCATTCTAACAGTGGGTAAAGTCCGCAGTTTCTGCTCCTTCCTTCCGATGACCGCTATCGATTCTTGAAAAGGCTTTGCTTCCTTAATGGGTGAAGGAACGACGACGTTCCCGTGGCCTTTCATCTTCTTCTGGATACCGCACTTCTGACAAACCAAAACTATGTCCTTGCCCTTCTTCTCTTGTACTAGCCTCTTTCCGCAGTTCTCGCAGAATTCCATCAGGATTCACCATATCTGTTCCTTTCCCGTCGCAATTGACTCTTAAAAATCTTTTCGAATTCCGATAAGTATTTCAACTATTGTTGCAGGGGGCTGGTAAGTCCTGATGCAATCAAATGGGCCACCCGTAAGGCCTCAGGAATGTTACTTCTCGTAGCAGTACTCCTAACCACTCTTTTCGCAATATCCAGTTCAATTCCTACTGCTTGTATGTAGACTGTCTTCTTCCCATCCCTCATCGATACTTCGGTAACGCCTTTGCCGTCAGCAATTACCTTCCACCTCTCCTTTGAGAATGACAGGTTCTTTAGGGCTTTCTGGATATCATCAAAGTTGGGCTTCTCCCGTGTGACGGCTATTATTGGCAAACTGACGATTTCATGGAGCTGTGAAGTGTCAACGATGTTAAAACCCGCGAAGGTTACTCCGTCGAGCATCACTACTCTCAACTGCCCGTGATGGGGGGAATTAACTATCATTTCACCAATCTTCTCAGTAGCGTCCATCCCGTCAATCTCAATTTGAGTCCGCATAACGCCGTCCAGCCAATACCCGCCTCTAAACACAACACCGATGACATCACATTTTCCGTGAGTATGAGGGAGAAAGAAACCGTCATCAATACCTACAATTCTAATCTCAGGTTTTATGAAACGGAGTTTTCTTGCTGCCACAACCGTAACCTCTCTTAATCTTCTTTAAGGCTACAAAAAAACATTATTACGTTTACAGTACTACCAACAGAGATGGTGAGAATGCGGCATTAAATCTTTAACGAGAAGAAAGCGATTCTCCTTCACACCGACATATAAAACCTTGAAGGAAATCATGAACGATCACAACTTGGCAACTTTTGGGGATGCCTGCGCCAATCTAATGTACTCTCTCTGCCTTTCTTGCCAGAATGGGAAACCAACAGGAGCAAAAGCTGACGGCAGGATGTTATCTGAAGCTATGAAGCAAGCAGGACTAAGAGATTTCATGTCCTCGAGAATGACTCGTCACAAACTTGCAGATGCTGCAGAAGCATTACTGGCCTATGCGTGGCTTCAAAACTTCATAACATTGACTGAAAGTGTTGAATTGCTAGCAAGACATGAGGATGTTGTTGACGCTTTCACATCTCTTCTTCTGGAGGTGAAGAAACGTCTTGAGCATTACTGATCTCCTTGCTTCCCCAATCCTTCAAAGCCTTGTCTAAGACCGACTTGAATGTTTCAGTGTCTTTCTGAACCTCTTTAATAGCCTTCCACAAGATATCTTCTGCTGTTTTCCGTCCTTTAGTGCGAACGTAAAGCAATGGTTCGGCCATGAGAGGATGTGGAATGTTGTAGCCAGCTAAATCGGTACTCTGATTCTTGACTAAGGCTTTTTGAACAACATTACAGAATGTGTGGCCTTCGCCTGCAATCTCTAACTTCAACTCATCTCGATTTTTCTTCAAGATTCTAATTTCCATCGTAAGTTGACCTCGTTAAGAAAAGTCCTTTCCATAATCTATTGCAGCATGTCGCTTCTCATATTTTCCACATTTAGAGCATACCATCCTGTAACGCTTCCGTTCCAACATGTGTCCGCAACGGGAGCAGAACGAATAGATGACCCCGAGGTTCCTTTCAACCGTTGAAAGATGATAGGTGCGGTTTGTCTCGCTTATTACCTTCGCTCGGATGATATCTCCCCGCTTACATGCATCGTGAATCGAATCAACATAAGAGGAACTCACGTCAGATATGTAAAGCAGCCCCGAAAAGTAACCAGACAAAGTTTCTTTCCCTATCATAAAAATCCTTACAATTGCAGTCTTGCTCTGGAGATTTAAAACGTGCCCAGTTACAATACTGCCTACTCTTGGTACTCTTACCACGCGAACTAACGGGTATATAGAAACCATCTTGTTTTGCATATCTAAAAGTGTGCGACCGCTGATCTTTGCGTAGATCCTCCCCTTCGTCACGTATGTGCCTTGTCCTGGCATGAACTCCTCAATTACTCCTAACGGCTCACCTGGAACAACGAATTGACCACTCTGCCTCTTTGATCGCGTTTTCCCCATAGTTACTCCCTCTTCTTTCTTAAACACAACTTTTGGTATTGGCTTCAGATTGAAGCACTCGTTAATTTTCCAGTTTACTCATCAATAAACCTTTTGATTGAAGGACAATAGCTAAATCTCAATGCTACGTAGACTGATAGTTGTGCAGGGACATCTTAAGCCTTTCAAAAGGATTGGTTGGAGCTGTGTACGAAAGAGAATACTTCGTAGGCGCGAACACCCCCATTCTTTTGGGCTACGCATCTATCTTCTATCGAATAAATGCATGGTTTAGATTTCGGAAGATTGCATCCTTGATAAGAAGATTTGGAGGCAAGGGGAATACTCTTGATGTGGGGTGTGCCCTAGGTCACTCTCTAGTACGGTTCGAATCGATCGGACTAAAACCAGTTGGCTGCGACATCTCAGCGTGGGCAACGAAGAGAGCTCGGAAGATACACCCCCATATAAACATCATTCGAGCAAATGCGCTGGCTCTGCCCTTCAGATCTGGCGTGTTCGATACGGTAACAGCCTTCGAAACCTTGGAACATTGCTCAGATCTGAACTTGGCTCTAAGAGAAATAAGAAGAGTTATCCAACCTAAAGGCTTAGTTATCGCTTCTGTTCCCACGACTAATCTGAACAGAACCTATGACGACGAAACCCATCTCTGGCACAAGTCCCTCAGAGAATGGCTGACCCTATTTGAAAGTCATTTCAGAGTATTAAGTGTAGATTTTTTCATGAAATTCATGAAATACGTTGATGGCAAAACATGCAACACATTTATCACGTTGAGAACTCGCAGAGATTAAGGGCGTGTATCGTGTAACCGTTCTATTATGTAAAGATCAACAGGGTACTTGTATCTTCTCTTCCTGTGAAACTTGAACATGCGCGGGATTTCCATCAATAGCGTATATACTCCTCTAATCTCTCCACCATGTTTTGGAATGAAATCTCTCAAGAAGGGAGAAGGGGAAACTGGAAGCAATCGTGGTTCAGACCTTCCCATCTTCTTGATGAACTCATAGTTCTCCCGGCTGCTGTTGTGTAATGAGTAGACGCGATTACCCATTTCAAGGGCTTTCTTAAGGAATATTCGGTCTGCCTTTCTCTTCTGCACTCCGAAGGGAGGATTTTGTAAGACTGTATCGAAATACCCCCTAACAGCGTTGAGGTCAGCCGTTACCCATTGAATCTTATCTTTGACGTCTAGCCTTTCAGCGTTGAAGAACGCCTTCTTAGTCGCTACGCTGTCTATGTCTAAACCCACCGTCTCCTTAGCTCCTAGGAGTGCACTTCCAATTGCGAGTCTTCCGGTTCCACAACCCAGATCTATCACGCTTTTATCAGCTATGTCATCATAAGTGTACGCAGCTAGATACAGGAGTTCTGCCGCCGCCCTTGGAGTTATTGTGTACTGTTCTAGGTGAGCTTTTGGCGAGAGGAATGGCTCGACTCTTGCAAGAGCTTTTGCTAAGTCTAGTTTTCGAACCAGCCTTCTTTGCATAGTTTTTCCCATTGTATCTTTCCTAAAGCAACAAGGGCTTCCTTTGGTGTAAGCAAAGGCGAGCGGAATCTCCCAGCGTCATCTAGGGACAACCTTGGGCAAGTCGTATTTATGAAAGCATCTATTGTCGGAAACTGCATCAAAGCTTCGGGAGTGATCTCTCTAATGGCAAGCAAGATTGCCTTTTTACCGGCATCCTCAACTAAGTTTTTCATCTTCAGTGCTTGGTCAATTCTTTTCTGTCCAGGTTTCAATCCAACTAATATTCCTATTTCATCAGCAAGTCTAGCCTCTTGAATGTTTGCCCATCGTTTTCTCAAAAGTTTTAAAGCTTCAGTTTTAATTCTAAACGCTCGTTTTTCATAGGGGTCGGCTACCACTGTTGGCTTGCCTGTTGCTAAGACTAATCCCACCGGATGGAATTTGCCTCCACCGACAAAGAGGAATGCGTCTACTTCTCTGGATACTGCTTTGGCATTGCTGTAATCACAACCGACGACTTGACCGGCATATTTCAATCTGCCTGCGTCCCCGACTGCTACAGCTTTGCCAGCTTCCAGGAGTACCGTTTTGGCTTCATCTAGTTTGTGCACATGTTGGACTGTTGTCACTAGACCAATATTTTTCCAAGTTTCAAGGAGAGGGATGGCCTTTTTGACGGCGCTTTTTACGGTGGTTTTTGCTTTTGCCTCAATATAAAGGGTTGGAAGTGCAGCTTTTGGTTGCATCTTACTGTGGCCATAGTGAACAATGAGATCCGCTCCAACGCTTCTAGCTTCAACAGAAGCCAAGTCACAGGCGCCGTAGCAGGGATCAGCAGATATGATCGCAGTGGCGCCGGCTTCCTCAACGATGGCGGCTAGTTCCGGACCATAAGTTTTTAAGCCTTCAGGAAGCTGCAGGAAGACTAGTCTAGCCTTTCTTTTTCGTATCTCCTCTGCTAGGTGTGATTTGTCGAGTTCAAAGGTGGAAGGTGGCATAGGCAACTTGCTCTGTAATAGAATGATGTTGCGGTAAAGACGCTCTGGGTTTCAGGTGATCGTTTATTCCGGGTTGAATGAGCCTTCTTTATGCTGGGGGTTCTGGTGTCTACTCTGATTCTCCAGTGCCTGTTCCAAAAGGATCTTCTGCTCAATGCTTGCGACGTGTTGACGCGTGTTTATTACTGCGTCGTTGTTGACTGAGATACTGTCTATCCCACATCTAACTAGGAATTCTGTGAAGTCTGGAAGGTTTGAAGGGCCTTCGCCGCAGATGGAGACTGTAACTCCCTTCTCGTGTGCCACCTTGATTAAGTGGGCGATTATGCGTTTTACTGCAGGATCCCTCTCGTCGAAGTAGCCCATCTGTCCTAGCCTCTCAGAATCCCTATCTATCATTAAAACACCTTGAGTCATATCGTTTGACCCGATTGAGTAACCATCACAAAGCTTGGAGAACTTGTCAGCCATTATTGCTATCGAAGGGGTTTCGGCCATAAACCATATCTTGAAATCTCTCTCTCTTTCTAGCCCTTCTCCTTTCATGATTTCCAAGCATTTCTCAGCTTCCCAGATTGTTCTTATCACTGGCAGCATGACCCACACGTTTCTAAGCCTCCATTCTTCGCGGCATTTACGGATTGCTTGGCATTCCAGTTTGAAAGCTTCCTTGTACCATTGGCTTATGTAGCGGCTTGCTCCTCGCCAACCGAGCATTGGGTTAGCTTCCTCAATTTCGTATTTCTCGCCGCCTTTCAAATTTCTATATTCGTTCGTCTTGAAGTCACTGAACCTGACAACCACAGGTCTGGGTTGAATTGCTCTTGCAACCTTGGCTATTCCCTCTGCCAATTTCCGAACAAATTTGTCTCCCTCGCCTTTTTCAAGAAGGTACAGTGGATGTTCACCAATATAGCTCGCAAGGATGAACTCAGTGCGCATGAGTCCGATGCCTTCAAAGGGTAGATCTTTGTAGTCATCAATCTTCTCTGGAACACCGAGATTCATGAAGATCTTTGTAGCAGTTACAGGTACAGACCGAATAATGGCGGCTTGGCTGATTCCAACAGTTGAGGTGGCTGCTTCAGGTGCTTCATAAATACCTTTGTAGATCACGCCATTTCTAGAGTCTACAGTGTACTCTTTCCCAGTTTCCATTACTTTGGTAGCGTTTTCTGTGCCGACTATACATGGGATTCCAAGTTCACGGCTTACAATTGCAGCATGAGCAGTGACTCCTCCTTTATCTGTTACGATGGCACCAGCAAGCTTCATGTAAGGTACAAAATCCGGGTCAGTCATAGTCGTAACTAATATGTCCCCTTCTCTAACCAGACTTGCAGCTTCTTCAGAATTAAAAACTATCCTTGCAACCCCAGCTCCTATGCCTCTACAACCCGCAGCAATACCCTTGACAACAACTTCCATCTCGGAGAGTTGTTTTGGAGTAGCATCTGGCTTCTCCTTCTCTTTCGTGCTCCAAACAGTTTCAGGTCGAGATTGCACAATGAAGATATTTTCAGGAAATTCCAAGTCACGATCTAAAGCCCATTCAATGTCTTGAGGTGTACCATAATGCTTGGCAATCAAGTTGCCTGCCTTCGCCAATTGACGAATCTCTTCGTCGGTGATGCATGGTTTTTTCTGCCTTTCCAGGGGAACCTCAGAATGCTCTGTTTTCCCAGTTTTTCGGTCGCGGATGTATTCAACAGTTTTCTTGGCAATTTTGCGCTCAACTATTTCAAGAGAACCTTTGTCCACTACAAAGTAGTCAGGAGTTTCCGCGCCTGAGACGACTGCTTCTCCTAAGCCCCAAGTGCCTTCTATAATTATCTGGTTTCGCTCTCCAGTCACTGGGTTTATTGTGAACATAACCCCTGCAGAACGGGCATCCACCATCTTCTGAACACCTACACTAATCAGGACCTCGTCATGTTTGAATCCTTTCTTAGTTCGGTAGAAAATGGCTCTTGGAGTGAACAGACTTGACCAGCATCTGATAGTTTTTTCGACGACTTCGTCTGCTCCTTCTACATTAAGGAAGCTCTCTTGTTGTCCAGCAAAAGAAGCCCCCGGTAAATCCTCAGCGGTTGCGCTGGATCGCACTGCCACAGAGACATTAGAGGATTGAACCCTCTTAGTTAATTTCTGATAAGCGTCTCTAATTGCATCTACTATTTCCTCGGGCACTTCGGCGCCTTCAATGAGTTTCCTTATGTTCTTTGAAGCCCTTTCGTAGAGTTTGGGGTCATCAACATCTGTAATTGTATCTGAAATAATCCTGTAAATTTCTTGATCGATGTGAGTTTCATTTATGAACTTCTTGTACACTTGGGCAGTTATAGCAAATCCCGGTGGGACAGGGATCTTCGCTTGAATCATCTCTCCTAAATTAGCGTTTTTTCCCCCAACTACTGGGATGTCATCCTTTCCCAGTTCCTCAAACCACATTACAAACTTTTCAGTTCGAGAGCTCACATCAACTTGTCTCCTGCCTTCTCAATCACTATGCGGCACGGCATTGGAAGTTTCGCTCGACCCAGTTTCAAAGCTTCCTTTGCAACCTCTACTGCTTCATTGTTTACACCAACGACTATTACTGGTTGATTTATCTTCACGCGAGCAGCGGTTCCTATGACCTTGCCGAAGGCATGGCGCATGCCCTCCTGGAGTCTGTCGGCATGAGCGCCGAAGATCATCTTGTTTTCTCTTAGAATTGCATGAGGGTAAGGCATAATTCGCAAGAAGTAGCTATTTCCGAGTTTTGTTGAAAGGAGACGGTTTGAAGCTATTCTCGCCGCCTCTAAAGCGTTGTGTCGAATCTGAACATTTTCTAGGGTGATTAGTCTCGCTTTGATAGGGAACTCTGTCTTTGGGTCACCCATTGTGAACTTAGTGATTTTGGAAGGCGGTGGAGTTTTAGAGTACTCTCTCCTTGTGTAAGCTTGACCTTTCACTTCTCTATAGTTCTTGGCCTTCATTACTACCCCTTCTTCAAAGCGAATTCGCTCTTATTTAAAGCGTTTGTTGCTACAACATGTTAAGGAACTTATGAATTGAAAATATGAATTTCAGTGTCAAGTTGTCTAAGGAGCTATTGGTGGCTTGCTTGAGAACCATTTTTCAGCCAATTCCTCATAGTTTGGGAAAGCTTTTCTCAGAATGGGAATATACATTTGCTTCTCCTCTTCGTTAAGATACTGGAATTGATAAGATCCCATGTAAGGAGACGGTTCACCTTCGCGAGTGATAAACTCAATGTGCATAAAGGGGTCTCCCCTCTTTATGGTGATTGGGGCTCGGTCATTGTTGAGGTTTACTACTTCCAATGCTAAACGTCCGATGAAGCCGCTGTGGACCTTTGCAGCATTTAGGAAGCTGAGTCCCATACGTCCAAACTTGCTCTTTGCCGTTAGATGAGCCACAAGGTTGGATGGTGTGAAAATTATCTCGTAGCTTATCAGGTTCTGATGCTCTAGATAATTTAGAGTAGTCTCCTCCTTAACTGTAAGAACGTAACCATCCCCATCGAGAAGATGATAATCGTACGGGTAAATGATGCGGAACTCCTCTATGAGTTTCACTATTTTATCTTTGCCGAGGATACACATGATTCACAGCTCTCCAGTGTGTTCGTAGCAATACTGAATACAATTATGAAAGATTTTCGGTGAACCTTAGGAATCTGAAGGCGGACAATGTTCAAACCCAATAGATGCAGCATTCACCGTCACCAGCAAAGGTTATTTCCTGCAAACATGATGGATATTCGGGCAGGGGTTCCCAAGCTAGGTCAAAGGGGTGAGGTTCAGGGCCTCATGGCGTAGGCCTTCGTGGGTTCAAATCCCACTCCCTGCACCACACATTCCTCTTACGAGAGAAAAGTAAAAAAACGGATTTGCTAATAATATATTGAGGACATATGACATCCCGAGGGCGTCCACGGAAGCATAGATGGTTCTCCTTGGACGAATTGAGTAGCGACTTCTCGTTGGATGCGCAATATTTGAAGTGGGCGAGCTCAAATAATTTGGCAATTCAATCTGTGGTCGCGACCGGTTGCCCGAAATGCCACAGTGACGATTTTGAGCTTCGCCTTGATAGGAAATACAAGATTGTTCGTCTTCACTGTATTGGATGTCTCCATGAGACTTCCTTCAGAGTTAAGACGCCTAAGCCTGGCACTTTTAAGATTGAACCCGTCTTTGAGAATGGTATTCAAATAGGCGAGAAGGTTGTTGATCGCTACCATCCCTTGACTCAACGGCAACGGACTGACATTCTTGTTAAGAAGACTATGCAAGGCGTTGAAAGCGGAAGAACCAGTCTAGGTGGCGAATGGTATGTAAATGTGGTGACGGGAAGCCTTCACAGTCAAAAAAGATGTTGCTTAAGCTTCGAAGAAGCAACACAAATCTGCAATCGAAACAATATGCGGATTGAGCATGAGCAACGTCTCCATAAACTCAAAGAGGAGTCTGTTCTCCAATTGCTAGAAGTGTGAGGGCTCAAGACCTTTCTCTTGTCCTTATCGACCTACCAATCGTTGTTGCTAACTGTGGAGTGACATACCTGTAATGATCGATAAGCTTGCAATGGTTCCATAGAGCGACCATCGAGCCTTATCGCCACCGCTGAGTACACATGCTCCGTAGAAATTCGTACGGTAATCAGCCATAATACAAACTGAACTTAAAAAAAAGAAGAAGGGGGGGGGGGATCTTACTTTTCTTTCGCCATAGCGAGAACGCCTTTGATTGAAATTATGACAGCGGCAGGAGCAGCGAATGCTGCAATATATGTTGTAATTGCAACGGCGAAGTAGTAGAGTATTTCAATTGGAGCAACGTCTAGGGGTCCCCAGACGTTACTACCACCAGCAACCATGAGAGCAATTGTTGCGATGAGAAACAGAGTTACTTCTTTTGTTGTTATGCTTCCAGCGACTCCGATAATGAAACCCAAGATAAGCATAATCAGGAGGACATAGCCGTGATATTCTGCAACTGTTTGTGATACTGTCCACTCAAAGCCTCCTGCATCATAAGCCATGTAACCAATCGTTAGTCCAGCGAGGATTGCTATGCCAAGGAAAGCGATGAACGCCCATCTCGCAATCTCTTCCATTTCCATTTTGAATCCACAAAAGTCTAGTAATCCTTGCTGACACATTATAAGTCTTGCGGATTAAATTAGGGCGTAAAAGCCGCTAAAAAGGCTGTTCTTGGCAGAAAAGCCCCTATGATCCTTATTTGATAATTTTCTATATTGAAAAAAACGGCTGCTGTACATGAAAGGCTCTGATTACCCTTCTTTTCCTTAAAAAGCCAAGAAATGACATCTTTCATCAAGAAAGAGCAGCAAAATAGGAAAGTTTTTCTCTCGAACTAGCCAAGATAGTCTGAGTACAGCACATGATAAAGGTCAATCAGAAGATAGAAGGCATTGCTCAAGATATTAAGACTATGAAGGTGCGTGGGGCGGGTAAGATAGCTGCCTCTGCAGCCAAAGCCCTCATTATAACTGTTCAGGAGTCAAAGGTCAAGAATACTATAAAATTGGTTATGGAGCTGGAGGCCACAGCGAAACTTCTTTTAAAGACACGACCGACAGCCGTGTCCTTACCTAATGCAATACGCTACGTTATGCATCGCGTCAGGAAAGCTCAGGAGAGGAATGTTGAATTGGAAGACTTGCGTCAAACTGTAATTGAGGCAGCATCAGCTTTTATCCTCAACAGTGCCAAGGCAATAGAACACATTGGAGAAATCGGAGCAAGAAGGATAGAAGATGGCGATTGCATAATTACTCATTGCAATAGTGCCACAGTAACGGCAGTATTAAAGACCGCTTTCAACCAAGGAAAAGCCTTCAAAGTGTTTGCTTCAGAGACTAGGCCGCGCTTTCAAGGAAGAATCACTGCTGAAACGTTGAGTGCCTTTGGAATACCAACTACATTAATCGTTGATGGTGCCATACGCCTCTTTATGGAGAAGATGGATAAAGCCATAGTTGGAGCTGATGCGGTAGCCGCCAATGGAGCTGTAGTGAATAAGATTGGAACCTCGATAATGGCCCTGACTGCCCATGAGTTCAGAGTACCATTCTTCGTAACTGCGGAAACTTACAAGTTCAGCCCTGAAACTTTGCTGGGGCAACCTGTGAAAATAGAGGAACGCGACTATTCAGAGGTTATTCCGAAGGGAGAACTGAGAAAGATGCCAAACGTGACTATAAGAAATCCCGCCTTTGATGTGACCCCTCCAGAATACATTAACCTAATAATAACTGAAAGAGGTATCATACCGCCTCAGGCTGCCGTTATGATAATCAAAGAAGAATTCGGTTCTATGTCACCCGAAGAATTATGGGAGCACCAAACATATCTCACAATAGATGAAGAGTCCTAGTTTGCTCACCTGCAAAATACTTAAGGAACTAGTTAATTTATGAACAAAGACGAAACTTGGGGAGCAGATGAATGGCAGGAATAGTCCTCGTTAGAGAAGTTATGTCAACGGACGTAAAAATAGTTAGGCCTGACACTTCCGTTAAAGAGATTGTCGCTACAATGAACAAGTTTGACATAGGGTCAATTGTTGTTGTGCAAAGCGATCGTCCCGTAGGAATCATTACCGAACGGGACATCCTTCGAAGAATTGTTGAGCCTTGTTTGCCACCTGAGACCTTGCGAGCAAGAGAAGTCATGACGAGTCCTGTGATATCCATTCACAGCACGGCCAGCATTGATGAGGCAGCTAAAATTATGGTGAGAAAACATGTCAAGAGGCTTCTTGTCATGAGCGGCGAGACACACGTTGGAATCTTAACATTCACTGACATAGTGACACAAGTACCGCATATGCTTGGTATACTGGAAGAGCTTTTAAGGCCTCACCATCGTATACACTAGCAACTAGTGCATGTTGGATGTCAACTTTCAATCTCTAGAGTTTTTTATATGTAAGGTAATAGTCTTTCTTTATGCCTGAAGGTAGGAGAACAAATTTTGGACACAGAAAAAGCTGCTGAAATGTACAGGAAGATGCTGGAGATCCGGCTTTTTGAAGAGAAAGTCTTCGAGTTATATGGGCAAAACCTCGTTCCTGGCACTATCCATCTATATGCGGGAGAGGAAGCCGTAGCTGTGGGAGTATGTTCAAACCTGCGAAAAGATGACTACATCGTGAGTACACATCGAGGTCACGGACATTGCATTGCGAAAGGAGCCAACCTAGACAAGACTATGGCTGAGATTCTAGGTAGAAGAACAGGGTATTGCGGAGGAAAAGGAGGTTCGATGCACATTGCAGACTTCAGCATAGGTATGCTAGGAGCAACTGCAGTAGTGGGTGCAGGGATTCCGATAGCAACTGGTGCAGGGCTTTCCATAAAGCTGAGAGGCACCGATCAAGTGGCAGTATGCTTCTTCGGAGATGGGGCTTCAAACCAAGGCACCTTTCATGAAGGCATCAACCTAGCAGCCATCTGGAAGCTTCCAGTAATATTTGTGTGCGAAAACAACCTGTACGCCATGGGAACCCGTCAAACACAAGTAATGTTGACAAAGAATGTTGCCGAGAGAGCCTGCGCTTATGGGATTCCAGGGGTCACCATCGATGGAAACGACGTGCTAGCCGTTTTTCAGGTGACTAAGGAAGCTGTTGTACATGCGAGAAGAGGTGAAGGGCCTACTTTAGTTGAATGTAAAACTTATAGACACAAAGGGCACTCCCGATTCGACCCTGCCACTTACAGACCAAAGGAAGAGGTTGAAGAGTGGCTTAGCAAGGACCCTATTACCCGCTTGAAAAGACAACTTCTCCAAGAAGGTACAATCTCGAACGCAGTACTTGCGGAAATGGAGAAAGAAGTGACTGAAAGCGTGGAGGCAGCGGCTCAATTCGCAAAAAAAAGCGCCTTCCCGTTACCTGAGACAGCTTTGGAGGGCGTTTATGTCTGAGGAGGAGTCAAATTGAGGGAGATAACATATCGAGACGCACTCCACGAAGCTTTGCTTGAAGAGATGCAACGAGACAAAGCTGTCTTTCTGCTAGGTGAAGACATAGGTCTCTACTGGGAGGGCGCCTTTAAGGTAACAAAAGAACTCGCCAAGAGATTTGGTGTCGAACGGGTTAGAGACACTCCAATAAGTGAATCCGCCATAGTAGGAGCAGCGGTTGGCGCAGCAATCACTGGCATGCGACCAGTTGCAGAAATAATGTTTGGCGACCTAGTGACCTTGGCAATGGACCAGATTGTAAATCAAGCAGCAAAAATCCACTACATGTTTGGCGGACAAGCCAACGTGCCTCTAGTCATTAGAACACCCTTCGGCGGTGGCGTCAACATCGCTGCACATCATTCTCAGAGTCTTGAAGCATGGTTTATGCACACACCCGGATTATATGTTGCTACACCGTCAACGCCTTACGATGCAAAGGGACTATTGAAAACTGCGATAAGAGACGATAATCCCGTTGTCTTTTGCGAGCACAAACTACTATATCCAATAAAAGGATTGATACCTGAAGAGGAGTTCACGATCCCCTTTGGCTCAGCTGACATAAAAAGAGAGGGTGCAGACGTGACAATCGTGGCAACAATGTTTATGGTGCATGAAGCCTTAAAGGCGGCTGAAACCTTGGAGAAAGACAACCTAAGTGTGGAAGTCGTAGATCCACGAACATTAATTCCCTTAGACAAGGAGGCTATAGTAAGTTCTGTGAAGAAAACTGGACACTTGATTGTAGTAACTGAAGGCTGCAAAACTGCGGGAGTCGGAGCAGAGATTGCAGCTATCGTAGCAGAAGAAGCCATCGACTACCTAGATGCACCAATAAGACGAATTGCCGAACCAGACACCCCGATTCCTTTTAGTCCAACGTTAGAAAAATTTGTAATTCCCAACGAGGAAAGCATAATCAAAGCCGTTAAGGAAATTGTCTAAAGGATTTGACTCATCTTGGTCACGAAGATTGTAATGCCCCGCCTCAGTCTTACAATGAAAACAGGTACTGTGATTCAATGGTTCAAGAAAGAAGGCGAAACCGTTGAAAAAGGCGAGTCTATAGTTGAAGTGCTCTCTGAGAAGGTAACATATGAAGTCGAAGCGCCTGAATCAGGAGTTCTCAGGAAGATCATCGTTGAGGAAGGAATGGAAATACCAGTAGACACAATGTTGGCTCTAATCGCTAAACCTGACGAAGATCTAAACGCAATAGAAATTGAAATAAAACCCTCTCTTACAGAGCTTTCAAAAGAGACAATAGCGGTCGATACACAACCATCCAAACCTAGTTCAGCAAAGAAACGTATTCCAGCTTCACCCGCAGCCAAGAGGATAGCCAAGGAGCACAACGTAGATTTGGGATGCGTGGCAGGAACCGGTCCTGAAGGAAGAATCTTAGAAAGAGATGTTGAACAATATCTAGAAGAGAGAGTGAAGACACCGCGGATTAGAGAGGAGATACTCTTAACAGGCATTAGAAAAGCAACAGCAGAGCGCGTTGCCACAAGTTTTCACACTGCACCTCACAGCTTTGTCATAATGGAAGTCGACATGACCGAGGCAACCAAGATTAGAGGTGAAGCAAACATTTCGTACACAGCAATACTGGTCTATTGCACAGCAAAGGCTCTACGGGAATTTCCAGTCGCAAACTCCACATTAGTTGATGGTAAAATCCGAATCTATGAAGATATCAATGTCGGCGTAGCTGTCTCTACTGAAAAGGGCCTTATGGTACCTGTTATATGGAATGCTGACGAGAAATCGTTGCCAAAAATCTCTTCGGAATTGAAGGAATTAGTGGAGAAAGCAAGGGAAGGAAACTTGTCAAAGGAGCAATTAACTGGCGGAACCTTCACATTAACTAATCTTGGAATGTACAATGTCGATATGTTTCTGCCCATAATAAACCCTCCAGAGGCCGCTATACTTGCCGCAGGAAGAATTGTAGCAAAGCCTGTTGCAGCAGGCGGGGAAACAAGAATTAAGCCCACTATGACACTTACGCTTGGGTACGATCACAGAATAATCGATGGCGCACCAGCTGCACAATTCCTAAAGAAAGCCAAAGAATCAATTGAGCAGCTTAACTGTTCAAACTAGCCGTTTTATTTTTTAACTGGAGAGTTCACGACACGCCTTCCATGGATGTTCGCAGCTGATTATAGAAAAATCTTAAGTGGGTGACAAACTTCTCAAATCCCAGTGGGCTGTTCCATGAAAGCCGCCATGTATTATAGTCTTGACAACATAGTGATTGAAAACTTGCCCGTTCCTAAGATCGGACCACATGAGATTCTAGTTCAGATGAAGGCCTGCGGAGTATGCGGTTCCGACTTGATGGAATGGTATCTCAAGAATCGTGTACCTTTAGTGCTTGGGCATGAGCCCTCAGGCATAGTTGCCAAAGTCGGCTCCAAAGTTAAAGGGTTTGAGGTGGGCAACCGCGTCTTCTCCCATCATCATGTTGCCTGTCTAACTTGCGACTTCTGCCTTCGAGGCGCCTATACGTTATGTGAACAATTCTCAAGGACTCATCTGGAGCCTGGTGGCTTCGCTGAGTATTTCAAAGTTCCGAAACCAAACCTTGAAGTTGACACTCTTAAGGTTCCGCCTGACATCTCCTTCGAGTCAGCGACTCTGATAGAACCAATGGGTTGTTGCCTTCGCGCCTTGAATAAGGCACAGGTTCATCCTTCAGATTCAGTTGTAGTTGTGGGCGCTGGGCCTTCAGGAGCCATTTTAACATTACTGTTGCGACTCTTCGGCGCTGGCCAAATAATTGTCACAGATTTTATCGACTATAGACTGAAAGCCGCTGGAAAGCTGGGAGCCGATCTGCTGGTCAACCCAGAAGCGGAGAGCATAATCGACGTGGTCAAGAAAGCAACCGACGGTAAAGGTGCAGACCTCGTGATTGTGACTGCTCCCAATGTTAATGGATACTTGACTGGAATGGAATTGTGCCGCAGAGGTGGAACTTTATGCATCTTCGCACCGACGCGACCTGAAGATTTTGTTAGATTGAGCCCGAATAGACTCTTCTTCTCTGAGATCAAGTTGTTGCCCTCTTACTCAACATCACACGTGGAAACTAGGATCGCCCTCAACCTAATCCAAACCAAGAAAGTTGATACCAAGAATCTAATCACCCACACGTTTCCTTTAGAAAAGACGGCAGAGGCTTTCAAGAAGGCGGCGTTAAATAAAGAATGTGTTAAGGTAGTTGTTTCAAATGAGTGATGATCTTATGCAGGCTGCGATGCTATATGGTGTGAAGGATCTCCGGGTTGAAGAGGTTGAGAAACCTGAGGTGGGCTTAGGAGAAGTTCTAGTTAAGATTAAAGCAGCAACGACATGCGGTACAGATTTGAAGATTCTTCAAAGAGGGTACTTGGAAAGAATCATTCAGTTGCCAACTGTATTTGGGCATGAATGGGCGGGTGAAGTAGTTGACATAGGTGAAGGAGTAGTCTGGCCGGAAGTTGGGATGAGGATTAGAGCTGGAAACAGCGCGCCATGCCTGCGATGTAGAATGTGCGGAAGGGGTCAATACAATTTGTGTGATGACATGTTGTGGCTGTGGGGAGCCTATGCGGAATATATCCGAGTTCCAGCACGAACAGTCCTAGTGAATACACAGCAGATTCCCCAACATATCAGTTATGAAGAAGCTGCAATCGCTGAGCCTCTTGCCTGCGTTCTCCATGGTGCTGATAGAGCAGGCGTAAAATTGGGCGACACCGTGGCAATAATCGGTGCTGGACCAATAGGTCTTCTCCACCTTCTCACAGCTAGAAAGCTCGGTGCAGCGAAGATAATTATAAGTGATCTAATCGAAGAGAGACTGATGTTTGCCCAGAAACTTGGAGCTGACGAAACAATAAACGCCAATGAGGAAGATAGTGTAGAGGCGGTGAAGCGCCTTACAAATGGCCACGGGGTTGACGTGGTAGTTGAAGCAATTGGTCTGCCAATCACATGGGAACAAGCCCTAAGAATGGCACGAAAAGGTGGGATGGTGCTTGAGTTCGGAGGTTGCCCACCTGGAACCAAAATTGCGGTAAGCACGGAGCTAATCCACTACGGCGAAGTCACAATACGGGCAGCTTTTCATGCAACACCCTTATACTTCAAGAGGGCCTTGAATCTGATAGCGTCCGGAACATTAGATGTAAAGCCAATTATCACGCGTCGAATGCCCTTGAAAGAGATCGCAAAGGCATTCGAAATCCTAGAGAAGTCAAAATCCGACCTAAAGATTGCGATATTTCCCTAACTTATCAAAACATGAAGCCCCTCCGCAAACGAATTAAGGAACACCACGGATTTTCTGCGGCGCAAAAGAGTTTAAATGCAGAGTACAGCGTATGCATTTGATATTGCGGCGGTCCCTAAAGCATGGCGAAATACATCTTTGTTACAGGCGGAGTCCTTTCTTCAGTTGGCAAAGGCATCATTACATCTTCCGTCGGGAAGATGCTTCAAACAAGAGGAGTAAGAGTAACAGCAATCAAAGTGGATCCTTACGTAAACGTCGACGCAGGCACCATGAATCCATACATGCATGGCGAAGTCTATGTTACCATTGATGGTGGAGAAACCGATCTCGATCTGGGATGGTATGAAAGATTTCTGGACCTAAACCTAACCATGAACAGTAACGTCACCACAGGCATGGTCTATCAAACTGTGATTGAGAAAGAACGGAGAGGAGATTACCTCGGTCATTGTGTCCAAATAGTGCCTCACGTGACGAATGAGATCAAGAGACGAATCCGGTATGTGGCTAGAGAATCAAAGGCAGAAGTCATCTTAACGGAGTGCGGTGGAACTGTAGGAGACATAGAAGGCTTACCCTTCCTTGAAGCCATTAGGCAGATGCGACTAGAAGAAGGCTTTGAAAATACACTCTATGTTCACGTGGCACTGGTGCCAATATTAGATGTTACAGGCGAGATGAAGACGAAGCCTCTTCAACACAGCGTAAATGAGCTCCGCCGAATCGGAATACAACCAGACACGATCGTGGCAAGATCCCAGAAGATGATCGACGCTGAAGTACGTCGTAAGATCGCTCTTTTCGGTACAATACCTGATGATGCTGTTTTTTGCTCATACAACGTTAAAACCGTATATGAGGTACCCCTGATTTTAGATATGCAAGGAATGGGGGAGTTTGTCAGAGACCGCCTTCAAGTTCCAACGCGAGAACCCAAATGGTCTGCATGGAAGGGGTTCGTTGACACCGTTTTAAACCCTCGCCATTCAATAAAGATAGTGTTAGTCGGTAAATACGCAGGCTTGATAGACAGCTATGTGAGTATGAATGAAGCCTTCAGACATGCAGGTGCAAAGTGCCAGACAGAGGTATCCATGAAATATGTGGAAGCCGAGAGATTTGAGAAGCACCCTGAAAAACTAGTGACTCTAAAGGATTATGATGGAATATTCGTCCCATACGGATTTGGTTCAAGGGGTTCTTCAGGCAAGATTGCAGCGATTCAATTCGCTAGAGAGAATGACATACCATTTCTGGGAATCTGCTATGGCTTCCAACTTGCAGTTGTTGAATTCGCTAGGAATGTATGTCACCTAGAGGGAGCTGACAGTACTGAAATCAACTCATCCACCCCTTTTCCAGTAATCGATTTGATGCCAGAGCAGCACAATGTGAAGGCTAAAGGAGCTACAATGCGCCTCGGCTCCCACAAAATATTAGTTGAGAAGGGAACTCTGGCTTACTCTTTATACAAGTCCGAGGAGATTGATGAACGACACCGCCACCGGTTTGAAGTGAATCCCTTACATATCCCTACTCTAGAAAAAGGCGGCCTAGTCTTCTCAGGCAAGAGCGTCGATGGCAGAAGAATGGAGCTCCTAGAGCTTCCGGGGAAATTCTTTTTCCTTGCATCCCAATTTCACGGAGAATTCAAGAGCCGCCCCGACAAGCCTGATCCTGAATATTACGGGTTCGTGAAAGCTTGTCTAGACCGAAAACTGGAAGGCTCCAAAGTCAAACTTTAGAGTATTGAAGATGATGAGCAGAGAGCACTTGGCAAATGATATATGAAGGTGTCTTTCTTCACATTCCCTGTGGGTGCACTGTCAAGTGAACGGAAAGTATAAGTCCTTGCTCAAAACTGTTCCCTTATTGGCAGTTGGCCTTCTACTGTTCCTTCTTTACCTACTGCTGTTTGTTGACATTCCCGAAATGATAGGCGTGATGCAGCAAGTAAACGTTGCGATCTATTCTCTTGCAGCTCTAGCCCTACTGTCTGAAACCACACTGTTTACGCTTGCTTGGCAGTATCTTCTAATTCCCTTATCTGTGAAAGTTCCTGTGAAGAAGACATTTCTGTATGTGTGGGTTGGCGTTTTTACAGATCTCTTGATTCCCGCTGAATCTGTGAGTGGAGATATCGCTAAAGCGTATCTTATGTCAAAAGAGCTAGATGTGAACCCTGGAAAAGTCGCTGCGTCTCTTGTCAGTCTGCGGATTCTAGGCACTTTTACCGCTACAGCTACTCTTTTCGTCAGCTTTTTTGCCTTGCTGATGCTTGATTATTCTATATCCGGTGATATGATTCAAATTCTTGTTGCAGTGACTGTGATGAGTGCGTTAGCTTTCCTGTTGTTGGTTATTTTCTGCTTCAAAGAAGGCTGGACAAAGAGGTTGATATATGCTTTAATGGATTTTGCTGAATGGATTTCAAGGGGCCATTTTAAGCTGAGACGCTTCAAAACTAGAATAATTGATGGGTTGAAAGTCTTCTATGAATCGTTGAGGATTTTCGGTTCAAAACCATTTAAGCTGATTCTGCCGATTGTATTCTACATCCTTGCGTGGGTGTTCAGTGTTACGATTGTTTTCTTAGTTTTCGCCGCAATAGGGTACTCAGATCCAGGAGGACCATTGGTTCTCTTACTGAAGACGTTAGTTGTCTACACCCTGCTAGTTGCGATAAAGTCTATCCCCATCGGTGTACCTGCAGAAGTCGGAATTCCAGAAATTTTTATGACGATGTTATTCATGCTTTTCGGAATCCCCCGAGAGATTAGTGCTGCAGCTACTGTTCTCACAAGAATTTTAACTGTGTGGTTGAGATTATTAATTGGCTTTGCCGCCGTTCAATGGCTTGGAGTTACAAACCTCATAGGACGTGGAAATTTTGTCAAAGCGAAGGACTAGATATGAAATATACGCAGACCTGTTAGACATCGTTGCGAGGAGAGGTTATTGTCGTGTGACTCGAGCGTCCTATGGAGCGAATTTGCCCGTTGACAGAGCTAAGAAGTCACTTGGTTTCTTGGCTTCGAGAGGGTTTCTCAGAGAGGAAGATCGCGGCGACTCTAAAATCTACAAGATCACAAAACGCGGTCTGGAATACTTGGAATCCTTCAAACAAATGAAGCGACTCTTTGCAGCGTTAGACAAGAGAACACCATCCTCCGAGAAAATTGAGCATCTGCCACTTATTCAGGTAAGATTGCTGCTTGGAAAGAGAGAAGTAAAGGTCTGTGAGGAAATTGGTGTAGAGATAGAGCTTCGTAATACAGGTAACTCATCCGTTTTCCTAGTGAGAATTGAAGGGGTCTTACTGAGAGGCTTCGAACTGACATCCAAGCCTAGCTTCACTAGTGTAAAAGATGCAACCATCTACTTGAATAGAAAAGAACTCGCACCCTCAAGAACCGAACAGATCAGGTTTACCATGAAACCCTCAATCGATGGCGTCTTCGAACTCAAACCGAGAATCGTATACATTGATGATGGTGGGCATCAAAGCTTCTCTGAAATTGAGACTGTTAAAATGAATATTCTGGCTGCTGAAGTTGTAGGTCGCATTAGTACTGGGTTCAAGGATCTCGACAATCTGCTTCTCGGAGGGATCCCTGAGGAGTATGCGATAATTTTAACATCGACATCCTGCGACGAGAAGGATCTATTGATAAGAAAGTTTCTCGAAGAAGGGATGAGTAATGAGCAGATTACATTCTATGTTACTGCAGAGTTGATGAAAGCGAAGAATCTAGCGGAAGAGAATAAACCGAGTTTCTACCTGTTCATATGCAATCCTCAAGCAGAAGCCATAATTGAGAGTTCGCCGAATGTGTCGAAACTGAAAGGCGTGGAGAATCTAACAGATATTAATATCGCTTTGACTTCAACTTTTCGTGAACTCGAAGGAGTAACTAAAGGCCCAAAAAGAGCCTGTATAGAGGTAGTTTCGGACGTTTTGCTGCAGCATCGCGCTGTTCAAACTAGAAGATGGCTGACTGGGCTCTTACCCGAGTTGAAATCAAAGAATTTCACTACACTGATGGTGATGAATCCGCAAATGCATTCCCCTGAAGAAGTGCAAGCGATTTTAGGGCTCTTCGAGGGGGAGATGAACATTTATGAAAGAGAAGACGAGAGAGGAATGAGGAAGTATCTGAGGATTAAAAAGATGTATAATCAAAGATACCTTGAGAATGAGATGCTTCTTAGAAAGGAAAGATTATAGGATTAGTGGGCAGAGAGAGAAAGTTGAGGAAACACAGCTTCTTCTGAAGACTGCGAATCACTTTTCGCTGAATAGGGGCATGTTGGGAAATACCTCGATGCCATTCTGACCTATTGCATAAGGTACAAGACTTGGGTTGACTTTGGCTTCTCTCATCTTTTCAACTTGGATTGCTCGAGTCGTAGTTGCTCCGGAGAACAGAGTCTGCATCATGATAACCCCGTGGACCAAGAATTCTTCCTCCAAAGCATTGCGTTCAAGGCCTAAGTGCCCCAATTCTGTAGTTACAAGGCTTGTTACTCCTAGGTCTGCCATAGATTCAATTAGATCCAAAACGGCAATTCTTCTCTCAATGGAGTCTGGGAATCGGTAGGCGAGTGCTGCTAGAGTGTCTACTACTACTCGTTTTGCGTCAATCGAACTGATTTTTGTTTGCAGGTTCTCCATTAATTTGTCGATTGGAAGTTGCTTTCCGCGTAGACTCTTTGATTCTTCCTTGAAGATTTTTTCCTTTAGCTTACTTACTCGAGATATGCGTGTGGCATCTATGAAGACGAACTTTCGTTCCTCCTCAGCCTTTCGAAAGTCCCATCCGAACTGCTGCATCTCGGCATAGAAATGATCTTTGCTTTCGTCGAGGCTCACGAAAATTCCATTTTCATGGTTTTCATAAATTCCCTTGTACAAAAATTGGCTACACATTATAGTTTTTCCAGTGCCTGGGCCTCCAACAACTAGAATAACTCTCCCTTTGGGGAAGCCACCATCAATCAGATCGTTTAAACCAGGAATCCCAGTGCTAATCCTTGTTGGCAAACCATCTCACGAGCGACTCTTTGTCCTCCCCATTATTTATAGATTTGCATTTCAGGAAATCACTTGAGATAGTCACAATTTGTGACTACGACATGTGCGTTGCCTTTTATAGAGACCCTGCCCTTCCTATGATTAGAAGCACAGACTACTGCCTTGACCTAGTTCAAGGTCAGCAACCGCTTGTTCTGTGCTGAAAAGAAGGTGAAAATATCATGACTGAGAATATTGTCCCTCCAAAGAGTACGGTCACGTTGAGTTCTGTTGAAGGAGACTTGGAAGTTGGAAGGCGCGCAGTTGTCAAAGGCGAAGGAAGCCCCCCTACTGTTGCTGTTTCCGGAACCGTGTACGTTGAAGGCGATTGTGTCTTCGACTGCAATCTTTCCGCAGAGAACCTAGATGGAGAAGACGATGTCACAATTAATGGAGAGCTTGAAGTTCGAAATCGAGTGAAAATCGAAGATGGTCGTCTAGTTGTATCTGGAGACATGAAAGCCAAAAGGGTCGAGATAGACAAGAGTTTAAGGGTAGAAGGGGACTTCAAATTCGATGATGTAGAAATTGGAGGTAGACTTGAAGTAAAAGGTACTACGACTGGCGGAAGGATAAATGTGGGCGGCGCATTCGATGCCAATGGAGAAGTGAAAACTGAGAACATTGACGTGGGGGGATCTGTTCGAATCAGATCGAAGGTTGACGTTAGAGACATCGATGTAGGAGGAACTATGGAGATTGAAGGTGGTAGAGTTGGCAGAGTTGACGTTGGAGGCAGTTTCGTCTCAAAAGATTCATTGGAGTTCGATGAGATAAACGTTGGAGGAACAGTGAAGCTGGCTGGAAGATGCACTGGTGGTGATATAGATGTTGGAGGTTCCTTCAAAGTTGAAGGGGATTTGAAATTTAGGAATATAGATGTTGGTGGAGTGGTCGCGATTTCAGCCTCGGCAAAGGGGGATGACTTGGATGTGGGAGGTATACTAAAAGTTGGTGGTGGACTTCACCTCTCTGGCAAGCTTGACGTAGGAGGGGTTGCGGAAGTAAGAGGTGAATTGGCTGCTGAACGAATTGAAGTTGGAGGTAAACTTTATGCAGAAAAGGCAAATGCCGATTCAACGGTTTGCGTTGGAGGCTCTATCGAGACTGTTAAAGGTGTCCAAGCGTCATACGTTCGCATTGGCAGAAGAGGTCAAGTTGAAGGGCCAATAAGGGCAGACGAGGCATTGATAAGCAAAAGAGCACGCGTTGAAGACGTTTACGCTAAAGATATAACGCTAGAGAGAGATGTAAGAGCGAGAAACCTATATGGGGAAAGGATAAGGCTCGAATCAGGCTGTCAAGTTACAGGCGAGGTTAGATACACTGCGAGCCTAGAAGCTGCCCCTGACGTGACATTCGCTAAGACCCCACAAAAAGTGGCTGAATTACCTCTAGGCACCTAATTTTCAGAAGGTCAGAAGCCACAAATCACGTGTGACCAGTATTCTGAGCACTTCTGCCCAGAAGCAATAACTCCAGTGTTCAAGCATAACAGCGCATATCTGAGGAGTGCTCTGATTGATTGAAGGGTTGAGGAAGGAATTCTCATTTATCAAAGGAAACTACGCAGTTCTCGTCCTAAGTTGGATTCTCATAGATTTCGCTATGGAGCTTCCAGCGACTTACTATGCACTTTATGTTCTTGAATTAGGTGCTACAGAAACGATTCTTGGTATGATAGGACTGTTTTCGTTTCTTGCGTTGGCTTCGATGCAATTCCCAGGTGGGTATTTGGCAGACAAGTTTGGCAGAAAATGGATTATCTCTTCTATGACCTTCGGAGTAGGACTATGTTATATCTTTTACGCGATAGCTCCTTCCTGGCACTTCATCTTATTAGGAGCGATATTGATGAGCTTATTCAACTCCACATATCAACCAGCTTTGATGGCTATGATCGCTGATTCCATCCCTTCTCAGAGAAGAGGTATGGGTTTTAGCATAATAATGCTCATAACAAGTGCTTCAACAACTCCTGGACCCATTGTTGCAGGCGCACTTTATGGCCAGTTTGGTTTGGTTCAAGGTATGAGGATTTCCTATGGCATAGTTGTAATTTTCTTCCTATTTGCAGCCTTCCTCAGGCTATTCCGGCTGAAAGAAACAATCACAACTGCCACCAAACCCAGCTTCAGCGAATTCCTGCAAAGCTATCCTACTGCCTTGAAAGAATGCTTTGGCGTTTGGCGAAAGATCCCTCGATCAATGCTCTATCTATTTCTGTCAATGGCAATAATGTCCTTTGGAATAGCAACTGTTCAGCTCTATTTTGTGGTTTACGCAGTTGAAGAACTCTTCATTGACAAAGCTGCATGGGCACTCATGCTCACAGCGCTATTCGTTACAATGATCATTCTATCAATCCCGATTGGAAAACTCGTGGATAAGACTAATAGGAAGCTGCCAATCTTAGGAGCATACCTGATATTCGGGCTGTCAATGTGGCTCTTCGTACATGGAGATTTCCTGAAACTCTTCGTTTCCCTAGTGCTAGTAGGTGTGGCGCAGGTCATGATGAATTCGGCCTTTGGCGCCTTGCAGACTGATCTGACTCCTAAGGAACAACGAGGAAAAGTAAGCGGATTCACGAATTTCACAAATTACATTTTGATGGCACTTGGCAGTTTAGTAGGAGGTATCCTGTATGAGCACGTTTCTCCTCAGCTACCTTTCTTCTTTGCAGTAGCTCTCGTTGTTCCTTCCTTTGTTGTAACCTTCATATGGGTTCATGAACCTGAGAAAAGAGAAGAATGACTGCAAAAGCAAAGAGTAAATATAGAGGATCCAGCAACGTGGCGAAGAAGTTCGTAACGGCTTTGACGAAGACAGCTACGACAGCCGTAACTCACTGGTAGATCAGGTTATCTTCTTCCTATATGTGGTATGGACCGCGCCACTATCTTCGAGATTGGCAAGGCTATTGTTGCATGCATGCATGCATGCATGCATGACGTTAACCAAGGTCTATGAACCAGAAAAGAGAGAAGAATAATGTAGAGAAAATAGGACACAAGTAGCTTTTATATGAGCTGTCCTTCACTAGGATATGTGATGTTTAATAATTCAAAAGGAACACTTGTTCAAATATCGCTTTATGCAATAATGGCTGCCTTAGTTTGTGTAGGAACGTTGCTCTTTAGGATCCCTAATCCAATGGGAGGGTACTTCAATGTTGGAGACGTGATGATCTTCATTAGCGCTTTGACTTTCGGTCCTGCCGTTGGCGGCATCGCCGGGGGTATTGGGTCATCTTTAGCTGATGTAATCGGGTTTCCAGTATTTGCTATTCCTACATTATGTATAAAGGGCATCGAGGGCTTTCTTGCTGGACTTATCACAAATAGAAAAGCTCTCTCTAGAGACATATTAGCAGTAGTTTTGGCTGGTTCTGAAATGATCATTGGATATCTCGTGGTAGAGACATACTTGTGGGGGATCGGCCCAGCCTTGCTGGAAGTCCCAGGCAATGTAGCTCAAATAGCAATTGGAGGTGTCGTAGGAATTCCAATAGCCATCGTTTTAAGGAGGAGATTATCCGCGATAAGCCTCTAACTTAAAGTTTTAGATCCCCAGTCAAATTGTTATCAGATGATGACAAGAATGTCTGCTGATCAGGTTTTCCGAGTGGATGTTTATGAAGTTACCAGCTGGCAAGGTTCCTCCAAAAATCCTTGAAGAAGTCATTTTTCGCAATCTAGGGACAGAAAGAAAAGAGGTTATTGTAGGACCATCACTTGGCTTGGATGGGGCTGTGATAAAAATTGGCGGCAGGTTCCTCGTCACCTCTATGGATCCAATAACCGGAGCCATGGAAAGGATAGGGTGGGAAGCAATAAACATAAACGCTAATGACGTAGCCACTTTTGGTGTACAACCAGCATTCTTCTCTTCTTGCATTCTCTTTCCTGAGAACTCCACTGAGAAGACTGTGGAAACCATCTGCAGGCAGATTAGTCTGGGCGCTAAAGAACTCGACATCGCTGTGGTAGGAGGGCACTCAGAGATAACTCCAAAGTTGCGGTTTCCAATAGTTGTCGGTTGTTGCATGGGTATAGCTGGTGAAGAAGGATACGTGACTACGCAAGGAGCTAAGCCTGGCAACCTGTTGATACTGACAAAAACTGTTGGGATGGAAGGCGCTGCTATTCTCGCTTCGGATCGAAGTGATCAATTGGGAAAGGAACTGGGAAAGGTGACGCTCGAAAGGGCGAGGGGCTTCTTTAAAGGTATAAGTGTTGTGCGAGAAGCTCTCTTAGCTTTCAAAACGGGTTATGTAACTGCGATGCATGACCCTACTGAGGGTGGGGTTGCGGGTGGGATTCACGAGTTGGCTGACGCTTCACGTGTGGGCTTCAGGGTCTACAAAGATAGGATGCCAATAGCTCTGGAAACGGTGAAGGTTTGTGAGTTCTTCAAGATCGATCCTCTGCAACTTATCGCATCTGGAAGTTTGTTGATCGCTGTAGAGGAGCCCTTTAGCAGCAAGGTCGTGGAGATCCTAGGCAGGAATAGAATCACTGCAACAGTTATTGGTGAAGTCTTACCGTCCCCTAAGAACCGATACATAGTAGATCAGAAGGGTAATGCAGAGGATTTGGTTAGACCATCATCCGATCATCTGTGGCGCGCTTTAGAAGAAGAATGAATACCCTGCTAGGCTGCTTGGTTTTGCCATAAGAATCTGGAGGATTCTCGTGGTCTCTCCAATCTCTTAATCTTCTCTTGCAGCCTCTTGTATATGAAGTAGCTTCTTAGATTTCTGAGGATTTCCAACACAATGTTTTCTCTGTGAGTATGAATGACGCTGAAGTCTGGGTCTAAGAGTATTTTATAGCCTCTTGACAGCATTTCAAGCGTCCAATCATAATCTTCTCCCCCAAGCTTCCTTGTCTCTGGGATAATCCCCAGAAGATCCTCATCAAATGGATATTCTTCCCATCTTGACTTTCGGATTATGCAATTGATTGTGGAAATCCAATTTATCCTCTTCATTTGCACTTCGACTAGATTGAAGAGTCTTCGCGCAAACCCTTCAGCTAGGGGATAGAAGAAGCCCCCCACTCCTGCAACGTTTTCATCCTCAAAATGCTTCAATCCAACTTCTAACCAACGCAATGATATTGGCAACGCGTGTCCGTTAATGATGCACACAAGTTCTTCCTTAGAATAAGATATCCCCAGATTCGCTGAGAAAGGATGTGAGAACTCTTCATGCTTGAAAGTTATGAGTCTGCAGTTAGAGTATCTCTCTAAACGTCTACTCACATACCTCACCTCTTCTTGGCTCCAAGAATCCATAACAATCAATATTTCCGAAGGAACAACCGTTTGATGAAGCAATGAATCGAGAACGCCTTGAAACAGTTTCTCGCGCGTGGCACATCTAACTACGACTGAAACAGACATTCTGGCACCTTGCATTGTGTGCTCCCAATCAACATTTTCGCTGATTCTATGTAGGAAGCGATTGGAAAACCTTGCTATTTCTTGGTCTTGATGCTTCGTATCAGGCTTTGATACAATACGATGATCGCGTAGAAGGCGTAGGACAACATTAATTGGGGGCATCGTACCGCAAACTTGAGCTCGTTGGCAATTAATGAAATACTTTTTTTTATTGTCCAGACAATCGCGGGTCTATGATGAATACAGTATGGCTCGTAAGTAGAAATTACTTCTAGGTTTTTTCCGTCGATCCAAGATTTGATGTAGGCATCTTCGTACACGTGCAAGTTGGATGGAATATGGATGTCTTTGACTGCTGTGTGTCTTACAAGTAAATCGTGGGTTCCGCCTCTCTTTCTGAAGATTTTCACAGTTACTCTCTTGAATAGTTTTAAGACTGTCATGTTCTTGAGGACAGACCAGATTTCTACTCCCCAAATCGCTCCCACTCTGTCTTTCATGAGTTTCTTAGCTTTCTCGAACCAGTTGTGACACAACACTATGTCGCTGTCAACGAACATGAACCATTCCGTGGTTACAACCTCTATAGCTCTCTGTCTAGCTCTGCCTCTTGTTCCTTTCTCCTTCAAGATGACAACATTGTGAAATCTCTTGTCAAACTTCTTCACAATCTCAAGCGTTTGATCCGTTGAATAACCATCTACCACGATGAGTCGATTGACTGGTATATTTCCGTAAACAGAGTCTAGGCATTGTGCTAAGGTTTTCTGGCTGTCTTTTGTTAAGACGACAACGTCTACCTTCATGACGCAAGTCAACTTCAAGAGTTCTTATGTATAGCTCCCAATATTTTCAATCGACAAAGCATTTATAATGTTTATGCTTAAATAATCCACCAATCTAGGGGATAGAAGTATCCAATGAGGCTTTCCCAATGAAGCTCTCCCTCTCTAAAGCTCTAGGCTTTCTTAACCGTTCCATTGCCTTCAACAAACCTCACCATGTCCAATGGATGCTTACTTATAGGTGCAACTATCGATGCAGAAGCTGTGACGTCTGGCGAGGACAGAAGCCGGTGAAAGAGCTTTCAACCGACGAAGTGATAGCTGGCTTAGAGGTTCTTCGGGGAATGGGAGTAATGGAGATCGTTCTCTCTGGAGGAAACCCTCTTCTCAGGGAAGATATCGGGGAGATTATTGATTATGCCTCTCGATTCTTTGTCACAACAATCTACGACAATGGAAGCCAAGCTGCAAAGAGAGTTGAGGCTCTCCGCAAAGCTGATTTTGTAGCTATATCTCTTGACACTTTGGACGAGAAGAAATATGACTATTTGAAAGGTGTTCACGGTGCATGGAAAGCTGCAATGGACGCAGTTGAAACGCTTCATAAGCAAGGAATAACAGTTGGAGTATCCCCTACAATTTCACAACTTAACATGTATGAAATTCCTGAATTCACAGAGCATTTCTGCGAACGAGGGATCCCTGTGCTTTTTTGCTTATATCAACATGATTCCCTCAAACAGCCAATGTTTCACATAGGCGAGAAAGACGATGAGCTTGAAATTTCAGATAAAGTCGCCTTCGCGAAGATATGTGATGCGTTGACCGAAAAGAAAAGCAGGCTTCACGGTATTCTCATCACGAAGAAGATGCTAAACGCTTTGAAAGTACTGGTTTTGAAGGAAGAAAGAGTGTGGAAGTGTAAGGCTCTTCAATCTTTCTTCGTGATAGATCCCTTGGGGAATGTGGCTGGATGCCATCTTCAAAAGCCTGTTGCAACAATCTATGAGTTGCCAAAGCTGTGGAACAGCCAAAGATTTGAAGAATTGAGGAGGATATATCGGAAATGCGAGAGTTGCTCCTACATGTGTTACATGTTCTATTCGATACACGCAAATGTGCAAGGCAACATCGAAATACTTAGAGATCAATGGAAGAATGCAAAGGAAATATTGGTAAGATAGATCTCTTCAACACGATGCTTCGTCAAGAGAGCCTAATTTTTTCAGTTATAGACACGTCTACGGCGTAATGCAGTTTTGAGGCAACCCTGTCAGGCGATGGTTAGAGCTTATAGCCAATTTCTCTAAGAAACTCTTTGCGTGCTTTAACATCACTCTCAGTTTCAATTCCCTTAATTCTTAAGCCGTCAATGACGCCAAGTATGCCTCGACCTTGCTCTGTTTCACAAACGATTACTTGCAGAGGGTTTGCTGTGGCGGCATAAATTGTGCAAACTTCAGGGGTCTCCTTGACTCTCCTAAGAACATTTACGGGATAGGCGTTTTTGATGTAGATAACAAAGCAGTGACCACAACCTAGTTCAAGAGCAGCTCTGGCAGCGGAATCTTTCAGTTCTTCATCATTGCCTTCGCTTCTCACTAAGCAAGGACCCGAGCTTTCACAGAAGCCTACTCCGAATTTTATGTCTGGAGCTGAATCTGCCAAGGCTTCGTAAAGATCTTCAACGGTTTTGATGAAATGCGCCATGCCCAAGATAACATTGCAGTTACTTATCCTTTCAATTCTCACAGTTTTGATATCCATAGTATCTTCCTCCCCTAGTCTTTGAGTGGAGACATTGCCCTGAGGCGTTTGACGATTTTTGGCAATACTTGAATTATGTAGTCTATGTCATCCTCAGTGTTATACTTTCCAATGGAAATTCTTAGACTTCCACGGGCTTCTTCAGGTTTTAGTCCTATAGCAAGTAGTACATGACTTGGCTCAGCGGATTTGGATGAGCATGCTGATCCTGAAGAAGCAGCTATTCCTTCTGAGCTAAGGCTGAGGACTACAGCTTCTCCCTCGATGTATGAGAATCGGAAATTTGTGTTGTTCGCTAATCTCTCTGTAGGGTGACCATTAAGATAAGTTTCTTCAATCTCTAATGTAGCTTTAATCAGTTTATTGCGCATGTTTGTAAGGCGTCTTGCCTCAGCTTCCATCTCCCCCTCTCTAAGTTCCACTGCCTTGGCAAAACCCACAATTGCTGGTATGTTCTCAGTTCCAGACCGTAACCCAAATTCGTGCCCGCCACCGTGGATTAAAGAATCCAGTTCCCGCCCTTTTCGTTTGAAAAGGGCACCGACTCCCTTAGGTCCATACAGCTTGTGCCCATTGATCGTCATAAAGTCAATTTTTATTTTTCGAACGTCTATCGCTAGTTTGCCAAAGCTTTGAACAGCGTCTGTGTGAAAGAGGGCTCCGTGCTCGTGACATATCTTCGTAATCTCTTCGATGGGCTGAATAGTTCCGATTTCATTGTTTCCATGAACTACTGATACTAATGTAACGTTTTCTTCTAGGGTTTTTTCAAGGGCGTCTAGGTCTAGAAAGCCATATTTGTCAACAGGCAAAATTGTGATTTTGAACCCTTGCCTCCTCAGCCACTTTGCCGACAGAAGTACGCAGTCATGATCGACAGAGGAGACGGCGATATGACACTTGGATTTTCCCTCCTTGAATGCATGTCCTTTCAAAACTAGGTTGTTCGCCTCGGTCGCACTTCCTGTGAATATTAATTCAGATACCTCAGCGTTCATGAACTCAGCTATGGTCTCTCTTGACTTTTCCAGCGCCTCTTTGGCTTTGAAGCCAAAGGAATTCAATGAGGAGGCATTGCCATAAAAGTCTGTGAAGTAAGGTTGCATGGCTTCGACTACGCGAGGATCCGTCGGGGTTGTTGCTGCGTAATCCGCATAGACTATTCGAATAGCTGATCACTCCAATAGGAGATATCACTGAGATAGTTTAAATTATTCTCTTTAACAGCTCTAAAACTCCTTGTTTGGTCGAGTTCTCTGCAAAATCAATATAATGGGCCATTGATAGAGAATTATCTGATGTGAAGTGAAGTCACATTTACTGCTTACATTTCTATTACTAGTTTCCACGGTTACATTGGTTGGAAGTGGGGAAGAAACTGGCGAAATCCGCCCGCGCAGTGTGGATAGTGTTGCCCACACATTTTCTTTGAATGTTGTTTTTGTCGGATTTCAAGAGGAAGTAGTCGACACAGCCGTTATCGAATCAAATGTCAAGAGGAGCTATCCGTATAATTATGATAACTACACAATAGAACACAACTTCGACGTCAGCTACTACTTCTCTAATACTTCATACTACACAGCGCTTCAAACTCTCATCTTAGAGAATTCTGTGAATGGAACAGATACTACGTCAAAGGTGAATACGACTGCACTGCAGCTCCAAAAGGCAACGGGTGAGAAGATGTCGATCTTCTTGCCTCAATCCGGCAGGGCGATAGATGCAGTAGCGGTCGAAGAATGGTTTGCAGCTAACCCTTACGTGGCTGGCTCTAACAACTCATACTGGTTCTATGTCATGAACTTCACGGAGTTCGACTCGCCAGATCATAGTTTAGAACACTGGTATAATCTCACAGAGTTGGATTTTGAAGCCAATAATCAACGCGATTTTTGGAGGCTTGAATGGGACAACATTCTGAACCCTGACGTGAAGTTTCCTTATGCCTGTTTTACTTCCAACAGCAGAGTTTTCTTCATCGATCCTTCTGCTTTCCAATGGTACCTCACTTGGGCGAGGATTTGGTGGGGTCTCTCTGTTAGTGGTCCAAAGTATCAATACTACTATGAAGACCTTGACGAGTTCTTGACAACTCATGACGTTGGCACGAGTCAAGGCAAAACAGAGTTGGCGTACTATCTTGCAGGCTGGATAGAGGATGGATTAAGCAATCTGCTTGCACCCTATCTCTGGGTCAGCACTGAGATATCTGAAGCTCAATCGATGTCAATTCAAGTCAAGGTGCTCAACAACGCCTCAGATTTCGGTTACTCGAACGAGTTCATGAGTTAGATAATTAATGAGACTTTCGCAGAAGAAGCAATCGCTGACCTCGCCCCCTTCATAAACACTAGCGTAGTAGTGGACTTTTGGAATCTCTCAGATTATCCCATATTGAAAGACATCTTTGAAGGTGCAGTTATTGAGAAGGTAGGCGGGTGGACCTACTATGATGGATACCAAGTGTGGGACGGTCTTCATGCTGTGAGAGGATTGTACTTTGACTTTGACGCCGCAGACATCGTGATAACTAGCTATGTGTTCTTGGAGAAGAATATGAGCATGATGGTGTACGGCGGGGAGTATACAGGACTAGGTGGAAGTGGGCAGATTCTCGTGATGAAAGAGGTTGGACGCTACTTCAAAGATGACGGTGCTTCGCCGAAGTCAGGTCTTGGGCTAGTTTTCATTCACGAAGCTGGACACAACCTTGGGTTTCCCCACACTTTCAAGCATGGGATCGCCTACGCTGGAGATTTTGCCTTCGACGTTATGGGTTACTATCCATACTCCTTCTACTTCACCCAAGTAAGAAAGGACTGTTTCAGGAGACTTATAGTCGACTTCAGAGTGTTCAGTCTGAGAGCGCTTCTTGAAGAAGACCTCACATTATATAGCCGAAAGAATTCAACTCCCACAATCGATGCTAAATTCAATAAGGTATATGCGAAGATTAATGAGACATTTCAACTCTACGACGAGATGCAATATCTAGAAGCCCTTGGGAAGATAGTTGAAGCAAAAACCCTTGAATCTGATCTCCAAGATCTAATCTGGATATATCTCAGCGACTTAACCGATGATGGAATTGTTGACATCTTCGACATCGTCACAGTAGCTGTAGCGTACGGTTCAAAACCCGGTGATGATAATTGGAACCCAAACGCTGACTTAATTCAAGATGGAACAATTGACATCTTCGACATTGTTATTGCAGCTGGCAACTACCGCAAAAAGTGGCAGTGAGTGCAACGGGCCCGTGGATATTCGCCACCAAATTATGGCTGATCCTTTTAATTTCCATAGACTATATCCGTGCGCGCGAAAAATATGCTGTATGGGAATCTACGTAGATGCGCATGCATGCATAACTTCTGGGTATTCGCTATAAATTTGTAGCGCGTTTCTATCACTTTGTCAAATATTTTATTTGATTTCTTCAGAGAGAGCGCGCATCATTGCTTGCTCCCATTATTCTGTACGCCTTTAAGTAGTCTTGTGCGAATTTGTCAGCGTATTTCTCTATGCCCCCTTGTGCATCTTTCATGCTTCTAAGATGGTGATAGAACTCATGAAGAATCACATGTGGATTATGAAGAATTTCTCTACGGGAAATATGAATCGTTTGTCTCTTCGCTGCATAGCAGGCTAGTTTCTTAGAGTAGCGTTTGGGCATTCCAACTTTGAGTCTTGGTCTGGCAACTTTATAGCGTTGACTTAATATTTCAAGGGCTTTCTCAGCGTCCTTAGAGAGAATTAAGCTAACAACTTTCGCCTTAAAAAGCAACTCAGCAGCTAATGTATTTGACAACACATACTCCTTGATGCATGCATGTTTTGGAAGTTATTATTGGTTTTGCAATAGATATTCGCGCGCGCATCACCTCACAAGTTTGTGTACATAGAAAAACTGGAAGCTGTCTGCGACGTACATTAGCTGTTACTGCCACTCTTCTACTCTGATTTTCAGAAAATAGCGCCAGTTTTGAATCAGGTTTTTTCTTTGCATTTTTCTCGTATATTCTCTTACCAGTTTCATTAATGATGTACGTCGCCGTCAAAGGCAAATCTACAACAAACCTTTCTTTGAGACAGAGTTTTACATATGCATACACAATCTTGGCTGAAGAAATGATATCAGAGATTAAAGAACTCCGCTGGTGGCGCGGAGCCTGAAAGTAGTTCTCCGATGATAGGTGCCAAGAGGAAGAGAACAAACGCTGGTGGAAGTTTTGGCAGTCTCATAGGATTCCATCAAACTATCGTTCCGTTGTGTACGCATGCGGGCCCGGGGGGATTTGAACCCCTGGTCTCCGGCTCCGAAGGCCGGCGCCTTAATCCAGACTGGGCTACGGGCCCAAAGAGAGATAGGGAAATGGTGATTAAAGAGTTTCTTTCCTCTTCGGAAATTACTAGACAAGGATCGGGTATTATTCCTCTGTCTTAAATTGCTCCGAATAGGCTTCTTTCTTGCTTCTAGAGAGTACAGAAAAGGTATTTATGTCGCTGGAGGGAGGTTTTCAACATGAAGCCTAGCTTGATCAGATTCCTCACTTTTGCAGCTGTGATGGGGTCTATGACTTTCATGCCTATATATGCTAGGGGGTTGGGGATTCTCGATTCTGAGATAGGCGTCATCGTGGCTTTCTACTCTCTAGCCTTGTTTCTGTCGTCCTTCATCTTTGGTCGTTGGTCCGACCGATTTGGCAGGAGGCTCTTTCTAATGATTGGATTGGCACTTGCTTCAGTCGCCTTTTTCCTTCAAGTATTCGCTCAAGACTTCTGGTCTCTGCTGATGATTCGTGTTCTGGTAGGGTTCTCAATGGGCATATTTCCCGCCGCTCTGATTGCTCATGTTCATGAGAGCGGGAAGGATCTGCCCAGGTTTTCAGCTTTCGGAGCATTAGGATGGGCCATAGGCTTACTGATAGCCGGTTCAGTAGCTGATAATCTTACAATTAGAGGGGTCTTTCTCTTAAACGCGGTTTTTCTCTTGCTTGCTGTCTTGGTGGCGTCGAGGATAGAATTCGGAGCTAAAGTTCCTTTAAAGCTTCCAAGGTTTCCTACAAAGATAATCCGAAAGAACCTGTCTCTCTATCTTGCAATATTGATTCGCCACAGTGGGGCTCACATGATTTGGACCTTCTGGCCACTTTTCTTGCAGTCGTTGGGTGCAAGCTTGCTGTGGGTAGGCGTTATACAGGCGGTAAACGCTGGGACTCAGTTTGTGTTCATGTATGTTTTCAGTGGTAAGGTAAAATATGTTGCGTCAACTGCGCTGGGGCTGCTGTTGTCCAGTGTTACATTTTTCTGCTTTACTTTTGCCTCTGATTTTTGGCAGATAATCCCCATTCAGATTATTTTAGGGGTTTCTTGGGCACTTATGTATGTGGGGGGATTGAGGTTTCTTATGGATAGGAATGTTGAGAAGGCAACAGTTAGCGGTATGTTTGATTCCGTTTTAAGTCCATCATCAATACTGGGTCCTTTTCTTGCAGCTTTTGTTATTACGATCGATGGTTATGGAAGCATAATGTACGTAGCGTCTTTCCTAGCGTTCATAAGCTTCCTGCTGTTCTGGGTTTCGGAGAAAGCGAAATAGTTCGCGCCGTGATTATTGAAGCTTAGCTTATGGAATTGGTTGGCTTCTAGCCTGTAACAGCAGAGAAGTCGAGTTGTGAGTTTTCAGAGTCACGCCCTTAGAACTTGCTCTGTTTCTAAAAACGCTTATAATGAGCTGCCAATTTATTTAGTCATGCTTTGATACGGAAGGGCCGGTAGCTCAGTACGGCTGGAGCGTTCGGCTGATAACCGAAAGGTCGAGAGTTCAAATCTCTCCCGGCCCACCAGTTCCGGAGTACTAGCAAATTGTACATGTATGCCATTAAAATGTGTTGAGTATTCTAGGGTTTGAGATTAAAATTCCGCCTTCAACGCGAGTACAGCGCAAACTAACATTATCGATGGTATATTGAGCGTAAGTTTTAAGTGAGAAGTACATTCACAACTTCCATTAATATTCCAGATTGGTGTGTACATGAGGGGTTACCATGACTAGATATCTTCGCGATCAGATACATTCGAGCTTAAGATGATGGAAATGTCAAAGATATTGGGAAAAATAGAAAAGCCATCCGTGGAGAGATCCAAGGTTGGCAAGAAATTGTATTGTGTCCCACTGTTGTTTTCTACGAAAGAAGCTCCACAGGATTATGTGAAAATGTTAGATCAATATTGGGATCAAGTTGAAGAACACGTGAGTAATTTGGAGAAAGTAGGCGTACCTGTGAAGATTTATCATGAAATTATTTTTTCAACTGGTCAAGATGGTCTGCAAGCTATTCAACGTCAAAATGAAAGGGCCTACCAATTTGTTAAATCTAAAGTTGATAAAGGAGTTTCTCTTGAAGCGTTGGAAGATGAAAAACTGTTCAAGGAGTATATGGATTGGGGTATGTGTTTATCAGTGGTTAGAAGTCCTGATGTAGCCAAGAAAATGCTTGAATTTTATAGGGATGCTGAGCAAAGAAGAGATAAACACATTGTGAAGCTGATAAATGAAACACTCAAAGAAGGTGAATCTGCAATATTGCTTATGCGAGATGAGAACAGGATACGTATTCAACCTCAATTCTCGTCCGATATCCACGTGTTTCTTGTTCAACCACCTGCTCTAAATGACATTTACCGTTGGGCCAGGGACAGTGTAGCTAAGACTGTTGAAAGAACCAAGAATTGAGACAACAAACTTTCGACAAGGAACGAGAATGCATGCATATTCAAATAGGGCGACCTAAATCCTTCAAGGGTTTGGCTATTTCACGAGTAATGTGTACGCCAACGTCACTGCGATCCCGATGATTCCATACTTTGTCGCGGTTTTCTGCATGTTAATAACGTTTTTTGCTGACGGTTTCTTCAATAAGGCAGCATAACGCTTGATGATGGGTATGGAAACGGGGAAGAGTATGAAAAACATGAATAAATGTCTGTAATGGAGTAAACCAAAGACTGAATAGATGAATGGTGAGAAACATGCTAGTAGAAACATGAGTCCAGCTACGACGACGCCATTTTTCCTTCCATACCTGACAACAAAAGTGTGAATCCGCGTTTTTCGGTCTACTTCATAGTCTCCTACAGCTTGGATGATGTGACCACCACAGTGAATTAGCACTAGTGGCACGACACCTAACATAATTGATGAAATATCTGAGCTCAGCTTGCTGGTTAACTCTAGCCCCATTAGGAATGGCATGAAGCCAGCGCCTATACCTGAAACTATGAAGTCCACGATTGGCACACTTTTCAGTCTGAAGGGTGGAGCAGAGTATGCTATCCCAAATATGAGGTAGATGAGAAACAAGGATAGGAGATTTATGTCAGCCAGAACTACCAGAACTAAACATGAAATAATTAACAGAAAGGAGAAGATTAACGCTGTCCTAGGTGCTATTCGTCCAGAAGCAACGGACATATCAGACTTTAACAGGTTCTCCTGATCTTCTTTTCTGTCGAAGTATTGATTCAAGATGAAGATACTGGCGGTGGCAAGAGAGAAGGCAGACAAAATGGTAAGGAAGTGTCCAAGAGGCGGTAGACTTAGAAGGATGCTTCCAAAACTGAAGCTGAAAATCCATCCAAGCCAGCTCCCAACTCTCGCAACCTTGAAATATTCAACAAGCACCAAGACCTAGCAGAGCTCCCTAAAAGTTCTCACTAACCTTCGGTCGGAACTCTCACAAGACTCATTGAACATTACACTAAATATTTCTTAGTAACTCCTGATGAACTTTTCGGCGTTAGAGCTTTTAAATTGATAGCTAAATGATATTCAATGCGCGTAGGGTTAACTTGGAAATGAGAATATGATGAAGCGAAACTTGAAGAGGTGAGACACTCGTTGGCGAAGGGTATCCTCTGTGTGAGACATAAGTGTGCGAAATGTTGTTTAGAGACGAGGATGCCTCTTTCCAATCATGATATAAAGAGAATCCTGAAGCTCGGCTATAAACTTGAATACTTTGCAGCGAAAACAGATGAAGGATGGCGTTTAAAGAATGACTCTGGACGATGTGTGTTTCTCATAGAAAAGCGTTGTAGAATATACCCACATCGACCTGAAGGATGCAGGTTATACCCGCTAGTTTATGATGAAACCCTAAAAAAAGTGGTGATCGATCCCCTTTGTCCCTATGGCTACCTATTCAAGGTTCAAAAGAGCGATGTCGCAAGATTAAAAGCCCTCCTCGAAAAACTCGTCAGATAAGTAATCTGAAAGAACAACCGCGCGATATAGACATAACGGAAATATTCTCGCGCGTTGACACACATATGGCATTATATGTCTGGACAAATCCGGAGAAAATGAGGGAGGTTGCGGGTGACATTTCCAATGTGGGTTTCCAAATCTCTCGCAGCCCATTCTACTTTTTGGTCGCTTTTTTTTGTGGAATATTAGAACCCCTCTTATTTGACAGAAGTACTTGAAGCGTGCTTCTACCAACCGGTGGCTTCCTTAGCATTATTCGCAACCTTGGAGACGTAATACTTGTCCTTGAAGCCAACTGACTAGATGCAGATTAGCGTGTTGTTGATGTTCTTGTAGTCTATTTGAACATCTCCAATGAATAACTTCTTAAGATGAACCGAAACAGTTATCGTCTCACGCCTTTTCTTACGTGGGGGACGTGTCCTGACGTGGGGATAAAGTTTCTTGAAGGTCGGGAATAGAGAAATTCGTATTGAGAACGTTGTGGCCTCAGGTGCACTTAATAATCCTGTAGACCTAGGCGCCGTAGTCAAGGCTTTTCCACACGTCGAGTACCGACCGGAAGTTTTTCCTGGACTCGCCTTTAGGCTGAAGAAGCCTAAGACATGCACCCTCATCTTTTACTCGGGAAGAATGGTGTGCACGGGAGCCAAGTCGGAGAGGGAGGCTAGAAAGGCGATTCTGAAGGTCACCAAAGAGCTTAAGAATGGAGGAATCATCATCACCGGAAAGCCTGAGATAACGATTCACAATGTTGTTGCCTCTGGAAGCCTTGGCGGGTCGATTGATCTCGAAGAGTTATGTGAGCGAGCTCGTGTGGGTGGGAATCTCATGTACGAACCGGAGCAGTTTCCCGGCGCGATGTTTCGAATGGACAACCCTAAGGTGGTTTTCCTGATTTTCTCCACTGGTAAAATCGTGTGTGTGGGCGCTAAGAAGGAGAAGGAGATCTACGAGGGTGTGGAAAATCTTCGGCGAAGACTAGAGGCGTTGGGAGTTCTTTATAAAGAAATGCTTTAAATGTGAAGGTTTAGAGGTTGAGAAATGCTGGCTTGGCGGTTGATTATGGTGACGCAGATATTGGCTACAAAGTATGGAGCGCTATGTTACCAACTGTGCAGCCGTAGGTTGGCTGTGGAGGAGGCGTGGAGCCACCTCACTCGGAAGTGCACACGATACTACTGTAAGAGATGCTGCAAGAAGCTCTGGCTCTAAAGGGTGATTGGTGTTGGTGTTACTTTTCGATGTTGCCTGCTTGTTCCCCCTTGCTGTTTTCATCTTTTTCGTCATCCCGCGATATTGTACGCTGAATACTGAGGGAAGTGAGTGAAGGGGAGGCAAGAAAGAGGTGGCTAAAGAAGAAGAACTAGAGCTGTTGAGGCGTCGGAGAATGATTGAGTTGATGAAGCGCTTACGATTAAAGGAGGGTGAAGACAAGGGAAAAGCAGAGAATCCCAAGAAAATTTTAGGGAGAATTGTGACAGATCGAGCTTGGGAAGTTTTGAAGGTAGCTGAGAGTCAATACCCTGAGGCGACCCGTCGAGTTGAAGAGCATCTGGCTCATCTAGTTTCAAAGGGGGATCTGGCGGGGCCAATTCTAGGCGGGCAATTACTCTGGCTTTTCAGACATTTAGGTATGAACGTTAGATTGGAAACTCGCATCCGCATCTTGAAACACGGGAAATTGAAAACAGTAGGAGAACAACTTAAGGGATCCCAGATTAAGTAAATTGGTTATTTTCATCATCAAAAAGAAAGGACGATTTGCGGGTGATAGTCCCGTTGTGGGTGGGGTTCCAAATCTCGCTCGGTCCACTTTAGAACCCAACAGAATGTTTTGATTTATTTTTTTGGAATAGTTTAGTACTGTTCAAGTCGCACGCATTTTGGTGCACTCTTGAAGTGGCTATTTTCGTTCAATTATCTTCATGTAAGCAAATGTGGCGAATGTGGCGAAAATCACTGAAAAAACCGTCAGGTTCACTATCATATTAACTGTGAAAGGTGGATTTCCTAGGAGAAATGATCTGATCAGGTCCGCGCCACTGCTTAGAGGGTTTAGTTCAGCTAACATAACTATGGGCTGTGGCATTATACCGTCTCTTCCCAGTCTCTGTATCAGCGAAAGCGGATAGAAGATGCTGCTGCAGAAGAACAGGATATAGTAGACTAGGCCTCTTGCAGTTACGAATTTTTCGAAGCTGGATGTGGAGACTGCTGTGGCTATGCTTAGACCTGAAATTCCTGTTCCCAGAAGGAAAAGGGCTCCTAAGATGATGAGGAGCTGTGGTAGCGATGGGAAGCCCAGTAGGAGAAAGGTGGTGAAGAGCAGTGGTGACATGTACATCATTCCTCTTAATCCTCCTGCAAGCAATCTGCCTAAAGCGAGTTCCAGACGGGTGATTGGGAGGCTGAGCATATAGTGGTGAACTTGGCGACGTACCTCCATGTTTACTTCTCGTCCAATCATGAAAGCGGAAGCAAACAAGCCTATCACAGTGACACCTGGAGCGAAAAAGCTGAAATAGCTTTTGATATCTCTCAATATTTCTTCACTCACCATCGTGTCATACACGACTGCCATGATGAAAAGATCTGCCAGATTCATGCTTATGAGACCTGCAAGCCACCATTTGTAACGGAAGTAATTCCTGAAATCACGCTCGATTATGTGCAGAATCGCCTTCAATTATTGCCAACCTCCCCCTTCAAGCCTTCTCTCATAAACTGTGACACCAATAAATACGAAGGTGAAGAAGAAGATGGCTAGGCCTATTATCGCTGCAATTGGCATAGGGGTTACAGTTAGATATTTTTCTATGCCGACACCCCATCGGAATAGATCTGAAGCAAATGTCACTGGGTTGATTCTCGTGATATCAGCATAGATTTGGTTTGCGTCTTGAACAAAGGAATGAGGATACATGGTTGTGCTCAGCCGAATTATGAAGGCGTTTAAAACTCCCATGAGGATGTCAAAGCGGTCGCTGGATTTCAAAGCCACTGCAATCGTTATGCTCATTCCAGAGACGCCGAAGGCGAATAGAAAAAGAGCTGAGAAGGCTATTAGAAGGTTAAGAGGGTTTGCTAGACCAATCACGAGTAACGCTATTGCGGCAATTGGACCTATAAAGATAAAACTACGTATCCCTCCACCAATGGATCTGCCCAACACAAGCTCCTTTCTTGAGACTGGGAGACTGAGCAGATACTCGAAGACTCCGTGTTCAGCCTCTTCGAAAATGTCGTATCCAATGAACACGGAGGCAGAGTATAGCATCATTATCACAACGCCTGCTACGTAATACTCAAAGTAAACGTCTGCTAGATCAGGCACGACCATACGAGATGCTATCAAGCCGAAGAAGGCGATTTGAGATGCAAACCATATGGTTCGCATGATTATTAGAAACTTGTATTGCATGAACATCCGGAGGTCTCTTTCAACAACCAGCATCAACTTCTTCACGTGTTTCACCTCAATGGCTTCTCTTTCTCAGCCTCCTCGATAGTCAGTCCAGTGTAATGAATGAAAACATCATCAAGTGATGGTTCGCTCATATGGATCGATGTGATAGGTACATTGTGTTTCAGAAAGAGCTTCATGATGTCAGGAACGACTTCCTCTGCTTTATTTAGATAGACCCTTAGGTTGTTGGGGTTTGTGTTGACTACATCTACGACTTCATGGAAAGCCTTCAGCTTTTCTAGAACGTTTTGGTTGACTTCATTTTCAAGCCGAATCTCAACGCTATCTCCCCCCAGAATACTATCCTTTAACGTTTTTGGAGTGTTACAAACTAATAATTTGCCTTTGTGCATGATGCCGACGCGGTTTGAAAGAATATCTGCTTCGTAGAGTTCGTTGGTGGCTAAGATTATAGTGGAACCACTATCTCGGAGCTCTCGAATCATATTCCAAATCTTGTGTTTGCCAATCACATCTATTTGGGCGGTCGGTTCATCGATGAAAGCGATTTTAGGTCTTTGAATTAAGATCTTGGCGATTTCAATGCGTTTTCTCATTCCGCCGGAAAGGCCATGAACCTTCTTGTGCCTGTGTTCCCACATGTTCAGGATCTCCAGCATTTCTTTCACTCTTGTCTTGCGTTCCTGTGTGGAGAGACCGCAGACCTTTGCATGCCAATTCAAAACATCCCATGATGTACTGACCCATAGAATCTTAGGCTCTTGAAAACAAATTCCGATCAATTTGCGCACATCGTCAGGATGTTCTTTCACGTCATAACCGCCTACCACTGCACTTCCTTCAGTCGGCTTGATCACCGTTGTGAGTATGAGAACGGTAGTTGTTTTACCAGCGCCATTAGGACCTAATAATCCAAATATTTCCCCCTCTTCGATGCTCAAGTTCAGATGGTTGACCGCAATCAAGTCTTCAAAGCGCTTCGTCAAATCAATTGTGCGAATGATGGATTCTGGCATGCCTTTGTTGCTTCCCAAGCTACTTTAAAGCAGAAATATTGCGAGAGCTCGATAGATAAACACTTCGATGATAGACACATATGTTTGTGGTACTTCGCCAATCAACCTTTATGAACGCTGTTTGTGCGTGTGCGAATCTAATACCCGTAATTCACGAGTTGAATCTTTGGTTTTCTTGAAGGAGGCATGCATGCAACATCAGAGAGGCTTCACAGAGAAAGACGATTGGCTACCTCAAAGATTCTTCCAGCCTAAAACGTCAGGAGCTCTATCCGAAACCGCTGTGAACCCTGAGAAACTCCGAGAAGCAAAGTTAACCTACTATAATATGGTGGGTTGGGACGACAAAGGTGTACCAGCCCCTGCGAAGCTGGACGATCTAGATATCACTTGGACAAAGGAATGGCTGAGCTAGAAACATGCTCGCGGAGCTGCCTACTCTTCTTATGTCTCTTCTTCCCTTTCCAACACTATTGAGCCTTGATAGCCACATCTCTCACATACGTATCTCTCTGGTAGAACCCAGAGGTCAAATTTGCTCAAAAGCTTAATTTTAGGGTCGCCACACTTAGGGCAATACTTCTTAGCTGGCTTCCTATGTTTTAAGTTAGTGAATATTTCACGGAAAATTCGCAGTTTACCCAAGTATTTTCCGCCAGTTATATCATTGGAGTTCAATGTTTTGATCAGGGAAACCCATCTTTATGAGGAACGTCTTAACCTTGCTTCGATGATCGCCTTGGAGGATAATTTGTCTATTCTTAGCTGTTCCTCCACACGCACAGAAAGCCTTTAGTTTCTGCGCCAATCGACCAAGATCCTGATCTTTGTCACTGATGCCTTCAATAATTGTTGATGGCTTTCCATACTTTCGAGTTTCTCGCCGTATCTTAATACGCTGTTGTTCTTTGCTTATCTCAGTGCACACACAGATGTCCATTGGGAGTCCGCAGATCGGACAAATCTCTGCCATGTTGTTCAAATAGCTAAAAGAATGATGGCGGTATTTAAGATTTTCAATGTCGCAAATACAATACACAGCCTATTATCCTCGATATCTATGCGCACGAACCATATAGATCTGTACTCCTGAATTGAATTTTGAGAAGACAGAATGGATGTTGGCTCTATTTCTCTATAGAAATATGTAGTATGTTGTTTCCCCTTACCAGTACACTCCCGTAATTGGCGATCAATCGGTCACCTCTGCATTCAGTGGCTCCTTCTAGAATAATGTTCATGTGGCCATCACATTTTGTCATGGTGCCTTTGTACATGGTGCCGTTCTTCAATGTTATTGTGACATGATTCGTTAGCTGCTTCACTAATACATTCAAGGGTTTCTTGCTCGGCTCTAGATCACTCAAGTCGACGACTCCTAATGATATCCAACTCAACTTCACCATATAAAAGTTTTATCGAGGTTTCTCTGAGAGTGCATCCAGTCTCCCCGCTTTGCTTCCTCTTTCGGCATAAGTGTGCCGATGACGAGATCTTATAGAAAGAGTTAAGACTGTTTTGTCCCTAACCAAATGGTTTGCGAATGGAGATGTATAGTTTGAAGTTGAAGGTTTTCACTCTGCCTACTTGCAGGAATTGTCCTGCAGCCAAGAAGATTACTCAAGAGATTGCAGACAAATATGGACTAGAGTTCTTAGAGGTGGACATAAACACCCCCGACGGTCAACTGGAAGGACTAATGCATCAGATCATGAGCACACCTAGCATAGCCGTCGACAACGAAGTGATCTCACGAGGAAACATTCTTTCTAGAGAAGAGTTGGACGCCGAAGTAAGGAAACGACTAGGTAATGAAGCTGCCGGAAATTAAAGGTTTCATCGATCTCAGCCTTGTAGATTGGGATGGAAAAGTCTCAGCAGTCATTTTTCTTCCTGGCTGCAACTTCCGATGCCCTTTCTGCTACAACTCAACCATCGTCTTGAGACCAGAGCAACTGCCAACAATACCCTTTGAAGAAATAAGGCATTACCTAACTGAAACGAGGGGCTGGCTTGACGGGGTTGTGATCACTGGAGGCGAACCAACAATTCATACCGAACTCCCACATCTCTGTAAGCAGATCAAGGAGTTACAGCTGCTAGTCAAACTGGACACTAACGGAACGAACTCTCAAATGATCGAGGAACTGATCGCCCAGGGATTGGTAGATTATATTGCAATGGATATCAAGGCTCCTTTAACACTTGAATCATACTCGCGGGCAACAGAGGTCACTGTGGAGAAATTGCTGAACGAAGTGAAAAGAACCTTGGAGTTCCTGATCAATAATCATGTGGATTGTGAGTTTCGCACAACTCTAATTCGTACAGTTCATGGTGTGAAGGATCTGAAGCAGATGTGTCTTAGTCTACAGGGTTGCCAAAAGTATGTACTTCAGTACTTCAAAGGAGACGTGGAAACACTTGATCCGAAGTTCAAGGAAATCAAACCATTCTCTCAACTGGAGATGGAGAGATTCCTAAGTCTGACTAGGCAAACTCTGCCAAATGCATCGATTAGATAGAAGCTAGCTGATAGAGAGCTTACCCAAAACTGTTTCAGGAACAAACTCTTCTCGCGATCTCACAGAAGCTTCTTCTACATAAAGTCGTATTGCGTAGTTTAAGGCTTCTTCGCTGACGGTTATGTAGTCAAGATCTGATTGGAAATAGCTAAGGAGAGATGCGGCGCAAGCAAATCGGATCGCACGATCTTCTAACCTAGCTGAAAAGCTGACGAATTCATGGGGAATCTCGTCTAGAATTGCTTTCCTAGCTTTCATAAGTATCTCTTGAGTCTTTGGTGTGAGCATTACAGGCTTTCGTGAAAATCTACTGGGCGTGAGGGGATGGTTAGTTTCAATAGCGTAAACCAGCGAAAGATGATCTCTTATCTGCTGAGCTTCTTCACCTATGTCGACTTCTCCAAAAGCTAAACGCATTTGGCTCTCAGCAATCTCCACAAATCGTTGCTTAGTGAGTCTATGCAGTCGACAGAGCATACGGTCTTCGATTGCACTGAAGTTAGGATCTTGAACAGTCACTTCGTAGCCTCGCCCAAGTGCAGCCACATTGTAGTTTACGCTGAAGAAACTGCTGAAACGGTATGGACCAATGACTTCTCGGTGAGTTTCATATTTGATTTTACCTCTTTCCATAGCAAGCTTTAACGGTTCAACCATGCCTTTGTACTTGAACCAATCGTTGAATTCGGGAACAATGAAGTTGAAAACTTTCCCTGAGTAAGCTTGGCCTATTCGAATGAACCTCGCAGGGGTCATACCTCCAGCATAGCGGTTTCGTCCAGGAACACCATGAGGAGGGATCTTAGCGTCCAACTTTCCTATAATGAAATCTCGAGATGAGAAGCTTTTGCCCGTTCCCGGCTCCCCAAAAAGGGAGAGATTCCATCCAGTTCTCATTCCAGTTCTGCCTTTGCTGTGGACTATCTCTACATCAGCTAGTCCATACTGCTGAGTGATGCTGAGTAAACTATCAAAATAGAGAACCGAACCGAAGAGTCCTTTCAGGTAATCAGCGAGATAGGAGATGGAGAAGGATTCACCAAACCTCACCGTTTCTTCAACTCTGTGTTTTAGCAACTCATTCAGATAGTCACTCAATTCATGATCCATCTTCTCTATTACTTGGAGTTCTTCATTTACAGGGTCAACTTTCCCCAAGCTGCTAACGGTAACCATTTTCCGTTCTTCTGTTATAGGCAACCCTAATTCCACACGTATAATAGGTGAGGTTTCTTCCAAAATCACCCATTCTTGGAGCCTTTCGCTCTGGTACGAGGTGACTATAACTTTTAGCCTTTCTAGGTCAGACAAGATTGGTAAGATACCCGTCTTCTCCGGAAAGTTTTGTGTGATCTCTTTGAGACCGCAACTCTTACCGGATTCAAGTAAGTACTTCAAAATGGCAATGGTCTTCCTTCCAAATTTCTTCCTTGCCTGAGCTATCCCCGCTTGAATCTCCCTCCAGGAGCCTTCGAGCTTAAGGCTTTCTTCCTCAAAGGTGTAATGTTGGCCTCTGAAAATTTCCCATTCCCTTGGGCTGTTTGTGTCGAAGAGATCCTTCAGTTTTTTGTCGTCTAAGTTGAGAGCAATTTCAAGGGAGGCCTTGTCGACATCAATTTCCCACATGCTTTGAGAGCTGTTAAAATAGGGAATGCCCAATTTTTTTCCGATTTCGAAAAGCTTGCCTCTAGGGAACATGCGTTGAAGTAGAAGTTTTCGCTCAATGGCTCTATCATCCAGCATTCTGAAACTCTCTAAAGAAAGATGCTTCTTCAGTTTTTAACTGTTCATCAAGAGGGTCCTTTTGGCGCATAGGTTTCTAGTATCGCTGTCTTCTCTTCTGGCTTGATCCATCCTTCAGCTTCAAGTTTATTCATACCCGCCGTGACTAGTTCCTTAAATTTTTCAGTTGTTAGCAAGTTCTGGGATTTCCCCAGCCTGCTTAGGACTTTTCTAACTTTACTGTCGCTTTGGGCTTCTTCTTTGAAGGGCTTCAGCAATTTTTCCAAAGCCTTGGAACGTGGTTTGAGAAGGTTACTAATTTTTGATTGAAGGCTGCGTCTTCGCAGGGTTTTGCGGATTTTCATGGCGAATCCTTCATCTCTTCTTATTAGAGCAGGTAGGTGAAGGCAGCATCTTTCCTTATTCTTTGATTTGTAGCAAATTAGGTAGAGTGGTAGATGGATTAAAGTTGGAGCTTTAGCTTTCCATGGTATAGTCGTTTCTCTGATTGTTGAAGAGCGGTCTTGTTTTCGCTTGATCAATCTTTCAATCTTGTTGATGATTGTTGTTATTTCTCCTTGTAGTTCATTGATCTCTTTCTCTTTGTTGGCGATGTCTGCTTCCTTCTTGCTGTTTAAGTCTTTGACTCTCCTTTCCTCCGCATCTAGATGTTTTTGGTATGTATTGTGAAGTTTCTTTTTGGTGTTATCCATCTCTTTGTTGCTTCTGTCTATGAAGTCTGAAAGTGTCTTTATCTTGGTTTTCGCTGTGGAGATTTGATCTTGGGCGTTTTGCAGCCTCACGTTCCATCGAACAATTCCCACTTTGTCGCCTTTCGTCTTTCGCAGTTCCTTCCGCTTTTCATATTCACTCTTTTTCTGCTCCAGCTTCAGTAATTCCCGTTCCCGCCTTTTCTTCTCGACGAGCCTCGTCTCTACCTCCTTTTTGTGGACTGCTGTAATCTTCTCTACTTTCCGGCTTAACTCTCTCTCCAACTCTGCTTTCCTTTGATTAACTTCAGTCTTCACCTTAGGCATCTTGATTTCGTATTCTTCTCGGATTTGCTTTCGTTCTTGGCGAAGTCTGTTGATGTGTTTCTCGGTTTCTCCGTCTACAGTTTCAATTGCAAAGCGTAGCCCCTTTATCTCTGCTTGAAGTTTTTTAAGATGCTCCATAAATCTCTCAGCAATGTCAACAGCAGTCACTTTGTCGATCTTTGGAGGTATTAACGAATTCAACTCCGATTCCGCGGATCTTTTGGTGAGGGTTTTTCCGTCTTGGATGAAGTCGAATATGTCGGACAGATACTCCTTGTTGGCGATGATCCCTCTTATTGGCATTTCTGTTCTAGAAGCGAATTTGGAAAAGGTTTCAAGATGGCTTCTTAAGGCGCCACAAAACAATTCATGAACCCCTGTGCTTCTTCTCAAATGCTCCGTGAACGCTTCAATGTCAGGTGGCTTGAAATACAAGATGCTGTTTGAAACAGTTTCCATTCCGTCTATTAGAAGGGAAGCGCCTTCAAAAGGAATTGCCCAAAGAGGATAGTTTAACCTGCAGAGGATTGTGAGGGTTTCCTCGGATCTTCCGAAGATGCCTGGCTTCTTTTTGCGTTCCGATTCTGCGACGCATAGAAGGGCTGCAACTTCTATATTCTCTGAGCAGGGAACATTCGTATTGCTGTCTACTACGGCAAATGGCAAAAATAAGTTTGGAGTGGACACGGTAACCTCTAAGGAAAAATATCCTGCAGGATTCGCTTATAAAATATACTCAAAAGAAAGGCTAGAAAAGGAAGGACATAGCTTCTTCTACTTTCTCCTTGTCAAGTTTTTCATAGGCTTCGGTGCTGCCGATATCGTACCAGAAGTCCTTAGAGACATATCCGTATACAGGTCTGCCCATTCGAATCAAATAAGGAAGGATATCCCCCATCAAATCAAAGGTTTCATTCTTTTCAGCCAACATTTGGAAATCTTTCAAGGCTTTGCCTTCAAAGGCTAAGATGCCAACGCTCACTGGCTTCTCTAGTTGAGGTTTTTCGATGAATCCTCGAATCCTGTTATCCTCTTCAAGATCCGCCAATCCTACTCTAACAACGAAACCGGAAGCAAGGGCGGCAGTAGCGGCTCCCTTCATTTTAACATGAAAATTAACTAGCTCCCGCAAGTTGAAGTTGCTCAATATATCTCCGTAGTAAACAAGTATCGTGTCGTCTTCATTGAAGGCTTTATGTTTGAAGGCGTTGATTAGTGATCCTCCTGTGCCCTTCAGTGATTCGCTGTCTTTGACATAGTTGATCTTTACGTCAAATCGCTTTCCATCTTCGAAATGGCTCTGTATCTGTGCCGCTCTAAAATTTACAAGGAGAGTAATGTCTTTTAGATCGTGAAACTTTAGAAGGCGGATTATGTACTCAAGAAGAGGTTTCTGTCTAATGCCGATTGGAATCATGGTTTTTTGGAGGTAGTAGGTTATTGGCCGAAGTCTTTTTCCTTCTCCTCCACATAGGACGAAAGCTTTGACATGTCTCATATCACATCACGTAGTGATTTCATTGTGGATGGGAAAGAAAAAAAGTGTTTTGCTGTGTTTATTCTTCTTTTTCTTTTGGCTCTTCTTCTTTCTTCTCTTCAGCCTCAAGTTCTTCGATTGGTTTTGGTGGTGGAGTAGTTGCCATAGTCCAACCTATCCAAGCGCCAATACCTAGAATCATCACGAATGCAAGATAGACTGGAACTACTATTAGCCACATAGATATCGGCCATGCAGGGCCACCTTGTGTCCAATCTTCGCTTCCACTGCCAAAGGATCCTCCGAAAGGATACCCGAACCAGAAGAGTCCAATTGTATAGCCAATGGCTATGATAACGCATATGAGAAAAATTAATCCGCCAATTCCTTGATCTTTGCTGACCATGATGTCACCACATTGTAGCCTTCTTTTAGTGTGTTGTTGTTATAAGCTTTACCGTAGGTTCAGGTTGTTCCCGCTTCCCAACTAGCAAGATATTTCTTCTGCTCTTCTGTTAGCTCGTCGATGTCTATCTTCATGGCTTTCAGCTTTAAGCTGGCAATGAGTTTGTCTATTTTCTCTGGGACACTGTAGACTTTCGGTTTTAAATTAGGGGTTTTGACCAAGTGTTCAACGCAAAGGGCTTGGTTGGCAAATGACATGTCCATGACTTCAGAGGGATGCCCTTCAGCAGCGGAGAGATTTATCAGTCTTCCTTCGCCAAGGAGATAGAGTTTTCTTCCGTCTTTCAATTGGTATTCTTCTAGGTTTCGCCGTATCTTTCTTTTAGTAGCAGTTAGGCTCTCCAGTTCGGGTATGTCTATTTCTACGTTGAAGTGTCCGCTATTAGCGAGTATTGCCCCGCTCTTCATCTTTGCCATGTGTTCTTTTCTAATCGCGTCTTTGTTTCCAGTAACTGTAACGAAAATGTCTCCAATCTCAGCAGCTTTGTTCATAGGCATCACTCGGTAGCCATCCATGGCGGCTTGCAGGGCTCTTGTCGGGTTTATTTCAGTTACTACAACGTTGGCTCCCATGCCTTTGGCTCTTAAGGCCAATCCACGTCCGCACCACCCGTATCCTGCCACAACGAAATTCTTCCCCGCTAATAGGATACTTGTAGCCCTCAGTATGCCATCTATGGTGCTTTGACCTGTTCCTATGCGATTGTCAAAAAGATATTTTGTGAAGGCATCATTTACTGCTATAATGGGGTAACGCAAGGCATTATTCCGCGCCATTGCACGTAGTCTTATGACGCCAGTTGTGGTTTCTTCAGTTCCTCCTGTTATGGACGAGATGGCTTCAGTTCTTTTGGAGTGAATTGTACCTACCAGATCAGCGCCGTCATCAATAGTTATGGTGGGGTTATGGTCTATGACTTTTTCAACGCACCAATAGTATTCTTCTTTTGTTTGGTTCCTCCAAGCATAAACATTGATTCCAATGTCAGCAATTGCAGCCGCAACTTCATCTTGAGTAGACAACGGATTTGAGCCACAGAGAGCTATCTTTGCGCCTCCAGCGACTAGAGTATCCATAAGAACGGCAGTCTCTTTTGTCACGTGGAGAGATGCCCCCAATTGGATGTCTTTAAGAGGCTTCTCCTCTATGAACCGTCTCCTGATTTGATTCAGTACCGGCATATGCATAGAGGCCCATTCTTTGAGAAGTATCCCTTTGGGTGATAATGAAGGATCTTTCACTTTGAAGCTTGACATAATACATACAGTCCTGCTATTTGTTGCAGACAACTAACGCTCTGAATATTTAAAGCCTTTATTCAATGAGTCAATCAGTTAGACGCTCTAGAAGGCTTTGTTTAGTCCGCTCAGCTAAAGCCATAGTTTCTTCTACGTTCACAGTCTTGACTTCTCTATTTTCCATTACTAGTTTACCATCTATGAGAACTGTCTCCACATCAGCAGACTTCATTGAATATACTATGTGGCTTGTTTCTCTGTACATCGGTGTTAGATGAGGCTTCTTAATATCCACTATTGTCAAGTCAGCCCTCTTACCAGTTTCTATCGAGCCAATCTGGCGATCCCATGATAATGCTTTGGCGCCGTCGATAGTAGCCATGCGAAGAACTGTTTCAGCAGATAGTGCTGTTGGATCTCTGTTTACTCCTTTCTGTAGCAGAGCTGCGTGTTTCATTACTTCGAACATGTCTGAACTGTTGTTGGAACATGAACTATCTGTGCCCAGGCTTACTGATACATCGTTCTTGAGTAGTTGCACTATGGGGCATATGCCGGCTCCCAGTTTTAGGTTTGAAATCGGATTATGAGCCACTTTCACATTCCTTCTTCTCAAAATCTCCACATCTCTTTTTGTGAGATGTGTACAATGAGCTGCTACGACATCTTGAGCGAGAACACCTAACCCGTCAAGATATTCCACTACTCCGCCTTTCACTGGTACATTGAAAGCTCTCATGATCTTTTCTCTTTCATCCTGAGTTTCAGCAACGTGCATGTGACGAATTATCGGTGCTTCAGGGGTTGCGTATTTCTCGTTAAGCTCTTGCGTAAACCTTGCCAGTTCCTTCATATATTCTGGATCAACTGTGTAAGGGGCATGGGGATCAACACTTGCCCTTATGAGACCTGCTTCCTTATTGTGCCAGTTCCTCGCGAGAGAATCCAAAGCTCTCTTGTCCAGTTCTTTTCGCCATGAGAAACAGACATGCCCGACAACACCGCGCAAACCAGCTTCGATAAAAGCTTGAGCTTCATTAAGTTCTTCAGTATAATGGTACATCGTGTTAATGGTGGTTATGCCGCCCATAATTGATTCAATCGCTGTGAGTAAGGCACCTGAATATATGTCCTGGTTTGTCATTCTTTTTTCGATGGGCCATATCCAGTCTTCCAGCCAAGTCTTAAGGTTTAAATCATCTGCGTAACCTCTTAGGATGCTCATGGCCGCATGGTGGTGTGTATCGATCAAGCCAGGAATTACCACTTTGTTCTTTGCGTCTATTCTTTCATATCGCCGGTACTTCCGTTTGAGATTGCATAGCTTTCCAACGTCGATTATTTCCCCATCCTGGACGACTATGCAGCTATCTCTTATTCTTCCCTTTGATCCCATTGTGACGGTTGTTCCGCCTTCAATGATGGTGTTCAAGAGTGGTCCTTCCAAATTTTTCTTGTCATCATGGTATTAAAGTTGATTAGTCGTTGCATGGTAGAGTACGGCTGAAGTCTTTTAAGCCTAGATGCTCTAGATGATAAATCCACATATGCCTGAGAAGGGTTCAGCTAGTAAGAGTATTGATTCAGTTGTCTTCGATATCTCAAGAACGAGTTGTAAACGCTCTGTTAAATCCTGAAGCTTATGAAGAGGAAACTAACGAAATCAAGTTCCTTCAGACCCACATCTCCTTCGTCTTCCTAACAGAGAATTATGCGTACAAGGTGAAAAAAGCGGTAAACTTGGGATTTTTAGACTTCACTACGCTTGAGAAGAGACAGTTCTTCTGCCAAAGGGAGTTGGAACTTAACAGACGGTTATGCAAGGGCATGTATGTTGAAATTGTTCCCATTAATGAATCGAAGGTCATCAAGATAAAAGGGGAAGGGGAAACAATTGAATATGCTGTAAAAATGAGAAGAATACCCCAAGAAAGAATGATGAGCCAACTTCTCGAAGAGAATAAAGTGGATGAAACTGGGATAGATAGAATCGCAGAGATAATCGCAGATTTCCATTCAAAGACTGAAACTAACAAGGAGATCCGTGGATATGGCTCGTTAGATGTAATAAGGAGAAACTGGGATGAGAACTTCCAGCAGACTATGGAATATGTCGGAAAGACAATCTCTACAGCTGAATATGAACTTGTCCAGAGACATGTTAACTCGTTTGTCGAACAGAACGTTCCCTTATTTGAGCAGAGAGTAATGGAAGGGTGGATTAGAGATTGCCACGGAGATATGCATTCAGGAAACATCTTTATTGCAGACAAAATCTACATTTTTGATGCGATAGAGTTCAACAGTAGGTTCAGATACTCTGATGTTGCGTCCGACGTTGCCTTCTTAGCTATGGACTTAGACTTCAAAACGCGTATTAATCTGTCCGAATTTTTTGTTGAGAAATATATTAGGTATTCTGGCGATCGAGAGTTGAGGAAAGTTCTGCCTTTCTATAAATGTTATAGGGCCTACGTACGAGGAAAGGTGACTAGCTTCAAGCTTAAGGATCCAAACATTGAAACTGCTGACATTAGTTCGGTGATGGAAGAAGCGAAGTGTTATTTTGAGCTTGCAGCAGCCTACGGAAAAACACTCTGATCCATCATTAATCTGTGCTAAACTGGGCAGCTACAAATTGTGGGATGTTTACTGTTCCAATAAGGATTGGTTTCTGGTGGCAGTCGCTTCCACCTGTCATGATTAGATTGTGCTCTCTTGCGAATCCTACATAATGGTTAGTTGTTGAAACATCGTTTCTTGAGTGCCAGCATTCGATACCGTCGATGTGCTCTAGCATGGACTCTTGTATGATCTTTGTCTGTTCATGTAGAGACTTAGTTACTCTGACGAGTGATGTGCCGTGGGGGTCATTGGGGTGGGCTAGGATGGCTTTTCCTCCTGCGTCTCTGATTAGTCGAGAGGCTGCTTCTAAGGGGAGTGGGTACTTTGGAACGTTGCATTTCACAAGATATTTGTCAAAGGCTTCCTGTTTGGTCATGACGATTCCTTTTCCCACTAGATAATTAGCTATGTGTGGTCGACCCAGTACTCCATCTGCAGACTTCCGAATCTTGTTGAAATCATCTATTGTCAGCTTCTCAACACCCTCTTTTTCAAGTTCTACATTAATTTTAAACAGGATCTTCTTACCCCTCTCCTCCCGATGTTTCGCTATTCGGAAGAGTTCCTTCCTAAGTGATTTATCCCTCACATCGAATTGATAGCCCAATATATCCAGTGATATTCGCTTGTTCTCTCGATATCCAGGATTGCTGAAAGTGATGTTTAATTCAACTCCTGAGACGTAGGGAATTCCTCTCTTCTCCGCCATAATCATAGCTTCTTCTTGGCAGTCAACGGTGTCATGGTCTGTGATGGAAAGTAGCTTAATGTTTCTCTTTCTCGCTTCTTTCATGATCTCCTGAACTGAAAAAACTCCGTCGGAACAGTTCGAATGTATATGTAAATCGATTGGCATTATTAGACTGGACCCGGCTATTGTCTATTTATCCCTATTACATACCAATCTTCGGGCGGATCGCGTTCAGTGTCGACAAGTAAGTGCAGGATTCCAAGGTCTGGGTATACTGTTTTGAAATCTTCCAAGTCAACAGGTTCGAAGATTTTTTTGTTATTTAGATAAGCTTGTCTTGTCAAAGCGTTTGACTCGTACTTCTCTTTAGTTCTTTTCAAGATTCTTTCAATGGATGCCTCTTCAGAGCAGTGAGTTTGGAGAATCACAAAAGTCAACTTATATTTTGCTGCAATTGCCGCGGCTTCTCTTCTGAGTTTCTGCGTTACAAATGTAGCATCTAATATCACCCCGTTGCCTTCTTGGGCAAGGTTCTCTGCTCTGCGAAACATGGCATCGTAAACTAGTTCTCTTTTGCTCATACTGGAAGCAATTTTTTCATCGAAGACATCTTCATTTTCAAGAACTTCCAGCCTAATCAGATCAGTTCGGAGAATAGGAATGCTTTTAATCTTCGATATTTCCTGAGCAGTTTCTGTCTTCCAAGTGCCAGGAAGCCCACATGTAATCATTAAGACACTGGATCCTAGTTCAGATTTAACAACTTTCGCAAAAGGTTCCTTCAACTAGGGTACACCTCTTCCTTGCTGCGTTTACTTGGAGCAAAGTGAAGTTAAACCTTTACGTAGACAAGACTGTAGAGCCGAAAAATTCGGAAGAACACAACGGATCTATGGATGATCTGCCCACTTAACATCTGCTTAGGTAACTGTTCCAGCATACGTCGCTTCTCTTCGGTAGGGTCAAACTCCTTTAGATTTACACTCCTATTTCCAATAGTCCAGACGTTTTGTCAGTGTTGGTGGACCGGGCGGGATTTGAACCCACGGCCTCCTGAGTGCAAGTCAGGCGTTCGTTCCAGGCTGAACTACCGGCCCATCTGTGCTCTGCTTGGAAAAGAGTGGAGAGGCTTGATTTAGGCTTTTCCACAACTGCATGGTCAACACATGTTGTTCGACCACATTGACCAGTACGACCCACATTCTCAGGTCCTAATAGCTTATGAACGTAACTGGGTTCTTGCCTGTGATACTTGAACTTAGGCTTGCCATTCTTGTAGCCTAGGTAATGTCTCACCCTATAGTAGTTCTTGCCAATATGCTGGAGGTAACCAGATATTCCACATATTTGACAGATTATTTTCATAAATCCTCACCTTGAAGGATCGGACCATTGGTCAAATGCAGGTATTAAAAGACCATTGAAGAATGGGTCATAACTGCTGTGTACTTTGCAAAGGGTTTCTATAGCTCATCCTTTTCTTTGTAGAGTTCTCTTCTGTAATTGCTGACTAAAATCCCTGTGGAACTCCATAAAACAAGGCTTGGTAAATGCCATAAGACCTCAAGAAGAAAATATCTTGAAGGTGATATTATCCATGACTGGTACTGAGGTACTTCCATCAGCCTGATAATGAGCCCCACAAGATTCCCAATTAAAACCATGGAAACTAACAAAACAAGGAAGATCATTGAGGAAGATATAGTCAGCTTGTAGTCTTTTCCTGATTGATAACTCGCCAAGAAAATTAGAGCAGATCCTCCGTATTCAGCAAGCAACATAACAACTGTTATGGAGAATATAATTTGCCATACATCTGCGCTTCCATATCCTAAATCCCTGAGTATGAGCGCCTTAACTGGTGTGTCACATTTCCAATATCCCCAAAGGATTGATAAAACCAACCCAACTAACAATATTAGATAAAATCTACGAAGTTTCATATTCTCCACCAATCTGATTCTGCTATCCACTATAAGACTTTTGTATCAACACCAATCATACAGCTGTGTTATCAATGCATTAAGGTGCTTCATTCAGAGATATTCTTGTGGAATAGTGTTATTGTGTGTCATAGTCCCCTTGAATACCAGTTATACCAGCGAAATAGAGGTTTAGCTTAGCCTATGCACATATTCTTGTAACCAGGGTACTCCTGATGTGCCTGTATGATAAAATTCAACTGAAGATTGATTAATGGAGAATAGTGGAGTGATAGAACATAATGGGCTAGAAGCGTTATATTCTGAAGTTATAGAAGGTATGGAAAGAAATCCTGTAGAGCTGGGGTTATTCAGTTTTATTCTCAGTATATGTTTCACGTGAAACATTGCTGGAGCTAATAATATCTGGTTTAGGTTGGATAGGATGTACCAGAAGGTATTCATCACTTTTCGAGTATATTGGTTGATGTATTTTAGCAATGGGAGAAGGAAGGCTAATCCCAGTAACCTAATAATGGTATTATTAATTTGGTTTGTAGTCTTGTAATCATCATCTTGTTGAGATCCAGGAAGTCTGGGCATAATTACATTTTCTGATGTTAAATCCATCTTGTTACCAGCTAATTTTATACCCGTTCTTGGTCCTGAATCCATTTGAATAGAGCGACCGCTAGATACTTCACCAGATATAAGGAGAGTAATATCATCTTTAACACAAATACATACATGGGTATAGCATCTACCACAATAACATCCTTCCATAATTCTCCTATGCTTATTGTTGGTTTTTTCTTTAATTTCCATTTGGATAGCATTAAAGATTGATGAAAGAAGATTCTATTCCTTGACCAATGCAACCAGCTTGTAGACTTACCGAAATTAATAGCAGGTATAAACTAGGAGTGTGGGTTTTGCCAGCTTTTTCTTCTAGGAACTAGTGTTCCGATATTCTATAGTTTTTTATCAGCCCATTCTGCTTCAACCCTCTCTGGGATCTTTATTGGTGATTTTCTAGTTCTAGGCTTCCAGTACCCTTCGAACCAAGAAACAGCAACTAATGCTAGAAAAGCTAAACCAATTATATAGCCAGAAAGAAAGCTTTCACCTGTGAATTCTCCATAGAGGAGTAATGAGCCAATGACAAACGTAAATATAACCGAGATTATTGTCCCCCAAGCTGCCCATTCTCTTCGCTTATTCTCATAGAGCCAAACTGTAAACATCGGATTAAAACATGGTCCTTCCATTCGTTCAACATCTTTCACCCATTCATTTGTGTTAGCTCCAAAGGAACTTGATAAGAAAAATATGAAGAAGAATCCAAAGAAGAGAAAAGTGAACAACAGTGTGATGATTGTGGTTGCTCTTCCTAATGTATCCCACAATGAAAAAGAAATGGATTCAATAATTGCAAATGATAATAATGTGGCAAAGAACCATGGATTTAGTGGTACACTTCTCCCCATGCTATCTCATCAACATATTCTCTCACTACGTTTTATAACTTACGCAAGAAACTCCAACACCGTTACCAAGTGCAAACCGCTTGTGGTACTTAGCGAAATTATACCAGTTATGAGCTAGTGCAACTAGCTTGCATGCATTTCTCTTCGGTACTCAAGGAAGACACAGATTCTTCATGTTCTTTCCTATATTCAAAGATTATCAAAGAGGAAGTAGATGAGAGCATAGTAACTCGTCACATGTGAAATATGGAGTTAAACGCTGAACAAAACAATCAATCTCTTCGCTTGGACAAGTGATAAAGTAACATAACACTTGGTATTACGAAGATCAAAGGCAACCACGATCCTAAAACCAACATGCATGCAAGTGCTAATACAATTGCGAACTGCCCAACGCTACTGGCTCGTTTGATATGCATATGAAGAATCACTGCTGTAGCTAGTAGAACTAAGTTAACCAATAGAAGAATGCTCAAGCATAAGAGGACAAAAAGGCCACCTGTTCCAGAAACAATAGTGTGAGGTGTTAGCGCATATTCCTGTAAACGTAGGGTCATAGAAGCTGGAGTGATGAAGCCCTGCAATGCAAGATTTGTTGCTGTAAGATCCTCAACACTTTTTCGATTTTGGGAGTGCTTGTGAATGCTGTATACTAATATGAGTACTCCTGCAAATGCGCATAGGTAAACTGCTGCTGAGACTGCCAGACAGAAACTTTGAGAGTAGTAGAGATCTAAGGATTTGAGCAATGAAGCGTAGAAGTTCATTGGGTAAGCAAAGAAGAAAGCGAAAGAGAAGAATATTGCTGTGCAAATTATAGAAATCAATCGTAGATTTATATGACGTTTCATATGTGCATGAACTCTTGGTCAGCCTTTTTTTGCATACTAGTAAACTCTGAGTCTACCTCAATATAGCTCTAACGAATACTCTTCTCCTTGGAATTTGCCAGTTATAACGGTGCAACCAGCTTGTGTACTTCGATTTTTATAGCAGGTATAAGCTTGACTTGTGTACTTAGCGAAATAATACTAGGTATAAGCTATGGATTGTGGGTTTTGCCCTTTCTTCTATTTGCTGAACTGTTCTAAAACGTAGAACTAAATGGAGTGTTGCTTGTCTTAATATAGGGGTAAAAAGAACTGAGACTTTGGCTCGTTTCAGGAGCTTATACTGCAATGTCACTTGGAGTTTCAATATTACTGTGGCCCTTTTTGTCAGCAGTTCCCATACTGGAATCAAAACCACTTTTCTTGATATATCCAATTTTTGCTTTAGAGTTCACACTGTTACTTTCAATAATTGTCGTGTGGTTAGTTACATTCTTGCTTTCTTTGAAGAGCTTTCTAAAACAAAAATTGATGCTAAGGAAAATCGTTGAACGGAACTCCTTACTGATCTCGCTGGTTTTCATATCGTTAGTTGTGGCTATATCAGGATGTGTATTTTTTTCTAAGGCTCCTGTTTTTGAAGAACCGTTACATGTGGGTGGTTTGCTTGTTCTCTATGGTGTTCCTCCACCAAACCCTTATGGTATGCTTTACGGTCTAGGCATTCTCTTCTGTGAGCCCACTTGGATAGTGCTGATAGTTCTGAAATACTCCAAACACTGAAGACTTGCTGGAGACCGCTCAGTCAGCCCAGAAAGCTGTGGTTGAAGTCTACCAAGGGCATCCAATGTCCTATCTCTCAACTCCCTAAATCTTGGAGTCCAATAATGCCTAAGTCCATACCAGTTATCAATCCTAGCCTGTGGACTTAGAGGTAATTCCAATCTAGGTCTGGACAGTTGATCTAATCTTATGGACTTTGCCAGTTTTTCTTTTATACTTCTTGTTTGAAAGGACGTTTAGCTCTCTCATCCTTTGCCATCTGAGCAGCTATCTCCATTACAATTGTAAAAACATACAAGAAAATAAGCGAAAGTCCAACGGAAACAGCAAAGGATAGTCTCACACCGTAATCAAAATAAAATAACAAACAACGGATTAGAACAAGTCCTGTCCATAGTTTCATGAACCAGTGATGGATGATTTTTGGATGCAAAAAAACTTGACTACTAAGAGGAATAGGAACTTCTAGTACGAAATGTTCCCACATGATATGAAAGCCCAAGATTATTGGAATTGCCACAAACGTGGATAAAATAAAACTATCTTCAATATCCAAGATTCCCAAAGGTTCGAAGAACACTTGACTTCCAGCTAAAAAGAAATACAGAGTAAATAAAACCAGCACGAGACACAAAATATAAGTAAAAAACCTGAATCTCACAGTTTTTAAACGATCTACCCGATCATACGACTCCTGACTAATCAAAAGCTTTTTCTAGGCTAATAGTTGCTGGATTGTGGGTTTTGTCAGTTTTCTTCTATTTCGATTATCACATCTGTATGAGTTGCCAAGAATAGAAACCGTCTTAGCCATTTCTTTATCGACTTCATGATGGCTTCCTTCTATACAAAAGAACCCCTAGAATAGCCATAGTCATGAGGAGTGGTAGAATGATTGGTGATGGGAACTCTGGAATTAATGGGTAGTTGTCCTGGTTGTTCTCGTCAATCACATATGGTGTATCCCAAATATCTGATCCATCTAGCTCTGTAGCGTTTGGATATTTTCTCAAGTAGTCACTCCAATAATTACCTCCAGATGGATAACCATTATCCCAAACATTTATTGTATTCAAACTATTCACATGTTCAGTGTTATCTACGAAATTGTTTTGGTAGAAATTGTTATTGAAAGAAGAAGTAAGTTTTACTCCCTGAAGATTTCCACTTATTTGATTGTATGTCACAATATTGCCATTTGAATAACCAATGCTTATGCCTATGTAGGCTTTTGTCAGATTATTTCTATGAATAGTGTTGTTAAACGAATTACCTAGCCCAATGTTTGTTTGCCCATTGTCTCTTATATTGTTCTCATGTATTCTGTTATTTGAAGATTTATAGAGTCCTACACCAATATGGTGGTTCTCAACTATGTTGTTTTCACATATGCTGTTATTGAACGAACCACCTAACGAAAGGGCAAAGCCATTGTCAGTCATTGCGTTTTCGAAAATAGCATTGTTTGAAGTAGACCTCCCAAGCCCAATGCCATCCTGTGTGTTATCTGATATGATGTTTCCTGAGATTTCTATATCAGAAGAATACCAGACCCAGATGCCACGTTTGCTATTTGCTGTTATGTTGTTCTCAGAAATACTGATGTTAAAACAATCTTCTAAGAAAATCCCATGCTCAAATGACTTAATCTTCATAAGCTTTATTGTTATGTTATTTCTATCCGAGACGTTAATTCCAACTCCGTTCCCAATGCCTTGAGTTACATAGCCTGCTCCATCAACCACAATGTTATCTCTCTCCACAACAATCGGATTATGATTATTACCAATGAAAGTGTAGGTGACATTATCTGTAGTAGTTATGTTTGCTGTTGGAGGGTCTATACTTCCATTAGCTCTAATGTAAATCGTTCCAGAACCTCTGACTGGTTGAATGTTGAATGCCACTGCTAACAGGGTTGTTAACAGCAGTATGAGTGTTATTACAGAAGCAGTCTTTCTCTTTAAAACCAACATTCCCTCTTCCCCAATACCACCAAGAACAATATCGTTTCAAGCGATTTATGGTTTATGGAGAAGAATACATTCCTAATCAGTTTCAACCAGCTTGTGTACTTGGCGAACCTTCTACCAGTTACAAACTAGACTTGTAGGCTTTACGATTTTCTTCTTACCATTCTCCTTTGTCAAGTTTTGAGAAGAATTCTCTAAATGTTGTAAGGACAAGGAAGAACCCTACCATCCAGATAAGTCCACCAACGATAGCTGTATGTGTTTCGCTTACAACTGGTGATAGATAGACGTCAGATAGTGCAAGGGCACCACAAAACGATAACATAGCTGCTATTGTAAGAAGCACTCGACCGGAGAACCTCTTTACATGAAGAATAAGGGGTTGCTTGATTTTACGGTGGTAGAGTATCTCAAAGGTCACAAAGGAGGATGGTAGTCCAATGAGGAATGAGGGTAGTACGAAATACGTAAGAGCATCCCAGATGGACTCAGCGAGATTGTTTTGCACTAAGTAGAATAAGAAATAGGCTGCAAACACAAAAAACACAATAAAGAATGGTATGCAAGCCATGCCATAAAGTTGATTCTTTTCCTCCCATGAAAGTCCATTATCACTCTCCATTCTACCCACACCTTCCAATACTATGATACATCTCACTTTTATTAGATAAGCTAGCTTAGCGAAATTACCTGTTATTAGCTATGGATTGTGGGTTTTGCCAGATTTCTTCTTCTGTGCACACCATAATTGCAAGTAGTGTTACAATTGCAGTTTTATTTGAAGTTGCATCTCTTTCTTAACCAACGAATTATATAATTTGAGAAATGACACTGGGCCTTCAGTTAGAGTCTCAATTAATCCCTTTCTGCCCTTCTTTTCTTCAATTACCCTACACATAAGAGCCCCGACAACATAATAACCTCTTCCTATCACACATTTTTCCCAAACAAGCTTCTGCAACTCTTCTTTTGACAGATTGCCAATTTTTGAGAATACTTCGTTTACGTCTTTCAGCAATCTCTCAACTTCTGACATATTATCGATGAGTTTGTAGTCTTTCTCATCTGGGGCTGGGAAAGCTGATAGCGCTTTGTAACCAACATAGGTACAGATACCTTCGTTATGAAGGTTATCCAACATGCTATACAGATTTTCATCCTTCAGTCTTTCTTCTGTCCTAACATCTCGACAATAGCCATAACCAGCATGAAAAATTTCGTGTATGAGGGTATTCAGAATATTATCAACGTTGTTCTTCCAGTAGTCTGCATTGACATTGACTACAATATCTTCGTGAGCAAATGCTCTTGATGGAATGAAAGCTGTGAAATGCGCTGTAACATTCAAATCAGCATCTTTTGGTAGATACGAGCAGAGATGTGGAAGAGCATTTTCGAGAAATTCTTGTTTACCATCAATAATTTTCTTTGCATTTTCCATGAAAATATGGTCTTTTCTTTTAAAAAGTGGGATATCGGCCCATTCTCTCATTTTTTTCCTCCCCTTGTCGTAGTGGATAGGATAATTGACAGATTTAGCCCAAAGTTTTGTTAATTGCTGCGGTCGTTCATCTTGCCAAAATGACTCCTCGTCTTGTAAGATTGCATCTGGTTCATAAGCAATCTTTTCTAGAGTCTTTGTGTTGTAAATGATTTTTGATTCTTCACATTTACCCATTTGCATAACACAACAGTTGCTATCTCTAGTTTCATTTTTTATGACTTGTGCAAGAAACTCTGGTTGCCCAGTACAACAAGCTGTACACTTGCCGATTTTTATAGCAGGTATAAGCTAGACTTGTGTACTTGGCGAAATTAATGCCAGTTATAATTCTGGCTTGTGGGCTTTGCTCTTCTGTGTATAGCAGACTGATTTCTTTTTCATGAAACCAATTAATACGGCTTCATTGAACTAATCATTGTAAGGAAGAGTTGTTGGTAGATGAGCATTTTTAGAGTAGGGAAATTTGTTGTAAGACAGGAAAAACAAGCAGAGTTCAAATCATTGTGGCAGAGGTTTCTACAATATCAAAGAGAGAACCCGGAGAAGTTTAAAGAGCTCAAGTCAGGCTATAGACTTTTCACTCAAACGTTTGGTGACATGCAGTCAGCTTATATCATGATGGTGGAATTCGATAGCTTAGCAGATTTAGAAAAGTATCCGACCAGGATGTTAAGAGAAGAAAGAGAGACAATAAAAATCGTTGAGGAGTTTATGTCGCTTATAGAACCTACATCATACTCACTCAGTATATGGAATACCGTTGAATAGTAGAATCAAACCTGTGAAACTATCTAAACTCTAGGCTTGTGGGCTTTGCCGGTTTTCTTCTTCTACTGGCTTAGCTTTCCAGAAGTGATAAATGTTCCCAAGGTATATTGAGATTGGGAGAAGATTATGGGGAAGGTAGATTCCAGCGAAGAACTGGAAGAAGACAATCAAGTGCCACAATTTGCGAAGACCCTTATCATCTTTAGTGCTTTATTTATAATTGTAGGAGGCGCTGTTCATTGGTCTTATTTGATAATTTTTCTGGTGAAGGCATTGGTTTCAGCTTTGAATAGCCTCCTAGGTGTTTTAGCTTGAAAGGACGAATAGAAGGACAAATCATCAATCAGCGCAATAAATCAGAGGAAATAAGATGGGTCAGCATTGAAGTGGGATTATTCCTTCTATCGCTTGCATTTGTACTATCCCTTTGGTTTCCGGAAATTAGAGATCAACCTTGGCGTTTAATCATTATACTTGAAGCCAGTTCGACAGCATACCTAACTCAGTCAAATAGCATTATCCTTCGTTCGATCTTACCGGTAGCTGTAGGATTGGTCTTTAGTGTTATCGGTTATATCAGAGAGATAAGATCTCCAACAGGAGTGCTTGGATGGTCACTTCCCCTAGCGATCTTCGGATTCGTTTTCTTTGTTTCGGGAGTCATTTGGTTACAGTTCTACAGCATTGATCATCTTGAGGCTTTGGCTGAAGCTGAACGATATTACGTTGAAGGTTCATGGGTTAAGAGTTCAGTTACCCCTGTCTACTTAACAGCATATGTGGCTCGAATAATCTGGATAGCTACAGGAGTTCTCTTCATGCTCTCCCCCATGTTCAAAATAATCACAAAAAGAAAGAAAGAATGAGAAGCTCAACAGCTACGGAGAATCTTGTCCACAGATCAAATCAGCTATCAACCTGCTTGTAGACTTAGCCAGAATTTCTTGTCCAGCACAGCACTCTCAAGCTAGACTTGTGGACTTTACCAGATTTTCTTCTTCTGCAATAGGATTGCCAGGATAGTTACCAGCATGAACAGTGGTAAGATGATGAGTGAAGGAAGCTCAGGTATAGTGTCTTTAGGGACAGTTAATGACCATTCATAGGGATTAAATTCGTTATAGTAATTGTCAATCTCTGCAACTCCTTCTGATACGAGAGCTTGGTTAACATTCTTATAACGAGTTGAACTGTACTCAACATACACTACACAGACCAGCCTTCCATACGGATCAGTCTCGTAAATGTCATCAATATCCAAATACACAGTTTTACCATCTATCAGATCTTCTAAGAATTGCTTAGCATCATAATACCCACTCTGTCCATACTCAGGAGCATCCACATCAGCTAACCTAATTCTCCCTTCAGTTGTCGTGTCAAAAGTATCCCCATCAATCACTCTACTCACAACAGTTGTGGCATCAATCTCTCCAGCAATCACAACTGGAATACCATAAACGCAGAGAACAACAACTATCAAAAATAAGATCGTTGCTTTCCTCATCTCTCCCCTGTTCTCCTACAACAGGTATCTTCCAAAGATAAATAAAAGGCTGATGAAAGAAGGTTCTATATGCTAGCCTTCAAGTAACTCTAAATGATACCAGGTATCAATCTTATTCTTCCCTATCAAAAATGTGTTTCTTGTTCAGCTCCCAGAACTGAGTTGAATGCCTTCCGCAGCTTTTCTTCTTTGTCTTTGAACTTCTTATGCAGATATAATCTTACAGACCAAATTGAATATGGGATTTCTCCAAAAGACGTCTTTCTTATGGATTCATGTGTTACCTTAGGTGGTTCAACGCTGCTATCAATGAAACAGACTTGACTCTCTCCTATCATCGGATTCATTTTAAAATTCGGAGTGTCGACAAAGAATGCACTTGGAGGGATGATGGATCCCATTATTTCTTGGATATTAGAGGAGATCTCTATACCGTTTACAGTTGCTAAACGGTCGGACAGTTGAACTTTCTTTTCAGCTACTTTGTGGTATGGGATTGATCTCTCCAGTAACATCTTTCGTTCTTTGATTGTTTTCAGCTTTGACATGTGGAAGATGCTTTCTTCGTCAAGTGTTACGTATTTTTCACATTTTTCTATGAACTCTCTAAAATTAATTTTCGCTTTGGCTTTTTCCAGGAAATCCATGATTACACGTTCAACTGCTCTGGAGGTTCGATGATAATATACTGTCGCAAACATGAACATTCTAGATAGGAGAAACGCTTCCAATGCTTCTTTGGCTTTGATGTCAACTGCAACTTCGTTTAAGTGGAGTTGGGAAGTTAAAATTAATCGTTGCCAGTCAAAGTTTCCATATCCAGCACCTGTATAGTGGTTATCTCTTAGAAGGTAGTCAATTATATCAGTACTGTAAAATCCTTTGAGAATCTGATAGAAAGCGTTTTCTGTATGCTTAGTCTTTCCGATTTTTCTTCTAGTCTTCCACTCTTCTCGGGTTTCAATCAAGCACTCATGTAATCTCTTTGAAGTAATGCCCAAATCCTGCAAACCATTAATGATCTTCGAAATTTCTGGGTCTTCCTTAACTATCCTTGCAGACATCAACTCGTGGTTAAGTTTGAAATCTTGAAGAACTGCAATGTCAAAAGTATGAGAAAATGGCCCATGTCCCAGATCATGAGTCAGCCCCCATAATCGAATTAAGAAGAAATAATACTCTGCCCTTTTCTTGTCAAGATCCCTGGACTTCACAAAGGGTTCCAGCAGATTATTAACGAATAATCCTGAGGTATGCATTACACCGAGACTGTGTGAAAATCTCGTATGTGTAGCCCCAGGATACACGTAGTGGGCAGCAGTTAGTTGTCTAATTCTTCTCAATCTTTGAAAAGCTGGGGTATTTAGAAGCTGAAGCTCATGTTCATACACTTTGATGTACCCATGTATTGGGTCCTTTATTATTTCGTAGTCCAAGAATACCCCCTTAAGCAATCTTTGAGTTGACTATTAATTACACACGCAATTTCTTCATAAGTCTCTTTGAGTGTTTTACAAGATCATTAGTACCTTTCGATGAGAGCTCCTTCAAACTCACCTTAATTTTTCTCTTCTGAATGGAGGTAAGATTCTTTTCACTAGCCTTTCCCGCTCCTTGTCCAAGCTGTGTTATCTCGTATACGTATAGCCCGTTATTTCTTCCTACATCCAAGATACCTTCGCTCACCAAGATGTCAATATGATTCTGGAGTTCGGGACAATAAGGTCCATAGAGATAAGGCATAAAATCGTATCTTAATGGGATATTGTAGAAGTGCTTGAGTAAGAAAATTATCTTTTGAAACCGTTTTCTTCCTTGGATTACTCCTAGAAGATTAGCTATAATAACAACTAGTTGGATATCGGTCAACTTTTTTCTTGGCATTCTTCTCCCTTTCTATCGGTTTAGGGCACTTTCAATTAAAAAGAATTGTGTAACCCTTTTCACAAAAAAAGACAGCTAAAAGACATGCAAATAATCTAAATCGTTTAGTCTATCTTAACTGAAGAATAGACAAGAGTTCTCTCTGTAACGATTGCATTCCTTCCAGAGTCTTCCTTCGAATATCCGTTAGGAACGGTTTGTAGTAGAATCGTAAGAAGATACTTTGGCTAATTCTCCCCTGCAACAAGTCCACTACTTCATGGGGAACATAGTTTCGTAAAGTGGTAGCGTACAATTTCCTTAACTGCTTGGTACGATTCCTGAATCCCAGTCTCTTCAACTTCGTTTGTAATGTAGCATACTTGATAACTGCATGCATGCATGCCCTGAAAAACATTTAAAGATCACAAAGCTACACAACCAAAGATACATGGAAGACGAACTTCCACTCAAAAAGAAAAAATGTGAAAAACCAACTAATACATGCAATCCCAAGGAGAAAGTGTTAGGTTGTCTGACAGAAATAGTTCTGTGAAGGAACTGGATCAACTTAAACATCTTATTCAAAAAAAAGCTACCAAGTGGGGAGCTGACCTCGTCGGATTTGCAAACGTTGAGCGATTCAACCAATACCCAGAGGAACACCGCCCCCCTGAAGGAACCATGACAGTCATTGTTCTGGCGATATGGCTGGAAGACCCTATTTTAGATCTATGGCTTCACCCCCCATCTTGGAAGGATCAAGGCAAGCCAGACCGTGCATTCGAAGACGAAATCCTGCGTGGCGTATCACTACGTCTTTCACTTCTGCTTGAACGAGAAGGATATTGGGCCGAACCCGCACCTTATGAACCCGGTATCTATCTAAAAGACGCAGGGGTTCTCGCAGGTTTAGGCATTATTGGCAAAAACAACCTTCTTACAACAGAAAAATACGGTCCTCGAATACGCTTACGCGCTGTTAATACCAACGTATCATTGAAACCCGACCCAATTATTGAAAGCCTTGACTACTGCCGCGAATGCAACATATGTGTTGATGCCTGCCCCGCAGACGCATTTAACACTGGACAATACGATAAAGAGGCTTGCCTCAGCTATTGCGAGAACAACCTAAAGAAGATATCACAATACTCTGTGTTATGGTGCATGAAATGTTCAAACGTCTGTCCCATTGGCGAAAGCTCACGCTTCGACAATTCAAGTGTTTTTCGGAAATAACAAACATAATTGCATCAGACTTAAGCGCACGCTTTAGAACTTGACAACTACCAGCCAATTTTACAACGACCAATGTCCACAGAAACCACCAACTACTCCGCCAAGGCGGCGCACATTGAGCAGGTTTGCATGCACGCAACCGCTTTAAATATTCAAATGCTAACTAGGCTCTCAAGAGCTCCAAATAGCTAATAAGCCAGCTTGGCTACGTTGATGAGAAAAATGGTTAGGAGATGTTTAGGTGACTAAAGCAATCAAGATGGCCCGAGTTTCAGCCCGAGGCGGCTTCAACCTCTTCTGGGGCGTAGCAATTTCATCAATCATATCCTCCGTAGGCGTCATACTCTTAGCAAGGCTCCTCTCCCCACCTGAATACGGCATAGTAGCAGTCGCCTTGATGGCGCCAAACCTCATCACAATATTCAGAGACTGGGGCGTAAACTCAGCAATAATAAAATACACCGCCCAATACAAAGCGGAAAACAAAACCGCAAATGTGAAAAGCATTCTAGCCGGCGGTCTACTCTTCGAAGTTGTTCTAGGTTTATCCCTATCCTTCGTCTGCTTTCTCCTCTCAGGCTTCTTAGCAACAACCCTCTTCCACCGCCCCGACATAGAACCCCTCATCCAAGTAGCATCCTTCGCAATCTTGGCAGGAGCCCTTCTAACAGCCGCTCAATCCGCGTTCATAGGCTTCGAAAAGATGGAACTCAACAGCTTCACGATGATACTCCAATCCGCCATCAAAACTGTTCTAGCGCCTTCCCTCGTAATCCTCGGCTTCGGAGCCTTCGGAGCAATCCTCGGATCCATAATAGCCCTCCTAATCGGCGGAACAATCGGCGTACTAATCCTCTACCTCGCCCTATACAAAAACCTCCAAGGCACCCATGAATACTCAATAGACGATGAGCCTAAAATCGCAGAAGCCGTAAAAACCATGTTTAAATATGGGCTACCTCTCTCTGCCTCAACTATTCTGCTGGGCTTTTTCACACAATTCTACAACTTCTTAATGGCATTCTATTGCACAGATCTCTTGATTGGCAACTACAAAGTCGCGACAAACTTCTCCATCTTAATCGTCTTCTTCGCCGCCCCAATATCCACCGTCCTCTTCCCTGCCTTCTCCAAACTCAACCCCCAAAAAGAAACAGACACACTGAGAAACGTCTTCCAGTTTTCCGTAAAATACGCAGCTCTCCTCGTTGTTCCAGCAGCAGCCGCTCTCGTAGCCCTATCACAACCAGCCGTCTCCACACTCTTCGGCGAAGAATACACCCACGCACCCCTCTATCTAGCCCTAATTGCCATCAGCTACTTATACGCCGCATTCGGAAACCTAAGCCTCGGAAACCTCATAAACGGTCAAGGAAAAACCCGATTCACCCTAAAACTAACCCTGCTCACCTCAGCAATAGGACTCCCACTAAGCCTCCTGCTAATCCCGAAATTCGGAATCGTAGGTCTAATCGTCACAACCCTGACCGCTGGAATCCCCAGCCTAATCATAGGTCTCTGGTGGATAAGAAAACACTTCACAGTCACAATAGACTGGATCTCCTCAGCCAAAATACTAGTAACATCCACACTCGCCGCCCTAATAGCCTACATAATAATATCCCAACTAACCCTACCCGACTGGGCAAAACTAATCACTGGAGCAACAGCCTTCTTGGTGACCTACACAACAACAACACCACTAATAGGCGCAATAAACAAAACAGACATACAAAACCTAAGAGAGATGCTAAACGAACTCGGACCATTATCCCACCTAACCAAACTCCCACTAGACATAATCGAAAAACTTGTTCGAACAGTCTAAAACGTGCTCAAGATTGTCTACACACTATAAATACCTTGGATCAAGAATAAATTTTAAGGCATAACCCTCTAACGACAACTCACATATCCTAGGTGCTGTAGATGGAGCGAATTTTGATTGCGGGAGGAGGCGGGTTTGTTTCGAGTCACCTTGCAAAGTACCCCCATGCATGCATTCAACAATCCGCACAGCAAAGAAAGCATACACATACACACATAAAATACTGCATAGATAAGACCTAGAACAAATGTGCACTGGAACGGCAGAAAGAGATAAAGGTTAAGACAGGCAGATTTTTTTTACGATTCAATTTCTGCCTTCTCTACTATTTGCTCTGAAATCAGATTCGCTGTTTCAGGTCGATTACGCTGCATGTGATCATAGACTTTTGAAGCCCTTGACAGATTACCTCTCAAATAAGCTTCACGGCAACAACCACCTGAAAAAAGCGCAACTCCAAAAAAAGTGAGACCAAGGTTTAACAGCAAATTCGTTGAATGCATCATAATAATAGAATTAAGCCCCGCGACAATCAGCATTAACCCTAAGCCACTTAGAAAGCCATAAAGGAATGCGCCCAACCTGTGATTTGAAACTTCTGTCTGCAAATACACCACTAACCTTGTGAGAGAGCAATTTTCGATTTATATGTTATGAAATTCCAATAACGATGTTGAATATGGATAAAAAAGAAGTGCGGAGGCATCTCATACACATCGGAGATGACGGCATATTGTCAAATTGAAATACTCCCATTACACGTGAATGCGATGCTGCGTGTACAAAAAGAAATTAAACAATGTTAGCAATAAGTCCTATCATAACCCAAAGATAACGCAAATGAAGCAAAGAGAAGAAGCTTCCACAACCAAAAAAGCGCCAGAAAAAACAAGGAAAACAAAGACGATGAAGACCTACAGACCCCTAAAAGCCTTCGCAATAGGCACCGTCATAGCCGTAGCCACATGGTATCTCGTGTGGTTCATCTACACCGAATCCAAAATATGGGCTTTCATGATTAATACATCCTATCAGAACCTGCTGCTATTCACTTGCGGTTTAATCATAGCTGCAACACTAGCTGTAGGCTTCAAAGAACCCGAAGCCAAAGCCCACAATGAACCCAAAAAAAGCAAAACTTCAACAACTCAGAAAGCCAAGGCTAAGAAGAAAGTGAAGCGCAAAGCAACCACCATCGAAAATCTCAACAAGATAAGCGCATTTCTAGGATTGCTAGGCGCAGTGAATTTACTCTTCCTAACAATTTACATATTCGCGGTTTACATTGCACTGGCATCCATTCCTCCTATGCCAGAACTATCACTGCAAATCTATTCCACAACCATCTTAGCAGCCATTTCCACCATTGCACTTGTATATGGGAGTCTCCTGATCTGGCAGGGCGAAGGCTTCAAAGGAGCAAAAATCAACCTAGTTGCAGGCATTCTTGTACCTGTCCCCATGTACATCTACTTCACTTACTTCACTGAAACTCTGCATGGAATCAACTTTCTAAGCTGGCTGAACGTAGGCAGCGTCCCAGTAGGATTCACCCTTCTAGTACCCGCAATAGCAAGCGGAATAATAGCTGCTGCTTCATCGAAGTCCAACCAATAGTTACAAGCATACGGCAAACGCAGATGCCCACTACATTTGCATGACATCATTAATTACAAGCGCATCTAAAGCATAAATTCGCAGAGAATGTGGAGAAAACCCCTGCATTAGAATACCTATAGGGGTTAAGGAGAAGCAGCACCTGATTCCAACTCGGTTGAAACGCGCGCGTCTAACGGGTTTTTCTTCGTCTCTTTATCCAGGACGCTGTTATGAAGACGGCAGCAATGAGCACAACATTAAGGTTAATCCAACCGCTAAGCAGAGGCGATTCTATCGAGATCGAAGAACCCCCAACACAAGTACCTGTTACCTCCACAAGCTTCTGAACGCTGTCACTCAAACCCTCACTGTCGATGACCGTTAAGCTTACACTGTAGATTCGAGCCTCAGCAAATTTGTGAATCACTATCCCACCAAACTCATGAGGTGTTCCATCTCCAAAATCCCACTCATAACTAACAATAATGCCGCCATTAGGTGTCGAAGCTGAAGCATCAAATGTAACATTATCGTGACATGCTTCAGGATAATGTGGCAACCAAGTAAAGTCAGCGTGGGGATGAGCTCTAACCGTTAAACTCTTCGGCACAACATCCCATTTGCCTTCACTATCCGTCACATTCAAAACCACTGGGTAGTTTCCATAACTGTCATAACGGTGTGTTATTACGGGATCAGCCACGGTGGTGACGTTGGAGTCCCCAAAGTTCCATGCATAACTGACGATGACCCCCCCATCAGGCGTAGACTCTGTAGCATTGAAAACAACTACTTCATCCACTAGCGGATAAGACGGCAAGTACGCAAATCGAGCAACCGGGTGCTCTCGAACCCACATAAGTTTCGACGTACTATTCGTTAACCCATCATTGTCCACAACCGTTAAGACCACAGTGTAGTTTCCAAATGAACCATAATGATGAACTATGATTGGATTGACAACCGTAGTGACATTGCTGTCACCGAAATCCCACGTGTAATTAGCGATCCACCCATCTGAGTCATAACTACATGTAGCGTTGAAGACAACTGTTTCAAGAACATTAGGACTATCATTCGAGACAGTGAAACAAGCCATAGGATCCTGCTTCTGTCTAAGTGAAAAAACCATGTCGTTGAAGTCTCTATCGCCTAGGCCATACAAATTCTCAAAACCACAAAGATACATATCCGGTTCGTCCAAGTTCAAAAATATTTTAGAATGGTTCTGCCCGTCTGGATTCATCAAGTTTTCAGTGAAATACCTATGGCCCTCATACGCAACGTACATTGAAAGACCAAAGGTAGAATTACAAAGAAACGTCTTGGCAATAGGTGGAGTAACATATCCAGAGTTACCTTCCGGCCCTGAAAAAAGAATAGTAAAATCACTTGTTGCTACTGGATAATAACTAAGCTCATTAGTATCATGATATCCAGCAAACTCGGCATACAACGTGATCTCATACAAACCTGCTGGAAAAGTTTCAACAGTTGACTCAGTTATGTTTGTGAAGCCCAAGTTACCCAAAATTTCTTCCAGCGAAGGCTCAGCTGCACGTGCAAGAGTCACGGAGTGGGATAGCATAAAGGCTACGAGAATGCTTAATACCAATAGCTCCGCTAAACGAAATTTCAGCTTCTCCTTCTCCGTCGATCTCGACAAATACTCCTACGCCTAAAAACACTTAAGGCTTATGGAACTTTTCTCTATAAAACACCATGTGAGCCAGTGAAAGCGTAAGATAAAATCAAGATTTATTCTTCAGCGATTTTAGGGTGAACAAGATGGCGACAATGAGGACATAACACTTGGCCACTATTGTATCCTGCCCTCCAAAACTTCTTGCAGAAGGGACACTGCAGCTTCATAGTCTTTCCAGGAAGAAAGAACCATTGTCGACTGAAAGCAATCACACCCACCCCTAGAAACATTAACCCGCCAGCAAGAACCACGACATACATCAGTTTGATCTCTACACTTGGAACTAGAGCAATCTCTTCAGCCCAGAGAAAATCCCAGAAGACAGACAGAGGATTCGCATTGCCAGAAATTTCCGGCCACCCCTTCCAAACTACAAAAGCAAATGTCATGCAGCTTACAACGCAGAGCACTACACCAAACGCGTACCCAAACCTGTAACGACGAATCGCTCTTGTCAACTGTAAATCCCACACTTTAGCAGTTGTGAAACTCAAGCACGAATCTTAAAACCGTTATGAATTCCCGCTTCATACCTGCAAACACGCATACGCTAAGAGAACTTCTGGAACAGATCTTACCCCGGCGCAATTACGCAAGAAGATGAAGAAAAAACATGAGCAGGTTTCTATTCAGTCTGTCCCCGTTCTTCTTCATTCTCAACGTATTAGCTGTCTCTTTTTTCCTTTGAATTCCTTTATGGCAACTCTTGAAAGCCAAGTCTCATCAAGTTTCTCTTTAGCTTCCTGCAGAATATCTATAAACTCCTGCAGATTTGAAGATGATATTGAGAATTTTACATTGGAACGCCCCGTATATGGTTTCCGTTTGATCACGATTCTGATATTCTTGTAGTTGGTTAATGAAAGTTCAAGCTGACCGTAAACAGGTTCGTTTTCTCCAACTATTAAGCCACGGGCTAGTGGAACTGTCCTTGATTTTGCCACCGTGTACTCCCTTACAGTATATCTCGTGGACAATAACTTAAATCTTACGATTTGACAATAAACTTGGGCACATCAAGCCCCACCACGAAAACAGTCACACCATCTCTCATCAAAGCCGACACATTCTCCAAGAACAGTTACTCCCACAATTTTCTAGTACCACAGTCATTTATACTAACAACACTTCCAACCCGTGCAAAATGCAGAGCAGCAGAGACGAAAAAAATTAAAACCTCATTGAAACAACTACTGCTCCGGTTAATAACTATGGATCTTCTGCTATTAGCTCCATACACTCCTATCATTCTGATACTTGGCGGTATTACAGCAGCTTCTTGGTTAATCAGGAAACTTTTCATGCAGGCTCCAGTTGTAGGAGCGCCCACCAACGCCGCGGTGAAAATTATGTCTCTCTTTGGATTCCTCGTTGGGATACTCATGCTAGCGACTGCAGCAGGTGTCTGCCTAAGTCAGGCTTGGGATTCCGGTACACGTTATCTTTTACTAGTCACCGGCTTAGCCTTAATCCTGAAACCTCTGAAAGATGTCCCTTGGGCAGCTTTTATAGGATTAGTAATAGGAAGTTTGTGTGCTGGTTTAGTCTACATCGCGTATCCGTTACCAGAGACTATTTTAGGCATCTCATCCACCTGGGTGTACTTGGCAATCTTCCTAATCCCTGCTTTGCTGGTCTACGTTTTCTTCAAGTTTGTAGAAGATCTTCTGAAGTTAGTAGGCACGATCTTAGCTTCAAGACCAGTCGCAACCACTTTAGGTCTTCTATGCCTTCTTCAAGGTATCCTCTTGCTTCTGAACGTGAGCATATTCACAAGTTTTCTCCCATAGAATCAAGGATTGCGTGTGCGCTTTTTCTATTATATTTTAACAGATAACAGAACCACCATGTAGAGGAAAAACTCTGGCAAACCTGAATGCACGCACTCCCGCGTCTTTCATCCGTTACCTCTACCGACTTCTATCCGATCGAGATCAGCTACATAAGAGATTGAACGCATTTGTTTCGTATTAATATTGATTTTAACTTCATAATCTAATTATCTAGTTATTCTTGATTATGCCATGTGAATGGTTATGAGCAAAGAGATTGAAGAACAACAACAGCTCACATATGAACTCAAAGAGCAGTTACGATCATTAGAAGCAGACAGCATGCGTATAACTGAGCAAATAAAGATTCTTGAAGCAAAACTAGTAGTTCAAGAGTTACGAGATAAAATTAGAGTGAAGACTGAAGAAATCAACCAGCTTCAAGCCAGAAAACAGGAACTTGAAGAGAAACTTAAATCACCAGAGAAGACCCCCGCCCCCGAAGAACAGGTGCAATTCACACAAAACCAAGAAGAACCCCAGCGTACTTATTTCTAACAACCTCCCTTTCTTTCCGTGCAACCGAAATAACAGAAAAGATTGGCGTCTAAGACAAAGGCATTACGCACGCCTCGTATCTTTCTCTGCATATTTTAAAACATCTACAGCTCAACGCAAATTTCAAGTACAAGTAACCGCGAAAAGAAAACCGAGGTTAAAGTATGCCAAGTCCTAGAAGTTGGTTTTGGGGCAATATACAGCAATCAGCGTATGCTGGATGGTTTCTAGCTTTACTTTGTGGTTCCAGCGTCGGATCGGGGGCTTCACTTCTCTTTTTCACACGAATGCTAGTAAACAGAATTCCAGCCGTTGAACCGAATATTTACGCAGATGTACAACTTCTAGGTGCATTTCTTATCTTCATAGGCTTGGTTAGTGGAGTACTAGGAATCTTCGCAACATACAATTCTGCGAAAATGGCAACTGGAAAATCTGCAGCTTTTCCCTTTGTTGGAAAGAGATATTGTCGGTATTGTGGAGCAGAGAACAAAAATGATGCTTATTTCTGTGAGAAATGTGGAAAGATGATAGCTGAAGAATAGATATTTCTTCCCTACCATCAAAACCTTGGAACAATGTGCACGCAGCAGACACAATATCAAACAATGGATTATTATCAAATGGCCTCGCGCGCTTCAAAACGAAACTCAAGACGCCTACCATCTGCTTTAATCAGCTAGTTGGTTACGAGGTTTTCTGGAACAAGTTGAGGATGATGCAGCTTTCCTTAACGTACCACATACACTTAGTGCCAATGCAACTGATCGAAGCCCCTCTAATCATCGTTAACGGACATCTCTTGCGTATCTGCCTGATTGGATCATAATAAATTTCGAAGACCCGTCTCACTCGCTTTGGCGCTTCATCCAGCGGGAGTCCATTTATCCCCCCTTGAGTCTCTAGCAATGGCACCAAATCTGTAAGGCTCAAGATACCTTTCAAGCGTCCTGAGTTCGTCACAACTAACTTCTTAATTCCCTTCTTAAGCATAATCCGTGTCGCCCGTGTTATTCCTACGCGAGAACTTACAGTCACAAGCGGGGTTGACATAACTTCCTGTATCCCTGTTTCCGCCGGATCTTTCCTCTTAAAAACTACCCTGCTCAAAATATCTCTCTCAGTCAAGATCCCCGCAGGCTTCCCCTCATCAGTAACGATGACGCAGCCGATTTCGTACTGCTTCATTATTCCAGCAGCATCCAACACCGAGTCTTTAACGTCTACCATCTTCACTTCTCGAATCATGACATCCGCTACTTTTGTCTGCATGGATTCACTGTTCCGATTCCATCTTAGTCTTAAGCTCTGAAATAGATTATGAACCTAGAATCATGATGAAGTATGCTAATTGAGACACTACTAAGTATACGTCTCCAAGAATGCGCGTGTGTGCAGCCGCTGAATAAACCTGACCCAACACAAAAAAATAGGGGGGGACCCCTATCATATTCAATCGAAAGCGAATTCTCAACACACGCGCAAGACGTAGAGAGATACTTTTCCGGAAAAGTCGTGCACATACATTTACGGAACTATATTATCATTCTTCCGTTTCGCCGGTGACACCAGAGATTTCTGGTGTTAGCGACCTCCGTTGCCTCAAAGAAACGAAAACCAATACCATCGCGGCCACCACAACCACTCCCACAATTGCATAGAACCACCATTGCATCCAGAAAGGAGTAATTAACTGACCGAAAAGCCCCCAGATGCTGAAGTGATCAATCACAGCCCAAGCATAATGCTCTTCAGCATCCAAGTACGTTTCAACTCCAACCCACTCCTCAACACCTGCATCCCAATAGTAAATCCTCAAAGTATTCTCATCTAAGCCAGCCTCAGCCAGCTCCTCTGGAGAATAATCTATCCGAATCGTAGCATTCACCGCAACTCCCTCCTCACATACGATCTCTATGTAGTTGCCTAACAGCAACAATGAACCAGGCGAAGGCTCAGCAACATCGACATCCGTCTGATTCCTAACAACAATCGTAGCAGGACTCGAGATGCTAGTTATCGTCAGCGTAACATTCGCCTCGCCAGTAGCGTCGATGATAAAGGGAGATTCCTCCGTAACCTCCCCCGGATTATCTATCACGCCAGCACAATAGCTTCCCTCAACCACACTCTCAATCCCGAAGACCAAATCCTGAATGCCACTTAACGTCTGGTTCTCCCAAACCATCATCTCACCCTCCACGACAGAATCCGGAACTGGAACACTGCTTGGCCTAACTATTGAAACTGTGTGAGTGATATTACTTCCAGCCGAAACCGTAATCCTTCCCTGCCCTTCCAGGTCATAAGTTGGCTTCGTTAAGTTGAAGACCCGGCTAACCCTGAAATGCGTTGCGTTCAGAATCTCCCGTGGCGGGTGCACTCGCAGATTCTGCAAACCTATCAACACCGAAGAGGTTGATATGTTATAACTTAGTTTCAAGCTGCCAACATCCACCAAAGTAGAGTTTATAAATTCCAGCTGCCATGGAACAGGACCCGTTGGCATTGTAGCCAAATAATAGCTAACAACTTTAGCCCTGATGAAGTTGATCTCCTCATTCAAATCTCCAGAGAAGACCACATCAAGGGCACACGTTATTCTGCCCTCCTTCACAAATTCACCCACCAACGAATACGTTGCAGAAAACTCATACGATTCTATAGAAGCATAAGTCTCTGTCAACAGTATATCTATCAAAGCGTCCATGCCAATAGGCATATTGGGGATTGAAGTCAAGATGTCGCCGATATCGTCAATGTATTCTCTAAAGCCTGCTGCAATCACAGTAGTTGACTCTTTAAACACAAGTTTCCGATCAGAGTACGTGTAAGTCATCTGAACAACATCCCTCTGAACCCTATCCAAGGCACTATCCAGAAACCTATAAATCATCGCCTCAACCTCCGGTGGATAAGAATAAGGATACCGCCACGGATAATAGGACGAACTAACCAACAATTTGCCCGCTAGACTTGTAAAGTTCCCCTGTATCTGCATCTCAAATGAGACACTTGCATAGTTGTCATAGAACGTAGTTACGTTGCTAAACAACTCACTTGGACACTCAGCTAAACCCTCCGTCAAATTCCAAAGAGAATAAGGTCCCTGCCCAATGAAGTTCTCCACAAAAAAGTTAAGGGACTCCTCAACAACCGATCGATTAATCTCAAAGCCTTGAAATGAGACAAAAGGAATAGTTGCTTCACCTACAAAGCTCAACTGAGTCGCATTTCCAAAAAAGTCAATCGTGCTCGCAGGATAACCAGCCACTATAACCGTCACGTTCCCATCAATCTCCCCAGCTTCACACTCCGACACCAAAGACAGATCAGCCATGGATAAAGGCGACCACTCTTCAATGACGGGAGGTATCACCACAGTTGCGTTCAACTGAGACGTCACAACATCGCCAACCTTTTCTGAATGGACAGATAAGGTTGTTGCGTTCAATGGAAACTCAGCCACCGTCTCATTTGGCAAAGTATACCTTGATCTCACCGACGCCTCTAGAGACCCATCCCAGCCAAACTCAAGCGTCGTGTACCCTGTGGGTTGGGGAGGAGAATATTGAGAGGTATAAACAGGTTGATTGATGAGGCCATCTATTGAAACCCACCCATCTGGATAGACTGTAAAATCAGCTTCGAATGTAGGCGTCATCGTGCTAGTTTCAGCTTGATGTGTCTGCATCCCTAGAAATGTTAGGAGTGAAACTGTCAAGATGATTAGAAGCGAAAGTATGTGCAAAAATCTACTTTGTCTCATACCCTTCCCCAACAACAACAATCTAGCATTATCCACATATATAATTTGCGTGTATCACATTAAACAGCATAGAATCGAAAAGTAGCTAACCCCGATCTAAAGAGAGAAGGTGTGGCAAGATGCGAATAACAAGAATGTGCCTACGGAACCTACTTCGAAGACGAGTAAGAACCCTACTCACCATCTTCGCCATAGGCCTAGCAGCAATGTTCATCATCGCTGTAGGAGCAACTACCTCAAGATACATCGCAGTCATCAAAGAGATGAACCTGTTCTTCACAGGCGACGTCATCGTCGTGGCCAGAGGAGTCTTCGTCGTACAAGCATTCCCAATCGGAGGAACCATCCAAGAGGATGTAGTCAACACACTTGCAGCAATCGAGGAAGTGCAAACTACAACACCAATACTCTTCATTCCAAACCCCTCAAAAACCCAAGGAACACTCGAACTGATGCCAGATAACATCACCATAGGCCTCCCAACCAAAGACATCTCCGTATTAGTAGGCCCGACACCCCTGAGACCCAACGGAAGTTGGCCCTCCGTAAACTCAAGTCAAGCCATCATTGGAGCTGCCCTAGCAGACAAATATAACCTAACAGCAGGCTCCACGATAACCCTGAGAGGACACAACATAACCGTAACTGGAGTGCTTGAAACCCGGTCAGCCATTCTCTTACACACAATAATCCTGCCCCTTAAACTTGCGCAGAAGATCTACGGATACAACATGCTCATCAACATGATCGTCGTCAAGCCAGAAACAGGAATCTCATGCGAAACTTTGGCAGATAGAATCGAGTCAGAAGTTGATGGCATACAGACGTTAACTGAGACAGAAAGAACTGAATTCCTCCAGCCAATATTAGACGAGGCAGAACTGTGGAATATGGGCTTAAGAACCGCCCTCTTCCTCATCAGCCTAATCCTCATCACAAACATCTCCATTATAAACACCTTCGAAAGACGCCGAGACTTCGCAACCCTATACGCCATAGGCGCCTCGAAACTCACCGTTGCCCGCATAGTAATCACAGAAACTACTCTCCTAGGATTCTTCGGCGGCATAATAGGCACAATTCTAGGCGCAATCTCATCAATTCTAATCGTAAGCTACTACACATCCATACCCGCCATTATGATCTTCCCAGACCTACTCACCATAGTTCCACCACGCCTCATAGCTGAGATCTTATCAGCATCAGTACTAATCGGAGCACTCGCTGGAATAGTCCCCGCTGTGACAATTGGAAGAGCTAAACTTGAAGAAATCCTGAGGTATGAATATTGATTCTAGAAACACAAAACCTAACGAAGACATACCAATTCGGATCCTCCACCATAACAGCGATAAAAAACGTGAACTTAGAGATAGAAAACGGAACTTTCGTCTCAATCGCCGGACCCTCCGGCTCAGGCAAAACCACACTTCTCAACCTGATCGGACTATTAAGCCACCCAACTTCCGGAAAGATATTCTTCAAAGGAGAAGACACATCACAACTCTCCGAAAGAGAACGACGGAAATTCCGGCTCTCAAACATCGGATTCGTCTTCCAAACATTCAACCTAATCCCAACCCTCACAGCCCAAGAGAATGTTGAGCTACCAATGGCCTTCGCAAGAGTAAGACCAGATACGCAAAGAGAACGAGCAAAGGATCTACTGCAATTAGTGGGGCTCACTCATCGAACATGCCACAGACCAAAACAGCTAAGCGCAGGAGAAATGCAACGAGTGGCAATAGTCAGAGCCCTAGCGAACAACCCATCTCTAATCATCGCAGATGAACCAACCGGTGAACTCGACACCCAGACTGGATTAAACATAATCAACTTACTGCTGAACCTGTGCAAAACCCAAGGAAAAACCATAGTGATAGCAACCCACGACGAGAAGATCAAAAAGATTGCAGACGTGGTCTACGAAAGCTACGCGCGCAGCTTCGTCCGCACAACCGCCCAAAACAGAGAGCAAACACGAAACACCCAAGAAAACGGCAAATCAGACACTCGCTAATTCTTTCATAAACCTATCTCTCATCTCTAAAGGATCTATTGAAACCCTCGGCACATCCGCCCTACCTCTCTCAACCTTCACATGAATAAATGACGAACCATCTAAACTCAAAGACTCAGCAAGAACCCTCTTCAACCTCTCCAAAGAGTCTACCCGCTCACTATACTTGAACCCGCAAGCTCCAGCCACCACATCCAGTTTAGCCACTGATGTAGCCGTCTCCTGCCCACCAGTCGACTCATGGCACTCATTATCCAAAACAACATGCACAAAATTTCTAGGCGAAGCCTTTCCAATAGTCGCGAGAGTCCCAAGAGACATAAGCACATTTCCATCTCCCGCGAGAACAACAACTTTACTATCCGGCTTTGCCAAGGCAACTCCCAACCCTATGGCAGATGCTAACCCCATGGAACCGAGCATATAGAAATTACGCTCCCTATCCCCAATTGCAAACAACTCCCTATTTATCATCCCATTACAAGCAACAACAAACTCATCACCCAGACAATCCACAATCACCCTAATAGCGTCAAATCTCCTCACCTCACCACACCCCTCCTCAAAACCTGCACCACAGGAATCTCCCGCTCCTTCATCAATTGAACAGAATCCCTCACCTCTCCCTCAAAACCCTCCTCCGACAAAACCGTAGTAGAAACATTCATAACTCTCAAGAGACCCGGCAAAAACTCCCCCATACTCAAATGCTCAGAAGCATCTTCCCCTTTATATCCCCGCCAAGACACAATCAGAAGCATCGGCAGCTTGTACAACAGAACGAGAGAAGCCAACGCATTGACAGAAACGCCCAGCCCTGAATTCTGCATCAACACAGCAGGTGTCTTTCCCCCCATGTACGCGCCCGCTGCTATACCTATCGCCTCGTCCTCTCTAGTAGCTGGTACATACTCAAACTCTCCAGCCTCGGAGAGAAAATCGATAATACTCCCCAAAGTAGAGCAGGGAACACCCACAAAAAAATCAATCCCACACCTTCTCAGCAACCTGCAATACTTCTGATGCTCCACAACGTCACCCCACTGCGCGCCCTATCTTCTCCCATCCAAACTATATTAACCTCTTGAACCCACCTGAGCAACATCAAAAGCAGAGTACGCCCATCAGTCCCGCACACCCTTCCCATCAGACATGCAAATGTGGGCTATTCCTAATAGACATAAGAAGGCGAGCAAGAAAAGATTATATTTAACTCCTAAAGGTTTCCCACTACAATAATCTCCCCTTGGATGTGACAACCCTTGGAAAGCGACGTGATGATCGAAACCAGCAACCTCACAAAGAGATTCAACGGGCTAACAGCTGTAGATCACATCTCCTTTGAAGTAAAGGAAGGTGAAATTTTTGGCTTACTTGGCCCCAACGGAGCCGGCAAAACTACCACAATAAGGATGCTCGCTACGTTAACGAGGCCTACAGAGGGCACGGCTACAGTCGGCGACTACGACATTGTGAAAGACGATAACGAAGTGAGGAAGCTCATTGGCTTAGTTTCCGAGAAGATAATTATGTACGACCGGTTAACGGCAAGGGAGAACCTGTGGTTCTTCGGAAGACTCTACAATATCCCAAAAACAGTAATCAACGAAAGAATCGACGAACTTCTAAGACTCGTTCAACTGAGCAAGTGGAAGAATATCCAAGTAGGAACCTTCTCATCAGGCATGAGACAGAGGATGAACGTAATCAGGGCGCTACTCAACATGCCAAAAGTCCTTCTACTAGATGAACCCACACTAGGACTAGACCCCCAATCCTCTGTCGAAGTCAGAGAATTCATAAAAAAGATCAACAGAGAAAATAAGACAACAATCATTCTAACAACCCACATGATGGTTGAAGCTGATATCCTCTGCCACCGCATAGGTATCATAGACCACGGAAAAATCGTGGCACTCGACACCTCACCAAACCTAAAGAAACTCGTCTCAGGCAATGACACAACAATCCTCGAGATAGAAATCCCCAACCTCAACCCCCAACTAATCTCATCAATAGAATCCATAGAATGCGTCACCTCCATCTCCCAAGACAACTCCACCCACATCAAAGTCCAGGCCAAAGGCGACGAAGCCTTCAATACAATAATCGACGCCATAAGAGCAGAGAAAGTAAAAATAAACTCGGTAAAAAACCTTGAACCAACACTGGAAGATGTCTTCCTCCAAATCACTGGTCACGAAGTAAGAGACAAAGCAGACCGAAAAATCCCAAACAAAAGACACAGGCATCGCATGCCCAGAGCAAGAGTGAGGTGAGCTAAATGGGCGCCAAAAGCTTGATCTCACACAGCCTCCTGATCGCGTGGAAGGATTTAATGGAACTATTCAGAAACAGGATGATGCTAATCATGCTAATTCTCATGCCTCTACTTATGATGACTATGGCTGGTTTCATGTTCCCCTCAAGCTCATCCATAAGCCACGTATCCGTTGCCCTAGTGAACGATGACGAAGGATATGGCAACTACACTAAGGCAAGCACATTACTCATTGCAGCCTTGGAGGCGATGAACAATGTCACAGACATGATGACTATCACTAATGCTTCAAGCCTCGAAGATGCAAGGAATATGATACAAGGAGGAGAGGTTGAAGGAGGACTAGTAATCGCCAGCAACTTCACCTCAAATCTCATTGCTGGAAAGCAGGGAACCATCACAATCGTAACTGACCAAACCAATCCTCAAATGTCCATGCTTCTACAGATCGCCCTAGAAAAAGTGTTGGAACAGGTGGGCACAATACTTGCACAACGGAAAGTTCAAGAACTGAACCGAACAGTCAACGACACAAACTCACTCGCCATCGTGAAACCCTACAAGGTTCAGACAGAAGGAACTGTCACTGGAGACTTTAGCTACTTCGACTTCATAGCTCCCGGACTAATGGCTATGACGGTGATGATGAGCGTCATGACCGGACTTCCCGCAGCAATCTCCCACGAGAGAGAAGTTGGAACCCTCGACGGAATGATGGTAGCTCCCGTCAATAGACTCGCAGTAATACTTGGAAAAACCCTTGCCCAAACAGCTAGAGGAATGCTCCAAGGCACAATCATACTCGCCCTAGCTGTAATTTTGTTCGGCGTCACCATCCATGGTAATATACTGCTGATCTTCGCGTTGCTCCTCCTAGGAGTTTTCAGCTTCGTCGGCCTCGGTGTCGTGATAACATCCTTCGCAAAAGATCAAGAGACAGCCATGATGGTGATGATGGCCCTAATGTTCCCGATGATGCTCCTCAGCGGTGTCTTCTTCCCAACACAACAGATGCCTTGGTTCATGCAAAGCATCTCAAAAGCTCTCCCCCTCACCTATGTAGCTACAGCCCTAAGGAAAGTCATGGTTCTTGGGGCAGGCGTCTCTATGATAACTACTGAACTCGCCGTGCTAATAGGCTTTGGAATCGTCATGACCGCAATCGCCGTACCGGTATTCAAGAGAGCAATGACCCGATAAACAACCGCGCGCACAAGTCATCATCCACCTATCTCTCTCACAAGCCCAAATAGAAGCTGAGAAGGATAGGATGCTACAGAGAAGTACGCATCTTAACGGCAACTGCTGAGTGAACCGACCCCGCAGAAAAAATAGGGGGGATCCCCCCCCCCCTAAAAATTAGACTCCAAGAGAGACAGGATGTTCTTCACCCAGTGTTGTTGTTCTAAAAACTGGACTTATAAATCCCCTTAATTCCTTTTGATAGTAGAGGCGTGAACTCTTGGTAGAAGTGGATGATAGAGAGCTTGAGTACGCTCTTCGGGGGAAAGCATGGAAAGTCTACTGGCTACTCCTAAAGAACGGTCATCCAATGTCCGCCCGCCAAGTTCAGAGAGCCCTGCACTTCAGCAGCCCCAGCATCGCCCAACACCACTTAGAACGACTACGAGAATTGAACCTCATCCAAAAACGAGACATCGGCGGAGAATACTCCTTAATCAGCAAAGTCAAAATCGGCGTGCTCCGCCACTTCGTCAAACTAGGAAAACTCCTCCTGCCAAGATACTTCTTCTACGCAATCTTCTCGACCACCTTCTACATACTATACCTCACAGTACTGATGCAGAGCCTCACGAGAGAAAACCTCTTCATCACCATATTCGGCTTAATAGTCTCCATCATATTCTGGTATGAAACTTCAAGAGCTTGGCGCCTAAAACCCTTCTAGCCCACGTACTAATCTCTAGACAACCCGTACTAAGAACTAGCATAAAATATCACCCCTCCCCAATCCTGAGTGTGTTAGCCATGCAAAGAGAAATCCACAAGAAAATGATAACCTACGGAATCTCAGCAATATTACTGGCAGTCCTCTTCACAGCAGTAATCTTCCACATAGGCATCCAGCCCTTCTACAAGCCAACATCTCTACCCTTAGATACCTTCTCGAGCTTCGAAGAACTCGAAAACTTCCTCATAACAAACGTAGAGCAAGCAAAGAACCTCGAAGAAAAAGGTTGGATTCCTCTCTTACAAGGAGGAGAAACAACACGAATGGACTCAGAAACCTACGGAGCCACAGAAGCTGCCCCCGAATACTCTGAAACCAACCTACAAGTTGCAGGAGTAGATGAAGCAGACACAGTGAAAACCGACGGAGAATACCTGTACGTAATCTCAAACAACACCATAATCATACTGAAAGCTTACCCTCCAGAAAAAGCGCAAATACTCTCCAGGATACTTCTAAACGAGACTTACAACGCACAAATCTACATAGATGAAGACAAACTAGCAGTCTTGGGAAACAACTACGTAGTAGCACCAACCTACAGACTATACCCTTACTTGGGCAACACATTCCTCAGAGTCTACGACATCTCCAACAAGTCAAAGCCCATGCTAACTAGAACTATGGATCTAAATGGCACCATCTCAGGCTCAAGAAGAATAGGCGACTACATCTACTTAGCTGTCAACCAGCCAGCCCTGCAGTCAAAGGTCGGTCAAACAGAGCAAGAAGTAACACTGCCAAAAATCTATTCAGACGGCGCCCTCATAGAAATTCAGGCAACAGAAGTAAGATACGTCAACATGACAGACATCTTCTACTACTTCACAACGATCATCGCAGTCAACATCCAAAACGACACCCAAGAACCCACCTGCGAGCCCTTCCTAACAGGATCAACAGCAACCATGTACGTCTCAGCAAGCAACATGTACCTCACAATGCCCAACAATAATGTGTGGATCCTAGCCGCCGAAGTAGCAGCTAGACAAGACGAAACTTTAATTTACAGAGTCAAACTCGACAATGAAAACATACTCTGCGAAGCCCAAGGTGCCATCTCCGGCTACATCCTCAACCAATTCAGCATGGACGAATACGACAACATCTTCAGAGTCGCCACCACCACATGGACCCACGAAGGCACCAAAAACAACCTCTACACCATCAATATGACCCTACACACCATCGGAAAACTCGAAGGTCTGGCTCCAACTGAAACCATATATTCAGCTCGGTTTCTGGGTGACAGATGTTACCTCGTAACTTTCAAACTAAAAGATCCCTTCTACGTAATAGACCTCAAAACCCCAACTGAACCCAAAGTCTTAGGCTACCTATCGATCCCCGGATTCTCAGGCTACCTCCACCCCTACGACGAACAACACATAATCGGCGTAGGCCAACAAGACGGCAACGTCAAACTCTCCCTCTTCAACGTAACCGACGTCACCAAACCCACAGAAGCTGCAGACCCATTCATCATCTCAGCAAGCTGGTCAGACACCCCAGTCCTACGGGACCACAAAGCCTTCCTATTCGCAAAGTCAAAACAACTACTCGTCCTTCCTATCTCAACCAATTTCCCCGTATTCACAGATGGCAAGTACTACACAACCAACCACCACCAAGGCGCATACGTCTTCAACATAACTTTAGATGGAGGCTTCAAACTCAAAGGCACAATAACCCACCAACCCATAACCTCAACTACCTACTACATTGAAAACAGTCACGAAGTGCAAAGAACGCTTTACATCGAAAACACGCTCTACACGATATCAGAAGCAAAAATCAAGATGAACACCCTCGACACCCTCCAACCCATAAACGAGATCGAACTCTAAGCCTAAAACGTTAGACCCGTCGAAGCTCGATCTGGCTCAAAAATGGCAGGGGGGGTACATACCGCCCCTCTCGTCTTCCATCCAATCGTACCCCGGGAAGATGATTCCTCCACTTTTTATATAAAGGTTAAAAGCTTCAGTCAAGACAGTTAGAGACATCGTGAGTCTTATGAAGGGCATAATTCTCCATGGAGGTCACGGCACCCGCCTCCGCCCACTAACCCATACAGGCCCAAAGCAATTAATCCCAGTTGCCAACAAACCTATATCCAGATACGTCTTAGACGACCTAAAGAACTCTGGAATAACAGACATCACCCTAGTATTAGGCTCCACCTATCCGGAAAAAGTCAAACAGTACTATGGAGACGGCTCCAACCTCAATGTTAAGATCAAATATCAAACCCAAGACGCGCCGAGAGGAATCGCCCACGCAATAGGATTATGCGAACAGCAGATGGGAACCAGCCCTTTTGTGGTCTATCTTGGAGACAACCTCTTGAAAGGAGGAATCAACCGCCTTGTGGAAGAATTTCAAACATCAAATCAAGACGCAATGGTCCTCCTCTGCAAAGTCAAAGAACCCCAACAATTCGGCGTCGCCAAATTCAACGAAGACGGCAAACTCACACAACTCGTGGAGAAACCCAAAGATCCCCCCAGCAACTACGCTCTCACCGGAATCTACTTCTTTAGACCAATAATCTTCAAAATGATAAAACAACTAAAACCCTCTTGGAGAGGAGAACTGGAGATTACAGACGCCATCCAAAAACTCCTCGACGACGGCTACAACCTCGGACACCAAATCGTCGAAGGCTGGTGGAAAGACACAGGCACACCAGAAGACATCCTCGAAGCAAACAGACTAGTCCTCGACGAGATGAAACCAAAAATCGAAGGCAAAATAGAAGACGACTCCTCACTTCAAGGCAGAATAACAATAGGCAAAAACACAACAGTAAGAGAGAAAGCCCTCATACGCGGACCAACCATAATAGGCGAAAACACAACCATCGAAACAAACGTCTACATAGGTCCCTACACAAGCATAGGAAACAACGCCATAATCAGACAAGGCGAAATAGAAAACTCCATCATAATGGACCACTGCACCATAAACATCAAAGACAGAATCACAGACAGCATAATAGCCCCCCACTCAAAAATAACATCCTCCAAGAATACACCTCACGGAAAAAGATTCATCATCGGCGAGAGAACCTACATCGAACTATAAAGAGGTGAAAACAACGCTCAAAGGAATAACAATCAAACCCCTAAAGAGACACTATGATGAGAGAGGTTCCTTCACTGAACTCATCCGAGAAGACTGGAAAACCCTCTTAAACCAAGACAATCTGGTCCAAGCCAACTTCTCCACGACCCATCCAAACACCATCAGAGCATGGCACAGACACCTAAGAGGTCAAACAGACTACTTCATCGTCCTAAAAGGCACACTAAAAATCTGCGCATACGATGAAGGGACACAGGAGCTAAACGAAGTGATTTCAACAGGAGAAAACCCCCAAATAATTAAGATTCCAGGTCACTACTGGCACGGCTTCAAAACCATTGGAGGTGAATCCGCCCGCCTCCTCTACTTCACCACAAAACTCTACAACCACCAAAACCCCGACGAAGAACGCAGACCCTGGAACGACCCCACCCTAAAACCCAAAATAATAAACGGCAAAGAAGACCGCCCACAAGCTGGCAAACCCTGGGACTGGAACCACCCACCCCACAAGTGACAACCATGAAGATCCTCGTAACGGGCGGATTAGGCTTCATCGGAAGCAACTTCTGCAGAACTATTATCACAGAACACCCAGATCACGAAGTGATAAACATAGACAAAATAGGAATTGGAGCTAATCCTGCAAACCTCAAAGATCTAAGGAACGAAGACAGATACACATTCATCAAAGGAGACATCTGTAACCCCCAACTCATAAACAAGACAGTGAAAGAAGTAGACGCCATCGTAAACATAGCAGCTGAAACCCATGTAGACAGAAGCATAGCAGACCCAAACCCCTTCATCCAAAGCAACACCATCGGCGCCTTCACCCTCCTCGAAGCCATCAGGAAACACAACGACAACGCCAGATTCATACAAGTCTCCACAGACGAAATCTACGGCGAAATAACTAGAGGCTCCTTCAAAGAAGGCGACCCACCCATCCCTTCCAACCCCTACTCAGCCTCCAAAGCAGCGGCAGACATGTTCACAATAGCCTACCACAAAACATACCAACTCAACACAACCATCACAAGATGTACAAACAACTACGGACCCTATCAACTACCAGAAAAACTCATCCCCAAAACCATCATACGAGCACTAAGAAACAAGCCAATACCGATATATGGCACAGGAGAAAACATCCGAGACTGGATCTACGTAGAAGACCACGCTGAAGCGATCAACCAAGTGCTGACAGAAGGAAAACCAGGAGAAATCTACAACATCTCCTCAGGGAACGAACTTCCTAACATTCAAATCGCCAAAAAAATTCTCACCCTTCTAAACAAACCCCAAAACCTAATAGCCTTTGTAGAAGATCGCCCAGGGCACGACACCAGATACAGTCTAGACTCAAAAAAGATAGCTAAGGAACTAGGATGGAAACCAAGATACACCTTCGAAGAAGCCCTAAAAAACACAGTTAACTGGTACACAAACAACGAATGGTGGTGGACTTCTTTCGCAACTGGAGAAACTCTCCACCCAACACCATGGAAACTAAGGAATACCCAGTGAAACTCCTAGTCACAGGCGCCAGCGGCCTACTCGGCTCAAAACTAACTAAACTAGCCACCAAGAAGAGCTTCCAAGTATACTCTGCATACTACCAAAACACCCCCCAACAAGGGACACCCATACAATTCGACATCTCCAAAAAGACCTCAACAGAGAAGGCATTCAACGAGATAAAGCCAGACATCGTAGTACACGCCGCAGCTCTAACGCACGTAGATAGATGTGAAACCCAAAAAGAACTAGCATGGAAGATAAACGTCCAAGGAACAGAGAACATAGCCAAATCATGCAGAAGAAACCGAATATACTTAGTGTACGTATCCACAGACTACGTCTTCAACGGAGAAAAGGGAAACTACAGAGAGACCGACCTGCCAGCCCCAATCAACTATTACGGAACAACAAAACTAAAGGGCGAAGAACATGCACAAAGCTTGGCGCCAGATGTCTGCATTGCCAGAACAAGCGTCGTCTACGGATCTATCCCTGCAACAGGTAAAACAAACTTCGCACTGTGGCTCTTAGACAAACTCAGAAGAGACGAAGAAGTGAAGATAGTAACCGACCAAACAAACTCACCCACCCTCAACACCAACCTAGCAAACATGATCCTCGAGATCGTGGATCGAAGGCTAACAGGAATATACCACTTAGCTGGAGCCACAGCCTTAAGCAGATACGACTTTGCCAAAGCCCTCGCTGAAGAGTTCAACTTGAACACACAGTTGATAAAACCTGTTACTTCAAGAGAGATCGCTTGGAAGGCCAAGAGACCCAGAAACTCCTCATTAAATGTCGCTAAAGCAACTCAGACACTAGGCAGTAAACCTCTCAAGATTCATGAAGCGTTAAGAGAGCTGCGAGAGGAGCTCTCGCTCAACAAGTAGAGTCATCAATATACATGCATATAAGAACGAACCATCAACCCCTTTAGGAAGATTCTTGCTACCTATTTACGACGAGAACAGACCTGCAACAAAGCCATATGTCAACTACGCCCTCATAATAATCAACATAGCAGTCTTCTTCTACTTCTTGCTCCAAGGAACCGGAATCTTCAACAGCGCCCTAGTCTTCTATGGAGCAATACCCATCCTAATCATCAACGGAGAGCGCCTCTGGTCCCTCTTCACCAGCATGTTCATCCACGCCGACGTTATACATCTCTTCGGAAACATGGTGTTCCTCTGGATATTTGGCGATAACATCGAGGATGCCCTAGGCCACACCAACTACGTCGTCTTCTATTTACTAGGAGGATTAGCCGCCAGCCTAACCCATATCGCATCCCTATTCGTTACACTACCATCTCTCGGCTACGCAGGCTTTGAAGTCCCCGCTGTAGGCGCTTCAGGCGCTATCTCCGCCGTCCTAGGAGCCTACGTTCTCATGTACCCAAGAGCCCGAATACGAACCCTCATCTTCTACTTCTTCTTCGTCACCATAGTAAGCATACCAGCCATCTTCTACCTCGGCTTCTGGTTCCTCTACCAACTGATGATGGGCGTCTACTCCTTCACAGGCTTCCTCTCAGGAGTAGCCTTCTGGGCCCACATCGGCGGCTTCATCGCTGGGCTCCTCCTAATAAAAATCATCGGAGTAAAACCGAAATTAAAACCAGCGTCTAGCAATAGACAGAAGCCCTTCAGGCCCATTGCGGCAGGCTGGCACGCCCCCAGAATACCTTTCGCTGACGCAATCTTAGTAGACGATGAAGTTAGACTCGTTATAGAGCTTCCTGGTGTTGAAGAGGGAGATATAGGAATAGAGGTTTATGAACAAGAAGTCGTGATCTCCGCGCGCCATGGAGAAACTTGGTACAAAGGAAGAATACTTCTCCCTGCGCCTGTGAAGCCTGAAATCCAAAATTTCAGCTTCAGGAACGGAGTGTTAAACTTTACATTGGAAAAAAGTCCATAGAATCCAGCTACAAGCTCACCTGCAGCAGACTTTTATCCGCTGGATATTTAAGCAGTTTCAAGTAACCCTTCACCAGGGTGGGCCGAATTAAAACCAAGATCAGCAACTTGGGATACGTCAATAGAATCAGAGATCACCTCCTCAAAGTAAGAAGAAACAAACTACTACCACTATACGAAGATCTGAAATCCGCCAACTGCGTAGTCTGCGGCGGTTCAGGCAGATCCCTCTTCTCCCTGAACGCTGCGATGAATCAGATAGCCATGAGTCATATAGGCTGGAGAACTAAAGTCATCCTCACCCCCGACGATCCAGGGTTTCCTGGAAAGAACATGTATGACGCAGCTGCTGAACTTGAAAGACGTTATAAGAAGATACTGCTTCTAATGTGCTCTGGAAGCGGCCTTTCCGAAGACCCGTTGACTATGGCTCAAGACTTGACTAAGTACATAGAAGACAAGAAAACATCGAAGTTCTCAATGGGATTAGTAACCTCCAACTCAAACTCTGCTCTAGCACAGATTGTGCGCAAAAACGGTCATGTAGTTGAACTAAAGGGTCGAGGAAAATCTAAGCCTTCCTTCGAATACAGCGAAAGAGGTATAATGGGTGATATTTTCGAGCTTGGAAGCTTACTCCTCTTATCTATGATGACTGAAGGAATCTTTAGAAATCTACATGTCGACGACATTTACCGCCTCTGTGAAGAAGAATTCGCGATCCTAGGGCCAATGATAGACTCCAACGTAGAATCAGAAACCTACACACGCCTCATAGATATCCTGGAAACCCGCACAAACGTTTTCCTAGGAGGAAAAGGCACCGCCAACGAGATAGCAAAGATGGCTGCCATAAGACTTTTCCACATCAAAGGATTCTTGGGAGACAACGTCTACACCGCGAGAGGCGTAAACACGCCGCACCCAAGAGCTGGAGACCTAGAGATCCTCGTGTCATACTCTGGAGAATCCAAACAAGTAATCAGTTGGTGCGACATCTTCCAAAAACTAGGAGGAAAGGTCTTCTCAATCACAGGAGCCAAAGACTCGACACTAGCGAGTAAATCCGACATGCAAATTACTCTGGAAGAAGTCACTAAACCGGGGCAACCCAGAAGATTCTATATGAGAGCAGCCTACGTGTTAAGCCCCTTACCAGTCAAACTTGCAGAAAGATTGAGTGAGCGAGGACTAAAACTACCAGAGTACGTCATCAACTGGTACCACTCCGTAACACAATAGAAAAGTTCACATCCACACCTACTCATCTCTAGCGCGACCTACAGTAATCAAGTGTTTAAGAGACCTCTCCTACCGCGCTCGAGACCTAACCCTTGGCCCAAGAAGAGTCCAAAGCCATTCCACGAACTCCCGCAAATTCTTAGTTTGAATGTAAACGTCACCTGGACCTCGAATCTCCGTGATGAGTCCTTCTCCACCCAGCAAAGTCTCTTTGAGCCCCCCAAACTTCTTCACTTTGTAATTGCATGAGTTGCTGAAAGCCACCAAGTGAAAGTTATCCACAATCAATGTCTGACCAGATTTCAATGTATGTTTGTCTATGGCACCAAAAGTGTTTATGAATAAGGTACCCTCACCAGTAGCTTTTATCATGAACAACCCTTGCCCGAAGAGTCCTTTCGTAAACCCTTGCCATTTGACGTCCAAATCCACATTTTGAGTTGACGCTATGTAGGCTGATTTCTGGATTATGTAGCCTTCACCATGTTTCACTTCAAGAGTTTCAATATCGCCAACCGGAGCGGAGACAAAAGCCGCCTCACCCTGACTTCCCTCTGCCTTAAAGTCGTTAACCCAGAAGGATTGGCGTCCGAGAAGCTTCAAACCTATGCTTCCCAGAATACTCTTCTCACGTCTCCTCGTATTAACGTCCACATTGGGGCTCATGTAGGTCATTGAGCCAGATTCCGCCATAATAGTCTCACCAGGCTCTAGCTGAACAACAAGCATCGAATAAGATGGTTTGTATTTAATTTCGTAGTGCATTTCTCTTCTGCCATCAACTTGAAGGCTGAACATTAAAAAGATTTATGAAGTGGTCGACCTGTACAGCTACCGCCATTTCAGTCTCTCAACCGCCTTCTCCGCCCACTTCGAATCTCTGAACAAGCTTCTGCCTACAGCCACCAGATCCGCCTTTCCCTCCAACACCAACTGATTAGCGTACTCAGAATCTCTAATTCCCCCAACGCCAATCACTGACACCCAAACTACCTCCTTAATTCTCTGAGCCTGAGGAATGAAGTAGCCTTGAACATCTTGCAGTTCAGAAGGACGGCTTCCACATAACCCTCCAGAAACGTCTAAGATGTCGATCCCCGCTTTCTCCAGTTTCACTGCAAACCTTTGAGAGTGTTCGATGAGGGTACCCTTTGGATCTAGATCATCTGAACCAAGCCGATAAAGAAGAAGTCTTCCCCCAATCTTCTCTTTAACCCTTTCAATGACCTCTAAAGGAAACCTCATCCTATTCTCTAAGGAGCCTCCATACAAGTCAGTGCGATGGTTGGCGAGTGGAGAGAAGAATTGATTCAGTAGAAACCCATGTGCGCCGTGAATCTCAACCCCATCAAACCCTCCTCTCATGGCTCTCTCCGCTCCCTCTGCGAATCTCTCTGCGATCTCTCTGATTTCATCAACTTTGAGTTCGCGAACATTTTCCTCGGGTGAAGGACCAACAGGTTGCAGTCCAGCAATGTCGGGGTTAGCGTTTCTTCCAGCATGATTTATCTGCAACACAATTGGAACACCGGAAGCATGAATACTGCTTGACAGTTTCTCCAAACCCTCAACCAAGCTATCCTTATCACACCCTAACTGCCTTCCACCAAGTTTTCCCTCAGGCGCTATAAAGCTGTGTTCAACAATTATCAAGCCCACTGCCTTTGAGCGTTGGAGGTAATGTTTAACTAGTGCTTCTGTCACAGTGCCATCAGATGTAGCTAAACCAGTGTACATAGGAGGCAGCACAATCCGATTCTTAAGTTCCAATCCCTTCACGTTAAGAGGATTCAGAAGACCCGCCAATAACGTTCACTCCTCACTTGCAAGAAGCCAAAGCGTCATAAAAGCCTTTGTCGCCCCTCCGTCCAAGGATTGCTGAACCCCAAAATATATACAAAGACCTCAGGTGTACAGAAGCGAAATTAGCATCAATGCCTAAACTTTGGTTGGGCGCTTCTCCAGTTTCTTGCGTCTCATTTTGTAGTCCCTGATCATTATGGAGTGTTCAAATCCCAGCTTCTCCGGGATTTCGTTGAGATTCACAAGTTTGATCTCTTCGATTTCTTTCTCCTGTTTCTTAATCTTTCCACCGATAGGTTTCACTAAGAAACAAGCAGCTTGGTAGTCGTATTCTATTTCATCTTGGGTTCCAACCTCGTGGTACTCGCCTATCTTTTCAGCAACCTTGACGTGAAGTCCTGTTTCCTCTCTGACTTCTCTTATTATGGCATGTTCTTCACTCTCTCCAGGATCAACTCGACCACCAGGCAAAGCCCAATATCCTTTGAAGACAACAGTTCTCCTCTTAATCAAGAGTATGGCTTCATCTGGGAACTCTATGAGAGCTGTTACTGTTCTTCCGCCAAACTTCATGATACATATACACTCAATTTTGTTTTATAGCGCTTTTTGAAGCTGAGGTTCTGGCTTCCACCGTTTCCTTATGAGATGAAGGCATACACTATATGCTTTTGTATATACACTATTCGCATCTCTACATAATCCTTATATATGCTCTTGCAACCTCCATTATATGTATGTCCAAAAGCGGACATATTGTCGTCAAGTACAACAGAAATACAGGAGGATGAAAAAATGAAAACTTTCAAAGCATCAAAAAGCGGAACAACAAAAGTATTAGGAGTACTAATGTTAATAATAGTCACAATCGCCTCTGGCTTCATCTTCCTAAACTTCGTCACGGGAAACATAGACTTGATGAAAACAACTTTCAACACTCAAATGAAAAGCCTACTCCTTGACCACTTCTCTGTAAATCAAACTCACATCATCATATTTCTAAAGAACACAGCTGATGAAATCATCGAAATCACCAAAGCATATGTAAACCACCTGCTCGCAATTCTTCATGAAGGAAAAGCAATAATCGCCCCCCTAACAACTGGAATCGCAACCATCATAGGATCTTTCACACCTGGCAACACATACGAAGTAAAACTGACAAGTTTCTTCAGTATTGACCTCAGCTTCACAGTAACAGCCTAAACTCACCAAACACCTTCTACCCTTACACTTTTATCTATTTATCAAACAGCAAAAAAGTATTTAATCTCCCTCTTTAACCAAGATACGATTAACCTTACAGTTCTAAAAGAATGGTGCGAGACAGTGGAGAAAGAAGAGAAAGAGAAAATACTAAAAACCGTTGAATACGACCAAATCGAATTCATCGACTTAATGTTTAGTGATCTCTACGGTAATCTAAAAAGCGTCACAATCTCTCCCAGAGAACTAGAAAACTGCCTCGACAACGGAAAATGGTTTGACGGCTCCTCCGTGCAAGGATTCACCAGAATACACGAAAGCGACATGCTCCTAATCCCAGACACATCCACATATATCCGACTCCCATGGTCACGTGACGACAGAAACGTCGCGCGCATAATCTGCGACGTTCACGAGCCAAGCAAGAACCCATTTATGGGCGACCCACGCTACATCCTTAAACGCATTTTGGAAAAAGCAGAGAAGAAAGGATACTTCTACAATATAGGTCCAGAAATGGAATTTTTCCTGTTCAGGTCAAAGGAGAACACAACTTACCATGACACTGCAGGGTATTTCGACTTCTCTCCTCAAGATTACATAACCAACATACGCGCTTTGATGGTATCTACCCTAGAGAAACTAGATATAAGAGTTGAAATGACCCACCATGAATGTGCTCCTAGCCAGCACGAAATAGACATCCAATACTGCGACGCGTTGAAGAGCGCAGACAACGTTATGATTCTTAAGCAATGCATCAAAACCGTTGCAGGCGACAAAGACCTACATGCAACTTTCATGCCAAAGCCAATCTACGGCGTCAACGGAAGCGGAATGCACACACACCAATCTATCTTCGACAAGAAAGGTCGCAACCTCTTCCACAAAAAAACCGACAAATACCGCTTATCTCCATTGGCATACCATTTCATGGGAGGCCAACTCAAATACATCCGAGAAATCGTCGCTATCCTATGCCCCACAGTCAACAGCTACAAACGTCTTGTTCGAGGATACGAAGCACCCGTCTACGTTTGCTGGGGCCAGAGAAACCGCTCTGCGTTGATCAGAGTTCCCAGACATAGCGAAGGAAGAGAGAAATCAACAAGACTTGAGCTCAGATGCTCAGATCCAAGCTGCAATCCCTACTTAGCCTTTGCAATAATGCTGGCCGCAGGTCTAAAAGGCATAGAAGAACAGATCGAACCACCAGCTGCCGTAGAGGAAGACGTATACGGATTTGATGACCGAAGACTCGCCAAGTTCTACATCAAAACCTTACCTTCAAACCTTAAGGAAGCCATAGAAGAGTTCAAGAGAAGCGAATTAGCGAAGGAGACATTAGGCTCTCACACCTTCAACCAATATCTAGAAGTCAAAACAACAGAATGGAATGAATTCCAACGAGCAGTCACAGATTGGGAACTGAAAAGATACCGAAACCTATAAAGAAGATTCAAGCAACCTTGTGGATCTGCTAACTTTCAGTCGTCTGTTTTCGTCGCTTGTAGTTATCTGTCACATCTTGGCGTCTACCCTTCTCAAAGGCATACACTTCTTTCAAGTTCTTCTTCCAATCTCTCTCATACATCTCAGGATCATCAATCCTCTTCTCAGAAGGGTCGACGTGAATCCACCTGCCTAATTTTGCGTCCCAAACCTCCACCCACGCATGATCCGACAAGTCGAGAATCAGTCTGGCGCGATAACCGTTGGCTAGGCAGATCGCATTGAACAACACACTGAACTCCCTACACTTCCCTTGGCTATACTTAACTATCTTTAGAGGATCATTGTGCCTGACAGTGTTGGCTTTGTTGAATTTCACTTTTGAGTGTATCCAGTCAAGCAGTTCAGGCAGACTCTGCTTCTCATCAAAGAATTCTCTAAGTTGATTCAACATAGAAGGATCTGTGAGGGATTCGCTAATTCTGCGATACATGTCAACGATTTCTCTATTCCGTAAAGAAACCATACGCGTTCAACAGTACTCACTTAGTTGCAGAGAAGATAGGGAAATACATTATGAACCAGAAGTAAACAAGTAATAACATCAATCCCTAATGCACTACTTCTTCTCTTGGCTGAACAACGGAAACAATTAAAGAAGAATCCTCCCTCATAACATGCCAAAAAACATCGAATGAGGTGTCGTAATGGAGCTCCCTGAACTGACCATTCTAGCTAAGCAGATGAAGAAGGAAATCATGGGAAAACGAATTTCAGCCGTTGAAGTGGCTAACCCCAAATGCTTAAACATGCCCTTAGGCCCGTTCAGAAAGACCATTACTGGAAAAACCATCAATTCCATCGAGAGCAGAGGCAAATGGCTCTTCATCGGGATCAACCATGACCATACTTTACTGTTCAATCCAGGGATGGGTGCAGACGTAATCCACTTCAGGGAAGGAGCCAAGCTTCCTGAAAAATTCCAGATAAAGCTAACTCTGAATGATGGATCAGGCTTCACAATTCGCGTCTGGTGGTTCTGCTACCTGCATCTCCTGCTAACCGATAAACTCAATAGCCACAAATTAACTGCAAGACTGGGGAGGACACCTTTAGATGAAGAGTTTACATTAGATTACTTCAAAAGATTACTTTACAAAAGGCGCGGTAGCATAAAGAATTTCCTTCTTGATCAAAAGAACATCGCTGGCATAGGCAACGTTTATGTTCAAGACACCCTCTTCAGCGCCAAAATTCACCCGAAGAGGAAAATTCCTTCACTCACTGACATAGAAATAGCAGACCTTTATAACTCTATGAAATCTGTACTAGAAGAAAGCATAGATCGTGGCGGGTTAGCATACGAAAGAAACTTCTACGGTAACAAGGGTGGCTATGGCACGAAAGAATTTAAAATCGCATACAAACCTGGAAAACCTTGCCCCGTCTGCGGAACAAAAATCGAGAAGATAAAGACAGGGGCAACTAGCAGCTTCATCTGCCCAAACTGCCAGCCACTAGATAATTAATGTACACAAACAGTTTACCCATCTATAAATTAACAGCAACGAACAGAGAGTAGACAAAACTCAAATAGCCCCTTCCAAAGGTTTTAAACAACAATCAACAAATTAAAGCGAGATTTAAATGTCTTTAGATCTTGGTAGAAAAGGCTTAGAAGAAGCATTAGAAGCAGGTGCCACATATGCTGATATCAGAATTGGAGAAATTCTCAACGAGAACCTGACTGTGAAGAATGGTGTACCGGAAGAAGTAAATCAGTCAAAGATGAAGGGTTTCGGTCTCCGAGTCTTGGCGAGAGGCTCATGGGGATTCGCAGCGTCCGTCGATGTGACAAAAAGCGAAGTTGTGAAGGTAGCTCGAGAAGCCGTCGCCATCGCAAGAGCAAGCGCCAAGGTCAACAAGGATCCCGTCTCATTAAGAGATGCCAAAACTGAAAGGGCGAAGTATTCAACACCAGTGAAGAAAGACCCATTCAAAATATCTCTCGAAGAGAAGATGGACATACTGATGGAAGCAGAAAGCACTGTGGCAAAGCAATCTCCTCTCATAAAGGTCTCCTACTCATTCTTTAGAGCAAAGCAAGAAAAGAAATTATTCATGAGCACCGAAGGCGCTGAAATCAACCAACAGATAGTGTGGTGCGGCGGGGGCTTAATGGGGGTAGCCATAAAAAACGGGGAGGTTCAACGACGGTCTTATCCTAGTTCTTTTCGAGGGAACTTCTCGACAAGTGGGTTCGAGTTCTTCGAATCTCTAAGGCTAATCCAAGAAGCCAAAAAAGTTGGACAAGACGCCCTGCAGCTACTTGACGCAGAAAAATGTCCATCCACAACCAAAGATTTAATCATCACAGGCGATCAGCTTGCCCTTCAAATCCACGAAAGTTGTGGGCATCCGACGGAACTTGACAGAGCCCTAGGCATGGAAGCAGACTACGCAGGAACAAGCTTTCTAACACCTGACAAACTGGACACGTTCAAATATGGATCAAAGAAAGTCAACATAATTGCTGATTCAACAATACTGGGGGGATTAGGCACATTTGGTTACGATGACGAAGGGATCCCCGCCACAAAGACATACTTAGTGAAGGAAGGGGTCTTTGTGGGTTACCAATCTTCGCGAGAGACAGCGGCTCTCTTAGAGTTGAAAGAAAGTAGCGGTGGCATGCGAGCTGACTCACCCTTGAAGATACCTCTCATTCGAATGACAAACATCAACCTACTCGAAGGCGACTGGAAAGCTGAAGAACTGATCGAAGACACGCGAGATGGGATTCTGATGCAGACAAATCGGTCATGGAGCATAGATGACCGACGATTGAACTTCCAATTCGGCACTGAAATCGGATGGAGAATCAAAGGAGGGATCAGGGAAGAAATGATCAAAAACCCTACATACACAGGCATTACACCCCAATTCTGGGGTTCATGCGACGCCATAAGTAGAGACGACTGGATGATGTGGGGTACACCAAACTGTGGAAAGGGGGTTCCCGGGCAAGTCATGTACGTTGGTCATGGTTGTGGCACTGCTCGCTTCAAAGAAGTACAGGTGGGCTTACTCAAGTAAGAGGTGAAAGACTGTGACAACTAAACGATTGTTAGAAATTGCCAAAAACGCGATGGAACAAGCGCGTGAACGTAACGAGGTCGATCAAGTACAAGTTGCGGCATTTCAAGTCAATTCAGCCCTAACAAGATATGCCAACTCGCAAATTCACCAAAATGTCGCCTCAAACAAGGGTGGAATAGCCATAAAAATAGTGACTAGTGGAAGAATCGGTACTCTGCTTGTGAACTCCCTAGAAAAGGGGCAGATTAAAGACGCTGTGACTGACGCAGTTAAGATTGCGCGAGTCACGCCTCCAAACAAGGATTTCAGGAGCCTGCCGAAACCGGCAAAGTGGGCATCGATAAAGGATGTTTACCATAAAGAAACTGCAGAATGTACGCCAGATTATAGAGCAGAAAGAGTTAAGGAAGCAATCGACGCGGCCCACTCGAGATCGCAACTTGTCAAAGCAGTCGCAGGATCCTTCTCCACAGAGTCCTTAGCCTTCGCAGTAGTCAACTCGCTGGGAACTTCAGCTTGGGCAGAGATTGCAGTAGCCTCAATTCAAACCACTGTAATTTCAAAGTCAGGAAACTCCCAAGGCTTCAGTTCAGAGGAGCAACACTCGAGAAGGATTAAAGATATCGACGCCGCCCAAGTGGGTGGACGAGCAGCAGATAGATCGATCAAGAGCATAAACCCAAGCAAGATCTCAATCGGTGAATATGAGGTGGTTCTCTCACCTCGAGCTGTCGCAGGGCTCTTCATGTATCTTGGATACATAGGTTTCTCTGCAACAAGCTTCCAAGACGGTCAATCCTTTGTGAAGTACAACCTAGGAAAAAGAGTGTTTGACAAAAAGCTCAACGTAAGAGACGACCCAAGAGATCCCAAAACGCTGTACTCGTTTTCAATAGACGGTGAAGGTGTGCCAAAAGCGAAAGTCCAGTTAGTTGAGGAGGGTAGGGTTTCCGAAAAGAGTATCTGCTACGACTCTTTCACCGCTGGAAAAGAGAAAAGAATTAGCACAGGACATGCAATCCCGCCAGTATTCAGTTTTGTAAGTAGACCCATGCCTTTCAACATTCTAGTAACTTCAGGCAACGCTTCTGTAGAAGAGATGATTCAAGAAACCAAAAAAGGCATTTTCATAACAAGATTCCACTACACTAACCCAGTTGAACCATCAAAGGCAATCCTGACAGGATTAACTAGAGACGGCACATTTCTCATCGAAAATGGTGAGCTCACGAACCCCGTGAGAAATCTGCGATATACGGACAGCATGCTTTCCGCCTTAAAGACGATCCCAATTATTGGAAAAGATCTTGAAATTCTCGAAGACATTACAACACCTGCAATGAAACTAGCGAAACTACGCTTCACCGGAATAACAGAGCCTTAGTGGATACCAGAATATCCACTGCATCACTCTCACAGACATGTTACATTGTCATGAATAACAGCACATGCTTTAGCCGGTATAGCTACCTTGACCTAAACTGCTTCAACCTTAACGATCTCTGGAATCTTCTTCTTTAGGAAGTTCTCAACTCCCCATTTTATTGTCATCGTTGACATGGGGCAACCAGCGCATGCTCCCTTCAACTTGACCTTCGCAATTCCCTCTTCCACGTCAACGAGTTCAATGTCTCCACCATCTGCTTGCAGATTAGGTCTGATCTCTTCTAACGCTGCTTCAACTTTTTCTCTGATACCTGTCATTTCTGTTCTTGGAAGAGATTGGGGAAAGGTAAGATAAAGGCTTCTCTCAGGAGTGCCTCTTCCTCTCCGGAATCTGGAATGCGGTTTGACTAAGCAAAAGCCTAAAATGCGTGAAAGTACATTTTATTATGTGGGTGCTGGGAATGTACAATTTCGATCCTATAAATCTATGTTCCTTCAAGTATAGGGATAGAATTACGATTTTTAGGGATGTGTTGAAGACTATCAAGCGTTCTGATAGGTATGGCAGAAAGTACATGATTATGAAGAATGCGAGTTTGAGTTATGACCAATTGAATAAATACTTGCTCTTTCTCACAAATAGGGGTTATCTCCGCGAGATTGCTGAATCTTATGGAAAGAAGTATGAGGTTACTGATAAAGGTTCAACGTTTTTAAAAGGTCTTGAAGATCTACGTCTACATATTCAACCGAAATAAGTCCTACCGTTTGAAAGTGGAATTCCTGCGAAGCTAGGGTAACTATACTGTTTCAAATCTATAAGTTGCTTATGATAAGGTAAGACACAATTGCGAGGCTAGCGGCGCCACTTACCGAGGGTATAGCCGGCAATGGTGGCAATCGCCATGAGGATAAAGACTATGATAGCTGTCACTTGCTCTTGTGTAAGAATTGGGTCTGGTATGCTGACCAAGCCAACGTTGATTTGTATTTCTTTTCGATATGGTGCAGTTGCTGTGCGAAGTGGATCCAAGGTTATGCCCCAATTATCTTCAACAGTAAGTACCGCTGTCCATGTTCCGTTCTTGGAGAATCTGTGAGTCACAGTTACTCCTTTGAACTCGTAGGCAGGGGTCTCAGCTTCGGGTTCGTAGAGAAGCCATGTGTAGGTTGAAATGAAGCTACTTGGATCTTGGTGAAAGCTTGATTCCGCACTTAGCGTCATCGTTTCGTTCTGCTCTATCTCAGTCGGTGTCTTACTGATTCTGAGTAATGGTCCATAGATCAACGTGAAATTTCCAGTGAATAAGTCCACGATTATGGTTTCATAATGTAAAACAGAGAGTTCAGCTGTAATTCTATGGATCCCTCTCCCTAAGAGGGTGGTCTTCAGCGTGTAGTCGTGGACTCTACTCTTATGTCGACCTAAGCTTTCACCCTTCCACCAAACTAAAAGAGTGTCACCATCGTATAGGCTTAGATTGTAAGAGTTTGCTATTTCCCCTTCATTGAAGACAAAGACACTTACAATAGCGTCTTCTCCTGCAATCAACGGGTTATGCCATTGAGTTCCAACTAAAGCTCCAACGTTCATACTGACAATGCGTGTAGTTCTAACACGGCTGAATTCGCCATCTACAGTTCGATGTGGAATTATGTCGGGGACACCTTGTTGAATGGCAAGAATTGGGTCGAGCATGAGTTCAACACTTTCAAGACGTAAAGAGCTCGTTATCTCCTCTTTTACCCTAAAAGTTATCGTGAATATTGTGGCATTGTCATTGGGGCAATTGAAGGATATCACAGGAGGCCATGAACTTTGTGAAAGAGAATAGTTGCCGGCTAAAGAATCCACTTCGTCCTGCATTTCCACAATTGGTGCATGAAGAACACCTTCTGGAAATTCTTCCACAGGGGTCATTACGGATCGATCTACATACTCTAAAACTGCAGGGTCCCAGCTGAAGACGATGTCAAATCCGTACATGTTGCCAAGAGAATAATTGAAAAGGGTACCAGGAGGTTGTAACGGTTCACCAGTCTCCCATTCGCTGTCTGTCGGGTAGAAATTGTCTGTAAGATTGAAGATTTTAACGCTAGCAGTGAAAGTTGTTCCTTCTGCGCCAAAGGCTTGTTGCGGGTCTACGTAGACAACGGGCATATCGTTAGGCAACTCAGAGGCTGACACTTTGGTCTGAGCCAGCGTCACTACAACATTAGCGACTAGTATGAGAGCTATCAGTTGCGCAGTTTTAATCATTTGCTTCGCCTCTGGCACGATATCCTCTATTCTTTATGTAGTTTCGCTTCTTGATATTCGTTAAGGTTGATATCGCTTTTCGAACCTTTAAATGCAATTGAAGCATTTGTATTTTTTGTGAACTCGATGCCATCAGCAAACACAGAAGAGATGTATGATAAGCTCCTGCAGCTATACAAAGAGAGTGGATATAAGAATCCCAAGTTATCACTTAACTTTGACATCGAGAAGCTGAGAAGTGAAGGATTAAGTAGGAAAAAGGCGATTGCTGGACTTTATGAAGAGAAGGTGAGACAGATTCCGTTCACTGAAGAGGCAAAAATATTAGCAGAGCGGCGTATTGGAGAACTCGAAAGAGAGTTAGACGAGTTGAGGTTATCCTTGCGAAATCGTGCTGAAGAAATTGAGAGCATAAAGAAATATATGGCCTACACACATAGGCTGACGAGCGGCCAAGTTATAGCCAGAATCTGTTTCTACATAATTGGAACTGCCTTAATCATTCTATCTTTCTTTCAATACAATGCACTCACCGTCTACTTCCAAACCGCAAGCGGTCTTGAATGGATTTTCGTATTAGACAGCTTCATAACCCTTGGCTTGGGGGTGGTGGCGATCGCTCTTGGGTGGGTACTTGAGAGTATGGCTCGAGTAAAACCCGTCTTTTAAGATAATATTCGAGGACGGGCGCATCTCCGCACCGTTTTTTACAGATCTAGAACTTTTGCTGCTTTCGCCAACTTCCATTTTCCCAATAAATCCTTACTGTAAGAGTGAAACAAGCCGCATCGCCTGCACTGCAAAATCCGCTTATTCTTCTTTAGATCCAACATATACAACTCCAGAGTCATTCCACAATCAATGCACTTGCCTCTGTGCTTTCGCTGCTCCTCTCCACTAAAACCACTGGCCATGAGATATCCTCGCTTATCAAATCCTTCTTGCGCAATATAAGAGATTCCACACCTGAATATCATGAAGGGTAACTGAGAAATGTTCGTAGGCTATATTCCTGTTTAGGAACCTTTTTCAAGAACTTAGTGGAGAAGAACCTTGATGACAATAAAGCTTGTAGTCTTCGACATCGATGGCACACTACTCCAAACTTACAGCTGGCGATATATTCATGAAAGCCTTGGCACATGGCCTCAAGCCCAAGAAAACCGGAAGCGGTTCTTAACTGGCAGAATCACCTATGAAGATTGGGCACGGCTTGATGCTGGCCTCTGGAAAGATCAGTCTATGTCGAGAATTAATCAAATAGTTAATCAGATGCCTTACATGAAAGGAGCTGAAGAAACTCTCGCAACCCTTAACCACAAAGGCATTTATGTGCATCTGCTAAGTGCCGGTTTAACATTAGTTGGCGAGAGGATTCGAAGTGAAGCTCAGGTCAATGGCTACACCGCTAACAGCCTCGGCGTTAGAGATGGTTTTCTCACGGGTGATGTTCAAGTAAATGTTTCCTTCCATCAAAAGGGTAAGCTGCTGAGTTCAATTCTCCAAAAGTACAATTTACCTCAACAAGATTGTGCAGCGGTTGGAGATGACCCAACTCTCATTCCCCTCTTCAAAAAAGTAGCCCTCGGAATCGCCTTCAATCCAACAAGTAGCGAAGTGGAAAGACACGCGGATATCGTAGTTAAGGGTAATGACCTGCAAAGCGTACTCCCTTACATTCTTAAGTATCCTGCAGCTTAAACTTCCCCGACAACTGCAGGGAGGCTTGAGACTGCGGGGGTTCCCAAGCCAGGTCTAAATCGGGTGTTAAACCCCTAGGATAAGGGGGAGGACTTAAGATCCTCTGGCGAAGGCCTTCGCGGGTTCGAATCCCGCCCCCCGCACTTTTGCACAAGATTTACGCGCATTAACTGAAGCCTTTTAAAATATTTAGAATTAGAAGAAGCAAAGACGGTTTGTGTAAGGTAATGACTAAAATATCTGATGGCGGGCACTCTTTAACTCTAGTCTCTAACCCTCTTTGGACTGCTCTTGCACGTTTTTTGACAAGCAAATGCAAAAAATGTGGACAAGAGCGATTGCTATCAGTCTTTGACGCTTACTCATCAAGTCGACGCTTTCCTTGTGAAAGTTGCTTGCTGGCATCAATAGTCATATTGCCATTAATTCGTCTGCTGTTCTTCCATCTTGGGGTCGCTGGCATCACAAGAAAACGGCTACTAAACGACTCGCTTATCCGTAAATGCATGCTCAGCGTCGTCAAAGGAATTGCCAATTTCGGGATAAGGTATCCACAGCCCACCGGCGCTCCAGTAACTATTGTCTGGAACTTCACTAACGGATGCAATCTCAACTGCCTGCACTGTCATCAAGACTCTTCGCCCACATCCTCTTATCCGGAACTAACAACTTCCCAAGCCTTCAAGGTAATAGACAACATGAATGACGCAGGAGTAGCTGTACTGACCTTTTCAGGAGGTGAACCGCTTCTACGCAGGGACCTTTACGACGTAATTGAAAGAGCCAACGACAACGGCATGCTATGCACAATTGCATCCAACGGAACTCTTATAACTCCTAAGGTAGCGAAAAAGCTCGCTAAAGTGGGTATTAAACGGGTAGAAATAGGCTTGGACGGTGCAAGAGCTGAAACTCACGATTTCCTAAGAAACAAGCTTGGAAGTTTTGAAGCGACGATTAAGGGAATAAGAAACTGTGCCGCTGTAGGCTTTGACGAGCTGGCCACCACCATGACCCTACACTCAAAGAACATCAAAGAACTAGAAGAAACCATAGAATTAGCAGAAAAGCTTGGAGCCACAAGATTCTATCTAAACCGGCTTATACCTGCTGGTCGCGGAGTAGAAGCATGCTACCTTGACGTGACGCCTAGAGAGAAAATCAAGGCTCTGGAAGCATTGTACAACAAGTTCTACAAGAGCGTAACAGAGGGATTCGGCATGCAATGTTATGCTCGAGGAATGACCTACTACGCTCGCCTCGGCTACGAACGTTCAAAAGGCAAAGTTTTCACGGTAAGCGAAGCTCTGTCAGGCTACGAAAAGATGTTCCAAGAGAAATTCGGACTTGAAGTTTCCAAGATTGTGAGAAAGCTTGCAGCAGGTTTCGGTGGATGCTCGGCTGGCTTAACCTACGCGGGGCTCACTGCCTCTGGAGACCTCATTCCCTGCGTTCCCGCCTCATCAATAAAACTGGGCAACCTTCTCGAACAAAGCCTGGAAGAAATCTGGATTCACAATAAACTACTAAATTACATCAGAAACCGAAAAGCGCTAAAAGGTTCCTGCAAAATATGTGCATACAGCGACCTATGCGGCGGTTGCAGATACACAGCATACATCACTCATGAAGACTGGCTAGGATCCGATGCTTCTTGTCCTTTCGGTCCAAAGATCCTAAATGCCTAAGAATTTCTGTTTCACGCACTCGCACGTTATGGCGCGTGCCATGCACAAACTGGATTATAACCGTGTATGTGAACCTAACCCCCCACCTTGTTACTTAACCTACAATGAGAGAGTCAGCGTTTTGAGTGCGCAAGTTATAGAACTGGGCAAACTCACTCGATTAATACAAACCTCAAAAGCTAAATTTTTCTAGCTATTGTGGAGATTCATCTTCCTCTATTTTCGTTCTTAATTCGGCTATGTAATCAGTGAATCTGTAGCCTTCCTTGACTTGGAACTTCTGCCCATAGTTGCAGTAGAGATCCTCTAGGATTACTTTTTCCACAACTTTTGCCCCTGAGCTAAGGAACTCATTTAGTCCATCTGCGAAGGTATCTAGTCTTTCAGGAATCTTCTCTTGGGGCAGCGAATAAGATGTTTGCAGGTAATTGTAGATCACTGACGTTGCAGTTTCCCCAAAAATGTGTTTGAGTCGCGTGTCGATTGTTTCCGCCAAGGATTTTGTGAATTTACTTTCTCTCACTCTTATCCCTCTGCTCTTCTCAACGAGTTGAATGTTGGAAGCATGCTAGTATGTGGTGAGTGCTAGTTAAGGGCACATGATTCTAAAAAATCTTCGCAATCCAGCTTCGATCTACACTTTAGCTGTCAACACGAAGAGCTCATGCGAGCAGAGTTAGCAATACACCAGTTCCCAAAGGAATTGACAGATTATCATTAATCGGTAACGGCAGCAGTTCCAAAAGCATGCCGGCAGCAGCACCAATTAAGGCTTGTATAGGATTCAGGAAACATGCAGCGCCTAGGAAAGCAAAGATAAACCCTCCTAGTGAACCCTCTAAACTCTTGCCTTTGTTAAAGGGAATAGGTGTATTTCCAAACAATCTGCCAAAAATCGAGGCTGCGCTGTCACCAAGAGTGACTATAGCTATCGACGCGTAATTGACTGGAACTGGAAACAGCAGAAGCGAGAGGGCTACTCCGAGAGCGAGGAATATTGGAGTTGCGACAAACTCATGACGCTCCGAAGAAGTTGATGCATTCAAAGTAACATATGAGATTAGAGGGCTACTCTTCCATTGGATTCTTACAAACTCAGATGCTGCGTAAATCACTGTCATCAACAGCAGAAGAGAAGCAATCTCGACAACTCCCATGTACACCGAAGCAAAGGCTGCTAAGAATCCAATTGAATGTATAATTTCTCGAATAGATTCATTGCGCGATGGTAATCTGCATCTACTTCCGTGTGTTCCCTTTATAATCGGCAAGATCTCTAACAGATCCCCTGTTATCACGTGATCAGACTTCTGAATTATTGCGGAGTCTGGTCGATAGCCTATCTTCAGAGCGTCCTGATAGAAGATTGAAGAGTTGTTCCGATCGTCGGCTACTACTACACATTCCTTGGGCGATAGATTCTCTTGCCTCAAGATCCTCCTTAATATGAGAGCTTTGCCGTTCTTCTTTATGACCTCGCCTTTGATGCTTCCCGTCATGGCGTTGTTGTCCACTTCCAGTTCTAATCCAAAGGCATAGTCAATGCTTAACTGGGAAGCTAACTGTTCAACCAAGATTTGTGGAAGACCTGAGCTTATGACTGCAGTTTTCAACCCCATCTCTCTCAACTTTGCGAAGAGCATTTCTACATGGGGCAGGAAGGGTATTTCTTTGAAAGCATCTGAAAGTTCTTCTATGCTAATACCCTGAAATAATTCGTAGACTTCTTTAAGTGTCAGTTCCAGTGAAAGCAGTCTCACTTCGTAAAGGAGACCTAGAAAGAGCAACTTGATCAACTGGAAGGCACTCAATTTTCTCCCCACTTCAAAGATTAGATAGCGGTTCCTAGGTAACAACACTCCTTCGATGTCGAAGACCACGAGTTTTCTTCTCAAACTGTATGCCCCTTCTTACACACTTTTTCCTAATCCTTACTTATGCAATAGATGTTGGTAGGTCATCTATTTGATTGTTGAAAAAGTTTTAATGTTCGGATGAACTTATGAAGTTTGGGTGGTGGGTCTTAGGCGGGGGGCTAGTGGTCCTCTGAAAGGCTTTGCCTTGACCGTAAATCCTCTATATGACGGGCTGACAGCTGAGATTGAGGCGTCAAAGAGCGTTGAGCTCCGCTCATACTTGCAGTGAATGTCCGTCCTTTGGGGCTGACGGTCATGGAGCTGTCTCCGTAAGGTGACAGTTTCCGTGTCTATTAGGCGAATCTGGCCAGGCCCGGGAGGGAGCAACCTAAGTCTAGACGTTTAGCGCTCAAAGGGGTGCGGATACGAGACAAGAATAAGCTGTGGGCTCAATGAAAACTAGGCGCCAAACCTCTGTGACCCACTGCCTATGCTATCGCTTCATTGAATCTTGGAACGCTGAAAATTTTCTAGTATTTTGCATGGTTGACATATCGTGTTTGCTGTGGGCTCTCCACAAACCTTACAGTTCTCCAATCTTTCTGATTTCAAAGCGATTTCTATGTAAGGTTGGAGTTTTTCAGCTGACCGGTAAAGGGTGTATTTTATTCCTGGGTGTCTTTCTTCCATCCTATTCAACATCGAGCGAATATCGTTTCTCAGGGCTTCTGTTGCATATGGACAAGGAATGTTTTGAAACTTTATTCTCTTAAGATAAGCATACAAAACAGTTTCTTTTTCAAGGATCTCACTGAGAGGTTTGATCCGGCTTACAAAGTAAGGATGAGTAAAAGATGGGGTTAGTGTAGCGCTTCTAATCCTTAGAGGGCTACCATGCAAGATATTCAGTAAGATTGTCTGGGCTTCGTCATCTAGGTTGTGAGCAGTTGCAAGCTTCGTTGCCCCCCAGTCTCGAGCTGTAGAGTTGAGAGCCTGTCGTCGAAGCACACCGCAGTACGCACAAGGCGTTAAACTACCGTTGAATACAGTTTTCCCACATAGTTTCTCAACCAACTCATCCAGTTTGTAGCCAAACACTTCCTTGAAGGATACAACAAGATGTTTGACGCCGAGTTTTTGGCATCCCATTTCAGCAATTCTCAAGGCCTCTTCTCTGTAACCATCGATGCCTTCATCGATTGTGATAGCTACTAGCTCAGCTTGGGGGAACGACTCTTCAAGCTTCGTCAAGATACTGAGAAGTGTCATACTATCTTTGCCGCCTGAAACACCGATAGCTATTCTATCATCAAAACGGAGCATGCTATGCTTCGATATTGTTGCCCTAATTTTACTCTCAATTGAACGGCAAAAACATCTAGCACATAATCTTTCTCCTGAATATCTTCGCGTGTAAATCGCGTCTCTACAGTTACAGGATGTACAGGAGGAGAACGACTTCAATGACATAAACCCTAAATGTTTGCTTGTTAAGACAGATTGTCGCAATCTATAAATGATGCGTAAAATCCCATTCGAGAAGGACAAGGATTTGCTGACGAGTGTACTCGAATCATATGCATCAGCCGAGAATTACAATTATGGAAAGAACATGTTGAAGGATTGAACGCTATGACTAAAAAACCAACTAGACATTTAGGACACATGGATGTTGCTTACAGTGAAAAGCATTGGCAATTGCTGAGAAGGCTACGCTGCGAAGCTGTTGAATTGATGAAGATACTTGACATCTCCAACTTACCTGCGGTAACGCATGGCAGCATAGCGAGGGGAGATGTAACAGTGAAGAGCGACATCGATGTGTTCGTGCCGAATTCCCCTTCATCCTTCGCAATTGAAACTGCTCTTGATAGAGCAGGTGTTCAAATCAGCAAGAGGGTGATTATTCAGGCGACTCCTCGCCATGTCTTGAAGGGCTACATCGAGATTGACGACCGAAAGACAATTTCTTTTCCGCTTGCAAAGATGACCCAGATAGAAAGGGGTTTCTATCGTTTCGGAGGAGAAATGTATCTTAAGGGATTGAGAAGCGATCTAAGGGTAATCGGTGTTGATAAGAGGCTCATGTTGATTGTGCCAACGGAGAAGGGACATGTTGAGAGCAATATTGTTGGCAGAGAAGAAGAAGTAGCAAGACTCTTAGAAATTTCTGCGGAGACTGTGTTTGACAGGGTACGGGCATTACTTAGAAGGGATAAACTTGGAAGAACAGGGGTGTTTATCGAGAGGATGTTACATTCTGAAGAAACCTTTGAAATGGCTCTGAAAAGACTTGCTGAAACTAAACCTGAAGTCAGGCGGCGACTTAGGTATTACAGGTAGTGAAAATCTTTAGGTGGTTGGAAATCGAAGTAGTGCTGCGACTCCACCCAGCGCAAGGAGTTTTTGACCCGCTTCGTGTTCAACACTTACTATCATGACACTTCCCTTCTTCCTTTCAACATCAATCATTAGTCCTTCTAGTTCTAGTCGTTCTTCGTTTGAGGCGTCTCTTATTGTAAAATCCACGACCAGCAGTCTTTCAATTGCTCCTAATGAGTTCGCTGCTTTAGTCTGTACTGAACCATAAGCTACTTTAGGGTTCTCTTTTCCAAGTCTTTCAAGTACTTCCTCTACAAGCTTAGCCTCTTCCGCGATGCGCAGGTTTTTTAATGTTTTCTCTAGGATGCCTGAACGTAAAGCTTCTTCAATTCCTGCTACGCCGCTGCTGTTTACGCTCTTCAAGTCAGCCAAGGACTGTGCGATGTCCGAAGTTTCCTTCTTTAGGTACTTGAAGAATTGTGTCTTGACGAAGCCGACTCCAATTATCACGATTGAACATTTATGTCTCTTCCAAATCTCACGTAATGTATCTGAGACCTCTTTGAAGAATCTCTGCAAAGCGTCTGCTCTTTTCTCCGCTTCGTGTTTTCTTGGGAGTTCTGCTTTGCCTCCGGCTTTCATATCTAATCCATATTGTCTTATGAGGGCTATACAGAATTCTTCACTGTCGATAGATACGACGATGATAGGAGGAACTTCAAAGTGTTCCGCTCTTTCAAGGCGGTCAATGTGGTGTTTCAACCATCTATCCTTCACAATCGTTAAAGGTCTGTTGACTTGGATATTGAGAGTGTGATGGGATCCTCTTCCCGCTATGTTTTCAGGAGCATCACGAATTCTGCCGTGAACTCGGAGTCTATTCAAGCTTCGATCCCACATTACATCTTCAACTCCTACGCCAAGAAAGGTTGAAACTCGCTTACCTTTTTGAGGTCTGGAATAGTCTACGTCTATCTTTACCTCTCGGGTTGTACGTGCGTAAATGAAGTCCCCCCTATAGATAATGTTGTAAAGGTGCCACAGATCGTCTAATGTTTTAGGCACAACTTTAACGAAGCCTTTCTTGAATTTCTTCTCCAGAATCTTCAAGAATCCTACACCTGCATGTTTCTCCTAATAGAAAAAAGCCCGCTATTAAAGAGTTGGAAACGGTGGTTCGCGCTTAAGTATCGTTTTAGGTGAGTACTTACTTAGAGGTTGATCGAAAAAGACGGTATTTAGAGAGGCGAGGCCAACCCGTCTTGGCATGTTTCATCTTATCTGGGTTCTTCTTCAGCCATCTCATCATGTGGAAGAAACTTTTAGCCCGCTTTAGTTCTCGTTCTTTGAGTGGTTCGTAGCCAAGATTTCTTATTTCATCCAAGTAGGCTGTCTCTATAAGGTATTGTGGTTCTCCTGTGACTTTAACTCTCTGGATACGAGCTTCACCGAGTTTCTTCCTCAAATCTTCCAGGGCTTGATCAAAGATTGAACCTCGACAAATCTTGACAGTTTCATCCGTTTTAAGCTCAAGTTCCTCTAGCAACTGTAGTACGAGTCTTGAGGTCTGTTTAAGATATTCCTTCCGTCGAAAGCTGGGTCGCTGAAAATATTTGACATCTACTACTCCGTACTTGAATTCGCGGTCTTCGACGCGATATACGCCGATAACCACGCCGAAGAGGAGATCGCCACTGCCAGCATCATCTACTATAATCGTCATCAAACGCCACCGATTTGGTCTGGTTCTCCCTTGTGAGTCTGAGTATTTTCATTCGAAGGAATCTGGTTATGACTTATTTTTCCTTTATAGGTGTTGGTGTTTTTGGGTTTTGTCCCTATCACGGTTGTAGGAGTATCATAGTCTTCGATTGTGCTCTTCTCATAGACTTTGAGATGTGGTTGTGGTGTTTTGATTTTGTTCCAGAGTATGCGGGTTCCTATAATCAGGAGAGGGTAGATCATTATCCAAGTCATTGACAGCAAGCCTCCATAATAGTCGTGGAAGAGGCTGGCAGCTTGTTGAGCGGCTGCTTTACCTTGACTTAGATTATATATGTATGTTAAGTAGATGGCAACTATTCTGAGAATGTTAATACAGTATGTAATGAGTGCGCCGAAGGCGAAATAGACTATTTTGTGAAGGAGCGGTATAGCTGTCTTTTTGAAGAATATCAGAAGGACGAAGGTGTAAATTAGAAGGCTTTGGACCCCTGCGCATGGCCAACCTATTCCGTATCGAACTAAAAAGTTGCCTGATGCGTCTGATACTTGTAGAATGGGCACTCCTAGAACTTGGCCTATGAATACGGTTTGGTAGCCTAACCAGTTTAAGATGTTTGCGGCTATCGAAGCGGTTAATGGTACGAAGGCTTGGAGAGGAGTGAAGTAACCATAGGGATAAATGGTGTCTATCATATAGATTGTGCCAATCGCCCCTATGAAAAATAATGAGACTGAGAAGATTTTTAGTCCATCCTTGTGGTATGCGAGCCAGAAAATCATCGCAAAGAGGACAGTGAAAACTAAGTATTCAACTGAAAGAACCCATGAGCTATAGGCTTGAGCTCTAAATGTTCCAGTCTGGTCTGGGATGAATGGGATTCCTAACCAGTCAACCATCTCAAATAGAACAGAGTTCAGTCCAAGAAAGTGAACAGCAACAGCGTAGAAAGCAGGGAGAGTGGAAGCTACTGCAAAGCACAGGAATCTAGGAGACTTTATCGACAGTCTTCTTTCTTTGATTGTCTCCCACTCCAACAGAATCTCTAGGAAGACCAACCATAGGAAGAATAGATAGAAAGTTCTACCCTTCCAAGTTCTGGAGAAGGAATCAGCATCAAATAGGAAGAGTAAGCAGAAAGGCGCTAGGATTAAGGTGAAAATGAGTATAGTAGGTAAGAGATAACTTGCCTTCGCCTTGAATCTTTCACGATATCTCAACACTGCGTTTTTCATAGGTATCTTGATTTGCTTTTGGCGTATCCTGCTTACAAAGTTTGCGTAGGCGGTTTGTCCTGGCAATGCACCAAGATTGAGAGCTGATTGGTGTATTGGTGGGAGAACGTAGCGAACACTCTCTTACTTGGCGCTCACCTCATCCACCTGACGCAGCATTGTCATCTTCTAGCCTTTTAGTTTAGAGCCTACCTTTCTTATTGCGGATTCTAGGATGCTTAATGCCTTCTCTATCTGTTCCTTCTCGATGATTAATGGTGGTTGAATTCTAAGCACACATCCTTTAGCTCCGCCGGAGCCAATCAACAATCCTTTCTCTCTGGCGATGTCTCTGACTTTTCTGGTTTCTTCTTCCGCTGGCGTCTTCTTCTCTCTGTCTCTTACGAGTTCGATTCCTATCATCAATCCTTTCCCTCGGACATCTCCAATGAGGGGGCATTCCTCCTTCATCTCATTGAGCCGTTTCATGAAGTAGAATCCTTTCTCAGATGCGTGCTCTGGAAGCTTATCCCTAAGAATCACCCTAATGTTTGCGAGTGCTGCAGCCGCGGAGACAGGGTTCCCTCCAAAAGTTGATAAGTGATCGCCAGGTTCAAATGAGTTGCCAATGTCTACTCTAGTTGTGCATGCTCCGATTGGGAAGCCATTTGCTATGCCCTTCGCCATAGTCATGATATCTGGTTCTACTCCGTAGTGTTCGATGGCGAAGAGTTTGCCTGTCCGTCCGAATCCGCTTTGAACCTCGTCAACTATGAAGAGTATGCCGTGCTCGTCTAATGTTTCTTTTATGATCTGAAAATACTCTGGTGGTGGTGGGATTATTCCTCCTTCTCCCATGACTGGCTCAGCAATGAAGGCTGCAACACCTTTGCTGGTGGAATAGGCAATAACGTTTTGCAACGTTTTTGCGCAGAGTATGTCGCATTCTGGATACTCCTTTCTAAACGGACAACGGTAGCAATATGGTGAAGGTGCGAATGAAATTCCAGGGAGGTAAGGTCCCATATCGTATTTCCTTCGTCCAGCTAATCCCGTTATGCTCAGAGTGCCCAAGGTTCTGCCATGAAAAGAACCCATCAACGCTATAAACTCGGGTTTCTTGGTGTACTTCCGAGCAAGTTTCATTGCGCATTCCACAGCTTCAGCTCCACTCGTGCCGAAGAAGCTCTTCTGCAAGGGTGATGGGGTGATCTCTGCAAGTTTCTCTGCTAGCTTTACGGTGGGAAGAACGTAGTAGACATAGCTGCCTGCGTGAACTAAAATCTTCGCTTGGTTGATTGCGGCTTCAAGTATTTCCGGTTGGCCATGGCCAACGTTAACAACAGATATTCCAGCGAAACAGTCTATGTATTCTTTGCCCACAATATCTTTTATGACTGCACCCTTTGCTTCGCTTACCACGATAGGCTCTAGTTTGTTTACCATGCTAGTTATAAGGAACTTGCTTGCTTTATCGATGATTTCGTCGGCTTGTTTCAATGTAATTCCCAGTCTAACAGTTGAATCGAACTATAAGACTATAAAAATTCTGATTTTTAAAAGGTCAGGTAGGATTCGAAATAATGATTTGGTATCTATTGAAGAAAACTATTTCATGCATGCTTGGATAAAACTTCCATACACGAGTGGATTTTGTATGAGTCGTATTTTTTCCGTTGCAGACACTCTGGTAACCCTTATATGCGTCATGCAGAAACTACTCCTTCTTCAAGGGGAATATAAATGGTAGATTTTAGTTTCACGGAAGAACAAGAAATAATTCGCAATACATTGCGTGAATGGTGTAACAAGAATCTTCCCTTAGAAAAAATTAGAGAATGGGACACTAAAGGTGCGATTCCTCAAAGTATAGTAAAAGATATGGCTAATCTTGGTTTGCTGATCATGACTGCTCCGGAAGAACATGGTGGCTTAGGCGCAGATTGGGTTACTGCTTGTATAGCAGCTGAAGAGTTAGGCTATGCAGACATTAGTATAGCCCTTCCTGTGCTCTGGCTTGTCGAATCATCTTGGGGGTACGCTGTTGATAAGCACTGCAGTGAGAGAGTTAGAGAAGATGTTATTCGAAAAGCCATCAAAGGCGATGCTTTCATCGGTATAGCTTCCACAGAATCTAGTGGAGGCTCTGATGTTGCAGGATTTCGGTCTACAGCGAGAAAAGAAGGAAACAAATGGATCCTCAACGGCGAGAAGATGTACATAAGCGGTACTGAAGAGGCTAAGAATTGGGGTGGGGGATATTTCGTTAATGCAAGAACATCACCTCCGCCACCAGGTGCTCCGCATCGAGGAATGACAGGGTTCTACTTACCTATGAATTCAGCAGGAGTAGAAATTAACAAACGCTTTGAAGACATGGGTAGAATGGCTATCTCTACTGGTGGTTTTGTAATGAAAAACGTGGAATTGCCAGAAGATTACCTTCTTGGCGAGGTTGACAAGGGTTTCTACTTGACTATGGAAGGATTCGACTGCGCGCGCATCCTTATCGCTGCTGTATGTTTAGGCACTGCAAAACGAGTTCTGGAGTTAGGTATGGACTATTTAAAAGAACGTCGAGCATTCGGACGTCCAATTGGAAAGTTTGAAGGTTTACAATTCGAGTTGGCAGATGATTGGGCAGAACTAGAAGCATTAAGATCTCTCACTTTCAGAACTGCTTGGATGATGGACAAACGCTACAAGGAGAAACGTTTTACTCCCCTTGAGGTTGCTCAGATGATTTCAGCATGCAAACTAAAGACTCCCCACTTTGCATTTGATGTCTGTAAACATGTTATGCTTTGGTTTGGTGCATACGGCTACACAAAAGAGTGTCCAGTGGAAATGGGATTGAGAGGAATAATGTCTTATTGCATAGGTGCGGAAGGGGCAACGAATATTCAGCGAGTAGTAATAGCGAGAGAATTGTTAGGAAAAGACTACATAGCCTATAAGTAAGGTACTGTTAATTCTTCAATGCTTTCTTTAGCGCTTCAACGATCGCTGGGACCATCTCATATAGATTCCCGACTATAATATAGTCAGCAACCTCAAAGATCGCTGCTTCAGGATCTTCATTGACTGCAACGACCACCTGAGAATCTCGCATCCCAGCAATATGTTGAATCATTCCGCTGATGCCACATCCTATGTAAACAGTTGGTTTGATCTTCTTTCCAGATAAGCCAACCCATCTGGTGAACCATTTTCTGTCTTCAGCTAATGGTCGAGTATTGCTGGTTTGACCACCGAGAAGTTGTGCGAGCTCTTGAAGTGGTTTAAAATCTTCTTTCTTTTCGATTCCTCGTCCTCCGCAGACAACGATGCGAGCGTCCTCGATTCTCACATCAGCTACTTCCATCCTGTTGGTTCCCACGAGTTCCACTTGTGGTTCTTCCACTGTCACTTCCACTTTCGTAATCTCGCCTTCTCTTTCTCTCGGCTCCACCTTTTCAAATGCCCTATGTGGGATGGTGGCTATCTGAGGCTTTTTAAGATAAGTGGCTGTGACTACTGCGTTGCCGCTATACACGATTCTTTTTGTCAGTAGTTGTCCTTTTTCGTCGATGGTTATTGTGTTGCAGTCTGGTGTACATCCGGTCTCAAGTCTTGCAGCTAGACGGGAAGCAAGCTCTTTCCCGTTTTTTGTAGATCCGATGAGAAGAATTTCAGGTTTATTCCTTTTAGTGAGATTCGTTAAAATACTCAAGTATTTTTCTATTTGAAAGTCTTTCAATTTTGGATAGTCAGCTACAAGAACCTTGTCAGCACCATACTTGATAAGTTCATGTGCTTTCTCTTCTATCTCACTTCCAATTAGTACAGCTACTAATTTCGAGCTGCGATCAGCTGCAAGTGGGGTTCCAGCAGTTACTAATTCGAGCATTAGATCATAGTTTTCAGAGAAAACCCAGACATCCCGATATTCACTCATCTTTTCTACCTCCCAACCACACCTTCCTGAATTAATGCCTTCACCAGTTTCTCTGCGACCTCAACTGGGCTCTCTCCTTCAATCACAATCTTCTTGCGTTCCGTCTTTGGCGCCAAAATGTCTATGATTTTAATGCCAGAACCTAGTTCTCCAACTTTATTCACTGGAATGTCGAGATCTTCCAGGGTCCAATATATTATCTCCTTCTTGGAAGCTTTCATTATTGACATTAGAGAAGGAATTCTTGGTTCATTGATCACCTTAGTTACTGTTATTATTGCTGGCGTTTTTGCTTTCACTGTCTCATAACGATCTTCTAGAACTCTCTCTGCAATAACTGCGTTGTTTTCCAACGTGATCTTTCTGGCATATGTAATCACGGGAATGTTCAGTAGTTCAGCCATACGTGGTCCAATTTGCGCTGAAAAACCGTCAATTGAAGCTTCGCCACAAAGTATAAGGTCACACTGCCCTACTTTCTTAACCGCTTCAGCTAACACAATTGAAGTTGCTAATGTGTCGGAGAATTCTAAGGCTTTGTCGATGATTAAATATCCTCTGTCAGCTCCCATTGCCAAAGCTTCTCTAACAGATGTCTTAGCGTCTTCCACACTCACTGTAACCGTTAAAACTTCTCCCCCAAGCTTTTCCTTGAGACGTACTGCTTCTTCTAACGCGTTTTTGTCGAAATCACTAATTTTCTGCGGTACGCTTGTCATTATCAACTTTCCTGTTGCAGGATCCGCTTTCAACTGACTAACATCTATGGCTTGCTTGAGGCAAACAACAATTCTAGGCAAGTTTTTTCCTACACTCCATGAAGATTATCCTATGAAGAATAGACTGAAATTAAGGATTTTGGTTGCTGTCTCATGCGCTTGTCTCAACAAGAATTAAATCGTTGAAGTTTTCGAATGTGTGCATGCACGCATGCAAGGAACTCTCTGAATGGTCCGGTTAACTCTAATTCTCCTGCCTCATCTAAGAGAGCCTGTCTTACGGCGAGTATATCGCTTCCAGCACGGGGATCCCCCATCAGGAGGTGATCATCGTTTGGGGTTGAATTGTTGAAGAATTTCCCGGTTTCTCTGCAAGAATTCCCTGAAAGTTTCAGTAAGGCTCATATTCTCTGCTTCATCTAAAGAGGCCCATCGTAGCGCCAGCACATCGCTCCCTGCAACTGGCTTGCATTCTCCCTTCACTTGTACAAAGAAGTCCAAGATGATGAAGTGGTAGCGCCAGTTACCTGCTTCATCCGGGATCAGGTTGTCAACCACATCTATTAGACTATGAACCTCTACGTCCAAATTGCACTCCTCCTTAACTTCCCGAACCACAGTGTGCCGCACCATTTCACCGAGTTCGACGAGACCACCTGGAATACTCCATTTACCTTTTCCAGGCTCAGAACCTCGTTTAGCTAGAAGCATCTTGCCACTGGATATTATGACGGCACCTACTCCTACAATAGGCTTCGTGGGGTATTCACGCCTCAAACAATCCATCCTAACGCGCATGATACAAAGGGTGGTGGGCCCGAAGGGATTTGAACCCTTGACCAACAGGTTTCTCTTCGTTTGATTATGAGCCTGTCGCTCTGGCCGTGCTGAGCTACGGGCCCTGCTTCCGTATTCTGTAGAGTAACAGCGAATAAAAGTTTTCCAGCATAACCAGACAGGCGCTGAGTGACTAGATGAAATACAAAAGGGTGGTTCTGCTCTAAGGTATGAAGGTTTAAATATTTCTAATCTTGTGAGAACTATCGTTTATTGCCGCTGTAGCTCAGTTAGGTAGAGCAGCTGACTCTGATAATCCTGTATCAGGGGCTGACGCTGTTAACCAGCTGGTCGTAGGTTCGATTCCTACCGGCGGCGCCAACCCTATCAATTAGATGAACTATCGACACTTTTGCGCGCGTAAAAGTTTAATAGATTGATACGCCAACTGATTGGATAGGCGAGAATTAGAATTCTATTAGAATGCTAGTTTTCCGTTGACTATCTCATGGAGGTGTAGTTTGATTGTCGTATGGAGAAAAGCGGGAAATGCACAAGACTGTATGCGCAGAGTGTGGTAAGGAATGTGAAGTTCCTTTCAAACCTGACGGAAGCAGACCCGTATATTGCCGAGAATGCTATGCTAAACGAAGACCACCGAGAAGATATTAAGCTAATTAGCCAAAATCTTCGATCCGCTCTACGCCGCCTTTTTTTTATTTTTTTTATTATCAATAGTGATAATGAGCAGAATGCACGCTCTTCCATGAGATTCGAAATAACGCATGGATGCACGAGCTTAATACTATGGTTTCACAGGAGAAATTTCCTCTCTTCAATCTAAGGCTTTATTAATAGATATCTAAACAATTCACTATGCGAAGTTGTGTTTAATGCCGAAGACTAAAGCCGTAATAAACATTGAAAACGTTGTTGCTTCTGCTTCTTTAAACCAGAAGATTGACTTAAAGGCTGTTGTGAAGGGTTTTCCAGGTGTAGAATTCCGTCCAGAACGATTTCCGGGGCTTGTGTATAGACTTAAGAAACCGAAGACGGCTACGTTGATTTTTAGCACTGGCAAAATGGTTTGTACAGGAGCAAAATCGGAGAAGGAATCTCGGAGAGCTGTTATTACAGTTGTTAAAGAACTGAAAAAGGGCGGAATAATTATCAGTGGCAAGCCGGACTTGAAGGTTGTGAACATCGTTGCTTCTGCAAAGTTAGGCGGAAAGGTAGATTTGGAGAAGGCAGTTTTCACGCTTGGAAAAACAATGTATGAGCCAGAGCAGTTTCCAGGCTTGATCTACAGGATGGACGAACCCAAAGTAGTTATACTGATATTCGCAAGCGGGAACCTTGTTTGCACTGGAGGCACAAGAGAACAGGACGTCTATGACGCCGTGCATAAGCTCCACATAATACTTGAAGAACAACAACTGATATTCTACGAGTAGTCTCTGCGCGCGTAACATCAGTTATTAAAGCTGCAATTTTCAGCATTAGGATCGGCAGTTTCTTTTTCTATACTATGATTAAGAAAAGGCGCATGGATACACCTGTAAAGAAAAGGGGAATACAGGTGATATCTCCACTGGCCGTTGATTCAAGCTACTTCGCGCTTGGCAAACTCCTTTATAAGGGAGGGTGCATTTTAGTGAGGTTGTCACATTAACTCATGCCTAATTGAGGAAGCTTCTGAAGGCTTTTGAGAACTGTGTGTGAATTTTTTGTGATAGAAATGATGAAACATATGCAAATGCAATACTTTAAGGATCTGCCGCTGAGTCAAGAAGTGATGAAAGGCGTTGAAGATCTTGGATTTGAAGATCTTTTCCCGATTCAGGCTCAAGCAATAATCCCGCTGTTAAAAGGCATTGATGTAATCGGGCAGGCTCAGACAGGAACAGGCAAGACTGCGGCTTTTGGGATTCCGATGATTGAATGTCTAAATCCCAGACTTAACAAGGTTCAAGGATTAGTGTTAGAGCCAACGCGAGAACTTGCAATACAGGTTGCAGAACACGTAGGTCTACTTGGTAAGTATGCAACGTTTAGAGTCTTACCCATCTACGGTGGAGCGTCTATTCGACGGCAGATATCAGCGTTGGAAAGAGGTGTCCACATTATAGTGGGAACGCCAGGTCGCATAATTGACCATTTAAAACGAGGAACGTTAAGTCTGGCATCAGTGAAAATTGTTGTTCTCGATGAAGCTGATAGAATGCTTGATATGGGGTTCCTAGATGACGTGGAATACATACTCTCGAAGGTGCCAGCGCGAAGGCAAACAAATCTCTTTTCGGCGACGATAGACCAGTCAGTAATGAGCTTGTGCAACAGATACATGACGAACCCTGAAAAGATACTTGTGAGCGAAGATGAGATAGCCCTTACACAGATAGACCAGTATTACATGGTAGTAAACCGGGCGAACAAGTTTAAAGTCTTACGAGATATTTTGGATGAAAATCCCGTAGAACGAGCTATAATATTCTGCCGAACACGCAAGTACACAACTATGCTGTCAGATAGATTAAAGGCGCTAGGATATGACGCGAAACCTCTACACGCTGGGTTCACTCAACCACAGAGAGAATTCGTCATAAATCTGTTCAGAAAAGGCAGATTAAAATTGCTCGTAGCAACTGATGTTGCTGCAAGAGGCTTAGACATCCAGGGAATAACACATATAATAAACTACGATGTTCCAGTTGATGCATTAGTTTATTTTCATCGAATCGGACGAACAGCAAGAATGGGACTCGATGGAACAGCAATAACATTCGTTGGTTATGGAGAACTCGCACAATTCAACAGCATAAAAGCTCTAACCAAGACTACGATAAAAGAATTGGAGACGTCTGCCCAACTGTGGTGAGTCCCAGGTGAGAAATAGAATATGGCGTGCAAGGGGGCGTCCTAGGGGTAACTCTCACCTTCGACCTGACGCTAGGGCTCTCGAATACCTTATTAGATTGTCCATGAAACACCAAATCGACCCAACCGAGTTTTTCAACGCGTTTGTAGACGCATGGAAAAACGGAAAAACCCTGTGTCGAGGATTGACCATTCAATATCGCACAAAGAAAAACGACAGTTGCGTCTTTCTTGTAACTGAGAACCATAATGTAGTCGCACAATTCCCGATACAAGAAGAAGTCTTCAAGGAACCTAATCCATTAGATCGATTCGACTTTTTACGTGAGAGCATCAACCGTGTCTCTGTGATGAAAGCCAGAAAAGTGCCCAAATCGGGCCATATGCACATTGAAGATTTGCAAGTTGGGATGAAAGCAGTCAGCCTAAAAGCACGAGTCACCGAAATTTCAAAGCCAAAACTAGTTCTCACCAGACTCAACGGGTATGCCCTTTTCGCCAATGCAACCATTTCTGACAAAAACAGCACAATCAAGGTGCCTTTGTGGAACCAACGAATTCACAGCGTTTCTGTCAATGACGAAGTTCAAGTCGATAACGCAAGAGTCATAATGTTTCGAGGCGAAAAGCAGCTGAGAATCGGAAGAAACAGCAAGTTTAGAGTAGTCGAAAGAAACTTACCGTGTGCAGCTGAAAGCACCGTTAAATGTCTAATCAAATAAAAAATACCGATACAAGGAAACTTGCACACATAGATATCCACGACGCAAACCTCAACCGTAGTATATAGGCTGTTGTCTTCTTGGGCATCTTCCATCAGAACTGGACGAGTGATTATGCCTATTGCGTAGTTGCCCTTCTCTCCATTACGAAAGCACATGCAATATATGCTTACGACTCTGAGTTGCTCAATAGTCTGCTTTATACATCCTTTTGACCAATTTTTAATATTGCTTCGTTGAACCATTTGGTTGCTTTGTGATATTTCCTTTGCAGATCCTTCTCGTCTGCGACTGAGTAGAGACGTTTGAGCTTCTCGATTGTCTTGAGAGGGAGTTCGTAATGTACATATCGTGTCTTGAAGTCATAATGGAAGGGGTTATTCTTGATCCGTAGAACCTCGACAAGTGAGGCAAGGGTGAGCGTGCGGTAGAGTTCTATGGCTTCAATGTAGTTGCCTCTGTTAATTTCCTTCTGTACGAAATTGTTGAACATACTGAACCTTGCCTTTAATCTTCTCAGCCTTTTCTGCAATTCTTTGACCAATGCACATTTGTCTAATGAAACGGGTTTTATCGTTTCAGATTTGTTGAAGTAGAACACAGCCTCTCCATGCATCTAGGGTTCTAGGAATTTGTCTGAAGCGCTAAGAGTTAGGATGGCAAGATCTATAATGAGATACTCGTTTGCTCCTTCTAGCTTGTAGAAGGCTTGGGAAACACCTGGCCAAGATGTTTGTGTGATTTCATATTTCAGTTTGATGAGGGACAGTGATCTTAGGGCGCTCTCGACAGCCAAGAACGTTTCATCGACCTTCCCGTCATCCACAACTAAATAGATATCAATGTCTGACCATTCGTCGATTCGACTGAAAGCCGCTGCACCACCCTTCCAGAAGGCATGGAGGTAATCAATAGGCTCTAAGGCTTCTACAAGAGTACGGATTATAACGTCACGAGTCAACCTGCCGGCATTCTTCATCGAAGTACCTCTATAAGAGATGTGTAGTGTTGAATTTGAGCAATTTTCTTGGTTTGCTCCTAATTCGCAAATTCTTAAAAGCGCGTGAAAGTTGTATTATTCGTTCCATATGTTGAGGGGCGGTTTTTGATCAGGAGGTATTGGAGATTGATATTTCTTGTTGTCGATCCTTCTTCTATGCTCTTTTTTAGCCTTGTTTAGAATGTCCTTGCTTGTCAGGAGGTTGATAGCTGTGGTAGCCATGACTTTGGCGGCGAAGATTAGTGAGACATGTCCAAGTCCAGCACCGCTTTGGGCTACGGCCTGCCAGGAATGTGCAGGGGTTCCCAGAATCCAAGTGGCAGTCCCAAATTCTACGGTGGGTATTTTCCAACTTACGTCAGCCACATCAGTGCTGCCATGATTTATCTCTCCTTCACCCCACGGGTCAGGAATCTCGTCGTCTATCAGTTTATCCGCCAGTCTTTCCCATCCTGGTCGCTTTGATTTCTTCAGTTGAGCAGTTTTCGTTTCCGCTGTGATGGTATTCGCGATCTCCCTGGCGAACTCTAAATCTTGCATACTTCGTCTTGGGGGACCTATCTCTCGCATATTCTCTACGATTAACTCTGAGATTGTTCTGTTTGGGATTAGGTTGTAGCTTCCTTCCAAGAACTCCACTTTCAATTGTGTCCTCGTCATCATGGCTGCTCCCTTTGCAATGTCAAGAACCCAGTTGTAGATGAATTCTGTTTGATCTCTTTCTGGGGTTCTCACATAATACCAGCTTCTGGCATAAGATGGTACAATATTGGGCTGGTCTCCCCCCTTCTCAACTACGTAGTGGATCCGTGCATCTTGTATTATGTGTTCTCTCAAGTAGTTCACACCTGTGTTCATTAACTCAACAGCATCTAATGCACTTCTGCCTTGTTCTGGTGAAGCTGCAGCGTGTGAAGCTTTTCCGTAGAAATGGAACTTGACTGAATTTACAGCTAAGTTACTCCTCAGAGGTACTTCATTCATATTGTTTGGATGATGGCTGATTACTGCGTCAACTCCGTTAAAATATCCATCTCTCACCATGTAGACTTTGCCAGAGAAGTTCTCTTCAGCAGGACACCCGAAGAATTTGATCACACCTTCAATCCCCAATCTCTCCATAGCGTCTTTGATGGCTATTGCTGCAGCCATGCCGCTGGCTCCGTGAATGTTGTGTCCGCATCCATGACCTGGCTTTCCCGCCTCCAATGGTTCCTGTCTCGGAATTTTTTTCTGGGATAATCCAGGTAACGCGTCATACTCCCCCATAATCCCGATTACGGGAGCTCCTTCACCCCAAGCTGCAATGAATGCTGTTGGCATCCCTGCGATCTCTCGTTTAACTCGAAACCCATGCTTCTCTAATTCGTCTCCTATAAGTTTGGAAGATTTGAACTCTGCTAGACCCAGCTCAGCGAGACCCCACACTTTATCACTTACCTCGATGACCCGAGCCTTGTTATTCGCAATCCAATTGATCGCACATTTCTTAGCAGACATCACTGTCACCAAAGAGTAGATGAGAGAAGGTGAATGGGAGGATTCATATTGTTTTTGCTCAGCAAATCTATCCCCATGCGTTTTCACACATCTTCTTTTGGTTCCTTGAAGTCTCTGTGAACGGTCTACTGTGGTAGTATTCTCAGGTTTCGAAACCTGCCAATTGACGTCTTTGTCCTTCCGCCTCCGACATATAGATCTTTTTGTGGGTCAATCTCAAAATTCGGGATCGAGCGTCCACTTCTCTCCCAAGTTCTATCTCTATACGAACCGTGACTAACAATGTTCCACATTTCCTCTGACGGTATCCAATAATATGATTCCCAATCTTCAATCTGTGGGTCATAGCATATCCAAATGTAGGAATCTACATTTTTCCTTTGAATGTTAAACCAGTACCGACCTGAAGATCTTCGAGAAGTGACTCTAACGTTCACTCTCTTTCCATTTACCTCATAGAGAGAATTCGCTATCTTGGAGTAGGGCAGGTTAAGTTTTGTGAGAAGCCTCTCTTTCAAGTTGTTGGCTTCTAGTGGAGACAGAAGCCTCACCATCTAACATCGTTCCTTTAATGTTGCTCTGTAGGATATTAGCTTTCAGGGTCGTTCTACAAACTACCTTTCATACATATGAGTTCGAGATAGTTCTTCGATTGACAGACTCACACAAAACAAATAAACAAAATACTACAACTCAAGACCGCTGGTGCATATTGGTTGGGGATGACTGTTCTTAAGAAGAAAACTGGGTATGCGTTGGGTCTTCTACTCTCTGCCTTTGGAGTATTACTGCTCCTTGTAACACTCTGGAAATGGTGGGATATAGGAGTACTAACATCTCCTGATATTATGCTCGCCGTAAGCGAGAGTCTTTGGGCAGAATACCCTGAAATAGCCTTTGGAGTTGGATTGAGGATTGTGCATTACGTCACTGTGGGCGTTGTATTCCTAATTGTTGGCGTGGTCATCCTGGTGGTTAGAAGGGAGAAGATTAGAGTAGCTGAAGAGGTGGCAGTTACGTTGAGTTGCCCCTACTGCAAGAACCAATGGCGAGAGCATATGTCAAAAGCTCAATTGGAACACATGGGGTATCCTAAGGTGCGAACGCTTTCCCGACGAAAATGCTCGAAATGTGCGAAGTTTATTCGCCCTAAAATTGTGACCGTGGATAAATGAAGATTCAAATAACCCCCTTAAATGCCACGTGCATAGATGCAAGGGCTGGAGACGTTTGTGTGCTTCTATAGAATTCAAATGCTGACGCCAATATAGCGTTAAATCCCTTTAACCATTTATCCATATGTGCTTTGCTCACAACGGTAAACATGAAGCTGCATGCATGATGGAATGTGTTAACTTCTTTCGAAAACGGAAATAGCCTAAAGATACGGTAAAATCCAATATAGATACATTTAAATGATTAGTGCTTTCACCTAAATAATGCATACGTTGGTGGAAGTCAAAATGAGCGAGATGACAACCCAAATCCTTCAGGAAAGCTTGGGAAAGATAGTGCTTATACGTTTGAAAGGTGGCAAGAGCCTGCGAGCAAAGCTGAAAGGATTCGATCAGCATCTGAATTTGGTGCTCGACGAGACTGAAGATACAACTGATCCGGAGCAGATAAAAAAACTAGGCATTCTCATCGTCCGCGGCGATAATGTTGTAATTATCTCACCTCCTCCCCGGTGACAAGCGTGGTAAAAGGGACAACATCTTTCGGGAAACATTCAAAGAGACTTGTACACATCAAATGTAGGAGATGTGGCAGAAGAGCCTACCACGTGAGGAAGAAGAGATGCGCTGCGTGTGGATACGGTGCATCATCAACACTAAACAGTTATTCGTGGCGAACTAGAACTCTTCAAGGTGAAAGAACTAGGTAGACTAGTTTTCTGGGTCTAGAATCAAGAATAGCTAAGTTAGTGTAATGCGAAGTATTTTTTGTCAATCTTCACGAAAATAAGAGGGCCTCTACTGCAAGATAGTTCTCGCGCCTTCTTCAATGTGGTATTTATAAGGTTAACGAGTTTTTCCTTCTCATCTTTCCAGCAATTTCTGGATTCGATTACTCCGATCTCCAGTTTAAGTAGGTTTTCAGCCATTATGGTTGTTCCGCAGATTTCACCATTCTTTATTAGAGATTCAACTATGATGTCTTTAGCTTCTTCGCGTTTCTTTATCTGCCGCCATAAAGACTCAGCCGTTTTTAAGCGGGTGTTGATTCTTGACCATTGGGAAGAACCTTCTTTTCCTATTAGGAGCTTGACTCTCTCATTCCATTTCTTAATCCACAGACCTGCCCATATGCTCACAAACTCCGAGAATTCCTCAGGGTTGTCTTCGAAGTATTTGTGAACCTTCTCAACCAAGTCGTAATCGCCATTCTCTTGGCAGGCTAAGCCCCAATGAACCTTCAGAAAGTTGAGTAAATCCTCTGAGGCTATCTGCAGAACCCGTCGATCTGCGCCTTGAAGATCGAGCAACGGGTTCTTATCCTTCAAGCATTGCGAAAGCAATAGCTCAAGAAAGTTCATTGGTGTTTCTTCCCAGAGCCTTCTCCAACAAATACTCGGGTGAGCGCCTTAATTAAGCGTTGTTTATGATATCTTCTATAACATTTTTTGGGTAATATTTTCTACTAGTAATATTACTTTTTTCTAGACTTAGATTTATGTATGCATGATAAGCTTTCTATCAAGACATTATACGTTTTTTGGTGAGCTTCTTTCATCTGCAAAATCATATCGCGTAAAAAGAAGAACTAAAACAGCCTTTGATGACTAATTTTCAGTTTTACACTGTGCAGCATTGTATACTCCTATATAGCACACGCGATACTCGAAATAATTAACTAGCTTTCTCAGACTGTGCCTTTAATTCTCTATGTTTCGCTAGAGCAACTTTCCTTTTAACTAGAGTGTCCTTTTCTGCTATAGTCTCTTCCAAAGTCTTTCTACCTTCCATCTTGTCTAATCGCTTTTGTAAATCAAGCACTATAGCTTCTAAATTGCCAGTATGGTTCTCCAAGTATCCATAAGCTTCCTTAAATGCCTCATTGTCTTTAGATTGTACCAGATTAGTCATAATGCCAGTTAATCTATCTACTTTCTTAGTTAAAGCCGCAATTTCATTATCCTTCTGTGAAAGCTGTTCTTCAAGCTTTTGAAATGCCTCTGAAGTCTCTATTGATTCTGGGTTGTAAATTCTTAGACTTTGATAACCCTTAGCATATAGTTCTCGATAAAGCTCTCTGTCTCTAGAAATATAAGAATCGTCTGAACCGCGTTTATGTCCCATCAAAAACTCCTTGTAATCAATATCCATCTTTAGATTATTTCTGAAGTATTTCCTTAAGTTGTATAGTCTAATTGGAGCTGGCTTTCCTTTCTCTCTAACAACCATTTTAAGAGCTGTAACTATTTGATTGAACTCTCTACTAAATGTCATTGGTTAAGGTGTCTGTCTACTCTCTGTCCTTCTTTAGTTCTATCAGGTGCAAATGCATGTATGCAAACTATTCTTAATCTCGACATGTGAAAAGCAACGCTGTGAGGGTCTATGGCGTGGCTAAGCGACCCTTATTCTTCTCCTTGAAGCCCCGTTCAAAGATTTTTTTCGCTTCTGCCAAAGTTGAATTTTCAATAACTATTCCGGTTTCATAATCTACTTATTTCCAGTCTGTTATGGTGCTTTACTAGTGAAACAGTCATGAGTCAACCTGAGCTTGAAGAGTTACACAGTAAGAAAGCTGAACTCGAGAATGAACTGCAATCATTGGAAGAGAAGGAGAAAACCCTAGGCGACAGCATCAAGACACTCGAAAAGAGGATTACTTTGCATGCGGAGAATACAGCGATACGAGCATTAGAAAAGAAAATTAATGCTAAACATGACGCTATCAGCCAACTTGAAACCAAGGTGAAGGAACTTGAGAAGAAGCTGGACGAACCTCCAAAAAAGGAAAGCCCTGCAGAACCCCAAGATCAGCAACCTCCGCAACAAGAAATGGTAGTGATGGAACCAGAAATGGTCCCCGAGCAGAAGCAAACTCCTGAACAGCAGGAGCCCAAGAAGAAACGAAGGTTCTTCTAAGCATCCAAAGAGCTAATCACAGACCCCATAAGTATACCGTGTGAATCCGCCAACCAGAGAGAAGCACTTTATCTCCTCGAGTTAAGCTACCAGAAGTTGCGCGTGCGACGCTTTCAAACTCCTTTTTCCAACAATAGAACTTAGTTGAAACAATCTAGATTATCGGGCGCAAATGGTTACGGGCTCGTGGAGACTTTCGCTTTTTCTCCTATAAACTTGGTACACAAAGCGAGACCCGCCATTCCAATGAAGAAAGAAAGCAGCTCAGCACCAAAAACAAAGATTCCCATTGTTTCAAGACCTGGGTTGATGACGGTCCCATAACCAATCGTGTCTACTAAGCCATGCGCAAGTATCAGGGGAACAAGGTTACCAGAAACACTGTAAAACTGTCCAAAAACCAATCCAAAAATGAAGGAACCTGAAACATGCATAACCATTCCAATCGGGTCAAAAGGTGAAACATGCCAGACGAAGTGCCAGATACCGAAGAGCAAAGCTTGAATAACTATAGCCTTTCTTCTCGTGTGAAACCTCATCAACCGCGTTTGCATAAAACCCCTGAATAACCCTTCTTCGCTGACGCCTACACAAAGGGTCATGAAAGGAAACACAAACAAAGAGGGAAACAAGTCATATCCTACTATAACTAGATGACCGGTAGCTGCGTAGACCAACGCGAAGAACGTCCCATACAAACCAATCCCATAGGCCAAGTAGTAGGACAGACCTGCAAGAAGGGAGCGTATGAAATTTCCAGATCTAAAGCCGAAAGATCCTAAATTACAGTTATTGACCAATACAACTGTGAGGACAACAAGATAGACCACTGCCGTCTTCTCGAAAGCCATCCCTAAGACGAATACGAAGGGAACGCGGACAGCCATGGCTAATGAAAATAGAGCTAAAATCTCAAACCATACACGATCTTTCCCTGCATGGTTCTCTGAAGAGAGCTGCCTTCGCTGCGTGTAATACTTATGCCAGATGAAGAGGGGAACAAGCAAAACGAGAGAGAAGATTGAAGGCGAAACGTTGATATCTTCAACGCGTCCCAAAGGAATGTAGTCACTGGCAAAAACGAGAACAGAAACAATTACATAGACTAAGATGACATGACTCCACTTTGCAGCCAAATGACCACCTCAACCACGATTAGATCTAATGCCGCTCGCAGTTTCTTACTCTTCCATGACCCTTAACACCTGTTCTCAGCTGCGTCGAAGAACAGTAAATGCTCCTTCGTCCTCATGACAGAGTATTCCTTGTATTCGTATCCATACAAGGACATAATTAAGTCCATAGAGTTAGGTAGATCTTAGACGAAGACTGTCGATTTTATCCTTAAGACGCGCTAGGTTGAATTCACTGTGTGAGCATCACCAAATGCACGCACAGTATATGCTTCACTCTATTCTTTTTGGAATCCTTTTAAAAAGGAGAAGGGAAATTACGGGGTTACAATAGGGTGTGTAGTTGAGATCTTGATTCAGGCTTGTTTTTCTTTTGCAATCATAACTTCTGTTGCTTTGATTACTGCTTCGACTTTGTCTCCAGCCTTTATGTCTAATTCTTCAACAGCTTCTTTGGATATGATTGCGGTTACGACGACAGGCTTGTCTAATTCAATCTTAACTTTTGCGGTGATTACGCCTTTGTTAACTTCTTGGACTATTCCCTTCAGTCGGTTTCGTGCACTAATTTTTAATCCAACCGCCTCCCAATATTCTTCATCCTCCAGAATCTTACCCACGTAGTCTTCAACTCTCTTGTACTCTTTTAGCAGGCTTTCTCCAAGTTTGGTAAGGTGGGCTCCTCCGCCGCCTTTTCTGCCACCCTTGTAGGTTTGCACCACTGGTTCATGTAGAGCTTTCCTAATCTTTGCTAGGTAGTTCCATACATATCGATATGACATCCCGACTTTTTTTGCTGCTTTGGAGATGGATTTTTCTTCTTTTATAGCTCCTAGGATTTGTGCTCCGCCTTTTCCTAAGAGAGGTTTTCCCTTGTATTCAAGCCAAACTTTGCACAGGAGCTTATGCTTATTGTGGATGAGCATGGATCTCAAGTAGTATTATGCCGATATGCATATAAGATCATATCGGCGATATGTTTAGCCAAACATAACAATGTGACTTAAAAATGGATAAGATTATACTATCCAAAAGTGGATTAACCAAAATACAAGTAGGTGTAACCATCTTTATTCTTACCATTGCAACAATAGGTAGCCTTTTCTACTATTGGTCAACTGGGTCACAGAGGATCGTGCTAAAAATTTTCTGCGCAGGCAGTCTGACACTTCCTTTTGAAGGTATTAAGGCTCAGTTCGAGGCTGATCATACAAACGTTGAAGTGCAATTAGAGCCTGGCGGTAGCATCACCCGTGTCCAAAAGATCACTGAACTTGGCGAAGAGTGTGATGTACTGGCTTCTGCAGATTACACTTTAATACCAAGTATGATGATGACTTCTGATTCCAACTATACAGACTGGTACATAATGTTCGCTGTTAACAAGATGACCATAGCTTATGCGAACAACAGTAGATACGCTGACGAGATAAACTCAACCAACTGGTACCAAATTCTTCGAAGAAACGACGTGAAATGGGGTTTCTCCATCCCCAATATGGATCCTTGTGGATATAGAGCGCCCATGGTTATACAGCTTGCTGAATTTGAATATGGAGACGACATGATCTTTGAAGATCTAGTTGAAGCTGATTCAGATATCACAGTGTCTGAAGCCGACGGGATATATACTATAGACACGAATATGACAGATTTGAATCCCAACACGAATAGGTTGATGATTAGAGAAAAGTCTGTTGACCTTGTGACATTTGTGCAGGAAGGTGGACTAGACTATGCCTTTGAGTACTCAAGTGTAGCAAAGCAACATGGACTCAAGTTCTTAGAACTACCCGAATCCATCGATTTGAGCTCTGAGGACTATAGAGATACCTACAAGAAGGTAAAGGTTCAAAAAACCACAGAAACCAGTACAGGGAAGCCAATTGTCTACGGTTTGACCATACCTAATAACGCTAAGAATCCAGCTCTTGCCGTGGAGTTCGTCAGGTATATCATCAACGAATTTGGCCAGAATGTTTTACGCGACAATGCACAACCACCTGTCGTACCGGGGATAACAAATGACATAGATAAGATTCCTAAAAGCCTTGAAACATATGTAATGCAACAGTGAGACAATGTCCATCAGAAAAATTCTAAGAAGTGCCAAACGTCAACCCGTTTCTCTAATTTTTTCATTTGTAGGTTCGATTTTAATCCTCTTCACAGTACTCACGCTCTTCAACATGATCTTCCGTCAAATCGTGCTCGATCCAAATAGTCTTCTTGAAGCGGCTAATGATCCAACAGTGATAAAGTCAATTCTGTTAACTTTGTACGCTTCCTTTTTGGCAACCTTGATCGCAATGATTCTAGGGACGCCCCTGGCATATGTCCTTGCCAGACATGATTTTCCTGGAAAGAGTATGGTGGAATCCATCATAGATATACCAGTAATAATACCGCACAGCGTCGCAGGAATAGCTTTATATGCACTGTTTATGCGCAGAAGCGCCGTAGGTGAAGCTTTCTACAACCTCGGAATCATCTTTGAAGATTCTTTGTGGGGTATTGTAGTAGCGATGCTTTTTGTAAGCACCCCATTCTATGTAAACGCTGCAAGGGAAGGTTTTCGAAGCATCAATCCACGTCTCGAACGCGTCGCCAGAACTCTAGGTGCTAGTCAGTGGAAAGCCTTCTACCAAATTACATTACCCTTGGCTATTCGCCACCTTTTTTCAGGGGCGGTGATGGCGTGGGCTAGAGGTATAAGCGAGTTTGGTGCCATAATGATAATAGCCTTCTACCCTATGATTGCCCCCATTTTAATATACTATGAATTCACCACCCATGGTCTAAAAGGTTCTCAACCTATAGCCGTCCTCTTAATACTCGTTTGCCTTGGCATTTTCATCGTTCTACGTATGTCTGCGAAGTACTGGGAGCGACGAAAATGATTACTCTCGAAAAAGTTAGTCACGAATGGAGCGATTTCTCCCTCAAAAACGTGTCCTTCAACGTGAGCCAAGGGGAGTACTTCGTTATCCTCGGGCCTACAGCTGCAGGGAAAACCCTAATTCTCGAGATCATTGCTGGGTTTCACATCCCCCGTCAAGGAAGCATCCTGCTGAATGGAAAGAACGTTACACATATTCCACCAGAGAAGCGGAACATTGGTTTCGTCTACCAAGACTATTCCTTGTTCCCCCATATGAGTGTAGAAAAAAACGTAGCCTTCGGTCTGAAAATGCGCAAGGTTCCCAAAAGAGACGTTGAAACTAAAGTCCAGAACATCATGGACTCCATACATATCTCTCACCTGAGGGATAGGTTTCCCTCCACCCTTTCCGGCGGAGAACAACAGCGGGTGGCACTAGCCCGCGCCCTCGTAATAGATCCTAACATTCTACTCTTGGATGAACCATTAAATGCTTTGGATCCAAGAACCCAAGAATCGCTGAGAGAAGAATTAAAGAGAATCCATAAGGTGCGAGGCGCGACGACAATCCACATTACCCATAATCAAGATGAGGCTTTGGCGTTGGCTGACCGGATAGGCGTGATGATGAATGGTGAAATAATTCAAGTTGACACGCCTTACAAGGTTTTCAATGAACCTGCAAGTGAGGAGATGGCGGCTTTTGTTGGTGTGGAAAACGTGGTCGAAGGAAAAGTAGTATCGAGTGAAGATGGCGTGGCCCTAGTTGAGATTGGAAACTACAATATACGCGCACTTTCAAGTCTTACGGAAGGAGAAGTAAACGTGTTTATTAGACCAGAAAACATCGTTTTATCCAAGGTTAAGTTAGAAAGCAGCGCACGAAACAGCATCAGCGGAAATATTACCCGTATTACCCAATTCGGGGCAACGTTCAGGATATACATGGATAACAGTCTCTCGGCTCTAGTGACAAAACAAGCTATAGAAGAACTTGGATTGAATGTTGGGCTAAAAGTGTATGCTTCATTTAAAGCAACAGCTGTACATGTGATTAAACGATGCGATGCAGATTACGTCTAGTGTGTGGTAACATGAGTGTGTGTGCATGTGTATTAAATCTGGGCGTTAAGGAAAAAGTATTTAAAACATATGAGAGTCGTTAAGTGAGATATCTGGAGAAGCTATACCAATGGTTCGGAAAGCTCGGATAAGACTTACAAGCACCGACTACAAACGATTAGAAACTGTTTGTGGCGAACTGAGTGCGATTGCCGAGAAGACAGGAGTGAAGATGACTGGGCCAATCCCTCTGCCTACGAAGCGACTTAGAGTTCCCGTCTTGAAAGCTCCTTCTGGGGAGGGTACTCCTACTTGGGATCGTTGGGAGATGCGCATCCACAAAAGGCTCATTGACATCGATGCAGAAGAACGGGTTATGCGGCGAATCATGAGAATTCGTGTGCCTGAAGAAGTATACATAAGCATCGAACTCCTCTAAAGATCAATAGCTTAGAACAGACCTATGTACGCAAGGTTCCATTGTGAACTCAGAGTTTTCAGAAAAGAGATAATAATTACGCTGTGTTAAGGCTTCATGAGAAGGGCGTTGCTAAGGAGAATAATCTGCTGGACAATACTTGTCTTGCTCTACGCTAACATATTTGCAGCAGTGCAAGCTTACAAAGTTTCTGCGGAACCAAATATAGATCTCTTCACTCAGAAAGGAGGTAGAGGAGAGGCTGTTCCATGCCCGCCGTTTGCGTCAGAGGAAGAAGTGATTCTCTGTGCGAATGTGACTTATGGCGGGTGGCCTGAGATGAACAAAGATGTTGTTTTCCAACTCTTTGACCCAAACGGAGGCACATTTATTTTCGTTGAACGAACGAATACGTTCGGTATCGCAACTGCTAAACTTGCTTTTCCTTCTTCCCCAGAGCCAACCGAGACATTCGGCACTTGGAGAGCGCTTGCCTCAGTAAACATCGCTGGAGCGCCAGCTGTTGACACGCTACTGTTTGACGTCCGCTGGATTCTTGCAGACATCAATAACGACTTGGTAGTTGACCTCTATGATGTTGTGATTGTCTGCAGTGCTTACGAGGCTACTCCGTCTAATTCTACGTGGAACGTGCAATGCGACATTGCTGAGCCTTACGGAATAGTCAATATCAACGACGTCGTGAAGGTAACAGCAAACTATGAATTAGAATGGGACTAACCCGCCCTCAAAACTGTTTTGAACAACATTATCCTTTCTTCAGTCATGCAAGTATTAAAGTGGGGGGTATCCTGCATACGAGTAGATGGTCAAAGCTAATGATAAGAGAAAGGCAGCAGCCCATATTATCTTGCTCCAGAAAAATATTTTGAAACCATCAAGAATCCCGAAGGGAATCAAGTTAAACAGTGCTATCACGGAGTTAATTAGCAGACCGAACTCGGCGATCGCAAGGCTAAGGCCACTCAATAGCTGCGTAGAAATTAGGAAGAGTAGAGCCAGAGAGATATTCGTGAGTGGGCCTGCAATCGAAGTCTTCCCAATAGTCTCCCTGTCGGGCTTGCCTGCAATCATCACGGCCCCCGGCGAAATAATCTTGAAAGGCGATATAATTGACAGCATTGTTATCAAGGCTCCAAACATCGTTACACGAAACTCCGCCCATAAACCGTAATGTTGAGCTACTGTCTTGTGAGCGAGCTCATGAGCTATGAATGATATTGTGAACACAATCGATACGGTTACGAAGAATTCAGGATAATTGTAGAGGGCAGGGTCGCTATATAGAGGCATAGACAATCCTATTGCAAGAGTGAGTATGGCCCCCAGCAACAAATGTTTCAGCTCAGTTATGCTGAACCCGATGACTTTTCCTTGGTTTTGTCGTGGTAGCATAGTCACTTTGTATTGGTAGGAAGGCTGCGTTTCTGGAGTTCTCACTTTCCTCGTCGGCTGACTTCGAGGCGCTTTGGCGAGCCAGTATTTCGGGCAGTTGTGATTCTCAGGTAAACGGTGTTCAACGCAGAAGTGTTGACCGCAATATGGACACTTAAAAGGCATGTAAGTTTCAACGTTGCACTGTTGACATTTCACCTTGTTTGACACCTTCCGTTTTCCATCAAATCTAAGGTTAGATGTATATTGTCTTCTAAATAGTTACCAAACATCTTTAAACAAATCTTCTTCTTCAGTGATAATTAAGTCCTTAACGGATGAATGTGTGTCTAGGCTCTTATGCTTCAACCCTCTGACTACAGCTACTGGTATAGCCTCTTTTCCCTGTCCCATAACTAGCTCCCCAGCACTAGCCAGTTCATCAACGACTGCGCTAAATTTGACTCGCATAACATACCCAAACAAATCCGTTGCTCCCCGATAGTCAATAAAAGGATCGACTCCTGCCAAACCAATTGCAAAATTAACCTGCCCTCTTCTGAATGCTCGACTGTAACTGTCAGATATTATCACACCTACATTTCTACCGGTTAACTTTGCAATACGTGAACGCAGATTTCGAGCCGATTCATCCGGGTCTACTGGCAAGAGAGTGTATCGATTCGCTCCTCTTACATTTGATTTATCTATCCCGGCGTTTATGTTTACTATATCTCGTTTGTCTTCTACAATAAGAATCTGCGGTGAAGCTTTTAGAAATCGTTTTGATTCACGCAATACTAACTCCACAATCTTCGGGTCTCTTCCCGTCTCTTTAGCGATTCCCATAGCTTTCTTTGAAGGCTTGACTAAGTCCAGTCTGACTATGCGACCTTCAGCTTTTGACACAATTTTCTGAGCAACCACAAGAATGTCTCCATCCTCAATCTCAACCTCGTTGCTCTTAGCGGCTGCAATGATCAAGCTGGCAAGATCGTCCCCCGCCTTCACTAGAGGGATTCCTTCGATTCCAAAAATACATACTCTCTTTACCATCTCAGACAACCCTAGGCGCGTATGATGATATTGACAAGAAGAGGCAGAGGAACAATAATAGATTTATTAGTTTATCTCATTCATCCACTCTGAAAGATGCCAAAACTAAGACTAGACAATGATTCAACACCCTTCGATTTGGAAACAACTCTCAAATGTGGCCAGCTATTTCGATGGAAGAAAGTCAACGACTGGTGGTTTGGAGTAACTGACTCGAAAGTCCTCAAGGCTAGACGACTATCTGAAGTTCTTCAATTTGAAGGAGTCAACAACGAATTCGCCAAGAACTATTTTCGCTTGGACGACAACCTTCCAAGAATAACTTCAGAGATCAGTCGAGACTCTCTAATGAAGAAAGCCACCCAAACATTTCCAGGTCTACGAATAGTCAGACAATCACCATGGGAATGCCTAATCTCATTCATCTGCGCTACCTACAAAAACATACCAGCAATCAAAGAGATGATACTTAAACTGTCAAGAAAGTTTGGCGCTGAACTCATCTTCAAAGGGGACAAGTTCTACGCATTCCCAGAACCTAAAGCGTTGGCAACCGCCACAGCAGACGAGCTCAGAGAATGCAAATTAGGCTTCCGAGCGAAACGAATTCTAAAAACCGCAAAATTAGTTTATAGGAACCAAATCGATTTGAACTCATTGAAGAACACTGATTACGCCCAGGCAAAAAGCACGTTGATGGATCTTCCAGGTGTCGGGCACAAAGTGGCTGACTGCGTTCTACTGTTTTCACTTGGGAAACTTGAAGCATTTCCAGTTGATGTCTGGATGAAGCGCGCAATCTGCAAGCACTACTCCAACCACTTCAGCAAAATGTTTATCAGTAGACTTTCTCAAGGGCGTTCTATTTCTGCTAAGGAATATGACAGAATAAGCTCCTTTGCTCAAAGCTACTTTGGCAGATACGCTGGATACGCTCAAGAATACTTGTTTCACTTCATCAGGACTCGTGAATCCTTACAAGGTTTAACCTGACAAAGACAGAATCTAATCCTGACCCCAAACCAATAAAGATAGCTGTCTATGCAGACTTCAACTTGATGAATGCCTTCTTCTCAAAGAAAGCTTCAGGTTTTCAGCCCTTCATCACTGCCATTGGCAACAGCCGAGCGACATGCGTGGCAATCCCTATTCTATTGCTAACCTCTACAACTTTGTCCACGTTTTTGTAGGCTGGGTCCGCCTCCTCAGCGAGAATAACGGTGCTCGCAGATCTGACAATGATTCCCCTTTTTTCCAGAGACTTCTTAATTTCTCCACCCCAAAATCTACGTTTCGCTTCAGATCGACTCATCATTCTGCCGGCTCCATGGGCTGTCGAACCAAAGGTGACTTCCATAGCTCTCTCAGCGCCAACAAGAAGCCATGAGCTTGAACCCATACTGCCTGGAATAATCACGGGTTGCCCATGATCACGATAGTCTAATGGTATTTCAGGACTATTTGGGGGAAACGCTCTTGTGGCTCCTTTGCGATGGATCCAAACTTCTTTCCGTTGTCCATCTATTCTGTGTTCTTCAATCTTGGCAATGTTATGTGCCACATCGTACACGAGCTGCAAGCCAAATGATTCCGCTTGTTGTCCATACACTTTCTCAAAGCTCTGTCGTACGGAATGTGTTATTGCTTGACGGTTGGCGAAGGCGTAGTTCACTGCACATGACATTGCTTGGAAGTACGCGTCTGCTTCAGAAGTATTTCCAGGGGCACATGCAAGTTCTCGATCTGGTAAGTCAATTTTGTACTTGTGCACGGCTCTTTCCATCACCCGCAGATAGTCAGAGCAGATTTGATGACCGTAGCCGCGGGAGCCAGTATGAATCATTACTGTGACTTGTCCTTCTTCGCTTATTCCAAAGGCTTTGGCAACTTTGGGTTCGAAGATTTTATCGACCTTTTGAATCTCAATGAAGTGATTGCCCGATCCCAGAGTTCCGATCTGGGTTGCTCCCCGTTTCTTAGCTGTGGGTGAGACCTTGTCTGGATTGGCTGTTTTCATATGGCCTTTCTCTTCGCAATGTTCCACGTCACCTTTCCATCCCATTCCCTGTTCCAGCAACCAGGGAACTCCTTCCGATGTAAGTCTGTCCAGTTCCCTTGTGGCAACTCTGAAGTCTTTTCTGCGACTTCCGAGACCGGAAGGAACTTTGTTGAAGATTACCTCTATCAGTTCCTTCAGTTTCGACCTTACGTCTTGCTCCGTCAGATTAGTTGTAAGCAGTCTTACGCCACAGTTTATGTCGTATCCTACCCCGCCTGGACTGATTACGCCTTCAGAACGGTCTGTTGCTGCAACTCCTCCAATGGGGAAGCCATATCCCTCGTGCCCGTCTGGCAAGGTAATGGCGTATTTGTATATGCCGGGAAGGTGAGCGACATTGACACATTGTAGCAAAGTTCGGTCGGTTTTCATCTTATCTAGGAGATCTTCGTCAGCGAAGACGATACCCGGTACCTGCATACCATGTTTGAATTTTTGTGGGATGCGCCAAGAGTAATCATCAATCTTCTCAAGTGGCACGTTAGGTCTCAGGGGCCTGCTAGGCCTTCTTCTACTCAATCAGTTTTCCCTCTGAGATGTTTGCTGAATGGGAGATATAAGTAGTTTTCATCATGAGGCCCATTATTGCATAAGCAACGTTGCAGCAGCTACTGTATTTCTTCTGCACGCTCTAAGTATTCTTTGAAAGCTTCAATATTCTGTGCGAGGGCGTCTCTTTTCAAGGCTGGGTGAGTCTTAATATAATCTTTGGCTTTGTGCACATCTGAGTCTCTCTTTTCAATTTCTTCCTTAACCTCTGAAATAGTAGCAGCGTCCTTCATCATTTCAACGATGACGTTTGCCCAAAGCCTTAGCTGATCTATATATCTCTGTAGTTTTTCCAAAGCATTAGCCTGGCATCCAAAATGAGAGTAATATAACAATTCAGGCTCTAACTGCTTCAACTTCTCGATAGAAGCCAGCAGCGTTTCTAACCGTAAAGGCGGAGGTGTTGTGGGAACTATAACGTCAAGTTCAGGTATGTAAATCCCAGCAGTATCACCGGGGAACACTCTCTTGCCGCTTCTTTCATAGAAGCTTTGATGATGAGAAGCATGACCCAAGGTTTCTATCACCATAAGCTCAACGCCTTCTCCCAAATCAAATGACATCTCATCCTCAGCAACAATTATTCGCTCCATAGGAACTGGAATAGGTTTACCATAGAGCTCAGCTACTTCTCCTAGCACTTGGTTTGCTTGCTTCCACAGCTTCTCTGGCTTCTCAAGGTGTGGAGCACCTCTTCTGTGTACAACGAGCTTCGCCCTTGGTAGTCTGCTCAGAAGTAAGCCTGCACCCCCACTGTGGTCAAGATGAATGTGCGAAACAAATACGTAATCAACATCTTCAACCGCGACTTCTATCTCCTTCAGTCCAGCAAGCAGATTTGGGACGGTAACTACGGGTCCCGTTTCAACAACTGCAATTTTCTCTGCCTTTATCACGTAGGAAGCAATGAAATTGGGGAAACCTGCTGGCTTGAGGTCAATCAAGAAAATGTTAGAATCAAGTTTAGTGCTGAACATCGTTCCCACGCCTAATTGCACACCATTACGACTTTTAACCTTTCAGCAGTGTCCACACTCATACTTTCAAAGGGTGATTTGATGCTGTATGTGAATCAATAGATGGTGCAGCTTTGTGCTTGAGAATCAGAGCACCTTGAGAGGCGCGAACGTTTAAGCGCAATCGAGGTTATAGTTGAAGACTTTTATTTCCATAGTAATATGAGTGATAATTTGTGAGCGGTCGTAGTCTAGCATGGTTAGGACACTGGCTTCCCAAGCCGGCAACCCGGGTTCAAATCCCGGTGACCGCACCAATAATACCTCGCCATAAAACACAAATCCACAAACCGCAAATAGATTTTTGGAGATAAAGAACCGATGCCCCTCTACATTCTACTGTCAAACCTCACCGATGAGGGCTGGAAAACCATAAGATCAAGACCTGAAAGGATCAAAGAAGTAAACAAGGAACTAGAAGCCTTCGGAGTCAAGGTGCTTAAACAATATGCAACTTTAGGCGCATACGACTTCGTCAACATCGTAGAAGCTCCAGATAACAAAACAGTAGCGAAAGTTTCAATAGAACTAGGCTCTCGAGGAACCATACAGATCTCAACAATGCCAGCCATTCCCATAGATGAGTTCATCAACTCAATCACCAAGTAACCTGCAACCAGAGAACTTCTCTCCCTCTTTTTTTATTCTCATGCTTAGCAACAACTGCTATGCTATAGAATTATTTGAAGAAAATAGAATTTCATGTCATCAAACTGTCTTTGATTTGGCAAACACATTATTGTTACACAAGTTGTATGTAGAATATCCGGATTTTGATGCACTGCTTAGTTGACTGTTGCACTTTCAATTCACAAAAGCTTTTAAATGTCGTATATAACTATGCAATCGAGGAAGTCTAAATTGAGCAAAAGGCAAATGCGCTCCTTAGCAGTAGAAGGGAATGAACGAGCCCTCAGAGTTGAAGAAGAACATATGAATCCAATGGAGCTAGTAGTCAAGGTGAGCCTAAAGGATATAACTCGAGAAGAGAAAATAAGAGAAGCCGGCAAATTATTGTATCTAAGACGATATGAGTAATTTAGAGCGCATCTTGGCTTTGAGGGGCTTCATATAAAGCCAAGATTGTAGATGAAAACCAGAATGGGTAGACGCAGCGATATCTACATTTTCTACATATTAAATATCTAGAATTCCCAAAAGATCTCCAAGGTCTTCAATGTAATGATTTGGGGAAATGTCTGCTTTTTGCATATCATTTGACGTGTTGAATTGCGATGGGATAAACACTGTTCTCATGCCAACATTTTTTGCACCTTGAATATCTTCACGTGGAGTATCACCCACAAAAAAAACTTCGTCAGCTTTCGCATCTAGTTTCCTCAAGATCTCCTTGAAAATCTCAGGGCTGGGCTTACGCCATCCAATGGCCTGCGAAACAAGAACTATGTTGAAATAATCATTAATTTTGAGTTCTCTCAAGCCTGCGTAGACAACTGGCGCATGAGTGAAGTTGGAAACAAGTCCAATATAGCAGAGTCTAGAAAGCTTACGCAAAGTCGACCTTGCGAACCGTCGAAGTTTCAAAGCAGAGAGATAACCCTCAAAGAAAACGCTTACAGCTTTCTTCACACACTTGTCTTCTGGTGTAGTGGCGAAATCTAGAAGATTCAAAGCATCAGATACCCAAACAGCGTTGTCAACTTCAACCAGCTGTCTATAGCGGACATCACGATATTTCCGGTAGGCCTTATCATACGCATCCATAAAACGTCCATGGTCAACAACAAAGCCATCCGCCACAAGACTTTCGAAGAGTTTCTCTTCAGAGTCTTTAAGTGAATAATTCTCGACTTTCGTTAGAGTGCCTATGAAATCAAAGATCACAGCACCAAGATTCATCATCGAATCAGAGCCTCAAGATACATAGATGTGATCGCCCAAAGATTTAAGCAGTTGAGGGATCTCACAAAACAGGTTAAAATGTCCAAGTCCATGCGCCATCTAAGGAAATTTTAATTTAAAGGCGTAATGCTAATATTACTCCAAGCGGCCGTGGTCTAGCCTGGTTTAGGACGTCGGCCTTCCAAGCCGTTAACCCGGGTCCAAATCCCGGCGGCCGCACCTTAATCTGCTAAGAGCTGGATAACTCAGAGTTGGGATAATTCTCTTGTCATCTAAAGACAAACGGTCTAAAAAACTGGCTGTTGTTGCCCACTGTATACTGAATCAAAACTCACGTGTCTCTGGATTGGCTCACTGCCCAGCAACGATTCCGGAAATCGTCGAAACTTTGCAGAAACACAATGTTGCATTGTTTCAACTCCCTTGCCCTGAAGTGATTTACTGTGGAGCTAACCGCTCCAGTAAGACTAGAGAAGAATATGACACTAAAGAATATAGGCAGTGTTGCAGACGAATAGCAGCTTCGGCAGTCAACCAGCTTGAAGAGCTACTGAAGGAAAACGTGAGAATTATTGCCATTCTCGGAATCAAAAACAGTCCAACATGTGAAACAGAGAACTCGACCACTGAAGCAGGGATATTAATGGAAGAGCTCATGTTTGCCATGAAAAAGAAAGGCATTACAATCCCGAACCGCAGCTTAAGTGTGAAGAGGATTTCAGACACCATTAAATGGCTAGAGACAGCTATGAAGTAGCGATCTATCCCTACTATCGGGCTGACTGAACCTAAGATTCACATGTTCGGATGTGTGCACGCTAGGGTCAGATTGGAGGTTTGATCTTCCTGCGTTTGACCTGTGGAAGTTTTGACCACTTCTCAAATTCGCGGCTGGGAGGATCCTCTTCATATAGTTGTTTTCTGTTTGCCTCCAGCAATTTATTGTCTCTGTCCAAGTATTCAGCTGCTGTAACCGCTTTGTTTCCTGCTTTTCTAGCTGATTCAAGAATGTATTGTGCTGATTCTCGCCATCGAGTACTTCGTAGAAGGTGGTGGTCAATTATAGTAACTGGGATGTTCTTCGCTAGAGTTTCCAGGTTTTTCAAACCTTGGTGAATCTGCCGATCATTGACGTATATACCCTCCAAATAGGTCGGTGGTCCGCTGATAATCAGGAGTTGTGGGTGGTCATTTAGGATCTGCTGCATTGTGTCATTGTACATGGGACCTTGCACATCAGAGGCAAACAGCAACTTTTCAGTTTGGTATTCAACAGCAATCATAATGATCCAGCCAAGCGGAGTGTTTTGTAAACCATGAAAAACTGGTTCAGAGAACTTCAGCTTTGTGTCCCCTAATTGGATGATCTTACCATCTGCATATTCTAGCTTTTTAGCATGTTTGCCTCCCGTTTTTTCGAAAATCCATCCTCTTCGTCGTTGGCTTGCATTAACGTCGACAAGTGGACTTTTAGCTAGAACGGTCTTTCCTTCATAAACCTGACATGCAGTCTCACCATCTGTCCAATTGCACAGCCAGTCCTCAAAGGAAGGGGTGTGATGGTCGAAATGATAGTGGCTAATGGTGACTACGTCTGCTTTCTCTGAAAACTCAGCAATTTTATTCCTAACTCTAATTATAGCTCCAAATTCTTGTGGGTGGGGTGGTAATCCAAAACGGTTAGGAGCCAGCGATACACCAGCATCCAACAGAAGTCGAAGACTAGGTGTTTCCACAAATGTACACATAGATCTTACACCAAGGCTTTCCGCAGCTAATGGAAACACCTTAATCCTGGAGAGCATAGGCTTTCACATTTGAATTAGGAGTATACGCTTTTATGTTAGGATGTCGAATTTTCTTTTCGGTGGGCGATGACGACTCTGGCCCCCTGACCAAGGGTGTGATTGGGATCTTGAGAGCCTGTTGGTTAATGCAATCAGCTATTCCGGCAGACCAAGAATGCGTGAGCCCACTACTCTTTTCCAATGCTGAAAAATATAGAATTGTGGATTGAACGAACAAAAGAAAAGGGGTTGAAGAGCTACCAGCTCTGCATGTAGTTTGTTGCAGCTGCTACTACGTCGAAGATGTTTATTATGCCATCTTCTATAATATCCGCGTTGGGATCCCAGTTTGGATTAGGATAGGTCATTTGGTATCTCGTGGTTATTCGAACGATGTCGAAGATGTTTACAAGTCTGTTCCCATCTATGTCTCCAGTTATGGTGACTAGGACGGTACCATCGGTAAACGTGTTGTCAGCCGTATCTGTCTCGCTTGGTACTGTGTCTGCAATGGCTTCTATCGTGTAGTTGCCGTAAGTAACGCCTGTAGTGTCCCATACGAATGACAAAGTTTGGTTCTCACCAGGATTCAGGGTCACTTGTTGCTCTCCGATAACAATAGAGACATTGGCGTTGGCGTAAGCGGTTGTGTTGAAAGTTTCGATGGATGTGCCTTGGTTTTCCACAGTTGCATACACTGTCACATTCTTTCCTTGACCAACCGTTTCCATTGGAAGACAGCCAGTTTTTGAGGTTGTAACGTTAATGACAGCCATATCGTGATCTCCAGCAAGGTATGGTGAGGTTATGACAGCGGCTTCGATTTGAATACGCCATTCCGGATATGGTCCTGGTGGTGGTATAGCTCCTCCTAGATAGTCAACTATTGTTAGTGGGCCACCTGGGCATGGATCAAATATTACGTGGTACATGTCATGTGAGACATACATCGCATCGTTGTGTGTGACGTATGGTGGTTCAGGTGGTGCGTGTGCGTGTGGCACAGGTACGTTTCCGGGGAATCCTGCTTCTGCGTTGTCTCGTATTGGATCGCTGAACACTATCTCCCAAGGATCTGCGAGGTTTCCAGCATGGGAACCGTTCAAACCAGCTACTGTAACATAATGTCCGCCTTCGTCATATCGGTACCATCCTCCGGCTGGATCCCAGTAATATGGCATTAGTAAGAGAACAACGTCTTGGCATTTTTCCACTTCCATCTGAATGAGGTCCCATTCCGGAGCCATCGCAGTGTGTTCGTAGAACTGTCCGGTTGCTCCAAAGTTTTGGCTGACAAGCATCAGATCCATTGCATCGATTACGTTGTCAGCTGTGTATGGTCCGAGCTGTGTAACTGGGTATATGTCTGCTCGAAGGTCCCAACCGGGAACTCCAGGCATTGTTCCAAGAGCCGCTTCAACAATGTTCAAGTCGGCTAGTGTGACATTTCCATCACCGTCAACGTCTCCAAGTGGGTTTACTCCACTCCAAGACAAGTAGTGTGTGATTCCAGCTTGCATGTCTAAAACGTCTGTTCCCATGTGAGCGATGAAAGTTCTCTGTCCGTCAGTGTCCATCAGATATGCAAGATGTTCGATAAGCCATGGGACATTAAGTGGGTCATGGTCGTCCCATTGTCCATATGCTGTAACGAGCGGGTAATTATCGATCACATCCGGTGGAGGTATAGTGTTTGTCTCGAATTCTGAGTCAAGCCACCAGAGAGAGTTTGCGACAGCAGCAGGTCCGCAATGCGTCCACATGTCCCACATTGTCCAGTTGTAGGTTCCCCATTGTCTTTGGTCAAAGTCTGGCATACCAACAGGCACGTAGTCAGGGTATGAAGCCTTCATATACCAAGGCAAGGATGGCTCGTATGGTCTTGCAGTTACATTCCACGGTGGAGGTGGGGGTGGGGGTGGCGGTGGTCCGCCGCCGTCAACGATGTCGATGTGGAACCGTGATCCTTCAACGGAGTCTATGTGGAATATGTGCCCCGCCCATACGGCTGGTGAGACTATTTCCCACCATGAGCAGGGTTGCGGGGAGAATCCGAATGGATCTATAATCCAGAACCAGTCGCATTCTTCAATGTCGTCGATCTTTTTCTCAGCTGTCACCTCGTAACTGGGTGGAAGAATTGTGACTCCGATCACATCGTCCACGTGGAACATGTAGCCTTCTACTGCGTCAATGTGGAATTCAACGTCGCCAACGTCAGGATCTATTATTCTCCACCATGAACAAACCTCCAGAGCGGATGGGTCTTCAATCTCATACCAAACGCAAGGTGCAATTCTGTCTATCTTCTTCCTAACAGTGAGCGTAGGCGATAACCAAAGAATATTCAGAGGATCAGGATCAACTTCGTCTACGTGGAACATATCTATCCCGTCAAAGACATCGATGTGAAACTCAAGCCCTGTTTCTGCGCCGTGTTCATCCAGTACTTCCCACCAAGAACATGGTTCAGGATCGAAAGTGGGATCTACGATTATGAACCAGTCACATGGCTGAATGGTTGTTATCTTCTGCCGCGCCTCAAAGTATGGCACTGGAAAATTAAAGAAAAAGCTTTCAGGTATTACTTCGTCTATGTGGAATTCGCAGCTTTCGTTTGTCCAGTCTACGTGGAACTCGTACCCAGTCTCCAAGCCGGTGAAAGGATCTATTATTTCCCACCATGAGCATTCTTCAGGCCACCACTCTGGCGGTTTCTCAACCACAAGGTAGTCACACGGTGAAATACCGGGTATCTTCTGTCGTGCTCGTATTTCATACCATGGAAACGGTAGAATGTAAGGTCCAGGAATCATCAGGTCTATGTGGAATTCGCAGCTTTCGTTTGTCCAGTCTACGTGGAACTCGTACCCTGTCAGTTCGCCAGTTTCCGGGTCCATTATTTCCCACCATGTGCATGGTTCAGGATACCAATGTGCTGGCCAGTGAACCTCGAAATTCATGCATGGTTCAATGATGTCGATCTTCTTGATGGCAATGTAGACGCCACCAGCTGTAACAGGTATCGAACTTGGAAAGACGGAATCAACGTGGAGGTCAGTAGGACTGGCTTCGTCTACGTGGAACTCACCTAGTGGGTTCCCAGCCGAGTCTATCACCTCCCACCACTCACACCATTGAGGTATGTACTGAAGTGGGTCTGTCCATAGAATCGGGAGCCAATCACAAGGATCGATAGAGCCATCTCCGGGGGCAATGAATTGTAGCTTGATCGTCGTGCTGAAGTCCATGGCAATGCCCGACCAGACAATCATGTTGTTTGGGGAAGCGATTTCCATCTCTTCAGTACTGTGAAAGTCAATGGTTTGTCCAGATGTGAAAGTTATGTCACTTGAAAGTGGTGAGACTTCTCCAACTTTGCTGGGAAATGAATTGTGTGTTTCGGGAGTCAAGCTTGTAGTCAAAGGTGCAAAAGTGCTGAAAATCATAAGAACAATCAGAAATACAGCAATTGTACTAGCAGCAATAGCTTTTTTCGCCTTCAATTTTTTTCTCCTTTCGAATAAATACTGATACTTGATTGTAATTAAGCGTTTTGTAACATAGTTCTATTTTTCTTAAGAGGAGAATACGCCTTTCAATCCATCTTAACAGACGGCGGATACGCAATTTCATGCTCAACTGATGTTCTTAGTTGACTTGTGCGAGCACAAACGGTAAATTAATACTCGCTTCCAGATCTCCTATGGGCTTCGTTGCTTCTAGGATGTAGCAAAGTTATCAACAATGGAACTAGGATGAACAGCAGTATTATGATTGGTATTTGGAATTCCGGTACAAGTGGATAGTTATCTTGGTTATCTTCATCGATTATGTACGGTGTATCCCATATGCCTGAACCATCTATTTCAGAAGCATTGGGATACCTTTCCGGAAAGTCACTCCAGAAATTTCCTTCGGCACCATTATCCCAATAATTCTGGTAAGAGCCTATCAGATCTACCTGCTGGGTGTTCTCAATCATGTTGTTGTAGAATATGCGGTTAAAGCTTGAAGCGAAGAGTCGAATCCCATAGAGGTTGTTCGCGAGAGTGTTCTCTGTGACATTATTGCTATCCGCTTCGTAGAGTGAGACTCCCTTTTCGCTGTCTGAGATGTTGTTGCCGCTTACTATGTTTCGTGTTGAATCCTCTAAACCGATCCCAACCCAATTTCCACCGCAGAAGTTATGATTGACAGTGTTTCCATCTGAGCTTTGCAGATATATTCCATAGTTGTTCTCTGAGGAAGTTATGTTCTCTATTCGGGAGTCTGTGGTGTTCCAACAGAACAAACCGTGCCCATTCTTCGTCAAGTTCAAGTCTGTCACAGTCACGTTTTCACTGTTGATGAGATAAAGACAGCCAGTGTTTATTCCATCGTTAAGAATGAAGTTAGAGACACCAACTAGATATTGAATTGGTTTCTCGTCAACCATATTGCTGGTATCTATGGTGTTATTGAAATCTGAGAAACTTGCGCCAAATAAGCCGAAGTTGTATCTGTTGCTTGAAGCTTTGTTTCCCGTAAGGTTATTGTTTCCTGAGTGGTAAAGCCAAACACCGTCTTCATAACACTCAGAAACATTGTTATGTGTTAACGAATTTCCATAAGAGTGGAATAAGTATATCCCATATCTGCAATTAGTTACAATGTTGCCACTGATGTTGCTTCCCGAGCAGTAATCCAGAAGAATTCCACAATCCAAAGGAGGAGAACTCCGACCGCTATTGTTCACTGTGAGTCCGGTGATGCAAACATTATCTACGTTAATATGAACCACCGTGCCAACATCTCCACCATCAATAATCGTCGTCTTCGGATCTTCTCCGTGGATTGTCAAAGATTTATCGAGTGTGACATGTTCAAAATACACTCCTGAACCGACAGTTATTATGTGTCCATTCAGGGTTTGAGGTGCGTCTATTGCTTCTTGAATTGTTGCGTAGTATGAGCTGGTGTTGATGTTGTAGACTGTTAAAGCTTGATTTTTGCAGTTCTTTCCATTCTCTACGAGTTGATAAGCAGGGGAGAAATTGACGATGATTCCACTTACCATAAGTAACAAGAGAAGCAGACAAATCTTCTCAGCCATGCTGCACCATTATCCTCGTTGCCTTAGACACCCTTTTTGTTTGCAGACAGCAGCTGCCGCAAGCGTTGCCATCACAAATAATGTGGTAAGGAATGCTGAAAATTCTTGAACTATCGTTATTTTCAGGGTTGAGTGTTCATAGATGAAGTAGATCACTCGGTTCTTTCCATCATCATAGACTGAGTAGTTCCAATAGGTCGGATTGGCTCCATCAATGGTGACGATGTATGGTTCGAGCATCAACGCGTGAGGGATGAGGATTCTGCAGAACCCAAACCTCTGAGTTATCGTCGAGTTGGAAACGTGAATCCTAATAGTATTGTTGGCTTCGAAGAACTCAAAGGATTCTATGGTGGAGTTGGAGATGACATTCACTTCATCCTCCTCAGAAGTGTTAAACGAAGTAAACATACCCATCAATGGATATTGATCTTGATCTAACCCCACATCATACGGCATGTCGCCGATACCATCTCTGTCAAGGTCACTGCCATTATATCTTGCCCAATAGTTTCCTTCAAATCCGTCATCCCAGATGCAACCTGCCACCTTGTAGATGAACGGTTGAGAATTATTGACGAAGTTGTTGTGGACAAAGCTATTGCCGATCAAGGTTTGGTTCCCTGGCATTGCTTCTATCATTCCGTCGCTGGTGTTGTTGCAGACTGTATTAGCTACTATGTTGTTGTCCACGCATGGTGAATACAAACGGATTCCTTGACTATTCTGGAAGAATAAATTCCTGATAACAGTGCAGTTTGTTGAGTTTTGCAGATGGATCCCGCCAATATTGTTGGAAACGGTGTTGTTTTCAATCAAACAATCTGCTGAGTTTTCCAGTCTTATGCCATAAGCTGACCGTGGAAATGGATCTCTTGGAGCGCTCACGATGTTTCCTAAGATCTTCGAGCCTCGGGAACAGTTTAGTCTTATTTGATGACACGTAAGAAACACAAAGTTACCTTTAATTTCACAATAGTCTGCATTATAGACCTCAACGCCGCTTCGCCCCCATTTCCAACCTGTGTTCTGCAATGTGAAACCCGTAATGCTAACGTTATCTGCGGTTATCTGAAAAACTGACCCAGCAAAGCCACCATCAACGATTGTAGTTTCCCTGTTTTCACCCACAAGCATAACCGTTTTATTGATCACAACGCGTTCATAATACAAACCAGAAGAAACATAAATCGTGTCGTTAGGCGTTGCATTGTTTATCGCTTCTTGTATTGTCGCAAAGTCGCCGGGTACATGGATAATTGCAGAGGGCTCAGCCCGACTGATGATATCTCCATTCACATTGAGTGGGGCTAGCAGTAAGAGGGGCAGGAATGCTAGTAATGACAATAGCTTCAGTTTCTTCATGTCAGGTGCCTTCTAGGTATTCTACATAGTTGCTGCATTTCTATATTGCGCGTAACTGGGTTCCAAGTTTCCTTGATGGAGAGAGAGGAAATTAATGATTGCACTTTCAGTTCTTACCTTTGAAAATATATGTTCAAACGGACAAAAAGCATTAAAAGCGAGTTTGCCGAGACCACAAGTAGAAGGAGAGCAGATCACTCTTGTTCTACGCTACTGTCTTTAGAGATGAAACCAGACTCGACATTAACTACACACCGCCAAAGCTTCAACATCGCAATTCTCAACTTAGACTACTTAACGAATACTTCCGTCACGCAATAGAAACACCAGGAAAGATGACGCAACGGGTAATCATAACAGGCAGCGTTGGAACTGGAAAGACTGTTCTTACACAACGTTTCGGACGGAACATAACTAGGGAAGCAGAGCAACGCCATATCAACCTTCACTACATTCATGTGAACTGTCGTCAAAACAAAGGCAGTTTCTTCCTAATACTGCAGCAAATGGTAGCACATTTCCATCCAGGATTTCCAAAACGAGGCTACTCTGCAGAAGAACTACTGCAAACTTTAATGCAAATCCTCGACGATCAGAACATCTACCTCATCGCCACCCTAGATGAACTAGAGTCCCTCATCCAGAATGAGGGCTCCGAACCCGTGTACAAGCTAAGCCGTATAGAAGAAACCCGCACAAAGGAGTCTCGACGACTCTCACTCATATGTGTTCTTCGCGAACCAAGTTGGCTGAGCAAGCTAGATGCAAGTACAAGAAGCACACTTCAGAATAACATCATCCAACTAGACTCCTACACAAAAGATCAACTCGAAGACATATTGAATGACCGAATAAAACTTGCCTTCAAAGAAGGAACAGTTCCCTTTGAAACTGTCATGCTTGCGGCAGAGCTGGGCGAAGAAGAAGCCGGGAACGCCCGTTACTCTATAGAACTTCTTTGGCGAGCGGGAAAGTATGCAGATGCCGAGAGTGACAAAGAAGTTGCTCCAGAACACATTAGAAAAGCTGCAGGAAGTGTCTACTCAAGCATACGCAAAGACGAGATCTCAACTCTGGACTATCACAAGAAACTCTTTCTACTTGGCATTGCGCGACGCTTTCAACAAACCCGGAGTGCACACATTACAACTGGTGAAGCAGAAGAATCCTACAGAATCGCGTGCGAAGAGTTCAACGCAAAGCCACGAGGACACACACAACTGTGGAAATATATGAAAGAGCTTACAGTCCTTGGAGTCATCAAGGCAGAACCTTCCCCAAGCAATCGCGTTGGCAAGACAACATTAATTGGATTACCTAGAATTGCAGCAGTAGACTTGGAAAAAGAGCTAAACAACACGCTGAAGCACACTAAGCGAGGGTATGTCTGATGATGATTGAAGAAGTCTTCTCCTCAAGAGGAAGGGTGAGGATTTTACGTATTCTTTCAGAGATTGGCGAGCTAAACATCTCTGAATTGGCAAGGCGCGCAGGGCTGAACTACGCTACAGCTAAAGTACACCTGCAAATCCTAGAAGAAGCAGGGCTAATAACGCACAAGTCATTTGGTCGCATCCGCATCTTTCGGTTCAACGAAGATGACAGAAAGGCAAGCGCAATCAAGAACCTAATGAACGTATGGGAGAAAAAAAATTCCAACCTCTCAAAGAAGGGATAAACCATGAGCATGGTAGACATAGGTAACAAACAAACGATATTCCGAGAAGCAACAGCCGAAGGCTTGATCAAGCTGAAACCTGAAACCCTGCAGCTTATCAAGGATGGAAAAATTGAGAAAGGAAACGTATTCGACCTAGCGAAAGTTGCAGGAATCTTAGCTGCCAAGAAGACTAGTGAATTGATCCCCTTATGCCACCCACTCCTATTGTCAAGTGTAGGCGTCACTGTGGAAGCAAAATATGGATCCGCAGTCATTGTTAAAGCTAAAGTTAGAGCCCACGCGAAGACGGGTGTTGAGATGGAAGCACTAGTAGCAGTTTCCGCAGCCCTCCTGACAGTTTGGGATATGGTAAAGCAATACGAGAAGAATCAGGAAGGCCAGTATCCTACAACCGCTATAGACAACATCAAAGTCTTGAGTAAGGTGAAGAGGAGTGAGTGAATCTTCACAGAAGCACAAGGCCACGGCTCCAACAAAACTGAATTTTGCCCTTATCATGTGCAGTACATCCCGATTCACAGCTCACAAAGCAGGCAGTACAATGAAGGATTCTTCAAGTGACCTGATTATTGAGACTCTAAGAAAATCCGACAAGAAACTCGTGTCTCGAGTCCTAGTTGCCGATGACAAAGAAGCGATAAGAGAAGCCATCAGAGACGCATTAAAAAACGAAGATGTGAATGCTGTCTTAATCGTTGGCGGGACAGGAATAGCACCCAAAGACGTAACCATCGAAACGGTTAGTCCCCTGTTAGAAAAAACACTGCCTGGTTTCGGTGAACTTTTCCGTAGCCTTAGCTACGATGAGATAGGCTCTCCCGCTATCATGAGTCGCGCAGTCGCTGGTGTGACCGAGGGGAAAGCAATATTCTGCATCCCGGGAAGCCCCAACGCTGTAAAGCTTTGCCTAGACAAGCTTATATTACCGGAAACTGGCCACATCGTGAAGCATGCTCGTGAAGATTCATGATCCAAGACAACTTCGGTCGTTCTGTCTTAAACTTACGCGTATCGGTCACTCAACGCTGTAACCTGCAGTGCCCATATTGCCATCATGAGGGAGAAGAGAGAAAAACTGAAGATTCTTTTGTTGAAATGACTGCCGCTGAAATCATTCGAATAGTCAAGATCGCAATTGGACTAGATATTGGCAAAATTAAGATAACGGGCGGTGAACCTTTGATGAGAGATGACATGCTGGATATTGTTGAAGGAATCTCAGGACTGCGAGGTCTTCAAGACTTGGCAATGACTACAAATGGAACTCTACTTGCGCCTTTGGCGAAGGATTTGAGAGTTCGAGGGTTGATGAGAATCAACATTAGCCTACCATCTCTAAACGAGGAATTATACCGAAAGATTACTGGTGGCAACTTCGCGGATGTAGTGAGGGGTATCCGTGCTTCTGTTAATGCAGGCTTGCACCCAGTTAAGATAAACATGCTTATTCTAGCCGGTGTGAACGAGACTGAGATCTCTGATATGATTCAATTCGCTAAGGAAAACAACGCTTTGTTGCAGTTGATAGAGCTAGAACCTATAAACCTCAGCCAAACCTACTATCGACAACATCATCAACCAATGGATGACATTGAAGCCGAGCTGATGTCGCTTGCCTCACACATAGAAGTAAGACATAACATGCAAAATAGGCGTATATATTATCTGGCAGATGGGAAGGTAGAGGTTATCCATCCAACTGAGAATGGCGCGTTTTGCGCCCACTGTACAAAGTTAAGAGTGACAAGTGATGGAAAACTGAAACCATGTTTAATGGTGAATGAAAACCTGGTGGATGTATTAACTCTCATGCGGAAAGGAGCAACCGATGAAGAACTGAGCCAACTATTCACGGAGACATGCCGAATGAGAGAGCCTTACTACAAAGAACAACAATTAATTACCAAGTTTTAGTATAGCTTTGGCCCGTCTTTTACCTCCGGCGATGTAGTCAACTTCTTCTTCGCTGAACCTAAACCACTTGGTAAGACCTGCTGCCATTTGAGGACTACTCTCAAAAATTATTCTTATATAGGGCAGAACATCATTTTGCGCAGTTACCACCGAAATATGCATTCGCCGTTTGATTTTCTGCCCTATCCCCTTCTTCTTTGCCCTTTCTGCTCGACTGGCGCTCAGCGATCTAATCTTCTGGGGGAACCGAAAGGGTATCCACCCTGATGGCTTCGACTTATCTCTCGCCATCGCCACACCCGCAGTCATGAAATCAATCATGTAGCGCATAAGTTTCCAATTGCGCGTGCGTCTAATCCGTCCTCGATACAGGTCAGCTTTGGCTAAAGCTTCCATTGCGTCTGCCAATTCCCCCGGTACATTGAAGTGGTATGGAGTATTTTCATAAACCCATTCGAAGAGCATATCCAAGTCAACGTCAGCCATATTAACCGCTTGTTTAGCTGCGTTGCAGGTTTTCCCATATAAGACCTGACGTAATACGGTGAAGATTACGTCTTTGCGATCTCTGTAAGCCAGCCAAGAAACATCATCATATGTGAGCTTCATCTTGCCCTGTGCTAAAGCCTGCAAATCATTGACAGCTGAACGTACGTCACCTTGGTTGCGCGTTGCGATAAACTTCAATGCCTCTTCATCTGCAACAATGCCTTCCCTAGCGACAATCCTTCTCAGATGGCTGAGCAATTCACTGGTTCTCGGCTTCTTAAATTCAATGATCAAATATCTCTTCTTATCCCTAAAGGAAACGAATTTCTTATTCCAGAAGTCGTTTGCGATCAAAACTATGGGGCAACGAGAATCTTTCACTATTCTTGTTACAGTTGGGACGGCTCCTCTGTCAACCGTGCCATGTACTCCACCCATCTCGTCAAGAAGTATCACTCGTCTTCTTCCGAAGAAACCACTGTATTGAGAAGCTGAACCTGCAAATCTCTGTATCTTCTCTTCAGTCCGGTAGTCACTTGCGTTCTTCTCAACAAGCTCCATTCCTAAATCATTCACAAGCGCTTCAATAGTTAATGTCTTGCCAACGCCAGCAGGACCATGGAGGAACGCAGCTCTCTGCTGTGGGATTCCATCTTCCCAAGATTTCAGCCATCTCTCAAGAGTCTTAATCGCTTCTTGATTCCCGACAATCTCAGCTAAGGATCTGGGTTTGTACTTCACTGTCCATGCAACATGCACTAATGGCTAGCCACCTTTTAGCTGATAGCCAACTTCAACAAGTTTTGCTAACAGTGCGCTTAGCTGGACTTCTTCATCAGCTCCTTCAACAAGGCGAAAATCAACCTCACCAACAACATCTGCCAGTTTAATCTTCATGTTTTCAGGTATATCAATTCGGAAGAGTTCCGTGTGAATCTGCCTTAATATATCGCTTCCCGCGACACCATACTTCATAATCATCTCTCTAAGTTTCTTTCTTGCTTCAACGAAGCTGCCTTCCACGGCGATCTTTATCATTGAGTGTACGTCTGCAGGATTGGCTCTCCCAACTACTGAATAGATGATCTCTGAATCAACTGGTTTTCCAAGAGAAGCTGCTGCTTGCAGCGAGTTTATGGCTTTGCGCAGATCACCCCCGCAAACATCGTAGATCGCGTTCAATCCTTCCTCCAGCAGAGTAGTATTCTCGCTATTTGCCACTCTTTCTAGATACGTATCCTGATCCTGTCTTGGTAAGTAGCTGAAACGGAAGGGTGCACACCTACTCTGGATGGGTTCAATTATTTTCCCGCTGTAGTTGGCGATTAAAATGAACCTGCAGGTTCCAGTGTATCTTTCCATAGTTCGTCTCAAAGCTTGTTGCGCATCTCTAGTCATGTTGTCCGCCTCGTCCAAGATTAGAATCTTGAATGGGATCTCACCAAGGGTTCGTACACGGGCAAATGTCTTCACAGTTTCACGAACAACATTTATGCCGCGTTCATCGCTGGCATTCAGTTCCATTAGATTCTCCCTATATGGGTCTCCATACAAATCGCGAGCTAAACACAAAGCCGCCGTTGTTTTACCAGTCCCAGGAGGGCCAGCGAAGATACAATGAGGTACATTGCGGGACTTTGTGAAACTCATGAGACGTTCCACGATTTGCTTCTGATCAACCATCTGGGCTAAGGATCTGGGACGATACTTCTCAGCCCACATTTCAAAACTCATCTGTAGGACTCCTTTCATCGTTATAGAGATTGCCTGAGTAATAAATAACTAATGTTTAATGATGAAGGCAACTACATGCAGGGGTCATTGCAAGAAATCAAAAATTAACGACATACACACCAGAAAAAACTGCATACGCGACCGTGACAGCTTATATAGATGAATAGCGAAACGGCTCTTTGAGGAAGGAAGTTGTCGAAAGAAGATAAGATATTGCAGGAGCTTACGAAGATACGTGAGCTGTTGACGCCGGCGCCATCTCCACCGCCGCCGAAAGGCATGTGGAATGAGTTCATGGGCTTCATTTCAAAGTACAAGGTTATGGGTCTTGCTGTGGCCTTTATCATGGGTGTCTATCTTGGTGCTCTTGTTCAAGCATTTGTCACGGGCTTAATAATGCCCATAATTGGACTTGCTATACCTGGTCTTGGAAATCTAGCCACGTTTAAAATACCGATTCCATCAACAGAATTAGATAATCAAGGGAACCCTCTGGACCCAAACTATGTTGGTCAGCTTTTTGGCGTAGGAGAGTTCCTAGCTGCACTAATAACCTTCATAATCGTAGCCCTCGTAATCTTCATCCTAGTCAAGGTCACGAAACGATGGGGAATCGAATAGCACAAACCTCCTAACTTTTTTTCTATCAGGATAGAACATTCTTCTAGAACTTACGTCACCAAATGTTGAAATACTCGCGACCAAAAACTATAGAAGATGATAAACATGATCAGCATCAAGAAGTCTACGGTGTTGGTTGCTGCAATCGTGTTGATTGGTGCCTCCCTCGCATATGTTTTTGCCAGTCAATTGCAACCAGCCTTCCACGGTGTCGGAGTGCTCAAAAATGCTGATAGTTTCGCCTACACAGGTGATTTGGTTGAGTATCAGATTAAAGTGTATAACCCTTCCAACTACGACTTATACAACATCAATGTGACTGACCCAATGCTTGGGCTCAACGACATGATTCCATTCATGGCAGCAACAAACACAACTGGTTTGACCTATACCTTCTACAGAGAAGTTTTAGAAGACGATCCTAACCCATTAATCAATGAGGTTTATGTGGAAGCTGTCGATTCAGAAGGAGCGTATTCATCGTCCTCAACTCAGGCAATTACGATCATAACTGAACGTATAATAGATATCGCCAAGATGGGTCCTAGCTCTGCTTACCAAGGCGAGATGATAATATACACAATAACGGTGAACAATACTGGTGCAGCTGACCTTTTCGATGTGGTTGTAGAAGATGAGATGCTGGGCTTCAGCTGGGAAGGAGATCTGAGTGAAGGAGAATCTAACGTTTTTAACCTTACTTACTGGGTTCCATGCGACGCTGAGGAGGATTTGACAAACACAGCCACAGTGTGGTGTGAGCTAAACGAAACAATGATCTATGCCGAAGCCTTGTGGACTACTGAGCTTCTTTCACCTTGTATTCCACCCCATAGTATGGGATACTGGAAGAATCATCCAGAAGAATGGCCTGCAGAGGAGGTAGAGATTGGCAACGTCACCCACACAAAAGAGGAAGCCCTTGTCATATTGAAAGAGGCAAACGCTAAAGACGCAACTAGGATGCTCGCAGCACAACTTATTGCCTCAAAACTAAACAAGGTCTCCAATGCTTGCTCAACTTTCTGTTACTGTGACGAAACTGTGGATATAGCCGAAGTCATCTCAGACGCTAACGTTTTTCTCGGAGAACATCCTATTGGTTCTAACCCTCAAGATGATGACAGGCAAGCTGCTTTGCAGCTAAAGGACATATTGGATGCTTACAATAACTCGGAATGCGATTAGCTGCGCAAGTCTCCTACCGCCCTCATTTTTCTGATTGTTGCCTATAAAATTCCAATATGTAAGAGGGGCTAAAAGCATTTCTCAGTAGTGAAGGTTGTTATCATTAGCAGAATGATAATCGCTACAGTTACTAGTACCACATTTTTGACAGAGCTCCAGTTATTCAAATGACACTGATTCCTTTTTGAGCGAATTCCTAATGCAAAGCGGCATACGCGCTCAAAATACTTACTGACGATACGAATTTTCTATTCATATGTCTTAATACTACCTTTCTTGGATTTAGAATCGGATACTGAACTCTAGGACTAAGAGTATGTCTTACATTCTACCTGAGATCTTCGCCTTCCTCGGAGTCGACGTCTTCGTAGCCATGAGCTTGCTTACATGCCTATTAGAAGATCACTTTCCAAAAAATCTGCCCTATATTTTCCAGGCAGCAGCAATCGGCGGGTATGTGCACATACTGATCAGCAAGGAATTCCTCAGTCTTTTTGGGGACACAATGAGATTCTGGTACTGCTTTATCTATCTAGCGGTTGCTTTAGCCAACCTAATCGCAGCCAATGTATATCTCGCCGTTGCCAAACAAAGATGGACTCTTGCAAAGATCTTCTCAGGAGCAATAGTTCTCCCAACGCTCTTAATCTCAACCTTCTTTGTTTCTAACTACATGAGTCAATTTGCTGGACTATACCTACCGCTGACTATGCTCTTCAGTGCTGTGGCCCTGGGAATTTCCATACCCTTGATTCTGAGTCCAGAAATTAAAAGAAAATATTGGAAGAGGAGGTGAGAAAGAATGAGTCGAATATTTAGCAAATCCACCAAGATGTTGGTTCTGACACTGATGTCTATCCTCGTTATTTCTGCAACCGCAGCTGTCTATTACTCGTTGGACGCGACGTCAACTATCACAACTGCCGCAAACGACATATACTTTACATTAGGCCCAGACAATTCCACTGCAGGAGTAAACCTCTTTAATGACAACAAGAGTGCAACGCTAACTGACCTCAAAGCCTATCCGAACATATCTATGACTTACGATAATCCAATCGAAGTGAGGAACAACCACGCAACTAACCCCTACAATGTCAGGTTAAAGCCTGTTACGATGTCTGGCGATGCCACAAACTTTGTATACATAAACTTCACGTTGCAAACCTCAACCAAGATATCACTAAACTATACATCAAATGGAGCTAGCTGGACCATCCCTGATACAACCGAATTCGTAAATGTGAGTAACAGCACGGAATATGCAATCGTTGTTCAGACAATGGCAAGCGCGACTGCGGCATCTGGTCAAACAGCAATAATCGAGATAGCTATTGACATTGAGCAATAAGCTCTCCCCTCTCTCTTTTTTCTACTGCTTTAGAGGAGACGATCTGTGAGTAGGGTAAACGTAAGTCTAGATCATAAAAGGGTTCCCCATTTGGTTTGGCTAGTGTTAACTGTCTCAGTTTTGTTGGGTTACTCGCTGCAGAGTGTGGCGGGAGGCGCATATTATTCTCTGTTGACGCAGACCTACACGACGGTTGATTCCCCGCCTGTCATCCTTGAAAACGGGACAGTTGGCACAAGCACAATCTACTCAAACAAAACATGTGCAAAGGTCAGTGTGTCGGGTTACGGTTATGATTTTGTTGACAACAATGACTCTGATGAGGACGACAGCCCTGACAAGGGAACACATTCAAACTTCACTGCACAACAGTATGGTCCAGATTCAGTCTACGATACTTTAACAGAAACTTTAGTAGAAGGTGGCGCTTTTGGCAAAACAACTATTGGTGGTTCAACCACACAGGTAGACAGCCCTCATACTACTGCCTGTAAGTTTACTGCACCTGAAGCGGGAAATGTAACAAGCATAACGATATGGTTAGGCGGAGGGAGCCTTCCTAGTGCTCCACGGGTTGTGTTATATTCAGATAGTGCTGGTTCTCCTTCCTCGTTATTGAAAAGTGCAACTTTTACTCCAGCAGGAGGCTGGAATACCGTTTCTATAACAGCATATTCAATGACTGCTGGCGAGGTTTTATGGCTTGGAATTACAGCTAGTGGGAATAACTTTATTTTTGCATGGGACACAGGAGCAACGAATCAACTCGCAGAAAACGGAGCTTACGAGGCTAACCTTTTTGGAACACCGACTTTTAGTGCCAAGGAAATGTCTGTTTATGCCAATTATTCAACTGTCGCTACTTACTTGTTAGACTTGGAAGTGCAATGGACGAGTGCAGATTACATACGGACAAACGAGGAATTACGCATCAGAACAGGAACGTTCAGCGGTTCGGAAAACATTCAAGTGAAAGTTTGGAACAGCACAGGAAGTTCTTGGCATTGGGTTATGAACTTAACGGCAGGCCAATGGAACAACGTATCGATAACATCGTATCTAACATCAAGCACCATTACTGTGCAATTTTTAGGTGGAACAGAAATTGGTGACACTACTCAAGACAGCTGGAGCATAGATGCAACTCTCTTACATGTCGGGACGGATGACACTACATTCGATTACGTCCTTAGAGTAAACAATACCGAGACAGATTCTTGGCAGATTAGACTGAAGAAATACTCCGACTCCAACATCAACCGATTGCAGAACTGTACTATCTACTTCCACAACTCATCAGATGGCACTTCACGCCAAATCTACATTCAGAACGGAGCTTACATCAACCAAACTGGACCATGTTGTGATTTAGATGGCTCGGAAACCATCGATATTGCCATGACAGCACAAGCAAACAGTACAGGAACATCATATGTTCGTGTTTATCTAGAAATCCTCACTTCAGGCACTACGACTTACGCTCAATACGTCATAGCGTTTGAGATTACTTAATGGTCTATCTGTTCTGTTTCTCTCTTCTGAACTGGAACAAGAAATATCTAGATTCTCGTCTTTATCTTCAAGCAAAAGCCACAATGTCCTTTTGAAGTCTCTCACCTTTAACTGAAATTGTCATTTGAACCTTGTGAACTACGTCTCCATAATGGAGATGCATGCATGCGCGCATGCTCTAAGGGAGGTGAGAGGAAGGTGTGAAGAGAGAGCAAAGATGCTGGTTTGAAAGAAACGGATTATAAAGTTTTCCAGAATAATGATTTTAAATGTAAATTCTGGCAACACTAAATCTATATTGACTGATTCGTCAAAGTGAATTGACGAAAATGTCACCTCTAGACATAGCGATTCTATTCTCTTTCGTAGTGGTCACTGTTTCGTTGACTTTGTATTTTATAGTGCTTCTTCGGTTTGGACCATCTGAAGAAACCAAACTCACTACATATATCAGAAAAACTACTGAGAAGCAATCCTACAGGATGAATCTTCAAAGTTCAAAGAGAAAGAGGGAGGAGAAAGAGCTTCTCCGTGCTGGAAACTCTTCTCCACAACGAGAAATGGACGAGAAAGAATGCCCCCACTACGTGGGCTATCTAACGACATTGAAGAAAGGCAGTTCCTTTCCTGACGAGTGTTTTGGATGTCGAAAAGTCATCCAATGCCTGAGAATAGAGCCAACAAAGGTGATTGAGAGCTTTTACATAACGCAGACTGATACACCGTAGCCTGCCTTCACAGAGGAATACCTATTATATCTTCGACTTCTACGCATGATCTTAAGGCCATAACCCAAGCGTTTCTATCGCTTTAGCGACTCTTCCCACACCCAATAGTAATGCAGAAGTCCTCATGTCCACTTCCTCCTTAACCATGGCATCGTACACATCCTTGAAAGACTTCACCATCACATTCTCCAGTTTGCGGTTTACCTCCTCTAAGGTCCAATGTTCCCTTGTTAAGTTTTGAACCCATTCGAAATAGCTTACTGTTACTCCTCCTGCGTTTGCAAGAATATCTGGAATCAAGAATACTTTCTTCTCGCGAAGAATCTTGTCGGCATCCGGTGTAGTGGGTCCATTCGCTGCTTCACCCACAATTTTCGCCTTTATGCTCCCAGCATTAGTCTTAGTAATTTGGTTTTCAAGCGCTGCAGGAACCAAGATGTCGCATTCCAATGCGAGAAGCTCAGGATTTGTAATTTCCTTGACAGCGTTCTTAAACCCTAAAACAGACCCCGTCTTCATTTTATGCTCCCATACTTTGACAGGGTCCAAACCTCTGGGGCTATAAATCCCTCCCCTGGAATCGCTCACTCCAACGACCTTAACTCCCATATCGTGTGCTATTTTGGCGGCGTTGCCTCCAACATTTCCATACCCCTGCACCGCCATCGTCGCTCCTTTCATCTTCATTCCCACACGTCTAGTAGCTTCCCTTATGGAGATTAAGACACCTCGAGAAGTTGCTTCATTTCTTCCCTCCGATCCACCGACAATTATGGGTTTTCCCGTTACACACTCAGGTACGCTGTAGCCTTTGAATCGACTATAAGTATCCATCAGCCAAGCCATTATTTGGGGGTTTGTGTAGACATCTGGCGCAGGAACATCTTTGTGAGGACCGATGAAGTCCAGAAGCATGTTTGTGTATCTTCTTGTAAGGTGTTCAAGTTCCGTCTGAGACATCTTCTTTGGGTTGCAGCATACACACCCTTTGGCTCCACCGTAAGGAATGTCCACGACAGCGCATTTCCACGTCATCCACATCGCTAGCGCCTTGACCTCATCCAGATTGACACAAGGGTGGTAGCGTATTCCTCCTTTGTGTGGTCCTCTTGCATCTATGTGTTGAACTCTACAACCCCAAAATATCTGAACTTGATCGTCATCCATCTTTACTGGAATGGAAACTGTGAGGGTTCTCTTTGGGCGCTTAAGGGATGCGTGAACCCCCTGGTCTAGATTCAACATTTCAGCTGCGATCTTCAATTGTTCTAATGCAACATCTAGAGGTCCTATTTGGGTACTTATTGCAAGCCCTGATTCAATTACATTCGACAGAAGTCGATTTAAAACTTAGCCTTGAAGATTCGCTGTTAAATCGGAATCCACAATCAAGATACCTGTGTGGAGAAACACTTCCACAACGAATAAATGCCCGTCGAATCTTTGAATTAGGGGAGGATCAGCATGAGATTGGCAGTCGGAGTTCTAATGGTTCTAAGTCTAACCTTAACAAGCCCACTTACTTTGGGGTTCCCCTTGAGATCTGAGATACAAAGAATGACAACTCCAACCAGTCTACCAAGAGTCTATGTTGATCCATCGAACATTACAGATCCAACTATCGCCCCCTCAGAAAACTTCACGATCAAAGTGAAGATATCAAACGTAACAGAGCTTTATGGCTTTGATATCCAACTTAGCTGGAACACCTCAATGCTGAATTATACTAGTCATCTAGTCAAGATTCCGGTGGAAACTTATCCAGACGGGGTTCTTCATCAACCAATCCTGCAAGTAAAAAATGAGGTTAACGCGTCCACTGGAACCTACATCATAGTCTATTCATCACTTCAAGCTCCTTCTTTCAATGGTAGTGGCATAGTATTCGAGATGACTTTCACCGTACTCGGATACGGTGAATGCGCCTTAGATATCTCTAACAGTGACCTCTCCAATCGGAAGGGACAGCCAATCGAACACACAGTTGAAGACGGCTACTTCAACAACACATACTATGATGTGGCAGTATGCAGCATTGTTCCCTCTGCACTCAACGCCTATATTGGAGATACTGTAAACATCACCGTCGTTGTCCTCAACAACGGAACAACTAGACATGAAACCTTCAATGTAAGCGTCTTCTATGACGATGTATTGATCGGCCTCAAAACTGTCTTAGCGCTTCCCCCAAGTGAGGAAGAAACAATCTCCTTCTATTGGAATACTAGCGACACATCTCCCGGCAACTACACATTGTCCGCCAACGCATCAATTCTAACAAACGAATACGAGACTTCAAACAATAGACTAGACGATGGAGTGATCACCCTAACTGTTGAACCAAACCATGACATCGCGATAACATCGATGATTCCCCTCAAGACAGTTGTATTTGAGGGATACTGTTTTTCCTTGAATGTAACTCTTGAAAACCAAGGCAATTTTCCTGAAACCTTTAACGTAACACTCTACGCCAACAATAACCCCTTAAACAAGACTCAGATCACATTGGACGCTGGTTACTCCAGAACAATAGTCTTCAGTTGGGAAACCGTCGACGCAATAGAATATGAAGATTACGTCTTGAATGCAACTGCAGATGAGGTCAGTGGCGAAAACGACACTAGTGATAACAGCCTCTCATTTGCAGGACTAATCATTGTCCATCCAGGCGACATTGACGGAGACAGCGACGTAGACATCTTCGACATTGTGCAAGTGGCGTTAGCTTACGGTTCCAAAAAAGGCGACCAGACTTACAATGCTAACTTCGACATAGACTGCAACGGCAGCATTGACATTTTCGACATCGTTGGCATAGCATCTTTCTATGGATATAGAGCACCGTAGACAAGTCTGAGGTTAAATGATGAGAAAGGAAAAAGAGAATGAGAAAGGAAAGAAGCTAAGATACACAGCAATCGCTATTATCTTGATAGCCATCTTAGCTTTCATCTCAATCTACACTTATGTGAGCAATTCAATCAATTCTGCGTTGACGGCGTCACTGGAAACTTTTAGTTTTGAGTCTGCCATTGCTACTCCCACAGTGGAGGGAGCAGAATTGAATATTACGTTCATTCTAACGAATCCAACTGACTTCCCAATAATAATTGATACAATCATCATCTCCTTCTCCATTGACAACGTAGATATTGGAGGAGTGAGCATTAACCCAAACGAGACAGTGTTAGCTGGCAAGCACAATTATTTCTATTTCTATAATCGTGTTATAAAGGAAAACGTTCTTAACAGTCTTCAAAATGAAACCTACAAGCTAAGTGTAACTGAAGGAAGTTGGATTCGTGGATCCGCAAGTTATCTGTTCTTCCAGACCCACATTACTAAACCAATTGCTTTCTCAACGATGGTGCAAAATCCTTAAGCCAAATCTTAAGTAAGCCGCCTTCTCATCTTTGAATCGTGATGCGCGCGCATTCTAGCATCCAAAGGAGGGAATTGAAACGCTCGAATTATGGAGAATGAAAAGCGTAGCTGCGATAGGTCTTTTCGTTGTAATCATGGCAAGCGCCGCAATATATTCAATGCACGAACCTGCTCTTGCAGATACTGTGCAACCAGATGAGCCCAAGTGTATGATATTCTTTGATCCACCGAAGCCAGACGTCAAAGTAGGGGAAACCTTCACTGTCACCGTCCTCATTGACGATGTGAGTAATCTTTGGGGATACGAAATAGGTCTAAAATTCGATCGCTCAGTGCTGGAATATGTAGGAGCCAAATCCCCTTACTGGAAATTTGTCTCTGGACAGACTGAATATCTATTTTGGGTTGCAGGCATAAAACCACAGAACGGAGAGGTGGAACTGATGGAGTTCACTTTTCAGGGCAAAAGCGAGGGAAGTTCTTCGCTGAGTTTCTACGTCCACAAGCTTGCGACTCTGGAATATCAACTAGCGGCCAAAGACTATGTAGGTTGGTCCATTCCCCACAGAATCTCTGAAGGTTTCGTAACCGTCACCTAACACGAAGAAGTCTATGCTGAGAAGAAGAGGGTCGCGGCTACACCTCTTTTTTTTCTACAATCCAAGAGCTTGATCTATGACATATGTTGAAGTTCCCTAAGTGAATGAGCAACAAAAAAGAAAAAGCGGGGAGCTATTCCAAAATTCTTTCTATAGCCTTCTGTTCCACCTGCTTCTTCCACAAAATCGCCGCTTTGTCGATTTATCAAACAAATCTGGAAAAAAGCCCAAATCCAGGTTATCTACTATATGTATATGCTAGTGCAAACTGAGGATCCGTCTATGAGAAATGCGCGCGTGCCCCTTTTATAAAACCTATGGGAAAATTCCCCTATCTTTAACAATTTGCAATGCTCTGGATATAGCCAATACACAAGATGCTTCCCTATTAGTGATACCATAAAGATTGGCAGTCAACTTTAGATCATTGTACGCATTGGTCATTCTCTTCCTAAGTTTATTGCTGATTGTCTCTAATTCCCATGTATTGCCTTCTTTGTTTTGAAGCCACTCAAAATAGCTTACTGTAACCCCGCCAGCGTTAGCTAGAATATCTGGGAGCAAATAAATTTCTTTTTCTTTTAAAATTTCATCCGCCCGATTAGTAGTTGGTCCGTTCGCAAGTTCGAGAATAACCTTAGCTTTTATATCATCCGCAATCGAACCAACAATTTCTGTTTCTTTAGCGGATGGAACTAAGACATCGCACTCCTTCGTTAGAATTTCATTAGTGGGTAGACCCGCTAACTCTTCATAACCAACTACCGATTTCCTCTCATTTTTTTCCTCTTTCTTGAATTTCAAAACGTTGCTTGGATTTAGACCCTTTGGATTATAAATACCTCCTTTAGAATCGCTTATTCCTACAATTTTTGATCCATAATCCCTATGTAGAATATCTGCTATGTGGAATCCAACATTACCAAAGCCTTGAACAATCACAGAAGCATTCTTCAATGAAGATAATTCTTCTATGTGCCCTTGTTTCACAGCTTCTTCCAATACATAAGCACCACCTTGTGCAGTTGCCTCTTTTCTTCCTTTAGAACCACCCAAACTCAATGGTTTTCCAGTAACAACAGCAGATGCGTATGGGGCTCTTGGATTGAGCATTTTATAAGTGTCATATATTATCGCCATTTCTCTAGAACTTGTTCCTATATCAGGTGCAGGAACATCTGTATCAGGGCCTATCATTGGCATGATTTCATAAGCATATCTTCTAGTCATGCGTTCGAGTTCTTTAGGCGACAGCTTTTTTGGATTGCAGATGACCCCACCTTTTGCACCTCCAAATGGCAAATCAGCAACTCTACATTTTAACGTCATGTCCATAGACAGAGCAGTTATCACATCCAAGGTTACATGAGAACTGTATCTTATACCACCTTTAGTAGGTTGATACAATTTGTGATGTTGTACTCTGTAACCCTTAAAAATCCTTATTGAATTATCGTCCATAATCACAGGAAACTGTACACTTAGTCTTGTAGAGGGAACTCTTAAAAAATCAACAAGACCTTCTTCAACGGGTCCTTCCTTTTCATTTATAAGCTGAACGCCTTTATCGAAATGTAATAAGATTCTCTTTAAATAATCAAACTCTTCTTTTACACCTTTTTTTAAATCCATGAATTAACACCTATTATCGGTTTTTTCAACTCTTGGAAAGAGCACTTAATCAAATGATAGTATAAAGATTTAACGGTTGTTGAAACAGATCATGAATGTTCGAATATACTTTTTGCCAAGAATTGTCTATTTCAAAATAAGTGCAGGTAAGCCTGAGAGAGCAGTGAAGTTATATGGAAAAACGTTTGGTTGGAAGATCGTAAAATGAGAAGGACCTATAGATTACAGGTTGATAACAACTGGCAAAGACGAAGCGCGCGAATCTTCAAGTCAACAGCTACGGCTTAATTTCATCATGTAGAGGACTTCGTTGTCTTATCCGATTGAACCTAAAAAATTGTGGTGTTGGCTCCTATCTTTTCAAGCTGCACATTTTATATTCTCCCGTGCTTCTTCTTAACAGCGCAAGATTTAGGGGAAAGGAAGACTATCAATGTTTCAACAGGTCTCAATTGAAGATATAGATTTGATGTTCGAGAATAAGGTAGCAAGAGTCATCGCCAACTATAATGAACCAGAAATTGAGTTGGCTGGATTTAAAGTAGGGCCCTTTGAAGAAGGAAGGGAATATGAAATACGTTTCTGGGTTGCTGAGGAACTTGAGAAAATGGGGATAATTCGTTTTAGAGAGGAAGACATGCTGGACGTGGTCAAACTCCACAAGATCCATTGGAAGGAAAGAGTTCAACCCACAAACAAGGCGTCTCCTCTTCCCGAAGACTTCTATCCAAAACTAAGACGTTATTTAGCCCAACTCGAGAAAGCTTCCAGAAACAACGGAGAGAAACTGAAAGAACTTGAAAAGTCTGCGAGAATCTCCAAGGACGTAATCAATTCCAGAGTTAAGAAGACAGTTTCTCTTGCTTCATCTCTTCCCCTGACTTCTTATGCTCTTCAAAATCTTACTCCAGAAGAGAGCGCTCTTTACCACAACCTTCATAACATCATCAACGAGTGGAGGAAGAAGATTCTCGAAAGAGGGAAGAAACAATGGTAGAAGAAGTTGAAATTGACCCTCAACAAAGCTTTGAAGATTTCCTGAAGCAGGACAAATATCGTGAAAGAATATCTCAGATGGTGGTGACAAACAGCAACTCCCTCCTTGTAGATTTCGAAGATCTGCTAGTTTTTGATATCAAACTGGCAGAAAGATTGAAAGAAAAGCCAGACGAATACTTGAATCACGTAAACAGAGCTGCTTACTCACAATTGGAGATTGAAGACAGTGAATACGCCTCAAAACTAGAAGAGGCAATCGTCCGCTTCAGAAATCTCCCTGAGACCACTCAACTCCGTTTGCTCGGTGCTGCAAACATAGGAAAACTCGTGATGGTAGAAGGCATAATTGTACGAGCATCGCCTGTACAGCCACAAGTCCTGCGAGCAGCCTTCAAATGCAAAAGATGCGAAACAACATCTTACATAGATCAGTCCGGGCCCTTCCTGAAAGCCCCTCTTCGGTGTGAAAACCCCACATGCCAAAGCACGGGTTCTTTTGAATTTCTACAGGAAGGCTCCACTTTCATCGACTACCAGCAAATTCGCATACAAGAACGCCCTGAAGATCTACCCCCGGGTCAACTGCCCAGAACCTTAAACGTTAAACTCACAAGCAGAGACCTTGTCGACGAAGCGAGACCAGGAGACCACGTTGCAGTAATCGGCATCGTTCGTGCTGAAGCGCCAGTATTGCCGACACCTGGAAAATTACGCGTTTTTCGTCTTCACGTTGATGCAAATTTCATAGACGTAGAGAGCAAAGGGCCGGAAGCAGCACTCATCTCACCTGAAGAAGAGAAGGAAATCCTTGAACTGTCTCAAGATCCTTGGATCCACAGAAACATCATACGTTCCATCGCACCTTCAATCTATGGACATGAAACCATTAAAGAAGCAATCACATACCTGATTTTCGGTGGGGTTCCTAAGCACTTGGCTGATATATCAATCAGAGGAGAGATGAATGTACTTCTCGTCGGCGATCCAGGTACAGCCAAATCCCAACTGCTCCAATACGTTTCAGCGATTGCACCCAGAGGCTTATACACTTCTGGTCGGGGAACAACTGCTGCAGGTTTGACAGCTGCCGTGTTGCGGGAACGGGGAGGAGGTATGACTCTTGAAGCTGGGGCGCTCGTGCTCGCAGACAAAGGAGTTGCATGCATTGACGAGATTGACAAGATGCGTCCAGAAGACAGAGTAGCCATCCACGAAGTCATGGAACAACACACCGTGAGCGTAGCCAAAGGCGGCATCGTAGCAACCCTCAACGCCAGAACAGCAATCCTGGCAGCTGCCAACCCTTCCCTAGGGAGATACGATGCCTACAAAACTGTAACAGAGAACATCAACCTGCCGATAACAATCTTGTCAAGATTCGACTTGATCTTTGTGTTGAAAGACACACCCCAGAAAGAATTGGACGAGAAGATGGCAACCCACATCTTGGAAATACACCGAAGAGGGGCAGCCCCTGTAGAAACACCTATCCCGTCAGATCTCCTTCGAAAGTACATCAGCTATGCCAAGAATGTGAAGCCCACATTGTCTGAAGGCGCCTTACAACGACTGAAAGAATTCTATCTCGAGATGAGAGCAGTAACGGAGAAGGTTGAAGGTTCACCGATTGCCATAACTGCTAGACAGTTAGAGTCTTTAGTCAGATTGACGGAGGCCAGAGCCCGGATTGCCCTCCGAAAAGAAGTCGTGGTTGAAGATGCGGAAGCAGCAATAGCGATAATGAATAAGTCTTTGGAGGAAGTTGGCATCGACATGTCAACTCAAATGCGAGATATCGACATTATCATGGTTGGGAAACCCAAAAGTATGCAAGATAAACTGCGAAGAATCCTCGACGAAATTGTTGCAATGTCAAAGGAAACAGGGATGGCTGAGAAAAAATTCTTGGTGGAAACTCTATTCAACAAGTATAAGATCGAGATCTCAGAATCTCAAAAACTTATTGGACGATTGATAAGAGAAGGAACAATATATGAAAGAAGACCAGGCTTTCTGAGCAAAGTATAGACGAAAGGGTTCATTCTTGAAAGTTGATGAACTACCTGTTCCAGATAGAGTAAAAGAAGCAATCATACAATCAGGAATCAGCGAACTTTACCCCCCACAAGAAGAGGCAATTTCTGCTGGCGTGCTTGAAGGAAATAACATTGTCCTAGCAAGCCCCACCGCCTCCGGCAAGACCCTCATTGCAGAGCTCTGTGCCCTCAAACATGTGCTAGAACATGGCGGAAAGGTGATCTATCTCACGCCTTTGAGAGCTTTAGCCAGCGAAAAATTCCAAGAGTTGAAGAAATACTCTGCTATCCTAAAGCCTAACGGGAGACGCGTGCAGACAGGCATAAGCACTGGAGACTTCGACAGTAATGATCCTTGGCTTGAAAAATTCGACATAATTGTTTGCACAAACGAAAAGGCTGACTCTCTTCTAAGACATAGGTCCAAATGGGTAGATGAAATATCCCTTGTGGTGACTGACGAAGTTCATTTGCTAAACGATTCTGAACGTGGTCCCACACTTGAAGTTGTACTCGCAAGACTCATGCAGACCAATCCTGAAATCCAAATCCTAGCTCTAAGCGCAACAATTCGAAACGTTGAAGAAGTTGCCGATTGGCTCAAGGCTCAATACACTACAACCGAATGGAGACCTGTCAAGCTGAACGAGGGAGTGCTTCTACACCAAGAAATCCGATTCAAAGATGGCTCATCGATACAAATAGGGAAGAACACCAGAAATCCAACATTGAATCTCGCCATCCACATCGTAAGATCTGGAAATCAAGCACTTATCTTCACGTCAACTCGGAAAAACGCGGCTTCATTGGCAAAGAAAGTTGCAGGTGAGCTTGATAAACTAATGTCAAAGCCTATTAAACGCTCACTAAGCCAACTCGCCAAACGAGTGCAAGCCGCTGGAGAGCGAACAAGAATAAGCGAGCTTCTCGCTGAGCTTGTCAGACAAGGTGCAGCTTTCCACCATGCAGGACTGACCAGTACCCATCGGAGACTCCTTGAAGACGCCTTCAGAGAAGGCAAAATCAAAGTTCTAACAGCTACCCCAACCTTAGCCTTCGGAGTTAATCTACCCGCAAGGATGGTGATAATTCACGATTACAGACGTTACGAAGTTGGGTATGGCTACTACCCCATACCCGTTCTCGAATACAAGCAGATGGCAGGTCGAGCAGGGAGGCCCAGATACGACAAAGTTGGGGAGGCAATCCTTGTCGCTAAAACCGATGATGAGCAAGATTATTTAATGGAAAACTATGTACTTGCAAAACCCGAACGCATATGGTCAAAGCTAGCAGTGGAACGAATTCTCCGCCCCCATGTCCTCTCAACTATTGCAGCACATTACGCCTCGTCAGAGCAAGGTGTCTACGACTTCTTCGGGAAAACATTCTACGCCTACCAATATGACCCAGAAGCTATCAAAATCGTGATCACGCGAATCTTGAAGTTCCTCTACGATGAACAGATGATAGATTCAAGTGGCAAAAAGCTTGTTGCCACGAAGTTCGGTCGACGAGTTTCGGAACTCTACATTGACCCCATTTCAGCCGTTTCCATACGCGATGGTTTACGCAATCGCGCGCCAACAATAACCGACTTCAGCTTCCTTCACCTAATAGCTCACACACCTGACATCTACCCAAAACTGCGCCCCTACTCAAGCGAGATTGACGAGTTAGCCCTATTCGTGGAACAGCATAGAGAAGAATTTATGGTTGAGCCTCCAAGAGAACTCCACGACCAACTTGAATTTGAAGAATTTCTAGGAGAAGCGAAGCTGGCTTGGGTGATCCAGTCGTGGATTGAAGAGTATACAGAAGATCAAATGATTGAGAGGTTTAGAGTCCAACCAGGCGACCTCTACCGACTCACGGACTCAGCCAAATGGTTACTCTACGCCTGCCATGAACTCGCAGTTCTCTTCAAGCAAAAAAGCTTAATCCCCAAGCTAAACCTCTTAATGGAACGAAGCGCAAAAGGTGTGAAGACTGAACTCCTATCTCTTGTCCGCTTGGAGGGAATTGGAAGAGCACGGGCTCGCATCCTCTTCAATTCCGGCTTAAAGACCATAAGTGATCTTAAACATGCACCTATAGGAAAGCTCACTAGACTTCCTCTAATTGGGTACAAAGTTGCGAAGAAGATCAAGGAACAAGCCGGGGGCTTTGTAAAATCAGAAGAATGGAAGAAACTTGACAAAGAGGAAATCCCAGAACAGCAATCCTTAACAAAGTACCACTAAACCCCAATACTTCCATGATTCAACTCCTAACACTGTAACAATCAAACAGATCAATTGTATTAGAGAACTTGGTGGGGCTGGCCGGATTTGAACCGGTGACCTTTCCCCGAAACTGCGTCAAAAGCGCAATTCCTACGGGTTTCTCCTTGGTTTACCGCTCCAGAATTTCGTCATCCCACTAAGCGGTCCGCAAACCCGTCAATAACATTCTGGAGCCCGTCGTCATGCCTGGCTAGACTACAGCCCCACCACAACCAGAAACATTACAATAGGAGATATATGCCTTACGTAGTTCTACTATGTAGATAGGTCAGCAAGTTTCTGCTTTTTCTTATGTGTCATCATCTTTATTGCTCTTTCTCTGCGGATAGCTTCTCCGCGAGTGGAGAACTTCTCTGAGTAGACCAGCATCTTTGGTTTATGCATCCGCGTATACCTTGCACCAAGACCCCTCTTGTGCTGCCTAAATCGACGCTTCACATTCTTCGAGTGTCCAGTATAATAGCTTCCATCCTCACAGAGAATCATGTAGACACAGTAATTCATCCGCACATCGAGATCATATACGGCGAGAATGCCTAAAACGTTTTTTATGGATGAATACATCAGTTGAAGAGAGATTGCTATGGTCATAAAATACTATACTGCTCCTGACGTGAAACAACTTGTCGATGCCATAGTGAAAGGGTTGGATCTCACTTACGTAGACCCAACATATGTTTACTGTTTCCGGAGCAAAGGTTCCAAATCAAGACGGGTTGTAGCCAGAATTCACAGTTTAGGAAGGCTTTGGCAACTCGCTCTAAGTACACATGCCCAATATTTAATAGAAGTCATCTCAGAAAGGTTCGATAAGCTCAGTAATGTAGATAAAGAGAAGGTTCTAATACATGAGCTTCTTCACATACCAAAAGGATTCTCTGGCGGATTCAGACCTCACAAGGGCTACATAAGCAATAAGAAAATTGTCAAACTTCACAAAATCTATCAACAACACAGAACGTTTCCAGTATGTTCATTCAATACTTAAAGGTGTCACTCTAATGGGAGTAAGCGAAAGATTAATGAACCCAGAAGGCACGCTGTAGTTTGGGATGCCGGCCAAAGGGCGCGGGAACCACCCGATCCCATTCCGAACTCGGAAGTTAAACCGCGTTCCGTTTCCGGTATTAGTGTGGTCTTCGGCCATGTGAAGCCGGGAGAGCTGGCACCCTTCTATTATGGGAAACCCCCAAAACTTATAACTCAGTGGATGCAGTTCTTTGCAGTTGTGACGGGTTTGATTCATCTAGAAATGTTGCCCTTTCTGTTCTTTCCCGGCGAAGACAGTCTTAGCTGGATATTTCAGGCCTTTTTTTCACTTCTTTTCGTAGTCTTTGTCTTTTATGGGCAAAGAATCCAAATGTACATCATGATCAGGGAGATACAAGGCTCGTTGCTCCGTCTCAAGTTCATACGAGACGAAGGGCGCAAAATCGCCTTAAAAACTATAAAGGAAATTGGGAAGTCAGAAGTAGACCCTGCAGAACGAGTTGACCGATTTCTTGAGTATGTGACAATTCGTCCTGAAAGCATGGATCCAGCAGGTATTGTTTGGAAACTCGAACACATACTTGATGTGCGAGAAGAACGCTTCAAAGACGAAGTTAAGCTAATGGCTCCAGCGGCAGATGAAACTAACATAAACAACCTTGAAAACACTCTGGAGGCTGCTGCAGCATTAAACTTTATCTACAAAGTCATCCGTCACTTCTACCTCTTAGGGAAGAAAACCCTCAGTCTATATATCATTATGCAAATCCAAATGATACTTCCGTTGATAATGCGAGAAGCTGAAGCCTATGCAAGCGCCCTCAAAGCTTTCTCATATGGACAGCCTATTGGTGATGGTGCGGGTGCTCTTGTCGCGGGGAAACTGATGTATGGTCGTAGGAAGAGGAAGATCGAGAAAGACTGTGTAGTCGCCAAGGTTTCCATCGAAGGACGAACAGCATATGTGATAAAGGCTGAAGGTCCTGGAGGAAATGTAGGAAAACCTGGAGAAGCCATCAAAAGAGTCATCGAAGAAAACGATGGCAAGATTTCAACAGTTATCATGATAGATGCTGCCTTGAAGCTTGAAGGGGAGAAACCAGGAGAGATAGCAGAAGGAGTTGGGGCTGCAATTGGCGGACCGGGAACAGAGCAATACAAGATTGAGAACAGCATCCTAAAATATAAGATCCCGATACACGCAGTGCTAATTAAGGAAGACATCGGCGACGCTGTTTCACCAATGAGAAAAGAAATCTTCGAAGCAACTGAAGTCGCTGTCGAGCGAGTTAAGTGCGTAATTAAAGAGAGGACGAAGGAAGGCGACACAATAATCATCGCAGGAATAGGAAACACTATAGGAGTAGGTCAATAAAATGAACGATGAAACAGCTACACCTGCAAGAAGGATTTCTTCGATTGTAATAATTGTCGTAATCGTTGCGCTTGCCCTCTCCCTTAGTGCGCTCTACCAAGCCTACGACATGTTCATCAACCAAGATCCAACGATGGGATTGTGGTTGCTTATCGGTTTCATAGGACTGGCCTTGTCCACCTACATGCTACTTCAAACCAGAAGTCGGATGAAGAGGTTCACTCTGAAAACCCCCCCAATTACTACAACGATAATCTGCTCAAAATGTGGCTTCAAGAACGTCAGGAACTTCGAACGAGGAGACTACATATTCAAGAAGCTAGGATCATGTAGCAAATGCGAAGGCACCATGATGATTTCCGCCATATACCGCAAGGTAGAAGAGAAAGGAAAAGAGCTGAAAATCTTCAGCTAAGTCAGAACTTTACACCCATCTTTCAGCACTAATACTGTATGTTCAGCTTGCGCGACTGGTTTTCCAGTAGTTTCAACGAAGACGTAATAGGGCATAATGCATTTTGACTTGAGTAGGTCATGAAACGCGACGAAGTGATGTTCTTTGGGCACTACTCTTTCTAACCAACGTTCCGAGAAGGGTAGGGTTTTGAAGTTTTCTTCAATGTAGGTTAAAAGACGTTTCGAGTAAAGATTCTTTAGAGACTTCGCCTTTGTAAATCGAAAGATTGTTGCGTCATCACCTTCCTTCACTCTTCCAGCTGCACTAGGGACAGTCACGAAAGGCTCCATTGCCACAACTTCCCCTTCTCTAATCTTAGAGCCGATAAGATGCGAAACATTCGGTAAGGATTTCCCAGTGTGAATTAAGTATCTGCCAATTTGATGCCCTGTCAAGTTCGAAACAGGTTTACACCCATAAGTTTCAATGGTCTTTTGAATAGCCGAACCCAACTTTGATGTTGATATTCCGGAGTGGATTGTCCTAATAGCGGTGTCGAGAGCCTCTTTTGCAGCTCTAACTAGGTATTCATATTCAGGATTGAAACATATCGTAATTGCAGTATCCGCGATGTATCCATCCAAATGCGCGCCGATATCTACCTTCACAAGTGAATTCGGTGGAATTACACTTCTGTCTTTTGGGGGTGACGTATAGTGAGCTGCAACTTCGTTGATCGAAACGTTGCATGGGAAGGCTGGTCGCCCCCCTTTCTTACGGATTAACCCTTCGACTCTCTCACAGACTTCAATTATTTGGATTCCTTCGTATAAGAAACTCTTTACCTCTTCTCGTACTTCTCGAGCGATTGCTCCGGCACCTTCATATTTTGCGAGCGTTTCTTCCTGAAAATTCATAGTGAACAGACAACCAGTTTCCTTAGATTCAGGATGGATAAAAGAGTTTACGGGTTTCGTCCTACCCTCAATCACGACTTATAGAGTACTCACCAACGATATCTCTTGCTTTCTCTCGTCTCTTCTGATGCTCCAGAATAAACTTAGTCATTCTCTCCGTGAGCACTGCTTTGCAATCTCCACAGACGATATCTCCCGATTTACATTCCCTTGACCGTCTAACAAGTTCTTCATCATTTTCTTCGAATAGATAAAGGAAGTATTGATAGATAGTGCATATGTTAGGGTTGCCACCGAGTTCCCTTTGTTCCTTGACAGTAGGTTTTCCTCCTGTGAAGGCATTCCAAACTTTCTTTTTAATCATCTCAGGAGTGTCTGTAGTGAAAATGCAGGTTTCAGGTTCTGAAGCGCTCATTTTTCCGCCTCTTCCTAGTCCTGGCACAAAGCGGCAATGGATCTGAGCAGGCTTATAGTAGCCTAGCTTAGGTGCTATGTCCCGGGCAATGCGCCAATAGGGATCTTGATCTATTGCTGCGGGGATCAAACTGGGTACGATTTCTCCTGTGAGTTTTGTGTGTATGAAACATGGTACAGCTTGGATTGCTGGCCAGAAAATCCATCCGATGTTTGTGTGGTCTTGGAAGCCGAAGACTGCTTTTGCAGTTGAGTAGGTTACCCGTTTGGCAACCTCTAATGCGATGTCGTAGAGAAGGGATATATCTTTAACGTCGAAGATGATGTATGTATTTTCCGGTTTGAATCCGAGGGCTATAAGATCTAAGGAGTTGTCATAGGCAAGCTTTGCTGTTTCATCAAGTTTGAGATTTTGCTCCACCACGAATTTCTCGTCATCAGTCATCTGAAAGTATAATCGGGTTTTAAATTTATCCTGTAAGTATTTTGTGAAAATCCACGGTACAAGGTGGCCAACGTGAACTGGGCCTGATGGACCGCGACCTGTGTAAAGGACGAATCTTGTTCCTTTCTCGTAGAGGTCTAATATTACATCTAAGTCTCGGTGGGAGAAGAATAATTTGCGTCGGAGCTGCGGATGTAATTCTCCTACATGTTTCTGAAGTCTTTTCATCAATTCGTCAGTTAAGGGTTGAGTCCCGAATTGGCGAATGAGCTTGTTGTAGTCGACCTTTCCTCTCACTTCCCATGGTGTGACAACCATACCTTCTTCGTCAGACATTGTAACCGTTTCTCTTTGGAGTTTTCATAGAGAATCCGAAGTAGTTGTAATAAGCTTTGCGAATTGGTGGATTAATCTAATCCTCTAGCTCATGTCACTATTTACTGAGAAAGTAAGTGTGCGAAATCAAGGTTTAGGAATTTAGCTCCAAACTGTCGTCCCAGGGCATCTATCAACCTTATAACCGTGTTTTCCTACTACTATATTGAATGATGCCAAATCCAAGCATGGTTGATGGTTTTGAAACTAATAGGCTTAATCTCTGATACACATATTCCATCCCGTGCAAAAGCAATCCCAGCAAGGGTATTTGAAATCTTCGAAAATACCTGTATGATTCTTCACGCTGGAGACCTGACGAGATTGAGTGTTATAGAAGAATTGGAGCAGATGGCGCCTGTCATAGCAGTTAGTGGCAATATGGACACACGGAGCATCAAAGCCAAACTTCCGGTGATGGATTCCATTGATGTCTACGATTGGAAGATTGGATTAACTCACAGTCTGCGCTTCTACTTCGGTAGGAATACTATGAGAAAAATAATGGAGAATCGAGGTTTCCATGTTTTTGTATCTGGCCACACTCATAGACCAAGCTTGAAATACAAGAAGGAAATGTTGCTGATTAATCCGGGTAGCCCTACTAACCCAATTCCACCCTTCTTAACAAATCCTACGGTTGCAATCTTGAAAGTTACAAAGAAAGAAATAGAACCAAAAATCATGAACCTTTGAAGGTGAATGCTCTATCCATATCTGAATCGTTACTTTCACCGATCTCTCTCCTCTATAAATTGTCGTTGTATCGACTGCTTTAAACGTAAAAAGGCAAATAGCACTTCTGTAGGAGATTCATAGATGTCTTGCTCAAAGGAAAAACGTCAAAACCTATGGAAACGCGAATTCAACAATTTCGATATTGAAGCTCACCTGTCATATAAGCGACAGCAGACGTGCATCTACAGAGATTATGGAAATAATAATGCTAATAAGGACTCCAAATGGAGATGGAGTCAATGGGTATAGAACGCTTCAATCTAAACGTGGCCCGTGCTTTCGTTGGTCGTCATGTAAACCTCCATATGAAAGACGGATCCGTTTTGGTCAACGTGTATGTTGCTGATGCCAAGAAGCAGGGAGAAAGTGGAAAACCTGCAATTCTTTATATCACGAAACCTAAGACTTCTCCATTACAGGTCTACTTGAAAGAGATTGAATGGATGGAACAACTAAATCCATTCATGCTGGACTAATAAGAAACACAGTTCCACATTGAAAGACAGATGCACTACTTGTACACAGGTTGAGTTGTTTATTGTTACAGAATCTTTAGAGCATCCAGTAATTTTCCTAGATCTGGAATTCTAATCTCTGGATCCACCGGATATGGGTCAAGTTCCCCAGCAGTTGCGTAAGGGTTCTCTCTGAGTCCAACATTCTCGACAAGAACAGTTTTGAGTCCAACTCTCATTGCACCAAATACGTCAGCTTTCAAGGAGTCACCTACAAATGCTGACCTTGCAGCAGTTACATCCAATCCTTTAAGGGCTTCTTCAAAGATTTTTGGGTGCGGCTTGCGGAAGCCAAATTCCCCAGAAATTACAATTATATCAAAAAACCGTGTCAAGTTGAAATATTGCAATATCCTACGTAAACCCGGTGCATAAGCGAAATTTGAGACTACTGCAAGCTTATATGCTTGTTGAAGTCTCGAAAGCAACGGCGGCAAGAACTTCTCCATGCGTAGATCCTCAATAAAAGCATCGATGAAAGCCTCCGCGGCGTGCTTAACAATTTGACTTTTGTAATTGTAAAATTCTTTGAGCCGCTTTAAGGTTTCAGAAATCCTAACGCGAAAGTCTACTTCTTCGAGTGTTTCTTCTGACTGGCAGTACATTTGGTCGCGTACTTCGAAGTATGTGTGTTTGAATTGGTCATATGGAATCTGAGTAATTGCACCGTTTTTTTGTAGGCTGTGTTGTAGTGTTACTAAACATTTGTCATAGTCCCACCTGTCTGTGAGTACTAATGTATCTCCAAAGTCGAAGATCACTGCCTCTAAAGTCATGGTTTCTGCGCCTACTTTCTAATGACGTGAAGTCGATGTTAAGTGTTTTTAGCTAACTTGTTGTTATTAACATTTTTCTTTGAAAAAAGGCAGATGAGTTTACACAATGTTGACAAATACTTTTAAATATCATCTAGTAAATCCTAGATTTACAGTGGTGAAAAGAATGGGTTGCACTGTGGTAGTTGGAGGCTTTTGGGGAGACGAAGGCAAAGGCAAGGTAATATCATATCTCGCTTTGAAGGACAAGATTGATGTTTGCGTGCGAACTGGCTCCGTAAACGCAGCGCACACAATATACTACGATGGCAAACGTTATGCTCTCCACATGGTGCCCTCCACGTTTGTCTATGACAAATGCCGTTTGTTAATTGGAGCAGGAGCCAACATACACATTCCTCAGCTCCTTAAAGAAATCAGGGAAACCAACGTCGAGAGCAGAATTGGAGTAGACAAGCAAACATCCATAATCGAGCCTAATCACTCCGCAACTGACAAGAGCGACACCCACTCAAGGAGAATAGGCACTACAGGATGGGGAGTGGGGCCAGCAATTCAGGAGAGAGCCAAAAGAACTGCGAAACTAGCTAATGATATTCCCGATTTGAAACGATTCTTGACTGACGTAGCTGAAGAGGCAAACGCTGCCATTGACACTAAAAAAACAGTGCTTCTAGAAGGGACACAAGGACTGATGTTATCACTTTTCCATGGCTCCTACCCTTATGTAACAAGCCGAGACACGAGTGCTGCAGCCGTATGTTCCGAAGCTGGAGTGGGCCCAAGTAGTGTGGACACCGTTCTCGTTGTCTGCAAAGCATTCATCACACGAGTGGGCAGCGGAGACCTACCTGGAGAACTATCCAAAGAAGATGCCATCCGTCATGGGTGGTTTGAAACAGCGTCTGGAACTGGAAGAGAACGTAGATCAGCTCCTTTCAATTTTGAGCTAGCACGAAAAGTCACCAAGATCAATGGTGCAACAGAAGTAGCAGTAACCAAACTTGACATCTTATATCCAAACAGCAAAGAAGCCACCGTATATAATGAACTTTCTCAGGAAGCGAAGAAATTCATAGAACAAGTTGAGAAGGCCACAGGTGTACAAGTTACCCTCATTGGTACTGGACCAGGTGCCTTAGACATAATCGACAGAAGAGGATCTTAATAGTCCTCTAAACCTTCAAGTTAAACCCTTCCAGTATCGCATTTTTCATGCTGTCTACAGGACAATTTAAGCTCACCAAGTTCGACGCAGGTTTGCCTGACTCTTTGCAGACAAGGAAAAGGCTATTCTGTCAGTAGTAACATTCACATCTAGTTCTTTGAGATGGAAGCCAATGATAACAGTCGGCAAGGTCAACAATGCAGATGACTTTGCTCAGTTTATTAAAGAACTCTGTGTCAAAGGCCCAGTTTCTATAGTCAAACCCAACTGGAACAACGCAAACAGTTACACCTCAGCTGAGCGGCTTCACTGGCTCTTCTCAGCCTTGAAAGGTCGAATGAAAATCATCGATGGCTATTCATTATACCGCAATGAACTAAACACCGGACCTGAACGTCGCGAACCTTTTAATCCAACCAAAGCTAAAGCGCGTTGGAAGTGGATCAAAGAACAAGATGAATGGTTTTTGAAATTCAGTGGCATCGACAAAGTCCTTTCAAAGCATAGTGTCGAATATATTAACATCACCGAGGACGTGTGGTCGATGAAGACACTTGATCCCGATGAAGTTAGAGATTTTGTGGACACGAAATACGGAATTCTCTTGAGCCAAGAAATGTACAGTTTTGTGCCTACACGAATCTCTGAACTCAGAGGTAGCACTCTGCTTAGCATAACTAGCAGCAACAAAGGAAGTCGGAGGTTACTCTCAACAGAGAATCTCTACAGTTTAATTCCTAACCCTGCAAGACACATCAAATGGTATGGCAAAGACGGTAGTCGCTTCTCCCAAAGCATCGTAGACATCAATAAGATATACCGTAGCTTTTTTTCCCCATGCTACTGGATTAACGAGATCGAAGGAATGGGTTTGTTTGTAGGAAGCAAGAACTCCTTGGAAGCTGACGCAGTTGCAGCTAGACTGTTGAACATTAACCCCGAGAAGACTGAATACTTCAGGCATGCTGCGAATGTTTTCGGGGAATATGATGAGAAACTCACAGCTAACCTCCCAAAACTTCAGAAGTTACTGAAGACACTTTAAATTATTCTTTCATCTTTGCTTTCAGATCCGCGCCAACAACCTGATACCGAAGAGAAAAGGTTAAAACAAACCTTATCTGTGATGGTTAATGCGAGGTTCCATAGATGAGGATTTCCATACTGCACCTCTGGATGCTTGCTTGCGCTTCTTACGGTCTCGCTATCTACCTGGCCTTGACCGAAAATCTTCTAGGATCAATTCTCTTCACAGCATTGTGCCTGCTGCTGCTAGTTCGCACAAGGTGGGTGAAGACTAGCGATGAATCCAGAAGTTAATGATCTTGAAATCTTCAATTGATGCCAGCAGCTCTAGAGTAGTTTTATTAGTTACGATCGCAACGTTTATATTTGGAAGTCACGACTCTGATTTCCTTTAGCGACTAGTCATCGCTATCAACATTAAACATACACTCCGTAGCTATTCCGGCGGCGGCGTCAACCCTGACGTAAAAGGTGCTCCAAAGCGCCTAAGGATGATCCAATGGTTGACCTCCAGCTATGGGGACACAGATGGAGACCTGACAAGAAATGTTAGGTCCAACATAGGTCTAGTGCACATAAGAAGAACCTCCTAATTCCAACCACAGCAACAGCGATAATAACTCCCATAATTAAAATCCGGTTGATCCTGCCGGACCTTACTGCTATCGGGATAGGACTAAGACATGTTAGTCGAGCGTTTCTCAGCTATGAAAGAAACGCGGCAGACGGCTCAGTAACATGTGGCTAACCTGCCCTTAGGACGGAGATAACCCCGGGAAACTGGGGCTAATACCTGATAGGTGTGGACTCCTGGAATGGATCTACACTCAAAGGGTGCTTAGATCATGCTTTAAGCGTCGCCTAAGGATGGGGCCGCAGCCGATCAGGTTGTTGGCGAGGTAACGGCTCACCAAGCCTATAACCGGTACGGGCCGCGGGAGCGGTAGCCTGGAGATGGACACTGAGACAAGGGTCCAGGCCCTACGGGGCGCAGCAGTCGCGAAAACTCCGCAATACACGAAAGTGTGACGGGGCTATCCCGAGTGCCGTCCGCTGAGGATGGCTTTTCTCCAGTGTAAGGAGCTGGAGGAATAAGGAGAGGGCAAGTCTGGTGTCAGCCGCCGCGGTAATACCAGCTCTCCGAGTGGTAAGGATGTTTATTGGGCCTAAAGCGTCCGTAGCCGGTTCAGCAAGTCCTCCGTTAAATCCAGCGATTCAATCGTTGGGCTGCGGGGGATACAGTTGGACTAGGGGACGGGAGAGGCCGACGGTATTCCCGGAGTAGGGGTGAAATCCTATAATCCCGGGAGGACCACCAGTGGCGAAGGCTGTCGGCTAGAACGAGCTCGACGGTGAGGGACGAAAGCTGGGGGAGCGAACCGGATTAGATACCCGGGTAGTCCCAGCTGTAAACGATGCGGGCTAGGTGTTAGGGTGGCTACGAGCCACTCTAGTGCCGCAGCGAAGGCGTTAAGCCCGCCGCCTGGGGAGTACGGTCGCAAGGCTGAAACTTAAAGGAATTGGCGGGGGAGCACCACAAGGCGTGAAGCGTGCGGTTTAATTGGAGTCAACACCGGAAACCTTACCGGGGGCGACAGCAGGTTGAAGGCCAGATTGACGATCTTGCCAGACAAGCTGAGAGGAGGTGCATGGCCGTCGCCAGTTCGTGCCGTGAGGTGTCCTGTTAAGTCAGGCAACGATCGAGACCCACGCTCCCTGTTGCTACCAAGGAAAGTTTCCAAGGAGCACTCTGGGAGGACAGCCGCCGATAAGGCGGAGGAAGGAGTGGGCCACGGCAGGTCAGTATGCCCCGAATCCCCCGGGCCACACGCGTGCTGCAATGGCTGGTACAATGGGTTCCTACCTCGCAAGAGGATGGTAATCCCGAAAGCTAGTCGTAGTTTGGATCGAGGGCTGCAACCCGCCCTCGTGAAACTGGAATGCCTAGTAATCGCGTGTCATTAACGCGCGGTGAATACGTCCCTGCTCCTTGCACACACCGCCCGTCGTTCCAATCGAGTGAGTTTTGGGTGAGGCGCGGTCCATAGTGTCTGTGTCGAGCCTAAGGTTCGCGAGAGGGGAAAAGTCGTAACAAGGTGGCCGTAGGGGAACCTGCGGCCGGATCACCTCCTAAGAAAACAAGCTTTGCTGTTGGTTGGAAGGAAAAGGTTCCATATGTGTGCACTAGGTCTAAAAAGTTCATAGTTGATTTTCAAAATTTCGCAGGCTAGTAATTAGTAGTAGTTTCTATTGACCATTATTCATAGTTCATTGCTGAATATGCTTGGCTTAGCGCGTTGACGCTATTTTCAAAATCGTGATGAATGTGATAGAGGATGCTACTACCTTAGTGCATCAATGGAGATGACTGCCTTTTCTTGTATCCGTTCAGACGCGTAATCTACTAGTTCCTTGAACTCCTCTTCTCTCAGAACTTGCTTCGCACGAGCGAGAATATCCAAGCAGAGATCCTTGAACACTAAGTCTACACTTCGTCCTTTGGCGTCATCAATTAAATCTTTGCACGCATTAAACAAACTGTAGTCCAGTTGATTTCACCTCAGCTTAGAAGAGTCAAGATGGCATTCCATTAACTTTTACGATTTTGAAATCTACATTTTGAATCACTATTTTGATTCGTTATGGTACAACTTTCAATTTGTATTCATGTAGCCTCAAGGGAAAGCAGTTTCTCTAGTCCATGTAGTGATCATTCGTGATGGGGAACTAGGCAGAGAAACTTTGCCACGTTAGATCCTTCATTTCGGAAGTGATGCATCGTGTTTGGCGGTATGAGAATGACATATCCCGGTCCAGCTCTTACTCGTTTTTCACCACAAATGACTAGGCATTTGCCCTCTAATATGAAAACTTCATGTTCCCATTTGTGAGAGTGGTGAGGAGAGTGTCCTCCGGGGGCCATCTCGAGTAGTCGCATAGCGAAGTGTTCCGCGCCGTCATCTTTGGTTATCAGCCAGCGAATCTCTATTTTGTCTGCGCCGCATTCATCAATCTTGTCCGTTTCTATCTCTGAATAATGTACTGCTTTGAATCCCATGTTAATCACATATGCACATGCAAAATTTAGCGTATTTAAGCGTAGCTCAACTTGTTACGTGGTATATCAATTTCTGATATATGCCTCCTTTTAGAGTACTGTCTTAATTGCCGAGACTGTACTTTTGTTATAGAATTGTTGTCTAGAGAGGTTGTCTATCGTGGTTAGAAAGGGTGTTGCGGTTTGGTTCTTAGGATGTTTGACTTTCCTAGCTGGGTTGCATGCTTTGGATGGTTTCTTATGGTTAACGGGAAAAGAAATTGAGTCACTGTTTTTGACGATGTATCCACTTTCAGGATTATTGGGTGGGGTCGAGCCAGTCCCGTATCTATTATGCTCCCTGTTTGCAGTGTTTCTACTGTGGGGTGGAACAACAGTTGTGGCATTGCGAAATCCCATTGAAGCCTTCTTGGGGAAAGTGCTAGAGGATGGAAAGCGGGAGAACCAAGAAGATGTGGAATTCCTAGAAGCGAAGACAAGTATCCTAGAGATGATGAGTGAGACTCTTGCGGACAATAGTAGGCTTCTGGCTGGATTGCGAGATGTGGTCTTTAATGTGCGCAGTGAAGTTTTGAGGCTTAATCCTCTCAGTAAAAGCGTAGAACATCTACAGGCTGACGTTGAGGGATTGAAGAGAATGATGAAGTGCTTGGAGAGAGAGATCAAAAAGTACAAAACGTGCCCTGCTTGTGGTCGGGAGATCATGGCAGAGTTTAGACTGTGTCCTTACTGTGGCGAGAACCTGTTGAAACCCGCAGCAAACAGTGGAGCTGTAATGCTAGCCGCATTGCCTGTATCCGTTTCTCGAAGGAGAAAGGATTAGAAGATTCCGACATCCACAAAATTGCTTTGGAATGAATATAGATCAGCTGTTCACGCGTATGTAGGATATACTTACTTAGATGGGACAAGTTGCGCGTGTAAATCTTCACGGAACGAATTTTTTCTGTGCATCTTGGCTTAAAACTTGCTGCAGTTGTAGTGTAGTTAAACCTGTAACGTCGTCCCCATAGATTTCGCACTTTGCTTGTCGGTTAGCATCCTCTGGATTACGGGCAACAATTTCAACTTGGTTGCCAGATGGCAGATCAACATAAATATGTGTAGAACTCCTCCGCTCACCTTCCTTTGTGGCGGTTTCAGTTCTAATACACGTTATACTGTAATTTTTTTTTCGGAAGATTGTGACGATTTCTTGTGGCTCTTGTGTATAAATGACTATATCAATATCGCTATTATGATGGGAAGTGCCCCGCCAGACGCTTCCAACTAGTCGTGGAGAGAAGCCTTCCAGAATCTGCATTACCTCTAAAGCTTCTTGCCTCATCTGAGCAAGTCTTCTGTTCCTTGATCTTCCCTCTTTCTCTTGAGCGATTGAGTCAAGTTGGATAGCTATTTCGGCATTGCTTGGCAATATCCGGAAACCTAAATTTTTTGCGGCACGTAGCTTCGCCTGTCTGTACTCTTTTTCTTGACCCGTATATAGCAACTCTGCAGCTTCTTTCGCAACCCGCTTTCGCTGGATAGATGATCGATCAAAAACCATTCTTTTTCCCATTCTGGGCTGGGATGACTCATGGGGTAGGACTAACAGTTTCTGTGGGGTTGAAGATAAGCTTTGATTTCCTTATGCCTACATGACGCAGTGGGGCTACTTTCTTTGTCTCATTATATACATCTGAAGCTATCTTGCCCAAAACGATCTCTTGAGAAAGTGCATCGAAGGGGAGATTAGAGGCTTTCTCAGTCGCTATACGTATCATGATCTTCCTGATGAGAATCTCTTGGGAAGTCTTCACACGACTTAGAGTAAAAGCGCAGACAGCGACTCTAAGGCGATAACCATCCTTTGTTGTGACATTCACGAAAGTGTCCACGCGAGTTGTTCTTCTTCGAACCAAACTCCGTAAGTAGTCTCGACTATATTCATGTCCCTTGAATACTGTCTTAGCGATTTTCTCATCTACTTCAGTGACTTGAAAGGACATTTTGAGGTATTGGTGTGCGAAGTCGTTGGTGATATCGTAAAGCGTGGCGTTGATAACTCTGCCATTGAGTTTCTTAGGGTCATCAGTGGGGATCGATCCTAACTCCACGTTGCCAAAGTAGCTTGGGGTCACTATTGTATACCAATCTTTGCTGCGCCATTTGTCGCGGACGCGTCCTCTACGTTTTGACACTATCAGTCCTCGTTGCGTTTGGAAAGAATCGACATCCAAGTATTAAAGGATTTACTTCAAGAAAGTCCTAGCTGTGTATTTCTATTTTCAATGTTTTGATTGAGTTACGATTTTTTGCTGCAAAAAAAGGGGCAAATCTTATTAAATTGTAGCATAGAGTTTTAATTAAGTCCTTTTCTCCGCCCGGCTGCAAAGTAAACAGTTTGGAGTGGGTTAGTTTTCCCCATCGAAGAAGTGTGAAAGCAAAACAGCGTAGATTCACAAAACGACTCATTCTTGAGGCTGCATGGCGTGACAAGGAGAAAGCTGAGTCAGTCTGCAGATCGGACGTTGTCACGTTTGATCGTGACTTAGAAAAAGCTGTTGAGTTTAAGCCGGGTGATGTTCTGGCAGATAGTAGAGGGCAAGGATGCCTGCAGTAGAAGGGAGGTGAATGTATGTCAGAGAAAAAACCTAACATGCTCATTATCGGCGTCATTTTAGTGATAGCTGCACTATCCGTGGCAGCAACGGTAGTCGACATCGTTAGACCTTTAGACCTGTCCACGTATCCTCCAGCCATCGCATACATTCTCGGCGGCGTCAAATACATCTTAATCGTAACGCCGATCGCCATACTTGTAGCTTTTGGACGAAACATCTTCGGATTCGGAATCAACTGGATCCGGGAGCAACGTAACGGCGACTCTCATGTTGAATATAGTTTGTCGTGGCTTGCACAGACGATTGTAACCTTTGAAGGAGTAATCATCGTCGCAACTCCACTCGTGACGCTGATCGCAGGCGTGGTTTTTAAAGAGTTTTGGCCGGCTTACGAATCTGAAGCGATGATTGTTATAGGCTCGCTGTGGGCGCTGATTGACCTAACGATTAGTGAGCTGAAACGCGCGCTCAAAAGTGCAGGTACACCAATTCCAGTTGCGACAATTCCAGTTAAACCCAGCTAACGACTTCGACGAAGTTGACTACATGGCAAAGTTACAAATCAAATATGTGCCGATCGACGCTCTGAAAGTCAACCCTCGCAATCCCCGGGTAGCTCCTACAAAAGCAATCTTAGCCATTAAAGACAGCATCCGAGAATTTGGATGGACAAACCCCATCTTGGTGCAGAAATCGAACAACCTAGTTATTGCAGGACATCAACGCATCAAAGCGGCCAAACTGGCCGGACTAAAAGAAGTTCCCATAATCTACTTAGACTTAGACGATGTCAAGAGCCTCGCTTACAACATTGCCGACAACAAACTTGCAGAGCTAACCGACTGGAACGAACGTGAACTATCACGGATCCTGGAGAGCCTCAACAACGATGTGGATCTCACGCTGCTTGGCTTCAACAAAGAAGACTTGGACATGCTTATTCCAGAACTCGCTGAACAAATCAAAGGGTTCGAGGAAGAACTCAACGAAGCTCTCAACAAAGTCGGTACAACAAACGTTAGAGCGCCAGTCGTTTGGATGGGCAGCAAATCACATTTAGCCACTTGGATCATAAGCCACTTTCCCGAACATTCCTGTTATGTAGAGCCTTTCGGCGGCGCCGCATCAGTTCTCCTGCGCAAGGAACGAGTTAAATCAGAAGTCTACAACGACCTTAACCATTTCGTCTACAACTTCTTCAAGTGTATCAGAGACCAACCGAAGCATCTACTCAGCGCTCTTGCCTTTCTCCCTCACAGCAGACAACTCTATGACGAGTTAAGGATCGCCTTCAAAAAAGGATCCGTACACCCAGGTGAATTAGTTTTACAGGCTGCCTGCTGGTATCACCTCCAACAAAGTAGCTTCGCAGGTCACTGGGGAACTGGCTGGGCGCATGGCGCAAAAGGCGGCTCCGTACTTCGCAACACTATGAACCGCTTATGGGACGTTGCTATGCGACTGCAGGGCGTACAAATTGAAAACTCAGATTTCCGCAAAATCTTTGAAACCTACGACACCGAAACCACCCTGTTCTATGTGGATCCTCCTTACATCACACACGAACACTATTACCCAAAGACCCAAGTGGAACCTTTCACCTTAGACGACCACAAGGATCTTGCGCAGATTCTAAATAACATTCAAGGCAAAGCCTGCGTCAGCTACTACCCCAGTCCCTTCGTAGACGTTGCCTACAAAGGCTGGCGACGAACGAAGAAAACCGTTCGCGCTTGGGCTAAGGGAGTAACAAAACAAAGTAAGACAGGGCGTCGACCTTTCCGCACTGAACTATTGCTTATGAATTATTAGGTGTGCAACTTGGCAGGTAAACTCGTGGATACATCCGTGGATACACCCATAGGTAAATCAGAGCCTTGGGAACGTCAACCTGGCGAAACCAACAAAGCCTACTATGCTTTCACCCTGTACCGGGACATGGGCTACAAGCGAAGCTTGGTGAAAGTAGGGCAAAAGTATGGTGGAAACCGTAACATCCGAGCCTTAATGGAACGTTGGAGTTCACAATATAACTGGGTTGAACGAGTTACTGCTTACGATGATTATTTAGAGTTGCAGAAGCGACTTGCCCATGAGGAAGAGTTGGAGAAGATGTGCAAGCGCCACCTCACCTTAAGTATGGCATTGCAGTCGAAAGCAGCTGAGAAACTTAAGGATCTCGAGGGGAAAAAGATGCGCGTCAGCGATGCAATCCGGGCTGTCAGCGAGGGAACCAAGCTGGAAAGGCTCACCAGGGGAGAACCCACAGAGAAGGTGCGAGGCGAACTTGTCACAACCATTAAAGGCCCTGCTGTGATGCCTTGGGAGAACATGCCTGAAGCCCGAGACGCCATAAGACAAGTTGCGGAAAAGCTGCGTAGGGAAAAGAACCAGAGTGACGCAAGCTCTTCCTAACTATTACAGGTATATACCTGACGCCGGTAAGCAGCTGCAGTTCCACGCTGCACGAAACATCTACCGTTTCAGATCTGTCATCTGCGGAACAGGCGGAGGCAAAACCGTATGTGGCCTAGCTGAAGGGATCAGTTGGGCTAAGAAGTATCCTGGAAGCGTCGGTTACGTTTTTGAGCCAAGTTTCCCCATGGTACGTCGCATCTTGTTGCCAACGCTCCGGCGTGATTTGTTGCTTGGAAAGCCTCTGCACGCTAACCCTGACATCAAACGGTTTCACCGGGGCGATATGCGCCTCGAGTGGGAGAACGGCAGCGAATTCTGGTTTGTCAGCCTTGAAGACCCTGAGATGGCTGAGGGCAGCAACATCGACTGGGGTATGATTGACGAAGCTCGCCTGGTGCGGCACTTTGATGTGGCCTTGAGAACTGTTATTCGCAGACTGCGAGGCAGTGACCCAAGCCAGGGCTATCCGACTGGCCTGTGGATCACGACAACGCCAGATGCTCCAGGTAGTGATTTACACCGGTTTATTGAGAACCCGAAGACGAAGCACCCTGACAGCAAAGTGTTCAGGTGGGGCATACATGACAACCGGCACTTAACAGCGGAGTACATCAGGGACATATTGCGCACTCACCACGGCGGCTTAGCTGAAAGGTTCGTGCATGGCCGGTTCGCCGCTGTCGGCGTTGGCACAATTCCCTTCGACGCTTCTGTGCATGTCACGTCAATAATCAACAAACAAATCATCGTTCAAATGGTTTATGGCGTAGACTTTGGCTGGAGTAACCCGAGCTGCGTTTTAGCCATAGGATTTGACCGTGACGGTCGCGCTTATGTGCTTGAGGAATATTATGAGGCTCGAGTGACAGAAGACAAAGTGAAGGAAGTTCTCCAGGACATGCAAAGCCGCTGGGGTCGCGGGCGTGTCTATTGCGATCCTACTCAGCTGCAGACGATCAACTGGCTGATCAGCCATGGCATACTTGCTCAGAAGAGCCTTCCGAAGCGAGTCGAGGGGATCCGGCATATGGCTGGGTATTTTCCTAAAGCCGAGGACAACAGACCCCGAATTCAGATTCATAGTAATTGCGTCAACCTAACCGCGGAACTGCAGGTGTATGACGAAACCAAAAAAGAGTTTGACCATGCTGTTGACACTTTGCGCTATGGTTTAGGGAGTCGAATGAAGAAAGAAGGCGACGTCGACGCCTGGATACTTGGGTAACGACGCAAAAAGGCTGTTGGTTGCCAGGCCTCGAGCTGATTATTGGCTGATTAAGAAAACAGAACCAAAAAGGAAACGATTAGAATGACTTGGACAACTCGAGAGAAATTCTTAGCAGCACTCTTCATTGTGACCTTAGCTGTAGCCACTATAATTATTGTAGCTCCAGCTTTCCGAGTAAAGAACGTCGGGGCAATCCGGGCCGTCGGGGTTAAGTTGTACTGGGACGAGCAGGCTACCCAAGTCGTAACCCTCATCGATTGGGGGCTCATGGGTCCAGGAGAACTGAAAGGCGCCACGGTTTACATTCGCAACATTAAGAGCTTAAACTGCACTCTCACTCAAAACTCTACAGAGTGGGATCCTGCACATGCAGGGCAATACTTAACGACTGACTGGAACTATACAGGGCAGATCATCGCTCCAGGCCAGCAGATCTCTGTCTTGCTGACGCTTCAAGTGTCGATCGGCATAGAGAACGTGACGACCTTTTCTTATTGCTGGGACTTTTGGGCGATTGAAGCATCGGCTGGTTAACGGTTGTATGGCGCCAGATCTCGAGGGGATCATTGGTTGATAAGTGGCTGTTAGGCTGCCGGGAGATCTGACGTCTTCGGATGGTTTACGTCTTACAGTAGCAACATTCGTCTTACGATAGTAACATAGTTCACGGTCCTTAATTGGACGTTGAGGCTCTGCAGCCTGTTCTCCTTTCTCGTGTCGGGTGCTGAGAACTGAATTTGTCTTCAATCGGGCTGCACGAGCTTCGATTCAAACTAACTCTCAGGAGTTAGGCGCAGGGGAGTAAGACTACGAAGTCTTCAACTCTAGACCATTTTCGTACCCCTTATGGTTTTGAGCAGGGCTTCGAGTCTAAGCGCAATACAAATCTCCCCACAACCTCGCACAGACGTTAGGCGGAGACCTCAACCCGTCACGATAACACCTTTTGCTGAGGTGTAGGCTCGAGCGAGGGGAGCTGAATAACGAGGCGTTCATGGGACGCCTACAAACCTAACGTCCTCCAGATGTCACTTAGGGACCTGAGCACCGACCGCTGAGGAATATGTGTGTGACCGACACGGCAAGGCTACTGCCAGATAGTGTAGCTTCACACATAGCAGCCCGACGTCGTGGCTGACCTCGGAAAAATTCCCCAATGTGCTATTCGCAGGGGATTTCCCTCGAGGCTCCATAGAAGCCGGTTAGACAGGTCCCGCATATACTGTTCGCGCATTCTGAGGCAAGATGGCAATGCACGAGAAAATCTGCAGAATCGTCCAGAAAGTCAATAAATGTTTTTGCAGTCCAAGGCCGCCCTATTGTCTACTCGTTGATGCCTTAGCGAAAGGGCTTAACGAAAGGGAATGCCTTGAAGCATTAGCGAAAAGGATTAACGAGGAATGTACCCACGTTGAGAAGTCCAATATCAAGCCTAGAAGAGTGGCTGTTTAAACAGAAACGTCGTGTCATGACGTCAGTTTGGAGCAGGGAAATAGCGAAAGCTAACCAATTCAAAAAACTTGTCGGGGAAACCAACTGTCCATCCTGCGAAAAACCATTGCTGAAACTGCGAAAGTACGAGCAGGGACCTAAAGGCTACGAAGCCGAAGTGCGCTGTGAAGGCTGCAACTTCACCGGGTTGCTGAATAGCAGCTGGACAAACTTCGAGCATGTTGACAGCAAAGGGCGTGCACGTGAGTAATGAGTAGTCGAGTAGGCGGCAGACGCATAGGATCGGCAACAACACGTTCAGAGAGCTCCATCTATCTTCCTCGAGGCGGAGTCAGCGGCGCCGGGCAATACGGCGAGGAAATAAACGATCGAAGCCGCACATTCGCCATATTGCGAGAACCAGTTGCTCACCGTGTAGTCTGCACAGTGGCCAAGGACGTTTTTGACAACTGGTTCACTTTGGAACTGGAAGGGGCGAAAGAGAAGGATAACAAAGCCTTCGATCAGCTGCTTCAAGCTGAGCTTAGACGTCTCCGAGCAAAACGTGAGCTCACCATCATGAGCGTCATGGAGCGAGGCTACGGCTACGGCATAATAGTTCTCGGTTACCAAGACGACGCTGAAAGCTTAGAGGAACCCCTTAAAGCCCCGTCAGCTCTGCGACAGATCAAAGCGTATGGCACACCGCAAATAACGAAAGTGGCGTTAGACAAAAAAGAGACACTTGAGGATGGCAAGCCAAACCCGCATTTTATGCTGCCTGAAATCTACTTCATTCAACAGAAGGGCGTGACTCGACGCCTCAGAGTTCACCACAGCAGGGTCATACATTTCGCAACTCGGTATGAGGACCCGACTAAAGATCAGTGGCAAGGCCAAAGCGTTCTCGACCCACTTTGGGACGACGTGGTGACTCTTCGTAACATTCGCTGGAGCATGGGGCAAACCATGTTCCGATACGGCTCGGGCTTTCCAGTATTCACATTTAACGAAGCAACAAAGGCACAGCTGCAATCTTGGGAAGCTGCAGGACTCTTCGGCGACATCAGCAACCGCACGTACTTCCTCAAAAACGAGAAGCAAGACATCTCATTCGAAGGCTTAGCCGGGCGAGCTTTGGATCCTCTGAATTACTATCTGCCTCAAATGGAACACATCAGCGCCGCTTCAGGCATCCCCCTGGCGATTCTCAGAGGCGTTCAAGCCGGCGCATTGACAGGCAGCGAAGTTAACCAAATGGAATATTACGGCATCATCAGCGACGAACAAACCGCATACGAATCCGGCTTGCGCAAACTCGTCGACATCATAAGACTGTTCGCCATCAAGAAGGACAAAAAAGCCGTCGAGAAAATGGGAGCTGCCGAAGTCGACCAGGCAATCATCGCCGTGGCATTCAGCGACACGTTCATCGGTTTTGACGCTGTTAAACTTCCAGAAGAAGCAGAGCTGCAGGCGTTCCTTTTCAACTGGAAAGGCGGCTTTGAACTTGACGAAGAGAAGAAACAACGCATCGCATTAATGAAGGCGCAAGAGCTGCAAATTCGAGGTCAATGGCTTCGGATAAACGAGATTAGAAAGGTCGAAAACCCCGAAGACGTCGGAATAGGTCCTGAAGGCGAAAAACTTCTAGGGCAACCGAGTGTAGATTTCCAAAACTTAGGGCAGAGTGCTTTTCGTGTCACAGTTAATCCAGATGGATCCTCAACGGTTATTGAGAAGCCTGGACGCCGCATTAAAGGTTAACGCTGTTCTGAAGACCCGATCTGTCATAGCGGCGGATCATGCAGGGTATCATCATTCACCTTACGACTGGTGGATCCTGAAAGCGCGCTTGACAAGCCCCAAAACATGCGAAGTATGCAAGTTGCTAGATCTTCTGGTTTACAGGGGCGACTGGGTTCCTGCGAGGTTTCCATATCACGTTCACATGAGAATTAACAGGATCAAAGCACGTATTCACCCAAACTGTCGGTGTGTGTTGGTTTGGGCTGGACGTGCATTGGGGATCTACGAGACATCGTTTGGGCTGCTGGAGCCGGACGAAGTTGCGAGGCTTTGGATGCCTTCCCTGAAAGAGCTAGAGCGTTTAACGCCTAGCCAACTGCAGTCCATCATTCAGTTTTTGCGGTTACCCAATTCAAGCTAACAACTTTGGAGAAATTGAAAATGACCGTAAGCAACATGACACTTCTAGCGTACGACCAAATGGAAATAGGTAGAACCAAAATCGTTGAGGAAAACAAACGCTTTCTAAAGATAGCAGCTGTCATAAGCAAAGTCGGCGTCTACAAATACCCTGAAGGCATGGCTTTGAAAAGCGCAGGTGAACTACGGAAAGCCGTCAGGTCGGCTCGCTACGCAAAAATAACCCTGGGCGATCACCCTGCAGGGAAGATCATAATGAGCCAAGATCAGATTTTCGGCGGACTGGAGAAGCCGTTTTTCGACGGGAACAAAATGCGGAGCGTATTGAGCTTTGACAAACAAGTCGTGCCTGAAGCAACTCTGAAGATACTTCGGTCTGGTGACTCGAAAGACCTCAGCATCGGCTTCTACTACATTGCTGACTGGTCACCCGGCTGGCACCGTGACGTCAACACGGATAAGCCTATAAAATACGACTTTCGCATGACAAACATTATGATCGACCATGTTGTCGCTGCGATGAACCCGAACCTTCACGGCCGCTGCACTTTCCCCAGCTGCGGGATTGGAGTCGACACAATAATGAAACGTTTCAGCGTTGCAGAGGACAAAGTTGAGAAAAGGGGAGCTCAATGGTGCGTGATCCACTGCAGCGGTCCGGACACTGGAAAACCAATAAAATGTTTTCCCACGGAAGCTGAAGCTCAAGCTATGCACAGGGCAATTCAAGCTAGGAAAAACGCCGGGCAAGCTGATCTTTTCGTGGCATTGAACAGCTTCAAAATAGAGTTAGATTCGTTGACTCCTGAAAGTCGAATGTTACTTTTCGGGGATACTGAACAACCCTCTAAAGAATGGATGGGCGGTTGTAAATCCAAAGCCAGTAGCTTCGCAGATAACCCCAGCGCCTTCTGCGGCTGGGTGTTCTATCATGGAACTCCAGAATTGAAGCGAAGCTTTGGCAGTTCAAGCGTATCACAAGGAGAAGAAAAGAAATTGAGTCAAGAAGAATCGGCATACGCAAAATGCGTGCGTGAAAAGGTAGAAGGCGGCATGACGGACGAGGAAGCACGAGAAGCCTGCAGAGAACATAAGACAGACCAAGACGAATCCGCATACGAGAAATGCCTGATTGAAAAGAAGGCGGAAGGCATGTCAAAAGAGGATGCGGAATCAGCATGTGAAGCGTTGAAGCCTGCAGCTGCAGATCAGGACGAACCTAAAGAAAAGACGCCATGGCAACTATGCCTCCAGCAGGAAATGGCATCGGGCAAAACCAAGGAACAAGCTCGTATGGCATGCAAAGAGAAGGGTTTGAAGGGACCAACGACACAAGAGCAGGATCAGGATCCTGTAGCTCAGCCAGTTGAAAGCGTAGAAGTCCTGCCAACACCGCTCGAGACGTGTATTGCTACTCGGATGGAAGCTCATGGCGAAGACGAGGCCACAGCTAAGAAATGGTGCGAAGACGACGCTGCAGGACTACATCAACCAGTATCCACAATCGTCGACAACATCGAAAGGCTGAAAGCTAAAAAACAAGCATTGACCAGGTAGCGCTCGCACAGTCCCTTTTTTTCACGGTCACACAGTTGACACCTACAGAGAGCTAGGTATGAGGCTTTCCCTAGTGGACAACAAGCTAGGCTTCGGAACGTATTCCGAACGTCGTTATAAACGGCTTTGGAATGCATTCCTTAAAGTCGGTTGTTCACGCCTACGCGGGCGTGGCTAAAGAACTCCGCAACAAACTTAGGAGAGAAACTATTTGCCTAAAAAGAAAATTCAAAAGGATGCAACACCTCAAAGGGTAAAACCAACAGTAGATAGCCCCATGGCTCATTCGATTGCGATTGACAGGTTGACCTTGAAAAATGCCAAGCTTGAAACTGCACTTGATGCTGTATCCCTCGAGCTTGTAGCAGCAAAGGATGCACTCAAGAAAATTGAATCAGGCTACAACGCTGAAGTCGCAACTAAACTAATGATGGACATTCAAATGGTTCTAGACATCAGCGACGATGAACGAGACAAGCTCTGCCACGGCAAAAACGATGAAGACCTTTCCCTAATGCTGGAGAACTTTGTAACGGCCACAAAGAAACGAACACCAGGGGATCCGGGCATTTTCAAGCCGATTCGAACCGGCGCTGCAGAACCCCGCAAATACGGAGACGACACAGAAAACTTCACAGTTGGATGCTTATACGGCAAATCTAGAGAGGAGATCTTGAAGATGGGAGGCAAAATGTAATGCCGGGCTTAGTCGTTCCAACTAATCAAGTAATGTGTCTAGGGAAGGCTTTTCGGGTCGAAATGAAAGTGGGTGCGAACGCAACCCCTGCCAAAATGCTCCCGGGATTCCTAGTTATTCTGGACACCACCCTCGACCAGGTGAAAGAAGCTGGAGCAAAAGCACATGGCATTCTCGGAGTCATCGACGTTGACGCTGAACACACCATAGGGGATCCCTATGACAACGGTGACGACTCAGTCGGCGACAACGTGCCGATACTTATTCCTTACGACGGTTCAATCCTAGCTTTAATGTTCTTAGCCAACGAAGACCTTGTCCAAGGCGACACAGTTGTTTCAGCCGCAGACGGCAAAATCGCTGAAGCCGCAGTAGCAGCTCTCGGAAGTCAAGGTGACATCGTAGGATATGCTTGGTGCACAGAATCCGGCGCAGCCGACAAACGAGTGCTTATTCGCTGGCACTTGACTCCTGAAGGCAAAGCCGTCGCTTAATAGGTGACTAACATGCGAGGAATACGAAGAGTCGGAACAGCCACAGCTGTTTTGACAGACGAAGAAATGAACTACATCGACGAAAAAGTTGTCGAAACCATCCGACCCTTGCTGATCGGACGACAACTATTCCCCTCACACGGCCTTGGACACGCAGGCTTCAGAACAGTCACATTCTACACTGAAGGCGAAATGAGCGCCGCCATAATGGACATGGAAGCCCAGCAGGAGAGCATGGATCGTGTGCCATTAGCTCCGCATACGGTCACGGTTCCAGTTCTCCACAAAGAAACCCGGTTGTTCTGGCGAGATCTCGAGATGAAACGAAAATCCGGACAGCCTATAGACGTTGCGCACGCCAAAAATGCGGGTCGGCGAGTTGCAGAAATGGAAGACTTGTTCCTGCTCACAGGAGATCATACTGGTGTCAACTACTTAGGTGTCGAAGGATTATCAACTGCGACCGGACGCTTAACGGGTGCCGGTGGCGATTGGGTGCAAGCAGGCACATCTTACAACTGTCTAACATACATTGCCACAGCCATCGCAGCACTAGAAGCAGCAGGACACTACGGTCCCTACAAACTGATTTTACCCACTGCATTCAACGCTGAACTAAGAACTGCACACCCGGACTTGGATCAATGGCTGTTCAAAAGCGTCGGCGACCTAATTGGCGGAGTCGAAAACATCTTAGTCAGCCCAAGCCTGAAAGCAGCTGACGGCGTTGCTGACAGCGCCTTAGTTGTAGAACCAGGCGAGGGAAACTTTGACTTGTTACTCGGCGAAGACGCACATACCATAAACTTCCCTGAGAAGGGCGGAAACATATGGCTTAGTGTGCGTGAGGTTGTTGCTCCACGAATTAGACGTCCAAAAGCAATCTACGAAATCACGGCCTTAACGTAGTTCGTCCGCAAGAGCTTTCTTGCACGTTTCTGGAGCTGGCTCTGGAAACGGATTTACCCCCCTTTTCTAGGGAAATCAACCATCTGCGAGATGATTTTATGACTGAAGAAAAGAACCCACACGACATAATCGAACTCATTGGCAAGCCGAAACCGTGGCGTCAACGAGCCAGCATTATTCTGATCCAGCTGTGGGAAGACAGGCGCTACACTAAATGGCTCTTAGCTAGCCTGTTCACACTCGACGTCTTCATCATAGGCTTGCTTCTCAAAATCGTCTTTAACGTTTAATGGAGGTGACAGACAATACCCAAAAACATCAAGGTTCGCATAATAGATAAGGTCGGCGCATGGTACCACCCGAATGCAAGTGGTCAAATGGTCAAATATGTGCCAGGCGACGTTTTGGAAGTTCCAGAACGTTTCTTCCGAACTGACATCATGGAAAAAGTTTTGCCGCCTGCTCCGAAGCCTACGCCTGAAGAGGTAGAGATCCCGACAGAAACAGAAAAGCCGGACGAAATTCCTGAAGTTGCAGAGCCTAAAAAGGAGCCTAAGAAGAGACGATTCTAGAAATGCCGCAAACAGGTTGTTTGCTGGCGCCAGGAGATCCTCGAGTAATCCAGTTTCCGTATTTTATGCGCTGCTAGATCGCCACTTGACGATTTAGCAGAGACGTGGTAAAATGGAGAAACCACTTTGGAAGAGAAGTTGAAAACCGGAAAAGTAATCGTCAAGGTTACGAAGCGGAGGGTCGGAGAGGACAAGCCTTACGAGGTCGAAGTCACCGAGCATGAAGTCGACGTAAGCATGCTTCCTCGACGCCCGAAACGTCGTACGGAGAAATAAGAAAAATGGTCTATTTGGAAGAAGGAATGGACGAGATCTGGAATCTCGCATGTGGCTACGGTTCAGCAGTTGCGTATGACAACACAAACGCTAGAATAGGCGTTGGAGACGATGATACTGCAGAGGACGAAACACATACAGGTCTACAGGCAGGTGTCAACAATAACTATCAAGGCATGAAAGCAGGATACCCCAAAACGCCGGGCGCCGATGCGATGGCTCAAAAAGCCGTCTTCAGAAGCGTCTTCGCAGATGGCGAGGCTGAGTTTGCATGGGAAGAGTTCGTAGTTGACAACGGTGCAGCCCGGGCTAAGGACATGCTTAGGATCGTGGCGAGCAAAGGAACTAAAGGCTCTGGAGAAGAGTGGGAAGTCGAAATCACAACGCCGCTGGCTAATCCTTAGTCACACCCACCATTTTTTTCTTAATTTCAAAGTTTCGTATTCACCAGTGGTAATTAGAATGTGCCTGAATTTCTTCATCGACCTGTACTACGAGAGTTTGAACGACGTCAAGTACCCGAAGATCACAGTTCAACATTACTGTCGCTCGGTTCCCAAGCTTGGCAGGGTCCCCTTAGACGTTAGAACGTTCTTCACGAACCCTGCGGCTTCTGAGATCCAGAAGATCGTTGAGGCTCTGAAGGGTAGTGACGACGAGAAAGCATTAGCAGCTCTCACCTTCGTCCACGACAATATTCAGTACGTGCATGACTGGCAGCAGTTCGGCCTTGCAGAGTTTTGGATGGTCGCAGAGGAATCCTTGTTCACCAAGAAAGGCGACTGCGACGATGGCGCCATTTTACTCGCCAACATTCTTGTTGCTGCGGGCATACCTGGCTGGAAGGTTCGATTAACTGCAGGCTGGACTTTTGACCATCATGGTCATTGCTACGTCACCTACTTTTGCTCAAAAACTCGCAGGTGGGTTGCGCTCGACTGGTGCTTCCACTTTGACCGTGTACCGATCAGACATCGCCCGGACTATAAACAGTCTCAGATCTACGGTGAGGTATGGTTTAGCTGGACCCGAGATCAAGCGTATGGAAAACTTGAGGAATTAGTATGAAAATAACAATAACAACCGACGACGGAAAGGTACTCGAGTACACTCTTCCGCAAAATAAAGATGGCGGCGAAGACATTTCAATTATTCACGGTAGACAGCCAATAATACTTAGAAAGAATGGAGAATGGTTTGGAAAAACAAGCTGGTGCAACCATTGCGGATTATGCTGCATCCAGAAACACCCGGACTATTGGCTTTTCAAGATCAAGATGCTAAAGTTTGGCGATAAAGAAATTCCCTTCTGTGAACATGCAAGAGAACTAGTCGATGGAAAAATCATGTGCAGTGCAGGAATCCAAACCCCGCTAAACTGCATCTTAGCATACTCCCCAACTGAGAAGGTCATTCCATTTTGCAGCGTCAAATTTGAAGCGTTAAAGGAAAAAAAACCATGATTCTAATAATTATTCTCCTTCTCCTTGGAATCGTAACCGCTATATTTTGCGTTTGCGTGTGTATATTTAAGGAGTATCGGAGAAGGTTGATTGGCGCCATAGGTACGCTGCTGCTGTTAATAGGTGGTCTTTTCTCAGCTACAGTAATGATGCCGCCGTTTGAACCAACAGGTGTTTCAAGCGAACTATTAACCATTCGACCAAACGCAGTAGGAGATCTCGGTCAATGGCAAGACTACCCTGCTGCAACATATAATTGGCAAAAAGTCGATGAAGCTGGAGGGGGCGACGGTGACTCTACTTACGTTAGAACTTCCTTGTATGACCAAAATTATTATCGAGATCTCTACAATGCTGAGGATCCTTCGCCGACAGCGGGCTATCAGCCCGTCAACGTCACGATCTACGGAAGGACACGAAGCTCAGACCCCTACGAAGGGGCATTTTATATTACGATCAAAACCAACGGAGTAACCTACACATACTACAAAGACAGCCCACCGACTTCATACACGCTATACAGCCATTTTCTAGATCTGAACCCTCAAACTTCGCTTGAATGGACAATCAATGAGATCAACGCGTTACAAATAGGGGTCTATGGTAAAAGCGGAGTGGATAACCCGAAAAATCCTACGGCCTGGTATCCCATTCGATGCACCCAAGTCTATGCAATCGTGGGATTTGACTACGTTCCCCCCATCACGTTAACTAACGGTGCTCATTCAGGATCGGTCGCTGACGACATCGGACTTCAAGCCGACTGCACCACCACAAGCGGCACACTCGACATGTATGCGCTTTGGGACAATTCAACTGGAACTTACGAAAGAAAAACATGGATTGACTTCTTAGGCACGCCAACATCGACGGTTATCACAATCAACAAAACATACGGAAGCGGCGACTTCGACCTCAAATGGAGCATAGAAGCTAACAACACCGATGGCGACTCAACATTCGTACTACTTGGAAACGACACTTTCACCATGGCTGCCCCTGTAGAAACTGAAAGCGTGAACATTCGCCCAACTGCCGACGCTTCGCCTGAAGAGTGGAGTTCGTCCACTGGAACAGGGGTAATCCATTTTGAGGATCTTGACGAAGCAGGAGACGGAGACGAAGATACTACAAGGGTGTGGGTAGCTGGCACAGTTGACCCTTGGAAAACTGACCATTTCACCATGGAAGACGTATCGCTCTCATCTTCAACAATAACCAAAATCAAAGTGTACGGACGGGCAAGAAGCGAACTCCACGCCAACAAAGGTAGCTTTCGATTAGAGTTTGACGTTGACGGAACCATCCATGCTAGCGCAACTTGGACGCCTTCAACCGAGTACACTCTTTACGTGTTTAGCCTTACTGAAAATTCGAATGACGACTTTGCTTTTGAAGATTTGGACATTGATCGTATAGAAGCCGGAATCAAAGGTCAAAGCGGGCGGGATCCATTAGCAACAGGAGCTATTTACTGTACTCAACTATGGATCGAAGTCGTCTACACGACACCTCCAGCTAGAAATCTCCTATGGGTAGACGATTACAACAGCACAGACACTTCTTGGGCTCCTACTGGAAACAGTCCTTACATTGACGATTCTTACGACAGCAACATAAAGTCAGTAGCCGCAAACTATAACATTTCTTGGTTCACCTTTGACGACACAACTTATGATCCGTCGCATTCCTGGCTTGAATTTGAAGCACGAAAAAAGAACCATGACGACGGGGGAACAATACGGATGCACCTTTGGGACGGCTACACAATGTATGATCTAGGCACGATGGAAGTTGACTTGAACTACAAATGGTATCGCCGATCTATTTCAGGCATCGTAGATACTCCCACCAAAGCTTGCATGACGATGATTAAAATTGAAAGTGAAGAAGCGGGATTATACACAGTCGTCATAAGGCGGGCAAGGCTGCATCTCTGGATTGCATACCCCAGCGAAGCAAGAATAACAAGCCCGGTTTACCCATCTTCAAACGAAGAGGTAACTGTATCTTGGAAGTGGCACCATGCAGTCGGAGTCGACATGATCTACTTTTCAGAAAACTCGTCAGGATCTTGGGCTGCCAATCAAACGCTCGACGTTTCAGGTACCCCGAACTGGGGAAATTTCACCTTCACTATGCCTGATTCATACGAAACGGTCATGTATAAATACTGGATTTTGGACGAAAGCGCAACTTGGGCTTGGACTAATGAAGAACCCCTTTACGGATTTTGGGGATTCAACCTCGAGAACTATGACTTAGGCGCAAACTCTACAGTTCAAACATCTATGCGACACAGCTATGGACGGAAGGCGTTTCAAATTGGCGGCAATTACATACTTTTTTACGCTAATGGCTCCCGCACAAGAGCAGAATTCCATGATGGCAACAGCTGGAATTATGTTCAAGACGTATGTGACGCCACTGCAGGCTACTTCATCTATTTTTGGGTAAACAACATCAGCGACGTCTACTACATTCATTACATCCGATGTGATGAATCACTCGGCGACGACGTCTTTTACAGAAGAGGGACCATTAACACCGGGACTGGAGAGATCAGCTGGAGTGCCGCAGTTCAGACTGTGCAAGCTCTCAGCGGATCATCAATGGGATACGTCACTTCGGTAGTTGTAGACTCAAACAATTACCCTTACATCATGTGGGCTAACAGGACGTCGGGGTATCAAATTTACATGACAAAATCGGAGAATAATGATGGCACTTGGTCGACGGAAAGCGGGTTTCCACGACAATTAAACAGTATAAGTGCCTTGGTCAGCGGTCAACTATTGCCATTGCCCGACGAAAGCATACAGGCGGTTTGGTGTATGGCTGGGGGTTATCCCGCTAAAGCAAGAATATGGAACGACACGGCATCTTCTCTCTCGGGCATAGTAAGCGCAAGCACCGCCAACGTTCAAAACAACTATTACTTTTCAGTAATCAATGATCCGTCGGGACATGTGAACCTAGTTTTCAGTAACACCGTTTCCCTGTTGCACTCATGGAAAAACTACACTACGGGCACATGGGAAATTAAAGATCAGCTTGTCTCAGCCAATGTGGACGAAGACAGCTTTCCCGCTATCGGTTGGGACAGCATAGATAGCAAAGTTTACTGTAATTGGATTACTCAATTAGACGACAGCGCTTGGGTTAACACCTATAACTCGAGCGAATTATGGGAGCAGGAACAACGACTATACACCATTATTCCCTCAGATGGAAGCGCACGCTGGAGCAGCGACCCGAACATCGTAATTCCATATGCTACACTCGGCGAAATTCTCTACATAACCACCCAAGACGAAGCCCCAACTCAGAGGATCCACACGTACTTCTATGTCACTTCTCTCACTGAGCTGGTAGTTGGAGAGAACGTTATCAACCCTCTAGCGAGAGATGTGGGTCGTACTTTAGCTGAAATCAACGTGAGCATTTGGCTTGACGGCATACAAATGTACTCCATCGTCTACATCAACGCAACAGGGCACTATCCATTCTATTACCAGTACGAATTCAACAAGAACGTAATAGTTACTGACATGAGCCACACGCTGAAGATATGGTGTAACACTGCAGGGTCGTGGTATCACAGTTATGGTTAGTCACCTCGTCTTAGGCAAGCTAACGTATAATGGAGATCTCAAAAGCGGAGAAACCGTAAACGTCAAGAATCTGAGGACAAACGACGACGTAGATGTTGTAACAGCCGGCGACGGAAGCTACATCACGGACTTGGATGATACCGGCGATTTTCCGAATGGCTACTTAAACAACGACAATATTCGAGCCACGTGGAGCGGTCACCCCATCGACGGTCAGGTGAACACAGCCCTATTCGGCACGTTCATCCATATTACCGTGTGGTTCTTCCAGTTTGAAGAAACCGTCGAGGGATCTCCAACTGCTCTCACGTTCAAACAGATCATACTAGCAGCCATGGCTGAGGGATCGCCAAGCATAACAGCACTCGCAAAAATCCTGTGGCTAACTGAAACTGTTGAAGGAACGCCAAGCCTCGCAACTTTGAAGCAGATAGTGTTCTCGCAGACAGCTGAGGGCGTGCCTCTCTTCACGTTCTTCCAAAAAATATTCTGGCTCACTGAAACCGTTGAGGGATCGCCGACCTTTAATCTGCCAATTAAAACAGTTGCCGTAACAGAAATCGTCCAGGGCACGCCAACGCTGACATTGCCGTTTCGACTGTGGTTCTTCACTGCAACCGTAGAGGGGCTATCAGTCTTATGTGTTCATGGCAAAGTCGTGACCCTCACAGAAACAGCCGAAGGAGTACCCGGCGTTGCAGCTCGGCGTTACCTAAGATTATCTGAAACTGTGGAAGGAACACCGACATTCAACTTACCATTAAAAACTGTTGCCTTCACAGAAATAGTTCAAGCATCTGCCTCTGTAATTCTGCCACTTCGCAGCATCCTCTTAGAAGCAATCGCTCAAGGCGTCCCGTTTGCGGCCATTATGAAGTATCTGCCATTCACCGAGACTGTGGAAGGATCGCCCACGGTGTATATTCAGGTCCCTGCTGACGTCTTAGTCACATTCTCTGCAGGTCAACAGAGCTACTTAACTGGAACGCCGCTGATCGAGCGTCACAAGACCTTGTCTTTCACGGAGATAGTTGAAGGATCCCCCACCGGTGCTTTAGCTTCTAAAGCGTTGATATTCGTTGAAACTGTTGGGGGCTCCCCGGTTTTGGCGGTTCCGCTGCATCCAATACTGTTCTCACCGGTCTTAGAAGCAACTCACACTTTGACTTCGGCAAGGATCCTCACTCTATCAGAGATCCTCGAGGGCGTTCCGGTTATTAGCCGGCGTTCGTTTGTGGTGCCCGCAATTGTGATGGGGTCGCCAACGGTGACTCTTCCCGCAAAGCTGGCAATGCTGCAGGAGATCTTAACCGGGATTGCCACTGTGGCAACTGAGTTTAAGTTACCTGTTCCATTCCGAACGCAGATTCAGGTCGGAAGGAGAAACATGGATTTGGAAATTGAAAGGAGAAATCTTGGGGTAGCCGTTCAAACTCGCAAAATAGAAATAAAAATTGAAATGGAGAGAGATTAATGCCCGTAACTATCAAGCAAGGTGGTACAGTCAAAATCACTGTGACCCATCGAGATTTTGATGGCAGCCTTTTTGACCCGGATACTCAAGACAATCGCATTTATGACCCGAGCGACGTAGAGAGGGATCAGGAAACTAACCCGACAAAACTCTCAGTTGGAATCTACTATTACTATCATACGCTTGCGGAAGCCGCCGAGGTCGGAACGTGGCGAGTGAAATGCAAAGGTGTAGAATCCACGTTTGTCGCCAAAGAAGATAAAACGTTCAAGGTTGTGGCAGCATAATGACAGATTACTGCGAAAGAGATCTAGTTAAAAACCGCCTCGAGGGGATCGAAGCAACAGATGATGATTACGACGATAAGATTGATGCGTGCATAGCTGAAGCCTCAGCAATCATCGACAACAAGCTTGAACAGTATGACGGTGTTCCTCAACCAGTCCCGGCTATAATTCAACACGCCGCCGCTGACATAGCGGCCGCATCATTCAAAGAAACTTTAGATCCTACAGCTGAGCAGCTGCTTCATCAGAAGGGCTTAGACAAAATCAACCAGTATATTGAAGCTTTGAAAGTCACCGAGATCCCCTTTGTTGTGGCTGAGGATACGTCTTAATTGCCCGGCATACTTCACATGCGCGTGCGAGATACCCAACTGCAGAATTGGCTCCAGGCAGAACCGGAACGCCGAGAGGAAGCCCTTGACATCTGGCGCATGCAAGGCAGCTTAATGACTATGCAGCGTATGCGACTTGAAGCTCCGTATATGACCCGAGCTATGCAGAGGTCGATTGGTTGGCGGCCAACACCTCGAGGATTCACTGTTTATGTTTCTGCGCCATACGCAATTTTTGTCGAGAAAGGCACCAGGCCACACATTATAGAGCCGAAGACTAAGAAGGCGTTAAGGTTCTTTCCGTCAGCTCTAGGAGTACTCAGCGGGGCGCCTCAAAGTTTGCTCGGATTGCAGGCTTCGATGTTGCAGCCGATTTTCGCTAGGAGAGTTCATCATCCGGGCACGAAGCCAAATCCCTTCGTGCAGCGCACTCGAGACGCTATGAGATCTCGCCTGCGGGATCTAGCTGAAACTATCTGGAGAAATGTTTGGACATGACAAGTCGAAAAGAAATTATTGACAGTATTCTATCAATTTTTAGAGCTCACGCTGACACAAAAACTGTGGAGTGGCATAAAGGCGAGCCTCCCCGTAGTCGATGGAATCAGTACCCGTTCGGCTGGGTTGAATGGGTTGGGGGTCCTATAGAGCCTCGCACAGCAATCAGCGAGAAACATAAGCCTATGATCCACATAGTTGTGAATTCGAAACATGTTGACGAGGATAAGGCTGAAGATAGCGTAATGGATTACGCTGAAAAACTTGAAAGTGTGATCGAGGGGGATCGCACCCTTGGGGGTATGGCGACAACATGCTGGTTTATCTTCGACGAGAAATCCAAGATGTTCGAGGAAGACTACAGCATTGCAGGGATCCGGCTCACCCTCAAAGTTCTTTACGTGAAATAACGGGTATGAGGTTACAGAAAAATGACTAAAACAGCTTTGCGATGGGTAGTTCTCGGAAAGGAACTGGCTGAACTTGGCGGAGCAGTGGGTACACCTGCAACGTACATTCGAACCAAGGAGAACCTAGTTTCTGATCCTGGCTACTACATTCCGAAGCCTATTCTGCGGCGTGCATACTCCATCAACCAATCTGTGAAGTATCTAGTTCAAGGCTCAATCGGAGAGTTTGACGCAAGACCGGACACAATCGGCGAACTTATCTACATGATTCTCGGCGCTAAAACCACCACGAACCCTGAAGGTGACGCTCAAGTCCACGTATTCAAGCCTTTCGATGGAGATCTTCCGCACTACACGATTTTTTGCGGTGCAGAAATCGTAACTAAAGTTCTACAAGGCTGCTTCGCATCTCGGTTGACTTTCAGGTTTGGCCAGACTCTTGATGCCCTGCAGATCTTAGCGAACATCGTTGGAGGAAGCGCTCCAACAGGAGACGTAAATTTTGGAACGTACCAGCCGGAAGACACAGTTTTCAGTACAGATGCAATGTTCACGTTTGACCAACTCGTCGACTTCGAAATTGATTCTGGAGACAGGTTAGCATACTTGTTCGATGGCGAAGTCACCATTGAAAACGTGTTGCCGATCGACAAAATGCGCAAGGGCGGAAGCAAGTACATTCAGACCTTCCGACGTGGCGACCGCAAGATCACAGGAAAACTATCACTCGCCTTTGACAATGTAACGACTAGAAACAGGTTCCTCGCAGGAACAGCATTTAGTCTAATGTTCAACTGGGAAGGAGCTACGATCAGCGGAGCATATAAGAAGGCTCTTAAAATAGAGCTGCATAACTGCAAATTCCTCCGTGACGTCTCACCGCACGTTGCCCCGATTGATGAGCCTTTCATCTTGAACGGTCCCTTCCAAGCCTTCTATGACGCATCTGAAGCAAACGAAGGAGCCATTACCCTGACGAATACGGTTGCAGCATACTAGACTGGCGGGGGTGACACAGCTGAGTTTTGAAGAGTGGCATAGGAAACAGGAAAAGACGTTTGAGACTCCCAGTGGCCTAAAAGTATCGGTGAAATTGCCCGATTACATGCAGCTGATAAAAGACTGGATGGACGCCGGGGTTAAGGATCCCCTTGGCAAAAACACGAAGCTTAGCAAGCAGATCTCGAAGCCGCACGTGGTTAAGAAGTTGTTGCTGAAGTATGTGGTGAAACCCAAACTAACGGAAAAGCAGGTGACCATTCTAATCAAGGAGCATCCGACAACAGCCCAAATCATATATGCTGAAATCATCTCGCCCTTCATTACTCAAGCTGACAAGAACATAGACTTTTTTCGCCGCTACTATGCTTGGCTTGCGGGTGGGGTGTCTCGCCTTAATGATGCGAAAGCTACCAATCGAACTGTTGAATCCGTTACATCTGAGAGATCCCCTGCAACGCCTAATCTTCAACGAGACAGTGTTAGCTTACGCGATAGACTTCCTCCAGAGTCCACAGGAAAAACTCGAGATCGGAGAAGGGAAGGATAAGCTCGAAAAAATGAAGGAGTGGTGGTGGAAGAAACATGGCTCTGAGTGAATTAGCGATCGAGTCTCGCTGGACCTATCAAGATGCCGAGTTCAAACGGATGATGCGAGACGTCGACTCAACTAAGGAGCGTGTTGTAGCTGCGAATACGGCCATTGACACTTCTACGCTTAGATCTGCCAGGAACGTCGCTCATTTAACAACTGCGTTCCTCAGCCTTGAAGGAACTGTTAAAGCTGTGGGAGCCGGGCAAATGAGCGTCCTCGAGGGCGCATTGAGACTTATTCCAACTTTTGTCAGTATGGCAGCTGCGATTTGGGGTGTCGTATCAGCTGAAAATGCACGCACAGTTTCAAGCGGTGTGGCTCATTCAGTTTCAAGCCTCGGTCTTTTGACCCCTATCGTGATTGCTGCTGCAGCCGCCGCCGCCGTTGGACTCGCAGCCTATGTGACTTATCCTCGGATGCATGAAGGCGGAGTGATTCCCATGACGGGACCTTACCTTATGAAAGCCGGGGAAACCGTGTTCAAAGCTAATACGCCTTCGGTGAATCTAACAGTTCCTTCATCTGCCCCTCAAAACTTCTTCAACGTGAGCATCAACGTGGGAAGTGCTAGGGAAGCTACAGACGTTATGGACGAGTTGAAGGCTGGCGGGTATGTCTAAAGCTGATTGTGAAATTCGTGTTTTCCACGAGGCAAACCTTTTCGACGACAATTTCAAGCGCAAATGGACTATTGAATACAACGACCCTTACGTGCTCCAAACATACGAAGACTTCGTAGTTATTGCGATCACTGCAGGAAAAGCATATGCTGCCATTGGGCGCACAGTTAACTATGCCATAAGCCAATTCAGATACGTCATTTTCAAAGTTAACACATGTATCGGTATTGGAAGCGTCCAAGTTCATGCCGGCGGTAGCTGGAGAGCCAAAACTTTCACAGGTCCGGGCATTTACACTTTTGATGTGGGCGCTGTTCTCAGCGGCACCGTTGACGAGATCATGCTGCGCATACAGGGGGTTCCTGCGAACCAGGTGGCTATAGATTGGCTGTGCGTCTGCAATACGGCTCAGCTTGTTCTCGACGAAGACGACGCTTTGGAAGGTTCAATCCAAGTCGTCAAGCGCCTGATTAACGACGGCTGTAACACTGCTTCTTTCACTTTAAACAACGTGGGCGGAAGCTATGACGATGTTTTGAAGGGCAACGATGTTATACTCTTTTACATAGCGAAAACAGGTCAAACTTTGGTGAAGCATTTCGGCGGCAGAATTGGAAAAGTGACTGATGTTGGCGGTGGCGGCTTGCTTAGACTGTTGCACGTCAACTGTGTCGGGCATGGAAATGAACTTGTTAATCCCCCTAACAGGCTAACCGAAATCTACGAGGGTGTCAACGGCGGCACCATCATTGAAGACTGTATCAACCTCACTGAATGCGTAAGTAAGCATCCACTGAAGTTCTTCAACTGTCACGCTGCATGCGGCATAAGTTCCACTCACACACGGACAAGCGTTGATGAAACACCTATCACAGTCATAAGGAACATTTTGGACGCTGCGAGAAACCCGAGTGCTGTTCCGGGCTTTGACGGATACGTTACTCCAGCCGGCTGCTTTGTCGGTCACCTTAGAGGCTCAGTAAATCACGAGAAAGCCGGCACAGTCAGCTTGAAGACGTGGAACTTGGGATATGATGAACACTCGATAATTAACAAAATTAAAGTGTTGGGAATAGCCACGAAAAGGGTTCCCGCAGGCGATCAATGGTGTAACAACACAGGACAACCTCCCAGCGTTAAGGGCTGGACTAGCGATGGCACGCTGTCTTGGGGATCCGGCTTAGACGAGTGGAAGGTCGGCGGGGACTCTGTTAAAAGTGTACGCGCATATCAGAGCGATATTTACTTCAAAAACAGCCTTCCAGACATCACTTCAATCGACTTGAGCAACTACAAACGTATAACTTTCAAGGCTGCAACTTTTTGGGCGAAGTGGAACGCCGATCCTGCAGCTCCAGGAGCAACAAGCGTAATCACCATTTTTGCCTTCTGCCCGGACGCCCTAAACTGTTTCTACCTTACGTTTGACGGACCCAAACATGACGAATGGATGTGGGTTGACAAAACGCTTTCCGAAGTTGCCGGCTTCCTCAAACTTGGTAATCCGGACTGGGAGAACTGCCAAGCCGTACAGGTGAAGATAGACATGTCTATACATGACGACATAGCTGCGTTCATTGACTTTTTCAACTTGGAGCGAGCTCGCTACGGTGGTCAATACAGCGATAATGCAAGCCAGCAAGTTCACGGCGTCAAGATGGGCGCTACAGTAGTCAAAGACAGTTTAACCAGTGATTTAGAGTGCGAGCTTGAAGCTGAGGGAATCCTGAACAGGCATAAAGACGAGAAGGTAAGCCTCAAAGACTTAGACGTTGAAATCGACTTCGGCTTCATATTGGCTGACACAGTCTTAACTTCTGCGAGCAGCAGCAGGTTTAAGCTCCGGCGAAACACGATCTCAATAGGTCCAGGCGGGGAACTCAGCAGCATCATAAGTCTCAGCGAAGATCCTGTAGACGTTACTTTTGCTATGAAGGATATAGCGAGACGAATTGCACTTCTTGAGTTGGGCAGCTAAAAAAAAGGGAAGAGGATTCTCCTAGTGTGAGTCGGCGATGTGGGTTCACGGTCATGGCTGTTTTGTGGTGGGAGGCTCTGTTAAGTCTTAGGGTGATAGGAAAGGCTGTTAACTGTCGGGTGATAACCATTATATCCATTCCGTTCTCTAAAATAGTTAGGGATCCTACTAGGTGTTCCATCTCACATCACCCTATGTGATTGGTTCTACCTAGTAGGCTTCCCTACCCTTCTACTACTTTTGGCTTCTTGCTTTCCTTGCTCTAGCTCTTCGAGCTTCCGCAAGTTTCGCTCTCTCTTCAACCGTTTCTCTGCGACGCTCTAATGCGTCCTGTGTTTCCTCTGTTCCAGTTATGTGAGCTTCAAAGTCGTCAATCGCCTTTGTGTATTCGACAATAGTTGTTAGATAACAATACCTTCTTTCAGGCATCCCTACCGGTTTTATGCTATAAATGTCTACATCGATGCCTTCTCGTTTCATAGCTCTTCTCGCAGCACCTATTAGCTGTCTGGTTTTCGCTTTAGTTTCGAAATCGCTTTTTCCATACACGGTTCTCGCTATGTCGTCGATTGTTTTGCCCTTCTCATATCCTTTGCACTCTCTCAAAAATCTGAGAACATCCATATACTTGGTTGGAAACCGTCGTCTTCTTCTTGACATAGATTATCCTTCTTCTGTTTAGCTATATAATGTTTAGCTAAACAAAGATATAATCTTTTTATAACATTTCTTGTCTAAATAGATGTTGAAACCTATCTAACTTTGTGCCTTCTGGTGAACAATTCTGATTCTATGAGACCATTAAAGTCATCCAGCTCGTTCACTGTTACAGTAATCGTCTTCTGCAATCGCTCTAATCGTTCTATAGAGAAGGAACGTGTCATTTGTTTTCGTGCCACTTCTTTCACGCTTTGTGGATATTCAACCCAGATCTGAATCCATGTTCCGTGAAGGATTTCTTCTAATTTCATGGCAAGTCGCTCAGGAGCCTCCTCCTTCATTCTAGGAGCTATGTCCGACTTCCACTTCTCTATCCATTCAAGGGTTTCCTTGTCAACACTTTTCGCAAGAGTGTCGAGTCGTCTTACTATAGCTGTAGCCATTTCCTCTCGTTTCTTTGGTTCTAGCTCGGCCAATTTTTCAGTAATCTCTTCTGCTTTTACAAGCACAGCATCAGTCAAATGAATCGTTTCTTCTAACTCGAGTCTCTTAGGTCTTTTCCTTTGAGGAACCCTTCTAGCTTTTTTTCTGCCTTCTTTTCTGCGTTCTTTGGCTTCTCTCTCTTTCTCTTCTAGTATCTGTTCAACTTCCTCTCTAGCTTTCTTAGAAAGTTCCTCAAGTGGAACACGAACTGTTTCAATCCCTTTGGCTTTGTAAGCGAGTTCCCTTAAGTCAGCCTTTGGCTTCTCATCATAAAACCTAATGAACCTACGTTCAGCACCTTCTCTTCCACCACGAATATCGTATTTAATAATCGCATTGGCTAGTCTTTCTTGGGTTTCATGATCATATTTCAGGAGTAACTGCGCTGCACGCTCAGTTAATTCATTACGCGCAATGAAATCTCTGACCTTCTCACTCAGCTTTTGGCTTTTGGCACACCAAGTTTGAACCGTCCCATAAGGTACATTAATTGCTTTAGCAACACTCTTAATGGTTGGATACTTATCAGGAAATCTCTCCCACAGCGTATAGACTGCATCTCCCTTCTCTGCATTCGTGAGGTCTTCCCTTTGGGTGTTCTCAATTATGCGTATTTCCATTAGTGTGGCATCGTCTATTTCTTCTATTCGGGCATCAATTTCCTTCATTCCCATTAATTCTACGGCTCTTAGTCTTCGTTCTCCGACTACCAATTCATAGTAGTTTTCTTTTGGTCTCACGACTATGGGTTGAACGAGTCCATGAGTTTTAATGCTCTCTCCTAAGCGCATAAGTGAATCTCTATCAAAAGTTTGTCTTGGATTCTCTTCGGTAACGATTATTTTGTTAATTGGAATTGACTTTGTTTCGCCCATTATTTTTCACTCTTCTTGTGTTCTACTCTTTCAAATGCTTTTCCATTCTTTTCTATCCAATCGTTGATAGCCTCTTCTAAAGCTTTGCTTATCGATCCTCTCTTGGTTCCATAGACATCAATAGCTGTTATCTGGAAGTGTTTCCACAAATTCTCATCTAACGTTACGCTTGTTTTCATTTTTCCCATTCTTTTACACCATTATACCATGATACCGAATACTTGTATATTTTTCGGTCATAGTATATAGTAGGGTGATGTGAGATGGAGACAACTCAGCAATTGATTGAAAATCTGAGAGAAAAGAGAAGTTTAGAGAGCTGAACATCTTTGCCCTTTAGACGTTGTTGAACAAGAGAGGTCATTTTTCGGCATTCTCCCCTTCGACTTAAGCAACTCCTTTTCATAGATATTTGTCTCCTATTCTCTTTCTCCAGCGCCTATACTGATCACCGAACTGTAAGGACGCCCCGTATCTTCTTCTCAGGCGGTGAAGTGTTGTGTAGACGGTATGCCTGGCTATCCGTAACTCGGTTGCAGTAGCATCTATCGGCTTCTTGTAACCTTTCTTAATTTTGTCGAGAAGCGTCTTTAACATCATTTCTTCCTTGAAAGTTACTTCTACGTGTCTTCCCAAATTTTTTCCAACCTTTTCATTTATACGTAATTACAGGAAACATCGTCAACGAGAACATTGTTTATTCCTTTAATTGTGGTAACTGACACTTTCAACACTCCAACATCTACTCCATTTACTCAACTTTCCTCCTTCATCAAACAGCTTTTCACATCTGAACACTGTTACACTCCCACCTTCTTCTTTGTCAGCGTCCAATTCGACGAGTTCCTGATTGATTCAAGGTGACGTCTGCAAAGCGCCCACTCTTTGCCGGATGGAATGTTGAAGGCTGTGCCCGCGGCGGGGTTGGGGCAAAACTTCATTGCGCACGGTCTTGGCGCAACGTACGGTTGCTGATTTTCCTCGTCGTATCTTGTTAGGAGCTGTTGAGGGTTACCCGGCTCGTGGCGGCGTACATAATCGGTTGCTTGCTGTCGAAACCACTTACTTAGGTTGCTACCCTCTCGTTTCAGAATTTTCTCAAATTTTTCCAGCGTAGGTCTAAACCCGTTTGGAACATAAAAACGCCTTTGTCTTATCCTGTTTTTCCCAAAGTGTATTTTTCTGTGGCATTTTGTACATACAACGAGGGTTTCAAACTCGTTTATATGATGAACTGCTAAGTCCTTTTCATCTTTCTTCTTATTACATTCACTGCATTTGTAGTCAGCAGCCTTCAAGATTTTATGTCTTAGCAAAAAAGAAACTCTCCTTTCTTTCTATAGCAGGGGCATTATGTCCATGTCCATATGGTTCTTCGTTAGTTGCTTCGTTTTCGGGTGTTCCAGTGGAAATAGAGGTTATTCTTTCTTCTTCTGATTCTTCTTCTCTTCTTCTTCCTTCTTCTTCTAATTCTACTTCTACTACTTCTTCTTCTAGTTCTTCGTCCTCTTTGGGTTCTATAGAAATAGTAGTCATTTTTCAGCACCCTCCACAAGGTAACGTTGTTTGCCAAACCGTTTTGTACCGCTTCCCAACAAAGAAAAGATGAGGATTCGTAAAGCAGCGGAGACAAACAAAGAATTTCCCCGACGATCTCCCAAGGATAATTCCTTCTGTTTCCTTAAATCCGCAAACAGCGCAGGCACTCATTTTCTTAGCTCCTTAGCGTTCCCTTCGTTCAAAGCAACCCACACTTTCACCGCTGCCAAGAACCCGCTGCTCACATTCTTCGTGCGACGTGCAAGCTGTGTCAAAATCCAATGTTCTCCCTTGAAAATAATAACGGTGACTTCGGGTTTGTAGCTGATGTGATGTTCCTGGGTCACTGGCATTTTACTTCTCGATCCTCCAGTAGCCTGCTGAGGTTGTCTTTCTTCCTCACTTCTGTGATAAGCTCCAGTTGATCCAGAAGTTGCTTCAATTTTGTTGGTGAAGGCTCAGGCAGATTATTATGGCCATGGCCGCTGTCCGCACCCACGCTAATGAAGTCAGCGAGTAAACTACGCATCCAATCAAGTAGTATGTCAAGGTCAAAGTACATCACTGGCTCAATCGAAATCATGGTGTCTCTTTGCATTGGTAATTTCACCATTGCCAAGAACCTATCTCTCGGTGGCGGGGCCTTCGTCAACTGATAATCTCTATTTGTTTCTATCGTAGTTCCTAAGATGCAGTTTTCAGGGATCTCAAAATTGAGGAATCGTAGAGGATTCTTAGTCTGTAAGAGAAACATGGTTTCTGGAAATTCTCTCAAGCGGTTAAGTATAGATGTAATCCACTGGGCAGGAACCCAATTGCCAAACAGGTCTCCGCAGGACTGTATGAAGATTATGTAGCCGTCCGGAACGATTAGCCTGGTGCGAAATGCTTTTTCTATAAGTCGTGGTTCCCCATAATATCGATCGTTGCCACATCGCCTGAGCATGGGTGCAATTTTATTTGAAACATAGCAGTGACCGCATTGGTATTTGCATTCTCCAGCAATGAAGTTGATTGTGTACGCCCAGGGATACATATTTCCAGCTGGCTTATTGAGAGCTGTCAGATGGATATCCTCCTGAAAATGTGCACGTAGACTCTTTGAGTTGGGACGTAGCCTTTGCGTGGGTGAATCTTCTTCCAGACCTCTACGAAATCGTCTTTGGAGTCGCAGCCTTCTTCTCTCCAATGATCAGCAACGTCTTCTAAGGTACGTCGCTCCACCCGTTCTATCTCAAACTCGTGGCCAAAAGCATGGAATACGTCGCCCTTCTTGCCCAGTCGTCTGGTTCTGGCTGTCCAAGTTTTTTGTCCGCTGAGAAGCGGCTTCTTGAATCGGCTTTTGAATGGAAGTTTAATGGTGGTCAAGGGTGCGTTGCTCCTTTTCGATTTTAACTGTGAAATATTGCTCAATTTCGTAGGCGTCCAAGCTTCGCTTGTCCGGGAAGCATAAGGTCAGCTTCTCTCCTTTGTCTCCTTTGAGGGTGACAACTGGGTCCTCATTTTCCCCTTTCAAGCCTTTGCCAATGACTTTGAATGTTCGTTCGACCATGCGTTCACCCCCTCTTGTTCTCCTCATTCTTCTTACGCTCTCGGTATCTCCTCATAGCCAACGCTTTTTTGCTCGGTCTTTCATGTCGTGGAGCTCCCCACCGTTTAGGCTGACTCACTTCAAATTCCATTTTCATTCAAACTCCACGTTCGGAGGCAGAACGTACAGGTTCTCTCTGGATCCTCCTTTCTTCATCGACAGCAGATCCTCTTTGGCTAAGTGGACGAGTTCGAGTTTGACGCTGTTATAGTTAGGGCTCCAACGCTTCTCGAGAAGAGCCTTGTAGACGTCGCCGAGTCCACGCCAACTCTTGAAGAACCCGTCTTGAGCCAACGTTAAGATTTTGCCTCGGTTCGAAGAATCGCTGACTTTGACGTGTGTCACAGCTTTGGACACGGTGATCTTTGTTGTCACTTCTTCGAGTTCGATGTTTCGCAGACTCTGAATTGATGAAGGCTTCTCTGCTGCCAGGTTCACTTCACGCTTCAACCTGAGCATGTCGCCTTCTAACTGTTGTATCCGATTCCATACCGGTCTTAAATTCAAGCTGGATTCTCGAAGCGGCTTCTCTTCTACAGGCACCTGTGGTCTTTGGGAGCTGTTGTTTGACAAGAATTCTTTGACGCTTTCAGGCTTTAATTCGCCCCTGGCAACTTTCTTAGCCATTTCCTCAGGTACTCCATGGGGCCACACGTACACCGTCTCCACAGCCTGTCCGTGGGCAACTATGAAATGTCCTAAGGGCAGGGTTTGAACTGTTTTAGCTGGAACCTTAAGCCCTAACGTCTGCTTCAGCAGTCGTTCAACTTCGTTGGCTTCCATCATCTTCCCCATGATCCACACGCTCACCTGGCGAAGCGGGGTTTTGTCGACGCCGCCAAGGTCCTGGGCATCAATGATGAGGTAGTTGCCGTTGGTGGCGCCTTCCCGGATGAACTTCTCAAAGTACAGCTTGACCGGTGTGTTTCTGGATTGCGGCAGCATCTTCCACGCTTCCGGCAAGGCCACGATAACGTCGTTTTCATGCTGTAGAATTTGTTCCATGCAGCTGCGGATCACCAGCATCTGCACTTCTTCATTAGTGTACCAGGGTGTTAGGTCCATAACGTTGATTCCTGGCTGAAGGAGGAGTTCATCGACGAACTGTTCTTTGGCTTGGCTGAGAACTGGCAACACTTTGTCCAGGTACGCCGCAAGCAACGTGTAGATGTTCCTATCAAAGTCTCGCAGTCCCTTCCGGTTTAAGGCCTGGGTGATTCCTCGACGCACCGATGTTAGGCTGTTGCTGTGTTTGCAGATCCGTATTATCCAGGGAGTTTCAAATTTTAGTCGTTCGTGCATGGATGCTTCGAGTAGACCCCGGACATATTCCCAGTCAAACCGTTCCCTGTAGAACGGTGGGACTCTGTGAGCATCAGCAAAAGTTTTCTCTCCACGTTTCGTCAAGAAAACCAAGCTTTTATGTGCAAGAATTGAGCTGTCTTTTCCTGGGCGTCTTCGAAGTATAGCTTCTGTCGTCGTTGTTTTTCCACTGAGCGAAGTCATACCTGTAACTGCAATGTGGTGCAAGGGTATGTGGCATGGTTTGCCTTCTGGAACAGTGAATCCGAGAAGAACGTTGCTGTTGGTCAATTCCGTTTCAACCCCGTCTCTTCCAGGAGCAGATCTCTAATTGCTAGTCGGATGGCTTCAGATCGGTGTGGATAAAGTTGAGCCGTCACCAGTAAGTCTAGGCCTTCAAGGTAAGGTTCCGGAATGTACAATGAGATTCTTCTCAACGGATCTTCCCCTTCTCGACGTCGATGATTTCTAGGACTCTTCGAGCCCACTCTCTGTCGGATTCCTTCTCTTTCTCCGAAAGGTCAACATACGCAGTTTTGATCTGACGCTTCCAACGTTCCACGTTTTCCTCAGTCATATTGGCAAGCATGTATTCGGTCCAGTGAGCCCACTGTTCATGTTCTAGCGCAGCAAGTTTCTCCAGAAGCTCATTCATCTTATGAACACTTCCACGTCGTCAACTACGCTTTGCACCCAACGATTACTCGGGCTGTTGTAGGGAAACCTGAGAATGTGAAAATGCAGCTGTGTTAATCTGTTGGAAATCCACTCGTCCCTTCGTCTGTTGCCATCTGTCTTATGAACTACTCCGTCAAGGAAAGCGGGTAATCCTATAGTTGGTTTGAGCTTCGGGTTTTTCTCCTGCAACCATAAGAAGTCAGGTACAGTGATTTGGTGAGGCAGTCCTGACGAGGTTCGAAGTCGGTTCAAGACGCCAGTAAACAAGCTTTCTCGCAATACAACTTTGCCGGAGTCCAGGAGTATCACGGAGTCTAATGGTTCCATCGTCTTATGCAAACCACGACGTTGTAACTCAGCATGCACCAACTCTTCCGCTTTTGGACGTGCGCCTTTCATATCCTGCCGAAAACTCATGGAGTATTTTTCTCCATCTCTTTGAGAGCTTTCAACTCTCGACCCTGCTCGATTAGGACTTGAACCTGCGCATCTAACCGTGCTTGTAGCTCCAGAATGCAAAGGTCATGCAGTGACGGTTTACCCTCTTCCTTCCCGAAAGCGTCGAGCGCACTGAAGATTACTCCAGTTTTATGCTCCGTGACGAACTGTTGTATCTCAGCCTCAGTTAGTTCCCTATCTGGCATTACTTCACCGGCTCCCTCTGTATGAAAAGGTGCTTAGCGATTCCGTCTTCCATATTTATGCTGAAGGAATATTCCATGCCTTCCATCCGCACCAGTCGGGTTGATCCCGCCTTCGTCGCCTTTGATAATGGACTGGCAGCTATGGTTTTGGCAAGTTGATTCAGTAAGTCAACACGGTCACAAACGTAATCCGTGAAGTGACCTGGGTTCTTGATCCAAGCTCGTTGTCCGGGGCCGGCTGGCTGCTTCTTATATGTCTGCCAAGGACAACCATCAAGTTGTTTAACCATCTCAGCTGTCCATACTGGTTTACCTTGTTCACTTGGTTGTGTATCGCTCTTCGTTGGCTGCGTCTGCTGCGCTGGTGAATGTGATCGTATGCTTTCCGGGTGTTGAATCAGCTGCTTCTCAAGGTAGTCCTGACAGAATTTAATGACCTTTTCAACTTCGAAGGTGTCTTTCAAACTGGAAACGTCAACTTCAAGGGCTATTGACTCTTTGCGCCACTGGCTCTTGTCAACCTCACCGCTGCAGCCTTTTTCAATGCGGAGGCTGATGATCTTAGCTTTCTCGCTCAAAATCAGTCGCCTCCCCGCTGCAGGTCTTCGAGAATTGATTTGATGGGTTCACGCCAGACGCCAGGGGCTCGTTTTAAAGCTCGTTCGCAAGCGGCCTTCCACTCTTGATTGTCTTGGCCGTACCGTCCTTGGAGATGGTTGCGCACTACGTCCTTCAGAAACTCGATCATGGCTGCACCTTCTTGAGCCGGTGTGTGTCCTCGTCAACGTGTATGATCCTGAAAACTGCTTTGCATTGTGGGCATTCAACAGTGTCGTCTTCGGTGAGTGTGGTGACTTGTTCTTCTGAGTCGGTCTGTTGCCGTAACCACTTGTCCTCGTCTGTCTCTATAACAGTCTCCATCGGTGGCTCCTGACTGCCCGGTTCCTTAATAGTGCCTGGGCTTTGCTCTGCCTGGTCCACAGTTTCCTGCGAGGTGCTTTTCTGTGTCTTCCTAGTCTTCACATGTTCGGCGCAGCTCTTGCAGTATGTTTTACCGTCTATTTCAGTGAAGTTTTCAGGGTACAAACGTGTGCCTATCCCGCATGCTTTGCAGATAAGTGGAGCTGCTAGGAACTCACGAGGCTGCAACACAGTCGCGGTTGTGTCTTCAGGTTCTTCGCCAACTTCCCCGTCACCTTTAACACTTTCGTGTCCAATTGCCACAGTGGCAATTGGCTCTCTGTCCCAGCTTTTCTCTTTGTGTTCATCTGGAAGGTATCGCATTATGGTTCTGTAAGGTATGCCAATGTTCTCTGCAAGCTGCTTAGGCGTCCATCCTGTCATTTTGATTAGTTTACCGTATCCTTCGGCTCTTTCTTCAGCGTCGACAACACGTCTACATTGGTTTATTGCTACTCGTGCTTTCTCCAGTTTAATAGGGTCGTCAATATGTTCAAGCGTGATGCTTGGCCAGTCCGGGTCGATTTTATATCTGTGGAAGCCGTCGATGATGTTGCCGAAAGCGTCTTTTATAATTGGAACAAGTGGTCCTAGTTTCTCGGAGGACTCTTTCAGGTCATATTCTTCGCTCATTTTGTTGGCTCCGTCGCTTTTGCTTGTAACACCTGCAAAACCTCGAGGGTAGCTCTTTTCAAAGTCTGCACAGCCTCCCCGAACGTTTCGGTGTGTCCGCCGAGCGAGGCTTTAGTTATCAGTTTATCAGGGTACTTGGCTCCTGTTTCGACTCGTTTCTCTTTTTCTATGGTTATGTGGAAGCTGAAACCTACGGTTTTCTGTGTGATCTCCTGGGTCTCACTCATTCTCGGTGTACTCCTAATTTCCACAGCGCCCAGTCATACCCGCACTTGGGACACGTTTTGAAAAGCCACATTTTGTGGGCGTGGTCTTCCACTTTCCATCCGGCCGAGTGAGGATAACCTGATATTGGCACAGCTGACAAGTCAACGTTGCACCATCCGCACTTGTTGTCTTTGATTTTTTCTTCGAAGGGTTGTGTCTCTTCAGTTGTCAATTGGAATATGCTGAAACTCATCTGGGTTTCTCCACGTTTCTCTGCAGTTGTTCCATTCGAAGGCGGGCAGCTTCGGAAAGAAACTCAGCGATGCTTCGGTACTTGCCATGTTCTTCTATGAAAGCTTCGACGCTATCCACAAGTTCGTCTTGTAGACTGATTTTTCTAAATCCCATCCAATATTACCTCATTCTTACTGCATTTATGCTCTGTACAGGAACGATATATAAAAATTGCGGTAATATTGCTTCAAATCTAGAGGAATCCTATAGATCAATTTCCACATAAATATTTTATATTGGATTGCAGTAAAGTTGCAGTAAGGAATAGAATTGAACGGCTACGCAAAACTCAGTCTAAAAAAAGAATTAATGGACCGAATTCAACAGTTCATAACAGATTATCCTGATCGAGGATTTAGAAGCCTCGCACAATTCGTTGAAGATGCGGTAAGAGAAAAAGCAGATAGTCTCCGTGTCTTTGAGTTGACGCCAAGATTTGAACATTTCAACTTAGACGAAGGCGGCGTCAAAATCCGTGACAGAAGCATAGGTGTGGTTGTTGATATTTCCTTCAAGCCTAAAGGCATTCTGTGTAGTCATTGCGGAGATGGTCTATGCCGCCATGTTCAATTCGCCTTAACCGTTCCAGCTATCCAAGCCACCATCCGTAAAAGGCGCAGCGAAGGTTGGGTTCTTCCCGAAGTTTGATATGCATGCATGGGTCATAGAAACACTACCACTTCCAGTTAAAACAGCTGGAGAAACAAGACAACTTTTCAAAGAACCCTAATGAGCGCGTAAAGCTGGTAGGTTTAATGAATGAAAGATTGAAAAACCTCTTGGATCTCTTTGAGGAATACAGATCGAAACGATTACATTTACTGTCTATGATAGGGATTCCAGATTCGTGTCGCGACCCCCTTTCAGAGTTCAGCGAGGTCCTTGTCGCGAGGCTTCTGAACGCAAAACCCGCAAAATCCAGAGTTCAGAAAGGTTACGATCTAATCACACCTCAAGGTGAAAAGGTTGAAGTGAAATATCTATCAAATCCGAAAGACAGATGGATAAACTGGCACATCGTCACTTTCAACGAGATGCGAGACAAATATGCTCTGGTATACTACGAAGATCTCAAACCCAAAGCAGTGTTCATTTTTCCAAGAAACAATCTCGACAAAATATGCAAGGCTCTAGGGAAGCGACATGGAAAAACAGATACAGAACTCCAATTCACCAAGACCAATTATCTGGATCTGACCACAAATCCAAACAGATTCAGAAGACTTGGCGTTGACATATATCTCTTCTAACGTGCTCGCGAAGATCTTATAATTAGGAAACAACGAAACATATAGATTATCATGGGGCGTTTTCCTCAATCCGAAGCGGACAAAGGCAGTCAAAAATGGATTCAGAAGATTGTCAACAAAAGACCCGAACTTCTGAACCCACATATTAGACGAAATCTGAACCTCCCAGAAGACGACGATATCCAAAGGCTTTCCCCCTAAGAACACGACGGGTTTTCGGAGTATTCCGATCAAGATTTCCTAAACCTGCTTGGCGTGAAATGCATGCATGCATGACTTTGACTTTAAGAACGCTTTGACAATGCACGCAAGCATTCGGTTGAAACAGAAGTTATATCTAATGTAACACACTATAAAAAAGAGGAATCATGATAGATTGGAATGAGATTGAGAAAAAAATTAAGACAATTTCCATTTTTGAAACTTTTGAAACACATTTAGACCCAAGGAAAATGGCAGTTATTAGAAAACATGCTAAACAAATGCGAAAAATTAACTCGGTTTATAGCGAATTGCTTAAAAAAATCAGTTGGACTTCAATATCTAAAACCGAAGAGACTTTACTTATAATTATATACACATTGTTTTTGACGGAAGGACTTCTCGGTTTCGGGATGAATATGATTATTTACGCTTTGATGCTGAAAGGACATCATGATATTTGGTTTGAGTGGAAACAAAGGTTTGTTTCTTCTTTTGACGAACTTTTCGAAGTTCGGTTATCTGTAAGATTGAAGTTTTTGGAAAAGCACGAGTTTGAGTTTTTTTCTGAAATATGCCCTAAAGATATAAGAGACACAATAGCCCACTTAAATTTCGATATTGGTTCTGATGGAACTATTTGTATAAAGCAAAAAAAGAAATATACAAAGGAACAGTTGGAGACTAAGATTTTTAATGTTGTAAGATTAATGGGCTTGCTTGGTGAGGCACTTGAATGAATTCATCAGATGAGAAACCTTGCATTCAAAAATGCATGCATACCTTCTTAAGCGTGCTACTTGCCTATTGGATCTACAAAGACGGCAAAGCAATCGAATCATTGAAGGATAAGATTTCTTCTCTCGAGAGGAAGCGGAACGACTAACTTTCCATAATCTTAGGCAAAGCCCACTCTGCCTCTTGGCGGAAAAGCTTCTTAAGCTCCGCGATTTCCTTCTTCATACTTTCAAATTGGCCTTCTACATCGCTTCGATCAACCCTCGTGGGATCCTCACTCGTCACATTAAGAAAGGGCATCGCCTTCCGGTACTCCGCCCTCGCCGCCTTAACATCTCTCATAATCTTATCATACTGTAAAGGGTCAATCCGACCGGTATGGCCCATAATGAACTCTGCAACGTCAGGATCCACACCAACATAACGTTGAGCATAATGCCACTGAGTCCGGAACAAATCTCTGAGCTCATGGGTCCTCATGCGATAGCGAATTCCCCCTAACAACTGCCTGTTACTATAATACTCCAAGGCTGCATGGTTGCCGTGGCAAACTGTACACACAAAGAATGTGGTTTTGCTTCCATCCGTCCGGCGAATCTGCTTCACCGTTTCTCCTTCGCAATCCATACACTTCGGAGTATACTGTTTAATCACTCCAACTTTGAAGGCTTGAGAACGAAAATACGCCTGCAAGTCACTCGTGGTTACCGGCTTTCCACGTCCATTCCTGAACAAGACACTATCTCGCTTCCATCCCCGACTGTGAAACAGCTGCTGCAACACATCAATAGCGTCAGAGCCAATGAAAGTGTAGTAGGACTCCACATTTCGATGTTGCTTTCGTCCTGGCATCGTCAACCGAATCAACTGACTTCCCTTACGGACCTCATCAAACACGTGACCAGCATGATGCTCATTAATGTAAACAACCTCACCCGCACCACTCCCACTCTGAAACTGCAACAGGAACGCAGCCCTATAAGTCAAATTACAACTAGACAAAATCTTCCTAAACTCAGCAATCGACAACTCCCCAACAACCGGCATCTTCTCACTATGAAACCGATGCTTATCTCTAGGTAAAGGCGCTCGATTCGCCAAAAAGAACCCTCGTACAATCCCCACCTGAGTCTTCATCGTTCTAACCCGTAGCTTTCGACCTTCAACCCACTCATACGCCCGATCAACAAAAACATAACTATTCAGGTTAGCCCTCTGAAACTCCACAGCCCTCACAGGTTCAAATCCCGCAAACCTGAAAAACCGCTCCAACACAGCAGCACAATCCCCCCGACTACGCTCAGCCAACCCCTTCAACCAACGACTAACACAAGGATCCTTAACAAACTCAACACTCAAGAGCATTCAACCAGAACCTAATACCCCCTATTAACAATAAATAGCTTAGCCATCTTCGCACTAAAAAAGGATTTAGTGCGCCTCGATAACTTTCAAACCGTCCATGAATTTCATTAGAACCGGAGGAATTTGAACCGAGCCATCTTCTTGCTGGTATTGCTCCAACACAACAAGCATAGTTCTGCTAGTGGCAATTGCAGTGTTGTTCACTGTATGAACGAAGCCTATTGGTGCTTGGCCCTCCTTCGCTCGACAGCGGATGTTTAAGCGTCTAGCCTGGTAGTCAGTGCAGTTGGAGTTAGAGCCGACCTCCCTGTAGATGCCGTCTACCATCCAAATATTAATGTCGTACCTTTTCGCTGCTAAAGACCCAATATCCCCGGTGCAAACGTTTACCACTTCGTGATGTAAGCCCAACGCTTGGTATATCTTCTCAGCATTCTGTTGCAGTTCTTCATGAAGATTCCACGATTCCTCTGGAAGACAGAAGATGAATTGTTCCACTTTGTTAAACTGGTGCATCCTGAACAATCCTTTCGTGTATTTCCCATGAGTACCTACTTCTTTCCTGAAGCATGGACTGATACCTACTAGCTTGATAGGTAAGTTTTCCTTAAGCAAGACTTCATTCATGAACATGGCTGCTAGTGGATGTTCGGCTGTGGCTATCAGAAATAGATCCTCCTTCTCAATCTTGTACATGACGCCTTCAAAATCCGATAGGTCAGTTACACCTTCGTAAGGCTTCTTTCTCATCATAAAAGGTGGCTCAACAAGTTCATAATTCCTCTCAAGCATAAAGTCTATAGCGAAACGTTGCAAAGCTATATCTAATAGGACTAACTCGTTTTTTAAGTATAAGAAACCGTGGCCAGCAACCTTGGCGCCTCTCTCATCGTCTATAATCCCTAAACCTTTTGCAACTTGAAGATGATTCTTAGGTTTAAAACCGAATTTGGGAGGAGCACCCCATAATCGAACTCTTACGTTGTCCTTTTCATCTCTGCCTGTGGGAACTGATTCATGCAGAAGATTCGGCAACTTCATTAGGATGTGATTAGCTCTCTGTTTCAATTTCTTTGTTTGCTGGTTTGACACATCAATGTCAGCATCCAACTTTCGAGCCTTGTCGATTAATTGCTTCACTTTCTTACCTGCCTTCTTACGAGAAGCAATTTCATTTGTAATTTTCCGTCTTTCGTGACGAAGTTCGTTGGTCTTGCTCAGTTTCTTACGCCATTCTCGATCATAAATAATTAAATCATCTAGCAGCTGAAGAACATCGGCGTCATTCCGTTTTTCCAGGTTCCGCCTGATCTTCTTTGGATTTTCACGAACTAGCTTAATGTCTAGCAAGGTTACCCAACTTCCCTATTGGGAATCAGCTATTTAGTTTTGTGTGGTAACTTCTACATGAACCTATACTGCAAGGTTTCTGCAGAGGAGATTGTGCCAAAACCGGGTTGTTGGGCTAAGAGTCTGAAGTATTGGCAGCTCTGAAGGCTTCTTCCGCCACTGAAATGCAAGCAATCAAATCATCTAATGTAGCTATAAATGTCTCAATTGACTTCTCACAACGCACAGAGGTCAGCAAATTCCGTTTGTGTCTCGAAGTGCGAACATCTAAGCCTAGAGGCGTTTTAGCGTTGTCAGGGGACACTGCTTTATTCACTGCTTCTGCCTCGCGTTCGGTCTGGTATGAAAATAAAAGCTTAGCTTCCAGCAGCAATCTGCTCCATCCGCTTCTTGACTATTCTATCCACCAGTTTGATGAAGCCATTAACATTCTTTGAGGGAACTTGGGCTCCGGCTGCAATATTGTGCCCCCCACCTTTGCCATCAAGTTCCTCCGCTGCTTCACGCATTATTTCGCCTAGATCCAATCCTTTATTCGTCAACACATCTAGTGTTCTAGCTGAAACCTTCACAACATCTTCTTCCGCAACAGCCGCGTATGCAATAATTGGCTTCTCGCTTGTATGCGACAAACTTGTTGAAAGAATTGAAGAAAGAGTTCCGATAACCTTCTCATTTATGAAATCTCCCCCATGAACGACATATATGTTGTCTAACTCTTCAATGCGATTTGGCTCTGCGCTGAGCCAACTTAAATACTCTGTAATACTCCGTCTATACTCTACTAATTTTTCCTCAGCCAGTTCCAAGGCTTCACCTCGATCACCCATGCAGATTGATACACCTAAACCAGCTTTTTCCAGTCGACCTGTGCTGTTCAGTAAAACCGAGAACTCTCGCGCATCCCTCAAGTAAGTCCACGGTTCTTCACGTACAAGCACATAAACTGTGCCAACTAAGCTTAATACATTGCCAGCATAACCTCTTGAGACTAGATGGTCCGAGAGTGCTGAGCATAACCTCTGTTTCTCTTCTTCAGAAAGATCCCGTAACGCTCTCCATTTATCCCCAATCTTAACTGGAATCTCTAAACTCTCGAGAAAAGCCCAGCTTTTACCTTCTTCCCCGCTAATCCCTGGAAGGAAGGGAGTCGTCGTGTGCGCCAAAGCTTTATGGATTGGTCTTGTTTCCCTGCCAAAAAACATTAGGTCCTTCTCAACTTTCAAGCAGCTACTATCTATAGCGTCCTCCACAATGCTCTCGTTCAATCCACCCAAAGATCTTTTCTCGTATTTGTCTTGCATATCTCCTAAAGCACCCACGATGGCAATGCAAGATAAGTTCTTGTTTGTTTCATCGAGGGCTTTAGCTACAAAATAGGCTACGCCTGCCCCGCTAATATCTTTTGATCCGTCAATTCCACAGAGATGAGGGTTGACTTCCAGAATATTTGGTGTAGCTTCTCCCACTGGCTGATGATGATCCAAAATGACAATCTTATGATTTGTGAGATGTTTACCTAACACATCTAAGTAGCCACTACCTAAATCCGTTAGAATTGTGAGTGCCGGTTTGTCAGAAGCTATGTCCGACACGATTTTCTCGTCCACCCACTGCTGAACTCTGACACGGAAATCCACATTTAGCTTCCATAAGGCCTTGCCTATGATTCCAGCTGCTGCTAGTCCATCGCAATCTAAGTGTGAAATTACGTGAATAAAACCGTCTTCCAAGGCGCATTCGGATATGAATTTCGCAGCTTCATTGGCTCTGTTTGTAAAACACTTGATGGCGTTCTCTTCTACTGTCATGTTCCCCCCAAAACTTAGAGAATAGAAGTAGCTCTAGGTTTATATTTCCAGTCGGACGGCAGAGTACCTTTTCGTTTGTAGTATCTGGAAAGCTTGTAAATTCTTGCCTCGATAATTTGCAGCGACCTCTTGTTTACTAGATCCTTCTTGTTCTTTTCTAGGTGAGTCGAGAGCTGTGAAGCTTTCTTCAACAGCATTTCAAGATCCTCGGGCATGGGAGGAGTCATATCTGCCTCTTTCAGGATGTGAGTTATGCTCTTTCCTGTGATAGGCTTAGCCATAGGAATCCCAAATTGATCTCGCAATATAGTACCTATCTTACTGGCTGAATGGCCCTCCCTAGATAACTTGATTATCACCGCCTCCACCTCTTCAGGTTCGTATCCGCACCATGAGGGTGGTCGCTTACTCACCGGACGTAAAGAATGTGATTTTCCCTTTTCTTGCTTTGGCAAAGCTCTGTCCTCTGGAAGCTCTTGTAACGACACATAGCGAATATTTAAAACTTCTGAGTTCTAGCCTTTATAGAATTTAGCGAATCCGCGGAAAGATGAGGCTCGATGCGAGAGTTGGTTTTTCTCTTCAACGGTCATTTGGCCATAGGTTTTTGAAGAGTGCGAGGGTTCGAAGATGGGGTCGAAGCCAAATCCTTGCCGGCCGAGTTTCTCCTCAGTGATTCTGCCTTCAACTTCTCCATTGAAGCAAATTGGGGTGTGAATCATGGGACTTAGAAAGGCAACGACGGATCGAAAGCAAGCCCTTCGGTCTGTCACGTTTTCCATCAGCTTAAGAAGTCCATCATTGCCGATTGTTCTGTAAACGTAGGAAGAGTAAGGACCTGGGAAGTTTGTCAGTTTCCTTATGAATAGACCTGCATCTTCAACCACAATGGGCAATCTACACTTCTCAAATGCATTCATCGCTCTTGCTTTTGCGATATTTTCAATATCGTCATCTTGAATCTCGACTGCTCGGATATTTTTTAACATCGCAGTAGCGATTTCGTGTTCGCTCAAAATCCGACGGGCTTCGTTAAACTTGTGTACGTTGCTGGTCGCGAGAAGTGCAATTCTGCCTTTCAAAAGCCTAGTCATTCAAGTCACTCTTTAACAATGCTGTCGAAATCAACCTTAGAAAGCATACCTCTCTGGTTGTCTGGTTTCTGAGCCTACATCTCTCCGCTTTATCAGATGGGTGCATATATGCATCTGCTAGCCCGTGATATAGAGGTAGTTGTGTTCCTGAATTCACCTCTGTACCCTGCCCTTTCTTTCAGAGACGTACCGGCCTCGCCTTTCGATTTCACTTATCCTGCCTATTACCTTCTTTGCCATCTCTACGCCAACCATCTTAGTGTAACCTTCCAAAACAGCTTTAAAGCATTCTTCTGCATAACGGAAATGAGTGCTTTGAAATGCGCGTTTCATAAGATGCAGGTCAACTCCTTTCGACTCTAACTCAACAGAGATCTCCCCGAGACCAAAGTCGACGAAGACGATGTTGCCATTTTCATTTAATATCATGTTTGAGGTTGTGAGGTCACCATGAATTATATCGCGCAAATGGAGATTACCTATGAGTTTCCCAATGTAATTACTTAGGTGTTGGCGCTCTCCAGTTGAATAACCATTCAGAACATGCTTTACTTGTATTCCCTCTATGAATTCCATGATTATGTTTGAATCGACCAAATCTACAGAATAGATCATAGGAGTTGAGACACCCGCTTCTTTTGCACAGTGAAGCAACTGAGACTCGCGGATGGTTCGGTAGGAACGAATCCTTTCATCGATCTGTGGAAGTCTGTACTTTTTCGGCAATCGATGTTTCATTATCACTTTCTGACCTTGCCAATCTTCGAGAAAGATGCTTGCTTCTGCTCCCTTCTTAATCAACATCCTATCCTTTCACCCATGGAGCGTCCACCTCTTCGAGTCTCCACTTCAGTCGAACGTAACTGTTTTCAATAGGAATGATTAAGCCGTGTTTGTAGGCAAGTATCCCTGTCCAAGCAATCATTGCACCGTTGTCCAAGGCATACTGCTTGGGGACTACGCAATAGCGAACATCGTGCTCATCAGCCATGATTTTTAGCATGGTCTGTAACCGTTTGTTCGATCCTACTCCTCCTGTTAGGAGAAGTTCTATCTTTTCAGTATGAGCTAAAGCACGTTCAGTGACTTCGGTGAGCATGGAAAAAGCAACTTCTTGTATGCTGAAACACAGATCTTCAAGTCTGTATTTCTTACTTCTGAGCAGTCTAACTCCAGCCGTAAGGAACCCACTAAAAGATAGGTCCATACCCTTTACGCTATATGGCAGGTCAACCAACACTTCTCCCTTCTTTGCGAGGTTTTCAACCACAGCGCCTAATGGCATCCCCTCTTGTTGGCGAAGCCCTGCTTCTCTTGCGAAAACATCCAAGCAGTTGCCTAGTGCAATATCCAACGTTTCACCGAAGATGCGATATCTACCAGCGTCAAAGGCTGTAACTATAGTGTTTCCTCCAGAGACATATAGAGTAATAGGATCTGCAAAGCCAGTTACAAGTTTACCTATCTCTATGTGGGCTACACAATGATTAACGCCCACCAAAGGAACATTGAGATATGATGCCAGAGCCCTTGCAGCAGTGGCGCCAGTGCGAAGACACGGTCCTAGACCTGGCCCTTGTGAAAAGGCTACAACAGCGATGTCCTGTGGTTCTATTTCTGCTGTTTGGAAGGCTTTGGATATGATTCTTCCAGCATTCTTCGCGTGATGCCTAGCGGCCTCTCGAGGATGTATTCCACCTGTTTCGGGTATGAAAGTACTGTTCACATTTGCCAGAACCTTTCCTTCAAAATCGAGCACCCCAACTCCAAAATCATCTGCTGTCGCTTCTATGCCCAAGCATATCTTCGTTGAGTTACACCTTTTCATCAGGTTCAGTTTCCAAAAAGGATTTGCGATTGCTAAATTAAATACTTTCCAGTTTGCCTTTAGCAGGTGGAGCCTGATCCGTTTTCATACACATTTTTATTCCGATACGACTCTATTCTATTCTGAAGGCTTAGAAAAGATGCCTGAACACAGCGACTTGGAACACAAGGCTCTGCAATTTATTGCTAATACTGGAAATGAAGGAGTGCTTCAATCCAACCTATGGAGGCAACTCAACGCTAGCAGCAGGGAAGGCTCTCGAATTGCGCTCAAACTGGAAAATAAAGGGCTCATACGCCGAGAGCGGGAACTCTTCGAAGGGAGGTGGACCTATAGGCTCTATCCTAAGAGGAAATCTGTCTCAATTAACTCTATAATAGATTGTCCATGCTTAACCTGCGTGGAGAGCATTCGATGTGGGGCTTACGGGGCTATAACACCAAATGATTGTGATAAGCTAACCGAATGGATTGATGCCTTGGCTCAGGGAGGCGCCGAGTTACTAGGTGATAGTTAGTATTGCCTAGCGCGTGGTTAAGAGAGCGAAGGCGAGATTATTACTATAGAAAGGCAAAAGAGGATAAATATCGTTCACGCGCATCCTACAAACTGCTCGAAGCAATTCGGAAGTATCATTTTTTAAATGAACGCGACGTAGTTATAGATTTGGGTGCTGCACCTGGCGGTTGGCTACAAGTTGCTCAGAAGACTGTTGGAAGCCATGGGTTTGTGTTGGGAGTTGATCTAAACGATATCCAACCAATCGAAGAAGCCAATGTCTGCATCATTGTTGGTGATATTACACAACCAGGAATAGTGAAGCAGATCAAGGAGGTTCTACCCTGTCTGGCCGATGCAGTCATTTCCGACGTTTCACCAAAGGTCTCCGGAATTTGGGAAGTTGATCACGCCCGTCAAGTGGACTTAGCACGTAGTTCTCTAGCGATTGCAACTGAACTCTTGAGAATTGGCGGGAACTTCTTTGTGAAGGTGTTCCAGGGTGATCTGTTCGATGCCTTCATCAAGGAAGTGAAAGGCTGTTTCAGTAGAGTCAAAATTATGAAGCCTAAGGCAAGTCGGATCAAGAGTGCAGAGATCTTTGTTCTTGGTATGAGTATGAAAGAAAAACGGTAATGCTTTTGACTATCGATTGTATGTACTGTGTTAATCGTTAAATGTGCATTATAGAATGTTAATTGTGGTGACAGAGCGTTGAAGGTTGTTTCAGCTGACTCGGGAGCCGCTATTCTAAACACTCGCTTTGAACCTTTGCAGATTGTTGCTTCGGGCGCTGTTTTGGTTGAACAACCTTTCAGGATGGCTAGTAGATTCTTGGTTGAGCCAATCTTTGCACCAGTGGAAAACGGGTATGCTTTAATAATTCATGAGCTTGAACTCTGTCAGAAGTTATTGAAGGCTGTCAAAGCGGATGTTGTTCATTTGGACATGTCCGTTGGGGGATTGTTGGTTGAAGAGATTTCTCCTTTTCAGCTTAGAGGAAAAGCCAAAAGTAGTATTTTGAAGATTCTGCCTAGAATAAGAAAACTCGCAACAAACATAAAGCGAGTCTATGGCGTTGATGTGCTGGCTATCGGAAAAGAAAGCATACCTGTCAGAGTAGCTGAGCTAACTACAGGGGCTCACGCTGTTATTTTCGCTTGCAGGAAGGCCTTGCGAGAAAATGAAGCGCAGATCCTAGGTTTGCCATTAAAATGCTATCCACGGTTGTCACGGGGCGGAGTCACTTTGAGATCCCTTATTGGTGGAGAACACGACATCATGGGATATGCTGAAGACAAAGAAAGAGTGTTCGAAAGGGTTCGAGTAAAAGAGATGCTGAATCCTTGCGCAAGAGGGTTTCGAGCATTGAAGCTAATTCCTGAGACGAGGTAATTCAAACGATGGCAGCCAATTCACAACAAGAATCTGTCAGGAAGAACAGAAAGACGCACCCGAGCAGCCGTACAGAAGAGGATGCTAACACAATCTCTCCCCTCTCAGCGATTTTGACAATAGTAGCCACCTTTGCGCTGTTTCTGTTTGGTGGAGTAGCGCTTATCGTATTATTAGGTTATGCCTCTGCAATGGTGTTTGGGGAGCTTTTGCTTGTTGTTATCCCGCTGAGTTATTTGAAGTTTAAGGGAGTTGACATAAGAACATACATCAAATTAGACCTAAAGCTTAAGGTTGTTGTAATAGGGGTTCTGTTAGGAGTTTTTGTCTTCTTGTTTAACGTAATTGTTTCCACAGTGTTGATCTCTATCTTTGGTGTAAGTGAGGCTGTTGAAGAGGCCAGTGGATTGATTTCTGAGATGAGTAGCTCTCCACGGGGATTACTACTGCTGATTGTAGCTTTGTCTTTGGCTGGAATATGCGAAGAATTCACTTTCAGAGGCTTTCTGCAAACTGCCATGAACAGTAGATATCCACTTTGGATCTCCTTGCTTGTTTCCTCCGCTGCCTTTGGAATTTTTCATTTCGATCCTCAACTGGTCTATACTGTCTCCGCTTTCCTGTCAGGTTTGTTATTGGGCTATTTGTATAGTCGATGGAACTCTTATCTGGTTCCAGCAGTCTCTCACGCTGCTATGAATCTAATTGTGCTAGCTATATCCGTTCTTCTTGCATAGTGTCATCTTATGTGATAATCTCGTATCAGTCAACGCTAATCATCATTTATCACTTTGACGATCTCAAGGCTTAGATCCAACGCCTTCGTGCTATGGGTGATTTGACCGACACTTACAATGTCAACACCTGTAGCAGCGTATTCAAGGATGTTTTTCCCAGTTATCCTTCCACTCGATTCCAGCAGAACCTTGTTTCTTACTCCTTCTTTGGTCAGTAGCGATGTTGTTTCTCTCACCTCTGATGGAGAAAGATTATCAAGCAGAATTATGTCAGCTCCAGCCCTTGCTGCTTCTAAAGCTTCTTTGGGAGACGTAACTTCAATCTCAATCTTTTTGGAGAAGGAGACAGTTCTTCGCACTTTTTCCACAACGCTTGTGACTCCCCCAACAACTTTCAAGTGATTATCTTTTATAAGCACCAAGTCGTCTAGGTGCAATCTGTGTGTGTCACCATCGCCAATGGAAACAGCTTTCTTGTCGAAGTATCTGAGTCCTGGAGCGGTCTTTCTGGTTGAAGCGATACGTGTCTTTAATCCAGCTTCTCCTACTTTGTTTACCAGATTGCGTGTCATTGTTGCGATTCCGCTCATTCTCGAAAGTATGTTAAGCATGGTTCTCTCTGCGGACAGCAGAGTTCTAGCATTTCCTATGAGGCGAATTATTGGAGTTTTTGGCTTTACGTACGCTCCATCAGAAGTCAAAGCTGCTGCTTGAAGATTCAAGGTCTCAGACAGAGCTAATATTTCCTCTATGCCAGCTACCACTCCTTCTTCCTTCGTGACTACTTCAGCTTCGACGATGGTGTTTTCAGGAATAGTGATATGAGTAGTTATATCGCCTTGCCCAACATCCTCTTCCAAATATTTGAGTAATTTTTTAGCTAAAACCTTCTTAGGCAGGAACACACATTTTCCCTCCTTCAACCACTTTGAAAGTTGCTTCGATGGCTGCTGATAACCCGTCTAGTGCAGCAACCTCCTTCTGAATAGTTTTGGCTCTCTCCGAATAAGTCTTTGTCAAGATCTCATCTATAGCAGCTAAAAGTGTGCGTTTGTTCAAGTTGTCTTGGTGGACAACAACTGCCATGCCAAGCGCTACGCATTTGCTAGCGTTGTTTAGTTGCTCTGTGTGGTTCGGTGTTGGAATTAAGACTGACGGCTTCCCATAGCATATAGATTGTGATATAGTTCCATGGCCTGCACGAGAGACTACAAGGTCGCAAGCTTTCAAATAATCAAAGCGATTGGGGAGCCATCTGAAGATGTTGAGGTTGTCATGCCTGACTGGACTCTCATGAGACCGTGGATGCCCAAGCGATATAACGATTTGGAAATCACTGGACAGATCTGCGAAGATCTTCTGAAGAAGATTCGTCAGATAGGCTCGTTCCTTTAAAGGACCGCTTAGAGGAACAAAGATTAGGGGAGTCTTTTGCTTTAGGCCAAGTTTCTTACGAAGGTGTTGCTTTGTCGGTAAAACTTCTGGGCGAACTGGGAGAATGGGGCCGATCAACTCAATCTTCTTTTGATAAGTTTGAGGGATATGTAGATTGCCTGTAGATATAGTGTAAGGCGGTGGAAAGTCTGGGATAATTACTTTGGCTGCAGAAGTCCAAACTCTCCCAATGATTGCTAATGTAGATGCATCCGCGAACTTTGCAAGTCGTAGATAACGGTTTCTTCTAGGGATTATTACTTGGAATTGGTTGAGCATGCATACTGTTGGTATGCCCAGCATCCGTGCTGCAATTATGGGTGAAACCCTGGAATCTGAAACAATTACATCTGGTCTGTGGGCTATCATAATCTCGATTTCTTTGTTTACCTGTCCCAGAAAATTAAGAGGCGCCATGAAGGGACCTGGGCTGATAGCCGTTCTTCGAAAGTCGACAGCTCCATCTGGTTTAACTTTGAACTCCATCGCTGGGACTTCAATTGTGTTGAACCCTTCTTGACGTACATAACTCACTGCTTCACTGTAAGTTGAAAAGAAAACATCTGTCTCAGCATTTCTCCTTTGAATCTCTCGAGCTATGGGGATGCAGCGACCAGCATGCCCTAGGCCGACACCGCATGGAGCGAACTGAATTCGCATCTGTCAACTCACCGTCGAATTCCAAGAATCACTTTTACATACTCAAGCATGAGCAAGTGAGAGAGCTCATAGAATGAGTTATCTGTCCCATAATGATTTAAAGATCACGCTTGAAGTCGTGAGAAAAAATGAGCAAAAAAGAAAAAATCAAGAAACACGTAGTGTGTATGCATTTAAGAGAAATTGACTCTCCCTAATATATATACAGAAAATCAGGATGCTCTCAGATCCGGTCCCTTCATCTCGACAGACCCGTTGGGGGACTTCTCACTCACCACAATGCATTGAAACTTATGGATCTTGGTTGTTTCTACTAGCCAGCTATCCGGGGTTAAGCCTGCTTTCATACAAGCTTGGCTGAGGAACTCCCTCTCATCCCAGTTATACTCCATTGGTACTTGAGGAAGCAGCAGACCGCTATTGATTCCGCTTTCTACTATTAAACCGTCTTTTCCGACTTTGATTTTCGATGGTAGATCAATTGGGTTCTCAACTTTAATTTGCTGTGGCGGTGTAAGAACACTGACTTCGAATATTATTTGGCTGAGTTCATCTAACGAGAGAGGAGGAAAACGAGGATCCTGAGTTGAAGAGTTGACCGCACATTCTATAACTGCCTTTACGAGTTTTGTTGTCGGATAGGGATAACCAATACATCCTCTAAGCTCCTTTCTACGATGTCTTTTGATGCTTATAGTGACGAACACCCCGAACCGTTGCATTAACGTAGCAGGAGTATCTTCAGGAACCATGACTAACCTATGGTTTTCCAGATACTCCTCAACGCTTTTTCGGGCGAGTCTTACAAGGAATTCGCCTTCGTTTTGTGTCAACTTGATTTTCATACTGTTTTTCCCGCTTGACTGACGCTAATTGTAGTATACAAGGTTTAATGTTATCTATTTCTCCTATTAGAATCCTCTACAACCCTGTCCTTAAAGATCCCTATTCCCTCGATTTCTATCTCCACAAGGTCGTATTCTTGAAGAAACCTTGGGTTGGGCTTTATTGCGAAATTCACACCTGCAGGAGTGTCCGTTGAGATGCTGCTACAAGGTTCTAATGTCAGACATCACTTAGACTGCGAATAATTTCGAAGACATTGAGTACCATATTAGAGGTATAGCCAAAGATGCTCGATTCAGCTTCTTTACTCGTTGCATTTTTGACTTCTCTATTCATCGCTACGGCGAGTTCCGCTTCGTAGTCAAGTTTTTTCATAAAACTTGGTTTAATAATGTTCTCCTCTGAACCCACCATCATTGAGCGAACTAACTTCGTTGATGATGCCGATTTGAATATGCTCGTTTCCTATGGGTGAACAATACCTAATCTCGTTACTGCTATGTCTAGTTCTTCGAGTTCTTTAATGAGGGGGTTTATTCCTACTGAATCACTCGCAATATGTCCAGTGACAATCAGGTTACCCATGCATTCTGCTTGCAGCTTTTCAAGATCTGTTGTGCCTATATGAATATAGATTAGTGTCTGCACTCCGTATTTGAAGTAGGTTCTGGCAATCTCGTAGCCTCCATTAGTTCCAGCACCATGAGAAACCACTGTCTTTCCAGCAGAATTAGAAAATTTCCCTAAACGCACCTTGATCTTAGTCTTTGCGTTTTTAAATTCAGGCAGCTCATTTAGTGTGGAAATAACATCTCCAACTTTTGTGTCCCTATCGGTTCCATCTCTGATTTTTTGAATCATTACTCTTCTGCCTACCTCATCTAGAGGCATGTGTATGTTCATATAAGGCATCTTTAGAAGCCGAGCTAAGTCAACCGTGTGATCATAGTTCCGAGTGTGCATTTCCACCTCTAAGGATTTCGTCTTTTTTTCAACAGCCATCTCAGCTTCATACTTAGGAACACCTGCTTCTACCATTTGTTGGATGTGCTTTCGAAATACCTTATGAAAATCAATGATGGCTAGTCCGCCTTTGGGATGATGGGAAATAACCGCGTCGTAGCCTAGTTGCTTTGCAAGTAAGAGTTCCGAAGCTCCTGCATCTATTCCGAACAAGACCTTCTTGATGTTTTTCCCTTTAACATATATAGTACTGTCCGCTGGAGCTTTATCTAAGCCTGCAAGCTCAAGTGCAACTTCCATAATTTCTTCTGTGCTAGCTAAGTCAGCCACTTCCTTAAGCGTACATTTCAGCCTTCATGTAGTACTTTACTTTTCTGTTGATCCTGCGTCTGTCGATCAACTACAAAAATGTCTTTCAGCAGGAGAGTACTAATGTTTGTTCTTTATCCCTCGTTAAGAGCGGGATGCGAAAGAGAAAACAAGGTTGAACGATGTGAATCAGCAGATGGGAACATTTAAGTTATTATGAGAATGCATATAGGTGAGAATTACAAGTTCAGTCTTAGGAGCAACAAAGCGTTTGTCCCGCAGAGCTAGGAGAAGTGCATCTTCATTTTCTTATCATCTCCAGAAAGCTTACTGGAGATTAGTAACATTAAAACCTTCCACACTCTTTTTGTCCGCTTTAGCTATAGGTGCTTCCGTTTTCTTGCTTGGAGGAGGAATATATGATATTCTGGAGCAGCCAATAGTAGCATTCGTTAGTGGGGGCAGGATCATACCTTATTACCCTCAAGCTCTGAACGATCAGCTTCTTGGTGAGAGCGTTGCATCGATGGTCTTGTATTCTATTGGTATTATAGGGTTGATACTGATGTATCGAAGTACTAAGTTCGCTTACAGCCCACGAGAGGCATTCACTTGGCTTATGATTGGCAGCGTTCTACTTCTTATAGGATGGGTAATCATAGAGTTCTTTCTCTTTCCGGGCACTATCAGCCCATTTCAGTCATAAAAAGTGAGTATGCAGGCGTCGATAGCAGCTAAGCATCTAAGGAGTCACCAGGGGTTGCTCTTTGCTTTCAACAAATACGCCAAGAGGTTTGTTAGAAAATGTATAGGTATCGTGCAAGCCAGAATCACTAAAACCATCAAGAGCGAAGGTGGGGTAAGGAGAAGAGAGAGAACCAATGCACCTAACACGAAGTCTATTTGATCAATAACAGGCAAGAAAGCGCCTGGAGTAAGTCCCATTCTACGCTTTAGAAACGCGCCAGCTAAATCTCCTAATAATGCACCCAATGAGAGTAGAAAGCCTAGTGCAGGGCTGTAGGATGGGAAGATAAGGCTTTCTCCCCAGCCAACTAAAGTCCCAACCGCTAGGCCTGCGAAGAATCCTTTGAGGGTCTTGTGAGAGCCGAAGACAGGTTGACCATCTTTAAGCACTTTCCCAAAATCCAGTGGTGGGCCTCCACCGAAGACCACTGGGACAGCGTTAGCGCTGTAGGCAGGAAAGATGTACAAAAGGGAATTTGCAATTAATTCGAGTAACATAATCTTCCGGCGAGCCTCCTTCTCATTTCATCATCCCCTATAATCTCGTAATCCTCCTTTTTCTATTCTTAAAAATATGTTTTTGCTCCTCTTCTTAGAAGGTGTTTCTACGTTGACTCTAATCTTGTTGTACTCTGCTGTAGGCCAAATACTCACAGAAGCGTCCGCCCAGAACTTCAACACTCTCATGGCAACAGGTTGCACAGTTCTATCTGCCTTAAGAAACACGCTTCGAACCTGGCTCACAATAAGGGTTGCCACGTTCTTAGTTCGTGTGATTTGTGTAAGATATGCCATTTGACGATTAAGTTCACGGTTTAGCCTCGACATCTCCCTCATGTTGCCCTCGAGTCCTTCGCTGTAGAAGCTTGTGAAGGTGTCAATTACGATGAGACCGACTCTCTCACTTACATATTCGGCCAACCTATCTATGATAAAAGCTTGCTGCCTAAAATCTTGAGGTTTCATCAAGATGATCTGGGGTGCCAATTCTTCGAAATCTTTAGAGGCTATTTGTGCCATACGCCTAGCAAAAAAGGTATGATCACAATCTATGAATATAGTTTTGTACCCCATTCTCGCACAGTTGACAGCGCACTGAATTGCTAAAGTAGTCTTGCCTGTTTCAGCTTCACCGTAAACTAATACAATTCTTCCTTCCTGTAATCCATCTTTCAACTGCTCATCTAGGAAGCGGCAACCTGTCGGAATTGTCCGGGTCAAATGAGTTCACTTATGAAAACTATTTAATAGTTGCGAAAATTATTAACTTTGTTCAAATTGACCCCGCTAACTCGAAAGAATAAAGCAAAGACTCCAGAGATCGCAGTTGTAACCTTATCTGGGAAAGCCTATTATCTGATAGTGAACGAACTTAAAAAAAGAAAGGTATCATTCCTAAGCTTAACCCTCAACGATGAAATCCCAATTGTCATCAAGGCAGTTATAACGACAAGGAAGGAAAGATCCCGAGTCTCTCATCAAAATACGCTTGAATACGCCGAAGATGGGAATCCAGCGGAGATAGTTGAAGAAGCGATAAGGCTAGTCAAAGGAAGAGGAGCATACGAAAGCTTGATTATTGGAATTGACCCCGGTTCAAACTTCGGTGTTGCGGTTCTTGGAGACAGAAGTCTAATCGAGACAAAGAATTGCGTTAGCGTGACTGAAACTGCAAATGTGATAAATGATATTTTAGGCAGAGTACCTGCTTCCCACAGAACCATTAGATTTGGCAACGGAGCGCCATTGATCACTGATGAGCTTCTACGCCGTCTCAATAGTCTTCAGATAGACGTAAAATTCGAAATAGTAAGCGAGGAAGGAACAAGTCAAACCTTAGGAGAAACTTCTCACAGAAGAGGAAAAAGAGATGTTATCTCAGCCATAAAAATTGCTCAAAGACAGGGCCGAAACCTCCCCCGAAGTAAGAGCTGATAACGTAGCATTAGTGGTTGAAGCCAAAACTAGGTGAGCGTGCATTCAGATAACAGCAGTTACACATACATGTGCACATTGCCAACTTGCTGTAAGAAAAACAATTATTAAGCCAATTTAACAACTCTCCTTCTATGCCCAACAAAATTCATTGCGCCCACATCCTTGTGAAAACAGAAAAGGAAGCACATGCTGCTCTTGAACGTATACAAAAAGGCGAAAAATTCGCGAACATTGCCAAGATGGTTTCCATCGGTCCTTCTAAAAAGCATGGAGGAGATCTTGGAACCTTCGGAAGAGGCAAGATGGTGAAGGAATTCGAGAAGGCTGCCTTCGCACTTCAGAAAGGTCAAATCTCACCTCTAACAAAGACAAAATTCGGGTATCACATAATCAAGAGGCTCGAATAAGCTGATTATGCACTGGTGACTCTGTTTGTCTAGAGCAACGATTTCGAGAGAGGAAATCTCAGAAGGAGACAAACATTACTCTGCCCTTTACATAGACACTAAAAACGCAATTCTAGTTCTTCTCAGCGAAGGAGAAGAGCAATTAGGCACCTTAGCCACGTCAGTTCCTTCTACAATCGAAATAAGAGCCCAACCAGTATTCTCTTCGATTCTTTTGGGTGACAGAAACATGACAACAGCTCGTATGCTGGCAGAACATTGCGCAGTCAAGACAGGCAAGATAAGCCTAGTCTCTGTCTTCCTCAAAACTGTTGACGAGACTGTGGCAGCACCAATTCTTGTGCGGCTTTTCAAGAAAGTCACAGAAGCTGCTGCAACTGGAAATAACTCCAAAGGCGAGAAAGCCGCTACGTGAGCTTATGGATTTCCCGCGGGAGATGGGATGCAAGAATAATTTGCTCACGTAAAGACCGTTTTTCACTGGAATATGTTCGATTCTCTTGTTGCGATGAATTTGGTTGGATTGAGTGATGTGACGCTGATGCTGTCTCACACAATTGGAAGAACTTCTCAGTTTCATCTGTCTGTCGTTTTCGACAGAGACAAAACCTAAAAAGTTCGAATGGTGCACACAAAGTTAACTTATATTCCCTTGCGCGGAATACTAAACTTGGTTGAGAATTTATGCCCTTAAAAGTCGAAGATGTAATGGTGAAGGAAGTTATCACAGTTGATGCCAACTCCACTGTAAAGCAAGCAGCTGATATTATGAACAAGTTTGAGATCGGGTGCCTAATTGCCACAAAAGATGGTAAAGCCATTGGCATTTTAACGGAGCGAGACTTGTTGAAGAGAATAATCAGCGAAGTAAAAAGCCCTAGAAGAACCAAAGTAGCCGCAGTGATGTCAAAACCTATAATTGTTGTAGAACCGAATATGGACTTGGAAGAAGCCGCTAAACTCATGTTCAAAATGAGAATTAAGAAGCTTCCAGTTGTTGAACATGGACAGCTCAAAGGATTGGTCACACTTACAGATCTCGCTCGTTTTCAACCCCAAATAATTCGAATTCTCAAGAAACTAAGTAAGAAAGTAGCTCCGAAACGTATACAAAAAGTAGTAGACTACTATGTAGTGTAGAACTGGCTGTAACGAATGCTATTTACCGTCTTCCTTAAACATCCATTCACACCACTTGTCATCAGGGTGTGGATCTGGAGGGCACATCTTGCAGACGACTTTGATGTGCGGATTGAACTCCTTTGTGAAGCTTTGGAGATAGCCAAACCGAACTCTCTTACATGGAAACTCGGGCAAACCCTTCTTAAGTCTGACTTCTTGAGTGCGACAACGTCTTACACGGAACGTTCCTCGTTTGGCTGAGGCATAAGATTCCTTTTCGGTTTGATACAAGGCCCAGCTGGTTTTTCCGAGGGTCTGTATAAGTGTTGGAATATCATCTTTTTTAATGGCCCGCTTTTCTTTTAGTTCCTTAGCTTCGATTTTGCCCATGATCTTCCAACAGTCTGAGTCGATCTCTGTTGCTGCTTCCGTGCCAAACTGCTTTTCTATTCCAAGGAAGTAGAGGCCGTCAACTCGCCAAAGATTCTTCACTTGGAGAAAGAAGAGTTCCAGCAGTTTCTCTCGGGGCAATTTTCTGAGCATTATTAAATCTTGATTAGTTGGCCAACTCATTTTTACCACAGCCACCAGCATCGAACTATCTTCGGTTCTTGAACATAAGTTTTCATCTTTCTATCAAGCATGTGTCCACGCGATCACTAAGGTCAGAGTAAGATTTTCTGCTTGCTGCTGGAAGCAAAATTTGAAGTTCTCACCCCAATCAGTCTCACATTTTTTTGTCTCACAAGATATGGCTCAAGGAGTTCCTTTGATGTTTTTTGGAGATTTTGGAGGTTGCCTGTGAAGAAGGAGAGGGTCTTTCCATGTGTATGGGTTTCAAAGTTCTCATAGCGGATCTTGATGGTTACCGTCTTGAAAAGTATCTTCATCTCTATCAGTTCTTCATGAATCTCTCGGCAAAGCCTGTTCAACGTTTCAAGAATCATATCTATGTCGGATGTATCCTCTTCAAATGTCCTTTCCCTACTTACCGATTTTACCGTAGTTTTTTCAACAACTTCACAGTTATCTATGCCTTGAGCAGCTAGGATGTAATAACTACCCATCATCCCGAATTTCTCTTTCAAAATTCGCGTGTCGAAATTCGCGAGGTCTCCTATAGTTTTTATACCCATCTCGTTTAGCCGTCGCTCTGTCTTCTTGCCGACCCACAGAAGTTTCCGTACGGATAAGGGAGCTAGAAACTCTTTTGCTTCGTTCTGTCTCACTACTGTTATGCCATCAGGCTTCTTGAAGTCACTGGCTATCTTTGCTACAAGCTTGTTGGGTCCAACTCCTATTGAACAAGTCAACTTCTCTTTGTTGTGGATCTCACGTTTTATTGTAATGGCTAGCTTTTCTGCCTCTTCGAAGCTTCTCACTTTTGAGGTGACGTCGAGGAAGGCTTCATCTAAGCCCCACTGCTCAAACTTGTCTGGGTATTGTCTGAGAATAATCATGATTCTATTTGAGGTTTCGATGTATAGCTTGTAGTTTGGGCGTAGGAATATGGCGTCAGGGCAGAGTTTCCAAGCTCTAGTTATTGGCATCCCCGATTTTACGCCATATTTTCTTGCATTATAGTTACATGTGCTTACTACCCCCCTCCCTCTTCCATCTTTAGGATCAGCTCCTACAACGACAGGCTTTTCCTTGAATTCCGGGCGTTCCCGTTCTTCAACTGCGGCATAAAACTGGTCCATGTCAACGTGAAGGATGACTCTCCCACCGATTCCTCTACTTCTGCTTTGTGCTTGCAGGACCAAGTGTATATGTTCCTCCCTTGACAAGACTTGTCTATTCTTTTTGAATCTATGTACCAAAAACTGTTTTGTCTACCACATATTCAAAATGGATCATATTTATGCCTCTACTCAGATGGAATCTTTTAGGATCACTCGGGAGTTGCTTCGAGAACTTGAATTTCTTGAGGCTGATTAGTTTTATGCATCAAAATGATCATAACTGAGACAATGGCTACTACAAACAGCGCACCTGCTACAAAGACTAACATCTCAGGGACAACGAAGACTAAAATGTACTGGCTGTCAGCACCTGCATACTCGTCATTTCCAGACCAGCTTGCCTTCAGAAAGTATTGCCCCCCTGTTGTTGGAACCCATGAAAATGTGTATCTTCCATCTGAGTCCAAATCCGCAGTTCCAATAGAGAACCAACTATTCCCGACCCTGACGTATAGAGTAACGGTTCCTACGGAATTGGAAGCCGAAACTTGTCCATTCACAACTAATGTAGTTCCTTCTATTACAAAGTTTGTTGGGACAATTAGTGATATTGCTGATTCTTGGAGACTTCCAAAGCTTGAGGAGACTTGGCCTGGAGCAATCTGCTCATAGTTATCCAACGTTACAACTGTTACCTGAGTGTCTTCAAGCTCAGATGGGCATTCGCCAACTCTCCAACCATTCTGCCAGTCATCACCTGTGCACTCTGCCATGTAGTATCGTGTTCCCATATAATCTACATATGAGATTGTTGTGCGTGCGTTTCTGGGGGGCTGAGGCAAGTTCACGCCAATGTTCATGTGGCTTTCCTCTTCGTAGAAAAAGAGCACCACATTGAAGTTTTCCGACTTCAATAGTGATGCCGCGATAAACGAGAAGCAATCACAGTCACCCTTATTTTGGACAATCGTTTCTACTGGATATCTCGCTTCTTCAACGACTTCGTATGGTATTTGATGAACCACCATAAGGACTAGGTTTATGAAATTCTCTTCATCTCTAGAAATGCTTCTAATATCTGATGCAACCAGTTCCAGCGAGTAGGGAGTTACGAAACTACCGAAGTTTCCTTGAGTGAGTTGATGACTCTTCTGCAAATAGTGCTCATGCAATGTGGGAGTGATTGAGAGGGTGAGCTGAAACGTAGTTTGCCCATCATACAGGAAGTATGTCTGTTCAAAATTCTGTGCAAAACTAGGCGTAAAGAGGAATAAGGTGGCAACGAGTCCAATAACAATGGCCAAGACTGGAACTGCCCGCGTTCGCATTAAGATCACATAGGGGCATTCTCATTCTAACGTGAAAAGACCTATGAAGCGATAATCTGAATTGAAAGCCAACTTTTACTCTATCGAATTTGCCTTGCGAAAGGAGGAATCACTATGCGATCCACAACCTACAAGGTCTGGCGGCTTCTTTCATATTTCTATTTTGTCACTCTCAGGTATCAAAGTCTTCCACTTGGAAGAGCGATCTATAATACAACAAGTAGGAATTGAAACCGAGCATCAGATTCTAGGCATTTCTTCAATGGCATTAACAGTCGCAGTCTTCAATGCAGTCATCTACGGAGTGATACTTTGGCTGGTTTATACTCTAGCAGATAAATTTGGTTTGATTCCGAAAGGAAGGAGAAGACAGCTAATCATTCGCCTTGAATGTCAGTGAATGTGATTAGATGCACATTTAGTGGACGCTTTACAAGATCCGAAACCCGCGCGGCAACCAGATATTTAACTTTTTGATTAATCGCAACATCAACTAGCCGTTGTGTTATTACACCGTCGAAGACTACAGTGTCCACTTCTTTTGTCTCTTGAAGCTTCTCTGCAAGCTCACTTACTGGAAGGCGCATAACCTCTTTGATCTCCTTGTTCAGCAGTACTGCTTCCAGAGTTCCTTCCAGTTCCTTTGCAGCTTCAACAATCTGCTTTGGGACAAGTACTCTTCGTCGTTCCTTCTTTTTCTCTGCAAGTTCTAATGGAACTTTCCGTTCTAATGCTACCGTGATTTCCTTGCAGTTTAGCTCCTCAACTTCCATTCTGGGAGGAGCTCTCGCAATATATCTTGCGTTCGTAACTTGCAGTAGTTCTTTGAGTATTAGGTCGCCTCCACGATCGCCGTCTAGGAATGCAGTTGCCTCTTTTTCTTTGCACAGCTTTATGATTGTTTCAGGGATTTTTGCTCCTTCTAGAGCTATGACGTTCTGTATTCCGCATCTCATCAGGTTGAGGACATCTGCTCTTCCCTCTACTATTAGAATTTCTTTTGCACTGTCGATCTCTGGTCCAGCTGTCAGTTTGTCCTTGCCATACTTCTCAACCTTGGCCGTTCGTAGCGTCTCCGAAACTTCACGGAAGATTGCATCCGTGCTTGGCATAGATTCAATGTTCCATTGATGAAGAATCTCCTTTGCACGGTTGATGATGAGCTTACGTCTGGCGTCGCGAATGTCTTCAACTTTCTCTAGAGTGATTGTAGAATCGCATGGTCCTACACGATTAATGCTTTCTAGGCTGGCCGCAAGTATTGCGGTTGATACGCGGTCAAGGCTTGATGGTATTGTGATTTTTCCTGTAGTTTTATCTTGTTTTGATTCTAGAGTGATTTCGATTCTCCCGATTCTGCCTGATTTTTGCAGTTCCCGAAGATCCAGTTCAGGTCCAAACAAGCCTTCTGTTTGGCCAAAAACTGCTCCAATTACATCTGGCTTTTCTACAACGCCGTCGATTTCAAACTTCGCGCTTATTACATACTTTACTGTAACGGTTTGTGATGGTCCCATTAACGTCACCTCCAGGTGATATGAGTGAAGATTAACATCACTAAATGTGAAATGTGAACCAATTACTCGATTACATTTTACTCTCTATTATAGTTTGCGAATTCCTACTCTTTTTCTTCAAGGTATGGATGAAGGATACTAAGCTTTCTATGTCTTTCAGTTCGCGGCCCATCAGATCATGTAACTCTGTCCAGAAAAACGTGTTTGGTTTGGTACTGGTTTGTTCAAGATATCGGGTTAAGCGTTTCGTCCATTCCTTGCCGCGTCTGTCGAAGTCCATTAGTAGTATGACTTCTTCTACACCAAGCCTTTCTATTTCTGTGGCTAGTGCAAGGAATGACTTCTTTGTCTTCGCCGCGATTATTTCACCACACAATGCGAGGTTTCGAAGTGTCTTGGCGTCGTTCGGGCCTTCAACAACTATTGGAATGCCTTTTGCTGACTGGAGGGCTAGTCTCTCTAAGAGTTCTGATGTTCTTTCTAACTTTTTTTCTAGACGGGTTGACAAGGGTCTTACCTGGTCACTTCGATTTTTTTCATCTTCTCTAATTTCTCAGGATGATTCCTGAAGTGATTTCGAACTGGTTCTAATATTTGTATTAGAGCATCTGCGATGGCGTTTTTAAGGTCTAGTGGATGGATCTTTCCTTCTCTGTATGATCTTTCCAGTTCAGCGTGGTTTGTGAATGTTTCGGTGCCGCCGTACTTTGGCGGACGGGTTATTGTGAGTTCTTTTGCGTTAGTGAGCACGGCAAGGCGGGCTGTTTCCAATATTGGATTGTTGGTTATTTGCTTCGGTGGGCAATATGCGTTTTTAATTTTTGTTTTTATTTCTTCTTGTGAGTCGTGTACGAAGATACATGTGCTTGGTATGCTTTTGGACATCTTGGAGGCGATTTGTAGGTTCAACGTTGTGTCTTCGTCGAGTTTTTTATTGCTCTTTGCAGGACCCTTAAGTCCCATAAGTAGAGGTGTATGAACACACGAAGGTTTTGGCCAATGTTGCTTCTCCGCGGTATCGCGTGCGAGCATGTGAGCCTTACGTTGTTCTAAGCCCGCACAAGCAACATCGAGTTCCATGTGGAATATGTCTGCAGCTTGCATGCATGGGTAGAATAACCAGGCTGTTTCCATATTGGAGAGGTTCATTTCTCTTCCCATTATGGGGAGTGATCTCCATATGCGTTGTAGTGAGGCGCTTTTGCTTATCCTGATCACTCTCTCCCAGTATCGGATGTCCTCTGCTATGTCAGTTGCCCAAAGGTATTCGACATCTCTTACTCCAAGAGCTGCGAAGCATTCTTTGAAGTACTCACCGCAGAGTCGGATGTTCTCCATTTTGCCTCCAAGCTTGTTGTTAATCCACGAATGCCAATCTGCAAGAAAGATTACGAAATGCAAGCCTGCCTCAACAATGTCTTTGATTTTCGAGCCGCAAACCAATCCTAGCCCAATGTGCATGAGACCGCTTGACTCGAAGCCCCAGTAGGCTCTGGGCCTTTTTTTGGTTTCAAGCAGCGAGTGTAACTCGTCAAGCGTGATGATTTCTACAGTGTTCCTCGTAACAAGATCCAGTCTCCTTTGGATGTCCAATATGGTGCTCTCCAGGGCAATCCTTTAGACATTCGATGACTTAGAACATAAAAGTTCTCTTTATCGCGGGTGTTGTGTGTCCCACGTTACCTAACGCTTAACTTCATGGATGGAACTCTACGCTCTGCTCTGCTAAGCTCTCTCGGACGTGGGGGTTATTGTCACCCGCGCCACCGTGTCCCGTGTTTGGGTATGCTCTCCGTCACAAGCAGGCTTTAGCCAGCTTCGGTTAAGTCCGTCTACACGAGTCTCAAATGGAGAGTCTCGGTGGATTCGTGCTCGTATCATCGCCGAGAAAATAGATGTTGTTTGAAGGGAAAAAGCTTTCTAGTCTATTAAGGCTTCTAAGTCGATCTCAAAGGCAACTGTGGGATTTTCCAACCCGAAGTTGTTTAAGACTTCAGGATGAATTTCTCCTAGAATTCCTATCTCTTCGTTTCTAATGTGGATGCTTGCAGCTCGGCCTTTGAGAAAGCTTGTATGTTCTGTTGCCTTGATTTTCCAATCTCCAATCGCCATGTTTGCGGCAAATGCTTCTGCAGCAGATTTAATCTCAGTGAAGTTAGCCTTGGCATGCGATGACACCGCTACGATGTGTAATCTTCTTTCGCATTGGGTTTCGGTTTTGGCGTTCAATTTAACTATGTCGGAAACTTCAAACAATCTTTGAGGGAAGCTTTCGTGCCTGTTATCTGCAAGATTCTTCATCAGGCCGGGAAGTAAATCTTGTCGCATTATGGTATACTCTGCTGAAACAGGGTTAGCCAATCTGACTTCTTCCTCTTCTTTTCTACGCATCTTTTCACATTGAAGCCTCTCGTTTGTGAGAGTGAAATTCATCATTTCTGTAAATCCAAGGCCGATGGCGATTTGCCTTGCCAAGTTCGCGGTTTTGAGGGCAGGGTGTTGTTCGCCGATAGTGACTGATGACGGAAAGGTGGGTTTTAGCTTGTAGTAGCCATAGCCAATCGCTACTTCTTCCACCAAATCTATTTCGTGGAGAATGTCAATTCGATATGCTGGAATCGCTACTTCAATTACTCCCTTCTCAGTTCTTCTGGCTCCTAGCCTAGATCTCTCTAAACACTCGATGATTTTTGATGTGGGAAGTCGAAGTCCCAAGGTGTTGTTGGTGAAGGTCGTCTTTAGGTTCATCTTTTCGGGGGTTAGGTTTGGTGAGAATCTTGTTTGGCCGGGGTATTCCACTCTGATTCTTTCTATTTCACCACCCATGTCTGCAAGCGAGGTGCAAAGCACATTAAGGCTCTTCTCGACTGCTTCAATATCTGTGCCAGTTACGTCAAGGAACAGATTTCTCGTTTTTTCTTGGATCTTTGTGAGTTCACCGTTGATTATCGGGGGCATAGAAAGCACCTGTTTGTCTCTGTCAATGAGGAGCGGGTAGGTGGGAGACCAATCGATAAGATGTTTGTATGCCATCCCTTTTTCGTGTCTTTCGAGGATTTCTTGGAGGCTCATCTCGTCAGTTTTGTCCAGCGGAATGAACTTGATGCTGTTTGGTTTTGCAGCGGTAAATGTGAAGGGTGGTTTGACAGCGTCGAGGTTATGTACGCCGATGGAAGCTTTTTTTCGGTCTCTGCCTACTCCCCAATGGAGATCCTCTTGCATCTCCATCAGATCAACTACGCCTTCTTCATCGAGCTCCAAGTTGCGCACAACTGCTGCAAGCATAAATGGTCTAACGTTTGAGACTGCTCTGCTGATTTTGAGTGTGATGCCACTGTCGCTTACTTTGTAATTTGGCAGTCCAGTTTCCCATCCTCTCAGACCTTTGAAAGCTCTTGCGACGCCGGCATAGCTGCAGAAGTCGATGCGGTTAGGGTTGAACTCGACTTTCAGGTAGTCTTCTCCTACTTCTTCTATGTCAAAACCTAACCAGGGTATCCACTCAGTTATCTCTGCAAGGGTAAGCTTTCGTCCTACAAACTTGGAGAATCTTTCTTCGTGTAATGTGATTACTGGCATAACGGTGTACTCCTGATCCATTCCAACCGATTGCCATACAATAATCGTATGTCATCGAGTTCAAGTTCAAGCATGGCTATGCGTTCCAAACCTCCCCCCCAAGCTAGCACAGGATATTTTATGCCCATGGGCGCTAGAACTTCAGGTCTGAAGATGCCCATTCCACAGAGTTCCATCCAATGTTTCAGCTTCGGAACATAGACCATTGCTTGTGCTGAAGGCTCTGTGTAAGGGAAATAGCATGGCCAAAATTGAACTTTTTTCAATCCAAAACGGCTGTAGAAAGCCTTCAGTGTGCCCATCAAGTCACGGAATGTTACTGCTTTGTCAACTACGATGCCTTCTATCTGATAGAATTCCGCGGTGTTTTTGTATGTGAGTTGCTCATTTCGATAGACTTTGTCAACTGAGAAAACTTTGATCGGCGGCTTTCTATGCTTCGAGAGATGTTTTATGGTTTCAGAGGTTGTGTGAGTTCTTAATAGAAGTCTTCTGGCTTCGTCGGGGCTCCATTTGTACCTCCACCCTTTGGAGCCGGTCGTCCAACCATCTTCGTGTGCTTTTGCCACGGCGTCTACAATTGTCTTTCTCGGCAGTTTTCCTTCTTTTGGGTTTGAGAGATAGAAGGTGTCCTGCATTTCTCGTGCAGGGTGATCTTGGGGTTGAAATAAGGCGTCGAAGTTCCAGAATGCTGTCTCAACTAGTGGTCCGCGGATCTCCGTGAAGCCCATTTCGAGGAAGATTCTTCTTGCTCGTTCTATTATTTGTTGCAATGGGTGAATTTTACCTGGATAGATTTTTGGACCAGCTGCAGACACGTCGAATTGCCTCAGTTTTGCTTCGCGCCATTTTCCAGTGATGATGAGTTCTGGAGTCAGTTGGCTTACTTCTTTGGCGATTTTAATTCCTTTGTCAATTAGCTTCTGTCCATCTGCTGTGAGTTTCATAGTTCGAATGGTTTCATCTTTGACATAGAGGAGTTTGCGTTTTCGTAGAACTTCAATGATCCTTCTCTTTTCTTTATCTAGATCGTGTGTGACAATCGTGCCCTTTTTCGCTAGGAGTCTGATGACTTCTTCGTCTGTGCCTTCTTTTGTTTCTTCAGAGGCTCTTAGGATTTTTTCTTTTCTTGAGAGTGTGGCCCAGTTCTTTTTGCGTAGCCATCCTAGGGCTATTGGTACGAGTGATTTCTGTAGCTTTGCGTTATTTACTGCCTTTTCAATCTTTGCAGTTCCACCTAGGCGGATCAATGACTTAATCAGGCGGCGCTCGGGTAGTCCTTTCTCCTCGTAAGTCCGTCCTTCTTCATTCAGGGTGATTATGGTCCTTTTCTGCTCTTGCAGTTGAACAAGTTTCTTGTTTGACAGTTTCAAAGCAGCTCGCATTACAGCTGCGTGAGCAAGTCCGCTGGTTTCTGCGATTTCTTCAACAGTGCCTTTACCATCAAGTTTCCTAAGGGCTTGTAGTGTTTTCTGATCGTGTTCTCGAAGTTCAACCACAGTTGTTGCCTCCTATGTAACTAGGATTTGTTTTATTGTAGTTTGTTATCATTTGGATAAAAAGCCTCCAGTTGCATCTAACGTTTTGGGATGCCTTGTTTTGGGGAGACGCAGAAGCTTGTTGGAGATTAGTGAAATTGGCGGGGCATCCCTCGCACCGCCATAATTGTACACGATCAAGTTGTTTATCCATTATACCGTTATTGTTGTTCCGATTTCTTCGCCTTGTATTGCGAGTTGGATGTTTTCTGGGTTGAACCCGTTCACTATGATGGTCTTGATTTTGGCTTCTTGGAGGATTTTGACAGCGATTGGATCTAGAATTTGGTGTATTCCTGCTTTGTGGCGATTTTGGCTGAGAAATTGTGCTAGGTCTTTGAAGGTTATTCTGTCCAGTTTTTCTGCGTCTGGATATTTCTTCGGGTCTTTTGTGTAGATGCCTTTCTGATCTGTGGCTTTAACAAGCAGTTGGGCTTCAATTTTCTGTGCTATTAGGGCAGCGACGGTGTCTGTTGTCATTCCAGGCTTTAGTCCCCCTAAGACGACGATGTTTCTCTTTTTCAGAGTCTTTAAAACATCATCTATCGACGTGCTTATGTTCTCTCTTCCGTCTGCATCTAGTTTCAAGGTGAAGAGTAGGGCGTACAGTCTTGAGACTTCTATTGCTAGCCAATCTTGGGCGTCTTCTGTTAGTCCCAGTTCTCCTCCAACTCTGATAAACTGCCGTGCCAGCGCGCCACCTCCAACAACTACTATCACTTTGCGCCCTTTCGTTCCAAGGCCCTGCAGCAGTTCTACATATTTGCCTATGAGCCTTGGGTTTGTAGGCGAGGCTACGATTGAGCCCCCGATACGTAATACTATAACCATGTCTGGGTGTTTCTTCGACAGCTACTTAAGCGATTTTCGGCATTGTGACCGCTCTTGAAGAAACCAGTCTTCAATTTCGAGTAAGATTGCCTTTCAGAGCTGCGTCTGCACGCAAGTCTTATGAGAATTGTATCTGTGGAAAGGAGTATCATGTTGGGGTTGGTTAAGGGGCTTTTCAGCTTATCTATGGGTTCACTTTCGAAGAGAAGTTCTCTTTTCACATTGATGAATATTGTCTATTTCGGGTCACTCTTTGTAGTTGCATTGATGACGGGACAGCAAAGTAGGTTACTCAACGAATGGATGGTGGGTGAAAGTTCGGGGGAGGTTAATAATGTGGTCATCTTGTTTGTAGATATTTTTCTTTTCAACCTTGTTGTGAGTGGCTTTATGTTGCTCACAGTGACAGACTTGTTCCTTTTTCCTCTTCCAGTTGGCATGCTCGTGTTCAGAGCATCCTTGTGGGGGTCTTTGTTGAGTCAGCTGCCGACTCCTGTTTTCTTAGCCACTTTCCCAACGCTTTTGCTTGAAGGCGAGGCGTACGTAATAGTTGCGGTGGCTGGGATTAATCTGGGTTTGTCGTGGCTTAAACCGAATTGGGTTAGTGAGAGTGGAGGTTCTAGGCGAGACGCTCTAGGACAGGCTGTGAGAGAGTGTGGATATCTCTACGTGTTAGTGACGATGTTGCTTCTGGCGGCTGCTGTTGTCGAAACCTTCACCCTATACTTGCTAAAATAGTCGTCTATGCAGTTAAGGAAATCAAACAAGAGGAGCCCCCTTTTGACGTACGCCCTAACAGTTTCATAATTGCTTGTGCATGCATAAAAGCCACTTAGATTCCCTTTACAATATTACCGACAATTGTGCTGTTATCACCACACTACTCTGAAGAACTATCTCTTCAAGTCAGAAAGGTATTCTCTGTTGTGTCGTGGAAGTATTATTCTACTCAAAAACGGAAGGATTTATTAGCATTGAAAGATTATTATAGATAATTGTGCATCGTGGGTGAAGGCTTTTGGAGAGGCTAAGGAGGAAATGGGTTTCCATAACGCTCTTATCCATAGTGATTCTAGTTGGCTTGCTGGTTGCCTTCAGACTGACCGGAACATTACCAGAACCACAAACACCAATAAGCGTACTGGCTGAAGCGATTTCTTGGCAAATTGACAGACCCACCATGTCTGTTGGGATAAAAGATACTGTTAAGAACCTCTACGAAAATGAAAACATATCAATGATTTTCACAATTGATATAGACTCCTACGATGAAGAACACGGCTTCTATGGCGGAGACGACATCGTACCTTTTTCTGTGAAGGTTAACTGCTCTGTGGCGAGAGGGTTTGTGGAAAGAGTTGACCTCTTCCTAAGGGATGAGAGCAATAAGACTCAGGTAATGTTGCCGTACAATCTTCCAGTTCCTTTCAGCGAACGGCTCTTTAACCTTTCCGTTGAAGAATGGGCTCATGCCTTTTCCCGTGTTTATCCTCCAGAGGGATTTAAAGAGAAGCTGATATCACAAATTCCTTGAAGTCTTATTTGAAGACTGTTGGAGTAGATCAGCCAAGCAGCGTCAGATTGTCAAATGTCTTTGCTTGGATTCTTCGAACCCCAAATAATCAAAGCCACCAAATGGAGGTCACCCTTGAACTCACCTACTGGGATCAGACTGCTTACAAGAAGATCGTAGCACCAATCATCTTGAACATAGTTGCCGATGAAGACAACAGCTTTGAAACTGCGAGAGTAGTAAACAAGGGCCACCATAAAGCCTATGTCCATATCTGGGACGACCCAGAAGACTACTACAAAATCTGGCTGGAGAATCGAGAGACTGTAACAATGCAGTTATCTCCTCAAGTATCCGTCGATTTAGACTTGTATCTGTATGACCCTAGCCAAAACCTCGCTGCAAGTTCGAATTCAACACAACTTGGATTTGTCGAGCAAATCACTTACACAGCCAATCAGCCAGGCTGGTGGTCTATCCGAGTTGTTCTCATAGGTGCAGGCTTTGACGTATACTCACTTTCTCTAGAAGGAGGTTCAACCTAATGAGAAGAACCATAGTTATTGTGACATTGGTTATATTGCTGGTGGTGATGCAGGTAAGCCGGATGGAGAGGCGAGAACTTTCATATTCTACGTGAAAGGATGCTCCTATACGATAACTGATTAGAAACTCCACATGCTCTTTTTTCTGTTTCTCTTTATATATACCCCACCCGATACTCTAATTATGTACGTAGAACGGGCAACGTAAAAAAGGAGGCGTTTACGGGAGATATCCTCAGATTTCTCGTGTGCGTGCATTCTGAGTCAATTTTTCTCGGAGTATTTTGCAAAAACTGTATGGCGCGCGCAGGTTTTCCGTTAACTTCTGGCGCATTTTTTCAGTTGTTGTTTCATGAAGGCGTATACTACGTGGGGTGAGGAGGGTCAAGCTATGTTTAGGGAATATGCGAAAATAACTCTCCATTCTCTTAAAAAAATGTTTGCATAGTATATTCAAAAACCGAAAAAGCTAGGATTAGTCAACACTTGTGCGCGAACTGCATATTTGTAAAGCACGCAGGATCAAGAGTGTAAAGGCTACGTATAGTCCGAAACGTATGTAACTATATACGACAAGTATTCCGTTTAGCCCAGGAAAAACTGCTAACACCCATACGAAATCTGAAATTATAAGGCAGGTAAAGCCTAAGCCAAACAATTGAAACGGCTTCTTCCCTGATGATATATATTCTTTGAAGCAGTAGAATATTACGATAATTTTTAAAGTGGCATAAGCGATGTCAAACCAATTGAGCAAAATGGTTCTCTCCTCCTGTTCTAAAGAATGGATTTAAATAAAAGATTTTCTAAATATATATGCGCGCATATATACAGGGGGAATTATGGATGAGTGGTGTAATTTTAAGGAATGTTTATTCTCGGACGGTTATAATGACTGCTATGATTTTCGTTGCTCTCAACGCCTTCTTACCACTCAATTTTTCGCTTCAAGCTGAAGCAACTAAGTACCCCTTCAAACTGGTAATAGCTCTGGAAAAGACAGTTTTCAAGCTTGGAGAACCAGTTTATGTAACATGGATCTTAACCAACATCGGTGAAGAAAACGTTACATTATACCACAGCGCTGATAGTATGTTTGATTTCTTAATTCGAGACGAAAACTTCATTCACGTTTATAGATACGCGTTCGACTATGGTTGGGCTGCTATTTACTTTCCGTTTCCGCCAATCGAGCCTGGTGGTAACTGGACAGAGACACGCATCTGGGATCCAACCTATGTACCGCTTGGTACTTATTATGTGTCTGGAATTTTCTATAGTCCTACCTATGGGCTAACAATTGAGACATCTGCTATAAGAATAACGATTCTCGGAGGATGACTGTTTGAAGCAAATAAAAGGCATACTTCTGCTTCTAATTATTGTCTCTGCATTCGACTATATCTTCCTGATGACGCCTGTTTCTTATGGCTCAAGTGATGAATTTGGCGTAGAAGATAAATTTCACGTTGAAAGCAAATTTGAATCTCAGCTTTGGGAGAAGATACAGGCATTTCAGTCTAATGGAACAACGAAGGATCTCTCATTAATAATCTGGCTAGTTAAGAATGAGCGCATCACTGGGATGCAGATTGGACAGCTTAAAAATTACGCGTCGTTTCTCTTCACGAGTAATCATAGTGCAACTGTGTATTCCGTGCTTGATGTTTTACCTATAGTGATTGCTAAAGTGTCAGCCTTTGAAGCTGAAAAGATAGCGGGCTACGAATTTGTTGAAAGTATTGGCGATGGAAACAGAATAGGTTATGCTACTCTGGATGTAAGTAGGCGAGCGATTAAGGCTGACGATGTTGAGACTACTTATGGATACGATGGTAATGGAATAAAGATAGCCATACTTGACACGGGGATAAACAGCAACCATCCGGATCTCGACGATCTTGATGATGATCCTGATACAAATGATCCTAAAGTTATAGATGAGGTGTCATATGTCGATCGCGATGATAATGGAATACCTGATGAGGGTCCACAGGATGATTTTGGACACGGAACCCTCGTAGCTGGGATAGCAGCTGGAACGGGAAGTCAGAATAGCATGCTTAAGGGTATTGCACCCGGAGCATGGCTTCTGAATATCAAAGTGATGAATTTAACGTGGTTTGGAGATATTCCAACAGGCCGTTTTCAACGGGATGATGTCATAAATGGAATTGACCATGCTTTAGTTCAAGGGGCGGATGTTATCTGCATGTCTCTTGGGGAGCCTGGTGGTGATGGAACCAGTAGTTTATCGAGAGCTGCTGATTATGCTGTCGAGGCTGGTGTTGTCGTGGTTACCGTTGCAGGTAACAGTGGACCTGGCGCGGAGACGATTAATGCACCGGGTGACGCCTTTAATGTCATAACTGTTGGTTCTGTCAACGACGGGGGCACGGAGTATATACAGAACGATGTGCTTGCAAGTGGTAGTAGTCGTGGTCCGACGAAGGAAAACGTCTCATTATCACGCCCAAAACCTGATGTTGTCGCGCCAGGTGTAGGCATAATTGCACCTATAGACAGTAGCGCCGCTTATTGGCAAACATATCCTGAAAATCGTGTTGGAAGCTTCTATGCAAGCATGGATGGCACTTCAATGGCTGCCCCTCATGTTGCAGGCACAGCTGCCTTGATGCTAAATGCAAACCCTAATCTTTCACCAGCTCAGGTGAAGGCAATACTGCGGCAGACAGCAAAACTGAATACTCATCTCAACGGTCTCGGTGTAAATGATAGAGGCCATGGAATAGTTGATGCTTATGATGCCGTTGAACTATCGACAAATGTACATGACATACCCTTAGACCAAATGTATGACCCGTTCAGTGTGAAAACACTAGAACATCGAATTGATGACTGGTCTGCGGACTATCTAACCTTTGATGTTGATTCACCTAATCTAGGACGCGGCTTCAGTATCTCATCTGTAAACTGTCATTACGGGTTTTTATGGACTTGGACAAGCCATACACTTCTGAGCAATTTACGTGCTCCATTTGTATGGATCAATGGCATATGCTATAATCTAGGATTGAACCTGAACGAATATCTATTCAGTGGACCGCACATATTCGCACTCGGCGAAGGTTATGTCTGGCTACGAGCCCTCTTCAAAGTGAACGGTGTTATGGTCAAATATGAATCCAGGATGGGTGTAGAGGGTATGGGTATGAGCTTTTTCATAACAATCTCTGGAGCTTCATCACAAAAGACTCTGATATCTATCAACCCCGAGATATGGGATCCCAGCAACTTTCCCCAGCTACGATCAACAAACGAAATTATCTACTACGAGAGAAAAGTTACAGGTGACACAGATCTAAACATAAGAGACCTAGCTCACGCTGAATATCTCGAAATAGATCAAATTGATATGGATGCAGTGTGGATAATAAGGGACGACTACACTGGCAACAACCCTGATTCTGCATTAAACGACGAATACACATACAATAGAGACATCTTGGTTTGCTATCAAGGAACCTCGAGCAATAATGTAGTATGGATATATCGAGAACCTGATGGTTTGCCTACTCCGAATCCACCACCGTCAAACCTTGCCACGCCTGATGGACCTGACGGGTACAGCCGACAAACATATCCATACACAACAAGCTCATCCAGTTCTGGCAATACTATTCACTACGAATTTGATTGGGGAGACGGATCCAGAACATGGACAGACTGGTATGACTCTGGCGCAACCGCAACTGCGGAACATTCTTGGACTTATTCAGGAACCTATTATGTTAAGGTTCGTGCAGAAGACTCTAATAATGCATGGAGCGATTGGTCTGAAAGCCTCACTGTCACTCTCAGCGGCATGGGTTGTCCAACATTGTACGTATGGAACGGCACAGATTTTATAGTCGACAACAACCTTCTCACTGGATCTGCAGGCAGCAACGGAACTGAGGTTGAAGATTATTACAGGCTAGAACAAGATCTTGTCCCCTTCTATGAGGGCTACTTTAACTCCTATTACTCTCTGCTGATAAGCGAGTTTCAACAAGAACATTCATACCTAGACGAAGTCAGTCTATTCGCTGTGGATCATCAGGCAAATGTCAGCGTGGCAGTAAGCCCTACAGGAGAAATACTGACCTATCAAAATCCCTATGCTCCCATCACTGCAGTTGACGAAGCTAATGTTTCTTGGCTGGATGAACTCAGCAGCATCGATAGTGACTACTACGAAAGTTGTAACGGTAGCTTTCTTGTCCTGAACTTCGGAGAGGTTAATTCCTCCTTCGCAAAATTCATAGTGAGGGCTGATCCGCCCCCCGATGGTCCTCCAACGAAGAAATCGATTCACATCCAAGTCCTAAATGCCTCTGAGAGCTGGGTTGACGTTGTTTCAATTATTCCACGAGCCTATTGGGCGACTGACATCATAGACTTGTTAGACTATCTGCCTTCAGAAGGAGAACTTATTGTGCGCCTCTACTTCACCGACAATCACAGAGTTGACTTCGTAGGCTTAGACACGACACCTCAGGCAGAGATTGATGTTGAAGACGCCTATTTGCTGTTGGCATACCATTCCAGTGAAGGATTTGTCACATCAGAATTGGCCAGTGATGATGATGTCTACGCAGAACTGGTACCTGGTCAACAGATAACGTTATTGTTTGCCGCAGCCAAGCCGGATGAAGAGGCGAGAACTTTCATATTCTACGTGAAAGGATACTACACGATAACCAGTTAGAAAATTCCACTCTCCTTTTCTCTGGGCGCGCAAGCTATAAATAGACTTGTGCTGAAAATCAATCAAAACATTCGTTCATGAGGTGTCGTTGTTGGGTAAGTTAGATAAGCCTGTCTTGGAAGCTCTCCAATCCTCTTCGAAACCATTGACATTGGCAGAGATTGCTCAAAGATTGGACAAGCCGGAGAAAGCAGTTTACAGAACCTTGAAGAGACTATTTGAAAAGGGAAAGATAAATTCTAAAGGTCGACAGTACACAGTTGTTACAGAGTAGATAAGCTCTCTATTGTGCGTTATCAACGGTGGTAATCATTATCTATATCTCCCACAATCAACATAGCGAATCATCTATCTGCTTGGAGCTGACAACATGAAACCCCTCCCCAAAAAGATCGCCTTCCTCGCCATCGAAAGAAGATGGCAGGACAAATGGGAAGAGTGGGGTATTTACCATTTTGACTGGAAGGATCGCTCCAAGCCTACATTCACCATTGACACTCCACCACCTTACCCAAGTGGCGAATTCCATATGGGTAATGTCCTTAACTGGACTTACTTCGATATTATTGCACGATACAAACGTATGTGCGGCTTCAACGTTTTTTTCCCCCAAGGTTGGGACTGTCACGGTCTCCAAATCGAACGCAGGGCGGAAAAGGAATATGGAATAAGCAGGTCTGGCACTCCTACAGCCGAGTTTATCGACTTCTGCAAGAAGTTTGTGGGTAATTATATAGATGTCATGAAGACTGCGATAAAGCAACTTGGATGCAGCAATGATTGGACAACAGAATACAGAACTATGGATCCTGACTACTGGCGCCGAACCCAACTAAGCTTCATACTATTATACAAAAAAGATTTTTTCTACCAGGGAACTCACCCGGTGAATTGGTGCCCCAGCTGCGAAACAGCAATAGCTGACGCCGAAGTGAAATATGAAACTCACCAAGGATCCTTGAATCACATCAAATTCCCACTGAGAGAGAGTGGTTTCCTAACGATCGCCACAACGCGACCAGAACTAATACCCGCGTGCGTCGCCGTGGCTATTAATCCTGAAGATGAGCGATACAAGAAACACTTGGGTGAAGAGATTCACGTTCCAACTACAAGCCGCACCGTTAAAATAATCGCGGATGAGATGGTTGACCTGGAATTCGGCACCGGAGTCGTGATGATATGCACCTACGGTGACAAGGCAGATGTGAAAACTGTTGCCAAGCATAAGCTTCCTAAGATTTCAATCCTAACCCAAGATGGCAGACTCAACCCTGAAGCAGGTAAGTATGGGGGCTTGTCCGTTAAAGAGGCGAAGAAGTCCATGGTTGAGGATCTGAAGAAGCAGAACCTGCTGGTGAAAGTCATTCCTATTCAACAGGAGATCGGTCTCTGCGACCGCTGCGGCACTCCTATTGAAATATTGGAAACAAAGCAGTGGTTTATGAAAAGCCGTGTATTGACTGATCGAGTTGAAAAGACAGCTGACTCTTTAACGTGGTTTCCTGACTACATGAAGACTAGGCTTATTGACTGGGCGAAATCCCTTGACTGGGACTGGGTTGTGAGCCGTCAACGGGTGTTTGGCACACCAATACCTATATGGTATTGCGAGAAATGCAACGAGGTGATACTGGCTGATGAGAGTTGGCCTCCAATCGACCCGAAGCTGGAAGATCCTAAAATTGAGAAGTGCCCAAAGTGTGGGCATGAGAAGTTTATTCCTGAGCGAGATGTCTTCGATACTTGGATGGATTCATCGATAACGTGTGCAGTGCATGCGGGGTGGCCTGATGGATCAGACGAAGAGTGGCGGAGGCTCTTTCCGGCAGACCTTCATCCATCGGGCACTGACATCATACGTACGTGGGCCTACTACTTGATGATCCGTCACCTGGCTCTTTTTGACGAGACACCTTACAAGGCGTGTTTGATTAACGGTATGGTTCTTGGCGATGATGGACGGAAGATGAGTAAGAGCCTTGGCAACTATACCAGTACTCCCGAAGTCTTCGAAAAATTTGGTGCGGACACAAGCAGGCAGTGGGCGGCAGGTGGCGGTATAACTGGATCGGATATTCCGTTCCGTTGGCCGGATATAGAATATGCGTGGCGGTTTCAGATTAAGCTGTGGAACGCGTCTCGCTTCGTGAGTCTTTTATTGGAAGACTATAAACCTGGTGAGGTTCCTGAGCTGACGCCTTTGGACAGTTGGCTCTTGGCGAAGATGGATCGCGCCACTTTCAGAGTTGCTGAGGCGTTGGAGAAGTGCCAATTTAACAGGGCTGTGGAGGAGATTAGAAACTTCGCTTGGCATGATCTTTGTGACAATTACATAGAAGCCGCTAAGCATAGGCTTTACAGAGGGGAAATCTACGGAGAGGAGAAGCGGAAAGCCGCTCAATACACCCTCTACTCTGCTCTCTTTCGCGTCCTTCAACTCTTCGCTCCGATTGCCCCGCACATCACCGAGGAGATCTATCAAACAATGTTCGCGGAGGACATGAACTGGAGAAGTGTGCACTTGTCGCCGTGGCCTGAAGTGGATAAGGGAGGAATCGATGAGGTCGCCATAGAAAAAGGGGATCTTCTAATCGCAGTGATTGGGGAGATCAGACGGGAAAAGGCGAGAAAGCGATTACCCCTGAACTCCGCAGTCAAAGAACTTACAGTTTACGCTGGAACCAAAGGGAACGCAGAGACGTTGCTGGGTTCGTCTGAAGATATAATGGGCACCTGCAAAGTTGAGAAGATCAACATACTGACTGTTGAAGGTGAAGGCGTTGCCGTTCAAGGCTACGCAGACGTGCATCTAACCGGCATATAATCGGGCTGCCTATAATGTAGCCAGTGACTTCTCATAATCTACAACAATGAATTTTTTTCCCTTTTTGACGATCTTATGGTCCTCTCTTTCGAGAAGTTTCCCTTGAAACTCTGCTCCACCAGGATACTTCGGGTTTATGATTCCACCCTTCTTCAAAGTCCGCCAGTACGGAGTAACGTTCTTCACACCTCTTTCCCTTTCTTCTTCAGCAGCATTTGCTGCAATCCAAGCAAAAATCCCCGTAGTTAAAGGGCATCCAATGGTTGCTCCATGTTTCTTCGCCAGAACCGCGCGAATTTCGCCGATCGTTATGACTTTTCCTTCAGGCACCCCTTTCATCAATTCGTCAACCTCCAAAGGAGCTGGAATGACCATGGTACCTATGCCCCATCTCTTACTCATTTTGTCACCGATCTTCTCCACTCTTGGAAGATCCCTGCTATCCCTTAGCTTTTCAGACCAACTCTTCTTTTTAGGCAAAGTGAAGTACACCCAAGACTGGTCCCTCGCGTTCGTCTAATAAACATTGACGCAACACGTTCAGGTGGATACATGCATCTTTGCGGTTATGTGTGCTTTTTTGTGAATTTCCATTTGTTTCACAGTCTTAGACCTTGGCAACGACGACGAATTCATAGTAAATGCCACGAATGATGAGGAAGAGATAAAAAAAGATACTCTCAGCTGGCTTCGAATACATCTGCATGCATGCACGCTTCGATGGTTAAACCAAGCTTGCGCATGAAATTCATTTTTTTGGGCGGTAATGTGATTCAGAGCAATCAGCACAAATCTCTTTATCCCGTCCAGACTCTTTGTGACCCATCTTGCAGGGTTGATATTCTCCATTACTCGTTCTGACGTGATAATTGCATGGTTCACAGCATCCTTTTGATTTGTCAGTATCACTCAAAAACTCTCGGAATACTCTAGAACGCTCGCTCTTTCTAGCGCTCTCGGCTCTATCTTTTTCAGTCTTCTCAATCTTATCTTGGGCTTCTCTAGCCTTCTTAGCCCTGTCTTTTTCAGCCCTCTCAGCGCGCTCATTCGCCTTTTTACTCATCTGATCACCTCATCTTATTCTAGTAGGAAAGGATTTAAGACCATCGCGCACGCACGAAGTGTATTTTCCAGTCTTTTTTGGACCGTTGATATTTGGGGGTTAGATGGCGAGCGCATATTCACAGTCATACGGCTTTGGCTACGATGTTCATGTGCGTTAACGGGCTCATTGGTTGAAGTGTTGACGCGCGCGCTATTTTTTGTTCCCCTTGGGATCTTTGCATTATTAAATCATTGAGGGTGCAGAAATGCTAGGATCAAGGAGCAGAACTATCTTGCCATAATGTTTTAGTGACTTTCGACCAGGTTCTGTCCTCTGATACTTCACTTTTCGAGCGGTCGCATCTATCTGAATAAGATCGTTTGACATCAATAAACTCAAGTATTGCTTTGATTGTTTGGAACTCATATTACAATGAGAAATAATGTTCGTCCAACAAGTTGATTCCCGCGATTTCCTCAGAATCTCCGCTACGATCTCGAATCTGCTACGGTTTCTATCGGACGCATTTCTCGTTCTTAACATGCTATACTACCTTTTAGGAATGCTTTTTCTCGCCATTTCTTTTTCCAACTTTCCCATCCCGTCTTTACGAGCTTTTCTCTAAACTCGGGTCTTTCCGCAACCCATTCTAGAAATGTCCAAAAACGTCTTTTATCTTCAAGCCTTTCTACTGGAACCCCCATCTCCCTGCACCATCTTAGGTAGCCTCGTTCAACCTTTTCTTGGAGTTCACCTGTGACTTCCACTTCTTCCACCTTGAATCCCCGTTCTCTCAAGTATCTGCGTATGCTGGAGAGAACATATCCTGAGCATACCTTGAAGTTGGTTTCCACGTCAGGCTGCATAACCTCAACGATTTTATCAGCGATTTTCACTGCATCATCCAGATATTTTTTGTTCTCGAAGTTAGGCGGCTGGAAGGATGAAATTGGAATCCTGCGTTCCATATATCTAGGGTCTGGAAGGTTAAGATTAAGAGCGCCAACTACTACACCTAATATGAGATCGCCCCACCCAGCACCATCTATCAAAATCACTTTTTTAGACATAGATTTTCACATCCATATTTACGCGCGCTTCATCTAACACTCACTTCTTTGCTATTTTAAATAAAAACTAGAAGTAGCGGAGTACATCTCTCGCGCGCGCTATCCGAAAATACGTGCGAGCGCCCATGACCAACGTAGTAAGCCTCTTGTTCACACATCTATTCTGCATTGGCGACCCATGTTTCTATGGCTTCTTCGACAGCCTTGGATAGGTCACCCTTTCTTCCGCCAAACCTCTCGATGGTTTTGAACCTGAGCTTCTTTTCCAGTTCATCAGAGAGCTCTACGCTGATTCTACCCATTTCAATTAGCACCCGCCATTAATTTTTTGTTTTTTTAGTTTTTTCCACGATTCGGCCGTGTCAGATGTAGTTCCAATAAGCAAATTGCCAGATGCTAAGTTTTACGTTCGTTTTTGTTATCATTTTCAATCCACCTTAAATTCGCTTATCCACATAACATATTATGCGCTTACTAACTTATAAGGCTATTGGTTTAAGCGTTTAAGCGCTAAAGATATCTGGAAACATAAGCGATTAGCGCGCGTAGTTTTTTGCTAAATTTCTGTTCGGAACCAAGCTGAAAGCTATTATGGAAAAACACGTTTTCAACACACCCCTCGCACTAAGAGGCGTCATGGGGTTAGCGGTATAGAAAGTCTAAAGCCTTTTCTAAGAACGCAATGACGAGACTGCCGAGAAAGACTGCTTGGGCAGCAATAACGCAAGGAGAAAGAATCTGCTCATTCTGAGGGTTTTGCACTAGCCGCATAATGAGGGTTCTTAGTCCCGCATGTTCCACAGAATTTCTCCATTATGACTACAGGTTTCTTGCATTTTTCGCAATCATTTATCAATTGCTTACCACAATTCGTGCAGAACTTCTTCGCCAAGTTATCTGTCCCACATGAGCATCGAACCATAGTTTATAACTCCATTTTGTGTGAATATGCTGCTCCGCGTTTTTAAGTTATTCTAAAATATTAACTTTTGCATCAAGAGATTCTGTGGGAGTTTCAGACATTAAGAGCCTAGGGCCATACGTTAAAACTCAGTGAAGAGACTACCAAGAAATGCATGCAGAATCCAAAAGTGTGGAGGATGAGATTTGAACCCCGGACAAATGGAGATATCTCCCGCAACTTTCCCCCTTTTTCTTCATATCAGGCGCGCACAAGTTTTAGCTGAAGTTGCTTGGAATCCTAAATGTCTCTTTTATCTGCAATCTGCGAATCTGCAGAAATGTTAAATTGTGATGAGAAGCACTTGGAATTAGTGATCTATTTGACTGAAACTGTAATGGTGCACAAGAAAAAAAGTCAAACCGTAATGGACCTATGTTTTGATATTAAAGGCCAAACAGCAATAGTAACAGGAGCATCTAGCGGCTTAGGTGTCACATTTGCTGAGTCTCTAGCCGAAATCGGTGTGAACCTAGTGATCGCCGCTAGAAGATATGAAAAGCTTGTCAAGGTAGCTGAAGACCTGTCAGACAAATACAATATTACGGTAATTCCTGTTAGGACAGACGTAAGCCGAGAGGATCAAGTGATCAACATGGTGAAAGCCGCTATAACGAATTTCGGATCCTTGGAAATTCTGGTTAACAACGCTGGTATAGCTACTATAAGTCCATCTATCGACATAAGCTTGAGTGAGTGGAAAAAGGCCATAGACGTCAACTTGACAGGAGTTTTCTTATGCGCGAGAACCGCCGCACGTGAAATGATAAATAGAAAATATGGAAAAATCGTGAACATTGCTTCCATTTACGGGGCTGTAGGTGATATATTCCACGCCGCGCCCTATTACGCATCTAAGGGAGCGGTCATAAACCTGACGAGAGCTCTTGCCGTGGAATGGGCATCTTACAAGATAAACGTGAACGCCATCGCACCTGGCTTCTTCCCAAGCGAGATGACGGGATCAATCTTCCAAGATGAAAAGGCTTTGAACTACATTATTTCGAGAACCGCGCTTGGAAGGACAGGAGAACCATTAGACCTGAAGGCAGCACTCATCTACTTAGCCTCTCCAGCTTCTAATTATGTTACTGGACAAACACTATTCGTTGATGGTGGATGGACAGCACTTTGAGAAAAGTGCCAAGGGGCAAGATTTGAACCGACGCCATTTGGAGATATCACCCGCTACTCCCCTTTTTTCTATCGAGATTGGACAGATTAAGGGAAAAACAAGGCGCGCGCGCATCGTGTTTAACGAAAGAAATAATAGATAGTCATTAGCCTAAATGCGCACGCGCCTAAAAGTTAGAAAGGGAGGTTGAAAAATGTTATCCCAAATACCTATAAAACTGGAGAGAGTCTCAAAGAAGTTTCTCGACCGCGAAATATTGCGAGTGGCTGTGATAGCTGAACTGGATGCAATAAGTTTGTATGAGCAGCTGGCTGCTGTGACAGAAAACGAAGAAATCAAGAAGATTCTATTGGACGTGGCCAAAGAGGAGAAGACGCACGTGGGAGAGTTCCAAACCTTACTGCTGAAGGAAGATAAGCAGCAAGTTGAAGAGTTAGAGCATGGCAAGGAAGAGGTAGAGGAGATGCTTGAATGACCGAGCTGAGACAGGTTTACAGATGCAACATATGCGGCAACATCGTCGAAGTCATCCACACCGGAGTAGGACAACTTGTCTGCTGCGGTCAACCCATGGAACTGCTCAAAGAAAAAACCGAAGACGTCGGCCTGGAAAAACACGTCCCAGTAATAGAAAGGATCGGCAACAAAGTAAAAGTCAAAGTCGGTAGCGTCCCACATCCCATGGAAGAAAAACACTACATTGAATGGATACAAATAGTCGCTGATGACATATCCTGCAGAAAATTCCTAAAACCAAGACAAAATCCGGAAGCAGAATTCGAAACGACCGCACGGAAAATCGAAGCGAGAGAATACTGCAACATCCATGGGCTATGGAAAGCAAAATAGAAGCAGACAGTTGCTGCAAACACTTTCAGCACCATCCCCTTTTTTATGAACCAAAAGCATAGTTGTTAAATCTGAAAAGACCAAAACACATTGTGTGACTCAATGAAGAAAAGAGTCCTGTTCATTTGCACACGCGCGCGCATAAAGATTCTTGTGACCGAGGAAAAGATTGAAAGACTAAATGAATATAAGAAATGGTTACACAATGAAAGCAAAGGCGTTAAGGAAACTATTCAAGATTGAAAACAAACCAAAACGACCAAGTTTGGATTAAGCGAGATTATGAGAATTGTAGCGGATGCAGAAGATGCGAGATTGCTTGTTCACTTTATCATGAAGGGAAAATTTGGCCTGAAGCTTCAAGAATAAGGATTTTCATGTTAGTCCCAGGCGTTGAGATTCCCCATTTATGCTTCCAATGCGAGGATTACCCGTGTGTTGAGGCATGCCCAACAGGCGGTCTATTTATAAATAGTCAAACTGGTGCAGTAAACGTTGATGCTTCGAAGTGTACTGCATGTGGTCTATGCGTAAAGGCTTGCCCAGGAAATGTTCCACACCTTCATCCTGAAGGAAACTACATTGTCATCTGCGACCTGTGTAATGGAAAGCCAAAATGCGTCAAAGCATGCCAAGAAGGTCGATGGAACGCTTTAACGCTTACTCCAAGAAAAAAGGAAACCTCCTTAAAGGCTTTAGCCAAAACACCACAAGAACTCACATATGAAGTTGCCAAACAACTTCTTGGAGAAGAAACCGCAAACGAGGTGATAGGTCGATGAGGGGTTACGCTGGAAAATTCTTAGAGATAGACCTTTCCAACGGAAACATTGAAAAAACAAAGTTTCCAAACGAAGTTTTAAGAGATTATATTGGTGGAAGAGGTCTAGCCGCAAAGGTTTTGTGGGATAGACTTGGCAAAAAATGGGACACAGTAGATCCACTCGGCCCAGAAAACATTCTACTAATACTTACCGGTCCATTGACAGGATATTTCCCTGGAACAAAAGTTTGTGTTTCAGGAAAGTCGCCTCAAAGCAACGGTGTAATAGGCTCAACGGTTGCAGGCGAGTTTGGAGTAGACCTAAAATGTGCGGGTTACGACGGTCTGATAATAGTTGGAGAGGCAGAAAAGCCATGCTACATATTCATGTGCGACAACCAAGTCGAAATTAAAGACGCCTCGCCTATCTGGGGCAAAAAAGCGAGAGAAACTTTACGTTTTCTAGTTAAGAAGTCAATTGAAGAAATTAAAGGTCTTCGGCCAAACTATGGAGAAGTAAAGGAACCGTCAATTCTATATGTTGGGCCAGCAGGAGAAAACAGGACTAGGGTTGCAGCTGTCGTCGCAAAGTATGCGCACGGAGCGGGTTACGGTGGATACGGCGGAGTAATGGGAGCCAAAAACCTAAAGGGAATTGTCGTAAAGGGGTTTGGTCCACTGCCCGGCGTATATGATGAAGAAAGAATGCTGAGTCTAGCCCAAGAATTTTCAGAAAGAATTTTTGAGAATGAAGGGTTCAGACGCTGGGGAACTGGAGGAGGAGGCTATTTCTTTGGAGCCGAAACAAGTTCTGAGCCTATCAGAAACTGGCAAAAAGAATGGCATGACAAGGAAAGCTACAAGCGAGAAGAATTCGACAAGTACTGGGTTAAAAAGTACTGGGGAGACTTCGGATGCCCGATGACATGCCTGAAGCTTGCAGTGCTTAAATCTGGGCGGTATAAGGGGGCATTATGCGACAATCCAGACTACGAATTTGAGGCTTATCTGGGAACCAACCTTGGAATATTCACTCCAGAAGAGAACATCTACTTATCCTATGTTAGTAACGAGCTTGGCTTGTGCGGAATTCAGGGAGGAGCAGCCTTAGGATTCGCAGCAGAACTCTACGAGAAAGGAATACTGACAAAGGAGGATTTAGATGGAATAGAGCTTGAATGGGGGAATGTGGAAGCCTTCACAGCTCTAGCTGAGAAAATAGCCTCTAGACAGGGAATCGGTGACATTCTGGCCGAGGGTGTTTATAGAGCAGCTTTAAAGCTTGGGGGAATTAAAGGTGTCGACCTTCTGAAGTATGCTGTTCACGAGAAGGGCGTAGCTATAGGAGCGCATGGAGTTAGAAGCAGCAAAGATTTCATCGCACAAAACATTTCATATGCGTGCTCAGTCCAAGCTGGGGACCACACGTCGGTGGCTTGTCTCCCAATTGACCAAGGGCACGGAGAACTATTCTCTATAATGCATGACTCAGCCGTCTACTGCTCTTTCAACGCATTTAGCATTGAAGACGTGGAAATCTTCAACTTTTTCAAAGCGGTAACAGGATGGAAACTGACAAAGAAGAATTGGTATAAGGAAAAAGCCTTGAGAATATTGAACCTGCAGAGAGCTATGCTGCTTTTAGGAGGACCAGACGCCAAGTGGAAACCAAAATTGGATGATGATAACCCGCCTCGGTTCTGGGAGCCTCTGTCCTCGGGACCCTTCAAGGGAAGAACATTGGATAGAAGGAAGTTTGAGGCGTCAAGGCTTGAATATTTTAATGCTGTTGGCTGGAGCGATAGCGGAGTACCAAAACCAGAAACACTGGGAACCTTAGGTCTAGAAGACGTAGAAGCGAAGCTTAGGGAAGTAGACCTAATAAAGTAATGTGCGCTTTGAGAATGTGCACACAGTATTGAAAAAACTGGGGAGGGTTCAAATCTCTTAGCCCATTCTAGAACTCTCATTTGCGCGCGCGCCTAGAGTTTGCTAGTGGTTCTGGAGAGATTGGAACCCAGGACAAAAGGAGATATCACCTAACGCCCGTAAATTCCTACAGACATTTCCCCCGCGCGTGCGGTATACCACGCCGATATACAGCCCAGAATTCCAGCTGTCACATCTATTGTGCCATCGATATTATGTAATGTGATTGGAAAAGCGAAAAACGGGTTACATGGGACTCCAAATGCAGGGAAAAGAAAGCATTCAAGGGATTCCCAGAGTAAACCGCCGATGATTAGAAATCCGAGTAGTCGGATAAACAAGTCTAATTGGGGCACGTTTTCCTTGCTTATGCTTTTGATCAACCATTTTCCTATACCTACAGATGTCGCAACTCGGCCTGCAGCCTCTGATATAATGAATCCAAACAAGAAGTGTTCCAATATGTCGAGTTCGGAAAAGATCGGTCGCAATAAGAAATGGTCTATAAATACAATTATTAGGAGTAGCAAGAATGGAAAGACAACCCTGCAGTTAAATAAAGCTTCGAGCATGTTATTTAGTTGATTTTTCAATCTGCCGTGCGACCCACTGAGTTTTCAACTCAATTAATCAAAGTTGGAGTATAAATTTTGAACGCATATACCTACTACGTTCCTGCGAACTCCGGAGGGAGTTTGAACTTTCTTTTTACTTTGTCGATTTTTTCTCCTAATATCTCGATTTTATTTAGATCTGAAACTCCCAAACCACATTTTGCTGTAAGCTGAAGATACTTCACTTTTCCGGGATCTATTCCCATTATTGCAGCGGATACTGTGTCTACAGCTACCATGTCTGAACCTGCTATTATGAGGTTCATCTCCACGGGTGTTCCATGGACTTCATCAGTCTCTGCTCCTACAAGACCATCAACGATGTTGAGTTTTACCTTGTTCTTGAAGATCGAAGCTAAATCAACGATTTTTTCATCAATATTTCCATGCATTATGTTCTTGGGCAGGATTGTTCCCATAAGGTTTTTTCATGGATAGGGTGACTAACGTAAGGTGATGGACTTTCAAAGTAGGGACATTAATGATACATGTGCTATTTTGGGCACTCTCTGCTATCTCTACTCGATGTAATTCTAAAGGCTGCCGTATCTTAACTTCAATTCTTGCCTCTCGATTCAAGTCAATAAGGTCTATTTTCTGTCTTTTTGCCATCTCTCTCATGCCTGTTATTTCAAATGCCTTTTCGGTGGTGCGCCCAGCACCACCTTCTGCAACAATCAACTCTTCTATTTCTAAGCGTTTCACAAATTCAATGATGTTCTCAATGACTCGTGAATCAGTTGTAAGACCAGTAGACGAATGCTTAGCGACGACGCAATTTGACTTGATTAAAACTTTGTCTTCTGGACTAATTAGTTTCTCAGCCCCTACCATATCCAACAACTGTATTCATAAGTCTTGAAGTATACTTACCTTTTACAATCGCTACTGATGTCTTCATCATTATAGTGCTTATTCAATTGAAAGGTTCATAAATTCCTTCTGTTCCACCAGCAACGGGCGACAAATGGAGATATCTCCCGTTGACCAGACTCTAAGTTGGCAAAACAGCAAGTTTGATATACGCCTAGCCAATAAAGGAGTGTGGTTGAATGGAAATGAGCATAAAAGAGTATTTGGATTCAATTGCGAATCCCAATACAAAGAAGAGTTATCGAATTGGTATCCAGAAGTTTTGTGCGTGGTTTGGAAAGTCAGCTTCTGAAGTCCTTGAATTACGGAAAAGCGACTTGACAGTAAAGGAAGGAGAAAACCTTATTGACTATCGCAATAGAGCCGCGCGATTTGAAAAGGAGATTGAAAAATTCCATGGATATTTACTGAATCAAGAATACAAAACCAACACTGCAAGGAACCTAACACTGGGTATCAGACAACTCTTCAGATATTATCAAATGCCCATCGCAATTCGAACTGGCAGTCCAGTTAGTAAGACCGTTAAAACCTCTAGCAGTTTTCCCCTTCGAATTGAACACGTTAGAAAAATGTTTAGGGTTGCAGATCTCAGAGAAAGAGTTATTCTGAGCATGGCAACAGACCTTGGACTTAGAATCTCAGATTTCATTAAGATAAAGAAAGACGATCTCCCATCTTTTAGTGAGGAGCCTCCAATACAATTTGACATTATGACTGGCAAAGAAGAGGTTGTGGCTCATGGCTTCTTGAGCATTGAAACTATTGAGCTCTTAAAGGTCTACGTGCCAACGTTGAAAAAAGGGAATGTGTACTTGTTTCCATCAAACGGTGAAAGCCATATCTCAGATGAATGGATAAACCGACTACTGCAGAGGCTAGTTGCTAAAGCTCAGATTGCGTTGAATGGGAAACAGATAACGTTTCACTGTTTTCGCAAGATGCTTCTGTCAGCAGCCATCGATAGTGGAATTGGTCTGACTGCTGGAAAAAAACTAGTGGGCAAAACGATACCACGAAGCGATGACACCTACTTGACTGAGTTACATCTCAAAGAGAAGTTCATTAAATTGAAGAAGTTCTTAACCATCAAAGAGCAGCATAAAGTGGAAACTGAGAAGGTTGAATCATTGAAGAAAGCCATAATCAAACTCCAAGGAGAACTATCTGAACAAAAGCTGATCACTGACACACTTTCAGAGCAAAACATCAAACTGAAACCTTTGATAGAGTTCGTTGAAGGCTTTGAGTCCGAAGAGAAGGTGCAGAAATTTCTAGAGCTTCTCAAGTCATCATCTGTTGTAGCCTTTCCACAACATGGAACTACATTGGTCAGATTGGATTCATCTGCTGAGATAGATGAGGAAATCAAAGCTCTTGCAGAAGCCAGTGGAAAAAGCGAAGATGAGATTATTCAAGAAGCCACAAGAGAAGGGGCTAAACAACTTGCAGCAAAGCACCATATCCATATTGAGACCCCTTCTAAAAAGAAATCAAACACTGGTTGATTTTTTCCATTGACAAACATGATAGAAATACTTACCAGTTCATGGAAAATGGTAACTTGATGGACAAAAACTGAAAAATCAAAGATTCAAATTCTATAATTTAAGGTACTGTGTTCTCTGCGTCGGATTTCAAATCTGTTTTTTTTCGTCGGATACGCTCAATTAGGTTCAGTTAACTCTTAGGGACTTGGAGCCTAAAAGATGGTGAGTGTTAACTGTCAGGTGATGCTGTCAAAAATCGGTTGATAGAGCATTCTTAAAATTAAGGATTCTTTTTTATCCAATCATTGTAGTGTTTTAGAACTACTTCCTGAACTTTGTTGAATTTATCCTTACACTCGTTCTTCACATTACCATTATAAGGATTACAATATTCTAACGCTCTTTCCTTGGAATCAAAACCATCAATACGAATTGATTTCAATCCCAAACCTTTCAGTTCGTCATTGATCTCTTTTTCCAGTTTCTTGACACTTGGTGAGAGTGGCAATGTACTTCACCCTATTTTTAAATAGACAGTAACATATAAAATTGACTGAGTTCAGTTCTGTGCAGTTGTCAGTTGATTGTTCTTCATGTGCAAAATCGGTCGATGGATATTCTTTAAAAGAATGCAAAATCAGGTTCCAACGTGTAACTGAGATTAGTCTACCCTATGTAAACATATTTGGGGGATTCTTTTACTTCTTCCGCAGTTGGATAAGCTTGTTCTAATGCGTAGAAAAGCTCTTCCACTTTTTGCTTCATCTTTAGAGTCAGTGTAGTTTTCTTTAGGTCTTGAATCTGGTTGTAGAGGAGACTATATTCTTCTCTAATACGATTTGAGTCAGTTTCATACCTAGTTTGAAACTCATAGATTCGACCTTCCAACAACATAACTCTTCTCCTCAGTTCATCTATTGTCGGTTGAGCAAGAACCCAAACAACTCCCGCGCCTATTGCTACTCCTATTCCAATGCTTACACCAACTGCGATAAGCGTTCTTAAACTCATGCAAATTACCCGTACTAGTTTTTACTGTACATATAGTATTTTACTAGACAAAAGTATATAATACCTTCCCTCATACAATAAATTACTAGGTGAGAAAATTGCCGAAAGAAGGATTTAAAGTTGTAACAGTAAGACAGAGGGCATATAATTTAGCGAAGAGAATAGCTGAAGATGATGGTAAAAGTCTTACTGATGTGGTGAGTCACGCCATAGTAGAGTATAGAGAGTCAAGAAGGCAACTACATGGACAGGTTCTAGAGTTACTTAATCTATTGAAAAGACAAGAAGGTTCAAAGACTCCGACTTCTTCTATTCAACAGATACCCTGATTAATTCTTCTATGATCGCTTTCTTTTTTTCAAAGAATCGTTTTGGTGTGCATTTTGGATCAATGTTAACCATTTGTTCTTTCCTTCTGTCTTTATTCCGCATGCTTCTGCAGGTGTTTTCCCCTTTAACCCTTCATGCTCTCGGATATAGTTGTGAAAGATTTGTATACCAGTTAATATTGGCGTATGCATGCATGCATGCATGCATGCTCTCATTAGGGATGATAACAAGCTCCATATATGGGATGGAACAATCGAAAAAAACTTACCACTTTGTGCGAACTGGTAACTCTTCATTAAGTTCAAGCAAATAACGCTCAGTAAGCAACTATAACAGCTCCCTTATCTACACATTTAAAAATGGCATGCATTCCCAGAATGTATCCTTGCAATGTCTGTTCCACAATCCATAAAGCCAATATACAACTCTTAATCTGATGAGGGGATTATACATGAATAGATTGGAAGATGAATTTCTCGCATACCTCAAAGCAAAGATCAAAGATCGTCTAATTATGTCGTTTAACAATACTGATCTTCTATTATGGGGAGTTAGAAAGAATAATGAAGTGAAGCTCCTAGGGCTAACTCTGAATATAGACACAAATAACCTCCGAACAATCAGAGGAAAAATTGCGAATCCAAGTAACAAGGTAAACAAAATCATGAGGACTGCCTATTCGTTAAGCAATGCTAGTAATTCCACTTTCTTTGGTATTGTATATTCATTGTCTGGTGACGACTATTTCATAGTGACTGACCCAAGAAACCCTCTTGATTGGACAAAAAGCCTTGAAGTTGAAGAGACTAAAATGTCATTACTTATTCAAAATTTTTTCAAGACAAAATTGGGAACAGTGGGAACGGCAAAAACTGTAAACAAAGCAACTTCAGATTGGTTCCATGTTTGGGCAAGAGCAAACCTCCCACTAGAATATGTTAGAGTGAATTTAGATGGACTAATCCTCAATAAGGATCAAAGACCAAAAATTCTTCTAGAGACGAAGAGATCATTCTATAGTGTGGATTCATGGCTACCTTGGGAAGCAGATGCCAGAAATTATTACCTTCAAAATCTGCTTGCAACGAATTCCGGTTTAGGGTTTTGGACAATCTATCATAAAAAAGGGATGAAGGTTAATGATGCAACTAAGATCGCCCAGTTTATGATTTCAGCAGTTGATCTTGATGCAGATAGATGGATTACTTATCATCGTGTTGTCACTGAAGCATGTAAGGTCTTAAAACTTGCAGATGAGTAAATGATGTAGCATATAGCAAAAATCAGTGGTTTGGATGAGCCTTCCGGAAGCTAAAATTGAAAGAGATCTATACTATTTACTTAGGACAGTCCTAGAAAAGCACAATTATACTCTAAATGGAGTGGAGCTTGGTGATATCCAACCACAGCATAGTGTTGATGGAGGAATAGCTGATCTAGTTCTGCCATTTGCCAATGGCAAACATTTTTTGGTTATTGAGTGCAAAAGGAAAATCTCCAAACCTTCTGGGCTACAAGCTCTTAGGGATTTTGATGTTTATGGTTCAAAGGTAATCAATCAAGCTATGAATTATGCAGATAGGCTTGGCGCACATGTTTTTGCTACAACAAATGGAGCAAGGTTTGCTCTTTTCAGACGACCTAAAGCTGGTGAACCCTTTAGAATTGACACTCATAGACTTTTGGTTCAAGATCCCTTTAAATTACTGGAGAATAATGTAAAAGATATACTTGATTTTTTGACCAGATGGCATGTTAACCCCTCTGCAGTAGACCTAGTTCAAATTGATTGGTTCTTTATATCCAGACTCAGAAGTTTTGTAGATTTCCTTTCCAAGCCCCTAATCCGTGTAATAAGCAAGATGGCGTCCAGCAAGACCTTTCTCAAGAATCTTGAAGAGCTCTCAGAGATATCTGGAGTCATAAACTATCAGCAGCTGGCTCGGCAAACAGCATATCTCTTGATGAATAAAATTGTTTTCTACAAAATACTTGAAAGGCATTATGACAAGCTGCCAGAACTTCAACCTCTTGCAGTTCCGGATGGAAAATACTTCACCAAATTACTGAAAGGATACTTTGAGAAAGCAATTGAGGTCACTGGAGACTTTGAGCCAATTTTTATAACAAAATTCTATGACCAAATACCATTACCGGATTTAGATTATGTTTTTGAAGAGGTAAACTCGTTTGTTGAGGAAATGAGCAACTATAAACTTGAGAAAGTGGGTTCTGATGTAGTTGGATATATCTATGAAGAGCTCATACCCGAAGAAGAGAGACACAAACTTGGGCAATTCTATACCCCTCCACCCATAGCAGAACTCATCGCAAAATGGGCTGTTAGAAACCATGATGATAAAGTATTTGATCCAGCTGTTGGAAGTGGAACATTCCTAGTTAAGACCTATGGAAGGCTAAGAGAGTTAAAATCTGAGCATTATGAAAAACTTTCAGAAAAAAGAAGTTCAGTGAGTATACATGAAGAAATAATCTCGCAAATATATGCTGACGATCTTAATCCTTTTCCAGCCCACCTTACATCAATGAATCTTGCTATGAGAGATGTGAGATATCCAACAAGTGAAATGAACATAATTGTTGAGGATTTTTTCAACTTGAGATCTAGAATGAAAGTATTTTCTCCTTATGTGCTTAAGACAACCAAAGGAGAAAGGAAGAGGCAATTCACAATTCCACTTTTCGATGTGATTGTAGCCAACCCACCATATACCAGATGGGTTGAGATACCGGATAGAACAAAGAATTCAATAAACAGATCTATTGGGGAGCTATTAAAAAAATACATGCTTTCTGGAGGTATTGGAAAAGAAACTGGGATTTATATCCATTTCATAATGCATGCATATAGTTTTCTTAAAGATCATGGTAGATTAGGAATGATCATTTCCAACAATTGGCTTCAAACAGATTATGGGAGAAATTTCACTAAATTTCTATTAGATCATTTCAAAATAAAAGCCATAATTGATTTCAATCAGAGGCTTTTTAGACTGCCATTAATTGCTACTTGCTTGATCTTGCTCGAAAAAGAAAAGAATAAAAAAGCAAGGAATGAGAACCTTTCTACCTTTATGTATATTGAAGAGGAAACGAAAGTCGAAGAAATCAGAGAATCATTGAAGAATCCGGAAAAATGGAAAGAGAAATTCCAGATCAACACTGTAAAACAAGGTGATATCCCTACAGATGGTAAAATCATTAAGACCATGTTTTCAGTTAATCATATTGAAGAGACGGTAAAGCATTCACCCTTAATAAGGGAACTGGGAGATTTTTTCGACACTGATTATGGAAATGTTCAAGGAGTATTTGCAAGGGGAGGAACTGGTGGTGACAAATTCTTTTACTTAACGAAAGAAGAAGCTGAGCACAGAGGACTGATTCCCAATTATGCATATCCGGCTCTGATCAGCTCAAGGTATGTTAAGACATTTCAGTTTACAAAATCAGATTGGAAAAAATTGAGAGACAAAGGTAGATCATCCTTTATCTTCATATCTCATAAACCAAAGAAGGAACTGCCTAAAAATATACAAGAATACATTGATTGGGGAGAAAAAGAACCACTTATAAAAGTGAGAGAAAGAGATGCATACAAGACAGCTAGAGAGACTATTGCATCAGCAATGAGAGAGAAAAGCAAGAATTTCTTTGGCTGGTATGATTTAGGTGGAATAACAAAGACTCCATTATTCACTTCCAGAAGAGCTCAGTATCGACATCGGTTTGTAATAATGGATGCTGAGAAGTGTTCCCTTGATGATGGCTTTATCACATTGAAACCAACACAGAAACTCACGAAAGAGGAATTAATAGCTGAATGTGCTTATCTTAATTCAGACATTTCCAATCTATTTGTGGAATTATATGGAAGATCAACTGGTGGAGGGTTGATTGAGCTAGATGCCAAAACAACTGGAAGATTGCCGATTCTAGATCTCAAAAAACTAACCCAAAATCAAATTGTAGAGCTGAATTTGCTGTTCAAAGAACTTGAGGATGAGACCAGACGAATAGGAGGTTCGGAAACCCAAGAACATCTCGAAAAACTTCATTTCATATATGAAAAAATAAACTCAAAGATTGCAGAGATCCTAGATCTTGACAAAGAATTTGTAGAGAAAATTAAGCAAGTGAGAAGGATTCTTTCAGATCGAAGAATTGCTAGAATCATGATGGCAAAACCAGAATCTATAAAGGGGGAAGAAAAACCAAAGATAGTTCCTCCTCTTAAAAAGAAAAGGAAAAAGCTGGACGAAATGAATAGACCTCTTACAAGATGGATAAAACAAGAAAATGGGGAGAGCAAAGGAAACTTATGATTTCAAGAAACTATTTAGTTGAGGAATAATTTTGAGTCATATCTCTGGAGCTATTTTCCCAATCTTATCAGAGAATGTTAAATCTCTTTTCGATGAAAAGAAAAAGGCTTTTGTTAAGTTCACCAAGTTCTTAAGGCTTGAAGGAGGTTCAAAGATAATCTTCTATACATCTGGAAAGTTAGTAGGAGAAGGAACCATTGAGAGGATTGAAAGAATGGAGCCACAAACTGCTTGGATTCGTTATAAAAACCAAATTTTTCTGACCAAAGACCAGTATGACAAATATGCTGTTAGATCACCGGTAAGTGGGGAAGAGCGGAGAATAGTAACTATCACAATATTCTTTTTAAAGAAACTGAAGAAATACAAGAAGCCCCTCCAAAGCATTTTCAAAATCACTCCTGCTGGACGATATCTAACTAGTGAAGAATATCACCAAAACATGCATGCACTTAAAGTCTAAGGCGTGGCAATATTTTTCTGGAATATATTATCTTACAAGTAGAGCAAAATGGTTCGCTACTTGTAAATTGGACTTCTGGCAATTGTTTCTCACATTTAGAACATTTTCTCATTCTAATCAACTTTCCCATCTGCATGCATGCTTTAAGATAAGGATTTTGGACACATCAGTATACAACAAACGTCTAAACATTCTAGCTGGTTTGGGCGCGCTGGAGCATGCATGCTCTGGTATTCCAAGGTAAATTATTCAGAACTTTTTGCACATTTAGCCTAGGTTTCTCTCTGCAAAGAACCTCTTTGCTTCCTTATTTTCTGGAGAGTCAAAGTCTTGATATACAATTTCAATGACTCTCTCCAAAGGAACCCAAGCCACTGCTAGAAGATGTTCTTCAATATCTCCAAGCTTTCTCCATACAATATCCTCTTTGACTCTGTTGAAGTCTGAGTATTCTTGGATCTTGTAGTAGTATAATCTGCTCTTCTCATGATAGAATTTGGAAGGAGAACACAACAGCACAATAAGTTTCTTGTTTTTGTTCCTCTCAACTTCTGAGATGCCAACATCAATTGTTCTTGCCAATTGGTTTCTATTAGAGTTAAAAGTTGTCTGAGAAGAAATGTCAGAAGTGAACTTCACTTCAACCAGTATCAAAAGATTCTTGGCTTCAAAAACAGTATCAACATGAGTGTTTGCTTCTAGTCGATTACCTTTATCAACATGTTTTTTTCCTTCTTCCCTGATATACCTCACTGGATGTCCAACGACTTCCTTGGTTAGCCACTTCAGGTAACCTTTTGGTGGTTGAAATTGCTTTTCAAAGCTTAAACTCAAAGGTTCCTCTAGAGGTTCATTGACTTTAGCCAGCTTCAGAATTTCTTCAACCACCTCTTTCCTATCTTCTCTCAGTTCAAGTGGAGCAAAAGCATAGAAGGTGAGCAATTCCTCAGCTTTATCATATTGGTTAAGCTTTTCATCCAACGATCCTGTCTCTCTGGCTATGTTTACATTCCCAACCCAATTTCTAAGCTTCTTGATCCTAGCCTTCGTGAAGTGTTTCACTGCTATTTCTTCAAAAAGCAGTCTCATTCTATCACCTAGACTACACTACCTTTTGATTGTATTGAAAATTAAGCCCTGCTAATTCATGATCCTTCTTTGAAATTCATAATTCATATTTCTCAGGCATGCGGAACTCAAAGAGCTGGAGTCGGTAGATATCCTCAATAGAAAAAAACTTCCTGTTCCTCAAACCTCTGAAACCTGTGAGATGTTGTTAGAAGGAATTGAGTCGTCAGTGACAAGTGCTGATCCTTTCAGGCAGCAAGTAGCTAGAAAGCAATTGGAAATCCTCAGAAAGAACAGGTGTAGGAAAGCTCTTCTCTGGATTTATGGGAACTACAGGAATGATCCATCTCCCTTTGTGCAGCAATTTGCCAAGAGAGCATTGGACTATGCTGAATCTGTGTAGCCCTAATCTTTCAATGGAAACAGGATGTTTGTCATGGACTTGTTTTTTTCCTCTATTTCTTCTCTGATTGTTTCAGTGAAGAAGGGAGTGTAACCTATAGAACTGGACATTTCTGCTTGGGAAACTGTTATCGTGCCAAAATGCATTGTGAGGTGTGAGGCTGCACCCCTAAGCTTGTCTCCTACATAAATACAATACCTAACCACAGTCATCAGTTTGTCAAAACTCTTCGTGAATATTCCAGCTCCAATCCAAGAAAAGAGTTCTTCTATATCCGTCAAATAAGAGTGAAAAAGAAACAGATCAAGCCATAGGCTACTAGGTTTGATCAGTCTTGAGTTCTTTCGTAGTATCTCTTCAAGTATTGAGTTTCGTCTGAATCTGGTTGATAAAGAGGCTATTAGGACTATTGAGGCGATAGTCTGCTCCGTTGGATATTTCTCTTGTGGATCAGTGAGAGTTTTTCCCAAAGCTTCTAATTGCAGTAGCAATCCCTTTTTGATTGACATCAGCTCAAAAACCATTGGGGAAAAAACTTCGTCAATAACTCTCTTCCATTCGCTAGCTCTTGACTTCAGTCTTTCTCTCTTTCCTGCAAGGTAATGAACTACAAAAGCTCCAGCAAGAGTGCCACAAATGCCAAGTAAACCAGCTACTATGATTTCAAGAACCATATGCATCCACTGAGCTATTGTCAAATAGAGCAATTAAAGATTCTTTGGAGCACCCTCATAGTTTATTTTATAAATCCAAAATCTCTCCTTTCTTCTGTTCCCAAGAACCAAGGTAAATCATCTTTGATTTCTTGCCCATTTAGCCTAGGCTTTCTGGTAAACAAAGGCTGAGTGAGCAGACGACACTGTAAATTATAAGTCTAGAGATCCAATTGCTTGATGAGGAAGTCGTTATGGCAGAAGAGGAATCTCGTGAAGAACAAGCAGAATCACCATCTGCTGAAGATCTTAAGAACCTTCTAACCAACTTGAAGCTGATCTATGAACATGGCTTCTCACATTCCAGAAACAAATCAAGAATACACCTTTTGCTTGGTATTCATAATAGCCATTACTCAGTAGAGCAAATCCTTAGGCAGAAAGCTAAGGACATGACTTTTAACGATGCCCTTCACAAGATTGGCTTCAAAGAAATAATGAAAAGGATTCATGAGGGACAAAATATCCCTGATTACAATTACCTTCTAGGGTTAAATACGATAAGGAACAATGCTGAACATTCAAACATCATTCCTGATGTTGATACAGCACGATTCTATATCAAGATAGCTGGAAACTTCTTAAGATGGAGTTACAAGAACTACTTTGAATTGGACTATGATTCACTTGCATTAGAAAACATGATCCATGATATTCCAATCAGAAATGCAATGTTGTCATCAAAGCAGTTTACTGAAAACAACGATCTTCAAAATGCTTCCAAGAAAATGTATGAGGCATTGGGAGCCATGAAATTCATATGGTTTGGTTATCTCTCTGATTATAGAGTTCATGGAATATCATTTAGTGGAATAGATTTTCCAAATCTACTTGCAGACCTTGCTTTCAAAATAATTTTGGCTGAAGATGAGAGTGCATTGGCTAAGATGATGAGTATTGGATCACGATTCAAGGTTGAGGATGGAAAGATCATTGGTGTTGAGAGTGTATATCCAGTTCCATCCTTTAGAAACCAAGATGAAGCAGTTGAGCATTACAACGATATCCTGAACATCATTTTGACATATCAAGATAAACTACCTATCTCAAAGTGGAGAACTCAACAGAATCAAGAATAATTGGCAGAAGAATTATGTGGTTTGTTAGAGGCTAGCCCATTTCTCTATTTAGAATAATCGTTATATCAAGGCTATGCTTTATTCTTTGGTGTATATCATTTGCTTAAAAAAGCCAACTAATAGTAGGGTCATCTCCCACAATCCCCCCATTTTTCTATTGTTACATAACACCAAGTCGGCTTTAACCTTAAAGCGTATTATAAGTAGGTTTTGACAAAAATCCTTTTATGCAATTAACACTGTTTTCTGCCTCCTCAATAGGAAATTAGACTAATGTCAAAGTTAATCGCAAAATGTGGCATGGATTGCGGAACTTGTCCTTGGGGTCCTTACCCGCGTCAGGATATGACTGCTGAAGAATTTGAACAATATAAAAAAAGAGCCAAGAAGATTCTAGGATACACGCCCATGAAGACACCTTGCCCTACATGTCAAACACCTGACGAAAAGATACCGAAAGGATCCAAACTACCTCCCCGCAACTGTTTGGTGCGACAATGTGTAGACAAGACCGGTGTAGAAAACTGCACCTATTGCTCCAAGTTTCCCTGTGAGGGGGTGCGAAACACAGCGGGAACTTGGAACCGGGAATTCTTTGAGAAAAAACACGGAGTAAAAGCTCTTGAAGAAGACTATCACAAATTCATAAAACCTTTCGAAGGTTTGAAACATCTGGAGAAGATCCGCGCCTCTCTGGACCCCGATGACATCGTGGAATCCCCGTTAATTCCTAAACTGGAAACGAAGGTCGTCGACTTTCCTAAAGACCTGCCCCCCTCTGAGAAGGAAACAGCAGCCTTCAAAACCCTCCATCAGGTTCTAGCAAATCTAAAGCGTTCTTCATTGGGGTTGAAAGACACCGACACATTTGCGCAACAGCAGAGGCTGAAGAACCGAATATCGCATTTCTTGAGGTTCATATGGATTCTCGGTCGCTTTGGGAATCTTCAAATAGAAAATGGTGCATGCCTTGCCGTTGACGCGAAAACATACATAGATAATCGCGATAATGAAAAGGCTTTGGCTACATGGTCCTTTGTGAAGGATGTGATTATCAAGATCTTATCAGAGGTTGGAGTACATTGTGAACGTGTTATGTTGAAAGGAGTGAAAGAGAAGGATCTAACTACGCCTGGAGGATATCTGCGAAGTAAGGGATGGATAATGATGATGACATTTGATGAAAATGCTGGTGGAGTCGCTGCCCTCAAAGCACTCCAAACCTATGCTAAGAAGTTGGACGAGAATTACGGCAGAAAGGCGTTTCGATACTTCTCAGATGTAGATATGCGGGTTCTAAGTGAAAGATAGATTACGTTAAAGGGAATCAAGGATTCGTTTGGAGTAGAGGCGGATTTAGACTTTCCCGGAGTGAAGATACTCCCCGATCCCTGCGCGCGCAGAGGATAAGCAACTCATTGAGGCTGGATTCGAATACATCACAGAAAGAGACAGCTTCAAGATCTACAGGAAAGGCAAATGACGCTCGAAAAGTGGGGAGGGTTCATTGAAAAGCGCGGGGGGTTAGGTTTAAACATCGGTTTAAATTCTCGGTTTTAGGATTATCCTTGCATGTTTTCTCACTTTATCGTTTGGCACATCTGGCACTGAGCTTTGAATTAGGCCAGTTTTGACAAAATTTCTTCTCTTTTGAAGAGCTTTACGCCTATTTTGAATACTGCTAAATCGATAATGGCGAAAAGGCCTATTAATGCTGTAATCATCATAGGTCCAAAGATTATTGCGCCTGTGACTTGCCCGAATACTAATGCGAGAATGGGAATTAACAGAATGACGCTAATCTGTTGAGCCTCCCTGACACCTTTGACTTTTGCTGAAATCATAACCGTTAAGCCGATGCTTGCGAGTGCTACGACTGGAGCTAGACCGAAGATTAGCAGGATCCAATCCAAGTTTGGAAGCAATAACGCACCGTTGAAGATGCTAAAAGACAGCAGATCGAACACCGTTGAATATACCAAGAAAGAGATGCCTGTCACAATCATGGATGGGATAAAGGAGACCAGCATTTTTCCCAAGAACAGTTCGCCATCCGACATGGGTGTGGCTAGGAGGGCTTCAATTGTTTTCCTTTCCTTCTCCCCAGCGAAGCTGTCTGAGGCGATTACGCTTGACGCCATCAGAGGAATTATCAGGAAGAATGGAGCAAAGAAGTAAAGCGCCATTATGTAGATCATTACTTGTTGTTGCGTCATCCCTTCAAGTTGCTCTTGTACATGGTTGGGCAAGTTTTCTATCATAGTTTCAAAACCACTTAAGGGTGTTCCTGGTGTGGCGGCTAGGCTAGGAATTACCGTGAGGATCACTGGTAGGAGCACGGAAATCATGAGTGGTACTACTACAATCGGTAAGATGACTTGCCAGTTTCTGCTAACCTCCTGCCAATCTTTTCTGAAGACCAGCATGGCTTTCTTGATCCTCAACCTCATTCCTCCTTAACCAGCTTTAGATAGGCTTCTTCAAGGGATGGGCGAAGAGCGTTTACTGAGAAAACCATGCCACCAGCATAAACGATGCTTCTGACCACTTCTGGGGTGGCTGACTTGACGTCATCCAAGGTTATTATTAACTTGGACGCAGAATTGTCAACGTCAACTTCCTTGACCTGCTTGAGGTCTTTTACGGCTTCAATAATTTTCTGGTTCAACTTCTTCACGGTAACTTGGAGAACTGGTTGACCTGCTATTTTGTCACGAAGTTCATCAGGGCTTCCCACAATAACACTCTTGCCCCTGTTAATGATCATCACTCTGCTGCACAATTTCTCTGCGTCTTCAAGGTTGTGCGTGCAAAGTAGAATTGTATGTTTCTCACGCTGACTAAGCCTTTCCATAAGATCTCTGATTCCCTTGGACGACTCTGGGTCAAGACCTGCCGTTGGCTCGTCCAAGAGCAATATAGGAGGCTGGTGCACAAGTGCCCGCGCAATTGCAAGCTTCTGTTTCATACCTTTCGAAAACGTTGCCACCTTGTCATTTCTCCTCTTCCACAGCTCGAAAAACTCAAGTAGCTCCCTGATTCTATTCCTTTTCTCTTGTACATCGGAGAGACCATAAGCCTCTGCGAAAAAATCCATGTTTTCATAGGCTGTCAGCCTCTCGTAAAGGCTTGGGTTCTCGGTAAGAATTCCAACTGTTTGTCTAACTTTAAGCGAATCCCGACCTATGTCGTATCCACCTACCCTAGCTGAACCTTCCGAAGGCGAAATAAGGCACGCAAGCATGCGGACAGTTGTTGTTTTGCCGGAGCCGTTTGGACCCAACAGTCCAAAGACCTCACCTTCTTTAACTTCAAAGCTTAAGTGGTCTACCGCCATAAGAGAACCAAATCTTCTTGTCAACCCATTCGTTTCAACACTTGACATGGCAGCTAGTTTCACCCGCTTAACCAAACTCTTATATTCTTATATGTTTTTACGCGAGCAAAACCGATAATTTAAACCTTGACTGGTAAGCTTAGTGCGGGGGGTGGGATTTGAACCTCCCCCCAGTGGAGATATCACCCGCAATCCTCCATCTTTTTGCTGCACTATTTGCATGCATAAGTAAAGATAATATCTTGTCAAATTAGAAAGTGCGCGCGGAATTTCATTTTTTGTCCGATTTGTGGAGAGAAACTTAGATCCTAAGTATGCCTTTTGCGTGTCAACCTTGCTGGGTGCCTGCTGGCCACTGGATCAACTCTGCGCCGACTCCTCTGTGGAGTTCTCGGAGGGTAACCATACAACTACGCTGACTAGTTGGTGCGGTTTCAGGCTTAGCAGTTCAGCCAAGGTTTTAGGCACTGTTATACGTCCGCCTTGCTGCATCTTCGCCAGAAACTGCTGCGAGTCATGCGAATCTTTGTTTGTCACCTGCACTCGCATAACGTTTCCCGGGTCCAGTCTGTACTTCCATCTGAGCAGCCTGGGTATTTGGATCCGCATCTGCTTTTGCACGCGAGTATGAAAAGTCTCAGGAGGCAAGATGAAGCCTCTGAGTCTCTAATCTTCTCTTTTCTGTCTCCTCTTTCACGATCTTCTTCAGTCTCTCGAGTTCAGCGGCCATTTTCTCCTCTTCGATGTTCTTAAGAACGCCCGCCATAGCCTTTGTCATCTTCACGGACATATCCATCGCCTTCAACCTCAGTTTCACGTCCACGTCCCGGTTCTCGATGATAAGATCCGCCTCTGCTTTATGCTCCTTAATCTTCTTATAGAGAGCCTCCCGTTCAGCAGGCACGATGATAGTTAACGGCTTGAATAAAATTCTGTGCTTACGCGATTTCAAACTCTAGAACCTACCTCTATACTTTTTTCTACTTATCAGGACTTTCTACACCACAAATATACGTCGACAGAGCTATTTTAAGGCTTCGTTCAATAGAAACAGCCCATTTCAAGCTTATCCGAAAAAATATCTGCGAATCAAAAATGTGGCGTGACTGATTCAACAAAGAATTCCACGTGAAGAGAAGTGAAAGTTTTCTCCAATATTTGATGCATGCATGCCGTTTTCTACATGCGCGCGCCAATAGAAAAGTAAGAGCCACGGACACAATACGACGCGCTGCGAGTGCACCACGAACATTGGCAGCACTCAACCTTACCGAACACCTTGATGAGTGATAATGAATGTGATTAGGTTTAACTAGCTCTACAACGAACGCGCTTTGTGGACGCGTATGCGAGTTTACACATAGCGCACAATGGAACCAGCATAAACCACATATGCGCATATAACGGATGGGGAATATACTCAAAAGGCTTTTATCTAGAAAAATCGCACATTAATAGAGTTGGTCATAATGGATCTTCAAACGAGCAAGAATCTTGGCGGTGTAGGAGCTCTATTGCTTTTCATAGGTCCTCTGTTATCTTATGGGCACTCTCTCGCTGGACTCCTTCCTCTAATTGGTTTCATACTGATTCTAATAGCGCTGAAAAGCTTCGCCGACCATTACAAGGATGCCGGCATCTTCAACAACGCCCTCTATGGTTTCATCACAGCAATTGCAGGCATCGTAATATCTTTGGGGGCTTTCATAGCAACCGCTCTTACCGTCGTCGCTGATCTAGGCATCACAGACTGGACCAGTGCAGCAGAGTGGACAACAATACTAAGCACAGAAACTGCTCTCGATTCCCTTTTAGCGCTCTTCGGAGGCATCATCGTTGCATTTGTCATTCTCTTCATATTTGCGATTCTCACTGCCTTGTTGTATCGGAAATCACTGGGAAAACTTGCATCAAAGTCAGGAGTAGGCTTATTTGGCACAGCAGGTCTCCTGCTCCTTATTGGGGCAGCTCTCACAATAATCGTGATAGGTTTCCTCCTGATCTGGATCTCCTTCCTAATAGTCGCGATTGCCTTCTTCTCAATGAAACCCACAGCGGTTGAAGCACCACCATCACCTCCATAACCCCTTCCTTTTTTCTGTGAACACATCGCTTATTTGAAATGCATTTTAAACTTGTCACGATATGCGCGCTGGTCATACGTGTAATTGTGGCTTCAAGTTTGGGGTCTTTATTGTTGAGAATACTCGTGCTTCTTATACTTTGAAGCGAAGGATCGCCGCGATTCCGCCAAATGCCTTCTTCAGCATCTCTCCCTCTTCAGTATCGCCTGAAACCACTTCTACATCTGCATTTGCTTGCTCTGCCAACTCCGCGAGTTCTTCCACGACATCCATGACCTCGTCCACTGCGAGGGATGGCGACTTGCATTTCGGGCATGGTTGACCAGTAAGGCTCTGCTTGTAACCTTCAATCATGTTACTCTTCACCGTCTTCTTTGTGCTGTAGTCGCATGCTGAACATTTAGTGGTTACACGTACAATGTTTAATGCTTCGGATAGAAGCAAAGTCTTGACTGCTCCAATCCTCAAGACCCTCCTAGCCTCGTCTTCGCCATAAGTGGCTAAGCCAGTATCATGTCCAAGCTCATAGAGGAAGCTTTGCACAAGCTTCTTCTCTTCCACAAACCTGACTCGTCGCATAATCTCAGGAGCTTTCTCAACAACCTCTTTCACTCCTTGCTCACTTACGTACGCAGTGTCGATTATGCTGATCATTTTATCCTTTAACTGATAATGCAGATGGTCACCCTTCTGAAAATCGTATTTCATGGGGCCCGGTCCTGCTAAAATGATTCCTTTTAACCCTTCTACGTTGAGGAAGGCGTCGGTGGCGTGTTTCCCGACTCTGGTGAAAAAATCAAGTATCTTGGCTTCTCTCTGGCGTTTGAAGCGGGCGGCTGATTGGCCTCCAGCGCGCATCTTACCGGGAACGCCTGAGGTGATCTCTTCCACAATGTTTATTCGTCTGCCTCGCAGAATTGCAAATGTGGCTTTGCTTGAATCTACCAGTAGGATTCCGTAGGAATCTCTTTCTTTAAGCATCCCCTGCAGATGTTCAGTGTGGAATCTTGAATCGCAGCGGTACAAATTTATGGATATAGGCTCTGGAGGAGTCAGCACGTAGGTTTCGTTTCTCTCGCTTCCAATGCCATTTTGAGGTATGGAACCGCTGAAGATGACAAGCCCGTTTTTGGGCGCCTTCTTGAAAAGCTTTAGACGTTGCTTAGTTTTCGTGATGGCCTCTTGAACGTTAGTTCTTGTAGTATCTGACTTTATGTTTGCAGCCGTGCCATATTCCTGTTTGAGGGTGTTGAGGACTTCGCTGATCTGCTTTCCAGGAGGAACATAAAGACTGACGAGTTCTGTTCCTCTCCCTTCCTTCTGGGCCAGCGCTTCCAGTGATCTTTTGAGACGAAACAGCTCCAACGATGTACGCTTCTTATTCGACTTGTTCAAGTGATTCCGCACGTGGTAGGGGCTACACATTCTTGTAGATAAGAGTTACCATCAGAGCATTCACGGGTTCTGATACATCCTTGGGAGCTACACAAAACTGATTCACGCGGGAGTTAGTGTTTTTGATTCACATTCGGGAGTTCTAGCCTACCGCAAAACTATAATGCTTTACACTATAATTGCGTATTAGGAATCGGTATATGGGAATCAAAATAATTCCAAGTTCACTACGATCTAAATACCATTTTGAAGAGCGTGAACATGCAGTTGCGATTTTGGTGAGAGATTTTCCGAGTGAGTTCACTGACATTTGTGACTGTCTCGATCAGTTTGTTCTTAAACGAAGTGACATTTTGGCTCCTGGTGGTAGGAAATCTCCTATTGCACAAGCTATTGACAATTTCTTGCATAGTCGCGGTTGGAGTGAAAAGTCGTTTGACATCAAGATAAGTGCAGACGGTGTTCCTATTCCTATACCTACTCATAAGATTGATAACTTCAAGAACCGTGTTGGAATTGAAGTTGAATGGAATAATAAAGATCCTTTTTATGATAGAGATTTGAACAATTTTCGTCTTCTGCGAGAGCTTCATGTCTTATCTGTTGGAGTGATGATAACTCGACTTACTGAATTAAATCAACATTTTGCTAAGCTTGGAGCATCAACCACTCATTGGAATAAACTGATACCTAGAGTAGATGGTGGTGGAGCGGGTGGTTGCCCTCTCTTACTCATTGGCATGGGCTTGGCTTGTTATGACGCGACTTTGTGAGTTTGTATAACCTGGATGAATAGGTTGCTGATAGGTATCAAGTTCGTCGCCCCACTGTTCCCATCTTGGTACTCTTTCCCTAGCAAATAATTCCAAATATGGTTCAGGGCTACATCGTTCAATAAGATCATAAACTTCTTCTGGTTTGCGGGAATGTTCACGCTTACGAGTGATTAGGATATTTACTTGAGTTCTTCCTGGCTTCAATGTTCTTAACTTGCCTTTTACTCCAAAGAGCAGAAGTTCTGTTACGTTTCTGAAATAGAAGCCAACTCCTCTACCATCTGGACCGCCATCTTTGCGAACTTTATACCAAACAATATTGGTTTTATATGTGAAATCCCATCTCTTCATAATTGTAAGTGCCTCCAAGAGCAAAGCGTTAGGACACCAAAGGTATAAGTGACTTCTGGGAAGCGCAAGTTCTCCAATCGGAAGTTGTGCTATTTCCTCAAAACTCATAGTCTTATATCGGTAAAGCCTTTTATGTTCGGGACCAACTTTGCCCGTGCGGTTGCTAAACCTCCAAGGAGGATCGATTAAAATCGTGCCAAATCTTTGTGTTATGTCACTTAGTGGTTTCATTCTTCTTGCCTCTAATATCCCTCTTTATCCAATAAGAAAGTTATGACATCGTCAAAGGTTAATCGAGAATCTTCTTTCTCACCCATGAGCTTGATCTTATACCTTTCAAGCCTATCATAAGTTTCGATCTTTAATGCAACATTCCTTTTCGTTACATTCTTTCGATTCTGCATTTAACTATCCTCAGAAGTATTCTACGCAGTGAATGTATTTAATGTTTGTGGCGTATTCGTCACAATGCTTAAATAACACACAATACATTTAATGTATTAGGTGTAATAAATGTTAAACCTTCAAACCCTCAAACACCGCCGAGAAAACAGAGGCGTTGAAATAATCGCAAACAACGTAGAAATAAAACAAGTTGACGAATCCACTTACCTAGCTCCTTCTCAAACCGAGAAAGGCAAATTCTACCAAGTTGTCAATGTAGGTGGTGTGTGGGAGTATGAATGCCCAGACTTTTATTGGCGCGGTTTAATCTGCAAACACATTCACGCTATTAATATAAGCAACTGCAATGTTGATAGACCAAAGATTAGGAGGATCAATCCATATTCGACATGTCCGTGTTCGAGGCGGTCTTGCTTCCTATCTTAGGCTTGTTTGTAGGGATCGCTGCAGCCATGTTAGGCATTGGAGGTGGAGTCTTCGTTGTGCCGGCCCTGCAACTTCTACCTTTAAGCTTAACGTTCTCGCCACAAATGGCTGCAGGAACAAGTCTAGGCATGATCGTCTTCAAGGCCCTATCCTCTACAAGCGGATACGCAAAACAGAGGAGAATCGACTACAAAGTAGGATTACTCCTAGCCACAATCACCATACCTGGAGCTTTCTTAGGCGCAATCTTAACAGAGAAGATCTCTAAAGAACTGCTAATAGTGATTCTCGCCCTCTTCCTACTGTACGTCGCGTCCCGAATGATGTTTTCATACAGTTCAAGCACTAGATCCTCCAGCAGACCCAAAACTGGATGGGCACGCCGCCTGACAGATTCTGATGGCAAAGCGTTCAAATACACTACCAACATCAAATTGGGATTACCTTTAAGCTTCTTGGCAGGAATCTCCTCAGGTTTGCTGGGCTTAGGCGGAGGCGCCCTCATGGTGCCAATATTACATTTCGCTCTCTCTTTCCCAATTCACATAGCCGTCGCCACATCCGTTTTCACGATGATCTTCACATCGATCTCTGCAGTAACGACCCACCTATATCTTGGGAACGTCCAATTTGGATACACAATTCTCCTGAGCATTGGCGTTATCGTTGGAGCCCAGATAGGAACTCGAGTTTCCAAGCGCGTATCAAGCAAGAATCTGAAAAGAATCTTCGGACTACTCCTGGTCATAATCAGTATACGTATGTTTCTGAAACTCTTAGGCTAAGGATGTAGATCAAAGAGAATTCTTTTATTAGTTCCAGTTTGTCAATAATTGCTGGAGGTTGGCAGCTTTTGCTGCACAAAGAACCTGACAAATTGCTGATATACTCTGATGGAGCTTCAAAGGGCAATCCTGGACCCGCAGCGGCTGCATTCAAAATCTTAGACAAAAGAGGAGTCCTAATGAAATCATCCACTCAGTTTCTTGGCAGGAGAACAAACAACGAAGCTGAATATGAAGCTCTAATCTTCGCTCTCAAGGAGGCCCGGAATTTCACGAAAGAACTTATACACTGCTTTTTGGACAGTGAGTTGATTGTAAAGCAGCTTAATGGGGAGTATCAAGTTTTGAACCCTCGACTGGAAGTTCTATGGCTAAAAGTTCGAGAATTGCAACAAGAATTCCAGAATGTTTCTTTCAGTCACGTTTCAAGAAGTAATATCAACATTAAAGAAGTAGATAAGCTAGCGAATCGAGTTCTGGCAAAGATGGGTAAATAGAGTTTCAGGGTTGAAATTAATTTGGCGAATCAACTTGGAAGGTGCGTGACATGAACTCTCTGCCTGAACTGTTACAAAGATATTTTTTAGCTTTCATTCTGGTTATTGCGCTTTTCATCATCTTTACATACATTATTTCAATGGGTCTAGGTATACTGGTGTTGTTTTCCACTGTGGAAGGGCTGGAATTCAGCCGTGGCTCAGTAATGATTTATCCATTACTATTCATCGCTGTAGAAGTTAATGTGAACGCCGGATTGTATTTCATCTTTCTTTGGTGGATATTCGCTCTGTGCTTTGCTGCGGCTTGGAGGTTCAGAGAAAGCCTCTTGACCCAAATTAAAGGGTTCTTATCGAAGACTAAGGGAAGTCCTTTCAGTAACAACCTTCTGGCTATGCCCTTGATAACATCCATGTTGTTTGTAGCCACGATAGTCTTGCATTTTCTGCAAAGTCAAAGCGGGCTTCCCACTGGAGAGCCATCCTTCGGAGATCCTTTCTCAGCCTTTCTCCAATTCTCACGCGCTCCTGTAGTGGAAGAGATAATTTTCCGAATTATCCCTATAGGCGCCTTTTTGATAACGTACATTTCGATTGTTGGAAAAAGCACTAGGCCTTACTTCTCTGGGATTCAACGGCTTAAAACGTGCATATTGGCTGTGTTACTCCCTGATAAGGCGAAGGAAAGAGTGGGATTAAGAACTGTTGGTGAAAGTGGCTTGTTTGGCGGTGGCTTAACTGTGGCTGAGTGGGTGATGGTGGCTTTCACAGCTTCTCTATTTGGCCTTGCCCACTACTATGGCGGTTGGGAGATTGGAAAAATACCGACCGCTGCTCTAAGCGGTGTTGTGTTTGCAATAGCGTATCTTTATTATGGAGTTCAAGCTCCCATCTTGCTTCACTGGTTCTTCAATTACTACTTCACTGTTTTTGGTTTGTCATCAGATTTCTATTTCGCTGAGATTGATGCAATATATTCCTTGACGCTTCTCGCAAACCTCTTCTTAGGTGTAATTTTATGGTTATCAGTGGCTATCTTTGGGTTGATAGCTCTGTTGGGGAAATTTGAGAAGAAAACGATTCCACCTGGATCGGGATGATGAATCTCTACCCACTTATCTCTCCAGAGTCTTAAACAGTTCTTGAATATCAATAAGGCGCTGTTGCCGGGTTCTCAAGTCTCGCAACATAACTTTCTTCTCGGCTATTTCCTTTGGGCCCATAATAATTGCATGTGAGGCTTCTCTTCTGTCAGCGTCTTGAAGGGCTCGCGAAACTGTCCGACCCATAATTTCCATCTCAACATGGATGCCGCGTTTCCTAAGTTGCGATGCTAATTCTACGGCTTTTGGGACAGCCTTTTCACCTATAGGCACCAAAGCCACAATCTGTTTTAAGATTTTTTGCGGAGTGTTTTGCTTCTCTAAGGCTAGGGAAATACGGTCTAAACCGTGAGCGACACCTATAGCTGGTGTAGATTCGCCTCCAAACATCTCAACAAGTTTGTCATATCTTCCGCCTCCACCTAGGGAGATATCCATCTCCGGAACGAACACTTCAAAGATCATCCCTGTGTAGTATTCCAAACCTCTAGCAAACCTTGGTTCCACCAATATATCCATCTCATCACTACTTCGCTTACAGAGATTGACTATCTCCTCCAAGTTCTCTGCTGCGTTGACCCCACTTTCGTAATTTTTGAGCACCTTCTTGGTATTCTTCAAGACTTTTGAAGGGTCTCTATCTTTGATCGTGAAGATCTTCTTTAGGGTCGTGATTCCCTTTGTTGAGACTTTGAAAGATTTAGCTGTCTTTAAGGCGTCTTCCCAGCGTTTGGCGTCTAGGAGTTGGAGTATTCTGTTTTGTCGTTCCTCTTCCACTTCTTCCTCTGTCAGTAATCCTCGTAGTATCCCGACGTCGCTGATTTTAAGCCAGAACTTTTGAACCTCAAGTTTCTGCATCAGTTGATGGGTGAGCGATAGAATCTCCACGTCTGCTTCAGGTCTCTTGCTGCCGAAGATTTCGTAGTTTGATTGCCAAAACTCTCTGTAGCGACCGAATTGGGGTTCATCGTAGCGGTAAAGTGTACCTGTTGAAAAAAGTCGTAGTGGCTTTGGTTCGTTTCGAAGGGTTGTAGCCATCAATCTAGCGATGGAAGCGGTGAATTCAGGTCTTAGAACGATTTTTCGTCCAGCTAAATCGTTAAAAACGTACATTCTGGCCTTGATTTCTTCCCCGGACTTTACTGCCAGCAAGTCATAATGTTCAATGAGAGGTGTTATTATCTCTGCAAAGCCATATAGGCCTGCAACATCTCTTGTCGCAGCTTCAACGTGTCTTAGCTTTGCAGCATCAGAAGGTAAGAAGTCACGCATGCCTCTGATGCTTTGAAATTTTGACATAAGAACTCTCCAACAGCTATTTCATAGTCAATTTTGAGAGCGTATAATAGACGATCTCTCCCCGTCGGTTGACAACTGCTAGGACAAGTTTCTTTTTCAGACTTTGAACGTGCTTTAACACGCTAGCCAGTTCTTTGACTGAGATTGGTTTGCCTTCTTGAATTCCGAGGATGAGATAGGTAGCAGTCGCTTTGCTGTATTCTCCCCTTTCGTAGACTCGGAATGTTGTTTTTAATCCAAATCCTTCCCTAACGACGTAACCGCGGCTTCTTAGATCCCTGTAAATTAGATATTTGACCCAAACGTTCTCATCTGCAAGTCTATACAGGCTTAGGAGCTCTCTGAAATCCAATGCTTTTTTAGGTTTTCTCTTTGAAACTTCGAGTAATCCTTTGCTCAGGAGGAAGAGGGTTTCGTAGGCATTCAACACCAGTTTCTTGTCTTCAACCGTTCCATAACCGCGAGAAGTTAATTCTTCAAAGTTTGCTTTGCTTGAAACTGTGGCACCTCGTTCACAGAGGATGCTCTTAATCTTCTTTACCTCAATATTCCCCCGCGCTTCAATCTTGGTCTTTTCTTTCATGATCTTGTCCTTCCCAAGGATATTCAAATATGCAAGATTGGATTTTGCTAACTAGTTTTGAGTTGAAAGCCTTTGGAAGTCCTTTGGATAAAGGATTCCTTTTTCATAGATTATCGCGGAAACATATTTAAATGGAGTAACGTCGAAGGCTGGGTTGAGCACTTCTACTCCTGCTGGGGCGACTAGTACCCCGCCAAACTTGACCACTTCATCCGCATCTCTCTTCTCAATAAGAACATCCTCCGACGACCTTTCCAAGTCAAAGGTTGATTCAGGCGCGGCAACATAGAAAGGAACATCATTTTCTCTGGCTAGAACTGCTATTGTGTAGGTGCCAATCTTGTTGATCACTGCATCAGTTACTATTCTATCCGCACCAACAACTACTTTGTCGACTAACCCTTCTGATAAGACGTATCCAGCCATACTGTCTGTGATTAATGTAACTGGGATGCCGTCTTGAAGCAGTTCGTAGGTTGTCAACCTTGAACCTTGAAGCAAAGGCCTAGTTTCCGTTGCTATTACTTTGATATTCTTCCCATCTTTCCAAGCTGCTCTCACCACTCCCAACGCTGTACCATAGTCAACTGTGGCCAAGCTTCCTGCATTGCAGTGCGTTAGCACTGTATCACCATCGTCTATGAGTGAAGAGCCATGCTTTCCAATAATCTTGTTTACAAGAACATCCTCAGTCGCGATTCTTTCAGCCTCTTCAATCACCGCTTTCACAGTAGTAGCAACATTTCCTTCAGTTTCTCGCGCTTTCTCTATTACTCGACCCAGAGCCCAAAAAAGATTGATCGCTGTCGGTCGGGTATTTCGGAGAGTACGTGCGGAGACAACGAGTTCTTCCATCAAATGATCTTTAGTTTCAGCTTTTGAGTGATATGCTGTTAACGCAAGACCATACCCTGCAGCAGCACCTAGAAGAGGAGCACCTCGGATCTTCATCATTTTTATTGCCTTCGCAACATCATTGCAGCTCGTCATCTTCAGGATTATCGTTTCGTTAGGCAATTTTGTTTGGTCAACAGTGACTACTACGCCTTCTTTCCATTCAATTGTCCTCATGCTATACCACAAGCTAGAAACGATTATTCCATTCTTTCTGCATCCTAAGTGAGCCATAAGGTTTCGGAGTTAGTTACTGATTCGACTTTTAGGCGCGTTTGGCAGGAGGGTTCATCTTCGTGACAACCTCTACAGGGCAACCCTTAGGGATATCCAAAGTTTCCTTCCACTCGTCTCCTATAGCTATCAACGTGAAAATGCCTGAAAGTTCCGCTCTACTTTTCCTGACCAAGTTTATTAACGCGTTCTGCGTTTCACCGGTCTTTATCATGTCATCGACAATGAGCACACTATCTCTCCGCTTCAGTTCCTTCTTTGGGATGTAAAGTGTCATAGTTACACCGGAGTTTTTCAGTACATATGTTTCCTCAAGAAAAGCCGGCACTCCTACTTCCTTATTCCGTTTAGCGATAACAAGATTAATGCCTAACTGGTTAGCAACCATGGTTGCGAGGGGAATTCCATCCACCGCCGCTGTCAAAACTATAGTCACTCGCTTACCAGCAAAAGTGGCAAGGGCATGATGGGCTGCCTGCCTCAAAATGTTGCAATCACTTATGATACTTGTGTTGTCAAAATACCCATCGTTGTTGAAGTGGATCTTTCCGCGCAGCTCAATCTCTAAACCCACGATCTTCTTGAGGGTTTTCCGTAGTTCCTTGGCTCTTGTGACATTCGGCAGAACATGACCCTTTGCATATCTGCTTAGAACGGTTACAGGCAAACCTGTCTTAGCCGATAATTCCCGATAAGTATGCTGACGTTTTGCAGCGCGAAGTAACTCAATAGTTATCAGACGTAATTTCAATTCTTCTGCGTGTGTGCTCATCTCAAATCCACCTATAAGCATAGACAAGTCAAATATTAAAGTTACAGTGACTTAATTTTGACTTGATAGTACTCATAACTCCCTTGAGTTAGGAACTCTAAGCTATATCCATTAACTAGAACAGAGTTCCACCCCCAACAAGAATATCGCGGATTTTCAAAATATGTAAATAAGCTAGTTTGATGCGAACCACAGATGAAGTGGCGGGCCCGCTGGGATTCGAACCCAGGGTCTCCGGCTTAGAGGGCCGACGCGCTTTTTGGCAAGAGATTGTATCCAAACTACGCCACGGGCCCATGAACATATACAGTTGAATGGACCGAAATATAATTCTTTAATCAATTTTACAGCTTCTAGGTTTGTGACGAGCACGCAAGACTTCAAAGAAAACATTACTAGAAATCGTTAAATTCTCATTAAGAGGAACTATGGAACAATATTCCATAAGCATTTATATATGGTTAAGACTTAAATCTTGCATACTCAATAATCATATGTAGGGGAAGGTTATGTCTGAGGTTCATCAAATCCCCATCCCCATAATTAACTATCTTCACCTTATCGAAAGAAAGGAAAGTCCATACTATGACCTCATTTTGTACGTTTTATCGGACATGGAAAGGAACCTTAAAAAGGCTAACTTGAGTCACGGAATCATCTATACGATAAATCCGAGACAATTGAAGGACGAAATTCGGGAGAAAATTCCAGGCAAAAAGTTAACACCAATAAACATCAGCCGTACGATTTTAGCACTCCTCTATGGAAGCGAGCTTCGAAAGGACGAAGACTACTACGCAACCACAAGTTCTGGTGGACGCAAGAACTATCACGTAAAAATAACCAAATCCAACTTGTCGTTGCTACGGGTGCATCTCTAAAGATTTGAGTCGCATATCCAAAACATGGAAAAAGTAGCCCGCTATTTTACATATATTGCGGGTCTGAAAGGTTTCGCTAGTCTGGCGCGGTTTTCAGGATCGAATTTGTTGCCATCATCTTCCTTGAAAACTACTATCTCCGCCTTGAGCTCTCGCTCCAGAAAACTCTTTGCTTCCAAAAGCAGTGCAGGCTCATCTAATGATCCTATTGAGTGCAGTTCTTCTCTTCTATTTTTTCCCATCCGGTTAATCTCATTAACAATTTGGCCACTGAATCGTGCAACTTTGCTGGCTTTCTTCTTCATCTCTTCCCTCTTCATCACAAATCTCATTAGATCGCTTTGAGATATAGGCATGCCTTCTCTAGATGTTGATAAGGCCTTTTGGTACACTTCCCATTTCCATTCGGTCGCTGTGTAGAGATAAATTCTTGTCGGTGTTAGTTTTGTCGCTCGAATTATACTCAAAGTGTCTTCTAGGATAGACTTAACCAGATTTTCACTCTCTTCTGCCAGGGGATTAATTAGGTTTGCATCATATTCTGGCCATTCAGCCAGGGAGACAAACCCTTTCCCCTTAACTTTCTCCCATAATTCTTCACAGATGTGCGGTGCAAAGGGTGACAGTAGTCGAATCCAAATATTCAGAGCTTCTCGTAGAGCCTTAGCTTTCAAATCACCTTTTCGTCGGGTATACCACCTGAAGTCATTCCAAACTTCGAAGAGGGCTGTCTCCAAAGCGGTACGGGTCTTCAACGATTCTATGCTGTCAGTGACCATCTTTGCTTTTTTCTGTAGCACACTGAACAACCATTTCTCGATCCACCCAAATTCTTCCTTCTCAGCCTCTCCGATTATAATTTCAGCTAATCGATAGAGAGATTCAAGTTTATCCTTGATATCTCGAACACTTTCGCTCCTCCAGTCAGGATCGTCCATTCCTTCTGCCCCCAGCAATAGTGCACAGCGAGTGGAGTCGGCTCCAAATTCTTTGATGACGTTGCGGAATGTGATCCAATTACCCTTAGACTTGGACATTTTCTTTCCTTCGATCATCAGCATGCCGTTGGCTCCTATTATTTGAGGCCAGAGTTTCGGGGGAAAAAGGGCTGCGTGGTGAAAGAGGAAGAAGGTGAGATGGTTTGGTATAAGCTCCTTTCCGGAGTTGCGCATATCAACCGGATACCAGTAAAGAAACTCATTTCGTATTGATTCAAGGATGCGTCTGTCCAGCTTCGAAATGCTGGTCATAGCCTTAGTTTCACCTTTTCCATAGAAGATGTAGTCGAATATTGCGGGTGTCAGCTGTTCAGGAGTTATTTGGCGTTGTCTAATCTGTTTGATGATTGTGTAGAAAGCCATATAGATTGTCGAGTCGCTGAGGGTTTCAATGATCCATTCTTTGTTCCAGGGCAGTGGTGTTCCCAATCCGCTTTTTCGAGCGCATGGCCGTTCTTTTAGCCAATCTATAGTGCTCAGGAACCAAGGCACAGCAGTCTCAGGATATACATTAGCGTTTTGTAGAGCCTCTTTGACTTTTTCTTTCCATTTTAGATCACTATATTTCAGGAACCATTGTTCTTCCAATACTTTTACAATGCAAGGAGTTAGACATTTGCAGACGACCGGTTCCGGTAGGTCGTGCATGGTGTCTGCAATGTTACCTTCCTTGAAATCGTTGATCAGGATCTCTTTTACTTCTTGAACTCTCTTTCCAGCGTATTTTCCGCAGATGTCCTTTAAAACTCCGCCATGAAACTCCTTCTTGTACAAAAGTTTAGTTGCCTCTTCTGCCCTTGGGTCGCGTTGATCTTTCACTCCTAGTTTGTCAATGATTTCCAGAGCTGGAAATTCGCCAAACCCTTCAACGCTAATCACTGAAACTGGCTGGATCTTTTCCACTTCTTGAGGCTTGATCCCAAATTCTTTCATCCAAGTTGGAGATTGCTTTAGATCTCTCAGTGCTAACCAGTCTAGTGGTGCGTGAGCTGGAACACTGTATACAACTCCAGTTGCGTGAGCTACGTCGACGAACCACGCTGGAAAGATCATATGTTTTTCTTCTGTGACGGGGTTTATAACTTCCTTGCCTATGAGCATTTTTCCTTTGAGACTGCGGACTGTTTTGACTTTTCGTTTTTGTTCTTCTAACTTCTTTGCTGCTGTTTCACTGACTATCCATTTTTCTCCGTCCACTTCTACTTCTGCGTAGTCTGCGTTTGGATGTACCCAGATATTCGTTGCTCCGTAGATTGTTTCAGGCCGAAATGTGGCTGCGGGTAAGTACTTGTCTTCGTACTTGAATTTGATTAAAATGTATTCTTCTGGGGTGACTCCTTCTCCTTCTTGGCGATCGTGGTCGCCAGTGGGGCTTTCACATTTGGAGCACCAGACTACAGGGTGTGTTCCTTTGACGACATAACCTTTTTCTCGTAACTTTTTGTATTGCCATTCGATGAACTTGCCGAATATGGGAGAGGTTGTGTTGAATTCTCTTCGCCAATCTATAGAGAAACCAGCGCGACGGGTTGTTTCACGATTTTCGTTGGTGTAATAAGAAGCCATGTAGGTGGGGTCAACTAGTTTTTTTAGCTCTTGTTCTGGTACACCGTCGATTTCTCTCAATGCTTTGATAAATGCTTTGTCTCCTGACTTCACACGTTCGCTTGCACCTGCAATGCTTTGTCCAGTCCAGTGCCATGCCCACGGAAACAGGACGTTGTAGCCTTGCATCCGTTTGTAGCGTGCATAGGCGTCAACTCGTGTGGCTGTGAAAGCGTGTCCAACATGTAGTGGCCCGTTTGCGTATGAGTATGGAAAAGTGACGAAGCACTTCTTTCGCTTGGAATCTGGGTCTGCCTCGAATATTTTGGCTGCTTCCCAAGCTTTTTGCCATTTAGCTTCGATCTGGTGTAAAAGTGCCATGAAGTTTCTTGGATTGGGTAGAGGCATATTAAAGGTTTCGTCAGTTTCTATTGAGGTATCGATCCCTCATTCTTAGCACCAATACGATTGTGTGTGGTGTATGGCTTTTATCTGTTACGTATTCTTCATCGCTTTTTCTTCGATGATTTTGAGAGCTTCATTTAAGGCGGCGCCTAATCCCTTTTTTAATGGTCCACCCGCTTGTGCGAAATCTTTAGTTCCACTTCCTCCTCCTCCTAATATTGCGCCTATTTTTGCTGCGAAGTCTCTCGCGTTTATGTCGAGGTCAGCTGCTTCAGGGCTAATTGAGATCACTATTCTGGCATTGTTATTAATGAGTCCACCTATCACGGCGATACTGTTTGATGTATTCTTCACGAATTCGTTGCTTGTTGAGACGAGACCTTGTTCATCTGTGGCCCAGTCGATCTTGCTGATTAGAACGTTGTACTTAGAGATTTTGCGTGGTTGCAGTGATTTTGATCCTCCTTTTGCAAGGGATTTTTGTAGGCGTTCATTCTCTCGACGCGTCTCTTTCCACTCCTTTAGAAGTCGTTTGGCGGTTGGGAGAAGCTTGTCTTGTGGGGCATTTAGTGTTTCAGAGAGCTTTCTAAGGAGGGCTTCTCGTTTTTGGCCTTCTTCAACAGCGTACTTTCCAGTGGCATAATTAATCCGTTCCACCCCGTCTTGGACTCGTTCAGTGTTGAGGATCTTGATGAATCCAATCTCACCGGTGTTCTCCACGTGGGTTCCTGCGCATGCTTCTACTTCCCAGTTCCCTACTTTGACGACTCGTATCTCTTTTCCAGGTATTGCGCCGCCTTGATATAGTCTAAAACCATGTTTTGCCTCTGCTTTGTCTCTTGGTAGCAGTTTGGCTTCAACCGGTATTGTGTCAATTATTGCTTGGTTTGCCAAGGTTTCGATCTTGTTGATCTCAGCTGTTGTTAAGCGTTGAAAGTGAGAGATATCTAATCTTGAACGGTCTATGTTCTTTTGGGTTCCTGTTTGCCAGACGTGATCACCTAGTACTCTTCGTGCTGCTCCCATAATGAGGTGGGTTGCTGTGTGGGCTCTCATGTGATAGATTCGTCTATCCCAATCAATTTCTCCAGAGACCATTTCACAATCTTTTGGAACCGAGTCTTTTGCTATGTGGATGATAATTTTTCCAACTTTCTGAACGTCTATGATTTCTACATCTTTCCCATCAAATTTTAGAAATCCTTTGTCAGCCGGTTGTCCCCCTCCTTCTGGATAGAAGATGGTCTGTTCTAAAATCACTTGGTTATCGTTTAGGATTCGAATTACTCGGGATTCGAACTCCTTTTGGTATGGGTTTTTGTAGTAGAGAGGGCGGGTCTCGGCTAGATCAGCTATTAGGTCAAGTCTTTCGTCAGTAGTTGTAAGGTCTCTGGAATTCGCTTGAAGGTGTCTTTCAGCAACCATCTTGTAGAAGTTCTCAGGTGTCTTGACGTTGACTCCTTCGTTGGCAGCGGTTTCTTGAACTGCTTCTGGTGGAAGACCATGGGAGTCGTAAAGTTCTATCAAAGTTTCTATCTGGATTTCCCCTTTCTTCTTCAACTTTAAATCCTGCGCGATTCGTGTAACCAGTGACTTACCTCTCTTCAATGTTTGCTCGAACTTCTGCTTCTCTACCGAGAGCATCTTCAAGATTCCAGGGCGCATCTCGTGAAGGTGGGGAAAGTCTGAGGACCATTTGTTGATTTGTGATTCCATTATAGAGTCTAGCTTGTCTTCAATGTCTAAGGCTTTTAGTAGTCGATATGTGCGGCGGATTAGCAATCTAGTTAGGTATCCTTCTTTGCTGTTCGAAGGCACTACTCCTTCAGCTAACAGAAACGCTAAGCTTTTAGTGTGGTCAGCAACTGCAAAGACGTTCTCTATGGGCTGGAGAATTTTAGCTAGTTCGGAAATGTCAACTCCAATTTGCTCTGCTACTCTGTGCCAAGAGTCTCTCCTCTTGGTGGTTTGTTCAAGGTTGAGGCCTCCAGAGAACCTTGCCACTTTAGCCAGCAACTTCTGATCTACTTTTTCAATGCCTGCCATCTCGAAAATGGCTTCCAGCACCTCGCCATACACTGCATGGAAACCACTTACAGCACCTTGTGACATCCAAGTATAACGTTCAATTCCATAGCCTGTATCGACCGTTCGAATGGGCAATTCTACAAACTTACCATTAACAACCTTGAATTTCATAAATACAAGAGTAGCCAGCTCAAGTCCTAGCACGATTGTTTCCAAGTCAGGACCAGCGTTTCCGCCTCCAATCCAAACATCTTCTTTGTATACTACTTTGTCAGCGGAGATCCCCAGTTCTTCCGTAACGAATTCATGGTGATATCTAACAGTCTTATCTTTCCAATAGACTTCCTTGTTTGGGTAGTTGAAAGCGTGATGTCCTCCCATCTCAAAAATTGTAAGGTGGCGACCAAACGTAGGACCTGTGTTGTCAACGTCAACTAGGCGTATGCAGGGTTGGCTTATTACGAGAGGGTTAGCTGGGGGTGGAACTATCCCATTCGTAACATATGGTTGAAAGTCAACTATGCTGGCACTTGTGAGGTACAAGTCGTCCCGCCACCTTGCCACCACTGGGTAAGGTTTCATTCTTTTATGATCACGTTCTTCAAAGAAGGATAGAAAGGTCTCTCGCATCTCTTTCAAAGTGTATGCTCGTTTGGTTGGCGGGTCGTTGATAAATGTCGACAGGGCACATCCCTGAGGCGTAGCTTCACCGCATGTTTCCATATCAGGATTAAGTGTCCAATAGTATTCGTTGCATTTCGGACATAGTTTCCTCGTAAAATCTTCCTCGTCGAAAAAAGGAATATGATACTCTTCTTTTGGAAATCGCTTACGCACTATTATCCCTCAGTCAGACCAGTACTTGGCAATATCCACATGAGGTTTCGAGGACAATTAAAGTTATATTTGGCTTTTGCGGGCAAGCCTTGTTTAGCATAGGCACGACAAAAGCAGGAATGAGAGGTTGCTATCCGAAAAGGGCTCCGAGACCCTCTAATGCTGCTTCTTCTTTCTTCTTCTCTTCCTCTTCTTTCTTCTCTTTTTTGGCTTCAGCTTTTGGCTCTTCGGATGTTGGTGCTACAGTTGCAGGTGCCGCTGCCATTAGTGTCGGTGTAGCCTTCAAGGCTTCCTCAATGTCGACCTCTTCTAAAGAGGCAACTAAGGCTTTCACTTTAATTGGGTCAAGCTTGATTCCAGTGGCGTTTATGACTTGGGATATATTTTTTTCATTGACTGGTTTTCCAGCTTTATGTAGGAGTAATGCAGCATAAACATATTCCATCTTTTACACCTCTTTGTTGTTCATTGTGCTTTCTTTTGAATCTTTCTGTGATTTCGCTTTTATCGTGTCAAGCCATGTTTTTAAGCTTAGCGTTTCCATGTGAGCCTTTCTGAGTATGTCAGCTATTGTTTCCTTTGTAAGTATCTCCTCGTTAATGCTGAGTATGCAAGCGTCTTGGTGGGCTTTCTGAAGTATAAAGTTGATGGTCTCAGCTGTTGTGTATGCGTTGTTCACTGAGAGATAGAAGGCGAACCTGTGAGCTTCTTCAACGGTCTTTCTAGTTCCTTCCACATCTACGTGAAGTTGTTCCTCGATTAATATGGCTCCTTCGTCATAGGCTGTCTTTAACGTTAAGCCCGCTTCTACTGGTTTTATGCCAAGCTTCGATAGAATGGGAGCCAGACGACTTGAGATGGTTTCGCCCTCCTTCACAACAAGCGTGTCTTTGCTTATCCAGACACTTCCTGATTCGATGTGCGTCTTCAATCCCACAGCGCTTAGCTGGCTAATTATCGGTCCTGGCGGTTGTCCCGTATTTCCAGCAGGAACAACCACATCGAAAGCAGCTACGTCCCCCGCTTTTGGGGTTGTTTTGACTTTGCTCTTTTCTAAGAGCAGGAGTAGTGTGAAGGGGTTGAGATTCGTGAATAGGTAAATTGTGGAGCCAGTCACATGGCTTTCAAGAGTATCCAAGTTTGGTTTGTTCTTGGATTTGGAGATAGCGCGTCTAAAAATGGTATTCTTGATAACTCTGAGATGAGCATTCTGCTGTAGTTTTTTCCGTAGTTCTTGTAGTTGGGGCGCGCGGACTTTTTGGAGACTTGCTAATGCGATTACCTTGTACTGTTGCACAATATCTGCTATCTCTTTGACCTCATGGGCTTTCTCTTGCAGTGCTTGGCGTTGTTCAGTCAACGGAGGGACATCCTACAGCTTTATTTTGACAGGTGGACCCATAGTAGTCTTTAAACAAATTGTCGTGATGTTTTTGAGGCCTCTTTTAAGTTTTCCTTCTATTCTGCTGATCACCGTCATTACGTTTTCAGCTATCTCTTCATCTTTCATGTCCTCGGTGCCTATTGCGCATTGGAGAACTGGTTGACCTCGCACCCGTATATTCACAGTTTTTGTCCATCTTAAGATTTGCGATTTAAGATCTGCGGTTGGAGGGATGGGTTTTGGCATCTTTCCTCTGGGTCCAAGGATGGAGCCTAAAGTTTTTCCCACAAGGGGCATCAGCGAGACTTCGGCAAAGAAAATGTCGTGGTTGTTGGCAATCTGTTTCTGTCGTTTCTTGTCGGTGACTAATGCTTCTAGATCTGTTTTGCCCAAGACGAGTTCTACATTGGCTTTCTTAGCTTTAAGGGCGAGTTCGCCGGTTGCAATCACGCATACTCTCGTTTTCTTTTTTGGCGTGTGAGGGAGCTCAATGTTTTCTTGGATTTTTGCCTCTGGCTTCTTCATGTCAATGTCTCGAAGGTTGATGATGAGTTCCATTGATTGGCTGAACTTCCTCTTTTCGGATTTCTCTTTAGCTTGCTTGACTGCTTCTAGAATCTTCTTTGTATCTAGTGACATTAGCCCGGCCTCGTGTCAGAACTCGTATGAGCGTCCTTTATAAAAAGATTGTTACTATCCCTTCTCGAAGAGAGAATCATATGTTCCTTCATTTATTGCCTTCTGAACTTCTCTGGGATCTTTATTTTCTACTGTTACACCCATGCTGACGCAGCTGCCAAGGATCTCCTTTGTTGCAAGTTTAAGTGATTTAGCCAGGACTTCTACTTGTTTTTTCTTGGCAATGTCTACAACTTGTTGGATAGTGAGGTCACCTACTTTCTCTTCTTTGGGGCTGCCTGATCCTTTCTGGATCTTCAAGGCGCTAACGATTAATGCGGAAGTAGTTGGCGTACCTACTGTGACTTCAAACTCTTTTGTTTCAGGATCGACAACGATCTTGACGGGTACTTTCATTCCTGCGAAGTCTTTAGTGACTTCGTTTATCTTGTTCACAATTGCCACGACGTTGACGCCTAGAGGACCAAGAGATGGACCCAATGGTGGGCCGGCGGTTGCTTGTCCCCCACTTACTAACGCGTCGATAGTTTTCTTCTCTACCATTTCTATTCTACCTTCTTAGCTTTCTGAACGATCTTTACATAATCTGCATGTACCGTTATAGGAAGAGTGAATGTAGCCTCTAAGAGTTCTAGAACTACCTCGCTCTTTGTCTTATCTATTCGAGTAATTTTTGCCCTCATGCTCTTGAAGGGTCCACTAACAACTTCTACAACATCATTAACATTTAGCTCTTCAATAACAGATCTGATAACGATGTATCTCTCTACTTCAGAGAAGTTCACTATTCCCGGAACTCTAGACCTGACATGTTTGATTCCAGCAATTGCATCTTCCACAAAATGTGGGCCTTCAGCCTCGACAAAGATGTAACCCTTCAACATCTCTGGCACCAGAATCGCCTTTATTGGCAGCTTTGCAGCTCTCACACGTATTGTGATTAGATTCGCCACATTTCTTTCTTGCCCAGCAGTAGTTCGAATGGCAAAAACCGAAGTAAATGCTATCTTGTCTTCTGTCATTCTTACTTCTCCATATTCAGAGGCCCGTTAGGATGAAAGAAATTAGCTTGATGACAAAACCGATGGCGCCAATTGCTGCGATGCCCAATAGGCAAATCTTTGTCGACTGCCAAATCTCTGATCGACCGGGTTTAGTCGCTAGCTTGAGCAATCGACTTACAGATTGAAGGAATGATCTTATACCCAACGTTAATCGTATTCTCAAAACATAGATTCTGATATAAAAAGAAATCGCACTCTGCGCACATGATGCCTTTGACGATTCAATGAATTGAGAAAGCACACCCAGTCATGATTAGAAAAGCTATTTCAGTGAAGATGTGCGTAGCATTAAGAGTGAGAACTGCTTGTGGGAAGGCACTAAGAATTGAACACGGCAACTAGAAACATCGCATTACATAGGATTCGAAAACTTTTCCAGCTTGCTGAGAGTGTGGCAAATGAAAATAGAGAACTGTCAGAGGACTACGCTGAGGTAGCTAGACGGATTTCCATGGCAGCAAGAATACGTATACCTAGGGAAAATCGACGCTGGATATGCAGAGGATGCAAAAGATTGATATTACCCGGAGCAAATTGCCGCGTGCGGATTCAAAAACGCAGAGAACCCCACTTGGTGATCACATGCAACTATTGTGGCAGACACATGCGATATCCAATAAAACCCAAGGGAATTAAAAAGATATGAGACGACCAAGAACGAAACGCCAGATAAAACGTGAGCTGAGTTCTGAAAAGCCAAAAATCTGGATAGGGAAGAAAGGTACTTCACAAGAGACGTTAGCCGAGATAGATCGGCAACTAGAGGGGACAGAGACAATTAAAATAAAAATCCTAAAAAGCGCTTTGACGGATGATAACGCCAAGACTATTGCAAGCAAAGTTGCCAAACAGACAAAATCTACACTTATAGAGATCCGAGGGCACACAATTATTCTCTATAGGAAAAAGAAGGCATCCGACACAACCTCTAAAAGATCTTGATTCACGACTTCAATTTTTTCCATCAAGAAACGTTCGAAGCTGCCTTCTTATTTCCTCGACTTCCTTGTGGCTTGGTTGGATTGGAAAATTGTAGATGGGTCCACTTGGTTTTTCGTTGTAATATGGACGATTGCAGTTGGGGCATCCTGATGTTCGGAATGGTGTTCCGCTGCGGATCTCTCTCCTCAATACTTCTTGTGAAACCCCGAAGCTTGTGATGTATACATCTTTCTCGAAGACCATTTTGTCAAATCTCGTCTCTCCCTTCACTATCAGGTGTCGGGCAAGTTGGATTCTTCTATAATGGCTTAGTGCAGGCTGGTTTCCATCTTCCAAAGTTGTCTTAGGGATGGGTGTAAAAGCGAAGAGTGCAGGGTTAACGTGGTTGTCTACGCACCATTGGATTATTCTAGTCATTTCCAGCTCAGTTTCACCTAAACCCACGATTAGGTGGGTACTAATTCTGCCTTTGCCAAATACTTCCACTGCTTCAAGTAAGGCTTGGCAGTGTCTCTCCCAACTATAGGGTCCGCCTGCGATGTTGCCTTTGACTCGGCTAAAAATGCTCTCAGTTGCAGCATCGAGGGAAATCCCGAGTCTTTCAACCCCTGCTTCCTTCAGTTTCTTCATCTCTTCTTTGTTCAAAGGTTGACATGAAATAGATATGGGTGCTGTTATTCCTTCGGATTTAATCGTTTCAGCTATGGTGAGAAGGTCTTGGAGTACATTTGGGTAGTTTAGGGCTTGAATACACACTCGTAGTGTGTCCCTTCTCTGCACTGAATTTGCCAACTTAGAGAATACTCTGTCAGCGCCGAAGATGGGCCAGGTAACTCTGGAAAGCATATCTGTATTACCGCTGCTACTCCTAGCTTGTGGACAGAAAGCACAGTTTGCACTGCACTTTCCTTCAAGATAGGTAAGCAGGTATGTTGTTGTTGGCTTGGCGTTTAAGAATCCCTCGATTAGATCTAGTACTATGGCTGAACCGGAGGAAACTCTGATCTTTTCCACAGGATTCCTTACTTTCTGAGTTGCTTCCATTTCGAACCTTTCTGTTGATGAGTCTGTTTGAATGCGTCGACCCATTGAGTGTGTGTACTCTTGTTTAAATTCTAACACTTTCCAAACTGTAAGGTAGTTAAACCTCTTTGAGAGTTTGTCAAAAAATAAACCCTTCGGAGGCGAGGTTGCGTTTGTCCATCTGTTCCTACTCAATTTGTAGTGGTCTTCCACACATGGCACAGCGATTCAATGTGACGAGTACTCTGGCGGCACATTGTGGGCAAGTTGTGTAAAGGGCAGAGGCTCGAAATTCTACTTCTCTTCCTATTCTCTCTTTTTTAAGGAGATCTCTGTCGGTCAGTTGGTTGAGGTAGTCACTCTCTGCAGCTCTTGTTCGTCAGGCATGCATGCGGCAGCGAAGATTGCGAAGAAACCTGCCTGGCGATGGATGGATGAGCTGCCTTAGACTGAGCGAAAGGTCAACCTATAAATCTGAAAAGGTTACAGTTCAAGGGGATTAACATGGTTACATATGCTTTGTACTTGAAGGACAGCTATCTCAGAGAATGTGATGCCACTGTAGTTTCTATTAAGGATGGAAAGTACGTAGTTCTAGATCAAACAATTTTTTATCCTAGAGGTGGAGGTCAACCTCATGACACCGGACAGATTGTGAAGGGAAAGGAGAATTATAATGTCGTTTACGTTGGCAAGTTTTCAGGGGAAACCTCTCATGAGGTTGATCAGAGTGGTCTAAACACTGGCGACAAAGTTCGCTGTATTTTAAATTGGGAACGGAGATACAAGCTGATGCGAAGCCACACAGCTGCTCATTTATTCGCAGCGCTTCTCTGTGAGGGCACAGGAGCACTTGTCACTGGCAATCAGCTTGAGGAAGACAAGGTACGCTTCGATTTCAACTTAGAAGAGTACGACCCCAAAATCATCACTACCTACCTTGAAAAAGCAAATATTTTACTCAAGAAGGGGATCCCTGTGAAGTCATTTGAGCTTCCTACGGAAGAAGCCTTGACGATCCCGGGTATAATAAAGATGGCTGAAGCCCTTCCACCGAATATTCCTAATCTTCGCATAGTGGAAATCGTTGACGTCGATAAACAAGCTGATGGTGGAACCCATGTTAAGAACCTGAACGAAGTGGGGCAGATTAGACTGCTTAAAACTCAAAATAAAGGTAAGAATAATAGACGTGTCTACTTCGCCTTGGACTAATCGACATATATGTATCAACTTACCATTTTTTTCTACAGTTATTCTGTACACTAGGGATCAGAATGTGCCACGTTTATAAGTGGAGAATTTGGAGCACTATTGGAGCTTGAACTTATTGGATTATGAATCTCTGCTGCGAACAAGAGAGGAAGATCTTGAGGAGGTTCTTGAGAAGGCGCGTAACTCTAGCTGGAAATATTTTGGCAACGATATCCGCTTCTATGTTCCCAGCTTTGTCTACTATAAGACGGATTACTGCTGCTCTTCAACAGTGGCGTTCCCCTCAATCTCTATAACTGGTTCCTCATGCTCCTTGAAATGCAAACATTGTGGTGGTGTCGTTTTAAACACCATGTATCCCGTTGATTCCCCGAGAGAACTGGTGAAGCTCTGTAAGGATTTGAAGAGGAAAGGAGCCGTAGGCTGCTTGATCAGTGGAGGGTGTTTGCCTGATGGTTCCGTTCCCCTCATCGAGTTTGTTGATGCGATGATGGAGATCAAGCAGGAGTTGAGATTAACTCTGGTTGTTCACACCGGGGTTGTTAGTAAGAGTCTAGCTAATCAACTGGGAAGGGCAGGAATAGACGCAGCGTTGATTGATGTGATTGGATCAGACGAAACGATAAGAGAAATCTACAACCTACAAGTCTCAGTTGCAGACTATGAAAGATCCCTTGAAGCCTTACATAGCGCAAATATCCCAACTGTGCCCCATGTTTTAGTGGGGCTTCATTATGGCCAATTGAAGGGTGAACTGAATGCTCTTAGAATTATATCGCGTTATGAGCCTTCGGCAATTATAATCATAGTTTTCATGCCAATACGCGGAACCATGATGGAAAACGTCGAACCTCCTAAGCCTTCTGAAATAGGAAGGGTCATTCTAGCTGCTAGATATATGATGCCGACAGTTCCTCTGGCACTAGGGTGTATGCGGCCAAAAGGAGGACATAGAATTGAAACCGATATATGGGCAGTTAAGGCTGGAGTAAACGCCATCGCCTTTCCGGTGAAGGAAGCGATTGGGTTAGCTGAATCTATGAAGTACAACATTTCATTCTCATCTCTTTGTTGTTCTCAGATATTCGAAGATCTAAAGAGGTTAAATGGTCAAGTGGTCGAGGAGATAGCGGCTGAAAAAGACCCAGGCTAAGCTTATGTTAGCTACATGCTGAAAGCCAATTTCCATAGAGAACTCATTATCTGATCCTTTGCTTCTTTGATTGATCTGCTTAACCTTTTAGCTTCCCTTTTAGGAATGCCTCGTTGAATGAGTTCTCTCTCAAAGGCTTTTCTTGTCTTTCTGACTTTCCAGCCGAATGTTATCCATATGGAAAATAGGTTAGCGAGTAGTTGAATGACTCTTATTGAGATACGCAGGATTGTTGTTATCAGCAAGTTGCCGCTCTTTTCCTGAGGGGGAGTTAATTAAAGCTACTCTTCTTCCTCTTCCCGCTCTCTATCTTTCTCTTTCGAGAAGAAAAGGCCTTTCTTTCCCGACCCAGCGTGTCTGAGGATATCTCCTAAGCTTGTAAATGTACTCATGTAATCCTCTGTCATCTTCAGAGCTATCTCATTTGGCATACCACTTTCCTTCAGTTCCTTGTAGAAGGCTGCAGCAGCTTTACCCATGCTACGTCCTGCTTCTTCACTGAAGACGCTAGATATGATCCCTTTTATGAGGGCTGGAATCTCAGTTGAGACAACACTCAGGATTTCTTTAACCTCTTCTGCGTCGCTTACATTATTTTTTTCTGGCATTTTGTCTTTGTTTTTCTTTACTCCTAAGATTCTGCTTTTAGTTAGGTTTTCTTTCATCTTTCAACCACCTCATAATCATAGAAGGTCTGGGCACCCTAGTTTAATGTGGTGGGAAAAAGTGGCCAATCGCTTGGTCATTTTTCAACGAGTTCGTATTTAGTGCCGAATCCAATTACTTGGCGTATTGCACCTTCTTTCTGGCATGCATGCAAAGATGACATTGAACTACGTATTTGACCATCGTACTGAAAAAAGCCATGTTGTGGTTTGCAATCAACGATTCCAAGAGCTGGCTTACGAATATACTGCTATCTCTTCTACAATGCTTGATGTACTTCAGGTTTTCATGTAAAGCTTTTTTAGAATTGTACGAAAATACATCTCAGAGATTGTGGCTAGCGATGCATAAGAACACGCTGTTGTCCCTTGACGCAGAGAAATATGGAGATGTTATTTGTTACCCAATATTCGATGTTGATGAATTCAATAATCGTATTGAAGAGTTGGAGAAGTTGCATATTGAATCTATCGAGTTTTCAGGGCGTAAGCGTGTTCGCAATATACCTGTATTAGGAAAAGGATGTGTCGGTATTGTTGTCGTAGCTCAACGAGAAGGAAAGAAGGTTGCTCTAAAGATTCGTAGAAGAGACGCTGACCGATCTTCAATGCAACACGAGGCTCAAATGCTTGCTAGAGCAAATAAAGTTGATATTGGTCCTCACTTTCTCGAGATCACAGATAACTTTCTCCTGATGGAGTATATTGAGGGCCCGTTGCTGCCGGCTTGGGTAGAGTTATTGGAAGGAGATAAAGTGGTGAAGCAGCTTCGAAGGGTTCTACTTAGAGTTATGGAACAAGCTTGGGTTCTGGATCAGATTGGTTTGGATCATGGCGAACTAAGCCACGCGCCAAAGCACATAATTGTCAAACGAGATGATGCTCCAATTATTTTAGATTTTGAGAGTGCAAGTATTTCTAGACGCGTATCTAATGTTTCATCACTTTCACAATTCCTCTTTCTGGGGAGTTCCCTTGCGGAATCGGTGCAGAGGAAACTAGGCTTCACCAACAAGGACAAGTTGGTGACTGCTTTGAGAGCCTACAAGAGAAAGGGAGATCGGAGCAGTTTTGATGAAGTTATCGGAGTATTAGGTTTTCTTCAGAAGTATAACAGAAGGTAAGCGATGGAGTAGAGTAGTATGAGAAAGACTCCAACTTTCTTATCGACCTTTCTTCGCAGGGCAAGAGTTACTATGACAATTGCGGACGCAGCTATTGTGTAGAGAGCGAGGAGGAGTGAACGTTGAGGCGCATGCATGCAAACGTCTCTTTGCCTAGTTTACTCGGCGGCATTTATAAGCTCAGCAATCAAAGTCGCGACAAAAATTATGGTCTTTCATGAAGCAGAAATAGAGTTTCGATAAATGCTCTGTTGGAAGCAGGGAATGTCATCCCGAAACTGCGAGCGGCAAAAGCCTGAAATGTGCGAAGCTTTGGAAACGCAAGCATAAGGCTAAGTGTAGCAAAATAAGAATGTCCTTAGGAAAAATATTGCCAGCACAATATGCGTTCTGCATGTATGTTAGAGGATTTTCCCGTTTTTCATGATGACTTCTTCTGTGTCAACGACTTCAATTGTTGCGGTTGGGTCGGTTACAAAGTCCCAGTGCATGCATGATTTTGAGGTTCCACCGTACCCTTGGTTCGAGCCAAAGGCCACATGGATAGAACCCGCTAGTTTTTCGTCTGTTAGAATGTAGCCTATGGCTTTGTCAATTGCTGGATTACAGCCTATGCCTAGTTCGGCTATGTGTGTAGTTCTTCTATATTCTTCTTTTTTGTCGATCTCTATACACTGTTTGAAGGAGTCGATCATTTGATCGCTGTTAATTTCCGCGGTGCACTTGTCGAGAAGCAACGTTCCGTCCTTGAAGTGAAGAGTGACGTTCTTGATTATTTTGTTGGTGAAATTGTCTATTGTGATTGGGCAGAATAGGGTTCCTTCACCGAAGGTTTCGTGAGGAGCGATGAAGACTTCACCTGCTGGTAGGTTGTTGCCCAAGTCGTTGATTTCGATATCGTGGTCATCAACGACTCCGTCGTCTTCATTTATCCGGCGTTCCTCGATCTTGCATATGAAGTTGGTGCCTTTCTCGTCGGTGATTCTGAGCTGATTTTTTCCTCTTAGACGTTGAGCCAATCTCGCAGTACTGCTTTTCAGAGTCGCTGCCGAAACCATTATGCCTCCAATGATCAAACGCTCTAGGTCTTCATATTCAATCCCATAGAACTTTGCAGCTTCGGGAGTTGGCCAACCAGCATAGGTCCATTTTTTGCCCTTTCCCGTTTCTTCACCATAGAGAATCTTTCTGATGGGGACATTTGCTTTAGTTCTCGCCGCGATTTTTTCTCGTGGGAACAAGGTTTGGATTTGGGGATCCTGAAAAGGTTCAACTGTGATATAGGCGTCAGCGTCCTTGACTGCTCCTAAGAAGTGTTTTGGTGTAGTTTCCAGAGTCTCTTTCGGGATCTCTCCGTAGATTCTCGCAGCGTAGTTATCACTTGTAGCCAATATTAGGGGCTGTGCCCCCCTTTTGTAGCAAGAGATTCCGATCTCTTCAAGGAGTTCCTCTGCGTGGGATCCTCCGCGAATTATCACAGCTTCTCCCTTTTTCAGGTTCATTCCGTAAACGATTGCTTCAGCACATTTAACGATCTTGTCTTTGGTAATCAAATATCATCCCAGCGATTTCTTAGATGGATCGAGAAGCATTCTAAAGGTGATGGGACGCTTATTAATTTTCACTTCGAATCGTAGTTGCTCAGGCAACCGCTTTGAACGTAGTGCTCGATCTTTTAGAGTAGCAGAGCTATCTCTTGAAATCCACTGTATGTGCACCTAATTTGAGGATCTTGCGAGACGTAAAGTGTTTAGTAAAGTTAGCATTGTTAAACCGTCATCTCCAGAAGCTACTGTGAACCATAATGGGATGAGTCCCATTAAGCCAAACGCTCCGAGAACCAGCTTTACTGCAATTGATAGCGCTATGTTCTGTTTCGCGATTCTCATAGTCTTCTTGCTGAGTGCGTGCAACGCTGGGATTTGTGTGAGTTCATCGTTAACTAGGATTATGTCGGCTGAATCCATTGCGGCATCGACTTTTGCTCCGCCCATGGCAATACCCACGTCTGATGCTGCAAGGGCTGGTGCATCATTTATGCCGTCTCCGACCATGGCTACTAGGCCGTGTGTCTCCTTAGTTTGCGTTATGATTCTCAATTTGTCTTCAGGGAAGAGTTCAGCATACACGTCGTCAACGTCCAAGGTTTGGGCCATCTCTTCGGCGATCTCGGTTTTGTCACCAGTCAAGATTGCTGTGTATAATCCTGCTTTCTTTAGGGTCTTTACTGTCTGAGACGCGTCGTTTCTCGTTTCGTCAATGATGCAGATTGAGGAGGTTGCCTTTTTGTCAAGAGAAACGCAGACTGCGGAATGCTTCTCGTTCATGTAGGCCTCACTGATGCATTCGCAATCACAGCCATGTTGCAGTAGTAGATCCATGCTTCCCACAACAACTCTGATGCCATTCACTATGCCTGTTATGCCTTTGCCTGGGATCTCATTGACCTCTTGCACGTCTAGGTTTTTGAAGTTGAGATTATAGGTGTTGGCTCTCTTGACGATTGCTTGGGCTAGAGGATGATTGGAGAATTGTTCCAATGCTGCAGCAAATAGTAAAGCTTTCTCGTCTGATTCTGGTTCGCCTTTTACACAATGAACTGTTGGTTCGCCAAGGGTTAATGTGCCTGTCTTGTCGAATAGGACTGCCTGTATCTTATCCATCTTCTCTATGTAAATTCCTCCTTTTACTATTACACCTTTCCTTGCAGCGATGGTGACTGCAGTGAAGAGGGTGGCTGGAACAGAGATGACGAAGGCACTGGGACACGAGATTACAAGAAGGATAAGAGCTCGATAAAGCCAAGTCTCAAAGGAGCCTGCTGAAATTGTTGGGATAATGAAGGCGGTGATTATGGCGAGAGAGACAACAATTGGAACGTAGAATTTCGCGAATCTGTCAACAAGCTTTTCAATAGAGGCCTTCCTCTTTCTTGATTGAATAACAAGTTTCACTATTCTTGACACTAAGGTGTCTTCAGCCTCCTTGTTAACAACGATCTTGAGAATGCCACCCGTGTTTAGTGTGCCGGCATATACGACATCACCAGCCTTCTTTAGGACAAGGGTTGATTCACCTGTTACTAACGACTGGTTGACGTGTGAGGTGCCATCGACTATGATTCCGTCAACTGCAATTCTCTCTCCAGGCTTAACAAGAACTGTTGATCCAAGCATAACATCCTTGACGTCCACAGTCTCCTCTTCTCCTCCCATAGTGAGCACTCGAGCTTTGTCAGGCACGAAATGTGAAAGCTTCTCAACAGTTTTCCTTGCTCTATCCTCAATGTAACCCTCAAAATACTCTGCTATGGAATAGAGGAGTAGGACAGTTGCTGCTTCAAAGAGAAAGCCAAGATAGAGGGCACCCGTTGCGGCTGCTGCCATTAAAAATTCTATAGAGAACCTTCTTTCGAGGAGGAGCTCTTTGAGACCCATAAAACCTATAATAGTAGTTGCTCCGAGAACGGCGGCATAGTAGGTGATATTGGAGACTGTGGCCGGTTTATTGATTAGCGGTATTTCAAAACCTAAGGGAATCCCTTGAGCAAGAAGGTCAAGTATAGGTGCAAAAACTACTATGAGACCCAAGACTAAGGCTAGTCGGATCCAGAGGGTTCTGTGCTCTCCATGTTCAAACTCTTCAATTGCAGAACCCATAGCTAAAGCTCCTTCTAGAATGCTCAACTCAAAGAAGCGATATTAACATAGTGCTAAAGGAACCAATAACAATATTACTATACTAATATAAACTCTATATATTACTAATATGGTGGTGGATATGACTGTAGTTAGCATAACACTCCCCTCAGAACTACTGAAAAAGTTTGATGAGTTCATCAAAACAAGAGGATACTATAGCAGGTCCGAGGCCTTTCGAGACGCCATCAGAAATCTCATAGCAGAAGCAGAAGTTGCCCGTTTCAAAGGAGAACGCGTCGCAACGACGATTCTGATAACAAGCGACTACGCAAGAAAAGATGTAGATAGACGCGTCTCCGAGGTGAGACATGAGTTTGACGATGTAGTCATCGAGAACGTTCACAGACACATCGAAAAGAAATACTGCCTAGAAATCTTTATCGCTGAAGGAACACTGCAAAGAATTCTAGATCTAGTAGGTCGAATAAGGGGTATGAGGGGAATTCTACAGGTGAAAGCATTATTTATGCCACTGTAAGGATTGCAGCAACCTTTGGAAATAATAGCATCGCTCAATTTTGAGGATTAAGGCTTAAATGAGTTAGTGAAGATGGAGATATTGAAAAATCAGATGGAAAACATGCTTCAACACTAGGAAGTGCAGTTGTGAAAGAGTCTAATTATGAAAGACGAAACAGAGGAAAAACACAGGAAACACCACGTTTGGTTGAGATGATCAACTATCAGAGAGAATCCATTGTGAGCCAAACGCTCATTGATAAGAAAACTGGAACTGTAACCTTGTTTGCTTTTGATGAGGGACAGGGATTAAGCGAACATACGGTGCCATTTGACGCTTTAGTCTTCCTGATCGATGGTGAAGCAGATATTGTAATCGCAGGTCGAACCTTCCATTTGAAGGAGGGAGAAACTATCACAATGCCTGCAAACAAGCCTCACTCACTTAAAGCAGTGAGCAAGTTCAAGATGGTCTTGACGATGATAAGATCATAAAAGGAACTTGCAGAATAGGAACACCTGAAAGGATTATAAGAACAAGGAATACCAATTTATACATTAATGCGGAGGGAATTCGGTGAAGAATAACTCTGTTATCGAAACCATGCTTGACCACAGGTCGATCCGGAAATATACTGATGAATCACCTCCTGATGAAATTGTAGAGATGATTGTTAGGGCGGGTCAGCAAGCTCCATTTGCTTCCCAATATTACAGTGTATTATTGTCGCGGCGTAGAGAGCGGAATCCTTGGAAGGCACCTCTGCTGTTTACAATCTGCGTTGACTCCCACAAGTTTGAACTCATCATGAGGAGAAGAAATTGGAAGTTGGTGACCAATGATCTTGCGTTAATGCTTTTCGGGATTCAAGACGCGGCTTTGATGGCTGAGAATATGGTTGTTGCGGGAAGGAGCTTAGGACTTGGAAGCTGTTTTCTTGGGGCTGCACCTTTCAGAGCTGAAAAGATTGCAGAGGAGTATAATCTGCCCAAAAGGGTCTTTCCGTTGGTGCAGCTTGTTATGGGTTACCCTGCTGAGGACCCGCCGCCAAGACCTCGATATCCAATAGAGTTCACTCTCTTTGAAGATAGCTATCCAAAATTGAGTGAGGATAAGGTCTTGGAGGCTATGCAACAGATGGATGAAGGTTATCTTGCTCAAGATTACTATCGAAAGGGGGACTTCAAGATTCCGCTAGTCGTGGGTCGTGAAGAGACGTTCACCTTCGATGACTATAGCTGGACTGAGCATATCTCAAGGAAGTGGGGGCAATGGCATCCGGACCCAAAGGATCTACTTGAGCAATTTGAGAAACGAGGCTTCTACTTAGCCAGAAGAAGACCTGAATGAGTCGTGACGCTCAAGGACTTGGTTTATTCCTGATCTGTGCACGTTGTCACTTATCTTGGTTTTTCTCTGAGTTCAAAGAGAATTGTGCAGTTGATGTTCCTCAATCGTTTCATAGAGCCGTCTATTCATGTTGTGTGCATAGGAGCATTGTTCTAGAAGGAATTAGATCCTTTCGCGTGTTTAGCTAATAAACTAGTGGCAATTAGGGTGAATGGTAGTTTGTTTCATAGCGGCTGGGGGTACGACTAGATATGGAGGGTTCTGTTTGCTGTAGAGTTTTGAGTGATGAATGGGTGGGTAGCTCTTCAGTTTGTATTCTTTGAGGAAGTCGCCGGCCAAATCCATTAGATTCAGGCTGTGATCTAATGGTTTAATGTTGCCAGCTTTTATGAGTTGCATCAGCGTGTCTATGAGGTTTGAAAGCTCATGGGGGGAGCCTCTCTTTTCCCTTCGTGAACAGTTCGGCGAGGCCTTCATGGTCATTACCGAATATTGCTTTGAACGCCTCTAGGTCAACTCTGACCCATGTGTCTCCGTATAGTTTTTCCGTAAGGGGTCTTTCAGTGGGCTCAGCAGCCTTCAGATTCTTCTTTACCCACTGCCTTATTCGATCTTCCTGCATCATGTCGTATGCATGCATGCGACATTTGCGCGTGCCATTTTTTTAGCATCTTCTCACAGAATCTCAGTGTAGCAGATCTAGAGACAATGAAGAGATTATGTCGAACTAATAATCTGAGTTGGAACAAAGCACAAATAATAAACTATGATTTTTCTCAGTAAAGATTGAGCTTAAGCTATTTTCAGCATTTCGTAATGAGAGGCGCAAGAGAGAGGATGGGAAATGGAAGTAGACATAGATTCAATCCGGCCAAGCCCCTACCAACCAAGATTAATTTTCAATCAGGCTGATCTAAAAGGGGAGATAGAGAAAGACGGGCTTCTCTGTAATCTGGTGGTTCGTAAACAGGGTGATTTTTATGAGTTAATTGATGGTGAAAGAAGGTGGAGAGTTCTTAAGGAGCTTGGGTGGGAAAATATACCCATCCGAGTGGTTGAAGCAGACGACACAATGGCAAGGTTATCAGTGTACAAGTTGAATAAAATCCGAGAGAATTATTCAATTGAAGAAGAAGCGAGGTACTTCAAGAAACTTGCAGAAGAAGGTATGGCGCCATGGGAAATAAGCAAACAACTGAATGTGGATTTTCACTGGGTCTTAGCAGATCTTAATGTATTCAAGTTTCCTGAAGACATTCAGAAAGCTGTGTGGGCTAGACAACTCAGCTTGTCACATATTAAGGCGCTCGAGAGCGTGATAGGCAGAAACGTCAAAGAGGCGGTGCTAACCGCAAAGGAAATTCTCAAGAGGAAACTAACTGTATCTGACACTCGGAAAATCGCTGAAAAGCGTGCACGAGAGCTTAAGGCAAGAGTTGATGAAATGCGTATTAAGGAAGCTGAGAAAGTGTTGCCTGTGATCGCTCCGAGGCTTCCTAAGCTTGAAACTTCAGAAGATTTCGAGAATGCTGCGAAGGTTCTCAAGGATAAAGCAACGAAGTTACGTAAAGGAGACTTGACATCTGAAGAGATTAAGAAAGCGACGCGAAGTCTGAAAGAGAGGAGAGTGAGGAAAGATGCAAAACAAGAGGTTTTTGAGAAAGTGTCACATCAAACTGTAAGGGATCTCCAAGAGAAAATTGGAATGCTGGAAAATGAAAAGGAGTCTCTCTTAGAACAGAAGGGTTTTCTCAACGAAGCTTTGAGTTTCAATTGTCCTCACTGTAATAATTCTTGCATTGTCTATCGTGAAGGCAGCAGCTACTGGGTAGAGTAATACGCAATGCTTGCTCGCAACTTAAACTCACTTAACGAGCGCTAGACAGAGAGAAGAAGTTTATGGAATCACTAGCAAAATTGCGGGAAAAAATCGAGACGTTAGAGAAGGAAAAATCAGGTCTTTTGGCGAAGACAGAGCGCCTACAAGAAAAGGGTGAGGCCAAGGCTCGTGAGTTAGAGAATGAAGTGGCTATGCTTAGGAAAGAAGTGAAAGTGCTTGAAAAAGTCTTGAATGTCAAGGAAAAACCGCGAAATAGAAATCGTGTCTAAAATAGATGTTGTTCCTCCAAGGAAGGTCTGGCTATGTATGCATGCGAAATATGGGTGTAAGAGGGATGTCAAAGTGTCTGGACGCATTCGTAAACGTGAAAGCGAAATCTGTGAAGAGCCAGAGGGTGTGGAGAGCTTGTTGGTAGATGTTGTAGATGAGACGCTAAAGCACATTTTGGGAGAGGATGCGACCGAGATTGTTTACGATTATCTGGAGAACAATTCTTCTCTTAGGCTGCGGGAGATGATCCTTCAGAAGCCTGAGGTTTTTTCCGCTGAGTTGAGGAAGTTTCTCGGTTCAGGGGCGCTCGTTTTGGAGAAAGAAATAGTCGGGAATCTCTACTCTGAGCTTCAGTTGGAACTTGAAGAAAAGGAAGGCTTCTCGTTTGCAGATCATCTAAAGTCTATTCGTCAAGCACTAACACATAAGTCTGCAGCCGTGCTTTGAAGCGTAGTATGCGTTGTCTGTAACTTGCTGGAATTGTCGGATTTCCATATTATTGGTTTTCAGTCTTTGTGATCTACAAGGCAATTGATGAAAGGCATGTTCAGAATCTGACGTTCGAACATAGAGAATACGTACTTTGGGTTCATACATGTTAAATGCTGTGGGTGTCAGAAATGCTTTTTCCAGCAAACCAAAGCCGTGAGAGATGTTGCAGAATGAGGAAAAAGTACGAATGCACGATCGAGGTGAAGATTGCTTATGGTTCGGAGCGTTGGCAAGAGCTAGTGAATAGTAAAATGGTACAAACGATAACGAAACTAAGAGCTGCGGTAGAAGAATTGGGAGGCAAAATCCATATCAGATACTGAAATAACTGCATGTGCTCTCAACGTAGCAATTGGCGAGCGTGAGTGTCAAAGTATGTCCGTAGGCAAGATATTCTGCGCTTTGACTTCCACGATTTGGAAGTGTTTTAGGCTTGGTTTGGTGCTGAGTTCGTCGCTGAACGAAATCTTGTCGTGAATCATGTCCCAGATGATGTACTTCGTTTCTACTTTTTCCTTCACTTTCACAAAGTATATCATTGGTTTCCCAAGTGATAAAGATGCAAGAAGAAAGTAAACATGTTCACCTTTGACTTCAGTGTAGTGAAGCGGTGGAGACCTCATTGATGCGCCCATCATCTTGATGATGTCTCCTATTTTCTCAAGCTGTACGTAGCTCACATTAATACTCATTTTGTTTCCTCCTAACGATTTTCCTTCTAGTTTAACGATTTTTAGTTTTTCTCCGTCTTTCCAGTGTTCTTTACCTTCTTCAGCTTCACTTCTAGAATGCCATTTTTGTAGTTGGATTCAATGATGTCTTTTATAACAGCAGCTGGAAGTTTTACTTGCTTATGGTATTTATTTGCTGAGGCTTCAGTGCTTATTGTCAAAGTATTGTTCTCTATCTTCAATCTGATTTCGCTCTCTTTAGCGTTGGGTAGTTCGGCTGTTACTCTTATGCCGTTTTCTTCTTCGAAGACATCGATTATTGGCTCTCTCTCTTTTATTGGTCCAGTTGCTGGAGGTGTTGGCTTGCGTATGGGTGAGGTTTTCTTCTTAGGCTTAGTTATCTTCACTTGGCTTGTTGGCTTTGTCGCGTAAGCTCCTCTTATTGGACGAGAACTTACACTGAACTGCGCGTGCGCTACTCCCTTTTTCCCAAGATTAATTGTCTTTTCGTATGTTTCAGATTTTGCCATTTTGGATAGATCGTGGACTAGCCCAAATAGCCCTTTCCCTTTAGACTTTCCACCTTGGATCTTACTGGTTGCGCCAAATATGTTGAACCCAATGTCTAGCAGTTCTGAAACGTCGTCGTATACTTTGCCCAATTCTACTGCTTCGCCAGTTTTTTCTTTTTCTTGGATTTGCTTCTTCATCTCCCCCATTGCCTTCTTGAGCTGTTCGATTTCTTCTCCCTTTTGTGCAATCTCTTTCTTTAGTTGTTCAAAGTCTCTTTCCACTTCAGCTTTCCTTTCATCTTTTTCCACCATTTTTTCACCTCCTTCTTCAAGTGAGTTTTGTGCGTTTTTTTAACTCAGCTAGATATGACTGTGGATTGACAAAATATTGGGCTTTAAGCGGCGGGTATTTTTCCAATGCAAACTTTACTCCTTTTATGCTATATCTTTCCAAGACCGCTTTTGCAAGCGGGTAGCTCAGGTAATATGAAAGTCCTTTGATAACTTGGGCACATCTGAGAGTTTCTTTCATGAGTTTTTCTTCATCTATTAGTTGTGTCTTCTGTCCTTTTCCGAGTCGAGTTTGGATTTTTTCTATGTGCTCCAATTCCTTATTTCGGTTATCCATGTCGAAGAGCACGCCTATACTTTTTGAATATCCTGTCAGCAATTCTTTTTCTAGAGATGCTGCTTTCATCTTTTCAGAGTCTATATTGAGTAATGTTCGAAGTGCTATTGCTTCGCAGGCTCCTTCTTTGAAAACGCTTTTGAGAATGATTTCTGTACGGTCGCTCAAAAATTTGAGGAGCTTTCTTGTATTATTCGAATTTTTGGCTTCGATGTATGCTTCAGCTAATATGCGAGTGGGTTTTCTTGGTAGTGATGAGAGATAAGTGGAGAGAAGTTTTTCTGATAGTTCGTGAGTGCATATGGGAATTATTTTTTCCCGATGGTTTGTTAGTATTGCTTTGCTTATGTACAAAACTTCGTCATCGGGATTGTAAAAGGCAAGGTTTTCGAAAAATCTGGCGACTTGATCATTTGAAAGGCTCTGCCTGATTTGTTTCCAGTGAATGTCGCTGTACACTACACCATTTTCTTTGAGGTTGTTTCGCATGCGTTGTGTTAGATGTTTGAGGAGGTCTGGGTGCTTGAGGATTTTGATGTCGCTGAATATGGTGAAATCAACCTGAAATAGTTCTACCATCTTTCTGTGGATCTTTTTGAGTACTCTGTTGATCCATTCTTTGGTCTCTTCTGGACTGCTTGTGACTTTCGTTTTTTCGGCAGTTAGGTTTTTCAATGGGGCAGGCTTCATTGTTTTTCTTGTCTCTCTCTCTGTTGTTTGATTTTTTTGATGGCTCGCTGGAAATCCGACATACTTACTTTGAGTTGGGAGCGTTTTCCTTTCGCTTCTTTTCGTTTTGCTGGAGTGTTTAGAAAGTTTCTAATAGCTAGCATTGTAGCTTCTCTGCAGATAGCTTGTATATCTGATCCCATGTATCCCTCGGTTTCTGCAACAAGCTTCTGAAGTAAAACGTCTTTAGCGAGGGGATTTTTCTTAGTGTGGATTTTAAAGATCTCTAATCTTGCCTTTTCATTTGGCGGTGGGACGTGAAGATGTTGGTCGAATCTTCCAGTTCTTAATAGGGCTGGATCCATTAGGTCTATTCGGTTTGTTGCAGCTAGGATGATGACTCCGCGGAGTTCCTCTAGGCCATCCATTTCTGTGAGAAGCTGGCTTATGACTCTTTCAGAAACGTGAGAGTCTGTTATTCCGCCTCCTCGCCTTGGTGCCATTGCATCGATTTCGTCGAAAAAGATGATGCATGGTGCGGCTTGCTTTGCTCTCTTGAAGGTTTCTCTTACTCCTTTCTCGGATTCCCCTACGAACTTGCTCATGAGCGCGGGACCTTTGATGTGGATGAAGTTTACCTCGCTTTCATGTGCTACAGCTTTGGCTAGTAGGGTTTTTCCTGAGCCGGGGGATCCATGTAGCAGTATACCCTTTGGAGGCTCTGCTCCTGCTTCGTCAAAGATTTCGGGGTACTTTAATGGCCATTCGATGGCTTCTTGTAGTGCTTGTTTTGTTTCTTCAAGACCTCCAATGTCGTTCCATGTGACGTTGGGTGTTTCGATGAGCACTTCTCTCATCGCGGAGGGTTCTACAAACCTCAGGGCGTCTAGGAAGTCTTCCATGGTGACTACGAGTTTGTTGAGTATATCTATGGGGATGTAGTCGACTTCGAAGTCGATTTCAGGTAGAACTTTTCGCAATGCTTTCATAGCTGCTTCCTTACAGAGTTCTGAGATGTCTGCCCCTGAGAAGCCGTGGGTTAGATCGGCAAGTTTTTGTAGGTTTACATCTTTGGTGAGTGGCATTCCTCTGATGTGAATTTGGAGAGTTTCGAATCGTCCTTCTCTGTTTGGAATTCCTATCTCTATTTCTCGATCGAATCTACCGCCTCTTCTAATGGCAGGGTCGAGGGCGTTGGGTCGGTTTGTCGCGCCGATAACCACGAGCTGTCCTCTCGGTTCTAGTCCGTCCATTAAAGCTAGTAGTTGGGAGACTACTCTCTTTTCGACTTCTCCGTGTACTTCTTCTCTTTTTGGTGCTATAGCGTCGATTTCGTCGATGAAGATAATGCATGGTTTGTTGTTTTCAGCTTCGTTGAATATTTCCCTCACACGAGCTTCAGATTCCCCGTAGTATTTGCCATGGATTTCTGCACCGCTGATGTTTATGAAGGTGGCGAAGGTTTCGTTAGCCACGGCTTTGGCTATTAGGGTTTTTCCTGTGCCTGGTGGACCATACAACAGGACGCCTTTCGGTGGTTCTATGCCTAGGCGATCAAAGACTTCTGGGTGTCGAAGTGGAAGCTCGATCATTTCTCTTATTCTTTGGATTTGCTCGTTGAGTCCGCCTATGTCTTCGTAGGTGACACCGATTCTTCTCCCTGTTTCTATTACTTTTTCCTGTATCGTTATTTCTGTTGTGTGGCTCACTATGACAGCTGTACTCTTCGGTTTTATACCTGCAACGATGAAGGAAACGCTTGTTCCTAGAAGACTCAGTCTTACGCAGTCTCCTTCAACTAGTGGCAAACCTTCAAGAAGCCGTCTTACACGTTCTTCATATTTCTTTCCCTTGAGCCATGGTTGATCTCGTTCCAGAGGAGCTAAAACAATGTTATCTGCTTTTTGAGAGTCAATTTTCTCGATGTGAACACTGTCGTCGATTCCGATATATGCGTTGTTTCTTATTATTCCATCAATTTGGATGAGGTCTTTCTCTCGGTTCTCTGGGTAGGCTGGCATAATTTTAGCGGTTGTCCTTTTCTTTCCGGTGATTTGGATAATGTCACCTGTCTCTGCGCCCATTTTTTCTATGTCTTCTGGGTCAATTCTGGCAATTCCTCGTCCAAAATCTCTTTGTGATGCTTCAGCGACTCGAAGTGTTAGGCCCTTTGTTTTTCGTGTGTGTGTTGACATATGAGTACATCCTTAACTCAGTCACTAACAAATGGTTAGTAACCAAAGGTATATAAACCTTTTTGTACTAACTGTATTTGTGGAGTGCACACATGTGAAGTCAATGGACAAAGTCCTCCAAATCGTTGGAAACGAAACCAGAAGAAATATACTCACTCTTCTGTCTAAAGAGCCGCACTACATCTCTCAAATATCTAAGAAGCTGGACGTCACACAACCAGCTATTCTCAAACATCTCAGCATCCTGCACAAGGCTGGTCTAATAGAGAGTTTCCGGAGAAAGAGTTCTTTAGGCGCAGCGAGAAAATACTATAGGATTTGTCATTCTGTAGGTATTGAGATAGCTATCAACCCGAAGGATTTCAGAGTTACTAGGCGTCATTCGAAGATGAGTTGTTCCAAGTACATGGAGATGGAACAAGTGATTAAGCGGTTAACAGAAGAAACAAACAAAGCGGAGGATGTGGACACAAAAGCAGCTAAGGCTCAGGAATTGCTGCAGGTAGTGAATACTCTTCTTTTATGTGGGGATTATGCGAAGGGAGATTGGACCTGCGAAAACTGTCGTAGAATTGCATCGTTGAGGAAAGAGGCTGCACACATCGTATTGCAAGTATCGGGGGGGGATATAGAGTCAGGTCTTCGCAGGTTAACTGAGGCAATAAACAAGCTGGCGGCTGGACTGCTTCCAACTGACAAACGTTAGTCTTGTATGTCTATTGCGGTTTTAGCCGTTCTTTGTGGTGCATAGCTTTTCTAATGTTACTTGAAGAATGTTGTTTTTGTAGATGGATTTGATTGTGTCTTTTTTGACTGCGGTTGGAAGCTGGACCTTTTTTTTGTACTTTCTGGTTGCGTTGTCTGCGCTTATTGTTAAAGTGTTCTCTTCCGCTTTTAGGCCCACGTCATTTTCATCTACGCTGGGTAACTCTGCTAAGATTACTATGTGACCTATTTCTTCAAAAATGTCAATAAGTGGCTTCTTTTCTTCTATCAAATTAGGTATATAAAGAGATGGTGTGGCGTGTGGGTGTGTGGTCTTCGATCTAATTGGTCGTTTGGCAATGTGACAGGTGCCTTTTGATGTGGTTTTTCTAAAAGAGAATCTTTGCCCTGCTGTACGTGTTTCGGGAACATAGGTTTGTTGAAAGCGGACGAAGTATTTGCATCCTTGGCATCGGTCTATGCTGACTCTATCTCTTTTTGTGCTTTTGATAGCGGGACAGAATACCCATTCAGCTCCCTTGATACCTCTAAGCAGAATCTTACCCTTTCCTCTACCAAGAGCTGTTCGACAGATCAACCACACTGGGCATACGTCCTCTTTGCATAGGGACTTTTTTTTTGGGGATGTTCTGAATATTCTACAGGTTTTGTATTGAATTTGAGTACATGATTAACTTCAATATCCGTTGTCTCATGATTCCTATGCCAATGTAAACGTGGGAAAAAGAGTGTAAATGCGTTGTTTCAAGATCTGGAATATGCTGAAAACCGTAATGACTGCACATATCGTTTCTCGATACGAATTTTGTTTCACTGCTCTGAATATTTCTTAAATATTAAGATAGGTTATTAGGCGTTATCGGAAAAAACTCAAAAAAAAGAGGTGAAAAAATTGGTAACACAAAGTCCTGACGTTTCGAGTTTAGCTGAAGTGCTTGACAGAATACTTGACAAAGGAATCGTAGTGGATCTATGGGCAAGAATTTCTCTGGTTGGCATTGAACTTTTGACTATTGAGGCTCGAGTGGTAGTTGCATCAGTGGATACCTTCCTGCACTACGCTGAAGAGATCACAAAGATAGAGCAGGCAGCAATTGGAGTGCCTGCTTAAACAAGCGGATGAGATGCGGCCCTCTATGGAGATGAATAAGTATGTCTGAAGAAGTCAAAGAGGAACCGGAAGAAGCGGAGGAGAAGCCCGTTCGAGCAGCGGTTACGCCAGTGATAAAATCGCGAGCAGAAAAAGCAGTACGGCCTGTGCGAAGAGCCGTCAAGCCCGTGCGTAGGGCCGCCCAGCCGGCGAAAAAAGTAACTGCTGAAACCGTCAAAGGCAAAATAGCGGCAATCCAGACAGCTACTACAAGAATCGCATCAAGCGTCCGAGAGCAAATGAAGGTGAACCAGGAGGCAGTTGCTGCAATGCAATCAGGCGTCAATGAGCAGGTGAACGAAAACCAGGGAGCTGTTGCTGCAATGCAATCAGGCGTCAATGAGCAGGTGAACGAAAACCAGGGAGCTGTTGCTGCAATGCAATCAGGCGTCAATGAGCAGGTGAACGAAAACCAGGGAGCTGTTGCTGCAATGCAATCAGGCGTCAATGAGCAGGTGAACGAAAACCAAGAATACGTGAAGAGATTCTTTGGATAAGCACTGGCAGTTAGGACATGGAGGCTAGCTTAGTTTCCTCCCTACCCCCTTTTATTCATAGTCTATTGGAGACAACTTGAAGATGAGATCAGCTGAAACAACGAAAGTTGAGATACAGGAAAAACGGTTGAAGAGAGAAGCATTCTGTAAGAAAATGTGGACAGACATAGAAAAGAAAAAGAAAGAGATCCGTAAAGGTGCGGAGAAATACAAAGAGAGGCTAAGAAACAAACAACTAGGGGCAGAGGGAAAATCAAATAGACAGAGCCAATCCCGAAATATCAAGCTGGCTTCAGAAGACAAGTGAGCATATATATAAAAGGAGGTGAAATAGTGCAAAATGTACTGGGTATTGGAAACCGGCCTGCCATCAAAAATTCAAAGAGGCGACAACAAGTAGATTACTTGAGGCGATTTAGAGAGACGACACAACATTTGTCTTTTACTTTTCGACCGCGAGGTGTTCGTATGATGTGGATGAAACATGCTCGAAAGAAAGACATAGCGCCTTTCGCATCAATGTGACCGAAGAAGAGTTAGTTCTTCCAGTTATTTCAATTCTGTACCTGTGGTTAGCTAGCTACTGTAGATAGTTACGTAGAAGTCATTTTGTATGCGTTATTCCTTTTCTTTTTTTCGACACAAAGTTCGTCTCAATTTCTTGAATATTTCATATATCCTTCTTCTAGCAACTTGGACAAAGAGGGTGACAAACATGTCCAGTACACAAGGGAGAGAATGGTGGCAGAGAAACATAGATAGATATTTTCGCGTATTGGAAGGAAAACATGGGAGGACTCGTGATCCGTACGTGCTACAACAGGAGATCGCGAACGGTACCGCAGAGCTTAGAAAGGAGACGGATGTGTTCACAGAGAAGTTCCAACAAGATGTTGAGAGCTACACCGAAAGGCTGAAAAATAGCATAAACAAGTCTTCTCTCCTCTGGACACCTCTACCTATCTGGATGAGTTGGAAAAAGACAAAGCCCCATTGGAAAATTGGGAAAAGATGTGAAAATCGTAGATGGACGGATTGTGAGAGGAGGTTTGGTACTTGGGAGAGGCAGAGTCCACATGACAATGGAAGAAAAACTTGCGAAGATTGAAAAGAAGAGAAACATGAAGCGTGTGTGTGCAACACGGATACCGAACAGGGAAACGAAGTTATTGCGAAGGGGCTCCAAAATCGGGTCGGAAGGCTGGGTACCAAAAGTAGCTGGGAGGCTTGGTACAATGGGGCAGGTTGATCGGGGAGGCGTTTCTAGGTGGGTGGGAAATGGCTAGCAAGAGGTTAGGAAACGTAAAGCTAGGGGGAACTAGCGTTATTATATAATACCCTGTATAGCCAGGTACATAGTGTATTCTTCTTCTAGCGAGGTCATAGGTGGACAATAAGACCAAGAACATAAACCTGCCTTTTTTCATCTTCACGCGTGGTTTTCATTTTTCGATACAAAATTCGTATCAGCTTTTTGAATATTACTTAAGTAAAAACATCACGAATCTGAACAAAGAGAGTGATTCAGATGAGTGGAAGATACGAACCTACACACCAAAGGATAGTTAGAGGAAATAGAGTTCATGAGACCATAGAAGATAAGCTTTCAAGGGTAGAACTGGAGACAAGAGCCCCAGCGCCGCCAATCGAAACTATCGAACCAGAGTTTTTGGTGCCAATGATCAAGAATTTTGTTGAGACAGAGCAGGTTAAAAGGATTAAGGACCGGATTAAACTGTGGACAGAAGTCGGGTATCCTCCCCACCTAGTAGGTCCAACGGGGTGCGGAAAAACAACACTAGCAATGCAGGTTGCAAAAGAGTTGGGAAGACGCGTAGTGTGGATAAACGGTGACGAACAGATGACAACAACAGATTTGATCGGCGGATACTCAGAGATGGAAACCGAGAGCATAAGGGACAAGTTTATTCACAATGTCTTTTTGTCAAAGGACAGAATAAAGTACAAATGGGTGAATAATCCATTGACACTTGCATGCAAACATGGTTACACACTAGTTTACAACGAGTTCTCTAGGGCTAAGCCAGAGGCAAACAACATCCTTCTATCAGTGTTGGAGGAGCATGTCCTTGAACTCCCAACAATGTTCGGAGAAGAAAGATACATTGATGTTCATCCTGATTTCAACATAATATTCACGAGCAACTCTATAGAATACGCTGGAGTACATAGACCTCAAGACGCCCTACTCGATAGAATGGTAGACATTTACATGGACTACTATGACTTTGACACTGAATTAGGTATTGTTCAAGCACACACTGGGATGCCACTTCCTGAAGGAAAAAAAATCGTGGAGGCCATAAGAGTAATCAGAGAAAAAATGCCCGAACCTTATAAACCCAGTACGAGAGCAGAAATAATGATCTCCCAAGCACTAGGAGTAATGGGAAGCCCTTCAAAGGCAGATCTTGAACAGATATACATGGATGTCCTAGCCACGAAAATAGGTGAACACAAAGAACTCAACAAGAAAATGGATCTCATAAAAGCAGTACTCAACGAAACCTATGGAGTCGCCAAAGTTGGAAGAAAATAGCGCAACCATCGTGGACGCAAAGATCTACAAAATCTCCGACCTTTGGAGCAGAAAGCCAAAAGGACTCAAGTTCAACGACACAGACGCTATTGTTGTAACCTTGAAAACTAAGGCCGGTAGCATAATAAAAGAAACTTTCTATTTCTGTCTTAAACCTGACGGAACTTTCAACGTAGACACCCTGAGCAAAGACAGCAGCCATTTAAGGCGGCTAAGGCTTGCCAGCTTCCTCAAACACTACAAAATAGCTGACAATGTGGACGGATACAACCTCAAAGAAGGAATAGAAAAGTGGAAGGGAAAACAGGCTACCGTTATGAAGGTCGATGGCGAGGCCTTTGTTTATGTGCCGTAGGAGGGATAAAAAATGGCGACAGAAAAGCGTAAGATAACCGTAGAAAAGGCCAGTGACTTAGCTCTTTCTATAGTGAAGAAGTACATATCAAAAGAACCAGAAACTGTCATAGGTATTGAAGAAGAAGAAGGGGGAGAATGGAAAGTTATAGTTGAGGCACTGGAAAGGAAAGCAGTGCCGGACACGCAGGACCTTCTGGGAAGATACGAGATCAAAATCAATGAGAACGGCGAATTAACCAGTTGGAAACAGAAGATGGTTAGAAAGCGGGCAGACAGAATGGTACCGGCAGATGAGGAGTGGGTAATAACCAGTTGAGAAAAACAGGCGTGCCATAAGGGAAGCTAACGGAAATGGTGCTGGAATACAAGGATAGGCTGTTTAGCCAGAAAGAGAGGCTAAAGAAGCAGACGGAAAGGATAAGAGCACAAACAGGGCGCAGAGGCGGAGTAGAGCAGAAGCGAAGAATAGAGGAAGAGCGGGTCAAGATTCAAAAGAAGCGAATTTCGGAGCAGCAACAAAGGGCATATGAAAGAGTGCATGGAGCGAGAATGAGGGGTGAGGCAGTGACCGGTGTGGACGCCTTAGAGAGAAAAAAAGTGACTAGAGAGCTGAGATGGAGGTCGAAGTGGGACGGAAGAAGAGCGAAGTGGGATACGTTGGAGAGTAAATACGTGAAGCCCGAGAGGATGCGCGCGCGAGGGGTCAGGATAGAAGGAGGGATTGGATATTCCAAGCGTTAGGGATTACATTCAGCGTAAAGAACGTGCGATAAGGCAGATACAAAAGGGAATCCAAGAGAAGGCTAAGGCAATAGAACTAGGAGCTGAGGAGATAGAGGTGGGAATCCACGAGAAGACAGCCAGGGTAGCAGCAGGGGTAAAGGATATAGAAAAGCGAATGGAGAAATTCAATCAAGAATGGTACTAATCATCAACTAAAATGGAGGTGATAATAAGTGGCAATGTTACAGAATAAAATGGACTACAAGTTATCGAGATCAAAGCAAAAACAGGGAAAATCCGCAGTAAAGTTAGCGGGCCAAATAAGGAAGATGAATCTGCGAAAGGAAAAATCAGTGGGGAAACTCAACCTCAACAACTATCGAATGGAACAACGAAAGAAGAAGTCGGCAATGCATATCAAAGCGAGCAGGAATGTTGAAGCGAGAAAATGGGGACTACAGAGAAGCAACTGGGCTTAGAACTCTGAAAAACTGATTATTTGCCCTTTTTTGTTTTCTCTCTTTTTTCGACTATTTGGTCAAAAGGTTAAGGAGAAATGAAGTCAGTCAATTCGCATTTACGACCTAACGCAAATGTTAGAGGTCGAAGTCATGTTCTCCACCTGTACACTTCAAAGGTGGATAAATACGCTATTCAAAGAGCTTTTTTAGTTTCTATGAGAAGCGATGAAAAGGCAGTTTATGTAACTGCAGATAACCCGAATTCCATGGTTCAAGAATTCTACTCAGTAAACATTGAGTTGAGAGTTATTAAGCCAGAAGAGATCATGGATCTCGAAAACGAAGAAAACAGCAAACTACGAATCATCGTAGACGCCGGATCAATACTTAATCAAGAAGACGCTGAAATTGAAGAAAGAGAGAACTACATAGATGAACTAAGCAAAGACCATTCCATAAACTGCTTATGCACTTATGACGTTTCCAAGCTTGATCCCGACATGATCAAACAATTGGCAATCCATCACAACCACCTTCAACTCACAACCACTGATCTAACAGTTCTGTCAGGAGATTTATTTGACAGATCTAAGTTATCGGATGACTCCATCGAAAAAATGGTGAAAGACAATCTGGCGACCATAATTCTTGCTCTTATTCAAAGGAAACCCATGTGTGGAACTGAAATAGTGGGAACCATACATCTTGAATTTAATGTGTTACTTAGCCCAGGAACGATTTATCCCCTGCTCCATTCACTGGAAGAAAAAGGATTGTTAATGTCTGAGAAATATGGCAAGGCAAAGACATACGTTCCAGTTGAAGACGCGAAACTGAAAATAAAACGCCTAGTTGACGAACACATTCAAACCCGCAAACTCTTGAATCACTACTTACAGAATACGCCAACAATTGAGGGAGACAGTTGAAATGATTAGAGAAAAATATGTGGAACTTAGAAAAAAGAGATTAAAAGAACGAGACGAACGGCTAGAAAGACAGAGAAAAAGAGTCAGAGTGCAGAGAGAGAAAGAACTGGCAAAAAGGCTGACAAAATGGGCCGAACTTGGGGCGCGGAGAAGAAGAATTGAAGATCAACTAGAGAATGCACGGTTGGAGCAGGAAAGGCTGGAAAGAGCACGGTTGAAGGAAGAAAAACGGGAAAAAGCAAGGGATGCTATAGAAAGCGCAAGAACGGCTGTGGAGACGGTTGAGAAAGAGGTAGAAGCCTCGGTATATGTTCCTGAGCTACTAACGAAAATAAGTCAGATGCTCGCAGATGCAGATGAGAGTTCTCGCTCCGCAAACTATGAGAAAGCGATGACACTATCGTACGACGTTGAAGAACTTGTGGAGAAAGCGAGACTAGAATCTTCCAGGAGAGTTGAAGAAGAGGAAAGAAAAAGAAAAATCGAAGAGCAACTCTTGTTGGAAAAGAAGTTAGAAGAGGAAATACGAGAGAAAGCGAAGGAAGCGATAGGTAGCGCGAGAACGGCAGTAGGAGAAGCCAAGGACAAAACGAAACTCTCCATATATACCCCGAGAATATCGAAGAAAATAGACGCGATGCTGACAGATGCAGAGAAAAGCTTTGACTTGGCAGACTACGAGAAAGCAATCAAGCTCTCATTCGGGATCAGAGAACTTGTGGAAGAAGCAAAGTTAGAAGCCTCAAGAAAGGCTGAGGAAAAGAGAGAGAGAAGAAAGAGAGAGGCGAAGTATTTCTACTGTGTGGTACCGTTTAGCAAAGAGAAGAGTTTTGGAAACCTAGGATTGAACAATAGGGAGGTTTACACGATTCCTTACAGAGGTGTTGCGGCGGTGGTTAGCGATTCCTCCATGAAGGATTACGAATTGACCGAGGACCACACAAGAAAGCATGAAGCAGTTTTAAGGCAAGTAATGGAAGAACACACAGCTGTACCAGTAGAATTTGGCACGGTATTAAAAGACGAAAGAATCCTAAAGCGCTTATTGACAAAAGCCTATAACCCAACAAGCGAATGCCTGAATCTAGTGGACAATATGGTTGAACTCGGAGTGAAAACCATTCTAAATAAGGACATCGTTTACGTTGACCCCAAAAAAAGAAAGGAATGCGTATCAGACATCTTAATCTCGCTAAACACAGGAGCGAAGCAAGCAGTCATGAGAGAGTTATTTAGCGATAGGCTGGTTCTAAACGCATCATTTCTAGTCAACAAAGAAGAAATTGATGCCTTTTCAGACAAGGTGACGAAACTGCAGGAAAAATATCCAATGCTAAAACTTCTATATAGCGGACCATGGGCACCATACAATTTTGTCCACATAAAAGTCGGAGCGGAAGGAATAGAGATCACCAAAAAAGAGTGAAACGAATGCCATTTTTCGTAGACGACGCTTTTCTTCGGATGCTTGGAATATCGATACCCCCATTTGACATGATCTGGCTAATGGAAACAATCAGTAATTACGTTGAAGACGTATTAGGAGAGGAAACGCAAAAAACGATTAACAACAAAATAAAGGAAAACCGGCTGCTCTATGAGCTAGGTGAAATAACAAAGGAAGAATATGAGAGGATGAATAGGGAACTAAATCACCAAAGAAAAATGAACATTCGAACAAATGGAGTGAATCTCAAACAGAGAATAGACATACTGGGCTAGCTAGCTCCACAAGGCATTCAAGCAGCTGTGTAACTGAATGGTGAATGCTGTTGTTCAAGGTTCGAGACAGCATTTATCAAATATTACGGCATGAGATGTTCTTGGAGATATTACATGTCAACTAAAGCGATCAATGGATAAGGTCGATATGTCACAGTTAGGCTTCTTCAAAATAGACTTCCAGTTTGCATTTTGCGGAGGGAAGGGAGGTGTCGGTAAAACCGTCGTTTCAGCCGCAATTGGGCTATGGACAGCTAAACAAGATAAGAAAACGCTAGTCTTTTCCACAGATCCTGCACATTCTCTCTCTGACGTTTTCGATGTCAAGATAGGGAACAAGCTCACTCAGATAGGTGATGGGGGCAATCTGTACGCCTTGGAGATAAACTCCGAGAAAGTCTTGGAAGACCTTAACGAAAATTACAAACACATTGTTGAGAAAACTTTAGACAAGTTCCTCCGTGGGGGAATGGATATGCCTTTTGAGAGACAGCTTCTTCACGACATCATGGATCTGTCTCCACCGGGGTTGGATGAGCTTATGGCTTTGTCAAAGCTAGATGATATCTTGACGGATTATGAGTTCGACCGTGTCGTGATCGACACTGCTGCAGGTGCACATGCAATCCGGTTGATAGAACTCCCCGGCGAAATTGATGAATGGTTGGAAACTGCATACAGGCTTATCGGAAAGTTTGAGGATGTGATGGATCTAGAGGAATTTCGTGTATTCTTGCTGGAACAAAGAGTGAAAATGAAGAGGTTAAGGGACAGCGTTCTGAATCCCAAACGAGCTACGCTTGTCGCTGTAACGATTCCAGAAGCGCTGGGGATTTCCGTAGCCGAACGTATAATCAAAGGCTTCAAATCTTGCGGAATACCTTGCGAGGACATCATCGTCAACTTCGTTGTCCCATCAGATGTAAAGTGCAGCTATTGCATCTCAAGAAGACAAGGGCAGATGAAGAAAATCAGGGAGATCCGCGAAAGGTTTCCAGGGTATAACATCATCGAGATGTCGCAATTCCCGCAACAAGTCATGGGAATGGAATCTTTGGGCAACTTTGCGGAGGTCTTGTTTGGTGGTAACTACAAGCCGAGAATTTCCTCTGTGAAGGCTGAAACCTCAAAGAGCCTCTCGCACAGAATCGCGGAAACGCCAAGACTAGAGCTCTCAGAGAGAAAGTTGGTGTTATTCGGTGGAAAAGGCGGATGCGGAAAGACAACTTCTTCTGCTGCAACTGGAATTTACATGGCAAGCCGTGGCAAGAAAACGCTGGTTCTCTCCATCGACCCGCAGCATTCGTTGTCCGACAGCTTCAATCAAGAGGTAGGCTTCGAGATTACCGCGATAAGCGGGGTGAATAACCTTTACGCTATGGAAATTGACGCAGAGAAGCTTTTGAAGGAATGGAGAGATGAGAACAGAGAGGTACTCATAGAGATTGCTGAGAACGCGACGTACATGGAAAGAGAGGACGTATCTCAGTTCCTTGATCTGTCCCTCCCCGGAATGGACGAACTCATGGCGCAAAGGGAGCTTCAACGTCTCATGAAAAAGGGCGAATACGACCTGTATATTCTGGATACCGCTCCAACCGGGCACACCCTTCGTTTCTTGGCGCTTCCTGACATGATGTCGAAGTGGGTGAAAGTCTTGGCACAGATGCAGTCCAAGACCCGATACGTATTGCAAACATTCTTTGGTAGGCGCGCACGGCACCTGCAGCGGAAGCCAGAGATATTTCTGGAGCAAACGATGAAGAATGTCAAAATGATAAAGGCAGCTCTTAAGAGTCGAAGCACAGAGTTTGTCCCAGTCACTATTTTGGAGGAAATGGCGATCAAGGAAAGCGAACGATTGTTGAAAACTCTAATATCATACAAGATGCAGGTAAGACAAATCGTCTGCAACGGGATTACGCCACATAACCCTGACTGCCCTCATTGCATGTCAAAAATGGAGATGCAACTGAAAGAGTTCCAAAGCGTTCGCGAGAATTTCTCTCCCTACAAAATCGTGGGGATGCCCCTGTTTCCTCATGAAATTAGAGGAATCGAAACCCTATCTGATTTCGGAAAAGTTCTATTTGAAGGAGGTAAACGAATTTGAACCGTAAATGCAAAAAACTGAAACCAGTTGAACCAATCATCAAACCTCAAAGAAGCGACATATTAGTCAGACCTCAGTTCAGTAGATATCCCATTCCAAGGAAAGGAAAAGAAATGAAGAAACTTCCACATATATCTTCACCTCTCGACGTGAATGCAACTGGAGAAGTTCTACTTGGATCAGCCGCAGCTGGACCCGTTGGAGCTCTGATGGGACCAGCCTCAGCAACATTACGCACATTTGCTCATATGGGAGCCGAAACGGTGAAAACAATTAGTGACACAGCTGAAAAAACTAGAGCCGAAGAAGAAAAAACCAGCTGATGCGCGCGCGCATAGAATTTCACATAATAGATATGCGATCTCATGACTTTCAGAGTGAGAGATTATCCTAAGACTAGCCAAACCTTTCTGGAGTCAGCTGTTTTCAGTTTTTGATACAGTTTTCGTATCGGCTTTTTGAATATTGCTTATGTACAAATCGGTTCGAGATAAATAGGAATTAGGTGAAATCAGCGTATGTCATTGTCCAAATCAAAACGAGTGGCCAAAGCCTGTAAAGTCTGCAAAACTAGCAAAGCAGCAAGGACTGCAAAACAGGCAGGGTGAGAAAAATGGTTACAAGAGAGATGAAAGCTAGAGGAAAGATCGTCGGAGAATTGGAGTACGACGTGTACAAGAGAATTGCAGGGGTATTACGTAGTAACTTACCCCCACACGTATTTGTCTCACCTGAAAGGGTGACAAAAGAAGGCAGGAAAATAGTTAGACTATGGTGTATGTACCCGAAGGTAGGATAGGAAGCAGTTGGAAGAGCACTAGGCGTCACCAAGGCACCTTAACCAAAGCCCACGCAGTTTCCGGAAGAACGAGCAAGGTAGAAGCTTGCATATCGGTCAAAAACACCGGCAAATCCGGTTAATAGAAGTGTGATAAAATGCGGAGAATCCAAGCTAAGGAAACTGACGAAGGCCTAGTTTGTCAATGCCCCCAAGAAGAGAAGGAAGTCAACGTCTACCATTCATGTTTTACATGCAGATGGAAGTACGTTTACAATAAAAAAGAGAATTGTGTTCTGTGCGACTGGCGCAGGCGATGAAAAATGCCTCGTAAACCCTTAGGTTCGCTGCTAGAGTCAGAAAGGTTTCCACAACAGAGTACGAAAAAAACTGTTCGGCGCACACCCCTACACGCGGGCGCAACTGTTTCGTACAAGCATGAGATTACTTCAAAGCGGCTCCAAGCGGTTGAGTACAAACAACACGACGACACCATATATTTCCAACCTAAAGCCAATAGCACCCACGCTATAGGCTACATCAGACTTAATTTCGGAGACAAAGAAGAGCTAAACATAGATTTCTTAGAGGTGTATGAACCGTTTAGAAAGAAGGGTTATGGAAGAGAGATCTACGAGTGGGTTGAGAGTTACGCAAAAGAGAGAGGAACAGAGAAAATCACCGTGATCTCACTTGAAGAGGCCGTTGGATTTTGGAGGAAGGTGGGATTGAAAAGAGGTGTGTGGTCAAAGCCCGGCTACTTAAGCATGGTGAAAGCCCTATGTGACTCATGATTGAAAGGGGAAAACATTGAAATCAATAGACCGGTTGCTACCAACTTTCGGGCGTAGCTACAAGACTGCAAAGATCCCGACAGAAGCCTACAACAAGCTTTTGGAGCTGAAACAAAAGGAAATGGAAAAGGTCAAACAGGAAAAAGATCTAGATAAGTTAGGTATGCTAGCAGCAATGGATTCTGGTACCTTTACGGGATATCTCATGTACAAGATGGCACATATTGAAAAGACAGAGGGTGAATACACGTATATGCTCGAAGATCCGAGCTGGATTATCGACAACTACGGCGTTATATATACATGCGCGTGCAAGACATGTTTGTACACTCGGTGCCTTGCCGTGTCTTAACTTTATGGAGGTTGAGAAATTGGCTAACTTGGGAAAGCTTGAGATAGAGAAGAAGCAGAAGAAAGAGGAGATGGAGAGCCTAATCGAAGAAATGCAGACTGCACTCCGATCCACTGGACCCTCAAAACCGTCAGGCAACATGGATGTTGAACAACAACAAGCGTTGATACAGGTAATTAATGAGATGCAGGCAGAGATGAAACAGAAACGCGCTCTAATCGAAGCAACTCTTCGAGAATTACATGAAGGAATGAATACTGTTAAAAAGTTGCGGGCTGAAGGCAACGAGGGAAAAGAGGATGAAAAGGCAAGGATCATGGTTATGCAAGAGGAGATGAACGAGAGGAAAGTGACTCTAGTAGAGGCTGTCCAAGAGATGGAGCTTCTGCAGAAGAAATATGTACAACTGATGAACGGGTAATGAGAATCAAATACCGTTGATGCTTGATGATGTGAAGGTTGTTCTGATAGATCCCTCAAAGCGGGTGGTTGGCCTTTCTCAGAGCAAGGCTCAAGAAACGTCTCCCTGCTATCCACCCTAGGACTAGCCTACTTAGCTGCGGTTCTTCGCGAGAATGGAGCACAGGCAAGGATCATCGACGCAAAGTCTCTGAGAATGACTCAAGAAGAACTATCTAGAGAAATTGAAGAAGAGAAACCTGATGTCGCAGGTGTAAACGTTTTCACCTGCCAGCTGAGAAGCGCAATGCACACTTGTAGAAAGACAAAGAGTGTTTCTTCATCCACCAAAGTTGTAGTAAGTGGTCTTCACATTTATCCTCAGCATAGAGAAGGTCGTAGGGTTTTGGGAGAAGATGTAACTGAAAAGGGGTGTGTATGGTCAAAGCCTTGGATGATTTGCAGACTCGAGGAAAAACGGAATCGAGTATTCAAGGTGAAGACCTTAGCTGTTTTCAGTTTTTGATACAGTTTTCGTATCGGCTTTTTGAATATTGCTTATGTACGAACTGGGCTGTAGATAAATCGAGATTAGGTGAGATTGGCATGTCATTGTTTACTTCTAACCAGAAAGCGAAATATTGTCGATGGAAACTGGAACAGAAGAAGAGAAAGTCAGCGATTAAGATTGAGACTAACGCAGAATGCGCCAGATGAAAATGGGCAATAAAGAAAAGCAAATGGGGTCACGGACACCAGAAAAGGTGACTAGCACGCGCATTACAAAGAGGTTTCTTGGATGGTGATCCTACGCCCTGAACAGTCCGGCTTACAGGAAGTACTTGACAGAATCTTAGACAAAGGAGTGGTGGTCGATGCAACTCTCAGAGTTGGACTTGGTACCCTCGATCTCTTAGGAATCGAAGCTTGCATCATCCTCAGCAGTTTTAAAACAGCGGCGAAGATAGGCCTAGATTTTCCCGAAGGAACCAATCTTAACACCCCAGCATGGCAAGACCTAATAACAAAGCAACCATGCCCAGTTTGCGGCATGGAATCCAGACCAAAGGATCTTAAAGAAGAAGGCTGCCCTTGGTGCGGGTTGAACTACAGACCAAAAGAGAGGTAAAACGGTGGAAAGCACATTCAGACCTGACAAGGAAGACTCGGGGCTAGCGGGTGCCATCGACAAGATTCTAGACAAAGGATTAGTGATCAACGCAGACATCACCATCGACGTTGCCGGTGTTGAACTACTTGGAATCAAAATAAGGGCTGCCCTAGCCTCCTTTGAGACGGCGGCAAGATACGGACTAGAGTTTCCATCGGGAACCAATATTAGCACGGCGGCTTGGAAAGAAGCCATGATAGAAAGAGAGGAGTGCCCACAATGCAGCAAACGAGTTGATAGGGAGGAACTGCTACTTTTTGCGTGCCCGTGGTGTGGATGGGAGAGCGCAAAGGCGAAGAAGAGAAAAGCGATGAAGGTCGGTGCAAAGGTGGAGGTCCAGTAGTTGAATGTCTCAGAGAAGTCGAGGAAGATGCACTCGCTTATGAGAGCGGTAGATGAGACGAGCAGACAGATCATAACACATCTTTTGAGAGAACGGCATGCAGGGATCAGGAAGCTAGCGAATCTAATTTCTGCTTCCTCCGATATGGAAGTGCTAATCAGGATTAGAGAGGTCATAAACCCAAAAGCACGAGAGGTCATAGGAGAACCCCTTATCACGTTTAAACGCTCCAAGATCGACCCGTTGACAGGTGAAAAAATCGTGTTTAGTTGGTGGCTAGAACAAGAACTGGTGAACAGCATATATAATGATAAATTACTAGACATCCTCGATGAAAAGAATGTTTTAAGAGTGGTAGCCTCACTACCTCCACACGAGGAAAACGTTGAAGTCGAAGTGAAAGACGATTTTCTCATAATATCCGGAAAAGAATACTACAAAGAAGTCCCCCTTTTCTATCCAGTTGAAAAGAAAGCGAGAAAAACCATCAACAACAGCGTTTTAGAAGTAAAACTGAACAAAATCAGATGAGAAAACATGCCAATAAAGATCGACGAAGACAACTTGAAGTCCGGACTCCTCGGTCTAGTCGTAGCTCTAGTCGAGATCATACTGGATGTACTTGAGGGAGAAGCAATACGAAGGATGGGATCTGGAAGACTGAAGGATGAAGAAGTCGACCGGCTGGGAAACGGAATAATGGAACTCCGTTCAGCACTTGAGCAAATAAAGAAGGAGAACCGCCTCGAGAAGACTATTAGATCTGTGCGGACTGATCTTGACAAATTGGTGGAAGAAACCATCGACATCATGACTAATCCGAAAAGATGGGAACGGGAGATAGAAAAAACTGAGCTCAGACAATAACAATGCGGAAGGAAGATATCTTTACTGTATAGTCAACAGCGACAAAGAAACGGATTTTGGACAGATGGGAATCGAAGACAACCTTGTCTATACCGTGCCCTTTAACGATCTAGGCGCGGTCGTTCACCGTTGTGAGGCGAAGCCCTACAAAACAGAGAACAAAGAAAAAGCGGGAGAGTGGATTATAACACATCAATCGATAATTGATCTGGCTACTAAAGAATTCAGCACAGTGATTCCTCTAACTTTTGACACCATTTTCAAGGGAAACAATGAAACGGTGAAGCAGTGGCTTCGCGAAGAATATCACGAACTCAAGACCATGTTAGAAAAGCTTGCAGGAAAAGCCGAATATGGCGTGCAGATATTCGTCGAGAATGATTTCGTCGAAAAGGCGCCGGAAGAAAACGAAGAGAACCAGAGGCTAAAAAAAGAGATAGAAAACAAGCCTAAAGGAGCGGCTTACTTGCTTCGGAAGAAGTTGGAACGGAAACTAGATCTTGAAAGAAGGATGTTAGCGGATAAGTACGCTAAGAACTTATACAATCAGATTATGAAGCTTGTCGACGATGTGAAGCTTGATTCCACAAAAAAAGAGGTGCCGGAGAAATGGAAGGGCAAGCAGATGATCCTAAATCTCGCCTGCCTTGCGCACAAAGACAAGATTCAAACTTTAGGAAACATGCTGGGAGAGGTCAACGAAAGAGACGATTTTGCTGTCAGATTCACTGGACCCTGGTCGCCTTATTCCTTTGTAGGAGCGATCGGAAGATCAAAAGGGGAGAAGGTGAAATAGGTGAAAACGGGAAGATACCTTTACGGAATAATAGGAGCAGAGAAGAGAGAAAGCTTCGGCAATATTGGAGTGGGCAACAGCGAAGTATACACCATCCAACACGAGGACATCGGTGCAGTGATCAGTGACATCCCCCTAAATTACAAGGTCGAAATAGAAGAAGCCATGACCCACGAGAAGACCTTGCGAAAAATCATGGAGACTCACACGATCATCCCTATGGGTTTCGGAGTCATTGCTAAGAACGAAACAGAGATAAAAAACATCCTGAAGCAAGCTCGAATGAAGTTCAAGAACATGCAGGAGAAAATATGCAGCAAACTGCAGATCAACGTCAAAATTTCATGGAACAAAACCATTCTAGCCGACATCTTAGGAGAAAACAAGGAAATCCGGACATTGAGCGCGAAAGCGAAGAAGACTGCTGACCAATCACTCAAAATAGAGCTGGGAAAAAAGGTTAAGTCAGCTTTGGACGAAAGAAAAAACACATACCTGAAGAACATACATAGCGTCCTAGGAGATTTGTCAAACGGATTCAAAGAAAACAAAATCACGGATCAAGGCACCATAATAAACGCCTCTTTTCTGGTAGATAAAGAACAAGAACAGAAATTTTACGACAAAACAGACGAATTGGAGAAAGAATACGATAAAAAACTTACGATCCTCGCCATCGGCCCCTTGCCACCATACAACTTCACTGAGATCGAGATAAAAAAGACGGATTTTAAGACCATAGACGACGCGAGAAAAACTCTGGAGCTAGACCAAGAAGTAAACATATCCGAAATAAACTCGGCATACGATCAGCTTGCGCGAAAATACCACCCAGACCTTCATCCCGATGATCCCTTCGCCGAAGAGAAATTCAAGAAGATAAAGAACGCACATGACGCGTTGACGAAGTACTGCGAGCATTACCTCTGTTCCCTCGAGAAATCAAAAGCTGAGGGAACTTTTTTAATACAAGAAAAAACCGGCTGAGCCTCTCCAAAAGGGAAACCGCAATGGGACGAACAATAGGAATTGATCTTGGAACCACCAACTCCGCCGGAGCCGTGATGAAAGACGGAAAAATAAGGCTCGTTCCAGCGTTTGAAGGGCCAACCCCTCACGGAAAAATGTTCCCCTCCATTGTAGCGTTTAAAGAGGACAGAGAAATAATTGTGGGAAAAAACGCAAAGGCCTACGCCTATGTCCACCCAGACAGGACGGTAAGATGGATTAAAAGGAAGATGGGCACAGACTACACCATAGACATAGACAGTTGCAAGTACACTCCCCAAGAAATTTCTGCCTTGATACTAAAGAAGATAAAAAGAGATGCAGAAGCCTACCTCGGAGAGAAGATAGACAAAGCGGTGATCTCAGCGCCAGCGTACTTTAACAACAATCAGAGAAACGCCACAAAAGAGGCAGGAAAAATAGCGGGACTTGAAGTCTTGAGAATCGTCAGCGAGCCAACAGCCGCGTCACTAGCTTACGGTTTAGACAAGATCAGAAAAAACCTAAAGATCGCAGTGCTAGACTTAGGCGCTGGAACCTTCGACGTAACCATCTTGCAGATGAACAACGGGATCTTTAAAGTCATATCCACTAGTGGAGACACCCATCTGGGCGGCAAAGACATGGACGACATAATTCTAGATCATCTCGTTAGTGAAATTGGGGAAAAACACGACATCAGCCTAAGAGACGACAGAAAAAACTTGAACAGGCTCAGGGACGCTGGGGAAATGGCAAAGATTCATCTCTCCAGCAAACGTTCAACAACCATAAAGACCCAGCTCAACGTAGACGGGGCTATGCTCAACCCACACATCGTTCTAACCCGAGACAAACTGGAGGAGCTCATAAAACCGGAACTCGATAGACTACGAGATCCCTTAGAACAGGCATTGAAAGATGCGGGGCTAGAACCTCTAGATATAGACAAACTTGTTTTCGTAGGCGGACCGACCACGATGCCAGTTATCAGAAGATACTTCAAAGATTTCTTCCTGGGATTGGAACCCGAAGAAGGTATAGACCCCATGGGAATCGTCGCTGTAGGCGCCTCTATTCAAGCCAGCGTTCTGAAAGGGGAGATAAAGGATATGCTCTTGCTGGATGTTACGCCTCTCTCTTTAGGTGTTGAGACTTCTGGCGGAGTATTTACGAGATTGATCAAGAGAAACACTACCATCCCAACGGAAGAAAGCATGATCTTTGCAACAGAAGAAGAAGACCAGACCTCGATGATGATCCATGTTCTGCAGGGAGAGAGGGAGATGGTGAAGGACAACATATCCTTGGGTTTGTTCAAGCTGGACGGCATTCCCCCCGCGCCCAGATACGAGCAGGAGGTTGAGGTTACCTTCCAAATCGATGCCGATGGTATACTAAACGTCTCCGCCGAGATTCTAGAAACGGGAAAAAAAGAAGCGATCAAGGTGACGAAGCCAACGGTGCTGTCAGAGGCAGAGATCACAAGAATGATTATCGAGGCAACCAAGTTTGACGAGGTGGACGAAAGGAAAAAGGAAATCGTCGAAACTTGTAACCGGGCAGAGGCTGTGATCTATGCAACGGAGAAATCAATAGAAGAGATGAGTGGAAAAATCTCTGAAAGGGAAAAGAGGAAACTTGAAGAACCCTTAGGGAAACTAAAGACAGCGTTGAATGGCGGCAACGCCCAGAAAATCCATGAGTACACCGATGAGCTGTTGGAGCTGGTGAAAGGAGTGAACATGAAGGTGAAGAAGGTGAGTCAAGCGAAGAGATTGGTATCCTCGATGGAGAAGAGGTTGTGGGATAAGGTTTCCAGCGAAGAGAGAGGAAAGGTTGAGGAAGCGGTTAAAAGGCTTGAGATGGCACCCTACAAAGGCGTGGGAAAAGAGATGAATAAGCTCAAGGAAATGATAACCCTACTAGAGGCAGACTATGGGGAAATATAGAGTTGGAACCCACAAGAAACGGTGCACTCGTAGACCTTATTGACAGAATACTGGTCAAAGGAGTCATCCTCCAAGCAGATCTCGTCATCTCAGTTTCCGGAGTGCCCTTGATCGGAGTCAACTTGAAGGCTGCAATCGCCGGTATGACAACCATGCTAGATTACGGCATGATGGAAGCGTGGGACGAAGAAATCAGAAGGTACGCCCTAGAACACAGCGATGAGGAAGAACTGCTGCTAGATGAGGACGAAAAAATCGCCCTCAAGACGTCTGGTTCGCACTATTATCGCGATACGTCACTTCCTGGCGTCTGGAGACCAGGGTATCTTTATCTCACAAACAAAAGACTTTTCTTGTTCCGGAAAAAACCGGCTAAGATTCTGTTTGAAGTAGCCCTAGACAAAATAAAAGGTCTAACTATCGAAAAGAAGAAGTATCTGAGGGAGAAAGAGGAGATCCTTGTACTTTTACTTGAAAGCAATCGATCAGAGAGTGATGTAGCGGTGCTTCGCACTGGGGAAATAAGAGAGCTAAAAAGAAGAATCGAAAAGAGCGTGGGAGAAATCCACAGAACTGTGAAAGTCCTACCTTCTGCTCATTAGAACCCGCTGTTTACTGTATTCCAGCATAAGCTAACGGGAAACTTCGCCGTGGAATTTGATAAAATTCGACATCCTCTGAATAGATGCTTTATAGGCAGAGAATATTTTTTCGAATTTTTCTTTTCCTTTATGGGTTGTTTGATAAACTATTTTCCCTTTATCAAAGCTTGGTTCTATCAATTTATTATCCTCTAAAACATGGAGCAGAGGGTAGAGAGAACCCGGACTGAGCAAGATCCCGAATTCTTTGTGGATAGCTGCGATAATCTTGTAACCATACATAGGTTTACCGTTCAACAATGCCAAGACGATTATGTCTAGGAATGTTTTAACTTGTTTTCCAGTAATTTGTTCTGCAAACAATCCTTCCACTTAATAGTTCCCACCTTTATCAGAGAATTTACCTTCCACAAACGTAGTTAATTTGTGTCGAATCTTGTTACTGTAAAAGAATATATAACAAATCCTCACACCTCAGATTCCAAATCGAACATAATCAAAACCCTTATAGGAAATCTACTTTTGAATCCGAAACCATTATTGGTCATGAGACTGAAAAGATGAAAACCCGAACGATGCTTATCAGAAAACCACATAAGATCTGCGCCTTTGAAGGTGAGTGCAACTTCCAAAAACTGATCACCAAGAAAGACAGGAACCAGTCAAAAACGCGGTGTGCAATCTGCACATGGAAAGACCAATGCAATCAACAAATTGATAATCCAGAAGCAATACGTGCAAAACTCATTTATCCCATCTAGCCACAACATCAAACTCCCCCTTATATATGCATGCAATAGGAGACCGTAGAGAGACATTCACCTTTGATGATTATAACTGGACTGAACATATCTCAAGGAAGTGGGGACAATGGCATCCGGATCCAAAGGATCTGCTTAAGCAATTTGAGAAACGAGGCTTTCATCTTACCAAGAGAAGAATTAGATGATTGTGATTATTATAATTATTTCTTGAGATTCAATCACGACTACGCGTCCATGCAGGTGATTCATACTGCTACGTTGCCATTTCCAATGATGAAGGATTTCATATGCAAATTAAAGATTTATTTTCCGAAATCGTCAGCAACTGGAGAGGGGAGCTGACGCCGCAATGCATGCATTTGTTTCATAGCCGGAATGTGTACCCTTTGATCGCCATTGTGGATCGAGGAGAAGTATATTTCTACTTGTTCTGCCAAGTCAACTCAGGAATCTAAATGATCGCCCCAAACAGAAATGTGGCAAGGAGTTTCTTGGAGGCTTTGCTGTCTGTCCCAGCGATATATAGTTGTTGTATTTCGAAAGACGCAAAGTATATTGCCTATTCTTGGAAGAATGTTCATCCTAATCTTGATGTCTTCATCGTCCCTACCGATGGGACATCACGACCTGTAGCGTTGACGGAGACTCCAGAGGCAACTTTCGTCGTTGGTTTTGCCCCTGATTCTCGGTCCGTGATCGTCGGAGAAGACAAAGACAGGGATGAAAGAGTTAGATTGTTCGAAGTGGAATTAGACAAGCCTAAACAGATGCGACCATTGACAGAAGAAGAGCCCTCTTATTTCCTAAGAGGCGGTTCACTACACCCGAATAGAAAGTGGCTCGTTTATGCGGCTAATTATGACACCGAAATAAGGCAGGAGATTGAGGTGACATGGTTGTATAGGCATGATTTAGAGACTGAAGAGAGAGTGGCCTTGGCAAAACCACGGAAACCTGCATGGGTTTATCCTCAGCTTAACAGCCAAGGGACTCTCGTGCTCTACAATCGGAAAGACATTCATCCTAAAGGAGACCAGTTTTGGCTAGTAGACATCGAAGGGAAAGAGGATCGAGAGATACTGAATTTTGGACCAAAGGCGAGAATTCAAGCTGTATGGTTGCCTGATGGGAAAAAAATCGGCTTCATCACCGAGACCAGAGATGGAAAGGCGCAGAAGCACTACTCACTGGGGATCTATGATATTCAACTGGGCGAAAGCAGTTGGTTGATTGACGATCCCGATCGCAACATTGAGAGAATAACCAGCCCAGCCAGCGGCCATCACCTGACGGTTCTGGAGTACCATAAAGCAACCCTGCAATCCTCGATGATCGACCTAACCACCATGAAAGAAGATTTCATGCCAAGAATCAAAGGTTCACTTATACCGATAAGCTTGGTGACGAACCTGAAATGGGTGGGGATATACTACTCATCTACTCAACCAGAGGACATCGTAAAGTTTAGCTTTGAAGATCTTGAAGAAGGAAGACTTCAATCATTGACCTACGTTTGGGAACGCGCAACAATCAAATCTGGAGATCTCGCTGTTGCACAAGACTTTGAGTGGACTGCAAAGGATGGCTTGAAAATCCACGGGTGGCTCTATCGTTCAAAGACGCCAAGCAAGAAAGCAATCATCTACGTTCACGGTGGACCTACATACCACCTAGAAGACACTATTATCCCTCAGATTCAATACTATGTCTCGAGAGGGATCAGCGTTCTTGCTCCAAACTACCGTGGATCGACAGGCTACGGTGTGGAATTCGAAGATTCGATCAGAGTTAATGGATGGGGAAGCGACGAACAAGAAGACATTTGGGCAGGAGCAGAAGCATTGATAGAGCGAGGAATAGCTGCGGAGGGCAAAATCGGTATGACAGGCACTAGCTATGGTGGTTACTCCAGCTGGTATGCTATCACCAAGGTTCCTCAATTGTTCACTGCTGCTGCACCTATCTGTGGAATGACCGATTTGGTCGTTGACTATGAAACAACCCGTCCAGACCTTCGCCCCTACTCGGAAGAAATGCTCGGCGGGAGCCCCAAAGAAGTGCCAGAGCGATATCGTGAACGATCACCTATAAACTATGTCCACCAAATTAAAGGCAGGCTATTGATTGTACAGGGAGCTCGAGACCCAAACGTTACACCACAAAATATGGAAGTAATAAAGAGAAAGCTGGATGAGAACAGGATTAAGTACGACCTACTTGTTTTCGAAGATGAAGGACATGGAATACTTAAGACAAAGAATCAAAAGGTTCTCTTCAAAGAGATTGCCGATTTCTTCACAAAGGCCCTTGCATAGTATGCTCCAATATGCGTGCACACAAAACCCTCCCCCCAGCGGGGATATCCATCGCAACTCCCTTCTTTCTTAGTTCCAACACGCATAGTTTCGTATTTACGTGATTAGTACAAACATGCATGCTAAAGGTAGATTATCGAATGGCTGCAAGGACACGCAACTTTAGAATCGAAAAAACCGTTTTTTCATTGCAGTGGTGGGTACGACTAGATAGGGAGGATTCTTTTCCATGTAGAGTTTTGAATGGTGAATTGGTGGGTAGCTCCTCTGTTTGTAGTTAGCGAGGAAATGATCAGCTAGGTCCACTAGATTTGAGTTGGAATCTAAGGGCACAATACTGTCGTCTCCTATACGTTGCACTAACATGTCCATAAGATGTGAAAGCTCAGCTAGGGAGCCTCGTTTTTCTTGTCTTCCCTTCATGAATAGGTCAGTGAGGCTTTCGTGATCATCGCCATATATCTCTTTGAACACATCCAAATCAACTCGGACCCACAGGTATCCATACAGTTCTTCGGTGAGTGGTCTGTTCGCAGGTTTAGCGGCCTTCAGATTTTTCTTAACCCATAACTTTATTCTATCCTCTTCCATATTGTCGAATATGTGGTGAGACCCAAGGATAGACTGGTACAAGAGTTTTAGGAGATCTATGAAAGTGACTCCGACATGAGTTTCGATGTGTATTTTCAGAATTCTGTCAAACTGATCTTTAGCTATTCCGACAAATTTTAATTCAACTAATGAAATCGCTTCAACTTTCATGGACAATCCTGCTTACCCTCTTTACGACCTTATTTCAGCTCTATTAGAGGCCAGCCACCCTAAACTTCTTCCAAATTGGGTTTCTAGCAATTTGTTTGGGTTTCCTATCGATTCTTCCAGCTTGTAGTCAAATTCTATTCCGCCCAGAAAGGGCAGATCTAGACTTTCAATGTTGCGACGGATAAACAGCGAATCAGTCATCTTCATGTTTTCTATGACACCGATTACTGGAACCTTCAAGCTTCCTAACAACTCTATCAGTTTTCTAACTGTTTCAAACGCTACTTTAGATGAAGTTGTTATTACGAGGAAACTAATTTTTTTGATGAGTCTTATCATGTCAAGGGTTGCGTCTCCGATGCCTGGAGGCATATCAATCACCAAAAAATCCAGAGAGCTCCACTGAGTGATAGCTAATAACTCTATTATTGCATTAGAGATGTCGATGCCTCTCAAAGGGGACGGACAATTACCTGCATAGTAGATGATCGACATGTACGCTAGACCATGAACCATAGGAGGGATAATTCCCTTCTCTTCCTTTGGGTATACTCCCTTGACGCCTAGTATTATGTGGGTAGATGGGCTGCTGAAATCCAAATCCAATAGGCCTACTTGATAGCCACTTCTTGAAAGAGTGAGGGCTAATGTTGACGCGATTAAGCTCTTGCCCACTCCTCCTTTGCCGCTTGATACTGCTATTATTTTTCTAATTTTTGCTAATCTTTTGTCAATGATGTTGAGTCTGGGATCAACCATCGCTGCTTCACCCTGTTATGGATTCCAGCCAAACGCCACGACCTGCAAGAATTTCGAAGTCTGGGCTCTCACACTTGGGGCATCTCATGTATGAGTGTGCAATCTCAGGAATGAAGTGGATTGCTTCTGATACATCTTCTTTGAGATTCTCTGCTTCGAAATTCCATTGATGGCTACAGACTCTGCATTTAAATTTCGCCTTCACAGTTTCAAAGTTGAATTTCGCGTTTCTAAGAGAAGAAGATTGGAATTGAGAAAGAGCAAACTCGAAGGTCTCCCTGTCTATCTGTTGCAGTTCGCCAATTTTAATCTTAACTCCAACAACATCCTTAAGTCCTTCTTCTTTTGCTAATTTGAGAATTGTGGAGACGACCGCCTCTGCCAAAGCCCATTCATGCATGCTAGAACCTCTAAACATGTGATACCTGAAATATCGTATAAACGTAGTGAAGCTTAGCTTAACTTAGCTTTTGGTGTCTGTCATAGTTCGTGAGTTCTTGTTCCACGCTCGTGACTAGAGCATCATAAGATTCGGGTATGTGGCTCTTTTCTTGTTTAACTCTGTCTTGTGCTTTCAGAGTTTCATTCAGCAACTGCAAAAAGCGTAGAAGAAACTCAAAAGCTGCTAGAAGAAGGGTTTGAATTTGTCTGCGACTACGACAACCTCAAAACATTCAGAAAAAGGAAGTAACTGTCCCAGGTTTACTGTGGTGGGGTCGCTGGGATTTGAACCCAGGATCGCCAGCGCCCCAGGCTGGTATCCTAGACCATTCTAGGTGTAACTGGACTAGGATAGGTGTCTCTCGATGACTCAGCCAGCTACACTAGCTAGACGACGACCCCATCAACCAACAGATAGCAACGAGTTAATAATAAACACTCTCATCAAGGCTACCAATGAGGGAAAAGCACCAAACACAATAGAGTCAATCTCCAAGAGCCTAAAGCAAATAGACAAACACACAGACCTCAAAAACCCCGAATCAGTAAAGGCATACATAGCAAACTCAGCAGTTAGCAACGCAACCAAAACAAAACTCTGCTTTGCATATGATTGGCTATGCGAAACCAACAACATCAACTGGAAAAGACCAAGATATAAATGGGAAAGGAAAATCCCCCTGATCCCAACCACACAAAACGTAGATAGGATAATATCAGCAGCCTCACGAAAATACGCGACAATCTTCACAATCCTAAAGGAAACAGGATTAGAAGGACACGAACTTGCAACAGTCACACGAAACGACATAGACACCGAAAGAGGGATCATAAGTGCAAGAGGATGCAAAGGACATAACTCAAGAGCCATCAAACTTAAAGAAAAAACCGCGGATATGCTAAGAACCTATCTAGACCACTATACAACATACAATCCTTTCCCAACCTCCCGAAATATGGGTGAAGCGTGGAGAAAATTTAGAAACAGACTAGCAGAAACACTACAAGAACCCCAGCTTAAAATAATCCCACTACGAAACCTACGACACTACTACGCAACACGACTATACGACAGAACAAAGGACATCCTACTCGTTAAGCAAAGGTTAGGGCACAAGAAGATAGAAACAACAATGTTCTACACGCAACTTATCACATTCAACGAAGAAGAAGATTACACCTGCAAAACCGCAAGCAACGTTAAAGAAGCCACCGATTTAATAGAAAACGGATTCACTTACATAACCGAAATTGAAGGATTAAAACTATTCCGAAAACGCAAATAACCCTCTTTTTTCTGTATCAGCAAGTCATTCTTTCTTAGGCTCATGTCGCTCCGCTCCATTCGCCTTTAAAAACCAAAGAACAACAAACTCAAACATCCATGCAGCATGCAAACCTACAATATCAAGAGATGAGAAATCTTCATTAGGCTAGAAATAAAGTAAGACTATTTCAATTCAATAAAATTACTGAAATAGACCGAAAAACTAAAATTCCTAGTCAAATTCTTAATGGTTGAAAAGGAAGTTTCCATTTTGGAAGAGAGAAAATCTCGTTTTAGAATTAGAAATGGAGAGATTGAGATAGAATACGAAGGACCCGTTAAGGAAGCTAATATCCGTTATGAAAGTGCTTTTGAGTGGTTGACTTCTCAACAAACAAAAAAGCTAACAAAGAAGAAAGGAAAATCACCAGAGAAAAAGGCGAAGGGAAAACGTGGTGGTGCTCGCAGAGCCCTTTATACTCCTAAAATTACTGAATTCGTTGAGGAGGACTTCTTTGCCAACCGGAAATCTTTGGATGAAGTAATTAAGGCGTTAGTACCTAAAAATGTGCCTACAAGAGGCCGTAAGGCAAGGAATGCAATTCTTACCAATTTAAAAAGAAGAATTGCGAAAAGGGGAAGTAGGCTTAAAGGAGCCTCAGAAGAAGGCGTATGGTATTTCTGGGTTGACTAAGCATCGAAGGTAACCTTCAATGACGGAAGAAATCGAGAGTTTTTATAACGATTTAAAGAGTTTCTATTTTGAAATTGTGAGGATAAGAACTAAAACAGTTTCAACTCAAGAGTTTAAGGAGAAAACGATAGATACTTACTCGGTATGGAAAACCAAAATCGAACCATCATTGAGTACCAAAATAGAAAAAGATGCTTTATCTGACTTAAATCATCTCTTTGAAGGACTCTATCAAGAAGCGAGAATAAGAGTAGCAGATGTTTCTAATGTCCAAACGTTGATTGCCCAAATACACGACATGTTTCTGAAAGAAGTGGTTGCTCCATTAAGAAGAATGAAATTCTCAGAGCCTGAAGCCTCACTGATGGAATCAGCGAAATTCTTAGGATTAGATACTAACTGGTCTTCGGCTACTAGTGCTCTGCAACTGCAAGAAGTCGTCATAACTTTAGTGGCTAAGAGGAAAGGCATCAGACTTGACAAGTCAAGCGTTGAAAAGCTATTAGGTAAGAAAATACAGAATTTTTCCTTCAATCATCAATATGCAGCCTTTAGTGAACATGTAAAAGACTTTATCGAAATGCCTATTCTGGCAAAGCATCTAAGAAAGATGAGAGTAAAGGTTCTACACGAAGGATATAACCCAAAACCAGAGGAAACACAATCTATTGTTAGTTTTACGATAGGGTTACTTGGCAAACTTGAAAAGATATATGATATGAGATGAATGCAGAAAAGTTATAACTTGACTGAAAGCATAAATCCACAATGCAGAAGGTAACACGATGCCTATAAGTAAAGACGAATTCGAATCGGGACAAATATTGTCTGAGGTTGAAAAGGCGATACTTCATTTCCTAGCAACAAACCTTGGCAATGCCTATACAATGGTCGAAATAATGGAAGGAATAGACATCCAAACCAGCTTTAGTGACTTATGGAAAGCCATTGTTTCAGGAATCGCTATTGTAGGGTTTCAGTCGATTCTTAACAATCTGGTAACAAACAGAAAAATCAAAGTAAACATCATACGTGGGACATACTATTACATGGCTATATAGAATACACCTACGGACATTGCATGCATGCAAAAAAAAAGCCAGCTGTCTAAAAAACCATCAGAGGCTTGTGGAAAAAAGGTTGAGGGAAAGAACAAGTGGAAGGCTTTAATCCAAAACGCAAGTATTAAATAATGAAAAAGTATGCGCAGATATAGGTTTCCTTCATCGAGAATGTATGTGGCTTTCGCCGTACTTCTCCCTATGTGCATTCTAATTATTCTGTTATGGGTGATTAACCCCTCTGAAAGTCCCACACTTAAGGAATGGTTTGCTCTAGGTATTTCTATTTTGGTAATTGGATTTTGGACATTTATTGCTATTAATCGCTATAGGAAAAAACGAACCAAAATACACTCCGCAAAGGTTATCCAACTAAAATTTACAAGTTTTTAATCCGACGACAACTTGACAGAACCCATAAATACACAGAAGACGTTCCTGTAAAACACGCAACTCTAAATCTGTCCTCTAGAAAAGACGCGCGCGCACGACAACATTTAACGCATGCGCATACCAGTGGATTGTTTTTTGAGTAGCTTTCGTCTATAAATGATAATTGCAGCCGTGAACACGGTTACAAGCAGGAGCGGTGTCCATGCGGGAAACTCTGGAATAACTCCATACTGATCTGTTTTCACCAACCAAAAATCACCCTGTCCAACACCAAAAGACCCTGTGTATCCTGTTATTGCGTATCCCCCATCACTCGTCTGAATTACAGACCAGCCTATATCGCCTTCAGTTCCTCCGTAGGTTTGGTTCCACACGTGGTTTCCTAACTCATCTGTCTTAACCAACCAAAAATCACTACTTCCAGCCCCAAGAGATCTTGTGTATCCTGTAATGGCGTATCCTCCATCAACAGTTTGAACCAATGAATGTCCATAATCATTATCTGTTCCTCCGTATGTTTGGTTCCATATGTGGTTTCCACTCGCATCTGTTTTCACCAGCCAAAAATCACGTTTTATAGTTCCAAAAGTCACTGTGTATCCTGCTATGGCGTATCCTTCGTCAACAGTTTGAATTACAGACCATCCACCATCTTCAACGTAATTTTTTGTTCCTCCGTATGTTTGGTTCCACACATGGTTTCCTGATGCATCTGTTTTTACAAGCCAAACATGAGTACCCTTCACCCCGAAAGAATATGTGGTTCCTGCTAGGACGTATCCTCCATCAACAGTCTGAACCACAGAAAGAGCGCTATCCTCGTTTGATCCTCCGTATGTTTGACTAATATACGTTGTTCCACTTGCATTAGCTGGGTAAATTATTAGAACCGATGTTGTGGATAGTAAAAATAGAATTTTGAAAGAAGTTAGAAAGACTCTATTCATGCTGACTCTCCCAACATTAGTATCTGGTAGAGTCAATTAAGTTTTATCACACATGTGCGTTTAATGCACCAAAATGGACGTTCCTGTAAAATACGCAACTCTAAATCTGTCCTCTTGAAAAGACGAACAAACAGAATAAAACACCCTCTCTTTTTTTATCCTCTTTTTATCTTTTTTTCCATAAATCATAAAAACTGAGCAGAAGATATAATTTGTGATTTGGTATGACAGAACTGAAGGGTATTGACTATAAGATTCTCTCTGAATTGCTAAAGAACTCTAAGATGAGTGATAAAAAACTGGCTCAGAAAATCGGAGTTTCTCAACCAACCGTTACAAGAAGGAGAGCAAAGTTGGAAAAAGATGTAATAGACTGTTATACTCTTATCCCAAAATGGGAGAAGCTTGGATATGAGATTCTTGCATTCACGTTTTTCAAAACGAAGCAGAGCCTTGGATTAAAAGAAAAATATGTAGCTGCCCATGAGAGAGGAACAAAATGGCTGATGAACCATACCAATGTCATTATGGGTGGTGGATGTCGAGGAATGGGGGTGAATGGCTTTCTGATATCGGTTCACAAGAGTTACTCAGACTTGGATAATTTCTTGAGCGAGCTAAATAGAGAACGGGGGGATATGTATACTGATATCCAAACAATTCTTGTGAATCTCGGTGGAAATCAGATACTCAAGCCTCTTCATTTGAAATACTTGGCAGAATCGCATGCATTGGCTCTCTAACTTAAAATTTATCCGACGATTTTTTACAGGTTTCTAATCCGACGACAACTTGACAGAACCCATAAATACACATGCATGCATGCATATGGGTTTTTATACTCCAGAGAATGTTAAATTAGCAGGAGATTTGGAGGGAATTAGATTGGAGAGGAAACTTCTCTTTATCACGTTTCTGGCGATTCTTCTCACGAATTTGTTGGGTATGGCAATTGAAGTTGAGAAGGTGAATGCCAGTGGAACTATCTACATTCGGGCTGATGGAAGTATTGATCCATCAACAGCCAACATCACGAGTGTCGATAATGTTACTTACATCTTCACTGGTAACAATTATGATTCAATTGGTGTGGAAAGGAACAACATTGTGGTTGATGGGGCAGGCTACACCCTTCAAGGAACAGGAAGCGGATATGGAATAGCTCTTTCTGGAAGAAGCAACGTCACGCTCAGAAACATAGAAATCAATGAGTTCTATATCGGCGTCTTTCTCGAGTCTTCCTCCTACAACACTATTTCTGGTAACAACATAACCTCAAACAACCAGTATGGCGTCTATATCTTATCTTCCTTCAACAACACTGTTTCAGGAAATAGCGTAACAGCAAATAGCTACACTGGCGTCAGGCTCTATTCTTCCTCCAACAACACTGTTTCAGGAAACAACATAACAAACAACGATTGGGGCATCTATCTCTCCGTTTCCTCCAACTACAACACTGTTTCAGGAAACAACATAACAAACAACTGGCATGGTATCTATCTCTATTACTCCGTCAATAACACCGTTTCAGAAAACAACATAACAAACAACAACGGGGTTGGCGTCCTTCTCGAGTCTTCCTCCAACAATACTATTTTAGGTAACACCATAGCAAATAACAACCGTGGCGTCGGACTCGCTTCCTCTTCAAGCAATACCGTTTCAGGAAACAACATAACCTCAAACAACCATTATGGCGTTCATCTCGAGTCTTCCTCCAACAATACTGTTTTAGGAAACAATATAGCAGACAACGACATTTGGGGCATCGGTCTCGGTGGCTTCAATGGCTCTACATTTAACATTGTCTCTGAAAATAACATAACAAATAACAACGCTGGCGTCGGACTCGACTCTTCGTCTTACAACACTATTTCAGGAAACAACATAGCAGACAACGATTGGTATGATTTCTGGCTCAGTTCCTCTCCGTCTAACATTATTTACCATAATAACGTTGTTGCCAATAATCCTCTGATTATGCTTTCTGATTCCATTAATACTACATGGGATAATGGCTGTGAAGGCAACTTCTGGAGCGACTTTGCTGGATCTGATTCCAATGGGGATGGGATAGGAGATACTCCCTATATAATTGATGGTGGCAATCAGGATAACCATCCTTTGATGAATCCCTACTGGAACCCAGCAGACATTAACCACGATTTGAAAGTGGACATTTTTGATGTTGTGCTAGCTTGTGTAGCATACTCCTCAACTCTATCAGACCTGAACTGGAACTGCCACAGTGACATAGCAGAACCTTATGGCATCATAGATATTTCCGACATTGACATGATCTGCTCAAGTTACGGAGAAGAATACTAGTTAATGTATGCATGCTAAAAAAAACCCAACTGTCTAAAAAACCATCAAAGACCATCAAAAAAGGTCAAAACATACAACTGTCCAAAAACAAATGCATGCATGCAGTAGCTTTAAATAGCTTCTAAACTGAAAAGTTATTTGAATAGTTGATAGACGATGAACATAAATCTTGAAAAAGCGATGATCTTGCTTATCGTAGCCGTTTTCATTGTGACTTCTATAAATTCGTTGAATGCGCTTGGCAACCCGATAACAAGGGAAGAGGCAATAGAGATAAGCAAAAACTCGGGGCTCGTGAAAGAAGGCATGGCAACAACGCAAATGGCTTCAATTGACCCAACTCATTACAATTCTTCTATGGTAGAACAATTGAGGGGAGGACATAATTGGGAATTATATGAAAGAGTTCCAGTGGGGGACAGCGTATGGAAAGTGGTATGGTGGTTTAGTTATTGGATAGGAGGTTCTTCAGGTTACACCGTCATCGTCATCGTGGACGCTGAAACCGGTATAATGATCCATGAGACGAAAGGAATTATACTCGTATAGGAGTTAAGACATAAACATCATTATCACTATTCCTGCGGTGTTTGCATTCAAGTTTAGATAAAAAATTAATATAATTGTGAACATAAATCTAAAGTTCGTCTTCAAGGGGATCTAAATGCTAATTGAGTTGAATTATGTGGTTTTCAGTTTTCTTCTGGCAGTTTATAGTGCAAGGTCCTTTTTCAAGCGAAGAGAAAAGCACTTGCTTTACGTAACTTTATCCTTTACGTTCTTAGCCTTTTCAGCAACGGTTCAGATGCTCAATTCGCTAATAGGAGGATATGGAACTCAACCCATAGTAATAGTAAGGCTCCTTAAACTAGGGTGCATAGCTTTGTACGCATGCTTTGCCATAAGTGCGATAATAGCTTTGAAGGAATATTCCCAAGTACCTCTAACTCATGATTGCATGCATGACCTAAAGTATTTGTCAACAAAAATAAAAAGTATAAATTGGGTTAATAACACGAAAAAATCTTTGTGTCAACAAACTCAACAGTATCCCTTAACGGGTAAAACCCGTCAATAGACGTTCCTGTAAAACACGCAACCCTAAAACTGTCCTCTAGAATAGACGAACAAAAAACAACAATGGATCGGATTAGTTGTTGCGAGTCGTTGCGCGCACGCCACGAAACGACGCAAACGACGCAACATAAAACTCCAGAAAAATTTGATACTCTAGTCAGGCTGCAAGTGATCTGCATTCGCAGACGCTGCGGCGGTCACTCTCTTGAGTGACTTCATACATTTTGCAGCCTTATAGACATCGTATTCATGCAAATTTTTCTTAAAAATTAAAACGGTAGGAATGCCTCATGCAAAAAACAGGAGGCAGCCTAAAGGTTAGAAACAATCGAAACATCTACAACGCATAAACGAGTAGAAACGACAAAAAAAATAAACAACTCCTTTCTTCAACCCCGAAGAAAGAGCAGAAGCATAAAAAGCGCATAAACACGCAAATGCAGAAGCCAAAGAAGAACCCGCATACAAACGGGCTAAACCTTAGAACAACAAACCAGACAAATTACATAGCTTCAAGAATCAGCCAACCATCTTTAAATTCCCAACGCTTCTTATCAAAACCAGACAATTTAACCAATTTCTGCAAAGGAACAGACTCAATACGAGAGCCTTGCTTACGACTACGGACAAACAACCGAATTTTAGACATCCTTATCAACACAGGGTATAAGGATAAAATAAACATATAAATAACACGGTGCTATTATAATATCAGAGGAAAATTAAAATGAAAAAAACAACAGATCAACAACACACAACACAGGGTATAACAAAGAAACATATCATCAACCAACATACAAAACAAACAGATGGTCTACATAGTGATGTAAAATTACTAAACCCAAGAGGCTGGTATCCTAGACCAAACTAGACGACGACCCCACAAGGGAGTTTAAGCGTGCTCAAAATATCTTATACAAATTAAAATATTTATGTTCGTCATTTGCGCGTGTGTGGCATTCTACCTGACAATTAAAACTGGACAATCTACGTGGTGCATTACTCCATCGGTAACGCTTCCTAGGAGCATTTCCCTTATGCGACTGACACCTCTGGCACCCATAACAATTAAGCCATAGTCGTCTTCTCTGGTAACTCTGATGATTTCTTGAACTGTGTGGCCTTCCCTAAGTATTACTTCCGCTTCGACTTTTTCAACCTCAGCTCTTCGCTTGCTATCTGCTAAAATACTATTTCCCTCTTTTCGGGCAGCTTCCTCAAATTTTGAAGCGTATATGCTAGGTGCATATGGCATAGCCAACGGGGGTGATTCAGGTATTATAATTGATGGGGCAACCGAGTATACGTGCACTAGTGTTAATTTTCCGTAAAACTTCTTAGCTATCTGGATTGCCACATCTAAGGCTCTGCGTGAATGATCAGAACGATCTAAAGGAACTAGAATTTTGTCGAACATGTACACTGCTTCCTAACCAGTTTTATTGTTGTTCAAATATATGTCTCTTTTCTTGTACATGCGCCACGACATACGCTCATGAAAAAGGTGAATTATCCTTTAATCACCCAACGACCCGCGCAAACTGAACTCTGAGAAGAAATTCCTGCTTTCTGGAATTCCTCAAGAATAGCTAAATTTCTCTTCATCAGTTCACTCCTCCTCATTTACGGATTGATGCGCTAACGTTCAACATACATGTCTTCACAATCTATCTAACTGCGCCCGTATTATTCATACATAGAATAACGACTTTAAATACGGATTCTACCCCCACAATTCTTTTCACCTAAACAGCGACAAAGACTAAACCGTTCAAGTCCAATTGAATCCGCAAACGTTTCGGCGGGACGACTAGTATGCAACGAATTAAACGAGACACAAAGGGAGTAAGTAACATAATCGTCGTTGCGTTAGGCCTCGTGATAGTCGTAACCATAGTGGTGAATGTTTTTCTTTGGAACTATGAGATGAATCAACTTGACTATGACAAGCTGAAAGAAGATATTGCCGTAGTCAACGTTTCTTCCGTTACTGGTGAGAATTGGACGTACAATTCCTCTGGGTATACTCTTTGGGGATCAACAAGCTGGTTGTCCGGAGCTGTTTCGGACTTGGCGTTAAACGATGGGACCTGCATGACTTTTAGAAGCTATTCCTCGGGAACGGATACTTCGGATTTTGTAGACAATAACTTGGCTGATGTGGATTCCTGTTCAGGTAAGGGAACCCACTCAAACTTCACTGCTCAACAATATGGTCCAGATTTAATTTATGACACTTTAACGGAGGAGAATATGGGTGAAAGTGACTCATTATTGCTTTATGTCGATGCTGATGATGAAACACGGATTGATTGGGTTAGAGTAGGTGCAAATCCATACCTTGATGCAATTGACTATAATACAAATTATGTGAGTGTCAGTGGTAACAACGAGTTAGTAGGTGACTTCGGTTTTGCCAATTCAGGGAAATCTTCGGAATCGATTAACAGCGTTGTGGTTCAAATCTACGCAAAACAAAGTGGAACCAACAATCCTCTTGCAATTCTTATTTGGGATGGCTCATCATGGACATCTCTTGGAAACATTGCAACACCTAACTCATGGAGTTGGATGAACTGGACAGCCACTACATTACTTAACACTTGGGCTAAAATTGATGGAGCCAAGATCTATATCGTAACAGCCTCTGCTGCAGGAACGTACGAAGTTGACTGTGCAAGGCTTAAGGTTGATTATGTCGCCTCTAACTACATGCTGGACTTGGAAGTTCAATGGACAAACATAGATCATGATGAATCCAACGAATACCTCTGTATTTATGGAGGAACAATGGATGCCGAGAATATTGCAGTTGAAGCATGGAACAGTTCAGCTTGGAAACCCCTGCTCACTGATTTATCAAGTGGTTGGAACAACATTTCAGTCTCTTCTCATCTGACCACATCAAACTTCACAATCAGATTTAAGGGTGCTAACGAAACCAGCGACACCACCCAAGACAACTGGAATATAGACTCTGCAATGTTACATATTTGGTCTGATGAATACACATCAGAAGTTGAATTCCTAGGTTCAAGCAATACGGAAAATTGGAGTCAATTAAACTGGACAGTCGACAGTGCATGGACAACAGGTTCTGTAACCGTTACACTACAACTCTTTAACTACGTCAATGATAGTTATTCCACAAGCGGAGACGGCTATATAGTCTACACTTCCGACAACACACCAACCACTGATGAAAAAAAGAACCAGACGATAACAGTTAACCCAACTCATCATAGAAACGCTTCTGGTCACTGGAAGATAAAAATCAAGGGGATCAAGGCTACAGACACACAGTTTGATTTCAAAGCTGACTGGATTAATTTTATAGTAGTGGAAGATGCCGGAACGACTTTCACCTTTGAGAACAAAGGCTCCCTGACCACTCACCTAGTTTCTCTATGGGTAAACAATTCAACACACCATCGAAGATACAACATAAGCATTTTCGTCAATGCTGGAGACACAGAATCATATATTCGTAGCGACATAAGTTTACCAAACAAACCATACACAGTAAAGATCGTTACTGAAAGAGGAAACATCGCAATACATTCCGAAAGCTAACCTCAATTTTTCTACCAAATTCTAATGATATTAACCATTCAGAAAGGGGGTTCCCCGACAAATCGCATTCCAAAGTTGAGAAAGGATATAATTTCTTAAAATTGGCTTGGGCAGTTTTTATATACACAAGGGTATGATTCTGAGAAAGGGTAAGAATATGGAAAAATGGCTTGCTAGAAGGCGAAAATCCAAAGTCTTAGACTTAGCAGATAGACAGATCACTCTAGCTATGGATGTAGTTGCCGAACTAGAGAAAGCTGTAGTGGCAGCTGCAAAGAACAAAAGTGAAGAGGCTAGAACCAACATCACTCATCTTTCGAAAATCGAACATGAAATAGATGAACTACGAAGGATAATTTTCGAAGAGCTAACAAAAGACACTATGGCCCCGCAAGATCGAGAAGACATAATGCACCTTGTAAAAAGGCTTGACGAAATGGCGGACCACGTCAAAGATGCAGCAAGAGCTCTGGATCTTATTCTAGAAACAGAGATCCCGAAAGCCTTCTGGAAACCCCTTGTCGGCATGGCAACCAAACTTGTTGAAATCACAAGGATTCTGCGAAGAGCAATTGAAGCCCTCGGAACAGACCCGTCAAAGGCAAGAAAACTAGCCATGACAATTGACAAAATTGAGGGCGAGATCGACGAGGGATATAAAGAAACGAAAGAATTACTCCTTAAATGCTCAAACGACATGAACGTCGCAGCCGTACTGTTCCTCCGAGACTTGGCTGAAGAGATGGAACATGTAGCGGATTCATGCGATGACACTGCGGACTACGTGAGAATCCTTGCAGCCGCCAGAGAATTCTAGAAGATCCAGCAATAGAGGCTTTACATAGGTTGTGTGACTTTGGCGGAGAGAAAGAAAAAAAGGAAATGGCTCAAGTTATTCCCAAAACATGGATACATCCTGCTCTTGATTGGCATATTGATCGGCTTTCTCCTCTTTACGCTCATTTCGGTGATCTTCGAAAAAGGAGGAGCAAACGCTATTGAAATCCTTTACACAAGTGAAAAACAAAGCTGGATTGAAGAAATCACGCCGCTTTTTGAACAGTGGTATTTTGAGAAGCATGGCGAGAGAGTCCAAATTGAACTTACCGTAACTGGAACCCATGACAGTGTAACTCAAATTCTCTGGGGAAACGTCAAACCAGTAGCGTGGAGTCCCGCCTCAAGCATATGGATACCTTACCTAAACTTGATGTGGAAAAACCTAGGCAACCAAGAAGACATCGCATCAGACAACTGGAACAGAACTGTTTTATCACCTGTTGTTATTGCAGGATGGGAATCTCTCATCAAACAACATAATATCACTGGCTTCACGGATCTGTATGAACTGGCAAAGACTGACGACTTCAAATTCGGGCATCCCGACCCTAGAGACAGCAACGGAGGCACGATGATTGTCGCCCTTGAATTCGCAGAAGCAGCCTGCAAAAAACCTGAGACACTCGAGATCGACGACTTCACAGACGAATCTGTTCTAGAATCTGTTAGATCTCTAGAGTCTAAAGCTGTTTACTATGGTAAAAGCACCGGATTTTTCGGAACATGGGCTGCTTTAAACGGTCCCTCTGCTATCAGTTTCTTCGGAGTTTATGAAAATGGGGTTATAGACAACGCTTTGAAAGCTGAAAAGAAGTGGGGAGACGCTTTAGTCGCAATTTATCCTGAAAACGGAACACTCTTCACTGATCACCCCTTCGTCATTCTTGATGCGCCTTGGGTTGAACCTTGGCAGAAAGAAGTTGCAAAGGAATACCTCACATTCCTATTGAATGAAGAGAGCCAACAGAAGGCGCAGCAATATGGATTCAGACCAGCAAACCCGAATGTTCCTCTGAACACGGCAATCTTCAACGAAGAAAATGGAGTTCGCGCAAACATAGCAGATGTGGCAACGCTGAATCCGTTGCGAGGAGAAGCTTTGGAAGCTCTCTTCACTGTTTGGATTAAAGTCAAGAATCAAGGAATATGAGTGCTGCGTGAGGTGTACTATCTAGCTCATGCAACTTCTTGGTAACAGAAGACTCATCACTAAAGTCGTCATCGTTGTAGTCCTAGCCAGCCTAGGCATTTTTGTGCTTCTGCCAACTTTCTACTTGATATCTTTCACGCTTACGAGATGGCCTGAAGTATACGCAGATGTCTTTGCCAATCCACTTATTGGAGACGCGAATTGGCAACAAATCTTGCGGTATCTGACTTTCTCTCTGCGTCTTTCTTTAATCGCCGTGATTTTGGATTTCCTCTTCGGTATACCTCTCGCCTATTTTCTAGCTCGTAAACAGTTTTTCGGCAAGTCCCTTTTAGAGGATATAATAACCCTGTCCTTAGTGATTCCAACCTCCGGATTTGGCGTGGCAACCCTGTTAACTTGGACTGGAGTTTCAGGCTTAGGCGCTCTAATAGGAAGAGGAATTGTTGAAGCATCCTTTGTGATTCCGCTGATCAATGTTCCCCTCTTAATGCTGTTAGTGCACGTAGCGTTGACCTTTCCATACATAGTTCGTACACTTCAAGGAAAGCTTGAGGCTCTGGAACCTGCATTCGAAGAGGCGTCACGAACCCTAGGTGCGTCTGCTTTCACAACTTTCAGAAAGGTGATCTTCCCACTTTCTCTTCCCGCACTTTTCTCTGGCGGAGTTCTAGCCTTCGCAAGGTCTTTGGGAGAAACCGGTGCAACCATGGTCGTAGCTAGTATTCACACGACCGCTCCAATGGCTATTGTCCGTTGGGTCTCCGAGTTCAAACTGGCAACAGCTTCATTCTTGGGGTTCCTCCTAATAATCACTGCAACAATCGCAATTCTTCTTGTAGATGTTCTCTTGCGGAGGGATGGCGGCTTCAAAACGCTAGGATTCTCCATAACTCCTAGAATTGGAGATAAGATTCTAAAATTAGAAAAAGCATTCTCAGGAAAGGTGAGGTGGCTCAAAGACTTTGTGAGTTTAGCAGCAGTTGTTGTGGTAGTTATTCTACCCATAATCATCGTGTTGACATCTGTTGGGACTTACTGGTCTGTCGATCCAGACACGGGCAAAATTCAAGGAAGCGTTCTCTACCAGCTTTTTGGTCCACCGAACTATTTTGCCACGCTAATGAAGGCTACTATGGCATCCATCTTTGTAGCTGTAATCGCAACCTATATCGCGGCCTGTATTGCAATACCATCTGTATACCTCATTAAGCGCTATCGAAATGGTAGAATACTCCGCTACCTGCTAAGAATTCCCCTGATTGTCCCTTCGTCAGCATTAGGGTTGTCAGTGCTCCTCCTGTGGGGGCCGAGTGGCTTGAATTTAGGTACACCAGGCATCTGGCTCATAATTCTCACTCACATAGTGTTTTCTGTTCCAGTTGTGATGGAGCCAACAATAGCAGCCTATGAAGGTTCAAACCTTCTCAGGTATGAAGGAGTAGCACGGACATTAGGCGCGACTCCTTATGACGCTATTGAAACTGTTTCACTGCCAATGCTAAAACGAGGAATCCTCGCTGGGGTAATTCTCTCTTTCACACGTTCACTTGGTGAGACAGGAGCAACATTTCTAGTAATGGGTAGTGATGTAACGGTTCCTCCATTGGTCGTGAATATGGTAGAATCCCTAGCCATCCCAGCTGCCCTCTTCGCATCAGCTTATCTAATCGCCTTATCCTTAGTGCTCCTCCTGCTGTTCAGAATAGTTGCGAGAAGGTGAAATTAATAGGCACAACCAACCTATACCCTAAATCCTACACGATTCAAGTGAGCCTAAATGCCTGACGTTAAACTAACAAATGTAACCAAATCATATGCCAAGGGGCGCATTCTCGCAGTTGACCGTGTAAGCCTTCACGTGCATAACAAGGAATACTTCTCGTTGATTGGCCCAAGTGGATGCGGAAAGACAACAACTCTACGCATGATAGCAGGATTAGTTGAACCAGACGAAGGTGAGGTACATATTGGCGACAGATTGGTGACTCATCTGCCTCCAGAAGACCGGGACATAGGATATGTTTTTCAGCAATACGCCCTGTTTCCCAACATGGATGTCTGGGACAACGTTACCTATGGCCCCACAGTAAAAGCTTGGGAAGAAGAGAAACGTGAGAGAATTGGACGAGAAATGCTTCAGATGGTGAGACTCTACGACCGAGCTGACGCTGTTCCTCAAGAGTTGAGTGGTGGTATGATGCAGCGAGTAGCCTTGTCTCGAGCCTTAGCTGCTGGCGCAGAACTTCTTTTGCTAGATGAACCTCTCGGCGCTTTGGACGCAAAGATCCGCAACGAACTCAGGTATGAAATTAGACATCTCGTAAAGGACTTAGGATTAACAGCTATCCATGTAACACACGATCAAGCTGAGGCGATGGCTATTTCCGACAGGATAGCTGTGATGAGGAAAGGACGCATCATTCAAGTGGGAACCCCCCTTGAATTGTACATGAATCCCAAAGAGATCTTCATAGCCAACTTCATTGGAGAATCCAACTTCCTTGAAGGCAGAGTAGTTAGTTTGAAGGGTGACGTTGCAACTGTGAGATTGCGTCGCGACCTACAAGTCAACTCCAAAAAAACCGAAGTCTCTCAAAAAAATGAGAGGATAGTCCTAGCCGTCAGACCTGAGGCTTTTGAGATGGCAAAGGGCAAGAAGAAATTAGTCAACGGATTAAGTGGAGCAATTGAAAAAGTTCGATTTGAAGGAACGGACATTCGGTATGAGATCCGCTTAGCCAACGATGATTCAATCGTCGTAGTAAGACCCAGTTTAAGAGAAGGATGGCTAAAAGAGACCGACGAAGTAACTGTCGGCTTTCCTCCCGAAAAGAGTCGCCTATTCGTATATCCGCCCAAAGGCTTAAGGGCTGAACTAGAACTGGAGTAGAGGAGTGAACCGCTCAGGCGAATTCTGAAAATCTTCACCATAAAGGTTCGCATCCACCCCTGAGAAAACATGCTCACAGTCGCCGCTTTCTATATTCCATTATTCCTATTCAGCCTTATGAAAAGGTTTAATGGTCATAGAAGCTAATGGTGTCGTTCTACAGAAATCGGGTGGTAATTACCAACTTGCCTCTGCTCGATCCCTTAGTTACCCTCGTCGTCTCTTTCATAGTCCTGGCGGCTATGCTGTACAGGCGGATCAGCATAGGTGTGACTCTTGTTTCCTGTGCAATTGTGATGAGTGTTCTCACAATTGACCTACCGGACGTTGTTTGGGTCTTTGCTGAGACAACTAGAGATTTAACAACAATCTCGCTTGTTACGGTGACCTTTGGAATAGGCTTGTTGGGTCTGCTCTACAAGGAAACGGGAATGTTGATCAATCTCAGCAGAAGCATTGGAGAGCTCCTTAAGAACCCTAAACTAGTCGTAAGCACTCTCCCAGCGATATTGGGCTTGCTTCCTGTACCGGGAGGAGCCTTGATGTCTGCCCCTCTTGTTGAGTCCGCAGCTGAAAAGCTTGGATTAAGCAATGCGAAGAAAACATACGTTAACATGTGGTTTAGACACATAATTTTCCCAATATATCCTATGGGACAATTTATAATACTCACAGCAGCTCTGACAAATACGCAGATCTCCTCTATACTCATAAGGCAGATTCCAGTTGTGGCTGTAATGACGCTTGCAGGTTATCTAGTGGTTCTCAGAAAATCTACAGTCTCCAACAGTGGAACCAGAAGGATAAAGCTTGGAGAAAACTTGAAGAAGTTCTTACTTTCGTTCTCTCCAATATTAGCGATGATACTAACGGTCGCCCTTCTACAAGTGGATGTTTCGGTCGCTGCTTTCATCGGAATATTCCTGTTGATCTTGATAGCTAAACCCACAAAGCAGATGCTTGTCAAAACAATCTCAAACATCGCAATTTACAAGGTGGCTCTAGCTGCGTACGGCGCGATGCTGCTACGAAGTGTAGTGAGAGCTTCTGGAATCTCAGAAGCTCTTGGTCAAACTATTGCTGCAACCAACATCGGTGAAGTTGTGCTGCTCTCAGTGATTCCAGTTGTCTTAGGGTTCCTTGTGGGTCTCCCGTCAGGAAGTGTGGCAATAAGCGTCCCAATAATTGCTGGGGTAATAACTTTCACCCCGAAAAGTGCAAGTCTACTCTTTATCTCAGCGTTTCTAGGGTATCTTGCTGCTCCCACTCATCTCTGCTTAGTTCTAACAACCGACTACTTCAAATCTTCACTGAGCAAGGTATACAAATTTCTAGTGCCTTCAGTGATAGTGTCCTTTGGTGCAGCTCTTTTGGTCTACTCTCTATCTTGACTTGGGAGAGGATAATTTGCTTACCACAAGGCAGTTCTGAAGGTACCCTTTTCTGCTATTCATGGACATATGTGGAGCATGGGGCATCCTCAAGTGTTTTCAAGTGTATACAAAAAGAATATCATCAAAATGTGCCTGATTAATGCGCCAACCCCAAAAAACGACTCAAAATATGAGAGCGCATCTTTTGCGCCGAGCTATATATACCTAGCCGTAGTGTTCCACGTACAAATATATACTCACAACTATTAGGTTCGCATAAGAATTATCCGAATCCGCAGCGAAGCGCACTGATATTTGCCATGATAAACTAACTTAAAATTGACTCCTCTCTTGAAAGTACCTCTCTTGCGTCATGTCTCATTTGCCTAAGCGTGTTTACGGAGATGCCAGTCCGTTTGCTAAGTTCTAGAGGTTGTTCTTCAACGAGTTCCCTCAAAAGAAGTGTTCCCGCTAGTTCCAGTTTTCTTCTAGTTCCAATGTTTAGATTTTTCAGGAAGGTGAAGGGGTAGAGTTTCTTGCTTTCAATCATCATTCGCAGACTATTATCTAGTGGTAGTTTCCAGCTGATGTGAAAGATTCCTCTGCATTCCGCATATTCTCTAGCATGTTTTGAAAGTTTCGTGTTGCAGACAATGATGATTCCAGCAATCTTTGGACCGTTCAATCCAGCTTCAAACCCTTCAACAGCATCTTCAAGAACTGCTCTTGCGATGCGTACTACATCTAAGCCTGCAGGAGTGTGGTGATTGGAGTGATGTTTCACTTCAACAAGGAAGGTTTTTCCGTCCTTTCTAGCTACAGCGTCGATTTCATGCTCTGCACATTTCCCCCTGATGATCTGATTAGGGCTGACTTCATAATCATGCTCCCTCAACAAGATGCGGATAAAACGCTCAAAGTCCGGCTTGGGCCTTATCAAACTATGGGCTCTACGAAGGTCAATATGAAATCTAACGGATGGTACATACTTACCCAGTTGTTGGTGAATGATGCGTAGAATCTTATTCGTTTCTAAACCGTCATAAACTCGAGCCTCGACAGCTTCCGCGACTTTTGCGGCGACGCGTCGAGAAGCACCCATCCTAACGCATGTGCCAACGATTTTAGCCTTGTTAAATGGTTGCCTTGTTCCGTCAGCCTTGGTGACGTACATTTTCAGAAACGTTCCTTTGAGAACACTCTTTGGAACTTGACTCCTTTAAGATTATATAACGCGTACATATTAGGCGAGTATGAATCACTGCTTTGGCAGAACCTTTACCAAACTTTATATGAGAGATTCTTGGGAGAGATAATTTAGTTTCACTGGAGGATCAACTTTTGAGTGAGGGATGGGTTAAAGTTTCTGAGAAGGTTCTTGATCAGCTGAAGCGGATGGAAGAAACCAAGGAAAGAGATCGTCTTGAACTTGTAAGGTTCATGAGTTTTGTGTTGAGAGCTTTGGAGATGAGCGTTGTTGGGTGGATGCAATGGGTAAACAACCCTGACATCATGACGAAGTTCACCCAAAAGGATCTAGAGAAGATGAATAAAAGACTCTCCAAGTTCACCCATGACTTCATAAAATATGATGTAGAGGCAACAAAGTTGGGAACCCAAATAGGACTGAAAGCAATAAAGAAGGTTAGCAGAAAGAAGAAGGCAAAACCCGCAACACACTACGTTGCCTAACCAACCGAATTCCAACAACCTATGCATGCATTTCTATCTGTTAGTGAGTTTCTCTTCCTATCTCCTTCACGACAGACTGTTTACATCTGAATACACGGGATCAGCGAGGATAACCTACAACACTGAGGTAGACCACACTTTCATTAACGCCATCAACTTCAACTACCTCGTTAATTTCGTCGTCGAAGAAAGCTCCAACCTGGCAGGATCCCAACCCCAAGCCCGTGGAGGCAAGGGCTAAATTCTGCGCGATGTGGCCCACATCTAGATAGATGTATCTGTAAGCTCGTTGCTTATACTTCCAGCCTGACCTCGCAAAGATGGCAGTCCAAACAAACACAACAGCTGCCTGTGAACACATCTTTTGCCCCAAAACCGCCTTGGCAACATCGTTTCGAAGATCTCCAAGCTTAACCTCTTCTAGGAGATGAAACTTCACGGAGTAATGATACACTCCTTTTGCCAGATTTTTCACTTTGTTGGCAACGATATAGGTTTCTATTGGGTAGAGCGCCCCTGCAGATGGAGCCGTGCGAAACTCGAATCCTCTCTCCTTCCTCTGAACTCCTGTAGCAGCCCACAGAAGATACGACAACTGTTCCATGTTCATAGTTTCTGCTGAGAAACTTCGAATACTCCTCCGTCTTCTCAAAACATCAACTAAGACAGGGTTCCCCAATGGTTCAGGAGCTGGAAGTTTAATCTTTTTGCTGCTTGGATATTCCTTATAGACACTTGGTCTACTCCCCCAATCCCGCCCCCCTCCTAAAATCTCTCCTCGGATGTACTTCGTATCTGCCTGAAATTCACTTCCACTTGGCATGTTATCACAACTTCATTGGTAAACATACTAGGCTTGTCGAATGTTGACCTGGAAAGGCTCAGTGTTTCTATTTCTCCAACAAGAGATATAAGAGTTGATAGAAGCCTAGCACAATGGAAATGCAGAAACTGCCGCTACGTGTTTGAAGGCAGCAAGGCGCTTGAGAAATGTCCAGTATGCGCCCACGCGAGAAACTATATATGTATATACCATAGGACAGAAGCCTCTGCTAGGGTGATAACACCAACGCAACAGTACCAAAGCGCATTTGGGGAAGGGTGAAAGCTTAATTGAGATGAGAAGCAACATAACGGAGATGCTCGGATGAAACAGCTAGTTCACAATGGCGTTCTGATACCGAAGAAACCTGAATGGAAGAAGCTCTACATAACTGTGCTAGGAAATCGGATTGATCTGACACCTGAGCAGGAAGAGATGGCTGTTGCCTGGGCTAAGAAACTCGGTACAGACTACGTTGAAGACCCTGTTTTTGTCAAAAACTTCTTCGACGATTTCAGGAAGGCATTAAAGGCAAAAGCGAAGATTCCACCAGAGGATTTCGACTTCTCACCCGTAATAAAGCAGGTTAACAGAGTTAAAGCCTACAAATTAAGCCTGACAAAAGAAGAAAAGAAGAAGTTAGCTGCTGGACGCAAAGCAATCAGAGAGGCAAATAAAGAGAGATTCGGATACGCAATTGTGGATTGCGCAAAGGTAGAATTGGGTAACTACACAGTTGAGCCCTCCAGCATCTTTATGGGACGAGGAGAGCATCCCTTACGAGGGCGTTGGAAACGGGGAGCGGACAAAAGCGATATTACTCTCAACCTTTCCCCAGATGCACCCAGACCACTTGGCAAGTGGAAAGAGATTGTGTGGAAACCGGACTGCATGTGGATAGCTAAATGGGCTGACAAGTTAAGGGGTAAAGAGAAGTACATCTGGCTGGCAGATTCATCACCCTTGAAGCAGCAGAAGGACAAGGAGAAGTTTGACAAGGCAATTGAGCTATCCAAACGGATAGAAGATGTTCGGAATCACATAGAATCCAACTTGAATGTTGAAGACCTCATGAGGCGCAAGACAGCAACTGTCTGCTATCTTATAGATGCTTTAAAACTTCGAGTTGGAGATGAGAGGGATCCCGATGAAGCAGATACTATAGGCGCTACAACCATGAGGTCTGAGCATATAAAATTCAAGAAAGGCAACGTAGTAAGTTTTGATTTCCTAGGCAAGGATGCTGTCAGGTGGCAAAAACAGGCAAGGCTACCTAAACAAGTTGTTGATAACATCAAAGAGTTCATGGGGTCTGCTGGGTCATCGATCTTTGAAGGAGTAGGTTCTCAGAATATTTCACTATTTATCGATGAAGTTTTGCCGGGTGTTTCAGCGAAAGTTTTCAGGACATATCATGCTTCGAAAACAGTGGCTAATTTTCTAAGCAGTTCTGACGTTTCAAAGCAAGATCCTGAATACGAGAAGAAACATGTTGCCACTATGGCTAACCTTGAAGCCGCCTTCATCTGCAATCATAAGAGGAAGCCGCGGAAAAACTGGAAGGAATCCCTAGCTAAAAAGATTGAAAGGCTAAAGAAACTGAGAATGAAAGATACGCCTAGTGCCAAGAAACGTGCCAAGAAGCTGGAATTTATGATCAAAGTAATGCGTGAAACTAGAGAGTACAATCTTGGGACTTCTCTGAAGAGCTACATTGATCCTCGCATCTATTACAGATGGGGCAAGAACGTGGATTATGATTGGAAGCTCTATTATCCGAAAGCATTAGAGAAGAAGTTTTCGTGGGTAGAGCGGCAAGGCCACTAGCTTTTTTTAAAGCGGGTGATGAAGACCAGTTGATTTTCATCCCATTCGCCATATTTCTTCTTCCAAGCTTCTCTGAACTCTTCTAGAGTATAATCCCCTTCCGCTTTGGCATCTGCCTCACTGAAATACTTCAAATGTTTTCTCTCAACAGAGACTATCTGCAAGTCTGCGAAATGAGGTTCTAAAACTGTTGCGAAAGCAACCTTTCCAGCTTTCACCTTTGGGTCTGGAGAGACTGTTGTGGTCATCTGAGTTCTCAAACCCTTCAGAACAGATTCCTTTTCAGCTGCTGTGAAAGTAAGCTCGATGGGGCCTTCGATTGCTTCTTTTAAGATCTCTTCAACAGATCTCTCAGGTTCTTTTGCGATCTTCGCAACTACGCGCCTAGCTGTCCGACCGTGAACAGGTCTCGCAGCTATTTCCCTTGCGACTTCAACCTGTCTAGTAGGCTCATCGATCTGCCGCGTGATTGTGAGGGCTGTGTTGTAGTCTAGTTTGCCGAGAGGTCGGGGTACTCCCGCTTTTTTGGCTGGTGCAATCATCTTTTGAATCTCCAGCGGAGCCTCTGTTAGCTTGAGCCAATTGTTGATGGTGTCAACGGATACTCCGATCTTCTTAGCGAGAGACTCCCTAGTTGGGTATTTCTGGGAATATTTCTGTAAGAGTTGCGTGCAGCAGTTGCCCTTTTCCACGGCGCTGAGGTCTTCCCTCTGAATATTCTCAACTAGATTCAGCTCAATAACTTGTCCATCAGTTAAGTCCCGTATAATGGCTGGAATTTGGTGCATACCTGCCTGTTGCGACGCGCGGTAACGTCGTTCGCCCACCACAACTTCAAATCCGTCACCAGCGGGGCGCACTATAATCGGTTCTAGAAGACCTACTTGTCTAATGCTGTCAGCGAGTTCGTTGAGTCTCTCAATGTTTATCTCAAAGCGAGGGTTCAATCTATTCGGCTTTATACGGTTTAACTCTATATCCACCAGTTTCATCCTGCGTTTCCTCCCTGTTCCATTTCCAAACGTTGCGTTTTTCCCTTATAGCATTGTCTATGCACACGCAGCAGAGTCAACTGGTACTATTCCGTCAGACAATGAGCTGTAGCTCTTTCGAAGGAGAGAAAGGTAGAAATGTTCTAGACGTTCAATATTGCACGTTATGATAGAGTTTGTTCTGTATTCTCGCCGGGGTAGAACTGATGGCGATTTTAAAAGTCTGCTGGAGGCAGGAAGGCTTGATGTTGTCTACCAATGCATTCTCTTCGGTTTGTTCACTTCCGGAGCTATAAGACGTGACGTTGTTTTTCATGCCATCTTGGGAGGACCCCCCAGACCCCCTGTACATCTAGTTGTTGATGGTAAAACTGTTAGGAATGTAAGAACAGACGAACGCACTTGGGAGGATATTCTTCGAAAGGTCTTATCTGGAGGTTCTCATCCGGGGATAAGTGTTGATAGAAAGAGTCTTCAAGAGCTCCTTCGAAGCAAGCAGAACGTCTTTGTCCTTGAAGAGAAAGGTGATAATATCTCAACCATAAATCTCGGAAACGATCCGGTGTTTGTTTTCGGTGACCAAGTAGGATTGCCCAGGAAAGACGAGAAATACGTTCTGCGTCGAGGCAGAAAAATCTCTTTAGGCAAGAAACCTTACCTTGCAGCAACCTGCGTAGATGTCATTAACTACTTGATAGACCTGCAAAATGAATGTATGCTCAAAAGAAGACTTTAGTATACTCTTATCAATGTTTTGGGAATGCGGTAAGTAGTTGTTCCTACTTTTTATTCCATAGCTAATAAAACAATTTTTACTCAGTGCCTTCGTTCAAGTATCTATGAATTATGTATGCAAATTACATCGCGTATTTCCCTTTTTTAAAGATAAAACATGTTTCACATGATAGCAAGCATTATAGGCGTGTCGTTGCAGTATCCAGATTGGCGAGTGGCGAGTATTATTCTTTAGATACTCTCCAAAGGAAGACGCATCTTTCCTTTCCTTTTCTCCCCTCCACTCGCCACCTCTTCATAAAACTTTTTGATTCTGAAATATGAATCCTGCTAACTTCATTGCTACGGTTGAGTCTTCATTGGTCAAAGAGCCCCGGGCGGGCTTTGATCCCGCGACCGACGGTTTACGAAACCGTTGCTCTACCAGGCTGAGCCACCGAGGCATCTTATCCCTCCTAGATGACTGTGTACTGGGAAGTTTTAAGCGTTCGGACGTCGTCCAAAAAGGGGTTATGATTAGATATTTTTTTCATAGGTCAAGTCTTTCTTTGTTACTTGAAAGCTGACCTTTTCGTATAGTTTCATCGCCTCAGTGACGTTCCAATCATCTACTCCCAACAGTGCTGTATTCATGCCCTTACCTTTCAAAACTTCCATACCGTGTGCTATCAGCCTTGTTCCAACCCCTCTTCTTCTGAGGGCTTTCAAGACTCCAATATCTAAGATCCATCCGCAGCTAACATCTCTCTCGTTGTTATACTTCTCGTCAACTCCAACACCTATGTACCCAACATGCTTATTGTTAAGGACGGCAAAAAACCATTCTTGATCTCTAAACCAGGGGTCCTTTTGTAGGAAGAACTTCGTCTGTTCTATCGTGCTCGGTCTATAGTTGAAGTGTTCTTTGAAACATTCATTATCGAGTTGGTTTAGCATCTTCAAATCTTCATCAAGATCTTTCTGAGCTGGCGCAATTGTCACTTCTTTGTTCCCAAAGTCTGTTTGGTTAGTCTCTATGTTTCTCTTCATCAGGCTGAACTTCCGTACAAGTTTGAATCCCATACCTTCCCAAAGGCTAACTCTGTCTTTTCTAGTCTCATGGGCCCAACCTTGAGCGGTTTTCATTCCACGCTTCTTCAGCTCTTCCAGAGCAATCTTCGCAAGTTTCTCCTCTATTCCTCTGGCTCGAAACTCTGGGATTACCCCGAAAGCTCTTATGAACCCTTTCTTCTCCTTCCTCTTCTTGTCGACATAAGCATGAACAGTTCCAACAGGCTGCCCATCAAGATCAGCAATGAACCTTCCCTCCACAGAAAAGTCCGGCGCCTCCTCAAGGATCCTCATCTCATCTACGGTCACCTGTCTGTACTCTTCATATTCCCTGTTTGCTGCATTACGTACTTTGACCCAGCTCTCCTCATCCTTTCCTTGAAGGAACCGCGTGACCTCTAGCAAGTTATCAATCCCCAAATTCCCGCACCCAAAGCCCCTTCATGAATTTAACTCTTTCTCTCTAAAGAGAAATGCAGAATGCAATCCTCAGCCTCTACTAATATTTTAAGGTGCACTCGCTATTTCTAGTGGGATGTTCATCCTTTGAAAACAGCGAGGAAACTTGGGGAACGAGAAATAATAGAAATTATGTGGCAGCATCTAGAAAGGGCTCCAAACATGTCCATACCCTTTGGTGATGACGTGTCGGCTCTAGACTTCAAAGACAATAACCTCGTTGTGATGAAGACTGACATGCTTGTGGGAAGAACAGATGTTCCTCCGGGTATGAACTTTTGGCAAGCAGCCCGTAAGGCTGTGGTAATGAACATCAGCGATCTAGCTTCGAAAGGAGTAAGGCCATCCGCTCTTCTTGTTTCCTTAGGGATTCGCCCAGATTTGACGGAGGAAGATGTCAAACAAATCGCAGAGGGCTTGAACGCGGGCGCGAGAGAATACGGCACTTATGTTTTCGGGGGAGACACCAGTGAAACCCAGGATCTCATAGTCAGCGTTACAGTCTTCGGTCTGGCAAGAAAGGAAAAGTTAATGCTGCGTAGCGGCGCACAGCCTGGAGATGTATTAGCTACAACAGGAGAATTCGGCCTTTCAGCTTCAGGTCTTAAAATCCTAAAAGGGGGACTTGCTGCTCCAACCACGTTACGACAGAAACTTGCTGAAGCTGTTCTGATGCCTCGTGCAAGGCTGAAGGAAGGCTTGACTCTATCGGAAACGGGAGCTGTTACATCTTCTATCGATTCAAGTGATGGATTGGCTTGGAGTCTTTTCGAGATAAGTCGATCCAGTGGCGTAGGCTTCATAGTTGATAATCTGCCAACAGCTCAGGAAACCCACGAATTCGCAAGAATACATGATCTTAACCCAGTTGAGCTAAGCCTTTATGGCGGTGAAGAATACGAATTGGTTGTCACAGTCAAACCTGAACTATGGAGAGACGTTGAGAGAGCTGTCAAACAGAGCGATGGCAAACTGATAAAGATCGGTGAAACTACAAAGCCAGGGTCGATCCTTCTTAAGCAAGAAGATCAATTAGTGGAGATAGAGGCTAGGGGATATGAGCATTTTAGACGAGGGGGAAGCGAATAGACTGCTCTGCTGCGATGTTGGAAGCCTTCCCTGCAGCCAAGACATGAACAGATTCTTAGAGGGGCCAAGCCAGCTCATAACTGACTCTGCCGAATACTTCGAGAACACGATTGTGAAGGCATTTCTGGACAAGTTGAAAGCAGGCGTCTCAGTTCCAGCTTTTCCTCAATTCCGAGACATGAACGAGATGTTTCTCTCAATTTTTGAAGGCCTCGAAAAGATCAAAGGTGGCTACGTTGCAACCAAACGTTTAGCATTGAAATCTGAATCCTGTACACTACCTGAAGTAGAGGCTATAAGGAGGAACATGAAAAAAATATCTGATCAAATGTGTTGCTCCTTCAAACTCCGAGTATGCGTAACTGGACCCTACACTCTCTCATCATTCTTCCCTTACCGCACCAGCGAAACCTATACACAGCTAGGACAAGTCCTTTCGCAAATCGTTGAGAAGAGCATTTTCGCAGAGAAGGAAGGCAGAACATTCCTAATCTCAATCGACGAACCACTTTTCGGGATGGTTGACGATCCTTTAATTGACAGAGGAACAGAAGGTCGAGAAGCCTTACTCAAAGCTTGGGAGACGATGGCACACCAAGCCAAAACCAGAAACGTAGAATCATGCATCCACCTCCATTGCACCTCAGACGATCTATTCTGGACGATTAAGTCGCTGCAAATCGTGGAATCCCATACTGACGATCCTCTCTATGTGATGAAGGCCACGAAGCAACGCTTGGATAGCACTGACAAATTCTTGAAGGCCAGCGTAGCTATTACCGATTTTGACAAGCTAATTTGGAGTAAGCTAGGTTCTAAAGCCTCTGACGAAGCTGTTGGTGATGCGTGGAAACGAATCTCGAAGGGAGGGGTGGATCCGCAAGAGTTTTTTGAGGGTGTTAATGTAATGGAGAAGAGACTTCATAGAGTCATTGAGCGGTTCGGCCTAGAAAGAGTCGCGTTGGCTGGGACTGAGTGTGGACTGAGAGGGTTTCCGAATTATGGATCTGCAATACAATACTTGGGTCTTGTCTCAAAAGCAGTGAAGCATGGATGCCAACGCTGTTGAATATGTGGGTAAACTTTTTTTTGCTTCTTCTCAGGAAAGGGGAGAGTTGTAGGGGGAACAAATATCTTGACTTCTGGTCTTGTACGCGCTTTGAGGTGTGGATTTCAGGGATAAACCTGCTAAATATCTTTTTGTTTCTTTCTTCTCTTGCGCATTTTGTTGCTGCCTTTGGGGATCTTCTGGTTTTGGCTGCGTGTTGTCTGCGTGGTTGCCATCTCTATTTGTTCGAGTTTTTCTAGGCTTTGAATGGTTGCTCCGGGATAACTTCTTTCGATTTTTCTCCTTAAGCCCCTCGTGTCAATGTCTCCATATTTCTTGATGTATATTTGGGGTCTTCCATCCCTGTCATATTCGACGCTTACGGAGTAACCTTCGCCGATCTCTATGGGTTCGGGGTTCGTCAGGATGAATTTTTCCAGGTCGTCAGGGTGTGGGAGATGGGAGGGGGCTTTTCTTCGGGTTTGGTCGGGCATTTCTTATCTTGATATGAAGGGGCTTCCGCAGATTAAAGTCTTGTTTCTTCCTAATCAAGATTCACTTTCAGTCGAACAACACATCTAAAATAAAACTCAGCGGCCGCAAATACCCTTATGAAAGCTTGGGTCTTATCGCTTTCGTCTTACACGCGTCTACACATTCAAGACAGTATATGCAATCAGGATGTGTGAACTTCTCCCAGGGCAAGTCAAGGATTGGAACTTTTGTGGGGCACGCTTCCACGCAACTCCGACATCCTTCCCTTGTGCAATGAACCACATCTCTCTTCAACCCCAGAAAACTAAAGTGATTCAGTAGACCCATCAGTGCTCCGACAGGACAGAAGTATCGGCACCAACTCCTGGGAGTGTAAACTGCGAACCCTAAGACTAATCCAAGGATGAATACTCGCGTCCAAAACAGGGGTGAGAGGGAGCCGATTCCGGCAAGAATGTCTAGCGATGGAGCGCCCGCAAAGAACGCGTTGTAGGTCATGGTTGGAAGCACTGCAAATAAGGTGTCGTGGGGGCTGAATGCGTTGAAGGGTGCCTGAGCGAAGATACCTAGAGCATCCTTGTAGCCTTCGCCTACCCCCGCTACCACCGCTACGGACAGTGTGATGCTGATAAACAAGACTGTTCCGAGGATCATGTATTTGATGTAGAGCATGTCTTTATGAGTCCTTGGCGCGATCTCCATATGTTTTCGTTTAACGAAGCTGAGAATATCCTGAATGAAGCCGAAGGGACAAGCCCAACCACACAACAACCTACCCAATAATACGGCGACGACTAAGAAAGAGGCAAGGGGGAGCCAAGGAAAAGTCATCTGATAGAACATATATTGCATCACTGCAAAGGCGTCTCCTACAGTCTTCGCTGGATTTCCTAAGCTCTGGAGAATCGGAAGAAGAAGAGGTATAGGCTCCATTCCGAAGAGAACGGCATTGAAGAGTAGAAAGAAGACAAACTGAACAATCAGCCTTACAGTCCTTATCCGGAAAAGAGCGCGTTTCAGATCAACCAAGTTTCGAGGACACCTCTTCAGCTCGTAGCCTCAGATTTCTAAAACGTGAGCCTAAGTAGCATAAAAAGGTTTCATCTAAGGCGGGCACCATTCACTCAGGCTTCGTTGCGGCACTCGGGTAGATCTCATCTTCTCTTTCTTTTCGTTTTCCTCAAGGAGGTTAAGTCGGCCGTAAACGCCATCATATCCTGGAGTGACGTGAGCTCTTCCTTCTCTCACCTTCACAATTGCCTCAGCGACATGAGGGTTGGAAACCCGTGACAGTTCATCCAGAGGAGCATCAATCAGCACTGCATATTCGTTCCCGAACTTCGCCGTCAAACTGCTGTATGTCTCCCAGACGCTCTTTGTGCTAGGTGATGAGGTTCCTTGTACGGCTGAGATGATCTCCGAGAGGGGTAGTAGACGAAGATACCCAATAGTGTTCTCAGGCTTGAACCCTGAAGGTCTGTCAGCGAGTTCATCGATCCGTTGCTCAACTCCCTTCGTTAACTGCTTCCGGCAAACTGGACATATACTTCCAAACTTCGCGGCTTCCTCATGTGGCATAGAAACGTCGCAGTTTCTGTGTCCACTCCAATGGTACTTGCCATAAGCCGGATTAGTCTCGATGGTGAACTTAAATCGTTCATAGTCCTTTTCCCGCAAGATCTCTAAAACAACATCGTATGAGAGTTGTTCAACACTGAAGACGTTGGCTTCTCGTCCAATTCTCCAAGGCCAGCAGCTGTGACTGTCGCTATTCGACACCAATGTGTACCCGTCTAGGGCGCTGAGTCGCCAATTCATAGGTGGATCAGTGGATAAACCCGTTTCCAAAGCATGAATATGCTTCGTCATATCTTCGTAGCAGTCCTCTATACTATCAAAACCGCTGAAGGCACCGAAGAGGCTGAACCAAGGCGTCCACACATGAGCAGGAATCACCTCATTAAGCGGAGAAACCCCCATAATCTCTTCAACTAACTGAGCCGCTGTCATTTCAATCGTAGGTCTGCCATCAACGCTTAAAGAACCGTACAGAGCTAATCTGTCGTTGATCTGTGTCGCTGTCTCGAAGTTAGGCGTCAGAAGAAGATGATGAATCTTCTTTGTCTTGTTGTCGGAAGTGAAGATTGTGCTCACTTCAGCAGTCAACATGAAGAGCGTCGAATCTGAGGTTTTCGCAGGTTTGAAGAGTCCAGTGTCTAAGTCCTCAGTTAGATCCTCCTGAAGTTCCTTCAACCATTCAGGATGCGTGAAATCCCCCGTACCCATAAGATTTAAGCCTTTGATTGTTGCGAACCGCGAGAGTTCTGCAACGTTTATTCTAGCACTTGTGGCACGACTAAAACGGCTGTGAATATGTAAGTCAGCGATAACCCTCAAGTATTCCACCGGGCTGTCACGATTACTTCCGCTTCCTAGAGACTATTAACTTGTCTTTCTCAATTATAGCTACGTATTGTGCGTCTTCAGTGTCTATGAATTGCTTTACCTTCCAACCTGTTGCTCTGAGGATTTCTTTCATCTCTTCTTTTGACACCATCAGATAATCAAACCATCGGTCAACATACTTGTGGAATCTCGACCTAATTCTCACCTGTCCGCCCATTCTGCCTTTCTCTTTGTTTAACTTATGATATTCCAAGTGTGCTGGGTTGTCAGTCTTGTAGGGATCACGAGTCACAGCTATGATTAAAGCGTTTTCAGAAGTCATCTTGTGGAATCTCTTAAGGAGTCTTCTTGCCTTCTTGAAGCTGCCAAATAAGCCGAAGTTGTTTCCCATTATGATAATTGTGTCAAATGAGCCAGGCTGGAATTTTACTTCTTCAATCGACATGCCTTTGGCTTTTCGTAACCCTCTTAGCTTGCAGACCTTTATGGCAAGAGGGGAAATATCAATTCCAAGTACGTCAAAACCTTCATTCTGTAAATATAATGAATGTCTACCCGCTCCACAACCTATGTCTAAAACTCTTTCTTTGACGAACTTCATTGCCTTCTGTTCAATTAATTGCCAATATTCATAGCCAGAAAAGTAGCCTTTCAAGCTCATAGCATCAATGTACCCGTCATCTCTCTCCACGATTTCGAAAACTTGGTTTCCCTTACAAGCAGCCCACAATTTTTCGCCGAAGGCATCTTCTTCAGGTTTCAATGATCCAACTTCTTTCATAAATCATAGTATGATTCTTTAACTATTTTAGATCTAAAGAAGACATGAGCATATTAGCAAGAATTGAACAAGGACACATTAGAGCAAAAATGGGAGGGTCCAGCCTAGAATAGTTACATGGGGCGCTTGCATTCGTCCTTTTCCAAGCAATTCACAGCTTTGGCGCACATGAGGTTCACCTTTTGGCGCATTTCTGCATACTTCAAGTGCAAGCGCATAGGGCAAGCACCATAAAGAGTAAATAATTAAACTCACAGTTTCAACGGCAACAAGAAAGAAGCTTCAAGGTAGAATAAAATGCCAACAAACAAAGCAAAAGCCAAGCTAATAGAAAACGTCCGCACAATAGTTGACAACTCCAGAACTCACACCATTGTTTGCGATCTTCCACCTGCAAAAGGAGGAGATGACACCGGACCGACAGCACTAGAACTGGCGATCATGGCCCTGTCAGACTGCGCCGCCACAAGCTTCGCAGATATAGCGAAAAAAAGCGAAATCGAAGTAAAAAAGCTTGAAGTAGTGGCAGAAGCAGAGAAACCTGCAGACTCGCCAAAACTAAGCAAAGTAAAACTCAAAGTACACATCTCTGCCAAAGCGAGAAAGCAGATGATTGAAGCGCTCTGGCGAAGGACAGAGGCAAACTGCCCAGTAGTAACAATATTCAGAGAGTCAATACCTGTAGAAGTTGAACTGATAGCAGAAGCTGTGGAATAAGCAACCTCAACCCCTACTGGATATCGCCCCTCTTCTTTCTCTGTAACGCGCGCAATAGACTTGACTTTGCGATTGAGCGTTCTTCAGAGTGAGATAAAGAAAGAGAGATGGGTGGAGTGAACCGAACCTCGATGGTTACTCGCCTTATTTTTCTGATCCCGCGATGTACTTGTCGAAGATCTTCTCCCAATCAATCCTGTACATGGCATAAATGGCTAAGACTAGTAGGATTCCTGTTGCAGCTGTGCCTATCCAGCTTCCAGTCTCCCCGAAGAGAAAGGAGAGGGTATTCCAGTAGACATTGCCGAAGGATGCAAGAATGTAACACATCAACATTTTCCCCAATAAGGATGGTATGAACGCTTTAAGGAGATTGTAACGAAGGATTCCTAAAGGTATGAAGAGTAGATCGTCTGGAAGGGGGGTTAATGCGAAGATGAAGAGAGCGGCTGGAGTGTACTTGCCGAGTATCTTGAGGAGATAGTCCATCTTGCGCTGTCTCTCCTTGCTGATGATTCTTCTTCCATAGTAGCCGAGGAGGTATCCTGCAATTTCTCCTGTGGCTGAACCTAATCCCCCCGCAACTGTCAACATCAGAGGATCCCATCCCGCTACACCTAGACCCAGAATAACTAGTGTATATGGAATTGGGACTATGATTGACATGGTACCTATCAAGCTGATTAGGAATACACCTAGGTATCCAAACTGTAAGGCTACTTGATTCAGCCAATCAAGCCCATCTAGGAAAGACAAGTTATCACTTCATTTGCTGGATTCAACGATTTAGCTTTGACTGAATATAATCTTGGTGCTACGCAGCCTATGTCAATGTTGAAAGATTATTGAATAGGAAATAAGAAAAAGCTGGAAGGTTTACTTTCTAGCTCTTTCAGCGTTCCAGGAGCTAGATTAGGTTTAGCCTCTTTCCTCCTTTCTCGAAAGCGTGGATAGCCTTGTCCAGTTGCTCTTTGGTGTGTTTTGTGCATAGTTGCACTCGGATTCTTGCCTTATCTCGGGCAACCATTGGGAAGACTATTGGTAATCCGAAGATTCCCCTACTCCATATGAAGTCTGCGAGTTCCTTCGCTTTCTTGCTCTCACCACACATCACTGGTACGATGGGGGTTTCGCTGTTGCCCGTGTCAAAGCCGAGATCTTGCATTGCCTTGAGGAAGTAATCGCGGTTTTCCCAAACCTTCTTCACGTGTTCTGGTTCGGTTTCGAGGACGTCAATTGCTGCGATGCACGCAGCGGCCACACCTGGGGGGACGCCTCCGCTGAGGAGCCAGGTTCTGGATTTATTGTACGCGAAGTTTCTCACATCTTTGTTGCCGCTTATGTGGCCTCCTATGACGCCGAAGGCTTTTGAGAATGTTCCCATCTCAATGTGTACTTGATCTTGGTTGAGGTGGAAGTGGCTGACGATTCCTCGTCCTCCGTCTCCAAGTACGCCTTCTCCGTGGGCGTCATCGACGTAAACTCCTGCGCCATGTTCTGCGGCGATCTTAGCGATCTCTGATAGAGGAGCTAGGTCACCGTCCATGCTGAAGACTCCATCTGTGAGAATCCAAATGTGCTTGTAGGATGGTTGATGTTTCTCAGCTTCTTCCATTACGCGGGCTAAGTCTTCTGTGTCTTTGTGCTTGAAGATGGCTCTGTCTGCGTGCGTTAGTCGTACACCGTCTATGATGGAGCCATGGTTTAGTTCGTCAGAGACGAATAGGTCGCCTCTGCCACATAGTTGGGGTATTACCCCTTCATTAGCCATGAATCCTGTCTGAAAGGTTAAGGATGCTGGGGCATTTTTGAACTTGGCTAGGCGGCGATCCAATTCTTCGTGGAGGGTCATGTTTCCTGCGATTGAACGGTCGCTGCCTGCACCTGCGCCATACTTCTCTGTAGCTTCTATCATGGCGTTAACAATTTTGGGGTGTGTTGAGAGGTTGAGGTAGTTGTTGGCGCAGAGCATGATAACTTGCTTGCCGTCGATAGTGCATAGGGGTTCACTGGCTGATTGGAGCTCCTTGAGTTCCCAGTTCAGGCTTTTATCAACTAAGCGTTGATATTCTTCGCCCAGATATTTTGTCGGATGACGATTCTTTTGCACATAATCAACTCGAACTGCTTTCCTAATCCAACCCACATTCTCTTAACTTTTGCCGCTCTACCATTCTGGCTCCAAGACGACTTTTGCGGCTTTCTTGGAGTTGATGAGGTCGATTCCTTCCTCTACATCTCTTATGGCGAGTTTGTGAGTAATTATAGATCCGATCTTGCTGCGAAACTCAGGGTTTGAAAGTAGGCCTTTGATCTGATGCCAAGTTTGGAACATTCGCCTTCCAGATATTCCATACACGTGAGCGGCTTTGAATATTACAGCATTGTTGAAGTTTAGTCTCACTGGGTTGTCGAAGAGACCTAGTAGAGAAACTCTCCCTCCAGGAGTCAGAATCTTGAAGGTTTGTTCCAAAGCTTGTGGTGCGCCAGACATCTCTATGGCAACATCAACACCTTCTCCATCTGTTTCGTCAAGAATAATCCTGGGAATATTGTTCCCTTCTTCCTTAGCGCTGAGAACCTTGTCGGCTCCCATCTTCGTGGCTAGTTCTAGTCTGACTCTGTTTGAACCACCAGCTGTGGCGAAGATTTGTGATGCCCCTAATGTTTTCACAACAGCGATTGTCATTAATCCTATAGGGCCACACCCTAACACTGCCACCTTCTTTCCAGCGATGTCTTCAACATTATCCTTCGGCAGAACAGCTTGAACGGCGTTTCCCAAAGGCTCTTGAATCGATGCTATTCCTAAGTCAAGGTCAGGATCGTTCTTCCAAGCGTTTCTCTCAGGCAAGGCTACATATTCGGCAAATGCGCCGTCTCTGTCGACCCCTAAGATTTCCAGATTTTGACAAACATGCATACGATCTGTTTGACACTGGTAGCATGTACCATCAACGATATGTGTCTCTGCAGAGACGAAGTCTCCCATCTTAACGCTTGTCACGTCTGCTCCTACATCTACAATGTCTCCACAGAACTCATGACCGAAGATGATGGGGATATTCTTCATTCTTTCCTGTGCCCATTTGTTCCAATCCCAAATGTGAGTGTCCGTGCCGCATATCGAAGCGGCTTTTACCTTTACAAGAACCTCTCTTCGGTCGATCTTCGGGATTTTGACGGTGGAAATCTCTGCTCCCGGAGCCCTTTTTGTCTTCACGATAGCGTACATATACTGTTTCTCCTTTTAGGTAGCTGGTCTGATTTGGCGAGTAGTTCCATTTAGTTTTTATGTTAAAAAAGTTATCTAAGCAACCTGTCAGTTTGCAGTACAAATTGAAGACGGGAGAGATGACGCGTTGAAAATTGGCTTTCTTGTGAATCCTATCGCTGGAATGGGTGGAAGAGTCGGATTGAGAGGGACGGATGATGTGTTTGAGGAGGCTGTGAAGTTGGGAGCAACTCCTGTGGCTCCTCTGCGGGGAGTTGAGTTTCTTAGAATGTTGAAGGAGGAAGGGCTGGCTCAGAAGGTTCAACTAGTGACTTGTCCGGCAGATATGGGTGAGAACGAGACGAAATCCGCTGGTTTAGATGCTGAAATCCTGTCCATGAATGTAGATGCTGAGACAACGGCTCAAGACACGAAGAAGGCTGTGGAGCTGATGGTTGAGCGTAAGGCTGACCTTATCTTATTTGTTGGTGGGGACGGTACAGCAAGAGACATTCTAGACGCCCTGACCAGTTCAAACGTTACTCCTGTTTTAGGTATCCCTTCAGGGGTAAAGATGTACAGTGGGATATTTGCGATCAACCCATCTGACGCAGTGATGGTTGTGAAAGCTTTCATTGACGGAGAAGCCCAGCTAATCGACTTTGAAATAATTGACGCGGACGAAGAAGCAATCAGAGATGACCACTTCCACATCAAACTCTACGGATTCTTAAAGGGGCCCTTCTTGCCGATGCGTATCCAAGGAAGCAAACAGGTTTCACCAGAAACTTTGGATGAGAATGAGAATCAGAAAGCTGTCGCCCGTTTCATAGTGGAAGACATGGGTCCGGAGGCATTCTACATTCTCGGTCCCGGTACCACTGTGAAGTGTGTGGCGGATGTGTTGGGAGTAGAGAAGACTCTTCTTGGAGTAGATGTTTACTCAAAGAAGGGAGTGACGATGAACGTGAATGAGGAGGGCATATTGGGAGTGATCGATGACTGGCGAAGTGCGTGGATTCTGGTCTCTCCCATTGGAAAACAAGGGATTTTGTTCGGTAGAGGTAACCAGCAGATAAGTCCAAAAATTATCAGACTTGTTGGTAGAGAGAAGATCATAGTTTTAGCGACAAAAGGCAAGATTCAAAGCATTGAAGAAAGGGTCTTGAGAGTCGATACTGGTGATGAAGAAGTAGACGAGATGCTCAGAGGCTACATGAAAGTGGCAACTGATTACCGTGAATGGAGACTCCTGGAAATCAGATAAGCTCATTCCTAAAAGCCAATTATGCACAGTTACTGTACGGTTTCTCTACTTCTGATGATCTGTTGTCCGCTTGAGCTGTTTTTGAAGTGAACAATTCAGTTCTTGTACGTGTTCCTTTATCTCGTTGAATATTTTCTCCGTGTATCCTTGGGGCAAGAAATATGGATCGTTGATGCCCCACACAACGATTTTGCTTGCGCATTGTGGGCATCTGCTTAGGATAGCTTCTCTGTGTCTGGGTTTCATAACCACTATCAAATCGTAGTCGTTCAAGTTCTTCTGTGAGAGACTTTCGGGAACGGCTTTCAAATATTTCTGGGCGTTCTCTCCGGCCAGATATTTCTGGGCATCTTCAGCTATTGGAATTGCGGGAGATACGCCCGCTGAATCAACTTCAACTTCTGAATTAAGCTTTCTCAGCAGAGCTTCAGCAACTGGGCTTCGATAAGCATTTCCAGTGCAGACAAACAAGATTTTCATACAAGTCACGTGAATCAGGCTCCAAGAGTATAAGTCTTTACTACAGAAGCAAGACAAAAAGAGGTCACCCTTCTGCGCACGCAAGATTGAGAAGCAGAGAAGCTTAACTGACTATTGGGAGATCCAACATGCTTGCGCACACGCTTATACATTTTGCGAAGTTGAAAAAAATAAATCTGTGGCACGTATATGAGATACGTGAACGAAGATGAGGTTCTGTGACCGTTGCGGATCCTATCTAAGGGAAACAACGGAAGGATTATGGTGTCAAAAATGTCGAAAGATTATTCTCTCAAAACACAACGCGGAAACTAGAACCGGTAAGAAGAGAGATTCCAGCGCTGTCATTGTCATTGAAAGACCCAAGGACCATTATTCAACGATCTCATTGAAGTGTCCAAAATGCAAAAATGAAGAGGCATATCATTGGTTCTCAAACATTTCAGGTGAACATGCAGGCATAAGAAGAGAACGAACAATAGAGCATTTCAAATGCACAAAATGCTCTCACTCATGGAGCCGAAGCTCCTAGTTACAGAATCTCTGAACAAGTCTATGTCTGCCTTAGCGAGCACCGACTCAACGAAAAATGTTTTATGCGTCAGTGTAGCCAGCACGATCTGAACCCTGCTCAACAGCCAGTTTCCTTAGCGACATCCTCAAGCTTAGCCGGTTTCTTTTCTTTCCTAACTTCTGACTCACTTAACTAAATGCACCTCGACTCGTATGTCAAAATATCTAAAACCTGTAACCTACGGTTCTGAAGGAAAAATCACTACTAAAGATGTGAGAAAGATGCTCATGCTTAGGTTGGAATGTGTGGGCTTAGATTCTCTTTTTTATAGAGACAGCACTTTACCTGTGACGCCACTTATTGGAATAATCTTGATTTCCCCTGTTTTCAGTTGTCGGCATCGAGCCTCGTATATTGGCGTGTAAACCCAGGCGTGTTCCGTTACTTCAAAGACTTCTCTGGCGATTCTTCCAATATCTGGGGGCCTCTCAGGAGTTCTCTTGCGGATGATATCCGTAATAATGTCGGGTGAGACCTTGAGTTTTCTCGTCTTGTCACTGATTTTTTTCAGGACTTTTTCAGGTTCAGGCTCGGTGGGAGCGGATGGTAATTTTTTGAGATCAATTTCACGTCCTGTTCTATTTAGGGCAATGTGTACAGTTGCTTTGTGGATTACTCTTTCTTGGGCATCGAACGCGATTTCTTTGCGAGATCGCTTTAAAATTCCCTTCACCCTTTCCTTTACAATTTGGGGCTTTAGGGTTTGGTTAAAAACGATGACTTCGCTTACTTCATCTCCTACTTTGATCGTATAGGTTTTCTTTTGATAATAATCAAGGAGATAGTTTGCCTTTGCAATTATGAAAGGTTCGTAGAAAAGCAGAATCGATTCACACTCGATCTCTTCGTGCTTGGGTTTGAGAAAACCTAATTTTGCAAAGAATCCGGTTTTACCACTCTCAACAACGTTATTTGCGGTTTCAAGGTCGATGGCAATCTTGTGTACTATAAGCTTTCTTTCCTTAATTCTCTCTTCTTTGGCTAATGTAGAGGCAGCCAAAACGTCATCACCACATCCAAATAGGTGACCTTTCATAAATAATTCTTCTCACGGGAAGAAGGTGATATTTAATCATGTGATTTCTAACATTCATTTCAGAATCATAATTATACTGGAATTCCTTTAATCCTATGAACAACGCATGCATATCAGGAAGTTTAATTTAGGAATCAGAATTCTTATTTGGGCGCAGACGTGAAATCTTTTATGGCTTTAACTTGAAGGTTAGGACGTGATTAAAATGGATCTAAAGGCGAAAGAACTTCTAGAAAAGAAGATTGTATGTGAAGATCTAGATGTAGGCAAGGTTAAGGAGTTCATATTCGACTCCGACCAATGGAAGATTACTCATCTTGAAGTCGAACTGACCAAAGAAGCCGCCGAAATGGTCTTAGGTGTGAGAAAAGCCGGAATCAGAAATTTACTCGCTGTTTCCGCTGTAGATGGAGTGGATAAAACTATAAACTTGAAGGTTACAAAAGGGCAACTCCGCATATACCTAATACCGCCAAAACTGCATTCATAGACACCCATCACTGTTTTGGCCTAACATCTTTATGAACTTCTTAGAAGCCACAAGCTGCCATTTTCGATATGTAACTAGAATTAACATATAACAGCTTATGAATTGTATACGCCTTCGCGCATATTATTTATTATGATATATATATGAAATCGGCTCACAAAAGTAACTAATTGCGTAAGCATGTCTCTCTTTCAGTTCTTACCTTGGTAATTATAGATTCAACAAAAGCTGTCTTAGCATCAGTGTAGCCTTCACGATCTGACCTGTACTTGGTTGCTAGTCTCTTCTTCAATTTGTAATATTCTTGAGCAGTTTCAGGATGACTCCTAAGATAGTCTCGACAGAGTAGATGCTACTCCCAGAAGTCGCTTGTTAGTTCAACCATGCATCTTAGAAGTTTCCAGAAATCTTCCTTAAATTAGAAAATAGAAACTAGAAAGAGTTGTGTGTATAAGCGAGTTTGTGGGTCACTTCGTTTTTTTCGATGACTCATGGATAACTATTCTCAGCGCAGGCACATTAGGATATCGTACGTAGATAACTGGGCAATCTTCATTCTCGCACTGGTATCTGCTCTTCATGGTTCGCTTCACTAAGGGCTTTCCACACTCTGGACATTTAGCCATCTAAGTCACTATAACCCTAGTTACAAGTCAACAAACTTATTGCTTGTGAATTCGAAATACATAACCAAATTATTCGTGGGTAGTAGGTGGCGCGGGGTGCGGGATTCGAACCCGCGCGGCCCGTTGGACCACAGGCTTAGCAGGCCTGCCCCCTGCCAGGCTAGGGTAACCCCGCAAAGGTAACCCTACTTCATATTAGTAAGGAATCCGCTTAGTTTAACAACAAATTGTAGTATGTATTATTTTTGTCTTTTGTGTGCTAGGAGCGAAGTCTGAATCACAGCCGCGCGTATACAACTATCTTGTCTCTAACCTCCACGATTTGTTTCTCTAGAACTTCGCAGAGCATTTTCGAAACTTCTTCATCAGCGATGCATGCATGCCTCTCTTGTTCTTTTCAACCTCACAGCAGCCAACAATGAAAGCCCTCCCTGATAGAAACGACCAACTTTTCAAATCACGTTCGCGCGCTATCCTTACCCATAATTAAGAAAGAATCAAATTGTGAGGTTATTTCGACATAAGCTTCTCAGCAAGCATCTTTATTAACAACCCCGCTGTTGTCACCGTCAAATAGGCATCCTCTCGTCCAAACATAGTGGGTTCGTCTTCTTTAATGACGTTTCCGTCAGCATCCAAAATATGATGTGTAGGAGATGTGTAGTACCTAAAGTTTTCAATAATCTTAGTGATGTTTTCTTTGTTCTGCTTTGGCAATCCATACTCTAGTAACATTTCTTGAATTGCCACTTTGACATGTTTTCCATCTTCGAGTTTTTTCGTACTCAAGACTTCGTAAACTTTTCTACTTTTAACAACAGCCTCTCTCCATTTTCCTACTTTTAATTCACTCAATGCCTTTTGGAAAGATTTTGTGGCAACTTGTATTCTGCGAATTAATCCTTCCCGAGGATGTGTTGGAATTGAAGATAATATTTCTTCAAAATCTATCGGTAACTCAAACAAGAGACTTTTGCGATACCCCAATTGACCGAGCACTTTGTTCCAACGAGATTGTTCAACCGTTATTATGTCAGAGCCTTCAGCATTTTTTGCCCATAAACCATCGGAACTTATAAATCTAACCCTTTCTGAACCTTCGCTGTTCTTTCCAAGTTGATATAATTGATAGTCGAGCCATATCTTAAAAACAACGTCGCCATCATTTCGCTCTTTCTCAACAGCATATCTCTGTATCTGGTCAAAATTGAGACAAAAACTGAGTTCCTTTTTCGTCTCGTGGTTTACGAAAAATACTTCAAAAATGGGATGGAATCTTCCTAGGTCTATTTCCGTTCTTTCTGGTGTCTCGAATGTAACTTTCCCGAACAACCCAAAAACATTGAAGCCATCTTGTTTTTCGCCTTGCAAGCGTATCTTAAATCTCAATCTCGGTGGAACACTACTCTTCTTGCCATCTACTTTCAGAAAGGTCGCTAACAAATCAAATCCCGATTAGAAAGACATTATCCTTCCTTTTGAATTTTTTCTAAAGCACACCTAAGCGCGCGCCATACTTTCCTTCGTAGCATGCATGCATGAAACACAAATTCGCCCTAGCAGTTGCCTTGCTACATGATCCGCCAATTCTTTTCTTGGACGAACCATTGAGCAATATTGACCCAATAACTAGGCGCATGCATGCAAACTATCTAATCTCTAAGGAGTCAATGTTGAGATTTCGCTTTTTTCTATTCCTTTACGGATAATGCATGCATAAGGAAAATGTGAATAACCTTTCGGTAGCACGCGTGTGAAAGTTTCCTCAATGAAAAGTCATTGGCGTTCACATTATAAGAAAGGTTTTTTCTCAAGCATCTTAGCATGCATGCAGGAATGATATTAAAGAATGATCAGTTGCGCGCGTATTAGATTGGATTTATAAAATATTTAAGACATACATTCACATTATGCACATATTAAGAGACTCTTTGCGTAGTTTGTATTAATACCGCATGTTTGAGGGAGACGTGAATGAATAATGGAGTGAAATGGCTAGTTTCATCTGGAATATTGCTGATTTAATTCGAGGACCTTATCGTCCCGACCAGTACAAAGATATCATGTTACCAATGACAGTTTTACGTCGACTTGATTGTGTGTTAGCCCCCACAAAGGATAAAGTTCTCACTAAGGTCCATAACCTTAAAGGGAGTAAAATCAAGAACATCGAACTAATTCTGAATAGGGAGGAAGGTCAAACATTCCACAATGTCAGTCGCTTCACATTTAAGAAGCTTAAAGATGACCCTGAAAATATTGCAGCGAATTTAACGCATTATATCGAAGGCTTTTCCAGCCAAGCTCGTTCAATAATTGAATGTTTTGGTTTGCATGCATGCATATGCGCAACCTCCCCATTTTTTAAGCCTCAATCATAACACTATGTTCATTATGTCATACCAAGAGAAGAACATACCTGTGCTCCCTGAAGCTACAGATGCCTTTGGATGGCTAAACTGGAGATTGTACAATCGGTATTGTGAAAAAGGAGAAGCAGGTCTGATGGAAAATCTTGGTTTTCCACCGATGTACTTTTTTAAGAAGTATAAAATTTCTTTTCCTCGAAGGCATGCTGATTTCGAGTATTTTTCACCAGTTTCCCCCGAAAACCTGATAGATTTAAAAGTTGAGATCATGAGGGTAGGGACAACGTCAATCACACTTTCTTATCATTTTTATAAGAAAAGCAGAGAACAACGGAAACAAATATTGGCTGGGAAGGCTGAAGTGACCATTGTTGCTTATGATCATCGGATTCTACAGAAGACGGAACTCCCAGTCGAATTAGTGAAGAGCATAAAAAGAATTCGCCCAGAAGCCTTTAGCAACTGACCATTACAAAAGATAGTGCATGCATACAATTGAGAAATTCAAGAAGAAACTGTCTTTGTGCGTACGGGAAGGATCCAAAAATGGGCAGGGGAGAGATTTGAACCTCCCCCACCCGGGTGATATCTCCTATCCACCTGCTCCACAAACTTCCCTTGTTTCTGTTCTTCCGAAGTAGCTCCAACTGAGGTTACAGGTAGGCCTCGGTTACATATCTGCGCATCATTCTGTGACTGTTAAAGTAGTAGGCGATCTTTCCTATCGAATTCTTCATCATCCTTATCCATTCATCTCTTCTCTGATAGAACCTGGGAATAATTATGTATTCCAACTTATTGTACAGATCCTCCAATTCTCTGATGCGGCTCTCCTCCATCAACACATGCTCGTCCGGGTGCGGTCCTATAGCCCAGCCTGTAACACCCTCGATCCAGCCTTCAATCCACCAACCATCCAAGACACTGAAGTTTATCACCCCGTTGTGGGCTGCCTTCATTCCGCTTGTACCTGAGGCCTCTAGGGGCCGCATGGGTGTGTTCAGCCAAACGTCAACTCCAGAAACTATTTTTATCGCGAGATTCATGTCGTAATTCTCTAAATAAGCAATTCTGATATCGTCTTTCAGCTTCTCGATATAGCCAAAGATCTCTTTGATGAGTTTCTTGCCCGAGTCATCTCTAGGGTGGGCTTTTCCAGCAAAGATTACCTGAATCTTACTCTTCCTATTTACTTTTTTTAACTTCTCTAGATCTGAGAACAACAAATCAACTCTCTTATATCCGGTTACTCTGCGGGCAGAGCCCAAGGTCAATATGTCGTAATCCATGTTAATACCGGTTGTTTTGTTAACGTAATCTATCAAATCCTTCTTTGCTTCCCTGTGGGCTTGCCAGACATCTTCATCTGGAATTCCGTCCACTCTTACAAGTAAATCCGGTTCATTTGCCCACCCTGGAAGGTACCTATCGTAAATTTTCCTGAAGCTCTCACGTGTCCATGTATATGAGTGGATGCCATTTGTTATTGCTTGAATCTCATAGCTTGGAAACATTTCCCTGGAAACATCTCTATGCTTTTTGGCTACGCCGTTAACGTATTTGCTTAGGTTCAGGGCAAAGAGAGTCATGTTCAATCTTTCCTTTCCACCGAATCTTTTTAAGACTTCTAGGTCGGCTGTTTCTCCCATTAATTCCTTAACGAGATCGTAAGTAAACTTGTCATGACCTGCTTCTACTGAAGTATGGGTGGTGAAGATGCACAGCTCGCGGACCTTTTCTGCGCCTATTTCAGGTCTATGTAACAGCTCTAGAGCAAGAAGACTGGAATGCCCTTCGTTCATGTGATATTTTCTGGCTTCAAGGCCGAGGGCTTCAAGCATTCTTACGCCTCCGATTCCTAAAACAATCTCCTGTTTTAATCTGTACATTTCATCTCCCCCATACAGAAAAGAGGTGATCTCTTTATCTTCTGAGGTGTTTCCTTCCACATCGGTGTCGAGAAAAAGGACCGGGATCACTCCTCCCGTTATGCTCTGCACCTTATAAAGCCACGCTTTGATCTTCACGTCCCTATTTTGAATTTTCACTGTCACCTCTACAGGTAACAGTTTCATGAAATTGGAGGGGCCCCACTCTTGAGGATGCTCAATCTGCCTTCCATCCCCGGTTATTTCCTGCCTAAAGTATCCTTTTTTGCTGATTAATGAAACAGCCACTAACGGGAGTCTTAGGTCTGCGCTTGACCTTATGGTATCACCAGCCAAAACTCCTAAGCCCCCTGCATAGGTGGGGATTTCATTCTTCAGGCCTATTTCCATTGAAAAATAGGCGATTTTTTGTCCTTTTAGGACTTCTTGTAGGTTCTCCATCTCTATCTTCATCCTTCAATTTTGGTTTTTACGAAATTTTAGATGCCATTATGCGGATAGGATCTCAGCCAAGCGGTATCGGCTCATATCTAAGTCTTTTCTTTCCTTCCAGGCGTAGTCGAGTTCCACAGAAACGATCCTTTGTCCCTTGATTCCAACCATATTCTTCTTTGCACCTTTCAGAAGTAGTTCAACAGCGTGAGCTCCGAACTGGTTGGCTAAGACTCTGCTTCGAGCTGTTGGGGACCCACCCCTCTGCGCGTGTCCCAAAACAGTTAAACGCACGTCGTATCCGGTCTCCCTCTTAATCTGTTCCACGACGGCGGAAGAATTTCCTGCCCCTTCAGCCATGATTATGATCTCAGATGTCTTGCCCTTGCTTCGACTTTGTGTTAGTTTTTTGCATATATCCTGCAGATCATACTCGATTTCGGGAATGAGAATGAATTCCGCTCCTTCGGCAAGACCCACCTCTAGAGCGAGGATGCCCCGTCTCCGACCCATCACCTCCACCACAAAAACTCTCCCGTGGGATGTAGCCGTATCACGAATTCTGTCAATCGTGAACAAGGCTGTGTTAACGGCCGTGTCAAAACCAATCGTGGTATCCGTGCCGGCTACATCATTGTCAATGGTGGCAGGCACTCCTACTATGGGTAATCCGCTGGCTTCGTGTAATTCGCTCGCCGCCTTGAAGGAGCCATCTCCTCCAATTACTATTAGACCATCAATCCCGCTGGTCTTAAAGGTGTTTTTCGCTTTCTGGATGCCTTGACTAGTCTTAATCTCCTCACATCGCGCAGTCCTGAGTATGGTCCCGCCACGATTAATTATTCCGCTTACGGAGCGAGGCCCTAAGGGGCGAACCTGCCCTTCAACAAGTCCCGCGTATCCTCTTTCGATACCTATCACCTTTAGCCCACGGAATATAGCTACGCGAACTACGGAGCGGATGGCTGCGTTCATCCCAGGAGCATCTCCACCTGCGGTTACAACACCTATTCGCTGCATATCGACAAGCCCCCTCTTAAGTTGCTATATCTTCAAAACCTCTTCTTTTATTGCTTTATGAGTTTCGATTGCGGGTAACGTGGTGTTTACAAGGTAGATTTTAAGGCGACTGAAGAACCCTCGGAAGAACCGCCGTCGCAAATGGTTTTTCCGTCGATCTTTCACTAGTAGATGAGGGTTGCAGAAGTCCACAGTTTCCATATATTCAACCGCTTCTTTGGGCGTCAATTTCTTAACTATGGTTTCATCTTCCGGATCGCGTCCTAGCAAAATGGCGGTTCTCAAAGTGGTAAGGGGTAATATCTTGCCCTTTCCGACGATCCACCTAACATTTACAACCGCTCTACCTTTCGCGTCAAATTCTGCTTTGTCGACGAGTTTTTTGTATTCTCCCCAAGTTTCCGCTATGTCTGCCTGAACGTAGAAATTTTTCTCAGAGCTGAAAGCAACGTTTTCCTCAGCTAAGAAACGAACAAAAAACCAATCGTCAGATATAACACGTACGCCCTTCAGTCTAAGAAGCCCGTAGGTGTGCGTAGTTTTACCAGTACCAGAAGGCGCAATCAGACAAGTTCCCCGACCTCCAATGTCTATACATGCACCGTGAACAGAATTAATGCCATGTTCGTCTTCCAGCATGTCGCTGGCAACGCTTAGTGCGATGGATTTTACCCACCCATAATAGTCAACGTTTACTAAAGCTGCTGTTTTTGAAAGCTGATCGTACATAACCCTTAACTTTTCACCCTTCTCTTCGGTGACGATAAGTCTTCCGTGAGAACGAACGTGAGCAGACATGGGATAAAAGTTTTCTTCCCAACGTTCCTTCACGTATTTGATGTCTGTCAGGAGCTTGATGCAACATCCGTAGATGTCCGCCCTCTCCTCGTAGAGGAAACGATCTTCATATTTCTCCATCAACTTATCCTTGTCTTCAATGGAAATAAGCTCAACTTCATATTTAGACAACACTTTCACCTTGCATTTGGCTTTCAAAGACAACTGGTACAGTCTTCTGAAAGACTTATTAAATACTCTTGGAGGGCATGCATGCATTTGTCGTCTATCTTGCCGTTGAATTTCTTTGTTGACATTAATCTTCCCAAGCTTAGACGTAAACAAAGCAACTTTTAAAGAATTGAGAATTTGCATGCATGCACCTACCGAATACGAGAGTCATAATCTTCGAGACCTTCCCGAAGTGGACACATGAGTTCGACACGATTCCCTACATCTGTGTGAGAAACCACGATGTAGTTCAATCTGATTCAAGCATTATGCTCACGAACTAACGATAAGGGGCTAAGGGTATTTGTATTAGCTGAGTATGTTAGGGATGTTAGGCTTTAGTGGCTAAGCGTTTGTATGTATAACTAATATCGAAGAAGCTTTAATCGAGTGATTGTGAGAGTATTAGCCATGAATGAAATAGACGATGACACCGAGAGGCGACTGCGTGCTCTGTCTAAAAGGTTTGTTGAGGGGATTGCCGAAGTCTGGCAAGATGTGTTAAAAAGGTGGGGAATCAGTGAGCCAACTGTCGTGTTAAACGAATGTATTGAGCGTGGAGAGTGGTTTAAAGGCATTGTGTTATCAACGGCTTTTTTTGAAGGTGTTGGCAGAAAGATACTCGAAAATGACCTTAAAGGCAAAATCAAGCCTGAAAGATTGAATAATCTGGGATTAGAGCTAATTATAATGTTTCTTTACGCTTTGGGGAAAATTGACCAAACTACATACTGCAAGATGATGGAAATAAAAGGGTTCAGAAATGACATAGTGCACCTTGAGCCCTTCACAGAGCAAGAGATACAGCCAGAAAAGGCGAAGAAAATTATTGAAAAAGCAATTGGTTGCATTGAGCATCTAATCAGAAAATTTGATGAAACTGAGAGAAATACATCTCAGTAGTCATTGAACTTCTTTCATTACGAAATGTAAAGAAAACGACCGAAACTTTAATATACGACATCGCTTGTTTGAGCTTTTTTGGTTCTAGACCACAGAAGGACTGTGAAACAGGCTTATCTCTTCCAACTTCAGCAAAAGCCCATGTCTTTTGTAATGAAACTGTCAATAACTATGTTTCAACAAATTTGATTGTTCAATTATTTTAGCTAAGGAAAGCTGAGACCGTATAAAGCGATGGAAATTGCTCCAGCCGAGAACCCGAATCCAGAAAGGAATCCGTCAGCAGTCGGATTGATGACAGAGCCTCTTCTGAATGGTTTGATGAAGCTAATGAAAAGAGCAACCAACAACGCTGATTTTCCAATTGCAGAAGCTGTAACTTGTGCTTCAGGTGAAGGATTTGCAAAACCGAATGTGACTCCTATGAGAATGAAGCCAGCTACGACACCAAACAGAAATCCATTTCTGAAAGTCAAGCCCCTCAGATTCCCCGATATACTGATTTTAATGGAGTGATTTTAAGGTTTTGGCATACTGAAAAGTGACGCTTCCGCTCCTGCCTCTACCGCTCCGTGCATGCATGCGCTCCCTTCGATGATTTCGTTTCTAAATGAAAGTGGCGTCATACGTTATTGCCAATCTGATTCCTATAGGTTTGCGTATAGATTAATGTTCTTTATACAAAACCATCTTAATTCGGAAAAATCCTTTATCTTGGAGATATCACCCACAAACTCCCCTCTTTTTTCATTTAGCTCATGAATCATAGGCTGATGTTTGTAGAAAATAGCTAATCTTATTTACATTATAGATACGCGCATGCATGAAAGGCATAAGATGTTTGCTCTCTCAGGTGTTAGATATTGCTAGTGAAAATATTGTGTACGTGCATCACTTGAGGGAATACTATAAGAAATTCAATGGTCTATATGAACCACCATTAGTTACCTGCGAAAGAGAGTTGAAGCATGGAATGGACACTGATTTCTGTGTATATTGGAAAGGAGACGAGAAAGCTAAATATTGTCGTTATTGTGCCGTGGAAGGAACTCCCTGTTTCGACTTATGGAAAATTGTCCGGAACCTTGCGTCGCAATGTCTGGTTTTCGTAAACAACAGACCTGGAAAAGCATTTGGTAATCGATACAGAATTGAGTCTCCTAAGGACAAGATCTGCTATTTACAGATGTTACAGGACAGAAGGTCGAGGTTTGGTCTCACTATAGAAGATTTCTTGTATGTAACGAGAACGGGGAAGGGTGGAATGAACGAGACTCCATCAGGAACCAGACAAAATCCTTTCGTAAATTTGCTTCTTGAGGTAATATCAAAGGACCACAGCATACCCAATGGTTCGGAATTGATCGAGGAAGTGAAGAATCAAATCCCTCGCAAAGATGAAATTGACATTGAACCAACATTTGATGAAGCAGCGCTATTAGGACCGGCAGAAGGTCATTACCCTTGGGAAACCCCGTTACGCAAAAAGGAGGAAAAGTTGACTAGTGAGCATGAAACAGGTCGACAACCTGGGCACCTAGTGTATACCAAATCTCACATGCATCACCTTGATGGGGATCTTATTGACTCTTTGTTGTTAGCTTATCCGGAGATGTGGAGGGATAGAGTGCCCCAATTGGACAAGATTGGTAGAGCTGTTAGATCACGGGTACCCATCAGATTAACGAGAGACGGGTTGATTGCTATCTCAGATTGGAAGGCTGGTGAAAGAAATCGTAAGAGACTGCCAACTAGCAATAACTCTGTATTGCTCAAAACACAAATCGCTTTCGAGAAGAAGAGTGATAGGGAAAAGATGAGCCATTTGATCAGTTCTTGGAGTAAGGGGTGTGGAATGAAAGGTGTTGGTGTGCCACTAGCTTCTGCGATTCTTCGCTTTGTCTATCCTGACAGATATTGTTGTGTGGATTGGAGGAACTGGTATGTTTTGTCCCGGACTGAAAACAAGCTCGGGGACAAAAATCGATTATTTAACAAAGCTTTGTTGCCTAGCCTTGATAATCCATTCTCAAGTAATGAGATTACAGTGAGTATGTACATTGAATATATGAGAATTGTTAGATGGTTGGCGCAGGAGCACTCTGATAGATCAGAACAAGGAGGAAACTTGTTCTTCTTGAAGGAGTTAGTAGAAGATTATTGTTGTAGGACACCAGCGGAAATAGATATGGCGCTCTTTTCATATTCATGGATGTTCATTAAAAAATAAGTATTTTAAGATTCAAATCGAAAGCATCTGCGCACGCAAAACTGTTTGATCTACGTGCATGCATTGTGAATACCCAGAAAATAATACAAGCAAATTTTGGTGTGGATGTGGATATTTACGATACTGTCAGAGAGACAGTGAATTATGGGAAAAGTTAGTGTCTATGTCTCTTTACATATTACGTTCGACTCAAAGAAGGATGTTCATCAGTGACTCTATGAGTTTTTCTTTCCTCTCATAGTACTGTTCCTCAAAGAGTGTGATCAGCTTGTTTACTAGCTGTCTATATGGACTCGTATGCTGGTTTAATATCCATTCCATGAAGCCATGACGCATTAAATTAAGCGCTCTCTCTGGATTTTTGGCATAAATGAATATAGTGTCTCCAATGACTTGTTCAGCTAGTTGCTTTCCATTGTTGAATTGAATCTCTCCTGGAAGCCATTGTAGCTTGACTTCATAGCCAATATTTGTGGTCTGTTGAAGGCGTTGAAGCTCTTTTATTAATCTCTGATTATTGGTCTTGAACCAGCTAGTTCTGGTCTTAGCGGGAGGAATCTGCCCGTCTCCGGTTTTATGTCTCTTGCTTTTTGGTGAGCTGGAGTTGTTTGTCTTCATGGGTTTATCAACAATTCCTTTGGCACGTCTTCAGTTGGTGTTCAAGCTCGTCCATCCTCTGGAGGTATCCTATGGTGGCTTCGCTTTTGATGGCTGCATGGATATTCTCAGCTGTTATTTCAGATTGCTTCTGTTCCTCTGCGAGATATCCGGCTGTTAGAAGTATTGTGAAGCCCAATCGAATATCTTCGGCTTCAGAGGCAACCTTTGCCACTTCCTCTAATAGCCTATCTATGATGGTGCGGGGGTGGAAGGCTCTTGTTATTCGATCTTTGAGGATGTGTTTTGCTTCTTCAGTTGTGTATGGTTCTAGGATCATGAGTTTGGGTTGGAGGGTGCTGAGGGCTCGATTTGGCAATTTTGTTGTGTCTCTAAGTCTATTGCTTATTAGGATGAGGGTGGTTTTTGGTTGACGATTCAGGTAGTAGATTAGGGGTTCTCTTTGTTTAAGGAGAAGGTTGTCAACTTCATCTAAGCAGATGACTAAAGTTGATTTTTCAAGAGCCCTCTCGAAGGTCTGTTTTAACCGGAATACCTGATAGCCACAATCAGGCACATCATAACCTAACGATCTGACAATATCTACCAAAGTGTAGTAGGGCGTCCTCGTCTTCCCTGCATTCACATAAACCGTTTTCAGCTGAATCTGAGCCTCATCTGCACGTCTGCGAATTTCAGTTAGAATGTGTTTGGCACATATGGTCTTGCCTGACCCGGGCTTTCCAGCTATGAAGAGGTTCCGTCCGCGCCCATATTCAAAGACGCCTGAAAGCGAATCGCTCATCAGTTTCAGGTAATACTCACGACAGAGTACGCGTCCACCTGGGGGATCTGCTAAAGGCTGAAGCCACGTAGCGTCCTTTATTACGCAATGGTGATGATGGGTGGCAGTCATCGATCATTAACTCCCAGGGGCACAGACACACACCCCCCCAGAGGATCCCTATCCCCTATGATGAAACACAGAGCTGGTGAGGAGGATTGGTGTGAATTTTTAAACTTCAAAAGAACTCTTCTCCTTTCTCTTTTCTACTCTGGTGTACTGATGTGGAGTTTTGCGTAGCTGCCCGGTTGAGGAGTCGTTGGACTATTTGCTCATACGTTTCTCCCTTCTTCCCTAGAGATTTGAGTTTAGCTACTGTTCGCCTTGAGACAACAATCGTTGTTTTACCGCTTTCCATTTCTAATCTCGATTAGAGTAGACTCTAATTATATATAAACGTTTTGAGTTTGCTCTAATCGTTATAGCTAAATATAACTAATGCTTGCTATAATCTAGTGGCAATAATGAGCGAAACAAGGGCAAATGAATTACTAGAGGGATTTTTCTCCGACTTTCCAAATGTAATCCGAGATATAGTTCCTTTTAAAGTCCTTCTTTTAATAGTTAATGGTGTGGACAATCCCAAGAGTATAGGCGAAGGTCTTGGAGTCAAACCTCCCTCAGTCATATATCAACTTCAACGTCTGAAGCGAATTGGACTAGTAGCGCTTGGTGAGAAAGAAGGGAAGATACAGCACTACAAGATAAACTGGGATGGGCTAGAAAGAACCTTCTTGAGGGTAATACGTTGCTCGGATTACACCAACAATGCAGTCACAAATCCACTACTTCGAGACCTGATAAAAGAAGCCCTCAGTGTAGCAGGTCGGTATGTAATTCCAAAACCCGAACCAAACGGCACTTTTAGAAGATTGAAAGAATGGCAAACAAATCTTGAAGATTTCTTTCGTGAGTTCAATATCGCCTTGATCAAGAGCTTTCCGGAATTCAAAAACATGAAGTACGACAATCCAGATTTAGCTTCATTTGCCAATTTCCTCAAAGGATGTTATGAGAGATACAAGGGGTACTATGGAACAAGAGGTGATCTCTTCTGGAGGGTTGCACTTGAAAGGGCAGGGATAGTGGAAATCAAGTTTTCATCTTGTTTTAATGCGCCCGCAGGTAAAAGTATCTACATATAGAGCAATTTGACGGATTCAAGAGAGCATGCATAGAAGGCGCACATTTGAAACCGAATGCATGCATCTTATCAATCTCTATTGATATTGCGTAATTTAATGGTCTAGCTTCTTTTAAATCAACATTAATATTACAAGTAAGAACAATTAACATTTCTAAATAGACAAAAAACATTAATTGCGAGGGCAGTAGATGATGAACGGTGGGACTAAACAGCCTCATTTGAGGGGTATGTTATGACCCGTATGACCATCGAGTTGTATGATCGACGGAAAAAGATGCTGGAACTACATTTTGCTGGGGTGTCGCATCACCTGATTTTTCAGCAGATTAGTCTGGAAGAAGGCATTCCTGTTGATGCAGTTCGAAAGGATTGGCAGCGTCGGAGTCAGTGGCGGGATCTGATCTGGCGGATGACATATGGTCATAAAGATGTGCAGGAGCTTCTGTATAATTTGCAGATTGGTCGGGAGAGGGCTCTGCGACTTGCCACGACTGCTGGGGGGATAATGTGAAGGTTGGTGCGCTTGGTAGGCTTGCGGAGTTTGTGAAATTGGAGGTGGAGCTGCGTCAGAGTCTTGGGCAGTACCCACGAGTGCATGCATGCATGCAAACAAGTATTTGGGAAAGAATATTATCCGCATTATTTCAGGTTGAATCGTGCGACGCTGTTTCTGGCAGATCCTTCCACTACGATTCCAGAGATGAAAGCTTGGTTTGGTTGGAAGCGAATAGAAACCATCAACAGTTATGTGGGTATTTCTAAGCGTGGAATCAAAGCTCAGGCTCGAAGATTAGAGAAAGAAGTAGCCTAGATGGAAGATTCACAAATGCATTGTTAGAAAAGTCTTGCTTAGAATGTATGCTACATAGAGAACTAATTGAACAGATGCTTTAGAAAAGAGAAACATGCATGAATAAGTTCTGTCTAGTTAAGGCATGTGCATAACCGTAGCAATAGCTTTGATGCTGGATGTTGCTGAGATTCTGAACTTAAAACTCACCTTAAACAATACTTCCTGAAGAGTCTGTATTCCTTCAACCTTCATCTCATTTAGAAAGTCACGCAATTCTCTTAACCATGCTCCATGCATCTTCCGGAGAATGGAACCATCATTTTTCACCAATTTGATGATCTGTTCGATTGCTTGTTGTCTAGTGGAGTTGTTTACACAAGCCATTGTTCTTGATGATGTTAATACGCCTACAGACAATTTTTCAGAGAGAACGTTTACTAAAGATTCCAAGACAACTTCCAGAGGATTCAAATCTTTTTCCTCCCCAATACTGATGATACGCTCAACCTCTGAAATCTCCGTTGTGGATATTTCATTCTTGTAAAGAACAAGATCAGGCATGTCATCAAATAATTCTCCTAGCTGATCAGCGATTAAGATACCCTCGCGTGTCATTCTTTCACCTCCAGAAATTCTCTAAACTCTTTGGGCAACTTCCCTGTAATTTTCCTCTGATTCTCAATCTCTTTATCGTATATAAGTTTAAACTCCCTTTTTAAATGAATTGTGTCGAAATAAAAACTTGCAGTACGTATTTTCTCTATTGGATCATATGATATCAGACCAAGAAATATACATCTATTGTCTTTAACACCCAAATAAGACATAGGTTTAATTTGATTTAGCTTTCTTAACGTATCTTTTGAGTTACTAAATCTAATTAAGAACTTTCCAATAAATGGATAGCTTTTATCCGATATGATTAGTCTTTTAATCTCGTCAATCTCTGATCTCCTGTTAATTATCCCGCTATACATTGACACATCACAGCCCCCTCCTTCAACAATTCTAACTGTCTTCTTGACCATCAAAGGAAGAGTCACTGGGTCGACAAAAGGTGAGCATAAGAGTTTTCTTCGCTTTTTTGTTATGAGCAGAACTGAAGACAGATGAGCCGAGATATATATATAACACGCGTTGATATCAAAGGGATAGAAAGGATCTGATTTATGACAGGGACTTTCATCGATATTTTTGACTCTCTAGCGAACCTAACAGTGTAAATTAGGGGATCAGCATACAATGACAAGAGTAGCAACGTAAAAAGGGAAAGCCATGGATTTTGAAAAAACCAGTCTTGCAATTGCTGTAGCTGTAATATGTTTTGGAAAGGCCAACTGGACAACAATGGAGAGAAAAACTCAGACAAGCTTGATGTTAAGCTATTTAGATGCACTGTAATCTCGCCCTGGAATACTACGATCAATGTACTAACAGAATAACTAAGGTATAATGATCTAAGGCAATCACTGGCAAAGAGGTACCATTTCCCAAAGATTCCAGCTATTCCTGAAAGCACAAAGGGTTGTTGATGGGTGAATGCCAAAACTGATTTCTTGCTTTCAATTTTGAACTCTTCTGTTGCTTTGTCGTCTTTAGGGTTATCAAAAAGAGTGACAGCTTTTTCGATCAGTTTCATTGTCTTGAATCCATGAGCCCTAAAAAAATAGACTTGACTTAGGATGGTTCCAATAGATACTGGGAGCAAGATTAACCCAATAAAAGCGATTGCGAGATTAAAGAAGGAAGTTCCTGTATATTTGTAAACTAGAAACCATGCCCAAAAGGGGAGTAGAAGCCATGCAATGTATGATATCAACTTTGCCACATTCCTTAAGCCAAAATCCTTGAAAGTGCTGAATACTTTAAGAATATCCATACGATCTCTCTCTTATTCCCCAAATTATACTGAATCTAAATTAAACTCTTTTCTAATGAATGATAATCCAGACTATCTGATTAAGAATTTATCACGCATGCATGCAATGATGATGCTTCCAATGGGCTTGACGAAAATCCTCATCCCAATTCCCCACTAAAGTAGTGTCAGATGTAGGTTATATTAAAACCAGTATGGAAGAAACTTCCACTGGAATAAGCGAAAATGCATGCATGTATTGCTTGCGCTTGCTCAGAGAGTTAGAAACTGGAAAGTTGTCTGTGAGTTGATCTCCGACACTCTACTCTGTACTCACAGTTCTTGCATTTGTTCATGTTTCTCGTAGATTTCGCTTCTCTGGAATTCATCCAAAATTCAACAGCCCAATCGAGATCTTTCTCTGCGTCTTCGTAACTAAACTTGTGAAAGTGTATTCCAGCATGCTCGATTTTCAAGGCAGATTCCTTTGGGCCATTCTTGACTATAGCATCGATTACTCTTCTCTTTAGTTCTGTGTCGTTTTTTGCCTCTGGATCAGCTATGACAATTGCGTAAAATAGTCGACTTGTGTCAAAACCCATGTTTCTCAATAGGACTCCATAAGTCCGTGCTTGGACATGATGAGCCAAATAAGCTATATCGCTTCTGCTGAATTTGTACTCAAAGACAATTAGGGGATACCCCTTTTGGAAGAGCACAGAATCCGGTCTACCTGCAAGGATTAAACCTCTGTATTTGGCAAGAAGAAGCATCTCAAGAGCGAAAACCGGTTTTTTATCATAGATTTTCTGCCAAAGCTCTCGCCTGTTAGTTTTCATAGCGCCCTCAAGCAGTTTCTCATGAGCTCCAGTTCCGATGTTTTTTTCTTCGGTCTCGACCTCGCCATGAAGATAGTGCATTTCAACTTTCTTCTCACAGAAATATTGCTCTGCAATGTCACTAGCAAGAATGGACGGTCGATTGAATCTAAGTCCACTTTCCCCTTTCTTTCGCTTTTCCAGAAGCTCTTTCGCTAAAGCATTGTAGGTTTTGAGTTGAATCTCCCATTTCCTCATGCTGCCCATGAATCCTAGACGATCACGTCTATGCACTCTCGGCCTTTTGGATTAGAAACCAATATACGAGTAACTCATTTTCTCTTTCTCTATATTCCTTGAACTTCTTGCCTATCGTCTTCCAAAATTCTCTGTCATGCTTCCTTCCATGCTTGGCGTGAGTCAATTCGTGATAGAATATGTATCCAATCAGGTTTTTTGGCAGATATCTGAGGAGCGCGTTGACTGTGAGGTTACCTCTTCTGCTGTGGCTTGCCCATTTTGTCCTCATTTTTCTGTAGACGGTTTTTTTAACGGTGGTGCTCAGTTCTGTTTGATATTGTTGAATAAGGGTGCTAGCCAGATTTTTTAGTTCTGATAGAGTGCGGGTTTGGTTCAATTGCTTCGCTTTAGATTGTTCGAGGGCAGCTTGGATGACATGCTTTTTCTTGGCTATCCACTTTCTGTGTTTTTCAAGGATTTGAACTTCATTCGGGTAGTTTCTTGGAAGAACTAATAGTAGAGTTGCTGTTTTGAATTCCAATCTAGGGTATTTGATGTCGCGATAGTCGACCATGTATGTTAGGTCTTCAAATTTTCTGCCCATAGTTTTTCACGCTTTCCATTATTTTCCGGTAGAGCTCGTTGAGGTCTGCTAGGCTTAGCCCATATTCTCTAATGTATTTTCTCAGGTATCTCCGAACTTCTCTTTCCACAGTTTTCCTCGCACTTTGTTGATAGTACCAACCTCTGAACATTTTGGGTTGAAGCTGTCGTGTTAGTTCTTGTATGTTTGAAGCTAACTTCTTGTCAGTCCCGAATTTCTTTTCCAATGTAAGAAGCATCGAATATTGAAGATCTGTGAATTTCAGCTCTCTTTGTCGTTCTTGAAGCTTGGCTATTTCGTTGAAGATCTCTGCTCCGTCTGTATAGATTTTTCTAAAGTCCTTGGTCTTTTCTTTCCATAATTTGAGTATTCTTTCGACTTTGTCTACAAGGGACTCGTAGACTGGGCTTCTTTCTTTTTCCACAAGAATGAAGCGGTTCAATGCAAACACGATATTAGCTGCTTTCTCTTCTTTGGTTTTCACTTTTTCTTGGAGGTTTCTGAGATAATTTGCGTCAAAATCTATTATGGGGAATTCTGTCTCGATGTTCTCAAGCTCAGTGGTTCTGTAAACGTATTTGAGAGTCTTTGTGAAGTATTTTCTGACGTATCTTTGTTCGCTGGCTTGGTCTTGTCTGACCCAGTGAATGTAGTAAGAATAGACTTGAGTGAGCCACTTATATTCAGAGAATGTCTCAAGTTTTATCTCGTTTGGCCCTAGAAGTTCAAAGAGTTTTCTCAGGTTTCTGTAGTTTTCTTGGAATTTCTTGCTGTTCTTCTCGTCTGTTGTGAGGATTTCGAAGGCCTTAAGCATTGTCTGTCTGTCGGTTCGGTCTTTGGGCACGTCCACGAAAGGGCTTAAGGTTGCACTCAAGGTTTCTATGAATTCTTTGCGCAGTTCTTTTAGGTCAATTAGCACGCCGCGAATGTCTTCCTTGCTGTAGTTTTCAAAGGCTTTCATGAACTCTTTCAGTATGCCAACGTAGTCAATGATTAGACCTGCTTCTTTGATGTCTTTGTATGGGCGGTTTGTCCTTGCTATGGCTTGGAGAAGTCTGTGTTCTTTTAGTGGTTTATCGAGGTACATGGTCTGAAGAATAGGTACGTCGAATCCTGTTAGGAGCATGTCGGTGACTATGAGGATTTTTGGATATTCTTCTTCTTTGTAGTTGTCGATGATTTGTTTTCTTATGTCTTCGATTTCTTTGCCTTTATACCGAGTTACAAGCTCTTTCAGGTAATCTTGGATTTCTCGCGGATCTTTTCTGGTAAAAGTCATTACAACTTCAGAGTATTCTTTGGGAAGTAACTCGTCAAGCGCCCGTTTGTAGCGGACGCAGGAGCGTCTGTTCACTGCGACCACTAAGGCTTTGAATTTTCCGTCCAAATTTTCTTTAAAGTGTTGTGCAATGTCTTCTGCTACCTGCTTTACGCGGTTATTGTTTTCTAGGAACACTTTTATCGAGTTGAGTCTCTTTTTGACTTTTTCTTCGGTCTTTTCCCTGTATTCTTCTGGTATCTCTTCAAATTCTACCTGTATGAATGTGTCAAGCATCTCTTTACGCAGGCGAACATCTTCTTCCAGTCTCGGTTGGTAGCAGATTTTTAGTGTGAAGCCGTCTTCGATGGAGTCTGTGATAAAGTATTTGTCGAGATATTTTTCGTCAGGTGGGTAGCTGAATTCGCTGTACGTGTCTCGTCCTATTTTTGCTATTGGGGTTCCTGTTAATGCGAATGTTGAAGCGTTTTTGAGTATTGCTTTCATTTGCGCGGCTAGGAGTCCATATTGAGTTCGATGGGCTTCATCGATGAATAGAACGACGTTTTCCCTGGTTTGAATTGTCTCCCTTGTTTCTGAAAGAGTCTCCAGTTCTTTTTGGAGTTGTTGAAGTTCTTCTGGGCGAAACTTGTGGATTAGCGTTATGAATATCCCGCGTTTTCCTCTATTTTCATCGTGCCGTAGAATAGCCCTCAGAGCGTTTATGGAGTCGATTATTTCGGGCTTGGTTAAGTCTAGTGCATTGAATTCTTGGTAGAGTTGTTCTTCAAGTTCTTGACGATCCACAATGAAGAATATCGTTGGGTTTTCAAGCTGTTTAGCTTGATAGAGTTTGTTGGCTGCAAATATCATTGTTAAAGTTTTACCTGAGCCTTGCCAGTGCCAGATTAAGCCTTTGTTTTTGTCTCCTTTTCCTCCCAAGTAGATTGTTACGCGGTTGTAGATTTTTTCTGCTGCATTATACTGCATGTAACGAGCTACTACTTTGGTTGTGCTACCATGTTCAATGCGGAAAAACAGATAATTTCTGATTATGTTGAGTAAAACATGGGGTTTGAGCATTTCAATGGTTGAGTCTATTGCATCTTTTTTGGGCTCCCGCCATAAGTGTGTTTTGACGTCTTCCTGCCATTGGGCCGTTGGGAAGTATCTGGCTGTCTGTTCTGCAGCTACGCCTATTTGCACATACTTGTAAAGTTCAGGAACAGTTTTCTCATATTCTTTGATTTGCTTGTAAGCAGAGTACCAGTTTTCCGTCAGGCTCGCTGGGTTCTTGCATTCAATGTTAACTAGAGGTATGCCATTTACATAGAGGATTATGTCATTGCGGATCTGCTTGTCGCCTGATTGATGGGTGACTTGGCGGCTTATTATAAATTCGTTGTTACGAAAGTTTTCGCAGTCCAAAAGGTGGATGTACTTCACTAGTCGTTCTTTTTCAAACTTTATTGGAATGCCATACTTGAAGAAGTTGAGTACCTGTTTACTGCCCTCGCTGCCGCTGGTCTTCAGCTTCAGATCGTTTAGTGCTCGCTTTACTTCTTCATCACCAATGTCTATGTTCGCGTTCAGTCGCTTGAGCGCACGAACCAATATAGGTGTTAGAAGGGGCTCTTCCCGGTTTTCTCTTTCTAGACTGTCAGCTTGTATTTCCTGCCAACCCTTCTTCTGCAACTCCTCAGAGAAGTAATCTTCCGCAAGAGATTTTTCACTAAATGATGGCATAAACTAGTCAATCCACATTAACTCTGACTTTGCCAGTAAGAAGCAAATCCATTGAACCTTGTTTGATTCTTTCGAGACCCTCTTTCTCTTGCTTCTCCAACTCAAGTTTATCATCTAATGCTAAGAAGATCTCTGCAATTCTTTCCTGTTCGGATAGGGGTGGCAAGGGAATTTTAATCTTGGAAACTTGGGATTCATTTAAGGCTGGATATTGTCCACCCATCATCATTCTATTGCATTGATTCATCGTTTGATCTGAAAAGAGAATGGTTAGGAGAAAATACGAAAGGATCTTTTTGGTGGAACTCAAGACAGCAAAACCCGTTGAGCATATCTGATCCTCGTACTCCTTTGGAATTATGGCAAAAGCTTTCAGATAAGGTCTGACAGTTGACATTATTACGTCATTTTCGTGGATTACTCTTCTTGCCCTAGAGGGAGCCTTAATGCCTAAGATCGTCTTTGAATCTCCTATTTTCCCCGTGCCTCTTTCTATAGAGTCAATATCAACATAGAGAAAATTCCGTTCTGGCATATCCTTTGAAGGATCTCTTGATTCCTTGTTTATCTCTACGACATTTTTGAGTCTGACAAGGTCCCATTTTTTAGGGATTTTTCCTATTTCTGTGTCTTTGAACTCTTTGTGTCCTATTCCATTTGTCAGAAGCTCCTGCATCAGGCCCTTCTTCAAACGTTCAGTCTTGGCAATAACCTCATCAGTCTTCTGAATAGCCAAATCAACACAAGAGAGAACCTCAACAATCTTTTTCTGTTCATAAGGATATGGCAAGGGGATCTCTAGTTTTGTGACACCAATTTTGGATGCTCTTTGCCTACCCGTTGTTCCTGTCATGGATGATATGACTTTGTTTCTATATTTCGGAAATTTCAATAGGTAAAATAGGAAAGAAGCATCCATTTGCTTACAACATATTGGAAAAACTTCAGTAGTGGCTAGTGCAAAACCACCTGGAACATCAGAAGGCACTATTCCCTGCTTTCCATTTTCTAGTGAGGGAGTTATCTTAGCTAGTAATAGGTCACCAGCTTCACAATAGGTGTAACTTTTGACGTCTTCCCTTCTCCTGATCTCGTATTGAACGAGAATCTGAGATTCTGACACTAATTTCATGGGAATGAATGCTATCGTATTAAAACTCTGTATCCTTTTGTTGCCTCTAATTTCTGCAATAGTTCCCAACTTTACGATTTGCCATTCTGAAGGTAATCTTCCAATTTTATCTTCTCTGAAATCAACCTCCTTATAAAAAATCAATTCTGCTCACCAAGAGCTTGAATAATTTCTGAAACATATTTCTCTACCTCATTCGTAATTTCTTGCCTTTCTTTCTCTAGTCTCCTGAGTCCTGAAAGCTCTTTTGTTATGTTTATCTCTTCTTTTTCTTCTATTGGCATAACATAGAGTGTCACGTTCAAGTTGTAGTCATTATCAATGATCTCCTTAGTGCCTACAGATTTGGAGAAGCCTTCTATGTCAGCAAGTTTCCGATATGCTTCTGTAATCTTTGCTATGTTGTTATCTGAAAGCGAGTTTAACCTTCTTACTGAAGGATGAGGTATGAATTCGTTTGAGGCGTTGATGAAAAATATCTTGCCTTTCCTATCCTCTGACTTGTTGTTATTGAAGATGATTATGGCTCCTGGGGCTCCAGTGTTGTAGAACAACTTTTCTGGCAGAAGAATAACACTTTCAACCAGATCTTTCCCCAGAACTGTGGATCGTATTGCTTTCTCTTTTCCTCCTCTGAACAAACAACCGTTATCAATGACTACCCCGACTCTTCCTTTGTCGTCGTTTGCTGAAGCTAACATGTGTTGAATCCAAGCCCAATCTGCTGATTGCTTAGGAACAAAACCGAATCCAAATCTTTGCTTCCAGAACTCACCCTTCTTCAAAACGTCTTCGCCATACCCATCTTGGTTCCATGGCGGGTTAGCTACGACTACGTCAAACTGCATGAGTCCATCGCCTTCCTTGAACTTGGGGTAAAGAAATGTGTCTCCAAATTCTAGGTGGCAATCGCGGATGTCATGGATGTACATGTTCATCTTAGCTAATGCTATTGTTCTCTGGTTTGCTTCCTGCCCGTACAGGAAAACTTTGCGAGCTTCTTCCTTGCCAGCCTTCTCCTCAACATGTTTATAGGCTGAGATCAACATTCCACCTGAACCGGCAGCAGGATCGTAAACGCTTTCCAATGGCTTGGGATCCAATATCTCGATCAGAAGCGTAATTACTTCGCGAGGTGTGTAGATCTCGCCTTCTTTGGCCTTGGTTGGCGCGAAATACTTGAGGATCCACTCATATGCATCGCCCAAAACATCAGCGGAAACTTTCTGAAGTTTCTTCTCACTGAACAACTCAAAGAGTTGACGTAGAATCTCAGCGTTTTCGCGGCTACTGGCAAACTGGACAAAATCGACGCTATCCACAACATCCTTCAGCTCGGGATTGCGCTCAGCAATTACTTTCAAAGCCTTAGAGAACCGTTCAGTAAGTCCACTCACATCCTTGCGAAGGTTCTCCCATAGAAACTCTTCAGGAAGATTGAACGAATGGTACTCATCTCGTTTTGCTTCAAGCTTTGCATCCTCCTCGCTCAGACCATCTGCTAAAGCTTCTTTGTAGGCTTGCTCAAACTCCATTTCCCATTTATCGCTTATTCGTTTCAGAAACAGCAAAATCAGAATGAACTTGTAATCCACTCGCGTGCGGATTAAGTCCGCTGCTCTTTTCAGCAGCCCCTCGATTTCCCCTCGATCCAAAGATGCTTTCTCAAAGGATAGCGCCTCTCTTACAGCCTCTACCTTACTCTTCAACCTATACACTTTTTGTCTCGCATCTCTAATGTCCGATTCAGCAAAAACCCAACCTGCCTTTCGCAATTCAGAAAGAAAAACAGGAACCTGCTCCCGAGGATCTTTGTTCTGCTCCATCAAAGCCTTTGAAGCATCCTCAAACTTGAAAGTAGACTTGCCAAAAGTATCCCACAGAATCCTGTAACGACGCTCAAGCCAATCCGGAAGCTTTCTACTCATACTAATCAACATACCTAAGAAGGGATACCTAAGCATTTAAAGGTTGTGCTTATTAAATAAGTTTTCATACCATTAGTTTATGTGTTTGTTTCTTATATGCGTACATCCAACAAATTGGGCTGCAGGGGAGCAGTCTCCACAGGGATAAAAACCAATCTTCCTCAAAAAATAAACGAGGAAATTCAAAAAAACTCTTTGGCAGTATATGAAAAGCTGATGAAAAGTTTTATATAGGAAAATAGATAATGGAGATGTTATACATCAATGTATGACATCTATGTTAGGATAGGATGTATAACAACATGGTATTGGGTCAAATCGGTATAAATCTTCCCAAGTCCATATTGACCTCTGAAGAAATTAAGGCGTTGCATCCTAGAGAACGTGAGGAACGCGTCAGAGCTTTGATGCGAAGTATTCTTACTCTCAATGAAAACGGGATTATGGTTTCAGAGGCTGCAGAGGCTACCGAGTTAAATAGAATCACCGTAGCCAAACATCTTGAACATCTAGTGGCAATTCGAGATGCATATAAAACAGACAGAGGCACTGGTGCAGTATATTTCAAAAACGGGAAACTTGTTCATCCTACTGATCGCGTTTCTATGATGATAGGCAACAAAATCTATGATTTCATCAAACTTGAAAATGCAGAGGGTCAATTTGCGTTCATACAAGAAAAAGAGCAAGACGAATTGAGATTAGTAACAATAAAAGGCGGGATTATGATACGCATCAAAGATTTTAGCGAATTTATGACAGGTCTTCAGAAGTTTATGATGCAGACAGAAGCTAACTTGGAGATGAAAAATGAGCGCCAATAAACTCGAGGTAATCCACTACAAAGACAGACGCTGCAAACATTCTGAGTCTGTTGACTTGAAGATTAATAACAAGACTCTAATTTCACCTGTTTTTGCTCCTAGATTGAAAAACGCAAATGAACTGAATTTGTTTCTTGAGATACAATCTAACAATGTGCCTATTCATCTCTCTGCATACGTTGTTAGATTATTTGATATCGGGAAAACTCTTGGCTATAGGTTAAAGAAAGCTAGTCAGACAAATCTTCTTGGTGAAACAACCGATGCAGTATTTTCATCAAGTCTAGAAAGAGATCTAATTTTGATCGATCCTGCATTGGAGTATTTGTTTTACATCGCAAATATGAGTCGTCTTGAACACTCACCTTATGTATCTTCTCTGATTAGGGCCTACGCTAGACGTTTTATTAAGGATCGTGAAAATGTCAAGAAAGCGGGAAAAGAGGCACCTATAAGTGCTAATAAGTCAAGAGAAATAATGCACACAAATTTTTGGTCATGTATGTACAAAGAGGCAAACAAGCGAATGAAGCTTATTCGTGACACATTTCATGCTGAAATGAAATATAGAGCTGATTTATTCATCCCACCTGTTCCTTTGGTGACTTCTCCATATTTACTTGATGTTGCAATATTTATGAATGAGAAAAGTCAGGCATATGTAGAAGGAAAAATCGAATGTGCAGATTACTTCGTTCTCAAGCCTCATATATTGACAAATGATAGTATGATGGCAACCATCAAACAATATATCGAGAATAGCCCAAGCCCTCTTACGATTTTTAAATTTAAGAACTTGAACTTGAATCATGAAGATCTTTCATTGGAAAGGCGTGCTTTTCGGGATCTCCTAGCAGAGCTAAGTTTCCTCTCTCAACATGTTGAAAACAAGGCATTTGCGTTTTTTGAGGTGGGAAATCAAACATTCGTCTCCGCTTTGTCTTCAGTTGCATTTGTTTCAACAGCATTTAATTTGGATCGTGAGGATAGGCGACGTCATACTGAGGTAACTCGGTTTGCAAGTTGGTATGATCCAGATTCTATGACTCTAAGAAACAAAAAGACATTCGAGACAGTAATAGAGAACAACAATGGGAATATCCCATGTCACTGTCCTGTATGTTCTTCTTCGCCATCTTTCATAGATAACGAGTTCACAGAATATAATCGAAAAACAAAGATGCATTACTTGCATCGTAGAGAACAAGAGATGAAGGAAATCTATGAAGCGATAGAAAAACAAGATGCTTTGATGGGATTCGACAAAATCAGAAGAAGTTCCCTAAAGAACTTAGTAGATGTTATACCCCGCTCATAGTGAAACCATCTTTATAAAACGTGCGTGGGTAGCCTAGCTCAGTCCAGTATAATAGTCCCAACCAAGCTATAGGCGTGGTCTTTTATGCTCTTTTCTTATTCCGCTAAAGCCCCACTAATATGCTTCAAAAGAGTTAGTTTCTTACTCATTGGCGACCATTTTTGCCCTTGAGCATGCACATAGGTTAAATAACAAGAAAACTGAATCTCTTGTTGATCAAGAATGGGCGTTTTCGATTTAGCTCTTCGGAATCTGAGAACGCTATTTGAAGTACGGATGTTTGTCAAAGGAAAAGTCGACATGCAAAAATCCCTTTATTTCATGAAAGAACTTGGATATCTTGTACCTTTTAGTTATCGTTGGAGCAAACTCGGACCTTATAGCTACGAATTTGCAAACATCTTGGAACGATTAACCACACAAGGCTATCTGAAATACACTGGAAGATATGAACTGAATGAGAGGAATTTCCGGTTTGTTAAGCCCGAAGTCAACGAAAGACTTGAGAAGTTTTTCTTAGACATAGAGAATCTTTGCAACAAAAAAAAGCTAAATGATGTGGATTTCATTGAATGCGCTGCTTCAATACACTTCATTCACAGTAACTCCGAAGAGAAGAGCAAAGAAGCAGTCTTCAATAGGTTAGCATCTCTTAAGCCTAATAGAATGGGCTCCCTAAAACCTTTAGAAGAAGACGCATGGAACTTTCTGCAAGAGCAATCTCTGCTAAGTTAAGGGCCGCAATATGTCAGAAGACCGGAAATACTTCCGCGACCCAATACACGGGCTCATCGAAGTTTCAGGTTGTGCTTTGAAGATTGTCCAATCGTCATTTTTCCAGCGCCTGAGGAGAATAGGGCAAGTAGGATTCACAAAACTCACCTATCACGGTGCAGAGCATAGCCGTTTTGGCCATTCGCTTGGAGCTTATCATCTTGCCAAACAGATTTCAGGCAGGCTGCTCCAGCAAGAAGATGAGAACACTGTTGAGGAGTTTTGCTTAGCTGCGCTTCTGCATGATATAGGTCACCACCCATTATCTCACGCATTTGAATCTGCCCTCATAAGCAATCTAGATGATGGCACTAATCTAGGGCACGAAAACTTCACAAAAGCGATAATTAAGAACACAATTGTGGGGGATACAATTGATAGCTCAGGACTCAACAAGAAGAATGTTATAGATCTCATAGAAGGGCGTTATCTTGAGAACGCTGATTTAACCTATCTTAGCAATCTCATCAGCTCAGAACTTGATGTTGATCGACTTGACTATCTTCCGAGAGACGCATTCTATTGTGGAGTCCACTATGGAAAGCTAGATCTTGACAGAATCTTGATCGCCCTTGAACCTCAGAATGGAGAAATTATCGTTAGTGAAAAAGGAAGGCAGTCTATTGAGATGTTTGTACTCGCTAGATTCTTCATGTATACTCAAGTGTACCTGCATCACACAACCAGAGCATTCGACATAATGCTGAAGAAGATATTCTCCAAAGACATTATGAAAAGCATTGGCTATCCCAAACCAGAAAAGGACGATATTGAAAGATTTGTGAACTATGACGATTTCTGGCTCAGAGGACAAATAATCCACATTTCACAAAAAAGTGGATCGCTCGAGAGTACATTGGCCAAGAATGTCTTGAAAAGAGACCCCCTTAGATGGGTTGTTCAGAAAACCGCCTTTGCGGATGCACAGACTTTGAAAACAGATCCAGATTATCCCATTGTCGTAAACTTGGAAAACGACCTTGAGGATATAGCTCAACGTGCAGGAGTTGACGTTGCGAAGATTTGCTTTGATACTCCTTGGAAAGATTTACCATTTGAGAATCGGTATAGACCATATTCATCGTCCGAAGACACAGAGGCAATCAAAGTAGCGTCTAAAGGGCAGATCTCGGACATAGCAATGGATCCCACATCGCTCTGCTTCTACTTGGCGAAGCACATAGCTCAGATAATAAGAGTTTACACGCTACAAAAACACAGGATTGATGTCGCCCAAGCTATTACCAAAAAGTATGCTAATCTCAAGCAATACGTCTGGAAACGATAGTTTTGCACCAAAAAAGTGGGGTCATACGGGAGATATCCCCACAAATCGTCATGTTGTGATACACCTCTTAGAAATTGATAGTCCAGCGGATTTAGTCTAAACTCCAAATCTCGACGACATCACTGCATTAATAGTTTCAGACAAAGCGAAAATAATTTCACTCAAACAATTCCAGTTTTCAATGAGTTAGCTGGAAACATCTTCACTGTTGAGAGTTCAAATCTCTCTGTGTGCTTATGATCATCTAAGATAGCTAATGTCGATAAAAACATCGGCAACGAATTCTTTCAGTTTGTGTCTTCCAATCCCCAGAAAAGAGTGCAGTAGCTTAATCGCACCTTTCCACTCTTCAACTTTTTTTGGACCGCCCATGTCTGAATCATTCATAAAGTAGACGAAGATAAGATAGGCAGGGAGCTGATTGATTCTAAATAGATAAAGATGCGTCAATCTGTTTGTATACTGGTAAAAACCACAAGACCAGTCACTTTCAGCCTTTGAATTTAGAAAATCCTTGGTTTTACCAAGGCTTCCGAGTATTTTCTTAACAGAAACTTCATCCTGGGCTCTCATTATTGAAATTAGTTCCGAAATATGAGATTTCGCTTCAACCAAAAATAAGTTTCCCGATCTGCTTTTCCCAAGAGCGTCCCATTGTGGTCCCCTTTTAGGCCAGAAATCTGATAAAGGGATTTTTTCCATTTCAATCTCAAGCAAATCTACAAAATCTTGGTCGGAGTATTCTGCATATTCGTCTTTTTTCAGAGGTGAGAGCCAGTGAATTTCTTCATTGCTTGAAAGACCAAGTTTACTTCTAATTTCCAAGTTGAGAAGCTCTGGATTCTCATTTACCAGTTTTTGGAGCCATTTCTTGCTACCCTTTTCACCAACGGACTGAGGAAAGCGACCCATGTCAAGTCAGTTGCTTGGGTGCTGAATATAAGCATTGCAATCTAGAAAAAGAGGGATGTGCGGGAGATATCTCCATTGGTCGCTGGTTCGATTCCTACTTCCAGCTTCTAGTCCATGCCGGGAAGGTTCAATGACGTCGACATTGTTGTGGTTGCACGTTTCCTCAGCAAGAAACGGTCTTCTGACAATTCTCGGACAAGGTCCCAGTCCTCATTCAACAATCCAATCAGCTTTTGCTCTCCTCGAACAATTCTAACCTGAGGTTTCATATCATTCCCTTGTTTATCATGGTTCGTGTAAGCACCCGAGCCCAAACTTAACTTCTTAATTTCTTCAAGTGCATCATCCACATTCTCGTATTTCGCAAGAGCCTCCTCAACCTGTTTAATCCTGTCTTCCGAGTAACCTAGAACCTTGACAAGGTCCACCACCTGTCTCCTCCGAAATTCATCATCAGAAACATTCCTATCCGGAAAGAACCTCACCTTCGCATACTTCACCCTGAGATCATCAACCTTCGTCTTATCGTAATAGGCATCTTGCACTCCTGGAAGAATGTGCCCCATCAGAAACTCTTGATCCTTCAAATCTAACCCGGCATTCCTCAAGGCAGACTCAAAGGCTTTCCTCAAACAATGTGGGTAAACACTCTTCCACTCTCTAATCCCCGCATTCCGGGCTGCCTTCTTAACTAACGCTTCCAAAGACTTCTTCATCACCAATGTACGTCTCCGAACTTTAACTGGCACATTCGAGCTGTTTGAAGCAAATAATGGCTCCTTCTCCCCTATGCTGCCCATCACCTCTCTTCTTTCAGCTAAATAGTCTCTGAGAACCTCAACAGATTCTTGAGAAATAAAAGAATAATATGGAATATTCCCCTTGCAAGCTCCAACATCCCGCTTCTTCATTTCAGGATATGCAGGCAAACGAACAACCTCAAATCCCTTCTCCAACTCCTCTCTCACATCTCCGTAACTAAGGGCTCTCAACGTCGAATTTCTAAACCCACTCGTATACAACGCAAAAATCAACGCCCTATTCCGCAGACTCCCAGCTGAATAAGCCATCTTAAAAACCTCAGAAGGAGACGGAATATACTCCTTCCTCTTCCGATAACGCGAAGGCTGATACAACCGCTCAACATCCAACACCTTCGAACCCTTAAACCCATTCACCCGAAAAAACGTCTTCAAATAAGCCAAACACACATTCACATAACGAACACTATAATCCCTCCCAGCCAACGAATCCACATGATCCTGCACAACCCTGGAAGCATCCTTAACAGCCAGCTCAACCAAGTCGTCAGGACTCTTCCCGGCAAACTCACACAACGCCTTCAAAGCCAAACAACAATTCTCCTTCGTCTTCTCACTCCGCACCTTCCAGCCATAATGACGCAGAAACAGGTCCACACTCGCATAGCCACTCTGCCAACCCTTCACCTTCAGAAAACCTTCCCAGGTACGCAACAAGATTCCTCCTAATAGGAGTGTGTTCGAATGAGCTATATGATAGTTAGGGATACCCCTCAAAGGGAACTATACCAAGCTAGGGTAACCCCGCATCGTTTTTTCCTGACCCCGTGGCTTTTCAATTGTTGAGACGCGCTATTTTCTTTTTCGGAAGAATAATTGTCCTTCTTTTTTCGCAGGTGTATTCGTAGCCAACTTCTAGGAGCATACATGCTTGATTTCTTCGGATGTTGACGCCATCTTTGTGTGAAGTTCTTGGTTATAGGGATTGCTGAATATGGCTTTTTGAGGGTGATGTAGATTCGGGTTTTAGCGCGCGCTTCATGGTTTAGATGGATTATTTGACGCACTTGCACCATGTAGGATTCCAACCACGGGGAATTTTTTGAGAACATCTTCGCTATGTGGAGCTTGCTCTAAGACATCTGTCAAATCCACGCCAGCACTGTGAAAAACTTGACGAGTTCCATCTTTCCAGAGAAAACTGTTTGATACGTCGTATACGTTTCCCTTGTACCCCACATACGCTGGATTTCCATTTCTTCCATCGTATTGGGCAAGCTCTTCCTCAGTGAACTCTTTCATATATGATCCTTCCAAGCACGGCAAAAAAAGAAGTCGCTTCAAGTAAATAGACTGTCTAGCAACATCATGACCACAAATCCAATTATCAGCCCAAAAGTTGCTTCTCTCTCAAAACCTTTCCTGTGGCTTTCAGGTATCATCTCATCGCTTACGACAAAAAGCATGGCGCCTGCGGCAAAAGCAAGTGCCCAAGGCAGAATTGGATGGAAAACGGACACCAGTGCAACACCTAACAAACCCCCAACAGGTTCAACCAACCCCGTCAACGTCCCATACCACAGAGACCTACGTCTGCTGTAACCCTCCCTTAACAAAGGTAATGCAACTGCAAGACCTTCAGGCATGTTTTGAAGCCCAATGGCCGTAGCGACCACAAGTCCTGCTGCCACGTTTCCAGTGCCGAAACTGACTCCAACAGCTAACCCTTCAGGGAAGTTGTGGATAGTAATGGCGATGACAAACAGCCAAACTTTTGATAATTTCGAAGGCGGACCTTCTGCACCTAATGCTGGGTGGAAGTGGGGAATGAAGCGGTCAATCAAATGCAGGACAAGAGCTCCCAAAACAAGCCCGAAAACGACAACCCAAGGACCACTCATATCAATGGCTGGCACTATCAAACTAAATGAAGTAGCTGCCAGCATGACACCAGCCGAAAACCCGAGCATGATATCCAGTAACCTATCTGAGACCTTCGTAGTGAACAACACGGGTAAAGCCCCAACACCAGTGGCTAAACCAGCAACTAGACTGACCACAGAGCCAAGCAGAATCGTTTCGTCGATCATGCGCAACTCACAAACCTTTACAATATGTGATGGTCCCTAAAAAAGTGGAGGAAAGGGTGGAAAAAGGCTTACCTGAGGAACTTGGAGACGAAAGGCGAAGTCTCGCCTCTTCGCATGAAGTGGCCAGACGGTCCCTCACCTAGGAATTCAGAGAACCAAGACTCATGTTCAATTTCCTCGTTAAGAATCGCTTGAGATAAGTCGTATGTTCGATGGTCTTTGCCAGCGGTCATATTGCAAATGTGAGTATATCCTCGCACTGCACATCTCTCCGCTTCCACCAACACTTTCAACATTGCCATGGTGTTAGTCGGGTCTTTTGGCAGTCTGGCGGGAGGACAGGCCGAGACATCGTGAAAAGCCTTCATGTCATCCGGGAGCTTGCCCCCTAACTCGTATATGCGGGGAACAAGAGCCTCAAAGTGGTTACGATCTTCAATGCGGGCGACCTCTGCGATCTCCTTGATCCCTTCTCCTTCTAGTCCTATTAGATTACATCGAAGGATAGTATAGTAATAATAGGTTGTAAGCTCTGCTGCAGCATTCTTGACCAACAAATCCAGAAGCTGATCAACGTTGATACCAGCTTTCTCCACCATTTCTCGTGCTACTCTAGCCATATTATCACCTCCTTTACACTCATTTACTTTCGTCCAAATATACGCCTTCTTAAGAACAAGTCAAGTTGGAAGTATACGTCCTTCGGTAATTTTTCTTCCAAATTCTCTGCATTTCTCCAGTCCAGTTTGGTCCGGTGCATACTTGATTAGCAGTGGAGGCTCTATAACATGCATTTCAAATTTGTTTTTCATGATTTCAAGAACCAAACGTGGCGCTTCACCACTCCATCCATAAGATCCGAACACTGCTCCAACTTTACCCTTAAGAATGATGTTTTTCACAGTGGCTTCTTCGAAAAGATTTTTTTTGTTAACAGCCATGTAGTGGTGATATATTGGAACTCCAACTGCTATGGCATCAAAATTGGCTAGCTCTTCCGGTGTTGCATAATATTTTGATTCGACTTCGATTCCTTGGACCGTTCTAGCTCCCTCTTCAATTGCTCTAGCCATTTTCTCGGTGTTCCCGGTTCAGCTGTAGTATAGGATTAACATTTTTTCAACTTCGACATGTTTCAAACCCTTTCTATCATCTTTTTCTAAGTTCCGATAGCTTCGAAAAATGTTTTCTTTCCTCATCAATTATTTTGTCGATTAGATTGTGTTGGCTTTTTGGAACAAATTTTTTTATCTCACGGAAGTATAAAATGGAATCCAACTCTCGCGCGCGCACCTCTATAATTCTCTCGTGTGCTTGGTTTTTTTCTCGGTAGTCATCTTAAAACTTGTTGGCGTTGAAGATGCACAAGAGGATAGGAAGCATAGTTGACACTTTTCTATATCCAGTGTCGGGTTTACTCGTTTGCACAGCTCACACATGAGGCGTTTTTTCCGTATGATTTTACATGTATTGCAGATGTGAAGTGCAAGTGCCGTTCTGTCCATGCCGTCATTGGACAGTGACTTGGCAGTTTGGACGATTAGTGTTCCAACTTCTTCCTCTATTTTTGGTGAGAGAGCTCTTCCTCTAACATGGTGTATATATTTGCTTACTGCTGTCTGTGTTATGCCTAGTAGTTGGGCTACTTCGGTTTGTTTCATTCGGTAGGTTTCGGTGAGTTCTTCTGCAAGGAGGGCACGTATTGCTGGGACAACCGATTTTACTGCGACCTCACATGGGAGTTTCATAATTTCTGCTCCGCCAATACGTTGTGGGAAAAGGTATATAAGCATGACGCCCGTCATAGTATTATGACGTGTGTCATAGGAACGATGGAGGAAACTAACTTTGGATAGAACCTCTTCTCCTTTCTCCCCACGAAAGAATAGTCTTAGCGATACCCAAGTTCTTATGGCATACGCTTCCCTTGAAGAGCGGGTTAAAAACCGACAACCGGTTGGTGATTCGATATGGCTGTCGAAGAAGATGGCTGACGATGGTTGTACATTAGAGCAGACTTTGCATGTGATGGAAGAGCGCTGTAAGGCTTGCAATGCCGTTTCACCGATGGTGTGTGTAGACCAATGTGAGACTTGGAGAGTGAAGAACGAAATCAGACAAGTTAACAGATTCCTTTCAGAGGCTAGTCATGGAGTCAAGCTACTGAATGCTATCAAGAATAGGAGAAGACTGGCGATCCTTGACATTCTTGAAAGAGAGTTATCTCTTGATATCCTGCAGAAGAACCTTAGAAACTACGAATTCAATCATAGTAAGAAAACAATTGTTGAGTATTTGAAACCGCTGTTAGAAGCCGGCTTGGTGAAAGAAAGTCACAAACGCTTCAGACTCACATTATATGGAAGAAAGATCCGTAATGCCATAGCTAGACATGGGTTTTGCAGTGTGCATAGGCAACTACCGATTCATTCCAGCGGTCACGAAGAGAAAATCCTTAGAAGCCTCTTAAATAGTGCAAAGACCCGCAGTGAACTGCTGGATGTTGCCCCTGTGAAGAGCTTGTCGAGGATTTTAAAGCGTCTACGAGAGCGGAAACTGATATTGGTAAATCCTTCTTCTCCTCGCGTTTTCTACCTACGTACGAAAAGGGCGTTATCTTTAGAGCGGCTTTCGCCAGCTCAGAGGATAATTTGTGATTCAATCCCGCCGGTCGGCATTTCTGCCCGCGACTTGTCTAGGGGTGTGGGGATTGGTATGCGTAGGACATATAAGCATTTGCGGCGTTTGAGAGGGAAGAAGTTAGTATTCAAGCGGAAATCACCTATAAGATATGAATTGACCATAACGGGTAGGGTAATAGCTGAGCTATTAGAAGGAATTACTTATATTAAGTAGTTGATCCGCGTATGCATCCGTTCATGCCGGCATGAAAATAGGCTATAACTTGAAGAAATTAAAGGTAACGTATCGAAAGAATGTAGGTGAAAAAATGAACCACAAGGCATTACATAAAATAAGTTATGGCTTGTATGTCGTAACTTCTGGAAAGAGAGATAATTGTAACGGTTAGATTGCTAATACGATATTCCAAGCCACATGCGCTGCGCGCGCGGAACAAGAACATTCAAGAACGTTGCCTCAAATACTGAAGCTGCATCCAAACGCCAAGGTTGTCGCAACTCCCAAATGTAAAAATCTGCGCGCGCGACTGGACTTGAAAAGTGCAGGAAGTTTGGAAGGGAGATTGCAGAAAGACTTATTTCCAAAGTCTACCCCATCTTTGTGAAAGGGGACGATTGTTCTGGATTCAAAAGATGAATTGATAGATTTTCTTAAGGAGCAAATCAAGATCGAAAATCAAATTGTCGACTCATTGAATAGGTCCTTAGACGAGATTGGAAACTTTGCTGTCAGAGGAGTTCTGAAGGGAATATCCTTGGATTCTACGAAGCATGCGGAGATGTACTCCTCAGCCATTGGCTTGTCAACAAGTGTCCAGCAGGCTCTTACGCAGGAGAATCTTGACAAACAAAGAAAGCTTGTGGAAAAGCATATGCGCTTAGAGGCAGAACTGATCGGCAAAATCAGTAAGAAACTGCCCAGCATTGAAGACAAGAAGGTCAAGCTTCTCTTGAACGCGATTCTTATGGATGAGAAGAGACATCATGAGCTTTTGAAGAAGGTTCTGGAGATTCTAGTTCAAGGAGAAACCATAACAGAGGAAGATTGGTGGGACATTCTCTGGAAAAACGTTCCTTTCCACGGCGCTCCCGGAGGATAAAACAAACGAAAAATTAAAGGAAGTTGGATGAAAAATGTCTGATGTTAAGGTTGACTTGAAGAAATGTAACGGCGACGGGATTTGCATTGACGTATGCCCAATTGACATTTTTGAACTACAAGACCTGCCAGAATATCCTGACAGCCAAAAATCGGTTCCAGTATGAAAAGAAAAATGCATACAATGCATGGTATGCGTAACCTCATGCCCCACAGAAGCGATAACTGTCGAAGAGTAAGCAAAGAACATTTACACGCTAGGCTGTTTAGAAATCGATTTGTAGGTCCTAGAATTGGTGTCTTCTAGGGTTCTTCTACCTGTTCTCCTAGCGCGTATACCATCCTCACTGGAAAATTCTATCTGGCAAATTGCCCTCAGCAGCGTATAAAACAATTTAAAAAGGGAAAAAAGATACACCACAAGGAAAGATAATGTCTGATATCATTTTACGAACGATAATTCCCATTCTTCTCTTAATGGGAACAGGTTTCCTGTCAAGAAAACTTGGAATTTTGAAATCTGGTGACGAGCGGATACTTAGTGCTTATGTATATTATTTCGCACTTCCAGCCCTATTTTTTGTTAACATGACTGAAACAAATTTCACCGAAGAAACTCTGAGACTTATGTTTGCCGGAATTATCCCCATTCTAATAACGCTGACAATTTACATCTCTCTTTATCTGATATTCAGATTCTCAAAGAATATCCTCTATCTACTTATTCTAAGTACGATCTTTGGCAGCTTAGCCTTCTTTGGCATACCTTTCATAACATTCGCTTTCCCAGGAACAGGAGAGTCTGTGGCGACATTAGCAGCAGCATCGATATCTATTGTAAGTGTAACAGCTTCTATCACGACTCTAGAATTGTATCGGATCCAACAATCCAAAACACTAACAAGATTAAAACTCGTAGCAAAGAGACTTTGGAAAAACCCACTTATTCTATCAATTTTCTCCGGTATTCTGTTGTCGCTCATCAAAATAGAAATCCCCACACCCATATCTCAGCCCCTACACATGCTGGGAAGCACAACTTCCACAGTCGCCATCTTTATGCTCGGGGTCTTTCTCTACGGAAGAAAGTACACAAACCTAAGCAAAGCCCTGAAACTAAGCATGCTAAGGATAGCATTTCTACCGGTAGTAACCTTCTTAACCACAATGTTATTTGACTTGCCTACTTTTGAAAGATCGGCATTAATACTGATGCATGGCATGCCTGTTGCCATCTCTATGATAGTTCTCAGCGAACGTTACAACTTCTATAAGGAGACAATTGCCTCTCTGATTTTAATTTCCTCACTTGGAGCAGGGCTATATTTGAATTTATGGCTTCTACTGTTAGGGCACTATTAGAAAGGTTCATTAGAATGAAGAGATCGCTCGCGCACGCGAAAGTTTGCATGCATTCGTGTATGCCGCTCTTACATACATCAAGTATATAGTGAAGCAACACCAACGTTATGCAACCCTGCTAACAAATTCATAACTCCAAATCCCAGCGTCATCACTGTTATTAAAGCTGCAACCCAACCAGAATATTTGTTTTGGATTCTAAACAGAAGTAAATAAGTGAATATGAGAGCGGGGATGTAAAACATCAAAGCACCCCATGCTCCTAAAGGCCACCCTAGAGGGTTTATTTCACGGGCGACACCTAGATAATTTATGGCATATAAAGTCGTGGCTAAATCAAATGCCCAGAAACTAAGAGGAACAATATGCAGGTACAGAAGCCGTCTTTTTGTATTATCAATCATACTCTTTCCCTTTTAAAGATCTTCCAAGACTGATATGGTGACATGTTAAGGGTAAGGATTATGAAATGCAGCTAAAGATGAAGCATTCAGCTTGAAGGGGAAGTTGAGTCTTTGATGCCTGCACGCTTGCGAAGATTCTTGCGTTGCCAGGTTCCGAATATATATATCTTTTTGATCGTATATATCAGCGTAAGTTGAAATCATGCTCCCAGTGTTGATGCTTCATGGATCAGCGTAAAGTCATGTCTCTAGGCAGATCGTCTCTCGTTGTTTCTTTGCCAAAGCATTGGGTAAAGTCGAACGCGTTAAAACAGGGAGATGTTGTCTCCATGGCAGTTCAAAGAGATCGCTCTCTCGTCGTCTTTCCAGGAGTTGAGAGGAAAAAGAAGTCCAAGAAGATCACCCTACATGTGGATCCGAAAAAGCCAGAAGTGACGGTTGTCAGAAGCATAATAGCCTGCTACTTGAATGGCTATTCAGGCATCAGACTTGTCTCCAAGGGAATCTTCTCCGTAGCTCAACAGAAGGCAATTCGCCGTATAGTCAGAGTGCTCTATATGCGAATAATGGAGTCAGAAGTAAAAACCATGTACATTCAGACATTAATTGACGAGTCAAAAGCTTCAGTCGTCTCCAGCGTTCGAAGGATGCACCTAATCTCCAGCTCCATGTGCAGAGACGCCTTCAACTCTTTAAAAGATCGCGATGCAACATTGGCAAGAGCCATCTACACACTGGACGATGACGTTGACCACTTCTCCTTCTTTCTTCTACGCCTCCTCAGAAGCGCTGCTTTGGACACAGCCTTGGCGAACCAACTTGAGCTTATGCCTATAGATTGTCTGGACTATCAAACTCTCGTACACCGGATTGAGCACGTCGCGGACCACGCAACTAACATTGCGAAAAACGTGATAATGCTTGAGGGAAAAAACCAAGAAATATCTGACCCAACCCTTGAACTTATCTTAACTGCTGGGGATACCGCTTTCACCTCATACAACAAGGCTGTTGAAGCCTTCTTCTCAAAGAGAGTTGAGAGCTCCGACGAAATAATAGAAGAGCAGAAGAGAGTTGAAAAGACGGATTCTAACATCGCCTCCAAATCATTCCAAACTGAGAAGAACGCCCTAATAATCTGCGCAACCTGTTCAATCCGAGACAGCATAAAACGAATCGCCGAATACGCAGCTGACATCGCAGAGATCACAATCAACCAATCCTACAAATCTGCCCTCTAAGAATTTATGTTAGAACCTTAAGCTATGAACTAGAAATACATGCACACATTTCTTATACAAGAATAAATACGGCATATACTCCACACCCGTCTTCGACAAAACCTTAATAAAATCAATCCCTGTCTACAAAATACCTCCAAGGTGAACAACATGAACATTCTCATAATCTACGACTCAAAGACTGGAAACACAAAAAAGATGGCAGACGAAGTCGCCAAAGGCGCAAAAGAAATAGATAAAATCAACACTTCAGTGAAAAAAGCCAGCGAAACAACAAACGAAGACCTCCTAGAAGCTGACGGAATCATAGTCGGATCACCCACATACTACGGTCAAATGTCAGCCCCAATCAAAGCAATCTTCGACAAATCAGTAAGTATCCATGGGAAACTCTCAGGCAAAGTAGGAGCAGCCTTCACAAGTTCAGGAGGCATCGCAAGTGGAGCTGAAACCACAATCATCTCAATCCTAGAAGCCATGCTCGTACATGGAATGATTATTCAAGGACGAGCCCACGCTGAACACTACGGTGCCGCTGCCGTGGGAGCACCAAATGAACGAGCAAGCGAACGATGCCGAGAGCTAGGCAAGACCACAGCCAAACTCGTCACAAAACTAACACACTGAGGAACCGCAGCAAAGGACTGCAAACTTAAATAACGCTCTCGCAGATTTTGGGTTCAATCCCACAAAGGGGCCGGTGGTCTAGCATGGTATGACGTTGGCTTTACGAGCCAAAGGTCGCTGGTTCAAGTCCGGCCCGGCCCACCACACTTTGCATGCTGCGGTTCAACTGGCGCCCATATGTACTGGGCGCATTCTTTGCTACTCAGATGCTTCTTGCAGAAAGTCATGGAAAGGGCAGCCATCCCTATCGCGTCCATGCATGCATACGTAATTTTAAAAATCATTGCAACAATTGGATACATTCAGTGAAGGTTGTTTCAATTTGGTGAAATTAACTTTTTATGGTGGGGTAAACGAGATAGGTGGAAACAAAATTTTATTGGAAGATGGTGATGTTCGGGTTTTTTTTGATTTCGGGCAGTCATTTACAATGGGGTGTGATTTCTTTGAAGGTTGGTTAAAGCCTAGGGGAATAAATGGTTTAGGTGATTATTTCGAGTTTGACTTACTACCCAAACTTAAAGGTTTGTATGCAGAGGATCAGCTGCAATCCACCGATATCCCCTACGTTGATCCCTGTTTTGACGCCATATTTCTATCTCATGCCCACTTCGACCACATCAGCCACATCGAGTTCACAGATCCCAAAATCCCAATACACCTCGGCGAAGGCACCAAGCTTTTTATGGAAGCGATGGAGAAAACCAGCGGCTTCTGTGATTATGGAGAACATCAGTATAGACCGTTTAGGACCGGAGACAAAATCAAAGTGGGCAATCTGACTATGGAACCAATTCATGTGGACCACTCTATTCCAGCTGCCTATGGCTTCATAATTCACACATCTGAAGGCTCAATCGTGTACACGGGTGACCTCAGAGCCCACGGACCCAGAAAAGATATGACAGAGGAGTTCATAGAAAAAGCCACAGAAACTGAACCAGTTGCCATGATTTGCGAAGGCACCAGAATGGTAGATGTAGAGCACAGAAAGAACCACTCCGAACAGCAGGTCAAAGATAAGAGCGACAAAGTTGTTTCAAAAACAGACAAGATAGTGTTTGTCGCACGGTACAGCAGAGACATGGATCGATTCAGGAGTTTCTATAATGTGGCAAAGAAAAACAACAGGAAAATCGTCGTCTCTCCAAAAACCGCATATTTACTAAACAAACTTGTAGACGATAAACGCTTAGATCTTCCCCGCCCATTAGAAGACGAATACATCCTTGTCTATTACCGACGGAAGAAATCCGGAGAATTTAAGGAGAAGGACTACTATATTTGGGAGCGTCTATTTTTGGAAAAGATGGTGAACCACGAGTTCATCCACGAACATCAGAGTGAATTGCTAATGGATTTGGATTTTAATCAATTTACAGAGTTGATTGATATCCGCCCAAGTCCAGTTAGTCATTTTATTCATAGTATGAGTGAACCTTACAGTGAAGAAGATATCGAAGATAGAGTCATGCATAACTGGTTAAACCACTTTCAAATACAATTTCATCAACTCCATGCTTCGGGACATATGAACAGAGGACAAATTAAAAATCTAGTGAAATCTGTCAATCCCAAAAAGCTGTTTCCTATTCACACAGAAAATCCGCGGTTATTCTATGGAGCATGCAATCGCATTCACCCAATGAAATGTGGAGAAGAATGTAAACTATAATCGCTACATAATTACATGCATAAGCTATGTAATGTGTCCAAAACTTCGCTGATGCTACTAAGTTCAAAATCAGCATCTCCTATTTCCATTTCGCTTTGACCATACTTTGCGAGTGCAGTGTTCAAACCCAGTTTCTTTGCGGGAGATAAATCACGGGTTATGGAGTCGCCAACCATCAGGATCTCATTGTTTTTTATGTCTGGTATCTTCTCTTTCAACATCTTTATTGCCAATTTTAGAGGTATTCCATCCCGTTTTTTCTGATTGGTATCTTCAAAGGCGACAATAAAATCGAAATATGACTCTATGTTCATCGCCATTAGTCGCTGGTACGCTTTTGTTTTCGGAGCGTCTGTAACAATGACCAACACGATTCCAGTATCCTTCAATTTCCGCAGAGTGAGCTCAGTACCTGGATATGGTTTCAAGAAGTTGTGTTTAGTCATCAAATAGGTGTTTATGGCTGCTGCCAATGTTTTATGTTTAAACTGCCCCTCGTTTTCCAAAAACTTGGTAAATGCCTTGTCCGATTCAATGCCGACCTCAAAGAACGTTTTCATCAACCTTGAATAAGCTGTTTGCTTGTCCATCTTCAATCCAGCATTAATCATAGAGTCAACAGCAGCCTGGCATGCTTCTTCCTTCATCTGCCAGAAATCTATCAGCGTGTTATCTAGATCAAAAAGTACCGCTCTTATTCTCTTCATGTTGACTGTTAATTGAGGTTGCAGACCACATTAACTTTTTCGTATATGCATCATTATGGAGCTAAAGAGATGACGCAAGACAAACTCTTACGCGTGTAACAAAACTATTATGTATACAACCACAGACCATGCATGAATGCCTGTGGCTTAATAGCTGGAGAAGATGAACCGGTTTATGGTCAACTTGAACTCACCCTAACCAACTACAAGAACATAAAAATCGTGATCAAACGAAAACCATATACTGGTCGCTCCAACGTAAAATTCTCAATATCATCTTCAAATCTGCAGGAGTTTATAGATATTCTGCAGGAAGCTAAAGAGAAGCTTGATGAGACTCGGCTTTCAAGAGTTGCTACTAGGGAGTTTAAGGGAATAAAGAGACAACTTATGCATTGAGAATTAAGAAAATGAGGCTAGGCTGAAAAGAAATCTATTCCAGTTTTTTCTTTGTTTTCTTGCATGCATTAAGGTTTTTGGGCTTTTCGACGGTTCAGAACCGCATCAAGCTGTCTTCTTTGTGACATCTGATCTGATGATTTTGGCGATTGCTATTACAACGAAAACAATAGTGTAGACTGCAATAAGGGCTCCTGCCAAAAAGATCTCTGCCTCTTCCGCAGAAACAAATATGCATGCATGCATTACTTGAAAGATGACGATGTAGACCTAAGAGCTAACTTGGCGAGAATTAAAGCTGGTGACGTTGATGAATGGCTAAAAGAATCTGAGGAAAAATTCCGTTGCTCCTATTGTGGAAAACCGCTTCCCACCAGCTCGTTCAGAAAGAAATGCTATCATTGCGGCAAAAAACTTTCATGTTGAATTGCGCAGACGCATATCCTATGATAAGAACTGTTACGCGCGCTATAGCAAAGAAAAAAGTATGCATGCATGCATCTTGAAAAACCCTTTAATAATCAAAAGACTATTTCGATCGACAAGATAACAAAAAAGCTTTAGCCCAAGGCTGTAAGTGAGAAAATGCCGAAAAAAAAGAAGAAAAAAAGTTGGAAGGAAAGACAGCGTGAGAGACAGATAAGGCAGCGGAGAACCCAAGAAGTATATCAAATACAGAGAGAAAGAGAAGCTGAAAGAAAGCCACGAAAATGGCCAAAAGGTAAAATACTCGGGGCAATTTGCTTGCTCGCCCTAATATTTGGGGCTTATGTGACATGGCAATACACAAAGCCTTCTGTAATATTAGAAGAACCGCCACCATTGACACCCACGGGCGGAGCTATTTATATCCAGGCTGATGGATCGGTGGATCCTTCCACGGCATCGATTTTGAACGCTGGAAACATCTACTACACATTCACGGCTGATATTCATGACTTGATTGTAATTGAGAGAGACAACATTGTAGTTGATGGTGCCAACTATACTCTTCAAGGCACAGGTGGTTCTGATTCCAAAGGAATAGACCTGACCGGAAGAAGTAACGTGACAATAACAAACATAAAAATCAAAGACTTCGACTATGGTGTCTACCTCTACTTGGCATCTCATAGCGTTCTTTCTCAAAACGATTTAACAAACAACAATTGTAGCATCTACTTTGAGTATTCTTCAAACAATACTTTGAGTGGAAACGATTTAACAAACAACCAGTATGGCATCTACTTTGAGTATTCTTCAAACAACACTTTGAGTGGAAATGGCATAACAAACAACCAGGTCGGCATCGAGCTCTCCGAGTCTTCTAACAACGTTATTTCTGGAAACAGATTTTTCAATTGCGGTCTGCTTGTTAGGCAATCCTACGGGAATGTTGTGGTGGACAGTTTGGTGAACGACAAGCCCCTCGTATATCTTGAGGGTGTTTCAGACTACGCTGTTGATAACGCTGGACAAGTAATACTCGTAAACTGCGCCAATATACTTGTGGAAAACCTTAACTTATCTAACGCGTCTATCGGCGTACAGCTATTGGCAACAAACAACACCCAAATAACAAACAACAACATAACAAACAACAACTGGTATGGCATCTATCTCTATTCCTCTTCTAACAACACCATTTCTGGAAACAACATAACAAACAACCAAGTCGGCATCGAGCTCTCCGAGTCTTCTAACAACCGCAATTACCATAACAACTTCATAGACAACGCTGAACAAGCGTATAGTTACGATTCAACAAATGTCTGGGATGACGGATATCCTTCTGGCGGCAACTACTGGAGCGACTACGAAGAAAGGTATCCTGATGCCGATGAGCTGGACGGCTCAGGGATATGGAACACACCATACGTTATTGACGAGAATAATCAGGATAACTATCCGCTTATGAATCTCTGAATTCTGGAAAAATCTTATTTATAGTAAAAAATTGTCCTTCCGGTTCTTGTTGTCACAGCCACTGATCTGTAGCCAGCATGGTTTCGCGATGTTTTCGCTTAAAAACGCTTACGCGCAAATTCGTATTTGCTTGCTTGCATTGGGGTTTTCACGCTAATATGTTTATGAAACCAATCTCTATCAGGGCTGCAATGAGGAATATTCCGTAGATGTAGACTAAATTTCTTGTAGTTATGGTTCGGCTTAGAGTCTTTTTTATTGTTAAATATACACCATACCCCTCGATTATCCCGATTGGTGTACTTACGAGGAAAATTGTTGGAAGGGCTTCGACAATGATTCTTCCCAAAAAAAGATTGGCGCCCCTTAGAATACTTAAGAAGAGAACAATGAAAGCGAAGACAATGGCAAAGATTCGAGGATGTTCAAGTATAACATCAGCATGTTTCTCTCTTTTGAAGAAACCCAAAACTACCAAATCAACATAAAACCTCATGCCCAACAAGATGAGGGAGACTACGATTATGTTATTCATGAAAATCATTATAAAAACCAAAAGTTGATTCTGAAATAAGACACTCAATGAATTGAAAAAAGCAGTATTTGCGATGTAGGAGAACAATAAGAGAGTTAGAAAAGCTAGACCCAATAAAACCGTGCGATATTTTTCATCAAGCATATATCTCTCCTCTTGCCGAATCTTCGATAAATTCTTTGCTTATATATGCATGCATCGAGAACTTGGAGAGGATCAAGGCTGGCGGAGTGAAAGAGTGGTTGGCGGAAGAAGAGAAGAAATGGGTCTGCAGGGAATGTGAGAATCCCATATCAGATTCTGCAAAGTGCCATTGGTGTGGAGCGGAACTCGGAACGAAATGATGCGAACGTGCATCGCGTCAGGCTTTCGCTTTGGTGATGTTCGTATACGGTCATTCTTCTGGGACGGGAGTCCAAATTCTTTTGCATGCATGTTGTGACATAGTTGAATCTCATGGATTTGTAGACATATGCGACTTTGTAGCGATGGGCAGTCACTATGAAGATTCTAACCCAGTAATACCAGAATTCCCATCTTGGACAATAATATTACTCATCCTATCAACATTGCCAATGCTAGTCTGGCAACGAAGAAAGTCAACCAGAAACATCTAACCTAACATGGCTTATTGGAGTTGTCTCTGTATTCTATCCTTTTTGATAGACAACTCTTCCTCCGAATATTCCTGATTATGCATCTTTTCAATTCTCAAAAACCGCTTCAACCCTTTCTCAGTTTTTCTTCTGTACATTTGTATCTCTCCCTGAAACAAGTCTAAGATCGCCTGAACTTCCTGTGACGAATGCATATGGGGGTTCATCACTGCCAAAGTCGTAAACCCGCTGGACTTTAACTTCGGAACTAGAGCCGTCAACCATCTTCTAGTAGAGACCGCGTGATGTTGAAGTAAAACGTCAGAGATTATCTCAATGCAAGCCCTGCTCGGCTTATTTGCTATTTTATTTATTTTACGAAGCGCAGATGTAAGAGCAATATCGATTTCGGTGAGGTTCTCTACTCCTTTAATTTTAAACACATTATCTTTGCTTCCAACTATGGCGTCAGCCTCTGGGTTGCATATGAAAAGATAGAAATTCGATGGAACCTCTGGAACATAAGACTCTGCGCCTTTTGCATCCACTGTAATGTAAAAGACAATCTCTCCCTCTTCTATTCCTGTTTTAAGATACGTCTCTATCAGAAGGTCTTTCTCGTCGCAAGATGGAGAATTTAATAAAACTGCATACTTACCTGGAATCCCGCCAAACATCATGCTGTCCAGATCTTTATATCCTGTAGCAGCATAACGCGGTGGAGTCGTCTCTACAATCTCAGTTACTTCAAGTTCACGTTTAACACGTAACGGGAAGATTTTCAAAATTTCCTTGCAGAGCGCACTCACCTTCTCACCTTCACTTACCAAATTCTCAAACGCTTTTCTTCCCACACTATCCTTCATCTGCATTAGAAACCTAATTCGCTGAAAGAGATGCAGATCCTCTTCCGTTAACCGAAGTTCATTTTTCAAATCCCTCTTAACACCTCCATGCTTCAAAAGATTAGAAATAAGATCTATGTTCTGCTTAGAATCTTTAAGGGGAAGGTAACCAAACTCAACAAGTGTTACAAGCGATATCTGTTCGATGAACTGCTCAAAAAGATCCCGTGCAGGATCAACTTCATCAGACTGTAATAAGCTCTTACAACCATCTAAAGCTGAGATCGCGCTTTCAAGTTGCTCACTTACAAAACTCGTGTCCGATCTAACAGGTATACATTCAGAACGAACAAGAGCATCTATGTACTCTCTGACTGCAGACTCGTTTTGATAATTGCCCGGGTTCCTAGTAATAACATTATACACGGTCTTAGCGAATTGATCAAAAAGGTTGCTTGTTATCTTCAGCTTCACTTCTTTATCGATCAGCGTCTTGACCAATCTATAGTTCACAATTTTCTGTTTACTATCACTCATTGCAAGAGTCATAATTTCTGGGTAGATCAGCCTGTAACTCTCGGCAGCCTTCTCATCGTACTTCTTTATTGCGTTATACAACATTGATTGTATATCCAGCGTACTTATCCCTGTCTTCAGCTTAGGCTCAATCTCCTCAATAACACGGAGAGCAGTTTCAAACGAAATACCCAACTTAGGGCCAAGCAACGACTTCAAAATTCTACCAATGCTAAACTTCTGCCTTACATTAGTTCCAGACTTAACCACATACTTCAGTTTCTGGTCAAACCTAGTCTTAAACTGGCTCTCAAGCTTTGAAGGCTTAAGAACTTGCAAAAAACCCTTCTTAGACTTGAAACAGCCTACAAAGGCTTCCACTTCTGCCACTGCAGACTTACTAATTCGAAACCCATTACCCTCAGAATCTCCTAACTTCGAAACAACTGACTCCAAGATCCCAATTCTAGTAAATGCTGAGATGAGATCTCCTACTCTATCCTTGTAGTTTCCACCTTTTGTCGTCAGTTCAGAGGACACCTTAAGCTCCTTTGCCAACCTCTCACCAACCTCTTTCCCATTGAGAGGTCGCCTTCCAGTTTTAAGAAAGATCTGAAGCAACAGGATAGACGTTACAGGTCTCTGACCGACAACAACTAAGAAAGCAAGGGATCTGAAAGGCTCCACTAATGTCCTATCATCAGACACCCCGCTTGGGATCCTCACAGCTAATGTTTCCACGAACTCGTGAAGTTTCTTCCTTTCATTCTTAAACCTAACATTTTTCCCTTCTTTCAGGAGATCTTCTCCAAGCTTTCGAATAAGATTGCTCAATTACACCGATTAGCTAATCTCCGAACTGCAAGATAAATACATGCATTCCAATTTGGTAGCTCATCATCATTCTCTATCCATCCCACAAGACTACCAAAAATGGTCACGTCGTCGCAAAAAAAAATAGGATTAGAAAAATACTGCTTTTTAGCTTTGTCTGTCTTTCGATTGCAGTTCTTACAGAGAAGTCTATAGCTTTTCGGTTTGTCTCTCACGTCTTTGTAGCATGCGCGTTGGTTGAGAAGGTCATTTCTGACGTAAAATGGGCATGTTGCTGCATACATTAAGGTTTTTGGGCTTTTCGACGGTTCAGAACCGCATCAAGCTGTCTTCTTTGTGACATCTGATCTGATGATTTTGGCGATTGCTATTACAACGAAAACAATAGTGTAGACTGCAATAAGGGCTCCTGCCAAAAAGATCTCTGCCTCTTCCGCAGAAACAAACATCCCCCCAAACAAGGGGACATTTATGTTAAGTTCTCTGGTCACAAAGTTAGGAAAATTTGATACGCACCAATCTGGAAGCCACTTACTGGCATCTAGATAAATTTGCTCCTGTGTAATCATGTGCACCACGGCTAGAATGCCACTTATAACATTTGAAGCTATGAAAACGCCAATGGCCGAAAGCAGAGCCAGGGTTGTTCTCCTAAAAACTTCGCCAAACATAAAGGCTAACGACAAGAAAATTAGATTGGAGTAAACCACAGCCAAGTAAATGTGTGGAACAAATTGAAGGCTTTCTTGAGGACTGAAAAATGCAATGGATAAGGCTACTCCAAGAACTGTGGTCAAAGCCACTACGAAACTAAAAAGCGACAATCCCCTTAAATACTTTCCAGCCACATACTCAATTCTTGAAATCGGTTTGGACAATAGTATGTCGGCTGTCCCATGTTCGTATTCTTCAGACATTGATCCGCCACCAATCATAATAGCAATAAGCACCGTGAAGAACCCTTGGGGAGCTAATACTTCCAAAGTCCACATTAGAGGCTTAACCTGTTCCAACGGGGCCTCTAAGCCCATAGGAGAATTAGTAAGAAGATGATTGAATACTACAAAAACGGTTATTTGGACAGCGAACACCAAAATAACCAGCACAAGGAACTTCTTTTTGGCTAAGGCTCTCCTCCACTCATAGCCAATGATTACAGCAACTCTTCTAAGACCATTCATGTTATTACCCTTCTTTTAGAGCGCGCATGTAAGCGTCCTCCAACGTTATCTTGTGAAGATTCAGACTTAGTATCACCCCTTTTTGCTTGAAGATTTCTGAGGAAATTTCACCTCTCAAATCCTTCTTCTCCTTCAATTCTATCCTCAGTCTGTTTCCATCCACCTTCACATCTTCCACGTAACCAAACTTTTTGAGACTTGAAACTATCGTTTTCGTTACTTTCTCCAATTCTGCTTCCACAACCCACTGTTGGGTAAACGTTTCCAATACTTGTCCTATTGAACCAGTGAAAACCATTTTTCCCTTATTTATCATTCCCACGTGGGTGCAGATGCGTTGAACCTCATCTAGAAGATGAGAGGATAAGAAGATTGTTTTACCTTGCTTTGATAAAGTTGTGAAGAGGTTTCTGAATTGAGTTTTTGCTTCAGGGTCCAGACCGATCGTGGGCTCATCCATGATAAGAACCAGGGGGTCATTGACCAGCGCTAGGGCTATGGAGAGCCTCTGAACCATTCCTTTACTATATTTTCCGATTTTTTTGTTTTCCCACTCTTTTAAGCCAACTAGTTCGAGAAGTTGTCTAATCCTTTTCTTCCTATCTTGTGTAGTCAGCCTGAAGATCTTTCCTATGAAGTCCAGTAGTTGCTTTCCAGTGAAAAAAGCTTGCAAATTTGGCAGTTCTGGAGCGTATCCTACGCATTGAAGCGCCTGAACTGGGTCTTTGGTTGGATTGACACCTCTTATTTGAACTTCGCCTTGGTCTGGCCTTAGAAGGCCAAGCATAGTTCTTATCGTTGTGGATTTACCTGCTCCATTTGGTCCCAGATAACCGTAGACCGATCCCTTGTCCACTGTAAAGGAGACAGAGTCTACCGCCTTGAAGTCTCCATAGAATTTCGTGAGGCTTGAAACGGTAATTACTGATTCGGACGACAAGGTGTGTTCACTACGTTCTTCACCGTGTTGTTTGAGGTCCTTAATAAACTTAAAAACGGAAAACTTGCGTTTTGATTGCCTTGGCTACAGATATAGCATGCGTAGTGTTATGCATGCATGGTTCTTTGGTTTTTAGGGATTCTTTTGTCATACACGCACCCTTTTTCTGTGTCAATCCACACAGATGCATGCATGCTGGCAAAAGCATTGCGAAGATGGACTCAATCCTGTTAATCAGATTGTCCTTAGTTTCCACAACATTCTATCTAAATGCAAGAAACCTGTCAAAGCACGATTTCCTTGCGACTCCGCGCGCGTTGTTGTGTAATTAGAATGTTCTCTCCAGCATTTCGATGAATTCTTTTGCTTGCCGCATGCCTTTCTCCCAGAATGCCTCTGTTGTGATGTTGAAGTCAAGTTCCATGGCGAGATCACGGGGAGACCTGCTGGAGCCTGATGCTAATAGTTTCTTCAGTTTTGAAACGAACTTTTTTCCCTCCTCTTTGTAGATCCGATATAGGGCGAATACGAAGAGTTGGGCGAAGACATATGGATAGTTGTAGAAGCGGTAGTTTGCTATGTAATAATGCGGTTTCATAGTCCATTCCCACTTCATCACATCTAGCCAGTCCACAGAGTCGCCATAAATGTCGTCTCTAGCCTTAATCCAAAGATCGGCCACTTTTTCTCCGTCGAGGAACTTGCCTTTCTCTATTGCATCGTACAGGCTTTGCTCAAAGAAGACTCTTGCTGAAACTTGGAAGGCTGCCATTCCGAACTCGTCGAGTACGTGGGCGAGGATCACCTGTTTCTCCTCTTTATTCTCTGCATTGGAGAGTAACTTCTCAGTTAAGAGTAATTCACCGAAGGTGCTTCCAGTCTCTGCTATGCAGCTGCCGATCTCACAGTTACTAGGCTTTTGAGCTCTCGATCCTAGGTATGCGTGAATGGCGTGACCGAGTTCATGTGCCTGGGTGAAGACATCACCCATCTTCCCGTTGAAGGTTTGCAGAATGTAAGCGCTCTTTCCGGCTAGCCAAGAAGCACAAAAAGCGCCTGACTCCTTTCCTTTTCGCACCTTCCCATCAATGTGCCTCTTATCGAACATCTCTTCAATCCAACCTCCGATCTCTTCGTCGAACTCCATATAGGCTTCTATGACCATGTCTCGGGTTTCCCTCCAACTATAGTCCTTCTCCCGAGACTGCGGTAGTGGAGCAATAATATCATAATTTGCGAGTTCGGGTTGAACCATCAACTTGGCTTTTAACCTTAGATATTTTCTGTATAAACCTACGTTCTTCTCGATAGTTTTCATAAGGCTGTCAATTGTCTGTTGATCCACATCATTATCAATCAAGCTTGGGATCATTGGATTCTCGTATTTCCTGATTTTACACATCTCTAGGTGATCTTCACAAACCGCGCGTATCGCACTTGCCCAAACGATGTCATCTCTCCCAAGATAGTCGTAGACTATCTGGTTTGCTCTCCTTCGAAGATCACGATCTCGACTCTCATAGAAGCCAATGATCTTTCCATAGGGAAGTGTCTTCTTCTCGCCCTTGATCTCTATCTCGAAGGTTCTTGTAGAGAGCCAGTCGATCTGGAGCTTCTCCCAAGCATTGATCCCATTCCTATCTTTAACTATTATTAGACGCTCCTCGGTCTCCGAGAGTATGTGAGGTACTCGTCTTAGGATCCTCTCCAAATAATGTCTGTACTCAACGAGTGTAGGACTATCAACCAATGATGACTTCTTGGCTAACAGCGTGCCTAACTCAATATCTATGAATGCCAATGCTTGACCTGCCTTCGTAGATGCTTTCAACACAGCATCTTTGAGCTGCTTAGCCACATCATTAGTTGTGTCAGCAGAGTATATCAAGTGACAATACTTTCTCACTCCCTCAAATTTAAGCGAGTATAGATCCTTCATCTCTAAGAACTTCAGGAGGTCATCTGCATCAAATTCTTTAATGTGACCGCGATATTTTTTTCTAATCCTCTCAGCTTCTGAGACCATGGATTTTAGTTCTCGCCTAATAGAGGGGGCATCTATGTTCTTAACAAGTTGTGCGAGGTCCCAAATCATCTCGTCTTCAATCATTCAAGTTTCTCCTTTTACTCCAGTGTTTTCATCCGACTTTTAAATAATCTGACATATGTAACCGTGTATATCAGCTTTGTTAAAGTCTGCGAATAGGAACCCGCTACAAATCTGTAATGAATACCCACGTTCCTGATTTCTATGTTGCGCGCGCAGCTTAGAGACTAGTATTTAACGCTTCATCATCCTAGAAATTATTCAACGACTATCGTCGGGTCTCAGGTTGACTTCGCAGTCCTCGTGATAGCAAAAGATTTTGTCAGGTGTCTGCTTCACACTTCTAGCATGCACCCACCTGCCACAATAGAAGCATTTTTTTGGAATAATCTTCAATTTTACCGCGTGAAAGGCTACAATAAAAGACAATAGGGTTAACCCGAGAGGTGCAATGAGCATTGTCTCCTCATTGTTGAGACTCTCTAGGGCCTCATCAACTGCTCCTGAGCTTGACCAAGCAGCTCCTAGAGCAACCCATCTATCCATCGCAGCTACAACTCTTATTGTCTGATGGGCTAGATAAAAGACTGAGATCGCGAGAATAACTATACCTACAATGGTTGCTCCTCTCGCTTTGAACAATAACTTTAATTTTGTGTAAATCTTTGTTTTTCTTTCTAATTTATTGCTAGGCGTTGACATAGAAAGCTCACTAATTGATTAACTGGATTCGCTGCTCATAATACCACGTTTCAGAACACAGTGTTCTGCTTTTAGAACAACAAAAGCTTCAAGTTTGCATAAAGAAGCATTCGTTCCCTTTCTTTTTGGCAACTCGAACCTTTGAATAAAAACCATTGACATCAGCGTGGTCAAAAAGTACCATCATACTGTGTAAGTGAAATAAAGAAAAAAGACGAGCTTGAAATGGTTCAGGGAGAAAGGAGATACGGATAAGTTTCAGCAATAGTTACTTTTGCCGGTCTAGTTCCACCGCAGTTTCAAGTGATCCGAGCCTTGGCTTTCCATACTTCCTTTTCATATTTTCACTAGGCTTTGCACTTAACGCATGCCCAGCTTTTTGTTCTGCTTCAAAAGTCTGATAGCCTCCGCAAGACGTCTTTTGCGTGTCTCTTCTCTCTTTGCACTTGTAATCCACCCGACAAAACTTCTTTTATAGGAGCTGGCTAAGCTGTTGAAAAAATCCAGCGCTCTCTTATTCGCCGCTATTGCCTCTTTAATGTACGAGGGAATTACGAGTTATTTTCTTGCCGGAGCAGTCTTGAACCATTCTCCACTTTTCTTTGCTTCTCTGATTTTTGCTATCCCTGCTTCTGTCATCTTCCCAGCTTTCATCATCTTTCTAGCCCTTTTCTTATTTAATTCGGACCATCTGCTTTTGCCCTTGCGGGGTGTGAACCTTCGAGCAAACTTCTCATCATCTATTTTCTTTATGATGCTGTCTATCCAACCAAAACACAAGGCTTCCTCAATTGCATCATCATAAGGAATACTGGGCTTGCCAGTGTGCTTCTTATAGTGGAGCAACCAAACTCCTTTCTTAGTGTCATGATTTTCTCTAAGCCATGCCAGCCATTCATCCCTATTAGTTACATGCAATTTTTCGGTGATCTTCATCAGGCTTTCTCCAAGTTGTTGTTTTGACATGCTAACGTTTGCACATCTGTTCTTCGGTAAGATTGACTGAGATTCGTTTCAGATAATTTTCGAATTCGTCAATCTCGTTTGGGGAAAACCCTTTGCAAAAAATGTTTGTCATCTTATCTGAGACTTGTTTGTATAAATTCTGGAGGCTATTGTTTTTTTCTGTCTAAGTCAGACAACAAAACACTATTTTTTTTCTCCGCAAAAGGGACAAGTCGAAGATTTAGCTTTTGGGAGTGGTTTTCCGCATTTCTTACATGAGTTTAATGAAGCCTTAGTTTCTAACTGTTTTATCAATTTATTCTTCTGGGGAGTTCCATAGACTAAATTTACAATGACACCTATACATACTATTAAAACTCCAATAATTTCCAATGCGCGCGCGTTACTGAGAAAAGGCTCAAACACATAACTAAAAATCACAAGTATAGCACCTACAAACGAAAACAGCCAAGCATACTTTATACGTCTATTTACCTTACCAAGTCTCTCTTGAACATAAGCAAGTTTAGCTTCTTCTGACAAATCAACTCTCCAATATCCTAAACAGAATTCATGCATGCATGTTTAAGTCTAAGAAGTGAAGTAGAAAAGATCTGGGTTCCGCTCGAGATACTCTACATAAAGATCTACAAGTTCTCTTAGCTTTGCCAGCATCAGAGTGGATTCGCCAACCTCCATAGTTTTCATTATTCCTCGTTCGATACATGGCTGCGTTAATTTGGCAAAATCTGGGCATGGCCCAACATCCCATTCCCACTCTTTTTCAGGATATTTCTCAGCAAACCACTTCGGTGGTGTGATCTTCTTCAGAATGTGATCAGGAAGCTGTACACGTTTCTCTGCGAGATGCATGGCCGTGCAGCGATCTAAACCAACCCCGACAAGAAGAATGTAACCATCCAGCTCGAGCAGTCGATGCCAGCCTTCAGACAACACCTCCGCTTTTGGACCTGAAGCTGCTATTGAAAGACTTGGATGTAGCCCACGGATAACACCTTTTCTCTTCCTGAAAGTCTCTGGAATTATTCCCGTTGTAGCAGGGGTCTTGTCGGAATCATAAGGTAGAATTTTGAACAACCAAGAAATGCCCAGAGCGATCATCTCTGGCGTTCTCTTGTCTTCAGACAAGTTTGCTGAATGGGTTGACATCACTATGTTTCCCCGCTCTCCAACCGTTTCCAGTAAGGCATCAATCACTGTGTTTACCCCACCCTCAACATGACCGAAGCTGCTAAGAGAGCTATGAACGCCAACTATATCGCCTTTCTTCAAGCCAAGCCTTATCAGACCAGCCTTGATGTCCTCTTTCCTCACACTAGGCTTGACTTTCTCACGTGCATCCATTTAAGAGTCCCATTTGGGATTCAACATGATCATTTGCTAATAAACCATACGTGACCAGCTCGCATTAGAAACTCTCGCAAGGAGCAGGTAGGACTCGAACCAGCGACCAGTGGATATATCTCCCGCAATCCCCTCTTTTTCGGAATCTGCTCAAGAACTTAACAGCTTGTTCTAAAGCCTAGTTTTAAGAGTGGCCAAAGTCTTAGGAAAAATCGGGAATGAAATGTGAATCCACTAAATAGAATAAGATCGGGGTTCTTGAGGTTTGCGGGCTACTTAATTCCTCTTGTTCAATCACTGCCGCCTCTCGGTGTCTGGACGGGTTTGATGACTCTTCCATTCGCTAGTTATTTAATCCTAACTTTTACAAATCTTCCAGCCAACCTTCCGAGAGCCTTGTCTGAATTCTTTGTGCCTTTCATTATTTTAGAGAAAACATTCATCACCATCGGTCTCTTAATTCTTGTTTACTCTGTAGTTTATCTAAAGGTAAAGCGAAAGGAAGGATTGGTTACTTCAGGACCTTATCAATTGGTCAGACATCCACAGTATTTGGGAATGATACTCTCAACCCTTGGCTTCACGAGCTGGAGCGTCTGGATCTTAAACAACACTTTTGGCATTGGATTTCTGAGTCCATCACAAACTATAGGTGTGTGGTTCATTGAACTGTTCGCTTATATTTTGCTTACGCATATAGAAGAGCTATTTCTATCTAGAAATTATAGAGAAACTTTTGAGGATTATAAAAGCCAAGTGCCTCTCCTCATACCTTTTTTCAAGACTAGTAGAAAAGATCTAGATGTTCTTGTTTCCATCTTAATTCCAGCCATTCTTCTTTTCGTTCTCATCAATGTCCAGATTTGATCACGTGATATCTCCCCTATCCTCCGCAAATCCCCGTTTTTCTTTGAATATTGTGCGTACTTGCTCTTGGTTTGACTATTCAAGTTTCCTTCGAGGATTTCTTAGGTTTCAGCAACCTTACATCAGAGGTGGCTATTAAGCCACATGCATGCCATTAAAAATTTAAGCCCAAAACCCAAATGTTCATTACATTTAAATAAACAAGAATTCTGGATAAAAGGGGATTCGCTTGTCTTCAGATATTTTCTCAATATTCCCTCTTGCATTAACCTCACCTCATTTTATCAGAATATAATAATGCGCATTCCTAATTAAGCAGTAGATTTCATTGCATGCATGCGCGCTCGGAATACTAGGCTTCTCTTTCTTCAGGTCGGGGTTCTTTGATGCGAAAGATCGTTATGAGAATCGACGGGATGATTAAGATGAGCATGATCAGAAAGGGGAGTTGCGGGGACACATTGTCGTATAAGAGCCCACCTGCAAGTCCTCCAACAGCCATGAATATGTAGGTGAAGAAATGCATTGAGCCTGTGACTTTTCCTCTCTGTGCTTGGGGGACAAGATCTGCAAACAAGCTTTGGTAAGCTGAGAAGCCTAGAAGTTGGGAAAGCCCGAAAAGGGGCATTGCTATGAAGAGAGTGAGGTAATTCCCATAAATGAAAAGCAAAACGGAGGGGATTGTCAGGAGACCCGATAATACTAGCGGGATTTTTCTGCCAGCCTTGTCGAGTAACTTTCCTACGGGTAACGACATAACTATCATCGCTAGAAACAAAGCGATCATAACATAACCCCAGAGAACGCGCGCGTTTTGGAGAGCGGGATCCATATCGGGTGTGAAAATCTGTGGTTGAGGAGCTCCTCCTATTTGAAGAACATAGAACCCGTAGATCAAGAAGAGCCCCATCACCATCCCAAATGAAGCCCGCATGATAATGGTGGAGAAGAACAAGAACAACGTTGAACGTGGCACTGTTTTCCAAACGCTTAATCCTTGTCTTAGAGATTCCGGGTAGGAGTGTAGTATGTCTTTTAGCGTGACCTTTTCAGTTTCTTTCATGCTCTCAGTCAATTTTAGCCTCACAATCGCTGCAACAATGAAGAATATCGTGACAATGGTGTACGCTATTCGCATGCCAGTCTCTGAACCGTAGGTAGATACCAAGAAGAGAGCCACTACCGGAGCCGGAGTCGTTGCAACACTCATTATAAGATTTAGAATAGAGAATCCCATTCCTCGCTTCTCCGGTGGCAAGGAATCTGCCATCGTCGCCATCAGTGCTGGCTGATAAAGCAGACAGAGGTTTTGTATTGCAGCTCCAATCAGAATGAAGTGCCAAGTTGGCGCTGCAGCGTAGAAAATGTACGAAAAGGCTACCCCAAATGTCATTGTTGAGACTAGCCAACGCCTACCATACTTGTCAGCCAAATAACCTCCGGGAAATTGAACAGAAGCTAGACACAACATTGAAACAAGAGAGATCAATCCTATAATTGTAGCACTTCCGCCAAGTTGGATCACATAATCCGGATAGTAAGTTCCCGGCAGTTCGCCTGCGAAATCCATTAGAATCCAGCTTATTATAAGTATCAAATAATTTCCCTTAATGAACGAGAATTGTTCCTTGAGATTTTCGGTGAACCTCATCAGCATAATTCCTAAGAGCTTAATTCCGCATAGAGAGAGACGTGATAGATATAAGGTCTGCGTATGCACACGCATGCATGCAACCTTGGCCTTTGGAGGAAATTTGCCATGGTATAAGGAGAGGAGTGTCGCCATAAATTGCTGCACAGAGGACTACGATCAGTCGTATTCAAGCTTGAACGCGTCTAAATCTATATGTATGTGATGCTTGGAACGTGAATGGGTGGAGCGAAAATCCAGATTTGGGCTAAAGTTTAAATAACTGCAAACAAGTAAAACACCCAATTACGAGGTTGTTTTTTTGGCAAAAGACATTGAGGTTTTTCAACCTAGTAGATGGGGATCCCCAAAGAAAGCGAAGGGGCTTCCAGCTTTCCTACTCTCTAGAGAAGAAAGAGAGAAGCTACGTCATCAAAAGACCCGCCTAACGGGAAGGTTAAGAAAGACTGCTTAACCACACGCGTAATGCTTAGAGCTTTTTACCAGTCAGAAAAACCTTGTTCTTTGCTAATAACACTCATTTCTCGGAACTGGTATCCATCATGAAAACAGTTTTTTTGCCTTCGTGGGTCCTTTCACATAATAGTGCTACAGTTTTTCCGTCTTCACTAACCCACACGCATTTACCGACGTGCCCTGCCTCTGGATGAAACTTTCCATCTGCCGGAATTTTCACCTTGTCTCCTAATTTGGTCTCCATTATCAGCTCACTCTTCTAAATATGAAATGATCGGTTTCAAAACGCCAATCAAACCTATTCTGCCACATTATTTCTGCTTTTCAATAACCCCTATAGCTATTAAAGGTTGTCCAGACAATGAATTAGTAGCTATTTCCCTGCGCATTCAAAAACCGACAAAAGGCGAATCTAGGAAGGAATGCGCACACATACTCTTCCTAATTTCCTTGCCAAACCTCAGTATTATGCCCTGTTATTAAAGGCGAGATCAGCAGCAAACGTTATTGCATATAAAAAATTGCTGCAAAGCATGGAATTATCGGGGTTATCGGTAATGCATACGTCCAGTGAAGGTGAAAGGTTGGCTAGGGTTTTCGTATTCATCAACAACGAATCAAGAAAGGTACACATACAAAAGAGAATAAAATCCAGGACACGCTTGGCGCGGGAACATTCCAAATTGAAAGCGGAGTGCTAACGTGGGTTTTTTAAAAAAATAAAGCTGGTTGGTACTTCAAATAACCACTTAACATCAAGTTTGTCATCTGCACTATCGCTATAATTACGAAATCTTTTGCGAACATCTCGCCCAACTTGAACATTGATTCTGCATTGTCCTTAAAGCCTCCAAAGAGAACCTGTCGATTCTGAACTAGACGAAGGGATATGTATATCACAAGTGCAGCGAGGACAAAGAAGTACAGTAGATTCAATTGGAATAGGACGCCGACGAGAGTCATAAGTGGAATGAGACAATAACCCATTACAATGGTGGCATAAAGCCCATGTTTGAACCCCAGCACTACCAGCATCGTTCGCGCATAGGAATCAAAGTCTGAAGTATAATCTGCCAAGTCTTCCCATAAACTGTTAACTGCTGTTGTTATGCCGATGAGAAACATTAGAGACCACACTTGAACAGAGAAAATGTTGAAGAAAGCAGCCACAACTAGAATGGGAACAGCTCCAACAGAAAAGTTCACCAAGGGCTTAATTATTGTTTGCTTGAGTCTAAAAGGTGGAATTGAATACAAGGCGCCAGTAAGAATCCCTGCAAAAACGAAAACAAGTACTAACGGAACTCCGGTGATCATACATAGGCTCATAGACACCCCAAAGAAGATGATGGATATCCACAATCCTCATCTTCCCAACTTCTTCGTGTACCCTGCCCTAAGAGGGTCAGATTTCACATCCAAATCAACATCATAAACATTATTCATAGCATCTACTCCACTCCATCCGCAAAACATGACCAAGCCAAGATAAATCGCTTGGAATAAAGTGACTCTCTCTCCTATCAAAAACGCTGCTCCCATAGCTATCATAAAAAGCATGATCCCTCTTTCGACGGAAATGAACTTGCAGAATCCCTTCAGACTACAAAGCATACCGTTTTTGGAAGGGCTCTACATAAAAGGCTTTTCCATCATGTGTGAACGTGGAAACCATAATCTTTTCATACATACATAAAATGCTTCAAAGATTACCCCCTCATGACCGAGTTGGCAAGGTCAACTGCCGCTGTTAAGCCAGCTAGACCTGAACCAATAATAACTGTTCTTTCCCATCCTCGCGCAGAAGACTACCTTCTCAAAGTTCTCAGCAGTTTCTTGTTGTAATCGAATATCTTGAGTTTAATAGGCATCTGTCCTATTGCGAAGTGAGTGGCGCATGCAAGGCATGGATCGTAGGCTCGGAAAGCCATCTCTACCATGTTCAATATTCCTTGACTCACTTTTCCGTCATGTATAAGGCCCTTAGCTGCGTCCCGGATAGACATACATATGGCAGAGGAGTTGTTAGTCGTAGCCACTATTAGGTTAACTTTTTTTACTAAGGCGTCTTCATCAAGCTGATAGTGATGTATTAAGGTGCCCCTGGCTGCTTCAACCAATCCAACGCCTTCACCTGGACTGCCCACTTCATTCCGAAGGTCATTACTTGTTATCTCTTCGTCTGTGCTTAACTCTACGGCTCTTTCAGCCACGTATAGCAGTTCTATAAGTCTAGCCCAATGAAATGCGAGAGTTGAGTGCACAGGCTTTCCACCAAGTGTTTCGTACATTCTCTCATATTCTTGCTGTGCTAGAGGCGTTGTCATACCCTCTGAAGCGTTCAACCTTCCAAGCGGTCCAACCCTGTAAACGCCACTTGCTGGGCCGTCGACTAAGCCTTTCCATCCTACCTTCTTAAGGTACGTCAATTTAGTGTATGTCCATTCTTCCACACGTTCTTCGATGACGTCTAGATACTTGGATGGAGCAAATTTGACAAACTCTTTTCCTTGCTGGTCAACTACCCGCACCTTGCCATCATAGAAGTTGACTTTATTGTTTTGATCAACTAAGCCCATATAATATGTTTTGAGAGTGTACAGGTCGCTTAAGATCATATCAGTATATTTCTTATTCTTCAACACAACATCATCAAATAGTTTCAAGGTGAACTTTGCGAATTCCACACATGATCTTGCCATCTTTTCCATTTCCCGCCTTTCTTCCTCTGTGAGCCCTTTGGAAATACCTCCAGGGAGCCCACAGGTTGGGTGAGTTGCTTTTCCGCCTAGGATAGCAGTCATTTTTTGTCCGTAGGCCCTATGCTTTATCACATCTTTAGCTATGTCCAAGCCCACCTTTTTGATCACTCCAAAAATATTCCTTTCTGCTGGGGGGGCATCTGGTCCAACAACAAAATCCGGTGCGCCTAGAAAGTAGAAGTGAAGGATGTGATCGTAAATTATGTAACCACTGTACATGAGTTCTCTAAGTTTTTTAGCTGCTGAGGGAGGTTCCACGTTAAACGCGGCGTCTAACGCTTTTGTGGAGGCAAAATGGTGCGCAACTGGGCAAACCCCGCAGATTCTGGTTGTAATTATTGGCAGATCCTCAGCCTTCCTGCCTTCGCAGAACCTCTCGAAGCCCCTGAGCTCTGGAATTTGGAAGTAAGCGTTCTCTACATTTCCTTCTTCATTTAGGAATATGGAAATTTTTCCATGACCTTCCAGCCTTGTTATAGGATCTATGGTTATTGTTTTCATTTTTTCATAATTCTCCTTTTGAGGATAGAAGCTGGTAATGAATACTTGTAGAAAGTTCCTAATGGATCTTTAATCTGAGCAATCAGCTTCTCCGCGTTATATTCTGAGTTTTTTTCTTCCTCAACTCCTAGAATCGATGAAAGGGCGCTTATCATGGCTGCCCCTTGTTCCACTGCGTTTGGACAGGGTCCTCCACATCCTGTACATGGCATATTTGCGTTGATACACTGTGCTCCACATCCACCACGCGTTGCGGGTCCCATGCAAATTATTCCTTGTTCCAGAAGGCATCTTTCTGGGTCAGGGGTAATCTCGTACACCCTGTATATCTTGGAGATTTTCTTGTCTTCCATTTTCCTAGGGCATTCGTCGCAGACCGATTTCTCAGGAGCCAACACTGCGCCTTTCGGGGGCAGCTCGTTTTTGGCAATTGCTTCGACTGCTGTGACTATTTGCTCAGGAGTCGGGGGGCATCCGGGCAGGTAGTAGTCTACATCTACAGTTTGATCAAGAGTTTTTACTGTGTCAAAGAATTCCGGTAACTTCAACTCCCCTTCCTGAACCTTGCAAATTGTCTTGGGGGTTGCGGAGTTGGGGTTAACTGTGGAGGGGGATTGAAGGTATGCTCTTTCAAAGACCTCTTTCTTGTCTGCAATGTTTGCAAGACCTGGGATGCCGCCTAATTGCGCGCATGAGCCGAAGGCCACTAGAGTCTTTGATTTCTTTCTCAGGAGTTTAGCCATGTATTCTTGTTCTTCGGTTCTAATTGCGCCATTGAAGAAGCAGACATCTATGTGTTTGTCTGGCATTTCCTCTACATCTTTGTATTTGACGTCTATGGCTACTGGCCAAAAGAGGATGTCAGCTATGGCAACTATGTCGAGAATTTTCTCGTTTATGTCGAGAACTGCGATTTCGCAGCCTCCGCAACTGGCAGCCCAGTAGAAGGCTAACTTTAACTTTTTCTTTTCCATGAGTATCACAACAAACTTACAAGTTCAGAGGTGTCTACCCTCAGTTCCTTCAAGGCTAATTCATCAGGGCTCATGCCCATAGCTAACCCCAATAGTTGTGGATAGTGGAGCACGGGGATGCGGAATTTCTCGTTAAATTTTCTTTCTATTCTGGATTGGTTAAGGTCATACATCATGTGGCAGAAGGGACACACGGTGATCATTGCTTGCGCTCCTACAGCTCGGATATGATCAAACTTTTCCTTAGCCATTTGAAGTGGGATTTCACTGTTTACGCCACTTGTTGGATTGCCACAACACTCAGTTTCATCCATGTAGTTTAAGCATTTCGCGCCGGTTACTGCAATTAGCTTTTTGAGAGTCGTGGGGTTTTCTGGGTCGTCAAAGCCCACGATCTTTCCAGGGCGAACAACATGGCATCCAGTATGCTGCGCCACTCGGAGCTGATTAAGCGGTCTCTGAACGGCATCTTCAATTTTTTTAAAGCCGATATCTTGCGCGAGCACGTGGATAAGGTGTTTAACCATTATTGTTCCCTTGAATGTCATGCCAATTTCATTTAGACGTTTATTAACTTTCTCTCTGATTTCTTTGTCTTCTTTAAGCTCTTTGTTTACGTGGTTGAGGATACCGAAGCATCCGTTGCATAAGGTCATGATGTCTAAGTTTTGTTGTTCTGCCGAACAGAGGTTTCGCGCCGCCAAAGTGAGCATCATGTCATGGTTTACTGGATCCAGCGGAAACCCGCAACAATTGAACTCAGGCATCTCCACTAATTCCACACCAAGTTTGTCAAGGACTTTTCTGGCGGAAATTTCGTAGCTAGAGACTCTGTACGGGATGACACATCCCAGAAAAATCAAATACTTTAGCATTTCAAATCCTCTCCTTTTCAAGCATTTTAGGAAGATCTGTAGTATCGAAAAGTCTTGCGACACTTTCTAGGTTAGCTTTCGGCAATGTAGGCAGTCCTTGTTCCTTCCTCTTTTTGAGGCGTAGTTCAGGGATTATGTATGCGTAGCCTGTTTTCAGAATGTTAGAAGCTAACCCCTTGAAGACCTCAGGTATACCCCTTTCTTTTACTGACAGGTTTCGAAGAGCCCGTACAATACTGGCGATTCCCACATCTTGCGGACAATGGTCAACGCACGTAAAGCAGGTGGAACAGAGCCACATAACATCATCTGAAAAAAGTTTATCTTTCAATCCTAACTGCGTCATCCGTATGAGTTTTCTAGGTCTGTAGAAGTCGCTGAATCGCGCGATTGGGCAGTCAGCGGTGCATGTGCCGCATTGGAAGCATAGCATTACCTTTTCTGCGCCAGGAAACTCACTGATCTCGCTTCTGAATTTATAGTCTATATCGCTTACTTCAAGCACCGTTTCCTCCATCATCTCCTTCTGTTGAGTTTCCTTATTTTCTGTCATTGAATTAGCCTCCTGCCCTTAATGGGCTCGGACCCAGTTTCTTTATTTCCTCAGTCATGTCCTTAACGACCGTTGCGAATCGATCTCCCTCCGAGGCTGAGATCCACTCCAATCTTAGACGCTCAGGCTTGAGACCGAGCTGTTGTATAACTTTTTTCAACAAGGCAACTCTCCTTTGCACTTTATAGTTTCCCGAGATGTAGTGGCAGTCACCATGGTGGCAGCCAGCAACTAGAACTCCGTCTGCTCCGATTCTGAAAGCTTCAAGGATGAAAACTGAGCTAATCCTCCCGCTGCACATCACCCTCACGATTCTAAGGGTTGGGGGATATTGAATTCGGCTAACACCCGCTAAGTCGGCACCAGCGTAAGAGCACCAGTTGCAAAGGAAACCTACAATTTTTGGTTTAAATTCAGGTTTAGTTATATTTTGTCTCCTCCTCTAGCACTGCCCTAATTTGAGCAAGAATCTGGTTGCCTGTGAAGTGAAGCATAGATATGGCTCCTGTTGGGCAAGAGGAGCCACAAACACCACAACCTTTACACAAAGCTTCAAGAATGTGCGCCCTTAGCTTTCCATCCACTTCTTTCATTTCAATAGCGTTATACTCGCAAAGAGGTTCGCAGATTTTGCATCCACTGCAGAGATCCTCGTCAACGCTTGCTATGGTCCCCTCCACTTCCAATGCCTTCTTGGATAAAACCGTGATTGCACGAGCCGCGGCTGCGCACGCTTGTGAGATGCTCTCTTCGATTGATTTTGGCCAGTGAGCCAATCCGCAGAGGAATATGCCATCCGTTGCGAAGTCGACAGGACGAAGCTTCATATGTGCCTCCAAGAAGAACCCATCTTTGCTGAGGGGAACCTTCAAAATTTTTGCTGTGCGTTCATTGTCTGGATTTAAGATTGTGGCCACACTTAGTGCCAAGAGATCCGGCTCTATGGGAATCCACGTCTTTATGACGGGCTCCCAAGCCATGACTTTCAGCTTTCCGTCTTCTTGGAATACTTTAGGTTTGTTTTCGTCGTCGTAGCGTATGAATAAAACTCCCTTGCTTGCCGCTTCGCGATAGTAATCCTCTAAGAATCCATAGGTTCTCATGTCCTTGTAAAGGATGTAAATATCTGTTTCAGGACTTAGCTCCTTAATCTTTAAAGCATTCTTTATGGCTTGAGAGCAGCATATTCGCGAGCAGTAGGGGTGTTCTTCGTTCCTAGATCCTACACACTGAATCATCGCTACTGTCTTAGCGTTAAATCGTCCATTAGCCAACTTCTCCTCCAATTGATGTTGAGTCAGCACTCTTTCGTCGATGCCATAGAGATACTCGGTTGGCACATATTCCATGGCTCCGGTGGCCATTATCACAATGCCATGGCTTATCTCCTTTCTCTTTCCATCACAGTTCAGGGTCGTCTTGAAGTTTCCAATGTATCCTTCAACACCTGAAATCTCGGAATTTAGATAAACGTGAACCTTCGCGTGTTCGGTGGTTTCATTAATGATTGACCTCAGCCGCTCTTGCGGGTTCTCTGATCCAAGAAGATAGTGGATGTGGCGTAGATGGCCTCCCAGCTCCTTTTCCTTCTCCACCAGATGAACCTCGAAGCCTTGTTTTGCCAATTCTAAGGCAGCAGTCATTCCGGACAAGCCACCACCAATCACTAGACCAGTGGGCGTGACATCAATCACAGGTTTCTTGAGAGGTTTCAACAAGCGGGCTTTGGCGATGATGGATCTAACAAGATCCTTCGCTTTTTCAGTTGCTTCTTCAGGTTTGTGCATGTGCACCCAGCTACACTGGTCACGAATGTTAGCCATTTCGAAAAGGTAGATGTTGAGTCCTGCTTCTCGGATGGTTTCTCTGAAAAGCGGTTCATGAGTTCTTGGGGTGCATGAAGCGACTACTACGCGGTTGAGGTTGTGTTCTTTTATCATCTCCCGTATCTTCTCTTGTGTGTCTTGTGAGCAGGTGTACAAATTATGCTCTGCATAGACAACATTTGGTAATGTTTTAGCATACTCCATGACCTCTGGTACATTGACGACTCCACCGATGTTTATGCCGCAGTAGCAGACAAAAACTCCAATGCGGGGCTCCTCGCCAGATACGTCTCTCTCTGGTGGATACTTCTTTGCGGTTGTGAGAGTTTCCCTCTCAGAAGAAATCAAGCTGGCCGCTTTCACCGCGGCTCCACTCGCCTGCGCCACACTCTCAGGAATATCTTTGGGAGAGGAAAATGCTCCGCAAACGTATATTCCTGATCTAGAAGTTTCTAATGGCGAAAAGGTTTGAGTTGAACAGAAGTTGTATTTGTTCAATTTAATGTCCAAAGTTTTAGCTAATTCCTCCGCGTGTTTTGGTGGCCTCATTCCAACAGAAAGCACCACAAGATCAAATTCTTCCATCTTAGGGTTCTCATCTTCAACATATCTCAATTGGAGGTTTCGCGATTCTGGGGCCTTTTCCACACAGGATACTCGAGATCTGACGAACTTCACTCCGTATTCTTCTTCTGCCCTGTTGTAGTAAGCGTCGAACTCCTTCCCGTAGGCGCGTACATCCATAAAGAAAATAGTGCATTGAAGATTCGGGTTATGCTCCTTGGCTATGATTGCCTCCTTAATGGCATACATACAGCAAGCCGAGGAGCAGTAATTATTTCCAAGCTTGGCGTCGCGTGACCCAACGCATTGGATAAATGCTATCTTTCGTGGAACCTTACCATCTGAGGGGCGTAAAACCAACCCGCCATAGGGTCCTGAAGCGCTTAGAATACGCTCGAATTCAATGCTCGACACCACATTAGTGTACCGACCATAGCCATACTCCGTTTTAAGCTTTGGATCAAATTCTTCAAAGCCTGGGGCCAGTATAATTGAACCAACCTGCAATGTGACTTCCTTTTCCTTTTCGTCATATTGAACTGCGTCTGCCTTACAGACTTCTTGGCAGGTGCCACACCCAATACATTTGTCTCTGTCAATAGCGAAAACTAAGGGAACCGCCTGAGGGTACTTGACGTAGATCGCACTTCTTTCGCCTAGGCCTTCATTGAATTCGTCTATTGCTTCAACAGGACACTTTTGAGCACATGCACCACAGCCTGTGCACTTCTCTTCATCAATATACCTTGGCTTTCTTACCAACGTGAGCTGGAAGCGTCCTGCTTCACCTTCGATGCTCTCAATTTCTGCGCCCATTATTAGTTCAATGTTGGGGTGCCTTCCAGCTGTGACTAGTTTAGGTGCGAGAATACACATTGCACAATCATTCGTCGGAAACGTCTTGTCAAGTTGAGTCATGGTGCCTCCTATGCTATGTGATTCATCTAGCAGATACACTTTGAATCCTGAATCAGCTAGATCGAGCGACGCTTGTATTCCGGCGATTCCTCCGCCCACAACAAGTACAGCGCCCACTTTTTCCTTCATCATGTTTCCTCCAATGCGATGTACAGTGGGTCCTCCCCTTCGATTCTATCCAGCGCAATTAAACCTCTCTGTCTCAGAACCACTACGTGACGTAACACATTTTTCGGGTCTAAGCCCAAATGTTTGGCTAACCCTTCAACTGACATGGGTTTGTCCTTCATTAGAAGACAGATTCTGCTTCGTGCACACTCAGTATCAATGCTCTCATCCATCACTTCGTCAAACTCATCCTGCCCCACTTTTTCACCGTATACGTTTCCTTCTTCGATCAGTTTCTTCTCCAAACCCACCAGAGTTCGTAGCCTAGAGTCTCCGGCCACCGCTTTGGCTGCCATTATGCTGGCAAAAATTTTTTTGTCCGGTTTTTCTCCAGCCAAGGGAGACGGTCCCAGTTTTCTCAGCTGGTTCGTAAAATCTTTGATGATCTCAGCGAATCTTGCACCCTCTGATACAGAGACCCATTCAAGCTGAAGACGCTCTGGTTCAATGCCAGTTCGCGAAATAAGCTTCTTTAGCATCTTAATTTTCCATTCTGCTTGAATGTTGCCTTCAACGTAGTGGCAGTCGGGTGGATGACAACCAACTACTAAAATAGCATCTGCACCTTTTGCGAAGGTTTCTAGCACGATAGTTGGATCAATTCTCCCGATACAAGTCACTCGTACAATGCGTATTTTGGGGTAACCATGTATTCCGCTACGATTTGCAGTGTCCAACCCTGGAGGTAAACTCCAGTTACATATGAAGCAAATGATTTTTGGTCTAAATATCATGCAAAATCTCTCCCCAATGCAGCTACAACACTAGTTAAAATTTGAGCATCAGTAAATCGTTGCATGGAGATAGCCCGTTCGGGGCAACTTGCGCTGCAAGTGCCACAGCCTTTGCACAAATCTTCGTCCACTTGCGCAACCCCTATTTCATTCTTCTCTATGGCGCCAGATGGGCAAACTACAGCACAGATGTTGCAGCCAATGCATAGAGTTTCATCAACTACAGCTTTGTCAACTTCACACAATCCCACACTTTCAAGGCATTCGCTGCACGGCCCGCATTCGAGACACCTCCGAGCTTCGGACATAGCAAGCTCTTTAGTCTTCACCAAAAGTTCATCTGCTTTCTCAAGGCTTACTTTCTGTTTCCCTACGTCTATGTGTGAGGTGCTGTACCTTTCAGGCTTTTTCGTTATATTCCCCCAGTCCTTAACCCAAGTTGTCTCCTCAATTCCCTCTTCTCTTCCAACTTTCAAATCCTTACTGCTCAAATAACGGTCAATCGACACCGCCGCTCGTTTGCCTGCACCTATCGCCTCGATGATACTTGCGGGACCAGTGACAACGTCGCCTCCTGCAAAAACACCTGCGATTTTAGTCTCCAACGTTAATGAATCAACCGAAACTGTACGTGCAGACTCATCCAAAAGAATGGAAGGTATACATGAAGTTTGCAGCTGTTGGCCGATTGCCGGAATTACTGTATTTACATTATACATGTGCTCAGACCCTTGAATCGGCACTGGGCGCCTCCTGCCACTTGCGTCGGGCTCCCTCAGCTCCATCCTCAGACATTCTATATCCTTAACCCTGCCACCTTCACCAACAATTTGTTTGGGTGTAACTAGAAAATGGAACTTGATCCCTTCTTCTTCCGCGGCTTCTATTTCGTGGGGAAGCGCTGGCATTTCGTTCCGTGAGCGACGATAGAGAATCATAACCTCTTTTGCCCCAAGCCTTAGCGATGTGCGAGCGGCATCAACAGCACTGTTGCCCCCTCCGATGATTGCGACTTTTTCACCTACATCAATGGTTTTTCCCATAGATACATGCCTTAAAAATTCAACCCCTTGAAAAACACCCTCTAAATCCTCGCCTGGTATCCCTAGTTTTTTGCCTAGTTGCGCTCCATTCGCTATGAAAATAGCCTTATAGCCCTTGTTTCGTAGAGTGTCGAGCTGTATGTCTTTACCGAATTCTACTCCTGTCTTGATTTCTACGCCTAGGTCTTTGATGTAAGATATTTCATTGGCTACAACGTATTTTTGCAGACGGTAGTTAGGGATGCCGTACCTCATCATGCCCCCGGGCTCAGGCATACGTTCAAAAACTGTGACTGGATAACCATATTTCGCTAGTTCGTATGCGGCGCCAAGTCCTGCTGGTCCGGCGCCAATTATTGCGACTTTCTCTTTATGTGTTTTAAGTATGGGATCTGGTTTTATTCTTCCTTGTTCACGTTCAATGTCTGCGGCAAGTCGCTTCAGAAAACGAATGCCCACGGGCTGGTCGATTTCTTTTCTTGCACATGCATCTTGACAAGGACTAACGCACACTCTACCGCAAATTGCGGGGAAAGGCATGCTCTTCCTTATAAGTTCTACTGACTCTTTGAACTTACCTTGCTGAATTAAAGCAACATATCCTTGAACATTCACATCAGCAGGACATGCAACACGGCAAGGTGGTAGCTTACGTTTTTGGACTTTTGTTTGACTAGTTGCTGACATTTTATCGCTGATCTTCCTTTTTGCTTACTGCAAAAATAGAAAGGTCACTCGGCTTAGGTTTTCGTGCCTGCGAAATATTGTTGTTTAATTGCCCACGTCTTATACTGTGTTGGACCCATCAAATCTCTCAGCTCTTCTTCTAAGGTGACTACGTTGTCAGGCTCAATTTCTGCTATCCACCCTGCTTCATAGGGATCTTCGTTGATTATGGCAGGTTTGTCTTGAAGGGTTTTGTTGATTTTGATAACTTTGCCACTCACGGGGGCATGAAGATCAAACTTGAACATCCATGTTTCAACAAATCCGAAGGGTTTCTCCCTGTCAATTTTTGATCCAGCAGGTTTGATTTGGATATTGGTTATGCCTTTCAGGTGCGTTTGTGCATAATGGGATGCCCCTACTCTTATGTTACCCTCTGGAGTTACCATTGCCCACATGTGATTTGGGGTGTAAAGTAGTCGTTCATGAATCACGGTGTATTCAGCATGTTTTCCAGCAATGTCTTTATGGCTTTGTTTCAGTTCATCGAGGCGTAGCTGAATAGCTTCAGACACAAACTCAGACAGGCTCCGGTATTGGTTTGTTTCGAGTGTTCTCTTTGCCGCTATCGCAAGTTCTTGTCTGATGCGTATTGTTCTCCATTTTGGCATCTGCTGTTTTCCATCCTTCATTTTACTATCGAAGAGTCGACGCGCGGACTTTTTATCAATTTGACTGGTTCACTTAGTTGCGAATCACTTTGTGATGAGCGGGGACGGTCTTCAAGTTTAGTGATCAGGTTCTTGTACTCTTCGAAACTTAGAAGCTTCTCGAGTTCTTTGTCGGATTCTGGATGTGCCTGTGTAGACGAGAAATCTGGGTTGTTAGGCTGGATCTCCACGATCCATTGGTAGGGGTATCCATTCAGTATGAATGGATCATCGATGACTGTTTTGTTAACTTTAACTATCTTTCCATCAATTGGGGAATATAGGTCATGAATCCACCACCGAGCAATGGTTTCAACCATTCCGAAAGGCTCTTCTGCAGTAACGTTTTCTCCTACTTTGACAGTTTCGACTTGAACTATTCCTTCAAGTTGACTTTGGAAGTAATCAGATACCCCGAGTCTGACAGTTCCTTGTGGCATCAATTTGACCCAGATATGTTTTGGCGTGTAAAGCAGTTGTCCTTGTAATTTAGGGATCACGCGCTCTCGCTCTAGATATTCTGGCACTCTTTCTTTGGTCAATGTTTGCAGGCGAAGCTGAACTGCCTCTGAAACGAATTGGGAGAGACTTGGATACTTGCCTTTCTCCACCTCTTTCCTGACTTCTTCTACGAGTTCTTGCTTAACCCTTACAGCTTCCCATTTGTTCATTTTTGTTGTCTCCTTCTTTTCTGAGTGTACGTATAATGACACATGGATAAATACATAATGCTTATATTATGTAGGTTTGTATTTACTTTAAATACTGAGGATGAGTCACGTGGAAACCAGAAAATTACAGAAGGTTGGTCTTTCAACAATATCAGTTTCATTACCAAGCAACTGGGTTAAAGAAAACAATCTGAAACGTGGCGACAACGTCTTCCTAATGGAAGAAAAAGACGGATCGCTCAGAGTGCTTCCGAGCGCACTAGCTAAACCAGAGGATGACGCCGAAGAGTATGTCTGCAACGCTGATCTATGTACAGACCCAAAAATGTTGGAGCGAGTAATTGTTGGCAGCTACATTCTAGGTCGTGAAATCTTCTCAATAATATCTTCTGAAAGAATAAGCTCCAAGCACATCGAAGAAGTAAGAGAAATAAAGCGTAAACTGATGGGGTTGGGAATCGTAGAAGAAACTCCAGATCGCATTACCCTTCAATGTTCAGTCGATCCAAGAAAATTCCAGTTAGACATGCTATTACGAAGACTCTCAGTAATCTCACTAACAATCGTAAAGGAAGGAATGCAAGCGCTCGTGGACTCCAACGAATCATTAGCGCGGGATGCAATAAGTCGAGAAGATGAAGCTGACATGATGTGCTTGCTCGCAATGAGGTTACTCATCTCTGCACAAAGAAAAAGAGAAGTAGCCGACGCCATAGGACTAACAGACCCTCTATATATTTTGTACTATGGACTTATGCTAAGACACCTCGAGTTGATTGCTGACTATGCAGAACAAATCGCCCACAGAGTCATTGCGCTTCTACAGAAATATAGAGATCAGTTACCAAATTGGGTAATAGAAAAAATAAGCAATTTAAACGATTTAGCCCATGACTTGGTGATGAAGGCGGTGGATGCTTTCTTTATTGGTGATATCAAGATTGCGAACAGCCTTTTGGAGATGTTGACGTTCATTGAACTGGAAAGAAGTAGATTGATCACCGAGCTTCCTGAAATACCGCATTTGAGAGGTATCTTGTGGGACGTCAGTAGAATAGCGGACAACGGCGCTAGCATTGCCTTGATCGCCCTGAATAATACTCTTGAAAAAAAAACTAAGATATGTTCGAAAGGTTGGTCAGTAGGCTTCCAAAAGGGCAAAAAATAGCACTTCTGTCGCTCTGCATGCGTATGATAAAGATCCTGAGTGGAATATTACCCTTAGGGAAGAGGCTGACCAAGCTGCAGAAGCCTTTGTAGAGATAGCATGCATACGGGTTGATCTATTGGTTTGTGGACCCACCACAGTTTTGTAACGGGTACGCCCAGCCCACTAATGTTGTTTCAACTGCTCATGCTAGTTTAGCTAGTCGAAGTTATTCTACTCCTCTCAACTCTGCTTAGGTTCACTATCAAATCTCGTACATTCCTTATGTCTTCAAGGTACACGAATTCATCTAAACCATGATAATTCGTGTCAGCTCTAATTGTCCCCCAACACACTACCGGTATCCCATTCTTGGCAAAGAAGCTTCCATCGTTACCGCCCAACTCCGCTGCTAAAGGCAGACTCTGTCCTATTGTCCTCTTGATATTCTCTGAGACCGTCTGCACGAAAATGTGATCCTTAGATGTGTAGTATCCGGGGAGTTTATTGGTGATTTCCAGCGTTGCTCTGCAACCAGTCTTCTTAACTGCTTCTTTGAAGAAGTCTCTCAACTCTTTCTCAGCTTCATCTGGCGACTCTTCTGGTACAAGTCTCCGGTCGAAGCGAAATTCACATTTGCCTGGTATCACGTTTTCTTTCTCGCCTCCATGAATCATTGTCACCGAATATCTTCCCCAGAGAAACTCCTTAGGAGCTTCTGGAGGTGCACATAAAGCTGACTCTTTTTTCTCAGCGATTCTCCCGTACGGCTCCAAAGCCCCCAGAAGTTTTATGGCTTCACCGATAGCGTTCTTGGCTTTGAAGGGATACCCCGCATGACCTTGTTTTCCTTCAACTGTCACCTTTCCCCAAAGGATGCCGCTCGCTCCGAGGTAGAGTCTCTCCAACCCTGAATCAACAATTAATGCTGCGTCACCTTTCAATCCATAGTCGCTCATTACGTAGTCTACACCGTATTTTCCTCCGATCTCTTCATCGACTCCCGCTACTAGTTTCAAGTTGATGTCTAACTCTTCTTTCCTTAGCTGTCGCATCGCCCCCATGGCGGCTGCGATTCCAGATTTGTTGTCTGCGCTTCCCCTTCCATAGGCTTTGTCCTCTTCAACTGTGAGTTTGAAGGGAGGATACGTCCAGTTTGAACCTGGCGGAACGATGTCAAAGTGTGATTCAAGGAGTAAAGTCACGTCTGAACCTGAGTCGATGGTTACTATTACGTTTGGACGTGAAAGTCCATCCTTTGCTGCTTTTTCTCCGTTTATAATTTCCACGTCTAGAGAGTTGCGCCTTGCCTCTTCAACAATTATTGCCGCACACTCTTCATATCCCTTCTTTGAAACTGATTCTGTGTCGATTTCAACCATCTTCGAAAGAAGACTTATTTCATAATCAAGGGAACTCAAAGTTTCCACATCACTATTTCTCTTTGATAAGGGAACATGGCTTTTCTAATATAAAATGATCTCGCTGCTAGAACATTGGTGTTGATCTAATGGGAAGAGAGTTTCCTTGTGGTTTTGATGAGGCTGAACCAGCCTTAAAAATGTAAGTTCCAAACAAGTTAGGTGAGTTTAAGATGGGATTTTCTCATGGCCAAATGTTTGCAAATATCAGAAGCCGGTAGGCTAGGCCACCCATAACGATGGCAAAGACTACTTCGAAGATTGTTATGATCCACGCTTTTCTCCAACCCAATTCTTTGGTCAGTACTGCGATAGTTGATATACATGGAATATACAGCATCGCTACTAGGGCAAAGACGATCATCTGCACTGGTCCAAAACCTGGAGCTTGAGATAGATCTGCTGTCCCCAGCAGAGTTGCAAGCATTACAAGAGCCAACTCCTTCCTCAGAATCCCAAAGATCAGAGCTATCCCTGTAATCGCAGGCAACCCCATCCAAACCACAGTTATAGGGCTAAGAAAATCAGCAATGGGCTCAAGCAGATTAACAACTTGTATGAGCTTGACCACGAAACTACCGACGATAATGAGTGGAAAGGCCATCTTCACGAATTCTTTCAACATAAACCACGTTTGCTTCGTTACAGTCTCCATATGTGGTACTCTGTAGTCATGCATCTCCATTATGAGACCAGTAGGTTCCCCAGGTAGAGATTTAAAAGCTATTCTTCCAAGGGCAAAGATGACGAGAAAGTTGACGAGATACAACAGGAGCGCCCATTGAAAACCCACATGTGCACCAACAAGACCTAGCACTATGACTGTCGTCGCCGCGCAAGGCACTAACGTGACAACGAAGATCGCTATGAGCCTTTCTCGTTCCGTCTCCAATATTCTGCATCCTAAACAAGCGGAGACGTTGCATCCGAAGCCGAGCATCATTGGAATGAACGCTTTCCCATGGAGCCCTATCTTGTGCATCAGATTATCCATTAAAAAGGCGATTCTGCTGAGATATCCTGAATCCTCAAGAAGGTGCAGGGCTAAGTAGAAAGGAAGGAGATAAGGCAGAACAATCGTGATTCCAGCGATTAATCCTTCCACAACTCCTCCCCACAACAATTCTCCAAGAACTCCTCCCCCACACACACTCTTAAAGAAAGGCTCAAAACTAAGAAACAGATCATTCACCAATCCAGAAGTGTAATCTCCAAAGGAGAATATGGCGAAGAAGATCAAGAGGACCATCGCAGCCATTATTGGATACCCCGCAATCCTGTGTGTCGTTAGCGCGTGCAGTCTATTCCTGAGCTGAGGTGTTTTCGGCGGTACAATACGTTGTACTTCTCGAGCAATGTTGCCTGCTACTTCGTATCGCTCTGAAGTTACGACTGTTGAAGATGAATGTCCATGTATATTTTCAATTTCCTCTCTGAGCTTCGTCGCAAGAGATAGCGCCTTTCGGCCTACTTTCTCCATCATTTCCTCTATCTGCTTGTCTCCTTCCAAAAGTTTGATGGCGACCCATCTTGATGGATATAAAAGCTCAAACCTTTGAACGAACTCTTCTAGTTTCTGAATTCTATTCTCAATTTCCTCTCCATATCGAATGGCTGTTGTGGTAGGTAGCCGTTTTTCAACGACATCGACGGCCGCTTTCAATAGATCGTGGATGCCTTCTTGGCTTGGAGCTATCGTGGGGATTACAGGTATGCCCAATCGGGCTTCCAACTTTATCTCATTGATCTCTATGCCTTTCTTCTTTGCCATATCTATCTGGTTCAAAGCTATGATTATGGGCGTTTCGAGTTCAACGAGTTGAAGAGTGAAAAACAGGTTCCTTTCTAGGATAGAGGCGTCTATGACATTGATGACTAGGTCGGGCTTTTCCTTTGCTATGTACTCTCTAGTGATGAGTTCTTCTATGGAGAAGGTTGATAGGGAGTAGATTCCTGGTAGATCAATTATGTCTATTGTGTAATCTTCAAATTTGAGGGTTCCTTCAGCTTTTTCAACAGTCTTTCCAGGCCAGTTTCCGATGTGTTGATGCATCCCCGTGAGGTGGTTAAATATTACACTCTTTCCAACGTTTGCGTTACCTGCCAGAGCAATGGTGATCTGCTTTTTAGTCACCTTTCTACTCTCACTAAAATCCTTTCCGCCATGCCTCTACCTAATGCTAGTCTGGATCCTCTTACTTGGAGTTCTAGGGGTCCATGAAAGGGCGCGGATCTGACTACTTTGATTTGTGTTCCAGGTGTGAGACCCATGTCCTCTAGTCTTTTATGGAAGTTGTAGTGGCGACCTATCTTAGCTGGTTCTACCATTCTTGACCGGATCCGGTGGTGGTGTCTGTGAGGATTTAGGGGGGGTGAGTTTGTTGAGATTATTACTGCTGTTTCTCCTGGTCTTAGTTTGGTCAGGGGTAGTTCCAATGTTCTCGCCTTGCGTCTGTCTAGTTGCCACTTGAGTATGTGGGAAACCTATAAATAAGGATTTAGCTTATTATAACATTGTTAGCCAAATCTAACAGTAGCAGTGCTGAGACTCATGGGGACAGATACAACAAAAACGTTGAGCGCAAGCGAAGAAAGCTACATCGAAGCAATAGACAATCTCATTCGTGAACGAGGTTACGCCAGGGTCACAGAAATAGCAGCCATACTAAACGTAAAACCCCCAAGCGTAACAAACATGCTTCAAAAACTAGATGAACAGAAATATGTCACATACAAACGTTACAGAGGAGTCATACTAACCAAAAAAGGAAGATCTCTCGCAAAAACACTGGAACGACGGCACAATACACTAAAAAGATTTTTTATCATGATCGGGGTAAGCGACGAAAATGCTGAAAAAGACGCCTGCAAGATAGAACACGAGATAGATCCTGAAACAGCAAAAAAACTTGCAAAATTCGTGGAGTTTGTACAATCAGCGCCTAGAACACCACCCTTCTTGGAACACTTCACACAATACCTAGAAACTGGAGAACGACCAAAAGAGTGCAAAGTAAAGATGTAAATCAAGGAATCCTAACTCAGGCTTTAGGGTCTCAATTAAAAACATGAAACCCTCTGGTTGCGTGGGTACATCTAGCTATAGAGAAGAGTCCATAGTTTCGAGAAAAACCCCTTTACGCGCGCATATATTTTGGAATATTTTCTTCTCGATGTTTGCTCCGCTCAGGACTACGACTATGGTCTTTCCCTTGAAAACGGAAGGGTTCTCCATTATTCGGGCAACTGTGACTGCTCCAGCTCCCTCCACAACTTGATTCTCTTCTTTCCAGAGCTTGTATATCGCCTTCTCTATTGTCTCCTCCTTAACTAACGCGAGGTCATCGACATAAGCTTGGATAATTTCGAATGTGATTGAGTCTTTCTCGATGCCCCCGAATAACCCGTCTGCAATGGACTCCTGCATCTCTACGTCAACAATCTTGCCAGCTTTCAAAGATTTGTACATGGCAGGCGAAGCTTCGGATTGCACTCCAACAATTTTAATGTTAGGTTTCTTGCTCTTTGCAGCAATGCTTACGCCTGAAATCAAGCCTCCTCCGCCTACAGGCACTAATATTAAGTCTACCTTAGGGAGTGCTTCAAGGATCTCAAGGCCGATGGATCCTTGTCCTGCTATAATCAACTCGTCATTATAGGGAGAGATGTAAGTTAACTTTTCTTTCTTCGCCATGCATATCGCCATCTGCTCTGCTTCATCGTATATATCACCGTGTAAAATGAGCTCGACAGTATGTGTCTTGATTTTGTCTACTTTCACTTTGGGTGTTGTTTTGGGAACAATGATCTTTGCGGCGATGTTTAACTGCTCTGCACCGATGGCGACTGCTTGGGCGTGATTCCCTGCTGAGGCGGTGATAACGCCGTGTTTCCTCTGCTCGGCGGTTAGATGTAGCATCTTGTTAAGAGCCCCTCTGATTTTGAAGGAGTTGGTCACTTGATGATTCTCAAGTTTCAGATATACCTCTCCATCGCAGAAGTTAGAGAAGAACTGTGCAGGGACGAGTGGAGTATTCTTAACGAATTTCTCTATTGATTCCCTGGCGTTTACTATGTCCTGCAGACTTACCATCTCTTGACTCAGCCTTGATTAGCGTTGGTTGTTGAGGTTTATCTACCTTATTCTAAGGTTCTGCTTTTGAGGAAGTCTTGGCAGCGTCGTTATGACTTGGTTGAGTAGCTGGTTGTGGTAAAATGCAGTAGCGTGCAGGTGCGTTGTCTACTTCTCTCTGAGATTTTCGACTTTCAGTTCTTTTTTATTGCTGAAAGCTTCGAGTTCCTCAAGATTGTACTCATATGTGGCAGATTTCCCGAGTTTTCCCTTCTGAAACTCGATGGAGAGGTTTACTCTCTTCTCGTCTTCTGACCAAAGCGCGAATTGAACTGTTAAGCTCCCCCGACTGAATTCAAGAAAACCATCGTCAGCCTTGCGTATGATCCTGAAGAAAGCCTGCCATTCAATTTGGCTAAATCCAAGTAACTTCTGAATTTCTTCCAATGCGTCGTATCGGTTTCCGGGAAATCTGTTCAGTATAGTCATGCTCTCACATCGCAACAACAAGGCTTCACATGAATATATGTATTTTTGACGTTGTATGCTCCACAGTAGCATTCACGAAGTAGTGCTTCTTACGCTGCTTCTTTCTCGATGACCTTCGCGATTTCTAGGGTTCTCTCTATAATTCTTTTAAGTTCTTCCATCTCTGGTGACGCATTCCGGTAGTACTCTATTGCTCCTCGATCTTGAGTTTTTAAGAGAATAAGATTGGTAGGATAGAAGTAGTGCCCAAGCAAGTCTTTGCTGCGTAGGGACTCTTCTTCTGAATTGACTGGACGGGTAACATGTAAGCGAATGAAAACTACCTTATTCTCAAACTTCTCTTCTATAGACTTCGCCAACTCTGTGAGCCTTGGCTTCTGTTTCTCACACGCTGAGCATCCATTTCGGGTAATAGCAATAGCATAGACTTTGCCTATGTCAGGAGCCAAGCAATCCAGGTGGGATTTTCCAGTTTCTGAAATCTGATCTTCTAGGTTGGTAAACTCAATTTTGTTGATTGGCATAGAGCCTCAGCAATGGTAGAGTTATTTAAATAGTTTGATGATGTGAAGATCGGTATTCTTCAGCTTTCTATGTAGGGTCTTAAGGTTTTGTCGTGACAAATATCGCCTTCTGACTCCCTGAGTCGTAGGGGGCTTTGTCAAAGTCTCCATAGATCTTGACTATCTTGAACCCGACGTCTTCTAACATGTTTTCTATCTCTTCCTTGGAGGATATTCGTGCTTTTCCATATTCGTAGAAACGTTCCACAAATCTGCCATCTCTGTAGAGTACATGCATGCGAGATGTCCAAAATAACAGGTCACATCAAACTACCTCAACATTAAAGATTGACGCGCTGATATTACTATTCTTCCAACCTGTATGTTGCCAGAGGTATAACTAGAAGATTTCTCTATAATGCTTAATACATTCAATCCTTTTCTCTTCTAATATGTTAGGCGTGAGCGCGTCGGCTAGAAGCAAGCGCGTGGAGTCGATTCGGCTTGCACTAGTTGTCTGGTTCTTTATCATGCTTCTGTTCGTAGAAGCAGGTTATTCTGAGGAACCAGTCATCGTTGAGTTCCTCTATTACGGATGCGCACCATGTGATCCTGAGAAATATGAGAATTACGAACACAATAATCAAGTGATCACGAATCTCTTGGAAGACTTTGGATCAAAGGTTCTCGTTGAGATGATACCCTTCTTTTCGCCAGAGGGTCGAGAAAAAATCGATCAATATGGTTTAAAGCTTGACGATTGGAACGCTATTGTAATCAACCATGAAAGAAAATTCACAGGCCCCGTCAATGAGACACGAGTGAGGGAATTAATTGATGCTTATCTAACTGATTCAATTCACGACATTGCAGTAGTAGATGTTACTCCATTCAACTCGACAATTGAAGTTAACCAGTCTGTCACCATATTAGTCACTGTAGAGAACCGTGGGGTTGAGGTTGAAAGCTTCACAGTCAACACCTACTGCAATGAATCACTGATAGGATCTCAGACGATCGCACGCCTAAATCCGAAAGGCAGGATCTCTGTCTTCTTCACTTGGGATACCACTAATCAAACCGTTGGACATTACGTTGTAAGGGCTGAAGCAGAGGCACTATTAGGGGAAACGATCCTGGCGAATAATCGGTATGTTTATGAAAGTATTGAAATCGCGAATCCTTCAACGTCAAATCTCGCAGCAATGGCTTTGCTTGCCTTCTCTTTCGGCTTCTTCGAAACGTTTTCTCCATGTTTGATAGTTCTCTTATCTTTCGTACTGAGCTACACCCTTGGCAAAACGTCTGGGTTTAGAGAAAATTTTGCGAGGGTTATGGTTTTTGGGTTGGGCTTTCTGTCTGCCACGCTGATTCTTGCATTAGCATTTGGTCTTGTTTTTCTCTCTCTACCCGCTCTTCAACGCTCTTTAATGTGGATAGTGACCATTCTAGCCATAGTCATGGGGCTAAACTTGACAGGAATATTAAGAATGCCTTCTAGAATGTCTATTAAATCGAAACCATTAATCAAGAAGCTAACAGGCAAATACGTCTTCACATATGCCGGTTTGTTTCTGCTTGGTTTTGTATTCTACTTTCTTGACCCTTGCATTGCTCCCATTTTTGTCTCTATGATGCCGCTATTGCTCCCCGAATTCCTCTTCTTCACTCTCTCAATTTTCTGTTTGGGAGCGATAATTCCATTTATTGGCATCGGATTCTTCGCAGGATCCATTTCAAAGCTTGTTAGAACTACTTACAGGCATCGAACCAAAGTCCGAGCGATAAGCGGTCTAATTCTCATATGTTATGCTACGTACCTGATCATCTTCTGTCTCCTTTAATAGCAAGCTGACTTCTAGGTTTGCATACGTATCCATAGATCTCCCCCGGCAGTCTTGAGAAAAGATTCGTGAGACACCTCGCATGCCGTCTTTGGCTAGTGAGGTTAGGATTCTCTCTGTTTTCTATACTTAACTTCGTTGAAGAAAGGGGAACACGGCGCACGCTTTTAGTCTGGGTTTTAAGCCAATCGTTGTGCGCTTTGCCTTGTCAGATTGAACTCTCAAGGAGTCTCTTATTGCATCGGCTGATTGATCACTGATGCTCTTCTGCTGAGGAAGATGAAAAGCACTGCGACTGCGGCGAAGATTATTGTGGTGATGCCTAGGAGATACATCAGATTTGCAGTGGTGCTGTTGATGGTTTGCAGTTGCTGTATCTGATTTTGCAGATCTTCATTCTCTACTAGTTGGTCGGCGTACTGTTGTTGGTAGGGTGATTCTATGTACAGTGTTGGCCGGTAGGTGGGATATTCTGATGAATACCATACCTCCGATTGATTGTGCCACAGTTCAGTCTTGGCTCTGACGTACAGTTCAGTGTAGCCTGGAGCAATGTTGGTTGGGAGACTGAAGGGTATGTAGAGATTGTCTGTCTGTCCCTGCAGGATTTCTAGCGGAAGTGTGGCGTCTGTGAAGAACGTTTGTATGTAAGTGGTTCCGTCCGCGTAGTGGTAATCAATGTTTGCGGTGAGTTCTGTTACCTTAATCTTGTCTTCTTTATCATTGTACACTGAAACTGTGATGTAGCCGATCTGACCTTGATAATAAGTATCCTCGTCAAAGGTGCAGTTGGTTATTGTAGCAGCATCTGCCATAGAAAGGGTAATCATGACGTAGATGATTGGAAGTAGTATCATTAGCGATTTTTTATGCACTCTTAACTCCATCCTTATTTAGGTTTAGGATTTCTGTAGGTGGAACGGTAAAAGAGTTATGAATCAATATTGCAGATTGAGGATAGTTACCACTAATTCATGCGCGCTCCGCAAGCCATAAAAACCGTTGACGATGACATAGTGATTGATGCTGCATGAACAGAAGATCCGTTTTAGCAATATCGTTATTGTTCTTTCTCGTAGGAGTGCTCGGTGTAGTTAGTCGAATCAACGTTGCAGAGGCAGTGATCACAACAGTTTACATAAGATCTGACGGGGGTGTTGACCCATATATGGCTCCTATCACCAGCTCGGACAATGTGACTTACATCTTTACAAACGACCTCTACTGCCAACTTGTAGTGGAGCGAGATGATATTGTGATTGATGGATCAGGCTTCAAGCTTCTTGGGAATGGTACTGGAAAAGGGGTGGATCTTGCAGGCACAACTAATGTTACGGTTGGAAGTCTGGAAATCAGAGGATTCCAACATGGAGTCTGGCTCTTCAACGGATCCCAAAGCAAAGTCATTGGAAACGAGATTGCTAACAACATGTTCGGTGTCTGGTTGTATGCCTCTAACAACACGATTTCTGGAAATAGAATAAGAGACAACAATAATACTGGAATCGTGATCGACATCTTCACTTCCAATAATAGTGTCATCAGAAACAACGTCACCGGCAATAGCCGCGGAATCTGGATAATACAAACCTCTGGTCACAGAATCTATCACAACAACTTCATAAACAACACTCAGCAAGTGGAAGTTTTCGGGCCAGGCTCTAACTATTGGGATAATGATGTGGAAGGTAACTTTTGGAGCGACTACGGCGGAGTAGACGAAGTCGGTGGAGGTGATGGCATAGGGGACAGCCCCCACGCAATAGGTATATTCAATTTTGATGAGTTTCCCTTGATGGGTCCGGTTACTTTCTTTGATGCGGGAATCTGGAATGGAACCCATTACTACGTTCACACTGCCAGCAACTCAACCATCTCGAGTTTCGAGTTTAATGACGAGAGCAGACTTGTGAGCTTCAATGTCACTGGACTCAACACTACAACTGGCTTTTGCAGAGCCGCAATTCCAAGAGGTTTATTGTGGTGTGATTACTTGCCTGATTGGATAGTTCGGGTAAATGGCACGTTGTTTCCTTTCAGAGTACAGGAATATGATGACTATACCTATCTGTACTTAACGTACAGCCACAGCGAGTCCAAAGTTGAAATCATAGGAACTGAAGTGATACCGGAATTACTCTTCAGGAATGTTACATCGCTTTTAATCACATTATTGATACTCACAGTTGTCGCGGCTATTCACGCAAGCATACAATCAAAGTCTGGGTAAGACGTTTAATTGTTTATGGAAGAAAGTTCCATCTACTCGTGTGAAGTTAACTCACTAAAAGCATGAACACTTATCCTATGATTGCTTCTTGAGAGGTTTTTTCGACATGTATAATTTCTCATAGCACTTTTCGCAGATGACCTTATAGTCTCTTATTATGATTCTCTTAACTGGGATAGGTTTCCCACATTCATGGCACGGTATTATTTTGGGACGTTGTTTTTCAAGAATATCCGCGATTCTTCTGAGGTTCTCTATCTGAACTGTTTGAGCCCATACATATGCACCCAAAGCAAGAGCCTCTCACTCGAAAAGTGCAGAGAGTTATTGATAAGGATTTCAGCGCACAATAAAAGTCAACCCATATGAAGCTTGAGGAGAAGCTGGAGAGAAGCGCTTCGTCACTGTCATTGGTGTTTTCTAAATTCTAATTTCTAAACGAGATAATATTTTAGAAATTCTAATTATTATACGGGTTAGAATTTAGAAATTGCGCGCGCAATGGAAATATATGGCAAAATTGTGTGGGCAAAAACACAACATGTATCCTATCATCAGGATTGAGAGCGGATTAGTGTGTGTGGATTTCTATTGAGCTGCTTCTACGTTGCATTCTCTGTAGTATTGCGCCTGTGTTGTGAAGATAGTTACGCCTACTGTGAGTCCAATGTCGTTTACTGAGATGCTGTCTGGATTTGTTATGTAGGTGATCATGCCTTGGCCAGTATGGAGGATCAAGTCTTCGTATGCTTGTACGATGCTGTAGTTTTGGGACGCAATATTCACGATTTTTCCTATTAACGTTTCATTATTGTTTGGAGCTAAATATGGCAAGTCCTGAGTGATTGGATCTGCTGTTTTGTTATAGTATATTGTACTCCAGGTACATTCTTGACCGCGAACGGAGATTTTGTCTACGGTGATGTCGTTGAAGCCAGTGTTGATCATTAAGAACGCAGCCTCTGAAAAGGTAATGCCATTATGCCAGATGTGCAGCTTGAGAAGATGTAAGCTTTCTTCCATGGGTGAGACAGATGAATAGTGAAACTTGTTGCCTAGAGTGGTTATTACTTCGACTTGATACTTTCTGCCCTGAACCCAAGAGTAGTTCAACGTAACTGACTCTTGATACCCTGGCTGAATTGCGATTTCTCCATCCCATGTTTGTGTGTTGTTTATACATATCTTTGCTGTTGTCGCCGTCTCTTCCCCAATGTTTTGCATTGTTATTTTGATGCTTGAAGAAGTCGGATAACTCACACTCGAAATTTGCAGCTTTTCAGATATCCATGACCCACGAATGAAATCGATAGCTAGTGATACATTCACCGCTGGAGCTTCTGGTTCTACTCTTAACCAACACGTCAAGTTTTGTTGTCCTGGTTGAACAACGTAAATTTGATTGCTAAATGTAACATAGTCGTTTTGATAGGTTTCGTTACTCAAGTAGAAATTTAGTGTTACAGAGTAGTTCATCGAGGCGTGATTTTGAACCTCTATGGCAAACTCACTATTTTCCCCTGGAAACAGATCTAACTTGGAAGGGTAGTGCACAATCTCAATAGGTTCCTTAACCTGGAAGGGTAAGGTTAGTGTAGTCCAAACATAGTAAGCCAGCACGCCACCTGTACCCGAGAGCAGTATGATAGCAATAAGCCACAAAGGAATAACATGGTCCTTAAATCCTGAACTTCTCACAATCGTCCATCTCATCGCTCTGTCTTATTTCCAAGCTAATCAGCGTTATGAATTCAGAATCAATACTAGTGAGGAGTCAACATGTCATGTCCTCTCCTACTCAAAATGTATGCATTCCGGATAATAAAAACAGTAGGAGAAACATCCATATCCCACCCTGCCCACCCCCACCACCGTCAAAAGTTTATCCACATCAGCAAAAATAGACAAGTAGAATTGTGAAGCCACGAACACACGCACGGTTTTATGGCTTTTCGAGGTCATATCCTCGGTCAAGAACATTGACTACTAACCATTTACTATTTTGTCTTGCGAAATGAAAATAGATTCCATGCATGCACCTAGAACTAATCAAACAATCAAGAAAATTGGGTTTAAATATGCATGCATAGCTATTTTTTACACTTTCCCATTGTATCATATGGACAAGGGTTTTTGCAAGTGTAAAAATCTACGTCGTCGTTGCAAAGAAATTTAGGGTTCGGAAGTTTCATGCTTGCATGCCCTAGCAACCTTAAGGAGACTCCCATTTGTCATCACTGCAATTTTTACAGGCAAACTGAGTTTTTATGACTTGTGGAAGAAACATTACCACCAGTTAGACGAGTCACTCCAACTTTCCAGCGCATGCAGTTGGTCGGTTGGATTCGAATCCCCCTTCACATACACATATGGGGAGGCTCTGCTACAGATTGTCAGGTGCGGAGATCGTATGGTGGAGCCGGATCAACGATGGACGCAAGCGTATCTCAACTTGCAGGGGCAATGGAAGCTCAAACCAAGCTGGAAACTCATCGAGTATCTTCACTTGATTCCCCAGGGTCCTGTGCTGGATCTGGGAGCAGGTGATGAGCGAAACGCTCTCTTTTTTGCCGCATTAGGTCATGAGGTCGACTATGTCGACATCTCGAAGACCTATTCCAAACGGATGAAAGACCGCGCTAACGTTGAGAATCTGGAGCTGACGGCTCATAATATGGATATTCGGGATTTCGATCTTCCCGAGAAGCATTATGCCCTGATTATCGCCTCAAAGATCCTCCAGCTGTTTCCGAAAGCGGATATTGAGGACATTACTCGGAAGATGAATTTACTCGCCAAAAGCATAATCGACAATAGACTATAGGTTTGAGTAACCAGCATTATCCACTTTGGATTATCTGATGATAGATTCACGATTTTCTCTTCCAAAACAGGTCGGTTTTGATCATTTGAAGTTTCATATTCTTTTGAGAGAGAGTATAGTTTCCTGAATTTTGCTAGAACAAACATTACCGCTATTGGTATCGCCAGAATAAATATGCCCAACCATAACTGTTGGCTAAAAGACCACTCCAAAAATAGTGCTGTCCCAGTCAATACTGCCCCCACACTCAAAAGGATGATCCCTAACAAAGTAGCTCTAGATAGTCCCAAGCGAACTGTCATAGTTATGATGTTCATGTCCTTGTCTCCGAAATAATCTCGAATTTCAGTGGGAATAATAACGCCATATATGGTTAGAGCCAGCCCACCAAGAGAAATGAGAAAAAAAGCATTGATTTCAAAGGTGAAGGTGTAAAAAGCAAATAATACAGGAAATATCGCGAGAACGAGGATTAGGGAGACTGGTGCGACCCAAGATCTTGATTTTAACCTTAAAGGGGGAGCAGAATACATAATTCCTAGGGAAATGCCTACTATCCACAATGGAAGCAGTATCAACTTTTGTTGTATACCCATAAATATCGAAACTAAAACAAGAGCCAAACAGAATTCAATGATTAGAACTATCTTAACTTTTCTATGCCCAAAGGAATCTAATGCCTGGACCAACTCTTTTTTGCGTTCATCTCTCAAGTCCAGCTCATAATCAGAAAGTGTATTCGCTTGAGCGCCTATCGCAGAACTGACGTTTATTATGGAAAAAGACAGAACCATCAAGACTACTCCGTCAATCAAACCTAATGGTGGACTAGCACCCCATGCGAGTCCCATTATTAGTGAACCTAGATTTGGCAATAAAAATTCAGATCGAGATATTTTAGCGAGCAATTTCACCGAGTTAGACATACGAAAGAGACATGCTATCCTAATATAAAGCTATTATTTTCGGTGTGCGTGGGGGTGGGATTCGAACCCAACCAACCAACCAACTTTCTTTTGATAACTGACGCTTGAAGACTGAAAGTCGGATAACTCAAAAGGCAGAAACCAAGGCATCTATCTTTTGCAGTGCTTTTCAACAAAGAAAGGACAGTTCAAATAGGGTTAGACTGCGAGGGGTAAAATAGACCCTTAGATTTACCCCTCACTATGCATGCATGCTAGAAAAGCCCTGTTATAAAGGGTAAGTATAAAAATTAAATCTTTTTCCCTCAACCACTACTGTGATGCTGACTGTCACTACCACTACTACTATGCTGACTGACTGACACTACACTAAAAAGAAAAAATACACACAACTAAAGACATTATCTAGAGTTTTTGTTTTTTTCGTTTGTCCATTCCATATAGCAAAAGTGCAGTTAAAACAAATGCAATTATGGCAAGTAGAACTAGAACATTTGGAGTTACTCTGATTTCAAGGATAAAACGGAAAAGCACGACAAGGCCAATGAAGAGAAGCAGAAAAAGTGCTACATATTCTGGATGTGCCTTCATAGTATACCATATATCTTGAAGGAGGTTTCCCCCCACATCACGACCTCTGGGATAGGTTCTGTAAACAACATCCCCCACATCACGATAACGAGTTGGTGGACGATTATGGTTACTCAATTAGGAATCCCAGATGTTTACACTCTCATTTTCCAGCTTAAAAAACTTGTTTTTGTCTCTCGATCACCCTGAACCCTGCTTAATGATACTAATAATCCTTTATGATTATTATTAAAGTAAAAGGTAGTACCTTTTTTACCACTTTTCACCTCTCCACCTCATACGTACCCTTTGTTTTCTATTTCACTACTGATTTCTATTGGTATACCCTTTAGTCGAAAGGGTATACTCGTTATGATAAGGATATACTGATGTCTATTCTATTATTGAACTGCTTTACTGCTTCTCATTCTCTACTGCTTCCTGAGTCGCAATTACTTCTCATAATCAATTACATCTTCCAGCGTTTCACAAATCAATTACAACTTCCAGAGCCAGCCGTCAGTTCCAACCGTCAGTTCCAGCGTCGTTCGCCAGTTCCAGCCGTCAGTTCGCCAGCGCCCCATTTTTTTTTGACTAAAATTTAACCGTTAGTTAGCCTATAACCGTCGTCTGTCGTTGGTTGGCATGCATGCACCGCCTTCGACTTGTTTCCATTGAACCCTGACTCTGCAAAGCTTTCTAGCTGCTTCCGTGTTTCTGAATCAAAGCTGATTCCTGTTTTGTGAACCTTGCTTTGACTCGATGCTTCTTATTCTGCTTTTCTGCAGGAGTCTTATCTTTTTTCTTCAATAAGTCACTCCTCTATTTGACTTAAGTACACCGATGAATCATACAAGGTTATGGTAAAATCAAAGTTGAACCACTCAATTTACACTCAGTGAAAACTGTTCTAATTCTTTAAGTCAGACCCAGATCAGAAAAGAAGCTGAAATAGAGGATTTCAGAGTCAATTTCTAAGTCGTAAAAAACTAAAAGTTGCACCAACATTTTTCCAATGTTGGTTATTGTCTTTTCAGGTTTCTAGGAAAAAAAGGGAATTTACAGTTATTTTACACTTTTATTTTACAATTCTCCATGCTTTTACATCATATGTTTCTTTGCATGCATTAAGTTAATAGGAATTCAGTCTTCATTTGCTTCAATGAAATCATGGTCTTCGTCTTTTGAAGACCTTTTTCTTTAGAAATCACGTTCCTTATGAAGCTATAATATTCATCTTGATCTTTTGTCCTGATTTTCGCAATCAACTCATAATCCCCGGCGACAAGATCCACACTCTCAACTTCCTTGTATCTTGCCAAGTTCTTGGCTATTCGTTCAGGAGTACTATATTCCGCAGGGGCTAAAGCGATGAGGATATACGCGCAGAATCCTTCATCAATTTTCTTGTAGTCAAAGACAGCTTTGTAAGTTTTTATTGTTCCTTCATTCTCTAATTTCTTTATATTATAATGTATTGTCGCGGAAGGTTCAGCTATTTCTCTGGCAATCCTCGCAATTTGGGGTGTACAGTAGCCTTCTTTGAATAGCCTAATTAATTTGGGCTTTATGTTTTTCATATTATTGAATAAAGTTCAATTTCTTAAAAGTTTTTTGTTCTATATTTGAATATTGTTCAGATAGACAGTTATTGATGATTGCTCTATTTCATGGTTAGAGGAGGCAAGAAAGATGTATGAATTTAAAGGGAGCAAAAAGGGAAGTTCGATTCTAGGTAAACTAAAAGCGAAGGTTATTCGTCTATACAACGCAGATTTGGGTTTTCAGAACTCTCTTATAGGTCAAAAAAGAGTTACTCGTAGATCCGTTAATGCAAACAGTCGTCATGATTCTCGAAGTGAAATTAGAAAGGCGATTGTAAACTTTGAACATAAAAGAGCTATGGCGTTAACGGAATGGCAAAAACATCAACATCTCTAAATCGGCACCATCGCTGGTACATGGTCTTAACCACCACCCACAGTGGAGATAATCCCCCGCAGACCCCCTTTTATGCTGCAAGTGGTTTTAGAAATACCGAAGTTCTCTAACTCAGCGGATTCACAGACATTGACTATGAGAAAAGGATGATTATTCCCAAGAAAGAGGGGAATGAGAGTAAGCATGTGTGGGTGAGCTTCTACAATGAAGAAGCAGACAGAGAGTTGAAGAAGTACTTAGCTGTAAGAAACGAAGATGGCCCTCGACTGTTTCCTATCTACTCAGCTCATGTGTTGAGGATTGTCAGAAAGACAAGAAGACGATGTGGAGTGATTGTCACACTACAGTTTCTTAGAGAGTGGTTCTGCTCTAAGATGGGTGAACTAGGAGTCCAAGATAGGTATGTTGACGCGTTCTGTGGGAGAGTGCCTAAGTCAGTGTTAGCGAGACATTATTCTGATTTTTCACCTGAAAGATTGAATAGGATATGTGGTAAAGCAAGTCTTATTGTTCTCAGCTAGGTTCGATCCAAGAGTAAAAATACACGTGTACAACGTTGAGGGTTATTCATATGTTTTGGTTCTAATCTTCTGTCTATACGGTCTTATTACACAAGAGATAAATGATTGTGTTCAAAGAAGATTATCAGTGGCTGAGATGAAGGGGAGAAGAGTTTTTACTCTTACTACATTCCTTTTATTATTCTCAGTTTCGTTGAATCTGGGATTGAATCAGGTCAAAGTAGGTGTGAAAGCCTCTAACGGTTATCCAGTTCACAATCTTGACACTTGTTTAAACTATACTTCTATTCAAGATGCTATTGATGCCCCTGAAACTCATAATGACCATACTATTTTCGTTGAATCAGGAATTTACACAGAACGCCTGTTCGTGAATAAGTCAGTACAGTTATTTGGAGAGGACATGAGTTCAACCATCATCAATGGAAATGGAGAAGGTAACATTGTGGAGGTCAGAGCTGGCAACGTTGTTTTGGCAAATTTCTCAATAACTAACAGTAGTGCATATGGTGTAGTCTTGGAGACTCACCACGAGAGTTCTCTCAATGACTGCACTTTACACCATAACAATATTACAGACACTTATGGAGCCATTAAAGTCCGGGGATCCACTCCTTACGAACCCTCCAACATATCAATTACAGAGAACATCATAGCAAATAACACATGCGGCATCCTTTTTTACACTGGTGAAAACAGTACAATATCAACAAACACAATAGTCTTCAACGAACTAGGGATGCTCTTAACAGGAGAAAATAACAACATGTCCTCCAACATTCTTGAAGGCAACTTCTTTGGCCTTGAAGTTGGAGGGAAAAACAATAAACTTAGACACAACAAGATGAACAACAATCAATTCAACTTCATTCCACGCGTATACCCGATAATCCCCACCTCTCAAATGCCTGAAAATGACATTGATACTTCAAACAGAATTAATGGAAAGAGTATCTATTACATCATAAATCAAACTGATCTTATCTTCGACTCTTCAACAAGCCCAGAAGTGGGTTTCTTAGGGTTAAAGTACAGCAGGAACATTACTATTAGAAATTTAACTCTGACAAATAACGGGGCTGGCATTCTGCTTGTGGAAAGCATAAACAGCACCATCGAGAAATGCACGTTAAAGAGTAACATGATAGGCTTTTCCGCAGACACAAACAATACTTCCCTGAAGAATTGTACATTATCAGGCAATTATCATGGAGTATCACTGTTTGGTTTTGCCAACAACCTCACGGGTAATGAGATTTCAAACAACACTGTAAGACATGCACCCTATAGATTTCCAGAAAATTGGTACCATGGAATTGATCTGAGGAATTTCCTAGAGCAATTAGATTATTTGACGGAATATTCAGGGGGAATACTCCTCTTCGATGCTAACAACTGCACAATCACAGGCAATAATATACGAGCAAACGAGCATGGCATACTGATTTATAGTTGTAGCTTTAACACCTTCAAAAACAACACGATGACCAACAATGCATATAACTTCGGAATCTACGCAAGCATGTATGCATTGACACCGCCTGAATGGTCTGTGTATCCTCCTGATCCTCCCCAGATCTCTCCATACCTACTTAACGAAATCGACACATCAAATACTGTCAACGGGAAACCAATCTATTACTGGATAAGCAGGAACAATGAAACTGTGCCGGCAAACGCAGGATATGTAGCACTAGTGAACTGTTCAAGTATACTCGTACAGAACTTGACTTTAACGGATAATTATCACGGCGTCTTCTTGATTTGGGTCAACAACATCATGGTAACCAACAATACTATCTCGCATACGCGATATGCAGTCGATATCAGAGACCAATACCTTGACGCATCATTTGAAAACACCATAAAGGGAAACAACCTGACCAGTAACGGAATAGGTGTCAACACTATTTTTACAGCTAATTGTACGATTATGGACAATGTTATAGCTTCAAACCTTTTTGGGGTGTATGCTAGAAGTTTCAACTTCATTGCTAATAACGAAATTGTGAACCATACACAACCTTCCAGAGAGGAATGGATATTGGGATTATATCCACCTCACTTCAATAATGACTGGTTACGCTCCTGGAGGACGGGGGAAGTCATTCCTGATGGAATCGGTGGCATATTCCTTCTCGATGAGTATAACATGGTGAAACATAACAACATAAGGAACAACAGTGTCGGACTGATACTAGGATCACACGAGTGCCAAAGTGGTGCTGAAAACACCATCCATGCAAACAACTTCATAAGGAACACCTATGGAATACTACTTTTATCCCCTAACAACACGCTCTTCCATAACAACTTCATCGACAACTCACAACACGTAAAATTTAATGCCCATCTCTTTAATCCACCTGATTACTTCTCTAATTGTTGGCGCAGTAACGCAGAAGGTAACTATTGGGATAACTACAATGGAACAGATATAAACTCTGATGGCATTGGTGACATGAATTATACCTATGCGTGGATAATCGACAGTTATCCTCTTATGGGAAGATTCTCGGATTTCCTCTTAACATCAGATCGACACATTCAAACCATCTGCAATTCCACAATTTCAGATTTCCAATTCAACGGAACTGCAGTAAGCTTCGATGTCTCTGGTGAAAATGGAACTACTGGCTTCTGCAGATTATGTATCCCAACAGCGCTGATGAATGAAACTTACAGAGTATTTGTGAATGGAACAAACGTCTCTTATAATCTACTTCCTGTCTCCAATAGCACACATAGCTACATATACTTCACATATGACCATTCGACAAAAGAAGTAGTGATAGTTCCAGAGTTTCCATCACTAATCATTCTACCACTATTCATGACCATAACATTGTTTATGGCAATGATCTACAGGAAATACAGCGGAAGAAAAGTTTCTAATTTCTAAATAGGAGAATATTTTAGAAACCCTACTTTTCATTAGGGCTAGAATTTAGAGATTATAAAGTACCAAATCCGTCCACATGCATGCTCTGCGGTTGAGTGGGAAGTTAAAAGAAGGTTGCCATTCTGTAGTCGTCTCTGAATTGCCCGTTGACATAATCTTCCTTTTCAAGCTTCGCTTCTATCTTGAATCCACACTTTTCATATACGTGTATCGCTTTATCGTTCTTAGTATCTACTCGGAGGTAGATCTTCTTCAATCCTTTCTTTCGGGCTATTTCAAGGAGATGTTTTATCATGCTAGTTCCCAACCCTTGATCTTGGTAGTCATCATGTACAGTTAACCCAAGCCCTGCTTTATGTCTAACGCCTTCTTGAGAATGAAAAGACAAGGAAGCTGAGCCAATTATACGTTCTTTTCCTGTCTCTTGGATCAGAGCGAGAATTGGCAGGTTTTTGGCATAGTCAATGTTTTCAGTCCAACTTTCTATTCTCTCTCTCGTGAATGGATGAACAAGATATTGAAGGCTTTCCTTAGAGAGAGTGGAGAACATATCCCACAACATTTCTGTGTCATTGGAATGTTCAGGTCTAAGAAACACTTCAACCCCACTCTTTAAGACGATCTTCTTCGTCCATTCATTAGGGTAATTGGACATAAGTCACACCCTTCTATTCTAGAGACGAGTTTTCACTTTAAACTCTTCTTCATGGAAGTATGAGTATAAGGACAAAGACGATGGATTTCTTTAGTAGCATGGTAGTGTCTTGTCAACGCGCAAATAATATCACACCCCACCCTCCCCCACCACCTTTTGGAAGCCAACTAGTCAACACACAATTATCGCATACAAGTAATTATGGAGATCAAGTTAGACATGGAATCTTCTTCTATCTAACCTTATATTCACGTTAAAGTCATTCAAACTAGGATTGAATAGGAGAACTGCATAGGAGGTGAGTTGATATTATGAAGCTCATACCTTTGTTATTAGCAATAATGTTCTTGATTTCGATGTCACTAGTGGGAATAACGTCAAGCCAGGGTGTTTATGACCCGTGGTGTGACCAAGACAGCGATGGTGACATCGATATCTTTGACATAGTTCCAGCAGCCGCTGCCTATGGCACAATAGGAGATCCTGCAAAGAATGTCACCGTGACAAATTGGCCAACAGACACTCCAACCTTCCCTGAAAACCTAATCCTTAAAGGAGCAATATTTCCTCAAGGAGACGAATATAGACGCGACCTTATTGATAGCACCACTCATCACCCGCCAAGTACTTGGCCAGGTATTGTTGATGAAGCAGATGACGTAATTGGTAGACTTAATGAGACCTATCGTTTGTACTACAGTAATCGGTTTGTCCATCAGAAAATCTCTCTAGAGCCTTATCGGATCTTAGGCTCTCCTACAATCACTATCACTGTCAATGTTACGACTTTTAGTTACTCTTCATTCAAATTTGACTTCATAGTCCATTTAGGGGTTGTTTCACCTGAAGGTATATGGGATGAGATAACTTTCCTCGGTAATGAGACATTAGCTTTAATGGGGACATTCAGCGGTAACTTAGACCAATTTACAGTAACCATATCACGTGAGCCCTATCCACCACTGGATGTAATTGTGGAACCAAACTGGCGACTTGCAGTATACTTAGACATATACGGAAAACGCAATCCCACTTATAACGACACTGATTTCTGGAACGAGATCATGATGCGGAGAAACACAGACGATTTCGTAGTTGATATTCCTATAGTGAAAAATATATGAGAAATCTCGACAAACTCTCTTTCTTCTCTATTATTGCGATCGCTAATTCTTGGGCACCAATACATTTATGGTGTTCCTAAGAAACTTATGCGCGCGTACACAATCAGTGACTATGCATCAAAGTTATAACATGCATGCATGCAACGTAATTATTCTTCTACAATTTTAGACAATTTTCTTGCGCTTCTGATATTATTAACTAAATCTTTTGGATTCGGAACCATACCATCCCAACCCGATTCTTCGGCGAATTTGACAAAGAATTCATGAAGTTGTTTTGGTTCAAACTCCGCGATTTTAGCTGGGGAGTCTAATCCAGCATCATAGTATAGTCGTGAAAGTTTTTTCTTGATATAACCAAGACGAGTTATATCAGAAAGCTTTACTAATTCCAGTATTGCTTCTTCTGGGATGTCTAATTGTTTGGATAGTTGTTCACGTTGCTTCTTTGTTTTTCCTTTTTCAAGCATTTGTTCAACATTTTTGATTCCGATTGCTGCAAAGTTCTCAACATAATCTTGATTTACATCTAGAAATTCCTTAACTGGAAAAATTCTTCTCGTTTTTTTAGTTCTTTCGTCCCTAATACCCTTAGTATGATGCAGTAGATCTTTATTACCTAGGAAATGGAAATAATTCATTAAAACATACAAATATCCTTTTGCTGATTGTTTTCTACTTTCAATTTCAATAACAAAAGCGTCTATATCATCAGTCGTCACACCATCAAGATCTTTCTCTCTTTTCTCGAGTAAGTAGGAAATGAATTCCTTCAAAACACTCACATTTCTATCTACTACAGCTGGTTTTTTTCCTCTCCGTTTCAAATATTTCCTGAATTCTACTTCATTCATTTTCTTCACAGATAAAACCCTATTCTTCATTAATTGCTTCTTTGGGAAAATGTATGGCGTGCGCATATAAAATTGTCTCCAACCACAGCCTAGTACGCATGCATTACAAACGTAATTTTAACTCTATTGAGTGATGATCTTCTGAGAAAAAAGTGTGTGTGGGGTTCATTTCCCCCCCAAACCCCGCAAAAAATCCTTCAATTCACATAGAGGGGCTTCAGATACTATGAACCTTGTTGATTTGCCAGTTTCCATTCAACAATTGGGTCTGGCTTTATCTTTTCTCTTTTTGACTTGTACATACGCTATTTACACCTCATTTGATTTGTCAGCTAGAATTGCTTTGATACACCCTAGAAAAAGTAAAAAACTTGGTAAGCGTTCTACCCTTTTCGGAAAGCCCCTAACTGCTTATCCCTAATTGCACCAGCCCTCCTTATTAACCCTTGTACGCACGCTTCCACGCGGTATGGTATTAGCTCCATGTGTGTGGGGTTCGAATCCCACCCCGCCCTCCCCCACCACAAGTTCATCGGATCAATGAATACACACATGGTTAATTCGTAGTCAGAAATGCATGCAAAGTTTAATCCACATACAGTCGATGTCGATGGTTCGCAATCGTTGGTTATGGAAATCATTTTTCTTGCGATCTCATTGAGATCGATTGCTTTTTTGCCCGTTGTCTTGACGAGTATCTCCATTCTTGATCGGTTGGAACAATTTGGACATTTCAAGTACTTCCAACCACCCTTCCTGTTTACTCCGTGGGGGCTAAAGAAATCTGTTAATATAGATATTTCGAATTCGTAGCCGCATCTTTGGCAATGGTAAGCAGTAGCTTTGGCGTGCCAGGAGATGAGGATCAGCAAACCACCCGCTGCCAAAGCAATCCAGACATACCAGTATGAGAGAAACAGGTAGATACCTGTAAACCCGAGAACCGTCAAATAAATTGCAATGTAAATGAGTGTTTTCAACCAGTCTTTTTTTCTCGATTTACTATAACTGGACAACCTATATCTCCCTGCAATTAAATATCGTCGAACATCATGGGTTTATTTTTTTTACCTCTTTGTCTTCGTGTGTGTGGGGTTCAATTCCCAACCAACCAACCAACCAACCAACCAACCAACCAACCAAGGCGAGTGGAGATGTCACCCGCACACTCCCATTTTTCCGTTTTAGTGATGAGAAACTTCATTTTGGGTTGGAAGCTTTCTGCGACATTTCTTGCAAAAGACCCTGGTTAGCTCGTTCCTTGTTCCACAATGCTGACAATACAACTTCTCCTCTGCTTTCAGTCGAATACGGTAGACTGACGCTTGCAAGATCTCGTTAAGCAATTGCGGATAGATTAGGCGAAAGATCTTTTCAACCCCACGTAAATAGTACTCGCACAGTCCGATAAACTTTTCTAAATAGTCATGTGTTCCTAGAACACTTAGGTGAGGGAAGGGGTTGCGCGAGCGCATCGGTATGTTTTTGCTGTGTGTGTTTGGGTTGGGTTGGGTTGGGGGTGGGATGCAATGCATGCATGCATGACAAAGCTACAAATCAATGCCAATCACATAGATAGGTAGTTGAATCGCACTCTTGAAATGTGGAAGGTATCTGACAATTTTCTCGTAACTCAAAGAACCTTACCAATTCAGGCGTGCGTATTGTCATTAATTCTTTAGTGAGTTATATCTGTTCATGCGTTAAGCTAATTGATAGCATACTCTGCGTTCTACTCCTCCATAGAAACGTATTATCGCGCATGCGAGTAACCACGGTTGGCGTTTTCTAACGATTTTCTGGTTATAAAAGTGCAAATAACTCTGAAGGGGTTATATTTACAGCTCGATATTTTTCAGATATTTTCTCCAAATAATTGAGGTGAGATAACCAGCTAGAGCTCCACTAATTGTACCCATTATCAATATGGTTACTTCTATTACAAGGTTTCGTGGGATTAGTTTGATCAATTGAGTTGTTGAGTAGTAGCTTAAAGTTCCAACAAAAGCAGTGGCAATAGTCATTGCAGTAACTATTCCAGCTGTACTTACATCATCTCCCGATGTGTTTACCTTAAACACAAAGAAAAGACCATCAACAAGCAGACCAAATAAAAGTGCAAACACAAATGAAAAGGGAGCAAGGGATAAATTCCACAGGGCTGTCAACAGCCCTCCTGTTATTCCTGAGTAAGTAGCACCAAATCTTCTTAGTAGAAGCGAACTCAAAGCAAGCAGAAGAGCTTGAATAATTACAATCATCTTATTGATTGGTGACGGAATAATAGTCTTAGATGTAAATATCAAAACACCAAAAATTGTAGCAATGGCAATTCTCTTTGTATTCCGCATCTATATGGTGCTGTCAATAACCAGTGTATATTAATCGAGTGATCTTCGTGTGCGTGAAATACTTGTGATTTTAAATACGATGGCTGAGTACTATGAGGCTGAGATTTTGATGTCAAGTAAAAGAAAGAAACTTACAACAAACTTTGGCAGGGTTATAGATGACGACCAGAATTCTATGACAGCAGGCGATAGTGGGCCAGTCTTAATTCAGGATGTCCACTTGATTGAGAAATTGGCTCACTTCAATCGCGAACGGATACCTGAACGTATTGTACATGCCAAGGGTGCAGGTGCAGGAGGGTACTTTGAGGTGACCAATGATGTAACGAAGTACACCAAGGCGAAGTTCCTCTCCAAAATTGGTAAGCGTACTGAAGTGTTTGTGAGACTCTCTACAGTAGGTGGTGAGAAGGGATCAGCAGATGCTGAGCGTGACCCCCGAGGGTTTGCAGTCAAATTCTATACTGAAGACAGTAATTATGACCTTGTAGGCAACAACACTCCTGTCTTTTTCATCCGTGACCCCCTGAAGTTTCCAGACTTCATTCACACCCAGAAACGTAACCCAGGCACCAACCTAAAAGATGCAAATATGTTCTGGGACTTCCTATCTTTAACACCCGAATCCGTTCATCAGGTCACAATTCTTTTCTCTGATCGAGGGACTCCTAGGTCATATCGTCATATGAATGGCTATGGGAGTCATACATTCAAATGGTACAATGTAAAGGGCGAGTATTTCTGGGTGAAATATCATTTCAAAACTGATCAAGGCATCCAGAATTTGACACGCGAAGAAGCAGAGCGTATAAAGGGAACTGACCCTGATCATGCAACTCGAGATCTCTACAACGCGATTGAAAGGGGGGACTACCCCTCTTGGGTCCTTCAGATTCAGATAATGAAACCTGAGGAAGCTGAAGACTATCGTTTTGACGTATTCGACGTCACCAAAGTCTGGCCTCATGGTGATTATCCACCAATCGAGGTTGGTCGCATGGTTTTAAATCGTAACCCTAAGAATTACTTCGCTGAGGTTGAACAGGCTGCCTTTTCTCCAGCAAACTTTGTTCCAGGTATCGCTGCTTCACCAGACAAGATGCTGCAAGGTCGTTTGTTTGCATACCATGATGCTCATCGCTATCGTTTAGGACCAAATTATCACCTCCTACCCGTGAATAGACCTAAGAGTCTAAAAGTACAAAATTACCAGCGCGACGGATTCATGCGTTTTGATACAAATGAAGGCAGCGCTCCCAACTACTATCCTAACAGTTTTAGTGGCCCAGAACCAGATATACAAGCAGCTGAACCAGTTTTCAAAGTCTCTGGCAACGCTGCCCGTCAGCCATACACTCATCTAAACGATGATTTCGTGCAAGCAGGAAACCTATATCGAAAGGTTATGACCGATGAGGATAGAGATCATCTCATCGGCAACATTGTCTCTCATCTATGCAACGCGAGAAAAGACATCCAGATTCGACAGACAAAGATATTCTATAAGGCTAACACAGATTATGGTCGACGTGTTGCAGAAGGACTTGGACTAGACCTGAAAGGATTCGAGAGTCCGAGTTAATCTGAACTACATTCACAGGAGAGTCATCCTTTGCAAACTCCTTTTTTTCTGCTTTAAAATAATGGTTTTTCTTGCGCTTACGATTTGACTAAAACACACATCAGAATACAATAGGTTTTTTCTGAATCGCAAGTATATATTGATTAGTTTGGATTGGTTGCATTACTGTGTGTGGGGTTCATTTCCCCCCCAAACCCCGCAAAAAATCCTTCAATTCACATAGAGGGGCTTCAGATACTATGAACCTTGTTGGTTTGCCAGTTTCCATTCAACAATTGGGTCTGGCTTTATCTTTTCTCTTTTTGACTTGTACATATACTATTTACACCTCATTTGATTTGTCAGCTAGAATTGCTTTGATACACCCTAGAAAAAGTAAAAAACTTGGTAAGCGTTCTACCCTTTTCGGAAAGCCCCTAACTGCTTATCCCTAATTGCACCAGCCCTCCTTATTAACCCTTGTACGCACGCTTCCACGCGGCAGGGTATTAGCTCCATGTGTGTGGGGTTCAATTCCTGCCCCAAACCCAAACCCACACACGTTTTGCGAATTGAGGGCTGACTTGCTTGAGTGAAAGTACAGTGTCAAGGCGCGCGCATAGGATTGTGCAGGGAAACTCGTGAGATACCACCTAACCTTCCTTCTTTTCTATGATTTTACGTGCATGGCCTAAATTTTCTAATAATCGTTAAATAGACCCATCTAATTGGTCTAAAAAACACGTGTAAGCTCAGCAGAATTAGGAATGGCACCAGTAAATCTTCGTGGAGTCTGAAGGATAGGTTTTTGCTCAACAAGCCGAATGTTAAACCCTCGATTATTCGAAACTGAGTAATACCTAAACCAGTGAATAAATACACAAGTGTCATACCGAAGAGAGCCCAATCTAACCCCTTCTTAACTAAGCCCCGACTCATTCATTACCCCTTCCTTACTTCATCTAATACCAAGAGTATTGAACAAGATGATAAATGTGCTCTAAATCTCATGGGGTATCTGCATCGTTGGGAAAGCCCCTGCTTTCCCAATATCCGCGATAGTTCTCATTATCCGATAATTCAATGTTTGTTATCCACTTAATCCATTTATGTCCGAGCTTGCTCTCAGCGACAAGTTGGAAGGGAAAACCTCTTTCAGGAGGAAGGATCAATCCGTTCATTTTATATGCCAATATTATATTGTTGCTGGTTATGTAATTTAATGGCAAAGATGTTGAATAGCCGTCGTAGGCATAAAATATCACAACCTTTGCTATTGGCTTAATCCCTGCTTTGTTCAGCAGATCTTTCAAGAGAACGCCTTCCCACAGTATTGTCACGTCCCATCCTTCTACACAATAAAGCGTAACAACCTTCTCGTAATGCTGATGACTATTGACAACATCGTCATATGTGTACGATATTTCGTTAGCCACGAGACCGGTTACAGCAAGTCTGTAGCTTTCGTTGTCTAAAAATTGAGGCCCCTTAATCGAATTTTCTCTGAAATCAGTTGTTGACGAGAGTTTTTGCCCCTGGTACTCTCTGATTTCCACAGGTTCCAAAGTGGCAGGTTCATCTGTTTGTTGATTCGTCAAAAACCTGATACCTGTAAAAGTCGTCGCCACAATAATTAACAACATCAAGATTCCTATGAAAAGTAGCCTTCTATTTTCGATTGCCAACACCTGCTTACTTAGTCAATATGACAGGCGTCATACAAATATGTTTCGTAAATGATTGAGCTAAGCTCAAAGAATGAAAATTGGCAAGGCATGCATGCTCGCATTCATGGTTTTTATCAAATTAGAACAGAGTTCATAATTTTTCTTTTCACGTCAGATTGGTTTTTATGTCGAGACGAATTTTCTCCTTTACCCAACAATCTTAATACGAAGAACTGGTCGAAGGAAGAAATGTATGCATAAAGCATTGCCTTGATATAGAGAGTACTTTGCTTGAGTTCGTACGCGCATCTGCTGATTCCTTTTATGCGAGCTTCATGAATTCCGCAGCGCGCGTGCAATCTTAGGACCTAGCTGGTTGTACTGGTGAGCTGCAAATGGCTTTGTGGGAAAGAGCGACGGTATCGGATATGATGCACTCCCTTTCTTCAGTTCCTTGTCTAGATCGAAAACTATTGTTTCTTCAAAGTTATGAAAGAAATAAAGGTAGAGCCGTTTCTGCTTCAGATCACAAATATTCGAGTAAAGAGTTGGGGAGCCAATGTCAAAATGGGTGGCGGAAAGAACTGCGCGGATTACATCGACGGTTGCAGATTCAGCATTCCTGAGAATATGATCAGCAATCTGGTATCGTTGACAGGGATATTCGTCAGGATTTTCATAGTCTGATTGGATGAAGTTAGTTGAGATCTGATAGTCACCTTCCTTGAAGAGAAAGTGCTGCTTCCCCTGACCCCATTCAACGATGACTGAATGCCCTTTGGCATCCGCCACAGGTACCCTTAGCGTGTTTAGATCAGGGACATCATATTGTTGGAAGAATTCCACAGCCTCATGCACCGTTGCGAAATTTGCCAAGATTTTTTCCACAAGGTCTCCATTAAAAGTGGGTTTACCCGAGTCCCTTTGCCATCCTGTGGGATTGACAGCATTCATATCCATGAACAATCCGTGATCATTCATTCCGCCTTGAAAGCTGTCAGGCAGAGACGCGGAATCGAACCCAACATAGACTCGACCATATACTTCCTTCGAAGCGGGAACAAACCAGATCTTGGTTCTGGGTTCAGTGTAATCTTCATTATTTCCCGCTAATACAATACCCTTTTTCGCCATAGTGACTATGGTGCACATTTCTTGAACTCTCCTAACTTGACTAGTATTCTCATCAGGTTAGGTGGTTAGATAAAAAGATTAACAAGCGCGGGCGTGTGGTTTTTTTTGGGTTGCATGCATAGATGCGTTTACGATATAGCATGAAATAACAGAGCATTGCGTGTGGGTGTGTGAGTGGGGTTCAATTCCCACCCCGCCCTCCCCCTCCGCCACCTATTGGCAAGTCAATCAAATCAACATACAATCATTGATTCTGCAACAGACTTAAAACATTGAAGTGTGCCTCCCCACGCAAATGGGTGCAAAGGCAAAATGAGACACAAACAGAATGTTGTATTGTATCTCGACAAGAGAGTAGTTGAAAAGTCGCGTGAATTAGGCTTGAACCTTTCAAAGACTTGTGAAAACCACCTGAAACAGTTGATTACGCATTTTCAACATGTCAACACAGTGAATAACGGTGCAAATAGCAGTAAAGGTGATGGTTGGTGGGGCTGCCCGGATTTGAACCGGGGTCACGAGAGCCCAAGTCTCAACAAGCCATTTCAAGTTGAAGAGACGTTAGCTAGTTTTGAGGAATTCTGCTCAACTGACTTACAGTTGAGTAAAGGAACAGTCAAGCTACACAAGAGGTTAGTTGAGAAGTTCATTCATTTCCTTGCGAAGAATCCTCGAGATGTGAGCAAGGAGGAGTTGAGAAATTATCTCAGTTCAGTTCGCGAAGGAGTAGCAGGAAGCACATACAAGAATATCCTGGCTGCTTTGAAAAGGTTCTATCGTGACTTCTTAGGCATGAAGGAACTTGTGGAGAGTTTTAGGTTTCCACATCGAACATTCAAACCAAAGATCATTCCATCACAAGAAGAACTTAAGACATTCTATAACGCGTTGAAGTCTCAGCGTGACAAAGCTTTGTTCTTGTTTTATGCTTCAAGTGGTTTAAGAAATAATGAGGTTCTTTCACTCAACAGATTTACAGACATTGACTACGAGAAGAGGATGATCCTTCCCAAGAAAGAGGGGAATGCGAGTAAGCATGTGTGGGTGAGCTTCTACAATGAGGAAGCAGAGCAAGAGTTAAAGAAGTACTTGGCTTCAAGAAAGGATGATGACCCTCGACTGTTCCCCATCTGCTCAGCTCATGTTTTGAGAATCTTCAGAAAGACAAGAAGACGATGTGGAGTGAATATAACCCCTCAAATGTTGAGAGAGTGGTTCTGCTCCAAGATGGGAGAACTTGGTGTTCAAGATAGGTATGTGGATGCGTTCTGTGGGAGAGTGCCAAATTCAGTGTTAGCTAGGCACTATACTGATTATGCTCCTGGTAAGCTCAAGAGAATCTATGAAAAAGCAGGAATCAGAATTATGAGTTAATTGTAAAATGTCTATGCACGCCCTCTTTTGCTTTTAAGGACCAATAGGAAAATTCCTACTATCAATGAACCTATCAATAGGATTATAAACCAACCTCCATCTGTTTCTTGAGTATGTAAAGATATAGAGCTAATTTTTTCCAGCGTGAGTATTGTGTCTTGAACATTTCCATATTCCGCAAAAAGTTTGGCTTGCTCAAACAAGATTAATGCACTTTCTCTTTTTTCAGTAGGAAGTTTTTCAACTTCACTTTTGTACATCTCTAAAAGCTGTTTTAAGAAACATTTCGAGGCTTCTATTGTCTGAGTGGATAGTGTATTGCCAACTTGTGTTATGTTAAGATGATCTCCCACATACTCCCAATATGAAATGATTGCATGCGTATTAGGTAATAATCCAAAGTAGCCCCAAGTAATTTCAACTGGAACCCAGCCATATTTTGGAAGAAAAATCTCGTTCCATGAATGGTTTTTCTTCAATTCAGTCAAATTCCAGTGCAGATTGAAAGCTGTTCCTGTAATATTTTTTGTTGGTATTCCATTTGATATAGCAAGAGCTGCAAATGCTCTAGAAAGATGTCGACAAACACCAGCTCTGTTTCTTAATGTAGCGCTAGCAGTTTCATTTACTTCATTGAACTCTATATATGCTTCGTCCCATTCAAGCGTTTGTGTCAAATTCCAGTAAAGCAAGGATGCAATAACTATTGGATTAGTCTCATTCTTAACAATCTGATGGCTCCATTGCTTCACAAGCTCATTATCGGCGTCAATGAACTTACTTGTTTTAACATATTTATCAGTGATTACCTGTGGGATGCTCTCATTTTCCACTAGACTTGGTCTTAAGAACCATGTCTTATCATAAATCTTGATCCCCATCGAAACATTTGAAGGCGCGTCTAATTTAGCATTTACTAGAATACAATCATGCCCTTCATAGACACATCTGCTCATGTTGAAATCCTTTAACTCACCATCTACAGTGAGGAATTCAATATTTTCCCTTGAAAGTGGATCTAGTCTAAATGTTAGATTTCCATCGCAGAGAAAAGTCACATTAAAAATTTGCGGATTTGAATAACCATATATCCAAGGTTCCTTAGCTTTCAAATATTCTAGTTCAGCGATTCTCTTATGGCAACGAACTTGTTCGTCGAATTCAATAAATTCTCCGTCTAAAGCTAATTTAAGTTCAAATGTAATATTCCTTGTGTGAAAGCAGTCCAACACTATTGGAAATTTACCTTGCACCGCTCCTACTTGAATTTTAACATGTATTAGATTAACACCAATCGAAGCATTTGAAAAACTGACGTTAATTCTTCCATTATGAATATAATCAGAAATCAAGTCCAGGTCAGTAGAAATTTCGTAGTCAATAATTTCCTCCATGTTGTAATAGCCGATCTCAAGCTTCAAAACCTCCAAATACTCTGATACATTTAATATCAAGTCAAACTCTATGAAATTATCTTCATTTACTGCTGTAATGTTGATGTCTGATGGGAGGATTGTTACTTCTGGACCAGGATACAACCTTGAATTTTCGAAAAAGACTGTTCCATCAAAATCCATTCCACTGAATAGAAAAGTTATACAATTCGAAGTCTCAGTAGCAAAAATTTTTTCGCTTTCAGGGTCACTAGATAAAATACTTTCTCCTTTCTCACAGAATAGGGTGAGATTATGTTCTTCATTGGTTAGATCATGTGCAACCAAATGAAGCCTGTGATGCGTTTGGTTTTCAATATAGCATCTTTTCTTAAAATCAAACTTTTGTTGGTAAAAATATTCCTCATATACACAAAATGAGTTGCTTAACGTAGTGTTATTAATATCAGGTAAATATTCCTGTATAAAAGTGCAAACCGATACGATGAGACACAGGCTTACAATTTTCCAACCACTCTTCATTTCTCTCTCCAGCTTTCCTCACTTGTTGATGCGCGCGTGGTATATTTCAAAATCTTAATTTACTAAGGCTTTAATTTTGTCTATGATTGAATTAATTTCTGGATCAATATCTGCTAAGCCCATCTGTTCAGCCACTCTCACACCATCTTTCACTGCATCATATTTTAATCCGAATTTATCAAAAATTCCTTGAAGAACTCGTTTACCAGAAACAAGTTGGGATTTTTTTCTACTTTTTGATGACCAAAGTTTATCAAAAATAGCTGATTGCCTTTCAACTATATTTTTAATAATCTTCTTTCCACACATTTCTTTAATCTTATTATTAATCGCTATATCTAATTGATTAACCAAAGTCACTGTATCCAAATTACTATTTTCATCGATTATACAATCTACCACATCATCAGATAAGAATACCCCTCCTCCAATTTGCTCTTTAATCCGTTTTAAGAGGACAGTGTCCTTTTGATTCTCTACTTCGGACGAAATCAAGTAGTTAACTTCTTTCTCTTTAACACCTGAAAGTTTCTCAAGAATTCTTGGGCTTTGACCAGCCTTTATTTTCATTGCTTTTATGATGGCTCTAGGATTAAGCAAGTAGTTTTCAATTTCTCTCCTCTCGAGAATGTGGAGGTTTTCAACCTGAGCTTTGATTTTTTTTATCGTGTCCTCTGATTTTTCATCTTTATCAATTATAAAGAGATGAGGTATTGGCGATTTCAGTGAAATCCTTTTTAAAACATCACTATTAGCATAATAATGGAAATTTCTACTTCCTCCCATGTGAATGCAAGATATTGCCTTCGAAGGAAAATCCAATTTGTGAGCCGTAGCCCAAACTCTTAGAATTTTCTCGTCAGAGGGTCCCTCAACAAACAAGGCAGAATCAGATAGCAAAAGATCACTATTCCTACTACCTAATTCGTTAAGAGCCGTAGAAAGTTCTTCAAGTTCTTCGATTTTCTTTATCTTTGTCCCATTTTGTCCTTTAGCTACTACATGTATTGATAGATCTTTTTGACTTAGAAAAATTGGTGAGTGGGTCGTTATCAATACTTGGTTACTTTTTAGATTATTGTGAATATACTGTAAGAGGATTCTTTGAGCACCTGGATGTAAATGATGCTCTGGATTTTCTATTAAAACTAATGAATCTCGACTTTCAGATATTAAGAAACACGCGATGATTAAAAGCTGCTCAATTCCTGAACCCATATCATGAATATCAATCTCGATATTCCATTTCTTATCTTTGACTACAGCAACCGTGTTAGATTTTCCTTTGACTCTTGAGTGCAAATCTCCAAGGTCAGGAAGAGCTGTATTAACAAAATCTCTTAATTGCTCCCAATTTTGATCTTCATTTTGTTTCATGGTATATATTCTCTGAACGAGGTTTGATCCATCGTTCGCTAATTTACTATCTGTTACTGCAGGCATTATTTCTTGACTTCTTCGAAAAGGTGAGAAAGTATATATTCCATTTATGAATTGATCAAAATGTTGAAAGAGAAATGCGTATTCATGGGAAGAAACCTCATTTAATTGAATATTCGCATAGCCATCTTTCTCAAGTTTGTGTGTAGATGAGTTTTGGAATTTTTTAAGGAATGATCCAATTTTTATGACTTTGAACCTATTGCCTTCTAATCTGATTGCAGCTAGTCCGAATTCCCCAGTGTGTTCTGATATACGGATACTATGGAGACCAAATGCTCTGGTTCCTTTGAAGCTTTCAAATGTATATTCAATTTTTTTAAGAAACTGCCCCTTGATTAGACTGTTTAGAAAATCTGGTTCTATTTGTGAATAATAACTCTCTATTCCTTCATGACGTTCTTCATCATCTAATTCGAAAGTCAACATGATATTCATAACTTTAGTTTTTGACTTTTTTCCTGTGAAGAATTTCTCCTCTACTTCTACATTAGAAATCGTTGGATGAATTTTGCAGCTTTGAATCTTCGTTAAGGCTTCAAAAATCGATGTTTTACCTGAATTATTTCTCCCACAGAAGACATCAATATCACCAATTTTTTCTATTGTCACATCTTCTATGGATTTGAAATTTTTAATACTGATTTCTCGTAGTTTCAAATGAATTATCACCTTATCTCTGAAGAAGCACTGTTAGTGTTAATGCATATTCATCAAATAAAGCTACTTCTTTCATATTTTGATTTAAATTCTACTTCCTTTAATGTGTGTACGTAAACTGGTGATTATAGACCTAACAGAAACATCATGAGGACAGTTATGTAAACTGTATTCCTTCACTTTCTCCAAGAAAAGCGCGCGCAAGAAAAGATATGCTTAAGTGGCTATTATTGTTTCTGAAAGAGTTCTACTCCGCCAAGTCGACTTACATGAAGCTAACAGGGAGACTGAAGGGAGACGCTTCGTCGCTGGTTTTGATGTTTTCTAAGTTTCCAAGTGCGTGTTGAAAGAATCGTGTTCATTATTGTGGTTTGTTAGCAGTGTTCTCCTGTTCCTCCCCATTTTTGTATTGAACTACAAAACTCTGCATGCCTTGAGGGATTTCCTCAGTCAAGTAGTACCAGTGTTTCATTCCATTGGTGTACGGACCCCAGTATTCTTGGTAAACGAGAATTGAAATTGTCACAGCCGTCAGAAGATCGTCTAACACGTGGTGTCTAACTTTATAGAAATCACTAAGGTCCCACCATAAGTCGGATATTTTCATCGGATTTCCGGAGAGCTGCTCAAGAATTCTCTTCACACACAGACGATATTTCCTCACAGACGTCCCTGCCTCCTTGAAAGATTTGGGGTTTGGAGCGTTTTCTGTATCTTTCAGCCATTCATCATGTGTCAACTCATAAGCACTCGGTCTGTCTTTTCTATGAAGCGCGCGATATATCCTGGTTGTTTCGTCCAAGATTTCACCGCCCTTCTTTTTTCCGAAGCTTTCCATGTTTACATTCAATTTTCCCTTGTCTTTCCAGATTTTTTCTCGCATTGTAGATTACTGCATGGGAAACGTGCATATCTCTATCCTTGAACCATTGTTCCACAAGTGCAATCATGTCCTTGAATTCATGCCATTCACCGTCCTCAAGAAATTTCATGAATGCATTTTCACAAATCTCTGTCTTTGACTGCTTCTTTTGGACTGGTGTGACGCTTTCAGCGATTATTGGATTAATGGCAAAATCGACAAAGTGCCAAAGCCTACTTCTTATGAAATCAACATCTGCCTGAGTATAGCATAATTCATCGATGTTTCTGAACCCGTTCTGGTATGCTGATCGTAGAAACGCGTGACCAACAAACTCTCGTATGATATCACCCTTGATTCGAGGACTTAATACATCAGCAAGCTTCAAAGAAGGTCTTTGTGTGATCTCATCCCTAACCAGCGCCTCTTGATCAGCAAAGATAGGCTTCATCAATTCCTCAGATGGTCGTAACACTTTATTGACGTCGATTCGGCTCAGCTGCAAGTTCACTTCTTTCAATTGATCCAATGCTTTTTGGTCTAGTTTAAAATCTCGATATAAGTGCTGACTGGCTTCCTCATCTGAAATATGACGTTGAATCAAATGATACCTGCTGAAGTGTCCGCTCTTATGCAAGTGCGTGAAATATCGGTTGTCTAAAGGTCGAGTAGCAGCAAAAACACAGACATTTGGCGTGTAAGATAGTTCTGCTTTGATTGGATCATAATGGACTCCTTTTGATTCAAGTGTTTCCAGTTCGTCATCACTTATGGTTCCATGTCCGAGCTTTAGCATCTGTCGCGTGACTTTCTCATTTTCGAGTACTGCATTCATAACGTTGACGAATTGTCTCATACCCTCTCTTTGTCCAAGAACTGCTGAAAGTTCGCTAATGATCACGAATTTAACATCGTGTGTGAAAGCAGGTTCAATGATATGTCGTTTCTTCTCGTCGATTGAGCCAAAAATTTTCTCCAAAGTCATCGATGTGATATCAACAACTGGCAAGTCATCTGGTATTGTTTGGCTGAAAACTCTGAGAATGGTTGACTTGTAATACCCAAATTGCCAATAACACAGCAGATTTTGGTTCTTGCGAATGATAGAATCATCTGCAAATCGAGGCAAGAGTCTTGTAGCGTAAGCAAGTTCCAGTTCGATGAAAGCTTCTGCACCTATTCTACCGGCAAGACTGTTTCCTACTTGCCTAGCTATCTCGATTGGTGAGATTTTTGTCGTTGTTGCTTTAGTGAATATATGTACTTGTTTTGCTTTAGTCCCCGTTTGATTCTCCAAGTTTACCAACCCTTCATTTTGTCGTATTTTTTGAGACGGAACCGTTTTCCAATCTGCTTCCATTCTTCAGCAATCAAACCCATGTTGAAAGCAATCGCAATGTAATAAATCGCCTCACCTGGATGCACTAAACCATTAGAGTCTGTTTCTATTGTGATTACATCAGTTAATTTTCTTTGTTTATCTATTAGTGAAATGAAAATGATCAGCCTATCGTCGTCTATGCAGATCCTTACGGGATAATGACGAGTGATAGTTTTGAATCCATAGGAATTTTCAAGTTCTTTTGCTATTTTTTTAAGGTTATTTATAGTCATATTAACAACTCCAATTTCGTTATCCTTACTTTCCGCAAGGTAAATTAAGTACATTTCGTACTATCTCTTCGTACGGAAGGAACAAAAAATCACAATACTAAAATCTCAACTTTCCCAATCTGATAAGATAACACAAATCGCTATCCTCTCTAATTTGAATGAATACGAATCCTTAAGATACAACCAACTCTGGGAAAAAACAAAACCATTTGCTAAGAGCAAAGCTACTTTTGACAAAAATCTCACGATTCTAACGAAAGAAGGTTTTATCAAGAGAGAAGAAAAAAACCCAAGGAATGTGTCTTATAGAATTCATAAAGACGCTATAAGAAAACATAAGGAGGATTTTAGCTTTGTAATGAGAGTCTCATCATGGGGATCTATTAGCTTAATCGCAGATTGTATGGAATACATACATGATCAGGATGAACTTTTCGGAGACAAGATCGAATCCACCAAAGCAGCTATTGAATTCTGGATAATAAGATACAGGAACCTATGCACTCTCAATTCACTTTTTGCTTTACATCTTTCCTCCCCTTATGAAGTTACAGTTTTAGATCTAAGGAAATTATATCAGAAGACTGAGGACAAATATTTTGAGATTCTCCATGAATTTCAGAAGAACGATTCTGATAGATTTCAGCAAGCACTAATTAGAATTCTTTCATTTCAGCAGATTGATTTGACTCCTTCATGGGGTAGTATGAAACTTGAAGAGTTTATGAAAAAATATTACCCAGATGTTTTCAAGAAACTAAGTGGAAAGCAGAGAGCAGACATATACTTTACACTGTTGAAGCAAGAAAGAGAAAGAGAGAGTATTTATTGTGACAAGAGAAAGAAAAAATTGCCAAGATGGGCATGTGGGTTATGTCAACACTACAAACCATCTAGAAGAAGAAAACGTATTCACAAAATACGATGCAAATTTCAAAGGGTGAAATCTGTTAGAGAAGAGAGTCTTGATAAACAAAAGAAACTAGTTGAAAAAATGAAGAATGCCCTTCTGAATAGTAAAAAGGAATCACAGTCAACCTCTATTTAGGTGGGAGTGGGTGGGGGGCATGGGGTGGGTGGGTTTTGATCTCCTTTAATGAAATTTCTATTTTCTAATTTCTAAGCTAAGTAAATAATTAGAAATTCTAAAATTTTTATCTATTTAGAAATTAGAATTTAGAAAATCAACCAGCACACAAGCTCAAGTTTCACCGATCACTGTCAGGTGGTCAACGATTCTCAAAAATCTCGAATTTTGGAGACGAGCAGTAATTTAATATTATTTGAAGTAGTCTGCTGAGGATTTTAGTGTCGTATTGTTTGATTTTCTTCTTTTTCAATGAAAGAATGTGAGTGTGAGTTAATGCCAGACGAGTGTTTGTGTCAGTGGTGCAAGAAACGTGGCAATTGTTTGGAGAAGAAGAGGGTTGAAGGAAAAGGAGATATTGTTATTGACTGTGAATGTTTTGATGAGGTTTCACTTGAATGAATCTGTAGAGCGCAATTTCGTACGCACATAACTTCACGTGTTACATGGCTTTTTTCATCCACAATAAACCAACAATCATCCATCTTAGAAATGGATAGGCACTATGGGTTCCCATAGCAAACCAGCAATCATAGTCAAACCTCATTTTCGTAAAACATTTATCTCGAACTTTTTCCTTTGCTATGTTTTCATCTTCGTATCTTCTATAGAGATGATTTGCTCCAAAATCAAAACATTCCATTGTATGAAGTTTTCCAATTTTACTACACATTTCGCAGCCATCTTTTCCACATTTGAAATCGTAGTATAACCCGATTTCGTGGTATGGACGTTTCTTGAATACGCCCTTGTATAGTGTTGCTTGGTCAACCTTCTCTTCTCGTTTTTGTATTGAAAAACTGAATAGTGTGGGTTTAATCATGCAAAGTGTTCTTCTTTCTCGGGAAGCATTAGGAAGTTGGTGTTCTGTATGTTTGTTTAAGTAACTTCGTCTTTCCTCTCTATCTTTAATTACACATCCTAAGTTTGTAATAGTCTCATTTCGAACCTTGCAGCTTTCAGGTCGCTTGTCCCTTGCTGGTTTTTGTGTCTCAACAGAAATCAAATCCCATGTTTTAATACCCTTGCTTTTGATAGTTTTCCAAAACATAGGATATAATCTTCTCCACTCTCCATCTTCATTAATGCCTGCAGTGCAAATTGTATATCGTTTCAGACTATCGCTCCAATTTGGTGTTGCTTTAACTAAAACCAAGACGGATTCTTTATTCCATACCATCTGTACTTTCATCCTTCAACTCTCTCTGGAAGCGAATGACGTAAACAGATTCATTCGCATTCCACTCCCCGTGAAGGTCTTTCCATACTTTCTTAAATTGGTCAAGCGTGTATCCTCCTTCAAGACTTGCATCTTCTTCTGTAAAATCACCAAGTCGTTTTCGGTCTATTGACGTAATTATCAAATCTGTGAAATGTGGCTCCCAAACTGCAGCATGAATTTTTGCACCGACTTTAATTTTCGAGTCAGGTATTCCTTTTCTTGAGGTTTGAATTTTTATTCCATTAAGTATAGGTTTCATATGAGCTAATCTGAAAGGAAGTTCATAAGGCGTCTCAACGACAGCTTTAATCAAATCATCAATAGGCTTTTCGGGTTCTTTTGCAGCTCTGCTTATCACTTCTCTAGCTTGCCTTCTATAAATGGGCTTTCTGGCAATTTTTCTGGCTATTTCAATCTGCCTTTCAGGTTGTTTAATACGCCGAGTTATTGTCACTGCAGTATCCCAATCTATTTTTCCAGTTTCTCTTGGAACACCTATCTTAGGAGTTGGAGCCACTAATCTCTGTAATTCCAAAGGTGCTTCGACTAGTTGAAGCCAACTTCTAACTGTTGTGCCAGAAACTCCGATTTTAGCACCTACAGAGTCTAGTGAAGGATACCTTTCAGGATACTTATCCATTAGTCTTCTACAACAATTACCCTTTTCTACAGCGCTCAAATCAGCTCGTTGAACATTCTCAATCAGGTTTAATTCCACAACTTCCTCATCAGTATAATCTCTGACAACTGCTCCAACCTTTTCTAGACCAGCCTGTTGAGCCGCTCTAAAGCGTCTTTCTCCAACGACAACTTCGTATTCCCCTTCCTTTATAGGACGAACAATTATGGGCTGAAGTAGACCTACCTTATGAATAGTTTCTGCTAACTCCTTGAGCTCTTGAGGTTCTATCTCCAGTCTTGGATTGAGTCCACTGCTACGAATCTTAGTTATGTTTATTTCTCGGTGTGCCATATCGTTTCCACAGTCAAATTAATTTTATAGTTATAGACACTCCTCCGTATGCTATTTAGTTTAGTGGAAAATCTAATTATGCGTCCGCTTTCAACTCCGCTTTCTTACCTCTTTGTACATAACCTCCCCACCCTTCAGTAGGGTGTATTTACAAAATTTGATTTTCTAAATTCTAATTTCTAAACAGATAATATTTTAGAATTCTTATATTTTATACGGGTTAGAATTTAGAAATTAGAAATCATATCGTTCCCTTACAATCATGAATATTGGATTATGTCACAAATCGATGCCAATCACATAGATAGGTAGTTGAATCACACTTAAACTGCATGCATGCACACTTCAACGGATGGGTTGCACCTGCTTACTGACTCACCAGTATCAGCACTGACATGCAGAGGCATTTCACTGACTACAGGGCAGTTACCATCTTGGCTTGGGCGAAGCCAAATCAATGCAAATGTGGTATTCGTATTGAAAGAGTTAAATGGCTTATGATTCTAAATAATGACGGCATTGATGCTTAAGTCATACGTCAAAAAGATATTGGAAGTAGCAAGACAAGGAGATGCAAGAGAAGAGAGTTTCTATTCTATTCTCAAAGAGCTATTGACTGAATATGCTGAATCAAGCGGTAGAAAGAACATACATGTAACAGTCTTACCGAAAAAGACGGAAGCGGGAAATCCTGACTTTAGAGTATGGGATGGAAAGCAAAAAATCGTTGGATATATAGAAGCAAAAACACCAGACAAAAACCTTGACGATATTGAAAAGAAAAAGCAAGTGAAACGCTACAAAACTACGTTTCCCAACTTTGTATTAACCAATTTTTTTGAATTCAGGCTATTCAGGGATGGACTAATCGTTGATAATGTAAGAATTGCTGACCCTATGGCTATTCATAGTTTGAAAGGTACTCCATTCGTTGAAAATGAAGAGCAATTTGAGAGCTTATTCGAAAAATTCTTCTCATTCTCTTTCCCCAGTATTACCTCAGCACAACCTCTTGCTGTAGAGTTAGCAAAGAGAACCCGATTTCTAAGAGATGAAGTAATTGCTGAGGAATTAAGAGAGGAAGAAAAGAATGGTTTGGGGAAGATACTCGGATTCTATGAAGCGTTCCAAACATATCTAATCAGGGGACTAACTAAGGAACAGTTTGCGGACTTGTATTCTCAAACGATTACGTATGGTCTTTTTGCTTCCCGCATGCGTTGTGAAGGAGATTTCAATAGAAAACTCGCTGTTCACGACATTCCACGTTCAATAGGAATATTAAGAGAGATGTTTGATTTTATTTCGCTAGGAGACCTGCCTCCTCAGTTAGAGTGGATTGTTGATGAAATCTCTAACGTGTTAGCCAATGTTGACGTAAGGAAAATATTTTCACAATATTACAGAAATAAAAAAGGAGAAGACCCCGTTTTTCATTTCTATGAGACGTTCTTGGCGGAGTATGACCCTAAAGAAAGAGAGAAGAGAGGCGTATACTACACTCCAAAGCCAGTTGTATCTTACATAGTTCGCTCACTTCATTTGATTCTGAAAGGACAGTTTGGTTTGGAGGGTGGTTTGGCAAACGAGAGTGTTAGGATTCTGGATCCTGCAGCAGGAACGCTTACATTCATAGCAGAAGCGATTAAACAGGCAGTTGATGAATTCACATCTGCATACGGAGAGGGAGGAAAGGAAGGATTCATTAAGGAACACATTCTGAAGAATTTCTATGCTTTTGAATTGATGATTGCACCTTATGCTGTTGGACACCTGAAAATCTCATTCTTGCTGGAAGAGATGGGTCATGGACTGGAAGACGAGGAGATGAAGTTCTATTTGACTAATACGTTGGAGTTGGAGGATATTGAGCAAACACCATTGCCAGGCATGGCATCATTGGCAGAAGAGAGCAGAAAAGCAGGAGAAGTCAAGCGGCAAGTCCCTGTACTGGTGATATTGGGCAATCCGCCATATTCGGTTAGTTCTGCCAACAAATCTGAGTTTATTGAGAGTGAGATGAAACTCTACAAAGAAGATGTTCGAGGTGAGAGGAATATCCAGCCTCTTTCTGATGACTATATCAAATTCATTCGCTTTGCTCATTGGAAAATCGAGAACAATGGAAAAGGTGTAATAGGCTACATTTCCAACAACTCGTATCTCACAGGAATTATACATAGAGGAATGAGAAAGAAACTCCTAGAGGCATTTGACGAGATTTATGTGCTTAATCTGCATGGTTCTTCTAGGGTTGAGGAAAAGACGCCAGAAGGGGATAAAGATGAGAATGTTTTTGACATTCAGCAAGGAGTTTCAATTGCATTTTATGTGAAGTTTCCCCGTTCTGTAGAGCACAAAAAGGTGAACCATGCAGATATTTGGGGAACCAGAAGCCAAAAGGGGCAGTATCTTTCCAAGAGTGATATAGAAAATACAACATGGCAAGAAATCAGCCCAAAGGAGCCTTACTTTTTCTTTGTGCCAAAAGACTTCACTCTTAGAGAAAAGTATGACAAGTTTTCGAAGCTTACAGTGATATTTAAAGAGCGGTCTTGTGGAGTAGGAACATATCGTGATTACCTAGTTGTAGGGTTTTCGAAGCCCGAAATAACCAATAGAATCAAACTATTAACGAGTAACCTGTCTGACGACCTTTTAAGGCAAAAACTCAGCATCAAAGACACTGCGGATTGGAAACTCTCAAAGGCAAGGCGAGAAATCAGGCTGAAGCCTAGGAAACTTGGGGACAAAATACTCCTGTATGCTTACAGACCCTTTGACGTTAGATGGATCTGCTACGAATCAGAACTAGTCGACAGGGATAGATTTTCTTTGATGAAGCATTTAATCAGTAAACAGAACATCGCGTTGATAACTTCTCGTCTTCTGTCAAAGCCTCCTTTCAAGCACGCGTTTGTGAGCCAGAATATGGGAGACTATGACCTTTGCTCGCCAAGAACCAAAGAACGGAGTTATTTCTTTCCTCTATATCTGTTTCTCAGAAAAGACAATAAGGAAGCACGCACCCCGAATTTCAAGAGAGAGTTTCTGAGAGCTATAGAAGGAACACTTAAAACCAAACCGACGCCTGAAGAAATCTTCGACTACATCTATGCTATCCTCTTTTCGCGAACCTACAGAGAGCGTTATGAGGAATTCCTCGAAATCGATTTTCCAAGAATACCATTCACGAGTGATCATCGCCTCTTTGTTGAACTGAGTGAAATCGGCAAGAAGCTTGTGGAATTGCACTTAATGAAATCTGTAGAGTTGAATAGCCCCGTTGCCAAATATCAAGGGCGTGGCGACAACATTGTGGAGAACATTAGTTATGATAGAAAGGATGGACGAGTGCACATCAATAAAGCGCAATTCTTTGGACCAATCAGGCAAGAAGTGTGGGAATTCTATATAGGAGGCTATCAGGTTCTGCGGAAATGGCTTAAGTACAGAAAAGGAAGGAACCTATCTCTCGGAGACATAAAACACTTTTGCAGGATGATAACTGCGGTTGCGAAAACAATTGAAATTCAGGATGAAATAGATTTATTATATCCAGATGTCGAAAAAAACATTATAGAGTTCAAGGAAAGCAACAAGAATTTAGGAGATTATACGCAATAAAAGGATGACTTGCAGGTGGTTGAATGCAGTGGTTGGTTGGGTTCAATTCCCACCCCGCCCTCCCCCACCTTTTGGTAAGTCAATTAAATCAACACTCAGTAATTGATCATGCATCAAAGTTGTAACATTATACAGTGCTTTGACTATGCACCACAACTTTAATACTCTCTTTTCGCTAATCTGATATTAGGGAGAAGGATATGAGAAAATTTTATGCGCAATCAATCTTGTTGATAGCATGTGCCATACTATTCCTTTCAGCTGTAACTTTCTTCATAGAAGATGCTTCTGCCCAAGCAGAAGTTGAGTTAGAAGGCGTTGTAGTTAGCGACGAGGTAGGAGAAGAATTTGGAATCTGCTATGGGATGCCACATTGTAAAATCGTGGTAGAGAAGATTCTCTTTGATCCAAACGACACCCTGGAGATAGGTCAAATTCACACTATATGCTATGACGACCCCCTCAATTTAACAATTAACGATAAAGTTCGTTGTCGTGGAGATTATTGGATATATGGTCCCTGTCCCTTTCAGTACTGCTTCCACATTACGTGCACCGAAATTACAATAATCTACGCCATCGGCGGTTCATCAACCTCAATAGAAATTGGGAAAACCTATCCTTGGGTTGTCACAACAGCACTGCTAGTCGTACTTCTTTGTGCTAAAAGTCTACATTTCAGACGGAAGGGACAATTCAGTTAAATTCTGATAAGGTGCTTTAAAGCACCAAACTTAAAACATTAAACATTGCATCCCCACGCAAATGGGTGCAAAGGCAAAATGAGACACAAACAGAATGTTGTATTGTATCTCGACAAGAGAGTAGTTGAAAAATCACGTGAATTAGGCTTTAACCTTTCAAAGACTTGTGAAAACCACTTAAAACAGTTGATTACGCAATTTCAACATGTCAATACAGGAAATAACGATCGAAAAGACAGTAAAGACTGTGGTTGGTGGGGCTGCCCGGATTTGAACCGGGGTCACGAGAGCCCAAGTCTCATAGCCTGGACCAAGCTAGCCGACAGCCCCACTTGTTTTACGGTTTAAAGTCCAAGCCCAGCGGCTTGATTCTTGCTAACTTATTCCCATTGGTCTCCACCTTAGATATATCTTCTTTTCTAATACAATACACAGACACTACCTTCTACTGTCAACATGTGCTCAGCAACGTAGCAACGTGTTGGTACTCCTTACGCACAAAAAAAATCTGTTCAAAATCTTCATTCGAATTTCATTCTTAAGGGAGAGAAGCCGACCTGCCAATCCCATACGCGCGACAAAATTATAGGGGGGGGCCTGCCTCTAAGGCCCGACAACGCCTGTCTTAAGCCATCTGATTAGAATATTCCGAAGCCTGAAATAGAGAGGTTGACGGAATGTTGATTTAACGGACGAAACGCATAAATCATGTAGAAGATTCTCTTATTCTACTAGATCGGGCGGTAGCTCAGCTTGGTAGAGCTTCCGAGTTTGCCAGCAAGTCTGGCAGACGGAGACGCTGTAGACGCCTGCCAGCAAGGGAGGCATCACCCAGCCTGCCAAGCTTACAGCCAAATTGGCAGAAACCGGATTGTCGCAGGTTCAAATCCCGCCCGCCCGACCAAAAAATTCAATAACCTTGGAGAAAGGAGAGTCAAAATGCTCAAAAAGATTCTCATGACTTTAGTTACCTTCACCCTGCTAATTCACCTGACTCCACTCACAACCTTCGTGACAACTGTAAACGCCTCATCAACCATTCATGTAGATCCCGGGCAGTCAATCCAGGAAGCAATAGACTCAGCTCAGCCCGGAGACACAGTAATAGTCCACGCTGGCTTCTACCGCGAAACAGTTCGCGTGACAAAGTCACTGACCCTTCTTGGAGAGAGCGCAATAATCGATGGAGACGAAGCAAACCGAACAGTCGTCGAAGTGATTGCCAGCAACGTCGCAATAAGCGGCTTCACAGTGCAGAACACCTCGCGAGCAGCAGGCACTTCTTATGCTGGCATAAAGATCCTCGGTCAATCATGCAATGTAACAGCCAACCACGTCACAAAGACTAAAATCGGCATCTTCGTCACATCACAACACACAAGAATAGTCAACAACACCGCCACAAACAACGGGCATGGAATAGCCCTCTACAGCTCCTCCAACACAACCATAAGAGCAAACAACGTATCAGCAAACACCATCGGCATCTCAATTGCTCTATCCAACAACAACATCATTGAAGACAACACCGCCAGAAACAGCTCCACCGGAGGACACGGCATGACTCTCCAATCAAACTCCTACAACAACACCATCCGACAAAACAATCTAATATACAACTACCACGGTATGTGGCTGTCAAGCTCAAGCGACAACAAAATCATCAACAACACAATAGCCTTCAACAAACTCCTCGGCGTCGAACTCGCAAGCTCCTCAAACAACACTTTCATTCACAACAACTTCATCAATAACCCAAAACACATAGTCATCGACGGCTCAACCAACACATGGGAAGACACCCCCTCAGCCCGCGGCAACTTCTGGGACGACTACGGCCAACTCGACATCGACGGCAACGGCGTTGGCGACTCAATCTACACCATAAACCCAAACAACCAAGATAGATACCCCGCAACAACCCCTCAAAGACCCATCCCAATCACGTGGAACGCGACAATCTACCCCACACAACTGAGAAGCAACTCCACAATCTCCCAAATCCGCTTCATCACCACACAAAGAACCATAAGTTTCAACGTCACCGGACCAAACTACACCACAGGATTCTGCAACATCACATTACCAAACAAACTTGTACAAGACCTCTGGCAAAACAACTTCACCATCCTAGTTGCTGGAACCCCACCACTTACAACACAGAACTTCACAGACGGATCAAACACATACATCCATTTCACATACGATCACTCAGAACGCCAAATAGAAATCGTATCAGAGTTTCCACTAGCTATCCACACGATCCTAATATTTCTGCTGCTAGTACTCACCATAATAGCCGTGACAAAGCAGGTAAAAGCTAAGAATGCCGCGTCGAAATCTTGAGATCACTGGACGTATTCTGATAGAAGGCTTCATGAAATCTCAATCCTATACATGCTTGCGCACTAGAACAACTATCCACAGGTAACCTATCTTATAGAAGATAATTCCAGAACCCTTTTTACACAGTGTAAATTAGGTTTAAGTTGCGAAAAAGGAGAAAGGAGCCACGTATAAGTGATGATAGTAGAGGGGAGTTTAGAAGAGAGAATTTTCTATCCGTCACCACAACCATTCACCAACTCACACTCCTCAAACTTCTTCTCGACAATGAGAGAGGAGGACCAGAGAGTTGCATAATAAAAAACGTACCCTACTATGCTTTTCACTCTTATTCTTCATGTTGGGAATACCCCTGCTATTCCCAGTCCTAGCCTCAGATGGACAAAATTACGATTATGTTGACAACAACACAAGCAACGTCGACAGCCTAGCAGATCTAGGCTCTCACTCCAACTTCACAGCGCAACAACAGGGTCCAGACAGTGAGTACGACACTTTAACAGAAGGGAATACTGGCGGTTCGTTGCAAAATGCAACTTTGCTTGAAGATGGATTTGAGGATACGGTTGACTGGGATGTTAATTGGGATGGCAATGGTGTAACTGACTGGAACCAGGTAACTGATCAGGTACATAGTGGAACCTACTCTGCAAAGGGTGCTACTGGTGACACTTGGCTAACAAGCGATGATTTGGATTGCTCAGATGCTCAAGCGATCTATGTAGATTTTTGGATTAGGAAAGATGATACAGATCCAAATGAATTTGAACTTTACTTTTTTAATGGCACTTTTTACGTACTTTATCTTGACTTAGACACTTTGGGTGGTGATGATGTATGGATACATTACCAAAAAAAAGTTACGAATTCCCAATATCTCGTTTCAAACTTCAGAATAAGATTCGAGTGTACAGGCATAAATTATCGTGAAAACGTTTGGGTGGACGATGTTTTAATCAAAAAAGAAACAAGTGTTGATAATTATGAATTGGACCTCGAAGTTCAATGGACCAACGCAACTTATGATCTGCCAAACGAGGAACTCCGCATATTCGGAGGAATAATGGGATCAGAGGACATTCGAGTAGACGCGTGGAACGGTTCTACATGGCACAATCTTTTCACAGACCTATCAAGCGGATGGAACAACGTTTCAGTTACCGATTATCTAGTAAGCCCCACGTTTACCCTAAGGTTTAAGGGAGGAACAGAAACAGGGGACACCTCTCAGGATAGCTGGGAAATAGACTCTACGTTGCTACACACATGGGGAATCGCTCCAATAGCCAATTTCTCCTATACCCCCGAATATCCTTACACTGGCGAAACCGTGACTTTCAACGCTTCGTCAAGTTATGATCCTGACGGCACTATAGTCAGTTATTTCTGGGACTTCGGAGATGACACTAACGGCACTGGCGAAATCATAAGCCATACATATGCCGATGACGGAATTTACACAGTAACGCTCACCGTGACCGATAACGACGGTCTCTCAGACACCACTTCTGCCGATGTCACCGTGCTCAATAGACCTCCAGTAGCTTCCTTCATCGAATCTGCTGAAACTGTGCTTACCAGTGAGACCATTTACTTCAACGCTTCAGCATGTTATGACCCAGATGGAATCGTAATCAGTTACTTCTGGGATTTTGGTGATGGAAGCAATGCCACTGGCGTAACCGTGGAACATGCATACGCCGACAATGGAACGTACACAGTAACTTTAACAGTTACTGACGATGATGGAGCAATAGACACAACCACATCGACCAAGGCAGTCTTGAACCGACCTCCAGTTGCATCCTTCACCGAGTCCGCAGAAACTGTCTATACCAGTGAGACCATTACATTCAATGCGTCTTCAAGCTATGATCCCGACGGAATTATCGTTAGCTACTTCTGGGATTTCGGTGATGGCGGAAACGCAACAGGTTTCGTCGTAAATCACGCCTATACTGACGACGGCATCTATACAGTCACCTTAACCGTTACTGACGACGACAGCACCGCAACATCCACGTATTCTACTAAGACAGTTTTAAATAGGCCTCCGGTAGCCGTATTCACAGAATCTACTGAAACTGTTTATGCTGATGAGCCTATTACTTTTAACGCCTCTGACAGCTATGACCCTGATGGCACTATCGTTAGCTATTTCTGGGACTTTGGAGATGGTTCTAATGATACAGGTATCTTTGTTAGTCATTTCTATGCTGACAATGGCATTTATACAGTAACGCTAACCGTAACAGATGACGACGGATCAACGGACACCACAACAGCCACCAAAACCGTGTTAAACCAGCCTCCAGTGGCAAGCTTTACAGAGTCCGCTGAAACGGTTTACACCAGTGAAGTTATCTACTTCAACGCTTCTGCGAGCTACGACCCGGATGGTACAATCGTTATCTACTTCTGGGATTTCGGTGATGGTGCGAATGCTTCAGGTGTAACTGTTACTCATGCTTATGCGGATGATGGATCCTACGCGGTAACCTTAACCGTGACCGACAATGATGGTGCCACTGACACCGCTACCGCAACTAAAACTATCATGAATCGTTCTCCCGTTGCAGTTTTCACAGAGTCTGCAGAAACCGTCTATGTTGGAGAGGCTATAACTTTCAACGCGTCTGATAGTTACGATCTAGACGGTACCATTATCAGTTTCTTCTGGGACTTCGGCGACGGAACCAACACAACAGGCATCCTGGTTGAACACACTTATTCCGTGAACGGAACATACCTTGTAACTTTAACCGTAACTGATGACGATGGCGCGTCAGACTCAACATCCTCCACCAAAACAATCCTCTTAAATGAACCCCCAGTGGCACTATTTACCGAGTCCGCTGAAACGGTTTACACTAGCGAAACAATCTACTTCAACGCCTCTTCAAGTTATGATCTGGACGGTTCAATCGTAGGTTATTTCTGGGATTTCGGTGACAGCGACAATGCAAGCGGCGTAACTGCCGAGCATGCTTACGTTAATGATGGCATTTATACGGCAACTTTGACAGTTACCGATAACAGGGGTGCAACCTCGACAACAAGCTCCACCAAAACTGTCTTAAACAGATCTCCAACAGCATTGTTCACAGAGTCCGCTGAAACAATCTACACAGATGAAAGCATCACATTCAACGCTACTAGCAGTTACGACCCAGATGGTACCATTGCCAGTTATTTCTGGAATTTCAGCGATGGGACAAATGCAACCGGCATGATAGTGACCCATTCATATGCAGATAACGGAACCTACGTCGTCACTTTAACAGTCACCGACGACGACGGGGCAACTGCATCAGCAAACGCTACTAAGACTATTTTAAATAGGGCTCCAGTTGCCATGTTCACCGAATCTGCTGAATCAGTCAACACTGGTGAAGGCATTACCCTCAATGCAACCAACAGCTACGATTCTGACGGCTACATCGCCTCCTACTTCTGGGATTTCGGCGACGGCACCAACGCCACCGGAGTCGTAGTTGAACATGCATATGTTGATGACGGAATTTACACGGTAACCCTAAAGGTTACCGATGACGATGGCGCCACTGACACTACTACCGCAACTAAAACTATCATGAATCGTTCTCCCGTTGCAGTTTTCACAGAGTCTGCTGAAACCGTCTATACGGCAGAAACAATAACATTTAACGCTTCTAACAGCTACGATCCCGACGGCACAATTGCAAGCTACTTCTGGGACTTTGGAGACGGAACCAACAACACAGGTATTATAGTTGAACACGCATACGCCGATGATGGAACCTACACTGTATCTCTGACCGTAACAGACGACGATGGCGGAACAAATACCTCAACATCAACTAAAACTGTTTTGAACAGACCACCGGTAGCAAGTTTCACGGAATCCACGGAAACCGTTTATACCAGCGAAACTATTACTTTTAACGCTTCTTCAAGCTTTGACCCTGACGGTGCAATTGCAAGCTACTTCTGGGACTTTGGAGACGGAACCAATGCAACTGGTGTGATTACAAACCACTCGTATGTTAATAGTGGAACCTACACAGTCACTCTGACCGTGACTGATGACGACGGAGCATCCGGCACAGCCACTTCAACCAAGATCGCTTTGAATAGACCTCCAGTGGCTTCCTTCACTGAGTCTGCCGCGACCGTTAACACTGGCGAGACAATAACTTTCAACGCTACAGATAGCTACGACCCAGACGGCTACATCGTCAGTTATTTCTGGGATTTCGGCGATGGAACAAACGCCTCTGGAATGGTTGTTAATCACGCTTACGCTGATAATGGGGCATACCCCGTGACTTTGACTGTTACTGATGACGATGGAGCAACAGCTTCCACTACAGCTACGAAAACCATTCTGAATAAGCCTCCTGTAGCCAGTTTCACTGAATCTGCTGAAACCATCTACACTAGTGAGACCATTACCTTCAATGCTTCAGATAGCTACGACTCCGATGGTACGATCGTGAGTTATTTCTGGGATTTCGGTGACGGTACAAATGCTACTGGAATTGTAGTCCAACACTCATATAGCGAAGATGGAGTATACACGATAACCCTAACTGTTACAGATGACGACGGAGCGGTATCAACAGCCACAGCGACCAAAACTGTTTTGAACAGACCTCCCGTAGCAACTTTGACGGAATCGGCAGAAACCGTTTACACAGGAGAACTCATCACATTTAACTCGAGCGAAAGCTATGACCCAGATGGCTACATCGCCTCCTACTTCTGGGATTTCGGTGACGGATCTAACACCACTGGGATTGTCGTGTCACACGTGTATGTCGATGATGGGGATTATACGGTTACTTTGGTGGTCACCGACGACGATGGAGATACGGCAACTGCTACGGCTACTAAAACTATTCTCAACAGATCTCCTGTAGCATCTTTCACTGAATCAGCCGAAGTAATCTACACCGGCAACGCCATTGTTTTCAATGCAAGTGAAAGTTATGATCCAGATGGAACAATTGTTGATTACTATTGGACTTTTGGAGACGGAACCAACACCACTGGGACAGTTGTAACCCACGCGTACCTAGATAATGGAACATACACAGTAACATTGAGAGCGACCGATGACGACGGAGCGATAGACACAGTAAGCGCAGTAAAAACTATTCTAAATAGACCGCCAATCGCCAATTTCACAGAATCCGCAGAAACAGTGTTCACTGGCGAAGTTATAACATTCAATGCCTCAGACAGCTACGATTCTGACGGCTACATTGTCTCCTACTTTTGGGATTTCGGTGACGGAACGAATGCAACTGGCATGATAGTGGTGCATTCTTACGTCGATAACGGAACGTACACGGTCACATTAACTGTTACTGACGATGATGGTGCGTCAGCCTCAACATCGTCCACGAAATCTGTCTTAAATAGGCCTCCTGTGGCTTCCTTCACTGAATCTGCTGAGGCGGTCTATACTGGTGAGACCATTACATTCAACGCGTCAAATAGTTATGACCCTGACGGCTCTATTGTTGGTTATTTTTGGGACTTTGGAGATGGAAGTAACGCTACTGGAATAACTGTTGAGCATGCTTATGTGGAAGACAATAACTATGCGGTTACTCTCGTTGTAACCGACAACGATGGAGCTACTGCTTCAACATCAGCTGTTAAGACTATCTTGAATAAGCCTCCTATTGCAAGCTTCACTGAGTCGGCAACAACTGTGCTTACGGGCGGAGTTATTACTTTTGACGCTTCCAGTAGTTATGACCCTGACGGCTCTGTCGTCAGCTACTTCTGGGACTTTGGAGACGGAACTAATGCTACAGGTATAACTATAGGTCATGCCTATGCAGATGATGGAAACATTACGGTAACTCTAATAGTCACTGACAACGATGGAGCAACCTCAAACTCTACTGCTACTAAATCTATTCTAAATAGATCTCCAATAGCAATCTTTACCACATCTGCAACAACAGTGTTAACGAGCCAAAACATTAGATTCAACGCATCAGATAGCTATGATTCTGACGGTGTAATCGTCAGTTTCTTCTGGGATTTTGGCGACGGCACCAACGCCACAGGTATGACAGTAGAAAATTCATATGTAGATGATGGAACTTTCATAGTGACTCTTACAGTCACAGACGATGATAATGCGACTGGGATAGCCACTTCAACAATACATGTGAATAATCGTCCTCCAATCGCAGTCTTCACTGAATCTGCTGAGACAGTCTACAATGGCGATGCCATCACCTTCAACGCATCCAGTTCCTACGACCCAGATGGACTAGTTGTCAGCTTTTTCTGGGATTTCGGTGACGGCACTAACGCGACTGGAATTGAGACTTCTCACGTATTCACCGAAAACAGCAACTACACGGTCACTCTCACAGTGACTGACAATGATGGAGCAACCGATATCACACAATCAACCAAAACCGTTTTAAATCGTCCTCCAATCGCAGTCTTCACCGAATCCACAGTAACAGTGCTTATCGGGGAATCAATCACTTTCAACGCCTCAGCCAGCTTCGACCCCGATGGCTCTATTGTTAGTTATTTCTGGGATTTTGGTGATGGAGCAAACGCCACAGGCGTTACAACACAGCATTCCTACTCTAGCAGCGGTGTCTACACGGTCACATTAACTGTGACAGATGATGAAGGGGAAATGGCAACCACAACAGCCACAAAGACAGTAGAGATCACTCCTCCCGTTGCCCTCTTCACCGAATCCAACCAAACCGCATCAACAAACGAACCTATCACCTTCAATGCATCAGATAGCTATGATTCTGACGGTGTAATCGTCAGTTTCTTTTGGGATTTCGGTGACGGCACCAACGCCACAGGCGTCACAGCAGAACACTCCTACTCCACCGCTGGAAACTACACAGTTACTCTAGAGGTAACTGACAACGATGGTGCCACCGACACGGCCACAGCAACCAAGACTATCTCGAATAGGCTCCCCACTGCATCTTTCACTGAATCTGCGGAAACAGTCTACACAGGGGAGATCATATCCTTTAACGCTTCAGATAGTTATGATCCTGACGGTGTAATTGTTGGTTATTTCTGGGATTTTGGTGATGGAGCTAACGCTACGGGTGTGACTGCCGCCCATTCTTACGTTGATAATGGAAACTACACTGTCATTTTGACGATCACTGATAATAATGGAGCAACTGCAAACGCAACAAGTACAAAGACTATTCTAAATAGCCCACCAGTAGCAATCTTCTCCGAATCATCAGAAACAGCATACGTTGGACACCAGATCGCATTCAACGCCTCTGACAGTTATGATTCTGACGGTGTTATTGTTGGTTATTTCTGGGATTTTGGTGATGGTGCGAATGCTTCTGGTGTGAGTGTTGATCATGCTTATGTTGTTAATGGAACATTCACAGTAACGCTGATAATAACAGATGATGATGAAGCTTCAACTCTAACCAACTCAACGAAGACTATCCTTTGGAACATGCCACCAGTAGCCATATTCACCGAATCCTCTGAATCAATCTATCAAGGCGAATCCATAGCTTTCAATGCTTCCAGTAGCTATGATCTCGACGGTATAATTGTCTCTTATTTCTGGGATTTCGGTGACGGCACCAATGCTACAGGCATCACAGTTGAACATACCTACTTAGATGATGGCGACTACACAGTCACACTCTCCATCACAGATAACGTCGGAGAAACAGACAACACTAGCTCGACAAAGACAGTTCTAAATATGGTGCCAATCGCATCTTTCACCGAATCCGCTGAAACGGTCTACACAAGCGAAATTATCACCTTCAATGCATCCAGTTCCTACGACCCAGATGGACTAGTTGTCAGCTTTTTCTGGGATTTCGGTGATGGCACCAATGCTACAGGCATCACAGCAACACACGCTTTTATCGAAGACGGCTCCTACACAGTCACATTGACTGTGACTGATGATGATGAGGCAAAAACCTCAACGAGTTCTATCAAAACAATCTTAAACAGGAGTCCAGTGGCACTATTCACAGTGTCACCACAAGGGGCGTATACAGGCGAAATATTCACCTTTAACGCCTCTGACAGTTATGATCCAGATGGTTTCATTATTAACTTCTTCTGGGACTTCGGCGACGGCAACACCGACTATGGCGAAGTTGTCACCCACACCTATGCTGACGATGGGCGATACACAGCCACTTTGACTGTGGCCGATAATGACATTGCGCAAGAAACCGCAACAGGAATAGTCATAGTTTCAAATAGAGCCCCCGCTGCCATCTTCGTAGAATCCACAGAAACCAGCTACGTTGGCACAACCATTGAATTCGATGCTTCTGCTAGTTATGATTCTGATGGTGTTATTGTTGGTTATTTCTGGGATTTTGGTGATGGTGCGAATGCTTCGGGTGTGAGTGTTGATCATGCTTATGTTGTTAATGGAACGTTTTCGGTTACTTTGGCTGTGACTGATGATAATGGGGCTTCGAGTATAACTCAAGCCACCAAATCAATCCTTGAAAACGAGCAGCCAGTAGCCTCATTCACGGAATCCGCTGAAACAGTATATACCGGCGAAATAGTCGTTTTCAACGCGTCCACCAGCTATGACGCAGATGGCACCATAATCAACTATTCATGGGACTTCGGAGACGGAGTAGAAACCACAGGAGTTCTAGTACAACATTCCTACATTGATGATGGGACTTACACCGTCACTTTAACAGTGACGGATGACCAAGGGGCCCCAAGCAGCGTCACAGCAACCAAAACCGTGCTGAACAGACTTCCTATTTCCTCATTCACGGAATCATTGGAGACTGCGTATTCAGGTGAGAACATTGAATTCGATGCTTCTGCTAGCTATGATTCTGATGGTGTTATCGTTGGTTATTTCTGGGATTTTGGTGATGGTGCGAATGCTTCGGGTGTGAGTGTTGATCATGCTTATGTTGTTAATGGAACGTTTTCAGTTACGTTGACTGTGACTGATGATGATGGGGCTTCAAGTATAACTCAAGCCACCAAAACAATCCTTGGCGGGGTACGTGACGTAGCTGTAATCAACGTTGACCCTTCAGTCCGGGAAATCTATAAACACAATATTCTAAACGTTTCAGTAGTTGTGGCAAATGAAGGAGCGGAGTTTGAAACATTCAACGTTACACTTTACTCCGCGGAAATACACGGTTGGCATCTAATAGAAGTTGGAGAACGGCTCCTCTGGTTCTCAGATGGTGAAAACTCAGGCAACTTCATCCTCACCACGCCCATTACAATACCACTAGGCAACCCCATGTTAACCTTTGAAACAAAATATGACCTAGAAAACCTCTATGACTTTGGATTCGTCCAAATATCCCTTGACGAAGGCACATCTTGGATATCCCTTGAAAACGCATACACAACACACGAACACGCAGATACGGATCCAAACATCATCTCCAACCTTCCTGGCTTTACTGGAACAAGTGCAAACTGGCCAGTCTGGACAACGATGACATTTGATCTCAGCCAATACGCAGGAGAAGACGTCCTCTTAGGATTCCGTTACATGACCGACTTAGGACATCTGGAACAAGGATGGTACCTAGACAACGTAACTATCAACGGAGCCAAAATACCAAACCAAGCTTTCGAACAGCTCAGCCCGTCAACCTCCATCGCTATTGAAACCATAACTGTCTACAACATGTCTCCCGGCACTCAAACAACACTGATCTTCTCTTGGAATACATCAAATACACGTAGTGGATATTATTCCATCAGCGCTGCTGCTAGCGTCGTTCGGGGCGAGAATGAAACAATGGATAACATATTTGTCAATGGTCCAGTAGAAATTAAAATGAACCCTGACATGGACGACGACGGAGACGTAGACATCTTCGATGTTGTCGTCGTTACGTCCATCTACGGATGCCGAGAAGGGGAACTACGCTGGAACCCAAGGGCAGACTTGGTTGAAGACGGAATCATCAACATATACGATGTAGTCTACATCGCAAGCAACTACGGACAAACTATTACTACGCCATAGATGTGAAGCATCTATCTGAGCTTTATCTTCACGGTTTTTCCTAGGACGTTGGAGGTCGATTTCTCAAGCTCAGCCTTCTCTTGGCTGACCTTAGTAAGGAGCTCTTCACATCGTCTTTGGATGGTTTTCAATCTGCCTTCATGTGTTTCCATTCTCCTTTTCAATTCGACGGCTCTACCCTGTAGCTGTTTAGATTCCCTCTGTGCCATTTGTGTCTCTTTAGATGAAGTCAGTTCCCTGCTCAAGGATAGAGTTCGAACGCAGTCCCTATACAACTCGTTCAGGACATTGCCATTTAAAATCCCATCTATCTTCTCACGACTTTTCCTCATGCGGCTACCTTTCAACTTCAACTTGCCTTCTTGCATTGCCCGATCAACCTTGGTCAGTATGCTCTTCAGAGTTGGAAGCCTCGGGTTTTCTGCTGCAAGAGCACGTAATGGATCCTCTAAATATAAGTCGAGCCTTTTGGATTCTTCGGAAGAGAGTGAATATCCCGGACCCCTTGTTATATTTACGAACTTCATGAATGGTTTCTGCAAGTGTCGAAATGCGTGTTTTGCTTGAGCCCTCAATTGTCGGATCTTGAGATTCGTCTCTGCTAGATTGCCGAGTTCCGATCTGCCTTTGACAGATTCTAAATCTTGTTCAATTTCTCCTAGTTTCCTTTGGCGGAGTTCCAATTCTTTTCGAATTTTACTCTTTCGCTTCTCAAGTTCGTGAAGCTCTTCTGTTATTATTAGCAAGGCATCAATTCTGGAGAGTAGCTCCTCCACAGTTCTAGCTTTTGAGTAATCGGTGGATATGAAGGCATCTAGTTCTGAGACAGAACCTGCTAGTCTGCTCAATGCGAAATCAGCTTTCTTTCTAGCGATGATGAACAAAGGTGAGATTCGAGGAAACCAGACATTTCTTTCTCGCATGATAGATGAGATTGTTTTCTCCAAGCTTTGATGGAGGTCTTTCAGCTCAGAAAAGGAGATTTGACTTGGAAAGAGAATATTGTTCGTTTGCTTCAAAAAATGTAGAGAGAGTTTCTGGGTTAGCTTGGCCTTGCGAACTGCCTTCCCCTTCTTCTCTTGCTTCACACCCTCTTTTTCCAGTTTCTCATAAGTTGTGCGGGCATCTTCCAGTTTTTCTTCGATTTTGCCGATCGATTTCTTGCCTTGTTCGTCTAGTGGCTCCAAGATGTTTGCTGTCTCACCTTCAAGCCAAGTTCTAAAATCTTCTATTTCCACTTCAAGATTATCGGAAATTCCTGCCACTTCCATATCCGAGGTAGTAGAATTGAACTAGAATAGTCCAAGCAATTATAAAGCAGTTTCCCCAAGCCAAAATCTCCAAGATTCCCATCGACTCGAATAAGGTTGGCGACATTTGCCCTTCTTGTCTCTGTTGTTTTCAGCGAGAGATTGTCAGATCCCCAATAACAATTAAACCTAAATATTTGAAGCCTCTTGCTCCTAAAAGAGAATGGGATGTCAAGGCATGACAAAGGTTTCGGAGATCATATCGAATGCTTACAGAGAAAACAGAAAAAATCTGTTAGAACCTGAAGCTAAAACAATCTGCCAGGAATACAACATTCCAGTGACCAGATTCAACGTTGCAAGAAGTGAAGATGAAGCCATCAGATTCGCTCAACAAATTGGCTATCCTATCGTACTGAAAATTGTGTCACCTGACATCATCCACAAATCTGACGCTGGAGGAGTCGCTCTGAACTTAAGGAACCACAACGACATTATAGAAGCTTTCAGAACAATCATGGACAACGCCAAGAAATACAAATCAAAAGCGAGAATAACTGGGGTCTTGGTACAAGAGATGGCGCCCTCCTCAACAGAAGTTATAGTTGGAGCAATCAAAGACGATCAGTTCGGCCCATCTCTGATGTTCGGGCTGGGCGGAATCTTTGTGGAGCTTCTCGAAGATGTTGCCTTCCGTGTGGCTCCAATAACTAGGGAGGAAGCTGAACACATGGTGACAGAGATAAAAGCATACCCTGTCTTGAAGGGATACCGAAACCAACCAGCTTTAGACACGACGACTATTGTGGACATAATACTTCACACTTCAAAACTTGTAACCGACTTCCAAGAAATCAAAGAGTTAGATTTGAATCCTATAATGGTCTACGAGAAGGGAGCAAAGACTGTAGACGCTAGAATAATACTTGAATAAAAGCCTCCCCTCCAAACAGCCAAAGGAGTGATGATAGCGCAAGCCCAGAGAGAGGAACCATGTCCGATGAAACCAGGCAAAAAATCAAAAAGTTGAGTCAACAACTTCAATCACTTAGACGGCAAAAAGACTCCCTAGACGAAGAAGCAGAACAATGGGCAGAGAAAAGAAACACCGTTCATAAGCAAATCAAGGACTTGCGGTTAGAAGCCACAAAAACTAGAGATCAAAGAGACGTCATAAATGCAAAGGTAAAAACACTAAAAACGCGTAGAGATGAAAGTAGAAATATAATAAAAGAGAAAATCGAAGAAATCAAACGACTAAAAAAGAAACTCCAACTTCTATACGTAAAGAAATCGAGAGCTGATATCAACCTGATAAGAAAAGAAAAGGAAGACATTGAGTGGAAGATCCAAACGAGCTCTCTATCACTTCAAGAAGAAAAACCACTCGTCGAGAAGGCGAATCAGCTTGACATTGAACTGGAAACCCATAGACAATTCATTGACACAAAAAATCAGATAGAAAAACTGAGAACCCAGATAAATACAATGAACGAAGAAGCTGACCTCTTCCACAAAAGTTTGAAAGAACTAGCAGATCAAAGCCAAGAACTCCATGGGATAATGATAGAAAACCTGAACAAGGCACAAAATCTACAATCCGAAGCAGACGAATATCACCAGGAATTTCTGCAAAGCAAGCAAAAATCTCGGAAACTTCACCAAGAGTGCATCGAATTTGAGAAACGAGTTGAAGCTCTGAAGGAATGCTTAGCAGAAACTGAAAGGGAGAGGAAGAAGGAACAACAAGAAAAAGCAAGGGAGAGACTAAGAGAAGAAGCCGTAAAGAAGCTAGAAAAAGGTCGAAAGCTCTCTCTTGACGAATTCAAACTCTTGGCAGAGGATGAAGAGTCCGGCTAAGCTTCGAAAATAACAATCACTCACGCCTTGTGAAACACAAAATTAAAGTTGTGACAGTTCCAAATGGGTAGTTGAAGCTTTCGATGCCACCTAAAAAAAGAGAGGAAAAACTGCTGATTTTATGCGTCGACAGAGATGGCGACCTAAGCTTCAAAACTGAGGAAGAAACTCCAATACTCGGCAGAAAGGAGAATCTCGCAGCAGCAGTTTCGTTAGCCTTGAAAGATCCAGAAGAGTCAGACGCAAACGCTATGTTTGAAGCCGTGAGAATCTACGACCAGCTCAAGAAGCAAGGACAACCCCATGAAAGCTTCCAGATCGCCACAATCTCTGGTTTACAGCTGCTCGGCGTCGAAGCAGATAGGAAGCTTGTCAGAGAACTCAACGAAGTCCTAGAAGCATTTCCAGCAAACAGCGTTGTCCTCGTAACTGATGGCTACTCTGATGAAGCAGTATTACCATTGGTGGAATCGAGAGTCGCCGTTACATCAGTCAGAAGAATTGTCATTAGGCATAGCGAACGAATTGAAGAAACTGCAGCTCTCATTGGCAAATATATCAAAATGCTTACCGAAAATCCCCGCTACTCTCGGCTTGCTCTAGGCATCCCTGGACTGCTACTTATAATTCTCGCCGTCATGTCCCTCATCAGCGCAGCTGCTGCGTTGATAGCCTTTCTAATTGTTATAGGCGCAACTCTCTTCATTAAGGGATTCGGTGTCGACAAGGCGGTGGTAGGGTTCTTTCGGTGGATTAGAGAGTACGAACCCCCCTCTCTACCTCACCAACTTGAAGGCTTCGCCTTTGCAGCAGGAATCATAGCCGTTAGCGTAGGAGTATTCTTAGGTGTCAACGAGGCAGCAATGGTATATACACAGTATCTCCCTGCAACTCTGGATCAATGGGTAAGTCTGTTCCCTTTGTTCACGGGCGAATTCATTCGACAAGGCATTTTCCTGATTATTTTCGGCGTTTGCGTAATTATGTCGGCAAGAACAATCCATTGGTACTTTGAGCGGGATGTGCGTCTCCTTCGTACCCTAGTGATCATCGTAGTCATCTCATGGTTTTCCCAGATATTCCACCAGGTTTCCTTTATTCTTATCAACCCTTCTGCTGGATGGGCACGAGCTCATGAGCTTGTCTTCACAATATTCATTGGGATACTACTAGCGATAGCAGCCGCGCTTGTTGCCCTTGCAGCTCACATGAAGTACCGGGGCTTCTTCAAAAAGAGGAAGAAGAAAATTGAAGAGTTCGAGCAGGGCTGACATCGCAATTATCGGGGGCAGCGGGGTAGAGGATCTGCTGAAAGAAGCGAGACCTGTCCGAATAGCAACTCCTTACGGTCTCCCCCCGCCAGTCTCAGTTGGAGAGATTGAAGGGAAAATCGCTGTCTTCCTGCCTCGTCACGGTATCAATCACACAATTCCCCCCCACCGCTTAAACAACCGAGCCAATATTTCAGCTTTACATAAGCTTGGAGTGAAACGGATTTTTGCCACAAATGCTGTTGGAGCCTTAAACAGCAAGTTCAAACCAGGGGATTTCGTGATCCCACATGACTTCGTGGACTTCACAAAGAACAGAGAACAAACATTCTACGACTCCTCTCCTGTCACACATATAGATATGTCCCAACCATTCTGCCCTGAAATTCAATCTGCTTTAATGAAGGCGACAGAGCAAGTTGGGAAAAATGTATGGAACAAGGCGGTTATAGCCTGTACAGAAGGTCCAAGATATGAAACGCCAGCTGAAGTCAAGATGTTTCAACATGTTGGATGTGATGTGGTAGGAATGACCACTCTGCCTGAAGCAGTTCTGGCACGAGAGTTAGAGATCTGCTATGCTTCTCTCTGCTATATCACCAACTTGGCAGCTGGGCTGCAAGTAAAACAATCAGTAAGTGAATTAACCAGATTCGCTGAAGAGAACAAGCTTATTATCAGAGAAGTCTTAAAGAAGGCTATAACTCTCCTACCAGAGACACGCAACTGCAAATGTGTCAACGCACTAAAAGATGCAAGACTATGAGGGTCAACAGCGATGCTAAGGGGATTACTCTCAGCAATAGGTGCTTACAAAATCTACGAACGATGGCTATGGCAACAAGTTAAAAACAGGAAAATGCCCGAGCACATCGCAATTATTCTTGATGGTAACAGGCGGTGGGCATCTGAGCGACTAGTCGCTTCCTGGGTTGGCCATCAGCAAGGTGCAGAACGAGTCAACCAGCTGTTGGATTGGTGTTTAGATCTAGGCGTACGATACATAACCTTATACTCATTCTCAACCGAGAACTTCAAGAGAGCACAACTAGAAGTCAAAGAAATACTGCGGATAATTGAAGAGAAGCTGAAAGAGATCTTAACTGACAAACGAATCCACGAACTCAAGATTCGAGTCAAAATAATTGGAAGGATTAAACTCCTACCAAAATCCCTCCAAGAGCTAATTCGGAAAACAGAAGATGCGACAAGCAAATATGATAAAAAGTTTCTGACAGTAGCGCTGGCATATGGAGGGAGAGAGGAAATAGTTGACGCAGCAAAGAAGATCGCTGAAAAAGTAAAACAGGGAGAGTTGTCCTTGGATGAGATCGATGAGGACACCTTTGAGAAATTCCTGTACACGGCTCACATACCCAAACCTGACCCGGACATCATCATTCGAACCAGTGGAGAGGAACGGCTAAGCGGTTTTCTGCTATGGCAAAGCGCCTACAGTGAACTCTGCTTCCTAGACGCGTTTTGGCCTGACTTCAGGCGAATCGACCTGTTGCGCGCAGTGAGAACTTACCAACAACGTAAACGAAGGTTTGGGAAGTAGACTATACCTTTATCTCTCTTTCACGACAAGTCTTCCATATTGCAGCGTCAACCTGTTTGACAGCAGTGCCAAGATAATTTTCTGGATCAAGAGCTTTAGCGGTGTCTCTCTCGGTTAGAAACTTACAAACTTCCTTACTTTCAGCTAGAATCTCCTTGAAAGGACGGTCTTCCAATATGCTTTTCGTTGTGAGTTTTCTGAGAAGTTCGTGAGCTTCCTGTCTATTCATTCCTTTCTGAAACAAAGCTGTCATGATAGCCTCAGACATTATCCGCCCTTTGGTTATCTCCAAGTTCACCCGCATCCGATCTGTGTCAACATGCAGATTAGTAAGGACGTCGATTGCTAGAAAGAGTATGTAATCCAGTAAAATACAAGCTTCTGGGATTATGAACCGCTCGCTTGAAGACTGGGTCAGATCCCTCTCATGCCACGTTACAATATTTTCCAGTGAAGGCGCAACTAGGCCTCTAAGCACCTTTGCCAGACCACAGATCCTCTCACAGATCTCAGGGTTTCGCTTATGAGGCATAGTTGAACTACCCACCTGCTTCTTGTGCTCAAAAGCTTCGAAAAGCTCTGCGATCTCTGGTCGTTGCAACTCCCTAATCTCCGTGGCAATGTTGTCCAACGAAGAGGCATTTATGGCGAAGACACAAACCATCTCTGCATGGCGGTCACGTTGCACAATCTGCGTGGAGATGTCAGCAGGCTCTATCTCCAACTTTTTCATCACAAGTTCCTGTATCTTGACAGCGTGTCGGCCAAGACCTGCTTGAGTTCCCACAGCACCAGTCATCTTGCCAACAATTAAGCGTCTACGACATTGCCTTAGCCGTTGAAGATTCCTCGCGGTTTCCCGCATCCAAACGGCAAACTTGAACCCTAAAGTTGTAGGTAATGCGTGTTGACCATGGGTTCGACCCGCCATTATTGTTCTCTTATACTTGTCAGCCTTTTCTATCAGAATTTCTTCTAGGCAGTCAAGTTTCTGCTCGATCAGTTCTAATGCGTCTCTTAACAAGAGAGCATTCGCAGTGTCAACTATGTCATAACTTGTTGCGCCGAGATGGACATAAGCGCTACTTGACCCGCTCTGCTCAGCTAAGACTCTGACAATTGATGCCAAGTCATGTTTAATATGCCGTTCAACTTCCTTAACTCGTTTAAGCTTAACATGACGCGTTGAAGCTCTCTTCATAATATTCTCCGCGTCTTCTCTGGGAATATCACCAACCTCAGCGTGAGCCCAAGCAAGAGCTGCTTCAACATCCAGCATGCGCTGAAGTCTGTGCTCTTCTTCAAAGATCAGCTTCATCTCCTTTGTTCCATAGCGCCCTGTATCGATAGGAAGGACAGGCATCAACACACCCAAGAGCATGTTAGCACACTGCTCCTTTAAAGATTAGGCTTTTACCCGTCTCCATCGTATTCTTACAGTGGAGACATGAATGGGCTCTTTGGTTGCAGTTGTGAGTAGAAGGGGGAAAAACGTCTTCGACAGAGTTGCCACTATGCTTGAAGTATTGAAACATCGAGGTTCAGACGCCTTCGGAATAGCGTCATCTTCCTCTCTTGTGTCGGGGTCTACTCTAATCAACATCCGGGAAGCAGCATTCAATTCCCCCAGTTTGATAGGTCATGGTCTAGCTAGAAACTCGTCAACCAAAACAAGTCAACCTGTGAGAACCAGAGATTCTACGCTAGTCTTCGAAGGTCAGGTGTTTCCAATTCCACAAGAAGGTTCAGTGAATCTCATCAAGGAAGAACTCAGAAACATCGATGGGATAAAGAACAAAGCAGTACATGTTATTCAAAGATTTAGTGGAGCATATACTTTTGCAATTGCCGAAAACAATAGGATAGTGGCTGGACGTGATCCCCTCGGAGTTTACCCTCTTTACATTGGAGAAAGCAAAGACTACTATGCCATAGCTACAGAACAAAAGGCTCTCTGGGAGATTGGCATAACAGAAACGAGACCATTTCCCCCTGGACACTTAGCACTAATCAACAAAAAAAGGCTCAGCTTTGAAACTGGAAGGACTTTGACTCAGCCCCCGATGCAAGAATTAGGAATGGAAGCTGCCGCTAGACAACTAAAAAACCTATTGCTCCGGGCAACAGAGGATTATACTTCCGACATCAGAGATGTGGCAATAGCATTCTCTGGAGGGTTGGACAGCAGCGTAGTTGCCTCGTTAGCCGCACTGTGCAATCTTGAAGTCCACCTGATCTACGTAACGCTTGAAGGACAAAAAGAAACTGCCTTTGCAGAGCAAGCTGCAGACTCTTTGAGTCTACCTCTTCGACTCGTAGAATACTCCCTCGAAGATATTATAGAGATATTGCCTAAAATTGTATGGTTAATCGAAGAATCTAGTGCGGTCAACGTTGCCATTGCATTGCCAATGTTCTGGATTGCTGAACAAGCTTCTAAACATGGCTTCAGCTTCCTAGCTAGCGGACAAGGGGCTGATGAGCTTTTCGGAGGGTATCACCGATACCTTCAAGACTACACGAAACATGGCTTGGCTGGCTTGCGGAAGAGATTGGTCAGCGATGTAGAATTATCGGCAGATATAAACTTCCCAAGAGACAACAAAGTTTGCGCTTATCATAAAGTAGAGTTGAGAATGCCTTTTGCAGACTGGAATGTAACTCGGTTTTCATTAGGTCTTCCAGCCAAGCTGAAGGTAGCCTCACAGAAAGACACGCTTCGAAAAAGGGTGTTGAGGAAGATGGCAGAAGACCTTGGACTTCCAAAGAAGATAACCGAGAAAGCTAAGAAAGCCATTCAATACACTACGGGAGTAAATCAGGCAATTAGGAAGATTGCTAAAAGTGAAGGTTTAAGTCTCAGGGAGTACGTGCAAGCAATCTTCTTGAAGGAGCTGGAGAGAACTCGGTAGATGGCGAATACAGCTTTGATTTTTACGCCAAAATACTACAAACACAAGACTGGACCAAGACATCCAGAGACGCCAATGCGACTCAAAGCCATAATAAGGGAACTTAGGGGATTAGATCCCCATCTTGTTGCAGGCAGACTCAAAAAGGTTACCCCGAATGCCGTTGACATCGAAGATTTAGAATTAGTTCACACCAAAGAACACGTTCAACTTGTAAAGCGCGTGTGTGAACAGGGAGGCGGTTTACTTGACTTAGGTGACACAGTTGTTTCACCAGAGAGCTTTGAGGTAGCCCGCCTTGCCGTGGGCGGAGCGAAGAAAGCTGTAGATCTGGTTTCGAGTGGCAAAGTCAAGAATGCCTTCGCCTTGATTCGCCCTCCAGGTCATCACGCAGGTCCGTATTATGCTATGGGTTTCTGTCTATTCAACAACGTGGCTATTGCAGCCTCTCACCTGATCAAAGATCTAGGGTTCAAACGCATTTTGATCATAGATGTTGATGCCCATCACGGTAATGGAACGCAGGAGATCTTCTACAACTCGAGGAAAGTTCTCTATGTAAGCTTGCACGAGGATCCTCAAGAATTTCCTGGAGTCGGGTTTGTAGACGAAGTTGGAGAAGGTGAAGGATTAGGATACAATGTCAATATTCCTCTTCCTTTCGGAACAGGTGACAAAGAATACCTGCAAGCTTTTGACAGCATTGTTGTTCCAATTGCGAGACAGTATACTCCCCAGTTCATCTTGGCTTCCGTGGGGTATGATGGTTACTTCAAGGATCCAGTGGCTAAGTTGAATCTCTCAGCTTCCTGTTACAGTGCTATTTTCGAGAGAATTCTCAACCTCGCCTCAACATACTGTGAAAATAGGTTCGTTGCCCTTTTGGAAGGTGGATATAACATCAGACAACTGGGGAAACTTGCAGTTTCCACAATCGCAAAGATGGCGGCTTTTCCCTACTCCACTAAGAATGCAGACAGAGCGCGTCCATCTGACTTGAAAGCAGAAAAATATGCAAGAAAAACTATAGAAATGGTAAAGGAAGCCCAATCAGCGTTTTGGAGCTTGTAGTTCTAAGTGTCTATTCGATGACTTCTATTGCGCCATTGGGACAGGATACTTCACATGCTTTGCAGACTATGCATTCTTCTTGCTTAACAGGCACAGCCTTTTCGTCTTTGATTTCATACACCTCTAAAGGGCATGTATCAACACATGTGCCACATCCATTGCATTTTTCCAGATCAACCTTTATTTCAACCATGATTTATTTGCCTCTCAGTTTAGAAAGTAAAGGAAAGGAATGTTGGAAAATAAAAGTGTTTGGGAAAACTTCTTTCGTGGATGTTACTCTCTCAGCCTCAGGAGAACTCCATCAATCGTTGTCCTTGCCCTTTCTTGCCTTCGCAAATCGTCTTCTAAAAGTCGGCGGTAAGTTTGGGCTGAGATGCCTCCTCGTTTGAATCGAACCTCAATTCGTTTAATGTCTGCTTCAATGTTTTCAAGTTCTACTTCTGCTACTTCTAGTTGTCTCATAATATCCGCGTACTTCGCCCCGCCGCTTATTACCCTATGACGCAGAACTGCCAATTTCTTGGTAAGCTTCGAAACTTGATTTTCCAAGGTCGTTCTTCTAATCTTGTAACGTCGCCGAGAGATCTTTCCTTTCTTCGCTTGTTGTTTTGTCGCTTCAATCTCTGAGCGGGTTCGTTTTCTCCCTTCATAAATCTCTACAAACTCGTCTAGTATCTTACGGGGAACTAATACTATCGAAACGGGTTTTGGTCCTCTCGGTCTTTGCCAAGCAAAGGCGACGACGAAACCTATTATCACTATAGTTGTAGCCCAAAGAGTAGGTCTGAAGGATGCCCAGAAGACGGAATATGTATAAGTAAAACTCCATGCGTCGTTTTGGAGCCAAGTTATGTTGGAGAGTGAAAGGGTAATGCTCTCTTGGAAGATATCCTTCTCAATGTTGAATATTTGTTGGGGGAAGGACTGTAAATCTGCACCTTCTGGAAAAACGATCTTTAGCGTGAAGGTTTTAGGTGCCATCTGCAGATTTTCAAGAAGGCTGAGGTTCAACTTGTAGCTTTTTGCCTCTGCTTTGAAGAGGGTGCTTCTCATGTCAAGTCTGTAATTCAGTCTAAAGCTTTTGGTTTCGTCAATTCCCAAGTCTAGAGCTATCTCGTAAGTGTCGTTCTCAAAAGCATCGATGTTAAAGCTTAAGGGTTCTCCTCGTTCGTTGAAAGCTGCAATGTTTTCTGCGTCGTCTGGGAGTCTCATCCTTGTCTTGCTAATTGGGAATGCAGTCTTACTCTTCATAAGGATCAATTCAGACACGTATATGTGGCCTTTTGCGTCGACTATTACCTCTCTGCTAAGTTTGTCTATTGAGAAGCAGGCAAACCTGTAGTTATATTCTGAAACGAAGCTGACTGAGCCAGATGCTCGTGCGAAGCTGGGAATGTCTTTAGTGTAGTTGAGGTGGTAACGTTCCCCTTCCTCGGTGACAGTGAAGGGGAGATCATCTGGAACGAAAGTTGTGTTTTCAGGTAAGATAATTGTTACATTGCATGTTGTGGCATAGGCGAGGCTTGGATAGAGGGGGAAGTCTGCTGTGAACAAATACTCTTCTGTTGCATTGATAATTCTTGTCGAAGATTGAATTAGATCTAAAAACACAAAAACTATGGTAAGATCAAAGGACTCGCCATCATAGATCAACTCACTAACTTCGTCGGAGAAAGACACGGTTATACCATAGTAACCTATTGCGCCTATCCCTGTGTCAAAGTTTACATCTAGTTGTTTGCTGGAGTCTTGGGCGTTATAGGCAATGGCAAAGAGAAAGTTCGCTTTATATTCTAGCGGAAACCCTATTGAGAATTCTTCAATTATTGCATTCTCTGTCACTGGAGATATTCGTATTGTATCATTAATGAGAAGAAGTCCTCCATAAACAGGTGTAATCACGTGATCCACTTTGTCAACTTGAACTTGGGGAGTTGTGCATGTTCCATTTGGGGCTGAGAGAGAAAATGACATAGCTAAAAGGAAGCCTACTAGTAATAGGATGGTCATCTTTCTCAAATTGGATGCCTCTCGAATGAATCTTTGTAAATATTACGGATTATGCTTATTTACTTTCCTTTATCTTGAAAAGCTCCAACATATGCGTGCGTCCTCGACCTTCCATCTTAGTAGTAACTGTCCAAAAGAAGTCTTTATGGCTTCTACCTTCCAAGCGCAAACGGACCAGGAAGCTTGACAGCAATATTGATTTGGAACTGTTATACTTCGTGCTTGCTAGTGTTCTCTTTCGTGTGCTTTAGAAGATTAGGTTAGATGGGATCTACTGTGTTACTGCTTTGAAGCAGTATCCTTCTTCCTTCTTGGATCCGAAACTGCGGACTCCTCTCTTTTTAAGTTGCTGTCGCAGCTTCAATGCGTACTTGTGGGTTATTTCGGAGCGTTCTTCCATGTAGTTGATTATTTCCTCCACTTGTTGATTGTTATCGCATCGACGGATGAAATCGATTATGTCAGGGTTATAGTTGGCAAGGGTCCTCTTGGTAAACGCCTTCTTTTCTGCAACATCTACGTCTGAACGAATTGAATGTATCCTAATCGTACGCTCACATTCCGACATCTCCTTTGCCAAGTTGGGGAAAGTTCTTCTCAAGCGATTTTCCTTAACCTCCATGAGTTTCGCCTCGATTGATTTTGCGGAGATCCTTAATTCCTCTAACGCAGGAACACCTATTTAACCACTATCTTGGAAGTGTTCGACACTAGTTCACTACTTGCTCAAAATGGAGTTAATGATATGCTTGGAAGCTCTTAAGGCTGGGGCTTAGGTAGCAGCAAAATATTTTAGGTCACAGCGGTAAACATAGAAGACGGTGTATATGATTTGCCTGTAGCCTTCGTGCTAATAAACACGGAAATCGGCTCCGAAACTGAAGTTCTGAATACTTTGAAAGGCGTTGAAGGAGTAATTGAAGCGTTCGCAGTCTATGGCGTCTATGACGTACTGGCAAAGATAACAGCTGATACAATGGACAAACTCAAAGAGATAGTGACTTGGCACGTGCGACGGTTAGACAAAGTTCGCTCTACATTAACAATGATCGTGGTAGAAGAACAGAGTGAATCTAAATAGCCCATCTCTCCTCCCTTTTTGTTCCAAGGCAGTACTCTTCTATTCGGAAGAACGAGCTTTCAAACGCGCGGAATGTTAATGGTTACTCTACATATCGGCTTTGATGACACAGATTCTCCGAGAGGCGGATGTACAACTTACATAGCAGCTCTGCTTGTTGAGAAGCTCTCGCAACTAGGTGCTGGATTCTGTGACTATCCGAATCTAATCCGTTTGAATCCAAACGTGCCTTGGAAAACTAGGGGTAATGGTGCGCTATGCCTACGAATTAAATGTGACAAGGTTGCTGTGGATGAAGTCTGCGAAACCGTTGCTGAAACAGTGGAAGAGAACTCTGATCTGAATTTCAAGAACACGGATCCAGGCATCGTCTTCTTCAAAGGCGTTAGGGTGCCCTCTGACGTTAAGAGATTCGCCAAACAAACGATTCAGAGCATCGTTAAGTTGGATCATGCTCTAAAACTGATTAAAAAGCTTAAAGCAGAAGCGTTGGGCTACGGAACAGGATATGGGTTAGTTGGTGCATTAGCCGCCATAGGTGAAACCTTGGAAGGAGACCACACTTATGAGGCAATAGCATACCGAACCCCTGAGAACCGGGGTGCTAAAAGACGAGTATGCCTTAGTTCCGTCGAGAAGATGAACCAAGAAACCAAGCCTCAGACTTTCAATAATATTGACCCTGAAACTCGGCGAGTTCTTATAACGCCTAGAGGTCCAGATCCAATTCTCTATGGGATTAGAGGTGAGACTGCGGAAGCGGTAGTTCGTGCCCATATGATGATTGAGCAATTGGAACCCGTCGAAAGATGGGTGGTTTTCCGAACAAACCAAGGGACAGACGCCCACTTGAGTAGGGTCAAAGCCATCGACAATGTTCAACCGTTCCACTCTGTAAACTTCGTAGGAACAGTGGTCTCTCCACCTAGATTAATTCCAAGGAGGCATAGAATCTTCACGGTTGAAGATGAAACAAGCAAAGTTGACTGTGCAGCTTATGAGCCAACAGGTGCTCTGCGAAGGATCGCGAGGGAGCTGATCGTCGGAGACCTAGTGGAAGTCTACGGTGGAGTAAGACCAAGTTCTTCGGAACATCCGCTAACCATCAATCTTGAAAAATTAAAGATCATTGAGTTGGCACCTAAGCTGACGCAGTGGAATCCCAAGTGTCCACAATGTGGTCGAAGGATGGGCTCTATGGGCGCAGGTCAAGGTTTCAGATGTAAGAAGTGTACCTTTCAATCTTCAAACATGCAAAAGACTACTGTATTAGAAGAGCGGAAACTACGCCGAGGGCTCTTCGTTACTTCTCCACGATCCCAGAGACACTTAACCAAACCTCTCAGTCGATATGGTAAGGAGAAAAGGAGTAGACCTAGCAGGTTGGTTGCTCACTGGCATTTACCTTAGTTTAGTCCTAGTTGGGAAAGATCGGCTCCCTCAACATTAGGCTGACCAAATTATGAGTTTATCGGCAAATAAAATTCTCTCTTATGAATCTCTCAATGAGCATGTTGCAGTCAACTAGTCAAGGGACTATTGGGTTTGCGTACATGTTACATTAGCTTGGACATATATTTGCCTCAGATCGTGAACTTGGGCAGACACGTTAATAGGCTCTTCAGGGAGCGATACTTCAAAAGTTATGAGGTAGGTTCCATTGCCATAGTCAGCAAGATTATAGTTTTGTTGTTGGTCTGCGGGCACCCAAGAACCCGCGTCTTCAAAGTATATCGTCACGTTCTCAGCCAATGCGGGGGTTCCCTCGTTCATCACATTGCAGGTGACGTTTACCTGTTTCCAATTGCCTGTGAGTGTTCGGTAGACTCCTTCTTCAACAAGTGATGTTGTTATGTTCACGTCGTAGGAAAGTTGAATGTCCACTTGGCGATCTGAGAGTGTGAAGTTGAAGTCAACGTAAGCACTGGAAACGCCTGAGCCATTGATTCCCCATGATAGATGAACTCCATCAGCGTAAGGTGTTATGTTTTTGACTGCAAAGTTGAGAACGGGTTTTCCAAATCGGTAAAGATCTGACGTTAAATTCACCCATCTCCTGAGATTTGTTGAAAGGGTTGAATTGTAGCCTTCCGCTGTGATGTTGACCAATGAGCCAACGACAACATGTTTGGAGCCCAGCCTTACAGCTAGAACGAAATCCTTTACGTGGCTTGACTCAGTCTCTACAAATGATCTGCCTACTTCAAATACATAGACTTGAGTTGACAACAGAATGAGGCTTACCAATAAGACTGCTAGGACAAGAATCTGCCCCGAGCATTGTCTTTTTCTGCTTGCTTTCAAAGTGGTCACTCCGCTGTGGCTATTTGGAATAAGAGGAGATAGTGGCTGCATTGTGAACCCGGGCTGACACATGGATATCGTATCGAGACTGTATTTCCGTCTGATATGATGCCGTTCGAAATTGGAATATCGTTAATGGAATGTTGACTTGTGTTGTAGACTGTTAGATTGTAAGATGTGCCCATTGGCAAGATTAGGTTTAGAATATGTGTAAGAGCAATCCAATTTCTCTTATCGATTAACTCACCGAGTTGCCCGTCACTATCGATTGTGAGGAGTGTTTGAAATCCTAAGGCTTCCAGAGAATTGTAGTTGCTTAGACCAGACGGTGGCGAGATTTGAGTTGCTATGGAGAATGCTGAGAACATCAACAAAATTGACAGGAACGCCTCAACGGTTCTCATCTGACCTTTGTTGTTGAGCGTCAAGATGTTACTCTCCTAAGTGTTATGATAGATTCATAAAATATTGAGTTGATGCTTACAATGTAGGGCTGAGCGATTGCATTTGACTTTGATGTCAGATCGTTGAAGTCTGCACCGATTTCTAGAGGTACTTGTGGGTAGGTACACCACTCAGTGAAGGCATTTGAGGCGTTGTTTCCGTTGAGGACAAAGATTACTGGACTTGCTTCCAACAGTTTTGGAATTCTGTATTCCAATGTTTGATTTTCGGAGGTTATTTGTGGTAAGTCAAATTGGTAGTTGTACGTGAAGACATATGCATTTTGCACTGTGAGGTTTGGTTTTTGCAGAGAGGCTGTTAAGGTCTGTTCTATAGGGCTTAGTCGAAGGAAAGTTTTGTTGGGTTCGGGGGTATCAGGGTTGTTGTGGCTGAAGGTGTATGCATTGAAGGACATCACTTGAGAATATGTTTCTGCCTTTGCGAATGTCACGAGTAATGCAGGTCCGCTTAAGGAGTTTGGCAGGGTGACGTTCAAGTAGCCTGTTCCATTTTGATCTGTTGTAGTTGAGATAGTGCTGATGTAAGTTTCAAGGGTTATGTAGCATTTTAGTGAGGTGGCGAGTGTGTAGCCTGATTTGGCAGTTGTCATTCTGAAAGTGTAGGTTGTTGTGGCTCCTTCAATATGGCTGGCTGTTAAGTTAATGGAAACTTCGAAAAGCGGGTGCACTTTTATGTTGAGGGAAAAATCGCTGGTTCCAAAGGCTTTCAAGATTTCTTGGTAGGTGAGTGAGTAGATATTCTCGCTGTTTAATCTGGAGATCTTGTCCGAGTCCAGTTCGTAAGGTTTTTGGGTTAGTGAGGCCAATCCAAAAGTTGATGGGTTGGATTCTTTGATCTCTCCCCAGTTTTGAGGGGTTCCACTGCTCAACAATAGATACTCGCAAAATCCTCGGTGCCATAAACCCTCTTCTACACATAAACCATTTAGCAAATATGGTTGCAGTATTTTGGTCATGCCAGCCATTGCAGAGACTATGAGAATCAACATGAGAGAACATGCGAGGAATGTGTCCACCGAAGATACTGGCATGGGATAGCACTCCTCCTAGCTTGAGACGACTCCTAACATTCCTGTGAGGTAATTTTGGGCTAGAATGAGGGACACGTAGGCGGTGACAGCAAGCATTGACGAGTATTTGAAGCCTGCAGAGAAGGTTCCTTCACTTATTTTTCCTATGAAAAACCCTGACATCCAGCATTGGAATATTATTCCAGTAGATAAGATCATGACCTGCTGTTGCATTGAGCTGACCATTGTGGGTGAAGCCCCTGGAGCGGTGACTTGCGTGAGAACATTGATCGTTATGGCTACTATTGAAGTCGTCATTGCAATCAGTATACTCCACACAAAAGCTAAGAGAACGTAAGGTTTCAAAGTGGCCCGCTTATTCGCTTCAATCTCCTTATTCTTCTCGCTGTAGTCTGACAATATTTCAAGAGCGTTAGCAGAGCCTCCTCCAAACTCTACGGTTTCAACCAGGATTAGGAAGTATACTAGGACTGGCCAACTTCTAATGTTCTTCTTTATATTGATGAAAATCTTTCTAAGCGGTACTCCCCACTCAATCTGGCTACGAATGAGCTGTAAGGTTTCTGAGAACGTTCCATAAGCTCTTCTTTGCGTTGCGTGAAGCAAACTTTTAACAGGAGATAACCCTATCTTCCTAGATTCTGTGACGTCTCTAAGAAAGCTCGGTATGGCTTCTTCTGCCGCGAAGTTCACCTTCGCGATTTTACGATAGGCAAAAGCGGGAGGTAGGGACATACCCGCAAGACACAGAGTCACAATACCTGGCAAAGTCAATGTTTCAACAACAGGTCCAAGTTGTGGCAAAGATGTGACTGCCACAAAGAATATTGAAGCTCCTCCTCCCGAAATTAGGGCATTGCGATAAGCTTCTCGAGTGGAAAGCAGGCTACTCTGCCTGGCAAGGTTAGCTATCGCCATGAATACAAGTGTTGTGAATGGCGTTGCAAGAAATATCAAGGCGTACATGAGGGGCTGCGAGGTTGACGAAGATAAGCCCAAATTCATATATTCAGAAGTTGCTGTGGTTGACATTACTGCGTACAAAATGTAAACGCACATTGTAACGATAAGCATGACTGCATAGGCCTCGACCAATGTTCCCAATCTTTCTATTGAACGAAATGCGGTTGCAGTCTGCGTTTCAAGGATAGAGCGAAGCTTGCTTCTTAAGAAATTGACTACGTTCACTCCGCTTTTCACGGATGAGACGTACCCGGCAAGGAAGTCACGGTAGTTCTTTGAAGTTGCCTGCTCGGCTTTTCTGTACATAACTGTTAACGGGTCGTATCCTAAGACCTCAACCTGTCTCACGACTTCTTCTGCTTTTTTCTGTGTCTTTGGCAAGAGGCTAACTCGGCACATCCTCTTCCAAGAATCATACACAGTAATCCCGCTGGCAGCCATTAGTGTGAAAAGCATCACTGTGAATGGAAGTTCCCTGTCGATTTCCGAAGCTTTCTGCTTGCCGGAAAGAAAACCTGCAAGAGTGCCGAATAACTTCAATGGATTAAAGCTGTTTGCCAATTGTTTCACCTATTTGGGGTTTCTGGAATCTTTGGGGTTGTAGTAGTATTTGTTTAAGACAGTGTTGACACTGCGATAGTCTCGAATGTTGTGCTCAGCCATATTCAACAGTGTTTCCTTACGCCGCTCCAAGTCATCAAAAACCTGTTCGACAGAGATATCCAAGTTCTTAGCGATCTTGGCTATCAGATAACTGTCTTTCAGTTTCTCCTCAAAGGCGTCGATAGATGCATTCCAAGTAAAGATGTCTCTTATTGAACTGGCAGTCTCAATTTCAGCAACTCGAATAAATTTCCTGCTTGAAAGAGTCTTGTTGCCTCCGAGGAATATCGGTGCTCTTACATGTTTCACAATGATCGCACAGTCCATCAATGGAATTATAGATGAGGGTATATTCATTGGTGGCTGAGTCAGTCTGTTGATTGCAGTTTCCACGTCTTCTGCGTGGGTTGTACACAAGCCTCCATGTCCTGTTGCTAGGGCTTGGAACAGTACATAAGCTTCTTCGCCTCGCACCTCACCGACAATTATCAAATCCGGACGATGTCGAACTGCAGATTTTATCAGATCGTAGAGAGTAATTTCCCCTTCGCTTTCCACACCGAATCCTGAGCGAGATATTGTAGCGGTCCAATTTTCATGTGGAAGGTTGATTTCAGCAACCTCTTCTATAGAGATTATCTTGTAGTTTGGTCTGACCAAACATGCGATTGAGTTGAGCGCTGTCGTCTTTCCTGCGCCCGTTGCACCCATTATCATAATTGACATCTTGTTTTCCATTAGAAGCCATAGATATGCGGCGATATTCTCGTCTATAGTCTCATTTTCGATCAAGTCTACTATTGTAAATGGATCTTCGCGGAACTTTCGTATTGTGAAGCTTGTTCCTGATGGAGTCGTTTCTTTTCCATATGAAACAGCTAAACGATGTTGTCCCGGTAGTGTGACATCCACTATAGGGAAGGCGATGCTGACGTGTTTTCCCGCTTTGTGGACTATTTTCATTACGAAGTCGTCGAGTTTCTGTTCTTCCTGGAAAAGAATATTCGTCTTAATATTCTCATAATATCTATGCCAAAGGAAGATATGTTTGTCCACTCCGCTGCAGCTGATGTCTTCTACGTATGGATCAAACATCAATGGGTCTATTTTTCCGTAACCTACAATGTCGCGTTCCAGATAGTATAGGATTTTTCTGAGACTTATGGAGGGGACATCTCTGAACACCGTTTCATGGGAGTCCAGTATCTCTGGCATTTGAGCGTGGAATGACTCTTTCAGGGTTTCATCTTCCATAGGTGCTTGGAGTTCATATTCAAGAATGTTCCTCAGTCTGAGGAAAAGATCTGTTTCCTCTCTTGATAAGAGAAGTTCATCCACAATGTATAGATAAGTTCCCGTATCCTCACTACGAACTATGGAAGCGTAGGAGAAGGGAGCTTTCAAAGGATAGGTTTCTACTTCTCCAAAGCCTTCTGGAACAGTCCATCTTCTGAGATCAAGGTACCCGGCCAGCGTTTCTTCAGAAATGCCAAATTTTTCTTTCTTCTCGGATGGTTCTTTCTTTCTTCTCTTCTGAACACTTAATTTCATGGATCTTCCCTCCAGAGACCGAGGTGAAGAGTTATTGTGGAACCATTCGTGAAACATTTTAGGATTGCTGGACCATACTCGCTAGAGTAGTTACCCAAAACGGCAACTGCCGTGCGGAGGTAAATTTGATTTGTAGGGCTGCCTTCATGGATTGTCCCTAGAGCACCTTCAACCCACGCTTTTCGCGAATCATTGGCGAGTCTCATCCAGAATCTCTTCGCGCCGATCCTGGAAGGCAGTTCCAGAATCGCCTTTGAAGTTGAGTTGGTTGTTTCAACCAATGTAGCGAGTTCACATCCCATTGTGGCTACATAGCGTAGTAGACTATTCAGTTGTCCGATCTCTGGTACGTTGCGCAGGGTTGTTGCATAGGCTCCGAAAGATGTGATAAGGATGCTTGATACTGCAATTAATGCGAAGAAGGAGTAGATGTAGCTTGGGGCGATTGTGGGCATCCTAAGTTCCTCCTTGGATTCTCTCGAGTTTAATGTTGCAAGTCAATGTTTCAATCCTTAGTATGGCGCCGTATGTGTTGCTTGAGACTGGAAGCACAACCTCATTGGTTGTTCCATCAGAAGCTGCTTTGACAGTGATGGATGTGATTTGATATGTGAGGTTGTAGGTTTGAACGTTTGATGTGATGCTTGTGCATGTGGATTTGATGTTGAATTCGCCTTGGGCTGTGATGGTCTCTGAGGCGTTCAGGTTGATTATGTAGAGTCTAAGCGTGTTCACGGGTTTTCCTTGGGTGTAGCCCGTTTCGGCTATTGTCACTAGGGGTCTATAGGTTAAGGTGAGTTCTGGGGATGGTGTGCTTGGTGTCAGATGGAGTTGTGTTGTTGATGATGTGCTTTGGTTGATGAGGGTTCTTCTGTCACCTTTCATGTAGAAGGAATCGACCATTATTTCAGCAGGTGGCAGTTCATAAGTGACTCTTCCGACGCTGCTGTTGAAAACTATTGAGTGGAAATGATTGTCTGTGACATTTAGAAGAATGCGGTGTGATGCGGGATAGCATTTGAAGGTGCCTCCGGAGTCTTCGAAATGGTAGATGATGGAGGAGCCTAGAGACCATTTTGCCGATTCTATGGAGTTTTCGAAGGATATCATGTTTTGTTTTGCCACGGCGATGTTGAGAAGTGTTCCTCTTGCTTGGATTTTCGCTACTGAAACATAGTATGTTGCTGATACGATTAGGGTGAGGGAGACGAACAGCATGAGAAAGGAGACTGGTAATGCAATAGCCCTCTTTGACGTTAATAACTGTGGTGCTCTACCTATTTTGCGATGCAATTAATCCCCCTCACGGTTGGCCTTCTGGCGAAGCTTCTGACCATGGTTCTAGGTGAAAGAATAATACGGTTTGTGCGTACAACAGTACTACACATCAGAATACGGCATACGTATTTTCTAGACGATTGGTTGAAAAAAAGGGAAAAAATAGAGGGTAAGAGATCCTCTTAATCTGAGGCCTCTACGTTTGATTCCTTGTAGTATTGGGCGTTTGCAGTGAAGACGGTGACTCCAACAGTGACACCGATGTCGTTGACAGAGATGTGGTCAGGATTGAGGATATAGACGATTATGCTGTCTCCTGATTGCAGAATTAGATCTGCTGTTATTACTCCTGCAACAAGATCATAGTTTGTGCCTCCTACGTTCACTATTCCTCCATCGGTCAAGTTGGCGTAGGGTATCCATGGTAGTTCAGAGTTGATCGTGTCAGTTGTCTTATGGTAAAAGACATCGGTCCAAGCACAATCCTGCCCTCTTACAGTAACTTTGTCAAGGACAATGTCACGACCACCAGTGTTGATTACCAGAAACGCTGTTTCAGCAAAGTTTGAGCCGTTGTGCCATGTGTGGAGTTTGTACATCTGGATGCTCTCTTCTTGTACTCTAGTAGTTACCACGTTGATAGCGTAGAAAGTTACGACGCTAGCTAATAGCACTGAAACCACTAGGATGATCAGCGTTGTCACTACGGTGCTAAGCCCTTTTTTGCTCTTCAGAATGTTTTTCATCTTTTTCTCTCCGTTTGTGCGAAGTTTAGTATCTTATAAGATAAGATGATTTGTGTGTAGAACAGTACTACGCATCCTCCTGAAATGCGGTTGACTCCGGATGGATGTTGACCCACTTAGGAACGGGTTGGATTGTGAGAAAAAGAGAAGTGCTTAGATTGAAGCGCCTACATTACATTCCTTGTAGTATTGGGCGTTTGCAGTGAAGACGGTGAAACCAATCGGTACACCTATATCATTCACTGAGACGCTGTCCGGGTTAGTTATGTATACGATCATGCTCCAACCGGACTTCAAGATTAAATCGTCACTAGCTTGGATAAAGGAGTATGTTGTCGAACCTAATGTGATGCTTTTCCCCAGTAATGTACCATTGCTGTTAGGGTCAATGTAGGTGAGATCAAGGGAGATGGCATCGCTGGTTTTGTTGTAGTAAACATTGGTCCATGTGCTTTCCTGGCCTCGAACGGAAATTTTATCTACTACTACATCTCGACCTCCAGTGTTTATTATTAGAAAAGCCGCTTCTGCAAACGTTGAGCCATTATGCCAAATGTGCTGTTTGTATATCTGCAGGCTTTCCTCTTGAACTCTTGTTGTGGTGACGTTGATTGCGTAGAAAGTTACTATTGATGCCAGCAGAATTGAGACTACTAGAATGATTAGAGTCGTGACAACAGTGCTCAGTCCTCTTTTGCCCTTTTGACAGTGCTTCATTCTTTTCTCTCCAGCAGTCATGATACAAGAATATGCCTCGGGGAAGTATGTTCATTTGTGTGTAGCGGACTGACACGCAACTTGGTGATAAAAATCCATGTTTACTCTTTAGAATATGATGATTCAATATGGTTTCTTAAGTTTGAGAAACGATCGGCAGTTTCTTTTCAGCCTTCCACAGCTCTAAGAAGAGTCTGCTTAGGGTTTTGACAAAAGTGTCGTAGTTCGTCCATAAGGCGGCGATTTTTCCTCGCTTTCCATTTTCACTGTGGTCTTTGTTGGTCTTTCTGATTGTGAATAGAAGTTGCTCTCGGTCAGCTAAGATAAAGGTTGGTATCTCTTTCGCGTCTGGGCGCACATATCTTACATTGGGCATGTCTAGTTTGTTGACGAAGAAGCGGCTCTTTGGCGAATCATTTGTCAGCAGTCTTGCATTGGATTTTCTCGCAAATTTTTCGAGTCTATCCATGAAACCTGAATGGTACAGTCTTGAAATGTCTTCTTCAGTGGCAAAAATGTCTATCTCTCGTCGGGCTGCTTGGACAATTTCATTTGCTTTTAGGGTGATTTGTTCTTCGCCCTCAAGTATCTGGAAAACCTCTTTTCTCTGTTGTTTTACCTCTGGTTTGGGGAGAGACATCCATATTTTGATTAGCTGGGCTTTGTTTTTCTCTAGTTGTCTTATTTTGAGCTTTTTTGCTTCAATGAGTGTGCCTATCGCCTGCTCGAAGGAAGTTGCAATGAATTTCAGAGGTTTCTCGAAGACAGAGGATACTAGGCCTATCTTCTCCAGATCTCGCAATATTCGGTAAGTTTCTGTTCTGTGAAGACTAAGAGCTTCTGAGATTTCACTGGCTTTTCGTTCTTTGGATCGTGCTAGAAATATGTAGACTCGAATTTCGTTCTTTGAGAGGCCAAGTTTCTGGAGCATGCTTTCAATTGGTTGAACGGACTTTACGGGTCCTCTATCTTTCCTGATGAGTTTCCATGCCCCAGTGTTTTCATCATATAGTTTCGTCACCCTTTCTGAGGATTCCGTTAAGACAACTTCCACGAGTGAACCATCCCAATATTCGAAATCTGAATCTGAACTGAAGTGACTCCGAGTTAGGGTTTTGCCGCTATTTTATGCTTCTGAATTCAAAATATGAATCAACAATCAAGAATCAAGATAAGATGGATATATTGTGGAAAGAGACATATGAATAGATGCAAAGTAACCTGTATATTAAGACTGGACACTTAGTTTTTCGTGGTGAACTTCACACCGCACTATGAACTCTAAGAAGGGAATATCGTGAATTATTTTGGCGAAGAATCAGAAGCTATTCACGGGGGAAAATGGAATTGGAGGACATTCAAGTCAACAAAGGGCTTCCCCATATCAGACAATCTTCTGTCGTGGGTCATAGGGCAAGAACGAGCATTGGAGGAGTGTTATCTATGTTTGGATGAATGGGTTCACAAGCTCAAATACTTGAAGGAAGAAAAATGGTTTGACGCTTGGAAGGATCCGGACAAGGAGAAACCCAATGTCACGAAAGCTGCACCGCCAGGTCCTTACCTTCTCTTGCTGGGCGATCCGGGAACGGGCAAATCCTTGATTGGTCGAGCGTTGGCGGCTCATCTCACTGAACTGTATGAGAAACATGATATTAAGCTTCAAGATATAATATGTTGGCAGAATAAGATAATTCCAAGTGAACCAAAGATCTCCTCTCATCCGGCAGGTGAAGCAAAGAAGATAATCTTCAAGGAAAAACTGAAGGAAACCAAAAAACTGTTTCTTCAGAAAGTTGGGATTAAGGTTCTTACCTATCTAATGATCGTGATCGCGTCCATTTTCATGTTCGCAGGTTTCTACTTTTTGTGGCAGCAGAAGCTCCTGTGGGACGCCAACTCAGCCTCAGAACCAATACTGGGTATGTATGCTGCAAGTGACTTTCCCAGCTTCATGTTAAACTCCTTTGTAAGCATAGGTGCTACCACGTTTCTACCCGCTGGAATGATGCTCATGTTTATAATACTCGTTATGGCTTTAGGGCGCTTTGGGATGATGGGTGGTGCGAAGGGTGTAGGAGGAGCTAAAGCTACAAATGTACCGAAATTGGTGGTCGACAATTCCCAAAAAAATGCGCCCTTCATAGACGCAACAGGACACGGCTCTGCACAACTATTCGGAAGCATAGCTTGGGATCCTCTTCAAACTGGTGGCTTGGGAACGCCTGAGCATCAGAGAGTTTCCGCAGGGGATGTGCATCGTGCCCACATGGGTATCCTCTACATAGACGAAATCAAGAACTTGACACCTACTGGAGCAGTGACACTGCTGACTGTATTGGAAGATGGGCAACTCCCAATAACTTTACGAAGCAGATGGGACGAAGGAAACACCGCTGCTATGGCAGTAGCCACTGAACCTGTACCTTGCATGTGCTTCCTGGTTGGGGCGGGGAATTTTGACAGCATTGGTCAATTACATCCAGCACTAATGGATAGAATCTATGGCTATGGCAAAGTCGTAAGAATGAATAACGATATGGCTAGCACATTGGAAAACCGTCGAAAATATGTTCAATTTATCGCTCAAGAAGTTTCACGTTTTCACTTGATGCCGTTCAGTAGAGAAGCATGCGAAGAAATGGTCGATGAAGGTCGTAGGCGGAGTAACAAGAGCGACGGGTTGACCACAAGATTCAGACCTATGATAGGTCTTGTGAAAACCGCCGCAATCCTCGCTATGAAAGAAGGTTGCCGATCAGTTGAGAGAAAACATGTGAAAGACGCTATCGAGAATCACTGCAAGACAATTCAGAAGCAAATGTTGGAGCATCAAATAAGTGAAAGAGGCAAACTCCTCGAGATTAACCCTGAAGGAGCCAAACTTGGCCAAATCTATGGCTTAGCCGTAGTGTCAGATCCCTACAGTGGAGAGATGACTGGTAACGTTCTAGCAGTCAAAGGTTTCTTGGAGAAACGTGATAACGGAAACAGCAATCACCAGAGAGGATACTATAAAGTTACCGGTGTAGCTAAAGGTGGTAAGCAACGATTCATTGTAGACAGCGTTGCTAAGGTGAGGAGTGTCATTCTGCAGAAATATGGAGTAGACATAGCGCAGGACTATTTTACACACATCGACTTTGCTCAAGCCTATGGCGTCGATGGTCCTAGCGCAGGCGTCACAATGACCCTTCTCCTGTGCTCCCTAATTGAAGGGAAACCAATCCGTCAAGACGTAGCTGTCACTGGCGAGATTAACGTTGGTGTGGATGACAGAGTACCCGTGACCGCAGTTGGCGGGCTTCATGAGAAAATTAAGGCAGCAGAGGCTTGGGGCTTCAGAAAAGTTGTGATTCCAGCGAAGAATTTCAAGCACTCGATAGATCCAAGCGACTATGACATAGAAGTTGTAGCAGCTGAGACCCTGCAAGACTATCTAAGAGAATGTAGAGTAGATGAAAAACAGTCTTTCAATGAATTCGGAAAGTTGTCATAGAAAAAGATTCAATGCTGCCAAAAGATCCCTCAAACTAGTAGGTTGTAAGCATGATGATAGTATGATTATTGGATTTGCTTGAGAATCGAATCAGAGGAGGAAGGTATGTTTTCTTCTCTAGAGGGCGAATAGTCCTCTTTGGGTGTGAAGTTCTGCAACATACAAATCCTATTATCCTCTAGGAACAGGGTTAAACCATTCACGTTTGTCGGTGAATTGTCCCATGACAGAAGATGCAGAGGTAAACCCCCAAATGGATCTTGAGGGAAACCAAGTCTGCAAGTCTTCTTCTTTTCCATACACGAATGATTATTCAGCTCCTCAACAGCTTCACAGAGAAGCAAGCGATCAGGGTCAACATGAGGTCAAGGTAGAAGAAATTGAGAATAAACTTTGTGAACTCCTTGACGCTATGAGCACTGAAACCACGGAGCTTGGTGAGTTCATAAAAAAGGAGAGAGAACTAACCAAGGAGCTTTATTGTATCCTGCGTGGAATCCTTGTACATCTAAAAACTTCCTTCAATGTCCCTGCGGAAAGTGTGACGAAGCTGAAGTATGCCAACCAGATCAAGTTAGACGCAGAAGCACAACTAGTAGTAGTCTGGTCAGGCGATAAAGTGGATTCTAAACCTTTGAAAGATTACTCTTCAGATGTTGTTTTGGCAGTTCTCTGGACGATCTTTCCAGAACTTGAAAAGTTGGTAAAAACCCGCAAGGAGAAAACAAAGAAGAGAGTCGGTTTACTCGAAAGAATACGAAGGCAGATGAAGACGCTACAAAAAGCCTTTGAAGAACCATCCAATGAAGGCTCCAAACTTGTTCCAGATGAAGGTGCAGAGAATACTCATGTTTCAAGTACTCAGAAACCGATAAGCTAAACAAGATCTTTGGTGAAAAAGTTGGGAAATATTACCACTGAAATCCGCAGTTTCTACTCAATCAAAGAGATAGATGAAACCCTCGACGAGGAAATAATGCAATACAAATCAGTTGCAGACGAGTATAGTCAATGGCTTGGGTCTTTGTTGCGAGATTCAGATAATCTCAAAGAGAATGAAGAACAACTCAAAGAGCTGAAGGCGTTACAGAAGGGGAAACGGAAAGAGAAATCAAAGAAGAACAAAGTCAAACCCCGCAAAGGTGGAGGATCCACTGAATGGGTTCAGTTCAAAGACATCCTGCTCAGTGCTTCTGAGCTGAGTGAAGCCGAGATTCTCTTTGAGGCCATGGAGAAAATCACTGGGAAAATTGATCGCCTAGAGAAGGTGAAAAACTCAATAACCCAGTTGGAGAACTCCCGACTAGGCAAGGACATGATCTACATTGTGTATATTTGTGATGGAGTGCCTGAGAAGATCGTTCTGCGCCACAAGAAAGATCAGGAATTTGCGAAGAAATTTCAATACATCGCTGACTTCTCTATTGTAAAGGAAACTTAAACCGTCGGTTGGCTTCTGTCTCTCAGCTTTCTGGACTCAGAAAGCACCTGTGAGTGTTGTATGTAGCAGTGATTCACACACAAAGGGAAAACAGCGTTGTCTAATCGTTATGGAAATCGGTAACAAGTTAACTGATCTACCTGATCAAAGGGGTATCAAGAATCAGCACTTCAACAAATCTTAGTGGAGTTGCAGTTACTGTAAGGATAAGAAGCTTGTCAGCGATGAAGCTGGCGGATGAAATTGAGAAAGGGAAGTTGATCAACTTCGATGTGAAGGCTAAGATGAAAGAGAAAGAGCGCCGGAGTGGCTTGGTTCTGGTAGGTTTTGCCTTGTCCGTCGGTACAAAGCCCAATGTGGTGAAGTTTGAGGTGGAAGGCTTAGTTTCGTTGGAGGGTCAAGATGAAGACATAAAAAAGATGCTTGAGTCAGATCCTGAGACGGATATCCCTGGGATCTTCAGTCGCGTGTATAAACACGCATTCATGTCTATGTATCTACTTGCGACATTGATACAGGCGCCTTCCCCACCGGCAAACCTGTTGCAATCGAGTCAAGAGACACCGACTTTACAGATGGAAAGTATTCCTTCTGAAGGGGAGACTGTTAAAGCGTCTGCAACAGTTGAAGGCGCTTCAGCAGAAGAGACTGTGCAATCATCTCAAACTACTGTTGCCCTACAAGAAGAATCAACGGTTTCTGGTTTTGGGCAATCAAGTGAAAATGAAGCTTCTGCTACTGGTTCTTCGGTGCAGCCATAGAGGAAGAAAGCCGATCAGAAGATTTGGGCACCCAATTTGGTTCTTTAGATCCTTCTCTGGTTAACCTTCAAGGGCAGCTGTCGATGCGTTGACGTATATCTTTGCAAATTTTTTTATCAGATCCTTCTGGTTGTAGACAGCACAACTTTTCTTGAAATAAACATTCATTCTCTCAGTTTCCAATCCGACTCCAATCACTATTACTCCCCTTTTTACTAGGGCATCAATGCTTGCTGAAAGCGCCGTGGCAATATCTGAGTATCCATATGGCCATCCGTCGGAGAGCACTACTAGGAATCTTTGCTCATCAAATCTTTGGCTGAGGATGTCTCCGGCGACTCGAATAGCGTCAGGCATGTAGGTTAGGCCTTCGAATTTGAGTCCTCCAATTCTGGCTCGTACTCTGCGGGAGTATGCTTCCGTGACATCTTTTAGTATATAGAACTGGTCACTGAATGCAAAGAATGTCCATGAGCCTGGATCCATAAGTAGCTCTTTGGTAGATTCAGCCATGCAAATCGCCAAAGCGCGGGCGAGTTCACCTTTGGTTTTCATGCTTGCACTAGTGTCGAAGAGGATTCCCCATGCGAAGCTCTTGCTCAGGTATTCGTTTTGTTTAAAGACATCTGTTCTTGGGCTGCCGCTGGCAATCTTTTGGATTACTTCAGTCATGTCGAGTTGTCCTGTTTCTTTTCTTGGGTCTTCGTCTAAGGCGTCCATGGCTACTCTGAGGCTGTCCAGTAGTCGTCGGCTTCCTCCTTTGAGAAAGATTCTTGTTTTCATGTATTGGGAATAATCTTCTTCTGGAAAAGAGGCTGATTTGAACCTTGTTTTTTCTATGCTGGCGCTTATTCTGGTGAGGATTTTTTCTTCTCGTGCCTTCTGATGGTTCCATGAGTCAAAGGCTTGAGAGGCTTCCGCATCGATCTGTTTGGTCCAATTAGATTCTATCAATTCTTCAGATGTTTGACTTCCTAGAGTTTCCAGGGATTTCCTGAAGATTTTTTCAAGTTTGAATTCGGGAGGGGTTTCAGATTTTAGGAACACTGTGCAAGGACCTGTTGTTTCGGTGTGGGGTAGGGATGGAGATTCCAAGATGGGGCCATGCGATTCTAGAGTTTGAGCTATGGCTTGTTCTGTTTCTTCAAGAAGGTTCTCGATCTTTGTATTTTCTGTGTTGAGTGAAGTTTTTATTTCTTTCTTCAAAGCGTTGAGTTTTTCGCTGGATTGATTGACTGCTGCTTCTTCTCTTGGTTGTAGTGTGCCATTTACTGTTCCGATGTTGACTTTTGCGAGTAGGGCTGTCATTATTCGTGTGGCTGGGTTGAATATTCTTTGGATTGATTTCAGTCGCATGAAGGCGAGGGCGTTTGCGTAGGCCAAGTCGGCGAGTCTGTGTGGATGTTTTGAAGATATGTAGAGATTAATGTAGAGGTCGCTTACTAGACTGTTTGTGAATGTTCTGATGAGTGAACTTTTCTGTGTTGTATCCAAGCATAGATTGCTAGTGGGGATTAGGGTGTGGGCAGTTAAGTGTGCGATGCTTGCTCTGAATAGCCTTCCAACTTCTGCCTTTCCTGAGTTTGCTGGAAAAACGTATTCAAGATAAGTTATGGCTCCTTCTTTGGAGGTTGCTGGTACTGGTAGGGTTATGTTGAAGCCTGACTTGTTCCAGGTTAGAGTAGGTTGTTTGAGTTCTGGATCCAGTCGGATTCTTGTTTTTAATCTGTCTTCTTGGACGGATATAGACCAGGCGTAGTCGAGGAATCCCATGGGGATTACCAAACTATTTCTGAGGTTTTTGGCCGCCGGCTTTTGGGAAAACGGACTCAATGGCTCTTCTAACGTCGCCTTGTACTTCTGTGTTGTCGCTGGTTAGTGCAATTATCGTTTCTTCTGCTGCCATGTTTGGGGTGTTGCCGTCGTGGATGAGAGTAGCCCAGTTTATCAAGTCTCCGAGGGATGCACCGTAGGGTAGGTCTCCAGCTGTGTACTGTCTGCGGAGTTCAGCTCCGACTTGAACAATTTTGTAGGCTAGATCTTCATCGATTTTTGATCGTTTCAACAGCATATTTACTTCGAGAGGTGATATTTTGTTTCCAATGCTTGTGTAGTTGAAGTTGATCCATACTGCCATTCTTCTTCTCATCGCTGCGTTGAGTGGTTTGGTTCCTGCGAATTCTGCGGAGTAGGGGTTCATGCTGATTATCATGTATCCACATTTGTGTCGCTCCACGATTTCGTTGTCTTTCTCGTTTATGACAAGGTGTCCTCGAGTGTCGAGTACAGGGTTGAGTCGTGTGGCGACGTCTTGTTTCATCATGTTTGCCTCATCTAAATACATGATTCCTCCAGCTCTTAGCCATCTGGTTACCATCCCGTCGATCCAGTTTTCTTTTCCAAGACCTATGAAGCGTCCTATTAAGTCGTAGGAGGAGGTTTGTAGGCCGCAGTTCACTTCCCAGATTGGTAGGCCACAAAGTTCTGCTATTAGGTAGACGATGTGGGTTTTGCCTGTTCCTGAGGGTCCTATGAGGGAGCATTGTTTGAAGTAGTAGAGGGCACGGACGATGCGTTCTACGTATTTTTGTCCGCTGTCGATGTATTCGGGGGTGTTGCTTGGAATCATATTTGCGAGGTGTGCGAAGCTGTAGTTTGGGTGGAGGTCGTATTTTTGGATCTCATATTTGTGATAGAGGGGTGATTGGGACATCGGGCGTTCTCTGTCTATGGACACTGTGATTTTGAAGTTGTCTCGTCGTATTGACGAGACCTCTTGGGTTCGACTGGTTCCATCTGTTTCCTTCATGCCTTGGTGTCCATAGCTCAAAAAGATCGCCTCGTTGTTATATATGGTCGTTGGAGGAGATATAAATATTGCGTACTACGACTTGAGATACGCCATTCTTATCCCGAGCTAACCTTCAATCTGAAACTGAACTGCTCTGCCTAAAAAAATTCGTGCGTAAGCAAACGCAACATACAAGAGCTTTTAGCACTCAATTGGTGAGAAGCTTGGCAAGGAACCATCCTGAATGAGTCAAGAATCCCCGTCACCTCAGGCGATTGTCCCATTACGGCTAGAAGAAGAAGCAAATGAAAGTTCACTCCAGGACATTCTAAATTCATTAAGAAGCGTAAAAGATGACGTAGGTCAAATTTGCGAGTTGTCGTCGGAAGAGAAGAGCCTCGTGACAGCATTCTTCGAATCCTTATTCAAGCTTATGCGCCCTCTCACTACAACTTTGCCTGTGTCCACTTTGTCGCTTCCTGAAAATATGAGTCACGCGATCCAGGCAAATGTAGACCCAACAGGGCATCTCATTGTGTATTACAAAGATCAGCAAGTGGAGTTGAAGGACCTAAGGCAAGAAGAGAATCGTGATCTCATGATTCACGTTGTAAAGGATATAATACCGAAGTTCAAACAGTTAACTGACGTTTACAGACGGAAGATTGAGTATCGAATAAAACTGTTGTCTTCAGTTACAAAGGAGCTGCAAAAGATATCTGACGCCTTCTCTACGGCACTAGTTTGAATTGCCTGGCCTTCTTTCATGCGTTCTTGTGCTTCTTCGCTTAAGTGTGACTTTTGAGTGGACTGCTACTCTTTGAAGGGCTTAACCTGAGCTAGAAAACTAAGGACTAACGCGGCTATTATCACAATAAGAAAGGGAGTCTGCGGTGAACGGGCATAAAGAAATCCACCTACATAAGGCGCTAGTATACTCACTACTTGGGTCATTGTTTGGACAACTGATATCCATCGAGCTCTTGACGCAGAAGGAACTATGAGCCCAACTGTGGCGCCGATTAAAGCCCACATTGGGAAAGATGCCCCTCGAATGAATGAGGCAACTATGAGAAGAGGGATGTTGTTGACTGATACGAATATTGTGAGGGCGAAGGCTACGCAGATCATTGAGACGGATACTGAAGTTGTCTTTCCGTATTTGTCCCCAATCTTCCCTATCAGTAATGATAAGGTGGATCCCCCGAAGTAGGTGAAGGAGCCAAGGATTCCTATGAGGGCAACATCATATTTGTAGACATCATGTAGAAACTGCGGAACTAATGGAAATACTAAGGAGAGGATGAACATCACAGCGGAGAAGAGCACGGAAAGAAAGAGGATTCTCCTGAACGTAGAGGTTGACGAGTCTAGGGTTGGCTGTGCACTTTTGAGAGTCTGTTCACCTTTTCTTGGGAATTGACTACTGATTCTGGTTATGATAACTGTAGTGATGAAGTAGAAGGCAGTTGTGAGGAAGAAGACTGGCTGCATCCCTATTGTCTCAGCGAGGTAGCCGGCTACTGTGGGCGCAAAAGTGTAACCTATTCCCCACGCTGCAACAAGTGTGGTAAACGTCGATGCTACTTTATCTTTTTGAGATCGACCTATTACGTAGGCGCTTGAGGCTGGTCCTGAGAATAATACTCCATAGAGGAACATTGCTGGAGCTAGTTGTGTCCAATCTGTCGCGAAGGCGAAGAAGAGGGGCACTGGTACCCAAAATGACCACCCAAGCAACAAAACTTTCTTTCGATCATACTTGTCCGCCAAGAATCCGCCTGGTATAATTGTGATGGCGGAGGCTATTGTTAAAATGGAATATAGGAAGCCCACATTCTCTGGTGTGGCGTTGAGGTTTCTGATGAACAGGGGCAGAAGGTAGATGGTGAGGCCATCACCGAAGGAAGCGAAGAGATTTGAGATAAACAGGATCTTTAAATCTCTGTTGAGAACGTGAAATGGGAAAACCTTGTGGATCACGCTCTTCAATGGACGCGACATAGCAGCTGGGCTCATTTATCTTTCACCTGACAAGCAGGAAAGACATTGAAAAGTTTTGCTAAAATCCGTTGAGCCGTGGGCATTTTCAGTGCAAGTCAGATGTTACTATTTCTCTTGGCTCTTGTTTTTTTTGTGGGTGTCTAAGTTTGTGTTGACTTTTTCCTTCAAGACGATCTTGTTTTCTAGGAATTCAGAGCGGTAAGCGTGTGCATGTATGCACCTCGTAGAAATCGACCAGTTTCTGTATTGGCTTTCGATGAAGTGGAATAGTTTAGGTTTCGTTAGGCCGACTTCTGCTGGTTTGTCCTAAGAACCGTTGACGCCTATAAATATTCTGCGCTCGTGACGCATGGAAACTAGGCGAATTGCCGATTGAAATGACTACACGAGGATTCCGAACATAGTCTTTGATGCGCGCAAGATGAAAACCTAGAAATTGAAGCATATGACAATCAACATATGTGAAGAATGAAGAGTGAAAGACCTTGAAAGTTGACCCATTCCTTGTTGAAAAATTCATGAACGCATATGAACACACAGTTGAGTTTAACATAGCTGAGACTTGCGTCCACCCATTCACATTAAACGAGTTCCTAACTCTAGCTGGACAAGAAGACTTCTTCGAGTACTCGAAAGAGATGAAGTTGAATTATGGATTTATTAGAGGTTCCCTGAGTCTTCTCGAAGGGCTAGCTGGATTATATGAGCAGATGAAGCCGGAGAATATTATAGTTACAGGAGGGGCGATCGGTGCTAACTTTCTCGTGTTCTACAGCCTCGTTGAACGAGGTGACACGGTAATCTCGCTATTCCCCGCTTATCAGCAACTGTATAGTGTAGCTAAATCCTTTGGTGCTAAAGTCAAGCTTCTGCATTTGCACGAAGATGATGGATGGCTGCCTGACCTTAACAAGTTGCGTGAGCTCATAGATGACAGCACAAAACTTGTTGTGATTAACAATCCCCACAATCCGACGGGAAGCCTGATCGACACTGATCTTCTGCAAGGAATCTGTGATATAGTAGAAGATTCCAGTGCCTATCTGCTTTGCGATGAGTCCTACAGAGGTCTTTACGTTGAACCAAACGTCCACGTTCCTTCTGCGGTGGATCTAACCGAGAGAGCGATAGTTACAGGATCTTTCTCTAAGCCCTTCTCGCTCACAGGGCTACGGTTGGGATGGATCGCTGCCCAACGATCAGTGATAGAAGAATGCTTACTTCATAGAGATTACACAACCATAAGTGTGAACATGATTGCCGATGCTCTCGCCTCTCTCGCTTTAAAACACGTGGACCAGATCTATGAACGTAACCTGAAAATCATCCGTACTAATCATCGAATCCTCTCGGAATGGATTGCAGATGAACCTCTGATTGATTGGGTTCCACCAAAGGCTGGTAGCAGTGCCTTCCTACGGTACAAGATGAATATTCCATCGAAAGATCTCTGTCTGCGTCTTATTCAGGAGAAAGGAGTGTTCCTCGTTCCTGGTTACTGTTTTGATATGGAAGGTTTTATAAGAATCGGTTACGGCTGCAAAACCGAAACCTTGAAGGTTGGGCTGTCACGATTCAGAGACTTCTTAGAGTCCATTCGGGAGACAAGTGGCTGATGGCTTTGTATAGAAACTATAAGCTGAGTGTACTTGTCTGCTTTCCAGCGTAGGATATGCTGGCGTAAGTGTGTGTAAGGAAGGGCTTGTTCTAGAAGCGTGGTGTTAACTGTGGTCAGTGCAATGCTTATAAGCGTGCGTGGTTTCAGTGGCGGATTCTTCTATAGAGTTTAAGTATTGGCATGGCAAAGATCATCGAGAGGAGTGGGGCTATTGTTCCGAGAAGAACTTCCGGTACGACGTGTATGTTCCATCCGATGCAGTCAAAGCCTATCTCAAAGAGGCAGCAACATCCCATGTTTTCGTTGTCCGCTTCGTAAGATAGAAAGGCAAAGATTACCTTGTATTCTCCTGCCATTGTTGTGCTTGGGGCTCCGTTAATGCCAGTGAAATTATCTGGGAAGGTTACGACTCTGTCTCCTCCTCCCAAACCTGTATTGATTATGCTGTAGGAGACGATTTTTCCTCCAATCTTGCTTGTAACCTCTGTTCTTATGTTGCTGGGTAGCGTGTTCCACAATGCTTTTAGACCTGGATGCTCGTTTAGAAAGTCTATCCAAGGCGTTCCTTCAGCCGGTTGGATTACAAGCAGTATTCCCTTGCCTGTTTGCAGTCTCAAGAAAGAAAGCAGGCAGGTTCGTGATAAGACAAGATATTGTAACCGTCGCATGGGAAGTACTGGGATCAAATTCAAACATTATCTTGGTTTTATTCATCGAGATTCCAAGCCAATCAACAGAAACACCCCATGTGTACATTAGCCAAAATCTTGGATCCTTCAAGGTTTCATTTTGGAAATCCTCAAACGAGGGATACGGGTGCCTTCCATCCTCCTCAAATCCCTCATTCACTGCTGTCCAGTTGAAAGTGTCTTCGAAGGAAGCAAAGATAGTGTCTCCCGCTTTGACAAGGATCTGATGGCAAGTCGACCTAAACCATCTACCATCTAATATCCAAGAAGGTGATCTAGGGAAAACTCCTTTCTCCAGCCACTCAATCTCCTCAAGTGTAGGAGTAATGCTGTCGTGAATTTCCCAAACTTCGCCCTCTGAAACCTGCCCTAGGACACGATTTCCAACTGAGAAGGATGACCCTACAACAACTAATAGAACCATAATCATCAATGAAATTTTGGGAACCATGATTTTTACGTCCCGTAGCCACATTTCCATCATCCTAGGTAACAATTTAGTGTAGATTCTTTGAAACGGGCTAATTGCTTTTGTGGTTCGAGGAACAGCCAAACGCTATTTTCCTCTAGCCAACAAAGCTTTGAACGCGCCAAACACAATGACCTCAAAAGAAATGTAGCACACACTACTTTCTTTTAGCCAGCAAGGCTACGAACAATACAAAAACAAAGATTAGAATAAGGGCCTCCAAAGCGAAAGGTGGAATTTTAAATTCCTGCCCTACGGTGTATTCGAACCGATCCGACTTTTTTATGAGACCATCACTGTCAATAGCGGAAACGTAGAAGGCTAATCTAGTTCCATCTGGCTGTTTCGGTATGATGGCTTCATATATTGATCCTTCAGCTTCCATCAATAGTTCACTGTATGGTCCATCTTGGATAGAATAGTTTAGCGAAACTGTGCTGACAGACGCTCTTGAGCTGACAACACGGGCTGTCACCACTACATCGTCTTCTGCCTGCGGTGGTTGTGGCAAATATTGAATGTTGAACTCGATGAAACCTAATGGATAGGCTGTCCAGCCACCATCCGCAAATTCAGGAGGAGTCCAACCTATAGGATTCTGTGAACCAGTAGCTTCAACCCAGATCCAGCCTGCAGTTCTCCCATCATCTGGTAGATCCCAATAATAGTTGGCATTTGAATATTCAGGAAGCCAAATCAGTAAAGCAACATGTTGAGGCGCCAAAACCATAGCTGCATCGATGCCTGCTGCCATGTACATTGTGGTGCACAAAAAGGCTAGGTCTTCACAGTCCCCAACAGCAATAGTGTTTGTGGTTTCGTTTAGCATGTGTGCCATTTCATCAGCGTTCCAAGCCCACTCCTCTTGAGCTACTCCATTCATGTATACGTTGTCGGAATCATAACCATAACTTGTCCATCTTTGAACATACCTCAGAATCGCTGTAGCCCTTTGCACCGTATCCCCGTAGCTGTTCTTAAACAATTCTCCTAGACCATATGCTAGTTCCCTGTCGGGTCCAAGTGTTTCATAGGCGATATTAGGCATATATCCATGCTGTTCCCCGTAATAATTTCTGTTGAATCCCCAAGTGTCATACCATGCTCCATTTCTGAATGTGAAAGTCGGGGGATAACTTTCACCACTTGGCAAGCTGTAGGTTTCTTTTGTTGAACATATAGCGAGGAGAATGGTCAACATCATTAGGATTCGTAGACGGGTCATGTATTTCCTCTCTAGCCTAGGGGTATCATCAGGCTAGCGTAGATAATCAAGCCTAAAAATACTTCATAACCAAATAGGAAGATTCCAACAGCTACGGGGGATTTATTCACATCATCCAAGTCTATCCCAAAAGGCGTCAATTTGGCAAAGACGACATAGAAAAACCACCCGAAGAAAAGACTCACACAAAAACTTAACACTACAACTAGGAGGCGTTGCACGTTGAAGTAAGAGCCAAATACGATGGATTGTCCCAGGAAGAATGGATTAACCATCGACCCACATACGACAAGCCCTGCGAAAACAAAAAAGCCACTTACAAAAAGACTTGTTGCCAGCGGATCTCCCTTGATGGTTTTGAACTCGCTGATTTTGGTTGTCATACTGGTCAAACTCCTTATTCCAACATAACCAATGAACAAACATATTGCGCTTGAAACGAATGCGCGGACAAACCAGAGTAGCAAAGAAGTCAGGAACTCTGAGCCTATAACCATTGATATCCCCTTTAAATTGAGAAGTACTTGATTCGCAGAGAATAAAAGCTTGACCGGCAAAACCAATGACTTGCGCGCTTGTGTGTATAGTTACAATAGGGAAAGAATAGTTTCCGTGTTAGTTTTCTGATTCAACACACCTTAGGCAGTCATGATATTTCGTAAACACAATTGACAACTAGAAATAGTCTTTGTAGTATGGGGTTCGTCCAGAGCGGGCGGGGTGGGATTCGAACCCACGACCACAGGCTTAGGGGGCCTGTGCCCTATCCTGACTAGGCTACCCGCCCAACTGTTCTCGTTTAAGAAGCCTCCAGCTTTAAGATTTTGGTCAACAGAATCTTGAACACAGTGGTCAAGCTGACCAATATCTCCTTTTTGGCTTAGTGAAGAAACGTACTCAGGACTTTGCCTTTTTCTTCTTCTGTATGCTGGAATTTCCAGAAGTGATAAATGTTATAAAGTCCAGTTTTAGTTTGGGGATGATTGTGGAGCAGGCTGATTCAAGCGGAGAGTCGGAAGAACACAGTGAAATGCCACAACATGCAAAGACCCTTATCATCATCAGCGCTTTAATCATGCTTGTTGGATCTGCATATTTGTTGATTCTATTGGCAACTTACGCTGGAGTAGGTATCGGTCTTCCGATCGGATAGACTCCTAGGTGTATACTCATGAACGAAAAATCAGAAGGAATACGATGGATCAGCATTGAAGTGGGATTATTCCTTCTATCGCTTGCATTTGTACTATCCCTTTGGTTTCCGGAAATTAGAGATCAACCTTGGCGTTTAATCATTATACTTGAAGCCAGTCCGACAGCATACCTAACTCAGTCAAATAGCATTATCCTTCGTTCGATCTTACTGGTAGCTGTAGGATTGGTCTTTAGTGTTATCGGTTATATCAGAGAGATAAGATCTCCAACAGGAGTGCTTGGATGGTCACTTCCCCTAGCGATCTTCGGATTCGTTTTCTTTGTTTCGGGAGTCATTTGGTTACAGTTCTACAGCATTGATCATCTTGAGGCTTTGGCTGAAGCTGAACGATATTACGTTGAAGGTTCATGGGTTAAGAGTTCAGTTACCCCTGTCTACTTAACAGCATATGTGGCTCGAATAATCTGGATAGCTACAAGAGTTCTCTTCATGCTCTCCCCCATGTTCAAAATAATCACAAAAAGAAGGAATGAGAAGCTCAACCGCTACGGAGAATCTTGTCCACAGATCAAATCAGCTATCAACCAGCTTGTAGACTTGACTTGGTGAAAATTATGCCAGTTATAACTAGGCTTGTGGGCTTTGCCAGCTTTTCTTCTTCTGAAACTGCTGGGAGGGTGTATTTTGGTTGAGTAGTTCATCAGCATTAAGGATGTTTGAGTCTTTCTGCTATGTATTTGAAGTGCAAAGGCTTCAGGATCTGATTTCCACCGAGATTCACAAGAACTGTTTGGATATCAGTACACATATCGCCAAGCTCTCTTTTATGCTTGATCAAGAAATTATCCAAGTCTGAGTAACTTTTGTGAACCGATATTATGATGCCATTTGTGCTCATTCCTCGGCATCCAGCACCCATGATGATGTTGGGTTGCTTCTTAAACCATTCTTTACGCTTTTTCTGGGCAGCTTCGAATTTTTCTTTGGTTCCAAGAGTCTGCACCGTTTTAATGAATGTGAATGCAAGGATATCATATCCCAGCTTCTCCCACTTTGGAATAGCAGTGTAACCGTCAATCAGATCTCTCTCTATTCTCGCTCTTCTTCTCGTAACAGTAGGTTGAGAAACCCCGAGAATCTTCGCTAATTTCCTATCACTCATCTTTGAATTCTTCATCAACTCAGCAAGAATTTTGTAATCAATATCTTTCAGTTTAGCCATGTTCTATCATGCATTACATTTCCAATTCAGCTTTTATGACTTGTGCAAGCAACTCCAATCTAAGGCGGGCCAATACCAGTTACGGCCCTTAGATTCTTGTGGACTTTACTCTAGGTCTTCGTGGTTGGGAAGGGGGAGATAAGGGAGGTCCTTCTTGAGAAGGATAGATACCTTCCCAACCAGTAACCAGTTAGGAATCACTTCAACTTACTTAAGCTCTGGTTTTGTATCTCCTTGAACTTGAATATGCCAGTTATCAATCCTAGCTTGTGAACTTCATTTTTTCTTTTACACACTTAGGGAAATGCACTTTTATCAGACAGAAATAAACTTGATCTATGCATGCATGCAACTCCAGACTAGAATTGTACACTTGGACTCTAATCTTAGGGCTTCACTGCTTTTGCTTCAGTACATTGGGGCTGCTATGAGATTTCACTTCTTGTACAAAATGTACACTCCAAAAAGCATCACTAGACCAGCAAACAACTGAACAGGAGTAAAGCTTTCTCTAAGTACCACAAAAGCAAAGATTGCGCCAAAAAGAGAAGAAACAGAAAAGACAATTCCAGTTCGCATCGAACCAATCTCTCTTAAGGCAAAGAGAAACAACAGGACTGAGAAGGCTATGCTAATTGCTCCTACTGACAAAATATATGGTATTGAAACTAAAGGAATACTGAAGTCAATCCCCAGAAGAAAAGAAATCGCCATTAGAACTACTCCTCCAATGAAGCATTTCAACCCTGTTACCTTTACGATATCTCTCTTCTTGCTCAGAAACTTGCTCAGGTTGTTGTCAATCCCCCAAGAAAGACAGGCACCTACTATGAGCAAGTTTCCAGCTACTTCAGCATTTAGTGTAAGCCTGTGAACCTCTCCGTTAGTTGTTAAAAATACTATTCCAACAAATAATATGAAAACAGCAACATAATCCTTTCTCAATCCTCGCTCTTTTAGGAAGGCAAAGGCAATCAGCACGGTGAAGAGGGATTCTGTATTTAGGAGTAAAGAAGCATTGATTGCGCTGGTTTCATTGAGACCATACAAGAGCATTAGGGGTGCAAGCACCGAGCCAAAGAGAACTACAAAAGCAAGCGTTCGATAGTCTTTCTTCGATATCGTGATTTCTGTCTCTGTTGAAGTCTTAAAAATCGAAATGAGTTTCTTATGAAGCGGAGAAAAGTATATGGCAAACAAGAGAACTCCACCAACGAAGTAGATCAAGGCAGCAATGATCAAAGGGTGAACGTTTTCCAGTGCTATCTTGTTGAGAGTGGAGCTTACCCCAAATAGAATTGCGGAAGAAAGTGCTCCGACGTATCCCCAATGATGCGTCATTCAGTTCTCCGTCTCTCTTTAGAAGAGTCATTGTCTTATGGCTTGTGCAAGAAACCCCAAGTTAATACAAGTTATTGATCCTAGGATCCATGTGAGCTTTGCTTGTTTAAGATATGCCCAGTGCAACCAGTGACCTACTTTCAATCTGTCTAATCGGTTGCACATTCCTTTGAACCTATGAAAAGATTCTTGGGTTCTAGGTGTTTCGGAGGTCTTTCCAACCTTCAATGACTCTTGTGGCACCTTGATCGAGGTAATGTTGGGGTGTATACTTCTTTGGACGTAGAAGACCAATTCTATCTGGGATCTCGAATTGCTTGTATAGAGGAAAATAGCCTGGATAATCATTAATAGCTCTCATGACAGTGTGATTCTCACATATGTGTGAGAGAAGATTAGATCTTGCATCCACAAGTGTTGGTCCAGAAGGGTTTTCTCCTTTTGCACGTGCGAAATCTTTAGGGCTGAACATGAATAACTTGGTATTTTCTGCTGGAAAATTAAATTTTTTTAATTCATCTAAAGTTAGGGAACGCATATTTTCAGTTCTTCCAGTCAAGTAGACTATTCTGAATTTTCTGCTCCATTCCTGAAGGACATTCGCTGCAAAGGGGAGAGGCTCATGGAGTTTGAGTGATTCGACTCCAACTTCTTCCAAGCATAGGAGAATGTTCCAAAAGCGCTTCTGAAATTCTCTGGCTCGGGGTTTCTGTTCTGCAGAAGCAAACTTCATGAAAATCTGCTCCAAATTGGATGTCTTCACTGCTTCCAATGGAATGGCGCGTCCTAACAATTCATGCCAAATAGCCTGCAATCTTCGTTCAGTATCTATCAACGTATCATCAATGTCAACGATGATGCTGGTCATTTTGCTTATCCCATTCGATTCTTTCTGCGAGTGTTGAATTAAAATCTTTTCTTGGTTGTTTCCAATTAGATAGTTGGAACTCAGGTTGAGTGGGCTTTACCTCTTCTCTATGTTTACTGTGGCTACTGGTGGAGTTACAACCATGAATGGTAGTACATGGATTATGAGAGACAAGAATTCTTATCTTCTATGAGTTGGTTACGCGTATTATGAAATGAAGGTAAACTCTACAGTTGAAATCGTTGACGTAATTGAAAATCCTGAATATGAAAGATTCCTCTATAGATGTCTCTTTCATAGTAGGAGAAATACATATGGAAACCACTTTCGTAGGAAGAGAGACACCTTCTATGAACAACGCTGTCAGTACTTGCAGTCTGCAATTCCAAAGGGTTTTCACAAGAAGATTTTGATTTTCAAGAGAGACCCAGTTGGCACAATCGAGTATGCACCTGCTAAGGGTTCTGGTCTTCCCATTCTTGGTGATGATATTGTTGTTATGAATTGTATGTGGGTGCATAGAAGGGCTAAAGGGCACAACTTCGGAAAGCAATTGCTGAAAGATATGATCGAAAGTGCAAAAGGAGCTTCTGGTTTCGCTACAATAGCCTTAGAAAACTACTGGGGGCCATTCTTTATGAAAAGTGAAATGGAAAGCCTTGACTTAAAGTCCGTAAAGTCGATTAGAGTCAAGCATAAGACGAAAAACAGGGATAGAATCTTCAAATTGCACCTCATGTGGTTGCCAACAATTGAAGACTCGAAGCCTCCTACATGGGAGGAATCAAAACTTCTAGAAGGTATGTATTTTTGCAGGGGTCACTCGCTGTATCATGATAGATATCTCAAGCCTCATCAAAGACTGAAACTAAGGAACGTCCTTGAGAAATGCTGATTTGAACCTGGCCTTTCATTCTCCAATCGTGATATGTATTCAATGAAAGCTTAGGTTTTCATGACTTGCGGAATGCATGCATTCACTTTTCGGACTTACCTATGTATTCCCAGTCTGCGTTTCGGTCTGCAAAATCTTTTCGTTCTTTCCCTGTTGTCGGCCTAACTACTAGTTCACAATAGTCATCGCCGTCGGGAACAGCTTTCACATGCACCAGCTTTTGTGATGGGTCGATACTCATGGTTTTTGCCTGATCGACGTAACAGTAGAGACGTCCAAGAGAGTCCTCTCCCCATTCTCTCCATTCCTTCGCAAGCACACAACCATAAACTCTTGCTCTTTTTTCACCTTCCACTTCCACCCATCCTATCTGCTCATGCAGACCATACTTTGGCAAATCTTGATCTCCTCTCTTCATCTTCTCCCCAATCCTAATACCATAATCTTTGATGGCTTTCAAGATCAGCCTCCTCCCCCTTTCTTCGCCAAACTCCTTAACAAGTGTTCTAGCATATGCAAGATGCAGAAGTGCTATCCTTCGACCAGCAATCTCAACTTGTTTCTCTGCTTCCTTTAGAGGAACCACATTTTCTTTCTCAGCAACCATTCAAACACTTCTCCATATGCTAATCACGCGCCAAGTTTAAGGTTTACAAGGTTAATATGCGCTTATTCTGTATACTATGGTTACTAGGAGAGATGTGGTCATGAATAGCGGCAGAATGATTATTGAATGAAACTTCGGAACTATAGGGTATACATGTTAGTACAAGTCTTCTTATTTCGAATCTCCCTGCGAAAAGGTCCGAAGACAACCCAGCTAGGAGAATCTGTAGACCTAGAAGTACACCAATGTATGCATGCATTATGCGCACGCAAAGAAGAAAGATGTTTTCATTTCAGAAAGCAACGAGGATGTCTGCTATGAGATGGGAGATGATAGCCCCTAGAAAAGCTATGACAGCGTACTTCAAGCCACATAGCCAACTATTTTCTCTACTTATTCTACCCACATAACTTCCCAGTGTGAAGGCGACTAGGACACCTAGCGCAACGGCAACAATTATCGCTATGGTCATGTTGAGAAGTACAAACGGAGTGAGAAGTGCAATTGACACTGCAACTGAGCATAAAAAGGCAAAGGCACTATTCATATAGATCTCCGTCTTTGAGTGCACATTTGTAGTTGCTCCATGCTCAACAATCTCAAGAATTTGTAGCCCTCTCTCTGCAGATTGAGACATGTAGAACCCGATGGAATTGCCAAATGCATTGGCAAAACCTCCAATGACACCAGCAATTATAACGAGTCTTGGATCAGTAGTAGCCTCAGCAACACCTATTATCAGCCCCAAGCTCATAATCAATCCATCCGCAAGACCGAAAGCTATCCCCTCCAAGCGGTAACTAGTTACATGATTATGTGCCTTTGTCATCGTGGCTCAAGTCCACTCTCAACTCTACACACCTATAATGGTTGTGTACGCGCGTAATTGAGGCTGCGATTGCTTCGACGAAACTTGTCAACCTCTAATTTGTTCTGCAATCTCCTTTCCAAAATCTCTACATTTAATGAGTTCTCCATCTAGAATTGGTCCTTTCATCCCTTGAACTTTTATTGACAAGCCTGGAACTATCCGTTTTAGGCTTGAAGCCTTTTCACTTATTCTCTTTTCCATCTTCTTTGCTGCCTTCTCACAGTCAGCTTTTATGTATGTATCAAAAACTGCGTACGATTTCCCATTCAACTGGAGCTTACCGAGTTTGTCTATGAACTTCCTTATGCTCCTAGTTGGTCCACCAAAATGGTTTGGGGAGCCTATCAAGATCACGTCGTAGTCAGCTATTTCATCTAAGTCAACTTTCTTCAGTTCACTAAGGACGGCTTCTATTCCTTCGACCTCTCCAATTCCTTCTATAATGTTCTCCGCCACGAGTTTGGTGTTACCATACTTTGACTCAAAGGTAACCATTATTTTTGCCATCAGACTCACCGTGCATTTTGGTCATGTATCATGCCTTATGTTTCCAATTAATCTTTTATGAGTTACGGAAGAAACTCTTATCAAAAAAATCTGGAGACACAATAGTACAAATGCCTACGCCTAGCTTCTGTTCATAACTTTCTAGATATGCTTCAGAACTAAGAGACGCCTGTCAGTTTTTGCCAACTTCTTCGTCAATAGCCTTCTGTAACCTGCCAAAGGACAGCGCTTTGTGGCTTTCGTTTGCAGTCAAATAACCTTTAGCTAGGTCTTCAACAGTAGATTCTAGAAGAATCATAAATTGTGTGAAGGCGAATTCTCGTTTGGGGTCTTTCTCTTGTTTGCCGTAGACAGTATCTAAAAGGTCTTCAATCATCTGATCCATCCCGTAAAGTTTTAAGTGGAGCAATTCATGAATCACAAGTTCTTCTAGGTTTTCACACTTCGGCGTCTGATTCACAATTAAGATCGCCTTCTTATCCTCCAGGTCAATCTTCACATCCCCCGATTTCTTCCATGGAGTTTTAACTATCTTAATCATTATGTCCCAGTCTCGCAATCTCAATATGCCCTGCCACTTTCTGAGGTTCCCTTCTACCTCGCTTTCACTGACCTTCACCATGTTGACCTCCTACTAAGATACTGTAAGATAGAAAGTGATCTTAGACAAATCTTTTGCTCTCCACTATGTTGGAACAGCGGCAGAGAAAATGATCTATCGAAAATCTCATCATCTGATGAATCTAAGTATGTAATCATTCACGGTTTGCAGGAGTCTCTCTTCTAATTCAATATGATAATGTTCTGCTAGTACAAAGATTGTGTAAAGCATGTTTGAAAGATCCTTAGCTAGCGTCTCCTTCGTTCCAGATTTCTCTGTGGATCTAGGATCCTCCAACGCCTTGACTGCTGAGGCTACTTCTCCCGCTTCTTCGAGCAGATCCGTAACAGTCACAAAAAGTGTCCATCTTTCTCCTCTCTCAGGTTCAAGATTGTCATTGATTTTCCTAAAGTTCTTCCAACAGATGTGCTGAGCATCACGTAAGGTAACAGCCAAATAAGTCACCAGTTTTGAATTGGGTAAGCATGCTTAATAGCTACTGGGTTTCGGATTTAGATCTTGACCTATCGACAGAAGATACTCGCGAGAAACTTGAATTTGATACTGCTGAATTTCACGATCCCTCTATTTTATGGACCGAACAAGCATTGACCTTTTTTTCTTTGCTCATCAATCCACGCTTTGAGTCCAATCTCCTTCATTCTCTTTAAATTCTCTACAGTTCGCTTATGATGAGGAACGCCATCAGAGCTAAATTCATTCAAGATTGAACATGGGAAATCTCTGCACTGAAAACAATGCTGAAGCTCTTTCTTCTTGGCGCAGAGCATCATCTTGCAGTCGGAACTCCAATGTGTGTCAAGAGAGTTTCTACATCCATCACACCTGATCTGATCTGGCATTAGAGTCTCATTGCGTTCTTTACTAAACCACTCTAATATCTCACCCATCAGCTTTTTGTTACCATGACAGGCTTCATATATATCGCATTTTGCGCAATTCAAACCACAAACCGGAATATCCCATTTCGCCTTTTCTTCAATCTTCATTTTTCAATCCTCTTACCAGCGTATCACAGGAATTGTATGAGCAATATTAATAGACATTCTTCCACTATTAGGAGGCGAACCTGTCTAATGTTCTATTGAATGGTAGGGGAACGATTTGGGAATAGGAGTTAGAAACTTGAGAAGTCAACGAATTGTCTCTTCAGGAGGCGTAATCTTCAGAACTACGAATGGAACGTTTGAGGTGGCCTTAATCTCCCGGGGTAAGCTTTGGTGTCTGCCAAAAGGTTTGATTGAGGCATGTGAAACCGCTGAGGAAACTGCTCTGAGAGAAATCAGAGAAGAAACCGGACTTACAGGTGAAATCTTAAAGAAGATCGGAAAGATCCATTATGACTTCATAAAAGAGAAGCACTTCTTCAAGACTGTTCACTTCTACCTTCTGAAATTCATAGAGGGCTCCATAAATGATCATGATTATGAGGTCGACACAGTGAAATGGTTTCCCATATCTAACGGTCTTCAGATTCTAACATACCCTAACGAAAAAAGAATCTTAGAGAAAGCAAATAAAATATTAAGACAGGAACATCCGCTGTGACTGCGTGTGCGAACACTGTGGTGATTAGTTTACACTAACTCGTTTGATGAGAGTAGGCGGTGTAAACTTGATCCCGTATCTTATCAGTTCCTCCCTGATCAGAGAAGGCGAACTCAGCAACTTCCTGATCCCGTTAACATGAGCTGCTCCTGTTAAAGCCAATACTTCTATACTGTTACCCTTGTCTAGTTTCTGGGTCACAATCCACGCTAGCCTAGCGGCCATCAGCGCGTTTCGCTCATCAATTAAAACCCGCCAGACATGGGGAGCCCTTGCACGTAAGACCTCAAGCCTCTTCTCGTGACGATTCATAACCTCGTCTTTGAATCCTTTCTCCCACAGCCATACTTCATTATCAACTCGACGGGTGAATGGAAAATCTGCAAAAGAAAGCCAGAATCGAGAAGGAGGTGTCAAGCTCCTGACTCGAGTTGAAATCTCCCTCTCAGACATATCGATGAGCCAAATATTCGCGTCCACATTGCCCAAAGCATCAGTTGCACCCACGAACTCACATCTTCCTGCACAGCCTAATCGCTTAGAACAGTGAACACATCGACTACTCAAGAGTTGAAATCTATGTATGTCAAGTTCTATAGCCAAGTCGGTCGGCTTCAAGTTCCTTACTGTATCGTAAGCTTCAAGCAGGCTACGTCTTGTGAAGTGGGCTGTGCCTAGCATGTTGACATAATTGTTGTGGTCTACATCGATGATCTCGGTTTCCATAATAGGCGGCTTCTCCTACTATTCGATCTTTATAGTACGCTTCTCGTCTTCTTTGCGCGTTTGAATCTTAGGGATGCCGATCTTCAATACGCCGTTTTTGCAGGTCGCAGTGGCTTTTTCAGAGTTGAGATTCGCTGTCTGAAGCTTTAATCTCTTGTAGAAATCCTTGGCTTTCACCTCGAGGAAACCCTCTGAGATATCAAGTTGAATGTCTCCCTTGTCGACGCCTGGCATCTCAATGTAGATTTTAACGTTGTCTTTCTCGTCGAAGACATCAGTTAGAGGTTCACGTTCTTCTTTTGTCGCAGTCTTCGGTATGTTTGTAGGATTGGCGCTGAATCGAAACGTTCCTTGGGCTACGTAACCTTTCATTCCAGGCCTATCTATAGGTCTAATCTTCCAGTTGCCTTTGAGTTTGCCGCTCTTGATTTCTTCTTCAAAACGCTCTATCTCTCTGAACATTCGCTGTATCAAGCGATTGTTGAAGCTGTCGCTGTCTCTGAAGAAATCATCATATTCAAAGTAGTTCAATCTTTCACCTCCCCTCAATATTTTCCAACATTTCTCGTAGGTGCCTCAATACCAAGTTGACCATAAAACTGGCTTCTCCGAATTCTGAGCAGTGATATCTCCCGTTGGAGCCTTTCTTGAGGAGTCCACATTGCTGAAGTTTTCTTGTGCTTTCCCAAACTAGTTTGGGGTTGAGATCTAGGTCTTGAATGAATTCTGAGAATCCCTTCGTCAAATCTTCTTCTTCTATCAGAAGTTTCATCATCATCAATCTGTTTCTGTGTGAGAGGGCGTCAAAGAGTCTGGAGAAGCTGTGGAAGTCTTGTTCGATGAATGCTATTTCGTCTCTTAGACTGTTTTTTTGCCATTCTTCTCTTGAGAGGGGTACTTCGAAGACTATCTCGTTGCTTCTTGTCAATACTAGTTTCATGTTTGCTAGTGGATTTGTTGTTTTTCTGGCAGGTTTATGTGGTGTTGTTCTTGTTTGGTGGTCGATTGATAGGCAGATTACTTCGTCGAAGAATTTTTCTAGATCTAGTATTTTTTCAGGGGTGCAGGGTTTGCATTCTATTGCAACTCTGCGGGTTGGGTTCCATCCGACGATGTCGATTCGGTGGTTTTTGAGTTGGAATTTTTCGTATATCTCTGTGTTTGTGAATCCTTTTTCTTCTAGGATGGCTTTAGCTTGTCTTATGGGTTCTGTGTTGCTTGGCATTGGGTTTTTTCTTCCATATGTTTATTACCGTTAGGTAATAATAGCTTACCGAAAGGTAATATTTAAACGTTGTGAAAAACGATTTAAGAACAGAACAGACAATAGTCAATGAACCAATTTGTCCCTCCACGAAGCCATGCTATATGAAACATTACCACAAAACAAAGTCCACTGCTACCTATGCGGTCGCCACTGCACAATAAACGAAGGAAACACAGGATTCTGCCAAGTCAGAAAAAACATAGAAGGAAAACTCTACTCCCTAAACTACGCCAAAGCATGCTCCACCTGCATCGATCCCATAGGCAAAAAACCCCTATCCCACTTCCACCCCGGAGCCATCGTAATGTCAATAGCGACAGTAGGCTGCAACTTCCGCTGCCAATTCTGCGACAACTGGATGATAAGCCAAGAAACAACAATCACAGACCAAAACTTTCCACCCCAAAAAGTCGTCAAATCAGCAAGAGACAACCACTGCCAAGGAATAAGCTACACATACACCGAACCCACAATATTCTTCGAATACGCCTACGACACCGCGAAAATCGCTAAAGGCGTGGGCTTCTTCAACACCTTCGTCACAAACGGATACCTAACAACTGAAGCAGTGAAAACCATCGCACCTTACCTTGACGCAGCCACAGTGGACTTTAAAGGAGCGGCAGACCCGGAATTCTACAAGAAATTCTCCTCGGTACCCTCAGTAGAACCCATCTTCGAAGCACTAAAGGAGATGAAGCGAAACAACATCCACATAGAAATTACCAACCTCATAGTACCCAAACTGGGAGACTCGATGGAGAAATTAAAAGAATTAGCCACTTGGATAAAGAGCAACCTCGGCCAAGATACACCATTCCATCTATTGAAATTTCACCCTAACTTTAAGATGACTAGCCAACCCTCCACCCAAAGTAAAACGCTGGAGAAAGCCTACGAAATGGCCCGCAAAGAAGTTGGTCTGAACTACACCTACTTGGGAAATACGCCAGGGCACCGCTACGAAAACACCTACTGCCCCAACTGTAACGAACTACTAATAAAACGCTTCAGCTTCGAGATTCTCCAATGGAACATCGACAAGAATATGAAATGTCCAACCTGCGGGCACAATATACCGATCATAGGAAGGCTCCATCCTGCAGGCGGAGCATCCCACCCTTACGGACTATTTTAATAACTACAGGCCTCAAAGGAGTCGCAGAAGGTTCTACTGCACAAACCTTCTGCCGCCATGAAGCAGAGGCAATCCAACAAAATAAAAACATCTCTAACTATCTTACCTACAGATGGACAATCTATGTGGCAGACTCCAAGACCAGACTCGATAGCGATTCTGAAAGACAAGAAAGCTCGCTCAAGCCTAGCCCGATACTTTGACGTGATGCAAAACGACAAGACAGCGAAGTTCCTCATAGCTAAGAAGCTACAAGCTGGCTTTCATAAGACCGACTCAACTCAGAAACTGTGGACGATTCACAAACAAGGGCTGAAGACGTTTTCCCAACTTGAGAAGAGAGTCGATAGTCACCTGATAAACTTGGAAGATCTAAAAACGCCCACAAACTCCTTCTTAGATCTAAAGGTTGAGATCGCAAATCGAATTCTGAGGAACTGTTGCTTCTGCACTCGTCAATGCAAAGTCAACAGAGAGGAAGGTGATCTAGGATACTGTAGATGCGGCAGCCAAATCACAGTTTCCACAATGTTTGAGCACATGGGTGAAGAACCGGAGTTGGTGCCCTCTGGAACCATATTTACCCTTGGCTGTACTATGCGTTGTCTTCACTGTCAAAACTGGACTATATCCCAATGGATGGAACCTGGTGAGATCTACTCTACTGCAAGACTTGGAACTGCGGTTGAATATCTGCGTCTCAATGGCTGCAGAAACGCGAATCTGGTGGGTGGAGACCCAACACCTTGGCTCCCCAATTGGCTCAAAGTCTTCAAAGAAGTCGAAGTTAACATGCCAGTTGTTTGGAATTCCAACTCTTACTACAGTAGAGAGACAGCTGAGCTCCTTGCAGGATTCGCAGATGTTTACCTTCTCGACTTCAAATACGGAAAAAACGAATGCGCCAAGCGCATATCCGATGCTCCTTCATATTGGGAGGCATGCACACGCAACCATAAGTACGGAAAGAAATTCGGTGAACTCATCATTCGAGTCCTAGTTTTACCCGACCACCTACTCTGCTGCACCACAAGAATATTGGAATGGATAAGTGAAAAACTTGGAGCTGCAACCCGAACGAACATAATGTTTCAATATAGACCTGAATGGCGTGCCAGAGAAATCCGTGAACTAGGACGGCGACTCACATCAAAGGAAAGAGAAGAAGCCATCCAAATTGCCCGAAAAGCAGGGTTAACCAACTTCCTGACATAAGAGAAACGAAACTGTAACCAAAAGCTATTTTTCTATGAACTAGTCTCTAGTGTCTCGGAAGAAACATAGAATGCCATACTGTCCAGAATGTGGCGGCGAGATGAAGTACATCTCCATGACAAAACGCTATGTATGTAAGAGCTGCGGTCTCTCAGTTACTCATCAAGAGCTGATCGAGTTGAGACAACAACTCCGCCCAAAGCTTGAGTCAGACCTAGAAGAGAGGAAAAGAAGCCGCAAAGAATATCTGAAATGGTGGCTCGGCAAGAAGAAGTAGAGAACAAGAAACTGCATAGCGTCTAACCTAGCATAGACAATCGATTTTTATTCCCTTTCCCCACAACTATAGTTTTAACTTACATTACAAAGTGGGTTTAGAATGGCAGTAGGGGTAGAAATCATTTCAATCGGCAACGAGCTGCTCATTGGAAAAACTCTCAACGCAAACGCTCATTGGCTTGCCAAGAGGATAACATTCCTCGGCCTCAAGGTAAATCGAATAACAGTTGTCGGCGATGATGTGAAGCAGATCGCTGAATCTCTGAAAGAGGCCATAAACCGGAATCCCCAGTTCATACTCACCACTGGTGGTCTAGGACCTACATTTGACGACAAGACCTTCGAGGGGATCGCAGAGGCCTTCAAATGTGAGTTGAAGGTGAACCCGAGGGCTTCAAAAATGATTCGTGAAAAGTATATTGAGTATGCGCAGGAGATGGATTGCGGAAAATTTGAATTAACCCCAGCTCGGATGAAGATGGCTACGATCCCCGAAGGTGCAGAGCCTCTGAGCAATCCTGTGGGAACAGCACCAGGCATATCCATCCGACGGAAAGAACTCGCGGTTTTTGCTTTACCAGGGGTACCATCCGAGATGAAAGCAATCTTCGAGGAATCTCTTCTCCCCATGCTGAAAACTGCAGCTGGCAATCTGACCTATTTTGAGATGAGCCTCTTTGTCTCTGGAATTATGGAGTCTGAGATCGCGCCTTTCATAGATAACGTTATGCACAATAATCCTCACATTTACATAAAGTCTCATCCGCTAGGTGCTGAAAGAAAGCCAAAGGTGGAGTTACACCTCTCTACGACGGCGAAGAGTGTGGAGACGGCGAAGAAACGGGTTGGTAGAGCTTTGATTCAACTCACGGAGATCGTTGAGGCAAAGGGTGGAACTGCCAGAATGTCAGGCAAGAACTTGTAGCTGAATGGAAATCCTTTTTTCCTTGGCGAGTATCTAATGCTTAGTTGCGATGAGAGTGCAGGTTGGACTCTGACCATAGGATGATTGAGATCCAAGTCCCGAAGCAACCAATTTACAAAACAGGGAACAACTGAGGAACAATCTTATGTATATCATGTTTATTGTCGGCACGGCTGGTTCTGGAAAGAGCCTTCTCACATCTGCCTTTTCTGAATGGTTGAAGATTTCAGGCCAAGATGTGGCTCTACTCAATTTGGATCCAGGCGTAGTGACTTTGCCTTACACGCCTGATGTAGACATAAGGGATTATGTCAGCATCGAGAAGCTGATGAAAGAGTATACGTTAGGGCCAAACGGAGCTTTGATTCTGGCTGCAGATCTCATAGCTGATCAGGTCGAAACGTTGAATTCAGAGATACAAGAAATCAATGCTGACCTGACAATAGTGGATACTCCTGGACAGATTGAACTCTTTGCCTTCAGAGCTAGTGGTCCGTATATTGCGAAGGAGCTGATCGGAGAGTTAAAGGTCATACTCTACCTCTTTGATTCAGTATTCTCATCAACCCCTCTCAACTACGTGTCAAACCTTTTCCTATCAGCAGCAATCTATAACCGTTTCCTACTCCCTCAAATCCACATACTCTCAAAATGCGATCTCCTCCCAACAGAAAAAGTTGATTACATTGTAGAATGGTCTACCGACCCAGAGGTCCTAGAGACCGCTATTGACGAAGAACTTGAGGGAGCGAAACGGTTGCTGAGTCGAGATATGACAAATTCCATCAATGGTCTAGGACTGCATTTTCTCTTAGTTCCTGTCTCGGCAAAGTCCAATGAGGGATTCCTGAATTTAAACGCCCATTTAGAGCGAATCTTAGCAGGTGGAGACAAGTTTACCCAGTAGCGGATTCAAGATCTGTTGAGCAGAGTCCAAGCTGCAGCCAAAGCGCCAAACTCCGCCTTCTCCAAAGTGTCAGCGCTTCCAATCACAATTGCATCGTTCTCTCCAGGTTTCAGAGAACCCACAAGTCTCCTGTGGATCTCTGGAAAATCTTTGATCAGATCTCTACAATCTGGAGGAATTGTGAGTCTTCCATTTTTTGAGATGAGGGTTGTTGCTCCTTTGGCGCCAGCTAACAAAGCAGCATCCCGCTGTTCTATCCCAAACCTTACGTTACTACTTCCATCTTTAACTAGTATGGCAACGTTGAATGGTGCAAGGGTTAAGCCACTCTCCTTCAAAACAGCCTTTCGAGGAATAACTGCATGCAGAGTACTCCAGAGTTTTCGACCTTTCTTTGAGAAAGCGCAACCCTTTCTGTCAATAACAATTAGAGATAAGCTCCTGAGCCTCTCAATTAAGGTTCGTGTAGCACCTTCTCCTAGCGCCAGTTTTTGGGAGAGCCTATTCCTGCCAATAGGCTTTTCCCCAAGTAGTTCAAGAGCTCTGATCACGTGTACAACTGAAAAAGACGGGGTGGGTCCAGGGGCTTTTTCACCTACTAGTTCTCTTAAAAGGTATTTCAAAAATACATCCTCCTTTCAGTAAGTTGCCGAATGAAGAATTTCTATTTTTCTAAAAGCTAAACGTTGAAGGGGCGCAAGATTAAAGAATACCAAGCTTGGCTTTAATTGTAAACTGATGGGCCCGTAGCTCAGCAAGGATAGAGTGCAACACGTCTAAAGCACCGGGCTTTTAACCCGGGGGTCGCGGGTTCAATTCCCGTCGGGCCCGCCACATCAGATGGACACATGCTATGCTGGAACGTGTTTTGTGTGGTAAGCCTTTAAGGTTGCATATTATTCAATTCGGAATATTGTGCATGAGAAACATGGTTGAAATATGGTGGATAGAGAGATGATGACGGAGAAGGGAGTTGGCAAAGAAACGATCACATAAGAAAGCAGTTCTCCCAATCCAGCCCGAAAACTTCACGATTTTCCATGCTTTCTTCGAAGCTCTCAAAGACAAAGAGAAAGAGAAGAGGAGATCCAATTCTCCACTTTACCATCTGAAACTCCGCAAGTAACTTTTTACCCATAATAGAGTGATGTAAAGGTTCTCCACGGTAAAAATCAGTTGTAGTGGTACGGTTCTAATCGTTCAGTGCACCCAACTTATTGGGGGTTCTAAAAAATTAATTTATTTTGATCATTGCTGAGAGGAAGTAAGGAGGGATTGGAACTCTTCCTCCCAGCTACGTAAAGTCTTCTCCTTTCTCCAGCAAAGTGTCCAAGCAACAACATACGGTTGAGTAAATAAATGGGTTACTACGCAGATCGTAATATATCTTGTATGAATTATCTCGGGCTACCTAGCATTTCAACTAGGGAACTTCCCTTTTAGGATTCGCCGTTGACTCTCTTTATTGATGCAAAATGTTTGAAGACATGGCCGTCTCTGCGGTGAACATGCTCATCATTATGTTCTGGACTGTACTTGTTTTCATGCTGATTTGGGGTGCGGTGTGGCTGCGTTCACTGCGACACACCAAGAAATAAGCCTAAAGCTAAATTTACAGGTCTTTCCTAGCTTAACTGTAGATGTCACGCCAAGAAGCTCAGCGATTTCTGTTCTTTCAAGTATGTTTCTGGATCAAGTTTCCATTCTGCAATATTGAATTCTCCTCTTGTCTGAGCTAACTGCTTTATTAACTCTCCAGCTTCTCGGTTTCTCCACCAAGTTTCACCATAATCTTGAGTCAACTTTGTCCTTAGAGTTGCGACTCTTACTGCTGCGATGACGTAGCTTGGAGAGTACATGTCGTAATTAGGCATTATGTGATGGAGCACCCAGTAGATGCCAGGCGTCTTTATGAAGAAGCGTTCAGTGAGTTCTTCCCATCTCAAAGCTGCTTTTTCTATTGTGTAATTGTTCTTCCAGAATTCCATCTTCATGATGCTGTTGGCTGCGTAGAAGGTCATAAAAGTGAGATTCATGAATCTCACTCTGTCACCAATCTCTCTGACAGCAACCTCTTCAAGCTTCAAATCTTCTCGAAGGAAAACAGGGTTTTCTGTGACGCTTTCTATGAGAATGCTGAAGGTTTCTGCCACGCTCATGGGAACAATGTATCGTTTCCAGACGGAGTCATCAGGGTTGGCGCTGATGCCATGTATGCCATGGCCGAACTCGTGGAATATGCTTCTCGTATCTGTGAAGGGAGATACTTTGCGGTAGAGAATTCTAACATCATTAGGAATCTGAATGCCCCAACATGAAGCACTTGGACTCTTTTTCGGTCTGTTTTCAGCGTCAACTTTGATGGGTGAAATGTTGAAGCGTAGGTCTCCCAGGAACCTGCGGATTTCCTCTAGCGGATCTTTTCCTTTTAGATACTTGTCTAAGGGTTTGAATATTCGACCACGCCAAGTGTAGAAGTCGTCGTAATATTCAACCTTGTCCTTCTGGAGGATTTGCGGTGCAAAGTGATCTGTAGCGGAGAGGAAAGTCTGTTTAGCCTCGTCTCCAAGCTTCCTCAGGAGATTTAACAGGTCATCATAGGATACTTGTTCCAGTTCCAAATAGCTTTCCAGAGGTGTCAGGTTATATCTCCTGTAGACTTCCCTAGAAATGTTCATTCTCTTCTCCACGAGATGGACGATTTTTGGGGCTTTTGCTATGAACTCGTCGAAGACTTCTTTACGTTTTTGGGAGTTATCCATTTGCGAGTTGAATTGACGCCAGTTTCCCCAATTCACTTTCTTGCCATTTATGAAATGTTTCTCTGACAAGATTTTCTCCATGCGTTGATCGTGGAAGTCGAGTTCAACCTCGAGTCTTTCTGCCTCAGCAATTGTCTCAACTGAGGCTAGATACATGCTTCTCGGGTCTGTGAACTCTTTCAAAAACTCTTTGCTGACCTTGGTGAGTTGCTGAGCAAGCTCTTTCATTAGTTCTCGATTGTAGGTTAAACCTGCATATTGCCTGTAGTACTGCTCTGAGATTTGGCTGCTTAGTTTTTCAAATTTGGAAGCTAGCTCTGCGAGAATCAAACTTGGTACGCTCCTCTCCTAGACTTTTAGCGTTTTGAATATAATCGTTTTGCGCTATCACGAGATAATGTTACGATGTTACAAGGCTGTTGGAAGGTTTAATAGGCGATTTAGATAGTCTTATTTGGGAAAGAGGGTGACAAGCCAGAACTATATATTCCTTCTAATCCTTCTTGTTCTCTTCACATGTTTATATGGTTCACCAGCGAATACCTCTTCAACTCTATCTGTTTCCTCCACCAACCATATTTCAGTAACATATCGGTCGCAAGAAACCCAATATTATTGTGGACCTGCAGTGGTTCAGATGGCTCTAAGCTACTTAGACACTGCCATTGCCCACCAGGACCAACTAGCAGGGGAAATGCAAACTGATCCTGAAGAAGGTGTTACTTACGCAGATATGGTGTCCAAGCCTTTTCATGATCGAGATTTCTTGGATGTACGCGAGGACACCTTAGAACTAGACGATCTAAAGGTCAACACTGAGAACGGACATCTCACGATAATCCTCATCCACTTCAGCACAGCGCACCTATACCCGCATTATGTGCTTGTAGTTGGGTATAATGCCAGTGGAATATTCGTCCACGATCCATGGTTGGCTACGTGGGATCAGCCTAGTGGTAGAAAAACTGGGGCTGATGCCTTCGTATCAACGGAGCTACTCGCAGATCTATGGGATTGTGATCCCTCACATTGGGCTCTCATTATTCCATACATACAGGGGGCTGGAGCTTCTTCTGCGTGGTGGCCTCAGAACTGGTTAGTCATCGTGATTCCCGCAGCCACCTTTGGAATCATCGTGGCTTTCCTTCTCCGAAGAAGAAGGGCTAAACACGAAGAGTCAGAGTAGCACCTTGTGCGCTTGCACCGAATCGTTTCAGCATGCTTTAATTGGTTCTCAGCTTATTTTGGGAGTATTTCTCATTCATACACTCTTAGATTCCAAGTAAGACGCTGTCTCAAAAACGGAGGAGAACTGACTTGCCATTCTATTATTGAATGCGCCTACTCATCTTCTAGAGATGTACGCATACAATCGTACAAAAATGAAGCCTCTGCGAAAGTCTGGTCTGAAATTTCTAATGGGTCCTATTATCGCAAGCAGGCGGTTGTGGTTCTAGATAAATTTAAGTAGTGGCCTCATGTTTATGGATTTCGCAAGATCTTTGATATGAGTTGCCCTGGTAGTATAGTCCGGTCACAGGAAGGCGGTTCTCCTTAATGCCGGAATAGTATAAGCGGCTGTCGCCCGCTCGACCCGGGTTCAAATCCCGGCCAGGGCGCATGTATGCATTGAAGCCAAGGGCATGATCAAGGCTTTGGTAGAAACAGAGGATTACAACCCAACAAAACCCATAAGACTTCGTGAAGAGTTGGATTTACAAATATGCAGAAATACCTGTCATACGAAAAAAGATTACATGTATTTCTTCGATCATCCCCTGCTTCCTTTCCATTGCGTCAAGAAGAGACGTAGAGTTTGATGAGTCCATATTCCAAACGTGTTAATCGTCTACAAAATGATAAATGCTGAAACGTAAGAGTTATGATGAGCTGAAAGGGAGGTCTTTTGATGAATGTGGAACAAAATTTTCGTCGGATGATAGACAAGACACATAAACCTACTGAAAAAGAGATGGAACGTTTCATAGAGGAACAGGCACGAGAACCTTGGTTGGAGATAAGAAGATTCATCGAAGACCGTTACGATCTTACACCCGAAACAATATTCTACGGAACAAAATACGGGTGGACAGTCCGTTACCGCAAAAGCGGCAAAACTTTATGCTCTCTTTTTCCAGAGAAAGGCGGATTCACAGTTCTGATAGTTCTTGGCAAGAAGGAATCTGAGAAAGCTCTTTCGATGCGAGATGAATTGAGTTCCAAAATCCAGAAAATCTTGGGGGACACGGAACAATTGCGTGATGGACGTTGGCTGTGGATTAGATTGCTGACAACGAAAGATACTGATGACATAAAGAAGCTTCTGCGAATAAAGAGAAAGCCAAAACATACTTGAGATTTTGTGTGCATCTTTAAAAGGATACTTATCTTCTTAGGAGCTGCAAGAAGAGTTTATCATGAAACTTCTGGATGAGCTTCACGAAATTATTGAGCGAATCGAAGTGGAGACGGGTATTCATTTGGAGGATGTATATTTCGCGGATGGTCACGAGGAGATTGTACACGTGTTTCTCCACGAGGCTTGTCACGCAGCGATCTCAAACAGGATTCCTTGGATTCATGACTTAACTGATGAACAACATATAGTTGTGAACGAGGTTTTAGCCCGTCTGCTTGAGAATACCATATCTCCGACCTTAGAGATGCCTATCCATATATCAGAAGAATATGTTCGTGAATTAGAGATGTACCCTGTAAAGATCACCGTGGAACAGTTTGAACACCTGAATAAGCAATGACAACAGCAATACGAACCGCGTAAAAACCTAGAAGGGATGGGACATAATATTCTCAACCACCTGTTTCCAGGCACGCGCATACATGAAAGAAGATGAATGTAATTACGCAAAGCTCAAGCATTCTCAATACCTACAGTCAGTTTTCCTCTTGGAACAGCACATAATCCATATATCTTTGAAAGAAGTTAATCGTTACGATTAATATGTCAAAGATAACTGAGGCTTTAGAGACCAATTACAGCAAACTTATGACGACTACAAAGGAGATAACTGTTCTCCAAACAGCTGGGAACATCATCTATTGGGATATGGAAACAAAGATGCCCCCTAAAGGGGTTAGCTTAAGAAGTCAGCAATTAAGCGTGCTCAGCCAAGTTCTTCACAGGATGATCACGAAACCTGAAATCGAAACTCTCCTTTCCAAGATTGAAAAACACTCGGATTATGAGAGTCTCAACGAGTTGCAGAAGAGGAATGTGTACCTTGTCAGGAAAACTTATGACGAGCAGACAAAACTGCCTGAGAAGCTTGTGGCAGAGACTGCTAAACAGGAAGCCATCGCCATTGACGTCTGGAAGAAAGCCAAAGCGAAGAAGAATTTCTCGATGTTTAAGCCGGAACTTGAGAAGATGCTTGATCTTAAGAGACAGGCAGCTGAAATCCTTATGGGTGTTAAGGGAACAGCGACACCTTATGACGCTCTCATCGACATTTATGAACCAAAGATGACTGCTGAAGCTATCTCGCAGATATTCTCCGGTTTGAGAGATGGAATTGTTTCCATTTTAAGGAAGTGTCAGAGTTCATCGAAGCAGCCGGATCCTTCAATTTTGAAACGGAAAGTTCCGTTGGATGTTCAAAGAAAGATCTCAAATGAAGTGGCAAAGTTCATTGGATATGATGTGGAGTCGCCTAAGGCTGGAGGTAGGATAGATGAGACGGAGCATCCCTTCACTACAGGCTACTATGATGATGTGCGAATCACGACTCACTACTATGAGGGCGATATGGCTTCTTCATTGTTTTCGGTGTTACATGAGGGTGGACACGCCATTTACGATCAGAATCTGAAGAAGGAGTGGATGTTTCAGCCAGTCGGCAGTTCCTGCTCTTTGGGATTTCATGAGTCCCAGTCTAGGTTCGTGGAGAATATGATTGGGCGGTCACGAGAGTTTTGGACCTACTTCTTTCCAAGGCTGAAGGAGCTTACAGGTGCTACCTTCTCTGATTTACCCCTAGACGACTTCGTCCGCGCCATCAACCACGTTGAACCTTCGAAGATTCGTGTTGAGGCTGACGAGGTAACTTACTGCCTTCACGTAATAATCCGATTCGAGATTGAACAAGAGTTGATTCCAGGCAAGATCGATGTGGCTGGTCTTCCGGAGATTTGGAATCAAAAGTATAAGGAGTATTTGGGGGTGGATGTTGAGAATGACTCTGAAGGAGTCATGCAGGATATTCACTGGGCCAGCGGAGCCTTCGGATACTTCCCCACCTACGCCTTAGGCAACATAATCAGTGGACAACTGCTGAACTCGATGGAGAAAGATAATCCTAACTGGCGAAGCCAGATCGCTAAAGGAAGCTTCCAGAAAGTCAAAGGTTGGATGGTTGAGAAGATACATCAGCAAGGAGACCTATACGATCCAGCAGTTCTAGTGAAGAAGATTACTGGTGAAGATATGAACGTCAAGCCTTACCTCGAATACCTCAACAAAAAATGCTCGTGGGTATACGGATATTAACCTTGACTTAGGCTCAATCTCTCTTCTCCCCTTTTCTGGCCAGCTTTGGCTGCTTTTCTTGCTCCGACGAAGACTGACAATCATAAGATCTCTCCTTTCACAATGTCCACTGAAATCACAAATACGATCGTGTTGCTCTGATCTTAGTTGATTCATTCTAAACTTGACAGCGTGCATAAGTATAGGGCTCAGTTGCGTGCATGCGGCTGAGACGTTCTAAAGATGGCTTACAAAACTATTCTGATATTTTGATGTCCAATTGTATCTTTAGAGTTTTGTATCGGTTTCTAACGGTGACTTCTGTTACTCCTGCGGCTTCAGCGATGTCCTTTTGCGTCTTCTTTTCACCGTTCATAAGGCAGGCTATGTAAAGGGCTGCGGCTGCTAAGCCCATAGGATCTTTTCCAGCGGCTGCCCGTTTGCGTTTTGCGTCCCGGAGGATCTTGACGGCGTCGCCTTGAGTTGGTCCGGTGATTCCTGTGCGTTCCGCTATCTTGGAAACGTAGGTTAAGGGGTCTGCTATGGGCATCTTAACGTTTAATTCTCGTAGAAGTAGCCTGTAGCATCGAGCGACATCCTTCTTGTCTACGAGGCTGGCTTCAGAGATCTCCCGCAAAGTTCTTGGTGTGCTAGTGGTTCTGCAGGCCGCATATAGGGAAGCAGCAGCTATGGCTGCGATGGATCTGCCTCGGACTAAGCCTTTGTCTAAGGCTTTCCGGTAGGTTACAGCGGCTTTTTCCTTCACGGAGGCTGGGAGGTACACTTTGTCGGAGAGTCGATCTAGTTCTGCCATGGCTTGAGCTAGATTTCTGTCGACGCTGGAGTGGACTCGTGATCGGATCTGCCACTTTCTGAGGCGCCACATCTGTAGTCGGGTGGAGAGGGGTAATTTGCGACCAAATGCATCTCTGTCGATTCTTCCGATTGCTGTTGATAAGCCTTTGTCGTGGACAGAATATGACATGGGGATTCCAACTCTGCTGCGAGAAGCTTTCTCTTCGCGTGTGAAGGCTCTCCATTCTGGACCTTTATCCATCATCTGTTCTCGTAGGACAAGACCGCAGTCGCCACAGATAGTCTCGCCGCTATCATAGTCGTGGATTAGGTTTGAGCTTCCACACTCGGAACATTTATCTGTTAGACGCTGTCTAGCCATGCTTTTTTTACTCATCTTAACAGCCTCAAGGAACTGTGAAGGCGATTGCCGGTCACAATTGTTAGGTTCCTCATCAAAGACTTCGGAATTAAAAATCGTCCATTTGGCAGCCGTAGTACCAGCTTAGGATCGGTGTTAATATATAAATCTTCCGATTCCATCTTCAAGATTACGAAAGCGAAGACATAAAAGAGATTAAAAAAACGAAAACATAAAAAAGATTCACTATCAAGAATACCACAAGCAGACACACAAAGCAAAAGCCCTACGCACAGAACAATCCTTCCTTCTACACGTGTAGCCCGGTGGTGTAGTGGTCAAGCATGGTGGGCTCTGGACCCGCTGACGAGAGTTCGAATCTCTCCCGGGCTACCATCCGCTAGACATGAATTTATACCGTTTTTGTGATGGGCTTCAAGCAGCTCCTTCATGATAGCTTTCTTCAGGACATAACTTAGCTCTTGGATCTGGATCTGCTCTCTTTCCGGTGGACTTATGAAGGTTCTATGGGACTCGGCTAGGGCTTTTTTTGTGAGGATTTCGTCCGGGTTCATTCCCCAAGCTCGAGCATGTATGCACGTGCTAGTACACCAGCTGCAATTATCATAAATACGGGGTGAAAGAGATATTAAAGTGACAAGGTTGAGTTGCCCTTCTCTTTAGCCGAACCCTTTGAAAGCATCCACTCATGGTCCCATATTCTGTACAATCTAAATAAGCTGAGAAGAAATACATGGTTGTCCCTACATGAATTGGAAAAGATGCAAATTAAGAAGCTCAAACACATATTGCAGCAATCCTATGAGAACGTTTCATTTTACCACCAAAGATTCAAATCTGCTAACATCAAACCTGAAGATATTAAATGTACAGAAGATCTTCAAAAGGTACCCATTCTTACAAAAACAGAGGTTCAGAATAACTTCGATTCTCTTATTGCCAAAGGCTATTCAATAGACCGGTGTGAAAGAGCAGAGACTGCTGGTTCTACAGGAGTACCCCTTTGACTGTGATTATTGATAAAAAATCTGCTTATGTGCTGAAGGCAAATAAACTCAGGCATTACATAGAAAATGGAGGCAGTCTAGTAAGAGACAAGTTTATACTTCTCGGATCACGCCAATACCCATTCAAGCGATCTGTTATTGGTCCTTTTCTTGAACATTTAAGAATTTTTAGAACTACAAGAATGTGCATTCAAGATCCGATAGAAGATGTATTTGACGGGCTAGTCAGCTTTCAGCCTGACGTAATAAAAGCGTATCCTAGTTATCTTCTCCTATTATCCAGAGAAATCAAGAAGAGAGGGCGTTTGGTTCATCCAAAGTTCATTTGATCAAATAGAGAGTTACTCGATGTCAGAAGCCGTGAAATGATAAATTCTGCATTTGAAGTTGACATGTTTGACGGTTATGGGTGTACAGAGGCAGCATATGTTGCCTGGGAATGCACTGAACATGTTGGCTATCACATTAATGTTGATATGGTTGTAACTGAATTCACCAAAAATGGTGAATAAGTTGCAGCAGGAGAACGTGGAGAGATTATCCTCACCCCTCTTTGGAATTATGACATGCCCTTAATTCGATACAGAATAGATGATGTCGGTACAGCGAGCAATGAACGTTGCCCATGTGGACGAGGACTACCTCTTATGAAGATCATTGAAGGAAGATTCGAAGATTTCATAGAATTACCGAGTGGAAAAAATATATTACCTTATGTAACCTTGGACTTCTTAAGAAACATCGAAGGAATAACACAATACAAAATCATCCAAGAACGCAAGGAATTCTTCACCATAAAAATCGTGCCTAGCGAAGAGTATACAGATAGAACACCATCCATCTTTGAAGAGAAATTTCTAGAAGGTCTAGGAAAAGATGTGCAGATAAAAATCAAGGTTGTCAAGCCAAGTGCGCCCGGTGGAAAAGTAAGACGAGTAGTCTCCAAATGTCTTCCTTGTGAGGATTTAACAAGATTTTATCACAAATGACCAAACAATAACATAGTTTTGTGAAAGCTAATCTTGCATGCATTTGACTGTGTCCTAACCAGACTAGACCACGGTCGCGTATTTAGACATCAGATGTTCATTCACAGCTATTTTTCGCGCACCAGAATATATTAGAATCTCGTTGGCTCAATTAACGATATGGTCGTCGAAATGAGTTCGAGAAAGGATATACTGTACCTCTCTAGAGCTGACGTAGAGAAACTGAAAATACCGGCGAGAATGGTTATTCAACTCGTTGAGAAAGCTTTCCATAAGAAAGCGGAAAGCAAGGTTGAAATGCCACCCAAGATTGGCATTCACCCACAGGATAATGCCTTTATTCACGCTATGCCTGCCTACATACGAGAAATGAAATCAGCTGGCATAAAGTGGATTAGTGGATTCCCAAAAAACCCTGAGCGTGGCTTACCTTACATATCAGGCTTACTTATACTGAACGATCCTGAGACTGGTATTCCTCTCTGTGTTATGGATGCAACTTGGATAACCGCTAAGAGAACTGGAGCAGTAACTGCCGTTGCAGCTAAATACTTGTCGAGGCAAGACTCGAGAGTACTAGGCATTCTTGGATGCGGTGTCCAGGGCAGAAGTAACCTTGAAGCTCTAAGAGCAGTGTGTCAGGGATTAGAACAGGTAAAAGCATACGACATTAATTCGCACAATCTGCACAGGTATGTAGAAGAGATGACCGCCAAGCATAAGTTGAAAATCATCCCCTGTACGTCGCCTAGAAAGGCTGTTGAAAACTGTGACATAGTTGTAACTACCGGACCAATATTGAAAAAACCACATCCCATAATCGAGCCATCATGGTTTAAAGAGGGTGGTTTGGCATGTCCACTAGATTTTGACTCATACTGGAAGCCGGAAGCCATGTTTTCTATGGACAAGTTTTGCACGGATGACTGTGACCAACTGAGATATTACACGAGAATAGGATACTTTTCCAACGTACCTGCAGTATATGCAGACTTAAGCGAAATCGTGTGCGGAAAAAAGCTTGGTCGTGAGAATCCTGAAGAGCGCATCATGTCCATGAACCTAGGGCTAGCTATGGAGGATATGGCAGTTGCCAGACCTGTCTATGAAAAGGCAAAGAAAAATGGTATAGGAACTAGACTTCTTTTGTAGTGAGTGTGGCTTTTTGAATAAAGCCTTAGTCTTGCGTTTGTGAATCAAGAACGAAGAAGGAAAATGCTATTAAGCCTCCTCAGAGAGCTTGAGTGCGGGAAAATCTCGTCCGTATTAATCCTATTTAGAAGTTCCTTAACAAATTCAATCAGTATCTTGTTCTAGCCTCGAATTACGTCGTCAAGACGCTGGTTGAGGAGTCTATTGTTTTTAGTATACATAGTTTTTCACAAAGCACAGACGCTATCCGAGAAATGGGTTTCCGCTTCCAATGTCTTACTCTTAATCTTTTCAAAGATTGTTGTAACGACTTATTTCCCTCCAGATTTGCTTAGACAACTGATCCGCTGGAACAATGTAGATCTCACCCAAGATGTATGTTCTCACAGAAGGTTTGCGAGCATAAAGAATCTGAGTTAGTGATCACGGAGCTTGGTATTACTCGGCATGCATGCATAGGTGCATATGATGGAAAAGCATGGTAAATTGTAAAGAAAAGTTGTAAAATAACTGTAAAAAGTCCAATTCCTATGAAAAAGCTGATTTTACCGTCATCAACTAAGGTGAAAAGGTTGATGAAACTTTTAGTTTTTTACGATTTAAAAAATGAACATGAAACCCTTGTTTTGAGCTTCTTTTCTGATTTAGGTCTGGTTCATTGAATTAGAAGGTTGAACAACCGTTGAGAAACCGTTGATGAAACTTTGAGTTTACCATAGATTTGTATGGTTAGAAGGTGCACATAGTTCAGAATAGAGGAGTGATTCAATGAAGAAAAATGACAAGACTCCTATAGGAAAGCAGAATAAGAAGCCTCAAAGTCAGAGCAAGGTTCACAAGTCAGGAATCAGCTTTGAACTTGATACATGGAAGCATGCACTGAGCTCACACTGACTCAAGACATGCGGGGAAATGCGTTTCTCGACATCATGCATCCATACGTCAATGTTGGACCTTGCTTGCGGTGATGCTATACATGAGAGGTAAATCATAACCCGGCATGCATGCCTGCTGAAAACGTTAAAATATCGTATGTTAAGAATGGCAAACGCACTTTATTAGAAATGCCCCATATGAGAGCGACACAATATCAGATAACGAAAAACCCCAATATCATTTTTCTATTACGGCTAGATTGTGCAAAAATTTACTATGATATTGAAAGGGATGACTATTTTCTATACGTGTTTTCAGTCGACAGAAATAAGTTGCTTAGGAAAATCAAACTTGAAAAGCATGATGTTCAATGGCTACTCGCGTTTGCATTATATGATAGGTATAGTGCAGATTTGCCCAAACAACTTTGGATAAATCAAGACCTCAAACGGAAAGTTCAGATAATCATTGAAAGAGAAAATCAACATTATCAGAACTAAACCCTTTAACTACAGTGGAAAGACAGTGGAAAAAACCATTGTTTTGGGTAGTCTATAGGGTCTAATAATATGATGCAAACCCACGCATGCATTCTCCTTTTTTCGTTGGAGAACAGCGTTCATAGGCTGCGCTCGTATATTATGGAAGTGGTCTGGTGTAATTGCAATCTGGATAATTACTGCAGCCTAGAAATTTGGTATATTTTTTTCGGATGATTAAGTAACCTCCTTTGCAGCGTGGACAAACTAATGGCTTAAAATCACACTTTTCGTTAGAACATTGGTATGCTCTTTTTTTATCTTGCGCGCGATAGATGAATCCATCTAAGCATTTGGGGCAGGTTTTAGTCTTATAATCACAGTATGGATAGTTGTTGCATGAATAAAAGATTCCTTGGTGTTCTCGCCTGATAACAAAACCAGTTTGGCATTTCGGGCAACTTACGTTGCTAAGTTTAGTGTCTCCGGTGACATTGTACTCGTAGTTGTCTCTCCGAATTTCTTGAATAAAAGTAGATGGGTACTCGGGATCTGCAAGCATATAGACATGTTTTTTTGCACGAGTAATAGCTACATAGAAAACCCTTCGTTCTTCCGCATTTGGACACGTATCCTCTTTTGCGAGAACAAGATTCAGAACCGGATCATCTTGAATCCTACAGGGGAAGCCATAACGACCTGATCTCAGCCCTGAAATTATTACATAGTCGGCTTCTCTCCCTTTCGCTTTATGAGCAGTATAGAATTTTATACTCAGCTGCGGGAACTTTTTTCGAATCGTAGGCAGGTCTTTTGGCTTTAGAAACCTGTATCTTCCAATGATAAAGACAGAAGTTGCATTTTCCTCATTGGAACTGATTTCGTGTAGACACTCCAAGAGATCATTCTTTTGTCGCGTTTTATTATTCTCTTTAGACCAGATGATAGTAATTGCTGGTGACTCGTTAGTGCTAGCTGCTGACAATTTCTTATGGATTTGATCTTTGTTTTTCAGAATAAACTTGGTTGAAAAATCGCAGATTTTGTCGTTCAATCGGAATGTTTCATCTAAGTACATTTGTTCAGTGAACTCAAAACTTGAATTGAAATTCGTCATAATTGACAAATCGCTTCCCGTGAATCGGTAGATGGATTGCCAGTCGTCCCCGACACAGAATAGTTTACATGAGGTGTTTTTGTTCAACATGGTTCTTAGTAGGTTGTACCGACTTTGTGAGATATCTTGAAACTCGTCAACAAGGATGTACTTGTAGTTTGGAGTGAAGTGTTGTTTGGTCAAGTGTTCAGTGGCTTGCTTGATCATGTCGTTGAAATCAATCCGATGAGTTCGTTGCAGGTGAGCTATATACTCCTCATAGACTGTGTCAAAAATGTCTAGAAACGCGTGATATCTCTGCCAATCTGCGTATCGTTTAGCTTTCTTTCGTAATTCATTCAGTGTGAAGTTGCCTGATTTGAAGAGATTCAGAAACTTCGCTTGGAGCTCCACAAAGGGAATGACAACTCCTAAATCGTTGAGTTCTTTAAAAATCTCATCATCTGGAATCCGTTGAAATTTCACTCCATGGTTACTAAGTGTTTTTTTTAAGTTGATGAGTAGAGTTCCCTCAGTTTTTTCGTAACTGTATGTTTCAACTAGTTTTGTGTCATGTTGTTTATGGGTGTTCCTTTTCCATTTCATATCTTGCAGATACTTTTCTTTGTTCACGAAAGGTGCTGGTTTTCCTCTTCTGTTAATACCAAAATGTTCGATATAGATTCCATACTCTGGGAGGTGGAAATCAGGTGTGTATTGCTTGCGTTCTCTGGTTGCAGTTGGGATCTCGTAGTCTCTTTCATAGTCATAGCTAATTCCATTAATGTATAGGAAATTCGCGATTTCACATTCTTCGTAGCTTTTCACCAAGTCGCCTTTCAAGGAGCGGATTTGTTCTTCTTTAATATAGTCTATATATTCGCCAAATGATGAAAACTCAAATATACTTCTGTAGGGTCGAAGATGATAAACGAAATAAGTTATCAGAAATTCGCGGAATTTCTTATTCTTGCCTACATTCGGGTATGGTTCTGCAAAGTCATCTAGTTTATGTTGTTGGTCTAGACCAGTTATTCTTCTGATAAACTTTTGAAGTTTTAGTGAGTCTTTTAATTCTGTGACTGATTGTCTAGTTCCTTTGGATTCTGATATAATGTGGTATCCTAAGGCATGGAATGTTTTTGTGAATGGTTTTGTCTTCAAATAAGTGCGCGTATTTAATTGGTAAGATATCCGTTCTTCCATTTCTTTCTTGGCTTCATCTGCAAAGGCTAGCAATAGGATCTCGGATGGCTTAGCTAGTCCTTTTTGCAATATGTACATGGCTTTGCCAATGATAGTGCTAGTTTTTCCGGTCCCAGCTCCAGCAACGACAAGATTATTGTACTCATCAGTGATAATGGTTCGACATTGATTCATGGTCAAGGGATATGCTTCGAGAGTATCAAAGAGACGCTTATACGTCTCACATTCGCGTTTGATAAATGCGTCGTTACGCTCTCTTACCAAATCAAAGCCGTTTACAAAGATACTGTGAACATATAGGATTGAATCCTGAAAAACAGTATCACCAGCGACTTTGAGCTGCTGATTGTACTGCATTCTGCTAAAACGTTCAATATGTGGCTTCAGATGTTTCCACTTTTCCTTCCACGAGTGCAGTGTTCTTTTAGAGAAGTAGAGATTGTTATCATGTTCAATCTTGAACTCTTTCTCTGCTTGCAGAATGTCTTCTCTAGACTGATCTAACTCTGCTAATATTTTCTTGGTTTGTTCATGTTTACGTTTGAGATATTGAGCTGTGAATAATGCGATAAATAGAATGAAAACTGCAGCGAGGATACTCTCGACCAAATATGTCCCTGTGAGTTAACATTACGGAATGGTTAATAGAATTTTGTGGGTCAACTCTAATACAAATGTATTAAAAGTCATTTCAGTCAGAAAATATGACAACCCTTTTCCATAAGCTAACTAGAGGTGCGCGCATGCATGCATGCATGCATGCATGCATGTGATCTTGTTCGATAATTTTGATTAGTTCATCACAAGTTTAGATATCGCATTCAAATGTTCGCTTATTGTTCCCTGATCTTCAGGTCTCTTTATCGCATTTCCGCCTAGAGCCACCACTATTCTCTCACCCAAAAAAACACCCTTCCAAAGCTTGCAATTTTAGCCAAATCCCGAAATGGTATGCACTTGATCTTCCTTATATAAATTAACTCATTGCACTGATTCAATCTTCTTGAGTTTACAGCTAGACGATTGATCCTTTGACATCTGAACAGATTCTTCCTGTTCCAATAGTTCAGAATCTTGCCACCTATTCACGGATAGTTCTATCCGAATTTCTCCACCATCGCTTTTAGGGCAGAATTGAAGACTTCCATTGGTGGTCTAACTAATCCCGCTCCTATTTCGGGATGGCCTGCTTCTCTATGGGCTATTCCTGTATCGATAATAGGAAGAATGCCTGTGTCAACGACTTTCCTCACATCTATGCCTACCCGGGTTCCTCGAAAATCCAGAGCAGGTATTGTGAAATCAGGGTCTTCTGATAGTGTGATCTCCTTCATTTCCTCAGTGTAGTTTATTGCATCCTTCGCAGTTCCTCCGACCAAAGAGGTTATGGCAGGCGCAGTTGCAATGACAAACCCGCCAAGTCCTCTTGTTTCAGTGATTGCGCTATCACCCAAGTCTGGATTTGCATCTTCCTGTTTATAAGGTGGGAAGAAGAGACCTTTAGGTATGCTTGCAGGTGCTGTAAACCATCGATCACCAAGTCCACTCACTCTAATGCCAAAGTCTACGCCATTCCTACACATTGCAGTCACGATAGAACTATTCTCCACCTTATGAGCAGCATCACATGCTAGTTTGCATGAGACCATTGCTAAGAATATAGTAATATATTCTCCCGGTGGTCCCCCAGTGAGATACTCTGCAAGTTCCAGTAGTGATTTCTTGGGGATTTTGGTTCTAAGCATGTGTGGCATGAGGATTTGTGAGAATAGAGCAGTGGCTGCTGAACATCGATTATGGAGTTCATCACCCATATGAAGTGCTTTGCTGATTAGGGTTTTCAAATCGATCCCACCAGCTTCTTTAATGGATTCTTCTAACATGGGCGATATGTCATTCTTAATTCTCAGGTTATATTCAACGGTGTCCTCGTCGAAAGCGCCTCCTGCGAAATCTCCTATATCAACTGCTTGGTAGGCATAGTTACCGTGGACTTTGTTTTTGACGACAAAAACTGGCATAGATGGTGAAGTAACTCCTGACATGGATCCAACTGCTTGATGTTCATGGTTAGGACTGAAATCTATCTCTTCACTTTCCGCCAATTGTGTAGCTTCTTCTGGTGTTTTGGCAAGCTCCTCAAAAATCAACGCACCTTTAATAGCGCCCTTCATAGGGTTACACATATCTTTCCATTCAATGGGTGGACCAGCATGCAAGATTGTTCTCTCAGTCATATCAGGAATAATCTCTATCGCAGGTTTAATGCCTACAAGAATAGGTTGGGCAGATATCATTCGTTCTACCGCTTCTTGATTTGCTTCTGATATCCTGGCCTTTTTGGACATTGGCTCAACTCTTGTAAGGTAATTGAAGTGCCTAGTCTTGGTGAGTTTGCAGTCTATTCGAGAAGATAGTCCAAGTAATTAGTCTTGGTAAGTTTCTCACATCCCGTTTCTGTAATCAAAATCATATCTTCTAGAGAAGCTGCAGCAATTCCCTCTTTATGAGTATGAGGTTCAAGCCCGATCACCATTCCTGGCTTAAGCTCGATATCAAATTCACGAGACTCGGCGCTAGGGCCTAGTAAGGGATATTCGCATTCTCTTGTTCCCATACCGTGTCCACTCCACGTCTCATATGTCGGATATCCGTGTTCCTTTAACACTTTGCGGCATACTGCGTCTATCTCTGAGCCGCGGACTCCTGATCTTATCTCCCTTATTCCAGCCATGTGACAATCATAAATAGCTTGATACAACTCTTTGACTTCTTCACTAGGACTCTCTCTCCCACAATATCCTGTCCTACCTGAGTCACCATGATACCCTTCTATCATGCAACCGATGTCGAAATTGAAAAGCTCTCCTTCCCTGATCTTCTTGTCGGTGATCAGAAAATCTTCTATTCCTTTAATCCCAGATGATATCATAGAATTGTGAGGAGTGACTTCCGAGCCAGCTTCCGTCATCACACCGATCATAGCAGCAAAGACTTCGTTTTCTCTTACCCCTGGTGTGCTGCCTACTTCTAAACCCACCCGCATTCCTATGTCAGTAACTCGTGCAGCTTCTCTGAGAAGTTTTATCTCCAGTTTATTCTTCACCGACCTCTGCATCAAAAAGGGTTTGAGGAAATCCACAAGGATAGTAGAAGGAAACTCTTTTTTAAACTCTCTAACCACGTTGTAGGAGAGCTGGTCTAGACCTATCTTAAACTCACCATGCAAACCAAAATGGTCTAAGACTTCTTGAAACAACTTTACCCAACGTTTAGGAATTAGAGTTCCACACGGGAATGGAAAGTATTCCCAACCTGCGCCCTGTTCTTTCTGATATAAAGAAAGAGCCGTACTGGCCCAGAACTGACCGTCGGAAGTTAGTATGGCAGCATAATGATCTTGCCACCAGTCATTTTGATGGTACAATTTTTCGCAAGTTAGGTACCTAATGCTGTCACAGGCTGTGACCAATATCGCGTCAAGTCCCTCTCTCTTCATCGTTAATATAGTGGCTCTCTGGTTTTCTTTTCTAAGTTTCTCTAGATCCACAATCGGGTTTTCAAAGATGGATATACTCAAACCTCCTATTCGTAAATATTCTTATATAGTATAAAAATTTTACTTATACTTTCGGAGGCTCGAGAAAATGATAGATCCAACGATCATAGTGACGATATTCTTCACGAGTTTTTTCTTAGGATCACTCTACGCAATGATCGCTATGGGCCTGTCTTTGATTTATGGGGCTGTGAGATTGCTGAATTTCGCACACGGTGCGATTATGGTGACTTGCGGATATACAACATGGATCTTTTTCACTGTTTTGGGGCTTCCTTTTTCAGTCTCCGTTGTGTTGGCCGTGGCTTTTAATTTCTTGATTGGTGTAGGCTTGGAGCTAATAATGCGTCCGATAAGAGGAGTAAAAGGTTGGGTCGTTACGACGATCACGATTACGACTGGGATTTCCATGGTCATACAGAACACAATCCGAGGTATCTTTGGTGCCAGGGCGAGGGCTCTTCCAAGCATGTTGACAGGAGGTTTTGCCCTCTTCGGTTTCACGGTAACCTATAACAAGCTTGCCATTGGAGCTATATCGATATTAGTTTTGATTCTAATGTGGTTGTATCTCAAAAGAACAGATTACGGACGGGCAATCAGAGCTGTATCCCAAGATATGGTTGCAGCAAAGCTTATGGGAATTGATGTCAATCGGGTTTACATTCTGACATTTGGGATCAGTTGCGCGATGGCAGGGATTGCAGGTTCATTGCTAGGTTCAGTTCTGTTCATAACTCCAACTATGGGAATTGAACCTATGCTAAAAGCATTTGTCATAGTTGTATTCGGGGGTATCGGAAGTATCAAAGGAACATTGTACGCATGCTATATATTGGGTCTAGTTGAAGCCATCACCTCACTGGTGTTCGGGTTATCGTGGGTCCTTCCGGTTGAGTTCGGATTTATGATAGCGGTGCTGATAATCAGGCCGAGAGGCCTCTTTGGGGAAGAAGAAATATGAATACAAAGTCTGAATTGCTATGCATGATAGCCCCGATTGTCGGCTTATCTCTAGTGCCACTACTCATGAAAAGTCACTACCTTCTATTCAATCTCACTATGATATTTCTTTATTGTATGGTTGTAATCAGTTGGAATCTTGCTATCGGATATACTGGCGTTTTGTTGTTTGGTCAGCTTGCATTCTTTGGCATAGGCGGATATACTACAGGGTTAATGACCTTGGAGTTATCGATATCACCTTGGATTGGGTTATTTATAGGGGGGTTCGTAGCCGCTCTGTGTGGATTCCTCATAGGGTTACCACTTTTGAGACTAAAAGGACTGAGTGTGGTTCTAGTAACATTTGCCTTTCAGGAAATAGTACGGGTGGTTATATTGAATCTCAGGGATGTAACAGGTGGAATTATGGGTCTCCATTTCATTCCGCCCTTTGCAATCGGTCTATACGTTTTTGGTGAAATTGAGAACTACTGGCTTGCGCTTGCTCTGCTGGTTACGATAGGATCCGTAATATATCTAGTCGTAAAATCTCCAAGTGGTTTGGCATTCATTGCATTACGTGATTCCGAAAGGTTCGCTGTTGGAAGAGGTGTAAATCCCTTTAAATATAAACTCTTTGTTTTCACTATGACTGCATTTTTAACTGGGGTGGCTGGCGGTTTCTATGCTCACTTTATGGGGATGGTTGCACCTTCAATGATAAGTTTCGATGTGCTAATATTATTGTGGCTAATGCTTGTTATAGGAGGCATAGGTAGCCTGTGGGGCTCGTTAATAGGCCCATTCCTCATAGTATTTATCAACGAATCTTTAAGAATCGTCGAAGATACCAGATTGATAATAATGGGTGCATTGATGGTCATACTGATGTTGTTCTTGCCCAGTGGAATAGGGAAAGAATTACGAAAAAGCGTGCGAGAGTTTTTGCACCGTCTGAATAGTTAATCATTAAATACAAATTAAACTAAGTTCTAGTTACAATTCTAGGATATGTCTTAAGTCCAACCTAATATAGATAAAAATGTTGGAGTCCAATTTATTACGCGCCTTGTATAGTAAAGCCTAAAATGATAAATACAACTTTTAGCTCACTTTTTCGCCTTCTTCAAACAAATGCCAGACTTTCACCTGTCCACCATGTTCCGAAACTGGTTTTACCGTCAAAATGTTTCGGATCTCCATCTGTAGTCACCCGATAAATTGTGGATCTATCGTAGACCCTTTGAAACATATTATTCGCCTGAAATGATCATTTGAAGTTATACAATAACTATATCGTGCGCTAGGCTGTTTAGAAATTCCTGTTGGTTTTGTGGTTTCTGTCTCTCCTTTTTCTTCTGGTTTATTGGATGGTGTAATATTTTTGGCTGCGGATCAACCTTGGCTTACCCTGCCGAACAGCTGTCAAAGCCACCACCAGCATGCAGGAGAAAGTTAGATAGGCGTGTATGAAGGTCTGTTCCAAGCCTCTGACTCTGAGATGGTCTAGGAGTAGCCATTCCTTGGCTCTGCTAAACACCCTCTCAATGCATACTCGTTTCATGAAGAGGTTGACTAGACGCTTAACTCCGCGAACGATGAAGTCGCGTCCAACCTTCAGGGCTTTCTCAATCCTTGAACTTTTCCTGTAAGGTAAGACCGCTTCAGCATCGTACTCCTCCACCGTTTTCCTAACTCTTGCTGAGTCGTACTGGGCGTCAGCCACAACAATTTTGAAACTGATGCCTCGGCATTTCAGTTTTTCCAGCAACGGCTTAAAGCATAGCTTCTCATTCACGTTGCAAGGCTCAACCTTAAATGCCAAGGGCAGTTCACTGCTTGTGTAGCAGGCTGTGTGCACTTTATACCCTAATGTGAAGCCTCTTCTTCTCCTTCCAACTCTGGCTTCATGGTCGCTCTTCCCTCTCTTGTTGTCTAGGCTTCTTTGGCTGTAAGCTTTTGCCGCTGTGCTATCCAAAGCAACAACGTCTCCCTTAACTGCTCCGTCCTTCAACAGCTGTTCCAATAGCATAGAGAACAACTTCTCGTACCCATCCCTGCCAAGTCTATGTCTAAACTGGGTGAACAAGCCGTGACTAGGCGTCTTCTTCCTGAAGCCGCAAGCCCTAGCGGCTTTCCTATTCCTCTTTAGCAGTAGTGCAAGCCTTCGGTCGCTTGGAACACGCCATAGGTGCTTAAGCACTTGAACCTTCACCATGGAAACCGAATCGTAAGGTTTCCTGCCTGCCCCAGCTCGGTGATAAGAGACATCAAGAACCCTCGAATAGAACCCAACACTTGTTTAATGCCCAAAGTTTCTTTCAAACAATAAATGATCCAAGCGACATGCACATTGACAATGCAAACTCTTAAATAACCTAAGATAGGTTATGAAAATACAAGAGGTAGTTGTATGAGAGGAAAAAGCGCAGTTTCAAGAACAATTATTGTGATATCAATAGCAATAATCATTGTCGCTCTTGTTTTAGGTGGAGGTATATACTACTTTCTAGTTCCATCTCAAAATGGTGCTGAACCCATAAAGATAGGTTTCCCTGCTCCTTTATCAGGGTATTTAGCTAGAGATGGGGAAGAGCAACGCAGAGGCCTTTTGGTTGCGGTCGATGAGATCAACAAGGCTGGTGGATTGTTAGGTAGACCTGTCGAGGTGGTAATGACAGATGTTGGAAATTACGAGCCAGAACAGGTGATATCTGGGTTTGAGTATCTGTTCGCTCAAGGTATTGATGCTCTCATCACTGGTTATCCTGGAATCGGACTAGAACAGGGTGAATACAGCCTTCTTGTTAGGGAAGGGATTCCGTACACGCATGGTAATACTCTAAAATCTCATCAGGATTACTGTATTGAACATCCTGATGAGACTTGGAATATTTTCCAAATGGACCAAGCTTCAGACACCTATGCTATCAACTTTGTACAAATGTTGAATACGTTGATCGAGAACGAAGAAATAAGTCCGTCAAACCAGAAAGTAGCGATAATCAGTTCTGAAGCTGTCCTCTACATACAATTGGGAGAATGGATCTCTGAATTGTTGGAAGAGCAAGGCTGGGAAATTTCATTGTTCGAAACCACCCCTATGGGTACTATAGAATGGGGGCCAACTCTGCTGAAGATTAGAAATATCGATCCAGCTGCAGTCCTGTTTTTGAGCTACGTGGTTTCAGACTCAGCCGCCTTTGTTACACAATTTCGAGAAAACCCGACAAATTCGCTATTATATGTGCATTATACCCCGGGTGTACCTGAATTCGGGGAGTTGGTGCCTCGTGAGGTTTCTGAAGGGGTCGTTTGGGCACTTAACTGTGGTCTTCTTCCAAATGAAAAAGGTGCGAAGTTTATTGAAATGTACCAAGAAATGTTTGGATTGACTGAGTACCCATCATACTGGTCAGCTCCACATATGTACGACTCGTTTTGGGTTTGGGCGGAGGCAGTGAAAGAAGTAGGTGACTCAAAGGATTACAGGGCAGTCTGTGAGGCAATGGAGAATACTGATTACAATGGAGTCATGGGTCTATTTGAATTTGACAAAAAGAGACATGAGGTCATGGGGTATCCAGTAGATGCGAAAATGAACTATGAGGTTGGGGATCCAACATGGCGTGGTCGAGGCTTACCTATGCAAAACTTCCAGATCAGAGACGGAGAGAACCATTTATTCCTCTACGAGTCTTGGTCTCAGGAAGAGGCTGACAACTTGGGTATCCCACCTGAACTACTATGGAATACAGAAGACTTTGAACTACCGCCTTGGATGTCATAACACAAAGAGTACTGTCTATTCCTATACTTAGATCCATTTTTTCCCTTTTGGGAAGATATCCATGTTTAGGTGCGAGGGAGTGTCCAAATATTTTGGCAGTTTAGCGGCTGTCAAGAATGTAAGCTTTGAGGTACCTGAAGGACAACTTTGCGGAGTTGCAGGTCCAAACGGTGCTGGAAAAACTACCCTTTTCAATGTTATAACGGGATACCTGCGTCCAGAGGAAGGAAAGATATGGTTTGGTAAGGTACTTCTGAATAAACTTAGACCCCATGAAATATGCCATCTCGGTATAGTGAGAACATTTCAAACACCTTGTGTAATATCAACCTGTTCAATTTTGGAGAATGTCATGACAGCTGCATACCACAGAATTCCTCGCAGAGGCTTCGGGTTATATAGGTATCCTAAGGATTTGAAGAAAGAATCTATAAGGATTCTGGATGAAATGGAACTATCTGCAAAGAAGGATGACGTTGCAGAGACTCTTTCACTATATGATATGAAACGATTGATGTTGGCTACAGCACTGGTTATGAAGCCCAAGATTTTATTACTCGACGAAGCCGTTGCGGGACTGAATCCAAAAGAAATCGAAGAAACGAAAAGACTAGTTAAGAAAATCAATGAAAGTGGGGTTACTATTTTGATCATAGAGCACAACATGAGATTTCTTTTAAAAATCTCCGAGCGGGTTATAATACTAGACAGCGGCGAAAAAATATGCGATGGATCCCCTGATTACGTAGCCAAAGATGAAGAAGTTATAAAGGCCTACCTTGGTGAAAAAGGGCCTTCTTGATGATGACTGGAAAGGTAGGAGTCCTATAAGCCTAGGAGGATCACTCCATGTTAGAAGTGAGTGAAGTGGATGTATTCTACGGGAAGACTCAGATTCTACGAAATCTAACGTTCAATGTCAAGGAGGGGCAAATTGTTTTCCTTATAGGTCCGAATGGACACGGAAAAACAACGATCTTGAAAACCATATCTGGCCTATTAAGACCACGCAAAGGGTGTATCAAGTATTGCGAAGAGCCAATTCATAAGATGTCGCCGAACAAGGTCGTGGAAAAGGGCATCGTTCATGTTCCGCAGGGGGGACGCTTATTTCCTAATATGACAGTACAAGAAAATCTGTTTTTGGGAGGATACACAGAGAGAGACCGCAGAAAGCGTCAGGAAAATCTGGAACTTGTTTACCGAATCTTTCCGAGACTAGAGGAGCGGAAAAACCAATTGTGCAGAAGTCTAAGCGGTGGTGAGAGGAAGATGGTCGCAGTAGGTAGAGGTCTTATGTCTAAGGCGAAACTACTTATGATAGATGAGCCGTCATTAGGCTTAGCGCCTGTATTGGTAGATCAACTGTACAAAACAATAGACGAAGAGATCACTAAGATGGGCATCACCCTGCTCCTAGTTGAACAAAATATACGCTACGTAACTAGACTCGCCGATTACATCTATGTTATAGAACAAGGGAAAGTATCTTTCGAAGGTTCCAAAGAAATGCTTGACGTCGAAGATGTAACGAGAAGATATTTCGGAACCTATGATTAAACATGAGAACCAAAACAGCTCTTAGGGCAACAGCATACTAGACAAGCCTAGACTCGATGTCTTTGTACATACGTTCAGGCGTTTTATACGCCTTCTTGCTATGGCTAAGATTTAATTCTATCAGGAGTTCGAGTGCCTTTACTGCTAAGTTCGCTGGACTAATCACAGGGACATTGAGATTTTTCATAAGGCTTTCCTCAAACCCTATTAATGATGTACATCCGAGTATTATAACCTGTGCTCCTTCTACCTTTATAGCTTTCTTGCACTCTGAGAGGAGTTTGTTCTGGATATCCTCTTTAGTCATAGTAGTTAGATCTTCGTATGGTATTCCTAGACCTCTAACAGATGCTAGTTTGTTTTCAAATCCATATTTTCTTGCTAATTCCCTAAAAAGAAACTCCCATTTTCTCAAGGGGGCAACTATCGAAAACTTTTGGCCTAAGATCGCAGCGAAGTGCATAGATATTTGCATCGGCCCGATTACAGGAATATCCAGCTTCTCCTTCAATTCGTCAAGCGGACCGTCAAAGACACAATCAACCATCACTGCATCATATCCTTCTTTCTGAGCGTTTGAAGCTTCAACAAATACTGCTAGATTCGATATAAAGCTCTCGTAGTAGTTATCAATGCTTGCTGGCCCCCATTTGATATTTATAACATCCACCTTGGTTTCTTTCCTGGCAATCCTCATTCGCTCCTTAACAGTCTCTTCGAACTCTTCATCGGATAGAGTGTTCGGGGTGACTATTTTTATTTTCATTCTTTCCACTATTCTAGATCTTCTATCGCAGTCTTTAGATCCAAATCCTTGAGGGTTTTATTGGTGGGTACGCCCGTTTTCTTATTCCATCCATGGAGTTCGTAGTATTTATCCAACATCTTATTGTACTTAGTTCGGTTTAGCCCCTTGCCTTTATGTGATCCATCTGGAATTGACGTGAACATTCTCTTAGGTGGGTAGTCTTCCTTTCTCTAATGACTACCCGGGCATTTAACATTTTATAGACATTAATGATTCGTTCTGCTATCTGAAGCATTTTTTCCTTGGTGAACTCAATTCTGGTTGTAGCTTTCATCAACTTATTGTATTGGCTTATTCCATATTTATTTTTCAGCGGGGGGCTCAGCCATGAGGAGGCAAACGCACAGATGCCGAGCGAGTCCTGTAATACCCTTTCACGTTCAAGGTCTACAACTATCTTAGGCTTGACGCCGTATATTTCTCGGCTGATTGCCTTCTGTGTGCCATATATTTTCTCTGCATCCTGCGGTGAGAGACCGGAAATCTCACATAATGTTGCGCCTTGGAGATGCATAGGACCTCTTGTACTTACGCAGATTCCGAATCCCCAAGCTTTATTCACTCTAATCCCGTCATCTAACTCCTGATTCATGCATGCATTCATAATGGGCGATCCATTTGGGTAGGTGTCTTACAGGTGTTCCGGCAAAGGCACATTCCTGTGTGCATCTTGCACAATGCAATTTTCTGACCTCTATAGGCGGTTCGCCTTTCAGCTTGAGTGTAAGCCACCATGCTTTCTCTACATCATGCTCTGATCCATCCAAGATATATGTTACAGCTGAGTCGCCTTGTACGCTGTTCATCGCGATAGGTATGACTGAAGCTCCTGTAAGGATTTTAAACGCGTCAATCTCTGTGAACACTTCCCCTGGTAAGTGGAGGACTTTCACTACCATGCCCATGGAACGTTGATGGATTTGTTCAGCATCTTCATTACATGCTTTCATTGCTTGCTCAATCGATATAGGAATTCTCTTGTTTGAAGTCATGGGAACTAGCAAATTCACGTTCCTGGATTGTATTAGAGAAATAATAGACCTTAACTTTTCGTTTGGGTCGCCCACGAAAACACCAACTTTTCCTGAGGGATCGATCAGGTTACCACTCTTTATGAATACATCTTTTTCTGTCATTTCTTTGACGAAAGGAGTCAGTATGACGTTATCGTCTCCTTGCTGAAGTTCCACTCTTTTCCCCCGCTTTATGAGTATTGGAGGGTCTAGCTGTTCTGGATTCGACCAGCACGTGCCAAAAGGGTATATCCCACCACAGATGAAATTCCCCTTATCCGGCATTTTGTCTCCTGTTATTTCCTCATATATATAGGCTCCAGTGCTACTGTGACAGATTGTTACGATACCCTTTTTCACTGCATTCTTCAACACTCCAAGTTTCGATATCCCCATAGCTACCAGTCTTTTTGCTTCAAAACTTGATAATGTCACCTTCGCCTTCAATCCTAATCACGAAGATTTATGGGATTGTCATCCTATATATCTCTCACTGCGTGAATTCTATGAAGTTTCGATGTTTGGAAGTAAGTACAATTGGCCAATTGGCAAATGAGACACTGCATCTTGAAAAAAATGGCTGGGTTCACAGCATCTTTGAGCATACCGTAAATCTCTTACTGCCCTCCTCGGAACTTATTTGCATAACTGAATTGAGCCTCTTTGATCCGTGGACTGCAATAGTTAAGGATAAAATAGATTTTAACAATCTTGGATTGAAAGAGGATATGCCATTTAGTTATCGTCTGGATGTATTGAAAATCGAAGATGTAAAATTGAATTTTGATCTGAGTGGAGTTAATATCTATAAAAACACAAAAAACTTCGTAAGCCCTCCGTTGAATAAATGGTTGATTTACCGAAATCTAGAAAAACTAAGAGCTTTCTGCGGTGTCTGCTGTCCTGATGCTGGATTAGCTCCTCTAATTTGGTATATATCGGATAATTCCGAACATGGAAATATAGACAATTTGAATTCGACGGCTTTGATGGCCCTGCCGAGAATACTATGCCTGATAGAAAAAATGAAGTTGAAAGATCTTAAAGGCATATCAAGGGCTACAGACTCCTTGGTTGGTCTTGGACCAGGTCTGACTCCTTCAGCCGATGACATGTTTAGGGGAATAATTTCCGTATTCAATTTATTGGGTAGCTGCATGTGTACGGGGGGTCATGTTGATACCCTGCGGCAAATCAATAGATGCATCTTCACGAGTGCAGCTGGAAAGACTAATTTAATCAGTCAAAAGATGCTGGAACATGCACTTGAAGGCCAGATACCAAGAATTATGCATGATCTTGTCCTATCTTTTCTAGAAGTCGACAACAACCTGATTCAAAAATGTTTGGATGTCGGACTTTATGGAAAGACCTCGGGATTTGACTATTTACTCGGTGTAGCGATTGGAATGTCGCTTATAAGCGAAACGAATCTTGTACTTGTATAATAGACACACAGTCGTGTTATAGGTTAAGCACAATTCTCAAGTTGCGATTAATGTATGCTGAGTGCCTTGTCATTCGACATATATACAAGACAAAAGGTTCTATAACCAAGGATTTTGTTTGCAGGCTTCGAGCTTGTTGTTACAATTTAGAGTATTAGTCCTTCTGGTTCTATGTGTCTTTCTTTCAAGCCTAAATCGCTAACTCTGAACCTCCTATCCCCGTATAAATATGCGTAATCTTCGCCACTATATACAGCCGCTGCGATTCGTCCTATAGCATCCGCCTTTGTAATTCCGCTTCCACTGGCGCCACCGACTACAAGTAAGTTTTTCCTTTCGAATATTATTGGGTTTCCGTCTAGAGTATTAACTTCATATAAACCTGCAAAGTTTGAAGTAGGACGGCAATCTTTAAACTGCGGGAAATACTTCACTAGAACTTGGTAGATTCCATATTCGTAAAACCTTTTCTCAGCTTGCGGATCTTCCTCAAGTTTATAGCTTCTTGGAAACTCATCTGCATAGCCAACCCAGTATACCTCCTCCTTAGGAAAGGGTCGGATATACACTTCGGGGCTGGGTAAGACAGTGAAGGGTAGACAACCAAGCGAGTTGAAGCCATCTGTGTGTAGTAATTGCTTCAAAGCAGTATTTTTCGCGGGTAGAGCGAAAAATTGCCGTTTCCTAGGTTTAACGTAACATTCAATTCCGACAGCATCCGATAGTTGAGAGAGCCAGGCTCCGGTTGCCAAAACTATTTTCTTTGATTCGATCAAGCCTTTGTTTGTGTTAACACCAGCAACCCTTATATCCTGCCAGAAATAATGTTCCTTTGGAATGCCAAGTGGTTCCTGCGGCTCGATTACTAGATTTCCTACTTCAACGCCATAACGTATTCTTCCCTTTAGTTTGATGAATTCTGCCTCATAAAACTTAACAAGATTATCGACATCGTTTATGACTCCTGCCTTTGGAATCAAGATACCTCCGAAAACTCTTTTCAACTTCATCAGTCGAGCCTCTTCATCATTGGCAAAATCTGTTTTTAGACCAAGTCGCTCAGCCAGGTATTCTTGCGTGTATTCTTCATATCTCACATCTAGCTCGCTTGCTAATCCTTTTAAGACAAGAATCATTTTCCGATATTCTTCTTCTGCTAAAAGCCAAAGGTAACCGATCCAGTCCATTTTTAGATCTACCTCTAGATCCCCTTCTAGATGTCTATAAAACTCCACGGAAGAATCTGCCAGACTATGATTTGTGGGTGAGGAAAATATACACCGGAAAGCAGCCGCACTCCTAGCTGTATTAGCTTGACCTGGACCACTAAGTCTATCTACAACCAAGACATCCGCGGTAGGATGCTCTTTCTTAATGTGATATGCCGTAGATAAGCCAAGAATTCCCGCACCGACAACAACGACATCATACTTGATCATGTGGGTTCGCCAAACTTTCATTCTGACCTGTTGACTTAAAGCTTTCGAAAGGAAGTCACTATCAAAATCATGTCAAATCCGAAAAATGTCATTTATACTTCAGAATTCTTCAGTGCTTAATGAAGTCCATCTTCCTTGCAAATTGGTTTTAGTCACAAAAGCTCATCCAAGATTTTCAGAAGCTCTTTATCTCCTTCTGCAGGAGGCTTCCAGTATACCTGGATGACTTTAACTCCTTGGCTGTTCAGAGAACGCGCAAATAGTTCGATTCCAATGTTTATGACTCTTAATTCGGTTTTCAACAAATCCATTTTGTCATTCATAACTATTTCTTCCACAGCCTCAAGATTGGACTATCGATATTGCCAATTCTGTAGCTTGAACGTTGCTGGGCATCACAATGACTCCCACTTCAGTGAGTTTTTTAATTTGTGATTTCCTGTTCTGGGGGTCTTCGTCTGTGCCACAAACTGACACTACTACTGGGAGATACCTTTTGTTTTTCTCAGCTATCATCTTTGCTCTTTTTATCTGTGAAGATAAAACTCCTGCGGGGTTTCGGTGCACCCCAAAGCCTAATACACAGTCTAGGAGCAGAACAGCGGTATCAGGGCATTTGGCTTCCTTTAGTATTCTTTCTTCTCGCATCATTGGTTCAATCATGGGGTGGGGCTTACCTAATGTATATTCCCCTGCTCCAAGATCAACACAGGTGTGTCCTTTACTTCTGTTGGTATTATTTAATCTCAAAGCCCGTTGGAAGGTCGTGTTAGAATATATTCGGCCAAACTGTTGATAAATCAGAAGGGACGATTCTATTGCGAATGTGCCCCCCGAAAAGATTCCTCGGATGAACTTTTGCCTTTCAGCGAGTCTTGTTGCCTCTGAATTTGCTATATTCAAAATCTCGTCCTTTCCCTTAGAAGATAAAACTGCTGGTGTTTTCTTATACAGTTTTACTGCCTTCATGGCTGCCATTTCAAGGGTCTCAGCGTGAAGTGCTCCAGCATTTTCTACCTTCGTCTTTTTTTCTCCTAGAAAATTGATAACAACCGATTTACTACACTTCTCCACCATGTCGAGAATCTTCTTTTCAGCGATGGGTTCCGGAGGCTTTGAAACCAGTATTATAATCTTTGTCTTTTGATCTTGTTCTAATCTTTTAAGACCTTCGATCATTGTAATCCCCCCGATCCTATCACAAATATCATTACTTCCTGTTCCGATAGCGTGCGATATTCCCAGACCCAAATGGTGAATTTGGGTGGTTACTTCTTGAATACCTGTCCCAGAGGCCCCTACTACCCCTATGGGTCCGCTTCTGACTTTATTTGCAAACCCTAACCCCGCACCATTTATGATAGCTGTACCACAATCCGCCCCCATCACCAGGAGGTTTTTGTCCTTACCACGTTTTTTCAACTCCAGCTCATCTTCAATAGGAACGTTACTGGAGAATATGAATAGATTCAGGTTGTTGCGTAAAGCCTTCAGCCCCTCCCTTTTCACAAATGAGCCAGGTATTGAAAGAAATGCCAAATTTGCGCCCGACAACATATTTAAGGCGGAGTTTAGTGTTCGTGTAAATTTTTCAGTTTCAGGGGAAATAATTTTCTGATCTAACATTTTAGAGCAGTGTTTCAGAGCATTTCGAACCATCTTGTCAGATATCCCCTTAACAACGATGATGATATCGTTTGCAGTTGCATTACGGACATCATCAATGCTTGAAATTAAGCCAGTCTTAAGGAGAAATTTCTTGTTTGCTTCAGTGCCTACTAGAAGTGCAACTTCCTCCACATCACTGAGTATTGTCTTCCTAATTCTCATCAAGAAAACCGAATCACGATAGGTATTTTTCTTAATTAGGATTTTACTCTTCATCTCGCACCCTCGCGATTTTTGGTCGATCTTTCAGATACATCAAGAACTCTGATCTCTTTTCCTTCCAATAAGTGTTTTCCCACAAACCTTTTACAACCAAATGATGTTTGATCGGATTGAGAAAAGAAACAATAGAGAAAGGTCCTAGAGTCAACGTTGCATAGTGACACACGTATCCATTTCCAAGAAGTAGAAGCTTGATAGTAACATGATGACAAGTTACGCCTCCACTCTAGTTGAGCAAATCCCAAAATCACTGCTGTACTTGGATGGGATCTTAAGTGTCCACCTGAATTACTCAGTTTCTGTTCAGTGGAAACGTGTAGATTCAAGCTGTTCACAAGGGGCGGAGAATAATGCTTTTCGATCACTCTGACCCCCCAACACTCTAGCAAGAGAAAAGATTTGCTTTTAGCTATCTCCTCCGTTAGACTATGACTAGCTTCACTGCAACAAGCTGTCTAAGGTTACAAAAACCTTTGATATGACTGCTCTGACCCCTTTTTTCGGATCCACCACTTGGTTGATCTTCAGATCGACGGCGAGACTTCCAAACATGTAAGACTTCTCGAAGGACCAGTCATGCTCTCGCATGAGAGCCTCCACCGCGGCCTCAGCTGCAAACTCGGCGGCCTCGTCTAAGGTGTCGCCACAAGCCAAAAAGGCGTACCAGTCATGGGTTTCAAGTATCGGCCACTCGGGCTTCCTGGCCTTAATGAGGTTGAATCTCAGGAGGACTTCGCCGGCCACCTCAACCGAGGAGACGCAGAGCTCCCCATCTGCCTGGACCGCGTGTAAGTCACCGACTGCAAACAATGCTCCATCTGCGAATACTGGCAAATACAGCTTGGTGCCTGTCGTCATTTCCTTGACGTCCATATTCCCCCCATGCTTACCGAGTGACCCTGAAGAGACCTCACCTGATTCTGGAGCCACTCCAATCGTGCCTATCATGTAGTTTGCTCTAACACGAACGCCTGGATGGAAATTAACGTAGCCGTTACTAATTTCTACAAGTTTAGTTGAAGGTCTAAACTGCCGTTCTGCTAGAATTCCGAACTTTGGTATCGTGGCTATTATCCCCTTTTCGTTTGCTTTTATATCTAATATTTCCACCACAAGCGTATCTCCCTCCTCTGCATCTTCGACGAATACAGGACCTGTTGCTCCATCAACCCTGGACCAATCAAGTGCATCTAAGCAAGTCTCCTCGTTTTCGATTTGCTCCCCAAAGGCATCCTCTGTCTCAAACAGAACCAATTCTCCAGCTTTAACATGTTCGACAGGATTATGTTGAGAACTGAAACTGTAAACCACTTTGTTTCTTGGAATGACTTTCATAACTACCTACCTATTAAAATAATTTCCATTTGGGTTTTCCAATTAATCTGTTCGGCTTTTGCTTTACCCAACTAATTTTCTACTTCCGCTTCGCCAATAAAAGTTTTTCGCACGCGCGCTAGGCTGTTTAGAAATTAATCTTGTTGCTTTCTTATGTTAGGAAGAAGCTTTGAGTATTAAGCGAGTGCTTGATTCATTGAATTTGGAGTGTATTCGCGGGTTCTTAACGTCTCTTTATCATGGAGAAGGGGTTGGTAGGAAGCCTTATCCTCCTGTTTCCATATTGAAGGCTCAAGTGCTTAAGCATCTGCGGCAGGTTTCCAGCGACCGACGGCTGGCATTGTTGCTGAAAAAGAACAGACGGATGGCTAAAGCGTGCGGCTTCAAAAGTGAGACTCCTAGCTACGACTTGTTCACTCAGTTTAGACATCGCTTAGGTAGAGATTCCTATCGAAGGACGTTCTCATTGCTGCTGAAACAACTGTTGAGCTGTGGAGTGGTTAAGGGAAAAGTTGTAGCCGTTGACACCACAGCGATCAAAGCTTACAGCCAGAGAAGCCTAGACAACAAGAGAGGGAAGAGCGATCGTGATGCCTGGGTGGGAAGGAGCAGGAGAGGTCTCTTGTTGGGCTACAAGGTGCACACAGCATGTTGCACCAGCAGTGAACTACCCCTTAACGTTCACTGTGGCGCCGGGCAACAGGAACGAGAAACTGTTCATAAAACCGTTGCTGGAGAAGCTGAAAAAGGAAGGCTTGAACTTCAACGCGGTGTTGGCTGACGCGCAGTACGACTCATCTAAGGTTCGTGAGACGGTGAAGAAGTATGGTTCTGAACCGGTGATACCTTACAGGAGAACCATCAAGATCAGGAGAGCCTTGAAGATGGGACGGGACTTCGTGGTGCAGGGAATTAAACGGTTGGTGAATCTCTTCAAACGGCGAGTATGCATTGAGAGGGTGTTTAGCAGAGCCAAGGAATGGCTGCTCCTAGACCACCTTAAGGTTAGAGGTGGGATTCGAACCGCACACACATTTTTCTGATTCTATTGCGTGCTCTCCACTTGCGGGTTCTAGTTAGTAGGGATATTGTTTGGCTGTAACAAGTTGGAGCGAGTATTGCTGCCGGAAGGAGAACAAGACTGAGGATTGTGAAAATTTGGAGGTAGGGTATTGGTAGTTTCATTCCAAGGCAAGTGATCGCGGTGACTGTGGGGATTGTTGCCCAGAATAGAGCTAGGGATAGGTGTAGTTCTTTGATGTTTTTAACGATGCTTTTGATAGTGAGTTGGGTTATTAGGATTTTTGATAGTGAGAGGAATGCTGCAAAGAATATAATTAATCTTATCAGTAGCGATGATTATTGAGTTAGGACACCGTCTTCGATCAAGGATGCCACATCACCAAAGGGTCTGACTCCATCAATAATGAGATAACCGGTGGGATTTAGGAAAGTCCAGAAGACAAGCCAGAGAAGCGGGGTTGATAATCGCCAATCTTTGATTATATTGAAAAGGAGTAATTCTTGGAGTATCCTAGAGACAATGAAGCAGACAAGGATCCCTCCCCCTGCTATCCATGTTTGTTCCCAAGGCATAAAGGTGCCACTCCATCCGATGTAGGAGAGTTCATAGGGCCAAAGGAGGGATAAATGGATATTGACAATTTTGCCGCCAAATAGGAGGACGAAAAAGCCATGACCCATAACTTCGTGGACAAATTCTCCAACAAATTTTGTGACAAATGCCATGCAAGTATTTTCTTACAAAAGTCCATAGTTTTCCATCATTTGCATATATGCGCGCGTAAGGAAGGGCGGGATAGTCTGCCCGATCAGGATGAAAACTCAAACCCCGATAATTTAAACCGATATATGAACCTATTCCGAGCTACCAACACAACACTTCTCACACACTTTTGAGAGGTTGAAGCCTAATTCACGCGATTTCTTGATTAACTCAGAGTAAATGCATGCATGCAAGCGCAAAGAGCTGCGATGGCTCTCCGCGCATCTTAATTCTGATTCCGAATTCATAACCTACTTATGTCCAGTATATCCGAGATGTTTTCAGTGTAATAGCTATGAGTGCAGAGCTTGAAGAACAGCAAAGGCTCGTATATGAACTTAAAGAACAATACCAATCAATGGAACAGGAAGAGAAAGACCTCAATGAAAAAACTAGAATTCTTGAGACAAAATTGGTGGTTAAAAATTTGCGAGAAAAAATCAAGGTAAAGAGCGAAGCAATAAATCAACTTCACAGCAGAGTAAAAGAACTTGAAGGAAAGCTGGGACCTGAAGAAACAATTCCTACAGAAGAACAAGCTCAGATGAACACACCACCAGAAAGAAAGCCACGTCAATATTTCTAAATCGAACGCACACGTTAGAATTCGTAGATGTCTGCGGCTAAAGTTTCAGAAGCGTCGTAACTCCGAATCTAGTTGGTGTAGTTGCTAATCTACCAAGACTCCATGATTCAACGTTTAAAAATTTCCGCGTGTAGCAGGTTTTATACTACCGTTGGTTCTACTATGAAACGTGTTACAGTGACCAACTGTTGTTTCATGTGCTTATGATTATTGGTGCAAGTTATGCCCTTCAAAATCGAGAATAAGCTCACAACCTCTGATTTAGAAAATCTAGTCAATGCGCTAGAAGATGGGCTTGTTAATTCAATAGAATTACTTCCCGAGTTCGAATATGAGTCAATAGAAGTTTCTCAACTTACCATTTCAGCTCGAAACGGATACTCATTAACTGCAAGTTTAAACTTCCATGATCCTATAGGCAACACTGTTTGCTCTAACCTACGAATCAAAGAATACGGACTAAAAAAATCTACGAGAACCATAGAAATAAACATTCGAAAGCTCAAAAATGATCCCAAAGAACTCGCTGATACCATAAAACACTCGCTTTCATTAGTTGAAAAAATAGTCAACTATGCATGCACAATTCGAAATGAACCAGTCCATGATGTTTTCGTCATTGATTTTAAGCTTATCTCTCGACAACTGAGCAGAAGCAAAGCTGTAAGAGAGAGAACACTGCGAGGTGAGAAAGTCAAAGCATTTGAGTTGGTTCATGCTGATGGCGGTAAAGAACTGAAAGCATTGTCTGATGATCTTATCCCATTTTATGATGAATATGATCGTTGGGATTTGTATGGGGGGAAAAAGGTTTATCGGCTATTGCCAAGGGATTTCGTTGTTAGACTCTTGAGATGTCAAGGAAACACGTTGATTTCTGAAGATCAATTTGATGAGAGAGAGACAGAGGTCTTAGGTAATTTGGTTAAAAGGCATCAAATTAAACGTAGAAAAATCGCTGGAAGAGCTTATTACTTTGACCTTGATGACAAAACGAAAAGGTATCTGATCAAAACTCTTGACAGGAAAAGGTTCTAAAATCACGCGCGAAAATCATTAGAGATTTTCATATGGATGTGGAAAACAGATCGCTTCAAAGATTCTAGAAATTAAAATTCTTCCAGAAGCGTGAAGAAGTAGGCTCCTATTCAATAAACACTCTTATTCCATAACGACGTAAGAAATCTGTAAACTCCTTTGTCATTTTGTTAAGTTTTAAGCTTCTTGTTTCAGTATCAATCTCCACCCAATTGAAACGAGCCTTTATGTGTTGTGGGAGATTGAAAGAGACTACGTCAATGGTCCTTGATGGAGTTGATAGGTTCTCCAATCTTATTTTTCCGATTTCTTCTGCGTATATAAATCCTCCGGCATTGCTTGATATCATTATGCCCCCTTCAGATAGTTCTTGCAGTTTGGTTGAACTATCTCCAACATAATATTTGTAGTGTCTCTCAAAGTCTTCAATCACAGATCTGGCGAGATTATCTTTCTCTTCAACACTGAGTTGTGTTGGATAGTTCTCGCTTTGGATTATTTTTGCTGGGACACCAGCTGCTAAACAGTAGTCAGGTATGTCTTTCGTCACAACTGAACCTCCGGCTATTGTTGCTCCTTTGCCAATTGTAACGCCAGGCATGACGAACACATGCCAAGGGAGCCACACATCGTCTTGAATTTCTACTTTTCCAAACTTGTATGGGTAACCCTTAAACACATTTTGCCAGACACCGTGTGTAAATATCATGCAATAGCCACCGATGCCTACATTATTTCCTATTATCACTTCTCTAGCATTATTGATGTATGTGTGATGTAGAATTACGCATCGACTACCTAATTCAAAGCTACTCCTCTCACTTTGAAGACCTGCTACGACTACACCTCGGTCAATTATGCTTCTATCACCGACTTTGACGTTCTTGAAAGCTTTAAGTACACTGTTCTCTTTAATTTGAACTGAATCGCCGATTTTGATGAGTCCATTCGAGAGGAGAATGGTGTCTGTTAATACAGAGTTAGCACCGATTTCCAATGAAGAAGCAACTACACGAACATTTTGCATTCTGACTCCATCGTTAATTATGACTTTCTCTGCGGAAATATCGATATTCTCCAATGTTGCTGAATCTGAAATTCTCTTAACCTTTGCTTTAATCATCATAATTCTCCTCTTTCAATCATCTCAACTAAGTCGATTCCGCGTTTCACCTCAGTATCTCGTTGAGAGGTAACATAATCTAAAACATTAGCATATTGTCTTCCCTTTTTCATTTTCAGTACACAACCATGCCAAACAATTGTAATTATTCCATCATTTCGAGGAACGCATCTGCATTTCTCTACTGTCTCCATTACTAGTTTTACGACATCATCCTCAGTTGGAGTCAGATAGGTGAATGCTAAAGCATCCATAATTGTCATAGGAAATATAATTAATCCGTTATGCTTAAAGTATCCAAAATCCTTTGCACTAATCTTTCCTCTACTAAATTTGGCAGAGGAATCATACTTGAACCCAGCTCTCTCCAAATTTCGGTGTAGGAGCATATTATTCATCGTGTAGTGTACTCTATTTCCGACAATGCGAGTTTGTGCGACAGTCTCTAGAACACTCTTCTCCCTTTTAATGAGTTCAAAGTCTGTATGAGACGACGGATCCATGTGCAGGCCAACCTCCCAATCATTCCTCACTAGATCACGAATCTCAGAACTGTATTCTGCAACATCATAAGGTGGTGGAGGGTGAGGGGCGTTGAAAACATAAGTTCGGAAAAAGAAAGTTGATCTAACACTATATTTATCTTCAATTTCCATGTATTCAGGCAGATTATAATATGGGTTCTTTATTTTGCAGTTCTTCAATGTAGATTCTTCAAATCTATCTTTTCTAGCTATAATATGTGCAATTGGAGCGCCCTTTCTTCCCCAATCGATATCATGACTTAAAAACACATATATCATATTCTTCAATCCCAAAAAAGTAGATTTAAAGGTTCTGTAACTTCTTTGAATCTGGTAAACATGATGTTAATTGAGTGGTTTGGATCCAACTCTGCTATATATTATCTTAATCCATTGCACCCTTTGCCAGTGTAATACTTAGCATGCACGCTTAGATCCACGCAGCCATGCTACATGCGCGCATAGTGAAGAATTTTTCTTCGAATGATTAAGATGTGAGAGGGGACCCTCTATTTTTTTGTGTTGGGTTAAGTTTTATTCAGCGGTTACATACGCGCGTACATGTGCTCCAATATTGGTTGTGTTAGTCGTATCTTCCGCCAGCTCTAACACATTCTGCTTTCGGCCTTTTCGGCTTTGGTGTTGTCCGTTGTTTCTTATGTTTGGGGCATTCGCTCAATCTTATGAGCATCCAACCGTAGTCTTCATATTCGCAGCCACACTTGAGTTTGACCGTATTGGGGGATTTTGCCTTGTCGTTCTTCTTTGTCAAGAGAAGTCTTCTCTTATTGTCTGTGGTGTTGGTTGTAGCTCTTTCGGTGCTTTTTCTTACGCGCATATTGTGAGCGAAGATGTTTAAACTATCATCAAGAATTGTAGTTGGCATTATCTTCCAAGTGTCAAGGTAGTATGAAGTTGGAATCATGATTTCATATGCCTAAGATTTTTGTCGAGCCGGACGTACACTTAATTGGTGATAAGTTGGAAATCAGAGGCATATTAGTAGGAGTCGTTTTATGTCTTATAGGTTTCATAACTTTCGTCGTTGGGATGATCAACATGACCACTGTGAATGCAGTTTCTAATTCATTCTTAATAATAATCGGTATATTCTTAGGAATAGCAGGGTTCCTTATTTTGACTATAAATGCTTTTGCAGGTGGCTCTATTTTCACTTAAGCCGCGCGAGTAGCTAGAAAAAGCTCAAAAGGAAAAGTAATGCATGCATTTTGCAGCAAAGCCTCTCCCGCCTATATCAGTGGCTGCAAATCTCGAGTCGTAGGTTTGAACTCTGGATTTATTTCTGGTTAGATCTACGCGGAGTATCTTTCCGTTCCATCCATACAAACTGATCACTCTGTCAGCGAATTTCGCTTCCTCGGGCTCTTTATCTTTTCGGCGTTAAGAGGAAATCATGGTTCTATACCTGCGCTTGTACAAGGAAGGCGTGTACAGGTTTTCACACACTGAGCTAACATTACACTTCGGTTACAACAGATATTGAACGCGAAAGGAGAACGCCTCTACCTTGCGAACTTGATTGGATTCCTCTTAAACCTTTTTTTGCATTTTAAGCTACAAAAGTGGAATGTTTCTCCGTCATAAGTGATCTTGTACTTGGCTGTCTTTTCGTCCAGAGTAGTGCCACATACAGGATCCCTAAATGATTTGTTCACATTTCGTTCCACACAATGACTAACGCACAAAGATGTGCCTTCTACTTATTATGGTTGATGGTTCTGGAAATACAAGGTAGGGGCGTGTCAGCCTGATTTGTTTTTCGCCTACATTTTTCATGAGCGCTCGCGGAAAGAATTGTTCAGAAGCTGCTTACCAACTCCCACATGCATGTATGCACCAACTTGAGTGCACTAAACGATTGATAGGTGTTGCTGAGAAGCGAAAGATTGGAAAGGAGAGCAAAGTGAAAGTATTCATAAGAATCCAACTCATGGAAAGAAAGCTAATGGATGGATTAATCCCTATATTTTCCCCTGAGAATCTTTAGTGCAGAATACATAATCCACGATGAAACTGTAATTGATGATATGATTTCAGGCACCGCTATACCACTGCTATAAATTTTCATTAAGAATAACGCCCATGAAATCAAGATAACCAAGGACGCTGTTGCCGCTGCATAGGATTTTCCTTCAATAGCATATAAGATTGACGTGAGGGCAAGTGAGATAAAGAATAATATTGAAACAGTTAGGTGCAGGGAAACATAAACCTCATCGAACATCGCTACTAGTTGAAGTAGGAAACCAGAAACTGCAAGACAGTAACTCGTCCACTTGGCATACTTCCTCAAGATTGTTAGCGCGTAAATTATCAGAAGGAGACCAGTGAATAATAGACCGAAATTTAAGATAGGTGCAACTTCGCTACCTGTGGCGTGACCAAGGTCGCTTATTGCATTCTTCTCCCAGCCAAACCATGGTGAAAGCATAATTGAAGTTATTACACAAATGTGACCAAAGATGGGAGCAACCAACCCTGCCAAAGCATAAACTCTTTCATTCAAGGCAATCACACCAGAATAGAATAACTGTTGATTTTACTTAATTTTTTGCGTACGCAATATATAAATAGGCTCGACTTGTGGTAAATCTGCTTAAAAAAAAAGCATGAGGAAAAGGCAATTGAAAAGAAGAAATACTATAGTAACACTAACCATTTTGGTCCTTTTTGCTTCAACATCCAGCGCGGCGTACGGACTATATGAAACTACACACCCTTGGACAAACTACCGACACAACGCATTGCGTTCAGGCTACCAACCAGGTTTAACACCAAACACAAATAGCACACTTTGGTCATGGACCGCTCCTTCTGGATACCCTAAAAACCCTATAATTGCTGAAGGAATTGTGTATGTTCATGCCTATGATGATCTCTACGCAATAGATGAAACTACGGGTGCACAACTCTGGACCGTAGATGTTAACGGTGCAGGCAGCAGTTCCAATATTGGTGACAGAGGTTTCACATTTTCCGATGGAAAGTTGTATGTCGGTGACTTGGAGGGCTACATGTGGTGCCTTAACGCAACGAACGGACAGGAGATTTGGCACTGGCCAACCGCAATTGCACCCGGTGACATCAAAACAAGTCCTGTTGTGGCGAACGGAAAAGTGTACTTCGGAACAGCTGACGGAGCATTAGGAAACAACTATCTTGTAGCTCTAAACACAACCACTGGCGAACGAGAATGGTGGTATACTGCTCCTGATCACGAAATTTGGTCCTCTCCTGCGGTTGATGGAACCTGGATTTTCTTCGGTTGTGACGATGGCAAAGTCTACGCCTTGAACGACACTGGAAGCTTTGCCACACTCAAATGGTCCAGAACAACACAAGGGCGGGTGCGTTCAACTCCCTGTGTTTATGAAGACAAGCTATTCTTCGGGTCATACAGCCAAGATCATTCGGTCTTTGCAGTCAACAAAACCACTGGCGAATCAATCTGGAATTTCACACTAACCTCGTCTTATGTGATCGAATACTCACTAGCAGTCGCTGACGATGTCGTGTATTTCGCCTCTCCAAGCCGCTATCTCTACGCTCTTAACGCAAGCGCTGTACCAGGATCTTATGGCGAAAGTTCATTTGAGATTGTGCTTTGGAAGAGTCTACAGTTCACGGAAGGTACCCTGAGGACACCTGCGGTTACCGACGATAAAGTATTCTTAACCGCCAATAACATTCTATACGCATATGACATTAGCAATGGGCTAAAATTGTGGAGTTACAATTTGGGTGGAAGCGTTTATGACGAAGGACCTGTGGTTGCAGATGGCCGGGTCTTTGTTACTCAAGGAGCAAACTTGCACTGCTTCGGTGATTTCTACCCACCAAATACGTATCATTACCCCGTAGTTGGAGCAGGTTACGACTACGATGTTGAGATTGTAGCCAACGCTACATGCCAAGACTTCGACTATTCAACCTTGGAATCTGAGATGAAGCTAGCATACAACCTTGATGCAAATTGGAATAGTAATCACATGGTAATGTCGAACATCACAATTCCCCACGAGATGCTTGGTGGTCCATATGTTCTAACTGTTGACGGTGGAGGGCCAGACTCAACAGAGTCCTACTCCAATGGCACACACACTACAATCAGCTTCACATACCTCCACCAAAACCATGATAACCATGATATTGAGATCATAGGCACAAGTGTAATACCGGAGGTCTCACTAATCGCGATTCTACCGCTTCTAGTCACGGTGTCCCTCGCAGCTGTCGTCCTTCTAAGAAGAAAAACACCTGTCATCTAAGTATTTTTCCCCCTCTTTTTTTTGGTATGCGGAAAGACAAACTCACAGATAATTCGTTACACATGTTCACTAGCATATTCTTGGCACTGGATCACCTACTGGAGTAGCTAGAATCCTCTGGCCTCCGACAACCGTTTTCATCGCCACCAAGTTGAACTCATCTGTCGCTTCACCTATAATCATCGCGTCCTTTCCTTCTTCTGTAGCCCTCAACGCTGCTAAGACCTTCTCAGCCATCTCCTCTATCACCCCTAAGATGATCTTTCCTTCATTTCCCACTTCTAAAGGATCAATGCCTAACATTTCGCAAGCCACCTGCACGTCTTCACGTATAGGTATCTCATCTTCTTGCACAGAGATTCCGACTTTCGCCTTATCACTCCACTCATTCAAAGCATTAGCTAGTCCCCCCCGAGTTGGATCCTTCATAGACACAACCCCTCCAACCTCCAACACCTGCTTTATCATGTGGTTCAAAGGTTTAACATCGGACATAATTTTGCTTCCAAAGGATAATCCTTCTTGAGCTGAAAGAACAGCCAACCCATGATCTCCAACTGTTCCTGACAAGATGATCTTGTCCCCTTTCCGCAGATTCCTGTCCAACACCCATCGAGAGTCAAACCCGCTTCTGTACTTCCTCACAACAGCTAGATTGTGGTCTAATGCTCTACTGCGCTTTCCAATACCACTCATATTAACCACCAACCCTCCCAAACTACCCTTCTCCACAACCTTTGTATCTCCCGTGACAACGAATACTCCTGCCTCTTTACAAGCGTCTTTAATGCCTTCAACAACTCGCCTTAAATCATCAAAGGATAATCCTTCTTCAAGAATAAACCCGCAGGCCAAAGCAAGGGGTTCCGCACCCAACACAGCAATGTCATTAACCGTTCCCGCTACCGCCAACCTGCCAATATCCCCTCCAGGAAAGAAAATCGGCTTAACAGCGTGGGAATCACTCTTGAACACCACACCGTCAACGACAGCGGCGTCATCCAAAACTTCTAATCCAACTTCAGCTTCAAAACCCCCCAAATAAGGCAGGATAAAAGTCTCAATTAACTTAGACATCACAGCTCCACCAGCCCCATGAACCATAGTCACCCGCTCTTTCTCTTGCATAAAGAATCACTCCAGAGTCAAGATACACGGGAACCCTTCACATAAACACATCGAAAACTTCCAGCCGACCAAACCCTTTTATTCCTCGATTCCACCAATATAGGTGGAGAAAAGATAGACACAAAAATGTCAAAGAACCATCATAACTAAGTCTGAAGCCAAGCTGAAAACAGCCTCAAACGACATAGTAATCCTTATATATCTAAGCTCCGCCTTTAAATAGTTTGCCTGAAAATCTACAGGTCAAATATTAAGATGCAACCTTCGATCACACGATTGAAAGGTGAAGAATGCAAGTGAGCTCAAAGAATTAATATTCAAAGCTCACAATGAGCACCACATAAGCAAGCCCAAAAATCAACAACCTACACTAAACAAACATCTACTCACCTGACGCCAAAAAAGTTCGACATGCTACGCCGTCTGGTGGATGGCCAGGCTTGAGCGCTGACGAAGGGCGCGGCAAGTAGCGAAATGCCTCGGGTAAGCGCATGCAGCTGTAGAACCGAGGATACCTGAATGAGACTTCTTGTTGCTGTTCCTTTGGGAACCGCGACACTCCAACATTGGAGAGGGAACCCACTGAACTGAAACATCATAGTAGGTGGAGGAAAAGAAACTAACTAGGATTCCCCTAGTAACGGCGAGCGAAAAGGGAAAAGTCCAAACCGAATCTTGTAGGGAAACCTGCGAGAGATGTAGAGTTATGGGTCCAGTTATATCTTCGCCAGCAAAGCTGAAGTGGTCTGGAACGACCTGCTATAGAAGGTGAAAGCCCTGTAAGCATAAGCTGGAAAGAAAGAGATTGGAATCCCAGAGTACCATACCTTGGTTTAGGTGTGGAAAATTGGGAGTCATCAACTTCCAAGACTAAACACGTCTCAAGACCGATAGCGCACTAGTATGGTGACAGAAAGTTGAAAAGTATCCCGGAAGGGAGCTGAAAAGTGTCTGAAACCAGACGGTTAAGGACGTATGCAGCCCGGAAGGGTAGATCCCACTCGAAGGAAACCACAGCAATGTGGCAGTACGGGAGTGGAGGACCAGGGTTGCATGTTCCGTCTAGAAACACGGGCCGGGGAGTTCACAGCTATGGCAAGCTTAAAGGTTAGAAGCCTGAAAGCGTAGGGAAACCGACATACACGCAACCAGTCTCTGACTGGTGAGGTGTGGCGTCTTAAAGGGCGCAGAGTCATAGCCGTGAGACTAGAAACCGGGCGATCTAGCCCTGGGCAGGGTGAAGCCAGGCGAAAGCCTGGTGGAAGCCCGAAGGGGTGCTAACGTGCAATTTGTTCCTCTGACCTGGGGTTAGGGGCAAAAGACCAATCTAGCCCGGTGATAGCTAGTTCCCTCCGAAGTGGGTCGCAGCCCAGCCCTGAGTGAGGTAGCCGACAGGGTAGAGCACTGATTATGGAGTGAGGGGTCGAAAGATCCCGCTTCGTTTTCAAACTCCGAATCTATCGGCACCGTAGATCTCAGGAGACGGGTTCTGGGGGGTAAGCCCCCAAGGCCGAAAGGGGAAAAACCCAGACTAAGGTTAAGGTCCCTGAGTGCTGGCTAAGTGTTAAACTAAAAGGTGTCATCAGCCTAAAACAGCGGGGAGGTAGGCTCAGAAGCAGCCACCCTTTAAAGAAAGCGTAACAGCTCACCCGCCGAGGCTAATGGCCCTGAAAATGGACGGGGCTAAGCCAGCCACCGATACCTTAGGGCACGGTGAAAACCGTGATCCGGTAGGAGGGCGTCCTGGCTGGACAGAAGCCGGGCTGTGAAGTCCGGTGGACCGGTTCAGGATTGCAGATCCCGGTGGTAGTAGCAGCAAAGAGGGGTGAGAATCCCCTCCGCCGAAAGGGCAAGGGTTCCCCGGCAACGCGTCGTCAGCCGGGGGTAAGTCGGTCCTAAGGCAGATCTTAACTGATTACGTCGAAAGGGAAGCTGGTTAAAATTCCAGCACCACAAAGGTACATGTGGCAACACAAGCTCAGCGTTTGACGCTTCGAGGTAGGCTGAGCAAGGCTGTCGCCTTGTTTAACCGTATAAATCTGGGGAGTGCCGTAATGGCGAGAACCAGAAGAAATCGGGAATAGCTATCCGTTTTTAGGGTGGTTCAGTCAATTCTTGGAGCCCGTGAAAAGAATGCTGAGAAGGATCCTTTGTGACCGTACCCAGAACCGACACAGGTGTCCCTAGGCGAGAAACCTAAGGCGTGTCGGGTGTACACCGAGCGAGGGAACTCGGCAAATTAGCCCCGTACCTTTGGTATAAGGGGTGCCTGCAGTTTTGGCTTCGGCTGGAACCGCAGGTCGCAGTAGCAAGGGGGTTCCGACTGTTTAATAAAAACACAGGAAGCCGCAAGCCCGAAAGGGTGTGAACGGCTTCTGAATCCTGTCCAGTACAGGTACCTAAAACCTGGGTTCAACCGGGCTAAGGGCCTGCAAACGACGGGAGTAACTCTGACTCTCTTAAGGTAGCCAAATGCCTTGTCGGGTAAGTTCCGACGTGCATGAATGGATCAACGAGAACCCCACTGTCCCCGCTTGGTACCCGGTGAACCCACGTAAAGTGGACGAACAGTCCACTGTCTCCCAGCGGGAAAAGAAGACCCCGTGGAGTTTTACTGCAGCCTGTCGCTGAGATTTGGCTGCGTTTGCAGAGCGTAGTCGGGAGCCGTTAATCCCAGTTCCTCTGGGGACTGGAGTAGGCGACAATGGAACACCGACCTTTCGCAACCATGTCTCTTACCGGCGCGTATGCGTTGGGACAACGGCAGGTGGGCAGTTCGGCTGGGGCGGCACCCCCTCGAAAAAATATCAAGGGGGCCCTAAGATCGGCTCAGGCGGGACAGAAACCCGCTGTAGAGTGCAAAGGCAAAAGCCGGTCTGACTGAATCCTCCACAGTAAGGGATTCAGAGGCGAAAGCCGGGCTTAGCGATCCTCTATGTCCCCATTGATGGGGGCTAGAGGCGACAGAAAAATTACCCCGGGGGTAACAGGCTTGTCGCGGGCGAGAGTCCCCATCGACCCCGCGGCTTGGTACCTCGATGTCGGCTCTTCCTATCCTGGCCCTGCATAAGGGGCCAAGGGTGAGGCTGCTCGCCTATTAAAAGGGAACGTGAGCTGGGTTTAGACCGTCGTGAGACAGGTCAGACTTTATCTGCTGGGAGTGTTGGTTGCCTGAAGGGAAAGGGTCCCCAGTACGAGAGGAACGGGACGTTGTGGCCTATGGTTAACCGGTTGTCCGACAGGGCATACGCCGGGCAGCTAAGCCGCCAAGGATAAGAGCTGAAAGCATCTAAGTTCGAAGCCTTTCCTAAAAATAGGCGACCACTCTCTACGCATATGTGCCTGGTAACAGGTTCATTGTAGGGACGAGGGCACCCATAGAAGATGGGGTTGATGGAGTCGGGGTGTACGTGTCGAGGCTACGGCCGAGACATTTAGCCCGCGGCTTCCAATAGCTCGAGGTGTCGAGCTATAATTGGCGTCGCTCTGGTGTTTGGGTGTTATAGGTTTGCTGAATGGAGAAAGGCTTGCTTAAGGTGTGGTGTTCTCAAACAGTCATCTTTTTAAGGAAACAGGCTAACTCAGATGTAGAGAATTGATCTATGATGCCACGAAGCAGCAGCCGTGAAAATTGGATCGGTCTCCTCTCCTTTGGTTTCTTCATAATGTTATTCGCATTGTTCTTCGTAATCGTTCCCGACTACGGAAACAAAGTGCTGGACTTCTTCAAATCCTTTCAACTAGAGGAAATCCTAAACAACATTCGGATCCTGCCTTACCCAACGGGATCCCATCCTGAGATCTATCAAGCAGTAATGCAATTCTGCTTAGTTTTCGGACTATTCCAATTCTTCGTTCTAGCTCTAAGATGCTACGTTAAGTCTTCGATCACTAAGATTAGTGAGACCATTTCGAACATCGTTCTCTGGCTTGGCGCTTCATATGTCTTCAATCTTCTTCTCACCGAAGGCACAAGCTGGTGGGTTAATTTTATCGGCGGAATAATCGCAGTCTTGGGTTTCTCCCTGATTGCGCGAAGCCTAATAATATTGATGTTCTGGCGCAGAAAACCTTAGCCTCAATCAAAATAGTTTGTCTTTTGCGATTTCTATTAAGGAATCGACCTGCTCACTATTGAATTTCTCCTGTGGAAGCTCCGGCAATCCAGAAAATGGAGGTAGTTGAGGAGAGCCTGCTTCGTCAACAGCATAGTATTCTTCGAAGAACCGTCTTTGAAGTTCATTAATATAATACTCAACGATAACAATCATACGCATGTAATTTTTTTTAATAGGAAACAATTCAAGGTCCATCTCTGTGTTGGTCAGAGGGATTCCCATCCTGAAAAGCTTTGCATGACACAACTCGTGGCGTACGCTGAAGAATGTTGCTTCAGGGTATAACACAATCTCCGCACTTTTCTTGGACCAAATAAAGATCTCTGCTCTTTTCCCTATCTTACTTTTTACTTTGGCGAATCTCACTTCAAACTCCATATCTTCTATTCCGAGTGTGCTTTTCGAGTTTTCTATTGTTTGCAACACTTTTTCCTTTGTCAACATCAAGTTCTATTCCAGCGAGACTTTTAGCTGTTGATTAAGAGAGTCATTCTTACAGTTGAAATCTCTTTTGCATGGCAAATTATTTATTTACATACATATGTATGGTGAGTAGGATGATACATATGGCTAAATGTCCAAAATGTGGAGGAGAGGTTGCTAAACCACGAAAGACTTGGAAGATGGCTGGACGACCTGACAGACAAGGCAAGAGACTGGAACTTGAGATCGGTCTTTTCGACTGTCCCAAATGCGGCGCTTTCCGCAAAGCATTAAGCAAAAGAAAAATCTAAGAGATAATCTCTCACTCTCTTTTTTTTCTCATTCGACTCCTAAATCTAGCATTAGACCAAAACCTAAAAACCTGGTAAATCAAGCTTAAGAATGCAGTGTGAGCTCAGTGGACTCCAACCTCATAATAATCGGCGGGGGGCCGACAGGATCCTTCTCCGCCCTGCAAGCTGCAAAAACAGGCGTTTCCACTACCATTCTGGAAGAGCATGATAGAATCGGATTTCCCTCTCACTGCACTGGTCACATAAGCCTCACTGGCGTGAGACACCTAGAACTAAACATACCTAGGACGGTGTATGAAAACGAGATTAAATCTGCTGTCTTTTATTCTCCCTCTGGCAAACGGTTCACAGTCCGATTTCCTCATCCAGTGACTTGCGTGATTAATAGAGAACTCTTAGATCAACATCTTTTTGATACGGCCTTGAAAGCTGGGGCTGAAGCCTCCCTTGGGACCTGTGTTCGTTCTCTACTAGTTGAAAATGGTTATGTAAAAGGTGTAAGAGCTAGACGAGACACAAAAACTGAAGAGTTCAGGTCAAAGATAGTCATCGACGCAGAAGGTGTATCCTCAACCATCTTAAAACGAGCCGGAATACCTACATTAAACTCTTATTTGATGGTTCGCGGAGTTCAAGCAGAAGTCAACAAAATCAAGGACATACAAGAAGACACCGTAGAAGTCTATTTAGGCCGCAAATTCGCTCCAGGATTCTTCGCATGGATAGTTCCGCGTCGTGATGGCACAGGAAAAATTGGCCTTGCAACAGAGAGTGGGAACCCCCGCGAATACTTCCACAACTTCACACGACACCACCCAGTTGTCTCTCAGAGGCTCAAACGAAGCCGCATTGAATCACTTGCCTACCACCCTATCTCATTGGGAGGTCCAATTCCTAAAACTTATTATAACGGGTTGTTGATCGCAGGAGATGCCGCCTCCCAAGTTAAACCTACAACAGGCGGCGGTATATTCATGGGATTAACCGCTGCGAAGATAGCTGGTGAAGTTGCTGCTGAAGCTATACAAACCCAAGAATACTCCGCAGACTTTCTCTCCAAATATGAACATCGTTGGAAGAGAAAGATAGGATTTGACATGAAAGCGATGAAACACATAAGGCTCATGCTTAACTCATTCACTGACAGAAAGCTCGATAGACTGGTATCTATCTGTGCCAACTTGGGAGTAGAGAAATCTCTTAAGCAAGTGCGGGATATCGATTTTCAAGGTAGATCGCTCATCCATATGGCAAAGAACCCAAGAGCTTTAGCGACAGCGTTATATTTACTAGCAATATCCTTCTTCTAAAAAGCCTCCTCAGCGATGTGACGTGCAAGGACGGAGTGAGTTGATATGTCCCAGACAGAGTTCAAATATAAACAGGCAATAATTGTACGGGCAGATTTGAAAATGGGCAAAGGCAAACTTGCTGCCCAAGCGGGACATGCAGCGGTCTCCTCCGCGGAGGAAGCCCGAAAGAAGAGCCCAAAATGGTGGCAAGCTTGGCTCAGAGAAGGACAATGTAAAGTAGCTGTGAAGGTGAAAGATCTAGGCGCAATATTGGAGTTAGAGCGAGAAGCAATACTGATGAAACTCCCCCACAGCCTCATCACCGACAGAGGCCTAACTCAGCTACCTCCAAGTACCATAACATGCTTGGGGATTGGCCCAGCACCTACAGTTCAAATCGACAAAATAACCGGAGAGCTACCTCTTCTATAGGTACGACCAACCTTGCGAGTGCCACAGATAGAACGAGACTTAGGCATAGAAATTCTTGCCACAAGGACACCAGGTATTGGTGGTTCAATCAAGCAAACACCAGAAGATTTCATCGTCCAAGAAATCCTCGTAGATGGATCCAAAGCAGAGATCCAGCCAAAGCAACACGTAAGCAAGCCACTGCAGGGAAAAGGAAGATACCTAATCTGCCTACTTGTCAAACGTAACATGGACACACTTCTCACAGTAAGGAAGATCGCCAAACAGTTAGGGATCAGTGAGCGACGCGTTCAAATCGCTGGCATAAAGGACAAAAACGCCGTAACAGCTCAGCATGTCAGCATTGAAAACATTAAACTAGCGAAGTTAGAGCGACTACGCGGGGAGGGTTTTCAAGTGCATCCCCTTCGCTACTCTCCAAACATGGTTTTTCCACACATGTCCTTCGGTAACATCTTTATCATAACCATAAGAGACATCGATAGTAGTTGTTTGTCATTGCAGACTAGAGTTTCTAAGATAGCACATGAGTTACATGTCCTTAAAGGGGTGCCAAACTTCTTCGGACACCAACGATTTGGCACCATCCGTCCAATTACACATCTTGTTGGCAGAGCAATAGCAAAAAACAACATGAAAGAAGCAGCCCTTCTTTATCTAGCTAAGCCAAGTTCCCACGAGCATCCCCAATCAAGAGAAGTAAGACAACAGCTGCGGGAAACGTTAGATTTCAAAGATGCTCTCAGAACGTTTCCTCGAAGACTATTGTATGAACGGTTAATGCTGTCCCATCTGGCTAAGAATCCGAAGGACTACACGGGCGCGTTTAAGAGGTTGCCTCAACGATTAAGCAGACTGTTTCTCCAAGCTTATCAGTCCTACCTATTCAACAAGATGCTCAGTCAACGTGTAACTCAGAAAATCTCATTAACTGAACCACAAGTAGGAGATTATGTTATAAGAACAGACCGTTATGGTCTGCCAACAAGCAGCCACTTGAAAACCACTCATGGGAACCTAAAAGATCTGCGCAAAGCAGTGAAGGAAAAGAAGCTGTGTTTAGCCATTCCCCTAATAGGTTTCAGGCAGACAACCTCAGATGGTCACCAAGGCGAGATAGAGCAGATTGTTTTGGAAAAAGAAAGAATCGCTCCAACTGACTTCCGAGTCTCCATCAACCCCAAGATGGGTGCGGGAGGCGGACTCAGAGCAGCCCTTACACCTATAATTGACCTTGAAACCAAAAAGGCAACGAACGACAACCTAAACGTAGGGAAGAAATCTCTGACAATTAGCTTTACCTTGCATCGAGGTTGTTATGCGACAGTAGTTCTGCGAGAATTCCTGAAGCCTGATAACTTAATTGAATCCGGTTTCTAACTCACTCTGCTGTAAATTATGCTAAGCTCAGCATCAAAAACTACACGAATCCACCATCGCAGCACTTCAAAGCCATTATCATAATAGACGACCAGCCGAGCAATGCTATCCAAAACGGCATCCTTTGGCACATTTCCTTCCCAAGTAACCGTTTTTGTTTCTCCTGGATCTAAAGTGAGTAGTCTTCCTTCACCTTTCCATGTCCAATAATCTCCTTCGAAGGTGATTGCGACTCCCCAACTGCCACGTGTTGTTCCTTTGTTTTTGAAACTTATTTTCACGATGAATGATTCGCCAGGTTTCTTCTCAACTGTTCCTCCACATAGCGATTCTATACCTAGCGGATTAGCATGGGTTGGTTCCAGGACGTAAGTGTTACTCAACAATCCTAAAGTAATCAATATGACAGTCACAGAGATAACCCGTCTCTTATTCATCACTTTCCTTCTCCTTTCTATTTGAATACTCCAACTTTGTCTTTCTTATATGTTTGTTGACTTATCTTCTAGAAGAGAAGGATAGCTTACGTAAATCACGGCGTTAACCTTGTTCGATCTCTCGGGAATAGAACAACTTCTCTAATGTTCTTCTTGCCTGTTAACATCATTAAAACTCTCTCCAGACCCACCGCCCACCCAGCGTGAGGTGGAAGTCCAAAATCGAATACTTGAAGGTGATGCTTAAAGGACTCAGGTTTCAAACCTTGTTCTTTCAAGCGTTTCATCAGAAGGCCTTTTGAGTGAACACGGGTTCCCCCCGAGACGAGTTCCATCCACTTCCACATGAGATCAAATCCTTCGCTGACTTCCGGTTTGCTGTCGCATGGTTTGATGTAGAAGGGTTTAGATTTAGTTGGCCACTCAGTTATGAAATAGAAATATGGGTGAAGTTCACCAAGGGTTCTGAAGGCTGGTGTAGGGATGTCTTCACCCCAAGGTATGTCTACTCCCCTTTCTCTTAGTTCGTCCAAGATTTCAGTGTAGGAGAAACGTCTCAAGGGAAGCTTTGGCATGTCTACTTTGTGCTTGAGCACTTCAAGCTCCTCTTTGCAGTTCTTCGTCAAGGTTTCACAGACATACTGAATTGTTTGCTCAAGGAGTTTCATGACATCGTCCGCTGTGACGAAGGCTTGTTCAATATCTATTGAGATGAATTCGCTTAGGTGTCTTCGTGTATGAGATTCTTCAGCTCTGAAAAAAGGCCCAACTTCAAAGACTTTCTCAAAGCACAGAGTAAGCTCTTCCTTGTACAGTTGGGGGCTCTGGGCTAAGTAGGCTACTTTGTCGAAGTAGTCGACTGAGAAGAGAGCTGCGCCACCTTCAGTTGCTGTCGCTATTATCCTAGGAGTAAAGACTTCAACAAATCCTTGTTCAGAGAGGAACTCGCGGAAGGCTATAAGGGCTTTATGTTGAATATTCCATATGGCTCGGTTTTCGTCTTTGCAAAGATCTAACACGCGCGCGTTCAATCTTGTGTCTATCAACGCAGAGGTTTTCCCTGTTACATCCAAGGGCAGAGGATGCTGCGCCATTCCTAAAATTCTGATCTCATCTGGAATTATCTCGAAACCACGTTGAGCCATATCCGTCTTCTTCACTGAACCTCTAACACCGATGCAGTACTGGGGTTGAAGAAAGATTGCTTTCTCTAAAACTTCCTTCGGTGCCTTCTTTTTAGGAATGGTTATCTGGGCTGTGCCTTTGCGATCTTGAAGAATGATAAACTCTATGGCGCCTAGGTCTCTAATTTCTTTAACCCAGCCTAGGAGAATAATCTCTTCCCCATCTAGTTGGGGGTTTAAATCAGTGGTGTATCGTGTCTTTCTCCAATCACCGAGAGGGTCAAGCTGCATGGTAACCTTCGCCTCAACGAGAGAACTCTACTCTGAGAACAATGTTGCGGACTGCCTTCGCAATCTTTTTCATGGCTTCAATACTCATTGGTGGGGGTCTTCTATCTCTCTTCTTCAAGATCACCCGCGTCTCAGTTGTTCCGTCAGGAAGCCAGATCGTGTTGATGGTCATGACTGGCAGAGGCGCAAATAAATCTTCAAGGAACTTTCTATTATCAACAGCCTTCTCCAAAATCCGAATGGATTTGCCAGTTTTCTCTCCTATGGCTCTGATGATTTTTCCGCCATATCCTAAAAGACGAGCTACATCACCCCGTCCTACAACCAAGGCGATAACTCCATCCACTTCGACGGCTTCGTGAAAGGCTATACTCTGCAAAGGAGGATATTTATTTTCCAAAGAAAGGATCAGACGGGCTATTTCAAGATATGTGCCGCTTACCGTTCCAGACTTAACCTTAGCTTGACATTTTGAACATAGTATTCCGCTCTTCAAGCAGAAATTACATAGCTGCGACTTCACCTTTTTCCGTGCCCTCCAATATCAAGGATGGACGACATGATATACATCGTGTTGTTCTTTGATCGCTTTGAGACTGCGCGGATGGTACAAGATTTATAGTATCTGCCGCCTCATTTCCTTGGCGTGATGCAAGCGCATCTGTGGCTTCTTAAGGTACTATAGAGTAAATAAATACATTACGGTGGGAAGTTGTAGTTCAGTTTTGAAGGGTTTGTGGCTGATGTTGCATTAGATTTTTAAATGGTCGTTACTATTGTAAAGTTTTGCTTTGTCTAACTTCAAGATGTGAAAGTCTATGGCTGAGAAATCCATGCTAACAGGGCGACCTCTACAACTCCTACAGAGACTGTATGAGGCAAGCAACCCCGTTACAATCTACACTCTGAAGATTAAACAAAACGAACTAGCTTCTCAACTCGGCATAAGCCGTCAAGCTTTGAATGTGCACCTACGCAAACTTAGGGATAAGAAGTATATCAGGACTGGTAGAGGGTTCATCGATGTTACGGAGGAAGGACTCCGCCTCTTAGGGTTCTCAGCAAACCCTGCGTTTGTCTTTGTTAAAATCTCCCCCCTCAGACGTACTAAAGCCTATGATGAGATTTTCAAATTTCCAATCCTACGTGTCTACCGAATAGCAGGCGAAATGGACGCTATTCTGGTTATTGAACGAGAAAAAATTGATGGCACACTGAAGAAATTAGCAAACGTAGAGGGCGTGTTAGAAACAAGAACTTATATCTCCATTCAAACGTTAAAATAACTTCCTTCAAGGTGTACATCATGAAACTCTTCGAGTACGAAGCAAAAAGCATATTGGTAGAGTATGGAATCTCCGTTCCTCAAGGAGCTTTAGCCTCTTCACCTACCAAAGCGAAAGTGGTTGCCACTCAACTAGATGCGCCTTATGTAATTAAGGCTCAAGTGCTCGTTGCAGGAAGAGGCAAAGCAGGAGGAATCCAATTCGCCAGCAGCCCTGAAGAAGCTGCAGGAATCACTGAGCGCATCTTGGATATGAAGATAAAAAACCTCAGCGTAAACGACGTCTGGATAGAAGAGAAAGTGAATGTCAAAAGAGAGATCTACTTTGGAATCACAATTGACAGAGCTCGCTGTTGCTATGTGGCTGTTGCATCAGCTGCTGGGGGAATGGAAATAGAGGAGATAGCTGACAAAGAACCAGAGAAGATTTTGAAAATTCTCATTGATCCCAATCTAGGATTTCGAAGTTATCATGCTCGGGAGATGGCAAAAAGGCTCGGTTACTCTGGCAAATCAATAATTCGACTTGCGAAAGTGTTCACGAAGCTCTATGTGGCTGCCATGGATTGTGATGCAGAACTTATGGAGATGAATCCGCTTGTAGAAACTACAGATGGAAACTTTGTCGCAGCAGATGCAAGATTGATAATAGACGACAATGCTATCTTTCGTCACCCTAAGTACGAAAGACGTCTTCTCTCCGAAGGCCAAACTGAATTAGCTCCTGAAGAGATTGAGGCTCGAAGAGCAGGTTTGGCATATGTAAAGTTAGAAGGTGACATAGGTATCATGGGTAATGGTGCTGGATTGGTGATGGCCACTCTGGATGCAGTTCAATATTACGGAGGTAGCCCTGCTAACTTCCTAGATGTAGGAGGAGGCGCTTCTGAAGAACAGGTCGCATCCGCACTTAATATTCTATTGACAGATCGAAGGGCATCCATCGTTCTTATCAATATTCTGGGCGGAATCACTCGTTGCGATAATGTTGCCAGAGGGATACTGGAGGCAAAGAAGAAGGTTGACTTCACAAAACCAATGGTAATAAGATTGGTTGGCACGAACGAAGCAGAAGGTCGTCGCATACTGACTGCGGCTGGGATTCACGTTTTGGATAGTATGGAGGAAGCTGCAAAGATGGCAGTAGAGATTGCAGGAGGAAGGGGAGAGTAGATGGGTATAATCGTCAATAGGGATACAAGAGTGATAGTTCAAGGAATAACTGGCATTCAAGGCAGCTTTCACGCACGACTCATGCTGGATTATGGAACTCAAATTGTCGCAGGAATAACTCCAGGAAAAGGAGGAACCGAAGTGTATGGTGTTCCAGTTTATGACAGCGTCTCTGAAGCTGTGGAAAAGCATAGTGCAACTGCTTCAATAATATTCGTTCCAGCACCCTTCGCTGCAGAAGCTGCTCTAGAAGCAATGGAGTCTGACTTGAAGACTGTTGTGCTGATTACTGAACACATTCCAGTGAAAGATACGATTCAAATCATGGCTTATGCAAAGCGACAAGGAACAACGATTATTGGTCCAAACACACCTGGAATAATTACTCCAGACGAGTGCAAGCTGGGAATAATGCCTTCTCACATCTTCGCAAAGGGCGAAGTAGGGATAGCCTCCCGGAGTGGAACTCTGACTTATGAGATCGCAGCTGAACTGACGAGGGCGGATCTAGGGCAATCCACTTGCTTAGGTCTAGGAGGAGACCCTGTCGTCGGCTTGAACTTCGTGGATGCATTGAAAATGTTTAGGCAAGACAGGGAAACGAAGGCAGTTGTTCTAATCGGGGAAATCGGCGGTAACGCAGAGGAACAAGCAGCTGAATACATATACTCTAACCTCAAATCCAAGTTATCACCGTTGCCAGTAGTAGCCTTCGTAGCTGGACGGGCAGCTCCGCCAGGAAAGCGTATGGGACACGCAGGAGCAATAGTCATGGGCAAAACTGGAACCGCGGAAAGTAAGATCAAAGCCTTCAAAGAAGCAGGAGTGGACGTAGCTGAGAAGCCAAGCGACATTCCAAAGTTATTGGCGGAAAAGATCTAATTGAAAACCCTGCAAGGCGTGACAGGCGAAGTACCATCTGAGAAGAGTTGACAAAGTGATGGCTGACGATCGGTTCTTAAAAAGATAAATGTGAATCAGAGAAAGATCAAATATGATACTTCCCGGTTAGAAACCAAAAGGGAGAATGCCTTTAAATCATCGAAACCACACAAGCTATCACGGATGTCAAGAAGGTTGAAGACGAGAGAAAATTACTGAACAAAAGATAATAATCCCCGATCCTTCTCTCCACCTAACCTTGGGAAAAGGAAAGATATATTTGGGGCTACCTTGCTTGAAACTTAAGACGTTAAGGAGAACTCAGCTTTGCCAGTAACTGATTTGGAGAAGAAAGCTATTGCCCAGCGTCACAGGCTCTACATGAAGATATGCCGGCATTGTGGCGTACGGAATGCTCCTTCAGCAGTCAAATGCAGGAAATGTAGAAGTAAGAATCTGAGATGGAAGAAACGAGAGTTAGTCCGCTAATCTTTCCCATTGTCAACTTCTTTATCAAAGGCGACGAAGTCCTTCCATTCCCTTATGATGCTGCCAATACGGGTTAGATTCGCTTTCAAGATGTCGAATCTGTAATGACTTTTCATTGTCCGCGCTAGCTGGGTTAAGAGGAAGTTCGGTCGGGTTATGAAGAATCGGCGGTAATAGTGGCGTATCAGTTCCTTTATGTTCTCATAGGGCACTGTATTTGGATATACGTTGGCAACTGCGACTCCCATTTCCCAATGACGTCTAACTTCTTCTTCGGTCAGGTATCCTTCTCTGATAAACTCATCCCATAGTGCCATCCCAGGAAATACGCCTAGAATGTTATATTGGGGGATGTCAATTGGGATCTTCTGGGCAAACACTAAGGTGTTCTCAATTTCGCGTGTTGTTTCTGTTGGGGCGCCTACGATGAAGGAACCGACTATTATGTCAATACCGGCGTTTCTAGCGGTCTGTGTGGCTGTTACGGATTGTTGTGGTGTGATCTGCTTGTTGTAGTAGTCTAGGATTCTCTGGGTTGCGCTTTCTATTCCGAAGTAGACTATTCTGCAGCCTGCTTTTGCCATTGGCCGCATCAATTCATAAGACACATGGTTTACTCTTCCTTCGCAGATCCATTCAATATCTAGTTTTTCTTTGGTGATTCTCTGACAGAGTTTAATTATCCTCTTCTGGTTGATGGTAAAACTGTCATCTACAAAAAGGAATTGTCTATAGCCTTCACTCGCAAGTAGTTGTAGTTCTTCAAGAGTCTTCTCTACTGATCTTGGACGCCAAATTCCATGGACGATGTTTTGGCAGCCGCAGAACCTACACTTGTATGGGCAACCCCGCGAGGATAAAAGAGTTGTGAACTTCTTGGGCGCTCCAATTCCACCTACTAGAGTTGAATGGTATTCTACATCGAGTAACTCTCGATCAGGGATTGGAAGCGCATCAATATCTTTTATTAACGGTCTCTCTGGCGTAGTTATAATGTTGTCTTCTTCTCGAAAAGTTAGTCCTCTAACCTTCTTTAGGCTAGTTCCCTTCTCCAGTGCTCTCACGAGTTCCTTAGTGGTCTCTTCTCCTTCTCCCCTGACTATTATGTCCACTTGAGGGTATGTCGCGAGAATCCTCTCATCATTGAACGTAGCATAATAATTGCCAAAAACAGTTACAGTATCAGGGTTTCTCTCCTTCACTTTCTGGGCAATTCTTGCCGCGGTCTTACCTGAACTCGCGAGAGCTGAAAAACCAGTTATATCCGGATTCTGCTTCTCTACCCATCTCGCAGCTTCATCAACCGAGAATCCTACTGCGGCTTGATCTAAGACTGCAACCTCAACTCCATCATTTCTAAGATCTGTGGCAATGTAGAGAATGCCCAAAGGCGGCCAAGAACCTATGACCTTACTTTTCTCTGTTAAAGATAGTTCTTCATTTGCGCCAGGACTCACAAAGACAAACTTCATCTTCAAAATATCCAAATGATTAACTACACAGGTTTGCATAAGAAATTTTTCATCAAAACCTGCGAACTCCTAGAGTAAAAATCTAGTAAAGAAAAGATAAAAAACATCCAAAGGTTCACTGGGGAGAAATAGGGATCATCATTACTCATCGTCTTCCTCGTCTTCATCTTCCCACTCATCTTCATCTTCCCACTCTTCCTCTAATATCATAAGCACCTCCACAAACTACTAAAAAGTCTACAGAAGGCTACTTAATAATAAATTTTTTCAAAAACTACACGAACAAACAACCTTCACAGTTCTGCAAATTCTACATCAACACTTAGGATGAGCTTGAATTCAAGCAACTCAAAACCATTAAATATCTAAAGACTGGAAAGCTTTCAATGCCCTCACGGGGGCCGGTAGTCCAGCTCGGCTAAGACGTCGCCCTCACGCGGCGAAGATCGCCGGTTCAAATCCGGCCCGGCCCACATTTTCTCACAATTAATCCCTTTGATGTGAGGCAATAGTTTCTTTGAATGAATGCTACAAGCGACTCGTGTTATCCACTTTCAGCCATCTCTCTATTTGGACAACATTTCGCCTTCCTTTAAGGCAATGTGCAGCTAACATTGATTAGCTCTGAGCAAGGGGCGTATCAACGAAAAACTTTCAAAATACATGATTGCTTACTGCGATTTCTTACGTTCTGCACCTGCATAAACTTAACTGCAGTGAATGGTTCATCAAATGCGTCTTTTGGATAAAAAAGAAGGAGCTATTTTGGTTTTTGTGGTATTGCAACTGCTGTATGTGTCTTTTGAACTCCTTCCATAGCTTGGAATTGGCCGAGGACATCAGTTAGCTGGTTCATATCGGCGAATTCAATGCAAGCAACAACATCGTACTCGCCAGTGACAGCGTGGGCAACTTTCACGTTCCCAAGTTTGAGGGCTGCTTCTGCGATCACCCAAGATTTTCCTGCCTCGCAATTCACTAGTACATACGCTTCCACAGATGTTCACCTACTCTAACTCTTGTATAAGATGCATATAATCTCTACGACACTGCGTACTACATGTGACCGATTGGTCTGTTCATATAAGGACAGAGATCGCGTGCCTTTCTCCTTGGCTTCTATAATTATGTTACTATGTATGAGCTAAAAGATTCAATAGAAAACGCTTCTTATCTCTTGCCCCGAAGCTTTTCTCTGATGAGATTTGTTCTCAATGAAAGCACAAGACTCACACCACACAAACTCTCCGCCACGACTAGTGCCCATCAATATAATAACAACCATATCTAGAACCAATTTTATAATTAGAACTTCAAAACCGAGGTAACTCTTAAAGAGCCGAGGTAACTCTTAAAGAGAACCTAGAAAAACTTAAAGACATGATAAGGCATGATTCTGATACACTGCCGAGGTAGCTCAGCCTGGGAGAGCACCCGGCTGAAGACCGGGTTGTCGCCGGTTCAAACCCGGCCCTCGGCACCAAACCTTCTTTCAGAAAAGAAGCTTTACCAAGAACATCTGAGCTTCCTGTTTGATTTTGGGTTTCTAGATAGTCTAAAATGCTGTTCAGAGCTTTCTCTGTGATTCTTGAGATGTTTAGATTGCGTTTTCTAGCTTTCTCTATGAGGTTCTATGGTAGATCGATGCTTACTGTTTTCTTGGGAATACTTCTACTCGAGCAACTTCCTCGAGGAACCAGCTCAGGCACAAATCTGCACATCAAATTTCTCTGTGTTAAACGCATTTTCGCGTGCGCTTTTCATCATGTTTATGTTTATTCCTTGTGGAAATCATGTGACTTATCCGTGCTGTACAAGTTCCTCAGCGTCCATTTAGGATGTCTCATCAAGGGCATTATTCCAGTTCGTAGAGCATAGCGGAGCAGTCATTCTAATGCTGACTCTTGGACTATCCAAAAACCCCCGCCTTTAAATCTGAAATCAACGTTGGGTTGAGGCAGTATCACATAGATACACTGTCCAACCCGTAATTGTTAATTGTTCGAGTGTTAGTTTTCAACAGGAATACGTGTAATTGCTGAGTGAAGATGTCATGCAGAGCACTAAGAATGATGCAAACTCCGCTAAGCACGCAAGGAAGAGAAAATGTCTGTATCATCCCGCCATGGAATGCCCCACGCCAGATAAACCCTGCATTTTTGATCAAATAGAAGACATGAAAAGAAAGGGCAGAAACAGAATTAATGAATACTTATAGAAATGCATGCAACATAGATAATTAATGGTTTTCATAATCTCCTTGTGAAGCTTGTCTGCATGAAAGGTCTTAAGTTAAGATTGTTTACCTCTGCTGATCTCGGTTCGATATTGGAGATAGAACAATGTTCTTTCGGCTTGGAAGCATTTTCAAAAGAGACCTTTTTGAGCTTGTCTCAGAGATTCCCTGAACTATTCATCGTCGCAGAGACAAACGAGCGGATTGTGGGCTACATGATTACCTGCGGCTTTCGTCATAAGGGACATGTGGCTTCAATTGCAGTTGCGCCTTCTTGTAGGCATAAGAGGATTGGTACCGCCCTTGCCAACTTCACTTTTGAGAAACTAAAAGCCTATGGGGCTAAGTATGTTGAACTAGAAGTTCGTATCACGAATCGTGAAGGGTTAGGTTTCTGGAAACGTTTAGGATTTCTCCCATCCAAGGTTGTAAGACGATTTTATGAAGATGGAGAAGGCGCGTTGAGAATGAAGAAGATGTTGGGAGGAGAGAACTGATGTTGAGAGATGCCTGCGGTATGCTGGTCGTTACCGACCTCTAAAGGTGGGTTATTCAGAGATTCATCATGCATACACGCGCAAATTTTCGGTTGAATAGGTCGAAAAAGGCATAGAATATGAGAATGAAGTGAGAGAATATGTTTCCGATTTACTGGAAGAACTTTTCTTGGAATTTCCTAAACTTCGCCAGTCCTTCATTATAGAGTTCTATGAGCGCGCTTTTTTCGCAATCTGATATGCGTCTCTTCTCTTGCTTTTTTTGAGAAAATACCACGCCAGCCATGTGATGATGAAGGTTGGTAAAATGTCTGCACCTGGAACTAGCTCAAAAAAAGTTATAGCTCCAATCCACCGGAACATCAAAAGGCAAGCGACAATCCCAGCAATATCGAGCATATCGCCGATAACAGGCATAAGCAAAACTGCAGCCATATACTCGCTGATGTCCAGCACTATACAGAGTATGAGCGAAAATAATTCAACTTCGCTGAGGACAAAGTATCCGCGAAAAGGCGTGAACTCTCTATTCAATTCTCCCGTTCTCCTTTTTCCTAACAATATAAGAAGAATTCTCTGAAGAGAAATATAAAATGCGCGGACACATGCATGCATGTTAGTTTTTTACAATTACATGGAGTCTTATCATTGCTTCTATTTCTACACTTGGGAAAATTTGCGTCGTCGTCGTCCAAAAAAGAATAGGGTTGGAAAGTCACTCTTTGTCTAAGATTTTTGGCTTCTTAGAACTGAGAATCTCTAGATCTATGGCTTTTCCGAATGCGTTTAGACTCTGCAGATATAGAATTTTTCGTTAGCTTCTCTCTTGAAAGCTTCCAGCCTTCCTATGAAAGCGTTGAACTCTGCTGCATGCATGCTCCTTCTCTTTCAATCATCAAGACCTGTGTCTAGCCGTTTACTGAGCGGTGCATCGATAGAAGTCGCAGAACATCTTTTTGAAGAAGATCATTCCAACCTTGTTTGAGATGGAAATATAAATTATCGCTAACCAATCGGATTTCACATGTATAATGTCCATCGGTGTAACCTTTACAATCAGACTTTTTCTGAGGGATTTTTCCACATTTAGTCTTACATAATTCATCTACGATGTTCTTGGCTGCGAGATAGAGACGTGAAGGTTCAAAATCGAGTATGCGATACTCTGATAATCTTTTTATCCCTTCAGTTTTGTCAAGAATTCGCTTAGCAGCTTCAGTAAAACTTTTACATATAAGAATCCCCCTATCATAATTTTCGTTTTCAATGGTTGTAACCATCTTTTGCACAGTATCTGTACCAACAATACCTGATTTTGATCTGGATTTGGTTATGACACGCAACAATATCTTATCATCCGAGTGACCATCTAAGGCAGTAATATCCAATCCGTTCTTTTGTTTCTTCAGGTTTCTTGGTTCGTATTCATTAATAATCATATATAACTCCGTCTTCTGTTCAAGACTCAACAATCCACCTCCAAGCATGTATGCATATCCATTCTCAAACTTCTCAACTCTCCACACCATGTTTTCGCAACTTTTCTCTCAGGGTTATAAGATCTAGACCCTCAACGAAACCTATTCTTTCGGTCATTTCTGCGTCTTCGCACATACACACTACATACAAGAAATCGTCTATCGGAATTGTCAATAATCTTCACCTCCAATAATCCCAACCTTCTGAGGTGACATTTCGCCAAAAGGGATGCCGCCTAAGAAACTTATTCCAGAATTCTCGGTTTCATGACGGGACGATTCAAAATCGTCTAACCAACCAGCTTTTTCATCGACTTTACGCTTGAATATCTTGCCCAGGTTATTCCTGTTTTTAGCCTGATTGTATTTGAAATATATTTCATTGTCAGCTATACCCAGGATTTCTATTTTGCCAGTTTTGTGGGACATAACATACTTGAACCGCTTGCTATGACCATTACATCTCGCTTTTGCCTTTTCTACAATGTCCACACCTTTGCAGAGCGGTACCTGGAAGTAATGCTTGACCCTCTTTACAGATCTGCATTGGAACACATAATAGGGATTGACACCTATACCGACCAATCTGTTCTGCAGATTGGCAAGTGTTTCAGGATTATCATTAACTCCTTTTAGTAGAACCGTTTGATTATTGACAACAACTCCAGATTCTATGAGGTTGTCTACTGCCTTGATTGATTGGGTGGTTACCTCTCTAGGATGATTGAATTGAGTGACAACATATACTCTCCTTTCCGATTCTGAATATTTCTTCATCATTTCCAGAAGCTCATCATCTTCAAACCTTGAAGGACATGTTACTGGAACTCTGCTTCCAAATCGTATAAAATCAAGGTGCGAAATGTCAGATAGTACTGAAAAGAACCTATGAATAATCGCATTTGGAAGTACAAGGGGATCTCCTCCCGATATCAATACATTGTTAATCTCTTCATGGTGGCGTATGTAGTCAGCTGCATCTTCGAAGTTCTCCACTATCTCCTCAGTTTCCAGTCCAATGAGCCGTTTCCTAAAGCAGTATCTACAATATGTTGCACACCTACTTGTGGCAAGTATCAAAGTAGTTTCAGCATATTTGTGTTGAAACCCACGTAGTTTGGTGTTTTCTGCTTCTCCACTTGTATCATAAGAACCTTTAAGGTTTAGCTCTTCTATCGATGGAATCGCCATTTTTCTTATTGGGTCATTGGGGTCATTCCAATCAATCAACGACATGTAGTATGGAGTCACACGCATCGGGTGTCTGGCTGTAATTCTTTTCAGCTTTCTTTCTTCTTCACGCGATAAATCAACGTAATTCCTTAGTTGCTCAATCGTACATATCACACCATCCATTTATTTAATCTCCTCACTTGGTTTATGCATAAGCCAATCGGTCACAGCACTTGCTTTTTCTTGGAATATTTGGTGGAGTATGCACGTAATATCGTAGACAAAGAGAAAGACTATCCCTATGGCAACTATTGTAGTAACTGATTGCAGAACAGTTCCTACAGTGCCAAGAGTCTTAAGGAATGGAGATATGGCTGCTGCTGCCAAGATAGTGGCTATTATGAAAATTAAATCCTTTGCTATTCTCCTTTTAGACAATCCTTGTTGTATGCCTAATCGGTTCAGGAATAACCCAACTGTCTTGTCACCTATTGTCAAAACGTCAAACAGTGCGCGTACTAAGAACGCTCCTCCAACAAGTGTCAATACTAACCAAGAGTAAAAACTAAAACTTTCAGTGACGCTGGTTAGAATTACTGAAGAAAGAGTGCTTATTGCTCCAAAAGCCAGAGTTAGAGTTATGTTTGCTGCTAGTCTGGGAAGCTTATGCTTGAATTCTTTACCGACAGAGTTCATACTATATCAAATTCTGCTGTTTCGGTTTACCTATCCTGTCGATTTTTAGTATGCACCAACTTCATAATGCCGATGTATGCATACGGTGGAAATCAACGCTTAATGGAAAAAGGTAACAGATTGTATGTTCTCGTGAGCATTTATAAACCTTCGGTGGTTGAACCATTCCTAGTCAGTAATTGGAGGAGGGTCTTTCAATGACCACTTATAGGTTGATCTAATATTCTCACCAGTAACTCTTCTCATCCACAACATTCTATATCACCTCTTAACTAAAGAGCAAGCACCATCAAACGAAAAATGTTTTAATAATTTCTTTGGCTTGCCTTTTCATATTATATATTCTCAGCACGTTTTATAAAGCTTTCTCAAGACTTAAGACATATTTCACTGAGCTCCAAGGCTTCAGAAGGTAAAGTTTTACTAATCAATCGCGCGCGACGAAAACACTTAATAACTTGTTACAACTTGCAATGTTACTCTTCTATTCTGAATCAGGATCGATTGTTAGTGAGAGATAAATAGTGTCTTTCAATGGGTGTTTTTGGTCACCATTGAATCGCACCATTGGAGATGTGGATAGAAAGGGTCCATCTGCCATCTTCCTCTTCATATGAGAAGTTAAGAAACATGCTTTTCTTAAAGAGCTTTAGGAGGGTTAGCAATCCCTGTGTGTTTGTCTTCCACCTTCTTCACAAGATCTCTGCTTACTCGAAGCTTTAAGGATGTTATTTCGCCTTCGTAAATATATCAAAGTTCAGTAGAGATTCAGAAATATATTGGAATACAAATGTTAAGGAAAACGTTTATATTCATTCTCAGTTCGGTGATTGTTGAGTTATTTACGTGGAGAATATTGATTTAAACTTGTTCAAAGACATATTTATAGAATGGCTCGAACCTCTTCTAGGTGATTGTTTTGTCAGCAATGCCAAAATATGAAATCTACAAAGATGCAGCCCAGAAATTTAGGTGGAGACTAAAGGCTCCGAATGGTGAAATCATTGCTGCTTCGGGTGAAGGATATGAGTCAAAAGATAGCTGTAAGAAAGGAATAGAATCTGTTAAGACTAATGTTCCCAAAGCGGGAATCGTTGATATGGTACAGTAGAGAGTCTTTCTTCAGACTACACATCCATCTATTTCCATCTTTTTTTGGGAGATTCCCATGACGATCTTCCTCAATGTACTACTTCCAAGTAGATTAACATTCACGTACAAGAAGCACACTCACTACTGTTGGATAGGAATAACAAACGAAGTATGAGGTTGGTCAAGATTGCAGTTGTCCAATATGTGGCAGTCGGAAAGCCAAGATCGTCTGGAAAAGCGAAAATAGGAAAGTCATTGCATACATGCCCAATTTGGGGCATTTATGTAATGAAATTTGAAACCTGCATAGTTTCCACCAATCTCTTTGCGAATCATATCAGACTTGTATCCAACAACTATCCAGACGTCTTGAACACCTGCTTCTTTAAGACCCTGTAAAACTCTTCCTAATATGGGCCTCCCAGCTATACTGAGGAGAGGTTTGGGTTTTTTCCCAGTTAAATCTTTCAGTCTGTCTCCTTGACCCGCTGCTAAGACTAACGCTTACATGATACTACACCACTCTCCGCACGGGCTCTGACGAACTTCTTTTTCTTTCGTCGATAGGTGCTAGTGTAGCGTTTGTATATTTCAACCAATCCCTTGTTTTTCAGTGTAGCGATTGCGCCGACCATTCGTTTATCGGGTAAGCTCTTCGTCTGAATCTCTCCGACTTCTTTGATGAATTCATAAGTTTTCCGTTCCATTCCACTTAATTCCCTCTCTTCAGCTTTCAAAACTACACCTCAGGCTGTTTCTAATGTAGATTAAACTCCAGTGAAAGCCTTCGAGCGTGCTCCCACCCTAATTTTCTCTTTAGCGAGTACTCTTCTGAACGTTTTATGGCAACTTTGACATTTGTAATGACCTATCGTGAGCTGTAGTCTTTCACCAGCTTTGCTAGGTCTTCCAGCCATTTTCCAAGTCTTCACCGGAAGGATTTTGTCTCCACATGTTGGACATTGCGCTTTCTCTGAATGATTTAAAGAATCCAAGAGCTCTATCCTAAGATCCTCTCCAGTTTTGTCAATTCTCTGTACGGTCTCTGCAAGTTGTTGTTCTTTTATGACCCCCTTTATCCACTTGGCGAAGTCTCCTCTTTTTTGATGGAATTCAAGCGAGGCAACAGGGACCTTTCCTATCTTTTCCTTCAAATCTTGCATGTTTAAAGCCACTTCGTGGATTGGCTGATTAATATCCTTGTAGAAACAGAATCCCCATTCACTAGCGATTTCCTTCTCAGATTCAGGAAGAGGGTTACAGTCTGGAAACCTGCCATATTTCTGTCTGTACTCTTCTATAAGTTCCTTCGCCCTATCCTGTTGATTTGAGGTAAACTCTCTCTTATAATACTTGGTTTCAAGCTTACAAGGTTCTTTAGAGAATTTTGTCTCCAAGTATTGGGTGAAAGTTTCTCGAAGATTGGCACTTTTTCCAATATAGATTAAACCTCCATCTTTATTATAGAACATGTAGAGTCCAGGCTTTTCTGGAACGTGCTTCGCCTTATCTCCCCAGCAGTACATTTTTCCAGATATTGACATTTTAATGCACCATAATTTAAACTCGTATTATTAACTGATGGCGATCCAGATTTTTTTCATCAGCTCTTCGTGCGCGCGCATCTTCTGACATTTTTGTCACTTCCTTAACGAAAGACAGGTCAATGTTGAATGACCATCTAAGTCTTAATCCTTTCATGGGTCACACAAACATATGCAAGGGAGGTTTTCCTATGATCTTTTCAATGCGTGTAAGTACTTTCTTTGGAGGTTTCTTTGGGACAAGACTCACTTCCACAAACCCTTTTGATACAACTTCATCGATTTGCTTACTGGTGTATCCTGATCTAAGAGCTGCGTAAATAGGGATCCTACCGTTCATTGTGACTACATACAGGAGTAACTGATACAATCTTGTTAAATCAGGAGGCACACATTTTGGCGCCCCATACCACGTTTCAACGAACTCCACACCTTTGATTTTCAACACTAAATACCTTTTCTTTACACGTATACGAAAAGATCGCCTTCGCTGCATTGTAGTCAGAGTTAAACATCAGGAGTTTAAAAGATTTTCGACTCTTATCGAAAATAGTAAGTCTTATAAGGTAACCACCCAATGCAGTATAAGCACATATCTGTGAGTGTTTTCTATTGAGAGAGAAGCCAATCGAGGAAATCAAGGCTCGAAATCTCATCAAACTCAGAAAGTATAAGTTGCTAAAACGCAAAGAGGAAGAAGATGCCATCACTTTTGTTGTAAAATCTTACAAAGGAAAGAAAGCAGTAATCCTATGCTTACTGAACAAAAAAGTGGTGGGAGTTATGTACGCTAGAAAACTGAGAAAGCTAATGGAAACGATAGAAGTCGAGAAGGGAGTTATTGTTGCCAACGCTCGATATACTGCGGCATGCAAGAGAGAGGCAAGAAAATTCGGCATAGAGCCGATTCCTAGACATTTTCCATCGTTCAACATCTTTAAGCATGAGTTGGTGCCGAAACATGAAATTCTTCCTCTCGAAAAAGCAGAAACCCTACTTAAGAGGTATCATATTAAAGCTCATCAGCTTCCCCGAATAATGGAGAGTGATGTTGCCATAATTGCCATAGGAGCAAAAGCAGGAGACGTCATCAAGATTACCAGAAAAAGCCCTACAGCGGGCAAATATACTGCATATAGATACGTTGTCCCTTGACAATATGAATCAAAAGAGGTTCAGATCAAAACCAGATTATGAGGTGCTTAAATGTCGGAAAGCCAACATAGGCGAAGTGACCGTGGCTATTTTGTCAGTGTTATCCCACAATATATTTCTTTGTTGAAAGATGATGCTGTCAAAAGATGGGTTGCTAATCTGAAAAAGAAAGCTGGTTGGAGAACAACAGTTCCCGGTTTCCTCAGGATTTTACACAAGTTTGCTAACTACACAGATAAAAAACCTGAGGAAATGGTTGTTATGGCAGCTAAGACCATAGAAGCTGGTCCGGAAGAAAAGTCTACATTGCCAACCTCCGAAATTACTCAGCTTTCTAAAGTTTTTATAAGTAGACTTCTAGACTCTGGTAAGCGGGAAAGTGCAAGACGTGCAAGGACCTGTCTTGTCTCTTTCTTTAGAGCGAATGGTCTTTCTTTGGAGCTCGAAAACATCCCGCGAGTTCCTAAAAGAGGAGAGTTGGTACTAAAGAAAAGACAGATTTATGCTATGGCAGACTATGCTACCTCCCTTCGGAATCGGGCTATAATCCTATATATGTACCACAGTGGACTAGGGATAATTGCTTTGCGAAACCTCAATTATGGGCATGTGAAAAAGCAACTGGAAAAAAACAGAGTCCCTGTAAGAATTCATATCACGTCTCACATCAGTAAAAGGGCATTACAGGTGCCCTATTACGCGTTTTTTGGCGAAGAGGCATGCGAGGCATTGAAAGCATATATCAACGAAAGGAAAAGAAAGTTTCAAGTGATAGTGGAACAAGCTGACGAAAGAGAAAATCGCTCTTTCGATGTGAATAGTGCTCTCTTTGCATCTGAAGGAAGAAATGTAACTTTTGGTGAAAGAATGGCTATCTCAAGTATTTGGCGTGTAATTACAGATGCAGCTGAGCGAACTGGCTTGGAAAAGGGGAAATTCCGTCCAGGTTTTCTAAGAAAGGCGTTTGAATTGGAGCTGGATAGGGCACCTATAGATGAACAAACTCGGAATTATCTAAAGGGAAAGAAAAATCACGGTATGAAATATAACATACAGGAAGTCGAGCGCCAATACATGGAAATTAACTTCAGCAGAACAGAACTCAACAAACTCGGAATTATCAAAGAGTTTGTCCAATCAATCGGGATAACCGAAATTAACAGAGAAATACAGACAGTGCTGAGAAACCAGCCGGAGATGACAGAGATGGACGCATTAATATTTCTAATGCGGCTGCGCGTGAAACACAGCTGCAAAAAGTAACCAATTATATAAGAAGTGAGCCGAAGGAGATTTGAACCCTGCCTTTGCATGCATCCCTACGTAACTAGTACGATTACACACAAAAACATGATGCTTGAAAGATATCACAAGCTTCCCTCTGTATGACACTCTCTTAAAACTAGGCTTACTAAACAGACTCGCCTCTAATCTTAATCTTTCCTGCGCGTGCATCATGCTATTATTTCTTCACTGGAAGGGGATTAAAATCTCTCTTGACTGCATCTTAGAATTCTCCAGCTAGCAGTTCCTATTCTCTTTTCGAAACAGGTTGAAAACCTTGTAGAACAAGAATGGGCAAGACGAGGGGATTTACTGTTTCAAGCGTTATTATTTTTTGAGACTGATCTCCATCGTTGAAACGTTTCTCGGGTTTCCGCCCTCTCTGGGTGTGATTTGTTCGGTGCCTAAAGAGATAGTTTGGATCTTGGCGTCTTTGAAAAATCGATTGCGAAATATTTCAGCAACGTCAACGGCTGTGCTTATGGCGCGACCTCGCGCTTTTAGGATGACTTTGTTTGTGTCAGAGATATTGAAAGTTGTTATGACTGCCATGACGTAGTTCATTGGTGGTTTGTTTCCGACGTAGACTACATTTTGCTCTTTGCCACCTTTGGAAGGTGCTTCTTCGCTTTTGACTTCTTTCTTTGACTCTTCGGTTTTAACCTCTTTAGCAGGTGCTTCTTCGCTTCCAGTTTGTTCTTTATCTGACATCTTGTTACACTCGTTTCGGTCTGCAATGTTGAATGGAAGCATGTGTCTTAAGGGTTATGGTATGCCACAATAGCTCTTTGTGCACGTGTGTAAACGAGTGCTTGACCACGTTTTCCAACAACTTGTATTGCCCCCATGTGACGAAGGTAATACGCCATCTTCGACTCTTGTTAAGGCTTAATCTCAACGCCTCGGCAAGGTCTCTGCTCGTGAAAATCTTCGACAAAGTTGCAGCAACCTTTTCTCCTTAGTTGATGACGGTAAAATCAGGGTTTCAAGAGAAAAAGGGTTTTTTACAGTTTTTTTACACTTTTATTTTACATTTTTCCATGCTTTTCCATCATATATGCACATGCATGCATGCGTGTGTCATTCCAATTTCACACTTCCTTGTCTTGACAGCTAAGTCTCTTCCAGATCCGTGAGTAGGTTGATCTTGATTTCCCTGGCCTTCAGCCTCCAGACTTTCTCCGGAGCGCCGCCACCTGCCTCTCGGTACTCAGCCAGTTCTATAATGCCGGCTTTCTCCAGCTGAGAGAGATGATAGTAGACGCTTGACCTTGCCAGTTCTTCTCCAGCCTCCTTCAACTCTTCAATGATCTCCCCGCTGCTCTTTTCTCCTTCTCCTATTATGCGGATTATCTTCCATCTGACGGGGCAGTGTAATGCCCTGAAGTACTTCTGGAACTTTCTTATTTTGCTGGAGTCTCCACATTCGTTCTCGCAACAGCACATTAAATCACAACCAAATATGATATATTATCAAAAGATTTATAAAATAGCCAACATTTAAAGATTATGGCAGAAAATCTAGAAGGCGAATGAGACATGTGTCAAGATACAAAATGCAAAGAGTGCGAACACGCTAAGAACTTGAAAGGCTGCACCACAAAACACATAGGCGAGGCCCGCAAGCTGATTTCCAAAGGAGACGTCGAAGCAGCCGATCTCGAACTCAGCCATGTCGAAAAGCATCTGAAAGAAGAATAAACTGAAGCGTGTGCCAATCCTCTCTTCTTTTTTTGTCGCGTCTTACCGCGAAGTTTTTAGCTGAACCGCAAGAGAAGATGTGCAGGAGAAAGTCAATACTGCACCTTTGATAAAAGCCAATGTATGCACTGGATATTGAGAGTCGCTTGGAATAAGGAACACATGTTCATAGAGAATTTAATACAGCCTGTATTATGTAGATTGTCGCGAAAAACACTATGAGCAGCAGCATTGTAATGCCCAAATTCTTCAGCCATTTGCCTCTGCTGAAAGCTATACCGAAAGGAACCCCTATGAGAAACCCTGCAACATGAGTTACGTATCCTACATTTCCGCCAAACCCTAAGCTAACTGCAAAAACATTGAAAATAAAATATAGAATAGCCACTAAACCTAAGGGTACAAAGAGAAAAAGCACTGACGATTTTAGCGGCTTAATCAACATTGCTGCAGCTGATAGAGTGAAGATTGCCCCTGAAGCACCAATCATCTGAACGTCAAACCCATAGAAAAATGAACTGATTATGATAGAACCAACTCCTCCTGAAAAATAAGCTATCGTTGCCACATTTGCACCCGCTTCTTCTTCAACTACCTTTCCGAAAACATAGAGAAAGATTATGTTGCCTATCAGGTGCATTGGATCAAAATGTACAAAAAGGGTTGAAATCGGAGTCCACAAAGCCCCTTGTTTCAATCTATCTCCACTGTAAACAAGATATTCTTCTACATAACTTCGATGACCGTACCAATAGAAAAGGCTAACAAGTATACAAATAACTATTAGAGCGTTTGTTCTTTTCAAAGTGTTCACCAGTCCATGAGATTCATGTCTGCGGATTCATTTCATGTTGAGTGCGCGCGCTTTGGCGTGCCCCGTGCCATCTAATCTGTAATGTATTCTTGCTGCAAGGGTGCGTAGTCGGTCACAGTTCAACTTGCTGGTTAAGCCACTCCGTAACATCTTTCATTGTAGGGTTGGAATTCTGATTTATGATAGGTACTTGTATCTTCTCCTTTGTGTCAATTGAAGATTTGTATTTGAGCATAACGGAGAAGCTCACGTTTGCCCAGTAAACCTTTCCTTCTATGAACTCTTTAGCTATTGGGGCTGTCTCTGGAATTACCTCGATATAGAAGAACACTATTCCGTTAGCCCAATTCAGGATTATAGGAATTCCTTGCGCTCTAAATCCCGCGACAATGAAGGCGAGGTCCTTAATCTCCTTAAAATACGTGGTCTCCTTGATTATTACTTCTTCCAATGGTTCATAGGTAACTTTTACCATTCTAATCTTCCATCTTAACTAAGTTTCCATCAATTGCTTAAAAATGTTCAACTAAAGCTAAAGAAAGACAAGTGAGGGTTATGGAGTGTAAGAAGAATAAACACAATTGAAATAAACAACCTGAAACAGTTGATACAAATGTCGTCTAAGACTTTTATGCGCGTGCATGGAGTTTGGCGGGAGACGACAGCCCATACATATCAATGTAGACTTGGCAGAGTGTTGGTCGTTAAAGCTTATGAGCAGAATAACCCTACAAGTCTATCGGTGCATTCCTGTGCCAAAATGCCCGAAATGTGGAAAAGAAGTAGGCGGTTTCTATTATTGCGTTGATTGCGGAACCCTCATCAGAGAACCGTGCCCAAGCTGTGGGAAATGGTTGGACGCAAGCATGGAAGCTTGCCCTAAATGCGGAAAGCCTAACAGGCTTCACACACCCTAGAATGCTTAGGCAGAAAGAGCGCTTTGATCTTCTGACTTGGCTGAATCAATTTTCAGATGGGTTGAAGTTTGGACAGTTTGACTATTAGGAGAATGAAAGAGGGGGACTTGGATGTTGTTTCTGATTTAGCGATGTTGGCCAATTCATTCGCTGAGAAGTCCAAATATAGGAGGCATCTTGAAGAGGAACTGGAAGACAATTCCGATCTAGCATTCGTTGCAGTAAAAACTGGGCGAGTCGTGGGCTACGTTATGGGTGATGTTCATGGCAGTCGCGGAACGTTAGAGGACATTGCTGTGGAAAGGGATATGCAACATAGGGGAATTGGAATTTTGCTCCTTAAAGCTGAGTTAGAAGCGTTGACAAAAAGAAATCCAAAGATTATTGTTGCAGAAGTGCATTACGAGTGTTCTTCCGCGATTCCTTTCTACTACAAGCATGGATTCAGAATTTCTGGGGTATGCCGCAACTTCTTCGGGATGAAGCATGATGCCATAATGCTCGAATTACTGATGCAATAAACGCTCACAAGAAAGAGCGCACGGTTCGCTTCTATACTTTACATATAGCTTGTACTCCCGACAGGTAGCATGCATGCAACAGGAGGAAGAAGCTGACAAAAATATGGACATAATTACGCGCGGCAGTTTTCTAATACTTTAATGTTTTTAGTTTGTATTTACTTGTAAACCAATCTGAATATATATGCATGCATTGCTGTAGTGCGCGCGCTCAAAAGTTGTGTTACTATAGAATCGATCGCATTACTTTCTATTGCATACTTCGCTGGCGGTAGATGCATGAAGCAACTACAAGAGATATGATTAGCAGAATCGAAGCTATCCAGGAGGCTAAGTGTTCGGACTTTATGGAGATTGAGGTTCCGCCTACTGGAGTTGGCGGTTCTACGTATACAGCAGTCCAAGTTGACCCAGGCAAAGCTACCGTTTTAGTTCTGTCTGCGTCCCCGTCTTCAAGCCAGTGAGACCACACATATCCATCATATTCTTTTGGCATTTCAACCGTGTAGTAGCTCTCGATTAGCCATGCTGCATATGGCGTTGATTGTGGGATTCCATTAATTGTAAAAGGAATTCCAGTTATAGGCGAGGAGTTGATGCTTATTTCATAGTAAGGTCCAACAAAATAAGCAGTTAATGTGATGTTTGTCGTTATGGTTATCGTTCTTAAACGACTTGTATTTCCATCACTCCATTGGCCCCAATAATATTTGGCATCCCCCTCAATATGAACTTCAGGCATCTCGAAACTAACTGAGGTACCTTCTTCGTAGGTTCCAGTCCAAGAAGTTGAATAGGACAAGCTATCAACCATGAAGGTTATTCCGGTTGGCATGCTGTGAATTGCAAAAGTGTATTCCGGAGGTCCTGCAACTTTGATTAACCAAAAATCTTCGCTGCCGGCTCCGAAGGATGTTGTGAAGCCAGCTAACACATACCCTCCATCGTTGGTTGCTACCATAGAGTTCAATATATCATTATTAGCTCCGCCATATGTTTTGTTCCATTCTGCGTTTCCATCCATATCGGTCTTAATTAGCCAGCCATCTTGACCGCCGGCTCCGAAGGATGTTGTGAAGCCAGCTAACGCGTACCCATTGCCTGTCGCTACCACATTTGTCTCAACCATAGAATGCGCAGGGTCATTGCTAGCTCCGCCATATGTTTTGTTCCATTCATGATTTCCAGAAGAATCAACTTTGACTAACCAAAAATCCAGACTACCAGCTCCGAAAGATTGTGTACGCCCCGCTAATGCGTATCCTCCGTCGCCAGTCGCTACCAGCGAAAAGGGCAAGTCAGCATTAGCTCCGCCATATGTTTTGTTCCATTCATGATTTCCAGAAGAATCAACTTTGATTAACCAAAAATCTTCGCTGCCGGCTCCGAAGGATGTTGTGAAGCCAGCTAACGCGTACCCTCCGTCACTCGTTTCTATTACTCCTCTCGAATCTTCATCGCCAGATCCCCCGAATCTTTTGCGCCATTCTAGGTTTCCATCATTATCAGTCTTGACCAACCAAAGATCTTGACCATCTGCTCCGAAAGACTCTGTGTAGCCAGCTAACGCGTACCCTCCGTCACTCGTCTGTATCACTGCGTGGGCAACGTCAACGCGTGGTCCGCCATATGTTTTGTTCCATTCCATATTTCCACTCGCATCAGTTTTCACCAGCCAGGCATCAGCGGCCCCAGCGCCAAAGGATCGTGTGCGACCAGCCAATACATATCCTCCGTCGCCAGTCGCTACCAGCGAAAAGGGCAAGTCAGCATTAGCTCCGCCATATGTTTTGTTCCATTCATGATTTCCAGAAGAATCAACTTTGATTAACCAAAAATCTTTGTCACCTGCTCCAAGGGACATTGTGTCTCCAGCTACTAAATATCCACTGTCGCTTGTTTGAATTACAGAACGTGCGACATCCGGACTAGTTCCTCCATAGGTTTGTATCCATTCTGTCGCAGGTGGTTCAGCGCCTTCCCCTCCTTGAATGTAAGATCCAAACGCTAAAATTCCTATTAAGAGGGCTGTCAGTATAGACACTACACATATCCTAAGCTTCAATGGTATTCTCCTTTCTCGTATAAACTAGGCTCAAAACATGCCTATAAAAGTTTGTGAAACAAACTTCTATTTTGGTTTAGCACTGTACAACTTTGCATTTTAATCGATATGGCAATTAAATGCGGTTGTGCATGTTATTCCAAATCTTGAATTTTCCTTTACTATGTTTGTCTAAGAGAGTCCAAAATGTTTTAGAGGGAGCTTAGACATATTTTTCATGTATGCATATTTGAAAGCAATACCCGAACCAACAACATGTCGGAATCTCTATGAGGAAGCTATCGTTAGTTTTTGTATTGTGCGTTATTTTAACTGCATTGGTAATGAACCCCTTGACTGGAAAAGGCAGATTTAATTCATCTTCATTAGAATCCGAATTATCTAACGAGCATTCGAACATGGCACACACATGCCCCTTCGACGGATATACTTTGTTTGCTCCTATGGCATCGAATATTACCTACTTGATCGACAATAGTGGAGAAATCCTTCACACGTGGGAAAGTGAGCATAAGCCTGGACTTGCTGCATATCTGCTTGAGAACGGGAGTCTTCTTCGTACTGGGTGTGGTGTGAATAATCCAACTTTCCCAGGTGGTTTTGGTGCTGGTGGGATTGTTCAGAAAATCGACTGGAATGGAACAGTTGTTTGGGAATTTGAATACTCAAGTGATCAGTATCTTCTGCATCATGACATAGAACCATTGTCGAATGGCAATGTGCTCATGATCGCTTGGGAATATAAGACAGCTGAAGAAGCAATCGAGGCTGGTCGCGACCCTGACTCATTAGGGCAGGGCGCTCTTTGGCTAGATCATGTTATTGAAGTTGAGCCGAATGGTACGACAGGATGTAACATCGTTTGGGAATGGCATGTCTGGGATCATTTAATTCAGGACTTCAATTCGAGCAAGGGAAATTATGGTGTTGTAGCTGACTGTCCTGAGCTGATGGACATTAATTTTGTACGGGATCGTATCAGTCAGGACTTGACTCACATTAACTCCATTGACTATAATGAAGAGTTAGATCAGATTCTACTTAGTGTTAAACTAACCCACGAAATTTGGGTGATTGATCATAGCACCACCACAGAAGAAGCTGCTGGTCATACTGGAGGTAACAGTGGAAAAGGTGGCGACATTCTTTACAGATGGGGTAACCCTCAAGCCTATCGAGCTGGGAATGCAAGTGATCAGAAATTCTTTGCGCAACACGATGCCACATGGATTAAATCAGATGGTCCTAGGGAAGGAAACATTCTGGTTTTCAATAATGGCAGGAACCGCCCAGAGGGTGCGTACTCTTCTGTGGATGAAATTGTGCCGCCTTTTAACGGTAATAGTAGCTATTTCTTGACCTCTGGTCTTGCCTATGGTCCTGAAGAGCAGATGTGGATATATACAGCTGAAATTATGACTGACCTTTATTCTGCAGGCATTTCGGGAGCCCAGCGACTTCCTAATGGGAATACACTGATTTGTAGCGGATCAGATGGGTGGTTTTTTGAAGTCACCCAGGAAAAAGAAATCGTTTGGGAATACATAAACTCATTTCCAGACGAGGGAAGAAATAATGTGTTCAAAATTCGTCGCTATGGGCGGGATTTTCCAGGACTGCTGGATCTTATACGTCCTCATGATGTAGCCATTTGTAACGTTACTGCTGACAAAACTACAATGATGCAAGGAGAAGATCTGTCAATAGTGTCAACAGTCGAAAATCAGGGTAGTTTCACTGAAACATTCAATGTGACAGTCTTTGCCAACACAACTCAGATCGGAAAGGAAACTGTCAGCAATCTAGACAATGGCACAAATCGAGTTCTGAACTTCACATGGAATACTTCGGGAATAACGGAGAGCAACTACACTATAAGCGTTTCAGCAGATGTTGTGACAAATGAGACCGATACTTTAGACAACACATTCATATACGGAGAGGTTTACGTGGAGGTTCTGTCTCATGATGTAGCTGTAATTAATGTCACAATCTTCAAAACTGTGGTCGGGCAGGGGTACCTGACGTTTGTCAATTCAACCATTAAGAATCAGGGGGATTTCATTGAAATTACTAATGCAACATTATACATCAACACAAGCATAATTCAAAAAATTACACAAATCATCTTAACAAGTGGAAACTTAACAATCATCAGTTTTACATGGAACACCACAAGCTTTTCTTATGGCAATTACACCGTAAGCGTAGCGCTAGATCCTGTTTTGAACGAATCAGACATAGATGACAACATTCTTGCTGCCTTTCAGGAAGTCTGCGTCACCATTCCAGGCGATGTAGATGCTGACTTTGATGTTGACATCTTTGATATTGTTTTGATTGCTGGCTGCTATGGCTCAAGCGAAGGCGATCCCATGTACATCGCTAACTGCGACATTGACGGTGACGGAGACATCGACATCTTCGACATAGTCATAGCAGCAGGGCACTACGGAGAAAACTGGTAGAGTCTTGAAGTCAACTTCTCATAGTTATTAGCAAGACTATTGTGAAAGAACCGCTAGATCATAGGAAAATTGAGAATATGTTAAAATGTACTCAGCTTGTCCGCTTTACAAATGAAGACAATTTTATTTCAAGAGTTGCCAAGAATACAGAATAAGCTATGCAGCTACTACAGGCTGACTTTGAATACATATGTAAAACATTTCAGGGCATTATATTCTTTCGGAAAAGAAAATAAGCAGCCTACCGTAAAGTCCATAGTCCAGATACAGCGGTCATAGTCTAGCTTGGATTAGGACATCAGCCTGCCACGCTGACGACCCGGGTTCAAATCCCGGTGACCGCACCAACATCTACATGTAGAAAGACGGGTTCAGAATTTCTGTATCTTCACTTTGATTTCCTTTAGAGCACCAACTAATGGCATTTTGTCTGCACCTCGTATTCCCTTCCAATCTAGAGCGATAATCTCAACTTCCTCAAGGGTTCGATCTTTACACTGTCTAATAATCTCTGCATTAACTTGAGAAACCAGATACTTTGGCATAATGTGACCGAATGCAAAGGAATCCTCAAGTGCCATTCGTGTGAACTTCTCACTATAGTGAGGTCCTCCAATGCCGATCGCAACGATCGAAGATTCAGAACCTTTTTTGATTGATGCCATTGCAGCATGTGCAACTGCCTCTGCAGCAGTTACATCCTTCCATTGGGTTAGAGAACTCCCGAGCTCCACAAACATTGTTGCTACATCAAGAGAGGGTCCATGATGTGTGCACTCATAAGAAACCTGATAACCCAATCCAAGCTCAGCCTTCTGTCGAGCCATCTCCAACAGAGCTTTCCTCATAGCATTAGCCGATGCAACCGAAATTTTTCCAGATATTCCACCTTTTTCTGCTTGGACTAGGTTACCCGGAGTGTGGACAGAGAGAGTTGGCTTACCACTTCTACTGCTATGTCGAGAGATGTAAATTATGAGCTTGGGATGGAAATGATCTGTGATAGCTTGGTAGTAGATAACCTCCTCATTGATCGTAACAAGCTTCAACTCCTGTCCATCTACATCCTTGTTGTAAATCTTGTTCTTGTGAAACTCCTCTGAGGATTCCGTAAAATCATAATGAGATATAAGCTGTTGACGAATGTTCATACTCGCAACATCTTTTGTTGAAGCAACTACAAGGATCATCATACATGCTCCAATCTTCGCTTTGAAATCTGTAAATCATGCACAAGGCTTATATCGTTTGGCTCTGGCTCTTGAGAAAGACTGGAGACACATCCATGAGACATTTCATCAACTTCAAAAATTGGAATCCTGACGAAATCACGTTTCTGGTTGACAAGTCAATAGAAATCAAGAAAGAACCCACTAAGTATCGAAATGCCCTAAATGGCAAGTCTCTGGCAATGATCTTCCAAAAAACATCCACTCGAACACGAGTCTCCTTCGAGGTAGCAATGACTCAACTAGGTGGCCACGCTATCTATATGGATTGGATTACAACCCAGCTTAAACTTGCCGACGTAGGAGATGAGATTAAATACCTTTCACGCAACGTCGACTGCATTATGGCACGACTGAAAAGAAACGCTGACTTAATGAAAATGGCTTCAGCGTCCAGAGTGCCAGTGATTAATGGTTGTGACGAGAAATACCATCCTTGCCAAGCAATCGCAGATCTCATGACAATAAAGGAACATAAAGGAAAACTGAAAGGTCGAAAGCTAGTCTACATAGGTGTTCACAACAACGTGTGCAACTCCTTAATCGAATCCTGCACAATGATCGGCATGCAAATCACAACAGTAACACCCATCATACATGAACCTGCAAAAGACCCCGAATTACTTGAGAAAGCCAAAAAAACTGGACTTTACAAAACAACCCTCGATGTCAAGAGCGCTGTGCAAGATGCAGACGCTGTCTACACAGACACATGGATAGACATGGAACTATTCCTCGATCCCAAATTCCAGAAAGAAAAAGAAAAGCGCATCAATCTCATGACACCCTATCAAATCAACAACGAGTTGATGAAAGGCAGCGAAGCTCTAATAATGCATGATATGCCAATCCATAGAGGCTACGAAATAAGTGGCGGGATGGTTGAATCACCAAATAGCGTTATTTATGTACAAGCTGAGAATAGACTCCACAGCGAGAAAGCAATATTACTAAGACTGTTGGAGAAAATGTAAGATACTACACTCCATTTGTAGCTACTGCAACCTGCAAAATGCAGTGTTAATCGTTACAGTTAAGAAACGTAAGAGCGTGAGAGATAGCTTTTAATCTTGTACAATCCTCTCTAGAGGCAATTAGGCGTGAATGTCATGGCAGCAAGCTTAGCCGAGCTATTACGTGCCTACTTCAACTTGAGCCAACTCGCAAGTGAGATTCTTGCGTCAGCTACCTTTTTAGCTCTTACACTGTTTGCTGCTTGGCTATTCTACTATGTGTTTCGGAGATACTTTGCTGGTTGGGCAGAGAAGACGAAAACAGACTTAGATGGTGAAATACTGCGAAATATTAGGGCACCGATCTTCTTCTTAGCTTTTCTTGTTGGAGCTTACTATGGTCTAAACTCTCTCACCTTTCTTGAAGCATATTCAGAGCTCTTGACAGCAACATTCGCAGTTGCTGAAATTCTGTTGGTTACATTCATACTCACAAGAATGATCAATGTCTTAGTTAGTTGGTATGCAAGCAGAAGTGTGAAGCGTAGGACGCTAGTAAGCCACCACCTTCTCTTTATCCTAAGAAGGTTTATTCACGCCTTCATCTACTTATTCGCGTTTCTAGCAATCTTGGTTACCTTCAAAATTGACTTGTCAGGTGTAGTCGTTGGTCTTGGTGTTGGCGGCATAGCTATCGCTTTGGCACTCCAAAATGTCCTAACCGACGTCTTCAGCGCATTCTCTATTTATTTCGACAGACCCTTTGAAATCGGAGACTTCATAGTTATAGGAGAATATTCAGGAACTGTGAAGAAGATCGGAATTAAATCCACAAGGTTGCAGCTTCTGCATGGAGAAGAACTAATCATATCCAACAAGGAGCTCACAGGAGCAAAAGTGAGGAACTTTAGAAAACTGAAAAAACGACGGGTAGTCTTCACCGTTGGCGTTGCCTGCTCTACACCACTTGAAAAACTTAAGAAGATCCCCGCCATGATAACTAGAATAGTAAGCAGCATGGAACTTGTGGAGTTCGACCGAGTCCATTTCTCAGAGTTCGGAGACTTCAGCTTCAACTTCTTAGTAGTATATTACATGAAGACCGACAACTACAAGAAATACATGGACATAAAGCAGGAGATCAACTTTGCCATACTTGAAGCATTCAAACAGGAAGACATAGAAGCGGCCTTCCCGACACAGATAATATACTTGAAGAGACAAAATAGTCCACATAGCCTTGAGAGACAGCTGTAGACAGAAAACCAATTAAGCCATTACTGAGCTATTTGTCACGCCTAACAGGATATGGAGTCAAGTTTAATTGAGAAAAGTCGATATCCCCGAAGTAAATATTGTGGAAACTGGAACCGTTACCTTTAACGAGCCATTAGTCATATTGGGTTTTGCAGGTGTTGGACTAGTGGGAGGAATAGCAGCAACATACATTGTTGAAAAGCTGAAGATGCAGCAGATTGCACATGTTCAATCTAGGTATATGCCACCTGCGGTGGTCTTTATGGATGGAAAACTAAGGCATCCCTTCAGAATATACGCGGATGACGGCGGAAAGCTATGCGTAGTGGTTTCAGAGATACCCTTACGCTCTGACGGAGTTTATCCTATAGCGTCAACGCTGGTTGATTGGATTGAAGGAAATGGGGCAAAAGAACTAGTCGTTTTAGAAGGTGTTGCTGTTCAAGGTTTCCCAAAAGAACGCAAATCTTACTGTGCAGCAGAGCCTGAGAAAATCAAAGAGTGTAAAGAGAAGGGAGTGGAGATGATCTCAGCAGGAATCGTTCAAGGAATCGCAGGCAGCATTCTAAATGAATGCCTATCCAGAGACATAACTGGAGTTGCGTTGTTGGTTCCCGCTATGCCATTCATGCCCGATCCAGAGGGTGCAGCCTCACTCATTGACACTCTAGATCGCGTCTACGACCTAAAGATCGACGCCAAAGAGTTACTGCGCAAGACCGGAGAAATTAGGCAGAAACTGAAAGAAGTAGCCGATCGTCATCAGAAGCTGAGAAAGGCAGAAGAGAAGAGCGGATTACCTGAAAACATCTACGTGTAGACGACTGTGGCAAACATCCTATTTCATGCGGTGAACCTTGAGAAATACGATCGCCACTACGGAAAAGAATATTACCTACACGCAAATCTTTCCCTTAACTTTAGGTGTGACCAGTAATGGAATCAAGCATTGATGACACTAAGGATAGGAGTGTCAGCCGTCAAAGTGTAAAAGTCACTCTCTACATAGTGCTCCTGATACTTCTATTATCACTTATGAACTTCCTGTTTGGCTGGGCATCATACGAGGATATCCCGCCCATCCTACAACCTTACAGCCCCATCATACTGCTAATCCATCCTTACCTAACATATATTCAAGCAATACTAGTGTTCGGCTTCGGTTATCTTGCGGTAAACGCCATCAGTGGACTAGTCTACGTATATATGAGAGAAGTAGCAGATCATTCCACTGCTGCAACCGTTAAAACTCTCGCTAGGATCTCAGGAATGGCAGTGCTTCTCTCTCTAATGACCTCAGTATTCAATGTGAACCCAGCGGCGGCTCTAACAGTTGGCTCATTCGGTGGGTTAGTTGTAGGATTCGCCACTCAAAACATACTCTCCAACGTAGTTGCCGGCGTTTTTCTCCTACTATCAAGACCTTTCACCTATGGAGATATGATCACGGTAAAAGGACAGACTGGTACAGTGAAGCAGATCAAATTGATGCATCTTGTTCTTGAAGGCGAAGATGAAAAGGGAGAGATTCTAATTCCTAGCGGGACTGTAGTTGCTGAAATAATTCGAAGGAAGAAACCTCTGGCGAAACATAAACCTCTAGAAACAATCATAGTCTTAGAGCAGCCTCCTGAGACCGCAGTTAAAGGCGTAATTATCAAATTTACTGGAAGACTAGTAGAGACTGAGACTCACGATCCAATCCCCGATAAACCTGTTAAAATATTTGATATCGACGTAGGACGTGACGACCTATTAGCTTCAGGAATCACTAGGAGAGATGGGAGCTACATTATACAATGGACAGCTAAGAAGACCGATCGATGGGATAACACTGCTGAAATCTATGCGAAATTTGAAGGAGACGATGCTTACAAGCCTTCCGAGAGCAACAAGTACACCATAGCCTTAAGAGACAAAAAATAGACGCATTCTAAGAAGAATAAAACGCTCAAATCATTCGAGTATCATCTGCGTGAATTGCTCAGGTTTGAACTTCTCCAAGTCTTCATATGCCTGACCAACTCCGATAAACAGTATGGGCTTACCAGTTACATAGGCGACACTTAAGGCTGATCCACCCTTCGAATCAGCATCAACTTTCGTCAAGATCGTACCATCTATAGCTACAATCTTGTTGAATTCTTCCGCCTGCAAAGCTGCGTCATTGCCTGTCAAAGCGTCAATAACCAGCAAGGTCAGATCAGGATGCACAACACGCTTGATTTTTGCCAACTCATTCATCAGATTCTTATCAGTTTGAATGCGCCCAGCTGTGTCAATGAGCACAACATTAACACCATGGGCTTTGGCGTGCTTTATGGCGTCAAAGGCAACTGCCGCAGGATCCGCCCCATAACCATGTTTGATAAGGCGCACTTTCAGCCTCCTAGCGTGCTCTTCCAGCTGCTCAATAGAACCCGCTCTGTAAGTATCGCTGCCAGCCAAAACAGCAGTATAACCATTCTTGTTGAATAATTTAGCGATTTTCGCGATGCTTGTTGTCTTCCCTGTTCCATTTATTCCGACGAACACAATAACTAGAGGTTCCCCCGCCTTCCTTTTCTCATGAGCCATCTCTAACACATTAACATCTTCATCTGTTTCTAAGACTCTCAGTAAGACATCATGCAGATTCTTCCTAACTAGTTTTTCGCGGTCATCTACGCGTTTCACTTCGATACCGTCTAACCGCTCCCCCATCTCCTTACATATCTGTTCGGCAACCGGAAAGGCCACATCGTTTTGGACTAGAACCAGCTTAAAATCTGAAAGAATGGGCTGAAGCTGCTCTGCTTTAAGCTCCGTAGTTGTAATCTTGCTTACTAAATTGCCAAATCCCGCTTTCAACTTCTCGAGCATGAATGCTCGCTTCCTACTGTTTGATCGCAGAGCCCACTGAAACATCGTTAAGTTGCTGCTTATTTGAGCGCATTCTCTCCAGCACTTGATTTAATTGTTGTTCAAGGGTGCTCCTTGACTTCTCCAGTTCTGATATCCGCTTTTCAATTATCTCCTTAGCTTCATCCCTAGGCTTCTCCACTGATACCCCAGCGCCCATGCCTACAACCATTGTTTCGGTTGTAGAGATTTCAGCTTTGACAAAGGATCCGCCCCCAATGGGCACGAGTAAAGGCTTCCCTTTCTCCTCTTTTTCCAGTCCAATTATAGTCGCTGAAGCAAACGAGAGTTCTGCAATCGCTGCGTTCACGAGGTTAATCCTGTTATGTAAAGCTTCTACGGTGGCCTCTAGCAGCCTAAGTTCTGTTAACAATCTTCGAAGTGCTTCTTCGTTTCTAGACATCTGTTTCATCCTTCAGGGTCAGCTTCCTTATCAGAGGACTTTCAATCTCTTCTGGAGGAACTTCTTCAACCTTGAAGATTCTGATTTGAAAGCGCTTAGCTCTATGTTTGCTCCCTAACTCCATGAATATCTTCTCTTTTGCGTCTTCAGGTTTTAGAGCTCTAACTTCTTTCCTGAAGGTAGTCTTCAAATTAGGCTTAACCATCTTGCCAGTAACGCGAAACACTTTGACTTCGCTCATCTTATTTCACCACATCAAGCGCTTGACCAATTATAAACATTTCAGGACCTGTTGTAAGATATCCCGCGACTACATCTTTACTTGTTCCAATCAATCCAGTGGCCACATAAGGTATTCCACAATTGATACTGCCTAAGCTCACAGGAGCCTTTAAAACCTCTTCTAAGAGTTGCTGTTCCTCACTCTTAAGCAGAGGGTGGGCAAGTACTCCTCTGTTTGTTGCCAATGCTAATGAACCAACGTAGGGCAATCCTGCAACTTCTCCTGGAACGACTTCTACACCTAAAGCGTCAGATATAGCCTTGATGGTTTTAGCTTTTAGCCTCGGATCGCAAATGGCTCCACGGTCATTTGCGAGAACCATATTTCCGAAAGCCGTCCTCTTTGTCTTGATGATTGTGAGATTAGAATCATTTGACGCAGCCTTTATCGCTTCAGTTTCTTCCTTGCGCACGTAATGGGGCAAAATTACCCCGTTAGAGTTGGCACATGCTAAGGCACCTACAACTATAGAACCTCCTATCATCGTCTTAACAAGTGAGACTCCAAGCCACTCCTCGATATGTTCACTGTTCTTCTCCACTGCTTGGGGAGGAACTATCGCCATTTCGCTCGTGACTAGAGAGTAGACTCCAATGCTAGCGCTTCCAAAAAGGCTCAGTAAGAATATTGCCAACGAGCAATCTCCTAGACCAAGAAAACTGTTACATTTCCATCTTCATCTTTTGCTGCACGAATCTGTAGCCTTCGAGGAGGCTTCTCGATTCCCCGCTCCCAGATTTTCTCGTTGACTTCTTCATCAATTATTATCTTGCCCCCTTCTTCCTCACCCTCCTCCATCGCCGACTCGCCGACTTTCATATGTCTCTTGATAAAAGCCTTAATTATTCGGATTGCTTTAGGAGCCCGTTTCTTTGGTGGTGCATCCCATGCTCGTCGCAAGGGTATAGTGTATATGCGTTCCTCTACAAATTCTTCTTCTCTTTCTCTTCGAGCAGATGGCTCTGGCTTTTCTTCAACTTCCTCTTCGAAGCGCTCTTCAGTTTCCTCGTCAACTTCCTCTGTTTCTTCAGCAACCTCAGTTTCCTCCAAATCCTCTTCTCTTTGCTCTGTGGGCTCCTCGCTCTTCTTACTCTCTATTTCTTCTTCCTTCAAGTAACATTTCTCCACTATGCCCTGAGTTTGGAGCGTCGCCAAGGTTTGCTCTTTGGCTGTCTTCTAACTCGACCCAGAGTTTTGGCTACTACCCATGTTGGGACTGGTTTTTTCTGTTTTCCAGCTTTTGCTAATCTGCGTTTTCTCGCTGTTGGCTTATTTCTAGCCATCTTCATCTCCTCCTAATCTTTATGTCTCGCCGTTGAGGCTGTAACTGAGCGAGTAGTTTTTTCAGTTGATCATCGGTAACTGGGATCTTGAGGCGTCCAGTTTGGGCAAGTTGTATGAGTTGAAGTTCTATCTGCTCTGCAAATTCAGGTTTCACCATTTTCAGGTTCGTTAGACGTTGCCTTGCTTCTGTGGAAAGTATACGGCGGAGTACGGTTTGTTTCTGAATTTCAATCTGTTGCTGCGTCTGAGCTCGTTGCTGCTCTAGAGTAAGTCTTTGCTGTAGTTGCTTCATTCTCCTTTCGCGTAATGCATCGAGTTCTTCGTCTGTGCTCATAGTCTTCAACCATTCTAGTATTTTGCCAGCTCAGGAATCGATTTTTCTAGCTCCCTTTTTAGTTCAGTAGCTATTATGTCCAGTAACTTCCTTCCTTCGCTGGTCAGAGCTCTGCCCTGTCCTTTCAAGTTTACAACAAGCCCTGCAGCTTCAAGTTGTTGAAAGAGCTTTCTAATGTTACCCCCCGCACCTTTCCTCACATGTTCTTTGCGGACGCCACAATCTTTTCTCCCTCCATACTGGGCTCTAAGTCTTTCGATGCCGATAGGGCCTATCATATAGGTCTTCCGTAGAAGTGAGGCACACCGTGTGTACCACCAATCTGGATTTTGGGGTGGACGCGTTGTGTGAACTCCTGTTTTGATGTAGGGTGCCCAATCGGGTGGAGAAACCTGGTCTATGTTATCTTTTATGTATCGGGCTAATTTTTCTATGAAGATTTGTACGGGGACATCGTAAGGTGTTGGCAAGATACTTACCTGCGACTATTTTCCTTCAAAAGATTCATGAGGCTTCTTATAAAGGATTACTTCTTGAGTAGACTTCTCACAACTATGCTGGTTTTTCTTTCCTTTCACGTATTTATGGGGCATCATTATGTGGGGATTTGGGATAAGTTCGTGAATAGTGTCTACTGAAGCTTTGCCCCGCAACTGCCACAGAATTTACTGGTGTTGGGGTTTTTAGTCTTGCATTCAGGGCACTCTATTTCTTCTGGCTTCAAAGGAGATCCACAGCCTCCGCAGAACTTCATCGTTGTAGGCATTTCTGCTCCACACTTCGGGCACTTTATCTTAGCAGTTGGAACTAAGCTAGCTCCACAGTTTCCGCAGAATTTGGTTCCAAGGGAGTTTTTCCCTCCGCAACTCTGACATATTACCAACTTTTCTTGGGAAGCAGTAGCTTGCGTAGGCTGCATCGATTTTGCCAATGTCGTTCCCATGGCAATTCCAACTCCTGCTCCAACCCCGGCTGCGGCGGCTCCCCCTCCTCCACTGGGAAGTTCTGCAGTTGTCTCTTTCATATACTGCATGGCCATTGCTTGTTGTCCCATTCCTGAAGCGAATCGCCGCGCTTCCTCTGGGATCTTAATGCCTTCAAAGACGGTGTCTATGACTTTCAAGCCTATTCGTGCAGCTTCGTCTTTGATCATTAGTGCGACTTTGTCTGTGGTTTCATCCACGTTTTTAACCAAGTTGAAAATGTCAAAGTTGGCGAATTCGTCTATAACCCGCTCGTTTAGGAAACCCCTAATGTAGTTTTCAACATCACTGGATGTGCTGGCTCCTCGGTTTCCGAAAAACTCCACCACGAACAGTTTTGCGTCCTCCACCTTGTAGAGCAGATATCCGTAAAAGCCAACTTCTGCTTGGTATTGTATCTGTCCACTTGGTGCTGAGTAGGCTTTTCCGCCAAAGTTTCCTCTAAACTGGCTGTTACTAACAAACACTGCTTCACACTCGAAGATGTCGCCAATTATCCCTAGTGTCTTCAAAGCTCCTGTTAGAAGGGGAATGTTCTTGCTGGTAATAGTATGTCTGCCTGGGCCAAAAACATCATATGCCTTTCCGTCGCGGAAGAAGACAGCCCACTGGTTTTCTTTGACAATGACTTGGCTTCCATATTTTAAGGAGAGTTTTGGGAACCTGTAAGCTATATCTTCAGGACCCCCGAAATCCCAAGAAACTTTTTCAATGATTGGCATATTCCTCTCTCTCTAAATTTTTATTGGTCTAAACTCAGCTTCTCTTTCACGCCATCTGTTCTCAAAGCTGCGTAATAAGGCTTTTAGATTCTTCACTTCAGCTGGCAGGTTTGTCCAATTCTCAGCTTCAGCTTCGCTGTGAGCTTTCTCAATAGTTTTCTTCATGTTTTCTACATCATTGCCTAATGTCCGATCGTAATTGAAAACTCGGGCGAGTTCTTCTTCTCTAATATGTCCCTTTCTATCCATGAGACCTGCATAGCCATAATCAGCATGTCTCACTTTCTCCATAACACGATCCAAAACTTGAATGACCCTTTTGAAGTCGGTCTTTGAGGTTGATAGATTCGCATTCAGAGCGGCTAAGTAGACATCTTCCCATAGGTGGCGCATGTCACACAGTTCCTCGTAGTACATTTCTCGGAGTTTCTTATCAAGCTCTCTCAAATCTTCCTTGGTTCCATATCCACCTGTAAAGAAGTTCTGGATTTGAGATAGAACACCTTGCTTATCTTTTACCCTTTTAATCGTTTCTTTTTCTGTCAACCAACAACCCTCTTCATAGCTGCACTTAGTCAGCTCAAATGAGTCTCAACAATGTATATAAGGGCATGCATGCATGCATGCATGCATTATTAGTAACTATTCCATATTCCAAAAGAATGATCCAATTCAACAGGGATGGGAGCAAGTGGGATTTTTCAAGAGATTCACAAAACCTAAAGTTGAAGTTCTATTGACGATTTCTAGAAAGACAGTCGGCTTGGGAGAGGATTCAACCGCCACTATCACCGTGTCAAGCAGAGAAGAATTCGACGCATCCGAGGTGAGAGCTGAACTTCTATGTGTCGAAAGAAGGAGACGCGAAAGGTGGGTATACAATGAGAAGCAGAAGCGCAAAGTCCGACGTGTCTACTGGGACGTAGCCACATTACATTCAGCTCATCTAAAAGCTAGTGGAAAGATGCACATTGTTCCAGGCTTCAAAAAAACCTTTTCCGTTACTGTCAATATTCCCGCTGGAGGTCGGGAGTCCTTTGACGGTCTAGATGCAAACGTTCACTGGTCCATCAAAGGAGTAGTGGCCATCGAAGGGCGTCCTGACGTAACCAGTGAAACACACGAACTCCAAGTTGTTAAGTCGATGACTACAACGACATCCGCAAAAGAGAAAGATATTATGATACATTGTGAGTATTGTGGGAGTCTAAATCCTCAAACAGCAACATCTTGCTCAAATTGTGGAGCCCCAAGAAAGTCGAGGAGTATTAAGTGATTATAAACACGCGTGAATACAGATACAACTCCGTCTGGGCATCATGTATGCCAAAAAATTGATTAGTACAAGTCTCTCAATTTCCTCGGTCACAGTGAACAAGAAGATAATACTCGGATTGTCAAGCTTTCAATTCATGGCGATGGCTAGGCGGGGGCTATTCTACACTTTCCTAGCTCTTTATCTGAGGATTGGTCTTGGTCTCTCTGTCACTGCAACAACTCTCCTCGCAAGCTTAACCATGATTATGAATAGTTCCTCTCAAGCGTTTTTGTGGGGGAAAATCTCCGACAAATACCAAGCACGAACGAGTCTAGTAGTCATTGGAGAAACAATCGCAGCATTAGGTTATATCCTTGTGTACTTCGTGCACGTAATGCTCTTAGAATCCAGTGGTCCGACCTCTGCTGCCTACAGCATCATCGCTGGACTCACACTCCTTGAGTTCTTCTGGTCAATGAGCAATCTTGGATGGAGTGCCCTCATTTCCGACCTCACAACATCCCGTGAGCGGGGTAAACTCATGAGTGTAATTTCTAGCATCGGAGGCGTTGGACGGATTGTTGGAATCACAGTTTCTGGTGTTCTGTACAACTGGGGAGGAGATGCTGCAGGCTTTAAAAACGGTGTTCTATTTTACTTCGCTTCCGCGATCATGCTTGTAAGCGCATTCATTCTATGGTTTAGTACACGCTCCCTTAAGCAATCGTCAATCATCCACTATGAACAAGCTATGCCTATTCGTCAATCTCAATCATCAAAGAAGCACAATTCAGTAATATTTTACTGGTTTCTCGCATCAATCTTCATTGTTGGGTTGGGTATCTACTCGATCTTGCAGATTTTCATATTCTACGTTGAACTTGATAGCCCCATTGGTGCAACATCCTTTGACATAGTGATGATTCGCAATTCAGCTTCCGCCGCCATTATTATCGCAAGTTTGCTTGCTGGGACTCTTGCTGACAAATTTGGCAGAAGGAACGCTCTAGGTCTAGGTTTGCTTTTAGCGGTTATTACTCCTATCCTCTACCTGTTGGCGAGAGATGTTACACAGATGATAGTGATAAACAGTCTCAGTGGCTTTTCAATGGGGCTCATCAACGTCGTAGGATACTTGGTGGCAGCGGATCTTATCCCCGCAGAGTACCGAGGAAAACTCTTCGGAAGGTATAACGCGGTCACATACATATCTTTCGGCGTTGCTGGCACATTTATAGGAGGGCCAATTGCTGATTACTTAATCCATGTGGGAACTACGGAAGTTATGGCGTATGTCGCTACTTTTCAAGTCGCCTCAGGAGTTGCTCTTGCAGGTTTTATTCTGTTTATGCTGAAGGTGAAGTCTACCCAACTCAAACTATTCCAAAGCCACATGTCTCCTATCAACGAAGACAGAGCAGGCACTTCCTTGACTGAGCACGCATAAGATTAAGGATTGCCTAAACACATCATGTCACCTTTTAATAGAGTTGACCTGCAAATCCTTATTAGGGAAGAAGAGTCGGGTTTGCCCCATCATTTGAACATTCAGGTTTCTGATCTTCACGATTATTGGGAAGTCATTTACAACTTTACCTAGAACAAGGCAGTGATGAGGTAATAGATCTCGAACTACTGATTTCACAGTGCAAGCGTCAACTCTGGCAGCTCTTGAAATCGGATCTAGGTCATGTTCGTTGGTGAAGTTTAAGACGAACAAATTGTCGACTTGGCGATATATGTTCTCCCGGATTGTATCCGGTTGATTTGTAATGAAAGTGGTGAACACTCCAAAGTGACGCATTCGAGTGACTATATCATCCCAGTAAGTTTCTCTGAGATATAGGTGAGCCTCCTCAGCAAACAAGAAAACGGCTCGAAGCCTCCAAGTTGTTAATAGCTCCACGAGTTTTCCAAGGACATATTCTACCATGATGTGTCTATTTGTAGTTGACTCATTCTGGAGATTTAGCACAATGGCGCCTCCTGACCACACTCGATCTAAGGAGTCCTCTAACGAGGTTGCTTGTGCAGGGTTATCTGTGAATAATCCAGAGTTTAGTAGCGTGTAGTATCGAGAGAAGAGAGCGTCCCGAACATGTTGGTTGCATTTCCAGTTTTTAATGGCTTCGCCTAGTTCTTCAATTGTTAAAGCGTCCTTCTGTTCAAGGAAGCGCCATATTCGCCTGAACTCTCTTGCAGATGTTCCTGGTAGTTGAAGCACATTAACGAGGATGTTGAGTAAAACACGGATTCTCATCTGTTCCAGCGTTACTTTGAAGTTTTGTTTTGGTGTTAGAACATGTATCTTTGAGTAGAATTCGTTTGGTTCTCCCTTAGTGTTTTGACCTAGCCTTATATATTCGCCGTTAAGGTCAAGAATAACCACAGGGGCACCGTGGCTTATTAGGCTAAGAGTTAACAGCTTGGCTATGTGTGATTTGCCTGTCCCTTTCTTTCCGGTTATAATGTTGAGAGCGCCATCTAACGCTCGAACATCTACATCTAGATGCTTTTTCTCCGCTATTTCACCTAGTCGCATTGGATAGCCGTTCTTGTCACTAGGGCGGGGGAGTAGTTCATTCACGGAAATATTTCTGATTCTCGCGTAAGAACGAGCTGGAAGAGCGAAACCTGAGGGAATCAACTTACCCTTGTGAGTTGAAGCTCGAATCTTACAGATCAGTAGGCGTGCATCTTGAATATACCTAACGTGGGCTGCAACTTCAAATGGGTCTACATCTTCTCCTTCTATAGATGGTTCTGTAGATGAATCACCGTTACAGTTCCTAAGCAATTCCTCCAGTATGCCTGGGATGTTGGCATATTCCATATCTATTACTTGGACGATTAGACTTTCTTCTCGTCTGGAATCCTCAATTGCCAAATAGTCTCCTTTTCTTACTTTTTCGTTTGGGAAACTGATGATCTGAACCGTGGCACCTTCTTTTTTGTAAAGCCGCAAGTCAGCTACCCTTCTGAGCCCTTTCCGAAACGGCCAAAGAGCAGTCGGTGCATGTTAAGTTTAGTCACGATTTTTAGGTTACTCTTTTGTATGATGCATCGCTGCAAACCTAAGACCTCGGTTGCTGTGAATGTGGAGAATATGTGGGCTAACCGAAGTGTTTCAGGGTAGCTTTGAAGAATTAGATCGTTTCCCAGAAGGTTTTGAACAGCGTCAACTACCCTTACTGAAGGCAGTTGTTTGTCAGCGTCCATTCGGAAGGCGAAGTTGCCTTTGGTGAATTTGGCTACGTACACGTTGCCCATCAATCTTAATGGGCCAATGCAATCGGTGTATTCCTTTATTCTGAGAAGACAGGGGGGTGTATGCTTGATGAGATCCGTTAATCTAAGGCCTTGTAGTGATAGCCGTGTCATCTTCGAAAAGGCCAGAATCATATTTCTATTGCTGCGTGCTGTGGCAAGGAGCTCTTGCATGGTGCTTACTGAAGTTTCAGCGGTGCCTGCTGTGAGACTTCCATCCCAGAGAATTATGCTGTTGTGTGTTGTGTGGGTGATAGAGGATTGTATCCATCGCTCTAAGAGGGTGGTGAGTCTGCTTTGGACAAAGTATGCTTGGGGAATTGAATTTTCTTGCAGATATGATGCTGCGTGATTTTGGTGATGTAATCCGCGAATTCTGTTTTCAATGTGTTGGGTAATGTGAAAGGGGAATGGTCCTAGCCGCAGATATCTGTAGTGGTCAAGGTTTTTCCATACTACCGCGCCTCTCACGCCAAGTAGGATGCCTGTTTTTGTTTCGCCTAGTCTTACACTTGATACGTCTATTGCTACTATGTTGGTGGTTGTTGGGTTTGGTGTCAAGGTCAATAGTTCTGTTGTGGGTATGGGGGGTTGGGGGCGTTGATGTGTGGAGAATTGCGTTGTTGTTTTTTTTGTTGGTAGTATTTGTTGATGTTTTGTTTGTTTCAGAGATTGTAGGCTGAGGTCTATGAAGTGTTTCGGTAGTTGATGGAGTTGTAGGGTTTCTTTGGGTGATGGAAAATTATATTTTAGTGTTGTTGCTATAGGGAATTGTGCATTCAACAAGATTCACCAATATATCTGGGTTTGGTTATCTTGGTATTTAAATATTGCGCAAGAACAAGTTGTGCAATACAATAACAATAGGTGAAAAGTGCGTGGCTGAGGGAAAATCAACCGTACATCTCAAGATAAGCATAGGAAACGTTAATTTCGAGATTGAATGCAACGTCAAAGAGATACGAGACGTAGTTGACAACGTTCTAGCAGCAGTAGCTGCTAGCAGCATAAGTGGGAACCTTCCCAACATCGGAAGGAGTAGCACAACTGTTCCCTCGCGAGGAGAAACCTGCAAGAGCATTATTCTCGATCTCTGGGAAGAAGGCTGGTTCGACACTGGGAGAAGTCTGAGCGACGTTCACGGAGAAATGGGTCGTAGAGGTTTCCATTATGACCGCACAGCTGTCGCACACGCACTAGTAGATCTAGTCAGAGAAGGGATGCTTACGAGAATAGGAAAACCTAGACGATATCAATATTTGCAGAAGCGACCCCCTCCAAAAAAGGTTGGCGCAAGAAACGAGTAGCTCTGGTACCTAGATCTTATTTTTTATCTTTGGCAGAACCTCTTCAACTAAACACTTTGCACCATAAGTTGAAAGCTGGTACCCCCCATTTTCTGTCTTCGTCACAATTCCTTGACGACTCAATTCGTTTAGTCGAGTGCTGGTAATCTTTCCGCTCTTTCCTAACCATACTTGCAGCTCATTTCCGTTGAGCCACCGCCTTTCCCATATGCCTAATCGACCCCCAACGTAGGCAGCGAGTAGAATGAGAAGTAGATTCTCTCTGTCAGTCAACTTTTTTTTCGGGACCAGAACAACTGGGCCTTCCTCTGCAACCGCTACTATATTCCTACTAGCCTCAACAACCTCTTTCAGATCTACAGTTAAAAGAGCACTGCGTGCAATGGTGAAGTGAGGGATTTTCTGGCTGAAAAATCGATTAACATCAATCCATACTTCGTTTGCATCTCCGCTAAAGATTCCCTCAAAGTCCTTGTATTTAATGTGGACGGTGACGCTCATGAACTACGTTCCCTTCTTCAGCTTAGGTATAACATCGTCTTCTACCCACTTCTCACCTTGAGTTGTTAACTTAAGCTCTGGTCGTGCAGGGTCGGGTTTGTACACTAATCCCCGCTTAGTCATTTCGTTTAATCTTGCAGGCACCATCGATTTCACTCCGCTGGATTGTAATAGACGGGCGATTTTGGCTGCGGTCTCAGTTTTTCCTTCAGAGGCGTATAGAACAAGTCCAATGGCCTCATAATGGGTGAATTTCGTTCTAGCTGTGATTACAGGTCCTTCCGTTGTAAACTCTACGATTCCCTCCAACTGCGCCTGTGCAGGCAGCGTAAGCTTAGCTGAAACCAGCTCGCCGATCTTCTCGACAAAACCGGAAGGCATATGCTCTAGTACATCCAAGATATCTCGTGCTCCATCGCCTTCAACTATAATCTCCCCGAAAGGAACCTTCACCTTTATCCGTAGACGTCTTGGCAAAGCCTCATGTATCCTCCTTTTTGGCTAATATGTAGACGTATCCCGCATCTGTTCTCCATCTTTTCACCTTTCCTTTCTTCACAAGCCAAGACAAAACGCCCGATAAGGTTGTTGGAGGGTAATTGATTGCATTAGCTTTCAAAGCTTTGACCATTTCTGACAAGGTTCTAGGTTTCCATGCTCCCCACTCAGTTTCCAGAAGTTTCAATACGGCTTGGCTGCAGTTCTTTGCCTTCTTGATCGAAGGATACATCTTTGATGGGACAGAGGAGACTAATACTGCCGTTGTAGTCTTAGCCTTTTCAGTTATGGTTTCTCTAGTGTTCTTACATGTGAAAGCTTTAGAGATGTTCTCAACAAGGCCCGGCAGGTCTTCAATTGTCTTCAAAACTTCTCTCTGTGAGCCAGAGATCTCAACCTCGTTTTGGCCAATTTTGATACGGATTGTGAATGGCATAGTAAATGAAACCTCTCAATAGTAGACTTGTATTAAGCAGATATTATAAAATCTTTTACTCAGTACAACAATTCTGCAGAGTTCCGTAGAAGGAAATCATCGCTAAGAAGTTCAATCAGGTTAATCAACAAGTGTCTCTTCGAGTTGTAAGCATATGTGCGATGATCGGTCACCAACCTTTCTTCCGATACGTCAAGACTGATATGAGTACGTGTCAGGGTTTAAGGCCCGATGCGTTAGACTGGCTAATGCATAGCCTAGTTTCGACAGTTTTCGAGGAGTTGGCTAGTACGTGTAATTGAGTGATGGTTTAGAGGAATCTAGACCTTTTCAAGACTTGAAAGTGAGAAGGTTTTTGTTATTCCACCAAGGATTGCAATGAAAGAACTCGTTGTTTGGATGGAGCTTTTCTTTCGCAGGTCTGCAATGAAGTTTGAGTAGTCGCTGTAGTTCTTGTGCATTGTGACCACTACTACGTTCTTTCCTCCAAGTCCATTACCATCAGCGACGAATATGACTCTTGGGTCTTTGTCAAGCTGTTTGTAGAGTGAATCTGCCTCAGTTTCTAGTGGTGGTCGTTGAGTGAAGGTGAAGGCTACGATCTCGAACCCAATTTTGGTGAAGTCGGGTATAGTTGTGTATTGCAGAACGTATTTTTCGTCTTCAAGTGTTCTCCGTGTTCTTGTGACTGTGGGTTGTGAGAAACCGAGTACCTTTGCCAAATCTCTGTCGCTTCTTCTGGAATTCTTAATTAATTCGTACAAAAGTTTCGGGATTTTTTCTGGGTGCATGTTTTTGCATAAGCTACAAAGTAATATATAAATTATATGATTGCCTTCGAGGTATGTTCGGATTCCTTTAATATTAGTAACTAATCTGGCGGTTTCTATTAGGTTTCTAAAACATAAAGCCCTTTAGTTAACCTCTCAGCCTTGCCTTTTCTCACTAGAATCGTGTCTTCAATTCGAAAACCCCCGAATCCAACGATGTACACTCCAGGTTCATCAGTAACAACATTTCCAGACTTCAAAATATCTTTGCTGGAGGTGTTCAACACAGGTTGCTCATGTACCTCAAGGCCTACTCCATGACCAAGGCCGTGGACGAAGTAGTCACCGTATCCTGCTTCTTCTATAAGGCTTCTCGCGTCTGCGTCCGGTCTTGCAGCTTTCACTCCATCACGTATCCTCTGAAACGCTGCTTCTTGAGCTTCTTTCACAACATCATAAATCTTCTTCTGCTTTCTAGACGCCTTGCCGATGACAACTGTTCGAGTCATATCTGACCGATAGTTCATGCATGTCGCCCCGATGTCTATAACGACAAGATCTCCCTTCGCCAATCTCCGTTCGCAGCAACCACCATGAGGATAAGCTGAATGAGGACCAGAAGCAACTATCGTGTCGAAGGCTACACCGTAAGAACCACGTCTACGCATTTCATACTCGATTTCAGCTGCTACTTCAATCTCTTTTATTCCCGGCTTTACCACATCACAAGCTCTCTGCATTCCTGCAGCAGTTAGTTCTGCAGCCTTTCTCATCCTCTTCAGCTCTTCATCATCTTTTATCCTGCGAAGGCTCCAAATGTACTCACTCTTTCCCTCAAGAGAGATACTTCTCTCTAAAGCATTCTTGAACTTCTGAAAAACCTGGAAATTCATACTGTCAAAGCAAAGCGTCTTCAACTTCATAGCTTTAATCCGATCCGCGAGTTTCTTGAAGGCTTCTTCGTCTCTCTTTACTCTCTCTACTCTGCAGTTCTTCGCCTTGGCTCTTGCCCCCTCATAATTCACTCCATAAACATAGAGGATGCTTTCTCCTTCATTCGGAACAAACATCACAGCAGCACCCAAGAAACCAGTGAGATAAAGCATGTTAATCTCGTTGGCAATCACGTGACCATCAAACTCCTCTGCAAAACCAGCTTTCAATTTCCCGATACGATCCATCAACACAATTCCCTCAAAAGAGGCTGATAATAGAAAAAGCAAGCAATAACATTTGTGGACAATGTCTAGCCGCCACTCATTAGTGACATGAGGATCACCTGATCCCCACCTTTTAGTTGTGTCTTAACTCCGTCGAGTTGACCGATTAACACCCCATTTACGGTGACTACAAAACCGTACTTTAGATCTTCCTGTTCACGTTCGAAGACTTCCCTTTTGAAAGGCTTTCCATAAGAGTCCGACAATTTGCCCAACAATTCCCGAAGTGCAGTTCCTTCTTTCAATTCAAACTCTTCAACACACTTGTTAAGCATATTCTTAATGAACCCAAGGTACTCCACTTTCACCCTCATGTCATGACACATCTCATGAATTTATAAATTTGGCACCATTATTTTAATTGTTCTGAAGTACGATGCTGTTCAGTCTTTTAACCTGAGGCTCTCTTACGAGTTCTAGTGTCTACGCATTGCATCCATCCTAGTTTCACATCGTTCGCTTGACTTCTCGTATCTGGAGAGCACTACAAGTAACAAATCGTCCTGCTTCTGAGGCTAAGTATATGCATGCATGCACGGGGCACTCCCTCGTTCACACTTTCGCCTTTGGCTGCAATTTGAGCGTTTTTCATAGCGAGTTTGTAGCTAGATTAAGCTCACTTTGGGAGCAAAGTGTGCTGTTTTTGTGCTTATAGGCGGGGATTCAGTTAAACCCACAAACTGGGGTGATATCTCCGCAAAATCCTGCGCGCACCAAAGCAATATGAGTTTTCAAACAGTGCCCTGACTAAGGTTCAATGGTAGCCCGGGAGAGATTCGAACTCTCGTCAGAGGGTCCAAAGCCCTCTATGCTTGTCCACTACACCACCGGGCTTCATATCCGCTATACGTGCAACTTTCGTAAAAGCCTTAACATCTACTTATGCATACTGGAAATCGTGAAGAAGCCTTGGGTGTAAACCTCACCCCAATAATCAAGAAACGGATTCTAACCCTAGACGATTTAAGAGGTAGAAGCTTGGCAGTAGACGCTAACAACTATCTTTATCAATTCCTCTCTCTGATCCGAACAAAAGACGGAACGCCACTTAAAGACTTGAGAGGGAATATCACATCTCACCTCGCCGGGTTAATGTTCCGCTCCACTCGTCTCATACATGACTTTGATATGAAACTCGTCTTCGTATTTGATGGGCACCCTCCGAAACTGAAGAAGAAGGAGATTAAGAGAAGACGTGAGCAACGAGAAAAAGCTCTTAGAGAATGGCGGATAGCACTACAGGCACACGACTACAAAAAGGCTTTTTCCAAAGCAGTTATGACCAGTCGACTAACCCAGAGTATGATAGAAGATGCGAAGAAGTTGTTAAGATTGCTTGGGATACCATACGTGCAAGCTCCAAGCGAAGCAGAAGCTCAGACTGCGTACATGGCGATGCAGGGAGACGTTTGGGCAGCAAGCAGTAAAGACTACGACTGTGTCCTCTTTGGTTCGCCAAACTTAGTGCGCTTTCTAACGATATATGGGCGGGAATATCTTCCCAGCAAAGGGATGACAAGACCCATAAAGCCTGAACTCATTAACCTGCAGGAGTTTCTATCACACTATAAGATAACTCGTCCACAACTGGTTGACTTAGCAATCCTAGTCGGCACAGACTTTAACAAAGGAATAAAAGGTGTAGGCCCTAAGACGGCGCTCAAACTCATCAAGGAATATGGAAGAATAGAGGATCTTCCGAGAAAATTTCAACTAGATACTCCGGAATACGTGGACGTGAGAAAGATCTATCTGACTCCAGAAACAACCTCGAACTACAATTTGAAGTTAGGTCCTTTATGCGAGGAAGAACTTTACTGTTTTCTATGTGATCAAAGAGGTTTCAATCGAAAACGAGTAGAGTTGGCTGCGAGGAGAATGAAGCAAGTCTGCAGGAAAGGGGAGCAAATTGGGCTTGAGAGATGGTTTTGAAAATGAGCCAAATAGGATGACTGAGTTGGAAAGCCAGTAAAACAAGGCTGAAAACAGTCAAATACCCGAAAAAAGACAGAAAAACGTCAGAAAATCTTTTAAATAATCGCGGAGGAAATCTATGGTAATCATAAGAGGCAAGTAAGATGAGATCGGACTATATACTATACATCGTGGCAATTGCATGCTTCTTTGTAGCGAGCTTCACGATTACTCAGCGGGGAGACACACAGCTCTACTCATATGCCATAGCGGTCCTCGGTATAGTCTTCGTAGGACTCGGATACATCTCAAAACCTAAGGAGACAGCAATCTCAACTGTGACTCCAATATCAACACCATCTAAGTCGGCTGAATTGTCGCCAATAGAGGAGAAGACGCCTGAGGCTGAAACAAGCGAGAAACCAGTGAAGAAGACTACGAAAAAGAGAACGCCGACTAGAAAGACGGCTGCAAAGAAGAAAACAACAAGAAGACGCAGAAAAAAAGCCTAGCAACTGCCTGTAGCACTATTCTTCTAGACGTTTCTGCAATTTCTACACTTTTATAACGACCGAGAGAGTTGCGGCAAACGCTTACTCTTGGCTCTCTTAACAGCTTCGCGAACACAACGGCATCCTTGATAGTCTGGCTTCCAGCTCTCGCAGACACCTAATGTGGGAACTACTGGTTCTTCCCTTCTTTTGAAGCGTAACACGCAGAAAGTTCGATTAGGGAAATCGTAGACGCCGTGGAAGTAACAGTTTCCACAGTACTTATGATCATCTTCGTGCTTTCTCATTTCTCCTTATTCCTCTGATACTTACTACCCAGTCGTTCAAATACTGATGCGATGATGAGTGGAAACACCATTAAAATGTCTCCTATTACCGTGACTTTGTGTGCTGAAGGTCGGATCTTACCCCAACTCATAGCCTCTCTCAAAGTTGACCCTGAAAGGCCTCCCGTTTCTGGACGGTCCATAGTTATGAGAATTGCATAGTCGATCCCTTTTCTAGCGATCGCCGCGGTGTGTTGTACTGTATTTCGAGGCACTCCTCCTCCTAATACTATCATGCCGATGCGGGAAGAGTTGGAGGCGAGATCTATTATGTCTGAAACCTCTTTGAACGCGTCCACCTGAAGCACCTTGTCTTGGTGGTTGCGGGATGCGTGGAGCCAGTGGATATAGCTGAATTCAGAATCACGAACTGCTGGGACGAAGACCGGTACCTTTGATTCGTATGCCGCTTTTAGAATCGAATTGGGATCTTCTATTCGCTTACCGATTTCCGTCATCAACTCATTTGAAGAGAAAACGTACCCTTGGTTGTCCTCAACGATATCGTCAAACATCTCCGCTAATCTAGAATCTTCTTTGATGAAGTCCTCTTCAGGTACAAAGATGTCGTATATGCGATAAGTATGGTATTCGTACAAGACTGAATCGTCAGCGCTCCAACTGCCCTTGTAATGATGTCCTCCCATCGCTTCAAGTAAGTCGTGAATTACGTTTGCACCAGTGGTCACTACTGCGTCGACGAATTTTTTTCGAATAAGATCTACTATCACTGTTCTCAAGCCTGCGGGAACAACTGCACCTGCTACTGCGAGGAAGATGGTGCATCTCTTATCCCGAATCATGCGTTCATAAATGTCACAGGCAGTGGCAATTCGACCAGCTCCAAAAGAGCCTGACTTCTTAAACTCCTGTATCAGCTGGTTTACAGTCATCTGAGTCTTTAGTTTCATGTGGATAACAGGGTCTCTGAAGAAATCTTCACGTTCCACTCTTGCTTCACATCCTATGTTTCTTCAAAGTTTCACTTGGAGAAAAAGCTTTCTGCCTGTCTGCACGCAGGCTTTGGATTTCCTGTTGTGAGAAACATTATTTGAAAATTAAAGGTTACGATTTGGACGTGGGTTCTTTCTATTCTGCAGTAGAATCGTCGGTGTCTTCGTTTTCAGTGGTGCTCACCGCCTTCTCTTCTGCCTGTTCACCTTCTAGCTTCTCTTCTGCCTGTTCACCTTCTAGCTTCTCTACTGCCTCTCCTTCAGCAAACCTACTGCTTATCCTCGTTATTCGAACTTTGACATGTTCACCTGGGTTTGTGTCTGGTATAAAGCAGACTAGACCTTCGATGCGCGCGATGCCTTCACCGCGGCGACTAAGCTCCAAGATTTCAACGTCGTATTCCTTTCCAATCTCGACAGGTTTTGGAGGGAAACGCTTTGGACCAAAGTTTCTTCTATTTCCTCTACCACGCTTTTCATAATACATTCTTTCACCTCTCTATGTGTTGTTAATGAACAACCGGACACGGAATCTAGACAATGGACAGTTTTCCAGATCGGCCAATGTTTAGCTGAATCTCTCCGCGGAACGAAGTGACGTAGCCATTCTCGATCTTGACAGTATCGTTCTCGTTTACTTTTCCGATATCTTCGTTCCATAAGGTGAGCTTTATCTGTCCGCTGTCATCGCTAATAATCGCAGTGGCCACATTATACGTTTCGTTCTTGTACCTGGATGTAACTTCGCGGGTAGGTGTCTTCTCGATAACCTTCGCTTCCACGTCGACTTGCTTCATGCCATTTCTCAAATCTTCTATCTTCAACTATTATCCCATTTCCTTTTGCTTTCTTGCTAAGGGCGAATCTTCATGGATCATCGCTACAGCCCTGCTGCTTGTGGTTTTCGTTGTTCCGTTTGCTTGAGAAGCCTTGGGAGCAAATGCTCTTTTGAAGCCACTTTGACATCTATTCATCCCTTTAGCGGTGCTACCTACCAAAATGAAATCCATGCAACGGATGCTGATGCAGCTCTCAACATGGTTTCGATCTGGTAAGCCAACGGATTTGAAGGAATGTCGCGCCAGATATAAGCTTTATTATATGAAGGCAACTTCCCCCCGAAAGATCTAGGTCCCTTCTGAGTTTTCCTTCCAGAACTTCTTTGCAGAGTTAATTCAAATCTTTCGAAAGCGCAAATAACCATCAAGAATTATACTGTATTTCCCCTGTATTATTACATGTATCGTAATATAGGTTAAATCTTTTAAGTGACAAGAGTAAAACAAGTAGTAAAACCCTAGTAGGCGAGAATGAAATGGGAGAAAAAGAGAAGACGAAAAAACTTGAACAACAGATAACGGAAGTTCTCACAACTCCTAGAACCGCTGCAATCAAGAGAATGATCGAGAAAGACCATGCTATCGACTGTCTTTTCCTTTTGGCCTTAGACAAAGGAAAATGGAAAAAGGCTAAAACCTTCATGAATGAGCATAAGCTGACGCTGAGCGATGGCACCTACCGAGCTCGTATGATAGAAATTACGCATCTAGGTTTGGCTAAGGCTACACCAATCGATCCCCTAAAGAAACGGTATGGAATCACAAAGAAAGGAAAAATTCTTGCAATGGCGCTACTTAAACTGCTTGAAAACACATAGTAAGTGTTGACGGAAGTCCTTGATGAGAAATCAGAGAACCAATCAAGCCTTCTCGAATAATTTGCGCGCGTGAGACCTAGAAAAGACAGGTTAGATTCTTCAATAGACGGTTTTTGTGCGTGCATTCAATCCAATGCTTCTTTAAGAAATCAGGCTGGCAGTTAATCTTTGGTTTCAAGGCTTTTCATAGCACCTTCCAAATCTCTTTTCTATTATTTACTATTGAGAACTCTTATTTATATGTCACAGAAAATTCATATATATGCAAAAATATATTCATAGCCGTGGTTGGATGAGAAGCTCAACAGAGATTGCCATTGAGATCATTAGTGATTTCGTGAATGGCTTCCTCTCAAAATGTGTGGAAACGAGTGAGAAGCTCATTCCCACAAGGTTCAATGATAAAATGCCAAGGAACAGTGGGGTACCAATAGTTTTAACGGCATCAATGATTGAAATGAGTGATTTCAAACTCAATCCATTTATAGCTTTTTCAGGTGGCTTTCCGCTTTCTATTCCAAAATTCGTCTTAAGAAAAAAATTGTATCCAAATTTCCATATCAATGAAGACGGCACAGCAAAATATGCGCCTTATGGATTAAGAAAAGTTGAGACATTGTTAATCAAAGAATTCGGAGAGGAGAATGTAGCTACCGTACACCCTCATAACCTTCACGAATTTGTCGGACCAAAAACAAAAGTCATCGGTATTTCTACTATGGATCCGCTAGGTATAGGCTTTGTTAGCAGAACTTATACAAGTATTCTAAGGCTAAATGGAAAGCCTGCGACTCTTGTAGAATTTGAAGATTTACTTTCTAATGTTGCGTTCAGAAAATACAAACCTAGAATCATTGTCGGTGGTTCAGGTGCTTGGCAAATACCAAGGGCAAAAATGCAAGACATGCTTGGTATAGACACGGTTTTAATTGGACAGGCAGAACGCTCTGTTGTAGAGATCTTCAGAAAAGCGTTGGATGGTGAAGAACTTGATAAAGTTATTATAACGCAAATGCCTAAAAGAAAAGAAGTTCCTACTATCAAAAAGCCTTCATTATACGGAACGGTTGAAATAACGCGTGGTTGTGGCAGAGGATGTGCCTTTTGTTCACCTACCATGCGCCAGCGGTATTCCTTTCCCTTAGAGCATATTCTGAGAGAAGTCAAGTTGAACGCAAAAAATGGAACAAGAGCGATTCTTCTTCAGACAGACGATTTATTTCTGTACAAAACAAAGCGGAATTTCATTCCAAATAGAGAAGCTATCGTCAAGTTAATTCAAAGTGTAGATAAAATCGAAGGTGTTGAGTTCATACAAATAGCTCACGCTTCACTTGCACCTATCGTTAACGATAGAAGAATTGTGGAAGAGATAGCGCCAGCACTTGTGGAGAAGTCTCTATGGGCTTGCAATGGCAAACATTGCGCTTCCATTGAAGTTGGGATAGAAACGGGTAGTGTACAACTAATGAAAAAACACATGAAAGGGAAGATGTTGCCTTACACACCCGAAAAATGGCAAGACGTTGTTGTCCAAGCAATAGGAACCCTAAATGACAATGACATTTATCCGTTGGCAACTCTAGTTTTGGGTTTACCCAGGGAACAAGAAGAAGACATACTTGCTACTCTCGAACTACTCGAAAAGCTCAAAAACGCTAAGATTTTCTATGTTCCACTCCTCTTTACATCAGAAGAAGAATCTATTTTGAAAGGGCAGAGACACAAAGATCTAAAAGACCTTGATGAATCCCAGTGGGATATTATTTCGAGATGCTGGAGACATAATCTTGATTTGTGGGCGCCTGAACTAAACAAAATTATTTTGTATGGCACTCTATTAACATCTCCCTATTATAGGTGGAAACATGGTAGAAAAATCGTAAAACCCATCATGGAATTCTCCGGATTAGAGAAACGGTTTGTGAATAGAAGATTAGGAATTGAATGCCAACCACAATGCTGTACTTCAAGTTTCTACGTGGAGAACAAAAACAAAAATTCCTGAAAAGTATCGAAGTGAGAAAATGGCGTTCAAAAGAATTTTGTTCGCAAAACCAAATGGAAGAAAAGGCTTGGGGTTCTCAACAGATGTAATCCCAATAGGTCTAGAGTACATTGCTGCATCAATAGAAACGGAAGTTGACGACGTTCACATAGTTGATATGGAACTTGAAGAACAACCATTACAGTGTTTTCTTGATGTTTTTGATCCTGATTTGATTGGTATATCAATGTCAGCGACGGATCATGATGAAGGTTTGCGACTCGCAAAAATTGGTAAGAAAAGTGGTGTTACAACAGTATTGGGGGGCTATCATCCGACTGCTATACCAGACGAATTGCTTTCACATCCACAGGTTGATATTATTGTTAGGGGCGAGGGTGAACTTACGATGAAAGAACTTGTGCAGAAAGACTCTCCTGAAGGCGTTCTTGGTATTTCATACAAAAAAGGTAAACGAATAATCCACAATTCTGAGAGACCACTAATAAGAGATTTAGATTCTTTGCATTTTCCAGCAAGACATCTTAGAACACACAAGTACAAAGATCACATGAACAGCAATGGCAGAGAATTTGATGTGATTACTATGTCGCGTGGCTGTTGGGGACAGTGTAGTTTTTGTTGCGAGCCATATATGAGTAAAGGTCTCATGAGATTTAGGTCTCCTGAAAACATATTAAAAGAATTGTTTGAAATCATGGCTTTTCACAATGAAAAACCACTACAAATTTTTGTGACAGACCCTCATTTTATGGGCGACCCTAAAAGGATAGACCACCTATGTGACTTGTTACAAAAACATGAACTAAATATAGTGATTTCTGTCATGACGCGAGTGGACAGCATAACCAGAAACCCTGAACTCATCAAAAAAATGTGCAACAGTGATATTCTTAGTTATGAGTTAGGGTTTGAAAGCCCTAACCAAAAGGATTTGAACGATGTAAAGAAGGGTATAACACTCAGTATGCAGAGAAAGGCTGTAAGAATATTAAGGGATAATGGTGCAAATGTATCTGGAACTTTTGTTATTGGTTTACCGGGCCAAAGTGAAGAAGAGATAAAGCAATTCCCAGTATATGCCAAGGAAATCGGTTTGATGAACTGTGCATTTGGTATTGTAACACCGTTTCCTGGAACTGAGTTTTTCGATAGTTTAGAAAAAGACGGCTTAATTTTCGAGCGTGATTGGACAAAATACGATGAAATGCACTCTGTGTTTAAGTTAAACCCTCTAAGTGCAAAAAGGCTAGAAGAACTGGAAAGTTACTGCATGGCAAGATTTTGGACGTTGAATACATTCTTAGACAGGGCTAGAGCTTTACATAAGAATTCGGGTGACAAGATATCATTAAAGGATTTTATAGATGATCTAATTGCAAAAGTAAAGTTCGCAAGAAATGCGAGTTATGACTTGAGGGAAGGAGAACTTGAAGATCATATCAAAGCGGTTTTAGGTGCGCTTGTAGACGCTGAAACCGAAGAAAAAGAAAGAAAAATATGTATACATGATGTCATAGAGATGTCAAGATTCCTTAAGATTTTAGGACCACAAATTATCCAAATTACTTTGAGATGTGACAGCCAAGCAGTAAGTTATGTTATGAAAACCACAAGCAGAAGTGTGGATTACAAAAAAACTATTACTGGAAAACAAGACAAAACAACTATAGATCTAGATATCGATTTGGATGAAGTGGTTGGCTCATTCAACGGCTATTCAGCATTTAATCTAATGAATTATGTTTACTTATTCAAGCAAGCACGGAATATCAATGGCATTTTGAATGTGCTTAGATTATGTGCTGCATTACCAATTGATTTAGGCTGTTCTTATCTGAAAGATAAATTCATGAGTGATTGAATGATTGATATTAATAGTGTTAATAAAATTAAAGGGATCTGGCGGACATATAATCTCGCACGAAAACTTTCTGCGATAAACGGTCCGAATATTAACAAAACATTGTTAGATCGTGTAATGTATAATTCTGAAACATTGCCTCCTTTGGGAAAGGAATACTGGTGGTTTCTTTTCTTTGGTCAGAATGGAGAAAAACCTGTACAATTGATGTTACTGATATTCAGAAAAAATGGAAAGAAAATGCTGTTCAACGATAAAGAGATGATACTTAGAAACTTAGGAAAAAACAAATTCCAAGCTGTCACTGCTGGCTGGGTATACGATGGAAAAAGACTTCATGATTTAGGAGATACGAACGCTATTGTAGAAATTCAAGAGAAAAAGATAGTGTCTAAGATTTCAGGTCGAAAGGTGACACTTAGTGGTGGCTTTCCGGATTATAGACTAAAGGTAGGTGACATTATTGATTTGAATATCAAAAAAGCAAATTATCTCGAGGATAAAGATGCATGTGGCGTATTCATACCTCCATTTGGCATGGGTTGGGTGGACATTTTCTCAGATGCTGATGGCACTGTATTAGGAAAAGAGTTCGAGGGAACAGCGCATCTACAAAAAGTTGTTGGTGCTACGATATTCGGACCATTTCATTGGGGAAGAATAATTTTTCAAGATAGCTCTGTCGCCTCATTTTTTTGTCTTAAAACTGGGAAAGATTCGAAAAGATACTTCCGCAGGTCTCTAACTTTTCATGATCGTGAAAACAATGAAATTATCAGATTCGATAATCCAAAGCTGAAAATATCAAAAAGAAAGGGCGACACTCTCCTATGGATTGTTGAGGGAAGAGATCATTACAACGATTTTAAAATCGTGTTGGAAACTTATGCTCGAAAACAATTTTCTATGAAAGGTGGCGGTTCACAGGTCTATGTTGAATACGCTGTTTTGCCTAAGGAACTTCGTCTAAAAACCAAAGACCGAATAGTCACTTTGGACGATTTAGGTGGAGGTGTTGGCACATTTGAAGACGCATACTGGTAAGCCACTAGAAAAATATGGCCTTTGCTTCCAAAACTTTGGTGATTTCATCTAATGTCTTTTGAAATTTATCCTTCACTTTTTTCCAAGTCTCCTTGACAGGAACAGCCCTGTAAACATACTTGAGTCTTCTACCTTGTTCCACCTTTCTAGTTATGAATCCATCTTGGCCTAGTTTTTTGATATATTTTCGTATTGTTCGTTCTGAAAGATTTAGCTGTCTTTCAATTTGCTTTATAGTCAATGAGGACTTTAATAGGAGATTATAAATTTTAATTTCAGCTGATTTGAAATCAAGGAACCCTAAGATAAGGTGCAATAACTCCACCGGCTTTTTTCTTCCTTTCAGCGCATTTTCCATATCTGAGATGTAATTTCTTTTGGCCATGATTTATAGTATGAACAAAATGATATTTATATCTTCATATGTATGAATTGTTAACTTTCCTACATTTCTTCTGTAAATTCTCCTAGACTTCTCAGTTGGTAAATAACCCTGTTTATCTAAATCACTATAGTGCTCACATCCAAACGAACATTTATCCTCTGCTTCTTTTCGTGAACCACTAAAGGATTCTAGGCTTCACATGTTATAATGTACATTATGGTGGCGATGTGTTCCCTGATCCAAAACCAAATTTAACGTCCAAAATTCTAGTGCCTTTATCCTAAAGGTTTTTTGGCATTACATTTATTGATGTGATATCATTCCCAATGTCGAACTTTCCTGAGGTACTGAAGGAGCTAACTAATTGAACAAAAACAGATGTCTTTCATCCCTATTCATACCGTAACGTTTGCACAGGGTCGATGCATGCATGATTTCACGATGACAAGATTGGCACATACTCTCAAAGAGCAACAGCATACATATTAGACGCTATCTATAAAAGGCAACGCAAGTATACTAAAGCATTAGAAGCTTGGAAGAAAATGATTGAAGAATCCGACAGCAATGAAATAACACCACCGGAAATGCTCTCAATCGATAATCCTTCTGACTTTCAATTCCATGCTGCATACTTAGCTTACTCAGAAGCTTTTGATAAGACAGAAAATCCTGAGACCAAAAAACGGCTAAATGGCAGTATAGTTTCTCTTCAAGAGAAACAGATCGACTTTCCAACTTTCTATCAGACTATAAGTCAATATCGAACTGAATCGGACCAGCGTTTTAGTCGATCATCCATAAGAACTCAGAGAAAACGGGAATGGCGCAAGAAGGCTCAGAGACGAGAAAGAAACAAGCGGTACAAAAAGTAACCGTTACTTTTATTTTCCAGACTTGCATTACCAAGCTAGCCCTTTATTATTACTTTAAGGTTGCAAATCAGAATGCACGCTATTGAAACGAAAGATCTTACAAAGAGATATGGCAAAACCGATGCCTTGAAAAACCTAGACTTTACCATCGACGAGAACGAGATCATGGTTCTCCTTGGACCGAACGGTTCCGGAAAAACGACACTTCTTCTCATTCTAGCAACTGTACTGAAGCCAACCTCAGGGCAAGCAAAAGTGATGGGCCTCGACGTATCTACTCAATCAACTCGCGTGCGAGAGATTCTAGGTGTAGCGTTTCAAGAAGCCAGAGGTTTCTGGCGTCACAAACCCGCAGACATCTTGAAGTTTCATGCAAATGTGTGTGGTGTGCCAAAATCTCGCCGGGACTCTCTGATAGATCAAATCTTCAAGGATCTGGAATTGTGGGAAGCCCGAAACAAACTCTTTATGCACCTTTCCGGGGGACAAGCGAAACGGCTGGAAATCTCAAAGATCTTTGTGCAACGTCCGAAGTTTGCGATATTGGATGAACCCACAAGCCAAGTGGACTTGCGGGGAAAGCGCCAGATCTGGGCGCAGATACTAAAACTCCGCGAAGAAGGATCAACAATTCTTATTGCCACAAACGAAGTTCGTGAAGCTGAATACTTGGCTGATCGCGTGACTATTCTTGATAAAGGCCAAATGGTTGTGTGTGACACAGTCAGAGAGTTGAGGGACAGTATTACGGGAGGCGACATAGTCGAACTTGAAGTCGAGGCAGCTGACCCCCGAAGCCTTCAACAGGAGTTGAGCCAACTTGAAGGCACTGTGAAGATTGCCAGTCCCAGCTCCAACAGGTTCAAAGCCTACGTTTCTATGGCTGAGTCATGGGTGCCAAGAATGACAGACATGTGCTATAGGAAGAAAGCCCGCATACTATCTATAAGAGTCACAGAGCCGTCTCTGGATGATGTTTTCCTCCACTTCACAGGGCGAGCATTAGGTGAAACTCCCGATGCGTAACGTCCTTCGCCTTGTATGGTTTGATCTGAAACCAGAGCTAAAACCACCAGTCTGGATAATCATGGAATGGGTCGTCTTTCTCGTCCAAGTGGGAGTGTACGGTGCTATGCTTTCTCAACTTGTAACAGGGGTGGAAAACTACAACCGATTCTTCGCGGTTGGCTTAATTATAATGATAACTTTCGATATGGCTTCCCACACTGGTCGTCACTTCGTTGAACATGCTCATGAAGGCAGGCTTCCATACCTACTGAGCTTGCCAATCTCCCGTGCTAAGTTGTTCATGACGATCTGTCTGCAGGGAGGGACAGAGCTTGCGTTGATGCTTGCAGTTCCTCTGTCAGTAACCTTTCTAATCATAGGAAACCTAACATGGATGTCCATTATTGCTTGTGTCTTGGTCCTGTTTTGGCTAGGCTTTGGCGTGGCAGGCTTAATGTTAGGCCTTTCCTTCATAGCCTTCAAATCGTCAGATCTTTACACAGCCATCGTCACAGGCTTAAGCACTGTAATAATCCGATTTAGCACAGTTCTGTATCCCTTCATGTTTCTCCCTGCGCAGTACGCTCTACCCGCTGCTTTCAGTCCCCTCACCTACGGATCAGATTTAGTGAGATTCATCTTAGGATTTGATCCAACTCTCCTCTTAAATCCGTACTATGCGATAAGCATATTGACAGCTCTTTCTGTCAGCACTTTGGGTCTAGGCGTAATTCTCATCCAACGATTAGTGGAGGGGGTGAAGAGCGCTTGAGGGAGATTTACGTCATCTTTGCCATTGCTCGCAATGATTTCTCGTATTTCTTTAGGACGAAATGGCTCATGGCAGTACTCCTCAGCCTTAACCTTTCTGATATGCTCGTAGTTGCTCTGGTCTACAAAGGAATGATGGAGTATCCATACTTCACCTATTTCGTTCCAGCAGTCATAGTCATGGGTCTCTTTGCTGCTTCCTTAGATACCGGAAGACGGATTTGGCTGGCGCTCCGTGAAGGAGTAATTCAATATGAACTATCTCTCCCTGTTAGCACTAAAGGTCTTGTGATAGCATACTTGCTCGCTGGAGGTGCAGCTGCCATTGTGTATGCTAGCTCTCTTATGGCAATAGCCTTGTTAGTTCTTCCCGGTGGTGCCATTTTGAGTGCTTTCATGTTGTTGCCTTTCCTCTTTGTTCTTGCAGTGGGACTTGCAGGCATCGCCGCGACTCTCGCTGCTATCGCTTCAACTCATGGAGAGTTCTTCTTTGCTTTCCAAAACATTGTACAAGTTGCGCTTCTTACTTTGAGCACAGTCTATTATCCCATCGAAGTCGTTCAGAACTACCTTCCCCAATTCCTAGTCTCCGTTGTGGTCGCTAACCCGTTGAGCTTGGCAGCAACGGCTCTCCGTCAATACACCTTCGCAGGAGCTCCTATTGAACTCAGCTTCCTTGGTCAGATACTTCTTTCAGCCACGCCCTTTGCTGTAATTGGAGCAATTGCCTACTTCTGGGCTCTTCGTAAACTCCAGATCGAAGGGAAAATCTAGTGGAGTGATCTCATAGAATGCTATTTCTCCAAATAGGGACATGACAAAGACTAAAGACATTTATCAGAAGTAAAATCTAAGGAGAGATGAAAAGGATTTGAATCCAACAAAGCAAAGACTGCTTTACGTTGCAATTGCTTGGGGTTTGATTGTCTGTTATTCAATCCTTATGGTGAGTGCAGTGGAAAGCATAATCATTCTCTCTCCAGTTACACCTCCCAGTGACGGGATCAAACAACTAGTAATCTTCATCTACGGCCTTGCTGTCGTGAGTTTCCTTGGAGGATCACAAATCCCTGCCGTCTTTATGAAGAAGAAAAGTTTCACCGTGCAATTCGTCTTTAATGCTATGTTCGGTTTCATTCTCCTTCTAGTGACAATTCTAAACGAGTCAACGTTTAATCAATTCAACGAGTCTACTCTCATACCTTTCTTCTCAACTTATCCCCTTATCGCCCTAGAATACATATCTATACCCTATCTCTTCATGATTTTCCTTGATTTATACCTGCATGGACACTTAGGCAGCTTTTCTAGGAAGGATTTCCGTCAGTACCTGACAGGGACTTTTCTGCATCCATGGCAAACTTTCGAGGATGTATTCTTTCATCGATCAATATTGTTTTCCCTCGTGTCTGTTGTTCTGGTCGCTATCGTGTGGATTTTAAGAGATATTATATTGTCCCTGCAACCCGGCTTTGCGCCAGCCCGTTGGTTTATTGTCACTTTCGGAATAGGTGTAACTTCTAATCCTATTTCCAGAGCGTCGTTTACGGTTCCCGTTGGATTATCATTATGGCTGATCGGATCAGGCCTAGCACATCTAGTAGCAGAACAACTTGGAGGAGAAAATGGCATTTTAGATGTCGCATCTCTCCTAGGTCTCTCACTTCTACCTTCTTCAATGATAATCATCATTGACACCTTGGAGTTAGGAGTTGTCAGCTTTGGTACACCAAAAATTCTGTTCCAAATTCTCAGTTTTATTCCTCTGGTTTTATGGCCCCTAATATTAACTGTGCTAGCCATCAAGACTTCGAAGAATATTTCGATACTTAGAGCTATATTGCCTGCAATCGTAGCAACTTTGCCCATTGTATCTTTGGTTGCAGTAGGCTTTCTATAGAGGTCTATGTGATTGAGCGCGCGGAGAGCGAGGAGAAGCAGCTAAAAGCGGCTCGCCAAGGCGACTTAACCTTAGAACCTCGTTCCGCGCGCGTACGATTTAATGGTGTACTAGGTTAATGCGATTTGTGAAGAAATCTTCTAGAAGATTGTTTCCATCATCCTTTGGAAAAAGCGCGATATCATTCATGGGAGCGAGGAGTCTTTCCATAATTTTTCGAAGGATGTCTTTAGAATGCCGACGTGAACTGGATCGTTAGTCCATAGATACATAGTGGCATCTTCATCTTTGGGTTTGAATTCCCCCCACATGGCTTCATTACCATCAACTATTATGCATGCATGCAAGCGCGCAGGCACTCTAAGATGATCAAGTAGGTATCCTCAGCAAAACTTCACCTATCTCTCAATAGTCTATTTCCCACTCGGGATTGAACTGCTTATGAGCACGCAGATAGAAAGATAGCCTGCTTAATCCTTGTTAGACGGTAGTGACATCGAAGAGTTCGTCTTCAGATATATTCGCGATTTTCCAAGCCAATCTGCGAATTTCGTCATCCGATAGCCCCTTCTGTAACAGCTGAGATCCCAGCTTTTCCAGAATCGACTTTCTTAGGGCAACAGTTATTTCGTGTCCATTATCATCTCTTTTAAATCTTGCCTGGATTACAGGTAGGTCCCTTACAGCAAGTTTTCGGTTTCCAACAGTGCAATTGGTACTAACTTGGAGTCCGTCTATAATACAGGAGAAGGGAACGCGAAGCGGCACTGAGGCAGTAACTGTCAATGAATCCCATCTTGGCCTACCTACTCGTTCCAGCCCGATTACCCCCATTCTCACGCCAATGACCAAGAATGGTCCTAGATGACCATGAAACTCAGCAGCCTTCTCCAAAGTGGATGTAAGCTCTGGTGGTGGTTTTTGTACAATAGTCATGGTTGAGATCTTCCTTTCAAATCCTAGATTTGTCTGGTGACTCAACTTTTGGAGTTAAGCCTCTGACGGTTAGAGCGTTCATTAAGGTCACGCCAACAGCGCCTCCAATGACGCCACCTACAGCGTGCAATCCTGCCCAACCTGCCATTCCACCCCAACTTGTTAGGTCTTGGGGTGGCATGAAGAATGATCCTATGATTAAGCCTGCAACAGCTGCGGAGAACACAGAGATTGCAAATAGAGTTATTGAGCCTGCAAGCCTTTTTCTAAACATCCGTTTGTATCCACTGAAGAAAGTGAGAAGATCAAATACGATGGATGCGGCGAAGAAACCGAAGAAATGAAGAGATGTGGGTCTAACCATCATGTTAATTATCAGTGCGATGAGGCCGACGAATGTAGCGGTTCCAAATTTTCTTGTCCACCATGTTGCAAGTATTAAGGCTGAGAAACCTGTGAGGTCACAGGCGAAGGGCAGGTGGAATATCTGATAGAAAGCAGGAGATATTGTGACGTTTAGTACACCCCATAAAGCGGCGAAGATTACTATTCCGGCTAGATCTCGCGTTTGGAAATACACTAACGAATCACCTTCACGTAACACTTTTGTAGAAAAACGTAACACGTATCTCTATATTTAAAGCTTCGCACACAACATAACAGGTTTTATGAGGCAGGAGTTCAGATAGAAAAGATATTCAACCTAACTTCTTCTACCCCTCTTCTGGCCTTCAGCTTCTCCACCAATCGCTTTATTTTCTCCGCATCACCTCTCACAGCTATCGTTTCTAAACATCTATCCTTGCTTAGATGCACGTGCATTGTAGCACAGATTACTGATCCAAAATGATGTTGAGTGACAGTTAGATCAGACTCTAATTCTCTCATCTCATGGTTATAAATCATAGTAATTGAACCCGCCTTCTTCCCCTTCACAGACGTAAGCCACTTTTGTCTATTGACAAAAGCACGAACTGCATCCTGAATTGCCTTGGATCGGCTCATGTAACCCATACTAGTGATAGCCCTGTCAAAGTCTGAGAGAAGTTCAGAGGGAAAAGTGACGCCAACACGAACTATTGAACCCATACTTTCCACTTCGATATTAGGGTCTAAGAGCGTCTGGCTTTTATTTCTTAGTACAAAAAGACATGCACGATGGCTCAAGTCAGTGGAAATCCGCTGATGAATTTGAGCTAGGTTTGAAGCTAAGGATGGAAATTAAACCCATATATAGTGGGCCTGTCTCCGTAACTTCCCATTTGTCCTCCCAAACTTACGCAATATGATAAATCTAAAAGGGTGAAAATGTGAAAGTTAGGGAGAGGAGGGCGTATATGCAGATAAGTTTCAAAAGCAAAGATGAGACGTTGCTTGCAACACTATATGCGAATTCATCCAAAGGAGTTGTTCTTTGCCCACCACATCCTTTGTATGGCGGCAGTAGGAATGATACCAGAATCGTAAGGGTTGCCAGAGAACTTGCTTCGAATGATATCTCTGCTTTATGCTTGGATTATGGTAGTTATGGTAAGGGGGTTAAGGAAGTTCAGAATGTGTTGGACGCCATTTCCTTCATGCAGGAAAGAGTTGATTCTTTAGGTTTGCTGGGATATTCTTTTGGCGCTGTAGTCGCGTCCAATGTAGCGGTTCAAACTGAAATTAATGGTTTTGTTGCATTGTCAATCCTGAAGAAAGTAGATGATTTAAAGGCTAATTTGGACTTTGATTGTTCAAAACTCTTTGTGCATGGAAAACGCGACAAAGTGGCGTCATATCCAGATTTTGAGTCACTCTACAAAGAAGCGAGAGAGAGAAAAGAGAAACTTGTTTTAGACACAGACCATTTCTACATGGACAACTATCCAACAACTATTAATTTAGCTTCAAAAAGCATATGCCGATTTTTCGAAGAAGTGTTTTCTAAATAATATCTCTGCAGCTAATCAATTACCCGAGCGTGTATCCAATGGAAAAAACTTTACGGATGTATACCTAGAAGCAGAGAGTGGGACTTAAGCCCTACCCACGGTGGAGATTATCCCCCGAAAAACGCGACCATTTCTATGAGAAGGACAAATGGTATCCATCTCCGAGTCTTTTCGGGTTATCTCCCGCAAACCCCCTTTTTCGAGTGGATGGAAGCTTCTTTCACAAATCTTATTGCGTGCGCGTTACTGTTTTTGAGAGTCCGTATGTTCCAATTGTCTGGTGAAGGCTCCAGTATTGGCCTTGGTTGAAAACAAAAGGTGCAGCCTTCTTGAAGTTGATTCTTCCCTTTTCATCAAGAATCTCTTGGTCAACGTGAACCAGAATGATCTCACAAAGGAACAGATGATGAGCTCCCAAGCGAATCTTCTCTTTAACAAGGCATTCAATGTTCACTGGGCATTCACGAATTATTGGAGGCTTAACCTTTTCCGCCGGCTCCGGCGTAAGTCCAGTTTCCAAGAATTTGTCCACATTTCTGCCCGAGACTGTTCCACAAATATCCGTTTCCTTTAGGATGGCTTCGGTCGGGATATTAACCACGCATTCTCCGGAATTCTCAATAAGTGCATAAGAGTGTCTTTCAGGTCGGATGCTGAGACCCAGCATGGGCGGGTCAGAACACACTGTTCCAGCCCACGCTAAAGTGATTATATTAGGCCTTTCATTAGAGTCCACGCAGGTTACGAGAACGACCGGGCAGGGAAATAAAGCAGTCCACGGGTTCTTTTTCACTTTCATGAACGGACTCTATTTTGAACTCTGCATTTTAACATTTCTCAACCTACTGGATACGCGTGTTGCTGCCTAGAAAGATGTTCTCTTGGTATGCATGCTCTAAAGAGAATTAAAGTTAACAAAAAAGAATGGATGGAGAAGCCTGAAAATTCTCTGCGCTCGATTTAGCAACTCTTCCCGTAATTCCCAACTGCTGACACAATGTCAAAAATGTCTATATCTCCGTCTCCAAAAGGTGGCGGATCTATATCATACTCTGGTTTATAGTCCGGATGACCCAGATACGAACCATAAGCCCCAGCGAATAAAACAATGTCGAATATGTCTACATCCCTATCTCCATCCAAATCCCCTTTTAAAGCATAGAACTGTATACTTGAAAAGCCTTCCATTCCCATTGAACCAGCATAGACAACTAGATTATTCGCACATTGAGCCACATTTATCGTAGTGTTAGGAGTGAAACTGATGTTACTGCCAGAATTAATACTATACCACCAATCTTCCACAGGGACATTAGCTGTAACATTCAGCCAGAGCGTCTCAATAGAATAGTTTTTCACTTCGGGTGAATGAATCGTTACTAAAACACCAGGCTCAAATCGAGCAAAATAGGTCGCATTCTCCACGGAATGGGGTAAAGCAACTCTCAAGTCACTGTTATTCCACGGACACATTTCCCTTTCAGGATGTTGATAACCTTCAAGATATACTGGTGCTTCTACACCGCAAACGTCAAGTCTTGGCGTAGGGTTCTTCAACCCTATGATACATGAAGGCGGTGGCCACTCTGATGCCTCAGACATTGCTTTGAACTCAACACTGACCAATCTTCCCTGACCATATGCTGGTGTATGTATTCCATCAGTTACGTTGAAGACGACTCTAACAGTGCCTGCTGTGTTGTTGATCTCCTTCATAATTTCCTCTACCTCGCTTGAATAGAAGAAGTCAGCGAACCAACCATCAGGGTCTATTGTCACGTTTGTCGCTTCGATGAGTGTGGAATTATAGTTCAAGTAGATTTCTGCGCCGCTGACATCAAAGAATGGGTCAAGATCATAACCGCCTCCTCCCATCAACCAAACATTAACTGGAAAAGTTTCATTCGTATGTATGTCACCGATGGTCTCTGGCATCACTTTCAACATGGGGTATGGTGGGTACGAGGGCTGACGAGCGTATAATCTGACTTCTCCGTCTTCACTTGGCTCGATCATGTCAAGGTGTAATGGAAGGCTGACATAGTTATTGGGAGGCGGTGGAACTTGCTCAGACCAAGGCTGACTCATAACCCTGAATGTCATCTCGAAAACTGTTCCATTGCCATTGAAGGGTAAGGTCAGATTCAACGATACATAAGCGGCATGATACCAACCTTCGTATTCGTTCACCTCATCCATTATCATAATTACAGGTTCATGGAGAACACCATCAGGATACGTTTCAACAGGAACCTTTACAGTATGACTCACATAATCCAAATAGGTTGTATTCCAGGAAAATTCAAGGTCGAATCCATATATGTCAAAGGCATCGGAAACAACCACATTAACCGTGAACTCTGTACCTATCACACCACCTAGGTCTCCAAGAACTATAAGGTTGGGATCAACATGATATTTTGTAGCACTAGCACTACCAACATTGACAAAACTAAGGAAAAACATTGAAACCAGAATTAAGTTTCTACTTAACTTCGCCAATTTCCCCACCTACTAATTTGATGTAATGAAATAAATAGATTGCGCATGCATAAACAGTGGAGATATCTCCCGTAAACCCCATTTTTTTTGGTATCTGACATCTCCATCAACGAGAATATATCCACCGTAGACCTATCTACATGGGCATAGAACAAGACTCTACTTGGCTCAAATACGTGAGAGCTGCAATTACGGAGGCGATTACTATGCCTATAGCTCCTATAATTTTAAACCAGTTTCTTGTGAGTCGGTTAAACGTGGTGTTTTCAATTTGCCGTTCTCTTGAAATTCCATTTTTCTTCCTAACGAATCTCCAACATGATTTTGTGTCAACCTCCCCTTTATCAATATAATAACCATGCAAATCACATTTGCATGATGTAATAGTGGCGGGACCTCGCCCAACCATGACCCAACCACAACTACAATACACGCCTTTATTACAGCAAATGTCTTGACTATTTTTATATGTAATATAACTCAGAGGATTCATTATTCTCTCATTTTATTTCTTACACTTTCTAAGTAAAAAGAAAGCATGCATGCAACTTGTCTTATTCTAATTCGGATTTGGTTTTGAGAGATTCATGCTTCATAATTCTTTTATCATTAACGCTGAAAAATATGTATGAGAAAAACTGTTTTAACAGCTTGTGGATGCAGAATGAACATAAATCAGAAAACAGCGAAGATACCGTTTTGGGTTTTGTATGGATTAGTAGCAGGTATTACCCTGTTTGATCTCATTTTTACCTACACGTTCTTAAGCAATAATCCTGAGGCTCATGAAGGCAATCCTATACATGCTTACATTGTTAGCATAATTGGTCTAGAATATTTCCTTTTCCTGATACCGGTATCTCTTCTCGCTTTCTATGGAGCAATTAGATTGGGAGCATGGGGAATTAGGCGTACAGATAAATATACTGAAATAAACGGCGAAAACTACATGGCAGTTATTCTTATCTTGTTGACATTTCCTAATGTTTTAATAAACGAGATATTCATTATTCTGTTTGGAAAACAAGTGCATGGATTAAGGTTTGATCCAGCCTTGATACTGGCAATAGTTCTTACTACCGTTTACATTATACTAACAGAAATAGCAGATCGTAGGGCTAAGAAGAAGCAAATAGGAATAGTGAATTAAAAGGGCTGTCTAAACCCTCTTTTTCATGTATGCATGCAGTCGGGATCCTTGCAAAGAATCCAGATAAGCCTTCTGGGTATTCGCATTAAATTTGCAGTGGGTTCTTAGTTGTATCCTGCGTGCATGGGGGTTGTCACAGTTGCTTATGCGCGCGTTCCTATATTCGGAATCTGAATTAGCAATGTTACTGGTTCATATTTTTGCGTCATAACCGTTAAAGAACTCGGGCATACTACTCTGAAGTTAGTCGTTCAACGTTCATGCGAATGGTCTGGAGTAGGAATTGGTTTAGGTGACCGAGTCTACTATCGAGTCTACGATCGAGGTTGTTGTAGACTCAACAGAGGAAGTGCCGGTACGAGTCTTACATGTTGATGATGAAGCTGGATTCTTGAAAGTTGCGAAACAATGCTTAGAGATGCAGGGTGCATTTCAGGTAGAAACTGCCTCATCTGTTGACGAAGCTTTGAAAAAGATGAAGAAGAAAACATTTGACGCGATCGTTTCTGATTATCAAATGCCTGAAAAAGACGGCTTGGAATTTTTGAAAGAGCTGAGAGGGAAAGGTAACACGGTTTCGTTTATCATGTTTACCGGAAGGGGCAGGGAAGAAGTAGCGATCCGAGCGTTGAACCTTGGCGCTGATCAATACCTCAACAAAACCGGAGATCCAGAAACAGTGTACGGTGAACTGGCACACGCCATAAGCAAAATCGTGAAAGCCAAACAGGATGAAGAGCGAGTTCGAACGTCGGAAGAAAAGTACAGAAGTCTTTTCGAGAACTCAAAGGACGTCACCCTCACATTGGACTTGAAAGGAAACATAACCTCCATCAACAAGGCTGCGACAAAATACGGCTTCAAGAAAGATAAAGTCGTAGGAGAGAACATACGCAAATTTGCACCTAAGAGATACTGGCCTGGACTGTTCAGAGATCTTGTGCAACTAGCTCGAGGAAAACCCGTGAAAGGCAATATCGAAATGGTCACTCAGAAAGGAAAGAAAACCGCAGAGTACAACAGCAACCCGATAATCATAAACAATAGAGTTGTCGGTGTACAATCAATCCTAAAAGATGTTACCGAACGCAAGAAGATAGAGAAAGAGTTGCGGATGAAGGAAGCCACAATTTCTGCCTCGCAGAACGCAATCGGCATTGCTGACCTTGAAGGTAACCTGATTTATGTGAACGATTCGTTTTTGCGGCTATACGGGTATGATAACGAATCTGAAGCATTGGGTAAGTATGGAGCGAGTTTCTGGACACCTGCGGAGGAAGCTCAAAAAGCTATAACGGAATTGCGCAAAAATGGAAACTGGCGTGGAGAGCTCTTAGCTCGGAAAAAAGATGAATCAGTGGCAAATATTCTCCTATCCGCAAGCGTAGTTGCTGACGAAACTGGGAAACCATTATGCCTGATGGCTTCTGGAACAGACATCACCAAGCGCAAGAAAGCAGAACAAGCGTTGCAGGATGCAAAGGAAAAGTGGGTCTCCCTGACGGAGAACACTGATGACATTATCCTGATCGTAGACGGTAAAGGTGTAATTCAATACATCAACAGAACCATACCGCCTTACACTCCGGAAGAAACTATTGGAAAGCTAGTATACGATTACGTGCCAAGAGAGCAGCACGATGTAATGAAGGAGTCTTTGAGAAAAGTTTTCAAGACGGGAAAGCCGGATAGCTTCGAGGTTTCCTCAAACATCCCAAAAATCGGCCCCATCTGGTTCAGTGTAAAAGTGGTTCCAGTCAGACATGATAAAGAGATTCCGCATGTTGTTATGATTTCAACAGATATCACCGAACGCAGAAAAGCTGAGGAAGAACTAAAAAATTCAGAGGAACGACTAAAGATATTGTTTGAATTTGCGCCAGACGCTTATTATTTGAATGACTTAAAAGGTAACTTCGTGGACGGCAACAAAGCTGCAGAGGACTTGACTGGGTACAATAGAAGCGAATTAGTTGGAAAGAGTTTTCTAAAGTTGAAACTGTTACCTCGAAAGCAAATTATGAAAGCTACCGCGCTTTTAGTCAAAAATGCTTTAGGGAAACCCACTGGGCCAGACGAGTTTGTCTTAAATCGGAAAGACGGCACTCCTGTATCTGTGGAAATAAGGACTTTTCCAATTAAGATTAAAAATCAGACTTTGGTTTTAGGCATTGCCCGTGACATCTCCGAGAGGAAGCGTATTGAGGCGGCACTGAAGACGATGAATGAAAAGTTACGTGTTGTTGGCAGGTTAACCAGACATGATGTTAGAAACAAGCTTTCTGGAATCACGGGAAACGTCTTCTTGGCTAAACGGAAGCTGACTGGTGATCATAAAGCCGTGGAATATTTAAGGGAGATTGAATCAGCAACTTCGCAGATAGAAAGAATTTTTGACTTCGCCAGAACCTACGAGAAGTTGAGTATGGAGAAACCAGTGTACATAAATGTTGAAAAGAGCCTCAAAGAAGCGGTCATGCAGTTTTCAGATCTGCACAGTGTTAGGATGATCAATGACTGCCATGGGTTAACAGTGCTCGCAGATTCGTTGCTGAGGCAACTCTTCTATAATCTCATTCACAACTCGTTGAGACATGGTGAAAAAGTTGTCCAGATCAGGGTGCATTATGAAGAGGTGGGAAAGGACCGTTGAAGCTGGTTTATGAGGATGACGGTGTGGGCATACCTGAGGCTGAGAAAGAGAAGATCTTCAGGGAAGGCTACGGAAAAGGCACTGGTTATGGACTCTACCTGATTAAGAAGATGTGCGAAGTCTACGGATGGACAATCAAAGAAACTGGTAAAGCAGGTAAAGGAGCGCAATTAACTATGACAATACCGAGACTGAATGAAAGCGGACGAGAAAACTATCGCTTGCCCTAATGTCTTTCAGAACTGCAAGCTTAGATTTGTACGGCGTGGTGTATTCGGGTGTATATGTCTATTTGCGAGCTTTGATGCATGCATCATTTAATGCGTGAAGATAGGTTTTGATCTCTTCCGTTGTGTAACGGTTCCATTTGAGATAATCCGCAAGAACTGAGGGTAATGTTACGTTTTGACGTGCAAAGTACGCTAGAAACTCGAATGTTTCATCTGGAATCTTGATGGTTTTCATTTAGTCTACCTTGACAGCAGTAACGTATCTTAATAAATAATACGTTATTTCTTAAACTGATATATTATGACATCAAACTCCGAATCGGAAGTGTGCCTTCACGATTAGAAAGATAAGAGATACGTATGCTATGTAAGACCGATAACTGGCATTGACTTAGTTTTTGCCCAAGCCACAGTTCTTATATCAATAATGTTTAAGGAAGGGTTGAGTGATGGTTAAAAGCATGAAGGATACTTTGAAGCTGGAACTGCTTGGTTCACTGCAATTGGTTGCAGGTCTGATCCTGGTTCTTCTGTGGTCTTTTTATTCGTCCGAGTGGTGGTCTGTAGGCTTAGGGTTTTTCGGAGTGTTTTTCTTGATTGAAGCAATATGGCATTATATACTCTGTGACTGCCTTCGGTATTTCAGAAAGGCTAGTTAACAATTGACCGCAACTCTCTTAGCAGCCTTGGTGTGCAGAAGAAAAGGAGCATAGTCCACAGGCTCTGTTGAAACAAGAGTTCACTTAGGAAAATTAGTCAGTTCATTCCTTTTTTGATGCTTTTTCCTTTTTGGATTCTTCGAGGAGGTCTAGATACTCTTCTACGGCGCCAGATGAAAACTTGGCTTCATACTTCCCACGCAGGTAGGCTGTCGCTCGCTTATTTTCGATATAGAGCACAACTATGATTGGTGGAGTTATTCCAGCTACAAGTAGGCATAGAAGCAATACACCAAATGGAATTGACCAATTAAACAAAAGATAAACGAAGATTCCATATAGTATAAGCCCTTCCAGAATTGGAAATGCAATTACCAGTAATAGCCAGAATAATTTTCTCATAAATCTCCCGAACTATAATTGGCGTTCAGGATTATAAAATGCTTTCCCAAGTCCACAATGCATGCATCTACGATTGACCATAATCTGCCCTTATCTTCTTTGCATTCATCATTTGGCATAATTGAAAACAAAGACTCAATAATTCGCCTCATAATTCCCTTTGTGCGTGTGTGTCCTTTTCCGGAATCAACAGTAGGCATCCTTCGGGTAAGATCTCAAATTCTTATAAGTCCGAACGCTAATTTTAGAACGTTACTGTTCCGAAAACTGTTTACAGGAAGGAATTGGTTGACCGAGCGAATTGAAGAAAAGAACACTGAGCAATCATCTGAAGAATTACCTATCTCAGAATTCTACAAAGTAGTCGATCACAAGACGATATTCCGAAGCGCCAAATGGTGGGAAGCGATAGTGCTTATAGAATCTTTTGGAAAACGTTTCATCGCTATGTACATGTGGCATTTTAAGGATGGAAAGTGGAAGAGAAAGCACAAATTCGACATTAGAGGAGAAGATGAATGGAAGAAAGTGAAGAACTCTGTTGAACAGCTGTTGCCAAAGCTAGCCGGAAGCAAGACGGCTCAGTGTTGAGCCCTGATTACTTTCTTTGCACTAAGAAGCTGACTCAGGAACAGTTGAATCTTATCGTTTGCATTTAGAATCGAGTCTATTGTTCTCTCACCCTTATCCGTTAGCCTGTACACTCTTTTTCTTTCGGTCCATTTCCCTTCAATCAGGCCCTTTCGTTCCATTGAATATAACAGCGAGTAGACTGTTCCAGAGCTTACTAAAAGGTGGAATTTGTCATGTACGTAAGATATTACATCGTATCCGCTCAGTGAATTGTTTCTCAATTCAGCAAGAACTATTATGTCCATGAAGTTCTTCACGATTCTCTCATGCATATTCTTTAATACTCCAACCTCCACTAAATAAACCCCCAAATCGTTTTAGCACGAAATATAATTCGGCAATTCCAAGTTATTTGATTCTGATATAAATGTTTAATCTCTATTCTAATTCCGAACTGGAAGTCAGAACTCAAATCTGCAACTGACCAAGAAGAACACCCACACCCCAGTGCAAACAACTCAACTCAGCCTACAAAGCACTCAACCAGCCGAAATCCTCAGAAAAACGTGAAAATCGGAGTTCCCTTATAAATACACTGCTAACAACTTAATATCCAGATATATACAAGCCTACTATGCAGAAAGTCTTCAGTCTAGGCTTTCCTGTTAAAAACAACACCTAAATCTATCCCTTTTACCAAAGTTCGCCTATCCAAAGGTTATTTTGAGTTTCAACGTTAATAAAAGCACGGTGCAGACGATTGATCTCGTGGAAGTACTCATTAGAGAAGATAAAAGGTGAATTGGACCTCGCAGCCAAGAAGAAGAACGCTCTAGACAAATTATTCAACGAAGGAAAAGTCTCCCAGCCAACATACGACTCATTCAGCAACGAAGTTGCACAAGCCATAGTAGAAATCGAAGCAAAACAGAAAACTCTGGTGGAAAAGATGGCGACAAAAATCAGCGAGCTTGAACAGCAGATGAAAACCTTGGAGTTCTTACTTGTAAACTCCGAAATACGACACATATCAGGAGAAATCGAAGAAGAAACGTACAATCGCGAGAACGAAGTACTCTCATTAGGATTGGAAACAACACACCAAGAATTAGACAAAATAAAGGACGCTGTTTCAAACCTCAAAGAACAAGAGATAACCTTTCAACAACCTTCAGTAGACCAAGTTGAAGAAGGAGAGCAAGTAGCACCTGAGACACAAGAAAACCCCGAAATAGTAATGGGCACTGAAGCCAGCCCTCCAACGGAGACTCCTTTCGAAAATGAATCCTCAGCTGAAGAACAAGTGGAAGCGTCAGAGGAAACTCTTTTTGAGGGTGAAACCACAAGCGAAGAGAACATAGAAACCCCCGTAGAGAGTATTGCAGAAACCGAGGAGACTCAAGAATCTTCCCCCGAGCAATATCAAGAATCCTTTCAAACCGAAGAAACAATTCGTACTGAAGAACCAGAAAACACCGATATCGTTCAAGAGGTTCCAACAGAAACCGAAGCCTCGTCGGAAATATCGACAGAAGAGGAAATGGCGTAAACGCAATAATAAGCGCAATAACCAATCCTCCTTTTTCCCCTAGCAACTCGAAAACTCAGCAATTCTAACTCAAGAAAGACCACCAACTCTAGTAATAACACACCTTACTCCGTCGTTTCCAAGCAATCAACGTCACTTCTGGAAACGCTATAGAAGCGAGTGTGTCGGGCATTTTTTATAGGCCACCATTTTGATATTGGAGAGAAGTGTATCTGTTGAATGTCGGAATAGCCTTCCACGAGAAATATCGACAATACGATTTTGGCCCTGGACACCCTTTCAGAGGAGACCGCTTCGACAACGCCCTAAAACTCTTCAGAGAACAAGGACTGCTAGATATGCCTAATGTTCACATCTTGACACCTGAAATAGCCAAACTAGAAGATCTACTCCGAGTTCACAACAAAAGTTACATTGACTTAATCTTTGATTTCGCAGAGAAAGGCAGACCCTACGATTTTGACACACCTGTCTCTCCAAGCATTCTGGAAGGAGCTCTATACATTATGGGTGGAGCACTCAAAGTTGGGAAATCTCTCTTTGAAGGGGAAATTGAACGAGGCGTATCTCTGGGTGGTGGACTTCACCATGCAGGCGAAGACTTTGGAGGTGGATTCTGCCTCTTCAACGATGTTGCCATATTAGCTAGATACCTTCAAGAAAAACAGAGCGTTAAACGAATTTTAATCTTCGACTATGACGTACATGCTGGCAACGGAACCAGCGACATCTTCTACTCTGACCCCTCAACACTCTTCATCTCATTTCATCAAGACCCAAAAACTCTCTATCCCAGCACAGGCTTCATTCGCCAGATTGGGAGAGATGAAGGTGAAGGATTCAACATCAACGTTCCTCTACCGGCAGGCACAAACGATGAAGCATATTTCTTTGCCCTAAGAGAAATATTCGTTCCCCTCGCAAAGGAGTTCAAACCAGAGATAATCATCGCCAACGGCGGAAGCGATCCCCACTTCGCTGATATTCTCGGAAGCTTAGGTATTACAGTTAGTGGCTTTTTTAACCTGTCAAAACTCATAGTGGACATTGCGGAGGAAGTGTGTGGGGGAAAGGTTGCCCTACTAGTCGGGAGCGGCTACAATCCATCAGTGCTACCAGCTTGCTGGTACGCCCTCACAGCTGGAATTGCAGGCTTAGAAGATATACAAGTCACAGATCCTTCTGATCCCCCCATCGAACCACCATGGTGCCGCAAACGAGTCGAAGCAACAGTAAAAGAGCTGAGACATATTCTAAGGAATTACTGGAAATGCTTTAGATAATTTTCATATTTTCTTTAGAACTATCTGTCTAACATGCCGTTGAGAGGGGTTGACGTGGTTACTAAAGGAGAGGTTGACGGGTTGCCTGCATTTAAAAGTCGGAATACACTTTTTAGCTACAACTTCAGGCCTAGTTCAAGTCTGATTTCCTTCCTTTCTAAGTCTTCATTTGAGTAAGCAGCGCTATCAAACCCAATCAAAGTGAAACCCTGTTTCAGATAGAAGTTTATAGCTGGGACGCTGCAAGATTGTGTTTCCAAGACTAACATTCTTGCGCCTTTCACTTTAGCTGCCTTTATGGCAGAATCCATTAACAGACTTCCAATACCCAATTTTCGAAACTCTTCCTTTACTAGAAACTCCCAAACACGTACTCTGTTATTCCATTTCTCATATCCAAGTTCAATCCAGCCAACCTGGTTCTTATTCAAGACTGCAGCGAAGACTTGTAGCTCCTCAATATGTTTCTCGAAAAATGTTCCAGTATACCTTTTCTCCAAAGGCTTCTCTAGTGGTTTCAGAGTCAGCTCCATCTTCCAAGCGTTTGGTTCATGAAGGATTGACAAATAATAGTAGCTTGTGGTCAGGCAGTGAGAATCCAATTTGGGCAGAGACTTGTCACCTTCTGTCAGTTCAACGATCCTTACATTATCCATAATATCCTGTTTCAGTTTCCATCACCACTATTGTCCTGTATGCGAGTGTGTGATAGCCAAGTCTGCTAAAAAGTCTATGGATGCGCACAATTGGATCCCAACCACCACATTTAAACCCAACTTTAAGAAAAATCATATGCGACACATATAAGGCAGCCACGAATGAACTACGGGCTAGACTTATTTAATGTCCCAAATCTTAGTGACATAATAGAGGAGTATCAAACATATTAGGTGAGCGAAAATGAACCGTAAGAAGATTCAAGAAATTGTAGCGCGTTATGACTCCAAAGAAATTAAGATCGGAGTACTTGGATCACACTCAGCCTTGGAAATGGGTCATGGCGCCAAGCAGGAAGGATTCGAGGTAGTTGTAGTCTGCCAAAAAGGAAGAGAGAAAACCTACACAAAACACTACAAAAACCTGTTCGATCATGTTATGCTACTGGACAATTTCGTTGACATGATCAGAGAAGAAAATCAAGATACGTTACGGGGATTAAACACTATCTTTGTGCCAAACAGATCCTTCTCAGTCTACGTGGGTTATGACAACATAGAGGAGAAATTTTCAATCCCCCTCCTGGGGAATAGATGCATGCTGAGAAGTGAAGAACGAAATGCTCCCAGAAACCAATATTACTTGCTAAAAAAAGCTGGCATAAAGACACCTAAAATCTTCAGTTCACACGAAGAAATCGATAGGCTAGTAATAGTAAAAGTTCCTGAGAAAGAAAGGAAAATAGAAAGAGCCTTCTTTTACGCTTCTTCATCAGAAGAATTTGAGAAAAGAGCTGAAGAAAGAATAAGCAAGGGAATAATTGACAGTGAAGATTTGGAAAGAGCAATAATAGAAGAGTATGTTGTAGGAGCCAAATTCAACGCTAATTATTTTTGGTCCCCAATAACTGATGAAATAGATCTGTTAGGGTTTGACAGAAGAATACAAACAGATCTAGACGGTGTTTTAGATCTGCCTGCTGATGAACAATTAGAAGCAAGGATATCAACACAAAATGTCGAAGTAGGGCACATGGGCGCTACTATGAGAGAATCCCAACTAGAAAAGATATTGGAGGCTGGAGAAAACTTCGTTGAGGCTACTAAAAAGGAATATGCTCCGGGGATAATAGGTTTGTTCGCCTTACAGGGAGCCATGACGAAGGATCTGGAATTCTATGTTTTCGACGTGAGCCCAAGAATCCCAGGCTGCCCCTGTGTGGAACCCACTTCTCCCTATATGAAGTACAAGTACGGCAAGGAAGTTGGTCCGGGGAGAAGGATTGCAATGGAGATCAAGCAAGCTGTTGAGAAAGACGAACTTGAGAGGATAGTTACGTGATTACAAAAGGCGAGATAGACGAGATTCTAAGGAGATACGAAAAAGGAGACGTTACAATAGGCACACTCGGTTCCCATTCTGCGCTTAACATTTTCAAAGGTGCAAAAGAAGAAGGCTTTGCGACAATTTGCATCTGCAGGAAGGGTGATGAAATTGTTTATCAAAGGTTCCCTCTGGCAGACGATATTATTCTAGTTGAGGGCTTCAATGAGCTTCTGGATAACGATATCCAACAGAGATTGAGACAAAAAAACACAATCCTAGTTCCACATGGCTCTTTCAACGCTTACATCGGTGCAGGAAAAATAATGGATGAATTGCGTGTACCGTTATTTGGCAATAGAGAACTCCTACGTTGGGAGACTGACAGAGAAAAACAGAGAGAGTGGCTGCAAAGAGCAGGCCTAACTTTGCCCGAAACCTTCAAAGACCCAAAGGATATACATGGGCTAGTTATCGTAAAGTTTTCTGGAGCAAGGGGTGGAAAAGGATATTTTCTCGCGAACTCTCCACAGTCCTTTCATGAAAAAGCAGGGGACATGATTAAGAGAGGACATTTAAGAAGAGAAGAGTTAGAAAATACTCATCTTCAAGAGTACATTATAGGAGTAAACGTTTGTCCCTCATATTTTCATTCACCCCTCAAGAATGAAGTCGAATTGTTAGGAATAGATAGACGATACGAATCTACAGTAGACAGTATAGGAAGAATGCCTGCAAGCGAACAACTACAAATCGCCTTGAATCCCACATACACCGTGATCGGCAATATCCCAATAATCCTGAGAGAGTCGCTTCTGCCAGAGATTCTCAGGATGGGAGAGAAAGTAGTTAAAATATCCAAACAAATTGCTCCCCCAGGGATCATAGGACCCTTTTGCTTGGAAACTGTCATCACCGACGCCTTGGAAATTTTCACTTTTGAAATATCCGCAAGAATAGTTGCAGGAAGCAACGTGGGTATCGGCACTTCTCCATATGCCTATCTAAACTATGGCGAAGGAATGTACATGGGTAGAAGAATATCCAGAGAAATAAAAACTGCGACTGAAAACAATGAATTAGAAAAAGTCGTCTATTAACTATTTTCAGCCACATTACATGGAGAGATCTCCACAGTATCACGGATACCAACAATAGAGATGTTGATTAAACCAAAAGTAGACAAGACAACAAAACATGCATCACGAAAATGGTTGAAAATGCTTTAGGCAGATTCTATAGTCTTCTCCTTCTAGCCTGCAAGATTATAAATCAAACCTTCCAGTTTCTCTAAGCAATAAACACAGGCAGCAGGGGTTTAGTTGAGTAACATCTCAGATATTCGCAGAAGCTTCCCAGTCACCCGAAGCAAAATATTCTTGAACCACGCAGCATATTCTCCCCTTCCCCAGCCAGTTCTCGATGTCATGAGAGAATACAACGAGGAACTAAGCCGATATGAGATTGACGAGACGAAATACAATCTTGGAAAAGAAGCCTTCGCAGAACTTGTTGGTGGGAAAGAAGAAGAGATAGCTTTAGTTCAGAACACTTCAACAGGGTTAAATATAGTTGCCAACATGCTTGACTATCCAAAAGACTCTAACATTGTCACTACCGATTTAGAGTACCCTTCCGCAGTTTATCCTTGGCTCAAAAGAAGGTTAGGTGTGGAAGTGCGGTATGTGGAGAATGTTGAAGGAAAGATCCTGCTTGAGGACGTGGAGAAGAATGTGGACGATCAAACTGTTGCCATCACTATTAGCCATGTGGAATATGCAAATGGCTTCCGGCATGATCTGAAGAGCATTGCCCAGATAGCCCATGAGCACAACACCTTCCTAGTCGTAGACGCTATTCAATCTTTAGGCGTCATTCCAATCGACGTCAACAAAGAGGGGGTCGACTTTCTCACAGCCAGCTGCTACAAGTGGCTCCTCGGACCAGCTGGAACGGGTTACCTCTATGTACGAGAGGCGCTTATTGAAAGGTTTGAACCACCGTTCATCGGGTGGGCAAGCGTGAAGCCTGAAGTCTTTGAAACCATCGGATTTTGGGAAATACGGCAACTCCACCTTTCTACAACAGCAAGCCGCTACGAGATAGGCTCTCCAAGCTTCGTCGGCTTCATTGGAGCAGCAGCCGCCATAAAGCTTCTACTAGCCGTGGGGATTAAGAAGATCCAGAGGCAGATTTTCAAATTGACGGAGTTTCTCATGGATTCCATTGAGGACTCAGGATTCCAACTTACAACCCCTAGGGAACCACAATATCGCTCAGGCATCGTTCACTTCCTAGCTGATAAACCTGAGGAGAAAGCTAACCGACTCAAAGCTAAAAATATAGTAATTTCAGCTCGTTCAAATGGCCTCCGTGTTTCACCCCACTTCTACAACACTGAAGAAGAGATTGAACGCCTAATTCGAGAGCTAAAAACCATGTGAAACCTTGTCTTGGGCGCCGCAGTTCCGAGGAAAAAATCATGCTCCCTAGCGTAAGTCTGCTTGTTTCTAGAATACTCTACCAGTCAATCGTTCATAAGCCTCAATGTATTTCTTTGAAGTTTCTAGAACCACATGTCTCGGGAGTTCTGGCGGTGGAGGCTTCTTGTCCCAACCTGTTGCTTCAAGATAATCGCGCACGTCTTGTTTGTCAAAGCTCTCCTGGTCTCGACCAGCTTGATACTTCTCCAGCGACCAGAATCTTGAAGAGTCGGGAGTCAGCAGCTCGTCTATTAGCATGAGTTTACCTTCATGAAGGCCGAACTCCATCTTCGTGTCAGCCACTATTATGCCGTTAGTCTCCCCCTTCGTCAAAGCCCTCTTGTAAATCTTCAAGCATACATTCTTAATTTCTTCAGCCAGATCCTCCCCAATCTTCTTCGCCATCTCTTCAGTTGTCATCTCAACATCATGATGGTCAATCTCAGCTTTTGTTGTTGGAGTAAGAATTGGCTCAGGCAGCTTCTCAGCTTTCTTCAAGCTTCTAGGCAGATGAAAGCCACAGATAGGCTTTCCCAGCTTGTAATTCCTCCAAGCTGAGCCATAAAGATATCCTCGGACGATGAACTCGATCTTTATCGGGTTCGTTTTCTTGACTAAAACCGTTCGAGGATCAACAACCTCTAAAATGTGGTTAGGAACGACATCCTTAGTTTCATTAAACCAAAAGACTGAAAGTCTGTTGATGGCTTCACCTTTGAAGGGAATGCCGTTGGGAAGAACTACGTCAAAGGCAGAAATCCTATCCGTGGAGACGATTAGGAGTTTCTCACCCAGATCATAAAGGTCTCTCACTTTCCCTTTCCTAAAAGAGGCTAAGGGAAGATCAGTTGTGAGGATGATGTCATCGTTCATCCTTTCTCCCCACGGAAAGTTCTTTGGATCCTTCAACAACGGGTGCTCTCAGCCTCTGCATATAACCATCAATCTTTTCTTGCAGGCTCCTATCAGAGATCGCAAGCACCTTGACGGCAGCTAAAGCTGCATTCTCAGGTCGAGGAACATACGCCACTGCAACCCCTCTCGGCGTGACAGTTGACGAAAAGAATTTAGCCCATCCATACTTCTCCGAATCAGGAGGGCAAGCAATTACAGGATATCTGGTGGAACCTGCCACCACTCCCGACAGAGCATCTGATAGCCCAGCGACAGTAATGAACACGAATCGTCCACCAGTTCTTTCGTACCTGCCCACGGCTTCCAACAATCTAGCCGGAGTCTTATGGGCGGACGCTACCAAATACTCACATTTAACGGTGAAACTTTCCTCTTGTAGGAACTTCTCGATGCGGGAAGCAAATTCGAAGTCTCTCTTTGAGCCCATGAAGACGATAATCTTTCCTGACTGCATGGGTCGTATATTGGGAGAGAGCATTTTAAAACTTAGTGATGTGGCAACGTCGAGACGTTTTGAGTCTTTGTTGCGAGTCAATCAGAATTTTGTGGATTGAAAGCTTAAATCAGGGGTAGACGATAAATTCATACTGTTGTAAGGGTTTTCGAGGGTTTCAAGTGATAAGCAAGGACTGTCTTGTCTCGATAATTGTGCCCACGTATTGTGAAGAGGAGAATATTGAATGGTGCTTGAGAAGCATCAAGAAGCAGAGATTAGAGAAGGGCGATATCGAGATTATTGTAGTGGACAGTAACAGCCTAGATAATACGAAGGCAATTGCAGAGAAGTATGCTGACAGAGTGCTCAACATACAAGATCGGGGTGTCAGCAAAGCTAGAAATGTTGGAGTTAGAAAGGCTAAAGGCGAGATCCTGCTTTTCTTAGATGCAGACACCATTTTAGATTCTGACTTCATAACCCAAATGCTTGAGAGCTTTGCTGACTCAAAGGTTGTGTGCGTGTCCGGGTTTGTGGCGGGTCTCGAAAGACTGGGTGTGATGGACAACCTCTTCAAGTTTTTCCACTACAACCTGCTGAACAGAATAGCTGCTTTGACAGCACGGTTAGGTTTCCCGCTCTTTCCCACAGTGTGTTGCGGTTGCAGAAAATCTGTCTTCCAAGAAGTGGGAGGGTTCGATGAGAGCCTAGCTATTGCAGAAGACATCGCTTTCTCTCTGAAGATGGGCAAAGTTGGGAAATGTCTGGTCAGCAAAGAAGCTAAGGCGTATACTTCGCTGAGAAGAGTCAAGAAGAATGGGAGAATGAAGAACTACCTCTCTTACTTCAGGAACTACTTCCGAGTCTTCATATTAAACAAAAAACCTTGGATTCGCGATTTCCCTCACACATGTGAAATCTAAAGTCCTCAACATTTTTTAGCGATCATCCACAACTCTGGAAACAGAGATGCAGCCTTTTTCGATTTCAAGAGAAAGCGCACCCTCCTAGATGCGAAGGCAACCATACCAAGGCACTTCTGGAGTTCAAGCCCATGTTCTATCAAGATCCTCCGCCACTGTTGAAGGCCAAAGTCGTTGATGTGGGTTTCATCCTCAAATCCCACACATGAACATAGGCGCCCACAAATATAGGTCCAGATGAGAGGATTAGGCAACTGCAAGAAAAGTACTCCTTCATCCTTGAGAACTCTTGTGACATCTTTTAGGCACTGATCCAATTGAGGAATGTGTTCCAACGTGTCAAGAATTGTCACTACATCAAAAGACTCCTCTTTGAATGGCAAGCTGATCGCAGAAGCCCTAAAGATGCTACCTCTGCAACATCTCTTTGACTTCCTGACTGCGAACTGGGAGATGTCAATTCCATAAGCCTCAAAATGGTCTAGGGCAGCGTCCACGAAAAAACCATAAGCACATCCAATGTCAAGCAACTTGCCCCCAAGCTTAAACCTGCGGATTAGCCTCAGGATCTCCCTCCAATGAGGAAAACACTTCAGATTCCCATAGTTCCCAACTGTCCACCAATAGTTGGAGTGTCTACCCTCAAAATAGGGCTCGCCGTACAATTCTTCACTCAATCGCCCACCCTCAAATACAGCCCATACGCAGTTCATCCAAGAACAGTGTCCACGCACGCGTCTCAATTAAAGCTTAATTAAGATTATGCCTTAATTATGCGCCAAAGGTGAGATATTTGGACGCGAACAAAGAGTTTGAAACGCTCAAAGAAGACCTCTTTAAAAAATTTTTTGAGAAGAACCCCCATTCCGCAAGCTATCTAGGTCTACACGACCCCTACGACTACTTACTTCCGAAAGGCGACACTACCCAAGTCCTTGGAAACCTAACTCTGCTTCAGGAATCCGTAGATCACATGAAAAAAACCATAGACTACGACTCGTTGAATGATAACAATAAAATAGACTGGCAAGTGATGGAGAAGGCGATCGAAATGATCAAGTTTGAAGTTCATGAGAGACGGATGCACGAATTGAACCCAGACGCATTTAACGAAGTTGGCGGCGTCTTTTTCGCAATGATAACGAGAGATTACGCTCCGCTAGAGAAACGCATTGACGCGATTATTGGGAGACTTGAAAAACTGCCCAAGTTCATGGAGGAGTTTCGATCACGGTTTGAGAACTCCAAGCCTGTAAAGCTTTGGACGGAAGTAGCGACTGAGTCAGCAAAACAGATCCCCGGGCTCTTTCAATTCATTATCGGCGCGACAAAAGGCAAGATTCCCGAGGAACTTCACGGAAGGCTACTAAAAGCCACCACTAATTTGATGCAGCCATTTCAAGAACATATGCGTTGGCTTGAGAGCCTCAAAGCCAAAACTGTTGAAGAGTGGGCTTTAGGCAAGGAGATGTTTGAGAAGCTTTTAGAGCTACGAGGTCTCGGAATGACCTCAGCCGAGATCCTACAGCTAGGATCCAAATACCTGAAGGAGTTGAAAGAAGAAAGAACTCGATTAGCCGCTCAGATCTCTCCCGGCAAAAGTGTCAAGGAGGTAATGAAGGAGATTGAGAAAAAGGCCCCGAAAACCTTCGAGGAAGCCCTCCAAGTAACAAGAGAAGCAATGGAAGAAGCCAAGCAATTCATCATCAAGAACGACATCGCCACGGTTCATGAGCAAGACAAGCTCATTGTCGAAGAGACTCCAGCCTTCCTAGCGCCCCTTATTCCCTTCGCAGCTATGATGATGCCCTCAAGGTATGACAAGCCAATGATAGGTGTCTACATAGTTACCCGTCCAAAAGAGATGGCAAACCTTGGAAGTCACCTAAACTACGCAAGTATCCAGAATACTGCCGTTCACGAAGCTTATCCAGGACACTTCCTTCAAGGTTCAATCTCAAATAGAAGCTCCCTCATACACGTACTGGCCGATTCCGCGGAAACAGTTGAAGGTTGGGCTCACTACTGTGAGCAGATGATGATGGAACACGGATTTGTAACCGGCTTGGAGTCCAAACTGATCCAAGTCAACGACGTAATATGGCGCGCGGTAAGAATAATCGTCGACGTTAAGCTCTCTCGGGGTGAGATGAGCTTCGAGGAAGCTGTCAAGATGTTAATGGATGAGGTGGGGATGTCAAAGGAAGGTGCAACAGCAGAGGTTCGACGCTACACTCAAACGCCAGGTTACCCCCTCTCTTACCTGCTTGGCAAACACTTAATCTTGAAGCTGCGAGAAGAAATAAAACAGAAGATGGGAGAAAAGTTTGATGAGAAGGAATTCCATGACACCATTACAGCAAATGGTTATTTGCCCATCTCTCTGCTGCGAAAGATGTTTGATCCGAGAATAGCAAAGGCTTAGTCAAAAATCTTTGAGGAGGCTTCGAACGCAATCAAGCGTTGATCCTCCACTATTTTTTCTATAATATTCTCAACCAAAGCATGTTCAGTAGGTAGCCTACCAACTGAATGAAGCCTACCGTGAGTGTTGGCAGTTATCATTTCGGTGACTATAGAACCATAGGTTTCTCGTCCTTGAATGTGGGGATTGGTGTTGATTACGATAGTGTGGATTCCCTCTCTTCTTATCATTTTGGAGACTGACACCACATCATGAACGGCGATACCTTCAAAATCTCGAACTATTATCCGCTCTTCTTCAAAAGATCGAACTTCCCCCGTCTCCAAACTCCTCGCCAATGGAACATTGGCGCTTCCATCGCTAATGAGGATCATTACTGGTATTGTTGAAGGATCACGTCTCTTCGACTCCTTCAAAACCTCCCAAGCTTTCAACATTCCAGAAGCCAGAGGTGTGTAGCCGCTGATTTTAAGGCCTACAAGCTTGTTGGCAACGACTCGTAGGTTCGTGATAGGGTGCTGAGCAACTACAGCTCCAGTGTCTTTCAAAGCTACAATACCGACCCGATCACGATAACGGTAAGCGTCTCCATGCAGTCTCAATATAGCTTTCTTTATCGCTTCGATGCGGAGGAGCATGGAGCCACTTAAGTCTAACACAAAGACTATAGTCATCGGTGCTTTGCGGCGTCTCAACTTCTCTCGTACGTCCTGAAACGTTATGTTGATAGCTGTTTCAAGTCTCCCATTTCTTCGTTGTTGTTCTCTTGCTGCAGCTCGAATCGTGGCTGGCAGATGTATGTCCCGAGGTTTCCCGCGGGGAATTTTCCATCCTCTCGCGCGACCCCGACTAGTAGCTGTGGTGGTTTCTACTCTTCTGCCAACGAAGCCGCCTGTGGACAGGTGATGGCTTTTAACTTTTAAAGCGAATTTTGAAAGGATGCCTGAATCCTTAGTTGAACCTTTGAATATTCGGAAAAGAGAGAATCCCTTCTTCAACCTTGGAGTTCCTACCGAGTAGCTTATAGTCGGTTTACCTTTCATCGTCTTTAAATTCACGTGTTTTCCTTCTTCTCTTGGATCTGCTCTCAAAGGTTTGTCACTCTTCACTACCGCCTTCACACTTGGTATGCGGTTGAGTTTCTTCTTCATTCTTAGTCCGAAGGCAAATATCACTTCGTTAAGTATTCTGCTTAGTTTGACGAAGAGTTCAGAGAGAGACTTCAAGCGTTCAGATAATATCTTATTCTTCTCCAAGAGATCTTCAAGTTTCTTGCTTGCATTGCCCTTGACGAGGACAAAGGCTCGACCCTCCTTCTTTTTTTTGTCGTCTTTCTTTCCTGTCAGGTCTTCCTTGTCTGTTTTATCTTTCTTCTTTTCTGGTTTGTATCCTACAGATTTTGCGGCGGCAAGAAGTGTCCCGCTTATTTCTTCTGGGGTTGCTGGTTCAAGAAAGCCTCCTTCTCTTGTGCGATGGCTTAGGGCTAATTCTGAGGCGATGAGAACATCTTTTAGAGTAACCTCCGTTCGCCCATCAAAAGCGGAGAGTGCGACTGCGGCTTTGCTTATCACTATATCAGGGCGTAAACCGTCAACCTTCAAATTCAGGCAAGTCTCGCAGATGGCTTCAAGAAGCTTATCCTGCATCTCAACTTTGGACAGTGTCTTTCTCGCGTCTGAGATTCTATCCCTCAAATCTTCCTGAGCATCTTTAAACCTTCTGATGAAAGCTTCCGGGTTTGCTTGGAACTCCAGATTCCGCTTAACAACTTCCATCCTTTCTGCAACTGATGTTATCCTTCCGACTGTGATGGACACTGGAAATCGATCTAGAAGTTGTGGACGGAGCTGTCCTTCTTCAGGATTCATCGTTCCAACAAAGACGAAACGCGACGGATGACTCACTGATATCCCTTCCCTCTCAACAATGTTCCAGCCAGTTGCAGCTGCATCTAGCAGGTCGTCAGCGATGTAGTCTGGCAGCAAGTTGATCTCATCTACATAGAGTACATTCTGGTTTGCCGCAGCTAAAATTCCAGGTTCTAACGCTCCTATGCCGTGTTTTATGGCCTTTTGGATGTCTATGCTCCCCACAACTCTGTCCTCCGTAGCGCCTAAGGGAAGATCAACCACCCGCATCTCCCTCTCCTCAACGTCGAATTCTCCCCCCTTCTGGTAAGTTACGCTACATCTCTCGCACATATTAGAGGAATCGACAGGATTACAGTTGAAGGGACAATCCTTCACAACCTTGATCTTAGGCAGAACATCTCTCAAAGCACGAACAGCCGTTGTCTTTCCAGAACCTTTTGGTCCCCGAATGAGCAACCCGCCAATGTCAGGATTAATCGCATTCACTATCATCGCAAGCTTTAGCTTATCCAAGTTAACGATTGCAGTGAAAGGAAAGAGAACCCAACGTTGCAAACGATATTCTCCTACTAAATTAAAGACCCAAGAATGATATAAGCTGTAACCTCAAAACCATTCTCTACGCAAAAAGGCAACTTTTCTCAACCTGTAACGCATGTATGTGACTCATATGTCGGAATGTGCGATTCGCAGCTTTTATAGTGAAGCTGAGAGTCATTATTGACCTGTTCTGAGTGTATCCTCAGAACTTAATGAAAAGCTATTAAGGGAAATCGAAAATTGAATATAATCAGCTTGAAGGTGGATCATACTTGAAGTTGGTGTACGTTGTCATTGATGGCATGGGCGATCTGCCAAGCAGAGTATTAGGGGGGAAAACTCCTTTGGAAGCTGCTGACACACCGAATTTAGATTTTCTAGCCAGAGAGGGAAAGACTGGTTTGATGTATACTGTGCGGAAAGGTATAGCTCCAGAGAGCGATGTAGCCGTTATGTCCATCTTGGGATATGATCCTTTTGAGTTCAATACTGGTAGGGGAGTTGTAGAGGCAATTGGGGCTGACTTAGATGTTAGAGACGGTGATCTTGCATTGAGATGCAACTTCGCCACAGTGGGTCCGGGAAAGGAGATTATTGATCGAAGAGTTGGGAGAGATCTAACCACTCGTGAAGCCTTAGAACTTAGCAAAACAATTAACGAAGCTGTAAAATTGGAGTCACATCCAGCTGATTTCGAATTCAAGAGTACTATAGGATACAGAGCTGTTCTGATCATCAAAACCAGAGAAGGAACTCTCTCAAGCAACATCATGAACGTTGACCCAGCCTATTATAGGGTGGAAGGACTTGGCGTAGTAGACGCGGACGCGGAGATGGTTCTCAGGAAATGCAAACCTATGGATGAGACTGAAGAAGCGAAGATCTCCGCGGAACTGCTGAACGAGTTCATAACTAAAAGCTCTGAAATTCTAGACAATCACAATGTAAACCTAAAGCGGGTTTCCAAAGGGAAGCTGAAAGCAAACATCATCTTGGCTAGAGACGCTGGGCACCGTTTGCCGAAGTTATTTAACATAAACGAGAAGTACGGTCTTAGTTTTGTCTCGCTCACAGATATGCCTGTTGAAAGAGGGCTGTCCAAATTAGCCGGTATGCAAGCTGAAGATATCCCTCCTCCATCAAATGACATAAAGGAAGATTGCCTTCTTAGGGTTGAGAAACTGCTTGAGCTCCTACCCTCTTTTGACTGCTTCTACATTCACATAAAGGGTCCTGACGAACCTGCTCATGATGGAAAGTTCGAACTGAAAAAGCAGATGATCTCCCTAATCGACAAACACTTCTTCGGGGAACTGTTGCGAAAAGTGAGACTAGAGGACATAGTCATCTGCGTCACAGCAGATCATTCAACGCCTTGTGCATTGAAAGCTCACAGCGACGATCCTGTCCCCTTACTCATCTTCAAGCAAAGACTGGGGAGCGACAGTGTTTCTCAATTTTCAGAGAAAGAATGCAAGAAGGGAAGCTTGGGTATCTTAGAGTCTGGCACTGAACTGATGCCAAAGCTCATCAGCTTAGTTAAGCACGCATAGAATAATAGCTAGAATAGTCTAACCATTGACGCGTTCTAAGATGAGGCAACCTTTTAAAATACAACATCATAAGAATATTCCTCCAACATAAGAGGTGAACCCAAACATGGTAAAAGTGAACGATGTTGAAGTTCCTGAGGGACTTTACTACTCGAAAGACTACGAGTGGGTGAAGATTGAAGGGGATAAAGCCAGGATTGGGGTAACGGACCACGCACAGAAACAGCTGCGCGAAATAGTCTTTGCAGAACTACCTTCCGAAGGTGACACAACAACACAGAACGAGCCGTACGGAACCGTAGAATCAGTCAAAGCAGTTTCAGACTTGATAGCTCCATTGAGCGGTACAATAGAGCAGGTGAACAGTGAAGTGCAAAACACTCCAGAACTCCTCAACGAAGACCCCTACGGTAAAGGTTGGCTACTCGTCTTAGCCCCCAATAACATGGACGAACTAAAGAACATAATGGATCACGCTAAAGCAGTAGAGTGGCACAAGAGTCTCTGAGAGAAGGCTGACGAATGCCTCGAAGAATAGTTATCGTCGGTGCTAACGCTGCTGGAGTTGACGCTGCCTCAGCTGCTAGAAAAACCGATAGATCCGCTGAGATCACCCTAATCTCAAAAGAGAAACATGTAGGGTATTCTCGTTGTGGCCTACCTTTCGTGATTGGAGGTCACATCCCCAGCTTCGATAACCTCATAGTCTTTTCATCAGACTTCTACAAGATGATGAAGCTTACTCTGAAGATCGAAACAACCGTCACCAACATCAACCCTGCAGACAAGACAATTGAAGCAACCAACAAAGCAGGAGCCACAGAGAGAATTCCCTACGACAGCCTAATTCTCACCGTAGGCGCCTATTCCTTCATTCCCCCCATAAAGGGCAGAGAAAAACAAGGCGTATACTCACTCCGTTCAATAGAAGATGGTCAGCGGATTGACAAAGCTATTCGAGACGGAGCAAAGAACGCTGCAGTTATAGGCGCTGGATTGATCGGATTGGAAGCAGCGATAGCCTTGAAGGAGAGAGGATTAAACACTACAGTAGTTGAGCTTCTACCCCAAGTCCTGCCAGTGATGCTGGACAAGAATATGGCGAAGCTCGTCCACCAAATGATGGTAGAGAAAGGCTTGAGAATCATCGTTGGAAAAGGCTTGGACGAGATTCTCGGCACAGAGAAGGTGACATCCATCTCAGTAGCAGGTGAACAGATCCCTGCGGATATCGTCATAGTCGCCACCGGAGTAAGAGCTAATACTGAGCTTGCAACGAAATCAGGTATCGCCATCGGTGAAACTCACGCTATAAAGATAAACGCTCGAATGGAAACGAATGTGAACAGCATCTACGCCGCAGGAGACTGCGCTGAAAGCATAAACATCGTGACAAAGAAGCCTGCTTGTCCTCAGCTTGGCACAGTGGCTGTTAGACATGCCAAGGTGGCAGGAATCAACGCTGCAGGGGGATACACCCTCTTCACTGGAGTCCTAGGCTCAGCAGTAACTCAGCTCTTTGACACTCAAATAGGAGTCACAGGATTAACTGAGTTCTTCGCAAAGAGAAAGGGAATCGCAACTGTAACTGGAACAATCACTTCGAAGACCAGAGCAGACTATTATCCAGGCGCCAAGCCCATAAAAGTGAAGATTGTGGTTGAGAAGGAGTCGCAGAGAATTATCGGAGCTCAAATTATCGGTGGAGAAGAAGTCACTCAACGCATCAACGCGCTCTCATTTGGCATACAGAAACAGATGACCATCCAAGAACTGGCGAAGACTGACACAGCATACGCACCACCCCTATGTGAAACTTGGGAACCTATGGTCCTCGCAGCCGAGATAGCGTTGAAGAAACTCCGCTAAGACAAGGCTCTCCCACCTTTTTCCGTGGCAAGAGAATTAATTGCAGGAAAATTAATATGGAAAGCATAGCTAATGTAATGCAAATTCGGAAAATTATGGTGATTTAAAATGACAATGAAAGTGGTCATTAATGGGTTTGGCAGAATCGGACGCTTACTCTTCAGAGCTGCAACAGAAAGAAAAGCAGACATCGACTTCGTGGCATTAAACGACCTTGCACCTCCAAACACGCTAGCTCACCTATTAAGGAACGACTCCGTGCATGGACATCCACCATTCGACGTGAAAGCCGGAATAGATTCCATAGTTGTAGACGGTAAGCCGATAAAGGTGCTTTCAGAGAGGGATCCCGCTAAGTTGCCATGGAAAGACCTTGATGTCTTTCTAGCTGTGGAATCAACTGGTCTGTTTAGCGCAAGAGAGAACGCCGCATTGCACCTGCAAGCAGGCGCAAAGAAAGTCCTAATCTCAGCCCCTGCAAAGAACCCCGACATAACTGTCGTGCTAGGGGTGAACCACGAGAAATATGACCACGCAAAACACAACATCATCTCAAACGCCTCATGCACCACAAACTGCGTCTCCCCAGTAGCCAAAGTGTTAAACGACAACTTTGGCCTAAAGAAAGCCCTCATGACAACATCCCACGCCTACACAAACGACCAACGGATCCAAGACCTAGTCCATAAAGACCTGCGACGAGGAAGAGCAGGAGCAGTCTCAATCATCCCCACAACAACAGGTGCAGCAGTAGCAGCAACCCTCGTACTACCCGAACTTTCAGGAAAGATGAACGGCCTAGCCCTAAGAGTCCCAGTTCCAAATGTTTCAATAGTTGACTTAACCGCATCACTGGAAAAGCAGACAACACCTGAAGAGATCAATGCAGCATTCAAAGCAGCCGCAGAAGGTTCCCTGAAAGGCATATTAGCCTACTCCGAAGAACCCCTTGTCTCAGTAGACTACAACCACAATCCACACTCTGCGATAATTGATGCCCTATCCACGATAGTAGTCGGCGGTGACATGGCAAAAGTACTTGCTTGGTACGATAACGAATGGGGCTTCTCGTGCCGAATGGTAGAACTAATAGAGTATATAGGCAGGAAAGCAGGGTTCTAAAACCTTAAAATTTGAAACTTCTAGAAGATGCCTTTAAAGGCATACGTCCTCCTTTTTTGGCTGATGAAAGATGACTAACATTTTGACGATGGATGACTTCGATTTCGATAACAGGACGGTTCTCGTCAGAGTAGACTTCAACTCACCAATTGACCCTGAAACTGGAAAAATCCTAGAAGACGCTAGGATAAGAATGCATGGAGAAACCACTATCAAAGAGCTTGTTGAAAAGGGATCCAAAGTTGTGGTGCTAGCCCACCAAGGAAGACCTGGAGAACCAGACTTTACATCCTTGGAACAACATGCAAAAGTCCTAAGCGGGATTTTAGGTAGACCAGTAAGATACATCGACGACCTCTTCGGGGAGAAGGCGAAAAGCGCCATCAGAGAGATGAAGAGCGAAGAAATCCTAGTTCTGCAAAATGTTAGAACTTACGCAAAAGAACGCAAGAAGGGAACTCCTGAGGAGCAAGCGAAGACAGAGTTTGTTCAATCCCTAGCACCATTAGCTGATATATTTGTCAACGACGCTTTTGCTGCAGCCCACCGAGCCCACGTCTCCATAGTAGGCTTTACCCCCGTACTCCCAAGTGTTGCAGGTCGCATAATGGAAAGAGAACTTGAAGCCTTAGCTAAAGCTCTTGAATCCCCAGAGAAACCCTGTGTGTACATATTGGGCGGGGCCAAAGCAGACGATGCGCTGAGGATCTCCAAGTACGTACTAGACAATAACATAGCTGACTACATTCTAACGGGCGGAGTCGCTGGTCACCTATTTTTAGTAGCAAAGGGCTTGGATCTCGGCAGACTCAACATCGAGTTCCTCCAAAAGAAGAAGCTGATGGAATTTGTCCAAGGGATCAGAGAACTGATACGAGAATATCCGAAGAGGATCAAGACAGCTCCTGACCTTGCTATAGACGTAGACGGCAAGCGTAGGGAAATAAGTGTGGAAGAGCTTCCAACAGACTATTCTCTCTGCGACATCGGCACAAAGACAATACAGCAGTACGCGGAGATTATTGAGAAGGCCAAGTCTATCGTAGTCAGCGGACCCGTAGGGATTTTCGAAAACGAAGAATTTGCGAAGGGGACTAAGATGATTCTTGAGGCTGTGGCTAATTCGCAAGCCTTCACTCTAGTTGGGGGAGGACACACAGTAGCAGCCGTAAAACAGTTTGCCCTCGAACAGAAGATGGGTTACATAAGCACTGCTGGCGGAGCGTTAATAGAGTTCTTGATGGGCGAAGAACTGCCTGGAGTAGCAGCTCTGGAAGAAGCAGCGAAGAGAAACCCTTAACCCTCTAGTCTCCTTTCATCTAAGAGTTTTTCACGCTGAACCAAGCTTACGTGATATGTCTACGATTTAGTTGCTTTTAATTGTGCAGTGTTTCTTGATATAATTGTTCATCCTCTTTCCTAATGTCTGTTTCAGCAGCTTCATTCTAACGCTAAAATATTCATCCCTGAGTATGTCAAAGTGGAAGCCGTTCCATTTTCGTCCGTTGACGAAGGCAGCTTGCCTTACCACTCCGGCTTTTCTGAACCCGCATGTTTCTAAGGCTTTGTGAGCTCGATGATTGTATTCTACACTCCATGCTTCGCATCTCTCTGCGTTCAGTTGGTTGAATGACATCTCCAACAGTGCCACGGTGATCTGGCGGCCTAACCCTTTTCCCTGATATTTCTTCTCTCCGATGTAAGTGCCGATGTCTGTACTCTTTACGTTGCCCCATTCACCACGTCTAATGAGAGCGATCCCAATAGCCACTTTCGAATCGACTAGTTCGACAATGAAGTGGAGCTGCTTCTCATCTTTTACCCACTCTTCATATTGCTTCTCTAACTGCGCTATATTCACAAAGTTCATAGGATTACTTCTTGAATACATTATGAGTTCAAAATCGTTCTCCCACTTGTGTAGAATCTTCAGATCTTCCTTTTCTACAGGCCTAAACAGAAGATCGCCAAATTCGAACATGCACACTCACCTGCGAATCTACAGTGCTTTGTAGAGCGTCGCTATTAACTTTAATTGAATATGAAATGTAACATTTCTGACCTTGAAACAGTATTGTTTCAGACCTAGAGAAACCGCGAGAATGGGGTTGAGTTGTGAAGATTCTGGTAGCGGGGAGTAGATTTGAACTACCGATCTCTGGGTTATGAGCCCAGCGGGTTAAACCTGGCTACCCCACCCCGCTTCAGCCTCAATCTCATGTTGCAGTATCCTTTAAATGTTTTGAGTTCCCCTGTCCAAAAAGAATTATAACATAAACAATGCTTCTCTTAGCTGTGTTCAGATTGGAGAAATCATGCATTCGCAGGATATTTGATCCAGAACTTGACGACCCTGTCTTTGTGGAAGGTCTACCTGGGTTTGGAAATGTGGGAAAAGTAGCAGCTCAGCTTCTTGCTCAGTCCATCGATGCCAAACTTGCTGCCAAGTACTACTCCCCATTCTTTCCCGACTACGTTAATGTAGACAGCAATGGAATCTGCAGCCCCCCATGCTACAAGTTCTACGCTCCAAAGTCTAAAGAGAAATTTAGTGCAATAATCCTGACTGGTAATTCTCAGCCTCCCATAGACAACGTCGTAGCCCACTATAGTATCTGCGAAGAGGTCTTAGACTTTATTGAGAGTCTAGGCTGCAGCTTTCTAGTCACCATAGGAGGAGTGCCCACTCCAAGCGAGAAGAAGGAGGTTTACGTCGCAGCGACTTCGAGCGCTTTGGCAGCAGAGATCATGGGGAAGGGGGGGGTCATATATGGGAAAGGACGGATTATGGGCGCTACTGGGCTGCTCCTAGGTTTGGCGAAGAAGAGGGGATTGGCTGGAATCTGCTTGCTAGGCGGAACAGAAGGGCTGCAACCAGACAAAGACGCCGGTTTCAAAGTTTTCCAACTGTTATCCAAAATCTTGGGACTAGATGCTACACCCAAAGTAAAGACTGAAGGAAAAAGTTAATACTGCAGTTCTGGACTAACCTAACCACATGGAGACATCCTTCTTGGCAAAGATCCTCAAGTTGAAAAATGAAGAAGTCAGGAGGATGTTATACGCTGTTCTGGCTGCACTCCTGTGCTTTGTAGGACCAACCTATTTCGTAGCCGTCATAAGCAACTTCATTCCCCAAATCTATGCAATAGCGGCAGGGTTCGTCTCCTTTCTGATCGGAATCTCCTTCATGTATCGTCTAGTGGAAGAGTGAGCCTACTAGGCAATCCGTAAGTGTAATAGAACAAAAAAGATGATATTTCCTATCCATCATGGCTAAGCTGTTCCAATCTGCTGGTTTGTTGAGTTTGGTTGACGAATAGCCTTCAGAACTGCTCAAGAATAAGGTATTCTCCTTGAATAGATGCAGCCTCTCATGAAGGTCTTAGAAGTTTTTCTACACTGTACGGTTCCCCCTCTCTTTCTTCTATTCAAATAGAAACAACTCCACACAGGAATCCTACGTGATATGGTCATTATATCCGTGGGTGGGGGTCACTGTTCTAGGAGAAGCACATAGTCTTTTTCAACGTTTCCATGTTGAAACTAGTATTTGCGCAACCATTCTTTGTTAGTGGAACTGCTTGTCCAACTAACTCAATTCCTCGGAGATAGTCGCCACCCATCTTTAACTCATGAGTGCAAGCTACGCCTACAATTCCTTCGTATCCCTTCTTCTTCAGCACTTGAGGAACACATGAGCTTCCTGCGAGTACGAAGACGTCGTAGCCAAGCTCCTCAGCCAATTCAGTGGCTTTGTTAACTAGGCAATCTTTTGAGCAGTGTCCACAACTGTAGGAGGGAATCTTAGGGTCAAAACTAGCTTGACAGCGCTTGTCCATGTACTTGCGGGCGCAATGGGGCAGGAGAAGGGCTCGCTTTTTCGTCTTGCGAAACCTCTCTGTGTCAGAGATGTTTCTCACATACATATCGACAAGATCCTCGACCAACATAAGAGCGTCTGAGATATCCAACCCAGATATCTCCTGTAGCTTGAACTTCTTTGCCAAATTCCTAGCTTGACTGCCCAGTTTCCTATGCAGGCCCTTCTCATCAGCCACAACCGCAAGTTCTCTAAAGAAAGCCTTGGAAATCCTTGAGAGATCGAAGCTGAACCTGTAAGGCATACTTTTACGTCAACTCTCTACAAGTAGACACTTGCGCGCCGTAATGGCGCGTAAAGAAACTACCGTTGGAGAAGAATATAAAGTCTACCACTTGAAACGTCAAGAGTAGACGACAAGAATCAGGGTCACGGTCGGACTATGCGTGCGGGACAATCTAGCTTATGGTCGAGAACTCCAGTAGTTTCTCAATAGAGCCGTTGCGATATGCATGCACATAACAGTATTATTTGTTGAACTTCAGGGAGCAGGCTGAGGCTGAGAAGCCCCATCCGTAACCCAGTATGAAGAGAATGTCGTCTCTCACCAGCTTGTTTCGGGAAACTATCTTTTCTAGGATGAATGGCAAGCTTGCGCCAGCCAAGTTGCCAAGTTCTCTAAGTACTTCAAAAGATTCTTCAATCTTTTTGAACTGTATTTTGTGGCGTTCAGCTATTAGATGTAGGATCTTCTCGCTTCCCGTGTGGATTGCCAACTTCTTAGCAGCAGTCAATGGGTTTTCACCATTAACGTCTTCTAGCTTTTCAAGTATCGATGAGATGTATTGGACGCCAAGCTCTGGAATTCTCTTGTCAAGATATGTGTATAAGCCGAAGTTGAAAGGTTCTTCTAAGGTTGTGAGTCTTGCGTAGCCTGCCAAGTAGTCATCCTCATTGATGTTAGTGACTTCGCATATTCCGTTGACTGAGAGCCCGTTTCCATCCTTTGCCACGAGAATACTAGCGACTCCGTCACCAAACAGGAAGAACTCCATTGCTGCAATCCACTTTCTGAGCTCCACGCTTCTTCTTTCCAGGTTCTTGATGGAGTTGATCTCACTGACTTCCATGATGTTCTTCAGACCTTGCACCTGATTGTAAAACCAATAAGAGTTTAATCCGGAAATACATAGGAGAACAGGATCTTCAGGATGCACTTTAACATGTTTCTCTGCAAATTCAAGAGCCTTAGTGAAGGCTGTACATGCCATTCCTTGGATGTTAATATACTTCATGTGGGGGCTGAATCCAAGTCTGCGGATTAAGAGTTGGCTTAAACCGGGACATAGAAAGGGGTTTGCGTCATAGGTGGCGACGAAATAGCCTACATCTTTTGGGGAGAGGTCATAATTTTCTAGGGTCTTTGAACATGCTTCTACACAAAGGTTGATGAGCGCATCTTCACTCAGAATCGCTTCTAGCTTCTTTGACGTTCGAGAGTGGCTGATTAAGTATCTACTTGAGACTCCCATGTTGAAAATATTCTGTTTGACGCCTAGTGGGATTCTGCATGGAAAAGCGTCGATCAACTCTTCTGTTGAGTATTGATTTGAAGGTAAGGCTGTTGATACCTCTAGTATCTCCATGGAGGAAAGCATAGTATTAGAGGTATAAAAAGGGTTTTTGCATGTTCAGCAAACTCTCTGAAACGAAGACTTTTCTCACTTGATAGACTTAACTATCTTGTTTAGTGAGCATCGAGCGAATTTCAGAGCGGCTGAGAATCTTCTTAGATGCCTAAATCTCCAACTCCAAGCAGTTGTTTCAGTGATTTCACTTCTTCTTTGAGCATTCCGATTTCACTTTCCAGCGCGTCAGCCTTTGATTCAGCCATTTTCTTCAACTCATCAATCTCCAACAGGAGATTCGAACGTTCTGTTTGCAGAGTCTTAAGTTTCTCCCTTAGATTCTTCAACGTATTCACAAGCTCTACCTCGATCCCTTTAATCTTCTCAGCTACACCTTTTATTCTTAACTCTTTTTCCTCCTCAATCTTCGCTCCAGCACGAAATTTGTTTTCACATTGTGGGCATTTGAACATCCCGAAACCGATTCTTACGGTGCCTTGAGGTTTCGAAGTCTTCCTTGAAACATACCATGTTTTGAAAGGAATGTCTACTTCGGTTCCACACTTAGGACATTTCGGCAAGGTTTACTCCCCACTTAAATTAAGAGGCTTTACGCTAAAAAGCTTCTTCTGTAAACGCAAGCATTAGAAAAGACTCAACTTTCATTCCATTATCATGGCGGAATTTGGAGGTTGAGGGGAGCAATGATGACTCCAATAGGTTTTCTTGTCTCCTAACTTGCATCAGAAATGCATCAAATAACTAGAAGAGTCCGATCTAATAATTGGCACTCTTCTCATTTGAGAAGAAAGAATATAGGTGAACTTGAGCATTAATTGTATTGGCGAGCGTGAGGCATCTACATCTGACAACAATTCTCTTTAAAATCCTCTACTCTCCTGTCTCCACTCGCCACCTCTTTCCAACATCTTTACCATGATAACCTGAAAAGAGTTATAATCACACTTCTCCTTCTGAATCGAACTCTGCAAAATCAACAATATGTAGTTGGATTTCACAGCCTTTAAAAAATCAGCTAGCTATACTCTATTTTGCGCGCGTTGCCATCAACCCCGCAATCCCTTTCCCTTCTTCCGCGAGGGCACCTCTACCGCGCGCGATCTTCTACGTGATCTTCGCAGAGCTCACTTTCAGTCAACTCTCCCTATCTCCAACTATACGTTACCTCAAAGCCATTAAATAGAAAACCAGATAATCAGAACCAAGCTTGCGGTTCATAGGTAAAACCTTTTGGATTTTGGCAGAAGCCATTGATATAGCCACTTCCCCTCACGAATGCACGCCTTGAATCGCAGGCCTTCTTTGGGAAGGAAAATCAGCATTACTGAATTTTCTATGCTAGAGCATTGCAGTTTCGGTTCTCCGAGTTTTTGGTGAGAAAAAAGGGTTGTTGTAGTTACAGATTGAGCATGAATGAGAGTCGTTCAACAAGTTCTTTGTAGCGGTTCCTTATTGTGACTTCTGTAACTTGAGCGATCTCAGCGATTTCCCTTTGTGTCTTTCGTTCTCCGGTTAAGACTGAAGCTATGTAACTTGCGGCTGCAGCTATGCCTGTAGGTCCCCTTCCAGAAGTAAGCCTCAACTCTTTTGCTGTCGTTAAGATTTTGTAAGCGATTTCTTCTACTTTGCCTTGCATCGTTAGCTGGTTTGAGAATTTTGTTATGTACTGGCTTGGTTTGAGAGGTGGAATGAAATAGTCAAGTTCCTTTACTAGGAAGCGATAGCTTCGCCCAACCTCCTTCTTGTTAATGTGTGAGGCTTGAGCAATTTCTTCCAAGGTTCTTGGTAGAGAACATTGTCTGCATGCAACATAGATTGCTGCTGCAGTTACGCCTTGAATGGATCGACCTCGAATCAATCGTTCTTTTACGGCTTTTCGGTATATCACGGAGGCGGTTTCAAGTATGTTTCTAGGAAGGCTGAGGGAGTTGGCAATCTTGCTGATTTCAGAGAGGGCAAAAGCCAAGTTTCGTTCTGTTGCGTCTGAAACTCTGATACGTCGTTGCCATTTCCTGAGACGATATACTTGAGCCTTCTGCCCAGGCGACAGACGCTTACCATACACGTCTCGATCATGCCAATCAATCATTGTAGAAAGGCCCTTATCGTGAATGGTATAGGTTAGTGGCGCTCCTACTCTCGTTCTCTTTGCACGTTGCTCATCGTTAAATGCTCTCCATTCAGGTCCTTTATCCTGAAGCTTTGCAGCGATAACAATGCCACAACCCATGCAAACAATCTCGGCAGTCTCATAATCACGTATGAGACGTTCGCTTCCACATTCAGGACACTTCTGAGCCCTGATGGACTGTGTCGAAGCAGTAACAGCGGTAGGACTTCCTTTATCTTCCACGTTTTCTCTTCTCCTTTCTCCTTCTACTTAAGGGAACCGTGTAAAGAATGCTTCCAATCGAAACCTGCAACTCAGAGGTGATAGGTTCCACTGAGACGTAGGGTGAGGAAACTGGACCAAAGACGTCGCGAACCGTGCCAATCGATTTGAAATTTTCGTTCACGACTTTTGAGCCGATTTTTGGGGTAGCTTCTGCTTTCAGTATTAGATTTCGGCTTGAACTCACGTGATGCACTTGGCCTAGACGTTGCATACTCTCTGATTCCCCCTCACAAAAGGACAAAACTTGTGAAGCTCCGCCATATTTAAATATTGTGCAACCGAAAAGCTTAAAAGCCAAACTCAATAGGCGCCAAACCCTAACTTACTCAAAAATTGAGTGGAATTCCGTTCCCAATGTTTCCCCCTGCTATATGGCTTGGGGAAATAACATTGAAGCCTTTGTCATCAAGATTATAACTTCTTCATACTCATGAGGGCTACCTAATGCAGGCTATTCATCAATTGCCGTCTGTGTAACTCTGAGATATCATCAGTCAAGCAAATACCTTTTCATCATCCGGCAGCTAGAAGAAAAGCAAAAGAATAAAATAAATGTTGATGTTAAGGAGAAGATGAAAATGCGAAAACAAGATAAAGTGATGCTCTGGCCAGTCTACTTCGACCGTTCCCGAACAAAGAAGGAGGGGCGAAGGGTTCCCAAGAACATCGCAGTTCCCAACCCACGGCTGAATGAGTTGCATGTGGCTGCGGAGCACCTAGGACTGAAGCCAGAAGTTAAGGCTGATGCTGCCCATCCAGCCACTCCATGGTTGAAGACGGGGCGGCTGTGGGTGCGGAAAGACAAGTCCAAAACGAGTACTTTAATCAAAGTTGCAGATGAATTAGTAAGAGTCCGTCAACTGGAAAAGAAGTAGGTTTCTCTCATTCGCTCCAAACAACACAGTAATAGTGCAGGCGGAAAATGTAGTTTTTCAACTGCGTGTGTGTCACTGTTCTTTCGGAAGTAAAACGGCATTTATCAACCCGTGTTGTCCAGGGCGAGAAACTACACGAGCGAGTCCCAACTTTGTTTCTATGATGGTTCCCTTTGTAATCACGCCACGTCTATCGTAGTCTATACTGGCTGGGTTGTTCACAACTCGTATGATCTCAGTGTTTTCCGTCTTTCCTGTTGTCGGATTAGATGTGTTCGCTTGCCTTTCACTGAGCGCTCTAATCTTAACGTTGCCCCCTTGTCTGCGGCTTTTCTTCATTCTTCTTTCGCCCAGAATTGTCTCTGCGGGAAAGGCTCCTCTTTCGAACTTGCGTTTCTTGCGATAGGCTTTCTTGCGACCTCCCGTCAGCTTATTCTTGTGTGAACCGCCATGCCAAACAGACAATGCTGCATCTCCAAAGAAATTTGATGAAACTACCGAGATTCAACATATAAGCTTAGCGTTTTCATTCTCCAGTTCCTCTGGAGGTGGGCTCGTCGAATCCGATTCTCTTGAGTTGGCGCTTCATTCCCCGTAGGTCGTGGCTTAGTCCGAAGTAGTCTGCGAAGAATGGTGTCGTCCGTAAAGTTTTTGTCCGACCTGCATGTTCGCGTTTGATAAGTCCCAGTTCTTCCATCTGTTTTAGGTGAGTGTAAGCGTGATGTCCCCGAACATCTATCACATGCTTCTGGGAGACGGGTTGCCTGTAAGCGATGTAGGAGAGAGTCTTTAGGGGGCCCGTCGTTAATAGAGGGCGTAAAGCTAATCTCTGCACACGGGACGAATATTTTGGCTTCAGCTGCATTACAAAGCGAGAGTCTTCGAGTTCAAGTATTTCCAAACACGTATTTCTGCTTGCATATTCCTGTCGTAAGGTGCGTGCAAGTTGCTTGATAAGATCTTTTGAGCGGGTCTTGGCTACTGAGGCTATGGTTTTAAGGTCTAATGGTCTCCCAGCTACATATAGTGCTGACTCGATCAGAACTAGACGCTGTTGTTGTTTCTCTGCATCGGACGGTTTGGTTTCAGGCAAGGTCTGTGCTGTTTCCTTCAAAAGGTGTGTCACCCTCTGTTGAGATGAAGATATCGCCGAATTCTTCTTCTTGCCAAAGCCAGATGCTCTGCCTCTGCGCTAGGAAGAGGATGAGGATGAAAGTGCGAATTGTGCCAAGTTTATCTCTGCCTGACACAAAACGGGAGAAGCTGAAGAAGGGTTTTCCCTTGGCAAAATGAGTCATCTCCATGTAAAGTGTGTCCATAAGACTTTCAATTTCTATTAAGTACTGGTCAAATTGAGGCAGTAAATCGACTGGCGGTGGTAGTATGGGTTCCAGCCGAGGTTTTAACGGTAGCATCTTTTCGCCTTTCAGAGCGGAGTCAAGTGCTTCAAGAAGCTGCTCAATCGTAGTTGAGGTTAGTTCATACCTCAGGGGAAGAAAGATTGGCGGCGGGATGAAGTCAGGGGAGATTTTGGGGGGTGCGGGTGCTTCTTCAAGTTCTAGGAGGAGTTTGGATTTCATTAGGTATATGAAGGCAGATGAATCTAACGCCACGCCTGAAGCGCGAAAATCAACATCGCCTTGGTTCTGCATCTCATCCAAGAAAGAAGTTAAGAGGAAAGATATGTTGACGTTCCACGGCTTCACTTTTTCCAGTTTGTGGATTTCGAAGAGGATATTCCATGGAGCCTGAAGGTAGAATGGTCGTTTGATTGTCAATTGGATTTTGCCTCTGCAAATATGGTAGAGACCACGTGGGAGACTCCGTTGCGTTCGTAGACTCCGTAGACTTTCTGAGCTTTGCTGACCATTTCAGGCTTCAGTGTAATCGTGATGAATTGGGTTTGACTGCTTTGTGCTTCTTCTAATAGAAGTTTCCCCAGTTTCGCGACGTGAAAGGCGTCTAAGTGGGCGTCGACTTCATCTAAGATGTAGAATGCAGCTGGCGTGAATTCTTGTATGGCAAATAGGAATGCAACTGCGGAGACTGATCGTTCTCCTCCACTAGCGCCGCTGACGAGTATAGAAGGTTTATTCGGGAACTGAACTATCATGTCGATTCCCCCGCTGAAGGGCTCTTCAGGGTTTTCTAATTCTAGCTCTGCATGACCACCGCCTGTCACTTTCGGGAAGTACTTATCTAAATTCTTGTTTATCTTCTCGAAGGCATCCAGAAATATAGCACGTTTTTTGCGCTCAACTTCGTTCATAAAGTTTATTATGGCTTGTTTCTCTCGTTCCAGCTCATTCATCCGTAGTGACAGTTCTTTGTAGCGGGAGGCTTGTTCAGCGTAATGCGTTAGGGCAAGTTGATTCACTGCACCTATCCTATCTTGTTCGAATTTCATCATTCTAAGGGACGTTTCTGCTTCTTCAAGTTGTTTTGAGTCCATCTCTATAGGTTCTTCGTAACCTAGAACCCTTAGTTCTCCTTTGAAATTGTTTAATTTCAGTTGTGCTGTTTGCATTGAGAGTTGAAGCTGGTTGTGCAGTTGATCTCCTCGTTCACATTCAGTGTCTACTTTTTGGAGTTCCTTGTCGATGTCGTCGATCTGGGCGATGAATCTCTTTGCTTCTTTTCTAGCACCTAGCACATTCTGAGCGAGATCCTCTCGGTTCTTTTCCAGTTCGAGGAGTTCCTCTCTAAGTTCTTCCTTCTCCTGCAGTGCCTCGTTAACCTCTCTTTCCACTGTTACCAGCTGCCTTTCCACCTTTCGCTGTTGAACTCTCACATTCTTATAGCCAGTCTTCAAGACGTTGTCGTATTTCGACTGCAAAGTTGACATCTCAGTTTCGATTGTGCCAAGGTTTTGTCTGAGGGCGATGATGTTTTCAGCTAGTTTGTCTCTTTGAATTTCAAGCTTTTGGATGTGTGTAAGATCTGTCTTTCGTCTTAGTTCAGCTAATCTGCTCCGTAGTTCCTGCATCTTCTTTCGAACTGCTCGACGATTTGCTCGTTGCAGAGCAATCTCCGTCCTCTCCTTTTCCAGCTTTGCTCTAACACCTCTAATGTAAAAATCTATTCTCCGAATGTTTCTCTTGGCAACTTTGGTGCTCTTCTTCACTCTCGCTATTTGAACATCAAGGGTGATTATGGCTTCTGACAGTTGAGTTATTTCACTTCTGGTTAGGTCTATCTCTTCTTCTATGAGAGAGACGTCCTTTCCTTTTCTTGCCAGATGATCTTGTAGGGCTCTCACTGCCTCGTCCAAACTTTTAATGGCTTTTTCATTGGGGATTATCGTGGAAAAATCTATTGGTAACCGGAAATAGCCGCTTTCCAATCCTCCTCCAGCTTCGTAGATGTCTCCATCTACAGTCACGCTTCTGTATCCTTTTTTGCTGATTGTTAAGGCTGCTTTATCATTGCGAGTTACTAACGTGTCTCCGAAGACGAAATCGACCGCAGGTTCATATTCTCTTGCGCATTTCACGAAGGCTGTTGCTAATCCCTCTACATTCCTCATTCCAGGATGGTTCAAAGCTTTCTTCGCCAGCCCCTTTACTGGAATGATTTTGATTCTTCCGAGTTTCAGGCGTTTCAGTGTCTCAGTGCAGGTGAATGCGGCATCGAAGTCCTTTACCACTAATGCGTCTAGCCAACCCGCCCCGGCTGCGGTGATTGCTTTCCTGTAGTGGCTGTCAATTTTTATCAGTTTCTTGAGACGCCCGTAGACTCCTGAGATTACGCCGAGCTCACTCAATTCTTCAATGTTTATAAGAGCATTCTCTGTTGCGGCAATTGTTTCCGCGAGTTCCCGTTGGGTTGCGAACTCCACAACAGCCTCACGTGCTGTTCCTGCAATTCTGCCAGCTTCGTCGATCTCTCGCTCATCCCCTTTTTTCTGCGAGATTCTTCGTTCTAGCGATCTCTCTAAGCTTTTCAGCTGAGCCTTCTGTTGCTTTTGAACTTCCTGAAGATCGGAATAAGATGTCTCAAGATCTGTGAAGCCGCTGGCAAATCGTTCTTTGCGGCTTTTAAGTTCGCTTAATTTGTGTTGAAGAATTCTTATAGAGGTTTGTCTGCTGGCGTAGTCGGATCTTAAGTCTGCGAGTTCTTGATAGAGTCTGTCAAGCTGTTTGCTTGTTTCTCGAATTCCCCTGCTGTTCTCACTGATGTTTTCCCATAGCTGCGTCGTCTCTTTGGCGAAGGTATCATGCTCAATTTGTATGGTCTTAATCTCTTTAAGTAGGCGTTCCCGTTGTCGCTTAAGACGTTGCGTCTGCTTTCGATTCTCGTCGATCTCCTTCCTCATTGAAACCCATTGTTGAACATGGTTTTCCCTGACTTTCCTCAGTCCTTCCAGAGTTGATGTTCCAGATCCGATCTTTGTGGCAAGTTCGGTTAGCCGTGATTTGAGATCACCTATTTTGATTTGAACTTCCAGAACTTTTGTGCTGCCTTCCTCGACCATGTCTGAACTTAGCTTTCTCCATTCAATCTCAATTGAATGGCGGTGTCCTCGCATCCTATTACGAATCTGTCTAGATTTCCCATATTTCTCCTTAGTTTCTTCAAGTTTTGAAGAGACCTCAGATACTCTGTTGCCTGTAATTATGATTTGATGGGAGAGTTTCATAGCCTCGAATCGTTTTATCTCGTTCTGTATGAAGTTGTATCGAAGGAGTTCATTTCTCTCTCTCTCAAGGTCGTCCTGCCGTTTCTGTACCTCGTCGATTCTTCCCGTCGCTGTGCGGATGGAGATTTCGGCGCTTCGCAGTTTCTCCTCTGCTTCCACCTTCTCTGAGTCGTACTGGCCGATGCCGATCATGTCTTCGATGACCTTGCGTCTGTCATTTGAGGAGATGTCAGTCATCCTAGTGATTGTGCCTTGCAGGATGATGTTGTAGCTTGTTGATGTGATGCCTGCCATGGAGATCATGTTGTGAATGTTACTTCTTGAGATTCTCCTTCCGTTCAATCTATAGACGCATTGCCCATTTCTGAAGACTTCTCTTGATATTGTCACTGTGTTTGTGTCTACGGGTATACGTCCATCTCTGTTGTCGAATTGCAGGACTACTTTTGCTGATTTCGCTTTCGCTAATCCTACATTGGGTGCGCCGTGAAATATGAGTTTAGTCAAGTTGACAGCTCGCATCCTGCGAGCGCTCAGTTCTCCTAGCACAAAGAGGATAGCGTCCACAATGTTCGTTTTCCCGCTACCATTGGGTCCAGTTACCACGGTGAAGCCCTTATCTATTGTGACACTTACTGTCTTTGACCCAAAAGATTTGAAACCTCTTAATTCCACTTTTTTGATGTAGGGCATCTCTCTAAGGTCGCTCCGCGGTCCCCCGGCCTTTACGGCTTACGGGTTGATAGCTTCTTCTATAGAATTCTTCTATAAATAAATTCATCTGACTATAACAGTTTTTTAGACAGATCCGCCTAATTTTTCGATGTTCTCCGACATCTTTCTGCCATCTTTTTAACAAAGGCTTTCACCGCCACCTTGTCGCCATATACTAACATGTAGCCGCCCTCTTGCGTTTTGATTGAAAGCCCCATTTGACTGGCTAGTTCCTCCATATCTTTTCTAAGGATTTCGTCAGAGGGCAGAATTCTGATCCAGTGCTTGCTCTTCGGAACGCCGGGGATAAAATGGGATGAGAGTTCAACCTTCGACTCTGCTTCTCTTCTCGCCTTCTCCAACTTCTCAAGCCACTCCTTCGCAAACTTCTGACCAAACTCCTCCTTCGCCATATTCATCAGACCAGATTCGAGGTTCATGAGGTCGCTCTCTATAACAGGGATCGGATCAACACATGATGGGTCCGATTGATATACGCTGATCATCGTTTTTGCAGATCGCAACGAAGCCATAATATCTGGAGAAATAGTTACATGTTTCTTTCGAAGCTCAATTATAAGGCTCTCTAGAATCTTCCACCATTGGCTGTATCCCATAATCCTCACCATCCTTGTCTGCTTAAGACTGATTGTGACTTAGATGTAAGTCAACATTGATCTGATAAGTCTTACTTGAACATTGTGAGTGTAAATATGGCGAAGAACACTCTGTTCCGCTGAATGTCGAAGTGTGTGCAAATAACCTTAAATTAAGCCTCATGAATCAAAATAGCCAAGAGCAGTTGAGCCGGGGTAGCCTAGCCTGGTTTGGGCGCCAGACTCATAATCTGGAGAGCGAGAAGGGCCAAGCAAGCCCAAGCCCAGAAGTCGCGAGTTCGAATCCCGCCCCCGGCACTAAACCAACCCAAGTAGACTATTTCGCGCTTAAGACTTCACGAAAAACTGAAGCAGAAGATGTGAAGGTGTACAAAGCAGAGAGGTTGAGAAGAGCACGCCAAGCTAGCCCAGATAGTAACATTTCCACTTTTGCCTCTTTTCCCAAAACGCGTCTAGACATGTGCGGATAGACTCTAGGTCGTTTGTTAGAATACTATGATATAACATCAACTTGAGTTTTCTTGGCAAAAGATTTAAGCTCGTTGTCTGGAGATTTGGAGTGAGTACAAGCCTCGGTAGCTCAGCTGGCTAGAGCAACAGCTTTGTAAGCTGTGGGTCGGGGGTTCAAATCCCCCTCGGGGCTCCAATGTTCCAGTCTTATTCTGTGAAAGGAACCTGAATGCTACAGGAGACTTAGTCTTCATAAGAATAACATGGATCCAAATTACGTAGAACTGTAAAAATACTATCTTTTAAAAAATGACAAATTTGGCGCCGGAGGGTGGGATTCGCACACAACCAACCAACGAGTTTTTTATGAATCGGCATACATGCATACTTGCACTTCAAAAAATAACTGTCTAGAATTACCCGAGCATTAAAGTCTAAGACTTGGCAATATTTTTCTGGAATATAGTATCTTACACGTAGAGCATAATGGTTTGCTACTTGTAAATTGAACTTCTGGTAATTGTTTCTCACATTTAGAACATTTTCTCATTCTAATCAACTTTCCCACCTGAGCATACATGCTTTAAGATAAGGATTTTGGACACATCAGTATACAACAAACGTCTAAACATTCTAGCGGGTTTTTTGTGTGTGGGGGGTTCGAATCCCACCCCAACCCGCGCGCGCATGGTTCAAGACACCTGTTTGCGTTGGCTTCTTAATCGTGGCATTAACATTGGCACCCTTTTCTTGTAGTCTTCATACTCTGTACCAAATTCTCTGATTAGTTCTTCTTCCTCTTTCCTTGAGAGGAGATAAATAAGTGCAACCATCAAGGGAGTGAAAAGCAAAGAAAACCATGCAGATAATAAAATGGAAATACCTACATGTGCTAATAATCCGCCAAAATATTGGGGATGTCTGACAACAGAGTAACTTCCTTCGGTGATGATTATCTCGGTTCTATGCGTTTCTGCTACTTTCAGGGTTATCTCCTTTACACCTTTGACTGCAAGCCAAGGACCCGCTATCAGAAAAGGGGCAGAAATTATTATATGAAGGAAAGGAAAGCAGAAATTGGCAACTGGAACCAAGATTGACAGATCTTGAAGAATTGGAATAGTGACTCTGGGCTGTGGTGAAAGCCAGATTCCCATCCAAAAGATGAAGAAGCCCCATCCTGAAATGAGACCGTAAATCTCACAAATCCTCCTTCCTTTCTCCTTCCCGTATCTTTCCTGAAGTTTCAGGTGCTCAACTGACAGAAAATGAATTGGTATCATTACAATCGCACCTAATACTGAAATGAAAAACCAAATGTACATATTATCACCTTGAATCTCCGCAATGAGTCATTGTAAAACATTTATTCTATGTTAAACGAGTTTTAGACGTTTATAGTTTAATTGTTTAAAAATGCGCGCGCGCATCCATCCATCCATCCATCCATCCATCCATCCATCCATCCATCCATCCATCCATCCATCCATCCATCCATCCGCCCGCATCAGAATCAACAATGGTTAAAAATACGCGTGCATTTATATTTCCCAAGTGATTTTTTTGAGCATGACCTATATTCATGCTAGAGAGTGCCTTTAATGAAGAGAAGCACTAATCTCATAATTTGTTTGCTTGTAATGTTTTCTTTCCTTATGCTGGGAAGTCTACCAACGATTTCAGTTAGCGAATCAGGATACCAGCTCGAGTCTGTTGAACTAACTGTTTATAGAGACGGATTAGTCCACGTAGGCCAAGTTCTCCTTGTAAATGAAACCTTTCCTTCTATATCATTGGAGCTTCTCTCTTCTTTTGTTGAGAGCGTAGTTGTTGTTGACGAGAATCAAGTTGTCTTAGACTTTGATGTAGATGGATCAAATATCACTATAATTAGTCTAGGAGCTACTAGAGTTCTACTTGAATACGACACTGTTAGATTGACTGAGAAAGAGTCGGGCATATGGACTCTATTAGTTCAGAATCCTTACAACCTTACTGTATGCTTACCATTGGAATCAACATTAGTATATCTAAACAAAATGCCCACTTCAATAGACACTGAAGCCGGAACGATCATTCTCTCATTGTATCCTGCTGATTGGGAGATAAGCTATGTACTACCCATAATTAGTCCAGCAATTTTTAGAGTTAGTGATCTTACAGCTAATCCCGCTGAGGTTGAAGTAGGCAACGAAGTAACAATCTCTGTTGTGTTAACTAACATTGGTGAAGGAGAAGGCTCCTACACCCTTGCATTGAAGGTTAACCAAGTAGTAGAGGATACTAAAACAATAACATTGAACGCTGGAGATTCAACAACAGTACAGTTTAAAGTCACTAAAGAAGAAGCGGGTGTTTATGATGTTGAGATAGGTGAGCTGAGTAGTGAGTTCAACGTCAAGGAGGTTCCGTTGATCCCAATTTTCGCAGTCTATTTGATTATAATTGTTGCGGTAGTAACTGTTGGAAGCTTCCTTTTTCTACGTAAACGAAGAGCACCTAGTGGTGAGAAGATAATTAAAGAGCACCCCTACTTGAGAAAAGAAGATAAGGATGTCATAGGATTTCTGGAGGAGAAGGGAGGAAAAGCTTTTGAATCTGAAGTCAGGGAAAGATTCCCTGGTATGCCCAGGACGAGTCTTTGGAGGTTGGTTAAGAGATTAGAAAAGATGGAGATCGTGACTGTTAGAAGGATAGGACTCCAAAACCAGATAAAATTAAAAAATTAGTGAGTTTTATGTGTAATAGCCCCAGTTTTCTGAGAGAACGCTTCAAAGACATAATCTGTGATATTTGAAATATTTACGTGAGGGGATATGTGGTAGCGCGCATTAATCCTCCTCATTTGAACGCATCAGAAGACATAACATCATCTATAGTTTTAAAGCATCCAGCGCCATAAATGCATGCGTTTTTAGAAAATTACTCCTGTCGCGGGTTCTGTTTGCTGAACCTGTATAGTTTTTGTCCACTCTTTTTGCAGAGTGAATTGCTTAAGCTCTCCACCAACGCCGTAGCTATAGTCAACGTTGAGACTAAGCCTTATCATGATTTGCAATGTATCACCTGCCTTTGTTGCCTCGGGCTCGACTTCAAAGATAACCTGCCTATCACCACCATCTGTATTGTCCAAGGTTCTATTACATAGCATGTAACCTGATGCGTTAGTTATCTGAAATCTTAGCCTTAGCGTAACGTTTAGGTTGTGAAACTCTGTATTTTGGAATTTGTTATCAGACATGATTCTTTCTCTATGAATATATCCTTCCCCATTGAATGGAGAATTACCGAGGATTCGTGCATTATATGCTTTGACTTCCCAAGAATAATTTGCACCAGACAAAGGTGAGGATGCAATTGGATTAGCTTCGTAGCTGAATGCAAGGACGGTTGTCTCATATCTGTAAAAACTCCAAACCAACACAGATAATATCGAAGCTGCCAACAAGATAGAAATGGTTACTAACACTTTTTTTTCCAAGACTTACACATCCAAAGCATGCTGGTTGTTTTGTAACCCCCGGTCCATTTCTCTCAACTTCTCTCTGATTGTCCATAGTTCTTGCACTGCTTCTCTGATTTCTATTCTTTGTTGGGTGTTTTCCATGAGTCCATCTATAGCTTGCTCAAAGTCTTCTAGGCTTGTATACCCTAGTTTCTCCAGGATGGCTCCGAGGTCGAATCCTCCTTGTTGGATTCTTTCTCGTATTCTTTCTCTGGTTCTGTTCAGTTCTCCTAGGAAATTTCTAATTCTCCATTGGTTTGTCCAACAGGCTATTAGTTCAAGAGCTGTGTGGGCTTCTTGGATGTTACGGTTTGATTCTGTTAGGTTGTTTGTTGCCCATATTATGTTTGGTGATTCTAGGTTTAAGGAATAGTTTGCGAGGTTTAGGTTGTCTGTAGCTTCTGTCAGGTTTCCCCATCCCCATTCTAAATATGCTTTGACTTGATCATAGTTAGGGTCTGTTTTGTCAAGGGTGCTGTTGATCACATTTATAGTATTGTTAAGTCTCTCAATCCTTGTATATGTGCGGTTTATTGCTACCATGATGCCTCTCGCTGTTTCTGGTGTTTCTATGTCTACTCCATGTTGTTCCAAATAGCGGTATAAGTATCTGTAAGCGTTTCTGTACTTGTTCATTGCTTCTATGGCTTTCTGTATGTTGCCTTCAGCTAGCAGTATGTCTGCCTCATTCAGAAGGTCTTCATTTTCATCGGGTATGTTTCCGATTTTCTCTATCACTAGGTCTCTTAGTTCATATGCTCTTTCTCTAGCTTGTATAGCTACCTCCATGAACTTCTGTTCCCTTACGTTTTGCTGTTCTGGGTTTTGTGCCTGTGCATATATTGCCATAAACAATGGTGATACCATTACTAGGACTGTTGCTGCGAGAATCAAACTTACAACGGTTTTATTTCTCAGCACTTTTAATCTCCGCAGAAATCAACTGCGACAGCATGCTTTAAGGAACACTGCGGAAAAAGCGTTCCAGCAAGTGAAACACTCATTTCAACTTGTTATGCTCATGCGCTGCTCAAGTTGCAGAGAAGAATACTAACTATGACGCGCGCTTGTTATGCATGCGTGTTCGATGGTTGGTTCTGCACGACATGGGCAGAAAAAATAAAGGGTCGAATTTTTGGTCAAGCAGCAGGTTGAGGGATTACTCTTGTCTTTCTATTGAGGATAACAAGAAGAACTGTGATGACCACGAAGGTCACCGTTGTCAGTACGAGAAGATACATCATGTTGGTTACTGTTGTGTTGATGGCTTCATGTTCCTCTATTTGGAGTTGTAGCAGATTGTTGGTTGCTTGTTCTTCGTCAAATTATTGCTTATAAGGTGATTCTATGTAGAGTGTCGGTCGATAGGTGGGATGTTCTGAAGGAACCACGTTTGTGAGTGGTTGTTCCATTGTTCAGTTTGGGCTTTTACAAAGACTTCAATATATCATGGCGCAATGTTGTTGGGAAGGGTGAAAGGGATCTCAAAATCATCTGATTGGCCTAGCGGGATTTCAATTGGTAATGTTTCATCTGAATAAAATGTCTGCAGACAGATGATTCCATCTGTGTAGAAATATTCTATGGTGGTGGTTGGGTGGGATTCGCACCCCCCACTGTAGAGATATCTCCCGCAAACTCCCTTTTTTTGTGTTTTAAAGGCGTGGACGAATAGCCACATTTAAATGCTTTTGCTCGTATAAAATTTGGAGTATGGTCAGATTTCATGTAGAAATAGATTTCTCCTTTATAGGTCAGGTTCTAGATTTTTTAAAGAATCCCTCAGAGAGTATTCCTAAAGAACTTACTGCCCACAAAGCAGCTCAGGACGTTTATGCCCACGCACTTCGCTTCCATAACACTGATTTAGACATAAACGATTTCTGGAAGAACATTTTGCACTGTGAATCAAATAAAGGAAACAAGCATCACAATGAGATCCGAGACTGTATCAAGTATATTAAATCGAAGGATTCTGATTTCTATGAGGCCTTTGACGAAATCACAGAATATCTTCCAAGAAACTTAGAACTAGACTGCAAATTGTATTTAATGGTTGGTTATGACATAGGTATAGTTTCTGAAGGTAATGCATTCCTAAATGTTGGTCATCCCTTCTATCATAAAAATAAAAGGGAATTGTTGTATTTGTCCATGCACGAATTACATCATGTTGGGTATGCGTATTATCATCCTATATATTCACTTGAAGAAATAAAAACGACTGCTGATTTACTTCGAATCATTAAACATTCTACGCATCTAGAGGGACTAGCGGTTTATACACCTCTTAAAAGAAGATTAAGGGAAATTGGTATTGTTCATGAAGATTATATTACTATTGTCACGAATCATGAGGAGAAATCCAAGCGTGTAACAGAGTTTTTTCAAATCTTGAAAGATTTAGAGCGCACGCCAGAGCGAGTTATCACCAAGGAAGATCTTAAACTTCTCAAGCGGATGAGTGGAGGGCCTCGTCTCTGGTATATCACAGGAGCACACATGGCACAAATAATCGATGAAAAATTAGGTCGAGATACATTGATTCAAACAATTATCAATGGAGCGGACAATTTCTTTGAAGTATATTCTCATGCGCGGTTAAAACGCTAAAACTGCAGATATCTCCCGAAGTAGCCCTATCTATGGTGTGACTTCCACTCTACTTTATACATGTATCTGCAAGAGATAACTTGAGTTTTATGAATATGGCGTTAGTATTGATGAAATACACTACTTGATAGACGATAGCTCAGTGTTTTTCAAATTTTCTGACGCTAAAGTTTGACGAATTAAGTCTTGGGAGAACATTCTTGCATGCATGCAAAGTTTTAGCGTTTAACGCGCGCGTATAGTGCTGTCAAACTGCGTCGGCTTCATACATAAATGATAACGAATGGAATTCAGAATTAAGGAATTCTAATTTCCAGAAAATAGACCGCGTTTAGGTAACTTTTTCCTCAATAACTGTGTTTTCTAGGATACCAATTTTCTCAATCTCAATCCTTACAATATCATCATGCTGAAGAAATTTCGGTTGAGGTTTCAAAGCAAAACCGACGCCAGCGGGAGTACCAGTTGCAATAACATCGCATGGTTCCAGGGTCATTATTCGGCTCAAGTGATGTATTATTTCATAGGGGTTGAAGACCATGTTTTTTGTTGTTGAATTTTGACGAAGTTCATTGTTAACCCATGTGCGAATAGATAAGTTAGAAGTGTCCTGAAGCTGCTTCATAGTAGTTATGCATGGTCCTGTTGGAGCGAAAGTATCGAAACTTTTTCCTCTTGTCCACTGCTTATCTTTGAATTGAAAATCTCTTGCTGAAACATCGTTCAGAATAGTGAATCCAAAAATGTACGATCTAGCCTTTGACACTGGAACATTCTTGGCTTTTCTACCCACCACAATGGCCAATTCAGCCTCATAGTCAAGCATTTTAACAAAGCTTGGTTTAACAATGCTTTCATTTGGACCAATTATTGTCGTGTGTGGTTTTATGAAAATTATTGGTTCATCTGGTATAGTAGCGTTTTGTTCTGCGGCATGGTCTCGATAGTTTAAGCCTAAACAAACGATTTTTGGGGGAGAAGTTATCGGAGGCAGCAAAGTAACGTCGACTGGAGAAGAAGCATATTTAACATCGTTTTTCGTAGCATCATTGAGCAGTTTTTCTGAAGTTTCAATGCCTTCCGTTCCCAAAGTTATGAAGTCTTCAAACAGTTCTGGCAGTTGTTTGTTCAAGCGTTTCGCTATTCTGGGCAGACATGTTACCTTATCAGTTGTTAAAACGCCGTAATTCTCTCTTTCTCTATCGAGATAACGAACCAGTTTCAATTTTAGATCCTTCCTTTGATTTAGAGCAGGTTTGATTCTAGCATTTCTTATATAAACTATTAAAATATCAGTGTACGCTGGTACAGATCACTTGGGTTAGAGGAGATAAAAGCGCGCGCTCTTATATACATCTAACAGGGTCTTTACATGCAAACAGAATGTGCATGTTACTCAACCCATTTTTTCGTATATTTTTAAGTAATTATGTTCGTCTATTAACTTGATGAGTGATCTATCTGACCGAGTGCTACAGTCTTTAACTTTATCTACTGTGATTTTTGTAGTCTTACAGAATGAAATATACTTCTCAGCAGGATTTACATTATAATAACACCCGTAAGCTCTTGATATCCTGTCGTCCCCGAGGAGGAAGAAATGCATGCATGTGCTACTATGATGTAAAAGCATGGTAAAATGTAAAATAAAAGTGTAAAATAATTGTAAAATCCCCCTTTCTTATGATTTGACCTAAAAGGCAATTAACAACAATGGTCAAAAGGTTGTTACAACTTTCACTTTTTTACGTTTTGAAATCTAACGCTGAAAAACCTTGTTTTGAGCTTGTTTTCTGATTCGGGTCTGACTTGTCGAACTAGAAGGTTTTACAACGACTTTTCAACGGTTGTAACAACCTTGATTTTACCATACATTTACATGATTCATCGGTGTACTTAAATCAAATAGAGGAGTGACTCGTTGAAGAAAAAAGATAAGACTCCTACAGGAAATCAGAATAAGAAATCTCAGAGTCAAAGCAATGTTCACAAGTCAGGAATCAGCTTTGAACTTGAAACATGGAAGCAGCTAGAAAACTACGCAGGGTCAGAGTTCAAAGGAAATAAGTCAAAGGCATGCATACCTAGTATACAGAAGAAGAAAGGGCAAAGTCCACAAGCCGTGTATAACTGGCATAAATTCGCTAAGTAAGTACACATGCTGGTTGAAGGGAGTAGTTAGGTTAAGGAGTGTTCTTAAGTTGTCTAATGAGTGAGCAGGAACTCGATTGGTTCAACTGGTTCTAGAGATGGAGTTGAATTCAATAGAACCCAAACAGTAGCAACAATCAGAAGTATTGATGAAAGTCCCCAAATCCAGAGGGGAACCTTAGCAATTCTTAGATTTACTAATTTCTTAACTCGACCTATGTTTTTCTGACTCGAGCTTCCAGGTTCATCTCCAGAACTTTTTTTGTATAATGACTGTTTAGTAAGAGCAGGTTTTCCAGTTATCTTCACTTTCTTACTTCCAGTTGATGAATCACTGGCTCCTGCAGTGTTTGGATATGGCACAGGAACCTGGGCAGCAGGGGATGGAGTCTCACAAACATCAGGTGTTGAAACAGTCTTAGCGTCAGCTTTTTTGGTAGCAATTTCCTTAATTAAATCCTCAGATGTATCTTCAGCTGCGTCCTCAGGCATCTATACTCATCTACCTGTATATAGTGCATTACATGTAAAAATCATTTATGTGAAGAAGAAAACCAGCAAAGTCCACTTCACAGTAGATAGATATTGGCAATAATATGCTGACAAGAAAGCTGATGAGGGTAGTGGTGCATGCATCTCTCATACGCGCGCGCCTGTCAACTCATCGAATCGGGATTTGTATACATCACTGACATGAACGATACTAAACTCTTCCGAAAACGCGAATAACAATCCAATTCTTTTTTTTTGGGTCTAAGTCAGACAACAAAACACTATTTTTTTTCTCCGCAAAAGGGACAAGTCGAAGATTTAGCTTTTGGGAGTGGTTTTCCGCATTTCTTACATGAGTTTAATGAAGCCTTAGTTTCTAACTGTTTTATCAATTTATTCTTCTGGGGAGTTCCATAGACTAAATTTACAATGACACCTATACATACTATTAAAACTCCGATAATTTCCAATGCGCGCGCGTTACTGAGAGAAGGCTCAAACACATAACTAAAAATCACAAGTATAGCACCTGCAAACGAAAACAGCCAAGCATACTTTATACGTCTATTTACCTTACCAAGTCTCTCTTGAACATAAGCAAGTTTAGCTTCTTCTGACAAATCAACTCTCCAATATACTAAACAGAATTCATGTTTATTTAATGTTAACTCCCCACGCATGCTTTAAATACCCAGACTTACTTCATTCAACCTTAGGCATTCTTTCCTAGCTTCATAGTCAGGAAGTACAGATTCCACAGTGCGCCAAAATTCATCAGTGTGATTTGGTTCTATGAAATGAGCCAGTTCGTGTGCGCGGGCATAGGAAGGGATTAATCAGGTCTTTGAAAGGACCATGCATGCGCATAAGTGCAGAAAACCCTAAATATCATGGATTTTCCACACTAAGTCATGTCTATTACCGGGTTACATCTTCTTCAGACATACCAATGCAACTTCGAGTGTGACCACTGCTTCGTCTATAGCAGACCAAACGCGGAAGGTGTAATGAGGATTTCCGATATGCGCCACATTCTCAATGAAGCAAAGCAGGTTGGAAATATTTCAGGGATTTGCTTTGAAGGAGGTGAGCCCTTCCTCTACTATCAGACCATGCTTTGGGGTCTACGTGCAGCTAAGGACTGTGGTTTCAGAAGAGCAATTGTCACGAATGCCTATTGGGCCACGTCAGTTGAAGATGCAAAGGAATGGCTTGCCCCAATTTGCAAGATTGGAATTCATGACTTGTCCATAAGTGATGACGCATATCACTATGGCGAAGCTGAGGAGAACCTCGCCAAACACGCTTACGAAGCCGCACAGGATCTTGGGTTACCAGTTGGCAAGATCACTATAGAAAACCCAAAGGAATACATGAAAGAAATCGAGTGGAAAGGCAAGCCCGTTGTCAAAGGCGGAGTTTTGTTCAAAGGTCGAGCAGTGGAGAAGCTTGTTGAGGGATTGCCTACAAAGCCCTGGGCGAAATTCAACAAATGCCTCGACGAGGACTTTTCAAACCAAGGTCGAGTTCACATCGACCCCTTTGGCTACGTTCACATCTGCCAAGGCATTGTAATAGGGAATATTAATCAAACTCCACTGCGGAAACTTTTCGCCAACTTCAACCCAGAAAAGCATCCAATATGTGCACCAATTTTAAGGGGAGGACCAGCTGAACTTGCCAAGGAATATGATGTTGAGCATGCAGAGGGCTATGTTGACGCATGTCATTTATGCTATTCCGTGCGCTTGAAGTTAAGAAAGAGATTTCCCGATATTCTCGCTCCAAATCAAATGTATGGAGTCTAGAAAATGCGCGCATAGAGACAGGGACTTTTTAGGTAGTCGATGCAGGCTCGCACGGATTTCCAGTCGAATAGAAGATTCGTGACTGACTATTTGAAGTTGCTAACTGGCTAGAAAGAAATGCGAGCATAGCTAGAAGAAGAGTAGCCTAACTAAATATAGTGAAGCCAAATGCAGTGGATAATAGACATAGTAAGCATACTTCCTCGATGAATAATAGGAAGAGTTCTCAGGGATTTCTATTTCCATTTTTAGCCAGTTGTTTACGTGAAGAGTGATTATCGGTAATGCTGCGAGAGATACTATCTGAATGTCTTGGGTGAATAAGGTTGGAGCATTTAGCATGAATAGAGCAAGAATCCCGAGCTTTGGGTTTTCCTTTAGGATTTTCATACACGCTATAGTTGCTATTGCCTGAATGCCTCCTTCCGCGTTGAAAAGAACCACAAAAAGGAAAGGAAGGAACATTAGCAGATTTCTTCTGTTAAAAAAGTAGATTGTCAAAGCACTAAAAAACAGAGTGAAGAGTATGTTCAATCGTTCAAAAGGATTGATTCCAAAAGCAAAAAAGTAGGGAACTTGAGAAATTAGAGCAAAAGAAAGGAGCGTTACGAAGTACTTTTTCGGTTTCCCCGTGCTTTCAACTCCTAATACTACGAGGTAAGCAAATATGGGAAAAGCAAGCCTGCCTACAATGCGAAGAGACAACAACTCTGGATATAGAATGGCTCCAATATGGTCTAGTGTCATTGTCATTATTGCTGTGACTTTCAGTATCTCTCTTCCGAAATCAAACTTTCTTTTCACTGCCAAACCAACAGGCTATGCCGCATGAACATTATACCTAATTGCCATTAAAAGGGCGCACTCTAGGATTTTCTTCAGAATGTAGTTCACTGTTTCTGAATGATCTCTCTCAGAAGCTCTTTTGCGAAAACATTCAGTTGCTTTAGAGCTGAGTCTTTTGAACTCATGCTGTTATTCTGGAACATGCCTGTGTTTTCTCCATTATTTCTTGGACTTATCGCCCATCGTTTCAGAAATGTTTCCTGCAGCTCCTTCAATATTCTTGGGGATTGACAGGGTTTTGACAGCTTTTTTGATAGGATTTTCCATCATTTTATGGCCTGTTTAACAAGCGTGCGCAACAGGAGCATGCCCCCTAAGGGAAACGCATAAGACACAAATATAAGACCCTTCACTTCACTCTAAAGAGCTGAGATCTATGCCTGCGGAAATTAAAGACACAGAAGAATTCCTAAAATTAAGCGAAAGGGCAACATATTGTGCCATAAAACGCCTGCCAAGAACGGTTAAGCTAAAACTACGCACCCCCAGACGCCTCTACACACTGAAGACTAATCCTGCAAAGGCAGAAGAAATCATCAAGAAGCTGAGTTGCGAGATCAGAGAAATCTAAGTTACAATCTTCCCTTCATTCAACCTCTAAGCATGGGACTTGTCAATTATGTTGGTTAGAAGATTGTAAGAGGCTGATACTCCCCGTAAATTTCTCTTAGAATGTCACTTATCTCTCCTATGGTCGCATAAGCTTTTACAGCTACCAAAATTGCCGGCATCAGATTATCCGTTCCATCTCCTGCGGCCTTATGCAGCTTATCAAGAGTCTCTCTAACTTTCTGGCTGTTTCTCTCCCTCTTCACACGTTCTAGTCGTTGAACCACCTTTGACTCGATTGCAGGATCAACCCGAAGCAGCTTGATGGGCGCTTTTTCTTCTATTGTGAATCTATTTACGCCAACGATTGTACGATCTCTCTTCTCCACCTCCTTTTGATCCCTGTACGCACTCTCCACGATTTCGCGTTGCATATAGCCTCTCTCTATTGAACTAACCGCACCTCCCTGTCGGTCAATCTCTTCAATGTAATGAAGCGCCTTCTCCTCAATCTGATTGGTCAAAGATTCAATACAGTAGCTTCCGCCGAGCGGGTCAACAGTGTTGCCTACACCACACTCGTGTGCAATGATCTGCTGCGTCCGTAACGCAATTGTCACTGCGTTCTCGCTGGGCAAAGCGTAAGCTTCATCGAAACTGTTAGTGTGCAAGCTTTGGGTTCCCCCTAATGTTGCGGCAAGAGCTTGAAGCGTGACTCGAATGATGTTGTTGCGGGGTTGTTGAGCTGTCAATGCGACTCCGCTGGTTTGGGTGTGGAAGCGCAATTGTAATGCTGACGGATTTTTAGCGCCAAACCTTTCTCTCATTATACGCGCCCATAATCTACGGGCTGCTCGAAACTTGGCGATCTCTTCGAGGAAGTTGCTGTGACAGGCGAAGAAGAAGGAGAGTCTTCGAGCGAAGCCATCAATATCCAGACCACTATCAATGGCCGCTTGGACATAAGCGATGGCGTTGGCGAGAGTGAAGGCCACTTCTTGAACTGCAGTTGCTCCTGCCTCTCGAATATGGTAACCGCTGATACTTATCGTATTCCAGCGGGTCATGTTCTTACTACAATACTCAAAGATGTCTGTAACAAGCTTCATACTTGGTTCAGGAGGATAGATGTACATCCCCCGAGCTACATATTCCTTGAGAACATCATTCTGCACAGTGCCTCCTAATCCTGATGGAGCGATGCCTTGCTTCTGAGCTAAGGCGATGTACATTGCCAGCAGCACTGCAGCAGGGGCGTTTATGGTCATGCTAGTAGTCACTTTGTCTAAAGGAATGTGATTGAATAGAAGCTCCATCTCCTTCAAGGTGCCAATGCTCACTCCAACTTTTCCCACTTCGCCCAATGATAGAGAGTGATCACAATCCAGTCCAATCTGCGTTGGGAAATCAAAAGCCACACTTAATCCCGTTTGTCCCTCTTGAAGCAGATATTTGAATCGTTGGTTCGTCTGCTCAGCCGTTCCAAAGCCCGCATACTGCCGCATAGTCCAGAACCTTCCCCGATACATAGTCGGATAGACCCCTCGCGTGTACGGGTATTCGCCAGGAAAGCCCAAATCTCGTGTGTACTCTGAATCCTGCGTCTCAAGAGGCGTGTATATTCTTTCAACTTCAATCTTTGAGCTGGTTTCGAACTTGTCTCTTCTTTCCCGAAAGCGTGTCAGAGTTCTCTCAACCGTCTCCCGCTTCCACTTCTCCTTATTCACTTTGAGAGATTCCGAATTTTCCATGTTCTTCAGTGGCTCCCACTCCATAGGATGCTCATGTTTGTGAGGAGTTAACTCTGTTACTAGCCGATAACTTTTCCGTATTGTATGCATGCATCTGTTCCAGATCATTCGTATAGATACCAATGGCGAACCGGACATACCACTCGCCTAGAATTCTATAGATATGATATTCTTATTTGATGTGTTTCCAAGAGAACCAACGCCCTATCTTAAGGAGTTCCATAGAATTCTAACCCTCGAAGGAATCTCGGCTTTGTACTTACCAATTGGGCATAAAAAGTTGGCGATCCATACTGAGAATGCTGATTTTAAGCTTGTGGATAAGGTGATACAAGATATGGTGCATTGGGATTGCGTGGAGCAAGGGACTGTCTATCTGTCCAAACCTGCAATCACTTCATTAAACTAAGCGAATACTAGAATTGCATTTCAAAGCTTATCCAAAAATTCTTCAAGGCGACCAGCCAGCTCCAGCTTCATTAGCCAATCTACGGTTCCAATCCGACATTGCCTTTGACCATTGATAATTCGGATCACTTCCTCAACTACTTCTCTCTCATCTTTATGAGAAATGTCAACTTCGCACACTTTTTTCTCTCCATACGCCCTAATAGCGTCGAAGAGACAGACATCTAGGATCTCCGCTGCAACGTTTTCAGCAACCTTGTGCTCTTCAAACCCTCGTTTACTCAAGACTTCCTGTAACTCGTCAGGGTCACGTCTTAAAACAAAGGCTAAGAAAACATCCTTAACTGGAACTACATCCATGGCAAAATGTCCATCAACGACAATCCACCCTTCAGATTGCTGAATAATTTCTCCTACTCGACTTGAAACCTTCTCCATATCAGCGATTAAAGTTCTGCGTCTTTCATCAAATCCACAACTCAACCCCTCATTTCTAACAAGTTCACTTAGGCTAATATTCACACCATGGAGGCGACTAGCCAAAAGATCAGACAGAGAAGTCTTCCCAACTCCAGGTGAACCAACAACTATTAGCACACGTTTCATACGAGCAAGACACCCAACTACCTGACTACTTAGTGTAGAAACATAAACCCGTTCCGGCTAACAGACACATAGATGATTTATGTACGCGCACATTTCGAGTTATATTGAAAAACAATTACCGCCTTACCTCTTCCATGAATTTAGATGGAATGCATGCATATGCATGAGAGCTTCAATTGAAGCCAAAATTAAAGGTGTGTTAGTATTTGTTTATCTCTCGTCTGGTAAGGAGAGTTATGCCTTTGCGGTTCGCGTAGGCTTTTGCGTGGCTGCTGAATTTCTCTGAGATTACGATCGGCTTCCTAAAGCCCACATCTTCCGAGGCTTTGTCAAGGTTGATAACTATGTTAACGCCGACCGTACGCTTCCAGTTAAGTATCTGAACAACGCATTGCTCATCTGACCTAGCCACAACAAGATCGAACCTGCGTGATATTCCCGAAGCACCTTCCATCACAACGTCAAACTCTGTCTTGAACCCTTTCTTACGAAAGTAGTTTGTTGCCATATCGGTGAGAGTAGCAGTAACCATTTCATCTGTCCTCCTCATTAGTGTTAAATACCACTTCTTACGAAAAAGGTTTTTCGTAGGTGAAACATGTACAAGATTCTTGTATGTACTGGGTGCGGTCGCTTTCTCGTCGCAGATGCCAGCAAGAAGAGCCGTAGGTGTCCCTACTGTGGAGTCAGAATCCAAGTTATTAAAGCAAGACTAGTCGGATCTGCAAAGACAGCTATAGAAGCATCTGAGCTAGTGCAGTACCTTAAACGAAGGAGATCTCAAGACTGATCTGAAGATGAGAATCACATACGTATAATACATTCGACCACAAATCGCACGTGTCTTATACATGATGTTTGTTACTTTTGTTATGATTGTTACAAATCGTTTGTGTATATCTACTTCGCTTGTCATTAGCACGGTTATCTCTTTAAGCCGCGCAGGTTCTGCAAATTTGAATGTAACGTTTGACTTCTGCTGCTACATGAATCTTTCAAGTTTTGTGAGTCCGATGATCTCGTCAAACTCCAGTCCCAATGCATCAAGGACTTGGTCGAATGTTGAATGCAAATATGCGACATACTTGTCCACATCAATCTCTCTATCTGTTGCCAGTTCAACGGGTTTAACGTGGGGTTCCCTTGACACTTTTACAAAACTGATGCGGTCTCCCGCTTTTATCTCAACCCCTCTCTCCTTCAGCATCCTTGCAGCTCTTACATGTTGAGGCGTAGTCTTCTTGTATTGGTCAGGTGAGTCTCCAAGCACCACATGGAAGGCTAAATCGCCTAAATGGTTCCATTCTCGCCTCTTCAGACGTGCGTACCTGTTTAAGACGATCTTTCTGATGTCTTTCTTTGCTGTCTCAAATTCTGCGGACGATTTCACTTTTCCAAGCCTAACTTTTATTTCGTTGAAAGCGTCTTTGATGAACTTGGGAGTGTGCTTCTTCTTTCCAGTCATGCCTTTAACGTCAACGTTGCCATCTTCTAGGATCCCCAAATAGTTCTTTTTGCGTGAGCTGAAGACAGCGTAACGGTATTCCTTGTCAACATCTAAGCCCATCTTCAGCTCTTTCTCAGACCAACTTGCCAATTCTTCTATCTGGGTTTTTGTGGGATTCTTCAAGAATACGCTATCTGTGTCACCGTAGAGAACCTCTATGCCTAGCTTTCTCGCCTTCTTTACAATCAAAGTTATGGAGTGGCGTCCAATTGCTGCGGTTGCCTCTGCAACAGGAGGACAATACAAGTCAAAGGAGTCAGCGCCAAAAACCCCGTAGCTGGCATTTAAGATAACTTTCAAAGCTCTTTGGATGACACTGTACCAGTTTCGGGCATCTTCTGATAGCGATTTGTCCTTTGACTTTGGCTTATACCAACCAACTCTTAGATCTCTGAGGGAACCTATAAGTAGACTCTCTAATGCCTTGTCTTTGATGCAAACCCAGTGGGGCGTATCTGGTATTATGTTCTCTTTGCATTCTTCATGGGCGCAACGTATGGTTTGATAACCTAGATTCCAAACCTTAATTATGGATGGGTATAGGCTTGGAAAGTCCATTACTGCTACGTTGAAATGAACACCTGGAACAGGCTCAACTACGATTGCACCTTTGTACTTCTTTCCTTTAATTATGGCAGTTGTGGCGGTCTTCCCTTTTGAAGCTAAGATGTCTGAAGTGTTAGGAATCAGCATCCCCCGTCTTCTATGCTCGAACTGCAGGAAATTCCTGATCCAACGAGATACTCCTTGCCTGCTGACATCTTCCATAGGCATCTTGCTAATACGTGCTAGTATCAGGATTAATTTCATAGCTAAATCGTCGCTAAAACTCGTTAGCTTGAAGGTGATTTCAGTATCTCGATAACAATATTTAGCTAGCTCTGAGTAGTCCAGTTCACTGAAAGGCTTTCCAAGTTCAATCTTAGGCAGGTTAATCAAAGCTTTGCCGACAGCATCCAAGGTCACATCTCGATATTTGTTGTTGAAGGCGTAGATCTGAATAGAGCGGTTATAGAAGAACTTGTACAGGTCGATGTGAACGCTATTCTTCAGCAGACAAACGCGACGACGCATCTCAATTGGACTGCTGCTCTTCGCCATCCCAAGCCTCTGAGCCCTATTGGCCAAGTATCTCAGATCGAAATCATCGCCATTGAAGGTGATGACGAAGGGATAATCCCACATCACATCAAAAATCGCTGCAATCAGATCCTTCTCATGTTCGAAAAACTCAACCTTCACATCAGGGGGCAGCCTCTCTACACCGTCCTTGATGCCGCTCCGCCTTAGAAGCAAGATCCTATCATTTCCGTCATTAGTCACCAAGGCGGCACAGGTGACTTGGTAAGGGGCCTCATCAGGATCTGGCACTCGCGTAGCCACAGGTGAAAAAACCTCAATGTCAAGAGCTACCCGTCTAAACTGTGGGGCAGGATACTCAAGCAAGCGCGCCCAACGCTCAATGTACTCCTTCTCCTCCAAGGACTCACCATTAAATAGGGACTGAATCTTTGCTAAGACACTCTCAACCTCACCAACCTTCGCAGGAACTAGGTTTCCATCCTTCACGCTAAACGGCATACCCGGCACGAGGCCACGATCGTAAATGTAACATTGGTAATACTTGATTGCTGCTTCCCACACCTTAGCTTCCTGATTGCTGTCTCCAGCAAATTTGGCGTGTTCTTCCGGAATGATCTCCCGCAGACAACCCCTCGGCCTACCCCCAATCGCTAATGGATCCCTCGTCACAACCTTAGTGAGCATCACCGTTCTGTTTGCAAGAGCGTTAAACTTCTCCACATCTTCCAAGTGGTCGAAGCCTGGGTGCTTCTTCACAAGTCCGAGTTGATCTAACTCGTACTTAGAAAGGTTGGTTAGAAGATATGGTTTGTGACCTGTTGTGTCATGCCAAAGGAAAATTCGTTTAGATCTTGGTTCGTAGAGTTTGAGGCAGGCGACACCTCTCTGGCCATCATAGGAAGCAGAGACAAAATATGATGATGGAAGCTGTTCTGGATCAACTCTCTCCAAAACCTCCCCCCTCCTCTCCAGATTCTCTTTGGATGCGGTAATGATTTCGCCACTTCCTTCTCTCTTCTCCTCCAAAATCATACCAGCCACTCTTGAATACTGATCTATCCGACTCTGCTTCGCCATCGTCCCCTGTTCCATCCTCTGTATAAGCACATTAAGGTTTTAATAAATCGTCTGTTGCATCCTTTGTTGTGCTTAAGAATTGCTGAGAGAAGCTTGGGCTTTGGCAATTGACGCAATGTGCCAGATTGAACAGAAGAGTCTAAATGAAAGACTTGCGCTGTCCAGATCAACCAGACGATTGGGGATTCACAGCCCTATCGCTCGAGGCTTGGCTCACAAATTACTGTTGGAAACTGTTAGAAACCAAAATCTCCTAGATCATATCATTAACACTGTCTTGAAGCCCGACTACATAGGCGATCTCCAACCAAGCCTTCGCGCCTTTCTACGTCTCTACACATCTGAAGTTAAGATCAAAGGAAACGGCAGCTACGAAAAGGCTAGTAACATAGCTAAAACTGGGCGTTCCATTATCGGATGGCGCAGATTCAGGGAAATTGAAGAAACTCTCGGTTTTCTATTAGGGTTGAAGATGAACAAGATTCTCAGAGGCCTCAGCGACACAGAAACAGTGTCTCTCCGCATGTCTCAACCCCTCTGGTTCGTCAAATACTGCTTCCATCTACTAGGTCGTCATGAGACACTCCAATTTTTCAGCAGCCTACTCACAAGCACTCCCACATACATCCGAATCAACACATCCAAGATGCCAACCCCGGAATTGCTGAAAACGATCAAAAGAGACAGGATAACCTTACAGAAGACAAAGGATCTGCTGCACACCTACAAGGTTGTGGATCATACACAACCTCTCCCAAGAACTCCCAGCTTCAAAGAAGGGCTATTCTATATCCAAGACAAAGCGAGCTGTCTCGCCTCCGAAGTCGCAGCCCCAGAAGCAGGAATGACTGTATTAGATATCTGCGCAGCGCCAGGAGCAAAAACCTCCCATCTCGCTCAACTAATGGACAATCGAGGTGAAATATTTTCGATAGACTATTCGCGGCGACGGATGAGAATCTGGAAAGGCGAAATGGAAAGGTTGAATGTGAAGAACGCTACACCTCTTGTGAGCGACTCATTTCACTCTCCGCCCCTACATGACATCGAAGCGGATCTCATCATGCTTGACCCTCCGTGCACAAGCACTGGAGTTTTCAGCCGCGCACCTTCCGCGAAATGGCGTCTTTCCAAAAAATCAATAAAACGTTCAGCTGCCATCCAATGGAAGATGATAAACAATTGCGTTGAACCACTCAAGAAAGGTGGCTTCTTAGTCTATTCGACCTGCAGCATTACAGTTGAAGAGAATGAAATCCTGATAGAACGATTTCTGAAATGGCACCCTGAATTCAGGTTAGTGGAAACTAAGCCTCGAATAGGGCTGCCGGGGCTGAGAGGTCAAACTCTCAGTCAGCGCTTATTCCCCCACATACATGAATGCAACGGTTTTTTCGTTGCAAAACTGGAGAAGGAAATTTAGCTCTTTCGAGCTCTTTCGATTCGACACAAGGCTTCGAAGATAATCTTAGCCGCTTGAATCGCTGTTGTACCATTGTCGTAAGGAGGCGTGACTTCCACCAAATCAAAGCCGACTAGACGGCGGTCGCAAAGGCATGACACTAAGTCTAGGAGGGTTTGCATCGACATTCCATCAGGTTCCGGATTTTGCACTGCAGAAGCGAAAGCTGGATCGAGAACATCCATATCTATCGTTAAATAGGTCCTCTCACATCCCTCCAACATTTTCTTGACAGCTTCAATCGTTGATTCCACACCATCTTCTTGTATCTGCTTCATCGTGAAGAATTCTATTCCTGCGTCCTTCGCGTACACTAGTTCTTCTCTGCAAACAGCTCTGATTCCAACCTCAACAATCTTCACCGGACACACCTCCTCATGAACTCTTCGCATGAAGGTTGTGTGGCTAGTTGTCAAATCCATGAATTGGCTACGAAGGTCCATGTGGGCGTCGAGGCTGATCACAGCCGTACTCTTTCCTCCAACGGCCCGCATCGCACCTAGAGTAATGGTGTGCTCTCCACCCAGAAGCACAGGCGTCTTCTTCATCTCCAGCAAATCTTTCAGAGTATACTCAAGTCTTTCCAAAGTTTGCCCCGTGTTGCCGCTGACGTGTAGATCCCCCAAGTCGTGGAGCTTCAGGTCCTCCAAATCCAGCTCTGCACGAAAACTGTATGTTTCAATGTTTAAGGAAGCCTCTCGAATAGATTGAGGCGCAAATCTCGCCCCAGTTCTATAAGTGCTAGTCGCATCAAAGGGCACACCGATGATAACATAATCGGCTTCATCTAAAGGCCTTAAACATCCCCCGAAGACGGGAGGTGAAACGTAGAGCTCAAAGTTGCTCACGGCAAAAAATCTCCTCTTCTTCTATCTCGGCATAATAACTGCATGCATGCTCACAGGCGAATTTTACTCATCGGCAGTACACGTCATTTCGGATAAGGCTTTTTACGTTTATGTGCAGCATTGTAAGCAAAGATACGCGCGTGCTTTTCTGCTGAATCCAGATTCTTGGCTGTTTGACGTTCCACATCTTCACCAGACATGCTAGGCTTGGCCAAATGAATCATCTCATACAGCAACCCAAAGGTCGGCAATTTGTGTCCTCTCTTATGCTTATTGACCAGATAAATAACCACATCACCAGTTGGCAATCTCGCGCACGAACCTCCTAGTTCATCTCCTTCCTGAATCCTTCCGAGATTACGATGCATCTCCAAGATCGAGTCATAAATCGGGGTTTCAGGTTGGATATAACGCACTTCTTTGAAGTCAAACTCACCAAAGTGCTTCTCTACGTAATCCTTGAAACCTCGAATCTTTGGCCTCTGACTCTTAGGAGGGCTAACGTACTCTTGAGCTTTCACCATAGGTTGAAATAAGGGAAACTTACTATTCAATTTTTTGCGCACTTAAGCAGTAGAGACGCGTGTGATTTAGCTTTTTGAGAAGAAAAAGAAAAGAGGAGGCACTCTCAGATTAATGTGAGGATACTCAACATGTCTCCTTGGACCTGTCCAAATACTGAATGCGAATATAATAAGCAATTACAGCCTAAGCAGCGCTGTCCACTATGCAACGAAGCGGCTCAAGAATTCAAATCTGAAGGCTTCGGCTCTCTACTTGAAGCAAAGGGGAACTTCAAAAGATTGAAGGAAAACCGTGAGAAACACAAGCGGGACTTGGAGAAAGCGAAATATTGCCCCAAATGCGGTTCTCCAGAAATAAACTTTCTAATCTACTACAGCCCCTCAATCTGGAAATGTTTGAATTGCGGCTACGAGGGGGTTTTCGTAGTGGAGGGCAGTGAATTCGCAGCGAAAATTCGCAAACGCTACTTGGAGACTGATAAAAAAACAACTTGAACAGCTTCTTCAGCTGCTGTTGGAAATGATCTGATGAAATTAGCTGCGCCATTGCCCCGAAGTTTCTATGAGCGAAATACGGTTGTCGTTGCGAGAAAACTGCTGGGGAAACTCCTAGTCAAGAGGAGTGACGATGGCGTCATAATAGGCAAGATAGTTGAAGATGAGGCTTATGGAGGTAGAGACGACCCAGCCAGCCACGCCTACAAAGGCGAAACACCAAGGAACAAAGTAATGTTTGGCAAACCAGGTCTTTCGTACATATACTTCGTGTATGGAAACCACTACTGCATAAATGCGACAACTGAACGCGAAGAAGTCCCAGGAGCCATCTTAATAAGGGCTGTGGAAATCGTCGATGGGCTCCAATTGGCTCGCAAGAATAGACCAGCGAAATCCTTGGTGGAACTGGCAAATGGCCCAGGGAAATTGACAAAGGCTCTAGGCATCACCAAAGTCCACAATGGATTAGACCTGACCACCTCAACTGGGCTATTTATCTGCAAGCCCGAAAGGGATGAAAGCTTTGAGGTGATTGCTTCGAAACGCATTGGGATTAAGGCAGGGTCTGAAAAACCTTGGAGATTCTATATGGAAGGTAATAAATTCGTCTCCAGATATGGCGCGAAGCGGGACACGCCTTAACAGTTCCTTAGGTAAGGCGATCCTCTCGATTCCTCATGGAGCGTTGAATCATTGTATATGCCTTTGGGATCTCGCGGTTTTCAGTTCTTCCTGCATCTTTTGACATCTCCTTAGCCACAGAAGTTTATAATCCTCAGACGACACGATTCTGTTCTTAAGGCCTGCTATTGTGCTTATCCCTTCCTTCCTACACCAACCAACACAGATTTTATAGGCCTCCCAGTCTAACTCGTCGTCGTCCCAGAACACTCTAATCTTTGACAAGCCAAACAGATGAGCTGCAAAGGCTCTTGTGTGTCCATCGGTGAAAAAAATTTCGCCTTCAAGTTTCTTTATGGGGATTGGATCAAGGGTTTCAGGTTTCGCAGGGTCGAAAGTTTCCATTATCTTCGCAAGCTTTGCGGAGCTGATGAATAACTGGCTTGGTTGAATCTTATCGAGTCTCATCAGGAACGTGTGGCAGACATTCATCAAGGTTAACGTCCACTATGCAGCAGGGTATTTCTCTCTTATCTTTACATCTGCCATCTTGGCAATCAAGGCGTTGGAGATCAATACACATTTTACTCCCATCAAATCCGCTAACTCTGCTGGTTTTTGATCCTGAGTAACAAGCAATAGATTCTTCTTCTTTGCATATTCCACTACTTCCCTATCCCTTGCCCCTTGCAGTTCAGCGTCCTGAACTGTCAACACATTCCATCCTAGTATCTCGAAGTATTCCTTCAATCCAGCATACATTTCATCAAGCAGCAACTTCAACCAAACTACCTCTCTTTAGTTGATTCAAAGATGCACGATATCAACGTTTGGGACTCACATTTACAGGATAGATACCTCTACTATCGAGAATATTCTGCAAGAGTTTTCAAGGTACCCTTCCAGGTTAGGCATTTACAATACACCAAAGGGGGTAATTGGCATCACTATCGGTAAGGCAGCTGGGGAAATGCACAGAAGGGCACTTAGTTCAAGCGTAACTCAAGTGCAAAGGACGTAAACGCACACTTCAAAAAGCCAACAACACATTTACCCCCTTTGCCTAGAACAATATAACTAGTATTACTTTCACTCTGCTCTCTAGGACGCTACATGTCGCTTCATCAGAGATCTTAAAAGGAGTTTAAGTCAATTGCTGATGTGAACGCCACTTTTGGCGTTCAACGAAATAAAATAATGGAGAGAAAAAAGGAATGAGAAAGATGCTGACTGATGTACTCGCTATACTATTACATGCATTTTTATATCAATTAACTTATCTTGCGCGTACACTAGATATATTTAAATACACTTAATGGAATAGATTTTATTGGCTCAAATGAAAATAGGATGTAGAATGGGAAAATTAAAAGTTGAAGAATGATTACATTTTTGCCATATTTTACCTATCCATTATCTCAGTTAGTTTATTTGGTTCGCTTTACAGCTACAACTTAAATTCAAATGGAAATGCTGTTCCGGATGACAATCTTAACGGGCAAGCAATCTTTTCTGCAGATGCTGAGGCTGATAAACAGGTAATCTCTGTATTCACATCGGCGAACTATACATGGATGAACTTCACGTTCACATGGGGACTGGATACTCAGAAAATAGTTCCTGGCGATTTTCATTTGAAGGTTTATATGAGGTGGGGAAACGAAACAATAGAAACGATGACTACAGAAACATTAACAATATACATAGAGGCTAACGATGATGACTTTGAGGGTTGGGACTACGTAGGCATAGTCTTCGACACCAACCAAGATGGCTACATTGACATTCGTGACGATTCTATTGTGCTATTTGCGAACAATATGACTCAACCATCAGTTTTATGTGATCATGGCTTTCTGGCTTTCGCTGAATGTATGCCCATACGAGGTCCACACAGCGTCTTATTTAATATCGAGACAGGCTATATTTTCTCAATTAGGTTTCCACCAGGGGGAGATTGCGCAAAAGATCCCATTCAATCAATAAAAGATGCACCCAGAAGTCCAATACATATATGCTTCTACGATAATGATTTAGCAATGGTGTTCGTCAGATTCTTATTTCAAATCCCAGAGGGATAGAAATGAAAAGAAGCATCCGTTGATAAGACTGCATGCATGCATTGTTTACTCTGCTTGGGTCTGCTTTGCGCGCGACATGAGTGGATAAAGCTTAAAAGGCGCGGGCTTCTCATGCTCAATTCAACTGAAAAACCTTAAGTTATCTGTCATTTAATCTTTGAATGACAGTTGATTGAGAGGGTTCAAAAATGGATTTGAAGTCGAAACTGACACACAAAGGGTTAGTAATATTCACTGTCTTCTATCTGGTTGCAGGAATCGGAAACATCATAATATTAGTGATGAACAATTTCAATCCTCCTCACGTAGCGTTGGTTGCCCTCCTAAGCCTGATCTCTGCAATCGGGATATACCGTCTTGAAAAATGGTCCTTATGGCTAGTCGTCGCATTATTCTTCATTGTCACAACTTATGGTTCTTTCATGCTGAACTTCTACTTGGAAGAAAATCCAACCAGTCAAGGCACTGTCAACTGGGCTGTCGTGCTCATGTGGACGATATATTTGTTGCTGACTTGGGTGGCAACTACATATGTGGTTGCTAAGAGAGGAGACCTGAAGTAGCGTCATTTATGATAAAGTTTTGAAAAGGTATACAGTAACCTCTTCTCCTACATCAACAAATTGTTGATCTTCCGCTAACTCGACGTATCCATCTGCATTCGACAACGTGGTAATGGCTCCTGATTGACCCGTGGAAGCCTGCGTGGCAACCCAACGTCCTTCACTATCTTGGGAAACTGTTACGGTGATGAAAGTTCTCCGCCCCCTAGCGGAAAATAATCTGTCAGTAGTCGTGGCCTTCAAAGTGTTAGAGTGCCTTATTCCCCTGCCACTCATCTTAAAGAGTACAGGTTGAACAAGCAAAGTAAACACTAGAAGCGAAGAAGTTGGGTTGCCTGGGAGGGAGAAAATCGGTTTTCCATTAGCGATTGCAACAGCGACAGGTTTTCCTGGTTTGATGGCGACTCCGTGAATCACTAACCCTGGTTTTCCAAGTCTGTCTATGATCTTTGGCACGTAGTCCTTAGGTCCAACAGAGACTCCTCCCGATGTGATGATAACATCAGCAACATCTAACGCTTCCTTCAACTTCGTTTCCAGCAAATCCACATCGTCATCTGAGACAACCCCAAAACTGATTACTTCTCCATACCCTTCCTTGACAGCCGCGGCCACCGTGTAAGAGTTTATGTCAAATATCTTTCCAGGAGGCAAAACCTTGCCAGGCTCAACAATCTCAGCTCCCGTCGAGAGAACTGCAACTCTGGGTTTCCTAAACACTTCCACCTCATTATATCCTAGCGCTGCGATTACTCCCAACTCGCGAGGAGACAGAACAGCTCCTTGTTTCAACACTGTCTCACCCATTCGAATGTCTGAGCCAGAAGCCATCACGTTCTCGCCTTCTGAAACAGGCTTGTAGACGGATATTCCATCATCATCCTGCGAAGTGTCCTCCAGCATGACAACGGCGTTGGCTTCAGGAGGAAGTGGAGCACCAGTAGCAATTTCTACGGCATCCCCTCTTCTTACTGGTAACTCTGTAATTTCGCCTATGTTGATCGTGCCTACAACCTTCAACCTTATCGGATCATCCTCGTCAGCGCGGAAGGTGTCTTCTGCAATCACAGCATAACCATCAACAGTTGAACGATTGAACGGTGGAACGTTGACGGGCGAAGTAACGTTTGTTGCCAACACACGACCAACAGCATCTATCAACGGTACATCTACGGTTCCGAGAGGTTGTGGACGGAGATACTCTTCAATCCTTCGTCTTGCTTCGTCCAGACTGATAAGCTTCTTGAACATCTACTGCTCTTCCCTCACTGTACCGAAAAGGTGAACCATGACAACTTCGTTCTCTCTCAGTCCCTCTCTATCTTCCGGGATTATCACATAGCCATTCGCCTTCGTCATCGTTGTGATAATGCTGGATCCCTTGATACGAATGGGCTCAGCTAAGAAGACGCCGTCTTTTTCTACAACTCTCACACGAAGGATAACCCGTCTCCCCAAGACGCCAGCGACTCTTCGTGTCAACTTCGCCTTCAATCTTGCTCTGCCTTCTTCCTTAATTCCCAGAAATCTTTGAATGGTTGGACGAGCGAAAACTTCGAATCCTATTGACGCAGCAACAGGATTTCCCGACAGTACCAATACAGGTTTCCTCTTGACAACAGCAAGGGCAGTCGGCATTCCAGGGCGCATAGCTATTCCGTGAGCAACTAAGGCGTGGGGCTCTATCTCCTCGATTACTCTTGGAACTAGGTCATGGACACCCACACTTGTTCCACCCGTTGTAATTATCAGGTCTGCTTCTGCCAATCCCTCGCAGATTCTTACTCGGATCTCATCTTCGTCGTCTCTTGCGATACCCAAGCTTAAGCTTTCTGCTCCAAGCTCGGAGCACAATTCTGACAGGATTATGCTGTTGACTTCAATTATCTGATTTGGCTTCAATGGAGCTCCCAGCGGCGCGAGTTCGGAACCAGTCGCCAATAAAGCTACTTTGGGCTTTCTAACAACCTTAACTTCTCTGTTCTCCAGTGCAGCCAACAGACCCAGATGGTGTGGTCTCAATCGCAGCCCTGCCTCCACCACAACATCCCCCTTCTTCACATCTTCCCCTTTTCGAGAAACATTCGCCCCGGGCGTTAGAGAAACCAAAATCTGAATACGATTACCAATTCTCTCTGTATGCTCCAGCATTAAAACAGAATCAGCGCCCTTCGGTAGAGGATTCCCTGTCCAGATCTCCCTCAGCTCTCTATCCCCTACAGGTTCCTTATCGACTAGGCGGAGATCTTTCGGTTGGTATGGTGAAGCCCCGGCGGTGTCTATTGCCTTTAAGGCGTATCCGTCAACAGCTGATCGATGATAGGGTGGCAAATCTCTTGTCGCGTTGATGTCTTTGGCGGTTACTCTGTCCAGCGCTTCTTTCAATGAGATTTGGACAGTAGCTAGTCTCTTTGGTTGAAGTCTGTCAAGAAATCTAGACAATGCTTCGTCGATTGATGTGAGTTTCTTGAAGCCCTTGAGTCTTGCCAACAATAGCGCACCACCCTATTCCGATATGACCAGCAACAAAAACCTATCGTCGGCATCATTGGTTGCAGACGTTTTTCGTCAGCTTCGACATGAAGTATGCTAGGGATAGTCTGATTTCAGGAAATGGCGTTTCTCTCATCGGCGTCCAATTTCGATGTATTGAGTGTAGAGAAGTGTAATCGCGATAACTATCCAGACAGATACATTTTGGGTTATAAGATACTTTTCCGTTGAACTGAGAGAGACAAGTCCGATTGTTAGTGTGGATCCTGCTCCTTCGAGGGTGCTCCTGAAGGCAGGTGCAACTGTGATTAGCCCATTGTGTATAGATGTTGCCAGTGCACCGATTGGAGGAACTGCATTCGCAACAGCTTCAGAGGCTCTTATTGTGGCAAGGATGAAATCTAGAAAACCTTGATTCCATTTGAAGAAGTTGGCTATTGCAGTTGGCATGAGTTTGGGATAGGCTGCAATGTTGATTAAAAGCACAATTATGATGAAGGTAACTGTGATAGCTGTGGCGCCTTTGAGGAGGGCTTTTACCATGATTACACGCCTTTGGATGTAGGCTATGATGGGGGTTCGTAGAATTCTGCTTCGGACTCTTCTAGCCGCCTTTGCAATTTTCCTCCAAGATTGATGGAAGGTTCTAAATCGGATCTTCGCTCTAGGGCGGCGCGCCCTTATCGGTGTCTGCGTCCTTGTTGGCATAGTAGCCGCGTGAGTTGTGAGATGAATGAAACACGAAGTAAGACTCACTATCACTGCAGCAGGGAGGAGGTGATAATAGGGGCTGATCGTTACGTTAATTATCGGTAGAACGATGTTCGATGAGGTCTCCAAGTTTGCGGCTGAGTTAATATTGATGGCATATTCCAGCAGTCCTACAACGATTATGAAGAGGATGAGTGCCAGAAAATTCCTTGGGGTAGTCCAATGAAATATGAGGCGTCTTCTTTGTTGGGTCACTGCTTTTACCTTCTATTCGCGGATTCGTTGTTAATAGAACAGAGCATAATATCAACTTTATCATACTCTTCTGGAGAGAGTAAAGCCCTTCCATAATGTTTAAATGCTCTAGGTGTTAAGCCACTATTTCTCTCACAGCAAAGGAGAGACAACACTATGACCGAGAAGAAGGTTACAGTTGAAGAGTTACTTGAGAAAGCGAAACGCCCAGCGAAACTAGCCATCGCCTACCATAGCTTTTACGAAGGCAAAGCCCAAATTATGCCCAAATGTGCTATTCGTAGTGCTGCAGATTTCGCCATATGGTATACGCCAGGTGTAGCAGCGAGCTGCCGCAAAATCAAAGAAGACCCAGATGAAGTATGGACCCAAACCAACCGAGGTAACTATGTAGCAGTAGTCTCTGATGGCACTAGAGTCCTTGGCTTAGGAGATATTGGACCGAGTGCTGCACTGCCTGTCATGGAAGGCAAGGCTTTGCTTTTCAAGTACCTAGGTGGCGTTGACGCATTTCCCATCTGTCTTAACACCAAAGATCCTGACGAGATCATACGAACTTGTGAACTCATTGAACCTACATTTGGTGGAATAAATCTCGAGGACATAAGCAAGCCAAAATGCTTCTATGTTCTGGACAAAGTACGTGAACGCCTCAACATACCCGTGTGGCACGACGACCAGCAAGGAACTGCGACAGTAATCCTCGCTGGTTTGCTGAACGCCCTTAAAATTGTGGGTAAGAAGCCGTCAGAAGCCCTAATCACTCTAGTAGGTGTTGGTTCAGCTAACACCCGCACTGCTTATGTGCTCTTCCGAGCAGGCTTCAAGTCAGGCAACCTGATCCTCGTTGACACTAAGGGGATTCTTTACGCTGGAAGACCCGATTTGGAAGAGCAAAGACAGGAAAACCCTTGGAAGTTCGAACTCGCCCAAAAGACCAACAGTGAAGGACGAACTGGGGATATCGTAGCGGCTCTGAAAGGCGCAGACGCGGTCGTAGCAGCCAGTAAACCAGGCCCTGGCACAATTAAGAAAGAGTGGATTAGCCAGATGGCTTCAAGCAGCATTGTATTTGCATGTGCCAATCCCATCCCGGAGATCTGGCCTTGGGAAGCAAAAGAGGCGGGTGCTCGAATAGTGGGCACTGGACGAAGCGATTTCCCCAACCAAATCAACAACAGCCTAGGCTTCCCAGCGATCTTCAGAGGAGTCCTAGATGTCAAAGCAAGAACCGTGACTGACGATATGTGCGTAGCAGCAGCAACAGAACTAGCGCGTTTCGCGGAAGAGAGAGGCATACACGAAGAAGACATTGCCCCCCGCATGGAAGAATGGGAAGTATTCCCTCGCGAAGCAGTCGCCTGTGCGTTGCAGAGCATAAAAGAAGGGGGTGCTCGCGTAAAGCCCACCAAGCAAGAACTCTGGGAAAGAGCTGTGACAATCATCAAGAACGCAAGAGAGTCAACTCATCAACTCATGAAGCAAGGACTAATTAAACCTCCGCCCCCCGAAGAAGAGATACTTACAACTGGACCCTAGCTTTCCCTTTTTACCTCATATCCTCCCAGAAACAACTGGCATCCTCCTTTTCATAGAGAAGATGCTTTAGAAAAGCTTATATTACTGGGCTTGGTTTTTGTGTTCCACTAAACAAAGTAAAGGTGAATAAGGAATTGGCACAACCAGAACTTGCTGGAACTCCTGTAATAATTCTACGTGAAGGCTCTTCGCAATCAAAAGGGAGAGACGCTCAACACGGTAATATTATGGCAGCTAAGATCGTTGCAGAAGCAGTGAAGTCTTCCCTCGGACCCAAAGGTATGGACAAGATGCTCGTCGACAGTTTTGGCGACGTCACCATAACAAGCGATGGACGCACCATCCTAGACGAGATGGACATCCAACATCCAGCCGCGAAGATGATGGTCGAAGTAGCTAAGACCCAGGACAACGAAGTTGGCGATGGAACTACAACAGCTGTAATCTTCTCAGGTGAACTTCTAGGAAAGGCTGAAGACCTTATCCGGAAGAAGGTTCACCCAACAATAATTATAGATGGATACACGAAAGCATCCGAGAAGGCCCTAGAGACACTGGAAAAGATCGCGCTAGAAGTGAAACCCACAGACAAATTTTTCCTCAAGAAGGTTGCTATGACTTCAATGGCAAGTAAAATAGTTTCTGAAAACCGCGAATACCTTGCAGACTTAGCAGTCGAAGCCATCCTCTCAGTAGCAGAGAAGACAGGCACCAAATACAAAGTTGACATAGACAATGTGAAGATACAAAAGAAGCCAGGTGAATCAATCGACGACTCTAAATTGATAAAAGGCATCATAATCGACAAAGAAGTGGTCCATTCCGGAATGCCAAAGCGAGTTGAAAACCCAAAGATAGCACTACTCGACACAGCCTTAGAGATTGAAAAAACGGAGTTCGACGCAAAAATCAACATTGAAAGCCCGGAACAGATGGAGGCTTTCTTAAAGCAAGAAGAGAATATGCTGAGAGTAATGGTGGATAAAATTGTGAAGACAGGAGCAAACGTAGTCATATGTCAAAAAGGCATCGATGATCTGGTTCAACACTTCATGGCTAGGAAAAAGATCGTAGCAATGCGACGAGTAAAGAAGTCAGACATGGAAGGCTTAATGAAGGCTACTGGCGGAAACATTGTGACAAACTTAGACGGCATCTCTATAAAAGATCTTGGCTATGCGGCAGTTGTAGAGGAGCGCAAGATAGGTGATGACAAGATGACATTCATCGAAGGTTGTAAGGACCCGCATTCTGTCACACTTCTCATTCGAGGGGGCACAGAACGGATCGTTGACGAAGCAGAACGTTCAATACATGATGCTCTCTGCGTTATAAGAGACGTAGTTGAAGAGCCAAAAGTAGTTGCAGGTGGAGGAGCCCCTGAGCTCGAAGCAGCAAGGGCGCTAAAGGACTACGCAGAAACTCTGCCCGGAAGAGAACAACTAGCAGTGATACTCTTCGCAGAAGCACTCGAAGCAATTCCAATTACATTGGCTGAGAATGCTGGGCTGGATCCAATCGACATCCTATCTGAATTAAGGGCAAACCACGAAAAAGGAAAAATCTGGGTCGGAGTCGACGTTTTCAACGGAAAAGTAGGCGACATGAAGAAAGCTGAAGTATATGAACCACTAGTCGTAAAGAAGCAGATAATAAAATCTGCGACCGAAGCCTCAACAATGATCCTCAAGATCGACGACATAATAGCTAGCGGCAAAACAAAAATGCCTCCTGGACCTCCTGGCGGTATGGGCGGTATGGGCGGTATGGGCGGTATGGGCGGTATGGGTGGCATGGGCGGTATGCCTCCAGGAATGTAGGAGTCTTAAAGAGACGTCTTCAAACAACAAGGTTGAAGTGGGTCCCCCAAAGTTGACTCGCTTCGAGAAGGCTCGAATAGTAGGTGCCAGAGCGCTTCAAATAGCTATGGGTGCACCTATTCTTATAGAGCCTTCCACCCTTTCTAGTCCTATTGACTTTGCGCTAAAGGAGCTTGAGAGTGGAGTTCTTCCTATGACTATTCGCAGAACTCTGCCCGATGGCACATTTCAAGACGTGCCACTTAAATGGCTCTTGCAAGAGGGATAATTTTCTATTCTTCAAGAATCATTCTTGCAGCCCTTAAAGTCTCAGTAATTTTCTTCCAATGGGCGCCTTGCCAATAAATTTTTTTGCAATTCAGACATTCCCAAAACTCGTCATACACACGAGCAGTAGCAGAAGGAATCTTATCGCATATTGAATCCTTCCTTGCAGTGGAAATCTTTGCGTTGCATCTAGGACATCTTGATGAATTGGGGTCGAGTTGTAGTGCCAAGTTAAATCGTTGGGACAAAGCTGCTAGTTGTTCCGATCTACTCCTTTCTTCAACAAGGAATACCTGCACCTGTCTTGCCTTAGCTAACCTGTAAAGCTCTAAGTCTCTCGTCAAGAGAACCCGTTCTTCGGCTTTCGCCATCTTTGCCAGTGTTTTGTCGTCAAGATGATTAGCATATGTTGTGTCGTGGCCCAACATGCGAAGCCAACGAGTCAATTTTCCCAACATACTATCTGCGAGGAACCTCAATCGTCTCATCCTGCTGTTTGCCATAACCTGAAACGGTGGCAGACTCCCTAATTTCCAATAGTTCATATTATATCTTATACTTACTGAAGACGATTTTCCCCACAACAAGTTGGCAGCATTATCTGAAACTGTAAAACGTGTTTTAGCTTTTTATTTAGCGACGGAGATGACATTGCAAGTGGTGGAGATGATTGAGTCAGATTGACACTCGAATGTTGACGATTGAAGATTACAACGCTATCATCAAGCTTTGGAAATTGGCAGGACTGCCTATTAAGCTCAAAGGAAGAGAGAGCAAAGATAATATGAAGAAGCAGATGGAGGCATTCCCTGAGTTTTTCATTGGAGCGTTCCATAGGAAAAAGCTCATTGGAGTTGTGATCGGTAGCTACGATGGGAGAATGAAGGGCTGGATCAATCGTTTGGCGGTGAAGCCTGAATACAGAAGAACCGGCATTGCCAAGCGGCTTATTGATCTCTTGGAGAAGGTTTTGGAAAGACAGGGGGCAGCAGTTCTTTGCGCGCTTATTGAATCTCCAAATAAGGAATCACTAAGTCTCTTCCAAAGGATGGGATATACGAGTTGTGATGACATCTTGTACGTCTCCAAAAGGAGAAGCAGCGAAGTCTAGAAAGCTACGTTGGAGATTCCTTGCGTAAAATCCTGCCAGTTCCATAATCTGCAACGATTTCTCCCTCTTTCATAACTTGGCATCCATTTATGAAAGTCCTGACGGGTAGCCCCTTTAGATTCCAGCCTTCAAAAGGAGAGTATTTGGCTTTTGAATAAAATTGGCTTGGGTCCACTCTGCTTTGTTGATGCATATCAACGACTGTAAGGTTAGCGATGTTGCCTTCTTTCAAGAACCCTCTTCCCTGAAGCTGGAATATCTCCGCCGGCTTCTCAGCGGTCAATCTTACAATGTCGCCAAGTGTTAGTTGGCCTTCGTTCACTTTTGTCAGGAGTAGAGACAGCATTGTTTCAAGTCCTGGAACGCCAGGTTTCATGTTCCACACAGACGACGCTACTTTGTACGCCATCAGATGGGGAGCGTGGTCAGAGGCAACTATATCTATTTTCACTTCTTTCACAGCATCCCAGAGTTCGTTTCTGATATTGTCGTTTCTGAATGGAGGGTCTGTGAGGGCTAAGTTTCCTAATTTTCTCAGTTTCTCATTTGACAGTAGTAGGTGATGGGGTGTCGCTTCGCAACTTACTCTCAACCCCATGTTTCTGGCGTTGTGAATGAGGACGATCGACTTCTTAGAGCTTATGTGACAGAAATGAATATGCGCATTAGAGTCGTAGGCGACTCCAAGAATTCTTCCTACAGCTTCGGCTTCCACTTCAGGCGAATGAGCCCTTAGATATGCTTTGACGTCATTTTTGCCCTGTCTCCGCTCAGCCTCAACAGCGTCCTCAACCATCCTTCTATCTTCTGCGTGCACAGCTACGGGGACATCGAGTTCGCCCGCTTTTTTGAATGCTTGTGATAGTAATTTGTCGTCATCAATGTTGAGTCCACCAATCTGTTCAGTGAGGTAAAGCTTGAATGCGATCGCACCTTCTTTAACTACTTCATCAATCGCTTCTACATTCTCCGGAAACGCAGAGAAAAAACCGACATCAACCAATATGTTGGGTTCAGCCAACTGCATGCGTTTCCTTAAAGAAGCAGCACTCATTGTCACGGGGATGTTGTTGGGCATATCCAGAACTGTTGTGATCCCACCTGCAACAGCTGCAGATGTACCTGTGTAGAAATCCTCGTCAGGACTCCTGAGCTGATCTCTGAGATGAACATGGGCATCAATTATACCTGGAAGTACCACCAATCTTCTTAAGTCGACTCTGCGAGTGGCGGAAGGCAGATTCGCTTCCTTTGCAATTCGCACAATCTTTCCGTTGTCAACCGCGAGTCCTCCTTCCAAAATTCTGCCTTCAACGTATAGTTTCGCGTTATAAAGAACAGTGTCCACAGGCACTTAGGTTGACTCCTCTTTATTTCTGTAAGATATTATTCGCTACTGAATTTAACAGAAACTCAGTTAACTCTATTTTGAGCTTGTGGTTCCGTTAGGATCTAAGGATGGAAGCTGTGTGCCGATACGTTTCTGACTAATGTATATACCTGTCCAGTAACCCTCTAGTCTTGGGTTCAAATTTGCTGCAGGAAATATGCTCTGGATCAACATAGTCTTCTTTCAGGCAACACCAGAATCGGCTTTTAGCAAGCAAATAGTTGATATAAAGGCAGTTGCGACAAGAGTTCAAACGTAGCTACCCCCGTCAAATTCGTTGATGAATCTTTTAGAACAAGTTTTGTTGGTGGTAGTCACCTAATTGGGTCTTGAGTAGTGAACTATTAACTCTCTTCGTTCTCTGAATAGCAATTTACGCAGAGATACTCTCCTTCCACTTCCTTCATTACACTTGACCATTGCCCGCAACGATCGCAGTAGCCTGCCATTGGAGGGGTTTCTGGGAGTTCTTCGCTGTTTCCTTCTCTTATAAGCGCTTTTTCTTGAATCATCTCTATGAGTTCAGGTGTAATAGCCAGGATGTCTTTGGCTGAAATTAATCCGACAAGATTTCCCTTGTAAACAACTCCAAGCCTACGAATGTTCAATCTGCTCATCCTTCTCGCTGTGTTGCTTAGGGATTCATCTGGACTTGTAGTGATCAGAGGTGAGGTCATAATATCCTTTGCCAAAATCACACTTGGAAGCTTGTTCTTCGCTAGAACTCGGGTCACGAGATCTCGTTCAGTGATTATGCCTATTGGTCTTCCTTTCTTATCAGTCACAATTATGGAGCCCAATCGTTGCATCTCCATGAACTGAGCCACCTTATCAACTTTCTCGCTTTCACCGACTGTGATTACGGGGCTAGACATGACGTCTTTGACGAGCATTCGAGTTCTCAAGCCAATTTCAGCCATTTTGCTCCCACATTTACCAGAATGAAGGGTTGGAAACATTGGTTTCTTGTTCTAACCTTCTATTCTCTCAGTGAAATGATAGAAGATACTCGCCTTTTAAATTTATGTGCGATGATTCTGCCGCAGTAGCGACAAGGAAGCCTGCAAGTATATGTGCTTGTCTATTCGGCAGCTCTCTGGAGTTGGATCGCATATGTAGCCTGCTTCAACATTTTAAAGGATGCCTCACACAAAACTGCATTTCCAAGCCCATATCAATACAACTCGTATACTCTCACTTACGGTACGATCCGTATGAAGGACGAATAGAAAATCTTCACCGAAAACCTCAAGATACCTGCTGAATTCTCACATCATGACGAATTTAAAAAGGTACTAAAACCCCCATTAATGTGAAAGACGCTGAATCTCCTTCGGTCTTTCTCAGCAAAGATGAGCGAATCAACCTGCTGGTCACCAGCGATGAGATTAATAGATGCAAGGCTTTGAGAGACTTGATGAACCTGATTGTAGAGAAACTGTCAAGCACATGATTCTGTTGTAGATTGACAATGTAAAGATGAGGTGCTTACAGTCTATGGTTGGTTTTAAACATATATACAACTTTCAATAAGAGCAACATCATGAGCTTCGTTCCCGTCGAAGTAGAGTTTGCTGCTAGATTAGTATTGAGTTCTGTACTCGCTGGAATTGTGGGTTTTGAAAGAGAAGTGAGTTTAAAACCAGCTGGTTTAAGGACACATGTGCTCGTTGGACTAGGCTCTTCTCTTTTCACCATCTTGTCTTCAGAAGCCTTTCCCGGCTCTGACCCTTCCCGCATAGCTGCCTCTATTGTAATTGGAATAGGATTCCTAGGCGCCGGAACCATAATTAAGACCGAAGAGAAGATCATCGGACTGACTACAGCGGCTACTCTCTGGATTGTCGCCTCAATTGGAGTAGCGACTGGCACAGGTAAGTATCTCTTGGCGATCATAGCCACGATACTTGCATTTTTAGTTCTAAGATTGACGGTGCTTGAAAAATCCCATCGCTGATCCAAAGAAAGGGTATGCGTGGAAAATTGGCAGTATAGGTTCCTTCAAGGGCTATTTTAGTGGATTTGTGGGGGATACATTAATTCTTGACTGCATTAAATCTAGCTTTTCAGATTTCTCAATTCTCCCTTCCCATAAGGGATGAAGACTTGCACTTCCGCAAGAGGAATTTTTGAGACTCTTTCACCCATTTCTTTGGAAGCCTTTCTTCTTAGTGTTTGCAACACTTTCTTAGCAAGTTCGCTGCTTGAAGAATCTCCTGGAATTATCTCTGTGCTTATGTCTGTCTTGGATTTTACAGCTTCCAGTGGTCCCCCTATCACGGAGATTGGTGTTGTTTTATGGTCAATGCCTATCGCAAGTTGAAGGGGCGTCTTTCTGAGGTAATTTTTCTTGCCACGGATGATGAATGCCCCTCTTTTAAGATATTCCCCGGATGGAGGAGTCTTGCTCAGTTGATGTGGGTGGACCCAGTAAACATCTATTGCGCCAAATTTAAACTTCCAAGCCCGTGAGTGGGAGGCGGCTAATTGAGCAGCTTCACATATTGACTGCTGTGAAGGAGTCTTCCCCTCAGTCTTTATTACCACAAAAGGAGCCCCTAGAATATCTGCGTGGAAGACAAGATCATGTGGTTCAAGATGTTTCTTTACAAGAATGTCGTTGGTGACAGCATCTTTTCCACCAATGACAAGGAGGCCTTCAGAGGTGAGGAACCATCTGAACTTCTCAAACCAAGCCTTCTTCCTTCTCTTCGTTAGGGACTTACGGGTCTTTTCCAGTGTGACCTTTCCCTTACGTTTCAACTCTTCAATGCGTTGAATCGTTTCATCAATCGCTCTTCTTGCACCTTCCATCCTCTTCTCTGCTTTTTTCCCCTTACTGTAATAGGTTGCTGCGTTTTCTTGAATTGAACTGCGAAGATTGAGCGAAAACGGTAGATCCACAATTGAAACTTGAAGAATCAAATTTTTCGTGTCTAATGATTCAAAAAAAGTTGCTGGAATCTCTCCGCGCTTCCTCTCATCCTCGATTCCAGCGATAATTTCTTGCCATCTCAATCCACGCCTTTTTCCGTCTAAGATTCTCTGCATGAGAGTTTGCAGTTGATTGAGATGAGAATAGATTACGTCTCCAATTCTTCTCATTCGTTCGGGCTTCTTTCTCGCCTCTTCCAGCACTCGTCTCTGATCATTGAGGATTCTTCTTTGTCTCGCGGTTTCCTCCTCAAAACTCTCTGAGACTGCGGTAGTTTCCAGTTCAACCGTGGCTTTGGCGTAGAACTCGTCCAAAGCCTCGTTGAAACTGTCAAATTTCTTCAATTTTGATTTTTTGATTTCCTTAATTCTCTCCAATATGACTGGGACAGCATCGATCCATCTACCTCTTTCGTCGATTACAATGCTCGGTGTGTATTCTGCATTCTCGACATGTGTGAAGAGCTCGCGAATGGCGATGTATATCTTCTTGAAATCTGTATTCTCCAAGTGTTCGCTTCTCTTGTTCTTATCCACCTGAGCTCGGAGAAGGATCTCTTCAGCGAATTTGCCACTGATACTTAGGGTTCTCGTAATTGCCTTTACGACATCTAGATCTCCAAATTTTTTGAGCTCATGCAGGTCTGTGAGGGTTAAATGCAAAGGGTTCTTTCCGCTTGTCGGAGGGAAGCGAAAGGGTTCCTTTCTTAGGATGTTTCGATCACGCATTCTTTTAAAAGTTAGAGCGTGTTGGATGAAGTTTTGAGGGTCCACTAGGATTATATTGCCGTCTCCGAAGAGCTCCACTACTATGTTGAATTCTCCCATCCTAGTTTTAGCTTTGATTGTTACAATGCGTTCGAACTCTTGTTGGTTGATTTCTGTGATGAAACCATTCTTGAGGTGTTTGCGGAGAGCCATACAGAATCCTGGGGGTTTCTGAGGTTTGTCAAGAAGGTAGACTGTAAGGTGAAGCCGTTTTCCTGCTTCGATCAGAAGGTTCAGGTTTGGATGGTTAGGTCGATGAAGTTTCAGGATTAACGTTTTCCTATTGGTTTGATATATATTCTGTATTCGGGCGCCTTCGAGCCGATCTTTAAGTTCTGAGACAATCGCTGCTATGTCGAAGCTTGTGAGTGTTCTCCGCATGGTTCTCCCACTTTGGACATGATACTGCTTCTGAACTCCTTAAAAGTTTCTAGGCAATATTTCTGTGCAAGGTCAAAGCCTTAAATCATAGGTCGTTGAATGTATAAGAAAAATCGATTCGAGTGAGCTGATTAGATGAAGACGCTAACACTGATCTATTGGGTACGCGCTGTGCTCGGTCTAGTTATAGGAATTTTGTGTGGGTTATATGTATATTTCGCGATTGCAACTGAGCTGGGGGATATCTATACTCTTCTGACCGGCTTATCTTTCGCGCTTCTCTTCTATATGGCCACGTACTACATTGTGAAGCTCAAATTCTTTGGCAGAGTTGAGAAAGCGTCGAAGCTGGTGACTCAGGGAATCGGGATTTACTTCTTCGCCTGGATTGTTTCTTGGACGTTATTCGTCACGCTGTTGATGCCCTCTATCTCAGTCGGTATATACCATGGAACAACTCCTAATTTGTTTGAGGACGAGCCATTTTGGGTGGCTGCATATAATAGTGATGATCGAATTATCCAGAATGTGACCACAAAATCAGGCTTTCTTAAGATGGCTTTGTTGCCACCGGGAACATACACTCTGGTACTTACAGGGATTCCTGAAGGCTACACTGCTGAGAACGCGAATAAATCGTTGACTTTAAGTTGGCTAGAGTTTCCTCACTTACGTTTCAATGTCAAGCCGCTTTCTTGATGGACTCCGAGTACTGGATAATGCTTCTCTGACTGGGGGAGTCTGTCGTAGATTTTTGTTCTTTTCTTATCATTATTAATAGCCTCGTGTAATCGGACCAAGCGGAGAAGAAACCTCTATCAAAATCACTGTGAAATCTCCTGTGAACGTGTCTTAGAAAGTCGTTTCTGTGTCTTTCCAGTATTTCTGTGTCTTCGGTTTTAAGTCTAGAAAGGAATGTGTAATTGTTTCCATTGGCTTTTCCTGCAAGGTACAGTCCCATTAGAGCTCGATAATAACCATGGTTCCACTCGGTTCTCTGAATTTTCTCCTTTAATCGTTGAAGTTGTCTTTGAGCTTCAGTGAATTGGCGGTTGTTGACGAGTTGAAAAAAACGGGTTACAAGTGTGCTGGGGAAAGACATGCTTAATGCCTGCTCTTTTCGTCGCCTTCCTCAACTTCTTCTACTCCGTTTTCGGTTATCTTAAAAATGCCTTCACCGTTTGGAAGGTATGGGCTGGAAACTAAACGAGCGATTCTTACTGGTCCACGAGCGGATTTCCTAAGGTACAATCTGGCGTGGCTGGTGTGAGCTACGATGTGTCCTCCAATAGGGTGGACAGCATCACCAAAGAACACGTCGGGCTTGGACATCACTTGGTTCGTAACTACAGCGATTGTGTTGAAGGCGCGCGCAAGGCGGATTAGCTTGTGCATGTGTTTGTTTAGTTTCTGTTGTCGCATAGCGAGAGTTTCTCGGCCTACATATTCACTTCTAAAGTGGGCTGTAAGGGAGTCGACGATGATAATACGGATGTTGTTCTCTTTGATTATTCTGTCTGCGTTTTCAAGAAGGAAGATCTGATGGTCACTTGTGTAGGCTTCAGCGACGATGATGTTCTTGACAACTTCTTCGATGTCTAAACCTAGGCTTTGCGCCATTGATACTATGCGTTCAGTGTGGAAGGTGTTTTCAGTGTCGATGTAGAGAGCAGCAGCGCCTAATCCTCCTCTTTCTGGGGGTAGTTGAATATTAACACATAGTTGATGGCAGATTTGGCTCTTGCCACTTCCGTATTCTCCGTAGAATTCAGTGATTGATTGGGTTTCGAGTCCTCCACCAATGAGGGTGTCGAGGGTTTTGCTGCCTGTTGTTAGACGCAGTATGTTTTGTCGTTGTTTTAGGAGTTCGTCGGCCCTGACGAAGGAGAGGCTTATTGAACCTCGGGCTAGGCGGATGACGTCTAGAGCCTTCTTTATGCTGATTCCTGCTGGTTCAAGTTCACGAGCCGTCGCTGTGGCAAGTGACTCGATTGTGTGAAAGCCCATCTCCTGTAGTTTTTGGCTAGTTGCTGGGCCTACTCCAGGTAAATCTTCTAGGTATTCGTAGGTTGGTTTCTGGGGTGATGGTGACTCTTTTTCTTCTGTTATTGTTGTGACTTCTCCTGTAGTTGTTATTGTGGACTCCTCCTATGTAAGTGGAATACGGAACATTTTGACTCTCAGCATATTTAAATCACGCGAACAAACTGTGTAATTTTACTGGGAGAGACGACTGAAAGTGTTTATAAAGTCGAGCAACGACAGAGCCTGACAATCCTCTAAGGACGCAAAAGTTCAACTGACAGGCTTAAGAGATGCATGTGCTATTACAGACTTTGTTTTGGTTCTCTAACTGTGAGCAACACTATGAGCACTCCAATAAAGCCGACGACTCCGCAAGCGATGAAAGGCGTCTCTGAAGAGGAGAAATCGTAGAGGAAACCCCCTGTTGTTGCACCTACGACCAGTCCAGCATTCTGGAAGATGCTGAAAATTCCCATACCCTTTCCCCTCTTTGAAACGGGCACCAAGCCTGAAAACATAGCTGTAATTGAAGGATTAGATACCGCACGACCTAGTCCACGCATCATCATAATAAGGAGCAAAGGCCAAAGACTTCCAGAGAAGATGACAAGTAATGCTGCTGAAGCGTGAATGATCTTACCTAGAATAATCATAGGTTTTCTTCCAGCTAGATCGGCGGCTGTTCCCATAGGTAGGGTCGCAAACAACGTTACAATTCCTTGGACGGTGAAGAGCATTCCCACACTCCCTTCTGAAATTCCGATCTCTTCGTAAGCGTACACAGATAACACTGGTTGCATAAGTGAGTCTGAAAAAGCCAAAACGAACCGAGCTACGCAAAGACCAGCGAAGATGCTTGCGTAAGGTGTCAGCTCTTTAACCGCCCTAGTGACGTTGCCAAAAAACGAAGCTTTGGGTCTCAGTCCGACAACTACGTTTTCAACTTGTGAGTCGCCGATTTTGGGTTTGCTCGTGAACGTTTCTTGCACAGTGAAAGCCACAAGAATTGAGCTGAAGAGTGCGAGGAGGCCGCAAACAAAGAAGGGAATGGCGATGGTGAACATTTCTGCTAGTACGCCGCCCAGCCCGGGACCTACTATCATCCCGAGAAAGTGGGTCATCTCATAGAGTCCCATGGCTTTGCCTCTGTCTTTTGGCGATACCATATCAACAACCATGGTGCTTATGACTGGCCAGACTACTCCAGAAGCCAATCCTTGGAGGCCTCTTAGAAGTATCAACTGGTTGGCATCTTGGGAGAACCCGTATAAAGCCATCACAACGGAGTACGCTAGTAGCCCTAATATTATTGGCTTCTTCCTACCCGCTTTATCAGCAAGCCACCCACCAGGAAAGGTCGTGATTAGTCGGGCTATCGCAAATGAAGCAGTCAGAAGGCCTAGTTGCGTTCCTGTGGCGCCAAAATCTCTTGCATAAATCGGGAGAAGAGGCATGACTAATCCGAAACCCAGCATACTGACAAACACTGCAAAACACAGAGGAAACAGTTGATGGTATCTGAAAAGAACCATCACGTCTTCTCTGAATCTGCTGAACATCTTACCACCAATAAATTAGCATGCTTGGAAGCGGAAGTATCCGAATAGAAGAAGAAAAGTCTTTGCGCCACGGTGTGTGCATAAGAACTTCCGCAATTGCATGTGCCTCTCAGGAAGTTTATATTCCGAAAAGCCAACCAGTTGTGCCAACGGCAGCGTGCGTGGGAAGAAGCTTGAAACACATTGGCAAAAAATAGGGGGGGGATCCCCCTCTAAAAACGTCTGTGAACAATCCTGGATTTTTTTACATTCTATCGGGGGCCACTATGCCGACTAAGCCTAACGAGTTTCTGAGCACAATGCTGACTGCTTCAACTAGCGCTAGTCTGGCGTCCTTCAACTCTTCGGGTTGGCTTTTGAGGACAGGCAGAGCGTTGTAAAAGCTGTTAAACTTGTCTGCTAACTTATTTGCTGATTCTGCGATTGTGTTTGGTTTCAGGTTTTCAGCGGAGTTGATGAAGACTTCTGGAAAGCGGGATAGGGTTAAGACAAGATCTCGTTCCAGCCTTTCTATCAGCAGAGAGTAGTCTGGGTTTGCAGGTTTCTTCCCAGCTTTCCTCAGGATGCTGCGGGCTCTTGCGTGGGAGTACTGGATGTAAGGGGCGCTGTTCCTCTCAAAGTTAAGCACTCTATCCCACGTGAAGACAACTGATTTCACAGGGTCGACTTCTAAGAAGGCATATTTGAGGGCTCCTATGCCGACGATTTGGGATATCTTCTTCTTCTTCGCGTCTGGTAGATGGGGAGATCGCTTCTCGACTTCTTCGTAGGCTCTTCGTATGGCTTCGGTGATTACTTCGTCAAAGGTTATGTAGTGTCCTCTGCGGCTGGACATCTTGTATCCTGGCATAGTAACTAGGCTGTATGCGAAGTGGGTGAGGTTCTCTGCTTCCTTAACGTGTCCTAGAGCCCATAATGCTAATTTTAGTTGTTGTTGAGCTAGTTCCTGTTCCTTGCCCACGACGTTGATCACCCGGTTTGCCTTCTTGAACTTCCAAAGTGTGTAAGGGATGTCTCGCGTAGTGTAGAGGGTTGTACCATCAGCTCTCGTTAAGGTCAAAGAAGGAATCTCATAGTCCTCTTTCACGTTGAGAAGTTGCTTCAGGTTAAGGTCTTTCGCAACTTTGTCGGCGTTGAACTCTAGCACTGGACCCTCTCGGAAGGCGTAGCCTGTCTTCTCCAATGCTTGAAGGATCTTGGTTACGTCGCTGTTCCAGACGAAGTCGCTTTCCCAATCCCAAGAATCAAAATCCACATCTACTCTAACAAGTGTGTCCTTTATGCCTTCGAGGGAGAGTTGGCAGACTGTGCGAACCATATCCTTTGCGCTGCTGTCGCCAGCCTCATAGTCGCGATTCAAACTGTTTACTGTCTCAGAGAGGTTTTCTTCCTTGCCTACCGTGTCGAGGAGCTGGTTGAAGAGTTTCGAATGTTTGTCTTTCAGTTCTTCCGCGATTGAGATCCACTCGTTGAGCTGCTTCTGCTGTTCCTGTCGAGTCTCTGAATCCATTTGCTGTTGTAGGATTTGTGTCAGTCTGTTGACTTCTGTTATGCAGCTGGTTAGGGTGTAGATGAGGCCTATGTAATGGTCTGGTTTTCCTTTCAATGTGGGCTTCCCTAACTGGGTATAGCCGTAGGCTGCGACCGCTGTTTGACGGCCTACATCGTCAACGTAGAAGTGGCGAAAGACTGTGTGTCCTCGGGCTTCAAGGATTCGTGCAAGAGCGTCGCCGAGTATGGGATTTCTCCCTTGTCCAATGTGGATGGGGGAGATGGGGTTGGCGCTTGTATGTTCGACGATGATTTTTTGAGGCTTGTCTGTCTTGACGGAGCCATAAGTTTCGCCTAAGGCTCGGACTGAATCGATGGTGGTTTTTGAAAGCTCAGGGAAGTTGGAGTAGAAGTTGACGTATCCTACTCCTGCGGCCTTCACTCTGTCAATGAGATGGAAACTTTCAACGTCGATTGCTCGGACGATGTCCTCAGCCAGTTTTCGGGGTTTAACTCCCTTAGTTTTCTTGCTGAGTTCGAAACATGCGGCTGAGGCTAACTCCCCAAACTCCGGATTTGGAGGAGTATCCAACATGTTATGCTCTAGGGAAACGTGGGGGAGAAGCTGGGCGAAGCTTTTCTCTAGGGCTTTCTCGCAGGCTTTTCGAAAGTCACCGAAGGGATTAGGGGAGATCATACGAGGCCACAATCCACTGTGCAAAAACTCTAGGGATAAACTTTACCTAGCAACCTTTTCTAGTCTAGTTAATAAATTGTTTTACGGTGTAGAAGATTGAAGAGAAGGTGTTACGGTCTAAGCAGATCGCTTGCAACGTTGTCCAATGCGAGGCTCGCCTCTTTGCCAGCCATCCTCTGCACAGCCCAGTGTAACACTTCGTGACTTAGAACATCTTCCACTTCACCATCGTGATCTCCGAAGATATAGATCACTCCGTCACCTGTATCGTAGATTCCGTACAAAGGTGGAAAACAGAAGCGAAATCGCAAGGTTCTACGAGCCATTCAACTCTCTCTCTAACAGAAGGAGGAAGAAGAGGCGATATATCCATGCTTGCGAATCAGAAAATATTCCTGCACCGGATATAACCACGGGTATGTGTATCCCCTAATTTGATTGATGAGACTCTAGAATCTAGAAAGCTCTTCAGTACAAATCCAAGTTTCACAAATACGCGCGCGAGTCTTAAGAGATAACGATTACTCCTTTCCAAGCATATGCATGCATGTCAAAACCTATGTAATTGCCTGCTAGGTTGTTGCCAAAGATTTTGGTCCAAGCACAATTTGTTGTCGAGATTCCCTTACCGTTGCCTGTCAGATTGTTAGCAACTATTTCAGTACTCATTGAAGAGGTCATCCATATTCCTTCTCCATTGCCCATCATGGTGTTTCCAATTATGTGGCCAGCGTTGAAGAAACCGAGATAAATACCATAACCGTTATCAGATACAGTGTTGTTGAGGATTGTGTGGTACCTATTGGAACCATAAGATGGGTATCCATATATTCCATATTGAAAATTTTTGATGTTGGTGTTTTTAATTGTCACATTTCTTACATTGATTAGATGAAGCCCAGCGCCTATTCCAGAACCTTGAAGAGTGTAACCATTCCCATCTATTATTGTGTCATTTCTTTCTACAACAATGGTTTGGTTGATTATGTTGCCAGTGAACGTGTAGGTTACATTGTCAACTGTTACTATGGGTGCTGTAGGTGGGTCAATGCTGCCATCTGCCCTGATGTAAATGATGTCTAATGCTTTGGCGGGTTCAGTCCTGAACGAAAAGTACAAAGTAAACAATAACAGAATCATCAGAATTGAAGTTGCCCTTCGCATCTCTTTCCCAAAGTACACTAGTCTCAAGAGCTTTATATTTTTTCCTGAGGAAACAGGTTAATGTATGCATGCATAAATATGCTGCTGACTTCCCGTTGTGGGATGAGCCAGGCGTGCATGATATTTTTAGTGTCAGTCAGGTGAGGCCTTCACCAGAAGCTCATGGCTCATCAGTGAGGTTTAACACTTTTTCAAGGGCGGATATGACTCCACCATCTGAACCATGATAACTACGTCGGACTTCACCATGGTTCTCAATAATAGTACTCTCCATCTGCTTGACAAGCTTATCGACCAAGCTCTCCTGCGTTTCTTTATATTGAACAGCTAAAACCAAGAACCTTTCTATACTCATGTTTATCTTCTCCAGTTCTTGACTCAATAATCCTATCTAAAATTATTCTCTCTTTGTGCACACAGACGGATCCTACACACACGCGCGCATTTCAATTTGATAGGATAACATCATTTTTCACCAATACAAAAAGGCTGTTGGAACAACAAGCAAAATTATTTGTTTCTTAGACAGTTGTTACACAAATCTTCTGACTGGGCGGGGACGTAATCGAGTCAATTCTGTAATCTGGAAACACGTCGCTGAAGAAATGGCATCTTCATGTTATCAGGTTCTAGGTGTGTCTACTTTTTGTCATGAACGCTGTTATCTATGGCGATTACGAACCCGAGGAGCAGCCTTTTGTCGCAATTGGAATCCAGAATTTTGATGGCGTATGTATCTGAAAAGTCGAAGATACCCCCCAACAATAAGTCTTTGAAGAAGTCGCTTTTGCCTATTTTTGCTTTCAACGTGCCATCCGTGCCTTTCACCTCAAAGCTTTTTCCTAAGAAGTTGCCTTTAGCTTCCAAAAGTTTTCGTCCTTTGTTGTCTTCCAGCCAGAGTTTTGGACGGAATAGAGTTAGAATCTTCCGATTTGTTCTCCCTAGTAAGCGTCCTTCAGCATCTTTGATCATGTAAGATGGTCGCATGGAAACAAGCTTCTTGTTGATTGTGAAAACCTGAGTTCCATCTACCTCAGATACTTCTGTAAGAGCTCTTAGTGATATGACTCGTCTGTGCATTTTTCCCACAGAGGATCCATCTTGATTGAAGATGTCGCCGCTTCCCCAATCCCACCATTTTTCCTTGAGTACGTAATAATTCAATTCTGGACTAAGAAGTCTCATGCTGGCGACAGAATCTACTTTCGTCATACTGATATCTACATTCAAATCGGATTCCATTTTATCACACAGACCCATTCTCTGTCAATATGTCTCAAACTATAATATGGAGTCAACAAAATAGTTTATGAAGGGAGAATCCACTTTTTGCACGGCTAGTTTTATACCTTAATTGCATGTATACATCTAAAACTTAGAGAGAAGTCCATCGTCTAGCTTGTGTACATGCCTAAAAATTCGACAGGTATTCATAATGCAGCTTTCTTGTTCAGCATTGTAGTTTGGGGGAATTGGCGTTGATGAAAGAGACAATTATAGACGCGCAATAGAAACTAGATTCCTTCTCTCAACATCTATCCCTCTAAGTCTGAGGGTACACAGGTGCTCCTGAGTGTTACGCAAGGTTTGTCAGAGCCTTTGGGCACTGACCCGAGAACTCTATCTCTTCCGCATTAAGAAACGTCTTTAGGCTTAACAAGGCACGAACAAACTTTTCCTTGAATGCATCATCTGGTGTAAATTCTCTTTCCAGATGTAGAGACTTGATCTCCAGCAGATTCTCCTTGCGATGAAGCTTTGGATCGATTCTTCCAACAAACTTGTCTTTATGTAGAATGTTAAGGGAGTAATATCCATATTTCCGCTTTTGTCTAGGAACGTATGCTTCCAGTTTTGGGGAGAACCCAAACAGTTCTCTGATTCTTGGCTTACACCAAGTCATGTTGTCAAAGGGTGACAAGAAGGCAACATCCTCAAAGACTTCTGAGTCGCCCTTGTTGATGGCTTGGAGCATATCTACGTCTTCATTGAGGAGATAATATTGGTTCTTTGCTTCGTCTACCTTTACTTCAGTCAAGAATTCTTCCTCTATAAGTTGCTGAATTATATTCTCTACTGTCTTGGTTTTCATGTCTGTCTTTGTGCTCCCTCTTACATAATAGTCCGAAAATTCTCTGGCTCTCACCAACCCCCATGCGTCCGCAGTCTTGAGAATGAAAAATCTCTTTCTCTCTTCTTCTGTGGGCTCGGTTACGTCCACATTGGAGGGTAGAACGTTTTCTGTCAAATCGTAGTAGCGCTGGAACTTCTCTCTATGGTCAACCATTAGGTGTCCTCCCCAGAATAGTAGTTCTAAGGCGATCTTCGCTGGCTTCCAATCCCACCACCCACGTCCTCTCTCCTTCCTTTCGTCAGCGAAATCTTTGAAACTCATAGGACCGTTTTTGCGGATCTTCTTTAAGACCTCATCTAAGAGGTATTCTCGGTTTCCAAGCCACTTCTCAGCCTGATCCTTTGTACTTTCTTGATGTTCTTTGATTGAATGAATAAAATACCTGTAATATTCGAATGGGATTATGCAGGCGGCGTGAGCCCAGTACTCGAACACTTTTCGATCTGGAAAAAGGAGCTTATCTACCAGCTCTCTTCTATATGGCCCCGTCCTACTCCACATGACAAGGTAATGACTTCTCTCAATAACATTGATAGTATCTAATTGTATGCATCCTAATTTTCTCGAGGTTTCCAGAATAGTCTCGCTGCTGGGTTCAGAGGGTTCTGAGATGAATCCTTGCTTCTTAACTATGAATCTCCGCGCCGTCTTCTTGGAGATTTCCATGTTTTCTCCTAAAGATCTGACAACCTTATACGAGTTTCGTAACTGCATGCTGGTTATCATAGATCTGGGTTATCGGGTGGGCTCTATTCTGATTTCTCTGAGAATTCAGAAATGTTTAAATATTCTGAACATCCTTACTGACGAAGTAGAAGTGAAAACTCCTATGAATCGTGGCAACGAAAATGAAGAATGCACTCCTCTAGAAAGCGTGGTAAGCATAGATGAGCGAGGGCAACTGGTTTTACCTAAAGAGATTAGGGAACGATGGGGGCTTAAAGGCGGAGATAAACTGGCCATAATAACCAGTGTTAAGGAGGGAGAAATATGCTGTGTAGCGTTGGTCAAAGCAGATCTGCTAACAAAAAATTTCAAGTTACAGTTCGATCGAACCCACGAGAAGGATACATTCACAAAGCATTCGCATGAGTGAAAGGTGATTAGATGGAAGAGGATGAAATTCGAAAAGCCGTACGAGAAGGTTACGCTGAAATAGCCCAAAAAGAAAGCGCCTGCTGCAGATCCGCAACCTCATGTTGTAATGATCCTTATACACAAGAGGAAGTAAGCAAGAAGTTGGGCTATGCTGAGGAAGACCTCAAGTCTATACCTAAAGGCGCAAATCTTGGCCTTGGCTGCGGAAATCCCATTGCCCTTGCGTCACTAAAAGAAGGCGAAACAGTCCTTGATCTCGGTTCAGGTGCCGGCCTTGACTGCTTCCTTGCAGCGAAGAAAGTTGGTGAAAAAGGGAAAGTCGTTGGGGTGGATATGACCCCTGAGATGATTGACAAAGCAAGGGAGAACGCCAAGAAGGGTAGATACGGAAACGTTGAGTTTAGACTGGCCGAGATCGAGAACCTGCCAGTTGCTGATGGCACAGCTGACGTGGTGATCTCAAACTGTGTCATAAACCTTTCAACAAACAAGAAGAGAGTCTTCGAAGAAACTTTTCGAGCCCTGAAGCCTGGTGGAAGATTGATGGTTTCAGATATTGTGTTATTGAGGGCGCTTCCTGAAGTGATCAGGAACAGTGTGAAGTCGTACATTGGCTGTCTTTCAGGCGCAATAATGAAAGACGATTACATAGAGACAATAAGGCAAGCAGGCTTTGAAGAAGTGAAGATAATTCAGGAAACTCGTTTTCCAATCAAATACATGAGTAACGATCCCACCGCGAAAGCTGTATTGAGAAACTCCGATATTTCACTTGAAAATGTGGAAGAGATAGCGGACGCCATTGCAAGCGTAAGGGTATTCGGAAAAAAGCCTCATCAGTGACGCTCACGCAATGTGCGCAGTTTGCACCATTGGAAACGTTCGGATTTCGGGTGCATATTCGTATGTGCATGTTGTGGCTTAGTTGAACATTTCGAGATTATGCACACGCGCAGGATCGACAGTGCACTAGTCGAAGTACATTTCGTTAAATTTTCTTTCTTGTTGGGTTTCTGTAGTTATAGAGATCAAAGATGCATGCGCGCGCGGACAGCGAGGTAAAGTAAAAGTCGATCAGCTAAGGTGACTTAACCTTGAAACTCGCGCTGTGCGCGCTTAACTCTTTAAGTGCGAGCGGGGTTAAGCAATTTGTGAAAAAATCTTCTAGAAGATTTATCTTCCAGACAGCGTTTCAAGAGGAGCGGGATCCAGTGCGTGCAGATTATATGCATATCTTAAGCGCGCTACTCTCCCATGCTTAGAATCTTATATTTCATTAGTGCGATCTGTATTAGATGGCTTCGGCTTTTGAATGCATGCATTTATGCAAATGATGTTAATTGATGGTCTTTTGTAAAGAAATGTAGTAAAAAAACTGTAGAAATCCAGATTTCAATGAAAACCCTGATTTTACCGTAGACAACACTGGAAAAAAGTTGTTACAACCTTGCTGTTTTTTGCAACTTTAAAATTAGCCTTGAAACGCTTGTTTTGAACTTCTTTCCTGATTTAGGTCTGATTCATTGACATAGAAAGTTGTTCAACGGCGTGCATGCATACTGCACGAAAAGCAGATTTACACCTTGGCGTGGAAGAGCGGACACTTACATACATAAAACCTAAAAAGAAAAAAAGAGTGTGGCCTTGATTACGTGAAAACTGTGCCGCTTTCTGGTTCTGTTGGTTGCACCTGTATTGTTTTTGTCCATTCTTTCTGAAGTGTGAATTGCTTTTGCTCTCCATCGGCGCTACCATAGTTGTAGTTTACATTCAGGTTCAGGGTAATCCTTAACTGCAGTGTATTACCTGACCTAGCTGCTTCAGGTTTGAATTCAAAGACAATTTGCCTGTCACACCCATCTGTGAAGTTTAGGGTTACATTGCAAAGCATGTGGCCAGTTGCGTTACTGATCTGGAATCTCAGTCTCAATGAGACATTTAGGTTGTGGAATTCGGTGTACCTGAATCTATTTTCAGAAGCTGTTCTCTCTCTATGAACATACCCTTTCCCTTCAAATGGAGAGTTGCCGAAATTTCGTATGCTGTACGCTTTTGCTTCCCAAGAATAATCTGCACCTGATAATGGAGATGATATAACAGGACTGGCTTGGAAGGTCAGTGAGAGAGCGGTCGCATCATACCTAAAAAGAGACCAAATCAGCAAAGAAGATATCAGAACTATCGATGTAACAGAAATTGCTGTCAAGATCTTCTTATTCATCAGTTATCACTCCAATATTCGCCTGGCATCAGTCTCAAGAGAGCTTTCACAGGTTAGTGTAGTCATCAATATCAAGGTTAAGGTCAAAGTCTTCAGGAATAACGTTGCAGAGGTTCTTTTCTTCATTTTCAAGGTCTTTCACCTAGATAGACTTAGAAACGGCTTCTTTTAAGGAAATCGTTTCGGTAAGCCTCGAACTTCACCATAGAACAGTTCCAGAAATCCCGAACTTGAGTTGCGTGTTGCATTAGAAATGTAGTATCTCCTCAGAGGGGTTCACGTTCCTGCACTAGGTGGCACTTGCAGATATTGCTTGTTAGTTCTTTGGTGTCTCTCTCTGAAGCGTCCTTCTAAGCTCTTGAACCTCTGTTCCGTTCTTTCCATTGTTTCGAGATTGTCCTCAACTAGTTGCATGCATGCCAACCAAACCAACCAACGTCTCTAACCAACGGTTCTGGAGAGGAGAAGGGGTTTGGTTTTGGCTTTTGTTGGTTGATTCTTCAGCATGCAGAGGGATCCAGTGGAGTTTTGTGGCTTTAAGCCTCAATTGATGGAAATATAATGCTGTTTTCGTAGTTCCTTATCTGGAGCATACGGTTTAACCGTATGTTAACCTTCTAAAACGCACAAGTATATGGGAGAGAGACAGAAGAGATGCATGCGAAGGCTCGGGCTGAGAGATGGAGAGTAAAACGAGAAAGAGAACTTGAAGGAGAAATTAATAATGTCAATAAAAGTATCCCACGGTAAGCCCCGATTCACAATCTACATATATGACAATGAACACCGAGGCAAAAAACACATCATGCAAGTACATGCAGACGATAAAACTGAGCTTGTAGATGTCGCAAGAATGATAGAGGATGCACTAGCATGAAAACTACTGAGTATTTTGTTGTTAGATAGGCAAGGAAAAATCAACGCAGTATGCATGCATGCATTTCTTGATACTGTTTCTCCCAATGAATCCTCTTCCTCCGTTCTTCTGGATTTGGATGCTTATCCAGTCTGTCCTTAATTTCTTGGATAATTATGCCCTACACCTCTAGTCCCTTTGTTCTTGCAAGAGAAGATTTTATGACTTGTGGAAGAAATCCATTTAAGTGGTGTGTTAGCTATCATGTTTCTGAATACAGACACATCTTATTTCAATTTGGATCTTCAAACAGTCCAAAATATCCGTGTTCTGCTTGCTCCCCAATAGGAGTCTTGTCTTGCAGAACCTTCCCACCAAAACATTTGATTCGTTCTAGAACTGCCTTCATATTTGATGTAAGAATTGATGGAACCACTGTATTTTCCTCAATATTCAGCTCTGCACTAATCCCTTTTCCATGCATGCAAGGCAGTTCTATTTGATGTGGGAAATACTCTGGTCAAATGCATGTAGCGGTGCCATCTGTTTGCACAATAAAAGAGATAAGGTAATCCACATTTAGAAAACTTAGGAGTTGACTAAAAAGCTTGGATAAGCAGAAGGTTGTTGATTTGGCAGTATCTTATGCTGCAGAAGGCTTCCTGTGCTCTGAGTCGGTTCTCAAGGCAATCAGTAACCACCTGAGAATTCAATGCAAACTAATTCCAAAGATTGCTACTGGCTTCGGCGCTGGCATAGGGGGTCAAGGAAATGTGTGCGGCGCAGTAAGCGGAGGTATCATGGCACTAGGCATCAAATTTGGCAGAAACCAAGCAGAAAAGCAAGAAAGAAAGGCTTACTGGTTCGCCATCGAATTCCTCAACCGCTTCGTAAAAGAACACAGCTACTTATCCTGCAGAGAATTAACAGGCTGCGACTTCAGCACTGAAGAGGGCATGAAGAAATATCAAGACGAAAACATGTGGAAAACAAAATGCAGACAATACATAGCAACAGCCACTGCCTTAGCCTTCGACCTAATCAAGGAGAAAACCTGCCAATCCCAATCTGCATGCATGCATAATATGTGCGATGAAAGGTAGAGGGATAATAGTGGATTCCGTCGCTCTAGTGAATTATAAGGGTGATGTTGGGAAGACTCTCGAAGAAGGTTTAGAGTTATTAGGCGGTTTCGGAGTCTTAGAGTCACCCTTTATAATAAAACCCAACATCTGTGCAGGTGTGGATAAGACTGGTTTTGCCACTACCAACGTAAACATAGTTGAAGCCCTAATCAATTTGGTTCTCAAAGAGGATAGAAACTTATCGATTAAGATAGTGGAGTCGGACAGTGAGTCCAAGTTTGCTGATGAAGCTTTCAAAAAATTCGGTTACAGAAATATCATGGAGGAATTTAGGAATTCAGGTTTCGATGTGTCCCTGATCAACCTCAGCCGTTCACCCACTGTTCAGGTCAAACTGGACGGGCTCTACTTCAAGAACCTTGAGCTTCCCAATGTGATTGCTGGACCCAGATACTTTGTCTCGATTGCTGTGGCGAAAACCCACTATTTGACGTTTGTCACTGGAACCATAAAGAACCTCTTTGGGCTTCTCCCAAGAAAAGACCAGTCATTCTATCATGCCAACATCAACGAGGTAATTGTTGACTTGAACAGGCTTGTAAGGCCAGATCTTTGCATTGTCGATGCAAGAGTGGGTCTCGAAGGCTGGGAAGGACCGAAAACAAGGCGTCTTAACACGTTCATCTTGGGAAGGAAACCTGTATCTGTGGATGCTACCATGGCCCGAGCTATGGGGTTTAAACCAGAGAGGATTCGTCATTTGGTGGAAGCAGAGAGATATGGTCTCGGCACCTTAAACCCAAGGATTTTGGGAAAGAGCCTCAAGTCTACAACTGTAAAGTTCAAGCCGCCATCTCACTTGTCTCAGACTGCTCTTTTCCATTGACTCATCGTTTGAACCGACTCCACTCTATGCGTGCCTGCATACGGCAACATTTTTTATTGTGTTTTATCTCTTGGCTTCTGGTTGTTATTATGAAGGCTATCGCTGTCCAGTCAAGTCCTAATCTGGATGGGTTGACTTCCAGTCTTGCTCAAGCTGTTCTTAAGGGACTTGAGGCTGCGGGTGGGAAAACTGAGTTCATTCACCTGAATAAGCTCGATATAAAGCCGTGCATCGCTTGTGATAATGGATGGGGAAAGTGTAGAAAGGAGGGGATCTGCATCCTTGAGGACGATTTCCAGAACTTGAGGGAGAAGATTGTTAAATCGGATGCCCTAATTTTCGCTACACCTGTCTACTGGCATGATCTCAGCGAGTCCGCTAAGATCTTTCTAGACCGTCTCCGCCGATGTGAGACTGGTAGAGACTTTAAGACTTTTGCTGGTAAAAAAGCCATTGGGATAACCTCGGCTGGTGGAAGCGGCAGAGGTGCTGTCCGCGCCCTCTACAATCTTGAAGATTATCTTAGAAGACTTGGATTCGATATCTTCGACTTGGTTCCAGTAACTCGATTCTCGACAGATCACAAGCTTGGGATGTTGGAAAAGGCAGGCAGACGTTTGGCTGAGGGATAAGCATACATAGAACCTTCCGAAGCGCGCGCGTTCTGCAGAGTTTTATTTTGTGTTGCACCTCTGGATTAAACGCTATTCCTCTTTTTGTGGTTTTTTAGAAACATGCATGCTACAAAACCTAAATGCGCGCTCTCCAGCACAAATCTCTAATTTCAATCTTAGTTATTCAAAACCAAGAGTTGACGATGATTTTTAAAATTCGATGCATGCATCGACGTGACAGTAATAGCATTTGGCAATGTAATCCCCGAAGTTCCTTGGGGCACAATCATGGCTTCTGGGGCGACGATCATCGCCCTCATAGTATATGTCACCATGCTTAGATGGAGAAGAAAACAAAGATTCGTTATCTCATAATCAAGGTCAGAACCCGATATTTATATCCATTCATGCCGTATAACATCAAACCACCCTGAAATATACAGGACTCGCTACAAAAACGTGGCGGGCCCGTGGGGATTTATACCCAAAAAGGTTCAAGTCCTATCTTTATCCCGGCGTAACAATCTGAAACCTTATGGCGTAGACGTTCGTGGGTTCAAGTCCCATCCCCTGCACTGAACTCTACAAGCCACGTTTAAATTCTCAGAATTGTACATCCAAAAAGAATGTCTAATGAGCGATATGATATCCTTCGAAGTTACCAGATCATTTCTCTTTCGCAGTGTTATCTGATGCTTCTCTGCCCAGAAGATTGTGGGCACAAGCAAGATGCAAAACAAAGTGTTCGCTACCAACAAAGCCATTGTGGAATTACACCAACAAGCCACAGCACAAGCGGTAAGCCTATTAACAGAGCCTCGTTACTCATGCACCGAGGGCGCACTCCACCGCGAATCTTCGTTCAGCGCCCGTTCTCGTGTTCTTGATACACCAATGACTCCCACCTAATACTCTAGCAAACGGCTTGAAAAGATTCTTGTCAGCATATCCGCGAATTACAAGAAATGTCATCTAAATGGGTTATCGGTCTTATCTTCCTACCTCTTCTTCTCATTTCATCGATTAACTCTTGGTAGAATGGATGAAATCTTCGTGGGTTGTAGTAGAAGTAGGCAAGGTCATAATCCTTCAAAACATCAAAGGCATTATCGAAGAGCTTCCTCTTCTCAGCTCGAGTCAGGCTACTCGGATGTTTTTCGTACCAAGCAACCTTGTTCCTTGAAAATACGAAGGCGTACTTGTCAGAGAAGATCGCCCACTCAACTCCAGCTTGAATGCATCTCTTAATGAATCTCTGTGTCGGGGTCGCTCTGTAAAGCTTTATGGGTGAGACCCCCTTTTCAGTACCTTTCATTGAGTCGTCCTTCTTGGCACAACAGTGCGTGAAATAGAGTATTCTCATGTCAGATCTACGCTTATGTGTTCTGTCCATTTCGGTGCTCTCTATGCCATTGCATTATCTTTTGTCGATATTCTCTTCCCTTAATCCCCTTTTGCTTCAGCTCCTCCACCAATTTTGCAAATCTAGCCTGTCTCTGCCTAATTGCTTTTTCTTGAGGCGTTGGAACACGCTTATGTGGAATAGATGTAAGATCGGTATCTATAGCTAGCTTTCCAGGGTCAATATCCGCGAAATTTTTAGGGCAAATGCTTTCAAAGAGACATCCATTGCAGTTGGGGTTTTTCGGAAAGCAGTGTCCACCATCTACAGCTCGCCTTCCAGTGCTCCACAAAGGTTCGTCCAAAATATATGGTCTATCAGGAAACATTTTTTTCACAAAAGACTGGATTTTTAGATCAGCTGGGCTGTCTTCTCCAAAATATCTGTCTCTGTTTGGGTCGACGATACCCAGCCTACAAGATACTCTATAAATGAGAGAATCTACTGGAATCTTATAACTTGTCATTTCAATTTTAAGAATAGGTGTTAGTTCGTGTAACCAGCGTGTTGCAAGTCTTACAGTCTTAATACCAAAATACGGCACCCTTCGCTTGCCTTTTGAATCATGGAGCATGAAGTCAATGAGAGTCGCAGCATCCCACTCTCTTCTTTGAACAATCTGTTTTGCCAATTCATGAAGTTTTGGCAATGAAAGATAGAACAGATCAGTCCACTTCGCTGCCGTAACATTTTGCCTTGGAATGAGCAAAGATAATTCTTCTCTTGCGAGCGGTCTTTTCAGAGCTCCCAGTTTGACTACGGTGATGGTGTTTTGTAGGGCTTTGTCGGCTGTTGTTCTCTGGTCAAAACGGGCATCAATAAGAATCGCCAGCACTCTTTCGTGATCATCAATGAAGAATCTTTGGGAATCTTGTCGTCTGAACCAAGTCATGAACGGGTCGGGCGTCCGGTTCTTGGTGTAATCAACGATTATTTTCCGAAATTTTGATAACCACTTTTCGGAATCCTGCTTCATAGTCATAGCACTCTTTCTATCCTTTTTAGCCTTTTATAGCTACAGGGATCTTGATTCCTGAGAGAAATGTGGGTTTTGCGGGAGGTTGTCTCCACTGGGGCGGGTGTCCAAGCTAGACGACGGTCCTTACGGTAAACATGGAATGTTTTTTTGCAGTTGTCACAAGAAACAAAGAACTTGGAAAGATGTAAGACCACCATTTTCATCAGTGGGTTTCCACACCCCATTAGGTGCAGATACTATCGCATGTATGCATAGGCCATCATACGCTTTAAATTTCTTTCCACATGAGGGTCTAATCGATTCTTGAAATAACCCTAAGATTTGACTAAAATATCTCTCTGAGCATTTCCCTTCTATTCCCATAACTCGTCTTCGGAGTGTTTGATAGTCTTCTACATTCAGGTTTTTTATTGTCTGAATTACGGAGAAATCTATGCGCCTCATGCCGTATTTCTTCAGTATGCATGCACTTTAACCCATACGCTTAATTGGTCACAATAGAAAATTTTATCTTCATAGTCAAAACCATAAGGATTGTGAATTATGTTGGATTCTATACGTGGTAATCTTGAGTTATCAGTTCAAAGCGATGATTGGAACACGATATGGCTTGTTAAAAAAGCATTGTACGAAAGTGACAAAAGGAAAGTACCGATAAAAATCGAAGTAAGAAGTGGGTCTGTCGAAAGCACCATTTCTTTGCTAGCGAACCTGGCTCAGATAGGGGCATTCGCATTCGCAATAGTTGTTTATATTCATTCGAGAAAGAAAAAGGACAAACCTCTCAGAATCATTGGATTCAATAGAGATTGGGCTTATGCATACGCTAGCCATCATCTGAAAACTAAAGCCCTAGCTCCTGAAGCAAAATTAGTCGAGGAAAGACAAACTTCTGAAGGCGGTTACTTCTTTAAATTCGAAGACTCATTTGGAAATATACACAACTTCACTATTACTACGGATTTCAATGTGGAATATTATCGGTCGACCCAAACCAATCAAGGCTAAGGATAATATCTCATGCGTGAAGCCGCGCGCGCATGCTATTCATTAGCTCTTTCTCCCTGTTCTTTTTCAGTTCTCTTTCCTGTATTGTATGTTTGTTTTTCTATATCCTCCGTTCCAATAGGTTTCTTCAGTCTATTGTTATCCCGAAATTCAGCAGATATTTAGCATGACCTCGACTCTGTAAATTCTTTCCCTCATATGGAGATTTAACTGCATACAGATATTTTGGCGTATGCATGCATGCGTAAAACCAACAAGGTCCAGAACTGCTATCGTTTAAAGACACGTGACGAATTTTAGTATTTATTTATGCTCCAAATCCCTTCTTCACAATCGACGCGCGCGCATAAAGAAACCTTAATCGGCGATGTTCTTCTATGTGTAGCCAGATGCATGTATGAAATCCTTCAAGATTCTCTTTCATGAGGACAACTCGCCAATAGATCCTCGCTGCATTCAGCGATTCGTGAAAGCGTTCTCCAAGAGCTACCGGGAAGTAGTGAGAGAAATAATTAAAGAATCCTGTGAACTGGATGAAAAAGTTTTCAAATTCAAAATTGCCAAATTGATGCCTCCCTTCAGGATGACTCGTGGTGGCGTTTTTCATGGTATCAAAATACATGAGAATAATCGTCCGCGTGATCCCAATGGTGTCCTTGATCATTGCTGGAAAGCTATTGGAACAGAGTTGTTGAACCTGAAGAGAGATATAACGAGAAACATGAGTGGGAAGCGTAGTAGAGTTCTAGTCGATTTCTCAACTAAGTTAAGAGAAGACATGATTAAAAGGACCTGCAAACTCTATGAAGGATTGCTTGAGATCACTGTCAAGACTGATAAAAGGGGTTCACAAAAAGTGAGTCCTGTAGGAGCTAGCAAAGTCCTTTTCGCGGTTCTTCCAGAGATTGCGCTTCCGGTTGACAACCTGGAATGGAAGCACGTTTTCAAGACCGATGAATATTATGAGATACTCTCAAAAATGGCAAGCGAGACGATTGCATGGGAAAAGAAGTTCCAGCCCAGGAAACACCTTGAAGAAGTAGATCCCCATCCGAATATTACCATACCTGCAATCTACAACATAATGGCTATGTCTGTACGTCCGCTGGAATATGCGAATTGGTGAACCAGCGCGCGCTTTAGCAGCACGCATTCGTGTAATGGGGGTTAGAATGGCAAGAAAACTCAGCAAAGAAGAATTGCTTGCTTCTGTGCAGGAACTACATCATCTGTCCTTTGGCTCAAAATGGCAGGTTTCTTCAAACTCCGAAGGATGTCCTGAAGGCTACACAAAGGTTTATCTTCGCAGAAAACGTGTTGAACCACCTTGGAAGGAAGGAAAATTACGAGTTAGGAATTTTATATGCAGCTGTCTGCCAGATGAAGAAGCTGCGGAATTGAAAATACAAATCAAGCAGCGACTTGAAACATTGGGACTCAGTTGAGTATTCGGTATTGATACTTGCACGCTTATGCGCCAGTAACTCACTAGTGTCCATTTCCAATTTCGTTAGAAGATTTGGATTGATTAGAACTGAAAAACAGTTGCACATCTTTTTTGTCCTTGTCATAGGCTCTAAGATAGAATCTCGCCCTTTCTTCATTCAACCTTTTCAAGTCCCTGATTAGCAATGCGCGCGCGCAAATTGAATGAGAGAAATTAGTTTATGCTATAAATCGGACAAATAGAAAAAAAGAAGAATGGTTCTAGAGATGACAAGAAAGACCACGCGCGAAATTGTGGAAGACGCATACAACAAGTTATGTGAGCTCGAACCGACACCACAAGAAATTCAAGAATATGCTGACAAAATGGAAGATGTCCATGGCGTAGTGACATATTCAGAATCCAAAGGTGGTGAAGGCTATTTCCTACGATTTCATGATACTTGGAAACAAAAAGCTGGTGGACGCATTCACATTGATGTTGGATATGTGGATGAAGAATACATCAACCAAAAGGACGTTCCAGATACAACACATTTAATGCTTGATAACGACACTGCTCCAGATTTCGTTAATTTCATAAAGAAAAAAAGAAACGCGTGTTCTACCTGAATGATTATGAATCTAGTTCAATGATAGAACCTTCTTCCATCACCTTTTTTATATGACTTCTATGGATTTGAATATAGTCGAGAAAAGGGCGAGAAGGAACTTCACTCTGAATCACAAGAACCAATTGTTTAATTTTGCATCGTGCGAGAGATCAAACGGCTGGTGAAGTTGTTCCGGAAACGAGTAAGCGTTGAACGCGTGTTCAGCAGGGCTAAGGAGTGGCTTCTTCTGGACCACTTGAGGGTTAAGGGGTTGGAGCAGGCGTTCATACACGCGTGCTTAAGCTTCTCAGCTATGCTCGTTGTAGCCTTAACAGCGGTCAGACAGCGCAAACCCCATCTCATCCGTAGCATCAAACACTACGCAACCCAATAAGCGTGAAGAAGAGACGACAAAGACACGTGGGGTAGAGTTGGTCATCAACGAAAAACCGAGAACCAGACAATAGACAGTTTAAAACTCTAGTTTTCAGATAGGAACACTACGGTCAACAGGAAACACAAGCGGGAGAACCCAAAAAAACCACTAACCACGAGACCCACAAATTAATTTCTAAACAGCCTAGCGCGCCATGTATGCATGCAATACATTTTGGTTTTCAGGAGACCTTCGAATTGTTAAGTATTTAGATGATTATACATCTTCACTAATCATTTTTAGACAGGGTAGGTACTCCGCAAGTAATGAGGTAGTGGCGGAGCAAATCCAACTCTTTTCCAGATAAGCCATACAATTCTGCAATAGCATTATCCAATTCAACAGCAACTTTTGAATCTGCCCCCTTGCGTTCATGCATCCTCTTTGAGAGTTTGATAATTTCCTTAATCTTGGTATCTTTCATATTTCCCTCTGCAACAGCCTTTGGAAGTGGAACAAGACCTACAGTCCAAGATATGTGACGGAAATACCTTCCTCTAGCCCGTGCAGCAAAAGATGTTATGAAACCTCTTACTGGCGTTGAATTTAGAAGTGCAGCTAAGACATAACCGAAGTCCTTGCTATAAGCCACGATTGAATAGACGGTTTGTATTGTTACCAATCGTCTTTTTCCCAATCTCTTCTCGGTGAAAGTATCGGGAATGAGAACTGTCTCCATTGTTCTGGATAATTCTCCCCACCCAACTTTGTTCTTTAATTTGTCCTTTGAAACCCTAAAGATTGTCCACATTGGCTGTTCTTTTCTGTAATCGTCTCTCCTCAATAGTTTCTTCTTATACTTGGTGAAATAATCAAGAGCGTTCTTAGGGAGTTTTGTGTTTACGTTACCAGTAGCATCGTCATGTGTCCAAACAATGTATTCAGAAACTTTAAAATCCCATGCTGAAATGTCTCGTCCTCTCACAAGAGGGCGCAAGAGCTCTTCCTCAATATTTGCTCTTTCATCCCCTTGGTTAGTTATTGTGACAACGCCTTTAGTTGCAGTTGGTGCAAAGTCACGCACGAGAAAAATAGCGTTTGCTGAGGTCATTACTCCTCTTTGAACCGTATACCTATCTCCTAGTTTAGGCTTGCCTTTTTGCATTGTTCGAAATATCTTGATGATGTTTGCTGGCGCCATACACCAAGGCGACTCTACATCCGTAGATAGCAACGATAGACCCTTCTGGTCAATGTTCCATTTCAGCTGACCAGCACCTACCATCGTAACTTCTGTATCGATTTCTGGAGATGGCTTAGTTTTTCTTATAGCAAGAATCATCGGATAATTTGTAGCTTCTTCAAAGAATTGTTTGTTTGAGAGCGAGTAGTCTACGATCTTAAGAACCTCGGTTTTTTCCAGCAACATTTTTCTGAGCAAGTTTGCATATAAAGCATTCATGATTTTCGCTGTGATCACAAATCCTAGTTTACCTTCTTCATCCAAGTAACTCAGTCCAGCTTCGACAAAGGCCATGCAATAGTCTATTTGCTGGGAGAATGGGACTCTTGTTTTCTTCAGTTTAGGGTTCCATCCAACAACCTTTCCATTTCTCTTATCTCTTTTATACACCTCGAATTTTCCCATCAGCTCTTTCCGAATGTCCTCATTTACGTTGTGGATTCGCACCCATGGAGGATTGCCGACCACAAAATCGCATCTATTTCTCATTTTATCAATGATGACGAAATTACGTAATGTTGAAAGCCACCTTCCATCTAACCCGCGTGCCTTTCTATCTCTGAAAGTCTGTAGAAATTTCAGAAGAACGCCTTTGTAAGCTAATTTCTTATCTTGAGGGAAACCTGCAAGAAATCTCTCATCAGACCAATTATTGTCAACGGTTGTTAGTGTCAAGTCGATGAGCCTGTCCCAATCGATCTCATCAGGATCAGGAAAGACGAATGTCCCCAATACAGGAACCATTATTTCTACAGTTCGCACTGTAGCTGTACCACCAAATTGGCTTTTTGCCGTGGCCCTTGCAAGGGAATCTGCCCAGTAGATGGGAATGGGTAAACTTCGCAATCTCCTCCTAACCGTTGGATCTATGAGCCTTCCAAGAGCAAGTAGGTAATTGACCTTGGCCATAGCCACAGCGAAAGGGTGAATGTCGATTCCTACTATTTGTCCGGTTATTTTCTTCAAGGTCTCAGATTTGCCTAGATTACTGCTATTGCTTTTATTTATGAAACGATCAATAGCACGGACAAGGAATGTGCCAGACCCACATGCTGGATCTAAAAGAATAGTATCAAGCATCACTTTGCCTTGATAATCAACCGAATCTAAAACTTGATCTACAAGAACATCTGGTGTATAAAATTCCCCTAGGGCTCTCCTGGTTGCAACATCAAAGAAGCCTTGGTACATTTGTTTCACTAGATCCGTCGAAACACCAGTGAAGTCCATTAGATCCAATGTCTTGGCTATCTTTGACAAGTAGTCAGATATCACCCTACCAAGTTGAGGAAAGGCATTCGTAAGATCGACGAACCAATAGAACGTGTCATACTCAAAAACCCTGGAAAGAAATGGTATGCGATCAGAAAGTTTTCCGTATCCAAGTACAACGTATTCCCCCAGAAGTTCTTCCAGCGAAGCAGCAGAAATTACGCTTTTTTGGATCGCTACCTCGCCTACTAGTAGTTTCATCAAAATGGAGAGATAGGTCTGAACAACGAATAGAAATTCTTTCACGTCAACAGCAGTTCGTATTGAGATATCCAAAGAATTCTTGGCAAACGACTGCACAGCTTTTATAGCTTTCTTATTTAGGTTAGTCGCACATCCATAAACACCATCCCACATCTCAAAGCTTTCCTTGATAAAAGGATCAGTCTTGTGATTCCTATACTCTTCAAAAAGTTTCTTGATAAGAGCTTTGCCGACGCTTGAGGCTGGTCCAAGGTTGGTCTTAAGGTCTATAGGGGATGCTACCTTCATTGATAGAGCAGAAACCCATGCCTCTAGCATCCACACGTGATCCTCAAGTTTACCCTGTTCAATGATTTGCTTTTCTTCATCTACGAAAATTATGTTTTTGCCATCGGTTAAGATGCCTCTCAATAAAAGATTTTTCTGTCTGTATTGTTCTATGTAGTCATCTATCTGCTTTTTCTTTGCCAGTAGTTCCTTAAGGGGTCGCATGGGTTTCTTAAACTCAAAAACTAGACCACCGATTCTTGCATCACTTCTCCCACGAATAATCTTGCGTTGTTGTTCAATTATAGGCGATAAACCACGCGCTTTTAGCTCCTTTTCAATTATGTTAAGAAAGTTCCTTTCAAGTTCGCTTTCAGTCACTATTGTCTCTTGGTCGATCCTTCCAATGATATCAGTAAGTCTTTTTGTGAATGTTGTGGACCTTGACATAAGCGAACACTGGTTAACTTTTATTGCCAATGGTATTTATTAACTGTCATATGCTGGTGCCGGTAGCCATCCTGACATGTTTTCAATTGTGAATACACCTGTAGGTCCTTGTGGTCCCTGTTCTCCTTGTGATCCTTGAGATCCAGTTTCTCCTGTATCTCCTTTTTCTCCTTGAGATCCAATTGGTCCCACTGCCCATTGCATGGAAATTACGGTTGAGATAGCACTCGCAGCTAGAATCGCAATGATTAGCCCAATCAAGAATGTTCTCCGTGAAACTACTATTTCAGCCATTTTTCTCACATTCCATCTGAATACTTGTCTTACTGAAAACTGTGTTTTTATGACTTGTGGAAAATTTCTCGTATCTCAAATTCTCTGAGTATTCTTTGCTAATAACATCTTTGTTTCTGAAGAGTTTCTTGAGACAGAGACATCCCTATCGTTTGCCTAGTTACTTTCCTTTAGAGAAAAGCGTTATGAGCTCAGAATCTTAATGTTTAGTTAGTGTAAAAGTCTATAATTTTGTCTATTGTTTTATCTCTATATCCCCACGCAAGTCGCAAAAGACGGAACATTCCCTTTCAAAGTTGGAAATAGGGTTGAAGTTGAAATAAAAGGCAAAACATTAGTCGTTAGAAAAGTGAAAGAATGAAAGGCTTGACATATTTCTCACATTTAGAAACTAACTGGGTCTATAAGGGGTTAAACTGTTGTCATGAGCACTTCGCGGCTTGCATAAAGTCGACCTACACCAGCATCTTGAGGTTCTCTGTTCAGCCTGTGGGGGCACAGCTAAGGGACTATACTGACATCACCTAAACTCAGCAACCATCAAGGCGTTCACAAAGATTTAAGGCCCTGCAACCTCATTAGAATCTAACTAGAGATATTTAGGCATGCATACGGATTACAACGATCTTGTGATAAACCCGCAGAAAAGATATTTGCAGCTTTGAAATAACACAAAACTACACTTCAATTATCTTTTCTTGGTATGTCGTGAGCTGATAGGTAAAGGATTGAAAGAGATCCTCTGCTTTTTCTTTTATTAAAGGATCAGGATCATCCGCTTTTTCAAGGAGCAAATTGAACATTCCATTTCGATAGGATTCAAATCCAAGCTCAAAGCACCTTAATATGATGCCTTTACCATTTTGGCAAATTTTGCTGTCCTTCTCGACATCATGCTCGAAGACTATCTCTCGCGCTATTTTAAGTATCCTCCCTCGTTTTTCAGGATATGCCAGAAAGAATCGATCAAGCAAAGAAATGAAAAAAGCCCGCAATTCGCCGTCTAGATTCTTGTCCTGCGCTGATATTACTACAAGATTGAATAAGTTCTTAAGAACCCACATGCTCATTTCTTCATCCTCTACCATCCAGCGAAGAGCATGCTTAAAACCAGCCCTAAAACGTTCTCCAACCTTGTCATTGAAATCTTCGGGTTTTTTCACTATACGCATAAAAATCTCCAAAACTTTTCTGTGTTCCCACACCTTAGATTCACAAAGTTCAAAGAAAGCATATGCCAACTTGTAACGTATCTCCTCATTTGATATGCTAGGATCCAGAGCTCTCAAGCACCATTCAACCTTCCAACGATCAACCTTGACAGGAGATCGCACTTTTGGTAATTCAAATTGCATAAAGAATTCAACGATGGTTTTTCCTTTGGTAGTTAGGCTGTAATATTTGCGCATTCCTTTCTCTGGACTGGCCCGCTCTTCATGCTTAACGACGCCACATTTTTCCAATTCTTTAAGGTATCCAGAAACGTCTGGAGCTTTTTTCTTAATTTTTTCGGCCAAACTACCCACATAATCTTCCTCGTCAAGATATAGTTGCTTTAGAAGACCCCAGCGTCTTCCAACAACCTCAATTAAGCCCATTCTTTCAAATCTCCTGTTATTAGGAAAATCTCTCCTAACTAATATAAGTTCCGTTACAGTAGTCGAATGGAGGAGGTCGTTTGACTCCCTGCAACAACGGATTCAAGAAAAGCTTACACGAATGTTAATGAAATGAAGGTTGGACTATGAAAAAGCGGGCACCAATGGAGAGTCAAAGGTTGGAGGCTGAACTCAAGCGACTTAAGGGGCTTTTGGGGCTGAGTTTGGA